>PVMM01001132.1_pt1 | contig 1765652 bp, 1442 predicted proteins | sample 1853381 | NCBI WGS metagenome assembly PVMM01 (sample SAMN08533509, study PRJNA380276) | Human gut metagenome, whole genome shotgun sequencing project. | isolation source: participant 1, synthetic long reads | host: Homo sapiens | collected 2017 | reverse complement strand
TTAATGCACCAGGCAATCCAAAGTTAATGCACCAGCGAAGTCTCGAGAGCTTCCTTTTCTTATGTTAACAAATAGTCCTATATGTTTAAGGTTTTGCGCATAGAGGGTGATTGCACTTTGGAGCGTAGCGGAGAAGTGCAATCACCCTCTATGCGCAAGGTGCGTCTTACCTCTATCTCTTGCGGATAGTCGGTGGTTACAACGCGCCTCCTAGTTTGATCCTCCGTAACTACCTATGGTTACTGAGATTTTCTTTCACCTCTACACTTCGTCTCTGAGAGGAGCCTTCAAGATGTAAGCGGTATGAGGAATGTGCAATCCTATCGATTACAGCTTGCGTCATTGCGCTATTGCCAAGTCTCTCGATCCATCCTTCCAATTTGAACTGGCTTGTATAGATCGTCGGCTTCAGACGGTTTCTGTCATTGATAATATCCAGCAAATCGGCGCAGTCTTCTTCGCTCATGTCTTCGATTAAAAAGTCATCAAGAATGAGTAAATCGATTCTTTTGAGTTCTGCCTTGCGTTTTTCCAACGTGTTATTGACTCTATGGACCTTAAGATCCATAAAGAGCCTTCCAGCACGAATGAAGTAAACAGAATGTCTGCGATCAAGTATGTAGTTAGCACAACAACCCGCTAAGAAGCTTTTCCCTACACCACAAGCTCCGGAGAGGATAAGGTCGGCCGGAGTCTCTCTGAGCATCCACTGACCGTCTCTTACAAGTGCCATAAGTCTAGTGTCCCATCGGCGATTATCGCTTTCGTAGAGTTCTTCGAAGCGTGCATTGATCAAATCCAAGGGGAGGTTGCTATGTCGCCGCAGCTTAACTGCAGTATTCGCCTCTCTTCTGACTATTTCTGCATTTAGGAGATCATAGATTTGCTCCAACGATGTCATCTGCTGCCAAGTTGCGTCCTCAAGAGTTTCCTCCATCCGTTGACGGAAGCCCGGCAGATGAAGTTCTTTGGTCATCCTATGTACTCTTTCGGCCAGAGATTGGGGATTTTTTCCTGTATTTCTAGTATCTTTCATTTTTATCTCTTCAATTTATTGAATTGTGTTATTTCCAAGGAAGGAGAAGAATTCTTCTAAAGGGCGTAGGCACTCGCTGTTTTCAGAAGTTTTCTTTTTCTTCTCCTTTTTCGTGGGCATGCCCGTTGCAAAGGCTTTCACACAGTTTAAAAACGCGCTTTTTTCATATATTCCTGTTTCAACTGCATGGGTGAAGGAAAGTTCCAGCGTCTCAGGGCTAACGGTTTTAAGTTTCTTAACCATGTAGCGCAAGCGGTTCGCCAATTCGCCTTTCTCTGAGCGATTGTTGATTTTTAAGTATTTAGATAAGAAGAGGCCGGCACTTTTTGATAGTTGCCTAAACTCTTCGCAGCTTTTTTCCAGTCGACCGGCTGGCGTGAGTTCTCCGGGTAACCGGTATTCCGGTTTGATATGAAGAAAGCCTTCAAGCTCGTCAGGTTCGCCCGGCCGATAGTATTTGTATTCGGTAATGAGGTAATTGCTCAATGGGTCAACAATCCGAAGCAACTGTCCGTCTTTTACATAAACTCCGACGGAGTGACTAAAGTATTCCGGCGGTACCATGTATTCATGAGTATGGAATTGGATACAGCCGTTGATTCTTACCTTTCTTCTTAAGATTTCTGCCCCATAAAAGAACTTGTTCTTTGGTAGGCTCCGCAGCTTGGGCTGCTCAAGCTTGAACCACTTTCTCCGGCTAATGCCGTATCGGGCCATCTTCGCGCAGTTAAAGTCTTCCAACTCCTTTTCCAGAAGGAAGTTCACGTCATTAACTGAACTCAAGGAACCAGGCGAGATCTTTTTAATAAATTTATCGGTAACGTCCTTTACAGCTTCTTCCACAAGTCCTTTATCCTGCGGATGTCCTACTCGAGCCGGACTTAAGGCAACCTCATAGAATTGAGCAAGGTCGAGAAGCCCTTTACTGTAGAGTTGATTACCTTTTTCGGCATGGTTGACTAACGCAGTGTCGTTATCCAAGATAATGTACGAAGGCACTCCCTTGAAGAAGTCAAACGCGTTCTGCAGTCCTTCAATCCAAGATTCTGTCGTCATGTCAGGAGTGGCGTACCAGTAAACCATGCGGCTAAAAGGAAGAACTGCGACAAAGATACGGCAGTTTTTTACTGCGTTGCTGCGACTGGAATTCAGAAGTATTTTGTCGCCGGCATAATCTATCAGCAGATATTTTCCCGGCTCCCATTCCTGAGCCATGACGCGTCCTTTATTTCCGTAATGCGCGTGCCAGTATTGCTTGACTCTGTAATAAAACCCCGAGCGTTTGAGCGGCGGCAGATCAGAAGTCTTCGCTTGCTCAAGGTACTGCATGTAGGAATCAAGAATTTTTGCTCTTCCTTGATCGATGGCGTCACATATAGCTTCGACATCAACCGGATAGAAAGCTTCTTCTTTCGGACCTTTGACTTTGCAAAATAAACTATGAAGCTGTTTGTCCTGAATCTTTGAAACCGTTTGGAAATCGAGTCCAAGTTCTTTGGCCCGTTGTAACCAACGAGACACCGTCGTATGGTGGAGTCCTAGCCGATTAGCTATCTGCCTCAAGCTCATATTCCTTTCTTGGAGCTTGAGGACTTCACGAATGTCAACCGATGACATTTGTTGTCTCCTTTTCTTCATAAAACCCCTTGCTTAACAAAAACAAGGTAGTGTGCTTTGAAAAGGAAACTCTCGTTATTGTTGATTTTGCCTACTCAGGGTAAAGATTTCTTGAGAAGGTGTTGCACTTATTTTGGAATAGGTGGTGCACTTATTTTGGAATTAACACTCCGCCTCCGTTTCTTCTTTTGAATTTAATATCTGCTCCGAACTGATCTGCTATTCCCCTGATAATGGACAGCCCCAAACCTAGTCCCTCAGGTTTCACGCTTTCTCCTAACGTCACGATGCGTTCGATGTCTTTGTCAGTCATCTCTTTACCGGAGTTTTCCACTTCCAGACAATAGCGGTCGTCATCTTCAGAGATTGAAACCTTCAGGATTGGGTTTGTTTTGGAATTGAGATCGGCTTCTTCAAACCCGTTTTTGATGAGGTTAAGAATCAAGAGTTCTAGGGATAAAGGTTCCGAGAGCACATAGGCGCTTCCTATCTTATTTTGGAAGTTGAACTTAATCCTTTTGAATCTAGTATCTTGTAATTTTAATTAGTTCGTTTTTATGAGGTGATAAAATGAAGAAAATAGGAGCTTCGTTATGTCACCTCAATTCAGAGTTACCTTAACTAAAGAGGAAGTTGAAGAGCTTCAAAAAATCAGCAGCACCGGCTCAAGATCAGCCAAAATCGTGCTTTTTGCAAGAGCTCTTTTACTTTTAGATAAAGGTCCTCATACCACAGAGCATTGGACGGTCAATCAAACTTCAAAAGCTGTCGGCTTGTCTGAACGTACGCTAAATCACTTAAAAGAGAAATTCGTTTCTCAAGGTTTGGATGCCATTATCCGGCCGCGGCCTACAGGAAAAAGTAAGAGACCCGTGATTTTTGATGGCGCTTTCGAGGCTAAGTTGACCCAGCTTGCCTGCAGCGAACCTCCCGAAGGGCGGACACGGTGGACGGTGAGGCTTCTGGCAGACAAACTCGTCGAATTGGAGATCGTGGAAAAGATTTCGCCGATGACGGTACAAAGGGTTTTAAAAAAAACGAATTTAAGCCTCATCTGAGTGAATACTGGAAAATTCCGCCGCATCACGACGCCGAGTTCGTGACCTGCATGGAAGATGTGTTGGATGTTTATCAGCGTCCTTACGATCCGTCATATCCGGTTGTTTGCATGGACGAGTCGCCCAAACAGCTTATAGGAGAAGTCCGGGGGCCGCTGCCGACGAGGCCGGGGAGTATCGAGAAAGTTGATGATGAATATGTCCGTTTAGGCGTAGCCGAATTATTTTTGGCTGTAGAGCCTTTGACGGGAAAGATGATTGCCGAAGTTGAAAACAAACGAGCCAAGAAAGATTGGGCGCAATTCATTCGTGATTTAGTTGATATCCATTATCCGACAGCGAGGAAAGTGGTACTTGTGATGGATAACCTGAACACTCATAAACTTGCGTCGCTTTATGAGGCATTCGATCCGGAAGAAGCGCACCGGTTACGCGATAAGCTGGAGCTGCACTACACGCCCAAGCACGGTTCCTGGCTTAATGTAGCGGAGATAGGCTTTAGCATATTGAAGCGACAATGCATTCCGTTTAGAGTCGCCGATATAAACGTTCTCCGGAACACCGTTAAAAGTTTTATTACGCAGAGAAATGCTGAGAAAAGAGTCGTTAATTGGCAATTTACAACTGGCGACGCTCGCATAAAGCTCCGACACTTATACCCGGAGCTTTAAGCGAAAATATTATTGTTACAAGGTACTAGGCTCGGATGCTTCATAATTTCGCAAGGCTTTTTGAGCGACTTCGATAAGGTTGGTTTTAACAAGAGGATTTTGTCTTTTCTTGGCGAAATTTCTAACGGAGTTTACAAGTCCGTTTAATCTCTCCAGTTGATCACCCATAGTCTTTAATACTTCGTCTCGAAGACTGTCAGTCTCTTTGTTCTTGTTCAAGTAGATTTGTAGAATCGTTAGGTAATTAGAAAGCGTGCCTAAGGGCTGTTTAGATTCGTGTGCAAGGATGGTTCCTAATTGAGAAATGATTCCGTTTTTCTCCAGTGCCGCAAAACGTCTTCTTGCTAAAGCTGCTTCTTCATTCGCTCTTTCTTTTTCTTCTAGGGCTTTTGAAAGCGCCTGAGTTCTTTGCCTGACAAGCCGGCGTAGATGCAGTTCATTGACAATTAGGAAAAGTAGGAAGGCCAAAGCAATTAAAAATTCTTGCTTGAAACGGTTATAAAGACCCTTTAAAGAAGTATCTTTGAGATATGAATAAGGGCCTAGGCCTAGGTCTTTCATGAGTTGATCAATCGAAAATTGATCGTGTTCGATTGACCAGCGGAAGCCGGAGAATTCAGGCATCGAAAGTAACGTAACAGTAACCTCTCTTGAGAGCCACTCGGGTACTCCTGACAGCGCAGCGAAGGACATATCGGGATATAGGTCTGATGTTGACCGCTTGCAAGCCAGTCCGGTTTTATTGAAAGGATGCTCGTTAATAACTTTAAGGCTTCCTTTTTCAATCATTCCCATTGCTTCGATGTTCTCAAGGACGCAAGTTGTCAGTACGCCGGCATCAACATTTCCGTTAAGCACCGAAGAAACAACGTCTGGAGTTTGAAACTGAGTGAAATTGATTGAAGAGAAAAAAGAATCGGGGTTTTTGCCCGCATTATGTATTTCTCTTAAAGCTGCGAGCCAGCCTCCTAATGAATTAGGCATTGAAGCAGCAATAGATTTTCCTTCAAGATCTCGAATGCTGTTTAGATCAGTTCTCTCGCGTTTGGCGATGAAAACGCTGCCGACTGTTTTAGCTGGTTCTTTGCCGTTGGCGTTGATTCGCGTAGCTAAGTGCGTAAAAGGGATGGAACCTCTGAATTCAACAAAAAAATTACTCGGACCGATCAAAAAATCAATTTTTTGTTCTTTAATCTCCGAAAGCGTGTTAATGGGCGATAAAGAGATAAGGGCAAATTCGACGTTTTTAATTCGTGATTGGAGAGCACTGAGAGTCTGTTTTAAAGTTTCGTTCTCTTGGAAAAGCTCTAAACCGTGGGCGTAACCAATTTTTATTGTTTTGTCTTGTGCGTGGACGATATCAGAAGGCAACAAGAAAGAGCAAAGGCTTATCAAAGCTAAGAAGAAAAGGTGTCTTGTTAACCTTGTTATCATCTTCTCATTGGGTGTAAATGTTTGAAGTGCCATGCGACATATGACCTCTTAACCTTCCTTCCTCATCCCCGGCCTAAACGCTATGTTACCCATACGGGGCTAAAGTAGGTATTGGTAAAAAGATTAACAGCCATCGTTCCATTTAACCAAAACGGGGTAATCAGGATTCTTGTTATCTATCAAAAGACGGGTTTTACCCGATTCGCGTAATATTGGGGTTATGGATTAAAAACAGTTGCTCGGAAGACATTTCTTCCGAGCAACAAGCCGCATCATCTCAACGATCGTTAACCGCAGAGCTGTTTAAGAAGATCCTGACTGTATTTATAGGTGAGGTCAAATACTCTTTGAGTCTGGTATCCGGGAAGCGGAACTTCCACACCGATGGGTCTTTCCGGCATATGGCGAAGAAATTCAACAAGAGGCAGTTCTCCGACACCTGGAATAAGTCTGCCTTCTCGAGCTTCTTTTACGACACCTTCAAAGCCCTTCGGGGTGCCGGCTGTGGATTCGACTTTAAGAGTTCCAGCCCTTTGAGCCTGGACAAGCTTCTTGTCAATCGGACCGTCTATTACTGCGTCGCACAGATGGATTTCGCCCAAATATTTTTGCGGAATCTTGTCAAGATCAAAATGGCTGCCGCCGGATCTGTAGAGATGCAAAGAATCGACTGCAATAGTGCAGTTGGGTCTATCAGCCATCTTGACAAGCTCGTAGGCCTGTTCAAGCGTGCCGACGGTTCTCCAAATCATAAATTCAACGTCAATATTGAATCCTCTCGGTGCGGCATAGTCGGCCATATCTTGCAAAACTTTAGCGAACTTTTCCTTGTTAGGAGCGTCGCCGCAGAGGGTGAGGTTTTTGATACCTAATTCTGCGCAAGCATCCATAACGGAGTGGAATTCTGCCGGGTTTGTATCCGAGTTGATCGCAAATCCGTCAACGCCATGCAGGACGATGCCGGTATTGGCCAAGTGCTGCTTGAAAGCGCGAATTTCCGGAGTTCCTGCTTTGAATTCATGAGCCAAAGCACCGGGAACAATTGGGTGAATTCTCAGCCCCATCTTTTCGTAGCCGGCTTTTCTAGCCTGCTCAGCAAATTTTTCCGGTGGAAGTTCAATGGCGCAAAGGGCGATTGCCTGCAGGGGTCTCTTCTTGCAATCCATAGCTTTAACCGTGGAAAGTGCAGAGAGTGCACTAGATCCTGCAATGAAAGTTGCAGCTTTAAATAAGTTTCTTCTGTACATAATGTCACCTCGATTATTTATTTAAAGTTTTCACAGCTTGTTCAGCTGCTAACTTGCCGCTGGTCATCGCCCAAGCCATGTTGCCTCCGGGAGGGGAGTCGTCGCCCATGGCGCCGCCGACGAGTTCACCGGCTGCAAACAAACCTTTAATCGGCTTGTTGTTCTTATCCAGAACATTCAGGTTCATGTCGGTTACGACGCCGCCCATGGTTGTCGCAAAGCGAGGCTGCTGTTCAACGATGTAGTAAGGGCCTTTATCAGCAATCGCTTCTTTCATGAACTTGGCAGGGCGGTTGAAATCCGCGTCTTTGCCTGCTCTTACAAAACCGTTGTAACGAGCAACTGTCTTAAGGAGTTCGGCTCCGTCAACACCGGCTTTCTTAGCCGCGGCAGGAATGCTGTCGGCTTTAACCACGATCGGATAGCCTTTTCCGTCCTGGGCCAGCCATTTGTCCATATCGCCTTTGCTGATGCCGGTGATAGAAAGTTTGGTCAGGAAAGCATTGTAAGAGGGCTGATCCATCAGGATAAAGAGCTTGCCGCCTTGTTTAACTTCTTCATTCTTGATGTTGTGGTTTGTGTCGAGTTCGCTGATGACGCGCTTACCGGCTTTGTTTACCATAATGCCGCTGTGGTCTTCGAAAGCTGCCTTGTTAGACCAAATTGTGGACTTGGCAATTCCGGGAGCAACTTCCATACCGTTCGGGTAGATCTTACCCAGATCCATCATTTGAGTCTTAGCACCGATCTTCATCGCCATCTGGTGACCTTCACCGTTGGAACTCTTGACGCCGTAATACAGAGCATTCTTCAGATTGCCGGCAAGCATTGACTTGTTGGCGCCGAATCCGCCTGTCGTCAAGATCACAACCGGAGCTTTAATGGTGTAGTGGATGCCGTTTTCGCCTTCGGCTTTAACGCCTACGACACGGCCGTTGTCAACGACCAGCTCTTTTGCCGGGGTTGCAAGAAGAACCTTGGCGCCGGATTTTTCGACAGAAGCCTTAAAGTTTCCGGTTGCACCCTGAGCGCCGTCTACCCAGCGCATGACGCGAGGTTTGCTGTGTTCTGCTTCATTGGTGAACCCCGCCTTGGTATTGAGCTTCATGCCGCCTTCAGTTGTCGCCCAGTCAACCATCGGACCGACGTTGTTGACATAAAGTTCAAGCATTCTTCGGTCATTCAGATTGTGGCCGTTCTTGATGTAGTCCTCTGCCATGATGGCAGGGGAGTCATCCTTCACGCCGGCTTCTTTCTGAATCTTGGAGCCTTGAATCACAACCGTACCGCCGTTAACTGCGGCTGCACCCCCTGCGAAAGGCATTTTTTCAATCAGAATGACCTTTTTACCCAGTTGGCTGGCACGAATGGCAGCAGTCTGACCGGCTGCACCGGCGCCGACAACAGCAATGTCCGCATTCAGAGTTTCGTTCTTAACGACAGCTTTCTGAGCTTTGGCTTTAGAAAGTTCATCGACATTGCCTCCCGCTTGTTTCACGCAAGCAGCCACTGCAGCCAGAATTGCGTGACTAGTGATAGAGGCGCCGCTGACACCGTTCACAGCCAGACTCTGGCTGTCGACGATCGCTTTTGGAAGTTTTTCGATCGCAATGGAGCCGATTCCCGGAGTTTCTTTATTGGCTCCGATCTTGACGGATTCAATTGCGTTTTTGGTAAAGGTCACCGTGACCGGAACTTCACCGCCGTTGCCCTTTGACACGGCTGTATAAGTTCCCGGATTGAAGGCTGCTGCCTGGGCTGCGCCGGAGAGGGCAACAACACTCAACGCGGAGAGGAATACTAATTTATTCAGCATATTCGTTCCTTGAGAGCAGTTTCTCTTAAGAATTATTTAGCCGGGTACATGGCCTTGTGAATAGAGTTCAGAATCTGTTCGGCTTCTTCGCTGGGGATCTGGCCGGGAGCGGAAGGTTTGCCGCCGACCATGCAGAAAGTAATGTCAGAGCCAGTGAATTCACCGGTCATACGGCTTAAAACACCGTCTTTGCCCATAGCCATTGTGAGCATCGGCTTGCGAGAGAAGTAGTTGCGTGTCTTCCAAGTTGCATTCATCAGGTTAAGCGCGTCCCCGGTGTTGTGGGCCATCACGGCAATCTTCAGAATGTCAGACCCTAATTGTTCCTGAAGGAGAAGGCGGCGAATGATTTCAGCTTCGGAAGGGGTCCAGCCGAATTCGTGGTCGCTCATGACAACTTTGACGCCTTTTTCTTTGGCTTTCTTAACGATCTGCTTACAGATATCGGCGTTGCGGAACATTTCGATGTCGATTAAATCGATCTTGCCGTTGTCCAACACGTCGAAATAGAAATCTCTGTAAAACTCATCGGAAACATGTCTGCCGCCGCCTTCGGTCTTGTCTCGGAAAGTCATGAGAATCGGTTTATTCTTGGCAATTTCATAAACCTGTTTAGTAAGCTTGGCAAATTCCTTGCCTGAGATTTCGCCGATGTAGTCCGGACGGAGCTCGATCATTTGAAGTTCGGGACGGCTGTTGTAGTCCTTAACTAAAGCAATGAAAGCTTCGGGAGTCTTTGCAGTGGTGGAAGCAATGATCTTAGGACGGCCTTCACCGATTCTGACGCCTTTAATATCCAGGACTTCGACGGGTTCTTTGTCCCAGCCGGGTTCGTGGTTCAAGGTGTCGACCGGCATCATCTTTTCATTGCCTTTCAGTTTTGTGCTGGCAAATGCAGATGCAGAGAAGGCAGCAGCCAAACCGCCGATGCTGGATTGAATCATGGTTCTTCTTTTCATATTTCCTCCTAAGGATGGATTAACGTTTAGGTCCGTTAAGGCTATTTTGAGTTTTGGTTAGATAATCCGAAACATGCGGAAGTCTGTGAAAACACAGGCGAAAGGATGGAAATTAGAATTGTTCTAGGGGTTTGGTATGTAAGGGAAAAACCTAAATATCGGCGAATGAGTACATTTTGAACCGGAGCCCGTTTTTTTTCTTAAGGTCTATTGAAAAACAAAGGTTTTTCTTGGTGCTTTAAAGGGTTTTGGATAAACGACAAGAATTTGGATCCAGAGGTTAAATTAAATAACTTTTGATTTATTTGTTCTGTTGGCGCGTGGGAATTGCCTTCGGAGGAAAACAGAGAAAGCAATTCCCACGCGCGCAGCGCCATCGACGTCCGTCTCTATACAGTTTTCTGCAACTTAATTTCTTCTCTTAATCTATAACTGTCTCCCTGTACTACTACTGGCGTGCAGTGATGCAGAAGGCGATCAAGGATTGCAGTGGCAGCAGTTGGATCGCCGAAGACTAGTCCCCATTCGCTGGGTGGCCTGTTACTTATGACGATAGTGCTTCGAGTTTCATCTCTCTTGCTTACGAAGAGACGTCTAGAGCTATTTTTACGCCAGGGAGACTATTACTACAGAAGAGAAAAAAGAGAACCTTTGACGCACAGAAGTTCCCTTGTAATTATCTGTAATTCTTCTATAAAACTCAGGAGTTCTTATACGACGGCCCTTCTAAATGTGAAATATTTCGGCTAGGACTTCTGATGTGCTCTTTAACATGCTCTATATTTCATTGGTCAGTAACGTATTTTTTCATGAAATTGTAAATTCTTCTCGCAGCTTTTTTGATAAGTCTGTAGCGAAGAGTCTGAGGCGGAAAAAAGATTAAAAGAAATGACAAACAATTTTCATATCGTTCTATTTTTTTTCTATCGTATGTAGATAAATTAATTATCTCTGGCTTATTTCTTTTGTTTTCTGATTGAAAAAAGAGAAGTGTTTGCCAAAAGTTATTCCAATCGGGATCAAAGAATTGGGGGGGGGTAAATTCTGTTGATTCTAATTTGGCGATAATGTCTTTCCACGACCGTATATGAGAAGGAACTTTTCTTCTGAAGCTGTCTAACGATTGTTTCGACGCTAACGACAGAGCTTCTCGTTTAGAATCATTGCGCAATAACTCAAGAATCGCTTCTGCTGCTTCCTTAACGGAATGCTGTGGAACAGAGATTATTCCTTTTTGATCTTTTATGAGTTCAACATAAGGGAGTTCATACAAAACAACAGGGATACCGTATTGCTTTGCTTCGATCAGGTTCATAGGAAAAGATTCGAAGCTCGAAGTAATGAGTTGGACATCCGCGGTAGTAAGAAATTTTTGCAAATTGGTTGTAAAACCTTCATAAATGATTTTATTTTCTAGTCCGTTGGTTTTAATGTAGTTATTTATGTACTCAACATCAACTGCTTGTCCACGTCCGACGATGTGACAAACAACATTGTCCACCTTTTCGCATACGAATCTAAAAATATCTAATGCCTCAGCATAGTTTTTTTGAAATTGATCGAGCCGTGCGATCCATACGAGATTTTTTATATCGTTTGATTTATTTGTTTTGGCAATATGGGGTAAGGGTGGAATAGGATTAGCAATATAAAATGTCGGAATTCCTAGAGCAGAATAAAACTTTAAGTCCATCGTGTTTAAAACAATTAAGGCATCTGCAATGTGATAAAAGAATGGAAAGTTTGCAAAGCAACTTAATTTGTCAAGCAGAGATAAAGAAGAAATTCCATGGTTTACAACACAAAAGTGTATTCCCAATGACTTAGTAATTATCTCATCAAAAAAGAAGTTGTTCGAGTATGCCGCATGATGGATAAATAAGTCGACATTGTGATGTTTTAAATATTTCCTTAACTCTGTAGCGCGTCCATGTTTGAATGATGAAGGTATTAGTACTCGATCGATGAAACCCGGTAGGGCATATTCCAGTTCCTCATTTATTTCTTCAGTAAAAAGAACAACCTCAAATCCCATTTCTAAGAATTGAGGAATTTGGAGTGATATGACGCGCTCTACACCTCCATCATAAACTCGATGATAAAAGATACCTATTGTCTTGATTTTTTTTTGATTTAGCGTTTAAAAAACAGGCCCCCTTTATTTTTTGAGATAGCAGGACTGGAGAAGACCAATATTTTTGGATTAAAGAATCAATAACTAAATCTTGAAGATCTGGATTTACAAATAAAGAATCCAAGCCTGCGGCACTGTCTGAAGTTGGAAGATCAGACGCTCTATTAATGGCCGCGCCAAGTAATCTTTGGATTAATTTATTTAGAATGCTTCGATATTTCTCTTCTTGTCTTTCCGATTCGAGAAATTGGCGAAGAAGACTTGGAATTAAAAGAATTTTAGATTGTTCGTTAATTTTATTAACATTAGGGGGACTAGTTGAAATACCGCACCCCATCCGATAACTATAAAGAGGTTCTGTTTTTATTGACTGGAACGTAGATGAAAAATAACAAATAAGAAAGAATTGATAGCAGTCGGTTCCGCAAATTAAAAAAGTATCCTTGACGAAAGGCAAAGTCCTTTTGACTATTGATGTTCGGTAGATTTTATCGGCCATTCCCCAGCCGATGGTTCCTTGAGAGAAGACAGCGTTAATGATTTCGTATGGTGTGTTGATAATCCCGTACCACTGATTTCTGAAACTAAGGTACCCTTGAATTTTTTCTGGGGTAGATCCGAAAACATCCATATCAAAACGGAGGATATCGGAATCATATTTGTTTGCTAATGTCGCCTCGATTTCAAGGACCCGATTAAACGGTAGCTTGTCATCGCCGTCTAGGCAGACGCACCATTTCCCTCTGGCCGCAGCAAAAGCCGTTTTGCGGGCAGCAAGGGTTCCTTTATTCTCCTGATGAATAACTTTGAAACGAGAGTCTTTTGACGCGAATTCATCACAAATTTTTCCGCTTTTGTCGGTGCTTCCGTCGTCAATGACGATAAATTCTGCCGACTCTAGGGATTGAAAGTGAAGGCTCGAAAGGCATTCATCCAGGTAGGAATCAACATTGTGCACAGGCACAATGACTGAAATAGCGATCTCTTTGTTTTTTTGTTGTTCTGTCATGTAGTTTCCATCTAAAAGAAAGGATGAATGCATTTTTCTCGACTTAATGAGTTGTTGGTGTCGTTGATAATTTGAAGGATAGCGAGCACTTATTCAGGTTATTTAAGAAGCATGCAACCTCTTTCTCCCAAAACAACTCAGAAAGAACAGAATTATAATGCCCGCTCTTAACGTAATAATATACGTTTGAAATTTTCATTTACCCGTAAAAATCTTGTCCTTACCTCTAAGTCATGGAAAGTCCTATCTTTGCATTATTAGGAGCCGCCGGTTTTGTTGCACCTCGTCATATAGAGGCAATTCACAGTGTTGGCGGCGAACTCTGTTGCGCTTGCGATGAGTCAGATAGCGTTGGTGTGTTGGATCGTCGATTCCCTCATTGCCAATTTTTTCTCTCTGAGAACGAATTGGAAAGCTACATAACTGAGAGAAAGAAATCAAAAGCGCCGGATATCGATTACCTTTCGGTTTGCACACCTAACTATCTTCATTTTTCTCATATTGCATTTGGACTTAGCCATAGGATGAACGTGATATGTGAGAAGCCTTTGGTTCTGACCTGCGATGACTTGTTCCGGCTGCAGGAGCTCGAAAAACAGTATGGTAAAAAAGTCTTTTGTATCCTTCAGCTTCGTCTTCATCCCCAAATCCAAAAATTGAAAACAAGGGTGGAGAACTTATTTGCGGGCGATAAGCAGAGATCAAAACTTCAGGTCTCTCTGGATTATGTGACGTCGCGAGGTCCTTGGTACAAAAAGAGTTGGAAGTTTGACGAAATCAAAAGCGGAGGGGTTGCAAGCAATATCGGAATCCATTTTTTCGATATGCTGATTCGTTTATTTGGTTATCCGACGTCTTTTTCAATCAAGGAAAATGATCCGGAGCGTCTTGAAGGAATGTTGGAATGCCCTCTTGCTCAGGTTGAATTCTGTTTGAGCATTAGACAGAAAGATTTGCCGTTGGAGGTGAGAAATTCTGAGCAAAGATCTTGGAGACAAATGATTATTGACGGAGAGCCGTTTGATTTCACAAACGGTTTTACAGATCTTCATACAAAAAGTTATGAGGAAATTCTGGCTGGCAGAGGATTTGGACTTCAGGAAGCATTGCCGGCAGTTTCGCTTTGCGAGAGCATCCGAAGAACGAAAGGGTAAGACGCAAAGAGATGCGTAACGTCGTCCCTATATTTCGCCCTAGAGTTGTAGAAGAGGGGGTGCAGCCGAAACTTCAATTTGCCCTGTCTAAAGTCATCGCAGAGGGTAGGTTCATTAAAGGCAGTGAAGTTGCAGTCTTTGAAAGAGAGCTTTGTTCAGAACTTCAGACACACTCCGTGATAACGACTGGGAACGGAACCGATGCTCTGCTTGCGTGCTTGATGGCCCTGGACCTTCGCGAAGGAGATGAGGTGATAACGCCGGCATACGGATATCCGGCTGCTGTTGAAATGATGTGTTTGCTGGGATTGAAGCCCGTTCTTGTGGATGTCAACTGGCAGACATTCAATATGGAAGCTGGCTTGCTAAAAGACGCGGTTTCTTCCAGGACTAAAGCAATACTGCCCATCCATTTGTTCGGACTGCCGGCATCGATGGACGACATTCTTCGCTTTGCCGAACAACACGGGCTTCCTGTTATTGAAGATGCAGCCCAATGTTTAGGGGCAGAAGTGGAAATCGAAGGAAAACGCAGAAAGGCGGGAACGGTGGGAAGGCTGGGATGTACCTCATTTTTCCCGTCAAAAAATTTGGGTTGCTGGGGAGACGGAGGTGCGGTTTTTGTTAATTCGGATGATGAGCAACTTGCCCAAAAGATTCGGATGATTTTGAATCACGGGCAACGCGACAAATACCAGCATGAAATTCTTGGCTTAAATTCGCGCTTGGACACCCTGCAGGCAGTCGTGTTGAGGCATGCTTTGAAGTATTTGAGAGACGCGAATGAAAAGCGCGTGGAAATTGCTAAACGTTATCAAGAGGAGTTAAGAGAGATTTCCGAGATTGAATTGCCGCCTTTTCCTCATAATCCTCTTAACATTCCCAACGTTTTTACGATTAAGGTCAAACCGCAGCTCAGGCAACAGTTAAAGAGCTTTTTGTGGGAGAAAGGAATTTCTACGCAAATTTATTACCCTTTGGCGATGCACTGGCAAAAAGCTTATCAATCTCGCATACGCACTGGCTCTTCTCTTACCAATGCGGAGAAACTAACTCATTGTGTTTTGTCCTTGCCTCTCTTTCCTTCTATGGAGAAAGCCGAGCAAGATCGTGTAATTCTCGCATTAAGTGAATTTTTCAGGAATCATGCATAAATATCAAGTTCATCCTACGGCAGTTATTGATGAAGGCGCTTTGATTGGAGAGGGCAGCACAATATGGCACTTTTGTCATGTTTCCGAAGGCTCAATTATTGGTAAAGGATGTACATTGGGACAAAACGTGTATGTTGCGCCGGAAGTAGAGATTGGGCAGCGCGTAAAAATCCAAAACAACGTGTCACTTTTTACTGGTGTAATTATTGAAGATGATGTCTTTCTAGGACCGTCTTGTGTCTTTACGAATATCTTGACTCCCAGAAGCGAAGTCAACCGGAGGTCTCAATTTTTAAAAACCACGGTAAAAAAGGGAGCTTCTATCGGAGCAAATGCGGTCATTCTCTGCGGAAATGAAATTGGAAGATATGCAATGGTAGGAGCAGGATCTGTCGTTACTAAATCGATTAAAAATTTTGAGTTGGTTGCCGGAAACCCCGCAGTTCATTTTGGCTGGGTAGGCCGGTATGGAGAAAAACTGCACTTTGACTCAGATGGCTGGGCGGAATGTAAAAAGACCGGATATCGTTATTTTCTTTCAGACGGCGAAGTAAGAGAGTACATGAGTTCTAAAGAAAACTCAGTGAAGTAGTATGGATAAATTGATAAATTTAAAAATTGCAGTACTAGGCTGCGGATACGTCGGACTTCCCTTAATTATCGAATTGTCTAAGCATTTCTCGGTTCTGGGTTTTGATCTCGACCATTCCCGAATCGAAGAATTGAAGAATTTCATTGATAGAAATGGCGATTATTCAGCGAAGGAAGTGAGAGAGGCTGAGGCAGCGTTCAGTTTTGATAAACAAAAACTGAAAGGATTCGATGTGTTCATTGTGGCAGTTCCGACTCCGGTAGTGAATGATCAGCCTGATTTGTCTTGTTTAATCGACGCTGCTCAAGCGGTATCTTCATCATTATCTCCGGGAAATTGTGTGATTTTTGAATCCACGGTGTCTCCTGGTTGTACTCGCAATGTTTGTTTGCCAATTTTGGAAAAAGGATCGGGATTAAAGGCTGGTAAGGATTTCTTGTTAGCTTATTCTCCGGAGAGAATCAATCCCGGAGACCAAAATCATGCGCTAAGTAAAGTTACCAAGGTTGTTTCCGGTTTGGATGACAAAAGCCTTAAATTTGTGTCCCGTTTGTACGGAAAGATCGTCCCGTCTATTCATGAGGCAGAATCGCTGGAGGTTGCGGAAGCTTCGAAACTGCTCGAAAACATCCAAAGGGATGTCAATATCGCTCTTCTTAATGAACTTCAATTTTGTTTTGATGAGATGGGAATCCCAATGGATTCCGTTTTGAAATCTGCTTCTACAAAATGGAACTTCAATAATTATCATCCGGGTTTAGTAGGTGGCCACTGTGTGCCGGTGGATCCTTATTATTTAATTGATGAGGCTAAAAAGTTTTCGACTAATCTTCCGTTGATTGCTCAGTCAAGAAAAACAAATGAAGCGGCGGTTGCTAATTTTTACAGAAAGATCTTAAATAAATTGACGAGCCCCTATACTTCAAGCTATGTTCTTATCAATGGGTTATCTTTTAAACCGGATGTTCAGGATATAAGAAATTCTCAGGTTCCCCCTTTGAAAAGAATGTTGGAACAAAATGGGGTAAAAGTAGATGTATATGACCCAAGCGTGAAAGCCGAGGTTGCAAAGAATAGCTTTGGGATAGATTTATTGAAAAAAATTCCAAGTTTTGATAACTACCACTTAATTGTCTCTCCTTATGACTTGTCAATTAAGAAAGGAGGAAAGTATTCATCTAGTCTTAGCTGAAGACTTAATTCCGCTTTGCTTCCACGATGCTGTGAACACCTAGACAGGCGCTGTTATAAAATGATTGTGATGGAAACCAAACTAAACTAACACTGAAATTCATAACCTCAATGCAGCTAAATAAAAAGACCCTCTTAACAGGGAGGGTCTAAAAACAAAGTTTTTTATATTACTTACCGGCAATGTTCCTAGCAGCCAAACGTCCTAACGACATTGCTTTGCCCCAAGCTGTACCGGTCATATAAGCGGCTCCATGGACACCGCCCACAATTTCTCCTGCTGCATAAAGATGATTAATCTTGTTCCCGAAAACATCAATGACTTGGGCCTTGGTATTTATCTTTAATCCGCAGTAAGTGCCTATCAAGGCAGCGGTTGTGGGCATGATGTAGAAGGGACCGGTTTCAATTTTCATGGGTTTACCGTGACCGCTTGTCAAAGAGTTCCGTCCGAATTCAACATCGTTTCCGGCATCGACGCCCTGGTTGTAATTCTTAACGGTTTCTTCAACAGTCTTAACAGGCAGTCCGGCTTTCTCCGCAGCTTCAGCTAAAGTTTTTCCGGTATAGAGGAAATCAAGTTGTTTTCCTTCATCAATCGGAGAGAAAAGCTTCTTATCAATGGCTCTGCGACCCATCTGAGCTTTGCGCATAGGTTCGTCAAAGATCATAAAGCTCTTTCCTTCGGGTTGACTAAGTGCTAAATCGCCTAGTAATTTATAGGACAATGATTCGTTAACAAAACGCTTGCCTTCTTTGTTGACCATGACGGCACCGCCATAGTAAACCTGAGCCATATCCCCAATCGTTCTTGGATTGAGTTTGAAACCATAAGTTGCTTTAACATAAGCCATGTCAAGAACATCGGCACCGTATGCTTGAGCCATGAGTAATCCGTCACCCGTGGTCCCGACACCTGCAATAACTGCTGCTTTGGCCATTGGAGGAGCATATTTCCTCAGAAGTTCCGGATTTCGATTGAAACCGCCGGAGGCAAGAAGTACGCCTTTATTGGCTTTGATGTAAATTGTCTTGTCTTTCTGTGAGCATTTGACGCCGGAAATTGAGGAGGTTTTGTAATCCCAAGTCAGTCTTTCAGCTTTGATGTTGAGGATAAGCTTTCCGCCTCTCTGTGTGAAATAGTCTCTCATTGCAGAAAGAACTTCGCCGGGTTTAAAACCGTGGGCACGAGGGACGCTCATGCCTGCAGCTGCGGTTATTTCATGAGGTTTTATGCCTAATTCTTTCGTGACGAAATCATAGTGTTTGCGACTCTCTTTAATGAACACTTTAACGAGTTCAGGGTCATTTTGTTGACCGCCGGTCTTCATCATGTCGTCGAAGAAACGTTTTTCGTCGTCATTGATTCCTTTCGCTTTTTGCTCTGGCGTCCCGGAGACGGCAAATTTTCCGCCGCAGAGAACAGATGAGCCGCCGATTATCGGCATTTTTTCGATAATGATGGCTTTTAGCCCTTGTTTTACGGACTCAACACCAGCGGCAAGACCGGCCCCGCCTGCACCGATAATGACGATGTCATATTCTTCGTCCCATTTTTGTGGTTGATTTGTCGGTACAGCCCAAGCAGGAGTGCTCGCTGCCAGAGCAACAGCACCGCTTAATTTAAAAAGGTTTCTGCGATTGGTTTGCATATTTAATCTCCTTGGTTAAATGTGGCCTGAACTTTGAATATCCCGGTACGTATTTGAAGGTCTCTGTTAATGCCTTTGATTTCCTTCAAACTCGATTTCAAACCCTTCAGTACCTAGGTACTTTGATAAAAATCAAACTTATCCCTTTTTCTTAACTCAGGATTTATAAGGGTAGCTGATTTGGAATGGGAGCCTTAAGATGGACTGAGATGGAGAGTGCAATGCTGAGAAGAAATTTTATAAGTTACTGCTCAATTGGTGCCGGAGTGCTCATGCAGAGGTTTGCTTCTTCTCAAGAGAGGCCGAGTTATGACTTGATTGTTGTAGGATCCGGTGCCGCAGCCCTGGCCGCGGCAGTCTCAGCCTCCGACGAAGGTCTCAAAAGCATCTTAGTAATAGAGAAGGAACCTATTATCGGCGGCTCAAGCGCGATATCCGGAGGAGCTATAGCTGTGTCGCAGACCGACTTCCAACGTCAGCAAGGTATCAACGATACAGATGAGCGTTTCTTCAAGGATTTAATGAAGTGCGGAGGGTATGTAAACGATCCTGCGCTAGTAAAAACTTTGGTGGGCGGAATCCGAGAACAGTATGAGTGGATTGTCTCAAAGGGTTTGAGTCCTATGAAGCTGATGGCAGCATCAGGAATGAGCCTTCCTCGATCACATATGTTTAATTCAGGACTGTTGATACAGCTTTTCAGAGAGGAACTCAACTCAAGAGGGATTCGAATAAAGACTGGTTGTCGGGCGATAGAACTGGTTCAACACAACAGTAAGGTAGTGGGGGTTTTAGTGGCTCATTGCGGTAAGACATTCTTTTTGCAGAGCCGGAAAGGGGTGGTCCTTGCTACAGGAGGATTTGCAAGAAATCAGGCTTTGCTGTCTCGTTATGCACCCCAAATGAAGAAGGTGAAAGTGGTTTCCGGGATCGGATCAAACGGAGATGGTTTCTTGATGGCATTGAATCTTGGTGCCTACTTTGTAGAAGGTGAGACGGTCCAAGCTTCGTACGGTTTTACAAAAAATCCATCAACCATACGGGATTTTTCCACAATTTACTATAGTGGTGCGATTATTTTAAATCGAGAGGGGAATCGATTTATTGACGAGTCTCTTTCGTATAAAACAATAGGCGAAGCTTCATTAAAGCAGCCGTATCCGGTGACTTACATCTTTTTCGATGAAGCTGCGAGGAAGATTCAAATGTCACGAAGACCGGTAGACCATGCATTGTGGAGTCCTTTCGATCGAGGCTTAACTCCTTCTTATTGCTTCAAGGGAAAATCAGTTTACGAAGTGGCTGACAAAGCCGGCCTTAATCCAAGTCGTGCAGAGGAAACAGTCCGAAAATATAATCAATCTGCTGCGGCAGGAAGAGATGACGACTTTGGCAGATTTTCCTTGTCTTCCGGATACGGAAAGTTGAGGGTGCTCGATACTGCGCCTTTTTACATCATGCCTTCTATTGCAGCAATTATGGGCACATATTGCGGTCTAAAAGTTGATCAATACGGCAGGGTATTAAACAAGTCCAATGAGCCAATAAACGGACTTTTTGCTGCCGGAGAAATTATGGGAGGAGTTCACGGAAAGAATTACATTACGGGAACTGGCTTAGGAAAGGCCCTTGTTTTTGGAAAAATCTCCGGAAAAACGGCGGCTTCCTTATGAAGGTTTTAATTTTCTTATTATCCTTAGTGTTCTTGTCGCATTGTGCAGTAGCAGACACGCTTAGGCTGGGAATTGCAAATTATGCAACTCAAGGTTTGCATGGAGATCTGATAGACGCTTCTGTTAAGGAATTAAAGAAAGTTCTCCGGCCAAAAAACGATCTGGAATTCGTTATATACACGGAAGAAGAGCTGGAAGAGGCTATCAATAATCATCAAATTGACTTCTTTATTTCCTCCAGTGCTTTTTATCGACAGATGATTAGAAAGGGGGCTCGTGATCTTACTTCGATTGAAACCAGAAAGGATGATGATCCAAACCAATCTGAAGGAGCCATCGTGTTGGTAAAAGGAGGAAGAAAAGATCTTTTAGTACTTAGTGATTTAAAAAAACAAATTGTGGGGTATAGCCCAAGTTTTGGACCTTCAAGCCTTCAAATATTGAACGGAGAGATCAAAGAAAAAGGGCATGAACCGAAGACATTTTTCAAAAAGGTTTTACCGTTAGGGCCTGACATCGATAAAATGCTTAAGACACTAGATGATGGCATTATAGATGCCTTAGTTCTCCCCTCCTGTATCCTTGAAAATTTTATAGAGAACAACGAAGCCGATTCAAGTTGGTTGAGAGTTTTGGCGCCTAGACATTTTTCTGCCTTGAAATGTGCGCATTCTTCAATGCTTTATCCCGGCTTAACTTTCGCTTCTTTACCTTCTTTAAACGCCTCTTTTTCTAGACAAATAACGCAGGCTCTTTTAGATTTAGATGCAACTGTGAAGGGGAGCTTTTGGAGCGTCGCGACAAATTTCAACGAAGTAGACAGACTATTACGTAGCCTCGATCAGGACGCTTGGGCCGCAGACCGAGCTTGGTCGTTCCGTAATGTATTAAATCGTTATTGGCATATTGTTTTAACCATTTTTATACTTGTGTTGTGCCTTATTTTTTATAGTTCTATCGTAAGTTTGTTGGTAAGGAGGCGCACATCGCAATTAGATTTAGCTCTGAAAAGAGAACGACAACTAAAAAAGAAATCCTTGGATGCTTCAAGGAGAATTGAGCAGATGCAAAGGATTGGTGCATTCAATCAGTTGAGCTCATTATTCGCTCATGAGTTGGGTCAGCCTCTATATGCAATCAGATGTTTTTGTTTTGCCCTACGAAAAGAAATAAATAAAACAGGGACGAGGTCACAAGAAGTTCTTGAAACAGTTCAAGACATTGAGAAACAGACAGTGAGAGCAGATGAAATAATTCAAAAGACTCGGAATTATCTAAAAGCGAAAAAGTGTTCTACGAGAGTTCTTCTTGTTCAAGAAGCATTGTCTACAGCTATTGAAACTTTTAATGTTACGCTCCATAGAAAAGCTGAAATTCGTGTGGAGTGCACAAAAAGTTCTTTGTACTGTTTTGTAGACTCTCTGGATTTTGAATTAATAGTCATTAACTTGCTAAGAAATGCTTATGAGGCCGTGCAGCGTACTGGTAAAAAACCCATCATTTATGTAGAAGTAGTTAATGCCATCGATGATTACGTTAGTGTTTCGGTTGAAGACAACGGTCAGCCAGTATCGGAAAGTCTTTTTGCTAGTCTTGGAAAAGGACCGAAAACTACAAAAGAGGATGGTCTGGGCCTGGGGTTGACTATTGTTACGTCGCTAGTCGAAAATTTTGGAGGAAATATCACTTTCAATCGCTCTCTAACTGGAGGTTTGAAAGTTACAGTAAATCTTCCTGCAGTTAAGAGGAATAATTCATGACGATTAAGAAGCCTCTGGTGAGGATAGTGGATGATGATCCCGATGTTCTCAAAGCTATGAGAAAGGTACTTGAGTTGGAAGGTTATCAAGTTGTCACTTATCCAAGCGGTGAAGCGTTCTTGACAGAAGATTCTTATTCATTACCTGGCTGTGTTATCTTGGATTTAAAAATGCCGGGCTTAAATGGGTTGGAAGTGCAATATCAATTAAAGGCTAGAGAATTTAACCACCCTGTTATTTTTCTTACTGCTCACGGAGAAGTGGAATCAGCTGTTTTCGCTATGAAAGAGGGGGCGGCTGATTTTTTGCAAAAGCCAGTAGATCCTCTTCGTCTACTAGAAGTTGTTGCTTTAAATATAGATAAAGATCTTAAGGGGTTAACCTTAAGAGTTGAAGAGAGAAAGAAAAAGGCGGCTTTGTTGACTCCTAGAGAGGCTCAAGTAATCAAAAAAGTTTTAATGGGTCTGTCTAATAAAGATATTGGTGAATTATTGGGGTTGAGTGAAAGAACAGTGGAAAATCATAGGGCAGCGGCTTATAAAAAATTGGCCGTTTCATCTGCCGCGGAGCTGAAGGATTTTGTGTATTTTATTTGAAAAATCTATCCTCTTTAGCTTTTCAATTCAACATTCGTAGCAAGTTAGCCTCAAAATTTCATTACTTCTTTGAAGCGAAGAAAGAAAAGGTGCGGTAAAGCAAGCGGGCGGGAGTTTTGAGATCTAAATTTTAGAAATTATGGGGGAGGATATCCAAAAATGAAAAAAAAGGGGGGTAGTCTATTTAAAAATCAAAAAAAGAACGGCGATTGTTTGTTAAAAAATTAATTTTGCCAAATAACTCAACAAGAGGATGTAAAGATTTTTGTGTCTCGCCTGACTTAAAAATTTTCTCCTGCTTAGAGGATAGTTAAACTTCTAGGCAAGGGAAAAGGAGAAGCGAAAATGGTAAGAAAAACGAAGAATCCGCCTAGCGAGACAGACATTCTCTTGACTAATTACATCGACCAAACATTAGCCAACACCGGCAAAATTGGCTGGAGTTCAGAAGAAGTAACCGGCATGGTTCAAGAAGTTATGAAACGTTTTCTTGAAAGATGCCTGGAAAGTGAAATGGACTTTCACTTAAAAAACGGGGAAATTGCTCCTAGAGAAAAGGCCGGACCTGAGTCTCAGGAAGCGGCAAACAAGCGAAACGGCACAAGCAGTGAAACCATATTAACTGACAACTCCAAAGTACGCATAGACGTCCCCCGCGATCGATTAAGTACGTTTGATCCGATATCAGTTCCCAAGTACGAACGGCACTTGAAAAGTCCTGATGACAAAATAATTAGTATGTATGCACGAGACATGAGCAATCGAGAAATTTCTGCCCATATGAAAGAAATCTACGGTGTCTCAGTAAGTACTGAGTTTATAAGCAGAGTAACGGACGATGTTTTGGAGGATGTACGGGCCTGGAGGAGTCGTCCATTGCAGGACTTTTATCCGGTTGTCTTTTTTGACGCACTGCGGGTAAAAGTAAAAAGCGGCAACACCATTACGCCAAAAGCCTTGTATTTAGCTTTGGCAGTTAAAGCAGATGCTTCTCGAGGAGTTCTCGGGATGTGGCTCTCCGACAATGAGGGCGCCGCCTACTGGACAGGCGTATTTAATGAAATCAGAGCTCGAGGCTGCAGCGACATACTGATCGCAGTAACAGACGGTCTCAAAGGAATGGCTAAGGCCATTGAAACCGTATACCCAAAGACAATGCATCAGACCTGCATTGTGCACTTGCTCAGAAATTCTACTGCTTTTGTCTCCTCCAAGGATCTGAAGCAAGTGATGAAGGAGCTCAAAGAAATTTATGGTGCCGGTAATGCCGAAGAGGCAAGAAATAGACTTGAAGACTTCGCAGAATCAGACCTCGGTAAACGTTGCAGCGTTATAAAGCAGATGTGGCTGAGCCAATGGAATCAAGTTGTCCCCCTGTTCAATTTCCCTCCGGAAGTTCGCAAGCTAATCTATACGACAAACAGCATAGAGGCCTTGAACCGTTCAATTAGGAAGGTAATTAAAACCCGAACAATGTTTCCGACAGATGACTCGGTTTACAAACTCGTCTACCTGGCAATAAAAAACGCCACTAAAGACTGGAGCAAATCTGTTTTTAGATGGCGCCAGGCGATGCTTCAATTCGTTGTAATGTTTGGAGATCGGTTTAAGCAAGGATAAAATGGTGGGATGAGCGAAAGCGTCGGAGGGGCTGTTCGCTTGTTCCACTACGTTCCACAAGCGAACAGCCCCTCCGAAAAGCAACCTAAGTTATGAATTTAGGGCAGACATAAAACATGAGACACTCTCGAAAGATTGTCTGATGGCCTCTTCAGGTGGAATATTTTGATTTGCAGACCGTTTGTTACTTGTACTGCAGGGCAATTTTATTGCTTGGCAAGTTATAAGAGAGTGCCTCAATTTTCCTATAAGATCTTTCATCCTATATTGAGATGCGAGCAAAGAAAATTCTTTTCTTCCTTATTTAATGGTTGAATAGGCTTAAATCTAGAAGGGATGTAAGAATCAGAAAGTAAATTTGTATTTTTCTTGCTTTTGTAATATTTAGGAGGCTTACATCCTTTTGGGTACAATTTTTTATCTAAAATGAATCGCTCAGAACGTTCATCTTTCGAACACAATAACTGGCACCTCGATACAGAGATTATAGCTATCAAATGAGGGTCGTCGAAATCCGGATCCTTAACAAGGGATTCTATTTTTTTTTGCAAATTATCAACTTCATCCTTTCTAAGGACAACGACTTTATTTTTATAACGTTTCAATAGGTTTATAAACTTAATTACTCTTCGACATTTTGATAATTCATTATTATATTTTGATCCACCATATATCAATTTTCCTTTTCCGTTAATGATCCAATTAAAAACTGGTTCAAACTCAGCATGGTCAATGCAAGCCTTATCAAAGACACTTGATAAACAATTCGTATCTACAACGATGGGCATGGTTCAGAACTCCAGCATCTTAATTTCTTCGTCAATAAAGAATTTTGTGTAAGACTCTGGCAATTCTTGAGGATATTGTCCACGATCATTGAATGGCAGGTTTGTTACACGGATACCTTCATTGGTGCGTTCGAAAAAAAGAACTTGTGCACTTGGATTTTTTGGTCCCTCAGATTTATAAGAGTTATAAGAGTGAAATCTAAATCTGTTAATTGTATATTCACTATGAGTTTCAATGAAAAAACGATTTTTTTGGCTCTGAGAGGAGTAGTAAATTAATTCTCCCAAAGCTGCCTGCGCTCTTGGGTGTAAATGTACTTCGGGTTGTTGAATTGCTAAGGCATCCTTTTGTGAAGTTAATATCTCGACGAGGATAGGCAGTATCTGTGATACACCATATCCAACGTTGGTAATACGTATAGGTAAAGAATCGTAATTAATGTTAATGGAGAAAGGAGAATCTTTACTCTTTCCGAAATCATTGATTTCAATTTCGTCGAAGAGACCGCTTTCTTTTCCAAAGGATTTAATTGCTTGAATTAATTTAGAATTTTTTTCTTTATTCGAAAGAAGCCTTTTTAGAATAATAGGGGCGTGGTCTCCTTCAGGAGAGAAGGCTGATTTATACGCTTCATAGTATCTTTTTGCTTTAGCTCGGATCGGCCCTAACCAAACTAATTCATTTTCAAAGTGCGGAGGAAAAAAACCTAAGATACCTAAATCTTTGTTTTTTTTCTGTATGTCTAAATATACATAACTTTGTAAAAGTGGAAAAGAAAGACCTGTACGATGCAACAGTACTCTGTGCTTTTTTCCTAACTTTGTCTCGTCTTGTTTAATCCACTCCTCGAAGCTTTCATTGTTAAAATCAGATACTTGATAGGAAAGAGATTTAGAAAAGAATGTGATGGTAATACTGTGTTTATCGCAAATAAATTTATGAACTTTAATGTGAGGTCTATTCTCTTTCTCATCAAATTTAACATAAATATATTTAGGAAAATTGCCTTTATTTCTTTTATTATAGAATTCTATGCCTATTTCAAAAGATGTTTTTTTCTCATTTCTCTGATTAACAATCTCACTAAAATAGCCTAATTCCACGACATTATTGTTGAAATTAGGTGAAAACCAAAAATTAAAATCCGAAATTATATTTATAAGATTGAGAATGGATGTCTTTCCAGTACTATTTTCACCAACTAAAAAATTGACATCTAGAAATGGAATGAATGTATCGGTGAAACCTTTGTAATTGTTTAAATATAAGGTCTTCATTTTTTATCCTTAACGAAGATGTTAGCAAGAGGATTTTATTCAGGCATGCTAACAGTATATATTGAATTTCTAAGCTCTAAGAAATGCTTGAAAGAAATCTGAATCGATATATCAGAAATAAAAAACACCCAGTAATCTCCTCTGGAATGGAGGGCTTATCTTCAAAAAGCATTAGATCAGGAAGTTGCCAATATCAGTGAGGCTATCTTCGATTTTGCCCATTGTTGCAGTTAATGGAGTCAGTCCATAAGGAGGTCATTCTATGTTGTCGCGTAACAGGGTATGAAGAGTTTTATTGAAAGTGGCACCTCAAAGGAAATCTTACGTCCAATAATCGTTGATAACGAGATCTAGAGAATTTTCAAATATTGGCTGCAATAGTTTTAGAGAATTACCTATGTGCGCACGACATTATTATTCGCGTCAGGGAGGATGATGTTCCTGTCTAGGATTAGAAAGCATTCTCGACTATTTTTGTTTTATTTATCAAAAGAGGTCCAGAAATCAGTTTTTTTTTAAAAGGCCTGGATTCAGTAGGCTGTAACTTCATGAGATCCATCCTCTGAAAAATCACTCGTGCTCTTTACAACTAAAGCGACATATTGATAAATTTCGATATCACGTTTTGAAACATCCTACGAGAACTGTGCATTAAGAAGTTCGATAACAAGAAGGTAAAAATATGAAAGACATCAATCTCTCGAAGTCCCAATGTGAATTAATCTACAACGAAACTTTGGCAAAACTAGCAGAACGAATTGCAGGCATTCAAAAAGAAGTGTCCACGGACAAACTTAATGAAAATTTCATGACTCATGATCCGAAGGAAATTATTCAAACCTACTTAGATTATCCAATGGTTTTGCGGAAGCAAAATCCTATTTACTCCGGAAACGAAGATGAAGAATTAGCTTCGGCCTACCTTCTTTGTCGTTTTATTGGGTCTGCGATGAACTTTCAGATGGCGAGGAACGTTTTTGGGGAGTTTTTCAATACGAATTGGGGAATCCTCCAGAAACACTTATCTGGAAGCAAATTAAGCAAAGAAGAAAAAGAAATATATAAGAATCATATCTGGCATGTGTTCCCAAGACTTAATTATCAGAAAATTCTAAAAAATTACGGGACGGATGCTGGCTCTCTAGACGATAAGCATGAAGATGCCATCAAAAACATGCTTGATGTTATAAAGAAGAGAGCAGTTAAAAATAATCCTGATGGGGAATTGACTAATCTGGATTACGAGGAAGGGAGAATTTATTCTCGTCTTTGCCGAACGATTATTGAAGCTTGCCAGTTTATCGAGAGTCAGGGAGGACCTGTTGCTTATTTGAAGCGTGTCGAAGAAGTTATAGCTGATCCTAAATTATCAGATGTGAAAAAGGTTCAGAAACTTTCAAAAGAAATCCGAAAAAATGTCTATGGCTTTGGTCCCGCCTTGTCGAATGACTTTTTCAGAGAAATGGGGATTAATATTTTCTCTAAACCTGATACCCACACGGTTCACTTCTTTGAAGAGCTACTTCCGGAACTTGAACAACTACCAAAGAAATGCAAGATCGAAGATATTATTTCTTCGATAATTCTTGAAATAGCAGCTGGCATTTCTAACGAAAAGAAAACGATTTCGGCGAACCAAGTTGATAAAGTCATATGGCTTCTGAAGAGCGGCAGGTTCCATCTTCATTACGGAAAGAATAAAAAGACCGGAAAGGTAAAGAAGTACGCAGATCTTTGGGATGATAAAGAAGTATCTGATTTTTGTTCCTCCTTAAGAAAGAAATTGAATCTATAGAAAAATGGTATTTGTTTTATAAATATTATTTACTGAGTTTTTATTATTGTTTGCTCAAATTAGACCTAGATTGTAATTATTGTTGGTTTAACTATAAACTCAGTAATTATTAGACAAATATTTAATAGGGGTAAAGAACCTCATCGGAGGAAAAATATAATGTCTAATTTAAATAGCATTTCAGATGTATTGTTTGGAAATAAATTTTTAGTTCCCGGATATCAACGGTCTTATTCATGGAGAGTTTCAACAGAAGGAAAAGAAAAGGAAGTTAACCAATTTTTGGCGGACCTGAAAGATTTTATAAAGGATTCAAAACCTTCCAATTATTACTTCGGGCATTTCATCCTCAAAAAGCAGGAGAACGGAAAATTTGACATAGTGGACGGCCAGCAGCGTTTGACTACGATAACAATATTCCTTTCTGCAGCTCTTGAAAGAGTAAAAGGTTTTGATTTAAGTAATGGGAGTTATGGAGGCTTAGTTGACCTTAAGTTTCCTTTCAAACTTTCAACCGTTGTCTACGATGACCAATTGTTCCAAGATTACGTCATCGAAGGAAGAAAGGAAGCAAAAAATTCTGCCAAAACTCTTTCACAAAAAAGGATTGTGGAAGCCTATGACTTTTTCTTGAAGGAACTTCAAAAGATCAGTGATGGAGCCGTCCATCAACTTGTAGCTGCAGTCTTGAATGCCGATTGCTCCTCTGTGATCGTGGAGAACGAAGCTGAGGCAATGCGGATTTTTATCTTTGAGAATAATAGAGGTAAAAAACTTACTAATTTAGATAATCTCAAATCCAAATTAATAATAAGAATTTCAGATGATACTAAATTGGCGGAATGTGAAAAAGAAGAATTGTTCAAAGTTATTATGCAAAGATTTGAAAGTATCTATAGGTCCCTTTCAAAATTCGAGGATTATTTGAACGAAGATAATGTTTTGAAATACTCTTTGAATATTTATTTTAATAAATTCTCTGCAGGCCTAGATAATTTATACAAAGAATTGCAAGGTGAAAAGGGCATAACGACGGTCCGCGAATTTACAACAAGGTTGCAATTTTGTTGCGATATATTAGAGAAGTTCTTTGAAGAATTTAAAACTAATGTGAATCTTCAATATGTTATCAAACTGTCGAACGAAGATAATGTCCTTTATTCTTTCATTTTAAAATCTAAACTCAGTGGCCTTACCTTCGAAGACGAAAAATTCCTCAATCTACTGAACGCTCTGGAAAGTATGTTTGTGCGCTCAAGATTAACAGGAACACGTGCTTATCTTGAACCTCGTTTATCAGACGTATTCTCCGAATTTAATCCGGTTAAAGCAGTAGAAAGAATAAATTGGATGAAAAAACAAAGCGGCTGGTATGGGTATTGGAATGATGAAGCTTTCTTTAATTCGGCAGGCGGTTATATCGACAGATACACATCAAAATTGCTCTTGTGGAAGTATGAAAACTCTCTTAGAGAGCTAGACCAAAATTCAAGTTATGGAAAACTTTTGTTTGAAGACATAAAGGGCCCTCAGCTTGAACATATTGCACCTATCACTAAACCTTCAGAAGTTCCGGAATCCGGATACGGTGAATATGATGAAGACTTTAAGAGTAAGTACCTGGATTGTATAGGAAATCATTTATTGATCTCTGGGTGCCATAATGGTTCTATTGGAAATAGACCCTTTGAAGAAAAACGTAAGTCTTATTCTCACTTGTATCAGCAAAGAGAAGTCCAAGAAATGACAAAAAATGGAGAATCTTGGTACAAAAAACAAATTACGGATAGAAAAAATAAGATCGTTAACTTTTTATTAGAGAATTACTAGAAAATTCATTAACGTCAAAATGGAGAATTTAGACGATCAAAACAATTAAGACTTAATTATGAGGACCGATTAGCGCCTCTAAAAATATTAAAACTCAGGATTCCACTGATAAGGAATCCTGAGGGATTGGATGAAGTCTCTGGATCCGAAGTTCCAGGCTTTTGCTACTCCCGGCTTCAAGGGTGCAGCATTCCCCAACTTCCCGGGAGCTAAAGACTGCGGCTACCAGGTTTATCGTTCTTCCTATCCTGACCGTATTCCTCCCGGATTCAACAGCCCCTGCTACAACGGCCCGAAAGAAAAAGCAATTTCCGGCGAAGCATTCTGGCTGTGCCTTGACAACGGCGTTAAGTCCCGTGCAGACAAGATCAAAGTTGATTACGAAACACGCGGTAAAGAACTTGTCACCAATGACAAGGGCGAAGTTATCGGCGTGATTGCAGATCAAAACGGTAAAAAAGTTGCTTACAAGGCACGCAAAGCAGTTGTTCTTTGCTCCGGCGGTTACGAATACAGCAAGCCGATGCGTCAGGCCTTCTTGGAAGGTCCGGGCGTTGAAGGCTGGGCTTTCTACGGCACGATCTATAACGAAGGCGACGGTATCGCCATGGGCCAGAAAGTTGGCGCTGGCATCATGAAAGCCGGTAAAGCCGCTTCCCGTATCATCATGCCTGCTCCTGTCCGCCACAACGGAATGAAACTGGGCATGATCACTCCTGCCGTCGGTTCCGGCCACGCTATCGTAGTGAACAACTACGGTAAACGTTACGCTGCCGAACACAAGGTCACCAAAGACCCGAGCCGTTACTTCTTCTACAAAGAAGCAGTTAAGTTCAACATCGACACACTCGACTATCCGAACTCTCCGTCTTGGTTCATCTTCGACGAAACTCTGCGTAAACAGAAACCGCTCGTCGGCCTCGGCATCTCCACTCCAGGTTACGGCTTCGTTGACTACGGTGCCGCTGACAACAGCGATGCAGTGAAGAAGGGTTGGATTCTCAAGGCTGACACGATTGAAGAACTTGGCCAGAAGATCAAAGCTCTTCAGGAAAACGGCGGCAAGATGGATCCCGCAGCTCTCGCTGAAACCGTCAAGGCTTACAACGCAGCTTGCGCAGCCGGCGAAGATAAAGAATTCGGCCGCTTAAAGAGCACGTTGCAGCCTGTTTCTGATGGCCCGTTCTATGCTTGCCCGTTGGTTGCCGGCGGTCCTAACACCAAGGGCGGTCTCGCTGCTAACGCTAAGCGCGAAGTTCTTGACTGGAACCTCCAGCCGATCCCCGGACTCTATGCAGTCGGTGAAATTGCTTCTGCCCTTAAGTTCGTTTACCAGGGCGGCGGCAACTTAACAGAATGCTTGGTATTCGGTCAGGTTTGCGGTAAAGAAGTTGCAAAACTTCCTAATCGTGCATAATTTGTACTAATGAATTAGCGGCCAAACCAAACTCCTAGGTTTGGTCGCTTTTTCCATTTGTGCTCTCTAATTTAAATTTCCAAGGATGACAAAATGAAAACATTATTAGCCGCGATCCTGGGTACTTTAGTAATGAGCATGGCGGCTGCTCAGACCACGCCCCAGTATTTAGCAGATCGTCACGTTGCAAGAGGCGTTCAGTGCGCAGCTTGTCACGGGCAGGATGCTCCCAAGGCAGCTCTTCCGGAAGACAAGGACAGACATGAACCTTGCGTTGCATGTCATGGTTTCTATGACAAAGTAGCTCAGAGAACTGTTCCTAAAAACCCTGAAGAGATGAACCCGCATTCTCAGCATGACGGTAATCTGCCTTGCACGACTTGCCACAAAGGCCATCAGGCTGGCAAGAATTACTGTGCCGGCTGCCATTATTACAACTTCAAGGTACCCTAATAATTTAGGGAATTTTTGAGGGCTTAGGTTTTTGGCTTAAGCCCTTATTTTTATTTTTGTTGAAGGATTTTTTTGAACTCTTTAGAAAGCTCGGCCTCATAGAAACTTTTACTGAGAGTTTCGACCGTATCAACCAATTCCGGATTGACGCTTTTCCCGAAGATCAGAATCACTTCTCGCTGCATAACGGGATCAGGCATCTTGCAGAAATGCACTTGGGCTGCTAAGTCAGGATGCTGAACCAATGTAGCAGGTCGGACCAAGCTCCAGCCGATGCCTTTGCAGATGAGTTTCAGCATGACGCCGCCATCGTCAACTTCAATCCGATTCGGCAGATGAATGAACAGTGAGTTCAGGAAATTCTCCGTCATCTCGCTGCCTCCCGAGAATCGGTTGTATCTCAGGAAGGGCAGGCCGCAAAACCTCAGTTCTTCCCAGGTAAAAAAATCCTTTTCAAAGCGAGGCTCCTTTGGGAGCGCCAACACTGACGGTTCAGAAAACAGGTACTTTTGAGCAAAGAAAGACTCGTCGATTTTCTTAGTGCAGGCGATAGCGATGTCAACGGTCTGGGTCTTAACTAACTCGATTAATCTTTCTGAAGTCCCAGTTAAAAGAGAAATCTCATTGGACAAAGGGGAAAGTTTTTCGATGAGATGTACGCCGAGGTTCCGAGAGAGACTTTCAATGATGCCGATTCGGATAATAGGCTTCAGAAAGTTCTTTTGTCTTAGTTTCTGAACTCGAACATTAAGCGAAGAGAAATGATATTTCAGCTCGTTATAGAGATTCAAACCTTCGGAAGTGAGCTTTAAGGGCCTTTTGGAATGATCAAACAGAGGAAGGTTTAGGCTTTTTTCCAGTTCGGAGAGATGATAAGAAATGGTCGACGGATGCATATCCAAGACGGAAGATGCTTCCGACAAATTACCGCATTCGGCCATTACTAAGAAGACTTGTGTGCCGGTACTGAAGAAACCGGAATTTTCCGACCACTGTTTTTTATCCATTATCTAAGCTCAGCTGATCATTCGTGTTCGTTGATAATTATATGAAGGATCATCAGCTTGGAGCTGTACTTCGAATTTCCGAAAGCTTTCCACTGAGGAACAGAAAGGTAATTAGGCTCATTGACCTATAGGCAACCTCAAAATCTCAATGGTCAAAAAACCACTTGTCTGAAAGCTTCCCTTCAGCCGTAAAAACGGCGCTCCAAATGGAACGCCGTCTGGTTGGAAAAGTGGGAGGTTAAGTTAATTAAGCGATAGCTTCGGCGACCTTGCGCTCTAATTCTTCTTTAGCGCCCTTAACTTGGCCGACTCTGCTTTCTAATGTCAGGTTGTCACGATCCAGGTTGGTCTGAAGACGATTGAGCTGGCGAGTGACTTCCTCAGAATTCGAACCGCCGATTGTCTTCTTGGACATCGCGTTTCTTGTCGGATCAAGCGCTTCACGGATCAGGTCATCAGTAAGACTGGTCTTCTTACCCAGGAGAAGCTCGCAGATCGGATTGATGTCATCCACTGTGATTTCGTTGGCTAGCTTGTTATGTTCCTGCATGTAGCCGACCAACATGGCCACCACGCCATGAGCACTGCGGAAGGAAATACCGTCATGGCGAACGAGGTAGTTAGCCAATTCGGTAACTGTGCAATAGTTTTGGACTGCAGCTTGAAGCATCCTTTCTTTCTTGAGCGTTAATGTCTTGATCGTGACATTTAACAATGCCAAGTCAGCTTCAAATTCCTGCAAAGCGGTCCATACAAATCGCATAGCTTCTGTTGAAGAGTCTCTGCAGTGAGTGAACGGAATATTCTTCAGTGAACTGAAAACTGACACGAAGAAAGCTTCCATATGAGCGGCTTTGCCTTTGCAGCATTCCAGTGTCAGAGCATTCTTCTTCTGCGGCATGATGGAAGAGCACCCTGCAACAGAATCGTCGACTTCGACATAACCGTATTCAGGCGTGGACCACATGTAGAGGTCGTAAGCGAAGCGGGAAAGCGTGCAGGAAGCAACAGACATCGTGCCGATGATCTCAAGGCAGTAATCTCTGCTTGCCGTGCAGTCGATGGAGTTTTGCATGGGTTCGTCAAAACCGAGCAGGGCACTTGTTCTGTCTCGGTTGATCATGAAAGTGGTAGAACCCATGGAACCGCCCCCAAGAGGGCAAATGTTCAAGGCCTTCCAAGCATTTTGGATTCTTTCATAATCACGTTCCAGAGCATTTAGAACTCCGGCGCAATAATGACCGAAAGTAATCGGTTCTGACGGCTGAAGATGTGTGTAGCCGCTCATAACGGCATCAACATTTGCCTCTCCTAAATTTATAAGATTCTGGCGAAGCTCATTGAACATGCCGCACAGACGCAGATAGAAACCTCGGATGTCCATTCTTGCTTCTGTTGCAAAAAGGTCGTTTCTGGATCGGGCGGTATGCTGCTGGCCCCCGATCTCGGCGCCGGTTTGCTCAAGAAGATACTTCTCCAAGTTGAAGTACAGGTCTTCGACATTGGGATTGATTTCAAAGGTCGGATGACCTTCCATTGCAGAGATTTCCTGCGTGCACTCTAAGATCTTCTTTGCAACGTCGGTACTGATGATGCCTTCCTCGGCAAGCATTAAGACATGAGCTTTGTTGATATCGAGGATGGTTTGATAACTTCTTTCTAGGTCTGTTTTAATCGCCGGGTTGATAAGATATTTCACAACTTCCGGTGCGGGTGCTTTTTTGATTTTTCCGCGATGGTTCTCGTCCATAGTGGCTCCTTATGGTGGTTGGGATTTGGTCCTCTAATGATCCTATGGATGCCGTCGATTGTCTTCTCGGGAAGAGAACTTTTCAAAATTAGTTTTGAAAAATTCAAAATAAATATAAGCAAGCATGCCTGTAACATGGGATTTTTTGAGAATACGGGAGTGCCTAAAATGGCCGGAGTTATCTGAGGTTTCTTCTATGTCTCTTCCTTCATTGCCGTTCGGAATTTCTTCTTTTGGAAATATACGTCTGTCCGACAGAGTTTATGTGGACAAGACGGCTCAGATTTTTTCCATGGTTGATAAACATTCTCGAGTGTTGCTGACAAGACCACGACGATTCGGTAAATCTCTTCTTGTGTCCGTGCTCAACTCGCTCTTCCGCAGCGGTGACCAAGATTTTCAAGGCTTGAAGATCGAAAAGCTCTGGAAAGAACGAAAGCAGAATAAGGTTGTCCTGCTGGACTTTTCTGTGACTTGCTCTAGCCGGTTCGAGCGTTTTGAGTTGAATTTTGTTTTGCACCTCTTGAACTCCTTCAGCGAGCATGGCTTTCAATGCGATAGTTATTTGCTGCCTGATCTGCTGGAAAAGTTATCGGAATGGTTAGAGGGCCAGGAGCCTGGTTCTCTGGTACTTCTTGTAGATGAGTACGAGGCGCCTTTGACGGCGACTTTGGAAGATCCAAAATTATTCAACCTAATTTTGAAAGATATCTCTGGGTTCTTTTCGGTGATTGGATCTCGAGATTCTGCTTTCCGCTTTGTGTTTATCACCGGAATTGTGAACTTCAAAAACACCGGTATGCTCTCTGAGCTTAAAGGCTTGGCAGATATTTCTTTGGATCCGGAGTACGGATCGATTGTTGGCTTTACCACTCAAGAACTAAAAGACTATTTTTCTGGTTATATAGAAAACGCCGCAAGACAACTTGGGGCGGAGCCGGAGGCTTTGCTGCAGCGTTTGACTGGATACTATGATGGATATTGTTTCGAAAAGACCGCAACCGTCAGAGTCATGAATCCATGGTCGGTCATGAGCTTCCTTATTTATCCTACTAGAGGCTTCCGCGATCATTGGTTTCAAACCGGCGGCCAGCCGTCAGTCCTAAAAGACCTATTTAGATCAGGAGCATTGAAAGACCCAAAGAATTTCGCTGCCGTTAAGACCATTCCATTTTCGCAGCTTGGCGGTCCCGCCATAGGAGAGAATTTCTCAGAAGTTGATCTTCTTACTCAGACTGGCTACCTGACTTTCAAATCTGTAGATGGAAACATCGCCATTGTTGACTATTCCACCGAAGAAGTTCGGCATGCGATGGCTGGTATGTACTTGCATCAGCTGGTAGGAAAAACTATTGAACAGGCCGGTGTGATGGACTTCGCTATTAGGCTTGTCAAGGATAATCCCGAGACTCTTGTACGAATATTCAATAGATTGCTGGAAAGTGTGGATTACGAAGCGTACTCGATCGAGGATGCAAAGAGTGTCCTTGCCGTCATTCAGATTGCGATGATTAATGTTCGGCTTTCGCCCGTTATTAAAGTGATTGCAAAAGGTGAAAGCGTTTTAGAAGTCCAAGCCGGAGAGAGGACTATTGTGTTAACACTCGAATATTGTCATCCGGATCAGGAAGCTGAACAGTTGCTGCAAGTTGCGGTAAGTCAATTGGATAAACCCTTTTCTGGAAAGCTGGGCGGAAGAATGGAGATTTTGAAGTTGGTTTTAGTGTTTTCCGAATCCGACAGACGAATTACAGTATGGTCCGTTGCTTAAACTCGAGCTATCCTTAGTTAGATCAAACGGAAAGAAGCGACCACCTCAGAAGTAATTGGCCGTAGAGAACTCTAACTGCTCCATGAAAATTTTCTTGAAAGAAGGAATCGAGTTCTGTTCATAAAAAAGCAATGTCGCGTAACGATAATCTTCCGGCTCAACGGTCCTGAACGAGATAGGACAGTATTTGTTTGGGAGCAGCAACGCATTGCAAATAATTCTTGCTGTTCTTTTGTTTCCGTCTTCGAAGGGCTGGATGTAGGCAATTAAGAGCAGAGCGATAAAGGCTTTTTCTAGAACGTTTCGTTTGGAGTTAATGAGATCACACAAATCTTGGAGAGCTTTTTGGATTTGATTCGCTTTGGCTAAAGGCTTGTAATTTGTTCCGGTAATTCCGACTCGCCCGGCCCGGATTTTGTTCGGTATTCCAAGTCCTTTCGTAAGAAAGCGGTGAATCTCAAGGATTTTTTGAACTGTTAATTCTCTAAAGTAATCAGGTTTGTTGAGGACGTAATCCAAAGCGGCTTGATGGTTTAGAAGCATGACGGCTTCTGCTTTTGTATTGCCCTTGGTGTGTTTTCCTTCTTTGAAAAGTGATTCGGTTTGAAGAAGTGTGTAGGTGTTGCCTTCAATTTGGGAGGATTTCCATGATAAATCAATGGCAAACCTCTCCTTTTCCTTCCGTCGGAGTATAGGCGAAAGTCCTTTCCGGCGTTCTTCGAATTCTCCTTGTCGTTCTGTGAGTCTTTCCATTTCCTCCTGGGAGAACAGATCATGATTAAGAAGCGTTTCAAACAACTCATGGTTAAAAGAGGTCAGTGCTTGACGGTCGTCTTGTTCTTTCCGGAAGTATTCCTCTGGAGTTATGGGATTAAACAGCCTTCCAACGCTTGTTATTTCATATTTTGCGGATCTGCCGGAACCACTCGCAACGATCCTGCCGTCCTTCGCAAGAGATGTAACTATTCGATGGACGGTTGTTTTGGAAAAGCCGGCGCCTAATTCCTCCGCTAGCTCTGAAAGACTTTTGGGGGAGTTTGAAAGAGAGGTTAGGATTTCTGATTCTTTTTCGCGGAGGGCAGACATTTTCGTTCCAAAACATGATGTTTTTCGTTCTATTTTAAGTAGGAATGGAACGATTAGTACATGGTTTTGGAACAATCGTAATAACTCCAAATACTGGGGAGAAATATTTTTAGAGCCGCAAATGCAGGAGAACTGTCTCGGGGTTCGATGTTAAAGTTACTTTTATCATGCTTTGGTAAAATTGACTAAATCAGATTTTTAGAATTAAGGGGAAGGGGATGGATGAGTTAAGTCTGCTGCCGCTTGGCACGTCTGATTTCGCAACGTTAAGGTTAAGGAATCAGATTTATGTCGACAAGTCAGCGCTTATATACAAAATAGCCATTCGCCCCGGGAAATTTTTTCTCGCGCGGCCCCGTAGATTTGGTAAATCACTATTGATCTCAACGTTTGAATCACTCTTCAAGTTTGGACTTAGAGACTTCAAAGGCTTGACCATTGAAAAGCTATGGAAAGAAACTGAGACCTACAACGTTGTTAGGTTGGATTTTTCGGAAATCAGACCTGATTTCGGTTTGGAGAAATTCAGGGATGATTTGCGAGACCGTTTAATAGACAATTTCGCCCCTTATGGTTTTAACTTTGACAAAACCGGAACTTCAATTTTTAGCCAATTATCTTCATGGTTAAAAAAACAGGCTCCCAACTCTCTAGTTATTCTTGTTGACGAATACGACGCACCACTGACTTCTTGTTTAAGTAATTTCGAATTGTTCGAAAAAGTCAGGAGCCTCCTTTCGGATTTTTATGCGATCCTAAAGTCCAACGACGGGGCACTGAGATTTGTCTTCATTACAGGGATTACTAAGTTCAACAAAACCAGAATTTTTTCTGCCCTTAATAATTTGTCAGACCTTTCCTTGGATGTGGAGTTCGGAGAGCTTTTAGGCTATACGAAAGAAGAAATCGAGAAATACTTCTCGCCGTACCTAGCCTGCGCTGCTCGAGCTTTAGATTTAACACGTTCTGAGCTCTTGGGGGCGTTAATGAGACATTATGATGGTTTCTGTTTTGAAAGAAGCGCCACAGAAAGAGTATTTGCCCCTTGGTCTCTTCTAAACTTCTTTGCATCCCCGAGAAACGGTCTCTTGGACTATTGGTTTGAAAGCGGCGGTAAGCCTTCAGTTCTGATGGAATATTTGAAATCCCATGCGATGAGAAGTCCTGAGGAATATGGCAGAGAAAAAACTATTTCTTTATCAACTCTATCAGGGAGTTCGGACGCCGACACTTTGTCTGACTTAGGTCTTCTCACTCAGACAGGTTATTTGACCATCAAAGCAGTGAAGTATGGAGATACTGTTTATTTAGATTATCCCAATCTTGAAGTAAAGAAGGCTATGGGCCAACTGTACGTTGAGCACCTCTTGACGGGTAGAAGCGCCGGACAAGTAGGAGCGGGTCCAATTGTCCAAGTTTTGTCAGAAGAATCAGCCGAGGCTCTTGTCCACATCCTTAATCGTCTTTTTGCAGCAATTGATTATCAGCGATATCCGGTAAGAGATGAAGCTTCAGTCAGAGCGTTTACTCAGGTGTATTTTGCAGGAGCCGGACTAGAGCCTAAAGTGGAGCACCATACTGCTCACGGACGCAGTGATTTGGAAGTTAAAGTTAACAACCGGCATTGGATCCTCGAATTTAAGGTTTCCCGCGACCAAGAAAATCCGGATCAAAAACTCGAAGAAGCTGTCGAGCAACTGAAACTCAAAGGATATGGTGACGATTCTTCATCAGAAAATCTGATCAAAGTTGCTTTAGTTTTCTCACTTGAAGAACGAAAATTTATCCGTTGGAAAGAAGTTTAATCACCAAGGAAAACATCCTAACCATTCATAGAATCGGGCGGCCGCTTTTGGCTGTAATCGAAAAAGCGGCCTCTCTGCTTCTAAATTGAAATCGCCGAATTGTCTGTCCAAATCATTTTTGGTAAAATCCTCTTCTAATTTGATCAATCATAACTGTCGGTATTCTGATGAAATCAAGAAGCTTGCTTAGTAAGGCCGTTGTATCGAGCCTTTTGCTTTTTCAAGTCCTTTCAGTCTCGGCATCAGATCTAACTTCTGACATTCAAGAAGTCATTAAAGGCAAAAAAGCTCAAGTCGGCGTCGCGGTTCTTTACAAAGACGATGCCTTCACCGCGAATAACGATGATCAATATCCTTTAATGAGCGTCTTCAAATTCCATATTGCACTTGCTGTTCTAAAGAAAATGGAAAAGGAAGGCATCCCCTTAACTGCAGTTGTTACGCTAGGACCATCTGACATCGACACGAAGACTTGGAGTCCGATGTACAAAAAATACAAGTCTAAGAAAATCACTTTGTCCTATGGAGACTTAATCAACTATATGGTCTCTCAGAGCGACAACAATGCTTGTAACTGGCTGATTAATTTTGTGGGCGGAATTCAAAATGTGAATGACTTCATTAAGAACTTGGGTATCGATCGAATCCAGTTGATCGAAACCGAAAAGTCCATGGAGCAGGACATCAGAAAAAGCTACAACAATTGGTCAACGCCGTTGTCTGTAACTCAGCTCTTGAGAAAGGTCTACACAGAAAAGGTCCTTTCTGATGAGCATTTCGCTTTCTTAGAAAAGGCCATGCTTGCTTCGGCCTCGGGTAAAGACAAGTTCAGAGCCGGTTTGCCGAAAGAAGTGGAAGTTGGCCATAAGACCGGAATGTCATACAGAACACCGGAAGGCATCAGAATGTGCGATGCAGACGTGGGCGTTATTTATATGCCCGGAGGCGAGAAATGCTATTTGGCAGTTTTAGTTAAAGACTCAAAAGAAACCGATGCTGCAAATGCAAAGATCATGGCCGATATCGCCAAGAAGGTCTATTCGCATTACACTGAAAACGCAGGTAAAAATTCGGCTCCTGCTAAATGAGTCTCTCAACCTTAATCAGAAAGTTCGACGATTAGGGGAGGAGACGTCCAACGAAGTTCAATCACCTTTTTAACTTCGAATTCCCCCGGCCTCTAAAAGTCCTTCCATATCATCGGAACAGAGTTCAGCATGAGGAACTTCATTGATTTGCTTGCGAATCAAATAATGACGGTTAATGACAAGCTCAACTGTTTTAAGGCATTGAAGGCTCTTCGCACTCAGCTCTTTAAGTTTAAGGGATAGGAAAACAAACGAATTTGGCAGGTCGGTGTTAACACCTTCCTGCCAAAATTTTCCTTCCTAATGTAAGTCTAGATTTTCACATCAGCCTTCCCGGTGATTGCCGACTACTTCCAGGCAAGATTGTTCTTCCTATAAGTAGAAATACTTATTTGCTTAAAATTTTGGAGATGTGATCTAAAAAAATTGTCTGCTTGGTCGAGATTAAGGCAGTTAGTCTTCCAGTCTGATTCGACTTTGTCCTCGTTACTGGAATGAACGTAGTCCAAAGATCTCAACTGAAACAGTCCATAGACAGAATGAGCAGCAGGATGGCAGCAAGAAGCGCATAGTCAAAGTTATCACTTCTTCCGGCTATTTATTTCCGAAAGCAACAAACCGATAAGCGTTAATAGGATGCCTAACGCGGCGCGTGTAGAAATGGTTTCGTGTAGAACTACGACAGAACAGAGAACGGTGATGACGGGAACAAGGTAGATGTACACACTTGTCTTTACCGCTCCGAGAACTTTGACAGCAAAGTTCCACGTCACAAAACACATGGCGGATGCGCCAAGACCTAAGAACAAAAGATTAAAGAAGAAGACAGGTTCAAAAATCCTTTGCCAGTTCAGACATGACTCGAATAATAGTGCTGGGAGCATAAAGAGGATTCCGAATCCGAAAATCTTTCGTGTGACGAATATTGTCGGAAAGCCGAACTTTCCGATTTCTCTCATAAGGATTGAATACAAAGCCCAAACGGCAGCGGCAGATATGGCCAACAAATCTCCTTTTGGATTGACCGCCATCGTCCCTCCGGAAAAACTTAGCAAATAGATCCCGACAATCGCCAGGCAAAAACCGACGAAGAAAGCTGCTGAAGGTAATTTTTCTTTTAGCAGGACACACGAAAAAATGGCAGTAAAAAACGGCGAGACGGACATGATGACACCGACGCTGCTTGCCTGCGTGTAGGTAAGAGCGATGTTCTCCAGTAGGTAATAGAGACAAATTCCGAAAAAACCCGCCGAAGCCAAATAAACATTCTGTCTTTGTGTCAATTGGCAAGTACTTTTAGCGGACAGAAAATACAAAGCAGCGAAGCCGATGCAAAAACGAATGAGCAAAATTTGCACAGGCGTAAAACCTTGCAGAAGCACCTTGGTGGATACGAACGTCGTTCCCCAACAAAGGATCGTTAGGAAAGCCGCTAGATGAGCGGTTGTATTTGAGTTAGTCGGAGTCATTGGAAGAAGGCGCCTTCTTTAGAAAAACATTCTGGTAACTACCTGGCGTTAATCCTGTTAGCCGGTTAAATACGTTTGAGAAATGCGCTTGATCTGCAAAGCCGCTTTTTAGTGCCGCGCGTGATGGAGGTATGCCTTGTTTAAGAAAGGTTTGCGCTTCTTTGACCCGAATGCTCATGAGGTAGCTATGAGGCGTAAGACCTAACTGCTTGCTGAAAGAGCGGATTAAGGAGGACTTGCTGACAGAGACTCTTTGGCAAATGTCATCTAAGGTTATTGTCTCTGAAGCGTGTGACTCAAGGTATTCGCAAGCCTCCTTAATTTGAGAGGATCTGAGAGGCCGCGATTGCAAGGAGGTGTGGGCATACTTTCCGAATAACCTTGAGAAGAGGACATAGAACAGCTCTTCTTTCCTGAGTTCATCGGAACGCTGCATGATGAGCCTGTGCAGTTCCAAGAAAGCATTGCCGGCGGATTCGTCAGAAAAAACCGTTGGTTTGAATTGCGGAAGACAACTCTCACCGGTTAGTTCCATTGAAATTTCTTCCATTCGCTTCTTAAGAATATTGAATCCCAGGTAATGCAGGAACGGTGCTCGAGACGTCGAGACACATTCATGGTTGTCACGAGGATTGAAAATTAAGAGATTGCCAGGAAAGACTTGAAGGTTAAGCCCGTTGCAAAGGAGCTCCCGCTCACCGGAAACTACGAAACCCAAGACGTAGTAGTCGTGGAAGTGCCTAGGGAAAGGCTGAGCATAGCCCTGAAGGCAGAATGCTTCCAACCCGAGCACTTCGTCATGTCTGATGGTTCGTGAGAAGGTTTCCATATAGTGGTTCTTTTGTTTTTTCTAACTATCTCAAAAACGGTGGCGGTAGGCTTGTAAAAAATTGCCATTTTTTAGGCGACAAGAAATCGTATCTTCTAAAACGAATGGAGAATGTTTTCAGAACATAATGTTTTGTATTCGAACGAAGAAAATTTTAGGGTGAAGTGATGCTTAGACGCCAGTTAATTCTTGGAATCTCTTCCGGTTTACTTGTCAGCCAAGGGGTTCGGGCGAAAACCGTTTCTGATTTGGTCGTTCCTAAAGAAAGAAAACTTCAGTTAAATGCAAAGCCTTATTATCAACTGATAGAAATTAAGGGTACAGCCTTTGAACGCGGAAAACGCTACGGATCATCGGCCTCCGGAGCGATTAAGAGAAATATTGACTTTTATTCCTCCGCGTTCGAAAAATCCGCGAATATTGATTGGCCGAAGGCACAGAAACTCGCCATGAAGTTTCTTCCTGTGATTGAGAAGTATTGCCCTTCATATGTTGAGGAAATGAAAGGCATTGCAGAGGGAGCGGGAAGAAGCTTTGAAGACATCCTGACTTTGAATTGCAGAAGCGAGGTGCTTTTTGCCAAGGCAGATGCTTGTTCCTGCATTATTATTCCGGAAGGACGAGGCAAGAACGGTCATGTCTTTATGGGACAAACTTGGGATTGGATGGCAAGTGCCAGACAAAATTCTGTGGTTCTTAAGGTCCATCAAGAAGGTGAGCCTAGCATTCTCATGATTTGTGAGGCAGGCATGGTCGGAGGAAAGGGACTGAATTCGGAAGGTATTTCTATTTGCCTTAATGCAACTTCGGTCGGAAAAGGGAAAATCGGCGTTCCGCTTCACCTAATGATGAGGAAAGTTCTGGATTCCAGTCTGGCAACAGAAGCAATTAAAGCGGTTTCTATGCTTCCGAGAGCCGGTTCCGGTGCTTTTAATATCGCGACTCGCAGCGGATTTGAGATGGTAATTGAATTCTCTCCTGATCAATTTGATGTCATCATGAGTCAGGGGGAACCTTTAATCCATACGAATCATTATCTTTCTCCTCTCATCGCACCTCAGGATAAAGCCAAAAGTTTTATTCCTTCGACGTTTACACGCTACAACACCATGGAAAAATGGTTAAAGAAACACGGCGGAAGGATCGGAGAGAAGGAGATATTCAAACTTTTAAGCAATCACGACAACTATCCGGAGTCGATTTGTTATCACGAAGATCCTCGAATCAGCGGAGAACGTTATTGTTCTGTTTATGCCATGGTGATGGACGTGACGGCCGGAAAACTTTGGGTAACTGACGGATATCCTTGTGAAGGAAAGGTTTCGGAGTATCGACTGTAACGCCTTTAAAAAATAATTGAGATTGAAAGGCAGTTGCGGTTAAGGCAACTGCCCAAAAGAAGGCGCTATTAAATGAACTTTTCCTCAACGAGCCATAGACTTCTTAAAACGTTTTAAAACATAAGGAGTTAAAAATGGCTTATTTAAAAAATATTGCTTCTTCTGAAGTTCTGAAATTAGCAGACCAAGTTCAATATGCAGCCGGACAAGTGGTAAGCAAGACTTTGGTTCAAAACAAAGGTGTTGGCATCACGTTATTTGCTTTCGCAAAAGGTGAGGGCATTAGTGAACACGAAAGCACCGGCGATGCATTTGTTACCTGCTTGGATGGTAAAGGCAAGATCATGATTGACGGTAAGCCTTATTTCTTAGAAAAAGGCGAGAGCATTGTCATGCCGGCTAATCATCCGCACGCCGTTTACGGTGAAGAAGATTTCAAGATGATGCTGGTGGTAGTTTTTCCGTCACTGTAAGGGATCGGAAGAAGCCGGATCCTCCCAGTTATACCGCAATTTTCTCTGGCTTTTTCAAAACACGAGGGCAGGTTCTTCGAATTTCCGTTGAGAAGAAGGGTGATTTTTTCTGTGGTAAACCAAGTTTCCAGTTTAGGAGGTGTCAGGTGGGGAATATTTAGTTTGTGTTTCCAATTCGAGTACACGAATAGAAGTGTGCAAACTCTTTAAGAGATATTCAAGGGGGAGCTTCAATGTCATGAATCATATGTTTTTATTCTCTAGTTTGTAAAGAGGATCGCTTGAGCTGGCTTTTAACCTAAGTTAATTTCGTTTTTTCTTTGCGTTGCCTATTGGTTTAGTTTCTTTTGATACGACTACGGTAGGTACAGATAGAGTTAACACATCCAACATCTCATTCCCAATTTTGAAGTAATCTAGCTAGAAATTATCGGGTGGTTGTCCTTTACCCATGTTGAATTTTTTACAAAATGAGCGCGAGTTTGGTAATTGTTCCATCTATTAGTGGGTAATTGATCCCAAATAATAGTAATTAATTCTTTCCTGTATAAATGATTACTCGTAATATAAGTAAGAGCAATAGAATTATTGTCAATAAATCAAATAGATAAAACTACCTACAAAATCACATTTTCAAGAATCGGGTACAAATTAGGACGATTAGTTGTAAGATAGGTTCATTATTACTAAAAGCGTGATTTTTTCCTTGAGGGAAAGAAGTCAATGCAAAATAGGAGCCCGAGGAATGAACAAAATATATGCTCAATCGCATGGAACGTTTCATGCCTATCAAAAAAAACATGGAAGTAAGTTTACATTAACGATTTTGGCCGCTGCTTTGTTGGTTACTTTTCATACAACAACAATAGCTTCGACAACTTTAGCATCTTCTACTACCCCCCCCCTGCCTGGTCAATCTACGGTAACGTTGACATATTCTGCGACTGGGGCTAAAGTTGTCTACGATTCTTCCATGAAGAATCCCACGAGGTCAGGAAGCCCTTATTTGTTTCTGACAGAGGAGACTTCAAAAGATGCGGTTCTTTCAGTTGTAGTAAATGGGAAAAATCTTTCTTATAATCAGGCGCCTTACCAATTCTATATAATTGGGGGTTTTAGATCGGTTTATTTAGATAATAACGAAGGTACTGATCCGCCTCCTTCGGTCAATAACAAATTCTACCTTAATGATGGGATAGTCTCCCTCCAAGGCTCTAACGGCCAAGATTTTAATTATTCTACCTATTGCAGCGGAGCTACAGTTGATCTTACATTTACTAAGGATTCGAGCTTTTACTCTGTCATTTATGGGAGCAGAAACGATATCTCAGACTTTAATAAACCCCTCGCAACGAGAGTTGAGAATGTCGGAGATAGTAATTCAAACACAGTTAAAATTGACCTACGTGAAGAAGGAGCTTTGTGGCGCGGAACTCTGATAATGGGAGGAAGGTCTGCGCAAGCTGAAGGTTTGTCTCTGAATAATCAAAAGGGATATAGTACAAATTTTAATAAAGTTGAAGTTAAAGGAAGAAACAGCGACAAAGATCATTCAGTGAATCTACAGTTCAAAGCTGGTGGTTTGTGGGGAGCTGAAGGTTGGGAAGCGAGTAATAACCTAGTTCTTTTGGATAGTGTTGTAATTCAATCTCAGAGTAATAAAACAAGAAAACTTGGCATTGTGGGCGGGAGAGGTTTCTTTGATTACCGGATTTACGATACCAAAGGGAAAGACGATCCAGACTCTATAAATAATACTATCGCTAATGGCAATGTTGTATTAATCAAAAATACCATAATTTCGGATCCCAATTCTCTCACTGGAGCATCAGGTTCTGTGGAGGGAATGTCAGTATTTGGTGGTTATTCTTACGGAAAAGCTGCAAACAATATTGTTTCGGCGTCAAATTCTAAGATAAATGGAAACGTCATTGGGGGATTGGAGATGCAAGGCGTCTACTCTCTTCAAAAAGGTGACAAACCAAGAGACTTGCATGCGAATTTGGTTTCTCTTCACAATGTAGTTTTAACAGACGGAGCGATTTACGGGACCTCTACGGCTGTTTCAGATTTAAAAAAAAGGTACTTCCGACAGGGTGGATGAAGAAAAAATTCAGGCGGTTAACCGCAGAAGAGGAATTGCCTACCTTGCGGGTGCCGTGGAGGCCGATTCTGCTTATGTAAGGTATCTCCATTTTGGGCAATATTACGATGAATCTTATCTTGAAAGAAACTTTAAAAATGAGCTGGATTTAAGCGCAGATTATCAGCATGAAAACAACGCTTTTAATTCCCTAAAAACTCCTGTGATAAACAAAACTGGCCTCATATATACATCTCAAGACAGTTCGTCTTCAGAAAGTATGAAGCTTGGTCAACTTGTTGGCGGTAGTTATTTGCTTAACCGAAAGGGGTTTCACTCAAGTTTGGCTTCTTCGGACAAGAATAGCCAAAGTGACTTTACAAATGGAATGCACAACTTTTGGGTTGCCGCCTATACAGTCCTAAGTGATAAAGTGAATGCCAACGGGCGGTTTATTCAATACAGTCCAGACGAGACAAAATTATTTACTGACAAGGCAGTTAATCATTATTACGGAGCGAATGGAGAGGAGCATTTGTCTCTCTTGGTTCATGATAATGGGTTGGTTTTTGATAGATCTGCGGATTCTAAGACTTGGACAGATGCTTTTAGAGATGAATATAGAGGGTTAGTCTTATACCTTGCTGTGAACGACGGCACTGACGGTAAGAATCAAATTCAGGCGGTAAATATTAGCCGCCCAGCCATTCAAATTTACCGCCACGAAAATCAGCAGGATACATTTGCCTATGGAAATACACAGATTTTTGTTGGAAAAGTAGGGGATGAAAAATATTCAACAAAAACCCCTATGGGGTCGTTAACCCAACCGAGCGATAACTTTGAAGATTTCATTTTTACAATCAATGGGTTTGACATAGAACAAAATGGAAAAAATGTCGCAAAAGCAACTTATGGTTTTTATAAATATTTACATGTAGACGGAAAATTTAATCCTAATGCTGAGGTTAAGGTCACACATAATGTTGAGAACGGCACGGATTTGTTTGGCAATGAGATAAAAAATTGGGAGAGTACGGTAAAAGGTCAAACAACTACCCAGCTTGGTGATGCTGGTGGTGTTGGTATCAAGTATTGGTTGAAATCTCTTGAAGTACTTCCTGGCGCTCAACTAATTCTCTATGGAAAAACAAATGAGACTGATGTTAAGGACGAAAATTTCACATTGTCAGCAGAATTGACAGGTTCTGGTGGAATTGTGATCCCTGAGGGTAACACGGTTATCATCGGAGACGCATTGAACCGTTATACTCATGGTGTAAATAGTTTTTCTGGCGAAACTACAATTGAGTCCAATGGAGTATTAATTCAAAAGGTAGACGGCTCGCTCGGAAATGCTGTCGAAGATCCTTTTTCCCAAAAGGTCGAAGAGGCTAAACGCGGTCGGTACACCTCGTCTTTAAATCTACAAGGTATTTATCAACTTACTGCCAGTCAAAGCGTTGGAAGATTTAATAGTTTTGAAGGGTCTGTGTTGGAGTTGACAAAAGTTGATTCTGTCTCGGGATCTTTGTCGGTTAGGAACGGTGCGGTAGTTAGAGGCAACATCAGGGGTGACAAACAGTCTCGGATAAAAATTTTAGGTTATACAGCAGATATTTACACTGCCAATCCAGAATATTATGGCGAATTTGTCTTGGATTCTGCTATAGGTAGGTTGGAAGAACAGAACTCCTTACAAAACGCTCTTGCGATTGTTTCTAAAAATTCCTCTCTGTACTTTAACAGTGCCTCAGCATCTTTTTCGAGAGACGTCGATCCTCGAAGTGTGGCCAACATCAGGGCTCTTCAAAATGCAGGTGATGTTTTCCTTTCTGGAAGTGAAGATAAAGTATCTAATTTGAACCACGTCAAAGTGGCAGAAAATTATGTTGGCGAATCAGGATCCGTTCTTCACTATAGAGGTCTGGTCCAAGGATCCAACAATTCTTTTGTAGACGTTATTCACTCTGAAACTGCCTCCGGTACTTCTAAGGTCTCCTTCGGAGATGACCATAGCAAGATCCCAGTTAGCGGAATCTTCAAAGAAGCCCGTGGTGAAAAAACTCTGAAGAGCGAAGGTATTCCAATCTTCGTTATTGCTGATAAGGGACTTGAAGGAAATCAACTTCGGCTTGAGATGCAGCCATTTGGTGTCGTTGCCAAAGACAATGAGGCCTATAAATGGATTTATAGTCTTGGTTACAACGATGAAGAGCAACAAAGAACTTGGGTGCTCTATAACTCGGATGACAAAGATTACTATGAACCTTTAGTACCTCCGAAGGAAGAAGAAAATCTAGTCCTCAGACCGGAAGCTGGTGCTTACGTAGGAGCATCTCAATCTTGGGCCAAGATGCACATGAGACTGCACGACCGCTTTGGTCAGGCATACTACATCGACCCATTTGACGGTGAAGAAAAGCCTGCAGCAGCTTGGGTCCGTCAGGTTGGTTCTCACTCTCACTTCCGCATGGCGGGTGGACAGAGTAAGACTCATTCCAATACTGCCGTTACTCAGATCGGCGGAGATTTGCTGAGAAACGAATTTAACGAAGATTGGAAGTATATTGGCGGTGTCTTTGCCGGTGGTCTCTACAACCGCTCTGACAGCCGTTCTTGGGATAGCGCAAAATCCCGCTCAGATGGTTACTCCTTGGGTATCTACGGAACGCTGTACACAGGCAATAGCCCTGATGACGGTTTCTATGTTGATAGTTGGCTTCTCTTCGGTCGTTATGACAACAAGATTTGGTCAGATGAAATTTCTCCGTTCAAATTCAAATCACACGGCTGGGTTTGGTCGGTTGAAACCGGTTACACCATTCCTATCGGAGAAAGCGGAACGAAGGATTACAACAAGCTGATTTGGACATTCCAGCCGGAAGCCCAATTAGTATGGGACGGCGTTAAGGCCAATTCCGCTAATGACTCCTTCGGGACGAAATATCGCCAGTTAGGCACTGATAATGTCACGCTTCGAGTCGGCGCAAGACTTCATGCTAACTATATGAATAAGGGCCTCGGATTCATTGAAGGCAACTGGATTCATAACAGCAAGAAGGCCGGCGTTCAAATGGGCACTGACAAGGTCTATATGGACGGCGGGAGAAACCTCGGGGAATTCCGTATGGGCTTAGAAGGTCACTTAAGCCGCAACACGCTTGGCTGGGCAACTGTTGGAGTTCAGGCCGGTAAATCCGGATACCACAACGAAACCGCTCAGATCGGCATCAAGTACATGTTCTAAACAAACGCTGAACGCATAGCTGATGGAACGGCGCGGAATAGATTCCGTGCCTCCCATCCCGACTCGTTTACCTAACGGAATAAGCATCATGAATACTAAAACTTCATTATTAGCCGCTTCGGTCTGCGCATTGAGTTTGGCTCTGAGCGGCTGCGCCTATGACCATAAAGACTATCCGAGAGAAAGCTGGTTTGTTCAGCCGACAACCGTGATAGAAGCCGATCAATTCAAGAAAGTAGAGGAACCGCTAAAGGTTTCGCTGGTTGTAAATTATCTGTGGGAAGGTCGTCCTATTGTGACGGAACCGTTTGATAAACGTCCGGCTGACTGGCGCGAACACTACGGTCTCTGGCTCGCTTCAGAACGCTATCTTGAACAGACAGGTCTCTTCAAGATCGTGAAGGAAGACGCGGAAGACAGACAAGGCGAAGTGGTAATTGATTTGACCCGCGCAATGGATCCGAAGACAAAGGCTGCGATTGAAGCCAAAAAGGCGGATCCTGACAATCATCCGGAAAAGATCGTCTATGAATACGACATGACGATGAAGATGGCAGTCAAATTAAAAGATAAGCCTGAACTAGAAGTTTCTCCGAAGACAGATCATATGTTCATAGGCCATGAAGACTCCAAAGAAAAAGAAGTCGGCCAGGATCCGAAGCGTTTCACGTTTTCGTATTTCAACAATATGGATTTCCACACAGAATTTGTCCGCCGTTTCTATAAGCAGATGGTCTTTGAAAGCGTGAAACAGTTGGAGAACAAACTGCCTTGATTTCTCAAGGCAGTTAGAAAAGTTTTATTTAATTTGTAGCATTTAGACCACTTCAAACTCGAAGCTGTCCCCTCGGTCGACTTCGTGGGTCGGAGCCTTGATAAGAAATCAAGGCTCAATTTTTTTTCAAAATCTAAGTATTTGTTCTATTTGTTTGTTCCTCCAAACGTGAGTATACGTCTAGCATCTTCCTTAATCATTAAGGCTGCGTGAATTCATTTTTTGTTGATAATTTGAACCGCATTGCTGAAGGAGGGTGGCTCGGACAAAAATTATCGCAATTTCAGACGACTCTCACGAAAAATATGAAAAGCCAAGCAAAACGCTTACTGAGAATTCTCCCTTGTCAAATGCAAATCATTTTGAAAGTTAAAAGTGAAGAAAGTTAAACACTCTTAATTTGTTAGTCGTAATTTTTATTAGAAATAACCCAAAAATAAGATCTGGGTGAACTTTTGTTTATTTTGAGATAATCTATCTTTCTCATTGAATATAAATAAAAAACTCTCTTCGATTTACGAAAATTCAAGACTACCCCGTCTGTTAAAATCTTTCGATAAACGTAAAGAATCCCAAGGAAATGAATAAACTGCCGACACCTGCTTGTTTAGGGGTACTGACATTTTTGTCTTTTAGTGTCCAAGCACAAATAGTTAACCCCGCTCTCTCTGCTTCTCTGGAGCGTGATGTTACGTTGCCTCAGCGAGATGTCCGCCGACTCTTGAATGAAGCTCAAAGAAGTGATCTTACAGAGCAAGAACGTGAAATTAGAAGGCAGGCAAAAGAAGCGGCAGAAAAAGCACTTTCAGCCTCAGAGTCTCAAAAATTCGGAGATGGCATTCGTTTCTTTCTTTCTTCGGTTCATTTCACACCGAGTCAGATTTTGACGGATAAAGAAACACTTGAAGCCGTAAAGCCATTTGTGGGTACGGTTGTCACAGGTAAAGAGCTCACAGCAATGCTTGAGGCGGTTAATCGCCTTTATCGCCAAAAAGGCTACGTGGTATGCCAAGCTGTCCTTCAGCCGCAGAGAATTTCTAAGGGTGTTTTAACAATTACCTTAGTCGAAGGTAAGACCGGAGCAGTCTCTTTAAGTTCGGCAGTAGAAGGAAAAGAGTTTAAAACTCGAGGCGGTTATATCCTGAGAGCCTTTGATCTTGAAAAAGGTAAGGTCTCCAATTACCGAGAAATGCTGGGTGATTTGGTCAAGTTCAACATGACCAATGACATTCAGCTCTCAGTGGACATGAGAGCAGGGCAAGAACCGGGAACAACGGACTATGAGATCTTTGTACAAGAGCCCGATCCTCGTACTTTCACTTTGTTTTCGGATTCTTCCGGCTCTAAATCGTCCGGCCGTTACCGCGGTGGCGTCAGCTTCACGGAAAGAAGTCTGTTGGGGTGGCGTGATCGGCTCCAGCTGATCGGTGTGTTTTCCCATGGTTCAAGAAGCTTTATGGGTTCTTACTCTGTTCCGCTCAATAGTTTCGGAACACGTTTGACCGCAAGTTACTCATACGGCCGCGTAAAAGTAGTTGACGGACCGTCCGAGGACTTCGATGTCAAAGGGCATTCTCAATATCTGTCATTGAGACTCGACCATCCTTTGTATGTGACTTCGACCTCAAAGCTCACTGGTTACCTACAAGCGGCCCGTCAAACATCCGAAACTGAAATGTTTAATGTTCTGACAGTCAGCGATACTTCGGTGAAGAGCCTCACAGCCGGCCTGGAGCAGCTTTGGCTGAAAGAAGGCATGACGCTCTACGCCAACGGTCAATACATTGAATCCTGGCTGAAAGACTACACATTCGATAACGCTTCCCGTTACCGCCGTCTGACAGGTTATTTAACTTGGGATCACCGGCTTTGGAAAAATTGGGGCTACACCGTCAATGCCGGCGCACAAAGATATCTAGGTGGCGGGGAAATGGCTTCAGGTGATTCTTTCTATTTGGGCACTTCTTCAGGCGTTCGTGGTTATGAGAATGACACGATCTCTGCTTACAACGGCGCCTGGATTAATTTAGAAGCGAAATACCACTTAGACGGGAAGGGCTCCAACGTGTTTGCCTTCCTCGATGCCGGGCGATTGAGCGGAGATTCTCCCTATAAAGATAAAAGTTTGGGTTCCGTCGGCATTGGAGCCTCTTGGAGACCGGTGGATTGGCTGATGAGTTCTGCCACTATCTCCTTTCCGTTTAAGAGAAATGTGGGTTCGGAACACGTGAGCAAAGCACGATTCGATTTCGTGATTAACGCTGTTTGGTGAGAACACTATGAATAAGATCTATAAAGTTATTTGGAATGTTTGCCGAGGAATACACGTTGTCACGGATGAGAATCATCGTGCTCATGGCAAAGAAGCCTCATCGTTAATCGTCCCTGTCGAATTATTGGTTATGGAAGCCTCTTTATTAACGCTTCCTTTAACAGCGGTCGCAGAGGCGTTGGATCATGCGATCACTGTGGATCCTAATTGGACGGGAACGACGATTACCAGTTCACAAAACAATCTGCATCACGATATTTCGACAACTCACATAAACGGATCGGTTGCCGCGAATAAGTTCACGAAGTTTCAGGTAGGAGAGAAGCATCTTGTGGACATGCACCTGCCGACAAACACAAATCATTTAGTGAATTTTGTCGACAACAAGATTTCCGTTAACGGAACAGTTAACGCGTTAAAAGGAAGTAAGGTCGGAGGAAATCTTTACTTTGTTTCTCCGCAGGGAATGATCGTCGGTAAAACCGGTGTGATCAATGCCGGAAGTTTGACGGCCGTGATTACCACGAACGATGCCTATAAAAAGTACAGTGAGTTATCAGATAAAAAACTTCCTTTAGGTTTAGGACAAAAGGAAGAAGAAGCCCTCGCAACGCTGCAGAAAATGCAGCAGGGCGAAGTTCCTCTGAATCCTGCGGGCGTTATTACAGTTAACGGAAGCATCAATGCAGGTAATCGAATCACGCTTGCTGCTTCCCAGATCCATTTAGAGTCCGGCGCAAAGCTTTCCAATTTGGAAACGGATTTCAAAGACCTCGTTCATATTAAAGAAGGTCAGAACGTCGTTACTCAAAGTTCAGTATCTGACGCTATGGTAACCCGCGAAGCCGATGACGGCTCAGGCGATATTCTTTTATTGGCAAGAAGTGATAGTTCCGCGACCGGCTCTATTGCAGGATCCGTCACGAAACAGAAAGTCGAAGCAAAGGTCAAAGTTGCGAAGGGAGCTTTCGTCAAATCTCGAGGAAACGTCAACGTTTCTTCTATGGCCGGAAACGGCGTCTATGACATCGAGAAGACGCTTCGTCCTTCCGGTTACGAGCAGCTTTCTGCGGAAGAAAAGGCTAAAAAAGATCGAGAAATCGGCCATTTCGTTTCTGATGGTAAACACAAGCTCTTGGATGTATCTTCCGAGATCAGGATTGACGGCGTTATCACCGCAGCTAAAGATCTTGACGTGAATTCCGTCGCAGAGAACCGTTTGGTTAAATCTTCTACGACAATGGCTGACCTTTCGACAGGTTTGACATTAGAGATTTTGGGTACGGCCACACCGTTTAATGAAGCGGTTTATTACGCGGACTTAAAAACGTCCTCTCTAATCAGCATCGGAAATGAGGCAAGTCTTTCTGCCGATCAAAACTTATCTCTTGACTCTGTTGCAGATACCAAACTTGAAGCGGGAACTTCGACGAGTCTCTTTAACCTATTCAATACCGAACTAACTCAGAAAGTTCCTTCAGTTGCAGCGATCGTCGCGCTTGCCGACAGCTCGAGCACGGTTAACCTCGCCGGAGCCTTAAAGGCCGGAAAAGACTTGAGCATCACTTCAGCGGACGACTTAACGGTTGAAGCCTCAGCAACGGCCGCAACAAAAGAAAGCAAAGCGGTTCAAACTTCGATCCTTGTTGCCAAACTTAAAGGTACGTCTGACATAAACGTTCAAAGTTCGGCTTTACTGGATATCGTAAAAGATGCTGGAAAAGTCGAAATTTCCTCGAATCAAAACAGTTCCGTTAAAACGGAATCTTCAATCGTTGTTCAGAACGGAAGTTACGGCGGTTTAGCTTTCAATTACACCGAGCTGGATACCCACTCGAATGTTCTGCTGAACACCGGATTTACAAACGAGGCTTTGGAAGCTTCGGTTACAGCTAAGAATGTCACAGAAGATCTAACCATTAAGGCAGATAATGCTGTCGGCGCTTCTGGCATGTCAAAACTTCTCTATGACACCATCGGTGCGGTATCGAGGGACTTTGTTGCCGGACTCATGGGGCAGGCAGGTCAGGGCGTAGACAGCAAGTTTGATTCGACCAAATTTAAACTTGGCGGCGCGGTTGGCGTTGTCCTCGGATCCCAAACTTCTTCTGTCATCGTTAATACTCCGGTGATTGAAGGCCGCTCCATCGGTCTTCAAACAGCAGGCAACTTAAACCTTTCCTCTGATGTGCTCTTACGAGATCATCATTATCTGGTGACTTCTAAAGTTTCTTCCGCGGCGCCGGAAGGAGAAACGAGCCAAACGAAACTTCAGGGTTCTTTGGCAGTTTTAGTCGCGCTCTCCGGAGACGAAAAAGAAGCCGTTCGTTCGATCCTCGAAATCGGCAATGATTCTGTGCTTAAAGCGAACAGCGGACAACTTGTCTTAGATTCGGAAGCCGAGATTGAGTGGAATCGTCTCACCAAGATGAAGGAAGATTTCGCTAAGGCTCGTGATCGACTCAAGGCCATTTTTGCTCATCAATTCAAAGATCAATGGGCAAAAGTCGAAGAAGCATTTGACAAGGTCGACGCAGACTTCAACAGTGTCAGCGACGCTAATCTTTCTTTTATCGAAAAGATTAAAAAGGTCGGCACTTCTTTCGGAACGCTGGGTTCTGCATTAGGAACTTTCTTCGGAGAAGTAAAGGTTATCGGTTCGGCTGGAGCTGAGACTGGCAATGTTGTCATGAGTCTGCTTGAATTCATTAAGCCGACCAATTATTTAAATGCTTATGCCGCGTCCGCCGTGACGCTTCTTCGGATAATTCAGTTTGGAGTGCAACCGGAACGGCAATGGTCATCAACCAGAAGACCGCTTCTTTATTAAATGTCGGCAAAAACACAAGGATTGAAGCGCACGGAACGCCTTCTGCCGATTCTCAAAGCAATGGAAATCTCATCGTTCGTTCTAATGCTCTAAACGAAAGCTTAGTTTTGGGCGGAAAGGCTGCGACGGTATTCGGTATTCCGATACCGGATATGGAAAAAGCCAGCGCGCTCGGTGCTACGGTGGTTTACAACCAGCTGACATCTTCCAGCCGCTTAATCGTCCGAGAAAATGCTCAGCTGACTGCGGACAATGTTGCACTCCTTACAGCCCAAGACAGTATTTACGGATTAACCATCGGCGCAGCTGCCGACGTCAATAAAGGTGATTTAAGTCTGGAAGGTTTAGCGGCTGTTGCCGTAACCAACGGAACTAACTTGGTTTGGCTCGATGACGAGTCCCAAGTAAAAGGCTCTTCGGTCGAAGTCAGCGCTAAGCGCGATGACGACGTACAAACGATTGCAGGCGCTGTTGTTGTAGACATATCCGACAATGCAAACAAAGCGGCCGGCGCCGGCATTGCTGTGAATGCCGGTAAGTTAGGCAATGAGCTCAGAGTTAAAGACAACGACGTTATTGCTGAGCAAGATCGTTCGCTCTATGACGCGCAAGGTTTCTTAGAGGCTTCCGGCGCCGATGGTAAGGTCAATTTGCTGGCCTCCGAAGACCTGGCCATGAACGCGATCGGCGTTGCAGGCGGTGTCGGCGTATCCGGCCATAGCCCGGAATCCAATGATCCTCCGGGCAAAATTTCACAATTCTTCTCCGGCCTCGGAGACAAAGCCACTTACGTTAAGGAAGGGCTGAGCTTCTATTTAGAAGAAGGCGGCCCGCTTTTAGCGCAGAAGGCCAATGGTTTAGGACATTCGATCAGAGACAAATTTAACCGTAATCAGTCTCAGAACGATCCGACCAGCTCCTCGATGAGCGGAAACAATAATTCCAACCTTGCGCAAAACGGCAGTACTGCAAGTACCACGAGCAGTTCAACTTCGGGTGTGGCCCAGGGCGGAACTTCTCAGTTCCAATTAGGTGCTGCAGGAAGTGCCGCTTGGAACGACACTGACACGGAAAACGAAGTCAACATCGAGGTCGGTAACTTCCAAATCAAAGCGCCGGAAGAAGTCTCGGTCAATGCGGTCACGGATAAATGGGTCGGCGCGTGGGCCGGCGCTGCTGGTATTAACTACATCTCTGAACTGAATGCGGCAAATTATGCCGCCGGCATTGCAGGCGCTGTTGCCGGAAACACCGGAAACTACAAGACGGCAGTCAATATCGATGCAACGAAGTTAAATTCTCAGGGCTTAAAGTTCAATACGGACTTAAAGAAACTGAATATTCGTTCAGTGTCTGACGGTACGACGGTGGCAGAAGGCTTGGCCGCTGCCTTGTCGTTAGGTGCAGCTAAATTCAGCGGGGCTTTCGATGCAGGAGTTTCTGCCAATCTCATCGGGAATACGGTTTCTACAAACGTTAAAGGTTTGTCTCAGTTAGACGGGTCTGCGTTTAATACGGCTTACAACCAAGTGAGCTGGGTCGGAGACAATCAAGTCACGGGCGGCATCGGGTTCTCTTTCGGCAAAGGCGGCAATACCGGCGCTAAGTCTTTCGGTGGTTCTTTGATTTTTGCCGTGGCAGACATCGACAACACCGTTTCTTCTGAATTTGCCGACAGCACTCTGAAACTCGCCGGAACCAGCGCCGTTCGAGCCCTTTCCGATATAACTCAAGTTACGACTGCTGTTTCTTCTGCCGTGACGACTGGAGAATCATCCTTTGCACTTTCCGGCGCCGCGGCAAGCTCCGAGCTGACGAATAATGTTTCAACGACGCTTAATGGACTCAGTATTTCTGTAGCCGGAGAGGGCGGATTTGAAGTAGCGGCGCGTTCTTCCGGCGGTCAGGAAGCCGATGAATTTGAAAACCTCGCGGATCGCAAATGGTATGTTGACAATCTCGACGAGCTCAACAATGAGTCTTATTTTAAAGATGTCGGATTAAGAACATCACCGGATGCTGAAGAAACGGGCAAAGATAGTTCAAAAGAACAAACCCAGAACCTTGGTGATTTATACGATCAGGCGGGCAAGATGAAACAAATTACCGTCGCAGTTTCTCCTGCGATTGGTGCCGGGGGCTCCTCCGGTGGCGCCGGTGTGGTTGTGAATCAGATTCACAACCAATTTGCGGTAAATGCCTCCGGAACCGTCATCAATACCGATAACGCATCTTCTTCCGTTGTTTTAGATGCCAAAGATGACGCCTTTTCTCTCGGCGTAGCCGTTGGTGTGGCCGGAGGCAAAGGCAAATTCAACGCGGCAGGTTCGGTTGTTGTATCGAACGTCGATCAAGGTGCTTCTGTTGTCGTTAATGATTTGACCTCGACTGTTAATCGTTTAAATGTCCATGCCGACAGTAAGGCAACAACGGTCAATGTCGGAGGCAACTTCGGTGTTAATGTCGGCGACGGAGCGATTGGAGCTGTCGGGGCTTCTGTTGTGGTGGCTAACACCGACAATAAAGCTTCTGCGGATGTTGACGGTCTGAATCTTTCTTCCGTACAGTTCAGTAGCTCCAAATTAGATATTGCCGCGGCTAACCGTGCCTCAGCTTGGGCGGCCGCTGCGGACGGAGCAGTGTCGGTTTCCGGTTTAGGTATTGGAGGTGCAGTTGCGGTTAATCGCGTTAAGAACGATGCGTTGGTCCAATTAAAGAATTCAAGATTAACGGGACTCAAAGAGGTCGATCTTCATTCTTCGGATACCGCAGCCATTTGGACGCTTGCCGGAAATGTTTCCGTTGCAGCGAAAGGCAAAGCCGGTCTCTCAGGAGCAGTGGCTTATGCCTCTTCCCGCAGCTCTCAAACTCAAGCGCTTGTTGACAGTGTGGTGATTGCTCAGCCGGATGGTTCAAATAATCTGACGGACTTCACAACTGATGCTCAAGCCGATGATCATATTTCAACGCTTGTACTGAGTGTCGGTGTTGCCGGAGGCAATGTGGGTCTGTCGGGAGCAGCCGGAACTAACGAAATTAATCGATCCGTTAATGCTTCTGTCAACAACCTTTCGACGGTTCAATACGCAAAAGACCAAACCACCCAAGGGGTCAAGGATCAAGCAGCCAAAGCGTTAAATGCCTTATCTGTTCATGCTTCAAGCAGCACTAATATTGATAACCTTGGCATTGTTGCAGGAGTGGGTGCTCAAGGCGTCGGTATCGGAGTCGGTGTTGCTGTCAACCGAGTCAACACGGATACGACAGCAGCTCTGAGTGCTTCGGATAAACAGAGACTTGTTTCTTCCGATACTCTGACGGTATTGGCCGAATCCAATAACGACATTGATACGATCGGAATAGGCGGAGCCGGCGGCAGTAAAGCCGGTGTCACGGCTTCAACAGCTATTAATTTAGTCACGAACAACACCGCAGCTCGGACCAATAACTTAAATGCAGAGTACGCAGGGGCAGCCCTCATTCAAGCAAGAAGTGACGATACGATCGGAACATATGGCGGCCAACTCCAGGGTGCTCAAAATGCAGCTGTAGGAGCAACAGTCACGGTTTCAGAAAAACGCGGACTTACTCAGGCCGAAATCCTGAATTCCGACATCGTTCGTTCTGCTCAGGAAACTTCTTTGGTTCTGACAACTAAGGCAGGAGTTGATAAAGATGCGATCAACTCGAAGATTGTCGAAGATGTTTCTGTTGCTGCCTCGCTGAGAAATTCAAGACAGGACAAGACTGTTTCCGGATTAATGGTTGACGCTTCTTCCACAGAAACTTTTAAGACTTTCTACATTACCGGAGGAGGGGCCAAGGATGCCGCGGTCACAGCCACGGGAAACGTCAATTATCTTGGTGGAAAGACAGAAACGAAGGTTCAGTCCTCGAATTTGAATGCCGGTTCCGGCGCTCTGATGGTCGGAGCTTCTGACGCTGCGAACGTGGATACTGTGATTGCGACTGCGAGCGGTGCTTTGGGGGCGGCGATTGGCGTTGTAACGAATATCATCACCACTGATCATTCAACCGGTGTAGTAGTTACCGGAACATCAACAGATAAATCTTCATTAACAGGTACCTCTGTTTCTGTTGATGCAGATGCTAAAGAAGGTATTTCTTCCTTACTAATTGCCGCCTCAGGTGCTCAGTATGCAGCGGTTAGTGCTTCCGTTAACGTGAATCGGCAGCTCTCGGATGTTTCTGCTGCAGTGGATCAGACGGAAGTGCTAGGTTCATTCGCGCAGAACGCAAATTATTTGGGCAGGATTACGACTTCTGCCATTACAGCTGCAGGCTCTCAATATGCTGCGGTACCGATCAGCGTGGTTATCAACTACGCTGATAATGCAGTTTCTTCTTCTGTAGCTCATTCGATCCTGAGAGCTGAGGGCCAGTCAGCTTCAGTGGGTGCGAATCGCATCTCGGAATTTTCTTCTTTGAACGTGACCGCTTCGGGAGCAATGTATGGAGCAGCCGCTGGGCTCGTGAACGTTAATACGATTGAAGGTGCGACATCTGCTGAAGTCAACGATTCGCAAGTTAAGGCCGGTCAGTTCAGCGTCAATGCAGAAAACGAAGACCATCTGAAGGTCACCGATGTCACAGCCACGGGCGCTATCGGAAGTTTAGGAGCTTCGGTTGTCGTTTCTTATTTGAAAGGCTCCTCGGTTGCGAACCTTCGTAATTCGACCGTTACCGCAGATAATCTCACGGTCTCTTCGCTCCAGAATCATTTCGTTAAAGGAACGGTAGCATTCGCGTCCGGGGGGCTCGGAACGATCGGCGCAAATGTCTTCTCGCTGGTCATCGGTTCGGGAGACAATCCTTTTGCTTCTAATCGTCAAGACCTTGGCAGTGCAGAGGACACCGTTAATAAATACCTATCCAATTACGCTTCTTCCGGCAGCGGTTCTCTCGGCTTTATTAATGAAAGTAAAGATCTGACTCAGGAAGAAAAAGACAAAATCGTCGGTTCAGCCGCAGCGGCTGACGCTTCAACATCTTCTGGAAGCGGAAAAGGTACCTCTGTTCTGGTGTCAGGAAATCAGCTGACGGTCGTCAGCGCCGATGTCTTTGCTAAAGAAGATTCAAAGGGAGGCAACATTGACGTCACGCTCGGCAGCGGAAGTGCCGGCGCCGGGGTATTGGCGGCATCTGTTATTACGCTGCGCCGTCATCACAACAATCAAGTCAATCTCAGCGGAAACTCCATCACTGCCGATAAGAACTTTAACGTTCTCAATTCACTCGAAGGTAAGACCAACCTTGAGGCGATCCAAACTTCGCTGGCTCTTGCCAGCGGAACTGCAGCTTATGCGGACGCCGAAATCACGGGCGGCGCTTCGACGATCTGGGAAGGCAACGTTTCCGGAGGAATTAAACTCGAAGAGCCAAAGCCTGACGGCAGTAAAGATGAGGCCAATAAGGCGGAAGAGAATAAACCTCAAACGACCAATCCCGTATTTGAGATTAAGACGGAAAATAAATCAGAAATCCATCTGAAGTCCTTCGGAATTACGGTTGCGGCAGCCTCCGGCGGCGGAATGGTCGCAGAAATTCGTGATAAAAGCCGTGTAGAAAGCCAAGTTCTGAATTCAAGGATTAATTCTTCGTTTAATGCCTCTGCAGTTCGTCAGCAAAAACTCTTTGCCGAATCGACTGCAGGCTACGGCGGCGCCATCAACGGAGTAGGTGCGCTAGCAAAGGTCTATGACGGAACCGATGGTGAGATTTCAACTCGAACGATCTTTAACGGAAATACAGCCGGCGGCGACGTCAGTCTGACCACAAATAACCGTCCGGATATCACGGTTAAGAGTTACGGTGCCGGAGCCGGAGGCCTCGGGATTGGTGTGGTTCAGTCGATTGCCGAAACCCGAGGTAAAGTCATTTCCGAAGTGACTGGAAATGTATTTAGTCATGCTAATTTGACAGTGGCAGCCGGTGCCGGTCTCGGAGATGAGAGCGAAGCCCTGAAGATGACGGCAGACTCTCAGACTTACGGCGGCGCCATTATTGCCTCAATCCCTGTTAACACTTCCGAGCTGACAAATTCGAATCAGGTTGAAAGCAAGATTGAACTGTCCGGTGATTCTTCTTTGGAGAACTTCACTTCCGTAACAGAAGGCAGTGCTGTCTATTTGTCTAAGACAACCGCAGGTACGGGAGGAACGATTGCCTCGGGCAATAATTCCGCAGAAGTGAACCATAAGGTATCGGTGAAGAACGAAGTTTCTTCTTCGTCTTCAGTGGGACTTAAGAATGCGGCTGTAACGGCTTCTAATAAAGAAAAGGCGACGGTTCTTGCCGACAGTGCCGGAGGCGGAATTATTCTTGCCGAAGGTACCGATCTTGACGCAAATGCGGCTCAAGTAAAACATACAGATCGCTCTGATACGACTTTAACTGTCAGCGGCCGTTGGAATATTCAAGATGCAGCGTCCTTCGTGACCTCGGGGGAACACAACATCGGCATGAAAGCCGATAACACCAAAGGCGCTTTGGCCGGAGGAAGCGGTGCTTCGCTGATCAACGACATGCAAGGCACCAACAAAGTCTCGATCGGGGACGGCTCGGCAATTAACGCTTCCGGTATTCTTGTTGGAGCCTCTGATAATTGGGACGTTCATGCCGCTGAAGGAACTTATGCCGTTGACTCCCGTGTTTACGGAGCCTTTGTCGGTACCGGCATTAAAGCAAGCAATACGGAAAACCGTACCCAACAGGTCGATATCGGTAAAAATGTGGTATTGACAGCAGATGATCTGACCATTTCTGCGAAGAATGTCGGAAGAACTAGTCTGAAGGTTCGTGCTCAAACGGCCGGTGCCGTTGCTGGTGTGACAGCAGAAAACTTCGAAACCCTAAATACTCAAAATAGAATTAACTTGGCCGACGGTGTGCGTTTAACTGCTAATAGCGCCGAAGGCACGCTGACGATTGCCGCCTCTTCTGACGAAGATGTTGAAGCACAGAGCGTCGGAGATGTTCAAGGCGCAGCGGTAGCCGGGGCAGGGGCCAAGGTTTCCGTCAACCAAAATCGCACCAATGAAGTAAATGTCGGCAGCGGTTCTAACATCTTGTCGAAAGGCAAGTTGGCGATTAGAGCAGGCAGAGATGCTGATGGCTCGAACTCTCAGTTTGATTTAGTGAGCTATGCGCACGCTTACAGCCACTCAGCCATCGGCGGAACGGATTCGGAAGTTTCCGACAGTCTTAACCTGACAAATAAGCTCAATCTCAACGGAGAAATCAAATCTTGGCGTGATACTGAGCTTTACGCACAAAGCGGCGATGTTTCTACGGAAGAGACAGCACGTTATTGGTTCTGGACGTCTGCGTCGGATGCCGGCGAAGTCTCGATTGCTTCAACAGCGGCCGGAACAAAATCCAAGAATCTGACCACCGACAATAAGATCCAGGTCGGCGGACTCGTTCAAGCCGGTGTGAATACCAAAGCAGATATTCAGATCAGCGGAATTGCTTCGCCCAACGAATCAGGCGTGACCCTGGATTCACAAAATCCCTTAACGATCACAAAGACTGGCGTTGATGATGAATCCGTCAGCGGTGTGAAGGCAGAATCCCTGACGAACATGTACTGGCAGCGTCATGAGGAACTTCAGAAAGCGATGCAGGATTACGGCACGACGAATCCCTCCTTGCTTGCTGCTTACAAGGCCGAAGACGAACTGCTTCTTACGACAATGGAGCAGAAGGGCCTTTTGATCCGGGGAGAGAACGGTAATTTCTCGCTTATTGATCAGACAAGCCGCCCTTATGTCCAAATTTCCAATGTCACAGTCTCGGGTGGAAATATTTCTGCCTTCACGGATAGCGTAACCGGAGGAGGTTCTTTAATCGCTAAAACCGCTGAGGGGATCAATATTGATAACCAAGCCACAGTGGCATTGAAGCTGAGCGATATCCAAATTTTGGATAAAGGCGGCGAGTTTAAACTGAACGATCAGGTTGTCATCGATAAGACAGGCGCCTTGAGTTCATTCCGTGGCCAGTTAACGACGTCAGCTAATTCAGAAGCTCCGTCAATAAAGGTTAACTCCGCTTACAACGGATCGGTTCTAGTTACCTCGGACGGTAAAGAGCAAAGAATCAATCCGGATACCAGCATTGATATTTCCGGAAAACTGATTAACCGGGTAGGAAATATCTCTGTAAGCAGCGGAGGCGATGTTTACGCCGATAAAACAGCTTCGATTTCTGCCGGAGGTTCTTTAGGAATCACGGCAAAAGGTTCTATTACTCAGTCTTACAGAGGAGGATTGTTTAACGTCGGAGGCTCTGTTGAAGAGCTATGGAAAGACGAAGTCGGAAGCTTAGGCACCCAATCCTCAATCAGTTCAAATGCCGACCATGTGTACGGTCCGGGCAAACTTGGTAATGCAGACAATGGTCAAGCCGGAGACATGGTTGCCGGAGGAAGTATTTTCCTCGCAGCCGATGCGATTAACTTAAACGGCTACGTTCAAAGCGGTTATGCAAAATACGGTTTGACTTTGTCGGACACAGAAGTCGACAAGAAGATTTCTTCTATTAAGGCAAATTGGCAGGCACACGGATCACCCTCGGATGTCAACAGCAGAACACCGCAGTATGCCCTTCAGGAAGGCGGTCCTGTTTGGGATGAAGCTTCCAAGTCCTATAAGTATCAAGTCGCAGCCTGGTACGATCCGGTCAATGACAGGGTGATCGTCGATGACATTTCTCCGCAAGGCGGACAGATTTACATTACCGGAAGAGTGGCAAGCACAGGCGGCGGCCAATTGTCCGTGGCGAACGGTTCGGCAGACATCAATATCAACGTCGGCAACCGCGACGTTCTGCTTGGAAATGCCGATACCGGCAATATTGAGGGCCTGATTCAAATCACAGATACAAACTCGGGATTTAAAGATTCCGATAAGTCCGATAATGCGATTGCTAAGGTTACCGAAATTCGTAAAGGGAACGCTGTTGCTTACTGGCTCAACTCCGACGGAACTAAAACGGCTGGGACCAAAGTCCTAGATAGTTCTTACGACCCCTTGACCGACCAGTTATATGGCTGGACCGACGGAAAAGGTTCAACAACGGTCACTACTCGATATAACTCCCAAAAGTTTACCGTTTGGGATGCATTTGATTACGGCGAGCCTACAAACTGGGCGTCAGTAAATACGACAACAGTAACAGATGCAGACTTAGCAAACGGCTCGACCATTTGGGTAGCAGACCGTCCTGAAGGAAAGAATGAGAATTTTGAGGCTTGGACTACACAAGTGAGCAGTTCGGAGAGCTCAACGGTTACTCATTGGACAACTTATAATACTTGGGTCCACTTCTCAGGCACACATCACACTCAGAAAGTTACGACCACTTCGACTTCGACGCTTTATTCCTACACGGTAAAGGCTGACCATCAAGTAGGTACGTCTTTCTTAAGCGGAACCAATACAATCGTGATTGAAAGCGGTAAGTCAGTCCTGCTCGGAGGCGCTGTGAACGCCCAGGGCGGTTCTGTTAGCTTGATTGCAGGGAACAACATCCTCAATCAAAGCGGAGCCGCAGCAATAACCGGAGCATCTAATCTGACGTTGAAAGCAGCTTCAGGAGCAATCGGCTCAGAGGGGTCGGCGATTAAGTGGACTGCGGCGGGAAGTTCCGACAAGCAGTTAAATCTAACGGCAACCGCTGGCAAGTCTATTTATATTGATGCTAAGTATCTGAATTCAGGTGCCTCCGTTTCTGGATCCCTGAATGCCGGAGAAACGGTGTCTGCTGAATTCAGAGGCAGCGTTGACTTGAGTTCGCTTTCCGGACAAAAGATTTCTCTTGTTTCTCAAGAAGGCGGTATCAAGATTGACAGCCTGGATCACAAAGAAGCTTCTGATCTTTCTCAGCGTCTTGATCTGACGGCTGCGGGCAACATTTCTCTGAAATCCGTTGGCGATATTTCTGTCGGTCAAATCAGTACAAAGGGAGACGTGACGATTGATTCGGCCGGAAATATTTATGATGCGATTGATCGCTCGGATCGTGATGAGCGTTCGGCACAAAAACGCCTTGAAAGCTGGATTGAAGCCGGCATTCTAAAGTCTGACGGAACTTCTAACGAAGGGGCTCGGTTTGCTAAAGACGAACAAGACATAAAAAATGGTATTACTTCCGACTTTAATCGATATCAGGCTTACCTAAACCATGAGCAGGAAGCTAAAAATAGCGGTGTAAGAGCCTTAACAACTGAAGAGCAAAAGGATTTTGCCTCCTTGAAGTCCCGTTTCGAAGGCTGTTCTGCTGCCGAAGATGCGATTAACAAAGAAGCGAATACTCAAGGCTCGGCATTAAATCTTGTTCAAGCATCGAAAGACAATTACGGCTGGACGCAAAATGAACTGCTTTTTGCAGTATCCGACGCCATCCTCAATCCTGATCCAGGATATGTTCCTGAGTCAGGTGTCGCCAATATCAAAGCAGCAAACATTACGTTGAAGTCCGGCGCCGGAATCGGTCAGGAACTTGACGGTCATACGGCAAACATCAGTGATTTGAATGCTTCGACAGAAAAAGGCTTGAACCTCTACAAGCTTTTAGCTCGAGCAGAAGCTAATGACGTTACTTGGAACAAAGAAGCAGGCACTCTGACGATCAACTTAAAGAAAGCCTTTGAAGTCCATCAGAGCAGCGACACGAAATTAAATGCCGATGCAGTAAACAGCATTTATCTACAGTCTGACTCTGAAAACACATTGAATCTCGGTTCCCTTTCTTCTCAAAACGGAGATATCCGTCTCACTGCTACAAATGGAATCACTCTATCTGGAGAGGGTGCGGTTAAAGCTAAAGACTTGATCCTGAGAGCAGGGGTGGGTTCAATCGGATCCGCCGACAAACTTCTTAAAACGGCGATTACAGGATCGGCCGTGTTCTCCGGCAACGGAGGCGTATTTGTTGATCAAGACGGAACGCTTAATCTCCAATCCGTGGCCAGCGGTAAAGATGTTGTATTGAAGGCTGACAATATTTATTCCGCTAAGGACGCGACAGGACAGGCCGGGCGCATCAGCGGCACTAATTTCGCTTTTGAGACAGCGGGGGACGTAGGTCAGACAGATGCAGCTTTGATATTGGATTCAGTCAATGACTTTAATGTTGTTCTGAAAGGCAAAACTCAGAATGTTTACCTTCAAGCCAATAGAGATTCTGAAATGTCTTTGTCGGTGACCGAAGAGACAGTTACTTCAAATGTTGAGATCTCGACGGAAGGTTCTCTGACAGTTAAAAAACTGGTTTCAGAAAACGGAGAGATCGAATTTAATGCCAAAAAGACATTAACAATTGAAGAGATTCAGGCCAAAAGAGATGTGGCGGCTGAAGCTAACACGATCTACCTTAACGGAACAGCGAAGACCTCTGAGGGTAATCTGACTCTTAAGGCTGGCTCGTTGCTTTCGGTCGCAGACAATTCCACCCTTTCAGCTTTAAACGGAACCCTTGATCTTTCTGCACCGGAAACGACTTTCGGAAAAGCGCTGACACTGGAAGCCAAAAGACTCGGCGTTACTACGAGCAATGATATTTCTTTGACGGACAGCACTCTAACTGCAGGAACAGACGGCCTTTCGTTAGTTTCTTCCGAAGGAACTGTCTCCATTAATGACGGCTCCTTAACGTCTCAGAACTCTATAAATGTTTCATCAGCTAAGGGCACGACAATCAGCGGAACCGCTGTTTCTTCAGAAGGGAATGACGCAGAGGCCGGTGTCTTTTTGAGTTCTTCTGAAGGCGCAGTCAAAGTCAGTGACGGCTCGATCAACTCCAACGGTTCCGTCAAACTTTCTGCTGTCAGAGACGCTCAGCTGACAAATGTTTCCGTATCGGCTAAGGGAATAGGAGAAGGCAGCGGAGTAGAGGTGAATTCCTCTCAAGGTTCCGTCATGATTGATGGCGGAAAACTTGACTCTCAAAGTTCTATCCGACTTACTTCTGCAGCCGGCACACAAGTGACGGGAGCCGATCTAATCGCCGCCGCCACCGGGGAATCGGAAGGCTTATTTATTAACTCAAATGGAGGAGCGGTTGAGGTAACAAGCAATACAGTAAGTTCAGGCTCAGTTATCGACATTGCGTCTCAAAAGGATGCCAGTCTAACTGTTGAAAGTTTGAATGCAGCTGGCAAACTCGATGTCGAGAGTAAAGAAGGAAGCATCAACGTAAGTTCAGAAGCGAACGGCAACACAGGCGGTTTGCAGGCCGCAGCAGAAAACGGCTCTGTTACGTTGAAGGGGCTCAATGTCGATTCTTCAACTGATATTGATGTTCTGGCGAAGGATAGTATTTCCGTTACCGGCGGATCCTTAAAGAACAAGGATGGTTCTAATTTGATCTTGGTGTCGAAAGAAGGCAATTTGAACCTTGCTCTGAATGAAAAGAATCTTTCTGCCGATACGATCACCTTAAAAGGAAAAGGCGAACTTAATCTCACGGGTTATACGCTTGTTGCTTCCAAAGGCGACTTGAAGGTTGCTGCCGGCGGATTGAATATCAAGGATGCCTCTTTGAGGACTTCGACACCCGGCTCGGTTCTCCTCTCGGCTGAGGAAGGAAACGTTGATTCCAATAACAAGACCAGCATTGATTCTGCCGGCAGTCTGGAAGTGGGCGCAGCAGGCAAGGTCGATTTATCCGGAGCCAAGGTTGAATATTCAGAGGCTGGGGCATTGCGTCTGGTAGCGGGATCAACCGATTCTGACGCTCTTAAAGTCTTTGCTCATAAAAACAATACATTTAAGGGCGCGGAAGTCGTACTGGACAGCGCCGGAGGGTTGATTTTTGCAGATGAAGCCCCCATTACAGTTGAGGCTTCTTCCGGAAAAGCCGTCTTGAAAGGACAGAAAATTGATCTCAAATCCGGTTCTTCTGTTAAAGCTGCAGGGGAAGCAACTGTTCGCGGATACGACAGTCTGGTTCTTGGAGACAATATTTCTGTCGGAAGCAGCAGTGTATCTATCACCGGCGGCCAACAAGCCTTCAGCCTCGGAAATAATGTTTCTCTGACAGCCACAAACGGCGGAATTGAAGTTTTGGCAGACGCCGACGCGACGCTTGGAGGATCGCTCAACGTGAATGCTTCCTTGAAAGATCCGTCTGCCGGAGACGAAGCTCCGATCCGGATCGGAGCTCAGGGAGTTTTAAACGTTACAGAAGACGAATTCGAAGTCATTGCTGAAAACGGCAGTGTCGATATCTTTGGCGGGAACGGTCTGAATATCAAGAATGATTTAACGATCGTTTCTGTGTCCGACAGCTCTTTAACCTCGGAACGCGGTTTAATTGATATCGGAAATAAAGCGACGGTGAAAGCCGGGACGCAAAGCGGATTAAGTCAAGAAAACCCGCTCTATGGAAAAGTCAGTGTCATCGCCGGGAAAAGCTTCACCATCGGTGACGAGGCTCAAATCCTTTCTGACGATCTGCTGGTTTCAGCAGAAAAAGATATTCGATTCGGCGATAAGGCCACGCTTGTCGGCGCGACAAAGGGAGTCACGGTAAGAAGCAGCGAGGGTTCGATCTATATGGGCGAAAACCTCACGATGTCTTCTAATTCGGACAACTCTTTGTTTGAAGCCGGTAAAGATATTGTGATTGATCGGGATGCAACATTGAACAGCGAGAAAAATTCTGTGGTGTTCAGCGCCGGTCAGGACATTAAGTTCGAAGAAGACTTTACGGTTCACGGAAAAGGATTTGAACTTAAAGCTCAGGGTTCACTGATAGTCGGTGACAAAGCAACGGTTCAAACGAAATTCGGAAAATACGAGACCGGTTCGATAGAATCTTTGCCGCAAACGTCTATTGACGTGAAAGGAGATGTTAGATTCGGGAATGATGCAACGTTCCGTACGACGATGCTGTCTATGAACGCGGGAGATGATGAAAATCACACGGAAGGAAATATAACTTTCGGCGAACGTGCTTCCATCCAAACTTCAGTTCTCGGCGCTGTTATTGACGCTCAAGGAGATATTGCTTTCGGCGCCGGCGCAAACATTCGGACCCAAGAAGATCAGGAAGATTCCTACGTCCGAATCTCTTCACGCGGCCAAACAAGTTTTGGAGAAAACGCATTTGTTACGTCTGGAACGAGCTTAGACATTATCGGCAACAAGGGCATTTTCTTGGATAAGGGCGCCGTTCTTCAATCGAAGCTTGAGGACGGCTCTAAGAACCATACGTCACTGGTTTCAGAACATGGCGACATCAGGTTGGGAGAAAACTCCGTCGTCCAAGGTCAAACGGCTTACATCCGAACTGGAGATGAGTCGGGTGTTGGAGGCGGTTCTATCGAGCTGGGAGATAATTCTCAAGTCAGCGCGAGAGACAACGTCAGCATGAATGTGACGGGAGACGTGGTTCTTGACGGGCAATTCCTTTCGACTTCTCTCCATGAAACAGAAATCAGATCTTCTGAAGGCAATGTCGTACTCAAAGATGAATCGGAATTGATTTCTTACGGTGACGTGTATTTAGACGCAGCCGGATCTATAGATATCGGATCGGATTCCTTTATTTTTGCCGGTAATGATCCGGATGCTTCCAATCGAGTGGGCAAAAAGGATGTTTCCTTCACTGCCGGACAAGATGTCACAATCGGAAAGGGCACGGTTGTTCTGACTCAAGCAGACCTGAATATTGAAGCAAAACGGGGCTCGGTCGTTTTTGAAGAGGAATCAGCCGTTGGTGTTCTCAGTTCTTCTGAAGACGAAGAAATCAATCGTCTGAAGGTCTTTGCCGGTAAAGACTTTACGGTTAAAGACACCGTCATGCTGTTTGCTTCCGAAGAGGCTCAATTGAAAGCAGGGGGAAACTTCGAGCTCGGTCAAGGATCCGTCTTGGCTGGGGACGGTCTTGTGAAAGTAGAGGCCGGGAAAGATGTGTCCTTGAAACATGGCTCCGGAATTGAAGGATTCTCTTCTGACGGGGTGGAAAACCTCGAGATTCACGCGGAAAGAAACGTCCATCAAGACGCTTCTGCCGACGGCATTGCGTCCGATCGTCTGGAAGTTTCTGCAGGCGGATCGGTTGAGTTACTAGCTCAGAAATCAGCCAAGGATAAAGAGCTGGGAAATCGAGTTGATGAATTGATTGTATCTGCCGGTTCGGACATTAATTTGGTCTTGAACGGTCAGAAGCAGGAAATTCAGATTAATGAAGAAAAAGGCAATATCATCAACGGAAATCTGACTATAGAAAATTACAACGGTCCGCTTTCAGTTGGATATGAACTGACTGTTAACGGCCACGCTGAAATGAAAGCAGACAGTGTTTTACTTAAAGACCTTCAAGCATCTCAGGATATTTATCTCGAAGCCAACGGCGAAATTCGAGCCAATGAGCTAGCGTCCGGAGCGGATGTCACGATTGTCCAGCGCTCCGCAGATCCGTCTGCTGCCGTCCTGGTCAAAAATGTCGATGCCGGAGATCAGATCTTTGTCCTGAATGCTGGCGGTCCGATATCCTTAGAAAAATCTGTTTCCGGTAATTCAACAATGATATTTGTCTCTCAGGATGGGTATAAGCCGGATAGGAACGTTATTTCTTCAAGATCCAACAGAGTAGGGATTTTCGCGGCTGCCCCGCAAATGCTGTCGGTGTTCGATCGCTTTGATCGTGAAATCTCTTATCTCAGTAAGGATTCTTTGCAAGCTGACCAGCGCCATCATCATTATGCGTTATATCGTTATGGAGAAGACACGCATATGCCTGCTTCGCGTTTATTTTTTAACGGGTACAGAGCTGAAAGCGTAAGTCCTTCGAATGGTCTGATAAAGGAAGCTCTACTTGTTGTAACCAACCGGTGGCAGGTTAACATGGGAGAAGAGGGGGCCGGAGAGGAAACCGAAGACTGATGCAATGAGACCGAAAAGTCCGGTCTCCGCGGAGCTGACCTCCTCCTCTTCGTGTAGAGGAAGAGGAAAGAGGTCAGGAAGCCGCTGTAATCCGGCCTTCTTCCGATAATTCCGTTTTTTGGTCAGACGGCTTGGCTGAAGCTTTCCTTTTTTTGTATTGTGAGCGAATGATGGAATAAAGAATTAAACCGATTAGAATCATGCAGATTGGGCTTGAGAATATTCCCAAAAGCAATTGACTGACATCTCCTTGTACCAAGGCCAGGGCACGCGCTAATTCACTTTCAGCCATTGTGCCGAGTACCAAACCTAAAACCAAAGGTTCTCTGGGAAGGTTGAAGTGCTTCATTGCACATCCCAATGCTCCGAAACCTATCATGACCCAAACTTCAACAATTGAGCCGTTGACGGCGTACGAGCCGATCACTGCTAACGCAAGCACTAATGAAGCAAGGATGGGTTTAGGCATCGCCAGCAATTTGACGCAGTATTTGGCACAAAGGATTCCGATGGGAATGAAAGCGACATTAGCGATGAGTAAACTGAAGATAAAGCTGTAAACAGTCTCAGCATTCTCTTGGAAAAGCGTTGGCCCGGGCTGGAGTCCATGAATCATCAGCCCGGAGATCAATACAGCAGATACGGCGTTGCCCGGGATGCCTAACGTAAAGGCAGGAACGAGCGAACCGCCAACTACGGCATTGTTGGAAACTTCTGAAGCCAAAACGCCTTCAGGGCAGCCGGTGCCGAAATGACTCGGATCTTTGGCGGATTTCTTTGCGTCATCGTAGGCAATAAATGAAGCGATGGACTGGCCGGCTCCCGGGACGATGCCGATTATGATGCCAATGATTGAGGCTCTGAGAGTCAGCATTTTGTATTTCAGGATTTCTCTCATCGCGCGGATAATTCCAGAGCAGGAAACCGAACTTTCGACTTTAACGGCATCTTTTTCGTCTCTTAACATTGAGACAACTTCCGGAAGAGAATAGAGGCCAATTAATGCAGTCACTAGAGATAAACCGTTGAAAAGTTCCGGCAGATCAAAGGTAAAGCGCGCTTCCCCGGTAATCGGATGCATTCCTACAATCGAAAGTAAGAGACCAAAAATACCGGTGATCATTCCTTTAACAATATTCTTTTCTGAAAGCGCAGCGATGATGGCGACTCCGAAAAGCGCCATGATGAAATATTCCTGAGAGCCGAATTCCAAAGCCAAACGCGCTAAAGGAGGAGCAAGAAATAAAAGGGCAAAGACAGAGAGAATTCCGCCGACTGCCGAACCGATCGTAGATAACGCTAAGGCGCGAGAAGCCTGCCCTTTCTGAGTCATCGGATAACCGTCAAGTAGCGTGCAGCAGTTCGAGGGAGTTCCGGGAATATTTAACAGAATTGCACTGATGGAGCCGGCGTAACTTGAAGAGGCATAAATGGCACCGAGAAGAGCTAATCCCATCGCTGGGCTCATGCTGAAAGTGAAAGGTACCAGAAGGGCAACGCCCATAGTGCTCGTAAGTCCTGGCAGAGAGCCCACGACAATGCCCAGAATTGTCCCTAGGAGAACCATCCCCAGCATTCCGGGTTCCAATGCTTGGAAAAAAGCAGGAAAAAGTGCTGAAAGATCCATAGCTGCCCTCCTAAAAAGCCCATATCTCGCCGACAGGCAATCGTGTGCCGAGCAAGAGCGTAAAGAAGAAATAAACGCCGGTAAGGAATAGAAGCGTTACTCCTAGATAAACCAATAGGCTCCTTTTACGGATGCATCCAAATCCGGCCATCACCAGTATTAAGAATAGGAATGTGGAGAGATAGTAGCCGAGCAGCGGGACTGCGACTGCGTAAGTTCCAATTAACAGCAGAATTGTCAAGGAGAGAGGGAAACCCGGTCTGTGAAACTCAAAGGAAAGAGATAGCTTTTCTGCTTTGAATTTTTTAAAGAGGGTGATTGCATTGAGTATCGAGAAAGACACGAAAAGCCAGCCCAAGAAGACCGGGAACTGTCGGGAGTCCGGTTCATATGAATAGCCTTTCCATAAGATCAGAGTTCCTGCGAGCAAAAGAAGAGTCGCTAGAAACGTTTCTTTTCGGATGTTCTCTTGTTCCATGATTGACTCCCGACAAAATGTTAGAAGAGGTTCTTGTTTTCTGAGACTAGTTTGGAGGTCTGAGAGACAATTCTTTGAGTTTCTTGGGCGTTTTTAAAGCCGATATCCAGCTTGAGTTTCTTGGTTTCAGCGATGAAATCCGGATCTTCGCAAATCCCTTTGATGCCGTTTTCTAACTTAGTTAATACTTCGGGACTTAAGCCTTTGGGCGCGCAAATGCCGCGGATGGCTGCGCCTGCAGGCGCGATATCTTTTCCGAAAGCTTCTTTGGCAGTGGGAGCGGAGGCTGCGGACTGGTCAGCGAATACCACGAGAATTTTAAGTCCGTTGCCGAGCTGCTTTTGTGCGGCAGAGAGTGTTGAAGCACAGAGGTCAACTTTTTTACCCATCAATGCTGTAAGTGCCTTACCTGAGCCGTTGAAGGGAACGAAATTTGTCTTAATACCAAGATCTTTTTCAGCGATCAGATGCTGGAGCTGAACATTAGACTGCGGACCGTCTCCGGCGACATTCAAAGTTTTGATTTTAGCTGCTTTGATGAAATCAGCTGCTGTTGTATAAGGACTGTCCTCGTTGACAACCCAGACAATTGGGTCAGATTGAACAGCTGCTATGAAGGTGAAATCATCCATAGAGAAAGGCACATTCTTACGCAGTTCCTTGATCATGATCATTGAAGGTAAAGAAGCTGCACCGATTGTGTAACCATCCGGTTTGGCTTTACTCAGAAGGGTCCAGCCGATTTGGCCGCCGGCTCCTGGTTTATTGTCAATGGTAAGAGTTTGACCGAGATGTTTTTCCGCGTATTTACCCATGATGCGAAGAAGGATGTCATTGCCGCCTCCTGCGCTAAAAGGAACGATTGTCAAGAGCGGCTTAGAAGGATAAATATCTGCTGCATAGGCTGAACCGGCGCCAAAGAGGCTTAGAGCGGTAAGAACAGAAAGGGAGGAAAGAAGGTTTCTGCGTTTCATGATTTTGTCCTTGGAATGGAAATAAAGTTTTGGGGATAATTTTGGTCAGAGCGTCGGATGGTCTTTGTCAAAAATTACTTTTCCATCGGCGACGATGGTCGGATGCCACATGATGAGATCGTAGTGACACGGTGCCTTGGTAACGCCGCCGAGGGTAAGGCTTGTGCCGATGCCGATATGACAGGTCCCGAGGACTCCTTCGTCTTCAAGCATGATTCCGCACATACGACACTTCGGATTCAAACCAATCCCGAGTTCTGCAATGTTGTAGCTGTTTTTGTCGGCGTGGCTGGCTAAATCTTTGCGAAGGATTTCTGCAGCCCTTCCGCCTTTGATTTCAGTGATAAAGCCCCCTTCGACTTTGCATATGACGGGTTCATCTACAAGGCCGATACCGAGATATGGAATTGAAGCATCGCATACAATAATCCCTTCTGCAGTCCCCTCTATAGGGGTTGTATTTGCTTCAATAGTGGGGATGGTAGAGAACTGACCTTTTTCAACTACGCAGTAAAGCGCATTTCCGCGTCTTCCTTTCGTATTGAAACGAAGATCAGTTCCTCCCGGAGAGGTGATATGAATTTCTTCGGCAGTTTCCAGGGCTTTGGCGACAGCAATGCAGGTTGGTTTGATTTGATCAAAGTCAGCTTCTATCCCGCCGTGCATCATAACTTCAGGGGTGAAATCTGTCATGACGATGATTCGAGCTCCGGCTGTCGCCGCATTTTTTACTGCATGTGTATGGGTAATAGAGTAACTGACGGGCACGATCACGACGTCCGCATTTTTCATGGCGGCGGCCACGGCTGCAGGCGGTTCTTCTCCGGCCCGTTTGCGAGGCTTCATACTCATAATCATTACTTCTGCACCTCGGTCACAGGCAACGGCAGCAACGGCTTGAGCGATGTCTGTTTTAGCATAGTCAGTAACCAAAAGGACAGTTTCCCCGGCTTGCACTTTTGTAGCAACATCGACTAAAGTCTTGGCTCCCTTCATCATTAGAAGTTCTTTCATCACTTTTCCTTTCTTTGCGCCATCATCGAGCAGTCGCACCAATTTAGGGCATCCTTGCACAGCTATGACGCATTTAAGTTGGTTTATTGAGGCTTTGAAAACTAGTCAGGTTAATTATTGGTTGGATGATTCTGCTAGGTTTCAAAATAATCTATGCAAGAACTATGCCAAGTTTGCGCTATCTATTTGAAAATAGTTATACGAATGCACTGTTAAGTTGAAAACAGTTTCTGTCAAGATTTTTAAGCGAAGTGCAAGAAAGGACCTAGCATGGCATGGGATGAAGCGTGCAAGAAAACGATAATAGAAAGGCTATTTTTTGATTCAGTAATCTCCCCTTAGTAACCCCTGTTGGTATAAAAAAGCGGTTTTTTTTATAACTTCTGTGGCTCACAGTGTTTCCACGCATTTCCAGAAGCCGGCGAGACTAATGCAGTAGATAGGTCCCTCGGAAGAAATATGAAAACCACTCCAAAAATCAAACAATTGACTTTAGCCTGCTTTTTGGCTGTGACATCAATGATGTTGACATCCTCCTCGTCATAAATGACAAGGATTCCATACCACCTCTGCAGCGGCCGTAGCCTAATGCTGCAGTCGGTCTCTTTGGGTTCCTGCTGACAGCGGCCTTACTGCACCACTCATACCACAGGCTAACCGGGCCCGTCCGGCCCTTAATACATTTATCGCTCCAACCTCATCTGCGTTGGAGCGGAAACCGCAGCCAATGCATGCAAAGGTCGCTTGCGATTTTCTGTTCTCTACAGAGACAAGCCCGCATCGAGGACAAGTTCGGCTCGTGTTTCTGGGATCTACTTTTATCAGCCTTCCGCCTCTCCGCTCTAATTTGTAGGAGAGCATCCGGAAAAAGCCATACCATCCCTGATCCAAAATTGATCGATTCAGTCCACTCTTCTGTTTAACGTTTTTGCCCGGCGATTCTTTTGTTCCGCTGGCAGAAGCGGACATGTTCAAGACCTTAAGGTCCTCAACGTATACGATGCTGTGGTTTTTAGCTATCTTTGTAGAGGTCTTGTGAAGAAAATCTCTTCGGCTGTCGGCTATATAGCGGTGCAATCGAGCAATTTTTCGTTTTGTCTTTCTGCTGTTTCTGCTTCCTTTCTTTTGCCGCGCAAGTTTCCTTTGCAGCTTGGCAAGTTTTTCCTGCTCCTGCTTAAAAGCGTTTAGAGGTTCAACGAAGTCACCGTTTGACATAGTCACAAAACGTTTGACACCCATGTCTATTCCTATTTCAGAAGGATTGGGAGCAGATGAGACGACTTCATACTCAGTCTGTATGCTGACATCCCATTTCTCCCCGCGCCGGCTGACAGTGACATTCTTAATGGTTCCGATGATATCCCTGCTTTTTCGATATCCCATCCAGCCGATTTTCGGCAGTCGGATCTGTTGTTTAACTTCATCAAGTTCAACGCCCTGGGGAAATCTGATGGAGTCATTCCGGAATTTTTCCTTGTACTTCGGAAAATTAGCCCGCTTCCGAAAGAAATTGGTGTAAGCCTGATCCAGGTCCTTCAGCGATTGCTGAAGAACTTGACTGTGACACTCTTTTAAAAAAGGATTTTTCTTTTTCCATTCAGGAAGTCTATTGGCTGCCTCAGCGTATTTGAAGGAGTGCTTGTTGTCTTTTTTGTAGAGCGACCTTTCAAGGGATAAGGTTCGGTTGTAGACGTAACGGGCGCAGCCACAGAATTGCTTCATCAGTTGAATCTGCATCCCGTTTGGTTTTAGTTCGAATTTAAAACCGCGCCTTATTAACACTTATGTTCCCCCACTGTGATGACCTATTGTAACGAAGTCGGATAGGCTGCATCATCGGGAAAAACGATATTGTAAAATCCGAGATAAATTTTGGGTGAAGTATCTTTGGTTCCGTTTCTCTTATTCCGCAATCAGCCGTGATGGGCTCTCGATTTCCACCGACAAATTAGGTATCAAAATATGCCGAACCGCGAATTTGTGAGGCCCTTATATCACCGTCATGAATGACGGTGTTTTACGGGCCCTGTTGATAAAAAAGTTTCAGAGTCACCTGAGGTTGACTGATTTTGGATAGGTTAACCTAAAAAGAAAGAAAATGAGGTGCTCGAATATGAAGCACCTCAAGACAGGATTAAAACCACAGGTTAGCCCAAGGAGCGGGAGGCCAGTTGATCGAAAAGAGCCCTTTCTTCAGAGACGATCTTTGAAATTTCTGTCGATATCAAATCTATAACTTCACGATATAACGGACTTTCTGAATTAGAATTACGACAGTAAACGCAGAGAGGTGCATCCGGCCTGCCCCAGGCGGGCAAGACCAGCTCCAGCTTCCCGCTTTGAATCTCTTCTGCCACAACACCCAATGTTAAATCAACACTGATACCGACATCTTTTAAAAGCATACTTCTGCAGTACGATCCGTCGCCTTTTAAGACATGTGGCAAACGTTCCAGATCAATGCTGGTGTTTGGATCTGAAGTTTTATTTGCACTTTTCTTCAAGAGGATCGGAGAAAAAGCCGGGCTTGTCTTATAGCGAAGAAGCAGGACGTGTTTTTCTAAATCCTGAGCTTTTTTAGGAGCCGGATGTTCTGCCAGATACTTTTTGGAGGCAAGCAGGGGAAAACGGTACTCCGCAATTTGCCTGCAAGTAAGGGTTGGTTCCTCCTTGCGATAAAAACCAACAGAAATATCGGTTTCTCGTTCTATTAGTGCCCTCAGCCCCATATCTGCAGAAAATTCGAAAGTTACACCGCTACCTTCTCGCCGCTCATAGTTGACCAATTTTTCTAAGAGGGGTTCCTTATTAAGATTAATCGGCAGTGAAATACGAATACTGCGTTTAGGTATCTTCTGAAGATTAACGCCGATTTCTCGGCATTCATTTTCAAGACGGTCTTGCGCGGCAACGAATTCTTCAGCGAACGGAAAAATCTTTATTCCGTTTTCACTGAGTTTCATCGGGCGCGGACGATGAAGTACTAAGAAGAAGCCTAATTCGTCTTCTAATTTGGAAATCAGCCTCGAGGCATAGGGCAGGTCAATTCCGCATTCCTGCGCAGCATGACTCAGTGTTCGACCTTGACCTATTAAACAAAAAATCTTCCAACTGAGTTTTCGGTCGTACAGTTTCATAGCGACTCCTACAACTGATATTTTGCGTTTTTCAGTGATCTAGCCGGAGTCCAGCTCCGGCAGTCTCATTAAATTTCAATATCCGTACCCAATAGCGGTTCGGTCTCCGGTTCTTCAGGAACCTCTTCCGGGGTTTCAGGACCGGCTCCGGGAACTCTGACATCCAACGCTTCAAAGTATTTAATCTTTTTACCGGCAACTTCGTCGAAGTAGTAGCCATGGTTAAAGCGGGTTTGCATGACGTTGTTCAGAACCTGAAGGATCTTAGAATCGCTCTCGTAGACCAGGTTTAGTTTTCCCGCTTTTTTGTTTTCTCTCATATAGCTGCGGATTCTTGAACGGACCATCAGAGACAAGCCCGTCGCAATGAACTGCACGAAGGTTTTCCCTTGAAGGGCCTTGTTGTCGGAGCATCTGATCCTATTGCAGCCGAGTCGATCCTTAAGCGTTGCAAAGGCGTCCTCTACGCGCCAGCGGTCTGCGTAAGCGGTCCACGCTTTGACCGGATCTTTCTCAGAGTCCGTAACTAAAACTCTGAAGCCCTTGTACTTCAAGTATTCGTCAACCCGGCGGTTAACAATAATCAAGCCTTTTTCTTTATCGTTTCGGAAGAACTTTTCTTTCAGCTCTTCTTCTTGTTCGGTAAGGGCTTCCTCTTCGAGGAGTTTCTTTTTAATCGTGAGGAGCGATTCCGTGAGCTTATTGGCTGCTTCCTGATAGATAACCGGATCGTAGAACATGTGGTAATACAGCTCTGCGGATGCGGTGTTCGAAGCCGGTTTTCCATCTACCGGCCGCGGGTCATATTTCCAATTCACCTTGGCCGTGGCAATGTTCTTTCTGATGTAGGGGTCGCCGCTGTTGAGGTCTGCAAACTCTTTCCTGTGTTCATCGATAAGCTCTCTTGCCAGACAGCCTTTAGTCCCCAGACGGACATTAAAGATGAACTCAACTTTATTGATCAGACAGTCATTGATGTTCTTTACGCTGTTATAGCCTTTGTCAGCAACCAGAACCACATTCTTCATGTTTAAGAGCGCTTGATCGGCAATCGTATGACGAATGGTGCTGACATCAGGAACATTCCCGTCATAAAAGCGATAAAAAATCGGAAGTCCGGACTTCTGGTCTACCAAGAAGAGAACATTTAGCTGCGGCAGCGCATCATCGTCTTTGTTCTTTCCGTATTCAATGTGGGTCAGGTTGGTGGAATAAGAAGATATTGAGGTGGAATCCAAGGCAAGGATGATCTTATTGTCTTCGTCTTCTTGAAGATAACTGCGCATCAGCGAGAAATAACGCTGCACGTCTCTAAGTTCTATTCTTTGAAAGAGGCGCGTTACTGCCGAAGGACTTAGCGCACGCGGGTAAGGCAGTCTCGTCGTCTCGGCAAAACTTTCATAAAAGCTGACGTTGTTGTTCTGGTTAAGAATTAGAAAGTAGGCCAGAGAAAGAATCTTTTTATAGTCCTTATGCCTCGGAAAGCACTCCTTTAAGAATTCTCCGACGGGAGAGTCGGCAACGATTTGGTCTAAAGCCCAAGTAGCACCGGCGTGAAGCTTCTTTATATTACGAGCTTGCTCGAGGGTAATACCTTCCTCTGAGATCGGTGTAAAGACATAATCTTTACCCTTTCTCTCAACCTGATAGTTCCGAAATTCAGGATGTTCCTGAAGGAAAGCTTCATCAAAACGAATTTTTCCTTCCTTCTGGCCGCCAAGGATTGTTCCGATCTTTTTGGATTCACCTCTCTTACTTCGTTTGAGTTCTCTGTCCCAGATGTTTTTATAGGTGTAGACGTAATAAACGGAACCGGCTTTATTGATCAGAATCGGAGGAAGCTTCGGATTCGGCATTAATAGATCTCCATAAACAATGATCTAGTATAACATAAAAAATCCTCAATTTCAACATTAACTTTTTGTTTAATTGAGGATTTTTAAAATAATGAAGATCTAGAAGCGCAAAATTTCAGCTACAATTAAGTCTTGGTAATAATACCAATGAACAAGTTGTGCGAAAGAACAACTTAGGATTTGGAAATCATACATTTTCATGAGTTCTACTTTTTCCTAACATGAAGGAAACTATTCCGAAGTCCTTGTTTTCTTGGAGACTATATGTTTGAAAATCCCTCATCTTTATTTCCTATGGTCAGATTTGTCCCGTATATGGGTGTGATTTGGACAATCCATGAAGCCTCCAAGCTTGGTTTTTACAATGGGCATCCGGAATGGTGCAATGTCGGTCAAGGGCAGCCGGAGGTCGGAGAGATCACGGGAGCGCCTCCGAGAATTAATTCAGTCAGCTTAGAAGAACCGATCGACGCCGCTTACGGTCCGGTCGGGGGAACCCCGGAGGTTCGAGCTGCGGTCGCTGATTGGATTAATAGAACCTATCGTCGTGGTCTGAAACCGTATTCGGCGGAAAACATATCTTTTGCTTCCGGCGGACGGTTAGCTTTGACGCGCCTATTTAGTATTTTCAAAGACGGCAGCCGGATAGCCTATAAAAATCCGGACTATACCGCTTATGAAGATTACTTGTACCCTCTGCGTCATTCTTGCGAATTGATTGAGTTAAGGGCGCAAGAGAAAAATGGTTTCATGATTTCCGACACAGAATTTTCCGAATTCATTAAACAATACAGACCGGACGCTTATATCTTTTCAAATCCATGCAATCCTACCGGTCAATCAGTAAAAGGAGGATCTTTAGCCAACTATGTGGACATTTGCCGTAAAGAAAATTGTCTTCTCGGATGTGATGAATTTTATGCGACATTTGCCTATGAAGAGGATGGTTCACCCTCGAAAGAACCGGTTTCGGTGCTGCCGTTTATCGAAGATGTTAATAAAGATCCTGTAGTTGTCTTTGACGGACTGACTAAAGGATTTCGCTATCCCGGTTGGAGAGCTGCGTGGATGGTCGGACCTAAATACTTAATTGAAATGGTTAACAGAGCTGCCAGCGCTGTTGACGGCGGTCCGTCGACGATCGTTCAGAGAGCGGCAATTGAAGAGCTTTCTTCCGGACACGCAGAAGCTGAATTGCTTGCCACAAGAAAAGAATTTGCAGTTAAACGCAGGCTCATGATTGACGGACTCCAATCCATTGGAATAAGAGTCCCCGATCCGCAGCCTCTAGGCACTTTTTATGTTTGGGCCTCGCTTGAGAACCTTCCGGGAAAACTAACGGATGCAGATTACTTCTTCCATGAATGCCTTAAGAAAAAGGTTATCACTGTGCCCGGTCATTTCTTTGATGTTCGTCCTTACCGCAACCGTCCGACAAAAGAACCTTATAGCCATTTGGTTCGCTTCTCCTATGGTCCAAACCGTCGGACGGTTGCGACAGCTTTATCCCGAATGGCGGAAGTGATTCGAGAACATCGTTAGCACTGCATGCTTCCATAAGAACCACTGTTTCACACCGTGCGAACCTTCGAAAAGAAAGGATTCCACGGTGTGAAAGGTTATTGAATATGTCACAAATAACACAACTCCTCAAACAACACCGACGAAACTTGCACACCTATCCTGAGACAGCTTGGACCGAGTTCCAGACGACTTGGTACATCTATCAGCAGTTGATGACTTTGCCGTTCAAGCTACGGCTTGGCAAGGAGATCTTGAACGAAGCTTTCGTTTTGAATCGAGATGAAGAAGAGGTCAAAAGCAGTACGAAACGTGCTTTAAACAATGGCGTTCCCAAAGAGTTCATTCACATTCTTGACGAATTTACCGGCGTAATGGCGACTTTTGAGACTCATAAGTCCGGACCAACGTTCGTTTTGCGTTTTGATATAGATGCTCTTCCGATTCAGGAAACGGAGGACGCTCAGCATTTGCCGAATCTGCTGGGTTTTCGTTCGCGGCATGATAATTGTATGCATGCCTGCGGACACGATTTTCATACGGCAATCGGTTTAGTGCTTGCAAGATGGATTTCCGAACAGCGAGCCAAACTTCGAGGAAAGATTATTCTTCTTTTTCAGCCAGCGGAAGAAGGTTCGCGCGGGGCCAGAGCGGTTTCGGCTTCAGGCTTGTTGGATGAGGCCGATTATTTTGCAGCCGCACACGTCGGAATGATGGCTCGTACAGGTGAAGTTGTCATTGATCCTTATGGCTTCCTGTGCGGAACCAAGTTCAATGTTGATTTCAAAGGTCGGGCTGCGCACTGTGCGAGTGAACCCGAAGCAGGGAAAAACGCCCTTGCAGCAGCCTGTTCGGCGTTCATGCTCCTTCAGGGGATTTCAAGAAGCAGTAAAGGAGCGTCTCGGATCAATGTTGGAAAGCTCTCAGGCGGACGCGGCCGAAATATTATTCCGGATCAAGCATACATGGAGATTGATCTCAGAGGAGAAACGACAGAGGTTAATGACTACCTAGTGAAGAGAACTCAAGAAATACTCAAAGGAACAGCTCAGTCATTGGATGTTCAACTTTCTATTGAAGATCTTGGGACGGTATATGACATCAAGAATGACCCGGAGCTTGTTGAATATCTCAAAGAGGTTGCAAGTCAATGTCCCCTTGTTAAAGCAGTCACGACTCACTCCGATTTTGGAGGCTCTGAAGATGCCTCGATCATAATTAAGCGTATTCAGCAGCTTTTCGGAAAATGTATTTATTTTGTGATCGGGGCCGATCGAACGGCAGGTCATCATCAGCCGGATTTCGATGCTGATGAGGCCGCTCTTGAGATCGGATTTGAAATGTTTAAGGGCCTGATCCGGAAGGTCAATGGTTGTTAACTGCGGTTAACCATAACGGCATTAATTAAGCCTTGGATCCTTTTGTGGGTTCCAAGGCTTTTTAACTGTCAAATTTTTGAAAATTATCTTTGTTCGGCTGATTCTTTGATAGATATCGGAGCCAAAGCCTGCTGAGGAGAAAGGACATCTCCGATTTCTGATTCGATCTCGTCTTCGAGCTCGTCCAAGAGATTTACGTCTTTGCCTTTTTTACTTAACGTATCGGTTAACTGTTCTTTGTTTAATTCTCCCACCCATCGACCGACGACAACACAGGCAATACCGTTGCCGATCATGTTGGTAATGGACCTTGCTTCGCTCATGAAACGGTCCACGCCGAGGATTAGTGCTAAACCGGCGACGGGGATGTCGCCAACGGCAGAAAGAGTTGCAGCTAACACGATAAATCCGGATCCTGAAACGCCGGCCGCTCCTTTACTAGTTAAAAGGAGAACCGTTAACAGCGTCGCCTGCTGAGTGAAGGTCATTTGGATGTCACAGGCCTGTGCAATAAACACCGCCGCCATCGTAAGGTAAATCGCTGTTCCGTCGAGATTGAACGAATATCCGGTCGGAATTACAAGACCAGTGACGGAACGGCTGACGCCGGCTTTTTGCATTTTGGTAATCATTTGAGGAAGGACAGCTTCGGAAGACGAGGTTCCGAGAACGATGAGAAGTTCCTCTTTAATATAGGCCAGATAGCGAAGAATTGAAAAACCGTTGAAGCGACAAATCGCACCGAGGATGCCCAAAACAAAAAATAAGCAGGTGGCATAAAAAACCAGCATTAGTTTCCCTAACGGTAGCAGAGAGTGTATGCCGTATTTGCCGATTGTAAATGCCATGGCACCAAAAGCCCCGATTGGCGCGACCTTCATGATCCAGTTGATCATGAGGAAAAGGATGTCGGATCCTTTTTTAATAAGTTCGTAGACTGGGTGACGGGAGCCGCCCAAGAACTGGAGGGCAAAGCCGAAAATGATCGAGAAGAACAAGACTTGGAGAATGTCGCCCTGCGCAAAGGCCCCGACAACGGAGGAGGGAATGATATGAAACAGAAAGTCCAAAGTCGACTGAGGCTTTTCGGCTGTTGCATACATCGAGACGGAATTCATATCTAATGTTGCAGGGTCAACATGCATTCCGGCGCCCGGCTGCAGTATATTTACTAGAAAGAGTCCGACAAATAGGGCAAGCGTTGTGACGGCTTCAAAGTAAAGAAGGGCTAAACCTCCGACTTTCCCGACTTTCTTCATGTCTTCCATTCCCGCGATTCCAATGACGACAGTGCAGAAAATCACCGGAGCGATGAGCATTTTAATGAGCTTAATGAAACCGTCCCCGAGCGGTTTCATGGATGCGCCGATATCCGGGAAGAAAAAACCTAAAAGAACACCGATAACAATGGCTGCAAGAACTTGCACGTACAGTACTTTATATAATGGTTTTTTCATTCAGTCACTCCTAATAAATGGGATAAATCCCCGTTAGTTAAGGGTTTCATCTAACAACAAAGGAATGATTTTGCGGTACGGTTTTTACGCTCTTGTGACAAGTATCCCAAAAGAGGTATTCGGTAACAATTTGAATAATTTATAAAATCTGTCTTCTAATGCTTATCTGTCCGTCCAAATAAAAAAATCCGAAGCCTTTTGAGCCTCGGATTGAGATGATTTTTCAGCGAGTGGCTATTCTGTTGCAGGGGAGGCAATCCCCCCGAAGGTCATGGAAGCAACATAAGCGGCTGTGAAGTCTTCAGGCGACATGCCCGGTACGGCAAAACGGAACTGAGTTGTCTGGCCCGGTGCGAGAGCCGGCGTGATACGAGAAACCATTAGAGCGTTTTTATAAGCGTTCGGATCTCCGTTGGCGTCCTTCCCGTACACACGGATATCAAAAGCGATATTGGTATAAGTAATGCTTTGCGGATTGACGACAGTGAGAACAAAATCACTGCCTTTTGCGTTTCCGGAAGGTTTGTCAATGGACATTAGGAATGTTGCACCGTTAACACGGATACTGGATAGCTTTCTTGCGTCCGGCATTAAAACTGCTGTGGACGGCGGAACCAGCATCTCAAGGTAGTCCACTTGCTTTTGGAGTTGAAGTACAGTCTCTCTGAGATCCTGAACTTGCTGAGATAAAGGCACGGATTTAGATTTCGGCGCCGTACCGGCAGCCTGAACCATGGCAGAAGCAGATAGGCCTAAAGCGGCAGCCAAAAGAAAAGGAAGAGTTTTTTTGATCATGCAGACCTCCGTTAATTTTCAGAAAAGCATACAGATTCAAATCTGACCGTGTTCCTTACTGTGCGCATTTAAGGTACATGAAATGGCAGCTCAATATTGATTTTCAAACTCTGTCTGTGAGGAAAAGTTACTAATATAGGACTGTAAGTCTCAGAGCATTCGGAGGAATGAAAAGTGAAGTGGTTCGGAGTGGATTATCGCTATGTGATTGCCGGAGTCGGTGCCGTTTTTATTTTGGCTTATGAATTTGTCGGAACCCAATCCGGAGAAATTCAGCCGGATAAACAGGAAGCTCAAAACTCAAAAGCACTTAGCGTAGAAGCCCTAAACGAAAACCTTGCTTCCGCACTCACAGCGAACTCTGCTTCGCTCGAAGGAGCGAAAGCCTCTGTCTTAGGTCAGGACGAAAAATCCAACATCAACGTGCGTTTAAATTTTTCTGCACGCAAGGGCCCTTCTTTTACAGACGCAGAAAAGAAATACTTCAAAACCTTCCTGCTCGGATTAACTTGTGTTGAAGCGCCGTCCTATTACGACCACAGCATCGGAAACGTAAACTACGAATTTTTAGACAGAGAAGGGACGCGGTTTGACAGTGCGAAGATTCAAACCAAAGCTTGCCTGAATTTCGATAAAAACCTGAATTCAACGTATATCTCCAGAGACCTGCTTCCGGCGATCGGTTCAATCCTGCACGATCAGCCGAAGACGGCTCAGCAGCTCCTTAAAACGCCTTACGCCAAAATTCCTGAAATCGAAAGTAAGGACGGCTACGAAGTCACGCCTCTGGGTGTTTCTGAAGACGGTGTGATCCGCTACCGCATCAAACATACTCAGAATCTTGCCGCTAACTTCTCTCAGGAAGATAAACATCGCTTGGTGACCGGAGGCTTTAACGGTGTTTGTCTGAACCAGCAGTTCAGAGACCGATTCAAAGAAGGATTTCCTGCTTACGAAATCGAACATGTCGATAAAAACAATCAGTTGATTGACAAGGTTTTTGTCTCTGAAGATACGTGTCGAAGCGGTCGACCGGACGGCCGCTGATCATTCTGTTGTTTTGGATCCTTCTGGTGATGGTTTCAGCCTGTAACATATACAGCAGCTAAACCAACAAGATTAAGACTATGGCTTCAAATTCCACATGGGGATCCAGAATCGGATTCATTCTGGCAAGTGCAGGCTCTGCCGTCGGCTTGGGCGCGATTTGGAAATTCCCTTATCTTGCCGGCAATAACGGCGGTTCTGTTTTTCTTCTCTCTTATCTGCTCTTTACCTTTACAGTCGGTGTGGCGATGCTCATCAGCGAGTACGTCATCGGCCGAGAGGGCAGAATGGGTGCGATCGGCTCATTAAAGAAAGTGGTCGGCAAGCACTGGGGCGTGTTCGGCACGGTCGGTGTCGTTACCGCTTTTGCGATTCTTTGCTTTTATTCCTGCGTCGGCGGCTGGTGTATCAAATATTTGATCGACGCGTTCACAGGAACCGGAATTGTCTCTAATGCGGACGAACTCAATAAAAACTTCGGTTCGTTTGTGAGCAACGGCGCCTTAGCGTACTTCTATCAGATCATCTTCTTGCTCGCCAACGCGGTGATTGTTTCATTAGGCGTACAGAAAGGGATCGAACGACTGGCTAAATTCCTAATGCCGGTGCTCTTTATCCTCATGCTCATCTTAATTGTCCGAGGATTAACGCTTCCCGGCGCCGTTAAAGGTCTGGAATATCTCTTTAAACCGAACTGGAGCGGCTTTACCTCGTCTGCGATCTTTAACGCGATGGGATTTACTTTCTTCTCGCTGTCTTTAGGCGCGGCCGTGATGGTAACTTATGCCGGCTATCTCTCCGAGAAAGTCAATCTTTTAACCTCTACGGCTTGGGTTGCATTCCTGGCGATCATGGCTGCTGTGCTCGGCGGCTTAATGGTGATGCCTGCCGTGTTTGCCTTTAATTTGTCTCCGACTGCGGGTCCCGGTCTGACATTCGTGACGATGCCGGCGATTTTCTCGCAGATGCCGTTCGGTGTTTTCTTTGCGATTCTTTTCTATTTCTGCTTGGTTGTGGCGGCGATTACGAGCTCCATGTCCATGCTTGAAGCCGTAGTGGCTTCACTTTTGGACTATACCCGTCTGTCCCGAGCGGCCGTGACTTGGATCACAACGGCTTTGGCTGCGTTCATCGGCCTTTTCTGCACTCTGAGCTTCGGATCCCTGTCCGACTTCAAGATCTTCGGCAAGAACGTGTTTGATTTGCTCGACTTCCTGACGAGCAATGTCGGTATGCCGCTGTCTGAAATTGGCTTCAGCGTGGCAGCGGCTTGGATTGCCTGGAAGGTGACGGCTAAGCAGCTTACCAGTGCCGGTCCCGTGCAGTCTTGGCTGCTCTGGGCAATTCGTATCGTGATCGGTATTCTGTCGCCGCTTCTGATTGTTACCGTGGTACTGACCGGTCTTCTCTGACAACAGCTTATTGAGACCACGAAATCGGCAGGCGAGCTTTTGGCTTTCCCGTCGGTTTGAATTTTCGATGTGTCGATCAGAACGGAACGATTTCTTCTAAGAGCGGCCCGATGCGAGGCAGGTCTTTCCAGCAGGTGGTATATCCGGGACTTAAACGTGCGCGAGACATTTCCCAAGTGTCTTTTCCTAATTTAGAAGCCGCAAAGCAGAGCGTATTTTTACCGTAGCGCGTGTTGATGGAGTCCATCAGTTCACAGATGATTTGCTGCTGTTCTGTCTCCGGCTCTTCAAAAAGATCCTTGGTGACGGCATCTTTCGGAACGACTTCACCGACGTAGACGCCGGTGCGTTTATAGAGGAAGTCTCTGCGGTAACTTTGATTGAGCAGCCGTCGGGCACAGTGAATGATCGTATTGGTGTCCGAGATCGGGTAGGGAAGTCCCACACACGGATAAGCGTGCTGCTGGACGTCCTGCCGGCGGAAAGGATTCGTGTGTAAGACAATACCGACGGTGTGCGCCACCATACCCTCGTGGCGCAAGGTTCTTCCGCATTCCTATGCATGGAAAGTGATGGCGTCAAGCAATTCGTCTTTGTCGCAGATCAAATGACTGAAGCTGCGGCTTCGCAGAATTTGCTGTCTTTTTGGTTTTACAAGTTCCAACGGAATACAAGACGTTCCCTGAAGTTCTCGTACCGTCATAGAAAGCGTAATACCGAACCGATCACGGATGGCTTCTGCATCTGCACAGGCTAAATCCAAGGCGGTACGAATGCCCATCTTGCCGAAATGCTCGGTGTAACGCCTGCCGATGCCTCAAATTTCAGAGACAGGTTCGCAGGCAAGCGCCTTTGCCTGTCTTTGAGGCGTTAAGTCGAGCCAATTGCACACACCTTTAAGCCCGGCGTAGTGTTTGGCCAAATGGTTGCAGTATTTGGCTAAGGTTTTTGTCGGTGCGATACCGACGCATGTGGGGATGCCGACATTCCTAAATACTTTTTCCTTGATCCGAAAACCCAACTGGGTTAGGTCAGCACCTAGACCTTCGTAGCCGCTCATATTGGCAAAGCATTCATTCTTTCTGGAGAAGCGAAGGGTAATGGGATGATATCTCCATGCCCGTTTTCGGCCCTCTTCACACCTATCTCAGTCCTCAGAGGTTAAAGTGAATCGTGAAGTACGAATTGAGGCGAAGGGCCTCAACAAAAACTATGTTTGAGGAGCATCAATGACCAAAGCAGATAAAAAAGACGAAGAAAGGAAAGAACAACTCGAGACCGAAGCTCTGATGGACGCTGAAGTCGAGGCTGCTACCGACTGCGGTCCTGTAAGTCACAAGGCCGAAAAGAAAGACAAGGAAAAAGCTGAACAGGCTGAAACCGAAGCTCTGATGGATGCAGAAGTAGAAGTTGCCACAGACTGCGGATGTGGTTGCGGCCGCAGCAAGAAATAATTGTTCCGAGTCAGCCGATTTTGAAGGTTTCGTCTGAGTGTTGCTCATATATGAGTAGCTTCGGATGAGCGAGTGTTTTTCTCGCACAAAGTCGGGGGCGCGAAAAGAAGAATATTTTTAATTGGAGGATATCGAAATGGTTCAAGTTCCTGAGTTATTTACTCAATACATCAGCTCTTTTTCCGGCTGCATGGGCGGCAACCCTAATGCCCCGATCTGGCTGGTCGTAGATCACAGCGCTCGCTGCCCGCTGCCGATCGATCCGGAAAAAGTCTTTGCAAATCCGGTTACGAATATTGATGCTTTAAAGCGCGCACTGCCGACAACATGCCCGTGCACCGAATCCGTTACTCGTTTGATTAACAGCATTACAGGCAATCCTGAAGCAGAAACTTCTCTTGTTTTCAAACCCAAAGGACAGGAAGACAAACAGCCGATTCTTCTGCTGAGTGCTTCTCCGCTCTGCACCGGAATGATTACAACGAACGCCTGGATGGAAAAACTCGCTGTTACGACGCCTGACGGCGAAGTCACAATGGCTAAGTACACCGGACTGCCTTCTTACCGCGATTTCCTGAACTTCCTCGTTGCTCAGAGAGGTCAGGTTTTCCAGGCTGCAGTCGCTGAAAAGAGCCCGAAGATCATTCTTTGCTCGAACATCCTTCGTGCTAATGATTACTTCAAGCTCTTCGGCGCTGACCGTAAGAACATTGAAGCCAATGACTTCTTCCTCGTTGCTCCGGTCATGAAGAATGACAAAGAAGTTCGTACTTTGGTATTCGTTACAGACATGCTGGGTTTTGGCACCGGCGATATGACACCTGAAAACGAACTCGAACTTCAGCAGGCAGGCAACGAATTCCGTCACTATGCACACGATGCATTCGGTGACGGATGGCTCGGTCAGTTCTCCGGTGAATTGCTGACATTGAAGAAGTAACCTTTCCTTAGAGGTTTAGAACCGGCGTGACGGCTGAGATATTCAGCAGACGCCGGTTTTGTTTTGTTCAAAAATTAAGAAAACGTTGTGGTCCACGGTATATTTCTTTATCTCTGGGATGAAGATACAGAAATACAGCTATGGGATCTTTTTGGATCGTTTTATCGACATTTTTTATCAGCAGCGCCTACGTCTCTATCAAAGCGATGCCGGTGTCGATGGCCTTCTACGAAATCTTCCTTTTGCGATCCATCGTTGTCTTGACAGTGGCGATCTGTCTTGTCGCAGCCACAAAAACTACGCTTAAGACGCATGAACCGGCACTTCAGCTCTCTCGTGCTTTGTGCGGAGTCGGAGCTTTGAGCATCAATATTTTGGTTGCTCGGCATATTCTTCTTTCTACGGCTCAGACGCTCCAATACACGGGGCCATTGTTTCTAGGACTTTGGGTGTTCGGCTGGTACCTGTTCAAAGGCAAAAAGATTCCTTGGATGCTGTTTGTCTTTTTGATAATCGGATTTGCGGGCGTCTTGCTTGTGCTCAGACCTGATGTTGCTGATCAAAACGCTCTTTATGTTGGCCTCGGTCTTTTATCCGGAGCATTGAGTTCGGGTTCAAGTATTTCCTTGAGACTGCTGGGCCTGAAAGGAGAACCGCCAATTAGGACGCTTTTTTGGTTTGCCTTGGCGTGTACCTTATCCGGTGGGGCGGCTACTTTGATGTTTTCAACAGGACTGCGGGCAGAACACGTATTCTCGGTTCCAGTTCTGCTCATGGGGGTCTTCACGGCACTCGGCCAATGGACACAAAACATCGGCTGGAAGAAAGGCAAAACGCTTCTGTGCGCTTCTCTGCAGTTCAGTGCCGTGATCTTCGCAGTAATATTTGGCTATCTGTTCTTTGACGAAGTTCCAGATACGTTCACTTTCTTAGGCATTCTGATCATTGTGGCCGCATCTTTAGGTGCAACCATCTTCAGGCTGAAGTATTACAAAGAAGGCTGAGACACGTGAGAGGTGTAGCAGCCGGAAATACAAAAGGCCTCCGATTCCATATCGGAAGCCTCCAAAAATCATGCGATTTACCGCCGAAGAAACTTCTTCGGTTGGCTAACTTAATGATTAGACGTTCTTTTCCTGACGATATTTAACCAGATCTTCAACCGTAATGATCGGAAGATCGTGTTTCTTTGCGAAAGCCAATGCCTCAGGCAGACGAGCCATCGTACCGTCTTCGTTCATCAATTCGCAAAGAACGCCGCAAGGATTCAGACCGGCAATTCTCATCAAATCGACGGTTGTTTCAGTGTGGCCTCTGCGCTCTAACACGCCGCCGGAGCGAGCACGAAGCGGATAAACGTGGCCGGGACGAAGGAGGTCTTCAGGTTTGCCATTCGGGTTGGCTGCTGCTTTGATCGTAGTGACGCGATCTTTAGCGCTGACGCCGGTAGTGCAGCCGTGAGCAGCTTCAATGGATACCGTAAAAGCAGTACCCTGAGTGTTGGAGTTAGAAGCAACCATCTGAGGAAGTTCTAAGCGTTTGCAGTCTTCGTCACGAAGGCAGACGCAGACGATGCCGGAGCATTCACGGATCATCAGAGCCATTTGCTTTTCTGTCAGATGATCGGAAGAGTAGATTAAGTCGGCTTCGTTTTCGCGGCTTTCGTCGTCAAGAACGACGACGCCTTTGCCTTCTCTTAAACCGGCAAGGGCGTTTTCAACACGGGTGATCGGATCACTACCGAAGTGGTCGAGAGTCAGTTCAGTTTTTGTTTCCTGCATACTGTTCATCAAATTTAGGCGCGGAGACCCCTGCCTTCAGGCAGGGGAGGAAGCACCTCCTCCTTTCGAATTTCTGTTAAATAGGTTCGTCTCTTTTCCAGCAGATGCAGCTTCTTGTAGCTGATGCCTGCCGAAATTCGGGTTCCGTCAAGCTTCCGAACATCAAAGAACCCAGATGATCGACGGCCGAAAATGAAGCCTTCTTCTCCCTGGCAGGCAACTTTGTCAAAAAGACGGAAGCCATTGACCTCAAAGGGCGCCTGATTGCGCTTTCGAATGCCGCCTTTGAGGATGGAAAGCTTATGAATCTGCCGGTTGTTCCGACGCGTCTGCTTCTGGAAGAAGAATTCGCCGAGCCTTTCGGCGCCAAGGTTGCCGGCGATGCAGAAAGCATCTGCACAATGCGACTTAGCGATGTCGTTCGCAATCCGTGCGTGCTTAGTCCGATAGCCGTAGGTGTTGTTCACTTCCAGCTCAGGATGCGACGCCTTCAGGCGATTCAGCACCTCCCAGCGCATAATTCCCATGAAGGCTTCCGCGCGGAACGATTGTCCGCGCTTTGCCTTCAGCGTGATTTCACCGCGATGAAGGGCCTTATGGCACGTCTCACAGAGAGTAATCAGGTTGCCGGGTGAATCTCCGCCCGTACGTCTGCTTTCCAGATGATGAACATTAAGCACCGGGTCTTTCGATCTGCCGTAACAATGCTGGCAAACATGCCCGTCTCTGCAAAGAACATACTCGCGGATGTTCCAGAAGCCGAGCTGTTCTCCCTCCTGGTATTCTTTCCCTGAAATGTCGGGATTCTTCAGCAGCTGCAAGTCGAAAGACGCCGTTTCCACGGTGATCTTTGTGACCGGCAGCAGTCGAAGAACCGCTTCTATGCGCGACAAGTGCGCGTCGATTCGGTTTTCAACCGACGGAGCAAGCCAGCCTTTGCGCTTGGTGCGGATGCGGTTGTCGAACCTCGGAGCACGGTAGCGCGTTTTGCGGTTACGGCGCGACTGCCGTAACGCGCGACGAGCAGAGAGCAGATCGGTGATGTCCTGCCGCAGTTCGACTTCGGATGCATAAAGTTCAGCCTTTTCCGTTGATGCGGAAAGGCCGACATGTTTGTACCCGGCATCAACGCCCAGACTCACCGGCTGTTTGGTCTCACCCGTTGCAATCGTCAGCTGAATAGTGAAAGGCGTGCGCCTTACCACAATAGCTTTCTTCTCTTTAAGCAGAAGGCGCGCTTTTGCCGGTGAACAGGGCATCAGCGGTTTTCCGCGTTTGTTCCTAACAAATACTCTCAAGTTTGTCTCCTCGGTCTTTCGACCGGTTGTGATCCTTCGCCAATGTTGGAAGGGGTTTCAAGCCGACAGCACCGCTCCTACCTCTCAGAGCTTTTAACCATCGGCCGCAGAGCGCGGGACTAGGATCTGCATCCCGCGGTGCCTATAGGTTCCCGACCAACGTAGTCCGCCAAACGACGGCCTGAGGCTAGTCAACTAGAGGCTTTTTCAAGCCTCGGCCTTTAGGTCAAGGTACTTGACCTTTAATTTTTGAAATCATATAAAAACAGATCGGACAAGGATAAGGCATTCCTGTCCGATCGGTTGAAAACTTTTGTTCGAAACGGTTAGTTTCCGCGTCTTAGTGGGAGATCAAAATACCCACAAAAACCACTGCCAAAACTGCCATGGTCAGCGTAATTTCTTCTTTCTTACCCGCTAAGAGCTTCAGAAGCACGAAGCTGATGACGCCGAAAGCCAAGCCGGTGGCAATATTGAAGGTAAACGGCATCATGAAGATGGTTAAGAAGCAGGGCAGACCCGTGGTGATATCCGAGAAATTAATTCTCGAAGCCGTTCCTTGAAGCATCATGTAACCCACGATGATCAGAACGCAGGCAGTCGCAAAAGCCGGAACTAAGGTCAGCAAAGGAGCGACGAACAGCGTCAGAGCAAAGAAGCCTGCCAGGAAGAGGGCGCAGAGGCCGGTTCTTGCACCGGCTTCAATGCCGACAGCGCTTTCAAGGATGGCGGTAGAAGTCGGAGTACCGATAAGACCGGCGCCCATGGTGGCGATGGAGTCGGAAATCAGGGCTCGGTCGAGGCCGGGAATATTGCCTTGCTTATCCATGAAGCCGGCGCGGTAGGACAAGCCGATCAGGGTCGACATATTGTCAAACAAGTCCACCATCGTGATAGAGAAGAGTACGCCCACAATACCGACGGTTAGCATCTGTTTGAAATCCACTTGGAAAATCGTTTCCGTCGGGAAGATCTTGAAGCTGCCTGAGAAAAGATTGTGAATTCCGTCTGTCGGAGTGACACCTGTAACAATACCTAAGGCCGCAACGATCAGAATCGTGATCAGCATTGCTAAACGAATGCCTTTGGCCATCATCCAGCCTGCGAGCACAACACCGAGAATCGTCAAATAAGCCTGAGGCTGCATCATATTGCCGAGTCCGATCATCGTAGAAGGCGTTGCAACGACGATACCGGCGTTCTTGAGACCGATGATGGTGATAAAGGCGCCGATACCCGCGACGATGGCGAGTTTTAGGTCCAGCGGGATTGCTTTAATGATGGCTTGTCGAACCCGTGTGACCGTCAAGATAAAGAAAACAAAACCGGAAATTACTACGGCTGCACACGCAGCTTGCCAAGAGAGTCCCATGGCCCCGCAGACGTAATACGCAAAATACGCTGAAATCCCGAGCCCCGGAGCTACAACGACGGGATAGTTCGCGATAAAAGCAATCATTAGGGTGCCGAGAACGGCTGCCCAAATGGTTGCCACCGTTGCGTCTCCGATAGGCATTCCTGCGTCAGCAAGCATGCCGGGAACCACGATAAAAAGATAACAAACTGCGAGATAGGCTGAGACGGCACCTAAGAATTCTGTCTTAGTCGACGAGCCCCGCTCTTTGACTTTAAAAAGCTTTTCGGTAAGAGACATGATTTAAGGATCAATTTTGTGAGCCGTAATTCTATGAATTATTGTTCTATTCAGACGTAACGACTCATTGCTAAGCACCATTTTCGGCGTAGACAAACTTTTTTGCATTTTCCGTTCTTGAATTTTCATCGGGTTGTCACCATTTAATCTAAATGGATAACCTTGATACAATTCCCGAACAATTTTTTTTGGAGAATTAAAAATGCGTATTGCCATCCCTTACGAAGACGGCGTTGTTTGCCAGCATTTTGGCAAAGCTCCTCAGTTCAAGATTTTTGACGTACAGCCCCAGGGCGTTGTTGAAAGTGTTGTGATTGACAGCGAAGCTTCCGGTCATGAAGCGCTGGCTGAATTCTTAGCCGCTCAAGGTGTACAGGCTGTTATTTGCGGTGGCATTGGTCAAGGCGCTTTGGTTTCTTTGGCTCAGAGCGGTATTGATGTACTTCCCGGCGTCACTGGCAACCCTGACGAAGTCATTGAGGCTCTGATTGCAGGAACCCTTCAGCCTGAAGGTACCGGCGGTTGTGGCTGCGGCTGTGGAGGCCATCATCATGAAGAACATGCTGGCGGCTGCGGATGCGGCGGCCACGGTCATGAAGAACACGAGGGTGGCTGCGGATGCAGCGGTCATGGTCATGAAGAACACGGCGGAAGCTGTGGATGCGGCTGTCACTAAATAGCTTTCATTAACGGGTGGAGAAAAGGTCCGGTTTTTTCGCTTCGGACCTTTTCGATTTTGGGCGCCGATTTCGGCGCTTAAATTTTTCGGATTACTTCATTTCGTCTATCGCATTCAAGGCAGCGTGTCTGCCGGAGTAAGAAGCAAATCCGAAGGCATGTCCCGAAGACCAAGTGGAATAAGTCGGTCCGACCATATCAGACACTTCAAGACCTGTGGCGTAAAGCCCTTTGATCGGTTTATTGTTCTTATCCAGAACTTGATGTTTGCGGTTGGTGTTCAGACCGCCGTAGGAGCTGAAGAAGTAGGCTTTCAGCTTGATGGCATAAAGTTTCTTGGTGTTCAGCGGACGAAGATAGGTCTTTTCTTTGTAATACTCACCGTCATGACCGACCTCACAAGCCTTGTTGTATTGTTCCACAGCTTTCTGAAGGTTGGCCTCCGGAACTCCGAGTTCTTTGGCAAGCTGAGCAACGGAATCAGCGGTCTTAAATCCATCGCTCTTAACAGCGACTGCATCATCAATCTCTTTTTGCAGATTCGGCAGTTTCTGACCGACCGGTACCAATACGCCGATGCCGGAGTCCACGCCTTTTTTCATCATGTATTGGACTTGGCTGTCGTCAAAAATTGACCAGCCGTAGTGATGAGGCTGAGCATAGATCGCGTTGGCAGCCTGAGCAAAGGAGAAGGCGACATCTTCGTTGCTGAAACGGTTGCCGTCACAATTTACCCAAAGAGCTGAAGGCTGCCAGGATGTGGCATAGAGGTTTCCCAGGAACTTAATGCCTTTACCCTCCGTGCCGAGGTGCTGAACAAAGGAAACATTGCCCATGGCTGCACCGGCTTTCGTTGCCATGACAATGCCGTCACCGGTTTTCCCGATAGGTACAGAGCTCTTCCAGCCTTCAGGATCGCGATGAGCCCAGTTTTTGACTTTCTGCGGATCGTCGCCGAAGCCGCCGGTCGCAAGAATGACGGCTTTTGCGCTGATGGTGTAGGTATTGCCTTTCTTATCTGCAGCTTTCGCACCGACGACTGCGCCTTCCTTATTCAGGATTAGTTCAGTGGCAGGTGTTCCTAGCTTGGTTTCTACGCCGGCCTTGTCGGCAGCATCTTTGAGCCCTTTGATTAAGCCTGCGCCGTGATTTGTGCCTTTGTAATCACTGATGACGTGCCAGGTTGCGGCCTCCCACGGCGTCATGCGCACAACTTCAAATATGATGCCGTGACCGGCGAGCCAGGAGATGTTTTCAGCGCTGCCTTCAACATAGTCTTTGGTTTTAGCGGCATCAATCACATAGCCGTGTTTTTCCATTAAGGTTTTGAAAGCTTCTTCTTTGGTAAGAGGATCGCTTCTCAGACGATTCCATTCTGAGCCGACTGCAAACAATCCTTCAGCAAACTGCGAGCTGCCTCCGACTCCGAGATTTTTCTCCAAAAGGATAACTTTCTTGCCTTTTTCTGCAGCTTGCACGGCTGCCGTTAAGCCAGCCGAGCCTGCTCCGACAACTAATATATCGGCAGAAAGGTTATGGTCGGCCGCTAATGCGTTGTGACTAAAGGCAAGTGCAACAAAAGCGGCGGAAAGAGTGAGTTTTGCATACATAACGAATGTCTCCTTAGGACTAACGCTTTATGTTCCTAAAGTTACGCTAATTCCAAAAATTGGCTCGTTAACTACTGAACACTCTCGCTGCCGCCCCCTGTTCCGTTTTCGAAAAAAATCGTGAACCCGCCGTTTTCTCAGTTTGTTTGAACCGAAGAAAGAAAGTCTGTGATATTTTTTCTTGTCCCCATTACGATGATTTCGTCACGGGAGGCGATTTTTTCTTCCATCGATTTGCGCTCCAAATCTAAGATTTCCTCTCTTGAAGAAGAAAGTCCAAGTAAATTATTTTCGGTAACTTTTCTAACAGCAGAAATAAGGACTAAGCCAAACCGAGAGAAATTAATGCTCCGATAGCTGTGTCCGACGAATTTTTCCGGCGCTGTAAATTTCAACACCATGAAGTCTTTTGTGATGTTAAAAGTACTGCACTGGGTGTTCAGACTGAGTTCCAGCGTTAAATCGTTTGCAGCTCTTTTTTCCGGCGTCAAGATGCGTTCAAGATTAAATGCTTCAAGAATAGACTGGTGAAGGTTGTCGATGGCTCTGGCATAAATGTGCTTGACACCGTTCTTTTTCAAGAGGGCAACCGTTTTTAAACTTGCGCCGAAATCCTCTCCGATAGCAACGATAACAATGTCCATGTTTTTAAGAGGAAGCAGCTTCAAAGAATTCTCATCCTTGGCGTCAAGTTCGTAAACGGTCATGAGTTGTTCTTTCACTGCCTCAATGTTTTCCGATCGATGATCTACACCGATAACTTCATTGCCTTGTAAAGATAAATTGATAGCCAGCTCACGTCCGTAGGTGCCTAAACCGATAACAAGATATTTCATATGGATTTCACAGTTAATTAATGATGATGTGTTCGTTTGGGAAAGAACAGCCCTTTGCTCCGCGGTGGCCTAATAATCCTATAAGGATAGAAAGTAGTCCGACACGCCCTAAAAACATTGCAATACAAAGAACAAACTTCGACTCTCCTGAAAGTACCGGTGTTAATCCGAGGGATGAACCAACAGTAAATAGAGCCGACATAACTTCAAAAATGATGCTTCTGATCGGCTGTCCGGGTTCAAGGAGAATCAGGATAAAAGAAAATACAAATACACAAACGGTGGCGATGAATGCTACGGCGTATGCGCGCAGAACAGCCTTTTCGGAAATAGCTCTATGAAAAGCTCCGGTTTGATCGCTGCCTGTGATAATGCCTTTAAGGTTTAAGAATAGAACTGCTACCGTGTTGACTTTTACACCTCCGGCCATGGATTGGGAGGATCCGCCGATCCACATCAAAAGGCAGACGAGAAGAATTGTGGAAGGCTGGAAATCTGCCGGATTGACGGAAGCAAAACCCGTAGTTCTTGGAAGAATAGCATTAAACAATGACTGGACAATTTTTGTGAAGAAACTCATGTCTTTGAGTGTCCCGTCATACTCGAAAATTAGGAAAAGCACCGTTCCTGCCGCGACCAGGATGGAAGAGGTAATTAAAACCAGCTTCGTATTTAAATCAAAGCGAATGAAATTTGTCTGTTCTTCTGTAGAAGGGAAAAGCTGATTTTTTAATTTCCAAAATAATTTATCTTTTAGATTGATGAGAATAGGAAAACCGATGGATCCTAAAAACATCAACGCACAGATAACCAAGTAGAAAAATTGGTTTCCTTTAAGAAGAACTTCATTACTTAGCCCGTCTTTTAAGTTTGAAAACCCCGCATTACAAAAGGCGGACATTGAATGGAAGGCAGAAAAAATTAATTTATCCGATAGCGTTGTAAATAGGGAGGAGGGGACAGTTACATAAATCAAAAATGCCCCAATCGTTTCAATACTTAGTGTAAAGCCGAGAATATAGAGGAGAGTAGGCAAAAGGGCATCCATGGATTTGGAGTAAATCATGTCTCGGATGAGCAGCTGGTTGTAGACAGAGGTAGAGCCAGCATAAAAAATAGCAAAAACGCTGGTAAACGCGATTAATCCTAAGCCGCCAATCTGAATTAGGACCGAGAGAACGAGAAGGCCGAAATTCGTAAATATTTGCGAGATGTCGATCGGCGACAGACCGGTGACACAGACAGCACTGGTAGATATAAAAAAAGCGTCGATAAGATCTATGGGTTCCTTGGTACTTTTCGGGAGCATGAGAAGGAATGTCCCGATGAAAATCACAACGATGAAACTGGAGGCAAGAATCAGAGAAGGATTCATGCGATAGCTATTGGCTAGATCAAGGGCTTTCGCGCTGAGGAAGACCAATGAATATGAGGCCAAGGAAAAAAAGAGAAATTCCTTGGAGCTAATGTATCCGAACCAGTTTGAAGCCGCCGGAAAGAAATAAGCCGCAGCGCTAATAAGGATTAAGAGATTTACGATCCACTTTAGGATACCGGCATGGAGAACGAATCGATTAAAAGCAAAACAGATTCCTAGAAGAATATTTACCGTAAATAAGAATAAAGCTGCGTGGAGCCCAACCAAGAAACCGGACGCTTCGTTCGTTGAATTATTAAGACCGTAATAGAATGCGATCCCAAGCAGGGAGCCGACAGAAGCGATCGCCGTTAGGCCAGTAAAGAATACATCTATTTTCTGCAGCCATTGAACGTAATTTTGAGATTCATTGGGCGCTTTATGCTTCTGTTCCCAAATGATTCGCTTAATAGCCTTTTCTAATCGAGGCAAATTATTTGGCATATAGTTTTCTATCCTTCCAACAGACCCAAGGAGAGAGTCCCTTATTCATGTTAAAAGAGAAGGAAAACGGGTTGTTTGCCGTTCTCCCAGACTGAGCTAGAGTGGCGCTGAAGGTTGCATACAACTCACTGAGGTGGTGGCAGGTATCATTTTAAGTGGGGTGTTTGAACTTCGAGCCTATCCTAAACTGCGACTACGGCGGATATTTAGGAGAATCGCTTATATCTCATGTTGATATACGGGGTTATAGTTATCTCGATAAAAAGAAAAAAGACGAAAATGAGACAGATACTATTTGGTGAACAATGGTTCCATCCCGAAGCTCCGGCAGAGGTTGTCGAAATCTTCAATCGCTTGGGCAGAAAACGTACTTTCAAGAAAGGAGAGGAGCTTAAACACGGAGCGCCTGACGGAGAAATTACCCTTCTGCTGACGGGTTTGTGCCTTTATCGGTTTTGGGATACTCAGGACAAAGAGCACGTATTAAGTCTCATTCTCCCGAATAGAACCATGGGGGACATAGACGGACTGACCGGGACCATGGCCAACGTCAGTGCTTACACAATCAAAAACAGTATAGGGTTGGTCCTGCCTTACGATGTCTGGCACAAAGAGATTAGAAAAGACATTAATGTCTACGAAAAGGTTGCCCAAAACATTACATTTAAGCAGGAAAGCCACATTGAGGCGCTCCTTGCCTGCTTCACCTTGGATATTGACAACAGGCTTCGTGCTTTCCTCCATTCTTTGATCAAGTCTTACTACAAGCCGAACTATGCCGGCTGGAACCCCATGCCGGTTCGGCTGACAGCGACGTTAATTGCCTCAATTATTTCTGCAAGCCGCACCTCTGTTTCTCTGACATTAAGTGACTGGATGGGAAAAGGCTGGATGAAAAAAGACGGCAACATAACGCTCTTCCACGGCTCTATCTTTACGAACTTGAAGGACTGGTGGGCGCCGGGCGCCTGATTGAGATATTTCTAAGTGATTATTGGTTGAATCTAATCTCAAATCCTGAAATATGCTGACAGTAAAGAAATTGGCTGATTTGCTTGGCTTATCTCCGGAAGTTATCCGACATTACACCCATATAGGTATTTTGAAACCTGTGGTGAATTCCGGGAATAATTACAAATATTACGATGAACAGGATTTACTGTACCTCGCTAATATCCGTGTCAATCGAAGTCTGGGACTGTCTCTGCCGCAGGCGCAGGATTTTCAATCTAGCTCCGTAAAGAAACAGAGAAATTTACTGGCCGAACGCAGTCAGCAGCTGTCCGCCGAAATTGAAAAACTCCGAAAACTTCAGAAAAGGCTCACCGAAGTAGAAACTTTCCTTGCTCAGGCAGAGATGTGCACGATGGAAGGTGTGGTCAAAGACGTTCGTCGAGATCCCATTCACAGCGTCTATACGTTCGGCTTGAAGAAACCGCATACAGACCGGTTGGCTATTGTTCAGCAGTGGTCGAAGTTGTTTCCGTTCGTCCATTTTTCGATCAAGCTGCCTAAGGAAGAATTGAACGATCCCAACTTTGAAGGGCCGTACTCTGTTGAGTTAGGACTCGGCATTGTTCACAAGTACTTGGAAGAGTTTCAGCTTCATTCCACGCCTCCGCTTGAAACCATTCCGGCTGGCCGATTCCTGATCATCTACCTTAAAACTTACGATATCCTCAATCTCGGCCCGAAAGATCTAAAGCCGCTGTTGGATAAGGTCAGAAGCCTAAATATGAGTTTTACCCACAGCTCTTCCGGCCGCTTGCTTGCGATTGAAGAAACATCGGAAGGGCCTCTGTTTTCTATTCTGATTCGCGTCCGAATCTCTGACTGATCTTCTTGACCTGTGTGTTACACACAGCTTTACCATTTCTCCATCGAAAGAGCGGTACTAAACACCGCCAACCACTTTCAGATCAAAGGAGAAAGAAATGAGAATTAAAGCTGCATTGCTAGCCATGGGCTTGGTTTCCTGCGGTTTAGCTCAAGCCGCGCTGACATCCGGAACGTATGTCACAGAAGGAAAGGGCAATAACGGTCCTGTCGTTGTCGAAACCACCATCGAAAATGGTGCGATCACTAAAATCCGTGTCTTGAAGAACTCCGAAACACCGATGATCGGAGAGACCGCTATTAAGCTGCTTCCCACAAAAATCGTTGACCGTCAGCCACTGGATATCGATAAAGTTACCGGCGCGACCAACAGCAGCAACGCCATTCTGACGGCTGTCGGAGAAGCTTTGAAGAAAGCAGGCGGCACTAAAGCTGATCTCAAAGCAGTGGCTCAGAAGAAAGATCATGCTGCTGTTTTGAAAGATGCTAATACCGACGTAGTTGTTGTCGGAGCAGGCGGCAGCGGTATGGCCGCAGCCATCGAAGCCAAACGCAAAGGTCTAAAGGTTATCCTGATTGAAAAGCTTCCGATGATCGGCGGCACCACTGCTTTGTCTTCCACAGCATTTAATGCCGGCGGCAGCAAGATCCAGATGGCCTTGAAGAAACCGTACACCGCTGACGACTACTACCTCAAACTCAAAGGCAAAGGTCCGGATGATGCTTCCCTGCGAAACCTAGCAGACCTTTCTGGTCCTACAACCGATTGGCTCGTAGATATGGGTGCTGACTTAGGACGCGTGATTAACGGCTCCCAGCACACACCGAAAGACGGCGGAGCACTTGGCGTCATGCTGGTTCCTGTCATGAAGAAGCAACTCGACAAACTTGGAATCGAACCTCGCACATCCACAAAGGCTGAAGATCTTTACGTTAAAGACGGTCGAGTTGCCGGTGTTCGCGTCAGCCACGACAACGGTAAGTATGTCATTCATGCCAAAGGCGTGATTCTGGCTACCGGCGGTTTTGCTTCAAATCCTGAACTTGTCGCTAAATACACGCCGATGTGGGCAGGTTACCCGTCAACTGCCAGCCGCGGCGCCACAGGCGATGCATTAGCGATGGCGACTAAGGTAGGTGCAGCGCTGGGTCAAATGGATCGGTCCGGACCTCAGACCGTTGCCTACCAAACCGGTAACGGTGCTGTCTCTTTGACGAACGTTCGCTACAACGGCGCGATTTTAGTGAATGAAGACGGCAATCGCTTTGTGAATGAATTGGCTTTAACGCCGATCTTGGGCAAAGCCATTAAGGATCAGAAGGACGGACATGCTTACTTGATCTTCGATCAGGCTTCCGTGGATCGGGCCGCTCTGATGAAGAAATACAAGGAAGCCGGTTACTTCGTTGAAGCTCCGACATTAGATGCATTGGCTAAGAAACTCGGTATCAATGCCGAGAACCTCTCTAAGACCGTTGCAGCCTATCAGAAAGGCATGGATGACGGTGTCGACCACGAATTCGGTCGCAAAGATTCCCGCTTCAGCCGTATCGACAAGGCTCCGTATTATGGCGCCAAGATCAGTCCGGCAAGCCAGACAACCTATGGCGGCGTCCAGATTGATCTGAAGGCTCGTGCTGTCACCGAAACCGGCAAGGTTGTCCCGGGCCTTTATGTGAGCGGCGAAGCAGCTTCTCAGTACGGTCAGGGCGTTTCCATCGGCTGATCTTAGGTAAACTTGCTGCAGACACAGCAGCTGAAGACATCGCCAAAATGAAGTAATCTCCACATGACAACGGCCTCCGAAAGGAGGCCGAATTGCTTTTGAATCAATCAATTAAAGTTTTTTGTAAACCTGCCTAACGGCTTCAAGCGCAGGATTGTTTTCCGAAAGTTCTAAGAGCGATTTGCCTTCGCTATCGTAAGCTTCCACTTCTTCGTCCATCGGAACCGCTCCAAAAATCTCCAGGCCCAACTCTTTGGCGAATGCTTCTAATTTAGAAACATCGTTGCGGGTACGGTTAAAGACTACGCCGATTTTCTTGCAAAAGGGGAGCAACCCTTCGTCTCTCATTTCTTTGATATGAGAAATCGTCTTCATGCCGCGGAAGGAAGAGTCCGTCAAAACAATCAGAGTGTCGATCTTTTCAACAACTTGGCGGTTGATTTGTTCAATACCGGCTTCTCCGTCAATAAGGACAGTGTTGAATTCATTCGTTAAGTAACTGATGGCCTGCTGGAGCAAATCATTAACCGAGCAGAAACAGCCTTTGGATTCCATATGGCCCATGGCCAGGAAAGAAAAATCTTTGCCTTCGTCCAAGACTCTGGCCGTCAGATAGTCAACTTTGTCTGCGAGTTCTTCCTGAGCCTGACGATCGCCTTCTTCGGCGACTCTCAAGATTTCGTCACGCACCGTACCGATCGTCTTGATTTCTTTGCGGCCGAGCGCATAGTGAAGACCTAAAGCGGGGTCGGCATCGACCACCAGCAATTTACCAGCCTGCGGATCTTCGATCATGACTTTCGTCAAAAGCGTTGTAAAAGCGGTCTTTCCCACGCCGCCTTTGCCGCAAACGGCAATCACTCGATGATTATTCATTTCTTATTCCCCTTATTGATTGATACGATGTGCTTCGCTTAATCGTCCGATTCTGCGGACGTTGGCACAAAGCTTCTTATCCGCACATTTGCCGCAGTGTCCCAGGACATGGCAGTCTTTAAAATTAAAACCGCGGTCTTCCCAGACTTTTGCTTTTAATTTTTCAGAATTCTGATAAAAAACTTCCGAAACCTGATCCAGCTGTTTATAAATCGGTCCTTGCCCGCGAAGGAAGCAGGCTTGAACCGATTCAATTTCAGGAAATTCTTCTTGAATGCGTGCGGAAAGAACCGCAGCAAGTTCCTTTAAGCCGATGCCTTGCGCCTGAGCTTTTTTACCGATTCGGATCCAAAGATCTTTACCTGCACCTTTGACCATGACGCCGGGAAGACGAAGCATGGAACGAAAATTCTGCAGAACCAGATAAAAAAGTTCATCGTTAAGTTTTGGACCGTAAAAATGAAGAAAAAGCCCTAAAGAGTTCGATGATGCATCTTCGCAGAGCATTCCGGCAAAGGAGGGTTGGTTTGAGGAAGCGGAATACTCCAGAAAGACCGCTGAACCTTCAGGGCCTCCGAGGTCTTCAACAGCATCCGACTTTAAGACGAAGTTGGATTTCGATTCCAATGCTTTCAGATCCTCCGAAGCATATGTCTTATCGGATGGCTCTGCGAGTTCTAATAAAGTTGTCTTAAAGTCGGTCATAATGAATCCCCGTTTAACTCTTTAAGAAGCCTGAGCTTTCTCTGCTTCGTAATGTTCCTTAGCAAAAAGTGCTGCGCCAAGAGCGCCCATCAGCTGAGGATCCATGGTGAGTTCAGCCAGGGGCAAATGAAGACGTTTTTCCAAAGCTTTTCTGAGCGCCTTGTTGCTTGAGCAGCCGCCGGTCAGCGCAACATCTTCTTCCACACCCACCTTAAAGGCCATTCCATGAATACGTCTGGCGATAGATTCATGGATGCCTGCGGCAATATCCGGCAGCGGAACGCTGTTATTGACGAGCGAAATGACTTCCGACTCGGCAAAGACGCTGCACTGTTTAGAAATCGAGCAGGGCTTTTTGGATTTCAGGGCTTCTTCGGCTAAATGTGTCAGATCAATGTCGAGTACACGGGACATAACTTCAAAAAAACGTCCCGTGCCCGCAGAGCACTTGTCATTCATCTGGAAGTCCAGAACTTTCCCTTGTGGCCCAACAGAGATAACTTTACAGTCCTGACCGCCGATATCAATAATCGTGCGGACAGAGGGGCAAAGATGACTGGCGCCTTTGGCGTGGCAGGAAATTTCAGAGACTTCATCCGTGTAACCGGGAAGGTTGCTGCGGCCGTAACCGGTAGTGACGACACGGCCTTCATTCTTAAATTTAGTCAACAGTTCTTCGGCAGAGATACCCATGGATTCCGCGGTCTTCTCCACGGCCTTTTCAAAAGTTTTAATCGGACCGTGGGAAGAGCGAACAATGGAGGAGCCGAGAACGCTGAGGTTCTTATCTAATACAACGATTTTTCCGGTCGTAGAACCTAAATCGCATCCGACAAAAATCATGTGTTTTCACTCCAAAATGCTCGAATTTTAATGGACGTTTCTCTTGAAGCCGTTGGCGCTGAAGAAGTTGGAGATATCGCTCTTAACTTTATCCAACGGTGTATAGCGCTCGTCAAAGAGGCTCGTTGTCAGCGAGAGCAGAGGAACGTTCATATCGCGGCAGGCCTTCTTCATGAACTGGTTGATGCCGGACTGGTCTTTATGGCCCTGATGACCGGAGAACAGAACCGCGTCAATCGAGTTGTTCTGAATTTCATTACGAAGGTCTTCGACAACGACATCGACCCAGCCGCGGCCCTGACGAATCATCGGAACTTCTGCAATAGCTCTGCGCGCTAAGCCGAAGAGCATGCTTTCTTCTGTGGAGGTATCGATCTTTTCGTAAGGTGTCATTTGCTGGAAGGAACTGACAACGACGGCATTCCATTCTTCAGCAAGCCACTGACCGAGTTTGTCCCCCCATAGCGGATTGAGATCAGGCCAGAAGACGCGGATTTGTTCATTCATGACGGGCCCCACGCCTTTTTCTACGTTGGCTTTGGCAAAGTCACGAACGGCACCCATCAAAGCTGTGGCGCGAGGATCGCCGCAGGGCAGATGCTGAGTTAGAGCCCAGAAGGCGTCGCCGACTGCAAAGGAGGGCATAGGAGCCGGGGATGCGCGCATCAGTTCATTAACTTCTGCCCAAATCTCGTACTGTTTGTTCGTTTCATCAACGATTTCACGCAGTTTGTTGACGTCGTACTTTGCGCCGGTATTCTTTTCAATAAAGGAGATCATTTCCTTGAGCTGCTTGGCAACATACTCAAAGTCCTTGTCGGTATGTCCGTAGCTCGGGTCGATGGTGTAAACCGGAACGCCCTTGAGGTAATCGCATTCGGCAAAAGCCTGATGCAGCATCAGCTGTCCGTCGCAGGGTTCGGCCATAGCAACGAAGCAGTCAGGACGAGGATGCAGGCGGTTGACCATGGAGTAAACGGCGTAGCGCACGAGCGAGCACATTTTGTCGTCAAGGTTAAAACGATCGCATTCTTTGGCGTCGGCATAATCAGTGAGACCCAAATGGAACATCAGGTCAAAAACCGGGTTGTAATAAACGACACCCATCGCGGCCAGGATTTCCTGACAGTTGCCGTACCAAGTGCACATCAAAGGCTTATGATTCTTAGCGGCATCTAAGACGTTCTTGGAATGATCGAGCATCAAACCGACGACGGCTTCTTGAACGGGATTGCGTTTTTCCTGAGGAAGGGTTTCAAAGAACTGCAGCACACCTTGCAGACGATCGATATATTCTTGAGTTCTTTCAAGACCGGTAACATATTCAGCCATGATTCTTTTCCTTCTTATTAAGCGGTTTGACGGTCGGCGAGGCTTTCAACAAAGGCCTGAACGCGAATCTTGATCTGGCCTTGGCCTTCCGGCGTGTAATCTACCTCGAGTTCGAGGAAAGGAACATTGTTTTCATGCAGGCGCTTGCGCATCAGGAAATGTTCGAATGCCCAAAGGTCGCACATGTAGAGTCGGGAGGCGACAACGCCGTCAGCCTTGTATTGTTTGACGAGGTCAAGCAGGCGTTCCATACGTTCGACCTGTGTGCCCATCTGGCGGGTTGCAGCCGGTTTTTCTTCAAAGTAGTAATTGATGATGGCTTCGAGCGGATCACCGTCCTCACAGATTAAAACGTCGGCTGCGCGGGTACCAAATCCGGTGTTGTCAGAAACGACGTGAGCATCATTCTGCTGCAGAAGTTCGAAGAACTCGGGATTGTCGGCATGTCCGCCGGTATAGAGCAGACGGACTTTGGGTTTGATTCTGGGGCCGTTGGCTTTCAACGCAGCAATCAGATCCTTCATCATCTTATTGTATTCAGGACGGGGAAGAGAGACGCCGGCGAGCATAACCATCAGAAGTTCCAAACCCGTCAGATAAACTTCTTCGCCTTTCTGCATTTCATAGATTTCCTGCTGCAGACGGCGTGTTTCATTGTGAAGTTTGATGGCTTCAGCTAATTTTTCTTTCGTGATTTCGACACCGAAGTGTTCTTCGGTAGCTTTGATCAGTTTATTGATTTCTTCACGATAGAAATCTTTGGAGAGCTCACTGCGTTTCTTTGGGACATACATGAAATGATAAGCCGGATTGCCGGGGATGGTCTTCCAGTTGTCGTAGATTCGTCTGGAGTGGTCGCAAAGGTTGTATAAGACAGCGCCATCCAAGAAATCCCATTTACCGTCCAGGATTTCGTTATAAGTGTGTTTCGTGTAATTGCAGGTGAGCTGGCGGAAGAATGCTTCTGCCATTTCCGTGCCCTCCGAAGTCGTACCGCGAAGGTAAATGGGAGCTGCGCCAGCCGCAGTGATAATTTCTTCAGGTGTGTCCTGATACATGAATCCGACGGTTTTTCCACCTTGGTCGACGTAATTCATGAGAACTTGATTGAAGGGATTTTTTCCGGCTTCGACTAACGCCGTCAATTCCGGAAGTTGTTTGAGAGTATTCATGCTGCCTCCTTGGGATGATTGAGGTCTGTTGCCATAAGGTCATATTAGATTTTGTGTGATTTGGAAAGTGTTAAGCACTTAACATTGTGCGGTGGTAATCGCGGTTTTCGTTAAGCTCTTAACAAGTTGGCGTGATGGTCTTTTTTATGATGGAGGCATATCCCAATCCCTCAAGGAGAAAACCATGAAAAAGAGTCTTCCCGCGCTCATTTGTGCAGCCTTTTTAGGTACCGCAGCACAAGCAGCTCAAGTTGATATTTTCGGTGCCGTTGATATGTATGTCGGCGTGAACAATGCCGGCGGCGAATGGAGAACCGGTCTTCAGTCCGGCGGCTTGACAGCTTCCCATATCGGTTTGAAAGGAACCGAAGACCTCGGCGGCGGCACACAGGTATTCTTCAATTTAGACCAGGCTTTCTTAGCTGATAACGGCAGCAAGACTTTCGGAAATGAAGGTAAGGCTTTCAGCCGTGAAGCAAACGTCGGTATCCGCGGTAAATACGGTCAATTGTCTTTCGGCCGTCAGTACACGCCGCATTTCCTGGTATTTGCTATGTACGATCCGACGGAACTGAGTTTAGGTTCTTCTGACTCTCCGTACTTCTTCCCCGGACCTGCTGCTGTAACCGGCTGGGACGGCGGCCTGGTTCGTGCTGACAATTCTATTCAGTATGTTCTTCCGACATCTTTCGGTCTGACCAATTTCTTCTATGTTGCGCTCGGCGAACATCAGAATGCTGCCGGAACACAAGACTCCAATAAGCTCGGCAATATTTACAACTACGCTGCCAAGTATGACAACGGCAATTTCTCCATCATGGGCAGCTATTTGTACCGCAACGTTGCGATGGGCCCGACAAAGGACGCTTCTCATAACCAGTACCTGAACTTCGCAGTTAGCTATGACTTCGGTGTAACAAAACCAGTCTTCCAGTTCACTAAGAAATTTGCCAGCAATGAAGCAGTTCAAGATAAGTTCTGGATGGCTCAGGTAGGAACATCTACTCCCCTCTGGGGAGGCAAGTGGATGGTTTCAGCTTCCTACATGAAGAATCAGACAAAAGATGATGCCAACGCCTGGTCTCTTGGAACGAAGTATGCCTATCCGCTTTCTAAACGCACTCGCCTCTATGCTGGTGTCGAAGCGGTCTTCAATGACAGCAATGCAGGTTATGCAATTGAAGCCGGCCCCGACAGCTCTCTGCACTTCAACTTCGATGCGAACAAGTTGATAACGGGCTACGGTACGGATTATCTTGGTAAAAATGTTCAGCAGATCTTCGTCGGTATCAACCACCAGTTCTAGTAGAAGCTTTCAAAGCTAACTGAACAAAAGCCTCTGAGGAGAAATCTTCGGAGGCTGATTTTTTCTTGTGAAAAAAGGAAACTGCGAAAATTTCTTCCGGCGGTTTGGAAAGAATCAGAATTTTCGAATAATTCTTAGTTATTCTTTTCTACTTCAATACATAGCTAGAGATCTTTTGATCGCAAGGTTCGCCTTCGGTAATGCAGAATGTCCTTTCGTTCAAGTCCATCACCAATGTGTAAATCGTGCAGAATCTCCTTGTGACCGGATCCTTCGGATCCTGATGACTGCAGATGGAATCCGGATAGTTAGCGTGGTCGGACAAGATTCTCCACATATCCTTCTGAGTGAAGGGGCGTTTAAGACCATAAGCGAGTCTTTCCAGACGATTCAAGCGGACAAATGTTTCCGTCAAATCCCGTTTGAACGTATCCTGCGGTCTAAAGAGCGGAGACAGATAGTGGTTGGTGTGGCACATCGGCTTGTCAATCGGCATCAGTACGTCAAAGTTTTCCGGAGTGTATTCGACGCACATCAGGAAGCCTTGAGCAGAGCCGATGGCAAAGTTGCCGCAGCCTGCGCGCTGAGTCTGAGTCACTGCTTCTAAAGCATTACTGATATTTGTTTGGGCAAGGATAGCCCGATAAAGGATGTGAAGCGGAACGCCCAATCCGCCTTTGCCAGTACTTAAAGCGTTAAGGCAGACACCAATACCTTCGGAGTTCAAGCCTTTGCCGCCGATAATGCCGGCTTCAACTGCAATCAAAATCTTCGGCTGTCCTTCAACATGAACTTCCAAAATGACCGTCGTGTCGCGAGCCGGTTTGAGCCAGTCCCAAGTTTGACCGAGATAAGTATGGCCGTCGCAGGATTGTTCCGGCAAAATTCCGAAGGTCGTGCAGCCGTCGGGTTTCGCAAACAAAATCTCGCTTCTGCAGTTGATAGTCAGAATATCTTCGTAAGAGAGGTTGGCTCCTTCAGCGAGGCCTGAAATCTCTTCTAAAGCTTCCGGATAGTAATCTCGAATAAACGGTTCAAATTTTTTAGAGATTTTCCCGGCGGTTTCCCAAGGTACGCCGAATCCTTCGAACATGGTTCGATAGAAAGCAATATTCTTTTTGATGAGTTCTGGGACTTGACTTCCGTATTGATAACCGCGTTCTCTAGCGGTACCGGTCAAGGTGAGGAAAGGATAACCTGACATATAACTCCTCCATGGTTTGTACTAACAATTGTTTGTCAGAGGAGGTTAAATGTCAATGGTTGTAACCAAATATAGGCAAAGAAGCTCTGGTTTTCTATAGCTTTGATCTATTCGATCGCTTCTATTGGACGGAAAACAGGATGGAAAATAGCTTCATAGATTGTTGTAAGACAAAAAAGCCCGGATTTCATAGAGAAACCCGGGGCAGACAATTATCGATTCAAAAGGAGAATAAAGAGACTATTTCATTGTTTCTGCAGCATTGATTGCGGCATGGCGTCCGGAATAAGAAGCAAATCCAAATGCGTGGCCGGAGAAGAAGTCAGGGTAGGTCGGTCCGACCATATTGGAGACTTCCAAGCCGGCAGCATAGAGTCCGGGTATCGGTTTGTGATGTGTATCCAGAACTTGATGCTGTCTGTTCGTGACCAAGCCGCCGTAGGCGCTGAAGAAGTAAGACTTAAGCTTCAGAGCGTAGTACTTCTTGCCGTTGATCGGTTTCAGATAGCGGCGATCTTTCAAGAACACCGGATCGTGCTGAAGTTCGCAGGTCTTGTTGTACTCGGCGACCGTTGCTTCAAGGTTCTTGGCAGGAACGTTGATCTTCTTAGCCAATTCAGCAATACTGTCGGCTTCTTTGAAACCGTCGCTGTCTACTGCTAATGCATCTTTGATGTCCTGCTGGAGGTTCTTGAGCTGTGTGCCGACCGGTACCAAAACGCCGATGCCCGAATCAATACCCTTGGTCATGCAGTAGTCGATTGTATTGGTATCGAAGATGGCCCAGCCATAATGGTCGTGTTGAGCATAAATGCCGTTGGCGGCTTCGCTGAAAGCGTTGCTGGTAGATTCGTCTGTGAATCTCTGGCCGTCGGAGTTGACCCAGAGGTTGAAGGGCTGCCAAGAAACGGCATAAAGGTTGCTGAGGAACTTAATGCCTTTACCTTCTGTACCAAGGTGGCCGATGAAGCTGACCGGGCCTCTTTCTGCACCGATCTTAGTGGCCATCACAATTCCGTCACCGGTCTTGTTGATAGGCACGGAACTCTTCCAGCCTTCAGGATCTCGATGCCCCCATTCTTTAACCTTCTGCGGATCGTCACCGAAGCTTCCGGAAGCCAAGATTACGGCTTTGCTGTTGATGGTATAAGTATTGCCTTTGGCATCTTTGGCAACAACGCCGACGACTTTACCGTCCTTGGTAATGAGGTCGGTTGCAGGCGTAGAAACCATCGTTGTGACGCCTAATTTATCGGCGGCATCTTTCATGCCTTTGATCAGGCCGGCGCCGTGGTTGGTGCCTTTGTAGTTCTTGATGATGTGCCAGGTGTTGTCTTTGTCCGGTGTTTCGCGGCGGACTTCAAATTCAATTCCGTGAGAGGCGAGCCAGGAGATGTTTTCACCGGAACCTTCGACGAAATCCTTGTTCTTGTAGGGATCGACTAAATGGTTCTGTTTTTTAATAAAGGCTTCATAAGCCTGCTGGCGTGTCAAAGGATCGCTGCGTAAGCGGTTCCATTCGGAATCTACGGCAAACAAGCCTTCGGCGTGCTGGGAGTTGCCGCCGACGTACGGATTTTTTTCAAGAAGAACGACTTTTTTGCCGAGTTCTGCGCCTTGAACGGCAGCAGAGAGGCCGGCAGAACCGGCGCCGACAACGACTAAGTCCGTATTGATCGTTTGATTGGCGGCAAAAGAAGCGCAGCCGAAGCAAAGGACGACGGAGGCAGTCAATAACTTGATTGCGGGTGAACTCATTTTTGATGCTCCTTGTAGATTCCTTGAGATGATTGCAGGTTAACAAAAGCAGAAAAAATGAAGTGTTCAATGGGAAACACTTTCAAAGGGAAGGAAGTGATTACTGTCGATTTAGTTAAGTGGTTAACGTTTTTAAGGCCAGTCTGAAGTTTGGCTGTTAGGAAAACAGAATACACAAGGCTTCCATGAAGTCAGAAAGAATGAAGTGAAGGAGAATAGCTACCTTTCTATCAATTATCTATCAAAAATGTTGACATATATTAATAAATATCAATATCGAACAAGTTATCTCAAACTAATAGTTAATGCGTATTTAGTGTCTCTTCCGGCTCCTTGCTTCACAACGATCTTTTTCGCCTCCAAAGACCTTAACGTATTAATTACCGTTCCGTAGGAAACCTTAACGAAGTCCTGTAGCTGCTTTCTTGAAGAGGCACCGTTTTGTTTCAAATAGGAAACGATCGCTCTCTCTCTTTCGGTGAGATCGGAAGGAATCTGCTGCAATCTTGGCAGATCAAGCTTGATGTATTCGTGAGCACAAACCAGGGTAGGTTTGACTGAGAAGTTCTCATAGCTCGCAAAAATTGTCGGAATACCGATGCCGTACCGTTCCATGGCAGAAAGCCGCATGAGGATATCTGCTAACGTTTTGTTTCTTGGGATAGAGATTCCAAGAAGCATCATTTCTTTTGTTACTCCCTGAGGGAGTCCGCCGAATGAGAGAAATTCCAGTCGATTAGAAAAAGAAGTGACAGTAGCCTGTGCGTTTTCGAAGGAATAATCTCTGTGAGCAAAAAGGTTAATCAAAGCTTCTCGGATGGCCAGCTCCGGATAATCTGCAATTTCGTTTCTATAACCTTCTGAGCTAAGCGTGTAAGGTTCTATTTTGTTCTTGAAGCCGAATCGGTTCCTTAGCAAGTCTCGGATTTTGCAGAATTGCTCGATGATGCAGCCGGAAAATGTAAAGATGCCGTCGCTTTCAGAGGCTTTTGTGTTGCCTAAGAAGAAGCCGACGCGAGTCTCGGCTGTGCATTGGTCAGAAAGCCAAAGCCCGACATTGGTGAAGAAACCGTTCAAGTCTTTCAAACCAAGAGTCTGATATTTTCCTTCATTGAATTGCACATTGGATTTTTTGAAATATTCAGCCAGAGTAAGGAAGGTCAGATTTTGATTGGCAGAGGCTCTCTGCTCGTACGGTATTGGGTTGCCCTTCCGATACAAACTTCTGATTTCTTTGTCATTAGCCTCATAAGAACTTGAACCCTGACGTATATAACAAACCCGTCCTTTTTTATTGTTATCTTTGATAGTAACGTAATAGGGTGGTTCTGACCCTTCAAGGACTGTCACCATAACTACGTTTTTATCTTTAATTTTTAAAGTTTCAGTCTGAACATAACTTTCGGCAGAAGGATGAATCGCAAATTTAAAAATCGAATGAACAGTTCTAGATATTTCATCAGGTTTGTCAATCCCGACAATACTTGAATCGTCACTCACGCCGAAGTAAACCCGTCCGCCATGAGAGTTTAAAAAGGCGCAGAATGTTTCTCTTGCGGTTTCTGTCCATTCTCTCTTGAACTCTACGATTGAACTCTCAGCAGGAGGGATTGTTTGTTCCATGGCTTTTTAACCCAAATTGAAAATTTATCTATCAACATTCTATCAATTTAGTTGATATATATTAATACTATCAATCAGGTCATTGTCTTACCTTTTTCTACCGTTCTGCAAAAAGTTACTCTTTGGAATAATCAAAACAAACCTTATCTATCAATTTAGTATCAAATTTATTGATATATATTAATAGTATCAATTTAAAGAATAGATATAATAAATTCAATAAGTTATATGTTTATATTTTGATTTCAATCATCGAAAAGAGATTGTTTAAAAAAACACAAAGTAAATTAAGAGAGGATGAGGGGGAAGAATGTGCATAGATTCTGTCTCTCAAAATTCTTCTCAAAATATATCTGATTTGGCTGCTGTGTAGCTTGTGTGCCGAGGAAGTAGGCAGTCAAACGGAGAGGCGGCGGTCCTCACCGCCATCGAAATCGAGGTAACCCGGCAATAAGGACAACAAAGTTTCAACGGTAAGAAAGACTATTTTGTGGCTGATTCAAATCAATTCCGAAGAACGAGATAAGGGAAAACCTAACCTTAGATTCTGTTTTTAAAGATTAAGTTTTTTATGATTTTGGGAACCTCAAATTCCATAAAAATCAACCGTCATGAATTGGCTGCTGTCACTCATCTTTGATACTTCATCCTTCGCGCACGGATTCCTTGTCTACAGTGTCATCATTTCCTTGGGCATTTGTCTTGGGCGCAAAAAAATCTTCGGGCTTTCATTGGGCGCAACTTGTGTTTTGTTTGTCGGTTTGATCGTGGGTTATGCCGGTGTCAAAGTGGACCCGGGAATGATGGCATTCTTTAGAAATTTCGGACTGGTTCTTTTTGTTTTCTTTATCGGACTGCAGGTTGGTCCGTCTTTCTTTGCGACGTTTAAGAGCAGCGGATTCGAGCTGACCGGCTTGATGTTGCTCGCTGTCGGATTAAGTCTTTTGATTACGATCTCACTGTATTTCATATTTTCGAGCAGTATTTCTCTTCCCGAGATCTTAGGCATCATGTTTGGGGCTGTCACTAGCACGCCCGGCCTCGGTGCAACACAAGAGGCTCTTCAGTCATTAGGCTCCAAGCAGGATATTACTGTCGGGTATGCCTGCGCTTATCCGTTTGCGATCCTTTCTGTGATAGGCGTCATTCTTGGTCTGAAGAAGTTATTTGAGGTTAATTTAGCCCAGGAGGACAAATACTGGGAGGAAGCTCAGCAGGTTAAGAACAGAGCTCCGATTTACTATCACGTTAAAACAACAAATAAAGCGCTTCAAGGCATTACCTTGAGAGAAATCAGGGAAATAATCGGCCGTCCCTTCATCTGTTCAAGAGTTATGCATAACGGCACGATTACCAGTCCTACCGCCGACAGCTATATTTATTTGGGTGATCGTCTGCGAATTGTTTCCAATGCAGAACATAAGACTGCGGTTTGTGCCTTTTGCGGAGAAGAAGATCCATCCATTGACCTTGCCACCGCTCATTCGCCGATACGTAACGAAAGAATCAGAGTGACTGACAGCAAAATGAACGGAGTGATGATTGAGGATCTCCATCTGTCCAGATTTGACGGAGTCAACATCACTCGAGTAACGAGAGCAGGCGTCACATTTTTTCCTTACAACACGCTTCGCCTCCAATTGGGGGACACTTTAAGCTGCGTAGGTCCTAAAAATGCCATTGCCCGTTTGGCAGCATTGATGGGTAATCGAGAGAAGCAGCTGGAAAAACCCAACGTGGTGGCAATTTTTGCCGGTTTGGCTTTCGGTGTGATTATCGGAGCCTTTCCGATTGCTTTTCCCTATATGCCGGTCACGATTCAGTTGGGTTTAGCGGGCGGCCCGCTCATTGCAGCGATTCTTCTCGGTTACTTCGGACCAAGGTTTTATTTGGTCACTTACACAACCCACTCCGCAAATCTCATGCTTAGAGAGTGGGGACAGGCGTTCTTCCTGGCAAGCGTAGGATTAGCAGCCGGAGAGCCTTTCTTCAATTCGTTTCTCAACGGTAGCGGCTTCTTCTACGTCGCTCTCGGCTTGCCGATTACCATTATTCCTTTGGCAATTGTCGGTATCTTGGCAAGAACACGCTACTGTATGAATTTCCATTCAATTGCGGGCCTTCTAGCCGGGTGCTCAACCAATACCTCCCTGTTAGGATTTGCCTCCAGTTTGTCGGATAAAGGTATAGCGCTGATTTCTTATTCAACGGTTTATCCCTTAGCTATGTTCCTAAGAATTATCTCGGGACAAGTGCTTCTAATGCTCTTATGGACTGCGTGACCAAAAAGCATAGGACGGATACTCAGAGGTTTCCGGTGTATACGTATTTCAGTTTCTTCTGAGCAATATCCTTGAGCCGATAAATGGTTTCAGCCGGAGTAGGCGGCAGGTCATCGACCTTATACCGCGGGAAAAACCGACTCAAATGCAGAGGGATCTCAGGCGATATGGAAGTGATCCATTCAACCTCCCGTTCCATTTCTTCCGGATCGTCGTTCTTTGTCGGGATTACGAGTGTGGTGAGCTCTACATGACATTCGTGTTCGACGGCCGCTTTGATAAATTCTTTAACGGTGTCGAATTCGCCCTTAACGTAACGGTAAAACTCGTCCGAAAATCCTTTCAGATCGATATTCAAAGCATCGACGTGCGGCAGAAGTTCATCGGCGTACTTTCGGACGAGACCGCCGTTGGTCACAACGACGGATTTCAGTCCGGCTTCATGCAGCAGCTTGGAAGTGTCCCGAATAAACTCAAAACACACAGTTGGTTCGTTATAGGTAAATGCAACACCGATGTTTCCCGGTTCCTGCCTGCTCAAATCAACTGCTAGATCCGTCAAGCCCTCAGGAGTGATCAAACGGTGAGGGCAGTTGTCCGGTCCCGCCATCGAAATAGAGGCGTTCTGGCAGTACGGACAGCGAAGGTTGCAGCCGTAGCTGCCGTAAGAAAGAATGTAAGTTCCCGAGCAGAAACGCATCAGCGGCTTCTTTTCGATCGGATCCAAAGCCAGGGAAGTTGCCTGTCCGTAATTGATAGGAACAATCTTCCCGCCGATATTGGATCTTGCTCTGCAGAAGCCGATCTGACCTTCTCTCAGCTTACAGAACTTAGGACAAACGTCACAAAGAACTTGTTCGCGGTTCATATCAGGAATGTCTTACGACTTTAAAGCGATACAGCTGAACGGATTCGTTTTCAGGAATACCGGCCTTTTGTTTAGCAATACTGACCTGCTGAGCAACCGAGTCCACACCTTCAAGATCCGGCAACAGCAGTCCGCGTCGGCTGCCTTTTTCAACAATGACGCCGTAAATCTTCGGATCAAGTTCTGCTTCAGACGAGATCTTTTCAGCCGGTTCCAGGACATCAACCTTGTAGACAAGGTATTTGAGTTCTTCAGGCTGTACCGGAGGAAAGCGAGGATCACGAGAGCAGGCGGATACACCGTTAGCGATAATTTCAAGGGCAATATTGGCTTGTGTTGGCTCCGTTGTACCGATGCAGCCTCTTAAGCGTCCGTGTTCATGAAGAGAAACGAACACGCCGGCTTTTTTATCCATCATATCTGCGGGCAGATTATTCGGAAGAGGTGCATATTGCCCGGTCTTAACAAAAGTTTCGACGCTTAAACGAGCCAGCTTCACATACGGATCTTCTTTCCCGAGTCTTTCGTGATAGTCCTTGTCCTCAATAGCCTCGAGCTTGTCCAAGAAATCACGATCCGGGTCAGGGCCTTCTCCTTCAAAAGTGGCAACGCCGTAACCGACGCCGAACGGGCCTTCGTAAGAAAGGACATGAGCGTCTACTTTTCTGCGGTCAAACGCACCGGCCATAATGACAAAAGAACGATGGCCGCACTCAGCCGCGGATTCGCAGACTTCAGGCTTGATGGTCATCATGCGCAGGAAGTCAGCGTCTTCAAAGCATTCCATGAGTTCTTTATCGAACTTTGGACCTTCGGGAGAGAATCCGTAAGGGCCTTCGGCGGTAAGTTTATGAGATAAGTCGCCGCTCGCAATCATGACCACACGTTTGCCGGTTTTATCGGCAACGGCGGAAATCGCTTCGCCTAAACGATAGTGGTCGGCAATTGAAAGCCCGGACAAACCCACTCGCACGAGTTCAAAATCATTCAGATAGTCTTCTAAGAAGAGGAGCGGAACGACGGTGGCGTGATCCAGCGAGGGATCGCGTTCGCCTAACGTACCGGCGTGCATGTGATGTCCCTGGCAATAGCCTTCTAGCTGATGAACAAAATCCTCGTCATAGGGAATTTCGACGCGAGCCTGAGGAGCATTAAAGCGGGACAAATCTCCGCAGGCGCTCTTGCCCGGAGAGATATGAAAATAATCCGCATACATAACGGTGTGCGGAGTCGTCAGAACCACAGTATCCGGCTTAAAGCGGGCTAAAAACCGCATGGCCTGCTGATAGGCGTTAATGGTGTGCTGGATTCTTTTTTCTTCGCCTTTGCCGACTTCAGGAATAATAAGCGGCGGGTGAGGTACGGCAACAGCTGCGAGTACTGGCATTTCTTTGACTCCCTTGAACGGACCGATAGAAGGTCGTTCTTTTCATTAAGATTTTTCAAGTATGGACTCGAAGAAACGCCCTCTGAGCCTGAAGAAAGCCAGATTGATTGACGTCCTCCTCGTCATAAACACCGAGGATTCTATTCCACCTCTGCAGCGGCCGTAGCCTAGTGCTGCAGCAGATCTCTGTGGGTTCCTGCTGGCAGCGGCCTTACTGCACCGCTCATATCACAGGCTAACCGGGCCCGTCCGGCCCTTAGTACATTTATCGCTCCGACCAAATCCGCGTTGGCGCGGTACCCGCAGGCAACACACGCAAAAGAGGCTTGCGTTTTTCTGTTCTCTGCAGAAACCAAACCGCATTGCGGACATGTTCGGCTGGTGTTTCTGGGATCAACTTTGATCAGTCTTCCTCCTCTCCGCTCTAGCTTATAGGAGAGCATCCGGAAAAAAGCAGACCAACCCTGATCTAAGATTGACCGGTTCAAGCTGTGCTTCTGCTTAACCTTTTTGCCCGGATTCTCTTTTGTTCCGGCGGCAGATGCCGACATGTTCGAGACTTTCAGATCCTCAACGTACACGGTGCTGTGGTTTTGGGCTATCTGTGTCGAAGTCTTATGAAGGAAGTCTCTTCGGCTGTCGGCGATATGGCGATGCAGGCGTGCAATCTTTCTTTTTGTTTTTCTGCTGTTCCTACTCCCTTTTTTCTGTCTGGCTAACTTTCTTTGAAGCTTTGCAAGTTTCTCCCGCTCTCGCTTGAAGGGGCTGAGGGGTTCAAAAACCTTACCGTCGGAGAGAGTCGCAAAATGCTTGACTCCCATGTCAATCCCTATCTCAGAAGAAATTGGAGCAGGCGGGTTGTCCTCATATTCCGTCTGGATGCTGACATCCCATTTATCACCGCGGCGTATGACGGTGACGTTTTTTATCGTACCGATGATGTCTTGGCTTTATCGATATCCTACCCACCCGATTTTCGGCAGCCTAATCTTCTGTTTGACTTCATCGAGTTCAACTCCTTGAGGAAAACGAATAGAGTCCTGCTGGAACTTCTTCTTGTATTTAGGAAAATTCGCCCGTTTTTCGAAAAAATTGGTGTAAGCCCGATCAAGATCCTTTAGGGACTGCTGAAGCACCTGGCTATGGCAGTCTTTCAGAAAAGGATGTTTATTTTTCCACTCCGGAAGCCTTTTGGTAACTTCAGCATATCTGAATGAGTGTTTGTCATCTTTTGCGTACAGCGACTTCTCAAGAGATAAGGTACGATTGTAGACATAACGGGCGCAGCCGCAGAATTTGCCGATTTGACAAGCCTGCCGGCCATCCGGCTTTAATTCAAATTTAAAGGCACGTCGTATTAGCATTGCAGCCCTCGTGATTACTAAGAAAATTATACTTGGTCTATGAACAAAAGTAACGATATTAGACACGGCAGACACTGCGTTTTTAATTTACATATTCATTTAGTCTTTGTCACTAAGTATCGCCGCTCTGTATTTACTAAGGCAGTATTGGAAGATCTGAAGGAAATTTTTGCCTCGGTTTGCCAAGATTTTGAGGCCGAGCTTGTAGAGTTTGACGGAGAAAAGGATTATGTCCACTTGCTAATCAATTATCCGCCGAAAGTTTCGGTATCTCGTTTAGTTAACAGTCTGAAAGGGGTCTCAAGTCGGCTCATTCGGAAGAAACGATATGCTTGCATTCAAGACAAACTTTGGGCCGGGGCCTTGTGGTCTCCCTCCTATTTTGCCGCAAGTTGTGGCGGAGCGCCTATTTCCATTATCAAACAGTACATAGAGCAGCAAGATACGCCGGAGTAACTACTCCGTCGAGCCCTTATATCACCGCCATAAATGACGGTGCTTTACGGGCCCAGCTGGTAAATTTTCCGTGTTTAAGGTCTACAGCCGATAAGTCAGCGTCCTCCCAACCGAGTAACTCAATCCTTTTGCAAATCACTCCAGCTCAAACCGAATTTAGCCAAGTACTTTCTGAGCCGGTCCGAGTTGTTGGTGGACTTCTTCTCAGAAAGTGAATGCGCAAAAAGCTTTCGGCTGGCATCCGCGAGATTTTTGGATGACCGGCAGACTTCAATCACTTTTTCTAATTGGCAGCGGTCAAAGAGATCGAGTTCATTCAACTGTTCCTCAGAAAGAACCGACGGCAGGGAAGTCTTATTTTCTTCGGCTTGTCCTTCCGGATACCACTGTCTCAGAAGCCGGTTCCATTCAGATTCGACATCGCTTTCGGTAATTCTCCCGCCCTCGGAAAGCGTCGACATTCTTGTTACGGCGCCCGATAAGTCCCGGAAGTTCGATTTCCATAATGCTTTAGTGGAGCTGGATAAAGATAGGAACTTCTCTCTTGCTTCCTTGTTGAAGCTGAACATATTTCCGGTATTAAGGGAAATCTGCTGAAGCTCATAGTCCAAGTTCGGTTCAATGTCCTCGTGTCTGTCTTTCAGCGAAGGAATGTTGAATGACCAAAGCTGAATACGTGCGAGAAGGTCCTCACGGAATTTTTTCTCTTTAATCATTAAGGAAAGATTTTTATTGGTTCCGCAAATCAGTTGGAAGTCGCTCGTGACTTCGCTGTCTGAACCCAACGGGAAAAACCGCTTTTCCTCTAAGGCTCGAAGCAGCATGGCCTGTTCATCAAGCCCAAGTTCTCCGATTTCATCGAGGAAGAGAAGGCCGCCGTCCGCAGCTTTGAGCAGGCCCTTGCGATTTTCAACTGCTCCGGTGAATGCACCTTTGACGTGGCCGAAAAGCGCAGACATACATGCGTCTCCTCTTAACGTGGCGCAGTTAAGTTCTACGAAATTGCCGCTCACCATGCGTTTCTGCTTCTTCCATTCGTAGACAAGGCGAGCCATCTTGGTTTTGCCGACGCCCGTGTTCCCCGTTAAAAGAATCGGTGCTTTAGATTTGACGCTGACCGTTGCCAATTCACGAATCATCTCATTGAATTTGGCATTCCGAGTTTCAATCCCTGACTTCAAAAAGCGAATACCGTCTTTCTGCTCCTGATGGAATCGTTCGGCAATCTTGTCATACTTGGAAAGATCAAGATCGATGATCGTATAGGTTCCGTTCGGATTCCGAGATTTCTGCATGTGTGTTTGGAGAAGTTTTCCCGGAATATGGCGTGATTCTGTCAGAAGGAAGAGACAGATCTGAATGACATGAGTACCTGTCGTGATGTGAACCAAATACTCTTCATTGTCCGTATCAAATTTATAGTCCTTTAAATTGTCGAAGATCCCGCTGTAGACTGTCTGAAAATCCCAGGGATCCTTTAGAACAACTTCGCGGAGATTGAATTCGGTTTCGGGCGAGACTTGCTGAAAGTCTTTCTGAACCAGCTGAGCTAGGTCCAGAAAGTTCTTTTCATAAAACAATTCGAACCTATCTACAAGAAGGTCGTCCTGTTGACCTAAAGAAATCGTCGGACGCCAACGTCCCCAGCGAGCCTTTCCGCCTTGATCTAGATTCGTTCCCAGAAAGCCTAATACGACAATTTTCTTTTTCATTGAACTATAAATTTTTATATAAAGTTATATGAAATTATAGTTTTTAACAAGGCTAGAATTACGTTTGATTTTCTCTTTATCGATAACTATTTGATTTATCGAAATATTGAAAATTTGGCACGGCTCTTGCAATAAGAATGGCAGATAGTAAAAAGGAAAAAACAAAATGGAAACTTTAAAAATCGACGGAAGCATCGGCCACGGGGGCGGCCAGATTCTTCGTTCCGCTTTAGCGCTTTCTGCCATTCTCGGAAAACCATTCGAAATGCACTCCATTCGAAAGGATCGCAACCAATCCGGTCTGCGCAGACAGCATCTTTGCGGTGTTTTAGCTACTGCCGAAATTTGCGGAGCAAAACTTGAAGGTGCTGAACTCGGTTCAGAGGATCTTCTCTTTATCCCTAAAAAGATTAAAGCAGGAACTTATCAGTTTGCTGTGGGCACAGGAGGGAGTGTCTCGCTGGTCCTTCAAAGCGTGCTTCTTCCGTTAACAGTACAGAAAATGAAATCTCACATTTCTGTCGCCGGCGGAACATATACGCCGCAAGCTCCGACAGCGGAATTTTTTGCAGAAACCCTTGTTCCTCGTATGAACCAGATGGGTTACTCAATCCAAGCTGAGATTGCGAGAGCAGGATTTTTCCGAATCGGCGGAGGATTAGTTAAGGTCGGCTGCTGCAGAAAAGACACCTTCATGCCGGTTTACTGGATGAACAAAGAGACACCGCGGAAGTGTTTCATTCAGATCGTCACGAGTCAGTTTCCGGAGAAAACCACGCTCAAGATTGCAAAGCTGATCCGAGAAGAACTCAGCAAGATGAGAAACATGATTCCGTATGAATTGGAGATCACTGAAAATCCCGACATCGAGGAACCGGGAGCTGCGGTAATCGTTAGGACGACAGGACGGAATCCTACGGTATTCAGTGAAATTGCTCAGTACGGTTACACCTCTGAAGCACTGGTAAGAAGTCTCGGCAAACAGATTAGAGGTTTTCTTGCGGCATCAGCACCGATTGAAACTCATTTAGCTGACCAGATCATTCTTCCGCTTTTCTTTGCAGCAGGAGGGAGCTTTTTAACCAAGGGCTTATCAGAGCATCTTGAAAGCTGCATCAAGGTTCTGGAATTGTTTACGGGGCAAAAAGTAAAGACAGAAAAAGACGGAAAGTGCCTGGTCGTCAACGTGCCTAAATTTAAGAGAGAGAATAATGATTAAAGGAAAAGATTTAGAGGAATTGAAAGTTCCCAAAGTTACCGAGATCAGAGCAAAACTCTATGAAGCCCTCGGAAAATCCTATGCAACCGGTAAAAAGGATTCTGAATTAAAACCTCTGGTCGGCAAACTGGCGGTATCTGCCAATCCGACAGAAGTCTTGGAGCAGGTAGATATCCCGGAAGAAGTTAGAGAAAATTTCAAAGCTGCAGCCGAAGAACTGGAGAAATTCCGAAGTGGCCGAATCGTTTACAGCGAGAGAAAAGAAAAGGCACCTTGGAAGTTGTGGGGCACAGAAAAGGTCGAAGCCAGAGCGCTTGAACAGATGGATGAGGCTGCTAGTTTGCCGATTTCCGTCGGAGGCGCTCTGATGCCGGATGCTCACCAGGGTTACGGTCTCCCGATCGGCGGCGTGCTGGCGACTAAAAACGCAGTGATTCCGTATGCTGTCGGCGTGGATATTGCCTGCCGCATGAGAATATCGATTCTTGATATTCCTTACGAAGAATTCGAAAAAGATCGCCGCAAATTCGGCGCAGCACTTTTGGATGAAACGCGTTTCGGCGTAGGTGTGACGTTCGAGCCCGGAAAGCGTACGCACAAGGTAATGGAGGATCCGTTATGGAGGAAACCCGGCGTCGTCAAAGAGAATTTCAAGCGTGCAGCTTCTCAGTTGGGAACGAGCGGTCACGGAAACCATTTCGTTGAATTCGGAAAGCTCACGATGGAGAACGACGTTGATGAACCGACCTTAAAAATTAAGGCCGGGATCTATACAGCGCTTTTGTCTCACTCCGGAAGCCGAGGCTTAGGCCTGCATGTTGCGAATCACTTCTCTGAACTGGCTCAGCAGCTCCATCCGGAACTGCCTGAGAACTTAAAGCGTTTGGCTTGGCTGGAATTAGATTCTCAGGAAGGAAAAGATTACTGGGAGGCCATGGAGCTCTGCGGTAAATACGCTGAAGCCAACCATGAGCTGATCCATGAGAGCGTGATCGGAGCTTTAGGCTGCGGCGTATTGGGTTTTGTAGAAAACCACCACAACTTCGCCTGGAAAGAGATGTATGACGGAGAAGAACTCATTGTGCATCGAAAAGGCGCAACGCCGGCCGGCAAAGGTAAGTTAGGTGTAGTGCCGGGATCTATGGGTTCGCCCGGATTCATTGTTCGAGGTAAAGGAAATGCGGAATCTTTCAATTCCTGTTCTCATGGCGCAGGCAGAGTGATGAGCCGAGCGGCTGCTTTCAGAACCTTGAAACATGCCGATATGAAAAAGATCCTCAAGGAACAGGGCATCTCTTTGATCGGAGGAACCCTGGACGAATCTCCTGAAGTCTATAAAGACATCAATAAGGTGATCGACGGCCAGAGAGATTTGGTGGATGTCCTGGCGAAATTCGAGCCGAAGCTTGTCCGTATGGCTGCTGAAGGCAACCAGTGGGGTAACAAAAAGAAGAAGAAAAAGCCGGAGAACAAAGGTGATGGAGATGTTTGTATGTAGGGAGGGCATCTGTTCCATCCGACTTAAAACGGATAGGCAGAAACAACAAGAGGCAGCAGGCTGCCTCTTGTTGAATCAGATCAGTCTAAAACTAGATCAGCATCAGCGAACGGAGGTAAGTGGCGATAATGGCAATTACCATGACGGGGATGGATCTTCTGATCAAATCAAACGGATTGAGTCCGCTCAAACCTGCAATAGCAATCGTCACACCTGCGATCGGGCTGGAAGAACGAGCCATACCGGAGGCTAACTGTAGCGGAGAAATCATGAATGCAGCGTTCAAACCAACTTTGGCTGCGATATCCGGAATCATCGGAGCGAAGCTGAAGAAAGCAGCGTTGCCGGAGCCCATCACGAAGGCGGAACCGACGACGATGAGGAACATAACGGTGAAGACAGCGTAACCGCCGGCCTGCATACCGGAAACGGAGTTGATGATTTCAGCAATACCGCCGGATTTCGTTAAACCAGCTGCGAACACTTCCGCGCAGACAATCAGGAAGACGGTGGAGGTAAAGACCTTACCCATACCCTGAGCAAAGGTCTTGATCGTGCCGATGGATTCTTTGAGGTTCATTCTTCTGATGCCGTCAAGGATGAGGGCAACGAAAGTGGAGACCAGCAGGGCAGTCACAACTTCCATGCGGATGCCTTTGTACATCAGCGGAGAGAAGACGAACAGGAGGATAACCGGGATCAGCGGGAAGAGTGCGTACCAAAGCGGAGCGTTTTCGGCTTTGGCGTCTTCTTTAGTCAGCTGAGGAACTTCGAAGTCTTCCTTAGTCAGGATGCCTTTGGCGAGGTCTCTCTTATCGAACCAGCGCTGGATAAAGAAGTGGGCAACGAGCATAGCGATAACAGCAACCCAGCCGATGGTCCACTGAACATTCAGGAAGAAGTCCATGACGTGCATCTTTGTGAGATCAGCAGCCAGAAGGTTGTTGCCGCCGGACGGGCCAAAACAGCAGCAGCCGCCGACCAAGATGGTTGCTGCGGCAGACTGACGGGAGATACCGCCCATGACCATAACCGGGTAGAGGGAGACCATCAGCAGGAGGGCTAAGCCGGCTGCAGACGGAATGAAAACATTAAGGATTAAGCTCAGAATGAAGCCCAGTGTCATAACGATGTACGGAGCTTTAATCAGCTTGAGCGGCTTAACGCTTAATCTCACCAGGGCGCCGGAAGCACCGATCTGGTCCATAAAGTAAGTGAAGCCGGCGATTGCCATGATGTTCATACCTAAACCGGCTGTTCTTGTCTGAAGCAGGTTGGTAAAGATCTGAATGACATCAAGGCCAGCAAGATGAGTCGCTTTTTTGCCGGTAATTAAAGGGTCCGGGCTGATGCAGGCGACTACCCCTAAAGTGATGAGGCCTACAAATAACAAAGCGCCGGGAGCATAGTACTTTTTGAAAATCAAGTACGCCGCTGCCGCAATCGAAGCAATAACGATGCAGATACTTAACATATAAATTTCCTTGGGCGGTTGAGATAAATAAATTTAGTTTTAATCATCGAATCACAGAATTGAGTTTCCTGGAGGAAAATCGGAGCTTTTTGCTAAACCGCTAATGCAGTCAGCTCCTCTTCTTCGATCGAAGGTTGAAGACCTAATTGCATCGTTTGCCTGAAACTTGTCAGTCGGAGGCAAAGAAGAGGTTTTAGAAACAAAACCTAGTCAGACCGATTGGCGCATAAGACTTCTTACGGAGTCATTATCGGGGCTATCCCGCAAAATTGTTATCAGAAATTACCTCAATATTTGTTAAGGCAGAAACGTGAGTAAACTTGAATTTGGTAGTTCTTGTTCGTGGAAACCTTAACAAAAATTCAAATAATTCGGTTTCGGAGTTGGATCTAACTAAGATATCCTAAAGTGCTGAAGTGAAATTACTCGAGTTTTCGAAGGGGAACAATCTTTTCCTTCCACAAAAAAATATAAATTGAATTATGCAAAGAGGTAATCTTTGTTGAAAAGAATCTTAAAATTAATTAACTAAAACGATAATCGTAATCTAAATTAAAAACAAGAGAAAATTAAATGAAAAAAAACGGGCAGAACTATAAATGTTTTCTTGATGGATGGAACGCCTGATGGAAAAATAAAATGCACTATTGGAAACTGGATTGGCGTGGTCTACAAGATCCCAATCAAAGAACTTGATTCTTGTAGAGAAAGAGAAGAATTGAAGTACAGTGGCGTGTACTTTTTAATTGGAGCCTCTGATAAGGATTCTGAGCCCGTTATTTATGTTGGCCAAGCAAGATCTCGCAAGAACGGAGAAGGAACAAATCAAAGACTAAATGAACACCATTCAAAATCAAAGGATTTTTTTTGGTCAGAAGCGATAGTTTTGACCACGTCAAATAACTCTCTTGGTGCAACCGAAATTAGCTATTTTGAAAATCGTTTCTTCTCCCTTGCAAATGAAGCTCATAGATATAAAGTTGTCAACAATAATGAACCTCCCAAAGGAAATGTCACTGAAGAGAAGGAAAGTGAGCTTGAAGAATTTATCGAAAATGCAAGACTTGTTATGAGCGTTCTTGGGCGTCGAGTCTTCGAGCCGATAGTAAAGAAGTCGGCGAAGCAGAATAATTTGCCAGTTACACCAGTTACCACCAATGTCATTTTCCTGATAAAGCAAGAAATAAAGGGAGATAAAGTAAACGCCAGGGCTATAAGGACTCCTGAGGGGATTGTCGTTCTGTCTGGAAGTAAATTAAGAGAAAAACCAGTACGTTCTTGCCCTAAAGACGCAAAGGCGAACAGAAGAAAATATAGGGATCTTATTGACGAGAACCACATACTTCAAGCAGATATCTTGTTTGATACTCCGAGTAGTGCAGCAAAATTTGTTCTTTTGCGTTCTGCAAATGGAAGAATTACTCTTAGTCAGTATGAGAAGGGTTATTGATTAATCGTTTTAGGCTGATTGAAATTTCTTCTAAGAAGAAAAAATAATAAAAATTTCTTTTATAGAAGAAAAAAGTTCAGAAAAGCCGTCCGTATTTCGGACGGCTCCTAATGCTTAATCTTCAGATTAAGGAACGAAACGATCGGTGATCTGTTTCAGAGAGAATTCCTCTTTCACAATGTGCTTGATACCGCGTTTAGCCAGAGTGGAGGCGCCCCTTTCATCGCAAATGATTGTTGTGCCTTTTCCTAAAAGCTGACCGTCCAGCATGATGACGTTGCCTTCAACAATTGTGGCAAAGGCCTTTTCATTTTGAATGTCCAGAATGGAGATGTCTGCATCGGCTCCGACGGAGAGATGTCCTTTGTTCTTTAGGCCTAAAGCTCTAGCTCCGTTAAGGCTGGCTTTAACCGCATATTCATTGAGATTCAGAGCTCCGAACTTCACAAGGAGAAGTCCATTTTCAACGATGACGTTGCGCGGGTAGCAGCCGCCGTCGGTTGAGAAGGAATCCACAACGAAAGAACCGTCAGAGCGTTTTGCGGTTGCAATAAGGAAGCGGCTAACAGCAGGATTAACTTTGAAGCTGCCAGTCGTTTTTGTTTCTTTACTTTCCCAATATTCGACGCCTCCTTTTCCGCTTAGAAGTTTGCCGATCACTCCGTCATCAACTAATACACCTGCTGCGCCGTCAAAAATTGCCTTCTTCATGCCGTCATAAGTCGGCTCATAGCCCAGCTTCTTGAGGCATGTAACGGTAACTTTGCTGATAGGAACATCGTTCTGTACGACCAGACGAGTTCCGTTCAATGGAGAAAGATAAGATTCTGAGAAGATATTCGGATGAGTCTTGAGAAGAGAAATCGCTTCAAGGGCTTCATCGGTTTCATTGGAGATTTGGCCGCGGCAGTAACTATTGATGTGAGCAATATGCAGGAAGTTATCCTTTGCCGCAGCAACAGCTTCTCTGAAGCCTTCGATATTCGAGCCGTGGGCAGTGCTACCGACGTGCCAAGCAATCCAGGATTTTTTCTGGTTCGCTAACTCGATAAAGTTTTCACTGATATCAACATCCATCGGGAAATGGCCGCCTAGAAGTTTGACGCCGATGCCGCCGTTTTCCAGCGTTCTATCCAGGAAGTCGGATTGTTCCTGCTGAGATGGACGGGAAGAGGTTAGTGTCTGTCCGGCTCTGGCAGCGTCAAGGATTGCAATGTTGACACCGGCGCCGCTTCCGGGAATGGATGTCAGAATGTCTTCTAAAGGTCCGGCCATATCCAGAGTAGTGCAAACGCCGGCCAGAGCAATCATGCGCTGAGCGTGTTTATGGCCTAACACCGTGCGCATATGCGTATGCATATCAATGATGCCGGGAATCAAGACTTTTCCTGAAGCCTCGATGAGTTTCTTTGCAGGAAGAGAGATTTCGTCTTCAATTGCGGTGATTTTGCCTTCTGCGACAGCCACGTCCTTTATTGCATTAATTTTGTTAAGAGGATCGACGACAAGCGCGCCTCGAATAATCAAGTCAAACATTTTGATTTTTCTCCTGAGATTTGATTTTGGTGTTGCGTGCTTGAGATTGTATGAGCATCAAGGCATCTTGAATATTGAGAATAACCTGCAAGATTTAGAAAAATTTTTTCTTGAAATTTCTCGATTTTTGTTACCCATTTAGATCATTTAGATATCAGGATTTGAAGGGCTTTCCATACAATTCGTACTCATACGGAAGAAACATAAATAAAGGCCTAATTTTGAACATTTACTCCATGACAAAACTTGCTGCAGTGACGGCATCTGTGTTGCTTACGACGACGGCTTTTGCTCAGCAAGATTCTCAAAAGTCCTTGGACTACTCCTTGGATACTGGTAATGTCGAGATCACTCCTGCGGGGGAGACTTCAACGATTCAGAAGGATGAAGTTGAAGACGACGAACCGTTTCTTCCGATTTTTGGCAAAGAAGCACGAGAAAAGGGATATGAACTGCCAAAAAGTTATGGTGTCAATGTTAACTACATGAATATTCATCAGAATATCAATGTTAAATCTATCCAATTCGATGGCTTGACTATCCCTTTTATCAACAGGCCGTTAAAGCCTGATTTGTTCAAAATTGATGTTCTAAGTACTCGTCAGAGAAGCCACACAGAAACATTACGTTTGGATGCTTGGGTATTTCCTTTTATGAACGTTTATGGAGTAGTCGGCCATACCAAAGGGCGTTCAATTTCGAAGATAAATGTAGGCTCCACTAATCCTTTCGTAAATAAACTCATTAAGTCTATGGGCGATATGGATGGAATCGATTTTGTGCTTAAATTCAAAGGTACTACTTATGGTTTAGGAACAACCTTTGCTGGTGGTGTTGGAAATTGGTTTGGACTGCTGGATTTGAACTACACGAGAACTAAGCTCAATATCATTGATGGTAATATCAAAGCCTTCACATTAGCCCCTCGAGTCGGCTATCGGTTCGTCTTGCCTGCCATTGATACCATTAAGTTGCCTCAGAGCAAATTTAGTCTCTGGGTAGGCACGATGTACCAGAACGTTGACCAGAATTTTCATGGAAAACTGTCTAAGTTGAGCTTCTCTCCAAAACTCCAGAGCCTTATTAGCGCAGTTAACAAAGGGCAGGGCACATTCAACGTTAAGCAAAAGATGGAGTCTCCGTGGAACATGTTGGCCGGTTTCCGCTGGGAAATTACTCCGAGCTTTAATATTCTTGCTGAAGCAGGTTTTATTAAGCGCAACAGTTTCTTTGCCGCTGTTGAGTATCGTTTCTAAGATTAAGAGAGTTAATTAATATGAAATTAGCTGAAGCGTTACGCGAGCGTAAACAATTGCAGATAAAGATGGGAACGCTGCGTCAAAAATTAATTGACAACGCGATCTATCAGGAAGGTTCAAAGCCGGTCGAAGCTCCGGCGGAGCTTATTAAAGCACTTGAATCGACACGGGGAGAACTTGCAGCTCTGATTAAACGTATCAATGCAACAAATTCCTCCGTCAAAGTTGGTGATTTCTTGCTTGGAGATTTGGTTGTCGATCGCGACACCAGAATCATGGAAGTTACAGCTCTGAATAATCTGATTGATCAGGCTTCTCAAGTTTCAAATCGTTATTCTCGATCTGAAATTCTTGTCCTTCCTTCAATTAACGTTAAGGAAACTCAGAAAAAAGTTGATCAGTTGGCCAAAGACATCCGCGAATTGGACAATTTGATTCAAGCTACTAACTGGAATACTGAATTAATCTAAAAGTTGATTGGTAGAGCGGTCAAAGGCGAAAGCAAAAAACTTACTTGCTCATGGCCCGAAGGCCCGGGCCAAAATTAATTGTAAAGGCCTGCGAAGTAACTAAGTTCACATGAGAACGACGGCTGTACTTTTCAGTTTCTCTAGAACATTTGACTACCGCGCTTTGATTTGATTGCTCGAGGGTGGGTTTGGGGATCAAGATCTTTTTACTAGTACGCCGTATCGGCGAAGTTTCCTGTCATTTAACAAGAGCCTTATTTTGACCGTACAGTTCGTTTAGTGCTTTTGTTACCTCTTTTATTGCCGCGGACTTCACAGAGTATTAATTCTTGATCTCGAAAAATCTTCAAAGAAAAAGAGCCGCAACTGCGGCTCTCAAAGTTACTGCTTAACCATTATTTTTGTTGTGCAGCTGAGGCTCCCGCTTGTCTTCCAAAAGTGAAGACGTCGGCAATGGCATTACCGCCAAGACGGTTAGCGCCATGAATCCCGCCTGTGACTTCGCCGGCAGCATACAGCCCGGGAACGGGTTTACCATCCTTGTCCAAAGCTCTAGCAAGCGTATCGATGCGGACGCCGCCCATCGTGTGGTGAACCGTTGGAACTTTAAGGCATGCATACCATGGTCCTTCAGTCATCGGTGCGTCGTCTGTGTTAGTTGCAACAAATCCGAACTTGTCTTTAGTGCCTTTGTTAGATGCAGCTTTGTTGTACTCGGCGACTGCAGCTTTGAGATGATCAGCAGGGACGTTGATGAGCTTTGCCATTTCATCAAGAGTATCAGCTTTTTTCACCCGACCGAGTGCCAACATATCCTTCATTGTGACGCCCATGCGGTCGGGTTTGTTTTCGTCCGGATAACGAAGTTTGTTCATTAACAACCAGTATGTCCCGTCCGGCTGCTTGAAGATAGCTTTGCAAAGCGTGTCGCGGGCAGCGGATTCAGAAACAAATCTGTCTCCGTTCTTATTGATGAACAGACGATTTCGGCCGGAGGTTGCAATATCCTGCATGAGGCCAGTTCCGGGCGTTCCGTTCGGATGGAGCTGAATATCAGACAAACCGATAATGTCGGCATGAGCGCTCTTAGCTAACTTCAAACCGTCACCTTGTGCTGCCTTATTAATATTAGTGGTGCCGATTCTGTTATCCAGCGTGACTTCCTTCCAGACGCCGGTGTTAACTTCCTGCCGGAACTTAACATTTGCGCCAAAACCGCCGGTGGCCAATATCACACTCGGAGCCATGACAGTGACCGGCTGCTTTCCTGTGTGTAATCCGGAGACTCCGATAACTCTCCCGGATTTGTCCATAATCAACTTTGTCGCTGGTGTTTCCGTTAAAACGACAACGCGGTCCCCGTATTCTTTGAGTTTGTTTTCAAAGACAGATGTATAAGCATAACCAGCCGGTTTCTTACCGTAATGGCTTCTCTGACCTAAAGAGCCGGTTGCGGCACCGATTTTGTCGCGGAATACGACACCTTCTTTTTCCATCCATTCAACGGTCGGATAAGCATTATCAGTAAGGTATTTGACGAGTTCAGGATTGCCGACATTGTGGCCTCCTTTCATCGTTGCTTCATAGAATTTCTGAACGGAATCGTCAATACCTTGTGCTTTCTGACGTTTGTCATCAACAGCATTTAAGGCACCACCGGAAACGTTGGTAGAGCCACCGAGATAACCAAGTTTTTCAAGAATGACCACTTTCTTTGCGCCGTTTTCGAGAGCAGAGACGGCAGCCGCTAAGCCCGTTCCGCCACCGCCGATAATGGCTACGTCAGCCTTGTATTCAACAGGAGTAGAAGAGATGTGGGAGACTTTTCTTGTGTAGTTTTTTAGTTCCTGGTCTGTACCTCCGGCCTTCTGAAGACACGTTCTAACGGCAGATTTAAGTGCGAGGCTTGAGAGGGAAGCGCCGGTAATATTGTCGACACCAATAGTTTGGTCTTTTAATATTGCGGCAGCTGTTTTGTCCAAAGCAACTTTACCGACGCCGAAACTTTCCAGGTTTTTGCTGGCATCGATGGCGGCAATTTTGTGATCTTTAATCGTGACCTTGACAGTCATCGGTGCATTGTGACCGTTGACAGTGGTTTCGTAAACTCCGTCAGTCAGTGCAGCCTGAGATTGACCGGCAAAAGCCATGGATAACATAAAAGGAATCAAAGCAAGTTTTTTCATCATCAATTCTCCTTGATGCATTGCGGGACAAGTAGTTTTATAGCATCGGCGACTACCTAGGTAGTTTGCTAAAAATCAAAAACTCAGGAAAATACTGATGTTAAAGAAATGGAAAATTTCTTTGTCTATATAAACTTCAGGAACTTAAGATTAAGCTGTTGTTAGTTAATTGAATAGATTTGGAACAAGGATTTCAAATGGCCGACCTCTCATTTCCACTTGATAAGCCTTTGTCGCCCCTTGAAATGAAAAGGCGTTTATTGCGGCTTAATGGGAAACTTTACGCTGTTAGAAAATGGAAAGATCCTCAGGCAGATAAGGCTATTCATCTTTTGGTCAAGGACAACATCGGAGTCACAGGCTTTCCGACGTCGGCCGGCAGCCATGCATTAAAAGATTTGGAGCTTCCCGATGCTTTTTGCATTCAAAGACTGCGCCGGAATCCCAAAATCGAAATCTTCGGCAAAACCCATCTCACGGAATTGGCCGGCTTTGTGACTTCCAATGTGCTTCCGTATGGCTATTCAGAGTTAGGAGGTTTCGGTCAAAATCCCCATGGAAACTTTCCCTGCGGGGGTTCAAGCGCAGGATCTGCCATTGCCGTCGCAGCCGGTTTTTGCGATGCAGCCCTTGGCACTGAAACCAGAGGAAGCCTAATGATCCCGGGTTTTAGAAATGGTGTGTATTCATTTAAGCCAACTAGAGGATTAGTCTCCAGAACCGGAATTATTCCGTTGTCTTCATCTTTTGATGCGCCGGGTGTATTGACTCGAAATCCGGCTCTATTGAAAGAGGTTTTCCTATCAATGATTGGCGTCGATCCGGCTGACGATCAATCTTTTGAATTGAGGAGTAAGGAAAGCAAGCCTAGTAGAAAAAGAATCATCTTATGTGTAAACCGCAGTCTCGGAGAGATGGAGTTACTGCAAACTAAGCTGCGTTCTTTCTTAGCTCAACTAAAACTCAATGGATTCGAGATTATCTTTATTGATTTGCCTGAAGTCAGTTTTGATTACAAAACAATTAGTTCGACCGATATTCGAGCTGATATAACTAAGTTCCTACATCGATATGGCTCAGACAATGAGCCACGCTCTTTCGAGGGACTCGTAGAATGCTATCGAGAAAGGCCTCATGCACATCTTTACGGCATGGAGCGTTTGGAAGACGCGTTAGCTATGCCTCAAATTGAAAAATCTGAATTGAAAAAATTGGTTCAGGAAAATGTGGTGAAAGCCAGGAACTTAATCAATAGCATTCTGGATCGTTACGATGCTGACTTTGTTGGTTTTCTGAACTTCGTAGACTGGTTCTCCATTGGAGGAGGACCTAGCAGCACTTTGCCGGTTTCTTTTGAGACTAAACCTCCAATTTCTATCATGCTGGGCTCGAGAGTCGGAAATGATTTGGCTCTTCTTGATATCGTGCAAGAGTTTTCTGAAGTAGCAAAAGCCGCTCAACATACTGACAATTAAGCAATAAAGCAGAATGATTATCCTCATCGCCGGCGACACTCATACAGGCAAGACGAATCTTGCTCAGAAACTTCTTGAGCATTACAAGATCCCGTATGTTTCGATTGACCACCTAAAGATGGGACTTATCAGAAGCGGTAATACTGACCTCACTCCTGAAAGTGACGATGATGCTTTGACGGAAAAGCTTTGGCCGGTCGTCAGGGAAATGATCAAAACTTGTATCGAAAACAACCAGAGCCTTATTGTCGAAGGCTGTTATATTCCATGGGACTGGAAAAAAGATTTCACAGAAGAAGAAGGAAAATCAATTAGTTATCTTTGTTTAATTTTCAGTCGAGCTTATCTGGAAAAGAACTTCAATCTGATCAGAAAACACGAAAACGTCATCGAACAGCGGCAATGCTACGAGCTCGCTTTGGAAGACATGATTTCGTGTAATGAAAGAAATTTTCAAAACTGCTTGGAATACCACCTAGGTCATATTGACATAGATGACAAATACGAAGTTTTTCCGCAGGCCGTTGCCAGCATTGAAAAACAATTGAAAGAAGGTTCGGATTTCAAAGCTAGGAGAAATAGTCTCTAAGGAAATTAAATATTGAATATCTCTCTCGTTCTAGCCTCTATCGAGGCCGCGTCTTCTTCAATAGGCTTCCGTACTCCAGTTAATAAAATTTGGACGTCGTCTGCCAGTATCTGTGGGATACCGGAGAGTTTTCGCATAACTAAAGTTTGTTCCGGGCACGCTTCCACACACCGTTTGCAGTCCACGCATCTGAGAGGGTCTGCCAGGAGTTTAAAGTGACCGTCCTTCTCTCGTGAGGTTAAGCAGCCGGAAGGGCAAAGCAGCACACAGATGTTGCACCCGGTGCATGTATTTTTGTAAACACCGGGAAGCGGAAATATCTTCTCAGTAATCTCATACTCCGTTTTTTTGTCACGGATCAGCTTGATGCAGTCAATAAGCATCTCTCGACCAAGCACTGGGAAAACTTTCTCAGTTTTCGGAGCATTGCCTTTCAAGCTTGCAATTTCTGACCTTTCCAGCAATTCATTAGAGATCTTTCTAAAGATCTTTCTGCGCTTTAAATTGTCTAATTCTTCGGAGGCCGTTTCAGCAATTTCAATCTTCGGCTGTATCTTCAGTATGTCTGAGAGTCTGGAAATTTTTTGAGCCATGCTTTTGGCAGGGTCTCCTTCGTTACTGATCGCGCAGTTTCTGCAGTTTCCGCAATAAACAACAACTTTAGCTTCCGTTGTTAATTGGGCCAATACGAAGAGCGCAGGGCTCATACTTCCTAAACAACCGACGGAAATTCGTTCTTTTGCTTGCGAACTTTTAGGGCAAGTAAAGATAGCCGAGAGATTGGTCGATTGATGTTCTTGATTCTCTTCCAGTAATTTTTTGAGTTGAAACAGAGCAGAATAAAGAGGGTACTTTGCAAAAGCAAACGCCTCAGTAGGACAAGAACTTACGCACGCTCCGCAAACAGTACATTTGATATTTTCTAAACCGATCGTTCCGTTATTGAGGAAAATGGCTTTTTCACGGCATGCTTCAACACAGCGACGACAAGAAGATTTTGGAAAAAGAGTCCTAACGCATCGGTTTTTCTCAAATGTGAGCTTGGCGTTATGAATATCTAAAGCTTGTTCGCCGTACCTTTTCTCAATGTCAGAACGGCACAGTCCAAGCAGATGTTCAATTACCTGTGTTTTATCAAGGGACATCTTTTCTTTCTAGCAGGTTGTGATGGCCTCTATTCTAGGAGATAGCAGGAAGAACAGAACAAAAAAATCGCCCTCCGAAAGATTTGGAGAGCGAGTTAGGAGAGATGTATGAAAACTCATGTTCTGAATTTGTTATTCGGTGGCCTTTTCTTTCAGTCGCGACGTTAATTCTTTCTTTAATTCTTCAAGAAGCGGGGGAAGCGTCTCAGTGCATTTTCCATAAATTCTATGATTAAATTTGGAATATGGATGGATGAGCGGATCTAAATCAAGATTGATTCTTATCGATGCTTTCGTTTCTCTCACGAAATTGGCCGCAGGATAGACGGTGCCGGAAGTGCCTACGGAAATAAAGACGCAGGCTTTCTTGAGATACGAAGGTATCCAATCCATGCCGTAAGGTACTTCTCCGAAAAGCACAACATTGGGTCTCATTGCGAAATTGGTCGCTTCGCAAACCGGGCAAACCTGTTCTCGTTCGTAGAAGCCGACTCTTGGGAAAGTCTTTTTGCACTTTCTGCACAAGGAAGTTTGGAAGTCGCCGTGCAGATGGAAAACTCGTGGAGCTCCTGCTAATTCATTAAGGTTGTCAACGTTTTGAGTGACATGTATCACATCACAAAAAGGAGCCATTTCCTTTTGGAAATTTGCAATTGCTATATGAGCTGCGTTAGGCCGACACGGTTCGGCGTTTTTGATTCTTTCGTTATAGAAGTCAAATACATCTTGTGTATGCCTTTCAAGTGCGCGGATAGAAGCGAGCTCCTTTGGATCGTATTTTCTCCAGAGGCCGTTGGCATCTCTAAAAGTCGGGATTCCGCTCTCTGCAGAAAGACCCGCTCCGGACAAGATGAATACAAGAGGGCGATCACCTTTAAGCGTTAATTCTTTGAAGTTTATTTCCATTATTTTCTCCAGGTCACTTTATTAGTTAGAACCTAAGAAGATTCTTGCCTTATTAGTAATCTTAAACAGACTCACGTTAATATTTGTCGCGATATGGAGATAAAGGATCCACGATGCAGAAGAATAGGGAAAGAGCGAAGATGCAAAAAGGGGATCGGAAAATTTCCGATCCCCGAACATGTTAGAGATCAAACAATCTCAGCTATTGGAAAGATTAGTTTCCTTTAGCAGCATGTGTACCGGCATCACGACCGAAAGTCATGATGTCAGCAATGGCGTTGCCGCCCAAACGGTTAGAACCATGGATACCGCCTGTGGTCTCACCGGCAGCATAAAGACCTGGGATAACCTTACCGTTGGCGTCAAGAACCTGAGCCTTGGTGTTGATTTCCAGTCCGCCCATGGTGTGGTGAACAGTCGGAACCTTCTGGCAGGCGTACCAAGGACCTTCAGTCATCTGCTTGTCAGCCTTGTTGTTGGCGACGAAGCCCAGCGGATCCTTGTATGTACCGGCAACAACACCGTTGTAGTCTTCAACAGCCTTCTTCAGGTTAGCAGCAGGCATGTTGAGTTTCTTGGCCAGTTCGTCAAGTGTCGGAGCAGAAACAACACGACCGAGGTCGATCATGTCTTTCATCTTGGCGCCGTTGGCGTCAACCCAGTCAAGAGACGGATAACGGAGGTGGTTAACCAGGACGTAGTAAGTAGAGCCGGGTTGTGCAAAGATAGCCTTGGCCAAGACGTCACGAGGAGCACCTTCGTTTACGAAGCGGTTGCCTTCCTTATTGATGAACAGACGGTTACGGCCGGATGTACGAACCATTTCCATCAAACCTGTCCCCGGAGTTCCGCAGGGATGAACCTGAATGTCGGACATACCGATAACGTGTGCACCGACTTTTTCACCCATGATGATGCCGGAGCCCTGGGCAGACTTGTTGAAGTTCGTGCAGCCGATGCCCTTGCCGAGGTCATAGTCTTTGAACACGCCGGTGTTGACTTTCTGACGAAGAGCAACATTAGCACCGAAGCCGCCTGTTGCCAGGATGACGCCCTTGTCAGCCATGAACTTGGTGGTCTTGCCGGTGTGGTTGTCTTTAGCTACTACACCGATAACACGGCCGGCCTTGTCCTGAATCAGGGAGACCGCGTCCATGTCGGTGTAGACCTTCATGTCGTTGCCATGAGCGGCGATGTATTTTTCGAAGGAACGAATATAGGTGTTGCCGGACGGAGTAGCAGGATAGTGAGAACGCTGCCACAAAGCACCCGTAGCAGTACCGACTTCGTCTTTAAACTTAACGCCGATGCTTTCCAGCCAATGAACGGACTCTAAAGCATGGTCAGTCAGGTAATGAACCAGATCAGGATTGCCGATATTGTGGCCGCCCTTCATGGTCTGTTCATAGTGTTTCTGGATAGAGTCTTCGATACCCTGTTTGCCCTGACGCTGCGGGTCAGCTGCGTTCAAAGCGCCTTCAGAAACGTTGGTGGAGCCGCCGAGGATGCCGAGTTTTTCAAGAACGATAACTTTGGCACCGGCCTGCTGGGCAGCGATAGCAGAAGCTAAGCCGGATCCGCCGCCGCCGACAACGACAACATTAGTCTTGATTTCAGCGGGAAGAGCAGTGTATTTTTCGCTGTTCTTCATCAGCTTGGCCATGTCAGCCTTGGAAACCTTAGCCTGTTCGAGTGCTTTCTTAACGGCGCCCTTCAATGCGAAGGAAGTAATGGTTGCGCCGGTAACATTGTCTACGCCGAGAGATTGGCGATCGATAATCTTCTTGGACAGTTTGTCCAGAGCGACTTTGCCGACACCGATAGTTTCAAGGTTGTCAGGATATTCAATCTTTTCAATCTTGTTCTTGCTGACGGTTACCTTGACGGTGAAGGCAGCATTATGACCGTTGACTTTTTCAGTGTAAGTTCCGGGTGTATAGGTGACTGCATTGGCTGCGAGTGCAACGCCGGCAAGTCCGACAGCCACGGAAAGTTTGGTCAAAAGCATTAGTTTTCTCCTTTGGTAGGTACGGGAAAGATCCATACCGTTGTCTTACAAAAGTACCCACAAGAGGTACTTATTACAAATTGTAAGAGACAATAGGAGAAAATGAATAGGTACAAGTACTATGGGTTATCGTCTTTCTGGATGTCTTTCTTTTTGCAGACTATTCCGGAGAGCTTGCCGCTCAGCCTCTGTAGGGAAGAGAGGTTTTCTTCCTCAATATCATCATGAAGGCCTTTAATCTGACGGGATATCAGGAGGGCGATCGTTAAGATGAGAATTGAAACAGAAGTAAGAAGAATCCACTTGCTCGTTAGATGTTCCATATTAATAATGAGGTAACGAGCAACAGCCACAACAGTAATGACCAGAGGCGTCTTGAGTTTTAACTCATGCTGTCCGAGCGAATACTGTCTGACCATCGACAAAATCTCGATGAATAAGAACAAGAGCAGTAAGTTGGCCAAGCCGATGCTCTTGGTCGCAAACATGTCATAACCTTCGGCCACGATCGCGACTGCGGTCGCAATTGTGATGATGATCAGGGCGCCTGCCTGAATGATCAGAAGAAGGGTTTCGAACTTGTCGTTAATTTTTGCGATGATTGGTTTATTCATTTTTTTTTTCTTAATTAATAATGGATCCCGCGACCCGTGCCTGCATTATGAGAAAAAAAAGAGGCTAGTGCGGCTTAATAAGTAGCAAACTACCAAGAATGGGCGAAAGCGATCTTGGATTGCAACTTTTTGTTCATCAAAAATCAAACTGTTCGATTCATCTATTTGAAAATAAATAGAAAAGTAACTGTTGAACAAACGGTTGATCGCTGAAAAATTATTTAGCAAACTACTAGACAAACAAAAAATACTTGTTTTTAAATTTTGAGAGGAATCCTCTTCGATCTGAGTGTTTAGAATTGGAGCACATTTTTGCCAGGTAATGGCAGCGATTAATAAGTGGAGGGGAGCATTGGATTGTGCTCAAGTGCGAACCAAACTCGCTCTCTTAAAAGGATGCGGAATAACGAATAAACGCACGCGGTAAAAGTATGGAAGGTATTTCTCTCATTTCGACCTTAGCGATCGGTTTCGGTGTCGCTTTAGTCCTGGGTTTTTTGGCAGAAAAATTAAAAGTGCCGGCATTGGTCGGCTACTTGCTCGCCGGTATTTTGGTTTCGCCGTCGGTATTCGGCTTTGATGTGGATTTGAACTTGGCCAACCAGCTGGCTGAAATCGGCATCATGCTCCTGATGTTCGGCGTGGGCCTGCATTTCTCCTTGACAGACTTGCTGAAGGTCAAAGGTCTTGTTGTTCCGGGCGCGATTTGCCAAATGCTTTTGTCAGCCTTAATCGGTTTCGGCTTAAGCTGGCTCTGGGGCTGGGACGTAGGTCATTCAGTTCTTCTCGGCTGCTGTTTATCCTGTGCTTCCACGGTCGTTGTTCTCAAAGCCTTGGAGGCAAGAGGCATGCTCGAAGGCTTCGACGGCAACGTAGCAGTGGGCTGGCTGATCGTGCAGGACATGGTTACGGTCTTGCTCTTAGTTCTCCTGCCGCCGATGGCTTCAGTGTTCACAGGCCAGGCTCAGACTTCTTCTCAGCCGCTCTGGCAGCTTCTGCTTATAACCTTGGCTCAGGTTGTCGTCTTTATCGTACTGATGCTGGTGATCGGGCGCCGTCTGCTGCCGTACCTCCTCTGGCAGGTTGCCAAAACCGGTTCCCGCGAACTCTTTACGCTTTGCGTATTGGCAGTGGCCATCGGTATTGCCTTCGGCGCCGCTGAAGTCTTCCATGTGTCCTTTGCTTTGGGTGCCTTCTTCGCCGGCATGGTGATGCGTGAATCCAAGTATGCCCATAGAGCAGCCGTGGAATCCCTTCCGCTGAGAGATGCCTTTTCGGTCATTTTCTTCGTCGGTGTCGGCATGATGTTTAATCCGATGGTGATCGTCGAACATCCTTGGCATCTGCTTTGCGTGCTGCTTTTAATCCTCTTCATTAACCCGATCATCGCCGCATTATTAGTGATGCTGTTCCGTTATCCCTTGCACACCGCCTTGACACTCGGCGCATGTTTAGGACAGATCGGTGAATTCTCGTTCATCTTGGCGAGCCTAGGAAAGTCCATGGGCATCGTCTCTGACGAAGGCATGAATCTCGTCTTGGCAACAGCGATTTTGACGATTGCGCTTAACCCGATTGCTTTTGCCACCCTTCCGAAAGTCGCTGAATTCCTTAAAAAACGCAGCAAACTGGCTCGTATTTCGGCTGCTCGCCCGGATCCACAGTCTCTTATGCCGGACGAAGTCGAAAAGAAGAAAATCACCGGTCATATCGTCATTGTGGGTTACGGCGACGTCGGCTGTAAGTTAACAGCAGCTCTTCAGAAAGATGAAATCCCAACCGTTATCGTCGACAAAGACGATTCCCTGGTGGCTCAGCTGCGTAAGAACGGATATACCGCTATTCAAGGCGATGCCGTGGATCCGTCTGTTCTGCTTCAAGCTCACGTGCAAAACGCTGCCGTGATTGTTCTGACAATCCGTGATGAGATTTTGGAACGCAAGGTCGTAGAAACTGCCAAGCTGATCAATCAAGGTGTTAAGGTTATCCTTCGAGCCGCTACTGACCAAGAAGCTAACCACTTCAGAGCGGATAACCTGGGAACGGTTGTTCAGGCTTCTGTGATTCTGTCCCAAGAAATGGATAAGTTGGTCCGTCTGGCAATCCTTAAAGGCGATTCTCCGGTGGACGAAGAAATCGCAGTTAACAGTGATGTCAACCCGGCGCCCCCTTCACAGCATCCTGAAGTCTATCCCTAATATTTTGTTGAGGAAGCTGAGTTTTTCAGTTTCCTTATTAATCTCGTGTGTCGCCTTTGGGAATTGTTCGATTTCTAAGAAATAGCGAATAAGGAATAAGAGTATTTATCCCTTTGATCCTTATAGAAATTATGCGTCAAAAGCGAGATTTCTAAGATGGGCGGAAAAGTCCCATTTGTCAGTCTCAGAAAGCTTTCTCGAAAGTAGAATATTGCCTGAATTTGCGTGGACGAACCGGTTGGATCCTCCGAGTCATGCAATTCGCTTAAGTGTACAGAACGGTTACGCTCAAAGAATTTTTAGCAATCTGCATTAAATTTTTGCCCGCATAGGACAAACGAACGATGAGTCATAGTTTTAGCTTGATTTCGACCTTGGCGATCGGTTTTGCGATTGCCTGGGCGCTTGGCTTCCTCATGGAGCGCATCAAAGTACCGGCATTGGTTGGCTACTTGCTCGCCGGTATTATTATTTCGCCCGCAACACCCGGATTTGTGGGTGATGTTAATATTGCTTCCGAACTCTCCGAAATCGGTGTCATGCTGCTGATGTTCGGCGTCGGCTTGCATTTTTCTATGACCGATCTCATTCGAGTCAAGAATATCGCGGTTCCCGGAGCTATTCTTCAGATGGGCCTGGCGACCTGTTTAGGCGCGGTTTTGGCCCATTTCTGGGGGTGGCCGTGGGGACAAAGCATCGTCTTTGGTATGTGTCTTTCCTGCGCCTCCACGGTTGTGCTTCTGAAAGGGTTGGAAAGCCGAGGCATTCTGGAAAGCGGCGACGGTCAAATCGCCGTGGGCTGGTTGGTCGTCGAAGACATCATGACCGTCTTGATCTTGGTGCTCCTGCCTCCGCTGGCTTCCTTGCTGGGTTCTCCTCTGCAAAATACCGAGGCTTCTTTGCCGCTTTGGCAGATTGTCGGCATCACGCTGGCTCAAGTATTCGGTTTCATCATCCTGATGCTGGTTGTCGGAAAACGCCTGCTTCCGTGGCTTCTTCGCCAGGTTGCTAAGACGGGTTCCCGCGAGCTCTTTACGCTTTCAGTGTTGGTATTTGCAATCGGTATTGCTTACGGTGCAGCACAGATCTTCCATGTCAGTTTCGCATTGGGTGCCTTCTTCTCCGGCATGGTGATGCGTGAAAGCCGTTACTCTCATCGCGCTGCGATGGAGTCACTACCGCTTAGAGATGCCTTCTCGGTTATCTTCTTTGTGGGCGTCGGCATGATGTTTGATCCCAAAGTCATTTACGAACAGCCCCTGCATGTATTGGCCGTGCTTGCCATTATTATCTTAGGCAAAGGTCTTGTTGCTTTTGGTCTGGTCTTGTTATTCCGTTATACGCTTCACACTGCTTTGACGGTTGCTGCCGCACTGTCTCAGATCGGTGAATTCTCGTTCATTTTGGCTGCACTTGGACTTCAGCTCAAGATCCTGCCGCAAGAGGGCATGAGTTTAGTATTGGCCGGCGCCATTATTTCTATCGCCCTGAATCCGTTTGCCTTCGCAACGGTCGGACCGGCTCGTGACTTCATAAAAAAGCGTTGGGGATTCGCTAGAAGAATGGACGCGCGTATCGATCCAATGGCACTTATGCCGGACAGCGTCGGCAGCGACATCCTCCACGGTCATGTGGTTCTTGTCGGTTACGGAGAAAAGGGGAAAATCATCCTCGAAGAGCTGCTTCAAAGACATCTTTCCGTTGTAGTGGTAGACGATCACCATTCGGTTATTGAAGAGCTTCGAGAGAGGAATGTTAATTCTATTTACGGAGATGCTACAGATCCTGCTGTCCTTATCCAAGCTCATATACATGAAGCGGCCATTCTTGTTCTGGCAATTGAAAATGAGATCCTTTGCCGCAAGATTGTTGAAACAGCCAAGATCCTGCGACCGACCATTGAAACAGTCATGCCTGCCGAAAACGAAGAAGATGCTAAGGCCCTTAAGGCGGACGGTGTTGCTCAGGCTTTTGTACCGGACGAGCTCTTGGCGCAAGCCATCGTTCAATTCACGATGAGCCGTTTTGGCAAAGAATCCGAAGACCAAAAAATTCGGGAAGAGGAGGCAGAAGAACGAAAAGCAGTTGAAAGAGGAGCACTCTAGTTCTTCCTAATTTGGCTCGAGTTTTCGAACTCTATGTACAACAGGCGCCTTTCGGCGCCTGTTGCGATTTCAATTAAATACTCGGTTAGTACTCAGTACCTGAAGTATCTCCTGCAGGGCGAGCCTGAGCAGGAACAACCAAAACCAAATTCGGTTGTGTCTTAGAAGCAGAGGGCAAAGGAGCGACTTCAGCAAGTTTGCCGTGTTTCTTACGTAGCTCTTCGATTTCGCCGAATTCGATGGCGCGATTAGGACAACTTTCCACACAGATCGGCTGAAGTCCTCTCTGCAGGCGGTCAAAGCAGGCATCGCACTTTCTCATCTTGTGAGCAGTTTCGTCCAATACCGGTGCATGATACGGGCAAGCCTGTGCACAAAGTCCGCAGCCGATGCACTTCGTCGCATCAATGACCACCAAACCGTCTTCTGCACGTTTGTGATGTGCTTTTGTCGGGCAAACCTTAACGCAGGCAGGGTCGGAGCAGTGGTTGCAGCCTAAGCTGACGTAATAACCGAACACGTCTTGTGTCCAGGATCCGTCAGCAGCCTGTTTCCAGTTTCCGCCGGCGTATTCATGAACTTTGCGGAAGTTCATGCCCACGGGAAGGTTATGTGCGTCCTTGCATGCTACGGCACAAGTCTTGCAGCCGGAGCATTTTGATACGTCAACAAAAAATCCAAGTTGTGTCATCTTTTTTTCTCCTAGGCCTTACGGACTTCTACAAGGTTGGTGTGCTGAGGATTGCCTTTGGCCAGCGGGCTCGGGCGCAGCGAGGTAAGCGTATTGATGTTGCCGCCTATGTCGACGACATTACCGTTCTTGTTGACCGGCGTGTACCAAGCGCCCTGAGGAATGCTCACAACGCCCGGCATAATTCTTGAAGTGACTTTTGCCGGAAGTTCGACGATACCGCGATCGTTAAAGATCTGAACCAAATCGCCGTTGTTGATTCCGCGTGCTTTAGCGTCCAAAACGTTCATAAAGACGACGTCAGGATGCTGTTCACGCAGCCAGGGAAGGTTGTGGAAGGTGGAGTGAATACGGCCGTGATGGTGGAAACCGTAGCACTGCAGCGGATACTTCTTCTGCAGTTCATCCCCGTACATCTCCCAGTTTCTGAAGTAGATAGGAATCGGAGAGATCACATCGCCGGGATTCAGCTTCCAGGTATTGGCGATATTGTTAAGACGTTCGGAATAGATTTCAATCTTGCCGGACGGAGTCTTAAGCGGGTTCTTAACCGGGTCGGCTCTGAATTCGGAAAGCGCAACCGGATTCTTTCTCCAGCCGTAGACTTGAGCAGGACCGCCTTTCCAGAACGTATCCCAATCAGGCAGCTGAGGAACTTTCTTGCGTGTTTCGTTGTAGCACCATTCGAGCCACTGCAGCTGAGTTCTTCCTTCCGTGAATTCCTGTTCCTTGCCGAGTTCCTTGGCAATCAAGCGGCAGATTTCGTACGAAGTCTTCTGATCCCACTGAGGTTCGACAGCCTTGTGCATCGGCAGCATGGAAGTCGTACCGCCGTTAGAGCCTCCTTGGCAGGCGATGTCGTCGGTTTCAGGGCCAAGGACGTCCGGAAGAAGAATATCGGCATAACGGCAGGTCGGTGTCATCATGTTGTCGCAGACTACGATGAATTCGCACTTAGATGTGTCGCGAAGGATCTTATCCGTTGCGTTTGAGTCGGAGTGCTGGTTAATCGTAGTGTTGCCGCCGGAGTTCACGATCATCTTGATATCGTGGTCCAGCTTCTTGACGCCGCGCATACCGTCGGTAATGTCGGTCATGTCTTTACCGCGAACAATGGCATCCGTCCACATGAAGACAGGGATCGTGGCTTTAACAGGGTTCTTGCCGATCGGGAGATAAACAGCTGGCAGAGAAGAGTTGCCTTCGGCATCACCCGGGTTCGTGCCCGGCAAGCCGACTTGACCTAAAAGAATCGGCAGCATGGCGATGGCGCGAGCGGTTTCTTCGCCGTTAGCCTGACGCTGAGGACCCCAGCCCTGAGATATGAAGCAGGGCTTAGTCGTGCCCATTTCCTTAGCAAGCTGAACAATGGTCTCTACCGGGATACCTGTAATCTTGGCAGCCCATTCCGGAGTTTTAGCGATTCCGTCTTTGCCTTTGCCGAGGATGTGGCTCTTGTAGTCACTGCCTTTTGCGGCAGAGGCGGGGAGTGTTTTTTCGTCGTAGCCGACGCAGTATTTATCAAGGAAGTCCTGGTCGACCCAGTTATTCTTGATCAGTTCGTAGGCAATGGCTTCGACTAAGGCAGCGTCCGTACCCGGACGAATCGGAATCCACTGATCCATACCTGCGGCAACGGTATCGTTGTACATCGGGTCGATCATGATGGATTTCGGATGGCCTTTTTCTTTAGCGCATTCGAGCTGATAGCCTTTACCGCCGCCGGATCCGCGTGTGACTAAAGTATTGCCTCCGAATGTGACATACAGTTTGGCGTTGCCGATTTCACTCATGTCTGAGCCGGGACGACCGCCGTAGGTGTAAGGCATGGCTGCGCCGATCTGGGCGGTGGAGTAAGAACCATAGTACTTAAGGTAGCCGCCCATGAGGTTGAGCAGGCGCCACCAAGCGCGTCTGGAGTTCACTAGAGACTGCTGGCCGGAGCAATACTGCCAATAGACGGATTCATTGCCGTATTTTTCAACGGTTCTCTTGAGGTTGTCTGCCACGGTTTTGATGGCTTCATCCCAAGTAATGCGTTCGAATTTGCCTTCGCCGCGTTCACCGACGCGTTTCATCGGATATTTCAGTCGATCCGGTGAGTACAGGCGCTGTCTTAATGCACGGCCGCGCAAGCAGGCGCGAATCTGACGATGATCGCAGGCGTCACCGGCGGTGTTGTCGGTTTCAACGCGAATGACTTGGCCGCCTTTGACAAAGCAGCGCTGCGGGCAGCGCTGGCCGCAGTTAATCACGCAGGCATTCCAGTAGAAAGGTTCAATTTCTTTAACCGCCTGAGCAACGGCTTTAGAGATCGGATTCATCAAAAAGCTGCCTGCAGCAACGCTGAGTGCTGAAAAACGCAGGAAACTTCTTCTTCCGAAAGTGCTCTGTGGAAGATTGAACATGTGCTCTCCTTGTTTTTTAATTTTTGGGGTGGGTAAACAAAGATTAGGGGTCTTTGTTGCCTAAAATTGTATTTAATACGTTCGGATGAGGTCAAGAGTGTGAATCTAGTAATAACGAGTAGTTGTTTGTCTGCGAAATCCCGACAACGATAAACCCTCTCAATGAATATTTAGCTAACAAATAATCAAAAAGAGATATAGGAAAAATCCAATATTTGTTTTATGGTAAAAAAGAAAAAGGCCTCGCAATTCGGAGACCTAAGTAAGAAATAATTCTTTAGGTAAAGTCGGGTCGGACGTATAGCTCACCGGGCGTTGCTACATAACCTAAGTGTTCGGAAATATCATCCGCAGTGTGTTTGATTTCGCTGATCCAGCCTTCTAAGAAACTGCTGGCGGGAGAGGAGATCGAAAGGCAGGCAACTAATTTGCCGGAGTCGTCACGGATGCCTGCGGCTACACAGCGAACCCCCATTTCCAGTTCTTCTTCATCTCGCGCAAAACCAAGAGTTTTGATCTTGGAGATTTCAGTCAGAAGGGTGTCGATGTCCCCGATGCTGTTCGGAGTGGACTTTTCAAGGTTGGTCCGCAAAGCATAGGCACGAATCTGCTCGAAAGAATCTTCGGCTAAGAAGAGTTTTCCTGAACTCGTGGTATGCAGGGGAGCAGTAGCGCCGATCGTACGGACGACTTGAATGCCCGGACGCTCACGCATGATACGATCGATATAGACGATATTGTCGTTTTGACGAATTGAGAGATTGACTGTCTGGCGTGTGAGATTATGCAGACGCTGCATTCCGGTTCTTGCCGTATCACGAACCGAGATTCTTTCTCTCACCAGGTTTCCGAGCTGAAGGAACCGCAAACCTAAACGATAAGTTCCGGCAGAGGCGCCTTTCTCCACAAAACGAAGGCGAACTAAATCGGAAAGGATACGGTGGCAAGTAGAGATGTGAAGACAGGTTTCGTCAGAAATGACCTTCAAATTCACAGGGTCGTGATGCTGGGTCAGGACTCGAAGAATTGCACTGGCCCGATCAAGTACTTGAATGTTTGCTTTACTAACGGACTGATCCATGAGACTGCATCTGTTTTTATTGATAAATCAAAGGCGGTGATATCAACCGCCCATGATTGTTATTTTAGATTTTTTGCAATAATTTCTGCGATATCTGAGATAGAAATTTCAGATAGTGATTTTTCTTGAGATTTCGCAGAGTCGAACATGGATAAGCAGAACGGGCAGCTCGTTGCAACTTTGTCGCAGCCGGTATCGTTGACGACTGCCTTCAGACGGATCACGTTCAGTCGCTCGGGCGCGTCCGTATCGGTCCAGAACTGTCCGCCGCCGGCGCCGCAGCACGTTGTGCAAGTGCCCCATTCCTTGGGATCGACGGTCTCTAAGCCTTTGACTTTATTCAAATCAAATCTCGGAGCGTTCACGATACCGTTGTAGCGAGCGTAATAGCACGCGTCATGGATGGCGACTCTTTCTTTTTCGGAAAGTTCTGCCTTGAGTCTGCCGGAATCCATCTGTTCCGCAATGAACTGTAGGTGCGAAATCACGTTGAACTGACCGCGCTCAAACTCGGGATACTCATTCTTCAGAGTGTTGAAGCAGTGCGGGCAGCTCGCCAACAAACGGCTGAAGTTGTACTGGCGCAGATTATCAATGTTGGTCTGTGTCTGAATCTGATAGAGATACTCTTCACCGACTCTGCGGGCAAACTCGGCGTTGCACATTTCTTCCTGCATCACGGCAAAGGACAAGCCGGAATGCTTGAGGATCTTGATCATTGCCTTCGCAATCTTCTGATTGCGTTTGTCGTAGGCAGCAGAGCAGCCGACCCAGTAAAGGATGTCGTAGTGAACGCCCGGTTCGGCAAAGGCAACGTCTAAGCCTTCCAGCCAAGCCCAGCGGGTATCCGGGTCCAAGCCCCAGGGGTTGCCGACGGACTGAATGTTCTGAAGCGTTTTAGCCACGCCTTCGGCGAACTGGCCTTCTTCTAGAGCCAGAGAACGGCGCATCTGCTGGATCGTATTGACGATTTCAATGCGGGAAGGGCACTGCTCGACACAGGCACCGCAGGTCGTACAAGCCAGAAGGGATTCTTTGGAAACAACATCCGGTACCAAGACTTCTTCGGTCTTGGTGTAGCCTTCCATCATTCGTTTCTTCAAAGAAAGAATGATTTCACGAGGATCAAGAGGACCGCCGGCGCGGTTGACCGGACAGACAGAAGTGCATCGGCCGCATTCGACGCATGCGTCAAAGTTGAGACGATCATGCCAATTGAACTGGCCGAACTTGGAAATACCGAAGCTTTCCTGTTCTTCGATGTTGTCGATCTTTTCCACGAGGCCGCGCGGTTTGGTTCTCTGCCAGTAGATGCTCGTCGGGCTCTTATACATATGAGCGAAGTACGTCATCGGGATAGCGGCGACGAACATTAAGGAAATGACGCCGTGGAGGATCCACATGTAGAGGTGCTGAGCTTCCAGCTGTTCCTTGCTCATGCCGGAGTAGAAAACCTTAGCCAGGAAGTTTCCGACAGGAGAACAAGAAGCATACGGAGGATTCTCGGCAGCTAAGCGAAGCGCTTCAACGATGTAGCCGGTAAGGATAATGACGGCAAGAGAACCCAAAATCCACAAAAAGCGGACGGATTTCTCATACTGCTTGCCCTGCTTGATAAAGCGGCGGTAAAAGGCCATGCCTAAGCCGATCAAGCAGACGACACCGGCAATATCGAGAATGAACTTATAGAAGTAGTAAACATTCCCGGCCAAGAACTGTTTGCCGAAGACCAGTTTGCCAATGTCCCAGTCTAGAACGGCCAGGCAGGTGCCGAAGAAGAGGAAAACGAAACCCCAGAAAATCCAAAAGTGCAGCCAGCTGCCTAAGGGTTTGCGGATGATTCGTTTTTGCTCCAGACCTTCTTTAACAAAGAAACCCCAGCGGCGCTTGGTTTCCTTGTCCATGGCGTAGGGCTTGCCGGCACGCCAAAGTAGGTAGGACTTGCGGATGCCGACTGCACAGCAGATCGCAGCGGCGATGCCGAGAACATAGATGCCGATAATGGCCCAGACGGGAATATTCCAAAATCCCGGACGAGTGACGATGTCTACTCCATTCATAGTCAATCTCTCTAAGTTAAAGAGGTACATATTCCCGACGACCGTCGGAATTTAATCGAGATTCAAATATTCTCGGACGCAAAATTGGCCATTCAAAAGGATGCTGAATGACAGGTTCAGCCAAATGCGATTTCCGAAGAATGGTGATATGCGGTTTAAAACGGCCTTTGTCGTAAGAGATATGGAGACGATCCAAAATCTCTCGCGATTCGCGGGCCAAATGTTCTATCTCCGGAGAGGCGCTGCCGCCGACCCAAGCCACTTGAGGACGTATGAAAAGGCCGCTGTTGTCGATCAGCCAGCTTTTGCCGTTAAAGTCAGTCGTAAGAGGCAGAAGCTGAGCGATTAACCGGGCTTTATCGGGTTCGATCTCTCCGATAAAAGCCAAAGTCAAATGAAAATTTTCTTTCGGCACAGGCCGCGCGCCCGCATCGAAACTTAAAGCTCTATCCTGAGCGTCCACTAATTTATTAATGACGCTAGGCGCAGCGGGAAGTCCGATAAAGCACTTCATAAAACTTATCTGCCGTGTTGGTCACGCCACTGAGCAATGGCTTCGGAGCAATCAGCGATCAGTTCCGGACCTTTGTAGATGAAACCTGTATAGAGCTGAACAATAGAAGCACCGGCTTCCATTTTCTCGACGGCGTCCTGAGCGCTCATGATGCCGCCGGAAGCAATGATCGGCAGCGCACCCTGGAGATGCTCGGAGGCCATTCTTGTGACTTCGGTAGAACGAGCCATAAGAGGTTTGCCGGAAAGGCCGCCGGTTTCTTTAGCGAGCGGGCTGTGCTCGACCGGTTCTCTGGAAATGGTGGTATTCGTGCAGATTACGCCGTTCATGCCGTGCTTAACAATGATGTCCAGCGCATGTTTGACGCCGTCATCAGACAGGTCAGGTGCAATCTTTACGGCGATCGGGACGATCTTGCCGTCGTTTTCATCGGCTAAGCGCTGACGATGTTCAGCGATACCAAGAAGGAGCTTATCGAGTTCTGCATCAGCCTGCAGGTCGCGAAGGTTAGGAGTGTTCGGAGAAGAAATGTTGATCGCGATGTAATCACCGGATGTGTAGAGGCGATCCATACACTTCTTGTAATCCGACAAGGCTTCGCTGTTGGGCGTGACTTTGTTCTTGCCGATATTGATGCCTAAGATGCCTCCGCGGTTGCGGAAGGCTCTGGCGCTCTGGAGATTCTTAGCAACCTGGATAGCACCGACGTTGTTGAAGCCCATGCGGTTGATGATGGCTTCATCGGGAATCAGGCGGAAGAGGCGGGGCTTAGGATTACCGGGCTGACCTTTAGGAGTTACAGTACCGATTTCAACGGAACCGAAACCCAAGGCGCCGAAGGCTGTGACATGCTCGCCGTCCTTATCCATGCCGGCTGCCAAGCCAACGCAGTTCGGGAAGCGCAACCCCATGATTTCAATAGGATTTTCCGGGAAGGAACGAGTTACAAGTTTCTGAGCGCCAAGCTGAGTAGCCCAGTCAAGGTTCGAAAGAATAATGTGGTGAGCTTGTTCAGGGGTAAAACGGAACAAAACTGACTTAGCAAGTTTGTAAATTGAGTTCATTTTTTTTCGTCTTAGGACTGTAAAAAGGTCTTCCCGATATTATCCGCCGATAAGGACGGTCCGAACGCTATTGAGCTGCCGGAAGACAATTCAATATCAACCGAAAAGTATACCGAATCAATGCTCAAATCGGACTCAGGTGGTGACGAAAATCAAACGAAAACGGCCTTGACATGGAAAACCAAGGCCGTCTTGCAAATATTTAGATGGAAAATACGCCTTCAATGGTGATTATGAGATTTTCCCTTGTTTGTGCCGCTCGATGTAGTGGAAAGGAAAATTTCCTGTTTTGGCATCTTCAAAATAAAGCCTGAGGATTTTGTCGACCGAGTTGAAGGCAATCTTGTCCCATGGAATTTCGTCTTCGCTGAAGAGTCTGGCTTCAAAGGATTCGGGACCGGGATTGGCTTCGGGGCTTTCCATGGCAGCAAGGAAAATCACATGCGACTGGCTAGCATGCGCTAAATCTAAATAGACGTAAGGTTCGTCGGCAATCCGGAAATCGATCCCGGCTTCTTCCTGGGTCTCTCTAGCCGCACCGTCTCTTGTAGTCTCCTTCATTTCCTGGTGTCCGGCAGGGAGCGTCCAATAGCCTTTTCTCGGATCTATGGCTCGGCGGCAAAGCAGAACCCTGTCTTCCCAAACGGGAAGGGTGCCCACAATATTTAGCGGATTCTCGTAGAAGATTTCTCCGCAGGCCGTGCAGACATAACGTTCATGATCGTCGCCCTCAGGAATCTTTCTCTCTACGGGCGCTCCGCACTGTGTGCAGAAAAGAATTGGCTTTTTACTCATTACCGACCTCCGAAAAGAAGGAGAAACAGGCAAATGATTTTGCCTGTAGGAGCCTTAGCGGTTAAACCGAGAAACCGGAATCGGTTCTCTGTAATTAAAGACATTCATTCGAGTGAGCAGCTTTCCGAGGACTTCATACTTGTACTCAAGATATCGAGCGTGCTCTTCTTCCGAAAGACTGCCTTCCTGATGCTTGATGACTTCTTCGGCCCATTCCTTAGTAAAGATATGGTGATCAAAGCTGTAGGCAAAAGCTCTGTCTAAATAGGCGACCTCAAAGTACATGGCGCCGTTGGCAGGCGTTTGAGGGGCAAAGTCCGGTGCGATAGAAGTATCGACAAAATATCTGCCCTTTAATACAGCTCGTGTCACCAACTCAATGCCGTCACGGACTTCGTCTCCGGGAAAAGAAGTGCGGAAGCGGAAATATTCGCGGCGCGGAATCTCGTTAGGACAAAGGTCTTCGAATGCTGCGTTAAGAAGGCGAAAAGTGACGCCGCTCGCGATTAAGCCGCGATTCCCGCTGTAGCGCATTAAGTCTTCTCGCTGGAAAACAATCGGACCTTCGTCATCTCTGACCGTTAGATAAGTGGTAGGTATGTAATACATATTATTAATACTCTGTTTAAAAATCACAACGGACGGTTTTTAAAGCCGTCCGTTGTGATTTTAGATAGATTACAGAAAAGCGGGATCAAGTCGGATCATTTTGGTCGGCCGAGCCTTTATCCTGCATACGACGGTAAATAGCGGCAGCGATCGGGCCGGAAATGTTGTGCCAAACCGAGAAGATGGCACTTGGAACCGCGGCGATCGGATTGAAGTGTGCCGTTGCAAGAGCGACACCTAAGCCGGAGTTCTGCATACCGATTTCAAGACTCAAGGCTTTGCACTTAGCCACATCCATGCCGGTGATCTTGCCTAAGAAGAAACCGAGCAGGAGGCCTAAACCGTTGTGAAGCACGACGACGGCGAAGACGAGGAGACCGATTTCGGCAATCTTCTTCTGAGAGACGGCAACGACAGCACTCACAATCATGATGATCGCGATAACGGAAATAGCCGGAAGGGCAGTCACGGCAGCGTCAATCTTGGACTTGAAGATCGCTTTGACGATCAAGCCGAGAATAATCGGCAGGATTACGATCTGAATAATGGACCAGAACATCGCGACAGGATTCACGTTAATCCAGGAGTGAGCAAAGAGATAAATCAATGCCGGAGTCACGATCGGAGCAAGAATGGTGCTCAGAGAGGAAACAGTCACGGAAAGCGGGACGTCGCCGCGAGCCAGATAAGTCATCACGTTGGAGGCTGTACCGCCTGGGCAGCAGCCGACCAGAATGACGCCGACGGCAATGTCGGGCGGAAGATTAAAGATTAAGCAGAGCAGCCAAGCCAAAATCGGCATGATTGTGAATTGGCCTAGGGTTCCGATGGCAACAGCCATCGGGCGACGGAATACTTCGGAGAAATCGCTTGCCTTCAGTGTCAAACCGATACCGAACATAATGATGCCCAGCAGCGGAGAGATGTAAGGAGCAAAAAACTTGAAAGAATCCGGAGAGACATATGCAAGACCGGCAAAAACAAGAACCCACAGGGCAAATGTTTTGCCAAGGAATTGACTAACAGATGCAAGGAACGCCATTTTAATTTTCTAATGTTAATTCAAAATTTCTTCTAGACGTTCGAACGTCTTTGGGTAAAAGCGATTCGAATCGTGGTTTGCAGCGTTTGACTGCGTTTTAAACGTTTTCGGGATCACCGATCAACGTGTTGAATAATTTAGCTCCAAAAAATATTGCTTTTAACTTTTCGAAATACAAAATTAATTTTCGTAACGTGATATTTTATATTTATATAAAATCAATTAGTTACCTTACTTTCTCTTCACTTCTCAAGTGTTCGACACGGACTTTGAATCTCAAAATAGGTTTTTTATGTCATCGGAAATTTGCATGACTCGTAGAACAGTGATATAGTTACATTCCTCGTTACACGAGATGTTTCACATTGATTGCGGGGTGGAGCAGTCTGGTAGCTCGTCGGGCTCATAACCCGAAGGTCACAGGTTCAAATCCTGTCTCCGCTACCAATTCCTTCTGAGAGGAGTTGGTTGTTTTGGGAAGGCATACCAAAACGTAAAACGACAGTTTCGTCAAACACCCAATAATTGCGGGGTGGAGCAGTCTGGTAGCTCGTCGGGCTCATAACCCGAAGGTCACAGGTTCAAATCCTGTCTCCGCTACCAATTCTATTTTTTGAATTGGTGATGTCTAAGGCGGCTGTTAAGCTGCTTTTTTCATGCCTATTTTTGACTCCTGCTAAATCCATTTTCCAAAAGTGTAATGAGGGGTTAAATATAATAATTTATTTTTCTTATTCTCTGCATTTTTAATATAATTGCGCTGTTAACCATCTAAATTTCTATGCAGGTTCTCCGCATATGTCCATTCATATGCCTGCATAACTCGGTTGGTGCGAATTAATTTTTACCCATTGATGTGGGCTTCGCATTCTTAACCACGGCCTTTGATTGCCGACGCTATCCCGACCTCCGACTTACCACCGGACGGAAACGGAATAACCCGCTTGATCCTTTACGGACAACGGAAATAGCACCTCGACTTAATTTTTTCTGTTTTATTTGGCCATGTAAAAAACATGGCCGCCTTCTATTTTCGGAGAACTAATGAAAGAATTCTCAAAGCGGAGAACCGACGCCGTTAAAGGCCTGCGGAGATACCGTTTTCTTTTTCCGCCTAAAAATAAATATTGTCTTGTCGGCTTGAAACGTCATCCGGATAACTGGCAATTAGTTGTCTTGACGCTGTGCCGAATCTACAACTGCTTCCATTCCACTAAAAACAAGTGTTGTTCAAGAGAAACCTCTGAAGGCAGAAAAAAGTTTTATATGAAGTTTTTTAAATATGCCGCTAAAGAATTTCGGATTGATCCCCGCCAGCTAAAAACGGAGCACGTCGAAGCCTATTTCCATCACAAAATCACCGAACGGCTGAACTGGGGAGTAGAGCCGAAGGTAATCGCTAAGAGAATAGACAATGAACTCAGTCATTTGAAATTCTTTGCTTGGTGGATTTCAAAACCCAATTGCATTCCGAAGTTCTCGAAAATCATGAAAGCGGAAACGTTTCGTCTGGAAAACTGCCCGATGTCTAACTTCCGCAGCTCCCATACCGATACTTCTGCACTCAGGAAGAAAGTTAACGACGCATTCAAAATCAATGATTACTTAGGCGTCCAAGTGATGGCCATGGCTTATTTCGGACTTCGTCCGGCCGAGTCGGTCAGCCTTGAGCATCAGGAGTCTTTCTGTTCCGAAGGCGGACGTCCTTTTATCCATGTGCTGAAAGGGTCAAAAGGCGGAAAGCCGAGAAAAATCCTGATGAAAACCGTTGATCAGCACGACGCCTTCGAACAGCTCAGCTCTTTTTGTACAGAAAAGGGTATTGAACTCTTTCGTAATCCTAACCTATCGGTGCAAGAAGCCCTAAGGCTTCAAAGAAAGCAGCTCGTAGAGGAGTTGGGACTTTCAAAAGAAGTTTTTGAAGGATCTGCCTATTCAATGAGACATTCTTTTGCTTCGAGAATGATGGACGGTTATAACCCAAACGGCGAAAGGTCCTCATTGGAAGTCTCTGAAGATCTTGGACACCATAGAACTGAGGTGACGGCTGTTTATGTCGGTAACATGGAACGCGCCGGAGAAGACACTATCCCAGGATTATTAACCGCATTGGTCTCAAATCCGATGCATTCAAGCACGGAAGACAGACTCAAAATGTTCTTTCGTGAGCTTCTTGTCTCTCATACATTCTTGGGTTTCTCGCTTCTGTTTTGGTGTGCGTATACCCATAACGAAGGTCGGGATTTGGAGGCATTGGCCGCAAGAAAGCAAGCGATTTTGGGAAAGAAACGCCATCTCTATACCGAAGAGGTATTGATGGAAAAACTTTCATCGATAAGTACGAAGTCGACCGCCGAACAGTTCCTGATCCAATTCAACCAGTGTTGTCCGGCTGATTGGATCGAGAAAAACGTGATGGCGCCGTTCGATGCCAACTTGTTTTTCAAATAGTGAAAAATGGCAGATTTGCCGATTTTTTCCCGCTGAGAGGCCTAAATTTTCTAAATATAGTATCAATTCGGGAAACTACTTATATTCCTCGTCAAACCCATGTAAATCAAAGGTTTGGAAAGGGTGTAAGCAGCTAAAATTTAGATAAAACAAATAGTTGAACACAATTTTCTAGGCGGAATTTACAAATTTCAGGTAGAATCCCTGATGTCGAAATAAATCGAGATTAATTGTGTTTAGTAAGTTAGAGAAAAAGACAGTTCGTCACATGATGGAATCTGTCGGACTGATCGCCCTTGGTTACATTATTGCGGTTGCCGGCGCCGAAAGTACAGCCGTCATTATTGCAGGCCTCTTAGTTATGTTGGCCGGTTGGTTCTTCCTGATTCGCTCAGGACACGGAACGCTCCATCCGAAAGCAAGACAAGTTGCAGCAGCCAGACAAGTCGAAGAACAAAAAGTCATGGCAGGCGCTGCGGATTGATGAACATCATTCCATTCGAGCTCGAGTAAATCTCGGGCTTTTTTTATTTTCGGACTCTGACGACCCAATGTAAACTTCTCCAAAAGAAATCAAAAAATTCGCTTCTCTGGAGAAAAACAGAAATTCGAAAGGAGGAGGCGCTTCCTCCCCTGCCTGAAGGCAGGGGTCTCCGCGCCTAAATTTGATGAAATTCACTGTCGTCATCGATAACTATTGTGCTAAGTCAGGCATGCTCGCTGAATGGGGCTATTGCAGCCTTTTAGAGACAGAGCATGGCAACGTGATGATTGATACCGGCGGAACCGGTCATGTTTTAAGACACAATCTCGACTTTCTCAAAATTGATCTCAAGAAAGTTAGGGCTTTAGTCCTTTCTCACAGCCATCACGACCATATCTCGGGCCTCTTGGATATTGTTTTCAGCTGTCCTGGGATTCCGATCTACGCCGGTAAAGGCATCGAGATTGAGAGAAGAGGAGATGCCGATGCATCAAGAAGAAGCGGCGGCGTGCCTGTGGGTCATTTTCCTAATGCACACCTCATCGAGGATTATGTAGAAATCGTGCCTGGCGTATATGCCTTCCGAGTCCCTGAGCAAAATCGCCGTTCTCAATATGTTTGCTGTCGCAACATGTGGGAAGTTGCTCCTGACGGGCAAATTATTGCTGACCGCTTTGAAGACGATGTCTCCTTGGCAGTAAAAGGAGAAAAGGGCTGGAGCTTGCTGCTTGGCTGCGCACATGCGGGATTACCGAACATTATGCAGAGAGCAAAAGACTTGTTTGCCATCGAACGTCTGCACATGGTTGTCGGAGGCTCCCACCTTTGTGGTGTCGATCCTGAAGATTACGGCGTTTGGTTTGATCGACTGGCTGAGTTTCCTGTCGAAAAATGGCGCCTGAATCATTGCACGGGATTTAAAGCCGCGGCGGCCATGGCTGCTAGATTCGATGATGTTGACTGGGCCGGTGCGGGCTGCCGCTACGTACTCTAATTCACGAAAAGGAAGCGAAAATGATCAAGCAATTCATTGCGGATGCCTTCACAGATAAGATTTTTCACGGAAATCCTGCCGCCATCTGCCTTCCTGAACGCTGGCCGGATGACAAACTGATGCAGGATATTGCTTCCGAGAACAACCTCTCGGAAACGGCTTTTGTGGTGAAGGAAGACAGCGGCTGGAAACTTAGATGGTTTACGCCGGGCGGCGAAATCGATTTGTGCGGGCACGCAACACTGGCTACTGCATTCGTGCTAATGAACTTTGTCGAGCCTGATCTAACCGAGGTTCAATTTTCTACGCTCAGCGGAAAACTTTCCGTAAAGAAAAAGAACGATCTCTACGAAATGGATTTTCCGGCGTACGAACTTAAGAGAATTGAGGTCACTGAAGCAATGGAAAAGGCTATCGGTTGTAAGCCGTTAGAAGCCTGGATCGGCCGTGACTTAGTTTGTGTACTTGAAAACGAGGATCAAGTTATCCAAGCCAAACCAGATCTTGAAAAGGCCAAAGCTTTAGACGGTTTACTTTTGCACATAACTGCCAAAGGAAAAGACAAGTACGACTGCGTGAGCAGGACGTTTGCACCGAAATTAGCCGTAGACGAAGATCCGGTATGCGGATCCGGCCATTGCCACTTAGTGCCGCTATGGTCGGAAAAGCTTGGAGAGAAAGGGATATTGGCCTACCAGACTTCTTCTCGAGGAGGCGTCCTTTACTGCGAGCTTGACGGAAAGCGGGTCAAACTTGCAGGTAAAGCCGCCCTTTATTCTCGCGGAGAACTGTGCATCGAAGTCTATAGAGCTTCAATGCAAACCGGAGTTTGCTGTCTGTATACGATTTGATCTGCTGCTTAATTTAGATCGTGTACATGACGGCAAAATAATGCGTGACGCTTCCGCCTAAGACAAATAAATGCCAAACCGCATGGTGATAAGGAAGTCTTTGCCAGTTATAGAAGATCGTACCGAAGGAATAGAGCAGACCTCCGGCTACAAGCAGGACTAAGCCAGTGACGGGCAGGGCTTCTACAACCGGTTTAAAGGCAAACAGAACCAGCCAACCCTGAAAGAGATACAGGAAGGTGTTAAGCTTGTCGCTTTTCTTCATCAGCCAGGGCTGGAAAATAATACCGAAGGCAGCAATAATCCAGCAGGCCGTGCAAATCGTGATGCCGATCCAATTCGGCATCAGATTCAGCATAAAAGGCGTGTAGGTTCCTGCGATCAAAAGAAAAATGCAGGAGTGGTCAACATACTGGAGCGCCTTTTTGGCTCTGACGTTCGGTATAGCGTGATATAGTGTACTTGCTAAATAAAGAACGATCAGAGAAGACCCGAAAATACTAAAAGTAGTTACAGCCAAAGCATTTCCGTGCCGGATTCCGTAAAGAATTAAGAAGACAAGTCCCACTATGGAAGCAACGACCGCCAAGCCGTGGGAAATAGCGTTGGCAATCTCCTCACCGCAGGTGTAAAACTTCTCCTGCGTTCTCAGAAAACCTGAATAAGTACAGTCCATTCTTATCTAGTCGGTTTCTTTCGAAACCGCCTCCCTTATGTCTGATTGTTAATCCCAATATAAAAGTCTCAGAGATCCCTAACGAAAGTAAAAAAGCTGACTTTGTAACAAAGCTATTCACAGCGAGGCAGATAGGCAAAACTCGTCTTCTGCCTCAGGCGCATGAACTGGCAATGGGTTAAGATTTCTGAATCCTCTAATACACAAGGAGATTTTTTGTGAAAGTTTTTGCTCAGAACAGAACAGCAGCTTTTGATAAGAGGGCTGTTATTAAGTGTGCTGTCGCTGTTGCTCTGTTAGTTGCTGCGTCTAAGGTTTCTTTTGCGATCGGTCCTGTTCCTCTAACCATGCAGACATTTGCCGTCGCTGTCGTCGGCGCTTGGCTCGGAACACGCCAGGGCGTCGCCGCTGTTATCGCATACTTAGCCCTCGGTTTTGCAGGTCTTCCCGTTTTTGCCACGCCGCTTTGCGGCCCTGCCGCTTTGATGGGTCCGACTGCCGGTTACTTAGTTTCTTTCCCGATGGCCGCTGCCATCAGCGGTTTGCTTGCTGAAAGAGGCTGGACAGGCAAACGTGTTTTTGCTTCCTTCATCAGCCAGTACGCCGCCAATATTTTTATTGTCGCTTTCGGCGCACTCTGGCTTTCTGCTTCCATCGGCGTAGAAAAGGCTGTTCTGGTCGGCTTTGTGCCGTTTGTCATCGGCGCCTTGCTTAAGGCAATCCTTGGCACCGCAGTTCTGTATGCAAAAGAATTAAGCAGCAGACAATAATAAGAATATTCCTTGAAGGCATAATCCGGAGGTATTAATCTTCGGATTTTTTTATGCTTATTCAAGAGGTTGGCTTGTATCACATTACTCAGGGTTTTTTCTTATGAACTTTGGGATGTATCCCAATCCTGAGCTAAGTCTTAAATTTCACATATCGAAACAATCAATGTTTCGAATCACCTCGATCACGGAGAAAACATATGAAAGTTAAGACTCTTTTGAGCTTTGCCGTAGCACTCTGCTGTGCAGCCGCTTTCAGCATGAGCGCCCAAGCTCAGTTGAAAAATTCGCCGATGCATGCCAACCTTCCTGACAATGCAACAACAAAAGATTGCTTGGTTTGCCATCAGTCCTATCAGGCTGTAGCTCAAAAAACAGCCAAGATGAATCCGAATCCTCACAGCAACCACCGCGGTGAACAAAACTGCACCAACTGCCATAGCGTTAAGGGCAAACCGCACCTCGAATGCAATGACTGCCATACATTCGCAATCAAGATGAAAGGAGAATAATAAAATGACAAGCGTATCTCGTCGTACTTTCCTTGGAACAGCCGCTGCTGCTTCCGTTAGCGCTGTCGCTGCCCCTGCAATGGCTGCTTCCACTTCCGGAAACAATCTTCCTGCCAAATGGGATGACACAGTTGACGTCGTCGTCTTGGGCTGCGGCGGTGCCGGTATGATGGCCGCCTGTCAGGCACACGATGCCGGCGGTAAAGTTGCCGTTTATGACGCAGGTCAGTCTCCCTTCCATACAGCTACCAACCTCTGCGGCGGCTTGTTCACAGCTTGGGGTTCCAAGATGCAGAATGCCGACCCCGAAGGCCGTAAAGACTCCTGGCAGCAGTTCGCCGAAGACATCATGGCTTATGGTAACTACATGAGCTTGAAGGAACCGGTTTACTGCTTCGCAAAGAACTCCGGCAAAGCATTCGACTTCCTTGAAGACGCCGGTCTTGCCAAACATCACCTTGAACCGTATGCCGGCCACAGCCGTCTGCGCGCTCACCGTCAGGACTCTTTCAAGGGTCGTGACTACATTGAAGTTCTGGTCAAACAGCTCGACAAGCGCGGTATCAAGATCAACCACGGTATGGGCGTTACCAAGTTCTACTATGACCCGGCTACTAACACCGTTGTCGGCGTTCAGGTAGGTGAAGGCGACAAAGCCAAGAACGTCAAGGCCAATAAGGGCGTTATTATGGCTACCGGCGGTATCACCGGCACACCGCAGTCTCTGGACCGCTGGGTTCCGAGCGTTGCAGGTAAGGGCGTTGCCATCGGCGGTCCGAAGAATGACGGTACAGCTATGATGGTTGCTGTTCGCGACGTCGGCGTTCCTCTGTCTCACATGCAGTACATCGCTTCTTATCCCTGCGGTATCGTTGTCAACGGACGTAACGGCCCGTACTGCCGCTGGTGGTTCATCACCAATAACGGCGGTATCTTGGTCAACAAGAACGGTCAGCGCTTCATTACAGAAAAAGAAGGTATCTGCCACGTTACTCCGTCCCTGGCTTCTCAGCCTGACGGCTGCCACTATGTCCTCTGCGACCAAGCCGGTTGGGACCGTACCCTCAGCAAGATCAAACTCGGTGCTTTGATCGGTCTGCCGAGCTGGCCTGCCGAACGTGTTGAAGCAGAATTCAAAGTCGGTAAGAACCTCTGGAAATGCGATACTCTTGAAGAACTCTGCCAGAAGTCCGGTATGAACCTTGACGGTCTGAAGAAACAGATCGCCACATGGAACGAAGCAGCTAAGAACCATAACGACCTGCAGTTCGGCCGCAGCGACAAGGATATGTATCCTCTCGGCAAAGGCCCGTACTACATGATCCGTATGGAACCGTGGAACAACCTCTCCTGCGGCGGGGTTCGTGTTAACGAAGACCTCCAGGTTCTGGGTTGGGACATGAAACCTGTTAACCACTTCTATGCAGCCGGTGAAACCGTTGCCGGTGTTCACGGAGCCTTCTACTGCGGCGGTAACGCCTGCGGCTTCGCTCACACCTCCGGTTGGGTTGCAGGCCAGAAGGTTATGGGCAAACAGATCGGTTAATTCTCCTGTGATCTGACGAGAGAATGGGGCGCCGCAAGGCGTCCCTCTCCGATAATTTGGATGGGAACGGCGTCTTCGGGCGCCGTTTTTTGGTGTGCTCGGCATGAGCATTCTCTATAGGGTGAAAGTCCCGAGTCTGCCCGCTAGTGGGAAAGACTAGCGAACCCCAAGGTGTCTGCAGTGATGCAGAAGCTGAAAGAAGGGACTAGCAAAGCTCTGAGCTGACGAACAGAAACAGCCTCAGGCAAGTACGAAGGGCAAGTGTGCCAAATCTCACAAAACCCAATAACTAGACGGAATTCGTATGTGTAAAGGCTGCAGCTGCATGGAGCGAAAGAGAATGCCCTTACCCGAGGAGATCTTGCCAGCCAGCAAAGGCAGTAACAACGAATGGCAAGAAGTCAGCAGCGGTCATAGTACCTGAGAGTAACAGGGAAGGACCAAACCAATAAACCCGCGAAAGGGGGAAAACCAATCAGCGTGAGCAGAAAAATGGGCAATACCCGACCTACTTCGGCCATGGTAGTGCGGAACACGAGAACAGTCGAAGAGGAGTTCAAAGCGCTGACTGGATTGAACTCATGAGTAGCGAAGCTTTTAAGGCGATCACGCTGGACAGAATACTCGCCGGGAGGAATCTGTGGGAAGCCATGAAAAAGGTGCAAGCCAATAAAGGTTCACCCGGAGTAGACGGCATGAAAACAGAGGAATTGAAGGAATATTTCTTTGAGAACCCTGGAAAACTGACAGCGATGATCCGACAAGGAGAATACCGTCCCTTACCTATTAAGCGAGTGTACATACCGAAAGACAATGGAGAGCAGAGACCGTTGGGAATACCGACGGTCATCGACCGATTTGTCCAGCAGGCAGTGGCACTGGTGCTGAGCGAAGAATACGAAAAACTCTTCAAGGATATGAGCTTTGGCTTTCGTCCGAACAGAAGCTGTCGACTCGCAGTACGGAGGGCGATGGAGCATGTAAAGGACGGATACATGTGGGTTGTAGATCTGGATCTAAGGAAGTTCTTCGACACAGTGAACCACAGTAAGCTCATCCAATTGCTGTCCGATAGGATTGAGGATGGAAGGGTCGTGTCGCTGATTCATAAATTCCTGCGTGCACCGATCTGGGAAGAAGGCAAAGTAGGAAAGCCCAATACCATCGGCACCTCTCAAGGGGGAGTTATCTCGCCATTGCTGGCTAACATTCTTCTGCATGAACTTGACGAAAAGCTTGAAAGCAAAGGGGTTCGGGCGGTCCGCTATGCGGATGACGCTGTTCTCTTTGCAAAAAGCAGAAAAGCGGCCGAAAGGTTGCTTAAATGGGTCACTGACTTTATCGAGCAGAAACTCTTTCTGAAGGTTAACGCAGAAAAGACGAAGATACTTAGGATAGGGGATCCGGAAGTTCAATTTCTTGGATTCTCCTTCACCTCCCAAGTATCGAAGAAAAGAAGGGAGAGATATCCTACCTACCGGTACTTTCCCGTCGTCCATCGGAAGAAGATGCTTAAGTTAAAAGAAAAACTGAAGCAGATTACAGACCGAAGGGCACCGGGAGGAATTGAACGGGTGAAAAGGGAGCTGAAACTGACCCTTAGGGGTTGGGTCAACTACTTTTACAAGGCTATCCCTGCAAAATGGGTCGAACGAACTGATCAATGGCTTCATCGACGAGTTAGGCAAATCTATTGGAAACAATGGAAAAGGCCGGCGAAACGCCGAGAGGAGTTTAAGAGGCGGTGGAAGAACGCTCCGGCGTTACATGAATATGCTTACAGCTCTAACAGGTATTGGAGAATGTCAAAGGGAGTGCAGATTCATATGGCTCTGAGCCTGGATATTCTCCTGAAAGAAGGGTGGTACGATCTGGGAAAAGCAATGCGGGAAGCAAGTAGGCGACCCGCATAGGTTAATTGGAACCGCTGGGTGCGAGACCCGCATGCCCAGTGGTGTGAGAGGGGTAGGTGAAAGCCTCCCCTACTCGATTGCGCTCGGCATGAGCGAACTCTACAGGGTGGAAGTCCCGAAGTGCAGGCGGTGGCGCCAAGCACATAGCCAGAGGCAAGACCTGAACCGCGAGGTTCCGACTGAAGGAAGCCCGAGGCAAACCATAGACCTTGCGAACAGGAACGGTTTCAGGCAATTGTCGTCGGGTAAGACTGCAAAACAAGTCGAAGCCCTGACAACTGACTTCCTCAAAGGCAGGGGATGGTCGTGGTTGGGTTGTTTTAGGGGTTAACATGTTGAGAAACCGCTAAAAAAAAAACAGAGTAACCTGGCTTACCAGACCGGGTGGGCAGTGGTGTGAGAGGGTGTTCGCTGAAAATCAGTGAAACCCTGCTCGATTACGTTCCAAAAACGGTTCAGTGATGGGAAATTTTCCGAGTTAGGATTTAGATTTTTGACTAACTATTTCTTAGCCTTCTCCAATTATTAGAAGAAGGCGAAAAGAATGCTTCCTGATACACAAGTTCTCAAAAGAGTTTTCGATGAACTAAAAAGGCAACGATTGTCTCTTCAACGCCCGTGCGCCAGCCAGGCAAAATCACATTGAAATTTTCCATAAAGGAAGTATCAAATTCTTCCGAAAGCGGAACCGGCTCTTCTTCGGCAAAACTGAGTTTTGCTAACTTATGGTTGGGCAGGAGGCGAGCCAATGTCGAGTGAATAAAGCTAACGAGCTCGAATAGAGAGGTTTCTCCGTTGGCCGCTAATTTATAAACACCATCAAAACCCGGGTTTGCCAGACATTTAAGAGCGGCAGCGACCGTCATCTGAACCAAAAGATGACGCCCGATAAGGCGAAGCGGTTTATTTCCTGAGACGGTTATCCGTTTGCGGGACAAAATTTTGTCTATCCAATCGGTAATTAAGTTTTTTGTGCTTGAACAATAGAAAACTTCAGGCAATCTAATAAGTAGATGTTCACAGCTGATGAAAGGCGGAATACTTTCTTCCGGCTGCAGCCAACTGACCAAAAGTGCCTCCTTTGTCTCTAAGGCCTGAGAAAGAGCCGCTAAATAATTTGCGCTTTTTGATTCGAAAGACCTGCCCGAGAATCGAGGAACATAGAAAACTGCATTCGGCTGTGTTAGCGTCAGGAATGCTGCAGCAAGTCCGGGATCATTTAACGGGAGCTCGAACTCGGTAGGCTTCCATAAATCGGAATTCTTTTTAAGCTCTGAGGAAAGATAAGGTTCAAAGATTTCCGACTCGTCAAGCTGGGCAAAGCTGTATTGAACCTTGGTCATACAGGGACCCCATCGACAAAATCTCCGACCCAAAGACCTTCATAACTGGGAGGTACCAGTCCGGGACAATGTTCAAAGTAGTCAATAAGCCAATGGACAAAGCGATTGACCGCAACTCTGTCTCGGTCTTTTCTGCTGATATAGATTTGCTGAACAGGAAATTTCCATTCCGGCAAGACTTCGCAAACGGTTCCGTTGGCCAGTTCGTCTAAATAGTAATAGACAGGACAATACGCTCCGATGCCTTTTGAACGCATAACAACCTGCTTAATACCGCCCGGATTATTCAAACGCATATGAGCATGGAAGTGCAGCGGGAAATAGTCGCTTCCTTTTCTTAAAACCATATTCCTTTCGCGGTTTCTGGAAAAGAAAGAAAAAATAGGGTGCTCCGAAAGATCGCGAGGAGAGCGAATCGGATATTTCAGCGAGTTTAAATACTGTGGGGTGGCCGCGAGCATGAAGGAAATGCCGGCAATCAACTTAGAATCGCGCGTCGGAATATTCAGAGGCGTCACCGAGAGCATGACGTCATAGCTGGTAATGGCGTCAGAAGTCATCAGCTCAACGTAACTTAATGACCTCATAGACACTGAAACATCCGGATTGAATTCCAGGTACTTAGAAATTGCGATCGGCATGATGATCTCAGAAAGACCGATCGGGCATGCGATGGTGATCAAGTCCCTGTCGTTATCTCGAGCAACCTGAAGGTCTTTGAACAAAGAGGCTACATCAAAAACGATACGTCTCATGCGAGAATAGGCCACAGATCCGGCACTTGTGAGCACTAGCTGTTTACCTTTTCTCCGGAAAAGTTCTACGCCTAGGTCTTTTTCGAGCTTATTAATACGTCGGGAAATGGAAGAGGCTTCCACGCCGATCTCTTCCGAAACTTTGGCAATGGAACCACGGGAAACGATCTTAAAGAAAAGACGCCAGGTATCAAGGTCGGAAACAGTACTCACAGTTCATCCTTTCAGCTGAAATCCAGGTTGTAGTTTGTGTGTTTTTGTAACTAACAGGATTGGCAATTAGAACATTATAAATACGCTTATTTGTTTGAATATAAACAAATAAAATTAAGGACAATTTGTAATATTTCTGTAAATTGCCTTTTTTGTCATCAATAACACTAAATTTTTGTCATTGTATCAACTGCGGTACTTAGGCACAATAACCATGTCGGACGTAACCAAGGTCCGACGGACATCTCCTGATTGGTTGTTAGATATAAACAGTCTGTTTTGGACTGTGCCTTCTTCAGAAAGAGAGAGCTGAAGAAGGTATTTTTTTGTCCAAAAATTGCCAGACGAAAAATATTCTCTTTATTTCTAGAAGATTCGAATTCTAATCCCGAAAATCTATAATTTTCCGGAATCAAAATAATTATTCTCGTTAGTCTTTGGTTTGTCCGAAGGAAGGCTATATAGCGGTCATTAGCTAGGAAATCGAACTACAAGATTCGTTATTCACGAAATCTCCGTCCTATATTGAAGAAAAAGAATCTTTCAGGAGATTTTAATGTTGCAAGAGAATCTATCGAATTCAGCCGGCCCCAGTTGCCTCAAACGAAGTTTTGGCATGCGGGAAGCGGTGACCATTACCGCCGGTTCTGTGATCGGTGTCGGTCTTTTTACAACCGGATCCAATGTAGTCGGAAACCTCGGTATCGAGGTAATCTTCGCCACCTTATTGGCGCTATTGGTAAGCATTTATCCTGCTCTTCTTTACGCAGAAATGGGGGCTGCACTTCCATATGCGGGCGGAACCTACCAATTTGCCTCGCTTGGACTAGGGAAGGCGGTAGGCGTTTTGGCCGGTTGGAATTTCATTATTTCGCTCGTTGCGGTTACCGGCGGTGAGGCGCTGGCCTTTAGTTATTACTTCAAAACACTTTGTCTTGCTTTCGGATGGCAAATTCCATTGTCTGATGTCGCGGTGGCGTTGATCGTCACGATCGTTTTCATTATTGCCAATGTCTTCGGTGTTAGGTTAACGGGCCGGCTGCAAAACGGCTTTATGTTCTTTTTCTGGGGCGTTGCTGCTATTTGGTTCCTGACAATGATCCCGAATATTGAACTGCCGAATTTTGTAAAGTCGCCGGAATTCATCGCAAAGGACAAAGACTTTACGTTTATCGGCGCCGTGTGCATGATCTGGTGGTGCTTTGCAGGCTTTGAAGCCTGTGTGGCGATGGGAGAGGAGATTCGTTTCCCGAAAATCAATATTCCTCGTGCCATGTTCTTGGCTCCGTTCGTCGTTTTCTGTGTGAACGCATTGTTCCAGTGGTATCTAATCGGTATTACACCGGTAGAGAAATTAGCATCTCTGGCAACGGCTGAAGCTCCTTATGCGGAAGCAATGAAGGCAGCCGGCATCCTAGGATTCCCTCTTGCCTTGCTTGCGGCCGGCATTGCTTTCGGCGGTGATTTCTCAACGTTAAACGCCTCTATTTCAACAACACCGCGTTATCTCTTTACGATGGCTAGAGACGGCGCAATGCCCAAGATTTTTGCAAAGGTCAGCAGCCGTTATCAGACACCTTACGTTGCGGTGATAACGCTGGGTGTATTGACCGTTGCTCTGATTGCAACTAACTCATTGCTTTACATTGCAGAACTTTCCTTATTCGCAGATCTTTTCTACTACGTTCTCGGAATACTGGCAGCTTGGGGTTTGCGGAAAAAGCATCCTGAATTAAAACGTTCGTATAAAGCTCCATTGATCATGGTCGGTGCTCCGGTCAGCGCTTTAATTTACTTATATATGATGACTGAGCTGAGTAATGAGGCTTTTTACACCGGCGTTATATGGTGTCTCCTCGGAATTGCTATTTACTGGTGCTGCTCTAAGTATTACGGAGCCGGCGCATCTTTTAAGTTGGATGAAAAAGCTTCCGGTGTTGATGAAATCCCGACACCTGAAGAAAAGAGGAGCATGGACCGCGAATATCATCTTTGGTGGTTCCTCGTAGGAGGATTGAGCATTGTTGCCACGCTGCTTTATTTACTACCGTATTTGATGCGCTAAGTTAACCAAAACGTATTTGAGCCTCGTCCTGAGTGACGGGGCTTATTTTTTAACTTGAATCGAAGAATTTTGGGGCCAATCTAAATACGAACTCAGAATTAGATTCTTGCTTAAAGGTGAAAGCGAGAAAGCTCCGGAAGGGGATCAAGGAAAAGAAGATTTCTTAAAAACAAATATCAGAAGTAATCCCAATTCTTTGGTGACGAAAGCGGATTAATAGAAATAAGACAAGTTGAAGTTGTAGTACGTAATCTTTTTTGAAGAAAGAACAAATCTTTGAAAAAGAGAGAAAGCATATACCTATAGAAACAATACCAAGTTAATGCTCTGAAAGTGAGATTACAAACTTCTTTGAAAACTCGAAGATTTATCGATGGCATCAAAGTGTACTCATATGTTAGGGCAGGGAAGTGTGTATTAAATAAAATAAGTTTTCTTTGATTGCCATCAAAATTGAAAATTAAAATAAATATAAATATCCAGAAGTACTAAATTTAAATTTTTCATAGAATAATCATAACAACATTAAAAAGTTTTCTGTATATCGTTTGAACAAAACATTTAAATTATTTAAATGTAAAAACAAGTTAGACAAGATAAATTCTTTCTATCTATTATTTAACTTCGTTTCGAGTAGAGCAGGGTAGGCTTTTTCTCATAACTTTCTTTGATAATCTGAATACTATAAATACATCAATTTCCTGATTCTCTACCATAGAGATTGAAAATTTAATTTGTACAGCATGAGGGAAGGCCGAGGTGTATGTCAGAGAGCTTGGGAAGAAGTTACCGGAAAGTTGTCAACAGAGCGTTGTGAATATATAGAAATAGACAATTTCTTCGTATAAACAGATGGATAGATGAGTTTATAAAGACTTTTTACGAGCGATAAAAACTCGAAACAGGTTGATTTATTTATTGTATAAACAATCTATTAGAGAATGTTTCAATAGATTAAATTAGATTAGGTCTTTATCTGAAAGAAGATTTGTTCACAATAAAAATCGTTAATTTACAAATAGTTAAGTAGATACTTAAAGGCTTCGTCATTCATACAGTATGATGTACTGTCAATATAACTGTATAGATGATTTATACAGTAAATGCGAGAGGATTGAGAGGGTGGTATCTTAGGTTACCCTGTTATACAAAAATACTCATACCCCTTTGTATAAACAAATAAAAACGTAAAAAGGAATGAGGTTGCGTATAATTTTTAAAAATTATTATAATCTAATGAAGAAAATGAATAATATAAATAATTAGGTAATTGTGAATTTAAATATATCTTTTAATCTTATTTGTATCTCTTTTAAATATTTGACCGTTAAAATAAATTAATTATTATTACTATTGATAGTTGCCTTAAACAGGATTTAATTGTTTTCGTATTTCTTCTTATTGTTAAATCAAATTTAATTTTCTAACGAAAAAGTTAGATCTAAATAGAAAAATAATTTTTAATGACCTGCTTATTTCTAGCTGTAAGCCTTTGTCTTTGCCATAGGAAGGAATTCGTCTGTTCCTATGCAAAACAATCCTTAACCTATTTATTTAATTGAGATATTCATTAAAAAATGAATTCTTATTCGCAGGGGTGAATCTGGATCTCAGAAGGCGTTTTGAAAATTCTTATCTTTAAATCGGCTTGCCTAAGCTTTTTTAGCTAAGATTTTTACGTTGTAATTTTCGAAACGACTATTTTTCTGATCCTTAGGAGATTCTTTATGCAACGCCGCCAGTTAATTAAAGGCTTAGCCGCCGGAGCAATTGTTTCTACTTTGCTTCCTGCATTTGCAGCAGAACCCGTAACCCTCAAAGTCGGAGCTTCTCCCCTTGTAACAGGAGATATTCTTGAGTTCGTAAAACCTGCCCTTGCCAAAAAAGGCATCAATCTCAAGATCATCGAATTTACCGACTATATTCAGCCGAATCTAGCTTTGGCGGATAAAGAAATTGATGCAAATCTTTTCCAACACAAGCCTTTCATGGATAAGTTCTGCCAGGACAGAGGTCTTAAGCTGACGGCTTTGCCTGGCATTTTTATTGCACCTATCGCTCTTTACTCTAAAAAGATCAAAGACGTTAAGGAATTAAAGAAGGGCGACACCATCACGATCCCTAACGATCCGACGAACGGCGGCAGAGCACTGCAGCTGCTTGCCGGAGCAGGTCTTTTAAAACTAAAAGAGGGTGTCGGGCATGCAGCAACAGTTGAGGACATCCTTGATAATCCGTTGAGATTAAGAATCGTAGAAGTCGAGGCTGCGACGCTTCCGAGAACACTTGACGATGCTCGCGCAGCCGTTATTAATCAGACCTACGCGCTGCCGGCCGGCCTTAATCCCGTCAAAGACTCCTTACTCATTGAAAGTAAAGATTCTCCGTATGCAAACATGGTTGCTATCCGTACCGGAGACAATCGCCCAGAACTTGTTGAATTGAACAACGCACTTCACACACCGGAAGTAAAACAATTCATACTTGAGCACTACAAAGGATCTTTGATTCCATCCTTCTAACATTAGGACGCCCCATGAATAAACGCAATTTTTTGATTACCGCTGCACTCAGCGCCGCTCTCTGCTTTTTCGGTACTGCAAACGCCGCTGAGACCTTAAAGATCGGAGCTTCTCCGGTTCCGCACGCTGATATTCTGAAAGTGGTCCAGCCCGAACTCGCTAAAAAGGGCATTGACCTTAAGATTATTGAGTTCTCTGATTATGTTCAGCCGAACCTGGCGCTTTCTGACAAAGATCTGGATGCCAACTTCTTCCAGCATCTGCCTTATTTAGAAGCTTTCTCGAAAGACCATCGCTTAAATCTGGTGTCTGCAGGAGCGGTTCATATTGAACCGATGGGCGTTTACTCCAAGAAAGTAAAGAACTTGACTGATCTGAAAAAAGGTGCCTCTGTCGCCATTCCTAATGATCCGACAAACGGCGGAAGAGCGCTTCAGGTTCTTGCTGCTGCCGGCCTGATCAAAATGAAAGACGGTGTCGGTGTGAACGGAACTCCTCTGGATATCACCGATAATCCGAAGAGAATCCGTATCGTCGAAGTGGAAGCAGCAACACTGCCTAGAGCTTTGGACGATCTAGATGCTGCCGTTATCAATTCTAATTACGCCCTCGGCGCTAAGTTGAACCCCACAAAAGACTCGATTGCCATTGAAGCCAAAGATTCTCCTTATGCAAATGTTGTGGCAGTGAGAGCAGGGGATGAAAACAAACCCGCTATTAAGGAATTGATGAGCTCTCTTCATTCGCCCGAAGTTAAGAAGTTTATTGGGGAAAAATATAACGGAGCCGTTGTTCCGGCTTTCTAAGTCGCTAATCGGATGGACGTCAAAGCTGAAGAATCTTGAAAATTACTTCTGACGGTTTATCCATTAGCGGACAAAGGGAAATCCTTCCATTTTGAGACAACAAAAAACGGCCTTGCGGCCACTTTTTTGTTGTTAATGACTATTGAAAGGAGGGTGTCATACCGAAGCGACTGAATTCTCTTTCCTGTTCTTCGATAAGGTCTTCACCGTCTAATTCAAAATTCTTTTCGATATTGATGTCTTCAATGAGAAGACGATTTTCGCCTTTAGATGTCAGTCTGGCCCAAAAAATAGAGCCGGCCGCATCCTTCATTCTGACTTCTGTTTTACCGATGCGATTTAATTGTGCTTCTTTAACCTGAAAAACTGCTTGGTCTACGATCAAGTCCCGAAGAAGATAACCGGCTGCAATACCCAGCGTAGCAGCGATGCCCTCACCAATCTTGGAAATGATTCCGCTCTTTTCAACCGTGACCCAGCCGCTTTCTCTCCGCGTGGAGCAGAAAACACATTCATTCGTTTCTTCGGTATATCCAAAAGTCTGATTAATGTCTTTATCGGCAGTTTCTAAAACCTGTAAAGCGCCGTTTGTGTACTTAGACATTTTTCATTTCCCTTAATTAAATTTCATTGAACTTTCGTCTTGGTCGCTATATTGAAACAAAGCAAAGAGAGGGACAATAGCGTAAACCCCCAGCAGAACTCACTTTGAGCCAAATTATGGAAAAACCCTTAAGTGATTGGCGAAACAAATTAGGAGGTTTCCCTTAGAAATGCCCATTTTGACTGAAAAATTAGTTCGCAGGGCAAATAAAAAAACATAAAAAAAGAAAACCAAAATGGGGTGTAAAATAGGGAGGGTGAATAAAATTAGTGTGTTACCGTTTTTACAATTTAAGAAAGACACGAACTAGAGTCGTGAAAATTCAGATGATTCCTTAAGGTTGTTGTAAGAAAGAGACAGCTCAAAATTATCGTCATATTAGTGAAAACACCTATACAACTTTGGATATTCCATGTTAATCGTACAAATTGAAAAAAACAGTAAATTGCAAAAAGGGTATTTTATTCCGTTAAACCAATAAATTAAGACCAATTCACTATAGGTTGGAAGGGTAAGAAAAAGACAAAATTCATCCTTTTTTTCAATTTTTCATTAAGTGAAACTACTTAGTTTTGTTTTTGACCTCTTTAAATCCATTGTCTTTTGTCCGAAGTTGTTCTAAATTTCAGCTCAACAGTTTTAGGTGCAATTGTTTTTCATGGTCAACCCTAATAGGTAGCGGATTTGACAGAGAAATTATTCTCACCTGAATTTGTTGGTTTTTTACCCCATGCTGCCGAAAGGTGCCACCCGTCTTTTCGGCTAACTTGGATCAAGGAGATCTACTAAATGAAAGTTATTTATACGGATGTACTGGTCATCGGCGCAGGTCTTGCCGGTCTGCGTATGGCCGTCGGTGCCAAACGCCGCGGACATGATTCCATCATCCTCTCTCTAGTTCCCCCTAAACGTTCCCACTCCAAAGCCGCTCAGGGCGGTATGCAGGCTTCTCTGGCCAATGTGATTAAGGGCGTCGGCGACAATGAGGATGTCCACTTCGGCGACACCGTTCGCGGTTCCGACTGGGGTGCAGACCAGGAAGTCGTTCGTATGTTCGTCAATACTGCTCCTAAAGCTGTCCGTGAACTGGCTGCTTGGGGCGTACCCTGGAGCCGTATCACTCCGGGTGACCGTCAGGTTATTATCAACGGCGAAAAAGTTACTATTACCGAACGTAAAGAAGCAGCCGGCCTGATCGGTCAGCGTGACTTCGGCGGTACAAAGAAATGGAGAACCTGCTTCGTTTCCGACGGTACCGGCCACGCTATGCTGAACGCTGTTTCCGATCGCGCTATCGCTCTCGGTATTCCTATTCACGAACGTGTTGAAGCCATCGCTTTGATCCACGACGGTTCCCGCTGCTACGGCGCTGTCGTTCGTGACCTTATCACTGGTGAACTCATCGGTTACGTTGCCCGAGCTACTGCTATCGCAACCGGCGGTGCAGGTAAGATCTTCCGCGTTTCTACAAACGCTCAAATCTGTGAAGGTACCGGCCACGCTATCGCTCTGGAAACAGGCGTTGCTATGTGCGGTAACTTGGAAGCTGTTCAGTTCCATCCGACAGGTATTTTCCCAGCCGGTATTCTGGTTACTGAAGGCTGCCGCGGTGACGGCGGTCTGCTTCGCGACGTCGACGGCCATCGCTTCATGCCGGACGTTGAACCTGAAAAGAAAGAACTTGCCTCTCGTGACGTCGTTTCCCGTCGTATGGAAGAACGTATTGCTCAGGGCAAGGGCGTTAAGAGCCGCTTCGGTGAACACCTCTGGCTCGACATCACGCTGCTCGGTGAAAACCACATTAAACACAACCTTCGTGAAGTTTACGAAATTTGCCATTACTTCCTCGGCGTTGACCCGACGAAGGATTGGATCCCGGTTCGTCCGGCTCAGCACTACACCATGGGCGGTGTCCGCACCAACCCGAACGGCGAATCTCAGACTCTGAAGGGCCTGTTCGCTGCCGGTGAAGCTGCTTGCTGGGATATGCACGGCTTTAACCGTCTCGGCGGTAACTCCGTTGCTGAAACCGTTGTTGCCGGTATGATCATCGGCGAAACAATCGCTGACTTCTGCGACAAGCCTGAAAACGCCATCGACATTCCGACCCGCGTTGTTTACGACTTCATCAAGCGCGAACAGTCCAAGCTGGACGCCTTCGTTAAGAACAACGGCAAAGAAAACATGGCTGAGATCCGCACTCGCATGCAGGAAATCATGACGACTAAGGTCGGTATTTTCCGCGAAGGCGAAAAACTCAAGGAAGCTGTCGAAGAACTCGAAGACCTCTACAAGAAGAGCTTCAACGTTGCTGTTAAGAACCAGCCGGGTGCCAACCCTGAGCTTGTTTATGCTTACAGAACACAGAAGATGCTCCGCGTCGCCCTCGGTATGGCTCTCGGTGCTTCTCTTCGTACAGAATCCCGCGGTGCTCACTTCCGTGTTGACTACCCTGTTCGTAACGACGCTGAATGGTGCAAACGTACACTCAGCACATGGAAGAACGAATCCGACACTCTTCCGACAATTACTTACCAAGACCTCGACATCTCCAAGATGGAACTTCCTCCGGGCTGGCGTGGTTACGGTGCTAAGAACTACATTGACAACCCCGAAACACCTGTTCGTCAGAAACAAGTCGACGAAATCCGTGCCAAACTGGAATCCGAAGGCGCAGACCGCTTCGCTGTCCAGAATGCACTGATGCCGTACCTGCAGCTTCTGCCCGAAGATCTCCGCGGCAAGAACGAACGTATTGACGAACCCCTGTCTTAATCTTTGGAGTTGAAATTAAATGGCTGATACAACACAACAGATGGCTGCTGCTGAAGAGAAAAAAGAAGATGCAGTTCCCCAGCAGGCGAAAGCTCATCGCATGCTCCAGGTAAGCATTCTTCGTTACAACCCGGCTGATCCGGATAGCGTTCCTCACCTGCAGACTTACTCCGTTTCCGAAACGGACTCTATGACTCTCTACATTCTCTTGAATGAATTGAGAGACACACAGGATCCTTCCCTCCAGTTCGACTTCGTTTGCCGTGCCGGTATTTGCGGTTCCTGCGCAATGCTCGTTAACGGTAAACCGACTCTGGCCTGCCGCTGCCTGACAAGAGATCTTCCGGATCACTTCACTCTGGCTCCGCTTCCCGGCTTCGAACTCATCGGTGACTTGTCTGTCAACACAGGTAAGTGGATGCGCGGTATGTCCGAACGTATCCAGTCCTGGTGCCACCTTAACGATGACAATGTCAATCTGTCTAAGATTGAAACCCCGATGGATCCGCATCTGGCCGAAGAAATCTACCTGCTTGACCGCTGCGTTGAATGCGGCTGCTGCGTAGCTTCCTGCGGTAACTTCCGTATGCGTCCTGACTTCGTCGGTGCTGTCGCTATCAACAAGATCTCTCGTTTCCGTCTGGATCCGCGCGATCACCGTAATGATGCCGACTACTACGAAATCCTCGGTACTGAAAGCGGAGTTTTCGGCTGTATGTCCCTCCTGGCTTGCCACGACTTCTGCCCGAAAGATCTGCCTCTGAAGACTCAGATTGCTTTCATGCGTCGTAAGATGGCCGAGCAGGGCATCATGGGCAAAGAAGAGCCCAGCCTCAAGAGAGTCATTCCTCTTCGTGAGCTCAAGCTCGACTAATCCCATTTTGTAACAAAACGTCCTAGCAAGACCTAAACCCCTACCTTAATCGGTAGGGGTTTTTGGTGTGCTCGGCATGAGCATTCTCTATAGGGTGAAAGTCCCGAGTCTGCCCGCTAGTGGGAAAGACTAGCGAACCCCAAGGTGTCTGCAGTGATGCAGAAGCTGAAAGAAGGGACTAGCAAAGCTCTGAGCTGACGAACAGAAACAGCCTCAGGCAAGTACGAAGGGCAAGTGTGCCAAATCTCACAAAACCCAATAACTAGACGGAATTCGTATGTGTAAAGGCTGCAGCTGCATGGAGCGAAAGAGAATGCCCTTACCCGAGGAGATCTTGCCAGCCAGCAAAGGCAGTAACAACGAATGGCAAGAAGTCAGCAGCGGTCATAGTACCTGAGAGTAACAGGGAAGGACCAAACCAATAAACCCGCGAAAGGGGGAAAACCAATCAGCGTGAGCAGAAAAATGGGCAATACCCGACCTACTTCGGCCATGGTAGTGCGGAACACGAGAACAGTCGAAGAGGAGTTCAAAGCGCTGACTGGATTGAACTCATGAGTAGCGAAGCTTTTAAGGCGATCACGCTGGACAGAATACTCGCCGGGAGGAATCTGTGGGAAGCCATGAAAAAGGTGCAAGCCAATAAAGGTTCACCCGGAGTAGACGGCATGAAAACAGAGGAATTGAAGGAATATTTCTTTGAGAACCCTGGAAAACTGACAGCGATGACCCGACAAGGAGAATACCGTCCCTTACCTATTAAGCGAGTGTACATACCGAAAGACAATGGAGAGCAGAGACCGTTGGGAATACCGACGGTCATCGACCGATTTGTCCAGCAGGCAGTGGCACTGGTGCTGAGCGAAGAATACGAAAAACTCTTCAAGGATATGAGCTTTGGCTTTCGTCCGAACAGAAGCTGTCGACTCGCAGTACGGAGGGCGATGGAGCATGTAAAGGACGGATACATGTGGGTTGTAGATCTGGATCTAAGGAAGTTCTTCGACACAGTGAACCACAGTAAGCTCATCCAATTGCTGTCCGATAGGATTGAGGATGGAAGGGTCGTGTCGCTGATTCATAAATTCCTGCGTGCACCGATCTGGGAAGAAGGCAAAGTAGGAAAGCCCAATACCATCGGCACCTCTCAAGGGGGAGTTATCTCGCCATTGCTGGCTAACATTCTTCTGCATGAACTTGACGAAAAGCTTGAAAGCAAAGGGGTTCGGGCGGTCCGCTATGCGGATGACGCTGTTCTCTTTGCAAAAAGCAGAAAAGCGGCCGAAAGGTTGCTTAAATGGGTCACTGACTTTATCGAGCAGAAACTCTTTCTGAAGGTTAACGCAGAAAAGACGAAGATACTTAGGATAGGGGATCCGGAAGTTCAATTTCTTGGATTCTCCTTCACCTCCCAAGTATCGAAGAAAAGAAGGGAGAGATATCCTACCTACCGGTACTTTCCCGTCGTCCATCGGAAGAAGATGCTTAAGTTAAAAGAAAAACTGAAGCAGATTACAGACCGAAGGGCACCGGGAGGAATTGAACGGGTGAAAAGGGAGCTGAAACTGACCCTTAGGGGTTGGGTCAACTACTTTTACAAGGCTATCCCTGCAAAATGGGTCGAACGAACTGATCAATGGCTTCATCGACGAGTTAGGCAAATCTATTGGAAACAATGGAAAAGGCCGGCGAAACGCCGAGAGGAGTTTAAGAGGCGGTGGAAGAACGCTCCGGCGTTACATGAATATGCTTACAGCTCTAACAGGTATTGGAGAATGTCAAAGGGAGTGCAGATTCATATGGCTCTGAGCCTGGATATTCTCCTGAAAGAAGGGTGGTACGATCTGGGAAAAGCAATGCGGGAAGCAAGTAGGCGACCCGCATAGGTTAATTGGAACCGCTGGGTGCGAGACCCGCATGCCCAGTGGTGTGAGAGGGGTAGGTGAAAGCCTCCCCTACTCGATTTTGTTGCGACAATGAAACAACACATGCCGTGAAGTGATGATACTTAAAACGAAAGTTCTAGGTAAAAACCCTTGATTTATCGACAATTAAGAAAATTTTTCTAGAGAATTTTCATGAACTGTGCTACTTTAGTCCCCGTTTGAGCAGTACCGAGTTCCATGCGAATAAACAATTTGTTACGATACTGCCTGCAGCCACTCAATCGTATGACCACGGTCTTCGGACTGACGAAAGAGGGCGGTTTTTTGAGACTTCTCATTATTCAAAACAGGAGCAACAATGACTCGTATTGAGCACGATTTTATTGGCGACTTAGAAGTTCCGGCTAATGCCTACTACGGCGTCCAATCCCTTCGCGGCAAAGAAAACTTCTTTATCACTGAAGAAAAGAACAACCAGGAAATCTATTTCATCATCGCTTTTGCTTATGTTAAGAAAGCAGCTGCGATGGCTAATAAGGAACTCGGCGTTGTTAAACCTGAAGTTGCCGATGCAATGATCTGGGCTTGCGATCAGCTCATCAACAACACTGAAAAATATCGTGACCAGTTCATCACTGACTGGCTGCAGGGCGGAGCAGGTACTTCCACCAACATGAACGCTAACGAAGTTATCTCCAATCTCGCTATCGAACATCTCGGCGGTAAGCTCGGTGACTACTCCATCGTCAACCCGAACAACGACGCAAACTTCGGTCAGTCCACAAACGACACATATCCGACCGCTATTCATCTGAGCTGCATCCTCCGCTCCAACGTCCTTATCAAGGCCGCTGAAGAACTGCGTGACGCACTCTATGCCAAGGCTAAAGAATTCGATCAGACTCTGAAGATGGGCCGTACCCATCTCCAGGACGCTGTTCCTATGACTCTGGGTCAGGAATTCCATGGCTGGGGCTTCACTATCAATGACGAAATCGAAAACCTGCGCGCTGCTCAGGAACACCTCAAGATCGTCAACCTCGGCGCTACCGCTATCGGTACTACTGTTACTGCTGCCCCGGGATATCCGGAACTTGCTGTTAAGAACCTTGCCGAGTTGACCGGCATCGACTTCAAGAACAGTGAAGACCTGATCGCTGCTACCAGCGACTGCGGCGCTTACATGACTCTGTCTTCCGCCATCAAGGGTCTGGCAGTTAAGATGACTAAGGTCTGCAACGACATTCGTCTGCTTGCCTCCGGTCCTCGCTGCGGTCTGAAGGAAATCAATCTTCCTCAGCTCCAGCCGGGTTCTTCCATCATGCCGGGTAAAGTTAATCCGGTTGCTGCTGAAGTTGCTAACCAGGCCAGCTTCCTTGCTATCGGTCTCGACACAACAGTGATGCTTGCTGCTTCTGCCGGCCAGCTCGAACTGAACGTTATGGAACCGGTGATCACTTTCGCTCTGTACACACAGATGAAAGTTATGACCAACGCATGCGACACACTTCGCACCAAACTGGTTGAAGGCGTCACCGCCAACACCGAACGCTGCAAAGACTACGTCATGAACTCCATCGGTATCGTTACACTCCTGAAGCCGCATTTCGGCTACCAGAAGTGCGCCGCTATCGCCAAGGAAGGCTACACAACCGGTAAGTCTCTGCATCAGATCGTCGTTGACGAACAGCACCTGATGACTCAGGCTGAATGGGATGCCACATTCAATACTCAGAACTTGATTCATCCGAAATTCGTCAAGTAATTGAGTTCAAGATTTCGGCAGCGGAATCCGCTGCCGAATTTTCAGCGCTCGGAGCAGGTTAAAAAAAACATGTTCTTGCTTCGATTCAAGGGTCTTTGGCGACCCGTCAATAATTAACTAAGCCAACATCTCGGGGAGTACGGTTAACCGCGTACTTTCTTTCGGAGGATTTATGGATATCATGGTTATTCTTCAGATTATCGTTCTGCTCGGCGCGATCTTTGTCGGTGTGCGTCTCGGCGGTATCGGTATCGGCTACGCCGGCGGTGCCGGTGTTCTCATTCTCGGTTTGTGTTTAGGCATGAAGCCGGGTAACATTCCTTGGGACGTGATCCTGATCATTGCATCCGTGATCTCGGCCATTTCCGCCATGCAGCTCGCAGGCGGCTTGGACTACCTCGTTTACATCGCTGAAAAGATTCTCTACAAGAATCCTAAATACATCAACTATCTGGCTCCGCTGGTTACCTATGTTCTGACGTTTTTCGCTGGTACAGGTCACACCGCTTTCTCGATGATCCCGGTTATCGTTGAAGTTGCTAAAGGCCAGAACATCCGCCCGAGCGTTCCGCTGTCTATCGCTGTGGTCGCTTCTCAGATCGCTATTACCGCTTCTCCGGTTTCCGCCGCTGTTATTTACATGACAGGCGTTCTCGAACCGTTCGGCTGGAGCTATCCGACTCTGCTGGCTGTTTGGCTTCTGACCACATTCTTAGGCTGCATGGTCACTGCTTTCATCATGACGATGTTCTGCAAGATGGACCTCAACACCTCTACGGTTTACCAGGAACGTCTTAAAGAAGGTCTCGTTAAGCCTCCTGTCGGCATGCAGGAAATCAAGATCACTTCCTCTGCCAAGCTTTCCGTTTGGATCTTCCTTATCGGCGTTATCGCAGTTGTCTGCTACGCATCCGCTATTTCTCCGGCTATCGGCCTGATCAAACCGGTTATCGTCACACGTGACGCAGCCATCATGAGCTTGATGCTTACCGTCGGCGCTCTGATCACGGTTTTCTGCAAGGTCAAACTCGGCGATATCGCTTCCACATCCGTTTTCAAATCCGGTATGGTTGCCTGTATCTGCGTTCTCGGTGTTGCATGGCTCGGTGATACATTCGTTTCCGGTCACACCGCTCAGATCAAGGCTTTTGCTTCTGAAACCATCAGCCAGTATCCGGCTCTCCTCGCAGTTGTCTTCTTCTTAGCCGCTATGCTCCTGTACTCTCAGGCCGCTACTGCTAAGGCGATTACTCCGACAGTGGTTGCTGCCCTCGGTATCACAGCCGCTCATCCGGACAACGCTTACATGCTGGTTGCCTGCTTCGCCGCTGTTTCCGCTCTGTTCGTTCTCCCGACATACCCGACACTCCTCGGCGCTGTTCAGATGGACGACACCGGTACAACACGCATCGGTAAGTGGGTCTTCAATCACTCTTTCTTCATCCCCGGCGTTCTGGCGATTTTCTTCTCCGTCGCTTTCGGTTTCGTTGTCTGTGGCTTCATGTAATCCGCTGATCTAACGTACCCTTAAAGGGATATAAGAAAAGGGCCTCACATTGCGAGGCCTTTTTCTATGCTCAAAATCACCTGATTGTTACGAAGAATTACATAACAAATCAAAGCCTATTTGTTAGATTAAAAAATATTCTTAATAAAGATCAATGAATTCATAGAGATAAAAAAATTAGTTAATGATTTTTCCGTCGCATATGGTTTACCCCATAAGTTTGGGTAAACCATATATTTTTTTTGTGCAAACGATTACAATACTTCGTAGCAAACAAGAGCCGGTTCGCAGTGTGTTGAGTAGCGTTCGGCTCTGTCTGCATCGGATGACTGTGTGGACCAACGGTTTTATACCGACACGGTTATTTTTCAAATCCTACTTCGAGATGAAGCGGGATATAAATTTTTGAGGAGACCTGAATGGCTCGTATTGAACATGATTTTATCGGCGACTTAGAAGTTCCTGCCAACGCTTACTATGGCGTCCAATCCCTTCGCGGCAAAGAAAACTTCTTCATCACTGAAGAGAAGAACAACCAAGAAATCTACTTCATCATCGCTTTTGCTTATGTTAAGAAAGCAGCTGCGATGGCTAATAAGGAACTCGGCGTTGTTAAACCTGAAGTTGCCGATGCAATGATCTGGGCTTGCGATCAGCTCATCAACAACACTGAAAAATATCGTGACCAGTTCATCACTGACTGGCTGCAGGGCGGAGCAGGTACTTCCACCAACATGAACGCTAACGAAGTTATCTCCAACCTCGCTATCGAACATCTCGGCGGTAAGCTCGGTGACTACTCCATCGTCAACCCGAACAACGACGCAAACTTCGGTCAGTCCACAAACGACACATACCCGACCGCTATTCATCTGAGCTGCATCCTCCGCTCCAACGTCCTTATCAAGGCCGCTGAAGAACTCCGCGACGCACTCTATGCCAAGGCTAAAGAATTCGATCAGACTCTGAAGATGGGCCGTACCCACCTCCAGGACGCTGTTCCTATGACTCTGGGACAGGAATTCCACGGCTGGGGCTTCACTATCAATGACGAAATCGAAAACCTGCGCGCTGCTCAGGAACACCTCAAGATCGTCAACCTCGGCGCTACCGCTATCGGCACTACCGTTACCGCTGCCCCGGGATATCCGGAACTTGCTGTTAAGAACCTTGCCGAACTGACCGGCATCGACTTCAAGAACAGTGAAGACCTGATCGCTGCTACCAGCGACTGCGGCGCTTACATGACTCTGTCTTCCGCCATCAAGGGTCTGGCAGTTAAGATGACTAAGGTCTGCAACGACATTCGTCTGCTTGCCTCCGGTCCTCGCTGCGGTCTGAAGGAAATCAATCTTCCTCAGCTCCAGCCGGGTTCTTCCATCATGCCGGGTAAAGTTAATCCGGTTGCTGCTGAAGTTGCTAACCAGGCCAGCTTCCTTGCTATCGGTCTCGACACAACAGTGATGCTTGCTGCTTCTGCCGGCCAGCTCGAACTGAACGTTATGGAACCGGTTATTACATACGCTCTGTATACACAGATGAAGGTTATGACCAACGCCTGCGACACACTGCGTAAGAAACTGGTTGAAGGCGTTACCGCCAACACCGAACGCTGCAAAGACTACGTCATGAACTCCATCGGTATCGTTACACTCCTGAAGCCGCATTTCGGTTATCAGAAGTGCGCCGCTATCGCTAAGGAAGGCTACACAACCGGTAAGTCTCTCCATCAGATCGTTGTTGACGAACAGCATCTGATGACTCAGGCTGAATGGGATGCCACATTCAACACACAGAACCTGATCCATCCGAAGTTCGTTAAGTAATTTCGAATAGGTTCTTGTGAACTCAAAAGCCGCCCTCGGGCGGCTTTGTCGTGTCCGGAAGCAGAGAAGGCGGAAACTGCTTTCTCTGCCGGCTTTTAATTTTCTTTTTCCTCTTTGGGAAGGCTCAAAAGTCCTTCTCTTAGCCCTTCTTCTAAAGCGTGATCGCCTAACCAGATAGAAAGGACAGCATCATAAAGCGCCTTGCCTCGGACGGGATTGCCCATCAGCTGGCCGTTGTAATAAACGAATGTCCCGCGGGAAGGGAGCCAATCCACATCAGCCACATCGCCGGGTTCAAGGTTCGTTAGGTCCTTCATGAATTCTTCAATCTGCTGAAGTTCATTCTCTATGAAGTCCTGATAAGTCTCATCATTGTTTTCTGCGATGGCCTCGCGCATAGAGGAGATGAAATCTTCCGCGTTCAAGGGTTGGAGAATAACAATTTGAACTCTTCGAGCGCCTAATAGTGCTCGGGAAGTATCTTGACGATGTGTTTTCGCCGGCAAATACAGCGCAACGGCATAAATCGGCTTATCGCTTTGCGTGCGGACGCCGGTTCCGTTCAAAACCAGAGCGTTTTGGCCGACCTTGATATTTTCGGCAAAACGGTGGCCGCCGATTTCAACATAGTCCGTCTTTTTTCCGGTGAGAAATTTTTTGATGTCTTCCATCAGCTTTGAGCTGTTTTGTTTCATTCTTTTTCTTCCTGAGCTTCTTTGTCTTTTTCAGACTTGATGACTTCTAAAAATGCTTGCGCAAGTTTAATCATTTGCGGCTGCGTCAGGCCGCAGATCTCCTGACGAAATTCAATTGAGATTCCGGGATCAACAGGAATTTCAATCACCGTAAGCGGTTCTCCGATTTCCCGGCGGTTGAGGACTTCCTGATGCGTTTGGCGTTTGAGTTCAACGATGCGGGCGAGGGTGTAGCCTTTTTCCCGAAGTGCTTTAATGTTGCGAATTTGTTCTAAATGGCTGGCATCGTAACGGGCATTTTTTGTTTCGCCGGACGGACGATCCAAAAGGCCGCCGTTGACATAGTATCGGATGGTTCGCTTACTGAGTCCCGAGACCTGCGAAAGCTCATCAATAGTCAGAAGGTTTTTAGAGCTCACTGTTTGTGCAAAAATACAAATAAGTTAAAATAATCTGCACATTATAAGGTGGAGAACCAATGCATATCATTGTTGTCGGAGCAGGGGTCACGGGTATTGCGTGTGCTCATAATTTTTTAAAGCGCGGTCATAACGTTACATTGATCGAGAAAGCCTCGACGCCTAATCAGGAATGCAGTTTCGGAATGGCCGGCTTCATGGGTCCCATTTCCGTACAGATGCTTTGCGCCCCCTTTAAAGGTAAAGCAGGCCTGGCCTCCATCTTCGCTAAAACCCGCCGCTTGGGCTGGGACGTATCCATCAGTCAGATGAAATTCCTTCGTGCTTTGGCTAACGCCAGAAGCGCGGATGTCTGGGCCGCAAATCACGAGTCGTTGATGACTTTAGCTCGATACAGTGTCGGTTTAACCGAATTCCATGCTCGTTTGGAAGATCTGTCTTTTGAACAAGTCTACGGTCTGCTTCGCGTCTTTACCAATGCACAGGCGTGGGAAGAAGCTCACAAGGGAGAGAGCGAAAAGCCCGGAGAATGGCTGACGAGAGAAGAGGCTTCCAGAATTGATCCCTCTTTAGAAAACGTCCCTGATCCTTTCCTCGGCTGCTCTTATCTTCCGCAGGAACTCTCAGGCAACGGAAGCTATTGCTCCAAACAGATTCAGGCCATCAATGTCAGTCAGAAGAACCTGACAATGATGTATCACACCGAAGTCACCGGCCTGATGTTTGATGAGAACAATAAGGTCGTCGGTGTTAGGACGGACAAGGGCGAAATTGCCAGCGATGCCGTCGTGCTTTGCAGCAATTTAGGGACAAAGCCTCTGCTGGACGGCAAACTTGAGCTTCCGACGATGCAGCTCACCGGCTGGGCCGTGACCGCAACCATCGATCCGATGAATGTCCCGCCGCTTCACACACTGATTTTTGACAATAAAGATCTTCTTGTCACCCGTTTAGGCAATCGCGTCAGAGTCTGCGGCCGTTATTGGCTCGGAGAATCTTCTCACGATATGACAGACAAAGTGATTGAAGAAATCTACGAGGCCAGCTGTAAGCTTCTGCCCACTGCGGCTCAATGGACCGAATCCACCAACTGGATCGGCAAATGTATTGTTCACCCGGACAGTCTTCCGTCCTGCGGCGAAACACCGTTCGAGGGCTTGTATCTCAACATTTGCCACGGCTTAAACGGCTGGGCTCTGTCTGAGGGCTGTGCCGAACTCTTGTCGGATGTCATTGAGAAGAAGACGCCGGCTATTGATCCGACGCCTTACAGCCCGATGCGTTTTGTTAAGCGAAAATAAATTCACGAATATTGTTTGAGACTGTCCGAGGCGACAGTCTCCTTTCTTTTTAAAGGTAATAATCCATGTCGGTTTCCTTACTTCAGATTCCTCAGTTAAGAGAACTCGAGGAAAAATACGCCCGTATCTTAGGGCCCGGAGTTTTGATGGAGAGAGCAGGCAAAGCCGCTGCTGACTTCATCTCCGATCTTTATCCAGCTCCGGCCCGTGTAACCGTGGTTTGCGGTCCCGGAAACAACGGCGGCGACGGATATCGAACTGCGATTGAACTTTTAAAGAAGGAATACGACGTTAATGTCGTTCAGGTTGCCGGCAAAACACCCAAGAGCGAAGAAGCAATAGCAGCCCTGGCCGAATGGGAAAAATTAGGCCGTACGACTTACACCGATCCTTACGACACTCCCAAAGCCGACATCGTGGTGGATGCGATTTTCGGAATCGGTTTGGAACGTCCGCTTAAAGACGAATTCCTCGATGCAGCAATGTGGTTCAACGAAAGACGAGCATTGCACGTTTCTCTGGATATTCCTTCCGGTCTGAACTCAGAAACCGGCACTTGGGTCGGAGACAGAGCAGGGTGCAAAGCCGATGCGACGATTTCTTTCTTAAGCGGCAAGGTAGGTCTCTTTACAGGCCTTGGGCCCGATGCCTGCGGCCGCGTCAAAATGGAAAACCTCGGTATTTCCATTCCGCTCACCAAAATCAGCCTTCTGGAAGTTAAAGATTTCAAGCATGTCTGCGCTCCGCGTTTAAAGAATACTTCTAAAGCGGATTACGGCCGCTTAGGCGTTATCGGCGGAGGAAAAGGCACTGTCGGAGCCGCCTTAATTGCCGCACGTTCCGGCTTGTATATGGGCGCAGGCCGTGTTTATGTCGAACTCTTAGAAGACGGCATGAAGCTCGATCCGTTCTGTCCGGAATTAATGTTCCCCAGCAAAATCAATATCGATGAAATGGACGCGATCGTCATCGGTCCGGGCTTAGGCTTCACCGAGCAGGCTAAGCAGAGATTCATTGACTGTCTGAAGTCCAAAGCTGCTTTGGTGATTGACGGAGATGCATTAACGATGATTGCTCAGGACGAGGAGATCTTGTCCTTAGTGACCCATCGCTTTGCTCATACCGTTCTGACGCCGCATGCGGCCGAAGCTGCCCGCATCCTCAGACTGCCGGTTGAGGAGATCACCAAGGATCGTCTATCTCGTGCGCTTGACTTGGGAATTCTCACCGGTGCCGTCAATGTCCTGAAAGGCGCAGGCACGATTGTGACTCAGCGCAGTTCCGTGAGCTGGATCAATCCGACAGGTTCTCCTGCATTAGCAACTGCCGGATCCGGCGACGCATTGTCCGGCATGATCGGCGCTATGTTTGCTCAGCACTTTGAATTGATGGACTGCGTTTTATCCGCGGTTTATCTCCACGGCGCTGCAGTCGAAGGTTTGAATTCCAGCGTTTTGGCCGGAGATATTGCTCCTTTGGCTTCCACTCGCCTTGAAGAATTGAGAGCCTCTTATCAGAGACATTTCCATCCGCTCAAGGAAGAAGAAAAAACGATCGAGTGGGAAGACAGCTAACGAAGCCTCCTTTCTCGTTGTGTAGCATGTTAAGCGCCGTCATTCCGGCGCTTAATTATTTCTTGGACGACGAGCTGTGAACTCGGAAAGGCCGCGATGCCTGCGGCTTCCATAAGTTGATCTTTTTGCGCCAATGCGCGAAGGTCGGAAAGTTTTTGAGAAGCTTTCCAGCTTCCGAAAGTAGAGGCGAGGTGACAGTAGACGATTGCGGCCACAATATCGGGCGCGACAAATCTAGCGCTCGACCAAAAAAATCCAAGCTCAAGCAGACAGTCCGGATCCTCGGAAAGAGCGCCTTCTTCCAGAAAGCCCAAACCTCGTACGGGACTTTTAGGGGTTGTTTCGAGCCAGTAACGTCCGACGGCAAGGAGACAAACCGGAATCTTTGCAGCTGCTCCTTTGAAGAGCCAATGAAGGCAAAGTTTGGGGTTGAGATGAGACCCTTCGGAGGTTAGGCGCACCATTCTCATAATGGCACGCTTTTCTCCTTTCAAGGCAGCCTGACTAAAAAATGTCTCCGCAATTTCGGGATTTGTTTCTACACCCAAACCTTGGTCATAGGCTTCAGCCAAAGCAAACATCGCTTCCGGCGATTTTTCTTTTGCTGCTACTCGAAGCCAAGCAAAAGATTCATCGAGGTTTTGGCGAACGCCGAAACCTTCCCGCAAAGCCATCGCCAAGTGAAACTTCGCGTTGGTCTCGCCGAGAACGGCGGCTTTACGGAACAAGTCGGCTGCTCGTTTGGGGTCTCTTTCTAATAGCTGGCCGGTGGCATAAAGCATTCCGAGAAAATCCAACGAGGCAGCGTGTTCTTCTTCGGCGGCGGCTTTGAGATATTGAATAGCAGTGTTAGACTCTGCAGAAAGCAGTTCTTTAGCTTCTTTGAAACGATCTTCCGCCGTTTGAGGTTCCGGTCTTAAATTCAGAAACGAATATGGATCAAAAACAGGCTTTTGTGTCGGGGCCTGTTTTTTAGGCGAAATTTCGGGAAGCTTATCAAAGAAGCCGGTCATAGGTTAGGGCTTCGGAGGCAGCTGAGGCGGCAGAACATCAGGAAATAAAGTGATGATGCCGATTACGTAAGTCAAAGACATCATCATCCAAAGGACAAGGCCCCCTGCGCCGAGCATAATCGGTTTGCCCCAAAGACGATGATGGTAGTTATCGCCGTATCGGTCACGAACGAAAGGCACCTGAGCCCAGCCGTCAAAGATGACCCAAGCCGCATAGAACAAGGTGTAAGAACCTAAGAAGTAGAAATTTTCATAATTGGATTCGGGAAGCCAAGGTTCCAGAATGAGATAACCGAACATGAAGACTAAACCGAGAACCATCCACATGTTGCTGTTGGCGGTGCGGTCTCTTTCTCCCATTTCGCTCCAGTTGGTTCTCTGAAGAAATGCTCCGAATACCGGTGTAAAGATATAAGACCAAATAACGGTCCAAACAGGATTCCAAAGAGCGATAGCAGGAGATTTAGGATAGGCCATTTGCGTAATGTTTAAAGGGTGCAACTTGAGGAAAAGGCAAAGAGGTCGAAAACTTTTAGAACCCCACGACTGCCAAGTCTCTAAAAAGAAAAAATAATAGCACAGAGCGATTTTTCCAAAACCTGTAACTTGCGATTTGAAAAGGATTTTTTCTGAAAAGAAATCAGATTAGGAGCCGCATTCGGTAAAAAGGTTTAACTTTTTGAATCGGATTGGCTAGAATCAGACCATGAGAATTATTTGATAGCTAAAAGTCAACTACCTCGGCCTAAAGGCCGAGGCTTGAAAAAGCCTCTAGTTGACTAGCCTCAGGCCGTCGTTTGGCGGACTACGTTGGTCGGGAACCTATAGGCACCGCGGGATGCAGATCCTAGTCCCGCGCTCTGCGGCCGATGGTTAAAAGCTCTGAGAGGCAGGAGCGGTGCTGTCGGCTTGAAACCCCTTCCAACATTGGCGAAGGATCACAACCGGTCGAAAGACCGAGGAGATAAAACTTGAGAGTATTTGTCCTAAACAAACGCGGAAAACCGCTGATGCCCTGTTCACCGGCAAAAGCGCGCCTTCTGCTTAAAGAGAAGAAAGCTATTGTGAAGAGGCGAACGCCTTTCACTATTCAGCTGACGATTGCAACGGGTGAGACCAAACAGCCGGTGAGCCTGGGCGTTGATGCCGGGTACAAACATGTCGGCCTTTCCGCATCCACGGAAAAGGCTGAACTTTATGCATCCGAAGTCGAACTGCGGCAGGACATCACCGATCTGCTCTCTGCTCGTCGCGCGTTACGGCAGTCGCGCCGTAACTGCAAAACGCGCTACCGTGCTCCGAGGTTCGACAACCGCATCCGCACCAAGCGCAAAGGCTGGCTTGCTCCGTCGGTTGAAAACCGAATCAACGCGCACTTGTCGCGCATAGAAGCGGTTCTTCGACTGCTGCCGGTCACAAAGATCACCGTGGAAACGGCGTCTTTCGACATGCAGCTGCTGAAGAATCCCGACATTTCAGGGAAAGAATACCAGGAGGGAGAACAGCTCGGCTTCTGGAACATCCGCGAGTATGTTCTTTGCAGAGACGGGCATGTTTGCCAGCATTGTTACGGCAGATCGAAAGACCCGGTGCTTAATGTTCATCATCTGGAAAGCAGACGTACGGGCGGAGATTCACCCGGCAACCTGGTTACGCTCTGTGAGACGTGCCATAAGGCCCTTCATCGCGGCGAAATCACGCTGAAGGCAAAGCGCGGACAATCGTTCCGCGCGGAAGCCTTCATGGGAATTATGCGCTGGGAGGTGCAGAACCGCCTGAAGGCCTCGCATCCTGAGCTGGAAGTGAACAACACCTACGGCTACCGGACTAAGCACGCACGGATCGCGAACGACATCGCTAAGTCGCATTGTGCAGATGCTTTCTGCATCGCCGGCAACCTCGGCGCCGAAAGGCTCGGCGAATTCTTCTTCCAGAAGCAGACGCGTCGGAACAACCGGCAGAGTCATAAGCTTTCCATCCTCAAAGGCGGCATTCGAAAGCGCAATCAGGCGCCCTTTGAGGTCAATGGCTTCCGTCTTTTTGACAAAGTTGCCTGCAAGGGAGAAGAAGGCTTCATTTTCGGCCGTCGATCATCCGGGTTCTTTGATGTTCGGAAGCTTGACGGAACCCGAATTTCGGCAGGCATCAGCTACAAGAAGCTGCATCTGCTGGAAAAGAGACGAACCTATTTAACAGAAATTCGAAAGGAGGAGGTGCTTCCTCCCCTGCCTGAAGGCAGGGGTCTCCGCGCCTAAATTTGATGAAGGCAATCCCGCTCCTAACGATCTGCAGCGCCTGTGTTTTAGTTTCAGGCTGTGCTTCGGATTCGACCGACTACTACTTAAGAGACTCTTTCGGTTTCAAAGAAGTGTGTTTAGTCGACAACAAAAACGTGCCCCCTTCATTCTTTATTGCTTTGCGTCAGGCGATACAAGATAAAGGATTACAAGTCAGAACGGTTTCGAAGACAGAGCAGAGCTGCCCAGTCACCGTCTATTACGAAGCCAAATACAACTTGGCCTACCTGAAAGATGCTCGCCTTTTATTAACAACAGAAGGGCATCCGACCGACATCGTCAATCTTAGAAAAAACGTAGAGCCGGCAACCCTGGCAGACCCGGCTTCTGATTCAGAACCCAAAATCCGTGATATGGTTAACCGGCTCCTACCGAGAGGAACACCCTGGTAGACATTCCTCGGTAAGAAGTATTAGTCGAGTACGACAGTCGCTTCAACTTCGATCAAGCCGCCTTTCGGAAGAGCGGAAATCTGAACGCAGCTTCTTGCAGGATAAGGAGCAGAAAAGATTTCAGACATTACTTTGTTCACGACAGCGAAGTTGTTCAGGTCTGTGAGGTAAACGGTCTGGCGAACGATATCTGCAGGAGTACCGCCGGCGGCTTTAACAATCGCAAAAACGTTGCGGAAAGCCTGACGGCACTGTGCTTCGAAAGAAGCAGGCAGTTCGCCGGAAACCGGGTCTAAACCCAGCTGGCCGGATAAGAAAACCATGTTGCCGCATTTGTAAGCGGTGGAGTAGGTGCCGACAGCGGCAGGGGCGTTTTCTGTAGTGATGATTTCTTTCATTTCAATTCCTTATAAAAACCGCCGTTCCTACCAACTCTTACAAGGTCTCGTGGACCGGCAGTCATCCCTTCATAGCCGAAGTGCGTTCAATGCTAACAGAGAATCTTTGCAGTGACTACACTTCGTCTCAAACTTATTTTTTAGTCAGGTAGCCTTCAGGTTTATAGGCTTGAGAACCCCACAGCGGCACGGAAGAAATAGAGTGTTTAAAGCTGCCGTTCGCGATCTTGGTGGAGTAGCTCAAATAAACCAGTGTTTGGTTTTTAGCATCAAAGATTCTGCGGATTCTCAAAGTTTTAAAGAAAACGCTCTGAGATTTCTTAAAAACCACTTCTCCGTCGGCGCTTTTATCGATTCCGTCGATCATGGCCTGAGTGATCTCGCCGGTCTTAACGCAGGAGACCGAGCTATTGGAAGGATCGCTCAGCTGAAGGGGAGAATTGATGTAAGCCACATGGCAGGTGACACCCGGAACCTGGGGGTCGGTAAAGGCGTCGAGTTTGATGTCTTTGAACGTAAACACGCCTAAGGAGACACTGGCGACTTCCTTATCGGAGCAGCCTGCAAGAAGCAGGGCCGAAAGAGAAGCAGCGACGATTAGAAGTTTTTTCAATTTAATCCCTTCTGTTGCGGTTCAACTTTTTCAATAATGCCTGATGCTCGAGGCTTTTGTTCTCCGCTTTTCATTACTTTGAGTATCTGTTTTGCCTGCCAGTCGAAGTAAGGGTTATAAGTCAGACGAGCAAAGCTGTGCTCACCGTCGTGCGTACCCCAAGCACCGTACCAGACATCAGGATCATTGCGGCAGTCCTGAACGTCTTTAGCAGAAGCACCGTTGCGGCAATAGCGGAATTTGCCGTCCTTTCCGTACCAGACATTGTCCGGCGAGAAGGGAATGGACATATGAGCAAACGACTTGATTCTCAGCTCAGGCAGATAATCGGACTTGGCAACGACTTTCTTAGAATATTTGCCGTCCGGCAGTTTCCCGTACCAAATAATCTTGGATGCGGGATTTGTCAGCGCTTTATCAAAGACTTTGACCAATGACTGAGTATTGATGATGCTGTCATGCTGACTCATCATGACGATCACAGGCTTAGTGATCTTGTTTTTAGTCAGATAGTCATTGGACGTATCCATGGTGTGCTTAAAAGCCACAATGGCATCCATCGGCACGGTGTTGTATTTGAAGGGTGCATCGCCGGCGGTTTTCTTGTCTGGCGCTCTGAGCCACGTCACGAACAAATCTGCGATCGGAGCAAGCTTGATCAAAGATGTTCTAACCTGCATGGCCGGAGAAAACAGCAGCAGGCCTTCAACATCATCAGGATGCTCTTCGGAATAATCCAAAGCTAGGTTGCAGCCGGTGGAGAAGCCGGCGAGCCAAATCTTGGGATACTGCTTCTTTAATAGAGCGACTTGTTCATTTACGACCTTGGTCCAATCCTCGGAAGTCACTCCGATCATATCTGCCGGGCGCGTTCCGTGTCCGGGAAGGAGCATGGTTCGAACCAGATAACCCTGATCGGCTAATGTTTTTCCGAGATCGGTAAACGTCCAGGGAGAATCTCCGAGACCGTGGATCATTAAAACCGCTTGGCCGTTCGGATTTTTAGGACGGATTTCAAAAGGCGAGTTGCCTTCGATTTCGGCAACGTGATCGTCCGTTACATAGTGACGTCGTTCTGCCACGTAGGCTTTTGCCTGAATGGCATAAGTATCAAAATTCGGTTGTCCGCCCGGAAGCATATCAGGCGTCGGTTCGGAAGCGCATCCGATCAGGAAGGCAACCGGTAAGGCAATAATTAGCGGCTTGAAGTTCATCCCGTGATTCGAATTTCTAATTGACAAACAATTCACTTCTATCGGTGAATGTTCATTATCGGATAAATGATGCCCTCTAATCCAAGCTTTGCCGCCGGAAAGTCGAAAAAGTTTGTGAAAAAGCTCCTGAGGCAAATCACCGAGGAGCACAAAAAAGAAAAGGCCCGACAATTGAAGGGCCAAAAACGATCTAGGAGGAAAAGCTGAGTAGTGTTTGCGCACTCTCATTGACAATGACTTTACCGCCATATCTCTTTGAATGCTGAAGCAATTTATTTCTGTTGCAAGAGAATGTTAAGAGGCTACATATTTTCCAATTATTGGTAACAACTGAAGAAAATTTGTTACTTTAGCGAGACGGAAAGAATCAAATTTATCCTTTATTGAAGGAATTTCATTTCGATTGTTTCTCGATAGCGATTAAAAAATCGAAAAAAATTATCGAAAAATTAGAAAATTCTCGCATTAAGCCTAAAATATTTAGGAACGAAAAGCAAAAAGAAAATGTCTCAAACTCAAACTGCAAAAATTTATTCCGATCCGCCGATAAAGATAAATCGGACGCTCTACGGTGTACTTCTAGCGACCTTGGCTTCCGTCTTCTGGGGCTCTATGGGTGTATGCGTGCAGTACATCTTTGAAAATACCAACACGCAGCCTCAGGCGTTGTCTTCGTTTCGGCTTTTGTTGTCAGGTACAGTCCTGGTCATCCTGAATTTGTTTTTATCCCGCCGACCGCTGCTGGCTGTTTTGTCGTCACTGAAGGGAACTGCCGGCATCGCACTCAGCGGGCTTGAGCTTCTAGGCGCGCACCTTACATTCTTCATTGCAATTTATTATTCCAATGCAGGGACGGCTGCCATCTTTTTAGCAACAACACCGCTGCTCGCCGGTATCTATTTATTTTTAAGGGGCAAGAAACGCTTTACAGCAAAAGAAGGCTTGTGCTGTGCATTGGCATTCTTCGGCGTTCTACTAATAGTGTCCAAAGGGGACTTCTCAACTTTCCAATTCAACTGGATGGCGGTTTTCTGGGGCATGATTTCCGCCGTTTTTGCATCAATCTATTCCATTCAGCCCAAACCTTTAATTGACCGCTGGGGCGTCGTTCCGGTGGCAAGCTGGGGCATGATGGCCGCCGGCATTGCCGGTCTGTTTCTTGCCAATCCTATTGTTACGGCTGAGGGTTTAGACGCAAAGGCTTGGCTGGCGCTGAGCTATATCGTTTTAGCCGGAACCGTTGCGGCTTTCTGGCTGTATTTGGCCTGTCTGAAATACATTTCTCCAGTCACCGCAGGTCTCGTCGTGTGCCTCGAGCCTACGTCTGCCTATGTTTTCGGCATCATGTTTATGAACCTGAAACTGGGCTGGATTGAATGCGTTGGCATTGCGATGGTAATTTCTCAGGTATTCATACTTTCTATTCGATCTAAGGAGAGGTCATGAGTACTCGGAACATCGATGCGTTAAAATCCCCGAATCTAATACAACTGAACGGCGTCATCCGAGAGGGATGTTTTGCAGTTCATACATGCGAGGAATAAGCAATGAGTCGTTCAGACCAATACGAAACTTTTATGAGAGACGTCTTTGAACACGGCGTCGAAAAATCCGATCGTACGGGTGTCGGCACTCGTTCGATGTTCGGATACCAAATGCGTTTTAACCTTCAGGAAGGTTTTCCGCTTGTCACGACTAAGAAACTGCATCTTCGCTCCATCATTCATGAGCTCCTGTGGTTCTTACACGGTGACTCCAACGTCAAATATCTTCACGATAACAAAGTGACGATTTGGGATGAATGGGCCGATGCCAACGGGGACTTAGGTCCAATCTACGGTGTGCAGTGGCGTCATTGGAAAACCTCTGACGGCGGTTATATTGATCAGATCTCCAATCTGATCCATCAGATTAAAACGAACCCGGATTCCCGCCGTTTAGTCGTCTCTGCCTGGAACGTCGGAGAAATCGATAAGATGGCTCTGCCGCCTTGCCACATGTTCTTCCAGTTCTATGTGGCTCAAGGAAAATTGTCCTGCCAGCTTTATCAGAGAAGCTGCGACATCTTCCTCGGCGTACCTTTTAACATTGCGAGCTATTCGCTGCTCACGCACATGATTGCTCAGCAGTGTGATTTGGATGTCGGTGACTTTATCTGGACCGGCGGCGACTGCCATATCTATAACAACCACTTCGAACAGGTGAAACTTCAGCTGAGCCGTGAGCCTCGTCCTTATCCGAAGTTAATCATTAAGCGTCGTCCTGACTCTATTTTTGATTACAACTTCGAAGATTTTGAAATCGTTGATTATGATCCGTGGCCTGCGATCAAGGCTCCGATTGCGGTTTAATCATTTTTAGTTTTTTAGTATGAAGCCTCATATCAGTCTCATAGTAGCGCGCAGCCGTAACGGTATTATCGGCAAAGAGGGCAAACTGCCTTGGCATCTGCCTGAGGATTTAAAGTTTTTTAAACAGACAACGATGGGCCGTCCGGTCATCATGGGACGGCACACCTGGGAATCGATCGGAAGACCGCTTCCCGGTCGTCAGAACATCGTTTTAACGCAAGACCCAGCCTATAAAGCCGAAGGCGCAACGGTTGTCTCTTCTTTGGATGAGGCACTGAAGCATTTCGGACCGGACGATATCGTTTTCATTATCGGCGGCGCAGACCTCTACCGCCGCGCTCTCCCGTTAGTAGATACGGCATGGGTAACGGAAATTGAGGCCGACGTAGAAGGGGATGCTTCTTTTGATCCGCTTAATAAAGATGAGTGGATGCTTGTATGGAGCGAGGATCATCCCAAAACGGAAGATCAGCCTCTAGGGTATAAGTTTCAGCGCTTTGAACGCGTAAAACATACGGTTTATTAAGATTAGGGCGGGTTTTTGGCCAAAAGACTAAAACTTTATGAATAATTCTTATGATTATTACTACTATTGCTTTTAGTCTAAAAAGCTAAAATACCCACAACCAATCAAAAGCGAAAGAAAATGACGAAAGAATTAATGCAGCTTGAGGTCGACAGTGACCTTAAAAAAGCTTTTTTAGCTTGTGTTTCCAGAGCCTATAACGGCAAGGTCGAGCAGGGAATTCTTGACTTGATGAGAATTTATGTCGAACGCGCACAAGGTACGCCGGGACAGAAAATGATCAAAGAAAAGGTCAAGGAGTACGTCTACGGCGGTGAAGTTCAAGCCGGTCTTTCTCCTCGCGAAATGGAGAAAATCTTCCTCAATAAGACAGAAGAGGACATCGAAGCTGCACGCCTCGATAAGTAAGATTTTTGAAAAAAGAAATGAGAGTCAATTTTCGGACGGCTCTCGTTTTTGTTTGTCTTTTGATTTTCTTCAGGCTAATCCAAACTGCTGGCTGCCTGATTAATCATCGAAACGTCAACGCCGTGTTTCGTAAGTTCTTCCACGACGTGGTCCATTGTCTTATCAAACTTAGGGTTGGAATCCGCGCGCTGCCATAAGTCGGCAACTTCCTGATTACACAACCTGCGGTCTGCGTCCGTGAAAATAATCTCATCTTCAACCGTTCGTCTGCAGACGGAGTCCCTCGGAAGGAGTCTTGCTGACACCACCGCCATATAGGCCATCATTGCATATGTCGGAAGGTTAGGGTCTAGGACTTTTTCGCCCGCTAAATAACGATGAATAAGGGCCTCGATCTGTTTTCTTTTAAGCGAAGCAAACTGTCTCAGCGGAAGGCAGCCTGAAAGGACGGCGGAAGACTTATCGACAGAAGTAATCTGGCAATAAAAGCCGTGACGCTCTCCGGGGCTGACTTCTTTCGCCAAATCTGGATCTGCATTTTTAGCAAGATGGAGATCCAATGTGTAGTCGGGTTTCGGGATATCGAACTGAACTCGCGTTTTATCCTTGTTTGTCTTAGAAACAAAGGACTTTACGATTCCGTAATTACCGAGATATTTCTTTTGAGCGCCTGAAAGATCTGTCTTTACCTGTCGAGCTAAAGCTCGCGGGGTTATATAAAAAATCTTTGGGCTTTCAAAAAGCGTGGTTGCCCCTGAATTGATAAAGCCGTCAATTTGCTCTTGAGCAAAGCTTTCAATAATGTACGTTTCCAGGGGCGAGAGGTTATAACCTTTTGCGATACCGACACTTGCAAAAGTTACTCCGGCCCCGGCGAGCAGGCTGGCTGCAACGAAAGTCTTTGTGTTCAGTTTGCTTAGGCAGTTCATTTTTAGTTGTATTACCAGCGGCGATCCGCAATCTTCATCTGCTGTTCGTCAACGAAGAACCAGAAATCGCGTTCATTCAATGTAACGCGGTGCACAACCAAGCCGGTATCGGCGTCTTTGTATTCAAAGACAACGTTAATCAACTGGTTAGAAAGGAATTGATTTTCTGCTTCAGCGCATAAATTCTCAAAGTTAATGCTCGGCATATCCCAAGGGTCTTCGTCGTCCATATCGAGAAGGTTTCCCTGAAAGCGAGGATGGCTCATTAAGAATTTAAGCACGTCGGCGAGCTGTTCGGTCGGGATGACCCAAAGATGCAAGCCGCCGTCCGAAGTCAGAGATTCAAATACTTCTTTGACAATCTTGTTGTAGTTGATGTCATCCGGAACAGTCAGGATATCTTTCATACCCAGAGGATCGTTCGGGTGTGTGGCATACCATTCCTGGCCGGTTGTTGTCATCGGACCTTCAAGCTTCATACGAAGATCATCGAAGGCAATAAAGCCGAGCGCAAAAGGATTGGCGTTGCCTGCTTTGCGGGCAGCATCAATGAGTTTTGTTATGAGATCTTTTTTTGTCAGCTGCATCTGCGGCTCCTTTACATCTAATAATTCAACTTACAAAGTACCGCATTTTAAACAATTTGTTACGCGGAGTGGGACTAATACGAGCATATTTATTTTGTCGGGTGATTACATCAGTAAGTTTCTGTTAGTTTTTGATTTTCTTTGCTTTGTTCTTTCTAGATCAACCCTTGGAAAGCCCTGTGAGCTCATAGTTACTTGCGGCAAATTTTGATCTGTCTGTTTTATTATTGATCATTAGTTTTTATTTTCGCAGAGGGCTCCGAAAAATGATCAAAAAAGCTTCTTTCCTCGCATTGGTTTCCTGTGCTGTTTTTTCTGCTTCCTGTTATGCAGGACAATATGCACAGGCATTGGGAGACTGTGTATATGACAACCTTTCTAGAGAGGACAAGAATGTGATGACTCAGTGGGCTTTTGTGACTCTCGGAAAAACAGACGCAGCAAAGCAAATCACCGTAATTCCGGAAAGCAAGAATAAGCAAGTCAATAAAGAAGCCAAAAAGCGAATGACTCGCTTGATGACAGAGGCTTGCGCTAGAGAAGCGGCCAATGTTGCACTCCATGAATCTAAAAGTGGCCTTCAGGACGCCGCTGCACAGCTTGGGATCAGACTTGCCAAAGAACAACTTAAGGACAAAACAGATGAAGCTCTGGCTAACCTGTTGAATCCGGGAACTGCAAATGTGCTCAGAGGCGCGGAAGTTCTGAAAGGATTCTTCAAGAAACCACAATAAACAAGCAGGTTCCACGATTCGGAGAATCCGAATGCCTGAAATGTTCGATCCGCCGCATCCCGGCAGTAGCTTAGCCTCGGCCCTTGATGCTCTGAATTTGAGCGCAGAGCAATTTGCTTCTAACTTGTCCGTTTCATCGAAAAGCATTTCACAAGTAATCAGAGGCGAGGTACCGATTACACCTGAATTGGCTGTCAAGTTTACTTCTGCTATTTCCGGACCTGACTCTGCGATGTGGCTCCGTATGCAAGCGACTTACGATGATTGGCAAAGGAAGCACCACAATCCCCAGGAACTTTAGAAAACCCAATATCCTCTTGATGAAAAGTTCCTCTTTTTTGATATCTGTTTGGGATCAGTATCGACTGCACTAAAAAGAGAATCGACCTAAACGACTCCACCCAAGTCGTTAGGCCGAAATTCTTTACCGTTTCAAGATTAGATCAGTTTCTTTTCTTTCTTGAAAGCGTCAACAACGGGACCTGCAGCATGCGGGTTGGTCATCAGCATCGGATCAACCAGCTTCTTAGCTTCCTCGACTGTCATCAGACCCATTTCTACGACAGCTTCACGAACGTTCTTTCCGGTTTGTTCGCAGTAATGAGCTACCTTGACGCCCATCGGATAGCCAAGCGCTGTTGCAACAACCGTACTCAGAGCGATAGAGGAGTTGGCTTCCTGAGCGCATCTTTCTTTGTTGGCGGTCATTCCGTCAACGCAGTGGACACGCAGGATCTCAAGTTCGCTGTTGATTAACTGGAAGTTTTCGAATAGGCACTTGTAGAAAGTTGCATCCCAAACGTTCAGGTCAAGCTCGCCTTCGTCATAGGCCATGGAGATGGCGACGTCATTGCCGACGACCTGGTGAGAGATCTGGATAACCATTTCCGGAACGGTTGGGTTAATCTTGCCCGGCATGATAGAGGATCCCGGAGAAAGGGCGGGAACGTTGACTTCCATGAAGCCGGAACGAGGGCCGGAACCCATCAGTCTGAAGTCTTTGCAGATCTTGGAAAGTGTCATTGCCACTTCTTTGAGGACGCCTGAGACTTCAACGATGAAATCAGGATTCTGGAAACCGTCGAAAAGGTTTTCCATCGGTTTGACTTCTTCGCCGTACTGTTTGCTAAGTTCCACATAAAGCGCATCTTTGTAGCCTGGGGCTGCGCTAAAGCCGGTACCGACAGCGCTGCCGCCCATCACGATTTCAAAGCAGCCGGGACGGAGATGTCTGACTTTTCTTGCCATGCGTTCAACGACGGAGGCGTAGCCGCTGAATTCCTGACCGAGTGTCAGGGGCAGGGCGTCCTGAATGCAGGTTCTGCCGACTTTAACAACGTCTTTGAACTCTTCTTCTTTCTTACGTAAGGAAGCAGCGAGAAGGTCTAACTGTTTAATGAGTTCATCAACACGGCCGATCATGCCGAGGTGAGTAGCAGAAGGAATCGTGTCGTTGGTGGACTGACCCATGTTGACATGAGTGTTCGGATGAACTTTTTCAGTTCCTTTGTGGCCGGTCAGGATTTCGTTGGCACGGTTGCCGATGACTTCATTCACATTCATGTTAACGCAGGTGTAGCCGCCGCCCTGCCACATATCCAACGGGAACTGATCATTGAATTTGCCTGTCAGCATTTCGTCACAGGCCTGAGCAATGGCCTTAGATACATCAGCAGGCATAGCACCGATCTTACCGTTGGCAATGGCAGCTGCTTTCTTAATCTGTGCCAGTGCGTAGTGCATGTCCGGATAGAAAATAACAGGAAGATTGGCTGTACCTGATACTTTTTCCATACGGTGTGTTTGGATGCCGTAGTACTGGTCGTTCGGGATTTCCATTTCGCCGAGGCAGTCCCGTTCAATTCTTACGTCTGTCATTGTTTCTCCTTGAAACGTCGTTGTGAATGAGCACATTGTGGATGAGATTGTGAAGAGAAGCGATTAAGGTAAAAAATTCCATACTTGAAATTAAGTTTTTCTTCACTTGAGCGATTGAGACTTAAAGGTAGAAATCGTGAAAAAAGATCAAAAAAAATCCCCCGTCTGGTTCGAATACGGGGGAGGCAGGATAATGCCTGGATATCAAAAAACCTCTTGCCAAAAAGACTCACGCTGTATTGCCTCATTTTGCTTACTTCAGTTAGAGTATTCTGAAGGTTTTCAACTTCTATCTCCAGCAACATAAGAAATTTAGAAGGATAAGTTAAGTTTTGCTTTAATCAAAAGCAAAAGCGTATAGGTCTAATTCAACAACACCATCGGCTTCATCAGTTATGTCGTGTGCAGATGAAACTCAAAGGCAGATACTAAAAAGGTTTTAGAGTGGTGCTTGCGTGGTGGAAGCTCTTTTTGTACGAGGATCCTCTGTAAGTCAATCGTCGATCAGCCGCGTTTAACAACTGTCGGCTCAATACCTTGTCTTTTGTAGGCGACATAGCGATGCCGCCCCTCCGTTAATTCGGGATCGTCTCTGCCGACAATATCGATAATTTTAGGGAAACGTTCCATCAAGGCCTTTGTATCAATTGGCGCGCCGTGCGTTAGAAGAACTAAAAGCTCGGCATCGGGAAGATCAGCCGCATGAGTGGAAAGGGCCACGCCGCCTCTTTGCATATCCAGTGTATTAGGACGGCCGTGGGGAATAAAAGAGGTGGGCTCGAACGCCCAAAGCATATTATCAAACCGACGAAGTTCATCATCCGTTTCCAAGAGTACACACGCAGACACATTCAGCCGCTGCGCTTTACGCATGGCCAAACAAGCGTATTTGAAACGGTTTTCAACACCGGTATGAAATGCTAAATCTGACATGACTGAAATCTTGTCATATTCGATGTTTTGAATCAAGCGAGTGCGCATACTTAGTGCCAAAAACAAAAGGCCGGGCGAACCGACCTTTTGTTCAAAGCAATTCAGTCTTAATACATGAACTGATAATTCAGAGTGACATTCTGTCCGAAGCTGCCGTGTGCGCCTGCAGCTGCGCCATACATAAATCCGAAAGAATGCTGTCCCTTCGTCAGCTGAAGGCCCACTTTACCTCGATAGGTGACAGAGTTTGCAAATCTGCCGGAACCTCCTTCCTCTCCACTGAAATAGGTCTTGCGCTTTCCGGCTGTCGGAATGACGGCCAAATCGATCATTGTGCGAGACTTCCAGCCGGCAGCGCAGGTATATTCAAAGCCCGCGTTCACACCGACAGGGAACTGCCAGATATTGGAGTCGGACATATGGACGGAAGTAAGTTTGTCATCATCCCAAGCCTTCAAAGCACCGTTGGAAAGATGGGTAAAGCGGACGCCATAGTACGGGACGAAAGAAATTCCGCCTGCGACAAAACTCGTTTCAAAACGAATTCCTGCATTGATGGCATGAGAATTACGATCCTCGATACCGTCCTTACCATCATCTTTCTGATGGGAATAGCCCAAGTTTGCGATGACATTGACCTTTTTGCCGGTCCATGTTCCGTAAAGGTTGACACCATACCAATGAGAGTCAAGCTTTAAATCGCCTTCGTCTTCGTCGTTATACCATTTCAGCTTGCCGGCGCCGCCGTTCAAAGCAAGACCTAAGCGGAAATTGTCGGCAATGACGTGGTCGTAACCGAAAACACCGCCGGCGCCTTTGTTTTTGAACTTGCCGAAGTCACCGGTGCGGTTAATGCGGTGCGTAATTCCATAGGCTTCAACCCAAGGATCGCCCTGTTTGAAAGTACGGTCCCAGCCGTTGAAGAGAGGACCGGACATGGACAATCTGGAGTCAATCACGTCCTGGTTGATGTTGTTCACGTCATAAAGATTGGCCGTAAACATATCGGCGCTGGCGGCAACGGAAAACACTGCCAGGGCGAGGGGAGCAAATTTAATCAGTTTCATTTTTTCTCTCCTTGGAAGGATTAAGCCTGTGGGAGCTTAGCAAGCTGTTCTTTATTCGAGGCAAGCAGCTGTTCATTGCTGGCCAGTCGGCTTCTTTCCTGTTCAATCACTTTAGCAGGGGCCTTCTTCACAAAGTTTTCGTTAGAAAGCTTGGTGTTGGCTTTAGCAATTTCGTTTTCTAAGCGGGTAATTTCCTTGCTCAGACGTTCGCGTTCGGCAGCCACGTCAACCTTGATGATGAGCATGAGACTGAAGTCGTCAACCACGGCGACCGGAGCGGCAGAACCGACCGGACGAACAGTTTCAAGGTCATCGGTAAAGATGACTTCCTCGAGACGGCCGAGGGCCTGCAGGTAAGGCGTGAGCTTCTCGGCTCTTGCGCGGGCTTCGCCGTCACGGCTGCTGATGGCCAGAGGAACTTTCTTAGACGGAGGTACAAGCATTCCGCTTCTCAGGTTGCGGATAGCATCCACCATAGCCTTGAGTTCGTTGATTGTCATATCGGCCTGAGTATTGACCTTAGCCGGGTCATAAACCGGATAAGACTGAACCATCAGAGAATCAACGGAATCTTCGCTGCGGACTCCGGCAACAACAGAAACCTTCTGCCAAAGTTCTTCCGTGATGAACGGAATAATCGGGTGAGCCAGACGCAGTGTCTGTTCAAGAACCGTCACCAGTGTATGGCGAGTTGCTCTCTGAACGGCTTCATTGCCTTGGTTGAGCTGAACCTTGGAAAGTTCAAGATACCAGTCGCAGTACTGATTCCAAATGAAAGAGTAGATGGCGTTGGCGGCGTTGTCCAAACGATAATCTTCGAAGGCCTTACGAACTTCCTGAACGGTACGCTCGAATTCGGACCAAATCCACTGATCCGGAGCGGAGTATTCCATCGGAGCATTCGGATCCAGACCGCAGTCTTTGCCTTCAACGTTCATCAGCACGAAACGTGTAGCGTTCCAGAGCTTGTTGCAGAAGTTGCGGTATCCGTCGGCACGTTTAACGTCGAAGTTAACGTTGCGGCCGAGGGTGGCATAGGCAGCCATCGTGAAACGCAGGGCGTCGGCACCGATTTCGTTGATGCCTTCAGGATAGTGCTTACGCAGTTTCTTCTCGACGATCGGAGCTTTTTCGGGCTGACGAAGACCGGTCGTGTTCTTCTTGACTAAGGATTCAAGATCGACGCCCTGGATGATGTCGAGCGGGTCCAAAGTGTTGCCTTCGGACTTGGACATCTTGTTGCCTTCGGCGTCGCGAACGAGGCCGTGAATGTAGACATTCTTGAAGGGAACGCGTCCGGTGAAGAAGCGGGTCATCATGATCATACGAGCCACCCAGAAGAACAAGATGTCGTATCCGGTCACGAGAACGGAGGAAGGCAGATAAATATCAAAAGCCTTCGGATCGTTGATCAATGTGGAGAAGGGCACCAGAGCAGAGGAGAACCATGTGTCGAGCACGTCTTCATCGCGATGGAGCTTGACGCCTTCGCCTGCTTTCTGCTGGGCTTCTTCTTCGTTATGAGCAACATAAACATTGCCTTTGTCGTCATACCAGGCAGGAATCTGATGGCCCCACCAAAGCTGACGAGACAAACACCAATCCTGAATATTAGAGAGCCAGTCTTTGTAAACCTTCTGCCACTGTTCGGGGAAGATGTTGACTAAGTTTTCCTGAACGGCTTCCAAACCGAGGTCAGAAAGAGACTTGCCTGGATAACGGCTGCCTTCCGGAGCGGGCTTACTCATTGCCAGGAACCATTGTTCTGAGATCATCGGTTCAACTACCTCACCGGTTCTCGGCACCAACGGAACCATGTGTTTATGCGGTTTGATACCGACGAGAAGGCCCTGGGCCTTCAAATCTTCGATGACGGCTTTACGAGCTTCATAACGATCCATGCCGCGGTATTTTTCGGGCACGTTATCGTTAAGATGTGCCGTTTTGGTCATGATGTTGACCTGCTCCAGGTTATGGCGCTTACCGACTTCAAAGTCATTGAAGTCGTGAGCCGGCGTAATCTTCACGCAGCCGGAACCGAACTCTTTATCCACATAATCGTCAGCGATGACGGGGATTTCTCGGTCTGTCAGAGGAAGCTTCAGTTTCTTTCCGACCAAATCTTTATAGCGTTCGTCTTCCGGATTGACCGCAACAGCTTGGTCGCCGAACATAGTTTCCGGACGAGTCGTTGCAACGACGACACCTTCGGAGCCGTCAGCAGCCGGATAACGAATTTCCCAAAGATGTCCGTCTTGTTCTTTCGGTTCGACTTCCAGGTCGGAAACAGAAGTCTGAAGTTTCGGGTCCCAGTTAACGAGACGGCGCCCTCTGTAAATCAGGCCTTTTTCATAGAGGTCTACGAAGCAGTCGATCACAACTTTAGCGAGGTCGTCGTTCATTGTGAAATAGAGACGGTCCCAGTCAAGGGTGTCGCCTAAGCGGCGCATCTGGTTAAGGATGTTGCCGCCGGAATAATCTTTCCACTTCCAGATTTCTTTGACGAACTCGTCACGAGGCATATCGCGGCGGTTCTTGCCTTGAGCTTCCAGCTTACGTTCAACAACGATCTGAGTTGCGATACCGGCGTGGTCGGTTCCAGGCAGCCACATCGTGTTGTAGCCGTTCATGCGGTAAAAACGGGTCAGAGAGTCCATCACACTGTGGTTGAAGGCGTGACCCATGTGAAGAATACCGGTGATATTCGGCGGAGGCAGCTGAATAGAGAAAGAGGGCTTGCCTTCTTCAAGGCCTGCCTTGAAATAACCTTGTTGTTCCCAGAAGGGATACCACTTGGCTTCAATCGAAGCCGGATCGTAACTCTTAGCGAGTTCTTTGTTCTGTGTTTCGCTCATGGTGCTGAAATGTGAATATGCGAATCAAAAATAGAATTTGTTATTTTCTCACGTATTGAGGCTTTCCGCGAAAAACCGAGAAAACTTGAGATCAATGAGAAATTTAAATGTATTTGCAGCCAGTATCTCTTTCACAAATGGTCAAAAGCCGGGCCGTCAAAAAGGCAGACATCGATTTACTTGAAGGACCGTTTGTAAATTTCTTCGCAGTCTTTAACAGTAAGGTCGATTGGATCGCAATCAAAAGCAAGGGGAAGAGAGGTTCTGACTTCTTGGGCAAAACCCGGAAGCTCATCTTCTTTAATACCAAATTGGTTCATTGTTAGATCGGCAACCCCGCACTCCTGCAGCAAATGCTCCAATGCAACGAGGAAATCTTTGGGCTCGTTTGCCTCTTTAAAACCAAGTGTCTTTGCTATCCTCACAAATTTCTCTGCACAAAGACCTCTTTCTATGAAGAAGCCAAAGTAAGCACGGCTAATGAGGACGAGACCGGCGCCATGCGGCAGGTTGGGGTGGTACGCACTTAAGATATGCTCAAGAGAATGCTGACTGAGAAGTTTGCCTGTCGACATGACAAATCCGCCTAACGTATTGGCAAAAGCCACATTCTCCCTGGCTTCTAAATCTTTTCCGTTTTTTACAGCGCGCCCGAGATAAGAGCCGATCTTTTCAATACCCGTAATCGAAAACATCTCGTTGAAGAAATTGGCTTTTTTAGATAGATAGCCTTCTGCCAAATGGAAGAACGTATCTAATCCCTGATAAGCGGTAAGAGTCGGAGGAACCGAAACCATCAGTTCCGGGTCAACTATTGAAAGGACGGGAAAGAGGCTTTGAAAGCCGATGCCGAGTTTTTCTTTCGTGAGCGAATTCGTCACCATTCCGCTGTTGTCGGCTTCAGAGCCGGTGCCGGCAGTCGTCGAAATACAGACAACAGGCAAAGGTGCATTTTCAGGCTGCTTTCTGCCGCCTGAGCCTTTCTGACAATAATCCCAAATGTTTCCCGGATTCGTGGCAGCAAGAGCAATAAGCTTAGCTGAATCCATTGGAGATCCGCCTCCGAAACCAATGACAAAATCGCAATTCGTTTCATTTGCTTTCGCGGCTGCAGCCATAATGTTGTCAGTTGTAGGATTAGGCTCGATTTCGTCAAAAACTTCGAAAGAAACGCCCGATTTTTCCAACTGTTTCTCCATTTCCTCTAAATATCCCAATCTTTTTACAGAGCCGCCGTTGGTAATGACGATTAAAGCTTTCTTTCCCGGCAAGGGGTACTGATAACTTCTTAAACGATCCGGAACCGAAAACGAACTGAATAGGAATGCAAAAAGAAAACATTGGAACCTTTGAAAATGAAAAACAGATTTAAAAAAACTCTTCCATAAACTCTTGAATTTTAAATCTTTGAACACCACGAAGGCTCTAAATAAACGAGCTTACAGAAATAATAAAAGGAAAGCCGCGGCAGTCTTTCCAAGACTTTGACTACCGCGGCATTCCAGCCTTCTAACTTTTTCGGTGATTTTCCGAAAAGTTTTAGCTCCTCAACTTAGAGAACGAACTTAGCGAACAGGAAACCAACAGGTACTGCTGCAACAAGGCCGATGATGCCGGGGAGGAAGAACGGGTGGTTGATAACCCAGGAGCCATTCCACTTTCTGTCCATGAACGAACCGGTGTCGTCGCAAGCAATTGCAAAAGCTGTTGTCGGATAAATGTTGGTGATATAGAGAGCGGAGCAGGCGACGAAGCTGGCAAGAATCGTGCTGGCATCGACACCTAAGCTGGCAGCAACCGGAACCAGCAAAGCTGCCGTAGCGCCCTGGCTGAAGAGAAGTGCGGACACGCAGAAGAATGCGACAGCCAGAAGAGCCGGATATTGTCCGAGTAATGCTGTGGCCTGTGTCTTGATTTCTGGAATGTGTGCACCGATGATGGTGGAGCTCATCCAAACGATACCGAGAACCACAACCAAGCTTTCCATTCCGCCGCCGAAGATCGGAGTGTTCTTAATTTTGTCGAGGGAGATATCGCAGAACCAATACATCACGAGGCCGGCCATCAGCATGGAGATGATGATAATGTCGCGGCTGCCAAGGGTGTGGCCGATATAAGGCTTGAAGAGAAGCAGGGCAACGATGAAGACCACGGCAAGCAAGAAGATGACGACGGAAATCTTTGCTTTGCGAGTAGTGGGCTTTTCAGCTTCTTTCTTAGTCTTCATGGAGACTAAGCCTTCTTTGAGTCTTTTCTGGAAGATCGGATCTTTGTCCAGATCAACGCCCTGCATGCTGGAGATAATGGCGGTGACGATGGCGCCGAAGACAGCAGAAGGAACGATAACGGCTAATGCCTGACCGAAAGAAACCCCCATTTTTTCCACAACGACGTACATAGCGGCAGTCGCAGCAGAGATCGGAGAAGCAGTGATAGCGATCTGGCTGGCAATCACAGCACTTGTGAGAGGCTGAGAAGGACGAACGTGGTTTTCTTTAGCAACTTCCTGAATAACGTTCAGAACGCTCATGGCTGTGTAACCGGTTCCCCCGAGGACGGTAAGGACAAAGGTCACAGACGGCGCAAGGATATTGATGTACTTCGGATGGCTTCTCAGCAGCTTGCTGGCTAACTTAACCATGTAGTCCATGCCGCCCGCTAACTGCATGCAGCTGATGGCGAAAATCACCGATAGAATGATTAGGATCACGTCGATAGGAATTGCACCGGGCTTTAGTCCGAGTCCGAAAACCGCAATTGCCATGCCTAAACCGCCGGCCATACCGACACCGATGCCACCTAGCTTAGCCGCGTAAATAATGCAGCCGAATAATATGATTATTTCTAGAAAGATCATAAGAATCTCCTTGGAAGATTGATGAAATATGCTCATCTGCCTGTAGGGAGCGGAACTGGGAAAGAACCGCAAGGCGTGCAGCCATTATTCGGGAGACCCCACATTTACCGTTAGTACATTCAGAAATACAATAGATTAAGTTTCAAAAATATTAATCCGATATGTTTACACCTGAACTTGATCTGAGAGCGATTCAAATTTTTTTAGCTGTTGCCGAAGGTAAATCCGTCAAAAAAGCATCCGAAAAACTCAAAATTTCATCTCCGGCCATATCGCAAGCGTTAAAGCTGCTGGAAGAAGACCTTGGAACAGAACTGTTTTGTCGTGAGGTTCGTCCCTTACGGTTAACCGCCAGCGGTAGAAAGCTCCAGACAGAAGGCATCAACCTTCTTGAGGCTGCCCGTTCACTCAGAAACAAAATTTGCTCAAACGAGTATGTTTTTCAGTCGCTTCGCTTAGGTATCGGAGAAAGTGCAACGTCAACCATCGGACCGTACCTACTGGCTTTATTAAGAAACAAGGTTTCGGAGATTTCGATGGAAAGTCTTCTCACTGCTCCTTTAGTCGAGAAGCTCCTAAAAGATGAGATTGATGTTTTGATCAGCGTTGATCCCATGTTCAATGACGACCGCTGGGTTCGGAGAGAAATTTATCGAGAATCTTTTTTAGTCTTGTCTAAAGATAAAATCGAAAATCCCTGCACTTTTGAGGATCTTCAGCGCTTGTCCATTACCCGGCCTTATATCTCCTACGGTGCAGGAAGCCAGGACAAGATCGTTTGCGATCGATTTTTGAGAGGCTTGAATGTTCGACCGCTCGAAACCGTGACAGCTTCATCGAGTTACGTAATTACAGGTTTGGTCCACGAACTCAACGGCTGGGCGCTTCTGACGCCGACAAACGCCTTGAGCGGAAAAACTTTTTTGGATAATTTGCAGAGGTCTCCTTTGCCAGAAGGAAAACAATTAATCCGAAGCACTTGGGTTGTGGGAGACAGGTATAACCGCGAGCAGCAAGTAGATCTCGTCTGCAAATTGGCTCAGGAAGCCCTAAAGGATAAATTTGCTCCTCATATAAAGAACTTTGCACCGGGACTTTCCAATTACATCGAAATCGTTAGTCAGAATTAGCCTTCAGAAAATAGATTAAGTAAAACAGAATCTGTTCTTCAATTATTCTTTGTTGAATTGTCTCCATAGACGGCGCATTAAAAAATGGGGAAACATACTCTTCAAGGAGAAATGTATGCAAACAGTATTGGAAAAAATCGCTTCTTTTGCGGTGCATACAGATTTTGATCAGATTCCTGCGGACGTGGCCGCTGTAGCCAAACTTGGTCTTACAGACTTTTTTGCCTGTTCTCTTGCCGGAATCAATGCACCGGTCAGCAAAAACATCCTCAATTATTTAAACATTCAAGGCTTGAAAGAAGGGCCTTGCAGGCTTTTCGGAACTTCTCATTCGGCCGGTTTAAAGGAAGCCGCCTTATTTAACGGTGTCAGTTCTCACTGCATGGACTTTGACGATGTTTCATGGGCTACGATTGGCCATCCGAGCGTCAGCGTTGCGCCGAGCGTGTTTGCCTGCGCGCAAAAAGGAAAATGGAACGGCAAACAAACGCTGTTGGCTTATGTACTTGCCGTTGAATCGATGCACCAGATTGCACGTCTGACGATGCCGCAGCTCTCGGAGCAGGGTTGGCATACCACGCTTGCATACGGTGTCTTTGGAGCGGCAATTCCTGCTGTTCGACTGTTCGGTCTGAATGAGGACAAGTGTGCAAACGCCTTGGGCATCGCTGTCAGCCGAGCCGGAGGAGTTCGCGCAAATTTCGGAACACAAACTAAAGCTCTTCATGCGGGGCTATCCAACAGAATCGGTATCGACTGTGCCGAAATGGCTTCCTGCGGTATTAATGCAAGTCACAACGCTGTGGAAGGGGCTGATGGTTTTGCATTGTGCTTTACAGGCCAAGGCGCAAAAGGCGAGGTTGATATAGGTGAGTTCTGGGACCTCCGTGAAAACGGCCTTGTCATCAAACGCTATCCATGCTGTTCCGGTTCTCATCCCACAAACGATGTTTGGGACGAATACCTTTCAACTCATCCGCTGAAGGCAGAAGATATCGATCACATTGAAGCCGGAGTCAGTTTATTAGGACCGAAAGAACTTACCTGTCATTTGCCACAAAACGCGGTTCAAGCGAAGTTCTCGCTTGAATTCGCTTTAGCTTATCGATTGATTTTCGGAAAACTTTCCCTTGCATCTTTCACTGGGCAAAACGTCTTAGCTCCCGAGATTCAAGCGATGATGAAGAGGATCAAGATGGAAGTTTCTCCCGAGTTGGCGAAACTGGGGTTCATCGGAACAGCTCCGATTCGCCTGAAGGTGTACCTCAAGAACGGAGATGTCGTCTCTTTAAGCAACGATTTAGCGGTCGGAAATCCTGAAAAGCCGCTTCCTGAACTCGTGGTTAGAGAAAAATTCTTGGATTGCGCCAAAGGCGCTGCAGATCCGGAAAAAGCAGAGAAGTGGTATCAAATTTTGCAGAATTTAGAAAATGCTTCTCCGGAGGATATCCTTTCATTAGGAAATCCATAACTTATTACCAACTTTTTATTTTCTTTGAGACCGATTGTCTTTTAGACGTCGGTCTTATTATTTTTTTAGATTACTGTAAAGCATGGAATTGTTTTTTAGAAACACAAAGAAAGTAATCAGCCAGCGAATTCAAGTTTTTAACTTTTCATTGCTTTAAATAAAAAAATGAACACCAGGTATCAAATCGCCTGGCATTCTTTAATTTGCCTCCAAAATTATTTACGAATGTAGAATGTCAAACGACAAGTTTAAGTACCCCGCATTAGGCGGCTATTCTATGCTGTCGCGTAACAAATGTAGAACTATCTTTTCTTTAGCAGGATAGACTTTTCCTTTAATTGAAACATAAATTCCAGGATGATTAAATTCTGAATTTGCTATTGCATAGGCCAAGTTATAAGGTGCATCCGTGGGTGCAAAACCAGACAGGGGGATAAGAGATCCGGTCAGCGTTACAACAACATCGCTTCGCTTTATGTTCTCATCTAAGAATTTGGCTGTATCAAATAACGTATACGTTCCATGAGTGATAACGAACTTTTTCTTAGATGAATTATTTATCAAGTCGCAAATCTTGTCTCTGTCAGATTGGTCAATCTCGCGAGAGTCTTTCATGCAGATTTGTACAAACTTATCTTTATGGCAGTCTCTTTGGACTGTCTTTTCAAGATAATTTTTAATGATCGATCCGTTAAAAGGGATGGCCGTACATTTGTCTGTATCATAATAGGAATCAATCGTTCCGCCTGTTAATATAAAAAACATATTTCCTCCTTACTTACCGGATTTCTTCTTCATAAAGAATTTAGCAATTACAAAGAAAAGGAAGAACGTTCCGAGGTAGCCGTAAATTTGATAAATGATATTGATGGCTACATCAAACGGAAGAATAGAACCGAAGATAATGCCGAATACACCAAGAATAATTACGAATGGCTTGTAGTATTTACTGTTTTCCGGAACTACACGAGAACAGAAATTCCAGTACATCGGAGCACATCCAGTGTAGATGCCCAAAAGTATGACGATAGAGAAGAAAGAAGCTAATGTCGGATGGAGCTGCTGGGCTAAATATAGATTTGGAACTAATTTAGTCCCGACATTTCCGATATCTGTTAAAAAGGCCAGCATTACTAAAACAATTGTTCCGCAGAATGCAACGCATCCCAAAACACCGCCGAAAACATTCTCCCGAGTTTGACAGTGGATTCTAGCTTTATCCATTGAGAAGCTAGAATCCATCAGGCTTCTCAGAATTTTAAAATTTACGTCGGAGTAGCTACAACCTTTGTTAGCGGCAAATGCAGTTTCCTCCTTAAGGCTGACGGATTCTCAACTCGGTTAAGGACTTCCAAATTAAACAGTGCCGACATCCGATCAAATAAACCGACCTCATAAAGCCTCATATAAAACGGTGCCTGAGGGTTGATATCGTCATAGACGACCTCAGCTGTCCTCAAGGCTTCCAGCATCTTCTCGTGGGTTATCTCTTCTTTGCCCAGTTCGTTCTTAAAGGTATAAAGCATGTACTTTTCAATGACTAGGCTGATAAAGCAGCTCAGGAAGTGACCGTAGATGTGAGGATCGGTCCAGACAAAGCAGGGACGAGCCTCGAGGCATGTCTTACTGACTCTGAAGCAGTCTTCTATTTGCCAGAGCTTTCGATAGATGGCAGTAGCATCATGCGGAGATATGTTTAAATTGGTACAGATTACGTAATAACCGTCCCACTTCGCTTGTTCGTTGATCTTCTCCCAGTTAATTGTGGGAGAGCCTTTGCCTTTCGGCACTTTGACGAGAGACTTGTAACCGCTGTTTTTAAGTCGGCTAGGATCCGCGACGGCCTTCTTGGCTTTTTCTATGGCTCTGTCCCGATCTGCTTTATCCTTTGCGGCTCTCGAGGGACTATGAGAGACAACCCATTTGAGATTCATAGTGCCAAGGACATTAGACGTCTTGTAATTGCGATGCGTCGTCGGACTTTCTCTCATCTCGTGCAGCTCTTGCGTTACGTCTAACGTCTTATATCGGCAAGTCTCTGCTCCATCATCGTTGTAAACGAACTGCTGCCAGTTTTCTTGGTTCAGGATCTGCTCTTTCAAGTGTTCGGAAGTAGTTTTGAATTTCTGAGCAATAACAAAATCGCAGCCGATATCTTTAAGATCAAACAGATTCTGACAGCTGTTAAGACCGCGGTCTGCTACGACAATGAGCTACTTGAGGTGATAAGTTTTCTTTATTTTTTCTATTAACGGAACCATTGTCCCGAACTCGTTGGTATTGCCGTTAAAGAGTTCGTAGTCGATAGGTATGCCGTTTTCGTCCATGACTAACCCGAGAATAACCTGGACTTCATTGACTTTATGATCTTTGCTGATTCCAAAGTCTTTGTAGTCAGATACGCAGCGGCTCTCAAAGGAATAGGTGGTCACATCGTAAAAAGCTGCCGTTACCTTTCTCTGGGTTTTCTTCTGGATTTCTTTGTTCAGATGCCTCACGATGGTGGCCTTATCTTCCTGGAGGAGATCCAGAACTCCATATAAATCTTCCAGGTGATCGACTTTTGCGTGATCAATAATGCTTCCGGAGCGATTGGCAAAGCTTCTCAATTTGCTCGTCGGCTGCAGCAGTCTTTGCTCTGTCAGCAGATAAGCCGTCTGATCATAAGAATACTCAATCTTTCTGCTTCGCTGTAGGTGCCTAAACATCTCCGGCAGCTTCAAGTCGGACCAGACTTTTCTGATAAGTGCGGCGCCGACGTTGTAAGTCTTAAAACATCCGGGCTTGTCGTTGAGTCCCTTGACTGCCTGGGAGAGCTTATCCATTCTCTCTTTGGCTTGTTTTTCTACTTCTTGAGCTTTGGTGCTCGCTTCAAGCTGATTTTCCTTGACAATACGCTCCTTTAATTTCTCAACGTATTGAGGATCCTTGAGCAGTGCTGCATCAAGCCGCCCGTGATTTTCAATAAGTCTGGAGCGAGGTTGTCCTTTTTCATTTCGATAGCTTGAATAAACACGGATGTACTTGTAATTCTTAACCGAAACGATTGAAACGTGCAGAGGCATTGTCACCCTCCAAGACTGAGATACTCTTAATTATATCATATAGTGCTACATTTAGGCTACATTAACGGTAAAAATTTTTTAGCTCAAACTCAGAGCTGGCCTGGCTTTGGCCCAAAAATAACTATCAAACTCGGGAAAAATTCTGAACTTCTGATACCGATAAAACCTTGTACATACACGAATACTGGGGGCCGCTTAAGCGGTTTTCCTACTCATATCTTATAGACGGAATCAAGCAGCTTATTACGGAAACAAGCTTGCGCTGCTCGGTTTATTGTCGGCTAAATATTTGCTGGAAGCATTCTGAAAAGGAAGTGCAGGAATGACTCTTCGACTCCTCAATCTCACCATGGAAGTCACCTTAACTTTAGTCCTATTATGCTGTTTCGCTTTCTTCATAACCAGCTTCATTGACTCTATAGCGGGAGGGGGCGGCCTAATTACAATTCCGACATTACTAATACTCGGCGTTCCTGCTCACTATTGTCTTGGTTCCACCAAACTGGCCTCCATGTGCGGCACAATTGTGGCTTTTTTACACTTTTTGTCAGAATAAACAGATTCTCTCCAAAGTAGCGTTAATAGGAGCCGTATCTTCTTTCATCAGCGGCGTTTTGGGGTCATGGATTGCTCTTTCCACTGAAAGCCAAAAGATGACCTACATAATGATCGCACTCATTCCGGTAGGCTTAGCAGCATCATTGTTTAGCGGTTCTTTCAAGCTAAAAGGAGAAGTCGAAGGTGTAACAGGCTGGAGATGGAAAGCCGCCGTGAGCGGTGTAGTCGTTGGTATGTATGAAGGATTTTTTGGTCCGGGCTCGGGAGCCTTCTTTCTTCTTGGCATCCACGTCTTTTTGAAGACAGGCTTGATCAAGGCTTCCGGAACAGCCAAGATTTACGACATTTTTGCCAATTTAGGAGCACAGTTTGTGCCTTTGCCTCTGCCGGCACTGTAGCTTATTCCTTGGCAATTCCTTGCGCTGCGGTGAGTATCGTCGGTAATCGACTCGGTGCCAAGTATGCAATCCGCCTCGGCGCCAATATCGTCAGAAGGGTCCTCTACCTTGTTATCGGACTTTTGATGGTGTCCATAATTGCAAAAGTCGTTTTTATGAGCAATTAGAATGTTTCCGCAGCATGATAAACGGCCGTCTTGTCTTTAATAAGGCCAAAACGAGAACCTAAGAAGATACTGAACTTTATGTAAGCAATCTACACTATCTTCCGCGAGTCGACTTTATCTACTCTCATGTGAGTGATGACGACAAACGCTGGAGCTGCGACTGCCATCGGTGCATAAAACACTGTCCTCGCAAGAACCGTAAATGGCTCAACTCATGAAGTTGTGTGCGCCTTTACGGAGTTTTCTAGCGGATCTACTATTGAATCCACCATCACTTCAGACAAAGCTGGATTTGTACAAGCCGCCCCATTCAATCCTCATAGGCCGGATACAAGAAAGACACGAAAAATACAACTAAAAAAGTAATACTGAGATAACTATTTCTTATCTCAAAGACAATTCTTACTAATGGTATTTGGCCTAAACACTGCCCCAAGTTAATTTATTTTTGCATTTACTCAAGGAGGAAACAATGCAAATCAAAAAATGTTTATCAGCCATAATAATTTCGAGCGCATTTTTGTCTGTCGGATTCGTTAATTCAATTGCGGCAGAAACTCCGGCTCAGCTGCAGAAAGTCTCAAAACCCAATGTTGTAATTCTAGCCACAGGCGGGACGATTGCCGGCTCAGCCGCTAGCAATACTCAAATGACAGGTTATAAAGCCGGAGCGCTGGGAATTGATGTTTTGCTCCAGGCCGTTCCTGAAATTCACAAGGTTGCCAATGTCAAAGGTGAGCAGATCTCCAATATTGGATCTGAATCAATGAACAACAAAATTTGGCTGAAATTGGCCAAGCGTATAAATGAATTGCTTGCCAAACCTGACGTAGACGGTATCGTGATCACACATGGCACTGACACTCTTGAAGAAACAGCTTATTTCCTGAACCTTGTGACAAAATCCGACAAGCCAGTCGTCATCATAGGAGCTATGCGTCCGGCAACAGCTATTTCCGCTGACGGTCCTGTGAATATCTTGAATGCCGTAAATCTTGCCGCATCTAAGGATGCTAAGGGCAGAGGTGTACTGATTGCCATGAATGACAATATTAATGGCGCCAGAGATGTTCAAAAAACAAACACTCTAAGAGTTGACACTTTTCAAAGCCCGGAACTCGGTTACCTCGGTTACTTTGAAAACGGCCGTCCGGTTTTCTATAAGGCTACAACCCGTAAGCATACAATAGATACCGAATTCGATGTCAGCAATCTAAACGATCTTCCTAGAGTCGACATTATTTACTCTCATGTGAATGATGACGGAAGAATGGCCGAAGCTGCCGTTGCCAACGGCGCAAAAGGTATCGTTCATGCCGGAACTGGGAACGGCTCTATTCATGAAGCAACTGAACCAGCTCTTTATGACGCTGCCAAGAAAGGTATCGTTGTCGTACGCTCTGCCAGAGTTCCAAACGGCCCGACGATTGAATCTACAGCTGCTTGGGATAAGGCAGGATTTGTTCACGCCGGCACGCTCAATCCGCAAAAAGCAAGAATCCTGCTGCAGTTGGGTTTAACCAAGACCAATGATCCGCAGAAGATTTCGGAAATGTTCAAACAATATTAATTAAATTAAAGGTTTAAAATGAGACAGAGCCCAGAATAAACCGGGCTCTTTTCTTGTGTCAGTCTCCAAGAAAGGAAATAAACTAAAAAAGAGGTTTTTTCCTGGTGCATTACAAGAATTAACCCCTTAATAATTTAGTGATTATTGAATCTAAGAAATCTATTCAATTAAGGTTACCTCTACAAACAACATAAATTTTTTCTATAAGAAAGATTAAAAATATTTAATGTAGGAGGAATTTTTAGGACCCTGTCGGAAACTTGAGGTATGCAGACGAGGACTTGAAAATGAACTTCATATCTAACCTTGTAGAAAGCCTTTTCTTCAGATCTGACTCAATGAGATATTGGTCCGCTTCGCTTTACGGCCTTGAGTCGATCAAAGGAAAAGCGAAAAACCTTTCTGATCCCACAAAGCCCGAAATAAGTTTTGAAATTCTTGTGCCGAAAGAAACCGGAAAGATAAAAAAAGAAAAGCTCAAAACTTTGCCGGTTGTTCTTTACTTCCAAAGCGCTCAATTCAATATGAGTTACAGCATGCAGCAGGTCGCTTTTCTTGCACTTGAGAGCGTCCCGGTTATTTTGTTTGACTATCAGGGCGTTGGGGAAACTGAAGGTGAGGCTCGATTAGACAATTTAGACAAAGATGCAGGTGCGGTTTGGGAATGCGTCAAGAATTCTGATTTGATAAAGGGAAGAAAACTTGTTCTTTTCGGTCAAGGCGTTGGGGCCGATGCTGCGCTTCGTTTCTACCTCAGCCATAAGGATCAAGTGAAAGGTGTTGTCCTTGAATCCATTTACGCATCTCAAAAAGGTCTGATTCAGGAAAGACACGGATTTATTCTTGGCGATCTTTTAGCCAGGACTTTAAAGGAAACAGATATTCAGCCCGCGCAAGCGATCACCCTCGTTACATGCCCCTTAGTCGTCGTTAATCCTGGAAAAGATAATTTTGTGAGAAAAGGACAAAGGAAACTTTTCGAGTTCTCTCTTCCAAAACAGGCAGAAATTTGGAATGTTCCCGGCAAGAACTATTTATGCGTATTTGCCGACAATGATTCGCCTGTCCGAGAAAAATTATTAGATTTCATAAAGAATGTCGATTAATCAAAAAGATATTTTCAAACATTTTTCGAGTTCTCAAGAAGTGGCGGGGGAACATTTTTTTTCTCGTTCCTTCTCAGTGTTTATGAAGGTTATGGAGGAAAAGAAGTTTTCGGCAGCCGCTGTAAAACTTCAGCTCACACAATCCTCAATCTCTCAAACGATTGCGGGACTTGAAAGGTCTTTGGGAGTGGACCTGTTTAACAGAGAAAGCAGGCCTCCCCAACCGACAAAAGAAGCGGTCAAACTCTACGAGGCGCTCAAAGAAAGCGAAAAGAACGTAAGCCAAATCTTAGTCAATATTCAGTATGAAAATCTTGTCAAGCCTGCTGTTCGTATCGGCATGATTGAATCTGCGGGGAAAGTCATTGCTGCAGATCTCTGCAAACAGATGCAGAAAACCCTCGGTCTCGTTTCTCTTACGTCCGAACCCAGCGGAACTTTGATGGAACAATTGAAAGAGGGAAGCTTGGATATTGCTGTATTGGCCGGAGAGGAAAGTCATGAAGACATTAATAAGTATTTTCTTGGGGAAGACCCTTGGTATTTTATATTTCCGAAAGAATTTACCCTGAATCAAGAAAAATTGACTTTTGAAAAACTCAAGCTTTGCGGTCTTCCCTTTATCTATCATTCAAAAGAAACCGCTGACGGAGGCTTGCTCAATGAATACTTCAGAAAGCACAATTTATATTTTCCGAAGGTTTTTGAAATACAAAGCAACGCCTTTGTTTACGACCTTGTCGGTGCGGGCCTAGGCTGGTCCGTGTCGCATATGCTTGGTTTAATGTCGCACGAGAAAAATACCCTGAATATTTGTCCTATTTCTGATGACTTTAATCCAAGAAAGATATATTTCTGTGTCCGCAAGGATTTCGACGTGAGAATTTCTAACCTTGTTCTCGATTGTGTCCGAGGTCTAATCGAAAGCCTCCGAGCTGTCAAACATGACCAGTAGAAATAGAAAAGGGAGGTGATTTACCTCCCAAGTTCTTAATTAAGACTCATTATCTTCTTTGAGCCTTCAGCTGACCGCGTTTTTCTTTTTCTTTGGTGATAAAGCCCATAAAAGCCAACATGGTCATAGCACCGAGACGAGCTGTGATACCTGACGGATCATATTGAGGGGCTACTTCAACTAAGTCGAAAGCCACGACGTTTCCTTTCTTAGCAATTCCCTCTAAGACGTCTGTGACGAAGTTATAGTTCAAACCGCCTGGGGAAGGAGAGCCGACACCGGGGGCCGTGCTCATGTCATATCCGTCGATGTCTATCGTGACAAAATAGTTCTTGGACTCAGGAATCATTTTGATGACTTCTTCGGCTCCAAGAGACAAGGCTTTTCTGGAAGGGATAACAACAGAACCATAATCATAGGCTGATTGGAAGTCTTCTCTAGTGTTGCTTCCTAATCCGCGCATACCGATTTGGCACATTTGAGTAAAGTGCGACATCTCAGAAATCATTCTCATCGGAGATCCGTTGGTCCATCTCCTCTTGCCGAAATCCAAATGGGCATCAAACTGAACTACGCAAAGATCGCTGTACATATCCAATGCACGGGCAGTCGGGATAGTTACGGAGTGATCGCCGCCCATAAAAACGGGGAGTGCACCTTTAGAAATAATCTTTCTTGCAGCTTCCGTCACATTATCGAAGCTCGCATGAAAGTCCATTGGATCCATGTCGACGTCTCCTGCATCAACAACTTTTACAGGAGCTTCTAAGTACTGAGTCATTCTCTCAGGATCCCAGAAACCGGCATCTCCTCGTCCGTAATGGCAGGAGACCTCGCGAATTCTGCGGGGACCGAACTTAGTACCGCTCAGGTAAGGAGCACCCATATCGTAAGGAATACCCATGACGCAAACGTCTGCGTCATCTAATTGATCCAAATCCGTGCAGATCGGATATTTCGCAAAGCTCGCAATTCCGGTAATCGGAAGGTTATGAATAATCTTTGGCATCGTTTCTCCTAAAATTTTGAAGTTCTATGATTAGCTTAAAGAGAAAGTTTCGAAGGTCCAAAGAGCATTAATTAAAGAGGATAAGATCTTTAATTAAATTTAAGAAAATTCAGCCAACTAACGGATTATCCTGAATTACCATCTTCTGAAAATTATGAAAAAATTATTCGAGAAATAACCAATCTGAAGAAAAATGAGCAACCTCAATCTCATTAATACATTGCAGCTAAGGAACCTCTACACAAAAGGTGGGTGATGTGATATAATTAGCACACTACCGAAAAGTGTGATTATGAAGATTAAAGCTCCCTCATTTGCTGATTTATTCGCAGAGACCTCCCCGCAGCTGGGCGGTGCCAGAAGAACTAAGTTCCTTGAGACTTTGGACCGTATCATTCCTTGGCAGGATTTGAAAGCGTTGATCGGACCTTACTACAGTGAAGGTAAACGCGGTGCTCAGCCTTATCCGCTGGAACTCATGATCCGCATTCATTTTCTTCAACTGGTTTATAACCTTTCTGATCCCATGTGTGAGGAAACGCTGCACGACTCGTTCGCATGTCGTCGCTTTGTCGGTCTGACGATGGATTCAAAATGCCCCGATGAGACTACGATTCTGCGTTTCCGCCATCTCCTTGAGAAAAACGGTCTGGACAAACAAGTCTTTGATTTGTTCAAGCAGCAGCTTACCAACAGAGGCCTGCTCTTCAGTAAGGGCACGATTGTTGACGGCTCTTTTATTGAAGCGCCGAGTTCGACGAAAAACGCCGACAAAAAGCGGGATCCTGAGATGCACTCGGCGAAAAAAGGCAATAATTGGCACTTCGGAATGAAGATGCACATTGGTGTGGACAAAGCCACAGGAATCATCCACACGGTGATAACGACTCCGGCTAATGTTCACGATGTGACAAAAGCCGATGAATTGCGCCGCCCCGATGACTGGGAAGTAATCGGTGATTCCGGATATCTCGGTATGGAAAAGCGCGATAGTGCAGATCCTGAACGAGTAACTTATACGGCCGCGAAACGTTACAGCCAGAGAAAGAAGCTATCGGCAGAGAGAATTGCCGACGAAAAGCTGCTGAGTTCGATTAGATGCAAGGTCGAACACGCCTTTCATCGAATTAAGGTTCAGTTCGGATATAAGAAAGTCAGATACAGAGGGCTGGCCAAAAATACGGCGCGCTTAACAATGCTGGCCTCGATTGCCAACATGTTCATCGGAAATTGCTTCGAAAATCGAACCAAGGTTAGCTTCGCCTAGGATAATTGTATCTATGAGGGAGGAAACTGATTGATTAGGCTCTGATCAATTCCTCCCCGATGGAAAATTCCCGTCAGATTCTTCGAAAATAAAGCCTCCGAAGGGCGATTGGGAAAAATTACGTATTTTGCAGAGCTTCCTTAGATGCAGGATTATCCCTCCGACACTATTTTTTCACGGCCGTTCTGCAGCGCTTCGCCGGGAGCTGCTTCATGAATCTGAAGTAGAGGAACGTCAGGCAGATCGAAGTCACGAGCCAACTGAGCGGGTAGACCATCATCAAAATTTCATAGGTCGGCTTAGCCGCGAACACCGAATACACCCAAACGATTCGGATGGTACAAATGACCACTACTGTGATAATGGCAGGCGGCAGGGAATAACCGTAACCGCGCATTGAGTCGGAAAGAACTTCCATAACGGAGTTCAAGGGTTCGGGAATCACGACCCAGAGCAGTCGAATCATACCCAAAGAAATAATCTCTTCGGATTGTGTGAAGAAACCAAGCAAATATCGGCCGAAGCCATAGATCAGAACGCTCAACACCACCGTGATGCCGATATTCAAAGCCATGTTGACGCGAGTAATTCGTTTGCAGCGTTCCAGATTGCCGGCGCCGTAGTTCTGACTAATAAACGTCGTTGCTGCCAGGCCGAAACCGTTAATCACACAGTAGCAGTTAATTTCGATCGTGAAAGCTGCAACGGAGGCCGCCATTACATCAGCGCCCAACGAGTTGATGGCGCTCTGAATAATTAAGTTAGAAAGGGAGAAAACCGAACTCTGCAAACCGGCTGGCCAGCCGATTTTGATCATGGAGCGCAGGGCCTTCTTATCCATCTTGAAGAGGCGTTTGGGATAAAGACAGAGCGGTCCGTCTGTGCGCATGAGCCTGTAAACAAGGATGCCGGATGCCAACAGATTGGCTAACGCCGTCATCAATGCCACGCCGCCGATACCCCAGTCGACAACGGTAACGACAAATAAATCTCCCAGAGCGTTAAAGACGCTGGCGATACAAAGGGCCCACAGAGGTGTCTGGGTGTCGCCCTGGCTTCTCATGACGGCAGACAAGAAGTTATAGATGGAAATGAAGGGCATCCCCAGCAAGTACATCTGAAGATAAATCTCTGAATGGCGTACAACGTTAGGAGGAACCTGCATCCATACCATCAAAATGGAGGAGCAAAGCTCTCCAATCACCATAGCGATGACGCCGAATATCACAGCCGTGGCAAAAGCCGTGTGGACTGCCTTGGACGCGTCATCATATTTGCGCATGCCCAAATACCGAGCAACCACAACGTTTGCGCCGATGGATAGACCGATACAGAAGGCGACAATAAGACCGACAATCGGAACATTAGTACCGACGGCAGCAACGGCTTCGTTAGATACAAAATGTCCGAGAACGGCAACGTCTGCAAGGTTGTAAAGCTGCTGAAGTACGCCGGTCAGGGCTAGGGGGATTGCGAAGACAACCATCTTGTCCCAGATGGTTCCGTTAAGCATGTCGATATTCTTGCTAAAGAAAGCCATGACCGATCCTTATTTTTATAGTTTGTTTGAGTTAGAAATAAGAATACTCCTACAAACACAAAGCCTGCGCGGTTTTAGTTCGGCGCAGGCACTTGATTATCTAATTAAGAAAATCGGACAAAGATTGTCATGCTTTAGGCTGAGGCACAGTCTCTTCTCTAATCTTGACGGTAGGCAGAACGCCTTGGAATTTTTCTACTTCGACGAGTCCTGAGGAGGCGACGTTGCCGCATGCAAGCTTCGAAGTCGGTACATCCATGGTCAAAGTGTTCGCGTTGCCATGAACATCCAGAGTTGAGCCGTCTGCTTGTTTTTGCGGCTCAAACCAGCCGCCGTGACGAATAAGAACAACATCTTTTCTGACCTTATCGGTAACAACGGCGCCGGCGAGAACGTTTCCACGATCGTTGCGAACAAGAACGACATCACCGGTTTGAATTCCTCTCTCGGCAGCGTTATCGGGATGAATCCATATCGGCTCTCGATCTCCGATGTTATGCGAGGCTGTATGTGTTGTTCCGTCTAACTGACTATGAAGTCTGTGAGCGCTTTTGCCAGACATGTAGGCCAGCGGATACTTCTTCTTATTGTTTAAAGATTCGCTCGGCTCAAAATAACTCGGATATCCGCGGCAGTCGTCATAACCGTAACTTGCGATCCTAGGACTAAAGATTTGGATTTTGCCGCTCTCGGTCCTAAGAGGATGGTTTGCAGGATCTTTTCTAAATTCCTCAAAAGCTACGAACTCCTTGCTCGTTTCATCTTCCGGATAAAAAACGATGCCCTTTGACCAGAACTCTTCGAAGGTAGGGAGTTGGATTCCGGAGCTTAAGCCTCGATTCTTTGCTTCTTGGTAGATCGCCTGAATCCATCCGATCTCATCTAGACCAAGAGTAAATTCGTGCTCCACTCCCATACGACGAGCCAATTCTGAATAAATCCGGTAATCGGAACGAGATTCACCAATCGGCGCAATCATTGCGTGGTTTGCTGCTATGCCGTCGTTCGTGTAAGTGCCGATCGGACAGATGTCGTTGTGCTCAAACACGGTTTGTGCCGGAAGCACAATATCCGCATGACGAGCGGTAGCCGTCATAAAGCAATCGGTGACGACGATGGTTTCCGGTTTTTTCCAAGCAGAGAGAAGGCGATTCGTTTCCGGTTGATGCGCAAAAGGATTACCACCCGTCCACATCACCATACGAATGTCAGGATAAGTAAGTCTTTTACCATTATGCTCGATCGTCTTTCCCGGATTCAGGAAACAATCCGCAAACCGCATAACCGGAATATAAGCACTTCCTTTCCAAGGCTTTAATCTCGGAAGCACAGGTTCTACTCGAGATGCTAAGCCTCTGATCATCGGGCCGATATGGAAAGGGCAGCCGCCGGAAGAATAGTGATAATTCGTGCCCACGCCTCCGCCCGGCAAACCGATTTGGCCCAGCATACTTACCAGAGTAAAGGCCATCCAATGCGGCTGCTCGCCGTACTGAATTCTTTGAATGCCCCAGCCCATCATGATCATGGTGCGGTTGTCGGCCAACTCATGCGTCAAGGCACGAATTTTGTCCGCAGGGATTCCGGTAATGTCAGAGGCCCATTCAGGTGTTTTAGGAGTTCCGTCAGACTTCCCGAGAAGGTAGTCTCGGAAGACCTCGAAACCGGATGTACAGTTTTTAAGGAAATTCTTATCTGTTTTGCCAGAACTTTCGAGTTCATACATCATGCCTAACATTAAGGCGCAGTCTGTTCCGGGCTTAGGTGCAATCCATTCACTGCCTAAAAATTCTCCGGTTTCCGTTCTGGCAGGATTGATGTCGATGGTTTTGATATCGGAATCTTTAAGTTTCTCTAAATAAGGAAAGTAGTTATGCAGTGTCGTGGACCAGTCGATGTCATTCGTCACAATCGGATCCGCGCCCCAAAGCACAATACGTTTGCTGTTTTTAAGAACAACATTCCAATCCGTCGACTGAGGATCGCCTGTTCCTATAACATAAGGGAGTATGGTTCCGATCGCGGCAGTGGAATAAGAATTGACGCCCGAAACATAACCTCCGCAAAGACTCAGCAGCCGTCTCTGAAGGATGCTGGCCGAATTTACGGTACCGGGAGACTTCCATCCGTAAGACTGACCAAAAATAGCGCTCGGGCCGTACTCCGAATAAACACGTTTAAGTTCGGAGGCAATCAGATCAAGCGCTTCGTCCCAAGAAACACGAATCCATTTACCCTCTCCGCGGCGATCTCTTGAGGCTATCCTTTCTTTAAGGTAACTTTCGCGCACCATCGGATAACGAATCCGAGAAGGTGCATAAGGCAGCTCCGCCAGAGCATTTAAATTCGGAGAAGGGTGCCAGTCCTCCGGAACCGGTTCAAGTTTAGAAATCTTTCCGTCTACAACGATCGTCTCCACAACTCCCCAATGAGTTACGGAAGTTCCTTCTCGGATGTCGGAGCCGGGTTTTTCTGAGATTCTTTCGGTCATACAAACGTGCTTTCTTTCAGTCGAATAATCGTATTGTGCTTTGAATGCCTGAATGTTTGCTGATTAATCTAAGAAATAACATTCTGAAACTTTTTCAAATGCAAATCATTCTCAACACTTAATAAAATTTTAAGCGGTCGCTCCTAAGCTCGACCTGAAGATTCTGTATTTCTCCTTGTATTTTGGTGAGTGTCAGATGTTGGAATATGAACTTAAAAAGTTAAATCTCAGCGAAAAACGCGAACAGCAGCTCAAACTTCCTTATATCGCTAAGGATGTTGAGACGATTCGCATCATGACCGAGATTTACTGCCACGCTCATCACAACACCAAAGAAGGGCTCTGTCCTGAATGCGAGGAGTTCTATTTATATTCCGTGAAAAGACTGGCTTGCTGTCCGTTCGGAGAGAAGAAGCCCGTCTGCGCAAAATGCAATATCCACTGCTATGGGAAAGGACACAAGGAGAGGGCCAAAGAAATTATGGCTTTTTCCGGTCCGAAGCTGCTGCTCAAGCATCCCATTCTTTCGATGAGGCATATCATGGCGCTCTTCCGCGAACCTCCGGAAAAACCAACTGCAGCCAAACCGCGCCCTTTAGCAAAAGAAAAAAATTAAGCTGCCGGAGTTTTTCTACGGCAGCTCTCTAATTATTAGTAGCTAATATTATTTTTTAGCGTCTTTCATCACGGTTTCGCCGGCTAATTTGCCGTTGACCAAGCAGTCCATAACAGCATTTGCTCCGATTCTGACAGCGCCGTGGATGCCGCCCGTGCATTCGCCGGCCGCATAAAGTCCGGGGATCGGTTTGTCGTCAACAACCGACAAGACGCGAGTCGAAGTATCTGTTGCGATACCGCCCATCGTGTGATGAATCTTCGGGCTCATTTCAGAGACGTAGTAGGGCGCATGCATCAAAGGCTTGATGTCCTTATCGAGTTTGCGTCCGAATTCCGTATCTTTTCCGCTTTCGATGGCCTTGTTGAATTCGGCAAAGGTCTGTTTGAGAGCGTCGGGACTGATACCGTAGGCCTTGGCCAAGTCATCGAGAGTTGCGTATTCCTTAACCGCACCGTTCTTTCTCAAGATATCCATGGCGCCGGGACGCACTTTGTTGAAAGAGGCAACGCCGACAGAGTCCGTAACCGAGATTGTCTTTCCGCCGGCATCCAGCACTTTGAAAATAGCATCGGTGGTCGTTTTGCGATCACCGAATTCGTCGGTGAAACGCTTGCCGGTCTTGGTGTTGATCCATAAACCGTACAGAGAGCCGCCGACGCTGGCAAAATGCGAGCCCATACCCATGCCTTCTTCGTCCGGCGAAGTGTTCGGCAGGAACTGAATCCAGTCGGCCTGGATGATATTGGCTCCGATTCGGCTGGCTTCACGCATCAATTCAGCTGTAGCGCCCGGTTGATTCGTCGTTTTCAGATTGCCGGTTAACTTCGGATCGAGACGAGTTCTATAACCCACGTCAGCCGAGAAGCCGCCGAAGGCGAGGATCACACCGTCTTTGGCCTTGATCTCAACTGATTTGCCGGAATCTTCTTTGCCGAACTTGTAATCTTCAAGAGCCGTGACACCGATGACTCGACCGTCTTTATTCTTATCTAAACGAATGACCTTCATTCCAGTAAAGACAGGAACACCGAGTTCCTTGAGTTTTTTCATGAACGGGATCAAGATGCCTTGGCCGGTGCCTTCTTCAGTAATCAGGCAGCGGCGAGCAGAGTGTCCGCCTTTGCCGGTTAAGTCGGTGCGCCAAACAACGCCTTGTTTCTTGGTCCACTCAAATGTCGGAGCAGCGTGTTCTGTCACGACTTTAATGTGTTCAGGATCGCCTAAACCTAAGCCGATGCGTTTCATATCGGCAGCGAGCTTAGCCGGTGAATCTTCGATGCCTTGTTCTTTCTGGACGGAGGAGCCAGGAATAGCCATCATGCCGCCGGAGCGAGAAGAGTTGCCGCCGGCGACCTGCATTTTTTCCAGAACGGCAACTTTTGCTCCGTTTTCAGCCGCCGAAATGGCAGCGGCTAGACCGGCAAATCCTGAACCGATGACGATCACGTCATATTCAGGTGCTAACTTTTGTGTCTGTGCGAAAGCGATAGAAGGGAGGGCCGAGCAAAGTGCACCCGACACCATTACTTGAAGCATGCTTCTACGAAAAAACTGCACTTTTTCTCCTTTTTGGTGGTTGTTATTAATGAATTTCTTTGCACGAAATTCTAGATCCGACTTTTTTTGATGTAAATGAGTAAATATTTAGAGGGTCAATTGGAGAAGAAAAAACAATATTTTTACCGACCTGAAAATCAAATGGCTTAATGTGGGAATTGGAAGCCGAAAGATATGATCCGAAACCGCAAAATTTTGATGTACAAATTGAACGGCAGGAAACATACTTAAGAACAAAGCGAGAGACGTTTAAAATCAAAGAGCAGAAGCATTTGGAAATGGAAATGAAATACATATCTGGAATTCATGCTTTAAATTTGAGATGCAGTTTGGAGACGTGTGGGGATTGGCACGCCTCTGGAATTCAATGGAAAAATTTGACCGTTCGTGAGTCTTCTGACTCCGTTTTCGGAGATTACGGTATTGAAGACAATTCTTCTGTGCCAGGGCATCCAGGGAACCACAAGGCCGCCAATCATATCCGAGCGCTTCTTGACCTTGTTGCCGATGGGGCCTTCGGTTATGCACAAGGCATGAAAAACGAATTGATTTGCAACGAAAGTTATACGCCTGAAGTCTTTTCCAAATTGCTGCTGCTGAAAAACTCGCCTCGCTGGTTAAAAATCAAAGAATTCATTGGAAAAGAATATGGAGTGCCTTGGCTGCACTTCTTGAGGGAGCATGGATATGACCGATGAAGAAAAAGATTGGCAGACAAATCATGGTAATTTTATTGAAGCCTTTCTACTGTTTTTGAACAAACAGACGGATCAATTCGTTCTTAAAGGCGGGACAGCGTTGTCTCTTTGTTATGGTTTAGATCGTTTCTCCGAAGATATTGATTTGGATGGTCGGAAACAAGACATCAAAGAGATAGTCAAACGGTTTTGCGTGAACCACGGTGTAAATTTTCGAGTTGCAAAAGATACTGCGACAGTGAAGCGCTGCATCATTGACTACGGAAATGACGTACATCCTTTGAAAATTGAAGTTTCATACAGAAATAAAAATCTCGGCCTGGAAGAAGCCTCAAAGGATTGGACACAAATTCACGGTATCAAGGTTTACGACATTGATGCCTTGGCTCGGATGAAGGCAATGGCTTATCAAGGCAGAGACAAGATAAGGGACCTCTACGACCTCTCTTTCATTGTTAATAATTTTTCTGACGGCTTGTCTCATCAGACTAAAGGTATGATTCGAGATACATTGTCATACAAGGGAATAGAGCAATTCGATTACTTGGTTGCCACACAGCAAGATACTCTTATTGACAAAGATCGGCTAGCGGAAGGTTTTCTAAAGATGCATGAAAAACTTGGACTATTATTAGACGAGGAAGAGCAACAGACAAACGCTAGTCATTGAATAAATAAACTAGCCATGCTTATTCTGCATCGGATGATGGAGAAAATTTCTGGGAAATTCATTTAGATATAGTTTCAGATTCACGTTAACGCGACAAGAAAAATTAGCCGTTTTTGAAGAGTTGAGGAAACTACTTAGGCAAAATCTAAAAAATTTATATTTCAACTGGAGTTTTAGCCGCTTCTTTTGGACATAATGTCATGTTGGAGTTCGACACCACCCGTCGAACAAAATTTTGTTCATAGCCTCGTTAATGAAGAGTTAATAAAGTCATGGAAACTATCCTGAAATCCCTCCCGATCGGTGAAAAAGTCGGTATTGCTTTCTCCGGCGGTCTTGACACCAGCACAGCTTTGCTCTGGATGAAAAAGAAAGGCGCTTTCCCCTGCGCTTACACTGCTAACCTTGGTCAGCCTGATGAGGACGATTACGAGGCAATTCCTCGAAAGGCTATGGACTTCGGTGCTTCGATCGCCCGTCTGGTTGACTGCCGTGAACAGTTAGTCGCCGAAGGCATCGCTGCGATTCAAAGCAACGCTTTCCACATCACAACCGGCGGTGTCACTTACTTCAACACCACTCCGCTCGGACGTGCCGTTACCGGCACTATGCTCGTCAACGCCATGCGCGAAGACGGCGTCAACATTTGGGGCGACGGCTCTACATACAAAGGAAACGATATCGAACGTTTCTACCGTTACGGTTTAGTTGCCAATCCTGACCTCAAGATTTACAAACCCTGGCTTGACGTTGAGTTCATCAGCGAACTCGGCGGCCGCGCTGAAATGAGCCAGTTCTTGGCCGACAACGGTTTCGGCTACAAGATGAGCAAGGAAAAGGCTTACTCCACCGACTCCAACATGCTCGGCGCAACACATGAAGCCAAAGACCTCGAACACCTCGACAGCAGCATGAAGATCGTTGAACCGATCATGGGTGTTCCGTTCTGGAAAGAAGAAGTCGGCATCAAGCCTGAGAAAGTCACTGTTCGTTTCGAAGAGGGCATTCCTGTTGCCCTTAACGGCAAAGAATACGACGACAAGGTTGAACTGATGCTCGAAGCCAACCGCATCGGCGGCCGTCATGGCCTCGGCATGAGCGACCAGATCGAAAACCGTATTATCGAAGCCAAGAGCCGCGGTATTTACGAAGCCCCGGGAATGGCATTGCTCCATATCGCTTTCGAACGTCTCGTCACCGGCATCCACAACGAAGACACGATCGAACAGTGGAGAATCAACGGCATTAAACTAGGCCGTCTGCTTTATCAGGGCCGCTGGTTTGACCCGCAAGCCATCATGCTCCGCGAAACTGCTCAGCGCTGGGTTGCTCGTGCAATCACAGGAGAAGTCGATATCGAACTTCGCCGCGGCAATGATTACACGATCCTTGATACACGTTCCCCCAACCTGACATATGAACCGGAACGCCTCACGATGGAAAAGGGCGATTCGATGTTCACAGCCTCTGACCGTATCGGCCAGTTGACCATGCGTAATCTCGACATCGTCGATACACGCAACAAGCTTGGCATTTACTCCAAAGCTGGTCTTATCGGCGGAAGTTCCAGTTCCATGCCTCTTCTTAAAGGCACGAAAGACAACGACTAACTTTTAGTTTTTTGAAAAAAATCCTTCTTGAGTTTGTGGCTCAGGAAGGATTTTTCTTTTTTGGAACGTCTAGGTACAAAGATGTTTCCTTGCCTTCGGAGGCCCCTTAAAAACTAAGAGAATCGTAATAACCTGAAAAAAGGATGGAAGCTCTTAAAAACAAGGCACCAAAGACTGCAAAAATCGCACCGCCTGTTATCACCTTTTGGCTTCGGGTAATAAGATTGATCAGAAGAGGAAGAGCAGTACCGAAAGTGATTCCCCCGATCCAAAACATCAAGGCCTGGTTCCCGCTAATAAGAGCCTCTGCGCCCGCTCGAGCACCTATGGAAGCAGAACCTAACGCTACATAAACAAAGGAGAAAATCGCAAAGAGCTTAGCTGTATCAACCCAAACAGATGTTCTGGAACACCAATCGACAGACTTGTGATCAACCAATCCCATTGCCGACATCAGTTCCAACATGCCGATGGAACTCGTCAGGCCGGACATAATCCAAAGAACGGGGATAAGAGACGAATTCCACAGTGAAACTCCGACAGCCTGCGTGAGAAGGAATCCGGAATAAATAGTGCTGCAGACACCGAGAACGGAAAAGACTGCATTAAATCCGTCGGACTGAGCTAATTTTTGCCATTTTGAGCCTTTAAATATAATTCCGGCACAAATCATGGAATAAAACACAGAGCCGACGCTAAGCAGGGAAAGAAGAACAATTCCGATCATCATCCAGGACTGGAAGTTGAAGGAGAAGTCCCGGAGGGCATAAAAAATCACAAACGGAAGGTTGCTGAGGCGTCCTAAATGACTGGTCACCAATGCTAAACCTGCAATTCCGCAGAACGTCAGAACATAAACAAAATTCTTTTGCCGAACCCAATAGTTAATGAAAAATCCCATTCCGGATAACCCGATGAACCAGAGGAATAAGGCAATCGTCCATCCCCAATGAGTTGCCTGAAGCTGAGGAGTAAGTGTGGATAAATCAATCATTTTTGCACCACTACAAAGAAATTAGGTTTCGTGCCTTTGTTCGGCATAAGGAGTTCGGTACGACAGGAAGCGATCTTCTTAGAAATTTCGCTTTGCGGATCTTTCACATCTCCGAAGAAACGGGCTTGAGCCGGACAAGCCTGAACACAAGCAGGTTGTTCTCCCTGTTGAATCAATTTCAAGCATCCGTCACTCATGCATTTCATGAGAAGTCCGTTATCCGGATGAGACCAGCGGGCATCATACGGACAGCTCGCTACGCAGTAGTTGCAGCCAACGCATTTGTTCGGATCATTGCGAACCAAACCGTTTTCGTCGTAGTAATTAGCACCGAAGGGACAAGTCTTAACGCAGGGAGCGTCCGAACAATGCTGACATTGAACCAGCAGATTTACAGGTCTTCTTTCTTCCGAGCGAAAAACGCGAATATTAGAAGCAAGCCAGTCGCGGCCCGGAATAGAGCGATTATGCATTTCGGGAAAGTTGGTCTGAGAACAGGCCACAATACAGGCTCCGCAGCTGATGCATTGTGTAGCATCAAAAAGATGCGCTAATTGTTTTTTCTTTTCGACCATGATTTAGCCTCTCAATTTGTTGATGCGTACGGCACTGTTATTGGCAACCGTTCCGAAAACGGGCTGTGCATAACCTTTGGCGTACCAGTGAGAATTAATCCCTTCTTTAATGAACTGATAATCGGGGTGATCAGCCAAGTGCTTGATTCGATTACCGCCTGAAAATCCGAAAGCGAAGAGTGATCCTGATATAACTTTCTTCGTCACAGTAATTTGAGCATTCCCTTTATAGGCCGTATCAATACCTTCAACTTCGACGGTTTCACCATGAGAAATGCCCAGTCTTTCTGCATCTTCCGGGTTCATCCAAACAGTACGGTCTCCAAGGTATTTAGAAGGAAGAGCAAACATACTGAGACCGGAGCAGGAAGTGCAGTTTTTCCCGGATACTAAAATAAACTCGTTACTGTTTCTCTTCGGCGGAGTAAAAGCCGGTGCAGGAACATGTGCCGTGAAAGGAGGAATTCCTCGCACATATGCGGGTTTTTCGAAACTCTTGAAAGAATAAATTTCAACTTTGCCGGAAGGCGTTCCGAAGGGTTTCTTATAGGGATAGACGCCGTACTCTTTAATCTTAATCGTCGACCAGCCTTTCGTTCTAATGTCCTCGTGAATCCGACGAGACCAACCGGGCTTGACTTTGTCGCATTCTTCCAAGAGCTGGGCATAGCCTCTCTTTGTGAATGCGTCAAAGTAAGCATTGAATTCTTCAGCTGTTTTGCATTCCTTGTATCCGACTCTTGCAGCTCTTTCCGGGAAAGCTCTTCTGAGGATCTCTAGCAGAATCCACACATCGTGACGGGCCTCGCAGCCTTCAGGAGGACTCAGTTGAGGATCGGAAAGATAAATCGATCCGTCTCTTGCCCACTTTACGCCCGACATTTCCATTCTTTCCATGAAGTACGTAGAAGGAAGGACATAGTCAGCGTAATCGCAAATCTCTTGAGGGAGAACGTCTTGAACGACACTAAGTTCAAGTTTTTTAAGCCTTTCGGCAAGCTCCTCAGAATTTGCTTCTCTTTGGAACATCGTTGTGCCCACAAAGAAGGCTGCCTTGATGGGGTAAGGTTTTCCGGTCAGAACAGCTTCCATAGCCACTTTGAAAGTGCCCTCGGCTTCCGGATAGATGATCTTATCGATGCGCTTTTCTTTAGCCATCCTCCAAGTTTCCCCATTCGGACCTTTTCCTTGGGAGACACTCGGAATCTTCAGACCGGCAGCAGCCGTAACAATCATTCCGCCGGGTATATCGATGTTGCCGTTAAAGGCGTTTGCGATCGAGACTAAACGATAAACCTGAACATCTGTACCATTTTTAGAGGTATACCACCCGTCATCAATTACCCCCTTGAGATTGGTGAAATCTCGAGCAATTCTGCGAATCATATCGGCGGGTATACCGGTAATTTCAGAGCTTTTTTCGGGGGTATAAGGAGCAAGCGTCTCTTTAATGATGACAAAAGCGGTTTTAACCGGGCAGGAAGATCCATCTGCAAGCTTGACAGATCCGCTCATATTCAGGTCAGCCTTGAAGGAAGAATCCTCATCAAAGGCGGTCGGTATGCCTTTATCATTTCTTAGAACGCCTCTGAAAGAGAGGCGTCCGTCGGGGGAGGCGACGACATATTTCGTTTTATCTCCACCCTGAATGACCTCAGCCTGAGTAAGGGGCTGGCCGTTTTCTTTGATCAGGTAAGCTCCGTTCGTCCCTTTCTCAATAAAGTCCAGATCAGCCGTGTTTGTACGGAGCATTTCATTGATCAGAGCTGAAAGAAAAGCGTCATCTGTGCCGGGACGAATAGCAACCCATTCGGCATCGCCGTAGGTAATGTCCGGCATTTTCGGATCGATAGCAACGACGCGAGCCCCTTTTGCTCTGGCGACATTCAAAGTATGAAGAGCCCCCATCGAAGCTCCCATAGTGCGTCCGATCAGGAGGAGATAGCGCAGATTTTCGTAGTCAGGTTCTAATTTCCCCGCACCGCTGAAGCCGGTACCGAAAACCCAGTTGCGCGCATTTATACCCGCAGCGTTGCAGGAAGATTGGTGTCCGATGTTATTGGGAGAACCTAGCGGGAAAGTCAGCCATTTGCTCATTCCCTGAAAATTATGAGATGTTGTTGTGATGCAGCTTTCACCATACTTTTGGACAAGATCTTTAACTTTGGCGCCGATTTCGTTTAGAGCCTCGTCCCAAGTAATTTCTTTAAATTTACCTTCGCCTTTTTCCCCGATACGTTTTAAGGGTTTGCGAAGACGGAGAGGGTGGTTCCAGATCCACATCGCGCCGGCAGAACGGCCGCAGTAACCTTGCTGAGGATGTCCGGGGTTCGGAAAAATTCGAACGGTTTTTTCTGATATCGGTTCGCCTTCTTTGCGCATCGCTAAGATGCCGCAGTAAGCACCGCACATTGTGCAGGCGACCGGATGTTTGGACCATCCTTCTTTTTCTAATTTTGCAATTTGTTCCGCAAATGCATGGTTCACCAGAGAGGGAGCGGATGCCGCTGCTGCTGAACAGGCTGTTCCCTTAATTAATTTTCTTCTGGTCATCGAAAGATTAACGAAATCGACTGACATTATTTTTGTCCTTTTAATAATGGGGTTTGTCCCTAACGCTCTGGCATACTAGGCTTCTCGAAGAATTTGAATAATCGGAAAATCCCCTTATACCGTTTGAACTAGACTGCCGATTTTTAATCCGTTAGCTGCATTAATATGTCGTAGACTAATATTATTTTTTATAATAAATCAAATAATTAAGTAGTTAAAAATTTCATTACCCCGGTATCATCCTGTCACAATCAGCAACATATCAGATACAGCTTGAAATAATGGGTTACTAAATAAGAAAAAGACGGGGATTTTTGAACAATTTCTGAACTAGGAATATCCTCAAAATTCAAAATTTGAGGTTCTCAGAGGTTCTATTTCTGTAAGAAAATCCTCCTTCAGGACTCGAGTTCTTCTTCACTGAGGCAAATCCCCTAAAAATGCTAATGGGTTATTCGCAGAGAATAAATCCTATAGAAAATTTAATATAGTGAAGCTTATAATCAGTTTTAGGTGGGTTATATTTATTTAAAAAACTACTAGAAATTGGCCTTGCATGTCCTCTTCACACAGGCAGAATGTGGAAAGTTAAAAAATAAGATAGAAAGCGATGTACTTCAATAAAAGAAAAAGAGCACCGAAAATACTGAAGCTGCTTGTCGTCGTCTTATCGCTGGGCGCCTCGATATGTTTTTCAGCCGACAAAACGGATATCAGGGTCGGCATTATTGATTCTTTTAATCCGGAGTTCGCGACGACCACACTCGAACCTACCTTACGATATCTCAACCAAAAATTACCCAACTATCACTTCGTTGCCGTTCCTTTGAATTCGGTAAACCCAGAAAAAGAATTAAAAAACAACCCGGTTGATTTTCTCATCAGTTCAGCAGGTACATTTCATGAACTAAGTATTTCTATAGGCATCGTTCATATTGCCACTCGTAAAACCATTCTCTCTGACGACCCTTCAGCTTCCGAGGGCGCAGCTTTCGTTACATTGGCTAAGAGAGCAGATCTCATTGAGCTCAAAGACCTGCAGGGTAAAGTCGCTGCCGCCTCTCAGCCGAATTCTTTCGACGGCTGGCTTGTCGGACAGCACGAACTCTTCAAAAACGGTCTGAACCCTGAGGAATTCTTCAAGCGGTCTGTTTTTACCCATTTTCAATTTCCTGATGCGTTAATGCTGCTCATTCAAGGAGAAGCAGATGTCGCGATCCTTTCAGCCTGTGTCTTGGAAGAACTCTCTCAAGAGGGGCTTATTGAGTCATCCGATTTCAAGGTTATTTCGCAAAAACCAAGGGATGTTTTGAAGTGTGCGCGGTCTACAGATCTTTATCCCGGAATCGTCTTTGCTGCTCGAGAGAATATTCCTCCGAAACTCATGTGGGAAGTGACTTCGTCTTTGATCAGCATGCCGCCGACCAACGACTATGAATGGACGATTGCAAGTCGGTTCTCTAAAGTGGATGAACTTTTCCGAGATCTGCAGCTCGGGCCTTACCAATATTTAAAAGATTGGAGTCCTGCCGGCATCTTTAAGCGCTTCAAGACAGAAATCTTACTGACCTGTGGCTTGCTTCTTCTTTTAATCCTTAACTCACTATACCTGAGACGAACAGTTGCGAGAAGAACGCTTCAAGTAAGACGAACACTGAATCGCCAAATAAAAATAGAGAAGGAATATCGGGACTCTCGAAACCGATTGGCACAAATGGAAAAATTCGGTGTCATCAATCAGATGTCGGGCATGCTCGCACACGAAGTCCAACAGCCTTTGATGGCAATTAACAATTATTTGGCCGGCTTGCGTGTGTATTTGAAGTCAAAGGGCTTCTCTGATGCCGTTACGGAACAAGCTATCGGTTCTTTAGAACATAACAGCGAACGTATCGGAAGCATTGTGACACGCGTCAGAGGATACGCAAAACAAAAGAAGGGCGAAATGAAAAGCTGTGACTTGACTGCCATTGCTTTAAGCGCACTTAATGTATTGAAGGCACTGAAGTTTGAGCACGTCGAGGTTACTTCTAATTTACCTTCAGAGGCTAGAGTAGTCGGCGATCCGCTGGAACTCGAACTGCTCATCATTAACTTACTTAAAAATGCCTGCAGCGCCGTGGAAAAACAACCCAAGCCGATAGTTGATTTAAAAATCGGAAGCCTCGACGACAGCCATTGGTGTTTGAGTGTCTCGGATAACGGGCCGACGCTTGATGACAAATCCTTCGCCAGACTTAAGACACTGGGAGACAGTGTCAAACCGGAAGGCATGGGCATCGGTCTTTCGATCGTCCGCGGTATTGCAGATAAACACGGAGCGGAACTGGAATTCATCAGACTGCCGAAAGGCGGAATCTGCAGCCGTGTGGTAATCGATAAGGAGGAATGTAAATGACAACCCCGCTGGTTCGTATTGTGGATGACGATGCGGATGCACGATCTTCTTCTTCGTTTTTTCTGAGCATGATGGGTCTGGAAATCAAAGAGTATGACAGCGCTTATCGCTTTTTGGAAGAAGACGACATGAATCGTCCCGGGTGCATCATTTTGGATGTCCGTATGCCGGATATGACCGGCATGGAGCTTCAGGTTAAACTGAATCAAAAGGACTGCCGCCTTCCGATTATATTTCTTTCCGGACACGGAGAATTAGACATGGCCGTCCACGCCTTAAAACGCGGCGCTTCTGATTTTCTTCAAAAATCGGCTAAACCCGAACGCTTGCTAGCCGCTGTCAAGAAAGCTGTCACGGCCAGTATGGAAGAATACGAATCCGGCAATGAGATAGAAACACTCCGAAAAATCTATGATTCTCTGACGCCCCGTGAAAAAGAGGTCGTTCTCGGAGTCGCCAAAGGGGAGCTCAATAAAGTCATAGGCTACAACCTTGGTATCAGCGAGAGGACCGTAAAAATGCACCGAGCAAACCTCTGCAGCAAACTTAATGTCACCAGCGCCGTCGAGATGGCAGCGTTTTTACGCAAAATCGGAGTTTTAAATGCTTAGAAGAAGCTTTGCAGCAGGTTTGAGTTTGTTCGCTGCTTTTCCACTTTCGGTTTTTGCGCAGTCAGATGCCGAAAAGAAATTCGATTTAATCATTATCGGTATCGGGGTAGCCGGTTTATCGACTGCGGTTTCTGCTGCACAAAGCGGCGTAAAAAATACTCTTCTTATCGATAAAGCGGCTTTCGTAGGAGGACATTCTGCACTTTCCGGCGGCTCAGTCAATGCAGTCGATCCGGAAGTTCAAATGAAGCAGGGCATCAAAGACAGCCCTGAGCTTTGGTTCAGACAAATCATGGAAGCGGGAGAATTCCAAAGCGATCCAATACTCGTTAATACCTTAGTAAATAATGCTCATTCAACTCTTCATTGGTTAAGAGAAATCGGCATCCCTTTCGATGACCAAGTCTTCGAAGCGTGGGGCGGAAAGTTCCAGCGGGCGCATTCTGCCGGTCAAAAACGAAACGGAATGACGTACGTTCGAATTATGAATCAAAAAGCTCGCTCCCTCGGTGTCAAGGTACGGCTGAGAACTGAAGCGGTTAGTCTTTTAGAAAATAACGGGCAAGTTATCGGAGTAAGAGTCAAAACCCGAGAGGGGAAATTAGAAGATCTTCAAGCAAAAGATATTGTGATTGCCACAGGAGGTTTCACGGCAAACGTTCCCATGCGTCTGAAATACGATGAGCGCTTAGATGCTTCATTGTTCACAACTGCGAATCCGACGGGCAGAGGCTTTGACGGATCCACTGGAGACGGAATTTTATTAGCAGAAAAAACCGGCGCACAGACGGTTGATATGGAGGCCATACAGCTTATTCCGCTCAGAGGCGGCAGACTGCTCAACTATGTGGGCGGAGATATTTTTGTCGACAGTTCAGGAAAGCGTTTCGTCGACGAAAGCAAAGGGGTTAAGGCTATCGGAGAAGCCTACCTGAATTTACCGGACAGAGTATTCTGGGTCATTACGGATTCTCAATCACAAAAGAGTTTGGATTTAGATGCCAAACTTCTCTCCGGTACAGTTCGAATGGCCGACTCCGTCGCCGAAATGGCCAAGAAAATGCATGTCAGCCCTAAAGTTCTTCAAGAAACCCTGGATCGGTATAACAAATTTGCAGAGCTGGGGGAAGATAAAGATTTTGGGAAGAAGATATTTACCCAGAAAATTGATAAACCGCCGTTTTATTTCGGACGAGAGCAGTTTGATATTCACTACAGCTGCGGCGGGTTAAAAATTAATAAAAAATGCCAAGTCATCGGAAAAGAAAGTAAACCGATTCCGAATCTTTATGCCGTCGGTGAAGTCACCGGAGGTATTCACGGAAGGGATCGTTTAGGCGGAGACTCTCTTATTTCCTGCTTTGTTTTTGGAAAGATCGCAGGAGAGGAAATTGCGAAGAAACAGAAGGATCTCAAATAATCTACATTCCTATTTAAAAGGATAAAGTTAATTACTCAAAACTTTCTCCTAGAAATATTGAAAGATAAAATTAAAACGTTACTTATTGCTAGAGCTCGATTAATATTCTCCAAAAATATTAACTCAATTTAAATAAGATTCTACTCCTCGAGAAATCCTCTCATTTATCTTTCTAATTCACTTTTTCTCCTGAAAATATTTGCCGCTAGATTATTTTTTTACACAATATATGTCTCACTCCTTATTTAACAAAGGAGGAATGCCTTTTACCCTAGAGAATTTTTCAGTTATTTTCATCTCCGTTAATATTTTTATTTTTCATAGAAATTTGACCGGTATTTATTCTGGCACTGATTATCCTTTCTACAGCATTTGAGACTTTCGGATCGATATTTACTAGAACATCGTCCCATTATCTTCGTCCAATTCTACGGTCAGCAGCTCGGAAAATATCCAAAGTTCCCCAATCATCTTTAAGTATAATGAATGATTGCCTGTCCGCATTGAGATAAACGTTAATCAAATCTGAAATGTCGCTTGCCGAACTTCTATAAACCAAATACATTTCTTTGTAGTTCAGCTTGGCGGAACAATCTTTTGGCCAGTCCCAAATAATTTCATCATTCAGCATCAGAAAATATCTCGGACACACGGAATCAACATGGCCAGGAATTCTGTAAATCGCACAATGAAACTGTAAACGTATATTCAGATCAAAAATTGTGTAAATTCTTCTCTGTAATTTAGACCATCGTCTTGGCATTCTCTACTTCTTATCCTTTGCCAATACGATATATCGACTTGCGTTAAAAAATGGCGTAACAAATTCAATACCATTAGTTTTTATTATATAACATTTTTATTAATAAGACCAATAATCAAATAGAATTTGTATAAAATACCAGTATTTAATTTAATATGTTATTTTATTAGGAAGTAATTAAATCAACAGATTCTGTTTTATTCAGATAAAAAAAGAGGCCGATTAGGGCCTCAATTTCTCTTTTTTAACAATTACAGCGATTTAATACTTTCAAGAAGTTTATCTATGCTTTCTTTCGGAGTTGCCCAACTTGTGCAAAAACGAACTAAGAATTCCTCTTGTCCGACGTCACCTTCACATTCAAATGCATAATCTTTAGAAAGTTTGTCTTTTGCATCTCGAGGAAGGAATAAAAATTGCTGATTAGACGGAGAGTCCACTAAGAAACGATAGCCTTTATCTTTAAAAGCTTCTTTAATTCTCATTGCCTGATCAACGGCGTGTTTACCCATTTCTTCGTAAAGACCGTCTGTAAATAAGGCTTCAAACTGAACGCCGAGGAGGCGTCCTTTTGCGAGCATAGAGCAATTCTGCTTAATCATGCTCCGGAAATTGGCGTCTAAGCCGTTGCCTCTCGGAAATACAATCGCTTCCCCCATCAAAATACCGACCTTTGTTCCGCCAATATAGAAAACATCGGTCAGGCGATCGATATCTTCCAAAGTGACGTCGTTGCCCGGGCTTTGTAAGCCGTAGCCAAGACGAGCGCCATCAAGATAAAGCGGAATCACAAATTCCTGACAAACTTCAGAAAGAGCCTGAAGTTCCGATTTGGAATAGACAGTTCCTAATTCAGTGGGCGAGGAAATATAGACCATGCCGGGCTGGACCATGTGTTCATGTGTCGGATCAGCCCAATAGCTTTCAAGATAATTTCTGAGTGTTTCGGCAGAGAGTTTTCCGCCTTTGCCTTCCAGACCAATGACCTTATGTCCCGTCGCTTCAACGGCACCGGCTTCATGAACATTGATATGACCGCTCTTGCAGCAGACACAACCTTGATAAGGTCTCAAAAGCGAAGCTATGACCGTTACATTGGCAGGTGTTCCGCCTGTGACAAAGTAAACATTGGCCAAAGGATCTTCACAGGCTTCACGAATGAGTTCCTGAGCATGTGCGCAATGGGAATCTGCTCCGTAACCGGGAGATTGTTCAAAATTGGTCTTAACCAGAGCTTCTAAAACTTTAGGATGGGCGCCTTCGGCGTAGTCGCATTCAAATCGGATCATTTTTAGAGACGAAGAGGTTGAGGAATGCTTGAAATAATAGGACAAAAAACGGGGCCGAAGCCCCGCGAATCAAAGCTTTTTATTCAGCCTGATCTTTTAAGAAGTTAATCAGAAGGGGAACCGGACGGCCGGTTGACCCTTTTTCTTTTCCGCTCTTATTAGCAACACCTGCGATGTCCAAGTGAGCCCACGGTGTATCACCGACAAATTCTTCCAAGAAGGCAGCGGCGGTGCAGGCACCGGCGCCGCGAGAGTCGCTGATATTGGCGAGATCGGCAAAGTTGCTCTTCAAAGCCTTGGTAAAGGAAATATCCAGAGGCATTCTCCAGACCGGATCCATAGCAGTGTCGCCGGCCATCATGAGGGACACAGCCAGTTCTTCATCGTTGGAGAACAAACCTGCTATGTCGTTGCCTAAAGCAACAACGCATGCGCCGGTCAAAGTGGCTGCGTCCACAACGCACTTCGGTTTGAACTTATCGATGGTATAGGCGAGAACATCGCAGAGAACCAAACGGCCTTCGGCATCGGTATTCAAAACTTCAACGGTCTTGCCGGCATAGCTCTTGAGAATGTCTCCCGGTTTGGTTGCGGAACTTCCGGGCATATTTTCTGTAAAGCCGACGGCAGCAACGATGTTCACCGGCAGCTTCATGGCTGCAGCGGTTGCGATAGAAGCGATCATGGCAGCAGCGCCGCACATGTCGTATTTCATTTCGTCCATTCCCTTAGCGGGTTTCAAAGAAATGCCACCGGAGTCAAACGTCAGTCCTTTACCGACCAAAGCAACCGGAGTATCGTCCTTCTTGCCGCCGTGGTATTCAATGACCACCATACGAGGTTTCTGGTGAGAGCCTTTAGCTACACCGAGCAGGCATCCCATACCCAGTTTTTCCATGGCTTTTTCGTCGAAGACGGTAACATCAAGACCCAGAGAACCGGCAAGTTTCATGCATTCTTCAGCCATAAACTTCGGTGTGCAGAGATTTGCCGGCATATCTCCGTACTGTTTGGCCATCTGAACACCGACACCGACGGATACGCCTTCGGCATAAGCTTTTTCAACGTCCTTGTTTTCATCAGGAACGTAGAGGTCAATGTTTTTAGGCTTCTTCCAGTTGATGTCAAACGTTTTGTAGTTCTTAGGGCGATCAAGGGCTGTGCAGGCAATAAAACCGGACTGTTCGGCGATCCATTCAGGAACTTCATCCGGCAGCCACTCAAGGGTGGTCAGGACGACTTCTTTGCCAAGGTAAGCATTGTCGATACCGAGTTTTAAAACACGCTGGAAGTCTCTGGCTTTGCATTTTCCTAAGCCGACGAACACAACACGTTCGGCCTTACATCCGGGGAAGTCGCGGAAAACCGCAACCTTGCCGACGCAAGGATGTATATCTCCGGCTTCAATCCAGCGAGAGACGGCGCCTTCGGAAGCCTTATCGAGCGCTTCGGCAGTCGGAGTAAGACCGCCGGCAGGAATTCCGACAACCAGAGCTCCGCATTCGAGCTTTAAAACATCACCGCTAACCATTGAAAATTTCATATTTTTTGTTCCTTATGATTCGCAAACAATTTTTCCATTATAGGAAGAGTGGAGTGATGTGCTGAAATATTGAGAGCTTTTCAGGGACCAAACTTAGAAGAAATTCGCCGGAACATCCTCAGCGAGGAAGTGCCGGCGATAGAAAAAAAGATAACGGTTTAGACTAGGCAGTTTTTGATTGCGAGGTCTTTGCCTTTTCTTTCAAGAACTTATTTTCCCGACGAACGAAGTAACTCGACATCAATCCGGAGAAAACAATAATCAGCATTCCGCAAATAACAGGGAAGGTCGCCGGTTCGAGGAAAAGGATTTCTCCCAAAATCGTTGAGAAAAGAATGACGGTGTACTGAAGAGAACTCGACAGAACTAGATTGCCTCTGGAGAAAGCTCTGGTCAGACAGAATTGACCGCCGGTTGCACAGATACAAAGTCCCAAAATGTATAAGGCGCCCTTAACGCTCCAGGGATGGAAGCCGCCGGTGAGGAATGTTCCGATGAGGCCGCAAATCGCACCGACCAGAACAAGGTAAAAAATAATTCGTGTTTCCGGCTCATGAAGCATGCCGAGTTTCTTAACAAACGTTGTGGCATTTGCAGTGAAAAAGCCCGCGGCTAAACCCACTACAGCGGCATAGTATTCATGCGGTCCGATGGTTGGTCCGAGCATGATCACGACGCCGATAAAACCGAAAAGCACCATCGCCATCAGCCCCCAGTTCACTCGAGCGTGATGGAGCAGGGAAGTCGTCAGAATGTAAGCCCCGACAAACAACGGCGACGTGTAATTCAATGTCATCGCCAGTCCGATATTCAGATGAGAGACGGAATAAATGCCGCAGATGATTGAAAGAGTGCCGCACATCGAGCGGATCAAATGCTGCCAAGGATGAGTTGTGGAAAGCGTAATTCCACTGAAACGCATAACGCCGTAAAAGAGGACAACGCCGAAAATTGATCTGAAAAAGAGAATTTCCCAGCTACCGATGCCTTCGAATCCGGAATATTTCACGAATACGGCATAAAAGGCATAAAACAATGCCGCAACCACCATCCAAAGAGACTGCACCGAACATCCTCCTAAAAAAAGACATCTTAGCCGTCAAATCTTTTGCATAGAAAACTATGGATCACAATATTTTCAAGGAATCTGTTCGATCGATATTTTTATCAGGGTAAAAGGGCGAATTTTTTGACTAAACTTTCCTGAATATTTACTGCTCAGAAAAGCCATGAAAGAAGAACTCAAATCGCTTTTTGCCGAAATTGTCGGCCTCAATAACGTCATTGATGATCCGGCTCTTTTCGGACCTTACACGGATGATTTCACAGACCACTACGTCTCAAAGCCTTTGGCTGTCGTCCGCCCCTCTACCACCGAACAAGTTTCAAAGATCGTCAAACTTTGCGCTCAATACAACGTTCCCATCGTCACCCAGGGCGGCAATACAAGTCTGACAGGCGCAGCGACAACTTATCGACCGGATGCTGAAATCGTCCTGTCCATGACAAAAATGAAAAACGTCATCGACGCGGACCCACTTTCAGACTCATTAACCGTTCAAGCCGGAATGACATTGGCCGAAGTGCATGAAGCTGCAGAAAGTGTTAATCGTTTCTTCCCGCTGTCTTTTGCGGCAGAAGGCAACGCAACCATCGGCGGCTGCTGTGCCTGTAATGCCGGCGGAGTAGCCGTACTGCGTTACGGAACAACACGCGACTTGGTTCTCGGCGTTGAAGTCGTCCTTCCCGACGGCCGCATTTACAACGGTTTGAGACGTCTTCGTAAGGACAACACCGGATACGATTTCAAAGATTTATTCTTGGGCAGCGAAGGAACCATCGGCATTATTACTGCCGTCGTTCTGAAACTCTTCCCGGCGGCGAAAGAAAAGGAAACTGCTTTTTGCTGTCTGAACAGTATTCAGGACGCCGGAAAGCTTCTGAACCGATTCAAGATGAAAGCCGGCTCTTCTCTGACAGCTTTCGAGTTGATCAGCGATTTGCCGATCGAGCGAGTTAAAAAGTACCTGCCTGATATCGAAGTGCCTCCGCTCAGCGACTCTCCCTGGAAAGTATTGGTTGAACTTTCTCTGGAAAAGAAGCCTCAGGAAAGCATGATGGAACACATCTTGGAAGGTGCGTTTGAAGACGGAGAAATCACCGATGCCGCCATTGCCAGCTCTCTGCAGGATTCCCATACCTTCTGGCATGTTCGCGAATCAATCCCTCTGGCCGACAGAACGGCCGGCGGCAGTATCCATAGCGATGTCAGCCTCCCCATTTCTTTAATCCCTGAGTTCGTCGAAGAAACAAGCGCAATGCTTTTATCCGCTTATCCCTGGCTCGGGCTTTCTATCTATGGGCACTTGGGCGACGGAAACCTTCATTTCAATTTCGTCAGTCCCGAAGACCCGGGTGCAACCTACCGAAATGAAGAAGGAATTCGAGAAATTCTTTATAGTCAGGTTAATAAATTCGAAGGCTCGATTTCAGCCGAACACGGCATCGGAATGCTGAAACTTGACCATAATTACCAATTCAAGGATCCTTTGGAGATTGAAATGATGCGCAAGATCAAAAACGCTTTTGATCCGAAGGGCATCATGAATCCCGGGAAGCTCTTGAAAACGGAATAACCAACGAGGAAACTGTGGGTAAGAAATCAAAGAAAAAGGAAAAGAAGATGGCAGTCAAAGAAACTCGAAAACTCGCCAAAGAGGAACCTTCCGACATTGCATCCGAAGTTCTCGATGACGGTTACATCGATGTCATGGATGACAAAACCGTTGCTCTTTTCCCTTTGGGCGACATGATTATTCCCACAGGCATCGACTACAAACCCGGTGATCCTGAAGAAGATGCATTGGCGGTAACCGATGCGCTTCCTGAAATTGAAGATCTTTGCTTCTTAGAAGTTCCGAAGTTTTTTTCTTTAAAGGGCAGTGTGGTCACACCGGCGATGATGCTTGAGCTTTCCCGAGCCGTCCAAAGGGTTTTGATTCGCCCGGAAGTCTCAGGCGTTGTCGTTACTCAGCCTGCGGACAATATTGAAGAAACAGCTTATTTCGTCAGCATTTCTTTATCGGATGTATTCCAGAATCAGAATTCCAAGCCGATCGTCTTTACGACCTGCATGAATCCCGAAGATCCGATGTTTGACGGGACCAAGAATCTTTTAGATTCCATTCGGGTTGCCTGTCACGACGTGAAGGGTGATATCCCAACGGTTGTCGTCTGCATGAACGGTGAGATCCATGCGGCGTCCCGCGCTCAGCTCACTCACACCAACAAGGCTTCTGCCTTGGCTTCTCCGGGCTGGGGCCCCGTCGGTTATGTCGACCGCGACAATGTTTATTTCCGCTGCGGTGCATTAGAGCTCGATACCGGTTTGAACTTCCCGATGCTCAAAAAGCTTACGGCCAAAGTTCCCGTTGTTAAAGCCATGTGCGGAGACGACGGTGCGCTTCTTGAAATGGTTCTTGAAAAAGAACCGGACGCCATCATCGTTGAAGGTTTCGGCCGCGGTAACCTTCCGGCCGGCATGATGCCTGCGATTAAAAAAGCGGTAAAGAAGGGCATTTTCGTTGTGATCTCGACAAGAGCTTCTTCCGGCCGTGTCTTAGACAGTACGGTTTTCCCGGGAAGCGTCGCGCAATGTCTTGAATCCGGCTGTTTGTTAGCCGGCGAAACGACTACCGCTAAAGCTAGACTTCTTTTGATGTACGTCCTTTCCCAGAAAGAAGCGATCCAACTAAAGAAAGAAGATCCTGAAAGATTCTTCGCCTACGTACAGGAATGTTTGGATCCGGTGCTCACCAATCGTCTCTTCGGTTAATGAGTCAAAAATTTGCTTCTATGGACGAGCTTTTCGAAGCGCTGAGCCATTCAGCGTTTCGAAGCAAGTTTCGTTTGTCTTACGCAGACAGAACTTATGCCGAGACTCGTAATGACGAGCTCTTGAAGAAACACGCCAAAGAAATTCTTCACGACAGAATCGGAAGCGCGAATCCGAAAAACGACGGCAAACAGACGCCGTACAAGGGACATCCGATCTTTACTGCGCAGCACGCGACCGGATGCTGCTGCCGCGGCTGTCTTTATAAGTGGCATGGGATCGACAAAGGCAGAGAACTAACGGAAGAAGAACTCAATACCCTGAGCGATGTGATCTTGGAGTGGATTCATCGAGACTTACAAAAACCGACTCCGAAGAAAAGAGTACGCAAAGGCGAGACTTTGGATCTTTTCGACCAAGATTAAGTTTCCTTTTTTGAAGGTTTTCAACACATTCCAGGAAGGCTTCTTTAGAAGCTTTCGGACTCAACCTAACTAAAAGTTATAACTAACCATCCATAAATAGTATTGGATTGAGAAGAAAAGAATTTTTATGATGGAGGCATATTGAAGGAGAAACTATGCCTCTTAACCGCCGTTCATTCCTCGGACTTTCAACAATTCTTTTGAGTTCTCCGCTTCCGGTATTTTCTTCGGAAAATAAACAAGCCAAGAGAATCTTGGTATACGGAGATTCGAATTCTTTCGGATGGGCCCGGAGCCCTGAAAAAGACATCTATCGTCTTCCAATCGATCAAATTTGGCCTCAGGTCATGGCTCAAAAACTTGGTCCTAACTATGAAGTCGAAGTTAATGCCTTGGGCGCCCGAACGGTAAAAAGAGATCAAAAGGACGGCAACGGAACCGGCAAGAGCCTTTCCGGTAAGTTGTTCAACGGGATGGTTTCACTTCCTGCGGTTCTTTCCGAAAACCTTCCTCTGGATATAGTCATTGTCATGCTCGGAACCAATGACGCGAATTCAAGATACAAGAACAATGCAAAAGCGATCGCCGATGACCTTGAAGAGATGATTCGTATGATTCAAGCAGGTGAATGGCAATCCAACACTAAATTTAAGACACCAAAAGTCTTAGTCATTGCACCCCCGCTCCAGCCTAACGAAACAGCTTACGGCGACTCTTTCAGCGGCGCAGAAAAAATCACCAAAGAGCTTCCGCCGCTTCTGCAGGAAAAATGCCGAATTCTTGGAGCCGAATACATAAACGCTCAAGACTTCGTGAAAGGCATTCCGGGACAGATTGACCGTGTTCACCTTTCCCCGGAACAACACAAAGTTTTAGGCGAGGCGGCAGCTGCAAAGGTCAAAGAAATCTTTGCGCATTAATTGTTGAAAGGATCCTAGGAGGCCTTAATGAAACTTCTGACCGCTGCCGCTGCAATTACGACTTGTTTACTTATGTCCGGAAATGTCATGGCTCAAAACATTCAGATCAAAGTGGATGGCAAAGCTTACGCCGGGGGATTAAATGGTAACGATGCCGCGAAAGACTTTGCTGCAAAGCTTCCGCTCAAACTTAAGTTTGAGGATTTCGGATCGACGGAACGGATTTCGTATTTACCGAAATCATTGAACCTAGGATCCGCGCCTAGAAGCTGCGATCCTCAAAAAGGCGATATTACCTATTACATCCCATGGGGAAACCTGGCGGTTTTTGTCAGAGACTTTCGTCCGTCTGACAACTTAGTCCCGCTCGGAAAACTTTCTCCGGAAGCGCTTAAAGCCATCCAAGAAAGCGGCTCCAAAGATGTTGAAATCAGTCTTGTTAAGTGAACGATATGGAAACAACAGGATTTTTGAGAAGAACGATTCTTTTAACAGCGGCAGCAATGCCGATGATAGGCAGTAAAGTGTTTGCAGCAACTCCGAATCAAGGTGCATCCACGGTCTATTTCTCTAAAGACATCAATGCGGAGAACTTTTTAGCAATTTATGACCGGCTTAGAAAAGACGCCAACCTTCCGGAAGACAGAAGACTCTCCGGCATCAAACTTCACGGCGATGATGTCGATACGAATCGAGGTATGTGGGAAGCATTGCTGAATCACATTCCGAACAGCAAGTTTGTTGAATGCAACTATGCCTCAATCTATCCGGCCGGAAGAGGCAATACGCAAGGAAATATTAGAGCGATAACGGCTCAAGGCGTCGACAAGAATCGCCTCGATATCTTGGATCGCAACAACGAATACACGGAAGTTCCGATCAAAGGCGGTAAAGAACTGAAATCTGTCTCTGCGCCGACGGCTCTATTGAAAGAGTATGGCTGCGTTGCAGTGACGGCTAATTTCCGAATTCCGAGTTTTGCGGGATTTTCGGGTGCGTGTAAAAACGTCGGCATCGGTTTAGCCAGCGGAGAGGGCAAGACTCAAGTTCATGGTCTGGGAGTCAGAAAAGATGCAGGATTCTTCCGAAGACTCGCCGATGCTTCAAAAGGCATTCACGATGCAATGGACAATCGACTGCTTTTTATTAACGTGGTCTCAAACATTCACGTTGATCCGCTGAAAGGTACTAAAGTCCGAACAGGCAATCTCGGCATCGTCGGATCTCTGGATTTGCTCGCTGCCGACCAAGCCGCGGCAGACTTAATTTACGGTCTGACTCCTGCTGAGTACAACGCTTATTCGCTCCAAGAAAAGATTGACAGAGGCTTCTTACAACTCGAATACTTGGACGAAATCAAAGCCGGAAACCGCACCTACAAGCTCATAACACTCTAATTTTTATAGGAAAAAAAGATGAAAAAACTCCTCATTGCCACACTTCTTGGTTTAACTGCCGCTAGTGCACAAGTTCAGGCCAAAACACTTCTTGTCTATTACAGCTTCACCGGAAATATTGAAAAGGCCGCTGTCGCCGTTAAAGACCAAACCTCGACGGATGTGATTCAGATTCAGCCGGCGCAAAAAGGCTTGAACTACGCGGCCAACAATTATTCTCTCGGAAGTGATTTGGTGGACCAAATTAGAAGCAAGCCTAATGATGCTTCTTCTTATCCCGCCATTGATCCGGTGGACGTTGACTTTTCAAAATATGACACCGTTATCATCGGTACACCGCTTTGGTGGAGCAATATGGCCGCACCTATGCAGACATTCTTGTTCCATAACGGAAAGGCAATGGCCGGCAAGAAAATCGGTTTGATTGTCTCCAGCGCCAGCAGCGGAATTTCCGGTGTTGAAAGAGACGCCAGACGCCTTATCCCTGAAGGTAATTTCACAAAGAGCCTTTGGATTCGTTCCTCTCAGTTTTCATCCGCTCCGAAAATGGTCGCGGAATGGCTGAAAGCCAACGGTCTGGCCTCTAAGTAATTTTTTCAATAAGAAAGGCGCCGAGGCGCCTTTCTTACTAAATATCAAGAAGATCTAATCGGCCAATTAATATTGGTCAAACATTCTCTGGATTTCTTTCGGATCCTGAGTCTTCGTCAAAGCAAGCTGCAGAAGCAGGCGAGCTTTCTGAGGGTTGAGTGTGTCGGATTCTAAGAAACCGGCCTTCGTCCACATCGGCAGAGAAACCGTCGTTGCACCGTTCGGTACGCGGGCACTTCTTACAACCACAACACCTTTAGCCACAGCGTCTTTCAGACCTTCCATTGTCGGGTTGGCGATGGAGCCGTTACCTGTACCAGCGTGAATGATGCCTTTAGCACCGGCTGCAACAGCAGCGTCGGCCATAATACGGTCGTCGTCAACATGAGAGTAGATGATGTCAACGCGAGGCAGAGTCTCGAGCTTGCTGACGTCAAATTCGCTGTTGGTCGTGTGACGCTTTGTAGACTGCTTGTAGAAACGAACTTTGTTTCCGCTCACATAACCCATGGCGCCGAGTTCCGGAGACTTGAAGGTAGCCGGATTGGTCGTATTTGTCTTGGTGACATCGCGGGCACCGTTGATTTCATCATTCATGACGATCATGACGCCTTTGCCTTTAGCTTCAGGAGTAGAAGCAACGCGCACGGCTTCGAGAAGGTTCATCGGACCGTCTGCGGAAATGGCTGTGGCAGGACGCATAGCGCCGACCAGAATCACAGGCTTGTCGCTCTTGGTGACGAGGTTCAGGAAGTAAGCTGTTTCTTCCAATGTGTCTGTTCCGTGTGTAATGACGATGGCATCAACTTTCGGATCAGCCAGCAGTTCATTAACGCGCTTGGCCAATTTCAACAAGGTCTTGGTGTCCATGTTGTTGGAAGAGATCTTGACAACCTGTTCACCGGAAACATTGGCATAGTCTTTCATTGCGGGGACGGCTTCGATCAAAGTCTGAATGCCTAAGTCACCGGCTTTGTATCCGGTTGTCTGAGTGCTGGAAGCAGCTGTACCGGCGATCGTTCCGCCTGTAGCCAAAATCTTAACGGAGGGAAGGTCTGCAGCGAAAGCTGTTGTGGCAGCCATCAGAGCTGCGGAAAGAAGAATTTTCTTGAACATCTTATTTATGAATCCAAAAAGTTAACATCAATCGTTAGATTAATGGATTACCCACCTAAAAAGGCATTTTAAAACCCGGGCACCGAAATGCCCGGGGCGAATAAATTAAAAATTATTTGTAGAGATCGTTGACAACGTCACGAGCAAACTTGTCCTGAGCTTTAATCAGGTCACCGAGTTCCTTGTTGTCTTTGAAGTCAAGAGCCATACCGGCTTTCTTATGAGCTTCGACGACAGCAGGATCCTGCATGGTCTTCTTTAAGGCTTCCACGTAGTATTGGATAACTTCGGGCTTTGTTCCCTTCGGAGCAACTAAAGCACGAGCAGTACCGTACCATTCGGGGTAAAGGCCTTTTTCACCGAGTGTCGGAACATTCGGGAGTTCCGGATCACGTTTGGTGTTGAAAACAGCCAGAACACGGAGTTCTGGTTTGTCGCCCTTAACGAGCTTGGCAACGTCAGCAACCTTGGCGCAGGTGAAGTCAACTTCGCCCTGACGAAGAGCCAGCAGCTGATCGGCTGTACCGCCGTAAGGAATGGCTTTGTACTTGAAGCCGGCGCTCTTGGCAAGCAGCTGAGCAGCTGTGTGGTTGGAAGCCTTGTTGCCGTTTGTAGAGGCTTTCAGGTTTCCTTTCTCTTTAGCGGCGGCAACGAGTTCTTCGATGGTCTTGTAGGGAGAATCGGCCTTAACAGCAACAACACCGGCTTCAGTCAGATGGTTGGCGATAGGAACGATGTCATTGATGGAGAAGGGTGCCCCCGACTGTGCAGCCAAAGTTGTGAATGTCGGCAAGTTGATGAAGCCAATAGTCTGGCCGTCGGGTTTGGACTGAACTAATTTTGTCCAGCCGATCTTGCCGTCAGCACCGGGAAGGTTCTGAATGATGATGGTTTTCGGAATGTACTTCTGGGCTTCGGTAGCAAGAAGACGAGCACCTGTGTCTGTGCCGGAACCGGCTTTGTAAGCAACGATAACGTTGACGTCACCGGTCGGTTCCCATGCCATAACTGTCATCGGCAGGGTCATAGCAACAGCAACAGCTGCAAGAACTTTTTTCATTTCGAATATCCTCCTAAGGATGGTGATTTTTTTACTTCTGAACCCAGGTCGCTTTTGCAGAATCATTAATTCGACAAATGGTGACTCCGAATCAGTAATGTGGATATTAACGCACGCTTACAAAATTTGGAATACAAATTAGTGAATCGCCCATAAAAAAGCCTCCGGCGAGGCGGAGGCGAGTGGTCAAAGCAACAGATTAATGGTGGGATCTGGCTTCAACATGTTTTTCCCAGCGAGCCATCAGCCACGGAGAGCAAGTGCCGAGGACGCACAAGAGGATGAGCATCCAGCAGAGCGGGGTGCTGAAAAGGATCGTAGGATCGCCGTCGGAGAGATACAGAGAACGGCGCAGGCCGTTTTCACCGATCGGACCCAGGATCAGACCCAGCACGATGGCGGCTGCGTTCAAATCAAACTTGCGAACGAAGTAGCCGATGATGCCGAAAATGAACATGATGATCACTTCCACAAAGTTGTTGTGAATCGCGAAGGAACCCACAACACACAGAAGGAAGATCGCAGGGATCAGAATGGAGTCGGACAAGCGGGAGACCTGAGCAAACATACGGCAGCCGACAAGACCGACGCCGAGCATCGCAAACTGAACGAGCACAAAACCGGCAAAGAATGTGTAAGTCATCGGAGCATAAGTAGAGAAGAGCTCCGGTCCCGGCTGCAGACCGTGAATAATCAAACCGCCCATTAACACGGCTGTCACAGATTCACCCGGGATACCAAGCGTCAGTGTCGGGATAAGAGAGCCGCCCGTCACAGCGTTGTTCGCAGCTTCAGAACCGGCCACACCGTCAATGGAGCCTTTGCCGAATTCATCTTTATGTTTGGAGAAGCGGCGTGCTTCGTTATAACCCATGAAGCAGGCGATCGTTGCACCGGCGCCAGGCAGAATACCCAAGATGTTGCCGATAATCCAAGAACGCGTAATGGTCGGAGCCAGTCTCTTAATATCGGAGCGGCTCAGAAGAAGGCTGCCCGTAAATTTAGCTGCCTTAGCACGTTTCTTAATCGCTTTTTCTGCCAGGATTAAAACCTGAGACATGGAGAACAAGCCAATCAAGGCGCAAGTCACGTTGACACCGTTGTAAAGCGTGGTGCTTCCCATCATGAAGCGTTCAACGCCTTCCATCGGGTCCATACCGATTGTCGAAATCAGAAGACCCAAGATGCCGGAGATGAAACCTTTGAGAAGCGACTTAGAGGAAACACCGGCGATCACGGTTAAGCCGAAAATCGAAAGCCAGAAGTATTCCGGGCTCTTGAATTTCATTGCCAGTTCGGCAAGGAAGGGAGAGAAGAAGTAAAGAGAAATACAGCTTAATAAACCGCCGCAGAAAGAGGCAAAGCAGGCAACGGCGAGCGCCTTAGCTGCCATGCCTTTCTTAGTCAGTTCGTAGCCTTCAATGGCGGTCGCAGCAGAGGCAGGTGTACCCGGTGTGTGAATCAGAATCGCGGAAATCGAGCCGCCGAAGATCGCACCGCAGTAGATACCGCCTAAGACGATCAAACCGGTCGCTTGGTCCATACCGAAGGTCACCGGAAGCAGAAGGGCAACGCCCATCGCAGCGGACAAACCGGGCAGACAGCCGATCGTGATACCCAGTGCAGTAGCACCGATCATCAGGACTAATGTAAGAGGATTCATCGCATGGATGAAGCCCATGCCCATTAAAGAGAGTGTTTCTAACATGGCTTCTTCTCCTTATTCAAACCAGACCCCGAGGGGAAGAGGTACGTGCAGGAACATCGAGAAAACCAGATAGGTCACAATCATGATGCAGGCGCAGCTGATAATTGCGGGGATCGGTTTTACCTTCAGGAAGAATTGGGCCAGCAGCAGATACAGAACGCTGGAGATGTAATAACCCAAATAGTTCACTAAGGCCATATAAATAATGCAGCCTGCCAAGACGCCGAAAAACTGTCCGGGAAGGAAACCGGCGAACAATTTTCTGAAGTCATTCAGGACAACACGATGGCGGTAGAAAGAATATAACTGTTTACCTAAGAAGAGCGTATTGCAGAGGTAAAGCGCAGTTAAAAGGATTAGAGGGTAGGATTGAGCAGCCGGCGGCAACTGCAGCGTCATGACCAAAAACCAGGTCGCAACGCCATAGACTACCGCAATGACGCATAAGTCGGACTCTTTCATAATTGTGACTCTTGTTTAATGAGGTTGTGCTATGGGCTTGTCGTGATTAGAAGAGATCAGTTTTTTATTTCTCTGAAATAATTACTTACAGAGCCCATTCTGCCTGATTTTACATCAGCCCCTATGAGTGACCAATGAATTTCAGAACGCTTCCCTGTGAAAAGTTTGAAAAGAATCAATAATTCAAAACGTTAATTGATCACCTCATTGTGTAATTTCTTGTTGTTTTTTCTTCTCTCCAACTACCAGAGCTCCAATGACTGTTCTGACAGAAAAACATGTTCGGCAGAGAAGAATTTTTCTTCAAGATAACGGACAACCATCAAAATTCCGACTCTCTGGCCGCGACGCAAAATTAGGCAAAACTTTTAGAAATGCGTGACATCGGCTCTTTAGACATATCCCTAGTATGTACACATCGATCATTTATTGATTTTTTCATTTTTAACTTATAGGTGCGAAGCATGAAAAAACTACTTTGTGCTGCTTTAGTCGGAGCTCTTATGACTACTTATTCAGCTGTCGCCGCAGATTTTTCTAAAAATCCTTACGGCCTGGTATACGACAATGCAATTACAGAAAATGTTGTCGGTAAAGTAAATATTCATCCTGTTTCCTATACTGTTGACGGAATTCGCGTTGCCGCAAACGTCTACACTCCTTCTGGTTACGATCCGAAGAAATCCTATCCGGCCATCGTTGTTGCTCACCCGAACGGCGGCGTGAAAGAACAGGTTGCCGGTCTTTTTGCTGAAAAACTTGCAGGCATGGGTTACATCACCGTTGCGGCTGATGCTCGTTACCAGGGCGCCAGCGGCGGTGAACCGAGACACACCGACAAACCTGCCAACCGTATTGAAGACATCAACGGTATGGTTGATTACATCAGAACCTATCCGGGTGTGAATGCAAATGAAATCGGTGCATTAGGCATCTGTGGCGGAGGCGGATACACGCTCGGCGCTGCACAGAAAGATCCCCGCATCAAAGCTGTTGCCACTATTTCTATGTTCAACAGCGGCCGCGTTCGCAGAAACGGCTTCCAAGATTCTCAGATGGACACGATCCAGCAGAGACTTGCACAGGCTGCCGAAGCCAGAACCTTTGAAAAAGAAGGTGATGTTCGCTTAGTCGGCGCTATGAACATCACTGACGAACAGGCCAAGAAGCTTCCGTTCGCACTTTACAGAGACGGCTTCTTCTATTATTTCCGTACTCATGCTCATCCCAATTCCACCTTCCTCTACACGCAGAGCAGCCTGATGGATCTGATGAACTGGGACGTCGATGACCATATGACCATGATCCATCAGCCGCTTCTCATGATTGCCGGCGATGTTTCTGACACCCGCTACATGACTGATGACGCCATCAAGAAGGCAACCGGTACAAAAGATAAAGAAATTTATCTGGTTAAAGGCGCTCAGCACATTGAAACATACTGGGTTCCTAAGTACGTCAATGAAGAAGCTGCCAAACTTCAGGAATTCTTCGGCAAATATCTGAAGAAGTAATCTGAAAGCATCTTCCTAGAGAGTTGAAAAGCGCAGGGCACTTGAATTGAGCTGCTGCGCTTTTTGTATCTCTGCTGTTTCTTGCAGAATTGTGGAAGAACTTTTCAAAAAACATTCAATTAGAGACGCCATTCAACCTAAGGCCCTCAATCTAAAGATCTAGGTTTACAGAGACGGATAGTTACGAATTTATTGGTCTTCTCATTGAGTTTGACCTATCAACAGCTTGCCTGTCACCACCTCAAGAGTTGATTTCCACCGGAGCAAATCAGACTCAACTGTGGGATTTTTGTAAACGTCAAAAATAGCAAAACTCGGTGCCAAAGGTTTGATACCCATATACTGAAACTGTTTGTGCAAAGGCATTAATACACCTTCAAGTCCACGAGCATCAAAGAATTGTCCTGGTTCGCACACGGCGTCCTCGGGAGCGTTCCATGTTGTACTTATCCAATAACGCTTTTTCGTAAGAAAACCGCCCGTACCGTAAAGCTTGTTTGGATCCTTTCGTGTCCGCCCATCTGTACCGCAGACACGCGGATCGGTAAGGACAATGTCTTGCCATTTCGTATACTGCCAAGGCGTGGACATGGCCCATATAGGTGTCTGAACCAGCAGCAAATCGGAACCGAGAACTTTTTCGACTTCTTTTTCCAGGTCCCATTTCTCATTGAGATCCGTAATGATGCTTTCTATCTTTCTGCGCTCGAATGCCTCTTTTGCCATGCGAGTCATTTCGGCATTAAGCCATCCGCCCGAGCCGTCCGGCCGCTTTACTCCAGCATTAATAACAAAAACTCTCATAGATTACTCTCCCGGTAAAGATAACCTTTCGAGATTATCCAAACCGTGTCGACAAAAAATCAAATACTTTACGTTCGGTCTTTTATGCTTTTTAAGCATATCCTGAAGAAAATACTTGAAAAATAGGATGCAGAGAATATTTCCCGGAGATGAAAAATCATTGAGTCATCGACAAAAGTTCCATGTTTTGCAAGAGAAAAATCTGATTTTTACTATCGCTTCAAAATTTCTATTCTTTGCTCTTCTGTCAAATGCCCCATTGAAAACTCGCAGCCGCAGTACCGCTGATTGTAGAAGCCGTTTTCTTTGAGCAAAATACCGCGTCGTTCCTGCAGACCGCCTTTTTTCCAGTTCACGTCCCAATAGGTGCTTTCAGGAATTAAAGATTTAGCGTGAGCTGCCGCTTCTCGAATTTGTTCGGCGCTCTTCCAGCGTGATCCGGCCAAGGTAGTTGTGTAGAGTTCAATCCCTTCGCGCTTCGCGCATTCAGCCGTCACGAGAAGGCGGTGCTTGAAGCAAGCGAGGCAGCGGCGTCCTCTTTCCGGTTCTTTTTCCAATCCGATGACGGCAAGTCTCCAAAGGTCGTGTCGGTAGTCGCCGTCAATAACCCGAATTCCTAATGATTGAGCGAATCGATCCAGTTCGTTTTTACGAATCAAATATTCTTTCACCGGATAAATATTCGGGTTATAGAAAAAGATCGTCGGACGCACGCCATTCTGCTGGAGCCACTCTAAGATGGCGGCAGAGCAGGGTGCGCAACAGGAATGCAATAGAACTTCTTTGGGGAGCGATCCCAAAACCAGAGAACTCATGCTTATCAAAAGGAAAGACTAGAAACAAGACTAGCGCCGAAGTGGAAACCGGAAAGGAGAGACTTTTCGGTGCCGCTGTCGGCGCTGCTTTTCGCTTATTTATCCGCGAATATTCTTAGATAATCAATTAGGCTGTGGGACCGGATGTGGTCATTTCGGCAACTGCGCCGACCGGACCGGTTTCAGTCATTTCAGAGTCGTTTGCGGGAGCCTGCTGTGCAGCAGCTTCTGCTGCCTGCTGCTGAGCGATATCCTTATGAATCCACTGCAGAACTGTTGCGCGGTTAACTTTCGTTAACTGAGAAATAACGTTGTAGGACTTGCCTTCTTCCTTACGCAGACGAAGCACTTCGGCTTTCTGTTCAGGTGTGTAGGACTGCTGGCGAGCGCCATGTTCTGCACGGAAGGTCCCGATCAGGAAGCTGCGATGCCAGTCACGAGCTGTGTATACGGGAATATTGAGAGTTTTTGCACAATTTTTGTAGCTTCCGCCGGCCTGGAAAATCGCCAATGCTTTCTGACGAGTTTCGAAGGAGTGTCTGGGAAGAGATTTGCGGCGGGATGCGTACGGGGCCTTCGCAAAACGAGCCAGGCCTCTTGCTGTCTTGATTGTCTTTGGCATAACTAAATGCTCCGGTATGCTGATTATCAATGTGGTGGTTTGTAGTGCTCATCAAACTTGAATAACTATTTTATTATCCATGTTCTCTGAGCTATGAGTAATGATACCATTTAGGGTAAAAAAAGATTATTGTTGTTAATAACTAATTAAATAATATTTTTTTCAAGATAATCACCCTGACACGTTACCATTCCGTGCCTGACCTTAGTTTTTTTCCTATAAATCGTTCTACTATTCACTGACGATTCAATATAGGAGGAGCTCAATGTCGATACTCAAGCCCGGTTTGGAAGAACGGTACAAAAGGGTAAAACAATCACTTGCAGACGACGAAATGCGCTTCGGCAGAGAGCCGGGAAGCGTCTTTTTACTTCCGGTTTCAAAAACCTTCGGAATTAATGCTTTGGAGGAAGCAGTGACGTGCGGCATGAGGGCCTTCGGGGAGAACTATGTTCAGGAAGGGTGCGAAAAAATCGAATACTTTAAAAAGCAGCATCCTGACTTGGAGATTACCTGGCACTTTATCGGGCATCTTCAGTCCAACAAAACCCGCCCTGTAGCTGAACATTTCGATTGGGTTCAGACGGTAGACCGCTTAAAAATCGCACAGCGGCTTTCTGAGCAAAGACCCGCAGATATGCCTCCCTTAAATGTGTTAATCGAAGTTCACATCTCTGACGAAGAGAGCAAAAGCGGCTGCCAGCCGGCCGACGTCCCGGCCCTGGCTCAAGCTATCACATTGCTTCCGAACTTAAAGCTTCGAGGCATCATGGCAATTCCGGCGCCCTCGGATACTGAAGAGGGCAAAAAGGCTCCTCTAAGAGAAATGTATGCCATCTTCCTGCATTTAAGAGATGAGCTGAATTTTGATATCGACACGCTCTCGATGGGCATGAGCTCGGATATGGCAGAAGCCGTGGAATGCGGGAGTACCATGGTAAGAGTCGGCTCGGCAATTTTCGGACCTCGTGACTACACCAAAAAGGAGTAAAAATGAATAGAAAAACAATCGCTTTCATCGGCGGCGGAAACATGGGAGAAGCCATCATTTCTAAGATGGTCTCAAGTGACTGGAAGGGCGATGATATTCACGTCATTGATCACAATGAAGAGAAATTGGAGCGTCTTTCTTCCGAATACGGTGTCCATGCTCATAAGGAACCCGGTTCGTGGCTTTCTGAGATCGATGCCGTTGTTCTTGCAGTCAAGCCGCAGCAGCTTGCTGAAGCCATCAAAGCCAGCAAAGAATGGATCGAAGACGCACTCGTAATTTCTATTGCGGCCGGCGTTCGAGTCAAAGACCTTGAGGCAATGATCGGTCACAACTGCATTTGCCGCACCATGCCGAATACTCCGATGAAAATCGGTCTCGGCGTCTGCGGACTTTATTCCACACCCGAAGCAGAACCCGACCATCGCTTTATTGTCAAAGTTTTTGCGGCCTGCGGCGATTTGATTTGGTGTACGAAAGAAGAAGAACTGGACGGAGTAACAGCCATCAGCGGTTCCGGCCCTGCTTATGTATTCAGATTTATTGAAGCGCTGACAGAAGCCGGACTTCGTTACGGATTCAATGACGTCCAAGCAAAGAGAATGGCCATTGCAACCGTTCTCGGGTCAGCCGAACTCGCCAAACGCAGCGGCGAGTCGCCGTCTGTCCTTCGTGAAAAGGTAACGAGCAAAGGCGGCACAACTTATGAAGCGCTCAAGGTCATGAATGACCGTCACTTTATGGAAATGATGCAGGATGCGATGGACGCCTGCAAGAAACGTGCCGTTGAACTCGGCGACGCTTTCCACGAAAGCGTAGAAGCAGCGGAGAAATAATTGATGCTGAGGCCTTCAAAGAAGGCCTCACTTTCTAAGCTTCCAAATACTTTTCTTTAGACTGATACCAGCGGGCAGCATGCTTTTCTGCCCGCGGATCTTTTTCTCGGATCCACTTATCCGCCATCGCCATGGCTTTCTCAACAAGGAAGCCGTCGGTTTCAAAATCAGCAAAACGAAGCAGGGCAGCTCCGCTCTGACGAGCGCCTAAAAACTCACCAGGCCCTCTCAACTCCAAGTCTCTTCTGGAAATTTCAAAGCCGTCTGTCGTGTCGTTGAATACCTGGAGACGTTCCTTGCCGATCTTTGAAAGCTGGTCTCCGAAAATCGCAAAGCAATAACTCTTGATCGATCCTCGGCCGACGCGTCCTCTGAGCTGATGGAGCTGGGCAAGCCCGAAGCGTTCTGCGTGTTCAATAACCATAATGGATGCGTTCGGAACGTCTACGCCCACTTCAATCACTGTTGTAGAAACTAAAAGCTTTGTTTCTCCCTTAACAAACCGATCCATGACAGCGTTTTTATCTTCCGGCGTCATCTTGCCGTGCAGAAGCTCAATCTTGAACTGAGGGAGGATTTGTTTAATCTCTTCACATGTTTCAGTGGCAGCGGTAAGGTCTACTTTTTCGCTTTCTTCGATCAGAGGGCAGACCCAATAGGCCTGCAGGCCGGCGGCTAAAGACTTGCCGATCCATTCGACCAAATCGCCTTTGCGGCTCATGGAAACTAATTTTGTTGAGATCTCTTGTCTTCCCGGAGGCAGTTCATCGATGACGGAGACGTCGATATCGGCTAGATAACTCATGGCCAAGGTTCGGGGAATAGGCGTGGCCGACAGCATGAGAAGATGCGGCATCATACCGTTTTGCTGTGCACGAATGGCTAATCTCTGATCCACGCCGAAACGGTGCTGCTCATCGACGATGGCGAGCCCCAAAGCCTTGAATTTAACGTCCGGCTGAATGATTGCATGAGTTCCGACCACCAGTTCGGCACCGTCTTCGATTGCCGCCAAGGCTTCACGCTTTTCTTTGGCCTTCTGTTTTCCGGAGAGCCAAACGACACGGACGCCGAAAGGTTCCAGCCAGGAAATAATCTTTTTAAAGTGCTGTTCAGCCAAAATTTCCGTCGGCGCCATAAGCGCCGCCTGGTAGCCTGCATCAATCGCCTGGCAGGCGGCAAGCGCCGCAACGACGGTTTTACCGCTTCCGACATCTCCCTGAACCAATCGGTTCATGGGGCGTTCGCTGCCGAGAGATTCGTAAATATCTTTCCAGACTCGAATCTGGGCCTTTGTCAGCTTAAAGGGCAGGGAATGGAAAAATTTTGCTGTCAAAGAGTTGTTGTCGCCTTTGCGCAGCGGCATCAACGGTCCTTTGTTCATATCCCGCATTTCACGAGATTTCTTCAGCGAAATCTGCTGAGCCAGAAGCTCATCGAATTTCAACCGCTGCCAAGCCGGATCCGTTCGATTCTGCAAAGGACCAATCGGAGCGCCGGCCTTAGGATGATGCAGAGAATTAATCGCTTCAGAAAGTCCCGGAAGGTGCAATTCATTACGCTCTTCTTCGGTCAAGAGGTCAGAAATATCCACGTCCATTAAGGCGCGGTCAATGCGTTTTCTCAGCCACAGCTGAGTCACACCTTCGCCGGCGGGATAAACAGGTGAAAGCGTTTTAGGAAGGTCGCTTTCGGGTTTCGGAGCGCGAACCTTGGGATGAATCATTTCAAGACCGCCGCCGAAAGCGGCACGCGGGTTTCCGTAGAGTCGGACACGTTTCCCGACTTTCAGTAAATCACGAATAGAAGGGTAGTAGTGAATAAACCGAACCTTGAGCATGTCGGTTTCGTCATCGACCCAAGCTTCAAAATTTCCGAACCGATTGTCGCTGTTATTGGTGACAACACCTTCAACCTGGGCGTCGACGCCGACTTCAAGTTCTTCGATCGGCGTAATGGAGGTCTCATCTTCGTAACGAAGAGGCAAATGAAGGACAAAATCCCAATCGCTGACCAAACCCAATTTCTTAAGGCGTTCGGCCAGAGGCGCCAATTTTTGTCCGGGTTTTCGTTTCCAAGAAATTTCTGCCACTTTCCTAACAGCCTATATCTATATAGAAGAAGAGCTACCTGTAAGGCAGCTCGAATCCTCTTTTTTCGTGAGTCGAATGCTTTACACAAGCATTCTATCAATTAAGTAATCAACGGTTAGCACGCATATTCATTGTCAGTGCGTAACGGTCGCCGGGATGATAAGACTCTGAAATTTCGAGGATGTTCCGCTTAATACCCATGTAGTGGCGGAGAATACGGAGGCAAGGTGAGCCGACCTGAGCATCCAGATACATTGCGGCTTCTGCAGGAAGGGGAACGGCGGAAATCTTCTGGACGACTTCAAGACACTTTTCTCCGTATTCTTTCTCGATCAGTGTGGAAAGAAGAACCAACGGATTTAACCGAGCCAAATCCGGCAGACGGGAGTAAGCGGCGTTCACATAAACCGCCGTCCAAACAACAGGCTTTCCGTTGTCTGTCGGATTGGTTCGGACATTAGAAAAACGCAGGAAGCGCAAATACCTCTCGCATTCCAGTCTCTTTGCCAGTGCGTGGTCAACAACACATTCCTGAGTTCCCTGGACAACTCTTTTGTGTGTAGAGGACAAACCGTCGATATCCGCAAATGAGGTGTAGGTATGGGCATAGGTTTCGTCAAATCCTACGGATACGACTTTAGAGCCTAGTCTTGGCCACCGTTTAATCAGGCCCATGCGTGTGAGGTCTGCAAGTGCGAGTCGGACGGTATACCTACTAACGTTATATTTCTCACAGAGCTCCATCTCGGTTGGCAAATACGAATCGAGGGGATAATCACCGTTGGTGATACCACGAGTCAGATCATCTGCGAGCCTTACCCAGCGTGCGTTTTTCATATAAGGCCTTCTCAAATAAATTATCTTTTTATGACATTAATGTTACCCCTTTTTACCCCTATAACACAATAGGGATAATAGTTAGGAAAATCGAGTAAAAAGAATCACGTATGCCCGTGCATCTACTTAGTAATTTTAAAAATTTACCAAAATGGGAAATCTGACAAATGATAGGCATACCACTTAGAGAATTAGGTTGAAAAATCCCTATTCTGGGGAAGGAGGAAGAGAATCTCATTTCAGTCTATAAGTTTTTATATTTACCCCTGTAATAACACAGTAGTTTTTCTATGTAAAAAAAGAGTTTATATGAGGAATCTCCACTAAAAACCTCTTGCCAAACAAGGCGGTTTTCGTTTTATTAATTCGATGTGGCTATTTTATCTAGAGGGGTTATTTTAGTAAGCAAAAATGACAATTTTTTCGACTCTGACAAAACACCAAAAACTCAAGTAGTAATCAATAGGCAGACGAAATCTCGGGAAATCCTGGGCCCCTTGGGATGAATCGCGGTATTTAGAAGAAATTTCACCTCAGTGTCTGCGATTGAAGGAATAATTTTGTTACTCCTCGAGAAATTCTGCAAAAATGACGGCACAAATAGGAGACAACGATAATGGTTTACCGACTTGTGTGTTCTTTAGTCTATGGAATATGCATCGCTTCAAGCAGCTATGCAGCTGCGCAATCCTCCGAAACCGTAAAAGAGGAACCGGCTGTCCAGACAGAGGAAAAAACAGAGGCAGCAAATCCGGCGCCAACCAAAAAAGCAAGCGCCGAAAAAGAAGTTAAACCTGCTGAAACAGTTTTAGAACCAAGAGAGTCAGAGGAACAACTTCTTGCTCGACAAAAGAAGATCAAAGAGTTAATCGAACAAGCTGAAGTCCAGTTGTACGGGGAAGGCGTTCCTGTTGATCTCTCCAAAGCCGCCGTTCTTTATGGGCAGGCAGCTGATCTCGGAAGTCCGAAAGCCATGATGCGATTGTCGGCTCTTTATAGAAAAGGTACCGGTGTCGAACTATCTCAGGAAAAAGCTTTTGAGCTCATTCAAAAAGCCGCTTCACTTGACTATGCTCCGGCACAAGCCGCTCTAGGTATTTCCTATCTTGAGGGCAGAGGCGTCGAAAAAGACGAGAACTTGGGCTATGACTGGATTCGCAAAGCCGCTGAAAACGGCCATGCGCTCTCCAGAGTGATGACCGGTGAACGTCTGCTTTCTCAAGCAGATAACGAGCAGTCCAAGCAAACAGGGCAGGAATATATTGATTCCATCCTTCAAAACGCTTCTCCTCAAGAACTTTATACGATTAGTTATTCCTTCGGACACGGCTTACGGCTGACAAAGAATCCTGAAAAGGCCAGATATTGGGCAAAAGCCGCCGCGGACAAGGGAAGTGTTAACGGTACATACTATCTAGGCGAACTGTATTGGAATGCCAAAGAAGTGCCGGAAGCGCTTAAATGTTTTGAAAAAGCAGCCGAGATGGGCTTGACGGCTGCTGAACTCCAAACAGGAAGAATTTATCTTTACGGCGCTGAGGGTGTTGCCAAGAATCCTGCAAAAGCCGTTTACTGGATGAAAAAGGCCGCTCCCATCGCTTCTAATGAAGATTTACTGACTTTAGTCGGATTAGAGTTATCCGGACCTCGTGCGGTTAAAAACCATGAAGACGCCCAAAAGTATCTTGATATGTACATCGCTCGGGCTAAGCCGGAAGAGCTGGAAGAAAACGCTGAGAAATACTGGAACGGTGTCGGCGTACGCAAAAACTTCGATATCGGCGGGGCCTTGGCTCTAGCAGCCGTGCAGAAAGGCAATAAAGCGAATGTCTGCAGCTATGCCATGAAGTTAGCCACTCCGAATTGGTTCGGAGGCGATCCTGTCACCGCTTATGCAATTTTGAACGATTGCGTACTTCAAAAAGGTGCCTCGGAAGAAGAGGTCAAAGCCTTTGAAGCTTTGGAAAAGAGAATGAGCGCTGAAGACCTCAGAAAGGCCCAGAATTTAAATGGTGAGGACGCTATTGAGGCCATCAAAATTCGTCGAGTCTATTTAACAAGCAAGTAACTTCTTTTACGATAATTTTCGGCCGATCTTCGCGAATTGCGACGATCGTTTTTTCATGCTCGCCATTAGGCTTTTAATGGCTCGAGTAGACAAAAAAGCCAGAAAAGCTTTTGGAGATACAGAAGAAAAACAAGTAAGCAAGCTTAAATAAGCGATGCTCTTAGGAAATTCTGAAATGGAAGTTGATGGTGGAGATAATGGGGATCGAACCCACGACCTCTGCATTGCGAACGCAGCGCTCTCCCAGCTGAGCTATATCCCCACCGGCGTGAAAACTCACAGGCAGAATGATGCACTAAATTACAAATAATTTCAACTTCAGCAAAAAAATATTTTTATCTACGGAGATAAAAAGTTCGAAAAGGCGTTCGGAGAATCTGTCATCTCTGATGGTTTTATTTGGAATATGGTCCATATTGGTGGCAATGAAAAGGATAATAAACGAACGCGGCGGAAACCTTGGCGACTCAATGCACGAAGAAATCGCCGCTGTTTACAAAGGCTCAAACGATGAGGAAACCTTCACGGCAGCATTCATGTTTATGGAGTACTACCTCGACTTTTTGTTCAAAGGTTGTCGTAGTCGTAGCTTTCAGCTCGAAGACAGTGCCGAGGAATGGATTCTTCGTGATCTAGACATAGAAAACAGATGGGCTGAACCGTTGCCTTCCATCTTCGACTAACATTTAGGCTTGCTGTTTTATTGAAAAAAGGCGAGCTCAAATGATTCAGGATTATTTTTCTCTTGATAAGAAGGGCGATGACTATCTTCTTCTTCGTATCATCAACAAAGTTGACTTTGAAGAGGAGGTCGTCTGGGCTCGCGATTTCTCTTTATCTGATCGAAGTGACATTTCTAAGCCCGTCGAGCATTTAATGAGTTATCTGAAAGGCGGCTTCGATTCTCTTTCTGAATGGAACGGAGATATGGAAGGATTCCATTCATCTATTCAGCATTTCGGATTTGAAAATCTTCTGAGGACCGACAATCTCATTCCCGCATTCATTTTGAGGAAGGATGCAAAAACACCAGAAATCAATCAGTTGATTTTCAATGAATTGGAGAAAGAAAGAGAAACCTTGGGAGGTAAGGAGCTTGAGACGAAGGTCGGCCTCCTTCATGAGGCACTTTCTTCCATCGGCGCAAAGTCATACCAACCCAAAGACCCTGAAGCCACCGTTCCGGTCCCTTTAAGTTTGATTTTTAATAAAGATTGGAACGCTGTCGGCGCGCTATTGGAAAACTATTCCTAACCGACAGCGTTGTTAGAGACGATTAGATAGGCTCAGGAATGGCGCGCTGCAGCTTCAGCAGTGTCTTTCTGATCATCGTAGACGGGGCCCAGTCTTCTTTTGCTTTTCTTAGACCCGGAATACCGAGGTCTTCTTCGCGATTAATCTGTGTAAAGCGTTCAGGCAAAGTCTTGCACAAAGCGCTGGCTAAAGCAGGGTAGGCACCGGTAACAGTGCGATCAGCCTTTTCAATATGAACGGAGAAAATGTTTTCACCGACGTCGGAGCCATAGGTGAAGCCGTACATATTGTCTCCGTCCATTAAAGCGCCGCCAATCAAGCGGAACTCTTCAAAATGATCAAAGGCAAGCTCGATTGCGTCTCTTTCAGCTTCAAGACTCTTCGTCATTTCGCCGTAGTTGGCATACCAGTTCTTCAGAAAAACCCTTGCTTTTTCAATCAGCTCAGGCGTGAAAGATACAAATTGAGCGTTCGGGTAGGCCTTATAAAATCTCTTATTGAAATTGCGTTTCCCGTGAAGTTCTCTGCCTTCCAGGTTTTCGATCTTGTCACGTTCATAGACATAATCCCACCAGGAATTTGAAGACACGGTAATGAAGTTGCGATATCGCATCAGTTCGGAAATTCTTTCCGTCATATACGTAAAGCGCCCGAATAAAATCACCGGCTCTTTGCAGCACTGACATTCAGAAGCAATGTCTTCGATGATAGCTAAAGCGTTTTCGCTGCGAAGCGGAATGACATAAGCCGGCGGAATATCCGGATAAGGGGCCCAGTTCAATACTAATTCGCCCTGAGAAATTCCCCATTTGATGTTGTATTCCTTAGCGCGTCCGATGACGGATGCGATAGAAAGATTGCAGTCTCCGTTCTGAAGTTTCGGCAGTTGTTCTTGTAGAAGCGGTAATTCGTTAAGCGTGACGGGTTTTAGTTCGATCGGCATGTCGTGGTTCGATTTTATGATTTCAGTGGAGAATATACTATTCGGATCAGAGGCGATTATAGTTTCTCGTTCCGTAACGAGCACGGGACATTTTCAAACACAGGCGGGCCCATGGATTTCTCTCAAGTGGACGGCATCTTGCACATTCATTTGGATAATTTTTTTATCCTCGGCATTGCATGCCTCTGCTATTTCCTCGGCCGATGGATCAAATCCGAAATCAAACTTTTACAGGACCTCTCGATTCCCGTTCCGTTTATCGGCGGATTGCCGGCAGCGATTATTTTTGCATGTCTAAAAATTTCCAAGACTGCTGTCATTGTCTTAAATCCTGATCTCAATGCCCTGATTTTTCAGTTCTTTCTAACCATGATGGCTTTGATGGGAAGCTGGAAGCTCATCAAAACAGGTTTTGTTATTTCAATCATGTTTTGGTCTCTGGCGATGGTACTCGGTGTACTTCAGGCGCTCATCGGACTGACCGCAGCTCAGGCTTTAGGGCTGCATCAGCACCTCGGACTCCTTATGGGAACCCTCTCCATGATGGGAGGAACTGAGACGCTCACCAATTTCATCCCGGCAGTTGAGCATCTGGATAAATTCTCAGGCGCCGCTCAAGCCGCAATGGGTGTAGCGACACTGGGAATGGTTTGCTCCATGATGGTTAGTGCCCCGATGGGCGAGTACCTCATCAAGAAATACTCACTCAAGAACCCTAGCCGCAGTGAATTCGACAATGCCCGACTCATTCGATCTATCGAACGAAGCAATAAACCTTTTTATCAAACGCATACTGTTGAGTGCATCAAGATCATTGCCATCTGCTTTGTCTGCATGGCTTTCAGCCACCTCATCAAACAGAAATTTTTAGCGGATGTCTTAATTCCCGACTATACGGTCTGTATGGTTTGCGCTCTGATTGCCAGAAATTTTGCAGACACGACGGGCTGGTTCAGTGTGGACGGATTAGCGCTGAGGACTTTGACGAAGATTTTTTTGATTCTTTTCATTTTGGTTTCGACATGCGCGCTGCAGTTGGACTTAATTTTTGATCTTTCGGCACCGATCATCGCTGTATTTTTCCTCGAGCTCATCGTTAATTTTTTATTTGCACGTTTTATCTATTTCAATCTTTTGGGGAAAGACTTCCGAGGGATGCTCATTGCTGTCGGAGGATTGGCTTTCTCTATGGGGATGGCCGCCAACGGACTCAGCAACATGCAGAGCCTTTGTGAAAAGTACGGCCCTAACACCGACGGCTTCCTGGTCGTCTGTGTCGTGGGCTTGATTCTCTTGGCGATCTCCAATACGCTGTTAATTAAATTTTTACTCACTATTTTCTAGATTGAAGAGGTAACGCAATGGCTGATGAAATCGTTCTCCATGTCACAGAAGCAAATTACGAAGATACTGTCGTGAAATGCGACAAGCCGGTTCTCTTAGCAATCGGCGCTCCTTGGTGCATTGACTGTAAACGAATCGAACCGATGTTCATGGAATATGCACAGAAGTACCATGACAAAATTCAGTTTGCTCATTGCGATTTCGATACTGAAGCAGGGCTCAACACTAAGTTCCGCGTCCGCCATATCCCGACCTTGCTTTTAATTCGCAAGGGCGAAATCCTGGATACATTGGTTGAACCGAAAAAAGTTGAAGCCTTCGACGAGTTTGTCCAGAAGGCCTTGAAAGAAATCTAATTTCTAAATTACGACTCAACCGCGGCTGACGTCCGCGGTTTTTTCTTAATTTTCACTAGCCGAAGCTTCCACTAACGTATTGACGCGTTTTTACTTTTGTGGCGTTAGAAAAGATTTGTTTTGTCGGACCGTGCTCAATTAACTCGCCCATGTAAAAGAAGGCGGTGTTGTCCGAAATTCGCATCGCTTGCTGCATGTTATGGGTCACGATGATGATGCAAAGATCCTTCTTGAGTTCTTCCATGCCTTGTTCGAGTTTTTCTGTCGCAATAGGATCCAACGCGCTGGCAGGTTCATCCATAAGCAGCACTTCCGGCTCTACTGCCAAAGCCCTTGCAATACACAATCGTTGCTGCTGACCGCCGGAAAGGGAAAGGGCAGAGTCTTTGAGGCGATCCTTGACTTCGTCCCATAAAGCCGCTCTTCGAAGACTTTCTTCAGCCTTATCCATTAAAAGCGATTTGTTCCTAACGCCAGATACTTTCAGACCATAGACGACATTTTCAAAAATACTTTTGGCAAAAGGCGTCGGCCTCTGGAAAACCATGCCGATCCTGCGCCTTAACTCAACGACATCACAGTGCTGATGGTTGATTTCTTCATCTCCGAATTTGATGGAGCCTTCAAGACGCGCACCTTCAATTAAATCGTTCATGCGATTCAATGTTCTCAGAAAAGTACTTTTCCCGCAGCCTGAGGGTCCGATTAAGGCCGTGATTTCTTTTTTGTTGAAAGAGAGAGAAATATTTTTTAATACTTGTTTTGAACCGTAAAAGAAATTCAAATTAGAAGCGATCAATTTCGTAAATTCATTATTTACTTGCATATTTACTTTTTCAACATCCCTGATTCATTTTCAAATTCGCGAAAATTGTATTTGGCCTTTATGACAGTTGAATGTCAGGAATATGTCAATTTGATGACAACTTACTCGTTGATTTATTGTCATAAAACTTTCACGGAAATGTAATTTTCTTGTCATTTTTTACTTCTAGTATTCGCCGTGTTCCTTGAGGAAAAAAATCTTTCTTGGAACGCAAAATTTGTTAATAAAACATAGGAGAATTTATGAGAAAAAATTATTTAATTTCCTTACTTGCTTTATCTGCCATGACTGTTTCCGCTTCTTCCATGGCAAAAGAAAATGTGACGGTTTCCGGTTCAACAACCGTTTTGCCGGTCATGCAAAAAATCTCTGAGCATCTCATGCAAAAAGATCCTTCTGTTGTCATCGAACTTTCCGGAGGCGGTTCCGGCAGCGGCATTAAAGCCCTGAACGAGAAACTCACACAAATTGCCATGAGCTCGAGAAAAATCAAAGGCAAGGAGGTTAAGGCAGCTGAAGAAAAGGGCGTTAAACCTTTCGAAATCCCAGTCGCCGTTGATGCGATCGTACCAATCGTGAATCCTAAAAATACTTTGAATGGTCTTTCATTGGATGATCTCAGAAAAATTTATAAAGGCGAAATCAAAAACTGGAAAGAGGTAGGCGGTCCCGATGCTCCGATTGTTCTTGTTTCCAGAGATTCTTCCTCTGGGACCTTTGAATCTTGGGAATCGCTAGTGATGAAGAATCAGCGCGTCAGTCCGAGGGCACTTCTTCAGAATTCCAACGGAACGGTTGTTCAAACCGTCTCTAAGAACCCAAATGCCATCGGATATGTCGGCCTCGGTTACGTAGCTCCGATCATCAAGGCTGTAGAAATCAACGGAATTAAAGCAACGCCTTTGACTGCTAAAGAAGGCAAATGGCCGCTCTCACGAGATCTATATCTCTATACGAACCGACAGCCCCAAGGCGCTGTTAAAAAAGTAACCGACTTCTGTTTATCTGAAGAAGGCCGAGGTCTCATCAAAGAAGCCGGTTTCGTTCCGCCCGCAAAACAATAATTTCTTATCTATTCCGACAGAAAGCTTGAAGATCGAAGTAAGCTTTCCAACCATTTCCATCCTTTTTGCTGTGACCGGCATTGAATAGCCGGAGCCGCATAAGTGATTGAAATCTCGGAGTCTTCTAGTGAAGCGAACCATCAAGGATTTCATTTTTGAAAAATCTCTTCTTTTCTTAGCTCTCCTAACACTTGCCGGCCTCGCCGGAATCGTCTGGTTCTTATTTAAAGAGGGCATGCCCGTCCTCGATACGATATCGCTCAAACATTTTCTAACCGGTCACGACTGGTATCCGACGGAAGATCCTCCGTCATTCGGTATATTTCCTTTAATCATCGGATCGGTTTCGGTAACGCTGCTTGCTGCCGTGTTGGCCATTCCTCTGGGAATCCTCTGCGCCATTTTCTTGTCTGAAATTGCCTCGTCACGGCTGCGTTCAATCTTTAAACCTTTTATTGAGCTGTTGGCAGCCATGCCTTCCGTAGTTATCGGCTTTGTCGGGATGACAGTGCTTGCACCTTTTCTTCAGGATTACTTCGGAGCCCCTACGGGACTGAATATATTGAACGCGGCCATCCTGCTGGCTCTCATGGCGGTTCCGACGATCTGCACCATTTCTGAAGACGCTCTTCGCTCTGTTCCGAGAAGTCTCAAAGAATCTTCTTTAGCACTCGGCGCCACACATTGGGAAACGCTAACAACTGTCACGATCCCGGCAGCTTTTTCCGGAATTACAACCGGAGTGATGCTGGGTTTAAGCCGCGTCATCGGCGAGACCATGGTCGTACTTATGGTTGCAGGCGGTGCGGCACTCATCCCGGAAAGCCTTTTTGATCCGGTCAGGCCCATGCCGGCTTCCATCGTTGCTGAGATGGCTGAATCTCCTTTCGGGAGCAGCCATTACCACGCCTTGTTCGCCATTGGCATCGTATTGTTTTTCTTTACCTTCCTCTGCAATCTGGCTGCCTTCTTGGTTTCGCAAAAATACAAACTGAAAGCCTCTAGTTAATTCGGGAACTTCTATGAATCTAACAATGAACATAAGAAACAGAAGAACATATAAAGAGCACGCAGGGCTTTTTATGATCAAGTCGGCCGCTTGGATTGTGGTTGCATTATTTCTTTCCTCACTCGGATACATTGCCTATCACGGAGCCGGAACACTTTCACCGTCCTTTTTGTCAACGTTTCCTGAAAAAATGATGGAAGAGGGCGGAATCCTCCCTTGCATTATCGGCACTGCGATTCTGTCCGTCGGTGCCATGGCCGTTGCGTTGCCTCTGGGAGTTGCCTGTGCTGTCTAGCTGAATGAATATGCAAAGGAAGGCCCGCTCAAAAAACTTATTACCTTGGCTGTTGCCAATCTTGCCGGTGTTCCTTCCATTGTTTTCGGATTATTCGGCTTGGCCTTCTTTGTCACCGTCTGCGGTTTGGGTGTGAGTGCGATCGCGGGGATCCTAACTTTAGCGGTGCTCACGCTTCCGATTGTCATCAATACCGTGAGAGAAACGCTTTCTCAAATACCGAACAGCTGGAGAGAATCTTCTCTTGCTTTGGGCGCCAGTAAGACCCAAACCGTTTTAAGAACAGTTCTTCCTGCTGCACTTCCGGGAATATTGACCGGCGCCATCTTAGGTCTAGCCAGAGCGGCCGGAGAAACCAGCGCCATTATGTTCACTGCGGCGGTGGTTTCGACAACCAATTTGCCAAATTCTCCGTTCGCCGCCGTCATGTCTCTGCCGTATCACATCTACGTATTAGCAACGACAGGCATGAATCCCGACAAGGCGGTACCGATTCAATGTGCAACGGCCCTCGTTCTTTTAATGACCGTATTTGCGTTGAATCTGATTGCTTTCTATATCCGACAAAAATCCTCGAAGCGACCGGCGTAACAAGTTCTTAGAGTCGGTTACAATGGCTTTTTCCAACCGAAGCGGGCGTCCGTCAAAGGACGACCCGCTTCAATTTCTTCAATGGCAGCAAGAAAGTCTTCTTCGGTTTTACTTTTAAAGATGTTTTTAAAAGCCTTCGGATTTTCTTCAAAAAGATTAGCCTGGAAGAACCAAAACTCTTTCATACGCATCATTGCATTCCGGCGGTTCTGGAAGGCTTCCGTGTAAGCATCGAAAAGGGCGGTTGTGAAATTTTTAATCTCTTCAAGGCTGGCTGCAGGGCCGCCTTTGTATTTACGGAAGAGTGCGGGATCTGCCATCAGCGCACGACCGACCATAAGCATCTTCGGATCACGGAAAGTCTTAGAGAAATCTGTCATGTCGGCCGTCGTAATCATGTCGCCGTTTACACCCAGCGGAAATGGAATCTCATCAAGATGCTCAAGGAGCGCCTCTTTTCTGACCTCTCCTTTGTATTGATCCGTCTTCAAACGCATATGGACAATCAAAAGAGAAAGGGGATATTTCTTATATAAGTTGAGGATGTCTCCGAACTCTTCCGTATTCGCCCATCCCAATCTTGTCTTAATGGAAATAGGAATGTCGATGCCGGCACTGAAAATTTCATCCAGGAAACGTTCCAATGCGTAAAGATCTCTTAAAAAGCCGGAACCTTTTCCTTTGGCAACGACCGTGCCGGAAGGGCAGCCGAGATTTAAATTGACTTCCTTATAACCCAAATCCTGAAGAGCTTTGGCGGCCCAGATGAAATCGGCGGAACGGTTGCTCAAAAGCTGTGGAACCACCGGAATACCGGCATTTACTTCAGGTGAAAGTTCCTTCAGATGTCGATCCGTGAACTTCGGTTCGACAGTGGGCGTGATGAAAGGAATGTAATAAAGGTCAGTCCCGCCGAAATACTGATGGTGCAAACGACGGAACACTGCCGTCGTTAATCCTTCCATCGGAGCTGCTGCTAATAACTGACCATTCATTTCTCTTCTTACCTCATTTGAAGGCGTAATTTTAGTGGAGCTGAAGAAAAAATCCTTCTAAAACAAAGTGTATTGCGTGTGAAAGTTTTTCTAAACGCTTGATAGTCCTGACACGGGACTTCCATGTTTCATTTATCAAAGAAAAAATTAGATTAAATTTACATTTAGTTTCATTTATTAAGAACATATCTATTTTATTTTTATATGGACAATATTATTATGTGCATATTGAAATTCAATTGATTGTCAGGAGAAAGAACATGACGATTACATTAAAGAAGAACAGTGTTGATGTCCGTGTCGAACTTCGCCGCAATGACAGCGACTTCATCGGTGATGACCGCGCTTACTACACTTACTTTTTCAGCAAAGCCGGCTGCTTCGGCTCTGCCAAAGTGACGGAAAAAGAGGTTTATCCGATCGACTGCGAATCTTTCACAACGAAAGAAAGAGAAAACTTCAAGGACGCCTTGGCTTCTCTGCAGCCGGACATTCTCAAGCTTGCTTCTTTCCTCAACAAAGAAAATGAGAACAAGGGCGACTTGGAAAGCACCCTAGATCTTCAGTGGGCTCTGGCTAAAAGAGGCCGTCCGAGCTTAGACGACAAACCTCTGATTCGCACAACGATCATGCTGACAGAAGAAGATAAGGAAAAGCTTAAAGTCTTGGGCGGTTCTTCCTGGATTCGCAACCAGATCAGAATGGCCAGAATCGGCGAGATCCAATAAAAAAGCGACCCGAAGATCGCTTGTAATACCAGGGGCTGGCAGAAATGCCGGCCTCAAGTTTTATTACTTAGCAGCCTGAGCAACTTGTGCAGCCTGCTGACTGGCAATACGGCCGAGAGAAGAGTAGATTGCACCGGCAATGACATCAAGCTCTGTGGAGTCAGTCTTAACGATTTCGTCTTTCAGATCGGTGAAGACCTTCTGAGACAAGACCGGATTTTCCTGTTGTTTAAGAATATCGACGTTCTTAATTTTGCCGTCTTCAAAAACAACTTTGATTTCACCGTCTTTACCGATACCGGAACCTTCTTGAGTAATGGTAGCTGCGGCCGCTGTGGCGGAGAGGAATAACGCAGCAAGAATAGCCGCGCTGAGCTTAACGATTCTCATAGATTCTCCTAGAGAAAGTAAATGAAAACAACAGGATAATCTTGCAAAAGCAGACAAAATTGTTTCGTTTTAGACGCAAATTCTTGGTCCATGTACTTAAGTGTTTCAACGGATCACGACTAATAACCCATTCAGAGCGCTTTGCTTACTAACTGCTTGAATCACTGCTGAAGGAGCGGCTTCTGCTTGGTGCGCAGTTTTTTCTCGAAAAATATATTGTTTCCTATCTGTATAATTCCTGTGGAACGCAACGCAAGATTCATAGAAACAGCCCCACAATATATTATGGATGAAATTCTTGGGAAACTTGCCGTAATTCTTGGCATAGACGAGTAAAGTCTTCATTACCCTCTGTGCTCCTGTTCCTGACGCAGAGCCGGAAAAGGAACATGATTACGAAGACGAAGAAAAAACCGATACCTAAAAAGAGGCCGACTTTAGTTCAGAGACCGGCCTCTGCTAGGTAATACTGCAATATTTCAGAAAGACGACTGTTGTTATTGATTTTGGCTAGTTGGCTTAGCCTCTCCAGCGAAGCATTCTTAATCCGTTCGCCACAACAATGAGACAGGTACCGGTATCCGCAAATACCGCCATCCACATGGTTCCGATGCCGGCAAGCGTCAGAACAAAGAAGATAAGCTTGATCGAAAGAGCAATCACAATGTTTTCAACCAGCAGCCGGAAAGTCTTCTTCGAGAGTTTGATGAATTCAGGCAGCTTGCGGAGGTCATCATCCATCAGGGCGACGTCAGCAGTTTCAATCGCAGTATCGGTACCGGCAGCGCCCATGGCAAAACCGATGTCGGCACGAGCAAGAGCAGGAGCGTCATTGATGCCGTCCCCGACCATACCGATCACTTCACGCTTAGCAATGCTGTCCACTAAAGACTGCTTATCTTCAGGAAGGAGATTGCCTTTCGCTCTATCCACGCCGACTTTCTCGGCGATCTGGCGGGCTGCCTTTTCATTATCGCCGGTAAGCATAATGGTCTTAACGCCCAGACCTTTCAGCTGACCGATAACTTCAGGCGCATTTTCCTTGATGCTGTCGGCAACGCCGAAATAAGCCAGAACTTTCTTAGCAGAAGCAAAGATCAAAGGCGTGTAGCCGTGATCCGCCAGTTCAGACACTTTGGCGCGAACGGCTGGACCGTTCAGATAAAACTTATCAAGGCCCTTGATGTTGCCGAGATAGTATTCGGTTCCGTCGATTTCACCGATAACACCCTGACCGGGAGCAGCATAGAAGCCATGGACTTCTTTTTGTGCAGTCGGTTTCTGCTGAGCAGAATAATCGGAGACGGCTTTACTAACCGGATGGTCATTACGAACAGCCAAAGCAGTTGCGAGATCAAGGATTTCCTCATCGGTCAGACCGGCACCGGCATTTTCGAACGTGATGACAGCAGGTTTGCCTTTCGTCAAAGTACCGGTTTTATCAAAGGCAATACTCTGCAGGCTTCTGCCTTTTTCTAGATAGACACCGCCCTTAATCAAAATTCCGCGGCGAGCAGCGGTTGCCAAACCTGAGACGATCGTTACCGGAGTAGAAATCACCAGAGCGCAAGGGCAGGCAATCACCAGAAGTGTCAGGCCTTTATAAAGCCAGTCCAGCCAATCTCCGCCCACGAACAGAGGAGGAATCACCGCAGTCAGAACAGCAATAAGAAATACTGTCGGCGTATAGACCTTAGCGAAACTGTCCACAAAACGCTGTGTCGGAGCGCGGGAGCTTTGAGCCGATTCAATCGCGGAAATGATTCGAGCGGGCATCGAATTATCAATGTCGGACTCTGCACGATAAGTAATCGTTCCGTTCTTATTAATAGTGCCTGCGAAGACTTTGTCTTCCGGTTTCTTTTCAACCGGCATGGACTCGCCGGTAATCGGAGACTGGTCAATCGAAGTCTGACCGGAAAGCACGACACCGTCCACGGGCAGGCGTTCTCCCGGAACCACACGTACGACCTCGCCGATTTTGATGTCTTTGGCAGGAACTTCAACAAACGTTCCGTCTCTCTCTACTCGGGCTGTTTGAGGGGCCAGAGAGAGAAGGCTGCGAATCGCGCCGCGAGCGCGGTCCAAAGAAAGCTGTTCAATCGCTTCCGAGAGTTCAAACAGAACCATGACCATTGCAGCTTCAGGCCAAGATCCGATCAAAACAGCGCCGGTAACCGCAACTGCCATCAAGGCATTCATGTTGAAATTCAGGTTTCGGACCGCGATGAATCCTTTCTTGTAAGTGCCCAAGCCGACTAACGCAATGGCAGCGACTGCAAGCGCAATGGAAAGCCATTCGGGCATGCTGAGGTACTCACAGGCTTCGGAACCCGCTGCAATCACAATACCGAGAATGTATTTCCACCAGGCAATCTTGGTCGGTTTGAATTCGGAGAGTTTCGGCTTTTCATGGGCCTCAAGAACTTCCGGGGTGTAATCGAGAGATTTGATTGCAGCAACAATCTCCGGAAGCATTCCTTTCGGGTAAGAAACCGTAAGAACCCGATTCATTAAATTGAACTGCAGGCCGCTCACGCCTTTCATGCCGTTAAGTTTTTTGCGAATCAGACCTTCCTCAGTCGGGCAGTCCATCTGTTGGATTCGAATCTGAGTCGTCTCTTTGCCTTCGTTGGTGCGCATCTTAAGTTTCAGATTATTCGCGTCAAAAGCCTGCTTGATCGCCGGAAGAGCCTCCGGTGTATGAATAATCTTCAAGCCGTCCGGATTTAAACCGACGTCCTTAACACCTGCAATCGCACCGAGGGTAGAGAAGAGCAGACGGTATTGAGAAGGATCAACGCCGGAAACATCCCAATCGGTGTCCATGCTGTTTTCGACATGTTCATGATCATGACCGCAACAGCAGCTATCATGGTCATGATGATGTCCTTCTTCATGAGTGTGACCATGTTCACAGCAGTGGTCATGGCCTTCCTCACCGTGGTCATGACAGCACATTTCATGCTTTTCTTCATGATCGTGAGCGCAGCAGCAGTGGTGTTCTTCATCGTGATCCTCATGCTTGCAGCCGCAATGTTCCGCGCCATGATGATGACCACAGCCGCAAGATTTTTCAGCGTGGCCAGCTTCATGATGATAGCAGCATCCGTGTTCATGTTCATGAGGAGTTGACTTTTCACTCGCTTGAGAAACAGCCTTTTTTTCTCCATCTGAAGGGAAAGCCGTTTTGTTGTCAGTGTTTGTTAACGACATGATTTTTCATACTCGTTTTGTTAATATACCGACATTAAAAACCCTGAAGTAACTTCAAGGTCAAGCGATTTTTTATAGGTGTTTATGCGGATAAGTGAATTAGCAAAGAAAGCAGGCTGTACAGTGGAATCCATTCGTTTCTACGAAAACCACGATCTCATTCCCTGTCCTCCCAGAACGGAGTCGAATTATCGTGTTTACGGCCCTGCCCATCTTTCCCGTTTGCTCTTTATTCGACACTGCCGATCTTTGGATCTCTCTTTAAATGAGATTAAGACGCTGGCAGATGTGATTGAAAACAGCGAGAAGGGCGAGCTCATTCGGGCACACACCATCGTGGAGGAACATCTGAAAGCGATCGATCAAAAGATCGAGGATTTGAATCATCTTCGCGATCAGCTAAACAGCCTCCATAGCCGCTGCCATGGCGAAGACCATGATCACGGCCGCTGCGGATTAATTGAAGAACTCACAAAATAATAAGAACCAAAGAAATACGTATGGATCAATATAAAGAAGGCCAATTCCGCATGGATTTTGAAAACACCGGAAGAGCCAACCGCAAACGAAGAATCTTCCTCGATACCGAAACCACCGGTATGAGTCAGGCTACGGATCGAATTGTCGAAGTCTGCGCGATTGAAGTCGATGATGACTTCAATGAGATCGATAGCTTTCATGCATTTATTAACCCTCAGAGAAAAGTGCCATGGTTTGTCACGCGCATTCATGGATTAAACAATGAGTTTTTGGATGACAAACCGATTTTTTCCGATATCGGAAGAGACCTTCTTCTCTTTTTAGAAGGGAGTGAACTCTGGGCGCATAACATGTCGTTTGATGCCGGAATGCTTAATGCCGAATTTGCACGTAATCGTTTGCCGACATTAGAAAAAGTGGATTGCCGACTGAACTGCACACTGCAGCTTGCCAGAAGCACATTCCCGGGACAAAAGAATTCTTTGGACGCCTTGTTGGACAGGTTTGCTATCGATCGCTCGGAGAGAAGACTGCACGGAGCAATGATAGACACTCGTTTATTGGTAAAGGTATACCAAAATTTAGTAAGCTACCGAACCAAAACTAGCTAGTTTTACAAAATAAATTAGCATTTGTTCGAATAATTGTCTAATATGTAGATTGCCTGATTTGAAAACAGGACACTACATTATGAAAAAATCTCCTACCACAGTAACAAAAAAACAGGGTTGGGGCGGCAAACGGGCTGGTTCGGGCAGGAAGCCCGGTCCGTACGCAGGCACTTCCAAAGTTACCACGATCGTTTTGACGGCAGCTCTGATAGAAAAATTGCATAAGCTCGGAGGTTCTTCCTGGGTCAGAGAACAAATTATCAAGAGCAAGGATGATCTGCTTCCTGCAGAAAAACCAGAATCCCTTGCTTCTCTGACATCCATCGGCTCTTATTTCAATTCCACAGAAGAGGATCCGCTGTCCGCATGTTTGGTCCGAAATCCTGAAGAAACCGTCTTCTGCATTGCCGAGGACGATACAATGAAGGATTCCGGCATCGACTTCGGCGATCTTTTGATCGTGGACCGTTCTGCGGATCCGCAAAACGGTTCCATGGTTGTGGTGCATACTGCTGACGGTTATTCCATCAGAAAGTTTTTACCCGCTTCCGAAGTTCCACAGGGTGAACCGAATTTATTCGTTAGCCCTGACAGTAATTGGCGGCTGCTCGGTGTCATCGTTTATGTGGTTAAAAATATTCAAGGCGCAGTCGACGCTCTTGCCATTAAGGAAGCGGCTGCCGTCTGATTTTTGAAGTTATGGCAACAGAAGAAGATCTGCCCGTTGTTTTGCCTCCGACTTATACGAGGCAAAAAGTTTATCGCTGGCCTTCAGGCGAAACCGTCGATGATGCGATCGCCGACGAAGTTCCGATTTCCATTACTTATAACGGCATCTCTCATGTCGTCATGATGGCTTCTCCCGAATTGCTGGAAGAATTTGCCGTCGGCTTTTCCTTGTCAGAGAGAATTATTCCCGACATTTCCCATATTTATGACATCCAGGTCAAAGAAGGGTGCGGCAACGGTTTAGTTGTCGAAATGGAAATTTCTCCGCGCTGCTTCTTCAAACTCAAAGAGCACAGACGTTCCATGGTCGGCCGCACAGGCTGCGGAATCTGCGGAGTAGAAAGTCTGAAGGATGTTGAGTTAAAACCTGAACCACTGGAACACACCTATCAGTTTGACATGAACTTCTACCAACCTGCAATGAAGTACTTCGAGCAAGTACAAAAAGTCGGGCAGGTTACCGGAAGCACTCATGCGATGCTGGCTTTCACTCCGGACGGTGAGTTTTTAGGCGGAACCGAAGATGTGGGTCGTCACGTTGCTCTGGACAAACTTATCGGAATGAGAGCGATGAAAAAATGGGGACCGACAGTGGTTTTTCTGAGTTCCCGGGCTTCCTACGAAATGGTGCAAAAAGCGGCAGTGACCGGAATCGAAATTCTTTTTGCGATTTCCGCACCGACGAATCGAGCACTCCGTTTAGCAAAAAAATGCGATCTGACGTTGTGCGCATTCTGCCGAGACAATCGAGCAAATATCTACAACGCTCCGGAAAGACTGCTGAATCTCTAAAAATTTAAGCCGCGCATCGCGCGGCTTTTTCAATTAATTATTCTGCTTTGGACAGATCTCGAAGAAGCGTCGGATCATCGTGATGCACCAGCAGCATCGGCAGCTTGGTCTGCGAGGCTACCGACATCGTCACGGATCCTAACATCATGATTCTTAAAGAACTTCCGCCATGTGTACCCATCACCATTAAGCTTAGGTTATGTTCCTGAGCATACATAGAAATTTGTGCAGCCGGATCTCCGGTAAGCAGGGCTTCAACTACTTCATGGCCCTTTTCCTGCATATAGTTTTCAAAAGGTTTTGCAATTTTGAAGAAAGGTTCTCTTTGTTCTTTTTCAAATTCTTCGGAAGAAAGAGCAGGGGCACCGAACGCACTGACTTCCGGAATTAATAGTCCGTTCTGAGGAGACGCCACGTTAATTAAATGAAAGCGGGCGTCTTTGGCAAACAACGGAAGGCGGCGTTTAATAAAAGTTAAAACTGCCGGAGAGTATTCCGAACCGTCCAAGCAGACGCCGACTTCGGTACGACCGGGTTTCTGATAGAACTTGTGACGGACGACCAGAAGCGGAATCGAGGTGCTCGCCAAAACGGAAGAAGTTTTTGACCCCAACAAAATTCCTTTCACCGGTGTGTGGCCGTGAGAACCCATGACAATTAAGGTCGCAGGAATTTCTTGAGCATACTCAACAATTCGGTTTGTCGCCTTTCCGTAGGCGACTTTCATTTTGACTTTATAACCCGCGGCTTCCAACGCCTTCTTTGCAGGTTTCAAAATTTTCTTTGCGGCTTCATCCAGAATCTCTTCTGAATTTGGAATCTTGGAAGCGAATTCGGAGGGAAGTTTTTTCTGAACGTTCAACAGATAGACGGTATCTGTTTTCGCTCTGAGCGAAGAGTGTTCGCAAATATATTCAACCGCTCTGTCACTATAAATACTACCGTCGATCGGTAAAAGAACCTTCATAACATCCCTCCATGGGTTATTTAGTTAATTTCGATTTTAGTTTTGTTTTGTGACCGTCTTATGACGGTCACTTTTGAACTTAAGAAGCCGCGCGATTCAAGGCAATGGTCAGAAGGCAGGCCGCTCCGGTCGCAATTGCTTTATCGTTGAAATCAAACTCGGGATTGTGAACGGAAGCATTATGCGTTTCATCCTGAACACCGAGTCTGAACAAACATCCCGGTTTGGCTTGGAGCATGAAGGAAAAATCTTCACCGCCCGCACGACGAATCATCAGTTTGACTTTATCGAGGCCGAGCGCTTCTTCGAGAAGAGCTTTTGCTTTTTCAACATGTTCGGGAGAGTTGAACATAGCGGGATAAAGTTTGGTGTATTCCAGCTTTCCTTTCATGTCATTGGAAAGCGCAGTGCCGTCAACGATCTGCTGCATTCTTTGAATGATGATGTCTTGAACTTCTTTTTCAAAAGAACGGGTCGTCCCGACAATCGTTGCAGTCTTTTGAACAACACTAGATCCTTTTTCATTTCCGCAGCTGATGCATCCGGCCGAAACAACTGCGGTCTGATTCGGATCGACACTTCGAGAAACAATAGTCTGAAGAGAAAGAACGCATTCGCATGCAGCAACCAAAGGATCTCTTGTCAAATGAGGACGGGATCCGTGACCGCCGACGCCCGTAAATGTAATTTTGAAAATGTCTGCATTGGCCGTTGCAAAACCTGGAATAAATCCGACGCATCCAACGGGAAGCATCGGTTCGGCATGAAGTGCATAAAATTCATCGATTCCGAATTTCTGAACTAAACCGTCTTCAATCATGTAACGTCCGCCGGCGAAACCTTCTTCTCCCGGTTGGAAGATAGCAACTAATCTTCCTGCGAAATCTCTGTGCTGATTAATATAGTGAACCGCTGCGAGCAGGGTGCCGACATGACCGTCATGTCCGCAGGCGTGCATCGCCATCGGAACTTTACTGCTCCATTCGACGCCGGTTTTTTCTTCCAAAGGAAGTGCATCAGAATCTGCACGAAGTCCGATCGTTTTTCCGGGACGGCTGCCTTCGATGACGGCGACCACACCTGTAACGTTTGCGCCTCCGACAAAAGTCGAAATTTCTTTAATTCCGAAAGACTTTAAAGCAGTAACGATTTTTTCCTGTGTTTTAGGAAGATAAAGACCGATTTCCGGTTCTTCATGAATGCAGTGGCGGAACTGAGCGCCGAGTTTGACACTTTCTTCCAGTTGAGAGGGTTTGATGATGATGGGCATGAAAACTTCTCCTTAGTTTTGATTTGTAACTATTTTAATCGGGAATAGTCCTTGTCTCCCAAGAGAAGTACAAGAAGTTTTGCTGACAAACTAAATTTTTCGTTATTTTTTAGTGAGTTCTTTTGCGAAATCTTTCCATCTCCAACGGGGTACAGGGTTTCTATTTAGAGAACAAACTGTTACTTTTCTTACATGTAGTTATCTGTACTCATCACTTGAGAGTTAATTTTTATTATTATGCAAATAGGTCGAATTCAATCGGCCGGTAAAAAGTAAATAATTAAACATCCCAAAAAACAAAATATTCGAGGGGCTTTACCCTCTTTTTGGAGGAGAGGAATGGATACTAAAGCATATTTGTATCGACAAGAAGCGATGAAAAGATGGATTCTTCTTTTCATTGTTTCACTGTTTTCCCTTTTTGTTCTCGGCACATATGCCATCGCCGCTGAAAGATATTACGACGAAAGCGGCAGATACATGGGCAGAATGGATGATTCCGGAAGAATGTACGATAAAAGCGGAAGATATCAAGGCCGAGTTTCTGAAGACGGACGTTTTTATGACAACAGCGGACGCTATCAGGGAAGACAAAGTTCCGACGGCCGCTACTACGACAACAGCTGCAGATATCAAGGCCGGATTCAAAACAACGACTAAAATTTCAGCAAAATTGAGGCCCTTCGGGGCCTTATTTTTTTTTACCTTCAAATCCTATAATCACACGAATCTGATATTTTGCGTTTTTCAGTGATCTAGCCGGAGTCCAGCTCCGGCAGTCTCATTAAATTTCAATATCCGTACCCAATAGCGGTTCGGTCTCCGGTTCTTCAGGAACCTCTTCCGGAGTTTCAGGACCGGCTCCGGGAACTCTGACATCCAACGCTTCAAAGTATTTAATCTTTTTACCGGCAACTTCGTCGAAGTAGTAGCCATGGTTAAAGCGGGTTTGCATGACGTTGTTCAGAACCTGAAGGATCTTAGAATCGCTCTCGTAGACCAGGTTTAGTTTTCCCGCTTTTTTGTTTTCTCTCATATAGCTGCGGATTCTTGAACGGACCATCAGAGACAAGCCCGTCGCAATGAACTGCACGAAGGTTTTCCCTTGAAGGGCCTTGTTGTCGGAGCATCTGATCCTATTGCAGCCGAGTCGATCCTTAAGCGTTGCAAAGGCGTCCTCTACGCGCCAGCGGTCTGCGTAAGCGGTCCACGCTTTGACCGGATCTTTCTCAGAGTCCGTAACTAAAACTCTGAAGCCCTTGTACTTCAAGTATTCGTCAACCCGGCGGTTAACAATAATCAAGCCTTTTTCTTTATCGTTTCGGAAGAACTTTTCTTTCAGCTCTTCTTCTTGTTCGGTAAGGGCTTCCTCTTCGAGGAGTTTCTTTTTAATCGTGAGGAGCGATTCCGTGAGCTTATTGGCTGCTTCCTGATAGATAACCGGATCGTAGAACATGTGGTAATACAGCTCTGCGGATGCGGTGTTCGAAGCCGGTTTTCCATCTACCGGCCGCGGGTCATATTTCCAATTCACCTTGGCCGTGGCAATGTTCTTTCTGATGTAGGGGTCGCCGCTGTTGAGGTCTGCAAACTCTTTCCTGTGTTCATCGATAAGCTCTCTTGCCAGACAGCCTTTAGTCCCCAGACGGACATTAAAGATGAACTCAACTTTATTGATCAGACAGTCATTGATGTTCTTTACGCTGTTATAGCCTTTGTCAGCAACCAGAACCACATTCTTCATGTTTAAGAGCGCTTGATCGGCAATCGTATGACGAATGGTGCTGACATCAGGAACATTCCCGTCATAAAAGCGATAAAAAATCGGAAGTCCGGACTTCTGGTCTACCAAGAAGAGAACATTTAGCTGCGGCAGCGCATCATCGTCTTTGTTCTTTCCGTATTCAATGTGGGTCAGGTTGGTGGAATAAGAAGATATTGAGGTGGAATCCAAGGCAAGGATGATCTTATTGTCTTCGTCTTCTTGAAGATAACTGCGCATCAGCGAGAAATAACGCTGCACGTCTCTAAGTTCTATTCTTTGAAAGAGGCGCGTTACTGCCGAAGGACTTAGCGCACGCGGGTAAGGCAGTCTCGTCGTCTCGGCAAAACTTTCATAAAAGCTGACGTTGTTGTTCTGGTTAAGAATTAGAAAGTAGGCCAGAGAAAGAATCTTTTTATAGTCCTTATGCCTCGGAAAGCACTCCTTTAAGAATTCTCCGACGGGAGAGTCGGCAACGATTTGGTCTAAAGCCCAAGTAGCACCGGCGTGAAGCTTCTTTATATTACGAGCTTGCTCGAGGGTAATACCTTCCTCTGAGATCGGTGTAAAGACATAATCTTTACCCTTTCTCTCAACCTGATAGTTCCGAAATTCAGGATGTTCCTGAAGGAAAGCTTCATCAAAACGAATTTTTCCTTCCTTCTGGCCGCCAAGGATTGTTCCGATCTTTTTGGATTCACCTCTCTTACTTCGTTTGAGTTCTCTGTCCCAGATGTTTTTATAGGTGTAGACGTAATAAACGGAACCGGCTTTATTGATCAGAATCGGAGGAAGCTTCGGATTCGGCATTAATAGATCTCCATAAACAATGATCTAGTATAACATAAAAAATCCTCAATTTCAACATTAACTTTTTGTTTAATTGAGGATTTTTAAAATAATGAAGATCTAGAAGCGCAAAATTTCAGATACAACGATATGCAATAAAATATAAATCTCGTGTATGACAAAATGTGTGGCAATTTTCCATGAACCTCAATAAAAAATTCATTGAGAGCGCCTCGGATAAATTGTCCCGGGCTCTATTTACGTGTTCGACGTGATAGTAAAAGCCGAAGTTGGATTTTTAAAAGACAAGGTGCATCGTTAAACATCTTCCAAAAATTTTCAGATAAAACTGATTTCCTCCAAACTTCTGCGTTTATCGGTCAAATCTTTTTATTCCTTGGATGCCTCTATTTTGATTAATTTTTCCCATAGTTAGGTCTGGCCTCAAAAGAATTTTAAAAGTTGAATGTCTCCTCTGAATTAACCTACAATTATTGTACGTACAATTTTTGTAGGTTAGGCATGAAGTTCTACGGAAGAACAGAAGAGTTAGAAACGTTGTCCAACCAGTTACCTCTTCTCGATAATGGTTCCAGACTTGTCGTTGTCACAGGTCGACGACGAATCGGAAAAACCACGCTCATTACTAAGTTCGCTAAAGAATCTTCACTGCTTTCTCTCTACTTTTTTATACAGCGAGGCTATTCAAAGGACGACCTTGTGAAATCTTGCCTTAGTCAAATCAAAAGAGAGTTGAAGCTGACAGGATTCCTTCCTGACATTAGCAAGCTTTCCGAACTCGTTGAATTTTGCATGCAGCTGAGCGGAACAACGTCCTTGATTTTGATTTTTGATGAATGTCAGGAACTGGATTACGCCGCACCTAAATTTTGGTCTGAACTGCAGAATGTATGGGACAAAAATAAAAATGAAAGTCGGCTCCTCTTGATCATGAGCGGTTCCATCATTTCCGCCATCAAACATATTTTCTCCGACGCTAACGAACCTCTTTACGGACGAACCGACCTTCTGCTCAAAATAAAACCGTTCAGCTGTCACACCATCCGACGTTATTTGGAAGAAAACAATCCCGACTTCACGGCTGAAGATTTGTTGATGTTTTACGCCATGACCGGCGGTGTTCCCAGATACATGGAGCTCCTTACCTCTTCAGGCTGCTCAGATGTCAAGAGTTTTAAAAAGTTCCTCTTTTCTCAAGCAAGTTCATGGTATCGACAAGACGGCTATGTCATCCTCGGAAATGAGTTTCGGATGGAATCAAGTGCTTATTTTTCCTTGTTACGCGCTATTGCCCATGGTAAAACTCGATGGTCGGAACTTCAAAATGAAGTTTCAACCAATCTCGCCCCTTACATGTCTCGTCTTGAAACTCAGTTCAACCTTCTGAAAAAGAACTATCCTTTCGGCAAGAAAAATTCCGGGAGAGGTTCCCGTTATCTTCTTACAGATGAGTATTTCCGTTTCTGGTTCAAATTTATTGAACCCATGACGTTCGCGTCGCTCTATGAAAGTTCGCAATGGAAGTTATCCGAGGGACTTTTTGATAAAGCTTGGCCTGATTTCTGCGGAAGAAGCCTTGAAAATTGGTTCTTAAAACATTATTCGGAAAGCGGAGAGTGGACAGCCGTCGGCCAGTGGTGGGACAAGAAGGGTGAAAATGAAATCGATCTCATCGCGGTCAACGAACTTGAAGATAAGATTCAATTTGCGGAAATAAAAAGAAACCCTAAAAAAATACGCCTCGAAAAACTTCGGGAGAAAGCAGAAGTTTTTCTCAAAAACAACGCTAAATATCAAAAATTCTTCGTGTCTTTCAAAGGCCTTTCGTTGGAAGACTTAAAGAAATGACTATCGCTTTGAACTTGATGCTAAGACAAGCCAAGACCTGACTTAAAGTAATTCGGTCCGTTAGATAAGCTCTATTTAGTCGGCTAATTATTTTATCTGACGGCCATTTTTTAGATTTTTTGATGATTATAATTCTTATTATCGTTCTCATTTGGAGTTAGCCATTTCCAGATGACAGAACTTCCATACTCAAATTCAATCAAAGTCTCTGAGGAGAGAACTATGAGATTGGCATCTCTGTTTGTTGCTTTCTTGGTGACTGCGACCTCTTTTTCTGCCGCCGCAGCCGAACCTATCAAAGAACTCAATATTTCATACGTAAAACCGCCTTTTGTCCTCCAGCTTCTTGTCATGAAGAACCACAAACTACTTGAAAAAGAATTCCAGGCAGACGGCATCAAAATTAATTGGCACAACATGGGCACGAGTCCTCAGGCTGCTCGTGCCATGAGCTCCGGAAGTCTGGATATTGCCGGCAATATGAATACAGCGGCCCTTCTCATGCTTAATTCTGAAGGCCTCCCCGTCAGAGTTGTTACAGGAACGGCTCATCCGACCTCAAACTTCGCAATTGTGTCTAAACCTGGAACGGAACTTTCTGTTAAAGATCTCAAAGGCAAACAAGTCGTCGGTCCGAAAGGTACTTTCTTACATCAGCTCCTCGTTGCCGTCTTGGAGAAAGAAGGCATGAGAGAGTCTGATGTCCAATTCATCAACATGGGCATCCCAAAAGCACTTAGCACGATTTTGGCCGGTCATGCAGACGCCGCTTTGGTCGCTAGCAGCGCCTTAATCAAAGCGAACAAAGCCGGCGCCAAAACCATTATCAATGCAGAAGGTTTAGTAGAACCTACGCTTGTAATGACGACTACTAAACAGTTTGCCGAAGAACATCCGGACATCGTCAAACGCGTCGACAAAGTCTATGCCGAATCCTTGCGATGGATGAAAGACCATCCTTCCGAAACTGCTGAGATGGGTGCAAAAGAACACGGCATCTCTATTGAAGATGCAAAGACGCTGATGGAGCGAAGCCACTACTTCGACAAGATGACAACCAAGGACTTAGAAGATCTAAAAGTGAATCAGAAATTCCTGCGGGACAACGGAATGATGAGAAATGAAGTCACCGTGGAAGAATTGGTTCTGCCGGTTGCGATGGAATAACAAACTCAGTAAGGAATTGATGCCATGCTAAACGAAGAAATTAAAGTTACAGAAAACGAAGGTAAAACCGTCACGGTCCTCACCTTAGAGGATTGCGAAAAATATCACGGACTCAAACGCTGCGGCGGTCTGGCTCTCTGCTTCCGTGTTATGAAATTCGCGTTAGACAGACTTGTGCCGGAGGGAGAAGCCGCCAGAAGAAAATTAATCACTTTCAAAACTGCGTTCGACGGTCCGGGCATCACGGACTCTGCTGAACTCATCGGCAGATGTGTGACACGCAAACGTTTTATGGCGCTTCCGACCGACGGGATCGAAGCTCCTGAATGCATCTGGGGCAAACTTTATTTCGAAGTCGGATACGGAAAGAAACTCATGAAAATCTCCGTCCGTGACGGCATCATTTCTCCGGAGTTTTTAGCGGCCGGCAGAAAGTTCTATTCCAGAACCGCCACGCCGCAGGAAACCGAAATTTGGATTGGTTTCAAAGGCAAGCTTTACGACGCGGTAGTCAACTCAAAACTTGAGGACATTCTGAAAACCGAGATCGTCGGTTAAGCAAACAAGTTACATCTGAGCCGTGAGAGAATTTTCACGGCTCTTTCAATTTAGCCCTCTCCGACGAATATTGGCATTTATTACGCCACCGGTTTTTCGCTTTACTTATGCTCGTGGATCGGCAGATAGTTGATCTCTCCGCAGCCCACTCCTTTCTCGGCAATCGTGTTTTCACAAAAGACTTTCAATTTGTCGTAAGGACCTTTGGCGATCACGGCCTCCACACAAGTGTCGTGCGTGGCATGAACATGCATTGAACTGATGACCATGTCTAAATGTTCGTGCTGATGGTCAACATTTCGCTTAGACAGAAGTGCCTTTCGATGATCATAGGTGTAGCTGACGACGGCCACACATTCTTGAGAAGGATTCACCAAAGCCTCCTGGGCAAGCTCTTTCTTCAAAAGGTCTCGGAAAGCTTCCGATCGATTTTGATAGCCTCGCTTGGCAATGAGTTCATCAAACGCCTGCGCCAGGGATTCGTCTACAGTGATGGAGATTCTTTGCATAATCTGCGGATTCGTTGTTTTTTGTGATTCTAGAAATTTTTGTCGGAAGCCGCAAAGTCGTAGTGTGCTACTTAACTGCTGTGACCGCAAAACGCACAGGAAGCCGCTTCTTTTCTCCCTCCCATAGGAGGACTTCACTCTTGACTGCGCAAGCTTTTAATCGGCCGAGAACTTCTTCGTCCCACTGAGGACGAACTTGTTTGCTTAGAGGCAGATCGCGCGCGATGTCATCGATAACGTTCGTTTTGATGCCGAAGAGGACGTGATTACTAGAAGCGTCAACCTTCGGCTGGATAGAGGCATATTCCGCGTTATACAAATAGCAGTAGTGATTGCCGTCAAAAACGAAAAGCTTTCCGCCCGGTTTAAGAACTCTCAGCCATTCTTTATAAGCCGCTTCCGGATCTTCAAGATTCCATACAAGGTTTCTGCTGACCACCGCATCAAAAGAAGCGTCCGCAAACGGGAGATGCTGTGCGTCAGCTCGGCAGAATTCGACATCGTGATAGCCGTTTCGATTAAGCAAATCTTTTGCTTTTTCCAGCATTCCTTCTGAATAATCAGCGGCGGTCACATTCATGCCGAGAGAGGCTAAAAGAAGTGAAAAGAAACCCGGACCGCACCCGATATCCAGCACTTTCGAGACCTCGGGTATCTGTCTGAAATACTCCTTGTAGAACTCATCCTTATGCTCCTCTCTTTCCTTTTCGATCTGCTGTCGATAGCCTTCGGAGCGAGTGTTCCAATACTCTCTTATCTTTTCTAAATTGTTCATAGCGATCTTACAAAGGTTTAATGGGAGTCATAGTCGTAAGTCCCCTGCTGTTCTTCTCAATTAGGCTCTCAATCTGATAAATGGGATCGATCGTCTCGGAGTTAAGAACGGCGTCGGGAGTATCGAAAGCATGCGCCATTCCGTTATGGAGGAACAGCATGGCATCGCTAAAACGGGAAGCCAGCATTAGGTCATGGATCACGTATAGAGCGACGGCGTTTCTCTTCTTGCAGTAACGATGCACGGTCTCCATCACGACAAGCTGATGGCGGACATCTAATGCGCTGGTCGGTTCATCAAGCAGAAGCAGCCTAGGCTCAGAGACAAATGACTGTGCCAAGAAAACAAGCTGTTTTTGTCCTCCGCTCAAACTCCGCACCGGAGTATTGGCAAAAGCGTCTAGTTTCAATTCACGAATGACTTGGGAGACTTTTGCAAGCTGAGCCTCCGAGACTTTCCAGCTTAATGTTTTAGTCAGTCCGAGAAGAATCGTTTCAAAGGTCGTCAGCGAGGACGTAATTTTTTCGAGCTGCGGTAAGTATGCGATTGAAGAGCGACCGAGCTTCTTGCCATCCTCTTCCAAAACAATGCTGCCTTGATGAGCAATTAGGTTCGCGATACAGCGAATAAACGTCGTCTTCCCTGCGCCGTTTCGACCCAGTACTGCAGCCATTTCGCCTTGCTGAAAGGACACCGTGATGTCCTTAAGAATTTCCTTGTTCTTGATAGAACAAGACAAGCCTTCGATCTTCAGTTTCAGCATCCTTACTCCCGAGACCTTAGCAGAAGGAAAAACAGGAACGGAACACCGACAATGGAAGTCACAATTCCCACAGGGAGCGTCGCGCCTTCAGACATCAGTTTGGAAATGATCGATGCGGCAAGCATAAGCGCGCTTCCGACCATAGATGATCCGATAATCAAAAACCTTTGATCGTCACCCAAAAGCAGCTTGGCGCAGTGAGGCGAGATCAAACCTACAAAGGCCACCGTACCGATAAATGCTACGGCAGAAGCGACCAGAACGGAGCTCACCGTAAAGACAAACATCCTTAATTGGTCCGTGTTGATGCCAAGTCCTCGAGCCCTCTCGGTTCCGTCACTGAGCGCAGTGAGTTTCCACGAATAGCAAAAAGAAATCAGAAGCACAATCGTCCAGCAAGCCGAGGAAACGCCGGCGCTGATCCAAGAGGAGCGCTGAAGGTTGCCAAACGTCCAGCCGGAGATAATTTGCGCGATTTCCGGAGAAGCTCGGTACTGCAGATACTGCTGGAGCGCCTGAAAGAAGAAATTCATAATGACGCCCACAAGAATGAGCGTCGTTGCTGTAAGCGAGCGTTTACTTCCGAGATAGAAAATAAATGCCGATACCGTCAGCGCCATGACAAGTGCAGCCAGCGAAACACCGAGCCAGATTTGTCCGAATAGTGCAAAGCCGGTCGTAATGGCAATGGCCGCTCCGAAACTTGCTCCTGCCGTCACGCCCAAGGTGTATGGGCTGGCAAGAGGATTATTCGTAATCGTTTGAATCAGAAGTCCCGCCAGACTCAGAGATGCGCCCACAAAAAGACACGTAAAAGTCATGGGTAGCCGAATTTCCCAAACAATAAAAGAAGCGGACGATCCTCCGGCGCGTCCCTTGAGAACCGCATCGACCAGGTCTTTGAAGGCGATAGACGATGAACCGACTTGAATGTCCAGGAACACCAGAACACTCAATATCAAACCGACGAGCATCGTTGACAGAACCTTTTTGCGGATCCTGTTTCGATACTGTCGAATGATGAGATCTTCTGAGCTCATTTTTGATTCAAATGAATCATAAAGGTGCCGTCATACTTGAGTTCAGGTAAATAGGTTTTGTAGTAGTTATTCAAATTGCCGACGGGATCAATGTCCTTAAACGCTTCGGGATAAAGCACCTTGGCCATATATTGAGTAAAGGTGTAGTCAGCCATGTTCCTCAAGCTTCCATGGTCTACACCGTAGACTCGGTTTTCCTTAACGGCATCGAGCATGTTCCAGCCGGGACGCTTTGTAAAATTGGCCAACCTTTCCTGAGCTTGCGACTCGGGGACGGTAAAGCCCATTCGCATTTGGTCCCCCTCGGATTTATTGCGCCAAATGCTCCCGCCGATAAAAATAACCTTCGGATTCTGAGAAATCACATACTCTTTATCGAGGGCCATGTAAGGCTGAGGAGAATTCTCGGCGAGATTCGCTGCTTTGATGTTTTTGAGGATTGCGCCCCAAAGTACGTCCTTATTGTATGAATTACCGTAGCGAGCCAGCCCCTTGCTGGCGGTCTCCATGTAAACCTTCGTACCAACCTGATCATCAGGAAGTTTGACAATCGTTGAGTAAACGTGGTCAAGAGCCTCTTTATAGGTCTTGTTCTGAGCTTCGGCGATCCTTTCCCGACCCAGAAGCTTGCCAAGAATTTCCGTACTGAGTGTATGGTTTACCGTTGTCATCGCATGGTAATCCAGGACGACGACCTTGATTCCGGCTTTTTCAAACGTTTTAATTCTCTGGCTGTTTTCCGCGTACTGAGTTCTTCCGATCAGAAGGACATCTGGATGGAGACTGAGGATTTTCTCGGCATTGAGAATATCGTCGTGGTAACCGCCGATACTCGGCAGATCTTTCATCTTAGGAAAAGACTTCGTAAAAACTTGATATTCACCGTAGCGCGTATCTTCCCATCCGTCTTTTGTCAGAGCAACGACTTTTTCAAGGCTGGCCGCACCGCCCACCATCATAAAGTTCGCGATGTAGTTAGCGACGATAAAGGTCTTCGGCTGATCCTCGAAATGAACTTTCCTACCCTCGATATCCGTAATATCAAAGGCCACCGCGAGCACGGAACCGCTAAAGGCCGCAAGAGAAGAAAAAGAAAGAGCAAGAATCAACTTTCTCAGCATTGTGATCCTCTTCGATTGTGGGTCGTTGCTTTCGTGACGGCCCGAAAGTCAGAAACTCAGCAAATAAACCTCTCACGTTTGACGTTCACGAGCTGTCAAAAACCACTTTTCGAGGAGGCTCGCTTTAACTCGGCTTTATTCAGGAACTTGAGTTATTTGAAAGGTATTACTTTTTTTCTAAATTATCATATTCATGATCCACATGCGGTTTCGTAAGATAAATTTCTAATTCGTCATACTCATTTTGACTAACGGCGCCAGACCCTTGTCCTATAGAAATAACAAAACCTCCGGCGAGAGAAACGTCGGAGGCTGATTTTTGCGGACGATTAAGCTAACTACTAGGCGATACTATTGACGACCGTAACCGCATTCAATGTTCTCGGGAAACCATTCAGCGGAACGGCTACCTGGAGAGCATCAATCAAATTCTGTTTAGTCGCGCCTTCTTTAAGGTTTGCGTCTGCATGAGCCTTAAGCTGAGCTTCGCATCCGCCGAGCGCTGCAATCGCAGCAAAGACAACCAATTCACGAGCCTTAACAGACATGCCGGTACGCGTATAGAAGTCACCGAAGCAATATCCGGACAAGTCATTGATCATGAGCGGTTTCATCGGTTCCGTCGTGTTCTTGTGCATCTGTGTGATCGCATCGCCGAAAATAGCAGTCTGAACTTCAATGCCTTTGGCCAAACGATTTTGATCGTTGACGGTGGTCTGAGAGGCTAACGGAAGACGGACACCAGCCTCCTTAAGAGCTTTGTTTACCCCTTCTAAAGCTTCTTTAACTCTGCCTATTCCAACGTATGGCGCAGTCTGATAGACAGCCTCCTTAATCGCAATCGGTTCAACGCCTGCTTTCAAAGCTGCTGCTGTGACATCCTCAGCCTCTTCCGAAAGACCCTGAGCTGCACATGTGGCCAATAAAACAAAATATTTTTGATTCGTTGCAAGTGTTGTTCCGCGTTTAGTAACGTTCATCATTCTCGCGATGATGGCGTCCATATCCGGATCCAAATTTCTTTCTTTTGCACTAACGGTATTTGTCATGACTGCTCCTGCTGCACCAACGGTGGCAGACAGTAATACTTTTCTTCTGTTCAAAACCATCTTTAACCCCTTTTAGTGACATAACTTAAAAACCTTCCGAGAGCCTGTTCTTCAGCAAGCTGATATTGAAGACAACCTAGCTGTGCTTTCCTTTATCGCGACTCAATACAAACTCGTCTTCTTCAAAACTTGAAGCCTTGTAGTGAATCCGCCAGAAATTCCCGTTAATAACACCAGCCGACCATTCGTTTTCTCGATTTGGCTCCCTATTCCTAAAAATTCTAGAGTTTCTGTTTATTTATTTCCAATACTTATTTACAATCATATTTAATGCAATAAATACATAAATTGAAAATCTCATGGACCTAAGAGTATTGATGTCGTTTGTCACTGTGTGCAGGCTTGGCAACATCACGCGTGCTGCCGAAGCGCTTTACATATCTCAGCCCGCTTTGACACGGCAAATTCAGGAACTTGAACAAGAATTAGGCTGCAAGTTATTGGTGAGAAGCACTCGCAGTTTGTCGCTTACCGAGAACGGCTATCTCTTTTTACTTCGTGCTCAGGAAATATTAGACCTTGCCAAACAAGCCAAGACCGAGCTGTCAGAAAACGGAGACATCCTCCACGGTGTCGTTCGCGTAGGGATCGTTGAAAGTCGAATCATGGATTACTTTGCTGACGCAGTTGTGCAATTCAACCAAAGGTATCCGCACGTTCAATTTGAAGTCTATTCTGCTGACGGCGACGACTTAAAACGCTATGTCGATGAAAATAAACTGGATATGGCAATACTCATTGAGCCGGTGGAAAGCGCGAAGTACACCAAAATTCCCATCGATGTCATTGAAAAGTGGGGATTAGTTGTTCGCAATGAAGAAGTGCCGATCAAGAAAAAAACGCTGAGTTATGAAGAGATTATTGAACGAACCTTAATTCTTCCGCGCCGCTACATCGTTCTTTCTGAAATCAGCAGTTGGTTCAAAGTTCCGGAAAGTAAGTTCAAAGTTGCGGCCTATCACAATCTCGCATCCAATGCTTTAACAATGGTTGAGAAGGGAATCGGTTCCCTGCTTTGTATTGAAGGAAGTTTCGCAAACCGTCCGAAGCCGAATCTCCGCTTCCTTCCGATTACCCCCGAAAGGACAACTTCACATGTCGCAGTCCGCAAGAAGAACAGAAAACTTTCAAAGCCTTGCGAAATCTTCTGGTCGGATATCGAACAATATTTTCCGGTCCAAAAATAAGTAAAGGCCTGAACGACAGATTCGCTCAAGCCATTTTTTCATTGATCCGGCGCCTTTCAGGGGTGCCGGATAATTTTTATTTTGGCATCGGCAGCTGGAGAACGTCTCCCAGAGCCATGCAGACACCCGCAATCACGATAATAGATATAACGTTCAGCCAAAAACCTGCCTTAATCATTTCGCCGATCTGGATGCGGCCGGTACCGAAAATAATCGCATTCGGCGGTGTCGCAACCGGCATCATGAAGGCAGCAGAAGCACCAATAGTCGTCACTAAGAGCACTTGCTCCGTCGGAATACCGAGAACAGGAGCTGCAGCAGCCAGAAGCGGAAGCATCGTAGCAGCCAAAGCAGTGTTCGAAGTGAATTCCGTTGCGAAGATCACTAAAGTTGCGACCCCCAAGATCACGAGCACAGGCGGCAGACCAACGAAGGATGTTGCCTGGGCTGCGATGAGGTTGGCAGCGCCGGTTGCCTGAATACAAGCTGCCATAGAAAGGCCGCCTCCGAAAAGGAGAAGTACGTCCCAAGGAATATTGTCGCAGTGCTTCCAGTCAAGCGCTCTTTCACCGCGGGAAAAATTAACCGGAATACAGAAGAGAGACACGCCGGCAGCCATTGCAATCACGGCATCACTAACCATTTTAAAAGGACGAACACCGTTTTCTAAGGTGAAGGAGCGAATCTGAGAACCGAGGCACCAAAGAACCACTGCACAAATGAAGACGATCAGAACTGAGATTTCACCGCGGGTCGGTTTGCCGATGTTCTTTAATTCGGTACGGATCCATTCACGGCCGCCGGCAATCTTTTGAATCTGTTCTCTGAAAAGCACCTTGGTTAAGAGGAGCCAGGAAAGAGGCATGAGGAGAAGAACCACCGGCATACCAACCTTCATCCACTGAACGATGGAAACATCAACACCGTACGTCTGCTGTACGAAGCGAACGAAGATACCGTTAGGAGGCGAACCGATAATTGTTCCCATACCGCCGATGGAAGCTCCATAAGCCACGGCTAACAGGACACAGATACCGAAGTTTCTTTCGCCCTTAGTAATGGTCGGAGAGTCGGAATTCTGACGAACCACGGACATGACGGCGATGGCGATCGGAACCATCATGGCTGCGGTTGCCGTATTCGATACCCACATGGAAATGAAACCTGTTGCGATCATCACACCGGCAATAATGGCGCCGGGAGAGGTACCGACAATCTGCATTGTCTTAAGAGCAATACGTTTGTCGAGACCCCAGCGCTGAATACCGGCTGCAAGCAAGAATCCGCCTAAGAATAGGTAGATTGTGTCCGAAGCATAAGGCGTCAGCGTTTTTGCTAAAGTCGTAACATCGCAAAGAGGATAAAGAATAATCGGCAAAAGCGCCGTCACGGCAATCGGCACGGTTTCCGTAAACCACCAAAGGGCCATCCATAACAAAATGGCTAAGCAGGCCTTTGCGGCATGGGAGACGGGAACCGAAGCTCCGGCACCGTTAACATACGCGTCCGGAAGAACCCAATATAAAAGCAGGGCTAAAACAGGGGCGGCAAAAAGAGCAATCGTTTTCGACTGTCTCGAGAAGGAACCCATTTGCAGTGGTGTTTCCATTGATACTCCTATGTATTGAGTTATCGAGCAGCTGTGCTCAAGGCGAAACAGATTTATTTAAGCACAAAAATTTGTTTATTCTTCGCGAGGCAAATTAAAAATTTCAACAGATTGAATATAAATAGCACAATGCGAAATTTAATTTCGAATTGTGCTATTTGTTGTTTTTGATGTAGGCGTTTTTAGGACGCTTCTATCCGTTAAGCCTTTTGTGTCTCAGACTTTTCGGGCTTCTGGTGACTGAATTGAATCTTATAGAGCCGAGCATAAGGACCGTCCTTTGCCAGAAGCTCGAAATGGGTTCCGGCCTCTACTATCGCCCCCTGATCCATCACGACGATCATATCGGCATCCACAATGGTAGAGAGACGGTGCGCCACCACAAAGCTCGTGCGGCCTTCTCTGAGTTTGTCCAAAGAGGCCTGAATGTACTTTTCGCTTTCCGTATCCAAAGCACTGGTGGCCTCGTCAAGAAGCAGAATCGGAGCATCTTTCAGGAGTGCGCGTGCGATGGAGACACGCTGTCTTTGGCCGCCGGAAAGTTTTGATCCGCCCTCACCGATCCGAGTCTGAAGACCTTCGGGAAGCGAATCGATCAACGGCTTGAGGTAGGCGGCTTCAGCTGCCTGCATGATTTCTTCCTCTGTCACGGGTCTTCCCGCTCCGAAAGCAATATTGGCAGCAATGGTGTCGTCAAAGAGCATGACTTCCTGAGTCACGATTGCCACCTGACGGCGAATGCTCTCCAGCGTCATCTCGTTCTGAGGTATACCGTCAAATAAGATCTCTCCTTTCGTCGGCACCATGAAACGAGGAATCATGTTAATGATGGTGCTCTTACCGGCGCCTGAAGCACCCACAAAGGCAATCATCTTTCCAGCCTCTGCCTTCAGGGTGAAATCCTTCAGCGAGGATTCCAATGCATTGGGATACTTGTACCAAACGTTTTTGAATTCAACGTTGCCCTTAACGCGTTCGATACTCTTAGAGCCGGGATCCTTTTCAAGAGGAATATCAATCATCTCAAAAAGGCTTTCGGCGGCCGCGCCCATACTGGCAATCGTGCCGTTTAAGCCGGCAAGTTTACGAATGGCCGGCATCATGAGAAGCATCGCAGAAATGTAGGTCACAAATTCGGCCAAAGAGAGCTGGCCTTTCTGCGCCTGGAGCAATGCCACACAGACGACAATCGCAACACCGCAGATACTGACGAGCTGAGTCGCAGGAGTACCGAGGCCTTTGACGATCTGCTGACGCATCGTCAACCCTTTCAGCCGACGGTTGATGTGACCGAAACGCTCTTCTTCAAACTTGTAAGCGTTGTAAACCTTAATCAGACGCTCGGAACGATAAGTTTCATTGAGCTGACTTAAGATCTGGCCGAAAGTCACCTGACTGTCGGAAGTCAGTTTCTTGAGGCGCTTGCTCACCGTCCTCAAGATATAAATCAGAATCGGGGCAACAATAAACGTCACTAATGTCAGCTGCCAGTTATGCCAAAAAAGAACGCAAAGCAAGGCTGCAACCTGAAGAGAGTCGCGCACAAGTACGGTCAGCACCTGAGAGGCGCCTGACAAGGCCTGAGAAGCTTCGTTCACAAAGCGGGAAACCACACGGCCGGATTCCTGACTCTGGACAACTTCTTCCGGCCAGCGAATCATGTGATCAAACATCAAAGAACGGAGTTTGACCAGGATTTCCTGAGAAACTTTTTGAAGTAGATAAGAAGAACAGAACTGGCCGCCTCCGTGAAGAACAGAGATGCCGATCAAAGCAATCGGAGCCCAAATTGCCACCAGACCGTTTTTTTGATAGAAACCTAAATCAGTGAGCTTGCCCATCAGCAATGCCATCAGGGATGAGCCGGCAGCCGCGGCGACCATGGCGATCAACGCGAGAAAGATGTAGAACTTGTAAGGCGGTAAGTAGGCAAAGAGCCTCATTAAAGGTTCTTTTTTGATCTTAACGGATTTCAACTCTATCCTCGTTAGCTTAGGTGCAGGTAGTTTAACGAGTCGGCAAGCGTTAGACTAGGCAAACACATATATCTTTGAAACAGTTTTTATGGCAACACTATTCGTCAGGTTACCTAATCATGTCGGTGACGCCGTCATGACTATGCCGGCCTTAAACCTTTTAGAGGCCGCCGGATTTAAGCTTTACCTTATCGGCAAGCCTTTCGTCGGAGAGTTATTCGAGGGCACCAACCGCCGCTTCGACCCGATTGAAGGAAATTTGTTAGACGATATTAAACGCATTCGGGATTTAGCCGCTTCTGTAAAAAATCCCCGCGGTATCCTGATGCCGAACTCCTTCGGGTCCGCACTTCTTTTTAAAAGCGCAGGCATCCAAAGCACCGGTTTAGCCACTGACGGACGTTCCATTCTGTTAGAGCATGCCATTCCGGAGCCTCCGAGAATGCACGAAGTCGAACGCTTCTGGTACGTTGCCTACGAAGCGCTCAAAGCCATGGGCATCAAACCGCCATATACCAAGCTCACTAAGCGCATCAACATGAAGCTGGCTGCACGCAATGAAGCCGGCGCCCGCAACCTAGCCGCAAAAATCGGCTTGCCTAAACGCTACGCCATCCTTGCACCGATCGCCAAAGGCCGTCACGAAGGCAAAGAAAAATACTGGCGCCACTTCAATGAACTCTGCAAGCCGCTTCGCGACAGAGGCATCGAACCGGTCGTCTTCCCGGCTGCCGATGAAGCCGAAGCGGCTAAAGCTGCTTGTCCGGACGCAACCATCTATGAGCCGACAAGTCTCGGCAACTTCGCCGCACTTTGCGAAAAAGCAGCTATTGTCATCGCAAACGACTCCGGCGTAAGCCATATCGCTGCCGCCGTGGGTGCCCCTCAGGTCACTATTGTCGGTGTTACGGACACCGACCGCACCAGTCCCTGGAACGAGAAGAACGTTATTGTGGGCCGTAAAGGCCGCTGGCCGGAAGTCGATGAAGTCATTACTGCCATCGATGACGTTTTGAAGACCAAAAATTAATTAAGATGTAACCTGATCCGAGGAGCTTTCAAGCTCCGCGATTCGCATCTGCTCAATACCTTACTTCACAACATGTTTGCGCAATCGCTTTGGTCCTTAGCCGCCGCGGCCTTCTTTTCCATGATGGCCGCTTGTGTGAAGTACTGCAATGATGTTTTCGGACCGCTGGAGCTGGTTTTCTACCGCTCTCTTTTCACGACTCTCTTCGTCTTTATTACCGTCTCTCTGAGAGGAGAAACGTTAAAGACCCAATATCCGATACTGCATCTTCGACGAGATGTCCTGGGTTTTGCTTCGGTAGCTATTTGGTTCTTTACGTTAGGGATGCTGCCGCTCGGCACCAACATCACGCTGACGTATTCAACGCCGCTCTTTTTAGCACTGAATTTTATTTTGCTGGCGCTCTGGAAGAAAGAACAGCCCGAGTGGCCCCTGATCGGCTCTATTCTTCTCGGCTTTGTCGGCATTGTGGTCGTTATGCGTCCGTCTTTCCTGAGCGGGGATGCGGTCCCGGCACTTTTATGCCTCTTTGTCGCTTTTATTGATTTGTTCGGATATTGGCAAATCCGCTTTTTAGGCCGCGTGCACGAACCGTCCTGGCGCGTCGTCTTTTATTATTCTCTTTTCTGCACGGTAGGTGCGCTGCTGGGTGTCCTCTTTTTTGAAGACGGATTCCACATGCCCAATACTCGTGCCGCCATTGCCGCCTTCCTGATGTGCCTGCTTGCCACAGCAGGAATGCTCGCCAGCACCCGAGCCTGGATCGGCGGAAATATGCTTCTGGTTTCCTGTCTGGGATTTTCTGCGATCCCCTTCTCAGAACTCATCGGCGTCTTCTTCTTTAAAAATATTCCCGACATGCTCTCTCTTATCGGTATGACCATTGTCGCCGCTGCCGGGATGATCGCTACCGTCTACACCAAAAAGGCGGAGAAAGCCGCTTCTTCCTCAGAACAAAAGACTCGATAGCGGCCAACATTCTTGGAACTGCACGGTTAAATATCCCGTGTTTTTGCATCTATAATTGTTAGAAAATATTTCATTAACTTCCCAAGGGTCCCAAATGCAAGCGATTTCACTTTGGCTCGCTGCCGCTATTGTCATTTTGACAGGCTGGGCAATCGTTAAGAAGTACCAAGTAAATATGGTGCTTTTTATTGCCGGTCTGCTTTTGAACATCATCGGTGTTATGAACGGCGCGACAAACTTTCTTCCGAAGAATGCCACTGCCACAGGCCTTTTAGGCTTTGACTTCTTCGAACTCTTCCGCGCGATCTGCCGCACCCAGATTGCCGGCGTCGGTTTCATTATTCTTGTTTCCGGCGGTTTTGCTCAGTACATGAAAGACGTCGGTGCTTCCGACCGTTTCGTTACGGTTTGCGCTAAACCGATTACCTTATTAAAGAACCCGTACCTCATCCTCGGCTTAGTGTTCATCATCGGTCACTGCCTCGGCTTGGTGATTACATCGGCTGCCGGCTTGGCCATGCTGTTGATCGTGACGGTTTATCCGCTGATCATCCGCGTCGGCTGCTCTTCTCTTTCTGCCGCTGCCGTGGTCGCCAGCGTCCTCTGCGTCGGCTACGCTCCGGCCTCCGGCGTTGCTGTGATGGCTGCCGAACTGGTTCACCTTGACCCGGTTGAATATCTGGTTTCTTATCAGTTAGTCATGGCCGCTCCGGTCGTACTTGTAATGGCTATCACTCACGTGATCGTTCAGAGATACTTCGACAAGAAAGACGGTGTTCACGGTTATGTTGCCGACTTCGCCGAACTCGAAGCTAAGAGAAAAGAACTCGAAAAGACACCGCTCATCTATGCCTGCATGCCGGTTCTTCCGCTGGTTCTTCTCCTCATCTTCAACAAGATGGTTTACAAGACCATTACGATGAACGTTGCAACCGCCATGTTCCTTTCTTGGTTCGTCTGCTTCCTCGTCGACCTTCTCGTCAGAAGAGAGGCCAAGAAGTCCTTCGACCTGTCCTTCTCCATGTTTAAGGGCATGGGCAGCATTCTAACAAGTACCGTCGGCCTGATCTTCGTTGCTGCCTTCTTTGCTAAAGGCCTGCAGCAGACCGGTCTCATCACCTACTTGATCGACGTTGCTAAGAACTGCGGCCTCGGCGTCACAGGCACCGGCGTTGTGCTTTCCGCCATCATCGGTGTGGTTACTGTTCTTACCGGTTCCGGCGTTGCTGCTTTCACTAGCTTGGCTCACGTCATCCCGGACGTTGCACAGCACCTCAATTCCAACGGTATCGCCATCATGCTCATGATGCATACTGCTTCTGAAATGCTTCGCGCACTGTCTCCGGTTGCCGGCGTCATCATTATCGTGGCCGGTTTTGCAAAGGTCAGTCCGTTTGCGATTATCAAGAGAACCGCGATCCCCTGTGTCGTCGGTTACATCACGATGCTGATTATTGTTTCCGCCATCTTCTAATCGGCTGAAGCTCTAAAAAGCGAATCCCGCAGATTTCAAAAGTCTGCGGGATTATTTTTATCGAAGAGAGCTGCCGAAGCTCGAAAGGCTTCGATTAGCTTCTGAAGACGCGAATAATGAAAGCCTGAACAGCGTCGCGAGCCTGCGGAAGGTTCATCAATGTATGCGGTGCACCGGGCAGAAGAACGATTTCTGCATTCGGGTTGTTGGCCAGAACCTTGCCTGCGTAGCCGAGGGCTTCCGGATTATCTAAATAGCTGTTGGACTGGCTGAAGAACTTGTCGGTTGCGCTCATCACATTCAAAACCGGGAGGTTGTCAGGAATATGGGTGTTGTGACTTTCAACGTGGTAGTTGTCTTCGCAGGACCAAGAGAAGATCATGCGGCCTTTTTCCTGAATCATTTTTTCGTCAGCTTGGTAGCGGGCTGCCGTTACGCCGCCTTCGCTCGTACCGGCGATGATGGCACGTCCGTCGAACCAAGGTGCGTGCTTAATTTCCATCATGGCCAAAGCCAGTTCCTGGGAACGCATCTTGTGGATGATTTCATAGTCAGCAGCCGGGACGGGAGAGGAGTAAGTCAGACGGTCTTCGGTCTGCATAGAGTCAGGAACAACAACCGCCACTCTCAAGGCATCAGCAAGCCACTGAGCGAAAATTTTTATCTGAGGATTGACACCGGAGCTGCCGTGGCAGAAAACCACTGCGGGATAGGCTTTGGTCTCTCCTTTGAATTCTTCTACGGTTCCGACTTTCGGAGCACCGCCGGCATTCGGCAAAACGACATAGGCATTCAGCCAAGTGGCAGCCAATGTCTCGGGAGTGTGAGCACGAACCTTGCCTTGAAGGGAGCCGGTATATTCAATTGCCATATAAGGACCTCTTGAGGTTGATAATTTTATTAACGCTATTTTAGAAGCTCGAGGCCCAGAGCAGCTCAACTAAATCTGGACAAAATAACAGGTTTAAAGACTGAAAAAATAGGCACGGTCCTCAAAGAAACCATGCCCAAGAACTAAAGAGAAAATTAACTTTCAATTCGGAGTGCTTACTTCTTTTTTCTGCAGAGCTCTTATTTATTCAGCAAGCCGATTCCTTTCAGCCATTTCGAAACTGCAGGTGTTTCGTCATCCGTCGTGCCGAAAATCGTGAAGTGCGGAAGAAGCTTGTTGCCTTTGAGCAATGCTTCAAAGTCTTCGCTTGTATGCATTGTTCCGCCGCCACCGTCGGTGTTGTAGGTAGCAATCGTTTTGCCCTGCATCGGATGCGCTTTAATCCATGTCTGAAGCGGCATGGCTACATGGTGCCACCAAGTCGGGGTTCCGAAAATAATCACGTCGTACTTGGAAAGATCGACTTCGGGGGCCTTGATCTCGCGCACGATGCCCTTTTCCAATTCTTTCTTCACGACTTCGGTTGTCGAACGATAGGCCTCAGGATAAGGTTTAACGACCTCAACTCTGAGTTCATCAGCACCCGTCAAACGAGCAATGGTGTCGGCAATATTCTTTGTGTGGTTCGTCTTGGAAAAATATACAACCAAGATTTTCGGTTTCTTATCAGCCTGTGCATTGGCCAAACCAGAGACACCGACAGCAGTGCACATACTGAATAACGTAAAAGTTCTGCGATTAATCATTTCGAATCCTTTGTCATTTGGCTGACCTGGTTCATTGCATTCAGAGTCCGCGGGAATCCCAAGTACGGAAGCATGACTCTCAGTGCGTCAACCAACTGTGCTTTTGTTGTACCTTCGCGGAGATTGGCTCCGATATGACTGCGCAGCTGAGCTTCGCAGCCTCCTAAGGTAGCAATTGCACCAAACACAACGAGTTCTCGATCTTTGAGGCTTAATCCGGAGCGAGTGTAGAAATCGCCGAAGCAGAAGTCATACAGGTCGTTGACTCTGAGGTCATATTCATCTTTGGGGACCTGAGACAAAATCTGCTTCATGCGGTCGCTGTTGAGTTTCATGACCATCTGCTCTCCGGATTCTTTTCTGTTCTTATCCGTTACGGTCGTTGCCGTCGGCAGAGGCAATGAAATGTGAGCTTCTTTAAATGCATCGTTGACGCCTTCCATGGTTTCCTGGACACGCCCGATTCCCACATAAGGAGCGCACTGATAAACGATTTCTCTGATTTCGAGCGGCGATACCTTTTCTTTAAGAGCTCTGAGGACAATCTTCTCTGCGGCCTCAGGAAGCGCTTGTGCGGTTACACAGGAAAGGAGAGCACAGTATTTTTGAACCGGACTGAGTGTTGCTCCGCGTTCTTTTTGATCTAAGAGCCTTTCTAGAACGCTATCCAAATACGGATCTTTCGCTTTGCTTGTCTTTGCTTGGCTTTCTTCAACAGAGACTCCGACTAATGCGGCTGCGGAGGCTACAAGGACTGATCTTCTCTTCAAGGTGTTTGTCATCACGAGCTCCTATTTGTTAAGGATATTTTAGGAGGCTCGTATTTTTATCTTTGCCTTGAATGACTCGTATATTTGCCTAATCCTTTTAGGATTAGGCCTCTCTTGTGCAAAACCACGAGTAATATTTGCTTCTTTTTATCAAGGAAAAGTTATGAACCGGAGACGTCCTGGACAGGAGGTTTACCAAACAGGCGCTTGTATTCTCGATTGAACTGCTGAACGCTTTCATACCCGACTTCAAAGGCAGCACTGGATGCGTTGTATGACTCAGTAATCATTAAACGCTTAGCCTCATGAAGACGCAGACGTTTTTGATACTGCAGGGGCGTCAGCGAAGTCACGTTTTTGAAATGGTTATGGAAAGTAGAAGAAGACATGTAGACCATGTCTGCGAGCTCTTGAATACGGATCGGTTCTTTGTAGTATTGTTTGAGCCACTCAACTGCTTTAGATACTCGATTGCTAGGCAAACCGCCTGTGCAAAGCTCTCTAAGGTTGCTGCACTGTGGATCTGTCAGTGCAAAATAGTGGAGTTCTCGCTGAATGCATGGGAACACAAAGTCCATGTCCTCAGGATGTTCTGCGAGACGAAGAAGTCTTAAAAAGCAATCTGAAATTTGAACCGGCATCTTGGCAACGCAAAAAGCATTGCTGTCTTCAGACGGCGGAAACTCTTTCTTTCCCGAGATCTCTCCCATGATTTCGGCCAGCAAAGCGCGGTCGAGTTTCATGGAGGCAGATACAAAAGGACGCTCGGGACTGGCATTAAGGATACGGTAGGAAGTCGGGACTTCCACAGAGGTGACGATCATGGAACCGCCTCCATACTGATATTGATTGTCGCCGACATCGACTATTTTCTCGCCCTGAAAAATCACTGCCATAGAGAGCGTGTAAAAGCAGCTCCGATTGACTGCGTCTTTTTCCAGCACGCTGACGTTAAATCCGGGAATTCTTTTCCAATTCAGGTCATGGGCTCGATGGCCTTCAATTGCCTGATTTATGAATTTTTCTGTTATTTCTTTCTGTTCTGTATCTCGAGTTTCCATGGTCGTTCCTTTTGACGATACAGGATTTCAAAGTGACAATCCGGCGCCATGATCGCTATTGTTACGCGGATTGAAAAGAGAGAAAAGACAAAAAACAGTTAGTCTTTTGCCTGATTCTGTGAGATTTGATTCTTCGGAGAAAGAAATCGCTCAAATTCTCCGTTAGAACCATTTTCCTAGGTGAGTAATTAGATTTTTCTGAGGCTAAAGGACTGCGCCTCATGACCATCCGGAAAAGCGAAAACCCGAAGCTAAACAGCTATCGGGTTTTCAAATAATGGCGTCCTCACGGGGATTCGAACCCCGGTACCGACCGTGAAAGGGTCGTGTCCTAGGCCTCTAGACGATGAGGACGTTGAAACTTAACTTAATAAGTCTCTTTAACTTTTGGTGGAGGTAAGCGGGATCGAACCGCTGACCTCTTGCATGCCATGCAAGCGCTCTCCCAGCTGAGCTATTTGCAAATAATGGCGTCCTCACGGGGATTCGAACCCCGGTACCGACCGTGAAAGGGTCGTGTCCTAGGCCTCTAGACGATGAGGACGTTGAAGCTATACCCTCCACTTCTGCACAAGTTAATTGTGGCGTCCTCACGGGGATTCGAACCCCGGTACCGACCGTGAAAGGGTCGTGTCCTAGGCCTCTAGACGATGAGGACAATTTGCGAAACCCGGTCAAAAAAACCAAGTTTCTAAAATCTTGGTGGAGGTAAGCGGGATCGAACCGCTGACCTCTTGCATGCCATGCAAGCGCTCTCCCAGCTGAGCTATACCCCCGAAAGAAGTGCGATATTACGGGACATTTTTGATCTTGTCAACTCTATCCCCGAAAATCGCATTCTAAAAAGTAAAAATTAGTTTCCGGCTCTCTGAGTGGCCCACTTCTCCATACCTTCGTTGAGGCGGGTAAGAACGCGCTCTTGACCGTACAGTTCAAGGGTTGCGTCGATGGACGGTGTCTTTTCAGCGCCTGTCACCAAAACGCGCAGAGGAATTGCAAGGTGCAAAACTTTGACGCCCTGCTCATCCATGATTTCTTTCATCAAGCCATAAATGTTCTCTTTCTTCCATTCGATGGAAGGAGCTTTACGGACGAAAGCAGCCATCGCTTCGAAAGAAGCGTCTTCCTTGTCCTTGAGCTGCGCAGGCAGAGAAGAAGAAGCAACCGGATTGTTATGGCAGAACAGCATTGCTGCCTTTGCAAGAGCCTGCAGGGTGGGTTCGCGGCTCTTCAGAAGAGCCATAACGCCGGGAAGGTCCTTGACCAGGCTCAGATCGCCGCCGAGTTTTTCAATTCTCGGTTTGACAAGCTCTGCAAGCTTCTTGTCGTCATATCCTTTGATGTATTCGTGGTTCAGCCAGTCCAGTTTCTTCATACTGAAGCGGGCCGGAGAACGGCTGCAGTCGGAAAGCTCAAACCATTCGGCCAGCTGTTCGCGAGTGAATTTTTCGTCGTCTTTGTGGCCCCATCCCAAGCGAGCGAGATAGTTGAACAAGGCTTCCGGGAGGTAGCCTTCTTCGTCGTACTGCAGAACGCTGACGGTACCGTTGCGCTTAGAAAGCTTCTGGCCGTCTTCACCGTGGATCAAGGGCAGATGTGCGAACGTCGGCAGAGGTGCGCCGATAGCGTTGTAAAGGTTGATCTGACGCGGAGTGTTGTTGATATGGTCAGCACCGCGAATGACGTGGCTGATCTGCATATCCCAGTCGTCAACAACAACGGCAAAGTTGTAAGTCGGGATGCCGTCGCCTCTCATAATCACGAGGTCGTCTAATTCAGAATTTGCAACGGTAATTTCGCCGTAAACTCCGTCTTCCCATGTCACAACGCCGTCGTCCGGGTTGCGGAAACGGATAACCGGAGTGACGCCTTCGGGAATAGGTTTGCCGACACAGTTTTCAGGACGCCAGCGGCCGTCATAGCGAGGTTTCTCTCCGCGGGCTTTCTGTGCTTCACGCATCTCATCGAGCTCTTCCTTTGTGGCATAGCACTTGTAGGCCAAGCCTTTAGCCAAGAGCTGATCCACTACTTCTTTGTAACGAGGAAGACGGTTCATCTGATAGACCACTTCCTTGTTGTCATAGTCGAGGTTGAGCCACTTCATTGCGTCCAGAATCACTTGAGTTGCTTCAGGAGTGGAGCGCTCGCGGTCGGTATCTTCAATACGGAGAAGGAATTCACCGCCGAAATGACGGGCAACGGCCCAACAATAAATCGCAGTACGAGCGGTTCCCAAATGCATCATTCCTGTAGGACTCGGAGCAATGCGAGTACGGACTTTTGTAAACATGGTTCTAAACTAATCCCGTGAATATTAAATTTCCCGCAAATAAGCGGGGCGAGCATAAGTTTTGATTTTACCGCGTTAGGCCTTGACTGGACACGGACCTTTCCGTGCAATCAAGAGGCAAAAATAAAGGTCGGCCAAAATCGACCGACCTGGGTTCAGCAAATGAGCCTTTTAACTGACGTACTGCCAGAGGATGAGCAATACAAACTGGCCTGAAAGAATTCGCAGAAACATCGCCAAAGGATAAACCGTGGAGTATGCAACTGCAGAAACATTCTTTTCCGTCAGTGTGCTGGCATAGGCTAGCGTGGGTGGATCGGTCGTCGCGCCGGCAATCATGCCCACGATGCTGTGGTAGTTCATCTTATAGACCTTGCGGGCGATACTTCCGATGACCACTAAAGGAATAATCGTGATAAACAAACCGAGGAAGGCATAGAGGAGCCCGTTGCCTTCGAGGATTGCGTCGACGAAAGGACGGCCGGCTGCCAGACCCACACTTGCAAGGAACAATGCGATGCCCATTTCTCGAAGCATCAGGTTGGCTGATGCCGTGGTGTAAGTAATGAGCTTGAAATTCGGACCGTAGTAGCCCAGCAAAATCGCAACAATCAGCGGACCGCCTGCCAAGCCTAATTTCAGAGGAACCGGCATTCCTGGGATGGCGATCGGAAGGCTGCCGAAAAGAATGCCTACTGCGATACCGAGGAAAATAGAAATCAGGTTCGGATGGTCCAGTTTCTTTTCCTGATTGCCGAGTTTGTCGGCCAAACGGCGAATTGAGCGTTCCGGACCAACGCAGTAGACCACGTCACCGATCTGAAAACGAAGATGCGGATACGGAAAAAGCGTCATACCAGCGCGGAAAATACGCGTGATATTGACACCGTCGTAGCGACTTAAGTGCAGGTCATGAACAGTCAAGCCGTTCATGGCGCTTCGGGTCACACGAATATTGCGCGCTGTAATCGGAGAACTTTCCGTTGCCAAGTCGACATCTTTATCTTCAGAACCGCAAAAAAACGTAATGGCATCTTTGTTTTCAGCGGAAGCAACAATACGCATCACGTCGCCGACGTGGACCGTGTCCTTAGCATGAGGACTAATAATCGTTCCGTCATGCAGCAATCGAGAGCAGATAAAGGGACGGCCGATAAAGTTGCGGAGCTGCTCCAGCTGTTTACCTTCTAAAGCCGCATTTGTGACTTTGACGTGGAAGAAGATAGGGGCTTCGTTGTTTTCTTTTTCCGATTCTTCCCACATGCGGTCTTCTTCCTTGAGATCAATACGGAAGATAAAGCGCAGGCAGATAGACGTTGCGATGATGGCCACAACGGCGAGCGGATAGGCGCATGCATAGGCGACGGCAATATCTTCGCCTTTGTAATCCAGCATGTTTAATGCTTCCTGCGTGGCACCGAGACCCGGTGTATTTGTCACGGCACCGAAGTAAACGCCGAGCATCTGCGGCAGCGAAACAGTGTCCGAAAATGCGAAATAAAGACCGACCGTTACAGCCAAGCTCAGAAATACTGCTAAAAGCGTAAGCAGATTCAGCTGAACACCGCCGCTTCGGAAGGATGAAAAGAACGATGGTCCGACTTGAAGGCCGATAAAGAAAACAAAAAGAATCAGGCCGAAGTCACGAAGAAAATGAAGAACCGTCGTGTTTACGGTAAAGCCGAAGTAACCAGCCGCTAAACCGGCAAAGAGCACAAAAGTGACGCCGAGCGAGATTCCGAAAATTTTGATTCGTCCGAGCAGCAAACCGACCGTGATGACGATCGCATAAACCAAAAGAATATGCCCGACCGAATTTGAATCGCTCCACAAAGAAACGAGCCAATCCATAGTTTGAACCTTGGGAAGAAATATTTAATAAATCGAGAGCCTTACCAATAGTGATAAGTGCTCTCATAATGTGGAATAAATTTTAATTAGTTCTCGGAAAGAGATCCTTTATTTCCGAGGAAACATCCTATTGTTTTCCCTAGCAAACTTTAAACTTTTGAAGAGTTGCAGGCGTTTTCACTTAAGCCGGATTCATGATTTTGGACAGGTTAGGCTATTGATGAGTGAAAGCTGGCAGGAAAATCTCCTTTGCCGTTTTTATGAATTCTGTCAGAGCGTAACTTTGATATTTCCCTTGCTTCCAAACTAGAGAAACATTGTTTTGAGGAACATCGTCTCCAAGAGAAAAAAGCCGGACATTTCTGGCCATACAATCGTCTGCGATCGTGGATGGAACCAAAGCAGCACCGACGTTAGCCGAGATGAGCGCGGGAACCGTAAGAATGGATTGAGTTTCTAACACAACTTGCGGGGGTACCCTATGCTTCTGACATAAGTCGTAGTAGTACTGATTGAAAATCTGTCCCCTCTTCATAATGATGAAAGGCGTACCATCGAGCTCCTTAAAATCCACTTTCGGGAACTTCTCTTCAAGAGAGGCTTCGCCGGAGGCTCGTTTCGTATAAGGATGATTCGGCGGTAGGCCCACTAATACCTTTTCGCTGTAAATCTCGACAGACTCGAGAGAGGACGGAACCATCGAAGAAATAACAAATGAGCAATCCACCTTCCCGTTATCTGCAAATTCAGCAACTTCCTGAGTCGTCCCTTCCTCTATTCTGACAATCACGTTGGGATACTGTTTTTTATACACAGAGAGTATCGGATTCAATATTGTGGCCGTGCGATATGCTGTCGAACCTATTCTGACAGTCCCGCTCTTTAAACCTTTTCGATCTCTAAAAAACTGTCGGCATTCTTCATCAAGCTGTTGTATTTTTCTTTGGGTCTCAAGAAGATGCTCCCCTTCTTCCGTCAACTTCCAAGGACTTACGGACCTGTCAAAAATCACTATTCCGTACTCAGCTTCCAGTCTCTTGATGTACTGACTTAGTGCAGGCTGTGATAAGAACAATCTTCTGCATGCACCGATAACAGAGCCGCTCTCAATGATGGCTTCCAAGTGATGAAGAATCAGATTTCTCATGTTTATAACATTTTTGTTAATTAGACAAATCATAAATAATATTTTTCAAATGAGATAGCGAAACCTAGAATTTTTCTCAACAAATTCCTGTTTCCTCAACTTCAAAAACCATGTTTGATCTCATCATTCACAACGGAAGGGTCGTTGATTACAAAAACCATCTCGATCAAGTTACCGACATCGCTGTAAAAGACGGTCGAATCGCTTCTATCGGTACTGCACTGGGAAAAGCTAAGAGCCATCTCGATGCAAAAAATCTCCTTGTTATCCCGGGAATTGTCGACAGCCATATGCATGCATCCTCCTGGTTAGGAGGCCCCGACAGCCTGAAAATGCTGGCTTTAGCCGGTGTTACAACTGCCATAGAAATGGCAGGCCCTGTGGACAGCGTTAAAAAATTCATAAAAGAAAACGGGACCGGATTAAATATTGGCTGTCTGGAACAGCTCAGACCCGCCGTCAATCTCAGCTCAAACCATCCTTCATCGCAGGAAATTCTTCGGGCCGTTCAAATCGCTCTTAAGAAAGGAGCCTTCGGAGTAAAACTATTGGGCGGCCATTACCCGCTTGAGCCGGAATCCGTGGATACGTTATTTTCAGTTTGCTCCGAAAACGGAACCTTTTTGGCGGTCCACGCCGGCTCCACGAAGCAAGGATCGAATATCCGCGGAATGGAAGAAATAATCAAAATAGCAAACGGGAGGAGTTTCCATCTCGCACACATAAACGCCTACTGCCGTGGTGCTGTACTTTCTGTGGAAGAAGAGATTCGCAAAGCCGAACAATTGCTCGAAGAACATCCTGAAATCCTTTGCGAAAGCTATCTCTCCCCAATCAACGGCTGTTCAGGAAAGTGTATCGACGGCGTTCCTGAAAGCGGAGTCACAAGAAACTGTCTAATTGCCAAAGGCTATGCACCAACCATCGATGGGCTGAGAGCGGCCATAGAGGAAGGCGCTGCCCATGTTCACGAAAGAGCCGATGGTGTTGTTGTCCTGACGAATAAAGAAAAAGGTTTGAAGATCTGGTCGGAAACTCAGACGGATGTACCTATGAGTTTCGAAGTCAATCCGGCACTTCCTCGTTTCTTTTTCGCTACTCAGAAACGAAAAGACGGTAAGCACTTCCTAGTTGACGCCTTTTGTACTGACGGTGGCGGAATTCCTAGAAACGTCATCATTTCAAGCGGCTTCAGCCTTGTGAAATTAGGCGCCCTCAGCCTGCAGGAGTTTGTCTTCAAGTCCAGTTATTCCGCTACGAGGCTTTACGGTCTCAAAAACAAAGGACACTTCAGTCCCGGCGCCGATGCCGACATCACCATCATTGACTTTGAGCGTCAAAAGCCAATTCATTCTTTCGTAGAAGGCAAAGAAGTACTCGTCGATGGCTACGTTAAAGGGCAAGGAGGCAAATTCATCACAACGCAGGAAGGATTATCGGCTTGCAAAGAATACGAAATCGAACCATACCTCATTGATATCAAAGATATTTTTTCTTATCGCACTGAAAGATTTGCAAAAAATCAATAAAAATCCCATCACCCAAGGAGTTAATTATGTTGTGGATAGGCATCGCTATCGTTATAGGAACTTTTTGGCTCATTTATAAAAATTATGAAGCCCGTTTGGTTCTCTTCTTATCCGGCATTTTGATGACCGTCGTAGGAGTTTTTGTAGCAGGCTCCTCGGTCGGTTTCGGCCAAGCTATTGACGCTTTCGTAAAACAATTAACCAACCCTGGCTTAGTCCCCACTTACACGACCGTCATGGGCTTCGGGTACGTTATGAGCTACACCAAGTGCTCAGACCACTTAGTCAATGCCCTGGTACGGCCTTTAGCCAAAGTTCCCATGCTTGTAATTCCTGGAGCCGTCATCATCACGTGGTTTTTGAACATTGTTCTCCCATCTGCTGTCGGTATCGCTGCAGCTGTCGGCGTTCTTCTTATTCCTGCTTTAATTGCTCTTGGCGTTCCTCCGGTCATGGCCGGAGCTGCCGTTTTCCTCGGTACGTGGGGATCGGTTGCCAGTCCCGGCTTAATGTTTAATCCGCAGGTCGCCGACCTTGCATTCAAAGCCGGCGAAATTAGCTCCCCCGATGCAATGATCGTCATCATGTCTGAATTTTTCCCGGCTTTATGCGGTGCTGTAATTGCAGCCATTATCCTGGCCTTCCTTGCTGTTGCAATGAAAGAAGGCGTAGGAAGTCGTAAATTCTCAGAAGACATTACAAAGAAGGCTGATTGCTCTTTGGAAGTGAATTATCTCTATGCACTGATTCCTATACTCCCACTCTTCTTACTGGTTATTGCTTCTAAGCAAGTCGGCTGGCTGCCCACGAAAATTTTCACCGTACCCTGCTGCATGCTGATTGGAACGGGTGTCGGTCTTATCGTAGGAGTTGTGAACAAACTGAAAGCCGGCGATATCTCTAAAAAGTTCTGCCGCGGCTGCGGAGACGCCTTCTGTGACGTTGCTCTGCTCATCGGTGCCGCTGCGGTTTTTGCCTCCGGCATGAAATCCATCGGTCTTACAGGTGCTCTTGTTGATGCAATGAAAGGCTCTCAATCCATTGCTATGGTTTCGGCAGCTATCGGTCCGTGGCTGATGGCAATTGTATGCGGATCCGGCAATGCTGCAGCACTTGCTTTTAATGAAGTCATCACTCCCCACGCCGCTGATTTCGGCATGACAGTGGTTCAATTGGGTGCCGTTGCGCAAGTCGCTGCAGGACTCGGCAGAACGATTTCTCCTGTAGCCGGGGGCGTCATTGTTATCGCCAGTATTGCAGGCGTCAATCCGATCGACATCTGTAAGAGAACATTTATACCGGTCTGTGTAGCTCTGGTCGTGTTCACGATTGGTATGTATTTCTTCTAAAAATCTTTTCAACTGCTATGTCACAACTTCTGACAAGGTCGTCGACCTTGTCGGAAGTTGTCGTTACGGATGAAACAAATATTAAGCACCAGCCTCTCTGAGCCTTGGAGCAACTGAAGAGGCATTCAAGCTGAAAAGATGGAATGTTGCCGCTGTTTTGAAACACGGAAAGAGAAAACATGCAGGGTAAGGAATGAGTGGCCGCGGCTTTGATTTTTTGCTTGCTACGCTCCTGCATCTACTCCTGCACAAATCAGCTATTTTTAGTCACGTAGTCAGATATAAAAATAGCCTCGGAACCCGAATTAGAGGTTTTTTTGCGACTATTCGAAATATGGTTTGGTGCACGATACTGGTTTCGAACCAGTGACCCCTGCCGTGTGAAGGCAGTGCTCTACCCCTGAGCTAACCGTGCGCTCCAATGAAGCGAGATTCTACACGATTTTTTAATCCTTTTTCTTGTTCTCCTCGAGAGTCTTCTCAACCCCTAGATTTGCAAGGAAATCAGCGCGTTCATTACCTTCGATTCCATCGTGGCCTTTCACCCAAACCCAATCAATCTTATGCGGCTTTGATGCTTCGTAGAGTTTTTTCCAAAGCTCGGCATTTTTTACGGGTGAGCCGTCAGCCGTCTTCCAGCCTTTTTTAATCCAGCCGTAGATCCACGCTGTCATTCCTTGTTGAACATACTTACTATCAGTATGAAGAATTACTTTGCAAGGCTCTTTTAGGCGGCATAAAGCTTCTGTCGGAGCCGTCAATTCCATCTGGTTATTGGTTGTGCTCAAGGCTCCGCCGCAAAGCTCAAGGACATGGCCTTTATATTTCATCCATGCGCCCCATCCGCCGGGACCCGGGTTGCCTTTGCTGGCCCCGTCAGTCCAAATTTCTACTTCTTTCATCTCTAATCTGATCACATTGAATCGGTTTTATGCTCATTCGCTCTTAGGAGCAGGCCGGCGCCCCAAGAAGAAAAATTTCTTGTTCACGGCGCGCCCGACAAGCTTAAAGCCCGGCACTTCTTTTGTGGCACTGATCGCAAAAATTGCGCCGCACTGCGGCCACCAACGATCGCCAGCCTTTTCAATCCAGGAGTCTTCCTTAATCTGAGCGGAAGAAAACGTGAGACCGTAGCATCCGAAAGCCCCTCTGTCTACATGAAATGAGAGCAAGTGAAGCCAGTCGCGAATTTGGAAAACCGACATAAACTGTTTGCCGGGAAGAAAAGTCTTCGCCCCGAAGCGCTGCATTTTAAAACGCAGCCCCCATAAGCTCATTAAATTAAATCCCGTCAGAATAACCCTTCCGCCCGGAATCAATATTCGGTATACCTCTCTCAACAAAGCGTGTGAATCCTCAGAGACCTCCAATGCATGAGGCATAACGACTAAATCTATGCTTTCACTCTCAAAAGGCATTGCTTCAAACAGCATCTGCAAGGGCGTCCTGTCATTCGTTTCTAAGAGCTGAGTCAAAGGCCGCAAAGTCGGCTCCGCGGCAACCTTAAGCCCGATCCGATTGTTCTTTAAAAAATCGATCCCGGTCGCCCCAAGCTGCACCGCGTTATATCCGAAACAATCGGATACCAATTTGTCGTATTGGTTCTGCTCCCACCGCAGGGCATATTGGCCCAGCGATGAAGAGTAAAATTTTTCGAGTGTTATTGTTTCGGCCATAACTGACTGACGTTGCGGACGATGATAATTGAAACACAATCGCATCGATCCGGAATGATTTTCCTTTAAATTGCCTAATAATTGTATCTTTATCCTGACTTCTGAGCACCACTCCGATGTTTTTGAAAACCTCTCTCCGTACCTTGGCTTTGTCTTTAGCATTAGCGCTTCCGTTGTCTCCTTACGCTTCCGAGCCTCCGGGCGAAATTGAAGAAATCGTGACCCCAGGTGCTGATGACGACGAAATCTATACGGTTTGGACACGCGTACGAGACGGCTTCAAGATCCCGAACATGGAGAATTCTGTCGTGGATGAAAACCTCGCTAAATACTCCAAACGTCCGGATTACTTACAACGCATGGCCAACCGCTCTCAGAAGTACCTTTACCACATCATTGAAGAAGTCACCGCACGCGGAATGCCGACCGAAATTGCCCTTCTGCCATTCGTGGAAAGTGCTTTTGTCACAAACGCTAAGTCTCGAGTAAAGGCTGCCGGTCTTTGGCAATTCATGCCGGCTACCGGTAAGCACTATGAACTCGACCAAACAATGTGGAAAGATGAGCGCTACGACGTACTGCAGAGTACGGCTGCCGCCCTCACCTACTTACAGAGACTGCACGACGAATTCGATGATTGGCCGCTTGCCTTTGCGGCATACAATTGGGGAGAAGGCAATGTACGACGCGCGATTAAGCGCAATCAATCATTAGGGCTTCCAACCGATTACATGTCGCTCAAGATGCCTGCAGAAACCCGGAACTACTACCCCAAGCTTCAGGCGATTAAGAATATCGTTCAGAATCCAAACGATTACGGCATCAAACTTCCTACGATCTACAACGAACCTTTTTTCGTTCAAATCTTTAAAGACCAAGATATCGACGTCAAACGTGCCGCAAAACTTGCCGGTATGAGTCATGAAGAATTCAGTACGCTCAATCCTTCTTTCAATCGTCCTGTTATTGTTGCTTCCCACAATCATTCGATGCTAATGCCGACAGATAAGCTCGACCAATTTATCGAAAACTTGGTCGCTTATCGCACCAGCGGAAAACCGCTCTCCAGCTGGACTACCTACCGAGTGCAGCCTGAGGATACCGTTGCTGCGATCGCGCGCAAGGCCCACATGACAGAAGCTGCGCTGCGAGAGGCCAACCAGATTCCCGCAGGCAGAAGAATCAAACCAGGATCCCTAGTTCTCGTCAGCAAGTCCAGCGGATTAGGAAACGCTGAGGATATTTCTTCCGATACGATTGATGCCTCTTTCGCTTTAGCGCAAGACTACCGCCGCGTGACTTATCGCGTACGCCGCGGAGACAACATGAGAAGCGTGGCACGCCGCCTGGGTGTCTCTCCGGCAACAATAATGAAGAGCAACGGCTTGCGTTCCCAACGGCTGCGCGTCGGTCAGACACTTCGAGTCAATGTGCCCATCGTCACTCGCCAGACAACGACCTCCCGCCCTACTACGACAAGGAGCACGCCCGATACACCAGTCGCCTCCACCAAGTTCTATGTGGTTAGAAAAGGCGATACGCTCTACAGCATCGCTAACCGCTACAGCATCACAGCTTCTGCATTGAGAAATGCCAACAACATTTCGGGCAATAATATTTCCGTCGGTCAGCGCCTGACCATCAATGCTTCCGGTACGCCGACCAAACGGCATGTAGTGCTGGAAGAGGTTCCGGAAAGAGTGCAGAAGCAGGTCAGCAAGCGTCCCTTAGCTAAAAAGAAAACCTACAAAGTCAGGAAAGGCGACACGCTTTTCTCTATTGCATCTTCAGCCAACATGTCGGTCAACCAATTGAAAAAGTTAAACGGCATCCGTAATAACAACCTCAAGGTCGGACAAACATTAAAACTGTCTCAATAAGTCCAATTCTTTCTTAATTGAAGCGCAGCGTGCTTTTTGGTCACTGCGCTTTTTTGCGTTTTCGCTATGGTTGATGACTTAATTCTGAATTACGTACTTTTCTGCACCTCCTTTAATTGTTTTTTGCAATTCGCACTGAATTCGGCAAGATTTGAACTTTTGTTCACAAAGTCGCTTAATATTCCATGAGTTTAGAAATTCCTCTGGAAGGACAAGGAAGAACAATGAGTTTGCTCAAAGACAAAAAAATCTTGCTAACGGGTGTGTTATCCAACCGTTCAATCGCCTATGGCATTGCCAAAGCCTGTCATCGTGAAGGCGCTCAGCTCGCTTTCACTTACCAGAATGAAAGATTCTTGGACCGTATTACAGGCTTTGCTAAAGAATTTGACAGCGAAATCGTCCTTCCGCTAGATGTGGCAGATGACGCTCAGATTTTTGCTCTAGCTGAGACTCTCAAGACAACATGGGGAGGCTTAGACGGTGTAGTTCACTCTATCGGTTTCGCTCCGCGCGAAGCCATTCAAGGAGACTTCTTGGAGGGCTTATCTCGGGATGCCTTCAAGACGGCTCTGGACATTTCCGCCTATTCTTTCCCGGCACTGATCAAAGCGCTTGTTCCTCTAATGGAGGGTCACCCTTCATCGGTGCTGACGCTCACTTATTTAGGCAGTGAGCGTGTTGTGCCGAACTACAACACCATGGGTGTCGCCAAGGCCGCTCTTGAAGCTTCTGTTCGCTATCTTGCCAACAGCCTCGGACCCAAAGGCATTCGGGCAAATGCAATTTCCTCCGGTCCGATCAAGACTCTAGCTGCAAGCGGTATCAAAGACTTCTCCAAAATCTTAAAGTACATGGAAACGGCTGCTCCACTCAGACGCACAGTCACAATTGATGAAGTCGGCAACACGGCAGCCTTCCTGCTCTCTGACTACGCTTCCGGCATTACGGGCGATAATGTATATGTTGACGCCGGCTTCCACGCCGTTGCCGTCCCTGATATTTTGGAATAAGGATTCAATATGCATTTTTGGGCTTTCATCGGAAGTCTTCTGCTTGCTTCCGGCATTGCTATGGGCGCCTACGGTGCGCATGGGTTGCGGGCCATTGTGGATGTGCCTCGTTCCATCGAAGCCTTTGAATACGCTGTTCAGTACCAACTGATCAGTGCTTTGGGTTTCTTTGCGATCGCTTGGGCAACCAACCATTTCAAAGCCGGCTTGGTTAACTTGGCCGGTCTTCTGCTTCTAATCGGCTCGATCGGCTTTTCACTGAGCATTTACTTGCTGGTCCTTGCTCAGTGGAGACCGTGGCCCCTCGTCACCCCGATCTCCGGCGGATTTATGATCGCCGCGTGGATAGTTATGGCTCTGGCCTGCCTGACCTCTAAGCCGAAGCACAGCTCTTTCTATTAACTTGTTTTGTTCCTGAAGATCGATGCTCTCTTCTCTGCCTTATCCGCTTTTATTTGTGTCCGACTGCTCAGAGCGGCCGCCGCAAAAGTACATCGACAGGTATTTGAGCCCGGCGCTGCTGAAATACGCAGCTGATCATCCTCTGGAACAAAACGCTGTCCTCTGGAGCCGCTTGCTCCTTCTCTCCATTCCCTATCAGCAATATCCTGATGATCCCCCTTTGATGATTGTCTCGGATCGTTTTACCAAAAGTCTGACGCTCGGAGGAGATTCCTATCATTACTGCAGGACCGACTGGCAAGGAAACAATCTGGCATTGGTTGTCTCCGATCTTCCCGTTTTTCTGTCCTTTCGATCATTTGACTCCGTCAATGACCATCTGAAAGAAATTGCCAGACTTCGTTTCCCAGCGATTATTAACAATTGGATTGACCGTCAGGAGAACCCGGAACTCGCCTTTTACCAATACTGGACGCTGAGCGAATGCCTGAAGGACCGAAACGATCCCACGGTTCGAATCAAAATTGACGACGACGATTGTTTAACCGTCAGAGGCTCGAGCGTACTCCTGCGTGAGACCTTCCAATTTTGGACATCTGAAGATTGGATCTGTACGGTTCAGGGACCGGGCTTAACAAATTTACTATACGCAGTTCGAAAACCGGAAAAAACCCTTCAGCTGCTTGATGAAGCATTCGAAAAATTTGGTACGGAGTAAAGAGTAGACAATGACAAAAGAATTCAGCACCGTCGGAGTTTTCGGAAAACGAGACTCTCTCGATTATGAACCTCTGCGCATTATTGCCGAGCTTCTTATTAAATCCGGACGCCAAGTTCTGTTGGAGAAAAAGCCGGCGGAAGCACTTTCGCTCGGAGAAGGTTACACCCGTGACGAAATTGGCAAAAAATCCGACCTCATTATCATTTACGGCGGCGACGGAACTTTCTTAGGCGTTTCCCGCCGCATGGCGCACTACGATGTACCCTTCATCGGTATTAACGCCGGTCGTCTCGGTTTTGTGACCGACATTCCGTCAGACAAAATGGTCGAAGAAATTTCCGAAATCCTGAGCGGCCACTATTACACCGACACCCGGTGCCTCCTTGAAGGAATTCAGATTCGCGACGGCAAAGAGATTTACCGCAATGTCGCAGTCAACGAAATCTGCGTTTCCCGAGGCAACTCCGGCGGCATGATTGAAGTGTCGGTCTCGGTTAATAAACTTCCGATGAGCCGCCAAAGAGCAGACGGTTTAATTGTTTCCACGCCGACCGGTTCGACGGCATATGCACTAAGCGTCGGCGGTCCGATGATTTATCCCTCGGTTGCTTGCACACTTCTCATTCCGGTTGCGCCGCATTCCTTAGCGAATCGTCCGATCGTGATTCCGGAGAACTCTCTGATCGAAATTACCGTGACAGATATGAGAGATGCCACTCTTTATTTCGATATGCAGGATAATTCCGAGGTTTTAGTAGGTGATATCATTAAGGCCTCCCCCTACCCGCATCGCGTTAAAATTCTCCATCCAAGTCGACACAACTACTTCGATACGTTGTGCAAAAAGTTACATTGGAACTACCTTCCCACGGACCGATAATCTCTCATGCTCTGTTCACTGAACATTCGCGACTTTGTCATCGTTGACAAACTTGATTTGGAATTTTCAGACGGTTTTACTGCACTGACCGGTGAGACCGGCGCAGGCAAATCGATCCTTATTGACGCACTTCAGCTCCTTTTCGGCGCTCGCTCCGATCCGGAAGTTATTCGCTCCGGCGCCCAGAAGTCTGACCTTACGGCCAGCTTTACGATCAACGACAAGATCAAAGCCTGGCTTGAAGAGCGAGAGCTTTCCGGCCTCAACGGAGAGCTGGTTTTAAGAAGAACTTTGGACATCAAAGGCCGAAGCCGTTCTTGGATCAACGGCACAACCTGCTCTTTGTCTCAGTTAAAAGAACTCAGCCATATGCTGGTTGTGGTTCATGGTCAGCATGCCCACCAATCTCTGCTTCGCAAAGGCTCTCAGCTTGAAATGCTGGATGCTTACTCCGGTTTGCGTCCTCAGGTTGATGCGGTTCGTTCCGCCTGGACGCAATGGCGCGAAGCACAAAAAACGTTGGAAGAGGCTCGTGAAAGACAGGCCTTCAATCAGGCTGAGCTTGAACGCATGAAATGGTTCTTGGAAGACATGAAGGAGCTTTCTCCGGTTAAAGGAGAATGGGCTCGTATCAACGAAGAACACACACGTCTTTCTCGTTACAACGACATAATTGATTCCTGTCAGAAGGCTCGTGAGGCCCTCACGGAAGCAGACTACAGTGCATTAGAGCTGGTCGACTCTGCCATCAGTGCGATCGGCGACGTGTCGGACGTCGATGCGAAACTCGAGAAGATCTACACGCAGCTCAACGATGCACGTGAAATCATTGACTCTGCCTCCGATGATGTCGAACACTATTTAGACCGCACGGATTTTGACGAAGGCCGTTTCGAAGAACTCGATCAAAGAATCAACCTTTATCTCGAATTGGCTCGCAAATATCATGTCGAGCCGGAAGAGCTTTACGCAGAGATGCAGAAAGTCTCCGAGAAGGCAGCTGAGATGGAAGGGCTGAGTGATCTGACGGCGCTCTTTAATAAAGCGCACAAGGCAAAGACGCAGTACGACAAACTTGCCGGAGAACTCTCGAAAGAGCGAAAAAAAGGCGCGTTGAAGATGCAGAAGAGCATCACAGACGTCATGCAGACTCTGGCGATGGCCGGCGGTTCTTTTGAAGTTGCGGTGACACCTGCCGAAGCACCTTCTTCTGTAGGTATTGATCACTGTGAATTTTTGGTTGCAGGCCACGCCGGCGTTCCTCGCCGGTCTCTATCCAAGGTTGCGTCCGGCGGTGAACTGGCTCGTATCAGTCTTGCGATCGCCGTAACCGACACAATGACTGCTACCGTCGATACGTTGATCTTTGACGAAGTGGATTCCGGCATAGGGGGCGCCGTTGCAGAAACAGTCGGTCGTCTTCTTGCTCAGCTCGGCGAACACCAGCAAGTTCTCTGCGTTACTCACCTTCCCCAAGTCGCTAGCTGCGCCTCTCAACACTTCAAGATTGAGAAAAAATCGACAGGAGAAGGCGAGGCGCCGGTTTCCAATGTTTATCCGCTTACCGATGACCAGAGAGTCCAAGAAATCGCCCGCATGCTCGGCGGCCTGACGATCACTCAGAAAACTCTAGATCACGCTAGGGAGATGCTTCGGCGCTAATCACTCAGAAAAAGAAAGGATCCAAAACTGCGGATCCTTTCTTTTTTGCCATAGTGAAAACCGTTGTCTGTTACTTCTGTTCTGCCTTGTGTTTTCTGCATTCCGGGCAAACGCCGTAAAGTGCCATCGAGTGATCCACCAGCTCATAGCCGTGTTTCGCTGCAACTTCGGCTTGGCGTTTTTCGACTTCTTCATCGACAAATTCGACGACCTTGCCGCACATCACGCAAATCAGATGATCATGGTGGTGTCCGTCGTCCAGCTCAAAAACTGCTGTGCCGTGTTCAAAATTTCTGCGTGTCAGAATCCCGGCAGAAGCAAACTGGGCCAAGACGCGGTAAACCGTGGCTAATCCGACGTCTTCTCCCACGTTGACGAGCTCTTTATAAACTTCTTCAGCGCTCAGATGACGGTCTTCTCCGGCTTTAGCTCGCTCCTGAAAAATTTCGAGAATCTTGAGACGAGGCCCTGTAGCTTTTAAGCCGAGGTTTTTTAAATTTTTGGCATTTTCTTGTTGTGTATCTGGCATGTTTTATTCCAACCTCGAGATTTACAAGTTCGATGGTTCTTAGATTTAATCTTATCGATTATCATACAGGCTTGATAATATTTCTACACCCTCTTTCCGGAAATGAAACGGTTTATTTTTTGCGCTCTTATCCCTTTAACACTTTTATCGGGCTGCTCATCCGTTGGAGACCATATCCCCGGATGGCTCAAGCCTTATACCCCTGATGTTCATCAGGGCAACGTCGTTACCTCCGAAATGGTCGACGCGCTCCATGAAGGCATGACTAAAAACCAGGTTATCTTCCTGCTAGGCACTCCTGCGCTGCGTAACTTGTTCCATAAAGAACAGTGGAATTACGTTTACTTCCTTAAACCTCGTTTCGGAGAAACAAGCATTCGTAAGCTTGAAATTACTTTCGACGAGGATGGACGTGTAGAAAGTTTCAAATCCGACAGGATGCCGGATGAAACAAATGCCGACTTAGCGATCCTCGGTGAACGCGCCAGAGAAAGCACCCTGAAGCGTCAGGGAGAACTGGAAAAAGAAAAACAGGAAGCTCCGGTTACGGATGGAACTCAGCAACCTACAGAAACCGAGCAGGCTAAAGAAGAGACCGCTGAAACCCCGGCCGCACAGTAATCGGGAGCCCATACCAAACGCAGCTCACGGCACCGAAAAACGGTGCCGTTTATTTTTGTGAGATCTTAATCGGTCGGATTATCGGCAATTTTAGAGTACATTTAATAGTTAACTGCGGAGCGCCCCCGACGGTATGTGAAGAAATCTGCCTTCTTGCTGTCATGAGTGTTCCCGTTCCTAACTACAAATCAAACATCGGAGTATTTATGGTCAAAATCGCAGTCGCCGGCGCCAAAGGACACATGGGCAAAATGATTATTGATGCCGTTTGGAACACCGAAGGGGCCGAACTTGTCGCAGCACTCGCGCACAAAGGAACCGACAAATGGGAAGCCGATGAAGATGCCGGCGCCTCTTTGGGCTACAACACGGGCGTCAAAATTACGGACGACTACAATGTGCTTCGTACCTGCAGTGCACAAGTACTGATCGACTTTACTCGACCGGAAGGAACTAAGGAATTTTTGAAGATCTGTGCAGATGTCGGTATTGGTATGGTGATCGGAACGACTGGATTAGATGCGGAAGGCAAGGCTGCGATTGAAGAGTCAGCCAAAGTCATCCCTATTGTGTTCTCACCGAACATGAGCGCCGGTGTAAACGTTACCTACAAACTCCTCGAACTCGCCGCCAAATTGCTCAAAGACTATGACGCGGAAATCTTTGAAATGCATCATAGTCGTAAAGTGGATGCGCCCAGCGGAACCGCCATCGCCATGGGCAAAGCAATTGCCGAGGCTCGCGGACAAAAATTAGAAGACGTTGCCGTATGGGCTCGTGAGGGTCACACCGGTCCGAGAATCCCAGGTTCCATCGGTTTTGCCGCTCTGCGAGGCGGAGACGTGGTCGGAGACCATCAGGTAACTTTTGCCGGAAACGGAGAACGAATTGTGATTTCTCACTTGTCGAGCTCCCGTGCCGGCTATGCACAAGGCGCTGTCAAAGCCGCGATCTGGGAAGCAGGTAAAAAGCCGGGACTTTATTCCATGAGCGACGTTCTCAGTCTGTAACTTATGAACCGAGAAGAAGCTTTCAAAATTCTAGAGGCCAGAATCCTTGAGCTTCTGAGTCGCATCAGCCATCTTGAGGAGGAGAACGCACGTCTCCAAAAAGACCTCTCCTCGAAGGCTGCTCAGCTGCAGGCTGCGCAAGCAAAGGTCAATATTGCCGCCGAACAGCTCCATGTCGAACTCGAACGTCTTAAAGCCATTAAAGACCGATACCGGAACCCCTGATTTCTATGCTTTACACGATAGCGATTCAAAATTTAAGGCTACAAGTCTCCGTGCCGGACTCCACTGACACGGCGGCTCTCGATAAGGTCGTCCGAGAATTCAATGATCATCTCATGACATTTAACGGCGGCAGATCAGTGGAGCTGTTCGAAAGTAAGGAAGTGAAGCTTTTGATTTTTACGCTTATCTCTTTCATTCTCGGAATGCAAAAGAAGCAGGAACAAACGCACGAGACGGCAGCAGCTCTGGCAAAAGAGAATGAAAAAGTAAACATTCGTGACGACCAGGAAACCCTCGAGAAGATCAAAAAACTAATTTCCCTTTGCGACAGAGGACTTACGAAACATCCGTGATTTTGACAGAACCCGAATAGCGCAATTAGCTTTAATACGGACTTTAAAAATTTTTCGAGAAGGCTACAATACAAATCGTCCCCTGCGAAATTCGAGCATCGGCTGTTGTTCTTTGAACCAATACTCTAGTTTCGGGGGCTGTTTGTCAGCCATTAAGTTGAGCGGCACGCGTTGCTGCTCCTTGTGCCTGGCATAGGCCTCCACCCTGAACCCTCGGTTCAGGACTCAAGCCGGACGGTTTCGGCGGGAGACACAAAAACGCTCTCGGACTTCGAGAGCTTTTTTGTGCCCGAAAAACGCCGCTCTCCTCAGTAGCAACAAATCAAAACTAAAAAATTCAATACATTAACTTTAGTCTTACAATACCCGCAATATTGTCTTAAATGTCTCAAAAGACGAAACAAAACCATTGAGACTCAACCCTAACTTAAGAAGAAAAGAATTATGTCTTTTACGATCAAGCTAGCCGGGACCCCTTATGAATTCCAGGCTGAAGCCTCCGAAACTATCCTACAAGCCGGAGATAAAGCCGGTTTTCTGCTGCCGAGTGCCTGCCGCAGCGGAGCCTGTGGGGCCTGTAAAGCTCAAGTCCTTTCCGGCACCGTGGCACTAGGCCCGCATGAGCCGTTTGCGCTGACTGAAGCTGACCAAAAGCTCGGACTAACTCTGCTTTGCAGTGCCAAGGCAACATCCGACTGCGAAATTAAAGTCCGAGACGTCAAACTCGCTCAAAAGAAACCCGAAGGCGTTCAAGCTGAAATCGTTGAAAAAACGCTGCTTGATCCGTCCATCATGCGCTTAGTTTTGAAGCGTGCTGACGGCGCCCTCTTTGAATTCAAGGCCGGCCAGACCTATGCCGTAGAACTCCCCGGCAATCAGAAGCGCTATTACTCCGTGGCCAGCTCTCAGAACCAGAAAGAGACCGTCGAATTCCTGATTCGTAAAGTCACGAACGGCATGTTCACCGGCATGCTCTTCTCCGACATGATTCGCGTCGGCGACAAGATGCGCCTCAAAGGACCGGAAGGCACCAGCACTTTCCAGACACCGAAAGGCCGTAAAGCCGTCTTCCTAGCTACCGGAACCGGCATTGCTTCCGTCAAGAGCATCGTTTCTACACTGGTAGAGAACAACGACCTCGAAGGCCGTGAGCTCTTCATTTATTGGGGTGTTCGCACTTCTCAGGAACTCGTTGTCGGAGAAATCTTCGAAGAATGGGCTGCCGCTCATCCGCAGATTCATTACACCGGAGTGGTTTCTCGCGAAGACACCTGGCCCGGCGCCAAAGGTCACGTTCAGACATTTGCCGCTGCCGACAACGGCGATATGACCGACATGGATGCTTACCTCTGCGGCAGCAACTCCATGATTAAAGCCGCAGTGAACTATTTAACAGCTCGCTGCGGCCTTCGTGAAGATCACATCTTCATGGACAACTTCGGTTTCTAATCTTTCCGACGGCAGGCCCAAATCCAAAGGCCTGCCCCGATAATAATCATCGGAAGCGAAAGCCATTGGCCTCTGGAAAGATCCAGGGCCTGTAAGCCAAGATAGCTGTCAGGCTCGCGGAAGAATTCCACGACAAAACGAGCCAGCCCGTAACCGAATAAGAAGAGACCCGAGACTGCACCTGGGGGTCTCTTTTTTATTGAGTAAATCCAAACAACGAGGAACAGCACCAGTCCTTCCAATGTTGCTTCGTAGAGCTGAGAAGGATGACGCGGAACGCCGTCCCCGGCCTGCGGAAAAATCATGCTCCAGGGCAAGTCCGCGGAAGTAACTCTTCCCCAGAGTTCACCATTAATGAAGTTTCCGAGTCGGCCGAAGAAAAATCCCAACGGCACGAGCGGAGCGACGAAATCACCGACGGTAAGAATAGATTTCTTGTTTCTCCACGCAAAATAAAAGAGCGCAAGGATGACGCCGATAAACCCGCCGTGCGCACTCATTCCGCCCTGCCAGACAGAGAAGATTTCAAGCGGATGGCTCAGATAGTATTCAGGCTGATAAAGCAGCACAAAGCCCAAGCGGCCGCCGACGATCACGCCGACCATACCGACAAAGAGTAAATCTTCAAGATTTGCCTTGGTGATTCCTCTCCATTCCTGGCGGCAGCGGTAAAGGCCCAAAAGGTAGAAAAGCGTAAAACCGATCAGATACATCAGTCCGTACCAGTGCACGGCTAAAGGCCCGACCTGAACGGCAATCGGATCAAACTGAGGATGTACCAGCATTACTTAGGCCTCGTATTCCGAACGAAGGTTTTCGACGTAGCCTTCTACGTCTTCCAAGATTTCCAGACCGTGCTCATCAGCACCTGCTCGGACTTCTTCAAGCTCTTCGTAGAACTGAGTAAACGTTCTGACTCCTCCTAAACCTTTGACAAGCTTGTTGTACTTGTGGAGACGCCAAAGTCTTTCCGTTTCCGGAGTGAGTGCATACTCAGGATAGTTGCGGCCCATGAAATACAGCGTAAGTTCGGCTAGGTCTTCTCGATCAAACTCAAGTCGATCGAAAGCATCTGCCATCTCTTCAGGGGGCAAGGCCCTAAAGGTCGCCATCTTGCGAGCGTCCGAGTTACTGGGAAAGCCCCCGCTGTAAAGTGCTTCTTCCGGAATGTCTTTGGCGTGCTCTTCGGCCTTTCTATCTGCCAGCGCCATAAAGAGCGACAGAAGTTCGGAAAGGCGATCTGCGGAAGCAAGAATCTTCGAAGCGTTTTCTGAGTAATAAGCGGCCGGGTGCTCAAATAAGCCTTGTCCGTTCTTAGTGATCCATACCGACATGCCTTTCATGAGGAAGGGCTGTTTTTTGGTCTTAATGCGCACGAACGGCAGCGGTTTAATGCCCTGCTCTTTTTGCTCGCGCGTCACGAAAGATCTTTCCTTCATGTCTTTTTCTGTAATAGCCCACATTTCGTTCGGATCGGCAGAAAGATCCCAGCAAATCCATTCGTTTCGAACAGAGGGGTTCTCAAACAGCGGCATCACCGGTCTTAAGCCTCTGCGGTGATGAAGACTGTAGCGATCGACATATAGAAGCGGTCGCTTTTCGTTCAGAAGCTCGACAATCTTGTCGGACTTGCTGATCGAGAGTGCGTACTCCCAAAGACGGGGATTCTTGCTTGCAATCAGTTTGGCAAGCTGCAAGGTGGCAAAGGCATCCGAGCTTGCATCGTGCGCATGGCAATGAGGCAGATTGTTTGCCGGAGTCAGGCGATCCAATTTGAAACAAACGGTGCCGTCTTCTTTTGTGGGCCAATTCAAAATTTGAGGTGCCACAGCATAAACGGCAATCACTAAGAGAAAAACGTCGAATCGTCCACGCCCTTCTCCATACTCGGTGTCGTATGCCGGCAGCAGATTGCGCCAGAACATGAAGCGCGTCATCTCATCGTCGTAATTGCGATTGTTGTAGCCGATTGTGATCGTGCCGGGTTTGCCCATTTCATCACGAATGACTTTGGCGAAATCAGCTTCGGCCAGCGCGTTTTCTTCATCCATGAGCGACATCGGCGTAATACCCGTCACCAGAGAAGATCCCGGGGACGGGATGTAGTCGTCTGCAAGCTGGGCATAAAGCACCATACTTTGTCCGATGATATTGAAGTTGGTATCGGTTCGAAACGATCCGTACTGCACAGGGCGGTCTTTGCGCGCTTCTGTTCCGAATGTTTCGTAGTCGTACCAAAGGTAACTTGTTGAATTGTTGACAGTATCGGTCATGGACTTTTCGCAAAATTAGGTAGGCCAATATTACAAGAAACCGCCGTTAACCAACACGTTCGCGGATGCTGAAAGCGTAAAAAGACGAAAGCCGGCGTTTCCGCCGGCTCATGCCCTAAATCTTACTCAGATTACATCGCCAAATAGGCTTGTCTGATCATGTAAAGGCAGACGAAGCACAGCAGGCAGGCAAAGATCTTCTTGAGCGGTTTTGTGTCGATAGAGTGAGCGACTTTTGCTCCGAGCGGTGCAAACAGCACACTGGTAATCGCAACGGAGAACAAGGCAGGAATACAAATGTAGCCCAGGTCAATCGGCCAGGGAGGCAGACCCGATACGTTCCAACCGCTGATGATGTAGCCGATGGTGCCGAAGAGCGCGATAGGGAAACCGAAAGCAGCACTGGTTGCCACGGCATTCTGCATTTTGACGTTGCACCAAATCATCCAAGGTACAGAGATAAAGCCGCCCCCTGCGCCGACTAAGGCCGAAAGAATACCGATTGCGATGCCCATGAAAAACTTACCGATCGTTCCCGGCAAGTTGCGGTCCGGACGCGGAGATTTGTTCAAAAACATCTTGAACGCGGAGAACCCGACGAAAGCCGCAAAAATCAAAGACAGCCAGAATGTCGGCAACCAGCCTGCGATCTGTGCACCGACAACCGCACCGACCAAAATGCCGGGAGCTACGGAAGCCACGACATTCCACAAAACAGCACCGCGTTTATGGTGTGCTCTGACGGAAGAAAGAGAAGTAAAAGCGATGGTTGCCAGCGATGTTGCAATGGCAACATGAACGATATGTTCATGGGGAATCAAACTCGACGGGATCAGCATAATCAGGAACGGTGTAATGATCATGCCGCCGCCGATACCCAAAAGGCCTGCCATAAATCCCGTAAAGCAGCCTAATAAAGCCATAAGACCGATTGTTGTGAGTGCCACTTAATCCTCTTGTATGGTTTGAGAATTTGAAATTTTGAATAGGAAAAATCTTAGCGCTTATCTTCGTTTTTTAACGGCTTTTCGCTGGAAGTGGCGTAAATACTAGGTTTGCGAAATAAGATGCGGCTGAAGCGCTTTCCACTCGTCCTCATTCACAGGCGTGATCGACAGGCGGTTGCCCTTCTGAAGAACCCGCATTCCTTCACAACCCGGAATCGTTCTTAATTCAGCGATAGAAACGAGTTTGACTTTATGAAGAATATGCACATCGACTTGAACCCAGCGGGGCTTCGCCTGAGTACTCTTCGCGTCGAAATATTCTGAAGTTTCATCAAACTGCGTCGGATCCGGATAAGGTTCAGAGGCAATTTCACCAATACCGACGATGCCGGGCTGAGCACACGAAGAGTGGTAGAAAAGGACCGGGTCTCCGATCTTGCAAAGATCGCGCATGAAATTGCGGGCCTGGTAGTTACGCACGCCGAACCAACCAACCTTGCAGTCCTTCATGCCGAGGACATCGTCAACGGAAACTTCGCTTGGCTCCGACTTCATCAGCCATGCATAATGCTCAAAACCTGCCATAATTTGTTTACCTCTATTTACTGAGAAGCTCCTTATATCATGTCTTCAGACTCAGTCCAACTTTGTTTGTCCCGCAAGACCGGAGAAATGCTTCACAGGCTCCGTGCCAACCGTCCTCTCGTTCACTGCATTACCAATGAAGTCGTGCAGGAATTTACGGCCAATGTTCTGCTTGCCGCAGGAGCCTCGCCCGCGATGGTTGTGGGCGAAGGCGAAGCCGAATATTTCGCCGGCATCGCCTCTGCACTCTCCGTAAACGTGGGCACCCCCTACGAAGCCCGCATCGAAACCATGAAGAAGGCCATTCGCGGAGCCGCTGCAGCAGGCAAGCCTTGGGTGCTCGACCCGGTTGCCGCAGGCGGTATTCCTTGGCGTGACAAAATCATTTTTAAGCTTTTGGAAATGCATCCGACAGCTGTCCGAGGCAACGCTTCCGAGATTCGTTTCTTAGCCGGTGTAGGCACCGGAGGCAAAGGCGTCGACAGTCTCGATGATTCTTCTTCCGCCATTGAGGCCGCCAAAACCTTAGCTCGAAAGTACAAAACATTTGTTGTCGTGACCGGATTGAAGGACTACGCAACAGACGGTGAACGCGTGCTTTGCGCCGTCGGGGGCAGTGAAATGATGACGTTGGTCGTCGGAACCGGCTGCTCACTTTCCGCACTGCTCGCCGCCTTCCTCGGGGGAGCTGAACGCTCGCTTGAAGCATGCATTGCATGCTGTGACTACGTAAACTACGCCAACGATACCGCTTCCACTCGCTCAAGCGGTCCGGGATCCTTCCATTTTCAATATTTGGATGCCCTCTATCAAATCCGTCCTGAGGACTTCAGAAAATGAAATCCGGCAAGAAATTAGATCTTTCTCTTTACCTTGTCCTGGATGCCAACCTTTGCAAAACGCCTGAAGGAATGGCTGAGACAGCAAGAAAGGCCGTAGAAGGCGGATGTACCGTTGTGCAACTTCGTGCGCCGGAGTGGAAAAAGAAAAAACAGCTTCGAGCTGCCTTTCTTCTCAAAGAGCTCCTCAAAGACACGGATGTGCTTTTCATTGTGGATGATCACATTGATATCGCTTTGCTCAGCGGTGCCGACGGTGTTCACGTCGGACAGGAAGACATCGATCCTAAGTACGTCAGACAGCTTTTAGGTCCTGATGCAGTAATCGGTTTATCTGTCGGCAGTATCAAAGAATTAAACACGATCGGACCTGATGTGGATTACATCGGAATCGGCCCGGTGTTCTCTACCAAAACGAAGGTCGATGCGGGCGCAGCTGTTGGCTTAGGCCTGCTTGAGTATATTTCTAAAGAAGCGGGGCTCCCAAACGTTGCCATCGGCGGCATCAATCAAAGCAATGCCGCAGACTGCATTCATCACGGAGCCGACGGAGTCGCAGTCGTTTCAGCAATTTGCGGCGCGGAAGATCCGAAAGCTGCCGCAGCTGCCATCAAGAAAGCCGTTAACGACGCGCTTTCGATTTAGATTTTTCGGCCGTGCTCGCGGATTCGGGTGCTGCCTTTCTATCTGTCCATTTCATCAGCCCGAAGAGCGCGAGCAGGATCACAAGCCAAGCACCGATAAACATAAACACCATCTGCGTGCTGGCTTTTCTTGACTGTCCTTGAACAAACAAACCATAGCTCTGCTTAGCCTCTTCCAAAGAGGAAGCACAGATCAAGGGATTTTTAGCCGGTTCAAATACTTCTTTCGTCACGTTTTGGGGCGTCTTGCCGTCACCCGTGATTCCGATCTTAGAGCAATAGTCCGCCAGACTCTTATGGCCAGCCTTCTCAACATAAGTCCAGTCCGCATGCGCTAGCTTTTCTCCTCTGGAAAATGCAAAGGTCGTATCCCAAATGCAGTAGAAAGCGCAAATTAAAAGTGTGACCAGAAACCAAAGCTGCCAGCGGATTTTCATAGAAAAATTCAAACGGAAAAGAAGTGTTACTTGCTCATAACGGCTGCACAAGTCTAAGTCAAACCGTTCTTCTATGTACTATGCCGACAACATACGAAACAATTTCGGAGTACGAAATGACCGCAAAAATGAAGCACCTGATAACCGCTTTGATTGCCTCTGCTGCCGTCGGACAAGCCGCCCATGCGCAGGAAGCTCCGTCCGCCGTCGCTCAAGACACAAAGCAAGTAGAGCAAGCGGCTGACGGCATGGCGAACAAAGTCGCAGGCTGGCTCGATAAATTATCCGATTCCGTCAGAACCCTCGGCGAGAAAAGCGAAGAATGGTCCAAGGACGCAGGCACGTACAAGGATCAGCTGAAAGAACAGTGGCCCTCTATCAAAGAGCAATTTAACCAGAAGCTCAGCGAAGGCATGGAGAAAGGTCAGCAATCCAAAGAAGCCGTTTCAAAATGGCTGGATGATACCTTCTCTCAGGAACGCATCAACAAAGCGGAAGAATGGATGACGAACTTCAAGAATGGCGTGACCGATAATGTTGTCGATCCGTTGGTACCTTATCTTTTAGCCATGCGTTATCCCAACCCGATGGATGAATGGAATCAGGGCTATCGCCGTGAGTATCCGGTTTCCATCAAGGGCATGGACCGTCCGCTTCAAGTCACGCTGCCGCTTTCCTGGAATCTTTCTCAAAACCTGCAGCTCGGACAGAATGAATTCATGAGCTGGCGCAGTGAGTCCGGAACCGGCCAATACGTTGTCGCTTTAATCGAAACACCGACCGGCGCAACGGTAGACAGCATTGTTGCCGGACTCCAGAAGGCTCGCCCCGATTGTGTAACAGAAAAACTCCCCGACTCTAAGATCGTTCGCGTTTATTTCCCTGCTAAGACGGATACGGAAAACGCCGTTTATTACTACGCTGTTCCGGCCGGAGACCAAGTGTTCACGGTCTGCGGAGAAGTTTTGCGCGGCAAAGACGAAAAGACCGATGCTCTGAACCAAAGACTTCAGGCCGAAAGCAATTTCTTTAACGCCGTGGCCTCCAATATCTTTGTAAAACCTGCTTCGTAGCAGAAAAAGGTTTCGTCATAAGCCTGAGTCAAACGCTCGGGCTTTTTCTTTTTTACGCCCTGAACTTTCGTTGCTTTATTCCCGTCGGAGAGACCTGCACCGAATTAAAATGATGCCATTCCGAAATTCTCAATTCCTCACATACATCACTCCTTCCTTCAGCGGGAATCAGTGTTTCAGGAGAAAACATGGCTGAAATTGTTACGACGTCCATTAAGTCTCTTCCGCTCGTCTATCGCGGCAAAGTCCGTGACAGCTACGCTGTCGGCGACGACAAACTCCTTATTGTCGCTTCCGACCGTATTTCTGCTTTCGACGTCATCCTCGGCGATCCGATCCCCAAGAAAGGCAAGATTCTGACTGCTTTGACAGACTTCTGGTTCAAAGAGCTTGACGGAATCGTTCCGAATCACTTGACCGGCATTGATCCCGAATCCGTGGTTGCTCCCGAAGAACGCGATCAGGTAAAGGGACGCGCCGTTGTTGCCAAACGCCTTAAACCGATTCTGATCGAATGCGTTGCCCGCGGCTACCTCTCCGGAAGTGCTTGGAAAGAATATCAAGCAACCGGTCAAATCTGCGGCGTCAAACTCCCTGCAGGTCTGAAGCAGAGCGAAAAACTTCCCGAACCGATCTTCACACCTGCCGGTAAAGCCGAAGCCGGTCACCACGACGAAAACATCACTTACGAAGAAGTGGTCAAGCAGTACGGCGAAGACATCGCTTCCAAGATCCGTGATTACACACTGGCTCTCTACAAGAAAGCCGCTGAGTATGCTGCTTCCAAGGGCATCATCATCGCCGACACCAAGTTTGAATTCGGCCTGGATGACAATGGCACGGTCGTTTTGATGGACGAAATCCTGACACCGGACAGCTCCCGCTTCTGGCCTGCTGACGAATACAAAGTCGGTCAGTCCGAGCCGAGCTTTGATAAACAGTTCATCCGTGACTGGCTTGAAAGCCAGCCCTGGAATAAAAAAGCTCCGGCTCCCAAGATCCCGCAGGATGTGTTGGATAAGACCAGCAGCAAGTACGAAGAAGCTCTGATCCGTCTGACAGGCAAAGGCGTTACCGCCTAAAATCCTCTTAACGAAACACAGAACGCGCCGCTTGCGGCGCGTTTCGATTAACAGAAATCCAACAGGAAGCTCAAAATGCAAGAAAATAAACCGGTTGTCGCCATTTTGATGGGATCCAATTCTGACTGGGACGTCATGAAAAACGCCGCTGAAATGCTCAAGTCTTTTGATGTTCCCTTCGAAGCAAAAGTCGTCTCCGCACACAGAATGCCGGACGAAATGTTCGAATACGCCGAAACAGCCCGCGACCGCGGCATCCGTGTGATTATTGCCGGCGCCGGCGGTGCTGCTCACCTTCCCGGGATGCTCGCTGCTAAGACAACGCTGCCCGTCTGCGGTGTTCCCGTCCCGAGCCGCTACCTGAAGGGCCAGGATTCTCTGTATTCCATCGTTCAGATGCCTAAAGGCGTCCCGGTCGCAACTTTTGCCATTGGTGAGGCCGGCGCTGCTAACGCTGCACTTTATGCCGTCCAGATTTTGGGTACGACGGATGCCGGTTTGGCAGATAAGCTTGCGGCCTTCCGCAAAGCTCAGAACGAAAAAGCCCGCAACATGACTCTTCCGCTTTAACAGATACATGATGAAAGACACACCGATTCTTCCCGGCAGCTGGCTCGGACTCATGGGGGGCGGTCAATTAGGCCGCATGTTTGCTCAAGCCGCCGCTACGATGGGCTACCGCGTCTGCGTATTGGAGCCTGATAAAAACGCCCCGGCCGCCATTGTTGCCGAAAAGCACATCTGTGCTCCCTATACGGACGAAGCTGCACTGACCGAACTCGCCTCGCTCTGCAAGACCGTCACGACCGAGTTTGAAAACGTTCCTGCTGCCGCTCTGGAGTTCTTAGCATCTAAGGGCGTCGAAACATGCCCTGCTGCCAACGCTGTCTGTATCACGCAGGACCGATTCGATGAAAAGTCTTTCATCAAGTCTGCCGGCGCTCCCGTTGCCCCTCATTTGCTGATCGAATCCGACGAGGATCTCAAGAAGGCTTCTGCTCCCTATTTCCCCGCCATCTTAAAAACCGCCCGTTTGGGCTATGACGGCAAAGGCCAGATTACGGTGAATGACCGCCGCGAACTGGCAATGGCTTTTGAGAAGCTCGGTAAAGTTCGCTGTGTTTTAGAAAAGCGCCTGCCGCTCTTTAAAGAAGTCTCTGTCATCGCCGCCCGCAACAGCAAGGGTGAAGTGGCCGTTTTTCCGGTGTCTGAAAACTACCACCGCAACGGAATTCTGGCGGTTTCCGTCATGCCGGCTCGTTTAGACGAAGAGATCACCAACCGCGCCCGTGAAATCGCTTCCAAAATCATTGAGAAGCTCGATTATGTCGGCGTGCTCTGCACAGAACTCTTTGTACTTTCCGACGGACGTCTGGTCGTTAACGAATTGGCTCCGAGACCGCACAACTCCGGTCACGCCACGATCGATGCCTGCATCTGCAGCCAGTACGAACAGCAGGTTCGCGCCATGGCCAATCTGCCGCTCGGCGATACGACTCAGGTTTCTAAGTCCGTCATGCTCAACCTGCTCGGAGATCTTTGGTTCGATGAAAACGAAAACGTCCGTGAACCGGATTGGAGCCAAGTACTGGACATCCCGAGTCTCAAATTGCATCTTTACGGTAAGAAGCAGCCGAGGCATGCACGTAAAATGGGCCACATCACTTGTTTAGCCGCCACGGAAGAGGAAGCGATGTTTAAAGCCCAAATGGCGGCCCGCATTTTAGGTCTCGAACTTCCCGAATAACGTTATGCATTCTGATCTTGAGAAGGCCGTCAAAATTCTCGAAGCCGGCGGCTTGGTTGCTATTCCCACTGAAACGGTATACGGCTTAGCCGCCGACGCAGAGAACGAAGCGGCGGTTAAATCGATTTACGCCGCTAAAAACCGCCCGGCCACGCATCCGCTGATTGTGCATGTTGCCTCAGCAGAAGCTCTGCCCTACTGGGCCCGAGAGATTCCGGAAGATGCCAAAAAGCTGACTGAGGCGTTTTGGCCCGGTCCTCTGACGATCGTTTTAAAACGCTCCGCACACGCCAAAGACTTTGTGACCGGCGGACAGGACACGGTTGCGCTTCGCTGTCCGTCGCATCCTTTGGCTCACGAACTTTTAAAGCGTTTTGACGCGGGCAAAGGCCGCGGCTTAGCCGCACCGAGCGCCAACACCTTCGGCAAGATCAGTCCGACAACCGCTCAGCATGTGCGTGATGACCTCGGGGAGAAGCCCGACGGCAAAACCGACTTCATCCTTGACGGCGGAGAATGCACCGTCGGCATTGAATCGACGATTCTTGACCTCACGGGCGAAACACCGCGCATCCTTCGCGAAGGCGACGTCAGCGGCGAAATGATCTCTAAAGTGATCGGCAAACCCGTTGAACACGGTGCGGTTGGCGCTTCTCCGCGCGTCTCCGGCTCAATGAAGAGCCACTACGCGCCTGAGCACGTTTTAAAGATTGTCTCGGCAGACGACCTGCCGGGTGAGACACAGTTCTTAGCCCGTCACTTCAAAACCTTCTCTTTGATTGCGCCTGAAAAGATCGCGAAACGCTTCAGCACGGTCGCAGAAAAAGTTCGCGGCTACAAAGACGCCAAGGAACTCCAGGTCAACCTTTACAAGTGGCTGCACGAACTCGACCGTGACGGCGGAGATGTTATCTTTGCTGTCGAGCCGGAATTAACCGATTCTTCAGCCGGTGTTCTGGATCGACTGACCCGCGCTGCCGCTGAAAGACCCAACAAGGAAAGCAAATGAGCGATACACCCGCAGATCTCGTCCGCTTATCTAAGCGCATGAGCGAACTCGGTTTATGTTCACGACGAGAAGCCGATGAGTGGATCTCCAAAGGCTGGGTTAAAGTTGACGGTCAAGTCGTTAGCGAACTCGGCAGCAAAGTACGCCCTGACCAAAAGATCACGATTGACCGGAAGGCTAAAGATCAGCAGAACGAGCGTGTGACCATTATTCTCAACAAGCCGCTCGGCTATGTCTCCGGACAGGCTGAGGACGGTCATGAACCGGCACGCATTTTGATTACGCCGAGAAACCGCTGGATCGATGATCCTTCTCCTCGCCGCTTTAATCCTTCTCAGTTAAAGAGCCTGGTTCCTGCCGGTCGTCTGGACATCAACTCCACCGGCCTTCTGGTTCTGACTCAGGACGGACGCATTGCCAAAACCATCATCGGTGAGAACAGCTCCGTCGAAAAAGAATACATCGTGCGTGTTGCGATGACCGACGGCCGCTCCAACAGCGAATTTCCTCCGGCGAAGCTTGCGCTTTTAAATCACGGGTTGGAACTGGACGGTAAGCCTTTGGAGAAGGCCGAAGTTTCCTGGCTCAACGAAGACCAATTAAAATTCGTCCTTCGTGAAGGCCGAAATCGTCAGATTCGCCGAATGTGTGATCTTGTCGGTCTGAAAGTCCTCGCACTTAAACGGGTCCGTGTCGGCAATGTCCGCCTCGGCAAGCTTCCGGTCGGTAAGTGGAGATATTTGGAAGACGGCGAAAGTTTTACCGGTCCCGCCCCTAAAAGAGCCTCTTCCAGCAGACCGGCTGCCGGTGCGCCGCGTCGCCCGAAAACCTTTAAACCTCGTAAACCGAACTTTAGAAAAACTCGAGACGAATGACGCCGAGTCGCTTTAACCTCAGCCCCGAGTGGGGCCTTGTGATGGTGACGGCCCTTTGGGGTTCTTCTTTTATTCTTTTGTCCCTGAGTCTTAAAGGACTCTCGCCGGGGCTGCTTGTTGCTTTACGTTTCGGAGGCGGTGCTGTTCTAATGGCGTGCCTCTTGAGATCGGCCCTTTTCAAACTCAAAAAAGTCGATTGGATTGCTGGCTGCGCCACGGGAACGTGTATTTTTCTGGGTTACTTCCTGCAGACGGTGGGCCTGCAGACGATTACGAGTTCGATTTCGGCCTTTCTGACGGCGCTTTACGTACCGTTTGTACCGCTTTTCCAATGGATTATCTTTAGAAAACGCCCGACGCCCATTATCGCCGGAGGCATTTTATTTGCCTTCCTCGGCATGCTCCTCATCTTAGATCCCACCAAAATCTCTTTTAACGGGAACATCGGAGAGTGGCTGACGATTGCCAGTGCGGCTGCCTGCGCGATGGAAATCTTAGTTCTCGGGCGCTTCGCCAACTCTTGTGATCCGAAAGCTTTTTGCTTTACTCAGTTGGTTACCGTCACGTTTTGGAGCACGCTCTACTGCATTGTCTTTGAAGACGTTCGCTTTGATCCTACGCCCGTGACTTATGTCTGTATGGCCATTTTGATCGGCATGATTGTCTTTAATCAGGTTATGATGTGCTGGGCGCAGAAATTCGTCTCGCCGACACGTGCCGTTCTCATCTATACCCTTGAGCCTGTATTTGCCGGCATCATCGGTTACGCGATCGGAGAGCCGTTTACGAAGGGCGCGGTCGTCGGTGCCGTCATGGTGGTGCTGAGTATCCTCATCAGTTCCTGGCTGCCCGGCTACCTCAAGAACCGAGGCTACATCTCTAAGGAGGCGGTCCGTGAGTAACGCTCCCATCGGAATGTTTGATTCGGGGCTCGGCGGCCTGTCCGTCATGCACGCTGTTCGAGGCGCCCTCCCCGGCGAAGACATCATTTATTACGGTGATTGTCTCTACGCACCGTACGGCGACAGAAACTCCGAGTACATAAAAGAACGGTGTCTTGCGATCGGACGCTTTCTGATTTCCAAAGGCGCTAAAGCGATCGTAGTTTCCTGCAATACCGCCACGGCAGAAGGCGTTAACACGATGCGGGATACGTTTGATATTCCGATCATCGGCATCGAGCCGGCAATCAAACCGGCAGCGGCGGCGACAAAGACCGGCGTAGTCGGCGTGATCGCCACGACCCGCACCATCACCAGCGAACGCTACCTGAGACTCGTTCGTGAATTTGCCGGAACCGAGGTCAAGGTCGTTTCGGTTCCGTGCCCGGGTCTCATGGAATGCGTCGAAAGCGGCGACTGGGACTCCTTCAAGACCCAAAAGCTAATCGAAAAGTATCTGCACCCAATCAAGCGTGCAGGTGCCGATAAGCTCGTCCTCGGCTGCACGCATTATCCGTTCCTGTCTAACGTGTTGAAGCGTGAACTCGGCAGCGGAACCGAACTCATCGATCCAAGCGCAGCAGTTGCCAGAGAACTTAAACACCAGCTCTCCAAACGCGGCTTACTTTCGGATGGTGCAAAAGGCAAAGAAGTGTTTTATATCAGCGGAGATGCCGAGAAGCATCGCGCTGTCATCGAGCGTCTTTGGAACTCAGAAGAAGCACTTGATCTGCGTTCTGCCCCTCCCGCAACGAAAGCAACTCTCTCTTGAGCCTTTTCGACCTTCAAATCATCCAATTTGAGCGAATTTAGACACTGTTACTACGCCGGACTGCCATACTTTCAAGCAATTAAAGAAAGTACTTGGATTCAACTCAAATGCACGACTCTGTCCTTGAATGTGTTACGTTACGTCGCTCCCTCGGAGCAAAATACCTCACCACACCTGCCCCCTCTAAAGAAGACTATGCCGAAGCCCTCACATGGGCCATTGCAGCGCCTGATCACTGCCATCTGAGCCCTGCTCGTTTCGTGGTCATTGAAGAGCGTCAGAAATTTGCCGACTTTTTTGAAGCCGGCGCTCTGGCCGACGGAGCTGATCAAGAAGGCGCCCAGCGCGCCCGCAGCAAAGCTTTAAAGGCTCCGGCTATGGTCGCTGTGGTCGCCAAAATCGATGAACACAACGAAAGAGTTCCTACCTACGAGCAGTGGATGACCGTCGGCGCTGCTACCTCTAATTTCCTTGCCGCTCTTGAGCTCAAAGGCTTTGCAGGTAAAATCGTGAGCGGCTCGTCCACGCACTACCGCGACGCCGTCGATGCCCTTTGCAAGAAGGGCGAAGTCATCGCCTGCTGGATTATGCTCGGCACGGCAAAACCGGATGCCCCGGGCGCCGAAGTCCGTTCTATTTACGACGAACTGTTAACCTATTTTTCTTAAGAAGCAAACATTAAGAGGCCGTCATGAAACGCTTTTTCCTTATTCTTCTCGGCATGTTCATGTCCGCAACTATGCTGACCGGATGCGGATACAACGAGATCCAGACGCTTGATGAGTCGACCAAGGCAGCTTGGAGCGAAGTTTTAAATCAGTATCAGCGCCGCAACGACCTTATTCCGAACGTGGTTAATTCCGTTAAAGGCGAAGCCGATTTCGAGAAATCCACGCTCACACAGGTGATCAATGCCCGTGCTAAGGCCACGTCTATTCAGGCAACGCCTGAACTGATGGAAAATCCTGAAGCCTTCCAGAAATTCACACAGGCCCAGGGCGAATTAAGCAGCGCGCTGTCCCGCCTGCTTGTCACTGTCGAACGCTACCCTGACTTGAAAGCCAACAAAGCCTTCCAGGACCTGCGTGTACAGCTTGAAGGCTGTGAAAACCGCATCGCGATTGCACGCAACCGCTACATTAAATCCGTTCAGCAGTACAACACGTACATCCGTCAATTCCCGCAGATGGTCTGGGTTTGGATCCTCGGATACAAACCTAAAGCTCAGTACGCGGTAGCCGACGAAGCTGCCATTACGACACCTCCTAAGGTAGATTTCAATGGTTCAGCAGCTACAGCTCCGGCCAAACCTTAATCGCTTCGGCCTTCTCATCAGTGCGTTCTTCTTTTGGCTGAGCGCGCTTTTCTGCGCGGTATCGGCGGCTGACCTGCTTCCGATACCGGAAGTGGCTTATGTCACCGATACTGCACACCTTCTGACGGCCGAACAAAAACGTTCGCTTGAAGCCAAACTTACGGGATTTGAGGAGAAGTACGGTTCCCAGATCGCCGTTATCATCGTTCCTTCCACGAACGGCGAGCCGATCGAAGACTACGCACATCGCGTCGGTGACAACTGGAAACTGGGCCGTAAGGATGTCGGAGACGGTCTTCTCCTGATCGTTGCCGTCAATGACCACAGAATCCGTATTGATGTGATGAGAGCGCTCGAAGGCGCCATTCCGGATGTGGCCGCGTCCCGCATTATCACGGACGTGATGGCGCCGAACTTCCGTCAGAACAACTACTACCAAGGCATCAGTCAGGCCTTGGACAAAGTGTTTACGCTGATTGAAGATGCCAAACTTCCGGCCCCGCAGAAGAAACGTTCGGAAGCCAATATTCTTTACGATCCGGCCGAAGCTCTGTGGGACGAACCTTGGGTGGCTGTGCTCTTCATCGGATTTGTCATCACGATGATGCTGCGTGAGCTCATGGGCCGAAAGTCAGCCCCTCTTGCAGGTTTAGCGGTGGGCGGTTTAGCGGCGTTTATTATGCAGTCGCTGTTTGCAGGTATTGTGATCGCTCTGATCGTAGTCGTGATTGTCATGTGTATTCCGACCGCCGTTCTTGAGGCCGGCGCCCGACGGACCGCCAAGATGTACGGAACCGACCGCCGTTACCGCGGTAAACGCGGGGGCGGAGACGACGGATTCGGAGGCTTCGGCGGATTTGGCGGGGGCGGCTTCGGAGGAGGCGGTTTCGGCGGCGGCATGGGCGGCGGAGCCGGATCTGGCGGAGGCGGTGACGCAGCCGGCGGAGGCGCAAGCGGAGGCTGGTAAAAAATGTCTATCGGAAGAATTCTTAAACATTGGGTAATGTCGCCCGTCCCCGTCACCCTGGCATTTCCTCAGTCCTCTTTGGATGCAGTGACGAAATGCATTGAAGAGTGCGAGCAGCAGACGAGCGCTGAGTTCCGACTCATCATCGAACGCAGTATTCCTTCTAAAGGGCTTCGAGAGAACATCACGGACGCTCAAAGAGCCAAGGAGCTCTTCGGACGCTACGGTGTCTGGGACACGGAAGACAATAACGGTGTGCTGATTTATTTAAACCTTTCGGACCGTGCCATCGAAATTTATTTAGACCGAGGTGCAGCACGAGAGGTGAGGCAAACCCAGCTGGATGACATCGTCAAACAGATGGAAATCGCTTTTGCTGATAAGAAGTTCGAGGAAGGTGTTTGTCAGGCCTTCAGATCACTGGCCGCGATTTTGTCTAAGCCTTTCCCGAACAAACCCGTTCAGGATCCGGTGCCTAACACACCTGTCGTACTATAACTTTTTACTTTCTTGAAGGCCGCCCGAGTTTTTCTCCGGCGGCTTTTCTTTTGCTCGGCTCGTCATCCTCACAAAAGCTCATACTTAGCCGTTAAAAATTAGAACAATCCGTCCAGGAGCCAACACAAAAATACTCATTCCAAGTTGCTAAAATGTTGACTCCTTTTTATTTCTCTATGAATTTCATCGTCATGGAACTGTCTGCTCTTACCGCAATCTCTCCCCTCGACGGCCGCTACGGACGCCAAACTGCCGAACTCCGCGACATCTTTTCCGAATTTGCACTGATGCGTGCTCGTGTCACGGTTGAAGTTGAATGGCTCATCGCCCTTTCCGAATTCAACCTGCCCGAACTTAAAGATCTTTCCGAAGAAGACAAACTTTATCTTCGCGGATTAGTCAGCAGCTTCTCCGTTGCCGACTGCCAGGCGATCAAAGACATCGAAAAAACCACCAACCATGACGTTAAAGCCGTTGAGTACTGGATCAAGAGCAAGATGACCGTCAATGAACATCTGGCTGCCGCCAGCGAATTCGTTCATTTCGGCTGCACCTCTGAAGACATCAACAACACTTCTCACGCTTTGATGCTTTCTTCCGGCCGTCAGCTCATCTGTTCTCACCTTCAGATGATCATCGACAAGCTCAAGGGTTTTGCTCATGAATGGGCCGGCGTTTCCATGCTGTCCCGCACACACGGCCAGCATGCTTCTCCGACAACCGTCGGTAAAGAAATGGCCAACGTAGCCGCACGTCTCGAGTTTGCCGTCCAGGCCATCGAAAAAGTTAAGCTGCTCGCCAAGATGAACGGCGCCGTCGGCAACTACAATGCCCACACGATCGCTTATCCGGACAAAGACTGGCCTGCTTTCGCACGCAATGTCGTGGAAAACCGTCTGCACCTGACATTCAATCCTTACACGATTCAGATCGAACCGCATGACTACATGGCTGAACTCTTCAATGCCATTACTCGTGCCAACACGATCCTGATCGACTTGGACCGCGATATCTGGGGCTACATCTCCCTGAACTACTTCAAGCAGCAGCTCAAAGAAGGCGAAGTCGGTTCTTCCACAATGCCGCATAAGGTCAACCCGATTGACTTCGAAAACTCCGAAGGCAACCTCGGCATGGCTGACGCCTTCTTTACCTTCCTTGCTCAGAAACTCCCGATTTCCCGCTGGCAGCGCGACCTGACCGACTCTACCGTCCTCAGAAACCTGGGCGTTGCTTTCGGCTACAGCATTGTCGGTTACACCTCTCTGGAACGCGGCATGAACAAGCTCCGTCTGAACGAAGAGGCCATTGCCGCTGACCTAGATCAGTCGTGGGAAGTTTTGGCGGAGGCCATTCAGACCGTGATGCGCCGTTACGGTGTTCCTCATCCGTACGAACAGCTCAAAGCCCTTACCCGCGGTAAAGGCATCAGCCCTGAAACCATCCACGAGTTCGTTGCAACGCTGGACATTCCTGAAGATGCCAAAGCCTCTCTGCAGAAACTCACCCCCGCCACTTATATCGGTTTAGCTGAGACCCTGGCCAAGGAAATCTAAGTTTTCCTCTTGTGAAAACGCCGGCTGTTCTTCTTAAGCAGCCGGCGTTTTTATTTATCGAAAAATTTTTTGAAAAACGATACTTAGAGAATAAAGTTCGTGAACAGTATCGTGCACCAAATGATTGCGCAGATCGTCAGAGCTAATAAAACGGCCGCGCTTCCTAAGTCTTTGGCTTTGCCTGACAGAGGATGAATTTCTCCGCCGAAACGATCCACCACTGCTTCGATCGCAGAATTCAGAATCTCAACGATAAGAACGATGAAAAGTCCCAAGATCAGCAAAAGTTTCTCAACAGTTGTCACCGGAAGAAGAACCGCGACAGGCAGCATGACGCAAGCCAAAATCGCCTCTTGGCGGAAAGCCTCTTCTGTCTGCCAAGCCCCCCGGAAGCCCTGAGCTGAATACTTGGCTGCATTCATCAGGCGGCGTAATCCGGTCTTGCCTTTGAGTTCGGAGGCGTCTTTCGGCTGGTGTTTTTCCATGTTGTTCTCTTCTCATTGATCGTGCCTGAAATCTTAGCAAGGATACAGGCACCAACAAAAAGACCGCCGAAGCGGTCCGTGAAAAAAGTCGAAATTAATCGTTGACTTTCTGTCTTAAAACGCCTTCGCTGTAGAGGCGAGCCATTTCAGGAAGCGGCAGCGGCTTGATCTTGGAAGCCTGACCTTCGCAGCCGAAAGCAATGTAGCGAGACTTGCACATTTCGACGGAAGCGGCGCGGGCGGCCTTCAGGTAAGCACGCGGATCGAATGCTTCGGGATTTTCAACAAAGTACTTGCGGATGGCTGCTGTCATAGCCAAACGAATATCAGTATCGATGTTGACCTTGCGAACGCCGTACTTAATGGCTTCAACGATTTCTTCAACCGGAACGCCGTAGGTTGTGCGGAACTGGCCGCCGTACTTACGGATTTCTTCCAGATATTCCTGAGGAACGGAAGAAGAACCGTGCATCACGAGGTGTGTATTCGGGATACGAGCATGAATTTCTCTCACGCGCTGAATCGAAAGGATGTCTCCTGTCGGCTTGCGAGTGAATTTGTAGGCACCGTGGCTGGTGCCGATGGCGATCGCTAAAGCGTCAACCTGAGTTTCTTCGACGAACTGAGCAGCTTGATCCGGGTCGGTCAGAAGCTGATCACGTGTCATTTCAGCGTCGGTACCGTGGCCGTCTTCTTTGTCGCCCTTCATGGTTTCCAAAGAGCCGAGGCATCCGAGTTCACCTTCAACGGAGACACCGACCTTATGAGCCATGTTGACGACTTCTTTGGTGACGTTGACGTTGTAGTCAAATGTAGAAATCGTCTTGCCGTCGCTCATCAGAGAGCCGTCCATCATCACGGAAGAGAAGCCGAGATTGATGGCGCCTTGGCAAACGGCCGGGCTCTGGCCGTGGTCTTGATGCATACAGACCGGAATATGCGGATAGGATTCAATAGCGGCCTTAATCAGGTGCTCAAGGAAAATTTCACCGGCATACTTGCGAGCGCCGGCAGAAGCTTGCATGATGACGGGCGCGTTGACCTCGTCCGCAGCCTGCATGATGGCCTGAACCTGTTCAAGATTATTAACGTTGAAAGCCGGAATACCGTAGTTATTTTCTGCTGCGTGATCAAGGAGTTGACGCAACGACACGAGAGCCATGTTTTGATCTCCGAATATTAATCCAAAGGGATTCTTGACCGAATCCGTAATCTGTTAATTCTAACCAAATACGATCGGCCGCTTCAATAACAAAGCTGAGCTGTAGCAATATTTTGCGTTTCACATCTCGTTAGTCTGAAAGCTCTTCCATCACTTTCAAGCAAGACAGCAATTCATCGCGGGTATGCACTCCGAATTTTTTGTAAAGATTCAGCCGATGACCTTGAACCGTTCGTTCCGAAAGTCCCAACCGGTCCCCGATTTGTTTGCTCGTCAGTTCCTGGACCAAGAGTCGGACAATGCCTTTTTCTCTTTCACTCATTTCATGAAAGATGGCGGCGATTTTCTGAGGACTTTGTCCGCTGTTCTTCACATTCCATCGATTCCAACAGTTTTCGAGGACCGCATCAAGCTTTTCGGCTTCAATTGGCTTTTCCAGAAAATCAAAGGCGCCGCGTTTCAAGGTACGAACAGCGGTTTCTACGTCTGCGTACCCTGTGATAATGACAACCGGAAGCTGAACACCGTCCGAAAAAAGTTTTTGCTGCAGCGCCAGCCCAGACATGCCGGGCATACGGATGTCCAGCAGAATGCATCCGGGTATGAGCATATTGTCTTTCTCAAGGAATTCTTCTGCAGAAAGGTAATCCACGGAACTCCATCCGAGACATTTCAAAAGAAACGTCAGGCCTGCTCTGACACCGACGTCGTCGTCGACGATTCGAATGAGAAATCTCTTTTTAATACCGGCATCGATGGTCATATTTTTCTCTTCAGACGTACAGTTACTTTCAAGCCGCCTTGATCACGCGGAGCATATTGGATGGCGCCGTTCATCGCCTCCAGTATGGATCTGACGACAACCAGACCTAAGCCCAATCCTTCGGACTTTTCGCTCTTAAAGGTTTGCGTACCGAGCTTCGCGACATCTTCCGCAGAGAGTTTCCTGCCGCTGTTTTCTACCGTCAGAATTGCCGAGTCTTCATCCGTCTTCAATACGACCCAAACCTCAGGACATTCCACTTTTTGGCTCTCTTCCATTGCATTTTTCAGAAGATTCCAGAAAAGAATTTCCGTCTCCACAGGATCGCCTTCAACATCAACGTCAGGCGCGCACCTAACATCTACGACGACGGTGTTGTTAAATTTCACCTTCAGCGTTTGCGTGATTTCTTGAACGATGCTTGTTAAATCCACTCGGGCTTCTCTTGTCACGGTCTTTTTAGAGTAGTCGCGTACTTTGTTGACGATCTGAGAAGCGCGTTTTAGTTCGTGCTCCATCTGTCCGAGGCTAAAGTCAAGCATTTCTTCGTCCGGAACTCTCTTTTGTTTACGCAGTGCCTTCAGCCCGTCTACAAAATATTTGCATGCCGCCAAAGGCTGATTCATCTCATGCGCGAACATCGAAGAGAGCTGACCCACAAGGTTGATCTTTTGCTGGGCCTCTATTTTTTCTGCAAGCTCTCTGGATTTTTCCAAAGTTCTTCTTCTGCTCTCTTCTGCCGCCAAGAGTCTTGTGGTCGCACGATCAACGAGCTTCTGGGCGCGCCAACTATGGACTACAAGTCCTACGATTCCGAGAATGACAATAAGAAACGCCGGCCAAAACTCAGTCAGCACCCGTTTTACCGACCACTCTCGAAGATATTGATAAGGTCCAACTTTAAGCGATCTGTACAGATCGTCTACCGGTTTAAAGTCGGTCGCAATCGACCATGCCTGCCCGTCTTTCTCCGGCTTCATAGACAACAACGCGAGTGTCATCTCTCTAGCCAATTCAGGATCTACTTTGTACGTGGCTGCGAACGTGTTGTTCGGATAGGCCCGCGTGGAATGCAGACATTTGATTGGGCCCGGTTTTGCACCGATGACCTTGAGTTTATCCATCACCGAGATGTTCTGAAGTTCGTATTCTTCCAGCCAACACGCTCTGACAAAACCCACGTCGCCTGAGCCTGCAATGATGTCGTTGATAATTGCAGAGGCTTTTTCTCCAGCAAAAATAACTTTTTTGAAGAATTTTTCGTGGTTAAAACCGCGGTTCTCAAGTTCTGCCATACCCGTTCGATAGCCGTGAAAAGCCGTCTCGTAGTTGGCTACCAGGACTTTACCTTTCATGTCTTCAAACTTACTAATATCTTTTCGGTCCCGGCGCGTAAAAAAGACGCCTGCAGTCCCGAAGTTTGGCTTAGTTTTGGCCGCAGTCACAATCGTGGCTAGGTCTCGGGCCCCGAATGGTTGCATCCGATAAAAGAATCCGGAGCTTGCAAAAAAGAAGTCGATCTTGCCCTGCTCTACAGCTTTCTCCAGTTCAGGTGACTGATAAACCTTAGCAACGACTTTTCGAGGGGCAAAAAATGCTTGGAGATGTTTGAGCGTCGGACCGAAGTCCATGTCAGTGCTCAGAGGCGGGGAAAAATGAATAAGTCCGATCGTTATCGGCGGCTCTGCATTTGCGGCCGCCGATACGGAAATGAAGATTGAAAAAACAAAGGCAAATAACGATCGGAACATGCTGTTGATTTAGTTTTTGTCACCGTGGCAAGAGGAGCACTTCTTCAATTGATAATTATGGTGACAGGCGTAACAAGGTTCAAGAGATGCACTGGTATCCTTGTATCCCGGTTTCGGGGGTATCGAATGCTGAGCATGACAGTCAATGCATTCCGTTGCTGCTTTTTCCGGACCTCCGGCATGTGGAATCCATACGTGAGGATTTACGGGACCGCTATCAGACTGAGCCTGAACATTTTTCTTAATCAATTCGTCAAATGTCGGTCCGTGACAGGCCAGGCATTGCTCTTTTTTCATTGCTTCGGGTGCATTCTGAGCAAATACGGCACCGGCTAGAAAAAAAGAAAGCAAAGCGGGCAAGATAACTTTTATTGTCTTCATTTTTTATCAGCCGACGGTTTCCCGCCGGCTTCTTTCTGTTGTCAGTTAGTTGGCTGCTGCATGTTCGCCGGCCCAGCGTCCCGGCATGATGGCACGAGGCATACCATTGCCGACGTACAGACCTCCGGCTGTTTCACCTGCGGCATATAAACCCTTGATCGGTTTCATATCTTGACCAAGAACTTGAGCGTTGTCGTTAATGGCCAGGCCACCCGTGAGATTGTGGACACAGAGGACTAAGCGTACCGCGTGGAAAGGACCCTGTTCGATCTTCTTAGTCAAGCTTTCAGCGGGTTTATCAAAGTCATCGTCTTTCTTAGCGTCTACGAAGCCGTTATAACGAGCCACCGTCTGCTCTAAGTTCGGCTGATTCGTTAACTTAGCCAATTCGGCAATCGTCGGAGCTGTAAAGGCGTAACCCTCTTCACAACTAGGAGCCTTCGTGTCCCAATGGTATTTCTTAGCGGTTGCGTCATCGAACACCGTCCACAGGAACTGCTCAGGCTGTGCAAGCGCTGCGTCGTAGAAGGTGTAGCCGCCCAAGTTAGCCTTGTCGAGTTCCTTCACAAAGCGGTCGCCGGATTTATTCGTAAAGATCACTTCAGCCCAGCGCGGACCGGAAATTCCGAGGCCCGGAGCACCGTACTTGCTGCCTTTCGGGAAGCCATAGTGTGCAGTACCGAATTTGCGGCGAAGATGAGGTGTATCTTCACAGCGGTCGCCGACATACATTCCGCCTGCTCTCATACCTGCGAGAATTGCACTGCCGTCCGGGGCAACGAACGGGTAACCCGTGGAAATCATGTTTTCCGTGAAGCGAGGATCGGTCAGGCGTCTGAGTTCGGGATTTGCTTTCCAACTACCGCCGGCAAGGACTACGCCCTTGTTGGCCTTAACATTCATAATCGAACCGTCGGGCTTTTGTACCTTAGCTCCGACGACGGCACCTTGGTCGTTTACATAGACGTCTACGACTTTGTGTTCCAAGAAAATCTGACCGCCTTTACCTGTGAAATATTCGTAGTAAGGCATCATGATGCCTCGTCCGGTCATGAATCCGCCTGTCGGCTGCGGTTTGCGTCCGCCTTCTCCGGAGTCTTTCCACCAAATGTGATGGTAAGACTCGTGATGCTGAGAGTCGTACTTACCGGGCCGTGTAAATGTCGGAAGGAATTTAACGCCGTGTTCTTCCAACCAAACCTGAGTTCCAGGGCACCATTCAGAATACTTCTTGACGAGTTCCGGTGTGTTCTTTCGATATTCGTGATGTGCCGGATTTGTCAGCTTTTTGTAGAGCTTCTCGGGTGAGTCCTCTACGCCGTGCTCTTTCTGTGTTCTTGTTCCACCGCCTAACGCGATAATGCCGCCATTAATGATGGCGCAGCCGCCGTAGTTCTTGCCTTTTTCCATCACGAGGACCTTGGCGCCTTTATCAAGAGCTGAAATAGCGGCGGACATACCCGCAATACCGGATCCTGCGACTAAGACATCGGTTTCTGCATCCCATTTTGCGGGAAGTTGGGTTGTAGCGACATCGGCTGCCGATGCGCCTTTAGAAATGAATGCACCTGCAGCGGCTGCAGTGGAAGCTGCTAAAAAGGAACGACGTGTTGTCATGTTTTTTCTCCTTGAGTTGTTTTTGAACTTCAAGGAAATTGTCGTTCCGACACCTACTCGAGTAACTTGATATCAATCAAGAAAAGTTAAGATTCATCTAAGGAGAATCACTAACCTAGCCTTGATTTGTGACCGAAACCTTTCAGAATTCCGTTGCCGATGGCACAAGCCAGCTTGCGCTGGAAGGCTCTTGTACGAAGTTTCTTTTCTTCTTCGGGATGAGACAGGAAGGCGGTCTCCACAAGCACCGACGGAATATCCGGCGCCTTTAAGACCGCGAAGTTTGCCTGTTCGACCTTTCCACGGTGCAGCTGATTGATTCTGGAGAGCTCATTCAGAATTCGGGCTCCATAAACCATACTGTCCGAAACCTGAGATGTCATAGACATATCCATCAGGATGCGGGCAATCTGCTTGTCTTTATTGCTCAAGTTAACACCGCCGATCAAGTCGGCATCGTTTTGCTTGCGGGCGAGCCAGCGGTTTGCCGTAGAAACCTGACCTCTGGTATTCAGGACGTAAAGGGACGATCCTCTTGCGGTCGGCTTGACCCAAGCGTCAGCGTGAATTGAAACAAAGAAGTCTGCTTTTGCCGCACGCGCCTTCTGAACTCTTCGTTGAAGCGGAACGAAATAGTCTCCGTCTCTGGTGAGGAGCGCTTTAACGCCTTCAATCTCGTTGAGTTCCTGGCGCAGGATACGGGCGACAGCCAGCACCACGTCTTTTTCTCTTGTTCGATGTCTTCTTCCGATAGCGCCCGGATCCTCTCCGCCGTGTCCCGGGTCAATCATGATGACCAAGGTTCTGACTCTAGGGGAGCGGGCTGGTTTCGTCTTCGAAGGCTTTGTCTGGGCCAGCTGAGTTTCCGGTTTCTTTTGAGCGGGCTTCTTCTGCGCAGGCTTTGAAGATCCTTTCGGTTCTTCATCCGGGCGCATCGGAGCAAGCGAGCCGTCGGCAATGCCGGCCAAAATCTGGCCCAGCTGATCGACTTCTCCCGAATCCGCCCTGTTCTCCTCCATTCGCTTCTGACCCTCGGCCACTTGCGCCAACAAGCTCTTGATCGCGTCAGGCTCGGATTCTTCCTTTTGAATGATGGCCATCAAAGGATCTTTTTGAGTTGCCGGGTAGATGTCAAAAACCAAGCGATATCGGTATTGTCCGGCCGGTTTCAGAGAAAAAACCTGAGGATCAACATCCGTCTTGAAATCAATCGAGATACGAACCACGTTCGGTCTGTTCTGACCGACTCGAATTCTGGAAATGTAAGGGTCGTTGGGCTTAACTTTTTGAATGATCTGTTTGAGCTTATCGGTCAGAAGCAAACCGTCAATATCTACGGCCAATCTAACCGGATCAGAATTACGCAAAACAAAGTATTTGAACTTCATGGGCGCATCATGCTCGATCGTGATGCGGGTGTATTCCTCCGCAGGCCAGACGCGAACGTCGACTACTTGAGCTCCGTACGCCGGAGACCAGGGAACAAAAGAGAGCAAAAGAGCGCCGCCCGCTCCTTCCAGAAACGACCTGCGAGTGTTCATTATTTTTTAAGGACTTCTAAAACTTGATTGCCGAGAGCAGAATCTGCGGAAACATCACAGACGCGGCCGTCTCCCTCATTCTTAAGCGTAATGGTCAGATCCGGCTGAGGAACAAAAGGCTCTGCCTTGGATGTCCACTCGGACGCCACGACTCTGCCGGGTCCGTAGTTCTCACGGAAACCGGCTTCCTCAAACTCAACAGGGTCTTCAAAACGGTAGAAGTCAAAATGATTGACCGTAAAGCCGTCGACTTTATAGGTCTCCAATAAAGAGAAGGTAGGACTTTTTACTCGGCCCTCGAATCCGAGGGCGCGCAGTGCGGAACGCATCAGGTAGGTTTTACCAGCGCCTAAATCTCCGACTAACTTGATATTGAGTCCTTTTTCCAGGATTTCGGATTTAACGGAGTCCAAGGCTCGAGCCAGCCGAGCGCCCAGTTCTGACGTTGCTTCTTCGTCAGCGAGATGAAACTCTAAGGAATGTGCGTCTGTGTTCATTCATTTCTCGATAAGTCTTCTAAAGATACCACAGCATCGAGGATTTTGAATCAGGCAAGATAGCCATCTCAGGTCAACTTTGCTTAAGTCCAATTTTGTCCGAGAAATCCTCAAAAATCATGAAGATTTCTGTCTCTCATTACTCCAAAAAAGAAATTTGATTTCCTCAGTATTATTCGAATCTGAAGCGGAAGCGTTAAGAAGGAAGATGAAGAACAACTCGATCACGATTAAGCAGCAAGAAGCTCATGATCTGCCGGCGATATGCCGATTGATTGAGGAGGCTTTTGCCTCTGTGCAAGAAAGCAATCATCGAGAACAATTCTTAGTCACACGACTGCTTTCTTCTCCGGGTTTCATTCCTGAGTTATCTTTAACTGCGTGGATACAAAACGAACTCGTCGGCTACATTTTGCTGACTGAGATTGAAATTCTGTCAGATTCGACTTCCAAGCCATCTTTGAGTCTGGCTCCACTGGCTGTTCGTCCGAAGTTTCAGAAGCAAGGCATCGGTGCCGCTCTGATAAAAGAAGCTCATAAACGCGCTTGTCAGCTGAATTACGAAACCATACTGGTGTTAGGACACAAAGATTACTATCCGAGGTTCGGCTACAAAAAGGCTGAAAATTTCGGCATTACTTTTCCTTTTGAGGTTCAGCCTGAGTTCTGTATGGTAAAGGAGTTAACGCCGGGCGCAGCCTCACGAGCTGCGGGACAAGTTAAGTATCCGAAAGCTTTTTTTGAATACTAAAACTTCAGACACTCAGTCGTTTTTTCATCGTTAATTTTTTCAAAAATTCTGACGTGTCTTGATTAATGGCGACTTTAGGAGAGCAGGTCCAGATCCCGATTCCCGACCTTCTTTTGGCCACCCTCCCTCCGCCAAAGAATTGCACAAAAAAATCTTTTTCTATATAATCGCATCTCCTGTGTGCCGGTATAGCTCAGTTGGTAGAGTAGCGCATTCGTAATGCGAAGGTCGGAGGTTCGACTCCTCTTACCGGCACCACAGAGAAAATGCCTAGGTGGTGAAATGGTAGACACAGGGGACTCAAAATCCCCCGCCTAATAAGCGTGAGAGTTCGAATCTCTCCCTAGGCACCAAAGATTCCGCGAAACCGAGCTCAAACTGCTCGGTTTTTCATCTTAAAAATCAACAAATTAGATCAGATATCGGCATCCAGTTCGTCTTTCCAGCTCGCAACGCTTTTCAACGAAAGCCGGTAAATCAGTTCTAGTATCTTGTAATTTTAATTAGTTCGTTTTTATGAGGTGATAAAATGAAGAAAATAGGAGCTTCGTTATGTCACCTCAATTCAGAGTTACCTTAACTAAAGAGGAAGTTGAAGAGCTTCAAAAAATCAGCAGCACCGGCTCAAGATCAGCCAAAATCGTGCTTTTTGCAAGAGCTCTTTTACTTTTAGATAAAGGTCCTCATACCACAGAGCATTGGACGGTCAATCAAACTTCAAAAGCTGTCGGCTTGTCTGAACGTACGCTAAATCACTTAAAAGAGAAATTCGTTTCTCAAGGTTTGGATGCCATTATCCGGCCGCGGCCTACAGGAAAAAGTAAGAGACCCGTGATTTTTGATGGCGCTTTCGAGGCTAAGTTGACCCAGCTTGCCTGCAGCGAACCTCCCGAAGGGCGGACACGGTGGACGGTGAGGCTTCTGGCAGACAAACTCGTCGAATTGGAGATCGTGGAAAAGATTTCGCCGATGACGGTACAAAGGGTTTTAAAAAAAACGAATTTAAGCCTCATCTGAGTGAATACTGGAAAATTCCGCCGCATCACGACGCCGAGTTCGTGACCTGCATGGAAGATGTGTTGGATGTTTATCAGCGTCCTTACGATCCGTCATATCCGGTTGTTTGCATGGACGAGTCGCCCAAACAGCTTATAGGAGAAGTCCGGGGGCCGCTGCCGACGAGGCCGGGGAGTATCGAGAAAGTTGATGATGAATATGTCCGTTTAGGCGTAGCCGAATTATTTTTGGCTGTAGAGCCTTTGACGGGAAAGATGATTGCCGAAGTTGAAAACAAACGAGCCAAGAAAGATTGGGCGCAATTCATTCGTGATTTAGTTGATATCCATTATCCGACAGCGAGGAAAGTGGTACTTGTGATGGATAACCTGAACACTCATAAACTTGCGTCGCTTTATGAGGCATTCGATCCGGAAGAAGCGCACCGGTTACGCGATAAGCTGGAGCTGCACTACACGCCCAAGCACGGTTCCTGGCTTAATGTAGCGGAGATAGGCTTTAGCATATTGAAGCGACAATGCATTCCGTTTAGAGTCGCCGATATAAACGTTCTCCGGAACACCGTTAAAAGTTTTATTACGCAGAGAAATGCTGAGAAAAGAGTCGTTAATTGGCAATTTACAACTGGCGACGCTCGCATAAAGCTCCGACACTTATACCCGGAGCTTTAAGCGAAAATATTATTGTTACAAGGTACTAGTCTTTAATAAATTCCTTGTTTTCACTTAAGCGAAAACTGCTCCTTCCTCCAGCCTCTGAGGCTGTTCTAAAATGACTGCCATCAAATAAACAATCTCTGGGAGCAATCGTGAATCTCAAAACCGTTCAAACCCCGGCCCTTCTCCTTGACCTAGACAAGTTCACTCGGAACTGCAATTGGATGAAGGAAAAAGCAGAACGTCTGAATGTAGCGCTCCGTCCTCACCTCAAAACCGGTAAATGCATTGAGTTTGCAAGAACTCAAATGACTTCCCCATCGGGACCTGCAACCGTTTCAACTTTATTGGAAGCGGAGTATTTCTTTAATCTCGGCGTGATCGATCTCATTTATGCCGTCGGCATCTCGCCGGGAAAATTCGAACGCGCCGTGAACTTAAGAGAAGCAGGCTGCGACTTGAAAGTTATCCTTGACAATAAAGAGGCCGCAGAACAATTCAGCGCTTATTGCGAAGAAAGAAAGATCCCTTGCCCTGTCCTGATTGAAATCGACGTCGACGGGCACAGATCCGGCGTTAAGCCCGACTCTGACGATCTGATCGAGATTGCAAAAATTCTTCAAGGCAAAGCTTATTTTGCAGGCGTTCTTACGCACGCAGGCGATTCCTATAAATGTGTAGGACAGGCCGCTTGCCTCAAGGCTCAGGAAAACGAAAGAGATTCTCTTGTCCATTGTGCCAATCGCCTCCGTAAAGCCGGATTTGAACCGAAGATTATCTCTGCAGGTTCCACACCCACAGCCGTCTTTGCTGAATCTTGGGAAGGCGTTACTGAAGTCCGTTGCGGCGTTTACTGCCTCTTTGACCTCGTGATGGCAGGACTGAAAGTTTGTACGATTGATCAAATCGCTTTGTCGCTGCTAGTTGAAGTTACAGGACATCAAAAAGAAAAAGGCTGGGTCATCACCGACGGCGGCTGGATGGCTCTTTCCCGCGACCGCGGCACCGCTGCCCAGGCTGTCGATCAGGGATACGGTTTGGTTTGCGACATCGACGGCAACCCGATTGATGATCTTATCGTCGCTTCCGCTAACCAAGAACACGGAATCATTACGCACCGTGACGGCCGCTTAGTTGATCCGAAAGATTTCCCGATCGGAACTCGTCTCAGAATTCTTCCGAATCATGCTTGCGCCATGGCGGCTCAGCATCCTCAGTACTTCGTTGTCCGCAAAGGCAAGATTGTAGATATTTGGAACCGCATCTACGGCTGGCAGCCGAAAGGAGTTTCATTATGAGAGAGGTCATTCTCTCCTCTTTGCCGCCTCCCAACGGCCATTATTCGCATGCCGTTATCTTTAACGGCGCCGCTTATGTTTCCGGCGTTCTCCCGATGCGCGTGAAACCGGGCGCCAGCGTCAAGGAACAATTTGACGCCGTATTCGACGTCATTGAAGCAATCCTTAAAGAATGCGAAAGTTCTTTAGATAAAGTTGTGAACTGCCGCATTTACATTGCCGATCTTAATGATTGGCCCGAAATCAATCGTCTTTACAGCGAGCGATTCAAATCTGCTCGACCGGCTCGAGTCGTTGTTCCTGTCAAAGAGCTGCATTTCGGCTACCGACTTGAAGTGGAATTAATGGCTGCTGTCTGATAATTTCACTAAAGCTTCGGCCTGCTCTGAATCTTCTTTCCCGATTTAGAGCAGGCCTTTTATTTTTTATCGTGAGTTTGCATAAAGTAAATCCCAATCATCAAGAAAATACTATGCAGCTTAATAAACATATCTCAGCGCTTTGCATCGGAACCTTTTGTCTCGGCGTCGCTGAACTCGGAATCGTACCGGTTTTAACGGCAATCGCTAATGATTTCCACGTCACGATCCCTCAAGCCGGCCTTTACATCTCTGCTTATGCAGCAGGCGTCTGCGCAGGTATCGTCGGTCTCTTAGCATTCGGGCGCAACGCCAATCTCAAAACCACACTTCTAATTGCAGCCTGTCTGATCTTTTGCGGAAATTTAGGTGCTTCTCTTGCTCAGAACGACATCATGATGCTGGCGGCTCGCTTTGTGTCGGGCTCTCCTCATGGAATTTTCTTTGCTTTAAGTGCTGTCGTATGTGAACGCCTGGCCGATCCGGGCAAAGCCTCCCGTGACGTTACTTTAATGGTCTTAGGTCAAACCTCTGCCAACTTAGTCGGCGTCCCGCTCGGTTCTTTAATCGGTTTTGCTTTGAGCTGGAGATTGATATTCGGGTTTATTGCTGTCTTAGCATTACTTTTAATCTTAGCTTTAACTCGCTGGCTTCCCTCAATGCCTGTTGTTAAGAAGCCCCTCAGCAACGAGCTTTCAACGCTCAAAAGCTGGCATCCCTGGTTCATTCTTTCCGGAGTTGCTATCGGAAGCGCGGGCTTCTATGCCTACTACTCCTACGTTGACCCGATCATGGCAACGGTTGCTCACATGCCGGCTGCGTCCATGACCTTGATCATGTTCTTAGCAGGAGCTGCCATGTTTATCGGAAACATCGTTTCGGCTCCGCTGACAAAATATTATTCAGATGTTGCATTGGTCTGCGTCGGCCAAACGCTGATTGCCATCGCCGTCTTAGGCGCTCTCTTCTACTCCGACGTTGCTTGGATTGCACTAACTTCCATGGCGCTTGCCGCTTTCGGCTATTTCTTCATTGCCGGCCCAATGCAAGCACTGATTATTGCCGGAGCGGGAGACGCTAAGGTAATTCTTGCGGCCTTAGGGCAGATCGCCTACAACGGCGCTAATGCGATCGGTGCTTTCCTTGGCGGCGAAGCAATCAGGCATTACGGATTTGCAAATTTCAGCGCCCTTCCAGGAAGCGTTCTGAGCTTTATTTCCGCCATTGTCTTTATCAGCTTATTGCTTCGATATCCACGCCACTAAGCAAAAAATCCGGCTGTCGCCAGATTTTTTGTCGAGGAAAACAGTTGAAATTAGAAGCGATAGGTGACGGCAGCGCCGGCCATCCATGCATTCATCTTTTCAAACTTGCCAACCTTCACGTTGCTTTCAGCGCTTGCGTAAAGGTCTCTGTGTCCGATCCCGCGAATATGACCATAAGCCATATCAATCTGCCATTTAGGAGTAGGTTTCCAAGACAAGCCGCAAGTCAGCCACAAGCGTTTAGTGTCAGGAATCAAAGCCGTTCTGAGTTGTTGATGCTTAATCGGGTCCGTCTCCAGTGCAATACCGCCACGAATCGTCCACTGATCAGTAATATCTAAGTCAGCGCCAAGAGAGAACAACCAGGCCGCCTTCCAATTGTTTTCGATGTTGACATTTCCTAATTTATGTTGGATTACTCCCATCGCGTAAGGCACCATCGGCTTTAACTTATCAGGGAGGCCTTGAACTAGGCCTGCAGACTCAGAAGATGGTTGGAGATTATTCAAGTTATCCATGCTGAAGCGCATGTTTTCAAATTTTTTCCAGTTTGCCCAGCGAGCTAAACCGGAGAGTCTCAACCTCTGAATTGGTTTCCAAGTGGCAGAAATATAAACGGTTTCTGGTGTCTGAAGACGACCTTTACCATCCCCCTCACCATTCATTAATGCATTGCCACGAATGTAGTAATCGCCGCGTGCAGTCACATGGGCAGAGGAACGGTAGGACACTCCGAAACGCAAATCTTCTGTCGGGCTCACCATCAATCCAAGGTTGTATGTAAACATCCAATCAGAGCCCTTGTACTCAAACTCTCCGCCCAATGGGACACCTACATTCCCAAGCTGATACCCCTTCGTGATTCCGCTCTTGATCTTGGAATGCGTCCAAAGAGCAGAAACACCACCGCCAATGCTTACGTACTCGTTTACTTTCCAAGCGATGCTCGGATTGATGTCAACTGTTGTCACAGAACCGCTGATTCCTCGTTCTCTTTGAGCCCAATCGTTGTTGTAACGAATGCGCATTCCATAAGGAGAAGTAATCGCTAAACCCAACCATAAAGAGTCGTTCACCTGATAGGAAAGATATGCGGCAGGAATACTGGCCGGCTTATCACGACCGTTTTCTGTTGCACCGTTCAACCCTTTGTAATCAATATCCAAGGAAACATACGTGCCTGCCACAGTCGTCTGAAGACCATGCAAAAGGGTCATGCCGGCAGGGTTGAAGTGAATCGCAGAAACGTCATCACCGATGATACCGGCGCCGGCGTGAGCACGACCCATACCTGCCACGCTTTGTTCGGTCAGCTGGAAGCCGGCGGCAGAAGCGGTTGATGCGCACATGATGGCAGAAGAACAAAGGGTTGCTGCAATAGTCAGCTTCCCAAAGACTGAGTTCTTAGTTGTCATAACGATATTTAATAAAACTAAATAAAAGCAAAAAGGAGAATGGCGTCATTTTGAAGAGGAACCATACATAAAAACGAGTGATTTTTTAGGTGGTTTCCCTAGGAAATCAATCTCTTCGAAAGGAAACTTTCTGTTTTAAGAACTCTTCCGCTTGATTTTGAGACCTCCCTGTAATCTCAGAAAATCAAGCCCAGAATAAGAAATAACGCAATTTTTTGATTAATTTTTAAACTCTTTTTACCTAAATAAAGGTACAATCCCTCCCGAAGACACGTCGCCGTCTATCTCTACGAAAGTTTTTATTAACGTTTCGATTTCCCGTTCGTCTTTCCTTTTTATTTAATCGAAAGCCGTTTTCCTAATGCTTATGGATAGAAAACTTCCCAATGACGGCAATACTTAAGAAACGCTGTTTATGGAACAAAAAAGAACACGTCGAACTTTTGATCCTTCATTTAAACATCATGCAGCTCTGCGAGTTGTAGAAGGCAAAGAAAAGGCGGCTGCCGTAGCTGCTGACTTAGGCATCAATATTGTTAGCCTATACAATTGGGTAAAAGATTACGAAAAGACAAAAGCAACGGCGATCGCAAACGCTCAGTCCCAGGCTACACAAGCAGCTGAGACGGCTCCGACAACACAAACCCCTGTAGAAACTTCCTCTCCTATTGAATCTCCGGCCGCTGAAGCCCCTAGAAGACCGAAACTCCAATTAAAGAAACGTCCGCCTGAAACCGCAGAAGCTGCTGCTCCGTCACCTGTCACTCCTGCACTGGCCTCTCCGACACCAGCACCAGCGCCGACTTTCAATAACGAGCCGCGAGTCTTTAGTCCGACGCCCGAACCTGCCGTTCAGGAAACCCGTCCGGCTCCGGAAGTCAAAGAACCCGCGTTTGAAACGCCCGTTTCTCATTCCGAATTTTCTTCAAACAACAGCCGACGCGAAAACTTCCAGCAACGCGACAAAGGAAACCGCAGAAACTCTCTCTTCCAAAGAACGATGCGCGGCCGAAATGCAAGTAAGAATGAAAAGGCCCTGCACGACTCGTTTATTCAGAGCGCCGTAGACAACGCGGTTGCTTCTGCTCAGGCCCAAAAAGCGCAGGAAAACAGACCTCAGCCACCCAAACACAACCCGAATATTTATCAGGTTCCCGTCTACGACACGGAAAGTGAACTTCGGATGGATACGGCCTCTGAAGGCCAAGAACATGAAGAACCCAAATGGCCGATTCCATCCGCTTCTCAAGGTCGTTCTTGGAAAGTAATGCATGCTTTGGATCAGCGTCCGAATTACAAGGAAGAAAGCGCTAAGTTCGGCTATGTTGATGAGTTCGATCTGCCTGCAGAAAACCTTCCTGAAGTTTGGGCAATCCTCGATCTGATGCAGAAAAATGCAGACAAGCATGCTTTCGAGGAAATGGTTCATTCCAAAGATTTGAATGTTCCGCCCGAAGTTCTCGCCGATCCACGCACCATGGTTGTTTCCGGACCGAATGTCCCGAACAAGCCCTGGCTTCGCAAACCCCGTTTAAATCCGATCGCCGAGGATTTCTTCCAAACAACTCCGGATTATTCCAAGAGCGTTTACGAAACCTACGGCGGCATCACGCTTCGCCTCGCTAAGAACAGCACCGGTTCTCCGATTCTCCTCGTTGAACCCTCTCCGAACGGCGGCAAAGACGTCACAATCGACTTCTCCAAATTTGACCGCTTCGTAGACGACTTCTACGGCGACTTTGTGCGCGACTGCAAGACCGTCATGATGAAACAGAATCCTAAGGAATATCCGAGCTTAAATGCGTTCATCCGCATTCCTGACGAACCCATGTGGAATCCGAAGCTTTGGGCAGGCGTTCGTACTTTCAATTGGAGAGACGGAGAATCTCTCTCTGAAGCCTGGATCCGTTACGCATACGATCAAAGAAGAAACAGCCGTCATCAGAAATATTTCTATCGCACGGACCGCGAATAATTCTTCTTGAATCTTCAACAAAAATCCCGCTGCTGCAGCGGGTTTTTTGTTGTCTATTGGATCGGCGTTTTCTTTACCGAAATAATGCCGGCCTTCTCTCGCCAGGCTTCGATCCATCCGGTGAGCAAAACTGTATCGGCAACTTCTACTGTTAATTTAAACGTGCCGTCTCTTCTCTCTTCCAGCTTCTGCATCCGATTAAACGGTGTCTCTCTGAGAATCAAAGCGGTCTGACGGTTTTTAAATACCATCTCCAGCAATACCTTTTGTGCATTGCCGTAATTGAACGGACTTCTGTCGACGTACTGCTGCAAGTCGAAACCCTTCGGCTCTTCTGCAATGAAGGTGGTCAGCTCAACCTTTTTAATACGGTGCAGAGCAAGGTTTCTAATCTGCGTCGTGTCTTCATAACAGCAGACTAAATACAGCCGGACATCTTGCTGCACGAGGCCCAGCGGAGATACACGCAGCTGAACCTCTTCTTCGTTCTCGCTTTTGAAATAAACAATATCGAGTTTGACCTGCTTAAATAAGCCCTCAGAAACTTTATTAAATATCAAGGGACGAATCATCGGCGGACAAAGCGGCAGACTTCCGCTCACGAAGCGAACCTTGCTGAGCCAACGTTTTTCGGGTGACGATCCCGAAGCCGTATGCATATAGTTCTCCGCCGCATCAAAAAGATAGGACAGCGAATTTGTGAGGTCCGGCGGCATCTGATAGCGCAAGTGCTCTCGAGCAAGCAAAAGCAGGAGCGCGCCGTCAGCACCAAGCCCTACGCGATCCAAGTCATTGGAATTTAATAGACGCCGATAGCCGAAAGGTTTGGACTTATCGTCGCACTGTACGCCCATATCGCTTTCAGACAGAGCCTTCAAGTAGCGCTGAAGTGTTCTGCGGCTCAATTCGTAACCTGCCGCCGTGAGCTGCTGGTGCAGATCCGTCGTGGAAATTTTTCGGTTCAGAGGGATTCTCTTCAGAACCTCTAGGAGCATCTTTGCTTCCTGAAGCGATGAAGTGTCTCGAGTCATGTCTCTCTACTCCAAAAAAGCTCCCGAGTATCGAACCGCGGGAGCTTTGTGGTTAACGCATCAGAAGATTATTTCTTCATGAGATTTAATTTCTTCGCAATCTCTTCCTGGCTGTCGTACACCGTCTCATCCTTCTTAGGCTGCAACTTGGTGTAAGAACCGTCGGAGTTCATAACCCAGGCGTGAATGTTGTCCTTCAGCTGAGGAATCACGATCTGATTCATGACGTTATTGCGCAGGTTTTCCTGCAGGAGCGGCGTCAGCACTTCGATACGACCGTTCAGGTTACGCGTCATCAAGTCGGCACTGCCGAAGTACATCTCTTCATCCCCGTTATTGTGGAAATAGTAGATGCGGGCATGCTCCAAGAGACGTCCGACAATCGAGCGAACCGTGATCGTATCGGAAACGCCGGGCAAACCGGGACGCAGACTGCAGATACCGCGAACGATACATTCGATCTTCACACCGGCGCGGCTGGCTTCATAAAGAACCTTGACCATTTCATAGTCAACCAGCTGGTTGCACTTGATGATGATATGGCCGTTGCCGTGCTTCTTGTGCTGTTCGATTTCGCGGCGGATCAGCTTGGTAATGCCGGGGCGCAAGGTGTGCGGAGAAACCAGCAGCTTGCGATAGTGGTTGACTACGCCGTAGCCGGTCATCACATTAAACAGATCCTGGACGTCATCGTTGATATCCTTATTGGCCGTGAAGAGCCCCAAGTCGGTATAGATCTTGGCCGAAGCAGCGTTGTAGTTACCGGAACCGATGTGCGTGTAGCGCTCAAGTTTGCCTTTTTCTCGGCGAACAACGAAGCAGAGCTTGGCATGAATTTTGAGGCCGGCAAAACCGTACACAACGTTCACACCGTTGCGTTCCATTTCTTCAGCCCAGTTAATGTTCTGCTCTTCGTCGAACCGAGCCTTCAGCTCAACGACGGCGGTCACCTGTTTGCCGCGGCGACGAGCTTCAAGAAGAGCCTTAGCAACAGGAGAATCGCTGCCGCAGCGGTAAAGCGTCTGCTTAATAGCGACAACGTTCGGATCCAAAGCTGCCTGCTTCAAGAATTCCAACACGCAGTTAAACGAGTCATACGGGTGGTAGACAAGGATGTCGCGCTTGCGGATCTCGTCAAAGCAATTGCGGCCCTGTTCAAAAGCCTTCGGTGTCTTCGGATGATCGGACGGATACTTCAGAGACGGGCGGTCAATCTTCATCATGCGGCCGAATTCGGAGAAGGCCAGAGGAACACGACAGCGGTAGAACTGGTTCGGATGAAGATCTAAGTGTTCATACAGGAAGTCCTGCAGACGCTGCGGCATGCCCTTTTCAATCTCGACACGGACGATTGAACCGAAACGACGCTGTTCGACATAGTCACGAACGGCAGAGAGCAGATCGTCAGCTTCGTCTTCTTCGATCTCACCGTCCGTATTACGGGTAATACGGAAAAGACCCTGAGACTTAACCTTATATCCCGGGAAGAGCGTATTCAAACGGTTGCCGATCAGATCTTCAGTCAGAACAATCACACCTTCAGTGGTGGCGTAGGACAGATCCGGTGTAACGGTGTTGTCTTTATTGGAAACGAACAGGAAACGAGGAACGTTATTCGGGCACTTCAAACGAGCAAAACGGTTCTTAACCGAAATACCGCTTTCAATTGCTTCGAGCTCCATCACGAAATTCAGGCTGGTGTTGGAGATCATCGGGAACGGACGACCTTTGTCCACCGCCTGAGGCGTCAGAACCGGGAAAATATCTTCGTCGAAATAGCGGTTCATTTCCTTCTTCTGTGCTGCGTTCAGCGCAGAGTACTTAGAGAAACGAATGCCTTTATTCTCGAGCTCGGGTTTGAGCGTATCAATCCAGAGGTTTTCAGCTTCTTCGAGAATCTCGGTAACTTTACGACGGATTTCGGAAAGCTGACGAGCGGGCGGCATCTTATCCGGACCGGTCGGTTCGGCTCCACTTCTGGCCTGTCTCTGAACGTTCATCACGCGAACCATGAAGAATTCGTCGAGATTGTTGTAGAAGATGGACAAGAAGAGAACACGGTTGAGCAGCGGGATCTCGGGATCCATTGCTGTTTCAAGGACTTTACGGTCGAACTCAATCCAACTGATGTCGCGGTTAATGTACAGAGAAGGATCGTCTAAAGAAACCTCCTTCAGAGAAGTCTCTTTTGCTGCAGCGGCAGGGGCAGCAGCTTTAACTGCGGTGCGGCGTACAGCCGGTCTGCGGATCGTCGGAGCCTTAACGGTGCGAGGTTTTGCCGGTGCTTTAGCAGCGGGTTTTGCTTCTGCCGGAGCAGCCGCCTTGGTCGGTTCTGCTGCAGCAGGTTTTGCGGTTGATGTTGCGTTCGTTGTCTTGTTGTCGTCAGCCATGGAATCGTTCCTGATTATGTGATTTTCTGTGAAGAACTTTTAATTTCCTCAAACAGTTAATTTTGGTTTGGGGGGCAATTTTTGTCAATTCTCGTTTCTTGGGATACGGGGCTCAAAACCGGCTTTTTTCAGCCTCTTTTCCCACAGATAAAGTACGCCAAGACCGAGTGCGACCCACCCTGCCGCCATCAGCGTGTCCCAAATCCTCCAAATAAGGATGGAATAGTCTCCTCCGTATGCACGCATCAACCAGTCCAATACAAAAAGGATGTAGCAAGTGATAAAGAAAGTCATGCAGGTATAGTTCCCGCCGACAAATACCGGAATACCCGCGGAAGACGCCACGATCAGCGCACCAAGCACAAACTTATCGTCAATATACGGAAAGATAAGGATGACTAAGAAGTAAGCGAGCAGTGTTCCGAGAATTCTTTGGACCACTCGTTTATAGCCCGCAGCCACGTTGGAATTTAATAAATAAAGCGCCGTGATTCCGACCCATCCAGGTTCGGAAAAATCAAATAGGAATGAACAGCCCAAAGCACATATCAAGGTAGCAGTGGAAATGAGCGCATACGCATAAGAGTTGCGGTTGCCGCCTTCCACGAGCTTGAGCTGTGCCATCGGGCGGAGCGAGAGCTTCTCGTAGCGCCAAACGAAGTGATCGAGCACGATTGCCGCCATCGCAAGGCTGAAACCGATGAAGTAGCCGACGAAGGCCATCAAGTCCGGTGTGAAATCGAATATCGAAATCAGAAGAAAAACCAGAACATATTTTCCCCACAGCCACCAGAATTTCTCGGCAAAGGTCATCAGGCTTTGACCGAAACACACCAGTCCGATGACGAGCCATTTGCCATACTCCATATTCTTGAGCACGACACCGAGAAGTGCAGCGCACATAACGCCGATGAAGGTAATGGCAACACCGCCGAGACGCGAAATCAAGTCGCTTTCGGTATCACTGAGCAGAGCCATAAAAGCCCCCAAGGCGGCAAAACCACCTAATTGGGGGCTATCGAAAAGACCAGACAACAGGAGCGCTGCCGAAATCGTGATCACAAACCTAAATGCTGCGGTCAACCGCGATTTCGTTCCGATCTCTTGACGGAGCCCGGCGCCTGTCATTAAAAATCTCCGCAAAAAGGCCGTTTACAACGGACCCTTCTGCTTTCTAAAGTATTAACCTCCGGTAACCGGCGGGAAGAAGGCCACTTCGTCGCCGTCCTTCAAAACTGTCGATTCTTTGGCCATTTCTTGGTTCACGGCAAAGCGCAGACGAGGCATTTCTTCAAAAGCAGCCTTAAGCGCTGCGTCGTTCTCAGACAGATAGTTAATCAGATCTTCCACGGTTTTTACATCTTCAGGCACTTCAACCGTATCTTCGCCTTTCAGCAGACGTTCTTTCAAAGAAGCAAAATAAAGAATTTTAACTTTCATTGTTTATCTTCCCTGTGAGCAGCACGGACATTCATCATCGCGTCTGTATTTCATTTGACGCCATGTCATCGTGCGGGCATCCACCATTAACAGACGACCTGTTAAAGGCTCGCCGAACTTCCCGATAATTTTAAGAGCCTCGGCGGCCTGCATACACCCAAGCATGCCCACTAGGGGTGCAAAAACGCCTTTGGTGGAAGCCTTCTCGTCTTTGCCTTCATGGTTCGGAAAAAGACAGGCATAACAAGCCGACTCAGGATCTCTAAAGTCGAAGACCGTGATTTGACCGTCGAAAGCCACGACTCCGGCCGTAACGAGCGGTTTTTTGAAACGTCGGCAAACGTCATTGAAGATGTAGCGAGACTCGGTATTGTCGGTACAGTCCAAAGCGACATCGCATTCGGAAACAAGCTTCTCCAATTCTTCGAGAGTCGGTCTGTGATCTACCGGAACGATTTCAACCTCGGGGTTTATGGCTTCCAGAGAGACTTTTGCGCTTTCGGCTTTATTCATACCTAAGCGCTCCATATTGTGAATGACCTGGCGCTGCAGATTGGTTAAATCCACCGTATCGGAATCCACAATCGTGATTTTTTTTACACCTGAGGAAGCCAGATACAGAGAGGCTGGTGACCCTAGTCCGCCGGCGCCGATGATTAGCACACGGCCTTGCGAGATTCTTTTTTGGCCTTCGACTCCGACCTCTTTCAAGAGTTCGTGACGAGAGTATCGGTTTTCTTGCACGATGCTCATCCTTTCAAAACAAAAATTCGTTCTCAAGATTCTAAGTATCCGAGAGCAAATTTAGTTAGTCCCTGTGCTCAAATTTATTCGTCCACGATAGATCAGAAGTTTTCAGGAACTATAACCACAACATCGGAGGCGAACATGAATATTCGAACACTCGGCGTCATTTGCGGCATTTTGTCCGGTTTCTTTTGGGGAACTATGGACATCGCTGCTCAATACCTATTGCACACGGTCCGCATGGCGCCCGCGCAATTCATTTCTTTAACGATGGTCGTTACGACGGTTGCGCTTTTCGGTATTTCTCTTGCCACAAGACCGAAAGAAACCTTTCTTGTAGCAGCTGACAAACAAAACGTCTTTCAGTTCTTCCTATTTGGCGTTTTGGTCCTTCTCACGCAGGTCAGCTTCTATGTTTGTGTGAAGTACTCCAACGCAGAAACGGCAGCAGTTATCGCCGCTACGCGGCCTTTCTGCATCATGGGGCTCCTGCTGTTTGCAGCCGTGATGCCGACTGCTTCGCAGATCTTTTGCTGTGCTTTAGCGCTTATCGGCGTTTGTCTGATGATGACCAAAGGAAACTTCTCGACGCTGTCCTTCGGATGGCTGACGCTTTTGGTCGGCTTCGGCGCGCCGCTCTTTAGTGCCGCCTACACGATCCAGAGCCGCACTATTGTTCGGAAGGTCGGACCGCTCATCGCCATGACTTGGGCCATGCTGTTCACCACGATTCTCTGCAACCTCTACTATCCGTTTTGGAAAGTCAGCCTTGAATGGAGCTTTCTGACTATCTTGAGCGTGCTATGGGTTGCGATCATGGGCCATATCGTTGCTTACACGCTTTACATCGTGAGCGCCTCCAAGATTCTTCCGACCATCACCGGTGTGCTTGAAACCGTTGAACCGTTAACGGCCATCGTGCTCTCATACTTTTTCTTCTCGCAAAAGATGAATGGTTTCATGCTCGCAGGTGCGGCGATGGTCCTTATCGCTGTCGTTCTTCTCGGCTTCAGCAGGCCTAAAGACAAAGCCAATTGAGGACTCAGGCAAACCCATGCTCCGATTTCTATAATCTGCAAACGCTTTAATTGATTTTTCTTTTTGCCAAATGCAGACACTAAGCCAGTTCTTTTCTCAGATTCCGGTTCTGTACAAAACAGCTGCCTTGCTTCTTCTCTCAAACTGTTTCATGACTTTTGCGTGGTACGCACATCTTAAAAATCTCGGAAATTCTCCGCTGTGGGTTGCGATTATTTCCAGCTGGCTTATCGCTTTCTTCGAATACTGCATCATGGTTCCGGCTAACCGCATCGGCTTCTCCGGCCTTTCCTTAGGCCAGCTCAAAATCCTTCAGGAAGTCATCTCATTGAGCATTTTTGTTCCGTTTGCCTTCCTGTACATGAAGCAGCCTCTGAAACTGGACTATCTGTGGGCTTCTTTGTGCATGCTCGGCGCCGCCTACTTCATGTTCCGCGACAAGCTTTAATCCACTGCCGGCAACACAACCGATTCCAACGGGATACTGAAATACCGATACCAAAACATCCAGCTGTCGACCGTGTGCTTCTTGAAATTCTCAACAATGAGATCCGCCATTTCAGAAACTAACGGCGAATGATCCGAATCTCTTCTACAGACGCATATCTCCCAAGGACGGCGGTGCCAGCCGGGAAGCACCGGAACAATATCGCCTCGCATCAGCTCATCAGCGACAAAAGAAGGTACCAAATCTACCGATATGCCTTCTCCTGCAATCAAGTGAGTGCGGCAGGAATAAGCGTCCTCAAAATGCACTTTTTCATCGGATTCAATCTCAAAGACAGCGTCTCGATTTTCTAAGCGCCGACTAAAAGAGCGATTGGAAGAGTTTCTCAACAGAAGGGTATGGTTTCGAAGTTCTTGGACGCTCTGAGGAGTTCCATTCCGGCGAAGGTAGCTGCGAGACGCCATGAGAAACGTAACGTTGTGTCCCGCTGGGATCCATGCGATGCCTTCTTTTGTAGGCCGATATCCGAAGTAAGCCACATCCGCCGCGCCGTTTAATAAACCATCCTCCCCGGCATCAATCAGCACTTCAACCCGCAGCCCCGAATGCTTGCGTTCGAAATTTGAAAACGCATTCAAGTAAGCACTGCGATCGATATTCGCCGGCAAGCTCACTTTCAAAATCCGCTTCGGCTTAATCGTGTCTTGGTGCTTGATGGACTCGGCGGTTTTCAGCAGACGCTGATATTGGCGCGCTATGCGGTCGGCTTCGGAAAACAGTTCCAGCGATTTCGTGACGATCTGCGCCGGTTTTCTTTTTCGATCGAGGATCTCGACTCCCAATTCTTTCTCTAACGAAGAGACCAAACGAGATGCCGCAGGAAGGTCCATATCTAAACGTTCTGCGGCTTGAGCCAGGCTTTTCGTTCTGCCTAATTCCGAGAGGAGGTTCCAGGTTTCGATTTTGAGGGAAGGTCGCATCGGTGCAACTTGTGAAATTCACAACTTAATCGGTACGCTCGCCATTATCCGCTTATTCTCAAGTCTTGAACGAGGACTTGGTTATGCAGAAGAAAACCGAAGGAATTTGTTTTGCGATCAGTGCAGGCATTTGCTGGGGTTCAATGGGTGTCGCAGCACAAGTGCTGATGGAAGATTCCGGCTTTGCCGTCGGCGATTTAGTCGCAGGGCGCCTTCTGGGTGCCGGGGCGCTCCTGCTGATGTTCGAACACTTCTTTATGCGCCGCTCGCTTCTGAAGTATTTCTCCCAACCCGGCGTAGCAAAAGACATCCTTCTTTATGGCGTGCTCGTACTGCTCACGCAGCTGACGTTTTTCCTGGCGATTCAGTGCAGCAATGCAGGCACCGCCGCCATCCTCGCGGCCACTATTCCGGTATTTACGACGATCTGGGACATTTTTGTAAAGCATCGCGCACCTCAGATTCGTGAAATGGCGTGCACGGCGCTGGCAATCATAGCGGTTGTATTGATTACCACCAAAGGAGATTTTGACTCCGTTTCACTCTCTCTAACGGGCGTCCTTTGGGGTCTTGCTTCCTCGGTTGCCGGCGCCGCCAGCAACATCCAGCCGAATGCCGTTCTTAAGAAAATCCCCGTTACCATTGTGGTCGGCGGCAGCATGACGGTCGGCGGCATTGTGATGAGTATCTTCTTTCCGCCGTGGGCAATTGAAGAAGCCAATTGGACGACGCTGTCGGCGCTTTTCTACGCCTATATCGTTGTTGTCGGAACTTTGGTTTCTTTCCTGCTCTATGTATCGAGCCTCAAGATGATCTCAGCGACCTCGGCCAGCCTCTTGAGCTGCTTTGAGCCGATCACGGCTGTTGTCCTCTCCGTCGCTCTGCTCGGTGCTCCGCTCACTCCCGCTGAAGGTGTCGGAGGCGTGCTGGTGTTTGCAGCGGTTTGGCTTCTCGCTTCACGTAAGGAAGCTCAGGCGTAAAAATAGCTCGGAATCATTTCGAGAGCGAGCTATTTGGAAAATTACGGATGAACTATTTCTGTTCTTCTGAGGCCGGAAGAACGCGCTTCAAGAAAGTACGAGTTCTTTCTTCCTTCGGATGCAGAAGAACATCTTCCGGCTTGCCTTGTTCGACGATCACGCCGCCGTCCATAAAGATCACGCGATCGGCCACTTCACGGGCAAAGCCCATTTCGTGCGTAACCACAACCATCGTCATACCGGATTTCGCCAGATCGGTCATCACCTTCAGCACTTCGCCCACGAGTTCCGGGTCAAGCGCAGATGTCGGTTCGTCAAACAGCAGAGCCTTCGGCCCCATTGCCAAGCCTCGAGCAATCGCAACACGCTGCTGCTGACCGCCGGAAAGGCTTGCGGGATAAGCGTTGGCTTTTTCAGCCAAACCGACGCGCTTGAGCATTTCCATGGCCTTCTTCTCGGCCTCGGCTTTGTTGACGCCGGAGACGAGTTTCGGTGCCAAGGCAACGTTCTCAAGAACGGTCTTGTGCGGCCAGAGATTAAAGCGCTGGAACACCATTCCGAGATGTTCACGAACTTTATTGATATCGGTCTTCGGAGAAGTGATGTCAACATCATTTACATAAATCTTGCCGCTGGTGGTTTCTTCCAATGCATTGATGCAGCGAAGCATTGTGGACTTGCCGGAGCCGGACGGTCCTAACACCACGACTTTTTCTCCGGGCATCACTTCGAGGTCAATACCGCGAAGGACTTGGTTATCTCCGAAATACTTGTGCAGATTTTCGATACGGATAACCGGTTTCTGTTCGGTCTTGTTGTCGCTCATCTGTTGTCGTCTCCTTTACCCAAGCGTTGTTCCATCTTCTTCACGAGGTAAGCCAGACCCAAAGTCATGACCCAGTACATCAAAGAAATCGTGATGTACGGTTCCCAGTAGCGGGCTGTTGCACCGGCAACGGTACGTGCGGCGTAAGCCAGTTCAGCCAAACCGATGGCAGAAACCAGAGAAGAGTCTTTCAAAATGGCAATCGCGTTGTTGCCCAACGGCGGAAGCATACGGCGGAAAGCCTGCGGCAGGATGATGTGGAACATGGCCTGCCAGTAAGTCATACCGACGGAGCGGGCAGCTTCCATCTGCCCTTTATCCAAAGACTGGATACCGGCACGGAAAACCTCGGAAAGGTAAGCACCGGCATTCAATGTAATGGCTACGATACCGGCGAGCATCGCACCGTATGTGGAACGAATCTCACGGGCAAGGTCACCGGAAATTAAAAGGCCTTCGGTCGGATGAATAAAGAACGGAAGGATCGCGAACTGCATCAGCAGAATCTGAACGAAAAGAGGCGTTCCACGGAAGAAGCTCACGTAAACCGTCACCGGCCAGCGAACACAATATTTAAGAATCTGCTTCCAAGGGGAATGTCTTGCATCAGCCAGTCGGGCCATGCCTAAAGCCATACCCAAAATCACACCCAAGGTGACACAGATCACCGTAATTTGGATGGTCATCTTGGCGCCTTCTAAGAAGAGAGGCCAATATTCTGTAATTACTTCGTACCGAAATCCGCCCACGTTCGCTCCTTGGTATTAAAAAATTCCCGAGATTTTATTTAAAAATTACCCGACCATGTAGATCGGGCAATTTCATTGGTTAGTTCCTGTTACTGAGGAAGTTTCGGTGCATCAGTACCGAACCATTTGCGATAAATCTTATTGTATTCACCGCTGGCGATCACTTTTTCGAGACCGGCGTTGATCTTATCGATCAGCTTCTGGTTACCTTTCTTAACAGCAATGCCGAAGTACTGTTCTTCGAAAGCAGGGTCACGAGTCATGTTGAAGTGCTTGTCGGGGTTGTTGCGGGCATAGAAAGCCAAAACACCGATATCACCGATTGCGGCGACCACACCGCCCTGATTTAGTTCTTCGAGAGCAAGCGGAGTGTTGTCAAAACGACGAATTCTTGTAGAAGCTTTGCCGAATGCCTTAGAGGCAGCAACGTCACCGGCAGAACCGCTCACAACAGCCACACTGCCTTTAGAGAGATCGGAAAGCTTGTTGATCTTGACGGACTTGTCGGTCAGGATCAGCTGATGAGCCAGGAAGTAGGGTTTGGAGAAATCAACAACCTGCTTGCGTTTGTCGGTAATCGTGATACCGGACATGATGATGTCGCGGTCGCCTTTATCGACAGTGGCGAAGATGCCTTCCCACGGTGTGTTGATGAACTTAACGTCAAAACCTTCAGCCTTGGCGATAGCACGCATCAAATCAACGTCGAAGCCGACGAGCTCTTTCTGCGGTGTTTCATATTCGAAAGGACGATAAGTTGCGCCTGTTCCAACGACATACTCTTCAGCATTAATTCCGGCGGAAGCAGTCAATGCGATTGCAGCGCACGCTGTCCAAAGCAGCTTTTTCATCAACATTTAATAGACTCCAATAGAAGAATTCGTCACCGCGTACACGTCGCGGCCATTCTGATCATCATGCCACAGTCGAACCCACATTGGGCGGCTTTTAAGCAGGAATCCTGTGAACCCCTAGGTAAATCCATTAGTTAACAATCAATTTCGTCTGTGAATTGTGAAATCAGGTTGTCTTCGGCTTTTGAAAGTTTAATTGCAGCCTGTGTTCGAAGCTCGATATTCCGAAGGCGTCATTTCGTGACGTTTTTTAAATGCAGTTGAGAAGTGCGCGGGCGTTTTAAAGCCAACAGAATATGAAATTTGCTTTATGGAGAGTTTATTTTCTTTCAATAAGTTTTCGGCCAGATCTAGACGTCTGGTCATTAGCCATTTAGCGGGAGACAACTCTGTAATTTTTAAAAAATCCCGCTTAAAAGTTGCTAGACTTCGGCCCGAGTAAGAGGCAAACTCACTTAAAGAAAGATTTTCTGTAAAGTGATCCTCCATGAACTCCTTTAAATCTACATTCCAATCTCGATAAAAATCAAAAAGCGTCGGGAAAAAGCGAATATCGGTCTGAAGCAAATCAAGAATTAATTCCTCTACCTTTAATTCTGTCATCTCCTGGCCAGGGTCTTGGCCTTCTTCAACGAACAGAATGATGGAAGACAATAATCCTTGCAGGCACAGTGTCCTGTTCAATCTCATGAAGCAATTGGACAACCCGGTAAAATCTTGCGGGAACTCATTATTCTTCAAATGTCTCTGAAAATAGTCTTCTAGTATGTTTTGAGGAAGACGGATATTGAGGCCTTCGTAATTTTTCCCAGCAAAAGAAGCTTTAACAAGCCTAACACTGCAGTCCTTCTTTAAAAAAACACAAGACCCAGCCGGAATTTCCTCTGTCCTTCCCTTATCTGAAATCAAAAGTTTTCCCTGCCGAACAAATACCACACAGTGATCGGGAACCCGATGCTCCATGTGCCACTGGCTCGGCACGGAGCAGGAGAAAATTAAGTTAGAAAAATTAGAAGTAATGTAATTACTCATGAGCAGAGAGCTTCTTAAATATCAAAGGCATTGCCTGTTCATCAAGGGGTGTCATGTCCACTAAATCTAATTTTTTGACCATGGATAATGTAGAGGTTTTGTATTTTAAAAAATGGGGCGTTTGCAGATGAGCCTTATATGCCTCCTCATTCTTATAAATTTCCACAATTCGGATTTGTTCCGGGTTTCGCTTCTCTACCATCGGAAAAATCGCGATCACACCCGGCTCTTTCGACACGGACTCTGCTCCGACGGTTCTTGCCTGCTTGAGGTATTCCTCTAGCTGGGACCGATCTACTTGAATTTCAGCAATTCGCACAATCATCTGTTCCTCCTTAGGAAGGTCCTTAGCAATTGCAGCCGAACCCGCGAGAATGGTGAACAAAACAAATACAAAACGCAACAACCAATTACTCATATGCTCTCCTTAGCTTAGATTAAAACCAAATTGATAGGCCAGCTTCGGATATTCCGTTTTCTGGATATCAGTTTTTGTCGGATATCCCCTTGCTTCAATTCTGCCGATATCCTTCCATCCGAGATATCTGCTTAAGGAGTCAAAGTGGGCATTAATAGAATCAAAACTCCATCCAAACTTACCGCCGCAAACTGCAATAAGCCCCATCTTTTTGGGCATCTTCATGAAGTCAGTCCTCCGTGAGGTAAATCGCTCCAAAAGTGCTTTCAAAGACGAATGAATCGCGTAGTAATAGATCGGAGTTACAAAAATTACGACGTCAGCCTGCTCTATAAGGTGCAATATTGCAGGAACATCATCACGGATAAGACATTGGCCTGAGTTTTTGAGACAGAAAAAACAGCCTCGGCAAGCATTAATATCCTCAAAAGACGTATTAACACGGCGGACTTCATGGCCTGCTTCCTTAGCACCCTTTACGAAATTAGTCGCCAGCAAATTAGTAGTCCCGTCTTTATGAGGACTTCCGGAAAGAACGAGAATTCTCAACTTTCCCGGGGAAATTACTTTAGAAAATTCTTGCGGCAAAGATTCTCTTTGGAAGAGAGGCGGTGTACTCGCGGCCGCGATCGAAACCCCGTTTACCGCCAGCGTGCTGCCGAGCGTACTCAACAACATTTTTCTCCTATTCATAGATCTCTCCTTCTTAGATCTAGAGATGATTTTTCTGCCAAAAAGTCTAAGGTGAGGATCTCGATGGAGAGATTATTTGAAGATTCGAAGGCTTTTCTCTACGGCTCAAAAGCTTTCTTAAGGGAGCCGGAACAATTATGCTGAAGCGCTCTCAGCTTTGATTTCGCTCAGCCTCTCAAAGGAAGGCTGAGCGAATTTACTCTCAATCAGAGTTTTGAAGGGAGCCGAGTCCCGGACGTTAAAAAACTTCGACGTTATCGATCAAACGTGTGGTGCCGATTTTTGCTGCCGCTAAAACAACTAACGGCGTTTTATTGATCAAGTCGTCTTTGGTGGGCGCAAGAAGGTCGCTTCTCCGAACAACAGCAACATAGTCAGGGATCCAGCCATGGCCGTCGAGCATCTTCATTGCTCTTTCTTCCAACACTTCCGGATCAGCCGTTTCTGCTTCAAGCGCGTCTTTAACGCCTTTAACCGTCTTGTAAAGCAGTGTGGCGTCTTGCAGTTCTTGTGCGCTCAAGTAACGGTTGCGGGAAGACAGAGCAAGACCCGTTTCTTGATTGCGCTGCAGTTCTGCAGGAATAATGCGAATCGGCATGCCGAACTGACGAACCATCTCTTTGATGATCGTCAGCTGCTGATAGTCTTTTTTACCGAAAACGGCAACATCGGGACGCACGATGCAGAAGAGCTTCATGACGACCGTGCAGACGCCTTCAAAAAATCCCGGACGATAGAACCCTTCAAGAATGTCGGCGAGTTTAGGGTCTGGCTTAACTCGGAAAGTCTGAGGCTGCGGATACATGTCTTTTTCGCTCGGCGCGAAGACATAATCAACGACGCCCTGTTCTTCGAGCTTTTTGCAGTCCTCTTCCAGCGTTCTGGGGTACTGATCAAAGTCCTCATTGGGTCCGAACTGCAGACGATTAACAAAAATCGACGCTACCACCGTGTCGCCGTACTTGCCGGCTTCCTGCATCAGGTGCAGATGACCTTCATGAAGATTGCCCATGGTCGGAACCAGAGCGATGTTCTTCTTCCCCTTGAGCTCTTCCTGAAGAGCTTCGATTGTATGAACAACTTTCATTTTTTCTCAAAAAAATCAGAAGGAGTGCTCGGGCGCCGGAAATTTGCGGTTTTTAACAGCTTTCACGTAATTGGCCACGGCTTCTTTAATGCTTGCGGCTCCTTCCATAAAGTTTTTAGTAAATCTCGGTTTACGGCCAGGAAAGATTCCCAGCAGATCCTGTAATACTAAAACCTGACCGGAGCAATTTAGCCCTCCGCCGATACCAATTGTCGGAATGCTTAAAGCTTCTGTCACACGTTTGGCAACATCTGCGGGCACCATTTCCAGCACGATCATGGATGCACCGGCCTCCTGCAGAGCCAAGGTGTCGGCTAAAAGTTTCTCTTCTCCGGACTTAGTCTTGCCCTGAACAAAGTAGCCGCCGATAGCATTCACAGACTGAGGCGTAAATCCGACGTGTCCGCAAACGGGAATGCCCATGGCCGTTAAGCGGCGAGCCAAAGGACAAACCTCGACACCGCCTTCGAATTTAACCATATGGGCGCCGGCCTGCATAAGTTTGACGGCATTGGCTACCGCCTCGTCTTCATTGACGAGGTAGCTGCCGAAATTCATATCTGCTAAAACCAGTCCGTATTTATTGCCGCGGGCCACGCAGGCGGTGTGATAAACCATATCATCAATGGTCACGGGAAGCGTTGTCTCATGGCCCTGCATCACCATACCGAGAGAGTCTCCGATGAGTTTGATGTCTACACCGGCTTCATCTTCGACGGAAGAGAAAGTTGCGTCATAGCAGGTAAGCATCACAATCGGCTCCCCTGCTTCGTACATTTTCTTGATGGTGCTGAGTCTAACAGGCTTGCGTTCCGTTTTCTGATCCATTGCATTCTCCTAAATTGCCGAACCACTCCTCGGCAGATTTAAATCGGTTAATTCGCTGGTCAGCTGTTGCAGCCAAGAAGACATGAACCTGACCTTTTCCAGCAATATTAAACTGCGGCGCTATCTCTGCAAGAGGAACTAACACGAAGGCCCGCTCCGTCATGCGCGGATGAGGAAGGAGAACAAATGGATCGTCGGAGCGCTGCTCTCCGACGGTAAGAAGGTCTAAATCAATCGTCCGGGGCGCATTGTGGACGCCTGCCGGACGTACACGTCCCAGGTCGGATTCAATTGCTAGCAGTTGTGTCAGCAATGCGCGGGGAGATAATTCCGTCTTTATCTCAAGGACTGCATTGGTGTAATCGGGACCGCTCGAATCAATAGGCTCCGTTTTATAAAGAGAAGAGACTTGAACAAAGCGAACGCCCGGAATATCGGCAATTCGAAGCACTGCCTCCTTCAGAGTGGATTCGGGCTCGCCGAGATTTGCGCCGAGCCCGATAAATGCCTGCTGCAGCATGACCTACTTATCCGCCTTTTCTTTGTCAGAAGCAGCCTTCTGCGCCTTAGGAAACTTGCTTCTGTCGAAACGTTTCTTGCGTCTTCTGCGGCGTTTTTTCTTTTCTTTTTCCTCTCCGTCGGCTTCATCTTCATCCGACTTACCTTCAGCTGCTCTTTCCTGGCGCAGACGTTCGCGCTCTTTGCGGTCCTGCTGCTCGGCTTCTTTGCTCATTTCCAGACGTTCTTCGTCGGTTGCGCCTTCGTAGGCCGTCCACCAGTCTGCAAGCTCGTGAGAGGCGTCGCCGCTGGAAGCGCGAAGCAAAAGGAAGTCGTAAGCAGCACGGAAACGCGGGTGCTGGAGAAGCTTCATCGCGGCGCGGCGGCTTCTGACTAAAAATCTCGGCTGAAGTTTCCAGATAATGGCCATGTCGCTGACGTAGCGCGACTGCAAGCCGTCCCAGCGATAGCTGTCGGCCACTTTCTTGGCGGCCTCTTCATAAATCTGTCCGGGCGTTTTACCGGTGGATTTGGCAACCTCTTCCTTCATTTCATGCCACAGGAGCACGGCGAAGAGGAAGCTCGTCGAAATCGATTTACCTAAAGCGACACGAGCGTCACAGCGTTCCAACCCCTTGCGAACAAAAGGTAGACCGAAGGTGCGCTTCAAAACATCAAAGAGCGGAATCGGAATGTTGATGTCATAGCGATTCATGAGTTCCATACAGGCAACGGCAGAACCGCTCAGCACCATCTTGGAGAATTCATCCGCCAGACGGGCGCTCGGAACGGAAAGCAGCAGCGTCTGCATGTAGTGCATCGGAGCGGCGGTTTTCTCGTCGATCGTAAAACCGAGTTTGGCAGCAATTCGTATCGCACGAAGGATGCGAACCGGATCTTCGCGGTAGCGAGTGGCCGGATCGCCGATCATGCGGATTTTTCTCTCGCGGATATCGTCTAATCCGTGGTGATAATCGTAAAGGTCGCCGCTGATCGGGTCGAAATACATCGCATTGACGGTAAAGTCTCTGCGGGCGGCATCTTCATACTGCTCGCCGAAAACGTTGTCGTTGGTAATGACGCCGTCCTCGTCTTTTGTCACGCCTTGCTTAGCAAAGCCGCGGAAAGTCGCCACTTCAATCGTCTCGGCGCCCTTGTTGACATGAACAAGGCGGAATCGTCTTCCGATAATGATGGCGCGCCTTGTGACTTTTTTGACTTCTTCCGGGGTCGCATCGGTGGCGACATCAAAGTCTTTCGGTTTGGCTCCGATCAGCAAATCTCGTACGGCGCCGCCGACAATAAAAGCTTTATATCCGGCGTCCTGAAGCTTTTGGCAGACGGATATTGCAAAAGGGCTCACGGCCAAGAGGTCAATTCCGTTTTCTTCTCTCGGAACAATATGAGCTTTCTTCCGAATTTTTGTCGGCACATTCGCTTTGAAGCCCTCTTCTTCTTTAACCAACTCTCGTACTCCGTACGGACAGAAGCTTTTAGAACAGCTTATGTTCGCTGAATAATTCCAGAATTTCCCAATGTCTCTCCTGAGCCGTACTTCTTAACCGGTCATCGGGATTCGTTGCTACTGCCTTTCCTCCGTGACGGGCCACATGATCAAGCAGTGGAAAATCATTCATAGAATCGGAAAAGAACGCCGATTCTTTCAGATCCGCTGCCGAGCCGCCGCACTTTTGTATAAAACGCTCGGCGTTGACAACCTTCTGCGTTGCAAAGTTTTCACTGATCCAGCGGCCTGTAAACTCTCCGTCGGGCTTTTCCTCCGGCTCGGCGCAGATCAGATCGCGGATACCGAAAAGCTCGGCAATCGGTTCCACCGCGTAACGGTATGAGGCAGTAATCATCACAACTCTAGCACCGGCCTCACGGTATTTTTTGACGAGATCCACAGCGATGGGCAGTACGTGCGGCATGATGTCCCGCTTTAGATACTGAACTCGGAGTTCATCGAGTTCGCGGCGCGGGAAACGCGCCAGCAGCTTCATTTCAAAATCTTCGAATTTATTGATATCGAGGCAGCCGTTTTTATAGTCGACGTCGTATTGAATTCGTTCGGCGCGAAGCTGTTTTTCATCTTTGCCGACGTGGGAAAGCAAGGTTTCGGCCCACAGGATTGAGCTGTCGACGGGAATCAAGGTGCCGTCTAAATCAAAAAACGCGTATTTCACCGATCTTCCTTTGTATCTTGATTGCGTTCGAGCCATTCTTTGATCAAGGGGATGGTCACGGCTCTCTTGGCTGACATGGCATAACGGTCCAAGCTGTGAAGCAGATTACTCATCGTGTGCATGTCGCGCGGAAAATTATTCTCGATCCAGTTCAGAACTTCCGGCGCCACTTTCAGGCCGGTCTGAGACGCCGCCTCCAAAATAACCTGGCGCTTTTGTTCGTCAGACAGCGGAGATAGCTCAAAAACAACGCCCCAGCTGAAGCGGCTGGTAAGGTCTTTACGGAAGCCCTGACGTTCAAAATCTTTCGGGCTGCGGTCTGCGGTCACGACAAGATGGGTTCCGGGATGCTCGCGCACGGTGTTGTAAAGAACAAACAGCTCCTGCTGTTGTTCCGGCGTCAGATCTTGAACATTGTCTACGGCGTAGATTGTGCGGTTTTCGTCGAAAGCGGGAACCCCCTCGCTTTGTTTGCCCAAAGCGCGTACGAGGTGTGTTTTGCCGACACCTTCATATCCCCAAAGGTAAGTAAACTGCGGTCCGCGTCCTTCCTTCAGCTCGGAAATCACGGCCACAGCTTCGCTGTTCGACCCCACAATAAAATTAGAGAGAGTCGGCTGTTTTTCAGGGAAAAAATCCAAAGGAAGCTGGCCCCTTATTTGTTCCTTCTTGTCTTTCTCGGATTCAACCAAATCGTTAACCTGCATCAGTCTGTTTGTTTACTTTTCGGATTCTAAAGGTTTCTCGATAAGACTGAGATCATTCTGCTTGCTACTCAAAACGAAACAGGTATACCCCGTCGCCTTTTCCTCGGGTTTATCCTAGGCCGTACTCGATCGGAGGAATTTCCATGACAATGACATTTAATGAATCACGATGGCCTAAAGAAAACGCAATCAAGGTAGTGAAAGGCAACGGTGTGAGTAAGCTCGCTGTTTTCATGGATCCGATGTGTGTTTACTGCAAACGGCTCAGCCGCGAAACGCTCGCCAATTTAATGAACGTCACCATCTACTGCTACATTTGGCCGTTCTTAAGCGAAGAATCCAAAGAAATCGCCGGGTGCATCTACTCCAGCGCCGACAAGGCTGACGCCTTGGTTCGCTGGATGAAATACGATCAGATGCCCACCGGAATGCCGAATGAATATTCGGAAGAGATGATTGAACAAAACATTGCGCTGGCCGATTATCTCGGACTGCAGGGGACGCCTGCAATCTTCTTATCCGACGGCCGCGGCCCGTTCGGTGCAATGAGCGCCAAAGCTCTTGCGCACAAGATCATTTCCGCTGAACATTACTAAACCATCCTTTTTAGCTTCAAAGAGCCGGCTTACTGCCGGCTTTTCGTTTGCGCGCTGTTACACAGTCTTTGAGAAAACGTCTTGTTAGCTGTTATCCTCATGCGCGGAATTGAAATGCCGTTCAGCGGCTTTTTCTCCTCTAGAATTGAGCAATTCCCAATCTTCAATCTCAAAGCTGTTAAAGATGACAAAACCTCTTTCCTATGCAGACTCCGGCGTTTCTATTGATGCCGGCGACGAGTTAGTTGAACGCATTAAACCCTTTGCCAAAAAGACCCTGATTCCCGGGGTACTCGGTTCCATCGGCGGCTTCGGTGCCTTGTTTGAAATTTCTAAAGATTACAAGGAACCTGTTCTCGTTACGGGAACGGACGGCGTGGGTACCAAACTCAAACTCGCTTTCCTGCTGAATCGTCACGACACCGTCGGCCAGGACTTGGTCGGCATGAGCGTCAATGACATCCTGGTTCAGGGCGCTAAGTCTTTATTCTTCCTTGACTACTTCGCCTGCGGTCATCTTAATGTCGACGTTGCCGAACGCGTTGTCAAAGGCGTCGCACACGGCTGCGAACTGGCCGGCTGCGCATTGATCGGCGGCGAAACGGCCGAAATGCCGGGCATGTATCCGGCCGGTGAATACGACCTTGCCGGCTTTGCCGTCGGTATTGTCGAAAAGAGCCAAATTATTGACGGCAGCCGCATCAAACCGGGCGACGTCGTTCTCGGACTGGCTTCGAGCGGTCCCCACTCCAACGGCTTTTCTTTAATCCGCAAAGTTGTTGAAGTTTCCGGCAAACCCTGGACAACCAAGCTTTCCGACGGAAAGACTCTGGCAGACGCCGTTATGGAACCGACACGCATCTACGTCAAGCCGGTTCTTGAAGCCATGAAGAGCGTGACCATTAAAGGCATGGCCCACATCACCGGCGGCGGACTGCTTGAGAATATTCCCCGCGTTCTGCCCGAAGGCACTCAGTGCGTGATCAAGGCAGGTTCCTGGAAGCGTCCGGCCGTTTTTGACTGGCTCCAGGAGGAAGGTCATATTGAAGACCACGAAATGTACCGTGTCTTCAATAACGGCATCGGCATGGCCGTCATCGTTGCCGCTGAAGATGCTGAAAAAGCTCAGAAAGCTTTGAAAGCTGCCGGTGAAACCGTCTATCGCATCGGTGTCATTGAAGCGCTGCCGGCCGGCGAAGCCCTCTGCGTTGTGCGCTAAGCATTAGTATTCTCGCTAATTGAGCCTCCTTCGGGAGGCTCAATTGTTTTTAATTTCATTACACTGAAAAGAAACAGAAACTGGTTTCAAGGATAAACATGAGCAAACCCATTACAGAGTCCATCTTGAGCAATGAGACCCGCGTTTTTCTCATGTGCTGTGATTTTCGAAGCTTCTCTGCCGTTGCCCACGCTCTCGGCATCACTCAATCGGCTGTTTCGAAGATCATTCGGAAGTTTGAGGATTCCATCGGCTTTGAATTGTTCATCCGCAACTCCCGGCCGCTGACACTCACCCCAGAAGCCCATCTGCTGCACCGACAGCTTCGGGGTCTCAAAGGCGAGATGACACGCTCTTTGTCCTCGCTGCAAAGCAAGAACTACATTAAGCCGATCCTGCGTATCGGGATCTTGGAAAGTCTTCATTTAAATCTGGGCGTGGCGATCCTCAAAAATCTTCTGCCCAACCTGTCTCAGGTCGTCATGCTGACGGCCAGCGCCAATGTCCTGATACAAAGACTGATTGAGCGAAAGCTCGATCTCATTATCACGAACGACGTTTCCACCGAGCCGTCGCATGTTTTCAGAAGGCTGCTGTTTCATGAACCTTCTGTGCTAATCCTTCCCAAATCTTTTGAAAAAGACCCTAATCAAAACTGGACTTGGCAGCGCCTTGCCGTCTGCGGACTGCCGCTCATTCGCTACTGGAACGAAAGCGGCGCCGGAGAAATCAATGAGATGTTCATGAAAACACACGGCCTCAGGTTTCCGGACAAAATCTCCGTCGACACCAATTCACTTCTAGTGACGCTCGTCTCCCAGGGCATCGGCTGGGGATTTTCTCGGCCGACTACCGTCCTGGAAAACATTCACATGCATCCTCATTTCATCGTCCGAGAAATGCAAAAACCCAGTTTTAGCCGAGAAGTGTATTTAATCGGCCGGGAACAGGAATTTGTCGTGGAATCCGAGATCATTGCCGACATTGCTAAGCAATTCGTTCAAGAAAACATTATTCCCGAAAGTCTCAAATTCGCACCTTGGGTCAAAGAAGGTTTTACGGTCGGATAGGGCAAATATCCTTTAATTTCATACAAATAAAAGACAATTACAAATCATAAAGTATTCCAACGCGGCATAGATCTTATTCTTCGGTTTCCGAAGCCTGATCCTAAAATATTGGTATAGCCTCAAACCACAAAGAGGTTTCCAACCAAAATTCCCATAAAAAGGAGAAAACTATGCCAATCACAGGCTGGATTGCCATCCTCGTCCTGATCGTCATGTGCTACATGCTGATCAAACAGTACGAAACCCGTATGGTGCTGTTCGGAGGCGGTTTCATTCTCTGCTGTATTTCCCTCGCCCCAATGGCCGGCTTAAACGCCTTTGCCAAAACCATGACCAACGGTGCTTTGATCACGGCCATCTGCTCGGCTACCGGATTTGCCTATTGCGTTACCTATACAGAGTGCGACCGTTCCTTAGTGCATTATCTGACGCGTCCGATCCGCAACGTCGGCATCCTGATGATTCCGATCACCTCGCTGCTTACCTTTGCGATCAACATCGCTATTCCCTCAGCTGCCGGTGTGGGCGCCGTTGTCGGTACGACCTTGATTCCTCTGCTGCTTAGAGCAGGCTTCAAACCGGCCGCCGCTGCAGCAGCCGTTCTGATGGGCACCACCGGTTCTCTGCTTTCTCCGGGCTTGTCTCACAACGCCTATGTTTCCGACATGGCTCATATGTCCATCATGGACCTGATCAGCTATCACGGCATCTACTCCCTGATGATCGGTGTGGTCGGCGCCGTCGGCCTGTGCATTGTCTGCTGGGTTTTGGGCGACAACAAAGGCGAAAAAATGGCGGAAGCCAACCCTGCCGCCGATGCAGAAACGTCCTCCTTTAAGCCGAGCCCCATCAAGGCTTTCGTTCCGCTAATCCCGATCATCCTCATGCTCGTGTTCACGTTCTGGATTCCCTCGGTCAAGATGGGCGTTGCACCGGCCATGCTGATCGGTACGATTGTCTGCCTGATCGTTGCTATGTGCGACCCGCAGCAGTTCTCCAAGCAGTTCTTCAAAGGTATGGGCGACTCCTACGGCAGCATCATGGGCATCATCATTGCCGCCGGCGTGCTGGCTGCGGGCTTAACCGCTTCCGGGTTAATTAAAGGCCTCATCGCTTTGATGGTTCAGTCCAAGGAAATTGCACAGTGGGGCGGCTCGATCGGACCATTCGTCCTCTCCGTTCTGATGGGCAGCGGCGACGCAGGCGCCATGGCCTTCAACAGTGCCGTCACTCCGCATGCTCAGGAATTCGGTATGCAGATCCACAGCCTCGGCTCTCTGGCTTTCTTAGCAGGCGCTGCCGGCCGCACGGCTTCCCCGATTGCCGGCATCACCATTCTTGTTGCCGGCTTGGCTAAGGCCAATCCTTTTGACGTTGCAAAGAGAACCTTCCTTCCGATGGTTGTTGCAGTTATTCTTCTTGCCATCTTTATGAGGTAAGAAGCTCTCCCCGGCGCGGGAAGGGCTTCCTTTCCGCGCTCTATTTTTCGGACATACGAGACCGCTATGAAAAAAACGAAAATCGCCGTCATCGGAACCGGAGGCACCATCGTCAGCAGCGGTGCAAATGCAACGCAAATGACGGGCTACAGCATCACGGATGCCGACATTCATACAATTATGACGGCTCTGCCTGAGCTTAATGACATCGCTGAAATCGCTACTTTCTCTGTTTTCAATATCGGTTCGAGCAACATCAAGCTCTCCAACTGGCTGGAGCTCGTGTGTCTGATCAACAAACTTTCCAAGGAAAACTTTGACGGTTTTGTCGTAACACACGGCACCGACACGATGGAAGAAACCGCATTCTTTGCGAATCTGACATTAAAGACTGAGAAACCTGTTGTCTTTACCGGCTCCATGAAACCGGCTACAGCGGTTTCCGCCGACGGTCCTTTAAACCTTCTAAATGCCGTCCGTTTGGCGGGTTCTCCTAAAGCGGCCGGTAAAGGCGTTCTCGTTTCGCTTAACGGCACGATTCATGGAGCACGTGACGTCGTCAAAACCAACACCGTTGCCGTAGAAACCTTCAAGTCTCCGAACAGCGGCCCGCTCGGATACATCATCGGGGATCAGATTGATTTTCTGACCGAATCCGTCAAGCCGCATACACTGCGGTCCTGCTTCGAAGTCGGAGAAACAGACACCGCTGACGAATATCCGAGAGTCTGTGCACTTCTTTGCTGCGCCGACCAAAACCCGGACTTGCTCGAGGCGGCCGTTGACAAGGGCTTCCACGGTATTGTTTTGAGCTGCACGGGCAACGGTTCGGTTCCTTTGGTTTTCGAACCCGTGCTTCAGAAAGCTCATGATGTTGTGTGCGTCCGTTCCAGTCGTACCGGGAGCGGCCCTGTAACGGAGGGGATGACGCGCTGGCAAGTCAACGGTATGATTCCCTCAGGAACCTTAAATCCTCAAAAAGCAAGAATCCTGCTTCAGTTAAGCCTAAAGAAGTTCGGGCTTGACCTAGAAAAAATTAAAGAGATCTTCAAAACATATTGATCTTTCTTGGATCAATTAATCCTAAGGAGAAAACATGTACGACTTACTTCTCAAGAATGCTTGGGTCGTCGATCCGCTGAATTCTGTTAACGGCGTTGCCGATGTCGCCATCCAGGACAGCAAAATTGCCAAAGTCCAGCGCGACATCACGGAAGAAGCTAAAGAAGTCATCGACTTTACCGGCAAAACTCTTCAGCCCGGCATTATTGACAGCCACGTTCACCTCGGCGAAATGTGGGGCTCTCCCTTCGGCCCGAGAATGCTGGCAATGAACGGTGTCACGACTTGCCTGGATATGGCCGGTCCTCTGGAGAACATTCTTGACAACGTTCCTAAATACGGCGTCGGCATTAACATGGCGATCCTCCAGTTCGCCTCTCCTCCCTTCACCTTCAAGGATGCCAACCCTTCCCAGCAGGAAATGATCGACTTGATCGACAAATCCCTGGAAGAAGGCGCGCTCGGTGTCAAACTCCTCGGCGGCCACTATCCGCTTGAACCCGAAGTCTCTTCTCTGCTCATCCGCACCGCCTTGGAACGCAGAGCTTACGTTGCCTGGCATGCAGGAACGACTAAGAACGGCTCCAACATCAACGGCATGATTGAAGCCGTGAAGATGGCTGACGGCTATCCGATGCATTTAGCCCACATCAACGCCTACTGCCGCGGCGCCATCAAAGACGCTATGGAAGAAACGGCCATTGCGATCGATTTGCTCAAAGCCAATCCCAACATCTTCTGCGAAAGCTATGTCTCTCCGAAGAACGGTACACGTCTGACATGCGACAAGGACGGCAAGATTCAGTCCAAGGTGACGGGGAACTGCCTTAGAGCTTTCGGCTTTACCGAAGACAAAGACGGTGTGAGAGCTGCGTTGTTAGCCGGCAAGGCCTTCGTAGTTTACGATGCCGGCGGTTATTCTGATCTGATGACCGGTGAAGAAGCCCTTCGCCGCTGGGAAGTTGCTGACACGAACGTCGGCGGAAGCTTCAACATCAATCCTCCGCTGCCTCGTATCGCCTTGGCTCAGGCCAAACGCGATGACGGCTCCTTCGTCGTTGACGCAATTTCCACCGACGGCGGATGCATCCCCCGCAACGTCATCCTTTCTCAAGGACTGTCTCTCGTAAAACTGGACATCTTGAGTCTCAGCGAATTTGCACAGAAGACCTCTTTGAACCCGGCCCGTATGCTCCGTTTGGCAAACAAGGGTCACCTCTCCGTCGGCGCAGACGCAGATATCACTGTTTACGACTACGCTACTCAGATGCCTGTAGCTTCCTTCATCGAAGGCCGCAAAGTTCTCTTCAACGGAGAATTGGTTTCTAAGGGCGCAACCGTCATCTGTACCGAACACGGCAAAGACGCCATTGAAAAACGCGGCATGAAGGCAATTGTGGTTGATCCCGGCAAGCAGATCGAACGCATCACAGCCCTCTAAAACTTCTTGCCTGTAATACCGACCGAGCGGGGCGCCGAAAGGACTCCGCTCTTTTCCTTTGTTGTCCGGACGGGTGCTGTTAACTGAGAGCTTCTTAATTACCAAAGGATTTTCCGTGATTTATCTATTGTCGTTTCCCCACCTTCCCATAATTGCAACTTTCTGAAACAATTAAAGGTTAAGGGTGAACCAAGGCACCCTGCTTTTTATCGAACAACCTCAAAGGAAAGATATGACCGATCCGCGTCCCGTCTGCACAGAAAAAACTCAAGACATCATCAAGACTCTGCGCTCCAATGTCCAGGTCGAGGCTGCCCTCGAACTGGCCGTCAAACAGCAGGAAAAGCGCATTGCCGACCAAATCATTCTGACCGAAACTCCGGCTCCTCCCTTCCATGAAGAAGAAAGAGCCAAGGTTCTCCTCGGTATGTTCAAACAGTACGGTTTGACCGATGTCAAACAGGACGCCATCGGCAATGTTATCGGCCGCAGAAAAGGCACCGGCAACGGTCCCACACTCGTCGTCGGCGCTCACATCGACACCGTGTTCCCGGCCGGTACTGACTGCAAAGTTCACAGAGACGGCGACGTCTACAGCGCTCCCGGCATCTCCGATGACGCTGCCGGCTTGGCCTCCATGCTGCAGGTTATCCGCTGCCTGAACGAAAACAACATTGAAACCGTCGGCGACATCGTCTTCGTCGGAACATTGGGTGAAGAAGGCAACGGCGACTTACGCGGCTGCAAAGCGCTCTTCAAAGAAAAGAATGACTATGACGGCATGATCGCCATCGACTCCGCCAATGTTCACCGCATTCTGCGCGGTGCTGTCGGCTGCAAACGCTTCCGCATTATTTTCGAAGGCCCCGGCGGACACAGCCTCCACAAATTCGGCATTGTCGGTTCTGCTATTCACGGCCTGTCCCGCGCCATCGTCCGTGTTGACGAACTCAAGGTTCCGACCGATCCGAAGTGCACTTTCAACTTCGGTGTGATCAAAGGCGGTACCAGCGTAAACGCCATTGCTGCACGCGCTGAAGCCGAACTTGATATCCGAAGCTTCAATCAGCCTGCACTCGAAGCTTTCGTTAAGACCGTTCTTGAAACTATCGAAGCCGCCTGCGACGAGGAAAACATGCGCTGGGGCCTCGAAGGCGACGGCATGGTCTCTTTGAAGATCGAACAAATCGGAGACCGTCCTGCCGGCATGAACGCTGATGACGCTTCCGTCATTCAGGCTGCTTACGGCTCTCTCTTGTCTTTAGGCATTTCTCTGGACAAGTACACTCTGGCCGCAACCGACCAGAACGTGCCTTTGTTCTACGGTCTGCCTGCTACAACGCTCGGCGCCGGCGGCACGGAAGAAAACAACCACGCTTTATCCGAGCGTTGGAACGCCAAAGACGCTTTCCAAGGACCTCAGGTCGCCTTTCTCACCGCCCTCACTCTGGTCGGCATGAAGGGTGTTTCTGAACCGATCCTTGAGAAAGTGCAGCATTAATTTGTTGTAACATTTCGAAGCTGAATCCAATTCAGCTCTTGACCGAAGCCGGGTCCGCCCGGCTTTTATTTTGTCCCTATAACGCAAAAAAACCGAGAAAATCGAGTTTTTTGCGGGATTTTTATTTGCAAAACTAAAAAAAAACTAATTTTTGTATCGTGAACTTGATTTAATTTGCGGTACCTTATTTTTTAGAAATAACTTTAAAGCCTTCGGAGTTTGGCCAAATGGAATCATTTATTAATACCGTCAACGGAATTGTCTGGTCACCGGCATTGGTTTACCTTTGCCTCGGCGCCGGTCTTTTCCTTTCTCTGCGCGGCGGTTTCTTACAGCTCAGACACCTTAAACATATGTGGCAGCTGCTCTTTCAGCCGAAAGACAACGTCACCGGTGTTTCCTCTTTTCAAGCCTTGTCTATGACTCTTGCAGGTCGTGTCGGTACCGGCAACATCGCCGGTGTGGCAACTGCAATTACTTTCGGCGGTCCCGGGGCCATCTTCTGGATGTGGATGGTTGCATTCCTCGGCGCCTCTTCTGCTTTCGTCGAATCCACACTCGGCCAGGTCTATAAAGAAAAAATCAACGGCGAATACCGCGGCGGCCCTGCTTTCTACATTGAACGCGGCTTGGGTGTCAAATGGTTCGCCTGGCTCTTTGCCATCGTCACCATCTTCTCCTGCGGTCTTTTCCTTCCCGGTGTGCAGGCAAACGCCATTGCCACCTCTATGGAAAACGCCTTCGGCATCGCTCCAGCAATTTCCGCCGGCTTCATCGCTGCTCTGCTCTCCTTCATTGTGTTCGGCGGCTTAAAGAGAATCGCAGCCTTCACGACGCTCGTCGTCCCGTTCATGGCCCAAGCCTATGTGATCTTCTCTTTGGTGATCGTGTTCATGCACGTTGATCTGCTGGACGACGTACTCGTCCTCATCGTCAAGAGCGCCTTCGGTGTTGACGCCGCTTTCGGCGCCATCATCGGTCTGGCTGTCTCCTGGGGTGTCAAACGCGGCATCTACTCTAACGAAGCAGGCCAAGGTACCGGTCCTCACGCTTCTTCCGCAGCTTCTGTCAGCCATCCGGCAAAACAAGGTTTGGTTCAGGCCTTCTCCGTCTACGTTGACACGCTGCTCGTTTGCTCTGCCACCGCTTTCATGATCCTCATCACCGGAAGCTATAACGTTGTCGGTCCTGACAATGCCCCGATGTTCATTGGTCTGAAAGATGTCGCTACAGGTCCTGCTTACACCCAGGCCGCTGTTGAAGGCTTAATGCCAGGATTCGGACAGGCATTCGTTGCCATCGCTCTGTTCTTCTTTGCCTTCACGACGATCCTTTCTTATTACTACATTTCAGAAACCAACGTTTCCTACATCAATAGAAAACTGCATCGTCCGTTCTTATTCTTTATCCTCAAGCTGTTTGTCATGGGCTCCTGCATCTTCGGCGCTGTTAAAACAGCCGACCTAGCATGGGCTGTGGGCGACATCGGCGTCGGTCTGATGGCTTGGCTCAACATCATCGCCATTTTGCTGCTGAACAAGAAAGCCTTCCTCTGCTTGCGCGACTACGAAAAGCAGCTTGCTATCGGCCTTGACCCGGTTTTCCATCCGGAAAAACTCGGCATCAAGAACGCCAACTACTGGGTCGGTGAACGTGCTGAAGAAATTCGCGACAAGGAACGCGCAAAACTCAACAGCGGCTCTCGACAAGACTTGGAAGGCAATGTTTTGAACGTGGCATCAGGTAATTAGCTCATTTGAGTGTTTGCTCTAAAAGCGTCGGTCATCCGGCGCTTTTTTCATATCAAACGAATTACAATAAGAAATAAATTGTTACAAACAATATCAAGGATGTTCATCGTGCTAAGAAGAAAATTTTTTGCATTCACTTCAGCCGTTGCCGCCTGTGCAGCCTTTTTCTGCCTTCCTGCAGCTGCGGCTGATTTCACCTGCCCCTACTTCTCTTTACCGCTGACCGGAGACTGGGCTCAGCAGAGAATGCAGCCGGGCTCGGTTCCTCCGAATACTTTCGCGACACTTTTTGCCAGCCGCAAGGCCGGTGAAGGCGTGCTCATTACCGTCATTCCTTCGGATAAAGCTCCAAAAGAAGCTGCTCAGATCATGGCAAATAACTACAAGCAGCAGGGAATGAGAGTGATCGGCAATCCGGTTCAGATTCCTGGGCAGAATGCTTATCGTTTCGCTTACGTCAGCGCCAATAACAAGATGCATGCCATTGTGTTCATCTCAGGCAACGGCAAACATCTCGCAAATGTTTCCGTCCTCGGCAGGCACGGAACAGGCGGCTTAGCCTTACTGAAAGGACTTTCTTCTAAAGAAGACAAGCTCTTCCCGAAGTTCTAAGAACTCAAAAATTATTGCTGCAGGCCGGACAAAATTTGTTCGGCTTCTTTTTTAAGCACGGCTAAAGAGGCAACCTTTTCATCAGGATTGAGCAGCAGTGTGCCCTGCATGGAGCGCATCCATGTCATTTGACGCTTTGCAAGCTGTCGGGTTGCAGCGATTCCGGCTTCTTTGAACGCATCAAACGTCGTCAAACCAGACAGATAATTCCACGCCTGGCGATACCCGACGGAACGCATGCTCGGAAGATCCGCATGCATGCCGGGCATTGCCATCAGCTTTTTCACTTCGTCTAAAAAGCCGTTTTTAATCATCAGCTCAAATCGTTCTGCGATCCTTGCGTGAAGCGCCGCTCGATCCGGAGGAAGCAATGCATAAGAGCTAAGTTTCAGGAGCGGCTCTCCTTTCTGAGCCGTAAGTTCCGAAATCGGTTTGCCCGTCATCTCAAAAACTTCCAGCGCTCTTGTAATGCGCTGAGTATCCGCCGGCGCCAGTCGATCCGCGGTCTTAGGATCGACCGACCTCAATCTTTCATAAAGTGCGGGGAGGCCTTTTTCATTCAGCTCTGCGCCGATCTTTTCACGCACCGCCGGATCGGTTGCCGGCAGCGGAGAAAGGCCTTCTCGGACGGCTTTTGCGTAAAGCATGGTTCCTCCTACAATCAGAGGCACTTTTCCGCGATTTCGTATTTCTGCAACAAGTCGTACGCAGTCCTGTGCAAAATCTGCAGCAGAGTAACTTTCCGTCGGTTCGATAATGTCGATGAGATGATGCGGAACTGCGGCCATTTCTTCTTTTGTCGGTTTGGCTGTACCGATGTCCATATGTCGATAGACCAAGGCGGAATCAATTGAAATAATCTCACTGGGAATTTCCTCGGCTAAGCGAAGCGCCAGTGCCGTCTTTCCGCTAGCGGTCGGCCCCAGCAGCAAAATGGCTTGTGAATCCGACATCATCACTTACCTCTCATGAAGAAACTGTCTAATTCTTTAGCACTCAGCTGAACCCAGGTCGGACGACCGTGATTGCACTCGTCCGCACGATCCGTCTGCTCCATTTGCCGCAAGATCGCGTCCATTTCCTCGATCGTCAGGATGCGGTTTACACGAACAGCTGCATGACAAGCCATTCTTGAAAGCACTTCGTTGCGCTTTTCCGTCATTGCCGTGCTCTTTCCGTACTGGCGGAAGTCATCGAGCACCTCGCGCACGATGGTCGGACCTGCCTGAGAAATTTGATTGATCATCAGCTGCGGAACACTCCGCAAGCTCAGCTGATTTGGCCCGACAGCACTCAATTCCAGTCCAAGCTGCTCTAGCTCTTCACGGGCATCTTCAAATGTCGCCATCTGCTCAGGAGTTACGGTAAAGACCAAAGGAATGAGCATCTCCTGCATCGGCATCTTGCGCTCATCAAAACTCTTTTTGAGACGCTCGTAAAGGATACGTTCATGCGCAGCATGCATATCAACTAAAACCATGCCGGCTGAGTTTTCAGCGATGATAAACGTTCCGCAAACTTGTCCGACAGCACGTCCGAGGGGCTGAGGTCTCTTCGGCGCTTCTGCCGCTGGTTTCGGAGTGGCATGGTTTGCAGAGAGAGTCGCCGGATCTACTTTCATCGCCGCAATGGTTGTCGGGAAGGAGTTCTGAAAACTCTTTGGATGCGGAGATGAAAAATCCAAATATGCTTCCGTATTCGTCCTTGAAGGTTTAGGCTGGGCCGGCCTGAATGAGGACGGATTAACAGTCGGAGCCACCGGCGCTTCTGCAGGCGCCTGAGCAGAGGCATCACGAGGCGAAGACGGCAGCGCCGTGTCCATAATTTCTCCGCTTGAAGAATCCACAATCGTCGTCCTGGCTAAGGCGTCCTCAACTGCATGGAAGATGAACTGATGGATCGCCTGAGAATCTCTCATGCGCACTTCGCTCTTGGTCGGGTGTACGTTCACGTCCACCTTGTGCGGATCCATCTGGAGAAACAGGCAGTAGCTGGGTTGGCTCGACCCGTGAAGAACGTCTTGGTAAGCCATCCGAACGCCATGCGACAAAACCTTATCTCGAACAAATCGGCCGTTGACATAGAAATACTGACAATCCGCGCGGCTTCTCGCGGCAGTCGGAAGACACACCCAGCCGTAAAGACGCAGCGCTGGCGCCTTAATATCCAATGCTCTGTGAGCGTCTCTAAAATCTCGAGGCATCAGGCGCGTCAAACGTTCTTCAATGGAAGAGGCAGGAAGATTGATAATCGGTTTTCCGTTTGCGACAAACAAAAAGGCAACTTCCGGATAAGCCAGCGCAATACGTTCAATCACCGTTTGGCAATGAGCAGCTTCCGTGCCTTCGCTCTTCAAAAACTTGCGGCGTGCCGGAGTCTTGTAAAAGAGGTCCGCCACTTCAATGCGTGTGCCCTTATTTCCGGAGGCAGCGGATATCTCTCCGTCGGCAATGCTGAACGCATCTTCACCGGCAACTCTGGAAATCACTTTCATGTCGGAGACGCTCGCGATCGAGGCAAGAGCTTCGCCGCGGAACCCAAGCGAGCTCACACTTTCCAGTTCATCCAGGTTGGAAACCTTGCTCGTTGCATGGCGCTTTACAGCCAAAGCAAGCTGATCTTTGGGAATACCGCAGCCGTTATCTGAAACGACAATGCGCTTAATACCGCCGCCCTCAATTCGAACTTCAACAGAGTCAGCTCCGGCGTCAATGGCGTTTTCTACCAGCTCCTTAACAACGGACGCGGGTCGCTCAACCACTTCACCGGCTGCAATCTGACTAATCAGCTGATCCGAGAGTTCCTGAATTTTTCGTTCAGGACGCCTTGTTTCCAGTGTTGTTTCTTCCATGTAATTCGTCTCTTCACGAAGAGTGCATGTCCCCTTACCTTATCGCAGTCAGATGAAGCCTGCAAGGACAAGTTTCTCTACTCTTCGGACTACTTTGAGCATCAACAATATATTTAGCCTAAAGCCTTTTCTACAATCGAATGCGGCAATCAAGGATAACAAGGATAACAATGAACTTTTTTAGCGCATTCTTAGAAATGTTCCGCAACAGCGACCAATTCATAGCACACATGTCTGCGGAGTACGGCATCTATGTGTATTTATTTCTCTTTACGGTCTACTTTTTGGAAACCGGAATTGTGATTTGTGCCCTCCTGCCGGGTGACTCGCTTATCTTTGTCTCGGGTGCCGCAAGCGCAGCCGGCATCCTCAACCCGCTCGGAGCTTTCTTGGCTATAGCGCTCGGTGCTTGTTTCGGAAATACCGTTGCATACGGAATCGGTTACTTTCTCGGCAGCAAGATATACGACGGCTCCATTAAATGGATTGACCAACAGCAAATGGCAAAAACGCAGGCATTTTTTGCCAAACATGGGAAACTTACTATCGTCTTAGCTCGTTTCGTTCCGATTATTCGTTCCTTTGCTCCGCTAGTGGCCGGTGCAGCAAAAATGAGCCGACTTAATTTTGAAGTCAGCGGTACGGTCGGAGCCGTTCTTTGGGCAGGAATTATCCTTGCCGCCGGTCACCTTTTTGGGAATATTCCCTTCATTAAGAACAACCTTTCTCTCATTCTTGTCGGCGGAATCGTTCTTGGGTTGGCTCCTTTTGTTATCGGTTACATTGTCAAAAAGTGGAGACAACATCCGGATGAGAAATAGTTAGGAAATACACGGTATCCAACTTGCCTTTTCACATGTCTTTTTCAGCAATTCAGCTACAATTTCGGTCCATTGACTATACAAAAAGAAAATGGACTTCTTAACACTTACCTTAGAGCTGTTCCGCAATGCGGATCACTTCATCATGTACATTGCACAGACCTACGGATGGTGGGTCTACCTTGTGCTGTTCATGATTTTCTACAGTGAAACCGGGATTGTCATTTGCGCCTTCCTCCCGGGTGACTCTCTCCTTTTTATCGCCGGCGCCGCTGCCGCAGCAGGTGCTTTGAATCCTTGGCTCCTCATCGTCATTATTTCTCTGGGCGCGATCCTAGGAAATACAACGAATTTTTACATAGGCAATTGGCTTGGCAATAAGATCTATGACGGCTCAATCAGCTGGATTGATCAAGATGCTTTAAAGAAAACTCACGACTTCTACGAGAAGCACGGCGGAAAAACTATTGTCCTGGCCCGTTTTGTACCGATTGTTCGTTCATTTGCCCCATTAGTCGCAGGTGCCGCTAAAATGAACCCCCTCCGTTTTGAACTCTACAGCGGAGGAGGGGCCATTGTTTGGGTCGGCGGCATTGTCTTGGCTGGTTACTTATTCGGCAATATCCCTTTCATCAAAAACAATCTTTCTTTAATTTTGGTTGTTGGTATCCTTGCTGCCTTAGTTCCCTTTTCCTGCGCACTTCTTATCCAATTATGGAGAAAGTACATAATGAAACAGCGTTAGTTTGCTAAAACCAAAACCTTTCTTCGAAAGCCGCTCATTTCTATGGCGGCTTTTGTTTTGCCCCATTGTTATTAAAGAGCTTTTAAGAACATTCCCTATCTATTAAAAAATAGAGGTTATCGACAAACAATTAGTGGGATTATTCAGTAAGGATTTTGAGATTAGGGATCTCCTTAGGCGGGTAATTTTTTTGCTTTATTTCTGATATAAGAGAGGAGGTTTTCTTCGCCAAAGCTTTTTATACCTCAAGCTTAATCGTTAATTTTATCAACCCGAATACATCCAAGTAAAGATATTTATTTTTTACCTAGCAGGGGTTTCTATAATTTCTTTTATAAAAAAACGCTGACTCATCACTTGGTAAAGACGCGGTTAAAGCTCAGAATCTTACAAATGGGAGCATGATACTGCTGAACTTAGGGGGATTTTCGGACAAATAAAAATTATCCCCGTGCCAATAGGGGTGATAAAAATTATAAATAGCCCCGTATTTTCCCTTTGGTAATTTCGCTGATATAGCCGGGGGAAAAATGTTTCTAGACTGAATGAGTACTTCTATCGAGGCTCTTTTAGGCCCATTCAATCTTATATAACCACTTCTGCGAAGTTTTCAGTTTTTCGCAATTTAGTTCGAGATGACCTGACCAGCCCCGTTTGGTACGAATATAGATAACTAAGGGGAATTTAGATGACAAATCCACTACCGTATCTTGAGCAGCGAAAGCTGGTTAAGCGATGGTCAGGTCCCATCGCTCCTATCGCCAACCTCATCTTTACTCTGATTCTATTTGCCATTACCTGGTGGATCTTCCAAGATCCGCGCGGTGTAATGCGCTTCTACACTCCGTATGTCGGGTATAACTATTGCCGTTGGTGGTTAATTATCCTGATTTGGATGGCCTACATTTTTGATTTTTGGCCTTTCAAGCGGAAATGGCTGGAAACAGCGCATCCGCTCCAAAAAGGTCTCGTGCTGGCCCTAATATCAGTTGCCATCATGATTATGATGATTCACGGGTTTTTCCAGTCCGTTCTCGGCAACACTGCCTTTGCCTATTTCAACCCTCAACAGCTCCTTAAGCTCAAAGGTTTGACAGAGTTCTACGCAACCGAGTATGCAGCTCAGGCCTGCATGATGTTCGCCGTGATCGCTTCCTGGATCTCTCCGGCATGGGTCGTCGCTCTTGAAGGCCGTCCGTGAGAAAATTTAGCGCAGCCGGCAAAAGGTTTCTCTATTTGGCTTGGCACTTTCTGCCTGAGTTTCGTCATTTACTTTATGACGATGCACAACCATATGGGCATCCTTTACTATCCGTGGCAGTACTTCACTTCCATTGCTCCTCCGTATTGGGAAGAATTCGCACAGACCGTATCCGCCAACTTCCATGTAGCTTGGATTATGTGCTGTACCGTTGTGGTGTGGTTCATGGAAGGCATCTGGGAACGCTACCCGTTCACGATGATTAAGACTCCGTGGCTCCGCAGACTGGCTGTTTTCTTCGGCATTATTGTTATTTCCTGGGCTCTGTGCTTCTTCTTCTGGTACATGCAGGAATTAACATGGGGCGAAGCAATTCGCGGTCACAGACGCGACGCTGCTCCTGACTGGCGCTGGCTGCATGTCGGCGAAACCGCCATCTTCTTCCTCGTTCCGGCGCTCTTCCTGCAGTTCTACTGCGGCAATTGGCCCCGTAAGTTCAGCACTCCGGTTAACGTCTTAATCAGATCCACCATCGTTCTTCTGGGCGGCGTTGCGATCTACTGCTTGTATTACAAGTACGGTCATTTCTTCCTCGGAACTCAGAAGGGATTCTCTCATCCGCAGCAGTTCCCGATGATCCCGATGATTTGGTTAATCGACATTTGGCTGATTAACTGGTGGTTCATGGACGGATGGCCAGGCTGGAAACTGACGATGCGTACAGCCGAAGAAGTCGAAGCTGCAGAAAAAGAAGTTGAAGAACGAGCTGTTTGGCGCACAGACATGATACCGGGCTTGGTATGCGGAATCGCAGTCGGTATCGCCTTCTACTTCGCCGTCGTCTGGGTTCTCCCGATCTGCAGCAAACTGTTCACATTAGTCGATTAAAAGAAAGGAATAATTATGAAACGACGTAATTTCGTACAAGGTTTAGCACTTGGTGCCGGTGTTGGTACTCTCGGTGCAATGGGTGCCTATTCTTACTCACCCGCCCGCACGGCCTTTCTTCCTGACATTAAACGCGGAACAGCTGACATCGGCTTGTGCAAATCCGTCAAGATCACCAACATTTCCGAAACAAGCTGGTTTGACAACAGCATCTTTATGCAGGACGTCACGGCTTCCGGCGGTTTGTTGGTTGACCAGTACACCTATAACTGGGCGCCCTTCGGCAACGGTAAAGGCCCCGGCAAAGGAACTTATGAAGACGGTATGAAAAATATCGGACCGTACCTTCCTAAAAATCTGGAAAAAGCTTGGGAAATCACTCGTGAACTGAGTGAGCATGCCGACAACGCAGGCGGCTACTCCTGCCTCGTTGAAATCGAAGCTCTGGACGGCAAGAAAACGAAGTACTTGTTTGACTGCGGCTGGAACTACATGTGGATGGATCAATGCTTCAAGCGCGAAGGCATCGACAAAATGCTCGCCAACGGTGAGATAGCTGCCTTTATCTCCACGCATGAGCACATGGACCACTATTTCGGCTTCCCTGTCGTCGCCAAATACGGCCCCAACGTCACTGTCTACCGTCCATCCACTTTCTACCCTGCAGGTAAGGACTATATGGCGCGCTCCGGCCATGTCGGCAAGGTAATTGACGTCACGAAAGGACTCCATAAAATCCAGGAAGGTGTGGCACTGTACCAGTTCGAATGCCCGATTATTTTCAAGGTCTACGGAGAGATGTCTCTGTACTGCAACGTTAAAGACGTAGGTTTGGTTTCCATTACGGGCTGCTGCCATCAAGGCATCATCCTGTTTGCGGACACGGCTTACAAAGAAATCGCTTACGAAAACGATAAGTTCTACGGTCTTTACGGCGGCCTTCATATCTCCCCGTTTGACGACTGGGATCCGAAGTATGACGACTTGGTCATAGGCCTTAAGAAATGGGATCTTCAGAAGGTGGGCTGCAACCACTGCACAGGCTTAATCACAGCACAAAAATTCGTGGATGCAGGTTATCCGGTGGTACAGGGTACAGCTCGGTTCCGTTCGAAGACAACCAACTACTTAGGCAACGGTGATACGTTACTGTTCCCAAGTTAATTTAACCGCTATCGGCCCCGGGAAGCGGGGCCGGAAAGATTTTCCACCATGTTGCTCGATTGTTTAATTCCCCGAAGCCTTTCTCCTGAAACCGAAAACGAAGGCGTCACTCTTCTTCACAACCTCCTCATGCAGCTCCACTTAGACCGTAAGGTTGCACGAGGATTAGGGTGGAGGGGTTTTCTCCCTTCAAATAAGGGAAATTTCTCTTGGTCCACAAGACTGGCTAACAGCGACTTGGTATATGGAATCGTCTTCATGGGAGAAGAGCATGATGATCAGGCGATTGCCTCCTCGTTTGATCTCTACGCTTTTCCCGTGGAAGACGAATTAAAGACCCAAATGCCCGAGAGCATGCAGGGGTTATACAAAAAAGATAATCACATTCAAAAGATCAGGACTCTATCCGAACATTTCCAGGAACTGCAGGATTTTAAGATCGGTTCGATGGGACTCGTGTTTCGGTTAGATAAAAAAGGTCTTAATCTTTCGTTCCATACTCACAAAAGAGACGCCCGCTTTATCGGACGAGAGATGCGGCCGGCACGTGCCCTTATGCCGCTTTTTTCCGCCCTGATTCAATCATTTAAAACGTCTTTAAACACCACTCCGGCTCTTGGAGTACTGAAATCCGGCAATCTGCCCAGTGTAAATGACTTCTTTATAGAAGCAGAGTTCGGCTTGCCGGTCTTTGAAGACGATGAAGAAATGGACGCCGTTTATAAACTCTCTGCACCTCCTCTTTCATATATCCCGGATGAAGTTGACCTTAGTGACAAACCTCTCATTCACGTTCTTTGCGGTTTTTTAGGATCAGGAAAAACCACTTTTCTGCAAAATTGGCTCAATTTCCTTCACACACGAGAACGTTTTACCGGTGTCCTTCAGAACGAATTTGGTGAAATCGATTTAGACACGGCACTCATCGGAGATGAAACTTGTGTTGAGGCTCTCAACGATGGTTGCATTTGCTGTTCGCTCGCCGACAGCCTTCGTCCGGGGATTTTGCGGTTAATTCAGAACACTCCGGCCGATCAACTGATCTTGGAAACGACCGGTTTAGCAAATCCCGATAACGTGGTTCATTCTCTGGAAGAACTAAATGATATTTGCAAGATCGGTCTAGTCGTCTCTGTGGCCGATGCACCCAACCTTACCGAACATCCGGAATATCTCAATGAAAAACTAAGATTGTCCCAACTTACACGAGCAGACGTCATTGTCGTCAGTAAAGCGGATCTCGTCTGCGACGAAAGCATCGAGCAGCTCACGCAGTCACTACACGATCTTAATTCCAAAGCATTGATCATTCTTTCTGCCAACGGCGATGCAAACTTTGCCGTCCTTGATCACTTCTTCAACCACTGGATAGACAAAAAGTACGGTATGTTTACCTCTCGAAAACACACGCCGGGAGCAGACACGATGCTGCTGAACAACGCCGGGTTTTCCATGCGAGGCAATACCAGTCTATTCGAAACTTGTGCCGTCAAATTTTCTGAACCGCTTGAATTGGAACGAATTGAACCAATCATTCGAAACTCAGGAAAAAAGGTGCTTCGCGCCAAGGGAATTGTCGATATTGTCGGAAAAGGCTGCTGCGAGGTTCAATATACAGATGGAATGCTGAGCATCTCGCAGGCTCGTGATGACTTGCAAGCCTGCGATCGATGGCTGACAATCATTGGAAAAGGCCTCAGACCACAAACGGGCTCAACAACTATAAGGAAGTCAAGATGTCTCTGATTATCGCCGGCGGATGGGTAATGGTACCCTTACTATTGATCTCCATTATTGTCCTTGCTTTGATTATTGATCGGTCTTTAAGTTACATCTGGAATCCGCTTCCGGATGCGGATCAACAAAAGAATATTCTTGAAAAAATTCAAAAAGGCGAATTTGCAGCAGCTGAAACATATTTCTCCGAAACACCTTGGCTCAAAAATTATGCTTCCGCGCTCGGTTCCAGTGAGAAGATGCCTTTTTACGAAGGCGTATTAGCTGAAAATATCTCGTCCTTAGCCGCTATGATGGATAAACGCCTGCCTCTTTTAGCTACGCTGGGTAGGATTTCCCCCTTGCTCGGGTTGTTGGGAACGATCATCGGAATGATTCAGACTTTCGCAGTCATAGCACAATCTCGCAGCGGCATCGATATGGAACTATTAGCCGAAGGAATATGGCAGGCATTAATTACGACCGCAACCGGTCTAATCATCGCCATTCCTGCCGTTTTTTGCTACAGGATTTTCCTTTCGATCGAGAGTAACCGATTGGATTATTTAAACCGCGTGGCCAACAAGGCAATTCTTTATAAACAGTCTCAGAATAACGCGGCCTAACCCATAGGAAGTCTAGTAACCCGGAGGGAGAGAATTATGATCAACATAAGAGCACGCGGGGAGCGAGAAGACTCTTCTGACCTGACTTCTCTCATTGACGTCGTCTTTATTCTTCTGATCTTCTTTATCCTAGCAGCTAGTTTTTCCGTCCATTCTATTAATTTTGACCTCCCTCCGGCAAAAACATCGAAAGCCTTGGCTGGCCATGTGGTTGAAATTCGCCTAAACAAAGACGGATCATTCCTCTGCGACGGCATCCCAACCAAAAAAGAAGAACTCGATGAACGTTTGGCTTCAGTAATTATCCAATTCAAGGCCAGACCGGGTCAGATTGTGTTGATGGCAGATCCTCAGGCGCCTGCCGGAGAGATGATTTATTTGGTCGATGCTGTTCGTCAACACGGAGGCGAGAAGCTTCATGTCGCTACCTCTCCGAGGGTCGAAAAATGAGCGAACTTTCCAATGACACACTCAAAATCGGCATCTCGCTAGCGATCTTGTGCCATTGTTTTGGTTTGATGTTTTTAACCGCACCTGCGCCGTCCGAAGAAGATTTTCCAATGACCGTCATCGTAAAACTGGACAGTGCACAAGCAGCTGTCTCAGAACAAGGACAATCTCTTGGGATGGAATCTGTTTCGGAAAATAGCCTCACTGAAAAAAAAGTCGCCGATAAAAAACGAGAGATTTACCTACAATACCTTGAAGATGTTTCGCTTTGCATTCACGCGCGGAGGTTCCTAGAGCCAAATTCTCACGGTCTGATCGGTATTGCTCTTTACAAAATCCGTGTCAATGCCGACGGAATTTTCACAGCAGCCGATCTTTACAAAAGTTCAGGAAATAAGCAATTAGATCGGGCAGGTCTGACAGCTGTCAGAGCATGCAGCGGCTTTGTTAAGCGTCCTCCTTCAACCGGCGTACAGCCAATGAATATCTACCAGGAGGTGAGATATCAGTATCGACTTCGATGAAACAATAAACAGGCCGTTTATTCAAGATATTTTGACTTTTCAGATCGTTAAATACGAATAGTTCAGACCTTTCGGATTTACGAGTCTGAAAAGTCTAAATTTTCTCCTCAACTCCTCTGGAAAGCAAAGAAATTTCCCGGTCAATAAAACAAAAACCTGCCGATTTGAGGTCGACAGGTTTCGTTATTTCAGAAAAGACTATTACTTAGTTCTTTCCTGAAGGGCTGCGATAGCAGGCAATGTCTTGCCTTCAAGGAATTCAAGGAAGGCACCGCCGCCTGTAGAGATATAAGAAACTTTATCTGCCACCTTAAAGGCTTTCGCCGCAGCAATCGTATCGCCGCCGCCGACAATCGTGAAAGCACCGTTAGCAGTAGCTTCGGCAACTTTTTCTGCGAGGTCGCGGGTACCTTCTTTGAAGTTGTCCATTTCGAAAACGCCGACCGGACCGTTCCAAATGATCGTCTTGGCGTCTTTCAGGTATTCAGCAAGCATTTTGCTGGTCTTCGGACCGATATCGAGAATCATTTCGTCTGCTTCGATATCGTCAAGATCACAGATTCTGAAGCCGGCGTCATATCCAATATGGTGGGCCACAACAACGTCAACCGGAAGAGGAAGATGACCACCTTTCTCTTTCATGATCTTCATGACTTCTTTGCATTCGCCGACAAGGGCAGGCTCAGCCAAAGAAGTACCGATGTGATGACCTTCAGCCAAAAGGAACGTGTTGGCAATACCGCCGCCGACAATCAAGGTATCAACCAGCGGAGCCAGATGCTTCAAAATGGTGAGCTTCGTGGAAACCTTGGAACCGCCGACGATAGCAACCAGCGGACGTTTGGCTTCGGCAACAGCCTTTGTCAGAGCCTTGATTTCTTTGGCAAGCAGAGGACCAGCGCAGGCGACTTCGGCTTCGCGGGCCAGACCGTCAGTGGTGGCCTGAGCGCGGTGAGCGGTTCCGAAAGCGTCGTTAACGTAGACATCGCAAAGCTTTGCCATCTTCTTAACGAGTTCGGGATCGTTTTTCTTCTCGCCGACATTGCCTCGGCAGTTTTCAAGAATCACGACTTCACCCGGCTTTACGTCAACGCCGTTGAGCCAGTCTTTTTCAAAACGGATCGGCATGCCGAGCATCTTGCCGAACGTTTCGGCAACTTTAGCCAGACTGTCCTGTTCTGTGAGTTCGCCTTCCTTAGGACGACCCAGGTGAGAGCAGACCATCACGCCGGCGCCGCCCTTCAGAGCCATCTTCACGGCAGGCATGGATTCTTTCAAGCGATGGTCATCAGTAACGTTGCCTTCTGCATCGCGGGGAACATTCATGTCGGCACGAATAAAAACACGCTTTCCTTCAAGCGCGCCTTCATTGACTAATTCTTCAAGTGTTTTGACTTTCATGGATCTTCTTTCCTGTTAAACCAAACCCCGACAATGCGGGGTTTGATCAAGTGATTTTAAGAATTACTTCGCGTTGTACATCGCAACAGCGGTGTCGAGCATTCTGCAGGAGAAGCCCCACTCGTTGTCATACCAAGCAACAGCTTTCACCAGCGTACCGTCGATGACCTTAGTCAGAGTGGCATCGAAAATGGAGGAGAAGGAAGTGTGGTTGAAGTCGGAAGAAACCAGCGGCAGTTCGTTGTAGCCGAGAATGCCTTTAAGTTCGGGGCTTTCGGAGGCTTCCAGAATGATCTTGTTGACTTCTTCAACGGTTGTCGGACGCTTAGCGTTGAAGGTAAGGTCGGCAACGGAAACGTTCAGAGTTGGAACGCGCATGGCGTAACCGTCAAGCTTGCCCTTCAGTTCGGGGATCACGACACCGACGGCCTTGGCAGCACCGGTCTTCGTCGGGATGATGTTGTCGGCAGCGGCACGGGCGCGGCGCAGATCTTTGTGCTTAACGTCGGTCAGAACCTGGTCATTTGTGAAGGCGTGGATAGTAGTCATCATGCCGTCAACAATGCCGAGTTTATCCATCAAAGGCTTAACGAACGGGCACATGCAGTTGGTGGTGCAGGAAGCGTTGGAAACGACAACGTCGCTTGCCTTGAGAACGTCCTGGTTCACACCGTAGACAACAGTAGCGTCAACGTCTTTGCCCGGAGCGGAGATCAAAACTTTCTTAGCACCGGCTTCGATGTGCTGCATGGCGCCTTCTTTATCGCGGAATGCACCCGTGCATTCGAGAACGATATCGACGTCCAGATCTTTCCAAGGAAGCTTCTTCGGATCACGCTCGGAGCACATGAAAATGCGGTCTCCGTTCACGACCAGATGACCGTCGTCCCAGTAAACGTCGCCGTTGAACTTGCCGTGCGTTGTGTCGAACTTGGTCAGATGAACGGTGGCTTCGGGTTTAGCAGTATCGTTAATGGCAACGATCTTAACGTCCGGCCATTTCTTTTCTTCATAGAAAGCGCGGAGGACGTTGCGACCGATGCGGCCGTAACCGGTAATAGCAACTCGAATAGTCATGTTTATTTTCCTTGAGAAAGAACGTGCTGAACAGTTTCAACAACGTTATCGACGGTGAAACCAAAAAGTTTAAAGAGTTCGGAAGCAGGAGCAGATTCGCCGAAACGATCCAGACCGATAACGGTACCGGCGCCGCGGATGTACTTCCACCAACCGTCCGTTCTGCCGGCCTCGATGGCGACAACGGGTCTGCCTTCGCCTAAGACGAAGTCGCGGTATTCCTTGTCCTGACGATCAAAGACTGTCGTGGAGGGCATGGAGACGAGACGTGTCTGGATGTTCATTGCCAAAAGCTGTTTGCGAGCCTCGGCAGCCAGTGCAACTTCGCTGCCGGTAGCCACCAAAGTCACTTCAACGGAAGATGGACCGTTCGGGGCTTCGAGCATGATGTAGCCGCCCTTTTCCATGTCATCGACATTGATCTCATCGCGTTCAACGAACGGAAGGTTCTGACGGCTGAAAATCAGGGAGGATGGACCGTCCTGCCGGGAAATTGCGCAGGCCCAGGCGATAAGCGTTTCGCAGGTATCAGCAGGACGCCAGACATCCATGTTCGGGATGATGCGCAGGCTTTCTGTCTGTTCGATCGGCTGATGTGTCGGGCCGTCTTCGCCGACGCCGATAGAGTCGTGTGTAAAGACGAAGATAGAGCGCAGTTTCATCAGCGCAGCCATTCTCAGAGCATTGCGGCCGTAGTCTGCGAACGTAAGGAATGTAGCGCCGTAGGGGATGAATCCGCCGTACAAAGCGATACCGTTCATGATGGCACACATACCGAACTCGCGAACACCGTAGTTGATGTGGCGTCCGAGATAGGTATCCGGTCTCATGGCCTGAACACCTTCCCAGTTAGTCAGGTTGGAGCTTGTCAGGTCTGCAGAGCCGCCGAGCAGTTCAGGCAGATGCGGTGCGTAAGCATTCAAGGCCATCTGACTGGCTTTACGGGTTGCGACTGTCTTAGCTTCGCCGGCTGCGTTAACGATAGCCTCAAGGATGACGTCATCCCAGTTTTCGGGAAGCTGGCCCTTCATGCGGCGTTCTAATTCAGCTGCTTTAGCCGGGAAAGCTTCGGCATAACGGCGATATTTTTCAAGCCATGCCTCTTCCATTTCGGCACCGGCCTTACGTGCATCGAATGCGTCGTAAATTTCCTGAGGAATTTCAAACGGTGCGTATTCCCAGCCCAGAGCCTTCTTGGCTTCGGCAAGCTCTTCGTCTCCGAGCGGAGAACCGTGAGCTTTGCTTGTGCCGGCGCGGTTGGGAGAACCGAAACCGATCACCGTCTTGCAGTCGATGAGTGTCGGCTTGTCAGATTTCTTAGCCTCTTCAATGGCTTCGGAAACTGCTTCGATATCGTGGCCGTCGATCGGGCCGATGACGTTCCAGTTATAGGATTCGAAACGTTCGCGAACGTTTTCGCCGAACCAGTTTTCGATCTTGCCGTCGATGGAAATACCGTTGTCATCGTACAGAGCGATGAGTTTGTTGAGTTTCCAAACACCGGCCAAAGAGCAGACTTCGTGAGAAATGCCTTCCATCAAGCAGCCGTCACCTAAGAATGCATAGGTGTAGTTATTGATGATGTCATAGCCCTCTTCGTTGAATTCGGCTGCCAGCATTTTTTCAGCCAAAGCCATACCGACAGCATTGGCAATTCCCTGTCCGAGCGGACCGGTGGATGTTTCAACGCCGGGAGTCACTCCGATTTCGGGGTGTCCCGGCGTCTTGCTGTGAAGTTGGCGGAAATTCTTCAGATCATCAATGGTGAGGTCGTAGCCCGCCAGATGCAGCAGTGCATACTGGAGCATGGAACCGTGGCCGTTGGAAAGAAGGAAACGGTCGCGGCCGAGCCATTTAGGATCAGAAGGATTGTGACGAAGGTGTTTAGTCCAAAGGGCGACAGCGATATCTGCCATACCCATCGGCATTCCGGGGTGACCGGAGTTTGCTTTTTGGACTGCATCCATAGCCAGAGCGCGAACTGCGTTGGCCATTGTCTTACTGGAGACGGAAGAGGACATAGTCAATATGATCTAAATAAGAAAAATCCCGAGTTTCGGGCTTGAGAATACCTGTAATTCTACCAACTCTGAACCCTTATCGAAATCAGCCGTTTAGCCGAAAAACCTTCCTTATTTTCCTTAATAATCCGACAATTGCTTTATCATTTTGTTTTTCTCTGAAAGCACTTTTAACAAAACATGCCCCGCTTTTACTATTTTTTTGAATCCGCTGACACCGAAGCACCTCTTGTTCTGCCGCCGGAGGCCGTCCATCACGCAATGCGGGTTCTGCGCATGAGACAAGGTGACGCAGTCGAAGTGTTCAACGGAAAAGGCTGTGCTGTTAAAGGAACGATTCGTTTTGCAACGGATTTCGCAGAAGTGATTCCACAGGAAGTCATCATGCAGCCGAGAGGACTTAAGCTTGTTCTCATGCAGGCGTTGGTTGCCAACGAGAAAATGGATTGGATTATTGAAAAGGCTTGCGAGCTCGGTTATGCGGAGATCGCTGTTTTTCCGTCCGAGCGCGGCGAAGTGCGCTTGACCTGCGAAAAAGCAGTGAAGCGAGTTGAGCGTTGGAACAAAATTGCCGTCTCTGCGTGTCAACAATGCGGAGAAAACTATCTTCCGAATATTCGGTTCTGCAGCAGTTTGAAAGATGCCGCAGCTCACACCGAAGGCTTGAAATTCGTCCTGAGCCCGATCGGAAAGACTTACGATTCTCCTGACACTCCGACAGCGGTCACATTCGCCGTGGGGCCTGAAGGCGGCTTATCTCCGAAAGAAATTAATACCCTAATAGAAAGCGGATTTTACAGCTGCAAACTCGGCAACAGAGTCCTAAGAACAGAAACGGCAGCTCTTGCTGCCGCTTCGTTTGCTCAAACTTTGTGGGGTGACTTTCGCTAAGCCGCCATGCGGTTAGGCTGATCCGTTCCCGTCAGCGGAGCCGGAGGTCTGAGTCGTCTTGTACCCTTCAGTAATCGCACGGGCCAAATTGGCACCGTAAGTTGCAAAGACCGGACCATCTCTGTAGTTTTCAGGGAATTTGCTCGGTGCACGAGCCTGAATCTTTGCCGCTTCCACCTGACCGCTGGCAGCCAGACGAAGATGGTTTCTCATAGAGAGAACCTTGCGGCTGTACCCGCCGTCGTGAGAATGCTTAGCAGCACCGACGTAGTACTTCAACGCGCCCTTCAGAGAGCCGGTCTTATTCAGATATTCTTTAAGAATCTGGGTACCGACTTCAATTCCGGCTTCCACTTCATGAACGGCTTTAAGACCGCCGAACTCTTTGAAGCGTTTGGCATGCACTTTGGCGTGAACCTGCATCAGACCTTTCGCACCGACAGAGCTGCCGGCCTTCGGGTCAAAAGAGGATTCAGTCGCAATAACTGCCAAAATCAACAAAGGATCAACATCGTGATTTTTGCCAGAAATAAATGCTTGTTCAACAATTTCAGAAGCATCTTCGCGGTCAACGCGGTAATGCTCGGAAATAAAACGAGCGGCATTGGTTTCCATTCGATCAATGACCTGCTCCTCGGTTTCAAACGGCTTGGTCAAATCCTCGCGTTCGAAATTGGAGTAGCTCAAAGATTTAACCTTCAGCGGAGGCTCGGTCTGAGGACCTTTAGAATCAGCGGCTACCTTCGGAGAGGAAACTGCTAATGCACTTTGTGAGCCAAGAGAACCTAGACCCAATAAAACAACCAGGGCCAGCGTCAGGGACGCGGCAACCTTTTTGCCCTTGAAAACAGATTCTTCCTTACAAGCGCGTAGGACGGAAAAAGCGCCGCTATGTGTTTGTTTTTTAAACTGCTGGTTTTTAGTCATCCCGTAATGGTGCCTTTGACAGAATCGTTTGTCCATCGTTTACTAGGTGTTAATACGTGACTGACTGTTAAAAACTTCTTGCCAGTGCAAAAATGATTATGCACCCATTAAGTACTTAAATATGCGACAAATTTTCAAAACCCACCCCTGGGTTCCGCCTAAAGAATTACCCGAGACCCAGGAATTATTCCGCAAATACGGGGTTCCCGGCTCTATTCGGCCGGGTCATCTGCTCAAGGGCAAAGGTGAGCCGTCAAAGCTCTACCTCATCACAAGAGGAGCCGCTGCTTACTATGTTGCAGATCGTTACAAAAGTCATCCGAGTGTTTTAAGCTTATTGATCCCCGGATGTTCAGCGTGCGACTTATCCGTCATCACCGGAGATCGGGTCAATGTTACTACCCGAGCCATTGGGCCTTGTGAGGTGCTCATCATGCAGCCGCATGTTCTAACCGATTTAATGAAAAACAACAGCGAATTTGCCGCCAAGGAGGCCGCGCACGTCACCCGGAAACAAGAGTGTTCTCTGGAAGCAATGGTCGCCAACTTCACACTGGAACCAGCCGAACGTCTAAGGCGTTTCCTTAAAGTTCTGCTGATCAACTATGAAGTTCCGATCTCGGATACCGTGTGGAATCGAATTCCGCTGGATTTGACCAACGAACAATACGGAGCTGTGGTCAACCTGACTCGTGTTTCAGTCAGCCGAATCTTCTCCGACTGGATCAGCAAGGATCTCTTATATAAGAGCGGCCGCAACGTCTACGTTAAAGCCAAACTGTTTGAGAATATCTACGACTGGTGGACCGATTAGTCCGGGCCTACCGTTTCTTCTGCCTTAGATATCGAAAAGAGGAACGCGAACAGCACCATCAGGACCATGGCGATCACGGCGCAGGCGCGCACAGCGACGACAGCCGTGAACTGCTCGGAGGCAAAACCTAAGATCAGCTGCCCGACGGGCACGAGTCCGAGCATGACCGCCAAATACATCGCCGAGAAACGCCCGCGGTAGATATCCGGCGCCTTGCACTGCACAAGATTATTTGCCGCCGCAAGCGCAAAGGTCAGTGAGCCTCCGGCTACCAGAGCACAGAGCCACTGTGAAGTCACAGTCTCCAGAGCAGGAAGAACCGCAAAAGCAATACACGTGACCCAACCGCCTGTCCAAACCGTCGTCACATGATGAATAATGCGTCGGTTTCTCTGCATCAAAACAGCAGCAGCCACCGCGCCGAAACCTAAACCTGAGGACATAGAACCGAAGCTCATCAATTCGCTGCCTTTCAGAGAAATCGCAGGCAGCAGAGCTACGGCAGGCATCACTAAGATAGAAAGGCACGCCACCTGCGGCAATACTTCTCGGAGAATAGGATAAGTCATGAAGAGCTGACGAGAAGTCACGCCCACACTCTCTTCTCTCTGCTCACTCGTAGTGCGGTTCGGTATTTTGACAACTGCCATCACGGCGATCATCGGGATGAAGCAGATCGCATTCATCGCGAAACACCAGGTAGCAGAAAAACTTTCAATAATGAAAACCGCTACCATCGGTGCAATCGATCGAGCCACATTCATCACTAAAGACTGCCGAGCCACAGCTTGAGAAACCGTCTCACCGGTCTCTACCAGCATCGAGTGCATAGACGGACCGTCAATAGAAGTCACAATTCCGAAAATCAATGCCAGCACAGCTAAGTTGTACGGATTGAGGTAGCCGAAAAAAGAAAGAAACGCCGTAAGGCCCGCGATTACACAGCCGATTGTCTGTGTAATTAAAAGAATATGATGACGATGGAAACGATCCGCCATGGAACCCGCTACGGGTGCCAGCGGTAAGGAAGGCAGCGCAGACAGCAATGCAATCGCACTGAGCCAAAGCGGAGAGTGTGTCTGAGTCCACACGACCCACGACAACGCCATGCCGTGAACAAATCGTCCGAGAGTGGAAAAGCTGTACGCTCCCCAAAAATATCTTCTCGCGGCTATCAGTGGTGTCATGGTTTCCTCGTTTTATTACGAGGCTCATTTTAATTTGCCATTCGAATGAAGTGTGAATAGTCAGGCTCCGAAGCGAGCTCGTCTTCCGCGGCGAAGTCGATGTGTTGAAGAACTTGAGGTTTAAAAGTAAAGTAGTCTGACTCATCGAACTCGTTTGAAAAGCCGGAACAACACACTTAAGATGCCCGCAGAAAAAGTCGAAATCCTCACAGATAACGGCACGACAGTGAAAGCAATCGCTCCGGTCATCATCTCTGCCAGCCGTTCAACGGACATCCCAGCTTACTTTCCGAAGTGGTTCGCAACACGATTCAACGGCGGCCGAGGCTACGTGAAGTGGTTCAATCCGTTCAACCAGAAACCGGTCTTTGTTTCTTTTGAAAAAACCAAAGTCATCGTTTTTTGGACCAAGAATCCGAAGCCTTTGATTCCGTATCTTCCGCAACTTGATGCCGCCGGTGTTCATTACTATTTTCATTTCACTCTGAATGACTATCAGCAGGAAAATCTTGAGCCGAACGTACCGTCACTAGAAAGCAGGATTCAAACCTTCAAGGAGCTCGCTTCCTTACTCGGTCCGGAAAGAATCGTCTGGCGTTTTGATCCAGTGCTATTTACTAAAACGCTCACGCCAAGAGAGCTCGCAACGAGGATTTTCAAGATCAGCAAAAAACTCAAAGGCTGTACTAACCGACTGGTGTTTAGTTTCATCGACATCAAGGTCTACAAAAAGGTTCAGAGAAATCTACTCAAGTACTCTGAGCACTTTGCCTCTCAATACGATTCAACCTCTATCTGTGAGGCTGAACCGTCAGCAGAACAAATCGAAGAGTTCGCCGGATACCTTTCGAAGATTCGCGCTTACTGGAAAGAGCGCGGATGGAACTTGGAGATCTGCGCTTGCGCAGAAAAATTCGATCTGTCTCACCACGGAATACTTCCGAGCAAGTGCATCGATGCTGAACTGATGCTCAAAGTTTTCGGCGAAAATCCCGCGCTCACAGACTATCTCACAAAGGCTCCGGCCAGAACTCCGTTTGAGCTTGATCACTTAGATCTGTTCAACGCAAATCGGGTTGAAATGAAAAAGATCGTCACGATCAAAAAAGATCCGGGACAGCGAGAAGAATGCGGGTGCGTTAAAAGCAAGGACATCGGAATGTACAACACGTGTCTCCACGGCTGTGTCTACTGCTATGCAAATGCGTCTCCGGAATTAACTCTCAAAAATTTTGAACGGAGAAAGAACCATCCTTTGGCCGAAAGTATCTTCATTCCAGATTTTCCTGAAGCCTAAGCGCAGAAAAGCCGCCCGAAGGCGGCTTTCTTACTAGTCCTTAGTACTGACTAAGGATTATTTTTTGCCAAGGTTGTGATCTTTAACGGCGCTTTCAGCAGCGATACGGCCGGAGTTAACTGCGAAACCAATTGTGGAGCCTGCCATTAGCAAGTCATAAGAGTCACCGTACATACCCCCGACATCGGAACCAGCTGCGTAGAGGTTCGGGATAGCCTTGTCTTTATCTGTGACAACCTGCAGACGGTCGTTAACCTTAATACCGCCCAGAGTTCCCAGAGAGGACGCTACACTCTTGATGGCGTAGTATGGGCCCTGTTTGACCGGGAAGATGTACTGCGGATCCTTAGCAAACAGAGCGTCATGGCGCTGTTCGGCAGCCTTGTTGTATTGTTCAACACTGGCTTTCAGGACGGCAGGATCCATACCTGTCTTTTTGGCGAGTTCGTCAAGCGTATTAGCTTTAACAGCCCAGCCTGCCTGTTCTGCTGCCGGCCATTCTTTTTCGAAGTTAGTCAGTTTTGCTCCGATCGGGACCATAACGCCGACACCTTGGACAATACCGTCGTGCTTCATAGAGTCAAGGTTCTTGTTGTCATAGACAACCCACATCTGACCGCCGATTCTTTCAAGAGCATTACCGGCAGCGGGCCAGTCGCCCATAATGGTTTCGTCGCAGAAACGTTCACCGTTCGGAGTCAGCCAAAGATGAGGCTGTTTGGCAGTAGCAGAAACATGGTTCGTTGTGGAAACTGCACGGGGGCCCGGACGATAGGACTGCTGAACTTCTAAGCCTTCTTTACCGCCGCCGGCAGACCAAGCCATCTGGATACCGACACCGTTCTTACCGGTCTGAGCAATACCGTCAGTGTTCGGGAAGCGTGTGTACTTCTTCATCATTTCGGGACTGTCAGCAAAACCGCCGGTAGCGATAATCACGGCTTTAGCGTGGATGTTGAGCGTATTGCCGTCTTTATCTTTAGCAACAACGCCGGCAACTTTGCCGTCTTTGCCGAAAATCAGTTTTTCAGCAGGAGTGTTCAGGAGAACCTGCATGCCGTATTCGTCTTTGCCCTTCTTCTGAAGGGCGTTAATCCAGCCAGCGCCGCGGCCCTGATAAATATGCCATGTGTAGAGGCCGCCCGGATAGTTGGTGGTCAGTTTTTCGAACTTAACTCCGTGTTTCTGCATCCATTCGACTGTATCGGCAGATTTATCGACGAAGGCACGAACCAGACGGGCATTGCTGCGCCAGTGACCATAGTTCATGATCTTCTTGAAAGCTTCGTCTTTGGTAAGAGGAATGTAGTAGTCGCGCTGCATCTTGGAACCTACAGCGAAAATACCTTCGGAGAAGTTACCCGTTCCACCGACCATGCCTTTCTTTTCAAGGCCGATGACTTTAGCGCCCTGTTCGGCTGCGGCGAATGCGGCGGCGGTACCGGCGGCACCCTGACCGACCACGACGACGTCTGTTGTGATGTCTTTTTCAGCTGCATAAGGAAGAGAAGAGAATGCAGCAAGCACTGCAACAGCAATCAGCTTTTTCATGTTTGTTTTCTCCGTGTTTTGAGTGTAGTGCCGCTATTTGCGGCGGTGTGTTTTTTGTTATCAAGTCCGTCTGAATCGTGGTTTAAGGCGGTCTTGTTAAGTGTTATTGTGCGGTAATTACACCTCGGCTGTCAGTATCATCCGATACACAAAAAATTCCTGAAATGTATCTCGTGATACATTTTCAGGAGTATTCCTAAGTTAAGTCAGCTGATTATTTTCGATTTTCGTACTTGTCGTCCGCTATACAGTTCGACTGAAGTCTGCGGCCATATGTCGTCTTCCATTCATCGAACTTCGTTCCGCGGGGAAGAATCTCGAAATCATCGGTTGGCTGAGTCACCCTCTCTGCATGAATTTGTTCGGGTGATAACGCCGAATAAAACACACGGATTTCCGGCTGTCCGTTAACGGACCATTTCTCAAAGGTCAGATAACCGCCCGGCGTATTTTCGTTCTGATCTCTTCCGGGAAGTTTCCAGTTCAAATCAAAAATTTCGCCGAGGTTAGCCAAGTTCGTGTCATGCCCGATAAGATAGGTGTATTTAGGACCGTGATCGAGGCTCTCAATAATCTTGTTCGCTAAAGCCGAACCTTTGTAACGAGCAACTTCCATGTCTCGATTAAGCGCAGAAAATACAGCAACGCGTATCGGCATGAGATGCAGAATTCCGTTCCAATCCAATTGGTCCCAAGCGACCTTCTTTTCAGGATTTTGGCCCCACTCCAAAGCAAAGATCTCGGTAATGCTCGAGCAATCGTACGGTGCTCCCTTAAAGCCAACTTTATATTTACTGACCTTTGCGCGCATCGGCCCGGTAAACTCATGTCCCGTTAGTTTCGAGATCTCAGCCATTTGAGCCGCAAACTTTTCGTTGATCCCGACAACTTTTTGAGTGAGTTTTTCTTCGAGCTCTTTGGGATAGTCAATTCGACAGACTTTCGCCTTCAGCGGAGAAAAAATCGCTGAATGTTCGGAACTCGTGACCTTAACTTTATAACCACAGGTCGGATAGAGGCCTTCATTTAAAGCCTCGGCTGTTTTGCGTGTTCGTTCATCAACGTCTGCAATGATTTGAACGTCTTCCGGCTTCGGACAGACCCCGTAGGTAAAAGGAGCGCGACTGCGATTGAGTTTCCACGTGGCTTTGACAAGATAAAAACCGCGAGATGTGAGCAATCCAGGAGCAACGGGCCAAGCCGGCCACTTCTTATCCGACCAACCGTGCAGTTTTTCTGCAGATTGAGTCGGAGAACGCACACCGTGGCGTGAGACTACAACGACATTGAGAAGCTCTTCTGTATGGGGAATCGCTTGCAAAACGTCGGAGGGAGTTTCTGCATGCGCATTGGATAAAAGAACCGCAGCAGAAAGTAGACATAAAGAACCGCAGATTTTTGCTTTCATTCGGATTCTCAAAGTTGAGTCTTGATTATCCGAATATATAGGTTGCCAGGCCGAGGAAGATTAAGAAACCGCCTGAATCGGTAATAAATGTCAGGAGTACCGATCCGCCCATGGCCGGATCTCGGCCGAGTTTCTTAAGCGTAATCGGAACGAGGATAGCCACAATCGCGCCCATGAGCATATTCAGCATCATGGCCAAGAACATGGTAAAGCCGAGCTTCATGCCGTCCGGAGAGTCGTAGTAGAGCCCCCAGGTAAAGAGACCGGCAATAATGCCCCAAATAAAACCATTGACCAAAGCCACCAAGACTTCTTTTTTGACCACGTCGCTTTGGTTGGCTTCGGTAATCTGACCGGTAGCAAGGGAACGGACCAGCAGTGTCAGTGTCTGGTTGCCGGAGTTGCCAGCAATACCCGCGACAATCGGCATTAAGGCTGCCAATGCAACAACCTTTTCAATCGTTCCGTCGAATGCGGAAATTACGCGGGAAGCAAAGAAGGCCGTAAAGAGGTTCACACCGAGCCAGACCCAGCGGGCTTTCGCAGATGACCAAACCGAATCGAAAATATCCTGATCGTCATCCAAACCGACCGCACCGTAAGCCTCTTCATCGCTTTCTTCACGGATCACGTCCACCACTTCGTTCACGGTAAGACGTCCGACCAAACGTCCTGCCTCGTCAACAACCGGTGCGCTCACCAAGTCGTAACGTTCGAAGGCCTGTGCTGCGTCACTGACATCTTCCAGCGGAGACAGTCGTAAAACCTCCGTGAGCATGACGTCTTTAACGGCATCCTCCGGATAATGCGTCAGAATACGGTCAACAGGCAGCGTACCCATGAGACGTTCTTCTCGGTCAATCACAAATACCTGGTCGGTATGGTCGGGGAGTTTCTTTAAGCGGCGAAGATAACGAAGCACGATATCGAGCGTGACTTCTTGACGGATCGATACGATTTCGAAGTCCATACGGGCACCGACCGTATCTTCCGGATAGCTCATGGCCGCGCGCAGCTGAGCTCTTTCTTCGTGCGACAGACCTTCCTGAACTTCGGCCACAACGTCCGGCGGCAAGTCTTCGACTAAGTCGGCGATTTCGTCGGTGTCCAAGCTTTCGACAGCGTCCACCAACTCATCGCGGTTCATGGCGTCAATCAAGGTTTCTCGAACACCTTCATTGACTTCAACCAAAATTTCGCCGTCGCGTCCGGAGCGCACGCAGTCCCAAACGATGAGACGTTCATCGAGCGGAAGGGCTTCCAGAATGTAGGCGATATCGGCAGGGTGCAGTTCCGACAGAGTATCGCGAAGCTCTTTTTTGATCTCTTCGCCGACCTTTAGATCTTTGCGGTCAGCCGCATCTTCCCCTTCGTCAAGCAGCTGCTGCACAAGCGCCAGCCCCCGGGCTGCTGCCTCAGGGTCTCTTACTGCGACGTCATAATCAGGGTCGTGAAGCTGAGAAGAAGGATTGTTTGCGCTCAAGGTTTCACCTGTCGGGTTGCGCCCTTATTTTGCGCTTTTATCCAGAGTTTCGCGAAGTTTTGCGTAAACGTCTTGGGTACCCGGACGATGGCCCATCCAAATTTCGTAGGAATCGGCCGCCTGTTCAACCAGCATCCCGAGACCGTCGGAAGCGTGTCTTGCGCCGCCCTGTTTAGCCAGTTCCATGAACGGTGTGGGCTTAGCGGCGTAGACCAAGTCGTAGGCGAGTTCGCATCCGTCAAATGCGAACGGAGAAACCAAAGGAGCTTTATTCTGCAGGCTTGTCGGCGTGGCATTCACAATCAGGTCATAAGACTCGGAACCGGTCTCATCATAAAGGATGCTCTGAATCCCAAACTCGTCGCAGAGTTCCTGAGCACGAGCAACAGAACGGTTAGCCACGGTCACAGACTTGGGCATGCGTTCCATCAGGGCCGGGAGAATACCGCGAACACCACCGCCGGCGCCGAGGATAAGAATCTTTTTGTGCTCTACAAAGAACTTCAGACGCTCTTCCAAATCACGAATGAAACCCGTGCCGTCTGTGTTTTCACCGAGAATCTTGTTGTTTTGGAAAGTAAGCGTATTCACGGCACGTGACTGGCGAGCCTGAGAAGAACACTTTGTAGAACAGCGGAAAGCGTCTAACTTGAAAGGAATCGTGACATTGAGTCCGTGATAGCCCTCGTCGATCATTTCGCCGATGGCGCTCTCAAATTCGCCGAGCGGGATTTCAACTTTATCGTAGGAAATCTCGTCGCCGAACTGCTTGGCAAACATTAAATGGATTTCCGGAGAGAGACTATGTCCGATGGGATTACCCATAACTCCTAATTTGGTAACCTGCTTCATATTGATGAATCCTTTCAAGATTTCTTTTCTAAATCTTACCTCATGTCTTTACGGGATAGAAGAGAGGTTTTCTATCCATCACGCCGGCCCTTCGTTCCCAGGCTCAACCCCTTCAATCTGAGGCTCTTCCGGAGGCACAGCTTCCGGCGTCCCGACTTCAACTTCGATCTCTTCCTCTTCTAAATCTTCCTCATGGCTTTCGTTCAGCACTTTAATAAGACTGCATTCCATGACTAAAGACAGATAGTCGAGATTCAAAACCTTCATCAGGACGCTCTGACCGCGCGGAAGCTCAGGCAATCCGGGGACGCGCTGAGCCATCGGCAGGCCTTCAATCCTTACGAGGTCGCCCTTAACCACCGTAGCTTTGAGTTCGTTAATGCCTTCCTGTTCAATCCACCGCATCGACCAGTAGCGATCCATACGGGACTGGAAGTCGTTGAAAGCCGAGTAGTTGGAATCAAAAGTAGAAATGATCGAGAAGAGCTCGGAGTCATTATTGCGATACGGGACTTTTTCGCCTTTAAGGGTCGCAATAATCTGACGCTGGTTGACCATGTCAACGTAACGGCGTAGCGGAGAAGTCGACCAAGCGTAATAAGGAACACCGATACCGTCATGCGGCCCCGGAACGCTTGTCATCTTGACGCGCCCCATTCGCTGGGAACGATAGATACCGGCCACATCTCTTTCTTCCAGCCATCCGCCCCAGGTCGAGTTCGCAAAAATCATCATTTCGGCCACGAGCAGATCCAGCGGATCTCCTCTTCGGCGTCCCTTCAATTCGATTTCCGCATTCTCGTCTTCGCCCTTCAGGCTGAAGTACCAGTCAATGCGTCCGACGGGTTCGGGTCTGCCGCGAACTTCTTCGCGATCTTTCAGAAGTTTCTTGGCGAACTTCCAAAGCCAAATGAGCTCGGGGCCATAAGGAACAGGAAGGTTGCCCTCTTGAATAGCTTCTTCCGTCACCTTATCGGCGATCAGGTCATAACACAGATTCTTTTCGATTTTGATGCGTTCGAGGCGAGTATCAGTGGAGAGAACGGCAAGCGTTTCGTTATCGACAACGGCGTAAAGAGAAACGACAGGACAGATCAGTCCTTCGTCTAAAGAGAAGGCTGCTACCCAATCTTTCGGCAGCATCGTGGTCTTAAGTCCCGGTGCATAGACGGTCGACATTCTTTCCCGAGCGACCAAGTCGATGTCCGACCCAGGTTCAATGCCCAGGCCCGGTGCGGAAATATGAATACCAACGCGCGTTTTTCCGTCTTCCAACGGCGTTACCGACAAGGCATCATCAATTTCCGTGGTTTCCGAGTCGTCAATAGAGAATGCAACGGCATCTGATAAGGGAAGCTCGTCATGTGCTTCGCGATGAGGCTTGGAGAGGTTTTCCGGGAAATTCTTTCCTTTCGGAAAGTTAATCATGAAGAAGCTTTCGACGTGCCAGCGCCAAGCATTCGGAATCGCACCGACATCGAGCAGCAAACGCAGCGGCATACAGCTGAGTTTGTCGCTCGCTTCATTCAGAGCCTTCCACTCAATGGAGTTCTTATCGGGACGAACCAAAAGCTCAATAGCCTTATTGGCAATTTCGGCTGGGGCCTTATGTTCTTCGATGAGCATCTGAACATAAGCGTCCTTCTGCTCTTCCAGCTTTTTCTTTCGTTCAATCGCGGCAAGAGCCAGCTTCAGTGTCTCGGCCGGTGCCTTACGGTATTTGCCGCGGCCTTTTCGATAGAAATAAACCGGATTGGAATGCAGACGAAGAATCGTCGCCGCCTGCTGAATTGGGGTAACGCTGTCTCCGAAATACTCTGCCGCGATGGTTTTGAAATCGAACTCGTCATCCGGTGCAAATTCCCAGAGGATTTCCAGATCGATTTCTTCAGACTCCTGCTGGGCTCGAGCTAAAAATTCAGCCGGTGACGGACTGTTGTACGTCACGAAGATGTGAGAGCGCTTAACTTTTATTCTTTTTCCTGTCGGTAGTTCAACTTGGCAGGCCGAATCGGTGCCGGACATTTCTGTTCCGACTTTGAATGCTCCGTCTTCTTCAAAAAATAAATTCATTGCGTCCTTTCGTATTGACGTTATGACTGACTGGTATTACCTGTTCTCGGTAGAGTTTAAGCCTATCGTTTAAGGCTCAAACAAGAATTCTTAGGCGCCTATGGCCGGTTACCCGCCTTGGGAACAGGCGCCGCGATGATTTCTTCGCTAAAACGGCTATTCAGCAATAAAACTCATGATCTCTTCGACATGAGGCGCAAAGTCCGTAATTCTATGGTCTCCGTCCGGAATCTTCACAATCTTTGTATCTTTTAGAAAATCCAAAGTTTTCTGCGGATCTAAAACTTCGTCTTTCAAGCTGATGAGCGAAAGATAATCCTGTGGCTTCTTCAAATCCTTAACCAGCATCTTCTCAAGCTGGATCATGAATTCGGGACAAACATACATTTCACGATCAAGCCCGCTCACCTTATGCCAGCCCGGCTGGAAATCTACCTTTCCCCAGTTGCCTAACGCAGGATTGAGCAATACAGCCTTTTCCACCGGAAGATGCTCTTTTGCCCACACTGCATAAAAGCCTCCGAGTGAAGAGCCGATCACATCGACCGGACCTCCTTTGAGATCCTCTTTAATCAGTTTGGACAGAAACTCAGCGACCTCGTCCGGCGACATATAGAGTTCAGGTGCAATGAACGGCTTACCGATCTTTTCATGCGCTTCTTTGAGAAGCTTGGGCTTCGCAGAGTTTGGGTGGGACAAGAAACCGTGAAGATAAAGGGTAGGACGCATGCGTTTAGGCTCCGAACTTAGATTTCAATCCGTCCAGCAGTTTTTTGTGGACGCCGCCGAAGCCGCCGTTGCTCATCACTAAAATTGTATCGCCCTGCTCTGCCTGGCTCACGACATCTTCCACGAGGGCTTCCAGATCTTTGAACTCTTCAGCCTTTTCACCGAGCGGTGCCAAGGCAGCTGCCGTATCCCACTGAACAGCCGGTCCCTGATAACAGAACACTTTATCGGCTTGAACCAAACTTCCCGGGAGCTGAGCTTTCATCGTGCCGAGCTTCATAGTATTGGAGCGCGGCTCAAGAACTGCGAGCAGACGGCCTGTCTGATATTTACTGCGAACGGCTTTGATTGTTTCTTCAATCGCCGTCGGATGATGAGCAAAATCGTCGATCACTTTGGTGCCCGCAACCTCTCCTTTGACTTCCATACGGCGCTTAACGCCTTCAAAGCGAGATAACGCGTCAACTGCTCTTTCCGCGCTGACGCCTGCATTCACAGCAGCTGCAACTGCAGCCGAAGCATTCAGCAGATTGTGTTCGCCCGGGAGAGACAGCTCAAAGCGTCCGACTTCTTTGCCGCCGGCAAACAATCGAGCGCCTTCATGCTCGACCAAACGCCAGTCGCAGACCGGAGACGTTCCGAAACTTTCAGCCGGTGTCCACAAGCCCATCTTCAATACTCGATGAAGCGCTTCGGAGGCTTCGTTGAAAATAACTTTTCCATGGGACGGGATCGTGCGCACCAAATGATGGAACTGGCGCTCAATCGCTTCCAAATTCGGGAAAATATCGGCGTGATCGTATTCAAGGTTGTTCAGAATGACCGTGCGGGGACGATAGTGCACAAATTTGCTGCGCTTATCGAAGAAAGCCGTGTCATATTCATCGGCTTCGATCACGAAGTATTCCGATTCGGTCAAACGGGCCGAGTGTCCGAAATTCTGAGGAACACCGCCGATCAGAAAACTGGGATTCAATCCGCAGTCTTCCAAAATCCAGGCCAGCATTGAAGTCGTTGTGGTTTTACCGTGGGTACCGGCAACTGCCAGCACGTGGCGCCCGTTCAAAATGTTCTCTTGCAGCCACTGCGGGCCGGACGTGTAAGGCAAACCGCGGTTAAGAATTTCTTCAAGCAAAGGATTGCCGCGGCTGATCGCATTGCCGATGATATATAAGTCAGCACCGGCGTCGAGTTGTTCCGGATCGTAGCCTTCGATTAAATGGATTCCGGCTTGCTTGAGCTGATCGGACATCGGAGGATAGACTCCGGCGTCGCAGCCGCTGACCTCAATACCAAGACTTTTTGCAAGCTGGGCAATGCCGCCCATAAATGTGCCGCAAATACCGAGAATATGAATGTGCACGTTAAAATCCTCGCTAAATTGATGTGTGGCATTGTGCCACGACTGATCGGAAGATTCCTACCGACTCTTAATTAATATGAGAAACAAAGACACCCGCGGATTGGCGGCAGAGGCAGCCGCAATCATTGCCGAAGGCGTACCTGACTGGAGTGAGGCCAGACGCAAACTCGCCGAAGAATACGAAATCACTTCCGGCGCCCAGCTGCCGGACGACGACGCGATCGAATCGGCGCTCAGGGAGCACTATGCGATTTTCGACCCGAACGGCCACGCCGAACGTCTTCTGGAACTTAGAAAGGCGGCTTTAATCGTCATGAGAGAAGTGAGTGATTGCAAACCGCTTTTGATCCGTGGCGTCTTGAACGGCTGCGCGGACAAGTATTCGGATATCTATATCGCGGTTGAATGCGACGACGCGAAATCTCTCGAAATCGTTCTAATCGACCGAGAAATTGAAATCGAAGTCTTTCCGAACGAACGGCCCGGAAAGAACGAACCCGTCGAAGAGATCGTTTTTGAGGCTCCGGTCATCAGAGGCGGCTATTTTGATCGCCAACACTTAACGGTTTGGGTTCGTTTGAAAGTTTTTGAGGATCATGCAAAGATTAAAAATCTGATAAAGAAAAATCCAGATCCTTGGCAAATCGAGGAAGAAACCGCAAAAACCGCCAATATCGAACAACTCGAAAGACTGATTTCGCTCACAGAACCGGAATAAGTATTTACCCTTAAATAGAGCTTATCTTCTTTTAATTTCGTGCAATTTCCGAACGGTTTTTCAGCGTAAATTGTAAGAAAACAGAAACAAGTTAGGCTAACTTATTGAAGATTTAGGCGCAAATAGCGTCTATACTAGGCGGAAAACCAATTTAGCCGCGATTTAGCCCGCGGCTTCGCCTATGAAAAAACTACTTTTGATAAATGGTCCAAACCTCAACCTTTTGGGAACCAGAGAGCCGGACAAATACGGTACGACGACGCTTGCCGAGATCGAAACCGATTTAAGAGCCTTCGTTGAATCCACCGGAGGAACACTTACAACCTACCAGAGTAATCACGAAGGTGATTTAGTCGATAGGATTCAGCAGGCAGCAAAAGAAGGTATCGAAGCAGTCATTATCAACCCCGGCGCTTACACACATACCAGCATCGCGATTCGCGATGCCTTTTTGTCTGTACAGATCCCGTTTATCGAAGTTCATTTATCCAACATTTTTAAGCGTGAGGAATTCAGACACCATTCTTACCTGTCTGACATTGCCGAAGGCTGCATCATCGGCCTCGGAGTCCACGGCTACTTCTCAGCCGCCGCCTATTTCCTTACCGCAGAATAATTTTCCCTAATTTATATATAGAAAGGCATTTCTATGGACTTGAGAAAACTTAAAACATTGATCGATTTAGTTCAGGCTTCCGGCATCGCCGAAATCGAAATCAATGAAGAAGGCGACCACGTCAGAATCGTGAACCGCCCTGCCCAAGCCGCTCAAGCCGCACCGGCAATTATCGAGATCCCGCAGGCAGCTCCGGCCCCGGCCGCTCCTGCACCCTCCGCAGCCCCTGCTGCTCCTTCTGCCGCTCCGGCCTCTAACTCCCCGAGCGGTACTCAGGTAACAAGCCCGATGGTCGGTACTTTCTATAGAGCTCCGAGCCCCGGCGCCGATCCTTTCGTAGAAGTCGGCACCCAGGTTAAGAAAGGCGACACGCTGTGCATCATTGAAGCCATGAAGCTTCTCAATGAAATTGAAGCCGAAGTCAGCGGCACAGTGAAAGAAATTCTTGTGGATAACGGTTCTCCGGTCGAATTCGGCCAGCCGCTTTTCGTCATCGAATAATCAGTGAGCCCCTATGTTCGGTAAGATTTTGATTGCCAACCGCGGAGAAATCGCACTTCGCATTCAGCGCGCCTGTAAGGAAATGGGCATTAAAACGGTGGTTGCCCACTCGCTTGCAGATACGGATGCCAAGTACGTTCGCCTCGCCGACGAGTCCGTTTGTATCGGACCTGCCCCTGTTCATCAAAGCTATTTGAACATGCCGGCTCTTATCAGTGCTGCGGAAGTCACTGATGCCGAAGCGATCCATCCCGGCTACGGTTTCCTTTCTGAAAACGCCGATTTCGCTGAACGCGTGGAGTCCAGCGGTTTCGTCTTTATCGGCCCGCGTCCCGAAACGATCCGCCTGATGGGCGATAAGGTATCTGCCAAACAAGCCATGATCGACGCGGGCGTGCCCTGCGTCCCCGGTTCCGGCGGCGCCCTGCCTGATGACCCTTCGGAAATCATCAAGATTGCCCGCTCTGTCGGCTACCCAGTCATCATTAAAGCCTCGGGTGGCGGCGGCGGACGCGGTATGAAAGTCGTTCATACCGAAGCTGCATTGATTAACGCCGTCAACACCACCAAGCAGGAAGCAAAAGCCGCTTTCGGCAACGACACGGTTTATCTGGAAAAATTCCTTGAAAACCCACGTCACATTGAGATTCAGGTTCTCGCCGACAACTTCCGCAATGCGATTTGGCTCGGTGAACGCGACTGTTCCATGCAGCGCCGCAACCAGAAAGTCATCGAAGAGTCTCCGGCCATCGGCATTCCCCGCCGCGCGATTGAAAAGATCGGAGAGCGCTGTGCCGAAGGCTGCCGCAAGATCGGCTACCGCGGCGCAGGCACGTTTGAGTTCCTCTACGAAAACGGTGAGTTCTACTTCATTGAAATGAACACCCGTATTCAGGTGGAACACCCGGTCACAGAGTTCGTCACCGGTGTTGATCTGGTTCAGGAACAGATTCGCATTGCCGCAGGCGAAAAACTTCGTTATCGTCAGCGCGACATTCAGATCAAGGGTCACGCGATTGAGTGCCGTATCAACGCTGAAGATCCGTATCGCTTCATCCCCAGCCCCGGCCGCATCACAACACTGCATCAGCCCGGCGGCCCCGGTGTTCGTGTCGACTCTCACGTCTACCCCGGTTACTTCATTCCTCCTCATTACGACTCCATGATCGGCAAGCTCATCACTTACGGTGACACCCGTGACCAGGCTATCGCCAGAATGCGCACGGCACTTTCCGAAACCGTTATTGAAGGCATCTCGACCAACATTCCGCTGCACCGAGAAATGATGATCGATCAGAAGTTCCTTCAGGGCGGCGTGAGCATTCACTATCTGGAAGAGAAGCTGGCACACCGCGAATCTGTGAAGAAATAAGGCTGTTACTCATGTTATTCGAATACTCTCTGCTGACGGACAAAAAGGAAGTCGAGCCTTTGACCGACTTCTTAATGGATAAGGGCGCCTACTCGGTTTCTATCGAGGACGCGGACGCCGAAACCGAACGTGAAAAACCGATTTTCGGAGAACCGGGAATCGAGATTGATGATTTCGCTTGGGACAGCTCCCGTCTTAAAGTCCTCTGCGGAGACGACTTCGACATGGAAGGCGCATTAGAAGCTGCGCTCAAAGAACAAGGTCTTAAAAAACCAGTTCTCGAGGGCAGAACGGAAGTTCCGGACAATGACTGGGTTCGCATCACGCAGGCCCAGTTCACACCGACTCAGATTGCCGGCGATCTTTGGATCGTTCCGTCCTGGCATGAACCGCCCAATCCCGACGCCATCAATATCCGTCTGGATCCGGGCGTTGCTTTCGGTACCGGAACACATCCGACCACACGTCTGTGTCTGGAGTGGCTGCATGACCATAATTTGGAAGGAAAATCCGTTCTGGATTACGGCTGCGGATCCGGAATTTTGGCTGTTGCCGCCAAGAAACTCGGGGCTTCCAAAGTGCTCGGTACGGACATCGATCCTCAGGCCATCGAGGCCGCCGACTATAATGCAGAAGTGAACCGGGCAGACGCCAGCTTCTATCTGCCGAAGGATATGCCGGACGAAAAATTCGATGTCGTTGTGGCAAACATCCTCAGCAATCCGCTTCGACTCTTAGCGCCGGCACTTTTGGCGCGCGTGAAAAAAGGCGGTTATCTCGTTCTTTCCGGCATTTTGGAAAGACAGGCAGAAGAATTGATCGAGGTTTATGGCTCTTATCGTCCTGACTCTCCCCTTTCTGTTTGGAAGTCTATGGACGGCTGGATTTGTTTGGCCGGTCAGATTCACTAATTAGAAAAGAGGCGGCTATGGAACCTAAATTCGAGGGAGATTCGAATCACTACAACTTCCCGTCCGAACCTTCACTGGGCGGAAATCAGAAGCAGAGAGATATTCCGAAAATCGTCCCTGCTGACCTGAAAAAACTTCCCGAAGACTTTAAGCTTCCGACCGCTTCTGTTCGTCCGGGCGAACCCGCTCCGGCGGCTCAGCCTCCTCAGGAACGTCCGAAAGATCCGAAGGCATTGATGGCTTCGCTCTCAAAGGATATTTCTGAACTTTCCGCACCTTTGAAAAAAGAAGAGACTCCTAAAGAAACGAAGTCTGAGACGAAACCTGCTCCTGACCCTATTGAGAAGTTCGGCGTCAAAGGCAGTGACGGCGTTATCCTTCCGCCCGAAGATGACCTCGGAGATCCGACGGATCCGTCCCGCACTCCGGGAATCGTTCGCTCCATCATGCTTTTTATCTGCCTGTGCTTTGTGATTCTTGCTGCATGGCAGGTAACGCTGTTCCTGCAACCCGAAATCCTGAAAAAAGAGCCTCTGAATACACTTTCTCAGCAAAGCTGTGATTATCTCTACTGCCCGCCTCTGAGAACTCCGGTCGTCTTGTCCAACCAAGTCAATGCCATTTCTCCGGGACAGTGGGAGTTAAAGCTTCAGATCCAGAATCAGGATATGCGGAGTCAGAAGCTGCCCGTTATTCAGCTCACTCTTGAAGGCGCAGGCAACTCCAGAATACAAAAAATCTTCGAACCTGCCGAATACAAGACAGATCCGAAGGTTGATCTCATTACCGGCGGCGGTACCGCCAATATCACTATTCCGTTTAGTTTCGATGATGGCAGACCGACTTCTTACAAAGTGAAGGTCTTGGAAGACTAAACAGAAAGCAGCGCAACACTTTTGATGAGGAGCCAAATTTGGCTCCCTTCTTTTATGTCTAATTCGCTGAGCGCTTTGCGTGTTAATTTACCGACGATGATCTGTCCCGAGCAGTTTGCTCGTATCAGGGCACCCGAGGAATCCTTCTGCACCGAAATCTCTTCGACAACACCTTCGAAAGCATTCTGAACCGACAGACCGCTCGGCTTCTCTTTTGCAAATACCACCTCTCTGGCTAATATTCGCAACGACGCCGGACTTCCGATCGGCTGGCCGTTATCTCCGATATGCAGAGCGATGTTGCCGCAGTCAACAGTCATCAGTGACCATTCTTTGTCCTTGGAGACAATTTTGCCTTTTAGGAGAACACCTGTATCCTCACCGATTTTGATCGGCAAATCGATATTGGCAAGAACATCAGTCAAAGCTCCGGAAGTTTTGATCCTGCCGTCTTCCATCACGATGAGATTGTCGGCAAGATGCAGTACTTCTTCCGCAGAGTGCGTGACATAAAGCATCGGAATTTTGAGGTTGGTCTTGAGCTTCTCAAGCCAAGGCATAATCTCGGACTTCCTTTTGAAATCCAGCGCCGCCAGCGGCTCGTCAAAAAGCATGATTTTGGGCTCTGTTGCGACAGCACGCGCAATTGCCACACGCTGGCGCTCACCGCCCGAGAGCTGAGCAGGCTTTCGCCCGAGAAGGCCGCGAATGCCCAATAAATCAATCGCTTCTTCCATACGGGAGCGGGCATCCGTCGATTTGCTGCGCTTAACCGCAAATTCGATATTTTGCTTCGCAGTCAGATGAGGAAAAAGCGACGCCTCTTGAAACACATAGCCTAAAGGCCGCTCCCAAGTCGGTAGAAAAAGTTTTTGTTCGTCGTTTTGCCAATAAACGCCGTCGACCTTAACAAAACCCTTTGCCCGCTCCAATCCTGCAATACAGCGAAGAACCGTTGTTTTTCCGGAGCCGGACGCTCCGAAAAGAACTGTAATTCCGAAATTCGGGAACTCAAATGAACATTCCAGCCTGAAACCGTCTTCCCGAGGAAGCAGCAGAGAAGCGGAACTTAAAGAATCAGACATACAGATTAGAAGTCGAGAAAATTAAGGCATAACGCGCTCGTTGTGGCGATTCAAAAGCGTTAAGCCGAGCAAAACGAAGAAACTAAAGACCACCATGCCGCCGGCCAGCCAATGCGCTTTGCCGTACTCCATTGCCTCAACATAACTGTAAATTTCCGTCGAAACAACTTGTGTTTTACCGGGAACGTTGCCGCCGATCATCAAAACGACGCCGAACTCTCCGATGGTATGCGCAAATGTTAGAAGCGCTGCTGTCACAAAGCCGGGCTTAGCAAGCGGGAGAACGACGTTAAAAAAGGCGTCAAGCGGTTTGGCTCCCAAGGTAGCGGCAACCTCCAAAGGACGCTTGCCGATAGATTCAAAAGCCGCCTGTAGTGGCTGGACGGCAAACGGCATCGAATAAACAATACTTCCGATCACAAGACCGGGGAAAGTAAATGTCAGCAAGCCGATGCCCAAAGCCTCAGTGAGCTTGCCTAAAGGACCCGACGGTCCCATGGCAACGAGGAGATAGAAACCGAGCACGCTCGGCGGAAGAACCAATGGCAGCGTAACAATCGAACTGATCGGCGCTCTCCATTTTGATTTGGTGTGCGACAGCCACCATGCCAGCGGTGTTGCCACCAGCAGCAGGAAAACAGTCGTAATCAAAGCAAGCTCTAAGGTCAGCTTGATAGGGAGCAGTTCTTCCGCAGTAAACATGTCGGTCCTAATTCTTAGTTACTTGGTACTGTAGCCGTAGGAATCAATCACTTTCTGAACCTTCGGGCTTGTTGCCATAAATTTCATGAAGTCTGCCACGGCTTTGTTGTCTTTGCCAGGGTTCAGAATAACGGAATCCTGACGGATGGGCTTATAGCAGTCAGCCGGGATGATCCAGCCGGAGCCGGAAGTAAACTTGCCGTTTTTATAAACCTGAGACAACGCGACAAAACCTACTTGTGCATTTGCTGTCTTAGCGTACTGGAAAGTCTTTCCGATGTTGTCACCGGTGACGAATTTAGGTTCGACTTTCTTAAGATTGCCCCATTTTTCCATGGTCTGATAGGCGGCTTCACCGTAAGGCGCTAACTTCGGATTGGCAACCGCGATTTTCTTAACGGCGTCGGAGAGGATGAAGTTGGGATCTTGTTTGATGAAATTATCTGCTGAGCTCCAGAGAACCAGCTTTCCGAAGGCGTAGGGTTTAGCGTCGATACCGAGACCTTCGTCGACAATCTTCTTAGGTGTCTTTGCATCCGCGGCAAACAAAACCTGATACGGAGCACCATTTTTAATCTGAGCGTAGAAGGCACCGGTTGCACCGAAAGAGGCCAGAATCTTATTACCGCTTTCCTTTTCGTAAATAGCGGAGATTTCTTTTATTGGAGCCGTAAAGTTAGCTGCAACAGCAACGCTGATTTCTGCAGCCGAAACACCGGAAGCAGAAAAGGTTAAGAGTGTTGCAAGAGCGATCATTGTTTTCTTCATAACATCCTCATTGGCTATAATGTAAGCAAATATGGAACTTCTATGTCGTTATTCTAATCTTGAATATCGATAAAATAACAACATTCGTTTAAGTAAGGAATAAAGATGGCCTTAAATATTTCCGACGCCCTTTCACAGAATGTGGTGGATAAAAGAATAGATGTCCTCCAGCGCATCAAACAATACGGAAGTATTTCTGAAGCGGCCCGAAGCGCCGGCATTAGCTACAAAGCCGCATGGCAGGCAATCGAAACGCTTTCCGCTCTTGCCGGGGAACCGTTGGTCGAAAAAACCGTCGGCGGGAACTCAGGCGGAGGCGCTCGCATCACAGAAGCGGGCGAAGCCGTGCTGGAAGCTTCTGCCGCTTTGAATAAGGTAAGAAATCAAATCCTGACAGATATCCAAGGCGGTGAATCTCCGAAACTAGCCGCTTTGGCCTCGGTGGCTCTGCGTATGAGCATCCGCAACATTATTCCCTGCGTGATTGAAGACATTCACGGCGGAATGTCCATGTGCAAGGTCAAGATGAAAGTCTGCGAGGGCCAGTACCTCCGCTCCAGCGTTACGCTCGAAAGCCGTCAGTTGCTCGACCTCAAAGAAGGCAAAAGTGTCTTAGCCCTCTTCAAAGCTTCGGCCGCTACCGTCTCTAAAGAAAAACCGGACGACAGCAGCCGCTGCTTCCTCTTCGGACAAGTCTCCCGGCTACCTCAAAAAGAGAAAGGCGGAGAAGTAACCTTAAGGCTGCCTAACGGCTTAAATGTGGTCGGCTTCATTCGCGGAAATCACGGCTTGCAAATCGGATCTGAAGCTTATATTCAGATTCCTGAACAAAGTGTTGTCATAGCCTTATTAGGCTGATAGCCTAATTTGGTGGAAAGAATAACCCCTTGAATTTCCTGGACAAAAAACAACAGGAAAGTGTTTTTCTAAAGGTAAACCCTTAGGAGTATTTACCTAATCATAAGGTAGGTAGAAAAGCATTTTTCGTTTTCTTAAGATAATATTATGAATGTGAGAGCGGCGCTACACCGTCTCTACTTGATTCTTAAGTCCAATAACATGCTTTCTAATTTCACCCTGGAAAGCGAAAAAAGGGAGTACAAAATGTCTCAAACCGGAAAATGGGGTACTTTTTGGATCCTCGTGATAGGCATCGTCGTCGGCATTCTGTGTACGGCAGGTCTCGTCGGTGTTGTTCAGTGGGCCGGTACCGATAAATTCTGCACAGGCTGGTGCCACTCTATGGACGGCGTTACCTATGCATGGAAACAAGGCCAGCACGCCAGAACCCCGTCAGGTTACACAGCCGGATGCTCCGACTGCCACCTCTTAAATGAAACAAATCGTCCGTTAACACCTGTTGCTTATGTTGAACTCCTGTTCGCAAAAGCAAAAGCCGGTTCTATTTCCGGTTTCGGCGAACTCCGCGGCACACTCAACACACCGCAGATGTGGCTGGAAAAACGTCCTGAACTTTCTAAGGCTGTAAACGACTGGATGGTCTCTTACAATTTCCGCAACTGCCGCGGTTGCCACAACTTAGCCGATATGTACAACGCTAAGAACCCGATGGTTGCTAAGATGCACGCCGGCTTCATCGACAAACCGACAAACTGCATAATGTGCCATAAGACCGCCGGTCACAACTACAAGATGGCTGACGAAATCATTAAGGCTACAGGCAAATGGCCTGATCCGGCCAAAGCTTGGGAACAGGCTGACGCCGCTGCTAAGAAATAATTCTTAGAACAAACGGAGCTCGAAAGTGAGCTCCGTTTTTTGTGCCCATAAAAAACGCCGAGAATCGCGGCGTTTTGTTTTAGCTACCAAAAGACTTAGTCTTTCTTTGAACGATTGGCAAAGAAGTTAGCCTTCTGAATGTTTTCAGTAGCCAGCGTGAAGATCTGGTTGGTCAGGTCTTCAGCCAGGGCTTCGCATTCGGCCAGAAGCTCAAGGTTGGTCTTCTGCAGGAGAGCAGTGGCAGCTTTCTTGTCGGACTTGATGAGTTCGACGTACTGCTTTTCCATCTGTTCCTGCTTAGCCGTCATGGCGCGTTCCTGATCGCCGAAGGCTTTCTTCACGATCGGAGCATAAGTCGGATAGTCGGTCATGACGAGCGTCTGAAGTTTACGGAACTTCCAGTAAACAGAGGCACTGTCAGCCTGGCAAGTACCGATACCGTAGTGGCCCGGAACCTGTTCGAGGCCCTGATAGAAAGGCATGAAGCAGGAAAGATCAGCCATACCGAAAGCGATGTAGATCACATCACCGATAGCTCTCGGCAGCCAGGGACGAACCTGCATAACGTGTGCTTCGTAAGTACGGAAGACACTGACGGGACGCCAGGGTTCATTGCCGTTAAGGCCGTGAGAGTACGGATCGTGCTCGCTGGCGTCGAAGTGGTCACGCATCACGCGCTTGGCGTCTTCGAGGGAGAGTTTGCGTTCGGGCTTCATAAATACGCCGAATTCGCGGCCGTCTTCGACGGGCTGAATCACAGACGGATTGAAGAGCTTCTGGATCTGCCAAACGCGCGGATCGTTGTAAACACGGTCACGGTCGTCGTTGCGTGTGTAAGCAGCGGCGAAATCGAACGGACCTTTCTGCGGATCATAGAAGCCGTGTCTGATGGCAAAGTCGATCAGGTCGGGGCTGCCTTTGAACTCGGAAGCGTTCGGATCGTAAAGACGCAGACGGCCCTGATTGCCGGAACCGAAGTAAACATCTTCCGGAATTCTCTGAGCCATCCACTGATGACCAGTTCCGGTTTCCAGATACCAGATTTCGTTGTCGTCAACAAATGCAACGCCGAAACCTTCGCCTGCGCCGTGTGTTTCAATTATCTTGCCTAAGAGCTCAACACCTTCTGCCGCGGTATGGCAGCGAGGAAGAATGATATCGATGATGTCGTCTTCAGTGATACCGGTTTCTTTGTTGTACGGATCGATGGCCAATGCGTCGTCACGGGCGAAAATGGACTCCGTGCCGGTCACGCCGAGGCCGGCTTCGTTAAAGCCGACGGCGCCGTGAAGTTTTGTCTGCCAGTTGGGAACCGAGGTGTAACGCATAGCGTGCACAGGCTGCGGATAGCTGAAATCGGTTGCGCCGTTGTGATCCTTGGTGCGATACATCGCGCCTTCAGGATAGTAGCAAGCAGGATGAATGATGAACAACTGAGCCTTGAGCGCAGAGCTATCGGCACTTCTTGCAACTAAGAAAGAACCGTCAACCGTAGCTTTGTCGCCGACGATAAAAGTAGTGCACATATGCAACTCCTTGGTTAAAAAGTGAACCCATTCTAATTGCTATCGCTCAGAGAGGCTTAAAAACAGTTTTTGCCGAGCGCAAAAATATGTGAAGAATTAAGACAATGCGTCAAACATCAGCGCCTTTTTCCTTGTAAAAATAGGTACCGCGCTAAAATGGTCGAATTCAAAAAAGCGAACATAAAGATGGCATCACAAAACGCATCAAATATTGTTTTTAGAAAAGACTACACGGCTCCCGATCATCAGATCGAGTCGATCGACCTTTCTTTCGATTTAATCCCTACCTGCACAGAAGTCACTTCCAAAATTATTGCTGTCCCGCAGGAAGACAGAAAAAGTGACGATCTGATTTTGGACGGAGACGACCTGACACTAGTCTCCATCAAGATCGCGGGCGAAGATTCCTTCCCCGGGCAATACGACATGCGTCCCGGAAAGCTCATTATTCACAACATTAAGGAACGCACGGAAATTGAAATCGTCACGAGAATCAATCCGCGCAACAACCTTGAGCTCTCCGGACTTTACATGAGTAAGAACAACTACATTACTCAGTGCGAGTCCGAAGGCTTCCGCCGCATTACCTACTTCCCCGATCGTCCCGACATTCTTGCCAAGTACAGAGTGGTCATTCGTGCGCCGAAAGACTACAAAGACCTTCTTTCCAATGGCAATCTTGTCGAACAGGGAGAACTGCTCGACGGACGCAACTATGCCATCTGGGAAGATCCGTTCCCGAAACCCTCTTACCTCTTTGCCTTGGTTGCCGGCAATTTCGTCGCTCAGGAGCAGAAAGTCACCTTGTCCGACGGCCGCGAAGCCTTGCTCCAAATTTGGACGGAACCGGCCAACAAAGGTAAAACAGAGTTTGCCATGCAAAGTCTGGTCAAAGCCATTAAGTGGGACGAAGAGCGTTTCGGTTTGGACCTGGACTTAGACCGCTTCATGATTGTGGCGACCGACGACTTCAACTTCGGCGCCATGGAAAACAAAGGCCTGAACATCTTTAACTCCAAATATGTTCTGGCTGATGAGAATGTCGCAACCGATCAGGACTTCGCCAATATTGAAGCCGTCATCGGACACGAATATTTCCATAACTGGACCGGCGATCGCGTCACCTGCCGAGATTGGTTCCAGCTGTCTCTGAAAGAAGGCCTTACCGTCTTCAGAGAGCAGGAATTCTCTGCCGATATGTTGGGCGACGAATCTTCCCGCGCGGTAAAACGTATCGATGACGTACGCGTACTGAGAAATTCTCAGTTCCCGGAAGACGCCGGCCCTATGGCTCATCCGATTCGTCCGGAGTCTTACCGCTCGATCAACAATTTCTACACCACTACGGTGTATGAAAAAGGCGCTGAAGTCGTCCGTATGTATCAGACACTGTTCGGCAAGGACGGCTTCCGCCGCGGCTTGCTTGAATACATCAATCGCTATGACGGCACCGCAGCAACTTGCGACGATTTCTTAAATGCCATGGCGGAATCGAATTATGAAGACTTGTCTCAGTTCGAACTCTGGTATTCACAGGCCGGTACTCCGCGCATCTCTGTCGAAACCAAATGGGACGAAATCGCCAAAACCTTTACTTTGACACTGCGTCAGAACAACCGAACCTTCCCGGGCAAACCGGCGCCGAAGCCGCTCATGATTCCCGTGAAGATCGGCATTCTGGACGACGCTGGAAACGATATTCCTCTGCAGCTCGAAGGTGAAGACTCCCCGGACGGCACGTCTCGTCTGCTGATTTTGGACGAGGCAGTCCAGAGCTGGACTTTCCGCAATGTCTCGACAAAACCACTGCTCTCCATCGGAAGAGGCTTCTCCGCTCCGGTCATCTTCAACACCGAATACACCCGCGAACAGTTGGCTTTCTTAGCCCGCCACGATTCCGATCTTTTCAACCGTGCCGATGCGTTTGAAAAGCTCACGCTCCAAATGGTCGATCAGTTCATCACGGATCTGAGCAGACGCGGAGCTCAGAACGCAATGCCGTCCGAGTCCTATCTTTTCGCCTTTGAGGACATCCTGAACGACGACTCTCTGTCTCCGGCTTACCGCGCCAAAGTTCTAGAAATGCCGAGCGAGAATTACATCGCCGAGAACCGTGTTCTGATCGAACCGGCGCTCATTCGCGAGGCCTGCGACTTGATCAAGCGCAGAATCGGTCAGCGCCTAAGAGGCTCTTTTGAAGACAAGATTAAAAACAACCAGACACCGGGTCTTTATCGACCGGATGCCGCGGACGCAGGTCGCCGTGCGCTTAAGCTGCTGTCCCTGAGCTACCTGGCTTATGCTCAGGATGCCAAGGCTATGCAACAGGTTCGCAATCTCTATAAAAATGCAAACAACCTGACCGACCGATTAGGTGCCGTCAATATTGCCGTGCAGGCTTCCCTGCCGATCGGAGAAGAACTCTTGAGTAAGGCAGACGTTGAATGGAAGTCTGAACCGCTTCTGAACAACAAGTGGCTGGCGCTCAGCACTCAGCTCCGCACTCAGCGCGGCAAGCGTCCGACCGTGGATTTAATTCGTGCCCTGACTCAGCATCCGAAGTATCAGGATCACAACCCGAACAGCATTTACGCCCTGCTCGGCACATTCTTCCGTACAGGCGGTCCGGAATTCCATCGTCCTGACGGAATGGGTTATCAGCTTTGGGTTGACAGCGTTCTGTTCGTCGACAAATTCAACCCGCAAGTCGCAGCCCGCCTTGCTCGAGCTTTAGAAAACTGGCGCCGTTACGAGCCGACTTTGTCCAACCTCATGTACAAAGCGCTCAAATATGTCAGTGAAGAGAAGAATCTTTCTCCGAATGTTCGAGAAATTATTGAGCATGCCCTGACAGAACCCGTCTAGAATTTTTTTAGAATGCAGAACACAAACGATCTTTCAAAAGGAGATTTATAAAGTGGCCATCAACCTTCAGCAGTTTTTAGCGAAACAGTTAAGCGACGGCGTCATCGATCAGCAGCTTTGCGATCTTCTCAACGCGGTTGCAGACTTGAGTAAAGAAATCAACGATAAGGTGACCCACGGAGCTCTTGCCGGCGTTCTCGGCTTTGCCGGAACAGACAACGTTCAAGGCGAACACCAGAAAAAACTTGACGTCATCACAAATGAAATCTTTGTGGAAGGCGTCGAGTGGACCGGTGCCTTAGCCGGCATGGCCAGTGAAGAAATGGACCACTGCCTGCCTACTCCGGCAGCTTACAAACGCGGCAAATATCTCATCATGTTCGACCCCTTAGACGGTTCGAGCAATATCGATATCAACGCGCCGATTGGAACGATCTTCTCCATTACTAAGGCTCCCGAAGGAAAGATCGCCGATGAGAGCTTCCTCACGCCGGGCCGCAAGCAGATTGCCGCCGGCTATGTGATGTACTCGCCGCAAACCATCCTAACCTTAACGGTCGGAAACGGCGTTTTCATGTTCACGCTAAACCTCGGCACGGGCGAATACATCCTCACGAAGGAAAATATCCGTATTCCTGTTCAGACACAGGAATTTGCGATCAATATGTCGAACATGAGACATTGGGAAGCTCCTGTTCAGAAGTACGTTCAGGAACTTTTAGCCGGCGATACCGGTCCTTTGGGCAAGAATTTCAACATGCGCTGGGTGGCTGCCATGGTTGCTGAAGTTCATCGAGTTCTCTGCCGCGGCGGCATATTCATGTATCCGCGCGACAACCGCGATCCGTCTAAACCCGGCAAACTCCGTTTGATGTATGAAGCCAACCCGATGTCTTTCCTTATCGAACAGGCCGGCGGCAAAGCCACAAACGGATATCAGAATATTCTTGACCTGCAGCCCGAGAAGCTGCATCAGAGAGTGGCCGTATTCTTAGGGAGTGCCGAAGAAGTGGAACGTGTCACTTCTTATCACGAGTAATACGTTCTCTTCAGAAACAGAAAGCGGGCAGAAGCCCGCTTTCTTGTTATTGTCAGCGACTATTGCTGATCAGGATTTTTATTAGCAATCAAAATCTTTGTAATTTTGTCGTCCATCGTATCCAGCGTACCGGAAATAGAAGTATTCAATTCTTTATTGGCGGCAGCAATCTGATCTTCCGCACCCTTGAAAGCTTCAAGGATCTTGTTCTGGCGTTCGGTTAAGCGCTGTTCGGTCTGACTAAGAATCTGTTTTTGTTCTTCCATCCAGACTTGCCATTTCTTTTCAAAGTCAGCCTTAACATCGGTCAGTCGGGAAGCTTCCTGATCCGTTGCAAGCTTGCGCTGTTCCTGGAGTTCTTTTGTCAGGCGGCGCATTGTGGCAAACGATCCGGTTTGCTGGACAAACAAGATGTAAATCACGATCACGAAAAGCAAGCTGAACCAGAAAAGAAGCATCAGCGTAATCGGCGCCTTAGCTGTAGTAATCAAAAGATTGACTTCTGCGGGGGCGTTTACAGCCGGCCAATTAATAAAGACAAAACCGGCTCCGACTAATAAGACCAATAAGAGGACGATATAGCGCATAAAGGGACCTTATAAATTTTTAGAGAGGATTATGTCAGTTTAATAGATATGCGCGCATATGCACAGAAGCTGTTACGTGCAACCTCTCAGATCTTCTCGTTTCCTTCAACTGCGATTTTCGCTAAAGATGTTGAGCAATAAAATAGGTTCGGAGGTTGGTTACTCATCATGGCTGCTGCTGATGGAACCTCCTGCGCAGGATAGAAACCCAATGAGAAATCATAATCACTTTGATTTTTTAATGTACCTGACGCGAAATTGGGCTTGTCAGACTCACCATTTAAGATAGGACAGCCGGTCCCGGAGGAGTTTTTGTACTTGAAGATTTTGTCAGTAAGGATGACAAGTTATTTAAATTAAAGAAATCGTAACGCCCAAGGCAGGTTTGCAACTCTTTGTTGGATAAGGATTATCTTACGCCAGAGCCTTTAAAAGAATCTCGATCCATAATTCTTCGAATAGGTTTTAAAAGTCGAATTAGAAAGTGGAGCTTTTATTTAAATAAGTACATACCCTTACCTGTTGACACACGGGAACATCAGAACTTCTCTTCCAAAAATCTCCTTAGGATTCATGGAGTTCCTCCAGTGATCGGAGAAGTGAAAACACAGCTCATTTGGAGAAAGAATTTGCTCGTACCGAACATCCGAGCACTCATGGAGGTACTCCAATAGGCGCATAATGATGGGAATATTTAGGAGAGAATGAATGAAAACTGATCCGCGTTTCCCAAAACTTCATATCGTTGACCATCCGCTCGTGCAGCACAAGCTCAGCACCATGCGTGAAAAGAAGACCCCGTCTAATTCTTTCCGTCAACTGCTTCGCGAACTTACTTACCTGATCGGATATGAAGTGACACGCGATCTGCCGCTCGAAACTCGTACGATTGATACTCCGCTTTGCAAATGCAAAGGTAATTTCATCAAAGGTAAAAAGCTGGTAATCATTCCGATCCTGAGAGCTGGCTTAGGTATGTCAGAAGGACTACTGGACTTGATGCCGTCCGCCCGTGTGGGTCATATCGGCTTATACCGCGGCCCTGATCATAAACCGGTTGAATACCTTGTTAAGCTGCCCTCCAAACTCGAAGGCCGTCGCGTCATTCTGTGTGACCCGATGCTGGCTACCGGTAACTCTGCGGTCGCAGCTGTCGATACATTGCTTAAGCGCGGCGTAAAACCAAAAGACATTACTTTTGTCGCTCTGGTTTCTGCTCCGGAAGGTGTTGAAACATTCCAGAAAGCTCATCCCGAAATTGAACTCTACGTCGCCTCTTTAGACGAAAAGCTCGACAAGAACGCTTACATCCTTCCTGGTCTTGGCGATGCCGGAGATAGAGTTTTCGGCACCAAATAAGTGCATTCTTGAATAAAATTTAGGTGTAAACCCTCGTATTTTTATTAAAAATGAGGGTTTTGCTTTATCTTCTTCAGTCAAAGCTTGATTTTTAGAAGACAGGTCGTTCGTTCAAGCGCATTATTACGCTCAGTGTTAAACGCTAACTCATCCTATTTCTAAGGTTTATCATGGCTGATGATTTCAAAGACATCTCCCACCTCTACAAGGTGACACCTTCTGCCAAGACCATCATTGATGGCGAAGACTTGGTGGAAACAAAACAGAAATCCAAGGCTTATGCCTGGTGCGACGTTCTCCAGTCCGTTACCGGCTTGATCCTCGGTCTCTTCCTTTTCTGCCATATGGGCTTCACAAGCTCCATTCTTCTTGGCAAAGACACTTTCTGGTCTCTGGTTTCTTTGACCGGCGGCTACTTCATTGACGGTGTCGATCACCTCTGGATGCACTCCGTATTCGTCGGCGTGATCTTCGTCCTGGTTGTTATTCACGCGATTCTTGCTCTCCGCAAGTTCCCGAACAACTACAAAGCCTTCCGCATCATGCGCGGCCACTACAAACTGCTCCGTCACACCGACACAACAATGTGGTGGGTTCAGTTCATCACCGGTGTTATCCTCACCGCTCTGGTCTTCCCGCACATGCTCCCCATGCTGATGGATCCGGGCAGCATCGGACCTTACGGCAGCGGTCTCGAGGTTTATCACTCCTGGCTGTGGGTTGTCTTCCTGTTCCTCATCGTTACTGAACTTCACGGCATGATCGGTCTGTATCGTCTGTGCATGAAGTGGTGCGGTCCGTCGAACGCCACACGCAGCTTCCTCCGCAAGCTTACATATGTCCTCATCGTCGGTATGATCGCCATGGGTTCCTTCACGATCATGGGCTTCTACAACGCCGGTGAAGAAGCTGCCAAACTTGATCCCGAAGCTCACTACGTTCCGGGCTGGCTGCAGACTCCTCAGACTGCTCCTTACCCGAGCTGGTGGCCTGACCACCTCAAGAAGAACTAATCAGATTCTTCTGAGTACATAATTCAGACGGGCGCATTAAGCGCCCGTTTTCTTTTGTCTGTTCAAAATCCTTCCTACGTCCTTCTGTGACGGGCTAAGAATTCACCATAATCACAAGCCCTGGATTGACCGATACTCTCAACCTACGTCCTGTTTGGTTACAGGGGACTGGTTCTTTTACCATCGATCTCCGCGGCGCATTTAGGTCCGGTTACAGGCAAAAATTTAGGCCCGGACTCTTTACAAGGCCGGACCTAAATAATTTCTATGTCTAAGTCTGATTAACCGTTCAGCTTCTTAGCCATTCCGACATACATGTCAAAGGCCTGTTTGAATGCGCCTTCGTCAATGTCGAAAGATCCCTGGTGATGGCCTGCAGCTCTGTCAGCGCCGCAAATGAAGAATGCAGCTTTACCGCCGTGAGCCTGGACACGCTTACCGAGAACGGAAATGTCTTCAGAACCGCCGAAGTTTCCGTCCGGACGAATGTTGTTGATCCCGGGAACGGTCTTAGCAACTTCGATCAGCATGTCGGAGAGTTCTTTGTCGTTGGTGAAATCAACGGCAGCGCCCATCTGAGAAATTTCATACGAAACGTCAAAGCCCTTAGCGATGCCTTCAACGATGTTCTTGACGTTCTCAACCATGTAGTCGTTGATGGAGCTGGTTTCACCGCGAACTTCCAGAGCCATATGAGCAGAGCTCGGAATAACGTTGCGGCCTTCACCGGCGCGCAGTGTACCGACGTTGATGCGAGTCATACCGCCGCCGTGACGAGGAATACCCATCATCTGAACAACCGCGTTGCAGGCTGCAGCAAGAGCGTTGCGGCCGGCATTCGGTTCTTTACCGGCGTGGGCAGGTTTGCCTTTGAATGTCACGTCAAACTTGGATGTGCAGAGCAAGCCGTAGGGAGCAGCAACGATTTCGCCGGAATCCGCCATGAAGGAAATATGGCTTCCGAGGAAGTAATCAGCATCGTCAACAATGCCGGAAGCAGCAATGGCGCTGGCGCCGCGAACGCCTTCTTCAGCAGGCTGGAAGACGATCTTGAACTTGCCTTTGAGTTCGTCTTTGCGCTCGGCAATCCAGTGAGCCAGAGTCAGACCGATAGAGATATGGGAGTCATGACCACAAGCGTGCATAAAGCCGGTGTGCTGGCTTCTGAAGCCTTCTTTGTTCGGCTTGTGTTCGGGATTGTCGGTTTCGTTTACGCAAACGCAGTCGATATCGAAACGGAATGCAGTTGTCGGGCCTTCTTTGCCTGTGTCGAGCAAAGCAACGCAGCCAGTGTAGCCTTCGGTTTCGTCAATGAAAGACTGAGAAACTCCGCGGGCCAAGGCGTTCTTAATGCCTTCCTGAACGAGTTTTTCGTTACGGCCGAATACCTGTTCGGGATTGATGATCTTTGTGCCGAGCAGGACTTCATAACCCCAGGAGCGCAGCTTGTTGACGATGTAGTTAGTGGTCCAGAATTCGGTCCAGCCTTCTTCCGGCCACTGATGAAGCTCACGTCTCTGTTCGACAAGCTGCTTGGTGTAATCAGTCATTTTTTCTCCTTTTGATTTGTCAGTTCGTTCTGTATAGAACAGACTGATTTTAAACTAGTCATCACAAAATGTGAATAGTTTTTACAAATCGAGAATTCCTATAAACATTAAGCTCTTCAATGTTTTACCCCATAAAAATACAAACCGCCCGACCCACAGAAGAGTCGAGCGGTTTTATTTGTTTAATTAGGGTTGACTAAACCATAATCAAAGCCAAGGTAATCACGGCCACAATCATCGGGACTGCGGTACGTTTCACCAACTGAATCGGCGGAACCATTGCGAGACCGGAGAGAAGAATCACAACACCGGCGATCGGGGACATCGTACGGCCGAGAGAGCCGGAGATGAGGGCCAGAGAGCCGAGGTTAGGAACCTGCATTCCGAAGTCAACAGCGTGCGGAGTAACCGCTTCATTGAAAGCAAAGGTAGCAGCGTCGCCGGAACCGGTAATAACAGCCAGAACGAATGGTCCAAGAGAACCGCCCCAGCGAGCGAGTTCGTTGGAGGCCTTCAGAGCTGTAACGAAAGCATCGATCAGACCGGCACTGCGGAGACCGGCAGCGAACACACCAGCGGCAATGATGATACCCATAACGTCGCCGTAGCCGTTACCCATACCTCTGAAGAACTCTTTGGAGAACTTCTGAGGATCGCACCAGGAGACGAGCAGCGTGAAGATGGCGCCGAGGACCATAGCCTGAGCAACACCCATCTTAAGAGCCGGAACGTACTTGTTGCCGAGAACGAGGATGATCAAGGGGATGAGCGGGGCAAGAGCTTTCAGGAAGTTGATCTTCTCGATCGGAGCACCGCCTTCCTTAGCAGAGTAAGCCGCCAGTTCTTCAGCAGTAGGCTTGTTGTCACGAAGAACCAAGCAGACGATCGTAATACCAACCAAACCGATACCCATCATGATGAGCGAGAACGGAGTGTGGAGAGAGATCAAATCCATCACGTTCATCTTGGAGATGCCGGCAACGAAGTTGTTGTGGCTCATACCCGGAGAAAGAATGGAACCGTATGTACCCATCAAAATGGCAGCACCGGCTGCAGCGGGACGGATACCGGCGCGAATCATAACCGGAATGAACGTTGCACCCACAGCAGCAGCACAACCTGCGGCAGAAGGAATAGCAATGTTGACGAAGAAGGTCACGGCAGTAGCGGCCGGAATCAGCAGAATGCCCAATCTCTTGAGCGGAGCTGCAAGCAGGCTAACCAGATGACGATCGCAGGAAGTGTGCGTAACGACGTAAGCAAAGCCCATCGCACCGCAGATTGCCATGATCAAGCTGGCGTTCGTCATGCTCTTGGCAAACTGGTCTAAAGCTGCCATCGGTTTCATAGAGATGCAGCATAAGAACAAGCCGGCTGTGAACAACACCAAACGTGTCTCATAGCGCTTAATTAAGCAGTAAATCGTCGCAATAATGACGAGCACTGCAATCCAGGCTGTAATTGACATTGAAATATACCTATTGATTTTTTGTGTACTGCTTTTTCCGAATCCGGAAAAAACTCTCCCCGGCTGAAATGGGAAAATTCACTATTTTGGCCTGCCGTGAGTGTTTCACATTTGTCACTTTTTTGTAATGTGGGTAACCCTTACATCTGCACATTTCTTTTACATTTAGACATAAAATTATTGATCCCGTTTATTTGTGACTTTTACTCATTTCTTCCCATCTTTCGGAGTCTGACTTAACGATTTAGACTCTCACAGATACTCAACATTCACACCAGGAGAACACATGACAACTGACTTCCAAAAAGATTCCCTAGTCTTTGCTCAAAAATGCTTTGATGACGTGCGCGCTATGTCCAAAGACACCACCGGCGTTTCCAGACAGGGTTACAGCCCTGTTGAAACAAAGGTTCTTGAGTACTTCAAAAAAATCGGCGTAGAACTCAATCTCGAAATCAGCACCGACAAGGCCGGCAACGTTTGGATGACCGTCCCCGGAAAAAATCGTGAACTTCCCGCGCTCGTGAGCGGCTCTCATGCCGACTCTGTTCCTCAGGGCGGAAACTATGACGGACTAGCCGGCATCGTCGCCGCTCTGACCGTCGCCCGATGGATGCGCGAAACGGGTTATCAGCCCGAACGCGACTATACGGTTCTGATGATGAGAATGGAAGAAAGCTCCTGGTTTGGCAAATGCTATGTGGGTTCTCTCGGTATGACCGGCCAGCTCACTGAAAAGGATTTAGCCCTCAAACATCGCAGCAACGGAAAAACACTTGCTGAGACCATCAAAGAATGCGGCTTTAATCCGGAAGATCTGACAACCGGCGAGCCTGTTGTCGATCTCGCCAAGATGGCTGCCTTTATCGAACTTCATATCGAACAGGGCCCGACCCTTGATTCTTCCGAAGAATACCGCGTCGGTATCGTCACCGGCATCCGCGGCAACCTTCGTCATAAGACGATTCGCTGCATCGGCCAGACCGCTCATTCCGGCGCCGTTGACAAACAATTCAGACACGACGCCGTGCTCGCTTTTGCCGAATTGGCCTATCGTATGGACTGCTTGTGGGATGAGTGGCTCAAAGCCGGACACGACCTGGTTTTCACGATCGGCGTCGTTCACACTGCCCCGACTTCTGCAATCGCGATCGTTCCGGGCGAAGTTACCTTCTGTTCCGACATTCGTTCTCTGTCTCAGGAGACACTCGACGGCTTCCATGCTTTGTTTGAAGAAGAAGCCCGTAAGATCGGAGAAAAACGCGGCGTTAAATTTGAGTTTGACGGCGTGATCAAGAGCCAGCCGCTCGCCATTCACAAAGAACTCAGCGAGCACTTGGCCAAGTCCGCCACTGAGGCAGGCCTCAAGGTTAAGAAGTTGCCGTCCGGCGCAGGTCACGATACGGTTATTTTCGGCAACCTCGGCATTCCAGCTGCGATGATCTTCGTTGCTAACCAGAAGGGTTCTCACAATCCGAACGAAGCCATGGAAATCACAGACTTCATTCAAGGTGCAGAAGCACTGTGGCACGCCGTCAAGGCTTTCCCGGTCGAAGGCATCCGCTAAACATTGATTAGCTTTCTATAGGCGTCCGATGCATTGGCTTCAGACGCCTTTTGTTTTGGCCTTTCGAAAAATAATCGAACAATGGTGTTCTCGTCATTAGAATGAACGGAAGTTGCAACGTTCATTCATTGGAGAAGCCGAAAGTGAACCTGAAAAAACTCCTTGTAACTTTCAGCCACTCGCTGTTTTGGCAGATCTCCTGCTTTTTGCTCGTCGTCACTGCCTTTGCCTTCGGAGCCCTCTTCCTCGTACTTCAAATCTCGGAAGATTCGACCGGAAAAGGCAGTGCAATTAATGTGTCGGGCTCTCTTCGTATGCAGAGTTATGTGCTGGCCTTGACAGTCGCACGCAGCTCGGAAGACACCGAGGTTGTTCGCAGTAAGGACATTAAGGCTGCCATTGCAGAATTCGAAAGACGTTTAAACCTGCCGGGGCTAACTCAGGCTATTCCTGAGGAGTCAGACAATGAACTTCGCAAAAGCTACGACCTTATTTCTTCCGATTTCTATTCAAAAATAAAACCGATGGCGATAGAAACCATTCAGCAGCCGCAAAAGATCCATGAGTTTTTAAATACGGTTCCTAAGTTCGTCTCTGTCATCGACACGTTTGTTTTTGACCTGGAACAGGATCTCGAATCAAAAAGCAATTTCATCCACGCCGGCCTCATTGCTTTCATGCTTTTGGCCTTCGTCCTTTACTTCGGTGTACGCTATTTCCTGCGTCACACGCTGTTTGAACCCTTAGAAGATTTGGCTAACCTTGCCTCTTCCGTCCGAAACGGCGATTTCACAAAGTCGAGTACTTACAGAAAGCACAATGAGATCGGAACACTTTCCGAAAGCATGAACTTCATGATCCGCGACTTATCGCGCATGTACTCATCCCTGGAAGAACAAGTTCGTGAAAAGACTGCTGACTTAAATCGCCAAAACAAAGCGCTCAACCTGCTCTACGGACTTAAGAACGTCCTCGGGGCCGAACTCAACCGATCGGTTTTAGAAAAAGCCCTGGACTTTTGCTCCGAAAATTTAGAAGCCTTGAGCTGCGCTGTTTACCTTCGCAACGACGGCGACAAGACGCTTCGTCTTGCCGCGCGATTCAGCCACCATCCGATTGACCCCGAAGAAATAAGAAAGTTTTTTGAAGGCCAAAACGTTTCCTTCGAGAAATACAATTTCTTCAAGAAAGAAGTCCTCGGAAAAGGCTGCACACTCGTTCTTGTCCCCGGAGCTGTCGGAACCACGAGGCTGTCTTTTGCTGCAATCTTTTGCGGTGAAGCTCCGGTGCACATTGATCGCGAACTGCTTCGAAGCATTGCACGAGAATTTGCTTTAGCGATCAACAACTCTGAGAAGAACGTGGAGTCTCGCCGCCTGATTCTTTTTGAAGAACGCTCGACTATCGCGCGCGAACTTCATGACTCGATCGCTCAGTCCCTCTCCTTCTCTCGAATTCAAATCACACGTCTAGACGCTGCGCTTAAAAACAAGTCCGACGAAGCTGAAGTCCGCAGCATTCTCGATGAGCTCAAGCTCGGCGTGATCACCGCTTATCAACAGCTCCGTTCAGTTTTGACAACCTTCCGTCTCAAGCCGAAATCTCCAGACCTTCGTGAGAACATTCTTTCCTCTCTGGATGAATTTAAGGAGCGTTCCGGCATCGACTATAGCGTCGAAAATCAGATTCAAAGTTTTGAGCTGGATGCTCAAAGCCATGTACATTTGCTCCACATCCTGCGTGAAGCTCTGACCAACGTCGAGAAGCATTCTCGGGCAAGCGCCGTAGAGGTCACCTTTAAACCGATAGGGGAATATTCCTTCGAAATGCGCGTCTCAGACAACGGGCAAGGATTTGATCTAAAAAGTAAGAAAGGTCATTACGGGTTGGAAATCATGCATGAGCGTGCTAAGGTATTGGGCGGGGAATTGCATGTTGAACCTGTCATCCCCCACGGAACTTCGGTTGTTCTTCGTTTTAACTCTCAGAAAAAGGCGGTTTCCTGATGGCTAGTGAACATGACATTATTGTTGTAGATGACCACCCGCTCTTTCGCCGCGGCGTCATCCAGTTATTAAAAATGGATCCGTCCTTTAACGTTGTCGCTGAAGCCGGCGATTTCGAAGCAGCAATGGTAGCTGTACGCGAAAGAGACCCCGATATCGTTCTTTTGGACTTGAACATGAAGCACACGAGCGGCGTGGAGATCCTAACGGCAATCAAAACGTTTGACCCTTCGATCCGTGTCATCATGCTCACGGTTTCGGACTCTCCTTCCGACCTGCTCCAATGCTTCCAAAACGGCGCCGACGGCTACCTGCTCAAAGATCAGGAGCCGGAACAGATTCTTGAAGACATTCAGAAAGCCGCAAAAGGCCAAACAGTTCTCTCTGCGTCGATGAATCAGGCCTTAGCCGAGTGCTTAAGAGAAGAGTCCTTCAGCAAAGAGCGCCGCGCCTCCGAGCTTACAGAACGAGAAAAGAGCGTCTTGAAGCTCATTGCGCAGGGCAAGACCAACAAAGAAATCGGCAAAGCCCTTGAAATTTCTGACGGCACGGTCAAAGTGCACGTCAAACATGTGCTCCACAAGCTCTCCTTCCGCTCCAGAGTGGAAGCAGCGGTTTGGGCTAAAGAACAAAAGAATCTTTAGTTCTGCCAATACAAAAAAAGCGCACGACTGGAAATTCGGAAGTGCGCTTTTTTGTGTGGCTCTACGCTTTATTTTTGCGGCAGAACTTCAGCGTGGCAGAGCAGGCATTCGTAGCGGTTGGGATTGACCTTACCGTCGCTCACATGGCTGGGAGGCAGCGGTGTGGGAGAGCCTTTGGCTACTTTCATGCCCGGTTCGCCGGGGATGTGGCACATCACGCAGGCATTCTTTTCCGGAGTAATCGGAATGTAGGCTGCGATCGGATGCGGAATCATCGGGGGAGCAAACTTGGCGAGCTCAGAGGACTGAGCAGGCTGCTGTGCATACACGACAGGGGCAAAGACCAGTGCAGCAAGAGAAAGCATGAATAATTTTTTCATATGAACTCCTATTGAGTTTTCTTTGAATCTTTAATCAGGCGAATTCCGAAATTAAGGCTGTTTTCCGGGCAAATGCTCACGCATTTACCGCAGTTCGTGCATTCTCCGGAAGCGTACATACCGACTTCCGCCGCTTTCTTGAAGTTAATCACTTGCGGTTCGGGGCAGACTTTGATGCAGTCGCCGCAGCGGGTGCACGTATCATTGTCAAACTTGACTTTGGTCAGACCGATCTTTCCCCACAACGCCCAGAAGGCGCCTAAAGGACAGAGATGGCCGCACCAGCCGCGTTTTGTCACGGCAAGGTCAAGCGCAAAGATTCCGAAGACAGCACTCAACAGACCTAAGAATCCCCCGTAAACGATCTCACGCCACAGAATGCCTTGCGGGCTGATGGCTTCAAAAGCTGCCGTTCCCGTCACAATAGACAGAATCAGAGCAATCGCCAGAAGCACATAACGCGTACCGGAAGACAGAGACAGAACGTTCGTGTTGATGCCTAACTTCTTACGGCACCAGAAGGCAAAGTCCGTCACCAAGTTCATCGGGCACACCCAGGAGCAGAACGATCTGCCGCTTACAACCCAGTAAACGGCAAGGATGATTCCGGCTCCGATCATGGATTCCGGTGAAAGCCAATACTGAGCGACCAAGCGCTGCAGAGCGGCAAACGGATCAGCCAGCGGAACGGTGTCAAAGATTCGAGAAGAAGAAAGATCACCTGCAAGAATCGGATGACCGAGGACTTTCCAGCCGAAGCGGAATGTCCCGATGAAGGCGAGCAGAATGCAGAACTGAACAAAACGGCGCGCAATCGTAAAACGATAGCGATGCAGCCATTCTCCGAACGTGCGGGGCGCGTCCAGATGACGAATTACTTTTTTGTTTTCCATCATGGCAGCTCCGAATTCAGAAAGTCGAGGCCTCCCGGAGGAAGCGGCTTCCCGTCTTTACTCGTCATCGGTGCATCGGGCACAGCTCGAGCATCGAGTTTTTCCTTCCAGCCCAAACGATAGTGGTCGCCGATCTTACCGAGGAACGCATCCGGATCAACAATGTTGATGGAAGGTTTATCGGTCGGGCAGCTATGCACGCACAAACCGCATCCGGTGCACTTATCGGGATGAATTTCCGGTACGAACATCGCATGGTTACTGATCTGACGCGGCTGGCTCACGATCACGATCGCCTTGTTTTGTTCAGGGCAGTCGCGATAGCAGATTTCGCAGCGCAGACCTTGCCAGGACAAGCATGTGTAGTGGTCGATTGCGGCCACACCCATCTTTGCCTCGGTAATGTCGGTTAATTCGTGCGACAGCGCTCCGCTCGGACAGGCTTTCACGCAGGGAATGTCTCTGCACATGTAGCAGGGAATATCACGCGGCGTAAAGAACGGTGTTCCAGGGGCGGCGATATCGTTGAAACGGGCCAGTTTCAGCGTGTCGTAAGGACATGCTTCCACACACAGTCCGCATTTGGAACAGGCGGTTTCAAACTGATCAGGAGGCAGTGCTCCGGGCGGACGGGGAACAAACCCCTGGGCTTTGGCGGACTTCTGCAGGAATAAATCCCAAATCAGACCGGCGCCCACGCCGACGGCAGCGACTTGCAAACCTTTCTTTAAAACGTCTCTTCGGGTTTGATTCGTCATGGAGGGTACGGAGGGCCGTCCCGGCCCTCCCGTTCAAAAGTTACTGAGCCTTATAGACCTTGACGGCAGATTTCTTGAAATCCGGTTCTTCGGAAATTGGGTCTGTCGCGTCAATAACGACCTGGTTGGTCTGAACTTTTCTATCGAAGAAGGCCAGCCATGTCATTCCTCTCGGCATGAAGTTACGCTGGTTGGTCTGAACAATCGCCTTGACCTGACCGCGGCGGCTTTCGCAAACTGCGACGTCACCGTTCTTCAGGCCGCGTTTTTCAGCATCCTTCGGATTCATGTACAAGAAGGAGTTCGCCTGAGCACGTTCAAGTTCAGGCACTCTCATGGTCATACTGCCGGTATGCCAATGTTCAAGGATACGGCCGGTGCAGAGCCACAGGTCATATTCCTTATCCGGCTGTTCAACAGGAGCAGCGTACGGACGGAAGAAGATCTTAGCCTTGTTGGGCAGCGGAACCGGTTTCGGATCCGTGACACCGAACAAGTTGCCGGTCGGGATTGCCTTGAAGAGCTTACCGTAGAAAGCGTAACCGCCTTCCTTGACATACGGGTCATAGTCCTGGTTGAAGCGGTAGAGGGTTTCTTTACCGTTGACAACCGGCCAAATCAAACCGCGTGTTTCGGAGTTCATATAGGTTGTGAAGTCAGCCAGGTCATGGCCGTCGCCCAATGTGAACTTACGATATTCGTTGAACAGGGCCTTTTCAGGGAACCAGTTCAGGTTGCCCGGAGCGGTTGTGCTGTTGATCTTACTGACGAGGTCAGGATCAGGCCAAGCCACCTTCAGGTTATCAGGACGTGCAAAGAGAACGTCATAGAGCGTCATGTCGGGTTTGATGCCCATCTTCTCGGCTTCGTCGAGAACGCTCGGCAGTTTACCGTCGGTGTAGCCGTCAACCTTGAGGCCCGGAACCGGCTGTTCGCCCCAACAGTCTTTAACCTGCAGGCGTTTTGCAAATTCCATCATCATCCACAGATCGGTACGAGCTTCTCCGGGAGGATTGGCCATCTGCTGCCAGCCTTGTGTACGACGTTCGGCGTTGCCATAGAGACCCCATTTTTCGAAGATCATTGCTGCCGGCAGAATCAAGTCGGCGTACTGGCAGGAGAATGTCGGATAGGCATCGGCAACCACAACGAAGTTTTCGGGATGGCGAGCTGCCTTAAGCCAGTGATTGGAGTTCGGCGCAGCCTGGAAGGGGTTGACAACCTGTGTCCAAACGAAGTTGACAGAATTGTCTTCCATACCGCGGAGGATTTCCATGTAAGCACGGCCAACCTTCGGGTTAATCGTCTTTTCAGGGACACCCCAAATCTTTTCACTCTTCACACGAGCCGGTTTCTGAGCAACCAGCAGGTCGGACGGCAAACGGTGGCAGAAAGTACCGACTTCACGAGCAGAACCGCAAGCGGAAGGCTGACCAGTTAAGGAGAAGGCACCGTTGCCCGGACGAGCGTGTTTAGCAAGAAGGAGATGGACGGAGTAGATCAGTTCATTGACCCAAACGCCTCTCTGATGCTGGTTAAAGCCCATGCACCAGAAGCTGAGGATGTCGTTCTTCTTGTCGATGTAGATGTCAGCAAGGTTCTTAAGTTTCTTCTTGAACTCTTCCAGGCTTTCGTCAGGGTCGCCCTTAGCGATTTGTGCCGTGAAGTCCAAGGTGTAGGGTTCAACGCCTTTTTTGAAGTCTTCAAACGAGATGCTCCAGTGAGCACCGGCTTTGCCGCCCTGCTGAGTCTGTTTGACTTCTTTGCCGGCTAATTCAGGACGGCTCTGAGCGATGGCTTCTTCCTTGCTCAGGATGATGGCGTTCTGTTTAGCCTGAATATCTTTTTCTTTCGGAAATGCAAACTTGTCGGTAGGACGCATACCGTAGCCGATATCCATTCCGCCTGCGGCGAAGATGCAGTGCTTGTTCACAAAGTCGTGATCAATTGCGTCACGGTGAACTATTTCTCTCAGGATATAGTTAAGGATAGCCAAGTCACCATTCGGAGCAAAGATGATCGTTTCATCGGCCATGTTAGAACTCATGTTCTTATAGGTCGTAAGATTGATGATCTTCGTCTCTTTGTGCGTCAGCTTGCGGTCGGCAACGCGAGACCAAAGAACCGGATGAGCCTCGGCCATGTTATTGCCCCACAAAACCATTGTGTTGCATTTTTCAATGTCGGAGTAGTTGTTAGCCGGCTCGTCGATACCAAATACCTGGTAAAAACCAACCACAGCGCTCGCCATACAGAGACGGGCATTCGGGTCAATGTTGTTAGAACGCCAACCGGCTTTTACGAGTTTGCTGGCTGCATAAGCTTCCGGAATGGTGTACTGACCGCTGCCCAGAATTGCAACGCCTGTCGGTCCTTTTTCCTTGTAAACACGTTTGAACTGATTCGCCATTTCGGTGAGAGCCTCGTCCCATGTCACCGCTTCAAACTTTCCGTTCTTATCGAACTTCCCGTTTGTACGGCGCATCAGAGGCTGTGTCAGGCGATCCTTTCCGTAAAGAATCTTGGCATTGAAATAACCTTTAATACAGTTCAAGCCCTTGTTAACGGGTGCATCCGGGTCGCCTTTTGTGGCAACAACACGGCCGTCCTTTACGCCGACCTGAAGCCCGCAGCCTGTCCCGCAGAAACGACATACGCCTTTCGTCCAAACGATAGCGCCTTCGCTGCTCTGAATCGCAGCTTTAGCAACTTCGCTCAGAGGTATACCAACCGTCATCGCTGCAGATGCAGCCACTCCGGCTTTCAGTAAATCACGACGTTTAACTTGGGGATTATTAATCGTCATATTGTCTCCTGAACAAGAAATCTAATTGGGGAAAACTTAAGTATTAGAGGAACAAACTACTGCATCGTCCTCAAAGTTGTGAACAACAAGAGCCGCATCGGCAACACCAGAAAGAGTTGAAACGGCTTTAAAAAGGTCAACTTCCGCTGTGACATCCGGAGCTTCAATCACGATGATGCAGCGATTATGATCGGGGTCCTGTTGGTGGACTTCCACACCCTCTATGGTGTCGAGTTCACGGAGCATTTCGTCATAACGGCCGGGGAAGGCACTAACCAACACTCCGGAATAGTTCATAACAACTCCTTTAAATAATATGAGTGTCCTTTAAGAATCTACCAACACTTGAGCGACAAGCTCAAGCGAGTACTCCATGAGCATAAAACAAAACGAGGGAAAACACTAGGTGTTTTCCCTCGCCTCAAAAATCAGAGCTTTTCTAGAGTACTAAATCTTCTCTTAGATCCAGCCGCGAGCGATCGCCATAAAGTAACCGCAGATCGTGGCGGTGATCACACCGATCAAGCCAGGAAGGATGAAGGAGTGGTTGATCACGAACTTACCAATATGAGTTGTTCCGGAACGGTCGAACTCGATGGAAGCCAGGTCAGAAGGATATGTCGGGATGATGTAGTAGCCATAGCAAGCAGAGCAGCAGCCGACAACCACACCGGTCGGAGTACCGATGCTGATGGCAACCGGAACCACGATGGCGATAGCAGCAGCCTGAGAGTTAACGAGCTTGGAAACTAACAGGAGAACGACTGCGTATGCCCACGGATAGAGCTTGACGTATTCAACGAGGACTTCTTTCAGTTCATTGAGGTGAGCCTTGAAGATCGTATCGGAGAGCCATGCAACGCCGAACACGCAGACCACAGCAACCATACCGGAACGGAACACAGAGGTACCGCCGACGGACTTCGGAGGAGTCTTTGTGATCATGCAGATGAGAGCGCCGGCGCAGAGCATGAACATCTGAATAACCAGAGTCATGGAGAGAGGTTTCTTGCCGACCATCGGACGGAGTTCAGAGAAGGCACCAAGCAGAGCAACGACGAGAACAACAGCAAGGAAGATCCACATAGCTGTCCACTGTCTGGAAGGAAGCTTCTTGCCGAGGAGAGTCATGGAATCGCCGTAAACATAGCGCTTGGCTTCCGGATCAGCGATCAGAGCCTGGAACTGCGGGTCTTTGTCGAGGTCTTTGCCGCGGAAGTTGGAGTATGTAGCCATGACGAGCAAACCGATCAAACCGGCAGGGATGGTCAAACTGCAGAGTTCAACCAGGCCGACTTCAGTACCGTTTGCCATCGGATGGCCGGCGATCAAAGCGACCATAGAAACGCAGGCGACGGACACCGGAGAGCAGATCACACCCATCTGAGCAGCGATAGAGGAAGCTGCCATCGGACGTTCCGGACGGATACCGGTCTTGATTGCGACGTCATAAATAATAGGAAGGAGTGTGTAAACCGTATGGCCTGTACCGCAGAGGATCGTCAGTGTGAAGGTGCAAAGCGGAGCGAGGAAGGTCACAACTTTAGGACGTTTTCTCAGAATCTTTTCAGCGATCTGAAGCATGCAGTCCAAGCCGCCGGAAGCCTGCAGTGTAGAACCTGCTGCCACCACGGCGATGATGGTCAGAATAACGTCGACCGGCGGTTTACCCGGAGGAAGACCTAACCAAGGTTTCGGACCGAACATAATCACAATCAAACCGATGCCGGAGAACAAACCCAGGAACATACCGCCGCGCGGAGCGGAGATGAAGAGGAATGCAATCAGCAGGGCAAATTGGAACCAGAAATAAATACTCATGGCGAATTTCTCCTGTCTAAACTTTCAGAGATCTTTTTACAAATTGTTTCCATCTGAAACAAACGGAATAATCCGCCGATTTGTTTTTGTAAACAAGCGAAAAGTTCAGTTTGTACGCTACATTAGGGAAAGTACCTAAGCCTTACGGATTAAATTTTGAGCTTAATTATTTGTTTTTAAATATTATTTTTGAAGAATGAGAAGGTTTTTCAATTTTATGCGAAACGTAATTTTATTAGGTGTTTCTGCTTATATTTTGATGATCTAAACGCCTACAAATTAGCCTTTTTCCTAGACATATTTGTTTTCATTCTGGCTTTTCCGTCTTGCATTTTTGAAACATTTTGGTTTGAAGGCACGATGAGTTAGCCGCCTTTTTCAGGAATCGCGGCGAAAAAGTATTTCCGGCTTCTCAGAATGTCCATTCTCATGAATCAATTAGAGCCTTAATGGGGACCGTTAATTTATACTAAAGTTTTATGAAAAAGAATAAAAAATAAATATTGGACATGAAAAAGGGCCCACTGGTAAATTTTGTTTCATCAGCCACCTCTCTCTCCATAGGACCCACGATCATGTTGAAAAGAAGACAAGTTTTACTCGCGGTTGGCGCCTCCGTTTCCGGCCTCTCCCTCCCCGCTCTTGCTCAAACCGCCGACAGTTCTTTAAAAGGAACACCTATCGAAAACATCAAACTGACGCACCTAACAGTCAATAAGAATGCCCCGGTTGTCTTTTATTCTCCGAGCGTCTCGCCCCAAGCCGTTTTAGACATATTCAAAGCCGTCGGACTGCCCGTACAAGGCAGAGTCGGTTTGAAGGTTGTATTCGGAAATCAGCGTGACCGCGCCAAAATGATCGATCCGGCTCTCCTGAAGCCGATCGCTGATGAACTTCATGCAACGCTGATTGAGAGCAATTACATGGACAGCGCCCGCTCGGACGCTGCAGCTCATTTGGCAACCGCTAAATCCCTCGGTTATAACAAGGTCGCTCCGATCGATATTTTGGATGCCGAAAAAGAAATAGCAATTCCGGTGCACAACGGCTACCACCTAAAGAACTTCATTACCGGATCGCACCTGGCTGATTACGACACGCTGGTTTCAATCGTTCGTTTCAAAGGACATAACTTACAGAGATACAGCGGAGCGACGAAAAACCTTTCCATCTGTCTGGGAACGGCCAGGGGTGCGTGTCAGGTACACAGTGCCGGCGAAGTCACGGACTACTACCACCCCTCTTCTCCCAAAGAGACTTCCGAATCTATGGCAGACGCCGTGAGCGCGGCCCTTGGCTACAAGAAAGGACGCTGGGCGTTTATTAACATCATCAACGCCTTGAAACCGGTCGACGGCTGCAGCGGAACGGCGGATCGTCCTGATCTCGGCATCGTTGCTTCCACGGATCCGATTGCTGCCGACCGAGCCGCGCTTGATATCGTCTATGGTCTTACCTCCGATCCGGAACTGCGCAAAGAATGGGAACGCGAACATTCCGTCGAGGTTCTCGATTATGCCGAAAGGAAAGGACTCGGCTCTAAGGCCTATCGTCTGCAGAAAATTGACTGACAAGTACGGTCTTTGCCTAAATTTATGACGCCGCCGCATCGAATAAAATGAACGGATATCTCAGCACTTTCGGCTAAAGGAGATTCCTCGACGATGACAGAAAATCGCGTTCTTTTTGATTATGACCGTGCGGCCCGCACCTCGGTTCCCGAGGCGGTCTTCTGCCAAAGCAAGTCCCGTGAGGTCATCTACAGTCTCATGGAAGAGTTCTCCCAAGCGGATGCGCCGGCAATTCTTTTTACCCGGCTCAGTGAAGAGGTCTTCTCCTCCTGTCCCGCCGAAGTAAGCCGGCATTATTCTTTTGACTCATTGGCCCGTACCGCCTTTTGCAAAAAGCTTGATCAAGAACACCAAGGAAGTGTCGCTGTCGTTTCCGCCGGAACCGCAGACGGCTTCGTCACCTGGGAAGCCGCGCGTACGCTGGAATTCATGAATATTCCCTTCCAAGTGTTCGAAGACTGCGGCGTAGCAGGCCTCTGGCGCCTGGAAAGCAAAATCGAAGAGATCAACCGCCACCGCATCATTATTGCCGTGGCCGGCATGGAAGCCGCACTCGGCAGCGTTCTTGCGGGACTCACCTCCCGGCCCATCATCGGCGTCCCCACTTCTGTGGGATACGGCGTCTGTGACGGCGGAAAAACTGCCCTGAACAGTCTCTTAGCCTGCTGCTCTCCGGGACTTTCGGTCGTAAATATCGACAATGGTTTCGGCGCCGCCTGCACCGCCGCTAAAACACTCAGCTCTTTCGGATGCTAATCAAATGACTCCTCATTCCCACGATATCGAATCTCTCCACGCTCACAATCACTGCGAAGAGCATGTTCACCATCATGACCATGCGGATCATGACCACGAAGACCATCATCACCATCACGAACACCACAGTCACGGAGCCGGTCAAAAAATTCTCACGATTCGTCTCCATTCCGGCATCGCAGGAGATATGTTCCTGTGCGGCTTAATGTGCATGCTCGGCATGAACAATGAAGAAGCAGACTCCGTTTTGAACGGAATCTTTTCCGAGCTCAAAGGTTCGGTCCATCTTGAGGACAAATTTGTCGGCGGTATCCGCGGCTCCTTCTGCCGTGTAGAGCTACCTCACGAACATGAGCACCGTCGACTGTCCGATGTCCGCGCCATCATTGAAAAAGCCCGGATGAGCAACAAAGCCAAGGAACTTGCGCTTAAAACTTTCGGATTCGTTGCTGAAGCCGAGGGCAAAGTGCACGGCATGGCACCCGAAGAGGTGACCTTCCACGAGGTCGGAGCATTAGACAGCATTTTGGATATCTGCTTTAACTGCGAGCTCTTCACTCGTTTGAATCCGGATCGTCTCATTGTCAGCCCGCTTCCGATCGCTGACGGACACATTCATTGCGCACACGGCGTGATCCCATCTCCGGCGCCGGCTGTTCAAGCGCTTTTAGTCGGTATTCCGATTCGTCCTTTCGGTGCCGAAGGTGAAACCGTGACGCCGACCGGCATTGCCCTTCTTAAGGCTTTCGGCGCTGAGTTTGGTCCGTGGCCGCAAATGGTTATCGAAAAAATTGAAACCGTGTATGGGACGTATGTCTATGAAGGCGTACCTAACGGCGCTACCTTCGCATTAGGAAAAAGTTTTGAATAACGACCCTCGTTTGTCCCGACTTGAAAAGGTGCTTGCTGAGATTGCGCCTGATAAGCGGCTCGCGATCGCCTTTTCCGGCGGTTTGGACAGCCGTTTCCTGAGCTTTGCAGCCAAGTATCTGGGATACACCGTCAAACTTCTCACCGTTAGAGGTCTGCACATTTCTGCGGAAGAGACAGCGGAAGCCGTGCAGTGGGCGCAGGATAACGGCTTTGAGATGGAGCTTCTTGATCTCAATCCCCTGCAGATGAAAGCTGTTGAGTTTAATCACACTGACCGGTGCTACTTCTGCAAAAAGCATTTGTTCCTTGAGCTCAAAAGACGGGCAGCGGATCTTCCGCTCTGCGACGGTACCAACCATTCGGACTTATCTCATTACCGTCCCGGACTGAAGGCATTGAGCGAACTGAAAATCCATTCACCTTTGGCTGAAGCCGAATTTTCTAAACAGGACAATCGCGAAGTCGGCGCCTTAATCGGCTTGGACCATTGGGATCAGGCTGCACGGCCCTGTATGCTGACGCGTCTGCCTTACAACCAAAAAGTTCTCGCCTCCGACCTCACCGCTCTCGGGGAAACCGAAACGGCAATGAACCGTTTCTTTGCCGGCTTGAACAAAGGCGAGATTCGCTTCCGGCTTCGCAAGGTCAGTCCGGAAGCATTTGAAATGCACATCCAAAGAGAAGACTTCAAGCGTCTTTCCGAGGAAGAGCGCACAGAGGCTGAACATCTCTTGGCTTCCTTCCCGCTCTTTGCTTCGGCTCAATGGAAGCCGATGGAGAAGCTCTCGGGATATTTCGATCGGCTTCTCGGACAAAAAGCTCATTAATCGACAAAGGACGCCGAAGCGTCCTTTGTATGAGCTGCGCGACAGATTATTCTTCGACGCGCGGTACCGTGAGAGAGCCTTCCGGCATAACGATAACGGATTCCACTTTACCGATTTCTTTTTCCGCAGCTGCCAAAGCTTCTTCGATCGTGTCATAAGCACCTGAGAACAGCATGTCGCGTGCCATCTTACGATCTAAAGCAGTCACTAAGTAGTATTTGGCTTTTTCCATTAAGCGCGTTACGGCGTAAGCCTTGTTTGCACCGATACGGAAATCTTTCTCGAGTTCAGCTTTAATGGCCTGAGGAGAACCGAGGCGGCGGCAAGCTTCTTCCAGAACGGCAGATCCGCTTCCTTCAACGCACTCAGCCACCATAATGACGGCTCCGCCTTTGCGAACGGCACAGGCTGCGTTGTCCATTGTTTTTTGCATCTGATAAACGTTGATATCTTTCGGATATCCGCCGCAGGAGGCAATCACTAGATCAGCTTCCTTCGGGATGGCGCTGCCGTAGACTTCGTCCACAAACTTGCAGGCTTCTTTATGAGCCTTGATGTAGTCGCCGGCAAACATCTTGAGGAACTGGTGCTTCGCGTTCAGGATGGCGTTAAACAAAAAGAGGGAGCGTCCTTTGGCGAAAAGTGCCACACCTTCCATTTGGTCTTCGTAGCAGGGATTGCCGGTCGTTTTTCCGAGGCCAGCCGCCGGATCGAGCATGAAGCTGTGGTTGACACGCACTGTTTCCATAGCGGCACATCCCGGGAGAATAGCCTTACGGCCGCCGCCGTATCCGCTGAAGTAATGGTGAACGATCGTACCTGTCAGGATAACGTGGTCGACGTCGCAGAGATGCTTATTGATCCAAACCGGAGTTCCGCGGGAAGTCGTACCGAAGTACTTAAAGTCTTCCTGCTCGTTGCAGAGACTGTTGTACATCTTCAAACGAGAAGCAACGTCCTTGCCAACTGCCTGAACCATTTCTTCCTCTGTCATAGGACGATGTGTACCCAAGGCGAAGACGATGTGCATATCTTCATCTTTGACGCCGAGCTTATTCATCTCATTGACGAGGACCGGCATGAAATCAAAGCTGTTTGCGACGCGGGTCGGATCGTTGCAGATGAAAGCAACTTTCTGGCCCGGTTTAATGATTTCGTTGATGGGAGGACATCCAATCGGGTGGTAGATCGCCTCGAGAACTTCGTAGGGGATGTTTTTCAGGGGCTCAAACTCTTTAGTACGAACCTCTTTTAGGACCAGAGTTTCGTCGAGTTCGATTTCTTTAGAGCCTTGTCCGTAGGGCAAAACGTACTTCTTCATGGAGTCTCCTAATTCTGAACGTAAATCCTGTGTGCCGTGCGCCTGGAATAAAAATTGTCTTGAACGGGTTGATGATCAATGGAATTGTCTCTCATCGGATCGTCAGGCCTTAATGTTAATACCTGTTACAAAAGTTGTCTCCTTTTCTTTTGGCTGCGCTTTACTCATCAATTCCCCGAAAAATAAGAAGTTGTCATCTCACTTCCTTGATTTGTTTTGCTTTAGAAGCAGCTGTCAGTTATCTGAAGGGCTGGTTTCTACAGTCTTATTCCATCAATGCTCCGCATCTGCTGAAACCAAGCAAGTACAAGCCTTGTGTTTGGTAAAATTTGAGATTGTCTTTTTATAGCTTTAAGGACTCTTTTAAATGTCAGGACATTCCAAGTGGGCCAATATTCAACATAGAAAAGGCCGTCAGGATGCAAAGCGCTCCAATCTCTGGACCAAAGTCATTCGTGAAATCATCGTCGCAGCTCGTTTAGGCGGCGGAGACCCGGACATGAATCCGCGTCTGAGACTCTCTCTCTTAAAAGCACGTGCAGCCAACGTGCCTAAAGACACCGTTAAAAATGCCATTCTGAAAGGTACCGGTCAGCTCGAAGGCGCCAACTACGAAGAAATCCGTTATGAAGGCTACGGCGTCGGCGGTGCCGCTCTGATCATCGACTGCACTACGGACAACCGCACACGTACCGTTGCAGACGTTCGCCACATTCTTTCTAAGAACGGCGGCAACCTCGGAACCGACGGCAGCGTTTCCTTCATGTTCAAACACTGCGGCTACTTCCTCTTTGCTCCCGGACTGAAAGAAGACGACGTCATGGAAGTCGCTCTTGATAACGGCGCCGATGATGTGGTTACCGAAGAAGACGGCTCCATCGAAGTCACTTGCGATCCGGCCGCTTTCGAAGCTCTGCACAAAGCCTTCACGGACAAAGGCTGGGAACCCGAAGTTGCTGAAGTTACCTGGAAGAGCGACTCTGAAACCGTTCTTACCGGCGACGACGCAGAACGTATGCAGCGTCTCATCGACGCTCTGGAAGACCTCGATGACGTCTCTGAGGTTTACACCACCGCTGTCTTTGAATAATTACTCAATTCAACCTTAAAACTTAGAGAATTCCCATGAAGATTCTGGTTATCGGAAGCGGCGGCCGTGAGCACGCCCTGGCGTGGCGCTTAGCCCAATCTCCCCGAGTTGAAAAAGTCTACGTTGCTCCGGGTAATGCCGGAACGGCAAATACACCGAACCTTGAAAATTTGGCTATTTCCGACTTGAACGAACTCGCCGATTTCGCTGCTTCCAACGATATTGCTTTCACCGTCGTCGGCCCCGAAGCTCCGCTCGCCAAGGGTGTTGTCAACATCTTCCGCGACCGCGGCTTAAAGATCTTCGGGCCGACCAAAGAAGCTGCTCAGCTGGAATCTTCTAAGGACTTCGCTAAGGCCTTCATGAAGCGTCACGGTATCCCGACAGCCGAATACGAAACCTTTACGGATGCCGAAGCCGCTCATGCTTATGTCCGCCACAAAGGCGCTCCGATCGTCATCAAAGCCGACGGCTTAGCCGCCGGCAAAGGTGTCGTTGTTGCGATGACGGAAGAAGACGCGCACGAAGCCGTCGATTTCATGCTTCAGGACAACAAACTCGGTGACGCCGGCGCCCGCATCGTCATTGAGGATTATCTCGACGGCGAAGAAGCCAGTTTCATCGTTATGGTGGACGGCGAACACGTCCTTCCGATGGCCACCAGCCAAGATCACAAGAGACTTCTCGACAATGACGAAGGCCCCAACACCGGCGGCATGGGTGCTTACTCCCCGGCTCCGGTCGTAACGCCCGAAATCTATCAGATGGTCATGGATCAGATCATTTACCCGACGGTCAGAGGCATGAAGGAAGACGGCATCGTCTTCACCGGTTTCCTCTACGCCGGACTGATGATCAGCAAAGATGCCTCCGGGAAACCCACGGTTAAGACGCTGGAATTCAACTGTCGCTTCGGCGATCCGGAAACTCAGCCCATCATGTCTCGTTTGAAGAGCGATTTCTCCGAGCTCATCGAAGCCGGTATTGACGGCTCTTTAGACAAAGTCATTGCTGAGTGGGATCCTCGCTGTGCCCTTGGCGTCGTGTTGGCTTCCAAAGGTTACCCAACAGCCCCGAGAAAAGGCGACGTCATCTCCGGTGTTGAGCTCCAAGGCGACGACACTGTTACTTTCCACGCCGGTACTAAGTTCAACGATAAAGGCGAACTGGTCACCAGCGGCGGCCGCGTTCTCTGCGTCGTAGGACTCGGTGGCGATTTGCATCAGGCCCGTGACAAGGCTTACAAAGCTCTGGACAAAGTCCATTTTGACGGTATGCAGTACCGTAAAGATATCGGTCATAGAGCACTTTAATTATTACTTTATGCGCCACCCTAAACTTTTTTCGTTTATCGCAGCGCTCGGACTCGGGGCTTGTGTCAGTGCCTTCGCACAAACGACCTCGCCCCTGCCCGGTCCCTTCCCGGCCGATCCGACCCCGAAACCTTTTGACTACCCCCAAGGCTTATCTACTCCGCAGTTCACACTGGAACAGAACCCTGCTTCTGTCATTCAGTTCGGAGACTTTCCGATTGTGCTCGGTGTCACTCCGCTTTCTGTTGTGACAAAAGCGTTCGGAGGCAGCCTTCATCATTTACCCGATCGTACGGACTACCTTTGCTATTCCGCTCCGATCCAAGAAACCCCGAAGCCTAAGAAAAAGGCCAAGAAAAAGCCCGTTGAGGACGAAGTGCCTCCTCCCGAAGTCATCGGACAGAACATTTGGTTCATTATCGGTGAGCGCGGAGAAGTTTCTGAAGCAAAGGCAGAAGCCGTCACCACGGAAGGTGAACTCTGTCCCGCACTGCCGGAAGCTTTTTCTAGTGTTTCCTTCGGACCTTTCCGCATCGGCGTTAATTTGAAGCCCAAAGAAATCAAAAAACTTGAAATTCCTGAGCCCAGTGTTGCCGAGGAAGATTCTCCTTGGCGTTATTGGTTTGCGACCAATAAGGAATCTCATCCTATTCATTACGGCTTCTTTGCCGTCGAAGCGGATCCTGAGTTCGGACCGAAGAAAATGATTTCAACCGAACTTGAATTCAAAGGAGCCTCTCATTGAGAATCGGCGTTTTCGGCGGAACCTTTGATCCGGTACATGAGTCCCACATCCAAATGGGACTCGATGCGCTGGAGCAATGCCATCTGGATAAGGTGTTTTTTGTTCCGACACGTCCTTGGCAGAAAACCGCCCGCGCCTCAGAAGAAGATCGCGCAGCCATGCTGAGCATGGCGCTTACTTCTTATCAAGACAAACTTGTTGTCGATCGTAGGGAGTTAGAGCGTACCGGCGCTTCTTATTCCATCGACACACTCTATTCCTTCAGGCAAGAGTTCGGACCCGAGGCTCCTATTTATTTCATCATGGGCTCGGACCAGTGGAAGAACCTCAAGACTTGGGTTCTTTGGGAAAAATTCCCGCTTCTTTGCAATCTTTTAATTTTTACGCGTGACGGTGAATTAGGCGAGGATCCTTACGAAGGTAAATTCCCGCTGATTTCTGTTCAAGACCTCGGTTCGAATCCGACGCCAAACGGTCTTATCGTGCTCGCACAAAGCGAGCCGGCGCCCTACTCTTCAACTGCCATTCGCAAAGCTTTGTTTGAAGAACCGGCCCGATCCCAAACGATTCCGGGCCTCACTTCCGACGTACATCAATACATTCTTTCTCACGGTCTGTACCTGCCGAGAGAGGGCGGCAAAGGAATTTAGTTCCGGTTCGCTTCGCTGCCGATTTGATTGCCTTTCCTATTCCAGCGTAATAAAGGTGATTTCTGACGGAACGCCCACGCGCATCGTAAAACCGTTCCAAAGTCCGGAGCCGTTTGTCACGTACACCTTTCTTTCGCCTCTATCGTAGAAACCGCTTACCAATCCATCATTAAAGTAGGCCAAAAGCGGGTACATAAAGAAAATATGGCCTCCGTGTGTATGGCCGGAAAGCTGGAGATCAAATTTCTCTTTTGTCAGAGAACCGGTCTTGGGCTGGTGCGCCAAAAGAATCCTGAAATCCTCGGGGCTCGTTCCGGAAAACGTCCTTTCAACGTTCGGCGGCTCTTCTCCGAAACGTGACGCACCAAGGTCTGTCGTTCCGCCGACCACTAACGATGCACCGTCCTTAGTCAGTACATCACTGCCGTTGCGCAGGACTTTAATGCCGAGCGTCGGCAGCGCCGCCATCCATTCTCTATAAACGGAGTAGTACTCATGATTGCCGGGTACGGCATAGACACCGTACTTGGACTTTAAATGCTTCAAAGGCTCAAGCTCAGGAAGAAGTTTTTGTACCCGACCATCGATAAAGTCACCCGTGATCATCACGATGTCGGGATTTAAATCATTGGTCCTTTTCACGATCTCGGACAGCCATTCTTTGCGCTGAACAGGCCCGACGTGCAGGTCGCTCAGCAAGGCGATCGTTGTTCCTTTCCATTGAGCAGGAAGATTTTTAAAGACAATCGTTTCAGTCTTCACCTCAGGCACTTTGATGCCTTCATACATACCCCAAAAGCCGCCTGCAACAGAAACAATAAAAATCGGAACAATGAAGACGAGCCGATTGAAGCTAAAGCCGGTCTTTACGCCGAAAGTGCCGAGCAGCCAAAGTCCGAGAGAACAGATGTCTTTCAGCAAAAGCAAAAACGCCGCAAGAATAAGTGCTCCGTACAATGCCTCCCAAGTCAGCATCCATGCGCCCTTGACTGCGGGCTCAAAGAACGTACCGCCGTTCATGGTGTAGACCATGTACTTCATGGAAATCAGAAAGATTACCGCTGCGGATAAAAGTTTCCAAAACCAATGAATCTTAAGCGGCAAAACACCGCTGCAAACCACATAAACTGCCAGAATGAGGCTCGGCCAAAACAGGAACATTTTCTCGTAGAGTTGTTAGTTCAAATCTTTTAAATTTTAAAAAACGATCCCTCAGAAAAAGAAAACTCAATCCACGGATATTTGCATAATTTTGTGTTTTCCAGCTAGAAAAGAAGACTTTCTGCTGTTGAAAAGAACGTGACTGAGTACAATTAACCGCTAACTAAACAAGAGAAAGTTTTATGGATATTCGTAAGTTACAGAGAGTGATCGTTAACGCCCTTGAAGACGTCAAGGCACAAGATATCAAGATTTTCAACACCTCTAAGCAGACCGCTTTGTTTGAGCGCGTCATTGTTGCAACCGCCAACTCTAATCGTCAGACTCGCGCTTTAGGCCACCATGTTTTCATGGAAGTTAAGGAAAACGGCGGAGACGCCGTCGGCATCGAAGGTCTGGAGACCGGCGAATGGGTTCTGGTCGACTGCGGAAGCGCCATCGTTCATATCATGCAGCCGGCTCTTCGTGCTTATTACAACCTTGAGGAACTCTGGGGCGGCCATCCCGTCCGTATGAAGCTTCTTGAGGATGAAAACAAAGAAGATTCTGAGTAATCAATTACTATGAAAATTTCCGTCGTTGCTGTCGGTCTTAAAATGCCCAAATGGGCTGATGAAGCATGCGAAGACTATCTGCATCGCTTTCCGTCGGATTGGAAGCTCGAATTAAAGACCGTCAAAGCCGAAGACAGGAACACGCGCACCATCCCGAAAGTGATGCAAGCCGAAGCTGAAAGGATTCGAGCCGCCCTGCCGAAGGATGCCATCAAGGTCATCATGGATGAGCGCGGCGCAGACCCGACCAGCACTAAGCTCGCCCAACAAATCAACCGCTGGGGCGACCAGGGACGCCCAATCGCCTTCATCATCGGGGGCGCCGACGGTATCGATCCGGGACTCAAAGCCGAGGCTGACTTTACGCTTCGCCTCTCTTCCCTGACCTTGCCGCACGCGATGGCTCGCGTTTTGCTCTTAGAGCAGATCTACCGCAGCTGGTCCCTTCTCCACAACCATCCCTATCATCGGGCTTAAGTTATGGCTTTCTATCTTGCATCCAAGTCGCCGCGCAGACGGGAGCTTTTGAAAGATGCGGGCTTTGACTTTGACATTCTTCTCAGCAAAACATCCGACTCCGTCAACGAAGACGTCCTGCCCGGCGAATCTCCCGAGGACTACGTGGCGCGCGTCACACGCGAAAAGGCCAAGTGGGGCTGCAAAGTGGCGGAAACCGAACGCGATCTGCTGCTTCCCGTCCTTGCCGCTGATACCACGGTTGCGTTAAACGGCAAGATTTACGGCAAGCCGGCAGACGAAAAGGAAGCCTTTGAGTTCCTCAAAGATTTCTCGGGTCAAACACACGAAGTTCTGACTGCAGTATGTTTGGTCGATAAGGGCGGAAAGCCAAGAGAAACTCTGACTAAGACGTTTGTCACCTTCCGCCCGCTCACCGACGAAGAAATCAACTCCTACATTGCCTCCGGAGAACCTTTTGATAAGGCTGGCGGTTACGGGATCCAGGGATTAGCCGGTCAATTCGTCGAAAAAGTCGAAGGTTCTTACAGCGGCGTGATCGGTCTGCCCGTTGACGAAACCAAAGCCCTCCTTGCCGAAATCGGCATCCGGCCTCGTTAAATTCCTGCAAAAGAGGTTACAGCCTTTTTGACGCTTAGAATGGCTGAAAAAAGGCTGAATTCTTATGACCTCTACCGCGAAATATAAAACTTCCGCACCTAATAAACCAAAAAGCTGCTGGGATCTGTTTTGCTCTTTTACGCTGATGGCTATGCAGGCCTTCGGCGGTTCGACCGCTATCGCGCAGCAGTTCTTAGTCGACCAAAAGAAATGGCTCACGCAGTCCGAGTTTCTTGACCTCCTCACGGTTTCTCAAGTCCTTCCGGGACCCAACATCATGATTCTGACCATCATGGTGGGCGACCGACACTTCGGATGGAGGGGCGCGCTGGCTTCATTTCTCGGCATGATTACGCTTCCGGCGACGCTCATGCTCTCCGTCTTTGTCTTCTATCAACAGTACGCAGAGAACAAATGGGTATCCGATGCTCTTGTCGGTATGGCCGCATCTGCCTCAGGGATGGTGGCCGGCGCCGCAATGAAGCTGCTTTACAACTGCAAAGAAAACACCATCACGCCGCCGGTCTGGATTTTTGGTTTGGTCATCACATTCATCACCGTCGGCGTACTAAAGATTTCGATGGTCTACATTCTGCCGATTGTCGGTATTCCTCTCTCCTTCTGGGCGTGGTACCGATTCATTAAGGAAAGGAGCGCTCGGTCATGACACCTGCCTTATTTGCCGGACTATTCTTCCACTTCATGCTGCTTTCGCTGATCGCGATCGGCGGCTTCATGGCTACGCTCCCCGGCATGTACTCCTACCTTGTGGATACGGCAGGACTGCTGACTCCGGAGACCTTTGCCAAGACGGTTGCGTTCGGCCAGTCCCTGCCCGGCCCGAATGTACTGGTCGCGGCTGTGCTCGGTTGGGCGGCGGCCGGTCCTTTAGGTGCGCTTGCCACCTTCGGCGGCACATCCATTCCCTTTTCGCTGATTGCCGTGCTTGCGGGAAGATACATTCGTGAGCATGCTTCCTCAGTATTCGTTAAGTCCTACAAAGCCGGCATGGCGCCGGTTGCCGTAGGTCTTTTGTTTGCTACCGCCTATCTTCTTTTAGGAAACCAACTGGATAATTGGCGGGTTTGGGCCTGGGCCGGGGCTGTCACAATTATTGTTTGGAAAACTCATGTTCCCCTCATTCTTTTAATTATGATTGGGGGAGTTATGGGACTATTAGGCTGTTTTTAGGAGGATTCAATGTCTCGTTATGTGTTAACGATCCAATCTCACGTTGCATACGGTTTTGTCGGTAATTCTGCCGCCGTTTTCCCGCTGCAGCTTTTGGGCTTTAGTCCGATCGTTGTCAACACGGTTGAATTTTCTAATCACACAGGCCATCCGACGTTCCACGGTCAGGTTTTTACCGCCGAGCTCATCCGCGACATTATTCTCGGCATTCGGGAGCGCGGTCTCATGCCTAAGATTGAAGGGCTGCTTTCAGGATATTTGGGTGATGCCAGCATCGGCAAAATCGTCTTGGACTTGGCCACCGAAATCAAAGCCGCCAACCCCGATGCTATTTGGCTGTGCGACCCGGTGATGGGCGACACGGATACCGGCGTTTTTGTGCGTCCTGATATCCCGCAGTTCATGAAAGAACATTTCCTCAATGGTTTGGCTGACATGACCAAACCGAATCAGTTTGAACTGGAGCTACTAAGCGGACGGAAGATGAGAAGCCGCCAGGAAACGGTCGACACTGCGCGCGAGCTTTTTACTGACAAGGGTTGCCGTGTCACGTTCGTGACAAGCCTGCTGACACCGGACGTTCCCGAAGATACAGTCGAGACTTTAGCCATTACCAAGGATGATGCCTGGGTCGTCAGAACACCTCTTGTGGAACGAAAACCGACACCTAACGGACAAGGCGATACCTTCTCATCCGTCGCTTTAGGCACTTACCTCAAAACAAAGTCAGCCAAAGACGCTTTAGAAGCTGCCGTCAACACACTTTACGGATTAGTTTCTCATATGGACAGCGGTGCTCTTGATCTTCCTCTCATTGATGAGCAGCGTCAGATCCTCAGTCCTGAACATCGTTTCGAAGCTGTTCGCTGCTAGCTCAAAATTTTCATCGCTCTAAAAGCTTCCATCTCGGAGGCTTTTTCTTTGCGTCCGTTGTGAGGTTCTCACGCGCTAGTGAACATCGCCTCCTTCCTATAATCAAAACACTTTGTTTTGTGAGACGCATTATGTCTGTTGCTGTTTTTCCTCTCGGCCCCTTAGAAACCAATTGCTATATCGTTAGCAACGAAGGCCAAGCTGTTGCAATTGATGTCGGCGGAGACCCCGCTCCCGTGAGCAAATATCTCAAAGAACACGGGTTAGAGCTGAAAGCAATCTGCATCACGCATATGCACTTTGACCATCTTTATGGCGTTGCCGCTTTAGCTGCCGAAACGCACGCTACGGTCTATACGCCGGAAAAAGATAAAGTCATCGCTTCCACAGTTCTTGGGCAGGGCGGATCTTCCGGTTTTCCTGCTGTCCCGAAATTTGAATCTGTCAGCATTGAGCCGGGAAATAAAACGGAATTTGCCGGACTTGAATGCAAAGTTCTAAGTGTTCCCGGACACACACCGGGCTCTGTCGCTTATTACTTTAAAAAAGAAAAGAGCGTCTTTGTCGGGGACACGCTTTTCTTAGAGTCCATCGGCAGAACGGACTTTCCGCTCTCCAGTCATGAACAGCTTGTTACTTCCATCCGCTCCGAGCTCTTCTCTCTGCCGGATGACACGATCGTTTATCCCGGCCACGGCCTGGAAACGTCTATCGGTTACGAAAAAGTGCACAACGCCTTCCTTCTTTAGACAGCATTCAGTCTATTCCTGACGCCCCCTCCGTGACGAAGAAGGTTCCTACCGCTTTCCCGACAGCGATAGCTTAATGTCGAAGCTGCCTCGACGGCTTTCTGCTCTAACGGAATTGCCCAAAGGAGTACAACTTAGTTCTTCTCGCTCTACAAAAGAAGTTTGACGTTCATAAAGCAGCACCGAGGGATATGCATGAAGCCGTCATTAAAGGCTTAAAACACGAATCTATCTCGTGAATTCGGGGGAAAAACGCCCTTCCCATAATAACAGCGGTCAAGAGCATTTGAGGGGCTTGGATATTATCCTGTTGAAAAGATAGGAAAAACTAGGAAGCATAATGCTTAATCTAACCAGACTCGGACTTCAGGCCTTCCTCGGAGCGATAGCCATCCAAATGGTCTCCTCCCTCATGGGAACTGCTGTGGCCAGTATTGCTCCGGAAGTAGCTCGCGGTTTGAGCGCCGACAGTACATTTGCAGGTCTTTATATTGGCTGCCTTTACGTAGGAGCCTGCCTCTCTTCGCTTTGCGGAGGAAATTTCATCCGCCGATTCGGACCAGCTCATATTTCCGAATGGGCTCTCTTTCTTGCCGCCGGTGCGATCCTTCTGTGCATGAGTTCTTGGGAAATCGTAGTCCTGTTTTCAGCGTTTCTTTTGGGTTTGGCAAAAGGCCCGCTGATGCCGGCCATCAATACGATGCTGAGCCGCCAAGTTGACAAGAAAGACTACAACATTATCTTTTCACTAAAACAATGTGCCGGACCGATCGGAATGGCGCTGTCCGGATTGGTGATTCCGCTTCTGACAAGCCATTTCGGCTGGCGTGTCGGTTTGGCTTTTGTAGTGTGCTTGGCTGTCATCGTCGGATTTTGGAGTGCCTTTATCAAAAAATCGCAGGACAGTTCCTATCAATTCAAAGATGAACCTATTTCTCTGGAGCACTTGGCTGACAGTTTGAAGCTCGTAGTGAGTTCCAAACTCTTAACTCGGCTGTCCGTCGTCAGCATTTTTTACAAAGGCATCCAAATGTCAGTCCTGGCCTACCTAGTCGTATTTCTGAATGATCAAAAATTTTCTTTGGTCTTTGCGGGGGCCGCGTTAGCGACAAGCAATTTTGGAGGTATTTTCGGCAGAATCGGATGGGGTGCAGCCGCACAAAAGTTTGGTTCTTCGCGCAAGGTACTTGCCCTAATCGGTGTTTTGATGGGGCTGTTTACCGCAATGCTGGGTTTTATCGATCAAAACACTCCTGAATTTTTAGTTCTCGGGCTTTGCCTGCTTATCGGAATCAATACACAAGGCTGGAGCGGTGTCTTCTTTGCTCAGATCGCTGCCTGGGCGCCTGAAGGAAAAGTTGCAGAGGCTACAGGCGGAGTAGATTTCTTTTCTTTCCTGGGAGCGATATTCCTCCCAATGACCTTTGGTTTCCTCGGACATCACCTAGGAGAATTTGTTACTGGTTTTTGGGTAATTTCGGTTATCACCGTTGCGACAGGTGTTTACTTATGGCTTGTCTCAGATGCAAAAGGAACCCCAGCCTGAAGAGTACCGGCACAAAAATTTCAACGGCCTTCTGAGCACTCCGAAATACTCACCAAAGACAGCTGCAGCCAAAATTCTTACATCTGTAAATACGGCAAAGGCCGCTCAGAACTTCATTCCGAGCGGCCTATTTCGATCCTTTAAATTTATTACTTCACATCTGGCGCAGAAACCGGAGTAATAACATCTTCTTCAAGCTGCCATTTACCGTTGTCTTTAACTCCGAGCAGCTGAATCTCAAAAATCAATGTTGCATTCGGAGGAATAACAGAACCTGCGCCCCTGTCGCCATAGGCTAACTGGGACGGAATGAACAAACGGCGAACACCGCCGACTTTCATACCGGCTACGCCGCGGTCCCAGCCCTGAATAACATATCCAGCACCGAGCGGGAATTCAAAAGGTTCGTTGCGGTCAACGCTGGAATCAAACTTTGTACCGTCTTCGAGCCAGCCTGTGTAATGAACACGAACGAGTTCACCGGGCTTTGCTTCAGCACCTGTTCCGACTTTGACGTCCACAATCTTTAAGTCTTGTATGTCTTGAGTGTCAATACCAAACATCGTTATCGCCTCCTATTGGCGCTTCACTAGTGATTCTTGGATTTTAGGCTCACTTGGTTCCCCCTATTGGTGTAATCCCTCAGATTGAGAACTGAATTGGCACTACACTGCAACGAATTCAAAGAGGACTCATTGAATGTCGAATTCTTTTAAGACACTTGGGTTTGCACCCCAATTAGAAAAGCTAATCGAAGCCAACGGTTTTACGTCGCCGACTCCGATTCAAATGAAAGCCATCCCGCTCGTTCGACAGGGATACGATCTTTTGGCAGCCGCACAGACCGGAACAGGCAAAACGGCTGCTTTTGTTCTGCCGATGCTGCAGAAGATCATCGAGGAACCGACGCTTTATCAAAAGCGTGTTCCTCGTATTTTAGTTCTGACTCCGACTCGAGAGCTTGCCGCACAAGTCGGAGAAACCATTCTTTCTCTCGGCAAAGACCTCGGTGTGCGCTCTGCTGTCGTTTTCGGCGGCGTGGGCATCAATCCGCAAAAGGCCGCCATTGCCAAAGGGCTGGATTTCTTAGTTGCAACACCCGGTCGTCTGCTCGACCTCATGAATCAGAGTTTTGCAGATCTATCTAAGACGCACATTCTGATTCTTGACGAAGCCGACCGTATGCTGGACATGGGCTTCCTTCCGGACTTAAAGCGCATTCTGAAAGCGCTTCCTCCGGATCGTCAGACACTGCTCTTTTCCGCCACGTTCTCGCCGGAAATTAAAAAGCTAGCCTCCGAATTCCTGAACAAGCCTGAGTCCGTTGAAATCGAAAGAAATAAGGGCTCTTCGCTGGTTCGCCAAACCCTTTACAGAGTTCCGAAAGCCGATAAGCACACCGTACTCCGCGATCTCATCGTCGATAACCAATGGGACCAGGTTTTGGTCTTTACCAGAACCAAATACGGCGCAGATAAGCTGGTTCGCCATCTGCTCAAAGACGGCCTGGTCGCCAAAGCCATTCACGGCGACAAATCTCAGAACGCCAGAACGACAGCGCTCAGAGAGTTCAAAGAGCACAAGCTGCCGATCTTGGTCGCCACCGACATCGCAGCCCGCGGCTTAGATATTGAAAAGCTTCCTCAGGTCGTCAACTACGAACTGCCGCAGCAAGCAGAAGACTACGTTCACCGTATCGGCAGAACGGGACGTGCCGGTGAAGCGGGTGAGGCTTACTCACTGGTATCTCCGGAAGAGCTGCCTCAACTTGCCTCAATAGAAAAGTTCATCAAGAAGTCGCTGCCTTTGTCTGACTTCCCGGGACTGGATTACTCCGATTGGAAGGTTTCTGCTCCGACAAAGCCTCAGAACAAAAACCGCAGACCTGGACCAAGAAGAAACGGACCGGCCGGCTTCAAACGCTCTGACGGTAAACCGTCTGTCCGTCGCAGAACCGCCCGTGGGCAATAGCTATGCATTGCACGGCTTTTCCCGTTTGCTAGAGCAATAACTTTTAGGCGCCCTCGGGAGCTTTTCCTCGGTCGCCTTCTTATAATCGGACAAGGATACTTGTTTTGTTTATGACCGAAGCCTGACACTTGCGCCGCTTCGGCCGATTTTTTAATGTGGTTGTTTATGCAAACTCCGAATTTAAACGAAGTGAAGCAGCAAGCCGGTTTTTCTTTGGAAGACATCAATATTGAAGGTTTCGCACCGATGCCTTCACCGGCTGAGATCAAAAAGATGGCGCCTCTTACCGAAGCTGCTGCCGAGAACGTCAACAAGAGCAGAAATCAAATCAAGCAGATTTTGACGGGAGAAGATAACCGTTTGATGGTCATTACCGGTCCCTGCTCCATTCACGACCCGAAGGCGGCCCTGGATTACGCTCAGCGTTTGGCCGAACTCTCAGAACACATCTCAGAGACAATCTTCCCGGTCATGCGCGTGTATTTCGAGAAGCCTAGAACGGTCGTCGGCTGGAAGGGGTACATCAACGACCCGGACATGAACAACTCTTTCAATATGGCAAAGGGTATGCTCAAGGCCCGTGAGCTCATGATCAAAATCAATGAGATGGGTCTGGCTGTTGCGACCGAAGCATTGGACCCGTTCGGTCCGCAGTACTTGGGCGAACTCGTCAGCTGGTATGCCATCGGTGCGCGCACAACCGAAAGCCAAACCCACAGAGAAATGGCGAGCGGTCTGTCCGCTCCGGTCGGTTTTAAGAACGGCACCGACGGCCTTCTGGACAGCTCGATTAACGCCGTTAAAGCCAGCCGCCAAAGCCACTACTTCTTGGGTATCTATGAAAACGGCCAAAGCTCCATCATCAAGACCAAAGGCAATCGCTACAGCCACCTGGTGCTCCGCGGAGGCGGCGGACGTCCGAACTTTGATACCGTGAGCGTGATGCTGGCCGAGAAAGCCCTCAAGGATGCCGGCGTCGACTCCCGCATCGTTGTCGACTGCTCGCATGCCAACAGCATGAAAAATCCCGACCTGCAGCCCTTCGTTTTGAACGACTGCATTACCCAGATTGTCAACGGCAACAAATCGATTTGCGGCGTCATGCTGGAGAGCAACATTAACGCCGGCAATCAAAAGATTCCTGCCGATCTGTCTCAGCTTAAATACGGTGTCTCCGTCACCGATGCCTGCATTGACTGGGAAACCACCGAACATGCATTGCGCATGACCAATCGTCGTCTTTTGGATAAGAAATTAAATGGTGAGTAAACGCTTACTTTTAACTGCTGTAGCGCTTGCTGCATTGGCCTTAGCAGGATGTTCTTCCACGGGACCGCATTCTGCCTTTACTCCGCACGTCGATCGCGCCGGACTTGACCCGCTGCTGGATGCTCCTTTACGTACAGAAACGGTATGCAAGGGTGCGGGACTTTTTACCGCCGGCACCAAACTCGGCGGATTCTCGTTTGAATGCCCCGACCTGGACGTCGTTGCAACGTTGAACGAACTGCGCGACGCCGGCTGGCGCGTTGAGAAGATGCACATCGGCCGCCAGACAATTGAAAACGACGAAAGCGGCACTCCGCTCTCGGCAACGATGCGCAAAGTTTATTAATTTTCCATTGCGGAGGCTTCAGTGAACTCCTCTATCAGCAGCAGACTGTCTGCATTACGTATTTTTTTGAAAGATCACGGTCTCAACGGCTGGATCGTCCCGACGGCAGACCCTCATCTTTCCGAATACGTGGATGAACACTATGCCTTCCGCAAGTGGCTTTCGGGCTTCACGGGCTCTGCAGGATCTCTCTTAGTGACTCAGGACGCCGCAGCGCTTGTCACCGACTCCCGCTACTGGGTTCAGGCCGAGCAGCAGCTCGAGGGCTCCGGCATTGAACTCGTTAAACTCAACCAAGGCTACGCCGCGGAGTCTGCCGACTGGTTTGCCGCGCACTTGATGGCCAACGACTGTGTCGGCATCAACTCCGAATTGATTTCCAGCAAAGACGCCAAGAATTACGCCCGAGTTTTTGCCGAGAAACATCTTCATCTCTCGCTGGTTCGTCAGACGCCCGAAGAAACCATCTGGGAAGAAAGACCGGAACGCGCTGAAAAGCCGATCTTTGACCATACAGTTTCCCCGCGAAACCGAGAACAGAAACTTACCGCTCTGCGTGAGGTTCTCAAAAAAGAAGGTGCGGACTATCTGCTTACTTCGAAGCTCGACGATATCGCATGGATTTTTAACCTCCGCGGATCCGACGTTCCGAACAATCCCGTCTTCTACGCCTACGCCTTGATTCCGTCCAAGGGCACTGCAACGCTTTTCATTAACGAAGAGAAAGTCCCTGCCAATCTGAGAGAGTTATTGTTTCGGGACGGTGTTGCTTTAGCTCCTTACCATTGTGTCGGCAAGACGCTCGCCTCTCTTTCCTCAGGAACGGTGCTGGCTGACCCGGAAGAAATCAATGCGTCTTTGCTGTCTCACCTGCCGGAGCAGATCACTCAGCTGGAATTGCCTAATCCTATTGAACGCATGAAAGCGCTCAAGACGCCCGAAGAGATCAATCTGATATCTGACGCCATGATCAAAGACGGTGTTGCCTTGGTGCGATTCTTTGCCTGGCTCGATCGCAATTTGGGCAAAGAAGAAATGACGGAGCAGTCCCTCGCCGACAAGCTCCTTTTCTTCAGAAAATCTCTTCCGGGATATATTTCTCTGAGCTTTGAAACCATCTCTGCATTCGGCTCCAACGCCGCACTCCCCCACTATCAACCCGATAAGTCCGGAGGCGACCCGATTAAGGATAACGGCTTCCTTCTCATTGATTCCGGAGCTCAATTTCCCGAAGGTACGACCGACATCACCCGCACAAAATTGATCGGGAAAGCAACCGATCTGATGAAAGAAGATTACACCGCCGTATTACGGGCAAACATACGTCTTGCGATGGCCATATTTCCCGACGGTATTTCTTCACAATTATTAGATCCCTTAGCGCGTGAACCGATCTGGCAACATTTTGCTAATTTTGGGCATGGAACGGGCCACGGCGTCGGATTTTTCCTTAATGTTCACGAAGGGCCGCAGAGGATTAGTTACCCGCGGATAAGCCCTCGTTCCGATGCGTTTATCTCGAAAGAGACAGCAATGTCCGAAGGCATGGTGACCAGTGATGAACCCGGTATTTATCGTCCCGGCCGCTGGGGTATCCGCATTGAAAATTTAGTGGCGACCGAATTCGCAGAAGAAAATGAATTCGGACGTTTCTTGAAATTCAAAACACTAACTCTTTGTCCGATAGACCTTTCTGCCGTCATTCCGGAAAGGCTGCAGCCCGACGAAAAGAAATGGCTGAACGAGTACCACACTCTTGTCCGTCAGAAGGTGCTCCCGCACATTCATGACGAGCGCACCATTGTGTGGCTCGTATGGAACACAAGAGAAATTTAAAACATGACCACAGAAAAAGTGAGTTTGAAACACTGGCTGGAAACGCGCTGGCGCGGAACGCTTATGGCCGTCATTATCGGCGCTGCCTCACTATTCGTCTCTGAGCACTACGGCGGCCCTGCTGTTTTGTTCGCTTTGTTAATCGGTATGGCTTTCCACTTCCTCTCAGAGGACCGGAGAACGCTTGCCGGTATTCATTTTTGCTCCACAACCGTTCTCCGATGGGGCGTAGGCCTGTTAGGTGCCAAAATCACCGCGAGCCAGCTGGGACTCCTGTCTCCGGCCCTGCTTGCCATGATTATCGGCGGTGTGTTTGCCACACTGCTCTTCGGCGCTTTCATTACCCGTTTTTCTAAGTGGCCGCTTACCGAAGGCACACTGGCTGCCGCCTCTACCGCTATTTGCGGTGCGTCTGCCGCTATTGCCTTAGCTGCCACATTCAACCATAAGCAGTTAAGAGAACAGGCTCTGCTTGCTATCGTGGTCACGGTTACCGCCCTGTCCACCCTCGCTATGGTTCTTTATCCGTTCATCTCCGGATGGTGCGGCTTTGACCACATCGATGCCGGCATCTTCTTAGGCGGTACCATTCACGACGTTGCACAGGTCGTAGGCGCCGGCGCCATGATCGGGCCGGACGCACTGGAAATCGCGAGCTTGACGAAGATGATTCGTGTCGCTCTTCTGATCCCGATCCTCATCATCTTCATGTTTGTCTTTTCCTCTAAGGCACATCGCACTGAAGAAGAGAAAGCCAAGCCCTGGTACAAGAACATTCCGATGTTCCTGCTCGGCTTCATCGCTCTGGCCGCTTTGAACTGCACTGGAATTATTCCGACGAATGTCTCCAACACACTCGGCGAAATCTCCAGACTGTTCATTTTGATCTCCATTTCCGCCCTAGGCTTAAAGACTTCTTTGGGCAAACTTAAGGAAGTCGGCTGGACACCGATCGTTCTGATGAGCATCGATACCGTCTTCCTCCTGCTGTGGGTCATCATCGGAATCTTCCTGATCCGCGGCTAACTTAGTGCTTTAGTTTCATCTTTCTTCTTAGGACTCGGTTCGCTAGAATCGAGTCCTTATTTTTTGCCTATTTCCTCCGGCACTCCTGTCTGCCGAACTGCCCGCTCATGACCGTATTGAAAATCCTCTATCAAGATGATGATCTTGTCGCTGTCTCAAAGCCAGAAAAGATGCTGACACATCGAACGGAGATTGCGAACGGCGACACTGAATTTGCTCTGCAGCTTCTGCGCGATCAAATCGGACGCCGCGTGAATCCTGTCTACCGTCTTGACCGCGGCACTTCGGGCGTTTTGTTATTCGGCCTTAACAGCGAAATCGTTTCGGCGCTTAGTCAGCAAACTCATGAAACTTTCCATAAACGCTACTACGCAGTCGCACGCGGCTGGACACCGGAAGATATTGAAATCCGCCATGCACTAAAGCCCCCGGTTGATCCCTACCTGAGAGTTCAGAAGACAGAAGCTCAAGACGCGCTCTCTTATCTTCATAAATTGGCAGAAGCCGAGGTACCCGTTCCTTCGGGAAAATTTGATACCACCCGCCTCTCCTTAGTTCTTCTAGAACTCGCTACCGGCAGGCGTCATCAGCTGAGACGACATCTCAAACATCTCGCACATCCGATCATCGGAGATGCGACTTACGGCAAAGGGCCTCTGAACCGCGCTCTTGCGGAGTATTTCGGCGGAGATCGTCTCCTTCTCCACTGCGGCCGAATCAGCTTCATCCATCCTCGGACTCAAAAACGACTCACCATTGAAGACCAGCCGAGCGGCCTTATGCTGCAGATCATTGAGCGTCTCAGATGGGGTAATTCTTTGCATGCTTCTTATTGTAAAGAATGGCATTTATTTGATTATTCAGATATTTTGCTAAAATAATGTCTGAAGAAGACCTTAATACTTTTAAGCCTTGAAATTAAAAGGCTTTGCGTTCCCACTCGCCGCAAATAAAACGGGAAATATTTGCGAAATCTTTTAAAAGAATGGGATTTATTTTTGTTTTAGATGGTTTTGAGTCGTATACTGAGTCGATCAAACCTCGTTTAGGAGAACTTATAAAAATGAAGCACGGAAAACTTGTCACTTCCATTTTGGTTTTATCCTTAGCTGCTGTGACTGCTGCATTTGCCAGCATGGCAGAAGCCCGCTCCTTAGAACAAATTAAGGCCTCCGGCGAACTCTTAGTCGGTTCTACCGGCGATTACAAGCCGATGAGCTACCTCAACAAAGAAACCGGGAAATACGAAGGCTTTGACGCAGAAATGGCACAGTCCCTGGCTAAGTACCTCGGCGTCAAACTCAAATATGTTCCGACAACTTGGAAGACCTTGCAGGCCGACACGATGGCCGATAAGTTTGACGTTGCCATGAGCGGCATTACCGTCACAGACGCTCGTAAGAAAGTCATGACCATGTCCGACGGTTATCTCACCTTTGGCAAGACGATTCTCGTCACTAAGAACAAGGCCGGTCAGTTCAAAGAATTGAACGACGTCAACCAGCCGACTGTTCGTGTCATGTACAACCCGGGCGGCACAAACGAAAAGTTTGCCAAGGAAATGACTCCGAAAGCTCAGCTCATGATGCATGAGCACAACGCCGAGATTCCGGGCTTGGTCGGTGAAGGCAAAGCCGATGTAATGATCACCGAAACGATGGAAGCTCGCCGCTACGCCAAGGACAATCCTAAAGTTGCTGCTCCTTTAGTCGACAAACCCTTCACAGAAAACCACTTCGGCGTTCTGATGAAACAGGGTTACCCAAAACTTGAAGCTGCCGTAAACGACTGGATGAAGACCATCAAGGCCAACGGCACCATGGCTAAGTGGGAAGATCAATACATCAAATAATCGCTATTTGAAGCATTAGCCAAAACAGGCCGCAGTCAGATCCGATGATTTCGGATTTCGCTGCGGCTTTTCTTATTTACCATTGATTGACTGCAGAAATTCCTAGCCAATGGCAAGAACGTCATTATTTTTGAATCTATTCCTCCTTTAAGAAACAAAAGAAAAGGCAAAGGTTTGGAAGCCCTCGGACATTCCAGCCTTTGCCAAAACCTCAAAGAATTTTTAAGTTCAATGAGAGGACAACAAGAGGATTTAGGGAGTTAATTATTTATTATCAAAATATTTGCGATAGATGCTGACAGAGCAGTAACCGATGGTAAGCACCAGCATGGTAAAAACGTAAAGAATCATCCCTGCCTTGCACAGCCAAAGAAAAACCGCGCTCATGCCGGACCTCCTCAGCTTTGGAAAGAGGGGCTGACCCCTCTTTCCCTTCTTTCAGGTTAAACAAATCCACACACTACAAATCCGAGGGCAACTGAGAAGAAAATTGCCAGAACGCCTGGGATAAAGAAGGAGTGATTGAAGACCCATTTACCGATACGAGTTGTACCCGTGTCGTCCATCTGGACTGCTCCGAGCAATGTCGGATAAGTCGGGAGAACAAACAGAGCAGACACAGCTGCGAAGCATGCGACAAGCATGTAAGAGTTGTCCGGATTGGCGGCTGTAATACCTAATGCTGCAACTACTGTCGGAGTGATTGCTTTAGCTGTAGCCGCCTGAGAGTACAAAAGCATCGCTGCTAAAAAGAATACAACCGCAAGCAGTGCCGGATACTGGCTGATTGTTTGAGCTGCAAAATCTTTGATTTCCTTTGTATGGCCGGAGACGAAAGTATCACCGAGCCAAGCAACACCAAGAACGCAGATGCAGGCAACCATGCCGGACTTAAACACAGATGTTCCGGCTACATCTCCGAGATTAACCTTGCATAAAACGGTAATAAGAGCACCGACAGCAAGCATCAAACTCATAATCGCCGCATCGCGAGGAACGATGACCGGTTTAATCAAGCCAACAGCCGGAGAAATAGCAGAAGCATAGAAGACAACGCACAAGACGCCGATCAAGAAGATCCAAACAGAAAGCTTGGCAGACGGAGTAATCGTCATATCTTTAAGGCCAACCGGAGGCTTGACCAAGCCTTCTTTCAAACGTTCCTGATAGATCGGATCGCTGGCAAGATCCATCTTAGAAATGTGAGTCATGATGAAGGCTGTAATCATGCAGCCTAAGAAGGTTGTCAAAAGCCAAACGCCGAGAAGAGCCGGATAGCTCCATCCGAATGGTTCCAATACGCCTGTCATGTAAATAACAGCTGCAGAAACCGGGGACGCAGTAATCGCAATCTGAGAAGCAACCACTGCGATAGAGAGCGGAACAGACGGACGAATGTTTTCGCCTTTGGCAACTTCAACAATAACCGGAATCATTGAGAAAGCTGTGTGGCCTGTACCTGCGAAAATTGTCAGGACATAAGTAACAATCGGAGCGAGGTAATTAATGTATTTCGGGTTCTTGTAGAGAATTTTCTCAGCAATGTAAACAAGATACTGAAGACCGCCTGCAAGTTGCATTGCAGAAATAGCAGCAATTACAGAAGCGATGATCAGGATCACGTCCCAAGGGATGTTGCCCGGCTTCATGCCCAGACAAAGACCGAGAACCAGCACGCCTGCGCCGCCCGCATAACCGATACCGATGCCGCCCAGCCGCACGCCGATGAAGATCGCGCCCAAGAGGACGACGATCTGAAGAATAACCATGATACTCATAAAATTTTCCCTATTAATTTGGGATTGAGGTTGGTGATGCAGCAGAGTGCGCTAGGTATGGAACGCACTCTGCCGCTAGGAGCTTCATTAGATGAAGCTCCTACCACCCAGGGAGAAAAATGATTGTTTAGAAAGCAAGTTTGAATGTCGCACCGACGCCATTGGACTTAATCTTGCTGCCGTAAGCACCGTAGTAAGAGACACCCAGAGAAGCTCTCTTACCTAACTGAGCTTCAAGTCCCAGACCTACAGCAGCGACTGCAGAGAGTTTTTCACTCTTAATCTTCGCCGAAGCTCCGTTGCCGAACTTAAGCGTGGATTTACCACGGGTATCGCCCATGTACTGTGTCCAATTCACGTCTGCAACTGCTTTGAACTTAGCCGGACCCACTTCAAACGGAACCTTGACGCGAGCACCAAGATTCGAGACAGCAAGGTTCTGACTATCAAACTTAGTACGGACCTTACCGCCTACGTAGTCATTGCTGAAGTCGTCGGCAGAGAGATGCATCCAAGCTAAACCAACATACGGTTCAACATTGACGGTACCAAAATTCAGTCCGGTGTATGCAACTTCGCCGAAGATCTGAGCAAGTTTGGCGTTGTAGCTCGGAGAGGCCGCGAAAGCTTGGTTCTTATAGAAGAGAGCGCTGTTTGCATCGCGGTCCTGATGTGTATAAGCAAAACCGTAATTCAAACGCACCGGCTCAAACTTGGACTGACCGTAGATGCCAAAATGGAGATCGTCGGAGTCAATCTTTCCGTCATGACCGCCTTTGAACTTTGTTTTACCTGCACCGAAGAAGATCCCAACTTTATTATTGGCATTGATGTCAGCTTCTAAGCCAACCAATCCTGTGTAGAAGTCAGCTTTCAACTTAGAGGCTCCGGCACGATCCATCTTGGACCAATTGCCAACAGCAGAGAGCCACAGGCGAGCACGTCCGCCATCGACATCTGCTACACGAGCAGCTCCGTCAATTCCAATTGCCTGATCCTTAATTGCACGAACCAGCGACTGACCATTAGCGATCGTCATTGCATTGGCTGTCACATGAATGTCATTACCTAAAGAGTTGAGCGTATTTCTTGCCTCATCCTTAGTCGCATCAGTCAAACCAGCCAGAAGCGCATCGTCGGCCATCAAAGCATTCGCTACTGCTACGCCATTGCTGTTAGCTGCGTAGTCAGCTAAAGTCTTATCGTTCTTGGTCAGGACCCCTGTAAGGGTATTTCCGTCAAGCGTTACGGTATGGTCAACTAAGGCAAAGTCAGGAGTCACAACAGCGTTTTCGTTGAAGCCTTCAATCTTGTCAGCCGTAACGGTTCCGACTTGATCAATGCCGTCGTAAGCCTTTTCAAACGCGTTATCGGTCAAAGATGTAACGGTAACCTTGGAACCAGGATTAAAAGTTAGGTTGCCAACTTGGACATCTTGATCCGCAACAATTGCATACGTACCACCGTTATTGACTACGACATTCGCTTTCTGTACAGGAGCTCTTGCAACTCCAACGAGAGAGTTGAGCTGTCCCTTCTGGGTAAAGTTGTCGTTGAAAGTAGCCAATATACCAAATGTACCTCCATTAACATTCACGTCTGCAGAGCCAAAGGATTCCGTGAAACCGAATAATGAACCTTCTTTAACCTCTGTACCACCGGTATAACTATTGTTACCCGTCATAACCAAAGTGCCCTGACCAGATTTAATCAAAGCGCCCTTGTAAAGGTTATTGTCGATTTTATTCTGGATATAAGCTGCTCTAGCAGCGTAATACTCTGCTCTCCATTTCTTTGCCTGCTCGGGGCTGACAGCGTTATCGTAGAAGTCGAGATTTCCGTCTAAAACAACGATATCATCCCCAAGCGTGTACTCTCCGCCTGCGTCGGGGTCTGTCCCATTCTTAGTCGCGGCCATCCAGGCTTTGTCTTCTTTTTCCCTCTGCTGGAGGCCGGCCTCAGTGATATCATTGCTCCAAACATCAAGCGGTTCTGCCAAACGATATTCAAAATGATCTAAGAACTGGCCAGGACCATACATTCCCTTTTCAAGATCAGGCATACCCCAGCCATAAATAACATCAGGCGTGCCTTCTGCGGCTGTCCAATTAGTAAAAGGCTGACCATTTGCTCCGATATGGCTTGCTGTTGTATACATGACGTCTTTAACTTGTATCGCAGTCATGCTCGGATAACGGGACTGAAGAACCGTAAAGGCACCCGAAATTTGGGGATCAGAGGCCGAAGTGCCGTTGAATCCTGTAGTTGTGACTCTTCCGTCCTCCAATTGGTTTGTAACATACGTAGTTCCTATACCCGGATACGCAGTCGGACCGGCCATTGACCACCATTTAGCAAGACCTGCCTTGCAATAAGTAGCTTGCATGTACTGGTCATTATCACCACGGGTCTGCATGACACCCACGGCATTCAACCAATTTTTTTCTGCTTCGGGATGGAAATACGGATATAAGCCCTTCAAATAAGGAGTTCCTCGATCCTGGTTACCAGCGGCCCAGGATAGAATTACATTCGTTCCCTTCACGGCATCATAAGCGCCATCCAAAAAGCTGGGTTTATCTCCATATTTGAGCTTGAAGTACATATACTCCCACTCAAATGCGGATGGGTTAGCCGAGTACTGGTCTGCGCCTGGTACATCATCTAAGCCCAAAAAACTATAGTCACCGGAGAAGGTCACAGAGTATGCCGCAGCAGCTCTCTCATAACTTCCGTTGCCGGCTAACAAGTCCGACATCTCATCTGGCGTAAGTCTATGTCCTCCTGAACTATAGATTTTAGTGTTAGTTCCATAAGAGTTATTAACCATACCTCCACGATATTCTCCGTTACCGGCATTAACCGCATCCGCTAAGGCCTTATACCCTTTAAAGTAATAGTTATAATCCTGGAATGGACCGTAATTATTGTTGTCGGTTGCCCCCGTGTTCCCGACGACTACATCCGCCTTAAAGGCAACACCATGGCCGTACTCTCCGTTTCTCTCAGCGCCAATCACCCCTGTAACTTGAGTACCATGAGCGTCGTTTAACCCTAATGTGTAATCCCCTTTTACATCAAATTCCTCACCTTCGGTGAAAGGCTGTCCCTCTCCGGCTGTTGGCGTAACTCCTTTTTGTATGGTTGCGTATATACTTTGAGGATAACGATTTCCCGTGGAACCATATACTCCTGTTACGTGCGTAGCCGTAATGCGCGGAGAATCTAAATCAGGGTTACCTAACCAAGCTCCCGAATCCATCACACCGGTTGTTGTGTTTTGTCCGTAAAAACCAAGAGCGTAAGCGGAAGATGCATTCATTGCGCCTAAGCCCCAGTTATAGTTATATTCAGCAGTCTCCCAGGATGCCTTGTCACCCAGTACACCGGTCTCTACGTAAGCTGCAGAAGCTAAACCTCCAGCCGCTAAAAGTACTGCTGCAACACCAAGACTTACTGATGTCTTTGATCTTTTGCCGTGAGAACATTGAATCTCACTGGTCGTGACAAAAGATTGCCTTGCATCACTCCAAATTGACTTAAATGCTTTATTCATTACATTTCTCCTAAGGTTTCCATAAAAATGGAATTTAAGGTCTTGCTCAAATAAAATTGCTCCTCACTTTTATTGAGCACCGAGGTAAAACCTCTATTTTTAGTTTTTAACATTTTGTAAATAACCACAAGAGGAGAAATGCTTATAAAAATATTAAAAATAACGTCTATTTAAACTATTTGGTTAATATGTTTAAATATTTTCGTTTAAATTTATTTGAAAATATAACTATTTGTTTTTATTGAATCTTATTCCATTAGCAAAATCTAGATTCCTGATGCTATCATTCTTTAATAAATTTAAAAATTAATAATATAAATGAGAAGTAAATTTAATTTAATTTCTTTATAAATATTATTTGTTGATATTTTAATAATTTAAATAATACGTTATAGATTAAATGTTAGATTCCAATTTACCAATATTCATTTCTGTTGCGGAATCCGGAAGCTTTTCGCAAGCAGGGCTACATCTTGGAAAAAGTCCTCAGGCCGTCTTTAAACAAATCACAACTTTTGAGGAAAGACTTGGAGTTAAGCTATTTGATAGAAGTCCTGCAGGCATGCGATTAACTCCGGCAGGAAAATCCATCTATAAAGACGCTAAGTACCTTTTATCTTTTTCTAAAGAGTCCATTAAAAGAGCAAAAAAAATTGAAAAAAACGAAGGAAATCTTGTCCGAATTGCTTTATCTCCTCTAACACCTACTAAATTTTTAGGACAAGTTTGGCCAATCGCTTCTAAGCAATATCCGGAGTTAAGAATTCAGCTTGTGCCTTTTGAAAATGAAAAAGTCGTTGTTTGGAACATGCTGACACACTTAGGAAACGAGGGCCAAGTCGACATTGTCGTCGCTACTTACGATGAGGACTTTTTAGCGAAAAGAAACTGTAGTGCACTAAAACTAAGAGACCTACAACTCAGTATCTGTATGTCTTCAAACCATCGGCTTGCTCAAAAAGAAAAAATATCAATCGATGAAGTGGTTCAGGCTACAAGTTATCGGGGGGGGGTATAAACTCTTATTAAGATCTGATGACTGGATGCGAGGCTACGACAAAGTTAAAGAAATTTTTATCCATGACGAAAGGATTGAAAAGGAATACTATGATTTTTTAACGATGGATGTTCTGAATCGTTGTGGAAGTTCAAATTATTTCCTTCTCGCAACCGAATCCTGGGTATTCTCACACCCCTTAATCAAAGCCGTCCCTTTAGACATCAACGAAACACTGCCTTTTGGTGTTATCCATTCAAAAAAGCCTTCCGAACAAGTAAAAAAATTCTTAAGAATCGTTGATTTTGTCAATTTGGAGTACAAAAATTTCCTGCTTTGGTAAAGGAACTGGGTGAACTTTTAAGAATCAAAAGCAGCTGCCCTTTTCTTAAAAAACCGGGCAGCTGTCTCCTAATCAATCATCGACGAGCCTTAATCTTCTTCGAAACAAACCACGTAAAGAAGACTGGAATAAAGAAAGTTGTGATGAACGTGGCTGCCAGCATGCCGCCCAAAACACCTGTACCCATGGACTGACGAGCTGCGGCACCCGCGCCGGTCGCTGTTGCGAGCGGAATAACGCCCAAAATAAATGCCATTGAGGTCATCACAATGGGACGAAGACGCAGTTTTGCTGCCTCAAGCGCTGCCTGTCTGGCTTCCGTCCCTTCTTCCATTTTCTGGGCCGCAAACTCCACAATCAAAATGGCGTTCTTAGCCGTCAAACCGATCAACACTAACAAGCCGATCTGGAAGTAAATATCGTTCGAGAAGCCGCGGAAATACGTCGCTACAAGTGCGCCCAATACCGAATAAGGCACAGCCATCACAACGGCAATCGGAAGCGACCAGCGTTCGAACTGTGCGGCCAGAATCAGGAACACGATAATCAGACCGAAAGCAAATGCAGCAGCAGACGAACTTCCGATACGTTTTTCATGGAAGGCTTGACCCGTCCAATCCACGTAGTAGCCGCTAGGCAGATACTGGCTCTCGGCGTCCACGGCGCGAATAACGTCGCCGGTGGAATAGCCTTGCGCGGCATTCACGTTCATAGACGCAGCCAGGAAGCCGTTTTCGCGCTTCAGGGATTCCGGACCGGAAGTACGTTCCACATGGGCCAATGTGGAGAGCGGTACCATCTTGCCGGTATCCGAACGAACGTACAGCTCGCCTAAGGATTCCGGTGTCATGCGGTACGGCGCATCGGCTTGAATAATCACGCGGAAGATTTTTCCGATGCGTGTAAAGTCATTGACGTACTTACCACCCATAAAGTATCCGAGCGTGTCATAGACGTCTGAAATCGCGACGCCCATCGCCAGAGCCTTCGCCTCATCAACCGTAAGATAAAGCTGAGGAGCATCAGCCTGAATCATCGAACGAGCAGAGCTGATTTCAGGTTTCGAGACCAAACGCTGACGGAAATCTTCGGCCACCTGCTGCAGTTCAAGCGGGTTATCCGATTCTCTGGATTGAATATAGAAGTCCAATCCGCCCGCACGACCTAAGCCTCGAATTGGCGCAGGGTTCACGGCTTGGCCTACTGCATCTGTACGGGCGTTCACCAAGGTCTGAAGCTGACGGCGAACCGTCTCAGCACTGCGGGTTCTCTGATCCCAGGGCTTTAGCTGAACAATCAAGGAAGCGGCATTGGATTTCGTATCGTTTGCGATCGTATCGTTAGCCACAAGAGCTGTAACGTTCTCAACCTCAGGTATCTTGCGAATCTCTCGGCTTAAGTCTGTCACCACCACACCGGTTCGGTTCAATGTCGCGCCTTCCGGCAGCTGGATCGCAACACGCAGAATGCCTTGGTCTTCGCGAGGAACGAAAGACGTCGGAACGATCTGAAGGAATTCCCAGCATCCGACAGTGACGGCGACGAGAATCGCGGCTGTAAACCAGCGATGACGAAGATTAAAGGACACACCTTTGATGTAGTTCAGTTTGAAACGCTCAAAGCCGTCGTTAAAGAGCTGAAAGATCTTGAATGGTTTGCTCTTATGTCTGAGCAAAATCGCGCACAAGGCCGGTGTCAGCGTCAGAGCTACGAAACCGGATAACACCACGGAAACACCGATGGTTACAGCGAACTGACGATACAGCTCGCCGGCAATACCGCCTAAGAACGCTACCGGCGTAAATACCGTACTCAGCACCAGCACAATGGCAACCAAAGCTCCCGCCACTTCCTTCATGGCTTTCTGAGAGGCTTGGAACGCGTTGAGCTTTTCCGTCTCCATAATACGTTCGACGTTTTCCAGCACTACAATCGCATCGTCCACCACGATACCGATAGCCAGCGTCATCGCAAAAAGCGTCAGCGTATTCAGCGAGAAATTCAGCGCCCACAAACCGGCCAATGTACCAATCAGTGAAACAGGCACGGCAAGCATCGGGATCAGCGTCGCGCGCCAATTCTGCAGGAAGAGATATACGACCAACAGCACAAGGAGACCGGCTTCCAGCAAAGTCTGCACAACCTCATTCAAAGCGGCCTCAACGAATCTTGAGTTATCGTCCGTAATCACATAGGCGATGTCGTCTGGGAAGTTCTTTGAGAGCTCCTGAAGACGCTTTCTGACATCCACCGCTGTCTGCATCGCGTTAGCGCCCGTCTGCAGGTAAACAGCAAACGTAACGCTCGGAACATCGTTTAATTGGTTGTATGCCTCATAACTGCGATTTCCGACTTCGACACGGGCAATGTCGTGAATGCGAACAATGCCGTCAGCGCCTCGTGAACGGACCGTGATATTGCCGAACTCCTCCGGCGTCAGCAATTGGCCTTTTGTGCGGATTGTGTAAACCAGCTGCTGATCGTCCGTCGTCGGAGAAGTGCCGACCTTGCCGGCGGCGTACTGATGGTTCTGTTCTTCGATCGCTTTACGAACATCGATCGCCGTAATGCCGAGCTGAGCCATTTTTTTCGGGTTCAGCCAGATACGCATTGCGCTTTGTGCGTTACCGAACACGTCTGCGTCACCGACGCCGGGAACGCGTTTGATCGCATCCACCACGTTGAGGTTCACATAGTCGGCCAGCTGAATCGGCTTTAACGTACCGTTCGGAGAATAAAACGGCACAATCATCAGTGTTTCTTCACTGCGCTTACGGACGTTCACACCGTTCTGGCGAACGCTCTCGGGAAGTCGTCTTTCAGCAGAACGCACGCGGTTGTTGATTTCCAGCATCGCGTCATTCGGATTGGTACCGACTTCAAAAGTACAGGTAATACGAACCACTCCGTTTGAACGAATAGAGGTTTCGTAATAAAGCAGACCTTCAACGCCCGAGAGCTGATCCTCAATCGGAGCTGCTACGGTCTTAGCCAGAGTCTGAGCGTCTGCGCCTTCATAAGAAGTCGAGACGAATACAACCGGCGGCGTGATATCAGGGTACTGGCCCATCGGCAGGACACGTCCTGCGAGCAGACCCGCAATCACGATCAAAATCGACATGACAGATGCGAAAATCGGCCGCCGAATACAGAATTGAGAAAGCATTTCGGTTCACCTATCGCAAGTTATTTTTCAGTCGGCTTTGAAGCGGTTTTCTTGTCTTGGTTTAAGGCCACCTTGGCCTTGTCTCTGAGTTTCTGGATCTGATCAATGATCACAAGATCTCCGGATTTAAGGCCGGAGGTGATAATCCAATCTTTGCCTGACCAGCGACCCACCGTCACAGACTGAGCCCTCGCGACACCGTCTTTGTATAAATAGACGCTGTAAGTTCCGTCGGGCAGCTGGCGCACCGCTGATTGAGGAATCAGATAAACGCCCTTTTGCGTTCCGAGCGTTAAACGAATCGTGACGTATTGTCCCGGAAGAAGCTCAGAAGAACGTTCGATCTCGACACTCAGCGAACGAGTTCCTGTCTGAGGATCGATTTGAGTGGCGGCAAAGTTGATGCGTGCAGGAACTTCTACGCCGGTTTTCTCATGCACGACCTTCACAGGAGAGTCTTCAGTAATCGTAAAGCCGTGGAGATCGTTATCGCTTAGAGAAAAGCGGGCTTTGAGCTGGTCGTCCTGAGTAATGTCGGTTAAGGCCGAATTGTTGGCCGTTACCAGTGTTCCGGGATTGATTAAAGACCTTCCGGCGATTCCACTCACAGGAGCTTTGACGGAAGTGTAATCAAGCTGAATTTTGGTCTGCAGTGCTTTAGCTTTTGCTGCCGCCAGGTTTGCCTTACAAGATTCCAGGGTGCTAATGCGGTCGGAATATTCTTTCTCGCTGACCGCATTGACCTTGCGCAAAGATGCGAATCGCTTAGCTTCCCGTTCTGCCTGACGCAGTTCTACCTGTGCCTGAACAACCGAGGCTTCCGCGCTCTGATTGGCAGCATCAAAGGGCGCAGGATCAATCGTAAACAACACATCGCCCTGCTTTACGTTTTGTCCTTCTGCATAGTGTCGCTGCAGCACGGGACCGGTCACCTGAGGGTAAACAATCACCGCTTTTGAGCCTTCCGTCTGTCCGAAGACTTCGGCCACGTATGGCTGAGTCGTGGGCTCGGCTTTGAGCGTCGTTACTTTAACGGCTTGAACATTCTTCTTGGATGCTTCTTTATCGTTACATGCGGTTAAACAGGATATGAGGCCTAAAACGCATATAAGGCTGAGGGTTGTTCGTTTCAGCATGATGTGTTTGTATTTTTTTTCGTCGACAAATGTGAGAATACCTCAAACAAAGGCCTCCGCATAAGCAAAATCATGCGTCACGGTATTTGTCCTAAAGTCTACAAAAACGGAAAAGTTGCCTAAACCTTGCTCTTGAGCCGGAAATCGATCAACAACGGCTTTAGACATTTAGCGCGCTACTTTACCCATAATTAGGCTATTCTGAATCTAATTTAAACTGCAATCCTTTTTCACAATATTTAACGTCAAAGATAAAAAAATCCCGACTTCAACGCTTTGATCAAAATCGGGATGGTATTGCTAACTTGGAGACGAATTACTTGAAGAGCTTGCCGAGCTTTTCGAAGAAACTTTTTCTTTCCGGCGCGTGATGATCTTTCTTGCTGTGATTGATCGACGCATCGAACTGTCTCAGGATGTCCTTCTGTTCAGTCGTCATATTTACCGGAATCTCCACAGTGGTATGAACGTACAGGTCGCCCTTCTCAGCATTGCGAACACTACGGATGCCGTGGCCTCTCAAGCGGAAGGTCTTTCCGGACTGAGTCCCCTCGGGAATGCGCAATGTGGCTTTGCCCGTTAACGTCGGGACTTCGAGTTCACCTCCGAGCGCCGCCGTCACAAAACTCATGGGCATCTCCATGTGCAGATCCTGCCCGTCACGTTCAAAGATGTCATGGGGCTTGATGCGAATGCGAATGTAAAGATCGCCTGCGGGGCCGCCGTTTTGTCCGGGCGATCCGCGGTCGGGAATACGCATACGGTTGCCGTCATCCACACCGGCGGGAATCGTAATCTCGAGTTCTTTCTTCTCTTCCTGCATACCGGTGCCGTGGCACTTGTGGCAGGGATGAGGAATGTACTTGCCGGTTCCGTGGCAGCGCGGACAGGTCTGCTGAATCTGGAAGAAGCCGGCGCCGGCGCGGACATAACCGCTGCCGTGACAGGTCGGGCAGGTTTCTACCTTCGTGCCCTTTTCTGCACCGGATCCGCCGCAGGCTGTGCACTTGCTCCAGGAGGGAACCTTAATCTTTGTCTTGTAGCCTTCTGCGGCTTGTTCAAGCGTGATATCGAGGTCATAAATCAGATCTTCACCGCGGAACATCTGCTTATTCTGTCCGGAGCTGCGGGCGTGTCCTCCGCCGAAAATCTCGGAGAAAATATCGCCCATGTCGCCGAACTGAGAAGCATCAAAACCTCCGAACCCCCCGAATCCGCCGGCACCGGGGCCTCCGGCTCCGCCGTTGAACGCAGAACGGCCGTAACGGTCATAAGCCGCGCGCTTCTGCTCATCCTTCAGCACTTCATAGGCTTCGCCTACTTGTTTGAATTTTTCTTCGGCATGCTTGTCCCCTTTATTGCGGTCAGGGTGATACTTCATCGCCATACGGCGATAACCTTTCTTAATCTCTTCCTGAGTAGCAGTACGGGAGACTCCCAGTACCTCGTAATAATCAAAATCTACTTCGTCAGCCATTCTTTACGGAATTCGGTTATAGGGTAAAAACCCTTATTTTCGTCTCTTTATCTACGCCATGAGGCCGCAACCTTACGGAAGCGGCCTCATTGTCGTTAGCTACAGTCTAACAAGTTTCAGAATTAGACTTCTTTGAAGTCGGCATCGACGACATCGTCATCTTTCTTCTGAGACTTCGGAGCTTCCTGCTGAGCACCCGCCTGTGCCTGCTGCTGATTCAGCTTTTCGCCGATCTTCTGAGCAGCAGTCATCAAAGCGTCAGTACGTTTTGTGATCAGATCCTTGTCTTCGCCCTTAACGGCTTCTTCAAGGTCGTTAATCGCTGTTTCGCAGGCAGCGCGGTCAGCGCCGTCAACCTTTTCACCGAGGTCCTTCAGGGTCTTACGAACCTGATGGATGCTGGATTCGGCTGTGTTGCGAGCCTGAGCCAGTTCGGCACGGCGGCGGTCTTCTTCCTTGTTGGCTTCAGCATCGGCAACCATTCTTTCGACGTCGGCGTCGCTCAAACCGGAGTTAGCCTTAATCGTGATCTGGTTTTCCTTGCCTGTTGCCTTGTCCTTAGCAGAAACATGGAGAATACCGTTGGCGTCGATATCGAATGTCACTTCGATCTGCGGCAGTCCTCTCGGAGCCGGAGCGATGCCTTCAAGGTTGAATTCGCCAAGCAGTTTGTTGTCAGCTGCCATTTCACGCTCACCCTGATAAACCTTAATGGTTACGGCAGGCTGATTGTCTTCGGCAGTAGAGAACACCTGAGAGTGCTTTGTCGGGATCGTGGTGTTGCGCTTGATCATCGGGGTCATCACGCCGCCCAGGGTTTCGATACCGAGGGTAAGCGGTGTAACGTCGAGAAGAAGAACGTCGCTGCGGTCACCGGACAGAACGGCGCCCTGAATAGCAGCACCCATAGCAACTGCTTCATCCGGGTTCACGTCCTTACGCGGATCCTTCTTGAAGAAGTCCTTAACAGCTTCCTGAACAGCCGGCATACGTGTCTGACCGCCGACGAGGATGACGTCGGAGATATCTTCAACAGTAGCGTTGGCGTCCTTCAGGGCCTTGCGGCAAGGTTCGATCGTCCTTTCGATCAGATCTTCGCAGAGGCTTTCGAGCTTAGAACGTGTCAGTGTGATGTTCAGATGTTTCGGTCCTGTTGCATCAGCAGTGATGTAAGGCAGGTTGATTTCTGTTTCCTGACGGCTGGACAGTTCGATCTTGGCCTTTTCAGCGGCGTCTTTCAAACGCTGCAGAGCCAAAACGTCCTGGCTCAGGTCAATGCCTGTGTCTTTCTTGAATTCTTTGATGACGTAGTCAACGATTCTCTGGTCGAAGTCTTCGCCACCAAGGAATGTGTCACCGTTGGTAGACAGAACTTCAAACTGTTTTTCACCGTCAACATCGGCTAAGTCGATAATGGAGATATCGAATGTGCCGCCGCCCAAGTCATAGACAGCGATTTTACGGTCTCCCTTACCGCCTTTATCAAGACCGAAAGCCAAAGCAGCGGCTGTCGGTTCGTTAATGATACGGCGGACATCCAAACCGGCGATCTTACCGGCGTCCTTAGTAGCCTGACGCTGAGAGTCATTGAAGTAAGCCGGAACAGTAATAACGGCTTCCTTAACTTCTTCACCGAGGTAGTCTTCGGCGGTCTTCTTCATCTTACGAAGAATTTCAGCAGAAACCTGCTGCGGAGCCAGATCCTTGTCGCCGAGAACCTGAACCCAGGCGTCGCCGTTGGCAGCCTTGATAATCTTGTAAGGCATCAGTTTGATGTCTTTCTGAACTTCCTTGTCGTCATAGCGACGGCCGATCAAACGCTTGATCGCGAAAAGCGTGTTGGCAGGATTCGTAACAGCCTGACGTTTTGCAGGAGCGCCGACAAGCACTTCTTTTTCAAGATATGCAACGACGGAAGGTGTGGTGCGAGCACCTTCGCTGTTTTCGATCACGCGAACCTTGTCACCTTCAACGACCGCGACTGCGGAGTTTGTTGTACCAAGGTCAATACCAATAATTTTTGCCATTTTTGAATTTCCTCACTTGCCGGCAGAAGGGCTGCCTGCTGTTAAGTTTCTATATTGAGTCGTTTCCTGAAAAAACAAGTCTTATTGAGCGACTGCCACCATCGCCGGACGAAGAACTCGATCGGCAATTTTCCATCCGCGCTGAAACACTGTTGCGACGCAGCCCGGCTGGACTGCAGGATCTTTCACCATGGTTATCGCCTGCATTGTGTTGGGATCAAATTTGAGACCCACAGGGTTTTCACACTTCATCCCGTTATGCTCCAGTGCGCTCAGCAGTTGACGGTAGGTAATCTCAAGGCCTTCTTTGAGGGGCCCCTTTTCATTTGCAGACGCCTCAAGCGCCTTTTCCATACTGTCTACGACCGGCAGCATGGATTCTGCAAATTTTTCAATGCCGAATTTACGGGCTTTAGCAACATCTTCAGAAGCGCGGCGGCGGGTGTTATCTGCTTCGGCGACTGCTCTGACATAAAGGTCGTAGCTTTCCGCGGCCTTAGCCTGGGCCTTCGCTAATTCGGCAGATAAATCTAAGTCCGGGAGTTCCGGAGCATCTGCCGGAGCCTGTTGGGCTGCTTCGTCCTGAGGTGGGACGGTCTGTCCGTTCTTTAATTCGTTATCTTGCATTAACTGTCCTCAAGTTTTTTTCAGAAATCAGGATCCGATCTAACGGAGCCCTTTAATGGTTGATATGGGGTCGCCCGATCCTTTTTCAACCTTCGATGAACATCATTATGAGAACACCTCTCAGCTTCAGGAAGTAACGCCACCCGAATTAAGCAAATTAGGAAGTGAAGTTACGTAGCAAATTAAATGACCTAGCGGGAAAATACCCGCCTATTGGTTGAAATATAAAGGGTTTTCCCTTATTCGCCAAACTTAACGAAAAAGGTAACAAATTTATTCCGGCCAATGAAGCAGTTCTTCTTCGACAATCTTCTCAACTAGGGAAACCGACGCCTCTGAATCATTCAAACAAGGGATGTAATGGAAGACTTTGCCTCCGGCTTTAAACCAAGTTTCTTTGAGTTCCAGGCCGATCTCTTCAATCGTTTCCAAACAGTCGGTATGAAACCCCGGACAGATAACATCTAGCCGCTCCACGCCTTCTCGAGCTAAATGACGGGCCGTCTCATCGGAATAAGGTTTGAGCCATTCTTCCTTGCCAAAACGGGATTGGTAGGAAAGCACGACTTTAGAAGGATCTACGCCGAGCTCTTGAATCAGCAGATCGGTTGTCTCGCGAACTTGTTTCGGGTAAGGATCGCCTTCTTCGCAGTAGCGAACCGGCATGCCGTGGAAGGAGAGCATCAATCGGCCCTTCTTGCCAAGCGGGCCGACCTTTGCCCATTGATCGCGAATTTGATCGGCTAATGCCTTGATGTACAGCAGATGCGTGTGATAGTCGCGAATGAAGCGCACTTTTGGGTGGCTTTTCATTTGTTGCATTGCCTTTGAGACGGCATCGAAAACGGAAGCCGTCGTGGAAGACGAATACTGCGGATAGAGCGGAAGCACTAAGACACGGTCAAAACCGTGCTCATTGTGGATGGTTTTAAAGACTTCGACCTGTGAAGGATTGCCGTAACGCATGCCGACAAACACGTCTGCGTCGACGGCTTTTTGCTGAAAACGCTGCCGCAGCTTATCGGCAATGCGGTCGGTGTAGACCTTAAGAGGAGCGCCCTCTTTCATCCACACCTGAACGTAGCGCGCTGCGGACTTAGGACTGCGGCGAGGCAGGATGACCAAATTCAGCAGCGTCTGCCAAAAAATCGGATTTAAATCGACCACCCGTCGATCGGAAAGAAACTCCCGCAAGTAGGGTTTGAGCGCCGAAGCGGTCGGTTCGTCAGGGGAACCGAGGTTAATGAGGAGTACCGCAGTCTTCGGGCTCTTTTCTGTCATATCTACTTATCGGGAAAGAATTTCGTCTTGGACCGCTTTGGCGCGGCGGCTATGAAGATACCCGATAAGAAGCGCCACGGCAAGAGACATCCAGAACTTACCCAGAACCTGTCCGAAGATGAATTCAATAGAGCCGAATGCCAGAGAAAGGAAGATGGCGCTGTCGACCATGGAGCCGACCAAGCCGCTTGCCATAATGGCCCAAGCCGGCCATTTCTTACGCATCGGTGTGTAGACAACCAAGTCGGCCAGTTCGGAGAAGAAGAAGGCCATCACGGAAGCCAGGACCAGAGACGGTTCGGAGAAAAGTGCGGAAAGCGCTGCGCCGATGATGATGGCATACAGCGACCAGCGGACACCGAGTTTGGCCTGCAGTCCGTCACGAAGCACCAGAGCTACGCCGGCCATAAGCACGCCGCTCGGGGCCATGATACCGGGCCAGACAGGAATCAGACAGGGACCGTCAGCAGTACAAACCGTGCCGACATTCATCACCACCCAGTTCATCGCCGGGATGGTCAGAATAAAGAGGATAAAGTAGATGATTCCGACTGAATAGTCTTTGGTACTTCTTAAAGGCATTTCAACTCCGTTTCCGGCTGCACATACCGGGGGAAAATTAGAGACATCAGCGGCCGCGGAAACAGAAATCGAAGGTGCGTGTCGGCAGAAATCCGAGGCTTCCTTCGTTCGGTTTGCGAGGGAACCCGCAATGGCCGCCCTCAGCGGGATATTCTAACGTCACAAACTTGGAAACTTCTTGAATCATCGGTAAAACTTCGTTTCCCACGATCGGATCGTTCTTGGCATTAAGCACCAGTGTCGGCAATCGGATGCCGCCTAAATGGGGCTTGCTCGAGCATTTCGTCCAGTAGTCCATGTAGTCCTTGTAGCCGAAAATCGGTGCCGTAAAAAGATCGTCAAACTGCCAGAGCCAGCGAATCTTTTTGATTTTCTCGACATCTAACACGCCCGGGAAACGTTTGGCTTTTGCGAGTGCTTTTTTCTTCATCGTCGAGATGAAATTCAGGTCGTAAATCCGGCTGAATCCTTTGCGGATAACGTGGCTTGAACCCACCAAATCGAGGGGCGCGCAGACTGCAACGATGCCTGAAACCAGTTTTGCAGCGTCCTCGCCTCGGGTACCGGCCCAGAAGAGCAGATTGTTGGCGCCCAACGAGACGCCCATCGCATAGATCGGAGCTTCAGGGTAGAGCTCACGCAGCCGGGCAAACTCCCAGTCTAGCTCAGCCGCATCTGCGGCGTTATAGGCTCGAAGTTTTTTATTGGTGACACCGCCGCAGCCGCGGTAGTGAATCACCACGCCGCGCACACCCCCTTGGCCGCAGCGCGCCATCAGCGCACGGGCATAGTGACTGTTTGATGAGCCTTCCAATCCGTGGATGTGCACCATAATCGGCGCCTTCGGATCAATGGGTTCGGGCGTTGACCAGTCCACGGCAATGATGTCGTCATCCGGCGTATTCCAAATTTCACGGCGATAGATCACCTTGGCCTTCGGAAACAGTTCGGCAGGCACAATGGTTTGCAGGTGGCCGCCGGGCAGCCACCAAGGAGCACGGTATTCGGAAGCAGCGAGACTCATAGGCATAGCAGATTCAAACTGCTTTTTAGCTTAGGTCGCTTTTAGGTCCCCTGACCTTCGGACGGACCAAAAACGAGCGACCAGAGCGCGCGAACCTTTTGTGCCTCTTCCGCAAACTCTTCTTTGGGAACGCGGACCGGGACGCTCGGAGAGTTCAGGCGGAACTCGTGCTGAATACGGCGATATTTGCGATAAATCGCGGAGACCTCGAACGCCAGATCTTTCGGGATCAAGCCGGCATCAGAGACCATCTCCAGCATCTTGATGTTGCCGAAGTTATTGACAAGCTGCGGGAATTTAGAGGAGTACTGAAGCACAAGATACTGAACAATGAACTCCACATCCACCATGCCGCCCTCGTCATGCTTCACATCAAAAAGCTCCGTTTTGTTGGGGTGACCGTCGTGCATACGCTGGCGCATTTTGAGCACCTCGGCCTTCGTTTCCCCGGCGTTTCTCTCGCGACGGAGTATTTCGATGCGAATTTTTTCGAATTTGTCACCGATATCTCGGTCGCCGGCCGCATAGCGGGCTCGCGTTAGCGCCTGATGCTCCCAAAGCCAGGCGCCCGTGCCGTCTTCGTTTTTCTGATATTTCTCAAAGCTGTCGACGGAAGAGACCAGCATGCCGGATTCCCCGTTCGGGCGCAGACGCATATCGACGTCGAACAGGACGCCGGAGCCGGTTGTCGCTGTCAGCCAATTGATCAGTCGACGCGCGAAACGCATGTAGATCTTTTCTGCATCCTGAGCGTCATCTTCAAACAAGAAGACCAAATCCAGATCGCTCGCGTAGGCGAGCTCCTTACCGCCCAATTTGCCGTAAGCCACGATGGCAAACTTCGGACGCTCAATGTGACGTCCGGGAACCGTCTTCCACACTTCTTCCATGACGATTTCAAGCGTAGCATCCGCCAGAGCCGAGAGCTGGTCGGCCAATCGTTCCACCGTCAAGCGTCCGGCCATATCCGCTAAGAACAGGCGGAACAAACGGGCATGATGAACTTCGCGAATGAGGTTCATACGGGTTTCCTGATCGTCTTCCGGAATATCCGCAAGTCGCGCACGCGTACGCTCGATATAGAAAGAGAAATCCACCGGCGTGTAATCGTCGATCTGACTCAGCCGCTCATCCCAAAGTTCATCTAAGAGCAGCGGGTGGCGGTTCAGATATTCGGCTGCCCACTTACCGCTGCCCAATACGTCGCCCAAACGCTTCGCTGCAAGCGGGTACTGCAAAAGCAAGGAAACATAAGTCGGACGACCGGCAATGACTTCGTAGAACTTGATGTAGCGACGTAAGAGTTCTTCCCGAGAAATCAGTTTTAAGTGTTCAGGCTTGTTCTTACCCTCAACCGTATTTTTAACCAGCGTGATCATTCGCTGACGAGCCCCGGCGTTAATGAGCTTTAAAGCGCGCAGCGACATGAGATTAAGAATGAGCTGACCCAGCTCTTCGGTTTCTTTAAACCCGTTTCGTTCCAGCACTTTCGCCAAGCCGGGAAGCGCCCCCGGAGCACCGTTCTCCCAACCGAGCGGCCAATCCTCTTCGCTTACCTCTTCTTTGGTCTGGAAAATCTCATCAAAGCGCGCAGCTACGTACTCCGTCGAGAGCTCTAACTGCTTCTGCAGGTCTTCGACGGTAAAGCCCAGCATCTTCGCGATTCTTGTCCGATGCTCCGGATCGGCCGCAAAAAGCTGAGTCTGCTGATCGTTTTCGTACTGGAGGGCGTGCTCCATGTTGCGCAGGAACACATAAATCTTGGAGAGCATCTCGGCTTTGTCCTTTGCCAGGATGTTCTCGGAAGCGAGCGCCTGAAGTGCTTTCAGCGTGGAGCGCTCTCTTAAGAACGGGTTGCGGCCGCCGCGGATCACCTGGAATGTCTGAGCAATGAACTCGATTTCGCGAATGCCGCCGCGTCCGAGTTTGATGTTCTGACCTTCTTTCAGGCTCTCTAAGGCGCGTTTCTGCGTAGATAAACGAATCTTGGCGTGAAGATCGGTAAGCGAACTAATGGCGCCGAAGTCGAGATATTTACGGTAAACAAACGGACGAACGATATCGTTGATGTTCTTCTTTTGGATGTTGAAATCCTCTTCCGAAGCAAATACCGGGCCGTTGACGACACGACCCTTGAGCCATGCAAAGCGCTCCCAGTCGCGTCCCTGCGTCATTAGATATTCTTCAAGCATGTCGCTGGAGCCCACGATCGGTCCGGAATCTCCGTTGGGACGCAGGCGCATATCCACACGGAACACAAATCCTTCCCAAGTAATCTCTGAAAGGGCCGGTATAACTTTCTTTGCCAGCCGCTCGTAGAACTCCTGGTTGCTGATGATTTTGCGGACATTCGGGTATTCCGCCGTAGGGCCGCACTCTCCGTCGCAATCGTAGAAGAAAATAAGGTCGATATCGCTCGAGACATTCAGTTCACGACCTCCCAACTTGCCCATGCCGATCACAATCAGATCCTGGGGGACGCCGGTTTCTGAGCGCGGAACTCCGAATCGCTTCGCCAGCTCTTTGGCATACACGGAGACTGTGCGGTCGATCGTGATTTCCGCTAAATCGGACATGCTTGTGACAACTTCTTCTAAATTCGCCAATCCGGAAATGTCGCGTGCGACAAGGCTCATCATCACGTCACGGCGCAGACGACGCATTGCGCTTTTGAGCTGCTCTCCGTCTTCGATCCCGGCCAAGCGCTCACGCATTTTCTCGGGCGTCCAGGACATCTGAGTAATTTCCTGAACATAAGACCGAACTTTATCTTCATCTTCTCCGAACATGGCTCGGAGCGTGTTTTTGAAATAAGCTGAGACTTCTGGGACTTCCGAGAGAGAAACTCTGGGAACTTTAGGAAAGAGATCGGAGGATTGGAGTGCTGCAGACATATTGTTTTTGGAAGCTAAAAATGAGTCTATCTTCCAATATTAGAGTTTATTTATGGGAAATTGAGCGATACTTAGAAGATCAGAAAAAAGTTTAAGGATCCGCGAAATGACGGACAATTCCGAACAACAGACGTCAACCACACCAACAAAACCTAAAAAAGGCTTTTTCGGCTATGCCTGGAGGACCGTTCTTTGGTTCTTAGTCATCCTTTACTTTGCACTCGGCGCCGCATGGCTCGGAGCGCGCTACTGCCTTGCACCTTACCTGAACGACCATAAATCCAAGATCGAGAATAAGATATCTCAGGTCCTGGAGATCCCCGTTCAGTTCGGCTCTCTGGATACCGACTGGCAGGGACTTTCTCCGGAAATCACACTTAAAAACATCGAACTCGGAGAACCGGGCAAGGACCCGATTACGGCTGAATCTCTTACCGCAAAACTTTCGCTCAGTTCTTTAACAAACCTTACTCCGATCTTTGAATCTGTCACGTTAAACAACCCCAAAGTCGAAGTTCGGCGCCTGGCACCGATGTCCTTTTCCGTCTTGGGCAGGAAGGTCAACCTCAAAAAGCTCATGTCCGGTGAGACGGAGACTCAGGCGCTCACAACCAAACTGCCTTCCGATGTAATGGTTCTCCTCAAGCAGAAGTCTGTAGAAATTAAGGACGGCACGATTTTGGTTCATGATCAGAAAAGCGCCAAAACGCTTGAAGTTATTAACGTTAACGTCGGCTACAACGGCTCTTCAAGAGACAAACAGCTCGCCTTTACTCTGACGCTTCCGCCTGAAATTGCTTCTCCGATTACCGTTCGCGCGCTCTTTAAGACGCCGGCCCTTAATCCCTCGAAACTGGCCGACTGGGATGCAGAACTTTACGCTCAGACCGACTTCATTAACTTCGGTGAACTCGCCAAGTGGCTGCCTGACTTCTCCGTAAAGTACAAAGGCACCGGGTCTGGTTCTCTCTGGGCTAACTTTGTGAAATGGTCTCCTTCTTCCGCCAGCTTTATCGGCGCTCTTTCCCATGTAGATCTTCAGCTTCCAGAATTGGCGCCGCTACGCCTGAAATTCGTTAAAGGCAAGATCTCAGGAAACATGTCGGGCGAGGCTTACGCCCTTTCTACAGACAATTTCTCTTTTGAGTTGGAATCCGGGGAGACACTTCCGCCACTGGATATGAGTCTGAAGTTAGACCGAAGCGATGAGAACTTTACCGGCGGCTCTTTCAAAGCCAACGCTCTCGACTTTCAAGGTTTAACAGCCGTCCTCCCTTCGTTGCCGCTGCCAAAATCTTTCAAGGATTTTGTTGCCGAGCGGAAGCTCTCCGGATCGCTCGTTAATGTGGACTTAGATTGGCAGGGACTGCCAAGCGAACCCAAACATTACAACGGCAAACTTTCTCTGCGTAATTTCAGCTCTTTCGGGGCCTCCGGCAAAGACAATACCCAGTGGCTCCCGGGATTTATCAATCTCAGCGCCGACATTACCCTTAAAGACGGTGTGGGTACCACCGTACTCACAACAAAAGACGCGTCGGTAGCTCTTCCGGGATTATTCCCAGCAGCCGCTTTCCATTTCGACAGCATCGGAGGAACCGTGGTTTGGAATATCGTTAACGGCATTTCACTCGAGTTCAAGGACGTTCTGATTGAGAACGCCGATGCTGCGGTTAAGGTCAATGGGTCGTACACTAACGCCGACAACACTCCCCTCGGAACTGCAGACCTTAAAGCCGATGTTTTACGCGGAAACGTCCCTGCCGTTTGGAAATACATGCCGCTTGTTGTCGGCAACGACACAATCACCTGGCTGCGGTACGGCCTTTTAGAGGGCAAAGCCACCGGGGGCCAAGCCGCTCTTAAGGGGCCGCTCCATGAGTTCCCCTTCCATGAGTCTAAAGAACATCATTTCCTGGTGTCCGTTAATGCCGAGGACGTCCTTCTCGATGTCTATCCGAACATTCTGGACAATCCAAAGGCTTCTCCGAAACGCGGAGCAATTTGGCCGCTCTTTGAAAAAGTCGGCGGCGTAGTCAAATTTGAAGGCGACGGCATGGCCATTACTGCCGATCGCGGGACCTATAAAGGTGTACAGCTTACGCATGCACAAGTCGACATTCCCGCCTTCTCTGCGGATACCGTTTGGTTGGATGTAGACGCAGCGGCGTCCGGCGCCCTCCCCGGTTTCTTGTCTTACGTGAAGACTTCTCCAGTTGACGGCTACACCGGCGGTCTTTTCAAGAAGGCCGAGGGCACCGGCAACGGAGATCTGACTCTCAAACTGAAGATCCCGCTTGACGGTCCGGGTGAAGTTGCTGTTTCCGGCGCTTTTACGCTTAAAGATAATGCAGTTAAGTTCAATGATTTCTCGATTCCGGATTTGACTCATGCCATCGGCGTCGTGAACTTCAATGACAAAGGTGCTTCGAGCACGGGCATTACCGCCGATTGTTTCGGCAATGCCGTAAAAGCGACGCTCGACACCGACGATAAGGGCAATATTAAGGTTTCTGCTTCCGGAACCATCGCCGCTAAAGCATTGCCGCAGGTTATTCCGGTTCCGATGCTTGCCAAAGCCGCAGACAAATATCTGAGCGGCAAGACGCCCTTTACAGTCAATGTAACCGTCGGCCCAAAGGTCACGGTGAACGTTAAAAGCTCGCTTTCCGGCTTGGAGAGCAAGCTGCCGCCTCCTATGGAAAAACCGGCATCTTTGTCTGCACCTCTGGACCTCAATATCGTCACAGACAACAAGGCCACGGATCTCAGAATCATGATAGAGGGATTCCTGAGTTCGGAATTTATCCTGCAGAATAATGACATCAAACGTGCTGCCATCGGCAACCGCAGTCTGCCGACATTGCCGTCTCACGGCTATGCGATCTCCTTGAAGGCGCCGCTGGTTTCGGCGAAGGCCTGGCAGGCGGTCTTTGATCATCTAAAAGTGGATGCCAAACCGTCCGGAACCGTTGTCCTGCCGGATATTGCCTTCCTCAAGGCTAACATTGACGAACTGCTGATCGACAATTTCAATCAAACGAACTTCTCGCTCTTAGGGCGACCCGTCGGGAACTCTCTGCTGATCGCAATCAACAGCAATCAGATGAATGCCAATCTGGAATGGAAGAAGGCTCAAAACGGCAAGGAACCCGAGCTCATCGCGCATATTTCCAAACTCTTCATCCCGAGCTCTGCAAGAGACGCCGCAGAAAAATCCAAGCCGGTTCAAATTCAAGGCGGCTGGCCCGCAATCAATGCGGTTATCGATGATTTAACCTACGGCAATATGCGTTTAGGCAAGCTGGAACTGGTTGCACGCAACACTCCGTCAACAAAAGGACAGCTCTGGAAAATTACAAAGCTGAATCTTTCCAACAGCGCTGCGCAGCTGCGCTCATCCGGCAGCTGGCTGAAAGGTTTCGACGGCGGCAACGAAACGAATCTTTTAATCAATACCAATATCAATAACCTCGGCGCCCTGCTGAATCGCCTGGATATGCAGAATCTGGTCAAGTCCGGCAACGGTTCGATCAACGGTAATTTATCCTGGGTCGGCACTCCCCTCGGCTTTAACACCGAGAGCTTCGACGGAGAACTGAATATCGATCTGAAGAGAGGCGAAATTCTCAAGATCCAACCGGGCCCGGCTGCCAAACTATTGTCTCTGCTGACACTGCAGTCTTTAACACGCTACCTGACCCTTGACTTCCGAGACTTCTACTCCTCTGGCTTCAACTTCTCTACCATCCGCGGTAACGCGGTGCTGGAAGACGGCCTCATGAACATCAAAGATCTGACGATGATCGGAGGGAGCGCGACCGTTGTTATTAACGGCAACGTCAACACTCAGAAAGAAACGGAGAATCTGCACCTATTGGTTCTGCCAGACATCAATGCGGCAGGAGCGTCTGTGGCTCTCGCGGTTGCAAACCCGATCGTCGGCATCGGCAGTTTCCTGGCCCAATTGATTTTCAAAGATCCCTTGAGTAAGCTTTTCTCCTTCGAATATCAAGTGACCGGCACTTGGTCAGATCCGGTCGTTTCCAAGATTAAACGTTAAGAACCATGTTACGTATTGCCACCTGCCAGATGACATCCGGACCGGATCTCGGGGCCAATCTCCAGATCGCCGAATCTCTCATTCGTAAAGCTGCCCGGGAAGGGGCCAACCTCGCTCTGCTTCCGGAAATGTTTACGATCATGAGCAATGATCCGAAAGATGTTCTTCATGCAGCCGAACGCTATCAGGACGGCCCGGTACAGAAGATCATGGCGGGGCTCGCTAAATCATTAGGCATTTGGGTTGCCGCCGGTACGATTCCTCTTCAATCCGATGATGAACACCGCGTCACCAACACCATGCTGGTGTATGACGCATTCGGCCAGGAAGCCGCAAGGTACGACAAGATTCATCTATTTTCGTATGAGGGCCAGCAGGAGCGTTACGACGAGTCCGAACTTTACGTCGGCGGCCATAAGACGGTTTCTTTTAACTATCCGTTAGAAAACGGCCTAGACATTCATATTGGCCTCGCCGTTTGCTATGACCTGCGTTTCCCGCAGCTTTTTCGTCGTCAAACCGGCGTCGACTGTTTTCTGCTCCCTGCCGCTTTTACAACTAATACGGGGAAAGCCCATTGGGAAGTTCTTCTTCGTGCCCGTGCGATAGAAAACCTTAGTTATGTGGTAGCCGCAGCTCAAGCGGGACGCTCTTCCTGCGGCCGAGCTTTCTGGGGGCACTCCTGTGCTGTCGACCCATGGGGGACCGTTGTCGGATCTCTTAACGGGCATGAAACGGGCGTTTGCTTCACTGACGTTGATCCGGCTTTCCTTCGTCAGGTCAGAGCACTTTTGCCTGCCCTGAATAATCGCGTGAAATATGAATAACAACACTTCTGCCGCTATCGAAACCCTTCTCTACCGCAACGGTCTTTCTGAAAAAGACATTCAGGACGCCTTTGCGCTTTTCAGCGGTTACAACATTGACTACGCTGATTTCTACTTCCAGCGCTCTGTTTCAGAAGGCTATGTGCTTGAAGAAAGCATCGTTAAGACAGGTCATTACAACACGGACATGGGCGTTGGCGTTCGGGCCGTCTGCGGTGAGAAATCGGCTCTCGCCTACTCAGAAGAAATCTCCCGTGACTCTTTATTTGAGGCGGTCAGAACCGTACGAGCTATTGCGCAGGCTACTAACAATCAAATTACAGTCAATGTCACACCTAAGGACGGTCCGAAAGTTCTTTACCGTGCTGTTGATCCGATTGAAGCGGCAGACACTGACGCCAAGATCAAACTGCTTCAGTCCTTAGATAAACACGCCCGCAGCCGGTCTTCTTTCGTCACTCAAGTGACGACTTCCGTCGGCGCCTCGCATGACACGATTTTGATCGCCAAAATGGACGGCACTTTAATCGGCGACGTGCGCCCGCTGGTACGTGTGAACTTAGGCGTTATCGCTGAAAAGGACGGCAAAAAAGAACAAGGTCAAGCCGGAGGCGGCGGAAGATTTTCGTTAGATCGTTATAACGAGGAAATTATTGAGCAGTATGCCCGAGAGGCCGTCGATGCCGCAGTGCGCAACTTAGATGCGCGGCCGGCTCCGGCCGGCAGCCTCCCCGTCGTCTTGGGGAACGGCTGGCCCGGCGTATTGATTCATGAGGCAGTCGGACACGGCTTGGAAGCTGACTTTATTCGAAAGGGAACGAGCGTCTTTACCGACAAGATCGGTCAAAGAGTAGCCTCTCCGCTGGTCACGGTCGTTGACGACGGCACCATTGCCGGACGCCGAGGATCCCTGACCATCGATGACGAGGGCAACGAAACGCACTGCACCACGCTTATCGACGAAGGCATTCTTCGCGGCTTCATGCACGATGAGACCAGCGCTCGCCTCATGAAGCAAAAGACGACCGGCAATGGGCGCCGAGAGAGTTTTGCTTATCTGCCGATGCCTCGAATGACCAACACTTATTTGCTTCAGGGCGAATCCGATCCTCAGGAAATCATTTCTTCCGTGGACTACGGCATTTATGCGTCCAACTTCGGAGGGGGCCAGGTCGACATCACGAACGGCAACTTCGTTTTCAGCATGAGTGAGGCGTGGCTGATCGAAAAGGGCAAGCTAACCGACCCAATCAAGGGCGCCACACTAACCGGCAACGGCGCAGATGCTTTGACAAAAATCGTCATGGTCGGCAATGATCTTGAATTAGACAGAGGCTGCGGTACCTGCGGAAAGAATGGTCAGCAGGTTCCAACCGGTGTCGGCATGCCGACACTCCGCATTGACGGACTCACCGTCGGCGGCACTGCTAACTGATACAGCCGATTCAGGAGATTGTTTGCAGACAACGAGACATTCTGACTTCGGAACCACAATCCGAAGTCAAAAGATATTCTCGTTTTGTCCTCTTTTTCATGCACCCAATTAGGCGCAGAATCGGGAAAAAACCTCAACCTCAAGTCTGCAGCTGTCAACTACCTCGGCCTGACGGCCGAGGCTTGAGAAAGCCTCTAGTTGACTAGCCTCAGTCCGTCGTTTTGGGGACTACGTTGGTTGGGAATCTATAGGCACCGCGGGATGCAGAGCCTAGTCTCGCGCTCTGCGGCCGATGGTTAAAAGCTCTGAGAGGTAGGAGCGGTGCTGTCGGCTTGAAACCCCTTCCAACATTGGCGAAGGATCACAACCGGTTGAAAGACCGAGGAGACAAACTTGCGAGTATTTGTGTGGAACAAACGCAGAAAACCGCTGATGCCTTGTTCACCGGCAAAAGCGCGGCTTCTGCTTAAAGAGAAGAAAGCTATTGTGAAGAGGCGAACGCCTTTCACTATTCAGCTGACGATTGCAACGGGTGAGTCCAAACAGCCGGTGAGTCTGGGCGTTGATGCCGGATACAAACATGTCGGCTTTTCCGCATCAACGGAAAAGGCTGAACTTTATGCATCAGAAGTCGAACTGCGGCAGGACGTCTCTGATCTGCTCTCTGCTCGTCGTGCGTTGCGGCAGTCTCGTCGTAACCGCAAAACGCGCTACCGCGCACCGAGGTTCGACAACCGCATCCGCACCAAACGCAAAAGCTGGCTTGCACCGTCGGTTGAAAACCGAATCAACGCGCACTTGTCACGCATAGAAGCGGTTCTTCGACTGCTGCCGGTCACGAAGATCACGGTGGAAACGGCTTCCTTCGACATGCAGCTGCTGAAGAATCCCGACATTTCAGGGAAAGAATACCAGGAGGGAGAACAGCTCGGCTTCTGGAACGTCCGCGAGTATGTTCTTTTCAGAGACGGGCACGTCTGTCAGCACTGTCACGGCAGATCGAAAGACCCGGTGCTCAATGTTCATCACTTGGAAAGCAGACGTACCGGCGGAGATTCGCCCGGCAACCTGATTACGCTTTGTGAGACGTGCCATAAGGCGCTCCACCGCAGCGAAATCACGCTGAAGACAAAGCGCGGACAATCGTTCCGTGCGGAAGCCTACATGGGACTTATGCGCTGGGAGGTTTTGAACCGCCTCAAGACATCGCATCCGGGGCTGGAAGTGCACAACACCTACGGCTATCGAACCAAGTACACACGAATCGTGAACGGCATCGACAAGTCGCATTGTGCGGACGCTTTCTGCATCGCCGGTAATCTCGGCGCCGAAAGGCTCGGCGAATTCTTCTTCCAGAAGCAGACGCGTCGGAACAACCGGCAGATTCATAAGCTTTCCATCCTCAAAGGCGACATTCGAAAGCGCAATCAGGCGCCCTTTGAGGTCAATGGCTTCCGTCTTTTTGACAAAGTTGCCTGCAAGGGAGAAGAAGGTTTCATTTTCGGCCGTCGATCATCCGGGTTCTTTGATGTTCGAAAGCTTGACGGAACCTGCATTTCGGCAGGCATCAGCTACAAGAAGCTGCATCTGCTGGAAAAGAGACGAACCTATTTAACAGAAATTCGAAAGGAGGAGGCGCTTCCTCCCCTGCCTGAAGGCAGCGGTCTCCGCGCCTAAATGTGATGAACAAACTCCTCGTCGGCCTCTGTGCCTCAATCTGTCTCTTATCTCTGGCAACGGACGCTCAGGCAGTCCGTCTCGGCGGAAGAACCACCATTCGTCCGCATCGATCCTACACCCCGCCTCCGAGAACATACCGACCTACTCCGGCGAACCCTGCGATTCGCGGCTTCAATGCTCGCCAAAACGCCGCGTCTACCGGCTCGAATATTCCGGTTCCGCTCTTTATCCCGCCGATCATTGCCGGGCACAATACGACGCAAATCACGGATGACATGTACCTCATCAAAACAGGCATGCGTAAACAAGGCGACAAACTGCAGTTTTGGACGCTTCAAAATCACAGTTACACACCTGACTCGAAGTCTGCAAAGGTCCAGTTCAGCATGGACTGCTTGGCAAAAATCTACTCTCCGATTGCACTTGCCACCTACCCCGAATTAGACGGCAAAGGCAAGCAGATTAAATCCACGACCTTTGATCCGAAGTTCAGACCGATTAGGGAGAAGAGCGCGATGGACCGCCTGCACAGCCTCCTGTGTCCAAAACCTGCTCCACAGCAGCCTTAATGCCTGAACAGCACAATATCTTCCGTTCTTCCGGCGGCTCCCCTTTGAGCCGCTTATTTTTATCGATAAAATTCAAAGCTCTAATCAAAATATTCGATAAAAATGTTCTCCGAGGCAGTCAAAAACAAGCTCAGCTGCGCAGCTTTCTTTTTCCTTCCCGGCCTTTCCTACAGCCTGGTTACTTCTCGCATGCCAGCGATCAAAGAAAGTGCCCAGATTGACGATTTACAACTTGGCATCGCTCTTTTCTGCCTCGGAATCGCGGGCTGCATCGGACTGTTTTTCTCTTCCAGACTCGTCCGTCTTCTTAAAGATCGACCAACTATTGCCGCCGGCGCCTCACTCAGTACTATCGGACTTGTGATCGCTGGCTACGCAAATTCTTTCGCCTCATTAGTTTCAGGCTTTGCAGCCATCGGTTTTGGCATCGGTCTAACTGATGCTCTGATGAATGCTCAAGGCATGTTCTACGAGCGTCTATACAAAACGAGATCGATGAATTTGTTTCATGCCTTCTTTAGCTTAGGCGGCATCGTCGGTTCTTTGACTGCTTCCCTTTGTGCCTACCTCGACCTTTCGCCGCTTTTCAGCTTTTTAGTCTTGGTCGTTCCTTGGACTGTCGTTTGTTTGTTCGGCTGTCGGTATCTTCAGGAAGAGGATCGGCAGGTGGCAAGCTCTGAGACTTCCAGAGTAAATACGACAAAACGAGCCTACCCGCTCATCCTCATTTGTTTCGGCTTACTAAGTTGGCTGGCTTACGACATTGAAGGCAGCGTGGCCGAGTGGGGCTCGGTTTACATGGTCAGTTCAAAGGAATCAGACCAAGCTGTTGCCGCCCTGGTGTACGGATTGTTCTCAGGAACCATTTTCATCGTTCGACTCTTCGGAGACAAACTTCGAGAAAGCGTGGGGGATTTTCGCTTGTTGCCTATTTGCTCTCTGATTGTTTTTTGCGGAATGTCGTTCGTACTTTCGTCCGCGGGTCCTGCAACAGCGCTTTGCGGCTACGTTGTTATGGGACTTGGACTCGCGCCTGTCGTCCCGACAATATTCAGTCTCGCCGGAAAATGCAAAGGAATTACAGCTTCCGAAGCCAGCAGTTTCATCGCCATCGTCGCTTATGGGGGTCTGTTGGTCGTACCTCCGACGCTTGGATGGATCGCCTCTCATTCATCGCTCGGAACTGCCTTGTGCTTGGTGTTGGTTTTCTGTGCATTGGCTTTTGTGATCTCATTGATTCTTCCGCGCTTGAAAGACCAACTGAATCTCAGCGGCTCATTGGAGCCGTAAATTCTTCATTGATATTGCGTTAATTGTTTCTTGCAGAAATTGCTTTAGAGATCTTCAAAAGGTTGAGTCTTAAGTTCGGCTACTTTCTCCCCCATCCTTTTTCTTGTTAAAACAGACATTTCTTTGAATTTGTACGTCTCTATTGAAAATTGAGAAGTACATCTATGCCCCTGTCCGCCCAATCTGCGATCAACATGCACCTCGGCATTGGAGGCATAATTACCAAATTAGGTATTGAAAAACGAAGAAACGTGAAACACGCATTTAAGTTCATGACACCGATGGTGTGGCTGACTCGTCTGTTGGTCGGCGCATATCCTCAGTGGATCGGGTGCAAACCTGAAAAAATTCAGAGAATTTATTTTGCCAATCACTCGAGCCACCTCGACACCATTGTGATTTGGTCTGCTCTCCCTCGCTCTTTGCGTCCGCTTACCCGACCAGTTGCTGCTCGTGATTACTGGCAAAGCGGAATTCGCCGCAGAATTGCCGTTGACGAGTTAAACGTCGTTCTTGTCGACCGGCGCCGGACGGAAAACTCCGATCCTTTGGATCCGATGCGTCAGGCTCTTCGCGAAGGCTCCTCTCTGATTATCTTTCCGGAAGGCACGCGCTCTCCCCAGCCGCTTCCCGGGCCGTTCAAGAGCGGTATTTGGCGTTTGATGAGAGAATTTCCCGAAGTTGAACTCATCCCCGTTTATTTGGAAAATCTGCACCGCTCCATGCCGAAAGGTGCCCTTCTGCCCGTTCCGACTATGTGCTCCGTAAGATTCGGTGCACCTCTGCCGCACTCTATCGACGACTCTAAAGAAGAGTTCTTAGAAAGAGCTAGAACGGCCGTTATCAGTTTAGCCAGGGAGCTCTAATATGCGTTTAGGATTTTCCACTCAAGAAGCCTACTTCACGATTCTGGGTGTTCTTATTGTTCTCTCTGCCATTGGTACGATTATCGGCAACTGGCTGGTCTCCCGCGCCCAAGGAAACGAAACTCGACTCAACAATCTTCGCGTTGTTAACTCCCGCGTCCGTGCCTCTTGGCCCCTGCTGATCGTTTTTGCGATTGCTTTCTGTCTTGGTGAGGCCGCGCTCCTCATCTTCTTCGCGTTTGCTTCATTCTTTGCTCTGCGCGAATTTATTGCACTGACTCCGACCCGGCGCCATGACCACGTCATCTTGATCATTGCGTTTTATATCGCAATCCCCGTTCAGTACATTCTTCTGGGATACGAAGAGATCGGACTCTTTTCTCTGTTTATCCCAGTCTACTTATTCCTGACACTGCCGGTCGTTATGGCCTTGGCCAAAGATACCGACCGCTTCTTGGACCGTGTTGCTAAGGTTCAGTGGGGCATTATGCTGGCCATTTTCTGCGTCAGCCACGCTCCTGCGATTGCTACATTGAACCTCACAAGATTTAATTCCAGTGGTTTGCTGCTGATGCTTTACTTCCTGCTGGTTCTCTATTTTGCGGACCTGTTCCAAATCATGGCATCCGCCATCTGGGGCGGCAAACCGACTTGGAGTAATCAGTACAAGACATACAAAGGCATCATTATCGGAAGCATCGGAGCTTTGATCATGGGCTCTGCACTTTTCTGGATGACTCCCTTTCGTGCTTGGCAGGCACCTCTAATGTCCCTGTTGATTATTGTCTCGGGAACGCTAGGCGCTCTGGTCATGTCCTCGGTTAAGCGCTCTTTAGGAGCAGTTCGCTTGGATACCAGCATGATGCTGACTCGTGGGGCGTTGGACAGAATGGAAATGCTGTTCTTCTCAGCGCCTGTTTTCTATCACTCAACGATCTTTCTTTTCATGAGCAAGTAATTTCTGAAAGAAATTTCGTTAGAAAGAGAAAAATACGGTAAATTATTCCTCAGTACCTTTTTACTAGCAAGTATCAAAAGATGTTCGCTTCTAAGTTTTACTTTTACGGCTTTTACTTTCCGTCCGCGGCGGAAGGTAGGGCTGTGACGGCTTGCATCTAAGATCACACAACACTACTTAACCGCCGCTCCTTCGGGACTCGGCGGTTTTTTATAGCCTCAATCCCGACAGGCGCCATAATGGAGAACCATAATGCCTTACACAACTGACGACCTAAGAATTAAAGAAATCAGAGAACTCACTCCGCCGTCTTACCTCATTCGCGAATTTCCTTGCGGACAACTCGCATCTTCAACCGTACACATTGCCCGTCACTCTGCTCATGACATCATTCACGGCAAAGACGACCGGCTCCTTGTCATCGTCGGACCCTGCTCAATCCATGATCCGGTTGCCGCCGAAGAATATGCAGAAAAACTCTCTGAACTCCGCCGTCATTTTGCTGATGACCTTGAAATCATCATGCGGGTCTATTTCGAAAAGCCTCGCACTACTATCGGCTGGAAAGGTTTAATCAATGATCCGGACCTGGACTGTAGCTTCCATATCAACCACGGCCTTCGCTTGGCCCGTGAGCTCCTCTTAACGATTAACGAACTGGGTGTTCCGGCCGGTACCGAATATCTAGATATGATCACGCCGCAGTACATCGCGGACCTGATTTCATGGGGTGCAATCGGAGCACGAACCACAGAAAGCCAAGTGCATCGTGAATTAGCCAGCGGCCTTTCCTGCCCTGTCGGATTCAAAAACGGCACTGACGGCAACGTCAAAATCGCCATCGACGCAATCAAAGCTGCCGCAAACGAACATGTCTTCCTTTCTGTCACCAAGGGCGGTCACTCCGCCATTGTCGTTACCGGCGGTAATGAAGACTGCCACGTTATTCTTCGCGGCGGTAAAGCCCCGAATTACGATGCTGAAAGCGTAGCCAAGGTTTGCGAAGCTCTGAAAGCAGCGGGACTTCCGCCCTCCGTCATGATTGACGCCAGCCACTCCAACAGTCACAAGAAGCACAAAGAGCAGATCGATGTCGTTGACAATATCTGCAAGCAGATCGGGGACGGAAGCTACAACATCATGGGCGTCATGATTGAATCCAATCTTGTTGAAGGCAACCAGCCTCTCGTTAAAGGTAAGGAAAAAGAGCTGAAGTACGGTCAGTCCATTACTGACGCCTGTATCGGCTGGGATGATACGGTCAAAGTCATTACATCGCTGGCCCACGCTGTACGCGATCGCCGAGAAAGAAATCGCTAATCGAGTTGTAGATGAAACCGCCGTAAAGATCGCTAAATCCTCACGGCGGTTTTTATTTGATCTTCAGAAAGTTAACTGACTTTCAAACCGGATTACTTGATGCCGACTATCATCGGGATCAGGTTCTGGTAGAAGCGCAAAGCGATTCCAATCACCTCTTCGTCAAAGTCGAAGAGTCTCTGATGGTGACCGGCAGATGTCCGGCAGCCGAACACAACGAAGGTACCCTTACCGCCGTGCTGCTGGACTCTACGAAGCATGATCGTGCAGTCCTCACTGCCTAACTTCAAGCCGAGCGGTCTGGCGAGTTCTTCGGTCGTCACATTTCTTGCGGCGATATAAGCAAGTTCGATGGCTTCCTGGTCCGGCTTGAATTCAGTAGCTTCGCCGGCTTTAACGATATCGACTTGACAGTCGTACATATCGGCAGAAGCCTTAATCTTACGGATTGCCTGATCACGCATGTAAGCGTTGAGTTCTTCGGTTTCACCGCGGACTTCAAGCTGCATGAAAGCGTTCGGAGCAACCACGTTGCGACCCTGGCCGGCAACTAACGTTCCGACGTTCAAAGCAGTCACTTCTCCGATCGGGCGAGTAATGCCGTGAATTGCCAATGCAGCAGCTGCGCCGGCTAAGAGGGCATTCTTACCTTTCTGAGGATCGGCGCCGGAGTGGGCGGCAAGACCCGTGAATGTGGCATCCAATTTGGTGGAAGCCAAGAAAACGCCGGGTTCCGGAGAAATTGTACCTGTCGGCAAGTTAAAGCCGAGGTGGTTTCCGAAGAAGAAATCGACGTCATCGAAAATACCGGTTTCGGTCATTGGGCGTGCACCGCGAACACCTTCTTCAGCGGGCTGGAAGACGACTTTGATGGTTCCGCAGAACTGATCCAGGTTTTCCTGAATCCAGTTGCAGACAGCGATACCCATCGTTGTATGGCCGTCGTGGCCGCAGGAGTGCATATGGCCCGGATTTGTACTTGCCCAGCCTTCATCAAACGGACGGTGACCGGCTTCGTGAGCTTCATCAACGTCAACGCAGTCCATGTCGAAACGAATTGCCAGAACAGGGCCGGGACGACCAGTTTCGAAAATAGCGGCGACACCGGTGTAGTCCTGCATGGATTCGATAAATTCCGGCGGGACCCCTTTATCTAAAGCTGCTTTTTTAGCTTCTTCAACTTTGGCAGGGTTGCGGCCTGCAACAAACTCGGGATTGATAACCTGACGGCCATAGATCGGATCCAAACCGAAGCTGCGGAGCTTTTCGACGATCTTGTGGGTCGTAACAAATTCGCACCAGCCGGTTTCGGGATAGGAATGGAGTTCACGACGGAACTTAATCAACTCGTTTTCAGTAAGCAACTTTATTCTCCTTGTTACCGTTCAAATAATCTGATCATTATCGCCGATCTTTAAGTTTGTGTAGAGAGGGGGAAGTTCTTAGTGAACCCGCAGGATTTTTGTGACTGGCCTTTATCTCAAAGAGAAACCGTTGAAAAGTTGCGTCAATTAAATTCGCGATCCTGAATAGACTGAAAAAACAAGAAGTTATTCGGAAATCCCTTTATGAACTATACATACGCTTTTAGCATAATAGGCTGTCGCGTGTATATCACCGATGATGAATACGCTAAAAATCGTTTTAAATATCTAGCCCTGCGCTGCCCTGCAGTTTTTCTCAGGTTCGAACACTCCGCATACGAGAACCTCGTCGAAAATTTTTTGAAAGAGACCGAATCTTCATTAAAAAGTGGCAAATCGGCTCTTTCAAAATCGCTTATCCAGAAAGTTTAGCTTTGTTTTTATTTGACTGGGTCGAATTCTTAAGTCACGACTTTTCAAGCCCGAATTTCTTAATCTTCAACGATCCCCGCCGATGCACGTTTCTTCGACTCCGTTCTTTTACCATAGCAAGATGAAAAACTTCATTTACGGATATCCTGAGCAAGGCTTTCGCCTCTGTCCGGTTAAGCTAATCACTCTCGATGCCGATCCACACCGAGACGACACTGAATTGATACTTTCTTCACAAGCGCTAGCCGAACGCTCTTGGACTGAAGATGATTTGATCAGAACTTTGCTCGGCCTAGATAGCCGTGATGAAATTCAGATTTCTCTGTAATTTTCATCTGCAACCGCTTTAAACACCAAAACGCCCCAACGGGCGTTTTGGTGAATCAACTGTAGATCTTATTACTTCGTCATGTAGTTAGCAGCATTCGCTCCGGCAATACGGCCGAAAGTAATGATGTCGGCCACAGCGTTTCCGCCGATGCGGTTACCGCCGTGAACACCGCCAGTCACTTCACCGGCAGCATAGAGACCGGGAATCGGTTTAGCTGTTACGCCGATCACTTCTGCGTTCTTGTTGATTCTCACGCCGCCCATAGTGTGGTGAATAGCCGGAGTGATCTGAACAGCGTACATAGGCCAGACATTGTTGGCTACGACCATCTCAGGGCGCCCGAAAGCCTCGTCTTTTTTGGTCTCAAAGGCTTTTTGATACTGATCCATTGTAGCCTTAAGATTCTTGGCAGGTACGCCCATAGCCTTAGCTAATTCGTCAACATTCTTGCCGGAAACCATCAAACCCTGAGAAACATAACCGGCAGCCAGCTTGTTGGATTTAACCAGCTTGTCGTCGATCAGAAGCCACGCTTTTCCTGTCGGCTGGGCTAGAACAGCAGCGGCAACAACATCGCGCGGCTGAAGTTCATTGACAAAGCGATTGCCTTCATTGTTGACGAGGTACCCGCCGCGAGCTCTCATGGATTCAGAAATCAGAATGCCTTTAACAGGAACAACGGTCGGGTGGGCTTGAATCTCTCTCAAATCAACGAAAGTTGCACCAACGCCTTTGGCCAAGTCTAAACCTTCACCCAATGCACCCGGTTGGTTCGTTGTAGCAAAACCTTTGTATTCCGGCCTTAAAGAAGAAATCAGCTTGGCATTTGCGCCGAATCCGCCGGTTGCCAGAACAACAGCCTTGGCATCAATCGTGTAATCTTTCTTATCTTTGCCTTTTGTTTCAACCTTCACGCCGGAGATCTTGCCGTCTTTGGTCAAAAGCTCTGTGACCTGGTTAAGCGGACGAATTTCTATCGTCGGAATCTTCTTAGCTGTACCGTAAAGAACCTTCATCACAGACTGTCCGACTGCAGAACCGTCACAAGGTCCGTGACCACGGGCAGCTGTCTGTCCGCCGCCGCGGCCCATACGATGGCAGAAAGGAGCGCCTAAGGAGAGGAGCCAAGCTTCGGCGTCTTTGGCGTTCTCGGCTAGAGTCAGCGTCAGCTCAGGATTGTTGAGATAATGGCCGCCTTTCTGAGCATCCATACTCATACGCATAGCGGAATCGTTCATGATGCCGTGTTCAAGCTGTTGAAGCGTGCCTGCGGCATTCATACCACCCTCACTGCGGAGCGTATTTCCGCCGATGATCGGCATTTTTTCAAGAACAATAACTTTCTTGCCTTGCTGAGCGGCCATGATGGCGGCAGAGAGGCCGGCGCCGCCGGAACCGACGACAACAAGATCAGTTTCTTCAGCATTAACAATGCCGAGGGCCAGTGCAGAAACGAGTGCGATGCAGAGCTTCTTCATTTTTATCTCCTTAGTAGATATGAAATTCGTTAATTGAATTTTTGCGCATCGCAGTACTTAAGTACCCTGACAAATATCAAAAAAGAGCGTTTTCTTCGATGTGAGAGAGTAATCTCACTAATTCCGAAACTGTTTGTACCCCTAATTTATGGAGTCCTTTTTGACGATGAACCTCAATTGTTCTCGGTGAAAGTCCGAGGCGCTCGCTGACTTCTTTGTTAATCAGCCCTTTCGCAATCAGCGATAAGATTTGTTTTTCCCGAGAAGTCAGTGTCTGAAATCTCTTCTTTTCTTCCTCCTCCGAAATCGTCCAGCCTCTGTGAGTTTCGTCATATCGAACTGCTTTTGCCACGGCTGACAGAAGTCTCTCCTCGTTAATCGGCTTTTGAATGAAGTCGATGGCGCCGTCCTTCATCGCCTGGACGGCCATGTCCACATCGCCATGCCCTGTCAGAAAAATCACCGGAACCTCGTACTTTCTTTCACGCAGTCGATGGTACAGCTCCAGTCCGTTCATCTCCGGCATAGCGACATCAAGAATGAGACAGCCGATGAGAGAGGGTCGGTCTTCAACTAAAAATTCAGAGCCTTTCTCATAGGCCTCGACCGTCCATCCCTCGGACTCAAGGAGGAACTTCAGCGCTTTTCGGACGACTGCTTCATCGTCCACTATGCGAATAATCGGATTCGATATTGTCATTGTTCTGTCGTCTCCTCTGCCGGCAACCTAATTTCTACCCTCAACCCACCCGAAGCCGCCTGAGAAAAGAAAATCTTGCCACCGTGATTTTCAATAATGCTTCTGACAATCTGCAGACCTAGACCTAATCCGTCAGCTTTCGTTGAATTAGTCGGTTCTGAGAGTTTTTCAATCTTTTCTTTTTCAATGTGACCGTTGTCTTCGATTGCAATTAGCGCTTTGTTATCTTCTCGCTTAATCGTCAGAGCCACTTTCGGATTCAAGACTCCAAGTTCTTGAAGTGCCTGAGCCGCATTTCTCAAAAGGTTAATGATCACCAGCTCAAATTCGAGCGGGTTCACGATGATATAGACCGGTTGCTCTTGAGGGACCCAGACTTCAACTCTTTCTCCGCTCTGTCGTTTGAATTCTCGAACTGCTTTGTTAACGAGCTCGGAAACTTCCGAAGACACTCTTTCGCTGCGAGTGCCTTTGGCGTAGCTTCTGACTCGCTCAACAATGGCGGCAGCTAAGTCCGCATCCGTGCGAATCTCCGTCAAGGCTGTACCGAGCTTGTCTTCTGTCAATGTTCCCGAATCTTTAGCGCGCTGAAGCGTCCGAGCATAGAGCTTGATACCAGCGAGCGGCTGATTGAGTTCATGTGCGATCAGGCTGGAAATCTGCCCGACGACAGCCGCTCGCTGCATTTTCATCAGGCGTCGGTGCGCTTTTTGTGCTTCATTAAAACTCCTATTCTCACGTTTGAGCGATTCTTTGAGCTCCCTCGTCCTAATGTCCACCGTCCTTGAGACAATGAGAGAATGGATCAGCAAAAGAACAAAAGCAGCTAGGGCACTCAAGATCCAAAAGCGATATTCGACGATTCGCTGCCAAAACCATTCTTTACTAAACCGCTGATACGACCCGAGCCGCAGAGACTTCAGAAGATTGTCTACCGCGGTGTAGTCACTTGCAACGGACCAATACAAACCGATACCGACCGGTTTTTGTGCAATCAAACCTGCAGCCACCGCTGACAGGACTGCCGGTGGAACGGAAGGGTTCGAGCCAAAACTCCAGTTCGGATAAAGTCGTGTGGAGTGCAGGCAAATGTGGTCCGGATCGCTCTTAAGATTGATAAACTTGAGCTGATCCGTCGTAACAACCTTTCGATTAACCGCATCCTCGAGATAGCAGGCTCTCAAAATCCCCACATCAGCCTTGCCGTTCAAAACGTCTTTAATGATTTGATCGCGATTAAGACCGTAAAACTGAGTCGATCTAAAAAAGGTTTTAGGATCGTAACCGTCCGCGGCAATCTCGCCCATCGCGGCCAAATACATCCCGAAAGCAGTCGGGCGACCTGCCGCAGCACGTTTGTCCTTGAGGTCCGAAACGCTATTGATATCCGACCTGTCGGCCTTAACAATGAACAAAGAGCCTTCAGACCGATTCGGATTTTTAGAGAACGGTGAAGACGCTGTCAGCACATCACGAGCGCCTAGATCCTGATAGCGCCGAATGGTTGCCGCAGTCGAAATGAAGAAATCCGCCTGATGGTCTTCGATCAGCCTTTCTAACTCCGGCAGCTCGACATACATAACCTTTAGCTTGGCCGGCTCCACGGCTCTCTCGACCGTCTTAATCGTTTGATTTACAAAAGCGGCATGCAGAAGCGGAGTAACGGCTGAGTTGATCGCAAACGCGTATTCCTTCGGTTCCTCAGCCTGCACATTGAGCAAAAGAAAACCGATTACTGCAGCGATCAGCCTAAGAATCTTATTCACGGTTCAACTTCATCGAACTAAGTCGTAGTTGTCTTCAACTTACCACAATTAAGTCAAACTCAAAATCCGTTTTCTCACTACTAAAACTGACACTCGGCTAAACACCCCTAATCCGCAAATTCAGATAAGGAAAAAATCAAAAAAATAATCCCGAGTTTGATCCCGGGATGTATGTGAACACTTACTTAATCTCTAAGTATTAGGATACTGTTGCTTTTGACCCTTTATCTCCGCAAAACGGAAGAATGCAGGTTTCGGCCTGCGCCAAAATCTTGGTCATCAGTTCACGGTTTTCAACCGGCGTAAAGATGTTGGAAATCGACATACCAAGGTACATGGCCATCACGCAGAGAATGCGGTACTGCCCTTCCTGGTCATCCGGCGAGATGCCGCCCGCTTCCGAAATCATCTTCCGAAGACGTGCGCCGTTTTCCTTAATCTTTTCTTTTATCTCGGGATTGCGCGTGCACTCAGTCAGAATCGTCAGCATCAGTGAAGAGCGACGAGAATCAAAAATCGACTGACAACTCGGGTTCTTCTCTCCTGCGGACATCGCTGTCTTTAGAGCATCAAAAGTTTCCTGCCCCATCTTCAGCTGCACTGCCAACGCCAAAGCAGCTTTACTAGCATAGAAGTTGTAAAGATGAGGCGTACTGACGTTGGCCGCTTCTGCGATTTCATTCATGCTTGCCGCATGAAAGCCTTTATCTAAAAAGATGGCTTCCGCGGCACGCAAAATTCGATCGCGCTTTTCGCTGCGTTTTTCTTCCTTACGCTCTTCAACTCTGGTTTCTCTGGTTTTAAGCATTTCCGCCTCCGCTCGAGACATGAACTGCCTGAGCCTGTTCAGCGGCAGCCGGAGCTTCCGTTTGAGCAGCTGCCCGAGTTTCAGGTTCAATGACAGAGCCGCCTCCGAGCACCTTATAGAGCATTACGCCGCTGGACAGGCGATTACTCTCGGCAGAAATGTAATTCGTCTGAGCAGCAACCATCTGTCTTTGGCTTTCCAGTACGGTCAGGAAGCCGTCAAGACCGTTCTTGTAACGGCTCTGAGACAGACGGTAAGCCGTTTCCGTAGCGTTAACCAAATCCTTTAAGGCTGCGCACTGACGGTTCACCGTGCCGACAGTAGCAAGCGCATCACTTACCTCTGCAAAAGCATTCTGCACAGTCTTCTCATAAGTTGCGACCATGATCTTTTGCTGTGCCTCTGCCTGACGCAGGGTCGAAAGGTTCGCTCCGCCGGTAAAGATCGGGAGAGAAACGGAAGGTGCAAACGTCCAAAGGCCCGTACCGGCATCAAACAAGTCACTTAAGTGACGGGAAGAAGAACCGATGCCTGCCGTCAAAGAGATGCGCGGAAAAAAGTTGGCTCGAGCCGCGCCGATGTTGGCATTCGCAGACATCAGATCATGTTCGGCAGCCTTAATGTCCGGACGGTTTAAGAGGATGTCACTGCTTAAGCCGGCAGGAGCAATCGCTCCGTAATTCGTAGCTTCTTCCAGATTGTTCGGCTCAAGATCCGCAGGAACTTGGGAGCCGACAACTAAATTCAGAGCATTCTGTGCCTGAGCCAAGCTACGTTCGTACTGCGCTACTGCAGCGCGAGCCGTGGCAACCGTCGTGCGAGCCTGTTCTAGCTCCAGCAGAGAGCTCGCGCCCAAACGATAGCTGTCGGACATCAGCTTGAAGCTTTCTTCCTGACTTTGGAGCGTAATTTTCTGCAGACGGAGAAATTCTTTCTGAGCGCCTAAGTTAATCCAAGAAGTGGCGACCTGCGCAATCAGGGCGTTCTGTGCGGCGGCACGGTTTTCTTCAGCCGAGAAGAACTGCTGAAGAGCTGCTTCGCTCAGGCTTCTGACACGTCCGAAGAGGTCCAGCTCCCAAGCCGTAGAAGCCAGGTTCGCCTGATACGTGTGAGAAACGTAGCTGCTGCCCGTCGCCGACATCATGCTTGGTGTTTTACCGGTATTTTCCTGCAAGCCGGCTGCCACGGACGGCATCAGCGCAGATCTCTGAATACCGTAGGCCGCTCTGGCCTTTTCGATATTGAGGATCGCAACTCTCAGATCGCGATTGTTGGCAAGTGCCATCTCAACCACTTTCTTGGCTTTCGGGTTGGTGATGAAGACCTTCCAGTCGGGGAGCGGAGAGGCTGTGGTCATCACGTCCTTGTACGCTTCCCCGGTCGGGAAAGTTGCCGCGACCGGCGCGGCAGGTCTTTCATATTTGGGCGCCATCGTGCAGCCGGCACAGACGGCCAGAGAACAGGCAATAACCGTGAGTTTTAATGCCTTCATTTACTTATTCTCCTGCAGGGCTTCCTGCGGTTTTTTCTTTTTAATCTTATCGCCGAAAAGCTTAACAATGAGCACATAGAACAGCGGAACGAAGAAGATACAGAGGAAAGTACCTGTCAGCATACCGCCTAACACACCGATACCGATGGCGTTCTGTGCACCGGATCCGGCGCCGGTTGCCTTAGCAAGCGGAAGCACGCCGAGACCGAAGGCCAGAGAAGTCATCATAATCGGACGAATTCTCATGCGCACCGCGTGTGCTGCTGCATGGACAATGGACTCGCCCTTCTCATGCAGTTCTTTTGCGAATTCCACAATCAAAATCGCGTTCTTACTGACCAAACCGATGGTCGTCAGCAAACCGACCTGGAAGTACACGTCGTTGTTCATGCCGAAAGCACCCGTCATACCGAGCGCACCGATCACGCCCAGCGGCACAACCAAGATGACGGCGATCGGAATAGACCAGCTTTCATACAGAGCTGCCAAACACAGGAACACAATCAAGATAGACAGCGTATAGAGCGCGCCAGTCTGAGAACCGGCCTGCTGTTCCTGGAAGGAAATACCGTTCCAAGCGATACCGAAACCGTATGGAAGAGCCTTGGCGATTTCTTCCATCGCTAGCATCGCCTGACCGGTTGTAAACCCTGCAGCCGGAGCCCCTTGAATATTCACAGCGCCTAAGCCGTTGAAACGTTCCAGACGAGAGGAGCCGAATTTCCACTCTGTGGAGCAAAATGCTGAGAACGGAACCATTTCGCCTTTATCGTTGCGTACATACCAGCGATCCAGGTCTTCGGGACGCTGGCGGAATTTCTCGTCGCCCTGTACGTAAACCTGCTTGATACGGCCGCGGTCATAGAAGTCGTTGACGTAAGAAGAACCCCAAGCCGTCGACAGCGTGTCATTAATGGAAGCCACGCTGACGCCTAACGAGGCCGCCTTGGCAAAATCAATGTGCAGCTGCAGCTGCGGTGCGTCTTCTTTACCGTTCGGACGAACGTTGTAGAGCTGAGGATTGCTTCTGGCAGCACCCAGCACCTGGTTACGAGCCGCCATCAAGGCGTCGTGACCTTGACCACTCAAATCCTGCAGATACATATCAAAGCCGTCTGCCATACCGAGCTCGGGAACCGGAGGTAGAGCAAAGCCGAATACCATGGAATCCTTCCAGCTCATTAGCGTGCGGTTAGCACGAGCAGCCACAGCCTGTGCTTTCTGCTCAGGATTCGGACGTTCGCTCCAGTCTTTGAGTTTGACGAAGGCCATGGCGGAGTTCTGTCCCATACCGGCCAAGCTGAAGCCGACTACCGTCATGACGGACTGAACGGAATCCTTCTCTTCGTTGAGCATGTAGTCCTGCATACGTTTTACAACAGGCAGGATTTGCTCTCTGGTCGAGCCTTCCGGCAACTGAATCTGAACCATTAAAGAGCCTTGGTCTTCATCCGGCATAAAAGCGGTCGGAACTTTCAGGAATCCGAAAACCACGCCGCCGATAATTACGCCGTAGATCACGATGAAGCGTTTCCAGCGTGCGGTCATGTAGCCCACGGCGGAGGTTGCTCCTTCAGCGCCTTTGTTAAACCAGCGGTTGAACCAGCCGAAGAAGCCTTTCTCAGCCTTGTCGTGCTTGATCGGCTTAAGAATCGTGGCACAAAGTGCCGGTGTCAGCGTCAGGGCAACCAGGACGGACAGGCCCATCGCAGCCACAATCGTGACGGAAAACTGACGGTAAATCACACCGGTAGAGCCGCCGAAGAAAGCCATCGGAACGAACACGGCAGAAAGCACCATCGCAATACCGACCAGAGCGCCCGTAATCTGCGACATGGACTTCTCGGTAGCGTCATGCGGAGAAAGACGCTCTTGGTCCATCACACGCTCGACGTTTTCCACCACCACAATCGCGTCGTCCACCAGCAGACCGATCGCCAGCACCATGGCGAACATCGTCAGCATGTTGATGGAGTAGCCCATGGCGCCCAAGATACCGAAGGTGCCCAAGACCACCACCGGCACGGCAATCGTCGGAATCAGCGTTGCGCGGAAGTTCTGCAGGAACAGATACATCACGAGCACCACCAGCACGATAGCTTCGAGCAAGGTGTGGATCACGCCTTCAATAGAAATACGCACGAACGGTGTCGTGTCGAACGGAATCACATACTCATACTTCTCAGGGAAGAAATGAGACAGCTCTTCCATTTTTTTGTCGACTAAGTCCGAAGTCAGCAGCGCATTTGCGCCGGAGGCCAATTTAATCGCAAGACCGGCGGTCGGTTTGCCGTTAAAGAAGGCGGTGGCTTCGTACATCTTCGGGCCCTTTTCAATGCGGGCCACATCGCGTAGGAAAACCTGAGAGCCGTTCTCCTGAGTCTTCAAGAAGATAGCGCCGAATTGTTCAGGAGTTTCCAGCAAAGAGCTCGAGGTAATCACCGCGTTAAGCGCCGTTCCCTTAGCTGCAGGCAGGCCGCCCACCTGTCCGGAGGAAATCTGCACGTTCTGCGTGGAGATCGCGGTCTTAATGTCTGCCGGAGTGAGGGAGAATTCGTGAAGTTTTTCCGGATCGAGCCAAATACGCATCGCAAAGGCCGAACCGAAGACTTCGACTTCGCCCACCCCGTCCACGCGACTCAGTGGTTCTTGAATACTGGAAACAAGATAGTCACCGAGCTCTGCCGAAGAAATCGAACCGTCCGTCGAGGTCAGACCGATCACCTTCAGAAAGCTTGCGGTCGTTTTAATAACCGTCACGCCTAAGCGCTGAACTACTTCCGGCAGAGAAGACTGCGCCTGGGACAGACGGTTCTGCACCTGAACCTGAGCCATATCAGGGTCGGTACCGGCAGCAAAAGTCAGCGTGATGTTGATTCGGCCGCTCGATTCACTGGTCGAACTCATATACAGATAACCATCCAAGCCGGTCATCTTTTGTTCAATCACCTGAACGACCGTATCTTCAATTGTCTTAGCAGAGGCTCCCGGGTAGGTAGCAGAGATGCTTACCTGAGGAGGCGCAATCTGCGGATACATGGAAACCGGAAGATTCAAAATCGAAAGCGTACCGGCCAGCATGATCACAATTGCGATCACCCAAGCAAAAATAGGTCGGTTAATAAAAAACTTTGCCATATCAACCTCTGAATTTACTGCTTAGAAGCCTTTGCCGCTTTGGCTTGTTCCTGCTCGGCCATTGTCGGAACGATCTGGACGGGAACACCCGGGCGGATTCTCTGCAGACCTTCGATGACAACCTTTTCACCCGGCTTCAGACCCTCCTCAACAATCCAGTTCTGACCTTGTGTACGATGAGTCACTAAACGGCGGATAGCGATCTTGCCGTCTTCAACCACATACACATAGGGCGTGCCGTTGGCTTCGCGCATCACGGCTCGCTGCGGGACTAGCAAAGCTTTTTCCATCGTACCCTGAGGGAGTTCGGTACGAACAAACATACCCGGCAAAAGAATATTGTCGGGGTTCGGGAATTCGGCGCGCAGCGTAATGGTGCCTGTGCCCGGATCAACAGAAACCTCGGACAGCGTAAGCTCGCCTGTCTGAGGATACTTGGTTCCGTCTTCCATGATCAAAGTCACGGGAATAGCGCCGCCTTTGGTTTTAAGTTTGCCGGAAGCGATGTCTTTTTTAAGACTGAGAATTTCTTTACTTGACTGGGTCACGTCGACATAGATCGGATCCAGTGTCTGAACGACGGCCATGTTCTGGGCCTGATGTGCGGAAAGCAATGCGCCTGGTGTAACTAAAGAGCGGCCGATGCGCCCGCTGATCGGAGAACGTACGGTCGTGTAGTCCAGGTTGATCTGGGCGTTCTTTAATCCGGCTTCAGCAGCAGCCACCGCGGCCTGTGCCTGCTTGTATGCAGCCTGAGCGTCGTCGTTGTTTTGTTTACTGATTGCATTGGTTTTGACCAGCTGTGCATAGCGGTTTGCGGTCAGACGGGTCTGATACAGCACGGCCTGAGCTCTCTGAAGCTCGGCTTTAGCGCTTGCCACTGCGGCTTCATAGACAGCCGGATCAATCTGATAAAGCGCTTGTCCTTCTTTGACTTCGCTTCCTTCCTTAAAGAGCCGTTTCTGCAGAATACCGGCGACCTGAGGACGAACATCAGCGACCAAATACGAAGCTGTGCGGCCCTGAAGCGTCGTCGTCATGTCTAACTCGGTCGGCTGAATTTCCGTGACGGAAACCTGAGGAGCTCGCTGAGCACCGGCTCCGGCCAGAGCACCGGTTGATTTCTGCGAGTCACATCCGCCGAACATAGTCACGGCAAAGCCCGCGGCAACACACAACGCCGCCTTCTTTAAGTCGTTCAATAACATGAAAAACCTCGAGATTTATTCCCAATTTATTCTGATTTGAGTGCGCTTTCTCGCCTGAGAAGCACAACGGACACAATTCTAGTTCAATTCTGAATGAACATTCATTCAGGAATTTACAATTTTCGATTGTTTAGCGAGCCAACAATGGAAAGTTGTAAAGGAGATTTTCTTGTTAAGTATTTTCCATTACCGCTTTTTCGGAATACTTCCGTGCTTCCGCCTCAAAAACAGAGATCTTCCGTTCCATCGCTTTCAGTCCGCTTTCCCAAAATTCAGGCTGAGTAATATCGATCTTGAAAAACTTTTTAAAAAGATCGTCGACAGACATACGTCCGCTGTTAAAGAGAAAGTCACTGTAAATTTTTGGGAACACTTCCGGCATTCGATGACGAATCTCAGATAATCCGTAGGCGCAAACCGTACCGAAGATATACGGGTAGTTGTAGAAGTAGTCGTCAATCTTGTAGAACTGACCGCGGTTGATCCAAAGATAGGGATCGATGCCGGCGGTACTCTCTCCGTACCAAGCCTGCCAAGCTTCAGACAACAGGTTGGAAATCTTGTTCACGGACAACACGCCTTTTTTGCGTTCTTCAAAGAAACTTTTTTCGAAGTCAAAACGCACGCCCATGTTGATCACATAGTTCGAGATAAACGTGAGCTCCTGCCAAAGCGCTTCGAGCTTTTCTTCTGTTGAAGAAGCCTTCTCTTGGATTTCTTCAAAAAGCAGCAGTGCAAAGAAGTGTCCGGCCACTTCCATCAAGGCGCGCGGAATCTTTCTCTCCTGCGCGGACAACTCCCGCTGCAGCCAGAAATGCCAGGCGTGTCCGTACATGATGGCCTGCTGGCTCATGGAAGCAAAGGATCCCAAGTAAGTCGAGAAGATTCTCGGCTCATTAAGCGACAAGATTCCTTGGAAGAAAGCCCCGTTTTGTTTGCCGGGAAGCTGGCGCACTTCAACCCAGCCCTTCTCTACAAATAAGTCGAAGGTTTCGGGGAGGCGCTCGTCGAGCACTTTGCCGACTTCCTTAATCTTGTCGAGCGCTTCCTCATAAGGGATATGGATTTCTCGGCGGAGCGGAGCCGGTGCATTGAGGTCCCAGACTTCCATCGCGCTCTTTCCGGTAAAAAGCGCTCGACTGATGACAGACTTACGCAGCATATGCCGATTGGCTCTGACCACCGTCATCAGCGCGTCTGCCGCTTCCGAACTCACGGCATTCTGCCAGTAGGCCGGCGCCATGAAGTCCATTTCGGCAAACTCAAAGCCCTTCAGGCGGAAACCCGTGAGCATATTGAAGATGGACGCGTAGAGGTAAGCGTTCTGAGAATAATATTCGTTGAGCGCCGTAAAAGTCGATTGTCTGAGTTTCGGATCTTCAGAGGTTTTCAATACGGCGATGCACTGCGAATGTGACTGATGTTTCGTCAGTCCGTCCATTGTCCGCACGGTCGCTACCAAGTGAGCGTTCACTGAGTGGTAAAGGTCGGAGCAAGGAACAAAGTTCGAGGCTTTGAGTTCATAGAGCAGCTGCAGAGTGCGCGGCGACAGCGAAAAAGACCAGCGGGAAGAAACACGCTCAAAGAGCCATTCCCACTTACTGAAATCCAGTTCCTTCCAAATCGGATCGCTCTTTTTTAACTCGGTCAAGCGATGAAAAAGACCGGTAATCAGCTCGTAATAGCGGGAATGAATTTCCCAAAGGCGGACGCGCTCTTTTGCAGCTTCCTGTTCTCTCGTATCAATCGCAGACAGGCATCGACAATAGCCGATCAAAGAATCCGTAAGGCTAAAAACCTCCGCTAGATGCTCCAAGGCAATGCTGATCGAAACCGCGTCTTTGGCGTTCGGCACAAGCCCCGAGAGAATATGAATATCCGCTTCCAACCGCTGACGGGCCTTTCGATATGCCTGAGAAGTCAGACCTCCGTAAGAAGATCGGAAGTCCCATGCCGGCATTTTATTTTTCAAAGATGGAGTCATATTGATTCGGAAACAGCGGTTGATTTTCCGAATCATTCTAATGAAAAAGAAAAGAGGCGGCCGTTCCCTCACAGGAGAGAAGCCAGCCGCCCGGGGAGGGTTTATTGGTTCGAGGTGTTGTGTTCTTTTATTTATCCGAGAAGAGGCTTAGTGGTTTCCGTACCGGCTAATGCAAGCGCGGTTAAGAGAACCAGCTGAGGTCCGAGCTCGGTCTTTTCCATGATGAAATGCTCTTTAAGCGTATGAGCCCCGATTCCCTTACCGCCGGAACACAGGCAAGTGGCGGGAATGTTGTGGCTCATCGGAGCATTCGCATCCGTGGAAGACATTGCATAGTTTGTCAGCTCAATGCCAAGTGTCTTCTGGGCGCTGCGAGCAGCCTGAAGAACCGGGCAGCTGTGCGGACGAAGTCCGCCCGGACGATTGCCAATCATGGTCTTGGTGAGCTTCAGACCATTTTCATCAGCAACACCCCACCGGGCATTTTCTTCTTTGATGGCCTTCTCGAAGGCGCCTAAAACTTCACTCTCTACGCGAAGCAGTTCGTCATTGGAAACACTGCGGATATCCACGTCCACTTCGCAGTGAGCGGAAATCGTGTTGACCGTCGTACCGCCCTTGATCGTACCAATCGTGAAGGTGGTCTTGGGGTCTTCCGGAACTTTGATGTCGGCAATGATATTGCCGGCACGGCAAACGGCGTGAATGGCGCTCGGAGTCTTGCCGAAGTCAGCGAAAGAGTGTCCGCCTGTACCGTCCACGGCTAAACGCCAGCGGTGAGAACCGACTGCGCCGTAAAGGACGCGGCCGACGTCCGTACTGTCGATCGCGACAAAACCGTCAAGCTTGTTGTTAGCACAGAGATGCTTTGAGCCGCGAATATCGCCGTTGCCCTCTTCGCCGACGGTACCAACAAACCAGATATCGCCGACAGTGCGGATGTCTTCTTTTTCAAGGGCGCGGAGCACCTGGAGAAGCGCTCTCAAGCCGGAGCAGTTGTCACCGATGCCGGGAGCTCGGTAGATATTGCCTTCTTTTTTGACCTTGACGTCGGTTCCGGCCGGGAACACGGAATCCATATGAGCACCGATGGCAAGAACTGGGCCGTTGCCGGAACCCTTGCGGATACCGATCACGTTTCCGATTTCATCAATATGAACATCGGTCAGACCGTACTGCCTCATGCGCTCTGCTACAGAAGCGGCTCTTTTCTCTTCATGGAAAGTCGGTGCTTCGATTTCGCAGAGTTCAATCTGTTCCTGCATAGCGACTTCAGTCTGGTCTTTGATGAAGGCCATAGCCGCTTCAACTTTGGGTTCTTTAGAGATTTCGGTAACGAGATCGAGAACTTTGGGATCTAATGCGGGAATATTTTTCATACCAATGAGTTCCTATTAAACCAGGAAGTAAAGAGTGAGAACCATCACAACAGCGGCCGGAGCAGTTCTCTTCACGACTTCAACCGGGGAGACGCCTGCGATACCGGACAGAAGGATGATGCCGCCTGCAAGCGGAGAAGCCTGACGACCGATACCGGCTGCCATCATGGCGAGGTAACCCAGACCGTCAATGGTCATTCCGAATGTCGGAGCGTGCGGAGTAACCGCTTCGTTAAAGGCGAATGCTGCCGCATCGCCGGAGCCTGTTAACACGGCCAGGAAGAACGGACCGAAAGCACCGCCGATCTTGGCAACTTCGTTGGAGTGAGTCAGATACTGAACGAAAACTTCAATGACGCCTGCGGCACGTAAACCTGCGGCAAACACACCGGCAGCAATAATGATACCGAGGATCTTGGCATAGCCGTTACCCATACCGGCGAAGAATTTCTTCGTGACTTCTTCAGGGTTGGAGCGTGTAACGACTAAGGCATAGAACGTACCGATCAACATAGCGGTTGCAACGGACATCTTGAGCTGCGGGAACCAAATGGAAGCGCAAACGAGAAGAACGACTGGAACGATCGGAGCGATCGCGAACAGGATGTTCGGATGTTCAATTTCGTTGGAAGCAACTTCAACGGCTTCTTCAACAGCGGCTTTACCGCGCTTGAAGTCACCGAATGCAAAGCAGGTAAGCGTAATCACGACGATGCTGATCAGGCCCATGGTGACGGTTGTCGTGGCATGAGCTCCGATGAACTGCATGATTTCCATGGAAGCGAGCTTGGAGATGAACGGGTTATGAGAAACGCCAGGGTTCAAATAAGCCGGCATCATGCAGCCGCCGACTGCTGCGGCAGCGATAGCGGGTTTGAAGCCGCTTCTGATCATGATCGGGATCATTGTCGGACCGACGGCAGCGGACAGGCCGGCCATAGAAGGAATGGCGGTGGCAATCACGCTGGTGACGATCATGCAGGAAGGAAGAAGGAATACGCCGAGTTTTTTCAGCGGTCTCATCAGAAGGCTAACCAGATGAACGTCGCATTTGGTCAGAGAAATCACTGCAGCAAAACCGAGCGCCGAGCAGATGGCGATGATCAGGCTGCCGTTTGTCATCGATTTGTCGAACTGCTTGAAAGCGATCATCGGCTGCAGAGAGATGAAGGCCATCACAAAGCCGGAGGTCAGCAGAACGAGACGAGTTTCATAGCGCTTGATAAGGGCATAGACCGTTGCAATCACAACAACGATGGCGGCCCAGAAAGTCCATGTCATTTGGTTCTCCCAGAACAATAGGTTTAGAAAGAGTCATCGCCGATAAGTCGGCCTTATATTTCTAGAAACGAATTTTACGTTCTGAGATAAATCGGATTCAGGCAACTAAGAGTTATTATCTAATACATCAGTAGTTACTCGATTATTTGTTCTATTTATTCGATCAATTTAAATTTAATGTTCTTCTATTAAGAGAAATTTTAGAAATTCGTATTAGGTATTAGTTCTAACTTCGTGAGTATTACTACCTAAATATTTGTGGACGTATTTTGGATTTTTCTCGGCCGTGTGGTTATTTCGTCCTCGTGGTCCGACAATCCTGAGTAAAACCACTAATACATTGAGAAAACCACAAAAAAGGAGACCCGCGAGCCTCCTTCTTTGTGTGATAACCATTTAAGTTAATTTTCGGATTTTTGTCCTTCCGTCTCCTGTTTTACGGGAGCCTCTTCTTTCGCAACGATATCTTTCAGCTCGCGGCGAAGAATCTTACCCACAGGTGTCTTCGGAATGGAATCAACGAAAACGATTTCTTTCGGCATCTTGTAACCGGTGAGGTTCTGACGGCAATAAGCCTTGACCTGCTCGACAGTCAGAGACGGATCCTTCTTAACGATCACGGCCTTGACGCGCTCACCGGATTTTTCGTTCGGTACACCGACCACACCGCATTCCAAAATCTCCGGCATGCTCTGAAGAACGCCTTCAATTTCGTTCGGGTAGACGTTAAAGCCGCTGACCAGAATCATGTCTTTCTGGCGGTCGGTAATTGTAATGCGGCCGTTGCTGTCCATATTGCCGATATCGCCGGTGCGCAGCCAGCCGTCGCGCAGTACGGCAGCCGTTTCTTCCGGCTTATCCCAGTAGCCGCGCATGACCTGCGGACCCTTCACGCAGATTTCGCCGGTGTGTTCCGGAATTTCCTGCGGAGTCGTCCAGAAGCCGAGGTCCTTGAATCCTTCACCGCGGATAGAAACCACAGTAGACGGGAACGGGAAGCCGACAGAGCCGTTCCACGGTGTATTCATCGGGTTGGCGGCAACGCCCGGAGAGCATTCGGTCAAACCGTAGGCCTCAATAATGTGGCCGCCGGTCACTTCCTTCCAGCGCTCGGCCACAGACTTCTGAACCTGGGTACCGCCGCCGACGGTGAGCTTCAGCATCTTGAAGTCAACCTGGTCAAATCCCGGTGTATTGAGCAGCCCGTTAAAGAGCGTGTTCACACCGCAGATCACGGTAAAGTGCTGTTTCTCGCATTCTTTGACTAAACCCTTCATGTCGCGAGGGTTAGCAATCAGCACCATGCGGGCGCCCCACTGAAGGAAGCTGCACAGAGCGGTCAGAGAAAAGATGTGATAGAGCGGAAGCGCTGTCATAACGACTTCGGTCTTCTTCTTGAAGTCGCCGGAAATCCAAACACCCGTCTGCTGCAGGTTGGCCAACACATTGCGGTGCGTGAGCATGGCGCCTTTGGCAATGCCGGTTGTGCCGCCTGTGTACTGCAGAAGTGCGATGTCGTAGCGGTCGAGCTTGACCGGATTAAATTTTCTGGAAGCGCCTTGGGCGAGTGCGTCGCGGAAAGAGACGGCGTGTTCGAGATTGAACTCGGGCACCATCTTCTTTACTTTCTTCAGCATGAAGTTAACGAGCAGACGCTTCGGAGCAGAAAGCAAGTCGCCGACCTGAGTCGTGATGACGTGCTCAACGGGAGAATCTTTTTGAATCTTTTCAAACGTCTTGGCGAAGTTCTCGATGATGACCAAGACCTTAGCGCCGGAATCCTTCAGCTGTCCGCCGAGTTCACGAGCTGTGTAAAGCGGATTGACGTTGACGACGATAAGTCCGGCTTTCATGATGCCGAACAGACAGATCGGATACTGGAGGAGGTTCGGCATCATCACGGCAACGCGGTCGCCCTGCTCAACGCCGGGCAGCGACTGCAGATAAGAAGCAAACGCCGTCACTTTCTCATCAAATTCTTTGTACGTCATTGTCTTGCCCAGGCTGGTAAAGACCGGAGCATCACCGTACTCTTGACAGATCTTTTCCTGGAAATCCGGCAATGATTCGTAAATATCCGGATTAATGGTCGCGGGCACGCCCTCAGGGTAGTGCTTGATCCATGGATATTCTTGAGTGTCTGTCATTTATTTCTGTCCTAAAGAAAGCGTAACCCGCTAATTTTAGCGGGTTGCGCGATATAAAAACATTGAGAATTAGCCTGAGATTAAGCTTGGTGGGCAAGCTCGGAGATGTGTTTGGCGTACTGCTTCACATCTTCCCAGTCAGTAAAGTCAATGCACATAGACGGGTCTGTCGGGCCGTTTGTGATCTTCATGATGAGCTGAATGCACTTCTTATCAAAGAGATTCAGGTGCGGATAGTCAATCTTGCCGGCAAAGCACTTGAGGTCGCGGGGACGCCACGGAGAACGCTCAAGGAATTTCTGCATGTAGCGGTTGCCTTCGACTGTCGCCTTAAACGGTGTGCGGGCAACGACGGTAACGTTGAACATCGCATTGGGCTTGCGGTCGAGTTCCGTGCAGTTGTTGCGAACAAATTCGTAAACGTTCGGATGGTAAGTGCCGTAGACAACAGGGAAGCCGCAGAGCACGAAATCATGCTTGCTCCAGTCCACGCCTTCGCGAAGGGCTTCGGAGACCGGCATAACCGTCACGGTGTTTCCGAGTTCCTCGAGTTGGTCGGCAATAGTGCGGACCATGCGGGCGGTATGGCCCATACGAGAGTAATAAACGATAAGAATGTTCTTCATTAGTTTCCGACTCCGATCGCGTCCGGACCGAGAGGGCCTTTCGCATCAATTTGTAATTTATTGAGTCGATTTTAGCAAAACCGCCCCGATTGGCTCATTTTTGTTAATGAGTTTACGTAGTTAGGCGCATTGTCAGGTAAAATTCGATTTTTAAAACCCTGTTCCTATTGATTATTAGGAACTTTTATTCTTATATGGCTAAAGAAGACCTGATTGAAACAACTGCAACCGTTACCGAAGTTCTTCCGGACGCTCGCTATCGCGTCAAACTCGACAACGGCTATGAACTGATTGCCTACACAAACGGCAAAATGCGCAAGCATCACATCCGAATTCTCGCCGGCGATAAAGTTTCGCTGGAAATCTCCCCGTACGACATGACCAAAGGCCGCATTACCTTCCGTCATATCGAGGGTCGTCCTCCGGTTGCTGCCGCCGGCGGAAAACGCAAGTAATCGATTCAATAGAAGCACTCAGCAAATCGAGTGCTTTTATTTTGCCTGCTCAGACGACCTCAATCGTCTGATCTCTAAACTGGACTTTCTGTCCGGCGCGGATCTTGTGGCCGCGTTCGGTGCAGACTTTCCCGTCTACATTCACTAAGCCGTCCTGGACGGCTTGTTTTGCTTCACCGCCGGTTCCGGTGAATCCGGCTGCCTTCAGCAAATCTCCTAAGCGAATAAATTCGCCGTTTAATTCGAATTTCATTCCGAATTCCTTTTCTTTACTTCTATCAGATGAAATGCATTGTATTCCTGCTCAGTATTTCTTTTATCACCGCCGCCGAATTCGAGTCCGCAAAACAACAAACGCCCCGAAGGGCGTTTGTGTTTAATCCGTTTCTACTGAATTAGATCAGAGACAGGAAGCGAGTAATCATGCGAATGCGTTCTTCGACGGTGTCTAAGCGAAGGAATTCGCGATCGCAGTGGAATTCGCCCCCGGCAGGGCCGCATCCGTCAATGACGGGAAGACCGGCTTCAGCCATGTGGTTGCCGTCGGAAGCACCGCCTGCGTCAACCCAGTCAATATCGAAGCCTTCGAGTTTGGCAGCTTCGGTGATCTGAGCAACGAGTTCTTTCGTTGCGTCGGACAGCGGCATAGAGTTGCTGTGGCTGACGCGTTCGATTGTCTGAGTTACGCCGGGAGCCCAAACGGCAGCAGCCAGTTTGTTGATGCCGTCGTCGAGATATTTGTCATCTTCGTTGTTCCAGTAGCGAGTGTCGAGCTTAACAACGCATTTTTCGGAAATGACGTTAGGAGCGCTGCCGCCTTCGATCACACCGGGGTTGACCGTTGTGCCTTTATCGACATCGGCCAGACCGGCAGCTGCGAGCGCAAAGCGCATAGCGGCGATGTTGGCGTTGGCTCCTTTGTACGGAGCGTTGCCGGCGTGGGAAGCCTTACCGTGGAAGGTCACGATGTAGTTGGTAGAACCCTTTCTGGAGCGAACGAGCTGACCGCCTGCGCGGGCTGCTTCAAAAACCAAAGCGCGGGAAGATTTAGCAGCGATGCCCTTGAGCCAGGCGCTGGAAGCCTTGGAACCGGTTTCTTCGTCCGGGTTCAGAGCAACGGCGATGGAGAGTCTTTCCAGATCTTCAGGACGAGCAGCCTTCAGAGCGTAGTAGATGGCAAGCACGCCGCTCTTGCAGTCGCTGCAGCCGGGGCCGTAGGCGCGGTCGCCTTTAACGGTCAAAGGACGAGCAGCAGCAGTTCCGTCAGGGAAAACGGTGTCGAGGTGAGCATTGAAGAGAACGTCATAGTGGTCAGCGTTGGGCTTGTTCGTAGCGAACAGACCGTTGCCGGCATTCGGACCTAAGTCAACGAGGTCGGCTTTGAATCCGATGGATTCGAGGTGGCCCTTCATAATCTTGGCGGCTTCGGTAACGCCGGCAATGTTTGCAGTGCCGCGGTCTTTGTTAACCAATTCGGCCAAGTCTTTCATGTAAGAGTCGAGAACTGTCATTGATGTTTCCTCTTATTAAAGTTGCGTAAAACAGTTGAGCCCTAAGGCTTAACGATTCCCGCGATTGTAATGATTTGTGAGATTGAGATAAATGAGAATAAATACCGCTGGACAAACCTGTTTTGATTACTCAATTCGAATAATTTTCTGATTTCAAGCTCGTTTTTGTGCTGAGATAAGGAATACATTCGCATTCCACGTCAATTTTCACAATCTATTAAAAAATGATCGAAGGTCTGGTCCTTCTTCTCGTATTCCAACTTTTGGGAAACGTCGCCGAGATGTACTTTCATCTCCCGGTTCCCGGCTCGGTTCTGGGCATGTTCCTGCTGCTCGTTGCCTTGATCGCAAACGACCGTCTGGCTTCTTGGGTTCGCCCGATTTCCTTAGTGCTGATTTCTTATCTTGCCGTGCTGTTTGTTCCGGCCGGTGTCGGCATCATGCTCCACATCGATCGCCTCAAAAATGAAGCGCTTCCGATCGGCGTCTCCTTAGTGGTCAGTACGATCCTGACCATCGCTGTAACTGCCCTGGTGATTAAGTACTCAACGATCTGGCTGCAGAAACGCAAAGAACAGAAGGAGACCCGCCATGAATAACATCGATTTTCACGGCATCGAGGAGATTTGGTCCTCGCTTTCCACATCCTCCCTTCTTTGGCTGACGGTCACATTAGCGGCTTATCTCTTTGCTCAGAAACTCTATAAATGGAGCAACTGGAATTCACTCCTGAATCCGGTGGCCGTTTCCATCGTCACGGTCGTCATTTTGCTGATGGCCACGCATACGCCGTATCAGACTTACTTTTCGGGCGCCCAGTTCATTCACTTCCTGCTTGGACCGACCACAGTAGCATTGGCTGTACCGCTCTACGACCTCAGAATTCAGCTGGCTAAAAACTGGCTTCCGATTTTATTGGGACTTTTTGCCGGCGCCGTCACGGCAATTACTTCGACGGTCCTGATCGCAGGACTCCTCGGCGCATCTCCCGAAACCATCATCAGTTTGGCGCCGAAGAGTGTTACGACCCCGATTGCCATGTCCATCGCAGAAAAACTCGGCGGCCTGCCCGCACTCTCTGCATCCTTGGTGGTCCTGACAGGCGTGCTCGGTTCAATCTGCGCGGGTCCCTTGTTCCTGCTTCTGAAGGTCGACTCTTCTTCTGCCAAAGGTTTTGCGCTCGGTCTTTCGGCGCACGGCATGGGTACCTCCCGCGCCTTCCAGATTGACGCCACAGCCGGCGCCTACGGCAGTCTGGCTATCGGTTTAACCGGCTTGACCACCGCTATTTTGGCGCCGCTGCTCACGCCGCTTTTAATGAAGCTTTTCTTCTAATCGATTTCAGAGGAATCAATTCGTTTGATTCCTCTTTTTTTCCATGAGGCTCGCGCCTCGTCCAGCGAGCCGTTCACATCGATTCCGCGGGAAGCGTCTTCAATGACGGACACCTTGAAGCCTTCATCGGCCGCATCCAAGGCGGTCCAGCTGACACAAAAGTCAGTAGTTAAGCCGCAGACAAAGACTTCCGTAATGCCTTGTGACTTCAGCCAGACGCCTAAGTCTGTTTTGGTCTTACGGTCGGCTTCTAGGAAGGCAGAGTAGCTGTCAATGTCCGAGTGCGCACCCTTCTTTACGAAACAGTCGCCGTTTTCTGTATTCAGCCCGTCGGCAAATTCAGCTCCGGTCGTGTTTTGCACACAATGCTCGGGCCACAAAACCTGCTTGCCGTAAGGAATATCAATCGTGCTGTAGGGCGCTTCCCCCGAGTGAGAGGAGGCAAAAGAAATATGGCCCTGCGGATGCCAGTCCTGTGTAAAGACGACGTGTTTGAATTTCGGTGAAATCCGATTGATCACGGGCACAACTTGACTGCCGTCCTTGACAGGCAGTGCGCCGGTTTCTAAGAAATCTTTCTGAACGTCAACGACGATGAGCGCCTGATTGTCTTTCATCTACGCTTCACTCCAATATCCGCAGAATTTGTTGATGATGTCGGCCGTTGTACCGCTTTCGGCTAGGTAGACGTATTGTCCGACTTCCAGAAGCGCCAAATCAATTCGGCCAATCTCTAATGCCTTATCAAAAATATCTTTCAGGGCAAAGTATTGGTAAGGGAACTGCAGAACCGGAAGTCCTTTCTCCGGGAAGATCTGAGCAAAGCCGTTAGACAGGTAACGAGAGGCTCGACCCATGAAGGTGTCCGTCATCTCAGAGGCAGAATCTGCCAAGTACATTACCTTAGTGCGCCAGGAATCCGGAATCGGAGATTCTTTGGCCACCAGCAGTGCATCGGATAGCATAAAGCCGGCTAAGCCGAGCGCCTTGATGACACGAACTTGATCCTGTGTTGTGACAGAACCGGCGCCGAGCACCGGAACTCTCAATGCTCTCGCGCACTCAGACCACAAGACCAAGGAGTCGATCTCAGCCTGGTCTTTACTGATTTCTTCATGAGAGAGAAGTCCTTCTTCGGCCCAGCCTGCAGCTACGACTGCATTGACGCCGCTGGAGACGAGAACTTTCGCGTCTCTTAGATTAGATGCGATGCCGAAGACCGGAATGCCGTTGGCTTCAAGTTCCTCCATGTAAGGCTCCCGCAGCCCCCCGAGTCTCAGACCGATCGCCGGAACCTTCAGCTCTACAACCTTCTTGAACTGGTTATCAAATACAGGAGCAGACAACGGTCTGGAGGCCGTGCCGCCTAAATCTTCTCTTAGAGGAGAGAGCGCGGTGTCCTGCAGACGAAGTTTCTCGGCGTCCAAGAGAGATTCTTTCTGCGGGAACATCAGTACGGCAAAAGGCTTATCGGTCAGCGAACGAACTTTTGCAACATCTCTTTCGATTTCTTCTTCCGTTTTAAAACCGATATGGAGCACGCCCAGGCCGCCGGCATTAGAAACGGCTGCCGCCATTTCCGGAGTATCCCAGCCGAGGCCCGGCAATCCGATCACCGGTTTGGAGACCTTGAAGTCGTCCAAGAACTTCTGTGTCTTGTCTGTTGCATTCTGAGTCGCAATCATCTCGAATCCTTTTGTTCGTTCGCGCCCTACCTATAAGCCGCGGCATTGTTTTTAGCAAAATAGCATTGTCGCCTGTTTCAACTATGCACACAAGAATAGCGAAAAACGCCTGTCTGTTGATCGCTAAGTTACTAAAATGTCGGGAATCTAACTATTAGAATAAATCTATAAATATCTATTAAAAACTACAAATAATTTATAGATTATGAATTCTGATTTTATTTCGATTGGCCAAGCATCCAAAATTCTTGGCATTTCAATTCAGACCCTCCGCAATTGGGAGAAAACAGGCAAACTGCTTCCAGATTTCATTTCGGTCGGTCGAACTCGTCGATACAGCAGATGTCGACTCCTTTCTATTGCCGGATTGACCAAACCGGAAACTAAAGAAGATCAGAAAACAACCATCGCCTATGCCCGGGTGAGTACTAATGAGCAAAAGGAAGACTTAAGTCGGCAAATAGAACTACTGGAACTCTTTTGCGCAAAGAACGGTTTTTCCTATGAAGTCATTTCCGACCTGGGGTCCGGAATGAATTATCGAAAGAAGGGGCTGAAAAAACTTCTTGACGCTCTTCTTAACGACAAGGTTGAACGCTTGGTCATCACTCACAAAGATAGGCTGCTGAGATTCGGAGCGGAGCTGGTTTTCACTATCTGTGAAACTAAGGGGGTTGAGGTTATTATCCTCAATAAGGGAGATGGAGCGGTAGGATTTGAAGAAGAACTCGCTAAAGATGTTCTTGAAATCATTACCGTTTTTTCTGCCAAGTTATACGGAAGTCGAAGTAAAAAGAATCGAGAGCTTCTAAAAAAATTAACCGAAACCGCAAAGGATCAGCTCTAGGGCTTTAAGAATGACAGTAACTTTGTCCCACAAGATCGAACTAAAGGCGAGCAATAAATTCAAAACTTATTGCCGCAAAGCCTTTGGTGTTTCTCGATTTACGTGGAACTGGGCTTTAGAGCGAGTAAACGATAAAAGAGAGCGAAAAGAAAAAATCGACATTCTCGAGCTGAAGAAAGAATTCAATCACATCAAAAGGAAGCAATATCCCTTTGTCATGGAGGTGACAAAGTACGCCTCTCAGCAGCCGTTTATCTTTTTGAAGCGAGCCTTGTCACAGTTTTTTGGTGACCTCAAAAGCGACAAATCACCTTCTAAACGGAAAGGCTTTCCGGTCTTTAAAAAGAAGAGATACAGCTCGGGATCGTTTTATATCGGCGGAGACATGGCCGTCGTAAAAAAAGGCTCTGAAATTAAGGACAAACGCTTCGGGGCTTCAGACAATAAACCCTACTTGCACGTTCCTAAGTTCGGTTGGGTAATGCTAAGAGAAGAAATTTGTTTTCCCGGAAAGATTAACAGCGTGACGATATCCCAGGACGGAGATAAATTCTTTGCTTCATTCAGCATAGAGACGTCTGAAATAATCTATGAGGCAACGCATAGAGAAAATGTCCGGGAGGCCTTGTGCGGCTGCGACTGGGGAGTTAAAGATCTCTTGACGCTGTCTAACGGAATCAAAATCAAAGGAAGTAAACACCTAAGGAGAAGACAGAGACAACTTTCAAGGCAGCAAAGGAAACTGGCGAAGAAACGGCACCCGAGAACCAAAGGTGACAAAACGCCAATATCCAAGAACTACATCAAACAGTCAAGGAAAGTAGGAAAGCTGTACCGAAGGATCAAGGCTCAAAGGCGCGATGAGAATGAAAAACTATCAAGCGTGCTCGTCCGCCATTTTCGAGTGATTTGTTTAGAAACACTGAACGTTAAAGGAATGATGTCAAATCATCGGTTAGCAAAAGCTGTGTCTGACAACAGTCCTTACGCTTTGAAAAAGATGATCAAAAGAAAGTCAGCCCTGCGAGAAAGGACCGTTGTTGAAGCGGATCAGTTCTATGCGAGCTCGAAAACCTGCAGAAGATGCGGCGAGGTAAACAAAGATCTTAAGCTCAGCGATAGGATTTTCGTCTGTCCCAAGTGCGGTTTTACCGAGGACAGAGACGTACAGGCTGCAAAGAACTTGACTGAGGTATACATCAACAGAGTAGGGTCAGCTAGCCCCGAACTCTTTAAAATCAAGCCTGTGGATCTGACGGCTCTGTTAGACGATTTAGCAATAAATGGTCTGGCAACCAGCAGGGTTGAAGCAGGAATTTAATTAAAGATCTACTTTATAGATTTTTGTAGATTTAAAGTAGCGGATTATCGTAAGGAGTTTTGTGTGGAAACAAAAACAGTTGTCGTTGGCCTTTCAGGCGGAGTGGATTCCGCCGTCAGCGCCTACCTTCTCAAGAAGCAGGGATACGAAGTAATCGGTCTTTTCATGAAAAACTGGGAGGACGATGACGACAGCGAATACTGTTCTTCCCGTCAGGATTTAATCGATGCCACGGCGGTCGCCGACGTAATCGGCATCGATATCGAAGCCGTGAACTTTGCCAAAGAATACAAGGACCGCGTTTTTGCGGAATTCCTTTCCGAGTATTCCGCCGGTCGTACGCCGAACCCTGACGTTCTCTGCAATTCCGAAATTAAATTCAAGGCATTCCTTGATCATGCCATCCGTTTAGGCGCCGACAAGATTGCCACCGGACACTATGCACGTGTCCGCGAAAGAAACGGGCTCTTTGAACTGCTCAAAGGTGTGGACAACACTAAAGATCAAAGCTACTTCTTAAATCGTCTCAATCAATACCAGCTCTCGAAAGCCATGTTCCCTGTCGGAGACATGTGCAAGACCGAGGTACGCAGAATTGCCGAAGAAATCGGATTGCCGAACGCCAAGAAAAAAGACAGTACGGGTATCTGCTTTATCGGAGAACGTCCGTTCCGTGAGTTCCTCCATCGCTACCTTGCTAACAAACCCGGTCCGATTAAAACACCGGACGGAAGAATTGTTGGCGAGCACATCGGCCTTTCTTACTACACCTTAGGTCAGCGCAAAGGTATCGGCGTCGGCGGTTCTAAGTTCGGCAACGGCGAACCTTGGTTTGTTGCTCGGAAGGACATTCCGAACAACACGCTCTATATCGTACAAGGTCACGACCATCCTTGGCTTCAGTCTTTCTCGCTTTCTGCCACGCGACCCAACTGGATCAGCGGAACAGCTCCCGAGGCCGGAAGAATGCTCGGTCTTAAAACGCGCTACCGCATGGCCGATCAGGAATGCAAAGTTATTCGCACCGACGATGAAAGCGTAGTGGTTTCTTCTCTTGATCCTCTCTGGGCGGTGACACCGGGACAAAGCGCGGTCTTTTATGACGGAGAGGTTTGCTTGGGCGGTGCGATTATCGACACCAGCCGATAACCAGATTGTCAAAAATTTAACGCGTCTATCGTTTTGGGCTATCAATCACCGATGTATTTTTCTTAGGAGAAACTAGAAGTGGACCTAACCGTGTTAAGGAACTATATCGTTGTCGCACGTGAACAAAACATAACGCGGGCCTCAAAGTTAATTCATATCACGCAGCCAGCCTTATCAAGACAACTTTTCCAACTTGAAGAAGCTCTTGGAACCAAACTTTTCGAGCGATCCAAGTACTGTATAAAGCTAACGGAACAAGGGACGTTTTTTTACCACCGAGCGGAGGAGATTTTAGAACTCTACGAAAAAACAAAAAGAGATATCTCCTTTAAGGAGGAGGAAATCGCAGGAGAATTAACTATTGGGGCTGGTGAGTTCCGCTCCGTTGAACCTCTCAGCAAGATCATCTCCGAGTTTCAAGCTCTGTACCCTAAAGTTTGTGTGCACATGCGTACAGGCTTTACTCCAGATATTCTTGAACAGTTAGGCAATGGACTTCTCGATTTTGGTCTGATTTTCAATCGTCCCCATGATGACCGCTACGCCTCCATGTCTTTGGGAGTCAAAGAGGAATGGGGAGCCTTAGTCCCAAAAAAATCCCCGATTGCAGAAAAGAAAACTCTCTTCCCCGCTGACTTAGCTGAAGAACCCCTCCTTATCAGCGGTAATTTGGAACATTTGGTAAATCTCAAAGAGTGGTTCGGCCCCCTGGGAAAATGTCTCAATGTCAAAAGTACCTACAACTTATTAAACAACGCTGCATTTCTTGTTGCCAACGGAGTAGGCATTGCTCTTTGCATAAGATTAAATTGTTCTTATCGCGGTTTAACTTTCATTCCCTTTACACCTCCGCTCCATTCTGAAACGCGCCTCATTTGGCGAAACGACCCTATGCAGACGCCGGCTAAAAAAGCGTTCATAACGCTTCTTGAAAAATTACAAAAATGAATATTTGAAGAGTAAAAAATAGCATTAGACATATTTGAAAGGTATTTTTAGAATTCTTTACATGTTCAATTGATTCTCGACTGGAAAATCCATCGTTAGCCAGTCACTAGTAAAGGATTCTCAAATGCATAATTTCATTTTTTCCGTTCCAACCACTGTCTATTTTGGAAAAGGTCAACTGACTTCCCTTTCGAAGGCAATGCACCCCCCGGGAACAAAGGTACTTGTCGTAACCGGCCGCGGCAGTACGATTCGGAACGGTATTCTTGCCAAAGTCAAGTGCGCACTCTCCGACTTCCAACTGACTGAGCTGTCAGGAGTTGATCCCAACCCGAGAGTTACCACTGTTAGAAAAGGAGTAGAACTCTGCCGAGAAAAAGGTATTGAAGTTATTCTTGCAGTCGGTGGAGGCAGCGTTATCGATTGCGCCAAAGCTATTGCCGCCGGAGTTTATTACGACGGTGATCCCTGGAACATGGTTCTTAACTCCGCCAAGGGGAGTATAACCAAAGCTCTTCCTGTCTGTACCGTGCTTACGCTTGCAGCCACGGGATCTGAGATGGACGGGGCCGCTGTAATTTCCAACGTCGATACCAATGAGAAATTTACAATGCTTAGCCCGTTGCTCATCCCCAAGGTTTCGATCATGGATCCAGAATTTACTTACTCGGTTCCAGCTCCTCAAACGGCCGCCGGGAGCGCCGACATTCTTTCTCACATCATGGAAGTGTATTTTGGCGATGAAAACACATACATGACAGACAGAATTTCTGAGGCTTTAATGAAAACTGTCATTCGGTTTGCACCCGTCGCCATGACTCGTCCTGACGATTACGAAGCCCGAGCTAATCTTATGTGGGCGTCTTCCTGGGCCATTAATGGACTGACTGCAGCTGGCAAGGCACACGACTGGTCTTGTCACTACATTGAACACGAACTCTCTGCCTTTTACGATATTACTCATGGTGTTGGGTTAGCAATCATCACTCCTCAATGGATGCGCTACATCCTTAATGAGAAGACTCTGGATAAGTTCTCAGCTTTTGCTCGAAACGTTTGGGGTATCGATGGCTCGCTTCCTAAATATGAACAGGCAAAAAGGGGCATTGAGGAGCTGGAAAACTTCTTCAGACTCTTGAAGTTGCCAAACAAACTCTCGAGCCTGGGCATTGATGACAGACACTTCGCCGAAATGGCAGAACATGCAAACAAAACAACAGGAATCGGCAGTGCCTCTTACGTTCCTCTGTCTTCTAAATCTATCGAAAACATTTTGAAAATGTGTCTCTGAATCAACGAGGTTCATTATGAGCTCATTAAAGATCGTTCTCTTTTCCGTATTGCTCTTGTCTTCAGTTGCGGTACAAGCGGCCGAACAATGCGTACGTCCTATTGAAGTTAAGGCGGGAGAGCATATTCTCAAAGGCTGTATCAATAGCAGCGACACCGCAACTGCGCTCTTAAATCGGATGCCCTTTACCGTCACAATGGCGAACGCGCATAACATCGAGATGGTGTATCGATTTAAAGAAGCCCTGCCGGCGGAAAACGCAACTCGCAGTTCTTACAAGATCGGGGACATTTTCTACTGGACTCCGAAAAATGCACTGGTTATTTACTACGGTCAAAACGGTAAGTCCTTTGATAATCTGCAGAAAGTCGGACATATCGAGACCGACGTTCAATTCCTTGAAAAAGTTCCGGAAATCCCAGTCTCGTTTCTTTCCAGGTAGTTCCTCATCCACAAACCATTACTTAATTCACAGAGTACCTATCATGAACAAACTTCTCGTTACCCTTGCCGTTGGTTCCCTCTCTGTCCTCACTTCCGCAAACGCAGCGGATGTCTTATTCGTCACGGGCTCTCCTGACCTTGAAAAATCAAACGCCTCCCGAGTCATTACTCAGCTCGTTCAAGAGAAAGTTCCTGGCGTTGAGATCGTCCGTACCGACAAAATTAAACTCAATTCTCCGGAAGACATTGAGCGCGAAAGAAATCGCGTCAGCAACGCAAAAATTATTGTCTTCCATTATCCTGTTTACTGGTACCAGCCGCCTGCTGTCTTCAAGAACTATCTGGACAGCGTTTACACTTTCGGATTTGCACACAATGCTAACGGCGGCCTCTTAACCGACAAAAAACTCATCCTTTCAGTAACATCGGGTGCTCCTGCATCGGCCTACCGACCCGGAGGTCGAATGGAACATGACATGGCTGATTTTCAACTTCCTCTCCGACAATTCGCTAATCTTTGCGGCCTCAAATTTGAAGGAATGGTATATACGGGCGGCTATAACCTCGCACGAAAAGAACAAGATAAAAACAAGCAGGAAACCGCTGCCGCTGAACATGCTGAAACTTTGATCACCAAAATTAATCAGGCAAAACAGTAAGCGAACACCTTTGGAGAAAGTTTATGAAACATTCCAGACGTTATTTCCTCGGTGCGATCTCAACCCTTTCTATCCTGCCTCTTTCCATGTCAAACGCAACTAATGTTCACAAGGCGGCCATTCTTCTATACAGCCGCTCCGGAAACACTGCCACTCTTGCAGACTTCATACGAGAACAAATTCAGGCCCCCATATTTCGAATTTCGCCCAAAGTCCCTTATAACGCAGATTATTCAAAAATGACTGACGGAGCCCGTGCAGAGGTCAGAAATGGAGCGTATCGCGAACTCGCCTCCCCACTTCCCGATCTTTCTAACTATGACACTATCTTCCTCGGCAGCCCCTACTGGTGGGGTAGTCTTTCGGTTCCTATGAGTTCGTTTTTGATGAAAAATCCTTTGGATGGAAAAAACATCTTTCCTTTCATCACGTCTGGAAGCTCTTCCCCGGAGGGAGCCCTCGAGAGAATTAAAGAGCTATGCCCTCACGCGAAGATAGGACAATATTTTTATGTTTCTGGAACCGAGGCACACCAAGCCCGACAATCGATAACAAATTGGCTGAAAACCATTGGTTTTTAATTACAAAAAAATTCGGTTGCTTGGGAGGAAGGTCCTGGGAACCCAACCCTCCTTCGTCTAATTTTTCGTTCTTCACGGAGCTTCACTTTTATCATAGTTTTCGGACTTGTATTTTCAGTAAGAAGCTATCGCCAGCCGACCGGAATGCTTGTCCGACATGATTTTTCAATTTTGACAAATTCAAAAAGGCTGTCTCGAGTTCAGACAGCTTTCTGTTCTTTCATAACAATGAGGTCATCAATGAATAACACTGTATTAATTCTTAATGGCAGCTGCAAATTTTTTAATAGGGGCGGTATCCTCAACGACGCCTTTTCCAAGATCGCAGTTCAAGAACTACAAGGCTACGGTTTAAACGTCATGGAAACAAAAATGGCATCTTACAAATCCGTTAACGAGGAAGTGGAAAAGATTTTACGGGCCGACGTAATAATTTTACAGTCTGCCGTCTGGGCAATGGGGATGCCATGGCCTGTCAAGAAATATGTCGACGAAGTAATGACTCAGCCTGAAGTTTGCGGAACTGATGGGAGGACAAGAGAGCTTCCAGATAAAACGTACGGTTCCGGGGGAGTGTTGAAAAATAAGCACTATTTAATTTCAACAACATGGAACGCTCCTGAAAAAGCCTTTACCCAACCAGCCGAATTCTTTTCAGGTTTGGGAGTCGATGCGGTGTTGACGCCATGGCATAAACAATTCCAATATATGGGACTTGGTTTAAGAAAACTTCCCGATTTTTGCTGTTTTGACGTATATAAGAATCCCCAAATTGAAAGGGATTTCATCTCATTTAAAAAGCACCTGAGCTTGTACATTAAACCTTTATTTGCCAACCATCGGGATAATTTATGAAGGAGATAAGGTACCTGAAATATAAAGCATCTTGCTGAGGCCTAGCCACTGAAGGCTGCCTCTCTAGATATCAGTTTCTTCTTCCCCTTCATAATCCAATTCCTTCTCCGGTTCTGTGTCAGGAACCGGAAAGCCCAAGAGCTTCAAGTAATTTTCGTTTTTTCTCCGCAATTTTTCTGAAGTGATAACCTTCGCAGAATCTGATTTGCATTACGGGACTCTACGGTCACCTTCATAAACCATAGACAGACAGTTATTTTTGTTTATGTCACCTAAATTTCGGATATTCTCACGATACCGTTCAGCGTCTTCTTATGCTGATTGATTTCTCTCAAGGTGAGAACACCGTTCGCGAGAAATTCATGCTGATAGATCCTGAACAATTCCAGGGCTTTTACAGCAGACTTGTAGAACCGCTGCTTCACAAATTTACTTCTCGAATTGTTGCAGTGGACGGTCAAGCGGTCAAAGCCTCCAGAAGAAGCGGAGAAAGAGCCAGTGAACATATCCTTACGTTCTATGACACGGAAAATAGAGTTGTTTTAGGACAAAAGCTCATCGGAAACAAGGAAAATGAGATCTCGCACGCCTCCTCAATGGTTGAGGACTCGATTGGGCAGGATGCATTGTTACGGCCGATGCGCTCAATACGCAGGAGAAGTTTGCTTCAGCTCTAATCCAAAGAAAGGCAGACTACTGTCTTCCGGTGAAACAGAACCACAAATCGTTGTTCTATGACATACAGTTAAGTTTTGTGGACCGCACCGAAACCTGTACGCTGGATCTCGAAAAAGTTGATCTCGGACATGGAAGAATCGAGACAAGAAAGATTTCTGTGCTTTCCGGAAGTTGTCTGCCTGCAACTTTATTAATGAAGTGGATTGGGCTGAATGAAGGCACGATCATTAAAGTTACGACGCGCGTTAACAAGACAACCGGCGAGATCAGTTCTCTTAATCCCTACTACATAAGCTCCCTGAACTTCTTAAATGTCCATATCGCAGAACAATATGCCAGAGCCGTTAGACGTCATTGGGGAATTGAAAACGACCTCCCCTACGTTCTGGAGGTCAACTTTTACCTAGATAGGACACAGGGCAAAAACGCTAACTATCTGCAAAAAGGATCCTCTTGAATAAATGAGCGCTCAAGATAATCAGGAAACTTCAAAAAGAAGAGGAAGCTGAAACCGGCAAAGAGGCTAAAAGCGTGAAGCGAATCATGGCCTAGCTGCAGTCCCCGTCAGCAGCTCTGGAGGCGTTGACCACGCCAATTAACAAACAAATTCATGCGTACGCCTTGATGCTTTGAGTGTTTCATACTAGATTGGCTCTAGAATGTAGTTTGCTGGCTCTCCGGCAAACAGAAGCTTTGGAATTTCTTCTAGGAGCTGCTTTGTTCTTAGGTGCTAATTTCTTCTTTAGTTCGACGCAGATATTTTCTAAAGCCGAAGGATCATTTGCAAGTAATCATGACCTTCTTGAAGGAATAGAGGTTGGCATGGGGTTACGGACTGAGTGTACGTGACCCCAAGAAGTTCATAATCTCAGTTGTTGAGGTCAAGTACGGACAATGCATTTAATGTTCGTGGAAAGCCATTCAATGGCACACACACTTGCAACGCGTCTATCAGGTTTTGTTTCGATGTGCCTTGCTTCAGGTTTGCAACGCCATGCCCTCTTAACTGAGATTCACAACCGCCGAGCGCAGCGACAGCTGCAAATACGATCAGCTCTCGTTCCTTAACCGACATCCCTGAGCGAGTAAAAAAATCCCCAAAACAAAATGATGACAAATCATCTACGATCAGAGCTCTGGTACTTTCTGTAGCTTCCCTATGCATTTTTGCGATATTGTCTCCAAAAAGTGCTGTTTGAACTTCTATTCCTTTTGTTAATCGGTTCTCGTCGTCCACTGTTGTCTGAGACGGAAGAGGTAGAGGCACCTTCGCCTTTCTAAACGCTTCGTTCACCCCAGTCAAAGCCTCCTTCATACGCCCAAGCCCAACATAAGGAGCTGTCTGATAAACGGACTCACGCAGCACAAGAGGTTTTACTCCTGCTATAAGAGCTTCCGCCGTAATTTCTGCGGCCTCATCCCTAAGTCCTTGTGCCGAACACGTAGCGAGGAGAACCCCGTATTTTTCCGATTCTGTCAAAGAGCTTCCTCTGTTCGAAAGACGCATCATCCTCGCTTCGATGGCAAAAATATCGGGGTCATACTGTTTTTCTACAGCCGACGCTTTAGTGGAAAAAAGTACAGAAGCAGCACCTGTTGCTGCAGAGAAAAGAACGGTACGTCTTAAAACATTAGTCATTATTTCACCTCTCTCTATTTATCTAATCACATTGAGTAAGAACTCGGTCCCTCGTTGTCAAAAGCCTTCTCACATGACATAAATAATTTTTCGACCTCGTAAATTAATAACTTTCCTAAGGTCGGCTTCTAACAAAAAGAAACTTAGAAAATAATAGAAAAGAGAACCTAAACATGTCTAATGCTAAATTTAAATCTTTATAAATAATTTATTTTTATTTTTTTAATTTCAGCTAATTGACAGTTTTGCCTATTTCATAACTTTTCGTTTCTGAACAATCTACTAAGGTATTAAGGCAGCAATTAAGATACTTACTTAGCTAATAATATAAATATAAAATTAATGAATATTTGTTCATTAAAGAATATCATTAGACATAATTAAAAAGGATTTATAGAATTAGAAAGCAATAGCAAGTCAATCAGGCCGAACGCACGAAGAACAGAGGCCGTAAAGGATTCTCTCAATTCTTGGGTTCTGCTAACTTTGCTAGAGCTTACAGAGTGAATTTCCGATTTTTAGCTCGTTCTCATTTATTATTTTTGAAGGAATCTTTATGAAACGCCTCATCCCTCTATTCATAGCAATTAGTATTTCCGGGCTTTCTGAAGTCACGGCGGCCCCTGCTGATAACATGCAGTCAGCTAAACCTGAACAAATTGTTTATAAACTTGGAACCTTTAAGCCTTACAAAGGGTCAGAAAAGGTGTTTACCGGTGATGTTCGTGTGGATCCCTGGTATCCTGCTGGAAACGGTATGCGCAACGTTGGCGCAAGCGTCACTTTCGAACCTGGAGCACGCTCTCATTGGCACACTCATCCAGTCGGACAGGCTTTGATCGTAACCTCAGGTATTGGTCTCACACAAGAGTGGGGGAAACCCATTCAAGAGGTGCGTCCCGGGGATGTAATTATCTGCCCCGTCGGCGTAAAACACTGGCATGGCGCCGCTCCAAATAGTTCGATGACACATATTTCTATTGCCGAGGATAAGGATGGCTCCTGCGTAGATTGGCTGGAAGAAGTAACTGACGACCAATACTACGGTCGGAAGTAAGAAACTGCGGACTCTATCACATTAACTCGAAAGGTTATTACTAAGACAAATTATCTTTCTAAAATAATTCTCGAAGCCTGTCATATCTTTGTTCGAAAACCCAAAAACGATAAGTAGCTCAACGGGACATGAGTTATCAGCGACTAGGCACCTAATCGCAATACCCTCACAATGGGATTCCGAAAAGGTGCCATTTTTTCAGTGCTTAGCCTGTTGATTTTGTCGAATTTCAACAAGATAGATTGTTTATCGGTCAGACAGTAATCAAAGATATACGGAAAGTTTTCTTAAAAGATTTTATTTACCCCGCCACTTCTATTATTGTCGCTATGGCACACCTGGAGCAAGAAGACCGACCTGACTAGGAGAATAACTGCCCCAGTAAGACAGCCATTCTCGGCAGATACTGATCACCTTTTGCATTCTTTTATTTCTGCTTAATGAGTCTAGAAAAGTCATTTTACCCCAGACTTGATGTAAACCGTCCTACTTCTTGGTGTTCTAATGACACCAAAGAAAGAGGCTCTTGAATGAAGAGGCCTCTCATGATTCTAGATTTGATTAGGCTTTCGTTCTATCAGGTCCGAAATACTTAATCGCAAAAGCTACGATCAGAACAAAGATCGCTCCGGCAATACCGGCTGGTGTGTGCATTTCAGTTAAGTTCGGAACATACGGAGCCAGTCCGGGATCCCCCACAATCAGCGTACCCGCGATCCAGCCTAACAAAGCGCCGCCTGCGTAAATAATGATCGGGTAGCGATCGATAACCTTCAGGAACAACTGGCTGCCGCCGAGAATAAACGGAACACTCACCACCAATCCGAAGATCACAAGGGCCATCTGATGTCCGGCAGGGGCCTGCTCTGCAGCGCCGGCAATAGCAATGACGTTGTCCAAGCTCATCACTAAGTCGGCAACGATAATGGTTTTGATCGCACCCCAAAGACGCTTACTGGCATGAATTTCATGCTCCCCTTCATCCTGAGGAACAATAAGTTTTATACCAATCCAGAGAAGCAGAAGCGCTCCGACGAGTTTGAGGAATGGAATGTTCATGATCGTGACGGCAAAGGCAATCAGGATCACACGCAAGAGGATGGCACCGGCAGCCCCGTAAAGCACACCTTTAAAACGAAGGCTCGGGTCAAGGTTGCGGCAGGCTAAGGCGATAACAACCGCGTTGTCTCCACCGAGCAAAATGTCGATCAAAATAATTTGAAGAACGGCCACCCAATGAATTTCGGCAAACCAAGCGATAAGCGCTTCCAATGAAATATCTCCTAAGAGTAAAAACCAAATTGACGGTTGATTTTAGCAATGCGTTGATTTGTCGTAGTTTTACCATTACCCGTTCTTGTGAAAGAACGTGAAATTTCAAATAGTCAGAACTTTCGAGAAATCCTCTTAACCAGAATAACCCGCATTTTTACTGAGTCGGTATACTTTCATTGTGCAATCTATCGCCGGATAGGCACCTTTTTCAGTATTCCGCAGGCCATTGAAGGAATGCTGACAAAGGTGCCTTTTTGTTTTGGAGGATACAAATGTCTTGGATTTATCTTTTCATTGCAGGAATTTTTGAGATCGTTTGGGCCGTTGCCTTGAACCCAAACTCCCGTGAAATAGCCCGTGATTATTTTTAATCGGGCTATTTTTCTTCAACTAATTCTCTGATTCCTTTAAATAAAAGATTTCAATGACGGCATTTTTATGCTATAATAGATCGGTATTTTAATAATATAGGTCTATTAAAATGGGTCGCCCAAGAGTTTATGACACTCCGCACTTCTGCCTCCATACTTACGTCAGGAAGGGGCACACTTACGTCGAGGCTTACAGAAATGAATGGGATCCGGAAAAGAAACGCTCCCGTATCGCACAAAGAAAGTACGTCGGAGCCTTGGATACAGAGACCGGAAGAGTTCGGCTCGGAAAGAAATATCTTTCCGAGAACCCACAATATGAAGGCAAGATTCTTTATTACGAAGATAAGCAGCTTGTTGAGCGAACACCGGAAGAAGTTCAGGAAGAGTTGAACCAAAGAGTTCCGAGTCCTCTTAATGACATTGTTAGCTATGGTGCTTCTGCCGCGTGCTGGCTGGTTGCTCAGCAAAACGGAATGCTCGAAGACTTAAAAGAGACTTTCGGGGCGGAAATCGGCTCGGACTTGTTGAGGTTGGCTATATACCAGTACCTCGACGGCGGCTCCATGGACTGCTTTGAACAATGGGCCTCTCAGCACTGGCTGCCCAGAGCTCGAATATTCTCGGGCCGGCGCATCAGTGAAATGCTCTCAGAAATAACGCATCAGGATATTACGTCTTACCTAAAACTTCGGAATCAACGATGTGTTGAGCACTTTAACTCGGTAAAGACTCAGGCAGAAAAACTCAAAAAAACAGGCCCTAGATTCCGCTATCTCGCGTTGGACTCCACGGCGCTCAGCACCTACTCGGTAACCATCAGCAACGCTGCATACGGGTACGCAAAACAAAATCCGGAACTGCGGCAAGTTAACTTCACGTTAGGCGTTGACTATCTGAACGGCGATGTCTGTTACGCCTACGAAAGCGAAGGCAGTATTACAGATAAATCCGTTTACCCTCATCTGATGATGGATCTGCATCACAACGGCTACAACCTTCAGGACACGGTTATCGTTACGGATCGAGGCTATCAGAGCATCTACAATATCCAGCGGCTGCTCGATATTGAAATAAATTACGTTTGCGGCGTCCCGCTCACAGAAGAAAGTGTCAGGCAGCTCTTTGAAAAATATAAGTCCAGTCTTAGTAATCCGGCGTTCTTGAACGGCCGACTGAAAGTTGCCGCCAGAACGACGGAAGAGCTCTGGGCCAAGGCCACGGACTTCGGACCTCTGCGTCTTAGTACTTCACTGCACTTATATAAATATCCTGAACTTGCTGCTTTACAGGCGATCTCTCTGCATCAAAAGGTCGAGGAAGTGCTCGAGAAGAAAAACAGCGGAGAAAAGGTGCATCCGGCTGACTGGAGCAGAGTCAAAAATTACATTGTTGAAAATCGGCAGAAAGTCTGGGTTAAAAATATCAAAGGCCTCGAAGAATTTTTAACTCGAGCCGGGTGCTTCGCCATCAGAACAAATTGCATTAAGGACCCGTTTGAATGCCTGGCGGTTTACAAGCAAAGACAGATTGTTGAAACGGCCTTTAGACAAATGAAAGTCCTTAACGGGAACAACCGACTGCGCTGCACTGAAAGGACCTATGTCGGTAAGCTCCTGCTCTTTGTTATCGCCCAATCTTTAAGAATGAGGATGCTCTACACGGTCAAAGAAAACGAGCAAAAGCTCGACTTGGACTTACCGGGAGACTCTTTAGATAAGGCCATGGCAATGCTTAAGGGGATCATGGCGGTCAGACCGCCGAGTAAGTCTGTCTGGGCTGGAAGGCCTATTAGTAAGAAAGCCCGAGACATTCTCGAGCTTCTTGGCATTAACAACAAATTCCCGCGAAACCTGAAAGACTAAAAGTCAATACCGAACTATTTCGCGGGAGTTTGGGCTTGAAATATGCCGATGGCTTTAGTAATTGGTTCTACAGTGCGGTCACTATTATCGGAATGGTCGCCAGCGTCTATTTCTTGGCAGTAGCGATGAGAACTATTCCTTTAGGAACGGCTTACGCCATTTGGACCGGTATCGGGTGTATTGGCGCCTTTATTGCCGGCATTCTCTTGTTTGGAGAAGCTTTCACTGTCTCCAGAACTGTTTTCGCTTCGCTTATCGCCATCGGAATCATTGGCTTGAAATTCTCGGCTTCTTAATTTCCAAACATTCAGAAACAAGAAGACCTGTTGTTTCGCATAAGAGCGTTCTCCTTAAAAGTGGACTGAGCACATAGTCTGAAAGTGGACTCTTTTTCTCAAAGTTCATTGGAGAAAATGAAGGCAGTCTTAAGGAGAACCTTATGCAAAACACAATAATCAAATCCATAGTTTCGTTAGGTCTGTCTTGCCTTTCGCTGTCAGTATTGGCAGCCGCTGCTCCTCAGCAGCCTGTAGACAAGAACCAGTGTTTCGGCTGTCATGCAACGGCCATTAAAACCTTATCAACTCGCGGTGCACATAAAAATGTGAACTGCGTTTCCTGTCACGACATCAGTCCGGAACACGTCAAGGCTCCAAGCCGCGACAACCGCCCGACTACACATTTTGAATATGCCGCCTGCGGTCAGTGTCACACTGAACAGCACAAAGACATCATGGATCCGAAGTACCATTATGAGTGGGCGCTCAAAAACACGCCGCCCGCCTACGCACAGTTCCGTGATATCGCCGGTGACAACTCTTTCCGGGACGTCCAGTTCCGTTTGCCGCGTTTCCATTCCAGCATTGTGACCGACCTTGCCAACGTTCGTTCTGACGGCCGTTACCAATATAAAAAGTACACGGACCTCTCTAAACCCGGAGCTCCGATGTGGGAGGCTTTAACCGATACACGCCCGAACGAAGGCGACAAAATTCTGCCCTCAAAGACATTGTCTTTGACTTGGCGTCCTCACAAAGGACGTGAGATTATGGGACGGTCTGACTGCTTGAAGTGCAAGAGTTCTGATAACATCTTGGATTACGCCTATTTAGGCGCTAAAAACCCGAAGGCCCCGCTCGCCTTTGATGATCCGGACCACAAAGTCCTAAAGACCGTCAACAACAGCTTCAACTGCATTACCTGCCACGACCCGCATTCGGCAGAGCCTCGCATCGTCTTCGACCATTTGATAGAAGCCATGTCACATCCGGACTACAAGGACTACAACTATCAGAAGAACGCAGGAAAGACCGGTTATCCGAAGATCGAAGTCATCAACATGGGTGTTCGCGGCTATCCGAGAAAGATCGCCATTCTTGAGAAAGCCAACTCGAACTATATGTGCGGTCAGTGCCACGAAGGCCATAACCGCTCTGAAACTTTCTATAAAGACAGTGACGGTCAGCTCGCTCATCCGAAAAATGCTATTGACAGAACCGGCTGGTCCGTCGGTACGTTCTTCGCAGCTAACCCGATCGAACGCTGGAATGTCGTGAGAAGATTAGGGCTGTATAACGGAATCGATAAGGCAACAGGCGTTAAGACTGTCTCGACCGACCATTACCATATGGAAACCGTTGTTGGTTCTAAGCACGGTCAAGCAGGCGTGGGCTGCACAGACTGCCACTTCGCCAAGAAAGCGAACGGCACACTTGAACATCAGCCTAGTCTGCCTTCTCTGAAGTACAAGAACACTTGCGCAAGATCCGATTGCCATGGCAATCCGAACGGCGACAATTGGTCCGAGGGGCAAGCCGCCTACATGGTTGCAACAATCCAGCAGCGTTATCGTATCCATAAAGAAAGACTCGAACGCTACGGAAGCGCCGCGCGCAACCTCCTGATCAAAGCTAAGAACGGCGATGTCAAGATCAATCAGCCTGAATATCAAAAACTTCAGGATGCTTACAGCCTCTACCTGCACACTGTCGGTTGGTACTTCTCAGACTATTCGAAGGGCGTTCACGATCCATCCGGATTTGAAAAAACTTCTTCCGAAGTTATTAAGAATCTGAGAACAGCGACCGCAGCCGCCCAGAATACGATAAAGTAATCTAACTCAGCATCGGCCGGAGACAATCTCCGGCCTTAACGTTTTCGGAGCCGACATGGCACACAAAGTTCAGCCGAGCCTCTCCAACATATCGTTAAATCACGACAGCGGCGCATCATCACTTCAAGAGCAGCTTTACTTCAAGATCCTCGACTTAATCGAGAACAAAAGCCTGCGTCCTGGAGATCCTATTCCCTCAAGCCGCAAACTCGCTTCTGAGATCGAGGTTTCACGTTCAACAGTCGTCAGCGTTTATAACCGGCTGCTTGAGGAAGGACTTCTGGAAACAAAGAGCGGCAATGGCACCTTTGTCTCAGAAATTTCTCTCGGTGTATTTGAAAATCGAAAGGAAAGTCTGCCAGTTAATGAGAAATATCTCCCCTCAGAACTCCCGCTTTCTGCACAAATCGCAGCGACGGCCACTGGCTTCAAAGTTCAAAAGCCTATGCCCTTCGCAGTGATAGCGCCTGACCTGGATAGCCTGCCGGGTAAAAACTGGACTACTGTCGTCGCACGTACTTCAAAGAGCCCGTGGCTTCACAACGGTTATTGTGAACCTGGCGGCTTTATGCCTTATAAGAAAGCTGTCTGCGATTATTTACGTCAGTACCGAGGCCTTAGGTGCGAACCTGAGCAAGTGATTACAACAAACGGCACTCAACAAGCATTGGACCTCTGTGCAAGCGTTTTATTTGAAAAAGAGGACAAAATCGCTGTTGAAGACCCTTACTTTCAAACGCACATCAACCTATTGGAGTTCAGAGGACTGAAGCCGATCCCAATTCCTGTCTCTCAAGATGGAATCGACATTGACAAACTTAAAAAACAAAAGAAAATCAAAGGGATACTAGTAACGCCGTGTCATCAGTACCCGTTAGGCTACGTTTCTTCCGCCGAAAACAACGAAAAGCTTTTAGCCTGGGCCAAACTTGAGGGAATCTGGATAATTGAAGACGACTACGACAGCGAACTTCGGTATGGAAAAAAGCCTTTGCCGGCACTCTCTTCCTACAAAGACGGCGCACCGTGCATCTATCTCGGAAGCTTTACCAAGGTAATTTATCCGGGCTTCAATATGGCTTACATGGTGGTCCCTAAAAGTCTCGTCCCCATTTTCGAGGGGGCCAAGCTTCTTATGGATCGCCACAGCAGCGAAGTTCATCAATACATTTTGGCTGAATTCATTCAAAACGGTTTCTACTATTCACACGTTCGGCGCCTTAAGAAGATTTATGAAAAGCGCCGGCAAGCAGCCGTTAGAGCTATAGGAAAATACCTTTCCGGTTACGGACACATTGAAGGAGCCAATGAAGGAACGCATCTGACGTTCATCTTTAATCAGCCCCAAGATGATGTCCGGCTTTCCGAGCTTTTAATACGTTCCTATCAGATCGAGACAAGACCGCTTTCTGCTTGTTATCGTTCGGCCAAAGCACTTACCGGTTTTATTCTAGGTTATGCTCACTTTAAAGAAGAAGAGCTGGAAGCGGCAGTTTTCAAACTAAAAGAAGCTCTAGATCAAACTCTGAGCTAAAGGAGGGAGTATGAGGAAAGAACTCACAAGAACAAAGCAAGCTTTAAGCAACGAATCGATTCAAAGAATCATCGACACGACCGCCTACGGTGTCCTTTCGCTTAACGGAGACGACGGTTATCTCTATACCGTACCGCTAAGTTACGTATATACGGGTGGGGCCGTTTATTTCCACGGGTCGCCGCGAGGATATAAGTCCGAGTGCTTCCAGAGAACCAACAAAACAAGCTTTTCGATCGTCGGGCAAAGTCAAGTCGTTCCGACTGTCCGAGCGAATAATTTTCAAAGCGTTCTCATCTGGGGAAGGCTTCACATCGTCACCGACATTGCAGAAAAACTCTCCGCTCTGCGTGCACTTGCTGAAAAGTACAGCCGCGGCATTCCCGATAATGAAGAGGAAATTCAGCATTCCTTGAATTATGTCTTCATGGTCAAACTTGTTCCGGATTGGATTACCGGCAAACGAGCCGCACTAGAAGTCAGAGAAGCTGCAGAAAAACTCTGATCCTGCTGACAGCCATTTAAAAGGCGCTCCCCGCTAGAGAAAGCGCCTTTTCTTGATTCTGCTTTTTAGCTATGCCTTCGTCTTCTGGGACCTAAAGTACTTAAGTACGAAAGCAACGATCAGCACGAAGATTGCACCGGCAATACCGCCTTCAGTATGAAGAGCCGGCAGATTCGGCAGGTGTGCCAAGATGCCCGGGTCGTCAACCATTAGCGTGCCTGCGATCCAGCCTAACAAAGCTCCGCCCGCATAAACAATAATCGGAAAACGATCAATCACTTTCAGAATAATCTGACTGCCGCCGAGAATGAACGGGACGCTCACGAGCAGACCAAAGATCACCAGCGCCATCTGATGATGGCCCGGAGCCTGTTCAGCCGCACCGGCAATGGCAATCACGTTGTCGATACTCATGATCAAGTCGGCAACGATAATGGTCTTAACCGCGCCCCAAAGCCGCTTACTCGCATGAATCTCATGCTCTCCTTCATCGGCAGGGGCAATGAGCTTGACGCCGATCCACAACAGCAGCAGGCCGCCGCAGAACTTCAGGAACGGTATGTTCATCACGGAGACTGCGAAGGCAATCAGAATGACACGCAGCAAAATAGCACCGCCGGCACCATAGATAATGCCTTTCACGCGCAGGTGCGGATCGAGACTTCGGCAAGCCAACGCAATCACAACGGCATTGTCTCCGCCAAGCAAAATGTCGATGAGAATGATCTGCAAAACTGCGACCCAATGAATCTCACCAAACCAAGCAATAAGCGCTTCCAAAATGAATTACTCCTTTTTCGAAGAGAGCACGGATTGCAGCAACGAGCCAATTTCAGAGGGATTCCGTGTCGTTCGAATACCGCAGGCTTCCATCACGGCTAATTTGCCTTCGGCAGTTCCTGTACCACCGGAAATGATCGCGCCTGCATGCCCCATTCTCTTTCCTGCGGGAGCCGTTACGCCTGCAATAAAGCCCACGACGGGTTTCTTCATATGATCTTTTACCCATTCGGCAGCAGTCTCTTCATCGCTTCCGCCGATTTCGCCGATCATGACAACTGCATCCGTTTCAGGATCGTCATTAAAGAGCTTCAGTACGTCGATGTGCTTTAAGCCGTTAATCGGATCTCCGCCGATTCCGATAGCGGTGGACTGGCCCAGCCCTAACGCGGTAATCTGTGCCACCGCTTCATAAGTCAAAGTGCCGGAACGGGAGACAACACCGATTCTGCCTTTGCGGTGAATGTGTGCAGGCATAATGCCGACATTGATTTCTCCCGGAGTCATGATGCCCGGGCAGTTGGGTCCGAGAAGGAGAGATTTAGATCCGGTCTTTTTCATGTGATCTCGGACCTTAACCATGTCCATCACAGGAATGCCTTCCGTAATGCAGACAATAAGTTCGATACCTGCATCGCTTGCTTCCTGAATAGCCGCTGCCGCTCCGGCTGGCGGAACATAAATCACGGAAACGTTTGCTCCTGTTTTTGCTCTTGCCTCTTTAACGGTACCGAAGATCGGCAGCCCTTCCCATTCCTGACCGGCTTTCTTAGGATTCACGCCGCCCACAAAACACTCGGGGCCAAAACCGTAATCTCTGCAAAGACGTGTATGAAACTGACCGGTTTTGCCTGTCATTCCTTGCGTAATAACGCGGGAGTTCTTATTGACCAAAATACTCATGTTATTTCTCCGCAGCCATTTCTACGGCTTTCTGCGCAGCATCCCCAAGAGAATCCGCTGAAATAATCGGTAATCCGCTGTTCTTGAGAATTTCTTTGCCTTCTTTTTCGTGCGTTCCTTTCATGCGAACAATTAAGGGAACGGATAACTTAACGTGTCGGCAGGCTTCAACAATACCTTCGGCAATGACGTCGCATTTCATAATGCCGCCGAAGATATTGACCAGGATAACTTTGACTTCCGGCTGAGCCAGCATGATTTCAAAAGCCGCCGTAACTTTTTCAGGAGAAGCTCCTCCTCCGATATCAAGGAAGTTATCCGGCTCACCGCCGAACAGTTTGATCGTGTCCATGGTCGCCATTGCGAGACCGGCGCCGTTAACCAAACACGCGATATTACCGTTGAGCTGAATGTATTGGAGACCTGCTTTGTGTGCACGAAGCTCCGTCGGATCTTCCTGCTCAGGGTCGTGAAGTTCTTCGAGTTCAGGGTGACGCAGCAGCGCGTTGTCATCAAAAGTCATCTTCACGTCCAGCGGATAAACCTTTTTGTCGGATGTTACGATCAGGGGATTGATTTCCAATAGGGAGCAGTCCATCGAAACGAAGGTGTTCCATAACTTTCTCAGGACTTCTGCGCAGTCTCCGGCAATGTCGGCAGGCACGTCCAATCGAGTAGCAACTTCCAAAGCTTCGGGAACGGAAAGACCGGCCACAGGATCAATGACCGTTTTAATGATTTTTTCAGGGAATTGAGCGGCAACTTTTTCAATTTCCATGCCGCCTTCAGCAGAAGCAATGAGTACCGGCCTCTGAAGCTTTCGGTCGATGAGGAACCCGACATAGAACTCCTGAACGATATCGAGGCCCTGCTGAACGAGGACTTTGCTCACAGGAGCTCCGGCAGGCCCGGTCTGCTTGGTGACCAAACGGCTGCCGATCATAAGTTTAGAGAGGTTACTGACATCGTCCAGACTGCGGGCAAGCTTGACACCGCCGCCTTTGCCTCTCCCGCCGGCATGAATTTGGGACTTAACCGCCCAGATCTTTCCGCCGATTTCTTCGGCAATCTTTCGAGCTTCCTCAGGACTTGAAGCAACTTCCGCAACAGGTACGGGAACGTCGAAATTCTTCAGAATTTGACGTGCTTGGTATTCATGAATTTTCATAGCAATGAAATTGTTAACTTTTGTTTGTGAACAAAAGTATAACGATCTCAGGCTACTGTCTTAGAAGACTTCGTCAGGAACTTCGCAGTTCAAGACTTTTTCAATCGTTTTAAAGGTAAAACCCCGACTCGCGAGGAAACGGATTTGTTTTGCGCGTTCTTTGTAATCCTCGGGCGGCTCCCCGAATTTTCGTTTCCAAAGAACAAGTGCTCGGTCGTATTCCGATTCCTCGTTCTGCTTCAAAGCTTCTTCGGCAATTTCACGAGAGACACCGTCCCGCTGGAGATTCCAAAAGAGCTTGCGGTCGCCGTATCTGGCGCTGCGCGTTAAAACCTGGATACGAGCATAGCGCTCGTCGGATAAGTACTTTTTATTGACGAGTTCATCGAGGACGGAGTTAATCAGTTCCTTATCGCCCTCTTCGTTAAAAGTTTCTGACAGCTTCTTATAAAGGCCGAGGCGGGAGCGCTCTCGACGAGCGAGAGCAGCTACCGCCTTGTATAAGATCTGCTTTCTGCGATCAGCAGGATCAAACATTATTGAGCGTCTTCGTAAGTTTCTTCAGTTTCTTTGGTCACGACCTCTTCGGCAGCATCTTCTTCGTGATCTTTGCCCTTGATCGCGGCCTTGATCTGTTCTTCGATCATCTTCATTTCTTCGGGATGAGACTTCAGCCATTCTCTGGCTGCTGCCTTGCCCTGACCGATCTTGTTGCCCTGATAGGAGTACCAAGCACCGGACTTGTTGAAGATGTCCATATCAGTACCGATGTCGATGATTTCACCTTCGCGGGAAATGCCCTGGCCGTAGATGATCTCGAATTCGGCCTGTTTGAAAGGAGGCGCAACTTTGTTCTTAACAACTTTCACGCGGGTTTCGTTACCCAGGATTTCATCGCCCTGCTTGATGCCGCCGGTACGACGAATATCCATACGGATCGTGGCGTAGAACTTAAGTGCGTTACCGCCGGTCGTTGTTTCCGGAGAACCGTAAACCACACCGATCTTCTGACGAACCTGGTTAATGAAGACCACCAAAGTGTTGGACTTCTTGATGCTGGAAGTGAGCTTACGGAGTGCCTGGCTCATCAGACGAGCCTGGAGACCCGGAAGAGCTTCGCCCATGTCGCCTTCAATTTCAGAGCGAGGCACCAGAGCAGCCACGGAGTCGATAACGACAAGGTCAACAGCACCGGAACGAACTAACGCGTCCGTAATTTCAAGGGCCTGTTCACCGCTGTCCGGCTGGGACAAGAGCAGGTCGTCCACTTTAACGCCAAGTGCTTTGGCGTACTTAACGTCTAATGCGTGTTCCGCGTCGATAAAGGCGCAGGTTCCACCGAGCTTCTGCATTTCAGCAAGAATGTGGAGCGTCAGCGTAGTTTTACCAGAAGATTCCGGTCCGTAAATTTCAACGATACGTCCGCGGGGAAGGCCGCCGACGCCGAGTGCTAAGTCCAAAGTAAAGGAACCGGTAGAAACAACATCCAGATTTTGGTCAGGCTGGCTGCCCATGCTCAGAATCGCATCCTTGCCGAATTGCTTGGAAATCTGGTCCAAGGCCATCTTTAGCGCTTTTTTACGAGCATCCGCATCCACGAGCTGTTCAACGGGCGGTTTAACTTTTTTCTTTTCTGCCATCTTTATTTCCTAATCATTTTCCGATCAGACGAAACTGACCTAAGTTGTCTAATACTAGCGAAAAAATTTAATTTAACAAGGCCGAATCAAATCTCTTCACTCATTTTTCTGTTGTAGTCATAGTAAAGGCGTATACGTCAATTTATGTCTCATAGATTCACTGTTTTTAGTTTTGGTTTGACGAACCGAAAAAACCTGTGTAGTATTCGACTTCTCGATTGATGAGACGCGCTTCGGAGCGAAACAGAGATCGAAACAAAGGGTTGTTAGCTCAGTTGGTAGAGCAGTGGACTTTTAATCCATTGGTCGCAGGTTCGAGTCCTGCACAGCCCACCAATTATGGGGGTATAGCTCAGCTGGTAGAGCAGCGGACTCTTAATCCGTAGGTCCAGAGTTCGAATCCCTGTGCCCCCACCAGAATTCAGCCCGGTAGTCGAAAGACTTCCGGGCATTTTCTTTTATTCGAACTTCCGCTTCATCAGGCAGGTTCGTTCGAAAAAATCCTCTGATATTTTGCGTTTTTCAGTGATCTAGCCGGAGTCCAGCTCCGGCAGTCTCATTAAATTTCAATATCCGTACCCAATAGCGGTTCGGTCTCCGGTTCTTCAGGAACCTCTTCCGGAGTTTCAGGACCGGCTCCGGGAACTCTGACATCCAACGCTTCAAAGTATTTAATCTTTTTACCGGCAACTTCGTCGAAGTAGTAGCCATGGTTAAAGCGGGTTTGCATGACGTTGTTCAGAACCTGAAGGATCTTAGAATCGCTCTCGTAGACCAGGTTTAGTTTTCCCGCTTTTTTGTTTTCTCTCATATAGCTGCGGATTCTTGAACGGACCATCAGAGACAAGCCCGTCGCAATGAACTGCACGAAGGTTTTCCCTTGAAGGGCCTTGTTGTCGGAGCATCTGATCCTATTGCAGCCGAGTCGATCCTTAAGCGTTGCAAAGGCGTCCTCTACGCGCCAGCGGTCTGCGTAAGCGGTCCACGCTTTGACCGGATCTTTCTCAGAGTCCGTAACTAAAACTCTGAAGCCCTTGTACTTCAAGTATTCGTCAACCCGGCGGTTAACAATAATCAAGCCTTTTTCTTTATCGTTTCGGAAGAACTTTTCTTTCAGCTCTTCTTCTTGTTCGGTAAGGGCTTCCTCTTCGAGGAGTTTCTTTTTAATCGTGAGGAGCGATTCCGTGAGCTTATTGGCTGCTTCCTGATAGATAACCGGATCGTAGAACATGTGGTAATACAGCTCTGCGGATGCGGTGTTCGAAGCCGGTTTTCCATCTACCGGCCGCGGGTCATATTTCCAATTCACCTTGGCCGTGGCAATGTTCTTTCTGATGTAGGGGTCGCCGCTGTTGAGGTCTGCAAACTCTTTCCTGTGTTCATCGATAAGCTCTCTTGCCAGACAGCCTTTAGTCCCCAGACGGACATTAAAGATGAACTCAACTTTATTGATCAGACAGTCATTGATGTTCTTTACGCTGTTATAGCCTTTGTCAGCAACCAGAACCACATTCTTCATGTTTAAGAGCGCTTGATCGGCAATCGTATGACGAATGGTGCTGACATCAGGAACATTCCCGTCATAAAAGCGATAAAAAATCGGAAGTCCGGACTTCTGGTCTACCAAGAAGAGAACATTTAGCTGCGGCAGCGCATCATCGTCTTTGTTCTTTCCGTATTCAATGTGGGTCAGGTTGGTGGAATAAGAAGATATTGAGGTGGAATCCAAGGCAAGGATGATCTTATTGTCTTCGTCTTCTTGAAGATAACTGCGCATCAGCGAGAAATAACGCTGCACGTCTCTAAGTTCTATTCTTTGAAAGAGGCGCGTTACTGCCGAAGGACTTAGCGCACGCGGGTAAGGCAGTCTCGTCGTCTCGGCAAAACTTTCATAAAAGCTGACGTTGTTGTTCTGGTTAAGAATTAGAAAGTAGGCCAGAGAAAGAATCTTTTTATAGTCCTTATGCCTCGGAAAGCACTCCTTTAAGAATTCTCCGACGGGAGAGTCGGCAACGATTTGGTCTAAAGCCCAAGTAGCACCGGCGTGAAGCTTCTTTATATTACGAGCTTGCTCGAGGGTAATACCTTCCTCTGAGATCGGTGTAAAGACATAATCTTTACCCTTTCTCTCAACCTGATAGTTCCGAAATTCAGGATGTTCCTGAAGGAAAGCTTCATCAAAACGAATTTTTCCTTCCTTCTGGCCGCCAAGGATTGTTCCGATCTTTTTGGATTCACCTCTCTTACTTCGTTTGAGTTCTCTGTCCCAGATGTTTTTATAGGTGTAGACGTAATAAACGGAACCGGCTTTATTGATCAGAATCGGAGGAAGCTTCGGATTCGGCATTAATAGATCTCCATAAACAATGATCTAGTATAACATAAAAAATCCTCAATTTCAACATTAACTTTTTGTTTAATTGAGGATTTTTAAAATAATGAAGATCTAGAAGCGCAAAATTTCAGAATCCTTCGTTCTTAAATTCGGATCCAAAAGTTTCGTCCGAATCATTTTCGACAGTAGGCTGGCAGCCGCCGATTCCTCTTTGTTGGCATTTTTGAGAAGAAGTACGCCTAAGTCGATTTCACCCAGCCCGGTCAGTACCTCAACAAGCGATCCTCTAGCAAGTTCTTTCTCCACACAGATTTTAGGGAGATAGGAGACGCCCAATCCTCCTTCAAGAAGCGCTTTAACGATATGCACATTACCCACTTGCATAGTTTTTCCTAAACGAATACCGCGTCCATCCAAAAACCGCTTAAAAAATTTATACGGACCGCTTTTAACACTCCCTGTGATGAGGGGCAGTTCCGGCGCTAAACCGGGAAGGAAGAAACAACTTTCGCTTATTGATAATGTCGGTGAGGCAAAGAGACCGAGCGGACTTGCCGTCAAAGGCAGAGCAATCAATGGAGCCGGATAGTCTCCTGTATTAAAAGTAATCCCGATGTCTACCTCCGAATCCTTCACTTTCGTCTTTAACCGGTAGGCATCCAGAATCTCTACTTCAAAGAATACTTCCGGCGCCAAAAGTCGAAACTCCTTAATCACGTCGATCAGCATGAATTCGAGAAGTGTTTCATTCACTCCGACCTTAAGTCTTCCGGTAAGAGAAGCTTTTGAGCCTTTGAGATTCATTAGCACCGAATGACTGGCCAATATCTTCTGTGCTTCTTTGAGGGCTGCCTGCCCGGCAGGTGTCAAAACCATGTGACGGCCGGTTTTCTCGAAAAGAAAACATCCCAAAGAATCTTCGAGTTTTTTTAGTTGAAACGTGATTGTCGATTGAGAGCAGCGCAGCTGAGCGGCTGCTTTACGGTATGAACCAAGGCGCACAACCGCGTCTAGGATCTGAAGTTGTTTGATATTCATAGCTCTAATTCTTCGATCGATTCGTTCTAATTATTCTAAGTTTCCAATCTATTTCTCCTCAATAAGAATATCCCTGTAACTTCCAAGGAGAAATCACATGCATAAAACGATTATTGCTGCAGTTTTGACCTCTGTTCTTATTCCCGGATACGCCGTTGCGCTTGAAGACATTCATACAGGGACAGTCATTGTCGGAAGCGGTGTTTCAGGTCTCACTACTGCGATCCTGCTCAAAGAGCACAAACAAAATGTCTTAGTTCTTGAAAAAATGCCTTTCATGGGAGGCACCACGAACTTGGCTGCGCAATACTTTGTTTCCGTGGGAACGAAGGATCAAGTTGCTAACGGTAAAGAGCTATCTGTGCCTGACTACATCCAAAGAACAGCGAAAACCGGCCGAAATTCCGAAATGCTCCCGCGTACAGCACAAAGAATGTTCGACTCGCAAAAATCTATTGATTGGTTGAACAGCTTAGGCGCCGGCCTAACTCGTCCGGTCAGCGATTATCAAATGGGCATTTCCGACGGAAGTTCTCTAGGCGTGCGGTTAATGAAGGTATTAAGCGCAAGGGCCAAAGAACTTTCTATCCCAGTGAAGATGAACAGTAAAGTTCTTGACTTAATAATTAGAGATGGGAAAGCGGTAGGTGTTGTTGTAGAAAATGGCAAAGAAAAATACAAGGTATTTGCCGATAACATAGTTCTGGCAACAGGCGGTTTCAATCAGAACCAAAAATTGATTTCCAAATACGCTCCTCAGTGGAAAGGTTTGCCTACCACAACTGCCGTGAGCTCAACCGGTGACGGTCTCATCCTCGCAGAGAAGTACGGCGTGAACATCAAAAATGCAGGAGAAGTCGGCCTTAACCCTTCTATTCACTCTCAGGGCGGAAAAAACGTTTCCATGAGTGCTGCTCGGCTGGAAGGCGGCATCATGGTCAACTTGAAAGGAGACCGCTTCTGCAATGACTATTGGCCGGATTACACAAAGATGGCCAAAGCAATGCTGGAGCAGCCGGAAGGAAAGAGCTTCGTCATCATTGACGGTAAGTCTATGAAAGCGTCCAAACGCCTTCAAAGTTTCTTGAAGAGCGGCTATTTCGTAGAAGCCCAAACAATCCCTGAGCTCGCTCAAAAAATCGGCATTCCGCCGGAAAACTTAGAAAAGACGATCAAACGTTATGCGGAATTTGTTCGCAACGGCAAAGATCTAGATTTCGGCCGCAGCATCAACATGAAGACCGACTTCTCTACACCTCCTTACTATGCCTCGGCCATTCTTCCGGGTACACAGGTAAGCGTAGGAGGTGTTGACGTCAACGACTTCATGCAGTGCGTCAAGGCAGACGGTAAGGTAATTCCGAATCTCTATGCGGTTGGCGAGCTTACATACGACTCCGGCACGCCTCATGGTGTTTGGAGCGGACGTCGCGCAGCCGAACATATTCTTTCGAAATAACCTGCTCAGACCACTTTAGTTTAAGGGTCGGCGAAAAGTACCGGCCATAAAAAAACCTCAGCAGAACCGATGCTGTCTCTCCTTCGGATACCGATCGAGAGCACATCGGTTCTCCTTTTCTGCACACAATTTTTTCTTGCTCTTGGGCACAACTGTTTAACCTTTCGTAAACGTATAAGCGCCGGGCCCGCTGGCTCTGAGAAGAAATCCGAAGATTGAAACTTTTCCTTTTTAACAAAACTAATGAAATATTTTCCGAAAAATAAGAATTCTTTAAAAAGAATCAAGGATAATTTCCCGTGGACATTACTTTGTGCCCATTGACTGCAAAGTCCGCGTAGAAATGATTTGTCCTGCTGAAAGGGCAGGACCTCGAGGTGTCAGAACCTCGCCCTGGGATATAAATTAAATGATTGAGTTAAAACACATAACGCAGGAATACGATACTGCTGACGGTAAAGGAAAATTCTTTGCCTGTAAGGATGTAAACGTCCACGTCAAACCCGGCGATATCTTCGGCATTATCGGCCGAAGCGGCGCCGGTAAGAGCACGCTGGTTCGCTGCATCAACCTTCTCAACCGCCCGACTTCCGGGTCCGTCATCGTCGACGGCAAGGATCTGACCAAGATGTCGGAATCCGAACTGCGTGAGGAAAGACGCTCGATCGGTATGATCTTCCAGCACTTTAATCTGCTCTCCTCCCGTACCGTCTACGGCAATGTTGCGCTTCCTCTGGAACTTGCAGGAATGCCGAAGGATAAGATTCGCGAAAAAGTAATGCCGCTGATTGAACTTGTCGGCTTAAGCGAACACGTCAACAAGTATCCGTCTCAGCTCTCCGGCGGTCAGAAACAGCGCGTCGGTATTGCTCGTGCGCTTTCTTCCGATCCGAAGATTCTTCTTTCCGACGAAGCCACTTCTGCTCTTGACCCGGAAACCACTCAGGCAACGCTTCAGCTCCTCAAGAAGATTAACAAGGAGCTCGGTCTGACGATCGTCATGATCACGCACGAAATGGACGTAGTGAAACAGATCTGCAATCGCGTCGTCGTGATGAATAAAGGCGTCGTTGTCGAAGAAGGCGACGTGCTCGAGGTCTTCCGCGACCCGAAGAACGAAGTTACTCAGGCGATGCTCGGCACGGCTCTTGCTGCCCGCACAATTCCGGCAAGCATGGTCGAGCGTGTGAAGAAAGTTCTGAACACACCGGGCGAAAACGGACGCAAGAATCATCTCATTCGTTTGACGTTCGTCGGCAGCTCAACGACCGAACCGGTCCTCTCCCGCGCCTGCTCCAAATTCGATCTGGACTTCAACATCCTCTTAGGACAGGTGGATGAGATCCAAAGCGAAAGTTACGGAACTCTCACGATCGTGATGGAAGGAACCACAGAAAACTTCCGTCAGGCATTGAACTACATCGCCGAAAGAGGCGTTCGCGTCGAGGAGCTCACAAATGTCATCTAACATCATCAATCTTCTTTGGGAATCTTTCCTTGAAACCATTCTAATGGTCGGCGTGAGCGGCGGACTCGGCGCTGCGATCGGTATTCCTTTGGGCGTCTTCCTGTTCGTCACGTCTCCCAAAGGCATCATGCCCAAGCCGTACGTCAACCGCATCATCGGCACTGTTGTGAATGCCGTGCGTTCGACGCCGTTCATCATTCTGTTGGTTGCCATCATTCCGTTTACGCGCTTAATCGTCGGCTCTTCCATCGGTACCGTTGCTGCCATCGTTCCCCTGACGATTGCCGCTGCTCCGCTCATCGCTCGTCTGGTCGAAACCAGTCTGCGTGAAGTCGACAAGGGCCTGATTGAAGCTGCTCAGTCTATGGGCGCTACGAACACTCAGATCATTTGCAAAGTGCTTATTCCGGAAGCGATGCCCGGCATCCTTGCCGGCCTCACCATCGCCTTTGTTGCTTTGGTCGGCAGCTCCGCTATGGCCGGTGCCGTTGGCGGCGGCGGTTTAGGCGACATGGGTATTCGTTACGGATATCAGCGCTTCATGCCTGAAGTCATGGCAGCTGTTGTCATCATTTTGATTGTCTTCGTCCAAAGTCTGCAGAGCTTCGGCGATTGGATGGTCAGAAGAGTTTCTCACCGCTAACCGATCCCCAACAATTTCAAACCCGGCGTTCTTCTCGATACGCCGGGTTTGTTTTTTCTCCGAGTTGCTTCTCAATTGGCCTTAAGTTCAGCCGCTTGAGGTACGCCAATCCTCACACAAAGAATTCGTTTTCTTTACGGTTCTTGAGGCGTTCCGAGAGGAGTTTTTCAAAATCTGAGAATGCATCTGCAACAACCGACTTCGCTTTCATCGGACAATTCTTAACGCAGCGCATACAACCGATACAGTTGTCGTTTACCGTCTTGATATCTTCTTCGATCGCTCCGACCGGACAATCTCTGATACACATCCCGCAAGCCAAGCAATTACCGTTGGTCGTCGGTTTAAATTTGGCTTTAGTTTCAACGACCTTATAAGGATAATTTCCCGGAGGAATCACTGTCTCAGGCTCCTCAGCTTTGGCCAGCATATGAAAATAGAATTCCTGAAGCTCGGCAATGTCGTCTTTGTTCGGACGACCTAACTGGATCTGCCCATAAGTATGTTGGGACGCCATTGTAGCCACTCCCTTGATCCTGAAACCGTTAGCCTCAGCAATGTCACCAAGCTCTCTTGGGGCATCTTCGTAAGCTCGATTTCCGTAAGTAAGCACTAACGCACAAGGCGTACCGCTTCCTTTCATCTTTTTAAAACGATCTACGCTGCAGGCTGGGATTCGTCCTGCATAAACCGGCGCCCCGAAAACGACAAAATCAAAACCGCTGAGATCGGTTTCCGGAACTTCTACATTGCCTGTGATATCAAAGGTCTTGACGGTGACACACGGCAGTTCCCCGATCGAAGAAACCGCTTTCTTAGAGTTTCCCGTAGGAGAGAAATAAACCAAAGCAATAGAGGACATGGGATTTGATGTTGAAGTTGGTTTGTTCAATTCTTGCACATAAGCGCTGGGTGCCATATGAGAGAAAGCACGTGAATAGATTATTCGGAGCCTGAAATAATTTGTGAAAATTCGAGTACAATCTGGCTCTATCGAATGCGGGTGTAGCTCAATGGTAGAGCAGAAGCTTCCCAAGCTTACGACGGGGGTTCGATTCCCCTCACCCGCTCCACTGCGCTCCTCTGTGGTTTTTCTTTTTTCGGGTCTGCGTTTGCTCCGTCATTTTTGATCAAACTGATTCAGTTCAGCACAAACTCTATAGCAAATGTCGTAGAGCTAAGCTTTTGTGCTTTTACAAGCTCTTGGTAGTCTAGAGCGGTCAATATCGACCCGTTCGCCATCCGCTGTTACCGGAACGGCACTGACACAATTCTCGGCAAGATCAATGCCAACAACTTTATATTCGAGCTCAGTACCAATATAGCAATTGCACGGATCTTTTTAACAGATATGAAATCACCCTTTATAAAGGATTCGTCACTTTTATTTCTTGATAAGACAAAGGGGCTTCGTGCCCCTGGTTTACTAGACCAAATTTTCTAGAAAACAACTGACAATTGTCCTTGTTTACTCTAGTTTTAGACAAAACCCCAATTACATCTGTTAACTCGTTGACCATAATGGGTACATAAAAAAACGACCCAGCTATTTTCAAACTCGAGGAAATAACATGTTGTTCATACATCACGCAGTGGTTTGCCCCAGCTCTCCAACTCGGAATTCGCCGAGGGGGGGTATAAGTTATCGTTAAGCAATATTTTAAAATTTTCCAGATTCACAATCTTAGTTAAAGACACATTCCAAGATCTACCTGCAGTTATTCTGCGGTCTCAAATCTCCTTCAAAAAATCTTCACTCTTCTCTGCAAGAAGAGTTTTGCATTGCGCCCTCGCGCTCCAAAATCCTTTCGACAGGGTCTTTCCTGCTTACAGCAATTTGCTCCTAACGGCAAACATGTGGATTTCGGGATTAAGGCATAACTGATCAATTAACGTTGGATCCGATCTGCCTGTCATCACCGGTTCAATATCCTCCGGTTTCTTTTCAAAACCATCTCTAGTGGCACCTCGAATCCAATCCTATTTGGAGTAAAAAATGTGTCCAAACTTCAAAAGAATAAGCAGGAAGACCTTTCTGTTCTCATTATCACCGCTCGCTCTTTCGCTTGCCCTAGCGCTTAACCCATATTCCATTGAAGCTCAAGCGAATACGTACGAATACAATGGCAAATGGGTTGCCGATGATATAGACCCTACTAATCCTCCTTTTTTGCAAGGTTCCATTGTCACTAAGGATTCCTCCGGAACAACTCTCTCTGAGGAAGACTTCACTTATTCAGAACCTATCCCAGGTGTCATATTGTCTCCTTATGGTTTTAGGGAAGGACAAGACTGGTCTTTTCTCTGGTTAGGCTCATCGTTTGAAGACTGGTACAACAATCCGGTCAACAAGCCGATGGCTGATCGATATGGGATTACCGCTACAAATACGGTGACCCCGAATTCAATGAACCTTAGCAGTTCTCTTCTAGGCGGAAGCGGTTCAACTACTGTAATCCACGTCCCGGCCGAGTTTGAAGGGGCTTCTCAAAGAAACTCCCTATTTGTTGTTCTTCCCACGAGTGGCCCTGGACTTATCACCCAACCTGGCAGTTATAAGATAGAACCGGAGATCTTACAGATAGGCTATGGTGCCGACCCTAATCAAGAACCAACCCTCACAAATACATTAATTTCCCTTGGGACTCCAGGAACCCAAACCGTAGAGTTTTCAAAACTTGGATGGAACGATACTGTTTTTAACACGTTTAAAACCGATACCTCTCAGACATACCAGCCTCATCAAAATGTACTTTTTATGAAAACTGCAATTCGTTCTCCTGGAACAAATGCAGTCGCTCGTCAGACCGTTTCCGGAAATATCGGTATTGTTTCTACGGCGGATGACCATGTACCTGGCTCCGTTACGTTGTTCAAAGAAGACGGGTGGCATATTGACGCTGCCAACATAAAAATGGCTGGCAATCTGACATTTCCCCGCGTTCCGCACAACACCAATGGAATAAGTGCTTACGGAATGGGTATGTCGAATATGTATAGTCGGTTTGAACAAAAGTTCTCTGGCATTATACAGAGCTTAGGAACAGACATTCACCCCTTGGGAATCGGCATTATTTCGGAACATGACCAGGCAACAGCAGGCAAAACTTTTATTCAAGATATCAAGAAAGTTAACGAAATACACGCCGTAATGGCCGGCGTAGTTAATGACATACGCGGTCAAACTTTTAACGCGACAGAGTCTCAAGAGGTAGACGTAGGAAAAATTGAAGTCTTCGGGGACGCTTCTTTCAGGGGAGCAATCGGCGTCTATAACAGAACAAATACCGGTGGCACCAATAATAGTAAAAACGCAGTTCAGAAAATTTATATTTCTGACAGTATCGTTGTAGATGGCTTCTCCACAATAATTTCGCCTCATCAATACCTTGAGGTTCTCTCAACTTTTGCTGCTGTTACAAACAGAGGCGGAAGACAAGAAATTATCAGCACAAATAGAGACAGTCCAATCTTGCTCTCGGCAAAAACTCAGATGAGAGTGTCCAATAACTCGGCAAATCCATATGGAACTTACGCTCTCCTGGTTTATCCGAACTTTGTTTCTTCTCCGGCACCAGGAGCAAAAGACGCTTACACAGAAACTATTCTTAAAGGTAGTTTTGACGTATATAACGGAGACATTGCGGCCTTTGGCGAACAAAATGGCCATTTTTCTAGCTCTGTCGGAATCAGATTGGAGGGACAACTCTACCCAGCTGCGGACGGATCTCCGGAAAAAGTGTCAAACCGTCTGTCTATTGCTGACGGGAACAATATTATCGTCACAGACCGTAGTCCTCTTATCAAAGGCTCTATTCCCTCAACGATTAAAAGTCCTAACGCTGTCCGAGCCTATTTACAGCTGAGACCCGTAACCGACAGCAACGGAGTAGAACATCCTTACGAGATCGAATTCAAAGGTAAGAACAGTTATCTCAATGTGGAAGGTGCTTATCTTGGCAATGGAACAATCATTTTTCATAGCAACCTTGACTTCAAGGGGGATGATAAGTGGACTTCCCGTGAAGAATTCATGAAAGAGAATGGTGGTAAATATTTAACTGAATACCAGCAGAAATTAATTGATCGCTGGAAATCCGCCTCTGATGATGAAAAAGTGGAGCTTGCAAAATTGGGTGACTTCAAGAAAGACGCTCAAGGGCAAGACTATGTGGTACTTAATGAAGCTGGAAGCAATGCTTACAGTATTTCTGTAGAGAAAGCCTATAAGGAACTATTCGATCAAGGCAATAATCTTGTCGTCAATAAGAACCCCGTAATTATCCACAAAGTGATCGCCCAGGAAACGAATGGAGAGTCTAGCCGCTTAAATCTGCAAATAGATACGTCTAACTTAAGACGAGACTTAGATGCCGCATACCCTGGAGTCAATTTTGCGTCGGAACAACCAAAAATTCAGAAGTTTTTTGATGAAAACGCAATCTACATACTGAGGCAGGCAGCCAACAATGTATTTATTCACGATTGGTCGGATGAACAAGTACTGCTTCCCCATCAGACGGTTCTGAATGAAAAGACTGGTCAGTCGGGGGATGGTAGGTATACACAAATCACTGACGATCACGACAGTTTCTGGGAAAAAATTAATCCTGAAAAATCTACCGGTGGTACGACAACGGAGAAGAAGAACTACACTCTCAGCGACGGGACTTTGGTAGAAACAACAATCACAACACAACGAATAAACACGACAAATAACCGTTTCACCGGAAATCCGGTCAACAATATGGTTGCCGGAAAAGTTTCCTTTACCCTCCCAGAGGGGATAATCACACCTGCAAGAACTTACGTTACTGAATACTACATAGAAAACAAAGGTAATTACGACATCAACAATCCCTATGGGTATAACGATAATGAAATTCTCCATACTTTCTTAGCCGAATATCAGAGAAATAAGTATGGCCAGGAGTTCAATTCATCCCTAGACATCGATTCAACTAACCTTGCTGACTCAGAACCCCTAAAGAATGCTGACCAGCTTCGCAAAGAACAGGCCACTACCGATTCGCCATCCACTTATTCTCTTCCCAGAGCTGCTGACGAAGAGGAGAAAAAAGAAGGGAATAAAGTCGAAGATGACGGTATCGAGAATATGGGAGAAGTCTACGGGAAAGTTGAAACTTACATTACGACAGTTGATGAGAAAGTCACTCCGCCGGAAGACGACTGTACTAAATACGGGAACTGCGCCCCAGAAGACCCTGATGACGATCCTAATAACGGCAACCCGGGCTCTTGGGAAGACGTAACACCGCCTACAAAGCCTGACGGCTCAATTGATGTGGGTAATGGCTGTTCTACTTCAACTATGGATGCCCTTGACTCTATTGGCTTAACTAATTATTTCCTGTGGAGACAAGAGAACGAAACCCTCTATCAGCGCATGGGTGAGGTTCGAGATAACAGCCAATTAGAAGGATTATGGGTAAGAGGAATCTTCGGAAGAAACAAATGGGATAAAGGCAAGCGACGCTTTGATAATAAGTATTACGGCATCCAGCTAGGCTTAGACCGAGTCCACCAAACCTATACGGATGAATATAAGTGTCGTGAACTTGATGGCGAACGTGCTCCCTGCAAACGCGTTCCTGCCACTGATTGGATTTATGGCATCGGCTTTACCTACATGAAGGGAGACAGCAAGCTCGCTAACGGAGGAACAGGCGATAATTGGATCGGCTCGATTTCCCTTTATGGCGTAAGAAAATTCCAAAACGGTGGATATCTAGATTTGATTCTTAAAGGAAGCCGTCTAAATAATGAATTTACTGCCATTAGCGACCAGTTCAGATACATATCTAAAGGCAAGTATCACACCTACGCTCTACAAGCCAGCGTTGAATATGGTAACAAGCACTACCTCGATAAAGCCAAGACGTGGTACGTCGATCCTGAATTGCAATTAACTTATGGGCATATCAAAGGGGTTAAATACAGAACATTCAATGCGTTAAATGTTGATGTGCATAACCTAAATAGCCTCATCGGACGTGCTGGCGTCGCAATTGGCAAAGAAGGTAAAAACGGTAGCGCTTTCTTAAAGGTTGATGGACTGCGTGAATTCATGGGCGAATATAAAGCCCGGTATCACTTAGACCATGGTGCTTGGAACAAGAGTCGCATTAGCATGAAAGATACATGGGGGGGGGGAATAACTATAGGAGGCACCTACAACTTCCACAAGGACACCTATGGATTTATCCAAGCAAAAAAATCTTTTGCAGCAGACCTCAAACAAGAGTACCGCGTTGATACGGGAATTCGCTATCTCTTCTAACCCTACTCCTGCAGGCTTCCTAAGAAAGCCTGCAGGATCGAAATCTCAAATCATGGAGTTTATATGACAACCAGTAAAAATTTTAGGCTTACTCCACTAGCGCTTTCTTTACTTCTGTTAAGCAGTTCAAATGTTTGGGCTGACAACCTCACCATCTCAGAAACCTGGAAAATGGACGGTTGGAGCTGGAATGGCTCTACACAGATTTTTTCGAATAGCAACAAAAACGCTTTGATCGCGGACGGAGCCTCTTTAAAAGGAAACTCTTCAACCGCAACCGTTAACTTTACTTCCAGTCCCAAGATCAATATTGAAACAGAAGGTAGCTTTATATCCAATGCCAGCCTGGGTAGCTCTGGGAAACAGATAACTTATTCTGTGTACAACAAAATAGGAACTATTAAATCCGGAGCAATTGCCTTTAACCTTACAAAACAAGGTTCTCAGATCGTTAACTTAAATGATGTTGAAGAGGTAATTGCGAATAATTCAAGTACTGATCCAAGCGCTGGAGCTAGGGCTCTATCCATTATTTTCACTGGTGGCGGTAATTCGTCAGCCCCGAAGGCCGAGCAAGAATTAGGTTCCTTCAATTTGATGACTCTCCGAGGAACCGAAGCTGGTAAAGGTTTTGGGATTGTTCTCGTTGATGATGCAACTTCAAGTTCAAACAGCTGTTCTCAATATTTAAAAACCTATATAACCAACGTGGGGACAGAAGAGTTTCCGTTAGACGTCGGGGTGTTAGCGCAGTTTAAAGACCCTGGAATAAATATCTTTCCGAAGGGAGATCAAACCCTGAGACATGTCGGCACCATCTATGCCACTGAAGCAGGCATCGTCAATCTCTCCGGAACAGGCCAATCAAACCAATGGGTCAGCTCCGTCACTGATATTTTTGTAGATAGCTCTAAAGCACTAACACCAGTCCCAATTCTCGCTGGTATTGCAGGAGAAGCAAAGTCTAGAAATGGTAATTCAACCGATACAAGTAACATTAGAGTTGGACAAACCGTTAAAGTTAGAAATCTCATCTCAGTTGAGGGTAGCCTTGCAAAGTCTTCTGAACAGCCTGCCTCTAACATCTCGTATATTAAGGACGAGTCTCAGATTAACATAAGGGCAGGTGTCCTTAACCGTGGTGGTAGACAAGCCATAGAGTCGATTTCCGAGAATGTTTCAGGAGTAACAATTAGGGTTGGGACAAAATCACCGGATGAATCTATCAATTATGCCGTCTTGGTTTACCCACTATTCTCACAATCTGTTACGACAACATCAGGGCAGAATGGACTATCAAAAGGATTCAGCCCTACCGACACGCAGCTAAAAGGCTCTTTTAATGTTGTCAACGGTGATGTAGCCGTTTTTGGTCCCCAGGCAAGAACCGCCGGAGAAGAGCATTACTTAAAAGTAGGTAACGTATCTCTCACCCTTAACAATACGACTAGAACAACTGAAGATAAACAAACTGTAATCGTCCCAAGTACATTGACGCTCGGAGGAAACTCGAATTTATGGGTAACTAACAGAAGCTTTGACGTATACGCAGGGAACGGCGTGGCAAGGGCAGGCGAAAATACTATCTTCAGTTTATCTGCTGGGTCTGGAGCTGATGCAGATAATGCTTATCGGATTAACTTAACAGGCGGTAAAAACTTCATCTATGTCGATGGCACCTACAAAGGAAACTCCACCATTAATCTTGAAAGCACTTGGAGTAGTGAAGGAAAAATCGTAGCTGTAAACAAAAATCCGATAGTTATTAGAAACGTTGGGTTACAAACAGACAACAGCAAGTCTCACCTTAACTTAAATGTCAATCTTGCATCCTCTCTTCCCGCTTCTGAAAGAGACAAGTTCTTTGATGCTGACAACGCTAACGTGCAGATATTAATGCGGCAAGCAGTTGAAAATCTGATGATTGGTGAGGGAGCTGAAAATTTAGAGGTTGGCGGTCTTATTGTTGCAGGCGATCAAGTTGACGTCGGCACTTTTAGTGAGACCGAAAAAAATCTTGCTCTAAAAGACTCGACTAAGGGAATCTCGTCCAGAGTTGCGAAAGGCTATGTTTCTGTTACAACTCCTGAAGGTTTGATTACCCCACAAAAAACCTTCGTTTCTCAATATTATTTAGATAATACAGGAGCAACTGGCAAAGACGCTACAGCGGTTTTGACTGTCTTAAATGAAAAAGTCAATACAGCGGCTGCAGCCATGCATGGCAAGGGCTTAGCAGATACACAATCTTTAAGTAGGGCCGGAGATGATGAAGCTTCGATTTACGCAATAGGTTCAGGAGCGATCTACTCAGAAAAAGTACTGCCTGAGGAAGCATCTACAGAGATCAGCAACAAACCTTCTCAAGGCGAAGAAACAGGAGATGACTCCGGTAACGAAAATACCGAGGGAACTGACTCTGGAAATAACAATCAAGGTGGAAATTCAACAACCACAGTAGAAGGAAAAACCTCTACGATGGCATCTCTTGAATCTGTGGGTATGTCTAATTACTTCGTTTGGCGCGAAGATGTCGAGACGCTTTCTCAGAGACTCGGAGAGGTCCGCATGACTCCTGAGCTCGAAGGCATGTGGGTACGGGTCATCGGCGGTAAAAATAAGTATGACCGCTCTTTCGATTATTTCAGCAACAAGTTCTACGGCATTCAGTTAGGTGTTGACAGAAATATCGGCGGTGATTTCGGCTGGACGCTCGGGGCTGCTTTCAGCTACATCGACGGAGATGCAAAACTGGCCAACGGAGGTAAAGACGATAACTACCTCGGCAGCTTCTCTCTGTACGCGACCAAGCAGTTTGAAAACGCCTGTTACCTAGACCTAATCGCCAAGTTCAGCCGTATGCATAATGACTTTACAGCCGTCTCCAACGATCGTGTCTATTTCAGCAAAGGCAAATACTCCACCAATGCATTCCAGCTCGGAGTTGAATACGGCAAGAGGTTTACCTTTGGTCAAAATTGGTTCGTTGATCCTCAGGTACAGCTGACCTACGGTCATATCAATAAGGTTAGTTACAAGACCGATACCGGTGTTAATGCCAAAGTTAAAGACATCAATAGTTTGATCGGACGAGTGGGGGTTGGCGGCGGATACCAGAACGACAAACTTTCCGCTTTCGTTAAGGTAGATGCCCTCAGAGACTTCACTGCAAAATATAAGGCGGATTATCAAGTGGAAAATGTCCGCAACCACAGCACAGAAAGTCTTAAGGACACTTGGGGAGAAATCAGTGCCGGAACAACCGTTAACTTCGGCAAGAACGTTAAAGGATATGCTCAAATCAAGCGCTCCTTTGCCGCCAAAGTCAAACAGGAATACCGTGCTGATGTCGGCCTAAGGCTCGTCTTCTAATTTCGCTGTCCTCCCCTGTCCTCGGGCAGGAGAGGAACAAAGGAAGTATTACTATGTTTAAACGAACATTCTTAACAGCCCTCTCAACCTCCGGCCTACTCTCCTTATGCGGATGCGCTTCTATCTTCTCTTCCCCAACCCAGCTGATAGAAATCGTCACCGCCCCCTCTGAGGCCTCCATAGTTGTTACCAATCGAAGCGGAGACGTGGTTTATCAAGGCCGGACGCCGTTTAAGGAAGAACTGAACAAAGCTAACGGGTTCTTTAAGGGCGAAGACTACGCTATCCACATTGAAAAGGGCGGCTTTAGGGCTGTAGATCTCGTCGTCACTTCTCACAATAACGGATGGTATGTGTTTGGAAACACGTTAAATGCCTTTCTCCCCGGGTGGCTGATCGTGGATTCGAAAACAAAAGATATGTACAAACTCGATCCTGAGAAAATTCAAATTGAGCTGGTGCCTTTAGATCACGGACTCGATCAGACAGGCTCGCTGAACCGCCCTAAAGAAATACACCAATCTATCGGGAGGAAACACAAATGAGAAAACTCCTATTGCTTTTCTTCATTCTTACTTTGACCGGCTGCGTCCACTCTCCTCGAAAAGCCGAGATTGCAGAACTTGAAGACGGAAATTTTCAGATCTCAGCCATTAGCGAAGAGCACTGGTCCGGAGATTTTCTTTCTGCGGAACTTCTAAAAAAGGCCGAAGAATTTTGCCAGAAACAAAACAAACAATTTAAACGGCAGTCTCTGACAAAAGAGGATGAAAGAACATTTAATTATGCAAATTCCTCTCTTATCTTCAAATGTAAACCTTAATACTTAATCTTTTCCTCACACAGCAGTCTGTAATCTGGCTGCCTCAGCTACAAATCCTCGGGCTGTGAGACTTTAGGTTCGTCAAGGTTGTGAGGGCTGACGAACCTTTTTTACAACCTTTTTTAAGGCTATCTCTTTCTAAACGATTTCAATATCTTTGACTTCAAAACATCTTTTAGACGCATCAAAGCGCAGTTATTAACAATATAGCTAATCTAAGCCGCCAAACAAAAAAAGTAAGGCTCTATAAAGAATTTTCCCTCCACAACAGACATTTATAAGCCGAGCAACGTATAAAACTGAGGAACTATTACCTTGTAACAATAATATTTTCGCATAAAGCTCTGGATGCAAATAACGGAGCTTTATGCGGGCGTCGTCAGCTGTAAATTGCCAGTTAACGACTTTTTTGTAGCATCTCTTAGCACAATATAACTTTTAATAGCATTCCTGAGGACGCTTATCTCGGCGACTCGAAACCGAGTGCATTGGTGCGCCGGTATCTTCCAATATCCACTCAGGTGAGGCTTAAATTCGTTTTTTAGAACCTTTTTGTACCGTCATCGGCGAAACCTACTCCACAATCTCCAATTCGACAAGTTTGTCGGCCAGGCGTCTGACCGTCCATCGGGTTGGTCCTTCAAGAGGTTCGCTGGGGGCAAGCTGGATTAACTCGACCTCGAAGGCTTCTTCAAAAACACGGGCCTCTTGCTTTTGCCGTAGCCGGATAATGGAATCTAAACCTTGAGAAACGAATATCTCTTTTAAGTAATTCAGCGCACATTCGGACAATCTTACAGCCTTTGAGGTTTGACTGACCGCCCAATGCTCCTTGGTGCGAGGACCTTTATCTAACAGTAAAAGAGCTCTTGCAAAAAACAAGATTTTGACTGATCTCAAGCCAATACTGCTGATTTTTTTAAAGCTCTTCAGCTTGCTCCTTGGTTAAAGTAACTCTGAATTGAGGCGACATGACGAAGCTCCTGTTTTCTTCGTTCTACCACCTTATAAAAACGAACTAATTAAGGTTACAAGATACTAGTCTCTTTGGGTGCCCTCCATACATTTCTTGAATGGTTTTAAACGTAGGTTGAAGAGTACGTATATCAGTACGATCTTGGGATACATAGTAAGTAACAACAAATCCATTAGAAACAAGACGCTCCGTGCAATAAGCGGCATGCATATTGCTTCCGAGACCACTGTAATAATCTTCTTTCAAACACATAGACGTAGCCTCATGATCCGCCCTGTAGTACGACGTCCGATTAGAACCTCAGATCCTTCCTTTCTCCTTGTATTCAATGACTTTTATGAGGTATTGAGTTAGGGTTTGAGTCATTTTCCTGAGAGCTTTTTCACCTCCTGCGACTTCCTCAGTTTTTTCTGAGTTGCCGTTTTTACTTTCTACATTAAAGTGTCATAAGGGGTAAGGATTCCGAGAGAAGATTTGAACTCAAGTTCAAGGTCGATAGCAAACCTCTGATTTATTCGTCTAGGCGAGCGTGGAAAGTGGTCGGTTTCCAAACAAACTTTTACTTGTTTGCGTTGGCCTCTATTTTTGTTCCGTTCAAGACTGCAGTATCCATGTCGATACTGCAGTCTTTGAGGATTTGCTGGCAGAGAGCGGAAAAGATAGTTCGGAGATTAGGCTCCAAGCTTGTGATAAATCTCGCAATGGTCGAGAAGCTCGGTCTGTAATCTTTCATGAGATAAACGATGCGCAAATCCACTTAGCAAGCGATCTCCCTATCGCGTAAGGAATCTTTCCCTATCGCAAAACAACGATAAAGGACGCAGCAAACAGACAGTATTTGTCGTATGGAGGGGGGGGGGCGAACAGGATCAGAACCTGAAGGAATGTTTGGGATTAATTTCCCAGCCTTAGATCTTTCAAGAAGAGACAGAAAAGCATCCAATTTTTTAACTTCCTCAGTCCGCCAAGGGTAAGGAATAGAACAATTGGAGCTCTATTTTTGTAAAATGAGTCGGGGTAAAATTCTGGAAAGAACTTTTTTACCATAGCACGCCTTGCGTTCGATTCTCAGGACGTACTTCTTTTCAATGAGTTAGGACTCAAATTAACAAATTCAAATAAAAGAAAAAGAGGCTGTTGCAAAACTCGGGAAACCCGAGTTTTGCAACAGCCTTTTGGAATCTCAATTTGGAGTCTTTACGGAGTCTTCAGATCAAACTTATGACACTGATTGCAGGAAGTCACACTCGGTTTATGTCCGAAATGACAAGTTGAGCAGTCACGTTCGCCATAGTGGTTGAAATGAGGATTCGGCTTCAGATCCTTAGTTTTCTGAGCGACCACTTCATAGCTCTGATGGCAGACCAGGCAGTTTTCTTTTCGGACAGGAACCGAAGTGTCGCCGGTCACGTGACAAGCCTGACAGGGAGCCTTCCGTGCAAGATGGCGGTCTGCCGTGTAAGGCTGTGCAAAAACAACAGAAGTAATAAGCGCGGATAAAACAAGCACTAAGAGGTGTTTCATTTTCAGGTTCCTTTATGAGTTGTTTTTGTGAAGAGAGGCCATCTTTCGAGCGGCGATTCTTCCGAAAACCGTTGCGCCCCCCAACTGTGTTCCGCCGATGTAGTTCCCGTAAAACAGTCCGCCGGCAGCGTTTCCAACCGCATAGAGTCCAGGGATCACGCGTCCTTCGTTATTGATCACCTGAGCGTTCGAGTTAATCTTCGGACCGCCGAACGTCGCTGTAATACCGCCTTGAAAAGGGAAAGCGTAGTAAGGAGCTTTATTTAACGGCTTAGGGTCTGCCAAGGAACAAGGGGGATTCAGTTCCTTTAATTTATTGGCAGCAAGTGCGTCGTTGTACTCTTTGAAGAGCGAAAGGATTATCTTCGGATCCACGCCCATCTTCTTAGCGAGTTCTTCCGGCGTTTGAGCAACCAAAACCTTAGTGTTCATCGCTAAGAATTTTTTCGAAGCGCCTTCGGCTTTAGGCCAATGAGAATCAATGATGTGATAGGCCATGTTTTCCGACGTCTTGGTTGCCGTTGCCATAGATTTCTGTGTGTAGGTATAGATTTCATCCATGAATCGATGACCACGCACATCAACATCGATACCTTGTCCGGCATCAATCACAAAGTTCGGATTAGCGTGCGTTTCCTCAACAATCGGACCGCAATGGAACTGGTCGATATGTACAAGCTGCGCTCCGACAGGGGCAGTGAGCACGAGATTGTCTCCGGTTACATACGGAGATCCTCGAAGAACCAATCGGGAAAGCGGACCGCCCATGTAGCGGCAAAGCAGTTCACGGTTGGCAGAGAAGCCTCCGGTCGCAATCACTACCCCGTCCTTGCCAAAATAGTCCGTTTTGTGAAGGTCGCCCTGAACCCTAACGCCGATCACACGACCTGCATCGTTCGTTAAAAGTTCAATGGCTTTGGTGTTGTAAATGATCGGAATATTGCGCTTATTGCAAGCTTCAAGCAGGTAACGGACAAGCCGAGCTCCGCCTGTCAAACCCTGTCCGTCAACATTGTGCATTCGATAATTAAGCGGCCAGAGTTTCTTGCCGATCTTCGAGAACTTAACACCTTGCTTCTTGAGCCATTCAAAGTCTTCCGGAATATGGTTGACGTATGCGTCAACAAGCGCCGGGTCGGCACGATATTCGGAGACCTTCATCATATCCTCTCTGAAAGACTCTTTCGTTTCGTTCCTGCCTTCTTCTTTTTGCTGAGAGGTGCCCCAGGCCGCAATACCGCCTGATGCATACAGGGAGTTTCCGGCACTGCATTCCATTTTTTCTAAAACGACCGGCTTAAGTCCGAGATCGGCCGCTTCAATGGCAGTGACTAAGCCACCGGTACCGGCACCGAGAATAACGACATCAAAATTGTTCTGAGAATTCTGCTGTACTTCGGAGGCAGAGGCTGTCTGGACGCTACAGACTCCGAACACAGCAGTCAGACCTGTTTTCAGCATGTTTCTTCTTGAGACCATAATGTATTCCTGTTTGTTTAGAGGAAGTGACGAACTTTTTTCTTGTCCGATTGAATGCATTATGTTTTTGAGACATGCCTAGGCATATTGTCTATTGTCAAACTATCGTCAATTAGTCGCTTTTGCCACTTTTCATGAACTTCGTTCTCTTTTAAATTGAAAACATCCGACGCTTCGGTTTGATGGTCATATGAAGACTTTTCTGAGAACTCTTACTCTTCTTTGTCTGTGCGTTTTATCTCTGTCCGCTTTATCGGAAGAATCAGTTTCGCCCTCGGAAGTACTCGTTAAGCCATTCGGGAGACCGGATCCGAACAGCCCCTTCATCACGATGCTGGTGTCCCCGCTGGCACGTCCGAACGGTCAAGAAGACATCATTCCTCAGACTTTCCGTGCCCTCCAAGAAGTTTTCGGCCCGAACAACTTCCGTGCGGTGCTGTTTTCCGGAAACCCGGAAGACATCAAAGATGCCGATCTCGTCCTTGGCTCAACAGGAACATATCTTCGCATGCCGAACAAAGGTCTTCGAGATTTAGCGACTGTCGCTTCAGATCTGCATCCCGACCCCAACAAAGCGGAAGGCAGTCTTTTTGTCACACTAAAAAGCCGGAACGATATCAACACGCTGGAAGACATGAAAGGAAAACGGCTTGCAGCCACAGGCCCGAATGGATTTGCCGGCCACGACTTAGCTCTGGGAGAGTTGGCTCAGAGAGGCCAAGACCCAGATCATTTCTTCAGCTCTGAAATCTATACGCACTACGACATGCCGGCCGTCCTGACCAAACTTCGGAATAATCAGGCAGATATCGGCATTATTCGAAATTGCCTGTTGGAAAACTTGAAGAAACAAGGAGACAACGTTGACGATATCAAGCCGCTCCTAGTTAAAGATGTCGGAGAGTCTGAGCGCTGTCTAACTTCAACCGATCTTTATCCCAACTGGACAATCGCTGCAACACCGCGCCTCTCGCCTGAGCTTTCCCGCCGAGTAGTTCTCAAGCTGTTTTCACTTCCGTCTAACCCAGGCGGACTCCATTGGACCGTGGCCAGTGACTACTCAGGGGCGGATGCTATGTACAAGCAAATTCGCAGAGGACCTTATGCCTATCTTCGAGAGTGGAACCTGAAACGTTTCTGGGATATGTATTGGCCCTGGTGTCTCTTAGGTCTAGTTCTCTTGGCCACAGGCATTGCGCACAATATTCGAACCGGTTATTTAGTTGAAAAACGGACACGCCAGCTCAGAGAATCTTTTCAAAACCAAAGGAGATTGGAAGAAAAGGCCAGACGCGCGCAGGAAAAAATGGCCTCCCTGCAAAAGACTGGTGTTGTCGGTCAAATGTCTTTGATCGTCGCTCATGAACTCAGGCAGCCGCTCTCAGCGATTAGCGGGTACCTCCACGGAATTGAAAGGCTTCTAGACCAAAACAATCCGGCAAATTCCGCAATGCTGAGTTCCGGCATAGGTGCCATTAAATCTCAGGCTAAAACTGCAGAGTCTATCCTTGAAAAAGTTCGCTCCTATGCACGCAAAAAAGGTCAGCCTCGTTCTTTGTTAAATGCCAATGAGATTGTTCTTGAAGCCGTCAACACGCTCAATGAGGCCATGCTGTCTCCTACTAAAGTAACTTTTTCAGGGCTTAAGGGCAGAGACGACAAGATCTGGAGCGACAAGACGGAGCTCGAACTTGCGGTTCAAAATTTATTGAAAAACGCCCTCCACGCCGTTTCTTCTGAAAAGAATCCGTCTGTTAGCGTCTCCGTTCATAAGGAAAAGTCCTCCGGCGGTTCGCCACGAATTGCCATTAGCGTCAGCGACAACGGTCCGCGCCTGAGCGATGAGGCTTTTGAAAAACTCAGCTCCGTCTTATCCAGTTCAAAGATCGACGGTTTAGGGCTCGGCTTATCTATCGTGCGGCTGATTGTCGAGAATCACGGAGGTCAGTTGGAATTTTTCAGAGGTCCGGAGAATGGTCTGAAGGCAGTTATTTTTCTGCCGGAAGCCGATGAGAATCCCGGTTCTTCAGAATAAGTTCTGACCCGCGTGGCCGGCGCTCTTGCGCCATGCGTCGATTCTTTCGAAAAACAAAGCAAGCTCTGCGGGCTCTCGGATGTTCAATTTGGAAAGTGCCGCCGTTCTGTGGTGATCAACGGTTCTCTGAGAAATCACTAAACGCTCTGCAATCTCACGGCTAACAAGGCCTTTTGCGACTAAGCGGCAAATTTGCTCTTCCCGCTCGGTCAGTGCTTTAAAACGTTCAACTTCCTCTTTGATATCGCCTAAGCCGCTCTTGCTGATGCGAGCTTTTTCTAAACCTCTGGCAATCGCAGGAAGCAATGTCTCAGGATTGATCGGTTTTTGATGAAAATCGCAGGCGCCTTCCCGCATTGCCGCAACAGCCATGTCAACATCTGCGTGGGCCGTCAGAAAAATAATCGGCAGTTTATAAGCCCTCATATTGAGAACCTTAAACAGCTCCAATCCCGACAACCCCGGCATTTGAACATCTAAAATCAGCAGACCCTCTCGGCTGGGTGTATCTCCGGCCAAAAAAGCTTCTGCCGAGCTAAATGACGCAACTTCATATCCTTCACAAGTAAGCATGAAGGTCAATGAGTTGAGAATCGCCTGGTTATCATCCACGATTCTTATAAGCGGCTTGAGTTTTTCTCTCTTGCTGTAGGTTGTCATAGGCTCGATCCTTTGCGGACATTCTACAAGAGCCGACTGCACGTCACCCATCAGTATCTCCACCACCACTAAACGGCATACAACGTGTGTTCTTAGGCATGCCTAGGCATATCGAAAAATCCTTCTCATTCCTACTTTGACTTCACGCAGTTAACTCTTGAACAAACAATACGTAATCTATAACCGCCTGTAACTTCAAGAAAATATCGCAGACAATCACGTCTTAATTTTCTAAAATTGAGCCTCGCTTTTATTAAGGACCCTTTCACATGTCAACAGAACCGCTGACTCCCGAACAAATCGAAGAACTGAAAAAACGTCATATCCGCAGCTTCTGCATGCGCCGCGGGCACATCAGCACCGCCCAGGAAAAAGCGCTGGAAGAACTGCTTCCACTGTATGAAATTCCCTATGACGCCAATCAAATGTTCGATGCGGTCAAGACATTCGAAAACAACAATCCGCTGGTCCTGGAAATCGGCTGCGGCATGGGCGAAACCACTGCTGCGATTGCACAGGCTCATCCTGAAATCAATTTCATCGGCTGCGAGGTATTTGCTGCCGGCGTCGGCGCCCTAAGCAAACGTCTTCATGACATGAACCTCAAAAACGTCCGTATTTTCCGTCATGACGCGGTGGAAGTCGTCAGAGACATGCTCGAAGACAATTCCTTAGACGGCGTGCATATCTTCTTCCCGGATCCTTGGAGAAAAGCCCGTCATCATAAGCGCCGTCTGATCAACGAGAGCTTCTTAAAACTTCTCGTTCCGAAAATGAAAAAAGACGCCTATTTCCACTGCGCCACCGACTGGGAAAACTATGCCGAACAGATGCTGGAAGTCTTATCTGCAGAGCCGACATTAGAAAACCTCCACGAAGGAGCCGCTCCCCAGCCGGAAAATCCGCTTATTAAGCGTCCGACGACAAAATTCAATGAACGCGGCAACCGTTTGGGTCACGGCTGTTGGGATTTCGTTTTCCGCAAGATTTAAGGCCTCAGGAACACCAAACGGCGCCTCGGCGCCGTTTGGTTTGGATCGTTTCTTTTGACTCGTTACCACTGAACCAGTCCGGTCCACCACGTCAGAAGAATGACGCCGCCGAAAAAGATTCGGTACCAGCCGAATGCGGAGAAGTCATGCTTAGAAACGTAATGAAGCAGCCAGCGGACCACGACGAGTGCGGAGAAGAATGACACGACGAAACCCACGGAAATCATCGGAAGCGCTGTTGCTGTCAGTACGTCTCTGGACTTCCAAAGGTCATAAACTGTAGCGCCGAAAATCGTCGGGATTGCCAGGAAGAAAGAAAATTCCGTCGCTGCCTTTCTGGACAAGCCAATGCAAAGACCGCCGATGATGGTTGCGCCGGAACGGCTGGTGCCCGGGATCATGGCCAAGCACTGCAGAAAACCGACCCTCAGAGCGTCTTTCCAGCTCATATCGTCCATCGTCTCTACGCGCGGCTTGTAAGTCTTCTTATCTTGGAAGTATTCAACGATGAGGATGATCACGCCGCCTACAACTAAGGCCGTTGCGACCGCAATCGGGTTAAACAGCCATTTCTTAATATAGCTTGCTACCAATACGCCAATCACCGCTGCGGGCAGGAAGGCAACAATAGTGTTGATTGTCAGACGCTGCTGAACTTTATCGGAGAAAAGGCCCAAACAGATATCAATCAGGCGCTGACGATAGTGCCAGCACACCGCAAAGATAGCGCCGGCCTGAATCGCGATGTAAAAGGTGTCTGCTTCCTGTCCTGTGTAGTCAAGTAAGCTGCCGGCAACAATCAAGTGACCGGTGGAAGAGACCGGCAAGAACTCCGTCAAACCCTCAACGATACCTAGAATGACGGCTTTTAAATAAAGAATCCAATCCATGAGAATACTGCCTACCTGACGGGACGGTTACTGAAATATTTATTGAAAATCGGACGAATGGCTTTCTTTTGTTCGTCAGACAACTGGCTGAAAAAATCCTCTCCGATCTTATTGCAGTAGCCGGCTTCGTTAATAGAACGAACACCGCAGCGGAACAGCTCGAAAAGAACTGTCGAATTCATCATCTTCTCGGGCAAATTAATCGGAGCTAAATCTTTTTTAAAAAGCTGAAACTCTGCTCGGTCGAGTTCTAAGTTTTTCGCGTCGGTTTCCGCACTTTGCTGAAAGCGCATGAAGGCACCGATCGACACCACTGCGATAAAAGCAAAAGCGACCCACGGAGCTCGATAACGAGAGACGATAAACATAGAAAACACCGACCAAAACAAAAAAGCAAGGCGTAATGATAAGTGATTTTTGACGTTCCTTCAGGCAGTTAGCGTGCAATCTATAGTCTTTTCACGGGAAGTTTTGATACCTAGTTGCGCATTCTTTTTCTGGCTCGAATCCGAATTTAAGCCCGCGCAGCCTGAACCTTCCTCGCCGCCTTTTCTTTAAATTCGCTATAGATGAAAGTCAGAATTCCAGCCCAAATAAACAGCAAAGGAATGAGCTGCTGGTGATTGAACGGCTCATGGAAGAAAACCAATCCGACAATTAGCGTAAGGATCGGATTCATGTACTGGATGAATCCAAGGATCGTCAGCGGAAGAACATTGGCCGCAACCGAGAAAGCAATCATCGGCACGGACGTCACAAGCCCCACGCTGATGAGAAGAATCGTGATGTAGGTTCCGCCGGCAAGGAATGCGCCGACGCCGTTCGCATCAAGATAAAACAGGTAGGCAATGGCAAAGGGAAGCATGAGAGAGGCTTCTAAGGCATTGCTCACCCAAGGGTCAATCCCGAGGCGCTTTTTAAAGACCCCATAAAGCGCCCATGAAGAAGAAACACCCAATGCGATCCAAGGCATGCGGCCGAGTGTGTAGATCATGATGCACACGCCGAGGAATGGCAGGAATACACTCAGCTGCTTTAATCGGCTCAGCCGCTCTCTAAAAAACACTACGCCCAGCGCGACAGTAAACAAAGGCGTTAGGAACATGCCGATACCAAGTTCGACAACTTGGTTAGATGTTGCCGCGTAGACATTGATCCACCAGTTGATCGCCGCAATGGCAGCCGCAGCAAATAAATTGAAATACTGAATCGGCTGCTTTTTGAAAGTACGAAGCGTACTGAAAATCTCAGAAAACCGCCCGATTAGCATCAAAAATGCCGAGATCAAAATCAGAGACCAAAGTACTCGGTGACCGATGACTTCCCAACCTCGCACACCTCCGAATAAAGCCCAGTACAAAGGCATAAAGCCCCAGCAGAGGTATGCGCCGACAGCGGCAAGAAGTCCCTTGGTTTGAGCGGTCATAGATTGTAGTTTTTGAGGTTTGTTGTGGCTGATATTCTACGAGCCGACCGCAGGCTCAACAATGCTCCGTTTACCGAGGCTTTTTGAAAAATCTGCCTGGATCAATCGCACGCAGAAGATCGGCCTCCAACGGAATCGGCTCATTAAACATTTGCGCTGCGATGACTTTAGCGGCAAGTTCATTGAACACGGTACCTCGAGACCCCATAGCACAGCTCACGTAAATACCTGTCGCATTCGGAAAGCCTTCCGCTGCCGGAACTTGTCCGACAACCGGCAGTCGATCCGGTGCAACACATCGAAACCCTTCATAAAATCCAGCCGCGTCAGCTTCAGTTAGCTGCGAAAATAGATCCGTCAAATGAGAAAGATTTTTGCAGTGTGCTTCTTCTGAAGACATCTGTTTGTCAGCGCTTTCATAGGTTGCACCGACACCGATCCAATCATCAGGACTGTGAATGGCATAACCCGGACCTGTTACCGCGCCTTTTAAATCCGTTAAGGCGCCCTCGCAGAGAAGAGATAATCTGCCTTTCCATCGGGTTAACGGAAGTTCGATTCCGGGAAGAAGATTAGCGGTTTCAGCCGCACAGCACACAACGACCGCATCTGCTTCAGCAATGATTTGTCCGAAGGCATCTTTGGCTTGACAATTTTTTCCTTGCTTCGACAGAGAGCCGACCCGAGTGTTAAACAGCAAGGAAGCACCCGAGCGGTTCAGACGCGCTCTAACCCATTCAGCCACAGCAACGATACCGGCGCCTTCGTGCCAGAGGCCGCCTAATCGAGGCTTAAGACCGATTTTTGATTCGGCTTCCTCTGCTGACATCAGTCGGAGGAAATCTTTCGGAAAACTGAACGGCTTTAACTGAGCAAACTGCTGCTGCCATTTTTGAAGTTCGGCTCCATCTCTGGCCATCTGGTAAAGCCCCTCAGTCCGGACCAACTCCGGATAGCAGAGCAACTCTTCCCGCAGCATCTCCAAACCCGACCTTGTCAGCCTGAACAGCTGATTATCGTCACCTGAAGGCTGAGCATGCACCACGCCCCAGCGAAGCGCTGAGGCGCCGGAAGCACCGACGGGACCGGCATCGACAACCTGAACTTGGACGCCGCGGCGTGCCAGCTCGCAAGCCACCGCCGAACCGGCAAGTCCGGCCCCGATGACAATAGCTGACTGAGGTTTTTCGGCTGAATTTAAAAATGTCGTTGAGCGGCGATGCTTGAACTTAGGTTCAAAGCGGCCGACGGTCATTTCTGACTTATGCCCGAAACCCGGAACCTTTTGGATCGTGAATCCTGCTTCCGTAAAAGCTTTTCTGACGGCCGAAGCTACACACCAAGTCGCAAGTGTGGCACCTTCTCGAGCGTGCGAACAGATTGCTTTGAGAAGTCTCGGCTCCCACATCTCGGGATTTTTCTTCGGCGAGAAACCGTCCGGATAGAAAGCATCAAAAGCGCCGGAAAGCTTCTTGACGGCTGCAGAAGACGGCATGAAGTAAAGATCTAAGACGACGCGCCCTTCATCGAATGTCAGACGATGTACACCCGGCGTCAGGGTCGGCCATTTAGCTGCCAGCTCTTCAGCTTCAGCCTTAAGGCTTAAAGAGGCGAATGTTTTAATGTCCGACGCTTGGAGCGGAAAGCCTTCTATCGCCAAATAAAACAGCTTGCCGCTTCTCTGCGGATCTTCCCGCCATGCCTTAAGCGTCGTCAAGAAGTTTGTGCCGAGTCCAAACCCGTTCTCAACAATCGTGAACTGATCTCTGCCCTGCCATCTTTCAGGCAGCTGGGTTCCGCCTAAAAAAACAAAACGGGACTGTTCATAAGCCCCGTCTTTGGATGCATAAACATCGCCGAACTCGGGGCTGTATGCACAGCCCCGGTCGTCAAGAGAAATTTTCCCTTGAACAATGGTCATTTTGACCCTTAGCTCTTGAGCGGTTTGAAGCGCAGTCTGTGCGGTATTGCCGCATCTCCGAGTCTGCGTTTCTTGTCTGCTTCGTATTCCGTATAGTTGCCGGCGAAGAATTCGACCTTGGAATCGCCTTCAAAAGCCAGAATGTGTGTAGCGATGCGGTCTAAGAACCAGCGGTCATGAGAAATGACCATAGCGCAGCCGGCAAATTCCAGCAGCGCTTCTTCCAGAGCACGCAGTGTTTCAACGTCCAAGTCGTTAGACGGTTCGTCAAGGAGAAGAACGTTGCCGCCGGCAAGAAGCGTTTTGGCCATGTGGAGACGTCCGCGTTCACCGCCAGAGAGCGTTCCGACGATCTTCTGCTGATCTCCGCCCTTGAAGTTGAAGCGGCCGAGATAAGCACGGCTCGGCATCTCAAACTTACCGACTTTCAGAATGTCCAAACCGTCGGAAACCGCTTCCCAAACGGTCTTGTCGTTCGGGAGAGATTCTCTGGTCTGAGAAACCGCGCTGAGTTTGACGGTCGGTCCGATATCGATTTCACCGGAATCCGGAGTTTCTTTACCGGTGATCATCTTGAAGAGCGTGGACTTACCGGCGCCGTTCGGACCGATCACGCCGACGATGGCTCCGGGAGGAATGGAGAAGCTCAGATCATCGATCAGGAGACGATCGCCGAAACCCTTAGAAACATTCTTGAATTCGATGACTTTATCGCCGAGGCGGTCAGCCACCGGGATGAAGATTTCGTTGGTTTCGTTGCGCTTCTGGTATTCGTAGCTAGACATTTCTTCGAAGCGGTTCAGACGAGCCTTGCTCTTGGCCTGTCTGCCCTTGGCATTCTGACGAACCCATTCAAGCTCGTGCTTCATTGCCTTGATGCGGGCGTCTTCTTTCTTCTGCTCGAGCTCTAAGCGCTGTTCCTTCTGATCAAGCCAGGAGGAATAGTTGCCCTTCCAGGGAATACCGTGTCCGCGGTCCAATTCGAGAATCCACTCGGCAGCGTTGTCCAGGAAGTAACGGTCGTGGGTCACGGCAACCACGGTTCCGGGGAAGTGCTGCAGGAACTGTTCAAGCCAATCCACACTTTCTGCGTCCAGGTGGTTGGTCGGTTCGTCCAAGAGGAGCATGTCCGGCTTGGAGAGCAGCAGACGGCAGAGAGCCACACGGCGTTTTTCACCGCCGGAGAGATTACCGATCTTGGCATCCCAAGGCGGAAGACGAAGCGCGTCAGCAGCAATTTCCATCTGCGTATCGGCGTTCGTACCGCCGGTAGCGATGATGGCTTCAAGCCGAGCCTGCTCGGCAGCTAAGGCGTCAAAATCAGCGTCGGGATCGGCATAAGCCTCATAGACTTTGTTGAGCTTTTCCTGGGCATCGAAAATGTCGCCTAGGCCTTCGGCAACCGTTTCGCGAACGGTTTTTTCAGGATCAAGAACCGGCTCCTGCGGCAGGTAACCGATCTTGATGCCGGGCATCGGAATGGCTTCGCCTTCAATCTCAGTATCCACACCGGCCATAATCTTGAGCAGCGTGGATTTACCGGCGCCGTTTAAACCTAAGACGCCGATTTTGGCGCCCGGGAAGAAAGACAGAGAAATGTCCTTAAGAATTTGTCGCTTGGGCGGAACAATTTTGCCCACGCGGTTCATTGTGTATACAAATTGAGCCATAAAAATAAGCTGGTTATAGTGTTCGTTAATTAGTTGTCAATCGGCTTGCCGTGTTTGGCATTGCGCTTTTTCACGCCGAAGTACCCGCGAAGAACCCAGAGTTTTCTGAGCTTGGCAATGCGTTCATTTTCCTTCTCACGGAACTCGCCCATCTCATCCGGGCAATACTTCTTCCACTTCTTATAAACACCGCCGATATCCATGTCTTCCATAAAGGAACGAATCTTTTGAGGAAGACCTTGCGTATCTACGCTTGCCTGAAAATCAATCAACGCGGGCTTTCCGTTGACCTGCATGACCCAGTTGCTGGTCCCGCGGGTATCCAAATGAACCAGATGCCGGGCATGGATCGACCGAATAATCTCCTCGCATTCTTCCAAGAAAGTCGGAGAAACCTCTTCCTTCGGAACACGGTTTAAAACGCGGCCGGGAATATATTCAATCGCAAGCATATGCGGCGTCACCATGAAGGCTTCTGTCGGAACGCCTTCGAGGCCGTGAAGCTTGCGGACCGCCTTCAGTTCACGCCAAAGCACAAACTTAGCAAAACTGTTTTTTACAAGCCAACGGCGATCGGAAAAGTCTTTGATTGTCCAGCGCTTACCATTGATGTTAGCCACTGACACCCGGGCATTTCCCCACCGACCGTCACGAAGCAGCTGCACATCTGCCTTCTCGAGATCTTCTTTAGTAAACGGTTTGATATCCGTCTGAGTCATCGGTCTTTATGAGCACCCACGTTATTCTAAATTCACCTAACAGTGTTATATCACTGTCTATTCGTGAAAAAATTATAGATTAATAGTGAAAAAACCGTAACGTACGTGTGCCCCCTAAGATGTTTTTAGTTATGACCGACCATGCCAAAATTTTGTCGGCCAAACAAGGCCGTGTTCGTATCTAGATCTTTGAGATCTGATACCTCCTTTTATTACATCCCATCCATTCTTCTCTTCTGTTTTATCAATAGAGCAATTTTTTTACGGCACAAAGAAAAACAATATAGAGTAATAGATAATAATGTTTTAAATCAATGAATTAATTAATAAATAAGTTAGTTTGACTCTACAATAATTGTAAGGTTAATAATTTTTCAATAGTTTGCATCAAGAGAATCCGGCATGAAATTTCAAGTAAAAAGAAAAGGCTTATTTTCCATTGGAGAGCTTGCGACAGTTTTTCATGTAACGCCGGGAACAATACGTCATTACGAGAGCCTAGATCTACTTAAGCCTTCATTTGTTGACCCGGAAACAAATTATCGATTCTATGAGTTCTCACGGCTTGAAGTCCTGCACACCATAAGGTATCTCAGATCATTGGGCATGACACTCGAAGCAATCGGAGAATTTCTAAGGGATCGCAACGTTTCAGGGATACTTGAACTTCTCGAAGCTCAAAAGATGGAAATTGCCGCCAAACAAAGAGAGCTGAAAATAACAAAAAGAAAGTTAGAAAGAAGAATCCAGAGCATCAAGGACGCACTCAGTAGTCCGATCGATGAAATACAGCTCGTGACGCTCGACAAACAAAAGTTCTTGCTTTTGGAAACGAAACTCGTCAACCCTGATAATGACGATCTCGAAATGGCCGTACAAGAATTAGAGAAAAATCAAAAAGACTCATTGGTTTTTCTAGGCAAAGTCGGTCTCGGCATTTCGAAAAATCATCTCAAAGAAGGCAGCCTGGAGACATACGACTTCGTTTTTTTGATGCTTGATAAGGAAGATTCCTTCTCCGGGAAAGTTCTCACTACACCTCCTCAGCTCGGCGTCGTCACACGCTTTAAGGGCCTCCACAAAGAAGCTCCTGCTGCCTACACGAAGTTATTGGAATTCATCTCCGCAAATAACTTAGAAATTACCGATTTTTCCCGAGAAATAACCTTGATCGATTCAGGGTTCACTTCCGATCAAAACCTTTACATGACAGAAATTCAGATACCAGTGAGGCAAAAAAATGAATAATTCTTTCAGTGTGGAAAAAAAAGTTTTTGAGGTTCTCCCCGATTATTGCGTCGGCGTCATCCGCGCCTCCATTCCAAACAAAGAGGGCGCGGCCAACGCAGTAAGCGAACTATTCAGAAAAGAACTTCAACGGTTCTTTCATCAGTCTCAAGGTGTTGCGTTAAGAGAAACCAAAAACATTTCTGCCTACCGTTCCGCCCTACAAAAGGCTGGAATAAATCCAAATAAATTTATGTGTTCTATCGAGGCTCTGTCTAGAAGAGTACAGAAAAGCGGTGTGCTCCCCGAGATCGACCCAATCGTTGATCTTGGAAATGCCATCTCTTTGAAGTATCTGCTGGCCGTCGGTGCCCATGATTTAGCAAACGCACAAGAGAACTCAATCGCAGTCAGATTTTCTGAAGCGGGAGACCTTTTCAGACCGATGGGAACTCTGACGGATGAAGCCGTTCCGGAGGGAGAACTTGTTTACGTTTCTGGACATCAGGTGAAAACGCGTCGATTCATTTGGCGACAAAGCGATGACGGAAAAATCACCAACCTCACCACGGAATACCTGATTCCGCTTGATAGTTTCATCGGAACCAACGATGACGACGTTATCAAAGCTCGTGATGAATTCGCCTCACTGCTTACAGAATGGTTCGGTGCTTCGGTGTCGACAGGCTTTGTCTCAAAAGAAAATAATATCTTCAATTTCTGATAATGGAAAAAGAAAGCTCTCAAGGCTATTTCCTTTACCTCGTCCTATTTTTAGGTCTTCTAAACGGTTTTGGCCCGTTCGTGATCGACATGTATCTTCCGGCTTTGCCTGAGATGACACATGTCTTTAAAACATCTGCTTCCGTCATCCAGCTTGGTCTAACTTTCTGCATGGGCGGCTTAGCCGTCGGCCAAGTCTTACTCGGTCCGGTCAGTGATAAGTTCGGAAGAAAAGCGGTTCTTCTTTTTTCTCTGTTTTTGTATCTATCCGCCACTGTCGGCTGTCTCTGCAGCGAATCAATCTGGATTTTTACTTTTTTCCGCTTTCTTGAAGGGATTGGAGCTGCCGGAGGTATCGTCCTCTCCCGCTCCGTTGCAACCGACCTCTATCATGGGAGACAACTCGCCAAAATAATTGCATTCATTAGTGCCATCAACGGATTAGCGCCCATCGCCGCCCCACTGAGCGGAGGCCTCGTTGCCCAAATTGTCGGCTGGCGGGGAATTTTTTTGATCCTTTTGTCCTTAGGAATTTGTTTGACGTTAGGGTCTTTGTTTTTTCGAGAAAGTCTGCCTCCGGATAGAAGAAGCGGTGCTGGCTGGAAAAATGTTTTAAAGGGTTTCGGCGACATTCTCAGAGAAAAAGGTTTCATTCCCGCCTCCCTTGCCTATGCATGCTCAATATCCGCCATTTTTTGCTATATCTCAGCAGCTCCGTTCATCATTCAACAGGAATATAACTTGAGCGGCGTACAGTTCTCCCTCATCTTTGCTTTCAACGCGTTGGTCATCGCTTGCGGCTCGATCCTGTCCGTCAAATTCAGTTCTGTTGAAAAATCTTTAAAGTTCGGAGCACTTCTTGCATTTTTCGGGGCGGGCTGTTGTCTGCTTTTATATTTCCTTAGTCAGTCGCTCCTCGCTTACCTAGTTCCTGTCGCCCTGATGCTCTTCGGACTCGGTTTCATGTTTCCTAGCTCAACCACCTTGGCCATGGAGAAAGGCAGAAAATACGCAGGTATTGCTTCCTCCGTTGTCGGAGGCCTCGGCTATCTCGCGGGAGGTTTAGCCGCCCCGCTGGTTGGAATCGGCGACATCAAGCTTGCTTCGTTTAGCTGGAGCTTCGTCTTCTTATTAGCTGGCCTCCTTCTCATTTTTTTCTGTGATCACAGGAAAACGAGACTTTAGACCGGTTTCGCGATAAAGCACTCAAAGAAAAATCCCGCCTCGGTGAGAGCGGGATTTTTCTTTACTTAAATTTCTTTAAGATGACTCTGCGCTTTCTTCCTCAGGCTCATCCTTCTTGCCGAATACTGCACACAGCCAAATGCCGACCTGGTACAGAATCACCAGCGGCAATGCCAGCAAGCACTGGGAAAGAACATCCGGCGGCGTCACAATAGCGGCTAGAACGAAAGCGCCGACGACCATATAAGGGCGAGCCTTCTTTAACTTTGAAATCGAAGTAATGCCCATGCGGTTCAAGACAACCACAATGATCGGCACTTCAAACGTTAAACCAAACGCTAAGAAGAGCGCCAGCACAAAGCTAAAGTACGAATCAATGTCTGGTGCGAAGTTCACAGAGTTCGGGGAGAATCCGGCAATGAACTGGAACACCATACGGAACACAATGAAATAGCAGTAAGCCATTCCGAGGAAGAACATCACCAAACTCGAAATAATGATCGGAGCGGCAAGTTTCTTCTCTTTTCGATAAAGTCCCGGAGCGATAAAGCCCCAGAGCTGCCACAGCACATAAGGCAGTGCAATCACGAAAGCGACGAACAGCGTCACTTTCAAAGGCACCATAAACGGTGCGATCACACCGGTGGCCAGCAGTTTTGCGCCCTGAGGCAAAGCCACCATCAGCGGCTTACTCAGGTAGTCGAAAATCTGCTTCATGAACGGCGACAAGCAGGCAAAAACCAGCAGAACCGACACAGCCATACGGACAATACGGGAGCGAAGCTCAATTAAATGAGCGACGAGTGTCTGCTCGCGGTCATCTTCCGGCCCGTCTTCCGGGCGTTCTACCAAATCTTTATCACTCATTATTTAAACGCGTGAAATACGGGTTTTGTTAACATGACTGCGCGGCGCAAAGCGTCCGGCGCCGGTCTTGGAAACAGAAGCGACCTTCTGAGCCTCAACCTGCTGCTTGAGCGCATTGATTTCACGCATTAAGTCGGCAAGCGTAGGAGCGTTGGGGTCGGCCATCGGCGCATTGGCCGGCGCTTGTCCGAAATTGTAGGAGTCGACAGTAGGAGCCGGGCCGCTCAGTTCCTGAGGCAACGTCGGTTTGATGTCGGATGCACCCCAGTCAAATGCCTTTTCCAGCATAGAGGTGTCGACCGACTTGTCGAGATTTTCCCAGGCGGCGTTCTTGCCCTGACCGGCAGCGACAGAGGTCGAAGCAGTTTCGGTCTTAGCAGTACCGTCTACGATGTTCTCCATTGAAAGCTCGGCTTTCGGAGCGGTGGATTCCATCCACTGATCCTTAAGCTCCTTGGAAGCGTTGTCCATCGTGGACTTGACTTCCTGGCCGGCGGAAGTGACGGAGTCCCGCACATCGCTGACCTGTTTTTCAATAGAGTCGGTTGTGTTCTTCAGACTCGACTGAAGGTCGCTCGCCATCTTCTTGGCGTCCTCCTGAATCTTTTTCAGTTCAGAAAGTTCGACCTCTTTGTCGATATCGTTTTTAACCTGCGAGACGAATCTCTGGGCTTTCCCCATAAGAGAGCCCGCAGTCTTTGCTACCTGAGGGAGTTTGTCGGGGCCGAGGACGACCAACGCGATGGCCGCGATGACCCCGATTTCGCCCATGCTTAAATCAAGCATATGTACTCAATCGTGTTTGAATTAAGCCTGTTTCTTTTCTTCAGGTTTAGCTTCTTCTTTAGCAGCAGGTGCTTCAGCCGGTTTCTGGTCGGCAACTTGAGCCGGTTTAGCCGGTTCGTCCTGAGCTTCCTTCATACCTTCTTTGAAGCCCTTAACGGCGCCGCCGAGGTCTTTGCCCATGTTCTTAAGTTTGCTGGTACCGAAAATCAGAACAACGATAACCAGCACAACTAACCAATGCCAGATGGAAAGAGAACCCATTTTTTACTCCTAGAGTTTTGTCCAAGGACGCGGGCCGCCCAAGACATGTACGTGAATATGATTTACTTCCTGACCACCGTCATGTCCGGTGTTGATCACAACGCGGAAGCCGTTATTTGCACCCGCTTCTTTTGCCAACACAGGCGCTAAAGCCAGCATTTTACCTAAAAGCGGCTCTTCTGCTTTGCCCATGACAGCCAAAGAGTCGTAATGCTGTTTGGGGATAATCAGGAGATGAACAGGCGCAGCAGGGTGAATGTCTTTAAAGGCGATCACTTCGTCATCTTCATAAACTTTCTGGGAAGGGATCTCTCCCCTTGCGATTTTGCAAAAAAGGCAATCTTCCTTTTGCATACCATTCTCCAAGTTACTTTTATATTTTTAAAGAATTCAGCCGTCGGCTCAATATGGATAACCCTACCATAGGGTTCTCATTAACGCTTTCTCACGATTCTTTTCGATTCGCTTTTTCGACCAAACCTGAGGTTCCTTCTCTGCGGGCGAGCTCCTGCAGCACTTCTTCAGGACGGATTCCGGCCTGGGAGAGCACAACCATGGAATGAAACCAGAGATCGGCCGTTTCGTAGATCAGATGGTCGCGATCGCCGTCTTTTGCGGCCATCACGACCTCGGTAGCTTCCTCACCGACCTTCTTTAATGCGGCATCGGGTGCTTTCGAAAATAATTTAGCAACGTAACTAACCTTAGGATCTCCGCCTTTGCGGCTATCGATGACATCGGCAATTTCGCTGATTACAGGAACTCGTTCCATTTTTTATTCCTTTAGTGATGTCCCTTGCCGTACATCTCTTCCGGAGACTTCAGGACAGGAGCATTCTCTTTCCAGTCTTTACCGTCCCAGCTGCGGTAAAAGCAGCTTCTATGGCCGGTGTGACAGGCAATATTTCCTTTTTGTTCGACCTTGTAGATAACGGAATCACCGTCACAGTCGAGCAAAATCTCAAAAATTTTCTGACGATTGCCGCTCTCTTCGCCTTTACGCCAAAGCTTTTGGCGAGAGCGAGAAAAATAAGTACCGAATCCGGTCCTGAGTGTCTCTTCCAAGGCTTCTTTATTCGCCCAGGCAAGCATCAGAATCGTACCGTCATGGGCGTCCTGTGCTATCACGGGAACCAGACCGTCTAAGTTAAAGCGGACTTCTTCAATCATTCTCGAAACGATCCTTAGTCAAGACGGACAGGAATACCGCGCTCCTGCATATAGCGCTTGGCTTCTTCGATGGTGTATTCGCCAAAGTGGAAAATCGAAGCGGCGAGTACCGCATCGGCATGACCTTCAACAATGCCGTCAACCAAATGCTGGAGATTTCCGACGCCGCCGGAGGCAATCACCGGGATCGAAACCGAGTCGCTCACAGCGCGTGTCAGTTCCAGATCAAATCCGGCTTTCGTTCCGTCGCCGTCCATGCTGGTGAGAAGAATTTCGCCGGCGCCGAGCTTTTCAACTTTCTTTGCCCACTCAACCGCATCAATGCCTGTCGGCGTTCTGCCGCCGCGGGTATAAACCTCCCACGTGCCGTCGCTTCTGCGCTTAGCATCAATGGCAACCACAATGGCCTGACTGCCGTAAATCGAAGAGGCCTCGGCAATCAAATCGGGATTATTGACGCCCGCGGAGTTAATCGAGACTTTATCCGCACCGGCATTTAATAAACGGCGAACATCTTCCGCTTTACGCACCCCTCCGCCGACGGTCAACGGAATAAAGACCTGAGCCGCAACGTCCTCAATCACTTTGAGGATCAGATCTCTTTCGTCCGAAGTCGCCGTGATATCCAGAAAGGTCAGTTCATCGGCGCCCTGCTCATCGTATCGGCGAGCAATTTCCACCGGATCTCCAGCGTCTCTCAGGTCGACGAAATTCGTTCCCTTGACCACGCGGCCGCCGGTCACGTCTAAGCACGGAATGATGCGTTTTGCGAGCATGAATTTATCCTTCGTTATTGGCCTGATTGTCTTTTGCGGCTTCTATCGCCTCGACTAAATCAAGCGCCTGTGTGAAGTCCAAGGTACCTTCGTAAAGAGAGCGGCCCAAAATCGCCATCGTCACGCCGTCGTCTTCAACGGCAAGCAGCTTGCGGATGTCATCCAGGTCTCGGATACCGCCGGAAGCAATAACGGGAATAGACAGCTGGCTGGCTAATTCGGCCGTGGCTTCAACGTTGCAGCCGGTAAGCATGCCGTCACGGCTGATGTCGGTGTAAAGAATGGCATCCACACCGTAGCCTTCGAATTTCTTAGCTAAGTCAGTGGCAGAGTGTCCAGTGTTCTTTGTCCAGCCGTCGGTCATAACCATACCGTCTTTGGCATCCAAGGAAACAATGACGCTGCCGCCGTACTCACTGCAGACGTCATGCAGGAATCCCGGAGCTTTCACGGCAGCCGTTCCGATCACGACATAGTCCACGCCGAGGTCGAGCACTTCGCCGACGCGTTCCAGCGTGCGCATACCGCCGCCGACTTCAATTTCAACGTCTTCTGCGAATTCACTGCAGATCTTGCGGATCACGGAAAGGTTCACGGGCTTTCCGCTTCTGGCCGCATCCAAGTCAACCAGATGCAGACGTTCGGCGCCGAGTTCAACCCAATGACGGGCCTGAGCAACGGGGTCGGTATTGAAGACAGTAATGTTGGAAGTTAAATCTCCCTGGCGAAGACGAACACAGTGCCCGTCTTTAATGTCAATAGCGGGAATTAACAACATGATAAATACTCGTTAAGGATTCCAAGTCAAAAAGTTTTGGTAGAGAGCTAAACCGGCTGCAGCGCTTTTTTCAGGATGGAACTGCGTTGCAAAAACGTTGTCGCGGGCGACAGCCACGGTGACTTCCTCGCCGTAGAACGTCGTTCCGACGGTCAAGTCTGCTTCTGTCGGTTTGGCGTAATAGCTGTGAACAAAATAAAACCAAGCACCGTTGGTGATACCGTTCCACATGGGATGTTCGCGGGTCTGCGTCACCTGGTTCCAGCCCATCTGAGGAACTTTGAGGCGTGCGCCAGTTTGATCCACACGGTCGGAAGCAAAGCGAACGACGTCGCCCGGGAAAATGCCCAGGCCCGGCGTATCGCCTTCTTCACTGTGTTCGAAGAGCATCTGCTCGCCCACACAAACGGCAAAGAACGGTTTGTTTCGGATCGCGTCACGCACCGCTTCTTCCATACCGGTCGTGCGAAGATTCTTCATGCAGTCGGGCATCGCGCCCTGTCCGGGGAAGACCACACGGTCTGCTTTCAGAACCTCTTCGGGGTCACCGGTGACCAGCACCTGCGTGCTGATCGGTGCAATTTTTTCAATGGCTTTGCTGACGCTGCGCAGATTGCCGGAGCCGTAGTCAACGATGGCTATTTTCATAACACACCTTTTGTGGACGGGATAACGTTGCGGGCGCGGGGATCGTACTCGCAGGCCATGCGCAGCGCGCGGCCGAAGGACTTAAAGACGGACTCGCACTGATGATGAGCGTTGATGCCGCGCAGATTGTCAATGTGGAGCGTGATGCGGGCATTGTTCGCGAGCGCCAGGAAGAACTCTCTCGGCAACTGGGTATCAAATTCGCCGATCATCGCGGCAGTGAAATCGACATTCCAGACCAAATAAGGACGGCCCGAGATATCCAAAACTGTGCGTGAGAGCGCTTCATCAAGCGGCACGTAGGCAGAGCCGAAACGTGTGATTCCGGCTTTGTCGCCTAATGCTTTGGCCAGACACTGGCCCATCGCGATTCCAATATCTTCAACGGAGTGGTGTCCGTCGATATGAAGATCACCGTCGCACATCACGGTTAAATCGATTTGGCCGTGGCGTGCAATCTGGTGCAGCATGTGGTCGAAGAATCCGATACCCGTACGAATATCAGCTTTACCGGTGCCGTCAAGATCCATCGATACCAGGATCGATGTTTCTGCCGTCTGACGCTTTACATCGGCTCGTCTCGTCATGATGAAATCCTTATTTCTTTTCCAGATCGTGAACGCGGTACATGGCGCTGGCAGCGTGGGCCGTCAGGAATTCGCCGCGGGCAAGCACGTCGGCAATACGGCCGAGTTTTTCTGCGCCGTGTTTGCTGACCTTCAAAACGCTCATGCGTTTCTGGAAGTCCCAAACACCGAGCGGGGAAGAATAGCGGGCGGTGCGGGAGGTCGGAAGAACATGGTTCGGGCCGGCACAGTAGTCGCCTAAAGCTTCGCAAGTGTAAGGGCCGACGAAGAGCGCACCGGCGTGGTGAATCTGGTCAATGTATTTGTCGGCGTCCTGAACAGAGAGTTCCAAGTGTTCGGGAGCGATCGTATCGGCAACCTTGCAGGCTTCTTCAATGGAACGCGTCACGATGATGGCACCGCGGTTATTGAGCGAAGCGGAAATGATGTCTTTGCGGGACATGCCTTTGATCTGACGATCAATGGATTCGGCCACTTTGTCGGCAAATTCGGCGTCATCGGTCAGCAAAATTGCCTGAGCCAATTCGTCATGTTCTGCCTGGCTGAAAAGATCCATAGCAATCCAGTCAGGATTGGTCTTACCGTCGCAAATCACCAGAATTTCAGAAGGACCGGCGATCATATCAATGCCGACGGTACCGAACACATAGCGCTTGGCAGCAGCCACGTAGGCGTTGCCCGGTCCGACGATCTTGTCAACGGCAGGAATAGTTTCCGTGCCGTAAGCCAAAGCGGCAATGGCTTGCGCGCCGCCGATGGTGTAGCACTCTTTAACGCCGGCCAGGCAGGCCGCGGCAAGAACGAGCTGATTGGGTTTGCCGCCCGGAGTCGGAACAACCATCACAATCTTCTTGCAGCCGGCAACGTGAGCAGGCATGGCGTTCATCAGAACGGAAGACGGGTACGCGGCTTTACCGCCAGGAACATAGAGACCGACGGAATCGAGCGGAATGTAGCGGATGCCGAGCTTTGTTCCGTCTTCTTCCGTAATGGACCAGCTCTGTCCGAGTTCGTGTTCGTGGAACTCGCGGATACGTTGAGCAGCCTGAGTCAGGGCGTCTTTCTGGTCTTTCGGAAGCGTTTCAAGAGCTTCTTTCAGGTCGTCTTCGGTCAGACGGAATTCGGCAACGCTCTTGGCGTCCATATGGTCGAAACGATTGGTGTACTCAAGGACGGCCTCGTCCCCTCTGGCGCGGACATCCTGAACGATGGCTTCGGCGCGGCGTGTGATTTCGGGATCAACAGAGCTGTCGACTGCAACAAGCTCAGAGAATTTGGCCGCGAAATCGGGCTGCTGTGTATTCAATCTTCTAATGCTCATTCTTTTTTCACCGTGTTTGCAAAAATTTCGATTAAGGGCAGCAGTTCCTGGCGCTTCAACTTCATTGCGGTACTGCCGACGATGAGGCGGGAGGAGATGTAGTCAATCGTCTCCACCTCAACTAAGTTGTTTGCTTTAAGTGTTGCTCCGGTACTCACCAAGTCAACAATGGCGTCCGACAAACCGGAAATCGGAGCTAACTCCATCGAGCCGTAGAGTTTGATGAGATCAACATGCACACCGACGCGCGCATAGTAGTCTCTCGAGTACTTCATGTACTTGGTCGCGATTCTTAAGCGTGCACCGCGTTTGACGCGGGCGGCGTAGTCAAAATCGCGGGGACAGGCTACGCACATGCGGCATTTGGCGATATTGAGGTCCAAAGGTACATAAAGACCGGCGCCGCCGTGTTCGTACAAGGAGTCCTTGCCGGCAACGCCCATGTCGGCTGCGCCGTACTGGACGTAGGTCGGGACGTCGCTCGCGCGGACAACCACGATTCTCAGATCCGGATTATTGGTTCCGATAATGAGCTTGCGGGAAGTTTCCGGATCTTCTAACGGATAAATTCCGGCTGCGGCCAAAAACGGAAGCGTCTCAGTAAAGATTCTTCCCTTTGATAATGCCAACGTAATCATGCTTTTACTCTCTTAATCTTGGCGCCGAGGGACGAAAGTTTCTGCTCCATTTTTTCGTAGCCGCGATCCAAGTGATAAATACGATCCACCGTCGATTCGCCGTCGGCTGCTAAAGCGGCAATCACGAGCGCAGCACTGGCGCGCAGGTCGGTTGCCATCAACGGGGCTCCGGAAAGAAGATCGACGCCGCGCACCACGGCATTGTTGCCGTCAATGGTGATATCGGCCCCCAAACGTTGCAGTTCGGGTACGTGCATAAAGCGGTTCTCAAAAATCGTTTCGGCAACGTGCGAAGCACCCTTGGCTGTCGTATTGAGCGCCATGAACTGGGCCTGCATGTCGGTCGGGAATCCGGGATACGGAGCCGTGCGGATATCCACAGCCTGATGTTCCCCTGTGCCGTCAACCTCGATCCAATCATCTCCGACGGTTACTTTGGCGCCGGCTTCTTCGAGCTTCTCGATCACTGCGGTCAGCGTATGGGGATCGCAGTCTGTCACTCGAACTTTGCCTTTAGTCATCACGGCGGCAACCAGGAAGCTTCCGACTTCGATACGGTCGGAAATCACGCGGTAAGTCGTTCCGTGAAGTTTTTTGACGCCTTCGATTTCCATCTGAGGAGATCCGATGCCCTTGATCTTGGCACCCATCTTCACCAGACAGTTCGCCAAGTCAGCGACTTCGGGTTCACGGGCAGCGTTGGCGAGCACGGTTGTGCCTTCGGCCAGAACGGCGGCCATTAACAGATTTTCCGTGCCGGTCACAGTCACCATGTCGGTCACGATATTGGTGCCGATAAGCTTGTCAGCATGCGCCGTGACGTAGCCGTGTTCAATAGAAATATCGGCCCCGAGTGCTTTGAGACCTTTGATGTGCTGATCTACAGGACGAGCTCCGATCGAGCATCCGCCGGGCAGCGACACTTGGGCCTTTCCGAAGCGTGCGAGCAGCGGGCCGAGCACCAGAATGGAAGCACGCATCGTTTTAACTAAATCATAAGGAGCTTCGGTTGAAGTAATATGCGAGGCATCGATCGTCACTTTATGACCTTCCTGCGTGACCTTGCAGCCGAGTTCCTCTAAAAGCTTAAGCATGGTATGAACGTCAGCCAGATCCGGCACGTTCACAAAAGTCATCGGCTCATCTGTAAGAAGTGCGCAAGCCAAAAGGGGAAGAGCCGCATTCTTAGCTCCGGAAGCTTTGATCTCACCTTCAAGCGCGACACCGCCGGTGATAACTAATTTTTGCACTGAACAACTCCAATCGAATCAGCGTCTTGAGCGTTAACCTCCGCGTTAACTCTCTTAATTTATGGACAAAATGAGTTTAAAGCGTGATCTCGAGTTTAACCAAGATCACGGCAATGATTTTTAGATTTTTACTTAGCGTATTCGCGCCAATCTTTGTTATCCATCTTGACGTAGTCCTTGCCTTTATAGTTCACGACCTTGGCATTGGCATTCTCAGAAACAGAATGCGTCTGCGGCAGGTCTTTCACAAGGTCTTTCAGAGGAACTTCCCCTTCCGGTTTTCCGAAGTAGTTAGTCTCTAGAACACGGCCGATCAGAGAGCTCACGGCAAGATAGCTCGTCTTAGTATCTACGGCAACCGGGCTGTCTGCGGGCGTTACGCCGATGAATTTCACCAAAGCAGGCACATGTGTAATGGCCGGGCTCGGAATATCACGCAAGTGCGCGACCTGAACCTTGTCGCCCTTTTCCGCTGCGCCATGCTCCGGCACAACAACCAGCATGACCTTGCGTCCGCTCTTTTCCAGATCGGTAATCAGGCTGCCTAAGTCATCGAGCATGGCCTGAGCTCTGGGTTTGAACGGAGCTAAACGGCGCTTGTTGGCAAAACGGTTGCCGTCATGCAGCGCGATCATGTTGATAAAGGTTGCACTTCTGCCGCCCTTGTCCGCAGCAATGGTGTTTTCGTAATCCTTAAAGACGGCGCGGGCGTCCCCGATCGGCTCTTCGTCAAAAGAGTCATAGCGCTTCGGATACTTCATTTCCGCAAGCTGCGGTGAAAGCCCGGCCAGATGACGCAGACTTTGATAGAAGTTGTCGTACTTACCGCTGTGGTCCATGAAAACGTGCTGGTTGTAGCCCAAACGAGCCAGACGGTTCATGATTTCGCAGTCGGGATTGCGGCCTTCGTACAGATCTTCATGAGAAGGCTGTCCGCAGACCGACTTCAGCAGACGCAGCGCAGCCGGACCGGAATAAGACGTCGCGGAGTTAAAGTTCTCGAAGCGGATATTGAACTGCTTGAGAACTTCGTGATTTTCCAGACCCACGGCCTTCAAGTCGTCGTTGGAAAGTGAGCAGATATTCAGCAGAAGAATATCGAACGGCGTTGAATCTTTCGCCAGCTTGTCCGGCCACTCGGCTCTGCGGTCTTTTTCCGTGTCGTGGAAACGCTTCAGCCATTCATCGAGATTCTTTGAGGTAGGTTCAGCAGTCTGAGGAATGAGGTCGCTCTTCTTTTCTTCTTCTGCCGGTTTCTTGGCGTTGTCAACTGAAGCGACAACCTCAGTTGCCGGCGCCGGTGCTCTGAGCTGGGCCACAAAGGGCTGCCAAAGCGGTGCGCAAAGAAGAATAAACAAATAGCCGACAGTAAACGTCGTCACGCGGATATAGTCACGGATTGCGTAATAGATGATGATGAGCGCGATTCCGGCGCCGATCATCTCAAAGTTCAAAAAGTTCAGAGCTGAGTCGAGGAGATAGCCGCTTTCCATCGCCGCAAGGTTATGGAAGTTGCCTCGAATGCTGTCCAACCCCGGCAGCCAGCTTTCGGAGTAAACCAATGCGGCTGCACAGACCACGGCAACTAAAGTACGAAACCAGCGCAGATAGCGGTTGCCGATCGGGAAGAGGACAAAAACCAAGAGCAGAACATTCTGCAGAAGGTTCAGCGAGAGATATCCGAACCCTCCGAGTAAAAATTCTCCGATAAAAAATACATTCCACAGACCGAGGCCGGTCCATTTCACTTTCGTCTGCTTGTTTTTTTCAGTCGCAGCCATGCTCAGAACTTAACTTTATTAGTTGTTTTTAGGTGTCATTGTTTTAACGGCCACGTTGTCGGTAGGCAGAATCAGGCGCCCCTTCTCGTCGAAGGCATAGGTGCGGTTATCAAAGCCCAGACCGAAAACAGTCAGCACGTTGCGGTAATAATTATCGCCCTTCATTTCCGTCGAGGTGAGCACCGTACGAATCACCGCACCGGCCTTATCTGCAGCCACATAGGGCAGAAAGCAGGCGCCGAAAGCATTGACCTGACGATTGTTGACAGTCATGTCGCCGATGTTGACTTTTTCAGGCGGAATATTGGTTGCCTTGACGAGATTAATCATCGGTTCGTACTGGCGCATCAGCACTTCATAGTTCTGATCTTTAGGCGACAGAATGCCGGACCACAGGTAGGTTCGGATGGCGTTGTAGCTGCCTTCCATCTGCTGAGGATCGACAAGGCGTCCCTGAGCGTCAAATTTAGCCCAGTCCGGCGCCACACCGCTCGGAGAGCAGCGCACCATGGCGTTGATGGAACCTTCCAGCACCGGGAGCCAATACGGATCGTAATCGGCAAAGCGGCGCAGGATGTGCGGCGGATAGTAGCTTGGGTTGATGGTGATCACGCCCTTCTCTTCAAATCCGACGCGGCCCGGAAGGATGATCTTGCCGACGGTCGGCACGTCACGAACGAGCTCTTTAAGCTTGGCAAGGTAACCGTCAGCCTTCGGAAGGTAGGAAGGATCATTCCAGATGCGGGCCGCTTCGATCAGACAGTAGGCAATCCACATGTCCGAGTCGGTGGCGTTGTTGGTATCCAAGATCTTGCCTGTTCCATTGGGCTTGCCGTCCGGAATACCCCAAAGCCAAGCAGGCTGATTTTCGCCGAGATTCTTTTCCGTCCAGGCAAACATCTCGTCAAAAGCCTTTTTGTCATTGGCAACCAGAGCGAAGAACATCCCGTAGGACTGTCCTTCAGAAGTCGTAATCAGCTTGGCCTCGCTGTAGTCAACGACGCGGCCTTCGGGCGTAAGATTCGTTGCTTTAAATTGATCCCAAAGTTCCCAGGCACCCGCAGGAGCTGCGAACACGGCAGAGATCAGGCAGGCAAGAAGAAAGTTCTTTTTCATGTTGCGGTCTCCTTCCTCTTAGTTGCGGCGGTTGCGGAAGCGGATTAAAGAATGCATCAGGTAGTAGATGCCACCTGCAAAGAGCAGTGCGCACACCAATGTGAAGAGCACAAGAAGAAGCGGCTGGTCTAAGAGCGAATACCAAACTCTCTGGTGCCACGGCAGGGATCCTGTGTAGTAGTCAGGGCCCACCATGTAGCTCGCAGGCTGAGCATTCGGTTTGAATATCGCCACACCGCCACCGACCATCTTCAGGTCTCCAGGGTTCATCAGGCGTTTGTTCAGGAGGTAGCTTCCGTCCTGACCGTCACCTAAGATTGCGACGACCGAGCGGCCGCTGCCGTACGGAGATTCATACTGAGCAATCGTGGCAATGCCGGTGTCTTCCGTGACAGTGGACTGCGGAGCAGCGTCTTTAGACTTTGCTTCGAAATTAGACTTCAAGTTGCCTTTAACTTTTTCAAGAATAATCTCGGGCTCAAGTTTGCCGAGATTATCGATATCGGCGCTGTTTTCAGCAAAGACCAGAATGTCGCGGTGCTGAGCGTTATCATTCTGGATGGCAGAGTCGAACGTAACTTTCGTGACGGGAGCACCCGTCTGCGCACCGAAGCGGCCCATTGTATTGAGCATCGTCGTCATGACGTTAGCCGGCGCATCTTTCTTCATCAGCACCAAGGTCTGAGACAAGTCGGCATACTTCGTAAACGGATAGCCGCTCACGGTAAAGAGCTTCAGATCCGGCAGGCGTGCAAAGTGATAGAAACCGGAGAAGTCGATCGTGGAGTTCGGATCGATTTCCACCTGGTTCGGAATCAAGGTCACGGACTTGCAGTTGGCCTGAGTTCCGCCGTCAACCGCCAAACCGTATTGGAAGTCAAACGTCAGCTGATTTTCCGCGGACAGCAGGCGGCTCGGAATCGATGTGTTGTTCCACAGATTTGCCAAGCCATTAATGAACGAGAACTGCGACATAAACGAGTTGCTCGTTTTTGTCGGGCTCAGGTCATAGGACTCGACCAACTGGTCATTCAGCAGGAAACGCATCTGGGCCGGTTCTCCGCCCATCGGACGCGTGTAGCGATAGCGTAGGTCTAGATTCACATTGCTGCGATTGACCATGAAAAGGTCCGGCGGGAGACGTACGTCGAGCTTGATCGGAGCCGGATGCAGACCGGTGCTGGTGAGCTGGCCGCGATACTTGGAAAGCTTCTCGAACGGAATCTTTTGATCGGTGTTGACCCAAGACGGCGCGTCATAAGCCTTGCGATCCGGTTCGCCTTTGAAGTTTTCAATCGTGACCATACCGCCGGCAATTCCTGCGTCAGCAGTCGCCAGATAACGGGCAGCTGTCAGCAGATCATCGGCGTTGCGCCCGGCAATCACCAAAACCTTGGCGTATAAGCTGTTCGGCGCATTAACGATCGAAATCGTTGGCGCTTCGACTCTGGGCAGGAACTTCAGGAAGTCGGGACGGCTGTCGTTGGTGACAAAAGCGACATAGTTCTGCTCGGCCGGCTGTTCGTTGTAGTAGACCGGGAATTCAATTCCGCGCCACTCGGAGCGCACACCGGCCCATGAAGCAAGTACCGCGGCAGCTTCTTTGAAGCGATTATCAGGTGTAGAAGCAAAAACCATCGGCAGCGTCGTTGCAGACGGACTGATGGTGTTGACAAAAGGCGCCGGCAGGATCGAAAGATCATTGGCCAAACGCAGCTTCTGAGTATTCAAAGACAGGTAGCTCGAAGAGTCGACCGTCAGCCATAAAGCAGGATTTGCGGGAGAGCCGCAAATCTGCGTGTACTGACCGACAAACTCCAGCGTCAGGCGGTTGGAGCTGTCAAACTGCTTCGCATTGAGATCGACTGTGGCGGAAACCTGATTGCCGAGCTGATCTTTGGTAATCGGAAGACTCTTCTGCAGCTGGCCGTTTAAGTAAACATTGAGCTGGCTCTGCTGAGGAATCAGGGCCGGAGACGGCGTGTAGCGGAGCGTGACCGAAGCCTTGGAAATCAGCTCGTTCTTTGCAGAATAAAAACGGAAAGATCTTTCGTTGTAGATGCCTGTCATCTTGATCTGTTCAATCGCTCCTTCCGTGGAGTAATTAAACAAGGGGCTGTCTTTGCGGATCACCGGGATTTCGTCTGTCCGGAAGGCCGGCTGAACATCCCGCATAAATGTGGCGGGTTCAGGGGCGGCGGACGCAACGCTCGCAAAAGCTGCACTCAGTGCGCAGAGCACTGTACCGGATAGAAGAAGAGAGAATCTTTTATTCTTAAACATATCTGACCGAGATCTTCCGAATTACTCATTAATCCGTATTATTTCTAACTGCGTAAGATTTTAGTTCGTTATTACGCGCTATGAGCCGATGAAATTGTTTTAGGCAAATTGTTTTAGGCAAGTAGAGCGGATGGGTTTCCTCGAAAGGAGAATTCTTGTTTTCGCGTCTAAGTGACGGGACTCGAGGAATAAAACTGATGACCCACTTAAATGTCCAAACCGAGGCCTTCAGGAACCAGCCGGCCTGAGGATTCGAAAAATGCGCAAATGCCTCAGCGCCCATGCGCGCCATGTGCAGCAGCGCAAAGAAGCCGTCAAACATGCCATAGTCTCTAACCTTCGCTTGTCTCTGGATCCAAATATCCGGCGTTCCGAACGTGCACTCGACATATTCCATTTCTTTGGTACGCGTCGGCTGAGAGACCAAAAGCTCGACAACGCCGTTTTCAAAAGCGGCCGTCACTGTGCAGTCAAACGTTGTCGAAGGCTTTTTCTTAGGGCCAAAAACCAGCTTTACAGGCTCTTCGAGCGAAACCTTGCTTAGGTCTGAAGCGTTTTTCAAGTCTACGACGCAGTCTTTCTGAGAGAAAGCGGACATAACGGCCGGAATCGAAGTCTCTCCGACCTGAAGGTGTACCGGTGCGGTGAAGGACACACGCGGGAATTTGCGTTTCTGGACACTTTCGACCGTCACGGCCATCGCGGCAAACAGAATGATCAGGTTGTAGATAATCCAGCCGAGGTTGATCAAAAGCATCAGAACTTCGTAGGCGCTGGCTCCGACCATTCTGTAGAGGCCGATAAAGAAGCCGGCCAGGTTTAGGAGCAGCAAATAGAAGTACGGACGAGCGACAGCCCAGTCCAAATATTCTTTATCAATTACGCCACCCTTAGCCGTCACGTTGAATTTACCCTTGTGAGGCGCGATAAGTGCAACGAGTGTCGGCACGAAGATGTACCAGGATAAAATCGTTTCATAGAGCGCGCTGATAAACGGGAATCGATAGCCGCGGTGAATCATGTACGTCGTCATCGTGGAGTGAACCATATGCGGGATCAGGTACACGAAAATAGCGATCGCACTGGCGTAAATCACGTAGATATTGGCAAAGAGGAACGGCAGCGGAGCGATTAAGAAGATGATTCGCGGCAGTCCGTGCAGGAAGTGGATCATCGCATTTAAGAAGCACAGGCGCTGCGGAATCGTCAGGCCCTTGCCGAAAAGCGGATTATCCAAGCGGAAAATCTGCACCATGCCTCGGGCCCAGCGGATTCGCTGTCCGATATGCGCCGCCAAAGTTTCCGTACTCAGACCGGCAGAAAGGGGCGTACTTAAGAAAGCCGAAGACCAGCCTCTGCGGTTGAGCTTCAAAGAGGTATGCGCGTCCTCGGTCACCGTTTCCACAGCAATGCCGCCGACTTCTTCCAATGCTTTACGGCGCATGATGGCGCAGGAGCCGCAGAACATCGTTGCGTTCCATGTGTCATTGCCCTTCTGAATGAAGTCATGGAAGAGCGAGTTCTCATTTGGAACATTCTCTTTGAGATGCAGGTTCTTTTCAAACGGGTCCTGCGAGTAAAAGTGATGAGGCGTCTGCACCAGAGCGATTTTCTCGTCCTTTAAGAACCAGCCCATCGTCTTTTGCAGGAACGTTTTTACCGGTACGTGGTCGCAGTCAAAGATGGCAATGAAGTCGCCCTTAGTGATGCCCATCGCGTGGTTAATGTTGCCGGCCTTGGCGTGCTTGTGTTCTTCGCGCTCGATATAGCCGGCGCCGACTTCACAGGCAAAGTCTTTAAATTCCTTACGACTGCCGTCGTCCAAGATATAAACATTGAGTTTTTCTTTGGGCCAGTCTACGGTGAGCGCTGCGTACACCGTCGGTTTCACAACGTCCAGCGGTTCGTTGTAAGTCGGAATGAAAATATCGACACTCGGCCAGCGCTCCTTATCCTTCGGCAAAGAGGCGGGTTTACGGTCAAGCACCCAGCAGACCTGGAAGTAGCCGAGCAGCATCACGATGAAGGCATAGGTTTCAGCGATGATCAGCAGCCATGTAAAGATCACAGAGGTGTAGCTGTTGGGATTCAGTGTTTCCGAATAACGCCACCAAACGTAGCGGGACGACACGATGACCGAAATCACGATCAGCATCAGCAGCGTAAAGCGGGTTTGCGCCTGAAAGAGTGTAAGCGCGATCACACCTAAGATCAGCAGGAAGATGACTTGTTCTTCCAAACTGAAGGGCTGAGTGATACAGAGCACGTAGAGCACGAAGCCGATCGCGAGCAAAAAGCCCACGAAGATCTTCTTAAAAAGCGACAGTTTCTGTTGCTGAGGCTTATGCTGTCCGGTCTTCTCCTTGCCTTCCGAAGCCAGTTTTTTAGAAACTCGCTCAGCGATCATTCGTGTCCCGCGGTTAATCCTCTTGAAAATGTGATTGACCCAGCGGAACAGAAAGAAGCGGCTGGCATACGTCGAATGCGACAGACGTTTAGCGGCATCTTCTTTGCTGCCGGCAACAAACATCAGAAAGCTGAGCTGAACGAGGCCTCGAATGGGATCAAGCGGCCGCAGATTATGAAAGTCGATCTGCGGAAAATAATAGGTTCGGTTTTTAACAATCTTTTGATAGAACCTGTTCTCAATCGGAAAGATCAGCCAAGCCAAACCGAAACAAAACATATTAATTCGGTAGCTCCATTTTCCCGAACAGTTATTCGTTAACCAACGGGACAGCCTGCCGGTATGCACTTTCACCTGGGAAAGAATCTGAGAGAACAGCATATCAATTTAGTGTCGCTTCGAAGTACTGCGCCTAGTATAAAAGCGTTGCGAACGAAGAAATGGCCCGATCCCCAAATCTTGCACAATCGATAAGCTTTTTGCATGTGTGAATTTTTTCCTTCCCCACCGACGCCAACACTAATCTTTACAATTTTTAGCCTTCCGCCGGCCTTATGGCTCAGTTAGGCGCAAAGGAAGTATCCGACCCCGAGGATTGTTCATTATCATTGAGAGATCAGAATTTACTTTTACAGACAAAGGGGTTTGTCAGCCATGATCAAAACAAAATTGCTGGTTCCTGCAGTTGCTCTTTTCGCTCTTGCCGGATGTCAGACTAACGGCGACATGTATCGTTCCGATGTTTACGGGAGCAACCAGGTCAACCAGGCCCAGCAGGTGCAGACAGTTGAAATTATTGCAATTCAGCCTGCCCGCGTTGCCGTGAATAATCAGTCCGACCGCAACGTTTCTCAGATGGTCGGTACCGCCCTCGGCGGTATTCTCGGTGCTGTGATCGGCAACCAGGTAACACATCATAGAGACAGCGGCACTGCTATCGGCGCTATCGCCGGTGCTGCCTTGGGCGCAGCCGGATCCAGCGCGGCCTCTCCGCAAAATTCTTTGGTTGACGGCGTCCAGCTGACCTTCAAGATGAACGGCAGAATCTTCAACTCCGCTCAGGTCGGTCAGATGTGCGAATTCAAGTACGGCCCTGCCATCATGACATCCACAGGCCCCACAAGCACTCGTATTCAGCCGAACAACCCGTACGGCTGCAAGCGATAACCTTTGTTCCCGTGTTTTGGTGAGGTTCAACGAATATGAAACTTAAACTTCTCGCCGCTGTATGCGCATTTGCGATCGGCTCGGCCGCTTCGGCTCAGATCACCGAGACCGTGACTCCGCTGGTCCCTCTTTCTCCGTCGGACCAACAGATTCTTAACGTCCAGCAGGCTGAACGTCAGATTCAGGCAAACGAACAAGCAGTCGCTTTGGAAAAGGCTCGCGCTGCTGAGAAAGCCGCTCGCCAGCGTGCTGCTGCTCAGGCTCGTCAGGCCAAGGCAAAAGCCGAAGCTAAAGCTGCTCAGCAGGCTAAACAGCAGGCAGCTGAAGCGGAAGCCGCTGCTCAGAAACAGAAACTCCAAAACTATCAGGATCAGATGATGCAGATGGATTTGGAAAGCAAACGCCTCGACTTAGAAGCCAAGCGCTCCAAAGTTCAGACCGAAATCGACCTGAACAAGGTTCGCCAGCAGCAGGCAATCGACAGCCTGAAGAATCAGGCTCCGGCTGCTGCGCCTGCCCCGGCTCAAGCACCCGCTTCGGCCCAGCCTTAATTAGACGCAGTTACGAAAAGGCCCTCTGAAATTTCGAGGGCTTTTTCCCGTTTTCAACACCAGAACAGCAAGACGGGGGCATTGAGCCCCCGCCAGTTCTATCGTCTCGGTTTTTTCGTTTTCTTAACTTGCCGTAGTAGAGTCGAACAACTCTCTAACGGCACAGTACAACCTCATCTTCTTCCTCAGCGACGCTGCCTCCTCGTATATGGAAGGAGGTGTCTGACCCGCAACCTCCATGATGTCTCTGACTACACTGTTAAATCCGCTGGTGCCGTAAAACTCTATCCCTTTTGCTGGGTTGATCAGAGCAATAAGCGCGTTGTTTAAACCATCGATGATTTGCTCAGTAGTCGCCTTTTTATTTTCTTTTTTAAGCTTGTATTCCAAGAATCGGTGCAGACATAGCGCCAGAAAGCAAATTAAGAAATGTCCTCTGACGTGGTCCTCCAGTCGAACATACACAGGGCGAGCGCTGAAGCTGCTCTTTAAATGCCTGAAGCTGTCTTCAATCTTCCAAAGATTTTTGTAGATCTTTACGACCTCTAGTGCCGGGGCTGTCAGTGAGGTTTCAACAACATGGATGCCGTCGAACTTAGACTGCTCTGCAATTAGGGTGTCGTCAATTCTGGCTGTCTCGGCATTTATATCTACGAGGACGTAGCTTCTGCCACCTCGCTTAAAACCGGCTTTAATGTCGGCCGGATTAGCGACAAGTTCCCGAGCCTTTTTGACCAGCCGTTCTCTGTCTTTCTTGTCCTTCCTGGCCCGAGAGGCCGTCCAGGTAATAATGTATCGGCGATTAAGTTTGCTTTTTACGGTCTTTCCTGAGGGTGTTTTTTCGTGATTAAGCTTGACTTCGAGCTCTTTTTCTTTCTGCCCATCAGGTTTTTCAAAGACATACTGCGGCGTGTCGTACTTAATCGGACCGTCGGTTTGGATTTCTTTGTACCAACCGTAATCTATGATTTCTCCATCCTCGTTCACTTTCTTCATTGGAATTCTTCCTTCCTCAGAAAGCACCTGAGCCTTGATGTCGTCGCTTGCCCCTCTGATTTTGGAGGATAAAACGTAGTTATCGCCCAGCTTTACCAAAGAGTCGATATTGCTCTTGCTGTTGAGGCCCCGGTCGGCAACGACAGTGAAGCTTTTGATGTTAAATTTTTTCTTTAACTCATCAACGAAGGGCACCATTGTCGCGCCCTCAGCCTGATTGCCTTTATACAACCCGTAGTCCAAAGGAAGTCCGTCTTTGTCTGTTGCCAAGGCCATCACGACCTGGACTTCATTAAATTTTTTGTCCTTTGAGAATCCGAAGTCTCTGAGACTGTCTGCGTCCGTGCTCTCAAAGGCATAAGTTGTGATGTCATAGAGACACACAGAGGTATTACGCTCAGGGATTTCTTTGCCGATTTGCCTGTTCCAATAACGAATAATGTCCGTCTTGTGCTCGCTCAAAACGTCCAGTGATTTATAGACATGATCAAGATTGTCTAAGTCGATTCCGAGATAGTGACGGGGTCCCACAAGACAGGAACGGCGTTTGGAGGCGGGATTGAGAATTCTGAGCAGAACTAAGTCCTTTGTAATCTTTGCCAAATCGTACTGAAATTCGGAGCATTTCTTGATGTAGTCAAACTTTGCATCAAACCTGAGCTGGTCGTACAGACGCTGAAGGATGAGGCATCCGGCGATGCGGGATTCAAAAACGGCTTGTCCATCTAGGCTTTGCTGTTCCAGAAGTTCTGATAAATCGGCACTAAGAGTTTTTAAAGACGAAGGGGAGGAAACCAATTGTCTGCCCTTGCAGTTTCGGTTCATTTCATCGACTTCCTGCCGGATCTTCTCCAATGCGAGAGGGTCCTGAGCCAATAAGTCCTTCTTTTTGCCAAATCGTTTAACGATCTCACGAACAGGGTGACGGATCCCGGGCTTCCGAACAGAACACTCAATGTAGACGCTGGGATTTTCCAGCTTTGAACTAAACCCAAGTCTGTAGTGCATAGCGCCTCCTAGGCTAATCTCAGACTTATTATACTACAAATAATACTTAAGATTATAAAATATTTTTAGCGAAAAAAGTGAGTCCACGGGGGCTCGCAAAGAATTTATGCTTGTTTAGGTATCAAAAACGGGAGGGCTTTTTTCATATCTCAAGGTCTTACTTGATCAGGTCGGAAAGACTGTAAAGCTTGACCAAATTTTGGAAGGACTCAGGAGCATTGATCACTTTCAGCTCGGCGTTTCTTGCCTGAGCCCTTCGCATCCATTCCAGCACGACGGCCACCGCGGCGCTGTCGGTTTTCTGCACATCTTGCATATCCATCACGCTGTCACCTGAATCAATGGCCTGTATGCCTTGGTTCAAAATCGCAACGGCATTATCAAAGCCGATGTGCTGAGCCTGCAACTTCATCCTTACTTCCCTTTATTGGCTTCAAGCTTCTGCACGCGGTCTTTCAGCTGAGCGATCAAACCGGTAAGGCCGGAGTTCCCGATAACGGAAGCAAACTGAGAACGATAGTTCTCAACGAGCCAAACACCGCCGACGCAAACGTCGAAGATCTTCCAGTCTTTACCGGTATTCATCAGACGGTAGTCCAGCTGAATCGGATCGCGCTGGCTGGCTACCAAGCGTGTGCGGACGATCGTCAGACGAGGATCATTGCTCGGACGAGATTTTGCCGGCTCGACCGTGTAGTTGTTGGCTTCCTTCAAGGCGCCGGAGTAGACAGCAGCGAGAAGCGTGCGGAACAGTTGCATGATCTCTTTACGCTGAGCTTCGTTAGCCTTTCTCCAAGAAGGACCCACGGCCATACGTGTCATCGTGGCGAAGTCTGTATAGGGCAGAATCTTTTTATCTACAAGCTGATTAACATGCGCCGGGTCGGCTGCTGCCAAAGCCGGGTCTTTCTTAATTTCATCTAGAACCTGAGTAGATACGTCCATGACCAATTTCTCCGGAGCAAGACTCGGTTCAGCAGTTGCCGCGACTCCGAAAACGGAGAGGAAAAACACGACAATCAGGCTAATCAGTTTTTTCATTTCTTTTCATCCATAGCGGGTTTATCAGCATCGTCAGCGTCATCATCGCCGAACGGGCTCAGCAGCGGCTGCTGAATCATTGCAGGGCCGTCACCGTTCTGAAGCGAGTTCTGGCGCTGCTGCAGGTAAGCGTTTCGTGTCGCAACGTACGGGTCGACGGTCTTATCCAACATATCCGTGACCGGAAGCAGGCGCTCTCTGGCGTTGACGAACTTGGCGCCCCACCACGGCCATACGAACCAGTCCCTGCCGACGTACGTGTTCGGATCCAGGAAGACTTCAGGAACCAAGCCGACGGTGTCACGAACGGTTGAAGGTCCTAAGACCGGAATGACAAAATACGGGCCTTTCGGAACGCCCCAAGTTGCAAGGGTCTGACCGAAATCTTCCGGCATACGGGGAATATCAACCATCTGGGCTACGTCGAAAATACCAACGACGCCGACAGTGGAGTTAATCATGAGACGGAACAAGGAAAGAATGCCTTCTTCGACTTTTCCTTGAAGAACATTGTTGACCGCATTAGACGGCTCCATCGTGTTCTGGAACACGCGGGTCACACCTTCGCGCACGGGCTTCGGAGTGATGAACTGATAGCCCTTTGCCAAGGGACGGATCAGAATAAAGTCCAAACCTTGGTTAAAAGCAAAGGTCTGACGGTTCAAGGTTTCCCAGGGATCGTCGGGATTCTGACCGGAGTCTTTCGGGACGGAGGCACAGCCGGACAGTAAAGCAGCTCCGACGAGCGCAAGAGCCAAGATCTTCTTTTTCATTTTGTTATTCCTTCTTCGAACCAGCGTTTTCTTCAGCCTTATTAAACATGAATTGACTGATCAAGTTCTCTAAAACAACAGCACTTTGAGTAAATTCTATTCTTCCGCCGTTTGTTAAGTCCTTATCATCGGCTCCGGGCTGCAGGCCGATATACTGCTCACCGATTAGGCCGGCCGTAAGAATCTTCGCAGAGGTATCTGCCGGGAACTTGAATTGGTTCTCCATAGAGATCACGACTTTTGCCTGGAACGTGTCGTTGTCGTAGCTGATGGATTTGACTCGGCCAACGAGCACACCGGCGCTTCTGACCGGAGCGCGGGCTTTCAAACCGCCGATGTTATCGAAGTAGGCGGTGACTTCGTAGCCCTTGGAAGTAGAGAACGAACTCAGGTTTGCGGCCTGGAGCGCTAAGAACAACAGAGCAACAATGCCGCCGAGGACAAACAAGCCGACGAGGAAATTAATTTTTGTATTCTGATTCTGCATGACTGACTTTCCTTTCTAACCGTGCGTAAACATAAAGGCGGTCAGAATGAAATCCAACCCTAAAACAACAAGAGATGAAACAACAACTGTTCGCGTAGTCGCGCTCGAAACACCTTCCGGCGTTGCACGAGCTGTATAGCCTTCGTAAAGCGCAATCGCTCCGACGGCTACGCCGAACACAAAGGTTTTGATAATGCCGTTGCCGATATCGGGGCCGACTTCAACACCGGCCTGCATCTGTGCCCAGAAGGCGCCGGAATCCAATCCGATCAACGGAACAGCCACGACCCAGCTGCCGATAATGCCGACAGCGGAGAACATGATCGCAAGCAGCGGCATCGAGATGACGCAGGCCAAAAAACGCGGTCCCAAAATTCTGCGGATAGGATCGACACCCATCATTTCCAGAGCGGAAAGCTGTTCACCGGCGTTCATCAAACCGATCTCCGCCGTAAGCGACGTACCGGCGCGCCCCGCAAAAAGAAGTGCCGTCACCACCGGTCCCAGCTCTCGGAGCAAGGACAGAGCAACTAAAACGCCGAGCGCCTGCTCACTGCCGTAGCTCGAAAGGACGTAGTCGCCCTGAAGACCGAGCACAAAGCCAACGAATAATCCGCTCACCAGAATAATGACCAGTGAGTAATTGCCTACAAAATACAGCTGTTTGAGTGTGTCTTGAAAACGCGTAAACGACGGGCCGAGGTTTACAACTAAACGGAAAAGAAAGCGTGAGAAGTTTCCGAGCGTACGCACGCCGGAAAGCGCCCAGGCGCCGACGGAACTGATCCAATTAAAAATACCCATCATTTCAGACCAAGCTCCTGATTCAGCGGTTCGGCCGGATACTGGAATCGGACGGGACCGTCCGGCAAACCGTTAACAAATTGATAGACGAACGGATCTTTGCTTTGACGCAGCTCGTCAGGTGTTCCGTGTGCAGCGACTTTTCCGCTGGAAATCATATAGACGTAATCTGCGATGCCGAACGTTTCCTGAACGTCGTGCGTGACGATCAGACTTGTTGAGCCGAGAACAGTGTTCAAATTGCGGATCAGCTGAGCGGTCACGCCCATAGAAATCGGATCTAAGCCGGCAAAGGGCTCGTCATACATAATGAGCATCGGATCGAGCGCAACGGTTCTGGCGAGCGCTACGCGGCGGCTCATACCTCCGGAAATCTCAGACGGGTACAGTTGAGCGGCACCGCGAAGTCCGACCGCACTGAGTTTGAGCAAAACGAGGTCACGAATTAAAGCTTCCGGAAGATCCGTGTGCTCACGCAGCGGGAAAGCGACGTTATTGAACACCGTCATATCCGTAAACAGCGCTCCGAACTGAAACAGCATTCCCATCTTTCTGCGGATGCGGTACAGAGATTCGAGATTGGCCGTATTCAGCCGTTCTCCGTCAATAAAGACCTCTCCTTTATCCGGCGTCAGCAAACCTCCGATAAGTTTCAGAAGGGTTGTCTTGCCCATGCCGGAGCCGCCCATAATGGCAATCACTTCGCCCTTGCGGAAGGATAAGCTCACGTCATCCAAAATGACGCGGGAGCCTTCCGCATAAGAAAAGCTCATATCCTTAATTTCGACAATCCAGTCGTTGTCCTGTCTCTCCATCGTCGACCCAATAAAACCAAAACAGGCATTCTTACACAAATGCCTAATTGATCGATTATGCCACACCCGCGCGGGCTATTCCTTTGATTAAAGGCGTTAAATCGGATTCAGCTAATCACGGGGTAAAGAATTTTTTACATTTTTTATGCAGAAAAAGAATAAAGGCAGCCGAAGCCGCCCAAACTTACGAGATCATGCCTGTGAAGGACTTCTTCGAACGCCTGATGCTTTGAGGTCCGGATCATCCGGAGGCACAAGCGGAAAATTTTTCTTAACCTCCGCACTAATATCTGCGGCCCGCCCCGTCTGAAGATCGACAAAAGTCCATTCAGTCCAACCCTGCATACAGACTTTATTGTCCCGCTTCAGATAAAAGCAGCGGCGGCTTTTGGCGCCGTCCATGGTCTCTACCCAAGTAAGCATGGTGAGTTCGTCGCCTTCGAACGTGGGCCGCAAGTACTCAATCTTATGAGTACTTGCAACAAACACTTTCCCGATTCCCAGATAGCGGTCCATCGTCCACCCAAGAGAGTCCGAGTGAGCAAGCGCCGCCTCTTCCATCCAGCGCAGATATTCTTTGTTGTTGGTATGACCCAGCACATCAATTGATTCTTTGCCGACCTTGATCGGAAATCGGAAAATTCGTTCCATGAGCAGTATGCAAAAAAAGAATTAATTTTGCTCGTCGCTGAGGAACTTGTCGACAGCCTCAGCGCACCGACGGCCTTCAGCCAGAGCGCGAACCACCAAGCTCTGGCCTCTGCGGCAATCGCCGGCTGCAAAGACCTTCGGAACATTCGTGCGGAAGGCATCTTTTCCTTCGTACGCCGCCTGGGCATTGCCGCGCATGTCGGTTTGAACGCCGAACGCATCCATCACCGGGCTGCTCGGATGCAGGAAACCCATTGCAAGCAGAACCAGGTCGCTCTCGATTTCGAACTCGCTGTCCGGGATTTCTTTGAAAGTTCTGCGGCCGGTGACCGGATCTTTCATCCACTCCAGACGCACGGCTTTAACACCGCGGACCCGTCCTTCGCCGTCGGACAAAAACTCCTTCGTGGAAATCGCATAGTCCCGTTCACCGCCTTCTTCCTGAGAGGTAGAGGTACGCATAACGGCAGGCCAATTAGGCCAAACCATCGACTTATCGTAGGTTTCCGGCGGCTTCGGACCCAAGTCGATCTGCAGGACCTTTTCTGCACCTTGACGAATCGCGGTGCCAAGGCAGTCACTGCCGGTGTCGCCGCCGCCGATGATCAGAACCTTTCGATCTTTGGCACTGATATCTTCGTCAAAGGGCTCAGAAGCGTTGTGCTTATTCTGTACCGGGAGGTATTCGAGCGCGAAGTGAATACCTTTGAGATCACGGCCTTTCACCTGCAGATCTCGCGGCGTTTCGGAACCCACAGCAAGCACGACGACTGAGAAATCTCGAAGGAGCTCGGAAACATCGATCGTCCGTTCACTGTCGTTCCAAATTCCGTGCGGATGATCTGGAACGCCGATAGACGTAGAGCAGCGGAACTGCACGCCCTCATTTTCCATCTGTGCAATCCGGCGATCGATCAGACTTTTATCCAGCTTGAAGTCAGGGATGCCGTAGCGGAGCAGGCCGCCGGGGCGTTTGTTCTTTTCAAACACCGTGACGGCGTAGCCCATGCGAGCCAGCTGCTGCGCACAGGCGAGTCCCGCAGGACCGCTGCCTACGACCGCGACCGACTTATCTTTGTGCTCCTTGGGAGGCTCTGGTTTGACCCAGCCCTGATTCCAGGCATTCGTGATAATGGCGCGCTCAATGGACTTAACGCCCATAGCTCGCTGCGTGTAATTCATGATGCAGCCGTTTTCGCACAGCGCTGGACAGACACGAGAAGTGAACTCCGGGAAGTTATTGGTTGAAGACAAGACATGATAAGCCTTCTCCCAATCTTCGCTGTAGACCAAATCGTTAAATTCCGGTGCGACGTTGTGCAGCGGGCAGCTGAATGTGCAGAACGGTGTTCCGCAGTCCATACAGCGAGCGGCCTGCTGCTTTGCTTCCTGCTGACTCAGCGGAGTAATGAACTCGCGAAAATGCGTCTTACGCTGAGCAACCGGTTCGTGCGCCTGTTCGAGGCGCTCAAATTCCATAAATCCTGTTACTTTTCCCATGGTTCACCTCAGGTGGCTGAATGAGCAATGCCTTTGAGCAAAGCTTGTTTGTATTCTTTCGGGAAGACCTTCACGAACTTCTGAAGGCTTCTCGGCCAATCGTCGAGAATGTCTCGAGCTCTCTGACTTCCCGTGTAGAGGAAGTGACGATTGACCAGGTCTTTCAGGATGCTTTCGTCTGTCTTGCCGAGGTGCCAGGCGCTGTGGTCGCCCGAAGCGGCTTGGTCTTTATCCGGCAGCACAGCACAGAGCTCGACGCTTTCAGAGTTGCAGCGTTTCGCAAACGTTCCGTCCTCGTCGTAGACATAAGCAATACCGCCCGACATACCGGCGCCGAAGTTTCGGCCGACATCGCCTAAAACCACGACAGTTCCGCCGGTCATGTATTCACATCCGTGATCTCCGCAGCCTTCCGAGACTGCTGTTGCACCGGAAAGTCGAACCGCAAAGCGCTCGCCTGTCACACCGTTGAAGAAGGCTTCACCGCTGGTGGCACCGTAAAGAACCGTGTTGCCTGCGATGATGTTTTCGTCGCCTCTGCCGCGGAAGTCGGTCGGGCAGCGAACGATGATGCGGCCGCCGGATAGGCCCTTACCGACATAGTCGTTGGCTTCGCCGACCAGGTCGAGCGTGACACCGTTGGCAAGGAAAGCGCCGAAGGATTGGCCGGCTGTACCTGTCAGCTGAATGTGCAGTGTATCTTCAGGCAGACCTTCGGCACCCCAGCGGCGAATGATTTCGGAAGAAATCTTCGTACCGACCGTACGATGAATGTTCTTGATCGGAGAGATAAAACTGACTTTTTCTTTCTTCTCAATGGCATTGCGGCAAAGATCCAGCAGCTGGTAATCCAGTTCCTTTTCCAGACCGTGATTCTGCTTGACGCTTTGACGGCGCTTGTTCGGGTCGTCAACCTCCGGTTGATAGAGAACGCGAGACAGGTCGAGGTGAGCACACTTAGCCGGGTGCATCTTCTTCTGGCGCAGAAGATCGGAGCAGCCGACCAAGTCTTCAAACTTGCGAATACCCAGGCTTGCCATGATTTCACGAACTTCTTCGGCAACGAAGAAGAAGTAATTCACAACGTGCTTCGGTTCACCGTGGAAGCGTTTTCTGAGCTCTGGATCCTGGGTTGCGATACCGACCGGGCAGGTATTGAGATGGCACTTACGCATCATCATGCAGCCTTCCACAACCAGCGGAGCCGTCGCAAAGCCAAATTCGTCAGCACCCAAGAGCGCACCGATGACAACGTCACGGCCGGTCTTAATCTGACCGTCCACCTGGATTCGGACGCGGTCTCTCAAGTTGTTGATCACCAAAGTTTGCTGGGTTTCAGAAAGGCCCTGTTCCCAAGGCGTACCGGCAAACTTAATGGAAGAAAGCGGAGAAGCGCCTGTACCGCCGTCGTGGCCTGCAATCACAATATGATCGGCCTTTGCCTTAGCGACACCGGCAGCAACTGTGCCGACACCCTGCTCGCTCACGAGCTTGACGCTGATGTCTGCCTTGTCGTTGGCCATCTTGAGATCTCGGATCAGCTGAGCCAAGTCCTCGATCGAGTAAATGTCATGATGCGGAGGTGGCGAGATCAAACCGACACCAGGGATGGAGTAACGCAGCTGAGCAATGTATTCACTAACCTTATGACCGGGCAGCTGACCACCTTCGCCGGGCTTGGCGCCCTGACTCATCTTGATCTGGATTTGGTCAGCGCTCGACAAATAGGCTTCAGTCACACCGAAACGGCCGCTCGCAACCTGCTTAATACGGGAGCGCAGAGAGTCGCCTTCTTCCAACGGAACGTCGGCCACGATGCGGTCTTCGCCCAAGATCGACTTCAGCGTGTCGCCCTTCTTAACAGGCGAAAGGCCTTCACGCATTTCTGCTTCATAGCGTTTCGGATCTTCACCGCCTTCACCGGTGTTGCTCTTGCCGCCGATTCGGTTCATGGCCACGGCAAGGACCGCGTGGGCTTCTGCAGAGATAGAGCCGAGCGACATGGCGCCGGTCGCAAAACGCTTCACAATTTCTTTGGCCGGTTCCACTTCTTCCAGCGGAATGGCCCTGGAAGGATCCACGTTGAATTCCATCAGGCCGCGCAACGTCATCTGGCGCTTGCTCTGGTCGTTGATGATTTCGGCGTATTCCTTGTAAGTCTGATAAGAGTTGCCGCGTGTGGCGTGCTGAAGTTTGGCAATTGCTTCAGGCGTCCACATATGTTCTTCACCGCGGGCTCTCCATTGATATTCGCCCAAGGTCGGAAGCAGTTTGTGACGATGGTTCTTATCGGCAAAGGCTTCCTTGTGCTGTTCAATAGCTTCGCGCATCACGTCAAAGATGCCCAAGCCGCCGACTTTGCAGCTGGTTCCGGGGAAGTAGCGATCGACGAACTCTTTATCCAAACCAAGTACTTCGAAGATCTGGGCGCCGCGGTAACTCATGTAAGTTGAGATACCCATCTTGCTCATAATCTTCTTGAAGGTTTTACCGATAGCGTGAATGTAGTTCTGCGTTGCTGTCTTTACATCGATCCCGCTTGGGTTGCCCGGCTTGTAGAGTTGTTCGATGGTTTCCAGTGCGAGATACGGATGAATTGCTTCGGCGCCGTAGGCAGCCAGAACGGCCATATGGTGCGTCTGAAACGCACTTCCGGTTTCGATGACAAGACCGGTATTCGTGCGGAGACCTGCCGCGATCAAGTGTTGGTGAATCGCACTGATAGCAAGCGGCATCGGGATTGCGACACGCTCTTCGCTCATCTTCCGATCCGTCAGGATCAGAATGTTGTAGCCGTCTTTAACGGCATCCACAGCCCGTGCACAAAGAGAAGCCAAACGAGCTTCTACACCTTCTTCGCCCCACGCAACACGATAAGTCGTGTCAATTTCATAGGAGCGGAACTTATCTCCGGTGTAGCGGTCGATGCGGCGCATCTTCGCCATTTCTTCCATACCGAGAATCGGCTGGGAGAGTTCCAGACGCAGCGGCGGGTTGACGTTGTTGATGTCGAGAAGATTCGGACGCGGACCCACGAAGGAAACCAGCGACATCACAAGCTGTTCGCGGATCGGGTCAATCGGAGGATTGGTCACCTGAGCAAACAGCTGACGGAAGTACTGATAGAACGGCTTGGCTCGGTGAGAGAGCATCGCAAGCGGTGTGTCGTTTCCCATGGAGCCGATTGCTTCTGCGCCTTTTTCCGCCATCGGGCGCAGAACAAACTTAATGTCATCTTCGCCGTAGCCGAACGCTTCCTGACGTTTGATCAGAGAAACCGGATTATTGTTGGGCAGCGGAGGCGGAGCAACCACGTCAGAGAGATGAATGTTCAGGCGCTTTGTCCATTCCTTATAAGGATTGCTCAGAGCCAGGGTACGTTTGATTTCTTCGTCTTCAATGATGCGGCCCTGTTCGGTATCGATCATGAACATCTTGCCCGGCTGCAGACGCCATTTCTTTTTAATTTGACTCTGAGGAATCGGCAGTGTTCCTGCTTCAGAAGCCAGGATCACAATATCGTCGTTGGTCAGAATATAGCGACCCGGACGAAGACCGTTTCGGTCGAGTACGGCACCGATGCGCACACCGTCGGTAAATCCGACAGCTGCCGGACCGTCCCAAGGTTCCAGCATGGCTGCGTAGTATTCGTAGAAAGCGCGCTGAGCCGGATCCATCTGTCCTTTTGCCTGCTCCCAAGCTTCAGGAATGGTCAGCATCACGGCCTGAGCCAGCGGGTAGCCGCTCATGACCAGAAGTTCAAGCATGTTGTCTAAACAAGCCGTGTCGCTCTGACCTTCGTAGATGATCGGCAGCAGCTTCTTGACGTCATCTCCCAGGACGGCTGTTTCAACGGCACGTTCGCGGGCTCTTAACCAATTAAAGTTGCCTTTAACCGTATTGATTTCGCCGTTGTGCGCAATCATGCGGTACGGGTGGGCAAGTTCCCAGCTCGGGAATGTGTTGGTCGAGAAACGCTGATGAACCAAAGCAATGGAGCTGACGACACGAGGATCATTGAGATCTTTGTAGTAGGCACCGACCTGATCTGCCAGCAAAAGACCTTTGTACACAATGGTCTTTGTCGACATTGAAGGCACGTAGAACTCTTTGCCGTGCTTTAATTTCAAAGCCTGAATTTTGTGACCGGCAAGCTTGCGAATGACGTACAGCTTGCGTTCAAGGGCGTTCGGCACCATGACGTCGGGACCGCGGCCGATGAAGATCTGACGAATAACCGGAGCGGTTTCCAAAACCGTCTTCGACATTCTGATAGTGGTGTCAACCGGAACGTCTCTCCAGCCTAAAACAACTTGGCCTTCGGCCTTCACGACGCGTTCCAATTCCTGTTCGCAGGCGCGCCGAGAAGCGTGCTCACGCGGCAGGAAAATCATGCCGACGCCGTAGTCGCCTGCGGGCGGCAGAAGGATGTTTTGTTTAGCCATTTCGGCGCGGAAGAAGGCATCCGGAATTTGAATCAAAATACCGGCGCCGTCGCCGCACAGCGGATCAGCACCGACCGCGCCGCGATGATCAAGATTTTTTAGAATTTGCAGCGCCTGCGTCACGATTTCGTGACTGGCCTGTCCTTTGACACTGGCGACGAAACCGACACCGCAAGCGTCATGCTCATAAGCGGGATCATAAAGTCCGTGCTCGGCAGCATCTTTCCTTTGGTCTGAGCGAGTGCTCATGGGGTTCTCCTGAATGGATTCTTTATTGAAGACTTGTTTGTTATAGAAGATTTAACTTCGCAAAATGCAAAGAAATATTTTTATGTGACACTAATTTATAAAAATTTTCTTTATTTATTTAATAAATTGGTGTCAGATTCAAGAGGGTTTATTGCGGATGCCTTGCGGGGGCGACCTCTTCCGCGCTGCGGCTCCATCCGTTCAGCCTCAACGCCTATAGACTCTAAGAACTTCTTGTCTGCGATCGGCCAGCCGCGTTTTACACAAGACATCAGCCTTTCCCCGAAAACTTTATCAGGACCGCGTTCAAAAAGATCCTTGTAATTTTTTTGCCGCTCAAACGGCGTATTGCCCAGTGCCCAATACTCGATGGAAGGCACCATGAAGTAATCGCTACGGATGCCGGCGTGATGGAAGTAGCTGCTCCACGGATAAAACTGCGGCTCTCCGTAACCGTAAACGAACGGCAGCCATTCCATATAAATTGTCGCCGCCAAAAGCCTGCCTTTTCCCTGCAGAAGCGAAGACTCAAATCTGCCCTGCCAAATCTTGCCGTTTCGCGAAAACTCGTCATTGAAGTAATGGCTGTACAGACGGCTTAGCTGCTGCACGAACCGAGAGAGATCCTCCGCTTTTTCTCGCGGCGTCAGCAGCAGATGAATTTGGTCGGTAAAAACCGCAAAGGCCGAAATGTCAGTGCTGTACGCACGAGAACCGTCTGAGAAGATCTGAAAGAGCTTCTCGATGTTCTTATCAAACGGAATCAAGGAGATTTCCGGCACACTTCTGAGGACAACATAGTGTGCCTGCGCAGCTGCAGACAATCGAGTCAAACGGGTCATGGGATTCGGGTCTTTTGGTTTTCTAGCCTATCTTACCGAGCCGGAAGCGCTTTAACTCAATAAGCCGTTAAAAAACAGCTGCGCTTCCACGGCTTCTCCGGCTTCAATCCTTCGGCCCTGGGGATTCGGAATCGCCGCCGCTGCATCTCGAAAAGCCGACGAACGGCCGCTTCCCTTCTGTACGGGAAGTGCAATGACTCTGCCCTCGAACGGCGCCAACTGCACGCAAATGTCGCCGGCTTTGCCTTCGTAATCAAATCCCATGAATACTTTTTGACGTCTCACAAAGAAAGGATCCGTTCTGAAAGACTGCCAAATGACGGGGAGCACGACCCGCTGAACAATGTTGACGAACCCGAGCGGATTACCAGGAAGGCCGAACAAAACCGCACCTTTGAGATTTGCGCATACAAAAGGCAGTGAACTCGAGAGTTTTGTCTGATCTTCGGACTGCTTCGCTCCGGCGCGCTTAAGCGCAAGCCGCAGCATATCGCTCTTACCTTGTCCGGTTCCTCCGACCGTGATAATAAAGTCGAAGCTTTGAGCAAGCACTTCCAGACGGTCGGCAATCGAATCGGCTTCGTCCTTCGCGTAAAAGATCGCCGTATCCGTCAGTCCCAGCCCGGAAAGAAGATTCATGAGATAGACCGCATTGCTGGAGTGGCGTCCCGCTGAACTCAAAGCGCCGGCTTCAGCAATCTCGTGCCCCGTCGCCAGGATCGCGGCCGAGGGGCGCTTCCAGACGCGAATGTTTTCAATGCCGGCCTCAAACAGCAGCGCCTGCGCTCCGGCGCCAAGGACCGTACCTTTTTTCAGAATAAGAGACCCTTTGGTCCATTCTGTCCCGCGCGGCAGGACGTTCTCGTAGGGATACACATCAGCAGCAAAATCCGGGGCTTGTGGATCAGAATCTGAAACGACGGCATCGGCAGCAAGCGGGAGAAAACCGCCGGTATTGATCCATCGGGAACCGTTTTTTTGTAACAAAGCGGGCTGCTCTCCGTTTTTGACCGGCTCACCCACTAAGGTGTGATTACCCTCAGTTGTGCTAATCGCCCATCCGTCTCTCAGCGACACGTCATAAGGCGGAATATCTTCCATGCAAACAACATCTTCGGCGAGTTCGCAGCCGAAACTATTGTCCGTGCTTACACCTACATTTATTCTTTTTGTTAGGGTTTCTCCTAGCTCAAAGGGGTAAAGTACAAAACAACCATTCATATTTTGTTGATCCTAAACACTTTTTGTTCTTCTTTTAGATGGGTATTTATTTTGTGTATCCACTAAAAAAAAATTGTAACTTCACAAAAATTCTTTTCAAGAATATTACAAATTGTTAGAATTTGTTCGTGTCGAAGACGAAACTGTAATAAACCGTCTCGGCATAACACCCCAAGTGCAGCGACTAGCTGCGGAGAACAAAATGACAACCAGATTCAAAGAAGTAGTTTACGCAAAGGCTCTCTCACGTGAGCTTCCCTCGGTTGTTTTCTCCGCCACAGAACCGATCCTTCTCACTCGCTGGACAATCAAACCCGTCGGCAGCGACGGCTGGTCTGTTGCCCGAATCTAATCTCTGCACCACAACGGACTCGCAGGGTCTCTCCTAGCTTCGTCCCTGCGTTCTCTCTCTGCGACAGTCTCTGTCGTTCCTCCATCAGGAGAAATTGAAATCATGTTTGATCTGAAAGACCTAATGTCTCGGGTAAATCTGCCCCAAGACATTACTCGACGCGGCTTCCTGCAGGTAGCTACCGTAACCGCAGCATTTGCTGCTATGAATCAATCCCGCGCGCAGACCGGCGCTCAGCCCTACATTATTTTGGAAACTCCAAAGGGCTTAATCGTCGGCGATCCCTCTCTCTGCGTCGACTGCCAGCGCTGCGAAATGGCTTGTACCGAATTTAACGACGGTAAGAACGACCCGGTTCTGGCTCGTATTCGTATCGGCCGCAATATTTGGTACGGTCCGGGCAACCCCGGTGCACGTCCTCTGCAGGGCGTTTGGGGCGACAGCACTGTCTATCAGGACACCTGCCGTCAGTGCGCCCACCCTGTCCCTTGTGCTAATGCCTGCCCGCAGGGTGCCATCCGCGTCGACCCCAAGACCGGCGCCCGCTATGTGGATGAAGACAAGTGCATCGGCTACGGACTCTGCCAGAAAGCCTGTCCGTGGGACATGATGAGCTTCGACCGCGAAAAACAGAAAGCCAGCAAGTGCTTCCTTTGCGACGGCGAACCGAAATGCGTGAAAGCCTGCCCGGCTGCCGCTCTGACCTATATGCCTTGGAAGGATCGTTCCGGCGAACCCGCAAGACGTCCGACCCACGGCTATCTGCCTGAAGAAAATGCTAACCAGTGCTCGGTCTGCCATGGTTAATTAAATCTCTAAGGAACTGCTATGGACAATATTCAAAAAAGATATGGCTACACCGGTCAGGGCCTGCGTGTAAATCTAACAACCGGCAAAATCACCAAAGAACCGACGTTCCCGAGATTTAAAGACGAAATCGGCGGAACTGCTTTGGGCTACCGTGTTTTCTGGGACGAAGTTCCTCCGAAGACTCAGCCGCTTGATGAAGCCAACAAGCTCGTGATCGCTCCGGGACCCTTCTCCGGATCCGGCGCCCTCTGCTCGAGCCGTACTTCCATTACGACCATTTATCCGACAATCTATCCGATGCCGATGATTGCCTCCGCTCATATCGGCGGCGACATGGCTGCACGCCTCAAACAGGCCGGCTATGACTTCATCATCATCGAAGGTAAATCTGAAAAACCGGTTTACCTCTACATCAACAACGACGAAGTCGAACTGCGCGACGCCAAAGGCATTTGGGGCCAGGGCACCCGTCGTGCACAGCAGATGCTTGCCGACCAGACCTCTCCGATGGCTTCTATCGCCGTGATCGGACCGGCCGGTGAAAACCTCGTTCCGATGTCCGTGCTCATCAGCGCCCGTCAGCATTCCGGCGGCGGTGTCGGCTCCGTCTTCGGATCCAAGAAACTCAAAGGCGTCGTTATCATCGGCGACCAGCCGATCCACATTCATGCCGACAAGAAAGAATGGCAGAAGATCACCGAACGCAACATCGATCTGTTCGGTTCTCTGAACCAGCACGTCGTTCCGTCCGCCCCGAACCCCCTGTTTGAATTCTGGGCCCCGGGCAGCCGCTGGAACGGTATGCCGGGCAACGTTTGGCAGAAAGCCAATCCGCCGATCACGCTCGGTGAAGATATGCGCAGCCCCAACAAGATTTCTTACCGTTGGTGCGCCAGCCAGTTCTTCCTCGGCAAACCTCAGGGTTTGAAGATTCAGGTCCGCAACAACGGCTGCTACTCCTGCCCGCTGCGCTGCTACTCGATCGTTGAAGACGAAGAAGCTGCTGCCCGCTATCACATCAATAAGATGACCGAACAGACCTGTATGTCTCTGTACTTCGGCCGCGTGATCTTCCCGAAGATTGCCACGAAACGCGACCTGCCGGCAGCCCGTCAGGCTTCCATGGTCGGCATCCAGACAATGGACGACCTCGGCGTATGGTGCAACTACGGTCAGCTTCACCGCGACTTCAAGAAGATGTACGTCAAGGGCCTCTGGAAGAAGGTTCTTCCTGAAAAGGAATACAACTCCATTCCTTGGCAGAAGATTGAAGACTGCGACGCTTCCTTCCTGCAGGATTTGTTCCAGCGCATCGCCTATCGTCAGGGTGAAATGGGCAAGTGGCTCGGCGAAAGCACGCCTTACATGCTTGGTCACTTCGGCATCCCCGAATCCGACTGGTCCACAGACAAATCCACAAACTACTGGGGTCTCGGCCATCCGAAACATCACGCCAACGAAGACGACGGTCAGGTCGGCGTGGTTCTGAACTGCCTCTACAACCGTGACCCGATGTGCCACGGCACCGTGAACTTCACACGCAGCGGTCTGCCGATCAATGTGAAGAAACAGATTGCCGAACACTTCTGGGGAAGCGGCGATGCCGTCGACGAAGTCGGCGACTACACGCCTACCAATGAAGCCAAGATGCGCCGTCTGCGCTGGATCATCTGCCGCAAAGAACTGCACGACATGCTCGGTCTTTGCTCTTGGATGGCTCCGTGGGTTGTGTCTCCCAACAAGTCCGAAAACTACATCGGTGACGATGACATGGAAGGCAAGGTTTATCGCGCCTTAACCGGCAGAAATACAACTGCTAAGCAGCTTGATGACGCCGGCTTCCGCGCCTTCACGCTGCATCGCGCCTACACCATGCGCGAAATGAATGAAGTCAATATGCGCAAGAACCATGACTTCTATCCGGCCTGGATCTTTACAGATGCCAAGGACAAACCGGCATTCACGAAAGGCACGATCCGTATGGATCAGGGTGACATTGAAAAGAGCTTCGATATCTTCTTCAAGCTGATCAACTGGGATCCCGCCACCGGCGCCCCGACCGAACAGGCTTACAAGGATATCAATCTCGAATTCGTTATCCCTGTCATGCAGAAAGAAGGCTTAATCCCCGGAAAATAGAGTAGTAAATTATGAATCACCCTGAAGCCAACTCCGCAATGGATGCCGCCCAGCTCAAAGCTGACATCGTCCTGCTGATCGATCTGATTACCGAACACAGCCGCAAGGTTGAACTGGTAACGCACGAAGACCTTCAAGACGAATTCCTCAGTAAGGCTCCCCTGCAACAGCCCATTCCCGTTTCTCAGATCAAGGCCGAATACGAAGCCATCCCGGAAATGGAAAGAAAGCTGCGCAATAAGGCCGACGACAGCCCCGAAGAGAAAGAGCGCAGACGTCTGATCTCCCGCAGACAGATGTTCGGTTCTCTCTTCAGTGGCGAATTAAGTCTTGCCGACCTTAAGGAAGAGCCGGCGGAAGCTGAGTCCGCACCCAGAGAGATCACGCCGGAGTACTTCGAAACCGTTTTAGCCGAGGTACTCAAAGGTCAGTACGGCATTGAAGATCTCACGAGCTGGGATAGCAAGCACTATTACCATTTCTCTCCGCTGCTTTCTGCCTCGTACGCCAGACTGCTTTCTACGCAGAACAATCCTTACGAGCAGATTTTGGACACGGTTCGCGAAAGTTCCCGCGTCTATCCGCGTCCCGTCGGAGTGTTCACCTTTGAATTTGCGCCCTTCCGAATCGATCCGACCGTGATCCAGGATGTCCTCGATCGAATCGCTGAAGATCCCAACGCCAAAGACATTCGGGTGACCGTGACATCCGCCGGAACCGTGTATCTCTACTCTTCAACTTACCTTGAAGATGCTATGGCGGACTTCCTCGCGGAGGAAATGGATCAGGGCGAAGCTCAGATGCTCTAGTAAAGACTCCCGGCGGAACGCCTCGAACGGGCCGCCGACATAAAGGTGCAAAATACTATGCTTACCAAAATTACAACGTTAACTCTCTCCTGCCTGGCAGCGATCGGTTTTTCTGCCGCCTGTGCCGCAGAAGGTTCTTACAACGTTAATCAAATCAACATCCCCGAAAAACCTGAGTTCATGGCTTCTCTCGGTATCGCTAAGGATGCCAAGCCCGATCTGACCAAAGACCAAAAGACCCAGCTCGCCGGCAAGGCATACCATGAAAAAGCCGATCAGCACTTCATGAGCGTCCATGCTCAGAAGGGCGTGAGCTGCAACACCTGTCACGATCCGAGAAGTCTTGACGGCGTCGCCTGGATGGCCGTTGTGAACAAACCCGTCATCCGTCAGACCTGCCAGGACTGCCATACGGTTCAGGCCGATGTGTTTGCGCACACCGATACACATGACAAGCTCGACTGCATTGCCTGCCATATGCCGAACGTTGCTTCTGCCGCCGACTATTCGACCGATCAGAACGCTGCCGGCCCCAAGGCTCTGCGCCGCATCCATACTTACAAGATCCTTGTCGACCCGAAGGCCTCCTCTATGGTTGAAGGTGAAGTCAAGGTCGGTAAGGACGGCACGGCCAAAGGCTATGTCATGGCCAAGGACGAAGACGGAAACGGATACGTTGACCTGATGTGGAGCTGCGCACGCAACACGCCTGCCGACTACACAGTCTTCGAAGGCAAAGGCTGCCATAACCCGGCAACGTCCAAACTCGACGAAGGCCTGATCTATCAGGATCAGAAAGAGGTCTACGGCGAAACTCTGAAGTGGCAGACTCCGATCAAGGAAGGCTACAAAGAAATCGCCGGAGCCATTCCCCGCATGAGAAAGCTTCTTGAAGTTACTCGTCTGAGCCCAGCCGACCAAACCGACGCCAGACTTCTTCTCGACAAAGCCGACCAGATTGCAACCATGATTAAGAAAGACGGTTCCTGGGGTATGCACGCCCAGAACTATCTGCTTGACCAAGTTAAGACCGCACAGGCTTATCTTGCCAAAGCCCAGCAGATCATGGACAAGGGCGGTTACAACAAGATAGCAACAAAATAAAGGAGTCCGGGGGAGCGTCTTTGGGCCGCTCTTCCGAGCTCCTATAGCGCGGATTTATTCCGCCGAGGAGATACATTGTGAGTACCATCAACAGGCGAACTTTCATTAAGGGCACGACTGCCAGTTCTCTGTTCGTTCTCACGCTGGCCGGCTGCTCTGAGAAAAAGAGCGCTCCCATTAAGAGTGCTCAGGCTCAGGGAGTAACGCAAGGTTCTGCCAAGCCCCACTATGTCATGGTCTTTGACCAGAACAAGTGCGTCGGCTGCGGCGAATGCAAAGAAGCTTGCGCCGAAACCAACAAGACACCTGCCGGTGTGTTCCGTCTGGCTTTAGAGCGCCAGAACGGGAGAGAACCCGGAACGGCTTGCCCGTACTGCGGAAAAATCGAGCCCTGCGACTGCGAACGCAAATATGTTCGTGTTTCTTGTCAGCAGTGTCTCGATGCGCCCTGTGTTCGCGTCTGCCCGACACAGGCAGCTCACCGCGATCCGGAAACCAACATCGTGACGATGGACCCGGACAAATGCGTCGGCTGCAAATACTGCATCGCCGCTTGCCCGTACAACGTCCGCTTTATCAACCCACAGACCCGCGTTGCTGAAAACTGCGACTTCTGTCTGCATACCAAATTGGCAAAGGGCGAGGATCCTGCCTGCGTCTCTAAGTGCCGTTACGGTGCTTTGGCGTTCGGCGATCTGAACGATCCGAACTCTTACGTCGCCAAGCTGTTAGACGTGAAGGATGCCGTCCGGGTTCGCACCTATCTTGGTACCGAACCGAGTCTGCGTTACATCCCGGTGATGAAGGAGAAAATTTAAATGGACGGAGCCATCAACTTTACAATAGGTTTATCCGAGGGCATCGCATGGCCCTGGCCAATTGCCGTCTATCTGTTCTTAGCCGGTATCTCGGGCGGTGCGGTTGCCGTTGCCCTTATGCTTAATTTCTTTAGGCATAAGACGGAAACAACGCCCATCATCAAATCTGCAAGCATTATCGGTCTGGCAACCATCCTGCTCGGTATGCTCTGCTTAGTACTTGACCTGACCAATCCTCTGTACTTCTGGAGAATTCTGGTCTACTACAACCCGACGAGTGTGATGAGTATCGGCGTCATGCTGCTGCTCTTCTATATCCCGCTGGTTGCAGTACTTATGGTGATGTCCTTTGCAGATACCTTCAGCAAGTGGCCGCTGTTAGGCTGGGTTAAACCGGTCTGCGACCGGCTGGAAAAATTCCGCGTCTGGATCAATGCCGTCGTCATGGTGCTGGCGATTGCCATCTGCGCCTACACCGGCTTCCTGATCTCTGCTCTGATCCGTTTCCCGCTGATCAACACGGCTGTTCTTCCCGCTCTCTTCGTTGCGTCCGGTATTTCCGCCGGTATGGCTGTCACTAAGATTTTGGCCGCCTGCTGCTTCGGAGCTCGCGAAGAAGATCCCGACATGCATGCAATGCACCAGGCCGAATGGCCGGTCATGGCAACCGAGGCTTTCTGCCTGTTCATGATCGCCATTGCCCTGCTCTCCGGCAACGAATCTGCCAAACTTGCCTTCAGCGCTTTCACAGACGGCATCTGGGCAGTCGTCTTCTGGGTCGGTGCCGTCGGTATCGGTTTCGGTATCCCGCTGATCGCGTCTCTCATTGCAGGCAAAAATACCGAGTCCAAGGTTTCCTTCTACTTTGCAGGAACCTGTGCGATCGCCGGCATGATGTGCTTGCGTCTGTTCATCCTCTATGCAGGACAGATGAACACCATCGTTTAAGCGCGATCAACTCATAAAATTTCAGCCTGTTCTCCTCTCGAGAATCGGCTGATTTTTTTTGCGCTTTTAAATCAGATTTCGAAAGCCGGATTCAGCACCCGGTTAAATTCTAAGACCGCATATCGATCGGTCATGCCGGCGATGTAATCAGCCACCGTCCGCTCCACACCGTAACGCTTAGACCGTTCTTGGTAGAGCGGCGGCAGCAGTGCCGGTGTACGGGCAAAAGTTTGATAGAGCTGAGTAATCATGTTGGCGGACTTTTCTACCGCCCTCAAAACGCGGTAATGGCGGTAGAGCTTGTCCATTAAAGTGCTCTTCAAAATCCTCATTTGAGCCTGGGCCTCTTTCGAGAAGGAAATCAGCGGCGTCTTCAAAGCCCTGACATCATCCGGAGACTTCGGCTGTGCGGCTTCAATATTGGCCCGACTCGTGGAGACCAAGTCATCGACCATGTAACCGATCAGCCGCCTCACCACTTCCTTTTGCTTGCGGCGCTCCTGAATATCCGGATATTCCGCATCGACTTGCGCATGGTATTCGGCGTACAGCGGAACGTTTTCGACGAGGTCTTTTTCATCGAGGTAGCCAACGCGCAGGCCGTCATCGATATCGTGCGTGCTGTAGGCAATCGCATCGGCAATATTGACGAGCTGCGCTTCAAGAGAAGGCTGCTCGCCTTTCAAGAAACGTTCGCCTAAAGCGCCGAGGCGCAGGGCGTTTTCCCGGCTGCAGTGCTTCAGAATCCCTTCTCGGGTCTCCCACGTCAGATTCAGTCCGTCAAAGTTCGGATACTGATCCTCCAGCAGGTCGACGATTCGCAGCGACTGAAGGTTGTGTTCAAATCCGCCGTGATCAGCCATGCAGCGATCCAGCGCCGTTTGGCCGGAGTGGCCGAAGGGCGTGTGGCCGAGATCATGCGCCAGTGCAATGGCTTCCGTTAAATCGGGATTGATCTTCAAAAGCGTCGCGGTTGTGCGGGCAATCTGAGCCACTTCCAGCGTATGCGTCAGGCGCGTGCGGAAGAGATCTCCTTCGTGATTTACAAAGACCTGCGTCTTGTATTCCAGTCTGCGGAAAGCGGAACTATGGATGATGCGGTCGCGGTCACGCTGAAACTCGGTACGCGACGTACTGCTCTTTTCCTCAATCGCTCGCCCTCGAGAGTTTGCAGAACTACAGGCGTAATCCGCCAGTTCAAAACCTTCCGTAATCATGGCTCATATCCTTCTTCCAGAAGGGCTTCCTTGATCAGGCCTTCGGGAACCTCTTCGATCACCGTTGTTCCGATCGCGACCGGCAGAATAAAGTGGGGAACGCCTTTGGTGCTCTTTTTATCACCTTTCATCGCCTCAATCGCTTTTGAGGCACTGATGCCGGCAATGCGGACTGGCAGTCCTGCTCGATGGATCAAATCTTGAATCCGCTTAACATCCCCACAGTTGATTTTGCCCTGCTTTTCAGCGGTCACTGCCGCCAAAACGGTGCCCACAGCCACCGCTTCACCGTGCAGCCACGTGCCGTAACCGGTGAGCTTTTCAATGGCGTGACCGAATGTGTGACCGAGATTCAGTTTGGCGCGTTCGCCCTTTTCTTTTTCATCTCGGGAGACGACGCCGGCCTTAATCTCGCAGGATCGTCCGACCACTTCGGCCACCGTCTCGGGGTCGAGCGCCCTTAACTTCTCCATGTCACGCTCGAGCTCTTCGAAATAAGTTTTATCTGCTAAGACACCGTGCTTAATAATTTCCGCAATGCCGGCGCCGATTTCTCTTTCCGGCAGAGTACGCAAAAAGTCAGAGTCGGCAATCACGGCTTCGGGCTGGTGAAAAGTGCCGACTAAGTTTTTTCCTGCCGTCATATTCATACCGGTTTTTCCACCGACGGAAGAGTCCACCATCGCCAGTAGTGTTGTCGGAACCTGAATAAAGCGGATACCGCGCATATAAATTGCGGCCGCAAAGCCGGCGAGGTCTCCGACCACGCCGCCTCCGAGTGCAATTACCACTGACTTGCGATCTGCCCCCATCGAGGCAAGTTTTTCAAGAATTGCCGAGACACTGCCCCAGTCTTTATAAGCCTCGCCGTCAGGCAGGACGACCGATTCCGTGCGGCACATCCCATTGCAAAGATCGGTAGCCTTTTTTAGATAGAGCGAACCAACCGTAATATTGGTGGCGATGAGACAGCTGGAAGGGTTGAGTCGTTTCAATTCCGCCGGGAGCTCTTTGATCACGCCCGACCCTAACTTAATGGTGTAGGAGTGGCCGGGAACTTTGACTTGTACTTCTTTCATTCTTGTTCTTTAACGAGTTGGTGTTGATGGATGCTGTTGAGGAGTTCTTGGGCCGCGCGTGCTGCCTTCATTCCATCCGTCTCATAGGAGATATCGGCAACTTCCTCGTACAAAGGTCCTCTTTCCTGCAGCAGACGGCAAATCTTCTCCATCGGATCCGCGCATTGGAGCAAAGGCCTATCAGTGCCCTGAGTGCGCCGGAAACATTCTTCAGGACTGACTTTAAGGTGAACTGCGACAGCCGGAGACGCTTTCAGTATTTCTCGGTTTTCTTCACGGGTCACAACTCCGCCGCCGGTGGCAACGACCATATCGGATGCTTTCGCATATTCCTGCAGAAGGCGGGTTTCCCGGCACCTGAAGCCGGCTTCACCTTCCGTCTCGAAAATGTGAGGAATTGAGACTCCGCAGCGCTCTTCCAGCTCTCGGTCGAGATCGACGAATTTCGTCCCCATTAATGCAGCCAGCGCTTTGCCGATCGTCGACTTCCCTGCGCCCATCATTCCGACGAGAAATATCGTTCGGTTCGGAGGTTGTACTGCCATATAGCTCCTTTGCTTTACTCAGCTGCGAATGTTCTAAATTTTAGCAACGCGCTTTCAATCCTGAGGATCAATCGCTGATCATTTGATCAGGAAAAACAAACCGATACAGCAAATGACGACGCCGAGTAATTTCCGTCCGGTAATCGGTTCGCCGTAAAACAAGAATCCTATGAACAGCAAAAGGATGGCAAGAGCGATATTAGTCACCAAAGAAGCCGTGTTGATTTTCCATCCGGCACGATACGTAAGGATGTAGCCGACTTCTAAGGCTACCACTGCCAAACCGAGCGTCGGCGCCGTCCAATTGAGTTTCGAGAGTTCCAGAGAAACGGCCTCTCTCGACTGAGAAAAGATAAAGACCGAAATGCAAACCGCCGCGGCTGTTAAGTAAGTCACGCACAGCGAGAGGAAAGGATTCGCCTGCTCAGGCGTGGACTTAGTACAGATGTTGTAGAAACAGTTTGCCAGCGTGATCAGCGCAATCGGCCAGAATAAATTCCAAAACATAGTGTTCTCAGGCTTTCTTCGGTTCCTCTTATTAATCTAAGGTGCGAGGGCCTCATTCTGCGAACTTACGCCTAGGATCGTGCGTTTTTTCCAGCGTTTCGTTCAATCAAAGTTTTTGCTCACTAAAATGGATTTCTACAAGAAGAATTAGTACGTTAAATCCTAAAAATAGAAATGCAGCTTCAAAGTTCCCTAGTGAAAAACGCCTTTACTGCCTCTATCCCGGTGTGTATGGGTTACATTCCGCTTGGCATCGTGTTCGGCTTCCTTTGCGTTCAAGCCGGAGCTTCGTGGTGGATTCCGCCGATCAGCTCGGTCCTGATTTACGGAGGAGCAGTCCAATACATGATGATTCCGATGCTGGCGGCAGACATGTCGGTTGCTTCCATCGCCTTTGCGACCGCTGTCGTCAACCTTCGACATGTTTTCTACGGTCTCTCTTTATTAGATCGTCTTCATTCCGCCGGTTGGAAAAAATGGCTGATTGCCTTTTTGCTGACCGATGAGACTTACTCGCTTATTACAACAGAGAAGAAAGACGCGCCCATCGACCGCCTGGTTCTGATCGCGCTCTTCGATTATTCATGGTGGATTCTCGGAAGTCTGATCGGCGGCTTGCTCGGCGCGGCCGCTACGATTGAACTGGCCGGTTTCGACTTTGTTCTCACGAGTCTTTTTGCGATGCTTCTCTGCGAACAGTGGCGCGGACGTGTCAACTCTAAACCGCTCTGGGTTGCCTTGATCGGCTATGCCGTCGCTCGCTTTATTAGTGCCGACAATGCACTGGCGATCGCCATTGCCATCTGTGCATTAGGCGCCATCCTTTTTGCCTTCCAAAAGAACCCGCTTCCTAAAGTCGCCCGCTCCGCCGGAGGTTCGAGCCATGAATGATTACGTGTATCTCTTTACAGTGTTCATCGCCATGGGCGCAGTAACCGCAGCCGAGCGCCTTCTCCCGTTTGCCTGCTCCTCCTGGCTGCGCAAACAGCGGTGGGTCGGTGTCGTTGGCGACTTCCTGCCGCTTGCCATTATGGTTCTTTTGGTTTTGCACGCTTCGACCAGTTCGGCACTCGCCAGAGGCGGCCTTCCTGTCCCCGAAGCTGCAGGCGTCTTCCTTACTTTGATTGTCCAATGGTTTGTTAAAAAACCGCTTCTCTCGATCTTTGCCGGAACAGCTGTTTACGTGATTTTGGTCAATAGTCTCTTCGCCTAAGGGCGGTCAGCCGCTACAGTTTGTAACAGTCAGGATTGCGCCCTCATCCGATAAGAGATTGATGAGCGGCGCACTCCTTCGTCCCTAAAAGGTAAAATTAGGCGCTCATACAAACAATTAACGTGAGAATATTGTGGCTGATACCAAGAAAACAACGCCGGCTCGTTCCGCCGACAAATCTCCGAAGAAAGCCCCTGCGCCTCGTAAAGGAGGAAGCAGGCTGTGGGGCTTCTTCAAGGGCTTCGTCGCAACCTGCATTGCCCTCGCTTTGGCCGGCGTCGGTTTAGCGCTTTTTGTCTTCGCCCTCGTTTACTCTCAGCTCCCTCCGATTGACACTGTCGTCGACTACAAGCCGAAGGTTCCGATGCGTGTGTGGACCGCGGACGGCAAACTCATTGCCGAGTTCGGCGAAGAACGCCGCGACTTCGTCACGATTAATGAAATCCCGCCGCTCGTCAAAGAAGCTTTGATTTCTGCAGAAGACGACGGCTTCTACCAGCACGCCGGTATCGAGCCCAAAGGCTTCATTCGTGCTGCGCTGAATAACTTAGCCACGGGCAGAAAGAGCCAGGGCGCCTCCACTATTACGATGCAGGTCGCCCGCAACTTCTTCCTCTCCAGCGAACGAAGCTACATTCGTAAACTCTACGAAGTCGCCATGGCTTTCAAGATCGAAGCGAACCTCAGTAAAGATGAGATTCTTCAGATCTACATGAACCAGATCTTCCTCGGCAACCGTGCTTATGGTTTTGCTGCAGCTGCCCGCACTTACTACGGCAAAAGCCTTCAGCAGCTGACGGCCGGAGAAGCTGCCACTCTGGCAGGTCTTCCAGCCGCGCCCTCGGTTTACAACCCGTTCGCAAGTCCCAAACGCGCCAAGATGCGTCGAGACTATGTGCTCGGCCGCATGAGAGATTTGGGCTATATCTCCGAAGCTGAGTATCAAAAAGAAGTGAATGCTCCGATTCAGACGCGTCTGACCCGTGTTGCCGAACAAGTCGGCACGCCGACCCGCATGAACGAGTCTCTTCATGCCGAGTACGTTGCCGAACTCGTTCGCACGTTAATGTTTGATATCTTCCAGCAGGAAACCTACACCCGCGGTCTGAACGTCTACACCACGATTAATTCGGAAGACCAGGGCTACGCTTACAAAGCTCTCAGAAGCCACCTGCAGTCTTACGACCACAGCCAAGGCTATCGCGGTCCAGAGGCAAAAGTCGATATCAGCGATCCCAAGACACGAGAACAAAACATTTCCAACGCGCTTCAGGAAGCTTTGATTGCCACCGATATGCCGGCGGTTGTCGCCTTAGAAGTCTCGCCGACGGAAGTTAAAGTTCAGATGTCGCACGGCAAAGTCATTTCCATTACGGGCAAAGGCCTGGATTTCGTAAAGAGAGCTCTCCAGCCGAAAGCTAAGGCCGATATCAAGATCGTCCCGGGATCCGTGCTGAGACTTCAGAGCAACAAGGAAGGCTACTGGGAAATCACCCAAATTCCTCAGGCTGAGGCCGCTTTTATTGCGACAGAGTACAACACCGGCGCCATCAAAGCAATGGTCGGCGGCTATGACTTCGCCCTGAATAAATTTAATCACGTCACTCAAGCGTGGCGTCAGCCGGGCTCGTCCTTTAAGCCTTTTATTTATTCAGCTGCGATCGAGAAAGGATTTTCTCCGCAGACAGTCATCAATGACGCTCCGATCGTCTTGGATCCGTCTGAAACCGGCTTTAAGAAGTGGAATCCGAAGAACTTCTCCGGCAAGTTCAGCGGCCCGATCATGATGAAGGACGCCTTGAAGAAATCGCTAAACCTCGTTTCAATTCGAATTCTTCAGGCGATCACGCCTCGCTATGCAGTGGACTTCATCCAGCGTTTCGGCTTTGACTCGGATAAACATCCGCCGCATTTGTCTATGGCCCTCGGTGCCGGATCCGTTACTCCGTGGCAGATGGTGGAAGGCTTCTCCGTTTTTGCCAATATCGGCCGAAGAACCGAGCCGTACTTAATTTCTAAGGTCACCGATGCTTCCGGCAAAGTTCTGATGCAGTCAACCGCAGAAGCAGAAAAAGTCGCCGGAGTTGAGGCGCTTGACCCGCGCAACGCATACATCATGCATCAGATGCTGCACGGTGTCGCCACTTCCGGTACGGCAGCTCGCGCAACCGCTTCGCTTAAACGTACCGACATCGCCGGCAAGACCGGTACCAGTAACGATGCGTTTGACGTTTGGTTTGTCGGGTACGCCGGAGATCAATGCGCAGCCGTCTGGATGGGCTTTGACCAGCCCCGCAGCTTAGGCCGCAGAGCGCAGGGCGCCGGTTTAGCGCTTCCGGTTTGGATTGATTACATGAGAGACGCCATCAAGAACGAACCTAACGTTGTTCGCAAAGCGCCTCCGGGTGTGACCGAAGAAGGCGGCAATCTCTACTACACCAATCGTAAGGATGCTATTCCGAACCTGGGCCTTGATCAACCCGCCACCGATGATCCGATAGGCGCATTGATCCATGACAGCTCAGTAAGGGGTCAGATCTTCTAACCTCTTCTGTTGACGAACAAGGCTAAAGCTCTTCAACAGGAACTTCAGCCTTTCATCTCTGAACGAATCGAGGGCCTTAACGGCCCTCGATTGCGTTGAATGGTTTGCCGGTAAGTTATTCCACGCGTTCGCCGTGCAGACTTAAGTCCAGACCCATCCGTTCTTCTTCCGCAGAGACTCGGATGCCGATCATGACATCAACGAGTTTCAAGAGAACATAGGTAACGATCGATGCGTAGATCAGAGTAGCAATGACGCTTTCTGTCTGAATCCAAACCTGTTCAAGAACCGGCTTCATCGCTGAACCCGTGATCGCTTCAGAGGCAAACACACCGGTCAGGATGGCGCCCGCAATACCGCCGACGCCGTGAACGCCGAAGGCATCCAGGGAATCATCGTAGCCAAGCCAGTGCTTAAGTCGAGTGGCTCCGAAGTAGCAAATAAAGCCGCCGCATAAGCCGATGAAAAGTGCCGGTGCCGGCTCAACGAAGCCTGAGGCCGGTGTAATCGCAACCAAGCCGGCCACCGCACCGGAAATCGCGCCCAACACAGTGAAACGCTTGTTTTCTACATATTCGCAGGCCATCCAAATCAGAGCAGCAGCGGCCGCAGCAATCTGAGAAACCACAATAGCCATCACAGCACGGCCGTCAGCGGCCAAGCCGGATCCGCCGTTAAATCCGAACCAGCCGATCCACAGGAAGCAGGCACCGACCATGGCAAGAATCAGATTGTGCGGGGCCATCGCCTCTTTTCCGTAACCGATACGCTTGCCGAGCATTAAGCAGGCCACTAAACCTGCAACACCGGCGTTGATGTGAACAACAGTACCGCCGGCATAGTCCAACGCACCTGCGGCAGCTAGCCAGCCGTCCGGACCCCAAACCCAGTGACAGATCGGCACGTAGCAAAACAGAGACCAAAGCACCATGAAGAGGAACAGCGCCGAGAACTTCATGCGTTCTGCAAAGGCACCGCACATCAGGGCAGGCGTCAGAATGGCAAACGTCATCTGGAACATCATGAAGAGCATTTCAGGAATGGAACCCTGCATCGTGTTAATACCGATGCCGTGAAGGAAAACTTTGTCAAAGCCGCCGATAAAGAAGTTGCCTTCGGTAAAAGCGAGAGAGTAACCGCAGACATACCAAACAATCGTAATCGAGCAGCAAATTGCAAAGCTCTGCATCACGACGGATAAAACATTTTTCTTTCGTACCATGCCGGCATAAAAGAGCGCGATGCCGGGAATTGTCATAAAGAGCACGAGTGTCGTTGCGACCATCATCCATGACACGTCAGCTGCGTTCATTGCACTTTCTTCCGCCGCCCATGCCGCGGGAGAAAGCAGAGCTAAAAGTAAGGCTGTGACTCTCATAATGCACCTTCCCCTGTTTCACCTGTACGAATACGAACCACTTCTTCCAACGGCATCACAAAAATCTTGCCGTCTCCGATCTTTCCCGTGTTTGCCGCATTGCGGATCGTTTCTGTCGCAATATCGATCAACCCGTCGGGGCATGCCGCCATAATTTGAACTTTCGGGAGAAAATCCACGACGTATTCCGCACCGCGGTACAGTTCCGTGTGGCCTTTTTGGCGTCCGAAACCTTTGACTTCCGTTACCGTCATTCCGGTGATACCGATTTCAGTCAGCGCTTCTCTGACTTCATCGAGCTTGAAGGGTTTAAAAACCGCAAATATGAGTTTCATAAGGGCTCCTGATTAGTTTGTTGTACGATCTCGTGGGATCTAACCATCACCATGCATAATTCGTGCCAACTTCTGAATATCTGAGCCTCAAAGATTCTCACTCTCAGGAAAGAAAAACCCTCGCCTAACCAAGCACCAATTCAGTGCACATTTGACCTAACCCCTTGCGTGAGTTAGGGCTTTTATCTGCGGTTTTTCCTCTTCACTTATGCTCCAACTTGGAGCATACTTAGAATACGGGCGCGGAGCCGCCGCATCCCACCGTACATCCCTTCGGCTCTCGCCCTCTCCACCACGTCAAAAAAGGAGACGCAAAATGAAAATTACCTGCCATATGATCATGTCCGTTGACGGTCGCCTGATTTCCAAATACTGGAGTCCTCTCTACAACGCCTCCTCCAGTGTCACAGAGGTTTATGAAGCCGCTGATGCAAAATTATCCGCAGACGGCTGGATCGTCGGACGCAAAACCATGGCCGAGTACGGCGCTGATGTCGTAGAAGAAAAAGAACCGATGGAAGGCCACAAGACCATGCAGACGAATACGTTCATCGGTAAACGCGAAGGCAGGCCGCTTGCCGTCGTATTCGATATCCAAGGCCGCCTCCACTACAAATCTCCGACCCTTCCCAGCGGCGAACATATCGTTGCCGTCCTCGGAAGCCATGTCACTCGTGCTTATCAGAAAGAACTGGAAGAAATCGGCGTTTCCTACATCATGCGTACACCCGGTTCCAAGCTTGAAGAAACACAGAGTGCCCTCAAACACCTCGAACAGGATTTCAATGTAAAACACATGCTCCTCGAAGGCGGCGCCATTACCTGCGGCAACTTCCTTCAGATGGGCTTGGTTGATGAACTGAGCATGATTGTTTACCCGGGCCTTGACGGTGAATCCGGTCATCCTTCCGTCATTGAATGCCAGGGTGTCGTTGAGCCGCTCAAGAAGAATCGTCTGGAATTAATCGACTGCGAAACCGTCGGTTCCGGCTACGTTTGGCTCCGCTATAACATTCATCGCTAATCGGCCTCAGAGTTAAGCGATTAACACTAAATAAAAGGGGCTGTTGCAAAAGTCTGTCGAAAGCAGACTTTCAACAGCTCTTTTTGTATCTGAGGATTTTAAATTAGAAAAAACGATAACTCGTTGATTTAAAAGCAAGCAGAGGGAATCGAACCCCCTGCTGTGCTATGGTGATGTGTTCCGCCAAGAATCACATACCATGACTCATTTTACAATTTCTGAGCCTCTCCTTCTCTATACCTTCCCACTCGAGGCGAAGGAACAGGAAAAACTAGACGCCTTCTTGTTACTTTTGGAGAAGTCAGGTGCGTGGAAATACCTAAATGAAGTCCGACTGGACTCCGAGTTAGGACGACCGCAAATCAACAAATTCCGTCTATTTTCCGCAATCGTATATTGCTTTGCATTGGGTAAATCTTCCTTACGGGAAATCGAAGCCGCATGCTATTACGACTTGCGAGTTGTTTACTTAATTGGAGAGGATCGTCCCAGTAGTTCAACAATATCTAGATTTATTTCTTTATTGGAGAACTGCATAACCCCGATTTTTATCAGCATTGTCCAGGCAATCGTGGAAGAGTTTGCTATCAGTCTCGATACTGTTTTCTTAGACGGTAGTAAGTTTGAAGCCAATTCCAACAAATATAAGTTCGTTTGGAAGCCGACCACATTCCATCTTAGGCTCAGTGAAAAGGCTTTGAATTTATTACGACTGATGCATTTGAGCGACGATGTTCCTAAGGATGGAATAATCTCCTCGAAATTGCTCACGGAAAAATTGACCGAGAGTCAGAAAATTGATCCCGAACTAATCGAGGGAGGAGAAACAGCATTAAAGAAAATGCGTTCTCAGCTCTATGAATATTTGATCAAGTCGGTGGAATATGAAGAAAAAGAAGCAATTTGCGGCCCCGACAGAAACTCTTATTACAAAACGGATCACGATGCTACCGCAATGTGTTTGAAAGAGGACTACTACAGTGGGCTCGGCAGTCAGATGCATGCGGCCTATAACACTCAGATAGTGGTTTGCAGAGGCATCATAGTTTTTTATTATCTATCTCAAGACCGTTCTGACACCCGAACCCTGATCCCGACATTAGAGGGGTTTAAGTCCATGTACGGTTGTTATCCAAAGAGAATATGCGCAGATGCGGGGTATGGCAGCTTTGCAAATTACAAATATTGCAACACAAAGGGAATAGAGGCTTTTATTAAATACCCTTCCTGGAATGGAGAACGTACCGGAAGGTATCCGGCCGTCTATGAGTATTTAGAGGACGGAACCGTATCCTGCTTAGGAGGAAGGACGGGTAACAGAGTTGAAATCCCAAACCGTCACCCCAAAACTCAACAATCTGCTTTCTATAAAGTTGAGAACTGTACGAATTGTGTTAATTCCAAAATAAGTGCACCACCTATTCCAAAATAAGTGCAACACCTTCTCAAGAAATCTTTACCCTGAGTAGGCAAAATCAACAATAACGAGAGTTTCCTTTTCAAAGCACACTACCTTGTTTTTGTTAAGCAAGGGGTTTTATGAAGAAAAGGAGACAACAAATGTCATCGGTTGACATTCGTGAAGTCCTCAAGCTCCAAGAAAGGAATATGAGCTTGAGGCAGATAGCTAATCGGCTAGGACTCCACCATACGACGGTGTCTCGTTGGTTACAACGGGCCAAAGAACTTGGACTCGATTTCCAAACGGTTTCAAAGATTCAGGACAAACAGCTTCATAGTTTATTTTGCAAAGTCAAAGGTCCGAAAGAAGAAGCTTTCTATCCGGTTGATGTCGAAGCTATATGTGACGCCATCGATCAAGGAAGAGCAAAAATTCTTGATTCCTACATGCAGTACCTTGAGCAAGCGAAGACTTCTGATCTGCCGCCGCTCAAACGCTCGGGGTTTTATTACAGAGTCAAGCAATACTGGCACGCGCATTACGGAAATAAAGGACGCGTCATGGCTCAGGAATGGGAGCCGGGAAAATATCTGCTGATAGATTATGCCGGCGACAAAATACTTCTGAATTCCAGTCGCAGCAACGCAGTAAAAAACTGCCGTATCTTTGTCGCAGTTCTTCCTTTTAGCCGCATGGTTTACTGGTACGCCACTCCTGACATGACGACAGAATCTTGGATTGAAGGACTGCAGAACGCGTTTGACTTCTTCAAGGGAGTGCCTTCGTACATTATCTTGGATAACGACACTGCGTTAGTCAACCATGCCGAAAAAGGTAATCAACTCTACAGTAAAGGGCTTCTCGACCTTGCTCAATTCTATGAGGTTGCCTTAAGTCCGGCTCGAGTAGGACATCCGCAGGATAAAGGACTTGTGGAAGAAGCTGTAAAGGACGTTACCGATAAATTTATTAAAAAGATCTCGCCTGGTTCCTTGAGTTCAGTTAATGACGTGAACTTCCTTCTGGAAAAGGAGTTGGAAGACTTTAACTGCGCGAAGATGGCCCGATACGGCATTAGCCGGAGAAAGTGGTTCGAGCTTGAGCAGCCCAAGCTGCGGAGCCTACCAAAGAACAAGTTCTTTTATGGGGCAGAAATCTTAAGAAGAAAGGTAAGAATCAACGGCTGTATCCAATTCCATACTCATGAATACATGGTACCGCCGGAATACTTTAGTCACTCCGTCGGAGTTTATGTAAAAGACGGACAGTTGCTTCGGATTGTTGACCCATTGAGCAATTACCTCATTACCGAATACAAATACTATCGGCCGGGCGAACCTGACGAGCTTGAAGGCTTTCTTCATATCAAACCGGAATACCGGTTACCCGGAGAACTCACGCCAGCCGGTCGACTGGAAAAAAGCTGCGAAGAGTTTAGGCAACTATCAAAAAGTGCCGGCCTCTTCTTATCTAAATACTTAAAAATCAACAATCGCTCAGAGAAAGGCGAATTGGCGAACCGCTTGCGCTACATGGTTAAGAAACTTAAAACCGTTAGCCCTGAGACGCTGGAACTTTCCTTCACCCATGCAGTTGAAACAGGAATATATGAAAAAAGCGCGTTTTTAAACTGTGTGAAAGCCTTTGCAACGGGCATGCCCACGAAAAAGGAGAAGAAAAAGAAAACTTCTGAAAACAGCGAGTGCCTACGCCCTTTAGAAGAATTCTTCTCCTTCCTTGGAAATAACACAATTCAATAAATTGAAGAGATAAAAATGAAAGATACTAGAAATACAGGAAAAAATCCCCAATCTCTGGCCGAAAGAGTACATAGGATGACCAAAGAACTTCATCTGCCGGGCTTCCGTCAACGGATGGAGGAAACTCTTGAGGACGCAACTTGGCAGCAGATGACATCGTTGGAGCAAATCTATGATCTCCTAAATGCAGAAATAGTCAGAAGAGAGGCGAATACTGCAGTTAAGCTGCGGCGACATAGCAACCTCCCCTTGGATTTGATCAATGCACGCTTCGAAGAACTCTACGAAAGCGATAATCGCCGATGGGACACTAGACTTATGGCACTTGTAAGAGACGGTCAGTGGATGCTCAGAGAGACTCCGGCCGACCTTATCCTCTCCGGAGCTTGTGGTGTAGGGAAAAGCTTCTTAGCGGGTTGTTGTGCTAACTACATACTTGATCGCAGACATTCTGTTTACTTCATTCGTGCTGGAAGGCTCTTTATGGATCTTAAGGTCCATAGAGTCAATAACACGTTGGAAAAACGCAAGGCAGAACTCAAAAGAATCGATTTACTCATTCTTGATGACTTTTTAATCGAAGACATGAGCGAAGAAGACTGCGCCGATTTGCTGGATATTATCAATGACAGAAACCGTCTGAAGCCGACGATCTATACAAGCCAGTTCAAATTGGAAGGATGGATCGAGAGACTTGGCAATAGCGCAATGACGCAAGCTGTAATCGATAGGATTGCACATTCCTCATACCGCTTACATCTTGAAGGCTCCTCTCAGAGACGAAGTGTAGAGGTGAAAGAAAATCTCAGTAACCATAGGTAGTTACGGAGGATCAAACTAGGAGGCGCGTTGTAACCACCGACTATCCGCAAGAGATAGAGGTAAGACGCACCTTGCGCATAGAGGGTGATTGCACTTCTCCGCTACGCTCCAAAGTGCAATCACCCTCTATGCGCAAAACCTTAAACATATAGGACTATTTGTTAACATAAGAAAAGGAAGCTCTCGAGACTTCGCTGGTGCATTAACTTTGGATTGCCTGGTGCATTAATTCTGGAATGAGCAGAATTGCCAGTTCATGGCCTACTGCAGGAGGTTTATGAAGGAAAAAGAAGGCAACGAGAGGATCTTCGAAGTCATGCCTGAATACGTGACCTTAAAACAAGGAGCTAGAGATCGGTTGTTAAGGCCTGAAGGAATTGAAATGAGAGTGAACCGGAGCTACCAAGTAGAGGGAACCTTCGGCGTCTTGAAGCAAAATATGGCTTATACGAGGTTCCGCAGACGCAAGCTCGCAAAAGTTAGGCTTGAATTTGCATTAACCTGCCTCGGCCTAAACATTAGGAAATTTCTTAAATTCAAAAAAAGTGGCAAGCTGCCGACCTACTGGAAAGTTCCGGAAGGTTTAGAGGCAGAAACATTTAAGAAACCTTCTGCAAAAAGAATCGCAAATAGGCTTAAAAAGCGAAAGAATTTACAACCAAATGAAATAGCCAAAAGAGGGTATAGAAGAAAGGGGATGCGCTAACCGTCCTTCTCAGGACTTTTGCAACATCCCCTTTATTTTCTCGGCTACAGATAAACAAAAACCTCTTGAACGGTTAGGTCCAAGAGGTTTGTCTTTAATGGAGAGCCCGGAGACTACCTACTTTCGCAAGAAATACAACTCACTATCATCGGCGTGGAGGCGTTTCACTGTCCTGTTCGGGATGGGAAGGAGTGGTTCCACCCTGCTATGGCCTCCGGGCTTAAAACTGGTCAATTCGGAATAATCTTTCTACTTTCGTGACTCTCTTTACTTTCGAGTCTCTTTGATCTCTCTCTTCGCTTCTAACCTACAACGCACACCGGTCACAAGCAACACGGTTATAGGATCAAGCCTCACGAGCAATTAGTATCAGTTAGCTCAACGCCTTACAGCGCTTACACACCTGACCTATCGACGTCCTGGTCTCGGACGACTCTTGAGGGAGGTTCAACCTCCGGGAAGACTCATCTTCAGGCAAGTTTCCCGCTTAGATGCTTTCAGCGGTTATCTCTTCCGCACTTAGCTACCCGGCAATGCCACTGGCGTGACAACCGGTACACCAGAGGTGCGTCCACTCCGGTCCTCTCGTACTAGGAGCAGCCCCCGTCAATCTTCCAACGCCCACGGCAGATAGGGACCAAACTGTCTCACGACGTTTTAAACCCAGCTCACGTACCTCTTTAAATGGCGAACAGCCATACCCTTGGGACCGACTACAGCCCCAGGATGAGATGAGCCGACATCGAGGTGCCAAACACCGCCGTCGATATGAACTCTTGGGCGGTATCAGCCTGTTATCCCCAGAGTACCTTTTATCCGTTGAGCGATGGCCCTTCCATTCAGAGCCACCGGATCACTATGACCTGCTTTCGCATCTGCTCGAGTTGTTGCTCTCGCAGTCAAGCACGCTTTTGCCATTGCACTATCAGCACGATTTCCGACCGTACCTAGCGTACCTTCGTACTCCTCCGTTACCCTTTAGGAGGAGACCGCCCCAGTCAAACTGCCTACCATGCACGGTCCCAAGACAGGATCACTGTCCGTGGTTAGAACCGCAAACAAATCAGGGTGGTATTTCAAGGTCGGCTCCAAGGCCACTGGCGTGGCCTCTTCTCTGCCTCCCACCTATCCTACACAAATCGGTTCACAGTTCAATGCAAAGCTGCAGTAAAGGTTCATGGGGTCTTCCCGTCTAGCCGCGGGTAGATTGCATCATCACAAACATTTCAACTTCACTGAGTCTCGGGAGGAGACAGTGTGGCCATCGTTATGCCATTCGTGCAGGTCGGAACTTACCCGACAAGGAATTTCGCTACCTTAGGACCGTTATAGTTACGGCCGCCGTTTACTGGGACTTCGATCAAGGGCTCTCACCCCATCAATTAATCTTCCAGCACCGGGCAGGCATCACACCCTATACGTCGTCTTTCGACTTTGCAGAGTGCTGTGTTTTTAATAAACAGTCGCAACCACCTATTCTCTGAGACCGTTTCCCGCTCAAGGTGTCTCTCCTCTCACGGTACTACGGCACACCTTCTTCCGAAGTTACGGTGTCAATTTGCCGAGTTCCTTCTCCCGAGTTCTCTCAAGCGCCTGAGCATATTCAGCTCGCCCACCAGTGTCGGTTTGCGGTACGGTCCGCATCAGACTGGTGCTTAGAGGCTTTTCTTGGAAGCACTTCCGATCACTTCGCCGCCGTAGCGGCACGTGTCTTTGCCTTGGAGATGCGTCTGCGGATTTGCCTGCAGACCTCCTACGCTCAACAACCGGGACTTCCAACACCCGGATGATCTTCCATGCTCCGTCCCCCCATCGCATCTGACGCAGGTTCAGGAATATTAACCTGATTCCCATCGGCTACGCCTTTCGGCCTGACCTTAGGAGCCGACTCACCCTGCTCCGATGAACGTAGAGCAGGAATCCTTGGGCTTACGGCGAGCAGGCTTTTCACCTGCTTTAACGTTACTCATGTCAGCATTCGCACTTCTGATATCTCCAGCAGTCCTCTCGAACCGCCTTCGCAGACTTACAGAACGCTCCCCTACCACGCACTGGATAACCAGCGCATCCGCGGCTTCGGTTAACAGCTTAGCCCCGTTACATCTTCCGCGCAGAAGGACTCGACCAGTGAGCTATTACGCTTTCTTTGAAGGATGGCTGCTTCTAAGCCAACTTCCTGGTTGTCACGGCCTTTCCACTTCGTTTTCCACTTAGCTGTTATTTGGGACCTTAGCCGGCGGTCTGGGTTGTTTCCCTTTTGAGTCCGGACGTTAGCACCCGGTGCTCTGTCTCCCGTGCTTACGCTTCCAGGTATTCGGAGTTTGCCTTGGTTTGGTAAGACTCCATGTCCCCCTAGCCAAAACAGTGCTCTACCCCCTGGAGCGACACACGAGGCACTACCTCAATAGTTTTCGGGGAGAACCAGCTATCTCCAGATTTGTTTGGCCTTTCACCCCTATCCACAGCTCATCCGCTAATTTTGCAACACTAGTCGGTTCGGTCCTCCAGTGTGTGTTACCACACCTTCAACCTGGCCATGGATAGCTCATCTGGTTTCGGGTCTACACCCTGCGACTGAACGCTCATTTCGAACTCGCTTTCGCTGCGCCTCCCCTATTCGGTTAAGCTCGCCACAGAATGTAAGTCGCTGACCCATTATGCAAAAGGTACGCAGTCACCTCTGACGAGGCTCCTACTGTTTGTATGCATGCGGTTTCAGGTTCTATTTCACTCCCCTCCCGGGGTTCTTTTCGCCTTTCCCTCACGGTACTGGTTCACTATCGGTCGATCACGAGTATTTAGCCTTGGAGGATGGTCCCCCCGTCTTCGAACAGGATTCCACGTGTCCCGCTCTACTTCTCGCTTCCTTAGTACCGTACCAACTCTTTCGCCTACGGGGCTATCACCCACTATAGCAGGCCTTTCCAGGACCTTTCGGCTAAAGTTCGTACTATCAAAAGCTAGGCTCCTCCGGGTTCGCTCGCCGCTACTGCCGGAATCTCGGTTGATTTCTTTTCCTGAGGATACTTAGATGTTTCAGTTCTCCTCGTTCGCCTCCGTAACCTATGTATTCAGCTACGGATACACCTTACGGTGTGGGTTCCCCCATTCAGATATCTGCGGATCAAAGCTCGTTTGCCAGCTCCCCGCAGCTTTTCGCAGGCTGCCGCGTCTTTCTTCGCCTGTGATCGCCAAGGCATCCGCCACATGCACTTAGTCACTTGATCCTATAACCCTGCCGCCTATTGCCCGGCCGGGTCACAAGCAACTCTCGTTCTCATGCCATATGCTTGTATGTCTTTGCTTGAGAAATCTCAAAGTTTCTCTCTTTGTAAAGATTTCTTATCACTACCCGTTCTCGCTGACTCTCATCAAATCAGCTTAAACGTTAGATTGATTATTCCGAATTGTTAAAGAACACATTGTCAAAAGACAATATCAAAAAGCTCCGTAAAGCTCTTTCATCTTGTTTTTTTGACTTGCCCGTATATCTCGTGGTGGAGGTAAACGGGATCGAACCGTTGACCCCCTGCTTGCAAAGCAGGTGCTCTCCCAGCTGAGCTATACCCCCGTCAAGAAGTGCCATGGTGGGTCTTGATGGACTCGAACCATCGACCCCCGCCTTATCAAGACGGTGCTCTAACCAGCTGAGCTAAAGACCCACGGTCTCGGGCTTGTCTTCAAATCTTTATCGACTTCCGATAAGAGCGGACACTCAGAACTTCTGAGCTCATACTGCTTTACTTGAAAGGAGGTGATCCAGCCGCACCTTCCGGTACGGCTACCTTGTTACGACTTAACATTAGTCACGGTGCTCACCGTGGTCGCCGCCCTCCTTGCGGTTAGGCTAACGACTTCTGGTAAACACCACTCCCATTGTTTGACGGGCGGTGTGTACAAGACCCGGGAACGTATTCACCGCGGCATGCTGATCCGCGATTACTAGCGATTCCGACTTCATGCAGTCGAGTTGCAGACTGCAATCCGGACTACGATCGGTTTTCTGGGATTGGCTCCGCCTCACGGCTTCGCTGCCCTCTGTTCCGACCATTGTATGACGTGTGAAGCCCTACCCATAAGGGCCATGAGGACTTGACGTCATCCCCACCTTCCTCCGGTTTGTCACCGGCAGTCTCACTAGAGTGCCCTTTCGTAGCAACTAGTGACAAGGGTTGCGCTCGTTGCGGGACTTAACCCAACATCTCACGACACGAGCTGACGACAGCCATGCAGCACCTGTGTTCAGGCTCCCTTGCGGGCACGCTCTCATTACAAGAGCTTCCTGACATGTCAAGGGTAGGTAAGGTTTTTCGCGTTGCATCGAATTAATCCACATCATCCACCGCTTGTGCGGGTCCCCGTCAATTCCTTTGAGTTTTAGTCTTGCGACCGTACTTCCCAGGCGGTTAACTTCTCGCGTTGGCTGCGTTACTGAGAATTTTACTTCCCAACAACTAGTTAACATCGTTTAGGGCGTGGACTACCAGGGTATCTAATCCTGTTTGCTCCCCACGCTTTCGTGCCTGAGCGTCAGTTATGTCCCAGGAGGCTGCCTTCGCCATCGGTGTTCTTCCACATATCTACGCATTTCACTGCTACACGTGGAATTCCACCTCCCTCTGACACACTCTAGTCGAGCAGTCACATATGCCATTCCCGAGTTAAGCTCGGGGATTTCACATCTGTCTTACTCAACCGCCTGCGCACCCTTTACGCCCAGTAATTCCGATTAACGCTCGCACCCTACGTATTACCGCGGCTGCTGGCACGTAGTTAGCCGGTGCTTATTCTTAGAGTACCGTCAGCAACACCCTTTATTCGAAGGTGTCTTTTCGTTCTCTACAAAAGTGGTTTACAACCCGAGGGCCTTCATCCCACACGCGGAATAGCTGGATCAGGCTTGCGCCCATTGTCCAAAATTCCCCACTGCTGCCTCCCGTAGGAGTCTGGGCCGTGTCTCAGTCCCAGTGTGGCTGGTCGTCCTCTCAGACCAGCTACTGATCGTTGCTTTGGTGAGCCGTTACCTCACCAACCGGCTAATCAGTCATCGGCCGCTCCGCTCGCGAGAGGCCCTTGCGGGTCCCCCTCTTTCTTCCGTAGAACTCATGCGGTATTAGCCAACCTTTCGGCTGGTTGTCCCCCACGAGCGGACACGTTCCGATGTATTACTCACCCGTTCGCCACTCGTCGCCGGTGAGAAGCAAGCTTCTCACCGCGTTACCGTTCGACTTGCATGTGTAAAGCGTTCCGCCAGCGTTCAATCTGAGCCAGGATCAAACTCTATTGTTTAATCTCTGTTGTCGCTCGAATTACTCTTGCTTGGTGTTTGACGGAGTATTTTCTACTCCTTCTTCTCCAATAAGATCGAGCAATTTAAATTTGCAGTTTTCACTGCAGACTTCTTAGTGCCCGCTCTTATCGGTCGTCGATAAATTTTTAAAGATCATTTCGGCTTTCGCCGCCGCTCAGTTTCGTGAGCGAAGAACTGAAATTCTACTCGTCTAAAATTTTCTGTCAAGCGACTGGAGAATTTCAAATGTAAAACTTCGTTTCCGTTTATCGTTGCTGCGTTGTGCACCAGCGACAGGACGTGCATCTTAACGAAACAATTCTATGTGCGCAAGTTGAGCACAGCTTACAAATGTTTCTAATTGTTGTATGTTTTATGCAACCTATCTTTTATTTTGAGCTTCCAAGGCCAAACCTTTTAAGACTAGATTTGTATTGATATGAGCTCTCGGCATATGATCCACTGCACACTGATGCAGCGCTTCATAGCTCTCAATTCCGCCTCCGGTCAATACAACGATAACCGGGGCATGATCGCTTTTCTTTTTAAGTTTTTCTATTGCGTTTTTAATCAGTCCTATTTGGCATTCGATAATGCCTGTGGTCACTGCGTCCTCTGTGTTTTTAGGAAAATCCACCAATTCTCCTGAGCTCACGTTCAACGCAGGAATTCTTTCCTGCAGGGACTTGAACATGACATCGATTCCCGGGGCAATCCTTCCGCCAAGAAATACGTAGCGATCTCTTTCGAAATTTATTTCATCCACAGTTGTCGCGGTTCCAAATTGAACCAATACTATGGAGTTGCCAAAGTATTGAGAAGCTGCCCCAAGCGCCGCAAACCAACGATCAGCACCTAATCTGGAAGGACTGTCGTATTCGTTAATCATGGTTAACGGACCTTCAAATTTTTCTTCTGCCCTCAGCCAATGAACCTTGCCGCCTTTGCAATTGACTAATTCTTCAAACTGAGCTGCCAGTGGCTGTTGAGCAACAGAGCAAGCCCAAGCTTCTTCGAAAGGTAATCTGCTCAAATCCGAGACCAAAACCGAGCTCAACTGTGTTTTGCTGTCGTGCAGGTACGCTCTGGGCTTCTCCATGTTTTCCAGGGAAGACCATTTCAATGCCGAATTACCGATATCTACGAGAATATTCGTCATAGCCTTAGCGAAGCCTCTCCGATACAAAATGCCTTTTGTTGGTTACCGTCCTGCAAAAGAATACGCCCCTTTTTGTCAATTCCCATGTTCTGTCCCTCGGAAACTATTTTTTCTCCTTCGATAAGCCTTAATTTCCTGCCTTTATAAAGATCGGAGTGATTCCACTCTTTAATTTCCTCTGCTGAGAATTTCTCCGGAAGACTTCGTACCGCACGAATGATTTCTTCACATGCGCATGACAGAATCAGGCTTCGAACTCGCTCTAACTCTTCAGGCTCAATATGCTTAAACAGAGAGCCAACCGGCGAATTTATATTTCTGACAACTTCCGGATCCGTTGCCAGGTTAATTCCTACACCGATGATCAAATAAGCCATACCTTTTTTCTGGATGACTTCCGTCAAGATTCCGGCTGTCTTACCTCCGAAGCAATAAAGATCGTTAGGCCATTTAATTTTTACTTCTTCCTTAGCTGCAGCAGATAGGACCTTTCTAAGTTTTAGGGCGATATAAGGACTAAGAAGTGCCAATCTCTCCGATTCTTCCTCAAAACCAATCAGCAGCGAGAATTTAAGACTTGCCGGCGAATCCATCCATTTCCGTCCCTTTGTTCCTTTTCCCGCTGTCTGTCTTTGTGCCACGACAAGAATCGGCTGAGCCAAACTGCTTGCTTCCCGCTTTACGAGTTTTTTTAAGTATTCGTTTGTCGAATCAATCTCGTCGAAAACCTGTAGCAAGCATTCTTTTTTTATCTTTTCGACACACTCTGTCTCTAAATAATCTTTCATAAAAGAAATTAGCGGTTATATTCATAAAACAAGAAATATAAGTCCCTCTTATCCCAACTGAAGCGATAGAAAATGAGGAGCCTTACCTATTGCCATGCTTAGAAAATTCAAACAATACACAGCAAAACTCTTTGTTTCTCTGCTCCTGTTCGTGCCATTACTAAACGGTGCTTCAGCAAGTTCCGACAACTTATCGTACGATGTGTTAAGTCAGCAGTTTATACAAGCACCGGCCGACTTTCTTGTCCCTTTCTCGAAAAAGCTATATAGCTTTTGTTTAGCAAAACAAATATTGGAGAAGGTGGAAAGCAAAAAAACAGAACTTAACAGCACAATCACAATTACCCCGGAAGTCCTCGCCGGACATCAATCTTCAAAAGGAATCTTGCTGGGTGCTGATAAAGAAATATCAATAAAAGAACTATTAAGAGCATTGATCTTTTTACAAGCCCCTGAAGCGAACAAAATCGCGCTTCACTGGTTGGAAACGCTCTCAGACAAAAAAGATGAACCAGCTAAAGCATCAGAACCTGAAAAAAAGATAAATGGAAAATCTCTGCTTGAAGATGTCGGCTTTGTCATCAGAAACCTGCCGAAAGAAGTTGGGCAAATAACTGATCAAACGGTAGAGATTCAGGAAAAAAACTTTCCCTCAAATATCCGAATCAGTCATTCTGAAAAATCCGACTTACTCTTTATTTTAGATAATTCATCAAAGGTCGCTTTAGGAGCAGCCATTGTTGCAAGTCGTCTGAGAGAAAACAATCTCAGAATCGTTCTCTGTCTGGTTCACGACTCGGATTCAAACGCCCTGTTTCCTGAAATTGCACAAGCCTTAGTCAGCTCCGTTAACCATTTTGAAACCGCAAAAGTTTTCACTGAAGGCAAACCGGTGACCGTCATTCCTATCATTGACGGTGAACAACAGAACATAGCTTTGGCCCCAAAGCAAGATGTTTTCATCACTGTTTCCTCAGATGAGTTAAAAAAACAAAAAACACCTAAAGTGGAAATGATTATTGAAAGAAAAGAGCTCATTAAGGCTCCGGTAACGACGAATGAACCTTTGGCAAGAATTAATATCAAGCTTGGTGACAGGGTTCTTAAAACTGTACCTCTTTATGCCGTGGCTGATGTGGCAGAAAAAAAGAGCAAACTGTCCGATATTTATAAAACCTTTAAACAGATTATCGAGTAAATAATGGCTGAACAAGATAAGAAAGATCTGCCGGAAGAACTTCCGGCCCCTTTATTGCAATTTCCGTGTGAATTCCCGATGAAAGTTGTCGGCCAAAGAACTGATGATTTTGCCCAGCAAATTGTGGCGATTATAGAAAAACACGCCCCGGACTTTAACGCCTCAGAAGTGGAAATGAAGGTTTCCGGAAAGGGAAATTATCTCTCTCTGGGATTTTTGGTGAATGCAACTTCTCAGGACATGCTGGACGACCTCTACCGCAGTTTGACTGCCCATCCGCTTGTTAAGTTTGTCCTCTAGAAAAATTGGTTATTAAAGATTTGGGTCAGGTCGATTATTTGACTGTTTGGCAGGAAATGATCGACTTCACAAAAAAACGCGATCAAACCACTGAAGACGAATTCTGGATCTGCGAACACCCGCCGGTTTTCACACTTGGAACCAGTTTAAAAAATAATACCTTTCCCATCAGAGGAATACCTTGTATTCACACAGACCGCGGAGGAAAGATCACCTACCATGGCCCGGGACAGTTAGTCGGTTACCCGCTGCTTGATCTTAGAAAAAATCATCTTTATCCGAAAGAACTCCTTAACCTTATCAATCAGACAGTTCTCTCAGTCATGAGAGAGTTTGGGGTCGAGGGAGTTTTGGTCGCCGGAGCTCCGGGGATATACGTTTCTAAATCGGGCGGTGCCGGTCAATTTCAAAACCTGGCTAAGATTTGTTCAATCGGCCTTAAAATCTCCGGCCATAGCTCCTATCATGGTTTTGCGCTCAACGTCAGTGCAAATCTTGAACCCTTTTCTTACATCAACCCATGCGGTTATGAAGGATTAAGGATCGTAAACTTAAACAAATTTGCGCAAAACGCCACTTTAGAATCTACAAAAAAAGTTTTAATAGAGAAAATTAAGGAACAGTTCTGTGAAAAGCGTTGTTAAAAAAGAAATCCGTCCTCACTCCTTTGCTGCATGGATGGCCTTCATGCGGCCGAAAACCTTTTGGATCGCTGCCGCTCCCGTCTGTGTCGGTACGGCTTTTGCCGGAGCATTAGCCGGCACGTGGAACCTATGGATTTTCCTTTTCACATTGCTTGGCGCCGTTTCCATTCAGGCCATGTCCAACATGGTAAACGACTATGCTTACAACCTTAAAAAAGCAGAAAACGGTACACGCGTTGGTTTGCCGAGAGCTACGACCGAAGGCTGGATCTCTATGTCCGCAGCAAAGAAAATGGTCGGCTTTTCTATTGTTGTTTGCTCCCTGTTCGGTATTCTCTTGATCGTCATTGGCGGCCTTCCGATCGCTTGTATTGCAGTACTTTCGCTTATCTGCGGCTTTTGCTATATGGGCGGCCCGAAACCTATCGCTTACACGCCTTTCGGAGAATTTTTAGTTTTAGTTTTTTACGGTCTTTTCGCAGTCAGCGGAACTTACTGGCTTCAAACGCATAGTTTTAACTGGCTCACTTTAGTTCCGGGCCTTAGCCTCGGGTTAATCGGAGCGGCTATCTTATTCGTTAATAATTATCGGGATTTGGACCATGACAGATCTGTCGGCCGCTATACGTTGGTAGCTGCATGCGGTCGAAAACTTGCCAACACGCTTTATATGCTGATGATTTTCCTGCCCTTTGTTTTTATTGGCTGGATGGTACCGCTGAATCAGCATTATTGGCCGTTCCTTTTTGTTCTCATGGCCCTTCCCAGAGCCAGCTTCCTGCCTCATCTTTTAAAAACCAGCCCTCAGGAGAAAATCACGATGGTTATGTTCAAGACAATCCAGCTTGAACTGTTCTTCGGCTTCTTATTAACGCTTTCCGGCATAGCCGTTGCCTTCCTCTCCTGGCCTTCTACACAATTAGCCGCTAATTTGTTTGTCTCTCCCTTCTGACGTATGGACCATTCGGACTTCAACAAAAACCGAGAAGTTTTAAAAATTAAAAACTACAAGGAGTTCGTCTCTCAAGAAAAGCTTAAAAAACCTGAATGGCTGAAAATCAAAATTTCTCCCAATAGGCAAACGATAAAAGAGGTAAGGAATCTTCTCGCTTCCAACACCCTAACGACCGTTTGCGAGCAGGCTTGCTGTCCGAATCTGGGAGAATGTTTTAACGGTAAGCGCGCAACCTTCCTAATCATGGGGAATATTTGCACCCGCCGATGCCCTTTCTGCGATATAGCGCATGGCTACCCCGATCCTCTTGATCCGGACGAGCCTAAACGGCTAGCTGAGGCTGCAAAAACTCTAGGGCTTAAATATGTGGTCATTACCAGTGTCGACCGGGATGACCTAAAAGACGGAGGAGCTTCGCATTTTGCGAAATGCGTTCACGAGCTAAGAAAGCAAGAGGGCGTAAAAGTTGAAATCCTTGTTCCGGATTTTCGCGGAAGAGTAGAACGAGCAATTGATGAACTTCTTTCTGCACCGCCCGACGTCTTTAATCACAACATTGAGACGGTTCCAAGACTTTATAAGGAAGCGCGGCCGGGAGGTAATTACCTTCATTCACTAAATTTATTAAAAACATGGAGTGAGCGCTCACCTTCCATTCCGACAAAAAGCGGCCTTATGGTAGGTCTCGGAGAAACAGATGATGAAGTATTCGAAGTGATGAAAGAACTTCGGGAACACGGCGTTTCAATGCTCACTATCGGTCAATATTTGGCGCCAAGTAAGTACCACATCCCAGTAAAACGCTATGTCGCTCCGGAGACTTTTTCTAAGTTTGCTGAAACAGCTAAGAATATGGGGTTCCTCAGCTGTTTCAGCGGACCTCTGATTAGATCGAGCTACAGCGCCTTTGAACAGGCACTGGAAGCCTCTACTCTTTCATTGAAAAAGACAGAACATCCTCAAAGTTAGGAATATTCCAAATCGCCTCGGAGAGGGCGTCCTTTTGCTCTCTCCAGTGACGCGCATCCTGCTCGGAATAATTACCTTTCTTGATCGCTCTTCCCGTTTGTACGAACTCTTCCGGAAGAACACCCGGTTTAAGGGCACAACAAAGCGTTCTAGAGCCCACAGTAATCTCAAAATACATGTGACCATAGACACCCTCAGGGGTCCCTTCCGGTGCGTTCTCAAGGACTTCATAAGCCTTTCTCGTGACAGCCCTTGTGGTCATCTCCACGGCGTCCCTCAGACCGGGTCCCGGGAAAGCCGTTTTGAAGGTAATTTCTTTTCTTTCAGGAATACGACCATCCGTCAGCTTATTTAAAGCAAATCGGAGCAATCTGTAGCCTAAAGAAAGTCCCCCGATGCTGTCTCGTCCATGGTATAGAACACAAGCCTCAAAAGGAATATCCAAGCGGACTCCGTCGTCGTATACAGATATAACTTCAGTCATTATTTCAACGCGGTAGGCAGCACAATTTCTTTAATGTTGACGTCTTTTGCCATCATGCCGTTCTCTCTTAGGAATTTCTGGTCGGCAGCCAATTCATCTAAGTCCTTCTGAGTCAAAGTGTCATAAAAGTGGCTTCCATCAGCTAAGTTCTCAGCAGTCTTGACAGAAATTCCGTGCTCTTTAGCGCCGATTTCGAGGGCTTCCTGCTTGTGATCTTTGATCCACTGATGAGCTTCTCTGTTGACCTTAACCAATCTTTCAACGAGCTGAGGATGTTCCTTAGCAAATTTTCCGCTGACCGTGAAAACGAGATTCGGCTGAATCAGTCCCTGAGCAGTTGCAATCGTCTTTGCGCCGCCTTCATTAGCTTTATAAATGCCGCTTGCTGCTAACAATGCAGCATCGGCTTTTCCAGCCATCATTGCCGTCATTCCTTTCGGAATGTCCATATTGATAAAGTTCACATCCTTAGGATCAATACCTTTGCTGGTAAGGGCTGCAACAAGTGTCTGGTGAAGAACCGTGCCTTTAGGACCTACAACCGTCTTCCCCTTCAAATCTTCAATTTTCATTTGAGGTCCGGGTTTACCTACGATCGCAAACAAACTCGTCGGATGAGCCACACCGGTTGCAATACGAATCGGATTACCGGCTGCATTCGCCATAAGAATAGAAGCAGTATTCATTGCTGCGCTGGCATCCAGAGAGCCGGCCGCCATCGCTTGTGTCTGTTTAGCGCCGGAAGTGATGTCGTGCCACTTGACCTTAATGCCGTCTTTTGCGAATTCTTTCTCCATCATCTGATTGTGCTTCATCACGATGTTCTGGAGATTAAACGGTGCCTTTACATAAGCGATATTAATTTCCTGCACATCAGCAGCATTAACACAAGCACCAAGACCAAGTCCGAATAAACAAGCTAATAATGTTTTTTTCATTTCAGTTATCTAAGTTAAGTAAGAAAAAAATTAAATAAAGTTTGCTGGAATGGAAGTAAATTCTGGTCTCCAAAGCGGCGCGGCTTTGGTAAGGCAATATTCACCTCTTGTTTGACTTTTCCTTCTTCTAAAAATACGGTTTTATCGCTCAGCAAGACCGCCTCATTCACATCATGAGTGATCAGTACCATAGTCATACCAAGCTCATCCTGAATCTTAGAGAAGTCCATTTGAAGACGACTGCGAGTCATAAAATCCAAAGCGCTAAAGGGTTCATCCAAGAGCAGCAAATCCGGTTTTGCAATAATTCCTCGAGCTAACCCAACTCGCTGAGCCATGCCCCCTGATAGCTCGGAGGGATACAGCGCTTCTACTTCAGGCAAGCGCACAAGCTCAAGAACTTCTCTAATTCTTTGCTTGCGTTCTTCTTCCGGCAGGTGACGAATAGCCAATGAAAGGTTTTCCTCCACCGTCTTCCAAGGTAAAAGACGAGGATCCTGAAAAACCAAGGAAAGTTTCGGGCTGCTGACAGGACGTCCTGCTTCGTCAAAAAAGGAGATCTCCCCGGCATCGCGTTCTTCCAAGCCGGAGATCACTTTTAATAGCGTTGTTTTTCCACAACCGCTTTTTCCTAACACGGCCGTCAACTTTCCGGGCTCAAGATTCAAGGAAAAATCTTTAAGCGGAGATACTACTCTCCCTCTAGACTGAAAGGACTTACAAATCCCTTTTAGTGTGACACCCGTTACCATTTGCTTTTCATCCACGGAGTCAGACGTTTTCCAAACAGTTGAAATAATTGGTCTCCCAAAACTCCCAGAACGGCAATGCAAAGAATGCCCACAAAAACTTTATCAGTTCGAGACATTTCACTCGCATCTCCGATGAGATATCCAAGACCGGAACTTGCCGCGATTAATTCTGCACCGACCAAAGCTCTCCAAGAATAACCAAAACCCAGTCTCAGGCCTGTAAAAATATTAGGAAGGGACGCCGGAAACTCGATGTGTTTAAAACGCTCCATCCGGTTGAGCCTAAGCATGAAAGCAAGCTCTTTATAGGACTTATCGATTTGCTTAAAACCCGAGAATACATTTAAATAAATCGGAAAAAAGCTCGCTAGAAACACAATAGAGAGCTTTGCCGCCTCTCCGATTCCGAGCCAAAGAATCAAAAGCGGAATAAGTGAGAGCGGAGGTATAAAACGAAGGGCCTCCAATAACAGCTTTGCTCTTTTCTCAGATGCAGGCGAATAATAAAAGAAATACGCCAGAGGGATCGCAACGAGCATTGCAAGGAAAAATCCTCCGAATACTCTGCCCGCACTGGCTGCTATATGTTTCCAGAGCTCACCGCAGACGAGAAGCTCAACAAAACTACTCCAGACCTTTTCCGGCGACGGCAGCAGAAACTCGGGAAACAAGCCAAAATGTGAAACAGCTCCCCATACCAGCAAAAGAATAGCCGGCACCTCAATAAGATTTAGAAAGTTTTTCACCTTTGAGAGCCCCCTTGAAAGGCTCATTATAACTAAATTTAATGAGAATAATTATTATTTAAACTTTATAACTTAACAGGCGAGACGGATACTTCCTCAGTGGCTCCCTCTTCCGAGGTGAGCTTGCCGTTTTCTTCAGTCGTTCCTTCGGTAACTTCCGCAGCTTCATTCTGCTGAAGTTTTGAGTCAATCAGCTGTCTTTTTTCCAACTCTTCGGGAGTGATAATCGTGAAAAGACGAACTACCTGAACAACGCCCGGCACTCTCGAAGCAATCTTGGAAATGATTTCGGCTTCTGTTTGAGTGACTGTTCCCAGCAGATAACAAATTCCTCTATCGACAACTACTTTTATAGAGGTTAAGGTTACTTGTTTGTTATCCAGAAGAGCCGCTCTGACCTTACTTGCTGTAATGGAATCATTCATCCTTGTCGTCAGAGAAGAATTAGCCTGCACAGCGAGCTCGTTATATACCTTATTGACCTCATTAATAGACTTCACGATTTCAGTGGCTTTCTGCTTACTGGCTTCGGAGTCTATTTCACCGCTCAACAGAACATTTCCCTCATAGGAAGTTGTGGTGATATGACTGGAGGCAAAATTTGTCTGACTGAGGTGCATGGCTGACTTTGCTTCGATAACGCCATCGTTTGCCACCGCCCCGGCACTTCTCCTATCCGCGGCAACGGAAACTCCTGTGACAGCTGCTGATCCAATTAATACCGGCGCGCAAGCAGTCGACATCAAAAGGGAAGAAGTAACAAACAACAAAATAGCGATACGAGAAGGTTTCATTTTGGACCGTTACTGTTTAGTTAGTAGGGCAGTTCGCCTGCATCTGCTCCATTTTACTTATGAAACTTCGATTTTCATGAGTTTAGAAGTCGCTCACCTCTTAATTTATTGAAAAATTTTTCCAAAACGCCAACTCAGACAAGTTATCAACAGAGTTATTAACAAGATAACTATTTGTTTATTTATTATTATTTTAAAAATTGAACAAAATTTTTAAACACAATTGAGTTTAAGCCGTTTGAGTAGCTAATCTTTGTAGTTATTCACGCTATAAAACAATCAATACACAACATCCTTTATTAATCTATTAATGAAATGTGTATTAATAGAGTTTCAGAAAAATGTTAATAAGTTAAATTTATCTAATGTATTCAGTAAATTAAATAAGCGATAACTTAGTTCAAAATTCCCAAACAGCCAGTAAATTTATGTGGACAAATCGAGCTCCCTGTGTTTCATTATCTCTTTTTCCACGTCTTTTCCACAAAACTCAAAAAGATTCGCGATTGTTTTGTTCATAAATAACCAGTTTCTTTCACTAAATCCGGAAAGTTGAGTTTTTAACGCTGTTAGCAAAGCACCAACTTAATTCTTATATTAATTATTAATAGATATAGTATTAATAGCTTAAGAAATTATTGTTGATAACCTATATTTGTCTTTTATAAACAAATAATTATGTTGTTAATAAAGGGCGATAAAACCTGCTGACTACTAACTAAGAGCAGTTAACAAGATAGACCCTCTCGTTTTTATTCACAACTAAAGCCAGAAGTTATTCACAATTTTTCCCAAAAAGAAGGTTCAGATTTGATCAAGCAATTGATTGGGTTGTAAGGTTGTTTTAGAGAAATTAGTTTGATGCCGCTTTTGAATAAGAGCCAAAACAGCCAGACCTTCACAGGCCGAGGCCAATGAAGGAGTTTTTTGGAAGGAATATTAAAAAAAAACGAGTTAAATCGAAGTTTAATTCGGTGCAAATAGTTAGTTATAAGAGTTAAAGCCAACTTTAATTATTTAGATTTAAAAGAAAAGGCCGGCATAGCCGACCTTCATGAAGCGAAACTAGAGACTAGGTATCGATATTTCCCGCTAACAAGGCGTTGTCCTCGATAAATCTTCTTCTCGGTTCAACCTCATCTCCCATTAATTTTGTGAAGACTTGGTCTGCCGCAATGGCGTCTTCAATTCTCACCTTAAGAAGGCTGCGTTTGGTAGGATCCATTGTGGTTTCTTCCAGCTCTTCAGCCTTCATCTCACCAAGCCCTTTATAGCGTTGCATCTTTTTAACGCCGGCTTTGCCGATCTTCAGAATGAACGAAATGGCTTCGCTGAAGTTGGAGATTGGCTGAATGGTTTCCTTGTTGTTCGTCGTTCGTACTAAGCAGGCACCCTCATGCAGCAGGTTCTTAAAGGTAACGGATGCAGCTGTCAAAGTCAGATAATCCGGCGTTTCAATGAAAGCCGGTGTAATTCTGCTTTCGATGATATTGCCAAAATGAGTGCGTTTAACAATAATCGTCGGAATGTTTTCTTCTACAGCGTAGCCGAGAGAAATCGCCGGATCAGTTATCTTAGCAACCAGCTTCTCAATTGAATCAGCAGCTGCTTTGTCTGAAGATAAGTCAATCGTTGCGCCTGCAGCAATTGCTGTAAGGACGCTGGCATCAACAAAGCGAGAGAACTTAGAAATAATATTCTGGGCGTCGCTGTAGGCTAAGAAGTATTCCTTCAGTTTGTCGCCGGAAATTCCCTGTTTGTTCTCAAAGGCTTCTTTAGAAACGTAAAGATTAGTTCCTGTAATGCCCTGATCTACGAGGAATGTATAAAGTTCTTTATCGTCTTTGATGTATTTCGTCTTCTGACCGTATTCAACTTTGTACAGCGGAGGCTGAGCGATATAAACATGACCTCCTTCAATGAGTTTCGGCATTTGACGATAGAAAAGCGTCAGCAGCAGAGTACGGATATGCGCACCGTCCACGTCAGCATCCGTCATGATGATGACACGGTCGTAACGCAGTTTATCCAGATCAAATTCATCACCGATACTGGTACCTAGGGCTGCGATTAAGGTTGCAATCTGCTCACTGGAAATCAGTTTCTCGATTCGTGCTTTTTCAACGTTAAGGACCTTTCCTCGCAAAGGCAGGATAGCCTGGAAAGAACGGTCACGACCCTGTTTTGCAGAGCCGCCGGCGGAGTCACCCTCCACGAGGAAGACTTCGCAGAGAGAGCGGTCTCTTTCCGAACAATCAGCCAATTTACCGGGAAGGCCTGCCGAGCCAAGCAGACCTTTTCTGCGTGTTGTTTCTCTGGCTTTTCGTGCTGCTTCTCTGGCACGGGCAGCGTCCATAATCTTTTCGCAGATGATTCTTGCGTCTTTAGGATTTTCTTGGAGGTAGCTTTCCAAAGCGGTTCTGACTACTTGCTCTACTGCAGGGCGGGCTTCGGAGGAGACCAATTTATCCTTTGTCTGAGAACTGAATTTCGGTTCAGGCATTTTCAGCGATAAAACGCAGGTTAAGCCTTCGCGAATATCCTCACCGGTGAGGTCGATCTTCTCTTTCTTTGCAAATTCAGATTCCTCAATATAACGTTTGATGACAGCTGTCATCGCACTTCTTAAACCGTTGACATGCGTTCCGCCGTCTTTTTGAGGAATATTGTTTGTGTATGCGAGGAAATTTTCCGTGTAGCCGTCGGTCCACTGCATGGCGACTTCGACGTTGATGTTTTCCTCCGGATTCACTGTAACTGTCTTGTTGGTATAAAAACAGTTGTCATGGATTTTTGTTTTGTCTCTGTTAATAAAATCGACAAAACCGCTCACACCTCCGGCGAATTGGAAAACTTCGTCTTTTCCTTTTCTTAAGTCTGCCAAGTGGATCTTGACACCGTTGTTGAGGAAAGAGAGTTCTCTAAGGCGTGAGGAAAGAACTTCGTAGTGGAAATCAACGGTACCGAAAATTTCCGCATCCGGTAAAAATTGGACTTCGGTGCCGCGTCGATCGGTAGCTCCGCTGACGTGCATCGGAGAGATTTCAACCGGGCCGGTGGGAGTCTGAACTTTCTCAGTGAGTCTGTCCTGAAGAACACCTTTTTTGAAGTTTAAGTAGTGCTCTACCCCTTCTCTGCGTACAGTGAGCTTTAACCAGGAAGAAAGAGCGTTAACGCAAGATACGCCTACGCCGTGGAGGCCTCCGGAAACTTTATAGCTGTTTTGGTTGAATTTTCCGCCTGCATGGAGCTCTGTAAGAGCGATTTCAGCCGCACTTCTTTTTGGTTCGTGCTTGTCGCTCATTTTTACATCGGTCGGAATACCACGTCCGTTATCAACGACGGTGATGGACTCATCGCGATTGATGGTGACGTTAATGTGATCAGCATAACCCGCCAAGGCTTCATCGATCGAATTATCGACGACCTCAAAGACAAGGTGATGAAGTCCTGTTCCGTCAGACGTATCGCCGATGTACATGCCGGGACGCTTACGAACAGCCTCCAGACCTTCTAATACCTGAATTGCGTCCTCTCCGTAGCTTTCTTCAGCAGAGTAATTCTTGTCTTGCATTTCACTCATTATTTGGCTTACCTAATATTCTGACCGTGAATTCAAAGTTAAATTTTCATGGGCATCACGACAAACTTGAAGTTGTCGTTATCCGGCATTCTGATTAAAGCCGGATTTTTCTGTTCGCCCAGAGAAATTCTGACTGAGTCGTTCTTCAATACATTCAAAACTTCGATGAGGTAGGCGACATTAAAACCGATTTCAATCGGAGAGCCACTGTATTCAACGGAGATTTCGTCTTCGGCTTCCTCCATGTCCGCATTGTTGGCAGCGACATTAAGGTGGCCCGGTGTAAGGTTCCAGCGGACTCCCATAAGTTTGTCGGCTGTTAAAGTTGCGACTCTCTGGAGTGAGCTCAATAATTCCTGACGTCCGACTCTGAATTCTTTTTCATTGTGTTCGGGAATGACTCGCTGATAGTCCGGGTAACGGCCTTCAACAAGCTTGGACAATATCTCAATGCCGACGAATTTAAATTTAATCTGGCGTTCGGAAATGTAGACCTCAATGGGATCTTGAGAGTCGGGAATCAGACGAACGAGTTCTTTAACCGTCTTTCTCGGCAAAATAGCATCAAGTTTCTTATCTGCTGTTTTTTCCGCTTCAACATCACAAAGTGCGAGTCTGTGACCGTCGGTTGCAACGCCTCTCACTTTATTGTTTTCTGCACAGATATAAACGCCGTTCAAGAAGTAACGGACATTGTTGACTGCACAGGCAAAAGAGACCATGTTCAGGAGATATTTGAAACGAAGGCAGCTCATCGTAAAAGCATGTTCCAAATCTACTTCAGTAATGACTGGGAACTCTTCTGCGCTGATTGTTTGGAGTTCGAACTTACTCTTACCGGAGCTCAGGACTACGTGATCACCTTTCTTTGAGAAAGAAAGCGGATTGGTGTCGGGAAGCGTCGCCAGAATATCCGTCAGCTTTCTTGCTGAAATCGTCGTAGACATTTCTGAATTTTCTTCACCTATTTCCGCAACAGTCAGGATTTGGAGATCGAGGTCGTTTGCGACTAAGGTTACCTGCTTGCCTTTTTGAACAAACAAGATGTTCGAAAGGACCGGCAAAGGCTGTTTTCTCTGTACAACACCGCTTACTGCCTGAATAGGCTTAAAGATATTTTCTTTTTTGGAGTTAATGAATACAGAGGTTCCGGCCGTTTTATCAATGCCTTCACTTGCGGCAGCAGGTCCGTTTTCTAACTTAGTTTCATTCATTATCGATCTCCGTTAGTTCCAGTTTTTTAAATCTTGTTCAATCAAATGAAGCGTGTGATTCAGCTCTTGATTCTGAGCACGTTCCTTTGTGATTTTCTTAACAGCATATAAAACGGTAGCGTGGTCTCTTCCGCCGAATGCGTATCCGATCTCAATAAGACTCTTCTGAGTCAGCTCTTTTGCCAGATACATCGCTATTTGGCGCGCATATGCGACATTGGCCACTCTTCTCTTTGAGTGCATATCCGCAATTTTGATACTGAAATGCTCAGCAGTGGACTGCTGAATATTTTCAATTGAGATACGCCCTGTCCCTGTAATTCCCTGCAGAGCCTCTTTGGCAAGCTCCTCAGTGATAGGTTTTTTAAAGACTTCCGCACGCATAATCACGCTATTAAGAGCACCCTCGAGCTCTCTAATATTCGTGTTTAAACGAGTAGCAATAAGGTAAGCAACTTCTAACGGAAGTTTGACGCCCTGTTGTTTGGCCTTCTGTAAAAGAATCGCGGCTCTTAATTCAAACTCGGCGGGCTCAATGGAGACGGATAGACCGGCTCCGAATCTTGAAATCAAACGCTCATCAAAGTCAGATAACTGGCGGGCATAGGTATCGCAGGTCAGAATGATCTGCTTGTTTTTTGGAAGCAGCGCTTCAAAAATATTAAAGAGACGCTGCTGTGTTCCGCCGCGCTTGCATAAAAACTGGACGTCGTCGATCAGAAGAGCATCGAGATTTCTGTATTTATTGTCAAACTTTTGAATCTTCTCGTCAGAGTAGCGGCCGCCAGCAGACAGAGAAACGACCTCATTAATAAAGCGGTTCGCTGAGATGCACAAAAGATTGGTGTTCGGATTGTCCTCGAGGATCTTTCGGCCGACCGCGTGCATCAGGTGCGTTTTTCCTAAACCGACGCCGCCATAAATAAATAAGGGATTGCAGCGCTCGCCGGGAAATTCCGCAACTAACATTGCCGAACTTCTTGCGACACGATTAGCGTTTCCGATCACAAAAGTGTCAAAAGTCAGACCGGAGTGAAGACCGCACTTGGTCGCAATTTCGTCAATGGACTTAGGAGCTTTTTCCTCTTCCGGGAGAGTATTGGCAGGCCCGGGCAAAGGCTCGGAAATCATCGCGCCTTTGTTGGGGTCTTTCACCGTTATTTTAAGTTTTATCTCACGGCCGCAGATTTCGGAGGCTTTTTCCTCAATATCTTTTTCATACTGCGCCTTGATGAATTTACTATGGGGAACAGAGGGTACACTAATATTAATAATGTCAGGCTCGCTGTCCTCAGTGAATTCAACCTTTCCAAACCACGGAACGAAGACTTCTTCAGGAATAGTATTCTTGAGAAAGGCTAACACCGACTTCCAAACTTCACGCATTTAAGTTTCCGAGAATAACTTGTCGACTCTAAGTCTATTTTCAAACTAAACGATCATTGTACCTTATTTGGCCTTCTCTCCTATTAAGATAATAGGGGTATAGCAGGCACAGATAAAAAGGCGCTAAACACCGTCTAAAACGCCTTGAGCCCCGATTGCGTAATTTTTAAGACAGAACTGCTTACGAATAAGAAGAGCGCTCAAAAGGAAGGGCTTCATAAAAAGCCGTAACAAAATAATTTCTTTTAATTTGACAAGTTACGTTCTAATGAAGTCTAATATGTGGTTTCTCAAATTAGGGGATCGGTCCCCTAAAAGCATTAGTAATTTTAGTTTTTGCGGCCGTTCGCCTGGCCGATTTAAAAGGAATAAAAATGGCAACAAAACGTACATACCAGCCTTCTAAGGTTAAACGTGCTCGTACACACGGTTTCCTCGTTCGCAGCCGCACTCGCGGCGGCCGTAAGGTGCTTGCTGCTCGTCGTCGCAAAGGACGTCACGTTTTAGCTCTTTAATCCTTAAGGATTATTCAAATTAACGATGGCGTTAGGGGGCCGGGCTAATTCTTTTCCTCAAAAAGCAAAAATCAAGAAGTCTCAGGATTTTTTGACCGTTTTAAAAGCAAGAGGGAAAGGAGTCGTTAGACTTTCTGGACAATGGTTCGAGTTGAAGGCAGTCCTTACCCAAGGAAAAGTCTCCTCAAGATTCGGTCTTACGGTCGGAAAACATTTTTCTAAGCGTTCAGTAGACCGAAATCTGGTGAAAAGAATATTGAGGGAAGCCATTAGGCACTCGGTTCTTACTCATCCCGCTGAGTCCCCTTCCGCACTCCAAAGCCGAACATTCGTTCTCCGCTTAAAAAAGAAAGTTCCGGTGCCTGCAGAAGGCGCCTGTCTAAACTCTCTTAAAAAAGAATTATCGGAGGATGCGAACCGACTGTTGAGCCAGTTAGAGGCAAGAATTCAGGTTCTTGATCAAGGAAAAAAAGATGATTAAAAATCTCTGTCTTTTCATGATCAGGGGTTACCAGTTTCTTTTTTCGCCTTGGGTTGGCCACAACTGTCGGTTTCTTCCTACCTGTTCTCAATATTCCTATACATCCATACAGCGATTCGGTGCCCTCCGAGGAGTTTGGCTCACGTTTTTCCGAATTCTCCGCTGCAATCCCTTCGGGGGAAGCGGAATTGACGAAGTTCCTGACAAATTCAAGTGGAATTGTTGGTGCCGGGATTGTTCGGATCAGGAATCTCAGGCGTATTTTTTTCAATCTAAATTAGAGAAATCAAATCATGGGAAGTGATATTCAAAGAGCCCTCCTATGGATTCTTTTCGGTCTTTCCGCCTTTATGCTGTACGACCGTTGGGAAGTCTACAACGGCCGCCCGTCTTTCTTCGGGGCTGAAACCCAGCAGGTTGCGACGACGGAAGCACCTAAGAATGAGGCAGCCCTTCCGAGCCAGTCGCAGACAGCATCTCTGCCTGCTGAAGCTAAAACAGCAGTGAAGGCTGAGCCGATTCAGGTTGAAACAGACCTCCTCAAGCTTTCCTTTGATCCGGAAGGTGCCGTCATCATCGGTTCTGAACTTCGAAAAGAAAAACAGACCATTCCTTGGACGGATACCGGCCTTGTCGGCATGATTCTCGGAAACAAGGCTGAAACGCCTGCTGATGTGGTTCTTTTTACGGAACAAAAAGGAAGAACTTATTTAGCGCAGACCGGTTTAATCGGCGGTCCTTACCCGACTCATAAGACTCAATTTAAATTAGTCCCCGGTCCGCTCAAGATGGCTGACGGTCAGGACAATCTCACCGTTAAGTTTGAAGGCGAATCCGGCGGTGTTAAAGTCATTAAGAGCTTCACGTTCGAACGCGGTCATTACGGCATCAAAGTTTCTCATGAAGTGGTTAATAACACGGCATCCGAGATCAAGCCGTCTGTTTACTATCAGCTGACTCGCGACGGTGAAAAGCCTGAAGGCGAAAGCACCATGGTCAACGCCTATACCGGTGCCGCTGTTTACACCGATAAGGATAAGTTCCAGAAGGTCAGTTTCTCTGACATTGCCGACGGGGATAAAGATTTCCAGGCAAAAGCAGATAACGGCTGGATTGCCATGATTCAGCACTACTTCGTCTCTGCTTGGGTTCCGACACAAGGCGTAGAACGTGAAAACTACACGAATACGGTAGGCGAGAAGCTTTATGCCGTAGGAAGCATCCAGCAGATGGATACGATTGCGCCTAACTCCTCTAAGACAATCGAAGCAACGCTCTACTCCGGTCCTCAGGATCAGACCCGTCTTGATGCTATTGCTCCGGGGCTGTCCTTAGTTGTGGATTACGGCTGGCTCACTTTCTTAGCTAAACCGATTTACTGGCTTCTTTCCTTCCTTTACGGAATTGTCGGTAACTGGGGCTGGGCGATTGTTCTGCTGACCTGTATCGTTAAGGCCATTCTCTATCCGCTCTCCTTGGCCGGCTACCGCTCTATGGCTAAGATGAAAGATCTCGGTCCGCGTATGAAAGCGCTTAAAGAGAAATACGGCGACGACAAGCAGCGTCTTAACATGGCAATGATGGAGATGTACAAGACAGAGAAGATCAATCCTGTCGGCGGCTGCCTCCCGATTGCATTGCAGCTTCCCGTCTTCTTAGCCTTGTACTGGGTGCTTCTGGCTTCTGTTGAACTGAGAGATGCTCCTTGGATTTTCTGGGTTACTGACTTGGCAGCTCCCGATCCTTGGTTCATTCTTCCGATTCTTATGATCATCACGATGGTCATTCAGTTCAAACTGAACCCGACCCCTCCTGATCCTGTCCAGGCAAAAATGATGGCCATTATGCCGTTTGTCTTCGGTATTATGTTTATCTTCTTTGCCTCCGGTTTGGTCCTTTACTGGCTTGTCAACAATATCTTGTCGATCATTCAGCAATATGTTGTGAACAAACAAATAGAGGCAGACAGAATAAAACGGCAGTCTAACTAATAAAAATCGGGTCCTTCTCTCTGAGTCGGACCCGAAATTTTTTTGCGCCACTTTTGGTTTTATTTTTTTTGCCAATAAACCAAAAGCAGAATCGGCCAGACCCAAACACTGATGATCCAAAGAATTAAGGAGACAGCGGTCACAGGTTTGGTCGAATTTCGGGTAATGAAACAAAGTATTCCTGCACCGAGCACAGACCATGCAAGGATTAAAATGTAGGCCGTTGCTCGGGCAGTGTAAGAGTCACCGATGAAGCTGCCTACCCAGGCGGCGATCGGGAGTGCGATTAGGACAGCGATTGCGGCTCCGACTAGACGGGACAATTCGTTGTTATTCTGCTTCAAACTCATTCTTAGGTATCTAAATGTCTTTAGTGAAAACTTCACCAATCATAGCAATAGCAACCGGAAACGGAAACGCGGGTGTTGGTATCGTTAGAATCTCCGGCGAGGAAGAAGACGTCAAAGCTCTTTTCCAGAAGATGTTCCCGGGAAAAGAAATAAAACCTCGCTACGCAGAATTGCTTCCAATCAGAGACACTCAGGGTCAAATATTGGATACCGGAATTGTGATTTATTTTCGGGCCCCCTTTTCTTATACGGGAGAATCTGTACTTGAACTGCAGGTTCACGGAGGCAGAGTTCTTCTTAACTGGATTGTTCAGGAAGTGCTTATCTTCGGGAAAGAATTCGGCTTGAGACAGGCTCTGCCCGGTGAGTTTACGGAGCGCGCTTTTTTGAATGGGAAAATTGACCTAGTTCAAGCTGAGGCTGTAGCAGATCTTATCGAAGCAAATTCCCGTAACGCCGCAAAAGCAGCATCTCGTTCTCTAACCGGAGAGTTTTCTAATAAGGTTAATGCATTAAATGATGCGTTAATTAATCTTCGAGTTGAAGTTGAAGCTATTTTAGATTTTCCTGAAGAAGAAATTGATTTCTTGTCTGAATACCAGAGTCAGGAGAAATTAGAGGATATTCAGAATAGATTAGAGAGCGTTCTGGATTCCGCGCGTCAGGGCGAGATCTTGCGAGACGGTCTGAGAGTTGCTCTCGTTGGCGAGACCAATGTTGGCAAGTCCAGTCTTTTGAACTATTTAGCAGGCGAAGAAATTGCTATTGTTTCTGATATTGCCGGTACTACTAGAGATAAGATTCAAACTGACTTAATTATTTCCGGAGTTCCTTTCCACTTCGTAGATACGGCCGGTATTCGTGAAACAGAAGATCGAATTGAACAGATTGGTATCGAAAGGACGAAGCAGGAGATATCCAAAGCAGATGTTATTTTAGAAATTCGAGATATTAGAGATCAGCAAAATAAGAATAAAGACTCGATGCAAACAGCTCTGAAAATGATTAAAGGGAAAGATGTTCCTATCATTACTGTTTTGAATAAAGTCGATCTTATCTCAACTCCTCTTCCGAACACAAAAGATGTTTCACGTGGAACGATCATTGAAACCTCAGCTGTTACCGGAAAAGGGATGCAGGAATTGAAATCCGAACTTCTGAAACTGGCAGGTTTTTCAGAAAATCAGTCAATCTATATGGCTCGAGAGCGTCATATCCATAACCTGCTTAATGTAAAAGAATCGTTAAAGAGAGCCGCTTCTTACCTTAACTCAACTAGCCCTCAATTGGAGTTATTTGCTGAAGAATTAAGAGGAGCTTCCGATGAGCTGGGAGAAATTACCGGGAAGATTTCTTCTGACGATCTTTTAGGAAAAATCTTTAGTGGTTTTTGTATTGGCAAGTAAGCTGTTTCACGTGGAACAAAAAGATGAGTTATTGTTATCCAAATGAATACGAAGTAATTGTTGTTGGCGGAGGAAATGCCGGAATTGAAGCGGCAGCCGCCTGCGCAAGAATGAAAGCTAAAACGCTTTTAGTAACCCATAATTTGGACAATTTGGGCCAGCAATCTTGCAATCCATCTATTGGGGGCATCGGAAAAAGCCATTTAGTTAAAGAAGTTGATGCCTTAGATGGTTTAATCGCAAAAGCTACGGATTTTTCCGGTATTCAATTTAGGGTTTTAAATGCGTCTAAAGGTGCAGCCGTTCGCGCTACGAGAGCACAAATTGATCGGCGTCTCTATAAATATCAGATGCGGACAAGAATCGAAGCAATAGAAAATTTGTCTTTGATTGAGGAAGCTGTTGACGCCCTGCTTCTTGAAAACGGGAAAGTTGCCGGTGTCTATTTACGATCAGGAATCTCGATAAAGGCTAAGGCAGTCGTTTTGTGCGCCGGTACCTTCTTGAACGGTAAAGTATTTATCGGACAAACTTCATACCTTGCCGGCAGATCCGGTGATCCTTCTTCGGTAAATTTAGGAATTAATCTGGCGGAGCTAGGGTTACCTAAAGCTCGTTTGAAGACAGGCACACCTGCGCGATTAGACGGAAGAACAATCGATTTTTCTAAATGTGAAAGGCAGTTGGGCGATTCCGAGCCGGTGCCGGTCTTCTCTTACATGGGTTCGCCTGAGGATCATCCGCAGCAAGTGCCTTGTTGGATAACAGATACGAACCAAACGACTCATGACTTTATTAGGAAAGGTTTAGACCGTTCGCCTTTATTTACAGGTGTTATTGAAGGGATAGGTCCTCGTTACTGTCCTTCAATCGAAGACAAAATTCACAAGTTTGCTTCTAAAAATTCTCACCATGTCTTCTTAGAGCCGGAAGGGTTAAATACTTATGAGTATTATCCCAACGGAATTTCAACAAGTTTGCCTTACGACATTCAGGTGAATTTCATTCATTCCATTAAGGGCTTGGAAAATGTACACATCATAAGACCCGGTTACGCGATTGAATATGATTATTACGATCCTACCCATTTGAAAGACAATCTTGAAAGTAAAGAATTTGATAATTTATTCTTGGCAGGTCAGGTAAACGGTACTACCGGCTACGAAGAGGCCGCGGCCCAAGGCTTGATGGCGGGTATCAATGCAGTTTTAAAAATTAGAGATGAAGAGCCTTTCCTGCTCCGCAGAGATCAAGCTTATCTCGGTGTGATGGTAAATGATTTGATCACCAAAGGCGTGAATGAACCGTACCGTATGTTCACCTCGCGGGCAGAATATAGGCTGAGCCTGAGGGAAGATAACGCAGATGAACGACTTACTGAGATCGGTTATAAGCTTGGAGTTGTGTCAGAAGAGCGCTGGAAATTCTTCCAAGAAAAAAGAGAGCGGTTAGCAAGAGAGACAGAACGTCTTAAAAGTATTTGGGTGAACCCCGGTGTACTGGATAAATTCAGCTTAGAAGAAGTTGTGGGCGCTGAACTTTCTAAGGAATCACAACTCTATGTAATGCTGAAACGACCGGAAGTAGATTATCAAAAACTCAAATTATTGAAGACAAAAGACGGAGAATCGCTGCTGCCTCCGCCCTATCTTTCGGACGAAGACGCTGAAACGCTTACGACTAAAGTTAAGTATTCCGGCTATGAAGACAAACAAAAAGCCGAAGTTCAGAAGAACTTGGAAAAAATAGAGACGGTTATTCCAGAAGATTTTGATTACGATTCTGCAAAGGGCCTGTCGTTTGAAATCACACAAAAATTGAAAAAGATCAAACCGAGAACACTTGGGGAGGCTTTAAATATTTCCGGGGTGACACCTGCGGCGATTTCTATCCTTCTCGTTTATCTGAAACGATACCGAGGAAAGAAGGAGTAAATATGGAAAAGAATCGAGAAGAACTCATCCAAGGATTGGAAAGGCTCGGGATAACAGCCGGTGAAGAAGAGGTTTCAAAGTTGATTTCTTTCTCCGAGCTGTTGCTGAAATGGAATAAAGTTTATAACCTTACAGCGATTCGAGACGAAGGGGACGTAATTAGAAAACATCTGTTGGATTCTTTGACGCTACTTCCTTATTTCAAGTTGTACGGATCAGAAGTAGGTTGCAGAACTTTGGACGTTGGGTGTGGCGGGGGATTACCTGCTATTCCCTTGTCAATCTTCTTGAAAGATTTTGACTTTAATTTAATCGACACGGTTAATAAGAAAATAACTTTTGTCCGACAAGCGGTCATTCAACTGAAACTTCCGAATGTCAATGCTTTTAATGAAAGAGTTGAAAATTTTCATCCATTAAAGCCTTTTAATTTAATTAGTTGCAGAGCATTCTCTTCATTAGCAAGCTTCGTGACGTTAACTGAGCACTTAATTGACGAGAATGGACGATGGCTAGCCATGAAAGGCAAGTATCCGGTCGAGGAAATTAACGAGCTTCCGGCCGGTGTTGGTGTGGAGAAAGTGATAGAGCTGAAAGTTCCTTTCCTGGATACTGAAAGACATCTGATAGTTTTAAAGAAGAAATAAGGAGCTTAAAGTTCGCTTCAATTTTTATTAAGGAAGATGTAACTCAACATCGTCCCTTTATTTGTGAGTTGCGGTGAACAATCGCAGCTCACAAGAAAATGCTAACGCTTAATGAGATTTCAGACTGCGTTCGTCGAACCGGAAATTGTTACTTCGCTTCCTTCCGAAGGAAGTGCATCATAAAAGACGCCCATGCCGATGGGCTGCCCATTGAAATACAGAATATTATTTTGAAAACTCAGACAGTCAGGTGCAGGATTGGTACTTAGACGCGGCTTAGGCTTTACCTGTGGTGTTTTGCACCATGTGGCCGTTCTCGGAAGCATCTTTGCAAATTCTGCATTTGTGAAATCAATGCGCGCTTTAATTTCTTCTTTGTAGGCATCCAAGCCTTTTGTGAGTATGGCATGCATTGAAGGAGGCAAAGATCGATTGCGGAGCATCGTCTCAAGTTCCCTATCAGTGAGGTCGGAGGCCCTAGGGACGTGTGTGAAGCGTGTGATCTTTGCGTGAGGAAGCAGCTTATGGACGTCTTCATACATTCCGCCTAGCCGTCCGACACCTACGGAAATAATTTCCACTTCGTTGTTTAGTGAATGTTTCCTCAGGAAGCTTTGCATCGGCAAAGCCGGCGTGTACCCCCAGACAGGAAAAATCAGGACGATCTTTCGGTAATTGTCCAAATCTATGTTCAACGGTGAGATGGGAGGAAGTTCTCTCTTCTTTCTGTCCTCTCTCGCGTCATAAGCGTTATAAGGCTCCAAGGTTTTAATTTCTGAGATATCGCAGTGCTCTAATTTTTGAAAAATTTCTGTGACTCTCTTAGAGTTTCCCGAGAAACTATAGAAAATCGCTAACTCTTTTTCTTTTGCGCTTAGGACTGCTGCCGGATTAAAAAAAGAAAAACCGGCGAGAATCGTTAATAAGGCGCGACGCGTTATCGATTTCATTATTTCCAGAATTCCTATAGCCTTCCCCTCGCCTCTTCGGATTAGGAGAAGGCGCGAGTCCAGAGTGAGCTTAAATCAGAGAGGAACAAGCACGCTAACCTCACATTCTTGTGGCTTGCTTATTGAGGTCGTTGGTTAATGTCTTGAAGATGTTCTCGAGGCAGACATCAAAGGCGCTCACGGCTCCCGGCATATCGTCTGTTGGCGTGTTCTGTGTTTGGCTGTAGGTTTCATGGAAAACCAGTTTGCCGGAAACGCTTGCCACCACAGAAACTTCCATTTCGACGACAGCTGCAAACGGTTTCTTAACAGCATTGATGAAGAACTTGGAAACAAAGACCGTGAGCTGATAAGCAGGTGTACTGATGGAATTAGGAGAAAGGACAACATTCCATGGTCCACAGTCTTGTATGACTTCGCGTAAGCCGTCTCCGATGAGGTTGCCGGGATTAGATGAAAACCTATTGATGTCTGTGTTGTAGATTCGGTTGTCCTTAATTAACACATAGCAGCGCGTACTGTCATAGGGAGACGCAATCATAGGGGAATTGATGCGCACACTGGAGAGACGGCGTTTCGGTGCTCTGCAGTCCTGAGTGTTTAGATTCGCAAGAAGTGTATAGAGCTTCAGCGGAGGTCTTTCAGGGAGGATTGAGCAGCCGGCTAGTCCGGTTAAAAGTCCTAAAGCAAGAGTTCTTCTCTTCATAAGCGTGCCTATTTATTAACTTGGAAGGGTTCTGCTGTCTTTGGCGCTGGTGCTAAAAACTCAGAGGCGGAATCCGAAATATTGTTCGTAAGATTCTTTAAATTTTGTGCGATCTTACTTAAGTTCATAAGCGTAACCGTTACGTCGTAACCATTGTTAGAAACCATCTGATTTAGATTACGAGATAAGTTTGTCAGGTTGGTTACGAGCTGTTTAGTCTCAGCTTTTTGACTGAGGTTGCCGATTTGCTCAGCAGATTTATCCAGCTGCGCAATGAGTGTGTTCAGCTGGTTGATGTCGAACTGATTGATCTTGTTGTCAGCTTGGTTAAGTAGGTTGGAAAGAGAGCTTCCAAGTTTATTAAAGGAGGACGGATCAATTCCGTTCGCGATCCTCTCAAGATTAGCAATGAGAGATTGGATCACGGGGACGGTTTCCTGGAGATCTTTGTTGATATTTAAAGAATCAAGACTGGCAAGGAAGCCTTTGACATTTTCAACAATTTCATTGCTCAAGCTTGGAGCTGACGGAATGAACAAATACTTAGGTTTCCAATCAAAAGGAACACGATCTGCGGGATATTTCTTCGGATCCAGGAAATCTACAGAGAGATACAAGGAGCCGGTGATGCCCGCAAGCTGTGTTTGGATTCTCAGACCGTGATTAATATAGTCCTGAAGGTGGGATTCAACTTCCTTTCCAGCCAGTTCCATTCTCATTCTTACAACGGCAACAGCTTTGGTCTCAGAAAGAATTTCTTGAGAAGAAGACGGATAGGCTTCCGTCGATAAGAGAATCTCTTGAACCTGTCCGACCTGGATACCTCTAAATTTAACCGGGGCTCCGACTTCTAGTCCGCTGATAGAAAATTGGAAATACGTCTCCATTTCTGCGTACGGCTTTCCAAGGCTCGGGCCGAGAAGTATAAGGATAGAGGCGATTGCCGCTGCAATGGCAGCGACTACAAACAGGCCCAATCTGAAATAATTTGTTTTAACTCCCATTTCTACTCCGCATCAGGTTGAGCATTAAAAAATTGTCTAACCCACGGGTTAGGAGAATTTTTTTGTAAGTCGTTAGGTGCCCCGTCGGCGATGATGGAACGTGTTTTTGGATCAAGCATGATGCATCTGTCTGCGATTCTAAAAATACTTTTCAATTCGTGACTGACAATGACGAAAGTTGCCCCTAGATTGTCGCGAAGTTTGCGTATTGTTTGGTCTAAGTTGGCCGCAATTATAGGGTCAAGTCCTGCGCTTGGTTCGTCTAATAGAAGAATAGTTGCTCCGAGAGACAGGGCTCTGGCTATGCCGGCTCTCTTGATCATGCCTCCGGAAAGTTCCCCGGGAGTTAAGTTGGCCGAACCGGGCATCTCCATAGCGTTCAGAAGCATTTGTGCAGTTAGGTTTCTGGCTTCTAAGGGTAGTTTTGAAAATTGATCCAACGGGAAACGGACGTTTTCCAAAACAGTTAGAGAACCGAACAAGGCTCCGCTTTGGTACATGATGCCTAAGCTTCGCTGAATTTCAGGAATTTCTTTTCCCGAGTTGATAATACTTTTTCCTCGAATAAGTATGTCTCCGGCCATGGGCGGATTCAAACCGATGATAGTTTTCATCAACGTGGATTTTCCGCAGCCGGACCCTCCCATTATGAAAACAATTTGTTTTTCATAAATATCGAAAGATACATTCTCTAAAAGAATCTTTCCCGGCCAACCCATCGTGAGGTTACGCACACTTATTACGGATTTCTTAGAGGTGTCCATCATATTCCCAACCTGTTAGTCAGAAGAGCTGCAGCACCGTCGATCACGACAATCCAAATAATGCTTTTAACAACGGATTTCGTCGTAGAAGAACCGACGGCAGCTGCACCGGCACCGGTGTTCATACCGCATTGACACCCGATAAGTGCAATTACAAAACCGAAAATTACAGCCTTCACTAACCCGAAAACAATATCGGTCACAGTCACGGATTTAAGTAGCTGTACATAAAACTGTGTATACGTAATGTCGTACATTGCCATGACTAGACCTCCTCCAAGGATCCCTAGGATCGTGGCAAAGACAGACAATAGCGGCACGACAAGGGAGGAAGCGATCAGGCGAGGAACGACTAAAAAGTACATTGGGCTCAGGCCGAAGGTCGTTAATGCATTTAATTCTTCATTAACTTTTTGAGTTCCGAGCTGGGCTGCGAAGGCAGAACCACTTCGACCGGCAAAGAGGATTGCGGTCATAAGAGGCCCCAATTCTCTTGTCATCGCAATTCCGATACCATTGACTACGAAAATAACGGCTCCGAAAATTTGAGCAACTAAGGCCGTTTCAAAAGCGATAATGACGCCCATTAAGAAACCGATAAGGCAGATAATGCCTACGGCTCTGCTGCCGGCCTCATCTGAGACGGAGAGAATTTCTCCGAAACGGATTTGAGACGGATGCAGCAACACGTCTGTCAGAGCGCAGCATGCCGAACCTAAAAAAATGATGCTTTGCTTGGTGGAAGAGGCAGCGTCGTAAAGCCATTTTCCGAGACTGCTTACAACGCCTAGAGATTTTTTCTCGACCGGTTTCGGAGAAAAATTCTTCAGCATTGTGTTGTAAAGCGTTTCAATGCTGGCCGATACGTTGATAAGTTTAAAAGCGTCAGGTCTCGACCGCAGCTCGTATAAGAGTGTCAAACCGGACTCATCACAAAAGGTAAGGTCCGATGCGTCAAAAATAGTCTGTCCTGAACTTTCCGCTCCGAGGACCTGCTCCCATATTTTCACAGAGGTCTCTGCAGTGAGAGACGGCGGGAGTTTGACCGAAAGTTGCTTATCCATCTAGTTAATAGAAATTTAGTTCAGTAGATGCAGAAATTCTAGCCTCCCTGGTATCCATCTCCCTCGGAGAGTGTGTAGATTGGGTTATTCCGGATTCTGATAAGAGTATTCGGTCGCCGCCGTACAAAGGTGAAAAGTTATGTCTGTCATTACTAAAAATTAAACAGCTAAAAACCTTTTTCCCTAATTGGGTAAAATTAAAGAATTTACTAATCGGCTTGAAAAATTTCGGAATATATAGACAACATGGCAAAAATTTACTGTATAGCTAATCAAAAGGGCGGTGTGGGAAAAACGACCACAGCCGTTAACTTAGCTGCTGCGTTGTCTCAGCTGTCTTTTAATGTTTTGTTGGTTGACCTTGATCCACAGGGAAACGCGACGACAGGGAGCGGGCTTGAGAAAAATAATCTTGTTCAATCTGTTTACGAAGTATTGTTGGACAGAGCGGACATAAAGAAAGTGATCACTCACTCCACATCCGGCTACGACATTCTGGGTTCTAATAGAAAGCTTGCCGTAGCCGAGGAAGAATTATTGTCTGCAGCGAGAAAAGAGCTGAGGTTAAAGACGAAGCTGGACGAAGTGTCCGGGCAATATGACGTCATTATCATTGACTGCCCTCCTACACTTTCAATTCTGACAATCAATGCATTTTGTGCGGCAGACGGTCTGATTATTCCGATGACGTGCGAGTACTACTCTCTTGAAGGTGTTTCAGACTTATTGCTGAGTATTCGAGCCGTCCGAGAGCAAGTGAACAGCGGTTTGGTGATTACCGGTCTTTTGAGAGTGAAGTTTGATCCTCGTATTACGCTTCAGCGTGAAGTTAGCGAGCAGCTCTCCGGATATTTCGGGTCATCGGTTTTCTCTTCCGTTATTCCGACAAATGTTCGCCTCGCAGAAGCCCCTAGCTACGGACTTTCAGGGATTCAGTACGACCCCTCATCAAGAGGCGCCGTATCTTATAAAACGTTTGCAGAAGAACTTGTGAAAAAAGACAAGTTAAAGAAACTTCTCAAAAACAGAAAGCGTGAGGGTTGAAGTGGTTGTTAGAAAAGGATTAGGAAAAAATATGGACAGCGTTTTCAGTATGAAAAACGTTGCCGATGTGATAGACAATCCGAAGGTTCCGGAGCCGAAAAGTTCTTTGCCGCTTTCGGCTCTCAAGCCGGGAAAATTTCAGCCGAGAAACGACGTTGAAAATTCCGGCTTGGCCGAGTTAGCACAATCCATTAAACAAAACGGGATCCTAAATCCGATTGTTGTAAGAAAGCTCTCCTCGGACAAGTATGAAATTTTGGCCGGTGAACGACGCTACCAGGCTGCCAAAATAGCAGGGTTGAAAAAAGTCCCGGTAACGATTTTGGACGTGAGCGATAAGCAGGCCATGATCGTTGGCCTTGTCGAAAATCTTCAGAGAAAAGACCTCAATGCTTTGGAAACCGCGGAAGGGATTCAAAGACTCATTGAAGAATTCAAATACAGTCATGAAGGTGTAGCAGAGGCTATCGGCCGTTCCAGACCGATGATATCTAATCTTCTTCGTCTGTTAGGTTTGCCGGAAGCGGTTAAGACCATGCTCAGAGCCGGTGAAATAGAAATGGGTCATGCAAGAGCCCTGCTCTCTCTTCCGGAAGAACAGCAAGTCTGGCTTGCCCAGCAAATCAAAGAAAAAGGACTCTCCGTCCGACAGACTGAGGAATACGTTGCGCGTTATAAAGAAAGGGAAAATACAAGCGAGAATCCCCATAAAACGGTGCAAAAAAGCTCGGAATTTACTAAATTTGAGGATGAGCTTTCAAAAATCCTGAATACAGATGTAAAACTTGTATCAAATTCTAAAGGAAGAGGTAACTTACAGATTTCATTTAAAAATGAAAAAGAATTTGCCGCAATTCTTGAACTTTTAAGGTCTCTAAATAATAAATAAAGCTATATTTATTGGAACAAACCCTTCATTCAAACGGATGATAATTGATTGATTCAGTTGCTCATTTTGGCCTAACTCATTAGAATGCATTCGGATTTTTGCTGTCAGGACGGGAAACAAGGAGATTTTTGAGACCATGAAGGCCTTGAGAAGAACTGTTTTCTGGCAAAGCGGAGCCGTCATTCTTTGTGGCCTTGTTTCTTGGGTTGCGGCAGGTTCTGTGGCCGGAATTTCATCCCTCTTGGGCGGTTTGGTTTGTGCGCTCCCTTCAATGCTCGTCGTCTTACTGATGCATTTGTTTCGGAATCAGCAAGCCCATCCGTTAGCAATCTTCTTATACGAATTCATAAAAGTGTCGCTGGTGATCTTAGGATTTTTCAGCGTCGCTTTGTTTTATAAAGAATTAAGCTGGCTGCCATTTATTTTGTCAGCTGGAATAGTTTTACTAAGTCATATTTTTGCTTTGGCAAGCAGGAAATAATTGAAGGAATAAACGAATCATGGCAGGCACGGCTACTGAGTATATTCAGCACCATTTGACGCATTTAAACAACATTGGTGCTAAGCAAGGAAGCATTGTCGACTTCAGCGTTTTTAACTTCGACACCGCTGTTTTCTCTATCCTTATGATGCTGTTGGCAGTTTGGCTCATGTACAGTGCAGCCAAAAAAGCCACAAGCGGAGTCCCGGGTAAGTGGCAGTGCGCAGTTGAAATGCTCGTCGATATGGTTTCGGAACAGGCTAAATCCATTGTTCACGGAGACCGCACGTTTATCGCTCCTTTGGCTCTGACCGTTTTCGTTTGGGTCACCCTGATGAACGCTATCGACCTTATTCCGGTTGACTTGATTCCTGCCATTTGCGGCTGGTTCGGCATTCATTACATGCGTCCTCTGCCTACCGCTGACCTTAACGGTTCTATGGGTATTTCCGTCGGCGTATTGCTGCTGATGATTTACTACGGTATCAAAATTAAGGGACCGGCCGGTTTCGGAAAAGAGCTTTTCACTGCTCCTTTCGGTAACTTCATTCTTCTCTGGCCGTTCAATTTCCTGCTGAATATCATTGAATATTTGGCAAAAACAGTTTCTCTCGGCATGCGACTTTTCGGTAATATGTATGCGGGTGAACTCTTGTTCTTCCTCATTGCGCTCCTCACCGGAATGCTTTGGGAAGGAGAAGTCGGACTTGCTGCTTTCGGTGTACTCGGCCAGTTCTTTGCCGGTCTCTGCTGGTGGTTATTCCATATTCTTATCGTGTTGCTTCAGGCCTTCATTATGATGATGTTGACTCTCGTCTACATTGGTCAGTCTCACGAAGGACACTAATTCTTTTCTTTCTTTTGATTTAAATACGTCATATTAAACAAGGAGTTCGTTATGACAAACGTTGCATATGTTGCATTGGCTTGCGGCCTGATCATTGGCTTTGGTGCCTTCGGTGCCTGTATCGGTATCGCTATCATGGGTAGCAAATACCTCGAAGCTTCTGCTCGTCAGCCTGAGCTTATCAACACACTGCAGACCAAGATGTTCCTTCTGGCCGGTCTTATCGACGCTGCCTTCCTTATCGGTGTCGGTATCGCCATGATGTTTGCCTTTGCTAACCCGTTTGTCGGCTAATAAGCCAACCATCCAACAGGTTTCCATAGACAAACTGCACTCGGACCCCGAGTGCTTAAGGGATTAGAAAATGAACATTAATGCCACATTGTTCGTACAGATGGCCGTGTTCTTCGTCGGTGCCTGGATCACCATGAAGTTCATTTGGCCACCGCTCAATCGAGCAATCGAAGAGCGGCAGAAAAAGATAGCTGACGGCCTTGCCGCAGCTGATCGCGGCGAACATGCTTTGGAAGAAGCCAAGAAAGAAGGCGCTTCTATCGAAGCCGCTGCACGTGCCCAGTCGCAGGTCATCGTGGCCCAGGGCGAAAAGCGTGGCCAAGCCATTATTGAAGAAGCAAAAGCTCAGGCACAGGTTGAGGCCGATAAGATTATCGCCGCTGCTCGTGCTCAGGCTGCTCAGGAAGTTCAGTCTGCCCGTGACGCCTTGAGAGATCAGGTTGCTCAGCTGGCTGTTTCCGGCGCTTCCCAGATTTTGGGTAAGGAAGTCGACGCTTCCGCTCACCAGCAATTGCTTGACCAACTTAAGGCGAAACTGTAATCATGGCAGAGATCTCAACAATTGCACGGCCTTATGCCGAAGCTTTGCTGAAGGCCGTCAAAGAAAGTAAGGAAGAGGGCTTAGCTCAAAAGCTTATTCCCGTCCTCGACACCATTGATGAGATTGTCGCCGACCCGAAGCTTAAAGAACTCGCTAGCGATCCCTCTTTAAGCTCGGATCAGATTTACGAACTTATCAGAGGAATGCTGGATAAGGCCGTTCCGCAAGAAGCTGAGAACCTTCTTAAGTTAGTCATCCAGAACGGCAGAATCGAAGCCCTCCCGCAGATCACTGCACAGTACCGCGAATTACTGAATCACGAAAACAAGGAAGCCGATGTCACCATTGAAACGGCCTTCCCCTTATCGGATGATCAGGTAGCGGACCTTATCAAGGCCTTGGACAAGAAGTTTCCCGGAATTAAGCTCCTGCCGAAAGTCGTGGTCGATAAAGACCTCATCGGCGGCGTGAGAGTCATTGTCGGGGACAAGGTTCTTGATGGAACAGTTAAGGCGCGGCTTGCAGAGATGCAGTCTGCCCTCACAAGTTAATTACGGAGTTGAAAAGCTATGCAACTCAATCCGAGTGAGATTAGCGAGCTGCTGAAGCAGCGAATCGAAGGTATGGGTTTGAACACCAACCTTCGCACTGAAGGTACGGTTGTCTCCGTTACCGACGGTATTTGCCGTGTTCATGGTCTTTCTGACGTGATGCAGGGCGAAATGCTTGAATTCCCGAATAACACATACGGTCTTGCTCTTAACCTTGAAAGAGATTCCGTCGGTGCCGTTATTTTGGGCGACTACACACATATTACCGAAGGCGATATCGTTAAGACTACCGGCCGCATTCTGCAGGTTCCCGTCGGACCCGCATTGAAAGGCCGCGTTGTTAACGCCTTGGGTCAGCCGATTGACGGTAAAGGCCCGATCGAAACAACTGAGTTTGACGTTGTTGAAAAAGTTGCTCCTGGCGTTATTGAACGTCAGTCCGTTAGCCAGCCGGTTCAGACAGGTCTGAAGTCTATTGACTCCATGGTTCCTATCGGCCGCGGCCAGCGTGAGTTGATCATTGGCGACCGACAGACAGGTAAGACTGCTGTAGCTATCGACACGATCATCAACCAGAAAGGCAAAGATCTGACCTGTATCTATGTTGCTATCGGTCAGAAGGCTTCCACGATCGCTAACGTTGTTCGTAAACTCGAAGAATACGGCGCATTGGAATACACCATTGTTGTTGCTGCTTCCGCATCTGAATCTGCTGCTATGCAGTACATTGCACCTTATGCCGGTGCAACAATGGGCGAATACTTCCGCGACCGCGGTGAAGACTCCCTCATCGTCTATGATGACTTGACAAAACAGGCCTGGGCTTATCGTCAGATCTCCCTGCTGCTTCGTCGTCCGCCTGGACGTGAAGCCTACCCTGGCGACGTTTTCTACCTCCACAGCCGTCTGCTCGAAAGAGCCGCTCGTGTGAACCCCGAATACGTAGAACGTTTCACTAAGGGTGCCGTTAAGGGCAAGACCGGTTCTATGACCGCTCTCCCGATCATTGAAACACAGGCCGGTGACGTTACCGCTTTCGTTCCGACCAACGTGATTTCTATTACTGACGGCCAGATCTTCTTGGAAACCGACCTTTTCAATGCCGGTATCCGTCCCGCTATCAACCCTGGTATCTCTGTTTCTCGAGTCGGTGGTGCAGCTCAGACTAAGGTCATTAAGAAACTCGGCGGCGGTGTTCGTTTGGCTCTTGCTCAGTATCGTGAGCTTGCTGCCTTCGCTCAGTTCGCCAGCGACCTTGACGAAGCAACACGTAAACAGCTCGAACGCGGCCGTATCGTTACTGAACTGATGAAACAGGATCAGTACCAGCCGCTGCAGGTTTGGGAAGAAGCATTGGTTCTGTTCGCCATCAACATCGGCGCTTACGACGATGTCGAAGTTAAGGACGCTCTGAAGGTCGAAGCTGCTATGCAGGATTACATGAAGATCAATCATGCTGATCTGATTGACCGCATTGAACAGCAGAAAGCCCTGTCTAAGGAAGACGAACAGCTCTTGACTGAAGCAGTTAAAGAGTTCAAGAAATCCGGTGCTTTTTAATAAGCCACGTTAGAGGATCCTAATGCCAAGTACCAAAGAGATACGAGCTAAGATCAGATCGGTGCACAACACCAGAAAGATCACAAAGGCGATGGAGATGGTGGCTGCTTCTAAGATGAAGAAGGCACAAGATCGTATGAGGGCTGCTCGTCCCTACGGAAATACGATCCGTAACTTAATCGGTCACCTTGCAGACGCTTCTACCGAGGCTGTTCATCCCTTCCTTCGTAAAGTTAAGGAAGTCAATAACATCGGCTTGATCTGCGTGTCCACCGACAAAGGCCTGGCCGGCGCTCTGAATACAAACATTCAGAGACTTCTTGCTCATACTTTCAGAGATTGGGCACAAGAAGGCAGAAAAGTCGAAGCTACTGCCATTGGTAACAAGGGCTTGGGCTTCCTCCAACGCGTTGGCATCCCGGTTGTTTCCCAGGTTACGCAGTTAGGCGACCGTCCTAACCTTGAGCGCTTGCTCGGAGCCATTAAGGTTCAGATCGAAGCGTTCCAAGAAGGCAGAGTTGACGTCGTCTACATTGCCTACTCTCGCTTTATCAATGCGATGAAGCAGGAGCCGGTTATTGAACAGCTTCTTCCGCTCCCGAAATCTGCGGTTGAGACGGACAAGCACGAGAATTCTTGGGACTACATCTACGAACCTAGCGCAGATGAAGTTTTGAAAGTTCTCCTTAAGCGTTACGTTGAGGCTCTGATTTATCAGGCTGTTGCCGAAAACATGGCCAGCGAGCAGAGTGCTCGAATGGTCGCCATGAAGGCCGCTTCTGATAACGCTAAGAAGCTTATCGACGATCTGGAACTGGTTTACAACAAGACACGTCAGGCCGGCATTACCAAGGAAATTACCGAAATCGTCGGTGGTGCTGCTGCAGTGTCTTAATTGAAAAGATATCGAATCGAGGAATACCTATGAGTATCGGAAAGATCGTACAGGTCATCGGCGCGGTGGTGGACATCGAGTTCCCTCGCGACGAAATGCCCAAAGTTTACGACGCACTCGTTCTTGAAAAGGACGAAAACAACAAGCTGGCTGAAGAAGGCCTGACCTTTGAAGTGCAGCAACAGCTTGGAGACGGCGTAGTAAGAACCATTGCTATGGGTTCTTCTGAAGGTCTCCAGCGCGGTATGGCCGTTAAGGCTCTCGGACACGGCATTATGGTTCCGGTTGGTCCGAAGACCCTCGGCCGAATCATGGACGTTTTGGGACGTCCGGTTGACGAAGCCGGCGAAATCGGTGAAGAAAAACGTATGCCGATTCACCGTGCCGCTCCGAAGTTCGACGAACTGAGCCCGTCCGTTGACCTGCTTGAAACCGGCATTAAGGTTATTGACCTTGTTTGCCCGTTCGCTAAAGGCGGTAAGGTCGGTCTGTTCGGCGGTGCCGGTGTGGGTAAAACCGTTAACATGATGGAGCTCATCAACAACATCGCTAAGGCTTACGGCGGTTACTCCGTGTTTGCCGGTGTTGGTGAACGTACTCGTGAAGGTAACGACTTCTACCACGAAATGGGCGAATCCAAGGTTCTGGACAAAGTGGCCATGGTTTTCGGTCAGATGAACGAACCTCCCGGAAACCGTCTCCGCGTTGCGTTGACCGGTTTGACAATGGCTGAAGCATTCCGTGACGAAGGTCGCGACATTCTTCTGTTCATTGACAACATTTACCGTTTCACACTGGCCGGTACCGAAGTGTCCGCTTTGTTAGGCCGTATGCCCTCCGCTGTGGGCTATCAGCCGACACTGGCTGAAGAAATGGGTAAGCTCCAGGAACGTATTGCTTCTACGAAGGTCGGTTCCATTACCTCCATTCAGGCCGTTTACGTTCCTGCTGACGACTTGACTGACCCGTCTCCGGCTACAACATTCGGCCACTTGGACGCCACAGTTGTGTTGTCTCGTGATATTGCAGCTCTCGGTATTTATCCGGCTGTTGACCCGCTTGACTCCACTTCGCGTCAGATTGACCCGCACATCATCGGTGAAGAGCACTACTCTGTCACACGTCGTGTTCAGGCCACTCTGCAGCGTTACAAAGAACTCCGCGACATTATCGCGATTCTGGGTATGGACGAACTCTCTCCGGAAGACAAGCTCGCTGTTACCAGAGCTCGTAAGATCCAGAGATTCCTTTCTCAGCCCTTCCACGTTGCTGAAGTCTTTACCGGTCAGCCCGGTAAGTATGTTCCGATGAAGGAAACGATTCGCGGCTTCAAGATGATTGTTGACGGCGAATGCGACAAACTGCCGGAACAGGCTTTCTACATGGTAGGCACGATTGACGAAGCTTTCGAAAAGGCTAAGACAATCAAGTAATCCTAGGTGAGGGATCTTCCCTCACCGGCTACCTGGAGAATTAAATGGAAAAAACCTTAAAAGTCGACGTTGTTAATGCTGAGGAAAGCCTTTTTAGCGGCAACGCCGAGTTTGTAGCTCTGCCCGGTATCGAAGGCGAGCTCGGTATTCTGCCAGGCCATACTCCCCTGATTACGCTGATTCGTCCGGGTCTTGTTCGTATTCGCAAGAGTGCACAGGACGAGGAAGAAATTTTCGTAGCCGGCGGAGTTCTCGAAATCCAGCCCTTCCACGTGATCGTCTTAGCTGACGTAGCGATCAGAAGCAAGGATCTCGACGAAGCGAAAGCAAAAGAAGCTATGGAAAAAGCAAAGGCGGCTGCAAAGACTGCTGCCAGCGAAATCGAACTGGCGAAGGTCGAAGCCGAAATCGGTATGCTTGCCGAACAGCTCCGCATCCTTCAGAGAATCAAACACTAATACTTGTATTAGTTCTCTTAAACTCCGATCTTCTCATGGAAGTTTCGGAGTTTTTTCTTTTCTGCTTAGACTAAAATACCAAAGATATACTCAATACATGGAGAATCCAGTGATTTTAGTTTCTACCGATGGTTCCGAGCTTTCTGAAAAGGCAATCGTGACCGCAGCCAAGCTGGCAAAAAATCTCAATACTTGTGTTCTGGGCATAACCGTCGTCAAAGCTAAAGGTTCAGAGACCGCTGCAAGAACTTTGGATGATGTTAAAGATGCTTGTCAGAGAGTCGGAGTTCCGTGCGAAGTCTCGGAAGTTGTCGGAACTTCCATCCCTGACGCCATTCTCAAAGTCGCTCAGGAAAGAGACGTACGCTTTATTGTCATGGCTAGCCGCGGGTTGGGCACGCTCGGCTCTCTCTTTATCGGCAGTTCAACTCAGCAGGTCCTCGCCAAGGCCGACAGACCGGTCCTTGTGGTACGTTAAAAAAAGAACATTTGTTAAAGCGTCTTTCGGGACGCTTTTTTTATAAGGGCTCTTTCAGGATTTGTAATTACAATCCGAATCTGTTAAATCGTAATTTTTGCAACGGCTATGAAACTTCAAAACGATACTTTTCTTCGGGCGCTCTGTAAGTTACCCACAGACTACACACCGATTTGGCTTATGAGACAAGCCGGAAGATACCTTCCCGAGTACCGCCAGACTCGCTCTGAGGCAGGAAGTTTCATGGGACTGGCAACTAATCCTCATTACGCTTGTGAAGTGACCCTTCAGCCCGTGGACAGATACCCGCTGGATGCCGCAATTCTCTTTTCGGACATTCTGACGATCCCCGATGCAATGGGCTTGGGCTTATCTTTCGTTGCCGGTGAAGGTCCTAAGTTTGCAAAACCGGTTCAGGACGAAGCAGCCGTTAAAGCTCTTTATGTTCCTGATCCTTCCGACAAACTGAAATATGTGACGGATGCCGTATGCGAAATTAAGCGCGCATTGAACAACCGCATTCCCTTGATCGGTTTTTCCGGCAGTCCCTTTACACTTGCCTGCTATATGGTTGAAGGAGGCAGCTCTTCCAATTACCGTAAAGTAAAGGAAATGATGTATCGCCGTCCTGACCTTTTCAATGAGATTCTTGAAAAGAATACGGACGCTGTGATTGCTTATTTGAATGCACAGATTGAAAGCGGTGTGGATGCTGTAATGGTTTTCGACACATGGGGAGGCACACTGTCTCACGAGGCTTATCTTAAGTTCTCACTTCCCTGCCTGAAACGTATCGTCAATTCCGTCAAACGTGAGAGACACGGTCAAAAGATTCCTTCTATCGTTTTTACAAAAGGCTGTGCCCCATGGGTTAAAGAGATTTCAGAGATCGGTGCCGATGCGATGGGTCTCGACTGGACAGTCAGTCTCGGAGAGGTTCGTGCATTGACTCAGGATAAAGTTGCGCTCCAAGGCAACTTGGATCCTTCTGTGTTGTTTGCCGGCGAAGATGTCGTGAGACAAGAGGCCCGTAAGGTTATTGAAGATTTCGGTCATGTCGGAAACGGAGGACATGTCTTTAACCTTGGCCACGGAATCGACAAGGATACTGATCCTGAGGTCGTTGCCGCGCTTGTCGACGAAGTTCATTCCTACAGCCGTAAATTCCATTCCCGCTAAGCGTTTCAAAAGCATTTTTCTCCTAGCGGATTTGCTCAAAATTTACGGAAACGGCACTTTAAGTAAGGAGTTCAGTTCAAAATCGGTTCTCGGCTTGAATTGAACTCCGAAGTTTTTATAGGTTTGAAGGAAGATTACTAACATCGGATATGGCAAAAAGGATCGCTAATGTTATCGTGGACTCACCGATTAGGGAGCCCTTGGATTACCTTGTGCCTGCCGATATTGAAATCCAAGTAGGCCAGCGGTGCCTTGTACCGCTTGGAACAAGAAAGGTCGTTGGGATCGTTGTGGGCTTTTCCGAAGAAAGCCGATTCTCAAAATTAAGAGAGGTCATATCCCGGGTTGATGACATCGCACCTCTTTCATTCGGTTGGTTAGCGCTTACTTCGTTCGCCGCTCGCTATTATCAAAGCGGTTGGGGACAGGTGGCGATTCCTGCTCTTCCTAAATTTTTTAGAAAACTTCCCGGGAAACTTCATGAACGTTCGCTTGAACGTTTAAGAAAAGAGAAGAAGCGAGCCGTTAAGGAACCCTCAGAAAAACCGCATCTCAATTCGGAACAGAGCGCGATCGTTGAAGAGTTCCAGATGGATGGGGCGTTTTATCCGGCACTCATTTTTGGAATCACAGGAAGCGGAAAAACCGAGGTTTATCTCCATCTGATGGAGAAGGTTCTATTGAGTGATCCTGCAGCTCAGGTTCTTTTAATGGTGCCGGAAATTAACCTTACGCCCCAGCTTGTCGAAAGGGTGCAGAGTCGTTTTCCTCAATTGGAAGTCGTCTCCTGGAACTCGGGAATGGCGGAGGGACAAAAAGCCTCATCTTGGCTTGCTTGTCATGAAGGCAGGGCAAGAATTTTAGTCGGCACACGTCTCTCGGTATTTGCGAGCTTTAAGTCTTTAAAGCTGATCCTGGTTGACGAAGAACACGATCCTTCTTTCAAATCTCAGGAAGGAGTGAGGTATAACGCCCGTGATTTAGCACTGAAACGAGCATCGATCGAAAAAATACCCATTGTTCTCGGTTCAGCAACGCCGTCGCTGGAAAGTTATAAAAACGCTCTGGAAGGGAAATTCAAATTATTTAAGCTGACGCAGCGGGCAAACTCAAATGCTCATTTACCTGAGCTCTCACTAGTGGATATCCGGAAGGATAAGCCCGTTAACGGCCTGAGTCAGGAGACAGCGGATGCAATTACCGAAACGATTAATTCCGGGCGTCAGGTAATTGTATTTTTAAATCGGAGAGGCTTTGCTCCGGTGGTCGAATGTAAGAACTGCGGATGGCAGTCAACATGCCCTCATTGCTCGACTTACGCCGTATTTCATAAAACTACCGGGCGTTTAACCTGTCATTACTGCGGCTGGTCGACGCCTCTTCCGAAAACTTGTCCGAAATGCGGCTCCTACGAGCTGCTGCCGATAGGACGCGGCACTCAGAGGGCCGAGGAAGAACTGGAAACTCGCTGGCCGGAAGCAAGGGTTTCAAGACTGGATCAGGATTCCGCACGCCAGAGAGGAAGTGCCAGCAAGGTGCTCGATGCAGTTCATAACGGTGACGTCGACATCCTCATCGGTACCCAGATTGTCGCAAAAGGACACGACTTTAAGAACGTCGGGCTGGTGGTTGTGTTGAACACGGATCCTCAGTTGTTCTCTTCCGACTATAGGGCCAGAGAGCGGCTGTTCTCCGTTTTGATGCAAGTCTCGGGAAGGGCCGGCAGAGATAAAACGGAAGGAAAGGTTTTAATTCAAACGCGTTATACCGAAGATGACATTTTCAAGCACCTAAAATCCCAGGATTATGAAGGGTTCGCGGCCGGTGAACTTGAAGCCCGGCGAGCGAGTTTCATGGTGCCTTTCTCTGCTCAGGCTCTGCTTGTCGCAGAAGGTAAAGAGATTTCTTCGGTTCTGGCTTTTCTGCAAAAACTTAAGGCGCTGGCCGAGAAAATCAAAGGTCCTTCCGTGCGGATTTTTGAACCTGTACCGCTGACGGTCCAAAAAGTCATGGATATAGAAAGGGGTCAGTTACTGATCGAGGCGGACAACAAAGTTGAAATGCAGAAATTTTTAAATCGATTTCAGCCCGAAGCCCTTTCTCTGAAAGCCAAGGGTTCCTGGTATATCGATGTTGACCCATTGAATTATTAGTATGGATAGAAAAGATTTTGAAATTATGGCCCCGGTGGGGTCTCGCGAGTCATTGGCCGCGGCCTTTCAGGCCGGAGCAGATTCCGTTTACTTCGGCATCGGAACGCTGAACATGCGTTCAAAATCAGCCAATGAGTTTACGATCGACGATCTCAAAGAGATTGCTTCGCTTTGTGCCGAACGAGGCGTGAAGAGTTATTTAACCGTGAATACGGTTATTTACGATGAAGATTTGCCGCTGATGAGACAAATCGTTGATGCGGCAAAAGAAGCCAAGATATCTGCGGTGATTGCCTCGGATGCTGCCGTTATGATGTACTGCAAGCAAAAAGGGGTAGAAGTTCACCTTTCCACGCAGCTTAATATTTCCAACGTGGAGGCGCTGAAGTTTTACAGCCAGTTTGCCGATGTTGTTGTTCTGGCAAGAGAGCTGAATCTTCGTCAGGTAAAACGGATCTACGATGAGATCCAGCAGCAGCGCATTACCGGTCCTAAAGGCGACCTGATCAGAATCGAAATGTTCTGTCACGGTGCTTTATGTATGGCAGTGAGCGGCAAGTGCTACCTTAGCCTGAATAATGCAGGAAAAAGCGCAAACAGAGGTGCATGTATGCAGACGTGCAGACGCGCCTATATCGTTAAGGACAAAGAGCGTGATGTCGAGCTGGAAATTGACAATCAGTACATCATGTCGCCGAAGGATCTTAAGACAATCGGCTTCATGGATCAGATGATCAAGGCCGGGGTTCGCGTCTTTAAGATTGAAGGCCGAGCACGCGGTCCTGAATATGTCAGAACCGTCGTAGAGGCATACGATCAGGCGATTCGCCAAGCTCTGACGGGTGAATGGAATGAAGAGATCAGCAAAGCCTGGGATGCTCAGTTGGCGACCGTTTATAACCGCGGCTTTTGGGGCGGTTATTATCTCGGTCAGACTATGGGCGAATGGAGCAACCGTTACGGTTCACAGGCGACTGAGAGAAAGATTTACGCCGGTAAGGGGATTAAGTATTTTTCCAAAGCTCAGGTTGCCGAATTTTTGGTGCAGGCGGCTGAACTTAATGCCGGAGATAAGCTTCTCATTACCGGTCCGACGACAGGTGCAGTCTATGCCACGCTCGATAATCCGTACGTAGATGAAAAACCGGTGGAAAGGGTCTTAAAGGGAGAGCACGTCACGTTCAAACTTAAGGAAAAAATTCGAGAGAACGACAAGCTCTATATTTTGAAATCGGTGGTAAACGAGGAGCTATAAGTGCTCCGGAGGATGGCGCACCCGGCGGGAGTCGAACCCACTACCCCTGCCTTCGGAGGGCAGTACTCTATCCAAATGAGCTACGGGTGCGAAGTTAACCATTTTACCTAAGCAAAACAGAAGAAAGCAAATCCAAACACGCCTTTCCTCGGATAAAACTTCAGGACGAGAACTAAAAAGTCAGGGTTTTAACTTTAAAATCTTGCGCAAAGGAGATTGTATGAAATTACCTACCAGTATCGAGTTAAAAAAGAAATCCCGACTCCTCGCAATTGAGTATGGGAGTGATCGCTATGAGCTGCCCTTCGAATTTTTAAGAGTATTTTCTCCTTCTGCAGAAGTTCAAGGCCATACGCCCGACCAGGCAAAGCTCCAGGTCGGCAAACGTGATGTCGATGTCTTGGAAATTCTTCCTATCGGATCCTATGCCTTGCAAATTAAATTCAGCGACGGACACGACAGCGGAATTTACTCCTATGACTACTTGGAAGAATTAGGCAAGAACAAAGACTCACTCTGGCAGGCGTACTTGGAGGATTTGAAAGCGGCCGGTGCGAGCCGAGACCCCAACGATCCTGCTAATAAACGTTTTGAAGAGCCGCCTAAGAAGAAGTGCCCGAGCCATCACTGATATGAACGAACAGAACCAAAAAGAGAATCGAGCTGAAAAACTGACAGATTTCGGCTTTTCGAAAGTTAAAGAAGCCGACAAAGAAAAACAGGTAAAGGCTGTTTTTGACCAAGTTGCTCCGAAATACGATTTGATGAATGACGTTTTGTCATTCGGAATGCATCGGCTGTGGAAACAGTATGCAATTGATCGAGCTGAAATTCAGCCGGGTATGAAAGTTTTGGATATTGCCGGAGGAACCGGTGATATGTCCCTTCTGGTTCAGAAGAAACTTTCAGGTACCGGAGAGGTGTGGCTGTCCGATATCAATCATGAGATGCTGAAGATCGGAGATGAGCGTCTTAAAAATGCCGGCTACCATCCTTATGTTCTCACATGTGATGCGGAGTATCTGCCTTTTCCTGACGGATATTTCGATGTCCTTATTGTGTCCTTCGGCTTAAGGAATATGACGCACAAGGATCGGGCGCTCAGAGAAATGCAGCGGGTTTTAAAACCGGGCGGCAGACTCATGGTTTTGGAGTTCTCAAAACCGGTAGCTTTGATGCGTCCTTTCTACGACTTTTACTCCTTTAAAGTAATGCCGTTTCTTTCGGCAAAGATCGCAGGACACTCTGAAAATTATCGTTACCTCGCAGAGTCGATTCGGATGCACCCCGATCAAAAAACTCTTGCTAAAATCATGCGCGAGGCCGGGTTCGAGAGGGTTGAATGGAAGAATTTAACCTTTGGGATCACGGCTTTACATATCGGATATAAAAACTAATTTGAGGATCTACATGAAAAAATTCTTAGCAGCCCTCCTTATTGGTCTCTCTCTGGTATCCATCACATTGGATGCCTCGGCTGCCCGACTCGGAGGCGGTGCAAGTTTCGGTCGTTCTATGAGCGTTCCGAAGGCAGCTCCTTCTACTCCCTTCAAAGCTCCTTCCGCTGCTGCCACTAAGCGTCCGGCAACAGCTGCGGCTGCCGGTGCTGCTGCCAAGGCTCCGATGAGCATGGGCAAGCGCCTCCTGATCGGCGCAGCCGCTGCATTGGGCTTTATGGCTTTAGCCAATATGCTCGGTCTCGGTGAGGGATTTGCCCAGATGCTTATGATTCTGACGCTTATCCTGTTGGCCGTTGTGGCATTCCGCTTCTTCGCCGCCCGCAAGAGCGGAGCTTCTGCCGCAGCATCTGCCGGCGCTCCTGCCTCTCAGCCGACTCAGGATGCCGACTTCGGACAAAGCAGAAGCGAAGCCGCTGTGAGAGAACAGCCGGCCTTCAATCCTGCTCAGGCCGTTCGTCCGGGTTCCGCAATGGATCAGTTTTCCGATGAGCCTGCGGCAGCTTCGGAATCCACCTACGGTGCTCCTGCCGATTTCAACCAGGAAGAGTTCCTGAACATGTCCACCGCTTACTTCAAGATGCTTCAAAAAGCTTGGGACAGTGGAGATATGGACGATCTGGCCAACTACACGACAGATGACCTGTTCATTGAACTCACGCATAAGCGCCGCGAGATTAAGGGCGCAAACCTGACGGAAATCGTCAATCTGAATGCTTCCTTGGCCGGATTTGAAACTACTCCGACAGAGTACGTCGCTTCCGTTCTCTTTACCGGCAGCTTGAAGGAAAACGGCGAACCGACAGAAATCAAAGAAATCTGGAACCTGGTTAAGCCGAAGGAAGGCAAGACTGGCTGGCTATTAGCCGGCATTCAGCAAGCCTAAAGTTGTATTTTTACGAAAAATGGGGCTTAGGCCCCGTTTTTCTTTTAAGGCTCCCACTTTTTATCTACAATTAAAAGACTTAAGGCCGGAGTGACGTGTATTAGTCAGCCCCGTTTTTTAGTCATTTTTCTGAGGGTCTAGAAGCAGTGAAACTGACTCTGTTCGTTGGTTTATATTTGCTCTGCACGGTCGCTATCGGTCTCTTTGCCGCGACACGAGTTCGTAGTACAACCGACTACGCTTTGGCCGGACGTTCGCTTCCGCTGGTCATGGTGATTACGGCAACTTTTGCTACTTGGTTCGGAAGCGAAACCGTACTCGGGCTTCCCGGCCAATTCATTAAAAACGGTTTAGAAGGCGTTGTTGAAGAGCCTTTCGGATCGAGTATGGCTCTTATCCTCGTCGGTATGTTCTTCGCCCGAAAGCTGTACCGAATGAGTCTGCTGACGATCGGTGACTTTTACAGACGCCGTTACGGAGTTTCGGTTGAGCTCTGCTGTTCCATCTTTGTCGTACTCTCTTATCTCGGCTGGGTTGCCGCTCAAGTCGCAGCACTTGGACTCGTTATTCATCTTCTGACCGAAGGTTACGTTTCGGTCAGCAATGCGATGATCGTCGGCACGATTGTGGTTTTAATTTACACGGTTTTCGGCGGTATGTGGTCGGTGGCCCTGACCGACTTCTTCCAGATGATCATTATCGTGATCGGTCTTGTACTGGTGGCCTATTTCGCCGGCTCCATGGCCGGAGGCCCCGGCAAGGTGACCGAGTATGCCGTACAAAATGACCTTTTCAGAATCCTGCCGGAAAACAATTTCAAATCCTGGATGTTCTGGATTTCCGCGGCCATCACAATGATGATCGGATCGCTTCCTCAGCAGGACGTTTTCCAGCGCGTGATGTCGGCGAAAAGTGAAAAGATCGCCTGCTACGGTCCGATCTTAGGCGGCTCTTTTTATCTGCTGTTTGCTTTCGTTCCGATGTTTATTGTCATCGCTGCAACCGTCGGTGCGCCGGAACTTGCTTCCAAGCTGATGGCTGATGCTCCGCAGGAAATTCTGCCGACCTTCATCAAGGAATACATGCCTTTGTGGCTCAGAATTATGTTCTTCGGAGCAGTCTTGTCCGCCGTGATGTCGACGGCTTCTGCCACGATGCTGGCTCCGACAACGACCTTCGTAGAAAACGTTTTGAGAAACCTGATGCCTCTGAGCGACCAGAGAGAATTGAAGGCGATGCGTATTTCTCTGGTGGTTTTCGCTATCGGCGTTCTGACTTATGCACTTCTCATGGAAGGCACGCCGATTTATGAACTGGCAGCAATGGCTTATCAGTTCCCGGTTATCGGCGCCTTCTGGCCTTTAACACTCGGCCTTTACTGGAAACGTTCGACAACTCTGGGCTGCTGGCTTTCTATCATCGCCGGCTCCGCTGTCTGGATCGTTCTCTCGTTCTCAGGACTCGGAGAAGAATTCCCTGCACTGCTCGGCGGCTTCCTGGCTGCCGGACTCGGACAGGTCATCGGATCTCTTCTCCCGCTTCGTGCTAATCGCGAGTGCGTTCGCAATTGGCAGGAAAACAAAGACAAGTATCTCTATATTGCTCAATAACCTTAATTCTTCTTTTTATGAATATCGTTATCTTGGCAGCCGGCCTCGGCAAACGGATGTATTCGCATCTGCCTAAAGTCCTTCAGCCGGTTGGCGGCAAGGCTATGCTCAAACATGTTGTGGAAGCTGCAAGAAGGCTTCCCGATGCCGGAAAAATTATCGTCGTAGTCGGGCACGGCTCAGAAGAAGTCAAAGAAGCTATGGCGGATCAGCCGGTCACATTCGTCCTTCAAAAGGAGCAGAAAGGGACCGGACACGCCGTGCAGCAAGCACTCGAGGCGATCAATCCCGACGAACCGACGCTCATTCTTTACGGAGATGTGCCGCTGATTTCTACGGAAACGCTTTCGGCACTTGAAAAAACCGCCGGTGACGGTTTTGCTCTTTTAACCATTGATCTGGACAATCCGAAAGGCTACGGACGCATCTTGAGAGAAGACGGCAAGGTAATCGGCATCGTTGAAGAAAAGGATGCTTCCGAGCAGCAGAGAGCCATTAAGGAAGTGAACACCGGCTTTATGGTCCTTCCTTCCAAAGAGATGGAACGCTGGCTCGGTAACCTTAAAAACGATAACAAACAGCAGGAATACTATTTGACGGATCTTGTTGCTATGGCGGCGGCCGAAGGCCGTGAAATCAAAACTTTCAAGGCTCAGGATGCTTGGGAAGTTGAAGGCGCCAACAGCAAAGTTCAGCTTGAGGGCTTAGAGCGCGCATTTCAGCTCCGTCAGGCGAAAGAACTGCTGGAGAAAGGTGTTCGTCTGGCGGATAAGAACCGCATCGATATCCGCGGATCCTTAACCTGCGGCAAAGATGTTTTCATCGATGTCGGATGTATTTTTGAAGGAGACGTGGTCCTCGGAGACAACGTAGTCGTCGGACCGTACTGCGTCATAAAGAACACCAAAATCGGCGATGGAACGGTCATCGATGCTTACTCGCACTTTGATCAGGCTGTCGTCGGAGACACGGTCAAAATCGGCCCGTTTGCGCGCCTGCGTCCGGGAACCGCTTTGTCCGATGAAGTACACATCGGAAACTTTGTCGAAATTAAGAAGAGCGAAATAGGCAAAGGATCGAAAGTTAATCACCTGACTTATATCGGTGATACAACGATGGGTTCCGGCGTCAATATCGGAGCAGGAACCATTACCTGCAACTACGACGGTGCCAACAAATTCAGAACCGTTATTGAAGACGATTGTTTTATCGGAAGCGACACACAGCTGGTAGCGCCGGTGAAAGTCGGCAAAGGTGCGACAGTAGGCGCAGGAACGACAGTGACCAAAGACGTCAATGACAACACACTTGTCATCAGTCGTGTGAAACAAACAGAAATTAAGGGCTGGAAACGCCCGGTCAAAAAGAAATAAGGATTATCAAACTATGTGCGGAATTGTTGCCGGGGTCAGCTATAGAAATATTGTTCCCATTCTGACGGAAGGTCTTCGTCGCATGGAGTACCGCGGGTACGACTCCTGCGGTGTCGCTGTCGTCGATGACGGTCAGCTTAAGCGTTCCAGAACGGTTAAGCGTGTTCAAGATCTGATCAGACAAACGGAAGAAGACGAAGTTAAAGGTTCCACAGGTATTGCTCATACCAGATGGGCTACACACGGGGCACCTGAAATTCGCAATACGCATCCGCTTTTTTCCAATAATCAGATTGCCGTGGTTCATAACGGCATCATTGAAAATTACGCCGCCATAAAAGAAGAGCTGATCGGTAAAGGCTACGAATTCGTCAGTCAGACCGATACCGAAGTGATTGCTCACTTAGTCCACTATTATTACAAAGGCGATTTGCTGGGAGCGGTAGAAAACGTGCTGCGCCGCATTCGCGGCGCTTTCGCCTTGGCCATTTCCTGCAAAGATGAACCAGGCCGCATTGTCGCGGCACGCGTCGCCGCTCCACTTGTGATTGCTTTAGGAGAAAACGAAAACTTCGTTGCCTCCGATCCCATGGCCTTAGCCGGCGTTACCGACCGTTATATTTATCTCGAAGACGGCGATGTTGCCGATGTTCGGCAGCAGTCCGCCGAGATTTACAATCTTCAGGGCGATCAGTTTGTCCGCGTTGAGCGTCCCGTCTCGGTTGTTCAAGGTTTCAGCCAGAACATTGCGCTCGGACCGTACACGCATTACATGCAGAAGGAAATCTTTGAGCAGCCTCAGGCGATTTCCGATACCTTGGAAGGTGTTGTCGGTATTTCCAGCTCTATCTTCGGACATGAAACGCCCGCCATGTTTAAGCGCCTCAAACGCGTCCTGATTCTTGCCTGCGGCACGAGTTATTACGCGGGCATGGTTGCTAAGTACTGGCTGGAATCTCTCGCAAAAGTCCCCTGTGACGTGGAAATTGCCAGCGAATACCGTTACCGCGAATCAGTCCCTGATAAAGATACGCTGGTTCTTACGATCTCTCAGTCAGGAGAGACCGCTGATACGCTCGCAGCGCTGGAACATGCCAAGAGCCTGGGCATGGACATGACGATGACGATTTGCAATGTCGCAACGAGCGCCATGGTGAAAAGGACTCGTGCACATTACATTACTCGTGCAGGTGTAGAGATCGGTGTCGCTTCCACGAAAGCCTTTACCACTCAGCTCGCAGCCTTGTTCCTGATGACCTCGGCGATTGCCAAAGAAAAAGGCTTGCTGTCTGAAGAGGAGGAAAAAGCTCGTTTGAAAGACATGCGCCACCTGCCTGAGGCAATGCGTGCAATTCTCGAAAAAGAAAACGAGATCAAAGAGTGGGCCTCTGTATTTGCGCAGAAGAACAACGCTTTGTTCCTGGGACGCGGGATGCATTATCCGATCGCCTTAGAGGGCGCATTGAAGCTGAAAGAAATCAGCTACTTACATGCCGAAGGCTATCCGGCCGGAGAACTTAAGCACGGACCTCTGGCACTGGTTGATGCAGAAATGCCGGTTGTCACGGTCGCCCCGAACGATGAGCTTTTGGAGAAACTCAAAGGCAACATGGAAGAAGTTCGTGCACGTAAGGGTGAGTTGTTCGTGTTCTCAGACCAAGGGTGCAACATCCAGCCGTCCGAGGGTATGCATGTTATTCAGCTTCCGGAAAATTACGCCGTTCTTTCTCCGATTCTTCATGTCATTCCTCTCCAGCTGCTGGCTTATCACACAGCCATCGCAAAAGGAACGGATGTGGATAAACCGAGAAATCTGGCTAAGAGCGTGACGACGGAATAATCGTCTCGTTTGGACTCCAAAAGCAAAAAGCCGGCGAAATCGCCGGCTTTTTGCTGGGTATGAGCTTTAGGAACCTGCAATGAAGGTTCTGATGCCGGAGCCGATGAACTGCACGCCGATACAGATAAGCAGGAAGCCCATCAGTTTGGTCAGTACAGCAGTGCCCGACGGTCCTAAACGGCCGGAGATGTAATCTGCCGAACGCAGAACGATCCAGGTGACGGCGCAGGTTAAAACGATGGCGACGCCGGTCATGAAAAACGCACCGGCCATGTCCATAACGTTGGGAAGTTCAGCGATTTCGGAAGCAATACCGATAACAACGGCGATCGTACCGGGGCCGCTGATGCCCGGCATGGCAATCGGGAAGAAGGAATAGTCATCCTTGTCACGGCGCACAACCGGGGCACCTCCTTGATCTCGGGAACCGAAGAGCATTTGGTAGCCGATGATCCCGACGACAAAACCACCGGAAATACGAAGCGCTCCATAAGAGATGCCGAAGAAGACGAGAAGCAGGTTTCCGGCAGCCAGACTTACCAACATGATGGCTGCAGCGTAATAGCAGGACCAGTTAGCCTGCTTTTTACGCACGTCTAACGACATGCCCTGCGTCAAACTGATGAAAAGCGGAATCTTAGAGAGCGGGTTTGTAATAACAATGAGACTGACAAATCCGCCGAAGAGGTATTGCAAATAGAAGGAATCGAGCATGACCCGAAAATCGAGGTAACTAAAAAATTAAGCTGAATGATAAGACGACTGAAAGAAGAAAAAATGACTTTCTAGGGATAACGCCTAAGGGAATGAAGCGGATCTTCAGGAGGTCTTGTTTTTGCAGACAACTCTGCGCTGCAGTATCGGCAGCTTAAGTCTGTGTCATTCTAGATTTGAGATATTTGATAAAAATATCGGCGCAGAGACGAACTTCATCGCTGATGATTTGGTCGTTCAAAGAAACAGAGACCCCGCAGAGACGTTTCATGTAGAGGTCAGCCTTAAGCATTTCGATATAATGCTGCGCCAGCGGTTTGAGTTCCTCAAGACTTAACGGGAGCTTGTTTTCCAGTACTTTGGCAAAGCAAAGGTAACTTAGTTCGGCTCCTTCGGTGTAATACCAGTTTCCAATATCCGGGTCTTTAGCGGCTTGAGAAAAGATGAGGCGCGAAGTATTGACGGCCCGATCATCCAAGATGGATGTCAGGAAGACTCTTCCGAAAACAATGAGCTCCTCTTCCCAAGGACGAGACTCGTCGTAATGTTCTGCGTATGCGAAATAGACCTCTTCCACCAAACTCTTCAGGCAGGCGAGAAAAAGTCCTTTCTTGGATCCGTATAACGAATAGATGGTTGAGCGAGAGCCGCCGGCGTCAAGGATGATCTTTTCCAGAGAAGCTCCCTCGTAGCCGTGTTCCAAAAATACTTTAATCGCCGTATTTAATAGCTTCTTTTGGCGATCTTCTCCTCGTTTTGTTTTAGGAGTGTTACTTTTCGGAACGATTTCAGTCTTCATTTTGAGAGCTCTGTGCGTGGCATCAGTGAATGTACTGTACCATACGGTACATTATTTTATGGGTAACAATATGAAAAGACGTAATTTCGGGCTGAGCCTTATCTCCTTATTGTTAATGACTCAGGCACCGGCCTTTGCTCAAGAGAAAAAAGAAGTTTGTTTGGTGGTTCCTTTTCCTCCGGGCGGCGGCGGAGACAACCTGGCTCGGTCCGAAGTTGAATATTTGTCCAAGAATTTAGGGAGCACGGTATGGATTGCGAATCGTCCGGGAGCCGGCGGCAATATCGGCACAAGCTCGGTCGTACAGGCTGCTCCTGACGGCAAGACCTTCGGCTACGTCACGAACGGCATCTTCTGCGTCAACCCGCTCCTCTACAAGACGACAAACTTCGATCCGATGAAAGATCTGATCCCCGTCGGACAACTTTCTAAGATCGGTTTGATCATGGTTTTAAATCCGAAAGCAATTCCCGGCGTGACGGATTTACCCTCTTTGATCAAGTACGCCAAAGAGCATCCCGGTGAAGTTAATTTCGCCTCCTCAGGCGTGGGGACCACAAGCCACCTCGCGGGTCAGTATTTTGCTCAGGTAACAGGCACAAAACTTACTCATATTCCCCATGCAGGCGGCGCGGCGGCTCTGGTTGAAGTATTGGCCGGCCGTATTCCTTTCATGATCGACGTGAGCAGCAACGTTCTTCCTCACATCCGCAAAGGAGCCTTAAAGGCCCTTGCCGTTACAACGCCCGAACGACTGACAGCTGCCCCTGAAGTCCCGACGATGAAAGAGGCCGGTGTCGACGGTTATGAACTTTACGCTTGGGACGGATTCGTGCTGCCGAAGGGAACGCCGGCTCCCGTAGTAGAAAAATTCTCCAATGCCATTAAGGCATTAAAGAACTCGGAAGATGCCAAGCAAAAAATCTTAAAGCTCGGCGCGGAACCGGTATTTTCGGGCGCAGATGAATTTGCAGCCTTTATTGCGGCAGAAAAACCGAAATGGAACTCGCTTGTTTCTGAAATCAAAGCAGATAGCCACTAAAATTTGCCCATTATTTACGTATTGAGGAATTAAAAATGCAGCCGATGTTGGATACGTCACATCTTCCCCGAGTCCCGGAATGGAAAAAGGCCGGAGATTTCGAAGATATTCTTTACGAGAAATCAGAAGAAGGGATTGCCAAAATTACGATTAATCGTCCGCAGGTGCGCAATGCATTCCGTCCCTTGACCGTTAGAGAAATGGAAACGGCTTTGGCAGACGCTCGTGACGACGAAAACATCGGTGTCATCATTCTTACCGGCCAAGGAAAAGATGCCTTCTGCTCAGGAGGAGACCAGAAGGTTCGCGGCAACGGCGGCTATGTCGGCGGCGACGGCGTTCCGCGTCTGAACGTTTTGGATTTCCAGCGTCAGATCAGAACCTGCCCGAAACCCGTCATTGCAATGGTTGCCGGATGGTGTGTCGGCGGCGGTCATGTTCTTCACATGATGTGCGATCTTACGATTGCTGCTGACAATGCACGTTTCGGTCAAACCGGTCCCCGCGTCGGTTCTTTTGACGGCGGCTGGGGTGCATCCTACATGGCCCGCATTGTCGGACAGAAGAAGGCTCGCGAAATTTGGTTCCTTTGCCGTTTCTATGACGCGACAGAAGCACTGGAAATGGGTTTAGTGAACACGGTGGTTCCTTATGAAGAACTGGAAGCCGAAACCGTGCAGTGGTGCCGTGAGATTCTTGCCAATTCTCCGATTGCTATTCGCTGCTTGAAAGCCGCCCTGAATGCGGACTGCGACGGTCAAGCCGGTTTGCAGGAACTTGCAGGCAACGCCACCCTCCTGTATTACATGACCGAAGAAGGCAAGGAAGGTAAAGAGGCTTTCCTTGAGAAGCGTCGTCCTAACTTTAAGAAGTTCCCTCGTCTCCCCTAAGCCGAGAGGGAATATGTCGATCGATTTAGATCACAAACTGTCGGTTCTGGCCGCAGCAGAGGAAGTTCCTGATGCTGTGGCCGTCCGCAGCAACGGTGATTGTCTGACGTACAGGGAACTTGCCAAAAAGGTCCGAGACATCCTGCCTCGACTCGGTGACGCGCGCCCTTACCCGCTTGTTGCCCGTCCTGATCTTGAGACGCTGATTAAGGTCTTCGCGCTCTTGGAGCGAAAGCAGCCGATCCTGCTTCTCCATCCGGGTCTTACCGAGCACGAACGCAATACGCTCCTCTCAAGTGTTGAAGGACTGGATCATCATTTGCCGGAAGATACGGCTGTCATCTTGTTTACTTCCGGAACTACGGGACTGCCTAAGCCCGCGATCCTTACCCGAGAAGCATTGACTGCCAGCGCCGAGGCCTCTCGAGACAACATTCCTCTGAGTCCCGGCGATGTTTGGCAGCTGTCGATTTCACCCGCACGTATCGGAGGCTTCTCCATTCTGACGCGGTCTTTGATCGCAAGATCGGCAATTGCGCTCGGGCCGAAGTTTTCTCCGAAAGAATACCTGCGCCGTCTGGAGGTTGATCACGTTACCTACTCTTCTATCGTTCCGACGATGCTGCGCATGATTTTTGATGAAGCGCCCGAATGGCGCCCGTTAAAAACATTAAAAGCGCTTTTAGTCGGCGGGGCTCCGACTTCAGAAAAGCTGAAAGCGGAGACCGAGGAAAAAGGCATCCCGATTATTCTGACGTACGGGATGACAGAGACGGCAAGCAATGTCGTGACAACACCGTTTGCGGAACGCTATCAACGCACTTCCGGAAGCGGAAAAATCAATAAAGGCGTACAGATAAAGTCAGAAGACGGACACCTCTTCATCAAAGGACCGATGCTGATGCACGGTTATTGGGGAAGAGAGCCCTTGGTGCCCGGCGCGTGGTTTGACAGCGGAGATATCGGAGAAGTCGATCCGGACGGCTCTGTGCGCGTCTTTGCCCGTCGTAAGGACGTCATCCTGAGCGGCGGAGAAAATGTCTATCCTGCGGAAGTTGAAGAGGCGCTGGAAACAATTCCCGAGGTTAAAGAGGCGTTGGTTTTAGGTCTGCCCGATGAGACTTGGGGTGCCATTGTGACGGCGCTGCTCGTTCCGAAAGATGAGCAGAAATTGCCTTCCGATGCAGAACTGGCATTAAGACTCAAGCCTATCCTGGCTTCTTATAAGTCTCCTCGACGGATTGCCTGGGTAAAGGAGCTCCCGAAAACAAAAGCCGGCAAACCGGATCGGAATGCCGACAATCTGAAAGAGGCAGCCTTCCGGACCCTTCACTACAAACACTAAAAACACAAACGGCTCGTTTCCAGAGCCGTTTGTTATATGGAAAGCAGTTTTTTACCGCTTACTTCTTCGCTTCATCCGAAAGTTTCACGGGAATGAATTCTCGACTTCCGTTCCTGTCAACGAGAACCGCCAGGCTGCCTTTGGCTTTGCTGACGACTTCGTTTAAGTCCTTTTCGGTGCGGATCTTTTTACCGCCGGCGCTAATGATGATGTCACCTCTTCGCATTCCGGCTTCAGCGGCTGCTCCGTAGACAGACTCGACAAACAATCCGTTGGAAACGCGTTTCTTTTCTTTGTCATTGAGCGGTCTGACATTGGCGCCGAGGGCATTGTTCTGAGAAGCGGCAGGCTTCTTAAAGTTCAATTTGCCGTCGGTGGGCATCTCTCCGACCACGATGACGAGGTTGACAGGCTTGCCCTCGCGCATTGCCTTTACTTTGACCTTGGCTCCCGGCTTTGTCGAAGCAACGGCCTGAGACAGTTCTCTGATATCGGCTATCGGCTTGCCGTTGTATTCGATGACGATGTCTCCGTCACGCAGACCGGCCTTATCGGCAGGACCGTCTTTTTCGATCTGAGCGATCAGGGCGCCTTTAGCGTCCTTCAGGTTAAAGCTCTTTGCCAATTCAGGCGTGAGCTGCTGCATCAGGATGCCGAGTCTTCCTCTGGAGACCTTGCCGTTTTTCATCAGCTCGTCTTTGATCTGAACAGCCAGATCAATCGGGATGGCAAAGGACAGGCCCATGAAACCGCCGGAAGTGGAGAAGATTTGGGAGTTGATACCGATGACTTCTCCCTTCATGTTGAAGAGCGGACCGCCGGAGTTACCGGGGTTGACGGCAACGTCGGTCTGGATGAACGGAACGAACTGTTCGTCGGGAAGGTTACGGCTTTTAGCGGAAACAATCCCCGCGGTGACCGTATTGTCCAGCCCGAAGGGGGCGCCGATAGCGGCCACCCATTCTCCGACCTTGACGTCATCGGATTTTCCCAGTTTTACGACGGGGAGGTTTTTGCCTTCAATCTTGATGACGGCAATATCGGTTTTCGGATCCGTACCGATGACTTTAGCTTTAAATTCACGTTTATCAGTGAGGTGCACGGTGACTTCATCGGCGCCGTCGACGACGTGATTGTTTGTGAGAATGATGCCGTTAGGATCGATGATGAAGCCGGAACCCTGGCCGCGGCGTTCGGGTGTCATACCCGGGCCGTTGAAATCCCCGAAGGGGAAAGGAAAACCGAAACGGCGGAGCATTTCAAGCTGCTCGTCAGGCACGCCGTTTTGCGGTCCGAGGCGCTTTGCTTTTTTAACTGTCGAAATACTGACGACGGCTTTACCGTTGTCCTCGACTAACTTTGTAAAGTCGGGCAGACCGGAAAGCTGGGAAGTCTGAGCGTGGGCTTCATGAAAGAAGGATACGTTGCCGAAAGAACCGGCAGTTAAGGCCGCTGCACAAGCGATGGTCAGGACAGCCGGCTTAAGGAGCTTATTGAAAAACATGCTTCCTTTTCTCCTAAGAAATGAGCGGAAAATTGCTTTCTATATTAAGTTTCGGACTTAATTAAGCCTTAATCTTCAAAGAGCTAAGGTAAAAAATTATGTCATCTATTCATCAGCCTCAGGGGGTTGATCTTCTACGGCAGCCTTGCAGATGGGAAAGTCGATGCTGAAGCAGACGCCCTTTCCTCCGATGCCTTCGGAAATAGACGGTTTGCCTCCGTGCAGCTCTGCGACGCGCCGCACAATCGCCAATCCGAGGCCGGTGCCCGGAATCGTTTTCGTTCCCTCCGCTCGATAGAAACGTTCAAAGATTCTTTCGCGTTCGGCTTCAGGTATTCCGGGACCGTTGTCGCAGACACGGATCGAGGCTTCCGTATCCTTGATCAGGGTCTCAATTCGTATTTCGCCGCCTTCAGGGGTGTAGCGCAGTGCGTTATCGCATAAATTCGTCAGCAGCAGCCGAAGGGCGTCTTCGTTTGCAACCACGACCGTCGGTGTTTCCGACACTGCCCACAAATGAATGTGCTTCTGTTCGGCGATGGGACTGAGATCTTCTGCAACGGAACGAGCCAGCTGCGTCATGTCCACGGGAAGGAAAGGTCTGGAGCGGTTGTCCGGGTCGAGGCGAGCCATCGTGAGAAGCTGAGTCACGAGTCGAGTTGCACGCTTAACGCCGTCCTTTAACCGTCCGAACGCTTTTGCCCTAGCCTCATCCGTCTTTGCTCGTTCGGCGAGCTGAATTTGCAGTGTGAGCGCGGTCAAGGGTGTTCGAAGTTCATGGGCGGCGTCGGAAGCAAATCGCTGCTGGGCCTTAATGCTTTCTCCGAGCTGGCCTAAAAGGTCGTTTAAGGCGTTCACCAAGGGCACAATCTCTCGCGGCATGCCCTTCATGGACAGAGGCTGCAGAGAGGTCGGAGACCTTCTGGCAATGGCTCCCGTCGTTTTATTAAGTGCATGAAAGCCTTGTCCGATGATGACCCAAACCACAAGTCCGACCAGCAGGATCATGACAAAAAGCGGGAGCAGGACCGGCTTAGCCGTTTGAAACGCGATTTCGCTGCGGATAAATCTCGGCTGTGCGGCCTCGACAATCTGGCCGTACGGATTTAAAAAGGTATACGCGCGCCATGTCTTGCCGTCCAGCTGGAAGTCAGAAAAGCCCACGCGGTCCATTACCGGCAGGGATTCCATCCGTCTGGACAAGGCAACGGTGCCGCTGATCGGATCGTAAATTTGTACGACGATGCTCTGCTCTCGGTTGCCGAAGCGGCGCTTGAGCTGTACGACGTCCTGAGAGCGAATATTGTCAAAGGAAAGAGCGACTTCGCGCAGGGAGTCATCCAGCAGGCGGTCGACCTCCCGCTGGACCGAGTAATACATAGCGGCTCCCGTGGCTATGGTTGTCAGTGCCAGTACGATGCTTAGGGCAACGAGGAGCCGGGTCTTAATTGAGTACATTAGGTTTCGAGGACGTAGCCTACGCCGCGGACGGTCTTGATACTGTCTTCACTGAGTTTTTTGCGAAGATGATGAATATGAACCTCAATTGCGTTGGAGCCGATTAAAGATTCGTAGTTGTAGAGTTTTTCTTCCAGCTGAGCTCTGGACAATACGATTCCAGGACGCTCGGCCAAGGCAAATAAAAGCGCGTATTCCTTGCTGGATAAGAGTACGGATTCTCCGTTAAAGAGCACTTCGCGCGTCGAAGGATTAATGGTGAGGCGCCCTCTGCGAATGATCGGATCACTTCTTCCGGCCGAACGGCGCAGAAGCGCACGGATTCGAGCACTCAGCTCATCTAAGTCATAAGGCTTGATGAGGTAATCGTCGGCACCGGCATCGAGACCCTCAATGCGGTCGTTTACGGTATCGCGGGCGGTTGTGACGAGGACAGGCGTGTGATTTTTACGGAAACGGATTTCCTTTAATACAGCGAGGCCGTCCTTGCCGGGCAGGCCGAGGTCAAGAATGACTAAAGAAAACGGAGTGGTATCCAGGGCAATGATCGCAGAGTTTCCGTCTTTTACCCAGTCGACGGCATACCCTTCTCCTTTAAGGCCGTCAGCGACGGCTTCCCCAATCATTTCGTCGTCTTCTACTAACAGAATTCTCATCTCATTCTCCGATACCAAAATTTGCACAGTGTTTCATTCTCGAGAACTCAAAAAGCACAAGTACCGAGACTATCTCGCTATAGTTGGTGTAAAAAATTATCAGCTATTACGATACGCCATAAAGGATGGAGGCGCATATGAACGATTATCCGATTGTAACGGATGAGAACGAGGTGCCGAGGGCTCCGGTTCCCCCAAGTTTAGTGACGGTTACTCGCGTGGTTTATGCACTGCATGCACTATCCATTTTGATCGGTGTCTTTACCGGTGCCTCTATCGCGACGGCCTTTGTCTTCGGATGGCCTTCCATTATTGCCGTCATCATCAATTACGTTGAGCGCAGCGACGTGCGCGGAACCTACTTAGACAGTCATTTCTCCTGGCAGATTCGCACGTTCTGGTACGCGCTGCTGTGGATCGTCATTGTTTGGATCCTCGGGCTTGCGCTTGCCGTATTCCTGATCGGCTTTGTTATTTGGATTGTCGGCTTTGTCGTGCTCGGGATCTGGGTGTGCTATCGCATTGTTTACGGCTGGATGAGATTGTCCGACGGTCGGCCGATGCCCATGTAATCCTGAATTGAAAGCGAGACAAACAGTTCAATAGAATTTTCTCTGATCGGCCTCGAGATACCGAGGCCTCGTCGCACAAGGTGCAGAAGGATGATTCTTCAGAATTTTTTGCTCGCGTTCCCGTTATTTTTTCTCGTCGGACTCGGATTCTTTTCCGCGAAAGTCAACCTTATTGACTTTAATGTCGGCAAGGGGCTGGCTAAGTTTGCCTTCAACATTGCAATTCCCTGCCTTCTTTTCCAAACCATTCGCGGGGCTTCGAATTTGCCGGCGCCCGACTGGAACATCGGATTGGGTTACTTCGGCTCGTGCACTCTGGTTTTTCTGTTTACCTTCTTAATCGGCCGAAAAAGTTTTCATTTGCGCGGTGATGAAAGTACTGTTTTCGGAATGAGCGCGATCTTTTCCAACAATGTCCAGCTCGGAATCCCGCTTGCTATTTCTCTGCTCGGCGAAAATTGCGTTCCGTCCATCTCGTTTATCGTTTCGCTGAATGTCTTTTTACTTTGGGTAGCCGTCACTGTGGGCGTGGAGCTTTCCCGAAGCCGTGAGGCATCCGTTTGGGGCACTTGTTTCGAAGGTCTGTGGAGAACGATAAAGAATCCGGTGATTATCGGAATCCTGCTCGGGTTTTTGAGCTCATGGACAGACATCGGTCTTCCCGGACCTTTTGAGAAAAGTCTGAGCTTACTTTCTGCATCTGCCACTCCGGTCGCATTGTTCTCCGTCGGGACGGGACTTAGCCGCTACAAGCTTTCTTCTCATATCCGCTTGACGGGAGCTTCAATTGTTCTGAAGCTTTTTATACAGCCGACGACGGTTTTCTTTCTGTGTCTCTTGTTCGGAATTACCGGAATAGAGCGGCAGGCGGCTTGCCTATTGGCGAGCCTTCCGGTCGGCGTGAACGTTTATATCATGGCGCAGGAATTCGAAGTGATAGAGGGGCCGGTTGCCAACGCTTTGCTGCTCACGACCTGTCTTTCGATGCTCACGGTTCCGCTTATGACCTCTCTGTTTAATTTTCTTTAGAGACAAAGAAAGCCTCGAGGCCGGAGGCCAGCGAGGCTTTTGATGACAGAAACTGTCAGGCTACGGGTGTCTGAAAAAAAATCATGAAACTTGCCACTCCGACACAGGTCCATGCGACCAGCGGGGAGAATAAGAAGGCTAAGAATCGATTTCTGGCTTTGAAGCCTACTCCGTAGACAAAGCAGAAGCTCATTCCTAAAAGAAGAAGGACAAGCCAGCCATGCGGTACAGAGCTCATATCAGAAGCAATCGCACGCGGATAAATAATCACAAAGGCTGCGACTGATAAGGCAATCAGGAAAGAAAGAATCCTCATGCGCTTCTATTTCTCTTGGTCGGACTGCTTCGGGAAATCGAATCCGAGGGTAGCCAGGGCAGAAAGGCAGATCATGAAGAGAACTGCACAGATCCAAGCTAAGTATGTCATTGCTTACTCCGGCTGCCCGCTCACACGGGCAGCATAGTTATGTTGGATTAATAAAGATTCTTCGAGTTTTCCTGAATCATCTTATTCGTCAGTTTTCCGCTCATCACCTTATAGGCCCAGCCGGTATAGATGAGAACCAGCGGCAGGAAGATCAGGGTAACGATCAGCATGGTGAAAAGCGTGAGCTGAGAGCTTGTGCAGTCCCAAATCGTCAAAGAGGAGATCGGGTTCGAAGAGGACGGCATCAGGAACGGGAACATCGCAACGAGCGGTGTGAAGACAGTTCCGATTTCAGCTAACGAAGAGAAGACGATAGCGACGCCAGCCTTAAGCTTGCTGACGCTGAGGAAGGAAATCAGAGCGCCTACAACCGCGAGTGCAGGGAATGTCCAGAGAACAGGATAGTCGGAGAAGTTCTTAAACCAGGCACCGGCCTGGACTTCCACAGTCTTATTCAGCGGGTTCGGAAGCATGTTGGGGTCAATCGCGGAAGTGATGACAAACCCGTCAATTCCCATATACACCCATACGCCGGCAAGCAGGAACAAGACGATGAACAGCAAGGAAGAGACTTGTCCGCAGATCTTGGCTCTTTGCTGAAGCACACCTTCGGATCTCAAGACTAAGTAGTTTGAGCCCTGGGCAACGATCATGGCGATGGATACCAAACCGCAGAGGATGGCAAACGGATTGAGAAGGGCCCAGAAGGAGCCGGTATAGAAACTTCTCAGATGATCGTCGAAGTGGAACGGTACACCTTCGAGCAAGTTACCGAAGGCGACGCCGCAGACCACCGGCGGAACAAAGCTGCCGACGAAAAGGAGCCAGTCCCAGGAATTTCTCCAAGTCTTGTTGGCGATCTTACTTCTGTAGTCGAAGCCGACCGGACGGAAGAAGAGCGCGAACAGAACCAGCAGCATGGCCCAGTAGAAGCCGGAGAAGGCTGTTGCGTAGATCAAAGGCCAAGCGGCAAAGATGGCACCGCCGCCGGTAATGAACCAAACTTGGTTGCCGTCCCAGTGAGGAGCGACAGAATTGATCATGACACGGCGTTCGTCGTCATTCTTACCGATGAAAGGCAGAAGCGTTCCGACGCCCATATCCTGACCGTCCATGACGGCGAAACCGGCTAACAGAACGCCGATGAACAGCCACCAGATGAGTTTAAGTATTTCGTAATCGATAAACATAGTCACTGTCCTTTACTTAGCAGCTTGTTCGTGGTGATAGGCACCGGTTCCTAAAGAGCTGGGACCGAGCTTAGCAAAGCGCACCATGAGCCATGCTTCCACAATTAACAGACCTGTGTAGAGGAATACTAAGGCGCCCAAAGAGCCCCACAACGAACCGACAGACAGAGAGGAGACGGAGAGGTGAGTCGGGAGGATTTCCCAAATGGTCCAAGGCTGACGGCCGTACTCGGCAACAAACCAGCCGGCCTCACAAGCGATCCAGGGGAGCGGGACTGCAAAGAGCACGAGCTTGAGCCAAAGGCGTTTTTCTGCAGCCACTCTGCGCAGAGAGTAGTAAACGGAAAGTCCGAAGATCAGCAGAAGGGCGACACCGGCTCCGGCCATGATACGGAAAGCGTAGAACATGGAATTGATGGAGTACGGAATCGAGTCATTGGCAGCCTGCTGGATCTGAGCTTCCGTGACTTTATTGGTGTCGGGCTGATACTTCTTAGTCAGCAGGCCGAAACCGAGATCTTTCTTGTGTTCTTCGAACGTGGCTCTAGCCTGAGCATCGTTCGGATTCTTACGAAGCTGTTCCAAAGCCTTGACAGCGACCACACCTTGAGTGATACGTTCTTTGTTTTCCGCAATGATCTGGTTCAGACCGGGAATCTGCTTATCCAAGGAGCGGGTAGACAGGATGCCGGCGAGCCAGGGAATAGTGATTTCGAAGGTATTCTTCTTCAGTTCGGGGTCGGCAAACGCAATGAGAGCCATCGGAGCAGGCGCAGGTTCGGTTTCCCAAAGGCCTTCCATCGCGGCGATTTTTGCAGGCTGATCCTGAGCGACGAGGTAACCAGATTCATCGCCCTGCTGAGCGGTGAAGATCGCGGCCACTAAGCCGAAGACAGCGGCGATGCGGAAGCTGCGTTTAGCAAAATCCATGTCGCGGCCTTTGAGCATGTACCAGGCAGAAATAGCCAGAACGAAAGCGGCGCCGGTGCAGTAGCCGGCAGAGACGGTATGGAAGAATTTGGCCTGGGCCCAGGGGCTGAGGAAGACGTCAAAGAAGTTCGTCATCTCCATTCGCATGGTTTGGTAATTGAAGGTTGCACCGACTGGGTTCTGCATCCAGCCGTTGGCGACCAGAATCCACAGAGCGGAGAGGTTAGAGCCCAAAGCCATGAGGAATGTACAGAGCAGGTGGGTTCCCTTCTTGAGACGAGACCAGCCGAAGAAGAAGAGACCGATGAAAGTGGACTCTAGGAAGAAGGCCATGAGACCTTCAATCGCCAGCGGAGCGCCGAAGATATCGCCCACATAGTGAGAATAGTATGACCAGTTGGTTCCGAACTGGAACTCCATGGTGATACCGGTGGTCACACCCAAAGCAAAGTTAATTCCGAAGAGTTTTCCCCAGAATTTCACCATGTCTTTGTAAACCTGTTTGCCCGTCACTACGTAACAAGCCTCCATCGCTACGAGGAGCATGGAGAGTCCGAGGGTGAGAGGCACGAATAAATAGTGATACATTGCCGTAGCAGCAAACTGGAGCCGTGACAGGTCAACTAATTCAGTTGAGATCATTATTTTTGTCCTTGAACGGTATTAACAACAGAAGGAGTGTTAAGAAACCTTGCGCTGACAGCTTCAGCACTTTGGTCCGTCTTCGTTTCCGGGCCGAAGAAAAGGAAGAAAATGACCGTGATCAGAGCGATTTTGCAGCCGATGACCACAGCCAGTTTGATTCCTAGCCGCTCGGAGGAGCGGTCTGAGTTTTTTACTGCCATAGAGGATAAGTTTCCGAAAGTTTCTAAACGTAACTAATTGTAGATTCAGAATCCCTAAAGAGAGAAGTCCCGAACCAAATCAAGCAAGATATTTTTGTATTAATCAGTTTTCTATCGTGGGATTGGGCGCCGGCACGTCGTCTCCGTCTTCCCATGCAAAAGGCAGGATCGCCATAAATGCAAAGAAGATGAGGGCGACTGCGACAACCAGCCACTTCCACAATTTCTTTTTCTCTTTTTGTTCCATTGATTCCCCAAAAGTAATACTTTGTGGGTATTTTCGCCTGATAAAAGCTGATTTTTAACTTCTCTGCCTAAAAAGGCCATAAAAAACTCCGGACGATGCCGGAGTCTCATTTGTATTTCAGAGCGGTTAGGCTTCTGCTTTTTCAGTTGTTTTTTTAGCGGCGGTCTTTCTTGCCGAGGCCTTCTTCACTGCGGTTTTCTTTGCGGCAGCTGCTTTTTTAGGTGCAGCGGCTTTTTTAGACTCGTCGCCTGCGGAAGCCGGTTCCTCTTTTGCCGAAGACTTCTTAGTCGTTGTTTTCTTGGCAGCGGTCGCTTTCTTCGGTGCGGCGGAATCGTCCTTGGCTGCTTTGGCGCGAGTGCGTTTGACAGGTTTTTCTTCTGTTGCAGCTTTTTTGACTCTCGGTCTGCTGCTGGCCGTCATTGCCGGATCCTTGAAAGTAGGTGCACGAAGGATTTCGACGGGTTCTTTCGGTTCTTCGGGGGCAGCTTCAACCACAGTTTCTTCCGTGGCTTCCTCTTTCATCGGAATGCGCACGACAGGAGGAGGTGCCTTGGCATCTTCTTCGTTGATTTTCCAGAGAACTAAGAGTTCTTTCTGGGTTGGAGCTTTTCCGGTTTTGAGTCTTTCTCTTCTTGCTGCAACAGAGTCTCTGACGATTTTCTCAAGACTGTCCAACGGAATGCGATTAAGATCGATGAACTCAATGGCGCTTCTATCCTCAAGGACACCGGTGAGAAGAGACTTATAGTTTTCGAGAACGGACGGTTCGGCGATGAACAGAATCATTCTCTTTTCGGTGGATTCAAGAGCAAAGAGCGGCCCCTGGAGTTCATAGAAAGCCAAACCGTAACGCATGCTCTCTCTGACGCCACGCGCAGAGCGACGAATCATGCTGCAAACGCGGGCCATAGCGACACGTCTATCCGCCGGCAAATCTCTAAGATAGCCTCCTACGGTAGTTGCGGTAGGACTCATTAAATTTCCTCCAAAAACCAAAAACTTAGGCAAACTATCATTATATCCCAAAACAGGCTTTTATTCCTGCTTTTGGGGGTTAAATATACTGAAGTTTATTAAGTTTTCAATCTTAGGAGGACTTTTTCATTTCCAGAAAACGTATTCTGCAGAGAAAGGAACTTTCAGCAGCTTGCCCGCCTCAGACGGGGTGCATCCGCTGCTGTTGGGCATACCGCCTTCCGGTTTCAGGCGCTGAATGTATTTGACGCCGTTAAAAACTCCGGTGCCGGGGTCGGAGACGGCTTTCATCAGTGCGTACTTGTTGTCTTTTTGAGGATTCGCAGGGTCGGCCCAAGCGATGATGTGGGAGGAAATGATTCGCGAGCCGTCTTTGTACTCGAAAGCGCTCATCGGGCCGGAAAGTTCGGCAACGGCTTCACCGCTCTTGTCCTTAAGCTTGGCCTGAGGCTGTTCGAAGCGCCAGTAGGTGCCTTTAGCATCGGCGGCGCAGCGGAAAATCTGGATGCCGCTTCCTTCCAGTGTGAGGAAAGCCTGTCCGGACGGAGGCGTCAGCTTTTCCATAGAAGGCTGTTTGCTTGTGTTCAGCGCCGTGTTAATCGAACTGCAGCCGGCAAGCGCCAGTGCAGAGGCGGCCAAGAGAGCGAAGGATAATCTGTTTTTCACGATCTTCTCCTGTAAAGAGAGTTTCACTGTAATGCAATCGACTAGGGCTCTTTGTCGCCGTTACCCTTATTAGGATCCGCAGTTGTAACAGAAGTGAAATGGCGGGAAGCGATAAAGGCGGCTAAGGCGAGGACTAAAGCGCAGATAAAGTAAGGCAGGCCGCCGAGCATAGATCCCGGGCTCTGCGCCGCCGTATGGACCAAAAGAGGCGTCCCGAGCAGAGGCGCGGCGACTCCCATCAAACTGTTTACAGACGAGATGGTTCCCATGGCCTCCCCCTGTTCGGATGCCGGGACGGAATGAGAGACGATGGAATTCAGCGTCGGCGGAACGGCAATGGACAGGAAATTGCAAAGCATCACCAAGTAAGTCAGGGGGCCGTAAGTGACCAGTCCGAAGCAGAGGTAGGCTAGAGCCCCGGAGCCGAGTCCGTAGAGGATCAGTTTTTGTTCGCCGAATAATTTTAAAAGCTTTTTGAGCAGGAAGCCCTGGACGACTGCGGTAACGAGACCCATGACGACCAAAGAAAGTCCGATGTTAAACGGCGTCCAATGGAAGCGGAAATTTGTAAAAAGCGTCCAGGTCGAATGCAGCATCGACTGAGCGAACCCGCTAAGAGCAATGACTGCGATCAGGGCGCCGATGTATTTGAACTTTGTCAAACGGGCAAGTGAGGAAAGCGGGTTGAGGGTTTTGAAATTGATTGCCCGATGCTCTCTTGTTTTTAAAGATTCAGGAAGGACAAAAATCCCGTAGAGAAAATTGAGCAGAGAGAGACAACCTGCGATAAAGAACGGCAGACGAACGTCGTTTTCGCCGAGTATTCCGCCGAGGGCAGGACCGAGAATGAAACCGATGCCGAAGCAGGCCCCGAGTTTGCCGAAGGCGGCAGCGCGGTGCGCCTTATCAGTCACGTCGGAAATGTAGGCTTGAGCAACGGCGATGTTTCCGGCGAACATGCCGCCCAAGATTCTTGAAAATAAAATGACGGGCAGCGACTGTGAAAGCGCCGGCACGAGGAACATAATTCCCAAACCGAAAATTCCGAGCAGCAAAACGGGTCTGCGTCCGTAACGATCGGAAAGGGCTCCCAAAGTAGGAGCAAAGCAAAACTGCATCAGTCCATAGGCGACCAGCATTGCACCCAGCCACCATGCCTGCGCAGACTGTGATCCTGCCAAATCGCCGACTAATTGCGGCAGAACCGGGATGATCAAGCCAATGCCGAGGATGTCCAAAAGGACGCAAATCAGGATAAACGGCACTCCTGCCGCAGTGTTTTTCATGTGGAAGTAAGGTGTTTGATCGTTTCGTTACAGGTGGAAAAAATTACCACGTTTTCAAGATAGCTGAAAAAAATCGGTAAACTGAGGCCGTATTGGAAATTACTTCTTACAAATCTCATGAAAAGAACTATCCCTTTTTTAATCACGCTTATTAAACAAGGATCATTGGTCAAGCAGATCATTGCCGGTTTGGTTTTGGGCATATTGGTCGCCCTGGCTTTCCCGGGATTTGCACAGGGCTGCGGAGTACTTGGCTCCTTTTTCGTCAGCGCCTTGAAAGCCGTGGCTCCGGTCTTGGTTTTTGTTTTGGTCGCCGCCTCCATTGCGAATCAGGAGAGCACCACGAATACGGCCATGAAAGACGTTATCGTTCTTTATTTGGTCGGTACATTCCTGGCAGCCTTAGTGGCTGTATTTGCAAGTTTCCTGTTCCCGACGCAGATCGCACTCATTGATACGAAGGATGCATTATCAGCGCCCGGCGGCATCGGCGAAGTTGTGAAGAATCTGATCTTCAACATCGTTGATAATCCGGTCAAAGCAATTGCCAACGCGAACTACATCGGTATTTTGGCTTGGTCTATCAGCTTGGGCGTTGCTCTTCGCTATGCTTCCGACGAGACTAAACGCATTGTGACGGATCTTACTGCTAGCGTTGAATACGTCGTTCGCTTCGTCATTCGCCTTGCACCTATCGGTGTTTTCGGGTTGGTTGCCGAAGTCGTAGCTACCACCGGTTTGGCCGGCATGATGAGTTATGTCCGCCTTCTGGCTGTGCTGATCGGCTGCATGATTTTCATTGCTTTGATCGTCAATCCGCTTTTGGTCTTCCTCTACACCCACAAGAATCCCTATCCTTTGGTTTGGGCTTGCCTGAGAGAAAGCGGTGTGACAGCCTTCTTCACACGTTCTTCTGCTGCGAACATTCCTGTGAACATGAACCTCTGCCGTAAGCTCGGTTTAGACGAAAAACTCTATTCGCTGTCTATTCCTATCGGCGCCACCATCAACATGGGCGGAGCCGCAGTGACGATTACCGTTCTGACGCTGTCTGCTGCTTACACGTTAGGTGTTCAGGTCGATGTTTTGACGGCACTGCTTCTTTCCGTTGTTGCAGCGGTTTGCGCTTGCGGTGCTTCCGGCGTTCCCGGCGGCTCGCTCCTGCTGATTCCGCTCGCCTGCGGACTGTTCGGTATTGACCAGAACGTCGCTATGCAGGTGGTGGCTGTCGGTTTTGTGATCGGTGTACTGCAGGATTCTGCCGAGACCGCATTGAACTCTTCGACGGACGTTGTCTTTACGGCCGCTGCTTTCGAGCATCATCGCCGCAAATCACAGAGCCACGTCTAACGGTCAATTGAACCGCTAACAAAAAACCTTCCGAGGTGATTTTCCTTCGGAAGGTTTTTTAATGCCGAAAATTTATGCGGCTACGCGCTTCGATAAGGAAAGGAGCGAGTCTGTTACCGCCAGCCAAGGACTCGAGACATCAAGCAGTTTACGATCGATTGCGCGGAGCGCCGGTTCCGCCTGTTTAATCCAAGACAGGGCTTCGTTGTAAGACACGGTAGACAGGAATTCCAGAATTGCGGGCAGGAAGTGCGGAACGTCTTTTTCGGAAAAGTCTTGTCCGTGCTCGTGGTAGAGATTTTCCAGCAGTTTAAGAGCTTCTGCCGATTCATGATTTTGCTGCGTCAGATCAAGCGTCTTGTAATCTTCCTCAAAAGAAGCCAGATAGATGTTCTGAAGGGCAGACATCGGAGCTGCCGACAAAGCCACGGTGAATGTTTTCAGATTTTCCTTCGTGTGGGGGTCTAAACGACGCGAGTTTTGCAAAATATGATCAATTTTGTTCAGCTCGTTTAATGTCTGATGCCTCGGGTAGACCAATAATCTCGCAAGCGCGCTAAGTTCTGTTGTCATCTGAAAACTCGATAATGGGAAAACACCCTGTGTCACATGCGAGCATGATAAAACAAAATCTAGGGAAAACAATTAAGTAACAACCATTATTGCCCGTTTTGGCAAAGCTTCTGAAAGATTTGTGCCTCTCGGAGCCTCAACGGATGTGATAACCTCGCGCCATGCCGAAGGAAACAAAAGTTACTCAAAAATGCCGAGAGACGCTTAAATCGGTTTTCGGTCATGAAGATTACCGCGAGGGTCAGGAGGCGATTATCGAAGCGCTCCTGGAAGGAAGAGACGTGCTGGCCCTTCTGCCTACGGGCGCGGGAAAGAGTTTGTGTTTCCAGCTGCCGGCATTGGTTAAGAACGGCATGGCCGTCGTCTTTGAGCCGCTGATCTCTCTTATGAAGGACCAAGTGGATGCGCTGAAAAAGAAAAACGTGGCGGCCGCCTACTTAAGCTCAAACATGGAATGGGATGAAATTTCTTCCACGGTAGAGCTAATACGAGACGAGAAGATCAAGATTCTTTATGTCTCTCCGGAGCGCCTTTCCAATCCCTCTTTTTGCCGTCTTCTGGAGGACAGCTGCGTTTCTTTGTTTGCTTATGACGAAGCGCATTGCGTTTCGAGCTGGGGGCATGACTTTCGGCCTGAGTATCGGCTTCTAAGTGCATTAAAAGAACGTTTTCCTTCGGTTCCAAGAATTGCCCTTACAGCCACTGCCGACGCTATTAGTTCGCGAGATATCTGCGAAAAATTGCTCGTAGAACCTTATGTGCATGCCATGAGCCTGGAGAGAAAAAATCTCCGAATTACTGTGGTCCGCAGAAAGCGAGGCAATGAACAGCTGCTAGCCTTCATAAAAGAAAAGCACGCCGGAGAAAGCGGTATCGTTTACACGAGCTCCCGAGCTAAAGCGGAGACGATTTGCGCCTTTCTGGCAGCGGAAGGAATTAATTGCCTTTGCTATCACGCCGGACTGAGCCGGGAGCAACGAGAGCTGAGTCAGACCCGTTTCCTGCATGAAAAGGACGCGGTGATTGTGGCGACGATTGCTTTTGGCATGGGTATCGATAAGGCGGATGTCCGTTTCGTAGCGCATACTTTTCTGCCTAAAAGCATCGAGAATTACGTCCAGGAAATCGGAAGGGCCGGGCGAGACGGTCAAAAGGCAGAAGCATGGCTTTGTTTTAGCGGAGGCGATGCGTTCTTTCAGAAGAAACGCATTGCAGAAAGTGACGCCGAGGATTGGTATAAGAACATCTCCGAGGTGAAGCAGGACGTGATGCAGGGCTACGCCGAAAGCACGGAGTGTCGAAGAAATCTCCTTTTGGCTTACTTCGGAGAAGAAACAAAGGAGGCCTGCGGACAATGCGACAACTGTCTTGCCTCCGAGAAAAGCTGGGATGCCTCTACGGCCGTAAAAAAATTCCTCTCTACGGTGTGGCGGTCCTACGAGAAATCGAAGCTTTACCTGAATGCCGCACAAGTGATAGAGATTCTGCACGGTATCGAAACTCCGTTTATTTGGCAGCATGATTTTCAGGAACTTAGTACATGGAAAATCGGGACGGAGTTTTCAGAAAGCCAGCTGCGGGCGGTTTATCGGTACCTGCTTTTGAAAGAAGCTGTGGGCGTGGAATTCTCTTCTTACAACGGCCTCTTTTTAACGGATAAAAGCCGCCGCTTCCTGAGCTCGTTGGCTCCCGTTTTTCTTTCCGAACACGGATCTGGACAAAGAAAAAGCCGAAACTATTGATTTCGGCTTGAGCGTGTTAAGCGTTACGTCAGTTTAAGTACTTCACTTGTTTTCGTCTGTTTTGTTGACGGTCGGAACCGCGTTCGGAGACTTTTCAGAGACCGGTCGGTTTTCGGCCTTCGATGTTCCGGCGGTGCCAGAGCGCGGTTTTTGCTTACGGGAAGCCAAAATCTTATCGAAGAGCCAGTTCGGGATGAGGCGAAGAATTTTTGACAGAACGCCCATTTCCCATGGAATCGTGGCGTACTTTTTGCCGACCATGATTACCTTGACGGCTTCTTTGGCGAATGCTTCCGGCTCCATAATGAAAGGCATCTTGTAAGGATTATGGGCGGTTAAAGGCGTTTTAACGAATCCCGGAGAGATCGTTACGACTTTGACGCCGTATTTCTGCATTTCAACACGAAGGCTTTCGCAGTACGTGATCGCGGCGGATTTGCTGGCGCAATAAGCTTCGCTTCCCGGAAGACCGCGAATACCGGCGACACTGGCAATTCCGACCAGAGTTCCGCGTTTACGCTTGATCATCGGATCGATAAACGCATGGAAAGTAGATGCCATTGCGAATACGTTGGTATCAAAGACTTTGTCAAAGACGTCCAAGTCTTCTCGGTATTGTGTTTTTACACCGACGGAAATACCGGCACAGGCAACCGCAATATCGACTCCACCGCAGGCCTCATCGAACTTACGGGCTTCTTCGATTAAACGATCACGATCCGTAACGTCGCAGACGATCGCCGTATGCAGTTCAGGATTCGGAAGTTCTGCGATCAACTCTTTGAGCTTGTCTTCACGTCTGGCAACAAGACCAAGCGTGGCGCCGTTTGCTGCAAATTCTTTTGCTAGGGCTTGTCCGATGCCGCTTGATGCTCCAGTCAGGAAAATGTTCATTTGTTACTCCGCGGCCGGACATTCTGTGCCCGGCGGATAGATATTCTTAATGGAGATAATCATACACAGCTTATCGCGGGCGGCGAATACCGTCGTCTAAAGAAGCTGCAGAGAACAGAAAAAGGAGGCGAACCTCCTTTGGACCGAAGCCGATTATTTCTTCGCGGCTCGTTCTTTTTCGATCAGGTAATTCATTACCTGAATTGCACCTTCTCGAGTGCCGACCATGTGCGGGGCAGTGATGTACTTTCCGTTGACGGCGTTGGCGGGCGTACCGTCGATTTCATAGGCCTGCCAAGTTTTGAAAGCGCGGTCATTTTTGACTTTGGTCGAGAAAGAGTTGGCGTTCTTGAGGAACTCTTCTTTGTTCAGGCCGTTCTGTGCAAAGAAATCCGCGATGCTGTTGAGGTCGGGGAATTCTTTTCTTTCCTTGATGACGGCATTAAACAGCATCTCATGGTAGGGATGCAGTTTGTGCATTGCTTCCAAGGCGTAGTAAGTCTTAGTGAAGTGGAAGCTCTTTGGAGTCCAGGCAACAGGAATCTGACGGAAAACGACGTCATCCGGGAGCTTTTCGCTCCAAGGCAGGACATCTTTCTCATAGGTATAGCAGTGAGGGCAGGTGTAAGCGAAGAAAGTTAAGACTTCAATCTTCTTGGGCTCCTGAGTCTGCACCGGTGTTTTCAAAACCGTGTAGTCCTGCCCGGCGACCGGATTTTCGGCTGAAGCGTATCCGACGACGGGAAGTAAAAGACAAGCGGACAACAAAATTCTTCGAAGCATAAGTTTTGACCTACTAATACGAAAGAACCGGAGGGAGGATCTCCCTTCGGTTCGGTGAATAAAAAATTACTTAACGCGCCCGACAGTCGCCGTAATGGAGTTGGCCTGAAGCTTGGACTTGACGTCGTTGGCTTCCTGGGCGGTTCCGTACGGTCCGAGACGAACGCGATAAAGGGTTTTTGCCCCGTCGGTTCTGGGAATCACTCGAGCTTCAAACCCTAAGAATCCGAGCTCGGCTCTTCGGGCTTCAGCGTCGACCTGAGTGCTGAAGGCACCGGCCTGCACGACAAAGCGCGAACCCTGTTCAATCTGAAGTTTAGTTTCCTCGGCGGCCTGCTCACTTGTCGGCGGTTCTACCGTCACGACTCGGCTCTTAGGCGCGTTCACAGGGGCGCCGCCGCTGGCAGAAAGCGGTTTATTCGGATCAGGAATAGTGCCGCCGGCGATAGGATTGATTTTTTCGCTGGCTTGATTAACTTTATTTACGAATGGGATCGGAGCCTTAGTGATGTACAACGCTGCAGCTGCGCAGCAGCCGACACCGATGACTCCTCCTACGAGGAATCCGTAAAACCAGGTTCCAAATCCGCCGCCGGAATTTCTTGCCATGGAGCTTAAACCTTATTTAGTTGAGTCAGCCGGCTGATCGGCACGAGACAATCTTTCAGGAGCAGAGACGCCCAAGATTTCCAGTCCGTTGCGCAGAACCTGTCGGGTGGCGACCAGAAGGGCCAAGCGGGCGTTGCGCAGCTTTTCGTCATCGACCAGCACTCTTTCGGCATTGTAGAAAGAATGGAAATCAGCAGCCAGTTCCTTAAGGTACGTGACCAATGCCAAAGGAGACAGGTCCTCAGTACCGTTTGCCAAAGCCGTCGGGAAATCAGAAAGTTTGCTCATCAGTCTGAGTTCGGTCGGAGCAGTCAAAGAAGACAGGTCTTCAGAGGCCATTTCTTCGACAGAGGGGACCTCAATGCCTTTTTCCTGCGCCTGGGCAAAAACAGAGCAGATTCTGGCATGGGCGTACTGCAGATAGTAGACCGGGTTTTCGTCGGACTGGCTAAGGGCCAAATCCACATCAAAAACAAACTCAGCGTCGGCTCTGCGATTAACCATGAAGAGACGTGCAGCATCTTTTCCGACCCAGTTGACCAAGTCAGAGAGCGTGACGTAAGTGCCGCTGCGTTTGCTCATCTTGACGGGCTGTCCGTCTTTGACCACCTGAAGCATCTTGTGCAGCATGTACTCGGGGAAAGTCTTCGGAATGTTGAAGCCGAAGTCTCCTGAAGCGGCTTGAATGCCAGCGCGGACGCGAGCGACCGTGCCGTGGTGATCGGAGCCCTGGATATTTAAAGCTCGGTTGAAGCCGCGCTCAAATTTGGCTAAGTGATAAGCAACATCCGGAACGAAATACGTGTAAGAACCGTCGGCTTTGCGCATAACGCGGTCTTTATCGTCACCGTAATCCGTGCTCTTAAACCATAAGGCTCTGTCTTTCTCGTACGTTTTACCTGCGTTCCGAATGGCCTGAACTGCTTTGGCAACTCTGCCGTCAGAGTACAGGGAGCTTTCCAAGTAGTAGTTGTCGAAAGCTACACCAAGAGCCGTCAGGTCCTTGTGCTGCTCTTCTCTGAGATAAGCCACCGCGTAAGCGCGGATGTTCTCGAGGTCATCCGGATTGCCGCTGCTTTCTACTACCTTGCCGTCGAAAGTATGGATCGGTTTCTTGGCGAGAAAGTCCTGAGCGATGTCAAGAACATAAGCACCCTTGTAGCCGTCTTCAGGGAACTCGAACGGTTTGTTTTGGAGTTCGTAGCAGCGTGCCTGAACGCTGATGGCAAGGTTATGAATCTGGTTGCCGGCATCGTTGTAGTAAAACTCACGCGTGACCGTCCAGCCCTGACTCTTGAGCATACGAGAGAGGACATCGCCTAGTGCGCCCTGTCTTGCATGGCCCAAATGAAGAGGTCCGGTCGGGTTAGCCGAAACGTATTCCAGGAGAATGGACTCACCGGTGTGCGCATCGGAGCAGCCGTAGGCCGGACCCTCTTTCAAAATTTCTCGAACGACATCCTGCTTAAGAAAGGGTGCGAGTTTGAGATTGATGAATCCGGGGCCGGCAATCTCAATGGCAGAAAACATCTCGGAGTCGGCGGTTTCTTTTCGAAGCTCTTCGACCAGTTTTTCCGCAATGACTCTCGGAGGCTGCTTCATGGCTTTTGCACATTGGAGCGCCACTGTGCAGGCAATGTCACCGTGGCTCTGCTGTTTGGGGCGCTCGAGAACAATTTTGGTGTTCTCCGGAGCACCGACGGCCGCCAGAGCATTCTTGAAAAGCTCGGTGATTTTGGTTTTCTGTGAGGCAAGCATAAAAGACCTATTTCCTAATCAGAGCAGGATTATTCCGCCGTTTGTCTCTTGTCAAAGTGCAGGGAAGCAAAGGCAGAGTGGTTATGAATCGATTCAAAGTTTTCTGCCTCGACCGTGAAGGCAAGAATTGCCGGTTCGTCCTGGCATCTGATGGCGACGTCACGAACGAGGTCTTCGACAAACTTCGGATTTTCATAGGCGTGTTCCGTGACGTATTTCTCGTCGGAACGTTTCAGCAGACCCCAAACCTGGCAGGAGGCGCAGCTCTCAATCATTTCAATCTGCTTTTCAATGGGGAAGTTCGTTTCGAGTTCCGCAGTGATTGAAACGTGAGAGCGCTGGTTGTGTGCGCCGTACTTACTGATTTCCTTGCTGCAGGGGCAAAGGCTGGTGACCGGAGCAATGACTTCCTGAGTCACGGTAATCTTTCCGTCTGCACATTCGGCAGTCAGAACCACGTCGTAGTCCATTGTGCTCTGAAGATGGGAGACGGGAGCGGATTTTTCCATGAAGAAGGGGAAGGCCAAGCGGATATAGCCGCCGTCAGACTTCAGGGAAGCAAGCATTTCCTGCATGACTTCGACCATCATCTGGGGAGCGAAAGGCTTATTGATGCCGCCGAGCAGGGTCCAGAATCTGGACATGTGGGTCCCCTTCTTGTCTGCGGGCAGGGAAACATACATTTCGACATCGGCCACAGTGTGCTGTGCGCCGCTCTGGCTTTTTACCAGAATAGGGGTTCGGATCCCTTTGACGCCGACGCGACGAATGGGAATATTTCTTCTGTCAGCCGAAGACTGGACATCAGGAAGAACCATTAATTTATTATCTGTCATTGAAATCCTCTGTAAAACCGAATAGTTCGGCCACAATACATAGTCTGTGGAGTATACCTCTAAATATAGCGGCTGCTTTTAGCGCTGTGAGCTGTCAAGTCGAGAAAAACCTAGTCTTTAAAGGGTTTTCGTTAGTCGGAATCAAACCTTTGACGGCGGTTTTCCAACCGGAAAAGAAGAGAATGGGCGGGGAGGAAGCCCACAAATTTTTACAACGTCTTTCAGTTTTGATGAGTTTTGCTTTGTAGCAAATCTAATTAGTAATATATTAGGGGCGTGGAGTAAGAATCCGCATAACCTCAAAGAGGTTGCCGCTAAGTTAATAAGAAGGGGAGAGTTCGTGCGTTATCCTATTTCCAAACTCATTTGGGCCGGCTTGATCATTGCGCTCATATTTTTGGGCGCTATGTTTATTCTTCCGGTTGTAGGTGCGGTACTTATCGGTGTGTTTGCACTTTCCTGCCTCATCTGGCTCAGCAGTAAAGTCTTCGGCTTTTTCCAGGGCGGAAGGACTTACGCCGAGGACAACCCCGGCGACTATTACGACGCGTCGGCGAGGACGTCGATCGTTCCCAAGAAGTGGAATAAGACTCAGGCGGTTGACGCTGAAGTCATCGAAGTAGAAGAAATAAAAAAAGAGAAATAATCTAATGCCTGGCATACAACAACCGACAAAAACACCGATCTCCGAATCCAAGATCGCCGTATTTTGGCGTACTGCCTTATATCTGTTTTCTGCAGGAATGATGGGAAAGGCAGCGGCTGGCTTTTCTGACGGCTATGTTGCCGAAGCTGTCGGTGACCTCGGCCTGTCGCTCGTCTTTATCGGCATGTGCTTTAGGAGCACGGAACTGGCGATATTGGCTTACATTTCAGACCCGGCAAAAAGAGAAGCTGCTATCGAAAAGCTGAGACAGAAAGAACGTGCGAAACGCCCGTGGATCAGCCATTTAATGAATGCCGGCTGGATCTGTTTATTGGCCGGAGTCGCAGGCCAATTGTCAAATATCTTTTAATCATGTAGAATGCGCATTTCCTCCGGAGGGGTGCCCGAGTGGCTAAAGGGGGCAGACTGTAAATCTGTTGGCTTACGCCTACGATGGTTCGAATCCATCCCCCTCCACCAGAGGTTCTGACGTAAGTCTGAAGACGATTGCCCAAGTTGGTGAAATCTGTCAAAACTTGTAAAAATTTTTGCCGTAGACTTGACAAGCCAAAATAAACTTGTCAAAATCTGCGTTCTCCGAGAGTGGAGGGGTGCCCGAGTGGCTAAAGGGGGCAGACTGTAAATCTGTTGGCTTACGCCTACGATGGTTCGAATCCATCCCCCTCCACCATAAGATTTCCAACAAAAGCGTTCGGCTCGAACGCTTTCTGTTTGAGCGGGTGTAGCTCAATGGTAGAGCAGAAGCCTTCCAAGCTTACGACGAGGGTTCGATTCCCTTCACCCGCTCCAGTGCCGCCCATGTGGCTCAGTGGTAGAGCACTCCCTTGGTAAGGGAGAGGTCATGCGTTCGATCCGCATCATGGGCACCATTAAATTTTATTCATTTAAGCTTGTCCGTTGACAGGCACTCAGGAGCTAGACATGGCAAAAGAAAAGTACGAACGTACTAAGCCCCATGTAAACGTTGGCACAATCGGTCACGTTGACCATGGTAAGACAACCCTTACAGCCGCTATCACAACCGTTCTTTCCAAGAAGTTCGGCGGTGAAGCCAAAGCCTACGACCAGATCGACGCAGCTCCTGAAGAAAAAGCTCGCGGTATTACGATTAACACCGCTCACGTCGAATACGAAACCGAAAACCGTCACTACGCACACGTTGACTGCCCGGGCCATGCTGACTACGTCAAGAACATGATTACCGGTGCTGCTCAGATGGACGGCGCTATTTTGGTTGTTGCCGCTTCCGACGGTCCTATGCCTCAGACCCGTGAGCACATCCTTCTTGCCCGCCAGGTCGGTGTTCCCTACATCATCGTTTACCTGAACAAGTGCGACCTCGTCAATGACGAAGAACTGCTTGAACTGGTTGAAATGGAAGTTCGCGAACTCCTGAGCAACTACGACTTCCCCGGCGACGATATTCCTATCATCAAGGGTTCTGCTCGTATGGCTCTCGACGGCGACAAAGGCCCGATGGGTGAAGAATCCATCCTGAAGCTTGCCGACACACTCGACAGCTACATCCCGACTCCGGAACGTGCTATCGACCAGCCGTTCCTTATGCCGGTTGAAGACGTGTTCTCCATCTCCGGCCGCGGTACCGTTGTTACCGGCCGTGTTGAACGCGGTATCGTCAAAGTCGGCGACGAACTCGAAATCGTCGGTATCCGTCCGACTCAGAAGACAACCTGCACGGGCGTCGAAATGTTCCGTAAGCTGCTTGATCAGGGTCAGGCCGGTGACAATATCGGTGTTCTGCTCCGCGGTACAAAGCGTGAAGACGTCGAACGCGGTCAGGTTCTTGCCAAACCCGGCACGATCACTCCGCACACCGAATTCCAGGCAGAAGTTTACGTTCTGACTAAGGAAGAAGGCGGCCGTCACACACCGTTCTTCAAAGGCTATCGTCCTCAGTTCTACTTCCGTACAACTGACGTTACCGGAACGATCGAACTGCCGGAAGGCGTTGAAATGGTTATGCCCGGCGACAACATCCGTATGGACGTTAAGCTGATTGCTCCGATTGCTATGGAAGAAGGCCTCCGCTTCGCTATTCGTGAAGGCGGCCACACAGTCGGTGCCGGCGTTGTTTCTAAGATCGTCGGCTAATAAAAGATTTTTAGGGGTATAGCTCAATTGGCAGAGCGACGGTCTCCAAAACCGTAGGTTGAGGGTTCGATTCCTTCTGCCCCTGCCACCAAAAACGAACCGCGGCCTTAGGGTCGCGGTTTGATTTCACGGAAACAGTAAATGAGTACGCAAAACGCAACACCGGCAACAGAATCAAAAGGCGGCGTCCTTTTGATGGCGATTGCTATCCTTATTGCAGTAAGCGGAGTTTTTGCTTTTGCCTTACTGGCGGAACAACCTACCGGTATTCGCGTGGGTATTTTGATCGGCAGCTTAGTCGTCGGCGTTGTTTTAGGTTGGTTCAGCGCACCCGGCAAAGAATTTGCCAAGTACTGCAAGGCCTCCTACGAAGAACTGAGAAGAGTTGTTTGGCCGACCAGAAAGGAAACGATCAATACTACCGGTATTGTCTGTGCCTTCGTGGTCGTGATTGCCTTCTTCCTTTTCATCGTTGACAAACTCATCGAGTTTCTTCTTTACGATGTCCTTCTTTCTCTGATCTAAAGAGAGTTGAAAATGTCCGATATGAAATGGTACGTTGTGCACACTTATTCCGGAATGGAGAAGAGTGCCGAGTCTGCTCTGAGAGAGAGAATTGCTCGTGAGGGACTGCAGGATTGTTTCGAAGAGATTTTGGTTCCGACAGAGGACATCTCCGAGGTGAAAAACGGCAAAAAGCGTGTTTCCACCCGCCGTATGTACTCGGGCTACATCTTCGTCAAAATGATCATGAACGACGAGACTTGGCATCTCGTCAAAAATACGGCTAGAATTACGGGCTTCCTGGGCGGCAGTGCAAACAAGCCGTCTCCGCTGCCTGCTAAGGACATTGAAGCCATCAAGAGCAAAATGGAAGCCGGTTCCGAGGCTCCCAGACCTCGTGTCGAATTTGAAGTCGGCGGTTCTGTTCGCATCAAGAACGGTCCGTTTACAGACTTTAACGGAATAATCGAAGAAGTGAACTATGACAAGAACAGACTTCGTGTTATGGTATCGATCTTCGGCCGCGACACTCCCGTTGAACTTGCTTTCAACGAAGTCGAGAAGGCTTAAAGAATATCGGTTTTCTGCCTGAGAGTCCGAGCAGGAAACCTCTTATTTTTATGGACTCTTTACCTCGGGGAGCTTCATTGCCGAAGCGTCTACCCGTAAGGAAAATAAATGGCAAAGAAAATTGTAGGCTTTATTAAGCTTCAGGTTCCTGCCGGTAAGGCTAATCCCTCGCCACCTATCGGTCCGGCTCTGGGTCAGCGCGGCTTGAACATTATGGAATTCTGCAAGGCCTTCAACGCAAAAACACAAGGCGTTGAACCGGGTCTTCCTATCCCTGTCGTGATCACGGCTTACGCCGACAAGAGCTTCACCTTCGTGATGAAGACTCCTCCGGCCACCATCCTGATCAAGAAGGCTGCAAAGATTCAGAAGGGTTCTGCCCGTCCGCATACAGACAAAGTCGGCAAGATTACACGTGCTCAGGCTGAAGAGATCGCTAAGACCAAGATGCCTGACCTTACAGCTGCCGATATGGACGCCGCGGTTCGCACTATCGCCGGAAGCGCTCGTTCCATGGGTATCACCGTTGAAGGAGTGAAATAATGGCAAAGATCAGCAAACGCGAAAAAGAGAACAAGAGCAAAGTTGAAGCCCAGAAGTTCTACGCTTTGAATGAAGCTGTCGAACTCGTCAAAGCTCTTGCCAATGCCAAGTTCAACGAATCCGTTGATATCGCTGTTCAGCTCGGCATCGATCCTCGTAAGAGCGATCAGGCTGTCCGCGGTTCTGTCGTTATGCCTGCCGGTACAGGCAAGACAGTTCGTGTTGCAGTTTTCGCCCAGGGCGCTGCTGCAGAAGCTGCTAAAGAAGCCGGTGCCGATATCGTCGGTATGGAAGATTTAGCTCACGAAATCAAAGGCGGCAAGATGGATTTCGATGTTGTGATCGCTGAACCCGCAGCAATGCGTGTTGTCGGTCAGTTAGGTCAGATCCTCGGCCCGCGCGGCTTAATGCCGAACCCGAAAGTCGGTACTGTTACACCGAACGTTGCTCAGGCTGTTAAGAACGCTAAGGCCGGTCAGGTTCAGTTCCGTGCTGACAAAGCCGGTATCATTCACGCTCCTGTCGGTCGTGCTTCCTTCGAAGTTGAACAGCTTCTTACGAACATCAAGGCCCTCATTGAGCAGCTGAACAAGATCAAACCCGCTTCTACGAAGGGCGTTTATATTCGTAAAGTTGCGGTTAGTTCGACAATGGGTCCCGGTGTCAAGGTTGACGTTCAGACATTGAACTAATTTCGTTTCGGAGCAATCCGAAACCGGGCGCAAGCCCAAGTAAAGGACTTTGGGTTACAGCCTCTGGGCTGTAGCCGTCAAAGACCGCTGGCGAATGTGTCATTCTTAATATCCCGAAGCGGAAAACCAGCGTAGATGGCAACCGAAGAGAGAACAAGCGTTGTGTGTCCTGACGGACAGATTCCTTGGAACTCTCGGAGTGAGCCGGTTATTTTGAACCGGTGCTGTGAAAGCAGCACCTCTGAGTGGAGCAGACCATGGGTCTTAATAGACAAGAAAAGGCTGACATGATCAAAGAGATCAGCGAAATCATCGCTGGTACCGAAGGTCTTGTTATTGCCGAATACCGTGGGCTGACCGTAGATGCAGCCACCAAACTCCGTAAAGAAGCACGTGAGAATGGTGTTCAGTTGCGCGTTTTGAAAAACACCTTAGCACGCCGTGCCGTCAAAGACACTCCGTTCGAAGGCTTGTCCGATCAGTTTGTCGGACCCCTTCTTTACGGTTTTTCTGCTGACCCTGTGGCTCCTGCCAAGGTCATGGCTAACTTTGCCAAGACAAACCCGCAGCTCGTTATTAAGGCTGGTGCAATGCCCAACAACGTCCTTGACGTTGCCGGCGTTGAAAAACTTGCCACAATGCCGAGCCGCGATGAATTGCTGGCTAAGTTGATGGCCACGATGAACGAACCGGTTGCTAAGTTCGTTCGTACGCTCAACGAAGTTCCCGCACGTTTCGTCAGAACTCTTGCTGCAGTGCGCGATGCCAAAGAACAGGCTGCTGCCTGATTTTGTAAGTTTTAATTTTTAGTTACACAACGTATTGGAGTTACCAAAATGGCTTTGTCCAAAGAAGAAATCCTTGACGCAATTGCGTCCATGTCCGTTCTCGAAGTTTCCGAACTCATCAAAATGATGGAAGAAAAATTCGGTGTTTCCGCTGCTGCAGCTGCTGTTGCTGTTGCTGCCCCTGCCGGTGGCGCTGCTGCTCCTGCTGAAGAAAAATCCGAATTCGACGTCGTTCTGAAAGAAATCGGCGCTAACAAGGTTCAGGTTATTAAGGCTGTCCGTGAACTGACCGGACTCGGCCTGAAGGAAGCCAAAGACCTCGTCGACGGCGCTCCTAAGACTGTTAAGGAAGGCCTTGCCAAGGCTGACGCTGAAGAAGCCCAGAAGAAACTGGAAGCCGCTGGCGCCAAGGTTGAACTGAAGTAATTTTTCAGTTATACTGCAAGGCTCCATATTTGGAGCCTTGTTTTTTTCCTATCGGAAAACTTTGAGTGGGTCATTCAGTATGATCCAGCCAAAGTCTTCTGCAGGAGCATAATTTAGACAATTTGAGTTTTGCCGCGCATTGGGCCCTGGTGAGGGCTCGGCGTGGCTATTCGTGTCTGTTATTGCTTTTGGGGAATTTTCTTTTTTTCTCTTTCGAACGGAGCGTTCATGTCGTACTCGTTCACTGAAAAGAAGCGTATTCGGAAAAGCTTTGCCAAGCGTCCGAGCGTACTTGAAGTGCCTTCCCTACTGGAAACGCAGTTGCATTCCTATCACGAATTTTTGCAGGCAGATGTTCCCGCTGCAGAGCGCCGTGATGAAGGTTTGCAGGGTGCATTTAAATCCATCTTCCCTATCGTCAGCCACAACGGTTTAGCCAGGCTTGAATTTCAGGAATATATTTTAGACGATCCTGTCTTTGATGTCTCTGAATGTCAGCTTCGCGGACTGAATTATTGCTCTCGCCTCAGAGCAAAAGTCCGTCTTGTTATTTTCGACAGGGACCAACCCAAGCAGTCTACTGTAAAAGAGATCCGCGAGTCAGAAGTTTACATGGGTGAAATCCCTTTGATGACGAAAAAAGGATCTTTCATCATCAACGGTACCGAGCGCGTTATTGTATCTCAGCTTCATCGTTCTCCGGGCGTATTTTTTGAGCACGATCGCGGCAAGACACACAGCTCCGGAAAACTGCTGTTCAGCGCCCGTATTATTCCGTACCGCGGCTCTTGGCTCGACTTTGAATTCGATGCGAAAGACATTCTTCACTTCCGTATCGACCGTCGCCGCAAGATGCCCGGAACCATCATGCTCAAAGCATTGGGCATGACACCGGAAAGCATTCTGAAGCAGTTCTACGAATTCGATCACTACACACTGACCCAGGACGGCGCCACGCTCGAGATCATTCCGTCTCGTCTCCGCGGTGAAATTGCCGCTTTTGATATTAAAGATCCGGAAGGCAAAGTTATTGTTGCCAAGGATAAGCGTATCAATGCCCGTCACGTTCGTGAAATCGAAAAGCTCGGCATTACCGAACTTCCGGTTCCGCTTGACAACCTCATCGGTAAGGTCATCGCTACGAATCTGTATGACGAAGATTCCGGTGAAGTCGTGGCCAACGCCAACGATGAAATTACTCCGGAACTTCTTGAGAAGATCCGCGAGCACGGCATCGATTCTTTCGATACGCTGTACATCAACGAACTGAACCGCGGTCCGTACATTTCCGACACTCTGAGACTGGACGAAACTCCTGATCAGCTGTCCGCACGTATTGCGATCTACCGCATGATGCGTCCGGGCGAACCGCCTACAGAAGAAGCTGTTGAGACATTGTTCCGTCGTCTGTTCTTCGATCCCGAAACATACGATCTGTCCCGCGTCGGCCGCATGAAGATTAATTCCCGCTTCAACCGCGGTACCGAAACCGGTCCGATGACGCTTGAACCGGAAGACATCATCGATACGATGAAGGCTATCGTTCAGCTTCGCAACGGCGAAGGCCAGGTTGACGATATTGACCACTTGGGCAATCGTCGCGTCCGCTGTGTCGGTGAATTGACAGAAAACCAGTTCCGTTCCGGTCTTGTTCGTGTCGAGCGTGCGGTTCGTGAACGTTTGGGACAGGCCGAATCCGACAATCTGATGCCGCATGACCTGATCAACAGCAAACCGATCAGCGCAGCTATTCGCGACTTCTTCGGTTCTTCTCAGCTGAGCCAGTTCATGGATCAGACCAACCCGCTGTCTGAAATCACGCACAAGCGTCGTATTTCCGCATTGGGCCCGGGCGGCCTGACTCGTGAGCGCGCAGGCTTCGAAGTTCGAGACGTGCATCCGACTCACTACGGTCGTGTCTGCCCGATTGAAACGCCTGAAGGTCCGAACATCGGTTTGATTAACTCTCTGGCTCTTTATGCACGTCTGAACGACTACGGTTTCCTTGAGACTCCGTACAGAAAAGTGATCGACGGTCACGTAACCAACGAAATCGCCTACCTCTCTGCAATCGATGAAGGCAACTACATTATTGCTCAGGCTAACGCTTCCATCGATGACAAGGGCAACCTGAGCGACGAGCTCGTCAGCTGCCGTGATAAAGGCGAATTCGTCCTGATGCGTCCCGAACGCGTTCAGTACATGGACGTGGCTCCGGCACAGATCGTTTCCGTTGCTGCTTCCCTGATTCCGTTCCTGGAACACGATGACGCGAACCGTGCTTTGATGGGTTCCAACATGCAGCGTCAGGGCGTTCCCTGTCTCCGTCCGGAAAAACCTGTTGTCGGTACGGGCATCGAAAGAACGGTTGCGGTTGACTCCGGTACGACTGTTCAGGCAGAGCGCGGCGGTGTTGTTGACTACGTCGACGCCAACCGTATCGTTGTTCGTGTAAATGACGAAGAAAACGTCCCCGGCAGAGTTGGTGTGGACATTTACAACCTTCAGAAATTTACACGTTCCAACCAGGGTACGAATATCAACCAGCGTCCTATCGTCAACCCCGGCGACCATATCGCCAAGGGCGACGTGATTGCTGACGGTGCTTCGACCGATCTCGGCGAACTGGCATTAGGTCAGAATATGATCGTTGCCTTCATGCCGTGGAACGGATACAACTACGAAGACTCTGTGATGGTGAGCGAAAAAGTGGTTGCTGATGACCGTTATTCTTCCATCCACATTGAAGAGCTTTCTGTTCAGGCCCGTGATACCAAACTCGGCAGCGAAGAAATTACGCGCGATATTTCGAATCTGAGCGAAAACCAGATCAACCGTCTCGACGAATCCGGCATCGTTTACATCGGTGCTGAAGTCAAGGCCGGTGACGTTCTGGTTGGTAAAGTGACTCCGAAGGGAGAAACTACACTGACTCCGGAAGAGAAACTGCTTCGCGCCATCTTCGGTGAAAAAGCCAGCGACGTTAAGGATACTTCTCTGCGCGTCCCGAGCGGCATGGTCGGTACCGTTATCGACGTTCAGGTCTTCACACGTGAAGGCATCGAACGCGACAAACGCGCCCAGTCCATCATTGACGATGAACTGAAGCGTTACCGCACTAACCTGAATGACCAGCTGAGAATTGTTGAGCGCGATGCTTTCGAACGTCTGGCTCGTCAGCTGATCGGCAATGTTGCTCAGGGCGGTCCCGACGGCTTAGGCAAGGGCAAGAAAGTCACTAAGGAATACCTCGACGGCCTCAATGTTCACAAGTGGTTTGACATCCGTATGGCTGACGAAGAGCTGCAGAAGCAGATCGAAGAAGTCCGCATTTCCTTGGAAGCCAAACGTAAAGAGTTCGACGAAGCTTGGAACGAAAAACGCAAGAAACTGACTCAGGGCGACGAACTGCCGACAGGCGTTCAGAAGATGGTCAAGGTTTATCTAGCTGTTAAGCGTCGTCTGCAGCCCGGTGACAAGATGGCCGGTCGTCACGGCAACAAGGGTGTGGTTTCCCGCATCACTCGTGTCGAAGATATGCCTTTCATGGCCGACGGCAGACCTGTTGACATTGTTCTGAACCCGCTGGGCGTGCCTTCCCGAATGAACATCGGTCAGGTTCTTGAAGTTCACTTGGGCTGGGCTGCTTTCGGTTTGGGCTGGAGAATTGCTGAAATGCTCAAGCACGAGCGCAACAAGCAGGTCGCAGAGATCCGTGAGTTCTTGAACACGATTTACAACAAGAGCAGCGGTAAGAAGGAAGACTTTGATTCTCTGACCGATGACGAAATCATCGATCTGGCTAAACACCTGAAGAAGGGTGTTCCGTTCGCAACCCCCGTGTTCGACGGCGCAAGCGAAAGCGACATCCGTGAGATGCTCAACCTTGCCTTCCCGGAAGAAACCGCGAAGAAACTGCACCTGACTCCTTCCAAGACTCAGGCCCAGCTCTTTGACGGACGCACCGGCGACGCATTTGACCGTCCTGTTACCGTCGGCGTGATGCACTATCTGAAACTGCACCACTTGGTCGACGACAAGATGCATGCTCGTTCTACCGGTCCGTACTCTCTGGTTACACAGCAGCCTCTCGGCGGTAAAGCTCAGTTCGGCGGTCAGCGTTTCGGTGAAATGGAAGTCTGGGCGCTTGAAGCTTACGGTGCCAGCTATGTCCTGCAGGAAATGCTTACTGTTAAGTCTGACGACGTGACGGGACGTACAAAGCTCTACGAAAACATTGTCAAGGGCGATCACGTGATCGACGCCGGAATGCCGGAATCCTTCAACGTTCTCGTTAAGGAAATCCGCTCTCTGGGCATTGACATTGATTTAGACCGTGATAAGGAATCTTCTAAAAAATGATGAAAGCTTTTAACTCTCTCTTTAAGACAAATAAAGAGAATGAGCCGTTTGACGCGATCAAGATCGGCATTGCTTCCCCGGAAAAGATTCGTTCTTGGTCTTACGGTGAAGTAAAGAAGCCTGAGACAATTAACTACCGTACGTTCAAACCCGAACGCGACGGCCTGTTCTGCGCAAAGATTTTCGGACCGATTAAGGACTACGAATGTCTTTGCGGCAAATACAAGCGCCTGAAACATCAGGGTATCGTCTGCGAGAAGTGCGGCGTTGAAGTCACACTTTCCAAAGTCCGCCGCGAACGCATGGGCCACATTGAACTGGCCAGCCCTGTTGCGCACATTTGGTTCTTGAAGAGCCTTCCGTCCCGCATGGGTATGGTTCTCGATATCCCTCTGCGTGATATCGAACGCGTCTTGTATTTCGAAGCCTATATCGTTGTTGATCCCGGCATGACCGAGCTGCGCAGAGGCCAGCTCATGACCGAAGACGACTACATGGCCAAGACCGAAGAATACGGTGACGAATTCAAGGCCATGATGGGTGCTGAAGCCATTAAAGAGCTTCTGGCTACTATCAACATTGACGAAGAAGTCGAGGATCTCCGCAGAGAGCTTTCCGAAACTACCAGCGAAGCTAAGGTCAAGAAGATTGCCAAGCGTCTGAAAGTTCTCGAAGGCTTCCAGCGCTCCGGCATTAAGCCTGAGTGGATGGTTATGGATGTTCTTCCGGTTCTTCCGCCGGATCTTCGTCCGCTGGTTCCGCTCGACGGCGGCCGTTTCGCCACAAGCGATCTGAACGACCTCTATCGCCGCGTGATCAACCGTAACAACCGTCTGAAACGACTTCTTGAGCTTAAAGCTCCGGACATCATCGTCCGCAACGAAAAGCGTATGCTGCAGGAAGCCGTTGACTCTCTGCTGGACAACGGCCGCCGCGGCAAAGCCATGACCGGTCCTTCCAAGCGTCCGCTGAAGTCTTTGGCAGACATGATCAAAGGTAAGGGCGGCCGCTTCCGTCAGAACCTGTTGGGTAAACGTGTTGACTACTCCGGCCGTTCCGTTATTACCGTCGGTCCGTACCTGAAACTGCATCAGTGCGGTCTGCCGAAACTGATGGCTCTTGAGCTCTTCAAACCGTTTATCTTCAACAAGCTTGAACTGCGCGGTCTGGCTCCGACAATCAAGGCTGCCAAGAAGATGGTTGAGAATCAGGATCCGGTCGTTTGGGACATCCTTGAAGAAGTCATTTACGAACATCCTGTGATGCTGAACCGTGCGCCTACGCTGCACCGTCTCGGTATTCAGGCGTTCGAACCGCTTCTGATTGAAGGCAAAGCCATTCAGCTGCATCCGTTGGTCTGCGCAGCATTCAACGCTGACTTCGACGGCGACCAGATGGCTGTTCACGTACCTCTTTCCTTAGAGGCACAGCTTGAAGCCCGTTCTCTGATGCTGGCTTCCAACAACGTGCTGTTCCCTGCCAACGGCGATCCTTCGATCGTTCCGTCTCAGGACATCGTGTTGGGCTTGTACTATTCGACTCGTTCCCGTATCAACGGAAAGGGCGAAGGCATGTTCTTTGCCGATATCGGCGAAGTTGAACGCGCTTTGGCCAACAAGGTTGTCGAGCTCCAGACACGCTGCACCGTTCGCGTTAAAGAATTTGACGTCAACAAGGAAACCGGTGAAAAGACACCGAAGCTGGTTCGTTACGAAACCACCGTCGGCCGTGCGCTTCTTTCCGAAATTCTTCCTCCGGGCCTGCCGTTCTCCGTTTTGAACAAGACCCTCAAGAAGAAAGAGATCGCCAAGCTGATTAACATGGCTTTCCGCCGTTGTGGTCTGCGTGAAACCGTGATCTTCGCCGACAAACTGATGCAGCGCGGCTACCACCTCGCTACCATCGGCGGTCTGTCGATTGCTATCGACGACATGATCGTTCCAGAACAGAAGAACGAGATCGTTCACGAAGCCGAACAGGAAGTCAAAGAGATCGATGCTCAGTACACTTCCGGTTTGGTGACTGCCGGCGAACGCTATAACAAGGTGGTTGATATTTGGGGCCGTACGACAGAAAAAGTCGGTAAGGTGATGATGGATGAAATCTCCAACGAACCTGTTATCGACCGTCACGGCAACAAGACAACTCAGGAATCCTTCAACTCCATCTACATGATGGCGGACTCCGGTGCCCGTGGTTCTGCAACTCAGATCCGTCAGCTGGCCGGTATGCGTGGTTTGATGGCTAAGCCGGACGGCTCCATTATTGAGACTCCGATTACCGCGAACTTCCGTGAAGGTCTGAACGTTCTGCAGTACTTCGTGTCTACCCACGGTGCTCGTAAGGGTCTGGCTGATACGGCTTTGAAGACGGCTAATTCCGGTTATCTGACACGTCGTTTGGTTGACGTGACCCAGGACTTGGTTGTTACAGAAGACGACTGCGGAACCCATCAGGGCGTTCTGATGAAAGCCTTGGTTGAAGGCGGTGAAGTGACCGAAAGTCTGGCTGACCGTATTCTGGGCCGCGTGACGGCTGATCCGGTTATCAACCCGGATACCCAGGAAGAAATCTTTCCGGCCGGTCATCTGCTCGAAGAAGACGACGTCGAACTCATCACGAAGCTCGGCATTGACGAAGTCAAGATCCGTACTCCGCTTACCTGCGAAACACGCTACGGTCTTTGCGCCAAGTGCTACGGCCGCGATCTCGGCCGCGGCAAGCTCGTTAACGCCGGTGAGGCTGTCGGTGTTATCGCCGCCCAGTCCATTGGTGAACCGGGTACTCAGCTGACCATGCGTACGTTCCACATCGGTGGTGCTGCTAGCCGTACAGCTGTTGCCAGCAACGTCGTTACGAAGTCTGCCGGCACGATTCGCTTCACAAGCTCTATGCGCTATGTGACCGGTGAGAAGGGCAACAAGGTTGTGATTTCCCGCTCCGGCGAAATCGTGATCGAAGGTCCGAACGGCCGCGAGAGAGAACGTCATAAGATTCCTTACGGCGCCAACCTCCTTGCATCCGATGGTCAGCAGGTTGAAATCGGAACCGAACTTGCCAACTGGGATCCGATGACTCGTCCGATCGTTACCGAATACGCAGGTAAAGTTCGCTTTGCCAACGTTATCGACAACGTCACGGTTAAGAGCCAGGTGGACGAAGTTACCGGCTTGAGCTCTTTGGTCGTTATCGACGCTAAGCACTCTTCTTCCAGCAAGATCGGCAAGCCGCTGATTCAGTTCCTCGATGCCAACAACGAGCCCGTTAAGATTCCGGGCACCGAGCATCCTGTGAGCATTCAGCTGCCGGTCGGCGCTCTCATCATCGTTCATGACGGTGACGAAGCCAAGGTCGGTGACGTGCTTGCCAGAATTCCGACGGAAAGCCAGAAGACTCGAGACATTACCGGCGGTCTGCCGCGTGTTGCCGAGCTCTTCGAAGCCCGCTCTCCGAAGGACGCAGGTATTCTTGCCGAGGCAAGCGGTACCGTTACCTTCGGTAAGGAAACCAAGGGCAAACAGCGTCTGATCATTACTGACACCCAGGGTCAGGATCATGAATTTCTTATTCCTAAGGATAAGGACATTCTGGTTCACGACGGTCAGGTGGTTCACCAGGGCGAAGTCATTGTTGACGGTCCTGCCGATCCGCATGACATCCTGAGACTTCAGGGTATCGAAGCTCTGGCTCGCTACATTGTTGACGAAGTCCAGGCTGTGTACCGTCTGCAGGGTGTGAAGATCAGCGACAAACATATTGAAGTGATTGTTCGCCAGATGCTTCGCCGCGTTGTCATTACCGATCCGGGCGACACCAAGTTCATCACCGGTGAACAGGTCGAACGCAGTGAAATGCTCGATGAGAACGAAAAAGCTCTTGCCGAGAACAAGCGTCCCGCCACTTACGACAATCTGCTTCTTGGTATTACCAAGGCCAGCTTGTCTACGGACTCCTTCATCTCTGCCGCTTCCTTCCAGGAAACGACCCGAGTGCTTACCGAAGCAGCCATCATGGGCAAACGTGATGAACTGCGCGGCCTGAAGGAAAACGTGATTGTCGGCCGCTTGATTCCTGCCGGTACCGGTTTGGCCTATCACAGAGCCAGACACGACCGCGATGCTTTCAAGTACGACAATGAGATCGAAACTTCCGAAGCTTATGTCGGAAACGAGAACATCGTGAGCGATGTTCCTGCGATTCCCGAAGCAGAAGTGACCGGTGAGAGCAAAAGCTATCACAACTAATTAGGTTTTAACTCCTCCAAAAAAGCGGCTGAAAGGCCGCTTTTTTGGTTTTTGAAAAACGCTGAATACAATTGCTAACCTATTCAGCCAAATAGAAAAGTTTGACAATTGGTTGAATTTGCGCAATAATGCGGAACTTTTCGGAATCCCGCCCGGGTTTCTGCGCTCTTTCTCGGCTGCCGTGCAGCACGTCCTTTCGCGCAGAGTCCGCGCATTTTCCTTAAAGTTTTTTATTAACCTCCACTCCGTCAAAAGAGTGGTTTTTCTAATCGTTTCGGATACGGACTTTATGCCGACCATTAACCAATTAGTGCGTAAGCCTCGCGAGAGAGCTATTGAAAAGAGCAAGAGCCCTGCGCTCAACAACTGCCCGCAGAAACGCGGTGTCTGCACCCGTGTTTACACAACAACTCCGAAGAAGCCGAACTCCGCTCTTCGTAAAGTTGCCAAGGTGCGCCTGACCAACGGCTTTGAAGTCATCTCCTATATCGGAGGTGAAGGCCACAATCTTCAGGAACACAGCGTCGTTTTGATTCGCGGCGGTCGTGTGAAGGACTTGCCGGGCGTTCGTTACCACGTCGTCCGCGGCTCTCTTGATACTCAGGGTGTCAAGGATCGTAAGCAATCTCGTTCTAAATACGGCGCAAAGCGTCCTAAACAGGCTTAATACCGGATCGCACCCGGTAACGGTCTCTTTTTATGACCGAGTAAGTCGCATTTTCATGATGGAAATGCATTTTCAAATTATTTGACTGAAGACAAAACTGAGGTAAACATGCCCCGTCGTCGCGAAGTACCTAAACGTGAAGTTCTCCCGGATCCTAAATTCGGTTCCGTTGAGATCACCAAATTCGTCAACATGATCATGCTTGACGGCAAGAAAGCCGTTGCAGAACGCATCGTGTATGGCGCTTTGGAAGAAATCCAGAACAAGTCTGGTAAAGATCCCCTCGAAGTGTTCACAAACGCTTTGAACAATGTTCGTCCGCTGGTTGAAGTTAAGTCCCGCCGTGTCGGCGGTGCCAACTACCAGGTTCCGGTCGAAGTTAGACCTGTCCGTCGTATGGCTCTGGCCATGCGCTGGCTGCGTGAAGCTGCTAAGGGCAGAAGTGAAAAATCTATGCCGCTCCGCTTGGCCGGCGAGCTTATCGACGCCTCTGAAGGCCGCGGCGGTGCTATGAAGAAGCGTGAAGAAGTTCATCGTATGGCTGAAGCCAACAAGGCCTTCTCTCACTTCCGTTTTAACTAATTTCTTTTTCAATAGGGGAGGCCCGGCGGGCTCTCCCCATTATCAGAGGATAGAAACATGGCTCGCAAAACTCCGATTGAGCGTTATCGCAATATCGGCATTTCCGCGCACATCGACGCGGGCAAAACAACCACCACGGAACGCATTCTGTTCTACACCGGCGTTAATCACAAGATTGGCGAAGTGCACGATGGCGCTGCGACCATGGACTGGATGGAACAGGAACAGGAACGCGGCATTACGATTACCTCCGCTGCTACTACTGCTTTCTGGCGCGGTATGGACATGAACCATCCCGAACACCGTATCAACATTATTGATACCCCGGGACACGTTGACTTCACTGTTGAAGTTGAACGTTCCATGCGTGTTCTGGACGGTGCCTGCATGGTTTACTGTGCTGTCGGCGGTGTCCAGCCTCAATCCGAAACTGTTTGGCGTCAGGCTAACAAATACAAAGTTCCCCGTCTTGCTTTCGTGAACAAGATGGACCGTACAGGCGCAAACTTCTTCAAAGTTTACGATCAGATGAAGACTCGTCTGAAAGCTAATCCTGTACCTATCGTTATTCCTATCGGTGCTGAAGACACTTTCAAAGGCGTTATCGATCTGGCCAAGAGAAAAGCCATCATTTGGGATGAAGCTTCTCAGGGCATGAAGTTCAAATTCGAAGACGTTCCCGCCGAGCTGGTTGAAGAAACCGAAAAATGGCGCAGCAACATGGTTGAAGCTGCTGCCGAAGCTAACGAAGAACTGATGGACAAGTACCTGAACGACGGCGACCTCTCCGAGGCCGACATCAACAAGGGTCTGCGTCTGCGTACCATCGCCAACGAAATTCAGCCGATGCTCTGCGGTACAGCGTTCAAGAACAAGGGTGTTCAGCGCATGCTTGACGCTGTTATTGAACTGCTTCCAAGCCCGGTTGACATTCCTCCGGTCCAAGGTGTTGATCCTGATGACGATTCTGTCGCTAGTCGTAAGGCTGATGATAAAGAGCCGTTCTCCGCTCTTGCCTTCAAGATCATGACTGACCCGTTCGTCGGTCAGCTGACCTTCCTTCGCGTGTACTCCGGCGTTGTTAACTCCGGCGACACCGTTCTGAACTCCGTCAAGGGTAAGAAAGAACGTATCGGTCGTTTGCTGCAGATGCACGCTAACGAACGTAAAGAAATCAAGGAAGTTCTCGCAGGCGACATCGCAGCTGCCGTCGGTCTGAAAGAAGTGACCACCGGCGATACACTCTGCGCTATCGACCATCCGATCATCCTTGAAAAGATGGAATTCCCAGAACCGGTTATTTCTCAGGCTGTTGAGCCCAAGACTAAGGCCGACCAGGAAAAAATGGGTATCGCTCTTAACCGTCTGGCTCAGGAAGATCCGTCTTTCCGTGTCCGTACTGACGAAGAAAGCGGTCAGACCATTATTTCCGGTATGGGTGAGCTCCACCTCGACATTCTTGTCGACCGTATGCGTCGTGAGTTCAACGTTGAAGCCACAGTCGGCAAACCTCAGGTTGCCTACCGTGAAACCATCCGTTCTACTGTTGAGAACGCCGAAGCTAAGTTTGTTAAGCAGTCCGGCGGCCGTGGTCAGTACGGCCACGTTGTTCTGAAGCTCGAACCGAACCCCGGCAAGGGCTACGAGTTCGTCGATGCTATCAAGGGCGGTGTTGTTCCCCGCGAATACATTCCTGCCGTTCAGAAGGGTATCGAAGACACCATGAAGTCCGGTGTTCTGGCCGGTTACCCGGTTGTTGACGTTAAGGCAACACTCCACTTCGGTTCTTACCATGAAGTGGACTCTAACGAAAACGCCTTCAAGATGGCCGGTTCTATGGCTTTCAAAGAAGGTATGCGCAATGCCAGCCCGGTTCTGCTTGAGCCGATCATGGCTGTTGAAGTTGAAACCCCGGAAGAAAAGATGGGCGACGTCATGGGCGACCTTTCTTCTCGCCGCGGTGTGATCCAGGGTATGGACGACTTGCCCGGCGGAGGCAAAGCTGTTAAGGCTGAAGTTCCGCTGTCTGAAATGTTCGGTTATGCTACACAGCTCCGTTCTCTGACTCAAGGTCGTGCTTCCTACACAATGGAATTCAAACATTACGCTGAAGCTCCGAAGAACGTTGCCGAAGCTGTGATTGAAGCAAAAACGAAGTAATTTTTAAACGCTGTTCTTTTATTTAATATTTAAGGATTAAAAATGGCAAAAGAAAAGTACGAACGTACTAAGCCCCATGTAAACGTTGGCACAATCGGTCACGTTGACCATGGTAAGACAACCCTTACAGCCGCTATCACAACCGTTCTTTCCAAGAAGTTCGGCGGTGAAGCCAAAGCCTACGACCAGATCGACGCAGCTCCTGAAGAAAAAGCTCGCGGTATTACGATTAACACCGCTCACGTCGAATACGAAACCGAAAGCCGTCACTACGCACACGTTGACTGCCCGGGCCATGCTGACTACGTCAAGAACATGATTACCGGTGCTGCTCAGATGGACGGCGCTATTCTGGTTGTTGCCGCTTCCGACGGTCCTATGCCTCAGACCCGTGAGCACATCCTTCTTGCCCGTCAGGTCGGTGTTCCCTACATCATCGTTTACCTGAACAAGTGCGACCTCGTCAATGACGAAGAACTGCTTGAACTGGTTGAAATGGAAGTTCGCGAACTCCTGAGCAACTACGACTTCCCCGGCGACGATATTCCTATCATCAAGGGTTCTGCTCGTATGGCTCTCGACGGCGACAAAGGCCCGATGGGTGAAGAATCCATCCTGAAGCTTGCCGACACACTCGACAGCTACATCCCGACTCCGGAACGTGCTATCGACCAGCCGTTCCTTATGCCGGTTGAAGACGTGTTCTCCATCTCCGGCCGCGGTACCGTTGTTACCGGCCGTGTTGAACGCGGTATCGTCAAAGTCGGCGACGAACTCGAAATCGTCGGTATCCGTCCGACTCAGAAGACAACCTGCACGGGCGTCGAAATGTTCCGTAAGCTGCTTGATCAGGGTCAGGCCGGGGACAACATCGGTGTTCTGCTCCGCGGTACAAAGCGTGAAGACGTCGAACGCGGTCAGGTTCTTGCCAAACCCGGCACGATCACTCCGCACACCGAATTCCAGGCAGAAGTTTACGTTCTGACTAAGGAAGAAGGCGGCCGTCACACACCGTTCTTCAAAGGCTATCGTCCTCAGTTCTACTTCCGTACAACTGACGTTACCGGAACGATCGAACTGCCGGAAGGCGTTGAAATGGTTATGCCCGGCGACAACATCCGTATGGACGTTAAGCTGATTGCTCCGATTGCTATGGAAGAAGGCCTCCGCTTCGCTATTCGTGAAGGCGGCCACACGGTCGGTGCCGGCGTTGTTTCTAAGATCGTCGGTTAATTAACTCATTTCGAATCGCGGGCCGAAGAAGGCTTCGGCCCCTCGTTCTTTAAAGGATAAATAATGCAAAGCCAACGTATTCGTATTCGCCTCAAGGCATTTGATTACAAACTGATCGATCAGTCTGCTCTTGAAATTGTTGATACCGGCAAGAGAACCGGTGCTGTTGTCAGAGGTCCGATCCCTCTGCCCACACGCATCCAGCGCTTCGATATTCTTCGCAGCCCGCACCTCAACAAGACCAGCCGCGATCAGCTTGAAATCAGAACTCATCAGAGATTGATGGACATCATCGATCCGACAGACAAGACTGTTGACGCTCTGATGAAGCTCGACCTGCCTGCCGGCGTGGACGTTGAAATCAAAGTCCAGTAATAAGGTTGACTAAATTAAACAGGCCCTTTGAATGAAAGTTCTAAGGGCCCGTTTTTTACCCAAGAGAAAAGCGCTCGGGAATTGAAGTTCCCTGAGCGCTTTTTGCAATTTGAAGTCTTTATTTTTGTTTGAGATCGGCAAAGGCAATCTTGCCCTTCGGCGGAATGATGTCGACTGTCATATCTTTGTCGATGATATTGACGATCTTGGACGCCGAATTGGTCATAGCGACATGCTTGAGGTCTTCGGAGAGTAATACGGCTTTCAGATCCGGATGCTTCTGAAGATACTCAATTGCGCCGGACCAGCCCATGACGAAGAGGGCAGTGCACAAAGCGTCAGCTTTAGCTGAATTGTCATCAATGATCGTCACTGAAGATAAAGTGGCGGGAACGGGTTTGCCGGTTTTCGGATTCAGGATGTGATGGTATTTAACGCCGTCTTTAATGAAGAACTTTTCATAGTCGCCTGAGGTGACGACTGAAGTGTCCTTTAAGGGGACGACCGCGAAATATTCACCTCTTTCTTTATCGGGCCTTTGGAGACCGATAGACCAAGGTTTGTCCGAACCGTTGGTTCCGGAACCGACGACATTGCCGCCGAGACTCACCAGAGAGTCTCCGCATCCGCCTTGCTTGAGTTTATTAATGACCTTGTCAGCGATATAGCCCTTGCCGATGGCGCCGAAAGCGACGGACTGCTTCTTACCGATCTTGCCGAAATATCTGCCGTTTTCCTTTTTAGCGTCGATCAGGTTGTAGTCGACATTAATTAAAGCTCTTTTGATTTCAGCTTCACTCGGGACGCGGTGTTCGGGCTGATCCACACTCCAAAGTTTTACCAATGCGCCGACCGTCGGATCGAAAGTTCCGTGTGTGAGTGCGGCGATCGTTTTAGAACCGTTTAACACCTCAAAGGTTTCCGGTTCAATTTGAATCCATTCGCCGGGGTGCTGATTCAATCGCGTGACATCGCTGTCCGGATCGTAGGCAGACAGGATGTATTCAAGGCGGCGTGTTTCATCATTCAGGATCTTGTAGCAGGCTTCAGCTTTCTCTTTACTGTCGACCTTAAATTGGCCGTTAATTAACGTTCCGATCGCAAACGTATCCACGCTGTATACGTCGGAAGCTGTTGCTGGACTCGCTGTAAAGGCGAGCGCGGCAATCAGAGAAAGAATGATCTTTTTAGATTGCATTTTCTTATAAAGATGAAACGGATAAATAAGTTAGTAATTGTAAAGATTATATTTCCGGCTCTTTAAAACTTCGGCTCAAAGAGGAGCTGAAGAGAATCGAAATGGAGATGAACCGGATCATTAGGATGCGCATTGCCCGAAGAGACGGGCTTCGCGCCGATTCGCCGCAAGAACAGCAGGGCGGCGAACGGGGTGCGGAAATTAAGGTATCAAATTATTAAAGATCTTGTCAAACCTTTACGGAGGATTCGGGCGAAGAGAGGAAAAAAGGTCAAGACGGACCTAATTAGAAGAATATTTAGTCACCTTACAATTGATAACTCTATGAATTGAAGGAGAATATTTGCTTTTTTGAACATCACGATGTACAATGCGTGCCTTTCGTGGTCACCGCTATTCTTTTTCGGTGACTTTTTCTAACTTGTCCAGGCCAATCGCAGCCTGGGTGGAGATAATAATGAGTGAGAAGCTCGGCCTCGTCGGTCGCAAGATCGGCATGACGCGCATCTTTACCGAAGATGGTGTTTCCATTCCGGTAACCGTGCTCGAAGTGTCGAACAACCGCATTACACAGGTAAAAACGGTTGAGACTGACGGCTACAATGCAGTGCAAGTCGCCTTCGGCTCCAAGAAGCCGTCGCGTGTGAGCAAGCCTCTTAAAGGCCAGTTTGAAAAAGCTGGTGTCGAAGCAGGCTCCATGCTCAAAGAATTCCATGTTGAAGAAGACAAGATCGGCGAAATGAAAGTCGGTCAGACTCTTTCCATCGATATGTTCTCCGAAGGTCAGAAAGTTGACGTTACGGGTACAACAATCGGTAAGGGTTTTGCCGGCGCAATCAAGCGTCATCACTTCTCTTCCAACCGCGCCAGCCACGGTAACTCCGTGTCTACAAACGCCCCCGGTTCTATCGGTAACCGTCAGGATCCGGGCCGTGTTTTCCCTGGCAAGCGTATGGCCGGTCACCTCGGTGATGTCCAGCGCACAACTCAGAACTTGGTTATCGCCCGTGTGGACGCCGATCGTCAATTGATCCTGGTCCGCGGAGCCGTTCCCGGCTGCGCCAACGGCGAAGTAATCATCCGTCCGGCTGTTAAGGCCAAAGCCTAAGGAGCGATTTATGGAACTGAAAGTCGTAAACGATCAGGGCCAGCAGACCGCAACCCTTGCGGCTGCCGACACCGTTTTCGGTCGTGAATACAATGAAGCACTGGTTCACCAGATCGTTGTTGCTTATCAAGCCAACGCTCGTCTCGGAACCCGTGCACAGCTGACTCGTGAAGCTGTTCACCACTCTACACGCAAACCCTGGCGCCAGAAAGGCACAGGCCGTGCACGTGCCGGTATGTCTTCCTCTCCGGTATGGCGCGGAGGCGGCAGAGCTTTCCCCAACACACCCGATGAAAACTTCACACAGAAAGTTAACAAGAAGATGATGCGCGGCGCTATGGCCTGCATTCTCTCCAAGTTAGCTATCGACGGTCGTCTCGTCGTTGTGGAGAACATTGACGTTGACACACCCAAGACTAAGAACTTTGCTAACAAGCTCAAAGCCATGGGTCTGAACAGCGCTCTTATCATCACTGACGAAATCAGCGAAAATCTGGATCTCGCCAGCCGCAACCTGAAGAACGTTTGGGTTGTCGAGCCGCGTTATGCTGATCCGGTCTCCCTGGTTCACTTTGATTCCGTTGTTGTTACTAAAGCAGCAATCAGCAAACTTGAGGAGATGTGGGGATGAGCCAAGATTTCCTTTACAAAGCAATCCTCGGTTCTATCGTCTCTGAAAAGAGCACCAGAATCGGTGAAAAGAACAATCAGTACGTCTTCCGTGTAGTTCCCGAAGCTACCAAAGAAGATGTGAAAGCCGCCGTTGAATTACTTTTCAAAGTGAAGGTCAAAGGCGTCCAAATGCTGAACCTTAAGGGCAAACAGAAACGCAACGGTCGTTTCCCCGGCAAACGCAATGACGTTCGCAAGGCCTATGTTTGCTTGGAAGAAGGTCAGGAAATTAACTTCGCAGAGGTGAAGTAATGGCTCTGATTAAACTGAAACCTACATCTGCCGGTCGTCGTCACGCCGTTAAGGTTGTGAACCCGGAACTGCACAAAGGCAAACCTTTTGCAGCCCTCGTAGAAAAGAAGAACCGCGGATCCGGTCGTAACAACTTCGGCCGTATCACTGTTCGCCATCAAGGCGGCGGCCACAAGAAGGCCTACCGTATCATCGACTTCAAGCGCGATAAAGACGGTATTCCCGCTATTGTTGAGCGTCTCGAATACGATCCGAACCGCTCCGCCAACATCGCTCTTGTCCTCTATAAGGACGGCGAACGCCGCTACATCATCGCTCCGAAGGGCCTGAAAGCCGGCGATGAAATCATGAGCGGTCAGGAAGCTCCGATCAAAATCGGTAATGCTCTTCCCCTGCGCAACATTCCCGTCGGCTCCACGATTCACAACATCGAAATGAAGCCCGGTAAAGGTGCTCAGATGGTTCGTGCCGCCGGTGCATTCGCTCAGCTGCTTGCTCGCGAAGGTGCTTACGCTCAGATCCGTCTGCGTTCCGGTGAAGTTCGCCGCATTCTAATCGAATGCCGTGCAACGATCGGTACCGTCGGTAATGAAGAAAACAGTCTGCGTGAACTCGGAAAAGCCGGTGCCAAGCGTTGGCGCGGTATTCGTCCGACCGTCCGCGGCGTTGTGATGAACCCTGTTGACCATCCGCACGGTGGTGGTGAAGGTCGTACCGGTACCGGTCGCGCTCCTGTCACACCTTGGGGCCAGCTCACCAAGGGTTATCGTACTCGTAACAACAAGCGCACCGACAACATGATCGTGTCGCGTCGCTATCGCAAGTAAGGGGGCCTGAATGTCTCGTTCGCTTAAGAAGGGACCGTTCGTTGACGGATCCTTACTGAAGAAAGTCGAAGCCGCTCAAGCTAGCCGTGACAAGCGTCCTATCAAGACCTGGTCTCGTCGCTCGACAATTCTTCCTGAATTTATCGGTTTAACAATTGCCGTCCACAACGGACGTCAGCATGTGCCGGTTTTTATCAATGAAAACATGGTTGGCCATAAGCTGGGTGAATTTGCATTGACCCGTACTTTCAAAGGCCACGCAGCTGATAAGAAGGCTGCTCCAGCTAAGAGGTAATAACAATGGAAACCACAGCAATCGTACGTGGAGTTCGCCTCTCGGCTCAGAAAGGCCGTTTGGTTGCGGATCTTGTCCGCGGTAAGCCCGTTGACAAGGCCCTGAACATTCTTTCTTTCACGCAGAAGAAAGCTGCCGGCATCATCCGCAAAGCTCTCGATTCTGCTATTGCCAATGCCGAACACAACAACGGTGCAGACATTGACGAACTCCGTGTGACTTCTATCTATGTTGAGAAAGCCACGACTCTCCGTCGTTTCTCTGCAAGAGCAAAAGGCCGCGGTGCCCGTATCGGTAAACAGACTTGCCACATCTACGTGACGGTCGGTGATACCCCGGCGAAGAAATAATAGGTGACCCATGGGACAGAAAATTAATCCGACAGGCTTTCGCCTTCCCGTAACACACGACTGGACTTCCCGTTGGTATGCTACTGGCCGCGATTTTGCCCGCACATTGGCTGAAGACCTCAAAGTTCGCGATTACCTGGGCAAAAAGCTCAAGAACGCCTCTGTAGGTCGTATTCTTATCGAGCGTCCCGCTAAGAACGCTCGCATCACAATTTTCTCCGCTCGTCCGGGCGTTGTGATCGGTAAGAAAGGTGAAGACATTGAAGTTCTGAAGGCCGAACTCCAGAAATTGATGGGCGTTCCCGTCCATGTCAATATCGAAGAGATCCGCCGTCCTGACCTCGATGCTCAGCTCATCGCCGACAGCATCACTCAGCAGCTCGAAAAACGTATTATGTTCCGTCGCGCTATGAAGCGTGCCATGCAGAACGCAATGCGTCAGGGCGCTCTTGGTATCAAGATCATGTCCTCCGGCCGTTTGAACGGTGCTGAAATCGCCCGTACCGAATGGTATCGTGAAGGTCGTGTACCTCTGCATACTCTTCGTGCCGACATCGACTACGGCTTCTCTGAAGCTCAGACAACTTACGGCATCATCGGCGTTAAGGTTTGGGTTTACAAAGGCGACAACACCGGTAAGGATGTTGCTGCCGAAGCTCCGGCCGAACGCGAAGACCGCCGCAACCGTCGTCCCGGCAAGCCGGCCAACCGCCGTCCTCGCAAGCAGGCCGACGGCGCTGAAGGCAAGCAGGCTCGCGCTCCGCGCAAACCCGCTCCCGCAGCCGCTGCTAAGGAAGGAGAATAAACATGCTTCAACCAAACAGAACTAAGTACCGTAAGGACCAGAAAGGCCGTAACTACGGTCTGGCCCAGAGAGGTGCTAAGGTTTCTTTCGGCCAGTTCGGTCTGAAAGTTACAGAACGCGGTCGTCTGACAGCTCGTCAGATCGAAGCTGCCCGTCGTGCGATCACTCGTCACATCAAGCGCGGCGGCCGTGTATGGATCCGCGTCTTCCCGGACAAACCCATTTCCTCCAAACCGGCTGAAGTCCGTATGGGTAATGGTAAAGGCAATCCCGAATTCTGGGTTGCTCTGGTTCAGCCGGGCCGCGTCATTTATGAACTTGACGGTGTTGATGAAGCACTTGCTCGTGAAGCTTTCCGCCTTGCTGCGGCCAAGCTTCCGCTCAAGTCCATGTTCGTTACACGTCAAATCGGCCAGTAATAGGAGTGCAGAATGAAAGCCAAAGATTTACGCGCTATGGACGAAGCTGCGCTTAACAAAGAACTGCAGGATCTTCTGAAAGCCCAGTTTAATCTGCGCATGCAGAAGTCTCATCAGCAACTTGAAAACACGAGCCTGATTCGTCAGACACGCCGCGATATCGCCCGCGTCCGTACGATTCTTGCTCAGAAGGCAGCGACGAAATGAGCGAAAACAAACTGACACGCACGCTGATCGGCAAAGCTATTAGCACCAAGATGGACAAGACTGTTACGGTTCTTGTCGAACGTAAGGTTAAACACCCGATCGGAAAGATCGTCGTCAAGAGCAAGAAGTATCATGTTCATGACGAAAACAATGACGTTAGAGAAGGCGATATCGTCGAAATCTCCGAAACACGTCCGATTTCCCGTACGAAATCCTGGACAGTTTCCAAGATCGTCGAACGTGCTGAAATCTAATTGATTTGTAAATAGATCTTAATAAGCACTTTAGAGAGCTTGCAATGTTATCCGTATATCGGATATACTTGCGGCTCTCTAATTCTTTTTGCGAAAGAATTTCTTTCGGATTAAGTAGTTAGAGGTTCTTGGGGTTCCGGTTTTTTTGAACAACCCACAAAGCTTGCGGGTATCTGTGAGATTGAATTGGAAACTCTTCTCCCGGACGGGACCAAAACTGGCCGAGCGCCGCGAATCGCGTCGAACTCGGAATAAGTTGGAATATATAAAACCATGATTCAGATGCAATCTAATCTGGACGTAGCCGACAACACCGGTGCACGTTCAGTTCAATGTATTAAAGTGTTGGGCGGCTCCAAACGCCGTTACGCTAATATTGGCGACATTATCAAAGTGACCGTCAAAGATGCAGCTCCGCGCGGCCGCGTCAAAAAAGGCGAAGTCTACTCTGCCGTTGTTGTTAGAACTGCTAAAGGCGTTCGTCGTCCTGACGGCTCTTCTATCTGCTTTGACGGCAATGCTGCTGTTTTGCTTAACAACAAACTGGAACCGATCGGAACACGTATCTTCGGGCCGGTTACGCGTGAACTGCGTACCGAACGCTTCATGAAGATTGTTTCCCTCGCTCCTGAAGTTCTCTAAGGAGAGGATGGAAATGCAACGTATCCGTAAAGGTGACGAAGTTATCGTTATCACCGGCCGTGACAAGGGCAAGAAAGGCACTGTTACAGCTGTTCATGACGATGGAAAAGTCGTCGTTGAAGGTATCAACATTGTTAAGAAGCACGTCAAGCCGAACCCCATGCTGGGCCAGGCCGGCGGCATTATGGACAAGACGCTTCCGATCGAAGGATCCAACGTCATGCTTGTCAACCCCAAAACCGGCAAGGGTGACCGCGTCGGCTACAAAGTTGTTGACGGCAAGAAAGTTCGCGTCTTCAAGAGTGACGGTGCCGTTGTCGGCGCTAAGGCATAAGAGGTCGCAGATAAATGTCTCGTTTTTTGAATAAGTACCGTGACGAAGTGATTCCGGCCCTGACAAAACAGTTCGGCTACAAAACCGAAATGCAGGTTCCTCGTATCACCAAGATCACTCTGAATATGGGTGTCGGCGATGCAGTTAACGACAAGAAGCTTGTTGACCACGCTGTCGAAGATCTGACTAAGATTTCCGGTCAGAAGCCAATCGTTACCAAAACTCGTAAAGCCATCGCTAACTTCAAGATCCGTGAAAACATGCCTATCGGCTGCATGGTCACGCTTCGCGGAGAGCGTATGTATGAATTCCTGGACCGCTTAGTCACTATCGCTTTCCCGCGTGTTCGTGACTTCCGTGGTGTCAGTGCCCGCTCTTTCGACGGCCGCGGCAACTACAACATCGGTCTGAAGGAACAGATCATTTTCCCGGAAATTGAATACGACAAGATCGACAAGCTCCGTGGTATGAACATCAGCATTACGACAACCGCTAAGACGGACGAAGAGGCTAAGGCACTTCTTTCTGCCTTCCACTTCCCGTTCCGTAACTAAGCGAGGTGATTTAATTGGCTAAGCTCGCATTAATCAATCGTGAACTCAAGCGCAAAGCCTGCGCTCAGAAGTTTGCTGCTAAACGCGCCGCTCTCAAAGCGGTCATTAACGATGCTACCCGCTCGATGGAAGAGCGCATGGAAGCACGCAACGCACTTCAGTCTCTGCCCCGTGACGCAAGTCCGTGCCGTCAGCGTAACCGCTGTGAATTGACCGGTCGTCCCCGCGGAACATTCCGCAAATTCGGTCTGGCAAGAGGCAAGATCCGCGAAGCGGCTATGCATGGTGACATTCCCGGCCTGACAAAGGCCAGCTGGTAAGCGAGGAGATTACAAAATGAGTATCAGTGATCCGATCGCCGACATGCTGACCCGTATTCGCAACGGTCAGATGGTCGACAAAACGGAAGTGACTATGCCTTCTTCCAAACTGAAGGTAGCTATTGCAAAAGTTCTCGAAGACGAAGGCTACATCGACGGTTACACCGTTGACGCCAACGACGGCAAGCCCGTTCTTCGTATTGGTCTTAAATACTATGCCGGTCGTCCCGTGATTGAAATGATTGAACGCGTTTCTCGTCCCGGACTGCGTGTGTACAAGAACCACGAAACAATTCCTCAGGTCATGAACGGCCTCGGAATTGCGATCATCTCCACACCGAAGGGTGTGATGACTGATCGTAAGGCTCGTGCAGCAGGTATTGGCGGCGAAGTTCTTTGCGTCGTTGCCTAAGCCGGAGGTAGGAAATATGTCACGAGTTGCTAAGATCCCAGTCGTTCTGGGCAAAGGTGTAGAGGCCAAGATCGAAAACGGTTTCATTACCGTTAAAGGTCCGAAAGGCACTCTTTCTCAGAAGCTTAATCCGGTTGTCGAAGTTACTATCGACAACGGCGAAGTTCATTTCAAGGCCATTGAGCCGACAAAGTTCTCCAACGCCATGAGCGGTACGCTCCGCGCTCTGGTTAACTCCATGAACATCGGCGTGACCGAAGGCTTCACCAAAAAGTTAAATCTGGTTGGCGTGGGCTACAAGGCTCAGGCTCAGGGCAATGTCCTGAATCTGTCCCTCGGTTTCTCTCATCCTGTTGCATACAAGATGCCTGAAGGAATCGAAGTCAAGACCCCGACACCGACTGAAATTGTGATTCACGGCGCTGACAAGCAGAAAGTCGGACAGGTTGCTGCGGAAGTTCGTAGCTACCGCGAACCTGAACCCTATAAGGGCAAGGGTGTCCGCTATGCTGATGAAGTTGTGATCATCAAGGAAACTAAGAAGAAATAAGCGGGCGGAGGCTTAAAGTGATCGACAAGAAACAAAATCGTCTGCGTCGTGCGCGTGCCACGCGTGCCCGCATCAAGGACATGAAGGTTAATCGCCTGACTGTTCATCGTACAAACCTGCACATCTATGCACAGATCATCTCTGCTGACGGTAAGAATGTTCTCTGCGCTGCTTCTACGCTCGAACCCGAAGTTCGTGCACAATTAGCCGGTGTGACAGGAAAGGGCGGCAACGTCAACGCTGCAAAACTCATCGGTACACGCATTGCTGAAAAAGCAAAAGCTGCCGGAATTGAGTCTTGCGCATTCGACCGTGCCGGATATCGTTTTCATGGCCGTATTGCCGCGCTTGCCAACGCAGCGCGCGAAGCCGGTCTCAAGTTCTAAGGAATAGCTAAATGGCAAAGAATCCCAAAAACGCAGTTGCCGAGGAACAGGACGACGGCATTCGCGAAAAAATGATTGCGGTCAATCGTGTTACCAAGGTTGTTAAAGGCGGCCGTATTCTCGGTTTCGCTGCTTTGACAGTGGTTGGTGACGGCGATGGACGCATCGGCATGGGCAAAGGCAAGTCCCGTGAAGTTCCGGTTTCCGTTCAGAAAGCAATGGATCAGGCTCGCCGCGCTATGGAAAAAGTACCTCTTCGCAACGGTACCATTTTCCACGCTGTTGAAGGCCATCACGGTGCTTCCCGCGTTATGCTCCATCCGGCCCCCGAAGGTACCGGCGTTATCGCCGGCGGCCCGATGCGCGCCATTTTCGATGTGATGGGCATCCGCAACATCGTTGCCAAGTCCCATGGCTCTTCCAATCCTTACAACATGGTTCGCGCCACACTTGATGCACTGAGCAAGCTTCGTTCTCCGAGCGAAATTGCTGCCAAGCGCGGTAAGACCGTTGAAGAACTCATCGGTTAAGAATCTGGAGTTTAGAAATGGAAAAGAAAACCGTTAAAGTGACCCTCGTCAAGAGCCCGATCGGCTGCAAAAAAGCCCATCGTCAGACTGTTCTCGGTCTGGGTCTCAAGAAAATTCGTCAGACACGCGAGCTGGAAGACACACCTGCCGTCCGCGGCATGATCAACACGGTCTCCTACCTGGTTCGTGCTGAATAATTGAGGATTAGACAATGAAACTTAATACTATTCAGCCGGCAGCTGGTTCCAAGAGCGCTTCTCACCGCGTCGGTCGCGGTGTCGGCAGCGGCTGGGGCAAGACTGCAGGCCGCGGCCACAAAGGTCAGAAGTCCCGTGCAGGCGGCTTCCACAAAGTCGGTTTCGAAGGCGGCCAGATGCCTCTGCATCGTCGTCTGCCGAAGCGCGGCTTCACATCCTGGACACATGAATTCGTCGCTGAAGTTCGCTTGAGCGATCTCGAAAAACTGGGTCTGGACGAAGTCAACCTGGCAGATTTGATCAACGCTAACGTGATCAAATCCAACATGAAGGACGCTCGTGTGATCCTCTCCGGAGAAATCACTCGCAAAGTTACCGTCCGCGGTATGTCTGTCACCAAAGGTGCCAAGGCCGCTATTGAAGCAGCCGGCGGTTCCGTTGTTGTAGACGCTGACAAATAATTTGAGATAAGGAATTAAACGTGGCCAAGAACATTCCAGCGAAAGCCGGCAGTAAATACGGCGACTTATACAGACGTCTGATTTTTCTTGTTTTGGCTCTCGTTGTCTATCGTATCGGCACGCATATTCCGGTTCCCGGTATCGATCCAGATACCTTAAAAGAGCTGTTTAATCAGCAACAGGGCGGCATCTTAGGGCTGTTCAACATGTTCTCAGGCGGCGCCCTGTCCCGTTTCTCCGTTTTCGCGCTTGGTATCATGCCGTACATTTCGGCATCGATTATCATGCAGATGCTTTCTTACGTACTTCCTTCTCTGGAATCTCTGCGTAAGGAAGGCGAGTCCGGCAGAAGAAAGATCACGCAGTACACCCGTTACGGTACACTGCTTCTCGGTTTGTTTCAGGCTCTCGGTATTGCCGTGGCCCTGGAAACACAGCCGGGCCTGGTCATTGATCCGGGCTTCTTCTTCCGCAGCGTCTGTGTGATTTCTCTGGTCACCGGCACTATGTTCCTGATGTGGTTAGGTGAGCAGATTACAGAGCGCGGCATCGGCAACGGCATTTCGATCATTATCTTCGCAGGTATCGTCGCCGGGCTTCCGGCTGCGGTCAGCGGTTTGTTCCAGTTGGTTTCCACCGGCGCGATCGGACCTCTGTCTGCGATTTTCATCATTGCGATCGTGATGCTGGTGACGGCTTTTGTTGTCTTCATCGAAAGAGGACAACGCCGTATTACCGTCAACTATGCAAAACGTCAGGTCGGAAACCGCATTTACGGCGGCCAGAGCTCTTATCTTCCTCTGAAGATAAACATGGCCAACGTGATTCCGCCGATCTTTGCATCTTCGCTGATTCTCTTCCCGGCTACTTTAGCCAGTTGGTTTACCAGCGGCGACTCCACTCGTTGGATTCGTGACTTAGCGGCTTCTCTTTCTCCGGGTCAACCGCTTTATACATTGCTCTACGCTGCCTTGATCGTTTTCTTTGCATACTTCTACACGGCATTGGTTTTCAATCCGAAAGAAACTGCAGAGAACCTCAAGAAGAGCGGTGCTTTCGTTCCCGGTATTCGTCCGGGCGAGCAGACCTCTCGTTATATTGACAAGGTCCTGCTTCGCTTAACACTTGCCGGTTCGATCTATTTAGTGTTTGTCTGTTTGGTTCCTGAGTTCCTCAACCTGCGATTCAACGTTCCGTTCTACTTCGGCGGTACATCGCTGCTGATCGTTGTGGTCGTGACAATGGATTTCATGAGTCAGGTTCAGGCTTATCTCATGAGTCATCAATACGAATCTCTGCTGAAGAAAACAAACTTCCGCGGATTCGGTCCCGGTTCACTTCCCCGCTAACGGGTTGTAACCATTAAAAAAATTGCTATAAAGGGCGGGATTAGTTTATAATCCCGCTCCTTATGCTTTACTCTGTCATCTGCACTACATTTGGCGGAGTCGGTTCTGTATGAAGTCTTCGCGAGAGGCTTCTTACACTTTTGGAGATAACTATGAAAGTAAACGCTTCGGTCAAAAAAATGTGCCGTAAGTGCAAGATCATCAAGCGCAAAGGCGTGGTCCGCGTTATCTGCTCGGATCCCCGTCATAAACAGCGCCAAGGCTAATTAGAGGTAAATAATGGCTCGTATCGCCGGTATTAACATTCCGCCGAATCAGCACGCTGAAATCGGCTTGACTGCCATCTATGGCATCGGCCGTCCCCGTGCCCGTGAAATTTTGGAAGCGGTTGGTGTTGAAAAAACTAAGAAGGTTAAAGATTTAACAGACGCCGAACTCGAACGCATTCGTGATGCGATCAGCAAGCTCACTGTTGAAGGCGACCTTCGTCGTGAAATTCAATTGTCAATTAAACGCCTTATCGACTTAGGCACCTACAGAGGCATGCGTCATCGCCGCGGTCTGCCCGTTCGCGGTCAGCGCACTCGTACGAATGCACGCACTCGCAAGGGTCCGAAGAAAGCTGGCGTCGCTCTCAAAAAGTAAGGTAAAGGACGACTATGGCAGGAAAGATTCCTAACGCTCAGCAGATCGCTGCTCAGCGTGCTCGTAGAAAAGTTAAAAAAGTTGTGACCGAAGGCATCGCTCACGTTCACGCTTCCTTTAACAACACAATCATCACTATTACTGACCGTCAGGGCAATGCTATTGCAGCTTCCAGCTCCGGCGCTCAGGGTTTCAAAGGCTCTCGTAAGTCCACTCCGTTCGCAGCTCAGGTTGCTGCCGAACAGGCCGGCCGTCACGCCCTTGAATATGGCTTAAAGAACGTTGAAGTCCGCATTACCGGACCCGGACCCGGCCGTGAGTCGAGTGTTCGCGCTCTCAACGCTCTTGGTATTCGCGTCACTTCCATTCAAGACGTTACTCCCGTTCCTCACAACGGTGTTCGTCCTTCGAAGCGTCGTCGTGTTTAATAACTAATTCCCGCGTTTGTCGTGAAATCGATGAACTGAATGTGGAAGACACAGGATAAGAGAAAAAATGGCTCGTTATACCGGACCTAAAGAAAAGCTCGCACGCCGTGAAGGCTGCGACTTGAATCTGAAGAGCGCTGTTCGCTCCTTCGATTCAAAATGCAAATCCGAATCTGCCCCCGGTCAGCATGGACGCACTTCCGGTGCTCGTCTTTCTGACTACGGTGCTCAGCTTCGTGAAAAGCAGAAAGTTAAACGTATGTATGGCGTTCTCGAACGTCAGTTCAGACTGTATTTTGCCAAAGCTGCCCGCAAACGCGGCAACACCGGCGAACAGCTCCTCAGCCTTCTTGAAAGCCGCTTAGACAACGTTGTCTATCGTATGGGCTTCGGCTGCACACGTGCTGAAGCACGTCAGCTCGTTTCCCACTGCGCTATCAGCGTTAACGGCAACAAGGTAAATATTCCTTCCTACTCCGTTAAGGCCGGTGATGTTATCGCCGTCCGTGAGAAGGCTAAGAATCAGGTTCGCATCGCCGAATCCCTGAAACTGGCCGAGTCCAACGGTCTGCCCGACTGGGTTTCCGTTGACACCAAGAAATTGGAAGGCACTTTCAAGAATGTTCCTGCCCGTGACGAAATTTGTCCGGACGTGAACGAATCTCTGATTGTTGAATTGTATTCTCGCTAATTTGCAGTACCCCGGCAGTGTAGTGCGCTGCCGGTTTAGTTTTACACACGATCTCTTCCTTGAGGCAGAGGTCGTCGTGTCATTTATGAGCCTCAATAATTCCTACAGCCTTATCGGTGTAACGAGCCGAGGGTATTGTTAAAAGGAAAATTAATGTCTGTAAATGCTCTCCTTAAGCCTCGCAGCATTGAAGTTGAAACTGCAGAAGGCAATCCTTATTCCGCCACCGTGACGATGGAACCGTTTGAAACCGGTTATGCGCACACCCTTGGTAATGCGCTTCGCCGTGTTCTTTTGAGCTCCATGGTCGGTTTTGCTCCGACAGAAGCCCAGATTGCAGGCGTTGTTCATGAGTACAGCCAGATTGACGGCGTTAAGGAAGACGTGGTCGACATTCTTCTGAATGTCAAAGGCATCATCTTTAAGCTCGAAAACCGTGACGAAGTTACGATCACACTTCGTAAAGAAGGCGAAGGTGTCGTCACTGCCGCGGACTTCGATCTGCCGCACGATGCTCAGATTCTCAATCCGGAACATGTCATTGCCAACCTTTCCGGCGGCAAGCTTGATATGCAGCTCAAGATTGAAAAAGGCCGCGGCTACCAGCCCGGTGACATGAGAGCACTTAAGGACGACTATAGCAAGGGTACGATCGGCCGCATCATTATGGATGCTTCCTTCTCCCCGATCCTGCGTGTTGCTTACCGTGTCGAAAACGCACGTGTCGAACAGCGCACCGACCTTGACAAACTTGTTATGAACATTGAGACGAACGGCGCCATCCTTCCGGAAGAAGCGCTTCGTCAAGCCGCCCATATTCTTCAGGATCAGCTCTCCGTCTTCGGCGGACTGCCCACCATCGGTCTCGAACCCGTTGCTCCGCAGCCTGCTTTCGGCGCAATGCAGCCGCAGGCCCCTGTCGAAGCTCCGATGGCCAAACCTCAGCCTCCGGTTGATCCGATCCTTCGTCGTCCGGTCGACGACCTTGAACTTACCGTTCGTTCCGCCAACTGCCTCAAGGCCGAAAATATTTACTATATCGGCGACTTGATCCAGAGAACCGAAAACGAACTGCTCAAGACTCCAAACCTTGGCCGCAAGTCCCTTAACGAAATTAAGGAAGTTCTTGCCGCTCACGGCTTGACACTCGGCATGAAGCTGGAAAACTGGCCTCCTGTCGGTCTTGACCACTAATTGCAGAACAATTTGTAGTACTTGTTTTATTTGAATTATTTGTCAGCAGTACCCGGCTCGGTTAGAATGCCGAGCCTACCCGCCCGCTCCGGTAGGAGATAGAAGAGACGGGAGATGCCTAAATGGCACCCTAACTAGAAACTTTTAAGGAATTTAAAAAATGCGTCATAAACTCGGACTTCGCAAACTGAATCGTACATCGGCTCATCGTCTGGCCATGCTCCGCAACATGATGAACTCTCTGCTTCGTCATGAAGCCATCAAGACCACACTGCCGAAAGCCAAAGAACTTCGTCGCGTCGTCGAACCGATGATCACTCTGGCCAAAGAACCGACAGTTGCGAACAAGCGTCTTGCCTTCAACCGTCTGCGCGATCGCGAAATCGTTGTCAAACTGTTCAACGAAATCGGACCGATGTTCAAAGACCGTAAAGGCGGCTACACACGTATCCTGAAGATGGGCTACCGTGTCGGCGACAACGCTCCCCTGGCTTATGTTGAACTTGTTCAGAAGACAACTGACGCTGCTCCTGCTAAAGAAGAAGCTCAGAAAGCTGAATAATTTCTCTGAAGTGATTTAAGACAAAGGCTCGCAATCGCGAGCCTTTGTTGTGTCCGCGCATAAGGAAATCAAAAGTCAACTACCTCGGCCTAAAGGCCGCGGCTTGAAAAAGCCTCTAGTTGACTAGCCTCAGGCCGTCATTTGGCGGACTACATTGGTCGGGATTTTATAGGCACCGCGGGATGCAGATCCTAGTCCCGCGCTCTGCGGCCGATGGTTAAAAGCTCTGAGAGGTAGGAGCGGTGCTGTCAGCTTGAAACCCCTTCCAACATTGGCGAAGGATCACAACCGGTCGAAAGACCGAGGAGATAAAACTTGAGAGTATTTCTTATGTCCCAGGCCTGTCAAGTGAAAGTCTTTGTTCAAAGCTAATAGCTGCTTCCATATTCTTATTCGGCACAGTTTTTGCCAACCGAAGAGTTCGATTTCGGATCCTTTTAAGGCACTTCACATCGTCGGTAACCGATTGATTTACAAGTATTGTTAGGTCTTTCCGAACCTTTGAGGACAACAGCAATAACACTTGTGCGCCAACTTTCCAGACAAATCTTCTCCCAGCCTCTTTAACTTAAATGGCTAAGAGGAATTCTGTTATTTAACTTGTTTCTTCCGCTTTCATTTCTGACTTTCGGTTATCGATAGAGCAGATAGCTGCTGCTTTCTTATTCGGCCCCAATTTCCCGCACCATAGTTCATTGAGCGGCGGCCATGATGAAGTACCAACCCCTGATCCTATTTTATGCTCCTGTCTTTTAGGGCAACAATACTCTTCAGGTCATTCAGGGGCCGGCGTAACCGGTTTAACATCAGAAAATTTCAGCGGTGTTTTTCATAGGTATCTCTATACGGCGGCTAAGATGAAGCGTTTTTCAAACTTCTCTCCTTTTTTAGCCATAATCCATAATTGTCTGGCAAGCTTATTTGCAATGGCAATAATGGCGACTTTTTTTGGCTTTCTCGCCAAGATTGAAGAAACCCAGTCAGATTTGTGCTTACACCTGCAGATGGAATGAGCACACTGAACTAGAAGAGCCCTGACATCATTGTTACATTCACATTTCTTGGGAATGTGAGTAACAAAGTTTTTACCGCCGCTTCCGGAGCTTTTTGGTGCCAAACCTATATACGCGGCAAATTCTCTTCCGTTCTTAAAAACTGCTGGATTACAGAGCAAAACCAACATCGTCGCTGCCGTTATCGGTCCAACTCCCGGCGCAGATCGGAATAGGTCATACTGCTTGAGGGTCTTTGCAATAGAGTCGATATTCGTTTCCAATTCTTTGATTTTCTCCATCGCTTCTTTAACTTCTCGGAAAAGAGCGGTCAGCTCAGAAACAATATATGGGCTTACGTCAGCTCGTTCCTTTAGCTGGACAATTAAAGACCCAGCCTTTGCTAGGAATGCATTTATGCTTTTTCCCATAACCAGCCCGTATTCAGTCAAGATACCTCTGATGTGGTTAATTTTTGCGACTTTTTCTCTTTGGCGCTTCGTTCTCATTGTTTGCAGCAGTGCCAGGTCTCGGATTGCCGCAGATTTGACCGGTACTTCGCGCACGCTCATCTCGAGCGCTTTATAGATGCCGCGTGCATCGTTTTTATCATTCTTTAACCCCGTTACGTACGGTTTTACCAACTTTGGAGGCATAAGATGAACCGTGTGACCAAGACTTTGCAGCTCACGTGCCCAATGTTGTGAGCCGCCGCAAGCTTCCATTCCGATCAGAGCAGGAGGAATGTTTCTAAATTCATTTAGAAAATCAGCTCGTTTAACAGCTTTATTAGAAACAACGCCGTCGGAGGTGACTTTGTAGACTTGCATTACAGACTTTGCAATGTCGATACCACAAACGGACGAAAATTGAATATTATTAGTCATGAGGGGCTCCTTTTTAAGTTGTGGAAAACTTTATTGTGGCACTTAAGATGCCGTTGAGATTCGAAAGAATCGCTCTGGAGCCCCTCACTACTGCATTTGGCGGCTGATCAATTGTTAAAGATCTCGTAAGCATCCGCCGTACCAATTAAGTGACTACTATTTTGAAAACTTGCTTCGCTGCCTCTAATTTGGCGAAGATCGTGGTGCTAATGGACGCCTGGGACATTATCGTTGTCCTAAACAAACGCGGAAAACCGCTGATGCCCTGTTCACCGGCAAAAGCGCGCCTTCTGCTTAAAGAGAAGAAAGCTATTGTGAAGAGGCGAACGCCTTTCACTATTCAGCTGACGATTGCAACGGGTGAGTCCAAACAGCCGGTGACTCTGGGTGTTGATGCCGGGTACAAACATGTCGGCCTTTCCGCATCAACGGAAAAGGCTGAGCTTTATGCATCAGAAGTCGAACTCCGTCAGGACGTCTCTGATCTGCTCTCTGCTCGTCGTGCGTTACGGCAGTCCCGCCGTAACCGCAAAACGCGCTACCGCGCGCCGAGATTCAACAACCGTCTCCGCACCAAGCGCAAAGGCTGGCTTGCTCCGTCGGTTGAAAACCGAATCAACGCGCACTTGTCGCGCATAGAAGCGGTTCTTCGACTGCTGCCGGTCACGAAGATCAGCGTGGAAACGGCTTCCTTCGACATGCAGCTGCTGAAGAATCCCGACATTGCAGGGAAAGAGTACCCAGAGGGCGAGCAGCTCGGCTTCTGGAACGTCCGCGAGTATGTTCTTTTCAGAGACAGGCACGTTTGTCAGCATTGTTACGGCAGATCGAAGGATCCGGTGCTCAATGTTCATCACTTGGAAAGCAGACGTACCGGTGGAGATTCACCGGGTAACCTGATTACGCTTTGTGAGACGTGCCATAAGGCACTTCACCGCGGCGATATCACGTTGAAGGCCAAGCGAGGGAAATCGTTCCGTGCGGAAGCCTTCATGGGAATTATGCGCTGGGAAGTACACAACCGTCTAAGAGCTTTGCATCCGGGGATTGAGGTGAGCAACACCTATGGATACCGGACCAAGCACGCACGAATCGCGAACGGCATCGCCAAGTCGCATTGTGCGGATGCTTTCTGCATCGCCGGCAACCTCGGCGCCGAAAGGCTCTGCGAATTCTTCTTCCAGAAGCAGACGCGCCGGAACCACCGGCAGATTCACAAGCTCTCCATCCTCAAAGGCGGCATTCGAAAGCGCAATCAGGCTCCCTTTGAGGTCAAAGGCTTCCGTCTTTTTGACAAAGTTGCCTGCCAGGGAGAAGAAGGCTTCATTTTCGGCCGTCGATCATCGGGGTTCTTTGATGTTCGAAAACTTGACGGAACCCGCATTTCAGCCGGCATCAGCTGCAAGAAGCTGCATCTGCTGGAAAAGAGACGAACCTATTTAACAGAAATTCGAAAGGAGGAGGCGCTTCCTCCCCTGCCTGAAGGCAGGGGGCTCCGCGCCTAAATTTGATGAAGAATACGCAGATTAAACCGGCGGCAGAGGAATCGACTTCAGTACGGCTGGATAAGTGGCTTTGGGCAGCGCGATTTTTTAAAACGCGAACTTTGTCCCAGGACAATATCGAGCTCGGCCGTGTTCGCATGAACGGCGTCAGGCTGAAAGCGAGCAAAGATATCAGGGTCGGCGATCAACTTGAAATCATTCGCGGCGAGGAGCGCTTCGTCGTTGTTGTCAAAGCTCTTTCCTCCAAACGCGGAAGTGCGACCGTGGCCCAAACACTCTATGAAGAAACGCCTGAAAGCTTAGAGGCGCGTACTCGTATCAAAGAAAACAGCCGACTTATGCCGATGCCCGGAAGCGATTATCACGGACGTCCTACCAAGCGCGACGGCCGCAAAATTCGCCAATTCATGGCGGAATTTGATCCTTCGAAAGACTTTTAGCAGGATCGCGAAGTTTTGCGCGTTCGCCGGCAGACTATTCAAAACGTTTTCCTGTCACAAAAATCAAGCCTCTGAATCTCAATCGAATCAGAGGCTTTGTACTATCTGCGCTCTTTCTCAAAGCGTAGCGGCTGCATTATTTGCGGCCTTCTTCGTTAAGCCAGCGGGCAACCTGAGGTGCGAAGTAAGTTAAGACACCGTCTGCACCGGCTCTCTTGAAGCAGAGCATGGTTTCCATGATTGTCTTTTTCTCGTCGAGCCAGTCGTTCTGGAAAGCGGCCATAAGCATGGAGTATTCGCCGCTGACCTGATAAGCGAAGGTCGGGGCCTGGAATTCCTGTTTAACGCGCCAGAGGACATCCAAGTACGGCATGCCGGGCTTGACCATGACCATATCGGCGCCTTCAGCCAGATCTAAACCGACTTCCCACAGGGCTTCGTTGGTATTGCCCGGATCCTGCTGGTAAACGGCCTTGTTGCTCTTTCCGAGGTTCGAGGCAGAACCGACAGCATCTCTGAAAGGACCGTAGTAGCAGGAGGCGTATTTAGCGGAATAGGCCATGATCTTTGTGTAGATCAGACCGTGGGCTTCGAGAGCGTCACGGATGATGCCGATACGACCGTCCATCATGTCGGAAGGCGCAACGATGTCTGCTCCGGCCTGAGCCTGAGCAAGCATCTGCTTCACAAGCATTTCGATGGTTTCGTCGTTAAGGATGAAGCCGGTTTCGTCAATAAGGCCGTCCTGACCGTGTGTTGTGTAGGGATCGAGTGCGACATCGCACATCACCCCGAGTTCCGGGAAGTGTTCTTTCAAAGAACGCACCACGCGAGGGATTAAACCGTCGGGATTGGCTGCTTCTCTGCCGTCGGGTGTTTTTAAGGAAGCGTCGATAGACGGGAAGAGAGCCATGACCGGAATGCCGAGTTTGACGCATTCTTCTGCCTGCTTGAGCAGGAGGTCTAAAGAAAGACGCTCTACGCCGGGCATAGAAGGCACCTGGACGCGTTTGTTGTTGCCTTCGATGACGAACACAGGGTAGATCAGATCGTCGACGCTAACGCGGCTTTCGCGCATTAAACGGCGGGAGAAATCATCATGACGCATTCTGCGCATGCGAACGGAAGGGAATTTGCCTAATGTCTGCATTTCGATTCTACGTTTGTAAGTAAAGAAAAAGCTCTATGGATAATCATAGAGCTCAATCGTGAAACAAAAATTAAATTTTAGCTGCCTAAGGGTAAGTTCAGCCATGTACAAAGCACGTTCTGAAGTTGCTCAACGCCTTCTTTCTTAAGGCCTGAGAAAAGCTGGACGCTTACATGGTTGCCCATCGTCAGAGCTCGATCTTTAACGGCGTTTAAGACCTGACGTTTTTCCATGGTCTTGAGCTGGTCGGCTTTATTCAGCAGGAGATGAAGCTTGAGATCGGGTCTGACGGAGAGGAAATCCAATAGGAATTCGTCTGCAGGCATGAAGGGTCTTCTGGCGTCCATCACCAAAACCATACCCATCAGCTGAGGTCTTTGCTGGACGTAGCCGCCGACGAGGCCCGCCCAGTTCTTACGCGTTTCGGGAGCGGCTTTTGCATAACCGTAGCCCGGAAGGTCGACGAGGAAGCATTCGGGAATCCTTTGTCTCGGTATTTCTCCTTTAAGCGAGAGTTCGAAAAAATTCAAAAGCTGCGTTCTTCCGGGTGTCTTAGAAGAAAACGCCAAGCGGGACTGGCGGCAAAGAACGTTAATTGTTGTCGACTTTCCGGCGTTAGACCTTCCGGCGAATGCAATTTCAGGGAGTTCAGTCTCAGGCAGCCCCATAAGCTCTGAGACGGACATAACAAATCGTGCTGAATCAAAAAGGGCGCTCATAAGTGACCTCATAAATAATCTGCGTAGATTAACGCAAAGAAGACCGCTTGTCGGCCAAGCGGTCCTCTTCAATTATTTTTTACCGTCCTTATCTTTTTTAGTGAGAGTTCCGGTTACTGCCGCAGCACGGAAAACGATGCGGGGGTCGAGTTCGCCGATCTTCTTTTCGTTTTTGTCTGTGTAAGGCAGGCTGGAGAGCACAAAGCGAATAGCGTTCAAACGCGCTCTCATCTTATCGTCGCTTTCCACAACGGTCCAAGGCGCATCTACGGTATCGGTAGCAAAGAACATTTGGTTGATGTGTTTGGTGTAGTCATCCCATTTATTCAGAGAAGCCAGATCGACCGGAGAGAGTTTCCACTGTTTCAGCGGATCTCTGCGGCGCTGTCTGAAGCGGCGTTTTTGTTCTCCGCGAGTCACGTTCAGCCAGAACTTAAAGAGAATAATGTCTTCTGAGAGCAGATTGCGTTCAAAAGAAGGCACTTCTTTCATGAACGTTTCGTACTGCTCCTTTGTGCAGAAGCCCATGACCGGTTCGACGACTGCTCGGTTGTACCAGGAACGATCAAAGAAGACCATTTCACCGGCAGAGGGAAGGTGAGCGACGTAGCGCTGGAAGTACCATTGCCCTTCTTCTGTGGCCGTGGGCTTTGGAAGCGCGGCGATTCTGGCGCCTCTTGGATTCAGATGCTCGGTAAAGCGCTGGATGGTTCCGCCTTTGCCGGCTGCATCACGTCCTTCAAAAATAATGACAAGTTTTTTGCCTTTCTTTTGAATCCATGATTGCAGTTTCAGAAGTTCAATCTGCAGACTGCGAAGCTGCTTGTTGTATAGATCTCGGTTGTAACCGTTGACGTAGGGATATTCGCCTGGCTTCAAATCCTTTCTTAGGGCGTTCATGTCAGCTGTTGCAGAGATCTTTTTATCAAAACTGCAGCAGGCATGTTCAATGAGGGATTTCAGGAGTTTCTCCTGGCCTTGCCCCGTGAGACTTCCCATGACGGCATCAGCGACTTTATCGGCGGCTGTCTCGTCCGTTGTTCGGAGGAATTGTTTTAGATACTGATACGGATTTTCGTAACCGCCAAGGTCAAACTTGGAATCTTCGAGTTCTTCTGATTTTTTTTCAACGATTACGGCATTTTGACCGTCAATTTTTTGAGGCTCAGCTGCGTCTTTGTGCGTGACAGAGTGGTTCATTGTTTCCTCCCCCTCCAAAATAAACTGATCAAACCATTCTATGTAAGTTGTACGGAGATAGAAGAAAATGTTGTCAATTCAGGCACAAAAAAGGCCGCCACAAGGGCGGCCGTGAGGAAAAGCCTATTGATTACGACTTACCGAAGACCTCGTTTAACTGCTGAGTAACACGGACGAAAGTCGTGCGTTTCGTGAGTTCTTTCAGTCGACGGGCACCGACATATGTGCAGGCCGAGCGGACGCCGCCGAGGATTTCCTGAACGGTGTCTGCAACGGGACCGCGGTCTTCAAGGTAGACCGTCTTTCCTTCTGCTGCACGATATTTAGCAACTCCGCCGGAATATTTGTCCATAGCGGATTTGCTGCTCATTCCGTAGAAAGAACGGTAGACCTTTCCGTCTTTTTCGATGACCTCACCGCCGCTTTCATTGTGGCCGGCGAGCATGCCGCCGAGCATCACGAAGTCTGCGCCGCCGCCGAAGGCTTTGGCGATATCTCCCGGACGAGTGCAGCCGCCGTCGGAGCAGATGAGGCCTCCCAGACCGTGAGCTGCGTCTGCGCATTCAATGATGGCGGAGAGCTGGGGATAACCGACGCCGGTCATCTTGCGAGTGGTGCAAACCGAACCCGGGCCGATGCCGACTTTAACGATATCAGCGCCCGCCAGGATCAATTCTTCCGTCATGTCGCCGGTGACGACGTTGCCGGCCATGATGGCAAGGTGCGGGAATTCTTCTCTGATTTTGGAGACGAAATCGACGAAAATCTCCGTGTAGCCGTTGGCGACGTCGATACAGAGGTACTCGATAGCCCCTGGCGCACGTTCCATGACTGCTTTGAATTTCTTCAAATCGTTGTCCGTGATGCCCATGGAATAGAAGGCAGTGGACTTGCGTTTGAGACCATTGAAATAGGCGACATACTCGTCCTCAGAGTAATGTTTGTGGAGCGCCACGGAAAGATCGTATTTTCCCAGGGCCTCAGCCATTTCAAAGGTTCCGGTGGTGTCCATGTTGGCAGCAATGATAGGGACGCCGGAGTATTCAACTCTGCTGTTGCGCAGTGTAAAAGGTCGGATTAAATCGACATTGGAGCGGCTCGAAAGCGTTGAACGTTTCGGACGAATGAGAACGTCTTTAAAGTCAAGTTTAACTTCGTTTTCAATATGCATCGGAAAAGTCTCAGTCAGGCAGTTTTTAACGACACATTCTCCCACGGAAAGCAAGAATAAAGGCGAAGGACTAACTTAAATAGGTAAAGAAAAGCAAGCGTATTTATCAAGTTGTGAGATCTGCAGGCAAGAAGCCTCTGCACAAGACTTACTCTTTTCGTCAACTGTCCTCAGAAGGATCCCTCGGGGGCGCCTCGTAGAACAGTTGACGGAGAAAGGAAGAGTCTTCGCCTCACTTAGTTAATGTTGAGAAAGTAAGCTCTAGTGTTAGAAGCTGTACTTCAAACCTATCATACTGTAGTCGTGCGTTGTATTTTCGGACGTCATGAGCTGGGTTGGTCCTCAAGTCCGTGCGAGCTTTTGTACCATCGGCAGGTTGCGGGATGTAGACTCGTTCAGTGAACAGAAAATCGTGCACGATTACTTTTTCTTCAGCTCCGCGTTATTCTCGGCTTCCTCAGTCATTTGACCATGACGGTATCAGAAGAAAATAGGCTTCTGTCCTGAGCAGAAGCCTATGGTTAAGAGAATCGTGCTATTGATCAGTGAGGCCGTCTGAGCCAAGCTGAGTGTCGGTGACGAGAATTTCATCAGAGAAAAGTTCTTCGGCACACTGCCGCTTACGAATAAGGACAGCCCTGTTTCCGTCGACTAAGACCTCGGCCGGCAGACAGCGTGAATTGTAGTTGGAGGCCATAGACATCCCGTAGGCTCCTGCGCTTAATAGTGCCAAGAGGTCTCCCTCCTGAACATTCAGCAGACGGTCTTTTCCAAGCCAATCGCCGGTTTCACAGACAGGACCGACGACGTAGCAATAAGTTTCTTTTTCTTCCTTTTTGGGTGTGACCGGAACGATTTGCATCCATGCCTGGTAAAGCGTAGGTCGGATCATATCATTCATGCCGCAGTCAACTATGCAGAAGTTTTTCAGCTCGCCCTGTTTCATGTACTGTACAGTCATCAACAGAGCTCCGCTATTTCCGACCAAAGAGCGGCCGGCTTCAAAGATCATTTCTTTATCGCCGTAACCTCGTTTGACTAGGACCCTGCGTAAGGCGGCCACAAGGACCGTCGGACTTGGAACTGCTTCGTTACTGTACTGAATGCCCAGGCCGCCCCCGAAATCGATATGCTGAAGATCAATCCTGTTCAGGCGAAGCTTGTCGAGAAGGGTGCAAAGCTTTTCGCAGGCATCCACAAAAGGCGCGGTATCCGTAATCTGAGAACCGATGTGGCAGTCAATGCCCACGACCTCAAGTTCAGGACTGCGGGAGGCTTTTAAATAAAGCTCGACAGCCTGATCGTAGGCGATACCGAATTTGTTTTTCTTGAGACCGGTAGAAATGTAGGGGTGCGTCTTAGCGTCCACATCCGGATTGACGCGGAAAGAAACACGAGCCTTCTTACCTTTCTTTTGAGCAACGGCAATGACTCGATCTAATTCGGCCGGAGATTCAATATTGAAGCATTTGATATCGGCGTCGAGCGCGGCTTCAATTTCATGATAAGTCTTGGCGACACCCGAAAAAATCACTTTGCTCGTATCGCATCCGGCGGCTTGAATTCGGCGCAGTTCTCCCTCGGAGACGATATCGAATCCGGCACCCAGTTTCCCGAGAAGTCGAATGATGGAAAGATTCGAATTTGCTTTAACGGCAAAGCACATCAAATGCTTATAGGGCTCCAGAGGCTTTTGATAGCTCTGAAAAGCATTGACGATGGCTTGTTTGGAATAAACGTATAAAGGAGTTCCGAAGCGGGCCGCGAGATCTTTTAACGGGACGTTTTCGCACCAAAGAGTACCGTCCTTCCAGGCGAACTCTCGGTCATTAGGAAGAGAGAGATTCATCTTTGTCTTGAACCCATGAATATGTGTTAGTAAGCCGTCGACATCGGATTATTCGGCGCAGAGCGCAGAGGACTTGTGACGCTGTCGGGCAGCTGCTCAGTTGCGTCTCCCGGATTTTTGTCAGTTCCTTCTGCTGGTAAAGCTTCATCCTGTGCCTTTTGAGCGGCATCAGCGGGAGCGGCACCGACCGTGTCTTCTCCTGTCATTTCGTTGATTTGCTGTCCGATTCGAGAGAGGTACGAATCATTCGGGTTAGGCGGCAGGTACAGAGGACCTTTGATTCCGCAGCCTGTTAAGAGAAGGCACGGAAAGAATAAAATGAGGGAACGTTTCAGCATAATTGACAAATCTACCATGACAAAAAGAGATTTTATCGAGTTATCGGAGAAAACCTTCAACGATATTGAGCAATTAGTTGATGACCAATATCCCGATGTGGATTTTGATCGTGAAGGCAATGTCCTGACTCTGACACTTGAGGATGGCAAAGTCGTTGTGATTAACCGTCAGGAAGCTATGGAAGAGATGTGGCTGGCTTCTCCTTTGGGAGGAATGCATTTTTACTATGACGCCGCCGGTGTTCTCGTGAACTACCGCAAAGGTGAAAAGCCCTTTGCAGAATGTCTGAAAGAAGCGCTGGAGAGCTGAGATGGTTCAGAAGTTTTGGCAGTGCCGCGATCGGAGCATCGATCTGTCCTCTCCAAAAATCATGGGCATCGTCAACGTCACTCCTGATTCATTCAGTGACGGCGGTAAATATTATTCCTCTGCACAAGCGATAGAACATGGTCTTCAGCTGGCAGAGGAGGGCGCTGATATTTTAGATATCGGCGGAGAATCAACTCGCCCGGGAGCGGAAGAAGTAAGCGTTCACTCTGAGTTGGAACGTGTGATCCCTGTGATTGAGGCACTGAGCGCACGCGGCCTAGTGGTTTCGGTGGATACCAGTAAACCGGAAGTGATGACTGCGGCAGCTCAGGTCGGCGCACAGATTATTAATGATGTTTATGCGCTTCGTCGTGACGGCGCATTAGAAGCTGCAGAGAAGAGCGGATGCGGCGTGTGTCTGATGCACATGCAGGGGGAACCGCGCACAATGCAGAAGAATCCCGTTTACACGGATTTGCTGTCTGAGGTGAAGAGCTTTCTGGCTGAGAGAGCTCGGGCGTTGACGGATCTCGGAGTTTCAGCGGAAAAAATCGTCTTGGATCCGGGATTCGGATTCGGGAAGACGGTGTCACAGAACTTTGAACTGCTTGCAAAGACAGAAGATTTTTTATCATTAGGCTATCCGCTTTTGTACGGCATGAGCCGAAAGTCTTCGCTCGGAGCTGTTACCGGAATTACGAAAGCCGAAGAACGTCTGATTTCTTCGGTGACGGCGCATTTGCTCGCTGTCGAAAGAGGCGCGTCGATTGTACGAGTTCACGACGTTAAGCAAATGAAAGAAGCGCTCACAATATACAAGGCGATGGTTCACTACAAGGATTTGAAATGAGTCGAAAATATTTTGGAACGGACGGAGTTAGAGGCAGAGTCGGACAAACTCCGATTACGCCAGAATTTGCCATGCTTTTGGCACAGGCTGCCGGCCGTATTCTTAAGCAGCAGACAACCGACGGGGAGGTCGGAGTTTTTATTGGAAAAGATACCCGCGTCTCGGGTTACATGTTGGAAGCCGCCCTTCAGGCCGGATTCTTAAGCGCCGGCGTAGACGTGATGCTCGGCGGTCCGCTTCCGACACCGGCTGTTGCCTATCTCACAAGAGCACAGAGACTGAGTGCCGGTGTTGTCATCTCCGCCTCTCATAATCCCTTCTATGACAACGGCATTAAGTTTTTCTCGGACAAAGGCACCAAGCTGCCTGATGAAATGGAACTGCAGATTGAAAAAGAAATGGACCGCGGTTTCAGCTGTGTAGACAGCGCTCGTCTCGGAAAAGCTCGCCGTCTTGATGACGCGGCAGGCCGCTATGTCGAATTCTGCAAGAGCACTTTCCCGTCAGATCTGGATTTGAAGGGCTTCAAGATTTATGTGGACTGCGCCAACGGCGCTGCCTACCACATTGCGCCGGATGTCTATCATGAACTCGGTGCGACCGTCGTTTGCGGAGGTAATACACCTGACGGATTCAATATTAATGAAGGTGTCGGCGCAACCCATACGGAAACGCTTCCGGATCGCGTTCAGAAGGCCGGCTGCGATATCGGTATTGCGCTGGACGGAGATGCCGACCGTCTGATCATGGCTGACCGCCATCAGGTCTACAACGGCGATCAGTTGCTTTATCTCATTGCTAAGGATCGTTTGAACCGCGGCGAACTGAAAGGTGTCGTCGGTACACTCATGACGAACTTTGCGATTGAAAAGCAGTTCAAGACGCTCGGCGTTCCGTTCCACCGCGCTAAGGTCGGAGACCGTTATGTTTTAGAAATCATGCTTAAAGAAGGCATTGATTTAGGCGGAGAAGGCTCTGGCCACCTCATTATTTTGGATAAGCAGACCACCGGTGACGGTATTGTTTCTAGTCTCCAAGTTCTGTCTGTGCTCGCTCGCAACCGCTCTACGCTCGAATCCGTTCTTTCTGAAGTTGCTCTGACGCCGCAGGTTTTGATTAACCGCAGATATAAAGCCGGTTACGTTTGGAACGAAGACCAGGCACTGCTTGACGCAATCAAGGCTGTTTCGAAAGAGCTGGAAGGAAAAGGCAGAGTTTTAGTGCGCGCTTCGGGGACGGAACCGTTGGTCCGTGTTATGGTGGAATGCGAAGATATCGGTGAAGCGAAAAAGCACGCTCAGGCATTAGCCGAACTCATTCCGCTCGAAGCTTAAGGAGAGATGATGACGACATCCGTTCTGATCGTAGAAGATGAGCCGTCAATTTTGGAGTTAATTTCTTATACCTGCCGGACTTCCGGAATGGAAGTCCGCAAGGCAGCGAACGTCGCCGAAGCAAAGAAAAATCTTGAAGCGGCCAAACCGGACATCATTCTTTTGGACTGGATGCTTCCGGACTGCGCCGGCCTTGATTGGCTGCGCGAACTTCGGAGCTATCACAGCAACGAGAGTCTGCCAGTCATTATGCTGACTGCGCGCGGACAAGAGGACGACAGGGTTCGAGGTTTAGAAGCGGGAGCGGATGACTATGTGACCAAACCCTTCTCTCCGAGAGAGTTGGTCGCAAGAATTCGTGCCGTCATCCGCCGCAAAGGCGGAGATGCGCTTCCTGATACGCTGCGTGTCGGGCCGCTTGAGATTGATGCCGAGCGGTACGAAGCACGCGTTAACGGCAAACCGCTGCGTCTGTCGGCTGTGGAATTTAAATTTCTTCAGGTTTTTGCCAAGCATCCGGGGCGTGTTTATTCACGCGCCCAGCTCATCGACAAAGTATGGGGCGTCGGTGCGGACATTGACGAAAGAACGGTTGACGTTCACATGCTTCGCCTGCGCAAACAGTTGGCCGGAACAGCCGCGGCTGATTTTATCGAGACAGTTCGGGGCGTCGGATATCGAGCTTCGAATTTAAAGGCCTAAAGGAATCGACTCCGAGGCAAGACTCAGTCGAGGTTAGACACCTCCAGAAACTCAAAGTCCCGCCGACCAAATAGGTCGGCGCCGGCTCCTATCAAATGAAAAATTACTAGTGAACGATAATGTCCCAGGCGTCTAGATAGCACCACGATCTTCGCCAAGTTAAGGGCAGCGGGGACAGCTTTCAAAATAGTAGTTTCATTCAATTGGTGCGGCGGATGCTAGCGAGATCTTTAACAACTGATTAGCCGCCAAACGTAGAAGTGAGGGGCTCCAAAGCGATTCTTTCGAATCTCAACGGCATCTTAAGTGCCACAATAAAGTTTTCCACAACTTAAAAAGGAGCCCCTCATGACTAATAATATTCAATTTTCATCTGTTTGTGGTATCGACATTGCAAAGTCTGTAATGCAAGTCTACAGAGTTACTTCCGACGGCGTTGTTTCTAATAAAGCTGTTAAACGAGCCGATTTTCTAAATGAATTTAGAAACACTCCGCCCGCTCTGATCGGAATGGAAGCCTGCGGTGGCTCACAACATTGGGCACGTGAGCTGCAAAGTCTTGGCCACACGGTTCGTCTTATGCCCCCAAAGTTGGTAAAGCCGTACGTAACGGGGTTAAAGAATGACAAAAACGATGCACGCGGTATCTATACAGCTCTCGAGATGGGTGTGCGTGAGGTACCGGTCAAATCTGCAGCGATCCGTGACCTGGCGCTGCTGCAAACGATGAGAACGAAGCGCCAAAGAGAAAAAGTCGAAAAATTAACCACATCAGAGGCATCTTGTCTGGGTACGGGTTGATTATGGGGAAAAGCGTAAATGCATTCTTAGCAAAGGCCGGATCCTTAATTGTTGAGTTAAAGGAACGAGCTGACGTAAGCCCATTTATAGTTTCTGAGCTGAATGCTCTTTTCCCAAAAGTTAAAGAGGCGATGGCAAAAATCAAAGAATTGGAAACGAATATTGAGTCCATCGCAAAGACTCTCAAGCACTACGACCTATTCCAATCTGCGCTGGGAGTTGGACCGATAACGGCAGCGACAATGTTGGTTTTGCTTTGTAATCCGGAAGTTTTTAAGAACGGAAGAGAATTTGCCGCGTATATAGGTTTGGCTCCAAAAAGCTCCGGAAGCGACGGTAAAAACTTTGTTACTCACATTCCCAAGAAATATGAATGTAACAATGAGGTCAGAACTCTTCTAGTTCAATGTGCTCATGCCATCTGTAGGAGCAAGCACAAATCCGACTGGGTTTCTTCAATCTTAGCGAGAAAGCCAAAAAAGGTGGTCATTATTGCCGTTGCAAATAAGCTTGCCAGACAATTATGGATTATGGCTAAGAAAGGAGAGAAGTTTGAAAGACGCTTCATCTTGGCCGCCGCTCAATGAACTTATGGTGCGGGAAAGTGGGCCGAATAAGAACACAGCAGCTATCTGCATCGTCGATAACCGAAAATCCAAAATACAAGCGGATGAAATGCACAAGTAAAATATCAGAACCCCTCTTAGTTATTTAAGTTTAAGAGGTCGAGGAAAGATTTGTCTGGAAAAAGTTGGCGCACATGTGTTATTACTGTTGTCCAGAAAGGTTCGGAAAGACCTGATAATGTTTGTAACTCAACTGGTTAACTCCAGTATGAATCGCCCTAAAAGGATCCGAAATCGAACTCTTCGGTTGGCAAAAAAGTGTCGAATAAGAATATGGAAGCAGCCATTCGCACTGGACAAAAACTTTCACTTGACAAGCCTGGGACATAAGAAACTAGTAAAAAGACTGAAACATGACTGATAAAAACCATACCAAGTTTGAAGAGAAAGAGCTCCGGTTCCGTCAGACGCTCAGTGCGCTTCCTGATGGTGTCGTGCTCTTGAGAAAGGACTTGGTGATTCAATGGATGAACCGCATCGCAGAACGAGATCTTTCGCTGGATCCCGAAAAGGACGTCGGCAAGAAGCTGACGGATGTGTTTACGAATCCGGAATTTATTCAGCACATTCAGTCTGAACGCTGGAAAGCTCGTCAGCTTATCGATCTGCCCGACGGACGAGTTTTAGAAGTTCGCGTGATTTCTGCCGGTAAAAAATACACAGTCGTCGTGACGCGAGACATAACCGAATCCAAACGAATTGACGACTTCCGACGAGATTTCGTCGGAAACGTTTCTCACGAACTGCGGACACCGCTGACAGTAATTCAAGGTTTTTTGGAACTGGCAACAGAAAATCCGAACCTTAATGAAGAGGATCGTCTGCACTGGGAAATGATGCTGGAGCAGGCGGAGAGGATGCGCGCACTGGTGGATGACCTCCTGGCTCTGTCTCGATTGGAGCAGGATGCGGCGCCGGCATCACGCGAGCTCATCGATGTCGATGAAATTTTGGAAGAGGCAGCTGCCGAAGGACGCATGATTTCGGGCGGCGCGCATGAAATCAAGATTGCTAAAGTAGCATCGGAAGGGATTCTCGGCGACTTTAAGGATATGCGAAGCGCAGTTACCAATCTCGTGACAAATGCTGTTCGCTACACACCGAAGGACGGCAAGATTGAGCTTTCTTGGGAAGTGAAAGACGATCACGGGATTTTGTCGGTTAAGGACAACGGGATCGGTATCGCACCGGAGCATATTCCACGTGTGACCGAGCGTTTTTATCGCGTGGATAAATCGCGATCCAGAGAGACAGGTGGAACCGGCCTCGGACTTGCCATCGTGAAGCATGTTTTGTTCCGTCACCAGGCTCAGCTCCAGATCGAGTCTGAACTCGGGAAGGGTTCGACTTTCAAGATCATTATTTCTAAAGCTCGGTTAGCGCCCCCGATCAACAGCAAAGACCTTCTTTCAGGCACGGTGCCGGAAAGCTCACCGGTCATAGGCGTCTGATGGTCTGATGAGGTTGTCGGCTTAAGAACGAATCTCACAGTGCGGACTAGGAATTGATGGGATTCGACGATCTTTGGAAGTGAGACCAGCAAAAAAACAGTCGGATGCGGTGGAAATTTTTCCTAAAGTTGAGTAGAATCACGATTCCGGTCCGACGTAAATTTATTCGGAAGCTTTCAAAGCAAGCATTTTGGAATTGTGCTATATTCACGTTTCCTTGATTAACGGGGTGTAGCGTAGTCTGGTAGCGCGCCTGCTTTGGGAGCAGGATGTCGGGAGTTCGAATCTCTCCACCCCGACCAGAATTTAGGTTTGTCCGCAGGTAGAAATTTCTGCCCGTAGCTCAGTTGGATAGAGCATCGGCCTTCTAAGCCGAGGGTCACAGGTTCGAATCCTGTCGGGCAGGCCAAGTTTTTAGTGGTACGAGTAGCTCAGTTGGTAGAGTCCAGGATTGTGATTCCTGTTGTCGTGGGTTCGAGCCCCATCTCGTACCCCACTTAATGTGGGGAATGGCGTTCATTGATAGTCAATGAACGCCATTTTTATTTGGATTTTCAGATAATTACGCCTGACTGAAATATTGCAGAAGTTAGGGTATCTAGCAGAGGCCGGCCTCTGAACTTAAGGCGGCCTCCCTAGAATTCTGTTTCTTCTTCGTCATCGTAATCCTGTTCCTTTTCCGGCTCAGCGTCAGGAACAGGAACCCCGAGAGCTTCAAATAACTTCCTTCTTTTCCCTGCGATTTCTCCGAAGTAATAGCCTCCGCAGAATTTGGTCTGCATCACATTGTTCAAGGAGTCCAGAACTCTGCAGTCTCCGTCATAAACCATCGGCAAGGCGGTGTTCTTTTTGCACTCCTCACTGTATTTTCTCAGTCTCGTTCTGACGATCATTGCAATAGAGGTCGCTAAGAACTGCCCAAACGTTTTACCTGTTAATGACTCGTTATCCGAGACTCGATTTCGAGAGCAGCCCAATCGGGATTTGAGCGTTTTAAATGTATCTTCAACGATCCAGCGTTCCTGGTAAGCGCACCAAGCTTTTCCGGCATCGGATATTTCGTCGCTCACGAGCACCCGGTAGCCTTTGTAGCGGAGCTTTTGATCCACTTTTTTATTGTCGATGCTGTAGCTGACGGCATCGTCTTGCTCATGTTTTTCAAACACTTCTTCTAATAAAGTTTGTTCGTTTTCATCGAGCGCCTTTCCGTTGGCTAACTTTTCCCGGACGCGATCGATTCTCTCCAACAGCCCTTGTCTGGCGTTCTCAGCAATTTGTCGATCGAAGTAGATGTGCCAGTAAAGCTCCTCGCTCTCCTGCGTCTTTTTTGTGGATTTCTGATTTTTTACAGGGCTAGGCTCGTAAATCCAATTGATTTTCTTTGTCACCTGGAAGACCTGGGTATACCAATCCCTCCGGTTTAAGTCCTGCAGATTGAGCCTTTCTTCATCAATGAGTTCTTGAGTAAGACTGCCGGAGATCCCGCATTTCATATTGAACAGGAACCCGACTTTATTTCTCAGGCAGTCATTGATATTTTTTGTGCCGCTGTAGCCGCGGTCAGACACAAGGACGACATTTTGGATGCCTAGTCGGGAGTTATCAGCGATAACTCGTCTGACAGTTTGTACATCCGGAACGTTTCCATCGTAGGTTCGATAGAAGATGGGCAGCCCGCTTTTGGACTCAACCAACATCAGCAGATTAATTTGAGGAAGGTTGTCCTCGTCTTTATTCCTGCCTCTTTCTACGTTTGGCAGTTTATTAGCGTAGCTGGAAATGGAAGTCGAGTCTAAAGCCAATGTCAGCTTGTCATCATCTCCAACCTCTCTCTTCTGTTCTATTAAGCCTTCCTGTAGAGCTGAGAAGTACTTTTCTATCTGTTGCTTTTTGATTTTCCTAAAAATCCTGCCTATTGAAGATGGATGCAAAGGCGCTCCCCACGGCAGGCGAGTTGCCTCGGCAAAGGTCGGATATTTGGAAATATTGTTGTCTTGGTTAAGGATTATGAAGTACGCAATCGATAAAACTTTTAGATAGTCCCGGCGCTGAGGAAAGGCTGTTTTGAGAGCTTCTCCAATGGGAGATTGAACAACGAGCTGATCCAGTGCCCAGGTAGCTCCCGCGTGCAGTTGTTTGACTTCCATTGCCTGAGAAAGCGTAAAGCCGCCTTCGTTCATGGGAGTAAAGACATAATCTTTACCTTTGCGTTCACAGATAAAGTCCCTCAATTCCGGGCGCTCAGCTAAAAAATGGTCATCCCATCGGATTCTTCCCTCTTTCTCGCCTGAGGTGACAGTGCCGACTTTCTTGAAGCTGGCGCGGTAACTTCTCTTTTTCTCCGGGTCCCATTTGTTCTTGTAGGTGTAAACGTAGAAAGCCGAAGGGCTCTTTTTAATGATGAGCGGAGGAAGCTGGGGCGTTTTCATAATTAAAATAGATTATCCAGTTAGGTAATCTAGTATAACATAAAAAATCCTTCTATTCCACTGAAATAAAAGGATTTTTTTGATTTTTAAACTTTTAGTGCTCTAGTTTTGCAATTTTTCAGCTGAAATATTGCACTGAGATTTTGCGTTTTTCAGTGATCTAGCCGGAGTTCGGCTCCGGCATCCTCGTTAAATTTCAATATCCGTACCTAATAACGTTTCGGCTTCTGGTTCTTCCTGAACATCTTCCGGTGTCTCGGGCCCAGCTCCCGGAACTCCAACACCTAACGCTTCAAAGTATTTAATCTTTTTACCGGCAACTTCGTCGAAGTAGTAGCCGTGGTTAAAGCGAGTCTGCATGACGTTATTTAGAACCTGAAGGATCTTTGCGTCGCTCTCGTAGACCAGATTCAGTTTTCCAGCTTTCTTGTTTTCCTTCATATAGCAGCGGATTCTCGAACGAACCATCAGCGACAAGCCCGTCGCAATGAACTGTACGAAGGTCTTTCCTTGCAGTGCCTTGTTGTCAGAGCATCTGATTCGATTGCAGCCGAGTCGGTCCTTAAGCGTTGCAAAGGCGTCTTCTACGCGCCAGCGGTCGGCATAAGCCGTCCAGGCCTTAACCGGATCCTTCTCCGAGTCTGAGACTAAAACTCTAAATCCCTTGTACTTCAAGTAGTCGTCTACTCGGCGGTTAACAATAATCAAGCCTTTTTCTTTATCGTTTCGGAAGAATTTTTCTTTCAGCTCTTCCTCCTGCTCGGTCAGGGCTTCATTTTCAAGAAGTTTCTTTTTAATGGTGAGAAGCGATTCCGTGAGCTTATTGGCTGCCTCCTGATAGATGACGGGATCGTAGAACATGTGGTAATAAAGCTCGGCTGTCGCAGAGTTTGATGCCGGTTTCCCCTCTACCGGCCGCGGATCGTATTTCCAATTCACCTTTGCCGTGGCGATGTTCTTTCTGATGTAAGGATCGCCGCTGTTGAGGTCTGCAAACTCCTTTCTATGTTCATCTATGAGTTCTCTGGCCAGACAGCCTTTCGTTCCCAGACGGACATTAAAAATGAACTCAACTTTATTGATCAGACAGTCGTTGATGTTTTTTACGCTGTTATAGCCTTTGTCAGCAACCAGAACGACGTTCTTCATGTTTAGAAGGGCCTGATCGGCAATCGTATGACGAATGGTGCTGACATCTGGAACATTTCCGTCATAAAAGCGATAAAAAATCGGAAGTCCGGACTTCTGGTCTACCAAGAAGAGAACATTTAGCTGCGGCAGCGCATCGTCGTCTTTGTTCTTGCCGTATTCAATATGAGTTAAGCGCGTGGAGTAAGAAGAGATTGAGGTCGAGTCCAGGGCAAGAATGATCTTATTGTCTTCGTCTTCTTGAAGATAGCTGCGCATCAGCAGGAAGTAACGCCGGACATCGCGCAGCTCTATCCTCTGGAAGAGGCGAGTTACTGCCGAGGGGCTCAGCGGCCGCGGATACGGCAGTCTCGTCGTCTCTGCAAAGCTTTCATAGAAGCTAACGCTGTTGTTCTGATTAAGGATTAAAAAGTATGCTAAGGAAAGGATCTTTTTATAGTCTTTGTTCCTTGGGAAGCACTCCTTTAAGAACTCTCCGACAGGAGAGTCGGCAACGATCTGATCTAAGGCCCAAGTAGCACCGGCGTAAAGCTTCTTTATGTTGCGAGCCTGTTCAAGAGTGATGCCTTCTTCGGAGATCTGAGTAAAGACATAATCTTTTCCTTTCCTCTCAACCTGATAGTTCCGAAATTCAGGATGTTCTTGAAGGAAAGCTTCATCAAAACGAATTTTTCCGTCCTTTTGTCCGCCAAGGATTGTCCCAATCTTTTTGGATTCACCTCTTTTGCTTCGTTTGAGTTCTCTATCCCAAACGTTTTTATAGGTGTAAACGTAATAAACGGAACCTGCCTTGTTAATCAGAATCGGAGGAAGCTTCGGATTTGCCATTGATAGATCTCCATATATAATGATCTAGTTTAGCACAAAAAATCCTCAACTTCAACATTAACTTTATGTTTTATTGAGGATTTTTAAAATAATGAAGATCTAGAAACGCAAAATCTCAGTTCCTTCTTACGTTGCCTTATTGAGTGAACATGACTTGTTTTGAAAGCTTTTCATATCTTGACCGCGACAAAATTTGACGTACAAAGGTCTAAATTAAGTCTTGAAGATAGATTTTTCTTCAGATTTCTACAAGGGACTCGAAGGAAGAGATATCTCAGCTTTTCTAGGTTCGGCGCGTGTTAAGGAGGGCCGCCGAGCCGACAAAAGGTTCAAGAATAATAAGGCGGTAAGAAAGAGGTCGTAAATTTTTAGCATCGCAGATGATGAGAATTCAGTTTCAGAGAACTGATTTCAGGAGCAGGATATGGCGGTCAGATACGTTGTCGAAGATAGCAGCTGGAGAGGAGAAGTTAACGTTCCTCGGAAAGAATTTGGCTTTAATCGTTTGCGCTATCTCTGGGAGCATTGTCCGACGGGTTTGCTTTATTTCCCGAATGCGAGTCAGGATGACGTTAATCATGATTTAGCCAGAGATATCAGGCTCAAGGTCAATGCACTTCGCTTCGGCTACATCTCTATCGACCTTAAGGACGGCGGGAAGGCCCTTTTTGTTTTCGACAGACGCATTAGACGACAAGACAACATAAGGTTGAAGGATTGGCTGGTAGCGCTAGGTGCCATTGCCGATCTTCCGTATATTGTCTATGCGCCGGCCGGTCGGGACTATCATCGCATCAATTCCTGGTTCTCTTTTCCCACCATGCGCGGAGCTATGGGCAGGAAGGTCATGGATTCCGAAATTTTGGCTAATACGCCTATCCGAGAAAACGTCATGGCTGATACGTTGATCGGGAAGCCTGGGATCACTGCCGAGCTGTCGGAAGCGGTAATCAATATGGCACCCGGCTTTGTCGAACATCCCTTCTTTGCGATACCGTGGCGTTTGGATAAGGCGATTCACGCACCCATTGAACTGCCGTCTGGGGAAAAAAGGACCGTCGATCAAGTCATAAAGCCTTACACGGAGCCGGTTCAAGTCAAGATTAGATGGGAGTAGCCTCCTACCAGCGGGAAGTTGCCAATCGAGTCCGTTGGTTGAAGTAACTAGAATATTCTCATAACTCAATCAACCCAAGGGCAAACAATGAAAAGACTTTTCTTGACCGCAGTTACCGCCTCACTTCTTTCTTCCGCTTTTTTGATCTCTGTTCCTGCTGCGCAGGCGGAAGAAGCTGCTTATAAACTGGTACTCCTCAGGCACGGAGAGAGCCAGTGGAATCTTGAAAAACGCTTCACTGGATGGTCGGACATCGACCTGACGGATAAAGGTCGAGCCGGAGCCGTTAAGGCAGGCGAGATTATGAAAGGAGCCGGCGTCAATTTCGATGAAGTTCACACCTCCAAGCTGAATCGTGCGATTGAAACTGCTCAGCTGGCTCAAAAAGGCATGTCTGCTCAATGGGTTCCGCTTCAAAAATTCTGGCGCTTGAACGAACGCTGCTATGGAGATCTCGAAGGCAAGAAACGTGAAGATGTTGCTAAAGAAGTCGGTGACGATCAAGTAAAGATTTGGCGAAGAAGTTTTGACGTTCCGCCCCCTTCTTTGGCTGTGACAGACGCTCGCTCACCGGTCAAGGATCCTCGTTACGCTGATCTGGATCCTCGCGTCATACCGGCCTCTGAAAGTCTCAAGGATGTGATTGCGCGCGTCGGTCCGTATTGGACAGATCAGCTGCGCCCGGCGATTAAATCCGGAAAGACCGTTCTTGTGGTCGGACACAGTACCAACCTCAGAGCCCTGTCTGCTTGGATCGAGCCGAACTTGGATGAGAAAGCGCTTCAGAAATTGGAAATTAAAAACACTAAGCCAATCCTGTATGAGTTTGACAAAAATATGAACGTGATCTGCAGGAAAGTATTAGAGCCGTCCACGGTGAAGAAAGAATAAGACAGACTCAATACTTCTGATTTTTCACGGATCAGGAGTCCGACAAAACAAAACGCCCGTCATTTCTGACGGGCGCTGCAGTCTTAGTAACTACTCAGAATTACTTGGCTTCGTGAGCGAGCTTTTCAGCTGTCTGCGGAGGTGTAGCACGCGGGATGATAACACCGGTGGGGTTCTCAGCAGCATTGCGGCCGGCGATACGACCGAATGTCACGATGTCAGCCATAGCGTTGCCGCCGAGACGGTTGCCGCCGTGGACACCGCCGGTAACTTCACCAGCAGCGAAGAGACCCGGGATAACGTTGCCCTTGTGGTTCAGAACCTGAGCTTCAGTGTTGATTCTCAGACCGCCCATTGTGTGGTGGACAGCCGGAGTAACCATAACTGCGTAGTAAGGAGCTTCGGTCAGAGGACGCGGCATGTCGGCACGGCCGAACTGAGCGTCTTTCTTGTCAGCCTGGAACTTGGCGTATTCGGCCAGAGTGGTCTTCAGGTTGTCAGCATTGATGCCGAGTTTCTGAGCGAGTTCTTCAGGTGTCTTGCCTTCAGTAACGAGACCCTTCTTGATGTATGTTTCGATGGCTTTCAGGCTCTTACGAACGCTGTTATCGAAGAAGAGGTAGCCGACTTTGTCAGTCTGCTTCAGTTCTGCAGCAGAAACGACGTCACGAGTCTGGAGTTCGTTGATGAAGCGTTTGCCTTCTTTGTTGACAAGGATAGCGCCGTTGCCGCGAACAGCTTCAGTGATCATTTCGCCGTTGCCGGGGACAACTGTCGGGTGAGTTTGAATCTGTTTCATGTCAACAGTAGCAGCACCGACCTTTTCGCCCATGATGATACCGTCACCGGTTGCGCCGGGCTGGTTAGTTGTAGCGAAGCCTTTCAGTTTCGGATCGATCTTAGCGACCATAGCCTGGTTGGCAGAGAAACCACCGGAAGCGATAACAACAGCCTTAGCGTGGACGATCTGAGCAGGTTTTTTGCCCTGTTTGAACTGAACGCCGACAACCTTGCCGTCTTTAACGATCAGCTTCTGAGCGTCAGCCATCGTACGGATGTCGATGTTGCGGTCTTTGGAAGCCTTGTAGAGAGTTCTAACAACTTCAGCACCAACGAAGCCGCCGCCTGTTGGACGGTGGGCGCGTTTCTGAGAAGCACCGGCCATCATGCCGACGTCGTTCAGGTCGCCGCCGAGGTCGTTAATGAAGTCGACAGAATACTTGGCGTTGTCAGTGAGTTTGTGGTCAAGGTCGGGGTTGTTGAGATAGTGGCCGCCCTTGATCGTGTCGTTGAAGTGAGACTCGATGGAATCTTTGATTCCGAGTTTAGCCTGAGGCTTTGTTTCGGCTGCGTTCAGACCGCCGGCTGCACGGTTTGTGTTGCCGCCGACCATAGCCATTTTTTCAAGAACGATAACTTTTTTGCCGAGGTCATGGGCTGTAACAGCAGCAGAGAGGCCTGCACCGCCGGAGCCGATAATGACGACGTCGGCTTGTTCAGCTGCAACTGCAGGCATTGCAAAAGCAGCGGAGACTAAAGAGGCCAAAAGAATTTTTTGCATTCGATTCTCCTGAATGAGTCAAGTAATTGTCAAACAGGGAGAGATTTTACGATAAGTTGCATTTTTTTGATAGGGTCATCCCTTAATCCAAAATACCGAATTAGCGGGTTAATTTTAATACTGTTTTATCAATAAGTTGGAGGGGAGTCTGTTACAAACATTCAATCCATCCTCCCTCATATTGGGATTTAAGGATAACCCTAAATCTATCGCTTATTTAGGTTTTCCAAAAACGACTTCTTCTATTTGTTCTGTAGAAGAGCCCGAGAAAATAGGAATATATTTCCCCGCCTTATTTTTGGAGACACCGAGCGGAACAGATGTCACTCCGGACCAGCGGGCGATTTTTGCATTGGTCCAAACTTCATCTCTATATTTTTGATCGACAGGGATACCTTCCGGATTTAACCCTCTGAACCCGGCGTCTTTGAAGTGGAGTTCGTGTTCTCCGTATTTTTCCCAAGGGTTAGATGAGGAGAGAATCATGGCCGCTTGAGAAATGCTGAGATCTCTTAGAACGGGAACCAGATACCAGACAAAGTTAACCTTGTCGGTGAGCGGCATCGTTGCATTCCAAAGACGTAAGCACCAAGGACATTGCGTATCAGAAACGATGACAACGGTGGGAAGATCGGAAGATGCTTTGGGATTCTTAATACCAAATCCGTTTGCAAGCATAGACTCGTATAAATGATCGAGCTGGGTTCCGGCTCGAAGACGCGGATACTCAGCTGAACTCGGAACGGTTTCGGGACGAATGCCGACTTTATCGGCTGCAAAGGCTGCTCCTGCAGAGAACGCGGCAGACACTGCTAACAATGTTCTTCTCAACATCTTCCTCTCCGGTTGTTTTGTTGATGTCTTTTTAGTGTATCGCCTAGAGGCGCCGGATAGACTCATCAATTCAAAAAAGAAGCAGGACGCACAAACAAAAACACCGGCCAGGACACAGGCCGGTGTTTTGATGCATTGAGCAGGAGAACATCATGCTCGGAAAACCGTTGCCAGCTTTCCCCAAAAAGCTTCTTTCGAACATCTGTAAGGTTTTGTGGAGCACCCCAATTACTCCAACCCCAAACAGAGGGTTTCGGTTTCCAGAATCTGAATAACCAAGATTGCTTGTGCAATATCGCGGTGGTGGCGCAATCGGTTCGTTCAGAACAGGAATAAGTATACATAAAAATTTTACGTTATTCAATATTGGAATAGCGAAATTTATTTTTTTAATTAGAGGCAAAAAAAGCGTCAAGAGAGGAAGGTAAAGTTCCGTTCAAACCCATAAGGTCGGTAGAATGCAGGGATAAGAAGTGCACTTTAGGAAAAATAAAATCATGAGCTACACCATCGGAGAACTTGCTAAGAAATTCAATATTGCGCCCTCTGCACTTCGCTATTACGAAAAGGAAGGGCTCATCCCCGGCGTGAAAAGAAAGGCTTCGGGTGCACGCGAATTTGAAGCAAAAGACTGCGAAGTCTTGCTTCTGATCGACTGCCTTAAACAAAGCGGGATGTCTATTAAAGAGATATCTCACTTTATTGAACTCCTTCACGCCGGAGAAAGGACGCTGGAAGATCGTGCTGATATCCTGAGCGACCTAGAAGTCAAGTTCAAAGAGGAACTTAAGCGGCAGAAGCAAACATTAAAGCGCCTTCAGTATGAAAACTGGGTCTACCGACAGGCTGTCCGTCTAGGAAGTATCGAAGCGGTTGAAGAGCTGCCGTCGGCTTCAATGCCCAAGAAACTGCGCAAGATAAAGAAGAAAATCGATCGAATCTGCCGTCCTGAAGAAACGTTCTAATTATTAATTCGAAGCTTAAATGAAAGTCGTCGTTACAACAAAAGATTTTTGCGAAGAAGCGAAGCACTATTTAGAGTCTGAAGGTTTTGAAGTTGTGCTGCGCAACAGGCTGGGTATCGGCGCCGGTGCACCTGACGACATTCTGTATCCCGTGGTAGAAGACGCTAATGCGATCATTGCCGGAACAGAAACCTATCGTCCCGAGCTTCTCACACGTTTAAGTAACCTCAAGCTTATTTCCCGCAACGGCATCGGTTACGACGCGATTAATCTCGATGCACTTCGCAAAGAAGGCATCGGACTGACAAGAACCAAAGGCTTTGTTGAAGGCGCGGTTGCCGAACAGGTGATGGCTTATATCCTGTACTTTGCGCGGCGTGTTGATCTGCAAAGCGCCGATATGCATGACCACAGCTGGAACAGCCGCTTAATGCCGGGTGCTAAGAACCGCACTTTAGGGCTCGTCGGTTTTGGCGGCATCGGAACAGAAGTGGCAAAACGCGCAGTGCCTTTCGGGATGAAAGTAATTTATTTCTGTCGTCATCCGAATCCGGCTGATGATGCGGCTTACGGCGTGCAAAGCGTTTCGATGGAAGAGCTCCTCAAAGAAAGTGATTACGTTGTCGCTGCGGTGCCCCTTACGGATCAGACGTTTCATCTTTTCAACGAGGAATGCATTGCTCAGATGAAGGCCGGTTCGGTTCTGATCAATATTGCCAGAGGTCCGGTGGTTGACGAGGAAGCGCTTGCTCAAGCGTTGGCCTCCGGACATCTGGGCGGCTGCGCAGTTGACGTATTTCCGAAAGAACCGTGCACGGATTCGGTACTGACTCGTTATTCGAACGCCTTGCTGACGCCGCACTCCGCGACTTCGACCGCAGAGAACAGCAAAGCAACTAATTTCGCAGCGGCCAATAACCTCGTCAACTATTTGAAAAAAGATATTGACGCCAAATATGTCGTAGTCCAGGGGACCCGCTACTAACCGGTTATCCAAAAACAGAAAAGGGGATGTTGCAAAAGTCCTGAGAAGGACGGTTAGCGCATCCCCTTTCTTCTATACCCTCTTTTGGCTATTTCATTTGGTTGTAAATTCTTTCGCTTTTTAAGCCTATTTGCGATTCTTTTTGCAGAAGGTTTCTTAAATGTTTCTGCCTCTAAACCTTCCGGAACTTTCCAGTAGGTCGGCAGCTTGCCACTTTTAATGACATGGAACCCCTTTGCTCCCAGCGAGATAGAGGGAGCAAAATGAAAGTGACAAAATTCTCATTAAAGGTGATTCCATGTCAGTTAGAAGGATACTCGCAAAAACGATCGATACAGATCTCGAATACGAAGCCATCGGTATAGATTTAGCTAAGAATTGCGTCAGTGCTGCTCTGTTAACAACAGATGGTGAAGTGGTCTGCATCGACCGGCTTGACTATTCTGAGCTCGAGAAAAGTGCCCAGGCGCTTAGTTCTACGACGTTCGCCATGGAGCCATGCACTGAAATGAATTATTTAGTTCAAAAGTTAGAGGCTTGGGGACATCGTTGTCTGGTTATCGGCGGCAAGAATGTACAGAACTACGTTGAAAATCATTTTTCAGGCCAAAAAACTGATTTAAATGATGCTCAAGCCCTGGCTTTTCTAGCCCAAGATACACAGCTGAGGACAATCAAAGCCAAAGATGTAGAGCAACAAAAGTACGCGAGCTTAACAACATTGCGGGAACAATATATCAAGCAATATAGGCAGACCATTGTGTCTTTAAAAGGGATTTGCCAAGCCTGGGGATTGAATATCTCGAAAGGAATCAGCGGGAAAGCTCGATTGAAAGATCTGATTGAAAATCACGCAGCTTTCCCGGAGGAACTGAAGGAAAGTCTCGTTGACATGGTTACACACGCACAAACAGCTCAAAAGGCCTTGAACAAAATCACCAAAACCCTTGAGGAGTTAGCTAAGAGCGATAAAGTTTGCCAGTTAATTCAAACGATTCCGGGGCTGGGATCAATCTGCAGTTGCAGACTTCGTGCAACGGTTGGAGACATAAAGAGATTTAAAAGTCCCAAAGATTTTCCTGCCTATTATGGATTGGTGCCGAGAAGCATTGCTACTGGGCACAATGAGAGAAAAGGAAAAATTACCCATCGTGGAGACAGGACTATGAGGTCTTTAATGGTGCAAGCGGCCGGGAGCTTGGTTAACATGGCCACTAAAGGAAAATTGAAATCCAAACAGTTAACGAAGTGGATTTTGAAGAAGCAAAAAGAAAAAATGCCATGGGGAAAACTCGTATGCGCCGTTGCCGCAAAGCTTTTACGGATTGTTAGAGCTGTTCTTATCAGCAACAAACCATATAACTCAAAAATAGCAGGGGTCGCGAAATGCTCATTGCCCAAAGGGAGCTAAAGATTTAACTTACAGTTCGAGCACAATCGTCTACAACAAAGCATGAGAAAGCCGAAAGGCCCGCTCCACAGCCCGATAAATTCAATTAGCGTCACAGCTATCCAATTTTAGGGGGCACGAGCGGACTGATCTTGAAGTTCATGGTAGGCAAATAGAATCAATTGAGGTTCTTGAAACAGCCTGGAGAGATTGGTAGATTGGCCTCTTCTGTATGCAACAGCAGACGCATTTAACCTCGAACAAGATACCTAGACAACCAAAAAAATATGGAAACAGGTCTTGCTTCGCAAGACTAAAGAAAAACTTTATCCTAAAGTGCTTGACAACTACCGGGGTTCCAGAGATTTGAATTTAAGAAATTTCCTAATGTTTAGGCCGAGGCAGGTTAATGCAAATTCAAGCCTAACTTTTGCGAGCTTGCGTCTGCGGAACCTCGTATAAGCCATATTTTGCTTCAAGACGCCGAAGGTTCCCTCTACTTGGCAGCTCCGGTTCACTCTCATTTCAATTCCTTCAGGCCTTAACAACCGATCTCTAGCTCCTTGTTTTAAGGTCACGTATTCAGGCATGACTTCGAAGATCCTCTCGTTGCCTTCTTTTTCCTTCATAAACCTCCTGCAGTAGGCCATGAACTGGCAATTCGTACAGTTCTCAACTTTATAGAAAGCAGATTGTTGAGTTTTGGGGTGACGGTTTGGGATTTCAACTCTGTTACCCGTCCTTCCTCCTAAGCAGGATACGGTTCCGTCCTCTAAATACTCATAGACGGCCGGATACCTTCCGGTACGTTCTCCATTCCAGGAAGGGTATTTAATAAAAGCCTCTATTCCCTTTGTGTTGCAATATTTGTAATTTGCAAAGCTGCCATACCCCGCATCTGCGCATATTCTCTTTGGATAACAACCGTACATGGACTTAAACCCCTCTAATGTCGGGATCAGGGTTCGGGTGTCAGAACGGTCTTGAGATAGATAATAAAAAACTATGATGCCTCTGCAAACCACTATCTGAGTGTTATAGGCCGCATGCATCTGACTGCCGAGCCCACTGTAGTAGTCCTCTTTCAAACACATTGCGGTAGCATCGTGATCCGTTTTGTAATAAGAGTTTCTGTCGGGGCCGCAAATTGCTTCTTTTTCTTCATATTCCACCGACTTGATCAAATATTCATAGAGCTGAGAACGCATTTTCTTTAATGCTGTTTCTCCTCCCTCGATTAGTTCGGGATCAATTTTCTGACTCTCGGTCAATTTTTCCGTGAGCAATTTCGAGGAGATTATTCCATCCTTAGGAACATCGTCGCTCAAATGCATCAGTCGTAATAAATTCAAAGCCTTTTCACTGAGCCTAAGATGGAATGTGGTCGGCTTCCAAACGAACTTATATTTGTTGGAATTGGCTTCAAACTTACTACCGTCTAAGAAAACAGTATCGAGACTGATAGCAAACTCTTCCACGATTGCCTGGACAATGCTGATAAAAATCGGGGTTATGCAGTTCTCCAATAAAGAAATAAATCTAGATATTGTTGAACTACTGGGACGATCCTCTCCAATTAAGTAAACAACTCGCAAGTCGTAATAGCATGCGGCTTCGATTTCCCGTAAGGAAGATTTACCCAATGCAAAGCAATATACGATTGCGGAAAATAGACGGAATTTGTTGATTTGCGGTCGTCCTAACTCGGAGTCCAGTCGGACTTCATTTAGGTATTTCCACGCACCTGACTTCTCCAAAAGTAACAAGAAGGCGTCTAGTTTTTCCTGTTCCTTCGCCTCGAGTGGGAAGGTATAGAGAAGGAGAGGCTCAGAAATTGTAAAATGAGTCATGGTATGTGATTCTTGGCGGAACACATCACCATAGCACAGCAGGGGGTTCGATTCCCTCTGCTTGCTTTTAAATCAACGAGTTATCGTTTTTTCTAATTTAAAATCCTCAGATACAAAAAGAGCTGTTGAAAGTCTGCTTTCGACAGACTTTTGCAACAGCCCCTTTGAGTTAATCAGTTTTTGAGCGCTTCACACTGCGAATCTTTCTCTTTAGGTTTGGCGCCAATCTTTCAAGAGCGTCGATGGTATTGAATACGGAAACCTTTCCTTTTAGAGAAAGAGAGCGGAATTTCTGAAGAAGCAGATCTTCTTCTAATCCGGGAATATGCCTCTCCTCCGTGATGATGTAAAGAACATCAAAGCCAATGGAAGACAAACGAGGCATACGGTAAATTCCGGGATCAGCTAACCCTTCCTCAAATCGAATATAAGCGTCAATAGGAATTCCGAGGAGCTGGGCAATTTGAATCTCGCTGTAGCCCAGCCGCTCTCGTTCCTCTTTGAGGCGATTGCCGATTTCCTGTCTTTGTTTAGTGCTCGTGAGGGCCATATTAAACGTTGAATAAGAAGTTCATGATGTCGCCATCCTGAACAACGTAATCCTTACCTTCTACGCGGAGTTTTCCGGCTTCTTTGGCGCCTGCCTCACCTTTGTACTGTACGAAATCATCGTAACTGATGGTTTGAGCGCGGATGAAACCTCTTTCGAAGTCCGTGTGAATGACGCCTGCAGCCTGCGGTGCTAAATCGCCTTTATGGATCGTCCAAGCTCTTACTTCTTTAACGCCGGCAGTGAAGTATGTCTCCAGTCCGAGAAGCTGATAAGCGGCTCGTATGACACGATTCAGACCAGGCTCGTGCATACCGATATCTTCAAGGAAAATTTGTTTTTCTTCATCCGGAAGATCGGAAATTTCTGCCTCAATCTTGGCGCATACAGCAACCACAGGAGCTTTTTCCTCTACACCGACTGCTTTAACTTCTTCAAGAAGGGCATTATTCTCAAAGCCGTCCTCTTCTACATTGGCAACATACATGACCGGTTTCATCGTCAAGAGACACAGCTGCTTGATGACAGCTTTCTCGTCTTTAGAGAGGTCCACGCTTCTTGCCGGTTTTCCTTCATTGAGGGCAGGACGAATCTTTTCTAAAACAGTGACGAGTTTCAGAGCCTCTTTGTCACCGCCGGAACGAGCCTGCTTAGTGTATTTATTCAGCTGCTTATCCACAGAAGCAAGGTCAGCTAAGGCAAGCTCCATGTTGATTACAGAGATGTCTTCGAGAGGGTCGACGTGGCCTGCGACGTGGACGATATTATCGTCATTGAAACAGCGAACGATGTGAGCAATAGCATCGCATTCACGAATATTGGCCAGGAACTGGTTTCCGAGGCCTTCGCCTTTGCTTGCACCTGCAACTAAACCTGCAATGTCTACGAATTCGACCGTTGCCGGGACAATTCTTTGCGGAGAAACAATTTCAGCTAACTTTGCTAAACGAGGGTCAGGTACTTCAACAATACCGACATTAGGCTCAATCGTGCAGAAAGGATAATTCTCTGCCGCAATTCCAGCTTTTGTTAACGCGTTGAATAATGTGGACTTACCAACGTTAGGTAAGCCTACGATTCCGCATTTCAAACCCATCTTTATTCCTTTACAGTTTTGAGCCACGCATCAAGTTCTGACTCATTAATGACTTTAACGCCGTTTTTAAGCAGTAAATCGGAAGTGATTCCGTTTCCGTTAATTAAGCAACCGGAAAACGTTCCGTCGTAGATTTTTCCAAATCCGCAAGACGGACTTTTAGACTTTAAAACAGCAAGTTGGATGCCGTAATTCTTGCAGATATTCAGAGCCTCGTGGGCTCCTTTTAAGAAAAAAGTTGAAAGAACCTGTCCGCTTTGCGTTAAGACTTCGCGATCTCTTGAAATTTCAGCCGGTTGGCGGGGACAAGGGAGACCGCCCAAAACTTCCGGGCAGACTCCGACGAGATTAAATTTTTCTTCAAGGGCTATAAGCTGCTCTTTTGGCAAAGGTTTTGAAGTTTTGTCGTAACGTACCTTGCAGCCCAAAAGGCAGCTACTTACGAGGATCGTTTTTTTCATTAAGAATTGACATAGCACGGGAAAAATCTCCCTCAACAATTTCATCTATGCAGCTCAAGGCCTTTTTGATTGCTGAAGAGATAAGTTCCTGATCTTCTTTCGGGGGACGAGATAAAACATAGTCAGCAACAGGAATTTGAAGCTGCCTGTCCCGCGGGTGGCCGATACCGATTCTTAGACGAACAAAGTCGGAGCTGCCGAGGCAGGAAACAATACTTTTGAGACCGTTGTGTCCTGCAGAGCCTCCGCCGATTTTTAATCTGGCCGTTCCCGGGAGGAGATCAAGCTCGTCATGCGCGACAAGGATTTCCGAAGGAGTTATTTTGTAAAAAGCGCTGACAGCCGCAACTGCTTTCCCTGATAAATTCATCAGGGTGGAGGGTTTTAGAAGGATGACTTCCACCCCTCCGATCCTAGCCTTTGCAACATCACCAAAAAATTTCCGATCCGCCTGAAATCGTGCCCCGTACTCATTAGCAACTTCATCAACAAAATGAAATCCTGCATTATGTCTTGTGCCTTTATAGGCGTCTCCGATATTCCCCAGCCCGACAATCAGACGGATACTTGTATTGCTCATTTGTATGCTTTCTTGTTCCCTTTGCCTTTGCGTGAAGGTTTCTCAGAATCTTTTCCTTCCTTTTTACTCGGATAGGATTTCGGAGAGCCTTCCCGGTCGTATCTTACTACGCACTGGCGTCCTTTGATGAAGGCATCCCTCAGAGCGTAAATAACATCCTGAGCGACATTCTCATCAACTTCAACAAGCGAGAATCTGTCTGCAATATCAATTGAACCGATCAACTTAGAAGGTATTCCGGCTTCATTAGCGATCGCGCCGACAAGGTCCTGAGGACGGACTCCGGCATCACGACCGGCTCCGATGAAAAGACGCACCATACCTTGAGAGAGCTCGCGTGGACCTCTCTCTTTGCGCGTACGTTCGCCTCTTTCACCTCTGTCGCGTCGGTCTTCTCGAGGCGCTTTCTTCCAAGAAAGATCATCAGGAAGTTCGATTTCGGATACATCCTTCCAATTTGCTTCATTCGCAAATTTCACGGCTGCAGCGGACACGTCGAGGATATCAAATTCGTCTGCGAGGTTTTCAACGACAGAGCGATACTTGCCTAAGTCGGACTCATTAACCAGAATTTCGTGGATGGAACTTCTTGTAAGATCCAGTCTCTTTGCGTGTACGTCGGTAGCAGTCGGAACGGACAGTAAAGTAATTTTTCTCTTTGTTAAGCGTTCAATGTTCTTGAGCAAACGGCTTTCGCGAGGTTCCAAAATCGTAATCGCAGTGCCTTCTCTTCCTGCGCGTCCGGTTCTACCGATACGGTGGACGTAAGTTTCAGCAGAAGACGGAATGCCGAAATTAATAACATGAGTCAGGTGATCAATGTCAATTCCTCGTGCAGCGACGTCGGTTGCGACGATAACGTCAACCTGTTCTGCTCTTGCGCGTTTCATCACGCGGTCGCGCTGTGCCTGGTCTAAGCCGCCATGGAGAGGCTCAACGCTGTAGCCTCTGCCGCGGAGGGATTCAGCAAGCTCATCGACTTCGTTTCGTGTACGTGCGAAAACAATGGCAAGTCGAGGACTTTCAATATCCAAAATTCTGCCCAATGCAGCGGTTTTGTGATTTCGTCCGACGATGTAGGCAGACTGTTTAACCTTCGGCTGTTCTCCTTCCGGAACTTTTTCTTTCGGAATGAGGATATGGAAGGCATCATGCAAATGGTTTTCGGCAATCTTTGCGATTTTCGGCGGCAAGGTGGCTGAGAAAAGTGCGGTCTGACGTTTTTCCGGAAGAGCTGCAAAGATCGCTTCCAGATCTTCCGCAAATCCCATATCCAGCATTTCGTCGGCTTCGTCCAGCACGACCGCTTTAATTTCAGTCAGGTTAAGTGTTCCTCGCCGGATATGGTCAAGAGCTCTGCCAGGTGTTGCTACAACGATCTGAACACCTCTGGAAAGAGCTTTGATTTGGCGAGAGTAATCTTGTCCGCCGTACACCGGCAAAACGTAAACGCCTGAGCTTCTGGCAAAGCTATTGATAGCTTCTGAAACTTGAATACAAAGTTCTCGGGTAGGTGTGAGAATCAGCACCTGAGGTTTTCCGGGTTCGGTATCCAAACAGTAGCGTTGAATCAGCGGAAGAGAAAAGGCAGCCGTTTTTCCTGTACCTGTGGCAGCCTGACCCAGAACATCTCTTCCTTCTAAAAGGACCGGGATGGCTTTCGTCTGAATGGGTGTCGGTTCTTCAAAACCTAAAGAAGAAAGGGAATTAACAAGCTTTTCTGAGAGCCCTAACTCTAAAAAAGGATTGGCGGACAATTATTTACTCCGAACTTGCGCATTATTAAGTGATTGCACATTATGGATAAAAAAATACGCCGCAGATCTCTGCGGCGTACATTTTGAGCAACCTAAAGCTTATTAAATTAAGCCTTTTCTGCGCCTTCCTCAGCGGATTTTTCTGCTGTAGCAGGAACGGCGTCAGCCGGAACGGCAGGAGCTTCGTCAGCGATGCTTTCTTCAGCAACGACAACAGCGGAAGCAACTGTCGGATCTTCCTCAGGCTTCAGGACAGGTGTGACACCTTCCGGAAGAACGAGGTCGGAAACGTGAACAGGTTTATCAACAGTAAGGCCGGAAAGATCGACTGTGATGAATTCAGGCAACTGATCAGGCAAGCAGGAAACCAGAAGCTCTGTGAGAGCGTGGTTAACGTTAGTCTTATCAATTGTAATAGCCGGAGATTTTTCTTCACCGACGAAATGCAGAGGCACATTCATGCGGATCTGTTCATCGGCGGAAATACGCTGGAAATCGATGTGCAGAACCTGTGGTTTGTACGGATGCATTTGGAAAGAACGAAGCAGGACACGTTCGGACTTGCCATCAAGAACCATTTCAAGAATGGAAGCATGGAATTTTTCCTTGCGGAGAGCGTGGAAAATTTCGTTGTGATCAAGTTCGATAGGGGTAGCAGCAACCTTACCACCGTAGACGATGCCAGGAAGCTTTTCCGCACGGCGAAGGCGGCGGCTCGCACCCGTACCTTGCGCTTTACGTGTGACAGCAGTGAATTTCATTTAAATAAACTCCAAAAATAGAACTGTCAGCCGCGACCAGCCGACAGTGGGGTACCTATTCGGCAAACAAGCTGCTTACCGAGGACTCGCAAGCAATGCGAGAAATTGTTTCGCCCAGAAGAGAAGAGCAGGACAACTGTCTGATCTTCGGGCAGTCAAGTGCATCTTGACGAAGCGGAATTGTATCAGTAACAACCACTTCATCGAGAGCAGAATTTGTAATTTTTTCTACGGCGTTGCCGGAGAAAACAGGGTGCGTTGCGTAGGCAAGCACTCTCTTGGCGCCGCGGGCCTTAAGGGCATCTGCAGCATGGCAAAGTGTTCCTGCTGTATCAACGATGTCATCGACGATTACGCAGGTGCGTCCTTCGATTTCTCCGATGATATTCATAACTTCGGAAACGTTAGCTCTGGGGCGGCGTTTGTCGATAATGGCGAGATCGCATTCCATGCGCTTAGCGACGGCACGGGCGCGAACAACGCCGCCGACGTCAGGAGATACAACAACCAGATCGGAATAGTTATGCTTCCACAAATCACCTAAAAGGATTGGGCTGGCATAAATATTGTCGACAGGAACATCAAAGAAACCTTGGATCTGGTCAGCATGAAGGTCCATTGTCAGAACGCGGTCGATACCGGCAGCCTGAAGCATATTGGCAACAACCTTCGCACTGATGGCTACACGAGTAGAGCGAGGACGTCTGTCCTGACGTGCATAGCCATAGTAGGGAATAACTGCAGTAATACGAGCAGCAGAGGCTCTCCGAAGCGCGTCAACCATAATGACCAATTCCATCAAATTGTCATTTGTCGGCTGGCAGGTTGGTTGGATGATGAAAACATCGCGGCCGCGAACATTTTCATTTAATTCGACTTGAACTTCTCCGTCAGAGAAGCGGCTGACCGTTGCACGGCCAAGAGGAATATTAAGGTGTTGAACTACAGCTTGTGCTAATTTCGGGTTAGCGTTGCCTGAAAAGACCATCAGGCTGTCTGGAACCATTTGGACCATGATTGTGCTCGATCAACTGAGTGAAAAAACGCAAAAATAAAAGACGAGAAGCTCGTCCGAAAATTGGCAGGGGAGGAAGGAGTCGAACCTTCGCGTGCCGGGATCAAAACCCGGTGCCTTAACCACTTGGCTACTCCCCTACGTACAGCAGACTTAAATCACGCCCAATCATAAAGCGGGTGAAACTTAAGACTCCTGAATGCCCATTGTCTCCAACCTATGGGTAGATTAGAAATCAAACGCACTTCAGCGCCCGATTTTACCGCGTAAAACACTGCTGAACCTGAGCCGGTCATTCGGGCTTTTCCTAACTGTTTCAAACAGTCGATCGCCTCTTTCACTGAAGGGCAGATATCTGCCGCCACAGGTTCGAGATCGTTATGCCCGAAATCTAGCGGCAGGCGAAGCAAAGCCGCGCTAGAGGAATTCGTAATTCTGATGGAATCCGTGTCCCTTGTCAAATTGGGGCTTTTGAATACATCCGCCGTGGGCACACTCGCGCCGGGGAAAACTACCGCCCCCTCGAAATCGTCAGTAACGACGGGAGTCAGCACCTCTCCGACACCTTGGGCAAAGGCAGTTTGACCGAAGATAAAAAAGGGAACGTCGGCCCCAAGCGTTACCGCCAGATTTAAAAGTTCGTTACGCTTTTTATTGATATCCCACAGTCTGTTCAGTGCAATCAGACAGGTGGCTGCGTCGGAGGAACCTCCGCCCATACCGGCTCCGTCAGGAATGTTCTTTCGGACCGTGATCCGGACCCCACGGTGCGGAGCGAATTGCTGCATAAGCTTTGCCGCTCTGCAGCAGAGATCTTTTCCCAAAGCCCAGCTAATGTCGCCTTCGCGAATGATTTTAGGCTCATCGAGAACTTCGAAATCAAGGTAATCGCACAAGTCGATCATGCTGAAGACAGACTCCAGCAGGTGCATACCATCTGGTTTTCTGCCGATGACATGCAGAAACAAATTAAGTTTAGCCGGGGCCGGCAGATTCAGGCAGCATTTCACGGTTGTTTCCTCGGCAGAATTGTCAGCGTTACTTGAGAATCCGTCGAGGGCACGTAGCCTTCGGCTCGGATGCGAAGGACTCCCTCCTTGTCTTCGGATCTAACCTTCCAGTCATGAGAATTCAGGTCGCCGGTGTTCTTTTCGTTTTTAACCCATGCCAGGAAACGATCGAGACTTAAAGGGATTCCGATGATCTGGTTCACCAAGACAGCAGAATTCGGGGCCTTATAAGTTTCATTGTCAGAATTAATCAATACGCATTCGTTCGGAGTTTCTTCTATGGAGGCAATTTTGGCTCCGAAAGGTCCGTTAATGTTCAGGACTTTTTTCTCTGGCAGAACGATCAGCCGAAAAGACCCGCTGTGCCTGTCGACTGAGGTTCCGGATTTAGAGGCAACAGAGAACCGTCCTGTCCATACCTCCGCGTTTTGCGGAACGAGGGTCGTGCAGGAACACAGCAAAAGTAAGCAGAGAAGCGCTAAGAAATTAATTTTGCGCATTTGGCATCTTTAAGCGTTTTTTCAATGCGCTCAGCTCTGCAGCATCGGGCCAAAGCTTCTCGGCTTCTTTCAGAACATCGGCGGCCTTGCGTTTATTGCCTTGTGTCCAATAAACCTCAGCAAGGTGCAGGTAGATATCAAGTTCTTTCTGAAGCTTCAGCGCATCGTTCAGATATTCAATCGCTTTGATATATTTTTTCTGCTTAAAGGCCAGCCAGCCTTTGGAATCCAAAATGTAGGGATTCCTCGGATCGAGCTGATAAGCCTGATTGATATATCGCTCGGCTTCTTTGATGCGTTTGGTCTGCTCTAAGAGCGTGTACCCAAGCGAGTTATATGCATTGGCGAAGCCCGGATCGATTTCTATCGCCTTCTTTAAATGGAACTCTGCCGTCTTAATATCATCCAAGCGCTCAGCAAGCATGGCCGCTTCGTAATGAAGCGCCTTGGAGTAAGGCATGGAGATCAGGGAAGCATTCAGTGCATCGAAGGCAGTTTTTTCTCCTTTGGTTTCCAGAAGGATTCGCGCTTTAAACAATGCGGCTTCTTCCACGATAGCCGGTTCCTGATCTTCTTTTATCGTGTCAAGCGCCTTCAGGGCATCATCCCACTTGGACTCGCGGGAGTAAATATTTGCTGTTTGGAGCGCAGCGGCGGCCGTTAATTTCCCTTTGACTTTAGATGCGTAATCCAGAGCTTTCGGGAGCTCTTTTTCATCTGCAGCGATATCACTCAGCAAAAGATACGCGCGAGAGAGATTTTCATCGTCGGGATTATTTTTCAGGCGCTCCACGACAGATTCGAGAATCGTTTTTGCTTTCTTGACTTCAGAAATTTGAACATAGCTGATGGCAAGCGCGATCAGATAACGGTCGTCATCTCTATATTCTTTTTCTAAGACATTCAGAGCATCGAAATTTTTGGTCTGGAAGAGCAGCTGAGAATAGGCATCACGGATGCGGACGGCCTTTGGGTTTTTCTTGAGGTAGCGGGCCAGGATCTGCTCAGCTTCTTTTGGATTTGTCCGAAGCAGTGCGCTTCCGTAGGTTAAGACCGTCTCTTCGTTTTCAACGGTCCTGAAGGCGTTCTTGGAATATTTTTCTGCGGCTGAGACATTCCCGTTTAAGGCCTCCAGTCGGGCTAATCCGAGCTGAGTTTGATAAAGCTTGGAATACTTAGCGGTAACCGTTCGGAAGAAAGACAGAGCCTTAGCCTTGTCTTTCATTAAGGCCAGCTGGGTCTGGAGTTTAATAATTTCAGCGCCTTTGTCTTTGGACTTAGCCAAAAAACTCGCTGCCGTACCGGAGACCTTATCCAGTTGGTTGGAAACAATGCCGCTCGCGATAAAAGCTTCCTGAGCTTTTGGGTTGTCTGGCGAGAGCTTGATCCACTCGGAAACTGCTTTCTGAAATTCTTTCGGAGCGTTTGAGGCAAGTGCGATTTGAGCTGCGCGCTCGGCTATTCTCGGATCACCGGTTTCTTCAGCTAACGTAAGGTAGGTTTGGTAAGCCGCACCGGCCTGACCTCTCTGAAGCGCAATTTCGCTGGCGATCAGCTGAAAAAGGATTCGGCTCGTCAGCTTGACCTCGGGGATCGACGGATCAGAGGCAGCACCCTCGCTCTCTTTGACGGCAGCTTCTTCTGTCGTATTTTTTGCAGAAGCGGAAACCGGAGGTGTTGCTGCGGAATGTTCTGCGGCAATCGTTCGGCTCCCGGCCAGGGGAACGCCAAGCGCGACAAACAACGCCGAAACGAGAATAAATTTCAATTTGCCGGACACGCCAAACACCATTTTCCATAAAGAAGTTATCGATTCGGGAAGTGTAGCCTAAACAAATGAAGGCTAGCTTTTCCGCCGCAGCTTTGTTCCCAAAAAGCAAAGAACCCGCCTCTGCTGAGCGGCGGGTTCCGAACGGTCAAGGGAAAAGAGCTTAGGAAGCGCTGCGCTTCGGAAGCAGAGGTTTAGTCTCGCCTTCCAAACCGACGAGCGAAAGAACCGTCATGAGCGCCAACTGCGGACCGAGGTAAGAGTCAGTCGAGTCATACCATTCCGTCAGGCTGTGGTTGTGTCCTTCGGATCCGCCTCCGCCGATCGTGGTTGCGGGAATGCCTAAGCTAAGCGGAACATTTTGATCGGTGCTAGCGCAGTCATAGGAGCGCAGCTCAATGCCGACAGCTTTCATTGCGCCGCGTGCAGCCAAAAGAACCGGACTGGAGTCAGGCTGATCTCCGGCAGGACGATGTCCGATCGGATCGATAATGACCTTAATCTTATTTTCCTCAGCTGCGTTCCAGTGTTTGTTTTCTTCTTCGCAAGCTTCCGTCAAAAGAGGAAGAACCTGATCAACAATTTTGTTCAGCTCATCATTGTTGATGGAGCGCGTGTCAATTTCCATCGTGGCTTTTGCCGCGATGGAGTTAACGGTAGAGCCGCCGACAACGGTACCGACAGTAAAAGTTGTTTTCGGTGTTTCAGGCACATTGAGGTCGGCAATTTTTGCAATGGCGCGGCCTAATGCGTGCGTGGCACTGGGAATGCCGAATGCAGCCCAGCTGTGTCCTCCGGGTCCTTCATAGGTGACGCGGAAACGGCGGGAGCCGGTAGAACCGTGAAGAAGCTGTGCCACACAGGCAGAGTCCACGGAAATAAAACCGTCGATATGTTCCTCTTTAGAAGAGAACAAATATTTTCCGCCGCGCAGGTCACCGTTGCCTTCTTCTCCCACGCTTCCGATGAAGAGCAAATCTCCTTCGGTTCGGATATTGGAATTCTGAAGGGTACGCAGTACTTCCAACACAACAGCTAAGCCGCGGGCGTCATCCGAGATTCCGGGCGCGTAGTACTTCGTACCTTCCTGTCGGACTTTTACGTTTGTTCCGGCAGGGAAGACGGTATCGAGATGGGCGCCTAAAACTAAACGCGGGCCGTTTCCTTTGCCCGGACGAATGCCGATAACGTTGCCTTCCTTATCAATGCGGACATTGGTCAGACCCAGTTCACGGAGTCTCTCTGCGAAGTAAGCGGCTCTGACTTCTTCATGGAAAGGAGGAGCTTCGATCTCTGTCAGGGCGATCTGGTCGGCCATGGTGAGCTGCTCTTCTTCTTTAATTTGTTTCAGGGCATCTTTAACGACGGGATTGTTTTCCAGGATTTTGAAAGTTTCATTAACACTTTCGGGAAGAGGTGGCAGAACCGGGGCTTCTTTTGGCAATGGACCGGACATGTAAGCTCCTAAAAATAAAGAAACGAGCTTTTGATAATAGCTGTAAGTGGGTGATTTAACAAGAAATATCGAGTTACAAAATCTTCTATCTATTTCTAAATGTTAATTATTTGAAAAATATAGAGAAATTAACGAAAACAGGGAGGGGAGGAGCTAAGCGAACCCAAAATGAATTTTTAAGGTTGCGAAACCCTCTCAATTACTCTATCTTGCAGTAACAAACTTTTTTAAAGGAGTAATACTCATGTCTTTAGTAGGCACCCAGCTTCAGTCTTTCAGCGTCGAGGCCTTCCAAGGCTTCGAATTCAAAAAAATCACAGACGCAGACCTGAAAGGCAAGTGGTCCGTGGTTTTCTTCTACCCGGCTGACTTCACGTTCGTCTGCCCGACCGAGCTTGAGGATCTGGCTGATAACTATGCAGAGTTCAAGAAGATTGGCTGTGAAATTTATTCCGTTTCCACCGATACACACTTCACACACAAGGCCTGGCACGATTCTTCCGAGGCCATCAAGAAAGTCGAATTCCCGATGCTCGGCGATCCGACAGGCCAGATGACCCGCAACTTCGGCGTTATGATCGAAAGCGCCGGTCTTGCTCAGCGCGGTACATTCGTGATCAACCCCGAGGGCCGTATCGTTATCTGCGAAATTCATGACGAAGGCATCGGCCGCGACGCCAAAGAACTTCTCCGTAAGGTTCAGGCTGCCCAGTTTGTCGAAGCAAATCCCGGAATGGTTTGCCCGGCTAAATGGAAACCCGGTCAGAAGACTCTGAAGCCCTCCATTGATTTGGTCGGCAAGATCTAATTCTGAAATTATTCGGAATTGAATGAAGAAGGGGCCGCATTGCGGCCCCTTCGGTATTTTTAAAACTTTTATTGGACGGAGGCAACGCTCGTATCTTTGTCCAGCTGGGCCGCGATGGCCTTGCACACCTCTCCGTCCTTCCAAGCCCAAGCTCGGTATAAGAACTGACGGTATTCTTTTTCTTCCGGTGACGGTTCGGGCTGAGTTTCGTCCAAATTCTGCGAATACGTAAAGCTCAGAGCGTAGCCTTCGGAAGCTTCTTCCAAAACGATCCTTAACTGTGATTCCGCACCGGCGGCTGTCGCGTCAATCGTCGTTGTGATGGATTTTTCCGGATCTAGTTCATGGTGTTCAACGATGGTTTGACCGCCGTTTTGACCGGAAAGTTTGATTTCCAGGTCGATCTTCTCCTTTTCTCCGACTGTTTCACTCTTTAACGGCTTGCTGTCGAGGAAGAAGTCCAGGTATTCGTGTCGGTTCAGATAGGCCGTCTTGAGGGCATCCCAAACCTGTTTACGGGTTACGCCTGTCAGTTCGGGATCGATATCGCTCAAAGCGATGCTGTGTTGAAAAACCTCTTTTAGAGCCATGGCGTTAATGTTCCTTTTTTGCTGAGAGCGCGGCTTGTTCTTTGCTGCGCTGAATACGTTTTTCCAGCCAGATGCTGTACCGAGACATGATCAGGCTGAATACGAAGTAAATGATGGCAATAAACAGATAGCCTTCTAAGAAGAAATTGCGCCAATTGGGATCGCCCAAAGCAAGACGCAGACTGCCGGTCAAGTCGTACATGGAGACGATGGTCACTAAGGATGTATCCATAAACGTCGAGAGCAGATTATTCACAAACGCCGGGATGACGGTGACCAATGCCTGCGGGAGGATCACCGAAGTGTAGATTTGATATTTTGAAAGACCCAGTGACGCGGCTGCCTCATATTGTCCTTTAGGAATCGTCTGGAGACCGCCTCGAATGGTCTCTGCCATGTAAGCCGTTTGGAAAAGGACGATACCGATCACAATTCTCCAAAACGCATCGATCCTAAAACCGGGCGGGAGAATCAGCGGGAAGATGAAGGAGGCAACAAATAAAACGGTAATTAAGGGGACACCGCGCACGAGTTCAATGTAACCGATGCAAAGCATCCGGATAGCGGACATTTTGGAGCGCCGTCCGAGAGCGAGAAGGATACCCAGCGGAGTGGACGCCGTCATACCGAAAAGCGTCAGAATAATTGTCAGCGGCAGACCGCCCCAGTAGTCCGGATCAATTTTTGAAAGGCCGAAACAGCCGCCCAGCATCAGCACGAAAAAGGCGCCGAGGGCAAGAATCCAGCCGGCCGTCAGGATTTTGCAGCCGGTGCGGTTCCAAAGCTGAGGGAAAGCCGAGATGACGAGCATCAAGATAACACCGCCGGTTGCTGCTGCGGCTCTCCATTGTTCGTCGTAAGGGAAGCGGCCGAATAAGATTAAGCGCCATTTCTCCGCGACGAAGCCCCAGCAGGCCCCGTCATGATTGTTCATGCATGCTTTAAAGTCAGCTCTGAAAATGGCGTCCGCAACACCCCATTTCCAGGCATACCAGCCTGCCGCTCCGATAAGGAGGAACAAACCGATCGTCACAACGGACGCAACCGGAGAGTAGAAAAACGATCTCCAGAGGTTGGCGGGGAAAGCATTTTGAGGCTGTTTCATCGGCTTCCCCTAATAACAATTCTGTTGATGCTGTTCATCACGACAGAGATCACCAAGTTTAAGAACAGATAAACAGACATGATGATGACGATGACTTCCAGCGCCTGGCCGTTGAGGTTGATGGTCGAGTTGCCGATGGAAACCAAATCCGGATAGCCTACGACGACAGCTAAAGAAGAGTTTTTCGTGAGGTTCATGTATTGGCTTGCCAAGGGAGGGATGGCAAGCTTCAGAGCCTGCGGAAAAATGACGTAGCTGATAGCTTCCAAGCGCGTCATTCCGAGCGCCTCAGCGGCATGCCACTGTCCTCTCGGCACGGCTAATACACCTGCTCGGATAATTTCGGCGATAGACGAAGAGGTAAAGAATGTCAGTCCGATCCAAAGCGCTAAAAATTCCGGCGAGAGGGAGGCGCCTCCTTCGATTGCGAATCCCTGCAGTTCCGGTTTGGACCATCCGCCGAAGATCCCGAAGCACAGCCAGGCAGCACCTCCGACAACAAGCGCTGTCGAAAGCGAGAAAACCGTCGAAATTAAACCTGTGTAAATCTTGAGGAAAAGCGGTCGGGTTAAGAAGAAAGCTAAGCCAGCCGCGACAAAGGACCAGGTGCAAGCCGTGCTGTTCGAAGCCGGTACGGCAAATTGGAGCCCTGCCTTGGAAAGCAGACCCCATGATCCGAAATTCACCGCCTCCATGGAGTCGGGGAGAAGCTCGGTAATGATTAAGTAGATGAGTAGCAGCTGAACAATCAATGGAATGTTGCGATAAAACTCGACGTGGGCCGCGCCCAGAAACTTCAAAAGAGGATGTTTGGACAGCCTCATTAAGCCGATGATGACGCCGAGCACTGTCGCCGTAATGATGGATACGACGGAAACCTTAATGGTATTGAGCAGCCCGACAAGAAAGGCTTTGAAATAAGCTTCCGTAGAACTAAAGGAGATGAGAGACTCACCTATTTCAAAACCTGCCTGTTCATGAAGAAAGGCGAAACCGGAATGGATATTTCTAGCCGCGAGATTGGCAGAAATATTAAAGATGAAGCTGCCGAAAATGATGGTGAGGACAACAAGAATGGCCGACTGCCAAATAAATGCCTTGCGCTTTCTGCTCGCTTCTCTTCTGTGCCAAGCGGCGTCACCGTGCGGGTGATTCATTATCTGTACTAACTGGTTTTTAATACTGCGGAATTGCGGCAGGAATCTCGAGATTCAGTGCCGCAATCAAATATAAATCAAAAACGGAATCGATTAACGGACGGGAGGCGCGTAGAGGATGCCGCCGTTGGTCCACTGGTTATTGATTCCGCGGGGAAGTGCCAGCGGAGTCTTAGGCCCTAAGTTTCTTTCAAAACTTTCACCGTAGTTACCGACCTGTTTAACGATGCGGTAAGACCAATCTTTATCCAGGCCGAGGAGTTTGCCCATATCTTCGCCAGAGCCGAGGAGGCGTTTCACGTTCGGATCGGTCGAAGTCTTGCGGAGCTCATCTGCATTAGCCTGAGTGATGCCTTTTTCTTCTGCTTCGATGAATGCATTCAGCACCCAGCGGGCGATCTGGAACCATTCGTTATCGCCGCGGCGGACTGAAGGTCCGAGCGGTTCTTTAGAAATGACTTCAGGCAGGATGACGTAATCATCCGGATTAGCTGCTTTTGTTCTTGCACCGGCCAGGTCACTCATATCGGTTGTGTAGACCTGACATCTGCCGGAGAGGAAAGCGCCCTGAGTGGCTTCCGTGGTGTCGAAAAGAACGGCTTTGTACTTCATGCCGTGAGACTTGAAGTAGTCGGCGACGCTGGGCTCGCTGCTGGTTCCGGATTGGACACAGATAGTGGCGCCGTTGAGCTGCTTAGCGGATTTTACGTTTAATTTTTTAGGAACTAAGAAGCCTTGACCATCGTAATAGTTGGTTCCCACAAAGACAGCGCCCAAAGAAGCATCACGGGTCAGATTCCAGGTTGTATTTCTGGCAAGCACATCGACTTCACCGGCCTGAAGAGCGGAGAAACGCTGCGGGGAGTTCAGAGGAACGAATTTAACTTTATTGGCGTCGCCCAGAACTGCTGCGGCCAATGCACGGCAGTAATCGACGTCCAAGCCCGTCCAATTGCCTTTGCTGTCCGCATTAGAGAAGCCGGGTGCAGCGGTGTTGACGCCGCATACGACAACATCGTTTGCCTTAACTTTGTCTAAGACCGGACCTGCGAAAGCAGGGGCGGCAAGAGAGAGGGATACGGCCGATAAGGCGCCGGCCAGAATGGTTTGATTCATTTGAGATTCTCCGGTTGGAAAGATGATTAATTTTTAACACATAGAAACCCGCTTCAACCGTCTTTGAGGGAAAACTTGTGGGTACCGCATTTCATCTCAGCGGAATTATCGAATAGATACCCATTTTTAGACGGTCGGGAGATTAATTCGCGTTAAAAGGTACACACTGAGACGATCACACAAGGGACTTGTTATGGAATACAAGGATTACTACAAAATTTTAGGCGTGGATCGCTCGGCTTCGGAAGCCGATATTAAAAAGGCTTTCCGGAAACTGGCACATAAATATCACCCGGATGTCTCCAAAGAAAAGGATGCTGAAGCCAAGTTCAAGGATGTGAACGAGGCCTACCAAACCCTGTCCGATCCGGAAAAGAAGGCCGCTTATGACCAACTCGGCCAGCGCAGAGAAGGCAGCAGCTTTGAACCGCCACCCGGATGGGGCGGTTTCGGAGGCGGTGCTTCCCACGGCTTTGAAGGCTTTGATTTTGGCGGCGGCGGATTCGATTTTGCTGATTTGTTCTCTCATATGGGAGGCGGAGCCCGTGCCGCACGTCCGCAGGCTGGTGAGGATCTGAACGCAGAAGTTCAAATTACTCCTGAGCAGGCCTTTAACGGAACGACCGTAAGCATTTCTCTGCGCGAGCCTGAAGAAACGACTGACGGTCGGGTACGCCATGTCACTAAGACCTTAGAAATTAAGGTTCCGGCTGGCACGATCGACGGACAGAAGATGAGAGTGACAGGCAAGGGCGGTCCGGGCTACAACGGCGGTCCGAACGGGAACCTGTACATCACCATCAACATCATTGAAGAGGGCCGCTTTAAGGTTGAAGGAAGAGACGTCTATCAGACGGTTCCTCTGGCCGACTTTGAGGCTGTTTTAGGCGCTGAGGTCGTTGTGCCGACGCTCTCCGGCGGAAAGATTTCCGTCAAGATTCCGGCTGGCGCCAAGGCAGGACAGAAGATTCGTATCGGCGGCAAGGGCTTCCCGAACAAGAAAGGACCGGCAGGCGACATGTATTTGCTGATCTCGATCGTTGTTCCGCCTGCTCCTTCTGACGAGGTGAAAGAGCTCTATCAGAAGATAGCCGAAGCCTCGAAATTCAACCCGAGAGAAAACCTGTAGGAGATAAACGATGAGTCAGATGATTGTTACAGAAGTGCAGACCACGTTCAGTCCCGAAGAACTGCAGGAAGTAAGCGGGCTGCCCGCCGAGATTTTTAATGAGATTAAAGATCTGGGCGCGTTAGATGAATTTTTAGACCACGGCCGATATGTCTCCCGCAGTTTTTTGGTGATTCGTAAGGCAGCCAGACTGCGCAGAACCTTTGATCTCCAGAGTGACGCATTGGCGCTATTGATCCATTACATGGCCGAAGCCGATGCGCTCAAGGATCAAATCAGACATTACCAGCTTGGGAACATCAATCCTTACTTGTAAGAGAAATCGCTGAATCTTCTTATGTTTGGACGTTCCTTTTGGTAGGCTTATACGGGAAAGGAAAGAACAAACATGGATTTATCTTTAAAACTTCTATCTATCTTCGCTCTGATCGTGGCGGCCGCCTACTTCGCCATATCGGAAATCTCTCTAGCCGGTTCTCGCCGAGTCAGACTGACTCAAATGGCCGAGAACGGTGATAAGCGCGCTCAGGAAGTCATCAATCTGCAGGAAAAACCGGGACCGTTTTTCTCTGTTATTCAAATCGGCATTAATGCGGTCGCCATTCTAGGCGGTATCGTCGGTGAAGCCGCTTTCACAGATGTGTTTGCCGGTCTGTTCAAATGGTTTGTTCCCGCACAGTATCTAGAGACAACGTCGTTTTTGTGCTCATTCCTCCTGATCACGATGTTGTTCATTATCTTTGCCGATCTCTTGCCGAAACGCATCGGTCTGACGAATCCGGAGAAAATTTCCGTACGCCTGATCGGTTCAATGCAGGTGCTCATCAAAGTTTTGAAACCGTTCGTTTGGCTTCTGACGGTTATTTCCAATGCGCTCATGAAGCTCTTTGGTCTTCCGACTCAAAACAAAAACAAAATTACCAGTGAAGATATCGTCGCGACGGTAGACGCGGGAGCGGCTGCCGGCCTGATCGCGCCGAGCGAACAGGCTGCGATTGAAAACGTGATGGACTTGGAAAGCCGCTTGGTGCCGAGCGCGATGACTGCACGTGAATATGTTGTGTACTTCACGCTCGATGAGAGCTATGAAAGTATCGCAAAGAAGATTGCTTCCAGCCCCCACAATAAATTCCCCGTATGCGACCGGGATATTGACCACGTCATAGGCTATGTGGATTCCAAAGATATCCTTCGCAGAGTGATTGAAGGGAAGACTTTTTCTCTCAAAGATCAAAACTGCATTTCCTCTCTTCCCGCCGTCCCTGATTCGCTGACATTATCCGAAGTCCTCGATCTCTTTAAAACCCAGCGCTCCGACTTTGCGGTGGTGCTGAATGAATACGCTTTGACCGTCGGTGTGATTACCTTGAACGACATTATGAGCACCGTCATGGGCGAATTCGTTCTGACGCCGGACGAGGCCCAGATTGTTCAGCGTTCTGACGGCTCTTGGCTGATCGACGGCGCAACGCCGATCGACGATGTTGAGCGAGTTTTCGATTTCGGTCAACTGCCGGAAGACGAAACCTATGAAACCTTGGCCGGCTTCATGATGTATATGCTTCGTAAGATTCCGAAGTTAACGGACCACATCGAATACGGCGGATATCGCTTTGAGGTCATCGACGTAGAGCGTCACAGGATTGACCAGATCTTGGTGACCAAGATCGGCTCGAAGGACGAGGATAAGAAACCCGAGCCCTCGGAACAGTCTACGGAACCGGGAAAAGAGGCCCCAGCGTCTGAGGACGAACAGGATAAATAAAATGAAATCGGGAGGCTGATCCTCCCAATTTCACTTAACAAAACTTCTTCAAACAGTCTTAGGCTTCGGCTTTCCTGACAGTCTTGGAAGCGGATTTTCTAGCGCCGGCAGCCGCCTTCTTATCGCCGGTCTTTTCCTCAAATTTAAATCCGATCTTGCCTTTGCTGTCCGTGACCAAATAAGCTGAGAATTTTCGCTTGGTTCGGTTGGAGACAAAGTCGTGAAGAAGATCCGTCGATCCGGTGGAAAGAAGCTTGCTCATCTCTTCGCGGCTGATCGGCTGCTGCAGAATGACCTTCGAGCTGCGGAAAGTGCACTTTTTCTTAGCGTTCGGGTCGATATGGTCTTCGCAAACATAGGCATTTTCCGTTTCGTAGACGTTCTTGCCGCAAACAGGGCATTTTCCTACGGGTTCGGTTTTGCGAAGTTCTTCCACGTCGACGGTCTCGCGTTCCGGTTTTTCCCCGAAATCGAAGTCGATCTTGTAGTCGGGCGCCGGTCCGAGCTTCAGTACGGCTGAGAACGGACGTCCCATTTTGCTGATAAAGCCTTCCAGCGGGCCGATCTGCCCTTTTGTAAGCAGCTCATCCACTTCTTCCGGTGCAAAAGTTCTGCCGCCCGGATGTTTGGGAATGCTGTAGTCGCATGAGGTGCACGCAAAGCGTCGGTAGTTTTCGACAATCTTCCCGCCGCACTTCGGACAGGGCGCCTTCAGGGTGGCCGGATTGCTCAGAGGAACCGTGTCGGCACCGTAGCTTTTTGCCCGATCCACAATACTGCAGGTGAGCTCGCCGATTTCTTTCATAAAGTCCTTGCGGGAAAGCTGTCCTTTTTCGATCTGGGACAATTTGTATTCCCACTCACCGGTGAGTTCAGCCTCGGAAAGCGTCTCGATGTTCAACCCTTTGAGGAGCGTAAGAAGCTGGGAAGCTTTAGCCGTCGGGATCAGCTCGCGTCCTTCACGAATCAAGTAGCTCTGAGCGATAAGTCCTTCGATAATGGCCGCGCGTGTAGCCGGGGTTCCGATGCCTTTCTCGGACATTGCATCACGCAGTTCTGCTTCTTCCACGGTCTTTCCGGCGTTTTCCATTGCGCTCAGCAATGAAGCTTCCGTGTAACGGGCAGGCGGTTTAGTTGCGAGTCCCAGAGCATCCGATTTGACGGTGAGCGGGGTTTCACCCTTGGCAACAGGAACTAATTCACTGCCGGAATCCTCGCTTGTGCGGCCGTAAACTTCCAGCCAGCCGGGATGCTGCATCACTTTTCCTTCGCTCACGAAGTGATAGTCCTCGACCACTGTTGTGCGCGTCGTATTGAGGAACTGAGCCGGCGGATAAAAAACAGCGATAAAGCGTTTCGTCACCAAGTCGTAAATTTTCTGTTCTACCTCCGACAAAACGCTTTTGGGTTCCTGGCCGGTCGGAATAATGGCGAAGTGATCACTGATCTTGGCATTATTGAAGATCTTTTTAGTGAACACGACGTAGTTATCCTTCAGGGCCTTTTGTGCGAACTTGCCGAGGGAGGATGTCTGAGCGACGACGCTCAAAATCTCTTTAACCGTCGGAAGGTAATCTTCCGGCAGTGCGCGGGCATCCGTACGAGGATAAGTCAGCAGTTTGTGCTTTTCGTAGAGTGCCTGGGCAATCGACAGCGTTGTCTTGGCAGAGAAGCCGAAGCGTGAGTTGGCTTCGCGCTGAAGTGTCGTCAAATCATACAAGGCAGGGCAGGAAGAAGTTGAAGGTTTGGACGTCTCGGTGGCTGTGCCCTTTTTGCCTCTGACCGCATCGGCAATTTTCTGCGCATCCTCCGCAGCCCAAAGTCTTTCCGCTTTTAAGTCCGGATCCGAGCTCTTTTTAAAGTCGGGATCAAAATATTTGCCTTCGTATACGCCGGCATCAACTTTGAAGTCGGCGTGCACTTCCCAGTAATTACGGGGAGCAAAACTTCTGATCTTTTCTTCGCGGTTAACCACGAGGGCTAGCGTCGGTGTCTGAACTCTGCCGACGGTCGTCAGGAAAAAGCCTCCGTCCTTACTATTAAAAGCCGTCATAGCGCGGGTACCGTTGATGCCTACCAGCCAGTCGGCCTCCGAGCGGCTCTTGGCAGCGTCTGCCAAAGGCTGCATCTGTGCGTCCGTGCGCAGATGTTTGAAGGCATCGAGGATTGCGCCCTTTGTCATGGACTGCAGCCACAGACGGTAGATCGGTTTCTTATTTTTTGTCGCTTCCATGATGTAGCGGAAGATCAGCTCACCCTCGCGTCCCGCATCACAAGCGTTTATGACTTTATCGACCTCTTTACTCTTAAGGAGTTTTTTGAGTCCGTTTAGCTTAGTTTCAGACTTTTTAATCGGGGCGAGATCAAAGTGAGAGGGGATGACAGGGAGATTAGCGAAGCTCCATTTGCCTCTTTTTACTTCGTATTCTGCCGGTTCCTTGAGCTCAAGCAGGTGACCTACTGCGGAAGCAACAATATAAGAATCCCCCTCGTAGTGGTCTCCGACTTTCTTTAAGCCGCCGATAGCCCGTGCGATGTCTCCTGCAACTGACGGTTTTTCGGCAATGACAAGTGTTTTGCCCATTTTTAATCCAATAATTATGTACTTATGTCTTTTTCTAAATTAGCACTTTTTCAAAGAAGCGGTTATTTCTTTTCCGTTAATCAACATGTAACAGGTGTTTTAGTGTGTATATAAGTAGTTATAAGTAATTGCCGTGGCGAGTATTATTAAAGGTTTACTGACAATAAAGTGATTTTTGGAGCATAACGTTGGCTTTACTTCCGATTCTTAAATATCCTGATCCGCGTCTTGCCACGAAGGCAGCCGTGGTGACGGAGTTTGACGACAAACTCAAGCAGCTTGCCGCCGATATGGCCGAAACTATGTACAAAGCTCCCGGTGTAGGTCTTGCTGCGACACAGGTTGACCGACATATTCGTTTAATTGTGATCGATATCACCGAAGAGAAAAACGATCTTAAAGTTTTAGTCAATCCGGAGCTGGTTGAGTCCAGTGAGGAGACTAAGCCTTGGGAAGAGGGCTGCTTATCTCTGCCCGGCATTTACGACAAGGTCACTCGCCCGGCAAAAGTAAAGGTTAAGGCTCAGGATCTCGAAGGCAACTTTTTTGAATTGGAATGCGACGGGCTGCTGGCTGTCTGTGTTCAGCACGAAATGGATCATTTGGAAGGGACGGTCTTCGTAGACCACCTGAGCATGCTTAAGAAACAGCGCATTCGTCACAAGATTCGTAAGATGCGTCTGGAAGAAGAACGAGCTGCCAAGGAAGAAGCCTGATCTAGGCTTCCGCCTGCCAAACGTGAGAGGCGATCGCTCTAGTAATTGTCTCGAAGTGAATCGGCGGCAAATCGTGTCCCATGCGCGGCAAGGCCAGAAACTCAGATTTCGGGATGAGGTCGGCCACTTCCTTCCCCGCTGCGAGCGGAAGAAGAGGATCGTCCTCTCCGTGAATAACTAATGTCGGCGCGGTGATACGAGCGATATCACTTGAGCGGTCCCCGCTCGCAAGAATTGCCAGCAGCTGTCGTTCTCCGGCAGTTTGATCAATTTCATAGCGGCTCATCTCGTGGAGTAGCTCATGTTTTTCCTGAGCGGTGTATTCGTAGCTCGGGCTTTTCAGAGTCATAAATACTCTTTCCAGATGCTTCTCTCTCCCTTCTTCGGTGGAGAGATCGCTCGAGTGCATCAAGATTGAATAAATTGCGCGCAGTTTTCCAAAGCCCGTTCTCGGGTTGCCTGAGGCCGACATAATAGAAGTAAGGGACGCGACTCGGGAGGGCCGGATCGATGCAAGGGTCTGACCGATCATTCCTCCCATCGAGGCTCCTACGACATGCGCTCTTTGGAGCTTTAATTCATCCAGCAGCTGCACTAAGTCGAGGGCCATATCTTCGAGGAGATAGGGTGCTTGGACCGGCAGGCGAAGAAGAGTCCTTCCGATGGCAGCAGGAACGGAGATAGACGTTTTCAGATGAGAAAAGTGCTCGGATAAGCCTGCATCTCGGTTATCCACGGTGATGACGCGAAGGCTTTTTTCCAAGAGCATGGAAATAAAGCTCCGAGGCCAGCCCGCTGCCGGCATTCCCAGACCCATGATTAAGAGGACGGCCGGAAGCTGTTTATCGCCGAATACCTCGTAGTGAAAGCGTCCCGTTTTTAAGTGAGCAAAAGGCATGAGCAAACCACCGAAAATAGTCAGCTTTGATTATGAAACAATCGGCTTCGTCATTACAATTTCAATTCTGATTCGGGTTAAGAGGACAAGATGAGAGTTATTTTTGCAGGAACGCCGGAGTTTGCGGCTAAAGCTTTAGAAGCATTAATTCAGAGTGAACATGAAGTAGTGATGGTTTTATCTCAGCCGGACCGACCCGCAGGGCGCGGCCGCAAGCTGAAAGAAAGTGCCGTGAAGGCGCTGGCCAAGCAGCATAATATTCCGGTTTACACCCCGCTTTCCCTCAGAGTCGAAAAAGGCGGTGAAGAAACCGCCGAAGTCCTGACAAAGATGCAGGAGGCGAAAGCGGACGTTCTTGTGGTGGCTGCTTACGGCCTTATCGTTCCTCAGTTTGTTCTTGATATTCCCTCGGGCGTTCTGCCTCAGAAGTTCCCGACGTTAAAGGCTGTAAATATTCACGGCAGTCTTCTGCCGGAGTGGCGAGGCGCTGCACCGATTGCGCGAGCCATTGAGCGCGGAGACAAGGAAACGGGCATTACATTGATGCAGGTGGATGCGGGGCTTGATACTGGTCCGATGCTGATGAAACGTTCCGTTGAAATTACGCCTGAGGATACGGCCGGCGATCTTACCGAGACGCTTTCTCGCCTCGGAGCCGAGATGCTGATCGAGTATTTGCGGAATCCTGAAGCCTATCCTCCGATTTCTCAGCCCGAAGGCGCAACCTACGCCTCTAAACTCTCCAAGGCAGAAGGCAAGATCGACTGGACGGCGTCCGCCGATAAGATCGCTGATAAGGTGAGAGCCTTTAACCCGGTTCCGGGCTGTTTCTGCGCCTGCGGTGACGAAGTACTTAAGATTTGGATGGCTTTTGCCGAGCCGGGAAAGAAAACCGGCGAGACCCCGGGCACGGTTATTGAAAGCAGCGCGAAAGGAATTTTGGTTGCCTGCGGTGACAGTACCGTTTTGCGTATTACTCGTCTGCAGAGACCCGGCGGAAAGCAGCTGGATGTTCGAGACTTTATTGCCGGTCACGCCTTTTCCAAAGGAGAAGTTCTTAAATGAGTTCTGCTGCCTTAGCTGTCACTCTTACACAGACGATACCGCTTTGGATCGGAGTCAAAAAAGGTCTCTCGATAGAGAAGGTGCTTGAAGGACTGCCGAAAGATTCTGAAAACAGAAGCGCCTGCCAAAGCGTTCTGTATACGGCCGTACGTCAAAGGGCTCTTCTGCAAAAGCTCTCTTCGGATCTTATCTCGCGTGCGCCTGCAGATGATGTATTGGCGCTCATTGAGCTTGCTCTCGGTCTTTTGAGCGAGGGAAAAGAAAAGCCCTTTACCGTAGTTAATGAAGCGGTGGCAGCAGCGAAGCATTCCCGCAAAATGGTGAAGGCGGCCAATTTCGTCAATGCAATATTGAGACGATTCGGTCGTGAAAAGACCGAACTTTTAGTGAAGGCCGAAAAGCAGCCGACGGTTCGTTTCAACGCACCCGATTGGTGGATTCGCCGCTACGAAGCGGTGTTTGGTGAGCAAACGCCTGAAATTTTTGCGCTCCAGCAAAAGCATCCGCCGATGACGCTTCGCGTTAATACTGGAAAAACTTCTGTAGAAGAAGCTCAGGCCAAGCTGGAAAAAGCCGGGATCCCCGCAGAGCGGGTAGGCAAGTTTGGTTTGATTCTTCTGTCTCCGAGGCCGGTGAAAGACGTTCCCGGTTTTCTTGAAGGAGAGGTCTCGGTGCAGGATGCCGGAAGCCAGTTGGCAGCCGAACTTCTCGACGCCAAGGAAGGAATGCGTGTCTTAGACGCCTGCGCGGCACCCGGAGGAAAGACGGCTCACAGCTTGGAGCTGGCCGACGTGGATATGACTGCGCTTGAAATTGATCCCAAGCGTGCCTCCCGAATCACCGAAAATCTTGACCGACTGGGCCTAAAGGCAAAAGTAACGGTGGCTGACGCAGGCGATCCTAAAAAATGGTGGGACGGCCGTCCTTTTGAGAGGATTCTGCTGGATGCCCCTTGTACGGCTTCAGGTATTGTGAGAAGACACCCGGACATCCCCTGGTCGAGAAAGCCCGAAGATATTGCCAAACTTGCGCGGACTCAGGGGAAGCTTCTGGAAACCATGTGGCCCCTCTTGGCAAATAATGGCAGAATTCTATATGCCGTCTGCTCGGTTTTCCCTGAGGAGGGACCCCGCGGAATCGAAGCATTTTGCGCTCGCCATCCCGATGCCAAGCTGATTCCGATCGGTCCGGAGGGCGAAAACCTTTTATCGCTTTCCCCCGCTGAGGGGCCTGAGACTCCGGGCTCTGTTTGGCCCGCTACGCATGACGGATTCTTTTACGCTTTACTTGAGAAGATTTGATGTCCCTGAAGAAACTGCTTGCGATCACTCTCCTGGCCATGAGCACGAGTCTCAGTGCTTTGGCCTCGGACGTCGTCGTGCCCGTCGATCCTGTCATTGAAGGGCAGGAGGTGCCGGCAAAGGGTCTGTATTTCAGCAGCAGTTTTGAATTTGAGCTCAGCTCTGAGGTTGAGGATGTTCTCCAGCGCGGGATCACACTTTATTTTGTGATTGAAGTGGAAGTGGAGAAGAAACGCTGGTATTGGTTTGATCGGTCGATTTGCGGCATCAAGGAGACCATTCGCCTGAGTTTTAATCCTCTGACGCGCAGTTATCGCGTCGCGATCGGAGGAATGACGCAGAGTTTTTCCTCTCTTGAGGGCGCCCTGAGATTTATTAAAACAATTAATAATCTTTACGTCGGTTCCTACCGAAATCTCAACCCGGAAGATTATGAGGCGCGGGCTCGTTTTTATTTAGATACCTCCAAACTTCCTCGCCCCTTCCAAGTCACGCTGAAAAAGGACGACGGCTGGAATTTGAATTCGGGATGGTTTGACGCCGAAATTAAGGGCGCCGGGGAGAAATAAATGTCCAAGTACTTCCGGCTTGGGCTGATCGCCGTGATCGGTGTGAGCTGCGTACTGCTCTTTCTTCTGGTTTTGGCCAGTCAGAACAGCACATTTTTTGAAAAGTACTACACACTGCTTCTTTGGCTCAACACCATCATCGCGCTGGTATTTCTCGGCCTCGTCTGCGTTCTCTTATATCGGCTCTACCGCAGGGCTCAAAAGAAAAAGTACGGCGTAAAAATCCTCTCTAAATTTGCACTGGCTCTCGGGCTAACCGGTGTCGTGCCCGGAATTTTGATTTTTGCGACTTCCGTGCAGTTTCTTCATACTTCCGTCGAGTCCTGGTTCGACGTCCGAGTCGAACGCGCACTGGACTCCGGCCTAACCCTGGGCAGAGAAGTCGTGGAGAACTTTCAGAGTTCTCTGCGGCAAAAAGCCCGCACTATTGCCAACGAAATCTCCGAGACACCGCCGGCCAATTGGATGACGGTGCTGGATGCAGCGCGGGAACGACAGGGCCTGCAGGAAGCCGTGCTGGTTAACTCCGCAGGTAATTTCATTACGGTCAGCGCGAGCTCATTCAGAAGTCTCGTTCCCAGCGTGCCGACAAATCGTGTTCTTCAAACCGTGCGGACGCGCGGCTTTTGGCAGCAAATCGACGACGAGGTCGGCGGTATGCAGAAGGCTCGGGTCATCGTACCTGTACCTTCGGTTGAGAGCATTGCCTCCTTTGCCTATCGAACCGAACAGCCGGACTACCTAAAGGGCCGCTCTTCTGTCCTACAGGCGGCAGGTTCGGAAACCGTCTTCTTGGAAGTCGTGGATAACGTTCCTCCCTCTCTGTCTACCAATGCCGAGACGCTGATGAACGGGTATCGGGATTATCAGGAAATGGTATTAGCCCGTGCGGGTCTGAATAATATTTATCTGATTTCTCTGACCCTCGTTCTGCTTCTTTCCATGTTCGGTGCGATTGCCCTTTCGGTGATTATGGCCAACCGTATCAGCCAGCCGCTGATGATGCTCCTGGAAGGAACCAGAAAGGTTGCAGAAGGCAAATATGACCTTATTCCCGAAGTTAAGGCCGATGACGAAGTCGGAGAACTGGCGCGCTCTTTTAACCGCATGACAGAGCAGCTGGCGCAGACGCAGGCCGACTTGGTGCGCCGCGGGGCGGAACTTGAACAGGCCAAGAGTTATTTGGAGCGCATTTTGGCAAAGATGTCTTCGGGCGTTATTGTGCTTAATAACGATAAGAAGATTATTTCTGCGAACTCCAGCGCCTCCAGAATTCTAGGTATTCCGCTGACTGATCGTTTGGGGTCGGAATTTGCACAGGCGATTCCGGGGTTTGCCTCGGAGGTCGTCGAAAAACTTATGGCGCAAACAGATGAACGCAACGATATCACGCTTCAGTGCGAGTATCAGCGTCCAGAGAACGCGGTAACGAAACAGAATCTCTTTGCGAGAGCTACACGCCTTCCGATTGGTGACGCTCAGGGATATTTGATTGTTTTTGATGATGTGACCGCGCTTGTGTCCGCACAGCGAACCGAAGCGTGGGGCGAGGTAGCGCGCCGTTTGGCCCATGAAATCAAGAATCCGCTGACGCCGATTCAATTGGCCGCAGAGCGTGTCGAGATGAAAATCGGCGCCAAACTCGAGGGTCGTGACAAGGAGATCCTCGAGCGCGCGACAAAGACGATCGTCAATCAGGTTACGGCCATGAAGCAGATGGTCAATGATTTCCGTCTCTATGCCAAGATCGGTGCCCCGCACTATGACAAGCTTGATCTGAAAGCGTTTGTTGAAGAGGTTGTGAAGTTTTACCAGGCAGCAGGTGTTCATATCGATTTATTCCTTCAGCCGGGAATTCCTCCGATTGAAGCGGATCAGAATCAGCTTCGTCAGGTCTTCCACAATCTTTTGTCGAATTCGATGGAGGCGGTACCGGATAAAGACAAACTGGTGGTCAGCATTCGGGCTTCTGTCGTGACGGACGAGGCGGGCGATGTCGAAGGCGTGGAACTGGATGTTTCCGACAACGGTCCGGGCTTTACCGATCAAATTCTTGAGCATGCGTTCGAGCCCTACGTCACGACGAAGTCCTCGGGAACGGGCCTGGGTCTTGCGACAATTAAAAAAATTGCTGAGGAGCACGGCGCGATGGCTGCTGCTGAAAACCGCAAAGATGCGGATGGAAATGTCTGCGGCGCAAGGCTTATCTTCGTTTTTCACCGTCTTTGGCACGAACAAAGCCGACCGAATTGATTTGGTTCGGTAAAATGAAAAGAATTGTTTTATTACAAATAGAAAAACATGGCAGTAATTTTGGTTGTTGACGACGAAATCGGAATTCGGGAACTTCTTTCTGAAATCCTTTCCGATGAGGGCTACGGAGTTCTTTTGGCAGAGAATGCAAGTGCGGCAAGATCTGCAATGACACAGCACCCGGATTTGGTTCTGCTTGATATTTGGATGCCGGACAATGACGGTGTCTCTCTTCTTAAGGAGTGGAATGCGACCGGCCAGCTTAATGTTCCGGTGATTATGATGAGCGGCCACGCTACGCTGGATACGGCTGTAGAGGCAACGAAATTCGGCGCTGTAGATTTTCTGGAAAAGCCGATTGCTCTGTCCCGACTGATCAGCTCGGTGAAAGAGGCGCTGGCTAAAAGCCCTAAAGAACCCAAGATCGGAGCTGCTGCTCGTCCGCAATACACCCGAGCCGAACCGGCACCGATCCGCACCGGCGTCCAGGCGCCTATTCCGGCAGCTCCTGCCCCGGTTCAGTCGCAGGACAAATCGGGCAGTGCGCCAGTTTCCAAGCTTCTTGATCAGGTGGATTTTTGCGCCCCGCTCAGAGAGGCAAGAGACCAATTCGAACGCATTTATTTCTTGAACCTCTTAAAACGCGAAAATAATAGTATTACGCGGGTGGCCAGTTTCGCAGGACTGGAGAGAACGCATCTGTATCGCAAGCTAAAGCAGTTAGGAATCGAAGTCGGCAAGATCGGCAAAGCAAAAGAGTAATCCTTTGCTTTGAGTAATTAAGGAGGAGAAATGCGGATTCTGATCATCGGAGCGGGAAAAGTCGGCTCCTCCGTCGCCGGCAATCTGGTGTCCGAGTCCAACGACATCACGATCGTGGACACCAATAAGGCTAAGATTGCCGAAATTCAAAGTAATTATGACTTACAGGGCATTGTCGGAGACGCGACTTCTCCTTCTGTTCTCGCAGACGCCGGCGCCGTAGACGCCGACATGATCATTGCGGTCACCGCAAATGATGAAACTAATCTGGCTGTAACGCTGATTGCCGAACAGCTTTTCAACGTTCCGTCCCGCATTGCCCGAGTCCGCAATGATGAGCTCAGAGAGTATCCGGCGCTTCTGTCGACCTCCGGTTTCCGTGCCACTTCGGTTATTTGGCCGGAGGAAGCAATTACTAACTACATTGTTCAGCTGATTACGTATCCTGAGGCGCTTCAGGTTATTGAGTTCTCCGACGGCGACGTCGTGCTGATGTCGGTAAAGATCGTGAGTTCCTCAAAAATGTGCGGACGTCCTGTTAGTGCACTTCAGGACGAACTGCCGAGGGTCAAGGTTCAAATCGTTTCCATTTATCGTCAGAAGTACCGGCTGGATGATATCGACGGGAAGACGGTTCTTGAGGCCGGAGACGAAATTTTCTTCCTTACAACGAAAGCCTGTGCGCATGCCGTCGTGAAGACCTTCCGAGTAAAGACGCGTCGCTCCGACCGAGTCATGATCGTGGGCGGCGGCAGTCTGGGACTGCAGCTCGCAAAAGCTCTGGATCAGGTCGAAACGGTTTCGGGAGACGCCTATAACGTCAAGATCATTGAGTCCGACCTTTCCCGCTGCCAGTTCTTATCTCAGAATCTTTCCAGCTCCGTTCTCGTACTGCACGGAGATATGACGGACGAAAGCTTGTTCGTCGATGAAGGTATTGCCAACACGGATCTTTTTGTCGCGGTCAGCAATGACGATGAAGACAACATCATGAGCTGTCTCTTAGCCAAGAAACTCGGCGCTCATCGTGCGATTACGCTGATTAACCGTACCGACTATATTGACTTGGTTGAGGGAACGAGCATTGATATTGCGTTCTCACCCACGGAAGCAACGCTCTCGGACCTGTTGCGTCATATTCGTCAGGGCGACGTACTGTCGGCTCATACGCTTCGCAGAGGAGGCGCTGAGGTGATGGAAATCGTTGCGCACGGCTCGGCAAAAAACTCGAAGGTCATCGGCCGGACCGTCGATAAGATCGCGATGCCTCAGGGCACGGCGATCGGCTGCATTCTGCGAACCGTCAGCGGTGTTCAGGAAGTATTTATGGCCAACGAAGTGCCTGAGGTGCTCGACGGGGACCAAGTGATTGTCTTTATGGGCAACAAGCGCCAAATTTCCGAAGTGGAAAAACTTTTCGCTCCTTCCGTAGGGTTCTTCTAAGATGCAGCTGCTGCCGCCCGTCCTTCGTTTAATGCTGCTCCCCGTACTTAACGTTCTGGGACCGATCATCATCGGCTTTTCTCTGTCGATGCTGATTCCGCTGGCATTGTCGTTATGGAAGAAGGACGGGGCCTCTGCAGGTTTTGAAATCGCGTTTTGCATTACTTTTTTCACCGGGCTGCTGATGTGGCTTCTGACGCGGCGCTATAAGCGAGAGCTGATTCCTCGAGACGGCTTTCTTCTGGTGACCATGGCTTGGGTCCTTCTGGCGCTGGCTGCGACTATTCCTCTTTATGTCAATATCGAAGGGATCTCATTTGTCCACGCATTTTTTGAGGCAACCTCGGGTATCACAACCACCTGCGGCACGATTCTCTCCGGATTAGACCGCCTGCCGCTCAGCGTGAACTTTTGGCGGTGCTTCCTCGCTTGGATGGGCGGTATCGGAATTCTGGTGATGGCGGTAGCCGTGCTTCCTCTGTTGGGTGTCGGCGGCTCGCAGATTTTCCGAGCGGAAAGCTCAGGCCCGATGAAAGAAGGCCGTCTCACGCCCCGAATTGCAGATACCGCCAAAGCTTTCTACAACATTTATTTGGCGATTTCCGTGGCATGCGCCGTCTGCTATCACTTTGCAGGAATGGACTGGGACGACGCCATTATGCACACCTTTACCACGGTGTCTCTGGGCGGCTACTCCAGCCACGATGCCGGCTTTGCCTATTGGCCGGGAAGAGCCGTGGACTGGGTCTGTGTGGTTTTCTTATTGATCGGAGGCATCAACTTCTCGATGCACTTTATTGCCTGGAGAAAACTGTCCCTGAAGGTTTACCTGAAAGACGTCGAAACGTGCGGCTGGATCGGAACAGCGGCACTTATTTCGATTTTTGCGTCCTTCATGCTGGTCTATTCGAAGACGTATACGAATGTCTACGACGCGATTTATTACGGTGTGACAAATACGGTTTTCGTGATCAGTACCGGCGGCTTTGCCAACACCAATTACGGAGAATGGCCGCTTGTTGTTCAGCTCATGATTTTATTCGGGTCTTGTTTTGCAACCTGCGCAGGGTCCACGGGCGGCGGCTTCAAGATGATCCGAGCGATTGCCTTGGTTAAGCAGGGCAACTTGGAATTTAAGCGCATTCTTCACCCGCGTATGGTTCGGCCTCTGATCATCGGAAACAAGGTCATTGATAAGCAGATTATCTTTTCAGTGATGGCGTTCTTAATGCTCTATACCGTGATTGCTCTGATCAGCACGATCGTCTTTCTGCTTTCCGGACTGGACGGCCTTACTTCGTTCTCCGCAGCGCTGGCCTGTCTGAATAATCTGGGACCGGCCTTGGGGAGCCTCGGACCATCTTATAACTTTACGTCGCTGTCTGACTTCCAAGTTTTATTCTGCTGCTTCCTAATGGTTATCGGCCGTCTGGAGCTGTTTACCGTCCTCGTTCTCTTTACCCGCGGATTCTGGAGAGCCTAAACATCAAGAAGGGGCCGGGCAAACAAAAAGGACGGTGCTGCGCCGTCCTTTTCTGACTTTATAGGTAAAGAGCCGGGGTCTTAAACGCCCCACACAACAGGGGTGTCGTCCTTTAAGCTCAGTTCAAACATTTCCAGCAGCGGATAAGCTCGCTGAGTGAAATAAACAGGCTGTTCGATCGAGGGCTTCTTTTCCTCATCTAAATCCTTGCCCTCTTTGAAGAGTTTATCTTCACGTTCCCGGACTGCCTTTAAGTATTCCTTTTCTTTTTCCATCTCAGTTTTCAGTGCTGCGATAGCGGCAGGCAGTTCTTCCGGAGTGAGAACACCGCGGATGCCTAAAGGCTTTCCGATGACTTTGAAGATCTTTTCGGCCGTTTCACGGAACATATAAATTTCGCCTGCAGCATTGCTCTTAAATGTAACGATCGCCATGGTGACCTCAATGAGTGAAAGAAATATTCTAGATGGAATGCGGTTTTGAGGAAACCCGGGCGGCTTTAAATGGGCTTCCGCAGGGCATCGGCCCATATAAAATGTCGTTATCGTTTAGAGGAAGATGGAAGAATGGAGAAATTGCCCAAAGGAATCATCCTGGCGGCCCACAAGCCGATTGCAAGTGCCATGCTCAAAGCCGCAACTCAGATCATGGGACCGATTGATCACTGCGCAGCGGCGGACATTGATTCCGACGCCAAAGAGAGCGACCAGTTCGAACACTTAAAGAAAGTGTGGGATTCGGTTCAAACGGAGGAGATGATTATTCTTTTGGATATCGAAGGCGCAACGCCCTGCAATGTTCTTAAGAAGTACACCAGCGGCAAACGCTGCATGCTTGTGTCTCCGCTGAGCTTCCCCCTGTTCTTCAAAATGCTTACCTATCGTTCGCTGAGTTTCGAAGAACTTCGAGCCAAGGCGCAGGAAATCCGTCCCGTTATCTGTATTCCAGGAGAGTGCACCAGTGAAAACCATTGAAGTAGAAGTTATTAATCGTCTGGGACTTCACGCCCGTCCGGCAGCCAAACTCACACAGAAAGCGAATGAGTTTCTGAGTGAAATCAAAATTGATAAAGACGGGCGCGTTGTGAATGGGAAGTCGATTATGGGTGTCATGCTTTTGGCTGCTTCTAAAGGCACGGTCTTAAAGATTAGCGCGGACGGAACTGATGAAGAATCAGCCCTGCAGCAGTTGAAAGAGCTTTTTGACACTAAGTTCGGAGAACAGGACTAAGCATGAGTGAAAAGCTTGTGTCTCAACGGCAGGAGCTGAGAGGCGTTGGCGTCTCCAGCGGCATCGGTTTCGGACACGCCAGGGTAATGCAGACTTCCTCTCTGCAGGTACCTCGCTATTCGGTGACAGCCGAAGATGTTGATAAAGAGATTGGACGTCTCAGGAAGTCAGTGAGCTCGGTCAGCAGAGAGCTCGATCAAATGATTCGCCGCTCTCCGAAAAAGGCGCCGAAAGAAGTTAAAACGTTCCTTGAAGTCTTCAAGCTTTTGGTCAACGATTCGACGATGTTTGATGACGTATCGGATCGGATCCAGACCCAGCAGATCAATGTCGAATGGGCGCTTCAAAAGCATCTAGAAGATATGCTGAAACTCTTTGACAGCCTGACAGATGCCTACTTGGCTGAACGCAGCGACGACATCGTGCACGTGATCCGCAGACTTCAGGAGGAGCTGACCGGAGAGCGCCGCAAAATCCAAGAGAAAGTGCGCAACGCCCAATCGGAAGTGATTTTGGTGACGAATGATCTTTCGATTGCTGATGTTATTTGGCTCACTGAATATGAAGAACTGGATTTGGTCGGAATCGTCACGGAAAAGGGCGGCCCGACCTCTCATACGGCGCTTCTGTCGCAGACACTTTTTATTCCTGCTGTCGTAGGTGTGGCTGGAGCACTTTCCGTTATTAAAAATAACGACCGCATTTTTGTGGATTCCAATAGCGGCCAGATCATCTGCAATCCCACGGCCTCTGAAATCAAAGAGATTGAGCGAAACGTCAAAGCTCAGGAAAAGAAGTATTCGCAGCTGTATCGAGCCCGCAGGCGCGTGGCAGAAACGAAAGATAAGTTCCGAGTGACTCTGAAGGCCAATGTGGCCATGGTTTCAGGATTAGATGAGATCCTGCATTTAGGGGCCCAAGGAGTCGGTCTCTTCCGCAGCGAATATTTGTTCATGGGCCGCGACAACCTTCCCGAGGAACGGGAGCAGATGGAAAGCTATCGAGAGCTGATTGATACTATGGCGGGACGCCCTGTGACGATTCGCACGATTGACGTCGGCGGAGACAAGCTGCTCAGTGCCGAAGCAAGAAAGCGCAACTATTTCTCGAGTGCAGAAAAAGAAGATAATCCTGCGCTGGGCCTGAGAGCGATTCGTTTTACCTTGGCTAATCCGAATCTTTTCATCACGCAGATCCGGGCGATTTTGCGAGCCGCATCCGGTGCGGATGTCCGGATTATGCTGCCGATGATATCGAGCCTTCAGGAAATCCGAGAAGCAAAGCGATATATCGAGCTTGCAAAAACTCAGCTTCGGGAGGAAAAGCTCGAGTTTAATGAGTTCGTGCCGGTGGGCATCATGATTGAGCTTCCTGCTGCCGTGATCTGTGCAGAAGAGCTTCTGGCAGAGGCGGATTTTGCTTCTCTCGGTACTAATGATCTGATTCAATACACACTGGGTGTCGACCGCGGGAATCCATCTGTGGCTCCGCTGTATGACGAATGCCATCCGGCAGTACTGAGGTTAATTCGTGCTGCAGTCAAGGCGGCTCAGAAGCAGAATAAACCGATTTCGATCTGCGGCGAGATGGGCGGACGTCGAGAGATGGTGCCGTTTTTCCTCGGACTCGGCATTAACGAGCTCTCTATGGTGCCGATGCAGATACCGATCGTCAAGGAAATGATAAGGTCCCTGAAACGGAGCTCTTGTCAGAGGCTCACATTGAAGCTTGTAAAATCCCGAGACAGTGGGGAAGTCCGCAAGCTGTTGGAACAATTTACAGAAAAAGGAGTAGAGGAAAATGTCGGATAAGTCGAATGCCGTCACCGATGACGAATTTGTCGAGGCGGATGAGTTATTAGCTTCTATTCCCGTAGAAGCGGAGGCAATGGATTTAGCCGAAGCCGACGGTTTTATGACGGCGGTACAGCTGCTTCCTAAAACACCGGAGACCAAAGACTGGCTGCCGCATATTTTGTCGACTATTGGAGCGAAAGATGCCGGCACCGGAAGTGCGGCGAGCGACAAACGACTCAGAGCACTGCTTCTCAAACGTTTCCATCAGATCGGAGATCAGCTGACGCAGGCCGTACCTCTGGATCCGGTTTATTTTGAAGCAGAGGACGAAAAAGGTCGTCCTTTGACCGGTAAAGCTGCGATCGAAGCGCTTGAGCCTTTCGCATTGGGTTTCCTGGAGGCCGCGCAGACCTGGCCCGGCATCTTGGATACCAATTCGCGTGCTGTAGCCCGTTCGCTCCACGGTGTTTTACGTCATCTTCCCGAAGAAGCATTGGGTGACTTCGCTCAGGTCAAGACCATCCTCGATAAAGAGGCTCCATTGGAAGACCTGCCCTCGGCCTTATCCGATATGGTCAGCTGCCTGGCGGAAATCGCTCATGAAACCAAAGGCTACGACTTGCCGGAATTGAATGAACCGGAAGAGGGGGAAGAAAAGGCCTAATTTTTATCCGGGGCCCGGTGCCGCGAAAGATAACCGATGATCGGGATCAAAACGAGAACCGGGACGCCGAGCGCGGCCGTTAGGATAAAGAAGTTTGAATACCCTAAGCTTTCTACCAGCACGCCTGAGAAGCCTGCAAGGAATTTCGGCAGGATCAGCATGATGGAGGAGAACACCGCATACTGTGTTGCGGAATACTGTACGTTCGTGAGCCCTGATAGGTAGGCGATAAAAGCGGCGCTTGCGAGACCGCCGGAGAGGTTGTCTGCACTGACGGTGAATACCAGGAATGGCAGGCTATGACCGATGCCTGCCAGCGCTGAGAACAGCAGGTTCGTGCCGGCAGAGAGCAGCGCTCCGATAAAGAGCGTTTTCAGAATGCCGATTTTTAGCACCACGATGCCGCCGATGAAGGTTCCGACCAAGGTCATCACGACGCCGAAGATCTTAGAGACGGCGGCAACTTCCTCCTTGGTAAAGCCCATATCACGATAGAAAGGGTTACTCATCACACCCATCACAACGTCACTGATCCGGTACGTTGCGATCAGGAGTAGGATGGCAAGGGCGTGCCAGCGATACCGGTAGAAGAAGTCTGCAATCGGCCGAACGCAGACAAATCCGAACCAGCCGATAACCTTAGCGATAGGACGAGGAAGTGAAGGGTGGCGGAGGATAAAGGCGTGAACGTGGTGACGCATTTCCTCCAGGTGACGCAGTTTGGATTTCTCATCGGAAGCGTTCGGCGGCGGTGAGAGCAAAGTGGTTGCTAGACCAACGCTAATTGAAGCGGCCATGATGAGGTAGGCCCAGGTCCAGCCGGTTTGATCGTAGGCGCCGGAGGGAGCCGATTGGAAAAAGGCTGCCAGAGCAAAAGCGCCGGCGCCGGCCCAAATCATTGCAAGCCGATATCCGGTTTGATAAGTTGCCGCTAACGCGCCTTGAAGATCGGCAGAAGCGCTTTCGATGCGGTAAGCGTCCAGAGAAATGTCCTGGGTTGCCGAGCAGAATGCCGTGAGCAGCGCAAAGACGACGATCTGAGGCATATGCGTCTGCGGATTAGAGAAGGCCATGCCGGCGAGCGAAATAATCAGCATCACCTGAGAGAGAGCGAGCCACGCGCGACGCTGACCTAAATGCTCGGATAACCAGGGCAGTTTGACGTTGTCGACCAAAGGGGCCCACAGCCATTTACAGCCGTAGACCAATCCGACCCACGAGAGGAAGCCGATCGTCTTGAGATCAATACCCGCTTCCCGCAGCCAAAAGCCGAGCGTGCCCAGCACCAAGAGCAAAGGCAGTCCCGCAGAGAAGCCCAGAAAGAACATTCTGAGACAAACGGGCTTGAGGTAAATCTTGAAGTCCGAAAATCGACTCCGCAGCTTTGAAGAACGAATCATCCGATAATTTCCTGAGCAGATTTGCCCCAGGTCCATTCCCCCGGTTTTAAGTCTTCCGGCAGAGAGAGGTTTCCGAAACGAATTCGTTCCAGTGCGACGACCCGATTAGATACGGCAGCCATCATGCGCTTGACCTGGTGATACTTGCCTTGCGTAATGCCGAGATCAATGACGAGTTCGGAGACTTTGTCACAGCTGACGGCTTTGACGATATCCGGCGAGTCTGCAAGCTGCACGCCTTTGAGGAGCTGAGCGATCTGCTTTTCTGTGACCGGATGTTTAAGCGTGACCCGATAGATTTTGGTGACGTGTTTTTTCGGGTGCGTAAGTCGATGAATCAGCTTTCCGTCATCCGTCAATAAAAGCAGTCCCGTGGTGTCTTCGTCGAGACGGCCCACCGGCTGGACTTTTCTGACGCGCAAAGGCGGAGGCAGCAGCGAGAGCACGCTCGGATGATGGATAGGCTTCAGGGAGCATTCGTAGTGCTCGGGTTTGTTCAGCAGGATGATGGCTTTTTCAAAGAAAGGCCATTGGACTCCGTCGACCTCAAAGGTCAGGTCTTCCGTCGGGATATCCTCATCCGGATCGGTCACTGCAGTGCCGTTAACACGAAATCGGCCTTGAACGATAAGTCCCGTGCATTCGTGACGGGTTCCGAACCCCTGTGAGAAAAGTATTTGTTCAGCAATCATTGCAAATTAAAGTCATAGACGACGGTAAGCGGGGCGTGATCAGAGAAGCGCTCGTCCCGATAGATATCGGTTTCTTTCGCGGTGGAAGCAATCGCCGGTGTTGAAAACTGATAGTCGATTCTCCACCCGACATTATTTATCCTGGCGCGTCCTCGGTTGCTCCACCATGTGAAGCGATCCGGCCGCGGGTCCAGGCGCCGGAAGACATCCTGCCAGCCTTCACGAAGCCGATCCGTGATCCACTGACGCTCTTCCGGAAGGAAGCCGGAATTCTTCAAATTGCCTTTCCAGTTTTTAATATCAATTTCTTTGTGTGCGATGTTGAAGTCACCGCATAAGACAACGTCCCGACCGTCACGAAGCAGCTCATCTAAGCGGCCTTTGATGACATCAAGAAAGCGGAATTTGGCCTGCTGACGTTCTTCAGAGGAGCTTCCAGAAGGAAAGTAAATAGAGACGACGATTAAATTGTTAAAGCGGGCTTCAACATATCGTCCTTCACGGTCAAATTCTTCGTTGCCGAATCCGATAATGACTTCGTCCGGTTTTTTCCGGGTAAGGATCGCGCAGCCGGAATAGCCTTTCTTTTCAGCGCAGTGGACGTAACGATAAAAAGTACCGTCCAAATTAATCTCGTCCGGCACTTCGTCCGGCTGAGCTTTTAATTCCTGGATGCAGACGATGTCGGCATCCTGTTTTGCCAGCCAGAGATGAAAGCCTTTATTGACAGCACTGCGGATGCCGTTGGTATTGATGGTGATGATCTTAAGCACTTGCCGGTCCGTTTTTTCAGAATGTCTAATCTTACCGCGGCCAGGAGAAATGTCGGCTTCCAAGGACCGTACTCTGAGGAAAAGAATTTCGAACCGATTGTTTTTGCGCAATACGCCTCGTTAGAATATCCGCCACTTAAGTCTTAATTTCTCGGTGACTTCGTTATGTCCAGCATTCAGCATAAATTTATTGAGTTTTGTATTGAATCTAAAGTATTAAGGTTCGGAGAATTTAAAACTAAGGCCGGCCGCCTGTCGCCCTATTTCTTCAATGCGGGTTTATTTAATACCGGTGCCATGCTCTCAAAACTTGCGGACTTTTACGCCCGCACTTTGATCAAGGCCATGGAAGAAGGGCGTATCGAGTGCGACATGATCTTCGGACCGGCATATAAAGGCATTACCTTGGCCGCTGCAGTTGCCATGAGAATGGCTGAACTCGGATACGATCTTCCTTTTGCTTATAACCGTAAGGAAGTCAAGGATCACGGCGAAGGCGGAAATACCGTCGGAGCCCCGATTAAAGGTCACGTCGTGATCATCGATGATGTGATCTCTGCCGGTACGTCGGTCGGAGAATCCGTCAAAATCATTGAAGCCTGCGGTGCTCATCCTTCGGGCGTTCTTTTAGCGCTGGATCGCATGGAATGTGCGGGAACAGCAGAAAAAGTAGCCGACCGCTCCGCTGTAGAAGATGTTAAGGCGCGCTATGCCATGCCGGTGGTTGCAATCGCAGATCTTTCCGACCTGATGTCCTTCCTCAAAGAAACCAAAGATCCCGAACTTTCCGCCTATCAAGAAGCGATTTCCGAATATCGCCGTAAATACGGCAGCAAATAACCAAAAACAAACAGGACGGGGATGCCGTCCTGTTTGTCAATGACCCAAAGGTTTACTGAGCCAGTTTCGCTCTCAGGATTTCGTTAACCTGAGCGGGATTGGCTTTTCCTTTGGTGGCTCTCATAGTTTGACCGACCAAAGCATTGAAGGCTTTTTCCTTGCCGGACTTGAATTCGGCAACCATCTTCGGATTAGCAGCCAGAACTGCGTCAATAGCGGCCTCAATGGCACCGGTGTCCGAAATCTGCTTCAAGCCGAGTGTTTCGATAAGGGCGTCGACATTGTCGCCTTTCTTTTCCCAAATCGCAGAGAAGACCGTACGAGCGCCCTTCTGGTTGAGCGTGCCGTCGCTCATGCGATTAAGGATCTGACCGACTTGTTCGGCAGAGACCGGGCTTTCTTCAATGGTGAGCTCGGCGGCGTTGAGCTTAGCTAAAACTTCACCGCGAATCCAGTTGGCAACGGCCTTCTTATCCTTCACATTCGCAGCGGCCGTCTCGAAATAGACGGTGAGCGGACGGTGTGACGTAAGCTGAATCGCGTCGGCTTCGTTGATACCGTATTCCTGGATCAGACGGTTCAGGGCAGCGCCGGGCAGTTCCGGCATTGTGGCTCTGACTTCATCGATCCATTCATCCGAGATTTCCAGCGGCTGAAGATCGGGATCCGGGAAGTAGCGATAATCCATGGAATCTTCCTTGGTTCTCATTTCTCGGGTCTCATCATTGTCCGGGTCGTAGAGGCGAGTTGCCTGAACGACTTTGCCGCCCTCAGAAATCAGTTCAATCTGTCTGCGGACTTCGTAGTCAATCGCGGCCTGCAGGAATTTAAAACTGTTGAGGTTTTTAATTTCGCAGCGGGTTCCGAATTCTTTCTGTCCTTTGGGGCGTACGGATACGTTGGCGTCGCATCTGAAGTTGCCTTTCTGCATGTCGCCGTCGCTCACACCGATCCAAGTCACCAACTCATGCAAAGCGCGGGCGTAGGCCACAGCTTCGGCCGAGCTGCGCATTTCCGGTTCACTGACGATTTCGAGAAGCGGGGTGCCGGCGCGGTTCAAGTCGATGCCTGTCTTTCCGTGAACGATGCCATGAACGCTCTTACCCGCATCTTCTTCCAAGTGTGCGCGTGTCAGGTGAACGGTTTTTGCGTAGGTTGTGCCGTCGGGATTTTCTACCTGGATTGTCAGTTCGCCGCCGATAACGACGGGATGTTCAAACTGGCTGATCTGATAAGCCTTCGGAAGGTCAGGGTAGAAATAGTGTTTGCGGTCAAAAACCGACCGGTTGGCGACTTTAGCGTTAATGGCCAAGCCGAAGCGGATCGCCTTTTCGACGGCCTCACGGTTGAGCACCGGAAGGCAGCCCGGGAGGGCAAGGTCGATCGGGCATGCATGAGTGTTCGGCTCTGCGCCGAAGGCTGCAGACGCTCCGGAAAAGATTTTAGATTTAGTGGACAGCTGGACGTGTGTTTCCAGTCCGATAACAACTTCCCATTCCATTTTGTAATCCTTTCTTAATATCCGGCAGGAACAGCCTTATGCCAATCGGTGACGTTCTGATAGGCGTGGGCAGTGCGGAGCAGACGAGCTTCTTTGCATTTCGGGGCAATCAGCTGGAGACCGAACGGAAGGTTATCCGGGCTCATACCGCAGGGAACGCTCATGCTCGGAAGGCCGGCCAGCGAACCGGGGACGGTGTAAAGGTCGCTCAGGTAAAGAGAAAGCGGATCGCTCTTGTCGTCGAAGCGGAAAGCAGCATCGGTAGAGACCGGGGCGGCAATCACGTCGCAGTTTTCTGCAAAGATGTGATCGAATTCTTCGGCGATCAAACGGCGGACCTGCTGAGCCTTAATGTAGTAAGCGTCGTAGTAGCCGTGAGAAAGAACGTAAGTACCGATAAGAATGCGGCGCTTGGGTTCCGGGCCGAAACCTTCGTCACGGCTCTTCTTAATCATGTCGAGCAGGTCAGTGTAGTTCTGAGCGCGGTGACCGTAGCGAACACCGTCGAAACGTCCGAGGTTGGAGCTGGCTTCCGCCGGTGCAATGATGTAGTAGACAGGAACGCCGAGGTCGGCTTTTTCCAATTTGATATCCACCAAAACAGCACCCAGATCTTCATATACCTTCAATGCGGCATAGATGGAGTCTCTAAGGGCCGGAGCAGCTTTATCAATCCAAGCGCGAGGCACACCGATACGCAGCCCCTTGACGCCGTCGTTCAGGCCGATCGTCAGGTCTTCAGGCGGCAGCTCGATGCTCGTGGAGTCGCGCTTATCAAAGCCGATCATCTGAGAAAGAACTAAAGCGCAGTCTTCTGCCGTTTGGGCGATAACGCCGGCGGTATCCAAGCTGGAGGCAAATGCAATCATGCCCCAGCGGCTGGGACGGCCGTACGTGGGCTTAATACCGGTGACGCCGCAGAAGGCTGCAGGCTGACGGATCGATCCGCCCGTGTCGGTAGCGGTCGCTGCCGGTGTGAGTCGCGCGGCAACGCAGGAAGCGGAACCGCCGGAAGAGCCGCCTGGAACGACATGTTCGTTCCAGGGATTGAATGTCTTTCCATAGGCGCTGTTGGCCGTAGTTGAGCCCATTGCGAATTCGTCGCAATTGGTTTTGCCGAGGCAGACGAGGCCGGCTTCCTGAATACGTTCAACCACGGTAGCATCAAACGGGCTCATGTAATTTTCGAGCATTTTGCTCGCGGCGGTGCTCGCCCAGTTGCGTGTGACAAAAATATCTTTGTGTGCAATGGGAACGCCGGTCAGCGGAGAAGCGGTGCCTTCGGCGATTTTACGGTCGGCGGCTTCCGCTTCTTTCAGAGTAACTTCCGGACGGACGTCCAGGAATGCATTTAAGGATTTTTTGTCCTCGATTTTGTCGAGATAAGCCTGAGCGATTTCTTTTGCAGAGACTTCTTTTTTAGAAAGAAGAGCGCTCAACTCTGCCACGGAGGCATGTGTAAGTTCTTTCATGTTATTCGATGACTTTCGGTACTAAGAATAAACCGTCCATTTCGTCGGGAGCGTTCTGCATATTTTCCTCTCGGCGATTGTGCTCGGTGACATCATCGGGGCGAAGTCTCTGAACACCACCGAAAGGGTGCGGCATGGGAGCGACACCGGTTGTGTCGACAGACTGAATCTGCTCGACCATGGAAAGAATGTCATTAAGCTCGCCCATGAGCTTTTTAGCACTCTCTTCAGACAAATCGATACGTGCGAGATCGGAGATGCGTCGCACGTCATTGATAGTAAGTGACATGGATTTCCTGCAAAAGTGGATGCCCCGAAAAGTCTTGTTTCTGCAAGTAACAAGAAACTCTTTCCCGGACTCTAAAATACCTTTTTTAGTCTATCATTTACGTTTGCCTTACGTGTTACTAAAAGCAGTAAAGGCAGTTACGAAATATGTGCCAAAGAGAGGCTGCAAGGGGAATTTGATGTTCGGCAGTATTAGAAATTATTTTTCTAACGATTTAGCAATTGACTTGGGTACGGCAAACACTCTCATTTATTGCCGTGGCAAGGGAATGGTTCTTAACGAACCGAGCGTAGTTGCAGTGCGCACCGATAAAAGCAATTCGGGCAAGCTCGACGTTCGCGCAGTGGGTCAGGAAGCTAAAAACATGCTCGGACGCGTTCCCGGAAATATTGATGCCATCCGCCCGATGAAGGACGGTGTGATTGCCAATTTCACCGTTACCGAGCAGATGCTCAAAAGTTTCATTAAGAAAGTGCATACCCCGAGCATTTTCACTCCGCGCCCCCGTATTGTGATTTGTGTTCCCTACGGTTCCACGCAGGTTGAACGCCGCGCTATTAAAGAAAGCGCAGAAGCAGCCGGCGCAAAACAGGTTTATCTGATTGAAGAGCCGATGGCCGCAGCCCTCGGCGCCGGACTTCCCGTCAGCGAAGCCGCAGGCTCGATGGTCATTGACATCGGCGGCGGTACGACCGAAGTCGGCGTGATTTCTTTAGGCGGTATTGTTTACGCCTGCAGCGTACGCGTGGGCGGCGACAAATTTGACCAGGCCATCATCGACTACATTCGCCGCAACTACGGTATGCAGATCGGTGAACCGACGGCTGAAAGAATCAAAAAAGAAATTGGTTCCGCTTTCGTTTCCAGCGAAGTCAGAGAATTTGAAGTTAAGGGCCGCAACTTGGCCGAAGGTGTGCCTCGTTCCTTCACGATTTCCAGCAACGAAGTGCTTGAAGCTCTGACAGAGCCTTTGAATCAGGTTGTGGGCGCTGTTAAAAAAGCACTGGAACAGACACCTCCGGAACTCGGTGCCGATATTGCCGTTCGCGGTCTGATGCTGACCGGCGGCGGTGCGCTGCTGAAAGACTTGGATCGCCTCCTGATGGAAGAAACAGGACTGCCGGTCGTCGTTGCCGACGATCCTCTGAGCTGTGTTGTCCGCGGCTGCGGCATTGCACTTGAAGGCATCGGTAAGATCGAAGATTCTATTTTCTGCTTCGGTTAATCCAACCGATCAAAAGGTATGGTCGGGCCGTCAAAACACCTGAAATTTAATGCGCCCCGCGCTTCTTCGTTCACGAGCTTCGGTTTCTTTGTCGCGATCTCGGTGTTGATGATGGTTGTCGACCATCAAATGCAGGTGATGGAGCCGGTGCGCTCCGGTTTTGCCTGGGTTTCAGACTGGATTCACAACGGCGTTGCCTCTCCTGCGCGCGGCGTCGATTTTGCAGACAGCTACCTGCGTTCCAAATCTTCCCTAATCGCCCAAAACGAAGAGCTGAAGAAGCGTCTTGCCGAAAGCGAGATGCAGCGCTACCGCATGAGCACCTTGAGCGAAGAGAATCGCGTTTTGAAAGAGATGCTCCAGCAAAAAACGCTGTACACGGCTAAAACAGGAATGTTTGAAGTTCGCCGCGCGCTTTCTGACGGCTTTACTCAGCGCTATCAAATTGACGGCGGATCCAACGACGGTCTTGAGGTCGGGATGCCTGTCGTCACAGAAGCCGGTTTGGCCGGTCAGCTCATTCATGTGGCTCCCAACTCCAGTCAAGTCCAGCTGATCCAGGATAAAAATCAGGAAGTTCCGGTCCTCTTCACGACTTCGCACGTTCGCGGGATTGTCCGCGGCAGCGGGGACGGAACGACGCTTCAGAGCCGCGATCTTCCGTTCTCCGACAAAATTAGGGTTGGCGAAAAGGTGGTTACGTCCGGTCTTGACGGCATCTATCCCAAAGGGATTCCGGTAGGCGTCGTGACAAAAGTAGAACCGGGCGACTCCGGCAGTTACATTGATGTGACCGTTTCTTCTCCCAAATCTATCGGCACGAGCGAATACGTTCTTGTCCTCTACGTGGATACGAAGGTCGAATTGCCGGATCTGGATGAAGAGGAAGAGAATGCCGGCGACGGTCAGGTTAGAAGGAAGCCCAAGCGATGAGTGAGTTCTCTAAGGGTTTTAAAAGTCGCCGCCCGAACAAATCTTTCTATGACCCCGCTTTTGCATCAGGCTGGTGGGTATACGGCACCTTGATTCTTTCTTGGTGCCTGGATCTGCTTCCGCTGTCGCATTTACCGTATTTTCCGAGCTTTTTGGTTCTGACTCTGGTTTTCTGGACGATCCATCAGCCGCAGCGCATCTATTACTGGCTGGCATTTCTTTTCGGTCTGCTGACCGACGCAGATACAGGAGCAGTGTTCGGACAGCATGCGCTTACCTACTGCATGGTAGTTTTCTTTACGGAATTGATGAGCGTGCGCCTGAGCTGGTTAAGCAGCATTGCGCAGTCCATCTCCTTGATTCCTATTTTCTATATTCCCGCGATTCTTCTGACGATTGAAGCGTTCTGCTTTGGAAACGGTTTCGGGCCATGGTCTGTTTTTGCTCAAGGTTTGCTGAGTGTCGTATTTTGGCCGGCGTGGTGCTGGCTCCTCGCGCGCCGATGGGTTCCTAATTACGGGGCTTAATGCGCACTATGGAACGACGCAATCTCGAGCTGGAGCAAAAATTTAGAAAGCAGTTCACGCGCAGATGCTGGTTTTTTCTGTTCGTGACGATCCTGCTTTATTTAATTCTCGCCAGCCGCTTTGCCTATTTGCAGATTTTCCAGTACGACGAGCTTGTGACGAAGGCCGAGGCCAACCGCAAGACGGAGACGGCCCATCCTCCGCGCCGCGGCATCATCATGGATAAAAACGGGGAAGTTTTAGCCACGAATGATCCGATTTACACCTTGGAAATCACGCCGGCCAAGACGCCTAACTTTAACCAAACAATTAAAGAGCTCCAGAAGGTTATCTCTATTTCTAAGGGAGATATCCGCAGATTCAACCGCCTTAAGGACGAGCTGCCGCGCCTGAGTCCGGTTCCGGTTAAAAGCGGTCTGACCGACGAAGAAGTTGCGAGGTTTACCGCTCAGTCTTGGCGCTTCCCGGGTGTTGAGGTGCGATCTCGCATGCATCGCTTTTATCCTGCAGGAAAGGATGCGGCACATGTCGTCGGCTACATCGGACGAATCTCTCAGCGAGATCAGACAAGACTTGAAGAGAGCGGCCGAGGAAACGATTACACGGGGACACTCAATATCGGCAAAACGGGTATTGAGCTTTCGTACGAAGACGTACTGCACGGCAAGCCCGGATTCGAGCAAATCGAGGTACGCGCTTCCGGCCGCCCGATCCGATCTTTATCGATGACGCAGCCCCAAAGCGGCAACAACCTTGTGCTGACGCTGGACATGGGACTGCAGCGCGAGATCATGAAAGAGCTCGGCGATCGGCGCGGTACGGTGATTGCGATTGAACCGGCTACCGGAGACGTTCTGGCATTTGTTTCAAACCCGAGCTTCGATCCGAACCTTTTTGTCGACGGCATTGACCAGGAAACTTGGGACAGTCTTAATCAGGACGAAGACAAGCCGCTCATGAACCGTGCGCTTCGCGGAACGTATCCGATCGGATCGACGTTCAAGCCTTTCATGGCCTTGGCGGCGCTGGAAATGAAAGTTCGTGATCCCAAACGCGTGATTAACGACAACGGTCATTTCCAGCTCGGAAACCACGTGTTCCGAGACTCCACCCGGGGCCGCGGATATGGTCCGGTCGACATGCATCGGTCGATCGTTGTTTCTTCTGACGTGTATTACTACTCGCTGGCCCAGGACATGGGCATTGACCGAATCCATGATTTCATGAAGCCTTTCGGATTCGGGCAGATCACGGGCATCGACTTAGTCGGCGAGGCTCGAGGCATTCTCCCGTCCCGAGAATGGAAACAAAGACGGTTTAAGCAGCGCTGGGCGCAGGGAGACACGATTTCCATCGGTATCGGACAGGGCTATAACGCATTTACGATTCTCCAGCTTGCGCACGCCGTGGCTACTCTGGCCAATGACGGCATCGTGATGAAGCCTCATCTGGTCAAGAAGATTATTAATTCAAAGACCGGCGAAGAAGAGATCGTGGCGAAGGATCCGGTCGATGTGATCCCTCTGAAGAAAGAAAACGTGAACTTTATTAAGCGGGCCATGCAGGATGTGACTCAAAAGGGAACCGGCAGAGCAATTTTTGCAGGCGCTCCCTATACAGTCGGCGGCAAGACGGGAACTGCTCAGGTGCTCGGCATTAAGCAGGGCGAAACGTACAACAAAAACAAAATTAAAGAGCGCCATCGCGACCACTCCTTGTTTATTGCCTTTGCTCCGGTTGATAAGCCTAAGATTGCGCTCGCGATTATGGTTGAGAACGGAGGCTTCGGTGCAGCAGCTGCGGCACCGCTGGCGCGGAAAGTTTTGGATTACTACTTGATCGAACAGAATAAGAATAAAGGCGTTACTGAGGAGGCCGGAAAAGAAAAGAGTCAGCAGACCAAGGCTCGCAGCACGGCAGCAGTCAAAAAAGCGGTAAAGCCGGCAGATAAACCTCAGGCTGCCGCCTCGGGTACGGTAAAAGGGAATAAAGAATGAACGCACATACACGTGAACCTTTCCACATCCGTATCCTCAAAGGATTGCTCGGGATCATCTGGTCGATTGACTGGCCTTTAATGGTGATCGTACTGATCCTGAGTGCGTGGGGTTTTGTGGCACTTTATTCGGCCGGCTACAGTTTCCCTTGGCGAATTGACGGTCAAATCCGCAATCTTGCAGCTGCAGGGGCAGCGATGATGCTTTTTGCGACGATGCCGCTCAAATGGACAAGAAACCTAGCTGTACCGGCGTATATCGTCGGGTTGGTGCTTTTGGTTGCTACGCTGCTTTTCGGGGTCAATACGAAGGGCGCGACCCGGTGGCTTGATATCGGCGTGATCCGAATCCAGCCGTCCGAGATTATGAAGCTGGCGACTCCTCTGCTGATTGCATGGTATTTCCAGATCCGGCTGACCGCCCAGGAAGGTGTGCTCAAATGGTGGGACTATTTGGTGGCCTTTGTGATGCTGGCGCTCCCCGTCGCCTTAATTTTGAAGCAGCCGGACTTAGGTACTTCTATTCTGGTGCTGGCTTCCGGATTCGCAGTGATTTTCTTTGCCGGCTTAAGCTGGAAATTCTTGCTGCTGTTGATTTCCGGCGTTCTGGTCGCTTTGCCGATTGTTTGGAATTCGCTTTACGACTACCAGCGTCAGCGCGTGCTCACGCTTTTGGACCCGAGCTCCGATCCGCTCGGCGCCGGGTTCCACACTTTGCAGGCGATCATTGCCATCGGTTCCGGCGGAATGACCGGGAAAGGCTGGATGAACGGTACCCAAGCGCATTTGGATTTCATTCCCGAGAGAACGAGTGACTTCTTATTTGCTGTTTTTTCCGAGGAATTCGGATTTTTCGGAGACATCTGTCTCTTAGGCCTTTACACTCTTTTGATTATGAGAGCGCTGTACATCGCGTCCGTGGCCAACACCGTTTTTGAACGTCTCTTGGCTTGCGCGATTGCAACGATCTTCCTCATTTATTCCTTCGTGAATATGGGAATGGTGAGCGGTATTCTCCCGGTTGTGGGGGTTCCGCTGCCATTCATGAGTTACGGCGGAACGGCATTGCTGATTCTCGGAATCTGCTGCGGACTGCTGATGAAAATCTCAGCACAGCGGCGCATCAAAGTTTCTTTGTACGGCGACGATTACCGTTCTTAATTGAATTAAAAACAACTTAGAGATCTTATGAATGTAAGAATCCTCGGGGTGTGCGCAGCGGCCGTGTGTGTACTGCTTGCAAGCGGCTGCGGAACGCAGAAAAACAGCGGTAAATACTACGATCGAGACGGTCCTCCCAAAGAATGGGAGACCTTCGGGATGAGTCGTGCAGATGCCGTGCCTAAAGTTGAAAAACCGATCGCTTCGACCAACCGACCGTATACGGTAATGGGAAAGCGGTATGTGCCCATGACCGGAGATAAACCGCTGACTCAGGTCGGTTACGGCTCTTGGTACGGAAAACAGTTCCACGGCAAAAAGACTTCCACGGGCGAAATCTACAACATGTACGAAATGTCCGCGGCACACACGACGATGGAGCTTCCGAGTTACGCACGAGTAACTAATCTAGAAAACGGAAAGTCCGTGATTGTGCGCGTCAACGACCGCGGGCCGTTCCTGCACAGCCGTGTCATTGACCTGTCGTACGCCGCAGCGACAAAGCTGGGCTACGCGGGAAAGGGGACCGCACGCGTCAAAGTTGAACGAATTACCAGAGCGCAGATTGCTTCCGGCAAATGGAAGAAAGGAAGTCCGCTGTTAACGACGGTCCTGGCGGCAATCCCAAAGGACAAGAAGGAGACTTCTTCTCCGGTCGGAGAACGCAAAGATCCGGGAGAAGCGCTGATAGAAGCCTTGGCCACGCAAAGCGGCAACTTGATGGAAAGCCCCTCTCCGGTTACTGCGGATAAGGTTGAAATTGAAAAAGCCGCAGTGCCCAGCTCCGACCGTCATTTGATTCCCGAAGGCGTATATACGGTTGCCGGGGCGGACAGTACGACGACGCTGGGGACTTTCGAAAATGAGATTCGCGAGGAGGTCATTCACTCCATTAGAGAGCAGGCTTCCGACGAGAAACAAAAGCTCAAAGGTTCCGGCGTAGTTCCTCAGGGCAACTATGCCGTGCAGCTTGGGGTGTTCCGTTCTGAAGCTAATGCTATTGCTCTGAAGAAGCGTTTCATCGAAACCCTCGGCGATAAAATAGGCTCCGACGTGAGCATCCGCTCGACAAACGGCTTGTACAAAGTCGTTGCCGGTAAGTCCATGACCGAACAGCAGGCTAAATCTGCTGTGGCGATTATTCGAGATGCGTTGAACATCAAAGCGTTTACTTTGAAGGAATAGAGTTCATGCTGAAGAAAATTTATAACGAAGTGACTCGGGAGTGGGACACTTCGGTTGAGGAAGCGCTCAAATCATTTATCAGACTTCCGGCGCTTTCGCCCGATTTTGATAAAAAATGGGAAGAAAACGGCGTTCTTCTGAAAGCTCTTGAGGAAGCAAAGGCTTGGGCTGAGAAACAAGGCATCAAAGGCCTTCGCTGCGAAATTATTAAAGACGACGGATTCACTCCGTGTCTCTTCATTGAGGTAGATGCAACCTCGGATAAAAAGTTCGAGCGCTCAGTATTCTTCTACGGGCACTTGGACAAACAGCCGCCCAACGAAGGCTGGGACCCGGATAAAAGTGCCTGGGAGCCCGTCATTCAAAACGGCCGTCTGTACGGACGCGGTGCTGTTGACGATGGTTATGCCTTTTACACGTCTCTGGCCGCAGTGAAGGTGCTGCAGACATTAGAAATCCCGCATCCGCGCTGTGTCGGTTTGTTTGAAACCTGTGAAGAATCTTCCTCGCGCCACTATGAGTCTTATTTGAAAGAAGCCGAACAGAAGCTCGGCGATATCGGACTGGTGATCGCTTTGGACAGCTGCTGCGGCGACTACGACAGACTGTGGGTGACTTCATCGCTCAGAGGTATGCTCGGGGGCACGATAGAAGTTCGGACCCTGAATGTCGGCGTGCATTCCGGAGAGGCGAGCGGAATTGTTCCGGAAAGTTTCATGATTGTCCGCCGTCTGCTGGATCGTATCGAAGACAGCAGAACCGGTGAAATTATTCCGAAGGTTTTCCAGACCAAGATCAGTGAGGAAATCCACAAACAGAACGTAGGCGTGGCAGAGAGCCTGGGCGACCGTATTTTTGCGGCCTATCCGTGGCACGGGAAGACCGAACCGCTCACAAAAGACGCCTGCGAGGCGCTGCTTAACCGCAGCTGGCGCCCGGAATTAACAGTCACGGGCGTAGACGGCATGCCGTCTGTTGAAAATGCCGGCAATGTGATGCGTCCCTTTACGACCGTGAAAATCGGCATGAGACTTCCTCCCGATGTGGACGCCGAAAAGGCTTCGGCAGCGCTGGAAGAAATCATCACGGCCGAACCGCCTTTTAATGCCGATGTGAAATATGTTCCTACGGTAGCGAGCAACGGCTGGTCCGCCAAAGCGTCGGCCCAGTGGATTTCTAAAGCCTTCGAGAAGGCCTCTGAAGCGTACTGGGGAAATAAGCCTGCCTACATGGGGTTGGGAGCCTCCATTCCTCTGGTGAAGCTCTTCTCCGAGAAATGGCCCCATGCTCAGTTTATGGTGTCAGGAGCCTTAGGACCGAACTCCAACGCACATGGCCCCAACGAGTCGCTGCATATTGAATACTGCAAGAAACAGACGGCATCGGTGGCGTATTTGATTTCGCAGTATGAGGAGTGATGGGATGAGAAGAGACGTTGTTACCCAAATCATTGTGGAGTATCCGAGCGGCTGCGAAAACTTCGCAACCCGTTTGGAAGCCGAGCGCTTCATTAACGCAAACCTCGAGGAAGAAGAACCCGTGGCGGTTTGGGTCGAGGAAGTTAACGGTAAGAAGAAATACGACCTCCACTTTGCCGAAGAAAACGGAGAAATCCACATTGTGGATTAAGGCTTAAAGCTAGACATAAAGAAAAAGGGGATGTTGCAAAAGTCCTGAGAAGGACGGTTAGCGCATCCCCTTTCTTCTATACCCTCTTTTGGCTATTTCATTTGGTTGTAAATTCTTTCGCTTTTTAAGCCTATTTGCGATTCTTTTTGCAGAAAGTTTCTTAAATGTTTCTGCCTCTAAACCTTCCGGAACTTTCCAGTAGGTCGGCAGCTTGCCACTTTTTTTGAATTTAAGAAATTTCCTAATGTTTAGGCCGAGGCAGGTTAATGCAAATTCAAGCCTAACTTTTGCGAGCTTGCGTCTGCGGAACCTCGTATAAGCCATATTTTGCTTCAAGACGCCGAAGGTTCCCTCTACTTGGCAGCTCCGGTTCACTCTCATTTCAATTCCTTCAGGCCTTAACAACCGATCTCTAGCTCCTTGTTTTAAGGTCACGTATTCAGGCATGACTTCGAAGATCCTCTCGTTGCCTTCTTTTTCCTTCATAAACCTCCTGCAGTAGGCCATGAACTGGCAATTCGTACAGTTCTCAACTTTATAGAAAGCAGATTGTTGAGTTTTGGGGTGACGGTTTGGGATTTCAACTCTGTTACCCGTCCTTCCTCCTAAGCAGGATACGGTTCCGTCCTCTAAATACTCATAGACGGCCGGATACCTTCCGGTACGTTCTCCATTCCAGGAAGGGTATTTAATAAAAGCCTCTATTCCCTTTGTGTTGCAATATTTGTAATTTGCAAAGCTGCCATACCCCGCATCTGCGCATATTCTCTTTGGATAACAACCGTACATGGACTTAAACCCCTCTAATGTCGGGATCAGGGTTCGGGTGTCAGAACGGTCTTGAGATAGATAATAAAAAACTATGATGCCTCTGCAAACCACTATCTGAGTGTTATAGGCCGCATGCATCTGACTGCCGAGCCCACTGTAGTAGTCCTCTTTCAAACACATTGCGGTAGCATCGTGATCCGTTTTGTAATAAGAGTTTCTGTCGGGGCCGCAAATTGCTTCTTTTTCTTCATATTCCACCGACTTGATCAAATATTCATAGAGCTGAGAACGCATTTTCTTTAATGCTGTTTCTCCTCCCTCGATTAGTTCGGGATCAATTTTCTGACTCTCGGTCAATTTTTCCGTGAGCAATTTCGAGGAGATTATTCCATCCTTAGGAACATCGTCGCTCAAATGCATCAGTCGTAATAAATTCAAAGCCTTTTCACTGAGCCTAAGATGGAATGTGGTCGGCTTCCAAACGAACTTATATTTGTTGGAATTGGCTTCAAACTTACTACCGTCTAAGAAAACAGTATCGAGACTGATAGCAAACTCTTCCACGATTGCCTGGACAATGCTGATAAAAATCGGGGTTATGCAGTTCTCCAATAAAGAAATAAATCTAGATATTGTTGAACTACTGGGACGATCCTCTCCAATTAAGTAAACAACTCGCAAGTCGTAATAGCATGCGGCTTCGATTTCCCGTAAGGAAGATTTACCCAATGCAAAGCAATATACGATTGCGGAAAATAGACGGAATTTGTTGATTTGCGGTCGTCCTAACTCGGAGTCCAGTCGGACTTCATTTAGGTATTTCCACGCACCTGACTTCTCCAAAAGTAACAAGAAGGCGTCTAGTTTTTCCTGTTCCTTCGCCTCGAGTGGGAAGGTATAGAGAAGGAGAGGCTCAGAAATTGTAAAATGAGTCATGGTATGTGATTCTTGGCGGAACACATCACCATAGCACAGCAGGGGGTTCGATTCCCTCTGCTTGCTTTTAAATCAACGAGTTATCGTTTTTTCTAATTTAAAATCCTCAGATACAAAAAGAGCTGTTGAAAGTCTGCTTTCGACAGACTTTTGCAACAGCCCCTTTTTCTTTGGAGTGAACCTAAGTTTTTCTATTCCCGATTCCAGTTTCGGGCAAATTTCCGAAGCGAACCGATGATGTAGCCCGCTTGATACGAACGAGACTGCAGCGCTTTGATAGCACCTTCGATGTCAATTCTCGGGAGGCGGCCTTCGATGTAGTTCTTGATCTCATCGCGAAGAACATCCTCCGGCGGTCTTTGCTGCATCTGCGACATGACATTTAAAGCCGCGCGTGCTTCCGGCGGAAGCCCCTGCATGACTCTGTCTACGTTTTCCTTATTTGTCAGGCTCATATTCAGTCCGCTGCGGGAAGCGGAGCGGTCTCCGCTTCATTCTCCTTCTACTATCCTAAGAACAGTTTATAAGCGGGATTATTCGTTTCTTCAACGTAGGAATACCCGAGGTTCTTCAGGAATTCGTCAAAGCGTCCATAGTCTTCTTCGGGGACCTGCAGTCCGGCCAGAATTCGACCGTAGTCAGCGCCCTGATTCCGATAATGGAACATAGAAATATTCCAGTTGGCTCCGGAAGAGTTAAGGAACTTGAACAGAGCTCCGGGTCTTTCCGGGAACTCGAAACGGAAAACGCGCTCGTCGGTCGCTAATTTTGAGTGGCCGCCCACCATGTAGCGCAGGTGCGTTTTAGCGAGTTCATTTTCCGTGATATCCAGTGCGGGAAGGCCTTGGTCTTCAAACAGCTTCTTGATTTCCGCAGCCTCGCTTCGATGTTCGGTCTGAATACCGACGAAGATTTGAGCGTCGGCCGCATCCGAAATACGATAGTTGAACTCGGTGATGTTGCGGCTGCCGAGCAGCGAAATTAGCGAACGGAAGGAGTTCTTCTTTTCCGGGATCGTGACTGCGAAAAGGACTTCACGATGCTCACCGAGTTCGGCACGTTCCGCGACGAAGCGCAGACGGTCAAAGTTCATATTGGCGCCGGACAGAACACCGACAAACGTCTGGTTCTTGCAGCCGTTTTGTTTGATGTAGTGCTTGATGCCGGCAACGGAAAGGGCGCCGGCAGGTTCAAGGATGCTTCTTGTATCTTGGAAAACATCTTTGATTGCGGCGCAGACTTCATCCGTATCGACCAACACGATGCCGTCGACAAAATTCTTGCAAAGCTCATAAGTCTCTTTGCCGACGAGCTTAACTGCCGTGCCGTCGGAGAAAAGGCCGACATCGGGGACTAACGTTCTTTCTCCGTTTTTAAGAGACTGATTCATGCTGTCCGAATCATAAGTTTGGACGCCGAAGACCTTGATATTGGGATAGAGCGCTTTAACGTAAACGGCAACACCGGCAAGCAGTCCGCCCCCTCCGACGGGAACAAAAATTGCATCGATATTGCCGTTAGCGTTTTGGGCCTGACGAATAATTTCCATACCCACAGTGCCTTGACCTGCAATGACGTCCGGGTCATCGAAAGGAGGCACCGGTGTCAGACCTTCTTTAGCCTGAAGCTCTTCTGCATAAGCGGCGGCGTCGCTGAAGGACTCACCGAAGAGGACGACTTCGCCGCCCAATCTGCGGACTGTGTTGATTTTGAGGGCCGGCGCCGTAATCGGCATCACGATGACAGCACGGCAGCCGAGTTTGCTGGCGGCCAGGGCAACGCCCTGAGCGTGGTTTCCGGCGCTTGCAGCAATCACGCCGCGGGCGCGTTCTTCCGGCGTGAGGTTTGCCATCTTGTTATAGGCGCCTCTCAGCTTGAAACTGAAGACGCTCTGGAGGTCTTCGCGCTTTAAAAGGATTTTGTTCTCGGTACGTGCAGAGAGGAGTTTTGCCTGATGCAGCGGCGTTTCTTTAGCCACATCGTAAACATGGGCTTTGAGGATTCGTCGAAGGTATTCTTGCTCTAACATGTCGACTGGGATGTGAAAAGTGGTTGAAGATTCTTTAAACATACCACCGGATCCCACTGAAATTGAAAAAGACGAGTTAGGTTTATTACTTGGAAGAAAAAATCTTGCACAATGTAGATTCTGATAACCAGCCGTAAGCCGATACCAACGAAGAACCATGGCCGAAAAGATTGAACTGCAAAATCGTTTAAGAGAGATTCCTTATAACTACACCTCGTTTGCGGATAAGGATATTGTGACGCGGCTGCTTGGCAAAGAGGCCTGGCAGCTGTTAAACGAACTTCGCGTGTCGGGTAAGCCGGGACGATCCGCCCGAATGCTTTATGAAGTATTGGGCGATGTTTGGGTGATTCAAAGAAATCCCTACCTGCAGGAAGACATGCTGTTCAATAAGAAACGACGTGATCTTCTGATTGAAGCGCTCTACCACCGAATTAATTCGATTCGCGAGCAGCTTCCGACGCTCGATGAAGTTTCGGCCCGAAAAGTCGCAGCTTTGATGGAGACTGCGCTGGTGATGATTGAAAAGTTCAAGGGCTCCTTTGAGCGCTCCTGGGATCTTCGCCGGCTGGTTCTCAAAAAGCTGAAGAAGCACACTCGTGCCGACAACATTCGTTTCGACGGTTTTTCTCGATCCAGCCATGTGACGGACGCAACCGACTGGCGTGTGGAATATCCTTTTGTGGTCATTTATCCGGACTCCGAGGATGAGGTACCGGGCATCGTTAAGGCGCTGATCGATCTTGATTTTGTAATTATTCCCCGCGGGGGCGGTACCGGTTATACCGGCGGAGCCGTGCCTCTGCACTCTCGCTCGGCCGTAATCAATACCGAAAAGCTGAACCGTATTTCGGATGTAGAGATGCGCAAGCTTGAAGGGCTCGACAAAGAAGTGGCTACGATTGAGGCCGGCGCCGGTTCGGTGAATAAGAAGGTTGCGGAAAAGGCCGCGTCAGAAGGCTGGGTTTTCTCTGTTGATCCGAACTCCAACTATGCCTGTACGATCGGCGGCAACATCGCTGAGAATGCCGGCGGCAAGAAAGCGGTTTTGTGGGGTACGACGGTCGATAACGTCTATTGGTACCGAATGGTGGACCCGGACGGAAACTGGCTGGAAGTCACGCGCGTGAACCACAACCTCGGCAAAATCCATCTGCAGGAAGACGTCGTATTTGAGGCAGTGTGGAAACAAGGTAATAAATCGCCCGAGAAAGCCCCGATCATCCGTAAAAAGACCTTCCGACTCAAAGGTCCCAAGTTCAGGACGCCGGGTCTGGGCAAGGATGTGACGAACAAGTATTTGGGCGGTCTACCCGGTCTGCAGAAAGAAGGGTGCGACGGCATTATTACTTCGGCTCGCTTCATTCTTCACAAGATGCCGGCATGCACTCAGACCGTTTGTCTTGAGTTTTACGGCGCCGCCGGTAACGCCGGTCCAGCGATCTACCAAATCTCTCAGCTCTTTGACTCCCATCCAGAGGGCGTCATGCTTGCCGGCTTGGAACACTTGGATGACCGTTACCTGCATGCGATTAACTACGCGCCGAAGAGCGGCCGGGGAATTTATCCTAAGATGGTGATTGTCGGAGACATCATCGGCAACGATGATGCGACGATTTCTAAGTACATCGAGGAAGTGAAGAAGATCGCGATTGCCGGCAACGGCGATACGTTTGTGGCCAAGACACCCGAAGCCCGTCACCAATACTGGGCCGAGCGCTCCAAGACGTCAGCGATCTCGAAGCATACCAACGCCTTTAAACTGAATGAAGACGTCGTGATTCCGCTGGACAAGATCGGCGAATACACCGATGCCTGCGAACTTTTCAATATCTGCTGTTCCATCCGCAATAAGCTTGAGATGCTCAACGCCGTGGCTACTTACTTGGGCGGCCCGATCAAACTCGGCAAGCTTGCCGTTTCGTCGGAAGGCTACACCGAGAAAGAGCTTCTGGCGCAAAAGCTGCCGCTTGCGATGGCGCTGTTGAGAAAAGTTCATGACGAATGGGAGTACGTCCTCAATCATCTTCACACGCCGGCTAAAGAGGCTCTTGAAGCCCTTGAACAGCTCGGACGCCGCTGTGAATCGAAGCTGCCTGAGAATCTCGATGATTTAACGCTGCTGGACTTGGTTCAGAACCACTACCTGCGGATTTCATGGAAGAAAGAAGTTCTCCGCGAACTCAATGACATCTACGCAGGCGATGCCTTTGAAGCGGTGAGAAGCGAGATCGTGAAAATTCACGATCGTGTGCTGAGAGGCCGAGTCTTTATTGCGCTTCATATGCATGCCGGAGACGGCAATGTTCATACCAATATTCCGGTGAACTCCGACAACGTCGAGATGATTAAGACGGCTAACGAAGGTGTGGCTTATGTCATGGAAGTCGCTAAGAAGTTAGGCGGTGCAATCTCCGGCGAGCATGGTATCGGTATGACCAAGATTTCGTTTGTCGAGCCGGGGCAGTTTGATGAGTTCTATCGATATTTAGACGAAGTTGATCCGCACGGCCGATTCAACCGCGGAAAACTTCGTCCCGAGGCGAATTTATCGATTGCCTATACACCCAGCTTCAATCTGTTGGGGCATGAATCACTGATCATGCAGAAGAGCGAAGCAAAGCAGATTGCCGACGAGATTAAGACCTGCCTTCGCTGCGGCAAGTGTAAGCCTGTCTGCACCACACATGTTCCGAATGCCAACTTGCTTTACTCGCCGAGAAACAAGGTCATCGCAACGTCACTTCTTCTGGAAGCCTTCCTTTATGAAGAACAGACGCGCCGCGGTGTTTCGCTGAAACATTTCACTGAGTTCGGAGACGTTTCCGACCACTGCACGATTTGTCAGAAATGCCAGAAACCGTGTCCGGTGAAGATTGACTTCGGTCACGTCACCATGCTGATGAGAGACATGCTGCATGGCCAGGGCAAAGAACGTTTTGACCCGGCGAAAGCGGCCGGACTGAAGTTCCTCGAGCTGGAGAATCCCCTGGCTGTTCGTGCCATGCGCAAAGGCATGGTAGAATACGGTTTTAAGGCGCAGCGAATTGCAGCGGATGCGCTGAAATTCACGGCAGCGAAGAGTCTGAAACATCCCGGATTCAGTACAGGACGACCGACTCTGAGAGAGGAAGTCATCCACCTAGTAAACCGGAAGCTGCCTGAGGACAAGGTTCATACTACGGCTCGCCGTCTGCTTGACATTGAAGAATCCACCTATATCCCGGTGATCAAGAATAAGGAGATCGCCAGTCCCAAGTCCGGAAGAGAATCGGTGTTTTATTTCCCCGGCTGCGGCAATGAAAAGCTGTTCAGCCAGGTTTCTATTGCCGTGTTGGGAATGCTCTATGACATGGGCGTGCAGGTTGTCCTTCCTCCGGGCTACCGTTGCTGCGGGCACCCGCAGAAAGGCAACGGGCTGAGCAAAAAGGGTGATGATATCGTGACGCGTAACCGCGTGCTTTTCCACCGTGTAGCCAATACGCTGAACTATGCTGACATCTCCACCGTACTGGTAAGCTGCGGCACCTGTCTGCATCAGCTGAGGGAATACAACTTTGAATCTATTTTCCCGGGCTGCCGCGTGATGGATATCCACGACTATCTGGCGGAAAAAGGCATTAGCGTAAACGGCGCCTACAACACTCGCTACATCTACCACGATCCCTGCCACACACCGCTCAAAGAAGGTGTGCCTATTGAGACGGTCAACCGCCTGATTCATCCCAAGGACGGCTCTAAGGTGGAATTGTCCGAACGGTGCTGCGGAGAAAGCGGTACGTTTGCGGTTTCTCGACCGGATATTGCAAGCCAGGTGAGAACGGCTAAAGAACTGAGCCTGAACCAAGCCGCAGAGAAGCTCAAGACAGATCGCTTCTCAGGCAAGATCAAAGTACTGACGGCTTGCCCGGGATGCCTGCAGGGTATGAACCGTTATTCTGAGGCGACACATACAACCGCCGAGTTCCTCGTTGTCGAAATGATGAGATCGAAGTACGGTGACAATTGGCTCTACGAGACGGTGAACAAGCTGAAAGACGGCGGAATTGAAAAGGTATTGTTATGACGCAAAACTGCCCCCTTTGTGCTCCCGAAGGCGAGCACGTCATTGTCGAGAACGATAAGTTCCGCATTATTCGGGTAGACGACCCTGAGTTTCCGGGCTACTTCCGGCTGATTTGGCAGGACCATCTGAAGGAAGTTTCCGATCTGGATCCCGGGGACCGGCTGGTTATGTGGGATGCCCTGACGCGATTGGAAGAGGCCGTTATCGAGGCAATGCATCCTGAGAAAGTTAACTGGGCGCAGTTCGGAACGATGGTGCCGCACCTGCATTGGCACCTGATTCCGCGTTTCCCGGACGATGCCGCGTTCCCGGACAGCTACTGGAGTCCGCGAAGAAGAGAAACCGATCCCAAAGTACTGGCAGAACGCGAGCAGGCAGCACGGAGGTGTGCAGAACTCATTAAAGAGAGGTTTGCTTAAGTTCGATACGCTTTCTTTCCAGGGCGGCGCGAATGTTTTGGGGCACAAATCCGCTGACATCGCCGCCCATCATGGCGATCTCTCGGACAAATGTTCCGCTGATGAACTGAAATTGTTCCGCCGGCGTGAGGAAGATCGTTTCAACTTCCGGCATGAGTTTTTGGTTCATTCCGGCCATCTGGAATTCGTATTCAAAATCGCTGACGGCGCGGGCCCCGCGGACGATGCAGGTTGAGCCGTGACGGCGGACGAAGTCAACCAAAAGCCCTTCGAACCCTACTACTTCAACGTTCGGGAATCCTTTGACGGCTTCTTTGGCCATCTGAACGCGCTCTTCCAAAGTAAAGAGCGTATGTTTTCTTTTGCTTTCCGCCACTGCAACAATGAGCTTCGGAAAAATCCAGCAGGCCCGACGAATCAGGTCTAAGTGTCCGTTAGTCAGGGGATCGAACGTTCCGGGGTAGGTTGCAGTAATCATGACGGATTCTCAGTTTTTTGGGCCAAAAGCATGCGGCTGGCACCGGCTTTGAGACGGCGTGCGGCGGTAAGAGACAGAGAAGTCAGAATTTCATCGGAAATTTCCTGAGGCGACTCGACATATATAAGTCCGTCCGAGGCGAGCATCGGTACACAGCGTTTCAATGCTTTGAGCTGAAGGTCAGCCGCAAAAGGCGGGTCAATAAAGGCTAGGTCATAAGGAGAAAGTTCCGAGACGCGGGGATCTGTCAGCGAGTTGCCGACAATAATCGTGAGACCCTCGGCATCGAGCTTTTCGGCGGTTTGTTTGATGAACTGAGCGGCACGGCGGTTCATCTCGCATAAAACGGCACGGCTGCCGCCGCGGCTTAAGAATTCAAATGACAGGGCGCCGGAGCCTCCGAACATGTCTAATGCGCTGCGGCCCTCGAAGTCTCCGAGAAGAAAGCTCAGCCAGTTGAAGAGCGTTTCGCGCTGCCGATCTCCGGTAGGCCTGAGACCGTCGGCATTCAAAACGGGGATGTTGGTGCGCTTCCACTGTCCCCCGATGATCCTAACTTTACCGCTGTTGGTTGCCGGCATTGCTAAACTCTCGTGTTGAAATAAGTGAATTTTATTCAAAACGTACGCCAATGAGTGAAACAAAAGAGAAAACGGGTTGGTTCGCCCGGTTAAAGCAAGGTTTAAGAAAAACACAAGTCAACTTGGTCGGTATTTTTACCGGCGGTGTCGTTGATGAAGCGTTCTTGGAAGATTTGGAATTCCAAATGATTTCCGCCGACATCGGCGTGGAGACCAGCGCTCTGATTCTTGAGCGGCTGAGAGAAAGAATTAAGCTGAAAGGGCTCAAAACACAGGACGAAGTGAAAGTCGCCCTCAAAGAGATCATTGCAGATATCCTGAGACCGTGTGAAGCGTCCCTGAATTTCGATGAACATAAGCCGCTTGTCATCATGATGTGCGGCGTTAACGGTGCCGGCAAAACGACGACAATCGGTAAGTTAGCGAAGCATTTTGCCCAGCTGAACAAAAAAGTTCTTCTGGCAGCCGCAGATACGTTTAGAGCGGCCGCAAAGGAGCAACTGGCTGTCTGGGGTGATCGCAATCAAATCGAGGTAATTTCGCAGGAAAAAGGAGATCCCGCTTCTGTGGCTTACGACGCCATTTCTTCCGGTCGTAAAAAAGGCATGGATATCGTGATGGTCGACACCGCAGGAAGACTTCCGACACAGACGAATTTAATGAATGAACTTGCCCGAATCCGTAAGGTTCAGGGAAAGGCAATGGAAGGGGCTCCGCATGAAGTGATTCTCGTGCTGGACGGTACGAACGGCCAGAACGCTTTAATGCAGGCCAAGGCATTTGATGAGGCGGCCGGCCTTACCGGATTGATCATTACTAAGCTCGACGGTACGGCCAAAGGCGGCGTCCTTGTGGCCCTGGCAAATTCTCGCGAAAAACCGCTGCCGATCTATTACATCGGTGTGGGCGAGACCATTGACGACCTTCAGCCTTTCAAAGCCGATGAATTTGCGGCAGCTCTGGTCGGTTTAGATCAGATCGGCGGGAAAAAAGAATGAAGCTTGCAGCGATAGACTTGGGAAGCAACAGCTTCCGTCTGGAAATTGCCCGAGTTGAAGGCGAGCGCATTATTACCGAAGGCAGCTGGAAAGAAACGATACGTTTGGCGGCAGGAATCGATAAAGACGGCAATCTGACGCCCGAGGCCCAGAACAGAGGACTTAACGCCCTGGCCCGCATCGCGGAAAAGATTCGCGGGATGCCGAGAAATCATATCCGTGCTGTCGGTACTCAAACGCTTAGAGCCGCAAAAAACTCACAAGAGTTCATTGAGCGCGCAGAAAAGATTCTTGACTGTAAGGTTGAAATCCTTCGAGGCAAAGAAGAAGCGAGACTTGTATTCCAAGGCTGCAGCTTTGCGCTTCCGCCCTCGGACGAAACCCGACTGATCGTGGATATCGGAGGTGCCTCGACCGAGTGCGTGATCGGACGCGGCCACGAGATGATCGAAGGTGAGTCCTTCCACGTGGGCTGCGTCAATACCTCGGTGACTTTCTTTAAAGACCGCAAAATTACCGCACAAAGCATGGAGCGCGCCATTTTGTCTGCCGCTTCCGTTCTGGACGGCAGCGAATATAGGTTTGTTAAAGGAAACTGGCAGGAAGCGTTCGGCTCGTCTGGTACCGTCAGTGCCGTTTCTTCCATTTTGGCTGCGCTCAGGATTACCGACGGCTCGATCACTCTTTATGCGCTTGAACAGCTCAAGGACAAAGTTATCCATGCCGAAAGCATCGACAAGATCAAGTTCGACGGGCTGAAAGAGGACCGCCGAGAGGTGCTCGCGGGCGGCATTGCGGTTTTGATCGCGGTTTTCAAAAAACTCAAGATTGATGTTATGAAGGTTGCCGACGGTGCGCTTCGGTACGGCATCTTGTACGATCTTGCCGGACGAAAACTGCAGCGTGATCCTCGGGAGGCGTCCGTCGAGCGAATGATGAACGCGTTCCATGCGGACAAGGAGCAGGCTAAGCGTGTCGGCGACATAGCTGTGAACCTACTCAAAACCATGTCTCCTCATGCTTCCGAAGACAGTGCAAGGTTCCTGAGATGGGCGGCTGATTTGCATGAAACGGGATTAACCCTCTCGCGCAGCGATTATCATAAACACAGCGAATATTTGATCAAAAACAGCGATATTGCGGGCTTTTCCAGACCTGAACAGGAAAAATTGGCGGCCTTGGTACTCGGGCACCGCGGTAACCTGAAAAAAGTTGAAATGCTGCTTGCGACCAAACAGAACGCCGAGCTGCTGTTCTGCTTACGGATAGCCACTATTGTTGCGCATGCTCGCCAGGAGATTGAGCTGCCGGAATTGGAAGCGACATTCCATGGGCATTCCTTCTGTCTTTATGTTCCGAGAGCATGGCTGAAAGATCATCCTGTGGTCGAGTATTTGCTTGAAGAAGAAAAGGCTACCTGGGCCAAAGTTGATTACCAATTTGACTTGATAGCGCGATGAAGACGATAGTGAGAATGGTCGACGTTCCGATTAATGATTGGAACAACCAAACCAAAGGAACGGTAACGCTGGAGATTTCTGACGGAGAGTTTGTTCTCCTTCTGGGACCCAACGGTTCGGGTAAGTCGTACCTTCTCAACTTAATGGCCGCCTTGAGAGTTCCGCGCGTGGGCGAGGTATTCCTTGAGGGCAAGCGTCTGACGAAGATGAGCGAGCGCCAAAAAAGGGCTTGGCGGGCCGGATTGGGGCTAATCCCGTCTGATCCGGTTCTCTTAAACGGCTACACCGTTTTGGAAGGCCTGGTTTTGACGGCTCAGCTTTTGGGAAAGAGCGCGGCCGACGCTAAACGGAACGCACTGGAAAGTGCGTCTCTCTGCGGTTTGGATCCTTATTTAAACGCCAGGGCTGAAAGCCTTTCCGTGGGCGTAAAAAAGCGTGTTGTCATTGCCCGCTCTTTGGTTAACCAGCCCCGTTTGATCCTTGCGGACTCTCCGCTGGAAGGGCTGGATGATCAGGCTCAGGAAGAGTTTCTCTATATTTGCACCAAGCTCAGCCAAGTCGGTTATCCGATTGTGATGACATCAAGCTACATGCTTCCGTTTGAGATTGCTGCTCTGCGTTGTGTTGAGCTCTCGGGAGAGAAAAGATGATCACAATGCGAGACCGTGTGCGCAGGCCGATTCAAGCCAACCTGAAGCGTTTTATTTTTGTCGTCGTGGTTTTTTCTCTGGCACTTTGTCTGTTGGGCCAGATAGCACTGAGTTTTTATTGTTTCTATGACAGCCACCGCGGCGTCATGGGAGACGAAGCAAGTGTTTTCTTAGACCCTTCCTTAACCGATGCCCAGCGCAAAAAGGCACAGGAACAGATTCGTGCGCTTGCGCCGATTACCGAGCTTAGAGAAATAAAGCCGACCGACGTTTTAGAAAAAGATATATTGAAGCTCGTCGGAGACAGGAAAAAAATACCGACCATATTGGCTCTGCAGTTTCCATTGGATACACGCTACATCGATATCGAAGGAGCGGTTAAAGCCATCGAAAAAGTAAAGGGCGTTGAGGGCGTAACTGCCAATCTTGACTGGATCAAGAAACGCCACTCGCTCAGAGAGGCTATTGCGCTAGGCATGTTTGCTTTCGGGGCGCCAGCTGTAACGCTGGTTTGCCTGCTGATCTTCCAGAACTCACTCAGGCTCTCTGCGTTCTTACGCAGCGAAAGAGAGCTGCTTTTGATGTTGGGCGCGAGCGACTGGGCGGTCCGCGGTCCGCAGATGATAGCAGCAGCTTTGAGTTCGCTGCTCGGGTGCATTATCGGAGGTGTCTTGCTTTTGGCGACGACGCTTACCTCGGTCCCCTTGCTCGAAGAAGCTTTTGAGCTGACGCTGATGCCGCATTGGTCTGTTTTTGCCGCCGTTTATCTGTCTGTTTCCTTGGCGACCATCTTGTTGAGCGTGATCGTCTCGTACTTTATTGCCGGGGCAACTTCCCCGCGTACGTTCTAAGGCTTGACTTGAGGATTACAATTTTCCTCGATGACAACAGATGAAAAGAAAAAGGGCCCGAGCACGGCTCTTGCCCCCTACAAACCGACCCCGCTTGCGATACCCGATGCATCGCTCGGTTCGCTGGAGGAATATATCCGGGCCGCCAATAAGGCTCCGATTCTGAGTGCCGAGCGCGAGCACGAGCTGGCTGTGCGGCTTCAGGAGCACGGAGATATGGAAGCCGCGGGGGAACTGGTGATGTCCCACCTGCGTCTTGTAATTTCCATTGCCCGCCAATATCAAGGCTACGGACTTCCGTTCGGCGATCTGATTCAAGAGGGAAATATCGGTTTAATGAAAGCCGTCAAACGTTTCAATCCGAACAACGGTGCGCGTTTGGTGACTTTCGCAATGACCTGGATTAAATCTGAAATTCAGGAATATGTTCTCCGTAATTGGCGCCTCGTTAAAGTTGCCACGACCAAGTCACAGCGCAAACTGTTTTTTAATTTGCGTAAGCTAAAGGACGACACCAAGCTTCTCGGTACCAGCGAAGCGGAAAAAATTGCCGAAACACTGGACGTAAAACCGTCTGAAGTTTTTGAGATGGAAAAGCGAATGCTTGGTTCGGATGTCGAAATCGATGAACCGAGCGGTGGTACAGATGAAGGTATGGCCCCGTCGGAATGGCTGACGGACGAGCGGGATACACCCGAAAACACGATCGCCCGCGGCGCATACGAAAATACGATCGAAAATCGTCTTCCGGAAGCCGTTAAAAAACTGGATGACCGCTCGAGACGCATTATCGAAGCCCGCTGGCTGTATAACGATCAGGACGGCAGCAAAGGCGCGACGCTGGCAGATCTCGCCAAAGAAATGGGCGTGAGCCAGGAGAGAGTAAGACAGCTGGAGAAAAAGGCTTTTGCGACCTTGAAAACTTATTTGAAAGAAGACAAGGATGTTTAATATTGTTTTAGTCCACCCGGAAATTCCGCCCAACACAGGAAACATTATTCGCTTGTCTGCGAATACAGGATGCAAGCTTTATTTGATTGAGCCTTTAGGTTTTAACTTTGAGGACAAGCATATGAAGCGGGCCGGGCTGGATTATTGGGAATATGCGGATATCAAGCGCTTCCCAAGTTATGAGGCTTTCCTTGAAGCAGAAAAACCCGATCGGGACCGAATGTTTGCGATGACAACCAAAGCTCAGCAGCTGGTTCAGGAAGTGAGCTTTAAGCCCGGAGACTGGTTTGTTTTCGGCTCGGAAGGATCGGGACTTCCGCAGGAAGTCAGGGCTTTATTTGATCCTGCGCATATGGTTCGGCTGCCGATGCGTCCCAACAACCGCTCCCTAAATTTATCGAATTCCGTTGCGATTACCGTCTATGAAGCCTGGCGTCAGTGCGGCTTTGAAGGCGGCATCTAAAGCTGCAGGCGCAAAAAAGCCGTCTTCAAATCAATGAGGACGGCTTTTCGAACTAACAGAACAGTTGATTACTGAACGGTCTTGTCTTCAGCAGCTGCAGCGGCCTGCTGCTCCTGCATTCTCTGAGCAAAGTAGGCTTCAAAGTTAATTTCGCCCAAGTAGACCGGCGGCATGCCTGCACGGGTCAGAAGATCAGAGACATTGCTGCGGAGGTACGGGTAGATTGTGGACGGGCAGGTAATGCCGAGAACCATAGTCTTGTGTTCTTCCTGGAAGCCCTTCAGAAGGAAGATACCGGCCTGTTTGCATTCAACCAAGAAGACGGTTCTGTCTTCGTTATTGATTTTGGTCTTGGCGGTGACGGTGGCACGAACGACGACTTCATAGAGATCGGGCTGAGCCAAAGCGTGTTCGGAGACATCGAGCTGGATGTCGACCTGAGGAGCTTCGGGAGCTAGGAAGATCTCGGGAGCATTCGGCATTTCGAGAGAAGCGTCTTTCAGGTAAATGCGCTGAACGGCAAACTGAGGAGCTTCTTCCTGAGGTGCTGCTTCAGGAGTTGTGTTTTCGTTTTCTGCCATTTTTAATCCTTTACAGATAAGTAGAGTTAAGTTGTAAATCCAGCGGGCCTTAGGCCTTTTTCTTCTTGTTACTGCGGCGATTGATTTCCAATCCTGTGAGCGGAAGCTTAGCCGCCTGCCAAGCAACGAGGCCGCCTTCCAAGACATAGACGTCGGAGAAGCCCTTGCTCTTAAACTGCTTGAGTTCCTGCTGAGCACGCCTGCCGTTTTGTGTGACGAGGATCACGGGACGGTTTTTATCCAGTGTGTCGATGCGGGAAACCAAATCGGCCGCCGGGATGTTAACCGCTCCGGCTAAAGAGCCTTTGGAGTATTCATTCGGAGTTCTAACGTCAACGAGCTGAGCATCTTTGTCATTTACCTGGATGACAACTTCGGCGGGACTTAATCCTGAATTTTTGGATTTGGAAAGAGACGGAAAAGCCAAAAGGATTGCCGAACCTACAAACGTAATGATCAGCAGAATGTTTTCAGTAATGAAATCCATGTTGAGAGAAGCAAAAATAGTAAACCTTGGGTCCTCGGGCAAAGCCTTGAGGATGCTAAAGAGGGGATTATATCCAACTGAACTTCGTAATCCAAATAAATATTTGAATCCCTGAGAATTAGAAGAAGTTTTTTCCGGCTTTTTTCTTGGACGGCTGTATCGCCGTCCTGCACTGCTAAAATTATTCTTTTGTCAGTACTTGCTTGGAAGTGACCATGTACAAAATCGTTTTAATGCGCCACGGCGAAAGCCAGTGGAACCTCGAAAATCGTTTTACAGGTTGGGTCGATGTTGATTTGACGGAGAAAGGCCGCGAAGAAGCTGCCCGCGCCGGTGAAATCTTGAAGGCCGAAGGCTATGAATTCGATCTTTGCTATACCTCCGTGTTAAAGAGAGCCATTCGCACACTGTGGATTACGCTCGATAAGCTCGATGCCATGTATCTTCCGGTCATCCATGACTGGCGCCTTAACGAACGTCATTACGGCGCACTCCAAGGTTTAAATAAGAAAGAAACGGCTGCCAACTTCGGCGACGAACAAGTGCTGATTTGGAGACGCTCCTACGACGTTCCGCCTCCTGCTCTGGAAAAAGACAATCCTATGTGGCCCGGATTTGATCCCCGCTACAAGCATGTTCCTGCCGAAGAGCTTCCGCTGACCGAATGCCTGGCAGATACCGTTGCCCGAGTCGTTCCTTATTGGGAAAACGAAATCGTCCCGAACATTAAAGCGGGCCGCAAGATTTTGATCACTGCTCACGGCAACTCTTTGCGTTCTCTGATTAAGCATCTGGACAATATTTCCGACAAGGACATTGTGGGCGTGAATGTTCCGACCGCAGTGCCTCTGGTCTATGAGCTTGATGAAAATATGCGTCCGATCCGCAGCTACTATTTGGGCGACCAGGAAGCGATCAAGCAGAAGATGGCAGCAGTAGCGGCTCAGGGTAAGGCCGGCAAATAAAACTCATTCTGATGAGAATTCGTTTTTCGGCAGCCACGGCGGTTTTGCTCGCTTTGGCTGCCTTTGCTTTCCAGACCGTTTATGCGGCCCCCGAGCCGCAGGGACGTTCTGTGTCTGCAGCAAAGCAAACGACAAAAGCTCGGACGACACAAAAACAGGTCTCTAAGAAAGTGCCTAAAAAGACAGCAAAGCAGCTTGCTGTCCGTAAAGCGACAAGTACTTCAAAAGCCGCTTCCCGCAGGCCTGCTGCCGATAAGACGGCCATCGAGGCACGTAGAGCAGAAACGCAAAACCGAATTGAGGAAGTGCGTTCTTCTATCTCTCAGAAAAGCTCTGTCAAGAAAAAACTTGAAGAGGAGATGAAGCAGTCGGAAGTCAAAATCCGAGAAGTTCGGCAGTCTCTGCAGAAGCTGAGGCGCGAGCGGGCAAAATCCGAGCGGACGCTGAAGAGCCAGGAAAAGACCGTGCTTGGGCTGGAAAACGAACTTTCTCATGAGCAGAAAATTCTTGAAGAAATCAACCGACAGAGACTGGAGCTGCTGACCCTGGAGCGACAGCCTCAGTGGGCTGCGTCAGATCCCAATCAGAAGGCGCGGACCCACATGATGCTGTCTTTGCTGGCGAAAAAGTCTACGGAGTCTATTCATCGGCTGGAAAAGAATCAGAAAGAACTCAGTCGGGCGCTCGAGCGATCGAAGCGTACCAGTGATTCGCTCCAAAAGACTTTACAGGAAGAGCGCAGCGAACAGACTCGTCTGACTAAGGAGCGAAGAGAGCGTCAGTTGACGGCGGCAAAACTCAACCGAGAACTCGCCTCGCAAACGATGACGCTTAAACGACTTCAGAACGACGAAAAACGTTTGGGAAGCTTAGTGGCATCGCTTCAGCGCAAAGAAGCAGAGGCCCAGAAAGCAGCCCAAAGACGAGCAGCTGCCGCAGCAAAGCGCAGCGGCAAGCAAACCAAGACTGCTTCGGTTCCGGCGCCGCAGAAGGCTCTCGTATCAACCGGTCCGCGCATGAATCCGGTACCGGGTAAAGTTGTTGCGCGTTTCGGAGAGAAACGCACCGTCTCCGGAAAGACGGATCGATGGCAGGGAACCGTATTCAGTGTCACTCGAGATGAAGGTGTACACGCAGTACGGGACGGCAAGGTGGTTTTTGCCGATTACCTGAGAGGCTACGGAAACCTGATCATTTTGGATCACGGCGCCGGTTACTTCACTGTCTATGGCAACAATGCAACGTTGGAAAAAGACATCGGAGACAAAGTTAAGGCCGGTGATGTGATTTCTCGAGCCGGGAAAAATGAAGGCGCGGTTTCGGTTTTATATTTTGAATTGCGTCACAATGGGAAACCAATTGACCCAACGGGTTGGCTCAATATTTGATAGTCTTACAATTCTTTGATTAAAAGAAATAATTTAACGAAATCAAAAGTTATGAAAAATAGCGTACGCGGTCTGCTTCTGGTGACCGGAGGCATGATTGCCGGAGCACTTATCAGTGCCTCTCTCGCAGCTCCTGAGAGGGCAGCCAGAACGGTTCTTCCTCTCGATGAAATCAGACAGTTCACTGATATCTACGGTGCGGTAAAGCAGTACTACGTTGATCCCGTTGAGGATAAAAAGCTCATGAAAGAAGCTATCTCCGGAATGCTTCAGGGGCTTGATCCTCATTCTGCCTACCTTGATGAAAACGCGTTCAACGAACTTCAGGAAGGCACCACGGGAGAATTCGGCGGTTTGGGTCTTGAAGTGAGTTCCGACCCTTCCGGTGTCAAAGTTATTTCTCCGATCGACGATACGCCTGCAGCGCGGGCTCATATGCGTGCAGGGGACATTATTTTCAAAATTGACGGAAAGATCGTTAAGGATCTTCCTCTCAATGACTCCGTGAAAATGATGCGCGGAAAGCCGGATACTCCGATTGAACTGACCGTGCTTCGCAAAGGTTCTTCAACTCCGATTACGGTTAAGCTCGTTCGTGCCGTGATCAAGGTCAAGTCGGTTAAATCGAAGCCCTTAGATGATCACATGGGCTACATCCGTGTCTCTCAGTTCCAGGAGCGTACCGCGAGCGAGCTCGCTAAAGCGCTGGATGCTCTGAATAAGAGCGGCAATCTGAAGAACGGTTTGGTGCTTGACCTTCGCAACGATCCGGGCGGACTGCTAAATGCTGCAATCGGTGTGTCTGCTGCTTTCCTTCCGAAGGGAACGCTCGTCGTGTCCACCAAGGGTCAAACGGCAGACGCCAAGAAGGAGTTCCTCACGACCCCGCAGGATTACCAGGTGGTGCGCGAAGATGCGGCTATTGCCAAGCTGCCCGCGATTACCAAGACCATGCCGATTGTCGTTCTCGTGAACGGAGCCAGCGCAAGTGCCAGTGAGATTGTGGCCGGCGCCCTGCAGGATCATAAGAGAGCCACGATCATGGGGACGAAATCCTTCGGAAAGGGTTCCGTACAAACAGTGATCCCTCTGCGCGGAGAAGCGAAAAATACCGCTATCAAACTCACGACTGCCCGCTACTTCACGCCGAGCGGCCGTTCAATTCAGGCCAAAGGAATTTCTCCTGACGTTGAAGTCAAAGATACCGCCGAAGGAAACTTCCTTGACCTCGACATTCGTGAGGCAGATCTGGCAAACCACTTGGAAGTCCCGGAAACTAAGGACGATAAAGCAAAGGCAGCTAAGCCCGCTGCGGAAGCCAAGCCTGATGCCTCCGGGATTAAAGAAACCGTAGAGCCGATTTCTTCTAAGCCGAAGAAAGCGCCCAAGTTCTACAAGTACGGTGATCCTGATGACTATCAGCTCAATCAGGCCATTGCCTACCTGAAGAAGGAAGACGCGAAGAAGAATCAGTCTGCTGCCGGAACTCAGGAAATCCAGCTGGAAGGCGGTATCAAGATGAAGATTGAACCTGTCAAATAGCAGGAACCATCACAAAACAACACGGCCTCGGAAAATCCGAGGCCGTCGTTTTTAGGAGCGAAAGTTATTTTCCGAGGACGAGGTAGACCTGCTTCTCCGGATCGACAGCGCCGCCCGAGGCGTCTCTCTTTGCAAATCTCAGCCAGTGGCCAAGGATAAGGGCAACGAGCATATTGGCGCGCGTCAGCACGTCGTAGCCTTCGGGAACTTCTTCCTGAGCAACGGCCAGTCTGAGAGACTGCTTAAAGACGGCCTGGAGCTGACCGTAGAACCGATTAAGTTCTCCTTGTAAGCGCGGATCCTCGGAGGTCAAAGAGTCACCACAGAACAGGAAAACAAGTCCCGGTTCTTTGGCCTTGATGTCAACGAGGGCCAAGAAGAGCTTTTTAGCCTGTTCCAATCCGGAATATTCCGACGAGGAGATGTTGTTTACCGCTGTCATGACATAGTTCTCGGCAAAGCCGATGATCTCTTCGTACATCTTGGCTTTGCTCGGGAAATGGCGATAAAGCGCTGCCTCCGATATGCCGATTGTAGCCGCCAAAGACTTTGTCGTGATGTGCTTATTCTCCGACTCCGTCATCATTCGGACGAGAGTGCGCAGAATCTCCAGTTTGCGGTCGGAGGATTTTTTTCTGCTTTTTGTTTCGGTTGACACGTCCATAAAATACTTTTGTTTTAGCCTTTAATCATCGTACCCACGCCCTGCGGGGTCAGAATTTCCAGCAGCAGGCAGTGATCAACGCGGCCGTCAATGATATGAACCGCTTTTACGCCGTTTCTGGCGGCCTGGAGCGCTGAAGAAATCTTCGGGTACATACCGCCCGAGATTGTACCGTCGGCAAATAAAGCGTCAATCTCTTGGGAGGTGAGACCGGTAATTAAGTTTCCTTCTTTGTCGAGCACGCCGGGCGTATTGGTCAGCATGACGAGCTTTTCCGCCTTGAGTGTTTCGGCCATCTTGCCTGCGACCACATCTGCATTGATGTTATATGAGAGCTCATCATCTCCGACGCCGATCGGTGAAATCACCGGGATAAAGGCGTCATCCTGAAGTGCTTTGACGACAGCGGGATTGATGGATTCGATCTCACCGACCTGACCGACATCATAGAAGACCGTCGGATCGTGAATATCCTGCAGTTTGAGCTTTTTCGCGCGAATGAGACCGCCGTCTTTGCCGGTTAGGCCGACGGCTTGGCCGCCGAAGCTGTTGATCAGCGTGACTAAGTCTCCTTGGACTTGTCCGCCTAAGACCCATTCCACGACTTCCATGGTTTCTGCATCAGTGACGCGCATGCCCTGAATGAATTCGCTTTGTTTTCCGACTCGGCGCAGAGCATCGCCGATTTGAGGGCCGCCGCCGTGGACGATAACAGGATTCATTCCGACGAGTTTCAAAAGCACGACATCACGAGCAAAGGCTCTCTGCAGCCTTTCCTCCGTCATGGCGTTTCCGCCGTATTTGATCACAATCGTCTTACCGTGAAATTTCTGAATAAAGGGAAGAGCCTCTGAAAGGATTTCCGCCTTTAACTGCGCGGGAACAAACTGACTGTTAAGCGTGTTCATTGAAGTCGAGCAACAAAATGGGTTCAAAGTTAGTGAATGGTATCACCGTGGAAGACTAGAATGCCCAAGGAGAATACGTATTGGAGTAAATCATATGGAACAAAGTTTTGAACTTAGCGGTGTTCACTGCATGCATTGTGTTGCTCGCGTAAAGAAGGCTTTAGAGCCTCTTTGCGAAAAAGTTGAAGTGACGCTGTCTCCGGCTATTGCAGTGGTTACTGTCAAGGAACCGCTGAAGATTGAAGACGTCAATGCAGCTCTCGCAAAAGCAGGTGACTATTCGGCCACGCCGCTGAACTGACCTCGCTAAGTCAAAAGAAAAGCCGGACCTCCTCGCGGAAGCCCGGCTTTTGATTTTTAGGCCGTATTAGTTACCGTACAGCTTTTGGCGAAGTTCGCGTCTCTGCTGAGCTTCCAGAGAGAGTGTTGCGGTAGGACGGGCCAGCAGACGGGGAATACCGATAGGATCACCTGTCTCCTCGCACCAGCCGTAGTCCCCTTTTTCCAGACGCTGAAGCGCTTCCTGAACCTTCTTCAGAAGCTTTCTTTCTCTGTCGCGGGTTCTCAGTTCAAGTGCGTGTTCTTCCTCGATTGTGGCGCGGTCGGCCATATCGGGAATGATGGTGTTGTCACGCAGATGTTCTGCGGTTTGGCCGGCGTTGCTGCGGAGCTGAGCTTCGCGTTCACGCAAAAGATGTTTGAAGAAAGCCTGCTGCCTTTCGTTCATGTAATCGGACTCAGGCATGTTGAGCAGTTCGGCCTGGGTCGGGATGACGATGCCGTCGACAATGATCTTTTCCTCAGAACTCTTTTCGTAGTTGTTCATCAGGAATTCGGCAGCTTTCTGCGCATCTTCGACAGATGTGTTTTCACCGGTTCCGTCTTTAGCGGACTGGACCAGGGGAGCAAGCTCTGCAGCTTCCTTTAAAGCCTTATTGCAGGCGGCAGTCTTCGGAGCCTTAGTTTCCTTAACAGCCTTTGCAGCAGGTTTAGCGGCGGTTGTTTTCGCCGTTGTTTTTACAGCCTTAACTGTCTTGGCCGGTTTATCAGTTTCGACAGTTGTTTTCTTTTTTGTCGCCATTGAATACATCTCCTATAGGCAGTCAGGTTTGGTTAAGCCAAGCAAGTTTCCAAGCCTTGCATAATCGCCTTCTTTGGGAGGCGGCGGCCGATAAATACCATTTTTGTAGACGGCTTCGTGTCGCCCCAGGGGTTGCCCAGGTCAGCCGCCATCAGCATATGCACACCCTGGAAAATCATTTTCCTATCCGTACCTGTCATATAAAGCACCCCTTTATAGCGCAACATATCAGGTCCGTAAACTTGGGTGAGCGTTCTCATATAGTTGTCGAGTCGGGCCGGGTCAAACGGTCTGTCGGACTCGAATACGAAAGCGGCGATTTCGTCATCATGGCGTGCATGATGATGGTGGTGACCGCATTCGCAATGATCGTGATCATGATCTCCGCACTCGCAGTGATCATCGTGATCATGATGATCATGGTCGTGGCAGCCGCAGGTGCAGCCGTCTTCATGATGGTGATGGTGTTCTCCCTCTTCATGAGCTTCTTTTAAGAAGTCGGGATCCAACTCAAGAACGGAGTCGAGATTGAAGCCGCGAATGTCGAGAACTTCCTTGATGTCGACGTTGCCCATGTTGCACTCCACGATCGGAGCACGCGGGTTCATGTGATGAAGTCGATCAGATAAATCTTCAATGACGGAAGGCGGAACCAAATCAACCTTGGAGAGGAGGATTCGGTCGGCGAATCCGACCTGAGCCTGTGCAGGAGCCTGCTCGTCCAGAGTTCTCGGACCGTTCACCGCGTCTACCACTGTGATGACGCCGTCAACCATGTAGAACTGGGCAACTTCTTCATCCATGAAGAAAGTCTGAGCAACAGGGCCCGGATCTGCAAGACCGGTCGTTTCAATAATGACGCGGTCAAAATTGGCCTTTCCTTCCTTTTTACGCTCCATCAGACGGATGAGGTTTTCAGCCAGGTCGCCTCGAATGGTGCAGCAAATGCAGCCGTTGTTCATCGTGATGATCTCTTCATCTTCGCTTTGAACGAGAAGATCATTGTCGATGCTTTCTTCACCGAATTCATTTTCGATGACGGCTATCTTTTGACCGTGTTCTTCGGTGAGAATGCGGTTAAGAAGCGTGGTTTTTCCTGCGCCCAAAAAACCGGTAATGATTGTGACCGGAATTAAGTCTTCCATAGCCCCTCCGAGCATTAAAAATAGGTTCTCAATTACAAGCAACCAATAAGGGAAAGTGGGTTATACAGCAACCTAGAGCAGATTGCAATAGTTTTTTAGTTTTCAACAAGATAAAAGGCAGAAAATTTGAGTTTTCTGCCTTTTTCGGGACTAGACCCGGCCTCGCGAGAGAAGGTACAAGCCCTTCAGGTATTCACCCTCAGGGTGAGTCATCAGCAGAGGATGGTCTATCCCCGCTCCGAGACGGGCCATCATCCACGCTTCCACGCGAGAGTCGATGACGGCGCCTGCCACGATTTTTTGGAACAGGTCGACGTCAATGGCGCCGGAGCAGGAGAATGTCAGCAGCTGACCGCCGGGCGCTAGGATGCGCAGTCCGTTGAGGTTGATGTCTTTATAAGCGCGGGCGGCTTTGTCGACGTGGTGGTGGCTGGATGCGAACTTGGGAGGATCGAGAATGACAAGATCAAATTGTTCCCCTTTATCGCGGAATTCTCTCAGTGCTTCAAAGACGTTTGCTTCGATCCACTTCATTGAGCCGTCGTCAAAACCGTTGCGTTTGGCATTTTCCTGAGCCATCTGCAGAGCGTCGGCAGAAGAGTCGATAGAGACAACTTCTTCGGCGCCTCCGGCTTTGAGCGCAAGCGAAAATCCGCCGGTGTAGCAGAAGCAGTTGAGCGCTCTCATGCCTCTTCCGTGCACGCGTTTGAATTCTTCTGCCAATCTGCGGGCTAAAGCGCGGTTGTCACGCTGGTCAACGTAAAAACCGGTTTTGTGTCCCATGCGAACGTCAACACCGTACTTGATTCCATCTTCCACGATTTCGACTTCCTGAGGCGGCTCTTCGCCTTCGAGGACTTCCTTGCGCTCCGGGAGTCCTTCACGGGCTCGGGTGGCGGCATCAGAACGGTCGTACACCTGAGAGCATCCGGTGTATTTCACCAATGCCTGACCGATCACAGAGCGCCAATACTCGACGCCTGCAGACTGGAACTGTGTGACAACTTGGTTGTTGTACTGGTCAACAATAAGTCCCGGGAGGAAATCGGCTTCTCCGAAAATCAAACGGATGGCATTGGTACGGGATCTCAGGCAGCTGCGTGCCTCAATTGCCGCTTTGACTCTGGCTTCGATCCAAGCCGCATCAATGACGTCTTCCTCTTGGAATGACCAGCAGCGTGCTCGGAGCGCAGACTCAGGAGAGAAGGCGCCCCAGGCTAAGAATTTTCCTTTACTGTCTTGAATCCTGACCGTCTCACCGCTCTTCGGTTTTCCCAGTACTTTGGAAACCCCGGTTGCATAAACCCAGGGATGACGGCGAAGGAGCGCACGTTCCTTGCCGGGTTTAAGGATGATCGTAGGAATTTGATTCGTCATGGAAATACTCAATTGATCAGGGGAGTTAATGCGGTTTCGGCAACCTTAGCTGCCATTTTCAAAAATTTAGGAGACGTGCCCTGTGTGAATTTCTTTTCATCCGCATCGCACAGGCAGATCATGCCGAATACGGCTCCGGTATGGCCGCGCAGCGGAAGAATGAGAACGCCGCGTGTTTCAACAGGGTCGATCTTGAGCCAATGGGCCACCTCGTCACCGTAATTTTCGCCTAAATAGAAATTTTCGATTGAATCCAAGGCGGCTTCTACGTCCGGCCCCAAACGTTCCGCAAACGGGAAGAAAGAGAAATTGGGTTTCACCGGCCACAGGCGAAGCAGCCCGTGAGCGGCCTTGAATTCAGAAATAAAGAAACTCAGGACGAGATTGGGAAGCTCAACCTGCGAGTGGCAGGCGAGTAAATCGGTCGCAAAGCGAATAATTTCTTCGCTTTTTGCATCCGAGCTAAGACTTGATTCCCGAAGCCTGCGCTCTTCCTCTTTGATTTGGCAGGAGGAAAGCGCGGCTTTCAGTGCTTCGTTTTGACATTCCGCCGGCGTGCGGCTTCCGTCCGGTGCTTGACCGGGCAGGCTGAGATGCAGAAAGAGCTCCGGATGCCGTAAAAGGAAATCAGGATTGGCTCTTAGGTAGTCGATGACAAAATCGACTACGGTTGGATTTTCGCTCATGGGACTTCAATCTCACTATCAAAAACGGTTACGGCGGGACCGAAGAGTTCTACGTCTTCGCCTTCTCCCTCCCAGGCCAAACGGAGATCCCCGCCTCTATTATGAGTAAGGATCGGAGAACTCAGAACGCCGAGCTCGATCGAGGTGGCTGCCGCAGCACAATTGCCTGTGCCGCAGGCCAAAGTCTCGCCGGCGCCGCGTTCCCAAACACGAACGTTGGCTTCGTGTTCGGTGATCGGCTGAATAAAACCGACGTTTACTCGACGAGGAAATGCGGGATGGTTTTCGATGAAGGGACCTAATTCTTTCACCGGGGCGGACTCGATATCATCAGTGACAATCGTGACGTGCGGGTTGCCCATGGAGCAGACAGAGAACCAAACCAGTTCGCCTTTATAACGGACCGCCCACTGCTTAAAGCCGCGGATCTCACGAGAAGGGAGCCCCTGCGGGTTAAAGGGCAGTGAGGAGGGCTCGAAGGAAGGTGTGCCCATGGAAACACGTACCATTCCGTCCTCTTTGAGCTCAAGCTCTATAACACCCTTCATGGTCTTGGCACGGATGCGTTTTTTTTCGGTCAGTCCTTTGTTATAGACAAACTTCACGAAACAGCGAGCACCGTTTCCGCATTGTTCTACCTCTCCGCCGTCGGCGTTGAAAATACGATATTTAAAGTCGGCTTCGCCGGCTTCGGCAGGCTCTACGACCAAAATTTGATCGGCGCCGATTCCGAAATGCCGATCAGCCAGGAAGCGCAGCTGCTGAGGAGTTAACGAGAAAGGTTCTCTAGTGCAGTCCAAGACAACGAAATCGTTGCCTGCTCCATGCATTTTTGTGAATTTAATCTTCACGGCTTGCCCGATAAAATAGTTAGACCCTACATTCTGACATTCTCTTTCCGATAATTGAAGGAAAGAGCTCTCTTCTTCGGCGTCCTCAGAATTGTGTCTGTGGGTTTCTCCGGCCGCTGCCCGAGAATGAATCCCGCCGATTTCTCTACCGTACGCCTTTTGGAAGTCTCTATAACTTAGCAGGCTTCATTTCGGGGCGGTGGTTTGCCGCGTGAAAAATAAGGTAACTATTTAATAAACCGAAGGTTCTCCTTCCGGACGGGTCTTAAAGCGGCGGTGTGTCCAAAGGTATTGATCGGGATGCTTGAGAATAAATTGTTCAAGTTCTTGGTTGAGGCGCAGCGTGTCGGCTGTGGCGTCGCTTGTCGGAAAGTTCTCCAAGGGTTTGGATAAGTGCATGACGTAGCCTTCAGGCGTCGTTTCCGCGATACCCCAAATCACCTTGGCACCCGTTAACTTTGCCAGTTTCGAAACCATGGGAAGCGTCGCCGCTTGGACACCGAAGAAGGGGACGAAAACCGAGTTGCGCGCACCGTGGTCCATATCCGGAAGATAGTAGAAAGGCAGGGAGGCCCGAAGGGCGCGAATGACTTCTTTCATGGCCGAGTTGGATTTCGGAATGAGAACGGGATCAGAGAAGCGTTTTCGTGCGTCAAAAGCCCATTTATCCCAAACAGGATTTGACTGGGTCTGATACAGAGAGGCTCCCCGCACGATTGTATTCATAGCAATGCCGCCCGCATCTAATCCGACAAAGTGCGGTGCGACGATGATGACTTTATCGGTCTTGCAGAGCTCTTCGAACTGTTCTTTTCCCTCGAATTTAACCATTTCCAAAACCTGAGCTTCGGTGCCTTTTGCAAGAACGCTGTGATCTAGCGCGGCGCGGATAAGGTTGCGGAAGACACCCTTTGCGGTTTCAACACGTTTTTGTTCGGACCACTCCGGAAAGCAGAGACGAAGATTCGTCAGAGCAATCTTTCTGCGTCTTGCAAGCACGTACCAGGTGACTGAGGCAAGAAAATTAGCTAAACGCGTGCGGCTTGTCTGTTCCCATCCGGACATGCCGTTGACCAGCGCGACACAGGTCTTGGAAATGAGTAAATTCAGTGCAGATTTCTTTGCCATGGATCAAAATTAAGCTTCTGTAAACAAAAGGTTGCTAAATTATTAAGCAACGGACTTCTTCTGCTTGATAATCGCAGGTCAGAGGATTATAGTTCTACGTTCGCCGAGTTAAAGGACAACTTGCGGGGCGATTAACAAATTCCGCTAAAGCGTCCGGAAGATAGCTTCCGCGACGCTGCCTCCTATTGATGATTTTTAGAAAAATTTTCGGAGTCAGCTCTTATGAACAAGTCTGCAAAAGAATACCTTTTTACTTCGGAGTCCGTATCCGAAGGCCATCCCGATAAAGTCGCCGACCAAATTTCGGACGCCATTCTCGACGCTATCCTGGAACAGGATCCGACAGCTCGAGTTGCCGCTGAGACTCTGTGCACAACCGGCACCGTCATGCTCGCCGGCGAAATTTCGACCACAGCCAATGTGGATTACACCAAGATCGTTCGCGACACATTGAAGCGCATCGGTTACGACGACAGCAGCTACGGTATTGACCATAAAGGCTGTGCAGTCTTGGTTGCTTATGATAAACAGTCCCCCGACATCGCTCAGGGCGTCGATAAAGCTCAGGACGATCCGCTTGAAAAAGGCGCCGGTGACCAGGGTCTGATGTTCGGCTACGCCTGTGACGAAACGGACGCGCTGATGCCTGCTCCTATCTATTACGCTCACCGTCTGGTTGAACAGCAGTCTTTGATGAGAAGAACCGGCGAGATGCCTTACCTTCGCCCGGACGCCAAGAGCCAGGTGACGATGCGTTACGTGGACGGCCGCCCTGTTTCAGTCGAGACAGTCGTTCTTTCTACTCAGCACGCTCCTGAAATGAGTGAAGGCGACAAGATGAAGCCTGAATTCGTTCAGGCTGTGATCGATAAGATCGTTCGCCCCGTGTTCCCGCCCGAAATGCTGAAGGACACGAAGTTCTTGATTAACCCGACCGGACGCTTTGTTGTCGGCGGACCTCAGGGTGACTGCGGTCTGACCGGCCGTAAGATCATTGTGGACACCTACGGCGGAGCCTGCCCTCACGGCGGCGGTGCCTTCTCCGGTAAGGATCCTACAAAGGTGGACCGCTCTGCGGCTTATGCCTGCCGCTATGTGGCTAAGAACATCGTTGCCGCCGGTCTGGCAAGACAGTGCCAGATCCAGGTTGCATACGCCATCGGTGTTGCCAACCCTGTGAACATCACGGTTTACACCGAGGGCACCGGCGTCATTCCGGATGAAAAGATCGCCGAACTGGTTAGAGAACATTTTGATCTGAGACCTGCCGGCATTATCAAGATGCTTGATCTGCAGCGTCCGATCTACTCTAAGACCGCCGCTTACGGTCACTTCGGAAGAGAGGAACCGGAGTTCACCTGGGAGCGTACGGATAAAGCCCAAGCGCTTCGGAAAGCGGCCGGTTTAGCCTAATTTCTCCCTCAAATCAGTCCCCGGAGTTACGCTCGCGGGGACATTTTTTTATAAGATAATTTGTTTGACCTCTAGCAGAAAAGGAATCAAGATGACAGTACGTGTTTTAACCGGTGTGACGCCCAGCGGCACACTTCATCTGGGAAATTATGTCGGCGCTATTCGTCCGGCGATCCAGAAAAGCCGGGCTGAAGGTACGGAAAGTTTTTACTTCTTGTCTGACTATCATGCTTTGATTAAGACAAGTGATCCGGATCGCGTTGAAAAAAGCCGTATCCAGATTGCTGCGACTTGGCTGGCCTGCGGATTGGATCCGAAACGCGTGCACTTTTATCGTCAGAGTGATCTTCCTGAGACGCTGGAGCTCAATTGGATTTTGAATTGTGTGACGTCCAAGGGGCTGATGAACCGAGCTCATGCTTATAAAGCTAAGGTCGAAGCCAACGAAGCCGCAGGCGAAGATCCGGACAACAACGTGACCATGGGTCTGTTTTGCTATCCGATCCTGATGGCTGCGGATATCTTGATATTCAAGGCCAATTTTATTCCAGTCGGCCGTGATCAGATCCAGCACATTGAAATGTGCCGAGACATCGCGACACGATTCAATCAGATGTACGGAAACGGAGAGGAGATTTTCCCGCTGCCCGAAGCGCTGATTGACGAAGACACCGCCATCCTTCCGGGCTTAGACGGCCGCAAGATGAGTAAGAGCTATGACAACGTAATTCCTCTCTTTGAAGGCGGAGAAAAAGCCCTGCGTGAAGCAATTATGAAGATCGTGACGGACTCGAAGCTTCCGGGAGAGCCTAAAGATCCGGATTCGACGTCTCTTACTGCTCTTTACGATGCGTTTGCAACACATGAAGAGCGAAACGAATTCCGCAGGAAGCTGCAGGAAGGTCTCGGCTGGGGCGAAGCCAAAGTGATCGTTTTCGAAAAAATTAATTCCGAAATCGGTCCGATGCGTGAGCGCTATGAAGCCTACATGCAGGAGCCGGAAAAAGTAGAGGCGATCCTTCGCGAAGGCGTTGAAAGAATTCATCCGATGGCTCGTGCGCTTGTGGACCGGTGCCGCAATGCTGTGGGCTTAAGGGCCTTTAAACCGCTGCAGGCGAAGAAGGCTGCTGTAAAGGCTAAGAAGAGCAAAGCCTCTCTGAAACAGTACAGAGAAAAGGACGGACTCTTTTACTTCAAGCTCGTCAATGGTCAGGGAAAGACTCTGCTGACCGCCGGCGGTCTTCCATCCGGTAAAGAGGTCGGCGCCCATCTCCAGAGCTTTAAGGCTTCCGGCCTCGGAGCACTGAAGGGCATTTTCTGTCAGCTTGACGCAGAGGCTACCGAGGCTGAGGTTCAGTCAGCCCTTGACGAACTGACCCAGGAATAACCGTTAGAAGCGGCTGAAGCCCGAATCAGAGATGACAGCATTGAGTTTGGCGTCAAAGGTCTGGGCTTCAAAATCTAAACCGCAAAATTCGGAGAAACAGATACCTACGGTAAACGGTTTCTTCGCGCAGGCAGCCAGATAGCGGTCATAGTAGCCGGCTCCGTAACCGAGCCGGTAACCTTGTTTATTTAGGGCTACGCAAGGGACGAGGAGGAGCGGAGGTTCGGAAAAAAGATCCGATGTGGGTTCCGGCACGCTGAAGCGGCCGATCTTCAGAGGCTTCGCAGGATCCCAAAATGCAAAGCGCATCGTTTTGCCCTCTGTCACAGGGAGGAATACCTGACGAGCCGCGCCGGCGCGAAGCCAATTTTTTAATACCTCAGAGATGTCCGGTTCGGAGCCGATAGGGAGAAAGGCGCCGATTGTCTGAACTTTCACAGAATCTAAGAAATCACTGAGGAAGCTGCACAAAGCGTGATTGAGTTCCCCGCGTTTTGCCGTACTTAAGGCATTTCTCTCTTTTAATACTCGGGCACGTTCACTTTTTTTGTCCATACTATGATCGATCCTGCGGTATCTAGGAACTAAGTTATGTCTCTCAAGAAATACATTGTAGGCGGTTGGGTCAGAGACAAGCTGCTCACCGAGCTTGGACACCCCATACAGAGCAACGACAAAGACTGGGTTGTCACAGGGGCAACGCCGGAAGAGATGCTTCGATTAAATTTTGTTCCCGTCGGTAATGATTTTCCGGTGTTTCTGCATCCGAAGACACACGAAGAATACGCTCTTGCGAGGACCGAACGAAAAAGCGGGCACGGGTATAAAGGCTTTACTTTTTTTGCCGATCCTTCCGTTACGCTGGAGCAGGATCTCTTGCGGCGCGACCTTACCGTCAACGCAATGGCGATGGATGAAGAGGGACACCTTATTGATCCCTACGGCGGTTTCGAAGACTTGAAAAAAGGAGTCCTGCGGCATGTGAGCGCTGCCTTTGAAGAGGATCCTTTGCGGGTTTTGAGGGTGAGCCGCTTCCGTGCGAAGCTGCCATGGTTCCGTATTGCAGAAGAAACCAAGGCGATGCTGAAGCGCATGGTAGAAAGCGGCGAGGTGGATGCTTTAGTCCCCGAGCGCGTCACTGCCGAGATTCGTAAGGCGTTAAAGGAAGCGAAGCCCTCGATTTTCTTTGACGAACTCGAGACGAACGGTTTTATGGGCCGCGTCTATCCCGAATGGAAGCAAACGGAGCTTTCCCGCAGCCTGCTTGACGGCCTTTCATCCGGCTTTACGGAAGAAGAAAAATTTGCGGCATCTGTCGCTTCCGTCGATCCAAATAAACTTCCGGCCCTATTGGAGGCACTCCGAATGCCTAAGAAGCTGACGGAGTTTGCATTACTTTTTTCGGAAAGTCTGCGAGACGGTTTTGAGTGCGCCTCTGACGGGAAAGGAGTGCTTTCCGTTCTTCGTCGTAAGGATGCGCTGCGGCGCCCGGAGCGGTTTGCTCAGCTTTTGCGCCTGTTGAAGGAAGCGCATCATATTGATTCTGAGAAAAAATGGCTGATGTCAGCCGAGGCGGTCCGATCTTTGGACTTTAGATCGATTTCTGCAGCAGCGCCGGATAAATCTCGAGTACCGGAGCTGATAGAAGAAGCATCCGTCCGAGCGATTGATAAGGCATTAGATAAATTTGCCGATCAGCATTAACACGACGGCAATGAGAATGGTACTGGCTAACGGAATTTGAATCGGATGGCCGAAGACCTTGAAGTTAAGATCGCCGGGCAGCCGCCCGATTCCAAGCTTTTGGAGCCATGGAATCGCAGAGGTGAGGACGCAGAGTCCGATGAAAATAGTCAATATCCAACGCATGGAAAGATTTTGACACAGAAATAGGAAATAAAGGGAGTTCAGAGTGAATTCGGATCCGTTGCTTATTTCAGGGAAATATTGGAAGATCAGCCTGAATCGCTATGAAACGAAGGCTCGTATCGGTGCGTATCAGCACGAGAGGCTTCTGCCTCAAAGGTTAAGATTGAACGTCTCCGTATATGTAGAGAAAGGGGCGGCGCCGGTTAGTGAACTCTCGGAAGTGTTTAACTACGACAGAGTCATTGAAGCTATCGAAGCGGTTGTTCAGGAAGGCCACATTGATCTGCAGGAAACCCTGCTTGAGAGAACGGCCGAGCGGCTGCTGAAATATCCGGAAGTGGCCGCAGTTCAGATCGGCAGTGAGAAACCCGATGCATATTCAAAAGCCGAATCCATCGGCGTTGAAGCATTTTTTAGTAAAGACAAGGAAAGGATTAAGACTGAATAATGGAACCCGTCAAAATCGAAGAGCTTAAAGATCAAACGGAACAAAACATTTCAACTGCGGAAGAGAGCGCTTCAGAGGCACCTTCCGAGGAGAAGAAAGAGCGTTTATCGTTTGAAAACAGAAAACTCGAGAAGCGCTTGGTCAGACTTTGCGCCCAGGCGATTACGGATTTCAATCTGATTGAAGACGGAGACAAGGTGATGGTGTGTGTCTCCGGAGGAAAGGACAGCTATGCACTGCTTGATGCGCTCGTGCGTCTGCAGGGACGTGCCCCGATCCGCTTCGAGCTGCTGGCATTTTGTCTGAACCAGCATCTTCCCGACTTTCCTTTGGACCGACTTATTGCGCACCTGGAGAAGATCGGCGTTCCGTATCACATTGAGGATCAGGACACTTTTTCCATCGTGAAGTCGAAGTATTCGGATAATCGAAATCTCTGCTCGCTTTGCTCGCGTTTGAGAAGAGGCATTATCTATCGTGTGGCAAGAGAGCAGAAGTGCACGAAGATTGCGCTGGGACACCATTTGGACGATGTTGTCAGCACGCTGATGCTGAACATGTTTTATGGCGGACGCCTTAAGTCCATGCCTCCCAAGCTGTTAAGCGACGCAAAGGAGCATATTGTGATTCGTCCGCTCGTGTACCTGCGCGAGAAAGATTTGGCTCGCTGGTGCCGCATCAAAGGCTACGATGTCATTCCCAAATTATGCGGAGCCGATGACGTCTGCCGACGTGAAATGAAAGAAATTATCCAAAGGATGGATCGAGAGACGCCGGGACGAGTGGAGAACATTTTCCGCAGTTTGACCCGAGTTGCTCCGTCGCATCTGCTGGATCAGTCATTATTTGATTTTAAGGACCTGGAAAAAGAACGCATCACTCCTGAAACTTCGGAGGAGGTTTAGCGCGGAGATCCGTGTTTTCGAGCGGTCCCGCATGGCTTTAGAGCCGTTTTGGTTTGGTATGATACCGTGTTGAGGGTGAGTGCCCGAACCCTTATAAAGATCAAATACATAGCGTAAGGGCAATAGGTTTTAGCAAGAGGTATAGATGAGAGCTCGTTCTATCAAAATTATCGATTTGTCAGTACATACAGTTGCCACAATTCCACTGGGAACTTCTGTTTTGGATTGTTCTAAAGCCATGCGAGCTCTTCATGTAGGAAGTCTGGTTGTCATCAATGACGACAGACAGCCGGTCGGAATGATCACTGACCGTGATATTTGCATTGAAGTCGTGGCATTAGAGAAAGATCCGAAAGGATTAAAAGTTGAAGATGTCATGTCTGCGCCCGTTTGCACCGCAAGCGCCGACGAAACCGTCGTCGATGCTTTAGCAAGAATGCGCGAGCAGGGCATTCGCAGACTGCCGGTTGTCGACAAAGATGACAAGCTGTGCGGCATTGTTACCGCAAACAATATTGTCGAAGAAATTTCCGAGCAGCTCGACAGCATTGTTCGCGCCATCAAGTCCTCCAAGACCCGTGAACAGTCTGTGAGACCCTAAGAAGGAACTGAGGGATGGAGAAACTTGAAATTCAGTCTCCGGCATTTGCGACGGGGGCACCGATCCCGAAAGAATATACTCAGCAGGGGAGCGACATGTCTCCTCCGCTGGAGATCACCAATATCCCCAAAGGCACGCAGTCTCTAGTGCTGGTGTGTGTTGATCCGGATGCGCCGGATCCTGAGGCTCCTAAGCTGACCTTTGTTCACTGGGTCGCCTATAACCTCCCGGCTCAGGATCTTTCCATTCCGGAAGGCGCTGATCTCGAGAACCTTTTTCCCGGCTCCTGCGAGGGCGTAAACGGCAGAGGCACCGTGGGCTACATCGGACCGAAGCCTCCGATCGGAACTCACCGTTACTTCTTCAAGGTGTTTGCGGTTGATACGGTCCTGAGCTTTAACGAACCGCCTGAGCTTAAGGATGTGTTTAACGCCATTGACGGGCGTGTCGTTCAGATGGCCGAGACCATGGGAACCTACAAACTTCAGTTCTAGACGTTCCGTCTTCAGAAAAACCAAAAGGCCGCGACTGCGGCCTTTGGTGTCTCTACACCGCTTTAAGCGGCGCCGGATTTATTTTGATTTTTTCTTTGTTTCAGTATTCTTTTCGGCGAGATGAGTACTCAGCTGAAGAAGAATGTCGCTGTGTTCGCCCTTTTCATAGATCGTGTTGGCGCGGCCTAAGATCAGCGGGTCAATCGCGCCGATAGCATTCATATCTTTGCCGGTGTAGGGCAGAGACTGAAGAACATAACGCATGGCGTTCAGGCGGGCGCGTTTCTTGTCGTCGCTCTTAATGACGGTCCAGGGGGCGGCCACGGTATCCGTATTAAGGAACATGGCTTCTTTAGCCTTGGTGTAGTCATCCCATTTGTCGAGAGAGGCCATATCGATCGGAGAAAGTTTCCAGCGCTTGAGCGGATGAACCTGACGCTCTTTGAAGCGTCTTCTCTGTTCCTTGCGACTGACGGAGAACCAGAACTTGATCAGGTAGATTCTGCTGCGGGTCAGAAAGCGCTCGAATTCAGGGCACTCGCGCATGAATTCGAGATACTGGTCATCAGTGCAGAAACCCATGACGCGTTCGACACCGGCACGGTTATACCAGGAGCGGTCAAACAATACGATTTCACCGGCAGTCGGCAGATGTTTTACGTAACGCTGGAAGTACCATTCACCGAGCTCACGCTGAGTCGGTTTTTCCAAAGCAACGACGCGTGCTCCGCGGGGATTGAGATGCTCCATGAAGCGACGGATGGTGCCGCCCTTTCCGGCTGCGTCGCGGCCTTCGAACAGAATAACGACTTTCTGTCCAGTCTCCTTGACCCAGTTCTGAAGTTTCAGAAGCTCGACCTGAAGAAGATATTTTTCTTTTTCGTAGATCTTGCGGCTCATGCGGTTCTTGTAGGGATAACCGCCGTGCTTCCAGTCTTCGTTTAATTCGTTTTCATTAACTTCGGTCTTCTTGCTGGCGCCTTCTTTTAATTTTTCACGCTGCACCAAAGCCTTCAGGATGGCTTTGCGGTCAGCCGGGGCCTCGCCCTCGAGAATGGAGATCAAAGCCTGCATCTCATGCTCGTTGGCAGCGGCGAAAGTTTGATTGGAGACGTACTCTTCGGCTTCCTTTTCAGAAGTGACCGGAGAGGAGGTAATAGATTCCACTGCGGTGTGGAACGGATCCTCTTCTTTTGAGGCGGCTACGTCGGACTCGGAGACGGTGCTGACTTCTACCTTCTCATCGACCAGTTCGCTGTGATCTTTCTGTTTTTTGCTGTTTGACACGTTAGTACTCACGATTGGGTAAATTATTAATCCATAGTCGTTAGTGAATTCTTCTTGCTGACTATGTAGTTGTAAATGATTTTTTTGGGAAAGCGGGAAATTTTACTTGCGATTGCCGACAACTGTCCAGCCGGAAGGAGCGGGATTAACTCGTCAATCCATTGTTTATCTTCTTCTTTTAACGTCTCCTCCGCTGAGGTTGAAGCCGCGTCGACGACGATGACGTATTCTCCCTTAGGAGGATTGCGGGATAGCCATTCGCGTAAATCAGGAGCGTAGAGGCTGTCGATTTGTTCGAATTTTTTCGTGAGTTCTCGGGCAATTGTGATTTTTCGATCTGCCGGGACGGATTCGCTTAGTTCATCAATTAATTTCTCTAAGCGATGGGGCGCTTCGTACAGAATAAAAGTGCGGCCGCTGTTTATTAACTTTTGAAGTTCACCTGCGCGCTCCTTTTTTCCGCCGTTTAAAAAGCCGTGGAATGTAAAGCCCTCCGGCGCCATTCCCGCCGCAGAGACTGCGGTTACTGAAGCGCTGGCGCCGGGGATCGGAATGACGCGATAACCTTGTCCTCTGACTTGGGCGACGACTTTTGTTCCGGGGTCGGAAACCGCAGGCGTTCCGGCGTCCGTGACGAGCGCAACCCGCTTGCCTTCGGCCAAATAAGTTAAAACCTTTTCTGCACCCTTGTGCTCGTTATGCTGATGGACAGGGAACAAGTGCGACTCTATATTAAACTTCTCCAAAAGTTTTCTTGTTTCCCGGGTGTCTTCAGCGGCAATACAGTCTGCCTTGCTGAGGACCAAAAGCGCTCTGAGGGTAATATCGCCGAGATTTCCGATCGGAAGACCCACGACGTAAAGTGCGGGGGCAGGCAGATCCTGAGAGGGGAGCGAGATGCTTTGGAACAGTTCATTATTGTCGTAGAGGAATTTTCGGGAGTCCATCTTGACCTCGTTGGTAAACAGAATTTTGTGTCGCGTATCTCTGAGCCTTATTACGGCAGCTGCAGTAACGACTGCTGCGGCTCAGCAATCCGAGATCGGACCGACAACGGATGCGCAGGTTCAATCGCAGAACAAAACTAAAATCGCTCTGATTGTATCCCCTAAAGGATCCGTTCTGTCCGAAGCCGCGGCTCCTATTCAGCAGGGAATCCTCGCGGCCAGCCGCGAGGCGACGGCCTCGGGTGCCTGTGAGTTGGTTCAGTATGAACTGAGCAATCCGCAGGATGCCGGTGCGGTATTAAAGAAAGCAGCCGACGACGGGGCAGTACTGGCCATCGGACCTGTTTCGCGAGACGCCGTACAGACGATATCGGAAATGCCCTATCTTCCGCTGCCGGTCGTAGCAATCAATCGTCCGTCCGGAGAAACGGCGCCGGAATTATTTTTAAGTATCGATATTTCTGCAGAGAGCGAAGTCGAGCAGCTTGCGAAGATTGCAGTGGAAAACACCGCTCAAAAGGCAGATCTGGCAGCGAATAATTTTGTAATCCTTACGACTCAGGATCCGTATGACGAGCGTCTGGCAAGAGCCATGGAAGCCGCTTTGGTGAAAGCCGGGGCCGGTGCAGAAAGACGTCATATTTCCTCCGATCAGATTGCCTACCTTCGTCAGGAAATGCGAGGAAAGGCCTTCAGAGGCGCTTTTTTTGCCATGAATGCTCAAAATGCCAGCCTGCTTCGTCCGTATTTGCCGCCTGAGCTTCCGGTTTTCGGGACAAGTTACAGCAATCCGATGCATCAGAAAGACTCCATGCTGGCCAAAACTCAGTCCAACGATTTGAACGGAATGATCACGTTAGAGATTCCGGCCGAGGAGAACACAAGCACTTTGGTAGCTCAGTACAAGGGAGAAAGAGAGAATTTATCTCTGGAAGAGCTGCAAATGTTTTCTGTCGGAGTAGATGCCTGGACCTTAGGTACCAAGTGGATTGACTGGGCACGACGCATTGAAGTTCCCGATGGACTGACCGGACGTCTGAGCTTCGATAAAGACAGCGGAAGCAAAGTGAAGCGAGAGCTTGTAAAAACGGTCGTTAGCCCAAATAAGACAGGGAAGGCCTCTGAAGAGGATTTAGTTCAGTTTACGGAAAGCGCGGAAGAGGCCGGCTTATGAGTTTTGTGACGATGATGGAAGGCCATCTGGCCTGGGGCGATAAGCCGCTTCTCGATAACGCCGACCTTACGGTCGAAGCAGGTCAGAGAATCGGTTTGATCGGCCGCAACGGTACCGGCAAGAGCTCTTTACTTAAAGTTCTTGCGGGTATTGAAAAACTCGACGGCGGGGAGCTGCATACACAGAACGGCCTGCATGCTGTCTATGTAGAACAGGAGCCTTACTTTCCGGAAGCACCGACCGTCATGGACTCTTTGGTGCTTAGAGGGAAGCTGGATGAACTGCCGGACGAAAAAATGCGCTGGCAGATTCAAAGCCGCTTGTCGGAGTTTCTTCATAAGTTCGACCTGGATGAAAACCTTGACTTGAAGAAGGCTTCCGGCGGCGAAAAGAAAAAAGCAGCCCTGGCACTTGCTTTCGCCTTAGATGCAGATCTCCTTTTGCTGGACGAGCCGACAAACCATTTGGACATTGACGCGATTCGTCAGCTTGAAAATATCATCCTGAATGAATTCAAAAAGTCTCGCTCTTTCGTGACGATTACTCATGACCGTGCGTTTCTTAATCGGATCGTCGATACGATTTGGGAACTGGATCGCGGCGTAGTTCGCAGCTATCCGGGCTCTTTTGAAGCCTATCAGCGGAGAAAAGAAGAGGAGTTAGCGGCGGAAGACAAGGCAAGGGCTGATTTCGATAAGGTTTGGACTCAGGAAGAAGCTTGGATTCGCCGCGGCATCGAAGCGCGACGCACACGAAACGAGGGTCGCGTCAGACGTCTGGAGCAAATGCGTATTGAACGTGAGCAAAGACGGGATCGGATCGGCACACTCGATCTTAACTTGGACGCTGGAGAGAGAAGCGGCAAAGTCGTGGCTGAGCTCGAGGGTGTCAGTAAGAGTTTCGGCGACCGCTGCCTGATTAAAGATTTAACGCTTCGCGTGATGCGCGGTGACAAGCTGGGCTTGCTCGGTCCTAACGGCGTCGGTAAGAGCACGCTGATTAAAATTATTTTGGGGCAGATGCAACCGGACTCCGGTACCGTGAAATTGGGGACGAATCTGCAAATTGCCTATTTCGATCAGCTGCGCAGCGAGCTTGATCCTACGAAGACACTGCAGGAAACCGTTTCTCCCGGCTCTGACTGGGTTGAAGTCGGCGGCGTCCGAAAGCACGTGATCGGATACCTTGGCGAATTCCTGTTCCCGCCGCATCGCGTCAATGTCAAAGTTTCCAGCCTTTCCGGCGGCGAGAGAAATCGCCTGCTGCTGGCAAAACTTTTTGCAAAGCCGGCTAACCTCCTGGTCATGGACGAGCCCACCAACGACTTGGATATCGAATCTATCGAGATGCTTGAGGCGACTCTGGCGGAATATCCGGGAACGGTTTTATTGGTGACACACGACCGGTCTTTTATGGATAACGTCGCGACGCTAACGATTGCTCCGGATAAAGACGGTGTTTGGACTTCTTATGTCGGAGGCTATGAAGAATGGCTCAAGTGGCGGGACAAGAGAGAAAAAGAAGAGCAGAAAGCCGCGGAGGCTGCAGCTCAAGCCGATAAATCGCAGAAGACGAGACGCCGGAACGCAAAGCCGGGGCTCAGCTACAAAGAAAACAAACTTCTTCAGGAGCTCCCCGGGCAGATAGAGGCGTTGGAGAATCGTCAGAATGAACTTGTAGAGCTCATGCAGCAGCCGTCCTACGGCAGCAAAGCGCCCGAGCAAATTCGGGCTGACGGAGATGAGATGCAGAAAATTGCTAAAGAGCTCGAAGAAAAGTACGCCTTGTGGGAAGAGCTGGAAGAAAAACAATCGCTTGCAAATTAGTATTTTTGGGCGATTAAAAGTCTTCCAAAAGGCTTTCTAAGCAGTCAAAATAAACGTAAGAACACAATTAAGAGGTTCTTGCGATGAGAATGAAATTAATAAGAACTGCAGCCTGCTTAGCAGCTTTAGGTCTGGCTGTTTGTACGGCTGTTGACGCTCGTCCTCCCGGACCTCCTCCCGGAGGTCCCGGATTCGGACCCGGGCCCGGTTTCCGGGGACCCGGCTGGGGCGGACCGCCTCCGCCGCCGCGTCATCATCATAATCGATGGCACGATTTCGGAAGAGACGTCCTCGGAGGGACGCTGGTGCTCGGTTTAGGCTTGGGATTGGCCAATGCGATTACAAACGCCACGACTCCGACCTATACAGCTCCGACATATGTGGCGCCTTCCTATGTAGCGCCGACATACGCCGCACCGACCTATACGCTTCCGACTTATACCGCGCCTGTCGTGACAGCTCCCGTGGTTTCAGCTCCGGTTGTTACCGCCCCTGCGGTGACGGCGCCGGTTGTCACCGCGCCTGTAGTCGCAGCCCCGGTTGTGACGGCTCCTGTCGTCACCGCAGCAACGATTCCGGGTAAAACGATGTACTGGTGCCAGGCTAGTAAGAATTTTTATCCTTACGTGACGGAGTGTACCAGCGGCTGGGAAGCCCGCGTTATGCCTTAATTTAATCGCGGAAGTTCAAAGCCTTCGTTCCTAATCGGCGAGGGCTTTTTTATTGGTGAAAACACCTAAAATTTCGATCGTTTTCAATAGAATTTCAGCTTTACGCTGAAAGTACTATGGGATATTTGTGTGGAGAGAGAGTTGACTGAAACGAAAGAACAACGAGCTGAGGCACTCAACAGCTTAAGCACACTTTGTGATTTCTTTCAGAATCGTGTTCTGAAAGGACCGTCGGACGAAGCACTGAGAGAATTTAATCGGGCAACAAAAGAGTGGGTCTCAGTCACGTACAAAGAGCTTGGCGAGAAAGTAAAAAATTGGCAGAGAGCGTTTGCTGATTTGGGGCTTAACAGGGGAGACCGTGTTGCGATGCTTCTGCCCAACGGTGTGAACGCCGTATGTTTCGATCAGGCGGCTATGGCCAACTCTCTCGTGCCGGTTCCTCTTCACGCGATTGACACTCCTGCCTCGAGCGCTTTCATTCTCCAAGACAGCGGTGCATCCGTTTTGGTGACTGACAAGAAGTCCAAATGGGAAAAGATCCAGGAAGCCGGGTTTGACCTTTCTGCGATTAAAAAGGTCATCATTACAGAAGAGCTGACAGAAGCGTCCGAGCTCATTCAAGGATTAAAGGATTGGCTCAAAGGAGCTCCTAAGGACATTCCTTTGCCGGAGCAGCCCACAGTCGACGATTTGGCCTGTATTGTTTATACGTCGGGAACGACCGGTAGGCCCAAAGGCGTGATGCTCACCCATAAAAACATCACAAGCAACGTCCGTTCAACTCTCGCTCATGTTAAGCCGGAGATCGGCGACATATTCCTTTCGTTCCTTCCGCTTTCTCATATGTTTGAAAGAACGGCAGGTTACTACTTGGCGCTGGCAACAGGTTCGACAATTGTATTTAACCGCTCTCTCCAATACCTTGCAGAAGACTTCAAGATTGCGAAGCCCAATGTTTTGATTTCTGTCCCGAGAGTCTATGAGCGTATCTACGCCAAGCTGAATGACGCGCTTGCCAAGAAAGGCAAAATTCAGGCGGCGTTGTTCCATATGGCCGTTAACGCCGGATGGCAGAATTTCTGCAAAAAAAATTCGATAAAAACGGCCGGGTCTCAGGGTTTAATGTTTGGCGGCTTGGTCAATGCGACGGTCGGTAAGAAGATCTCGGAAAAACTGAAGTCTCAATTCGGCGGAAGGCTGCGCGTGGCCATCAGCGGCGGTGCTTCTCTTAACCCTGAGGCGGCTAAGGTTTTCTGCGGACTGGGTCTTCCGGTGATTCAAGGCTACGGCATGACCGAGACTTCCCCGATCATCAGCGGGAATAACGTGACTGATAACGATCCGGCCACTGTCGGCCGTGCTCTGAAAGATGTGTCGATCCGACTGGGTGAGCGGGAAGAAATCCAGATCAAGGGTGACCTGGTCATGAAAGGGTACTGGGATCGGGAAAAGGATACGAAGAATGCCTTTACTGAAGACGGCTGGTTGAAGACGGGAGACCAGGGGGCCTACGACGGGGAGGGCCGACTGAAGATTGTCGGCAGAATCAAAGAGATCATTGTGACTTCAACGGGCGAAAAAATTTCTCCTGTCGATATTGAAAGTGCATTGGAAACGATACCGCTTTTCCGCCAGACCTATGCGGTCGGCGACGGAATGCCTTACATTGCTGTGCTGATTTCTTTAGATCCGACTTTGTGGAAAAAATTTGCTGCAGAGCAGGGTGTTGATCCGAAGGATCCGGAATCTATTCATGCCCCTGCCGTGCGCAAAAAGGCGCTGGAAATGGTCAAGAAAGCGTGCCGCACATTCCCGGCCTACGCTGTACCCAAAAACATTGCGCTCACTTTGGATGAGTGGACGATTGATAACGGACTGCTGACTCCCACCTTGAAACTCAAGCGTTCTCCGATGCAGGCAAGGTACGGACATCTCATTGAAGAAATGTATAAAGGCGCAAAGAAGAGCCGTATCTAAAAGAGACCTCCGTATAATCGACCGTCTGTCTGCAAAATAACACTGGTAGAAACAATGGAAGAACGTTCCACCGAAACAATTCGCAATGCCTACAAAGGCAACGTCAAGCATGGAAAGTCGGAAGCGATTGCGCCGAAGTGGGTTCTGCAGAGTACCGAAGCGGTGATGCAGTACTACCTCGACCGAGATTTAACGCTTGACCGCTGCGTACTTGAGAAGTTCCCGCTCCCTCAGGAGGGACACAAATATATGCTTTACGCGCATATTCCCTTCTGCAAGACGCTGTGTTCTTACTGTACTTTCCACCGATTCCTTTTCAAGGAGCACAAGGCTCGCGAATACTTTGTGAATCTGCGCAAAGAAATGGAAGCCGTTCGTGCCATGGGATATGACTTCACGTCGATGTATGTCGGCGGCGGTACAACGACCGTGCTGATGGACGAGCTCGCCAAAACGCTGGAGCTGGCTAAAAAGCTGTTTCCGTCTATCAAGGAAGTGTCTGTTGAGACCGATCCTCAGATCATGGGTGATCCGCAGATCCATATGCTCGAGGGCCTCGTAGACCGTATGTCTATCGGGGTCCAGAGCTTCGATGACGGCATTCTGAAAATGACCGAGCGCGATAAGTTCGGCACAGGGCAGGAAGTTTTTGAAAACATTGCAAAAGCACAGGAACTTTTCCCGATCTGCAACGTCGACATGATTTTCGGATTCCGAGGACAGACCGATGAGATTCTTCACCGCGACTTGGAAACGCTGCTGAAGCTCTCTCCCCGTCAGATCACGACCTATCCGCTGATGGTGACGAGCCAGACGAAGCGCAGTGTTAAAGATTCCATTGCGGCACCTCACGACATCATGGCCGGTCAGTACCGTATGATTCTCGATATGCTGACAGAGGACTATACCCAGCTGTCGGCGTGGGCCTTCGGGAAATCCAACAATGAAGGCTTTGACGAGTACGTCATCGACAACGATGAGTATTTGGGCGTCGGCTCGGGAGCTTTCAGCTTCTTAGGTGACTCGCTCTACGTCAACACCTTCTCTCTGCGCCGCTATAACGAACGAATCGGCTCCGGCAACAACGGTGTCGAAAGAAGAAAGGTCTTCGGCAAACGCAGCATTCTTCAGTACCGTCTGCTGCTGCAGCTGTTTGCCGGCCGAATCAGCCGCAAGTACTTCAAAGAGGTTCACGGTGTGGATTTGGACCGCGCGTTATTTAAGGAAGTCCTTGCTTTGAAACTGGCGGGGGCAATTAAAGAAAATCCGGAAGATCATGACCGCTTTATCGTGACCGATAAGGGCAAGCTTCTCGGCCTCGTGATGATGAAGGATTTCTACTCCGCGATGGACAACATTCGGGCGGAGTTAAGGAAACCACTTAAAGAAGCCGACATGTAAGCGAAAACCACAAAGTCCCATATCCACGGGGCCTTTGCTTACATCTGTTTTCATTTGTCCTCATTATTTAGAGGTTTTTACTTAAGACAAAAGGATAGAGGCCGTTGTGCAATCTGTAACAACACCGTAAACTTCGCTCCGTAAGGAGACTCGGGACTTCGCAGCTGCGATTTACTAAATATATTTTTATCCGAATCTGTCTCTTTAAATTTCCATTTCAAGCTCTGGAGTTGAGTAATGTCTACTATGGATGTTGTTACCTTCCGACCGCCTCAAGGCTGTCGCGGAGAAGACGGTCCCGCGTTTCAGGGAAATTTCCGCAAAGGCGAACTTCGCGGAATTATCCACATTAACAAAGACAACTGCGTCGGCTGCGACACATGCCGCAAGTTCTGCCCGGTTGATGCTATTTCCGGCGGTTTAGGCGCCATTCACAAAATTCGCGACGATGCATGCGTCAGCTGCGGTCAGTGCTTAAGCGCCTGCCCGTTCGGCGCCATCGAACAGATGAGCTTCGTAGACGACGTCATCGCTGCTCTTAAAGATCCGAAGAAATTCGTGGTCGCTCATCCCTCTCCTGCAGTCCGTGTTGCATTGGCTGAAGAATTCGGCGGCAAACCCGGCGATCTCTGCACCGACCAGATGCTCAACGCCTTGGAAAAGGCCGGTTTCACTGTTTACGACGTGAACCAGACTGCCGACCAGACGATTCTGGAAGAAGGCACGGAATTCATTAAGAAGGTTCGCTACTGGTGCCTGGGCGAAAGAAGCCCTGAAGTCAACATGATGGCTCACCACCCGCTGCCTCACTTCACCAGTTGCTGCCCCGGCTGGGTCAGAAATATGGAAATTAACTTCGCTTCTGCGATTCCCCATGTTTCCACGACAAAGAGCCCGATTCAGATGGGCGGTGCTTTAGGCAAGACTTGGGCTGCCAAGCACGTTTGGAACAAGGATCCGCGCGATGTCTGCATCGTTTCTATTACTCCTTGTACCGCTAAGATTTTCGAAGCCAGCCGTCCTGAATTCATCGACGCCTGGAAGTGGAACGTTGAACACAACGTTATTCCGAAAGACTCTCCTGTCTTCCCGGATATCGATTACAGCCTCACAACTCGTGACATCGCTGAAGTCTTCCGCCGTCTCGGTATCGATCCGCTCAAGATGCCTACTACGCACGAAGTTAAACCGACCGAAAAATACACCGGTGCTGGCACGATCTTCGGCTGCTCCGGCGGCGTGATGGAAGCAGCTCTCCGTACGGCCTACGCACTTCTGGCCGGCGAAGAACTGAAGAACCCGGACATCATCAGCGTCCGCGGTCTGAACAACTCTTTAGTTGAAGCTACTGTGCCTATTCCTTTGAAGGCTCAGGGCGGCAAGATTTTCGAACTTCGCGTTGCTGTCGTTAACGGCGCCCTTCAGGATCTGAAGAATGTCATGAAGATCATCAACGAAGACAAGGATCGCTGGCACTTCATCGAAGTGATGAACTGCCCGGGCGGCTGCGTCAACGGCGGCGGTCAGCCTCTGCAGGGCGCCGGTTCTTCCTGGCTTGCCCCGACAACTCCGCTTCCTGTCAAACTCTAACAAGGTAGGAATTAGAAATGAGTAAATATCAATATACCGAACGCGACGTTCCTGCCATGTTGGGCCGCCGCGGCTTCCTGAAAGTCATCGGTCTCTGCGCTGTTTTAGTTGCCGGCGCCGGTGCTGTGATCACTCAGCTGATCACTTCCCGCAATAAGGTTATTCTCGACAGACAGAGCGGTCTGTATGCAGATGACAAGCGTCTGCAGAAGATCAATCTGACTTCTTCTCACCAGAACGACGTTTGCTGGCAGGTCTACAAGGACATGAACGGCAAACCTGTCGAAGGCGAGATGTACAAGCTTAACCACACCCACTACTATCCCCGCTCTCAGCTGGCTATGACGGAGGCAGAACATGTCTAATCCCGAAATGAAAGGCGCAAGAATTCTGCGCTTCCACACTTCCGACAAAGTTTTCCACTCCATCAACGCAATTTGCTGGTACGCCTTGGTCATCACCGGTGCCATCGTTTATTTCGGCCATTGGATGGGCGATATTTCCGATGAAACCGCTAACCTCATGATGGTTTGGCACCTCTGGCTGGGTGCTCTCTTCACCCTTAACTTCGTGGGCTATGTTCTCTTCGCTCCCGAACGTTTTGCCGTGACCCTCAAGAACCTTCTTGAGTGGGACAAAAACACCATTATGTGGTTCAGAAACTTCGGCGGCTATCCGCGTCGTTTCTTCAAGATTCCTTTCGGACCGGTTGAAGTTCCGCCGCAGGGTCGTTACAACGGCGGCCAGAAGATGAGCTATCTCATCTTCCTCGCAGCTGTCGTTTATCTGATCGCTTCCGGCTGGCTGCTTTGGTTGGGTGCTCCCCTCCTTGGCAAGACCGTCTTCTACTGGCTCTTCATCACTCACGTTTGGGGAAGCTTCATTGTGACCGCTATGGTTACATGCGCTCATATTCCTCTGGCTCTCCTGTCCATGGAACACTTCAAGGGCATTTGGAGAATCGGATCCGGCGACATCTCTTATGAGGCCGCTGAGCACCATGCTCCGACTTGGGTCAAACGTGACGTCGTCAAAGTTGTTGAAAAATAATCTTTGACCGTTAAATAAAAAGAGGGGGCTTCGGCTCCCTTTTTTGTCGCCTATCCATCTAGAATCTCGGAAAACAGAGGAATTGTCATGGCAGAGATGAATCAGACCCCAAAAGGGATGCGTGTCCACATTGGTATTTTCGGCAGAAGAAACGCCGGTAAGTCGAGTGTGATCAACGCGCTGACCAAACAAAACATTGCGCTTGTCAGCGACGTTGCCGGTACGACCACAGATCCGGTGTTTAAAGCGATGGAAATCCTGCCTCTGGGGCCGGTGATGATCATTGATACCGCCGGCATCGACGATATCGGAGATCTGGGCAAACTTAGGATCGGCAAAACTAAAGAAGTCATGACAAAGACCGACGTCGCGGTCATTGTGATTGACGCTGCCAATGACGTTTCTGACTTTGAACGTTCCTTAGTTTCTGAGTTTAAAAAACTGGGGACGACCTACATCCTCGCAGCCAACAAGATTGAAACGGTCGCCGATCCTGCCGAGCGGATTGCTTTTTTGGACAAGGCTTTCGGAGAAAAGGTCGTCCCAATCAGCGCGCTTAAGAAAAAAGGCATTGATGAGCTGCGTTCGCTTATCGTCAAAACGGCACCGGAAGCCTTCGAAGACGGGCCTATGCTAAGAGATCTCGTTAAAGAAGGTGATACCGTCGTACTTTGCGTTCCCATCGATACAGCTGCTCCTAAGGGCCGAATCATTCTTCCTCAGGTCCACGCCATCCGGGATATTTTGGATGCTAATGCAAAGGCAGTTGTCGTCAAAGAGAATCAACTGGCCGAACAGCTTGATAATCTCAAGGAGCCGCCTGCATTGGTGGTTACGGACAGCCAAGTCTTTGCAAAAGCAGATCGCGCGGTGCCTAAAGAAATTCCTCTTACGTCTTTTTCCATTCTCATGGCGCGTCAAAAGGGCAACCTAAGCGGATTAGCCGCTGGTGCCAAAGCGGTGGAAAATTTAAAGCCGGGCGATAAAGTTTTGATTGCGGAAGCCTGTACTCATGTCTGTCAGGCAGAAGATATCGGCAGGGTCAAAATACCGGCTTGGCTGAATAAGAAAGTAGGCGGCGAACTGAACTATGAGTGGTATACGGGAGACTCTTTCCCGGAAGATGTTTCTTCTTATAAGCTTGTGATTCACTGCGGCGCGTGCATGATTAACCGCCGAGCCATGCTGAGCCGACAAAAGAAATGCGCCGAGACCGGAGTTTCGATCGTCAATTACGGAGTCCTGATTTCTTACTTACACGGAATCATGGACCGCGCCATGTCGCCGATGAAAGACAACTAAAAGGCAAGAGCCCGGAATTTCCGGGCTCTGCGCATTTAGATATCGAGGTCGACGTCTGTGTGTTTTAGCTTCTGACCGTGCTCACGGGTCACGTGGAAAGTGACCTGAGGCCAATGTTTCTGCGTTGTCTGCAGATTGTAGATGCTTGTGGCAAGGTAAACGGTGTTGCCGTCTGCATCCTTGGCTAGACGCATTCCCTGTTCCTTCTCAAAATCCTTGCGTGTCTGCTCGTCGGGGTAAGTCACCCAACGTGCCGTAGAAACAGATGTGTTTTCGTAGATCGCGTCGACGTTGTATTCCGTCGCTAAGCGCTGGGCTACGATTTCGAACTGTAGTTGCCCGACAGCGCCGAGGTAAAGGTTGCCGAGTTCATCTTCAAACACCTGAATCGCACCTTCTTCACCGAGTTCTTTCAAGCCTTTATGGAGCTGTTTGGCTTTGAAAGGGTCTTTCGGACGAGCACTGCGGAACAGTTCCGGAGCGAAGTATGGAATACCGGTGAAGCCGAGCACTTCGCCTTGCGTAAGCGTGTCGCCGATGTGCAGCTGGCCGTGGTTGTAGATACCGATGATGTCGCCGGCAACGGCGTTTGTCATCAGCACGCGGTCGTTGGCCATGAAGGTAAGGGCATTCGGGATCTTCATTTCTTTGCCTTCTCGGACATGAAACACTTTCATACCCGGCTGGTATTCGCCGGAGCAGACGCGGAAGAAGGCAATACGGTCGCGGTGCTTCGGATCCATGTTTGCCTGAATCTTGAACACAAAGCCAGAGAACTTGGCTTCATCGGGTTCAACCATACGCTTTCCGGCGTCGCGAGGCTGAGGCGTTGGAGCCCAATTTACCAGGGCATTCAACACGTCCTCGACACCGAAGTTGTTGACACCGGAGCCGAAGAAAACCGGTGTCTGGGAGCCTTCCAAGAACCGTTCAAGAGAGAACGGCTCACTGGCGCCTTGAATGAGTTCGATGCTTTCGCGAACGTAATCCATTTCCAGCGGAAAAAGTTCGTCGAGGCGAGGATTGCCCAGTCCTTCGATCACTTCAACGTCGTCGGAGAGTTTTTCTCCCCCTGGGGTGAAGCGCTTCATGCGGTTATCGAGCAGGGAGAAGACGCCGCGGAATGTTTTTCCCATGCCGACAGGCCAGGTGATCGGGGCACAGTCGATCTTCAAAACATTTTCAATCTCGCCGAGCAAGTCAATCGGATCCTGAACCTCGCGGTCGAGTTTGTTGATGAACGTAATGATCGGAGTCTTGCGCATACGGCAGACTTCAAGCAGTTTGATGGTTTGAGCTTCCACGCCTTTGGCAGCATCGATGACCATGACGGCGCAGTCCACTGCCGTTAAGACGCGGTAGGTATCCTCCGAGAAGTCTTCGTGTCCCGGGGTATCCAGTAAGTTGATGACGTGATCGTTGTATTCAAACTGCATTACCGAGCTGGTGACGGAAATACCGCGCTGCTTTTCAACTTCCATCCAGTCACTGGTTGCATGACGGCCTGCCTTTCGGCCCTTCACGGCTCCGGCCATCTGAATAGCTCCGCCGAAAAGCAGAAGCTTTTCCGTCAATGTCGTTTTACCAGCGTCGGGGTGAGAGATGATTGCGAAGGTTCTCCGCCTCTTTACTTGTTTCTGTGCCTGTGGACTTAGCAAAGCCATTTTGTTCAGAATCCTATACTTATCTGTAGCCGAGAATTGTAGATCAAAGGATGGATATTCAAATGTCAATGAATGAAAAAGTGAGGGTTTATGAACGAAATTTAACTAATTGAGCTACTAAAATTACCAGGATTAATTCCTAGAGACTCTCCCAATGACACAAAACTACTTTCCACGTTGGAAAGTCAAGACGGAAGGCACAATTGCGCCTGACGAAACACTTCCTCTTGGCCAAACCCTGGCAATGGGTATCCAACACGTCGTCATCATGTTCGGTTCCACGGTGCTCGCACCGCTGATTATGGGTTTGGATCCCAATGTCGCGATTTTCATGAGCGGCGTCGGAACGCTTTTATTCTTTTTAATTGTTGGCGGCCGAGTTCCGAGCTATTTGGGCTCCAGCTTCGCTTTCATCGGTGTGGTCATTGCGGCCACGGGCTATGCCGGCACAGGCCTTAATCCCAACATTCCGATCGCCATGGGCGGTGTGATTGCTTGCGGTGTTGTGTACGCGCTTGTAGGTCTAATCGTAATGTGGACCGGAGTGGGCTGGATTGAACGCCTGATGCCCCCGGTTGTGACCGGTGCCATTGTGATGACGATTGGTCTGAACCTCGCTCCGGTTGCCGTTAAAGGCATGGGCGCTACCAACTTTGAACAATGGTATGCGGCTGTAGCGGTCCTGATCATGGGTTTTGTCGCTGTTTACCTACGAGGATTCCTGCAGAAGCTGCTGATTCTCGTGGGTATTGTGATTGCTTATATCCTTTACTGGCTGCTCACCAATGTAATGGCTCTAGGCAAGCCGATTGACTTCCAGCCGCTGATTAATGCCAGTTGGGTTGGAGTTCCCAATTTCTCCGCTCCGGTTTTCCAGCCTGAAGCTATGATCCTGATCGTTCCGGTGGTTGTGATTCTGATCGCTGAAAACCTTGGGCATATCAAAGCTGTCAACGTGATGACGCACCGCAACCTCGACCCGTATATCGGCCGCAGCTTCTTCGGCGACGGTCTAGCAACGATCCTTGCCGGTTTTGTCGGCGGTCCCGGTGTGACGACCTACGGTGAAAACATCGGTGTGATGGCTGCAACCCGTGTGTACTCCACATTAATCTTCCCAGTTGCCGGCTGCTTTGCTATTTTGCTTAGCTTCTCTCCGAAGTTCGGCGCCTTGATTCAAACGATTCCAGGACCGCTACTAGGCGCTGTTTCGGTTATTGTTTTTGGTTTTATTGCTGCAGCCGGTGTGCGTATCATGATCGAAAACCAGATTGATCTGGCTTCCAGCAAGAATCTGATCGTGACGGCTGTTACGCTGATTATAGGTGCCGGGGATTTCTCGCTGAAAATTGGCGGATTCGGTTTGGGCGGAATCGGAACAGCAACCATTGCGGCCATTCTGCTGAACCTGATCATGGAAGATAAGAAACTCAAAAAAGAGTAACGTTTTTCTGAGTGATTTTGAAGACGGTTTTTCGGCATTGAGCGATCGGCTCAATGCCGTGAAAACCGTTTTTTGTTGTAGATTGCAGTCGTTATGGAATGCAGAGTGCGACCGAACACATTGTTTTGAGGTAGTTGAATGGACAGCAATTTTGCCGAGAGACTCATTGCCTGGCAAAAGGAATACGGAAGAAACAATCTGCCTTGGCAGCAAAGTCATGATCCTTACGTGCGCTGGCTTGCGGAAATCATGCTCCAGCAGACGCAGGTTAAGACTGTCATTCCTTATTTCAATCGCTTTATGGAAAGGTTTTCGACGGTTCAAGCTCTTGCCGAAGCTCCAGAGGAAGAGGTCATGAAGCTCTGGGCGGGTCTTGGGTATTACAGCCGCGCCAGAAACCTTCACAAATGTGCAAAAGAAGTTCAGCAGCGTTTTGGCGGCTGCTTCCCCATTGAGCTTGTGGATCTGGAGTCGCTTCCCGGTATTGGTGTCTCGACGGCCGCAGCAATTCGCAGCGCGGCAACGGATGAGCCTTGCGCTATTCTTGATGGGAATGTGAAGCGCGTGCTGGCACGTCACAGCATGATCGGCAAGGGTTTGACGCCGAGCGAGGCTGAAAAGCGGCTGTGGGCGGATGCGCGTGCCAAAACGCCTCAACGGGAAGGGCGCACCTACGCTCAAGCAGTCATGGATCTTGGCGCGACTGTCTGCACACGGACTAAGCCGCTGTGTTTTCTGTGTCCTGTCAACCAAGACTGCAAGGCTTTTCTTGCGGACTGCCAGCTGGAATATCCAATAAAGAAGGTTAGGGCACGGGTGCCGGAGGAGATATTGAATCTTGCTGTCTATACCGACGGAAAAGAAGTTTATTTGGTAAGAAAGACCGAACGCTACTGGAAGGGGCTGTGGACTCTTCCGGAGCTTTGTGAGGAAGACGCCGAGAAACCGGAAGCGGTTCTTCCGGTCGTCGAGCATCGACTGACGCACCTTCTGCTCAAGATTTATCCTGTTCGGCTCCCGATGCCCGAAGAAGTTCCTGCCGAGTGGAGAGTTTTTACGAAGGAGCAAATCGAGAGGGAAGCGCTTCCGACGCCGATTCGAAAACTCTTATTGGAAATTCTCTAATCTTTGGATGCGACGGCGTCCAAAGTACGGTGGCGGACGATGACGCCTTCGTACAGTTTCGAAAAGTGTCGAGCCAGCGTTTCGGCGATGTAGACGGAACGGTGCTGACCGCCGGTGCAGCCGATCGAGACCGTAAGATAGTGTCGGTTCTGAGCTTCGTAAGACGGGAGCCATTTCTCCACGAAGTTCTGAATATCGGAAATCATTTCCTGAACTTCGGGTTTTGAACGCAAGTAATCAATCACCGGCTGGTCCTTGCCGGTGTACTTTCGAAGATCTTCTTCCCAGTAAGGGTTAGGCAGACAGCGGACGTCAAAAACGAGGTCGCTCGCCATCGGAAGACCGCGCTTAAATCCAAAGGACTCAAACGTCAGGAGGATACGGCCCTTCTTCGCTCTGACGAAATTACGGATCCAGTGGTTCAGCGTATTGGGCAGCATGCCGGTCGTGTCGATGATGTGAGAAAAGCCGACAAAAGGCTCCAGCATTTTCCGCTCTTTTTCAATGGCCTCGACTAAAGTTTCGGGGCCGGAGGCGGAACGCTGCGATAAGGGATGCTGACGGCGTGTCTCGGAGTATCTCTGAACGAGCGCATCGGTGGAAGCAGTTAAACACAGCACGCGGATATCAACGTTGTGTTCTTTTAGTGTTTTGAAGCTCTTGGAAATTTCCGGGATGGAGGCGTCGCTACGCGAGTCCAAAGAAACCGCCAATAGGTCTCGGCCGACGGAATGGAGATGCTCGGCGACCGGTACCAAATAGTTGCCCGGCAGATTGTCGATGCAGTAATAGCCAAGGTCTTCGAGCTGCCTTAATGCAATGGATTTCCCGCTGCCGGAAAGTCCCGTGACGACAATAAGCTGCATATCCGTTTAACGGTTAAAAACCGTCCTCCTGCTCCATGAGTTTACGTTGGCGATCAAAGAATTCCTGAATGGTGTTGATGCCTCTGAGCTGAAGAATAGCACTGCGCACGGCTGCTTCAACGAGGACGGCTAAGTTTCGGCCGCCGCCAACGGGAATAATCATTTTGCGAATGGGCTGTCCGAGAACTTCGGTAAAGAGTTCGGTTTCGGGCAGGCGTTCCATCAGTTCGCCCTGATCAAACTGTTTCAGTTCGGCGACGAGGTTCAGACGCATCTTTCTGCGCACTGAAGTCTCTCCGAAAATCGTTTTGATATCCAGCAGGCCGATTCCGCGAACTTCAAGGAGATTTGCCAAAAGGGCAGGAGCAGAGCCTTCAACCCAGTCGGGTGCTCTCTGAATGAAATCAACGACGTCGTCGGCTACTAGGCCGTGGCCGCGCGTGACGAGCTCCAAGCCGAGTTCGCTTTTACCGATGCCGCTTTGGCCGGAAAGCAGAATGCCCATGCCGAATACATCCATGAAGACGCCGTGCATGGAACAGCTCGGTGCAAGGAGCTTAACGATATTGTGACGGACAAATGTCAAAACCTTTTCCGGCGGCTCGGAGGTCCCGAAGACCGGCAGATTGGTATCGATCAGCGGTTGAATCATGTCGTCCGGAAGCGCCAGGTCCAGACAAACAACCAAACCTAAGGACTTGTTATCGACAAGTTTTTGCAGAAAACCGATGCGGGCATCGTGCGAGATCTGGTTAAAAAACTCTATTTCCGCCGGCCCGATGATGTGAAGTCGGTCAGGATGAATAATGTTCAAGAAGCCGACACACAGAGTAGGGTACTGTTTTGCTTTTTCTGTCAGGAAAAGCTTCTCGTTGGCATGTGACTGACCGTACAACCAACTGATATTGAACTTCTTTTTGCAAAGGTTGAAAAGCTGTTGGTAGGTTGCCATGGTTGTCGGACCTGAATATTTAAGCCTTATCGGAGGGCTGGACGCTGCACCAGCTTCTTAAAGTGCCGCAGAATGTATCCGCAGAGGAAGCGGCTAAAAGTTTTTCGCGCAGCGTATCATCGGAAAAAACTTCGGCGGCGGAAGCTAAAAGCGCCAAATGTTCGCTTGCGGCCTCTTCCGGAGCAATGAGGAAGAAAAAGGCGCTGACTGCCGGTTCGCCGGGACGGTCGCTCTCAAGTTCACCGTGCAGCTTTACAAACAGGCAGCACGGTTCTTTAATGTTCGGGAGACGGCAGTGAGGAAGCGCGATGCCGTGATCGAGGTAGGTTGACCCCAATCGCTCACGGGCAAACAAGCCGTCGAAAATCTCTTTCCTGTCGAGACCGTAGATCAGGCTCAGTGTTTGGGAAGCCTGTTCAAAGATTCGTTTTTTACTGCTGGGAGAGATTCCGAGCAACACATTGTCTGGTTTTAACAGACTGCACAAACCGTTCATAAGATTGACATAACTTTTGACAGCCTTCCATTCTAAAGCACATCCGCTTTAGTCGAGATTTTTTCGTTCGGAGGCGGGGGCAATCCCGAGGGATTCACGATACTTGGCTACTGTTCGGCGTGCTACGGCAAATCCTTGCTGTTCAAGCGCAGAAGCAAGTTTGGCATCCGACAGCGGCTTGGCCTTTGGCTCTTGGTCGACAAGGCGTTTCAACGCGGCCTTAACGGAGGCGGCAGAGGCTGCCTCGCCGCTGTCCGAAGGTCCTACGGAAGAGCTGAAGAAATATTTCAGTTCAAACACCCCGAGCGGACAGATAAGGTACTTGCCGCTGCACGCACGGGAGACCGTGGATTCATGCAGCTCGGTTTCATCGGCAATTTGACGAAGCACCAGGGGACGAAGCGCGGAAGGACCTTTATCAAAAAAAGCCTCCTGATGCGCCAAAATCGCTCGGGCAACCTTGAGCAGCGTTTTTTCCCGCTGCTCAATGCTGTGCAGCAGTTCTCGGGCTTCCGTGAGGCGACCTTTCCAAAGCTGCATTGTTTCTTTATCTTTGCTTTGGACGACAGCTTGTGCATAAGTATCATTCAAACGGATTTTTGAACCCAATCGGCTGATCAGCCGCACAGTCCAGCGGCCTTGAACTTTAGTTACGGCAATTTCCGGAATGATGAAATTAATTTTGTCGGCAGAAAACTCAGCGGCAGGCCGAGGCGTCAGTCGGCTGATCACTTCGAGAACGGATTTAATCTCCTCTGTGGAGCACCCGAGCTTGTTTTTGAGCTCGTCGTAACGATGCTTTGCAACGAGGGTCAGATGATCCCGAAGCGTTGCTTCCGTCAGTTTTGCAAGCTCAGTACCAACGAGCTTGCGGTTGAGCAAGTGCTTCAGCTGCAGAAGCAGGGAGTCGTTGGCGTCCTTTGCGCCGATGCCGGGCGGATCGAAGCTTTGCAAAAGGGAAAGGGCGACATGCCAGTCTTCCAGCTCTGTTTCATCTTTCGGGAAGGGTGCGCTTTGTGAGATTTCCTCTAGACTTTCCGGAAGAAAACCGTCATTGTCGAGACAGCCGATAAGCCAGCGCAGAAGGCCGGAATCTTTTTCAGAAAGCGGCAGGCAGCCGGCCTGTTCAAGAAGGTGGCTTGAAAGTGTTTTTTCGGCCGGCGTTTCCCACTCTTCAGGGTCGTCTCCTTCGGCGTTCCAGTAGAGCTCTTGGTCGCCTTCCGATGTATTGCCCTCAGAGACTTCTTCCGAGGATTCGCAAATTTCGAGAAGAGGATTGTCCTCAAGGGCATCGTTGATCTTCTGGGACAGTTCCAAAGTGGAGAGCTGGAGCACCTGAAGCGTCTGCCGCATCTTCGGCGTAAGAGTGAGGTGCTGGCTCGGAACCAGATTTAGCGATGCCGCCATGACGCAGCTCCTACATTGTGAAGTTATCGCCTAAGTAAGCGTTGCGGACCTGCGGATTTTCAACGATGGCTTCCGGCTTGCCCTGTGCAAGGACGCTGCCGTTGCTGATGATGTAAGCGTGGTCGCAAATCCCCAAGGTTTCTCGAACATTGTGGTCGGTGATCAAAACACCGATGCCTCTTTCCTTCAGGAAATGCACGATACGCTGAATTTCAATTACCGCAATCGGGTCGACGCCGGCAAACGGTTCGTCGAGCAAAATAAAACGAGGACGAGCGGCCAAGGCGCGAGCGATTTCGGTACGACGGCGCTCACCGCCCGAGACTGTTGGTGCCAGGTTCTTACGAATACCGGTGATCTGAAGTTCGTTCAAAAGCTTTTCAAGTTCTTCCTTGATCTGTTTCTTGGTGAACGGACTGCCGTCTTCGTTGGTCTGCAGCTCAAGAATGGCCTGAATATTTTCTTCGACCGTCAGCGTTCTGAAAACACTGTTTTCCTGCGGAAGGTAAGTAATTCCGATGCGGGCGCGCTTGTAAATGGGGAGGTGCTGAATCGACTCTCCGTTCAGAAGAATCTGTCCTCCGTTGGCTGCCACTAGCCCCACGATCATATAGAACGTCGTGGTCTTACCGGCGCCGTTCGGGCCTAAAAGACCGACGACCTCACCGCTTTTGATGGACAAGGACACGTCTTTGACGACGGTTCTCGGTCCGTAAATTTTCTTGAGGTTTTTGACCTCAAGCACATTGGTTTGATGCTTCTGCAGGTTTACTCCGTCTGTCATGGAGAGACTCTCCTGCTGCCCTGAAGTTCAAGCGGCTTGCCTGCGTCCATATTGGAGTCGCGGGGCGCAATGACGGTAGAGACACGGCCCGAGGGGCCTTTTGCCTTGTTGCCGTCAATAATTGCCGTTGAATTGGTCAGGTTATAAGTAATCTTGTCGCCCTTGCTTTCGTCTTTGAGGACACCGTTTTCGCTGCGTGCGACTTCGGCGCGATGCGTCAGAATCAGCACATTGCGTTTTTCGTCATAAGTGAGCTCGTTACCCTTGCCGTGCATCCATTCTTCAACGCCGGGCGTTTTTTGATCACGGCGCTGTTTGAAGGTCACCAGTTTGCCTTTCAAGGGCGTCATAACAGCGTGGCGGTAACCCTGCGGATCAACGGTAAGTACGAGCTTGTTGCCGTGAATCTCTAAGGTTCCTTGGTGAACTGCAACGTCCCCCGTATAAATTGCGACTTGCTTGACATCGTCGCCGTCAAATTTATCGGAAAAGATTTGGATTGGCTGTTCGGAGTCGGCTGTTTCAGCGTGTGCCGTACCGAAGGAAAGCAGCCCGAGTGCGCAAAAGAACCAGATCGGGAGAAGCTTCATTTTTGTGTAATCAGTGACGGAAGTTTAAGCAGTTAGGACATTCTATCTTACTCGCGCGGTCAAGCGAAAGCCGAGAACAAATCAGCCGCGAAACGAGCTTTAGAAAGTCGGAACGCGGTCGTTGTCAGAAGAGGTTAAGGCTGCTTGCGCTCAACCTCTTTCACAGTTTTGGGCTGAATGACGGTCTGAACTCTGGAACGAAGTTTGAAGGTTCGGTCGACATTGTCGTAATCCATTCCAATACCGTGAGAAGTGTCTTCTCCGCGAGTGAGCGCGACGGGCTTATCGGATTTATAAGTGTCCGTGTCCGGATAGGCATCGAGCTGAGAGGTCAGAAGGCGACTCGCCGGGGCGTCTTTAGTGGCCGCCTGACGAATGTCCACATTGTTGTAGAAATGAATCACAGCGCCTCCGTCCACCATTGTGGCTCGGTCGGACTTCGCAGTGATTTGGGCTTCATTCGGGTTGAGCGACGCATATTCAGGGAACTTCGCATTGGCGTGTCCGTCCGAGTAATGCTCGACTTCTTTGGCGAAGACCTTTGCTTTCGCGATTCCGTCATCGTCAAACTGAGTGATCGTGATGTCTCTTGCAATGAAGTCCGGTGAGTTCAGATCGGAAAGGTGCGTCACGTTCTCGAGTTCTGCTTTGACGGAATACCAGTAGCTCATGGCACAAAGCGTCACCAAAAGGGCAATAGCGATTAGAGAGGTCAGTCGGTCGCGCATAGCTTAAAGCTCAGTATTAAAACGTTTCATGACGGCTTCCTCAAAACGTCCCTGTGATTTCAGAATGAATTCTGCAAGTTCGCGGACGGCACCGTGACCGCCGGGGAAGCGAGAGACCCAGCAGGCTTTCTTCAGAGCCACGACAGAAGCGTCCGAGGGAGCACAGGAGAGCGCCACCAGTGGGAAGAGGCACAAGTCGGGAATGTCGTCGCCCATATAAGCGGTTTCTTCCGGGGAGACGCCGGCTTGGCGGCAGATCTCGGCTAAGCCTTCGCGTTTGTCTTTTTGTCCCTGCATTAAAAGCGTAATGCCGAGTTCTTTCGCGCGTTCAATGACGATGTCGGACTGTCTGCCGGTGCAGATGGCAACCTGAATTCCGCAGTCCTGCAGGAACTTAATTCCGAGTCCGTCTCTGACGTAGAACTGCTTGAAGAGCTCGCCTTGTCCGGAAATGATAATGGAGCCGTCCGTCAGCACGCCGTCGACATCCAGGCAAACAAGCTTAATTTTTTTAGCAATCGCTTCTGCTTTCATCAGATTACCTTTGCGGTCATAAGGTCGTGGATGTGGAGCGCACCGATCAGCCGATCGCTGTCGTCGACAACCAGCAGCTGGTTTCTTAAAGTGCTGTTGAGAATTTTAGCGGCTTCAGCAGCCAATGCCTGAGGCTGGATCGTTGTGGGGTTAGGCGTCATCACATCGCGGATTTTCAGCGGACGGATATCGCCGACGCGCTCGATCAAGCGTCTTAAATCGCCTTCGGTAAAGATGCCTTTGACTTTATCAGTCTCGTCCACGATGGCGGTCATACCGATCTTTTTCTTCGTAATTTCTTTTACGGCGTCCAGTACTGTGGCATCAATGCGCACCACGGGAGTGGCTTCTCCGCTGCGCATAACATCCCTGACATGGGTAAGAAGGCGTCGTCCGAGCGCACCGCCCGGATGGGAGCGCGCAAAGTCTTCCGGTCCGAATCCTTTAGCGTCTAAACAGGCAACGGCTAAGGCGTCTCCCATGGCAAGTGTTGCGGTCGTAGAAGACGTCGGCGCTAAGTTCAAAGGACAAGCTTCTCGGGAAACATGCACATTGAGATTGACGGTCGCTTCCTTTGCCAGCGTGTTGTCATCGGAGCCCGTGATGGAAATCACCGGTGCGCCTTCGCGGATGACAGTCGGGATGATAGTCAGCAGCTCAGAGGTGGTGCCGGAGTAGGAAATGGCAATGACGACATCGTCTTTGGTGATCATACCCAGATCGCCGTGTGCGGCTTCTGCGGCATGGACGAAGAAAGCAGGGGATCCGGTTGAAGCCAGCGTGGCAGCAATCTTGCGTGCAATGTGGCCGCTTTTGCCGACGCCGCTGACGACAACGCGTCCCTTGCAGTTCAGAATCAGAGTGACGGCTTTTACAAAGGTCTCATCGAGTCTTCCTGCAATGGCTTCGAGCTCTTTTGCTTCTTCAAGAAGGACGTGACGTCCTAAGTTCAAAATTCCTTTTTCAGAAATCTCAGGTTTCATTCCTCTCTCCGAAGAGAAAGCGGCTCGCTTTCTCTTTCAATCATAAATCGGTGGTCGCGCAGGACGGAAAATTGAGTAGTTTTCGAGATACAAGAAGCCTGCGGTTTTCGTGCAAAACATTATAGAGACAGGAGTTTGAATCTGCCTGTCGTCTTACGCTCGGCAACAAAAAGAAGAAGGTTAGTGTTGCAGAATTTTTGCGAGGAAGCGCTGAGCTCTTTCGCTGCGCGGTGTAGAGAAAAACTCTTCCTTCGGAGCTTCTTCTACGATCTCTCCGGCGTCCATAAACACGACGCGGTCGGCCACCTTTCGGGCAAAACCCATTTCATGAGTGACGACCATCATGGTCATGCCGTCCTTGGCCAGATTGATCATGACATCGAGCACTTCGTTGATCATCTCCGGGTCAAGCGCAGAAGTCGGCTCGTCAAAGAGCATGCAGATCGGGTCCATCGCAAGAGCGCGGGCGATGGCTACACGCTGCTGCTGGCCGCCCGAAAGCTGAGGCGGAAACTTATCGGCTTGTTTAATCAAACCCACGCGGTCTAAGAGCTCCATGCCTCTTTTGTTTGCTTGATCGCGAGAACGCTTGAGGACCTTCATCTGAGCAAGCGTCAAATTGTCGCGGATGGTGAGGTGAGGAAAGAGCTCAAAGTGCTGAAAAACCATCCCCACGTGTGCTCTCAGCTTCGGAAGGTTTGTGTGGGGATCTCCGATATTGATGTTGTTTACGTAGATAGTGCCTTCCTGATAGTCCTCTAAACCGTTGACGGTTTTGATGAGCGTGGACTTACCTGAGCCCGAGGGTCCGCAGATGACGACCACCTCGCCTTTTTTGACGGAGGTGGAACAGTTCTTAAGAACTTGGAAATCTCCGTACCATTTACTGACGTTCTCGATCCTGATCATCTGCTCAATATCCTCTGCGCCTGCGCCTTCGCATGAGCCAAGGAGCAGGATGTTCTGCATTTATAAGTTAAATTCGATTTCCCATTTTAGCGAAATGCGCACCGAACCTCGGTTCTAAGAAATTGATTTACAGGTTCGACGCCTCTTTAGCGGCGACTCGGCGCAGGTAAGCAAAAACACCATACGGTCAGGACAATCCGGCAACTAAACGAATTAGAATTTTTGAGTCTTGAAACTTTGAAGAGAACAAAGAAAATGAAAAACTTAGTAGAAAAGCTGCCGGATCAGCAGCCCGCCTTACGGGTGATGGCCATGCCTCCGGATACCAATCAGTACGGAGACGTTTTCGGCGGCTGGATTATGAGTCAGGTCGACTTAGCGGGTTCCTCCATTGCTTCTCGCGTTGCAAACAGTCGAACCGCTACGGTGGCCGTGACAAGCTTCACATTCAAGGAGCCTGTCTGGGTCGGCGATGTTGTCTCGTTCTACGCAACGGTGCTTAAAGTCGGCACGACTTCCATCACGGTAGACGTCACTGTTTTTGCGGAAAGGCTGCACAAAGACAACCATCGTATTGTCAAAGTGACGGAGGCTCAGCTGGTTTTTGTGGCCTTAAATAAAGACGGGCGCCCTCAGCCCGTCTATAGAGCGGACAATCCGGCGCCCGAAAAAACAGAATAGAAAACTATTCAGCAAACTTCGGCTGACGTTTTTCCATGAAAGCGCTGAAAGCTTCCTTGCTTTCGGCGCTTCCTTCTAAATGGGAGGCCGCTTCTTCTTCAAGCTTGCGTTGTTCTGATAAACCGGACATATAGGCGGCTTTAAGCAGTCTCTTTGTGGCAACCATAGCCTCGGGCGGTAAGCAAGCCAGACGCAGCGCGGCGGCGCCGGCGACGGTCATGACTTTGTCGTCTTCAACGACATGGTTGACGAGCCCCATAGCGACAGCTTCGGCAGCAGAAATCGGTTCGGAAAGAAGTAGTTTCTGGGCGGCAAGTTTGTAGCCGCCGCTCTTTACGGCCAATAGGCTTACGCCGTAACGCGGCGTCTGTCCCAATGCCAAACCCGGCATAGAGAAAAGCGCATGTTCACCCGCGAAGACGAGATCGCAGTGATAAAGCATTGCGGCGCCCTGACCGACAGCAGGACCGCTCACGGCTGCAACGATCGGTTTAGAAAGTGCGTCGAGCGCGTCGATGACTTTCTGGAATTCACTAAAAATCTGCGTGTTTTCCGCCAGCTGCTCTTCAATATCCAGGCCTGCACAGAAGACATTGTTGTGTCCGCACAAAACGATGCTGCGTACACGGGTGTCATCGTTGAGTTCAAGGAACTCTCTGGCCAAATCCTTGCAGAGTTCGGAATTAAGAGTGTTTCGTTTTTCAGGGCGGTCGATTGCGATCTGCGCAATCTTGCCTTCAATCGTTGTAACAATCGGCATATCGTTTCCTTTAGAGTTCCGCTTATTTTGGCGCTTATATAGAGAGGCCGCGGGTTATTCTCACTAATTCGAGACTTTCACGTTATCCAGAGTAAAGAGATCGATATTCGGGTCGTCTTTGTCCGTCGTACGGACATAGCCCCGTTTGGCCATCATGCCGTGCATGTTTTCGTTGTCTTTGAGCACATAGCCCACGACCTTCTCTAATCCTCTGCGGCGAGCCTCCGCTTCAATTTCGTCCATGAGCAGCGTTGCGAGTCCTCGGCCGTGCCAATCGTCTCTGACTGAAATTCCGAACTCGGCGGACGTGCGGTTGGGCAGCTGGGACAGTCGAGCTTCGGCAATAATGTCGCCGGAGTCTGAGTTCGGATCCACGGCAAAAATAGAGAAGGAACGGTCGGGGTCGGAAGAAACCGCCGAAACGGCAATCGATTCCAGAGAACTCGTCAGGCTATGGAACCGCAGTCTGCGAGACTGATCGGAAAGGCTTCCTAGGTATTTCAAGAAGTTTTCTTTATCTTCCGGCGCCGAATACTTGATCTTAACTAACCCATACTTGCCGCGAACGTTTTTCTCAAAACTCGGACGATAAGGGAAGATCAAATGCGAGGCGTTTTCGTCTGCGGTCAGCGTATCGGATCCTATGACGCAGTGAGCATCTAAAACAATGGCATGACCTTTTCCGCAGAGAAGCGGATCGATGTCGATGGAACGGACGGCCGGCACTTCTACGGCAAGTTGCGAGAGGCGAATGAGTGCAGTCACAATCGGTTCCGGATCGCACGGAGGAAGTCCCTGGAAATCGCCTAAGAACGTCTTAAAGGGCTCAGAGGAGATCATGTCCCGCGCTTCTTTGAGCGAAAGCGGTGCAAAGTTAAAGGCGGTGCCTTTAAAAATCTTTCCGTAGAGGCCGCCGATACCCAGATAGACGATGGGGCCGAAATGACGGGTCAGTTTCATGCCGATGCGCAGTTCGCGGCGGTTGTCTGAATCAAGTGTTTTTTGAAGGAATACGCCTAAGCCTTCTTCGGGTTGGCCGAGATGGACGGCCCGCTCCGACATATTTTTCCAGGACCCTTTAAGTTCACGCTCATTGCGGATTCCCAGGATCACGCCCTTGGCGTCGCTTTTTGAAAGGACGCCGTTCATGCGGAGCTTCATAGCGACGGGGTAGCCTAACGCCCGTGCAGCTTCGATTGCTTCACCGAGTGAGCCGGCATAAATTCCGGCAGTGGTTTCGAAGCCGATGCCAGCCAGAAGACGTTTGCTCTCTTCTTCATAGAGGAGATGACGACCTTCTCGGCGGGCTGTTTGGATGATCTTGCGGGCGCTGGCAAAAAATGCCGGATCGGATGGAATAACAGAATAGCTTCCCGGAACGCCGTCGCTCTTAAATTTACGGAACTGCTCCATTAGACGAATCGCGCGGCAGGCCCCCTTCATGTCATTCATCGCTACGATACCGTTTTTGCGCAAGTACTTGATCGCCGGGAAATCGGATTCCGTTCCGATCCAAACCGTCACGGCCGGCTTCGAGGACTTTTTAAGAATGGGGACTAGCTTCTTGGCTAACTCCAGAGGATCAAACGAGGGATTCGTCACTACGCTCAGCACGATGCCTGAGCATTCCGGGCGATTGAGGAGGTAGTCGGTTAAGTCTACGATAGTCGCAGCGTCCATGTCCAAACCCATGTTGACCGGGTTGGCATAGGGGAAAGTGATTTTGTATTTGTCTCGGAGCTCTTTGGCGACCGTGCTGTCCGGTGTCGCTAAGCGCAGATCATTGTTATAAGCATGATCCGCCAACAGGGAATCGAGTCCCTTGCTGTTCACAAGTCCGTACAGTTCGCCGGAAGCCAGATCCTTACGCATGGCAAAGGCCTGAACTGCGTAATTCAATTCTTTAAGTGAGGTCACCAGGAGGGCGCCGGCACGCACTAACGCCCGCTTCATGACGCCGTCCTCATCTTCCCGCGCACCGCTGTTGTTAATGACAATGTCTGCGGAGCCCGGGGTCTGGCCGCCTTTTAGTAAGATTACCGGCTTGTTTGCTGCGGCTAATCGAATAGCGGACAGCAGTTTTCTCGGCTGCTGGAAAGACTCGAGGTAAAGAACGATACAGCGGGTTTTGCGGTCAAAGGCTAGCATATCCACGTAGTCGGCCACCGTGAGGACTTGTTCAAAGCCCGGGTCGATGACGTGGGAAAAACCGCACTGCGCATTGGTGACGTAATCAATAATGGTGCATGACAACCCCGGGGACTGACTGACGAGTCCGACCTCTCCGGCGGGAGGCAGAGAAGGGAGGTAACTCAGATTCAAGCCTTCGGAAGGCGTCATGAGGCCCAAAGACTGCGGGCCGACAATCCGCACCCCCGCAGCCGTCGTCTTGTTAATGGCCTCTAGAACAGGTTCGGTCAGGTCAGACTTCGGGAACCCTCCGCAGAGGAGGATGTTTTTGACGCCTTTTTTAAGGCAGTTTTCCAAGGCCTTCGGGTAAACCGACGGAGGGCAGACAAGGACGGCTAAATCTACATCTTCCTTAATGTCCGTTAGTGCCGCATAAGAAGTTTCACGGCCGATCGTTTTGTATTTCGGATTCACGGGAAAAAGCCTTGCTCGCGGCGAAGCGCTTTTGGCGATTTTCCAAATCAGCGTGCCGAAGCTTCCGCTTCTTGCGCTCGCTCCGATAATGGCGACGGAACGCGGATTAAACAGCGAATGCAGATAGTGATTGAAGTCCATGGTGTTGGCCGATCCAAAAGCCTGACGGAAGATTTAAGTCTAAATCAGGCGGGTAACTCTGTAGCGAAGAATGTCTCAAAAATGCCAAATGCGTCTGCAGATTTTTTCGCATCCGAATAAGATTAGAAGCTCAAAGTATGCTTGAGAAGGAGAGTGTGTGAGCGTCGAATTTAATTCCCCGTACACTGTTTTTATTGACGAAGCCGAGCGGCGCGTGACGGTGTTGGATCAGAGACTTTTGCCCCACCGTGTAGAGCACGTTGATCTTAAAAATGCACAAGAGGCGGCTGAGGCGATCCGCGATATGACGGTTCGCGGAGCCCCTTTGATCGGCGTGACGGGCGCAGCCGGAATGGCTTTGGCTGCAGATGAAAGCACCGAGACAGGATTTTTGATTGAGGCCGCGAACCTCTTAAAGAGTGCGAGGCCGACTGCCGTCAATTTGAACTGGGCCGTCGACTTTATGCTCAAGAGGCTGAAAGGAATGGAACCGGACCGCAGACGAAAAGCGGCTTGGCACTTAGCCGCCGAGATCTGTGAGCAAGAGCGAACGATGAGTATTCGTCTTGCTAAACACGCTCAAACAATTATTGAGGCGCTTTATTTAAAGCTCGGCAGGCCGCTTAATATTCTCACGCACTGCAACGCCGGAAAGCTTGCGACCGTGGAACTCGGAACCGCAACGGCCGGCATTTATACGGCATTTGAGGCCGGAATTCCGCTGACGGTTTATGCCGATGAAACGCGTCCCCGACTTCAGGGCACGCTGACCGCCTGGGAGCTGAAGGCCGCAGGTATCCCTGTTTGTTTGATTGCAGATAATGCAGGCGGCGAGCTCATGAGGGAAGGCGGAATCGATCTGGTGATTGTCGGAGCCGACCGCATTGCGGCGAACGGAGATACGGCAAATAAGATCGGAACCTACTTAAAAGCGTTGGCGGCGGCAGATAATCAAATTCCTTTTTATGTTGCGGCACCGATATCGACGTTCGACTGGACGGCAAAGAGCGGAGGAGATATTCCGATTGAAAACCGCTCCGGTGACGAAATACGCTGGGTGCGAGGTGTTGATAAACACGGACAGGAGGCGGAAGTCTGTATCACCGATCCCGGCATCGCAACCGTGAATCCCGGCTTTGACGTCACACCGGCACGCTTGATTACCGGATTCATTACGGATCGCGGCGTCTTTGCGCTGGAAGACTTGAAAGATTTAAGGATGAACAGTCATGTTTGAAGATAAGGAAGAAAAGGGGAGAGAGGAAATCATCGACTACGCCTTAAAACTGAGTCGAGCAGGTCTTAATGTTAACAGCAGCGGAAACCTCTCTGTACGGTTTGATTCTCCGGAAGGCAAAGGTTTTTTGATTACGCCCACAGGACTGCCCTATGACGAAACCGAACCGGAAGATTTGGTGCGGATTTTATTTACGGACAACGGCTGCTATAAGGCGGTAGGAAGCCGCCAGCCTTCATCTGAGTGGAACCTGCATGCTTTTCTTTATCAGACTCGTCCCGATATCAATGCCGTTGTACACACGCATTCTCCGTACGCAACCATGCTTTCCTGCCTGGACGAGGCAATTCCTCCGTTCCATTACATGGTTGCAGCTGTGGGAGGCGATACGCTTCCCTGCGCACCCTATGCTACGTTCGGCTCCGTGGCCTTGGCAGAAGGCTGTCGCGATACGCTGGGCAAAGATCGCTTGGGGTGCCTCCTTTCGCATCACGGCAGCGTGGCAGCGGGCCGTAACTTGAAGCAGGCTTACGCTGTTGCTTTGGAAATCGAATCGCTTGCTCGGATGTGGATGAATCTTAAGCAGATCGGAGGCTGCCCTCTGATTGATAAAGAAGAGATGGCGCGAGTGAAAGAGCAGTTTAAGACCTACGGACAGCAGGAGAAAGGCCATGAAGAAGGCTGAGGCGCCGGCGCCTAAGTGGTGCACTTGGGAAGGCTCTCCCATTGCATGTACGGAAAAAAATAAGGTGATGGCCGAGAATCTTGAAGAAATCAAAGGATACCTTCAGGATGCTATCGACGACGCTGTTCTTATGGGATGCTCAGAGGCCTCTTTCCGAGAGGCCTACTTGGACCTTATTCGCAACCTGCATTCCCAATACCCTGAGCAGAAAGCTCGGGCTGGAGAAGAAAATGACAAAGTTTTATAAACTGATTTTGGTTTGCTGCGCGGCGCTGTTTTTGACGGCTTGTGCACATCCCGACATGATTAAGCTGAACGACACATATGACCACACTGTTAAAGAGCTCGGAGTTCCCGACTCTACGACACGGCTCCCCGACGGATCGATTCGAATCGTTTACTCCATGCAGCCGATGGGCCAGACTTCCTACGTGATGATCTTTAATCCGGAAGGCAGATTGATCTTTAAGGATCAGCTTCTGCAGCAAAAATACTTCAACCAGATCAAGCCCAAAGTCCAGGACAGTCAGGACATCTACACGATGTTCGGAAAGCCCTGCGAACAATGGCATTACAGGAACTTAGGCGAACACACTTATATGTACCGCTACCTTGACGAATCCGGATTCCCGATGGCCCTATGGGTCGACTTTGACGACAAGGATGATAAAGTTCTGCGTTACGTTTTAAGTATTGATCCTTGGGTCCAGAGAGACGCGGATCAGCGTGATTTCTAAAAGTTTTTGGTTAGATGCACACTCCTCAGCAGCACAAGTTCGGATTTAAGGCCTGGATTCCGACGATCGGACTGGCCTTTGCCGCTTTCGTATTTAACACTTCTGAATTTTTACCGGTCGGCTTATTGCCGAACATTGCAGAATCGATTCATGAGTCCGTCTCAAAAACCGGCCTCATCATTACGGTTTACGCCTGGGTCGTATCCCTGTTGTCGCTTCCGCTGACAATATTGACAGCAAAGCTGGAGCGACGCCGGCTGCTGCTTTGGCTCATTGTGATTTTTGCCCTGAGTCATTTTGTGGTTTTGTGGGCCGATACGTTTGAAAAACTCATGGGCGCACGAGTCTGCGTCGCGGTAACGCATTCCATTTTTTGGTCCATCATGACGCCGCTGGCAGCAAGGGTGGCGCCTTTCGGAAAGCAGGCTTTCGGCTTGGCGGCGGTGATGGGAGGCTCGATTGTCGCAACGGTGCTGGGCGTTCCGATCGGAACCCATCTCGGACAGCAAGTCGGCTGGCAGGGATTCTTCTTCATCGTGGGTATGGCAGCGGTATTGGTCTGGGTCATTATTTTTTTCTCGCTGCCTGTCTGTACCAGCAATCGAGCCGGTTCTTTAAAGAGTCTTCCGTCCTTGTTTAAGCGCCCGGCGCTTGTGCAGCTATACCTACTGACCATGGTCGTGATTTTGGGGCAGTTCACGGTGTATTCCTACATCACGCCGATCCTGATGAATGTCGGTCACCTGTCCGAGAATGCCACGGTCTGGTTCCTGTTTATTTTCGGTATTGCCGGCATTATCGGAACGGTCATTAGTTCCAGAACAGTGGATAAGCACCGCTCAGGCACGCTGGTGATTCCGATGCTGATCATGACGGTCTGTGTCGGACTGCTGACGGTTACCTCATCGCATTTCGGCGCCCTCGTCATCCTCGGTACCTTCTGGGGTGCTTCGATGACGGCGATTTCGATGGCATTTCAAACACTGCTGCTGGATACGGCGCGAGATGCCGCCGACGTGGCGACATCCATGTTCTCCGGCATTTTCAATATCGGTATCGGAGGCGGAGCCTTTATCGGAAGCCGAGTGTCTGCTGAGTTCGGTTTCGCCACAGTTCCCTATGTTGCCTGTGCACTTATCGGTGTCTGTGTGCTGGCCTGTGCGGCGATTTGGCTGAAGCGAGGCTCGGCGATCTTGCCGACTCGCTAAGATGAATATACGAATACCGCACAAATGAAAACGGCCCTCCGTCGGAGGGCCGTGAATCAAAAGAGATTCAGATTATTCCTTCTTGTGTTCGTTGCGCAGACGGATGTGAAGCTCTCTCAGCTGTTTTTCATCAACAGGAGAAGGAGCCTGTGTCAGCAAGCACTGTGCACGCTGTGTCTTCGGGAAGGCAATCACGTCACGGATGGAATCGGCACCGCACATCATGGTGACGATACGGTCAAGACCGAAGGCTAAGCCACCGTGGGGAGGTGCACCGTACTGCAGAACGTCAAGCAGGAAGCCGAACTTGGCACGGGCTTCTTCCGGACCGATCTTGAGAGCGTTGAATACCTTGCTCTGAACATCAGCCTTGTGGATACGGATGGAGCCGCCGCCGATTTCCCAGCCGTTGAGCACCATGTCGTAGGCTTTGGCGAAGCAGTTTTCCGGATCGGTAACGAGTTTGTCTTCGTCGCCGTCTTTCGGGCTGGTGAACGGGTGATGGCAGGCAACCCAGCGTTCTTCTTCCTCGTCGTACTCGAACATCGGGAAGTCGATGACCCACAGAGGTCTCCATCCTTCTTCAAACAGACCGTGAGATTTGCCGAATTCGGAATGACCGACTTTCAGACGCAGAGCGCCGAGGGAGTCGAAAACGATCTTCTTGCGGTCGGCGCCAAAGAAAATGACGTCGCCGTCCTGAGCACCGGTTCTTTCGATGATGGCCTTGAGGACATCGTCGGAAAGGTTCTTAACGATCGGGCTCTGGAGACCTTCTCTTCCGGCCTTGATGTCATTAACTTTGATGTAGGCCAGCCCCTTGGCACCGTAAATCTTAACGAATTCGGTGTAGCCGTCGATTTCGCTGCGGGGCATGGAAGCGCCGTGAGGAACGCGGAGAGCCATGACGCGGCCGTCGTTGAGTTCGGTAGCGGATCTGAAGACCTTAAAGTCAACGTTGCTCATCAGATCGGTGAGATCTGTGAGTTTGAGCTTGACGCGAAGGTCGGGCTTGTCGGAACCGTAGTTGTTCATTGCATCCGTCCACAGCATGATCGGGAACGGATTGGGCAGGTCGACATTGATGGCTTCTTTGAAGACGGCGCGGATCAACTCTTCCATCAGGGCGCGGATTTCAACTTCGTTCAGGAAGCTGGTTTCAATATCCACCTGAGTGAATTCAGGCTGACGGTCAGCACGAAGGTCTTCGTCACGGAAGCATTTAACGATCTGGTAGTAGCGGTCAAAGCCTGCGCACATCAGCATCTGTTTGAAGAGCTGAGGAGACTGCGGCAGAGCATAGAAGTGGCCGTCGTGAATACGAGAGGGAACCAGATAGTCGCGGGCGCCTTCCGGAGTGCTCTTGGTGAGCATCGGAGTTTCGATGTCGATGAAGCCGTGCTTGTCAAGGAAACGGCGGAAAGCCATTGCAGCTTTGTAGCGGAGCTTCATATTGCGCTGCATCGGCAGACGACGAAGGTCGAGCACACGATAAGTCAGACGTGTGGTTTCGGAGAGATTTTCGTCATCAAGCAGGAAGGGGGGAGGTGCGGAAGGATTCAGGATCTTGAGTTCCTGAGCCAGCACTTCAACGCCGCCGGAGATGAGGTTTTCGTTGCGAGTGCCTTCCGGACGAGCACGAACCAGGCCTTTAACCTCCACAACGAATTCGTTACGGACTTTATCGGCAGTTTCGAAGACGTCGGGACGATCCGGGTCGCAGACGATTTGGACCAGGCCTTCACGATCGCGCAAATCGATGAAAATAACACCGCCGTGGTCGCGGCGGCGATGGGCCCAGCCGTAGAGGGTGACAGTTTGACCGAGGAATTTCTCGTCAATCAAACCTGCATATTCAGTACGCATTAAAAACTCCGCAAAAGCGAGCACTTTTCGTGCTCTATCAATAAATTCCCGTTCATTCTAAACAATGGGTACCCAAAATGACAATTCAGTTGTATGTCTTTCGGATTCGGGAGTAAGGCAAATCACTTATCTTTTTTAGCAGGGCAATTTTCATTGCAGTGGGAGGCAGGCAGGGCTGCAGAAGATCCGCCCTTAAAGTCTGTAGCATACCAACCTTTTCCCTTGAGCTCGAAGCCGGGTGCCGAAAGCTGCTTAACCATCGTTTCCATGTTGCATTTCGGACAATGGGTAATAGGAGCATCGGAGTATTTCTGCAGAACATCTTTTGTGTAGCCGCAGTTAGAGCACTTGTAAGAGTAGATAGGCATTTCGCTTAAATAATAGAAGCTAAAAAATTTAAAAAACACGGCAAGGAAGGAGGCTTTCGCCAAGTCTTTGTCCGTGCTGCATAAGCTAGACAATTATAGAGCGGCGGGTTTTCTTCCTCACTAACCTTGAGAAGAGATTGAGGACGGCGCCGCGGAAATAAGAAAAGGCCCGCAAAACGCGGGCCGAAAAGACTTATTCAGTCAGGACGGGATTATTCGTCTTCATCCTTCCTGTGATAGTTGGAGGCCAACTCAACCTGGCGCTGCATCGGAACAGGAGCGTATCCGGCCAGTTCCATAGAGTAGCTGCCGGCACCCTGAGTGATGGCATTCAGACGAGCGGCATAACCGTCGAGCTCGGACAGAGGCACCGTGCCGGAGATGATCATCATGCCGCCGGCCATGTTGGCGGTACCGGTTACCTGACCTCTGCGGCTGGCGAGGTCGCCCGTGATGTCACCCATGGCGCTGTCCGGAGCAACAATCTCAACGTCAACGATCGGTTCAAGGATCGTCGGTTTTGCTTTGGACAGAGCGTCAAGCATGGCTTTTCTGCCGGCAGAGACGAAAGCAACTTCCTTGGAGTCAACTGGATGGCTCTTACCGTCATAGACGACAACGCGAACGTCGTGGATCGGATAACCGGCAACATAGCCTGTATCCAAAGCGTCACGGACGCCTTTTTCTACAGCCGGGATGAAGTTGTACGGAATTGCGCCGCCTTTGACTTCGTCAACGAATTCGAAACCGGCCCCGCGTTCACGCGGTTCAATGCGAAGATAGACTTCACCGAACTGGCCGGCGCCGCCGGTCTGTTTCTTGTGGCGGGCGTGGCCTTCAGCACCCTGAGCAATGGTTTCACGGTACGGGATGCGAGGTGTACGAGTGTTGACTTCAAGCTTGAACTGCGCAGCCATTCTTTCGAGAACGCTTCTTAAGTGTTGAGCGCTCAGACCGCGAAGAACGGTTTCGTTCAATGTGGTGTCGTGTTCGAGTTCGAGTGTCGGGTCTTCGGACAGGAGCTTATGCAGAATGTCGGAGAGACGGCCTTCATCGCCGCGGCGAGCCGGAGAAATTGCTAAGCCGAACATGGGTTTCGGGAAGCTCAGCGGTTTCATCTTGATGTTGTCGTGCTCGTGAGAAGCATGAATCACGCTGTCGAACACGAGTTCGTCGACTTTGGCGATAACACCGATATCGCCCGGCACCAGTTCGCGAACTTCAGTGGTCTCTTTGCCCTGAAGAATCATCGGGTGAGAAACTTTGATCGGCTTCTTGTTGTCGTTAACAAACAGCTGATCGTCACGGCGCAGGGTACCCTGATGGATACGGAACACACCGACCTTGCCGACGTACGGGTCATTAACTACTTTGAAGACGTGAGCAACCAGCGGGAGCTCAGGATCGGACTTAAGTTCAACGTCATTTCCGTTTTCATCGGTGAAGAGCGGAGCATTGGCTTCGGACGGATTCGGGAGGTGGCGGACCATCACGTTGATGAGGTCGTCGACACCAGCGCCGGTCTTGCCGGAGACGAAGCAGATCGGGATGATGTGGCCTTCGCGGAGTGCTTGTGTCAGCGGAGCGTGTAGTGTGCTCGGATCAGCTTCACCTTCTTCAAGGTATTTTTCCATAGCGGCGTCGTCGACTTCCACGACCTGTTCGATAAAAGCGCGATGGACTTCGGGTACGCTCATGAAGTCGGCTTCACCTTCGTCTTTGGAGAAGCAGTCGATTACACGGGCGCCGTTGTTGGCGGGCAGGTTAATCGGCATGACTTCCTGGCCGAAGGCTTCTCTGAGCTCTTCAACCAGACGCGGCAAATCTAAGTGTTCTGCGTCAATCTTGTTGACGATGATCATGCGGTTGAGATTGCGTTCCTTGGCCCAATCCATCATGCGGCGGGTCATGAGCTGAATGCCGGCGGTGGCGTCCACCACAATGGCGGCTGTTTTAACAGCGTCGAGAGCACCCAAGGCCTGACCGACGAAATCTGGGTATCCCGGAGTGTCGATCATGTGCACACGAACTTCCTGTCCGTTTTCGTTGTCTGCTTCGAAGTGCGTACAGGCTGCACGCAGAGAGTGCTGAACCGCTTTTTCGAGCGGGTCGGAGTCGCAGACGGTTGTGCCGCGTTCGACAGAACCGCATGTAATGATCATGCCTGCTTTGGCAAGAATTCCTTCCGCCAAGGTGGTTTTTCCGCTACCGCCATGGCCGACCAAGGCAACTGTTCTGAGATTTTCGGTTGAGAAAATAGGCATGATGCTTTTTCCTTTCTTATGAAATTAATTGACGTATCCTTTGATTGTGAAACAATCAATCGTCTTTGTCGAGAATAATTTGACAAATGACCGATTTTTGCCGAGAGGCGACTTTAACAAAGATGGGAGAAAGCGGAGAAATGTCTGAGAAAAAACAATCCTACTGCGCCGGCTGTTCAGAGGCGGAATTAAAACTCTTTGAGCCGGCAATCAAGAAATTAATCTCCTTGGCTAACGAAGAAATTCTCCCCCGTTTCCTGGCAGGCACGGAAGTGTTCGACAAGAAAGATCACACGCCGGTGACTGCTGCCGACCGAGGCGCCGAAAAGGTTATGCGTGAATGGATTGAGGCGCATTTTCCTACGCACGGCATCTTCGGAGAAGAATTCGGGATCAAAGAAGCCTCGGGCGACAGTTTTCCGCGCTACCGCTGGATTTTGGATCCGATCGACGGCACTCGCGCGTTTATCCATAATGCCTTCCATTTCGGTACGCTGATTGCCGTGGAGCGAGATGACGGCAACGGATTTCAGCCAATGCTCGGCGTGATTTCACATCCCCACGTCGGCGTTTGGCTCATCGGAGATGGGGAGCGGGCGATTTTGCACGGTCCGGACAGCAAGGTTCGTCAAGTGCACTGCAAAGAAACCAAAAATCTTGCAGATGCGACGCTTGTCGTGACGTCTCACTGGACGACTCCGGAGCAGAAGGGCGGAAAAGAGATGCAGTCTCTCATTGACGAAGTTAAGCTCTACCGCACATGGGGCGACTGTTTTGGCTATTTCTCGGTAGCAACAGGCGGTGCGGATATCATGATTGACCCGGATTTGAACTACTGGGATGTCGCAGCACTAGTACCTGTCATCGAAGGCAGCGGGGCCAGACTCGTGAGCATGAAAGGCGGCAATCCTCTTAAAGATTTATCGGCAGTCGCGACCAATGAATATCTGCTTCCTGAAGTTCTTCGTAAGCTCGCTAACTAATGCTTGCTAAATTATTTGAAGTTGTTGCACTTGTTCTCAAAAGACACAATTAATTTCAAACCTTAAATAATTGAAAAGGGAAAACTTTTGGGTTTTTGAGAAACTTGAGGATGAGACAATTTATATAAGAAGTCCCTATGAGAAACAGTACCGGTCTTATCCTCTCGCTCTTATTTGGGGCCTTGAGCGGCTGTGTATCCATCCCTCAATTCCAAATAACCGAACAGGATAAAAAAGTAATTCCCGACCAGTGGAGCGGCAGTCCCGCCCTCAAAGCAACGAAGGCTACCGACCTCTCCGAATGGTGGTCAACTTGGAGCGATCCGGAAATCGCTCGCTTGGTTGCGGCCTCACAGGCGGCTAATACGGATGTTCGATCCGCACAGGAAAATCTTCGTTACGCGCAAGCTTCGATGACGGTAGCCAATGCCGGTCTGTTCCCGACACTTGACGGCAACTACCGAGCCAGCCGCAGCCACTCTCTCGGCCACGGCTCCAATGCCTTTTCCATCGGTCTGAACGTTAGCTGGACAATCGATGCCGGCGGTCGTTTTGCGGCCTCAGAAGCAGCGTTCTCCGACTACTTGTCTTCTCAAGCGAGTTTGGGAGATGTTCAGACTCGAATCGCAGCTGAAGTGGCCCGCGCCTATGTCAATATGCGGCTCGCTCAGAAGCGGCTGGACGTAGCTCAGGAAAACGCCAAAACTCAGCAGGAAGCACTGGATATCGCCAATTGGCGTTATTTATCCGGACTTGTTCCTTCGACCGATGTCGATCAGGCGCGCACTTCCTTCGAGCAGACTCGTGCTTCGATTCCCGTGTATCGAGCTCAGGTCATGCAGTACCGCAATTTAATCGCTCGCCTAATCGGAACCACGCCCGAGGCAGTTAACCCGACTTCGACGGCTCCGATTCCCCAGCCGCCGCGTAATTTAGCGCTCAATATTCCGGGCGAGACGCTTCGCAATCGTCCGGCGGTGCGTATGGCAGAAGCAAAAGTGATGAGCGCTCTGGCGCGTTACGCACAGGCTAAGTCGGCGCTATTCCCGAGTCTTTCGATCGGCGGCTCTTTCGGACTCTCGGGATCGATCATGGGCCAGCTCGGTGAATGGGGCACTCATAATTCGAATGGTTTTGGCTCACTGACGCTGCCGATCTTTAACGCCGGATCTCTCATGGCGCAGGTTGAGCAGCGCGATGCTCAGGCAGCTCAAGCCAAAATTGACTATGAAGCGAGTCTGCTCACGGGCGTTCAGGATGTAGAAGACGCGCTCAACAAAGTGTGGTCTCAGGAAACCCGTAAAAAATCATTGGTCGTTGCCGACGAGTCGGCACGAAACGCTGCGACAGCCGCACGGCAGAATTACAGTGCCGGCCTTCAGGACTTCACCGTCGTGCTGACGACCCAAAGAACGCTTTTGACTGTTCAGGAATCCCTTGCGAGTGTGGAGGCTGAAATTGCACAAGGCTACATTGACCTTTACACCGCGTTAGGCGGAGGGTGGACGGTTCCTCAGGAGTTTAAAAATAATGACAGATAAAACAAATACAACCAAAGCGCAGAAAACGGATATTGAAGGGCTGTTGGGCGCCGATAAAGTTAAGCCGCTCTATGAGCGAGGTAGCTTCTGGCTTGTTCTTCTGATTCTCTTAGGCATCCTCTTTGCCGTTTACTACTTTTTCTTCAGAGGCAGTCAGGGACAAGTCGGTTTTGTCACTCAGCCTCTGACCAAAGGGAATCTGACGGTTGAGGTCTCCGCCAACGGAACGATCAATCCCATTCGAACCGTGTCGCTAGGCAGCGAACTGTCCGGTATCGTTCGAAAGGTTAATGTCGACGTGAATGATCAAGTCAAAAAAGGCGAAGTTTTGATTGAGCTCGACGACACCAAACTGAAAGCTTCGGTAGAGCGAGCCAAAGCGAGCCTGGATCTTTCTAAGGCCACATTGGCAGAGTCCTTGGCAACGTTGAAAGAAGCCAAGGCCAAACTGTCGAGACTTCAGGAAGTCAGACGTCTTTCCGGCGGCAAGAGCCCGAGTAAGACCGAAATTGATGCTCAGGAGGCTTTGGTTGCCAAAGCTCAGGCTTCCGTTCAAAGCGCCCAAGCAAAAATCACGGACAGTGAGCAGGCGCTGAAGTCGGCAGAAAGCGACTTATCCAAGACCCATATCAGTTCCCCGATTGACGGCGTTGTTTTAGCTCGCTCCGTTGAGCCGGGCTACGCGGTTGCCGCGTCGCTTCAAGCCGTAGAACTTTTAAAGCTTGCGACCGATCTTAAAGATCTCGAGCTGCAGGTGAACGTTGATGAAGCTGACGTCGGAGCGGTGAAACCGGGCCAGAAGGCCAGCTTTACAGTAAGCGCCTATCCGGATCGAAACTTCCCGGCCGAGCTGAAAAAAGTTGCTTTCGGATCAACAAAGACGGATAACGTGGTGACTTACGTTACTTACTTGGATGTCAAGAATCCGGACCTTCTGCTGCGCCCGGGCATGACAGCGACCGCAACGATTCGTACCGTCGCATTAAAGGATGCACTGCTGGTACCTAATACTGCTTTGAGATTCAGACCCACTGTTTCTTCGGAATCTAAGGCGCCGGCAATGAACGTTTTCGGACCGCCGATGAGACGAAGTGTGCGCAAGAGCGCCGGTTCTGTGACGAGCCCCAACGCTTCGCAGAAGAAGGCGGAAGTCTATGTAGAGGAAGACGGCCACGCCGTTCCGGTTCCGCTGGTTGTCGGCTTTACGGACGGCAAGATGTCCCAAGTGCTCGAAGGCAAGCTTTCGGCCGGTGATAAGGTTATCGTTGACCAAAGACGCGGAGCGAAATAATGAGTTCCGGAGAAAAGCCGCTTGTCCAGTTAATCGGCATCGGCAAGCGCTACGGGACCGGGCCGACTGCATTTGATGCGCTCCATCACGTGGACTTGAGCATCAATGCCGGAGAGTTCGTTGCGATTATGGGTCCGAGCGGTTCAGGAAAATCGACAACGATGAACATCATTGGTGCCTTGGATACGCCGACACGCGGACAGTATTTATTCAACGGTTTTCACGTCGAACACTTTACGCGTGATCAGCGAGCGCTCTTACGCCGTCAGTATCTAGGTTTCGTTTTTCAGGGGTTTAATCTGCTGCCCCGCACCAGTGCGATCGAAAACGTTGAGCTTCCTTTGCTTTACCGCGGAGAACCAGCCAAAGTACGTCATGAAATGGCGCTGGAAGCTTTGGATAAAGTCGGCCTGACGCAGTGGAAAGACCACACGCCTGCCGAGCTTTCCGGCGGTCAGCAGCAGCGTGTTGCCATTGCGCGCGCCATCGTGACGCACCCGAAACTGCTCCTTGCAGATGAGCCAACGGGAAGTTTGGATTCGCATCGAAGCGTTGAAATCATGAAGCTTCTCCAAAAACTCAACGATGAAGAAGGCATTACGGTTGTATTGGTGACACATGAGCCTGACATGGCCAAATACGCGAAACGTATCGTTCACTTCGTGGACGGTACCGTAGCTTCGGATCAGGAGAACAAACCATGTTAGGCAACGCTCTTCTTCTTGCGCTCAGACAAATATTCCGAAATCCGATGCGGTCGATTCTGACCGTGCTTGGTATTGTGATAGGCGTGGCGGCAGTGATTACGATGGTCACCGTCGGAAACGGCGCGACTCAGCAGGTGCGTGATCAGATTGCCTCATTGGGATCGGACTCGCTGATGATTCGTCCCGGCCAAAGGTTGGGTCCGGGGCAGTCTGTCGGTGCGCCGTCTTTCAAAGAATCGGATGCGGAAGCCTTGGCGACACAAATCGCCGGTATCAAAGCGGTAGCGCCTTCGCGCACATCCACTCAAGTCGTCGTGGCAAACGGTAAGAACTGGTCGACCTCCGTGATCGGAACGACCAACGACTATTTTTCCATCAATAATCTGACGATTCAGGAAGGCAGAAATTTTGAGCAGTCTGAGCTTAGGGCCGGAAGTGCGGTCTGTGTCATCGGACAGACGGTTAAAAAAGAGCTCTTTGAAAACCACGATGCTTTGGGCAAACTGCTACGCGTCAAAGGCTTCTCCTGCCAAATCATCGGCGAGCTTGAACAAAAAGGCCAGTCCGGCATGGGAATGGACAAAGACGATGTTGTCATTATTCCTTTGAACACTTTCCAGCGCCGCATCAGCGGAAATGTTCGCATTCCTCTGATTACCGTGGCGGTGGAACCCGGCAGTGATATTGAACGCGTCAAAGAGAGTTCTCGGCTTCTTCTGCGAGAAAGACGCTCTTTGTCGAGTTCTGAGATGGACAACTTCAATATTCTTGATACCTCGGAGCTGATTGAAACGATTTCCAAAACTACGCAGGTGCTGACGATGCTTCTCGGTGCCGTGGCAGCGGTCAGTCTTTTGGTCGGTGGCATCGGCATTATGAACATCATGCTGGTAAGTGTGACGGAGCGCACAAAAGAAATCGGTGTGCGTTTGGCGATCGGCGCGACCGAGCGGGAAGTGCTGCTTCAGTTCCTTGTGGAATCCATCATGCTCGCCTGCTTCGGAGGCCTGCTCGGAGTTATCTTGGCTTTCGGCGCTTCTGTTTTGCTGACGCACTTCATGGGCGTGCCTTTTATTTTCAGTCCCGGCATCAACGTGCTGGCATTCTGCTTTGCCGCGTTTATCGGAATTATTTTCGGTTACTTTCCGGCCCGTAGAGCGGCTCAGCTCGATCCGATCGAGGCCGTTCGCCACGAATAGCTGTTCTCCGGACAAAGAGAAAGCCGCCCGCGGGCGGCTTAACCATATGTGGTCTTGTTAGAACGGAATTTCGTCTGCTTCAAAATCATCCGTCGGCGCGGCCGAAGGAACCGGAGCTGCCGGCTGAGCAGGCGCTGCAGGACGTGCGGCCGGGGCGCCGGAAGTAAATTCAGAGCGGCGCGGAGCGGCCGGAGATTCAAAACCGTCACCGCTGCTTTGCGGTGCGTAGCTTTGACCGCCTCCGACTACGTCGGATTTTCTGTCGATCAGCTGCAGCGTATCAGCCAAGATTTCGGTGGAATAGTGTGTCTGTCCGTCTTTTTCCCATTTGCGAGTGCGAAGGCGGCCTTCCAGATAAACGCGAGAGCCTTTCTTCAGATACTGCTGAGCGATTTCAGCCTGGCGACCGAAAAGGACCACACGGTGCCATTCCGTTTCTTCTACGCGCTCCTGAGTTTCTGCACTTCTGCGATAAGAGGTCGTAGCGACGCTCATCGAAGTGATTTGAAGGTTGTTTCCGGAAAAACGGGTTTCAGGATCCCGGCCGAGATTGCCGAGAATAATTACTTTATTTACAGAAGCCATTGTTAATTCTTCCTCATGTTGATCGTTTCATTCTAACGACAACCTTCGGAAATAAAAACACAAAACTGTAAAAAAGCCGCAGAAAAGCGGCTTGAAATCAAGATTAGAACGGAGGTTCTTCGTCGTCGAACGCGTTCTGAGTTTTAGGCTGAGAAGCATACTGGTTTCCGGAGGAATATCCGCTGCTGCGTGAAGCGCTTCTGCTCGGAGCGTAACCGGAATTTCCGTCAGAGAAGTTTCCGTCGGCGGGAGAATCCTGGCGGCGGTCAATCAGCTGCAGCTGTTCTGCAACGATTTCAGTGACGTAATGCGTTTGTCCGTCTTTTTCATATTTTCTAGTGCGGAGCCGCCCCTCGATGTAAGCGCGGGAACCTTTTCGGAGATACTGTTGAGCGATTTCGGCCTGACGTCCGAACAATGTCACTCGATGCCATTCGGTCTCTTCAATTCTGTCCTGACTTTCTGCGGAGCGTCTAAAAGAAGACGTCGCCAGACTTAAAGATGCGATAGGAAGCTGATTAGCAGAGAAACGGACTTCAGGATCGCGTCCGAGCGTACCGAGAAGGATGACTTTGTTCACAGAGGCCATGATTTTCCTTTTGAAGAGATAAAAGATGCGGCCGGCTGATTTTCCGACCGAGCCGCACATTTTAACGATCCGGAAGAAAAACGAACGGAGCAGACGAGGATGAACTCTCCTGCACTCACGTGCGCGAAGATTGTGAGGAACTGGCACGCCTTACCAGATGCTCCTATCACGCGAACCTCACCAGTTCGACCGCCATCTATCCTCGCGTTCACCCATAGGGAATTCCGCGGTATTCGTTAAAGTTGGCTCCACGGGTGGGTAAAGGTGAAAGCCATGAAGAATTTAGCTAATATGCTCACACAAAAGGAAAAACCGATGTCAGAAATCCGAATCCGCGGAGCGCGAACACATAACCTAAAGAATATCGATATCGATATTCCCAAGGACCGTCTTGTGGTCCTTACCGGCGTTTCCGGTTCCGGAAAGAGTTCCTTAGCATTTGACACGCTCTATGCCGAAGGACAGCGGCGCTACGTCGAGAGTCTTTCCTCATATGCCCGTCAGTTTCTTGAGCTGATGGAAAAGCCGGACGTAGATCTTATCGAAGGGCTTTCTCCCGCCATTTCAATCGAACAGAAAGGCGCGAGTCATAATCCTCGCTCGACGGTAGGAACGATCACGGAAATCAATGATTACCTCCGATTGCTATTTGCCCGCATCGGCGTGCCGTATTGTCCGAACCACGATATTCCTCTGAAAGCACTCCCGGTTTCTGAAATTGCCGATAAGATTCTTCTGAAATATCAGGGCAAGCGAACCCTGCTGATTGCACCGGTTTCAAAGGGCAGAAATTCAAATGTCGCCTCTTTGTTAGAGGACTTGCAGGCACGGGGCTACACACGTTTCCGCATTGACGGCGAAATTGTGACGATTGATGAGCTGCCGAAACTCGAAGAGGGCGCTCATACCTTAGATATTGTTGTTGATCGTCTAAGGGTCAAAGAAGATTCGCGTCAGCGTATTGCTGAAGGCGCGGAAGCGGCCTTGAGACTGTCGGACGGAAAGGTCATCGCATTTGATATGGATGACAATGAAGAAGAAGTCTTTTCCGACCGATATGCCTGTCCTTACTGCGGATACTCGGTTCCCAAGCTCGAGCCTAAACTTTTCTCATTTAACAGTCCAACCGGCAGTTGTCCGACTTGCAACGGCATGGGAGAGGTCGACGGCTGGGATATCAATAAAGTAGTTGAATTTCCCGAGCTCTCCCTAAGAAGCGGTGCGGTACAGGGCTGGAGCTGCACGCAGCCGTACAACTTCACGCTGCTTCAGGATTTATCTAAAGCAAAGCATATTTCATTGGATGAGCCTTGGGAAAAACTGAGTCCTGAGGCGCAGGAAATGGTTTTGTACGGCAGCAAGGACAAGATATCGCTGACCTTCTGCAGTCCGAAGGGAGAGAAGATCACTCGCGAGCAGCCCTTCGAAGGCATTATTCCGATGTCGAATCGGCGTTTTGAGACAACTGAAAGTTCTGCAGTGAAAGCCGATCTTGAAAAATGGCGTTCGCTTCAGACTTGTCCTGCTTGTCGCGGCGCCCGACTTAATGAGGCTGCACGCAGCACTTACATCGGTTCGGGAGAGCACAAAAAAGCCATTCAGGATATTTCGGCGCTTCCGTTGGACAAGGCAGAGACTTATTTCCGAACGCTCAAGCTCGAAGGCGCGTCTCTGGATATCGGTAAAAAGCTCATCGACGAAATCCTGTTTCGTCTGAAGTTTTTAATTGATGTGGGGCTGAGCTATCTCACCTTGGATCGACGGGCAGACACACTTTCCGGCGGTGAAGCGCAAAGAATTCGATTGGCCGGTCAAATCGGTTTGAGACTGAGCGGAGTTATTTATGTACTCGACGAGCCTTCTATCGGTCTCCATCAAAGTGATAACGATAAGCTGATTCACACGCTGAAAACGCTGAGAGATCTTGGCAACAGTGTGGTTGTTGTAGAGCATGACGAGGACACCATCCGAGCTGCCGACTACGTTGTGGACATGGGCCCGGCTGCCGGCGTGCACGGCGGAGAAGTCATTGCTGCGGGGACGCCGAAAGAAATCGAAGCCGATCCCAATTCCCTGACGGGAGCTTACCTCAGCGGCAGGCTTAAAGTTCGCCAAAATACGGAGCGAAAGAAACCGGACGGCGGGTTCTTGGAGGTCAAAGGCGCTTCGGGCCATAACCTGAAGAATGTAGATGTTTCCGTGCCCGTAGGTCTTATGACCGTTGTGACAGGCGTGTCCGGCTCGGGCAAGTCGACCTTAGTGAACCAGACAATTTACAACATCGCCGCTCATGCTCTGAACCGTGCGCAAACTCAGCCTTGTCCCTACAAATCAGTGTCGGGTCTCCAGTTTTTCGATAAAGTCATCGCTGTAGACCAGAGTCCCTTCGGACGGACGCCTCGTTCCAACCCTGCAACCTATACCGGCGTTCTTGCGGGTATTCGTGATTTATTTGCGGAAACTCCGATTGCGAGAGAGAGGGGATACGGGTCAGGACGTTTCTCCTTTAATGTCAAAGGCGGTCGATGTGAGGCCTGCGAAGGCGAAGGTCTGGTAAAAGTCGAAATGAACTTTTTACCTGACATGTATGTTCCATGTGACGTTTGCGGTGGTACCCGCTACAATCGTGAAACGTTGGAAGTTGAATACAAAGGAAGAAATATTGCGGAAGTGCTGGATCTGACCGTAGATGAAGCCTTGGAGGTCTTCTCGGCGGTTCCGGCAGTTGCGAGAAAACTGCGGACCCTCGCAGATGTCGGACTTGGTTATATCAAGTTAGGACAAAGTGCGACAACGCTCTCCGGCGGAGAGGCTCAGCGCGTGAAACTGGCGCATGAACTTTCCAAGAGGGGAACGGGGAAAACACTGTACGTACTTGATGAGCCGACGACCGGATTGCATTTTCACGACGTTTCGATGTTGCTGTCGGTGTTTAAGAAACTGCAGGATGCGGGGAATACGTTATTGATTATCGAGCACAACTTGGATGTTATCCGAGCGGCCGATTGGATTATTGATATGGGTCCGGGCGGCGGAGAGGACGGAGGAACAATCCTTTTTGAAGGAACGCCGGAAGAATTAATAGAAATCCCCGCTAGTAAAACCGCCCGATATCTAGGAAACTAAGAATGATAAAGCAGAGGTTCCCTTGACTAAAGAAAAAGACCGTTTTGAAGAGCTCCTCGTAGAGTCCTTCTATGTAGCAATTGATGCCGCAGATCCTCATAAGGTTGTGCCGCCTCATATCCCTTCAACCTTCCAAGGAGATGTGGTTGTCGTCGGTGCAGGAAAGGCTGCCGCCAGTATGGCTGCAGCGGTGGAGCAGGCTTGGCCGGAAAAAGATTTAACGGGCGTGGTGATCACGCGCCACGGCCATTCGGAGGAGACTCATAAGATTCAGGTACTTGAGGCTTCTCATCCGATTCCGGACAAATCAAACTTGGAAGCAACGCAGAAGATGATGGATCAGCTCGACCATCTGAAAGAGGGCAGCTTGCTGCTTGCCTTGATTTCGGGCGGCGGCTCCAGTCTTCTTTCTCTTCCTGTCGAAGGCGTCACCATTGAAGATATTCGGAAGGTGACGGAGGATTTGCTGAAGTCCGGCACTTCCATCGACCATATCAATGCTGTCCGCAAACACGTTTCACAGGTGAAAGGCGGTCAGCTCGCATTGGCTGCCCGCGCTAAAGGTGCCGAAGTCCTTTCTCTGATTATTTCGGACACCGTCGGCGACAATCCCTCCGATATCGCCTCCGGACCATGTGCCGAAGACTTCTCCACTTATGCCGATGCTCTGTGGTATCTGAGCCAGGCGCATGTCGAAGCTCCTCCCTCGATTTTGAATCACCTGCGCAACGGTGCTCGCGGCATTATTCCCGAGACTCCTAAAATCGGTGATCCGAGAATGCGCGGCGTCAAAAATAAGATCATTGCGAACTCTTTCAAAGGTCTGCAAGTCGCAGCAGCTTTCTTTAAGGAGAAAGGCATGCGTCCGGTTATTATCGGCGACGGTATTACCGGTGAAGCAAAAGCGGTTGCTCAGCAGGTTGCCCGCAAAGTTCGTCTCGAACTCTCCAAGCCGCGCCGCAAACCGGTGGTGCTTTTATCCGGCGGAGAGTGCACGGTAACGCTGACCGGCCGACGCATCGGTAAGGGCGGCCCGTGCTCAGAGTTCCTGCTGGCGCTTGCTCAGGAACTCAAGGGTGAGCCTATCTACGCCATGGCTACAGACACCGACGGTGTGGACGGGAACGGAGAGGCCGCCGGTGCAATTCTGCGTCCCGACAGCATGGCTAGAGCCGAAGAATTGGGCTTAGATCCCCAGCAGTACCTTGAGGAACATAATGCAGAGGAATTCTTCGGCAAACTCGGTGATTTGCTTGATACCGGCCCCACAAGGACCAACATCAACGATTACCGTGTCATCCTTATCCCGTAATTGAGACCGACATATGCAAAAAATATCCCAAGGAATTCTGAGTATTCGGAGCCTTGGGATTTGTTGTTTTTGGCCTAAGCATCAGTACCGAGGCAAACCGTTTCGCCAATGGTCCGAAGCAAGGTCGAAAATATTAGAATACTGACTCCAAACCTCTTTCAATCTTGATCCACAATCCCGGAGGAAGCGAATTCCCCCACAGGAACAAAGCTTAAAAATGAGCAATACGACACAGTTACGCCTCGATGCCTCACGTGCACTTTCCGACTTTAGGACTGAACGTCTTTTGAAAAAGATTCAAAAGATCTGTCCGGAAGTTGTTACTCTCAACAGCCGCTATATTCATTTTGTCAATGTAGACGGCGCTCTTTCCTCTGAAGAGTTTCACACGCTGGTATCGATCCTCGACTACGGTGAAGAAGCAATTGTTACTGCTTCGACCGAGCGTTTCATGGTTATCCCGCGTTTGGGAACGATCTCTCCCTGGGCTTCTAAGGCAACGGATATCGTTCATAACTGCGGACTCAGAAAAGTGCTTCGAGTGGAACGAGGCACTTGCTATGAATTGATTTTGAAAGGAAATGCCGTCCTCAAGCCCGAGGAACGTGAGGCAGTTGCTGCCGTTCTGCATGATCGCATGACAGAGAGCGTCGTGAGCCCGGACGTGAATCCGGCCATCGTATTTGCCGATGCCAAAGGCAAGAGCATGCAGTCTATCGACATTATCGGGAAAGGCAGGGAAGCGCTTGAGAAGGCAAACATCGAACTCGGCTTGGCATTAAATGAAGACGAAATCCAATACTTGATTGATGCGTTCACCAAGCTGAACCGTAACCCCACAGACGTGGAGCTCATGATGTTTGCTCAGGCTAACTCCGAGCACTGCCGTCATAAGATTTTTAACGCCAGCTGGACCATCGACGGAGAAAAGAAAGACAAGTCGCTCTTCTCCATGATCCGCGAAACGCATAAGGCTCATCCGGAAGGAACTATTGTTGCGTACTCCGACAATGCGGCTATTTTCGAGGGCGGCGATACCGCCCGCATGTACCCGCGCGGCAATGAAGACGCCGTTGGCGGCCGTTCTTATTCCACCGTGGTTGAACCGACACACTCGGTTTTCAAAGTAGAAACGCATAATCATCCGACCGCGATTTCTCCGTTCCCCGGCGCCTCAACCGGTTCCGGCGGCGAAATTCGTGACGAAGGCGCGACCGGCCGCGGTGCAAGACCTAAAGCCGGCTTAACCGGTTTTACCGTTTCCGCTCTTCGAATTCCGGGCCACGAACAAGGCTGGGAAAACGACCGTGACGTCAGCAAGGCTTCCGAAGCCGCTCCCTACTACGGCGCACCTTCCCGTATGGCCTCTCCGCTTGAGATCATGATCGAGGGTCCGCTCGGCGGCGCTGCATTTAACAACGAATTCGGCCGCCCCAACATTCTTGGGTACTTCCGCTCTTTCGAAGCCAACGTTGACGGAACTCGCTACGGCTATCACAAGCCTATTATGCTGGCCGGCGGCTTGGGCAACATCCGCAACGATCAGACACATAAACTCGGACTTCCGACAGGCACGCTCCTTGTGGTGCTGGGCGGTCCGGGCATGCGTATCGGTATCGGCGGCGGTGCAGCCTCTTCTATGGGCGCCGGAGCCAACAGTGAATCCTTAGACTTCGCCAGCGTTCAGCGCGGCAACCCGGAAATGGAACGCCGCGCTCAGGAAGTAATCGACCGCTGCTGGGAAGCCGGTGAAGAAAATCCGATTCTGGCAATTCACGATATCGGGGCCGGAGGTCTTTCCAACGCGATGCCGGAACTGGCAGACCTTTCCGGCAAGGGCGCAAAACTGGATCTGAACAAAGTTCCGGTTGAAGAAAGCGGCATGAGCCCGCTCGAGATTTGGTGCAACGAGTCTCAGGAAAGATATTCCTTGGCGATTGATCCGGCACGTCTTGAACAGTTTGATCAGTACTGCAAACGTGAACGCTGTCCCTACGCTGTTTTAGGTGAGATTTCTGCCGACGACGAATTGGTCGTTACGCGCGGTCCCGGCGAAGAACCCGCCGTGGATATGCCGATGAGCGTCTTGCTCGGCAAAACGCCGAAGATGCACCGCGATGCCGAACACGCCGAACCCGTGAAGATGGAAACGGATAAAGCAGTCGATACACGCAAAGCTTTGTATGAAGTTTTGGCTCATCCGACCGTCGGAAGCAAGAAGTTCCTGATCACGATCGGCGACAGAACGGTCGGCGGCATGACTGTCCGCGATCAGATGGTCGGTCCCTGGCAGGTTCCGGTTGCGGATGCTGCCGTGACGGCCGTTTCCTTTGAAGAATTCAAGGGCGAAGCAATGGCGATGGGCGAGAAAACGCCGATTGCCGTCTCCAATGCGGCTGCAGCAAGCCGTATGGCGATCGGCGAAGCGCTGACGAATCTGGTCAGCGCCGACGTAAATCTCGACCGCATCATCCTGTCTGCCAACTGGATGGGTGCCTGCGGCGCCAAAGGCCAGGACGCCGCGCTTTATGACGGCGTCAGTGCGGCAAGCTGCTTCTGTCAGGAGTTAGGCGTCAGCATCCCCGTCGGTAAAGATTCTCTTTCCATGAAGACTTCCTGGAAGGATCAGGCCGGAGAGGCGAAGACCGTCGTGTCCCCCGTTTCTTTGGTAGTTTCTGCGGCAGCACCGGTATATGACATTCGAAACAACCTTCTGCCGATGTTTGCCGAAACGGTTCGCGACAGCTCCCTCCTGCTGATTGACCTCGGACACGGCAAAGATCGTCTCGGCGGCTCCGTCTACTCTCAGGTGACTCAGCGCTTTGATTCCGTCACTCCGGATATGGAAGACCCCAAAGAGCTGAAAAAGTTCCTGGAATTGATTCGCTCTCTGTCTGCTAAAGGCGCCATCCTGGCTTATCACGACCGCAGTGACGGCGGCTTAGCTGCGGCACTCTGTGAAATGATGTTTGCCAGCCACGTCGGCGTTGAAATTGTGGCTGATGCCCTTGTGAGCAAAGACCGCACGCTTAACCAAGCATTGTTCAACGAAGAACTCGGTGCCGTCATTCAGGTGGCCCGCGGGCGTGCCGCCGAAGTGGAAAGAGACTTCGAGGCTGCCGGTATGGGCTGGTCGCTGAAGTATCTGGGCAACCTGACGCAGGATGACCACCTCAATATTTATCTTGAAGGCAAATGCGTTCTCTCTGAAGACCGCGTCGACCTGCAGAAAGCTTGGAATGAAGTCAGCTGGCAGATTGCCAGAATGCGTGACAATCCCGAATGCGCCGACAGCGAATACGCTCTGATCTCTGACAAGCACAACGGCGGCTTAGTGCTGACGATGGGCTTTGATCCTGAAGAAAATCTCGCTGCTCCGTTTATCAACACCGGCGTTCGTCCGAAAGTTGCGATTTTGAGAGAGCAGGGCGTTAACAGCCAAAACGAGATGGCCAGTGCCTTCCTGCAGGCAGGCTTTGATGCCGTTGACGTGCATATGACCGACCTCCTCGAAGGCCGAGCCAAACTTGCCGACTTTGTGGGTTTAGCAGCCTGCGGCGGTTTCTCCTACGGTGACGTGTTGGGCGCTGGCGGCGGATGGGCAAAGACCATTTTGCACAACGCCAAGCTGCAGAGTTCATTCCGCCGCTTCTTCGAAACGCCGACAACGTTTACGCTGGGCGTCTGCAACGGCTGTCAGATGATTTCTCAGCTCAAGGATCTTATCCCCGGTGCCGAGCATTGGCCCGCTTTCGTCCGCAACCTGTCCGAGCAGTTCGAAGCTCGTTTGGTCAATGTCAAGATTCTCGAGTCACCGTCTATCTTCTTCACGGATATGACCGGCGCCACCCTTCCGATCGTGAACTCTCACGGTGAAGGACGTGCGTATTGGGCCAATCCGCTCGACGAGGCTGAAGCGATCTGCGCCGCTTGCTACGTGGATTCCAAACAGACGCCGACGGAAATCTATCCGCTCAATCCGAACGGCTCTCACGGCGGTAAGACAGCATTTACGACGGCCGACGGACGCGCCACGATTATGATGCCTCATCCTGAACGCAGCTGGCGTGCAACCCAGATGTCCTGGCGTTCACCGCTTCTGAAGAACGTAACGCCTTGGGCAAGAATCTTCCAGAACGCTCGTTTCTGGGTCGGTTAATTTTTTATCAATCTTGAACAGGAGGCTCCTTCGGGGGCCTTCTTTTTTCGGCGGCTTAAAGCGGTCTTGAAAAAAGAGCGGTAAATCGTTCTCGGTGTACACTCTGCCGAACACAATGAATTGAAACGGAAGGATTTTGCATATGACAGACAAGACAGAAAAACAGGCTTCTCCGGGGCCTTTTGACGACAAGAATTTAGGCGAGCTTTTTCAGATTGCATTAGTCAATGCACCTTCTCCGTCAAAGAACGCTTTTAATTGGGGCGCCTTCAAACCCGAAGCCGTCAAATCTCCGGCGGATCTTCCTCCGTATTTAGTTTTCGGTCCGCTGAACGAAGGTACTTTCCTTTTGACTCCTGAGGGCTGGAGAGCGGAATGGTCTGACGCTCAGCAAAAGGCCAAAATTACGCTGAATTGGGGCGCTAACACTCACCGCTATACGGCCACTCAGGTTTGGGAAGGCGAAGAGGGCAGCGCAACGGAACAGCCCGATACCACGCCGCTGATTCAAGTCTTTGCCATGCTTTACGAAAACGGCCTCCCATCCATGTGGGATCAGCTGGCAAAGAAAAAAGCCGAAGAGATGTACCATCTGACTTGGCTTGTGGGCGATAAGAGACTGCCGACTTATTTTGCCGCTCCAGACGGCATTTTCCGCGTCATCAGTTTCCCGGTCATGATTAAGAACCTTCGTCATGCTCAGTCCATCTTAAAGAGCATTGCCGAGAAAAATCCTTCTTATGGGTTCTATGCCATTGCCAACCTCATGGAACAGGACGTTTATTACGAGATCGGCAAAGCTCCGGACTGGACCTCCGACATTGCGCTGTGCATGACTCAGTCCATCGGGGAAACCGGTCTTATTCCCTCCGGAGTTCCGTCCTCGGAGACAATCGAGGGTAAAGAATACATTCACTTGGAACGCGACGTGATGATGCTGAACATCTCCGTGCCGTTCGCTCATATTTTCGAAATGCTCAAAGACTTGTCGGAAACTCCGATGCCGATTCTGCCGGCTTACGAAGCTCCGATGAGAAGAGAAACACTGCCGGTTATTCTGCCGCAGGGTTTGTCTGAACGCCTGAACTCCTTCACCCTCGATGACACTATTCAGGGCATCCGTGTGCAGTACAGCTATCCGGTTCAGGAAGCTTCTTTGGATGACCTTCTTAAGCTCGACAGCGCAGATCAGATCGATCGTCTCGAGAAATTCTCCGATCACATGCTTGATCAGTTAACGGCTGATGTTCAGAAAGAATCGGAAAAAGACCTGAAAGAGTGATCTGAGGTCTGAAAGGGCATCCGGCGAGCTGTCGGGTGTACTAAATCCGAAAAATAAAAATCCCGCTCTGCGAAACCGTAACGCGGGATTTTGAAATTCTGGATGCTACAAGTCACTTGTTGTCGTTGTCGTCGTCCGGAAGAGCTCTGACTTCAAGTCCGAACATAAGTGCGGTCCATCCGTCGAAGATCAGTTCGATTGCAACGAAGATGCCGAAGATCCAAGTGGCACTCTGAGGCCATCCCCACCACAGGCAGCCGCCTAACAGTAAGGAAACGATAGCGGAGAAGAGCATCAGACCCCAGCCTTTTGCATCCGTGTTAGATAAGGCTGCCCAGCACTTAACCAAACCGATGGCGATGAAATAAGAGGCCAGGAAGAGCGTGAGTGTTTCAGTTCCGGCAATCGGATAGAACATCAGAAGCAGACCGGTTAAAGCGGTCAGAAGGGCAAGGATAATAGCGGCGGTTCTTGCACCCCAGCCTTCTGCTTTCCAGAAGAGGGCTAAGCCGGTGGCACCGGAAACCAAAAGCATTGCGCCGATAAATATCGTGACGCCAACCGAGAATGCGATCGGGGCAAATAATCCGATCGTGCCGAGGACGATACAGAAGATACCCCAGCCGATCATTGCACCGCTGCGCTTCTTAAGAGGCTTCAGCAGTTCATTTACCACACGATTGTTTGCGTTATTTTGTGTCATATTTTCCTCCAATGACGATGATTCCATCATCGCCTTTTTGGAGGAAATATTCAGCGGAGCTGCACCACTATGAGCCTCTCGCGATGCGGATGGAGGTATGGATGGTCTTCAGAGAGATTTGGATTTCCAGCACAAAGAAAATGGTGGAGACCACAATGAATACAACGGCGGTGAGCAGCATGGTGGATTTCCAGACCTCCAAGTTGAGGCCCGAAAGATGCTCGAGAATCGTCACCAAAACGAGAATGCCGGAGAAGGCCGCTGAAGTGGTCACAGCCAGAATCGCATTCTTTAACAGGTGGCTGCGTTCATAGGTGAGCCGGATAGCCTTCTCAAGAACCGGATCAACTGCCGGAGCTTTTTGGCGGCGCTCTTTAAGCAGGGCGCGTACTCGGTCAGTGGTGTAGTTGTAGCGGGCTGTCATGGCAAGCAACAGCAGGCCGACACCGGAAATCAGAGTGATCGGGGTCAACGCATCGGAAAGGGTTACCGCATAAGAAATCATGCTCAGTCTCCTATTGCGGTCTGTTGTGGTGATGGACGGTCAGGCCGAGCGCTTTCACGGAAACCTGAACTTCACTGACGTAGATGCAGCTCGAGATCACGATAAAGATCACGGAGGCCAGCAGCATCGTTGATTTCATCAGGGATAAGTCCAGGCTGAAGAGGCGTTCGATTACGATTACCAAAACCTGAAGACTGCTGAAAGCGGCCGAGATCATCAGTGTCAGGATGCCGGTTTTCAGCAGGCTGGCACGCTTGTAAATAAGGTCGATAGACTGGTCGATTTCTTCGTGGAAATCTTCGGATTCCTCTTTTCGTTCAGCCAGAAGCTGACGGATGCGGCTTGTGGCATGGCAATAGCGCGCAGACATGGACACCAGCAGCAACCCCACACCGGAAATGAGTGTTACTGGCGCGAGAGCGTCTGAGAGCGTCGCACTGAACTCAACCATTATTTTTTCTCCTCACGTATATGAACGAATTTTAGGCGACAAGGAGCCTAATTAAGGCTTTTCGCTTTTAGAAAGGAAAAGAAAAAGGTTTTTGCGAATTAAAATAGGGTTTTTCAGGGGCGCTTTTAGACAATTTATCGGTCCCTTTTTCGTTACCTAAATAAGATGTCTCAGCAATCTGCACTGGAAAGACTTTCGGAAGACTCGATTGTCATTGCTTTTGATTATGGTCTGAAAAGAATCGGCGTAGCCGTCGGAAATTTACTGACCAAATCCGCACGCCCTCTGAGAATCATTCATTGGAAAAAGAATGATCAAAAATGGGCGGAAATTACACAGGTGCTCTCAGATTGGCAGCCTGCAGCCGTTGTGGTGGGCGTCCCTCGCCATAAAGACGGTAAACCGAACGATATGACGCCGATCTGCGAGCGTTTCGCCAATCAAGTTGAAGGCAGGTACGGTATTCCCGTGGTCCGGGAAGACGAGCGCTACAGCTCGGTAGAGGCGGAAAGCTACCATGACGCCGACGATGACGAGCCCATCGATGATGAGGCCGCCGCAATTATTCTTGACCAATGGCTGAACAAGGTTCCCGGAGAAAACAATGAAAACCATTAAAGGCATTTGGCGGTTCAGCCGAGTCATTTGTTATACCTTTGTTTGTCTTTTTCAGGCGTACACGCGGTTTAAACGCGTAGACCGCAAAGAAAAAGGCAGAATGCTTCGCTACTATCCGACGCAGGTACTGAAGCTTGCCGGTGTGCGCTGTAGCTATGAGGGCAACGTGCCTGAACTGCTGCATGAATGCGGGCTGACCGACACGCCCCCGGCCTACATGGTCTTAAGCAATCATATTTCCTGGCTCGATATCTTTTCTTTGGACTCTCAGCTGCCGAGTCGCTTTATTGCGAAAGCTGAAATTGCGAAATGGCCGGTTTTCGGTTTGATTGCTCAGCAGATCGGAACGCTTTTCATCAATCGTTCGAGCAAACGCGCCATTTTGCGAATCAACGATGACATTCGCGGCGCACTTTGCAACTGCGAAGCTGTGACGATTTTTGCCGAAGGAACGACGACCTTCGGCAATGAGCTTCTGCCGATTAAAGCCAACTTTATTGCGCCTGCCTGTGAAATCGGTGCAACGGTTCAGCCCGTGATCCTTTCCTACAAAAATAAAGGGAAACCGACCAAGCGGGCCGCTTTTGCCGGAGACGTCACTTTGTTCGGCTCTTTATGGAATGTAGTCACAATGGAAGACGCCGAAGTAGTTGTTCACTTTCTGGAACCGATTACCAATACAAAAGATCTCACGCGCCACGAAGTAGCAAAGATTTGTGAGGAGAGCATGAGAGCTAAGCTCCAAGAAATCTGGGGCGACGAATATATAGCCAACGATGCGAATGCGGCTGAGGCTTTGGCCAAAGCGATCGCAAACGGCTAAGGTTCGAATTTTTTGCGAAGACGATTAAACTTATCGCAGTAGTGTTTTGTGTACCTATATGACGAAAATGAAACCTGTTAGAAAAGCAGTATTCCCGGTTGCCGGTCTCGGCACTCGTTTCCTTCCCGCAACGAAAGCGATGCCGAAAGAGATGCTTCCTGTGGTGGACAAACCTTTGATCCAGTACGCAGTGGAAGAAGCCGCCGCCGCCGGTATTACGGACATGATCTTCATCACGGGCCGTCATAAACGCGCCATTGAAGACCACTTTGACAGCGCGCCCGAGCTTGAGCGCGACTTAAAGAGCAAAAACAAAAATGCTCTTTTGGCGACTTTGAAAGCAGTTGTGCCCCCCGGAATTAATTTCATTTTTATCCGTCAGCCTGAACCGCTTGGACTGGGCCACGCAGTCCTGTGCGCCCAGCCGGTCGTCGGAGAAGAGCCGTTTGCCGTTTTGCTGGCTGACGACTTGATCGATGCTAAACAGCCTGCGATTGCACAGCTGATCAAGGCTCGTGAAGAGAATAACGGCGGCAACGTACTGGCTGTACAAACCGTTCCTCGTGAACTGACAAAGCAGTACGGTATTGTTGAAGTCAACGGTGAGCACGAGAAGTGCCCGACGATCCGCTCCATTGTTGAAAAACCGGATCCTCAGGTTGCTCCTTCGACGATGGCCGTGATCGGACGCTATGTTCTTGAACCCGAAATTTTCGACAGTCTGCGCAAGATTGACCGCGGCGCCGGCGGAGAAATCCAGCTGACGGACGCGATCGCACGCGAAATTCCGAAGGGCAAAACTGTTGCCTGCAAGTACGACGGCGAGCGCTTTGACTGCGGTTCTAAACAGGGCTTCCTGAATGCAACCGTTCACTACGCTCGCAAAGAAGGCTACAGAATTATTTAGATCTGACCTTATTTAGGAGTTTGGTTGTGCTGCGGTCGTAATCAAAGGCGACCGTCACAACCTTTCCGCCGTAAGAATGAACGATCTCGGCTTCAGGAAGCTGAGAGATCTCATAATCTCCGCCCTTGACGTAAATGTCGGGGCGGACTTTTTTTACGACTTCCAGCGGAACCTTGTCTTTAAAAATCACGACGCAGGCAGTACTTTCCAAAGCAGCAAGGACAGCGGCTCTGTCGTTTTCCGAATTAATCGGGCGGTCGGGTCCTTTGCCGAGCATTCGCACGGATTCGTCGCTGTTGACTGCGACAACCAAGCTAGCACCCAGAGAAGCGGCCTGTGCCAGGTAAGTCACATGACCGCGATGCAGGATGTCAAAGACACCGTTGGTCAGGACGACCGGATGCGGGAGCTTTCTTACGAATTCTTCGAGCTTTTCGAAGGAAACAATCTTTTTCTCGAAAGGGGGAGGAGGAAGATGCTGACTCATAGTAGTTTGGCGGCTGCGAGAAGGTCTTTAGTCTGCAAGTGAGGAACGGCGCATTCTGTCCAAGGTTTTGTGCCGTCGGACTGCACTAAAACAGCCTTGGAAAGACCGGCGGCTTTTGCGGCTTGTATGTCGGAAGTTTTATCTCCGATGAGAACGCTTTGCGTCAGGTCGATATTGAGATCCCGTGCCGCCTGAAGCAGCATTCCGGGATTAGGTTTCCGGCAGTCGCAGTCTTTGAGATACGGTGCAAAAGCGTGGGTCGGATGATGCGGGCAGAAATATACAGCCGAGAGCGGAGCATGGTTGCGGGCGAAAACGCCGGCCAGCCAAAAGGTGAGCTCTCTAAATTGATCAATACTGTACTTGCCGCGCCCGATGCCGCTTTGGTTTGTCACGATGATTAGCTGATGGCCTTTTCGGACGAGTTCGGCGGCACCCTCAAGTGCGCCGGGAATGAAATGAAAATTTTCCCGGCTGTGGACATAGGCATAGTCCACGTTAATAACGCCGTCCCGGTCCAGAAACGCGGCTTTTACCGCGCTGCTGAATCGAGGCCTGAAGGTGAAGCAAAATCTCATGCGAATTTTTTCAGAAGTTCGAGCATGTACAGACGAGTGCCTTCTTGAACGCTCTTAAATTTGACTTCACATCCGGCTTTTCTGAGCTCGGTGAGGTCTGCCTGGGTGTAGGCCTGATATTTGCCGACCAATGCCTCCGGGAACGGAATGTATTCAATGAAGCCCTGATTCACGGCTTCGGCAAGGGACAAGGCGGCTTTGCCTTCCTGTTCACGCAAGGTGTTAACGACCGTCAGTGCAACGTCATTGAACTGCTGAGCCTTACCGGTACCGCAGTTGTAGATGCCGGAAACGGATTTATCCAGACAGAAGAAGTTCACATCGACGACATCGTCCACGTAAACGAAGTCACGCATCTGGGCACCGTTTGTATAGCCTAAGCAGCCTTCGAAAAGTTTGACTTTTCCGTCTTTACGGAACTGGTGGAACTGATGGTATGCCACGGAAGCCATGCGGCCCTTATGCTGTTCGTGCGGACCGTAAACGTTGAAGTAGCGGAGGCCGGCGACCGGTGCCGTAAGGCCTTTCTGCATTTCTTTACGCAGAACCTGATCGAACAGATATTTGGAGTAGCCGTACACGTTCAGGGGTTTTTCGTAACGGATGTCTTCTTTAAAGACATTGGATGCGCCGTAGGTTGCGGCGGAGGAAGCATAGATGAAGGGGATCTTTTCTTCCTGGCACCAGCGGAAAAGCTCGAGCGTATAACGGTAGTTATTTTCCATCATGTAGTGGCCGTTGTGCTCCATGGTGTCGGAGCAGGCGCCTTCGTGGAAAATGGCTTCGGGCTTTGCGATCTTGCGGGCTTTAACTTTTTCAATGAAGTCGACCTTATCGAAATAATCAATGATGTGATGGTCGGCAAGATTGACAAACTTGTCTGCCTGAGTGAGGTTGTCGACTGCAATGACATCATTGCAGCCTCTGTTGTTGAGACCTTTGACGATATTTGCGCCGATAAAGCCGGCAGCACCGGTAACAATAAAGCTCATTCCAAGTTCCTCAAGTTAAAGTGTATTAAAGAGTTCTTCCGGGGTAACGGTCGCAGTCCCTAGTTTGCCGACAACGATGCCGCCGGCCTGGTTTGCGATGTAGACGGCGGTATGCCAGTCGCATCCGGCCGAGAGCATGACGCCGAGTACGGAAATGACCGTATCGCCGGCGCCGGACACATCGTAGACTTCACGGGCATGCGCGGGTACGGTCCAAGCCCCGTCGTCATCAAATAAGGTCATACCCTCTTCACTGCGTGTCAGAAGGATTTTTTCCAGATTTAATTCTTTTCTCAGGTTTTGCGCACGGTTAAAGAGGTCGGCTTCACTGTTCCATTTGCCGACAACTTGAGCTAATTCGTTGCGGTTAGGCGTGATCACCGTGGCGTCTTTATAACGGGAGTAATCGTCTCCCTTCGGATCGATCAGAATCGGACGGCCGAAAGTGCGTCCCTCCTGAATCATATTTTCAATGCGGTCCAAACCGCCTTTGCCGTAATCCGAGAGAATGACGACGTCATGGTCCGGCAGCAGAGAGGTAAAGCGGTGAGAATGCTGATCAAGGACTGTTCCTGCGATAGAGGATTCAAAATCAGTTCTCAGCATCTGCTGGTTGCGCGCAAGAATGCGAAGTTTGAGTGTCGTAGTGAAATTTTCCGCGCGGTAGAGGCACGGACGAACTTTTGAGGCCTCGAGGAGGTCCATGATTTTGGTGCCTGCTTCGTCATCGCCGATGATTGCAAGCAAAGAAGTACGGGCTTCTAAGCTGGCGGAGTTGCGAGCTACGTTGGCTGCACCTCCGAGACGGTCTTCTGTGCGAGTTACTTTCACGACGGGGACGGGGGCTTCAGGAGAAATGCGAGAAGCATCGCCGAACCAGTATCGATCCAGCATCGCATCCCCGACAACAAGAACAGAGGCGTTGCGAATAGCCTCCATGGAGGGTTTGAGAATGTTCATTTACGACAGATCAAATTGAATGTTCTCCAAATTTTACCGCCATCATTTTGCGGTAGTTCATCGGACGCTAAAGCCGTTAAAATCGGTAACTATTCTTTCTTTGGATGAAAACGATGGCTGAAACGATTTCCCGTTCTATTTTTAAGGCGTATGACATTCGCGGAATAGTTGATAAAACGCTGACCGAAGAGGTCTGCGAAAAAGTCGGCATGGCACTGGGCACGCTGGCCCAAAAGAAAAATGTTTCCCACATTTGTGTGGGCAGAGACGGCCGCCTGAGCGGTCCGCGTCTGCAGGCAGCTTTAATGAAAGGTATTCGTAAAGCCGGTGTCGGTGTTTATGACATCGGTGCGGTTCCGACTCCGGTGCTCTATTTCAGCACGGTCTACCTCAAGACAGGAAGCGGCGTTGCGGTTACCGGAAGCCATAATCCTCCCGACTACAACGGTCTGAAGATGATGCTTGCCGATGAGACGCTTTACGGCCCGGCCATCCAGCACATCTATGAAATGATCGTTAACAACGAGCTCTGCACTGCTGAAAAAGAAGGCCCCTATGAGCAGGTCGACGTTGTTCCCGCTTATATGGAAAAGATCCTTTCCGACGTCAAACTTTCTCGTCCGATTAAGGCGGTTGTCGACGCGGGCAACGGCATTGCAGGTCCTTTGGCTGTTGATCTCCTGACTCGCCTCGGCGTTGAAGTTCAGGGCTTGTTCACCAATGTTGACGGACATTTCCCGAACCACCATCCTGATCCTTCCAAACTTGAAAATTTGGAAGACTTAAAGAAGGTGCTCCGTGAAGGCGATGCCGAAATCGGTATTGCCTATGACGGCGACGGAGACCGTTTGGGCGTTGTGACCAAGGACGGCGAAGTTATTTTCCCGGACCGTCAGGCGATGCTGTTTGCCGGCGATATCCTTGCTCATAAACCCGGTGCCGTTATCGTTCACGATGTTAAGTGCACACGCAACATTCGTCCGTACGTTGAGTCCCGCGGCGGCGTCTGTGTGATGTCCCGCACCGGTCACTCGCTGATCAAAGCGAAGATGAAAGAAGTCAATGCTGACTTTGCCGGCGAAATGAGCGGCCACATTTTCTTCCATGACCGCTGGCCCGGCTTTGACGACGGTGTTTATGCTTCTACTCGCTTGCTGGAAATTTTGACCCGCAGCGCAGATGCGAATGCTCCTCTTAAGGCGCTCCCGAACGCGGTTTCGACGCCTGAACTGCAGATTCCGACCGAAGAGGGCGAGAACGTCAAACTGGTCGAACGCCTGAAGGAAAATGCCAAGTTCGACGACGCTCAGGACATTATTACGATCGACGGCATCCGAGTTGAATGGAAAGACGGGTTTGCGCTGGCTCGTCCTTCTAATACCACACCGGTGGTCGTTCTTCGCTTTGAGGCAGACACTCCGGAAGCCTTGGCCCGTATCCAGGATCGCTTTAAAGAAGAGATTTTGAAAGTCGCACCCGACGCCAAACTTCCGTTCTGATTTGCAGCGAATGCGAGTACTGATCGTTAAAACGACTTCGATGGGGGACGTCGTTCATGCCGTCCCCGTCGTCGAAGATATCAAGCGTTTTATTTCCGATGCCGAAATCGACTGGCTGGTTGAGGATTCTTTTGCAGACATTCCCAGACATGTCGCGGGCGTTTCCGAGGTCATTGAGTGCTCGGTAAGGAAATGGAAAAAGCGGATTTTTGAAAAATCTACAAGAGGTCAGATCAAGGCTCTTTGTGAGAAGCTTCGCAGCAAACACTACGACTTAGTCATTGATCTCCAAGGACTGATTAAAAGTGCAGTGTTGGCCTCCTGGACAAATGCTCCGGTTGCCGGTTACGACTGGCGCTCGGGTAAGGAGCCTTTAGCTACGGTTCTGTACTCCATTAAGTCTTCGGTCGATCGACAGAAATCAGCAGTGGACCGCTGTCGGGAACTGGCAGCGAAAAGTCTTGGCTACGATTTCGGTTCAACAAAACCTCAATTTAACTTTAAGTTTGAAGGTTCTCCGGAGTCTGTAGGCTGTGTCTTCTTCTTTTGCAATACCAGTCGAGAGACGAAGCTTTGGCCAGAAGAAAAATGGATTGAACTGGGCGCCGAACTCATACGCCGCGGTAAAAAGATCGTCCTTCCATGGGGTTCTCCGGAAGAAAGAGACAGGGTTTTGCGCATCCAAGCAAGACTCGGCACCGGAGCCGAGGTTCCCGATCGTATGTCGATCGGACAGCTCATGGAAAAGATTTCTTCGTCCGATGCCGTCATTGGTTTGGATACCGGTATGACGCATCTGTCCGCCGCAATGGGACGACCCACTGTCGGTATCTTCCGTGACTACCCGATTGAATTGGTCCCGTTGGTCGGCGAGGGCAAAAAGAAAGCTCTCGGCGGAGTAGGATGCTGTCCTCAAGTGCAGGAAGTGCTCAGCGCTTTTGAAAAGGTAATTCAATGATTCTTCCACGTCCGATTTACAGCGGTTTGCTTTATGCCGCGGCGCCGGCGGCTATGCTCTATTTATACAAGCGCTCGCGCAAGCAGCCGCAGTACCTGGAGCATTGGTCCGAGCGATTCGGAACGGCTCATTATCCGCCGCGCACTAAAGGCAGAACCCGAATTTGGATACATGCAGTTTCTGTCGGAGAGACCCGCGCCACGTTTTCTCTGGTCGAGTCGATTCTTAAACGCTGGCCGAACACCGAAATTCTTTATACGCACATGACGCCGACGGGGCGTGAGGTGGGTGCTAAATTTGCTCAGAAATTCGGCAACCGGATCGCTCAGTGTTATCTGCCCTACGACACTCCGAGAGCAGTTAAAAAATTCTTAAAGGCCACTCAGCCGGATCTTTGCCTCCTTATGGAAACGGAAGTCTGGCCGAACCTTACTTATTTCACCAAGAAATTCGGAATCCCGACGGTCTTGGTCAACGGACGCCTCTCTGAAAAATCCTTTAAGCAGGGACAAAAAGCCGGTTCACTCATTAAGGACGCATTCGGGCGTCTGACGATAGCGCTGGCACAGTACGAAGAAGACGCGGAGCGTCTTAAAGCAGCAGGCGCTCACGATGTAAAGGTCTTGGGCAATTTGAAATTCGATTTCACGCCGAACGCGATTCAGCTGAGGACCGGGCGTGAAATTCTGAAGTTTGCCGAACGCGACATCATCTGCCTTGCCAGCTCCCGAGAAGGCGAAGAACAGAAATTCCTGGAGGCGCTGAAGAAAGCTCAGACAGCAGGCGTCCTGGAAGACCGATTGGTTCTGATTGTGCCCCGTCATCCTCAGCGGTTCGAGGAGGTGGCCAAGCTCATTGAAAAGAGCGGTTTCACATACATCAAGCGCTCTGAGATCCGAGACTGGAAGACCGTGCTGTCCAAGCAGGGCCCTCAGATCGTCTTGGGCGACAGCATGGGTGAGATGGGCTTTTACTACGCGCTTTCCTCTCTCGTCATCATGGGCGGCAGTTTTGAAAATTACGGCTGCCAAAGCGTGATTGAGCCCTGCGCCATCGGACTTCCGGTGATCGTAGGACCGAGTATCTTTAATTTTGACTTTATTGTGAAAAAAGCGGAGTCTGAAGGTGCGCTCCTTCGCGCGGCTGATTTTACGGAAGCTCTGCGGACTGCCGACGAAGTGCTGAGCGATCCGGCAAAACGAGCCGAAATCGGGGAGAAAGCCGCGAAGTTCGCGCAGGAACAGCGCGGAGCCACCGAGCGGACAATCCAAGTTATCGATATGTTGTTGAAAGGTGATACGAATGCAGATCAAGCATCCTAATGTACTTTCCATTGCCGGCGTTGACCCTTCGGGCGGTGCCGGTCTCCTGGCAGACGTCAAAACGATTAGCTCGTTAGGCGGCTACGCAACGGGTGTCGTGACCGCTGCAACTGCGCAGAATACGCAAGGTGTATTCGGCGTGATTCCTATCCCGACAGACTTTGTCAAAAAGCAGATTGATGTTCTTTTCGAAGACGTCCGCATTGATTCTGTCAAAATCGGAATGCTGTTTGACTCAAATCTCATTAAGGGTGTTGCCGAACGCCTGCGTTATTGGAATCCTCGCTACATCGTTCTGGACCCAGTTATGGTCGCAAAGAGCGGTGATGCGCTGCTTACCGACGATGCCGTAGCCACACTGCGCGACGAACTTCTTCCGCTGGCTACCGTGATAACGCCTAATTTGCCCGAGGCTGCTCGACTGCTTGAATCTGTCGACATTACGGACGATGAGCAGATGGAAGCGGTTGCTAATGACCTTTGGAAACTCAAAGGCTGTCACGGCTGGGTCTATCTCAAAGGCGGTCATATGGAAGGCGTGGATTACTCTGAAGACTTGCTTTACGACGGCCGCCACATGATTCGCTACCGTGCCGAAAGAACAATGACAAAGAACACACACGGCACCGGCTGTGCGCTGTCTTCTGCTCTGGCAACTCTGCTTCCGTCTTCTACGGATATTCCGATGGCAGCCAGAGAAGCCAAGCGTTACATCACGCAGGCGATCATTCACGCAGATGAACTTCAAATCGGAAAAGGTCACGGTCCTGTGCATCATTTCTATGCTCAGTGGTATTGATTTACAAACTATTACACCTGTTTATGGGTTGATGAACTTGCACAGATTGAAATAGCTGTGTAATATTCAACTTCCCTGATGACTTGATCGTCAGATGGCGAATTAGCTCAGTCGGTTAGAGCAGAGGAATCATAATCCTTGTGTCCGCGGTTCGAGTCCGTGATTCGCCACCAAGATTCCGCCCGGGAGCTCTAAAGCTTCCGGGCATTTTCATGTGGTAGGCCCGCTATGAAAACCTATGCCATAGGCGACGTCCACGGGTGTTTTGATACCCTGGAACAGCTTCTCCAACAGATCCCGAACAAAAGCCGTTTGGTTTTTATTGGCGATATCGTCAACCGCGGCCCGAAATCTCTTGAAACCATCCGTACCGTCATGCGTATGGGAGACCGCGCTGAGTGTCTGCTCGGGAACCACGAGCTCCATCTTTTAGCCGTTTATGCCGGTCAGAGAGCGATGTCGCCGGAAGATACGATTTCTGAAATTCTCAACGCACCGGATTGCGAGGACATCATTCAATGGCTGAGAAACCGACCCTTGGCGCTGGTTGATCACGGTTTTTTATGCGTCCATGCGGCGACCCACTGGTCCTGGTCTGTTGAAGAAACACTGAAGCAGGCTTCCAGAGTCGAAAAATTTATCCGCTCCGACAAAGGATTGAGCCAGATCGGAGAACTCTTCGGCAAGCAGCAGTGGAGCCCGGATCTTCGCGGCAAAGATCGTTTGCGCGCTGTGGTCAACGTGCTGACGCGTACTCGTTATCTCAACGCTGACGGTACGATGGATTTCAAACAGAAACTGTCTCCTGCCGATACGCCTGTTGAATACATTCCCTGGTTTAAGTTTCCCGGCCGCAAAACGGCAAAGACGCCTGTTGCCTTCGGACACTGGTCCACACTCGGCCCCGTGACCGATGTGCCTAATGTTTTCCCGCTGGATACCGCCTGCCTTTGGGGCGGCGCTCTGACCGCAAGACGGCTGGGGCGTCATCGTGAAACATTCAGTGTGAAAGCACCGATTTACCGTATTCCCGGAGAAAAGCGAAATCTTTAATTTCGGGAGATGCGCTCCCTTATGCGGGAGCATTGTTCTTTTTGAGTGACTTTCAGTTTTTGAAAGTTTGTATTAACCGCCACCGGACATAAACCGTGAACGCGAAAAAAATTTACTTGAAGACTTTTGGCTGCCAGATGAATGAATATGATTCCGGCAAGATCGCAGATATTGCTAAGGCAGCAGCCGGTTACGAGGTAACCGACGACATCAACGAAGCCGATTTAGTTGTTTTTAATACATGCTCTATTCGAGAAAAGGCTCAGGAAAAAGTATTTTCCGACCTCGGACGAGTCAGAGAACTGAAAAAGACAAAGCCGAATCTTAAGATTGCTGTGGGCGGCTGTGTCGCCAGCCAGGAAGGCGGCAACATCGTTCGCCGTGCTCCCTACGTCGACGTGGTCTTCGGACCGCAGACCCTCCATCGTCTTCCGGAACTCTTGGAAAAGAACGAAAAAGAGCATCGTCCTCAGGTCGATATCAGTTTCCCGGAAATCGAAAAATTTGACCATCTGCCGACTCCGCATGCCGATGCAGCTACAGCATTCGTTTCCATTATGGAAGGCTGCAGCAAGTACTGCTCCTACTGTGTCGTGCCTTATACACGCGGTGAAGAGTTCTCTCGTCCCGTCGAAGACGTCCTCGTTGAAATCGCGCAGCTTGCTGCTCAGGGCGTAAAGGAAGTCACTTTGCTGGGACAGAACGTTAACGCTTATCGCGGAGAAGGTCCTGACGGCGAAATCGTCGACTTTGCCCTGCTGCTTGAATATGTGGCAGAAATCGACGGCATTGAGAGAATCCGCTACACAACGTCTCACCCGAAAGAATTTACAAATCGTCTGATCGAGGCTTATCGCAAGATCCCGATTCTGGCCAACCACGTCCACCTGCCTGTTCAAGCCGGGAGCGACCGCGTCTTGGCCGGCATGAAACGCGGTTATACGATCCTTGAGTACAAGTCCATCATTCGCAAGCTTCGTGCGATTCGTCCGGACATCAGCATTGCAACGGACTTCATTGTCGGATTCCCGAACGAAACGGAAGAAGATTTTGAAAAAACAATGAATCTCATCAAAGAGATCAAGTTTGATGCCAGTTTCTCTTTCGTGTACTCCAAGCGCCCCGGTACTCCTGCCGCTGAGCTGCCCGATGACACACCTCAGTCCGTCAAGCTCGAAAGACTTCAGAGACTTCAGGCGCTGAACACGCAGCATGCCCAGGAAATTTCGCAGTCCATGGTCGGAAGCGTACAGCGCTGCCTGGTTGTCGGAGAAGCGAAGAAGGGCGAAGGAAAGCTCTCTGCCCGTACGGATAACAATCGTATCGTTACCTTTAATGGGCCCGAAAACTTAATCGGTCAGATGGTTAACCTCAAAATTAATGAGGTTTATCCGCACACCCTGGGAGGGGAATTAGTTTAAATGACTGAAGCTAAAACGAAATCCGATCAGACATCTCTAAGCTTAGATCTTCAGATCAACAACAGTGATCTGTCCAGTTTGGTCGGACCGTTGGATTCGAATTTGGCCCAGCTGGAAAATTTCCTTAACGTGGAAATTTCCCGCCGCGGCGCGTCTTTCGGAATTAAGGGAACACAGGCAAATTGCCGCAAAGCCATTCAAGCTTTGACGGACTTGGCTGCCATCGCTGAGCGCAAAAGTGATGAGCTGACGGCAGAAGATATTCAGCTCTATCTTGTGGGTCAAAATGCGCCTGCTGAAGAGCTGGCTGCAGAAGAGCCTGTTCCCGAGCTTCGCACCAACCGTAAGGGACTTCAGGGACGCACGCCGATGCAGCGGACTTATATTCGCAACATCCTTTCCCACGACGTTTCCTTCGGTATCGGACCGGCCGGCACCGGCAAGACCTACTTAGCCGTTGCGGCCGCTGTCAGTGCATTTGAAAAAGGCGAGGTCGAAAGAATCGTATTGACCCGTCCGGCGGTTGAAGCGGGAGAAAAGTTAGGTTTTCTTCCCGGAGATTTGAGTCAGAAGGTTGACCCTTACCTGCGCCCGCTCTATGACGCTTTGTTCGATTTGCTGGGCACGGAAAAGACACAGCGCCTGCTTGAAAAGCAGAAAATTGAAATTGCGCCTTTAGCCTACATGCGCGGCCGTACTTTGAATGCTTCTTTTGTTATTCTTGACGAAGCCCAAAATACAACTCCGGAACAGATGAAAATGTTTCTGACGCGTATCGGCTTCGGCTCCAAAGCAGTCATTACGGGAGACGCCTCCCAGATCGACTTGCCGAGAGGTCAGAGAAGCGGGCTGATCGAAGCCTCGCACATTCTTCAAGATGTTCGAGGAGTCTCTATGACTTATTTCACTTCGGCCGACGTGGTTCGGCATCCTCTTGTTGCTCGTATTGTTGAGGCCTACCAAAAAGCCGAGAAGAGAGAATACCAACATGCGTAAACCCCATGTTTTGAGCCTTTCCGTCCAAAATCTTGCACATTTTCCTCAGCTTCCGTCCAGAAGCAAAATTCAGCGCTGGATCAGCCGAGCCTTGGAAAACGATGCCCAAATTACTGTTCGTTTTGTTGAGGAAGAAGAAGGCCGGGAGCTCAATAAAACATATCGGAGTAAGGATTACGCCACCAACGTTTTGACATTTGACTATCAGATAGAGCCTGTCGTGGAGGCCGACCTGGTAATCTGTGTGCCCGTGCTTGAAAAAGAATCCAAAGACCAAAACAAAACTTTGGAAGAGCACATGGCCCACCTTCTCGTCCACGGAACGCTGCATGCGCAGGGCTATGACCATATGGACGACGAAGAAGCCGAGGTTATGGAACAGAGGGAAACTGATGTTTTAGTTGATCTGGGCTTTGATGTTCCGTATCCTGATCGAAACTACACTCCTCAGCCGCTGGCTTAGGTCAATCAACTTAGAGAAATCTGTACTTAGAAATGGCGGACAACAAGACTGACGAACCCAAAGAGAAGAATTTTTTTGAGAAGCTGTCGGATCGATTTTTTCATGATGACGCACCTGAGACTCAAAAAGAACTCCTTGATGATCTTCATATTGCACACGACAGAAAGCTTCTGACAGACGACGGCATGCACATGATCGAAGGTGTCATGCGCGTCAATAGCCTGCGTGCAGAGGATTTGATGGTTCCTCGGACACAGATGATTGTGATCGACATTTCCGAGAACTCTCAGGATTGGATCAAACAAGTCATCGCAGCGGGTCACTCTCGTTTTCCCGTCATTGACGGAGATAAAGACAACGTTCTTGGAATTCTTCTGGCAAAAGACTTGCTGCGCCTTTTCATCAATCCTGAGTACGAGATTCGTCAGCATTTAAGACAGGCCGTGTTCGTGCCTGAAAGCAAACCGGCCGATGTCCTTCTGAAAGAATTCCGTCTCAAACGCAACCACATGGCTTTAGTGGTTGATGAATTCGGTTCGGTTTCCGGTCTGATTACGATTGAAGACGTCTTAGAAGAGATTGTCGGAGAGATTGACGACGAGTATGACGTTGTTAACGATGCTTCCGACATCGTCGCAATCGGCGGATCTCGCTGGCGTGTCAAGGCAAGTACTCATATCAACGAATTCAACCGCGTGTTCGGAACACATTTCTCTGATGACCGCTTTGAAAGTGTGGGCGGCCTCGTGAGCGATGAACTGGAACACGTTCCTCAGGTCGGAGAGTCCGTTGTCCTGCAGGGTTTCCGATTTGTCGTGACGAAGGCATTGGCTCGTCAGGTCAAGATGCTCACGGTTGAGAAGCTGGAGCCGGAGCAGACAGAGCAGCAACCGGCGAAAGCCTAATAACCGCTCAATAACGTGAAGAAGTTCCTTCCGTTCTTAATCGCCCTATTTGCCGGCATTGCGCAAGGGTATTCTCTGGCGCCGGCAAATGAGTGGCTGCAGCTGGCGGCTTTAGCCGTCCTGTTTTTTATTTTTGCGGGCCTCCGCACCGCTAAGGCAGGATTCCTCGCCGGTCTTTTCTTTGGCATCGGCTGGTTTGTCACTTCTCTTGCCTGGCTATACGTGTCCGTTCATGACTACGGCTACCAGCCGCCGGTCTTTGCCGCCTTCGTTGTCTTCATTTTCTCTTGTTACCTAGCTCTTTATCCGGCGGCTGTCGGCGCGCTCTGTGCATGGTCCATGAAGCGCGGCTCGAGTGCCGGTCTCATGCTTTTGGCTATTGCGCCGGCCGCATGGGGGCTGACGGAGTGGCTCAGAGGCGTGCTTTTTTCAGGCTTTCCCTGGAGCGCGGTGTCCTACGCCCATGTCGACGGCTCCCTCTCTGCATTTGCTCCGATCTGCGGCGCAGACGGTATAAATTTCTTGGCTGCCTTTATTTCCGGATGTGCGGCGCTCCTCCTGCTGGAGCGTAAAAATCTCAAAGGCATTGCCGTTTCCTGTGCCGGACTTCTGGTCGTTTTTTCTCTTGCATTTGCTCTGACCGACATTCGCTGGAGTGAACCGTACAAAACGCTTTCCGTCCGTTTAGTTCAAGGCGGGATTGCTCAGGACGAAAAATTCTCTCCGATGGGCAGCCTCACGAGCTTCGAGCGTTACGTCCGGCTGATGAATGAAAAACCGGTGCCGGAAAGCGGACTGATCGTTTTGCCCGAAACTATTTTTCCGATACCGCTTCAGCAGCTGAAACCGGAAATCTGGAGGAAATTTACGCACGTCACCAATGGCAACGCCGCTTTGATGTTCGGCGGCTTTTTGCGCGGAGAAGACGGATACCGCAACACGGCCGTTCTGGTTGAGCATGAAAAGATTGTTCAGTCTTACACCAAAAAGCACTTGGTTCCCTTCGGAGAGTATGTTCCTACCGGCTTCAGGTGGTTTATCGACATGCTGCAGATTCCGATGGGAGACCTGCTGAAGGGAACGACCGATCAAAAAGCTTTTGAGATTGACGGCGTAGCAGCCGCTCCGCTTTTGTGCTACGAAGATCTCTTTGCATCGGAAATCAGAGAGTGGTGGCAGGGCGGCAAAGCCCCGAATCTTCTGGTGAATCTCTCCAACCTCGGCTGGTTCGGAGATACGCATGCGCTGCCTCAGCATCTCAATATTTCGAGGATGCGCGCGATGGAATTTGCTCGTCCGGTCATTCGCGCGACAAATACCGGAATGACGGCTTACGTGACTAGCCGCGGTGAAGTCGCCGCAGAGCTGCCCGCTATGGAGCCGGGCAAGCTCGATGTTAAAGTGGCTGCGGCACAGGGAGAGGCGACGCCGTTTGTGAAATTCGGGGCGCTTCCTTGGCTCGGAGCCATGGTTTTGCTTCTTATCAGTGCAATCCTTGCCCTGTTGTTCAGAAAAAGACACCGTCTCCCGCTAAAATAAAAAGATTATTCTCAATTCAGCATTGCTGAGAAGAAAAAGTTCGAAATTATGCTCACATTTCAGGAAGTTATTCTGCGTCTACAGCAGTATTGGAACGGACAGGGCTGCGCCTTGCTCCAGCCGATCGACATCGAAGTCGGTGCCGGCACCTCTCATACCGCAACATTTCTCAGAGCCTTAGGCCCTGAACCTTGGAGAGCTGCGTATGTGCAGCCGTCCAGAAGACCGAAAGACGCCCGTTACGGCGAAAATCCCAATCGTCTTCATCAGCATCACCAGTTCCAGGTGGTTCTTAAACCGGCTCCGACGGACATTGTTGACCGTTACCTCGGCTCCTTGAGAGCACTGGGCATTGATACCGAAGTCAACGACATTCGTTTCGTCGAAGACAACTGGGAGAACCCGACGCTCGGAGCCTGGGGCTTAGGCTGGGAAGTTTGGATGAACGGTATGGAAGTGACTCAGTTCACATACTTCCAGCAGGTCGGCGGCCTGGAATGCAAGCCGATTACCGGAGAAATTACATACGGTCTTGAACGTCTGACAATGTATCTTCAGAACTGCGACAATGTTTTCGACCTTGTCTACACCAAGTGGCAGGACGCTTCCGGCGAACACATTCTCACTTACGGCGACGTCTTCCATCAAAACGAAGTCGAGCAGAGCCACTACAACTTTGAGGCAAGCGACCCTGAAAAACTTCTCAAGCAGTTCGACTACTTTGAGAGTGAAGCCAAGCGCCTGATGGACCTGAACCTTGCTCTTCCGGCCTATGAAATGGTTCTGAAAGCCGGACATACGTTTAACCTCCTCGACGCACGCGGTGCCATCAGTGTGACAGAACGCGCCGCCTATATCGGCCGTATTCGTCAGATTTCCCGGGCCGTTGCTCAAAGCTACTACGACTCCCGTGAACGCCTCGGCTTCCCGATGTGCCAGAAAAAAGAATAAAGAGGTTAGAGAAATGGCTTCATTATTGATTGAAATTCAAACAGAAGAGCTGCCGCCGAAGGCACTGGACAATTTATCCAAGGCGTTTGCCAAAGAACTGACTTTCAGCCTGAAAGAGCAGGATTTGGCTCTTCCCAACGCGCAGGTAACCGCTTACGGTTCTCCTCGCCGGATTGCCGCACTCATTTCGGATGTTTCCGAAGTGGCACCCGACAAACCTTTCCGTCAGAAACTGGTACCGGTGAAAGTCGGTTTGGATGCTGAAGGCAAAGCTACTCCGGCTCTGAGCAAGAAGATGAAGGCCCTCGGCATCGAGTGCGAACCTTCTGAGCTTAAAGTCGTGAACGACGGCAAGCAGGATCAGCTGGTATACGAAGGTACTAAGGCCGGCGTCTCTCTGAAGGACGGTTTGCAGATCGCTTTGGATCACGCCGTTCGCCGTCTGCCGATTCCTAAGGTGATGAGCTATCAGCTCGAAAACGGCAAGACCGTCGAATTCGTCCGCCCGGTCAAGCACCTCGTTGCTTTGTTCGATAAAGAAATCGTTCCCGTTGAATTGTTCGGTCTGAAGGCCGGCCGTGAAACGATGGGACACCGCTTCCACGTTAAAGAGCCTATTTCCATCAAAGAGGCAGAAAAATATGCCGAACAGATGGAAAAAGAAGGCAAGATCGTCGCTTCTTTCGAAGAGAGAAAGAACAAGATGGTTGGCGAGCTTAAGTCCGCTGCGGAAAAACTTAATGCCGAAATCATCATGCCCGATGATCTCGTCAATGAGGTTGCCGCTCTGACAGAATGGCCCGTTGTCTACGAATCCGGCTTTGACGAAGAATTCCTGACGGTTCCCGCCGAGTGCCTGATTCTGACAATGCAGCAGAATCAAAAATACTTTGCCTTGAGAGACAAGAACAAGAAGCTTATGAACCGCTTCCTTCTGGTTTCTCAGATTGAAGCCAAGGACGGCGGCGAAGCTATTCGTTCCGGCAACGCCCGTGTGGTTCGCGCTCGTTTGGCCGATGCGAAGTTCTTCTATGATCAGGACCGTCTCCAGACACTGGAATCCCGCGTCCCCGGCTTGGCTCATGTGGTCTACCACAACAAGCTCGGTACTCAGCTTGAAAGAAGCGAACGCGTTCAGAAGATTGCTTCCCGCATCGCCGAGCAGATCGGTGCCGATCCTGCACTGGCCCGCCGCGCAGCTAAGCTGGCAAAAGCCGATCTACGCACTTTGATGGTCGGAGAGTTCCCCGAACTGCAGGGCATCATGGGTGAGTACTACGCTCATCACGACAAAGAAGACGACAAAGTCGCTCTTGCGATTCGTGAGCACTACCAGCCGCGCTATGCCGGTGACGAGCTTCCGTCCACACCTGAAAGCTTGGCTGTTGCCTTGGCCGACAAAATTGAGACACTGACCGGACTCTTCGGCATCGGACAGCTGCCGACCGGAGAAAAAGATCCGTTCGCCCTGCGCAGACACGCCCTCGGCATTCTTCGCATGCTGATCGAAAAAGAACTGCCGCTTTCTTTGGACAAACTGATCGCTATCGGTACGGAAGAAGAATCTGTTGTTCCCGGCGTCAAAGATGCCACAGAAGAGCTCAAACAGTTCTTCCATGATCGTCTGCGCGTCATGCAGAAGGATCAGGGCTTTACCGCTCATGAAGTGGAATCCGTGATCGGTTCCGAACCTGCTATCCTTGCGGATGTTCCGAAACGCCTGAAGGCTGTTCATGACTTTATGAGCCTGCCGGAGGCCGAGTCTCTGGCTGCTGCCAACAAACGTATTGAGAACATCCTCAAGAAGAACACACTTCCGCTGGCAGATGCTGTTGATCCGGCTCTCCTGACAGAAAAAGAAGAGAAGGATCTTTACGAAGCTATTCGTACGCTTGAACCGAAACTTGAAGCCGACTATAAGGCCGGCCGCTACGAAGACGAACTTCGCAGCCTGGCTCCGCTGAAAGCTCCGGTGGACGCGTTCTTCGACAAAGTGATGGTGAACGCCGAAGATGAGGCCTTGAGAAGAAATCGCTTAACGCTGCTCAACGAGCTCCATAAAGCGATGAATCAAGTCGCCAAACTTTCGTGTTTAGCCTCTTAACTTTCCGATCAGAAGGCCGCTCACAGAGCGGCCTTTTCCAACAATACCTATGAAACTTATGCTCTGGCTTCGTGCCTTGATTTTTTGGTTCCTCTTTTGTATCACCATCATCTGCTACGGCATCGTCCTTTTCGTTTGTATTCCGTTTACATCGAAAGAAGGCCGTTACGCCATCGTAAAAAAATGGTGCCGAATGGTGATCGGCTTAATGCGCACGATTTGCGGTGTTCGCTATGAAATTACGGGCATGGATAGGGTGCCGGCGACCGGTCCCGTGATTTTGCTGTCTAAGCATCAGTCGGGCTGGGAAACGCTCGCATTTTTTGCCTTGGTGCCGAGACGCTTGAGCTATATCTACAAGCGCGAACTGCATCGTCTGCCGATCTTCGGCTGGGGTTTGGCTTCGCTCGGAATGTTCAGTGTGGACAGATCTGAAGGACGCACTGCTTTTGAGCGCATGAAGCGTGAAGTTCCGGAGTTCTTTGCTCATGGCTGGGCTTTGGTGCTCTTTCCCGAAGGCACGCGCACCGCGCCCGGCGCTTCGGTTAAATATAAAACCGGCGGCGTTCGTTTAGCGATTGCTACCAATGCTCCGATTGTTCCGATTGCTTTGAATTCCGGCGAATGCTGGCCGAAGCATTCGTTTTTGCTGTATCCGGGCGTAATTAAGGTGGTATTCGGCGATCCGATCAGTCCGGAAGGAAAAACACCGCATGAACTTAATGAAGAAGTTCGCAGCGCAATTGAAGGTGAGATGAAGCTCATCTCACCGAAATACTACAAATAAAAGGTTGAATGGTTTTAGGTCGTATTTTTCCGAAGATCACGAAATTTTATTTAGACGGCTCTCCGGCAGAGGCTGAAATCGCTTATCCCGACAAGGTTCGGCGCGTTCATATTCGACTTGGCGGACAGGAAGAACAAATTACCGCCGGACCGGAGGGTGTCATTTACATCACCAAGGGCTATCCTTCAGCGCTCCAAATTAAATGGGCGCTGAAACTTCAAAAGAAGAAATTTTTGCCGTACTTTAAATTTTTTGAAGCAGCCTCCTTAGCCTATCCGGATGTCTCTGCACGTCTTTCTCAGCAGGATCCTGATTTTGTCCATCATTCCGCTTTAGAAGGGAGCTATCCGGTCCGATATCGCATTGTCCGCAGCAGCCGCCGTAAGAATACTCAAATCGCCTTTGAGGGCGGTCTTTTGGTTGTTCACTGCCCGGCGAGGCTCACGGACTTTGAAGTGGAACTTGAACTTCAGAAATCGGCCTCAAAAATTATTCAATTTCTGGAGAAGATGCGCCGAGGGGCACCGGCTGCAGAAAAGGAACCGGCTCCGGCGCGGGCAGCGAGCAGTATTCGTCTTGCTGACGGAGCGGAAGTTCAAATCATTTGGCAGCCCGGGAAGCGCAAGAGCATTTCAATTTCCATGCCGAACTCAGAGCAGCTTCTGGTGAAGTATCCGTCACGGACTTCTCGAGAAAAAGTGGTGGACTGGGTTCTTTCACAGCAGGCATGGATCCAGAAGAAACGGCAGAACAGCTTAGGGAAGGAAGACAGTAATCGAGTCTTCTTTGAAAAACTGTCTTCCGAACAGGAAATCACACTGCTGGACGTCAAAAGAAAAGTAAGGCTGTCGAGCGTGCGCAAGGAGTCCGGTGTCTTTGATGATGAGATCGTGCTGTGGGTGAAGGACGCGAACCTCACTCGAGACCAGTTCCTTGAAGTTCTGGTTAAGACCATCAAGAAGTGGGCCCTTACGGCTTTGCAGGAAGAATTTGAGCTCAAGCTCGCACAGATGGGGCCCTTTAGATACCCTTATCGAAAATTCTTTTTGACGTCGGCTAAAACGCGCTGGGGAAGCTGCAGCAGCCGCGGTCACATCCGTATTCACTGGAATGCGGTGTTCGTTACTAAGGCCGAGCGGGAATATCTTTATACGCATGAGGCAGCTCATCTGACGGAGATGAACCATTCCTCACGTTTTTGGCAGCTCGTTGAAGTGCACTGCCCTGACTACAAACGAGCCAGGGCAATGCTGCATTCGAGAACGCTTGGTTTTCTCTAGTCAGGCTGAACTTGGCCGGGCAGCACGATTGAAATGCCCGCTGCATGAACTAAGCGAGCCAGGCGAATGAAATTTTCCAAAGGCACGCTTTCGGCACGTTGCTCCGGCTTGATTCCTGCCTCCTCCATCATTTCGGGGGAAATCCATTTAGCAAGATTGTTCTTCAGCGTTTTACGGCGCATGGCGAAAGAGGCGGCAACAACCTGATGGAAGGTCTCTTCGTCAACTTCTGCCGGATTTTGAATCGGGATCATGCGGACCACGGAAGACATGACTTTCGGCGCCGGCGTGAAAGCCTCAGGCGGAACATCAAAGAGCTTTACCATGCGGTATTTTCTTTGAAGCATGACCGAAAGCCGTCCGTAGGCCTTTGATCCCGGGGCGGCAACCATTCGGTCCACGACCTCTTTCTGAAGCATGAAATGCTGATCAACGACGCGGTCACTGATCTCGGAGAGCTTGAAGAGCAGCGGGGAAGAAATGTTGTAGGGCAGGTTGCCGACCACGCGAATCTTTTCTTCGGCGGCAAAGTCTCTCCAATCGAACTTCAGAGCGTCGGCCTCAAGAACGGTTAACTGCTCGGGCGTGAATTTGGTCCGCAGCCAAGCTGCAAGATCGCGGTCAATTTCAACACAGTAGATGTGTTTGGCACCGGCAATTAATTCTTTTGTCAGGGCAGCCTGTCCCGGTCCGATCTCAATGATCTTTTGGCCTTCTTTCGGATCGACGGCTTCGGCAATTTTGTTGATCCAGAAGTCGTCGTTGAGAAAGTTCTGTCCGAAACGTTTGCGGGCTTTGTGGTGCTTGAGTACTTCAGCCATTTCTTGATTCCATGAAAAAACGCTTAGGAGGCCTAAGCGTTTTCGACTTTACGATGTTATTCGGTCGGTTTGTTGATTCGCTTCTCAACATAGGCTTCCGAACGCAGGCGTCGTTCCCAGTCGAGGACGGCGTCACCGAGTTTCTGCTCGCGCAGCGCCTCTCTGGCCTGCTCTCGCTGGCGTTCGTTAATGCCGCTCTTAGTTCTGCGGTCGAGCACTTGGAAGATATGCCAGCCGTAAGGCGTGCGGATCGGTTCACTGATTTCGCCGACGCTCAGCTTGTCGAGCTGCTGTTCCATTTCCGGAGGAACGTCGCCGGGGTAGAGCCAGCCGAGGTCACCGCCGCGGGTGCCCGACGGGTTTGCAGAATGCAGACGAGCAAGTGTCTGGAAGTCGCCGTCGCCTTTATCCAGGCGAGACTTGATTTCATTTAAGCGCTGAATCACGACTTTTTCAGGCGTCACGTTCGAGGGACGCATCATGATGTGGCGGACATGCGTCTGACGAACACCTTGCTGGGCCTGTTCGCCGGGATCGCGGACACCGGTCAGTTTGAGGATTTGGAAAGAGTTTCCGGCCTGGAGCGGAATGATGTCTCCGGCTTTGTGATTCTGCAGAGCCTGCACCACGAAGGGAGGCAGTTTGCCGGCGGGAACCCAGCCCATAACGCCGCCTTCCATCGCTTCCGGTGTGACGGAGTATTTTGCTGCCAGCTGGCTGAAATCTGCACCTCTCTGAGCCTGCTCAAGCGCACGGGAAGCGGTTCTTTGGGCAGCCTCAACTTCTGCTTTCGTGGGATTTTCAGGGAAGCTGATAACGATGCGGGATAAGCGATATTCCATGCGTTTGCCCGGACCGCTCTGATCCTTCAGATATTGATCGATTTCGCTTTCGGGAATCTGGATCTTGTCGTCCACGTCTCTTTCACGAAGACGCTGAGTAAGCAGCTCGCTGCGGATCTCGCTCTTGAAGCTCGGAACGGAAATACCGTCGGCTGCCAGTTTCTTTTCGAGCTGAGGAACGGTGAGGCCGTTATTGGTCGCAATTTGTTCGATCGCGCCGTTGAGCATGTTGTCGTCGATACGAATGCCGGTATCGCGGGCTTTCTGCTCGATGATTCGTTCAAGAATCATGCGATCAAGCGTCTGGTCGCGAAGGTTGTCCATCGGGGGCAGCGGAATGTTTCTTCTGCGAAGATTCGTAGCCACCTGATGAATTCTCTGCTGCAGCTGGATCTCCGTAATCACATCGTGATTCACCACGGCTGCGATACGATCGACCGGGACGGGTGCGTTTTTATGAGCCGCAGCCGCTTCTTTCTTTGCCGGTGCTTTCTGTGCGTACGCATTGTCTGCATTGACCGCGCCGAGGGAGAGGAGGGCGCAGGCACATACTGCATAAAGATGAGTCAATTTCATAGTTTATTCGTAGTAATCATATCGGCCGACTTCAACAGGCTTCGGCCCGATCGGCTTGTAACCGGTAATGCCTTCGCTTAAGGCTTGGATCGGACTGGATCCGACGGTGCCTAATCCGACGAGTTCAAGTTCTAAGAAGAAGTTCGTTGTCGACCTTCCTTCACTTCGGATGTAACGCTGTACGGCGCCGCGAAGAATCCAACACCCCGCACGATATTCGAGGCCCATAAGCGAGTCAACCACTTTTTTGTCTCTGAATGAATAATTGTACCTTCCGAGACCGTAGAGGTCTTTCATGAGCGGCCACTGGAACGAAAAGTCGATCTGCTTGATGTTGGTGTTATAGAAAGCGTCTCGCGTATCGTTGGGGTTGTAGTTGTAGCGATAGTACAGAGCAACGGTCGAGAAATCACGCGGGTTATAGCGAATACCAGCGCTCGTCTTTGAGATTCTGGACCACTCTGTAGAGTACTGGATCGCGCCCTCTAGTCTCCAGCCCTCAAATAAAGAGAACTGGGAGGCGGCCAACACGTCACTGCGGTTCTTTGTTTTACCCGGGTTGGACCAATAAAGGTCGACTTTTTCGTCCGTGAAGTAGTAACGCTGACCCACAGTCGCGGAGAACCATTCTTTACCGGTACCGGAGTCGATGTAACGGGTTGTCAAAACTGCAGACAACTGATTGGTGTTCGCAATTCGGTCAAAGCCCGTGTACTTGTTCGGTGTAAACAGTTCGGCGAAGTTCAGGTCGGCCGAAGAACTGTCGAAGTTCGGCATGTGCCTTTGATTCCGATAAGGAATGTAGGCATAGAACAATCGAGGTTCAAGAGTCTGCTCGGTTTCTCGTCCGAAGACCGTCGAATTTCTCTCGAAGATTAAGCCGGTGTCGAGAGAATAGATCGGGAGCGAACGGGTCGAAGATTTATCAATCTCGGCTCTTGCGTGTTTGATGTCGTTGTAGTGCGTGAGCGAGTATGTAATCTTCGGCGTAATGAACCAGTAAGAACCCATCAGCGGATAGGAAATCGAGGTATTCCACAAGGTTCGGTTGCCGTCGCCGCTCGTACCGCGCAAACCGTTATACGTCGAGATGCCGCGGCGGAAGCGGGTTGCCGTCAAACGAGAATCAAGGACCGCACCGTGAAAATCTGCGACGTAACCGCTGAGGTTAAATTCCGGTTCTTTTTCGTAGGGCTTTTCAACCCAGTTTCTGTTCGGACGAAGCGTCTGATTTTTATAGACGCCGATAGACGTACTCCAATAAGTCTGTCCGTAGCTCAGCCAGAAGTTTTGGTTGAGGATGTTTTCACTGGACTCGCGAATGGTCGTCGAGAAATCCGATAAGTAGTCGTTATCGGAGACCTTTTGGTAGTCCACGCCGAGAGAAACATCACCGATGCGCTGGTAGTGTTTCCAAGCAACGCCGTAGCGTCGTTCGTGCGTTTCCTTATCCTTAAAGATGACGTTGTAGTCCACCTGGCCGGAGAAAGTCGGCTGCAGGTAGCGGAATTCGTTGCCGAAGAGTACGCCTCGCTTAGACATCGGTTTGAGTGTCAGCGTGTAGTCGTAGTTCGGTGCAATGTTCCAGTAGAACGGCACCTCCATATTCACGCCGAGCGTCGAGCTCATGCCGAATCTCGGAGTCAGGAAACCGGTCTTGCGCTCGGAACCTACCGGGAAACTGAAATAAGGCGAGGCAAAAACCGGAATACCGCCGACATATAGGCGTGCGTTTTTGCCGACAGCAGAACCGTCGAGCTCGTCATAGTCAATGTCAGAGGCTTTAATCCACCAGGCTTCCTCACCTTCGCGGCATGTCGTGACCATGGCATTGCACATCTTCGCTTTGCCTTCGCCGAGAAGTTCGATCTTGTCGGACGTGCCTCGCATCTGAGTCGGCAGATAGCGGAACGTTGCGTTCGGCATTTCTCCGGTTTCCGCATCGAGGTGATAAGTAAGCTCGGGCCCTTTGAAAATCGTGCCGTTTCTGGCCACTAAGGCGTTTCCGTTGGAATAAACCTCGTCGTTGGCGAACGTATAGGTGATGGTGTCGCCGCGAAGGACGGATCCGCCGCGCCGAACTTCAGCGCTGTCAATGAGCTCGATTTTCTCATTAGGCGTCCCAATCATCTTGAACGCTGTGAGGTATGTCGGGGCATCGCCTTCCTCAGAAGGCGCGTTCTCGTCTAAGCGGCGTGCCGCGTTCAGCTTCAGTCCGTACTCAGGTCGGGTAGCCGTTTCGGAATCTTGATCGCGCTCGGCCGCCGAGACGAGCAAGGGCATAGCTAAAGTCACAGCCACAAAAACGGGTAGGGCTCGAAAAGCTTCCATGGGTCTTTTTCGACGAATTGAAAAACTAGACATTAAAATTGCACGCTATTAGGTGGAAAGATTATAAAGGCTTAATTGACCTGCATATTCCGATCAACGGATCATGGAGAGGAAACAATGACAGAGCGTGAAGTTAGCTTAAAGCAGTGGCTGGAAAAAATCGGAGGGTCTTTCGGGCTGAATCTGAAGACACTTCGCCCGGCATCTTCGGACGCGGGTTTTAGAAGCTATTTCCGTATTGACGGAGACGGCACGACTTACATCGTCATGGACTCTCCCAGGGAGCCCGGCAACGTCAAACCTTTTATTTTTGTCGACGATCTGTTTGCCAAACAAGGCCTTAATGTTCCGAAAATCTACGCTCAGGACGTAGAACAGGGTTTTCTGCTGTTGTCAGATCTGGGAACTCAGACTTATCTCGATGTTCTCTCGGAAGACAATGCCTCCCGATTGATGGACGATGCCACCACCGCACTTGTCAAACTCCAGAAGAACAGCAAACCGGGTGTGCTGCCCGATTACTCCGAAGAGCTGCTGCGCAGTGAACTCGAGCTTTTCCCCGAGTGGTACGTAAAACGCCATCTGAATATGGAAATTACGCCTCAGATGCGCAGCATGTTCGACAAGATGTTCGACCACATCATCGAAAAGAATCTCGCTCAGTCCTTTGTGTACGTACATCGTGACTACATGCCGCGCAATTTGATGCTTGAAGAAAAAGACAATCCGGGAATTATTGATTTCCAGGACGCGGTCTACGGTCCGGTGAGCTATGATATTGCCTGCTTGTGCAGAGATGCCTTTATTTCCTGGAGCGAAGCTCAGATTTTAGATTGGACCATTCGCTATTGGGATAAAGCCCGCAAGGAAGGCATTCCGGTCCCGGCAGATTTCGGTGTGTTCTGGGAGGACGTCGAATGGATGGCCCTCCAGCGCCACCTCAAAGTTCTGGGCATCTTTGCCCGTCTGAATTACCGCGACGGAAAAACGAAATATCTTGGCGATACGCCGAGATTCTTGAATTACGTTCAAAAGACAGCGTCGCGTTTTGATGCCTTAAGACCTTTATCTCGCTTCATTAACCAAATCTCCGGCATCGAAGAGACGGTCGGATACTCTTTCTAAGGAGTGTCGGATTGAAGGCGATTGTGTTGTGTGCCGGAAGAGGCAAACGCATGCGGGAACTCACGGCGCATAATTCCAAACCGCTGATCAAGCTTTGGGGCCGATCAATGATCGACTGGCAGCTTGATCGTCTGAAAAAGGGTGGAATTCGGGAGGTCGTGGTCAATACCGCCCATTATGCCGACCTCTATCCTCCGCATTTTGCAGCTCATCCCGTCGAAGGAATCAAAGTAACGATTTCTCAGGAAGGAACTTCGATTTCGGACGCTTTGGAAACTAAAGGCGGCATTGTCAAAGCACTTCCCTTGCTCAGTGACGGAGAAGAACCCTTCGTTGTGGTTTCCGGAGACATCGTCACGGCCTTTGATTACGCCTCCCTGGAAAAGGCTGCCGACCGAATCAGAAAAGGAGAAATCGTCGGACACTTAGTATTGGTGCCCAATCCTTCTTTTCATGACGGTGACATGGATCTCAAAGACGGTCTTATCAATAGAGCCGATAAGAAGTACACCTACGGGAATATTGCGGTCTTCTCGCCGAAAATCTTCGCAGGAGAAAAGCCGGAGTTTTCCAAGCTCTTCCCTTGGCTGTACCAATTTGTCGATCAGCAATTAGTCAGCGGCGAGATCTACAAAGGCCCCTGGGCGAATGTCGGCACTCCCGAAGAGCTCGCAAAATGCGAATCAATGGGCTGCTTCTTTAACGAGACGGATATTTCATGAGCGGCGCAACAGTACAAGTCGGGAATGTGGAAATTCCCGGACGCGTGTTCTTAGCACCGCTGGCAGGTTTTACCGATCTTCCTTTTCGTCAAATTTGCCGTAAGCTGGGTGCGGCTTATGCCGTGGCCGAAATGGTTGCCTCGCAGAAACACTTGCGCGAGTCGAGAAAGTCGCAAGAAAGATTTTCCCTGGGAAGTGAAAGCTATCCCCGTGCGATCCAGCTGCTCGGTTCCGATCCGGTCGATTTGGCCGACACCGCCCGCTATGCGGTTCAGTGCGGTGCACAAATCGTGGATTTCAACTGCGGATGTCCGGCGAAAAAAGTTTGTTCGGTAGAGTGCGGCTCGGCGCTGTTAAAAGATGAGGCGCTCGTAGAAAAATTGCTGAAGGCGCTGACTGAAGCGGTAGATGTGCCCGTGACGCTCAAATACCGTCTCGGCTGGGATGCGGAGCACATCAATGCGCTAAACATTGCGGCAATCGCTCAAGAGGCCGGAATCAAAATGCTCGTGCTCCACGGCCGTACCCGAGAACAAGGTTTCAAAGGCGAAGTTGACTACCAGAGGATCGCCGAAGTGAAGGCGTCGGTCGATATCCCGGTTATTGCCAACGGCGATATTGACAGCGTAGAAAAGGCTGAAGCGGTACTTGCGCAGACAGGTGCCGACGGCATCATGATCGGGCGTGCGGCTATCGGAAACCCTTGGATTTTTTCGCAGATAAATGACAAACTCAGCGGCAGAATTCCGCAGGCGCCGAGCAAGAGCCAACTTATTGAAACTATTGGCGAACACTTACAGTTACATTTTTCTTTTTACGAGAAGGAAAAAGGCCTAAAGACAATTCGCAAACACCTCAGCGGCTACTTTAAACGTTTAGACTTATGTCCGACTCTATTGACGGATTTGTACTCCGTTACGGATCCGATTCAATTAGAAAAAAATGTCGAGCGTCTCTTACAGGACAATCTCGATTAGCTTTTACGCAATGCTCGAATTTTGCTGCCCGGCAACGCGTCAGAAAACGCTCCGGAGGCGGGAAACGGGCGGGTTCAAACTTAATCTCAACGGAAGTTTCTAACGAAATGCACAATATGAAAAAACAAGCGCTGATCAGCTGCTCGGATAAATCCGGCGTCGTTGAATTTGCAAAAGCCCTGACGGAACTCGGTTATCACATCCTGTCCACGGGCGGCACTGCAAAACTCATCGCTCAGGCAGGCATTCCCGTACAAGAGGTTGCCGATTACACCGGCTTCCCGGAAATGCTCGACGGAAGAGTCAAAACACTGAACCCGAAGATCCATGCCGGCATTCTTGCCCGCCGCCCCGTTGCGGAACACATGGAAGCGTTAAAGCAGTTTGAAATTGATCCGATCGACATCGTTGCAGTGAACCTGTATCCGTTCGAACAGGCTATTGCCAACCCGAACTGCACGTTCGAAAACGCTATCGAAAACATTGATATCGGCGGCCCGACGATGATCCGTGCTGCTGCGAAGAATCACGAAAGCGTCACCGTTATAGTTTCTCCCGGCGACTACAGAAAAGTCATCGAAGAGATCAAAGAAAAGGGCAACGTTTCTCCTGAAACCAGACTCGAATTGGCAAAGAAAGTGTTCGTTCATACCGCTCACTACGACGCCATGATTTCCAACTATCTGACCAGCATGAAGGGCAACGACGTCTCTACCCGTACGAAGTTCCCGGAAAGCCTGACACGTCAGTGGGTCAAAGTACAGGACATGCGCTACGGCGAAAATCCTCATCAGGAAGCCGCCTTCTACCGCGAAAGAAATGTTGCTCCCGGCCTGTTGGCAGGCTACCATCAGCTCCACGGCAAAGAGCTCTCCTACAACAACATCGCCGACAGCGATGCTGCCTGGGAAGCTGTCCGCAGCTTTGACAGCCCCGCCTGTGTGATCATCAAACACGCCAACCCCTGCGGCGCAGCTATCGGTATGAATTCCGAGGAAGCCTATACCAAGGCGTTCAAGTGCGACCCGACCTCTGCCTTCGGCGGCATCATCGCCTTCAACTGCGAAGTCTCCAAAGAAACTGCTGAGAAGATTGCCAAACAGTTCGCTGAAGTCATCATTGCGCCTGAGTTCTCTCAGGGTGCTTTAGACATTCTTCTGCAGAAGAAGAACCTTCGTCTGCTCACCGTTGCTATGGGCCACGCCCGCAACGATTTGGATATGAAACGCATCGGCGGCGGCCTCTTAGTCCAGACGCCTGATACACAGTGCGTCAGCGAAAAAGACCTCAAGGTTGTGACGAAACTCGCTCCGACCAGCGCTCAGATTTCCGACATGATGTTTGCGTGGAAGATCGCCAAGTTCATCAAGTCCAACACAATCGTTTTTGTACGCGACGGTATGACATTAGGTGTCGGCGCCGGTCAGATGAGCCGCGTGGATTCTGCTCGTATCGCTTCGATTAAGGCCAAAGAGGCCGGTCTCTCCTTGGAGGGCAGCGTTGCCGCCTCGGACGCCTTCTTCCCGTTCAGAGACGGTTTGGATGTCATCATCGATGCTGGTGCAACCGCTGTTATCCAGCCGGGCGGATCGATTCGCGACGAAGAAGTGATCGCAGCGGCCAATGAACGTGGCATCACCATGGTCTTTACCGGTGAACGTCACTTCCGCCACTAATTAAAATCCCTAATTTGAGCCGAAATCGCTGCAAATGCGCTTTCGGCTCAATTATTGATACAAAATTCAGATTATTTAGTCATCGGATCGCGGTCCGAGACTTTTTAGCACATTAAGATAAACTCAATGTGCTTGTTAGTTTTATGGAGATGAGGGAGCGTATGGTCAGACGTGACTTGGGCTTGGATCGACGCGTGTTTCTTAAGGCCGTCGGCTTGGCAGGAATCGCAGCAGCCGAACCGGCGTTTGCACAGCTTTTTGTGAATATTCAGGGCGTCGGGGCAAACCAATTTCCAATCGCTATCCAGCCTTTTTTCGGAAACAGCGAAGCACCTGAGAATATTGCCGAGATTATCGGCAACGATTTAGTTCGTAGCGGTTTCTTCCGTTTGGTTTCCTGTGATGCCGCAACGGCACTCGATAAGGATCCTGACTGGAAAGCTTTAAGCACAGCCGGAGTCGGTGCTTTTGCCGACGGTTCCGTAACACGTGCAGCTGACGGACGCTATGAAATCAAGTTCCGTCTCTTTGATCCGGTGAAAAAGCAGGAAACCGATGAGGCTTCCTATATTTCCCCGAAAGATGACCTGCGTCTTTATGCCCATAAGATTGCAGACCGAATTTTTGAACGCCTGACCGGGGAAAAAGGCGATTTCGCAACTCGTATTGCCTACGTTTCTCAGCAAGGTAAGAACAACTACGCCATCATGGTCGCCGACAGCGACGGGTATAACCCGCAGGTTGCCCTTCGCATCAGACATCCGATTATTTCCATTGATTGGTCTCCCAACGGCCGACAGATCGCCTACACCTCTTTTGAGACGGGTAAGCCGACGGTTTGGATTCATGATCTGAGCACAGGCAAGCGCCGTCAAGTGGCGGCATTCCGCGGCAACAACAGTGCTCCTGCCTTTAGTCCCGACGGCGGTACGTTGGCTGTGGCTCTGTCTAAGGACGGCGGAACCAAAATTTATTTGCTGGATGTTAACGGACAGAATCTCAGACAGTTCACTACCGGCAGCAGCATTGATACTGAGCCGGCATTCTCTCCCGACGGCAAATATATTTACTTCACAAGCGACCGCGGCGGCAACCCGCAGATTTACAGAAAACCTGTGGTGGGCGGTTCGGCCGAGCGTATCAGCTTCGGAAATGCCTATGCCATTAGCCCGGCGGTAAGTCCGAAAAACGACCAAGTCGCCTATATCGTTCGCACAGGCGGCCACTTCAAGCTGGTTCAGCAGGATTTGGCTACCGGCAACGTCATTCCGCTTTCCGAAATCGGAAAGAACGAATCGCCGAGCTACTCGCCGAACGGCAACATGATTATTTACGCCTCCGAGGTTGGAGGTAAGGGTGTTCTGTCCACAGTCTCCACGGATGGAAGCACTCGTTCCCGACTCTCGGGTACCAGTGGAGACATTCGCGAACCCTCTTGGGGTCCCACCATTAAATAAAAGGACGAAGAAGATGATCTCTTCAAGATTTGCTATTTGCGCAGCCGCAGCAGCTGTCGCTCTTTCGCTCTCGGCTTGCTCTACAGTAGATCTGGATAAGGATAAAGCCGGTTCTATCACTGACGGAACTTCAGTTGAAGAAGCTCTGAGCTCTAAGACCGGCCCGCTCGCTAACCGCGAAGTTCACTTTGACTTTGACAGCTATACCGTCTCTCCCGACCAGATGCCGGTCGTGACCAATCACGCTCAGTTTCTGGCTGCTCACAAGAACCTGAACGTTCGTCTGGAAGGCAATACCGACGAACGCGGCGGACGTGAATACAACCTGGCCCTGGGTCAGAAGAGAGCTGAAGCCGTCAAAGAACGTATGACACTCCTGGGCGTTTCTCCTCAGCAGATCGAAACGATCAGCTACGGTAAAGAAAAACCCAAAGCCGAAGGCCATGACGAAGCGGCTTACTACGAGAACCGCAGAGTCGATATCCACTACATGCTCAACAAGTAATTTCTTATGAAAAGAATCGCGCTGGTGCTCCTTGGCACCGTTCTGTTGTCCGTCAATACATCGGCATGGGCGCTCTTCGGAGACGATGAAGCCCGCAAAGCCATCCTGGAACTTCGGGATCAGCTGAAGTCCCAGCAGGAAGTGCAGATGTCGCTGTATGACCGACTGGAAAAACTGACGAAGGAAGTTCAGACGCTCCGCGGCAAAGTGGAGGATCTGACTAATTCCGTCGGTAAGGAAAAACAAAACGCCGAGACCATTTATGACGATCTTTCGAATCGCCTGAATGAAATGGATCCGAAGGCCAAGGCAGCAGCCGCCGCTTCTGATCGGGAGATTTCCGCAAAGCAGGAACTTGACCGCTGCTTGTCCGTCTTTCAAAAGGGCGACGCCAACCAAGCGATTAAATGCTTCTCAGGCATGACACAGAAGTACAGCAAGACAAAGGTTTATCCCGATGCCCTGTACTGGCTTGGCAGCAGCTACTACATGAAAGGCAATTTTGCGCAGACGATCGCCACCGAGCAGCGTCTGATTTCCGGCTACAGCAAACATGCCAAAGTTCCGGAAGCCTACCTGTTGGTCGGTATGGCCCAGATGGATTCCAAGAAAACTGCGGAAGCCAAGGCTACTTTCGATAAGCTCATCAAGCTTTATCCGAAGAGCAGCGCGGCAGGACTTGCTAAAAAGCAGATGTAATCAATCACTGGATTGATAATCGAGGACCTTCGGGTCCTTTTTTATTCCCCAAATTCGTGATCGTGCAGGAAGGAATGGCTTTTAGCTTATTAAGCTAAAGAAGATCAAGAGAAAATTTGGAACTCGGCGGAGTGTCCCCAAAGGAGGGATCGTGTCCTTTACGCGTAAATGTTGGTTTTATTTGGTATGTCTGTTTACGGGGCTCTGCACCGGAGCGGTAGGCGGATACTTCCAGTTCTTCCTGCATAAAGCAGACCATCTGCGGATGGAGTTAACGACGTGGGCCCATTCCGTCAGTTTTTGGGAAGGATTTGGTGCGGTTCTGCTCGTGTGCGTAGCCTGCGCTGTTATCGGACGATTCTTAGTTCGTTTCGCACCGACCGCCGGCGGCAGCGGTATTCAGTATGTTGAGGCCGCTTGGCGCGAGGAGGTTGAGCCGGCACGCTTTAAGATCTTATTGGTTAAGTTCTTCGGCGGTATTTTGACGCTTGGCAGCGGCATGGCCCTCGGACGCGAAGGTCCGACAGTCCAAATGGGCGCCTCAATCGGTGCAACGATTGCCCGCATCCTGAAATTCTCGAAAGAAGAGCTCCGTTTTCTTACGATTGCATCTGCCGGTACCGGCTTAGGTGTGGCTTTTTCCTCTCCGCTCGGAGGAGCGATGTTCACCTTTGAGGAAGTCACTAAAGATATCCGAATGAATCTGGTGATTCCGACGCTGATCTGCGTTTTTGCCGGATGTACGGTGTCGATGACGATCCTTGGTATGCAGCCCGACTACAACGTCATCAACCGAACCTTCATGATTCCGGGTGTCAAAGAATCCATCGCTTTCATATTGTTCGGAATCTTTATCGGCGTGATGGGACCGCTCTACAACAAGATGGTTCTTATTCTTCTGAACACGAATGCGTACTTCACCAAGGTCATTCCTGAAGTGAAGGCCGGAATCATCGGCATCGTCGTTGCACTGCTGGTTTACTTTGCTCCGGGACTTGCCGGCGGCGGAGATCAGCTTGGCACTGAGATGCTGAACTATACGTTCCCCATTGCAACAGTGTTGGTCATCGGATTGATACGCTGGTTCTTTGCGCCTCTTTGCTACGCGACAGGCGTACCCGGCGGCTTGTTCTCTCCGCTTCTTTTGATGGGCGGAATCTTAGGTCACGTTTTTGCGTGGACGCTGAATCTCATCGGATTTGATTTAAACCCGATGGCTTTCTGCGCCGTCGGAATGAGCGCTTTCTTTGCCTCCACGATTTGCGCGCCGATTACCGGCGTTCTGCTGATTCTTGAAATGACCGCATGCTGGGATTTAACGCTTCCCATGCTCATCGGTTCTGCGCTTGCCTTCTTTACGGCTCAAGTCCTTAAGAGCCAGCCGATTTACACGGCTCTGCGCCTGCGGATTCCCGAGGTCAAGCAAATGCAGCAGCAAGGTGTCGACGTATTTCAGCCGCCTGCTATTCCTGAAAAGTTGTCGTAGCGCGGTTTGACCTGATAAGCTGTACTTTGGTTCGAGGGAGGGCTTGTCCCTCTCTTTCGGCAGGAGTCTGACGCGGCTGTTATCGGCAATTCGCTCCGTTCTGTCGAACTTTCTGTTTTTCGGAAAAATAAAAAATGAAAAATATCAGTGTGGGAACGGAAGCTCTGGATGATCCGTTCGTCAATCAAGGAACAGCCTTTAGTCAGGATGCCAGAATAAAACGGAAATTGCGCGGACTGCTTCCTCCGAGAGTGACGACGCTGGAGCATCAGGCCAAGCGGGCTCTGGAGAGAATTCACCAGGCAGAAGAACCGCTTCAGAAATACGAAATCCTTTCGCTGATCCGCCACAGGAACGCAACTCTCTTTTATTACCTCCTCGAAAATAATATCGAGGAGCTGATGCCTATTGTCTATACACCGACGGTCGGCAAAGCCTGTCAGGAATTCGATCGAATCTACACTGAGCCGGAGGGCCTTTACGTCACGATTGAAGATAAAGGCTCGGTTCAGGAAGTGATCAATAATTGGCCGCACGATGATGTCGACATGATTGTCGTGACGGACGGGGAACGCATTCTCGGATTAGGTGACCTCGGCGCCGGCGGAATGGGCATTCCGATCGGAAAACTTTCCCTTTATACGGCTTGTGCCGGGCTCAATCCCGCGCGCTCTTTGCCGGTGCTCTTAGATGTGGGGACCAATAATCAAGGTTTGCTGCACGATCCGCTTTATCTCGGTCTTCAGCAGCTGAGGGTCGACGGCGAGGAGTATTACGCCTTTGTCCGAGAATTCATTGAAGCCGCTAAAGCACGCTGGCCTCATGTGATAATCCAATTCGAAGACTTTGCCAATCGGCACGCCTTTGCACTGTTGGATCAATGGAAGGACAAGACCGCTTGTTTCAATGACGATATTCAAGGGACGGCGGCCGTTGCGGTGGCAGGTTTCTACGCTGCGGCAAGGGTAAAGGGGAGTTCCCTTTCGGAGGAAAAATTCCTTTTCTTAGGCGCCGGTGAGGCTGCAGGCGGCATCGCGGATCTGCTGGTCGAAGCCATGATGAAGGAAGGCCTGACGCAGGAACAAGCCGTCGATAGGATTTTCCTTTTTGACTCTCACGGTCTGGTGACAAAAGATCGGGAAGGGCTGACGCCGCTGAAGCAGAAATTTGCCCACGAGCAGGAACCTCAAAGCACTTTCTTAGATGCCATTGGTGAAGTGAAGCCTACGGCGATTGTGGGCTGTGCGGCTCAGGCAGGCTCCTTTAATGCCTATGTGCTCAGCGCAATGGCAAGAATCAATGAGCGCCCCATCATCTTTGCCTTGTCGAATCCGACCTCTCGATCCGAATGCACGGCAAGAGAGGCCTATACCTACACAGAAGGAAAATGTCTTTTTGCTTCCGGCAGTCCTTTCCCGCAGGTTGAAGTGAACGGAAAGACGTTTATTCCTCGTCAGAGCAACAACTCTTATGTTTTCCCCGGAATCGGTCTCGGATTAGTTGTCTCATCGCCCCGGATTGTTCCACAAAGCGTTTTTTTGAGTGCTGCAGAAGCGCTCTCTAAGATTGTCTCGGAAGACGACCTGGAGAACGGCAGCTTGTTCCCGTCGCTCACAAAGATTCGCGAAGTCTCTCAGTCCATCGCGGCTGCGGTTGCCGAGCAATGTTTCACAGCGGGCGTTGCCGGCGTGCCGAAACCCGATGATTTATCCAAAGCGATTCAGGAGGCGATGTACAAGCCTGTCTACGATCGGATCTGATCGATAAGAAAAACCTTCAGGACTGCGGAAGGAGAAACCGCATTCCCGAAGGTCAAGACTTTGAAGTACTCTCAGATCACAAAAGAAGAAAATTCATTAAAAAGTGTGGTTCATACCCACGAATGTAGTCCACGGATTTTTTCCCATGTTGGTGGTCGGTGCCGATGAGGTGCCGCCTCCGCCGTTGATCGTGTAATTCACGTTCTTTTCGTTGTTGAGATAGGCAGCGCCGGCGTAAAGTGTGGTGCGCTTGCTCAGCGGATAGTCGTAGCGAGCCGAGACGTTCCACGCATTGGCCGAATCAGTTGTATTGTTCTTCAAATATGCAAAGCCGTTTAACAGGCTGCCGCTGAACAACGGAGTCTTTGTTGACACGCTGTACACCATGATGTTTGGGTTGGTATCTCGAACTGCGGCCTTGGAGCCGTTCTTATAGACCAGGTTGCCGTAAAGCTTGGTGAATCCGAAGTCGTAGCTCGCTCCTAAGTTATACAGTGCAGCATGCGCATTCGGATCCTTGAGATTATTCGGAGCTTCTGCCGCCAGGTTTTGATAGGTGTAAGTAAAGCCGATACCGAAGGCGCCTTTGCGATAGACGGCTTGAGCTGCATAGCTGTTGCCGTACTTATTCGACATTTCGCTTTCGGAGTTCAGCTTATTCTGCTCCCCTAACGAAACCATGGCGGATAGCTTTAAGCCGCCGAAGCTGGGACTCTCATAGACAAAAGAATTGTCTCTGCGAGTCAGATTGTCGACACCGGATGCGCCGTTAATGCCGGGAATATGATTATTCGGCAGGTAAGGCGCAGGGGCCATAAAGTTGTTGATCGTACTGCCTAAGCTGCAGGCAAAGGCGTCAAACTGCGCGATGCCGCCGAAGTTCAGCGTGTACTGGCGACCGAAAGAAAACGTACCCCAATCCGTATTTCTAATTCCGAGAACGGCTTCTCTTTGGAACGCCCAGCCCTCCGGCTGAGCGGCGGTAGTGTTGGTGCCGTTATCGACAAAGAAACCGTTTTCCAGGCGGAAGAAGACACTGGTTCCGCCTCCTAGGTCTTCCGTTCCTTTGATGCCGACACGCGATCCTCCTTTACCGCCGCTACCGAAGTCGACAACTGTACCGTTTCCGCCGTTGTAAAGCTGGACATACGCATCCACCATCCCGTAGATCGAGACGTCGGAAGCGTAAACGCTTCCGCAGAAGCTGCATGCGAGCGCAGCAATTATTTTTGTTGATTTCATAAGGTATTCCTCCCTTTTTTGTGCCATTTGATCTATTTCACTTTGAAGTTGAATTTATGGCACTGTGCGCAATAGTCTTCCGGCGGCTCATGCATCAGATGGCAGTTAACGCAGTCTCCGTTATGTGGCGCGTTATGGGGATTGGCGCCGGGAAGATCTTTCGTTTTTTCAATAAGCGCTGCTTTCGGATGGCACTGTGTGCAGGTTTCTTCTGTCGGAAGATTCGGATTCTTGAGGTCGGTTCCGTGACAGGTCTGGCATGCGACGCCTTTGGCGACGTGCTTATCGGCACCCATCTTCGGGGCGTCGGCTGCGAAGGCCGAGCAGGAAAACATCGCGGCAAGGAGTCCGATCCCGAGTAATTTTGTCAGTGAATTCAATGGGGTCATGTTGGTTCTCCTTCCGAAGCCTCCGGTCGGAGGCTTCGGACTAGGGAAGAGAATTAGCAGCCGGCCCAGCCGTTAGCGGTGCGAGCGGCGATACGACCGAAGATGATGCAGTCGGCAACAGCAACGGTTCCGAGACGGACCATGCCGTGTACGCCGCCGGTGGCTTCGCCTGCTGCGTACAGACCGGCAATCGGATTGCCCTTGACGTCGAGAACCTGGGCTTTTTCGTTGATTTCAAGACCGCCCATGGTGTGGTGAACACGCGGCCACAAACGAATGGCGTAGAACGGTCCCTTGGTGTTGAGGACAGCGTCTTTGAAGAACATGCAGTCGAATTCTGGATCCTTCATGGCCTTCATGTAGCCGTTGAATTTTTCATTTTCTTTCTCAAGGGTGGAGTAGTCCAGCTTGTAGAAGTCAGCCAGAGACTTGAGATCGTCGAACTTGCGGATGACACCGTTCTTAAGGGCAGTTTCAAACTGTTCGGGCTTCATGTTCTTGCCGACGACCTTGTTCATCATGTTGGCTTCGCAGGTATAGATGATGGCCGGTTTGCCGAGGGCAACGATGGCATCAGCACGAACTTTGCGGTTGCCGGTTTCTTTAATGAAGCGCTTGCTGGTGGTCGGGTTGATCATGGGGCCATAGCCGACCATGGATTCCACGGCGAGCGGAGCGAGACCGAAGCCGTTTTCGTCAGGAGAGGTCCACGGTCCTAACTGGATCCAGTCCATATGAATGGTGTTGGCGCCTAAAGCCTGAGCCTCCTGAATCATTTCGCCGGTTGCGCCCGGATGGTTCGTGGAACCGAAAGCGTCGGTCAGACGCGGGTCATGGCTGGTACGCATCTTGACGTTCTGGCTGAAACCGCCGGAGGCAATCAGCACACCCTTAGTAGCGCGGATGTAGACGACTCGGCCACTGTCAGGGCGATTGAAACGATGATTGATGCGGGCCTTAACACCGACGACGCAGCCCTTATCGTTGACGATCAGGTCATCCACGATGGTTCTCAGTTGAATCTTGATGCCGAATTCTTTGCATTTTGCAAGCATCGGATTGATGAATCCGGCGCCGCTGTTTTCCATCACGGCATGACTGCGAGGAACGGAGTGACCGCCGTGGTAAGTGACGGCTTTGAACTTGACGCCGACTTCGTCACGAAGCCATTTATAGTTGGAAACGGATTCGTCGGCGATTCTTCTGGCAAGTTCTTTATGGGCAAGACCGCCGCCGGCTTTCAGAATGTCGGAGTAAAGAAGATCGGCATTGTCTTTAATACCGGCCTTTTCCTGCATATCCGTTCCGGCTGCTGCGATGGCGCCGCCGTTGATGATGGAGTTGCCGCCGGCAGAGGGCATCTTGTCAACAACAAGAATGTCTTTCATGCCGAGATAGTGGCTTTCAAGGGCAGCGCCCAGGCCGGCGAAACCGGTACCGATAATGAGAAGACTGCAGGTCTCGTCCCATTTTTCAGGAACTTTGGTTGAAGCATGGGCCAAGCTTCCGAAAACGAGTCCGGCGCTCAAAGCGCAAGTGGTTTCCATGAAGGTTCTGCGGGTGAATGTCATTTAAAAATCCTCCTTGATGATGTTGTCGGCTCTTCATAACCGATAAAAAAAGTTTAAAAACTGAAGGATTTCTTAACTACCCAAAGGGTTTGGTGGATGCTTCGAGGGTTTACGAGGGTATAGAAAAATGACAAATAACTAATACGTTAGGCTGAAAATTTAATGAAAACGTATGAACCGCCTGCTTTTGAGGCAGGCGGCGGATAAAGAAGGGATAGAACAAATCAGAAAATTAATACCAAGGATTGGTGAGCGGAGGGAGCGCTTCCATCAGCTCCCTGAAGGTATTCGGATAGGCATACTCACTGCTTTCCTCCGCAGAACGCATCCACTGATAGGCGTCATCCACGAAATCTGCAGGGAAAGTGACGAAATCGCCGTCCCGAACCCAGGCGCCTTCTTCTTTCCAGCGTTTTAAGGCATTGTCCGTGGAGACGGGCGATGCATTTGCGACAAGACAGCGGTTTTTTCGTGTCAGAGGAATAGGACACTTGATAAAGCCGTCGGCAGAGAGCTTGCCGTAATGAATCGCCCATGTCACCACAAAAGCCTTCAGACGAAGGTCCACAGGGGAAAACGCCATCAGCGCAAAACCGACCCGGTCCGAGAGCGTGCAACTTTCCAATAATCGGATGGTATAGGCAAACAGTTCCGGATCCGTAGAAAGGACAGGCAGCAAAAGATCCTTCGGGCATATGACGACTTGGGCCTTCGTTAAAGCGAAATAGGTTCCCAGAGAGGGACGGCGTGTTAAGAAATTGAGGTTGCCGCAGGCAAAATGGCCCGGCGTAGAGATGGCGGCAGCCTTCGGACCGGAGACTGCATTGCCGAAGTTGCGTGCCGTTACACCCTGTTGAACGAGAACAATATCGGAAACTTTTCTGCCCTGCGGATAGAGAATCTCCTGCCTTTCCAGTTCACGAACGGTTCCAAGCTTGGTGATCAGGTCTCGCAGTCTTTTACCGACCGGCGGATGCAGCCAGGGTGTCACAGGAACAGCACAGCCTTTTTTCTTTTCGTCGATGCTGTAATCGCGTCCTGTGCTGATTGCGGCCAGCCATTCCGTGGATACGTTTCCCATCCTTGTCTCCGAGGGTTATTTTGTTTTCGTAAAGATATACCACGATAGAAGAGCTTCTGTCCAGACAAGAACAGTTTCTAATTTTTCGGACGCAAAAACGAAAAGCCCGTCGCTGCGGACGGGCTCGCTAGAAGGACGAACTACTTATGTTCAACAATCCGAATTTCTTCTCTCGGATTCGGGTTCGGTTCCTCTTTCTTGTAGATTGCCTCACGGGCTAATTGAAGCGCGGTTTCCATGTCAGGGCACATATATTTGCCGAGACGCTGGGCTAAGCCTAGACGCCTCATTTGGCGCAGCGGATGCTCGCTCGCACCGACCACAATCAGGATTTTGCCGTGTTTCACGAGGTTTCGCTGGAAGGACTCGATGATGTCAAGTGCACTGTTGTCGATCGACAGCAAATCCGTGAAATCGAAGATCACGACATCCGGTGCATCAGGTGCGGAGATATGCTTCGGATCGGTGACGATTTCCAGCTTGGAAACGGAACCGAAGAAAAGCGCGCCTTCCATTGCCCACGCTTCAATTTGCTTCGGAGCATCGAAGGGAAGCGTTTTGGGAATCACTCGAGTGAGCGTGTTCATGCGATAGAGGAAGAACAGGGCCGCAGTGAGCAGACCGATCTCAACGGCAACGGTCAGGTCGAAGATCACCGTCAGGAAGAACGTGACCAGCAGCGTTGCCTTATAAGACATGGTGAACTGTCTGAGGCGAACAAATTCATGCCAATTGCCCATGTTAAAGGCCATGAACAAAAGGATGGCAGAAAGCGCACACAGAGGGACGTTCATTGCCAAGGGAGCAGCTACCAGGATAATGACCAAAAGGGTCAGACTGTGGATCATGCCGGCCATCGGAGTGACGGCCCCGCTCTTGATGTTGGTGACGGTACGAGCAATGGTGCCGGTTGACGGCAGACCGCCGAAGAAAGGCACGATGCAGTTTGCAATGCCTTGTCCCATCAGTTCCTGATTGGGGTCATGGCGTTCGTCCGTCATTGCATCGGCAACGCGGGCACAAAGCAGGGATTCGATAGCGCCTAACAAGGCCAATGTGATTGCCGGTCCGAGCAGCTGCTTGACATTGCCCCAGCTGATGTCTGGAACTTCGAACTTCGGGAGTCCTTGCGGAATGCCGCCGAACTTGGAGCCGATGGTTTCAACCGGAAGGTTAAACAGAGAAACCAGCGCGGTCATAACGATCAGCACGACAACGGTACTCGGAATTCTGGCAAGCCACCTTCTCCAGGGTGCACCGCCGATTGTCCAGGAACGAGGCCAGACAAAGACGATGATTAAGGAGGCAAGACCTAAGCCGACAGCATAAGGGTTGACGGTATTGATGGCGCCGGCGAGCGTCTCGATCTGATGGAAAAAGTCAGCCGGCATCTTGGCAATGTTCAGGCCTAAGAAGTCCTTGATCTGAGAAAGACCGATGAGCACAGCGATACCGTTGGTAAAGCCGATCACGATCGAGACCGGAATAAATCGAATGAAGCTCCCGATCTTAAAGAGCCCCATTAGGAATAGGAATATGCCCGAGAAGAATGTGGCAATGAGCAAGTTGCCGACGCCGTACTGAGCAATGATGCCGTAGACGATAACAATGAAGGCACCGGCCGGACCGCCGATCTGGACTTTGCATCCGCCTAAAAGAGAAATTAAAAATCCTGCGATGATCGCGGTGTAAATACCGGATTCCGGTGTCATACCGGAAGCGATGGCAAAAGCCATCGCAAGCGGAAGCGCCACTACACCGACTGTCAGGCCTGCAGAGAGGTCACTGGTGAAAGTGGAAAAAGAATAATTTTTTAAAATGCAAAGAGAGGCCGGCTCGAATCGTGCTAACGGGAAACGATGCAGGGCCTCTACGATGTGAGATCTCGCGCTCATTTATCTTGGATCTAATACAGTGGATAACTTACGGCAGTCGGACTGCCAAGGTAAAACAAACTTATTTAGAACTTGGGTTCAGAAGCTAAGTGCCTAGATTATCCTCCCAATATCTCATTTTTGAGCGGCGAGCTTCAACTATTTTCCAAAAATAAAGGTTTTTCAGTAGCCGAAAAAAAAGAACCCTCGGCCTGAGACCGAGGGTCCTCCTATGGAATGCGATTAGTGCAGACGCATACCCGGCTTAGCACCCGGGAAGGGTTCAAGCAGGTAAAGGCCGGAAGGTGTATCGGCTCCGTCGGAAGCGGAAAGCAGCATGCCCTGGGAGAAGCTTCCCATCATCTTGCGCGGTTCCAGGTTCGCGACAACCGCGGTGAGTTTGCCGATCAGATCTTCCGGTTTGTAGTAAGCAGCAATGCCGGAGAAGATGTTGCGCGGTTCTTTTTCACCGACATCAATCGTGAGCTGAAGCAGTTTGCGGCTCTTTTCGACTTTCTTGCAGTCCAGGATCTTGCCGATTCTGAGGTCGACCTTGGCGAAGTCGTCAAAAGTGATATTCGGAGCCAGGGGTTCGAAGACGAATTCTTCGGATTCGGCTTCTGCCTTCTTCTCTTCTTTGGCAGGCTCGGAAGCAGCCTTCGCTGCCTTAGAGCTCAGTTCGAAGAGCTGCTGAACTTGTTTTTCATCAACACGCTTCATGAGGTGCTTGAAGGGGTTGATCGGTTTGTCGGAAGATAAAGCGTTGTCAACAGAGTTCCATGTCAGCTCGCCGCAGTTGAGGAACGTTTCGACGTTTTCTGCGGTGCGGGGAAGAACCGGCTTCAGGAACAGCGTCAGCAGACGGAAGGCTTCAAGCGTCACGGAGCAGACAGCGTGTAGCTCTGCAGCTCTCTCGGGCTGTTTAGCCAATTCCCAAGGCTGTTTTTGGTCGACGTATTCGTTGACTTTGTTGGCAAGCTCCATCACGGCGCGGAGGGCTTTGCCGTATTCACGACCTTCGAAAGAAGCATTGATATCAGGAGCGGCGGCCTTGATTTCGGCAATCAGACTGCTTTCTGCAATGGCCGGATCCGAGACGCGGCCCTCGAAACGCTTGACGAGGAAGCCTGCGGAACGGCTGGCAATGTTGACGTACTTGCCGACTAAGTCGGAGTTGGTACGGGAAATGAAGTCGGCAGAGCTGAAGTCTACGTCTTCGACCTTGGAATTGAGCTTGTAGGCGAAGTAGTAGCGCAGCCACTCCGGATCCATGCTGAGTTCAAGATAAACCAGGGGATCAAGACCAGTGCCGCGGCTCTTGCTCATCTTCTGACCGTCTACGGTAACGAAGCCGTGAGCCCAAACGTGATCCGGCACACGGAAAGGTTTGCCGGAGAAGTGCAGCATGGCAGGCCAGAAAAGCGTATGGAAGTAGGCGATGTCCTTACCGATGATGTGAATCTGCTCGGTTGTAGATGTTTCCAGCAGAGCTTCGAAATTGATGCCCTTGGATTCGCAGTATGCCTTCAGACTGGCGAGGTAGCCGATCGGGGCATCCAGCCAAACGTAGAAGAATTTGCCCGGCTCATCGGGGATTTCAATGCCGAAATAAGGAGCGTCGCGAGAGATGTCCCAGTCGCTCAGATCTCCGTCCTTGCCCAGCCATTCGGCTGTTTTTGCAACGATCTGAGACTGAAGACGAGGCGTGCCGTCGGGGGCAGTACTGCGTGTCCACTGACGCAGGAACTCTACGCAGTTGGGATCGGACAGTTTGAAGAAAAAGTGTTTGGACTTACGCAGTTCAAGCTTGCTTCCGGAGAGTGCGGAGTAGGGATTGATCAGGTCGGTCGGACGATAGACGGAAGCGCAGACTTCGCAGGAATCGCCGTACTGGTCAGGTGCGCCGCACTTGGGGCAGGTGCCTTTGATAAAGCGGTCGGCAAGGAACATCTGACGAACCGGGTCGTAATACTGCTCGATTTCTTTAGAGTAAATCAGACCGGCTTTTTTCAGGCGCTTGTAGATGTCCTGCGCGAGCTCGGTATTCTCTTTACTGTCGGTGGAATGCCAGTGGTCGAAGCGGATAAAGAATCCGTCAAGGTACTTGGCGCGGCCGGCAGAGATTTCGGCGACATATTCCTGGGGCGTGACGCCTTTTTTCTGAGCCGAAATCATAATCGGAGCACCGTGGGCATCGTCTGCACCGACAAAGTGAACGGTTGATCCGCACATCCGCTGATGACGGACCCAAATGTCGGCCTGGATATATTCCATGATGTGTCCGAAATGGAAGTTTCCATTGGCGTACGGCAGTGCCGTCGTCAAGAAGATAGTGCGATTAGTCATGACTTTTTCTAGAATGCTTTTGAAAAGAAATAATTTTAGCGGATCAGGAACTCGTAAGCAGTAGTTACGAACTATCTGATATCCTAGGACGAACTTGGAAAGAGGCTCCCACGCCTGCCGAGTCCAACAGTAAGGAGAACACAATGCAGGAAAAAATCAGAGAGGTTCTCTCTGGCGTCATTGACCCGAATACGGGCAAAGACTTAGTTTCTTCTAAGGCTTTGAAGAAAGTTACTACAGAAGACGGAAAAACAACCGTCCAGATCGAATTAGATTATCCGGCCAAAACACAGGGATCCGTCATTGAAGAGATGGTCCGCGCTAAATTGGTCGAAGCCGGCATCCCCGCCGATGTCAAAATCAGCCAAAACATCATCGCTCACGAAGTACAGAGAGGCGTTAAAGTTTTTGACTCTGTCCGCAACATCATTGCCGTCTCCAGCGGCAAGGGCGGCGTAGGCAAAAGCACTGTGTCTGCGAACTTAGCACTTGCCCTTCAGCAGGAAGGCGCCAAAGTCGGCCTGCTGGATGCCGACGTTTACGGTCCGAGCCAGCCGACTATGCTCGGCATCACTGATAAACCTTACTCCGTTGACGGTAAGACTCTTGAACCGATGGTTGCTCACGGTCTGCAGGTCGCTTCCGTCGGCGTGCTCATCGATCCGGATCAGCCGATGATTTGGAGAGGTCCGCTGGCAGTTTCCGCACTCCAGCAGCTTCTGAAACAGACCAATTGGAAAGACTTGGACTACCTCATCGTTGATATGCCCCCGGGAACCGGCGACATTCAGCTCTCTTTGTCTCAGGAAGTTCCTTTGACAGGCGCCGTAGTGGTAACGACTCCGCAGGACATCGCTCTGATGGACGCTCGTAAGGGTCTCGTGATGTTCGAAAAAGTGAACGTTCCCATCCTCGGCATCATCGAGAATATGGCTACTCATATCTGCTCGAAGTGCGGCCATGAAGAACATATCTTCGGCGAAGGCGGCGCAGCCAAGATGGCTGCGCAGTACGGTGTTGAACTTTTAGGCGAACTCCCGCTCGACATTAACATTCGTCTGAGCATGGACAAGGGCGAACCGATCGTGATCTCTGACCCGGACAGCAAGGTCGCTCAGGCTTACAGAGAAATCGCTCGTAAGTTGGCAGTCGCCGTTTCTAAGAAGAACAAAGACTACAGCGCGAAGATGCCCTCCATTAAGGTATCCGATACCTAAAAGAGATTGAAAAAGGAAATCCGCCGTCAGCTCAAAGCTTTCGGCGGATTTTCCTATCTAGGAACCCGGTAAACCGAGAAATTAGTCAAAGTGCGGTGTTTCAACGCCGAGCACTTTGTGCAGTTTCGGGCTTGTTGTCGTGTACTGCAGGAGAACGCGTTTTTCCGGATACACGTATTCGGAAGCAGCGAAAGCAGCCAGCGCGCATTCATGGAAACCGGACAGGATCAGTTTCTTTTTGCCCGGATAAATGTTGATATCGCCGACGGCAAAAACGCCCGGGATGTTGGTTTCGAAGCGGGCAGTGTCCACAACGATCTGTTTTCTTTCGAGCGTCAGGCCCCAATCCGCAATCGGTCCGAGTTTCGGCTGCAAGCCGAAGAAAACGAGCAGGTGTTCAGCAGGAATGCGGCGAGTGACGCCGTCGGCGCCGGTGACCTTAACTTCGGTCATCTGGCCGTTTTCTTCCGTAAAGCCGGTAACCTGACCGACTTCAAACTGCATTTCCCAGTTGTCGCAAAGCTCTTTCATCTTGCTAACAGAGGCAGGCGCAGCTCTGAAGCCTTCTCTGCGGTGGACCAGTACAACGCTTTCGGCCTTGCTGACGAGGTTTAGACACCAGTCAAGGGCGGAGTCTCCGCCGCCGCAAATAACGATGTTCTTGCCTTCAAAAATCTCAGGATTCTTGACGCGGTAGTGGAGCTGTTTGCCTTCGAACTGTTCAATGTGCGGAACTTTGAGCGTACGGGACTGGAAGCTGCCGACGCCGGCTGCAATGAAGACGGCCTTGGCTAAAAATTCGGTACCCTTAGATGTTTTAACGTAGAGACGTCCGTCGTCAAGCTTCTTAAGAACCTGAGCTTCCTCACCGTAGTGGAAGGTCGGTTTGAACGGTTCAATCTGCTTGAGCAGGTTTTCCGTCAGCTCTTTGGCGGTGCAGACGGGAACTGCCGGAATGTCGTAAATCGGTTTGTCGGGGTAGAGCTCGACGCACTGACCGCCCGGATGGTTTAAAGAATCCAAAACATGGGCTTTCATTTCAAGAAGGCCCAATTCAAAAACTTGGAAAAGTCCGACGGGACCGGCGCCGATGATGACGGCATCAGTTTCAATCGGATTGTTCATCTTTATTTCTTCAGTCAATTTATAACCTTAGATCTCAAAAAGTTAATTCTGACCATTTTCTCACTAAATGAGCGCGCTTTAAGCCCGAAAAAAGTAACTTTTGACAACGATAGTGCAAACGGCCGGCCGCCAGCGTTTGATGCCGGCAATCAGAATGACTAATTGGAATGCTTGCGGTCAAAGTCTTCGTCTCGACGAAGTTCTCTGAGTCGAGCATCAATTTCGCTCATGGTGTAGAAGTCTCCGTCATTGGCCTTTTGGGCAAGCGAAAGCTGCTGAATGGCGGCAACACGCTGACCTTGCAGCGCGTACATTTCACCGATCGCCTGGTGACTCTGGCTTACTTTACCTAGTGCTTCGTAGGCTTGGCCGAGGAAGGACTGGTACTCAACCGTCGACTTTGATAACGCGTGCTGCCGGCGCAAGAAGTTCAGAAGGTCGTTGTATTTCTTATCCCTGAGCAGCAAGTCACCGTAATTGAGAACAAGCATCGTAGATAAAGGCGATTTTTGCTGAGCGCTCTTTGCGAGCTGAAGTCCTCGTGAGCGGTTTTCCGGAGAAGATTCAAACACGAGATTTGAATGCAGCTTGTTGATGATGGCGGAGTTTCCGCCTGCCATCTTCTGAGCGATTTCAATCTGCTTGAGTGCCTCGGCCTTGTTTTTCATTCTTTGGGCGGCCACGGCTAAACCGTAGTGGGCCCCGATCGCCTGATAACCGGTCGCAGTTTTCAGCTCATTTCTGAAATAGTCGGCAGCATCCGACCATCCTTGATAGCGGTTGGACTGGAGAACGCGAAGACGCGCACGGATCAGGAAGAAGTCCAAGGAGTCTTTGTGATTTCTTTTGCCGGCCATGCGCGAGCGGTTCTGAGCTTCGCTCATACGATCAATGGTCAGCGGGTGTGTGCGCAGGTAAGCAGGTGCAGCACGCGAGCCTTCATACGCGCGGTTATTAAAGTCTAGACGTTCGAAGAAGTTTTCCATGCCCTTCGGATCGAATCCAGCACGGACCAAAGAATTAAAGCCCACGCGGTCGGCTTCACGTTCGGCGTCGCGGGAGAACGATAAATAATTCTGTGCCAAGGCTGCCTGAGTGCCGATGACCGAGGCTGCCGCGCCGTCCGCAGAACCGGCTCGGGCAGCCAAAATGGCGACGAGCAGAGAGCCTAAGGTCGCTGCCCAATTGCCTTTTTGGTTTTCAATCATTCGGGCGATATGGCGCTGAGTGACGTGTCCGATTTCGTGAGAAAGGACGGAAGCGAGCTCGCTTTCACTGGAAGCGGCTGTGACAAGACCGGTATGAACGGCAATGAAACCTCCGGGCAGTGCGAACGCATTGATGGAGGGATCGCGGATCGGGAAAAAGAAAAAGGAATAACTGGATCCCGGACCGGCAGACACGAGCTTGTAGCCGAGACGCATCAGATAGTCGATGGTCTCAGGGTCATTCAGATAGGTAGGATCGGAGCGAACTTCGACCATGATCTCCTCTCCGAGCTGACGTTCCTGCATCGGAGATAGGGCCGAACCACCTGCCGCACCGAGATTCGGTAGATTGTAGTTCTGGGCGTACGTTCCTGCGGCCGGCGCTGCGGCTAAAAGGCAGGAGAGGCACAGAGAGAGCAGCGGTTTCAAAGTCATTCCGTTTTTACCCAATAATATTTATCATTCAAAGAGTAAGGAAAAATATAACAGTAATACTGTTTTTTGCTGTAACTAATTCTAAAAAGGTATTTATATGTCCGAGTTGACTCATTTCAACCAGGCGGGCGAAGCCCATATGGTGGATATTGCTGATAAAGATCAGACACACCGCATCGGCATCGCCGAAGGCTGGATCAGCATGCATCCCGAGACTTTTGCTCTGGTGGAAAAGGGAAACGCCAAGAAGGGAGACGTTCTGGCGGTTGCACGTATTGCTGCCATCATGGGCTCGAAGAAGACACCGGATTTGATTCCTCTTTGCCATCCGATCGCCTTAACGCATGTGAATGTTGACTTTGAGCTCTATCCGGAAGAAAGCAAAGTTCGCTGCGTAGCGACGTGTGAAACCAAAGGCAGAACCGGGGTTGAAATGGAAGCCTTAACCGCTGTCCAAGTCGGCCTGCTGACCATCTACGACATGCTTAAAGCAGTGGACCGCGGCATGTGCATGACCGATATCCGCCTGCTGGAAAAGCACGGCGGCAAAAGCGGCGACTGGGTTTTAAAGAAGTAGAAAACCCAATCTAAGAAAAAGCCGAAGGTGCGAGCCTTCGGCTTTTGAATTACATGGCCGGAAGAATTCCGAGCTGGGCGGCTTCGTAAACCGCTTCTCCGCGGGAATGCACCTGCAGCTTGCGGTAAATCTTCTTGATGTGCGCCGTGACCGTGTGGCAGGAGATGTTCAGAACGGAACTGATCTCTGCGAAACTCATGCCTCGGGCAAGAAGATTGAGAACTTCGGTTTCTCTCGGCGACAAGGGATTCGCGACGGCAGGCCGGCTCGCCGCGACGGAAACGACCGGCTTGACAGTCGGCTTCCGACGCAGGGCATCGACTAAGACCCTCGCTGCGGTTGGGCTCATCGGACTTCCGTGTGCACGCAGAATGCGAATGTAGTTCCCGACATCGTGAAGGTCGGAGTCCTGCTTCGTGATATAGCCGACGGCACCGTTTTCAATGGCAGTGGCGATGTCGGCAGCTGAGTTTTTGGAAGTGACGGCAACGATACTTTGAACCGCGAGATCTTCAGAGGCACGGCGGATAAAATCCAAGCCGTCCCCGTCCGGAAGATTGAGTTCCGTGAACAGGATGTCGCAGTTTGTTTGAGCAAGCAGTGCTGTTGCAGAGGCAATGCTTGAACAAATGCCAATCAGTTTAATGTCAGGATCATGAATAAGACGCTGACGATAGACTCGCTGTGTGTCAAGATCCGGCTCCACAACGAGAACGGTTGTCTCCCCAGTGTTCAAAATTACCCTCCCGCCGGCAACTTAATCGTAATCGGCTTGTGTTATTTGCTGCTGTAATGTGTAATCGAATCCGCTGTTTCTATCGAAACAGGGTTTTTCGCAGCTTCTACCTTATTGTAATTATTCTACGGAAAAATAACCATAAGTAATTACTTTATTGATGTTACCCCTTGCAATAACTACGGGATTATTTGTCATTTTTTTTGAAGTCGATATTCTCTTCCCGCTCAATTGCCTTGTCTTCCACCAGTTTCTCAGCGGGGTCGCGCATGTTTCTAACGGAATAACCGATTTTTGCACCGCCTCCGACCATTAAGGCGCCGGTTGCCCAAAAAGCCGAGGCCGCCCCGATCACCGAACCGCCGAAACCGAAGAGCAGGGGCAAAATCGCATGGCTTGCGTTCATCAGCATGGTTCGGATTCCGATGGCTTCACCGACACGTCCGTCAGGCGTTACCTGATGGAGCAGTGAAAGAACGTTCGGCTGAGAAGCTCCTAGAGACGCGCCGAGCCATCCGCAAAGTAGGAAGAGAAGCGTGAGCGATGTCGTAAAAGGAAAAACAATATAAGTCAGACCGGCCGAGATCATTACGAAAATAATGATGGACCATTCCTTGAAAATCTGAGAAAGGATCGGCATGAAAACTCGAACAGCGAACGTACAGATGGAGAAGGTACTCAAGAGCCAGCCGATGGCTACGGCGTCTAATCCGATCTCGGTACCATAAACCGGAATCATGAAGGCCTGTAAATCCCAGGCCATGGAAACGAAGGCAGACGCGAGCAGAACGTTTCTGACTTTCTCATCTTTGAATAATTCAAAGGCACTGTGATGCCGATTATCTTTAGCCTGAGATTTGTTAAAGGCCGAGGGGAGGGCCCGCGCCTGGAACAGAAAGATTCCGCCGCCGAGGAGTGCAAAGGTTAGCGCGCCGCCGAACGCCCAATAGTAACTTCCGTGATCGATCAGATAGCCGGCGACAACTGGTCCGGTTGACCCCGAAATTGAAAAGGCAATGGATTGATAGGTAAAAGCGGTTGCCCGATTTTTATTGTTTGAGAGATGTCCGATTAAGCCCTGGCCGCTGATGAGCGTAAAGACAAATCCTGTGCCCGCAAGTAAAGACGTCACGATGATCGGCCAAAAACCGAACTTCTCATATGGGAAAAGAATCGGCATCAGACATGCCGCCGAGATCATCAGGAAAGAGACTGTGATCGGAATGCGAACTCCGATCTTATCGATGAATTTTCCGACATGAATTGAAATCAGCGCCGGAATCGCTGCATAAGTACTCAAAATCACACCGACCATCCACGCAGGCTGCCCGTAATTCAAGGCATAAAGGGTAGAAATCACGCGCGAAGAAGTAAACCCGCAGTGCAGGAGGGCCATGAAGGCAACGATTTTGAGGATTTTTGTCATTTTTACAATAAGAAAAGGCGCCCCAAAGGACGCCCTTGATTATGTGTGGTTTGTTTTAAACGTCCGTCGGCGTTAGTTTGCCTGAATTACCAACAGAGGTGTGTCGCTGATCGCGGCAATACGCGTAGCGGTCGAACCGAGGACGGCGGCTTTGAATGCTCCGTAACCGCGGGTGCCCATGACGATAAGGTCTAAGCCTTCATTCTTAGCGAAAGCTGCGATTTCGTCGCCGGGGTTGCCGACTAAGCAGATTTCTTCTGTCTTAAAGCCTTTATCTTGGAAAGCCTTACGGCTCGGGCCGACGGCTTCATCAAAAGATTCCTGCTGCATGGCACGAACTTCGGATTCATTCATTGTCGGGAGCGCCATACCGGCCATATCCGGCATAACGACACCGGCGTAGTCACTGACAACGTTCATCAGATAGAACGTCGGATGGTCACCGAAGATATCGTGGTTCTTAAGAATGTGTTCGACAGCGGCTTCACCATACTTGGAGCCGTCGATCGCAACGCCGACTTTCAGAGAGTCATTAGTGGGCGCCGGTTTGTTGCGCAGAATCAGGACGGGTTTGTCGCAGAGCGCTAAAACGGAATTGGTAACCGAACCAAGCAGGAGGCCCTTCAAGGCAGAGCGGCCGTGGGAGCCCATGATGATCAGGTCGGCGCCGGATTCTTCGGCAACCTTTGCGATTGTCGGGGCGGCTTCGCCGACTGCATAGCGAGCCGTTGCTTTGACGCCGGCAGCTTTCAATGCCTCAATGGCAGGCTCGAGAATGACGTTAGCTTCCTCGTCGTAATAACCGCTCAGGGATCCATTGCCGATTAATTTGGAGGCTCTTGCGGGGACGGGGGCCTGAACGCTCAACAGTTCGATTTCAGGGTTGTGCCCTAAGAGCGTTGCGCGTGAAGTGACAAATTCAATTGAGTGTTTACTGAACTCGCTTCCGTCGATGGGAACTAAAATCTTCATTTAACCTCCGATAATCATTGTTAGTAAGCTTGTTTTTCTTTCACGAGCTTTGTTGACATTATGAATTATCCCATCTGTAATTAAAAGAGTTTCGAAGAAACATCGGAGCACAAAGTTTCTTTCGAGGATAGTGTCTGACTAAAAGAAGTTGAAAATGGCTGAAGAGAACAAATATCCGCTCGACTATGAAAGACGCTTCGGCGGCGTTGCGAAGCTTTATACCAAGGACGGTGCCGAACGCTTAAAAAATGCCCATGTCTGCGTAGTCGGTCTCGGAGGCGTCGGCTCTTGGGCGGCCGAAGCTTTAGCGCGCACAGCTGTCGGCCGCATCACGCTGGTGGACTTAGATAACGTTGCAGAGAGCAATACGAACCGCCAACTGCAGGCGATGACCGGGGTTTACGGGAAGCCGAAAGTCGATGCGACGGCAGAAAGGATCCGCGCAATTAATCCGCTCTGTGACTGCAGGAAGATTGAAGATTTCATCGAAGTAGAAACCGCGGAATCGTTTCTGCCGGAAGATGCCATTATTCTTGACTGCATCGACAACGTTAAAGTTAAAGTAGCCATGGCGGCCGTCTGTAAAAAGAGAAAGCAGTTTATGGTTGCGTGCGGTGCGGCCGGAGGCAAGACGAGCGCCATGAACATTATTCACGAAGATTTGGCGCGAACAACCGGAGATCCTCTTTTGTCCCGAATGCGGTACGACCTTCGCAAAAAATACGGGTTCCCTAAATTAAAAGCAGGAAAGAGAGTTGAGAAGTTCGGCATTCCTTGTGTTTACACCGCAGACCCCGTTAAACGCCCGGAGGGAGTGTGTGATGTCGGCACCGGTCTGTCGTGTGCAGGTTACGGGTCTTCCGTCGTGGTGACAGCGGCTTTGGGGCTGGCAGCCGCGTCTGTTGCGATCAACCACATTACGGGAACCGACTCTAAATAAAACTTAACGGAATGTAACAAATCCTATTACACTTATGGCAAATAAAATTCTTAAAAGGACGGTCAGCTATGTATAACCGTATTTTGGTTCCGACAGACGGATCCGAACTCTCTGATAAAGCGCTGGAAGCCGCGGCCGATTTTGCCAAGGCTCTGGGTTCCTCTATTGTCATCATTACCGTTATTGAGCCTTACAGCTATACCAATCTCTCTGAGTACAGACCTGAAAGTATTGATCAATACGATTCCAGAGTTAAAGAAATGGCTCAGGAACGACTGGAAATCGCTCGCGAACTGGTTGAGAAAAAAGACATTAATTGCGAAGTTGTGGCTTTCAAATCCTTCTCTCCGGCCGAAGCGATTATCGATGCCGCCAATGAATACAACTGCGATTTGATTTTCATGGCCTCTCACGGCAGACAGGGCTTTGCCGCGGTGCTTTTAGGCAGTGAAACTCAGAAAGTTCTGACTCATTCCAAGATCCCCGTTATGGTTTACAGATGATTACGGGAAAGAGGCTCTGTTTGAGCCTCTTTGCAAATCCGGAGTCAAATCTCGAGTCAAAATACACAGAACAGAATTTGAGGAGTAATAGATAAATGACTGAAGAAGTTAAGACTGAAGCCGAAAAGGGCCAGGAGCAGATGGACGCGGCCAACCTTTTCCGCGAAGAAATTTACACCGACAGAAAGATCGGTGTGATTCGCTGCCTGGTGCCCGTAACAGCTGAAGGCAAAGTGGACGAAAGCCGTAAGGTTATTTATACCGGCGAAGCCCAAATCATGACTCAGATGGGCGCTCTTCCGATCTCCTTTGATATCGAGGCCGATAACCTCGCAGCCGCTGTCGCAAATTACCGCGAAGCCGCCAAGGCCGGCGTCGAAAAGACCATGAAAGAGCTGCAGGAACTGCGCCGCGCAGCTGCAAGCAAGATTGTAGTTCCGGGTCAGCCCGGCTTTACGCCTCCGGAAGGTGCCGGCGGCAGCGGCTTAGTTATGCCGTAATTTGGTCATGATGTTTAAGACTGCCGGGACTCCCGGCAGTTTTCATCTGGAAAGAAGCTAATGAAAATTCAAAAACTTCTGGAAGCGCTCAACGAACTGTTGGAGCCGGAAAAATTTCGAGACTACTGTCCCAACGGCCTGCAGGTTCAGGGCAAAAAAGAGGTCAAGAACATCGTGTGCGGCGTTTCGGCCTCAGAGGCTCTCATCAATGAGGCTGTGAAGAGGGATGCGGACACAATTATTGTTCACCACGGCTATTTTTGGAAAAACGAAAATCCGAGGATTATCGGCATTAAAAGAACGCGAATTAAGAAGCTGTTAGAGCACGACATTAATCTCATTGCCTATCACTTACCTCTTGATGCGAATGAGAAAGTAGGTAATAACCACGAGCTCGGACGCTTGCTGAAATTAAAAGATGTAACATCCCTTCCGGACGAACCCCTTGTCTTGCAGGGAGAGTTTGACCCACCTGTAACAATTGAAAAACTCACTGACAAACTAACCGAGGTACTCTGGAGGGTACCCTATGTTGTGCCCGTAGACTCTCCCCCTTCTATACGAAGAGTTGCTTTTTGCAGTGGTGCGGCACAAGACTATCTCGAAAAAGCGGCAGACGCAGGCGCTCAGGCCTACCTGAGCGGCGAGATTAGTGAACGCACGGTTCTAGAAGCAAGGGAATTAGGAGTTCCGTATTTCGCGGTCGGCCATCACGCAAGTGAGACATTAGGGATTCGAGCACTATCGCAATGGTTAGCTACTCGTTTTCCACAATTAAATGTCAGCTTTGTGAACATCGACAACCCGATATAGATTGAACGCGGGGCTGACTATATACGGAGCAGCTACATGCCGCGAAAAAATATTTCGGACATGCTGCATCGGTCTGTTGCCGGTGCAGTTCTTTTATCTATTTGCCATTTTGCTGCCGCAGAGGCGGTTAATACTAAGCCCGATAAGTTTAACTTTTGGGAATCGGAAGACTTGACTTGGTGGTCAGAGGAAAGCACTGAGGAGGAGACCGAAAAATTTCTGTCCGCATTTTCACAGGGGACGCCCGTCCTCACAAATGTTGAATGGGATGTTGCAGAGCAACTGATCAACGATCTTCAGGAAGATCTTCCAAAGCTCAAGTACGGTTTTATCAATGAAGGGGTGGAGTCTGCTCTTCTAACATTTAGCTCTCACCATGTCTCAATTTCAAGTTCGGAACCAATTACGATAAATCGAGAACTAGATTTAAAAATATTGGATGTAAACCACGAGGGATCCGCTTCTCGTGTTCTAGGAATCCAGACAATACCTGACAGCCAGTTTCAAGTAAATTTTGAGAAGGCCGTTAATTTAGAAATTCAGAGATTGAACGGCACAGGATTCCTCGCAATAAGTGTGGCAGATGGCACGGAGCTCCACTTTTTGGACAAACTTACTGTCAAAGACTACAGCTCAGCCCCTGCGTTGCTGGTTCAAGTTGGGGAACATACACGGAACTCGGTCAGATCTCTCTTTCAATTGAGTGGCCCTTCTTCGTTCAAGACGCTCGGGACGGCTTTTAATCTCGAATCTTCCGCATGCTTGAAAGCCTCCTCTTCGCTTAATATAGAAGCTGGAAAAGTTTTCACAGGGAATGGAAAGGTCATAGCTGATGGGGCAGAAGTTTATTTAAAAGGGGATCTAGGCGACTTCGGAGGAATCTATCAGCAGATAGGCGGAACTCTTGAAATTGTTTCTGATACGCAGTTGAAACATGAGAGTTGGAATCTTGCAGATGTCCAATTTACTTCAGAGTCGAAAAATATTTTCACGGTGTCGGCCAAGGACTTTGTCTCTGACATGTCTGTGGGCGCGACGCTGTTATTCGGAGAGATTGCTGAAAAATGGTCCAAACCCTTCTCAAAAATTACTCTGACCGATGAAAAAGCTTCTCTTGAATACCTCAACAAAGCCTCCGACGCCTATAAGAAAGCCGAACTGATTTTTACCGGAGAAGTTTTTATCGACGAGAACAGCGGTTACATCCACAAAGTCACTCTTAACAATCACTATGGATTGTTGGATAAGCCGAATATGGCTCTGGCTTCTGTTCGCTTAGATCTGGAAGGAAGCGACAAGCTGACTGGCCAAACAATCCGCATTGGGTCTCTGACGTCTGGCAATACAAATCACTTAAAGCTCAACAACTCCGACATTGCCCTTTACGCTCCGGGTCCGGTTGCTGCAATTGATGAGAAGATCAAGATTGTCGGTTTAACCAATTCTTCGAGCTTAACGATTCACGGAATAACGGAAGAAAGCAGAGGAAAGACCGGAAAAGCGCACTTAACGGCTGCGGTTTACGTTGAGGATGGCAGCAAACTGAATTTTTCGGGTTCTGTTTTAACCTTCGAAAATGCCCTGATCGTTAACGAAGGTGAAACAAACTTCAAAGAGCTTTCCAATACAGAACTGCACGCTTCACTCTATCAAACGGCCGGTAAGTTAGATGTTGGTGCCGGGGCAGAAGTCCTGAGCGATAAATCTGTTGAAGTGACCGGCGGAGGGATGAATGTTGCCGGTGTCCTTACCTCTAACACGCTGGTCGTTCAGAATGCCGAAGCAAATGTGGCCGGTTCTCTGAAGACAGGTACGTTAACTCTTGGAACAAAAAATAAAGGTTTGTCTCAGACAACTCTCAGTCTCACAAAAGGGGGGCAGGCACAATTTGATCAGGCCGAAATTTTTGGTTCCAATATTTCTATTGGAGGTGCCCCTGACTCCGAACAGAAAGCTTCCTTATATCTTAAGAAATGGGAGGGAAGGGATAATCAGATCAAGGTCGCTAACGGAGGCGTGCTGATTCTAGGAGACGATGCATCAGGAGATGGAAACGGCTACGGAGTTCCTGAGACTTTGTCCATTCTGGAGCAATTTGGCAATCCTTCAAAGGCTGTTCTGGTCGTAAATGAAACCCAAGTTCTGGGTAATGGAAACATTATTCGTCTTGGCAATGCAGCTACAAGAGCAGGGGAAACTGGTGTCGTGTTTGGGGGAGGCAGTGCGCTGCTGATGCGCGGTCGAGCAGATGCTCCTGTATTTACTTCTGCCGCAGACGGTTCTCTCTCCTTCCAGCCGAATAGCTCGATCTTTGTGGTGGATCCATTCGGAAGCAATCAGCTGACGGATACGACTGTTTCGGAAATCAACGGAAGATCCGATGTGAACCTCGTGTCGCTTAACCCTAATCTCTCCCTGAAACTGGAAAATGTTGCAGGAGAAGGTTGGTTCATTAAGCACGGAGAAATCAATTCTCAAAACTTTGTCTATCCGGAGCTTCAGGGCTGGCTCTATGACAACCCGGAAGGTTTTACAGTCGACTCTTTGAATGCGGCCCAAAAATTCTTTGCTCGCGTGGACAACGAAGCTTACTTTAACCCTCAGCAGTCTCATAAACTGATTAAGGAAGCGACACAGCTCGGCTCTCTGTTAGGTACTCGATTAAATACGCTCCGTGTTCGCGGAGAAAGTATGAAGAAGACGCTTGGGGAACTTCATACCATCATGGAAAAGAAAGAACCGGGCATTTATATGTTTGGCGACGTTGGAGGCGGTTTATTTTTCTCAAATAACCTCGGAGGCTACCTCGGCTCTTCAAGGTACCGCGCAACCTCTGAAACCGTGCGCATAGGAGCCGCCGGGAAAAATGCGGCCGGTCTAAGCTGGTCTGTATCTCTTGACGGCGGTCATGTTTCCTCGAAGAGCAGACATACGGTCTTGGACGCGTCCGGAAAGCAAAATATTTTCGGCCTTTCTCTCTCCGTTGGTAAGAGATTCGAGAAAATCTCCGCTGCATTGAACGGCAGCGTCGGTCACTCCAAAGGGAAGATCACTTCTTCTTTGCCTGGCTCGATGCAGATGGACAAACTGAAGACGCGCGTCCCTGAGACGTTATTTAACGTCGGAGGAGATGTCGCTTATGCATTGACAGATGAGCTCTCGATCGCAGCCTCTCCCCAACTGTGGGTGTTTCCTAAAGCAACGGAGAAGACATCCATCGGCTCCCAGAATGCCTTTAGACTGAAGAATAAAGCTCAAGTGTTTGCAGAGGTGCCGTTGAGTCTGAGAGGAAGCTGGACGATTCCTTCTGCAGCGGATACAAAAATCCGCCTGAAGGGAGAACTGGGCGGATCGGTCAAAGTCGGGAAGTTGTCGAAGGAGTCTCGCTTGTTTGCGGTTGGAACTGAAGCGAAAGAAGATATATCTCAGAAGAACTTCCGCCGTTGGAACGGTTTCGGAACTATGGCGGTTTCTGTGAAACAAGGACGCTTCGAAGGCGGTCTGGCTGCCTCGGCAGCAACCGGTGACGGCAAGCTCGATGCAGCCTTGACGGCAAGAGCAAACTGGAACTTCTAAAACAAAAGGGAGGCCGCAGCCTCCCTTCCCTCTATAAAGAATTATTTCTTCTTGAGCTCTGCCAAAATTTCTCTTAAGAGAACGATATTTTCCGGAGTCGGAGGAGTGGCTTTTTCGGCTTCAAGCTCCAGCTTCCTGCGCATGGAGGAGAGGGCTTTCAGCATGCAGAAGATAACGAATGCCAGTAAAAGAAAGTTAATAACGGCGGTAAGGAAAGCACCGTAGCCCAATACGTTGGCGCCGGCCTTGGTCAGTGCATCGTAAGTCATAGGACCGGTGTAGTCGGCCGGCATCTTCATGACCCAGAAGAGATTCGTAAAATCAGGCTTGCCGATAAGGGCACCCAGGATCGGATTGATGATGTCTTTTACCAACGAACTGATGATGTTGTTGAAGGCGGCACCGACGATCACCGCGACGGCTAAGTCAACGACATTTCCTTTCGAAATGAAAGCCTGAAATTCTTTAAAGAACGTGGTGGCTTGTTTCTGAACTTTTTCCATAATTTTTCTCTACTGGAGCAACGAAACTTTCTTAATTATGCAATTAAAAAATTCTCTGAAAATAAAGTGAAGGTTTATTTTGGGAGTTCGTTGGGAGACAAGGCCTTACGGGTAAAAATTTGGGATTTTTTCCCTAATCGTTTAGAATCTTAGGGCCTTGACATTTTGATTTATTTATATTTTTTAAGAGAGAACGGCCTATGATGGTTCTTTACTCAGGCAGCACTGATCCTTTTTCTCAGCGTTGCCGTTTTGTGCTTTTCGAAAAAGGAATGGATTTTGAAATCCGTGACATTGATCTCTATCACAAGCCTGAAGACATCAATGTGATGAACCCCTATGGCGAAGTTCCGATCCTGGTTGAAAGAGATCTCGTTCTTTACGAATCAAACATCATCAACGAATACATCGATGAGCGTTTTCCTCATCCTCAGCTGATGCCGCCTGATCCAGTTGAAAGAGCCAGAACTCGTCTTCTGTTGTTCAATCTCGAACGTGAGATCTTCAAGCACGTTCACACTTTGGAAAACAGAGCTAGCTCCGACGAAGCTCGTGTTAAGGCGAGAGAAGCCATCCGAGATCAGCTGACAGGTTTAGCACCGGCTGTTGCAAAAAAGAAATACCTCATGGGAGATGAGTTCTCCATGCTGGATATTGCACTTGCCCCGCTTCTGTGGCGTTTGAACTACTACGGTATCGAACTTCCTCCTGCCGGAATGCCTGTCCAGAAGTACGCCGAAAGAGTTTTCTCTCGTCCTGCCTTCATTGAAGCTCTGACTCCGTCTGAAAGAGTGATGCGCAAGTAGAAGAAAGAGAATGGCCAATTTACCTTCAATGACTCCGTACCTCATTCGCGCTTTTTACGAATGGAGCGTGGACAACGATTTCACTCCCCAGCTTTCTGTTTTAGCTGAGCCGGAGGATTATCGCGTCATTGTGCCGTCCAACTATGTGACGAACAATGAAATCGTCCTTAATATTTCCCCGACTGCGTGCGACAGCCTGCAGCTTGGAAATGACCTGATCACCTTCAAGGCCCGATTTGCCGGCAAGGTTGAGTCCATCTCCATTCCTGTTGATCGAGTTAAGGCGATCTTTATCCGCGAGGAAGGATACGGTATGCGTTTTGATGTTGAACCCATGAAAAAGCCGAAGATGAGCGGGGACCAACCGAAACGCGGGTTTGTGAAAGTAGAGGACTAAAGCCCTCGATTCTTACATCTCTTTACTTCTTTAGGCCTGAGTTCAACACAAATTCAAAAAAATGTGTAGAATTCAGGTTCTCGGTTAGCCCGCTTAGCTCAGTGGTAGAGCAACCGCCTTGTAAGCGGTAGGTCGTCTGTTCAAGTCAGTCAGTGGGCACCACCAAATTCTTGTTCTCGTCAGAGGTTCTGAGGGGGACTCAAAAAGCTCCGTTAATCGGGGCTTTTTTCATACCCAGACTAATTTTTTATCCAAGTCGTGAAGCGCGGATTGTTTCCGTAATCCCGGAAGGTCGCAGACCCTTTAAATCCATTTTCTTCAAAAATACTCCGAACGGCCTCTCCTTGATTCCAGCCGTGCTCAACAGCGATCAACTGCACCTTGGGCGCCTTTCTCTTTATTTGCGGAAGAATGGTTCTATACGCAATTAAACCATCGGATTCGTCGGTTAAAGCGCTTCTCGGTTCATATCGTAGAGCGTCTAAATGCTTGTCGTCTCTTTCGATGTAAGGCGGGTTAGAGATGACAGCATCAAAAGATAATTCAGCCGGATAAGGATCCAGCCACGAACCTTGAACAAGCTTGACGTCGGCGCCTAGAGCCTTGCAGTTGGCTTGGGCCACCGCCAAGGCACTTTCCGAGAGATCTGAGGCCCATACCGTGAGATCAGGCCGTTCTAAGGCTACGGTGGCGGCAATGCACCCGGAACCCGTGCCTAAGTCGCAGACAAGAGCGTTTTTGGGGAGATGTTCGATGAGCCACTCGACGAGACACTCAGTGTCAGACCGAGGAATCAGCACCGACGGATTGACAAGAAAAGGGCGCGCGAAAAACTCCTGTGTACCGAGAAGGTAGGGGAGCGGGACACCCTCAGAGCGTTTTTTTGCGATGTCGTTAAGTTTGCGTTCTTCGTCAGAAGAAAGAACTCGATCGTCGTGAATGAGTTGTGCGGCTTTATCCATACCGCACACGTGCTCCAGCATGAAACTTTTATCAATCGAATCCAGCGAGCTGGAGAACAGCCATTCACGGACGGTCGTCAAAGTTATTCTCCTTCGGCAAGAGCAGCCAGCAGCTCAGCCTGATGCTCGGTCGTGAGCGGAGAGATCAGGCAGTCTAGATCTCCGTCCATGATCGAATCAAGCTTGTAAAGCGTCAGGTTGATGCGATGGTCGGTAACTCGGCCCTGCGGGTAGTTGTAAGTGCGGATACGTTCGCTTCTGTCTCCGGAACCGATCAGAGATTTACGCATGCTCGATTCCTTAGCCTGAACTTCGGCGACTTGGGCAGCGTGAATACGTGAGATCAGAACGCCCATGGCTCGCTCTTTGTTCTTGTGCTGGCTTCGTTCGTCCTGGCACTCGACCACAATGCCCGTAGGAAGGTGTGTAATACGAACAGCACTTTCTGTTTTCTGAATGTGCTGGCCGCCGGCGCCGGATGCGCGGTAAACGTCAATTCTGAGTTCGGAAGGATCGATGACGACATCGCCGATTTCGTCGGCTTCCGGGAGGACGGCAACCGTGCAGGCAGAGGTGTGTACGCGGCCCTGAGACTCGGTTTCCGGAACACGCTGTACGCGATGGCCGCCGCTTTCAAACTTCAGTTTGGAATAAGCGCCTTGGCCTACGATTTTCACAACGATTTCTTTGTAGCCGCCTAAGTCGGAAGGGCTGGCAGAGACAAACTCGACCTGCCATTTTTGACGCTCGGCGTAGCGCGAATACATTCTGAACAAATCTCCGGCAAAGAGTGCGGACTCGTCACCGCCCGTGCCGGCGCGGATTTCCAGATAGATGTTCTTCTCGTCGTTAGGATCTTTCGGAAGCAGAAGGATTTCCAATTCTGAAGAAATCTGCTCGATTGCTTTCTTTGTCGCTTTGATTTCCTCAGAAGCGAATTCCTTCATCTCTTCATCGGAAAGCATTTCCTCGGCAGCAGCAAGGTCTTCTTCTGCTTGCTCGTATTCTTTAGCTTTTAAAACAACAGGTTCAATTTCCGCTCGTTCCTTAGAAAGTGCTCTGAATTGGTCCATATTGGATGTGACATCGGGATCTTGAAGATTCTGGTCGATCTCTTCAAGTCGTCTGACCAGTTGGGTCAGCTTGGAGCGCATTGTGTCTTTCATGTCTGTGTCTTTAACCGAGTTCGTTCGATTTTAGTTGAAATATCAACACAAAAAGCCTTCAAAAGTGAAGGCAGATATCGCTAAATTTTCGCACAGCTAGCGATGATGGATGTGGTAGTGATAGAAGCGATCAAGCAAATGCAGAACCTTTTCGTAGTCTTCCTGCGAGAGGTTGGGATCATTGCGCAGTACCGTCAGCGGATCATGAATGAATTTCTTCATCAGACCGTGGGACATGGCTTCCAAAATTTCGTTGGCGTCGCCGCCTTTTTGAATGGCTTTTTTGGCTTTTTCAAGCTCCATCATACGGAGGGCGTCGGCTCGTTCCTGAAGACTCAGAATTTGAGGAATGGAGGAGCGAGTCGTCATCCAGCACTTAAATTCATCGACTTTGGTTTCGATGAGTCTGTCGGCCTGCTCGACGGCAGCTTTACGTCCCTGGATACCCGACTGAACGACTTTTCCGAGATCGTCAACGGTGTAAACGTAAACTTCGTCTAAATCATCAACTTCGCGTTCAATGTCTCTGGGAACCGCAAGGTCGATCATGAAGATCGGACGATGCTTACGGCGCTTCAGTGCACTTTGAACCATGCCGAGACCGATGATGGGAAGCGTGCTGGCCGTACAAGTGATCAGGATGTCGTATTTCGGAAGAATTTCCGGGAGGTCGACGAGTCCGACAGCTTTTGCACCGATCGTTTCCGCCAAAGCCGCCGCTCTGGCGACGGTGCGGTTTGCGACGGCAATGTTTTTCGGTTTCTGTGCGCAGAAATGAGCAGCACAGAGCTCAATCATTTCTCCGGCACCGACAAACAAGATGCTGGAGTTTTCTAAAGAACCGAAGATGCTCGAGGCGACTCGGACGCCGGCAGCTGCCAAGGATACGGAGTGAGCGCCGATCTCGGTTTTAGAACGGACTTCTTTGGCGACCGCAAATGTCTTTTGAAAAAGGTAGTTCAGAAATACGCCTAGGCCATGGTTTTTCTGAGCAGTTTTCACTGCCTTTTTCATCTGGCCGACGATCTGGGTTTCGCCCAACACCATTGAATCCAGACCTGAGGCTACTCTGAAGGCGTGGCGAGCGGCGTCGTCATTTAAGAACACATAGAGGTGTTCCTCAAGTTCATTGAACTTCACGCCTTTGCTTTCGGCCAAGAACTCTTTCAGTTTTTTGGAGGCAAGTTCGGAGTCTTCAGCCGCACAATAAATTTCCGTGCGGTTACAGGTCGATAAAATCGCGACCTCTTTGATACCGCCACCGGCAGGATTTCCGAGCATGGCTCGAATCTTTAGGTTTGCGGTGTCCAGCTCTTCAGAAGAAAAAGCAACCTTCTCTCTCAAAGCGAGAGGAGCAGTGTTATGGTTCAATCCCAGGGCGAAAAGATTCATCTTTCTATCTATTGTGTCCAACAGCGCCGCTTATCGGGCGGCCTGACTAAAATAAGTCGGACCATTTGCGCAGCTTAGTTATTAATATTAAAAATAGAGCATTATTTATGCCTTAAGTTTAGTCGCTTAGGCAAGGATGAGAGTATGAGGGCTTTGACCATCTTTAAACAGAAGGATTTACCTGCAGAGACAAAATTGAAGGAAATACCTCCGGATGAGCAGGCAATCCTCGACTGTATCGCTCGTACAAAAAAGTTTGTAACGCAGCGTGCCTTAGTGACAGCGGGTGCTAGTGCCATCCCGATACCCGGCATCAACGTAACGGTGGACGTGACGATGCTGATATCCATTCTTAATTTCATTAATCAGGAATTCGGGCTCACGCCTCAGCAAATTCAGCATCTTTCGACGGACAAACAGGTTCAGCTGTTTCAGCTGATTACCGTGACAGGAAGCGCCTGGGCAGGGAAACTGATCACGAAGTCCTTAGTCCTTGCCGTTCTTAAAAAGCTGAGCATTCAGCTAACGGCTGCACAGGCAGCAAAATGGCTGCCGATAGCGGGCCAAGCTGCGGCTGCGGGTCTCTCCTTTGCAGCCTTGAAGTGGATTGGAAATCAGCACATTCAAGACTGCGCCAGAATCGCCAGACTCTTTAACGAGGAAGGGCGCCCGCGTTCCCGGCAGACTGCGGATTGAATTTGGCCGCAGGCTGAATTTGGTAATTCGGCATACTGACCGGAATCAGAAAGCCGTTGTTCAAAATTGCCTGAAGCACCATTCCGACGTACTCCTGCAGCGCCTGAGTGATCGGTGCTTGGTTACTTACCGTAGAGAAAGCTCCGGTCCATAAAACTGCGCCGGTTTTTACGCTGACGAGTTCGGTATTGGACTCGATGATGTTTTGCTGTGTGATGGAAGGCGGAATAGCCCAGCCGCCCCAGAAAGGATCAGGTCCGAAAGGACCGCCCCAGGGTCCGGGACCCCAGAAAGGATCCGGTCCCCATGTCATTCCCGGGTCGTAAATCACATTGGTTTTGGTACCCGTTTGGTGGATTGCCAAAACATTGCTCGCCTTGGCTAAGCGTGCGGCACTGAAAAGAGCACTGTAATTCAAACCACCTCCCAAGATCGTTAGGTTAGAGGCCTGAGGAATCGCACGGTAACTCGGTGTACTTGGAATCCCGTGTAACGCTAAGACATCGCAGGCGATGTCTTCGAAGATCCGGCGGTTCGTCGGATTCTCGACAACAGCAGCTACTAACAGACCGGTAATGGTCTTTTGCTCGAAGGTTGCAGCCGGATCAACCCATTGAGCGGTTAACTGGGTAGGGTTGTTGTTTTCCGGCCCGACGGCACAGCCGCTTAGCGCAAGCAGCGAGATCCCCGAAAATAAAAGCCCTGCGAATAATTTTCGAACTGACATGAGGATGTGCTCCTATCTGTATCACAGAGAAAGTTTACTCGACGTGCAAAGAACTGCAGAGGTACAAGTCTGATTTGAGACAAGCGCACACTACAGCTCGGTAGGCGTGTATTCAAACGCGGCCAAAATACCGATCGTAGCAAACAGGACTGCGGAGGCAATGCGGATGAGTTTGACCGGAATTTTTTGGGCGAGCTTATCGCCGATCCAAACAGCAGGAACGTCAGCAATCAGCATACCGATCGTGGTGCCGATGACCACGAGAACCGGCGTGGCGTATTTGACGGTAAGCGCAACAGTTGCAATCTGAGTTTTATCGCCCATTTCCGCCAGGAAGAAGGTAATAAACGTCACGCCGAAAACGCCGAATCGCATGGAGTGGTTTTTCAGTGCATCGTCATCGCCTTTGTCCGGAATAAGAATCCATGCCGCCATGGCGAGGAACGAACCTACAATGATCCATTTAATTACTTCGGGGCTGAAGACGTGGGTAATCCATGCGCCGAGCGCGCTTGCTAGGGAATGATTAAAGATTGTTGCGACCAAAATGCCGAGAATAATCGGCGTCGGCTTTTTAAATCGAGAGGCGAGAAGGAAAGCGAGGAGCTGAGTTTTATCTCCCATTTCAGCGAGCGCTACGGCTCCGATGGCAACCAGAATGGCTTCCATGAGTTTTCTCCTATCCGGCCAAACACAATGAACTGTCGCCGCGCCGGAAGCGTTCGAAAGTTCATCGGTCTCGCCAAGCGCAGACAAGCGCCGGAACTGCCATGGCTTTGCCAAGTTTGTTGACAGTCCCCAGGAGGCTACTCCCCGAGTTATAAAAGAACTGAGCCCGAGGCTTTTGGCATCGGGCTCAAGAAATCCTGGTGGCTAGAGGCGGAATCGAACCACCGACACACGGATTTTCAGTCCGTTGCTCTACCAACTGAGCTATCTAGCCGTCTCTTAATCGAGAAGACGAAATATACAGGAGTTTTTCTAAATGCGCAACTGAATGTTTGAAAATTCAGCGTCAAGAAAAATTCTGGTGGCTAGAGGCGGAATCGAACCACCGACACACGGATTTTCAATCCGTTGCTCTACCAACTGAGCTATCTAGCCGTCTCTCAATCGAGAAGCAGCACTATACAGGACTTTTAAAGAAAAATCTTGCGGTTGATCTACGGAGAAATATGAATGACCTCCCAAAAGCTCCTAATACTGCAATAATGTGCCGATCTGCGAAGGCAATAAAATACTGTCTTCCTGTTTCAAACACCGGAGTCTTGAATGAATTACAAAAAGCATCTCTGTGCGGCCCTCTTAGCCTTAGTGCCGTTTACGGCCTTTTCTCAAACAACTGTGAATACGCCAACAGCACCGGCCGCTGCAGCGGCGGATAAGTCGGTCCCGAATGCACCCGCAGCCATCGTTCAGGATGAAAAACAAATTTGTGACACATTGAAAAAAACACTCCAAGGGAAGCTCGGTATTCCGGTCGAGTCGGTTTCGGTTACGCCTGTTAAAGGTGTGTATGAAGTGGTAGCGCAGAATGAAATTATGTATTCGGACGCTACCGCCGATCACATCATTGTTGGCCAGCTGTTTGAAACAAAAACACAGAGAAATCTGACGGCAGAAACGAAAGATCGACTCAGCCGCATTGATTTCACCAAGCTTCCGCTTGCGGATGCCATCAAAATCGTGAACGGCACGGGCGCTCGTCAGATTGCTGTTTTCTCCGATCCGAACTGCTCTTTCTGCCGCAAACTTGAGGCAAGTTTGAAAGAAATGAAGGATGTCACGATTTACACATTCCTCTATCCGGTGATTCGTCCTTCCTCTCTGGCCGAAAGTCAGAATATTTGGTGTGCCAAAGATAAGGGCGCTGCCTGGAGAGCACGCATGCTCGACGGCGTTCAGGCGCCGGCAAAGAGTGCTAATTGCGATGTCTCTGCGATCGAACGCAATATCGCCTTAGGCAGCAAGCTCGGCGTGACGGGTACTCCGACCGTCTTTGTTCCGAGCGGCCAAAGAGCCCCGGGCGCCGTGAGCATTGAATACCTGGAAAACATGCTTGCTAAAGATAAACTCTCGGAATGAGTTGGTTTTTCCCGGTCTCTCCTTTGAGACTCGTATATTTCAAATATCAATATTGAGGAGAGATTCCGGTGACCAAAAAATTTCCGTTGACTAATTGGTCTGAGAAAAAGGCTTTCACGATTAAGCTTGGCGCAGTCAAGAAGTATCACATTGCTGTTTTTGCCGACCCGAACTGTCCGTGGTGCAAGCGCTTCTTTGAAGAGAACACGGACAAACTGAACGATTTGGAGATCTTTGTCTACTTGGCTCCGGTTCTCGGTGAAGATTCAGAAAAACTTGCCGCAGAGATTCTGTCGGAAAAAGATCCGGCTGCGGCTTGGACTGACTGGGTCATGAATGAGAACCGCCCGAAGGTAAAAGTGACTGAAGAAGCAAAAAATACTGTTGAAGACAATATGGAGCTCTTGGAAAAGCTGGGTATTGAAACCGTTCCGGCAATTTATTTGGCAGACGGCGAAGGTCCTTACGGGTTTATGACTGCCATGGAGCTCATCTCCAAGATTGAGCAGGAAGGCGGAAAGGAAGACGAAGGTAAGGAGCCTAAAGAGCTTTAAGTAAGAAACACAAACGGCCGGATCCGGCCGTTTCGCTTGATTAGGCTTGAGCGGTATTACAAGCTTTCCGGGGTGATACCGTTCGGTAAAAGGAGCCAGGCGCGAGCTTGGCTTTTTTGTCTGCCTGCGTTTTTGCCCGCTTCATCTCCGAATCCCCAGAAGAAGTCAAAGCGGATCGGACCTTTGATGGCGCCGCCCGTGTCCTGCGCGACTACCGGCTTTGTGAAATTAAGGTTCGGATTGGTTTGAGAAACCGAAACCAGTACCGGTGTTCCCAGCGAAATGTATCTTCTGTCTACTGCAACCGAAGCTTTAGGCGTCAGGGGAAGGCCTTGGGCGCCGATCGGTCCCTCGTTCGGATCTCCGCCTTTCTTTTCTTTAAAGAAAACGAAGCTTTGGTTTTGGTTGAGCAGGGTGTCCACCTTATCCGGGTTGTTCTGTGCCCAGGCTCTTATGTTCTGCATGGACAATTCATGGTGCTTCAGATAGCCCTGATCGACAAGCCAAGATCCCACGGCCTTGTACGGACGGCCGTTTTGATCGTCGTAGCCGACTCGAATCAGTTCGCCTTCTTCAGTCCGTAGTCTTCCGGACCCCTGAATTTGAAGGAAGAAGACGGCGACAGGATCGTCGCTCCAGGCGATGGAGTACTTGTCGAGGTCTTTACGAGCGACGATTTTTGCTCGAGTGTCGTAAGGGACGAGTTTTCTCCCTTGAATTTTTCCTCTTAAGCGCATGCCTTTGAGTTTCGGATAGGCTTCCGCTAAGTCAACAATGATTAAGTCGTCAGGCGTAGAGAGGATCGGGGTGGTGTGCCGCTCTGTTCGATGTTTCGAGACAGTAAGCAGAGGTTCATAGTAGCCGGTCATGAGGCCGGTATCAGAAACGGAATAAACGGTTCCGGTTTGCGTACCGATCGTGCGTTTTTCGATTTTCCACGGAGTGAAATTATTTTTGAAGAACGCTTCCGCATTCTGAGCGTCTGTACCGGATGCTTTCGAGCAAGCTTCAGCCCAGGCTGTTTTTCGGTAAATCGAGCGGCAGGAAATCTTGAATGCAGATAACGCAGCTGCCCAATCCTCTTGCTCTGAAGAAGGGGTGTCGGAGAAGGCAGAGATTTCAAAACGGACGCTTTCTTCCGTGGGCTCCGTAATCTCCTGAGGCTTTTGTTTATTGCTGGAACAGCCGTTAAGCAATGCTAAGCAAATTAAAGCCGAAACAAGGGAAGCGATGCTGCGTTTGGTCATAAATTCTCTCCTGCGAACGCCTGATTCTAGGACAAAATCAAATCGGTCATTTTTAGACGTCTTGCCATTCAAGGACGAGGCCCAAGTCTTTAAAATTGAAAGATGGAGGTCACAATGACAAAGACAAAATACAGAATTGCGCCGTCTATCCTTTCGGCTGATTTCGCGAATCTCGGAAAAGAGGTTCAAGATGTGATTGCAGCCGGGGCAGACTGGATTCATTTTGATGTAATGGACAATCACTACGTGCCGAACCTGACGGTCGGTCCGATGGTATGTAAAGCGATTCGTCCTTATACCGAGGCACCGATTGATGTCCACCTCATGGTTGAGGCTGTGGACGAAATCGTTCCGTTGTTTGCGAAAGCAGGTGCCAACATTATTACATTCCATCCGGAAGCGAGCCGTCATGTTGATCGGACGCTGAGGCTGATTCGTGACTGCGGCTGCAAGGCAGGTTTGGCCTTAAATCCGGCGACTTCGCTGGAGTATCTGCATTACGAGCTCGACAACATCGATATGGTTCTGCTCATGAGCGTCAACCCCGGATTCGGCGGACAGTCCTTTATTCCGACGACGATCGGAAAGCTGCAGGAGTGCCGCTCTCTTCTTGATAGTTACGCAGAGGTTTCCGGACGCAAGGTCCTTCTAGAAGTAGACGGCGGCGTAAAGAAATCGAATATCCGAGAAATTGCAGCAGCCGGTGCGGACACATTTGTTGCAGGAAGTGCAATTTTCAACGAGGCCGACTACAAAGCTGTTATTGACGACATGCGCTCCGAGCTGGCGTCCCTGTAAAGATGAAACGTTTTGAGAATTTGAAAGCGGTACTGTTTGATCTGGACGGCACCCTTGTTAACACGCTTCCGGGGCTCACCGAACTCGTGAACCAAATGCGTTCCGACTTTGACAAGCCTCCGCTCTCGGAAGAGAAGGTTGGCAAATACATCGGGAAAGGAATGTTTGTTTTAGTTCGGCGTGCGATGACCGATTCCATGGACGAGCCGTTTCCTGAGGAAATGTTCAACTTAGCCGTCAAAAGTATGGCAAGACATGTGGAGGCGGGACGCTACTCAAAGGGCGTGCTGTATCCCGATACGATAGAGACCATCAAGTATGTCAAAAATTTGGGGCTAAAGACAGCAATCGTAACGAACAAGCCCTATCAAATGACACTGGATACGCTGGCCGGCAAAGGGCTGCTCGAACTTGTGGATTTAGTTGTGGGCGGCGACAGTGCGGCTAGACCCAAACCGTATCCCGATCCGCTTGTTTATGCCTGTGAGAAACTCGGCGTGGCACCGGAAGAAGTTCTGATGGTAGGTGATTCAGGAAACGATTCTTCAGCGGCGAAACAGGCGGGTGCCCAATCGATACTCGTGAGAACGGGCTGGAGTGAAGGTGTGCCGCTGGATGAAATTGCAAAACGTGACGAAGCGGCAGCAATGATTGACCATCTTTCGGATTTACAGGCCCTCCTTCCAGCGAAGGAGGGAGCTCATGCTTGAAAGCAGTATCAAAGAGGATTGGAAACCGGTTCTTTCTGATTTCGAGCATTCGGAGGCGGGAAAGAAGATTGAGCAGCTTTTGGCGAAACAGAAAGCCGAAGGGTTGAAAATTTTTCCGCCGAAACCGTACCGGGCTTTAGAACTTCTTTCAGCAGGAGAAGTAAAAGTCGTCATTCTCGGACAGGATCCTTATCACGGATTCAATCAGGCAAACGGATTGGCGTTTTCCGTGAACAAGGATGTACCGCCGCCTCCGAGCCTGAGAAATATCTTTAAAGAAATTAAAAGGGAGTATCCGGAAGCCGAATTCAGAACAGGAGAGTTGGAAGGCTGGGCCAAACAAGGCGTTCTCCTTCTCAACACGGTTCTTACAGTTGTAGAAGGAACGGCCAACAGCCATAGTAAGAAAGGCTGGGAAGAGCTGACCGATGAAATTATTGCGAAAGTAGCCTCGGAGGGAAGACCAGTCGTTTTTATGCTTTGGGGAAAATCGGCTCAGGAAAAGAAGAAGCTCATTCGAAAATTCAATAAAGATTGTTTGATCTTAGAGAGCAACCACCCGTCGCCGCTGTCGGCAATGAGAGGCCCGATTCCTTTCATCGGGAATGATCATTTCAGAAAAGCAAATGAATGGCTGACTCAAAAGGGAATTTCTCCAATTAATTGGACGAAACATAACTAGAAGAAACCCCTAAATTACAATTCGTTAAATTTCAGTAATCTTTTGATTTTAAAAGGAAAGCTATATTTTTACTCTGAAATTATAAAATTTTTTCGAGAGGAAGGTTTGACAAGCCTAAAAAACCTCTTCATAATTCGCACCTCGTTACTGATGACAACGCAGTAACTGATTGAGTTCTTTAAAAATTTATCGACGACCGATAAGAGCGGGCACTAAGAAGTCTGCAGTGAAAACTGCAAATTTAAATTGCTCGATCTTATTGGAGAAGAAGGAGTAGAAAATACTCCGTCAAACACCAAGCAAGAGTAATTCGAGCGACAACAGAGATTAAACAATAGAGTTTGATCCTGGCTCAGATTGAACGCTGGCGGAACGCTTTACACATGCAAGTCGAACGGTAACGCGGTGAGAAGCTTGCTTCTCACCGGCGACGAGTGGCGAACGGGTGAGTAATACATCGGAACGTGTCCGCTCGTGGGGGACAACCAGCCGAAAGGTTGGCTAATACCGCATGAGTTCTACGGAAGAAAGAGGGGGACCCGCAAGGGCCTCTCGCGAGCGGAGCGGCCGATGACTGATTAGCCGGTTGGTGAGGTAACGGCTCACCAAAGCAACGATCAGTAGCTGGTCTGAGAGGACGACCAGCCACACTGGGACTGAGACACGGCCCAGACTCCTACGGGAGGCAGCAGTGGGGAATTTTGGACAATGGGCGCAAGCCTGATCCAGCTATTCCGCGTGTGGGATGAAGGCCCTCGGGTTGTAAACCACTTTTGTAGAGAACGAAAAGACACCTTCGAATAAAGGGTGTTGCTGACGGTACTCTAAGAATAAGCACCGGCTAACTACGTGCCAGCAGCCGCGGTAATACGTAGGGTGCGAGCGTTAATCGGAATTACTGGGCGTAAAGGGTGCGCAGGCGGTTGAGTAAGACAGATGTGAAATCCCCGAGCTTAACTCGGGAATGGCATATGTGACTGCTCGACTAGAGTGTGTCAGAGGGAGGTGGAATTCCACGTGTAGCAGTGAAATGCGTAGATATGTGGAAGAACACCGATGGCGAAGGCAGCCTCCTGGGACATAACTGACGCTCAGGCACGAAAGCGTGGGGAGCAAACAGGATTAGATACCCTGGTAGTCCACGCCCTAAACGATGTTAACTAGTTGTTGGGAAGTAAAATTCTCAGTAACGCAGCCAACGCGAGAAGTTAACCGCCTGGGAAGTACGGTCGCAAGACTAAAACTCAAAGGAATTGACGGGGACCCGCACAAGCGGTGGATGATGTGGATTAATTCGATGCAACGCGAAAAACCTTACCTACCCTTGACATGTCAGGAAGCTCTTGTAATGAGAGCGTGCCCGCAAGGGAGCCTGAACACAGGTGCTGCATGGCTGTCGTCAGCTCGTGTCGTGAGATGTTGGGTTAAGTCCCGCAACGAGCGCAACCCTTGTCACTAGTTGCTACGAAAGGGCACTCTAGTGAGACTGCCGGTGACAAACCGGAGGAAGGTGGGGATGACGTCAAGTCCTCATGGCCCTTATGGGTAGGGCTTCACACGTCATACAATGGTCGGAACAGAGGGCAGCGAAGCCGTGAGGCGGAGCCAATCCCAGAAAACCGATCGTAGTCCGGATTGCAGTCTGCAACTCGACTGCATGAAGTCGGAATCGCTAGTAATCGCGGATCAGCATGCCGCGGTGAATACGTTCCCGGGTCTTGTACACACCGCCCGTCAAACAATGGGAGTGGTGTTTACCAGAAGTCGTTAGCCTAACCGCAAGGAGGGCGGCGACCACGGTGAGCACCGTGACTAATGTTAAGTCGTAACAAGGTAGCCGTACCGGAAGGTGCGGCTGGATCACCTCCTTTCAAGTAAAGCAGTATGAGCTCAGAAGTTCTGAGTGTCCGCTCTTATCGGAAGTCGATAAAGATTTGAAGACAAGCCCGAGACCGTGGGTCTTTAGCTCAGCTGGTTAGAGCACCGTCTTGATAAGGCGGGGGTCGATGGTTCGAGTCCATCAAGACCCACCATGGCACTTCTTGACGGGGGTATAGCTCAGCTGGGAGAGCACCTGCTTTGCAAGCAGGGGGTCAACGGTTCGATCCCGTTTACCTCCACCACGAGATATACGGGCAAGTCAAAAAAACAAGATGAAAGAGCTTTACGGAGCTTTTTGATATTGTCTTTTGACAATGTGTTCTTTAACAATTCGGAATAATCAATCTAACGTTTAAGCTGATTTGATGAGAGTCAGCGAGAACGGGTAGTGATAAGAAATCTTTACAAAGAGAGAAACTTTGAGATTTCTCAAGCAAAGACATACAAGCATATGGCATGAGAACGAGAGTTGCTTGTGACCCGGCCGGGCAATAGGCGGCAGGGTTATAGGATCAAGTGACTAAGTGCATGTGGCGGATGCCTTGGCGATCACAGGCGAAGAAAGACGCGGCAGCCTGCGAAAAGCTGCGGGGAGCTGGCAAACGAGCTTTGATCCGCAGATATCTGAATGGGGGAACCCACACCGTAAGGTGTATCCGTAGCTGAATACATAGGTTACGGAGGCGAACGAGGAGAACTGAAACATCTAAGTATCCTCAGGAAAAGAAATCAACCGAGATTCCGGCAGTAGCGGCGAGCGAACCCGGAGGAGCCTAGCTTTTGATAGTACGAACTTTAGCCGAAAGGTCCTGGAAAGGCCTGCTATAGTGGGTGATAGCCCCGTAGGCGAAAGAGTTGGTACGGTACTAAGGAAGCGAGAAGTAGAGCGGGACACGTGGAATCCTGTTCGAAGACGGGGGGACCATCCTCCAAGGCTAAATACTCGTGATCGACCGATAGTGAACCAGTACCGTGAGGGAAAGGCGAAAAGAACCCCGGGAGGGGAGTGAAATAGAACCTGAAACCGCATGCATACAAACAGTAGGAGCCTCGTCAGAGGTGACTGCGTACCTTTTGCATAATGGGTCAGCGACTTACATTCTGTGGCGAGCTTAACCGAATAGGGGAGGCGCAGCGAAAGCGAGTTCGAAATGAGCGTTCAGTCGCAGGGTGTAGACCCGAAACCAGATGAGCTATCCATGGCCAGGTTGAAGGTGTGGTAACACACACTGGAGGACCGAACCGACTAGTGTTGCAAAATTAGCGGATGAGCTGTGGATAGGGGTGAAAGGCCAAACAAATCTGGAGATAGCTGGTTCTCCCCGAAAACTATTGAGGTAGTGCCTCGTGTGTCGCTCCAGGGGGTAGAGCACTGTTTTGGCTAGGGGGACATGGAGTCTTACCAAACCAAGGCAAACTCCGAATACCTGGAAGCGTAAGCACGGGAGACAGAGCACCGGGTGCTAACGTCCGGACTCAAAAGGGAAACAACCCAGACCGCCGGCTAAGGTCCCAAATAACAGCTAAGTGGAAAACGAAGTGGAAAGGCCGTGACAACCAGGAAGTTGGCTTAGAAGCAGCCATCCTTCAAAGAAAGCGTAATAGCTCACTGGTCGAGTCCTTCTGCGCGGAAGATGTAACGGGGCTAAGCTGTTAACCGAAGCCGCGGATGCGCTGGTTATCCAGTGCGTGGTAGGGGAGCGTTCTGTAAGTCTGCGAAGGCGGTTCGAGAGGACTGCTGGAGATATCAGAAGTGCGAATGCTGACATGAGTAACGTTAAAGCAGGTGAAAAGCCTGCTCGCCGTAAGCCCAAGGATTCCTGCTCTACGTTCATCGGAGCAGGGTGAGTCGGCTCCTAAGGTCAGGCCGAAAGGCGTAGCCGATGGGAATCAGGTTAATATTCCTGAACCTGCGTCAGATGCGATGGGGGGACGGAGCATGGAAGATCATCCGGGTGTTGGAAGTCCCGGTTGTTGAGCGTAGGAGGTCTGCAGGCAAATCCGCAGACGCATCTCCAAGGCAAAGACACGTGCCGCCACGGCGGCGAAGTGATCGGAAGTGCTTCCAAGAAAAGCCTCTAAGCCCCAGTCTGACGCGGACCGTACCGCAAACCGACACTGGTGGGCGAGCTGAATATGCTCAGGCGCTTGAGAGAACTCGGGAGAAGGAACTCGGCAAATTGACACCGTAACTTCGGAAGAAGGTGTGCCGTAGTACCGTGAGAGGAGAGACACCTTGAGCGGGAAACGGTCTCAGAGAATAGGTGGCTGCGACTGTTTATTAAAAACACAGCACTCTGCAAAGTCGAAAGACGACGTATAGGGTGTGATGCCTGCCCGGTGCTGGAAGATTAATTGATGGGGTGAGAGCCCTTGATCGAAGTCCCAGTAAACGGCGGCCGTAACTATAACGGTCCTAAGGTAGCGAAATTCCTTGTCGGGTAAGTTCCGACCTGCACGAATGGCATAACGATGGCCACACTGTCTCCTCCCGAGACTCAGTGAAGTTGAAATGTTTGTGATGATGCAATCTACCCGCGGCTAGACGGAAAGACCCCATGAACCTTTACTGCAGCTTTGCATTGAACTGTGAACCGATTTGTGTAGGATAGGTGGGAGGCAGAGAAGAGGCCACGCCAGTGGCCTTGGAGCCGACCTTGAAATACCACCCTGATTTGTTTGCGGTTCTAACCACGGACAGTGATCCTGTCTTGGGACCGTGCATGGTAGGCAGTTTGACTGGGGCGGTCTCCTCCTAAAGGGTAACGGAGGAGTACGAAGGTACGCTAGGTACGGTCGGAAATCGTGCTGATAGTGCAATGGCAAAAGCGTGCTTGACTGCGAGAGCAACAACTCGAGCAGATGCGAAAGCAGGTCATAGTGATCCGGTGGCTCTGAATGGAAGGGCCATCGCTCAACGGATAAAAGGTACTCTGGGGATAACAGGCTGATACCGCCCAAGAGTTCATATCGACGGCGGTGTTTGGCACCTCGATGTCGGCTCATCTCATCCTGGGGCTGTAGTCGGTCCCAAGGGTATGGCTGTTCGCCATTTAAAGAGGTACGTGAGCTGGGTTTAAAACGTCGTGAGACAGTTTGGTCCCTATCTGCCGTGGGCGTTGGAAGATTGACGGGGGCTGCTCCTAGTACGAGAGGACCGGAGTGGACGCACCTCTGGTGTACCGGTTGTCACGCCAGTGGCATTGCCGGGTAGCTAAGTGCGGAAGAGATAACCGCTGAAAGCATCTAAGCGGGAAACTTGCCTGAAGATGAGTCTTCCCGGAGGTTGAACCTCCCTCAAGAGTCGTCCGAGACCAGGACGTCGATAGGTCAGGTGTGTAAGCGCTGTAAGGCGTTGAGCTAACTGATACTAATTGCTCGTGAGGCTTGATCCTATAACCGTGTTGCTTGTGACCGGTGTGCGTTGTAGGTTGGAAGCGAAGAGAGAGATCAAAGAGACTCGAAAGTAAAGAGAGTCACGAAAGTAGAAAAGATTATTCCGAATTGACCGGTTTTAAGCCCGGAGGCCATAGCAGGGTGGAACCACTCCTTCCCATCCCGAACAGGACAGTGAAACGCCTCCACGCCGATGATAGTGAGTTGTATTTCTTGCGAAAGTAGGTAGCCTCCGGGCTCTCCATAAAAGACAAACCTCTTGGACTTAACCGTTCAAGAGGTTTTGTTTTTTCCAGCGCGGGAAAATACCCTTAAATTTATTTCTCTAAAGTGGTTTTTGCACCTGCCTCATGATATAAATTTTCTATTGTTCTCTACTTTTCATAGGAGATTTACCATGAGACGACTCGTAGCAATTGCAATGACTTGTGCCGCAATGGGGATCGGCATTTCTTCCGGTGCTTACGCCGCTACTTTCAAATGGGCCAGCCAAGGGGACATATTAACTTTTGATCCCCACGCTCAGAATGAAGCATTCAACAATACCGCCAATTCTTACGTTTACGAAGCATTAGTTAATCTCAACAAAGGTAAAGTGACGCCGTCTCTTGCGGAAAGCTGGACCTCAGTCCCCGAAGGTTTCGTTTTCAAGCTGCGCAAAGGCGTGAAATTTCATGAAGGAGAGACTCTGACAGCCGAAGACGTGGCTTTCTCGATCAATCGAGCCCTCCATCCGATTTCTCAGTTCAAAACATTTACGGCCGGCATTTTGGGCGCCGAAGCGCTTCCGAACGGCGATGTTCTGATCAAAACGATTAATCATTCTCCTGTCCTTCTCAATCAGCTTGCCTATCTCAGAATTTTGAATAAAGCCTGGGCTGAAAAGCACGGAGCAACTGCACCGCAGAATTTTGTTGCCAAAGAAGAAGCCTATGCAGCAAAACATGCGAACGGCACCGGTCCTTTCAAACTTCAGTCTCGTGAAGTTGATATCAAAACAGTTTTTGTTGAAAATCCTGATTGGTGGAATAAAGCCAACAAAGTCGGAAATGTCACAGAAGGCATCTACACTCCGATTAAATCTGCGGCGACCCGTATGGCAGCTTTATTGTCCGGAGAGGTGGACTTTGTCCCTGATCCCGCAACTCAAGATATCCAGCGCCTGAAAAACAATTCGAAGGTCAAACTTCAGTCCGGACCCGAGCTCCGCGTGCTCATGATTTCTCTGGACCAAATGCGTGACGAATCTCCTTACGTTTTTGTCGACGGTAAGAAAACCGACAAGAACCCGTTCAAGGATATCCGCGTTCGTCAGGCCCTCTATCAGGCTATTGATATCAAAACACTTCAGCGCGCCGTGATGAGAGGTTTCTCGATCCCGAACGGAACGATTGTTTCCTCCGAGACAAACGGCTGGAGCGCCAAAGCGGCCGACCGTCTTCCTTACGATCCGCAGGCGGCTAAAAAGCTTCTGGCAGAGGCCGGTTATCCCAACGGTTTTGAATTTACGCTCGATTGCCCGAATAACCGCTATATCAACGACGAGGCCATCGGTAAAGCGCTGGCCGGCATGTGGGCAAAGATCGGCGTGAAGGTAAAGGTTAATGCGATTCCCCGTGCGAACTATTTTCCGAAAGTTCTGCGTTATGACTCTTCCGTCGGCATGGTCGGTTGGGGTGCCTCCACTCAGGACGCTCTGTTCCCGCTGCAGTCTTTAGTGGAAACTGTCGATGTTAAAAAAGGCAACGGCCTGTCCAACATCGGACGAGTTTCGGATCCGGAGCTTGACGCTTTAATTGAAAAAATCAAAGAAGAAGAAAACTTTGATAAGCGTAATGAGTTGATCGAACAAGCTCTTCTTCGCGTCAATAAGAATATCTATGTTCTTCCGCTTCACACACAAGTTATCAACTGGGCTTTGAAGAAAAATATAGATGCTCCTCTGCGTGCTGACGACCGCTTGGAGCTTGATAAAGTCGTGGTGAAGTAATTCTCTTTTTTGGCCGGGAATGACTTTTCCGGCCTATCGACTCCCGAAAGGATGCCGACAGATGTTCTCGTTTGTTATAAAACGTCTGCTCCAGGCAATATTGGTCATGCTTATCGTGACCTTGATTGCTTTTCTGTTGTTCCAATTTGTAGGCGATCCCGTGACCCAAATGCTGGGTCAGGAAGCCACCGAGGCTGACCGTCTTGCGCTGACGCATGAGCTAGGGCTTGATCAGCCGATCTGGAAACAGTTCGGAGCGTTTATCGCAAATACTCTCCACGGTGACTTTGGCATGTCACTGCGCCAAGGTGCGCCCGTGGTTGACTTGTTTAAAGAAAAAATGCCGGCGACGCTCGAGCTTGCATTTTTCTCTGCAATGGTAGCTACGCTCATCGGAATTCCGTTGGGAGTCTTTGTGGCTCTGAAGAGAAATTCGATTTGGGCAAGCTGGCTGATGGGTTTATCGCTCGTTGGAATTTCTCTTCCGACATTTTTTATCGGTATTTTGCTGATCCTCGTGTTTTCGGTTTGGCTGGGATGGCTTCCGTCCTACGGAAGAGGAGAGACGGTTGCATTTGGCTGGTGGACAACCGGCCTGCTCACCGGAGATGGTCTGAAACATATCATCCTCCCCGCGGTGACTTTGGCGATCTTTCAAATTGCTCTGGTGATGCGCTTGGTACGCAGTGAAATGCTTGAGGTCATGCGCACGGACTACATTCGCTTTGCGCGTGCCAGAGGAGTTCCAAAACGAAAAATCTTTTTTAGACATGCGTTGAAAAATACGCTGCTGCCGGTGATTACGATCACAGGACTCCAGATCGGCGGCATTATCGCCTTTTCGATCGTGACCGAAACCGTTTTCCAGTGGCCGGGCATGGGCCTGCTGTTTATACAGGCGGTTCAGTTTGCAGACATCCCGGTCATGGCAGCCTACCTCTGTCTAATCTCTCTTATTTTTGTCGTCATTAACCTCATTGTTGATTTGCTCTACTTGGCAGTAGATCCGAGGCTGAAATCAGACGCAGCAAACAAGGAATAGAAAAAATGAACAGCGTTAATTTGGATAAATATTCAGATCCCTTTTTCCTCGGAGAAACCAAAGAAGAACTGCGCCGAATTCGTCAGGATTTTCACGTCCATCCTGAAATCGGCTTGGTGACACCGAGAACCTCACGCATCATTGCTGACTTACTAAAGGATTACGGCGTTGATGAAGTTCACGAAGGCGTCGGTGGAGACGGTGTCGTGGGTGTCATTTACGGAAAACTTCCGGGAGAAGCTTCAGTCGGCCTGAGGGCGGATATCGACGCGCTGCCTTTAAAAGAATTGTCCAACCATGACCACGTTTCTCAAGTCGAAGGCGCAATGCATGCCTGCGGTCACGACGGTCATGCGGCAGCACTTTTGGGCGCCGCCAAGAAACTTGCTTCTGAGAGAAATTTCGGAGGTAAAGTGGTTTTGGTTTTCCAACCGGGTGAAGAGGGCTGGTCCGGCGCTAAGCACATGATGGAAGACGGACTTTTCGAACGCTTTCCGATGCAGGAAATTTATGCCTTCCATAATTCATCCGCGATTGAACCGGGACGAATTGCGTTGAACTACGGAGCAATGCAGGCGGCTGCCGACGCATTTACGATCGTCGTAAAGGGCAAGGGCGGCCATGCTTCTCGACCGAACTTGAACCACGATCCTGTGATTGCAGCAGCACACATTATCTTGGCACTCCAAACAATTGTGTCTAGAGAAGTGGATCCCTTGGAGACAGCGGTAGTTTCGTGCTGTTCTCTTCAAGCAGGCGATCCGCGTGCGCAGAGCGTGTGCCCGGACTCTTGTCAAATCGTCGGCACTGCTCGAACCTTCTCTCCCGAAGTCAGGGATTTAGTAGAGAAAAGAATCGGTGAGATTAGTGCCTCTATTGCTGTGGGCCTAGGCTGCACAGCCGAAACCGATTACGGACGTTTTTATCCGCCCTGCATCAACACGCCTGAGCAGGCAGCCTTCATGGCTGATGTAGCTGCCGGTTTTGTCGGTGAAGAAAACGTTGACCGCAACTATCCGAGAATGGCGGGCGGAGAGGATTTTGCCTTTATGTTGGAAAAAGTCCCTGGCGCCTATATTCGCATCGGTCAGGGCGGCGCGTCGGCACACAATCCGTACTTTGATTTCAATGATGAGATCCTGCCGCTGGCTGCAAGCGTGCTGGCGGCAACGGCCGAAAAACGACTTCAAAAATTAAACGGCGGAGGCAATAGTGCTGAGTAAAAACAGCGGACGGCCGTCTGCGTTCAGGCGCTTTCTGGAAAGCGACCTAATGTGGAAGTTTCTGCATTCTCCGGCTGCGATTATCAGCTTTGTAATTTGTGCCGGACTTCTGCTCTCTGCTTTCTTTGCAAGCTGGATTGCGCCCTATGATCCGTTTGATCTGACGGCATTTGATCTGTCGGACGCCTTTTTGCCTCCGGCCTGGATGGAGGGAGGCAAGTGGCAGTTCCTGCTGGGAACCGATGATCAGGGAAGAGATCTGCTTTCAGCTATTCTGTACGGCCTTCGGGTCTCGTTAGAGATCGGCTTGTCTTCCGTATTCATTTCTGTCGCCCTAGGTGTCTCTCTCGGTTTGATTTCCGGCTATGCAGGCGGAATCACGGATGCGGTCATCATGCGTTTCTGCGACGTGATGCTGAGCTTCCCGGCGATTCTTCTGGCACTGCTGATCGACGGAATTATCCGAGTGATTCTTCCCGAGAATATGCATGATCAGGCCGCATACGGCGTGCTTATTTTTGCGATTTCTCTTTCCGGCTGGGTGCGCTATGCCCGCACGGTCCGAGGTGCGACGTTAAGTGAGAAGAAACGTGATTATGTTCAGGCGGCTAAGCTTTTCGGCGTGAGCCCCACACGAATCATGTTTACGCACATCCTTCCCAACGTCTTAGGTCCGGTCTTGGTGCTTGCCACGGTTCAGGTAGCATTGGCGATTATTACGGAAGCAACCTTGTCGTTTCTGGGTGTCGGAGTTCCTCCGACGACGCCGTCTCTTGGTACCTTGATTCGCATCGGCAATGAGTTTTTATTCTCGGGCGAATGGTGGATCACGATTTTCCCCGGCGTTGCACTTATTCTCTTTGTGCTGTCCGTCAATATGCTGGGGGACTGGCTGCGCGACGCTCTTAACCCGAAACTTCAGTAACTCTTATGAATCATCAGCCGCTTTTAGAGGTTCGGAACCTCAAAGTAGAAATTCCGACAAGAAAGGGAACTCTGATTGCTTTAGAAGATGTCTCTTTTAGTTTGAAGACCGGAGAGATATTAGGTGTTGTCGGGGAGTCCGGGGCCGGCAAGTCCATGGTCGGTAACTCCATCATCGGTCTGCTCGGAAAACCGGCACATATCACTCACGGAGAGATCCTTCTGGAAGGAAAGCGCATCGACAACCTGTCCGATGATGAAATGGAAAAGATCCGCGGCAAAAGTATCGGCGCGATTTTCCAGGATCCGTTAACCAGTCTGAATCCACTTTTTACGATCGGTGATCAATTAATCGAAACAATCCGTATTCACTCCAATCTGAGTGAGAAAGAGGCGAGGGAAAGGGCCATTCGTCTGTTGGAGGCGACCGGCGTGCCGGCTGCGGACAAACGAATGGACAACTATCCTCATCAGTTCTCGGGAGGCATGCGTCAGCGTGTGGTCATCGCTTTAGCGCTTAGCGCAGATCCTAAGCTGATCATTGCCGACGAACCCACGACGGCGCTGGATGTTTCGGTGCAGGCCCAGATCATCGAGCTTCTTAAGAAGCTTTGCGAAGAAAACGGAACAGCGGTTATTTTGGTGACCCACGATATGGGTGTCATCGCAGAGACGGCGGATCGCGTTGCCGTGATGTATGCGGGACGGCTCGCTGAGATCGGTCCTGTGGAAGAAATGATTCACGACGCAGAGCATCCATACACGATCGGTTTAATGGGTTCGATACCGAAAATCGGAGACGAACAGGATCGGCTCTCCCAGATCCCGGGCGCCATGCCGCATTTGACCGAAGTTCCGTCGGGATGTGCGTTTCATCCCCGCTGTCCGCTGGCAGAGGAACGCTGCATTCGTGAGCGCCCCGGCCTTCAGCCATGCGGCAATAAGTTAGTGGCCTGCTGGAAGGCAGGTCGTCAGAATAAACGCATGCAGTTCCCGCAGGAACCCTTCACCATCAGAGCGCCTGAGGATATGCCAAGATGAGAAACGATAATGTAAAGTGCACTCAGTCCGTACTGGTCAAGGTGCAGGATCTCAAGAAATACTTTGATGTATCGCCTTCCTTGCTCACACGAGTGGTTGAAAGAAAACCTCGGGCGCTGCTTAAGGCAGTGGACGGAGTTTCCTTTGAAATTCGCCGAGGCGAGACATTAGCCCTGGTAGGGGAGTCCGGCTGCGGAAAATCGACCACCGCACGAATGCTGGTAGGGTTGGACAAACCGACAGCAGGTACGGTAGAAGTCGATGGGAAAGACTTGTACGCGTCTCGAGGAAAAGATGAGAAACTCGTGCGCGGGAAAATTCAGATGATTTTCCAGGACCCTTATGCGAGTCTCAATCCTCGCTGGAAAGTCGGACGGATCGTCGCGGAGCCCATCATCGCGCAAAAGGTTATTAAAGATCCGAAAGAAATCGAAAACCGCGTGAATTCCGTTCTTCATCTTGTCAATCTTTCAAAAGAAGACAAGGACAAATATCCGCACCAGTTTTCCGGCGGTCAGAGACAGAGAATCTCTATCGCGCGAGCAATCGCCATTCATCCGGAGTTTCTCGTCTGCGACGAGCCGACCAGTGCACTGGATGTCTCCGTTCAGGCCCAGGTGCTGAATTTGATGCAGAACCTGCAGAGAGAGGTAGGCTTAACTTATTTGTTTATTTCTCACAATCTTTCGGTTGTGCACCACATCAGCGATCGCGTCGGCGTGATGTATTTGGGGCGCCTGGTTGAGCTAGCAGATAAGCGAACGCTCTTTAACGAACCTCGACATCCTTATACGAGGATGCTTTTGGACGCCATTCCGGATCTGAGTCAGACGCATCGGAGACGCACGCCGATTTCGGGCGAAGTGCCTAATCCGCTGTCTCCGCCCACAGGCTGTCCGTTCCATCCCCGCTGTCCGCTTGCCAATGAACGCTGCCGCAAGGAAATGCCGCTCAGACAAATGATTGATTCACACGGGTCCTTTGCGGAAGTTGCCTGCCACGCAGCAGAAGAAGGCAGGTTGTAATTTTTCTTTGCGGCCGACGGCACAGACGTAAAAAAGAGAAATCCACAGTTTTTCAAACTTGCTAAACTTAAAGTTTCAAATTTGCGTCTGTGCAGATTGTTATCGTCGTGTAAGCCTGGAATGATTTATCGTAAAGCACTCACATCCGAGTTATCTAATACCGCGGGAGGAGCATTTACTGTGCTCTTCTCGATTGTCGTTACTATCGGGCTTGTACGAATTTTGAACCAAACCGCAGGCGGCCGTTACGACACAGGTTCTATCTTGGAAGTGGTCGCTTACACTTCTCTGATTAATCTGCCTGCGCTTATCTCCCTAGCTTTATTTTTAGCGGTCTTTATGACCTTGAACCGTTATTGGCGCGACAGCGAAATGTTCGTCTGGTTTTCTGCCGGCGGTTTGAGTCTGACTTCCTGGATTCGTCCGGTTCTGCGCTTTGCGCTTCCGGTTGTTCTTGTCGTTGCCGCTTGTTCGATTGCCGTTTCTCCTTGGTCAAGAGCTCAGGTTCAGGCCTATCGTGATCGTTTTGCTCAGAAAGAAGACATCAGCAAACTTTCTTCTGGCCGATTCATCGAGGCAAAAAGCGGCCGTCAGGTCTTCTTCTTAGAAGGTGTCGATCAGGAAAAGGGCAAGGTTAAAACGCTTCTGATGGTGGAGCTCAAAAAAGACGGCTCCCGTTCCGTGCTCGTCTCCGACCGCGGTCATATTGAAAACAAACCGAACGGAGATCGTTACATTGTTCTAGACGACGGCCGGAAATACGATACAAAGCCGTCGGGTCTCGGAGCATCGGTTTCCGACTTTAGGGAATACGAAATCAGAATGGATAGTTCGCCGTCAGAGGTCGGTGCGAATAAAAAGCTCAACGCCATGCCGATCGAGGATCTGATAAAGAGAACAGACAATCGGGCAGCTTCCGAGCTGTTTTGGCGAATATCCTGGCCTCTTGTCGCGCTGAATCTGGCACTGCTTGCTATCCCGCTTTCCTATAACAATCCGCGCTCCATGAAGTATTACGGACAGACAGCAGCCGTGCTGATCTTCATCCTTTACCTGAATGCGCTGTCGATTTTCCAGACTTGGATCACACAAGGAAAAGTCGGCATATTGGGTGCGACTTTGTACATGAATGTTCCGGTCGCGGTTCTGACCACCTTCCTGTTCTATCGCCTAATGACGATAAATCAAGGGCGTTTTGATGCTTTCATTTATTGGCTGCAGAAGCCCTTCAGAGCATTAGCAGGGAAGTTTAAGCGCAAGAAGGAGACACCATGAAAATCGTCTCCCGAATGATTTTTGCCCAGATCATGAAGAGCTCCCTGTTTGTTCTTCTGACTCTGGTTGCTCTGTTTGCCTTTTTTGACTTGATCGGCCAGTCCGGCAATATCGGCACTTCTTACTCGATGGGACAAGCGTTCCTGCTGACGGCGCTGATTCTGCCGACGCGCTGCTATGAAGTGCTGCCGATTGCCGTGATGCTGGGCTCCATTTTTACGCTCTCGCGACTTGCCTCAACGAGCCAGTTTACGGTCCTGCGCGTTTCCGGCATCGGACCGTGGCGATTCTGCGGCATGCTTTTGATGCCCGGTATCGTCCTTGTAATCTGCGCTTATCTTCTCGGAAATCTGGTTGCGCCTCCGGCTCAGCGACTGGCAAAAGAATTCAAACTGGATATCAGCGGCTCAGCTTTTACCGGCAAAGAGCTTGATTCCGGTATTTGGGTTCGCGACGTCCAGCGCAATGAAGCGGGCGAGCCGAAGAAAATCAGTTTTGTAAATGTTCAAAGACTCCGTCCGGGCGAGGCTGCCTATGACTGGGTTATCTATGTCTTTGATCGTCCCGATCATCTGACGTCGATTGTGACGGCTAAGAGCGGTACGTATTCCGAGCAGGAAGGTTGGGTTCTCTACGACGTGGTTGAAGAAACCGTGCCGACACTTCCCAAAGAATCCAGAGAACAGACCCAGGCGAGGGTAGAGCGGAAGGTTATGAAGTCGATGGTCTGGGGCAAGAGCTTAGACGGCAACATTTTCGGCCTGCTGATGATTAAGCCCGAAGACATGTCTCTGCAGGAGCTTCATTACTACATCGAATATCTGAAGGAAAACGGACAGACTTATAAGCGCTTTGATACGGCGTTCTGGTCCAAGGCCTTCTATCCGCTGGCAATCTTAGTCATGCTGCTGCTTTCGATGCCTTTTGCATACCAGAACGCCCGAGCGGGCGGTATGGCCATTAAGATTTTCTGCGGCATTATGATCGGCATCTTCTACTACGCGCTGAACAATCTCTTCGCGTTTATGAGCGCGTTGGACAGCGTGCCGTCCATTATTTCGGCGATCCTGCCCTCGGTCATGATGACGCTCGCTGCCATTATTGCCATGTGGTACGTGGAGCGAAGGTCCTAGCAACAGATACAGCAAAAGCGCCGATTCGGCGCTTTTACTGTTGCAGGAGACTGAAAAAATCAGTCTTTTTCTTCCTTTTCTTCCTCTTTTGTTCGTTCTTTGATGTCTTGAATAATGCGTTCTGCTGCGAGCATATCTTCTTCTTTACGGAGGTTCTCTGCAATGACGCAAAGCGACTTTTCAAGGTTATCCAGTTCCTCCTGACTTAAACCTACGAGCGCTCTGTCCTGCATGCGCTTCATATTGGTTTTCAGGCCTCGTTCAATATCGCAGCCCTTTTTCGTTAATTTGACATATTTGCAGCGAAAATCGGCGGGGCTGTTTTTACGCGTAATGAACCCCTTCGCCTCGAGACGCTTCATCAAACCAGTAATTGTGGGGTGAGACAACAGCAGCGCGGCCTGAACGCTTTGCTGGGTTACCTCATGTTTACGGTTTTTGAATAGAAACATCATGACGCTTGCCTGAGATGAGGTAATCCCCAAAGCATCAAAATCTGCATTGCGGCACCGCTCCATCTGGTTATAAACGTAACGAAGGACTTTCAAAACGCCTTTCTCGTACTGATCACTCACTTTAAACTCCCACCTTTAGAGCGAGAAAACTGCGTTCACTCACCCTTATGAATGAACAAATTATATGAATTAAAAAATAAGCGTCCTCTGTGGGACGCCTATAGTGGGAGAATGAAGAAATCAGATTACGCAGATTGAGTTTTCTTCAGTTTTGCCGTTTCCATGAACTCCTTCAAGGCTTCGGCTGTGTGGGTTGAAGCCCTGAGTAAACGCTGGGGTGGGCCGGCAAAGACATTTTTACCGCCTTGACTGCCCCCTTCAGGACCCATATCGATAATCCAGTCGGCTTCTGCGATCACATCCAGGTTGTGCTCAATGACAATCACCGTGTTGCCGGCATCCACAAGTCGATGCAAAACTTTTATCAATTTATCGACATCAGCCATGTGGAGTCCGACGGTCGGTTCGTCAAGAACGTAAACCGTTTCCGGCAGCTTGCGGCCGCCCTTGCGGATGTCATCCTTAACTTTGGAGAGCTCGGTGACGAGCTTGATACGCTGGGCCTCACCGCCCGAGAGCGTCGGAGACGGCTGACCCAGAGTCAGGTAACCGAGGCCCACGTCCTGCATCAGTTTCAGCGGATGAAGAATAGACGGGACCGAGGCGAAGAACTCAACGGCTTCGTCGACTTCCATCTTGAGGACTTCGCCGATGCTCTTGCCTTTCCACTTCACTTCTAAGGTCTCTTCGTTAAAGCGCATCGAGTCGCAAACGTCGCAGTGAACCTTCACATCCGGAAGGAAGCTCATTTCCAAGGTTTTAATGCCTTGGCCTTCGCAAGCTTCGCAGCGGCCGCCCTTCACATTGAAAGAGAAGCGGGAGGCGGTATAACCGCGAGCCTTGGCTTCTTCAGACTGAGCGAAGAGTTTGCGTATGTCGTCCCAGAAACCGATGTAAGTGGCCGGGCACGAACGCGGAGTCTTGCCGATCGGCGTTTGGTCTACTTCAAGGATGCGGTCAACGGTTTCCCAGCCTGAGATGCCTTTGCAGCCTTCCGGCGTCGGAACGGACTTACCTTTCTCGCGAACCAAGGCAGCCATGTTCTTTAAGAACACTTCGCGGGCCAAGGTCGACTTGCCGGAGCCCGAGACGCCTGTCAGGACGGTGAGACGTTTGAGCGGGAAAGAAGCGGTCACATCCTTGAGGTTGTGAGAATTGGCTCCTTGAACGGTAATCATCGGATCGGATTTCAGCGTACGGCGCTTGGCTTTGCAGGTATGCTGCAGCGGATGCTTCAGGTAGTAGCCGGTCAAAGACTTCTCGGATGCTTCAATATCTTCCACCGAGCCTTGCGCAATCAGCTGACCGCCGCGAGTACCGGCGCCCGGTCCGATATCGATTACATGGTCGGCACTGCGAATCGTTTCCTCATCATGCTCTACTACCAGCAAAGAGTTGCCTTTGGAGGTGAGTTGTTCGAGCGCAGACAGCAGAATCTTGTTGTCACGCGGATGCAGACCGATGGTCGGTTCGTCTAAGACGTAGCAGACACCCTGAAGGTTTGTGCCGAGTTGAGAAGCTAAGCGGATGCGCTGAGCTTCACCGCCGGAGAGCGTCGGAGCCGAACGATCGAGATTCAAGTAGGAGAGTCCGACTTCTTTTAAGAACGACAAACGAGAGCGGATTTCCTGCAGTGCATCACGAGCGATATCGGCTTGACGGCCGGTGAGCTCAATCGTGTTGAAATAATCTGCCGCCTGATCAATCGTCATCGCAGCTACTTCCGCGATGGACTTGTCATTGAAACGGACGTTGAGCGCAACCAGATTGAGTCGCTGACCGTGACAGTCCGGGCAAATGACCAGTTCTTCGGACATGGCTTCGGCCGTCAATTCACCGGTGTTCTCGTCGACAGCAAGCGCATTTTGGAAGGGCTTGAAGCCGTTGCCCATGCAGGTCGGGCACCAGCCGTGCTTGGAGTTGTAGGAGAACAAGCGCGGGTCAAGTTCAGGGAAGCTCTTCTGGCAGTTCGGGCAGTTGGAGGTCGACGAGAAGGTGCGTTTTTTGCCCTTTTGTTCGATATCCAAAATTCCTTTGCCGAAGTCCAGCGTGACAGCGACGAGCTGTTTGATCTCTCCTTCGTTCTCCGGCGTGACCTTCACCGTGCCGGTAGGCAGATCAATGTTGTGTTCTGTGAAACGAGACAAGGAAGGGAAGCGGAGTGTAGAGACTTTTTCCCCGTCCACAATCAGGTGCTCATAGCCTTTGTTTCTTGCCCAAACCGCCAGGTCCTTGTAGAAGCCTTTACGGTTTTTGACCAAGGGTGCGAGGAAGGTAATTTCCTTACCCTTATAAGTCTTCATGATCGAGGCAAAAATCTGATCCTTAGACTGCTTGATGACCGGCACATTGCAGGTCGGGCAGTACTGGGTGCCGAGCTTCACATAGAGCAAACGCAGGAAATGATAAATCTCCGTCATTGTGGCGACGGTGGATTTCTGGCCTCCTCGAGAGGTGCGCTGTTCAATCGCAACCGTCGGCGGAATACCGTAAATCGCGTCAACGTCCGGCGCGCCTGCGGGCTGCACCATGGATCGAGCAAAGGCGTTGAGCGATTCCAAATATCTGCGCTGACCTTCGTTGAAGATCAAATCAAAGGCCAAGGTGGATTTACCGGAACCCGAGACGCCTGTGACGACGGTGAACTTGTTGCGCGGGATCTGGAGAGACAAGTTCTTCAAATTGTGCTCACGCGCATTGACGACCGTGATGGCATCTTTGGGGTAGGACAGGGCCTTCGGTTCTTCCTGCGGCTTGAAGTCCGTGAAGTAAGCGCTCGGATTTTTCTCTTTGAGGGCCTTGTTATAAGCAGCTAAAGCCAGTCCGGTCGGTGTGTCCTTGATGCGGAAGTCTTTCGGCGTACCAGCAAAGAGTTCGCGTCCGCCGCGCTCACCGCCTTCCGGTCCGAGCTCGATAATCCAGTCGGAGGCGTTAATCACGTCAAGGTTGTGTTCAACCAAAAGAACGGAGTGGCCGGACTGAACGAGTTCCTGCAGGGACTTCATCAGCTTGAATACGTCGTCGAAGTGCAGGCCGGTCGTGGGTTCGTCAAAGATAAAGAGCGTGTGTTTGCTCTCTCCTTTGAGGGCATCAGCGAGGTGCTTGGCGAGCTTGAGACGCTGGGCTTCGCCGCCGGACAAGGTCGGAATCGGCTGGCCGAGCTTGAGATAATCCAAGCCGACTTTAACGAGCGGCTCAAGATTACGCATGATTTCCTTGTTCTCTTTGAAGAACTCAATCGCTTCAGCGATCGTCATGTCGAGCACTTCGGCGATGTTGGCCTCTTTGCCGTTACGAGACAGCTTGACCTCGAGGATCTCATTGCGGTAGCGGGTGCCTTTGCATTCCGGGCAGCTTAAATACACGTCGGACAAGAACTGCATTTCGATGTGTTCAAAACCGCTTCCGGAGCAGGCGGGGCAGCGGCCTGTTCCCGAGTTAAAGGAGAATGTTCCGGCTTCATATTTACGCTTCTTGGCTTCCGGAGATGCGGCAAAGAGACGGCGGATGGTTTCGAACGCACCCATGAAAAGTGCCGGTGTGCTTCGTGTCGTTTTACCGATCGGAGACTGATCGACGAAGGAAACGTCGCTGATGTTTTCGGTTCCGAGGAGCTTCTCAAATTTGCCCGGGGCTTCCGTGGACTTACCTTTGGCTTTCATCAGAGCCGGTACCAGGATGTCCTGAACCAGCGTGGACTTACCGGAACCCGAGACGCCGGCAATACACACGACTGAGTGCAGCGGAATGCGGATGTCTAAGTTTTTGAGGTTGTGCTCGGAAGCGCCCAGCAGAACCAGCGCCGGGTTGGCCGGGTTGATGCGTTTTTGGGCGGAATGCGGGAAGGTTCTTTCACCGCGGAGGTAGGAACCCGTGAGCGTACGTGCCTTTTTGAGCTCTTCGGGCGTGCCGTCAAAGACGATTCTGCCGCCGTTGGCGCCGGGTCCGGGGCCCATATCAATAATGCGGTCGGCTGCGAGCATGACTTGAGGATCGTGTTCCACAACGACTAAGGTATTGCCGGCGCGGCGCAGACGCTTCATGACGGAGTTCACGCGATCCATATCCTGAGGATGTAGACCGATAGAAGGCTCGTCGAGTACGAACAAGGTGTTGACCAGCGAAGTGCCGAGTGCGGTGGTCAGGTTAATACGCTGAACTTCTCCGCCGGAAAGTGTGCGGCTCTGACGGTCAAGATTGAGATAACCGAGGCCGACTTCCGTGAGGTAACGCAGGCGGGAGCGGATTTCGTCGAGCAGCATGCCGCAGCCTTCTTCGAGTGCCGGAGAAAGTTTGAGCTCATCGAAGAAGATTCTGAGTCGTTCGATCGGAAGCAGCATCAGATCACGGATATTTAATCCGGGCAGATCGCGAAGAATAGCGTCGGAGAAAGTAGCATTGGCAGGACGCCAGCGCTGATGAGAGCCTAACGCATGATCGGCGTTTTCTTTGGTGCCGATGCGCCAAAGAAGCGCGTCGGGTTTGAGACGAGCGCCGTGGCAGTCCGGGCAGGCCGTATAGCTGCGATAGCGGGAGAGCATGACACGGACGTGCATCTTGTAGGCTTTCGTTTCGAGCCATTCGAAGAAATGCTTAATGCCGTACCACTTCTTAGAGCGGAAGCTTGTCCATTTCGGATCGCCGAAGCAGACCCAGTCCTTTTCTTCCTGAGTCAGATCACGGTAAGGCTTGCTGACATCCAGACCTCGTTCGGCGGCATAACGCAGGAGGTCGTCCTTGCATTCGGAGTAGCTTTCCGTATTCCAGGGTTTGACGGCACCTTCTTTAATGGAGAGGCTTTCGTCGGGAATGACCAGACCATAGTCCACGCCGATGATTCTTCCGAACCCGCGGCAGGTGTCGCAGGCACCTAACGGAGAGTTGAAGCTGAAAGTCGAATCATGGGGACGCGCATAGGTAATTCCGCACTCAGGGCAAGTGAGTGCGGCGGAGAATTTCCAAACTTCCTCTTCAGATCCGGGAACGCGGACTTTGAGTTCCATCAAACCTTTGCCGAGACGAAGCGCGGTTTCGACAGCTTCAACGGCGCGGCTGCGGGGAACCGACGGTTTAAAGCGGTCGGCAATGACCTCAATATCCGAGCCGTTTGTTTTGTCCTGAGAAACGACAGTGCAGCGTGTAAAGCCCTGAGCCTCCAAACCGGCAATGGCCGTTTCGGGAGGAAGAGAGGCTGGGACGTGCACATGGAAGCACACGCTTAGGCGTGCGTCCGGAGAAACGTTTTCTAAGCGCTCGGCGATGTCTTCCCAGATGTCCTGAGGGCTTTCTTCACGCACGGGGCGGCCGCAGCAGCGGCAGTAAAGTGAAGAAGCCTGAGAAAAGAGCATCTTCAGATGATCGTTGATCTCAGTCATCGTGCCCACGGTCGAGCGAGAGTTTCTGACCGGATTGGTCTGGTCAATCGCGATAGCGGGCGGCACGCCCTCGACTTTGTCGACCTTCGGGCGGTCCATACGGTCCATGAACTGGCGAACGTAGGGGCTGAAGGTTTCGACATAGCGGCGCTGGCCTTCGGCATAAAGGGTGTCAAAAACCAAAGAGGATTTACCCGAGCCGGAGACGCCGGTGACGACGGTTAATTTGCCGTGTTCGAAAGAAACGTCGATATTTTTTAAGTTGTTTTGTTTTGCTCCGCGGACGGAGATAAATTCTTTTGCGTTGTTCTTAGTCTGCATGTTCTTCCAAGTTAACGGAGTAGGCCGCCTATAGTGGAATCCGAAGGTGATTTTTAAAGACGGCACTTTGGTAGCGTCAACTATACTCTCGTCAAGATTTCAAGAAAATCAACGAGTTGTGAGGAAATGTTTGAAATCGAAACGAAAAGAAACGCAAACGGCAGGCAAAAAAATAAACCCGCCTCGGCATTTGTCGGGCGGGTGTCGGACTCAGTGAAGAGTCTTCGATTGCATCAAGCAGAAAAGAGGATTAATTGCCTCTGCGCTTTGCAGCATTGTCTTTGACTTGACGGGCCAAAGAGTCAAAAGCAGCGCGAACGGCTGCGTGGGCATCTTCGTTCTTCGTGTTCATGATGAATTCGTGGCCGGGAGCGTTGAGAGAAACGCGAACGCTGCATTCTCTGCCCTGGTTCTGGTGGCGGCCTTCGCTTTCAACAGCGACGCGGCAACTGATCAGATCAGCATCAAATTTGTGGAGTCCTTCGACTTCTTTTGCGATTAAATTTTCAAGAGCTTCGGAACGATCGATACCGTGGAAACTAACTTGCAGTGGAAGCTTCATATAATCCTCACTTTCTTTTTAAAACTTCTACCCCCAATTGTTTCATATTTTTCGAATAATTGTTAGGGATTTTTAAATTCCCAATTTTGGAGCAGAATAGAAGAAGTTGTGTTTTCACCGAATTTCAATGGAAAATAAACGAAGTTAATCAAAATTCGGTGTTTAACTAAGAGAAAACCCCTCCTTGCTTAATTCTCTAATTCTCGCATCCGCCTCTGTTAAGGCGTTTTAGACTGCAAAAAAGGACGGATATCGGCATTTTTTAGACTGAATTCGTTCAATAAGGCACAAAAGAAATCAATCTCGGCAGATTCTTTTACAAGAGCGCGAAGAAAATTCGGACATCGGGCGGCGGGTTGTGTTAGTTTGACATTACTAATCCGGCCGTCTCTCTGTTTCGGGGCCGGAAAACCGATCAAAGTATTCAATGAGGTTCGCCCGAATGTATGGAACCACAGAATTAATAGCTTCTCTGGACTTAGGGACGACAAGCGCCCGTGCGATTATTTTTAATGCAGAGGGGCGCCCTCTGGCAGCGAGTCAAAAACCTCTGACTCAGTATTTTCCGCACGACGGCTGGGTCGAGCAGGATGCCGAGGAAATCTGGCAGAAGCAAAAGGAATGTTTGTTAGGCACCTTGGCTGATCTTAAGCTGTCCGGGTCTGGACTTCGGGCGTTAGGCATCACGAATCAAAGAGAGACCACCATCGTATGGTCCAAGAAGACCGGAAAGCCGATTTATCGCGCGATTGTCTGGCAGGACAGGCGTACTGCGGCTTTTTGCGAAAGGCTTCACGACAGCGGATTTGAGCCTTTAATTCATGACAAAACCGGCCTTTGTTTAGACCCGTATTTTTCTGCGTCCAAGGTTCGCTGGATATTAGACAATGTTGAGGGTGCAAGAGAGAAGGCTTTAGCCGGAGAGCTTTTGTTCGGCACTGTCGACAGCTGGCTTATCTGGAACCTGACAGGCGGTCTTGGGCATGTGACGGATGTCTCGAATGCTTCGCGCACGCTCTTATTTAATATTCACAACTGCCGCTGGGATGAGGAACTGCTGGATATCTTCGGCATTCCCGCGTCCATGCTGCCTCGCGTCGTTCCGAGCTCAGGTCTCATCGGCAGGACGGCGCGGGCAATCCTCGGCGCTCCTATCGATATCTGCGGCGCAGCCGGCGATCAGCAGGCAGCGACGTTCGGGCAAGCGTGCTTTAAGCCCGGCATGACGAAAAATACCTACGGTACCGGCGGCTTCCTCCTTATGAATACGGGTTCGACGCCTAAGTTATCCGACAACCGACTTCTGAGCACTATCGGGTGGACGATTCCGGGTGCTACCAGTTATGCCTTGGAAGGAAGCGTTTTTGTGGCCGGTGCAGTTGTCCAGTGGCTTAGAGAAGGCGTAGGGCTGATTGACACGAGCGCTGAAATCGAGAGTTTGGCACGGCAGGTCAAGGACAACGGAGGCGTTTATTTAATTCCGGCTTTTGTCGGGTTAGGCGCGCCTTATTGGGATCCTCATGCACGAGGATTAATGATCGGTCTGACTCGTGGAACGACTCGCGCGCATATTGCTCGGGCTGCATTAGAATCAATAACATTCCAGTGCAATGACGTACTTCGGGCAATGATGAACGATGCCGGCGCGCGGCTCACCGAGCTGCGGGTTGACGGCGGCGCTTCGGAAAATGATCTGATGATGCAGTTTCAGGCAGACATTTCCGGCGTTCCGGTCGTGCGTCCAGAAGTGGTTGAGACGACGGCTTTGGGTGCGGCTTATCTGGCTGGACTCGGCTGCGGAGTATGGAAGAGCACGGAAGAAATTGAAAAGTTATGGCGGCGCGAGCGGACATTTGAGCCGACGATGTCGCAGGATCAACGAGAATTTTTAACGACACAATGGGGCCGGGCAGTGGCGCGGTCTAAAGGATGGGAGCAGTAAGAATGGACTTCAACGCAAAGACTAATCCGGGGCGAGAAAGCCGTCTCCAGCAATTGGAAGAGGACAAAGTCTGGGATGTGCTCATCATCGGCGGCGGTGCGACCGGCGCCGGTATTGCGGTTGATGCCGCTGCTCGCGGTTTTTCCACGGTGTTGTTCGACACGCAGGACTTCTCCGAGGGCACTTCCAGCCGTTCCACCAAACTGATCCACGGCGGCGTTCGCTATATGAAGAATCCCCGCGACTGGAAGCTGGTTCGCGAGGCGATGATCGAACGCAAACTGCTGCTGGGCAATGCACCGCATATCGTTCATCCGGAACCGTTCATTCTTCCCTGCTACGAAAACTTCGAGCGCGAATACTACATGGCCGGTCTCTGCCTTTACGGCGCCATGGCTTACGGCGGCTACGAGGTCGGCAAGACCGAATTCCTTTCCGCGGCCGAGACCATCCGCCGTCTGCCCGGCGTCAAAGCCGACGGCTTAAAGGGCGGCGTCCAGTTCTGGGACGCTCAGTTCGATGATTCCCGTCTCAATATTGCCTTAATGAAAACGGCGGAAGCCCGCGGAGCACTTTTGCTGAACTATGTGCCTGTCGTCGGATTTGAAAGAGGCTGCGGCGGCGAAATTACCGTTGTGAAGGTCAAGGATAAATTCAGCGGCAAAGAATACAGCGTTAAGACCCGCATGGTCTTTAATGCGGCCGGTGTCTGGGCCGATGAAATCCGTCGCATGGTTTCTCCGGAGGTGAAGCCGTTTATTCGTGCTTCCCGAGGCTCTCATATTGTTGTCAGCACAGATCACTTTGGCGGCAAGACCGGCATGTTTATTCCGAAGACTTCCGACGGACGCGTTCTTTTCTGCATTCCCTGGCACGGCGTCCTTGAAATCGGAACGACGGACAAAGAAGAAAAGGACATTTCTTTCAATCCGGAACCTACGGAAGAAGAAATCGAATTCATGCTCGAGACGGCCCGCAAGTATCTGGCCTATCCGATCTCGCGCAAGGACGTCCTAGCTTCATTTGCCGGACTGCGTCCTTTGTTCAATCCGAATGCCGGCGGCTCGACCGCAGCTGTTTCCAGAGAACACTCGGTGATTCCAGAATTTAAGAACATGATTACGGTGACCGGCGGCAAGTGGACGGCTTACCGCAAGATGGCCGAGCACGCGATGTCCGTGGCGGTGGACCAAGGCTTAATTTACAAGCGTCCGTGCCCGACGAAATATATGTCGATCTATCGCGACAACGAGTTCAACCCTGATGAAATTGAAGCCGAGATCCTCAAGGGTACCCTGACGGATGAGCAGCTGAAGGCATACGCAGTGCATTGCCGCGATACGCAGTTTGCTATGACGCCTGAAGATGTTCTTTATCGTCGTCTGAGAATCGGCCAGATGAATAAGGCCAAGACAGAAGAACTTCTGCTGAAGATCAAAGACGTTTTTGAAGCTGAAGCTTCCGAATAAAAAGATTGGCCGAGCAAAGATTGCTCGGCCAAATTGCAAAAAACTTTATCTGCGTGTTATCAAGTTGAATTGACTTGATTTTTTACGTATAATCCTGTCCTCTCTGTTGGAGCGTTGTCCTTTCGTCATCGCTCGTCCGTTGTAAATAATGTCGTCTCGGGAATTAATCCGCCCGAGCTTAAAGATAATTTGCGGCGCATTTGTATGCGCCAAATTTATAGGTGAATAGTAATGAAAACCTTCTCGGCCAAGCCGCTTGAAGTGAAGCGTGAATGGTACGTGGTTGATGCAACCGATAAGGTTGTCGGCCGCCTTGCCGCTGAAATCGCTCTCAGACTCCGTGGCAAAGACAAGCCTGAATACACACCGCACGTCGACACGGGCGATTACATCATTGTTGTCAACGCTGACAAGCTCGTCATGACCGGTGCTAAAGCTGAAGACAAGAAGTATTTCCGTCACTCCGGCTACCCCGGCGGCGTATATGAGACCACTTTCCGTAAGATGCAGGAAAAGCATCCCGGCCGTGCTCTCGAAATCGCAGTTAAAGGCATGCTTCCGAAGGGCCCGCTTGGCTATGCCATGTTCAAGAAGCTCTTCGTTTATGCCGGCAGCGACCATAAACACTCCGCCCAGCAACCCAAACAGCTTGAGATCTAAAAAATGATTGGAAATTACAACTACGGCACTGGCCGCCGCAAGAGCTCCGTTGCTCGCGTCTTCATGAAGCGCGGCACCGGCAAGATCGAAATCAACGGCCGTTCTCTTGATGAGTACATCCACCGCGAAACCGGCCGCATGGTCGTTCGTCAGCCGCTCATCCTCACCGACAACGTCGAAACATTCGACATCAAAGTCAATGTTCGCGGCGGCGGTGAATCCGGTCAGGCCGGCGCTATCCGTCACGGTATTACCCGCGCTCTGATCGATTACGATGCAGCTCTCAAGTCTGTTCTGTCTCAGGCAGGTCTTGTTACACGTGACGCTCGTGAAGTCGAACGTAAGAAAGTCGGTCTTCGCAAGGCACGTCGTCGTAAACAGTTCTCCAAGCGTTAATTCGCTACAGAATTGCGGAAACTGCCTCCGGGCAGTTTTCAACAAAGGTCGCTTCGGCGGCCTTTCGTCGTTTATCGGCGTGTAAGTCCAAGGGCTGGGACTTGAAGAAAAAAGGCAGAACGGTTATTCCCGCCTGCCTCAATTAGGAAGTGGTAGACCTTAGTCTGAAGACTTCTGATTTTAGGAAAAGAACTAAAAACTAATGTTTATGCCTGAGAAGATCTGCTGAGCATTGAGTCCGGCTTTGTCAGCAAAAAACGGCAGAGAGCTCCCTGCACCCGGAACAACGACATAGGAAGATTTCTTTTGATTAATTACAGCCGTGTAACCGGCGTATATGGTCGTTCGTTTACTAAGCGGATAGTCGTAACGAAGTCCAAATGACCAGGCATTCTCATCTTTGTTGGTTTGATTCCTCAGGTAGGCTGCTGTAGTAAAGAGCTTTCCTCCGGCGAGCGGAGTTGAGGCGCCGAGTTGAGCAGCCCAAAGATTGGGAGTTTCAGGGGAGCCTTTGGCAAATTTCTTGAGAAAAATCAGCGAAGGCTTGGTTACCCCTAAATCATAGGAACCTCCAAATAAGACCGTTTGATAGTGGTCTTCTCCTTGAATTTTCAGGCTTAATTTGTCGTACAGGTAAACGCCTCTTAACATAACGTTATGGGAAGCGTACTCAAGAGCAATGCTGTAAGAGTTTCCCAGAGAATTGCTTTGTTTTCCCGAGTCCTTTACTTGTTCTCCTAAGGAAACAAACAATTCGGCACTTAACCCTTTGAAACTTGGGGTTTTGTAAAGAAATGAGTTGTCTCTTCGTGCCAGATCAATATTCTTGTTTAGATCACCTCCTAGAACGCTTGCAGCCCCAGGCCAACAAAAGTTTTCTATTGCTCCTCCCAGCGACATGTTGGTCGGATCGATCATGATCATGGTTAAGAAGTAGGGCGTGTACTGTCGGCCGAATGAAAGACTTCCAAAGTTTTCGTTGCTTACTCCCAACCAGGACTCTCTGTGCCAAGCGAGTCCGCCGCCCGCGCCTCCCGGGGTGGCTTCACCATTGTCAAGAAGGAAACCTGCTTCCAATTTGAAATGGGAAGACCAGCCGTTACCTAAATCCTCACTTCCTTTTATCCCCCACAAGGAAGGTTTTGCGCCGCCGCTTTGAATGCCGCTCTTTAATTGGCTGCCAGCTATGTTAACAGCGACATAACCGTCGACAACGCCATATAAAGTTATCTCTGTAGATGACGCGGGCCGAGTAAAAGCAGTAAGAGCGGCAACCAGCGGCACGAGAAGAAAGTATTTGCGCATTCTTTGCTCACTTAGCTAATTTTTTATCCTGTAGAGCTTGGAGCGCAGCATGTCTTCCGGAGTAGGAGGACCACCCGAAAGCATGGCCTGAAGTCCAGACAGGGTAAGTGTCACCGTAGAGGCCTCCTGCATCAACGCCGGCAGCGTATAAACCATCGATCGGATGATTGTTTTTATCGAGAACACGGAAACCTTTGTCGATTTTGATGCCGCCCAGAGAGGTGTAGCTGAAGGGGAAGAGTTTAATTGCGTAGTAAGTAGTACCGGAAATCGGTCTCAGGTACTGGTGAGATTTGCCTAAGAAGGTGTCCCTTCCATCTTCGGCGAGTTTATTGTACTGAGCTACCGTTTTTTCGAGGTTTGCAGCAGGAACACCCATCTTGTGGGCTAACTCTTCTAGGCTATTTGCACTTACGAAAGTAGAGTTGCCTGCTGCCAGAGCTGTTTTGATTTCTTCTTTAAGTTTGGGCAGCTTGTCGAGAACCGGCACGATCACGCCGATACCGTTATCAATTCCTTCTTTTTGGACGTAATCGATGGAGTTGTTATCCCAAATTGCCCATGCGGTGCTTCCGTGCTGCGAGGCGATTGCGTTGCCGGCGTTCGGGAAACTAAATGCATTAGCTTCGTTTGTGAAGCGTTCCCCTTCATTATTCACCCAAAGATTAAACGGCTGCCAGGACATGCAGTAAATAGCGCCCGGGAAAGAGATGCCTTTTCCTTCTACACCGGTATGCAGCATCAAAGTCATCGGTGTTTTCTCACTGCCGGCCCTCCATGCCATTTCAATTCCATCGCCTGTCTTGTTCAGAGGCACGCTGGCCTTAAAGACATCCGGATTCCAACCTAACCATTTTTGGACTTTTTCCGGACTGTTGCCAAATCCTCCGGTAGAAATAATCGTGGCTTTGCTGTGGATAATGACATCATTTCCCTTGGAATCATTTGCTTTGACGCCCACAACCTTGTTGCCATCCTTAAGCAGCTCTTTGGCGGGTGTTCCGACCAAAATTTCAACGCCTTTTTCTTTTGCAACATCAGCCAGCAACTTAATGTAAGCGGCGCCATGTTCTTGGCCTTTGTACTCTCCGACCACGTGCCAGGTCGGCGCATCATAAGGGGTCATCTGGATTGGCTCAAACTTCATTCCATGAGAAGCAAGCCAATCTAAGTTTTCTGCTGAGCCCCAAACAAATTTTTTCGTCAGAGCAGGGTCCGCTTTATAGTGAGAGTGTTCCATAAGGTAATTGAAGCACTCTTCTCGAGTCAGACCGATGCTTTTTCCACGCTGCCATTTAGATTCGACACCAAAGAGGCCTTCGGCAGCATTAGCGCCTCCGCCTAAGTACGGATTCTTTTCTACCAAGATAACCTTGGCGCCTTTTTCAGCAGCCTGAACTGCGGCAGGAAGACCGGCAGCGCCTCCGCCGACCACTACCACGTCTGCGTTTTTTGAAATTTCAGCCGCCAAAGAAGTCGAGGAAAGAGCAACAAAGACGGAAAGTGCGATGAGAGTTTTTTGCATTTTATTTCTCCTAAGGGTGATGAAGTTGTCGAACTCACGGAGAAATATTAGAACCGGACACACGGTTGGTATAGATCCCCTTCTGTTGCCTAGACAACGATTAGATATCGGTAGATAACCCAACTGTTGTCTACACAACGAATTTGGTTAAAATTTTCTTAAAGAAGGGAGGGTTTAATGAGACAAGTTTTCTATTCCAGTCCGTGGATACACGAACCTGAACCGGAAGAATTATTCAGAATTTATGCCGCCTATGGAGAAAGAATCAAAGTTAAAGCAGGAGTCGATCTCCCGTATTCAGGAGAAGATGCGCTTGTTTGCTATCTAGAAAAAGGGCTCGGAGCTTTTTCGTACCTTGATAAGTCGGGACATAAAAATTACTTTGCGATCATCGTTCCGAAACGAACCTTTGGAGACTTGGTTTCTTTGACACAAAATAGGATGTGTTTAAAAGGTGAAATTTTGCGGGACTCAACTCTCATTATTCTGAAGAGGAAGATTTGGGAAGAACAGGTTATGAAGTCAGTGGCAACATTATCTTGCTATGTCAGAAATGCAATTAGCAAAGAAGAGTCACACATGGAAGGGATGATTGCCAACTCCACCCTTGAACTGCCGGAGAGAATCCTGTCCTTCTCATACGCATTAATTAACGCGTACTATCCGCCGAAACTCGAAGACTGGAATCCTCTGCCGGTGACGCTGACATTAACGGAGATAAGCAGAGTAGTTGCTGCAAACCGAACGTCTGTGAGCTTGATTATTTCTGACTGGATTAAAGATGGGAATGCCCAGAAAAAAGGAAGGCAGCTCTTAATTTACGGGAGACTTTTCCAAAATCTTTATGACTGGAGCTGCAGTTTCGATAAAAGTAGCAGTAATCCATGAGGGGAACCGGTTTCAGAATCCAACAGATCTGCGTAAGAATGCATTTTTAGAAGTAACATTTAAGAACCTCATACCTAAGGAAATTAAATGAAAAAAGTAAAAGTCGGCATTGTGGGCGGTTCCGGGTATACCGGCATTGAATTACTTCGTCTCCTGGCACAGCATCCGCATGCGGAAATTGTCACGATCACGGGTCGAAAGGACGCCGGAACGCATGTCGCCAAAATGTTTCCATCACTTAGAGGACGCGTGGATTTGGTTTTTGAAGATCCTGCTTCCGCACCTCTGGATCAATGTGATGTCGTATTCTTTGCAACGCCGCACGGCGTAGCGATGAGCATGGCAGAAGAGCTCACTTCCAAGGGCATCAAAGTTATTGACCTTGCCGCAGATTTCCGCCTGAAAGATAAAGAAGTTTTTAAGAAGTGGTACAAGATGGGCCACAAATGCCCCGAGATTTTGGCTAAAGCCGTCTACGGTCAGCCGGAAAGTATGCGGGACGAAATGAAGAATGCAGACGTTCTCGGTATGGCAGGCTGCTACCCGACGACGATTGAGCTCGGACTTATGCCGCTGCTCAAGCTTCACAAAGAAGTCGGCGATATCGTGAATCTTGATGTTTCGATTATTGCGGACAGCAAATCCGGCATCAGCGGTGCCGGACGCAAAGCCGATATCAGTCTGAACTGCGCCGAGTTCTCCGATAATTTCAAAGCCTACGGCGTTGCCGGCCATCGCCATGAGCCGGAGATGGTTCAGCAGCTGAGCCTCTTTGCCGGTGAGACTGTTCCCCTGACGTTTATTCCTCACTTGCTGCCGAATATCCGCGGCATCTTTTCCACGATTTATGTGCGCTTGAAAGAAAGGGGCATGGGCATCGATTATCAAGCCCTCTATGAAAAAGCCTATGCAGAAGAACCGTTTGTTGACGTCCTGCCGGAAGGTTCGCAGCCAGAGACGAGAATGGTACGCGGCTCCAATATGGTCCGTATTGCGCTCTACCGAAAAGAGCCTGACCTCTTGGTGATCCTAGTGGTTGAGGACAACTTAGTAAAAGGTTCGGCCGGTCAAGCAGTGCAGGCCATGAATCTTGTCATGGGACTCCCGGAAACAGAAGGTCTGGAGCAAATCGCTTTGGTTCCGTAAGGAAGCCGTCCATAAAAACCGAAGGGCCGCGAAAAGCGGCCCTTCGAGTTTGTGCGATTAAGAATTTTTGATCAGCTTCGGATTCAGCGTGTAAGTTCCGACGGTGGAAGCAGATGCGAGGATATGACCTTTCATGGCTTCTTTGACATCTCTGCCGTTGAAATTGCCTTTGAGAGGCAGCAGCGGGAAATCCACTGCGTAGACGGTAAAGACGTAGCGATGTACGCGTTCATCGTTCCACGGGGGGCAAGGACCGTCGTATCCGTAATAATGCCCCTCGTTGTTCGGATCGTCTTTGAAGGCTTCGGTATAGTCGTTGAGCCCTTGACGCATGCCGTTGGCGCAAGCCGGTCCTCTTTTGCCGCGAGGAGAAATTCCCTTAGAGAGCGTCGCGGCATCGATGCACGGCTCTTCCGGCACGATGTCGACCAACACCCAATGAATGAAACTTGTTCTCGGGGCGTCCGCCGGAATCGTTTCTCCTTCGACATTGGCCTTGGAGAAATCCGCAGGAACATCGTTGTCTTCGCAAATAACGATTAAAGACTTTGTCCCGAGGGGCGGATTAGACCAGGCAATCTGAGGATTTCGGTTGCCTGCCGGCAAGGTATGCTCTTTTCCCATCGGGTCGGGTTTTGCAAAGGCAAAACCTTCGGGAATCGGCTTGCCGTCTTCAAAAGAATCGCTCCAAACGCGAAAAATCGTATCCATCATTTTTTTAGTCTTTCTTCTTGGGGTAGCAAAGGCGGAACGTCACAGGGCCGTCGTTTACGAGACTGATCTGCATATGAGCGCCGAAAACACCGGTCACCGGATTAAATCCGAGCGACCGAAGCTTTTCGAGGAAGCGCTCGTAAAGCGCTTCTCCGAGGGCCGGATCGGCCGCCGGAGAAAAGCTCGGGCGCGTGCCGCTGTTGGTATCGGCAGCCAGAGTGAACTGGGAAGCGACGAGGATTCCTCCGTTGACGGTTTTTAGGCTCAGGTTCATTTTGCCGTCGGCATCGCTAAAAACTCGATAGCCGACGACTTTTTCCGCGAGGGCGTCGGCATACTCGAGCTTATCGTTTTTTTCTCCGCAGACCAAAACCATTAAGCCCTGACCGATACTTCCGCGGAATTCACCGTCGGCAGTAATCGACGCTTCCGAGACACGCTGAATCAATGCAATCATGGCAGCAGGTTACTTCAGAGTGACCTTAGCCCATTTCCTCTTGCCGACCTGGAGCGTATAAGTTCCGGGCTGGACCTGAAGGGCTTTGTCCGTGACTTTTTCGCCGTTCAAATGAACGCCGCCCTGGGTGACATTGCGGCCGGCTTCACTGGTGGAAGGCGCCAAACCGGCTTCTTTGATGAGCTTGAGGATGCCCATGGCTTCGCCGCCGTTTTCAAGCGTGACTTCAGGAATGTTTTCAGGAACGGCGCCTTTGCGGAAGCGGTTGATGAATTCCTGTTCGGCAGCGTCGGCAGCTTCAGCATTGTGGAAGCGCGTGACGATTTCCTTAGCCAGCATGACCTTAGCGTCGCGCGGATTACGGCCGGCTTCGCACTCTTTCTTGAGCTGCTGAATTTCTTCGTTGCTTCTCATAGAGAGCAGGTCGAACCAGTTCCACATCAGGTCATCGGACAAGGACATGACTTTGCCGAACATTTCGTTCGGTTCTTCAGTAATGCCGATGTAGTTGTGTTTGGACTTGCTCATCTTGTTGACGCCGTCCAGACCGACGAGCAAAGGCATCGTGATGATGCACTGAGCTTCTTGGTTGTACTGACGCTGCAGTTCGCGGCCGACTAAAAGGTTGAAACGCTGGTCGGAACCGCCGAGTTCGACGTCGGCTTCAAGTGCAACGGAGTCATAGCCCTGCATCAGCGGGTAGATCAGCTCGTGCATAGCAATCGGAGCCTGGGAAGCAAAACGCTTAGCGAAGTCGTCGCGTTCGAGCAGACGGGCGAGCGTATAGCGGGAGGCGAGTTTGATGAAGCCGGCGGAGCCTAATTTATTGCACCATTCGGAGTTAAAGCGAACCTCGGTTTTGTCCTTGTCCAAAACTTTGTAGGCCTGATCGAGATAAGTCTTGGCATTGGCCTCGATCTGTTCACGAGTGAGCGGCGGACGCGTGGTGTTGCGGCCGGAGGGGTCGCCGATCGCGCTGGTGAAGTCGCCCACGAGGAAGATCACGGTATGACCGAGGTTTTGGAATTGGCGAAGTTTGTTCAAGACGACGGTATGACCCAAATGAATGTCGGGAGCCGTGGGGTCAAGACCTAATTTAATTCTCAGAGGTTTACCGGTGGCTTTCGAACGAGCCAGTTTTTGTTCGAGCTCTTCTTCAACGAGAAGCGTGTCTGTGCCGCGCTTAATCAGCGCCATCGCTTCTTTAATATCTTCCGTTACCGGAAACTTTTTTTCCTGAGCAGTATCTGTCATTTATTGAAACATCCTGAAATTTTAGGTGGAACCCCTCGAAGACTTGAGAAAATTAATGTTTTATAATCAATCGACTCAAATCCGAAGGGCAGATTTCCAAAACAGCCCTTATTCTACTTTCTCTACCCGACGTTGTCAGATATCGGGGATGTGGGAGTGTTCGTTTTTAATAGAGAGATCAGAGTGAAGCCGTTTAAAACCAAATTTACGAAGATTTTGACTGGTCTGGGCGTGACTGCGGCTTTACTGTTATCCATTCCTTCACCGGCCGTTTCTCAGGAAGCTCTCCCCGGAAAAGGCGAAGTGGTCTTAGAGAAAGCCGGCGAGATTGAACTCGGGGATTTGATCCAGCAGTGGGCCAGTGAGATGGACCACGTTTACGCCGAGACCCGCATCCAAGCAAAAGACTCGAACAAAAAGATTTTCGAAAGACTGGGCATTAACGACAAAGCGTTTGTTCGTTATGTGAACTCCATCAAAGGCAAAGAGAATCCTTTTGCTCGCCTCCAGAAAGGACGCTTAATTCAGGCTCGCCTGACGCCGACCGGAGAAGTCATTTCTCTGCGCGTCTTCCGTCCGATTGACTCCTTGTCTCGCGACGTCGCTTACTTCCAGGTCAGCAAAGAATCCGGAAAATTTAAGCACGCCAATTTAAAGAGCGAGATCGATGCCTTCCCGATTGCCTCTTCCGCAGTAATTAAGACTACGCTGGAGAGCGCAGCCGTTTCGGCAAATATTCCGGCCAATGTTTTGGCTCAGATTAAAGAGAGACTCAGCACGTCGATGGACGTGAACAAGGGTGTTGCTGCCGGCGACTCTTTCAGCGTAATTTATGAACGCCGTCAGATCGACGGAGCCGACCTCGGTTCCGGCAAGCTTTTGGCAATTGAGTATTTCTCCAAAGGCAAGACGATTGATTCCTACTGGTACGAGGGCGAAGGCGTCGAAGGTTATTTCGACTCCGAAGGCAACAACACAGACATTACGTTCCTGCGTATGCCCTGTGAAGCCCGCGTAACTTCCACATTTAACCGCGTTCGTAAGCATCCTGTGACAGGACGCCTGCGTCCGCACTGGGGCGTTGACCTCGGTGCACCGCGCGGAACACCGGTTTACGCAGCCGGCGACGGAGTGATTTCTTCCAAGAAATATCAACGCCGCGGCTACGGTTACTGGCTTGAGCTCACTCATGCCGGCGGTTATAAATCCCTGTATGCCCACTTAAGCAAGTACGCTCCCGGCATGGCCGAAGGCGTCAAAGTTAAGAAAGGACAGCTGATCGGATATGTCGGTACTTCCGGAATGGTGACCGGTCCGCATCTTCACTATGAACTGAAGAAAGACGGTCAGCAGATCAATCCGCTTATCGCCGATCTTCGAACCGGAGAAAACCTGAAGGACGATGCCCTCGAGGATTACAAGCTTGCGATTTCCCCGATGCGTCGACAAATCGCAATGCTGAGCCGACTTCAGCTAGCGCAAAATTCAGCTTCGACAGGTTCGGACTAAACGACTTGTTAGAATTTGAGGCCTCAGTTGTATGAGGCCTTTGTTTTTATGTGCACTCCAAATATTCCTATTTACGTCGGCATGATGTCCGGCACCAGTATGGACGGCGTTGACGCGGTCGCATGTGTCTTTAACGAAAAGGGCTGTCAGTTCATTGCCCGCAGTTTTGAGCCGTATTCGGACATGCTGCGCGAAAGCCTGCTTTCTTTGTGCCGCAGCGGTCCGGACGAAGTTGTTCGTATGCAGAACGGCGCCAATGAGATTGCCAAGATTTATGCAAAGGCCTTCAATAAACTGCTGACTGACAGCGGACTGAATTACAAGAACATTCGAGCAATCGGAGCGCACGGTCAGACGATTCGCCACAATCCGCAGATCGGAGCGAGTACGCAACTGATTAATGGAGCATTGCTGGCAGAGCTGACAAAAACCGACGTCATTACGGATTTCAGAAGCCGTGACTTGGCCGCAGGCGGAGAAGGGGCCCCGTTGGTTCCCGCTTTTCATAAATGGGTACTGAGCGGAGACGTGCCGCGCGGCATTTTAAATATCGGCGGCATCAGCAATCTAACGATACTCCCCGAGCGCGGCAGCGAGGATGAAGTCTTAGGTTTTGACTGCGGTCCCGGAAACGTACTGATGGATGCTTGGATCGAAAAAGTCAATCATGTTCGGTACGACCGGGACGCTATGTGGGCGCGCAGCGGCAAAGTGATTCCGCAGCTGCTGGAAAGTCTGAAACAGGAAAAATTCTTTTCTCAAGTTCCGCCGAAGAGTACCGGGCGGGAGCTCTTCAACCTGCCTTGGCTGGAAGCCCGATTAAACGGAGAAAAGCCGGAGGATGTACAGCGGACACTGGTTTCGTTTACCGCTGAAACGGTCACGGATGCGATTCGCAATTTTGCGCCGCACATTAAGGAGCTGAGAGTTTGCGGCGGAGGTGCTAAGAATCCGCTGATGATCAGCGAACTGGCGCTTCTCAACCCCGATTTGCTGGTGACAACAACCGCGGATCTCGGCGTAGATCCGCAGGATGTGGAAGGGTTAGCCTTTGCGTGGCTCGCCTATCGTTTTGACCGCCGCGAGACGGGAAATCTGCCGAGCGCCACCGGAGCCTCAGGTTCAAGAATTTTGGGCTGTTTGTACCCCGCCTAAACGAAAAGACCTCCTTGCGGAGGTCTTGATTCAGTCGTGCTCTGATGCTTAGACGGAGAAGCTGGAGCCGCAGCTGCAGGTTGTCGTCGCGTTCGGGTTCTTAATCACAAACTGCGCGCCTTCGAGGTCTTCCTTGTAGTCGATCTCGGCACCGACGAGGTACTGGTAGCTCATGGAGTCGATCAAGAGTGTGACTCCGTTTCTGACCATCACGGCGTCGTCTTCGTTAGTGGTTTCATCAAAAGTGAAACCGTACTGGAAGCCGGAGCATCCGCCGCCCTGAACGAAAACTCTGAGTTTGAGATTCGGGTTGCCCTCTTCGTCAATCAGTTCTTTAACTTTGAGGCTGGCAGCATCGGTGAAGATAATGGGGTCGGGAAGCTTGATCTGATCCTGATCCTGAACATTGTTTTCAGCCATTATTTTTCCTTGCAATAAGTAAATTTAGTGCTATGGATTATAAAGAATCCGTCAATAGCACAAGGCCGTATTAGGTCATGATTTGTGAAAACAAACGGATTCGATCTATCAGATTAGGCTGTTTGATTTTGCGAACAAGGGTCAGTTCAGCGACCTTTCAAACTTATAATCCTTGAATAAACGCCTGCGGACAAACCTCCGCAGTTTTATGGCTTACTTATGGGAAAAGCACATGTTCGACAAGAATTCGACCATCGAAATATCTGACCCGGCTGTATGGGAAATCATTCAAAAAGAGGGCAAACGTCAGGAAGATCAGATTGAACTGATTGCCAGTGAGAACTACGCCTCTCCGGCTGTTATGGCAGCACAGGGCTCGGTGCTGACCAATAAGTATGCCGAAGGCTATCCCGGCAAACGTTATTACGGCGGCTGCGAATACGTAGACGAAGCCGAAACACTTGCGAAAGAGCGTGCACTAAAACTCTTCTGCGAACCGGTCGGTGTGGAAATGGCGGTCAACGTTCAGCCGCACTCCGGTGCTCAGGCCAATATGTCCGTTTTCTTCGGTTTGCTGAATCCCGGCGACACGGTGATGGGCATGTCGCTGGCCGAAGGCGGTCACTTGTCTCACGGCATGAAACTCAACATGTCCGGCAAGTGGTTCAATGTTGTGAGCTACGGCTTAAACGACAAAGAAGAAATTGACTACGACCAGGTTGAGAAACTCGCCGTCGAAAACAAACCCAAGATCATCATCGCCGGCGCTTCCGCCTATTCTTTACATATCGACTTCAAGCGTTTCAGCGAAATTGCTAAGAAAGTCGGTGCCTACTTGATGGTGGATATGGCTCACTACGCCGGTTTGATTGCTGCCGGCGTTTATCCGAGCCCGTTCCCTTACGCCGATATCGTGACGACAACGACGCACAAGACCCTTCGCGGTCCGAGAGGCGGCATGATTTTCTGCCGTCCGGATCTGGAAAAACAGATCAATATGGCTGTGTTCCCGGGCGTTCAAGGCGGTCCTCTGATGCACGTGATCGCCGCCAAGGCCGTGGCCTTCGGTGAAGCATTAAAACCGGAATACAAGGAATATCAGCAGCAGGTTATTAAGAATGCCGCGGCAATGGCCGACGCTCTGACTAAACGCGGTCTTCGTATTGTTTCCGGCCGCACCGAAAGCCATGTGATGCTCGTGGACCTTCGTTCTAAGAACATTACCGGTAAAGAAGCTGAAACCGTTCTTCATGAAGTCGGCATTACCGTCAACAAGAACTCCATTCCGAACGATCCGCAAAAACCGTTTGTGACGAGCGGTATTCGTTTAGGCTCGCCTGCTATGACCACTCGCGGCTTCAAAGAAAACGAAGCCGTTGAAGTGGCCAATCTCATTGCTGACGTACTCGATGCGCCTAAGAATGAGCAGGTTCTTGCCAACGTGAAAGAGCGTGTTGCCAGTCTCGTTGCCCGATTCCCGGTTTATCTGGAAACTGTGTAAGGCTGATTCAGGAGCGATCCTATGCTTTGTCCCTACTGCAAAGAACCCAACACTCAAGTTATTGATTCCCGCACCTGCGAAGAAGGTTCGGCGATTCGCCGTCGGAGAAAATGTCCGACCTGCGGCGCCCGCTTTACAACCTACGAGAAAGCGGCACTGCAGATGCCGCTCATCATCAAGAAAAACGACAGCGTTCGGGAAGCCTACAACAGCGATAAACTGCGCCGCTCGATGCAGATTGCACTGCGCAAGCGGCCGGTGAAAGCCAGCGAGCTCGACTCTGCGATATCCCGCATTGAAAAGCAGCTTCAAGTGTCCGGGGAAAAGGAAGTGACCTCTAAACGCGTCGGAGACATGGTCATGCTCGAGCTGAAAAAGCTCGACAACGTGGCCTATGTCCGCTACGGTTCGGTCTACTTTAACTGCGGTACGCTGGACGACATGATCAAGCTTGTTGAAAACGCCCGAGAGGATCAGGGTAAGGAGGGAAAATGAGTTTTTCCGATTGTTCATATATGCGCCGTGCGCTGGAGCTGGCCAAGAAAGCTCGTTTTAACTGCCCGCCGAATCCGGCTGTCGGCTGCGTGATTGTTAAAGACCGCCGCATCATCGGCGAAGGCTTTACTCAAAAGACCGGCGAAGCCCATGCCGAAGTCATGGCCCTTCGTGATGCGGCTTCCCGCGGAGAAAGTGTGGCGGGCGCAACGGTTTACGTGACGCTGGAACCGTGCTCCCACTACGGAAGAACACCGCCGTGTGCCTTAGCGCTTAAAAATGCGAAGGTTGCCCGCGTGGTTGCAGCTTTGAAAGACCCTAATCCTTTGGTGGCCGGCAAGGGCCTCAAGATGCTGGAAGAGGCCGGCGTTAAAGTCGAGTGCGGTCTGGAGGCCGAAGAAGCCGAAGAGATCAACCGCGGATTCTTAAAACGTCAAAGAGAAGGTATGCCTTGGGTTCGCACCAAGATGGCCATGAGCGTGGACGGCAATACAGCGCTTGCCAACGGCAAGAGCCAGTGGATTACTTCGGAAGAAGCCCGCGCGGACGGACACTTCTGGCGCGGTATCAGCGGAGCAGTGCTGACAGGGCTCGGTACGGTGCTGGCGGATAATCCTCAGATGACGGCTCGTTTTGAAGGCGTGACGCGTCAGCCGCTGAAGGTCGTTGTGGATTCCAATCTGAGTCTCAATCCGGACCTGAAGATTTTCCAAGGCGGAAAGACCTTGTTGGTCTGCGCACACTACGACATCGTTCGTGCCGAGAACTTTGAAAGTCAGGGCGTTGAAGTGATCGAGCTGCCCGGTAAAGACGGCAAGGTCGACCTCAGGGCCCTGATGCGGGAATTAGCGAAGCGCGAAATTAATGACGTGCATGTGGAGGCCGGAGCTCGTTTGAACGGCGCTTTGGCCATGGAAGGTCTGATCGACGAATATCTGATCTATGTGGCGCCGGTATTTTTAGGAGACGGACGCCGTCTTCTGGATTTACCATCTTTTAAAGACCTTTGTGAGGGTGTCGCGTTAGAATTCACCGATATTCAAAAAGTTGGTCCGGATGTGCGTCTGATGCTTCGTCCGGTGCGCTAAATAAGGAGAGGATATTTATGTTTACAGGAATTATTCAGGCCGTCGGCCGTATTCGCGATAACGAAGAGATTGGCGACGGTCTGCGTATTCATGTTGAAGCCCCGGAACTCGGTCTGGACACCGTCAAGATCGGCGACTCCATCGCCATCAACGGCGCCTGCATGACGGTAGTCGAAGTCGACGAAAAGAAATTCAAGGTTGAAGTTTCCGCTGAGTCGCTGAGCAAAACCGCCGGCTTAGACGGCTGGGGCTACGTGAACCTGGAAAAGGCCATGCGTCTCGGCGACCGTCTGGACGGTCATATTGTGAGCGGCCATGTTGACGGTGTAGGCGAAGTCGACGCTTTCGAAAAAGTTGCCGAATCCTATCGTTTGGTGGTCCGCTGCCCGATGAAGCTTGCCAAGTTCTTAGCCTATAAAGGCTCGGTCGCCATCAACGGCGTTTCCCTGACGATCAATGAAGTGGAAGATACGCCTGCCGGCACCCGCATCAGCATCAACTTGATTCCTCATACTTTCGAACACACTTCCTTCAAGTACACCAAGAAGCGCGATCTGGTCAATGTCGAAGTGGATACGGTTGCCCGCTACATCGAAAGAATGTATTCGCTCACTGAGCATAAATAATTGAATTTTTGACGGCCTTTAAACCCATCGCGGAGCGATTCGCGGAGGATTTGAAAGGCCGTTTTGTTAGAATTCCGCCTATCAATTTAACGGAGAAGAATGTGTCCATTGAATTCATCAAACCGAATGCAGACGGCAGTGATTTGAAAATCGGTATTGTTTCCGCCCGCTTCAACGACTGGGCCTGCGATGCCATGTTTGCATCCTGCTACGAAGAGCTCAAGGCTCACGGGGTTAAAGACGAGAACATCGTGGTGACTACGGTTCCCGGCGCTTTAGAAATTCCCGGAGCACTCGTCATGCTCTACGAAGGCTATCCGGATCTGGACGCCTTAGTTGCAATCGGCTGCGTGATCAGAGGAGAAACTTATCACTTTGAACTGGTCGCCAATGAGTCTTCCCGCGGCGTAACAGACTTCGTTATGACCGAAGGCATTTCTGTCGCCAACTGCATTCTGACAGTTGAAAACGAAGAACAAGCCAAAGTCCGCGTCCAGGAAAAGGGTGCCGACGCCGCTCGCGTCGCTTTGGAAATGGGCAATCTTCGCCGCTTCTGCGGACGCCGCGTTATGGAAAATTACGGAGAAGATAATGGACAGTAATCATACGGGAGCCAAGAGCCCCGCTAAGAAGCGCGGAGGCCGGAGCGCCCGTCGCCGTTCACGTGAATTTGCGCTTCAGGGCGTTTATCAGTGGCTGATGAGTCATACCGACCCGGAAGCGATTGATGCGGCGGCTTTGGAAGCTGAAGATTTTGATAAAGCCGACCAGGCTTTTTACCGTGAACTGCTTCACGGCGTCACTGAAGAGTTTCCGTCTCTTGAGGCCAGCTACGCTCCTCACATCGACCGCGAAGTGACGTCATTGTCTCCGATCGAACGAGCCATTCTTTTGATCGGTACCTACGAACTCAAAAACACGACCACTCCTTATCGCGTCGTGATCAACGAGGCAGTGGAACTGGCTAAGAGCTTCGGCGGTTCCGACGGCTTTAAATATGTCAACGGAGTTTTGGACAAGATGGTTCCCGAACTTCGTCCCTACGAGGTTGTAAAAGGCAAAAATGCCTGAGCACCCTGCCTGTACGAAGACTCCGAATCCGCTTGACGAATTCGGAGTCATATCCCGTTTTTTTACGGATCGCTCTTTTTATCCGTCTGCGTGGCCTTCACAAGGCGCAGGGGACGACTGTGCGTTTCTTGATGTCGGACCGATGCGTTTGGCCGTGACGGCCGATATGATGGCGCTCGGATCGCATTTTTTAGAAAATGCTTCTCCTTACACGGTAGGCCGAAAAGCGCTTGCCGTTAACTTATCCGATCTCGCTGCTGCCGGCTCCGAGCCGAAAGCGTTTTTCCTTTCTATATCTCTGCCCCGCATTGACGAGAACTGGCTGGAAGGTTTTTCCAGAGGTCTTCTGGAAGAAGCTCGGCGCTTTAACTGTCCGCTTCGAGGCGGAGACACGGTTAAGTCTTTTGCCAAGCCCGGACAATCTCCCTACACCGCAATCTCTATTACCGCCATGGGCGAGCTGCCTGCCGGCAAAGGACTGACGAGGGCCGGTGCCCGAGTCGGTGAGGACATCTGGGTTTCCGGAACGCCGGGAGACGCGTTTGCGGCGCTGGGTCAGATTTTCGGATACTGGACGTTTGCCGAACCGCTCCTCGGATATTTCCGTTCCCGCATGGATCTGCCCGAGCCGCGTGTTGCGCTCGGACGCGGACTGCTGAATACGGCGACGGCCTGCTGCGATATTTCCGACGGACTTATCGGAGATCTGAAGCATATTTTGGAGCGCTCCGGCGTGTCCGCGCGGCTGTTTTGGCCGGCTTTTCCGGAGTCTGACGCGATGAAGCAGCTTCCTGAAGCCGTTCAGCAGCGCTGCGTATTGTCGGGCGGAGATGACTACGAACTGCTGTTTACCGCACCTGCCGACCGTCGGGACGAAATTCTGCGGATCGCCGAACGGGCTGACACGCGCGTGTCTCGTATCGGAGAAGTGCTCTCTGCGGGAGAGCCTCTTCAGGTTATTGATGAAAAGGGCTCGGATGTCAATTGCGCTGCCTCCTTTAATCATTTCGGAGAAGTTGGCTCATGAAGTCATATAAAACGACGCCGCCTTCGTTTCAGACGGTGCTTAAGCATCCTTGGCTGTGGATCTCAACATTTTTCGGATCCGGCTGCATTACGCCGGCGCCGGGGACCTGGGGTTCTTTTGCGGCTTGGGGCGTGTTTTGGCTTTTAGACATGTGGCTCGGACGTTCCTTCATCTGGGCTCTAGCATTGGTTTTATTTGTCCTCGGGTGCGTCTCGGTGGGCAAAAGTACGGCTTATTTAAATAAAGTCGATCACGGTTCCATCGTGGTCGATGAAGTTGTCGCGGTATGGGTGATTCTGCTTCTGACGCCTTTGGGTTTCTGGTGGCAGCTCTCCTCCGTGATCGCTTTTCGTTTTTTTGACATCGTTAAGCTTCCGCCCGCATCGGTGCTGGATAGGGGCCGTCAGAACGGCTTTACTGTCATGCTTGACGATATATTTGCGGCTGTTTACGCCATCCTGGTTATTAATTCGATGGCCTGGGTGGCAGGGTTCTACGGAGCCGCTTCACCTATGTGGATTTTGCGATGAATAAAGAAATAGAAGATAAAGTCAAAGAACTCAGCCGCCGCATTGTCGGCACAGGACAGATCGTGGTTACCGCCGAGTCTCTCACCGGCGGCATGATCAGCGCCGCTCTGACGTCTATCCCGGGCGCCAGCGAGTGGTTTGAAAGAGGTTTTGTAACTTATACCAATCAAGCCAAGCATGAAATGCTGGATGTTCCGCAGTCTATTCTTGATCGCTTCTCGGCAGTGAGCACTCAGACGGTATCGCAGATGCTTGAAGGTGCAATTCGTCACTCCAACGCAACGATGGCTGTTGCGGTCAGCGGTATCGCCGGCCCGGACGGCGCAATGCCCGGAAGACCGGTTGGAACCGTCTTTATCGGCTGGAAGCGCAAAGACGAAATGGCTGAAGTCGGCCGTTATGAATTCAAAGGCGACCGTCAGAGCGTACGCGAGCAGACTGTTGCCGTTGCTATCCAAGGTTTAGTTGAAATGCTCGACGAAAGGCAGCCATCATGAGTATCTGGCTTGATATTCTCTGTTTAATTCTGCTGATTCTCCTCAATGGTTTCTTTGCCATGAGCGAGATTTCCATCGTGACCGCTCGCCGCAGCAAGCTGCAGATGCTGGCGGATCAGGGCGCAAGCGGTGCGGAACTTGCTTTATCTCTTTCTGAGAATCCGACGAGAGCGCTTTCTACGATTCAGGTCGGCATTACTTCCATCGGTATTCTTTCCGGTATTGTCGGTGAGTCTGCATTGGTTGATCCGCTTTCTAATTTCCTCGTCGATACCATTCACATTCCGGCTGCCACGGCACGCGGTGCCTCGATGGCTGTAGTCGTTATTTTGATCACGTACTTCTCTATCGTGATCGGTGAACTGGTTCCGAAACGTATCGGTCAGATGGGCGCGGATACGATTTCCCGTATGGTTGCCAAACCGATTCACTGGCTGGCTATTTTGGCTATGCCTTTCGTGAAACTGCTTTCTTTCTCTACCGAGATGCTGATCAAAGTGCTCGGCATTAAGCAGGACAACCAGAAGATTACGGAAGAAGAAATCCACTCTGTGATTGATGAAGGCGGTGAAGCCGGCGTCATCGACGCTCAGGAACACACGATGGTCAAAAACGTTTTCCGTTTGGATGACCGTGCCGTTGCCTCTCTGATGGTTCCGCGCTCCGAGGTCCAGTATCTGGACTTAGAAGATACGCGCGAAGTCAATATGGAGAAAGTCCTCAACTCCCAGCATTCTCGTCTGCCGGTTTGCTACGGCGGCCTGGATGACATTCGCGGTGTGGTCACGACACGTCTGCTTTTAAAGCAGATGGTCAATGACGGTAAACCCAACTTTAAGGTGAACTACGAACCGGTTCTTTATGTTCCTGAATCCATTTCCGGTATGGAACTCTTAGAAACCTTTAGAAAGAGCGATGCGGCACTGGCGATGGTCGTCGACGAATACGGTGCAATCTTAGGTTTGGTAACGCCGCACGACGTGCTGGAAGCCATCGCCGGCGAATTTAAGCCGGATGCGCCTGAAGATGCTCAGATTATTCAGAAGGGCGAAAACTGCTACGAAGTCGACGGCTTGCTGCCGATTCCTGAACTCAAAGACTTGCTGGATATCGATGAGGTACCGGATGAAGACAAGGACCGCTACACGACCGTTGCCGGCATGGTGATCTTCCTTCTGGAGCGCCTGCCCCGTACCGGAGACCGAGTCAAATGGGACGGCTGGGAATTCCGAGTGATGGTCATGGACGGACGCCGCCTGGATCGTATTCTCATTACCAAGCTGCCGTCTGCGGACGATGATAAGAAAAAAGAAGGCTAAGTATTCTCGGGCCGACCATGAGCCGGCCCGATCGAAAGCACATAAAGCAAAAGACCGCTGTTTCGGCGGTCTTTTCGTATGCGGTGAGAAGGTTACTTAGGCGAAGAGTTTGTGGAATCCTTTCTCACAATCGGGTGCTTCTCATCATATTCAATACCTTTGAAGATACCGAATGAGCTTGCGGCGATCAGCGCCGCGCCGAGGTAGCGTCTGGGGCTGCCGTTTTTAAGAACTAATCTTGCAATTGCCACCGCGGCAGGAATGAACACCGTGCGAGCCAAAGGAATGGCAACTTTCGGATTAGTTAAACCTAAGGCCTGCATGGTTTTAACCGCGTCGACTCCGATGTTTTTGACAGCGGATGCGGGTTTATTGCGCATATAGGTCAGCTCGTCTTGAATCTGAGCTCTTTGTTCACCTGCCTTGACGGTCAGTTGTGCAAGCTTGCGAGCAACGTCTTCATTTGCCTGCATTGTTGTTCTCCTCTTTGGTAGGATCGACCGGGTGCTGGTTGGCGACACCTGCTTTCTTATTGCAGGATGCGCGGAAAGCGGCGACGTCGGCTGCCAAAATCTGACGAGATTCCTCAAACGCATAAGGCATGTTGGCTGCAAGGTTGCGGACTTTGCCTAAGAAGAAAAGGAACAGGAGCAGATAGGCGCCGGCGATACAGCAGGAGACGAAAACGCGGTGATCTTCCCAGAAAATAACAAGAAGTGCGACCGATATAAAAACGAGCGCAAAGAGGCCGAAAAGGGCGGCAAGGACAGTGTAAACAGCTGTCTTTGCCGCGTTGTTTTTGGCGACGGAGAGCTCGATAGAAGCAATTTGAAGACGCGTCGCCAAACCGTCAACCACCTGATTAAGGATGGTGAAGAGTCCGGGATCGGCGTTATTTCTATCTGACATATCTATCTCCGAAAGCCTCGGGAAGAATTACTTGCGAGCAACCAGGAGACCGAGCAGGAGGCCGCCGACAGCTGCGATACCGACAGCGCGCCAAGGATTGGAGCGGACGCAGTCGTTAACTTCACCGGCAATTTCTCTGCCTTCTTCAGAAGTCTTGTCATAGAAGCTCTTCATGTTTCTGCTTGCACGAGCCAGGCATTCTTTAGCTTTTGCCTGGAGCTCTTTAGCTTCTTCGCCGGTAGCGGCGGAGGCCTGCTTCAGGAATTCGTCAGCCTGTTCGAGGGCAGTGTCAACATTTTCACGAACTACGGCTTCAATTTTGTTTTCCATACTGAAATTACCTCCCTTTAAGGATATCTATATGTCTGAAAAGTCTATCATCTGCCGTAAACCCAGCAGATTACGGCGTCCATAACGGGTATGGAATTGATCGCGGAAGGACCGTTGACAATGGCCGCGACGGCATAACGTTCACCGCTTTTCGTCTGGACATACCCTGCGATCGAACGGACGTTCTGGATATAGCCCGTTTTGATGTGGGCATTGCCTTGAGCGACGTGTCTTTTTCTCATGGTCCCGTCAACGCCGGAGATGGGAAGCGAAGAGACGAATTCCGGCATTTGCGGGGAGTTCCACATGTGTTTCAGAACTGTCACGAAGGCGTCTGTGGAGACTGCGGTGGTGCGAGAAAGTCCGCTGCCGTTGTCAATTTTGAGTGAGGAGGCGGGAATCTTTAATGAGGCGGCCCATTCATAGACGGCGGCACGGGCTCCTTCTAAGTTTTTGGGTTCGTCTTTCTGAGTGTTAGCTAAAGCGAGGAAGAGCTGACGAGCGATGATGTTGTCGCTGTACTTATTCATGTTGTAGACAAGTTTTGTCAAAGGCTCGGAGTAGGAAGAAGCAAGCACTTTGTAGTCGTCAGAGTCTTCAGGGAGTTTGCCCTGAACAACTTTGCCCTTCCAGGTGCCTCCGGCTTTTTTCCACATATCGGCAAAGACGACCTGAAGATACTGGTCGGCGGAGAGGCTGGTGTAGAAGTAGTCCTTCGGACCGCATTTCAGCGGGAACTTTCCTTTGAACGCAGGTTTAAGCGGGTTGGAGAAATCAGGATTGATTTGTTTTCTCCATGCACCGCAGCCTTCTTTGCTAAGAGGAATGCTTTCAGGGAGCTTCACGCCTGCGATTCTGGGTTCGGGATAAAGGTAGGCGACGCCGGCCTCTTTATCAGGGCGGATTTTGATGAAGAAAGAGCGGGAGTTCACCATCAGAGCATCCGGTCCCAAGTTGTAGGGACGGTTGCCTTCTCCGTCAAAAGCGAAGGGATCATGCGGTGCTACATCGAAGTGAGAACGATCCGCAATGATGTTTCCCTTGATTTCTTTCACACCGCGAGCACGAAGGTTGTCGACCAAAAGCCAAAAGCGCTCAATGGTCATGGAAGGCGCACCGTGCCCGACTAAATAGAGATCTCCGCTGAGCACGCCGTTTCTATCCGGCTCTTCTGCTGAGATAAAACGCGTCGTCCAAACCTTGGCCGGTCCCAAAAGCTGCAGCGCCGCGGCTGAAGTAATGACTTTGGCGCTCGAGGCCGGTACGCGAGGCGCAGTGCTGTTGAACTTTAGCATAGTGCCTTTGTCGGAGAGCGGAATGACAGACAGCGAAAAATCGCCTTTAGGAACTTTGCAGGAGTTAAGCGCTTTTTGGATCGGCGCCGGAAGGGAGGGTGCTGATTTTTTGGAGGCTGCCTGACCGGCAGGGGAGAAAAAAATGAAAAAAGACAGGGCGACGACGCTAAATTTAACCACTTCAATCCTCACAAAACACACTCGAGCAAAAGTGCCATTTTTACGCGACATTACATGTTGTTAACAAAACGTCGCATTTGAAACACATTTGTTTACAGAGTTTGTTAGTATAAACACCTATCTGAGAACGGCCTTGAAAAAAGACTGCATAGCCTCATATAAGGAAATATTGGTAAAGCCTAGCGCTTTGATAAACACAAATAGGAGTTTTAAAGATGAAGATTCGTCCTTTGCACGACCGCGTTATTGTTAAACGCGTTGACGCCGAAACACGTACAGCCAGCGGTATTTATATCCCTGAAGCAGCCGGTGAAAAACCTGATCAGGGTGTTGTCCTCGCTGTCGGTCCAGGCAAGCGTGACGAAGCAGGCAAGCTCATCCCTATGGATGTTAAGGTAGGCGACCGCATTCTGTTCGGCAAGTATTCCGGCCAGAACGTTAAGGTCGACGGGGACGAATACCTCGTAATGCGTGAAGAAGACATTATGGGTGTCCTCGAATAAGACGGCCTAGTACAGAATTTAGAAATAGGAGATTAAGTAAATGACAGCAAAACAGGTTTTGTTCGGCAATGACGCTCGTTCCCGTATGGTCAACGGCGTTAACGTTCTTGCCGATGCCGTTAAGGTAACTCTCGGACCGAAAGGCCGCAACGTTGTTCTCGAACGCGCTTTCGGCGGTCCGACAATCACCAAAGACGGTGTTTCTGTTGCAAAAGAAGTTGAACTGAAAGACAAGTTTGAAAACATGGGCGCTCAGATGGTTAAAGAAGTTGCTTCCAAGACCAGCGACAACGCCGGTGACGGTACAACGACAGCTACCGTTTTGGCTCAGGCTATCGTTGACGAAGGCATGAAGTATGTTGCCGCCGGTATGAGCCCGATGGATCTGAAGCGCGGTATCGACAAAGCTGTTGCCGCTGCCATCGAACAGCTCCACTCCCTCAGCAAGCCGACAACTACCAGCAAGGAAGTTGCTCAGGTTGGCGCTATTTCTGCTAACTCCGATCATGAAATTGGCGACATCATTGCCGAAGCCATGGAAAAAGTCGGCAAGGAAGGCGTTATCACCGTTGAAGACGGCAAGAGCCTGCACAACGAACTCGAAGTTGTTGAAGGTATGCAGTTTGACCGCGGCTACCTCTCTCCGTACTTCATCAACAACCCTGACAAGCAGGTAGCTCTCCTTGAGAACCCCTACCTCCTCTTGGTTGAAAAAAAGATCAGCAACATTCGCGATCTTCTCCCGATCCTTGAACAGGTTGCTAAGTCCGGCCGTCCTCTGCTCATCATTGCAGAAGACATCGAAGGCGAAGCTCTGGCCACATTGGTTGTCAACAGCATCCGCGGTGTTCTGAAGACTGTTGCCGTTAAGGCTCCGGGCTTCGGCGATCGCCGTAAGGCCATGCTCGAAGATATCGCTATCCTGACGGGCGGTACCGTTATCTCCAGCGACGTCGGTCTGACCCTTGAAAAGGCCACACTTGCCGAACTCGGTTCTGCTAAGAAGGTTGAAGTCAACAAGGAAAGCACCACGATCATTGACGGCGCCGGCAAGGAAGACCAGATCGAAGCTCGTGTTAAACAGATCCGTGCTCAGATGGAAGAAACTTCCAGCGACTACGATCGTGAAAAACTTCAGGAACGCGTTGCCAAACTGGCAGGCGGTGTTGCTCTGATCAAGGTCGGTGCTGCTACTGAAGTTGAAATGAAAGAAAAGAAAGCCCGTGTTGAAGATGCTCTGCATGCCACACGTGCTGCTGTTGAAGAAGGCGTTGTTGCCGGCGGCGGCGTTGCTCTAATCCGTGCAAAACAGGCCATCAAGGAAATCAAGGGCGACAACCCCGAACAGGACGCCGGTATCAAGATCGTTCTCCGCGCTATGGAAGAACCGATGCGTCAGATCGTCCGCAACGCCGGTGACGAACCCAGCGTGGTTGTTGACCGTGTCGCAAACGGTAAGGGCAACTTCGGCTTCAACGCTCAGACCGGTGAATACGGCGACATGATCGAGATGGGTGTTCTGGATCCGACTAAGGTTACCCGCACCGCTCTGCAGAATGCAGCCTCCGTTGCCAGCTTGATCCTGACAACAGAATGCATGATTGCCGACATGCCTGAAGACAAACCTGCAATGCCCCCGATGGGCATGGGCGGCGGAATGGGCGGAATGCCCGGCATGATGTAATCATCCGCTGAGTTAAGTTAATTAAACACCCGGAGGTCTCGCACCGACGGGTGTTTTTTCGTATGCGCGAGAAGCGAAAGTCATTGTTTCGAGGAAGCAGATTGAGGCGTACGGGGCTGCTTTTTAGCGGTTAACCGCATTCTCTGATGAAAGATATTTGGCATACAATCGAAAGGAAGACGAATAAGAAGGACAGGAAGTGTAGATATGCGATGGAAGTTCATACTCGGTCTTCTGACCACATGCGCCGTTTTAATGTCCATGAGCTATACGATGCTCATTCCCTTCCTGCCCATGTATCTCATTCAGGATTTGGGTGTCGTGAAAGCCGACGTGGATATGTGGTCGGGTGCGATTTTCGCTATCACATTCCTTGTCAGCGGCATCATGGCACCGATCTGGGGCGCGCTTGCTGATAAAAAGAGCCGCAAGCTTATGGCGCTGCGCGCCGGATTTTGCTTGGCGATCACTTACTTCTTAGGCGGCTTGGTCACGAATCCTTGGGAGCTGCTCGGCGTTCGATTTATTCAAGGCTTATCCGCGGGTCTGTGGCCTGCGCTGCTTGCGATCATCTCTGTAGAATCTCCGAAACTCAAACTCGGTTTCTGCTTGGGCGTTATGCAGGGCGGTATGACAGCGGGCGGCGTGCTCGGGCCGTTGTTCGGTGGCCTGCTGGCGGATCAATTCGGTATGCGTATGGCGTTCTTTATCGCGGCCGCCGCTTTGTTCCTGATCACGTTAGCTTTGCTCTTTTTTGTTAAAGAGGAACCGAGGAAGCCCGATCCGAATGCCAAACCCGTCAAGATTTGGGACTTCTCTTTATGCAAGATTCCGGCAGTTAAGCGCATGCTGATTTGCGCCGGCGTGGTGCAGCTGACCATTTTAATGCAGCAGCCGATCATGCCGCTTTACGTGGCCGAGCTGCAGGGTTCGATGGAGCGAATCGTCTTGATTTCCGGCATTGTGTTTTCAGTGACGGGTATTTCGGGCGTCTTAGCCTCTCCGGGCTGGGGCATTTTAGGTCAGAACTGGGGCTATCGACCCGTACTTTATTTGTCTTTGCTCGGCGCCGGACTGTTCGGGATTGTGCAGGTGTTTCCGAACTCGCTTGAGTGGTTTACGATTTGGCGCTTTGTCGGCGGCTTAGCCTTTGCCGGCATTTTCCCGGCCATTAACGCGGTGCTGACAGTTTCCACGAATGCCAACGACAAAGGACGTGTCTTTGGACTGTCTTATCTAGCCCAGCAGTTGGGTGCCGTGATGGGACCGATTGTCGGCGGCGCAATGACTGCGTACTTCTCTTATAAGTTCATCATCGGAATGTCCGGCTTTATCTGCTTACCGCTCGTACTCTATCTGTTTCTCAAGAGACCTGCTAAGACGGAAGGTACCGGAACTCCGCTGGTGTAGGAACACTTCTAAGTTCGTGTGAGTTATTGAAAAACGTCCGCCTGCTAAACAAGCGACGGACGTTTTCATTATTTTCAGCAGCCGGATTGCTAAAATCCGTGCTCAAACACAATTCGAACGTTTGGAGGAAAGCTATGAAATTCACCGATATGCTTCAGCACTGCTGGGATGTCAATCAGTCATTACTTTGCGTCGGCTTAGACCCCGATCCCAAACGTTTCCCGAAGCAGTTTGAAAGCAACAAGCATGCCATCCTGGACTTCTGCTGGGACATCGTTAAATCGACCGGAGATTTGGTCTGTGCCTTTAAACCGCAGATTGCTTACTTTGCTTCTTCCGGCGCGGAAGATCAGCTCAAAGAACTGATTGCCCGCATTCACGGCGAATATCCGGAAGTTCCCGTGATTCTTGATGCTAAGCGCGGCGACATCGGCTCCACTGCCAAGCATTATGCTAAGGAGGCCTTCGAACGTTTCGGAGCTGACTGCGTCACGCTTTCTCCTTACATGGGCTTTGATTCCGTCGAGCCTTACCTTGAGTATCCGGACAAAGGTGCCTTCATCCTTTGCCGCACCAGCAACAAAGGCGGCGACGACTTCCAGATGCTCGACTGCGGAGGCCAGCCGCTTTATCACGCAGTTGCGAAAAAAGTAGAGCAGTGGAATACCACCGGTCAGCTCGGCCTTGTGATCGGAGGCACTTATCCGAAAGAACTCGCGAGTGTTCGTGCCTTAACGCCGGAATTAAACTTCCTCGTTCCCGGCATCGGAGCTCAGGGCGGAGACATCAATGCCTGTGTGCAGAGCGGTATGAACGCGCAGAAGACCGGCATGGTGATCAATTCCAGCCGAGCTATTCTTTATGCATCCTCCGGCGAAGACTTCAAAGAAAAAGCCAGAGCGGTCGCGATGCAGACTCGCGATGCGATCAATGCAGCCCGAGGACTCTAAATTTCGTTGACGATGGTGCGTTGCGGGATGTCCCAGAAAGGCGCCACCATGTCTTCTTTGCTTTTGAAAAATTGAACCAGGCGCGTTTGGAACCACTGCAGAAATACGCGGTGGCGGCGGATGCGCCAATTTGTTTTTGAAGTGCACACAAAGCACTCCACCGGCGGATGGACCCAGCCGGGAAGAATCGGGACCAGAATGCCCGAGGCAATTTCCTGTGCGCAGTGAAAAAGCGGCAAATCCACCGAGATGCCCAGCCCGTCAATGACAGACTTTTTAATCGCTAGAATGTTGGAAACTCTGAGTACTTGTTTCCATTTCACTTCTTCGCGTTTATCACCGTTTTCTAAGTAACGCGTGGCGGAACGCACTGAACCGTCATAAACCAAAACTGTGTGTGCGGCTAAATCCTTGGGATGCAGAGGCATTCCATGCTCTTCGATGTAGCGGCGCGAAGCTACGGGCACATAGACGTTGCGTCCTCTTGAGTAAGACACAATCCGCGGATCCTTGGATTTAAAGCTAGCTACTGAGATGTCGGCCTTGTACTGAAGGATGTCCTGGACGTTTCCGCCGCCGACAATGTCAAAGACGATCTCAGGGTACTGAGAGTTGAATTCCATTAGCATCGGGATGTAGACCGCAACGGAGCCGGGCGCCAAAGAGAGGCGAATTTTTCCTGCCATGCCGGCCGAGCTCTGTGTCAGCTCTTTGACCATCTCCTCGTGCTGCAAAAGAATATTCGAAGCATGCTCATAGGCGATCTGGCCGGACTCCGTGAGCTGCAGGGGTCTTGTCACACGGAGTATGAGCGTCTGCCCCAAAGCATTTTCTAAGGAGGTCAGCGCGCGAGAGACGGTTGAGACTTCTACATCAAACTCTCCGGCGGTATCAGAGAAGTTTCGGGTATTGCACAAGCTGCAAAAAAGGCGCCAGGCACTGAGGTCGTCTAGTTTTGACATGATGCGAAAAAAGGGAATCGAGGATCTGTACATACTTTCTAACAAAAGCGACAAATACGCAAGTACTTTGCGTAAAACGCAAAGTAGCGTTTCCGATTTCGCCTGTCAGTTTTGAGGCCGGCTCATCAAAATAATAAAAAACAACCTCAAAACATAGGAGAAAAACAGATGACAGTCAGAGACGAGTTCTTCTGGTTGGGCGAAATCAATAAAGCCACGCTCGTGATCAACTCTCGTCAAGGTCTTTTGCCGATGCCGATCGCCGAAGAAGCGGCCAAGGCACTTCGTGAAGTTTTAGCCGACGGAGACGCTGATCCGACCAAGAGAGCTAAGACCTACATCACGTTTGAACCGTTAATGCTCAAAAAAGCAGATCCCGTGATCACGCTGATGCACGCCGGCCGTTCCAGCCAGGATATGCACGCAACTTATCGTTCTGCCATTCTTCGCGACCATGTTCTCGAAGTCGGTGACGCATTGAATGCCGTGCTGGAAACCATGACCGACCTGGCGGACAAAAACCGTGAAACGGTTGTCCCCAACTACACCAACGGTGTTGCTGCTCAGCCCAACAGCTTGGCGCATTACCTTCTTGCATTCTTAGCCGGCTTCAGCCGCGATGCGCAGAAGCTTCGTCAGTTCTACGTCCGTCTTGACCGCTGCCCGATGGGAAGCACCGTCCTGAACGGTACCTGCTGGCCGCTGGACCGCGAAGCCATGTGCAAACGTTTAGGCTTTGAAGCTGTCGCAGAAAACGCTTACGACGCCACACAGATCGGTCAGAGCGATCTGCCCGTCGAGTTCGCTTCAATTCTCACCGGCATTTGTCTGCATATCAATGTGTTCTTGGAAGACCTGATGGTTCAGTACGCTCAGGCTCGTCCCTGGATTCTTCTGCAGGAAGGCGGCGACAACACCTACGTTTCTTCCGCAATGCCGCAGAAACGCAATCCCGGCTTAGTGAATAACTGCAGAACGGAATCTTCTTCCGTGATCGGCGAAGCTCAGGCCGAGTTCTTCCGCGCTCACAATCTCCAGAGCGGCATGATTGACCCGAAGAATCAGACACTCAATGGTGCTTTGGCTCTTCATGCGGTTAAAGTTCTTACCATGTTTAACCGAGTTCTCAAAGCACTCGTGATCAACAAAGATCGTGCATTAGAAGAACTTAACAGCGACTGGACGGCCAGCCAGGAAGTTGCCGACCGTCTGATGAAGGAATACGGCGTCCCGTTCCGTATCGGCCACCACGCAGCCAGCCACATTGTTTCCTATGCTCGCGCCAACAACATTCTTCCGCTCGACTTCCCGTACGCCAAGATGCAGGAAATTTACAAGGAAGTCATCGAAAAAGAATTCCCGGAAGGCGATCCGAAATTCCCGATGAGTGAAGAAGAATTCCGAGAAGCCTTAAATCCGGTTTCCATCGTTCACAACCGTAAGACTTTAGGCGGACCTCAGCCCGCCGAGCTCGAACGCATGCTCAAAGAGCAGACCGCCGAAAACCATCTCAACGAACAATGGGTGGCCGACAAGAAAGCCTTTATCCAATCTTCCCTCGATAAATTAAATAAAGAATTTGAAACCTTAGGAGAATAATCATGACAGTACTTCTGCCTTGGTTTGCCCTGGTCGTCACTATCCTGGCGGGCTGGGCGATCATTAAAAGATTGTCTACTTCGATGGTCCTGCTGTTTGCCGGCTTGGCCATGATCAGCTTTGCCGTGATCTGCGGTGTTCACGGCTTCCTGCCGAAAGGCGTTAAACCTTCCGGCTTCGTATGGTTTGATATTTTTGAACTGCTTCGCTCTATCGCAACTAAACAGACTTCCGGCATCGGTCTTCTGATTATGGTCGCCGGCGGTTACGCTGCCTATATGGACAGAATCGGCGCTGCACACGCTCTTGTTCGTGTCTGCGTTAAACCTCTGGACGCTTTGTCCTCTCCGTATCTCGTTCTGGTAATGGGTTACCTCATCGGTCAGGCTCTGGTTACTGTGATCCCGAGTGCCGCAGGTTTGGCTATGCTGCTGTTGGTTGCTCTCTTCCCGATTCTTCGCGCTGTCGGATGTTCCGCCGCTGCTTCTGCCGCTGTTATTGGTACATCTGCCGGTATGACGTTAGGGCCGGCCTCCGGTACTGCTAACCTTGCCGCTCAGACAGCCGGCTTAGAACCGATTATCTACTTCGTTCAGTGCCAGCTGCCGGTTGCCATTCCGACATTGATCGTTGTCGCAATCTGCCACTACTTCGTTCAGAAGTACTATGACAAGAAGAACGACGACGTTTATTCGGACGCCATTCTGACTAAGAAAGACGACCTTCGCAATGTTCCTGGCTGGTACGCCATTCTCCCGGTCCTGCCGATCGCTTTAATGATCGTCTTCAGTAAGCTCGTCTACTCTGCCGTCAAGCTCAACACCATTAGCGCTCTGCTTCTCGTTTGGGTCTTCACAATCATCGTTGAACTCATCAGACGTCGTGACTTTAAGCCGGTTCTTGCCGACGGTGCTTTCATCTTCAAAGCCATGGGCGGTATGTTCTCCTCCATCGTTGCTCTGATTATCTGCGCTGAATTCTTTGCCACCGGCCTGAAAGTTACAGGTTTGATCTCCGCACTGATTACACACGCTCAGGGCATGGGCTTAGGCCTCAACGGTATGACCGCTGTTCTTACAGGTGTTGTCGGTATCGTTACCTTCCTGACCGGCTCCGGTGTCGGTGCCTTCTCCAGCTTCGCAGCTCTGGCTCCTGAAGTTGCCAACGGTCTCGGTGGTACTGCAGCCGCCTTCGTTACTCCGATGCAGTTTGCTTCCGGCATGCTCCGCGCTATGTCTCCTGTCGCCGGTGTCATCATCGCGGTTGCCGGTGCAGCCGGTGTCTCTCCGATGGCTATCGTCCGCCGTACTTGGATTCCGATGATCGCCGGTATGATCACCGTCCTCATCGCCAACGTTGTCTTCTTAGGCTAACTCTCATGAACATACGGGCCCCTTGCGGGCCCGTCGGAGAATCAAATGAAAAAAATCCTCATCCCCGCTTTAACAGCAGCGCTGTTGTGTTCTTCTGCCTTTGCTTTGGAAACTTCGGTTGCTCCGAAAGTGACCGATATCAAAAATCATTCACCGAAAACCGGCCTGATCGTCGGCAACTCTTACAGCTTCTATAACTGCGGTGTTCACAGCTATTTGAGAGGCTTGACACGAGAAAACAAACAGGATTGGAAAGCCCGCATCATTACGATCAGCTCCGGCCGTCTCTCCTATCATGATGTCGAACAGTACATGGGTCCGCATGAAATGGATCCTTATGCCAAGAAAGATGAGAAGGGCAATCTGATCAATCCGATGTTTGATGTTGTCATTCTGCAGGGTATGTCGACGGAACCGATTGCAGAAAAGAGCATTCCGACATTCAAGAAGTTTTTGAATCAGCACGTTGCCACCATCAAGGCAAAGGGTGCCGAACCGATTGTTGTTGATACTTGGGCTCGTCAAAACAAGCCTGAAGATACGAAGAAACTGGCAGACGCCATTATTACGGCTGCCAATGAAAATGATGCGATTGTTTTGCCGGTCGGCTTGGCCTTTGCAGAAAGCCTGAAGCAGCGCCCGGATCTTCTGATGCATCAGAAGGATAAAAGCCATCCGACAGCAGCAGGCTCTTATCTGTACGGAGCAATGCTTTACGGGCTTCTTTTCCAGAAGAGTCCCGAAGGCATGACTTACTTAGGCGAATGCGAAAAACCGCTGAAGCCTGAAGATGCCAAGTTCCTTCAGAAATTGGCTTGGGACGTCCTTACAGATTTCTACGGCTGGAAAAAATAAGTAAGAAACAGAATTCTTTACCTCTTGCGGCCTTCGCGAACTAACTTAGCGAAGGCCGTTTTTTAATGCTTCCTGCGGAAGATCGACATTTTCCGGCAGGGGCTGTTTAAACGATAAAGCAAGATGAAGGAGGCTTACGCCGATCGAGGGCCAGACGAGGTCGAGCCACTTAGGTGCACCGCTGTGAAACACTGCTTCATAGTCTTTAAGCGCACTCTTTAAGCCGTGCTTGCTGTTATCGGAGGTGTAGCCGTTTTGCTGCAGGAGTTTTTCCAGAAGAGTGCTGTAATCCAAGCCTGAAGACGAGCGGTTGGCCAGCGGATCCATTTCCATATCTGACATATTTTCTTTTCCCAAAAATAAAGCCTCCGCGGCGAACGGAGGCTTATCACTATAGGCTTTCAGGAAGCCCGATATGAATTACTGCTGTGCAGACTGGGGAGCTGGAGCCTGAGCAGGTGCCTGGGCAGGTGCCTGGGCAGGAGCTTGGGCCTGTGCAGGAGCTGTAGCAGGAGCCTGGCCGGTAGCGCCGACTTCAGGAGCGTAAATCATCATCGGGGCATTCCCCATCATTTGACCGTTGCCCATCATCATGCCGTTAGGAATGATTTCGATCGGCTGAGCCTGAACTGCTCCCGGAGGAAGCTGGTTGTTGGCCTGAGGTGCGGGCTGAGGAGCGGCAGGAGCTGCCTGGGGAGCCGACTGAGGAGCAGGAACAGCCTGCGGTGTCGGGCCTAAGTCATCATCGGGAGCCTGCTGTTGGCCATTGCCCTGGAGCTGCATGAAAACGCCGAGCTGGCCGGCGATGTAGCCTAAAGCAACGAGAGACTGGTCACGAGTAATAGTCTTGCCGGTCTGAGCGGCACGAGCCTGAACGAATTCAGAAGCTCTGTCGAGTTCGGTCTGTGTGACGGGGAAGTCACCGAACTGCATATGGCCCATGGTTGCTAACTTGCCGATGACTTCACCGGCAGGATTGGTCGGAGTCTGTTGTTCGGGCTGAGGTGCAGCTTGCTGAGCGAATGTGGTTACAGAAAAGCTCAGTGCGACCGCACTGAGAGCAAGGGTTAATTTTCTAAGAATCATGTTATTTCTCCAATTCAAAAGTTAGAGAAACTATACTCCGTAAAAACCCTTAGTATTGACCTTAACTCTTTGATTCTTACTCAATATGGTGAGGATTCATGCCTACTTTGGCGCGCCTTTCGGAAGCGCTTTGAGTGCGTCGACCACGATGTCCTGTGTGAGCAGCTCGGGGAGGATTTTTGCAGTGCCGTCCGGGGCGTAAAGGAGATAAAGCGGGACGCCGGTTCTGCCGAAGGATTCCAAAGTTTTAGAAATTTCGGCGTTTCGATTCGTCCAGTCGGCGATGAGGAACTTGACGTTGTGCTCCTTAAAGGCCCTCTGCACGTTTTCTCGATCAAGTACGGCCAGCTTGTTGGTCTGGCAGGTGACGCACCAAGAGGCGGTGAAGTCGACAAAGACTGGGCGTCCCTCATCGAGCGCAGCTTGTAAAGCCGCAGGAGACCAGGCATCGGCCGCGCTCACTTCAGCAGGGGCGCGCTCAAGTAGCGGAGAAGCGGCGACTGCATATGCACCGGCGCCGAGGATAAAGGCAAAAGCCATGAGGCCTTTTGATGTTGCTTTACCGAACTGCAGGCGCCCGTACAAAACTAAAGCTATAGCTAAAAGTGCGGCGGCTAAGAGATAGACTCCGAGTGCTGAGATCGACACCTGCTGCCAAAGAACCCAGAAGAGCCAAAGCACAGTGAGCGCCATCGGAACGGCCATAACCGTTCTGAATATGCTCATCCAGCGTCCCGGGCGGGGCAGCCAGGCAGTAAGGCACGGGAACAGCGCCAGCAGGAGCCAGGGAAGGCTCATGCCCAGCCCAAGGCAGAGGAAGACAACAAAAGACTCCAGTGCAGAGGAAGAGAGCGCGTAGCCTAAGGCAGCTCCCATGAACGGGGCCGTGCACGGGGAGGCAACGACGACGGCCAAGATGCCGGTTGCAAAACTGCCGCCCAGGGAGGCACCGGAAGTCTGACCTGTAGAAGAAATTCTTACGCCGGAAAATTCAAAGGCGCCGGCCAAGTTCAAGGTGATCGTGACAAAAAGAAGCGCCAGCAAGGCTACGAACCAAGGCGACTGCAGCTGGAAGCCCCAGCCGACGGAAGCTCCGGCCGCTTTTACGGCGATCAAGGCGCCGGCTAACAACGTCATGGAAATGAGGACGCCGACGGTAAAGGAAAGACCATGCAGTGCGAGTTTTCCGTCTCCGCGGTGCTCAACAAGGCTGAGCATTTTCAGAGACAAAACGGGAAAGACGCAGGGCATTAAATTCAGGATCAAACCGCCGAGGAAAGACATACCGGCGGCGAGCCAGACGGTTAAGTTGACGTCCGTGTTATCGGAGGATGCCGACGGTGGTGTCACGGTTCCATTTACTAAAACATGAGAAAAACTGCCGGACCAGCCGCCTTGAGCGGGTCCGCCGTCAGCGGAAAAGACGCCGGATAACGTGTCACCTGCTTTCAGTTCTTCCGTGCCCTGAAGTCGGACGGTGACTTCGTCCCCGTTTTTAGAAACCGACTGAGGCGCTTTGTAATCAACAGCTCCTTCCCCTTCGGTGAATACATAAAAATGATTGAAAGGTTCAGAGGTTTTGAAAGTGACGGAAAGGGCGCGATTGGACGGATCAATCTGAGCGGAAACCGTTTTTAAGGGAGTAGGCGTTAAACCGTCATTGGTTTGGAAGAGCCCGGCGTTCGGAGAAGCGGCCGGCTCGGCGTTCGAGACTTTAACGGGAACGTCAAACGAAGCACTTCCCGGAATGCATTGTTCCGCGCACATCAGCCAGGAGATGTTCGCTTTAGCGACGTACCCCCCTTCCTTGGCAGATGCCGGAACGGAAATTGAGACAGGAAGAAGAATCGAGTCTTCGTATCCGAAATTGGTGAGATCGCCGACGACATAAAGTTTCGGCGTAGGCCATTGAATGGATCCCGCCTTCCAGCCTTCGGGCAGAGACCAGTCGATGGTGGTCGGAAGTCCGGTGTCACCGGGCGTTTTCCAATATGTGTGCCAGCCCGGCTCTTGGGTCAGCAGCACGCCTAAACGGATGGAGCTTCCCGGTTGGACCGAAGTCGTTTGAGAGATAAGCTCGGCTTTGACCGCTTCGGTTTTCTTCCAGGGAAGAGCCTGTGCGTTTAAAGCAAAGACGGCAAAGAAAAGCAAAAGGAAGCGCAAAAGCCAAGCAAATCTCATAACAACAAAGTGTCTAAACAAACAAATTAACCATGTACGCGTTTGACTTTGGCAAAGGCCTCGTCAGCAGCTTCGAGCGTACGAGCGATGACGGAATCGTCGTGAGTAATAGAGACGAAACCGGCTTCGTAGATGCTCGGTGCCAAATAAACACCGTTATCCAGCATGGCATGGAAGAAAGTCTTGAAGCGATCGGCGTCGCATTCCATGACTTCCTTGAAAGAAGTCGGGCACTTGCCGCGGAAGTAGATACCGAACATGCCGCCGATGCTTTGAGCTGAGAAGGCGACACCGTGTTTCTTAGCCATTGCGCCTAAGCCCTTGACGAGTTTAGCGGTCTGTTCGGAAAGGCGCTTGTAGAAACCAGGCTGCTGAATTTCATGAAGCGTAGCCAGGCCGCAGGTAACGGCGACCGGGTTGCCGGAGAGGGTACCTGCCTGATAGACGGGGCCCAAAGGAGCAACGCTGTTCATGATGTCGCGTTTGCCGCCGAAAGCTGCAACCGGCATGCCGCCGCCGATCACTTTACCGAACATCGTAATGTCCGGATCGATGTGATACAGAGACTGGGCGCCGCCGAGAGCAACACGGAATCCGGTCATGACTTCGTCGACGATGAGGACGGTACCGTGTTTAGCGGTTTCTTCTCTCATAGTTTCGAGGAATTCCTGAGTGGCGGGAACCATGTTCATATTCCCGGCAACTGCTTCAACGATCACGCAGGCGATTTCGTCGCCTTCTTTGTCAAAGAGTTCTTTGAGCTGTTTGGGATTGTTGTATTCCAAAACGATTGTGTCGTTGGTGACAGCAGTGGGAACACCGGCAGAGCTCGGGGTACCGAACGTCAGCAAGCCGGAGCCGCCTTTAACCAACAGGGAGTCGCTGTGGCCGTGATAGCAGCCTTCGAACTTCACAATCTTATTGCGGCCGGTATAGCCGCGGGCCAAACGGATAGCGCTCATGCCGGCTTCGGTGCCGGAGGAGACGAGACGGACTTCTTCAACGGAAGGAATGAGACGCTTAATTTCTTCGGCAATGTCAATTTCACCGACGGTCGGAGCACCGAAACTCAAGCCGTTGTCGACAGCTTCTTTAACAGCCTCAATGACGTGGGGATTGTTGTGACCGAGAATCATAGGACCCCAAGACCCGATGTAGTCGATGTACTGCTTGCCTTCGACGTCGTACATATGCGGCCCTAATGCTTTTTTTATAAAGCGGGGAGCGCCGCCGACAGAACGGAAGGCACGAACCGGGGAGTTAACGCCGCCGGGAATGGACTTCTGGGCTCTGTCAAAAAGTACTTCATTCTGATCCATGAAAAGAACTCCTAGAAATGAATTAAATAGTAATTTCAAGCGGGATAGGTTAATCCGCTCATGCTAAAGGAAAAACCTAAAGGATAGATTAATTCAGCTGCGACACGCAGAACTGTACTTCAGTCGAATGGGCAGGGAAGCGGAAAATCTATACAGAAGGTTACTCGCAGAGCTTGAGGCCGAAAGATAAGTTTTCGAATATCAAGAAATGTAAATTCGAGAACACTTCGGAGGATATATCAGCGAATTTCGAGAAGTCGTGCTGGGAAATACAAAAGAAAAGCGGAGGGTCTACGAGGGGATCTCCGCAGCAAAGGCTGGCCTCAGTCCTTTTTAAAAGGCTGATGCAGCAGAACACAGATTTTTTTCGCCGAAAGTAAGGAGTACTTGAAACCGCAGACTTTTGTTGCAACGCCTGCATCCTCAGCGAAACTTCAAGATGCAGCGATTTCTTGGTTTCCTAGACGATGATTAGTTTTCCGCAGTGGAAATTTTCTTGACGAAGGATGTCAAGAGCTGGCCGAAATCCTGAGATTCCGCATTGCCGGCAGATGTGACGAGCAGCGCACCGTAAAGCGTTGCTAAAACCCAAGCTGTTAGGACAGAAATCCAAGCAATTTTTCCGAAGTTCATAGGTTCTCCTTATAAGTGAACCTAACCTTATACAGGCTTTTTACTCACCTATACGGGAAACCGAGTACAAATCGGGTAACTAAGTGCCTATTGTGCGTCTATACAACCCGGTGGGCGAACGTTGGTCCCTTATGAAGATGGCGGCTATCGCACCTCTAAATTAAAACTGCCGCGCTCCAAAGGATTGCGGCAGTTTGTATAACGGCTTGATTATTAGAAGGCCAGACCGAGCGCTAGTTTGAAAGTCACAGGAGACGGGCGCATCGAGAAGCTGTCGTCCGTCGGACTGTGCGCTTTGTAACGCGGGAAGCCTAAGTCCATACCGCCGGTTACGTGAAGGTTGCGCGTGATCGCAACAGTGCCGCCGGCCTGAATAACCGGAGTGAAGATGTCTTTCTTCGCACCCCAGCCTTCCTTGAAGTCCTGCTGGTCGCTTCTGAAGTAGCCTGCACCGACACCGGCATAAAGTTTGACGCGCTCGGCCGCTCTGAAGTGATACTGAACAGCAAGACTGTAGCTCGTGAGCTTGTAGCTTCCGACTTTGCTGCCGTTAGCATGAATGCCGTGTGTACCGGACCGGTTAACGGAGAAATCTAAGGCCCATTCCGGAGTGACAAAGTAACGCAGACCGGCTGAGTAAGCCCCGTCGGAAGAAATAGAAGACGGTTTGGGCGTGCCCTTCAGCGTTGTCTTCTGCCAGCCGCCGCCGGCGTAGATCAGTACCTTATTAGAGAAGAGCGACTTCGGCGTGTCCGGCATATGACGAGTCTTGCGATCGTCAAACGTCATGTTGGCGAAGAAGAAAAAGATGTCGGAGAACGGAACATAGGTTCCGTAGATGCTGAAGTTGTCCGTGCCGACACCGACCAAAGGCAGCGGCGCCGGGAAAGGAATCCATTTGTAGTCGCCGCGGGCGGTCAGACCGATGGTGTAGCCGGCTTCCGCATAGAAAGGTGTGCTGCCGAGTCTCCAGCGGGACAACCAGCCGTAGCCCATGAACGGTTCAAAGTTGTTGTGGGAATCGGAGAAGGCCATAGCGTACATGATTCTGCGGTTTCCGCGGCTGTCGATAAAGTTGCGCGAAATACCGCCGCCCCACGTATAACCGTTTTCGTTGTGGCGTTTCTCTGTCTTGTATGCATATCCCGGATGAATCGTGTAGGCGGGAAGGAGCAATCCGGAGGAACCTTCGGAAATAATAGTTTTCATTCCGACCCAAGTGTCGGAAAGGTAGCTTCCTGAAGAGTTTTCTTCGGAAACAACACCGGCGGGGAGGGTATCGACAATTGCTTCCCAAACCGAACGACCGGAGTCTTCAGCAGAAGCAGATGAGGCGATCGCAATAATTCCAGCCCCGAAAATAGTTCTAATGATCTTATTTTTCACGACTTTTTCAATGGAGTGCAAAGCTGAAAAATTTTACAGAAAAACAGCTCGCTTTTATTTGATTTGGTCATTAGAACGAGCTCAATTAACGCAATTTTGATGCCTGTTTTGTGTAACGAGGCTTTTTAGGAAGTTCGTGAAACTTGCGGAATCGAAGGAATCTAATTAAAGTTGCACCGCGAAGTTCGTCGGACAATCGCAGGGGAGAAAGACCTCGGAGGAAAGTCCGGACTCCACAGAGCACCGTAGGAGGTAACACCTCTCCGCCGAAAGGCGAGGACTAGAGCAACAGAGACGAGCCGATTCAGTTCGGTTGAAACGGGCAATCTCTACGGGGAGCAACATCAAATAGGCAGCTAATGAACCTGCTCGGCGAGGCTGCGGGTAGATGGCTCGAACTCGGGAGTGATCCCGAGTCTAGATGAATGATTGTCATGCTGCCTTTGGCGGCACACAGAATCCGGCTTACAGACGGACTTCGCTCTTCTATCTTTTCTTTTATATTCAACTAATTAAATAGAGCGAAAGCTAAAGAACAAGAATAACTTCCGCTCAATGTGAGAGTTGGTGGAGGAAAGTGGAAAAAAGTGGCTAAAATTGAGACTTAGAAAAGGTAGATTTTTGTCTCGTTTTAGTCGTGTTCCAAGGCTCTCCGCACATCAATCTTGACGCCAAAGGGCGTCTGTCGGTGCCTTCTCGTTATCGAGAGGCTCTGGCGCAGCTGTGCTCCGGCCAAATGACCTTTACCCGGCACCCTGACGGGTGTGCTTTGCTGTACCCGCGCAATGTCTGGGAAACCAAGAGAACCGAATTAATGGCACTCCCTTACTCGGCCAGAGTCTTTCAAAGAATCGTGATGGGCTCTGCTGTGGACGTGGATATGGATGCCAGTGGCAGACTGCTGGTGCCTGCAGAGTTAAGAAAAGCATGCGGTCTTTCCAAAGAGATCGTTCTTGTGGGATTGGGCTCGCACTTTGAGCTGTGGGACGCTGAGAAGCTTGCGGAAAGCGAAGCTAAAGCAATGACAGAAAACCTATCGGATATCGCCGCCCAATTCAATTTTTAAAAATAAGGTAGTTTTCTGTGCAGGCAGAGGTCTTGGTTCATCGCCCGGTACTTGCTGAAGAGTCACCCCGACTCCTGGTAACCGATCCGAATGGCGTCTATGTCGACGGTACTTTCGGCCGTGGAGGGCACTCGCGCCTGATATTGGAAAAGCTCTCCCCGCAGGGGCGCCTGATCGCGTTCGACCGCGACGAAGAAGCCGTTAAAGCCGCCGCTCAGATCCAAGATCCGAGATTTCAGATTATTCATGCCCCTTTTGCCTCTATGAAAGAGGAATTGGCAAAGATCGGCATCGACAAAGTCACCGGCATCTTCCTTGATATCGGCGTCTCCAGTCCGCAGATTGATGATCCGGAACGCGGATTTTCTTTCCGCTTTGACGGTCCTCTGGACATGCGCATGGACACGAGCGCGGGAGAAACGGCAGCCGAATGGATTGCCCGCGCCGATGCGGCCGAGATGGCCAAGGTATTTAAGGACCTCGGAGAAGAACGTTTCGCCATGAAGGCCGCTAAGGCCATTGAGAAGGTGCGTACCAAAGAACCGATTCTGCGCACTAAGCAGCTTGCGGACTTAATTGCCGCTACGCTCCCGCGCAACAAGAAAGACAGCGCCCAGCATCCGGCAACACGTATTTTCCAGGCGATCCGTATTCATGTGAATCAAGAGCTCGAGCAGCTTAAACGCGCACTCGAGTCTGCCGGCTCTCTGCTGCTTCCGGGCGGTGTCTTAGCGGTCATTTCCTTCCATTCGCTGGAAGACCGCATCGTTAAGAAATTCTTTGAAGCTGCGGCCAACCCGGCCTCCTGTATCGACCCGCGTCTGCCGCTTCTGCCTTCGCAGCTGCCGCAGCCGCTGTTTAATCGTGCCGTACGCATCCTGCCCTCGGAAAAAGAATGCGAGGAAAATCCTCGCGCCAGAAGTTCCGTGCTTCGCGGCGCATCCCGGACGGATGCTCCGTGGCCTGAACAGGGAGTGCAGGTATGAACGAGTTCCGCTTCCTGGTCGGGATGATTGTGATCTTGGAGCTGGTCCTTTTTGCATGCGGACTTAAAGTCGTAGAGAACCGCCACAACGCCCGAAAGCTGTTCATCGAGCTTGAACATGAGCAGCAGATCCATCATTCTTTGATGGACGAAAGGGCTCGCCTCAAACTTGAAATCTCCAACCTGGAGCAAATCCGTCAAGTCGAAGCCCGCGCGAAAGAAGGCGGCTTGGCCCCTGCTGAGAACGGTCGCGTGATTATCTTGGATAAGAACGCCGTCTCTTCCGGAGCTCAAAAATGAGAATCAGGCAGTGGCTCAGAGATGCATGGGACAACGTCTTCATGCCGACGGAAGAAAAACGCGGTGACGATGACAGCGTTAAGGACCTCCTGCGCCTGAAAATCAAGCCTGGCCGAAGCAAGTTTGTTTATTTCATGCTGCTTTTGTGCTTTACCGCGCTCGGCGTCCGCATCGGCTGGCTTCAGCTTGGTTTTAATACGGAATTCCTGCAGAAGCAGGGTGCGATGCGTTTCCAGCGCACGATCGAAGTGCCTGCGATGCGCGGTCAGATTTATGACCGCAACGGAACGCTGCTGGCAACGAGCGTGACCGCCAAAGCCCTTTGGATTATTCCTCAGGACGTTAAGATTACGACTTCTCAGCTCAAAGAAATTGCTAAGACGCTGGATGTCCCGGTCTCCGAGCTTAGGAAAAAATTTAACTCCAAACGTACCTTCGTCTACTTGAAGCGTCAGGTTCCGATTGAAACGGCCGAGAAGGTGCTGGATATGAAAATTCCGGGCCTGCACTCCACCCGAGAATTCCTGCGCAGCTACCCGGACGGCGAAGCGGCTGCTCAGATCGTCGGTCTGACCGGTTTGGACGGAAACGGTATTGAAGGCATTGAACTGGCTGCGGAAAAACGCTTGGCCGGTAAACCCGGCTCACGCCGCGTGATGAAGGACCGGTTAGGCCGCATCGTGGAAGACGCTTGGCTCAAAGAGCCGATGAACGGCGAAAACATTACGCTGACGATCGACTCCCGCCTCCAGAACCTTGCTTATGAAGCCCTGGGTCGTCAGGTTGAGAATCTGAAAGCTAAAGGCGGCTCCATTGTGATTGCCGACCCGAAGACCGGTGATATTCTCGCGCTTGCGAACTACCCGAGTTTTGACCCGAACAATCGCGGCAAGATTTCGCGCACCGGCGTTCGCAACCGCGCCATTGTGGACACATATGAACCGGGTTCGACGATGAAGCCGTTCTCGGTTGCCGCTGGTCTCGAAGAAAAGAAAGTCACGCCGAATACGCTCTTCCAGATCGGACGCTCCATGTCTTTCGGCCGTCATTCGATCGGGGACTCTCACTACAGTAAAGAGCTGACGGTTTCCGGCATCATTCAGCAGTCGAGCAACATCGGTACGTCTAAAGTGGCGCTCCTGATGACGCCGCAGGTCATGTGGTCTTACTACGACAAGCTCGGTTTCGGCCACTCGCCGCAGATCGGCTTCCCGGGTGCGGTGGCCGGCCGTCTGCGTCCTGCAAAGAACTGGCGTCCGATCGAGCAGGCGACTATGTCCTACGGTCACGGCGTCACGGTTTCTCTGCTTCAGCAAGTCCGTGCCTACACGGTGTTTGCACGTGACGGGGACATGATTGAGCTCTCTATTTACAAAGATCGTGCTTACCGTGAACCGCAGCGGGTCTACAGTGCCAAAACCGCCGGTCAGATGCGTGACATGCTCGCGAAAGTAGTAGAAAAGGGCGGAACCGGTTTCAGAGCTCGCGTTGAAGGCTACACCGCTGCCGGTAAAACCGGTACGGCTTACAAGGTCGAAGGCGGCCAGTACGTGAGAAAGTACGTTGCAGGCTTTGCGGGTTACGCACCGGCACACAATCCCCAGATTGTGGTGGGCATTATGATCGATGAACCGATGATCGGTAAACACTTCGGTTCGACGGCTGCCGCACCGCTTTTCTCCGAGATGGTCTCGAAGACGCTGCGTCTGATGGCGGTCAACCCGGATCGCCCCGAAGACTTTATGGTGACTAAGAACGATAAGAAGCCTGCCAAAGCTAAGGCGCAGCCCGCGAAGACTCATGCATTGAAAGAATCGAACCGCGCCCGCGCGAGGGCGCCGTCAAGGACAAATTTGAAATCAGCCAAAGAAGATCACGTAATAAAGGGGAAGACCAATGGTTGATGCCGTAGCTGTTGCCGCCGAGATTAAGCGATTCGCTCCCGCGGGAGCGGCTTTGCTTTTAGACAGTCGGAAAATCCGCAAAGGCGATGTGTTTTTTGCAGTGAAGGGCGTGCACACCGACGGCCGGGCTTTTATTGAAAAAGCCTGCGGCGCCGGCGCTTCCTGCGTGGTTGCTGAAAAAGGCGATATCGGCCCGTGCTCGGTGCCCGTCATCGAAATAGACAACCTTTATCGCGCTCTCGGTCCGATTGCGGCTGCCTACTACGGCAATTCGACCGCTCAGATGATCGGAATCGCCGTGACAGGCACCAACGGCAAAACCACGACCGCCAACTGGATCGCCGATCTGATGAATCGACTCGGAACACCGTGTGCAAGCATCGGAACGTTAGGATGCACGCTGAACGGCATAGTCCTTCCGAGCGTGTCGATGACAACGCCTGATCCGCTCACGCTTCAGGCAAAGTTTGCCGAGCTGCTTAGCCGCGGTTGCAAAGCGTTTGCGATGGAAGCGAGTTCAATCGGCCTGGAACAGGGGCGCCTTGACGGAACCGAAATCAAAACAGCTGTATTTACGAACCTCACGCGAGACCACCTGGACTATCACGGAACGATGGAGAACTATCTCCGGGCTAAGGAGATCCTGTTCCGCTGGCCGACGGTTGCCTCCGCGGTGATTAATCAGTCCGGTGAGCCGGCTCAGCAGATTATGAAGACCGCTGAAGGCGCCGGAAAAGCAATCCTGACGGTCTCTGCCAAAGGAGATCAACCGGCATACCTGTCTGCCGAGAACATCCGCCATACCCGAGAGGGACTGGAATTTGAAGTCCGCTTTAAAGGAAATACGTTCCCGGTTGCAGCGCACTTTTTAGGCCTCTTTAACGTGGAGAACTTTCTCTGCACGGTGGGCGCAATGATTTCCGTCGGTTTTGAAATCGAAACGGTACTTAAAGAAGCCGCAAAACTCATGCCCCCGGCCGGGCGAATGCAGATCGTGCGCGATGATCACGGCCCAATCTTTGCCGTGGATTATTCCCACACACCGGATGCCGTGACCCAAGCGATTAAAGCCTTGGAGGGATTAGCCGAAGCACGCGGCGGACGCATTTGGATTGTTGTCGGCGCGGGCGGAGACCGAGATCACGGCAAGCGTCCTCTAATGGGACAGGCCGCGTGCGCTGCCGATGAAGTCGTTTTGACGTCGGATAACCCGAGAAGCGAAGATGCGAAAGAGATACTGAAACAAATTCAAGCAGGGACAACCAAACCCTGCACGGTTATTGAAGACCGCAGAAAAGCCATTGAATATGCCGCGGAACATGCCGCTGCCGATGATGTCATCCTCGTTGCCGGCAAAGGCCACGAAGATTATCAGGAAGTCAAAGGTGTTAAACACCACTTCTCTGACGTCGAAGAGACACGCGAAGCCCTGCGGAAACTAAGGAACAAAAATGAATGAAGCGTTAATGACGATCGGGGAATTTGCCGAGATGCTCGGCTCCGACATCCAGATCAAGGGTGCTCCGGGGATTAAATTTTCCTCCGTCAGTTTTGATTCGAGATCAGTCCGACCCAACGGGCTGTTTTTTGCTATTGAAGGAGAGCGGGACGGCCACGAGTTCGTGCAGGCCGCTTCCGATGCGGGCGCAGCGGCGGCGGTCGTGACGCACTTTGTACCGGTGAGCCTTCCTCAGGTTTTGGTGAAAGACACGCGCGAAGCGCTGCTGGACTCCGCTAAAAAATGGCGCTCGAAGTTCGACCTGCCCGTGATCGCGGTTGCCGGCTCAAACGGCAAGACAACCACGACGCAGATGGTTTTATCCATCATCAAAGAACGCTTCCAGGAAGGTGCCTGGGTCGGAACCGAAGGCAACTTGAACAATGAGCTTGGCGTCTCGCTGATGCTTTGGAAACTGCGTCCCGAACATCAGGCCGCGTGCTTTGAAGTCGGCATGAACCATATCGGCGAAATGCGTCCGCTCGTCTCGGCGATTGCGCCGACGATCGGCACAGTGACCAACACGATGCGCGATCATCAGGAGTTCCTGGCTTCCTTAGAAGAGACTGCCAAAGAAAACGGGGAAGTCTTTGCTCAGCTTCCGCGTCAGGGCGTAGCCGTCATTAATGCCGCCGATCCCTTTGCGGTTGAATGGCGCAAGATGGCCGGCAACAATCGCGTCGTGACGTTCGGAACGCCGGACAGTGATGTTTATGCCTGCGAAGTCGAAGGGACAGCATTCAGATTGGTGACTCCGATCGGCCAAATTGATATCGAACTCAAAGTACCCGGCAAGCACAACATTGTGAACGCCGTGAATGCGGCCGCCGTGCTTTTTGCGATGGGCCGCGATCTCTGCGATATCAAGAAGGGTTTGGAAAACTTTGAAGCCGTCAGCCACCGCGGCGAAGTCGTGACATTGGACGATGGTTCCGTAGTCATCGATGACAGCTATAACGCCAACCCGGACTCTATGAATGCCGCAGTCAATATGCTGAGCGAATACCAGCTGCCCAAGATTTTTGTCGCGGGCGACATGGGAGAACTCGGCGTTCAGAGTCCGCAGTTCCACAGGGAGTTAGGCGAATTTGTACGCCGCTGCGGTATTGAGAACTTCTTCTCCATCGGCAACCGCATGCTTGATGCCGTCGAAGGTTACGGCGAAGGTGCGCGTCACTTTGAAACACAGGAAGAACTGCTCGCTGCGCTGAAGGAAGAGATGGTCAAGGGTCCGCATGCCGTGCTCTTTAAGGCCTCGAATTTCATGAAGCTCTTCAAACTCGCGGACGAACTGGTCCGCACCTGGAACAAACAAGAAGAAAAAGAACCGAAGGAAAACTAAATGCTGCTCGCTCTGATTCAATGGCTGGCCGACTCGACTTCTTTAGGCTGGCTTCGCGTTTTTAACTATTTGACGCTGCGCGCCGTTTTAGCCGCACTTACTGCTTTCTTTATCGCCTTGGCATTAGGCCCGGCGGTAATTCGTGAACTGAGAAAACTCAAGGTCGGTCAGGCTGTTCGTCAGTACGGACCGAAGAGCCATCTGGTCAAAGAAGGCACGCCGACCATGGGCGGCATCCTTATCTTGATTGCCGTGGGTGCATCGACGATCCTGTGGATGGACCTCAGCAACCGCTTTGTCTGGGTGGTGCTTTTTGTGACGTTAAGCTTCGGCGCCATCGGCTGGGTCGATGACTACCGAAAGGTAGTCCATCACGATCCCGAGGGCATGAAGTCCAGAGAAAAGTTCTTCTGGCAATCGCTTGTCGGCGTCATTGCCTCCGTCTACTTGGCTTTCTCTGTTGCGGCGCCGGGCAATGAACACATCTGGGGTTTGGTGCTTCAGTGGATGGAGAGCGGTTTTACCTCTATTCCTCTTCCGGAAAGAAGCAATCTGCTGATTCCGTTCTTTAAGAACGTATCGCTTCCGATCGGCATCTGGGGCTTTATCGTCCTCAGCTACTTCGTGATTGTGGGCACGAGCAACGCTGTGAACCTCACAGACGGTCTGGACGGCTTAGCCATTCTGCCGAGCGCTTTGGTCGGTATCGCTTTGGGCATCTTTGCCTACGTGGTCGGCCGTGTTGACTATGCCGCCTACCTCAACTTTCCGTATGTTCCGGGCGCTGGCGAAGTCGTCGTCGTAGGTGCCGCGCTCATCGGTGCAGGCCTAGGCTTCCTTTGGTACAACGCTTATCCGGCCCAGGTGTTTATGGGCGACGTGGGCGCTTTGGCGCTTGGCGGTGCATTGGGTACGATGGCCATCATTACACGTCAGGAACTGGTTCTCTTCATCATGGGCGGCGTTTTCGTGATGGAAACCCTCTCGGTGATTCTCCAAGTCTCGTACTTCAAGATTACGCACGGAAAGCGCATCTTCCTTATGACACCGATCCACCATCATTTTGAAATGAAGGGATGGAAGGAAACTCAGGTCGTCGTTCGTTTTTGGATCATCACCATTGTTTTGGTGCTGATCGGTCTGTCCACTCTGAAAATCAGGTAATCCATCATGTCGGTCAGTCAGAAAGTATTGGTTCTCGGTTTAGGAGTTTCGGGTCGTACCGCCGCTCGCTTTTACGCATCCCGCGGTTTTGAGGTGCTTGCCGCCGATACCAGACCGCAGCCGCCGAGGCTGGATGAACTGCAGAAAGAAATTCCGAATCTGAAGTTCCTCGGCGGGGCCGTTTCTCCCGTGATAGTTGCTGAAGTCTCCGAAGTCATGATTTCTCCGGGCCTGTCCCCCGAGTACTCAGTCTTTGCGCCGGCAGTGAAAGAAGCAAAGCACCGCGGTATTGCTGTCGTTGGAGAGATCGAGCTTTTTGCCCGTGAGCTGAAAAAACTCAAAGCTGAGACAGGCTACGCGCCCAAGATCATCGGCATTACCGGTACTAACGGCAAAACCACGACCACCATGCTTTCAACGGCCATCATCGCAGAGGCCGGCAAATCCGTTGTTGCGGCAGGCAATGTCGGCCCGAACGCCTTGGGCGAGCTGGAAAAACACCGCCAAGTCGGAACACTGCCTGACTTTTGGGTTTTGGAACTGTCGAGTTTCCAGCTCGAAACCACGGAAAGTCTGCACTGCGACAGCGCGGCGCTGCTCAACATCACCGAAGACCATATCGATTGGCACGGCTCGATGGAAAAGTACGCCGCAGCGAAACGAAAGATTTTTTCTGCCGATACCGTTCGTGTGCTCAACCGCGAAGATCCAGGCTCAATGCTTTCTGCCGAAGGCGTTCCGTCCGATTTAGTGCATACCTTCGGATCCGATGCGCCTAAGAAGATCGGAGACTTCGGAATCTCTGACGTCGGCGCGCTGGTCTGGCTATCCGGCTGCATTGCTTCGGCTTCCCCGGAATTACTGATTCCGATGAACGCGCTCAGAATCCGCGGTCTGCATAACGCTATGAACGCAATGGCCGCGACCGCACTGACGCTCGCCGTCGGAATTCCGCTTGACTCTATCCTGCGCATGCTGCGAGAGTACAAGGGTGAGCCGCACCGCGTTCAGCTCATTCTCAGGGCCTCCGACATCGATTACGTCGATGATTCCAAAGGCACCAATGTCGGCGCTGTTGCCGCCGCCTTGGCCGGATTCGGTCCGAAGAAAGTCGTTCTGATTCTCGGCGGTGACGGCAAGGGACAGGATTTTGCGCCGCTCAAGGCTCCGATCGAAACGCACGCCAAGGGCGCCGTTTTCATCGGACGTGATGCTCCGCTGATTGAAAAAGAAGTCGACTATCCGGGGCTTCTGAAAGCTCATGCCAAAACCATGGCAGAAGCGGTTAGAGAAGCCCGTGCGATGGCTAAGCCCGGTGACACGATTCTGCTTTCTCCGGCTTGCGCAAGCTGGGATATGTTTAAGGATTACGCCGATCGTTCTGCGCAGTTTGTCGCTGCTGCGAAAGAAATCGCTGAAGAGGAAGGCCAGCTGTGCTGATCAGACGACGTAAGAAAGAAGACGCCGACGATATCGTCACACGTGTCGGCGACTACAACAACGCCGCCGCGCTGAACTACGAGCCGCGGGATATCGGTCCGGTACCTCCGGATTACGGTGTTTTGTTCGTCGTTTTCTCTTTGATGCTTCTCGGCTGTCTGATGGTGTTTTCGGCTTCTATTTCGTTAGGAGACTCTCCAAAGTACCACATCAGCGAGCATTACTTCTTTGTCCGTCACGTGATTTCGCTTGTGGTGGCGCTCTTCGGCGCCTATATTGTTTGGCATATTCCGATGAAGGCCTGGAAGAAGATGGCGTTCCCGTTCTTCCTATTCGGGCTCTTCCTGCTCGGCGCTGTGTTTATTCCGGGCATCGGTAAGTCGACGAACGGTGCCTGCCGCTGGATCCCGCTCGGGTTGTTTAATCTTCAAGTGACGGAAGTCATGAAGATTGCCGTGCTGATTTATGCGGCCGACTTTACCGTGCGTAAACAAAATTACATGCACAGCGTGAAGAAGGGTCTTCTGCCGATGCTGCTTGTGATGGGGCTCGTGGGCTTCCTCGTACTGAAGGAGCCCGACCTTGGTGCCTATGTCATGATGCTGGCCATTTCTATGGGCATTCTGTTTCTAGGCGGCATTAACCTGACGGTTTTCATCATGGTGCTGGTCGGCGTTCTGGGGCTGTTGGTCTTCATGATCTTTGCGGCAAGCTGGCGAGCGGCGCGTTTCTTTGCTTACCTGGATCCTTGGGAAATCTCGAACGCTCAGGGCAAGGCTTATCAGCTCTCCCATTCGCTGATTGCCTTCGGACGAGGCGAAAGCTGGGGCGTCGGCTTAGGCGACGCGATTGAAAAGCAGCACTATCTGCCGGAGGCTCATACCGACTTTATTCTCGCAATTGTGGGCGAGGAACTGGGCTTTGCCGGTGTGATGCTGATCCTGGTTCTCCTTTTCTGGCTGGTCAAACGAGCCATCGAAATCGGAAGAACCGCTATTCATTTGGAACATATTTTCTCCGGACTGGTCGCCGAGGGGATCGGTATCTGGATCGGAGTTCAGACTTTTATTAACGTCGGCGTGGCGAGCGGTTTGCTCCCGACAAAAGGCCTGACCCTTCCGTTCATCAGTTTCGGAGGTTCGGCAATTATGGCTGTCACGGCGGCTGTGGCCATTCTTCTTAGAGTTGACTATGAGAATAAGGTCACCATGAAGGGAGGAAAAGTATGAGTAAGCATTTAGTGATTGCGGCTGCCGGTACCGGCGGTCACGTCATGCCCGGAGTGGCGGTCGCAAAAATTTTGATTTCCCGCGGGTGGACCGTCTCCTGGATCGGCACCGAACAGGGAATGGAGCGCCGCATTGTAGAGCACCAGAAGATCCCTTTTACGGCTCTGGACTTTCAGGGGCTGAGAGGCAAGGGCCTGAAGACCATGCTCTTCGGTGGCTTTAAGCTCCTGAAGTGCATAGCTCAGAGCCGAACGATTTTGACTAAAAAGCATGCGGATGCCGTGTTTTCAACCGGCGGATATATCGCCGTGCCGGTTTGCTTGGCGGCTGGTCTTAAAGGTATTCCGTATGTTCTGATGAACAGCGACGCGGATCCTTTGCTTTCGATCAAGATGGTGCAGGGCAACGCCGCCGGCGTGATGTGCGGTTTTGACGGGAAAGCGGCTAAGCTTGCCGGTGATAAAGGCGTCGTGACCGGAAACCCGGTCCGCAAAGAAATCCTGGCGATTCCTGCGCCTGAAGAGCGTTATCAGGGCAGAGAAGGCCGATTAAAACTGCTGATCTTCGGCGGCTCTTTAGGCGCCCAAGTGTTTAATCAGAATGTCCCGTCCTTGATCACCGCACTTTCGCCGGAAAAGCGTCCTGAGATCATTCATCAGTGCGGCATGAAAGCCGTGGAAGAGGTTAAGGCAAGCTATGCCGCGCTGGGCATCGAAGCCCAAGTCGTGCCGTTCATTGAAGACATGGCGGCTGCCTATGTTTGGGCCGACGTCGTTCTGGCTCGAGCCGGGGCAATTTCCGTGAGCGAGCTGACTGCCGCCGGAGTGCCGTCCATTCTGGTTCCGCTGGTTACGAAGACGACCTCCCATCAAGTCGGAAACGCCAAATACATGCAGGAGGCAGGAGCCGCTATCTATTTGCCCCAAAGTGAGCTGACTACAGGTAAACTCACTGCGCTTTTAGAAGGCCTCAACCGAGAAGAACTGCTTGAGATGGCAAAAAAGGCAAAGGCGCTCGGCAAGCCCGATGCGGCCGCCACGGTTGCGGACTTTATTGAATACGTATCGAACAAGGAATAAGAGTGAAATTCGCAATTAAGAAAATACATTTTGTGGGTATCGGCGGAACCGGTATGAACGGTATTGCCGAAGTGCTGATTAACCTCGGTTACCACGTTTCCGGTTCGGACTTAAAAGAAAACGCCGCGGTCGAGCATTTGCGCTCGATCGGCGCCGAAATTTTTATCGGCCATGACGCATCCAATGTCGGAGATGCCGGCGTGGTTGTGACCTCTACTGCGGTTCACGCAGACAACCCTGAAGTAGTTGAGGCAAAGAACAGAAATATTCCGGTGGTGCCACGCGCCATCATGCTCGCCGAGCTCATGCGTCTGCGTCAGGGCATCGCTGTTGCCGGAACACACGGCAAAACGACGACAACCTCTCTCATTACAAGCATTCTCGAAAGAGGCGGTCTGGACCCGACGTTTGTGATCGGCGGACGCTTAAATGCAGCCGGCTCCAACGCCAAACTCGGACAAGGTCTGTATATCGTAGCGGAAGCCGATGAGTCGGATGCTTCCTTCCTAAACTTGTCTCCGGTGATTTCTGTGGTTACCAACATTGATGAAGACCACATGGACACGTATGGGCACGATCTCAGAAATTTGAGAAAGGCCTTCACAGACTTCATTCAGAGACTGCCCTTCTACGGGCGCGCTGTCATGTGCATCGAAAGCGAAAACGTTCGCGCCATCCTGCCGAAGATCACTAAACCGATTCTGACTTATGGCTTCAGAGAAGATGCTCAGATCCGTGCAGAAAACATCCGCGCGGACGGAACGCAGATGCACTTTACGCTGGTGCGCGACGGTGCTGCTCCGGAAGAGATCACGGTGAACCTTCCCGGTGTTCACAACGTTCTGAACTCTCTGGCAGCGATCGGCGTCGCGCTGACGCTGGACGTTCCGATGGAAGCCATCAAAGAAGCACTCGCAACCTTTAAGGGCGTGGGCCGCCGCTTTGCCGTATGGGGTGAAGCTCAGAGCCTTAAGGGAGAAAAGTTCCTGGTTGTAGATGACTACGGTCATCATCCGACGGAAATGGCCGCGACAATTGCTGCCGCGCGCGGGGCTTATCCTGACAGAAGACTGCTTGTCGCATTCCAGCCGCACCGCTACACCCGTACGCGCGACTGCTTTGAAGATTTGGTTCGAGTGCTTTCTAATGCGGATGCACTGGTGCTTGAAGCCGTTTATCCGGCCGGCGAAGAAAAAATCTTCGGCGCTGACAGCCGCAGTCTTTGCCGCTCGATCCGTTTAACCGGAAAAGTCGAACCGCTGTTTGCGGGCAATACGGATGAAGTTATGGAACTCATTAATAACAACGTCAAAGAAGGCGACGTTGTTCTCGTCATGGGTGCAGGAAACATCGGAGAGGTTCCGGGCAAACTCATGAAACAAGGAAAGTAAAGAATGAAAAGCGTAGATGTAAAGGATCTTGGAAAAATCGCCGTCGTCATGGGCGGATCTTCCGGAGAACGTGAAGTTTCTTTGATGAGCGGAAGCGGCGTGCTCAAGGCACTGCAAAGCGTTGGTGCCGATGTGGTTAAGTTCGATCCGGCAGAGCAGCCTTTATCCGATTTGGCCGGTATCGACCGCGCTTTTCTGATTTTGCACGGAAAGGGCGGAGAGGACGGCGTCATTCAGGGCGTGATGGAATTCCTGAAGATTCCTTACACCGGAAGCGGCGTACAGGCGAGCGCCATCGGTATTGATAAGGAAATGACCAAAGCCGTCTGGGAAGCTCAAGGCATTCCGGTTCCTCGCGGTATGGTGTTAAGAAACGAGACGGACTGCGAAGAGGCTCATCGCCGTTTCAACGGAAACCTCGTGATTAAGCCGAGCAAAGAAGGCTCGAGCTTGGGTCTCTACAAACTTAAAAATGCGACCTTGGATCAGGTCAAAGAAGCCTTTGCTAAGTCTCAGGAAGCCGGCATGACCGTACTTGCCGAAGAGTACGTGTTCGGCCGCGAGCTTACTGTTGCCGTTTTAGATATGGGCGAAGGTCTCAAAGCTTTCCCGATCATTGAAATTAAGGCTCCGGACGGAGACTATGACTTTGAACACAAGTATTTCTCCGACGAGACCGTCTATGTGTGCCCGGCCGAAGTGCCTGAGAACGTAACCGAAAAGATTAAGGCCGTTGTTGAGAAAGCCGCTTTGGCCGTCGGCGCCGACGCTTGGAGCCGTATTGACGTGATACTGCGTGGTGACGGCAGCTTTGTGCTGCTTGAAATCAACACCGCGCCCGGCATGACGCCGCACTCTTTGGTGCCGCTCGCCGCGAGAACCTGCGGTATTTCGTATGAAGAACTCGTTAAACAAGTCGCGGCACGCGCTTCTTTGAAGGGTTAAGGGATGAGACGTTGGAGCGCGTCAACTTTTTCGCTTTTTGCCGATGTTTTCGGAGTGCTGTTTATTCTCCTGATTCTGACATCGGCGGTTTACTGGTTTGTTCAGCGGCCGGTATTTTTGTTGAAAGGAGTTGACGTTCAGGTTGAAGGCAATAAAGACGCGATAAACGTCAAGGATGTTGCGCAGGTGCTCGACGGTCATATCCACGGGAATTACTTCACCGCGGATTTGTCCGAGATCGCCGATCAGTTTAAGCGCATTCCTTGGGTAAGAGACGTTTCGATCGGCCGCGTATGGCCGAATCAGCTTCAAGCAACGCTTTACCTCCACCATCCGATCGCCGTATGGGGCGACGAAAAGCTGCTCGCCGAGGACGGCACGCTCTTTGTCGCGAACCAGGAAATTGCGGAGAGCAAAGGTGCGCTTCCGAAAATCTTCGGACCCGTTGACCGCCGCATGGAAATCTATAAACAGTACCAGGCTTTTGAAGATACCTGCAGAAAGCTTGGATATGATGTAACTTCATTAACTTATTCCGAATATTCCGGCTGGACACTGCATTTCAAGCGTCCTGAAGGCAAGGTGATCAAACTGGTTCTCAAGAAGGGCGAAAACTCTGCCCAGATGGACGAACGTTTAATCAAAATCATCGAATCTCTGCCGGCCATTTCCGCGCAAATCGGCGCGGAACCGACAGAGTTAGATGCGCGCTATGAAAAAGGGATTGCAGTGTTGAAGCCGGCACCGGAAGAAGAGACCGTTTCTCCTGAAGACACTGTTCAGGATACCGGGGATAAAAAGAATGGCAGATAAATCAAACGATTTGTTGGTGGGCTTGGACATCGGGTCATCAAAGGTTGTGTGTATGATCGCGTCTCCGGTCAGTTCAAGCACTTTTAAGATCGAGGGCCTCGGAGAGTGCAAGAGCGAGGGCATTGAGCAAGGTGGAGTCGTCGATATCAATCAGGCGGTTGATTGTGTCCGCGCGGCAGTAGAAGAAGCTGAAAAAACCGCGAATACAACCGTTAAAACCGTTGCGGCCGGTATTTCCGGCCCGCACATCCGTACGGACAACTGCATTCAGCAGACGATTGTGGGCTCGGGCGAAATCGAACAGAAGGACATTGACGACCTTCTGAATACAGCCATGTCGGTGACCTTGCCGCCGTCGATGCGCTATCTCGACGTGATTCCTCAGGAATACTCCGTCGACTACGCACGCCGTATTCGTACGCCGATCGGTATGGAGGGCAAGAAACTCGAAGGCAGCCTGCACGTCGTGACCGCGCAGAGCGCTCAGTGCCTGTTCCTCAATAAAGTCATCCGCAGAACCGGTTTGGAACTGATTGACAGCCAGTTGATTTTTAATCCTCTGGCAGCTGCGTCCGCCGTGCTTCGTCCGGAAGAAATCGATTTAGGGGTTGCGCTGATTGATATCGGATCTGATTTGAGCGATGTAGCGGTGTTTTTTGATAAGGCGGTGCAGTACTCCGCGGTTCATCCGATGGGCGGTCAGCAGATCACCGATGAGATTTCAATTAAGACACACCTCTCTCAAGAAGCGGCCGAAAAGCTGAAGCTGCAGATGGGACAGGTCCATTACGACGCTAGAAAGGATAAAGACAGTTTTATTCGTCTTCCGACGGCGCCGGGGTACAGTGATGACGGCGGAAGGATCTTGAGCAAACAAGCGCTTTCTGCGATTATTGACGTCAAAGTTCAGGATATTCTCGAAAAGATTTACTACCGTATTCGCGACAAGAGCCTTCACACGCAGCTGGGCTATGGAGTGGTGCTCACGGGAGGCGGGGCTACGCTTCCGGGCATCCAGAGAATGGCTAAAGAAGTGTTTAGCTCCCATATGGCCGGACGCGAGATTAACGTGCGTCTCGGACGTCCTCTCGTAAATTACGAGACTTCGGAATTTGTTCCGCCCGAGCTTTACAACACGGAGAGTTTCCCTAAGCAGTTTGCCGGGTACTCAACTCCTCAGCACGCGGCGGTTTTAGGCTACCTTTGCCAGTTAAACCAGAAGTTCTGGGCGCAGGGATCCAACATCGGATCCAAACGCAAACTGAAGAGCATTGGCGGAGTAATTAAACAGTGGATTTTCGGAAATTTCTAAAGATCAGCATAGTGCAGGACGGCTTGAGCAGAAAAAAGGGCAGAAACACACAGCGACCAATCTCCTCAGACTGAAAATAAAAGCTGAACCCACGGAATTTTTTGAATTTTCCTCGCAGAAAAAAACGATTGAATTTAGAATTAACCAACTTGGCAGATCGAATGTCTCGAGATGCGTAATGGAGATAAAGTAGTTGATGGAAAAGGCATTTGAACCCTACGTGGACGGTTCTACCAACACCGTGATTAAAGTTGTAGGAGTAGGCGGTGCGGGCGGCAACGCTCTCAATACGATGGTGACCAAACTGACGGATTGCCAAGTTGAGTTCATCGCCGCGAACACGGACAGGCAAGCTCTGACTCGCTCTCTCGCTTCAGAAAAGATTTCTCTCGGCAGAACGGGGCTTGGCGCCGGAGCTCGTCCGGAAGTCGGTTTCCAAGCTGCTAATGACGCCAGGGAAGAGATTGCCGAGAAACTTCGCGGCGCCGACATGGTCTTCATTACGGCCGGTATGGGGGGCGGTACAGGTACCGGTGCTTCCCCCGTGATTGCCGAAGTGGCCCAGGAACTGGGTATTTTGACGGTTGCCGTAGTGACAAAGCCCTTCTCCTTTGAAGGCGGCAAACGCATGAGAAATGCCGAGCTCGGTTTAAACCAGCTCAAAAACCGCGTCCACTCTCTGATTGTTATTCTCAACGACAAGCTCGAAGAAGAACTCGGAGAAGACGCCACGATGCGCGAATGCTTTGAAAAAGCCGACGAAGTGCTTTTCAATGCCTGCGCAGGCATCGCCGAATTGATTCAGAAGGTTGGTCAGATCAACCTGGACTTCGAAGACGTCAGAACGGTTATGGGTACCCGCGGTACCGCCATGATGGGTTCCGGCGAAGCCGAAGGTCCCGATCGTGCCGTTACGGCTGCCTCCATGGCCGTTACTTGCCCGTTGCTTGAAGGCGTTGAACTTCGCGGCGCTAAGGGGCTGTTGGTTAACATCACGGCTCAGGAGGGCATCCGCATGTCTGAAGTCCGTTCTGCTATGGAAACCATCAAGAACTACGCCGACAGCGATGCCCTTATCGTCTTTGGTACGGTTTATGACGACAGCATGGGCGACAAAGTTCGTGTTACCGTTATCGCCACCGGTCTGGACCAGAACGGCACCGATGACTCCATCGTTAAGACAAGCTTCGTGAACGGTAAACCTGCCGTCGATAATCCGTCCAACCTGTGGCAGCCTTCCGGCTCCGCTCCGGATTCTCTGCCGAATGATTTGTTCGGCAACGTCGACGCACCTGCCAAACCTAAGGTTCACGCTTCTGCTGCTCCGCGTACAGCTTCTTCTTTTGCTCAGCCGCAGACGCATAGCACTGCAGCACCGACCCACACAGCAGCTCCCGCAGCTCCGTCTGCAAAGCCTGAAGTCAAGGCTGAAGAAGTTAAGACGGAAGTCAATCCTTTCGGAACTTATACACCGCAGCCTCAGAAAAAGGCTGAGCCGGCTCCTGCTCCGAAGGCTGAACCAAAAGAACTTCAGTCCGAAGCCATCAATCCGTTCGACCAGGCTTTCAGTCGCCCGATCGCAACGCCTGATGCCGGCGGTTTCGAAGGCCCGAAAGACAACACGATTTTCGGCAACTTCCACGCCAGCAACAACATCCGTCCTGCCAGCGACGTGTTCGCAACCCTGAATCCTCAGGCCGGCAACGGCAATGACAGCGGTCTGTGGACGGCCAATCAGCACAACGGCGCACCTGAGGCTAAAGGTCAGGGCGCAGCTGAAGCCAAGGCTGAAGATGAAAAACCGCGTTTCGAATACGGCATCCCCGCTTTCCTGCGCAAGAAGAACTAAGGTTTGGCCGCATCTATGATCAAACAGAGAACGCTTAAGAAGGTCTTCTCCACTGTCGGTATCGGCTTGCACTCCGGCCGCAAAGTTCGTCTGACTCTGCGTCCGGCACCTCCAGATACCGGTCTGGTGTTTACTCGAATCGATTTAAAGCCGCCCGTTGCCATTAAGGCCGAGCCTGAACGTGTCAACGACACGCGCATGGCGACGACTTTGGATAAAGACGGAGCCCGCATTGCGACGATCGAGCATTTGATGAGTGCGCTCTCTGGCTTGGCAATCGACAACTGCTACATCGATGTCGATGCGCCTGAGATCCCCATCATGGACGGCTCCGGTTCAACGTTTGTCTTTTTGATCAGAGCGGCCGGTATCGAAGAACAGGATGCACCGAGAAAGTTTGTCCGCGTCAAGAAGAATGTCTCCATCCACGTCGGAGACAAGTGGGCTTCTCTTGAACCTTATGACGGCTACAAACTGTCTTTTGCGATTGATTTCGGTCATCCGGCTATTGATGAAACGGCCCAGTTTGTTGAAGTTGACTTTAATAAGGAAAACTACATCGAAAGCGTCTCTCACGCCCGCACCTTCGGGTTTGTGAACGACTTAGAGATGCTCTGGGGCATGGGCTTGGCACAAGGCGGAACATTAGACAATGCGATTGTTCTCGATGACTTCCATGTGTTAAATCCCGACGGTCTGCGTTCTCAGGACGAGTTTGCAAAACACAAGCTCTTGGATGCCATGGGCGACCTGTACGTTTTGGGTCATCCGCTGGTGGCGCACTACCGCGCCTTCAAGTCCGGTCATGAAATCAACAACAAACTTCTCCGCGCGCTTTTAGCAAATCCGGAAAACTGGGAGTTTGTTGAATATCAGGACGAACACACTGCTCCGAAGGCCTTTACCGAAGCGGTAAAAGAACCTTCGAACTAAGAAAAGAAAACTTCTTGTTTTTGCCCGCGCTAGCCGCGGGCTTTTTCTTACCTGCGGCCGGGACCTTGATGTTCTTCCAAGGTAGCGGCAAGTTTGGCCATTGCTTCCTTTAAAGGTGAGCTCTCCGGCAGGCGCTCCGATAACTCTTTAGCGCCTTCTACTGCTCCGGGACCGCCGATTGCGGGGCCGCTTTCCGTAAAGAGGAAGGGCTGCGGATGCAGACCGCATCGATCGATAACGGGTTTGACTTTCATGGCGCCGAAGCCTTTTTCAGCGAGGGCTTTTTCGATCGAGGGCTGGAACATGGTAAAGCGGCGGACAAAAAGCGGATTGGGCAGGCCGATTTCCAAGAGTAGCACTTCTTTGATCAGATCGCGAGGATCTTCATCCGGATCGATGTCGTAGGGGTTCTCGTCTTTGATGCGAACCTGCTGAACGGTGATTCTGAGACAGTCTGGTGTGACCGAAGCTCCGAGTTTGTAGCCTTGGCAGACGGGATCAATCACTGCAGCAAGGCGCTTTGCTAATTTTAAGAATCCGAAATGCTTAGCCAAGGAGCCCTTTTGAAGGACTTTGGAGATCGGTTTTTGTGCAGATCGCGGGTACATTTCAGATCCAGGATAAATCAGACATAGCAGTGTTAAGTTAGCAAATTGAAGAAGCGAATTCAATTCCTCACCTGATTGAGCTACAGAAGCGTCACGCTTTGTATGCAACTTGTAAAAGGACGGGCAAAAACTGTTTAGTGTTGTAAAATCAGTGAGTTTCAAAATTGGCAAGGTGTAACTGCCAATGGGAGGCGTTGTGCCTCCGTTTTTATTAAGAGAAAGAATTAATGGCCAGTTTTCTGACAAAAATTTTTGGTAGCCGCAACGACCGACTGATTAAACAGTATCGCCGTAAAGTTGCTGTGATTAATAAACTTGAGCCCGAAATCAAGGCATTGAGCGACGAACAGCTCAAAGCCAAGACGGCTGAATTCCGTCAGCGTTTAGCCGACGGCGCTTCCTTGGACTCTCTCCTGCCGGAAGCATTCGCCGTTGTGCGTGAGGCAAGTTTCCGTGTTCTCGGTATGCGCCACTTTGACGTGCAGTTAATCGGCGGTATGGTCTTAAACGACGGCAAGATCGCTGAAATGCGTACCGGTGAAGGTAAAACTTTGACTGCAACATTAGCGGTTTATCTCAACGCATTGCCCGGCAAAGGCGCGCACGTTGTGACGGTGAACGATTACTTGGCCAGCCGTGACGCGGCTTGGATGGGTAAGGTTTACAACTTCCTCGGAATGACTGTCGGAACGATTCTTTCCAACCAGCCGAACGATCAGAAACAGGCTGCTTACGCCGCTGATATTACTTACGGTACGAACAACGAATTCGGCTTCGACTACCTCCGCGACAACATGGAGTATGAGACCGGCGCTCGCCGCCAGAGAGGTCTGTTCTTCGCGATCGTGGACGAAGTGGACTCCATTTTGATTGACGAGGCCAGAACTCCGCTGATTATTTCCGGTCCTGCCGAAGGCAGCACGGATATTTACGTTGCGATCGACAAGATTCCCGACATGCTGGTTCGCCAGAAACAGGAAAAGGGCGAAGGTGACTACTGGGTTGACGAAAAGCAGCACACAGTTCAGCTTTCCGAAGCCGGTCACGAGAAAGTCGAAAAGATCATGGTCGATATGGGGCTGCTGCCTGCCGGCCAGAGCTTGTACTCTCCGTCAAACATCATGCTGCTGCACTACTTGAATGCAGCACTTCGCGCGCATACGCTCTTTGTTAAAGACCAGCACTATGTCGTTCAGAACGGCGAAGTCATCATCGTTGATGAATTCACCGGCCGTTTGATGAAAGGACGCCGCTGGTCCGATGGTCTGCATCAGGCCGTTGAAGCCAAAGAAGGCGTTGAAATCCAGCAGGAAAACCAGACTTTCGCGTCTATTACCTTCCAGAACTACTTCCGCATGTATGAAAAGCTCTCCGGTATGACCGGTACGGCCGATACGGAAGCCTATGAATTCCAGGAAATTTACGGTCTTGAAACCGTTGTCATTCCGACCCATCGCATGATGATTCGTGATGACCAGCAGGATAAGGTCTATCGCACTGCGAAAGAAAAATACAAAGCCATCGTTGACGACGTCAAAGAGTGCTTCGGCCGCGGTCAGCCGGTGCTTGTCGGTACGACCTCGATCGAAAACTCCGAGCTTATCAGCGACATGCTGACTAAAGCAGGCATCCCGCACAACGTGCTGAATGCTAAGCAGCATGAAAGAGAAGCTCAGATCGTTATGGAAGCCGGCCGTCCCGGTATGGTTACCATTGCGACCAACATGGCCGGGCGCGGTACCGACATCGTTTTAGGCGGCGGCATCAGCAAGGCTCTTGAGCAGATCGACAACGACGAAACCCTTTCTGACGAACAGAAGAAAGCTCAGAAAGAAGAAATCAAAGCGAAGTGGCAGGTTGACCACGATCGTGTCGTTGAACTCGGCGGTTTGAGAATTATCGGTTCCGAGCGTCACGAATCCCGCCGTATCGACAACCAGCTGCGCGGACGTTCCGGCCGTCAGGGTGACCCGGGTTCTTCCCGCTTCTATCTGTCCATGGAAGATCCGCTGCTCAGAATCTTCGCCGGCGAAAAGATGCAGGCTTTGATGAACAAGCTGCGCCTGCCTGAAGGCGAAGCTATTGAAGCAGGTATTGTTTCCCGCTCCATTGAAACCGCTCAGCGCAAGGTCGAATCCCGCAACTTCGATATTCGTAAGCAGCTGCTTGAATACGATGACGTGGCAAACGATCAGAGAAAGGAAATCTACGCTCTGCGTAACGAAATTCTGGAAAACAAAGATGTGTCCGGCCCCGTGAAGGAACTTCGCGACGGATACTTCACCAGCCTGTTCCGCCACTATGTTCCGGCAGATACCGTCGAAGAGCAGTGGGATCTTGAAGGCTTAGAAAAAGAGCTGAAAGAACAGTGGAATCTGGATGTTCCCCTTAAGGCTACGCTGGAAAAATCCGAAAGCTCCGACGACCAGGAACTTCTGGATATGCTGCTTGCAGCAACCAACAAGGTTTATGACGAAAAAGTCGCTTTAGTCGGTCACGAAGCTTTTGCACAGTTTGAACGCAATGTTCTGCTTCAGTTCCTGGATCAACGCTGGAGAGAGCATCTCAGCCAGCTCGACATGCTCCGTCAGGGTATCTATCTCCGCGGCTACGCTCAGAAACAGCCGAAACAGGAATACAAGCGCGAAGCCTTTGAACTGTTTGCCAACTTGCTTGAGACTGTCGGTGCTGATGTCACCCGTGTTCTGATGAATGTTCAGATTCGTCAGCCGGAACCTGAAGAAGTCGCTGCTGCTCAGCAGGAAGCTCAGGCTCCCGCTCAGCAAGAAGCCCTTTCTCAGGAAGAAGATCCGTTCGCACATGTCGGACGCAATGATCCGTGTCCCTGCGGCAGCGGCAAGAAATTTAAAGACTGCCACGGCAAGCTTCGTTAATCTGAATTAACGGAAAGACGGCTCTCGGTGAAAACACCTTGGGCCGTTTTCTTTTGGCCGTTATTCGTGCTCTAAAATCGAAAAACTAAATCAAAAGATTTTTCTAACAAAGGAAAAGCAATATGGCAGTCAATCTCTTCCCGCCCGAACCGTCTGAGATTTATTCGGTTCCCGGAGTTGTCCTCGGCGTTGCGGCAGCTAATATCCGTAAACCCAACCGCAATGACGTTCTAGTGGTTGAGTTGGCATTAGGCTCCCGTGTCGCAGGCGTGTTTACTTCTAATCGCTTCGCGGCTGCGCCCGTTCAGGTTTGCAGGGCTCACTTAGCTGAAACGAATAACATCAGAGCATTAGTCGTCAACACCGGCATAGCAAACGCAGGCACTGGCGAACAAGGTCTCCAAGATGCTCAGGAAACCTGCAGAAAGGTCGCAGATATCTTCGACTGCTCTCCGATGCAGGTTCTTCCGTTCTCAACCGGTGTCATCATGGAACCGCTTCCCATGAACCGCTTGCTTAAAGGCGTGGAAGAAGCCGCTAAACATTTATCCAGAACAAACTGGATTGCGGCAGCCGAAGCGATGATGACGACGGACACGGTTCCTAAATGCGTTTCTCAGCGTGTCATGCTGGATGACGACGAAATCACGATTACCGGCATCAGTAAGGGATCCGGCATGATCGAGCCGCATATGGCTACGATGCTGGGTTTCATTGCAACAGACGTTGCCATCGGTCAGGACTTAATCGGTAAGGTCGTCAAGATGGTTGCGGATGCCTCTTACAACCGCATTACGGTTGACGGCGATACTTCCACGAACGACTCCTTTGTTTTAATTTCCACCGGCTGCAGCAATGCTCGTCCGATTGAAAGCATGGACGATCCGCGCTTTGATGATTTGCTGGACTCTCTGATTGAAGTCGGCCAAAAGCTTTCTCAAGCCATGGTTCGCGACGGAGAAGGTGCAACCAAGTTCATCACGATTACGGTGGAAGATGCAAAGAACGAGGCGGAAGCTCTGAAAGTTGCTTACGCCGTCGCTCATTCTCCGTTGGTTAAGACAGCCTTTTTTGCTTCCGACCCTAACCTCGGGCGTATCCTGGCCGCGGTCGGGAACTCCAAGATTCCGGATTTGGACGCAACGAAAGTTTCTCTTTGGTTGGACGATGTCTTAGTGGCTAAGAACGGTAGCCGTGCGCCTGAATACATGGAAGAGCAGGGCGTTGCCGTGATGAGTCAGGACGAAATCACGGTTCGTATCAGCCTTGGCCGTGGAGATGCCTGCGAAACCGTTTGGACCACAGACCTTTCTCACGATTACGTTTCGATCAACGCAGACTACAGAAGCTAAAAAAGAGATGGCAGACGCAAAACTCGAACAAAAACTGGAACGTCTTCTCGATCGACTGGAAATCCTTCTTCCAAAGATCGAGGATGAAGTGGATTGGAGTGCGGCGGCTTTTCGGTGGCGCCGCAAACAATACTTGGGCATGTCCTACGGCGTCCTCGAGCCGATTCATCGAGTCGCACTCGTAGATCCGGATTCGATTAAGAATGCGGATCAGCAGAAAGCCGCATTACTCAGAAACACGGAGCAGTTTGTTCGAGGTTTGCCCGCAAATAATGTTCTTTTAACCGGTGCGCGAGGCACCGGAAAATCCTCTCTTATCCGTGCGTGTTTGAAGCAGTTTGCAGATCAAGGACTGCGTCTCATTGAAGTGGACAAAGAAGATTTAAAGGATCTGATCGACATTGCTCAGCGCATCGCCGATCGACCCGAAAAATTTATTGTCTTCTGCGATGATTTGTCTTTTGAATTCGGAGAAGGCGGATACAAAGCACTGAAAGCGATTTTGGACGGCTCCGTGGCTTCGACCGGAGACAATCTGCTGGTGTACGCAACATCCAATCGTCGTCACTTAATGCCGGAGAAAATGCAGGACAACCTTGCCAGCAGCATGGACGAAGACGGCGAACTCCATCCGGCTGAGACGATCGAAGAAAAGATGTCGTTATCCGAGCGTTTCGGTCTTTGGTTGAGCTTCTACCCGTTCTCTCAAAAAGAATATTTAGCGGTCGCCGAAGGCTGGACAAAACATTTCGGCGGAGAAATCTCCGACAGATGGCAAACCGAAGCATTGCAGTTTGCACTGCAGCGCGGTTCTCGTTCCGGCCGTGTGGCTTACCAGTTTGCACGCGACTGGGCAGGAAGAATGCATTTGGAGACTGAGCATGACAACTAAACCGACCGAAGTGGTTGTTGCCGTGGCTTTTGATAAAGACGGACGTTTTCTGATGACTTCGCGTCCCGAAGGCAAAGTCTATGCGGGCTACTGGGAATTTCCGGGCGGCAAAGTCGAAGCCGGAGAAACTCTTGAGGAAGCGCTTGTCCGTGAAATGAAAGAAGAACTCGGCGTTCAGGTAACTGATTGCCGAGAGGTTTATTCAACGGTGTTCACGTATCCTCATGCCACCGTGCATTTGCATTTCCAGCATTGCCGTTTGAATCCTGAAGAGCTGAAATGTCTCGAAGGACAGACATATCGATTCTGTACCTTAGAGGACTTACCACATCCGATTTTGCCGGCGACGGAACCGGTACTAGCGCAGGTGACGGCGAGAAAGTAGTTCTACTTCTCTAGGTCAGCTTTATGTGCGGCGAGTTTGCCGGTGGCGAGTGCATCGGCAGAGATATCAAGATCGTCGTCGCCTTCCATCGGTTTATCTTTGATGGAATATTTCCCTTCTGCCCACGCGCCGAGATCGATTAAGCGGCAACGTTCGCAGCAGAAAGGACGATATGGGTTCTTGTCTGAGTATTCACATTCACGCCCGCAGGTCGGGCATTTAACTTTAATTGCCATTTTTACTACATATTGCATAAACCGAGGCGGAAAGGCATCACCTCGGGAATTTCCGCGATCGGACCGCTGCCGAAATTGGCGCCGGAGAAACGAACCGAAAGGAGATAACGGTTCGCGGAGATCTTCGGAATCATATTCAGTTTAGGATCCACAAACACTTGGAGCAGTGTAAACGTTTTGCCCTGAAGGTCTTTCTGGTAAGAGCCTTTGATCGCTTCCACGTCATTTAACTCAGCTGTGCCGCGCAGCAGATTCAAAATCAAATCGATGGCGTTGCTGTAGGGGAGCAGGGGCTTTATCCACTCATTGAGATAGTGCTTGCGTTCTTCAGCCGAAAGGTGAAGCCAATGGTGGTAAACAGGGACGTCGAATTCACAGGTTCCGGCAGGAATGCCTGAGCGCTGTCCGACTGTTTTAAGGAATTCGTTCTGGCTGGAGAGATGGGAGATTCTGACGCCCACGCAGCTTAATTCGGCTCTGCTGGCTTGGAGCTTGTCCAAGGTTTCTTTTAAAGACTCCTGGTCGACATTGTCGTTATTTGCGAGAGGTTCCAGGCAGGAGCGGAAGCGAGCGAGTTCGTGCAGGAGGTCATTTTTTTGATCTCCACGAGTCGTAACCTCTTGAATCTCAAAGTACTTAATGATGGCAGCCCGGTGATCATTTGAATTTTCCTGCTGAGCGAACCATGTCAGCTGTTTAAAAAGATCAGCCAGTCTCAAAAAAGTACGAAGTTTTTCGTTGGAGGGAAACTCATATCGTAATAAGGTTTCGGTCATTCCAATCTCTCGCAGTCCTAGAATAATTTTATATTTTCCCCTTAACGGTCGGTAATGGAAAGGATTACCGCCGAAGGCGTTCGGCTATCGAAAAATCTCTCAGAAATAACGCAAAAATACCAGGGGATTCTCTCTCACGATTGTACACAAACAGAAGGTTAAGACTAAGAAAATACGCTGTTGTATCTCTCACTGCGAGACAGCGGGTTCCATACAACTGACTGAGAGCCAACTCTAGTCTTGCTTACTCAAGGAAAGGTACATCAAATGAAGTTTTAATACAGAAGCTTTCAGCATCTCGCGAGTACCTATATTTTCAATGACGTCATCTGCAGCATCGAGTCTTTGCGCGGTTGTCGCCTGAGTTGAAATAATCTTCTTTACACCTTCGGGCGTTAGCTTGCTTCTTTGAATGACTCTTTCGATTCTCAGAGCTTCAGGCGCTTCAACAACCAGCAGTCGATTAATTGAAGAACGCCAGAAAGGACTTTCAATAAGAAGCGGGACGCTTAAGATTGTGTACGGGGACTGTGAAGCGTCTAGTTGGCGCTGACATTCCTTGCGGATTAGAGGATGCAAGATATTTTCCAGAACGGTTTTAGCTTCAGGATCAGAAAACACCAGTTCCCTAATGAACCTTCGATTCATGGAGCTGTCAGGAGAAGCTGCCTCAGGCCCGAACTGTTTAATGATTTCCGGCATTGCTCCGCCGTTTACGGCAGTTAATTGTCGAGAGACGACATCGGCGTCCACAACATCAATTCCTAATTCGCCAAACAAGTCTGAAACTGTTGTTTTGCCGGACCCAATTCCGCCTGTCAGACCGATTACTTTCATGATTGAGTGCGCCCATTATTAAATTGAAGGCGGCTTGTTTTTCTTTTTAAAAAGCCGCCGGAATTCTAATTTAACGTCTTATTTAGCCTGTAAGACCTGATCAATCCAGTCTTTCGTTAGCTGTTCGCGCAGCCGGCCTTTTTCAGATAAGGGGACGCTGAGCATACGGATGTTCTTTAGGTCCAGCACGGGATCGTCAACTTTGACGTCCGTACGTGTGGGAACATACCTAATCTTGTTTTTGATAAGAAATTCAGCAAGCTTAGGTGAAGTGGCCCAGTCTAAAAATTCTTTTGCCTCTTTAGGATGCTTGGCTCCCTTTAAAAGGGAGACAACTTCGATGCCGAAAGTAACGCCTTCCTTCGGATAAGAAATCGTGACCGGATAGCCTAACTGGAGGATGTCCAGCGCATCAGGCAAGTAAACCATGGCAGCGGCTGCCAGTCCGTCACCGACACGCAAGGCAGGCCATGCTCCGCTCTTGGTGTACATCTGAACGTTCTTGTGAAGTTTTTTCTGGAAATCGATACTATCTTGACGTCCGAATACTCTTTCTAAAGAAAAGAGGCGTTCCGTCGCAGTGCCGGAGGTTCGGGCATCAGCCAGAATAAGACCTTCCTTGTATTCAGGCTTCAGAAAATCCTGCCAGGAAGTTGGAGCCTTCAGGTTGTTCTTTTTAAGAAAGTTGTTATTCGTGATGAAGGCAAGCGGCATGATGCCGATACCGGTCCAATAATTTTGAGGGTCCTTAAATTCAGCCGGAATGAAATCAGAGCCTTTAGGTTTATAAGGCGCCGTCAGTCCTTCGTTCTTGGCGACTTCGAGGTAGTCTGCCGGTCCTCCTAGAAGAACATCGACTTGAGGATTGCTTTTTTCTGCCTGGAGTCGAGACAGAACTTCACCGGAAGAAAGTCTTAAGAAGTTGACTTTGATCCCCGTGTTTTTAGTGAACTGCTCCAGCACCTGAGAAGCATATTTCTCAGGCATGGAAGCGTAAACATTCAGTTCTGCAGCAAGAACATTAAAAGAAAGGCCAAGAGCGGCTAAGGACGCAGCAAATTTAGTGACGAGTTTCATCAGCTTAGAATCCAGAGATATTTTGACTATTCTACCATTAGATGTTTACCACTCCGATTTATAACGAAGGAAATTTTTCGGTTCTCGTGAAATGTTTAAAACTGCCCGTTTCGAGCGCATAATCCTTAAAAAGATCAAGAGAAGGAGGGGCTCTCGTGCCGTGGGTAGTAACGCTTACGATCTTAGTCGCCAGCGCATTCTTGATGGATATGTCGTTCACGATGATTACGCCGTTTTTGCCGGTGTATCTATCCTCTGAACTCGGAGCTAAGGCTTCTGAAGTCGACATGTGGTCAGGTGCAGTTTTTGCGGTGACTTTCTTTGTGAGCGGACTGCTTGGCCCCGTCTGGGGCGTCCTCGCGGACCGTAAAAGCCGCAAACTCATGGCGTTAAGAGCTTCGATCGGTCTGACGATCAGCTATGCACTGTGCGGCATTGTTCAGACCCCGATGCAGCTGTTTGCTGCGCGGTTTTTCCAAGGTTTGTGCGCCGGTCTTTATCCCGCCTTGTTAGCTCTATTAGCTGCCTCAATTCCTGCCCGTAAAACAGGTCTGTCTATGGGGTTGATGCAGGGCGGTATGACAGTCGGAGCGGTCGTGGGACCATTTGTGGGCGGTGTGCTGGCAGATTATTTCGGAATGCGTGAATCTTTCTTCGTAGCGTCCGTCGCTCTGGGTCTTATTTCTTTACTCATTGGTTTTTGCATTAAAGAAAAGCCAAGGACGATTAAAGTTACTTCAAGGAATTGGTTCGACTGGAGTGTTATTCGTCAGCCTGCGATCTTTAAGATGCTGATGGCGTGCGCAGTGATCCACGCGTCTTTGTTCTCAGCTCAGCCAATTCTGCCGCTCTACATTGCTCAGCTTCAGGGAAGCATGGACAACATCATGATGCTTTCGGGGACGATATTTTCCGTTTGCGCGATTTCGATCATGATCGCATCTCCGATTCTCGGAGCAGCGGGGCAGAAGTTCGGATTTTTGAAAGTGCTTTCCTGCTCTCTGTTCTTTGCAGGCCTTTTAATCTCTGCCCAGGTCTTAGGTCGCACTCCGTTTGAATTCGGTGTTTGGCGATTCATCGCCGGATTTGCTATCGCCGGCCTAATTCCTTTAGTGAATTCGATCATCTCGACAGAATGTCCGCCGGATAAGAAGGGCGAAGTGTTCGGATTTAATTTTCTAACAGGACACGCCGGTATGGCGTTAGGGCCGTTTGCGGCCGGAGCACTTTCGGGCTGGTTTGGATATCAGGCAGTGATTGTGGCATCGGGCCTGATCCTCTTTCCTCTGATTATTTATTTGAATTACGGGAAAAAATAAAACCCGGATGTTCGTCTGAACACCCGGGTGGAATTCTGGTCGGAGTGAGAGGATTCGAACCTCCGACCCCTGCGTCCCGAACGCAGTGCTCTACCAGGCTGAGCTACACTCCGATTCTTGCGTTTCGAGTGACCTATCGATCTCTCTCAACTGTCAAGGAAAGCAATTCTATCAGAGAATTTTTAAATGCGCTAGTCGGTAAGCAATTTAATGCATCAATTCCTCGAGAAACTTCTTTTTTGCCAGCTTCAATGCACGCATCAATGGCTCCGGAAGCCAGAATGACGCGGGTTACGCTTTCTAAGTCCGGATCATTGCTGCTGACTGCAGTACGAATAATCTTTGCATCTTCTTCGGAACAATGTCTCAAAGCGTAGATAAGTGGCATCGTCATTTTTCCTTCGCGAAGGTCGGTGCCTAAATTTTTACCGATATTGACCTTAGTGCCTGTGTAGTCAAGCACGTCATCAATAATTTGGAAGGCGCGGCCGAGACAAAGAGCGTATTCAGCCATTTTGTCTTCTACTTCCTTAGAGGCGCCGGCAACGACGGAGGCCATGCGGGCTGCTGCCTCAAAAAGAACACCGGTCTTTCTTTCAATGACGTCAAAATAGCGAGCTTCGTCTAATGTGGTGTCATGAATGTTGAGCAACTGGATGACCTCACCTTCGGAAACGCGGTTTACGGCGCCGGCTACGATTTCGCAAATACGTAAGTTTTGAGTGCGGACCATTAATTGGAAGGCGCGTGAATACATAAAGTCGCCGGTTAAGATCGCAGGCGCATTTCCCCATTTAAATCCGGCAGTCGGCTTTCCGCGCCTTAAGTCGCTTTCGTCAACAACGTCGTCATGTAGCAGACTGGCTGTGTGCACATACTCAATCATCGTTGCAAGGAAGATATGCTCTTTTCCCTGGTAGCCCAGAGCGCGTGCAATGAGCATTAAGACGATCGGACGCATTCGTTTGCCGCCGGCTGTAACGATGTAGTCGCTTATCTTTTTAATCAGCGGGATGTCACTCTGAAGATCATCAATAACTTCCCGATCAACGGCGAGTAAATCTTCCGAAATCGGGGCGATGATTCTCTGAACGGCGGCTGCTACTTGACTCATTGAAAAATTCCTATGGGCGCTAAATAAAACAAAGTCAAATATTAACTATTTTTCTTTGACTGCTGACACTAAAAGACACAAAAACGAGATTTTTCTGAGAATTCAACCCGACAATCCGTTTGGCGTTGAGAAAAACAAAAAAACATCTTTAACCGTTTGACTATACGAAATTTTTCGAGCATAATCTCGCACTCTGCGCGTTAAGTTATTTGAGCAAACAAAAAGGCTTCAGCAGAACGCAGACTGCATTGAAGTGTTAAAGGTATATACATGTACGCAATTATTAAAACCGGCGGCAAACAGTACACTGTTGCTGTTGGCGACAAGGTTAAGGTCGAAACCCTTCCGGGTGACGTTGGCTCCCAGATCAAACTCGTGGAAGTCCTCGCTGTTAAAAACGACGAAGGCCTTAAGCTTGGTAATCCGACGATTCCCGGCGCTTTTGTTACTGCCACAGTCCTGTCTGAAGGACGTCATGAAAAAGTTCGTATTTTCAAGTTCCGTCGTCGTAAACACTCCATGAAGAGTGCTGGTCACCGTCAGAACTACACCGAACTCAAGATTGATGAGATTTCGGCCTAATTGGATTTTTAAGTAAGAGGTATTTGAAATGGCACATAAGAAAGGCGGCGGATCTACACGTAACGGCCGCGATTCCAACGCACAACGTCTTGGCGTTAAAGTTTTCGGCTCTGAAATGATTCAGCCGGGCGCTATCATTGTTCGTCAGCGCGGTACCACATTCCATGCCGGTGAAAACGTCGGTATGGGCCGTGACCACACTTTGTTTGCTAAAGTTGCCGGTAAGGTCGAGTTCGTTGTTCACGGACGTCTGAACCGTCACTACGTTAACGTTGTTCCGGTTGCTTAATTAGACCGCGAATCAAACAAAGAAGCGCCCCATTCCTAGCAGGGAACGGGGCGCTGATTTTTTTCTACGGCTATCATCAACTCCATACCTAATAAGTCCTCACGGACAGGAAATAAAAAATGAAATTTGTAGATGAAGCGAAAATTGAAGTTTTTGCGGGTAAGGGCGGAAACGGCGTTGCCTCGTTCCGACGCGAAAAGTTTATTCCTAAAGGCGGTCCCGACGGCGGAGACGGCGGCCGCGGCGGCTCTATTTATGCCGTTGCCGACAGAAACCTGAATACTCTGATCGATTATCGCTACACACGTAAGTTCCAAGCCAAGAACGGCGAAAACGGCCGCGGCAGTGACTGCTACGGCAGAGGTGCTCCCGATATTGAGCTTCGTGTTCCGGTCGGAACCGTGATTACCGACTTGGATACCGGTGAGACAATTGCCGACTTGGATAAGAACGGTGAAAAAGCCCTTCTTGCCAAAGGCGGTAAAGGCGGTCTGGGCAACCTGCATTTCAAGACCTCTACCAACCGTGCTCCTCGTCAATGCACTCCCGGAGAACCGGGCCAAGAAAGAACACTCAAGCTTGAACTGAGAGTATTGGCGGACGTCGGTTTGTTAGGTCTTCCGAATGCAGGCAAGTCCACACTGATTTCCGCGGTTTCTAACGCCAAACCTAGAATCGCCGATTATCCCTTTACAACGTTGCATCCGCATCTTGGCGTTGTTCGTGTAGGTCCGGAATCCAGTTTTGTGATTGCAGATATTCCGGGACTGATTGAGGGTGCATCCGAGGGCGCCGGTTTAGGACACCAGTTCTTGCGTCATCTTTCCAGAACCAGCTTGCTGCTGCACGTCATTGATGTAGCACCTCTCGATACCGAAGAAGATCCTATCGCAGCTGCTCGCGCCATCGTTGAAGAACTGAGAAAGTTTGATCCGGCATTGGCAGACAAACCCCGTTGGGTTGTTCTTAACAAGATGGACCTGGTTCCTGAAGAAGAAAGAGCCAATGTCGTGGATAAGTACCGTGAAGCATTCGGTACGGATGTTCCGATGTTTGCGATTTCTGCTGTGACCCGTGAAGGCACTGAAGCTTTGGTTAAAGCAATTGCTGAAGATATTCACGAACAGCGCAGACAGCTCATCAAAGAAAGCGAACCGGATGTCCGCTTTGATGAAGACGAAGAAGTCTTCCCGCCCGAAGGCGGAGAGCCTGAAGAAGGTGAGCAAAAGTAAGCTGCCGGTGAATTTGGTCAAACCGCTGAGAAAACAAAATCCCGGCGGTTTTTCTTTTTTGATTTTGTACTTTAAGTGGAAGCATTTTTGTTTAAAGCGATTTTGGATATACTGAACAGCTCTAATCACGACGACGCCGTTAATACAACAAAAAGCAAGTGAAGTTTATGATCCGCTTAGAAAGAGTGCTGTCGTCAATAAGATCGGATGAAACGAGATGGAAGAAAACCTCAAGATTTGGAACGATGCAAAAAGAATTGTCGTAAAAGTCGGCTCTTCTTTAGTGACAAATGAAGGTCACGGGGTAGATACGGAAGCGATTGCCCGTTGGACGGCTCAGATCGCTAAGCTGCAGGAAATGGGAAAACAGGTCGTTTGGGTTAGCTCCGGTGCGGTTGCAGAAGGAATGGCTCGTCTCGGGTGGACCAAACGTCCGAAAAAAATGCACGAACTCCAGGCAGCCGCAGCTGTCGGACAAATGGGTATTGTCGAAGCCTACGAAAAAAGCTTCGAGCGCTACGACATCCGCACAGCTCAAATCTTGTTGACGCATGCTGACCTCGCAGACCGTGAGCGTTACTTAAATGCACGCCAGACGCTAACCACACTCTTGGATCTCAAAGTTGTTCCGATCATTAACGAGAACGACACGGTCGTAACTAACGAAATCAAAGTCGGTGACAACGATACCTTGGGCGCACTGGTAACCAACTTGATTGATGCCGACGTCTTAGTGATCTTGACCGATCAGATCGGCCTCTTCACCGCTGATCCGCGCTCCAACCCTGAAGCCAAATTAGTGGAAGTCGGCGAAGCCGGAGATCCGATCTATGAAGCAATGGCCGGAGGCGCCGGTTCTTCCATTGGTAAGGGAGGTATGCAGACAAAAGTGCTTGCCGCTAAACGCGCAGCTCGCAGCGGAGCCTCAACTGTTATTGCCAGCGGACGCATTCCTGATGTTTTAGTCCGTTTAGCTCAGGGAGAATCCATCGGAACGCTTCTGAAGACAGATCGCAAACCGATGTCTGCCCGCAGCCAGTGGATGGCTGACCATTTGCAGCTGAAGGGAAAGCTCGTTATTGATGAGGGTGCCGTCGAGGCTGTCCGCAAAGGCAAGAGCCTGCTGCCGGTCGGTGTTAAAGCTGTGATCGGAGACTTCCTTCGCGGCGAAATCATTCAAGTCGTGGATCAAAACGACAAGGAAATCTGCCGCGGCATGATTAACTATGGCTCCGATGAGTCCCGCCGAATCATGGGACTGCACAGCGATGAAGTTGTGGAAGAGCTAGGCTACTTAGAACAGAGAGAGCTGATTCATCAGGACAACATGGTCGTGATGAACAAGTGATCTCGTAAAGACGATTATTTGTAAAGGCGGAAGTGTCCCGGCCCCTCCGCTTTTTCCCATCCTGCAGGCGGAACAAGGTGTTTTTTATCTGTGAAGAGAGCAGGAGCTAATTCCTTCAGAGCTTCTTTATAAACACCGCGCTTGAAGTCAATCACTTGGCTCAGCGGAACCCAATAGTCATTCCATTTCCAGGCTTCAAATTCCGGATGGTTGGTGGCTTTCAAGTTGATGTCTTTGTTTTTACCGAGAAACTCTAAGAGGAACCAAATCTGCTTTTGGCCTTTGTAGATGCCGCGCAGATCGCGGCGAATCCAGCGGTCGGGAACGTCATAGCGCAGCCAGTCTTTGGTGCGGCTGATGATACGGACCTGGTTTTCAAAGAGACCAAGCTCCTCCCAAAGCTCTCTGAACATGGCTTCGCGAGGCGATTCCCCGCGGTTGATACCGCCCTGCGGAAATTGCCAGGAATGCTGACCCAAACGTTTCCCCCAAAAAACTTGTTTGAGAGGATTGGTCAAAATAATCCCGACGTTTGGTCGGTATCCATGTTGATCAAGCATAAAAACTTTAAAATAACTTATTTGTGTCTGCCCATTATATAGAGGCAGGAAAAGAAGTCATAAGATCCGAACCTAATCGTAGACTGCCGGCCTGCCGGCTCGTTTTTGAGAATTCGTAATGAGAGCAAAACAATTTTTTATTTCAACACAGAAAGAAGCTCCTGCAGATGCAGAAATCGTTAGCCAGAAGCTGATGCTTCGCGCAGGCATGATCCGTAAGCTTGCAGCCGGCGTCTATAACTACATGCCGATGGGCCTTCGCTCTTTGAAGAAGATTGAACGTATTGTCAGAGAAGAAATGGACCGTGCCGGCGCCATCGAACTTCTGATGCCGATCGTCCAGCCTGCTGAGCTTTGGCAGGAAACCGGCCGCTGGCAGAAGTACGGCTCTGAACTGCTTCGCTTTAAAGATAGACACGACAGAGACTTTGTTCTTCAGCCTACCAGCGAAGAAGTCGTGACCGACATCGCTCGTCAGGAAATCAAGTCCTGGCGTCAGCTCCCGGTGAACTTCTACCAGATTCAGACAAAGTTCCGTGACGAACGTCGTCCTCGTTTCGGCGTGATGCGCGGCCGCGACTTTGTCATGAAAGACGCTTACTCTTTTGACCGTACGGCTGAAGACGCCGGCAAGAGCTACGACAAGATGTTCGAAGCTTACTGCCGCATCTTTGATCGCTTGGGTTTGGTTTATCGAGCAGTGCGCGCTGACTCCGGCTCCATCGGCGGCTCTCGCTCTCAGGAATTCCAGGTGATCGCTGATACCGGCGAAGATTTGATCGTTTTCTGCTCGGACAGCGAATACGCTGCCAATATCGAATTGGCCGAAGCTCCCTGCCTGATCGAAAAACGCGCAGAAGCCACAGAGACCATGGAAAAGGTTCCGACTCCGGGCCGCGACAAGTGCGAGCTTGTTGTTGAACTTCTGAATAAGCCGCTGACAGCCAGCGTTAAATCTATTGTTTTGGCAGTTGATCACCAGGACGAAAAAGGCAATCCGCTGCCTGCAAAAATCGTTCTTCTGCTTCTCAGAGGCGATCACACTCTTAATGAAGTTAAAGCCGAAAAGCTGGAAGCGCTTAAGGGCGGATTCCGCTTTGCAACCGACAAGGAAATTGAAGATACCTTCGGATCTAAACCGGGTTATCTCGGCCCTGTCGGTATTCCTAAGGATGTCACCATCGTTGCCGATACAACCGTTGCCAACATGAGCGACTTCATTGTCGGCGCCAACGAAGAGGGCTATCACATCCGCGGCGTGAACTGGGGCCGTGACCTGAGAGAACCGGATGTTGTTGCTGATATCCGTAACGTCGTTGAAGGCGATGTTTCTCCAGACGGCAAAGGCACGCTCAAGATGCAGCGCGGCATCGAAGTCGGCCACGTATTCTTCCTCGGCGACAAGTATTCTGCTCCGATGAATGCGACTTACCTGGACGAAAACGGCAAGCCCCAGCTGCTTCAGATGGGTTGCTACGGTATCGGTATTTCTCGTCTGCTGGGCGCAGCTATCGAGCAAGGCCACGACGATAAAGGCATTATCTGGCCGGACAGCATTGCTCCGTTCACCGTAGTGATCTGCCCCGTCGGATATGACAAGAGCGAAGAAGTTCAGAAGGCTTCTAACGAGCTTTACGGTCGTCTGCGCGAAGCCGGCATTGACGTCATCCTCGATGACAGAGGTCTGCGTCCCGGGGTCATGTTCGCTGACTGGGAACTGATCGGTGTTCCGCATCGCGTTACGATCGGTGACCGCGGCCTGAAGAACGGTGAAGTTGAATACGCTCACCGCGGAGATCTCCAGAACGAAAACGTTCCTGTCACCGAAATCGCTGACAAACTGATCGCCAAGATCAAAGTCCGCTAAGCGAAGAAGCGTTTCCTTTTAGGGCGTCGGAAAACCTGCTGTAGGGATTTTCTGGCGCCCTTTTAATTTCTTTAGGTGTCCTTCCGAGGCTGGCTCAGAAGCCGTCTGCTTCTGCGGCTTTCCTCTGCTTTTCCTTGTATGTATTTATCCTCTGCTTCAGAATTTTTTGTGCGGCTGGGTTGCTGACGATTTCTGCTAACTCTGCCAGTCTTCTTTGACCTATTCGTCTATCGGCGGCTCGAAGAATGTCTGTGAGTCCCCAATGATCTCTTAGTCATTAATTCCGACAAAGGCGTATCAATGTATTCTCGAAGCATGTTCGAAATCTCAGAGGTTTCGCTGCTATACGGATAGATAGATAAAGCTTCGTAAGCGATACGAGAGTTTTCGTCTGGGCCTTCGGAATGGATAAAGTGCTTCGGATAATCGAAGATGGTTTCTTTGTCTAACGTGATCCAATACCTTGGTAAGTCAGTACTTCCATATTGGCTTCCCATTCGGTAGGCTACACAATGGATCTGAAAGTCTAATTTTGGATCGACAAGCAAATACACTTCTTTCTGTAATTTGCTCCAAGGCCTAATCTTTCTTCTTTGCATCATAGTAGTAGCGAGAAAATTGTCAGCAGGGTTGGGTTATTTCTTCCGACCTCGGTTCACAAGTTATTCTGTCTTTGCGAAAGGCGAAATGTTCGCTCTCTAACAGATATAAATATAGTAGTCTTGAGCGAAAAATTTTGACGCATTAAATCAATAAATTCGATTATCAAACTATCGAATTTATAGAAAATCATTTTGAGATATTCTGCCTATGGACTGTTTTTACTAGGCTTTTACCAGCTAGGCCCGTAAAGCACCGTTATTAAGACGGTGAAATAAGGGCCCAGTCCGAAGGACTGGCTATGCTAAACTGGCTCTATCTTTTCAGATCTAGGGGCGGGCTGTCCCGAAGTGAAGTCTGTGGAGAGATGTGAGACCTGAAGGAGTATACGGTTGTGTCCAAGCACGTGAAACTCCTTTTGGAGAACGTGCAAAAACCAAGCTGTACTCCTTTGGGCAATCCCGCTGAAGCAGAAACCCGCCGAGGCAACTTCGACATTAAGCTACGGCTGTCGGAGAAGTGGTAGGAATCCTCTTCATTTATGGAGGGGAGGAAGTCAATAGTAAAAAGCGAACTATGAGGAAAACCCCGTTAGCCCATTACTCAGCTTCAAGTCCCAAATTCAACGGTTAATGCAATGCAAAACTCAACAGCTGGAGTCGGTAGCCGCGTAAGAGGCTGCCGAGTTCAATCAAGAAAGCCTGCGTTCATTTAAACTTTCGCTGAAGGTTTCGACGAGGAACTTACTTGAAGAGTACAAAGCGTGACTACGAAGCTTGGCAAAGAATTTGACATCCAGGACTACCTTATCAATACGGAAAACAATCCCGAAGCTTTTTTCAAGGCCTGTGTTGAAGAAGATCTGGGAGATGGATCACTCGTTAGAAGGGCACTTGGCGAAATGGTGAAGGCTAAAGGAATGGTTCAGCTCGCAAAGGAGACAGGTCTCTCAAAGCAGTGTTTGTACAGAGCGCTCAGCCCCGAAGGATCACCTAAATTCGAAACGATATTTAGAATCAGCAAGGCCTTGAAGCTGACGATTCCGACTCATCGAGCCTGATTTAAATTCTCCGATCTCCGTTGCGGCTGGAAAGCTCTAAAAGTTACTCTGTGTCCGCTGGCGCTCTCTTGAAAAGTTTTGTAAGACCGGCAAGCCAGAATTTCACAAAGATGCCGACGCATAACGCCGAAATAACAGTTCCTTCCCGCAGCCCGCGTATTTCGTGGAAAACGCAGTAACTAAGAAGTAAAGCCAACAAAACCAAAATAACGTCATTGGCGATTTTGACGGATGAAAATGGCTTGTGCAGAACCGTACTGACCGCAAGTACGAGTCCTTCCCCGGGTAACGCTGCGGCGCCGGCAAACACTTCTAAAGCAACGCCGAGTCCGAGAACCACGTTTCCAAGCATCGAGACTGCAAAACATTTCCAATAAATATCTGAAGACAAGAACTCAGTGATCTGCATAGATGTATCGATGAAGTAAGAGAAGGCGAATGTGATCGGAATTTGCGAGAGAAGTAGAAGCTTGTTGATGGATTTTCGGAGCAGCAGCCACTGTGCAGCAACAAAGAGCAAGTTAATGAAGAAAGTAGTTTCACCGAAGGTTAAGCCGCTGGCATAAGACGACACTAATGGCAGAGAGCTGATGGGCGTGGTTCCGAGATTGCCTCGAGTCACGAGTGCGATACCTAAACTCATGACGAACAATGCAGCGACGAATATGAACCACGGGCCTAACTTGCGAAACATATCGGAAAAATTTGAAAGATGTTGGACTTGAGGATTAGAAATTCAAGAAAGAAAAGTCGAAGGGCTGAGCTTCGACTTTTCAGATTGATTAGAGGTTAGAAACCGTTATGTTCCTGCTTTTGCTTCGGACTTCGATGGGGCAGGAACGTCGTTTTCGACTTTGCATATCACTTCCGGCATCGAAATGATATGCAGATCCCTCTGCTGGAACGGAATGTTGATCTTGCGCTTGTTGAATTCACGGAACATCGCGCGACCAATGTTGGACCTCAAAGTCGCGGTGCCTTTTTCGGGGTCGGGAACCCAGAAGTACGACGTCAGTTCAATACCGTCGGCTCCGAAGTTCGTCAGAATGGTGTAGGGCGCCGGATTGATCAGCACGCGCGGCTGTTTTCGGACGATATCGGTCATGAGCTCAATGACTTCATCAATGTCGGCGCTGTAGTCAACGCTCATCATGACGGTCGCACGTCCCGGACCCAACAGGTACGAGGTATTGCGAACGCTGCTGGTGACGAAATTCTCGTTCGGGATAATCGTTACGCTGCCGTCGTAAGCCTTAACCGCTGTGTAGCGCGTCTTGATGTCCGTCACAATACCTTCAACGCCGGAAACGTTCACCAAGTCTCCGATTTTGATGCTCTTATCCAGAAGAATAATGAATCCGCTGACGTAGTTAGAGGCAATTTTCTGTAAGCCGAAACCTAAGCCGACACCGATGGCACCGCCGAAGACACCAAGCACGGTGATGTCAATACCAACGGAAGCCAGACCGATCAGAATCGCAATCGTCACTAAAACGACCTTGACTACCCGGATGATCACAACGCGGACGTTGGACTCCATGGTCGGAAGGCTGTTTATCCATTTCTCAAAGAACTGACCGATCCACTTCGCGATAAAGAGCGCTAAGGCAATCGAGAAGCCGGAAAGGAAGACAGACCAAACCGTTGCGTTGGTGCTTCCCAGCGGAATTTTGGTGGTCTGCATGAATTCGACGCACTTAGGCAGTACACCGACGATCTGAAGCGCGACACCGCCCCAAATCGAAAACGTCAGGAAGTTATCCAGGCTGCTGTTGTATTTGCGCGAAAGTGAGTGCAGCAGAAATACGACCGTGCGGATCACAACGTAGGCCCCGAGAATCAGCCACGCAATGGATTCCAGCGGCAGGGCTTTCTTAGGAAGCAAGCCGAAAAGTCGCACGGTAAAGGTGCTGACCGCGATGAAGAACATTCCAAGCAGCGGGAAACTCAGCCGCAAAATCAGCGTCTCTATGCCTCGTCTTACCTTTGCCCAGAAGGCGCTCTCGCGATGTTCAGGCTTGACAGGGGCTTCGCCTTCTTCCGCTTTGATCTCGTCGCTTTCGATGATTTCATTGGCGGCTAAGTGCTTAATAATCCGCATGCGGATGTATTTGCCGAGCAGCCAAGCTAAAAACAGTGAGCCCAGAATGGAGGCCAGCTGCCAATAGATGATCGGCTGGTTAAGCCCTTTTTCAAACATCAGCAGGAGTTGATCCAGGATGTTGCTGTCGCCGCTTAAAAGTTCTTCTGTCGTAACCGCTGTTTGTGCGACTTTGGCGATTTCGGCGGATGCGGCTGCCGAGGTACTCATAGGCTGTCTCCGTTAGGTTAACGACCGTTTGCGTCGTCAACCGGATCAAATGTCAATGTAATAGAAGAGGGAATGTCTCCTACCGGGGGTTTGGGGAAGGGATTGCACATCAGAATCGCTTTTTCCACCGCTGTATCGAAAGCCTTCAGACCGCTGCTGCTGATCATCTTGGGCGGAACAGCCTTCTGACCGTTCTTGAGCAGTCGGACATCGAACTTGGCAACGTACATTCCGCGTTTGGCGCCGGCCGGCGTATTAAACGTAATATGCGGACGGATGCAGGCAACGATACGGTTGTTGTACTGGGCTTGCTGAAAGTTCGTCATGGCGCCGGAGCCTGAACCCATGGCAGATCCGCTCTGGCCGGTTAAGCGGCTGAGCATTTCTTTTCTGCGGGCGGCATTCGCCTGTTCTTGGGCTCTCTGACGATTGAGTTCTTCTTGAGCCTTGCGCTTTTCAGCTAAGGCTTTTTCTCGCTGAGCCTTTTCTTCAGCGATCTTGCGTTCGCGTTCCTGAGCTTGCTTCTTGAGTTCTTCCTGCTTGGCTTTGCGCTCGGCTTCTGCTTTTTCTTCAGCCTTACGTTTTTCCTCCGCTAAGCGTTTCTGCTCTTCTTGTTTCTTCAGCTCTTCCTGACGCTTCTGTTCTTCGATGCGTCGTTCTTCTTCCTGACGGCGCAGTTCAGCCTGGCGAGCTTCTTCGGCTTTGCGCTGCTCTTCAGCTCGTTTGGCTTCCTGAAGCTGACGTTCGCGCTCAAGAATGCGTTGTTTTTCCTCTTCCTGTTTCTTCTTTTCGCGGTCGAGTCTTTCTTGGACGATGTCCGGATCCTCAAGCAGATTGGCTTGACGATCTAAATCCGTCTGAGCGATAGGAGGCGGGGGCGGAGGCAGCTGCTGCTGAGGCTCTTCCGGAGCAGGAGGCTCGGGAGCGGGTTCCGGTTCCGGCTGAGGTTCAGGTTGGGGCTCCGGTTCGGGCTGAGGCTCGGGTTCCGGCTCAGGCTGCGGTTCCGGTTGCGTCTCTGCCGGGGCTTCTGCTGCCGGCATGTCGCCGTTCCACAGTTCGGCATAGACGGGGCCTGTCGGCTCCGATCTCCATTGCATGGAAACGAAGAGCAGCACAAAAAGAAGCCCGTGGGCGATTAAAGCGAGCACAAAAGCCGTGCCCCAATAACCCTGAGCGCCTGAGAGCCGATTCGCTTGATTCGGAGATAAGTCGTCCATTACTTGGCACCGCTTCCTTCAAGTTGCAATGACAGACCGATACGCGTGATGTTGGCCTTTTGTAGATTGCGCATCACGTCGATGACTTTTTCATATGCGACGGTTTTATCCGCAGCAATGACAACCGGAACCTGATTTCCGTCGGTCTGCATCGATTCGACCGTAGAGACTAACTGAGGGAAATCAACCGGAGTTAATTTCTTTGCGGTATCGCGGATCTGGAGTTTGCCGTCTGGCGAGATAATGACTTCGACAACTTTATCCGGAGTGCGAGCCGCTTTATTGACTTTCGGCAGATCGACGATCGAAGGATTGACGTATGGGGCGGCGACCATCAGGATCACCACGAGAACGAGCATCACGTCAATGTACGGGACGACGTTCATCTCTGCTAAAAGACGTCTTTTGCCGTTACGTGCCATGTTGCGTCCTTAGGCCTGACGACCCAAAATGTTCTGGAATTCCTGCATGAAGCTTTCGTACTGGCTCGAGAGACGATCCAGACTATAAGCAAAGCGGTTGTAGCCGATAACGGCAGGAATAGCGGCAAACAGACCGATCGCGGTTGCCACCAGAGCTTCGGCAATACCCGGGGCGACGACAGCCAGCGAAGCGCTTTCCAGGTTGCCCAAGCCTGTGAAGGCGTCCATGATGCCCCATACGGTGCCGAACAGACCGATGTACGGAGAAACGGAACCGATGGTCGCCAAAACGCTCAAGCCCGACTCGAGAATGTCGAGTTCTCTCTGATAACGGGCGCGCATGGCGCGAGACACACCGTCAATGACGCCGAAGGTGCCGGCGCGGGCTTCGAGATTGCTCGCGCGGCTTCTTAAGAACTCGGTCATGCCGGAGTAAAAGATGCCCTCCTGAGGACCGATGGAAGAGCGTCGCTCGGTGGCGCTTTCGTAGAGTTTATTTAAATCTGCACCGCCCCAGAAACGCTTGTCGAAGTTGCGGGCTTCTCTTCTTGCACGGCTCATCTGGAACCATTTCTGAAAAATAATGGTCCAGCTCACTAAAGAGAAAATCAAAAGAATAGCCAAAACAATCTGAACAACGGCGCTCGCATGAGCAACCAAAGTAATGATTGATAAATCGGCAGATGCTTCCATCACAGTCCCTTGTACTAACGAATGATTAATGAGTTAAAAGTTTTTTGAGTTGTTCTGAAATAGGCTCGGGCATAGCCACCGGGCGGAATGTGTGCGCGTCGAGCGTGCCGCAGCGAACGTCTCCGACGTTGAGCACTTCATCTCCTCTCAGAATTTCCTGATGAAATTCAAAAGAAGTACGGCCGCACGCGGTGACCGTTGATCGAACCACTAATTCATCATCCAGCCGGGCCGGTTTCTTGTACTTGGCTTTGGCTTCGGCGACGACAAAGACGACGCCGAGCTCTGAGTACAGCCGCTCCTGACTCCAGCCCAATGCGCGCAGCCATTCCGTGCGTGCGCGTTCCATGAACCTGAAGTAGTTGGCGTAATAAACCACTCGTGCACAGTCTGTGTCTTCGTAGTAGACGCGAACCGGCCAGTCGAAATAGTGTTTTTCCATCAACAAATTCTCATCCGAGCGCGCGTAAGCGCGCTCAAAAAGGCTCCTTGAAGCCCAGCCTCACATAAGAGCGCATTTTAACAAACGGGTACCTGAGAATCAGGCTTGAAAGGTCATTCTTTATACCCGTTTTTCGGAGCGATAAAATCTTTCGCGAATCTTAAAAAGTTGGGAATACCCCTAGACGGGAAACCGTCCCTAACTATTTTATTTCTTTGGAATTTTTTGTGATCTGATAAGATATCTCGTCCCAAAATAGGCGAAAGGAACAGCAGTGAAAATTAAAGTAGGATACGGCGCAACTTACGGCAGGCTCCTTAGGTTGTCAGCGGCTGTCTTTGCTGTGATCGCACTGACCTCCTGCAAAGAAATTCCGAACTCTGTTCACACGGAAAAAGAACTTGCCTCCAATACGCTTTACACGCCGTTCTCCGGCCGCAGTCCGAAGCATTTGGATCCGACGAGTTCTTACTCTTCCGATGAGACGCCTTACACCTACAGTATTTACGAACCGCTTTACCAGTATCACTTCCTAGAGCGCCCTTATCGCCTGATCCCTCGTTCCGCAGCAGAGGTCGTTAAACCCGTTTATCTGGATAAAGACGGAAAGGCCTTACCTGAGACTGCTTCGGCGGAAAAAATCGCTCTGAGTGTTTACGAGATTCCGATCAAAAAAGGAATCCTCTTTGCGCCTCATCCGGCTTTTGCCAAGAACGAAAAGGGCGAATACATCAACCACGCGTTAGCGCCTGAAGTCATCGACGAGCTGCACAATCCGATGGATTTGCCGCAGAAGGGTACGCGAGAGCTGACCGCCGAGGATTTTGTTTACTCGATCAAGCGAATGGCCAATCCCCGCATCATTGCTCCGGTCTACGGAACGATGGTGAACTATCTTCCGGGATTGAAAGACTTTGCCGTTCAGGTTCGCGCAGAAGACAAACGCCTTCGCGCCGATCTCAAGCCCTCTGACAGAGACTTACCTTTCTTAGACTTGCGGAAGTTTGAGCTCAAAGGTGTTTCGGCGCCGGATAAGTACACGCTGCGGCTCGAAGTCAAAGGAAAGTACCCGCAGTTCCCCAACTGGCTGGCCATGACGTTCTTTGCGCCGGTTCCGTGGGAGGCCGAAGCCTTCTACGCCCAGAAGGGCATGGCCAAAAACAACTTGTCTTTGAACTATTGGCCCGTGGGTACCGGCCCTTACATGCTGGTGGAATCGATTGAGAACCGCAAACATGTCATGGAGCGCAATCCGAATTTCCGTAAGACGGAGCTTTATCCCTGCGCGGGGGAGCCCGGCGATGAAGCGAAAGGATTTTTAAAGGACTGCGGAAAACCGCTGCCTTTCATTGATCGGATTGAAATCACGGCCGAAAAAGAAAGCGTGCCGCTTCGTACGAAGTTCCTTCAGGGCTACTACGACTCTCCGCAGATTGAACGTCTCGACAACGGTCAGGGCTTCTTGATCGGCATGGCCGACAGCGCGGAAAAAGAAAAAGAGTACAAAGAAAAGAAACTGCAGTTTCCGCAGACCATAGAAGCGCAAAACACGTACTTCGGCTTTAACTGGATGGATCCGGTCGTAGGAGAAGGCAAGACGCCCGAAGAGCGCGAGCGCAACAAGAAGCTTCGTCAGGCGATTTCTATTGCCATGGACTGGGAAGAATATATCCAGATCTTTGAGAAAGGGCTGGCGTCTCCCGCGCATGGACCCCTGCCGCCGGGACTTTTCGGATATCGAGAGGACGGCGCTGCGGCCTTTAACCCGATCGTTTACGAAAAGACCGAAGACGGACTCGTCCGCCGCAAATCCATTGAAGAAGCCAAGAAACTCTTAGCTGAAGCAGGCTACCCCGGCGGCCGTGATGCAAAAACCGGCGAGCCTTTAGTCTTGAATCTCGACTTCCAGGCGGCAGCGTCTCCTTCAACGAAGGCTGTGCTCGACTGGTACCAGAAGCAGTTTGCCAAGATCGGCATTCAGCTCGATATCCGCGGCACGGACTACAACCGTTTCCAGGATAAAGTGATCTCCGGGAATCACCAGCTCTTCTTATGGGGCTGGCTGGCCGACTATCCGGATGCAGAAAATTTCCTGTTCCTGCTTTACGGCCCTAACGCTAAGTCCAAGACGGGCGGCTCGGGAGAGAACGCTTCGAACTACCAAAATCCGAAGTACGACGAGCTCTTCAGCCGTATGCGTTATATGGACGAAGGCCCGGATAAGGCCGAGGCCATTAATGAACTGATCAAGATCGTCCAGGAAGATGCGCCGTGGACATTCGGTTACTTTCCGACGAGTTCCGCGGCTTTCCATCAGTGGGTGCACAACGGCAAACCCACGCAGGTTGTGCGCAATCACATTCAGTACCTGAGGCTCGATCCTGAGACGCGAGTGAAGGCTATTAAAGAATGGAACAAACCCATTTACTGGCCGCTGCTCGTTTTTGTTCTGCTGTCGGCGTTGGTGATTATTCCGGCCGTGGCTCTTCATAGAAAGCGGGAACGAATGACCGCACGCACTACAGAGGAGGACGTCAAATGATTCGTTATCTCTTAAGACGCATCGGCTACGGCTTCCTGATTCTGATCGGCGTCAATCTGCTCACCTTTATGCTGTTCTTTACGGTCAACACGCCGGATGATATGGCGCGCCTCAATATCGGCGGCAAGCGTGTGACGGCCGAAGCGATCCAGAACTGGAAAGAAGAACACGGTTACGACAAACCGCTGCTCTGGAATGAGAAGGCCAAAGGCTCAGACAAGCTTACGGATACGATTTTTTGGCAGCACAGTGCGCGGCTGATGGTCGGAGACCTCGGTGCATCGGACGCGGGACGTGACATTGCTTATGAAATCAAAAACCGAATGTGGCCTTCGGTTGCTTTGGCGTTTCCGACCTTTTTGCTCGGCGTCTTCGTGATTGTCGTGTTTTCTTTAGGTTTAGTGTTCTTCCGGCACACGAAGCTTGAGATCGGCGGCGTGGTCTTTGCCATTGTCATGATGTCGATCTCATCGCTTTTCTACATTATTTTCGGGCAGTGGCTCTTCTCAAAAGTCCTGCGGCTCGTTCCGATCTCAGGTTTTGAGACGGGAACGGCCATGATTTCGTTCCTGATTCTTCCGATTGCGATCGGCGTTTTCTCTCGCATCGGAGGCGATGCGCTGCTGTACCGCTCGATGTTCCTGGAAGAAATCAACAAGGATTACGTTCGTACCGCTCGCGCGAAGGGCTTAAGCGAAACGGCCGTCCTGTTTAAACACGTTCTGCGCAACGCCAGCCTGCCGATTCTGACTTCAACGGTTGCCGTGCTTCCGATGCTGTTTTTAGGCTCCTTAGTGATGGAAAGCTTCTTCGGCATTCCGGGCTTAGGCAGCTTCACGATTGACGCGATTAATGCTCAGGACTTCGCCATTGTCCGTACCATGGTTTTTGTAGGAACCGTGCTGTATGTTATCGGTCTGATTTTGACGGACGTAGCTTACACGATTGCCGACCCGAGGATCCGTTTGAAATGATGCCTAAATTTGTTTTGCTTCCAACGGATATCGTGATTGTCGTCCTTCTTGCGGCACTAACGTTTTATCTGATTCATGTTGCCCGCTCCGAAGAGCTCAAAGCACGATGGCGCTATGTTGTGAGTTCCGGCGCCTCGCTGTGCTCGCTTTCGCTGCTGTGTTTCTTCCTTCTGCTCTCCGTCGTAGATTCTGTGCACTTTCGTCCGGTCATTGATGTTCAGGCCGGGCGCCCGATCTATGACGTCAAGGCTTATTCCCTGTTGGATAAAGCGCTAGGCAAAGCCTCTTCTGCCGAAGAGAAGTCTTATTCGATGCCGCTTGCGACTCAGACATTTGAAAAAATTTCCCGCTTTGAAGACGGCAAACCCGTGCGCGATTACGAACCGCTGAAAGCCGGAGGAGCGCACCTCAAAAATAACGCCGATTGGGCAGAAGACATCATCGTTAAATCGGCCTGCGGGCTAGGTGCAGGACTCGTGCTTAGCGCTTTGCTGTGGTTCTTAACGGTCGGACTGATTGCTCGATATAAAGATCGCTCATTCAAGGGAGAGGTGCGTACGCTATTTAAGCGCCGCGATGAAGTTCCTTATGAAGCAGTCCTTACGACCTGCTCTGTTTTAATCGTCCTCGGGTGCCTGATCGGCGCGCTTTGGCCGTATTACCACGTGATGGGGACAGATCAAACAGGCAACGATGTCCTGTATCAAGCCTTTAAGTCGGTGCGTACAGCGCTTGTGATCGGAACTCTGGCGACGTTGACGACGCTTCCGTTTGCCGTGGTTCTGGGAATTTGTGCCGGATTCTTCAAGGGCTGGGTAGACGACTTAATTCAGTACCTTTACACGACGTTGTCTTCAATTCCGAGCGTTCTTTTGATTGCGGCTTCCGTGCTGATGATTCAGGTGTTCATTGATTCTCATCCCGGCATGTATGCGACCGGCATTGAGAGAGCCGACCTTCGTCTGTTCATGCTTTCAATCATCATCGGTCTGACGGGCTGGGCCACGCTCGCACGTCTCCTTCGCGCCGAGACCTTAAAGATTTCTCAGCTGGACTATATCCAAGCGGCTCGTGCCTTCGGATTAGGGCCGTTTAAGATCATGAAGCGTCATGTGCTGCCCAACGTGATCCACATCATTTTGATTGTGGCGGTATTGGATTTCTCCGGCATTGTTCTATATGAAGCGGTGCTTTCTTACGTCGGTGTCGGCGTTGATCCGACGACACACAGTTTCGGTTCCATGATTAATGCCGGACGTCTTGAACTTTCCCGCACACCGGTTGTCTGGTGGAACCTTTGCGCGGCTTTCACTTTCATGCTCACACTTGTGTTGTCTGCCAACTTGTTTGCGTCTGCCGTTCGGGAAGCATTTGACCCGAGACTGGTCCTCAAAATCGGGAGGAAAAAGTAATGCTCCGTATTTCTAATATGGTGACTGAAATCCTCACTTCCGAGGATACGGTTCGCGTTGTAGACGGTTTGAGCCTGACGCTTAATCGAGGCGAAATCTGCGCTTTAGTCGGAGAGTCCGGGTGCGGCAAATCTATGACGGCTTTTTCTCTGCTGAGATTGCTTCCGAGCTCCGGACGAGTCTCGAGCGGTGTTGTTACCGTTGACGGAACAGAAATCATGGGTTTGCCGGAAGCTGCGATGCGCAATATTCGCTCTTTCAAGATCAGTTTGATTTTCCAGGAACCGGCGACGTCGTTAAACCCGGTGATGACTGTCGGGGATCAAATTGTCGAGACAATTCTTCTTCATACACCGCTGCGCGGCGAAGAAGCGCGAGCAAAAGCACTCGACTGGCTGAAAAAAGTCGGAATCCCTGAGCCCGAACGCAGAATGAAATCATTCCCGTTTGAACTCTCCGGCGGTCAAAAGCAGCGCGTTATGATCGCTATTGCACTAGCGGCCGAGCCGAACTATTTGATTGCAGACGAACCGACGACGGCGCTGGACGTTTCCGTTCAAGCTCAGATTCTTGATCTTTTAAAGCATCTCAAGGAAACCGAAAACATCGGCATTCTGCTGATTACACATGATTTGGCTGTTGTGGCTCAGGTCGCAGCCAGGGTAGGGCTGATGTATGCCGGTGAGCTGGTGGAAGAAGCTTCAGCACGTGAGTTCTTCTCCAAGCCATTGCATCCTTATGCGCGCAATCTTTTGAAGGCGCTTCCTGAAGGAAAGCAAAAGAGCCAGATGCTCGAGGCAATACCGGGCATGGTTCCTCGCTTGAATCGAGAGTTCCATGGATGCCGATTTGCCGAGCGCTGTAAAAAAGCTCGTCCCGAATGTTCTCAGCATAAAGTTGTCCTGCAGGAGATTGGAGACCGAAAAGTTCGCTGCCTGTTTCCTGAAAATGATCCGGTCGAACTTCCGCGAAGTGACGTTGTTGTTGAGCGAGAGCAGAAAGATGTGCCTCGCATTCTTGAAGTCAAGAATTACAGCGTTTGGTTTCCGATTCGCGGCGGTTTTCTGCGTCCGACGGAATACGCCAAAGCCGTCAACAATGTCTCATTCGATGTGCGCAGAGGGCTGACAACGGCATTGATCGGAGAAAGCGGCAGCGGCAAAACCACGGTGGCCCGAGGCATCCTCCAACTTCTCCGACTGCAGGCAAAAATCACTGGTTCTGCGCTCTTGAACGGAAAAGACTTAGGCAGCTTGAACGGTCCCGATCTTCGACAAGCCCGCGTCGATATGCAGGTTATTTTCCAAGATCCATTCTCCAGTTTGAATCCGAGAATGCGTGTTAAGGAAATTCTGCTTGAAGGGTTGGAGAGCCTGCACCCTGATATTCCTGCGAGTGAAGCGCTCGGAAGAATTGAAGATGTCATCGGTCTTTGCGGGCTTCGTTCCGATTCATTGAATCGGTATCCGCATGAGTTCTCGGGCGGACAAAGACAGCGCTTGGCGATAGCTCGTGCGTTGGTGGTCGAACCCAAACTTCTGATTTGTGATGAACCGACATCGGCTTTGGATGTTTCCGTGCAGGCCCAAATCCTGAATCTTTTGAACGAAATCCAAAGAAGCCGAGATATCTCGTACTTGTTCATCACTCATAACTTCGGCGTCGTTCGTTACCTTGCCGATGAAGTCATTGTGATGAAGTCCGGAGAAGTGGTAGAAGCAGGATCGGCGGCAGAAATCCTTAATCGTCCGAAAGATCCTTACACCTGTCGCTTGCTGGAAGCAGTTCCGAATTTCGACTCTCTGAAGTAAGAACAAGAAGTTCCCACAAAGCCGAAAGACGCGTCTGGATACGGAAAGACGTTCTAGGCTCTGTTAGCGAAATTCAGCGAAGGACGAAATAAAAATTCAGAGGGGAGTTTTATCTTTAAAGGATAGAATTAAAGATAGTTTAACCTCTAAGTATTGGTATTTTTGCTGTCAAAGAAAGCCTCAATTTTTGAGAATTGAGCAGAAATTGAACACGATTGAACAAGTATTGAACATATATCGTGAGTAGACGAGCTTGAGAACGAGTTTCTCTTTTCAATCCGGATAGAGTAACGGCCTGTTTTAGCGAAATAAGCGAAAGATGAAATAAAAATTTGGAGGGGATTTTTGTTTTTAAAAGACCGAATTAAAGATGATCTATCTTTTAAGTATTGGGATTCTTGGTGTCAAAGAAAACGTCTTTTTTGGAAATTAGACTGTTAAAAGGCCAAACTCGAGGAGGTACTTCTTTTTTAATCCGGAAAGAGCAATCGTGTGTTTTCAGTGATGCCTCGCTGGTTGGCAGCGATGTCTATTAAAACATCGCCTAAGCGGTCTTGATCCGACAAGAACTTGATTCCATTGTTTTGGCACAGATCCAAGTAAATCGCCAGCGCCGTCCTTTTGTTGCCGTCCTGAAAGAAATGACCTTTGAGAAGGCTGACGACGATGCTTGTTATCTGCTCTCTGACGGTGTCGTAATAGGAATAGCTGGACAGACATCCGCCTACTCGCTGTTTTCTTTCTTCTGAGCAGCGATTGCCGGTGAGAGCTTCGTTGATCAAGACCACCGCATCAATATCTAATGGTGTACTCATTTGTCTTTGAGATAATCAAACGTCTTTTTGAAGGTGTTTAAATTTTCTTTAAAGCGTTTGAGCATTTGCTCTTTAGTATTTGGGCGGAGCTCCTGTTTTTGAGGAACTGATTTTCTATCTGTCATAGTTCAAGAAAGAGAAGAGCCGATTCGGTTCGATTAACCGGCTCGGCTTCTTCCCTCAGAAAGAGAAATTATCCTTGTTCGCTGAAACGTTCTTTAAGCCGCTGAGGCAGTCCTCCGCTGCGCTGCGTGACGGTCTTTAACGACATGTCTAGGGCATCCTTAGCCCCGAAAATCTGGCACGTTTTTTCCGAGCGAGTAATGCCGGTATAAAGAAGTTCGCGCGTGCATAAAGAGGCAGCATCACTTCCGGCACTTAGTGTTGGCAGGAAGATGGCTACATCACGGAAGCCGGAACCCTGCGATTGATGGATGGTGATTGCAAAGGCGGTGTCATATTTCGGCAGCAGCTGAGCCGGAACGATTTTCTTCAGATCACCGATGAATGCATACCACATCGGTTTGTCGGAATCAGCCGTCTTCAAGCCGAAAATAACAGCGACGTCGCCGTTGGCGACACCAAGGCCGGAGTCGTTTTGACGAACAATGATGACCTTGCCGTTGTACATGTCGTCTGCGGATGGAACTATGAAAGCCGTTTTAACAAAATCTTCGCAATAATCATTGACGGCATTGACGCCGGTCGGACCTTCACGTTGTGCGCACAACGGACGGAAAGTACTCAGTTCGTTCCAGACGTCTTTAAGAGCTTGTTGTACATCATTAGGAAGGTTTTCGAAGTTGGCTGATCTTGAATCCACTTCGTTTTTATCGTTCAAAGTTAAAGTCAGGTTTAAGTTTTCGACTGCGTTGCAGTAGGAATCGAGTTTTTCCTCTAACCACTTCTGAGCCTGCAGAGGAAGATTTCTACCTGCAGATTTGAAAAACACGCCGGTATCTTTAAATCCTTCAAAAGGTTGATCGTCCGTGTACTCAACTTCTGAAATAAAGTCCGAAATGCCGGCTTCTCTTCCTTCTTCGAAGGCCAGCATGCGCTGCGCCAATCTGCCGATAGCGGATTTGTCGTTGAAGCGAATGCTCTCTTTTAATTCAACAATGTGGCCTTTCAAAACACCCGAATTGTCGGAGATGTCAGCAAACACCGAACCAGGTCCGACGGCTGCCAGCTGATGCTTGTCGCCTAAAAACACAGTTTGCGTTTTGGTTGGATCAATTGATCTGATAAGTTTTAACGCAAGGGCGGAGTCAATCATTGAGCTCTCATCCACGATTAGCAGATCTGCTTCGATCGGATTGTCTGCTGAAGGTCGTTTGCCGTTGGATAAATCCGTGACGAGCAATTTATGGATCGTCAAAGAAGTCAGTCTATCTTCCGCAAGGGCCTTGCGAACGGCAGGGTAGTAAGGTGCAGAGGACGGACCGGCATCCGCTTGATTTTTTACGGATTCAAGAAGACGACTTGTGGCCTTTCCGGTTGGGGCACACATTTGAATGATGCCCTTCGGATGTATTTCCAAAAAGGCTTCAATGAATTTCACAACGGTGGTTGTTTTGCCGGTACCGGGACCGCCGCAAATAACGGAGAATTTCTCCGAAACTGCAAGTTCGGCGGCTTCCAGCTGCAGAGGATTTAAAGAGTAGGCTTTCTTGTCGCCGTTTTCTCGTGCATTCTTTAACGTCTGTTCCAGCTGTGCTAAGGCCTCTTTTACCTCGTTGACGTCGCTGGCGCTTGTAGAGCACATACCGTGAATACCTGCGGCCAAACGGCTTTCAGAGCAAAAATTGCGGCGGGAATAAATTCTCAGCTTTTTCGGTTCGCTCTCGTCAAGAAGAAAAGGCGTAGGAGCGACAGAAAGGTTGTTAGGTTCGTCAGCAATTTTGTTGCTGCTGTCTGTTAGCAGCTCAGCTTCCCTGAGCAGCTCCGCGTACTTTTTATTTTGCGGCGTTGCATCAAGCTCGGCACATAAACCTCCGAGGTGTTCGGCTTGTCCGAGATGCAGCATGAAGAACGCCAATGCGTCTCTTAGCTCTTCTGTAATGGTTTTTCCTCGACGAGTTAAAAGGTCAAGCAGAATGGTGCCGAGGTTTTCAAATGAATTTTGGTTTTGCGAAATCATTTCAAACTGCTCCTTTGGCACGAGATTCCAGGAGTTCGCGACTGAATCCGTTTTTCAGGAAGTCGTCTAAACATTCGATAAGGGCATCTTTTGGACGTTCAAAGTACGTTCCACGCGCATTCCTGTCGATGCCGCGCAGGAAGCAGTAAACCGCCCCTCCGATGGCTTTATAACCCGTACCTTCCGGCAGATTTAAACGAACTTCGAGCATTCGTTTGAGCGCAACGAGATAGAGCGCCAACTGAAGCTCGTAGTGATTATTTTTCATCAAGGCGTTCACGGCTTCCGGCGTATAGAGCTCAGGAGTGTTGTTGCGGTAATCAATTTTGTTCGTCTTCCAGTCGATGACCCAATATTTGCCGTCAGCGGCAAAAGCTAAGTCGATGGAGCCCGTGAGATAACCGCGCATATCAAGTTCTGACAAATGAAAGTCTTTATAACGAGAATCAAAGGCCGTTAGCGTTTCAGCCAAAAGACTCGCCGTCAGACGTTCTCTGCCCTTTATCGGAGCTCCGACGGAAAGCATGAATTTCAATTCCGGACGGCAATCTTTAAGATTTTTAAAAAGCTGAGAGAGATGGAAGCCCGGCGCGGAGGGCAGAATCTTTGCTTCGAATAAATTTTCGAAGAACTCTTCCGTTTTAGTCTCGATTTCGGCCTTTCGTTCTTCAGTTTCTGGGGCGACATAACCCTTAAAACGATCATCTAAAAATTTGTAGACTCTGTTCTTCCAGTTATGGAAATTTTTGTCGAAAATCTTTTCTAATAATTCGTGGACTTTCGTGCCGAATTCGGCAGCGCTTTGGGTGCCTTTGAGGACTTCCAATACGTCCTCTTCTTTCGATTCCGCGACAGTTTCCTCTGACTCAAGAGCTTCCGACTCATCAGTGATGACGGCGGAGTCCTGTGCTTCCATGGTCCTCAACAAGCTTGTGAAACTGGAAGAAATCCAAGAACGATTTTGCTTCTCACCGCGACCGGCTCTGAGATCAAGATGCTCCGGCGGTTGTCTGAAGGAGACTTCGGAGTCTCCATATTTGCCGGGTTCGAAGTCAAAACGGATCTCAAAAGGAGTGTAAGCATTTAAAGCTTTCTCAGAGAGCATGAGAGGATGTGCGCTGTTCTTGTTGTACTCGGAAATTCCGTCAAGCAAGGCCTTTCTGACTTCTCTTGCCGACGCTTCCTTCGGGCTCAAAGCCTCCCGCAGTCGGTTTAAACCGCCAATAATGGCCAATCCGCCGGACGTTTCTCCGCTGATAGCCTGAGCAAGCGGATTTTTTCCGCCGACGCTGCCGTGAGGCGCTCCGTTCTTAGTTTTCTTGAAGAAATAGGGAAGAACCACCCTTGCTGTGGCTCGCGTCATAGCGACATACAGCAGTCTCATGGACTCCTCATATGATTTCTCAATGAAGTCGTCCGGTGCCTTCTGTTCGGTTTCATAGAAGGTAATAACGCCTGTCGCATCATCTCTAAATTTCTGACCTTTGGAAAAGCTTATCGGCCGGTCAAGGTAATAAACAACAGGGTATTGAAGGCCTTTACTGCTGTGAATAGTCTCAACTCGAACAACATCGGAATCGGTTTCACGTCTCAGAGTGTAGCTGTCGTTGCTCTTTTTTTGTTCTTGTTTTAACCAGCGCAGCAGTCCCTGAAGACTATCAATGGTGTTGTGCTGCTGATGAAGAAGCTCCAAGATGTGCTGATAATTCGTGAGGGCGCGTTCTCCTCCGTATTGCAGTAAACGCTCTTCGGTTTTGGCGCCGGCAAATAGGTTCGAAACAGCAGCGATAATTCCGCTCTTCTCGTAGATTTTTGCTGAGTTTTCCAATAACAGACGTGCCTGCGCGGAGGCCGCATCGTTATTCAATAAGTCATTCAGCGAGTCGCCGAAAATCCTGGTTGCCTGAGCCGCAGCCACAAGACGAGTATCTCTCGGATCGTACATAGCCTCTAGAACGCTCTTAAGTTCGTGCGCTTCTTTGGAACATAAGACATTTTCATTCGAAGACCGAAGGGTGCGAATGCCCCGCCTGCGCAGCTCTTCAATAACCTTGTCAGCATGGAAGCGCTTTGCAACCAAAATCGCGATATCGCTGGGTCTCAGTCTCCGGCCGTCATAGAGGACATTTTCCTTTAGCAAGGATTCGATTTCCTCTGCGATGGCAATAGCCTCCATATCGCGAAGTGTCTCTGCATTGGACAAGGCCTTAGTGTCGGCATTGGACCAGAAAGCGAAAGAGGAAAGGGGTTCGACTTTGCCGTCTTTCTCTAAGAGGAGCGGTAGTTTTTTCTTATTAAACTTCACCGGCGAATAAGAAAGGGCCTGATTCAAAAAGCCGCCGCGGGAACCTTTCCCTTCCGGATTGAAGTACGCATTAACTCCGGCAATGATCCCAGGAGTAGAACGATAATTCTTTACTAACTGATAAGGGTTGTTGATTTCGTTTTTGGCTAACAGATACGTTTCAAGACTTGCGTTCCTGAAGCGATAAATAGACTGTTTCGGATCACCGACAAAGATAACGGGTTTGGAGTTCTCCGGATCCTCTAAGAACAGGTGTTTGAAAATCGAGTATTGAATCGGGTCCGTATCCTGAAATTCGTCAATCAAAGCAGCGCCGTAAAGGTTCTGAATTGCCTTGGTGAATTCCGGATCTTTAACAATGCGTTCTTCTGCTTCGATCAGCAGGTCATCGAACGTAAAAAGACGTTCATCTTTCTTGTTTTCTTCGTAGAGTTTTGTTGCCTGATCAATGAAAGTTTCAAAAAACCGAGTGGTTTCGTCTTCGGGCTTTTGATTCGCATCTTTCATCAGCTTCATTTGCCGGGTGAGCGGCTTGCTTCTGCTCAAACCGGCAGCAGTTGTCAGAATATCTTCCCAAGGAATGTCTCGAGCCAGAGACAGTTGTTCCGTAGGGTAGCCTGGATAGGCCTTCGGAAGGTTTGTACGAAGAAAAGTACTCAGCGCTTTATCTTTAGCGTTTGAATCATCTCCGATCTCAAAGTCGTAGTTTCCCTTTGAAGAAAAGACAAAGTCCTGAAGGATTCGTTGGCAAAAGCCGTGAATAGTAAAAATGGCAGCGTCGTCAATCTTATTCAGCGCTGTTTGCAGTTTTTCAAGAATTATGTCCTGAGAATATTTCTTTTCTCCCCAACTATCCAGCAGATCGTTGAAGCTTCCGCTCTTGTTCAGCCTAATTTGTTCAATCAGTTCCGTCAGGTTGCTGCGCAAACGAGAGGACAACTCATCAGTGGCTGCATTCGTGAATGTCACGACCAAAATACGATCTAGTTCGATTCCTTTCTCGACTAAAAGCCTGAGCAGCACTCGCATCAAGGAATACGTTTTTCCGGTGCCGGCGCTGGCTTCCAAAAGCATGCGCCCCTCAATCGGCGTTGTGGCAGCATCAAATTCTTTATAAAGCATAAATACTCCGATTAAGGTTTAAGTTTTTGAATGAATTCAATTAACGCTTCGAATGCTTCTGAAAGGTAGATGTCTTTCTTTCTGCCATCACCTTTGAGGAGTTTGTAGTAATCGCTGAGTTCTTCTTTGAGAGCCTTAGATAAATCAGCAGCTTTTCTTACGCTTTCCTCTGAGACACCCTGCCAAAGCAGTGCGTCATCCGAGGCATTCATTCCAAGTGCGTGCTTGCAGTGACACTCAAATAACCTCAAGAACGCTTTAAGCGGTTCGCCGCCATGGTTCTGAATAATCGAAGAGTAAGAAATGACGAAATGATCTGTGTCTGAACTTTCGTTAAAGATGAGTAAATCGTAGGGTTCCCCGGCTTCGGTCCAAATAATTTGGCGCAATACTTCTCGGTTTTGTTCCGACGCAGAGCAAAAGACGCCGAGCTTGACGCGCAAGGACTCATCTTCCGTTTTCCAAAGGAAGAGATCCGTTTTGTCTGTGAGCCGATTGACGAAGCTAGAAACTGCAGTCGGAACTCGATAATCAAGTCCCGCCGAGAGGGGTTTTAAAGTCTCAGTCTCCTCAAATTGTTTCCTTGCGGCGTGAGCGTCGGCAACCTCTGAGGTTTCAAAACTGAGAACCGCACGTCGGACACTTTCAATGCCGTACTTCGGATTAAGGTTCAAAAGATTGAGCGCCTCTTGATCAGAGAAGTTATTCTCAAGCAAAGAAAGAAATTTTCGGCTGACCTCTGAGTGCATAAGCTTGTCGTCCTTAGAAGGGACGATCATTCTTTCGTCGGCTTCGAAATCTGATGATTCAAGCTTGAGCAGCGTTGCCGCCCATTCGTTGTAAGAGGTCAGGAACTTTATGAGGAAATTAACCTGCAGTTCGCGGAGCACCGGGTGCTGCATCGTTTTGGGAAGTTTCTCAGCAGGAATCTCGGTGTTGGCAAACATCGGTTCCTTGGCGCCCGGGTTCCTATAGGCATGTTCGATTGAATCGAGGACGTCTTTCCGAGGGCTCTTCCAGAACAAGTTGTTTTCTCGTTTGTCTAGAGATTTTGCTTCCTCTAAGAAATTTCTCATGGAGAAGCGATTCAAAGGAACCTTAGTTACGATGCTCTTCCAAAGCTCGTCTGCCTTTTCCTGAGCTGTGCCGTCCTCCATCCCTACGCTCATGGCATGAGAAAGGAAGTAATTCTTGAAATTATCAATGACGAGCGACGGATTATTTTCGCTTTGCGGTTTCGTTCCGATTGTGTAGGAAATCAAAAGGTTTTCTCGAGCGCTGAGAAGCGTGTCAAGGAAGACAGCGTTATTGTCCTTTCTTGCGTCTCGGTCACCGCGGCGGCGGTGATCCTTGGTCAAGTCAAATTCTTCAAACTTAGGTGTTCCCGGGAACCCGCTTTTCTCATCGAAACCCAAACAGCAAATGACCTTGTAGGGTATTCCTCTGGCAAGTGAAATGGATGCGAAGGTCATCGTTCCGGAGCTCGGTACATCGCGCTTTGTTTTGGAGAGTTCACTTCGCAGCTCGCTTAATACAACATCGAAACTGACGGTTTTTTCCGTGCCGCCGAAAGCGGCAGCCATGCCTTTGCAGACTGTCTCGATGATTTCTGAGAAGTTATAGGACTCTTCAGGATCACAGTTGTTTCCGAAGAAACGCTCTTTCATACCTAACAGAGCTTCTCTCCAGGCCTCTGCGGGGAGTGCAAATTCGGAAGCGAGCAGTTCACGACGCTGATCGGCAAGGTTCAGATAAAGTTGAGAAAGCGCTTGGAGCAAGCGGCCCGAGCCGTCGGAAACGACATCAAAACCGGCTTCCTCATCTCCTCGAATAGGAAGAACACTCTTGAAGGGCAGAGGGGAAGCTTCATCAAGGAAAAAGCCGAGAGAAAGCCGTTCCATGGCGTCCTGAAAGGACGTGTCTTCGTCAGTGAAATTCAGCGCCGCGAGCTGTTCCTGATCGATTCCGACAGAGTATCCCGCAGAATAAAGCCAAGTCTGAATGACAGAGATGTCGTCTAAGGACAGGTCCCACTGCTGTTGTACGGGGAGTTTCTCCAGCCAATCAAAGAATTCTCTGGCTGAGAAATCGGACATCAAGAGTTTGCCCAAGCCCACAAACGCATCTGCAAGCGCATTCTGTTTTTCTTCGCTGAGACCGATGATCTTCCAAGGGATATAAAGATCTTTCGGCAGTGATGCCATGACGCCTTCAATGATAGGAGCTGCCTTTTCGATGTCCGGAACTACGACCAAAACATCGGAAGGTTTTAGGCCGCGTTTTTTATCTGTGAGCCAATTCTGGAGAATGTCGATGGTGGCTTCGACTTCTCGGACAAAAGAGGGCGCCTTGAGAATGCGAAGACTGACATCTTTCTCGGCAGGCTCAATGGGCAGCAGCGTGCTGTCCATTCTAAGAATGGAGTTTTGAAAGCTATGCAGAAACGACTTGGAGGGATACTCCAGATATGCGGAAGCTGTCTCGGCACTAACCTTGGTTTTTATTTCTTCTTCGGAATGGTCGAAAGTTTTTTCTGAGGTTACAAATTCCCGAGACCCCGGCTGTTTGACGAATGCCTTTTGACGGTTCTGTTTGTCTTTATCAGAGATATCCGTTTCGATTGCCGAAGCTTCTTCCTCGGAAAAAAGGAAGCTGTCCAATCGGTCAATAGCGGCTCTCGTGCTTGCTGCATTTGTCAACAGATAGTTCAGGCAGCTGTTGTCGACTTTGAAATTCTCGGACCAGTCGAACTGCGCTTTCGGAACGGACTCAAACCAGTACTCGGCGCACGGATTAAGAATGTACAGATTAAGCTCTGCAGGAGAATCTTCATAAGCTCGAATCAGAGGCAGTAAGTTAGGCGGAATCGAGAACGGCAGAAAAAGATGAATCGGAAGACTGTTCTCAACCGGTTTGTTCTTCCGGATTCGCTCAATAGTATTTTCAAGCCACCCGAAGATTTTTCCTTCGCTTTCTGCGCCGGTCTGTTCGATTAATTCTTGCCAAAGACGCTTTTGCCACAAAAAGTCAGCGTTTTTCTTCAATCGCTCTTCTTCTGCCTTTGCATTTGGTACCGGAAGCGGGTGTACCTTATGGTTGAATTTGAATTTCTCTAAAGCCCACTGTTGCAGCCAGTCAAAGCGATAGGAACCGTAAGTAATGAAAACTGTGTTCAGATGACGGGCAAATTCCAACACACCGACGGGGTCCAATGTCTGAATGTATTCATAAAGACGCTTTTCTTCTTCAGGGAAAGCCTTTTTGTTTTGCTTTTGACGCAGGATCTCGTAAAAAGTCCAGTCCATGACCTGAGATGTTTCAGCGTTGGAGAGAGACTGTCCGAGAACTTTGAACATCCAGCTGGCTACGTTAGAGAATTCAATCCCCGGAGTGGCTCCGAAGTGATCCGCGAAGAAGCGGTTGAGGTTGTCCTCGATCATCGGCGTCGGGACGATAACCTTGATTTGCTCAAAAAAGGAGGCATTACTGTTTCGCAGGTCCTCCAGATTAAAACCGATTTTTGTGGCAAGAACCGTTCGAAGAACTTCGAACGAGTTCGAGTAAAAAGTAGAAATCACTGAGGACCCTCCTAAAAGGAAAAGCCGACGTTTTAGTTTAGTTGTGTGGCGCTGAGTCAGGCTTTTTTCAGCGGCGGGACACGTACACAGAAGGTGTAGGCGTAGTCGCCGATAGCATCGAGTTTGTAGCGGGCACCGCGCAGAAGCACATAGAAGACACCGTCCTTGTCGACTAAGAAGTTGGGGTGTACTTCAAGATCGTTTTTCTGAGCGTAATTTTTAAAGTCTTCCTTGGATTCTTCGATTGTTTTTCCGGGCGTCACATAAACACCGACTAAGAAATGGTCCTCGAAGTAATCGTTGGGAATATCCAAGCGGTCATAGATAGAGACGGCTTCAATACTTTCAATGGTTCGAATCTGTTTTCCGACGAGTGTGTCTGAGACAACTTTTTCCAGTTTGCCGGGAATGGCCTGGATGTCCTGTCTCTTTCCGACGCAGACGAGCGCAACGGTAATTTCTCCGTCTTCAGTATCGCAGCTTGAAGTGTCGCGCGGGAAGCACTGAACCTGACGTACGCCGACGCAGTCCAATCCCATGACAAGCAAAAACTCCTCAGGGAAGTAAATCTGAGAAGCAAAGGACGGGTGCATCGTGATCGTGATTTGAGCCTTATTGTCAGGGCAGGCAGAAGCTTCCAAATCTTGAACGTCGTTCCAGGCCTGACGCGCTTGTTCGCTCAATGTCTTGACGTTCTCTTCAAAATCGTAGGGAAGAACGGACAAGTCCAGCTGCACCTGACGCTCGGACAAGTTGTAAGAACTAATATTGGTCGTCATCGAATAAAAATCCCAAATCTTTATGTTTTCTATCGAGCCCGAAATGGCTGTATGCGCGCGGTGTCGCCACGCGTCCCCTTGGTGTCCTCTGAACAAAACCTTCTTTGATCAGATAAGGCTCGACCATATCTTGAAGCGTATCAGACTCCTCACCGACAGCGGAAGCCAGGTTTTCGATACCGACGGGACCGCCTTGGAATTTTTCAATGATCGCAAGCAGGAATTGGCAGTCGAGGCTGTCTAAGCCGATCGGATCGACTTCTAGCATGGTAAGGGCGTCTTTTGCGATTTGTTCGGACAATTGACCCTGATGACGGACTTCGGAAAAGTCGCGAATACGTCGAAGCAATCTGTTTGCGATTCGAGGTGTACCGCGGGAGCGGCGTGCAATCTCACCGGCTGCGCCTTTATCTGCCGGCATATTTAGCAGGTGCATGGAGCGCAGCACAATGGTTGTCAGGTCTTCAGGCGAGTAGTACTGAAGCTGGGCACGAATACCGAAACGATCCTGCAGCGGTTTGGTCAATGAACCTGCACGTGTCGTGGCACCCACAAGCGTGAAATGCGGAAGATCGATTTTGATCGAACGGGCAGCAGGGCCTTCGCCGATCATGATGTCGAGCTTGAAGTCCTCTAAGGCCGGATAAAGAATTTCTTCGACGACCGGCGAGAGACGATGGATTTCGTCAATGAAGAGAACATCATGCGGCTCCAAACTTGTAAGCATGGCAGCCAAGTCCCCGGCCTTTTCTAAAACAGGGCCCGACGTTTGACGAAGCTTGACGCCGAGTTCGTTGGCGATGATGTTTGCCAGTGTCGTTTTACCTAAGCCCGGAGGGCCGAAGAGCAAAACGTGATCCAGAGCTTCTCCGCGATTGCGTGCAGCCGTGATGAACAGATCTAACTGCTCACGAATACCGTCTTGGCCGGCATAGTCTTTGAGACGTGTCGGACGAAGGGCCTTGTCGATGACTTCTTCTTTTTCTTTTCTTTCAGAGGAAAGAATCGAATTGCTGTCCGCCATGGATTAACCTTTCTGAGCAAGTTGACGCAGACAGAGACGAATGCCTTCGGAGGCGTCGGCATCTGCAGGGACGTTTTTCGCAGCGCCGCGAGCTTCGCGTTCGCTGAAACCCAACGCAACCAAAGCCTGGATGACCTCTGTCTGAACGGAAGAAACCGTGGGCGCAGAAGTGACGACCATCTTGTCCTTCAGCTCAAGAACGAGACGTTCGGCCGTTTTCTTACCGATGCCGGGAACCATCGTCAAAAGTCCGATTTCATTATTGGCAATGGCGTTTCCGATATCTTCTGCAGACATAGAGGAGAGCATGGCGAGCGAAATTCTCGGACCGATGCCGCTCACTTTCAGAAGCTGCCGGAACACTGATTTTTCCTGAGAAGTTAAAAAGCCGTAAAGCAGCTGCGCATCTTCACGAACGATCATGACGGTTTCCAGAAACACTTCTTCGCCGATGTTCGGAAGATTGTAGAAAGTGGACATCGGGACATCGATCTCGTAGCCCAGTCCGCCGCACTCAATAACAACTTGCGGAGGATTTTTTTGAAGAATTTTTCCTCGAATGGTTGCAATCATTAGTTAGACCTTTCCTTCATAACGTTTCGTCCACTCGTTTCTTGAGCGGCGAGCACTTGAGCCTCTGCGGGATACACCGGTTCCGCTGCTGCCGGCCTTGGTTCCGAGTGTCGGTACGAGGCCGAGCAGGATACTGGAGCTGCCGTAGCAGATCGCGGTTGCCAGAGCATCCGACTCGTCCGGACTGAAGCGCGTGTCCTCAAGCTTCAGATGCCTTAGAACCATTTGCTGCACTTGTTCTTTGTCAGCGGCGCCGTAGCCGGTTACGGATTTTTTAATCTCGCGAGTGCTGATTTCTTTGCATAGGATAGAGTGACATGCGACAGCACACATCGCAGCGCCTCTTGCGTGTGACAGCAGCATGCTGGACTGGGCATTCGTATTCAAGAAAGTTTTTTCAATCGAAGCGACATTCGGATGATGCTCCTCGATCAAAGCCGACAAGGACTTAAAAATGAATCCCAGTCTGTCGGAAAGTTCGCCTGCGGGTACATTCAAAACACCGGAGGCGACATAGGTGAAATGACCGGGTACAAAATCTACAAAGCCGTAGCCGGTGTGATTAAGCCCCGGGTCAATTCCGAGAATACGAACAGCCTTTTGGCTCACTAGAAGCCTCCGCCCATGCCGCCCATACCCGGGAAGCGGCCGCTAAGGCTTCTGAAAGCGCGCATCATTTTGCCCATGCCGCCTTTTTTCATCATCTTCATCATTTCGCGGCTCTGCTCAAACTGTTTGAGCAGACGATTGACTTCCTGAACGGTAGTGCCGGCGCCGGCAGCGATTCTGCGCTTGCGGCTTGCTTTGATGATTTCGGGTTTTCTGCGTTCATGCGGTGTCATCGAATCAATGATGGCTTCAGTACGGGCGAGCTGTTTCTTAGCCTGTTCGTCGTCAACCTGGCCGGCAGCTTGGGCGAACTGTGCCGGCAGTTTCTCAATTAAGGAAGAGAAACTGCCCATGTTTTTGACCTGAGCGAGCTGATCCTTGAAGTCTTCGAGTGTGAAATCGTCGCCCTTACGCATTTTTTCAGCGAACTTCTGGGCTTTTTCGATATCCACGTTCTTGCGGACTTCATCGACAAGAGAAACGATGTCGCCCATGCCGAGGATTCGTCCGGCCATGGCCTGCGGATCAAAACGCTGGAAACCGTTGAGTTTTTCACCAACGCCCATAAATTTGATGGGCTTACCGGTGACCATGCGAACGGAAAGCGCTGCACCACCTCTGGAGTCGCCGTCGACCTTAGTCAGAATCACGCCGGTTAGCGGAAGTTTTTCGCCGAAGGCTTTCGCGGTGTTGACTGCGTCCTGACCGACCATGGCGTCGACCACGAAGAAGGTTTCGATCGGATTTAAGAATTTTTCCAGATCGCTGACCTCATTCATCATCTGCTCGTCGATCGCTAAGCGACCGGCCGTATCGACGATGAGCACGTCGTAGTAATGAAGCTTTGCGTATTCGAGGGCCTTGCGGGCAATATCGAGCGGTTTTTCGTTCGGGGTACTCGGGAAGAAGTCAATGTTGGCCTGCTGAGAAACTGTTTGCAGCTGATCAATAGCGGCAGGACGGTACACGTCGGCGGAAACTGTCAGAACTTTTTTCTTCTTTTCTTCTTTGAGCCATTTACCGAGCTTGCCGGCGGTCGTCGTTTTACCGGCACCTTGAAGGCCGGCTAACAGGATGATTGCGGGAGGCTGGGTAGCGAGGTTGATCTCGCGAACATTTTCAGGATCCTCTCCGCCGATAACTTTTGTTAATTCGTCGTGAACAATGCCGACCAATGCCTGGCCCGGAGTTAAGCTTGTCTGAACTTCGGTTCCGAGGGCTTTTTCTTTAATTCTTGCAATGAGATCTTTGACCACGGGAATGGCAACGTCTGCCTCGAGGAGGGCAATACGAATTTCACGCAGCATGTCCTGCATGTTGGATTCGGTCAGACGAGCTTGTCCGCGAATGGTTTTGACGACTTTGGTAAGACGCTGAGTAAGAGAATCGAGCATTACATTAATTCAAAGGAAAGAGTTAAGTCATACAATACGATCAACTATATAAAAAAGAGTCGTAACGATGACATTGAATGCCATATTTTACGTTTTTGCGGCCGTATTGTATTTAGCCGCAGCCTTCGGAATTTACAAAACGTTGCAAGAGCCTGAACCTACGGAGAAATTCTGGATTCGCCCCCTGATTTGCGCAGGTCTTATGATCCAGGCTTACCTGATTTACGAGGCTTTGTTCCTGTACGGGACTCCGCACTTTGGAATGGCGCTAGCGCTGACGATTACGCTGTTCACCTGCACGTTCCTGCTGCTCTTGGAAAGTTTCTTCTCTAAGATCGGCGCCATGCTGGTTTTTGTTCTGCCGCTTTCTGCGGTTAGCATGCTTTTGCCGCTTCTGCTGCCTGGTTCTCCCTTAGCGCCGGAAACCGCGAGCGGCCCTTTCAGACTGCATCTGCTTCTGGCGATTCTTGCGTACAGCGTGATGACGATGGCGCTTATCCAAGGACTGCTTTTAATGGCCGTTCATAAGAGAGTCCGCGCCAAGGACTTTGTTACTCACGAGGGCGCAAAGCACGTCAATATTTTGGACAACATGCCTTCCATGATGGAAATGGAGAAAATCCTTTTCCGTTTGATCTGGGTCGGGTTCATTGTTCTGACCGCTGCGATTCTGTTCGGTGCTGTCTATTCTCAGGAACTTTTCGGCCAAGCCTTCCGTTTTGACCACAAGACTGTCACCACCTGCATGGCCTGGGTCATCTTCGGAATCCTGCTTCTCGGACATCATCTCAGAGGCTGGAGAGGAAAGTTTGCCGCTCTTTGGACCGTTATCGGCTTCTGCGTTCTGATGGTTTCTTATATCGGCGTTCGCTTTGTTATGGAAGTTGTTCCGGGAGCCTAAGTCATGTCCAGGATCATTTTCTTTGTTCTTATCGTTGCCGTTATTTACTTTGCCTGGCGTTCCATGCGCTTAAAGCAGATTCAGCTTGAAAAGCGCCTGGATAAACAGGAAAAAGCCAATCTTGCGGAACACAAAAACGATATGCCGGGCGAAAAGATGGTTTCGTGCGCGAACTGCGGCTTGTATGTTCCGATCAGTGAAGCTGTATACAGCAATGGGAAGTACTATTGCTGCCGCCAGCACGCAATGAAAGGCCCGAAGGCGCACTGATGCGAATTTTTCCTAACGGCTGGTGTGACGAAGCGGCAATTCGGCCCTCCGAGCATTTCAACGAGCGGCCGGAAGGCGAGGAGATTTCTCTTCTGGTGATACACAACATCAGTTTGCCAGCCGGCCAGTTCGGAACCGGAGATGTCGACGCGCTTTTCTGCGGAACGCTTGACTGCTGCAAGCATCCGTCCTACCAAGATTTAGAAGGACTGCGCGTTTCTTCACACTTCTTTATTGATCGGAGTGGACGCCTGTTCCAGTACGTTTCCTGTTTGGACCGTGCCTGGCATGCCGGCGTTTCCTCTTACGAGGGCCGTGAGAACTGCAATGACTTCTCGATCGGCGTGGAATTGGAAGGTACAGATTCAGCGCCCTATGAGCAGGCGCAATATGAAACGCTCGGGCGCCTCACCGATGCACTTGCCGAAGCTTATCCTATCAAATACGTCACGGGCCATTCCATGATCGCACCGCTTCGCAAGACGGATCCGGGCCCTGCTTTCGACTGGCTTACGTATGAGAGTCTCTGCACGACCGGTAAGCCGTTGTGTTTTCCTTACGTCTAAACGTCTAATTGAGCGGTTCAGGCCAAAATTCTGCATTGTTGACCGCCGCCTCATTTAGAATGATTAACAACAAAACAAGTAAAACGAGAGGATCAGAAAGTGTCCGCGATTTTTTTATTAACCCTTAGACTTCTTTGCACGGTTTTCGCGTGCCTGCTCTTGTTAAGAGCTTATTTAAAGTTTTTGCGTGCTCCCGGAAACGATCCGATCACTTCTTTCGCCTATACCACGACGCAGTGGGCTGTCGGTTCGGTCTCTAAATTCATTCCGAGAACGCCGACCATTGACTGGCCTTCAATTTTTGTCTGCTACTTAGTCGCCGTCATTTATCAGTTCTTCCACTGGCTGATGGGCTCGGGGGCCGGGGGATTTTTCCCATTTTTCTTTGGTTCCGCCGTTCTGGTGGTGTACTGGGCCATTGAACTTGCAATGTTTGCCGCATTGCTTTTCTGCATTCTCTCTTGGGTAAACCAAACAAGCGCTCTTTACCGTACGCTGAGTTATCTCTGCTACCCCTTCCTGGCACCGATTAAGAAATTTATTCCGGTTTGGAAGAACATTGATTTTTCTGCGATCGTCTTCTTCTTGGTTGCCAATATTGTTTTAGCGCTGCTCGCTCCCTTGACTTAATTTCTGTTGATGACTGTTCTGTTCGCTGTTTGATGTTCTATGGAGACAGTCACCGACAAAAGCTAAATTCCCGTTCAGATTACAGAAGGCTCTGGGCGAGAATTTTGTTTTGGCTGGAGTCGGAAGGACGCTCTTCCAATTTCCCCTCTATAACAGAGTTGTTTTTCGAGACATTTGTATGTTGTCCAATGACAGCAAAGAGCTTCAAGCCGCCTCTCTAAAAAGCATCTCTAGTGGCTCGATGATGGGCCGAAAGAGCTTTAAAGAGAAAACAACGGTTTGCAGTCGCGGGCTTTTTAATTGATGAGTTGGAGATACTGAATCCGGAAATTCTCAGCCAGGAATAGTCTGGCAGAAGGCCCAGTGTTTCTAAGCAACCTAAACGAAACGGCCTTCACTTTTTAGGCGAAGGCCGTAATTTTAGGAGTGAGTAACTACTGACTTACTCTTGATTTTGAGCTTTAAGGTTACTCGGGATCTGACCTTTGTCGTTGCTGAAGACTCGGTAGGCTTCAATGAACAGAGCTGCAGACAGAACAGCCAGACCGGCGGAGATGCCGACGATCAGCCAGTTCTTGCCGAGGTTGGCGTAGATCAGCTGACCAAGAGAGCAGAAGGTGACGGCAAACATGAAGTACATCGGGATCGTGACCATGAATGTCTTTCTGTTTTCTTTTCTGAGCCATGCGGCGATAGCGAGCAGAGACAGAGCGGCAAGCATCTGGTTTGCAGTACCGAAAATCGGCCAAATCGTGAGGTAAGAACCGACGGACATGTACCAGGCCAGAGCGATCGTGATCGCCGTTGCGACGTAACGGTTGCCGAGGAAAGCAGCGATGGGCTGTTCCTTACCGCCGTTGCGGCTTTCGACAGGACGTGTAACCAGTTCTTGGAAGATGAAGCGGCCGAGACGGGTTGCGGTGTCAAGAGTAGTGAGCGCAAAGGCGGAAATCGTCAGAGCAACGAACTCCTTAGACAGATTGAAATCAAGACCCAGCGCTGTCATAAAGGTTGCAGTGCCTTGAGAGAAGGCGTTGACCGGGCCGCCGGCTTTCAGGAGAGCCGGCAGTTTGTCAGCAGCAACGTAAGCGACGGAAATGATGGCGCAGATTGCCAGGAGGCCTTCAATCAGCATGGAGCCGTAGCCGATGAGCTTGGCGTTCTTTTCGTTATCAAGCTGCTTGGAGCTGGTACCGGAGCTAACCAGAGAATGGAAGCCGGAAATCGCACCGCAGGCAACAGTAACGAACAGAACCGGGAAGAGCCACTGACCGTGCCCGAGATCAAAGCCTACAAACGGAGAAATCTCCATGGTCGGCTGATAGAAGCAGATGCCGAGGAAGGCGGCAATGATCATCAGATAAAGCAGGAAGGAGTTCAGGTAGTCGCGAGGCTGCAGAAGAATCCAAACCGGTGCGATGGAGGCAACAAAGATGTAGCCCATCATGATCAGGAGCCACATGTCTTTAGAAAGGACGATCGGGAAGATATGACCGATGTAGAAAGCGGCAGCCATGCCGATGAGGCCCAGGACTGTACCGAGGAAAAGAGATATGCCGGTACGGTAGACGAGCAGGCCGAAAGCGACAGCAAGCAGAATGAAGAGTAAGGAGGATGTGCCGGCGCTAGGGTTGGCCACGAAAGTAGCAGCAACGATGTTGGCGAAGGCTGCAATCACAACCAGCAATGTAATCCAGGCAAAGATGGCGAAGAGAATCTTGGCTCTTTCACCGATGTTGGCTTCGATAATTTGGCCGATACTCTTGCCTTTATGACGCAAAGAAGCCACCAAAGAACCGTAGTCATGCACGCCGCCGAAGAAGACGCTGCCGACGATAATCCACAGTGTGACGGGAACCCATCCGAAAACAGCCGCGGTAATCGGGCCGACGATCGGGCCGGCGCCTGCGATTGAAGAGAAGTGGTGACCGAGAAGAACAGCCGGTTTTGTCGGAAGGTAGTCAATGCCGTCCTTCTGAGTTTCTGCTGGTGTTTTGCGTTTCGGGTCGATGCCCCATTGCTTGGCAAGCCAGGAGCCGTAAACGACATAGGCGATCAGAAAGATGACCGCTGAGCCGATAAGTAAGGTAAAACCGTTCATTTCCATTCCTAGGTGTTTGAGATAAATTAAATAAAGCTATTAGTCAGACTTCTTGGGGAATCCGAAGTTTCTAACAGTCCTTTTGCCGAACGAATTGGAATAAATCTTTTCGTTTTTAAGATCGACCAAAATGAAGGCTAGATCGGCCCAACCGCGAAGAGAGAACCAAAAGTCTTTATGAAACTTTTTGGCAGACGCCGTCTCAACAATCTTCAGGTCAATTTCCTCTTTGGAAATCAACGCCGCAGTGAAAATTGAGGACATATGCTTTTCGTCCGTCGGTAGTTCCGAAATCAGTCTTTTGAACTGTTCGAAAACGGCTTCGATGTCTGTTTCCTTGATTTTGTCAGTACAGCCATAAAGCCCGACATACTCGTCATTGTTCACTGTGTATAACGAGATGCTTTTTGAGAGGAAGTACTTTTCTGAAGTTCGATTATGTACTGCCCAAAGCGCCGGCTGAGGATTGAGTCCTTGAGGCGGCTCTTTGAAATCGAAAGCTGCGGTGAGTCGATCCCTCATCAAAGTTAAATATTCAGATGTATTCATTGGTTATCCGTAAAAATGCCTGCGGTTCGCCGAGAACACGCGCTGAACATGAACTTATTTTAGAGAGAAAAAACCGCTGATTTTCGGAGAAGAGACAGAAAAAACCCGATATTTAGAGGTAGGACTATTAGGCAAAGGAAGGAAATTACCCGTCTTGGCAAGAAGATGAGCACGGAAGTTTTCATGCTCAATCTTGGATTTTTGCCTAAAGCTTTTACCTCTAAAGAGTTATAAAGGAGATATCAACTTCTTTGCAACCTTTTAAGGGACTGATTATGAAACGTTTGGTTTTCTGAAATTTTGCGCTTCTAGATCTTCATTATTTTAAAAATCCTCAATTAAACAAAAAGTTAATGTTGAAATTGAGGATTTTTTATGTTATACTAGATCATTGTTTATGGAGATCTATTAATGCCGAATCCGAAGCTTCCTCCGATTCTGATCAATAAAGCCGGTTCCGTTTATTACGTCTACACCTATAAAAACATCTGGGACAGAGAACTCAAACGAAGTAAGAGAGGTGAATCCAAAAAGATCGGAACAATCCTTGGCGGCCAGAAGGAAGGAAAAATTCGTTTTGATGAAGCTTTCCTTCAGGAACATCCTGAATTTCGGAACTATCAGGTTGAGAGAAAGGGTAAAGATTATGTCTTTACACCGATCTCAGAGGAAGGTATTACCCTCGAGCAAGCTCGTAATATAAAGAAGCTTCACGCCGGTGCTACTTGGGCTTTAGACCAAATCGTTGCCGACTCTCCCGTCGGAGAATTCTTAAAGGAGTGCTTTCCGAGGCATAAGGACTATAAAAAGATTCTTTCTCTGGCCTACTTTCTAATTCTTAACCAGAACAACAACGTCAGCTTTTATGAAAGTTTTGCCGAGACGACGAGACTGCCTTACCCGCGTGCGCTAAGTCCTTCGGCAGTAACGCGCCTCTTTCAAAGAATAGAACTTAGAGACGTGCAGCGTTATTTCTCGCTGATGCGCAGTTATCTTCAAGAAGACGAAGACAATAAGATCATCCTTGCCTTGGATTCCACCTCAATATCTTCTTATTCCACCAACCTGACCCACATTGAATACGGAAAGAACAAAGACGATGATGCGCTGCCGCAGCTAAATGTTCTCTTCTTGGTAGACCAGAAGTCCGGACTTCCGATTTTTTATCGCTTTTATGACGGGAATGTTCCTGATGTCAGCACCATTCGTCATACGATTGCCGATCAAGCGCTCTTAAACATGAAGAATGTGGTTCTGGTTGCTGACAAAGGCTATAACAGCGTAAAGAACATCAATGACTGTCTGATCAATAAAGTTGAGTTCATCTTTAATGTCCGTCTGGGGACTAAAGGCTGTCTGGCAAGAGAGCTTATCGATGAACACAGGAAAGAGTTTGCAGACCTCAACAGCGGCGACCCCTACATCAGAAAGAACATTGCCACGGCCAAGGTGAATTGGAAATATGACCCGCGGCCGGTAGATGGAAAACCGGCTTCGAACACCGCATCCGCAGAGCTGTATTACCACATGTTCTACGATCCGGTTATCTATCAGGAAGCAGCCAATAAGCTCACGGAATCGCTCCTCACGATTAAAAAGAAACTCCTCGAAGAGGAAGCCCTTACCGAACAAGAAGAAGAGCTGAAAGAAAAGTTCTTCCGAAACGATAAAGAAAAAGGCTTGATTATTGTTAACCGCCGGGTTGACGAATACTTGAAGTACAAGGGCTTCAGAGTTTTAGTTACGGACTCTGAGAAAGATCCGGTCAAAGCGTGGACCGCTTACGCAGACCGCTGGCGCGTAGAGGACGCCTTTGCAACGCTTAAGGATCGACTCGGCTGCAATAGGATCAGATGCTCCGACAACAAGGCCCTTCAAGGGAAAACCTTCGTGCAGTTCATTGCGACGGGCTTGTCTCTGATGGTCCGTTCAAGAATCCGCAGCTATATGAGAGAAAACAAAAAAGCGGGAAAACTAAACCTGGTCTACGAGAGCGATTCTAAGATCCTTCAGGTTCTGAACAACGTCATGCAAACCCGCTTTAACCATGGCTACTACTTCGACGAAGTTGCCGGTAAAAAGATTAAATACTTTGAAGCGTTGGATGTCAGAGTTCCCGGAGCCGGTCCTGAAACCCCGGAAGAGGTTCCTGAAGAACCGGAGACCGAACCGCTATTGGGTACGGATATTGAAATTTAATGAGACTGCCGGAGCTGGACTCCGGCTAGATCACTGAAAAACGCAAAATATCAGTTGTATGTCGGAATTTTTCCCATAAATGAAAAAAAGCCCCGAAAATCGGGGCTTTGACGATGTTTTTGTATCCTGTTGGATATCGTTAGTTGTCATTGTACAAATCGGTGCTGGTGGAGGCGGCGAGAATCGAACTCGCGTCCAGAAGCTATCAATACCAGCCTCTACGTGCGTAGCTAATTCACTTAGTTCTTACCGGCAACCCTGCAAACTAGCGATGCCAGTTGCCGGCCAGTTGCTAAGTTTCGCTCCCGCAGTCACAACTCCTGCAGGAACTAGCTCCTATGATATGTCGCTGCAGTCCCTTGCGGAACCCGGCCTAGAAGCGAACCGGTTGCAGCGTCTCACCGGAAATTAAGCGGCGAGAGCGAAACGCTCATCGTTGGCGTTTATATTTTTGTAAGCGGTTTAGCGAGGAACTCACACCTCGGCACGCGTCCAAATATCTCATGGCCCCTGTCGAAACCAGGTCGCCCCCACGAGGATTGGTAATTTTATTAAAGACCGTCCTCCCAGTCAAGATTAATCTTGCAGACCCAAGGCAACGCCCGGCACAACTTGATCGCCGCGCTGAGTCTTGGATGTCGAAATAAACAGTCGATCCGCAGCGACTTTTTCTTTCTGAATCAAGTAGTTCCTTACGGCTGCAGCTCGGCGGTCAGCCAACTGCTTCAGATCGGCAGTGGCTACACGCTGGTTCTTCATGAGGAAGGCTTTCATCTGCTCAATATCGGCATTCTTTGGTTTGTTCGGCGCAGTCGATTCGCTGTAGAGCTGTTTAATCGCCTTATCGATTTGTGCAGCCGTCAAAACCTTCGCATTCGTCGCGGAAGTTGTGTCGCGATAAATGGCATAACGCATATCTCGCATCAGCAGCTGTTCTTTCAAACCTTCGCCGTCTTCCTTTTCAGAAGCCATACCGATGATTTGAATCTTGATGCCCGGACGATCCTGCATAGCTTTCGCCACGATGTTGAGCGCCTTGATCGTCTTTTCATCTAAACGAGCGCTGCCGCTGGCAAACTGCAGGTTGTTCAAATCCATGTCTTCGCCGCCGAACATCGAGCCGATAAGTGAGAACGGAGCAGTAACGGCTTTACTGATCAGGTTTACAACGACTTTGACAATAATGCCGCCGACCGAGAATTCGGGATCATCTAAGGAGCCCGAGACCGGAATATTCAAATCGATCTGTCCCTGACGATCCTGCAGAAGAGAAACCGCCAAGCCGACCGGTAAAGCGTCCTTCGCATCAGGAACCTGCGAACCGAATTCAAGTTTGTTGATCACAAGTGCATTTTCGCTGGTGAGTTTATCTTGATTGATGTCAAAGGCGCCCTTGTAAGTTAACAGACCTTTTTCAATCGGATGACCGGTGAATTTGGCCGAGAACGGAGAGAAGGCCGGCAGCGACAGTGAGGTCACTTCGCCTTTCATCGCGAGTTTGAGCTTCGATTCAAACGGATTGATCGTGCCGGAAATATTCATCGGCGTGCCGTTCAACAGACCCTTCACATCTACGGTGGCATTGCCCTTGGTCATCGTGGAGTAATTGCTCAAAGAGCCGGCAAGGTTGGAGGCATTGAGCTTGAAAGTAGGCTCAATACTGTTGTCCGTGTAGCGTACACGGCCGTCTGTCAGCGTGATCTTTCCGACATTGATGGCCGGAGCAGAAGATGAGCCGGAACTTGCCTGAGCTTTAGACTGAGGCTTAGAAGCGGCCGGCTTGTCCGTCGTAGCTGCAGGCGCCGGAGCGTTGCTCGGAGTGCCCAAGGAAGCCAAGTTAATGCTTCCGTTTTTGTTCATGACGACATTCACGTTAGGCGACGTAAGCGCAATGGTGCCAAGTGAAATTTGCAGTGGAGAAAGTCCCGAAACACTAATACCGCCAACGGCAAGATTCTTAAGCGAAACAGCTGCTGCGCCTTGTTTGTCCGTCACGTTCAGCGATGCAACATCCGCATTGCCGCTGTAAGAGAAGGAAACGTCTTTGGCTAGATTTAGCTTGAGTTCACCCTTGTTGCTGAACGTACCTTGCGTGACGTGGGCGCTGGAATACTGAGAAATATACGGAGTCAGATCAGCAATGGATAATCCGCTGCTCTGCAGATTCAGATCCATGCTGAAGGGCGTGATGACCATCCCGCCGTTTGCTTGGATATGACCGCCGATAGCGCCGACGGAGGCATCGATAGAAGTCCGAGTGCCGTTTTTACCGTTAATCGGGGCGAGCGAGACATTAACGTTCGTAACCGGACGTTTGAAATTATTTGTGGTATCCGTGAAGTTGATCATTCCGTTGCGGACGCTGACCTTATCAATGTTCCAGGTCCAATCGTTCGGCGTCTTCTTTTCGTCTTTTGGAAGGGTTGCTTTTTCCTTAGCTTCCTTCGCGTCTTGTTTAGCCTGGGCCTTTTGTTCCTTAACGATATGCGTCAGCAGTTGGACCAAATTCAGGCTGTCTTTGTCTCTGATAACAACAACTGAAGGATTATGAAGCTGGATTTCTCCAATATCCAGATTCTGGCGGAAGAAAGCAAACTCTTTCAGGTTTGCATCGATCTCTTTGACGCCGATGATTTGATAGGCTTTACCGAGCTCGTCTTCGAGGCCCACGTCTTTCATCTTGACGGTGCCTTTTAGACGCAGATAAGCGTTCTCTTCGCCTTGTTTTTTCTCAAAGTCCAGGTTGAAGGCACAGTCCATTGTGCCCTTGGTAACTTTGACATTCAGAGGAATCGGATTAAAGGAAGCCGCATTCTCCAGGTTTAACCCGGTGACGGTGAAGTTCACGCCGGTTTTTTTGCCTGGTGTAAACGGAACACTCTCGGCATTGATGGCGAAAGGCTCGCCGTTGAAATTGAATTTCAGGTCAGGCGTGATAGGAACGTCGACGTCGTTTTGGAAATTAGAGATGAGGGGCAAGGCAAAGTTAAGGTCGGTAACCTTATCAACCTTGTGTCTGAACTTGTCATCAAGCGTGATTGAAGAGTTCGTCAGCTTGATGTTGCCGATAGAAAACTGCAGCGGCTTGTCATCCTTCTTCTCTTCTTCCGCTGAAGTCGGCATTTCCTGAATGCGTTGGATGATGTCGCTGAAGTTAAAAGTGTCCAGCCCCGTACGGATTACGGTGCTGTTGAGGCCGTCAATCGTGATGTACTGCACCAAAGGAGACAGTTTGAAAAGAGAATCCCACAGAACTTTGGTTTGCAGAGATCCGACGGAAAGCAAAGCCGGCTCTCCGTCTTTTTGGACGTTCAGTCCCTTAACAGAAAACTGCAGTGTGAAAGGATTGAATTTAACTTCCTGCGTTGTGATCGTGCGCCCGACAATCGGTTCGGCGTATTTTTTAAGTGCCCAGTTTACTCCGTAAGGGACACCGAGGAAGCCGCCGGCTGTGTAGGCGGCTGCCAAGGCTCCGATGATTCCGGTTGTTATCCAAAGTTTTTTGCCCATATCGTTCCCTCGCTTAGCGGAATAAAAAGACTTCCGACATAGGCAAAAGTATGACTACTTTGTAAGCTTGATCTCTAAAATTTCGCTCGGATTGTGCACAATGAGATCTGCGCCCCACAGCTCGACAGGCTGCGGTGAACCGAGATACCCCCATTTCACGGCAACCGAGAAAACGTTAGCTCCGTTGGCTGCATCAATATCTCGTTTGTCGTCGCCGGCATAAATGGCCTCAGAAGCTTTCGCGTCAATGCTTTTCAGAGCAAAAAGAATCGGTTCGGGGTTCGGTTTGGAAACTTTGAGCGTGTCCCCGCACACGACCACAGCTGGCTCGAGCTTATGGAATTTGATTAAAGGATGAACAAAGCGGGCGTGCTTGTTGGTAATGATGCCCCAGCTTGCTCCTTGAGCTTTGATGTTGTCAATCATTTTCGGAACGCCTTCAAAAAGATGAGAGTGCTCCGCCATATGGGCTTCGTAATAGTCCAAAAACTCTTTGACCATTTCAGCGTAGCCAGGATCATCCGGGTGGATGCCGAAAGCCGCACCAAGAAGGCCTCGTGCGCCGCTGGATGCGGTTTTGCGAAGCGTCTCAAAGGGGAGGGGCGTCAAACCTCGGACTTCTCGAAGATGATTAGCCGCTGCCGCTAGATCCGGCGCAGAATCCAGCAATGTGCCGTCAAGATCAAATAAATAAACGTTGGGATGTTCGGTCATGACAAAAAGAAAGGGGTCGCAAACGACCCCTTTTTCACAAGTTAATGCAATAGATTACTTGTTGCGTGTGCCCTTAACTTCGATAACGGCACGACGGTTCGGCTGCAGGCATTCGATCAACTGTTTGAATGTCTTGATTTCGCCCTTAGCAGAAGGATTCGGGCAGTTGACGACAGGGTCAGCCTGGCCTTTGCCTTCGGCGTGGATACGAGCAGCAGGAACGCCGTGTTCAGCCAAGAAAGTCTTGACGGCGTCTGCACGACGCTGAGACAGTTTCTGGTTGTAGGCAGCACCGCCGATACGGTCGGCGTAGCCATTGATCATGACAACGTCAAGTGTCAAGCCGGACATACGGCTTGTGAGTTCTGTCAACTTGGCGATGCCTTCGGGTTTCAGAACGGCTTTGTTGAAGGCGAAGAGTGTGTCGGCAGAAAGAGTAACTCTTTCTGCGCCGGCTTCGCACTTAATAATGTCTGTGTCGCACTGGCAGTTCTGGCCAAGAGCGCCCTGGGCTTCTGCCAGAGCAGGAGTCCAATAGCCGGTGCGGACGCACAGGCCGAAATTAGTCATCAATGTTTGGCCGGCTGCCTGAACATAAGGATTAGCAGGGGCATCAGCTGCGCAAACAGCACCGGAAGCAGCTAACGCTACAGAAGCGATAAGCATTCCGAATTTTGTCTTTGTATTCATCATTTTCCTCTTTTGATGCAGTAAAACCACACAACATACGGCAAATTCAGGGATCGGCCGCTATGCATTCCGAGTGTATAACCACCGGTCCGCTAATTAAAATCGTCCCGTAGTATCTCACACACCCTATTCTGCCACGACATGATATTACTTTTTGTAAGTAACTTGCCCCGATCAGGCCTAAGTAATTTTTCCTGTTGTATATTTGCAACAAGGGAACCGCTCACCCAAACCTGATGTACGCATTGTGCTTCAACCGCGTAAATAACGTTTGATAACACATCCAAAACGGGCATAGTTACAAGCTGTGACATGTCAATGACGGCTAGGTCCGCGAGCTTCCCAACTGCAAGGGAGCCCACGTCACAATGCAATTTTAACGCGTTAGCTCCGTTTATTGTTGCCATACGAATAATTTGATTGACCGTGAGCTCCGTCGGGTCTTGAGAAAATCCCTTAGCGATGAGACCTGCCGTCCGCATTTGCTCGAACATGCTCAGAGAGCAGGCGCTCGCTGCACCGTCGGTTCCCAAGGCAACGTTGATGCCGCCCTTTAAAAGTTTGACGACGGGACTTGCGCCGCAGCCGAGCCGCATATTGCTCACGGGACAGTGGACGACGGATGCGCCGCTTTCGGCGAGCAGTCCGATGTCGCGGTCGGAAAGAGCAACACAGTGCACGGCAATCGTCCGTTCATTCAGGCAGCCTAATTTGGCCAAATATTCCACCGGAGAGCACCCGAATTCTTTTATGGCGTTCTGTCTTTCTTCTTCGGTCTCGGAGAGATGAATCTGCCAGGTTGTGTCCAGCTCTTCGGCTAACCGCATGGATGCCTGCAAAGCTTCCGCAGTGACGGAATAGGGAGCATGCGGTGCAATATTGATAGAAAGGCCGGGATCGTCTTTGTGACGTGCAGCGAGTGCTCGGGCGCCCCCAAAAGCATCTTCTTCTCCTTTGTACTCAGCATTCGGGTACTTGATTACAAACGCACCCTGAACGACACGCAGTCCGACTTCTCTCAGCGCTTTGGCAGCAGAATCCGGGAAGAAATACATGTCATGGCACGTCGTTGTACCTCCTCGGAGCATTTCAGCGCCTCCGAGCAGGGCACCGTCATAGACGAATTCCGGACTCATCAGCTGCCCTTCAATGGGCCAAATGCATTTGGTGAGCCAGTTCGGCGTTGTGAGATCAGGGCCCACGCAGCGGAGAAGATTCATGGAAGCATGGGTATGGCAGTTCACAAAGCCTGGCATAACCACGTTATCGGGGAGCTCAAAGACTTCTTTGGCTTCAACGTTCTTGAGATCTGCAGGCGGGATCAGCGCGGCAATTCTTCCGTTTTCAATCGCCAGGCCATAGTTCTCCAGAACTTCAGTGTCGCCCTCAAGCGGAATGATCCAGCGGGGAAGAAGGAGTTTTTCGGTCTGCATATTCTTCTCCTATTAGAAATTAGAGGTTTTTCGGTTGAAACGGCTGAATGGCGTCCAACTCTTCCTTCATTAGTGCCTTTTGCTTTGCCAAATCATAGACCGCCTGCAGCTCGAGCCAAAAGATTTCTTCTAGGCCGAAGTATTTCGAAAGCCGCAGCGCAGTGTCCGGTGTAATAGCGCGCTCTCCGGCAATAATTTGACTCAGGCGCGTCTGAGGAACGTGAATGTCTTTTGCGACTCGGTAAACGGAAAGTTTTAGAGGCTCAAGAAACATGGTCTTGAGAACCATGCCGGGGTGCAATGCTTCCAGATTTTTCATGGTAACGCCTCTCGATAGTATCGGATTACGATAGCACACTAAAAACGATTTATAAGCGTTTTGAGGCACAGAGCTGTTAAGTCCACTAAAATTGACGGGTTATTTTTACAGTCCGTTAGCCCGGACGCATTAAGAAGGATTTGTTAGATGGCTGACAACGACCACAACAACGAAAACGAAAAAGACAAAGAAGAGCAGGAGCAGGACATCTCTGATGAGACCGGTTCTGAGACACCCGAGAATCAGGCTGAAGAGTCCGGCGACGCCGGCGAGGGCGAGAAAAAGAAAAGTCGCTCCCGCAGCCGCCGCGAGAACACGCCTGACTGGAATCTCATTCGCCAGCAGGTAAATAAGGCCGAGCCGATTTCTCTGGAAGATGAAATGAAGCGCTCCTACCTTGATTACGCGATGAGCGTGATCATGGGCCGAGCACTGCCCGACGTGCGTGACGGTTTAAAACCCGTTCACCGTCGTGTGCTCTTCGCGATGTTCGAATTGAACAACATGTGGAACACACAGCATAAGAAGTCTGCTCGTGTGGTCGGTGACGTGATCGGTAAGTACCATCCTCACGGTGATGCCGCAGCTTACGAAACAATCGTTCGTATGGCTCAGGACTTTTCCATGCGTTATCCGTTGGTCGACGGCCAGGGCAACTTCGGTTCTGTCGACGGTGACGGCGCCGCTGCTATGCGTTACACCGAAGTTCGTTTGAAGAAGCTTTCTTCCGAAATGCTCCGCGGTCTGGATGAAGACGCAGTTGATTTCGCTCCGAACTACGACGGCACGCAGAAAGAGCCGACCGTTCTTCCGACAGTGTTCCCAGAGCTTCTGATCAACGGCTCCGCCGGTATCGCGGTCGGTATGGCAACGAACATTCCTCCGCACAACCTGCGTGAAACCGTGAACGCCTGCTTGCTGGTGCTTCGTAACCCTGAATGCACCATCGACGAAATTATTAAAGTCATGCCGGCTCCGGACTTCCCCACAGGCGGCATTCTTTACGGTTTGTCCGATGTCCATGAGGCCTATCGCACCGGCCGAGGCAAAGCGATTATTCGTGCCAAGACCCACATTGAAGAATGGGATAACGGCAACCGCGAATCCATCATCATCGACGAGATTCCGTATCAGGTCAACAAGCGTCTGCTCCTTGAGAAGATCGCTCAGCTCGTCGCTGAAAAGAAAATTGACGGCATGTCCTTCGTTCGCGACGAATCCGATAAGAACGGTATGCGCGGCGTGATCGAACTGAAGCGCGGCGCCAATGCCAATGTCGTTCTGAACCTTCTTTATAAGAACACCCAGCTGCAGGACAGCTTCGGTATCAACCTGGTGGCGCTTGTCAACGGCCAGCCGAAACAGCTCAACATCAAAGAAATCCTGGTTGAGTTCTTAAGCTTCCGCCGTGAAGTCGTGACTCGCGTCACGATGTTCCGCCGCGATAAAGCTCGCGCCCGCGTGTACCTGGTTGAAGGTCAGGCAATCGCGCTGGCGAACCTTGATGACTTCATCAACATCATCCGTACTTCTGCCAACGCCAAGATTGCCGAGGAAAGACTGCTGGAGCGCGAATGGCCGGCTCATGAAGCCGCCGAGATGATCAAGCGCGCCAACCTTGATAAGAAATTCCTGCGCCCCGAAGACGAAGACATGACGCTCGGCCTCACGGATCAGGAAACCTACCGCTTAAGTTCCATGCAGGCTAAGAACATTCTTCAGATGCGCCTGCAGAGCCTGACCGGCTTGGAACAGGAAAAGATTCACGCAGAATATAAAGAACTCGTGGACACTATTATTGATTTGACCGACATTCTGGCGAAGCCCGAACGCGTCACCGCGATCATTGCCGACAGCCTTGAAACCGTTGCAGCCGAATTCGGCGACGAAAGAAAGACTCAGATTGTTGCCAATGCAGAAAACGTCAAGACAAAAGACCTGATCCCGCTGAGAGAAATGGTCGTAACCCTGACGGATACCGGCTACATCAAGAGCCAGGCTTCGATCGAATACCGCGCTCAGAAACGCGGCGGTCAGGGTAAACGCGCCGCCCAAATGAAGGAAGGCGACATTATTAATCAGCTGTTTGTGGCTACAACGCACGACGTGCTGCTGTGCTTCACCAACAAGGGCCGTCTGCACTGGCTCAACGTTTGGGATGTGCCCGAGGGCTCTTCCTCTTCCAAGGGTCGTCCGATCGTCAATATGCTTGAACTCACGGATGACGAAAAAGTCACTGCCGTTCTGCCGATCTCCGATGAGGATTACGCCAAAGATCTCTATATCTTCATGGCCACTGCTGACGGTACGGTCAAGAAGACACCGATCGGCGACTTCAAGAACCAGAGAAGAGCCGGTATCAACGCCATCAATCTGCTTGAAGGCGACGTTCTGGTCGGTGCTGCCGTGACCGACGGCAAGCATGATGTCATGCTCTTTAGCGACAACGGCAAAGTTGTCCGCTTCTCCGAAGATGAAGTTCGCGCCATGGGCCGTGCCGCAACCGGCGTTCGCGGTATGAGACTCGATGAAGGCCAGAAGGTCATTTCCATGCTGGTCTGCGGCGATGACGAAGACGTGACGGTTCTGACCGCTACTGAGTTCGGCTACGGCAAACGTTCTCCGCTGGCTGAGTACACACGCCACGGCCGCGGCACGAAGGGCATTATTTCGATCCAGACGACCGAGAGAAACGGCAAGGTCGTTTCCGCACTCCTCGTAAAAGAAAACGACGAAATCATTCTGCTGACCTCTACCGGCAAGCTGGTTCGTACCCGTGTCAACGAGATCCGCGTCCTCGGCCGCAACACTCAGGGCGTGACACTCATCTCGATGGAAGAAGGCACCAAGCTCGTAGGTCTTGAGCGCGTGACCGAAAACGATGACGGAGACAATGCTCCCGATAATGCAGCGGTTGAAGCCGAAGTGGTCTCGGAAACGGAGGCAGAAGAAGCCGAACTCGAAGCAAAAGACGAGGCCATCCTCAAGGAAGAAGAAAATGACGAGAATCTTTAATTTTGCGGCCGGCCCTTCGGCCATGCCTTTGCCTGTGCTTGAACAGGCAGCCTCGGAAATGACCGACTGGCACGGTGTCGGATACTCCATTCTGGAGATGAGCCACCGCAGCAAAGAATTCATGGGCATTTACCGCGAAACCGTGGAAATGCTTCGTGAGCTCTACGGTATTCCCGAAGAATATGAAGTCATGTTCGTTCAGGGCGGCGGTCATCTGCAGTTTGCCATGATCCCGCTGAATTTTGCAGTGGGCGGAATCGGCAACTACGCCGTGAACGGCGTTTGGAGCCGCAAAGCTTTTAACGAAGCACAGAAGATCGGCGAGGCTGCCGAAGTTGCCTGCACTGAACTCAGAGCCCCTCGTCAGGACGAACTCGCAGTCACCGACGGCGCTGCTTATCTGTATTACTGCTCCAACGAAACGGTCAACGGCATTCGTTACTGGTATCGCCCGGAAGTCAATGTTCCCTTGATTGCCGATATGTCCAGTGACTTCCTGTCTCAGCCGGTCGATATTTCTAAGTACGGTCTGATCTTTGCCGGTGCTCAGAAGAACTTCGGTCCAGCCGGTCTCACGGTCGTGATCGCCCGAAAGGATCTTTTAGGCCGCGCCGAGTCGACAACGCCGACCATGCTCGACTATCAGACCTATGCGAACTTCGAATCGATGTACAACACGCCGCCGACCTTTGCGATCTACATTTCGCACTTGGTCTGCAAGTGGCTGCTTGCCGAAGGCGGCGTCAAGGAAATGGAGAGACGCTCCATTCTGAAGAGTCAGAAGATTTACGACGCGATCGATAACTCGGACGGTTTCTACTACAACAACATTGAAAAGCGGTCCCGCTCCCGCATGAACGTGGTCTTCAATCTGAAGAACGAAGAGCTCAATCAGCTCTTCATTGAAGAAGCGCTTCAGAAAGACCTGGCCAACATCAAGGGCCATAGAATCGTCGGTGGCATGCGTGCTTCGCTCTACAACGCGGTCAGCGTGGAAGCCGCAGAAGCTCTGGCCGATTACATGAAGGCTTTTGCCGAACGTCACAGCTAAGAGCCGAGCCATGTCTGTCAACGAAGAACTGCTTCCTCTTCGTAATAAGATCGACGGGCTCGATTCCGAGCTCGTCCGCCTGCTCAACGAGCGGGCGGAGGTCGCCAAAGAAATCGGCGAGATCAAGGCTCGGGTCGGTCTCCCGGTTTACCGACCCGAACGCGAAGCGGAAGTTTTAAAAAAGATCTGCGGTAAAAACGAAGGGCCTCTGCCCAATGAATCTTTAGTGGCCATCTGGCGTGAGGTCATGTGCGCCTGCCGCGGCCTTGAGTCCGAACTGAAAGTGGCTTACCTCGGTCCTCGCGGAACGTTCAGCGAACAGGCGATGATTCGTCAGTTCGGCTCCGGTGTGGTCGGAATGCCCTCTGGCAGTATCGAAGAGGTCTTTAGAAAGGTTGAGTCCGGTGATGCCGCCTACGGTATTGTTCCGATAGAGAACTCCACCGAAGGGGCGGTCAACCGCACCATGGACTATCTGCTGAAGACATCGCTCTTCATCGTAGGCGAATGTTCCATTCCGATTCAGCACAACTTGATGACGCGCTCCGGCACGATGGAAGGCATCACTCGCGTCTATTCGCACCCTCAGTCTCTCGGACAATGCGTCCAGTGGCTCAATCGCAATGTGCCTTCTTTAGAAAGACTGACTGCTGAGAGCAACGGAGAGGCTGCGCGTTTGGCTTCCGAGAATCCGGCTTATGCGGCGATTGCCGGTGAAGTCGCGGCAAAGATTTTCGGGCTGCAGATTGTGGCGGCCAATATTCAGGACTCCAACACCAACCGTACGCGTTTCCTGATCTTAGGCCGCGAGCCTGCCGAGCCTTCCGCTAATCCGCAGGAAGATAAGACCTCCCTGATTTTCTCCGTGCCGCATCGAGCCGGTTCGCTTTATCAGGCTTTAAAGCCGTTCGATGATTTCGGTGTGTCCATGATGAGACTGGACTCACGCCCTGCTAAGCGCGGAACGTGGGAATATTTCTTCTACACCGACATTGAGGGCAACATGAGCGAGCCCAAGATTCGAGAAGCGCTGGAGATTTTCCGTGAAGGCTGTGCCTCTCTGAAATGTCTGGGTTCTTATCCGACGGAGAAGAATTTTCGCCGAGCAGATACTAAAGGATCAAATTTATGACCGAAACAACAATTACCACACCTTCTTGGGTGCAGGCTTTAGATAAATACGTTGCAAGCAAACCGATTGAAGACGTTGCGGCTGATTTAGGTCTAAAACCCGAAGAAATCATCATGCTGGTCGCCAACGAGAACCCGAACGGTATGAGTTCTAAGGTTAAAGAGGCGGTTGCAACTGCCGCCTTGAATCTCAACCGTTATCCGGATGCCGACGCCTATCATCTTCAGAAAGCCATCTCAGAAAAATACGGCGTGCCGCAGGATTGGGTTGTGATCGGCAGCGGCTCGAGCGAATTGTTGGGTTTGGCCGCCGAGACCGTTTTGTCCGAAGGTACAACGGCGATTTATCCGCAGTATTCTTTCTCGCTGTATCCGATGGTTGCTCGCTTGTGCGGAGCCGAGACGATTGAAATTCCGTCAACGGGAGACTTCAACGCCGACCTCGACGCAATGGCCGACGCCGTGGATGAGCGCACCCGTTTGATCTTCTTAACGAATCCGAACAACCCGACGGGAACCTACCTTGCCGAGAAAGACATTCTCGACTTCCTGGATAAGATTCCGCCGACGGTGATGGTCTTGTTTGACGAAGCTTATGTCGAGTTTCTCGAGCCCGCACTGCGCTGTGACTCAATGGAAATCGTTCGTCTGCACCCGAATGTGATGGTCGCACGCACTTTCTCCAAGGCTTACGGTTTGGCAGGTGCTCGCGTCGGTTACGGTATCGCTCAGCCGGGACTGCTTTCCATGCTGAACCGCGTTCGTCATCCGTTCAACGTGAATGATCTTTCTCAGATTGCGGCTCTGGCTGCCCTGCAGGATCAGGAGTTTGTCGAGAAGACTCTGGAGGTCAACCGCAAAGGCATCAAGTTCCTTTCCGAGGCTTTTGATGCACTGGGACTCCCGTACATGGGCCTGCACGCTAACTTCATTACCGTCAAAGTCGGACCGCATGCCGACGATATCGTTCAGTACCTGCTGAAAAAAGGCATTATCGTTCGCCGCATGAAGTCTTATGACTTGCCGGAATGGATCCGCGTGTCTGTCGGGACGCCCGAACAGAACGAACGCTTCCTGGAAGTTCTGAAAGAAGCATTAGCTAAGTTCGAGGAGACATCTGCATGAAAATGGCAGTGATCGGCTGCGGCCTCATCGGCGGATCGATGGCGCTCAGCTGGAAAAGAGCCGGGATTGTCGACGAAGTGATTGCTTTCGGACACAATCCGGCCACTCTGCAGAAGGCTTTGGATAAAGGCGCAGCAGATACCGTGACGACTTCGATGGAAGAGGCTGTCAAAGATGCGGACATCGTTGTCAGCGCCGTTCCCGTGGAGGCGATGGAATCCGTTTTTACGGAAATGGCTCCGTTCCTTAAGTCTGATGCCGTGGTTACTGATGTCGGATCTACCCGTCAAACCGTGATTGCGGCTGCGCGCAAAGGACTCGGCGATAAGTTTCATCAGTACGCCCCGGCACATCCCATTGCCGGCGGCGAAATGCCGGGCGTGGATTATGCGTCTGCCGATCTTTTTGACGAAAAAGTCGTCATCTCGACGCCGGATGAAGGAATGGATCCGAAGGTCGTTACCTTCATCGAAGAGGCGTGGCGTAAGGCCGGCGCACGCGTGCAGGCTATGAGCCCGCTTCAGCATGACCTGACGTTTGCCTCTGTCAGCCATTTGCCCCATGTCCTGGCTTATGCCTTGGTGGACATGATCGCGAGAGAAGAAAACGCCCAAGAAAAACTCAAGATGGCCGGCGCCGGTTTCAGAGATTTCACGCGTATTGCTTCGAGTTCTCCGGTGATGTGGCGCGACATCTGCCTGTCCAATCGCGAAGCGTTGTCTCACGAGCTCAAACGCTATCGTGCTTCTTTGGACACACTTCAAAAATATATTGATGAGTCCGACGGAAAGGCTTTGGAAAGCGTTTTTGAAAACGCCGTCAGAAACCGTCGCGGCTTAGTCTTCCCCGGAAAATAAGGATAACAACGATGGAAGAAATTTTAAAACTTGATCCGATTATGAAGGTCGGAGGCTCGGTGGACTTACCGGGCTCTAAAAGCATCTCTAACCGAGCACTGCTTTTAGCGGCACTGTCCGAAGGGACAACCGAATTAAATAATTTGCTGGTCGCCGAAGATACGGAAATGATGATCGGCGCACTGGAGACGCTCGGTGTCAAACTCGAAGTTTCCAACGACGGCACAGAAGTGAAAGTGGAAGGCTGCGGCGGCAACTTCCCTGTGAAGAAGGCTGATCTTTTTCTCGGGAATGCCGGTACCGCTATGCGTCCGTTGTCTTCCTCTTTAGCGTTCAGTGGCGGCGAATACGTATTGGACGGCGTCGCTAGAATGCGTCAGCGCCCGATCGCCCATCTTGTAGAAGCATTGAATTCTGTCGGCGGCCGCCTCTCTTATCTTGGAGAGCCGGGATTCCCGCCGATCAAGATTGAACCGGCAACCAGGATTAATAGCGACATTGTCCATGTTCGCGGCGATGTTTCCAGTCAGTTTGTTTCCGGTCTGCTGATGGCCGCTCCGCTGATTGCTCCGGAACAGGGTTTGAGAATCCGCATTGACGGAGAGCTGATCAGCTCTCCGTACGTCTCACTGACGTGCCGCCTGATGGAACGCTTCGGTGTTGAGGTAAAAACTTCCGAAAAAGACTTCCTTGTGCCTCGTACTCTGTACAAAGCACCCAGCGTTTTTGAAGTAGAAGCCGATGCTTCGAGTGCTTCATACTTCCTGGCTCTCGGTGCGCTCGTCGGTCCCCTCAAAATTAACGGTATCGGAGCCGACAGCGTCCAGGGCGATGCGGCCTTCGTCGAATATCTTGTGAAGATGGGCGCCGCGGTGACCCGCGGAGAGAACTGGATCAAGACCGGTCCGAGCCGCTACGGTCATAAACTGCACGGTCTGCAGGCCGATGTTCGTCCGATTCCGGATGCAGCGATGACGTTTGCCGCCATGGCACCGATGTGCGAAGGTCCGACAATCCTTCGAGGCATCTCCAGCTGGAGAGTCAAAGAGACCGATCGTATTGCCGCAATGCACAACGAGCTTACCAAAGTCGGCTGCAGAGTGGAAAGCACGGACGACATGATCAAAATTACGCCGCCTGTAAAACTCAGAAGCGCTGTTTTTGATACCTACAAGGACCATCGCATGGCGATGTGTATGTCCCTGATTGCTGCAGGAGGCGTGCCCGTTGAGATTCGTGATCCGAACTGCGTGAGAAAAACATTCCCCGATTACTTTGAACGTCTGGCCGGCGTTGTGGAGAAATAATGAGTCAAGTTGATGTCATCGCGATTGACGGACCGGTAGCTTCCGGAAAAGGAAGCGTTTCTTCCGGCGTTGCCAAGGCTTTGGATTTTCATGTGCTGGACAGCGGCGCGCTCTATCGTCTGACGGCTCTGGCCTGCATGAACCAGTGTGTGGATTTGAGCGACGCTGCTGCGGCAGAAAAGGTCGCCCAGTCACTTAACCCGTTGTTTAAGGACGGAAAAATCTATCTGGAAGGCAAAGAGGTTACCGATGCAATCCGTACGGAAGAAGTCGGATTGAATGCAAGCAAAATTGCTGCTTATCCAGGCGTCAGAAAAGCTTTATTTGAACTGCAAAGAAGATCTGCAGTTGCACCCGGCCTTGTGGCTGACGGCCGCGACATGGGAAGCGTGGTTTTTCCCGAAGCTCGGCTGAAAATCTTTTTAACAGCATCGGCTGAGTCGCGTGCAAAAAGACGCTATAACCAGTTGAAAGAAAAAGGAATCTCAAGTAATATTGACGACCTCGTTTCCGACTTGAAGGATCGTGACAGACGTGATATGGAGCGATCTGTGGCACCTTTGAAGCCGGCAGAGGGCGCGCGAATCCTCGATTCGTCCGGCCTTACTCTGCAGGAAACGATCGATCTGGTTCTCGCCTGGTACCGCGAGAGCAAGGCTTGAAAAAGCCTCTTTACCGTGCCCCTGACGCCCATCCGGTCGTCGGGAATTTTTAACCCGTTCTGATTATTTTTATCAGAGCAAACAGTTATTTACATGACCAACACTACTACCAAGCCTACCGAATCCTTTGCCGATTTGTTCGCAGAAAGCCTTGCTAAACAAGAAATGAAGCAGGGTGAAGTTATCCCCGCAGAAGTCGTCCGCGTTGACTACAACTACGTCGTTGTTAACGCCGGCCTCAAGAGCGAATCCTTCATTCCTATCGAAGAATTCAAGAACGACCGCGGCGAAGTCGACGTTAAGGTTGGCGATTTCGTTTCCGTTGCTATCGAAAGCCTCGAAAACGGATATGGCGACACAGTCCTGTCCCGCGATAAGGCCAAGCGCCTGGCTGCCTGGATGAACCTCGAGAAAGCCCTCGAAACCGGCGAACTCGTTACTGGTACTGTTACCGGCAAGGTTAAGGGCGGCTTGACTGTGATGACCAACGGCATCCGTGCATTCCTGCCGGGTTCTCTGGTTGACACACGTCCCGTTAAGGACACAACGCCCTACGAAGGCAAGACCATGGAATTCAAGGTCATCAAGCTTGACCGCAAACGCAACAACGTCGTTCTTTCTCGTCGCGCTGTTGTCGAAGCTTCCATGGGCGAAGAAAGAGCCAAACTCCTTGAAACACTCAAGGAAGGCGCTATCGTCAAGGGTATCGTTAAGAACATCACTGACTACGGTGCATTCGTTGACCTCGGCGGTATCGACGGTCTTCTGCACATCACCGACCTCGCATGGCGCCGCGTTCGTCATCCGAGCGAAGTCCTCGAACAGGGGCAGGAAATCACCGCTAAGGTTCTGAAGTTCGATCAGGAAAAGAACCGTGTTTCTCTCGGTATCAAACAGCTCGGCGAAGATCCTTGGATTGGCATCGCCCGCCGTTACCCGCAGGGCACACGTCTCTTCGGTAAGGTCACCAACATCACCGACTACGGTGCTTTCGTTGAAATCGAAGCCGGTATCGAAGGTCTTGTCCACGTTTCCGAAATGGATTGGACAAACAAGAACGTTGATCCGAAGAAAGTCGTTCAGCTTGGCGAAGAAGTTGAAGTCATGGTCCTCGAAATCGACGAAGAACGTCGTCGTATCTCCCTCGGCATGAAGCAGTGCAAACCCAATCCTTGGGAAGAATTTGCCGCTACACACCAGAAGGGCGACACAGTTAAAGGCCAGATCAAGTCCATCACCGACTTCGGTGTTTTCATCGGCCTTGAAGGCGGCATCGACGGTCTCGTTCACCTCTCCGACCTGTCCTGGACAGAACCCGGTGAAGAAGCCGTTCGCAAGTACAAGAAGGGCGAAGAACTCGAAGCAGTTGTTCTCTCTATCGACGTGGAACGTGAACGTATCTCCCTCGGTGTTAAGCAGATGAGCGGTGACCCGTTCAACAACTTCTGCTCCACACACGAAAAGGGCTCCGTTGTCACCGGTAAAGTGAAGTCCGTTGAAGCCAAGGGTGCTGTTATCGACCTCGGTAACGACACAGAAGGCTATCTGCGCGCCAGCGAAATCGGTCCGGACCGTGTTGAAGACGCTCGCAATGTTCTGAAAGAAGGCGATGAAGTTACAGCCGCGATCACCAACATCGATCGCAAAGCTCGCTCCATCCAGCTGTCCATTCGTGCTAAAGACCAGGCTGAAACTCGTGAAGCCATGGCTAAGATGGAAGAAGACGCCCAGGCCGGTACAACCAACCTCGGCGCTCTCCTGAGAGCTAAGCTCGAACAGAACAAATAATTTATAGCGAGGTTGCAATGACTAAGTCAGAACTCATTGCGCTGCTTGCCGCTGATCCGGCAGTCATCGGAAATCATCTGACCGCTCGCGATGTTGACGATGCTGTTAATTCGATTCTGAATGCTATGACTGCCGCGTTAGCACAAGGCAGCCGGATTGAAATCCGTGGCTTTGGAAGCTTTTCGCTCAATTACCGTCCGCCTCGCGTGGGCCGTAATCCGAAGAGCGGAGATACTGTCGAAGTTCCCGCCAAGATCGTGCCTCACTTCAAGGCCGGTAAGGAAATGCGTGAACGCGTAGACAAGTTGGCTGACGATTAGTCTCGGCTCGGCATAAGTTAGTTGCCCAGGCCCGGTTGTGTAAGCAACCGGGCCGCTTTTTTTTCGGTTCTGACGCAATGAGTTGTTCTAGGACAAGGCATTTGCGAATACAATGGATTATTTTTAGAGAAAGCTGCAGGTTATCCTATGGATTTTGAGCTTTGGTACCTTATATTGGTTCCGCTTCTTTTCGCGGCCGGCTGGTTTGCCCGTTCATTCGACATCAAAGAAAAACAGACGATCGCCAACGAAAAAGACACGCTGTACAAAGGCGTGGACCTTCTTCTCAGCAATAAACAGGACCAGGCCATTGATGCCTTTATCAATCTGGTCAAACTCGATCCGGATACGGTTGAAATGCATTTTTCTCTTGCGGGGCTTTTCCGCCGCCGCGGAGAATTTGACCGCGCAATCAAGATTCATAACGTCTTGGTTAACCGTGAAGATCTGCCGAAGAAGATTCGTTCCAGAGCCCTCTATGAATTGGGCGAAGACTACCTGAAGGCCGGTCTTTGGGATCGCGCCGAAGAGTGCTTCTTAAAGCTTTCTGACACCAGTGAGAGCTATAAAACGATTGCTCGCAAGGAACTTCTGCATATCTACGAAACGGAAAAAGAATGGCAGAAGGCCATTGACGAGGCCAACATTATTCAGCGTCAAAGCGGTGAAGATCAAAGCACGCGTATCGCACAGCTTTACTGCGAACTGACGCAGCAAAATCTCTACTTTAAGAATTTCAAGGGTGCGGCTGAAGCACTCGAAAAAGCCCTTAAAGTAGATCCCAACAATAAGCGCGCCCTGATTATCAAGGGCAAGATGCTCAAGGCAAAGGGCGACATCGACGGTGCCCTGGCGACATGGAAACAAGTCGGTCAGATTTCTCCTGTCTATGGAACGCTTGTTGTCGAACAGATTGCTTCTCTGCTTCTTGAAGCCGGACGCAAAGAAGAGGCCGTTAAATATTTGGAAGACTTGTTTAAGGACGGCTCTACCACCGATGAAGTCGATACCGCAGGTATTCTGCTCGGTAAAGCCGGCAACTCTAAGGAAGCCATTACGCTGATCCAGGAACATCTGAAGACTCAGCCGACCTTGGTAGCCTTTTACCGTTTAATCGATCTGCGTTTGGCCAATGAGCCTGAAAACGAATCGCTAAAGCAGCTGCATGGTTTATTGAAGAATATGCTCAGTAAAGCGGTTCGTTACAAGTGCACAAAATGCGGCTTTGCGACCCGTAAATTCCTGTGGAGATGCCCCGGATGTCATCAGTGGGAAACCTTCCCGCCGGTCCGTCAGGAAAACCTTTCAGGAAAGTAACAGGCTCGCTTGCAACCGCATAATTTGAAACAATTTCATCCAAATTTTGCGGAGCATGGCAGCATGCAATAAATGATAATTAGAGATGAAATAACAACATTTATCCAGGGATTGATCAGTAGATATGTTTAAAAGAATAGGTTTATTCCTCCTGACCAACGTAGCCGTTTTGGTTGTACTCGGAGTTGTTCTCAACATTGTTTCTGCCGTTTTCGGAATCAACTTCTCTAACGTTGCCGGGAAAGGCCAGAGCTATGGGACACTTCTGATATTTGCGGGGATTGTCGGTTTCAGCGGTTCCATCATCTCTTTGCTCATGAGCAAGACGATTGCCAAATCGACGATGGGCGTGCAGATGATTGACGTCAATCATCCGAGCACCAAACTCGAGGCTTGGCTCGTTGACACCGTTCACCATCACTCTCAGAAAGCCGGTATCCCGATGCCGGAAGTCGGTATCTATGAAGGCGAAGCCAATGCTTTCGCAACCGGCGCAACAAAGAATTCTTCCATGGTGGCTGTTTCCACAGGTCTTCTTTCCAGCATGAACAAAGAAGAAGTGGAGGCTGTCCTGGCACATGAGATCGCTCACGTTGCTAACGGTGACATGGTGACCATGACATTGATTCAGGGTGTCACCAACACCTTCGTCGTTTTCCTGTCTCGTATTATCGGTAACTTCGTGGACCGCGGCATTCTCCGCAACGAGGATGATGCTCCCGGTGTCGGTTACTACGTGACTTCCTTCATCCTTGACTTGGTTCTTGGTTTCCTGGCTTCCATGGTTGTGGCCGCTTTCTCCCGTCATCGCGAATTCAGAGCCGATGCCGGTGCCGCAAAGATCATGGGCAGCTCGACTCCGATGATCAACGCCCTGGCTCGTTTGGGCGGTGTTCCGACCGAAGAGCTTCCGGGGGCTGTCAAGGGTTTCGGTATCGCCGGTTCTATCGGCCAGCTGCTCGCTACGCATCCTTCCATTGAAGATCGTATCGCAGCTCTGCGCACACAGAACGCTCATTAATTGACAGACTGATTTCCAATCAAAAAGCCGCCGCAAGGCGGTTTTTTGTTACCCGTGTTGTCTCGTAGAGAACGAAATCGGGCTTTTTAGCAATCGTCGGAATGCTCAAAATTTGCCAATGGAACGACGATCTTTTCTCCTGAAGGAAGATCAACTTGCAGCGAGAGCTTTCCGTCAAGAATGTTCACGTATCTCACGAGATCGGACAATTTGACGTCCAAGGCGTTTCTTTCAATTTTGCTCACGGCAGACTGAGAGAGCTGAAGCTTCCTTGCGACTTCTTGTTGAGTCAAGTTCTGCTCGTATCGAAGTCTTGAGACGGCACACTGCAAAGACATCTGTCTAAATTCTGCTTTAACTTTCTTTCGGAAGGCCGGAGTTTGTGCGGAGAGATATTCTTCTAATGTAGTCATGTTCGATGCTGGCGGCAAATGAATTTTCGATAGCACATGCGAACTGAGGTGCTCATAAGAAAACAGCTCACAAATCGTGAGCTGTTTTCAAAGAGAAAGATCGGATTAACGTAGCCAGACTTTATGACCGTGTGCAAAAGCTCTGGCAACGTAAACGGCGCAAAGCCCGACAATGATACCCGAAAGTGTCAGGCCGATCGTAATGGCAGTCCAGTAACCTGCAGCGCCCATCGGAGCGGGACTTAAATAATCAGTAAAGGTAAGGATGCTTCCTAAACCCAGACCCAAGCCCCAAAGGAAGACACCGTAAATGATCATCGGCAGGAATGTGATTCGGTAGCCGCGCATGGAGAAGCTGCCGACACAGTTAACCGCGTCAAAAACGTGATAGATGGACGCAAAACCGATGAGGTAGGTACTGACCTTAATGACGTCTAAATCGCTCGTGTAGAGGCCTACAAAGAAGTATTTGCAGAAATAGAGCAGGGCAGAAACAAATACCGCTAAGCAAATGCAGAACTTAAGACATTTGTAGGTCGCCATTCTGGCGGTCTCAGGTGAATTGGCACCTAAAGACTGAGAAACCAAGACAGAAGAGGTCACACCGATGGCAAGAGGAGCCATGTAAAAGAGCGAGGTTAAGTTCGCAACGATCTGGTGCGCGGAAACGACGTCGGCGCCTAAACGAGAAATGAAAATCGTCATGAAGGTAAACGATGTCACTTCAAAGAAGGCGGAAAGACCGATCGGAATTCCGAGCTTAAGCAGGTTGGTTAAAGCCTTGCGGTTGGGCATGGAAATTCGCTTCTGGCGCATCTTGGCGTAGAAGCTGTCATAGTGCCAAATGACCCAGTAAAGGAACAAGCTCAGGAACGCATTGATGGTAGAAGAGATCGCACATCCTGCGCCTCCGAAACTCGGAATAAAGGCCGAGCCGAAGATAAAGATGTAATTGGTGACGGCTTTGACGGCCAGCATAGAGAGCGCAATCCACATTGCCACTTTGGGACGGGAAACAGCCGCGTTCATCGCCATATAAGCGCGTCCTGCCATGGCAGCCGGCAGACCGATAGCGTTGATCAGCAGGAAGTTTGTCGCAATTTCTGCAACACGACCGGTGGAGTTTGTCAGCGTCATCCACATCGGCGTATAGCACATCAGGCCCATACCGATGATGGCAAGAAGAATGGCGAGCCAAATAGTTTGGTGAAGCTCGAAGCCGATTCTTTCGTGATGTCCTGCACCGTAGTGGTGGCCGGCGATCGGAGAAAGCCCCTGCATGACGCCGACTAAAGCAACAAAGACCGAGACGGAAACGGCTAAGCCGATGGCAACAGCGGCCAAGTCGGTAGAACCAAGATGGCCGGTCATTAAAGTATCGAGTGTGGCTCCGCCGACAATGGCAACGTTGGAGATCCAAACGGGGAGCGAGAGCTTAATAATTGCCCAATAGGAAGTATCCGGCGGTTGAAGCCGGCTCAAAATTCGAGTTGACATACCAAAAAGGCAGAAACTACTTTCTGCGAATTAAGAGGAACTTTTCGCTGCTTCTCGGACGGCCTTGGAAAACATCAACAACTTCGTAGCGAAGGTCAAGCGTGTTTTCATCGTAATCTCGGTCAACGGCACGCAGAATCCAAGGTGCGTCTGCCTGCTTATCAAAGTTGACACCGCCCCAGTAATTAAAAGCAGCGATATTGCTCAAAGTTAAATGAGAAGCACCGATCTTGTCGAGCGGAATTTTGTTTTCAACGACAACTGCTTTGAAGTTGTCGACAATCGGCTTCATAGAACGAGCTCCGTCAATCAAGTTGACGAATAAGCTCATGACGATGATCCATACCGCAGTCAGGCCGGTTCCGGCCATCCATGCGCCTCTCCAGGAGAAAACCGGGTGTTTGAACAAGCGCCAGAAGACGATTGCAATCCAAAGGACCGTGGCGGTAACGGCAAGGAAGAAGAGGAAAACGGAAGTTCCGTGCGGCTCAACCTCCGGGGCTAAACGAGTAAGGGAGAAAGCCATTTTGGCCGGAACGCCTTCTGTCCAGGCGAAGAAGTAAATCCAGACGGCAATTACGGCAAGTGTATAAATAATGCCGGAATACAAGTCCAGGAAGTTCTCGCGGCTGCGTTTAAGACTGACGACGCCGAGTGCGGCTAAAACAGACAGCGAAGGAACTAAAAAGAGCAGGGTGCTGTACAGCTCGGTTCCGGTGAAGATCACGGAGCAAAGTGCAACAACCGAGAAGGAAAGCGGAATAATCAGCGGAGCCTGACGAATCTGGTCTCTCCAGGCGTAGATGCCCCACAAAGCCAAAGGCCAAAGGGGGAAGGTCAGCCAGGAAATGTTTTTAAGCAGCCAAAGGTATTCGTCAGCTGGCAGCGGAGAAAGCACGGCAAGACTGGTAGAGATCCAGCTCTTGAACCATTCTGCGGCTTCTGCGGGGAAACAGGCAAAGACCAGGATCGGCCACAGCATTGCTGTTGCAAAGGCTATCGATAAAGTCAGCACGGCGCGTTTGGAACGGCTGGTGTAGTCGGGCGTCAGGAAAATCGCGACCCAAGCGCCGAAAAAGCACCAAAGGCCGGCTCCGGGACTGCTGGCTAAGGCAATTGCGCCGATAGAAAGTCCGGCAATAATGGAACCGCGCCACAGATATTGAAGACTTAATACGATGCCGTAGAAAGCCAAGGCAGAAAAAGCGAGCAGACAGGTAACCGGTGTCAGTTCGTGGAAAGCGGAAATGATGCCGTAGGTGCCGACAGTTAAGAGAACGGCAATATCGGCGACTAAGCGGCCGTAGTCTTTGCGAGCGGCTTCACCGCCGAAGGCAAAGCTCACGGGCTGAGCTTCATCGCGTCGGGAAAGAAGATAAGTGGAATACCAAATCGCGGCCGTGGTCACTGAAAACCACAAACCTGCGGTGATATGAAATGCCTCTACGTTTCCGAAAAGAGGTCCGAAAACCTTGATGCTGAGTGCTGCAAACCAGAAGGAAAGCGGTCCGACGTCGGAAGCCGGGAATCCGTTGACGTTCGGAAGAAGCCAGTCGGCAAAGGAACCGTTGGCCATGTTCCACGCAACACCGAACGAAATAAGCGACTTTCCGCTCCAGACATCCGTAGAAAAGAACAACGGCAGCACGAAGGCAACTAAAAGTGCAATCAATGCAGCTCTCGGAAGCTTACCGGCAGCCGAAGCGCTGACGACGGCCGGAGAGGAATGGTTACTTAACATCGAAGCAGTGTGGTTGTAGACCTGAAAGGTGTGATTTTACTAAAGAAAAGGGCAGCCCAAAAGGCTGCCCTTCGGATCAGTATGAAACTGAAAAATTATTTTTTAGCCTTAGCAGCCTTGGCAGCTTCAGCAGAAGCGTTAAGGGCAGCAGACTTAGCAGCGAATTTCTGACGGAATTTTTCAACGCGGCCGGCTTCGACGATACGTGTCTGAGCGCCAGTGTAGAAAGGATGAGATTCGCTGGAGGTATCAAGCTTAACCTGCGGATAGGTAACGCCGTCGATTTCGATGGTGTCACGAGCGTCGGCAGTAGAGCGAATAATGAAGGTCTTGCCGATGGACATATCGGTGAAGGCAACTTCACGATACTGCGGATGAATATTCGGTTTCATGTGTATTCCAAAAAATGTCGGTCGCCACCAACCTTGCGAGACCGCTCACCGTTGTGAGTCTTACGTCCAGCATGTCAGAACGTGCCTAAGTTAATAAAAACAAGGGCAAAATTATACCCAAATTTCCTTGTAAAGCAAACAGATGCCTGATTATCGGCGCATCATGGCAAAGAACTCAGCATTGTTCTTTGTCGGGCGCATCTTATCAAGCAGGAATTCCATTGCCTGGATTTCGTCCATGTCGTAGAGGAACTTTCTAAGAATCCAAATGTTCTGAAGTTCCTGCGGAGCTAGAAGCAGTTCTTCCTTACGGGTTCCGCTCTTGGCAACGTTAATGGCCGGGTAGACGCGCTTTTCAGCAAGACGTCGGTCCAGATGGATTTCCATGTTGCCGGTACCCTTGAATTCTTCATAAATCACATCGTCCATACGGCTGCCGGTTTCTACCAGAGCAGTGCCGATGATCGTGAGCGAGCCGCCTTCTTCCAGATTGCGGGCTGCACCGAGAATGCGTTTCGGGCGCTGCAGGGCGTTGGAGTCCACGCCGCCGGTGAGCACTTTGCCGGAAGTCGGGACGACAGTGTTGTAGGCGCGGGCCAGACGAGTAATGGAGTCAAGAAGGATGACAACGTCTTTCTTGCTTTCAGCCAGGCGTTTGGCTTTTTCGATGACCATTTCTGCAACCTGAACATGGCGGGTAGCCGGTTCATCGAAGGTAGAGGCAATGACTTCACCTTTGACGGAACGTTCCATTTCCGTCACTTCTTCCGGACGTTCGTCGATCAGAAGGACCATCAAGATAACGTCCGGATAGTTGGCTGTAATCGCGTGAGCGATGTGCTGCATTAAAACGGTCTTACCGGACTTCGGAGAGGCAACCAGCAGAGCACGCTGACCTTTACCGATCGGAGCGAGGATGTCGATCAAACGACCGGTGAGGTTCTCGTCGCCCGAGATATTGCGTTCGAGTTTGAGCGGCTGGTTCGGGAAAAGCGGAGTCAGGTTTTCGAAGAGAATGCGGTGTTTAAGAGCTTCGGGAGGAAGACCGTTAACTTTGTCGACTTTGACTAAAGCAAAATAACGCTCGCCGTCTTTCGGAATGCGGACTTCACCTTCAACCGTGTCACCGGTATGAAGATTGAAGCGGCGGATCTGAGACGGAGAAATGTAAATATCTTCCGTGCTGGCTAAATAAGAAGAAACCGGAGAGCGAAGGAAACCGAATCCGTCAGGAAGGATTTCCAAAGTTCCGTCACCGAAAATCTGTTCGCCGGCTTTCGCACGCTTCTTCAAGATAGCGAACATGAGTTCCTGCTTGCGAAGGCGGCTGGCGTTATCAACGTCGAGCTCTAAAGCAATATCGAGAAGCTCGGAGACGTGCTTGGATTTAAGGTCGGATAAATGCATAGGAAATGAAGCTCTTGCAAATAAGGATTACACAATAATCCCAAGCGAAGAGATTTAAATAAAAGAGGAAAGAAGAATTAAGGGAGGAAGGAAGCAACGGTTCGATAAAGAGGAAATCGAACCGTTGTAGAGCAAAATTAGATGAAGTTCTTGAGAAATTCAGAGAACTGAGCGGAATTCATAGCGCCGGCCTGCTGAGCCTGGAGCTGACCGTCTTTGTAAACGGCAAGAGTCGGAATACCGCGAACGCCTAGCTGAGAAGCAACATCCTGGCACTCATCAACGTTGTATTTAACGATCTGAACGCCGTCGGGAAGGGTTTCGGCAGCTTTTTCAAGAACCGGTCCGAGCATGCGGCAGGGACCGCACCAGGGAGCCCAGAAGTCAACGACCACCACACCTTTTTGATTCAGGACGTCGTCAACAAAGCTGGCGTCTGTAACTTGTTTCAAGGCCATTTTTTAAATTACCTCCAATTATTGATTCCCTGGAACCGAAATCGGCTCCAACGGATGATGGGATACTATCACCGAGAGCTTTCAGGGCTTAACTAACAACCCCAAAAAGGTGAAACTCATGCTGGATTTTTGTAACTATACACATTTGAAGCAACCTTGAGGGCGTGTGTGCGCAACGTTAGATATTAACAATGTGTGAAAACTTCTTAGAACGTTGAGCGGACAAGGAAGGAAAAGCTAAGCGGGTGCAGGCCGGAGTTTTGAAAACGATCCAAATAAGCAGAACTAAAAAGCGCCGCGCAAAAACTACTTTCCGGAGCGACGCTCGTTTGACTATTGGACAAGGTTAATTTTTAGCAAACGCATACCCTTTTCGGAAAATCTTTCCTGTGTAATCGACTTTCACAAGAATGTGTTTGCTTTCAATCTGAATTTTTTCAACAACAGGTTCTTTCTGAACAAAGGCTGTTTTTTGAATTTCAAATTTACCCTGGGCGTAGGCGGCAGGATCCCAACGACCAATAAATTTAGCATTGGCCGTGCCGGAGAACGCGAGCATAAGGGCGATGAATGGAACGCTGAATCTAATCATTTTCTCCTCCTTTTCTTATAGTTAGTTCATCTTACCACTCTGAATCGTGAAAAAGGCTCTCTATTTCAGTTTCATTTTCTTTGCTGGCGCAGAATTCAAATTCATATATAATTCGTAGCCGGCGAGCCCCCTCGCATGTGAATGTCGTGAATCTGGTCAGGTCGGGAACGAAGCAGCCATAGCGAAACTAGCAGTGCCGAGGTGTGGTTCGCCTTTCCTTTTCAATAAGGTGCTCAAATGGATAACTTCAATATTCGCAATGCTCGTCCTCAAGATTGCCCGGTTATTGCCGAACTTATCCGCGGATTGGCCCATTACGAAAAACTTGACGACCAGTGTCAGGTCACTCCCGAACTCCTTGAAAAATGCCTTTTCGGAGACAAACCCGAATGTTATGCCGTAGTTGGCTGGCTGACGGGAAAAAACGGAACAGAAAAACCGGTAAGCTTTGCGCTTTATTTCTATAACTTCTCTACCTTCCTTGCGCGCAAGGGTCTCTACTTAGAAGATATTTTTGTACTTCCTGAATACAGACACCGCGGCATCGGCAAGAAGATGATGAATTATTTGGCGGCCAAAGCTGTGGCTGACGGATGCGGCCGATTTGAGTGGTCTGTTCTGGATTGGAATCAGCCGGCAATTGATTTCTATGAAAGCATTGGCGCTACTGTTATGCAGGAATGGCGTATTTGCCGTCTGACCGGTGAAAAACTTGAGCAATTTGCTCAAAAAGCACTTGCAAAATAAAGAGTTTAAAAAGTAGAAGGGCGCCCATAGCGGCGCCCTGTATTATATCTACAGCCTCTTACGGCTTAGCTCAAAGGTCCGGATGAATCGGAGAGTGTTTGGCCGACTTCTTTGACGTAAAGAAGTATTTCCTAACTCGATGACGAATAGGACAATCCGAGCAGAATTGAGATAGGATTATCCTCATGCTTAAAAGCTCGATAACGGGAGAACAGCTCTCCGCATAATCGGCTGAACAACATATTTCGGAATAGCCTAATGTCATACCAAGTTTTGGCACGCAAGTGGCGGCCTCATGATTTTTCTTCTTTGCTCGGACAGGATCACGTTGTTCGAGCTCTGACGCATGCTCTGACGGAAAATCGGCTGCACCACGCCTATCTTTTTACCGGCACGCGAGGAGTTGGAAAAACCACAATCTCCAGAATTCTTGCTAAATGCCTAAACTGTGTCGGGCCGGACGGGAAAGGCGGCATCACAGCAGAGCCTTGCGGAGTGTGCGAGGCTTGTCGCGCGATTGATGAAGATCGTTTCGTAGATTACATCGAAATGGACGCGGCTTCGACCCGCGGTATTGACGACATGGTTTCGCTTTTGGAAAGAGCCAAATATGTTCCGACGAATGCCCGCTTTAAGGTCTACATGATCGACGAAGTTCACCAGCTGACTTCCGCGGCATTTAACGCCATGCTTAAGACTTTGGAGGAACCGCCCGAATACGTCAAATTTATTTTGGCCACAACGGATCCTCAAAAGGTGCCGGTTACGGTTCTTTCTCGTTGTTTGCAGTTCAATCTGAAGAGTTTGTCTCCTCAGCTTATTTCCTCCCATATGGCAGAGCTTCTAGAGAAAGAACAAATTTCTTTTGAGAAGCCGGCTCTTAGAATGCTTGCTTCGGGAGCGAGAGGCTCCATGCGCGACGGACTTTCCCTCCTGGACCAGGCAATCGCCTACAGTGCAGGTAATGTTACATTGGAGTCAGTGAGCGAGATGCTCGGTACGATTGACTCGACGACACTGATTCGTTTGCTCGGCGCCTTGGCCAACCATGAGCCGAAAGAGATCATGAAGGTGGCCGACGAAATCGGTGCCCGCAGCTTGTCTTATACGCAGGCGATGAAGGATTTGGCCGTTCTGCTGCACCGCATTGCGATGGCGCAGCAGCTGCCGGAAATTCTGACCGATGAAGAACCTGACGCGCCCGAACTCCGTCAATTGGCGAGCGTGTTTTCTCCGGACGAAGTCCAGCTCTTTTATCAGATTGCGATTCATGGACGCAACGATATGGCGCTGGCACCCGATGAGTATGCAGGTTTCACAATGGCGCTTCTGCGCATGCTGGCGTTTGCTCCTTTAGAAGGAAAGATGCTGAAAAGCCTGCCTGCTGCTGTAACGCATAAAGAAGAGGCACCAGCCCTCCCAAAAACTGAGCCGGCTAAGACTGAGCTGCCGGCGCAGCAAAAAGCTCAGTCAGTAGATACTCAGCCGAAAGCTCCTGAAGCTCCGGCGGCTTCTGCAAAACCGGTTTTATCCACACAGGAGCTGGAAGGCATTCCCTGGGATCACAGTATTGCGACAGGCAAACCCGTCTTCGTTCCTCAAGGTTCGGAGTCCGCAGTTCCCAACTTAAAGAAGAAAGCGGCCGAAAAGTCAAAACCGGCAGCAGCGGCTCCGGCGGCAAAAGAAGTCAACCCTCAGCCGAAGGCGCCGGAAGCTGAGCCTTTTCCTCCGGAAATAGCAGCCGCTCCTGCTATCCCTTCGATCGACATGCCGGATGACGATGCGCCGTGGGTTCCGGAGACTGACAGCGTCCCCCCCGATGACCTCGATTGGATGGCGCCTCCGGCTTGGCCCGAAGAATATTCAGAAGAAGCCGGGGTCTCCGTGCTCCCGCCCGCTCCTCAGGAAAAGCAGAAGGAATATATTCCCGCTGAACCCGTTCAGATGAACGCGTGGCTTGAAGCCGCAGAAAAGATTCATTTGGATCCGGCGTCTCAGCCGTTAGTGACCAGCGCCGAGCTGGAGAGTTTCGACGGTCAGAATATGAAGCTCACCGTGGATTTGGAAAAACTGACAGCGCACGATATGGTTGCTAAACTTGCGGCCGAACTAAAGAAGGTTCTTGGGAGCGATGTCCTCGTCACAGTGACGACGGCACCCTCGAAATACCAGAATCTTCGTACGCTTTACGCTCAGAGATTTTTAGCAGAAAAGCAGAAAAAGCTCTCCGAGCTGAAGAAAGACAAAAGAATTCTTTCTTTCATGAAGGTCTTTAACGTCGAGCCGAAGACAGAAGACTTGGACCTTTTAGATAAAGAAGGCAAAGTTAGAACAATTTAAATTTAAGAGGAATCAAAATGAAAGGATTTGGCGGAATGGGTCAGATGGGCCAGATGATGAAACAGGCTCAGATGATGCAGATGAACATTCAGAAAGCCCAGAAAGAGCTCGAAACTATTGAAGTCACCGGTGAAGCCGGCAACGGTATGGTTAAAGTTACGATGACCTGCAAGAACGTCTGCCGCCGCGTCATGATCGACGACAGCCTTGTCGGTGCCGATGCTGACCGCGAAATGCTCGAAGACCTCCTTCTGACGGCAATCAACGATGCTTCCAAGAAGGTCGAAGCCGAAACCAATGCCAAGATCAGCAAGGCAACCGGTGGTATGAAACTCCCGTTCTAATTCAATGGAACAAATCGGAGCAATTGCCGAACTGATAGATGCGCTGAAGAAGCTTCCCGGAGTCGGTCCGAGAGCTGCTCAGCGCATTGCTTATCAGCTGCTAAACGGCGACAGAAGTGATGCGAACCGTCTCGGAGAGGCCCTCTTAAAGGCCACTAAGACGGTGCATCGCTGTGCCCGCTGCAACAATCTGACCGACGGCGAGCTGTGCAGCTACTGCTCTTCTCATAACCGCGATGACTCTCTGCTTTGTATTGTTGAGAGCGTTGCTGATTTGATGGTGATTGAGCAGAGCCTTTCTTATCACGGCCGCTACTTTATTCTGATGGGACGCCTGTCCCCGTTAAACGGCGTCGGACCCCACGAAATCGGCTTGGACAAGCTGTTGGAACGAGCCGGTGAACCCGAAGTCAAAGAAGTTATCATTGCAACTTCTTTCACCGCAGAAGGAGAGGCCACTGCCTTTGCCGTCTCGGAACTTCTCTCCAAACACTATCCCCAATTAAAACTCACGCGCATTGCAAGAGGCGTTCCTGCCGGAGCCGAAATTGAATACACGGATGTCAACACCGTGGCGCAGGCAATGCTCAATAGACGTGTTCGTGAAAGCGACTAAAACGCTTTCTTTTCGATTCGAGCAAAAATTTTTCTTCTAAGTGTTATTACTTAGTTAGATTTCCGCACAAACGAGATTTAGGCGGTATTCTTTATCTGTAACTCAATTTTACAAACGGAAGAAAAGTGACGAATACAACAGGCAACCGAAACAACACTCCGGCAATCCCGGGGTTTGCGACTGTTTGCGTCCTTTCTCTTAACGGTCTTAGCTTGGCTTTGGGCTTGCTGCGATTGCGCCTTAATGTCGGCTAGGACTGTTTTTGTATATATCGTTTCTTATCAACTAAATTCGTAGTTCAAAGACGGTCCGCCAAGCGGGCCTTTTTTATTATTGGGGAATAAAAATGAATAAATTCACACGCCGTACCGTCATCGCAGCTGCCTGTGCTGCTGCAGCTATGACTTTCGGGCCGATGTCCTTTGCTCAGCAAGCACCGGAAAAGAAAGACGTGACGGTTGCCGTGGGCGGTAAGAGTCTTTACTACTATCTGCCTCTTTCTATCGCTGAACAGCTCGGCTACTTCAAAGACGAAGGTCTGAATGTCAAGATTGTTGACTTCCAGGGCGGCTCCCGTTCGCTTCAAGCAGTTGTGGGCGGCAGTGCAGACGTTGTCTCCGGAGCCTTTGAACATACCATCTCCATGCAGGCTAAAAAGCAGCCCATGACCGCCTTTGTTCTGCAGGGCCGTGCGCCTCAGCTGGCTCTCGTTGTCTCCAACAAGACAATGAAAGACTACAAACAGCTGAGCGATCTGAAGGGCAAGAAAGTCGGTGTAACCGCTCCGGGCTCTTCTTCTCAGATGGTTGCCAACTTCATCCTCAAGAAGGGCGGCCTCGGACCTAAGGACGTTGCTTTCATCGGTGTCGGTTCTTCTTCCGGCGCAGTTTCTGCCATCAGAAGCGGCCAGATTGATGCCTTAATTAACCTTGATCCGGTTATCACGATTCTTCTGAAGAACGGTGACGCCAAGCTCGTTGCCGACACCCGTAAAGTTAAAGAATCCGAAAGCTTCTTCGGCGGCACGATGCCTGCCGGCTGCCTCTACGCACCGGTTTCTTTCATCGAAAAGAATCCCCAGACTGTTCAGGCTCTGACCAACGCCATCGTCCGTGCTGACGAATGGCTCTCCAAGGCCACTCCGGAAGAAGTTGCCAAGGTTGTTCCGGCTTCCTACTTAATGGGCAACCGTGACATTTATCTTGCCGGTTTCGAAGGCAACCGTGACGCTCTGTCTCCGGACGGACGCTTCCCGGACGGCTGCGCCAAGATTTCTCTAGGCGCCCTTCAGACCGTGAACGATAAGATCGACCCTGCCAAGATTGATTTAACCAAGGTTTATACCAATAAATTTGTTGATGAAGCCTTAAAGAAATATCCGGCTAAATAAATAAAATAAGAGGCGGAGCCTAGGCGCTCCGCCCAAGAGAAACCGAATAACAACGAATACACAGCATTCAAGATGAATCAGCCAGCAGTGGAATTTGACGATGTGACGTGCAGTTTTGTCAGCGATGACAATAAACACTACACGGCCGTTAGAGATGTGAATTTAACAATCGGAGACGGTGAGTTTGTCAGCGTCGTCGGTCCGACAGGATGCGGTAAATCGACCGTACTTAATATGGCAGCGGGACTTTTAACGCCGTCAAAAGGAACCGTCAAGGTTTTCGGAGAGGAGCTTGTCGGTTTAAATAAGCGAGCCGGCTACATGTTCCAGGCCGAGGCATTGATGCCCTGGAGAACGGCTATTGATAACGTTTCTGCAGGTCTGCAGTTTAAGGGCGTTCTTGAGAAAGAACGCCATGAACAAGCCCGTCATTGGCTCTCGCGCGTGGGTTTGAGCGGTTTTGAAGACCGTTATCCGCATGAACTCTCCGGCGGTATGAGAAAGCGTGTTGCTCTGGCTCAGACGCTGATCATGGATCCGGACATCATTCTGATGGACGAGCCGTTCTCCGCTTTGGATATTCAGACCCGCCAGCTGATGGAAAACGAAGTGCTGGCTCTGTGGTCGCAGAAGAAAAAGGCCGTGCTCTTTATTACGCACGACTTAGACGAAGCTATTTCGATTTCCGACCGCGTGGTGGTTTTCTCCGCCGGCCCGGGTTCTCATCCGATCGGTGAGTTCTATATCGACATCGCTCGTCCGCGTGACGTGGCCGAAGTCCGTGTCACACCGCGCTTCATTGAACTGCACAACGCCATTTGGGCCGACCTTCGCGAAGAGGTGCTCAAGGGCTATGAGAACCAGAGAAATCGGGTGAAATAAAATGAAAAAAGGAAGCACACCTATTCTTCAGTCAAAAACCAAGTTAGTCACCTGCCAGCTCCTTCTGCTCGTTGCAATTTTCTTATTCTGGTGGCTGATGACGAAGCCCGGCCTCATTCCTCCGTTCATGTTTCAGGATGAGAACCAGGCCGCCTTCTTTTTCGGTGAACCGGTTCAGATCGGAAAGGTTATTTGGGACTGGTTTGCTGTTAACTTAGAAATCTATCCCAACCTTGCTGTTACGCTGACGGAAACTGTTCTTGCGTTTATTTTTGGTACTGCTGCCGGTCTTCTCGTCGGCCTTTGGCTCGCACTTGCTCCGACGGCTGCGGCGATTGCAGATCCTTATATCAAGGGTTTGAACTCCATGCCTCGCGTGATCCTGGCTCCGATTTTCGGTGTTTGGTTCGGTCTTGGCATCGGCTCTAAAGTTGCCCTCGGTATCACGCTGGTCTTTTTCATCGTGTTCTTCAACGTCTATCAAGGCGTTCGAGAGGTTAGCCCGAATGTGCTGGCGAGTGCTCGCATGCTCGGCGCCAATAAAACTCAGCTGCTCCGATTTGTTTATCTTCCGAGCGCGATGAGCTGGGTGTTTTCTTCGCTGCATTCTTCCGTCGGTATGGCCTTCGTCGGTGCGGTCGTCGGCGAATACTTAGGTTCCGCAAGCGGTGTCGGTTACCTGATTCTGCAGGCTGAAAGTACGTTTGATATCAACACGGTTATGGCCGGTATTTTGGTTCTGACTGCGTTTGCACTGGTCCTGGACTGGATGGTGTCTCTGGCTGAACACCATTTCATGAAGTGGCAGCCGAAGGGCGGCAGGAGCGAAAAGCTTTAAAACCAAAATTTCTGACTATTGGGTGCTTCGGCGCCCATTTTTGTAGCTGTCGCCGGAAAGAAAAGATTTGAAACAATTTTCTTGAGTCTGTTCTTCATGAGCAACAATCTCTTGCGAGTCGAAATTTACGGCATAGAAAATTCATGTTACCCATCATCCGTATTCATTAGTGGAAACCACGACAATTAATAAATGAGTTTTCAATGTTTGGGTGAAGATAAAGTTTTAATAAATTAGATAGTTGATTGATTTATAAGGATAGTTAGAAATTTAGGTGCAAATAAATTGAGTTTCTGAAAAGTCAATGACCACAAACAAGCGATTTTTAGTTAGAAACGTGGTTGATAGAATCTCCGAATCATTCAAAAGCAAGCATCAAGACCACTTTGTGATGTTTGCTTTCTTAATTCGAGGAGGAGAAGAATGATTCGTAAGGCTGTTTTAGGAACTGTTCTTGCCGCAGTATGCGGTGCCGCTTTTGCCGCTCTGCCGAACGTTGCTGTTTACGCGACTGGCGGTACGATTGCCGGACAATCCGCGGCGTCTGATAAAACCAATTACTCTGCTGCCAAGGTCGGTGTCGACAAATTAGTGCAGGCAGTTCCTGAACTTGCAAACATCGCCAATGTCACTAGCGATCAAGTTGCACAGATTGGCTCTCAGGATATGAGCGATGCTGTTTGGCTGACGCTTGCTAAGAAGATCAATGCTGAGTGCGGCAAGAAAGACGGTTTTGTGATTACACACGGGACCGATACGATGGAAGAAACCGCTTACTTCCTGAACCTCACGGCTAAGTGCAACAAACCGATCGTTCTGGTAGGTGCTATGCGCCCGTCGAATGCACTTTCTGCTGACGGTCCTGCTAACCTCTACAACGCCGTTGCTGTCGCCGGTGATCCTTCCGCTGCCGGCAAAGGTGTTATGGTTGTGATGAATGACCGTGTTCTCGGTGCACGTGACGTCACGAAGACAAACACAACAGGCGTTGAAACTTTCCAGAGCCCGAACGCTGGTCAGCTGGCAACGATCCATAACGGCAAGGTTCTGTGGGATGCAACACCAGTGACCAAACACACGACTCAGACTCAGTTCAAGGTCGACGGTTTAGACAAGCTGCCGAAGGTCGGTGTGGTCTATCAGCACGCAGGTGTTGAAGGAATTCAGGCTCAAGCCTTAGTTGATGCCAAATACGACGGTATCGTCACCGCCGGCGTTGGCAACGGCAACCTTCATAAGTCAACATTCCCGATCATCGAGAGGGCAGCTAAAGACGGCATTGCGATCGTTCGCTCCTCTCGTGTGCCGACCGGTTCTACAACCAAAGACGCGGAAGTCGATGACGCTAAGTACGGTTTTGTTTCGTCCGGTTCTCTGAACCCTCAGAAAGCTCGCGTTCTTTTGATGCTGGCCCTGACTCAGACTAAGGATCCGAAAGAAATCCAGAAGATCTTCGATCAGTACTAAACCGATAGGTTAAGAAGGCGATAGCCTTTTCAGAGACGGCAAAACCCGGGCAATTGCTCGGGTTTTGTCGTGTGCGCCCAGCATGGCGCACTTCTATAGGGTGCGAATCCTGAACCCGCCCGATGAGGGGAAGGGTTAGCGACTCGGCAATGGCGTAGTGGCAACACTAGGTCTGGAGGAAGCCGATAGCAAAATGCATGTTCAACGAACAGGAAGCGGATATGAGGCGGTTCAGACGGATGTGGGGGCACGACTCCTCAATATCCAATACTCATACAGGAGTCTGAGACGTAGATCCGATGGACAGGCAGGAAAGAAGTGTGTCTTACCTGGGGAGATCCGATTTGATGCCACTGGCTACGGGCTTCGCGAGGAGTTCGGATGTCAAATCGGAAGTCAGCCGAGGCCATAGTAGGGGCGACCTGAAGGGCCGAACATTAACAACGCGAGTAGAGGTGACAACTCTCATGACAAATTCAAGCGGACCTCAGAACAACGTCCTAGAGGGCGACTGTCACGACGCAAAGCGGGCAGAACAGCGCAGTGTCGTCTACGGTAAAAGAAGGAGCAGCTAGTCATGGCGAAGTCACATTGGACGAAAGCTGAACCTAGAGGCTGTCCGCTCATCGATTTAGTATGTTTCTATCTCGACGATGCGGCGCAGAAGGTTATCAAGAACAAAGGAGCCCCCGGCATAGACGGGATAACCTATGAGCAACTTCCTAACCTTTTGCGAGTTCACGGGGAGAAGATCAGACAGAAACTCAAAAACGGTACCTACATTCCCGCTCCCGTTCGACGCGTGGATATACCTAAGCCAAACGGGGGCACACGGATGTTAAGAATTCCAACTCTCTTGGACCGAACAATCCAACAGGCCATAGTGATGACCATTGGAGACGCGTTCGAGGATCAATTCTCGGACAAAAGTTATGGGTTCAGAGAGGGACGGAACTGCCAGCAGGCAGTGCAAAGAGCTCAAAAGTACATCGAAGATGGAAATAGATGGGTCGTCGAAATGGACTTGTCCAAATTCTTCGACCGGGTCAACCACGATATTTTGATGGACAGAGTCAGCCGAGTCATCGACGACAAGGCAATCTTGATACTAATCAGACGATACCTAAACGCAGGCATCATGGAAGACGGGCTTGTAAGTCCAAGGCTGGAAGGCGTACCTCAGGGATCGCCGCTCAGTCCGCTACTGTCAAACATTATGCTGACGGATTTGGATCGGGAATTGGAAACAAGAGGACTCAACCATGTCCGCTACGCGGACGACTGCAATATCTATGTGAAATCAGAGAAAGCGGCTCAGCGAGTTCTGACAAATATCACTAAATATGTAGAGGAGACACTCAAGTTGCGAGTAAATCGTGACAAGAGTGGCACCTTTCGTCCGAGGGACTCGGTCTTTCTCGGGTACACCTTCTCGAAAGCAGACTGTACACGTATTGTCGTGGCACAAAAGTCCGTAAAGAGGCTGTGGGCGAAACTACACAAGATATTTAACACTGCGCGGGGGACTTCACTAGGATGGACGACAGAAAGCAATACTGGGAAGAAATGGACCAAAGAATCCGACATCATCTCAGGAAACTTATCTGGATAGCATGGAAGAAACCGAAAACGAGGGAGCGAAACCTTGTGAAACTTGGAATCGATCCCGAAAGAGCTTGGAAGAGTTCTGTCAACGGAAGAGGAGCTTGGTGGAATTCAGGACAATCGCACATGAATCAAGCTATCAAGAACGACCGTTTTGTAAGATTAGGCCTGTACTCTCTCCGCTTTATGGAGATCCGTTAATGAAGCGCCCATTGCGGTACCGCACGATGGGTGCTGTGAGAGAGGGGCGGGGAAACCCGTCCCCCTACTCGATTGAAACCGTAAGGAAACTATTCGTCGATTTCGACGTCAACGGGCTTCATCGCCGGCGTACTTTCTAAATGACGGCTGACGAGTCGAACGGTATCAATCGTACGAATGGCGTTGATGATCTTCTGCAGATGTTTCGTGTCGCCCACTAAGATTGTGAGCTCGACCTTATCCACGCCGTTTTGCTGGCTCATGGCAAAGCCCGTGACGCTCGAATGCTGCTGAGCAATCATGCTGGTCAATCTTTCAAGCGTGGCATGGGTATTGGTTAATTCAATGTCTAACTTAACCGGATAGCCGCCTTTATATTGGCTGTTCCATTGCAGATCGCGCCAATTTTCAGGGTCGGTCCTCATTCCACGCTGAACGTGACTGCAGTCCTTGCGATGAACATGAAGGGTATTGGTACCGGCGATGTAATGTCCGATGATGACATCATCCATTGCCGGTGTGCAGCAGGGCGCAAGCTTGCAGATTTGGCCTTTGAGTGCTAAGACAGGTTCTTGGCTCTGTTGGACAGTAGTCGCTGTTTCGTTCCCCTTCAATGTGTAGGGGGCGGTCAATTGATGAAGAAGCAGGAGGGAGTCCTTCTGTCCCGAGCCGATTGCATCAAGCAAAGCATTCTTGTCTGTGAAACCGTTCGCCTTGCAGACGCGGGTCCAATCCTCATTGGTGACTTTTGAATAGGGTAAGTGATGAGACTTGGAAGATCTCTCCAAGAGTTTGGATCCCAGTTCGATTTTGCCTTCTTCAGAAAGGGAGCGCATATATTGGCGGATTTCAGCTCTTGCCTTACCGGTTCGAACACTGGAGAGCCAAGAAGGATTAGGCGTGGGTTTGTCGCCCTTGATGATGTTAATCATTTCGCCGTTCTTGAGTTCACGAGTAAGGGGCGCCGTTTCGCCATTAATTTCACAGCCGATTGTGCAATTGCCGAGGTCAGTATGAATTTGATAAGCGAAATCAACTGCTGTTGACCCTTTAGGCAGCTGGATAATTCTGCCTCGCGGAGAGAAGACGTAAACTCGATCGGGGAAAATATCGACTTTGATATTTTCCATGAATTCCAAGGATGTTCCGCTCTGCTTTTGAATTTCCAGCAACCCGTTGAGCCAGTCCATCGTATTGCGCTGCAGCTGGTCGGACGTGTTGCGGTCGCGGTAAAGCCAGTGCGCTGTAATACCGTCTTCACAGATGTGATGCATTTCTTCCGTGCGAATCTGGAATTCGACCATGAGACCGCCAGGTCCGATGACGGTGGTATGCAGGCTCTGGTAACCGTTAGCCTTCGGGATCGCAACGAAATCTTTGAAACGTCCCGGAACTGGTTTATAGAGTTCATGAATCACGCCTAAGGCGCGGTAGCAGTCATCCCTTGTCGGAACTAAAACGCGGAAGCTGTGCACGTCCAGCACTTCGCTAAAGCGGATCTTGCGTTCCTTCATTTTGGAGTAGATGCGCCAAAGGGATTTGTTTTTACCTTGTACGTCGCCGCGGATTTTACGAGCAGCCAGACGATCCGACGTTTCGTGATAAATCTGATCCAGAGCGTTCTTTTTGCGCATACGGGATTCAGCAACTTTCTTTTCAAGAACACGATAGCGAATCGGGTACATGTAAGAGAAACTCATGTCGGAGAGCTCTCTATAAACAGAAAAGAGACCAAGGCGGCTCGCAATCGGAGCGTAGATATCCATGGTCTCTTTAGCAATACGGAATTTTTTATGCTGCTTAACCGCGCCCAATGTGCGCATGTTATGAAGACGGTCGGCAAGCTTAATTAGGATGACACGAACATCGCGGGACATCGCGAGCAGCATCTTGTGAAAGCTTTCCGCCTGAGCCTCTTCATTCGAAGAAAATTTGAGCTTGTCCAGCTTTGAGACGCCGTCGACAAGCTCAGCAACTTTCACTCCGAATTTTTCGCTCATTTCGATCTTGGTAATGCCCGTGTCTTCTAAGACATCGTGCATGAGACCGGCCTCAATGGTTTCGGCATCCATGTGCCAGGAGGCAAGGATTTCTGCAACTGCGATCGGATGAGTAATGTAGGGAGCACCGGAATTACGGAATTGACCTAAATGCGCTTGGTCAGCATATCGGAATGCTTCACGAATTTTCTGAACGTCGCTATTAGAGAGGTATTGACGGCAACGTTCGGCAAGCAGATTGGCAGACGCGACAGGGTTGAGTTTTTCCTCTGCGAAGGCATCCTCCTTGGGCTCCGGTTTAGTCGCCGATTTCATGCCGACGGCTGTCATGAACAAGTCTGCGGCTTTTTGTGCGTAGCTTTTTCCTGCAGTTGCGGTATTCGGGGCCATGGTTGCTCTCCTAGCTGAGGTTTTATTTTTCGTGTTTTCTTCTGCGCTTCACCAAAAAACAAAACGGGGTTCGGCTGCGAGCCGAACCCCGACTGTGCAGATAACTTCTATTATCTTATACCGTTGAGCATTTCTAAGCCTGTGACGCCCTCAGCAATTTCACGGAGTGCGGCAACAGTCGCCTTATCCTTACACTCAATCTTAGGAGTATGACCCTGAGAAAGCTGACGAGCGCGGACAGATGCTACGAGAACCATCTGGAAACGGTTCGGGATCTTTTTTAAACAATCTTCAACTGTAATACGTGCCATTGATCTAACCTATCAAATTCAGTTCGGGATTCCGAGCTGAATAAAAATATCACGACAACGAGCCGCCTGTTTATCAAAACGGAGACGGCTTGCGGTCACGATTGCGCAGAATTCATTGAGCGCATTTTCAAAAACTGAATTAATTATAACGAAGTCAAATTCACTTGCATGAGCCATTTCGGCGCCGGCGCCCAAAAGACGTCTCGTAATGGTCTGTTCGGAATCCTGTCCGCGCTTATGAAGCCTGTCTTCCAAGGCTTGGATAGAAGGAGGCAGGATAAAAATGCTTACAGCTTCGGGGAAATGTTCTCTCACCTGACGGGCTCCCTGCCAGTCAATTTCAAGAAGGACGTCGCCTCCTTTGGCCATTGTGTCCTCAATCCACTTTTTGGAAGTGCCGTAGAAATTTCCGTGAACTTCTGCAGATTCTAAAAACTCACCTCTTTCGCGGGCGGCGAGAAACTCCTCGACCGTTGTGAAATGATATTCGCGTCCGTTAACTTCACCCGGACGAGGGGCGCGGGTCGTCGTAGAAATGGAGAGTGCGATACCCGGAATTTTTGCAAGGAGTGCATTGACCAGCGAAGATTTTCCGGCGCCGCTCGGGGCGGAGACCAAAAAGAGCGAGCCTGCATTTCTCGGTTTAAAAGATTGGTTTGTCATTGAAAGACTCTTTAAAAAATAGATTTTGCAATTAATCCTGCGGCCAAATCTTACCTGTCTCAGTACGCATTTGTCGCAGTGTCTCCTTGAGTGTGAGCGTATCTTTAACAAATGCTCTGATGCCTTCGTCTAATTTATAAGATGCCATTTCGTCTTCGCACATTGCGAATCTCCATTGAGCTTCCGTTAAAGGTTCAGCACGAATTGGGCTCACCTTAGCAACGTCGAGTTTTTTTTCGAATTTCTCTTCGGAGTTTGAGAGCTCTTCGATCAGTTTAGGAGAAATGGTTAGCAGGTCGCAGCCGGCAAGCGCCACGATCTGGCCTTTATTACGGAAGCTGGCACCCATGATCTGAGTTTTTGCGCCCAAACCTTTGAGGCGCTCGAAGATTTTTCTCACAGACTGAACGCCAGGGTCGTTTTCTCCGGCGTTTGCTTCTTCATCCCAATCGGCGCCGGCTTTTTTCTTGAACCAGTCGTAGATTCTGCCGACGAAAGGCGAGATCAAAGTGACACCGGCATTGGCAGCGATTTCTGCCTGAGCAACGGAGAAGATAAGCGTCAGGTTGCAGTGGATACCTTCTTTTTCCAGCACGCGAGCGGCTTGGACGCCTTCCCATGTTGCAGCGATCTTAATCAAGACACGTTCTTTATCAATGCCTTTTTCTTGATAGAGCTCGATTAAACGGCGAGCTTTGACGATTGTCTTTTCAACATCAAAGGACAGGCGAGCGTCGACTTCGGTAGATACACGGCCTTTGACGTATTTAAGGATCTCTGCGCCGAAGTTCACAAGAACGCGATCAGCGGCGTCTTCTAAGGAAACGGAATTTTCAACTGCTTCCGTTAAGAAAGCCCGATAGGCAGGATCTTTGGAAGCTTTCAGGATAAGAGAAGGATTGGTTGTTGCGTCTTGTGGTTGGATTTTTGCGATAGACGCGATATCCCCAGTATCAGCCACAATGGTCGTCAGGGAAGCTAATTGATCAAGCTGAGTCATGTCTTTTTATAACTTGGGTCAAATTTTTCTATTGTAAAACCCGAATATCTGTAAAAAGCGAATAGATTGTTCACATTCGGGAGAAAAGAAGAATTTCAGCTCTGCCGTGGCATTTACATCGATACCGTTGCCCCTTCGACCTCTACCAACAGAAGATCACAACTTCAATGTTGGATGGAAGAGGTGTAAGCGGTAAGGTCAATAACTTCGGTCTCGGTTTATCTGCCGAAGTCGGCAAGAAGTTCGGTTTGACTAAGGACTTCTTCGTCGAGCCCCAGGCTCAGTTGGCTTACTACTGGATCAAGGGTAAAGACTTCTCTATGTCCAACGGTATGAAAGTCGAACAAGGTGACTTCAACAGCTGGGTTGGCCGCTTGGGCCTCGTCGCCGGTAAAGACTTCAAAGATGCTGAAGGCAACACCAAGGCTCAGGTCTTTGTAAAGGGCGGCGTCAAACAACAGTTTGCAGGCAAGCAGAAGTTGTATGCCAATTCGGTTCAATTTAAGGATGAACTGAAGGGAACAAGCGGCTATTATGGTCTTGGCTTCGAAGCGAATCCGAACAAGAAGGTCAGCCTTTATGGTCAGCTCGAACGGGAAAACGGCAAGCATTACACGAAGGAAATCGAAGTGATGCTTGGGCTGAGATGTAAGTTCTAGCTATTGCCTCTCGGCTCTAACACACTCGGCATTCCGCCGAGTGTGCCAAAGCTTCAAGACAAAATTGAAAAGCAAAAATTTGTAGTAATTAGAACCCGCATTTCAAACTGCCTCAAAGCCCTCAACTGGAGGTCTTGACGGCAAATTTCCTCGGGTTTGGGTTCAAAGGCCGGAATGATGATTGTTCCGGCTTAATTTTTTGACTTTTCAAACTGTCTCAGAAATTATAGAAAACTCTCCTAAAAACAAACTTAAATAATCGCCGCCTAAGAACTTTCCTCTATAGCTAAAAACAGTATTTCATCTTTCAAGTCCGCCAAATACCCGTTGATATAATCAATTTCGCTCGGTCTCAAACACAACTTGAATCGAGCTTTTTTCTAACTGCGATCGGGACCGAAACGGCGTCTCGATGGCGATACGGAGTCATAGTGCATAATCATCTAATTAATGACGCCCGACCTGAAGCAGCATTAGTGCTTGCGGACGGAGCTGTTTTTAAAGGCCGGTCTATCGGCGTTTCCGGCATGGCCGTGGGCGAAGTCGTTTTTAATACGGCAATGACGGGCTATCAAGAGATCCTCACGGATCCTTCCTATACAGGACAAATCGTTACTCTTACTTATCCACACATCGGTAATGTCGGCGTAAACCAAGACGATGTGGAATCTTCCGATGTTCACGTTGCAGGCCTCGTGATCCGCAGCGAGTCTCCGGTGGTCTCCAATTGGCGAGGCCAGCGAAGTCTGACGGAATATCTCAAACAAAACGGTATCGTGGCTATCGCTGAAGTGGATACCCGACGTCTCACTCGAATCCTTCGTACGACCGGCGCACAAACCGGCTGCATCGTGGCGGCTGCTGAGGGCAAACTCACAGATAATGAAATTGCGGTTGCTGCCAAAACGGCAGCAGAAGCACCTCGAATGGTTGGCCAGGAACTGGCTTCTAAAGTCAGCACGACTTACCGCTACGAATGGGGCGAAGGTACTTGGCGCATGGACAACGGTCTAGGGCGCCCGGGGTCCTTCCAACCCGAAGACTATCCCTACAGCGTGGTCGCTTGGGATTTCGGCGTAAAAGAAAACATCCTTCGTTTAATGGCTGACCGCGGTATTCATGTTCATGTAGTGCCGGCTCGTACGACTTTTGAAGAAGCTATGGCGCTGCATCCGGACGGCATCTTTCTTTCTAACGGTCCCGGAGACCCTGAGCCCTGTGACTACGCAATTGAGGTTGCGCAGAAAGCGATTGCTGCCAAGATTCCGCTCTTCGGCATTTGTTTAGGTCATCAGATTCTGGGTTTGGCCGTCGGCGGGAAGACCCTCAAGATGAAATTCGGTCATCATGGTGCCAACCACCCTGTGGTCGATTTAGCAACGAAACGTGTTTACATCACGAGCCAGAATCACGGCTTTATGGTGGACGAAGCGAGTCTTCCTGAGAACGTACAGGTCACGCACAAGTCCTTGTTTGACGGTTCTCTCCAGGGCTTCGAATTAAAGGACGCTCCGGTTTTCTGCTTCCAGGGACATCCGGAAGCCAGCCCCGGTCCGCACGACATTCAGCCGCTGTTTGACCGTTTCATTGCAAATATTCAGAAGTACAAAGAGTCTTTATGACAGATAAAGTTCAGACAGTTAGAGCAGCGCTCCAAGAGGCCCGCAGCGGTTTAGAGAACCTGCTTTCCAATGAAGAAATGCTTGGAAAAGTAGTCAAAGCGGCCGACCTCATGGTTGCCTCCATGCAGCAGGGCGGTAAGGTTATGTCCTGCGGCAACGGAGGCTCTTTGTGCGACGCAATGCATTTTGCCGAAGAACTCTCCGGTCGTTTCAGACAAGATCGTCCCGCTTATGCGGCAATGTCACTGGCAGATCCCTCTCATATGTCCTGCGTTTCTAACGATTATGGATACGAAGATGTCTTTTCTCGTTTTGTAGAAGGCATAGGCAGAGAAGGAGACGTTCTGCTCGGTATTACAACGAGCGGAACGAGTAAAAACGTCGTCAAAGCAGCTCAAGCGGCGAAAGCGAAAGGAATAAAAGTCGTTGCTCTCACCGGCAAACCGAATACTCCGATTTGCGAACTTGCGGATGTGGCCATCATCACGCCTGCCGGTCGTTTTGCCGACCGCGTTCAGGAACTGCACATCAAAGTCATTCACATCCTCATCGAGTTAATCGAAGCCGGTATGGCTGAACCCAATCCATCCAAGGAATAAGAAATCATGCCTAAGCGCACTGACATTAAATCGGTTCTGATTATCGGAGCCGGTCCGATTGTCATCGGACAAGCCTGTGAGTTCGATTACTCCGGTGCACAGGCCTGTAAAGCTCTCCGTGAGGAAGGCTATAAGGTTATTTTGGTTAACAGCAATCCGGCGACCATCATGACCGACCCGCAGACTGCGGACGTAACTTATATTGAACCGATCACCAAAGAAGTGGTCGAACGCATTATTGCAAAAGAAAGACCGGATGCCATCCTCCCGACTATGGGCGGCCAGACGGCGCTTAACTGCGCCATGGAACTCGCAAAGAGCGGCGTGCTCGAAAAATACAATATCGAGCTGATCGGCGCTTCTCCCGAAGCGATTGAAAAAGCCGAAGACCGTCTGAAATTCAAAGAAGCAATGGACAAGATCGGACTGAGCAGCGCTCGCTCCGGTATTGCTTACTCTTTAGACGACGCTTTAAAAGTCCAGGCTAAGATCGGCTTCCCGGCAATTATTCGGCCGAGTTTTACGCTCGGCGGCTCCGGCGGCGGTATTGCGTACAACATGGAAGAATTCATCCAGATTTGTACCCGCGGCCTTGAACTCTCCCCGACACACGAACTCTTGATTGAAGAGTCCTTGCTCGGCTGGAAAGAATACGAAATGGAAGTTGTCCGCGACAGCAAAGACAACTGCATCATCGTTTGCTCCATCGAAAACTTCGACCCTATGGGTGTCCACACCGGCGACTCCATCACCGTGGCGCCGGCTCAGACGCTGACTGATAAGGAATATCAGATCATGCGTGACGCCTCTATCGCCATTCTGCGAGAGATCGGTGTCGACACCGGCGGCTCCAACGTTCAGTTCGCTGTGAACCCGAAAGACGGTCGTCTCGTCGTCATTGAGATGAACCCGCGTGTTTCCCGCTCTTCCGCTCTGGCCTCTAAGGCAACGGGCTTCCCGATCGCCAAAGTAGCAGCCAAGCTGGCCGTGGGCTATACGCTCGACGAACTCAAAAACGAAATCACGGGCGGCCGTACTCCAGCATCTTTCGAACCGACCATCGACTATGTTGTGGTCAAGACACCGCGCTTTGCTTTCGAGAAATTCCCCAAAGCCGATAAGCGCCTGACCACACAGATGAAGTCAGTCGGCGAAGTGATGGCCATTGGCCGTACCTTTCAGGAAGCACTTCAGAAAGCACTTCGCGGTTTGGAAACCGGTAAAGACGGCTTAAACGAAATCTCGACTGATCGCGCTACGATCCACCACGAGATCAGTGAACCGGGCCCCGACCGTCTTTGGTACTTGGCCGACGCTTTCCGTTTGGGCTACACCGTCAAAGAAGCTCATCGCGCCACCAGGATTGATCCTTGGTTCTTGGTTCAGGTTAAAGAGCTTGTCGATATTGAGAACCGTCTCAAGGAATACAGCCTGCCTGAGCTCTCTAAGGAAGAAATGCTTTTCCTCAAGAAGAAAGGCTTCTCCGATCGTCGCATTGCTAAGCTTCTGAAGGTCAAGGAAGACCAGGTTCGTGCTCGTCGTCACGAACTCGGAATTCGTCCGGTCTACAAACGCGTGGATACCTGCGCAGGCGAATTCCCGACGGATACCGCTTACATGTATTCGACCTACGAGGAAGAATCTGAAGTTAATCCTTCTGATCGCCGCAAGATCATGATTCTGGGCGGTGGCCCCAACCGTATCGGTCAGGGTATCGAGTTTGATTATTGCTGCGTTCATGCCTCTATGGCGCTCCGCGAAGACGGTTATGAAACCATCATGGTCAACTGCAACCCGGAAACGGTGTCCACCGACTACGACACGAGCGACAGGCTGTACTTTGAACCGGTCACGCTCGAAGACGTGCTCGAAATCATCGATGTCGAAAAACCCGAAGGCGTCATTGTTCAGTATGGCGGCCAAACACCGCTTAAACTCGCTCGCGCCCTGGAAGCCAACGGCGTCAACATTATCGGTACGTCTCCGGATTCCATTGACGCTGCCGAAGACCGTGAACGCTTCCAGCACTTGCTGCAGAATCTCGGACTTCATCAGCCCCCTAACAGAACCGCTCGCACCGAAGAAGAGGCCATTCGTTTGGCTGACGAAATCGGTTATCCGCTAGTTGTTCGTCCGAGCTACGTGCTTGGCGGTCGCGCCATGGATATCGTGCACGACAGAAGCGAACTCGAACGCTACATGCGCGAAGCCATTAAAGTTTCTTTCGATTCTCCGGTTCTTCTGGATCGCTTCTTGGATGACGCCGTTGAAATGGACGTCGATGCCGTCTCTGACGGTAAAGAAGTCAGAATCGGCGGCGTGATGCAGCATATCGAACAGGCTGGCGTTCACTCCGGTGACTCCGCTTGCTCGATTCCTCCGTATTCTCTTGATCCGGCCCTGGTCGAAGAAGTTAAGCGCCAGACCCGCGAAATGGCTCGCGCCTTAAACGTTGTCGGTCTGATGAACGTTCAGTTTGCGATTCAGCACGCCTTCTCCGATCATCCGGAAATCTTCGTGCTCGAAGTCAATCCGCGCGCTTCCAGAACCGTTCCGTTTGTTTCCAAGTCCACCGGACAGCAGCTCGCTAAGATCGCCGCCCGCTGTATGGTCGGCCAGAGTCTGGAAGAGCAGAAGCAGCCGGTAGAAGTTGAACTCGACCACTACAGCGTTAAGGAAGCCGTCTTCCCGTTTGCCAAGTTCTTAGGCGTTGACCCGGTTCTCGGACCGGAAATGCGTTCCACCGGCGAAGTCATGGGTGTCGGCCGCAGCTTCGGCGAAGCTCTCTTTAAGAGCCAATTAGGTGCCGATTCTGCGATTCCTAAGTCCGGGCGCGTCTTTATTTCCGTCAAGGAAGAAGACAAGCCTCGTCTGCCGCAGCTCGCTAAGAACTTCACGGAAGCAGGCTATCAGCTCGTTGCTACTCGCGGCACGGCCAAAGTCATCCGCGAAGCCGGCTACCGATGCGATGTGGTGAACAAGGTTTCCGAGGGGCGCCCGAATATTGTGGACGAATTGAAAAACGGCACTATCCAATTGGTGATTGCAGTCGCAGCCGAAAGCCGCTCTGAAATCGCAGATGCTTCTGCCATTCGAATTGCCTCATTGGCTAACCACGTGACTTTCTACACGGCTATGGCAAATGCCTTGGCAGTGATTGAAGGAATTCGTCATATGCAGGATACCGAGGTTTATGCGCAGCAAGAGCTGCACAAACACCTTCAGCACTAATTTCATTCTTATGAGCGCTTTCTTTCAAGAAGGCGCAATTAACCGGGAGTAAATATGCCCTTTAATCTGAAAAATCGTTCCTTACTGAGTCTTGTGAACCACACACCCGAAGAGATTGATTACTTGGTTTCATTGGCCGAAGATCTTAAGAAGGCCAAAAGAGCAGGTACGGAACGTCCTCAGCTTCGCGGAAAAAGCATTGCGCTGATTTTTGAAAAAACTTCTACACGTACTCGTTCTGCCTTTGAAGTGGCTGCCTATGATCAGGGTGCACATACGACTTTCTTTGATCCTGCTGTTTCACAGATTGGTCATAAGGAAAGTATTAAAGACTCCGCTCGCGTTTTGGGCTCCATGTATGACGCAATCGAATTTCGCGGCTTCAAGCAGGAAACGGTTGAAGAGCTCGCCGAGTATGCGGGCGTTCCTGTTTTTAACGGACTGACCGATGAATGGCATCCGACCCAGATGCTCTGCGACTTGCTTACCATGAAAGAGGCCAGCGGAAAGCGCTGGAAAGACATCTCTTTTGCTTATCTCGGAGATGCTCGCTTTAACACCGGTAATTCTCTGCTACTTGTCGGCGCAAAAATGGGCATGGATGTTCGTATCGGAGCACCAAAGGCTTATTGGCCCTCTCAGGAATTGATTGACATGTGCCGAGAATTCGCCAAGGCTTCGGGCGCAAGGATCACGATTACTGAAGATCCCGAAGCAGCGGTAAAAGGGGTGGACTTCATCCATACGGATATTTGGGTCTCTATGGGAGAACCAAAGGAAGTTTGGGATGAACGTATCGAAGCGCTTCTGCCCTATCAAGTCAATAAAAAACTGATGGAAGCTTCCGGCAATCCGAACGTGAAATTTATGCACTGTCTGCCTGCCTACCATAACACGGAGACAAAGGTCGGAGAAGCGGTTATCAAGGCTCACCCGGAACTCGCGGGCGGTGTGGAGGTGACTGAAGAAGTATTTGAGTCTCCTGCTTCTATTGTGTTCCAGCAGGCCGGAAACCGCCTTCATACAATTAAGGCAGTCTTAGTTTCCTCTTTGGCATAAACGACGGAAGAAACGTTGCTTGGGAGAAAGCGGGAGTTCGGCCCGCATCAGGAGCAATGAGAGAAACCTCATAACTGAATGCGCTATGATTAGCGCATTCGTTAATAAACAGGCGGTCAACGACCGCCTTTAGATTTTTAGAAAATGCCTATACCTATTACTGCCCGCGGGGCAAAGATGTTGAAAGACGAGCTTCAGCGTTTGAAAACGCAGGATAGACCTGCGGTTGTTCAGGCAATTGCCGAAGCACGTGAAAAGGGAGACCTTTCTGAAAATGCCGAATATGATGCAGCCAGAGAGTCTCAGGCCTTTATTGAAGGCCGAATTTTAGAGCTCGAGAGCAAAATTGCTCAGTTCCAGGTGATTGATCCGTCCACACTTCCGGATAACGGCAAAGTTGTGTTCAGCGCCACTGTGACGATTGAAGATGTTGAGACAGGCAATCGTCAAACGGTTCAGATTGTGGGCAACGATGAAAGCGACACTAAACTCGGTCGTATTTCCGTGGCTAGCCCGATGGCTCGTGCCTTAATCGGCAAGTCGGAAGGGGACGAGGTGGAAGTACAGGCCCCGGGGGGCCTGTCGGAATACGAAATTATTTCGGTCCAATACATCTAATTGATGCATCGATAAAGGCAGTTACTCTTCGGAGATGCCTTTATTCTTGCTGGCTAAGCGGGAGCCCAGGGTTTTGCCTTTGGCTCCCACTGCTTTTACTTGGCCCTTCGGTGTCTTGCCTTTCTTCACGGTTTTAGCCCAGGGAAGGCTCTTAGCTTCCTTGTTCTTGTTCTGAATCATTTCCGTGAGGCGCTTGCGGTTGTTGCGTGCTTTGGCGCCGGTCTTGCGAGCGGCTGCCGGAGCAGCTTTCTTAACCTTCGGGGTTTCTTCGGTTTCTTCTTTTTCAGGAATCGGACGGAACAAGACTAAAAGTTTTCCGATTTGGGTAATCTTGGCGGCGCCGAGTTTGTCAGCCAGCTCTTCAAAAATGGCCGTGCGTTCTTCTCTGTCGTCGCTCGGGACTTTGACCTTGATCAAGCCGTGAGCGGTTAAGGCGCGGTCCACTTCCTTAATCACGGCTTCTGTAAGACCGTTTCCGCCGAGCAGAACCACCGGATCAAGGTGATGTGCTTTTGCCTGAAGTAAGAGGCGAGCGTTACGATCGAGCACTAATTGTGACATTATTAACTCCTTATTTGATTTTTTGAAAGTGTAAGCCTATGCCGGTATCTGAAAAGAAACTTCGCTCTAATCCTGCGTGGATTAAGCGTCACCTGACCGATCCTTTTGTTAAGAAAAGTGTTCAGGAAGGTTACCGAGCCCGTTCGGTTTACAAGCTCATGGAGATTGATGATAAAGATAAAATCATCAAACCCGGCATGAGTGTTGTCGATTTAGGCGCTGCGCCCGGGTCCTGGACCCAAATTGTTAAAGAGCGTCTGACCGATAAGGACGGGAAAATCGACGGTAAAGTTATCGCCATGGATATCCTGCCGATGGAGCCGATTGAAGGTGTCCATTTCCTGCAGGGCGACTTCCGAGAGCAGGAAGTCGCAGACAAGCTAACCGATCTCTTGGAAGGGGAGAAGGTCGACGTCGTTCTCTCCGATATGGCCCCGAACTTGTCCGGTGTTGCCGCGGCCGACGCTGCCCGCTGCCTGCTCTTGAATGAACTGGCCTTGGATTTCGCTAAAGAGAACCTCAAGAAGAACGGTTCTTTTGTTTGCAAGGTGTTTCAGGGGAACGGCTATTCTCAGTACGTTGAAGCTTGCAAAAAAACTTTTAGAAAGGTTTCCGTGCGAAAGCCCGAGGCCTCCAGAAGTTCTTCGGCAGAAGTGTATATTGTTGCGCGTGATTTGAAATAACCGGCTGCAAGAGAAACAGCAGGTTTTCCTTCTGAGAGAAACCCTGCTGAGATTTTTTAACCCCTTGGGAGAGGCTACTTGTCAAAAGGTTATCGTCCTATTTGCGGTAACCGCACTTCGGGCATACGCCGTTCTCATCTAACGCGATACCGCAGAGAGGACAGCGGTCCACAGTTCCTTGAGGTTTATATTCCTGAGAAGCTGCATTTACACCGCTCGTGAAAGTGATTTTGGCAATGTTGAGTTTGTCTTTCAGCAGATCGTAAGCGATCTTGATCATTCCTTCCGTGGTGAGCGTTTCCTTTGTAACGACAAGACGGCAATCGGGATAACAGGTAATGAGGTCTGTCTTAACTGGAGCACCCTTCATTCTGTTGGAGGGAGCTCCGTTTCGAATGCCTTGTGCATCGTAGACGGCAAGGATAGCGGGAAGCAAAGGATCATCCTCTCTAAGAATCAGAGCGTGGTCGAAGTTCTTCAAAACTTCCCAAGCAGTCTTTCGAATTTCGTTGCAAGGAAAGACCATATTGACCCCGGGTTCGATCGTGTCTTCAACTTCGATGGTTAAAACACCGGTATGTCCGTGTAAATACTGGGCTTCTCCTTGAAAATTAAGAAAACGATGTGCGTACTGCAAATCAAAAGACGTGATGCTTCTCATACTTTTCTCCTTAGTGAGGACGGTATCAATTTCAATTCGGTTTAATGTTTTTTCTTGGCGCATTCGGGACAGAGCCCGACAAATGTGAGGTCATGACTCTTTATCAGATATTCATTTCTTTTTCTGACTTCCTCATCTAGAAATGCCATGTAAGGCATTTCTACATCCATTACCTTGCCGCATTGCTCGCACCTCAGGTGATAGTGATTGCTGCAAATATGGTCGTAACGTTCAGGAGAACCTGAGATGTTGCGAAGTCGAATTTCTCCTTCTTCTGCTAACAGTTTTAAGTTTCTGTAAACAGTTGCACGGCTGATGGTCGGGCAGTTTTTTTGAACTTCCTGATAAACCTCGTCAGCAGTCGGATGGTTCTGCAGCTGCCTTACTGCGCTTAATACCAGTTGTCTCTGAATCGTGTTACGAGAATTAGTCATTGCCTTTAATAACATTAAATCTTGATTAATATACTATCCTAATTAGGACAAAGTATCGATAAAAGACTTTTGCGTATTGTAATAATTTATTTCTAATAAAAACAGAAGGGCGGCCGATAGGCCGCCCTCAAAAGGCGAATCAAGAAGCGTTTGTTTTAAGAAAAACTCTTTTTGTAAAACGCAACGATTTCCCTCATAGGAATATATTTCATGTTGTCGTAGAGATCCGTGTGATTGGCTGCCGGAATAATCATGAGTGTTTTGTTGTCGCCGGTGAGCTTCTTGAAAGCGTCTTTGCTGAAATACAGAGAGTGGGCTTTTTCTCCGTGGATCATCAGCACCGGACTTCTAATTTCGTCAGCGAAAGTCAGCAGCGGTGTATTGATGAAGGAGAGCGCCGAAGTCTTGTTCCAGTGTCCGTTGGAGTTGATGGACCTCGGATGGAAGCCTCTCGGTGTCTTGTAATACTCCCAGTAATCTTTTACGAACTGAGGTTCATCGCCGGTAAGTTTATCAGGCAGACCTGCGTCGGGTGCGTAGGTTCCGTCTTTGGTGTCTTCGGTACGCTGGGCATTCAATTCCTGCTTCAATGCATAGCGAGCATTTTTATCCATCTTGTCGAAATAGCCATAGGTGTTCACACGGCTCATGTCGTACATAGTGGAGGTGACGGTAGCTTTGATGCGGGTGTCGATTGCAGCGGCGTTCAATGCAAAACCGCCGAATCCGCAGATGCCGAGCACCCCGATCTTGTTGTGGTCGACGCCCTTGAGGTTCGACAGATAATCGACAGCTGCGGAGAAATCTTCCGTACTGATGTCAGGAGAAGCTAGATTGCGGGGGAAGCCGGAGCTTTCACCGGTAAAGGACGGATCAAAAGCTAAAGTCACGAAGCCGTTTGCGGCCAATGTCTGCGCATAAAGTCCCGAAGCCTGTTCCTTGACTGCTCCGAACGGGCCGCAAACAGCGATAGCCGGCAGGTCGCCCGACACGCCTTTGGGGCAATATAGGTTACCGATTAATCTCGTGCCGAAGCGGGTATAAAAAGATACTTTTTTATGTTCGACCCTGTCGTCCTGCGGGAACGTTTTGTCCCATTTCTCTAAATTGTTCATCTTTGTTTTTCCCTCCGAGGAGCGTACAGGCCCCGCAACGGTTAAAGCGGTAAGTGTTGCAGCTTCGATAATGAAAGATCTTCTTTGCATGATTTTCGACTGACGTTGAAAACGAGTAGGGACAGAATAGAAGCTTTGTTTTAACATATCAAATACTTATTTAACAACTAAGATATGCTTTTTTAGTATATGAATTTGAGAAGTCTTCGTTTCTTCCTTGCTGTCGCAGAAAACAACGGCGTTCAAAAGGCCGCGGAATCCCTGCATCTGACTCAGCCGAACATCTCTCGGGCGCTTAAGGCCTTGGAAGAAGAGTTGAACGCGCAGTTGTTTGTTCGCACGGCCCGCGGAGTGGAAATCACTGAGGAAGGCGAACTTCTCAGAATGCGGGCGGAAGAAATCTTGTCTTTGGTGGACAAGACCAAGGCCGAATTTGTAGATTCAAAGGGTAGTGAGCTGAGCGGGGAAGTGCGGATCGCTGCCGGTGAGTCTGAAGGCATGCGCAATGTCATTCGGGCGATGTCGCTTTTTAAAGCTATACATCCGAAGGTTGAGTTCTCAGTGACGAGCGGCAACAGCGCTAATGTGGCCTATCAGTTGAATGTCGGGCTCTCCGACCTCGGAATTGTGTTTGATCCTTTTGACGTCTCGAAATACGAATACACCCGCTTGCCCTGGAAAGAAGATTGGTGCGTCTATCTGCGCAAAGACGATCCGCTCGCAGAAGAGCCATTCGTTACACCTCAGATGCTTCGAGATCGTCCGCTGATATTGTCAGCACAAACCCGAGGTGCCGGCTTTTTGAAGTCTTGGCTTGGGCGCAGTCTTGAAGAGCTAAATGTGGTGGCGTATTTCACGCTGATCAACACGCCGAAACTCATGGTTGAAGAGGGCCTCGGTCTGATGATCTCTTTTGATAACTTAATTGACCTGAATCCAAACGGCCCCTTAATGATTAAGCCCTTAGCGCCCAAACTTCATTCTGCTACCTATCTCATCAGAAAGAAGGAAAAAGTGCTCTCCCGCGCGGCGCAAGCCTTCCATGAATATTTGAAAGACTACGCATTGAGCGCAGAAGCAGCTCAAAACAATTAAGCCGAAGAACGGATCGAGGATGTTTGGCAGCTGCGCTAAACTTTCCTGCACGCTTCGAGCTCCGTTTTAAAACAGCATCTTTTTATTTTGGAAAATATGACTCAAGATTTCGTCCATCTTCGTATGCATACCGAGTTCTCAATCAAAGACGGTATGCTCAACCCGAAGAAAGTAGTACATAAGGCGATTGCCTCCGGGATGAAGGCGCTGGCGATTACAGACGCCACGGCGATGTTCGGTGATGTCATTTTCTATAAAGCCGCATCAGCCGCCGGTATCAAGCCGATTCTCGGCGCGGACTGCTCGATTACGAATCACTACAACCGTGATGATTATCTGCGCCTCTTATTTTTAGCGAGAAATCATCAGGGGTACCTGACGCTTTGCGACCTGCTGAGTCGTGCGTGGCTCACCAATCAATATAAAGACAGAGGCGAAGTCGACCTCGACTGGATTACGCCGGAAATGGCCGATGGCTTGATTGTGCTCTCCGGCTTCAATACCGGGGCGATCGGTAAGGCTATCCTGAACGGAAGTTCATCGGCTGCCGAACAGGAAGCCCGCAGATTGTCCCAGAAATTCCCGCACTTTTTTATGGAGCTGCAGAGAGTGGGGCGCCCGAATGACGAAATGCTCGTCGCCGAATCCGTCAAGCTCGCCAAGAAACTCGGGCTGCCGGTTGTTGCTACTCAGCCGATTCAGTTTGAGAACCCGGAAGATTTTGAATTCCATGAAGCTCGCGTGGCGATTGCCGACGGCTTCACGCTGGCAAATAAGGCTCGTCCTCGTATTTACACGCCTCAGCAGTATTTCCGTACGAAAGAAGAAATGTGCGAGCTCTTCAAAGACATTCCTTCTGCGATTGAAAACAGCGTTGAAATTGCAAAACGCTGCAATGTCACGATCAAACTCGGGAAACCGCAGCTGCCGATTTTCCCGACGCCCGACGGTATGTCTCTCAAAGACTACATGGCACAGCTCGCGCGCGAGGGTCTAGACCGCCGCCTGAAAGTCTTATATCCGGATGAGAAAAAACGCGAAGCAGCGTTCCCGCGCTACAAGGAACGCCTGGAGCGTGAGATCAAGATCATTCAGGACATGGACTTCCCGGGTTACTTCCTCATCGTGCAAGACTTTATTAACTGGGCCAAGACCCACGGCTGTCCTGTGGGTCCGGGCCGCGGTTCGGGTGCCGGTTCCTTGGTGGCTTACAGCTTGGGTATTACCGACTTGGATCCGCTTGCGTACGACTTGCTGTTCGAACGCTTTCTGAATCCGGAACGTGTGTCCATGCCTGACTTTGACGTGGACTTCTGCCAGAACAACCGCGGACGCGTGATTGAGTACGTGAAATCCAAGTACGGCGAAGAGTCCGTGAGCCAGATTGCGACCTTCGGTACGATGGGTGCCAAGGGCGTCATTAAAGATGTCGGCCGTGTTCTCGATATGTCGTATTCCGAGGCTGATCGCCTTTCCCGCATGATTCCGACGCGCCCCGGTCACAACACGACCCTTGAAGAAGCGCTCAGCGAAGAGCCGCAGTTCCGCGCTGAAGTTCGCAACAATCCTCAGGCCCGCAAACTCATTGAGTACGCCTTGAAATTGGAAGGCACCACCCGAAGCTTGGGCATTCACGCAGGCGGCGTGCTGATTGCACCGGGCAAACTGATTGATTTCTGTCCGCTCTACGCAGCAGGCATGCTGCCGGAAAACGTCATCAGTATGTATGACAAAAAGGACGTGGAAGCCGTAGGTCTGGTGAAGTTCGACTTCCTTGGTCTGACAACGCTCACGATTATTGAACGTGCGCTCGACTACATCGAAAAGAACACCGGCGTTCGTCCGGACATTGAGCACATGGAGTGCGATGATGAGGACACGTACAAGAAGATTTTCCAGACCGGAGATACGGTTGCCGTGTTCCAGTTTGAATCTCCGGGTATGCACAAGCTTCTGATTGATGCGAAACCGACTCAGCTTTCCGACTTGATCGCTTTGAACGCCTTGTATCGTCCGGGCCCGATGGACCTGATTCCGGACTTCCTGGATATTCGTGCCGGACGCAAGAAAGCCGAATATGCGGATCCCCGTTTGATTCCGATTCTGGAAGATACGGCCGGCATTATGGTGTATCAGGAACAGGTGATGCTGGTGGCGCAGAAGATCGGCGGCTACTCACTCGGCGGCGCTGACATTCTTCGACGCGCCATGGGTAAGAAAGACGTCGCCGAAATGGAACGCCAGAGCAAAGTGTTCATCGAAGGTGCGGCAAAGAACGGCGTTTCTGAGGAAGTGGCCGCTCACTTATTCGAGTTAATGCGTAAGTTCGCAGGCTACGGCTTTAACAAATCCCACGCTGCTGCATACTCTTATGTTGCCTATAAAACCGGCTGGCTGAAGAATTACTACCCGGCAGAATTCCTGGCTTCCTCTTTGAGTGAAGTGATGACCGATCCGGAGAAGTCTCTGAAGATTTTGATGGATGCTAAACGCCATAGTGTCAAACTTCTCGGGCCGGATATCAACGAGAGCGAATTTAACTATACCAGTCCCAAGACGATGGAAATTCGTATGGGCTTAGGCGCCCTAAAGGGTGTGGGTTCAGCACCTGCAGAAGCTATCAAGGCCGAAAGAGAACAAAATGGTCCGTTCAAAGACCCGTTCGATCTCGTCAAACGGGTGGGCTCTCAGCTCATCACGAAGAAGATTATCCAGGTCTTTGCAATGGCAGGCGTCTTTGATTCCATTGAGCCCAATCGCCGCAAGTGGTTTGAAAATGCTGACGTGGTAGTTCAGTCTGCTCAGGAAAACGAAAAGGCGGCTGACCAGTTCAGCCTCTTCGGAGAAGAACCGTCTAACGAAGTACCGATCAAGGAAGTTGCGCCTTGGAGTGACCGCACTCGGATGGAAAAAGAGCAGTATGTTCTCGGCTTCTATTTCTCGGGTCATCCGCTGGAAGCCTATCAGTCGGAACTCAAGCGTAATTTCGGAGCTCTTGTGGCAGGTACCGAATCTGAGAATCCCGGGGAATACCTCGTTGCCGGTATGTATCTCGGCTGCGAACAGCGCCGCGGCAAGGACGGTTCCCCGTTCGTTACGCTGCATTTGGCGACGCCCGACGGTCCGGTGGACTACAGCGTTAAGAACCAGTACTTCGAACAGGAAAGAGTCCGAATCAAAGAGATTCCCAAAGGCGAGATTGTGGTCGTGGAACTTAAAAAGTCTCACAGTAAGAAGAGCGGGAAGACCTGGGCAAGTCCCGGAGCCTTCTATCCGCTCTACGAACTGCGTCATCGCCAGAGAGCGCATATTGTCATTCGGCCGGCGGAAGAAGCCAATCCGAAGGAGCTCGAGCGCCTGATTTTGGACGTCCAGATGACGCATCCCGAAGAAGCGATCCGCGTGGACTTCGAATTCTCGGACGACCGCAGTTTCCGTGTTCGTCTGCCCTGTCCGTATAAAGCAGCCGCCGATTGGACATTGGTCCGAGATTTAGAGGATTCGCCCTCTATTCGGCAGGTTGAAGTGGCTTACGGCTTGTAACTTCAGCTCCCGAACTGAGAAAAAATTAGGTTTTTAGGCTAAGTATTATTCATAATTTATAGAAATCGCAAGAAAAGGTAAGAAAGGCCTTTTTTGTTACTCGGTTTTTGGTATTGTTTGATAATCAGGGCGGGTTTCGCCCTTATAAATCGACAACCGGCGGCCCCATAGGCCGTGCATTTGAGGTGAAATTTTGAACAAAAATAATTTATTCGCCAAAGTTGCCGTATGGATCGTGATTGCCTTAGTGCTGTTTACTGTATTTAAGCAGTTTGACGGCGCCAAGAAGATGGTGGCTAATGAACCGTCCACGAGCTATACGCAATTTATGGACCAAGCCAAGGAAGGCAAAATTAAACGCGTCGATGTTCAGGGTCGTACGCTTACCGTCACTCCGACGGAAGGAGCTGCCTATAAGATCACAGCTCCCGGAGACCTTTGGATGGTTGAAGACCTCCGTAAGGCCGGTGTTCAGGTCTACGGTCAGCCTGATGAAGAACAGAGCTTCTTAGCTTCCATCTTTATTTCTTGGTTCCCGATGCTCATCCTCATCGGCGTGTGGATTTTCTTCATGCGTCAAATGCAGGGCGGCGGAAAGGGCGGTGCTTTCAGCTTCGGCAAATCTAAAGCCAGAATGCTCGACAGCTCGAATAACAATGTCACTTTTGCCGACGTCGCCGGCTGCGATGAAGCCAAAGAAGAAGTGACCGAAATCGTGGATTACCTCAAGGATCCGAGCCGTTATCAGCGCTTAGGTGGTCGTATTCCCCGCGGCGTGCTGCTCGTCGGCTCTCCGGGTACCGGTAAAACACTTTTGGCCAAAGCTATTGCCGGCGAAGCTAAAGTTCCCTTCTTCACAATTTCCGGTTCCGACTTCGTTGAAATGTTCGTCGGTGTCGGTGCCGCTCGTGTTCGCGACATGTTCGAGAACGCTAAGAAGAATTCTCCCTGCATCATCTTCATCGACGAAATTGATGCGGTTGGCCGTCAGCGCGGCGCCGGTCTCGGCGGAGGCAATGACGAACGCGAACAGACTTTGAACCAAATGCTCGTCGAGATGGACGGTTTCGACACCAACAGCAGCGTCATCGTGATCGCTGCCACGAACCGCCCTGACGTTCTTGACCCCGCATTGCTGCGTCCGGGCCGCTTTGACCGTCAGGTCGTGGTTCCGCTGCCCGATATTCGCGGCCGTGAACAGATTCTGAAAGTTCACATGCGCAAGATTCCGGTCGGCGCCGACGTGGACGAGTCTGTCCTCGCTCGCGGTACGCCCGGCTTCTCCGGTGCCGATCTGGCTAACCTCGTGAACGAAGCGGCCTTGTTTGCCGCTCGCCGCAACGGCCGTGTGGTTGCCATGGAAGACTTCGAACGCGCTAAAGACAAGATCATGATGGGCGCTGAGCGCAAAGCCATGGTCATGTCCGAAGACGAAAAACGCAACACGGCTTACCACGAATCCGGCCATGCTCTGGTTGCACGTCTGATGCCGAAGAGCGACCCCGTACACAAAGTCACGATTATTCCTCGCGGACGTGCGTTGGGTCTGACGATGCAGCTGCCTGCCGAAGACCATTACTCTTATGACAAGCAGTATCTGCTCTCTCGTATCGCCATCCTGTTCGGCGGACGTATTGCCGAAGAAGTTTTCATGCATCAAATGACAACGGGTGCGTCTAATGACTTTGAACGCGCCACTCAGATGGCTCGCGACATGGTCGTCCGCTACGGCATGAGCGATGTGATGGGCCCGATGGTTTACGGTGAAAACGAGAACGAAGTGTTCCTCGGCCGCTCCGTGACTCAGTCCAAGCATATCTCCGAGAGCACGATGGAAAAGGTCGATGCAGAAGTTCGCCGCATTATTGACGAACAGTACGCAATTGCCCGTAAGCTCATCGAGTCTCATCAGGAAGAAATGCACAAGATGGCGCACGCTCTGCTCGAATGGGAAACCATTGACGCCGAGCAGATCGACGACATCATGAACGGTAAGGATCCGCGTCCTCCCAAGCAGCTGAGCAAGGTTCGCAGAAAGAACGAAGAAGCGGCTCAGCCGGCTGAAGGAGAACAGACCGCTCAGGCAGCTCCGGCAGAAAAGAAGACGGAGCAGGCTCCGCAGACCGAGTCGCCTGAACCTGAAGCGAACGCTAAACCGGCTGAAGCTCCTTCCGAGGAAGTGAAACCGGAAGATAAGCCGAAGGATTCCGACGATCGTCCTAAAGCCTAAAATAACGATTGCAATAGAAGAGGCCGCTTCCGCGGTCTCTCTATTTTTAGTGCGGAAGGACAGTGACAGCTCATCGAAGAAACGCAGTAAAAACTTCGTAAAAGCTGTTTGGTTCAGACGCGGGATTTAAATCATTTCATCTGTTCATCGAGCTTTAAAAATGAACGAAGATCTTGAATTCAAAGATATCGACGAAGACGACGAAGAAGAAGTCAAAATTCCCGAGATTCACGGGACAAAGAACTATATGACGCGCGCCTGCTACAACCGGCTTCTTGATGAGCGCAAGAACCTGGTTTTAGTCGAGCGCCCGAACGTCGTGAATGTCGTTGCTTGGGCGGCTTCCAACGGCGATCGCAGCGAAAACGCCGACTACCAGTACGGCAAACAGCGTCTGCGTGAAATCGACCGCCGCATCCGCTTCCTGAATAAGCGAATCGAGGCGAGCGAGGTCATCGATATCGATAAAAGACCGCCGACAGATCAGATCTTCTTCGGCGCCACCATCGTTTATGCCAATGAGCAGGGCGATGAATCCAAGATTCGTATTGTCGGGATCGACGAGGCTGATGCCTCGGTAGGAGATGTTTCCTGGATCTCTCCGATCGCGCGAGTTTTCCTCAAACATTTTGAGGGAGACACCGTGCTTCTGCCGACACCGAAAGGCGTAAAGAAACTTGAGATTTTGGAAGTGACTTACGTCAACGATCCTCCCGGGAAACCCCACATTATTTAACTTTTCACTTTTTGCAATTGGCCGGTCAAGCCATGGAAACGAAAGAACAACACTTATCAGATTTTGATTTTGAACTGCCCGAATCTTTGATCGCGCAGTATCCGCTGAAAGATCGTGCGGCCTCGCGTCTTCTGCACGTCAAACCCGACGGCTCCGTAGAAGACCTGCATTTCAGAGACATTCTGAATTTGCTCAAGCCTGGCGATCTTCTTGTCTTTAACAACACGAAGGTCATTAAGGCCCGCTTGAACGGTAAGAAAGAAACCGGCGGTGTCTTCGAAGCAATGACCGAACGCGTCACCGGAACCTATGAAGCCATTTCGATGATGCGTGCCAGTAAAGCGGCAAAACCGGGAACGATCCTGTATTTCGATCATCCGGAAGGAAAAGAGCCGGCAAGAGCCGAAGTGCTCGGCCGCGAAGGCGAATTTTTCCGTCTCAAATTTGATCATCCGGTTCTGGAAGTGTTAGATGAATACGGCAAAGTTCCGCTGCCGCCCTATATTCAGCATGCCGCTGAAAAATCCGACGAAAGCCGTTATCAGACGGTCTATGCCAAGTATCCCGGTGCCGTTGCCGCACCGACGGCAGGGCTCCACTTCACGGATGAACTGCTTCAGCAGATTCGCGATAAAGGCTGTGAAGAAGTTTTCGTGACGCTGCATGTCGGCGCCGGTACTTTCCAGCCTGTGCGTGTTGAAAACCTCTCCGAGCACGTCATGCATTCCGAGTGGTACAGCATCTCTCCGGAAGCAGCCGAAAAGATTAACAAGGCCAAGGCCGAAGGGCGCCGTGTTGTCTGCGTGGGTACCACGAGCTTGAGAACCGTCGAGGCGAGCGCCTCCCAAAATCCGGAAGGCAAGGTCAGGGCAGAAAGCGCCGATACGCGCCTCTTTATTAAACCCGGCTATGAATTCAAAGTCTGCGATGCAATGGTGACGAACTTCCATCTGCCCAAGTCCACCTTGGTCATGCTGGTGAGCGCCCTGTGCGGACGAGATGAAATCCTGGCGGCCTACAAACATGCCGTCGATGAAAAATATCGTTTCTTCAGCTATGGAGATGCGTGCTTCCTTGAGCAAAAGGTAAACCAATGAGTCTTACATTCAAACTCCACAAAACTGAAGGATTTGCGCGCCGCGCTGAAATCCATCTGAACCACGGCGTTGTTCAGACGCCAGTGTTTATGCCGGTCGGCACCTACGGTACAGTCAAAGCAATGAGCCCGCTTGAGCTCAACGAAATCGGAACACAGATTCTGCTCGGCAATACGTTCCATCTTTGGCTCAGACCCGGTCTGGAAGTCATCGCCGAGCACGGCGGTCTTCACGGCTTTATGGGATGGGAGAAACCGATTCTGACGGACTCCGGCGGCTTCCAGGTCTTCTCTCTGGGCAAACTGCGCAAAATTACCGAAGAAGGCGTGCGTTTTGCTTCTCCGATCAACGGTGAGCGGCTCTTCCTGACGCCTGAAGTTTCGATGGAAATCCAGAAGGTGCTGAACTCCGATATCGCGATGATTTTCGACGAATGTACACCGTATGAGATCGACGGCCGCCCCGCCACGGAAAAAGAAGCTGCGGACTCCATGCGCCTTTCTCTGCGTTGGGCTCGCCGCTCCCGCGATGAATTCGATCGTCTGCAGAATCCGAACGCACTGTTCGGTATCGTCCAGGGCGGCATGTTCGAGCACCTGCGCGACGAATCTCTCGAAGGTCTTAAAGCCATCGGCTTTGACGGCTACGCGATCGGCGGTCTCTCCGTCGGCGAACCGAAAGAAGAGATGATGAAGATTCTTGATCATCTCAAGACTCGTATGCCTGAAGATAAACCGCGCTACCTGATGGGCGTCGGTACGCCGGAAGACTTGGTGGAAGGCGTCAAGCGCGGTATCGATATGTTTGACTGCGTGATGCCCACCCGTAACGCAAGAAACGGCTGGCTCTTCACTCGTTACGGTGATATAAAGCTTAGAAACGCTAAACATAAGCATGACCTTCGTCCGCTCGACGAGAGTTGCGACTGCTACTGCTGCCGCAACTTCTCCCGCGCCTACCTGCACCATCTGCAGAAGGTCAATGAGATTCTCGGCGCCAGACTGAACACGATTCACAATCTGCACTACTACTTGAATCTCATGAAGGAAATTCGTGAGGCCTTGGATCAGGGCAATTTCGAAGCCTGGTGCAAGAAGTTCGCAGAAGACAGAGCCCGCGGAACAGACTAATAACTTCGGGCAATTTCAACGAACTCCGTGAATTTACTGAGTTTTTTATAAGATTGCCCGATTTCTGCAAGCTCAACTTAAGCGAAAGAAAGTAGAATACAAAGTTTGAAAAGGGCGGGGCGCGCCCGGATTGCCCTTTGCATTCTTTTGAGAGGCAAAGGGAACCGTGACAGGACTCGGATTTACAGAAGAAATTCTTAAGAGACCTTAGCACTGGACGTCGAAAAATTTTCACTGCCCTCAGTGAACCCATATCTCACAGTTGGAGTTTTAAATTGTTTATTTCTGAAGCATATGCACAGGCAGCCTCCGGCGCTGCTGCGCAGCCCGGCGGACTTGAAAGCATGTTCTCGTCTTTCGGCGTAATGATCCTCATTTTTGCCGTTTTCTGGTTCCTTTTGATCCGTCCTCAGCAGAAACGTCAGAAAGAACACAAGAAGATGATCGATTCTCTTACCACCGGAAATGAAGTGATCACTGCCGGCGGTATCTGCGGCAAGATTGTTGCTGCCGATGAGAACTACATCAACCTTCAGATTGCTGCTGTTGACGACAAACCCGTTGTCATCACTTTCCAGCGCGTTGCAATTCAGGCTGTTCTCCCCAAAGGCACGGTCAAGTTCTAATTTTCAAGTGATAGCTTGATAGGACGACCGTTTCCGCTTTTTGAGACGGTCGTTTGTGTTGTACCTACCTTTATGTGCCGGCGTAAGCCGGCACAACGATAGTTATGAATCGATACCCTCTTTGGAAATATATATTGATTGCGGTGATTTTGATCGTCGCAGCGGTATATACACTCCCCAATTTTTACGGTGAGTCTCCGGCCGTTCAGGTCAGCCCGGGTAAGGCAACGGTTAAAGTAACCGAACAGACGTTAAAGACGGTTGAAGACGCACTTGCCGCCGCTCAAATCAAACCCAACGGCGTTTTCTTTGAGCAGGGCGCTCAGCAGAACTCGGTTCGCGTACGTTTTGCTCCGACAGACGGCGAACTTCAGCTTCGCTCCCGCGACGTGCTTGAAAAAGCATTGAATCCGGATCCTGCCGATCCTTCTTATATCGTCGCGCTTAACCTCGTTCCGAATACTCCGACTTGGCTGCTTAAGATCAACGCGCTTCCGATGTATCTCGGTCTTGACCTTCGCGGCGGCGTGCACTTCCTGCTCGCCGTTGACATGAAGGCGGCCGTGACAAAACGCATTGAAGCTGCGACCGGCGAAGTCAGAACACTGCTTCGTGACCATAAGATCCGTCATGCCGGTATTGTCCGTGTCGGCGACACACTTGAAATCTCTTTCCGCAATGAGCAGGATCTTGAAGCGGCTATGGATGTTCTCCGTAACCGTCAGACCGATCTCACCTTTGCGAAAGAAGATCAGAACGGCAAGTTCATGATTCGCGCTACGATGTCTCAGAAAGCGATGAGCGACGTTCAGTCCTACGCTTTGAAGCAGAACGTGGCGACTCTGCATAACCGAATCAACGAACTCGGCGTGGCCGAACCTGTGATCGCTCAGCAGGGTGCAGACCGTATTGTGGTTCAGCTCCCGGGTGTTCAGGACACGGCTAAAGCCAAGGACATCTTAGGTCGTACCGCAACGCTTGAAGTGCGTATGGTCGACGACAGTCCCGAAGCGCTGGCCCAGCTTTCTCAGGGCACGGTTCCTTTCGGTACCGAGCGCTTTAAAGACCGTGAAGGCCGCGACATTCTGGTTAAACGTCAGGTCGTCCTGACCGGTGACAACCTCAATGACGCTCAGCCGGGCTTTGACAACCAGACGCACGAGCCGACGGTTAACCTGACGCTGGATGCTAAGGGCGCACGTATTTTCAAAGACGTCACTCGTGAAAACGTCGGCAAACGCATGGCCATTATCCTGTTTGAAAAGGGTAAGGGCGAAGTCGTGACGGCTCCCGTAATCCGTCAGGAAATCGGCGGCGGACGCGTTCAAATTTCCGGCCGTATGACTACGGTTGAAGCCACGGACACCGCCTTGCTGCTTCGTGCCGGTTCCTTGGCCGCTCCGATGGAAATCATTGAAGAACGTCTGGTCGGTCCGAGCTTGGGTGCCGCAAACATTAAAGCCGGTTTCGAATCCACGCTGTGGGGCTTCATCGCAGTTTCCGTGTTCATGGTCATCTACTACCACCTCTTCGGTGTGTTCTCTGCGATCGCTTTGACCTGCAACCTGTTCCTGCTGGTTGCCATCCTCTCGATGCTGCAGGCAACACTGACCCTGCCGGGTATTGCTGCTATGGCGCTGACACTCGGTATGGCTGTGGACGCGAACGTGCTGATTAACGAACGTATTCGTGAAGAGCTGCGTGAAAACCGTACGCCTCAGCAGGCGATCAAAGAGGGCTACGATATGGCGTTCAACACGATTTTGGACTCCAACATTACGAGCTTGATCGCCGGTATCGCGCTGTTGATTTTCGGTTCCGGCCCGGTCAGAGGCTTCGCGGTGGTTCACTGCTTAGGTATCTTGACCTCTATCTTCACGTCCGTGATGGTGTCCCGCGCACTCGTCAACCTCTGGTACGGGCGCCGCAAGAAACTCACTTCGCTTTCTATCGGTCAAATTTGGCGTCCTGACGCCGACAAGTCAACGGCGAAAGGAGCTTAACCATGGAACTATTTAGAATCCACAAAACGATTCCGTTCATGAAGTATTCCAAGATACTGAACGCGATTTCGTTTATTTCTTTCTTTATTGCGATTGGGCTCTTGGTCGTTCGCGGTTTGGCTTTCTCCATTGAGTTCACCGGCGGTTTGGTGATGGAAGTCAACTACCCGGATGCCGTTCCGGTGCAGGAGCTGCGCGTGGACTTGGAAAAAGCCACGGGCGGTGAAGTCCAGGTCGTGAACTTCGGTACAGCCCGCGATGCTCAGATCCGGCTTCCTCTGAAAGGCAACAAGACTTCTGCTCAGATGAGCGAAGAAGTCATGAAAGTCATTCATGAGAAAGCTCCGGAAGCTCAGCTGCGCCGCACGGAATTCGTGGGACCGCAGGTCGGTGAAGAACTCGCTTCCGACGGTCTGACGGCTCTGCTCCTGGTGATCGTCGGTATCATGATTTACTTGGCCTTCCGTTTCGAATGGAAGTTCGCTGTTGCGGCCATTATCGCGAATATGCATGACGTTTTCCTGGTGCTCGGTGTCTTCTCGCTGTTCCAGTGGGAATTCTCTCTGCCGGTTCTGGCGGCCGTTCTTGCGGTTTTGGGTTACTCGGTCAACGAGTCCGTGATTATTTTCGACCGCTGTCGTGAATGCTTCCGTAAGATCCGTAAAGGCACGCCGGTGGAAATCGTCAATACCGCGATTACGCAGACCATTTCCCGTACGGTGATCACTCACAGCTCGACCTTGATGGTTACGCTGTCGATGTTCTTCTTCGGCGGTCCGGCTCTGCATTACTTCGCGCTGGCTCTGACCATCGGTATTTTGCTGGGCGTTTATTCTTCTGTGTTCGTGTCCGCTGCGATTGCCTTGTACTTAGGAGTCAAACGCGAGGACTTGGTGAAGAAGGTTCGCAAAGACGAAATCTCCGATATGGTTCCGTAATCCCGTTCGGATATTGTTCTAAAGAGAGGGGGCTTCGGCCCCCTTGCTTTTTGGATAGACCTAATCGGGTAATCAAACAGCCGAATAATTCGTCATCCTCCTAAGATGGAAGTCTTAAGGGGATTTGTTGAATGAAGACTGCATTTCGTTGGTTTATTTTTTCCGTCAGCCATGTGGAGGATTTCCACGGACGCGCAGGAAGAGTCGAAGTGTGGAGCTTCGTATTTTTTCAATGCATCTTTCTTGCGCTGGCGGCAGGCATTGATTTGCTTTTCACCGGTTTTCCGATCGTCCTGCCGATTTATGCGGCTTTAACATCAATTCCTTCCGTTCTATTGTTTATTCGCCGATTACATGACTGCGGATATTCGGGTTGGTGGGTTTTTCCTGCTATAGTTCCTCCGATTTGCTTTTTTGTCATGTGCTGGGCTCCTGATCCGGCGCAGCCGAACAAGTACGGAACGACCGAGCGTCTGCCTTCGAAGAATCTGCGGGCGAAAACAGTGCCTCCGTTAATTGACGGCATTGAGTATTTGACGCCGCCTCCGATGCCTTTTGAACCGGCAGTAAAAAGACGCGAAGAATTGTTCGAAAAAGAGCAGAAAGAAATTATTGAACAAGAGAAAGTACCTAACAGCAAGGAGACACAAAATGAAAAAGACATCCGCCAAACAGGCCAAAAAGATTGAAAAACGCATTCTCGCCGTTGTCGCTGATCTGAAGAAAGCCAAAAAGGCCCGTAAGATCGAACACATCGAAATGGCTGAGAAGTTCCTGGCCAACCTGACTGCAAAACTTGATGTTGCAGCTGCCGATCTGAAAGCTAAGAAAGAGAAGCTGATCTTGGCTCAGGAAGCTAAAGAGAACGCCAAGGCCCAAGCAGCCGAATACAAAGAAGGCGGCAAAGAAGCTAAGGCTGAAGAAAAAGCTGCTGATGAAGGCAAGGCTAAAGAAGCCAAAGCTAAAGAGGCCGCTGCCAAGTAATCTTCACTTAAAGCGCATAAGAAAACCTCTGAACCGAACTCGGTATCAGAGGTTTTGCGTTAGTAGAGGCTCTAAAAACTAATCTACGTTAAAGCCGTTGCGTCGGGCAGCAATGAGTGCTTCCGTACGGTTTCGTGCGTCAAAAGCGCGATAAAGGGCCGTAACATGGGTTTTAATCGTACCCTCGGAAAGATCCATCTTGCGGCAAATCGTCTTGATGGAATCGCCCTGGCTCAAAAGCTTCAATACCTGACACTGACGAGTAGTCAGGTGAACCTTTGAAGAGGGATTGACAACCGGCTGCTGAGGGCTCATTCCCATCGACTGCTGCTGAGAGAGAATCTTCGAGGGAATGTAGACACCGCCCTCGAGAACGAAATTGATCGTGCTCTTAAGCAGGTTGGCGTCAAGTGTCTTCGGTACGTAGCCGGCGGCACCTGCGGAGAGTGCTTTGAGGATGCTGTCCGGATCACAGTTGCCGGAGAGGACCAGAATTTTGAGCGCCGGATAATTTTGTAAAAGTCGTACTAAGAGATCGGTGCCTTGAGAGTCAGGCAGGCCGAGGTCAAGAATCATCAGATCAGCGGAGTCGCCGTATTTTTCAGCCAACTCAACAGCCTCTTTTGCCGTCGCTCCGACGTGAATCTGCACGTCCGGATACATGCTTTGCAAAAGAGCAGACATGGCCGTCGTAATAAGCGAGTGATCGTCCACCAATAAGATCGTCTGCGGTTTAACCAACTGAGTCTCCTTACCTATTTTTCAATTATTTGGAGCGCACGACTCAACCCAAAGTATCACGAAAGCCGTGCTTATTCAGAGTTTAACAAATTCGAGGGAGTTGTTCGCCTGTCAGCCAGTCCACCATGCGGACGCCGCCGAATCCTGTTTCCATTTGGACGAAGTGATTTTCATCTTCGATGCAGCGGCCGATGATCTGAGCATTCTTGCCAAGAGGATCGTCTCTCATGATTTGAAGCATCTTTTCTGCGTCTTCAGGTGCGCAGATGGCAATGACCTTACCCTCATTGGCGACGTAGAGCGGGTCGAGACCTAAAAATTCGCAGGCGGCTTCTACGGATTCTTTAACCGGGATCTTGTCCTCTTCAAGAACCATGCCAACGGAAGACTGCTTAGCGATTTCATTCAGCGTGGTTCCGAGTCCGCCTCGTGTCGGATCGCGCATGCAGCGAAGGGACGGAATTTCTGCCACGAGTTTTTCGGTCAGACGGTTCAGGCTTGCGGAGTCGCTCACGACACCGGTTTCAAACCCTAAGTTCACGCGCTGGCTCATGACGGCTACGCCATGGTCTCCGATATCACCGGAGATCGCGATGACATCGCCCGGACGGCAGTTGGCGCCCGAGAGACGAACGCCTTCAGGCAGGACGCCTACGCCGCAGGTGTTGATGTAAATGCCGTCGGCTTTGCCGCGTTCGACGACCTTGGTGTCGCCGGTCACGATTTTGACGCCGGCTTCTTTAGCGGCAGCGGCCATACTCTCCACGATGCGTTTGAGGTCACTCAAGGGGAAGCCTTCTTCCAAAATAAAGCCGCAGGAAATGTAGAGAGGCGTAGCACCGCAAACGGCTACGTCGTTAACCGTACCGTGAATGGAGAGGCCTCCGATATCGCCTCCCGCAAAGAAAATAGGGCTTACGACATGCGAGTCAGTGGCCATAACAAGTTCGCCTTTAGGCTGGGGAAGTCTGGCGCCGTCATCGCCTTGGTCAAGGAACTCGTTGGAGAAGTTTTTAGCGAAGAGGTCGGCAATGAGCTGAGCACTGGCTTTGCCGCCGGCACCGAAGTTCATTTCGACTTTTCCGGTCTTGAAATTCAGAGGACGTTGATAGTGTTTCTTTTCTTCAGACATTATTTATTCTCCGGAATTCTTATCTCTTGTGTCTGCCGTAAGTGAAGTAAGCGGCGCAGGCGCCTTCGCTGGATACCATGCAGGAGCCGATAGGGCTTTCCGGTGTGCATACCGTTCCGAATGCACGACAGTCAGACGGCTGTTTTTCGCCGCGCAGGATGGCGCCGCATTCGCAGGCCTTGTTGTCGGGCACACTGCGGTAAACCAAGTTGAAATGCTTTTCAGCGTCGAAGTCGCTGTATGCGTCGGACAGTTTTAACGCAGATTTGGGAACGGAGCCGAGCCCTCGCCACTCAAAGCTGTCGCGAAGCGCAAAAACTTCTTCCATCATTCGAATGGCCTTCATATTGCCTTCGGGGCGAACGGCGCGTGTAAATTCGTTTTCGACTTCGGCTTCGCCGCGGTTGATTTGGCGGATCAGCATCAGAATAGACTGAAGCATATCCAAAGGCTCGAAACCAGCGATAACAACCGGCTTGGAATAGTCTTTGGCGAACGTTTCATAAGGCTCGCTGCCGATGATCGTAGAAACATGAGCCGGTCCGACAAAACCTTCAATATGGACTTTTTCCTGATTCTTCAGAATGTGGCGCATGGCCGGCGGCGTCAGAACATGATTGCAAAACACAAAGAAGTTCTTTAAGCCTTCCGCTTTGGCTTGCTTTAAAACCACGGCGGTCGCCGGCGTGGTGGTCTCAAAACCGATGGCAAAGAAAACGACGTTTTTATCCGGATTGGCGCGAGCGATGTCCAAACAGTCGGCTGCCGAGTAAATCATGCGTATGTCGCCGCCCTGAGCTTTTGCTTTCATCAGGGAAAGTCCCTTGGAAGCCGGAACGCGCATGGTGTCTGCGTAGGTGCAGAGGATGACGCCGTGTTCCAAGGCAAGTTCAATGGCCGAATCAATACGGCCGATCGGCATGACGCAGACCGGGCAGCCGGGACCGTGAATCATGCGGACGTTCTTAGGCAAAATGCCTTCCAAGCCGTATCGACTGATGACATGCGTATGGCCGCCGCAGAACTCCATAAGCCGGTAATTTCTATCGGGACGGGCTTCTTTGGCGATATCGGCAACGAGCTTTTTGGCGAGCTCTTTGTCACGGTACTCGGTGATGTACTTCATGCCGGTTCTCCTGTCGCAGAGGCCTCAGAAGCAAAAAGAGCCAGTGTCTTTTGAGCCTCTTCAGGATCGATCTTCTGGAGGGCGTATCCGACATGCAAAATGACATAGTCGCCGACCTTGACGTCTTCCAAGAGGGCAGTTGAGATGGTTTTCTTCAGTCCCGAGATTTCTGCGACGGCAGTGTTCTCGTCGATGATTTCTTTAATTTGTACGGGAATTGCTAAACACATGATTCTTACTCTTTAGCTGTACTGTGAAGACGCATGAGAACGACCCATGCTTGGCCGAGTGATACGCCTCCGTCATTCGGAGGAACTTTGAGTCCCTCATAAACTTGTAATTCGTGCCGTTCCAGCAGCTCGCGGAGCCGCTGCGTTAATAATGAATTTAAACAGCAGCCGCCTGAGAGGCAAACTTTCTGAATGTTTTCTTTTTCAGAGGCGCGGATGACCTCTTTTGCCAATACCTGAGCCAGTGTTTCCTGGAAATCCGCTGCTGCTTGCTGTATATCTGTGTATTCGGAAAGTGCCAGAAGAAGCGGGACAAAATTCGGATGTCCGTCGATGACTTCAACAAGATCTGTTCGATTTTGTCCCTGACGTCCTTCGGAGGCCGCTTGCAGGCGAACCGGGGCTTCTCCTTCGTAACTTGAGACGTGGCAGATGCCGAACATAGAAGCTGCTGCATCAAAGAGACGTCCTAAACTTGTGGTCTCAGGAGCGTTGGCTTGAGCGGCAATGAGGTGAAGGCTGGGTTTGCTGACCTCTTGAGCGAGTTTTTCCAAAGCTTCGGCTTTGCCGTTCTCGGCAAAAATCTTAGCTGCCATTCGCCAGCCTTCGCGGGCGCATTTATCGGCGCCGGGCATCGTGATCGGAGCGATGCTGTTCAGACGTTCAAAACTCTCAGGTGTCACTTTTAAGAGTTCGCCGCCCCAAGGTTTGTTGTCGGTACCTAAGCCGACCCCGTCGAGCGCCAGCCCTAAGACCGGCTCCGAGAGTCCGTGCTCAGCCATGACGGCGGCAATATGCGCGTGATGATGCTGGACCGGAATTAACTCTGCGTCGTATTTGTCTGCGAGCTCTTCGGCGAGCGATGTGGAAAAGAAATCCGGATGCAGGTCGCACGCAATGTATTTCGGCGTGATCTCAAAAATTTCCGAGAGATGCTCAACGGCTCGCGCTAAGGTTCGGCAGTTGCTGACGCGATCCGTGTCTCCGATGTGCTGCGTTAAAAAGGCGTGATCGTCTTTGGTTAAACAAGCCGTATTCTTCAGCCACGGTCCGGTAGCAATGACCGAAGAACCGCCGTAAGGCAGGCGGACGGCTACTGGCGTAAATCCGCGGGCACGCCGGATGAGCTGAACGTCTTTTTCTCTTTGCTGCATCACCGAGTCATCACAGCGAATCAGGATGTCTCGATTGTGCGTTAAAAAGAGATCGGCAATTCCGTCGAGTTTTTGTACGGCTTCATCATTGCCGATAACGAGCGGCTCGCCGCCGGCATTTGCACTCGTCATAACGAGGACTAAATCGCATTCTTTTTTGTACCAGTCCGGATCTTCAGGACGCCCCATGGCTTCGAAGAAAAGAAGCCAATGGATCGGCGTGTAGGGCATCATGACACCGATACGATTAAGTTCAGGTGCGATGCCCGGGAGGAGGCGATCGGCGTCTTCTGTTTTAGGGCAAAGGACGATCGGTGCCTGTGGTGAATGGAGTTCTTTTGAGGCTTTCTCCGAGATGCGGACAAAGCGAGAGGCGGAAAGGTCGTTTAAGGCCATGACCGCGAACGGCTTGAACGGGCGGTGCTTGCGCTGACGCAGCTCAGAGACCGCAGCAGCATTTCCTGCATCACAAACCAAATGAAAGCCGCCGAGACCCTTTACGGCGGCAATTTTGCCGTCTTGAATCTGTCTGAGCAGCTCCGCAATTTCGTCCTCACAAAGAACAAGATTGCCTTTTTTATCCTTCAGTTCGAGATGCGGGCCGCAGACATCGCAGGCGTTGGGCTGTGCGTGAAAACGACGGTCAAGGGGATTTTTATATTCCTGCAGACAGTCCGGGCACATCGGGAATGCTTTCATGCTCGTCTGAGGACGGTCATAGGGAAGATGCGCCGTGATGGTATAGCGCGGACCGCAGTGCGTGCAGTTGATAAAAGGATAACGATACCGACGATTATTTTTGTCGGTGAGTTCCTTGAGGCACGCTTCACAGACGGCGGCATCGGCCGGGATAACCGTGCTGACTGAATTAGATCGGCTTTCCAGAATCACGAAGTCCTGACGTCCTTCGACAGGAACATCTTCAGCTTCAACCGATTCGATGGAGGCGAGCGGGGGCAGCTCTTTCAGCAACCGAGTGCGGAAACGTTCTAAAGCTTCAGAGGAACCCTCGAGTACGGCTTCGACACCGCGTCCGTCATTAAGAACGGTGCCGGTCAGTCCCTCATTTTTGGCCAGAACAAATACAAAAGGACGGAAACCGACCCCCTGGACGGTTCCTTTAATCCTTAATTTTTCTGCACGAATCGAGCTGCTCATAAATTATTTCGAAACAGCGGCAAAACGTTTGCCGAGCCACTCGCACCAAGCGTCCATGCCGGTGCCTTTGGTGGCGGATACTTCAATAAATTCAATGTTCGGATTGACTCTGCGGGCGTACTCTTTGCATTTTTCAACGCTGAAGTCCACATATGGGAGCAGGTCAACTTTGTTGATCAGCATCAGAGAGCTTGCGGCAAACATATCCGGATATTTGATCGGTTTGTCCTCGCCTTCGGTAACAGAAAGCACGACAACCTTACAGTCTTCTCCTAAATCGAAAGCAGCCGGGCAAACAAGGTTGCCGACGTTTTCGATAAAGAGGATGGAATTGGGCTCAGGCTTAATCTTTTGACAAGCCTCTTCGATCATGTCGGCGTCAAGATGGCAACCTTCGCCGGTGTTGATCTGGATAGCACGGCAGCCGGTCGCGCGAATGCGTTCGGCGTCGTTGAGGGTTTGTTGATCTCCTTCGATCACAGCAAGTTTGTACTGATCTTTGATCTTATTGATCGTATTGCAGAGCAGTGTGGTCTTACCGCTTCCGGGACTGGAAACAAGGTTTAATGCCAAGATGCCTTCGGCAATAAATTTCTCGCGGTTTTGGGCCGCCTTCTTGTCGTTGGCGCTTAAAACGTCAATTTCCAACTGGACCAAACGATCGTTGATTTTTTCCATTCTTTTTTCCTTGGTCGAAGAAAAGACCGGAGCTCGAGCTGTACACGAGCTCCCGTCGGAATATCAATAATTATTCGTGCTTATGAGCACCGGCACTGCCGTGTTCATGATGGCCGGCGTCATGATGATGGCGATGCTGGTCGCTGTCACGATGAACGTGGCCGTCTTCGGCATGAGGATGTTCATGAGTCTTCGTTTGGTCGAGTTCTTCAACCGTGGCTTTCTTTCCGCCGCAACCGCATGTAACACACATAATTCACTCCTTAAATAAAAACTAGGAATCTCCGAGTTCCAGTTCACTGACTCGGAAATCATCGCCGCCGTTGACACTCAGCTGATAGCTGCCGCACACGGGACACGGCTCCCCGCGGCGATGAATCGGAACAGTTTTCTGACACTTAAGACACCAGGCTGTTCCCCCCGGGCGCTTAATTTCAATCTTTGCTTCCTGCATAACCGTTCCCTGCGAGGCGATTTTGAGACCTTGCATGAGGGCATGCATTTCTACGCCGGCCAATTCGCCGATGATCAGTTTGACCGCCACCACCGAAGAAGCCTGGTTTTGCTGAGCGGTGTTTTCTACGATCTCAACAATGCTTTGGGCCAACGACATCTCATGCATTTTTCAGCTCCACATCCATCTGGGTGCAGGGATCAAACGACAAAATCGTCAGCTCAGCCAGCTTCTTCAGCTCTTCGGCGTCTTTTGCTTTGAGATTCAGCAGCGTTTTCTTAAACCATTCGGAATCCACAACATTGATTTCCGTCGGGGTCAGAATGCGGTAGTTCTCGATGACGCCGTTGATGATTTTGGCAGCATGAAGGAGAATTCCGCGGGAGTTCTGAACGAGAGAGACGGCGCTTCCTTTGCCTAGCTCCATAGCGGCAATCGTTTCTAAAGGCATGCGGATTAAGTCTGCAGCGCTGAGTACCTCAATGAACCGCGCCACAAAACGCGTGTAGTTGGTATTGCCGTCTGACATGAGCAGCCCGGCAACCGTCGGGTTATTCCTCATGCGGGCAACGGGGCCTGTCAGAGAGCGAACATCACTCTCTAGGGAGCCGTTCTTCCAGCATCCTCTTTCTTTTAAAGCCTGAAGGATAAAAGCGGTCGGCTTATCCAACAGAGGTCCGGAAGTGTAGCCGCGGCTGCGGTGCGAAGAAATCTTGTCAAAGAAAGCGGTCAGGCTGTCTTTGCTCGGTGTAATGGTGCCGTTAAAAAGGTCTTGCTCCCAGCTCTCGGAGAAGCCGTCCAGCAGCAGGTAGGAAACCTCGCCTCTGAGCTCGCTCCAGAGTTTGTTTCGCTTGGTTTGATCTTCATAAGGCATTTCGCGCAGTTCGCTCACGAGCTCACGGACTCGGATCACGCTTTTAATTTTGGCGGCTCGGTAATCTTCGCCGGCACACTGGAGCGCAAAGAAACGCACGCCCTCGTTAATGAGTTCCAAATGGTTGGCAAAACGTGCTTTAACCAGAACTTCTTGTGAGGGCACGCTGTTTTGGGCCACGTCACAGGCCACTGCGGCAGCGGCGGTCTGAGAATCCGGGCAAAGCGCAAAGAGCGGCGGCAGGAGTGCTAAGGCATCTTCCACGCGCTTGCCGCAGAGCAGTTTTTCAATTCGGAGTTCCTTGGCCGGCTCAATACTGACATCCGAGACGGAGCTGCCGTCAGTTGTGAGAACAAAACGAATCGCACCGAGATAACTCATGATTCTTGTTCCTCTTGGGTTGCTTTTGGTCTTAAGAACGAACGACGCGAGATCGGACGGTTGATGGCGGTCTCGACCGCTTTTTCGATGGTTTCCGGGTCGACTTCAGGCTGGATCGCTGGAATCGGTTCTCCGAGTTCGGGCTCCTGTTCAGGCTTCATGAGTTCTTCCAAAGCAGCCTTAGCGATTTCAACAGCCATGTCGTGGTCGGAAACAACTTCTTCGAGCGGTGACATGAGCGAGCACATCTGATATTCGCCCAGGATTCTGTCTTTTACGCTGATGAAGTCATATATTCCGGCCGGGAACGGATAGTGCAGACGGCGTCCTTCCGGAATCGACTTCCATTTAGAAGGCTGTCCTTTAGCCAAAATCACGTTCATGCACCAAGGCGTGACAATGATTCCGAGCCAGAAGTATTTCCACTTATGGAAACCGACCGCCTGCACATGGACGCGCGGGTGCAGCATCGGCAGGCCCTGCATTCGGGTCTGCCAGATTCTGTTGAAGCCTCTTTCAAGCCGCTGTGCCGGATTCGGCGCCCACGGCTCTTCACTTTGAGGATTCTGAGTCGTCGGAGCGTTGGTTTTGATCATAGTCTTCGGGCACAACCATAAAAAGGTCGCGTTCGCAGCCGCAAACCGGACAATTCCAATACTCGGGCAGTTCCGAGAAAGGAGTGCCGGGTTCAATGTTCTGATCTACGTCGCCTTTAGCAGGATCGTAGATGTAATGGCAGACTTTGCACTCCAAGCGCGTATCCGGATGCAGCTTGGAGCTGTCGCCTAAAAAAGTACCTTCAAATCCGGGCATTATTTGACTTCCACAGGAGAAAGTTCCCAGCTCTTCGTGACCCATTCGATCAATTCTTTGATGCGAACGGCAGAATCGGCCAAGTCCTCGGAAGCTGCAACGGCTTCTTCAGGAAGACCTGCGACAACGAGGGTGTTCAGGATCATCAGACGGGCCGGAGCGTTGTTCAAATACTGAACTTTCCAGACGTGACGAACGTCGGTCGAAGAGATACGGCAGTTGCCGAAACCGCGGGACATCATTTGAACGGCGCCGGCACCGACAGCCGCTTCGATCACTTTATGGTCTTCTGCAGACATCGGAAGATGCGAGAGGTTGATCGTGAAAGCCGGGGCACCCGGTTCCCATGCTTTAAGCGCTTCTTTCAGTTCGGCGATAATGGCCGGGCTGTTCATGGCTTCCGGTCCGAATTCAACCGGATGCAAATCCGGCTGGCTTGTTACGTAAGCAGCTTCGGCTACGCAGGAAGGAATGGCGCTGACTTCCAGCTGGTCGGCAATTTGCTGACCGTCACGGTAGTAGCACACGCGCCAAACACCCACGAATATCGATTCCTGAATACGGATTTCGTCGAAGGTTTCGTTCGGGATGGAAATACGAATGGCCACTTCGCCTTCGCCGAGCATCTGATTAATAAGTGCCAGGGTATCTTTGTCATAGCCGTTCATCGCAAAGGCAGGACCGGCATCTCCGCTGTCCATATTCCAAAGGCGCATTTCTTCATAAAGGTCGATGAAGAACTGACGGCACTTCTCCGCGGTAGCTTTGTTGGCGACTTCGGGCGTGTACGGCTGACGGAAGGTGTCCACAATGTCGGGTACGCCGATCGTGTTGGCAACAGAGCGCTCCGGCTGGGAGCCCGGGCCGAGCAAGTTGATAGGAATCGAAATCGGTTTGGTGATCATGATTGAAGTCTTTATAGGTTTAGTTAGATGGAACGAACAGGGATGCCGACGGAGGGCGGATAGTGCGGTTCGCTGTGCATGATTTCGTCAGCTTCACGAACTAAATCCGCCCAAAGGCGCAGTCCGTCAACCGCACCTAAATATTTGCCGTCGCGGAAAAAGACCAAAGCAGGCCAGCGTTTGAAGCCGTAAGTTACGGCAAGTCTTCTGGCGTTAGGAGGTCCGACCACTGCTTTGTGTTCGATCAAGCCGCAGCTTTTTGCCAATTCCGGCGCAATCACGAGTGCGTCCATGGTTTCTTTCATGCGGTTCGGGTCTTCAATAAAAACAACCATCGAAAGGCCCGGTTTCTGCAGAAACTGCGGGAAGGTATCCTTGTCGCAGCTTTCAAAACCATGTTCGTTGACCATTCTTAAAAACAAAGGATGGCTGTAGAGGTCAATCTTCGGGGAAGTGCCCATCAGTTCCATCAGTGCTTCTCCTTTTTATCGAGTTGGGCTTGGAGGTGCGGAGGCAACTTGCCGGTATTGGCGACGATATCTGCGAATGCATCTTCGACGTCAGGTGTCTGACCGTTCATGGCTGCTTCCAGTGCATCGAGCGCTGCATCGACCTGACGAGCCCGTTCTTCTGTAATTTTTTTCGTTCCCATTCCGTTCCAAGCCAGAACCCATTCGCCGATTTGGACATCTCCGAGCATCAGGACGTCGAGGTTTTCGGTTTGGCCGCGGCCGGAGCAGACAGCTCTGCCGGGATAGGGCAGAGACTCAACCTTCATTGGAATTCCGATACACATTATTTGTCTGCCTTTGCGACAAAGCGCGCAAAACGGATATCGCCGTCTCTGCAGGCTTCTTCTACCGAGGGACGTCCGCTTTCGTATTGATCAATATTTAAGCAGGGCGCATCCATCAGCGCCGGAGCGATTTCGTCTTCGGAACGAACACGAAGTCCGACGTTCCATCCGCGGACGATCTCATAGCCGTCGCGAACTGCCTCATCGACTTTTCCTTTTGCTTCTGCAGATAAGGAGCCGCCGTAGTCGTCCAGGAGAACCGGCTGGAAGCCGACGACAGCAATATCGTTCGGCATAGCGCCTCGAACCGCCGCTGCGACCAGGAGGTCATTCATGCCGGTCTGATGCGGAGAAATCTTGGTAGCAGTCCAAAGTTTGACATCGTCGTTGCGAAGGACACGGAGTTCGCCGGGTTTGCCTTTGAAGTCGCAGCAGTCAAAAATCAGGAGTTTTTCTGCTCGGCAGATTCTGTCGTAGAGATACATACCGAGTGTGCCGCCGTCTGCAATAACGTTATTCGGATCGGTAAAGGCGTACTTGTCGTTGAAAGCTTCAACGACTCTGACTCCGAAGCCTTCGTCTGCCCAGAGGATGTTTCCGATCCCCAGGATCAGACACGGAATATCTTTGAGGTTTTGCATATCTAGAATTGCCACCGTTATGGTTACAGGTTCTTAATATGCCACTAGTATAGTTACAAAATTTAAGTAAAACTACGGAGAAAATGGATTAATTGTCCGCCCAAAATGGTTTTTTTGATGGGTTTCTTCGCTTTTCCTCCAATAAATCTAGCTGATTCTCTCTTCTGCACTCTCATTCTCAAGCGCCTGATGAATGTCCCAGCGCATTTGCAGAGAGAGCCAGAATTCTGGATCGGTATGGAAGTATCGGGATAAGCGAATCGCCGTGTCGGTTGAAATCGAGCGTTTGCCGACGATGAGCTCGTTGATGCGGCGCCGGGAGACGCCGATAGCCTGTGCAAGTTCGGCTTGTGAAATTCCGAGAGGCTCTAAAAAACGCGATTCCAGAAATGCGCCCGGATGAGGTGCACTTCTGGAAGAACGTGAAATACGGCCTCGCAGCGGAGGAATTCCTCCGCTGTTTTGGCCGTTAGTTTGATCCGAAGATCTTGCCATGAGAAAGCCTAGGCTTTGTTGGCAGAAGAAGCATTCGGGATGTCAGAAGGCGGAATGTCTTCGTTACCCGGCTGACGGATCGGTTCCTTGAAGAAGCGGATACCGTTGATCATCGTAGAAACCTGTGTGCCGCCGCCCATGATGTCTTCACGGAAGCTCATGTAAAGGTGAGCGCAGAGGAAGATGAGCAGGTAGTACATCAGAAGATGATGGAAGGTACGCACCGGCTGAGGACCGCCGAGCCATGCTGTAACCCAGCCGAACCAGGACATCCAGCCTGTATCCCATCCCCACTGTTCGGCGTAGAGGCCTAAACCGGTCAGGATGATCAGGATGGAGCCGAGGACGTACATGAGACACATGGCCGTCTGAGCCAGAGGGTTATGACCCACATATTCCTTCGGGTGTTTGTTCAGGAAAAGGTAATAGAGGGCGGTGCCGAAAATACCTTTAATCCATTCCATATCCCAGAAAGGAAGGATGAAGATCATACGGGAATACTTGTTGCCGACGAATGCCCAATAAATACGATAGAGCATCAAAACGGCGAACAGCATGCCGCAAACCAAGTGCAGCAGGATGATATTCCCGAAGAAGTAGGTATCCCAAGTGGTGGCGTAGTTAGCAATCGGCGGCCAGCCAATCAGGAAACCCGTAATGACCAGCATGAAGAATGCGGCGCACTGAGCCCAGTGCCAGAAGCGTACAGGTGCTTCGTACACGTATACGGGTTCAATCGGGCCTTCCTCAATGCTGTATGCCCATTTCGAGATTTTCATAAAACCTCCTAATTAGCGGACTTGAACTTTGCAGAGTTCCTCACCGCTGGTCGACATGACGTGAGTTGCGCAGGCCAAGCACGGGTCAAAGCTATGGATCGTACGCAAGATTTCGAGAGGCTGATCAGCCACGGCAACAGGTGTGCCGAGCAGAGCGGCTTCGTATGCACCGAGCTGGCCCTTGGTGTCACGCGGAGAAGCATTCCACGTAGACGGAACAACAGCCTGCCAGTTTTCGATCACGCCGTCTTTAATAACGCACCAGTGTCCGAGGGCACCGCGCGGAGCTTCGCACTGACCGACGCCTTTGCATTCTTTCGGCCAAGTACTCGGTTCCCATTTATCCATGTTGGCAGCGACTTCGTCACCGGCCTTGATGTTGGCTTCGAGTTCATCAACGTATTCGAGCATGAGTTGAGCGCACATCTTGGCTTCCAAACCGCGGCAGAGGGTACGGCCGAGCGTGGAGAAGAGAGCTTCGACAGGTACGCCGGCCTGAGCAAGAGCGCGGTCGACGAGTTCTTTCTGGCGCGGCATCTTCTTGGCGTAGGCGACAACCATACGTGCAAGGGGACCGGTTTCCATAGCGTGTCCGTTCCATCTCGGAGCTTTGATCCAAGAGTAGCGGGCGTTTGTGGTGAGCCACTTGATGTCGGTCTTGGTGCCTTCGTAATCGACGCCGGCTTTGCCGAGGTCGAAGTTCGGGTCGGTGATACCTTCCCAAGGATGCAGACCTTCGTCGGGCTTCGGATAAGAGTACCAAGAGTGATCAACGAATTCTTTGATCTGGTTGGGATCCTTAAGGTCAACCGGAAGAATCTGGTCGAACTTGCCGTCGATAACGGCGCCGTTCGGCATAACGAGGCTCTTTTCGGACATATCGTTGGCATATGCCGGGAAGTCGCCGTAGCAGAGCAGATTCTTGTTGGCGAGGCCTCCGCCGATCTTGTACCAGTCTTTGTAGTAGGCCTGCATAGCCATCAGGTCAGGATAGTAGACTTCATCGATGAAGCGGATGGTGGACTTAGCCACATCGCGCAGAAAGTTCATCCAAACCTGGTTGATCATGATGCCCTGGGCACCTGTGTCGCTCATGTTAATCGGGCAGGGAACGCCGCCAACCAGATAGTTCGGGTGGGGGTTCTTGCCGCCGACGATAGCGTGGACCTTAACGATTTCGCGCTGGAAGTCCAAGCTTTCGAGATAGTGAGTAACGCCCAGGAGGTTGATTTCCGGAGGAAGTTTGTAGCCGGGGTTGCCCCAGTAAGCGTTAGCAAAAATACCGAGCTGGCCGCTGGCGACGAATGCTTTCAAGCGGTCCTGAACTTCTTTGAAGTAAGCAGGAGAGGAGAGAGCATGCGTGGAAATGGACTGCTGGATTTCGCTGGTCTTCTTCGGGTCGGCGCTCAAAGCGGAGACGACGTCAATCCAGTCGCAACCGTGGAGCTGATAGAAGTGAGTCAGGTGGTCCTGGCTGTACAGCGTAGCGTTCATCAGGTTGCGGATGATGTTGGCGTTCTTCGGAATCTGGATTCCGAGAGCGTCTTCAACCGCGCGAACGGCAGACAGAGCATGAATACCGGTGCAGACGCCGCAGACGCGTTCCACAAAGGCCCATGCATCACGGGGGTCGCGTCCCTTCAGAATGACTTCAAGACCGCGCCACATCGTGCCGGTTGACATTGCGTCGACGATGACATTGTTTTCATCGAGGACGGCCTGCATACGTAAGTGACCCTCGATTCGGGTTACAGGGTCAACAACAACTTTCTTATTTGCCATTATTCATTTACTCCCATGTCCTTGTTGACTTCTTTTGACTTGGCGCGAGCGACGGCGCTTGCAGCGGCGTGAACAGCCACAGCGGCACCCATAACGCCAAGAGCAGCCAAGCCTACGCGGTCAGCAGTAGCCTGGATGCCAAGACCCCAGCTCGGAGGCAGGATGGTCGGTTCGTGAGCGTAGAAGCTGCCCTTATCCCAGAAGTTGTCTTCGGAGCAGGCCAAGCACGGATGTCCGGATTCAACCGGCCAAGACAGCATGTCGTTCCAACGGATAGAAGAGCAGGAGTTGTAAGTGACAGGTCCCTTGCAGCCGACCTTGTAGAGGCAGTAGCCGAGTTTGGCGCCGATGTCGTCGAATTTTTCAACGAACTGACCTGCGTCGAAGTGAGCGCGGCGATAGCACTTATCGTGGTTGCGCTGGCCGTAGAACATCTTCGGACGAAGCTGAGCGTCAACCGGAGGCAGACGGTCATATGTCAGCATGTAAGTGATGACGCCTGTCATGACTTCCGGAATCGGGGGGCAGCCCGGTACGCGGATAATCGGCTTATCTTTGATGACATCTGTAATAGGAACAGATTTTGTCGGGTTCGGTTTGGCTGTGTTGATGCAGCCCCAGGAAGAGCAGGAGCCCCAGGCGATAACGGCCTTTGCGCCTTTAGCAACGTGCATCAGTTTTTCAAGGAAGGGTTTGCCGCCGGGCAGACAGAACATGCCGTCAGCGCCGAGGCAGGGAGATCCTTCAACAGCCAGGATGTAGTTGCCGTTGAATTTCTTCATGACGTCTTCGAGGGCCTGGTGATCTTGTTCACCGGCAGCGACCATCAGTGTGTCGTCGTAGGCCAGAGAAATCATCGAAAGGATGACGTCTTTGGTCAGCGGATGGTAGGAACGAATGAAAGATTCAGTACAGCAGGTGCATTCCAGGCCGTGGAGCCAGATAACCGGAGTACGTGGTTTAGTTTCCATCGCGTGGGCGATGTCCGCTGCGCCGTTTGCACCGAGTCCGAGGGAAGCGGCTGTCAAAGAGCAGAATTTAAGGAAACTGCGTCTTGAGACACCTTGCCGCCGCATCAATTGATAGTTAGTTTCTGTCATAGAAGCATCTTCTCAGTAGTTGCAGGGGTTGTTAAAACTCACACTCCCGGGAAGGATTTCCCAGGGAACTTAAGGATATTCTAAGCATTTTCCCTATAAATGGTAAGTAATTAAGTCAATTAAATTTATATGTAAAAACAGTAAGTTGTCTTAAAAATTCAAATAAAAATGTTACATCTACCGTTACACTGACAACAAATCAGCCTCTTGACACTTCAAATCTGAATCCGATTTTTCATTTTTGTCTTTTGATCCGAATTTAACAAAACGCCCCAGAATTCCGCAGTCGTAAGCCTGCGGTAATTCACGGTTTGCATTTTTACAACTCGTTATAAGGTTTGTTTAATCGTCGATTCTTAAAATTTTTCGCATCCGGATCCCATTTATAAAAATTTATGTCAGAAGAGAAAGCCAAGCTTGAGCTTCAGTCGGTTCGATGTGTACGCGGAGAGCGGCTGCTGTTTTCCAAGCTGAATTTCCAGTGCGCTGCCGGCACCCTGGTCCGTATTGCAGGGCCCAACGGCACAGGCAAGACCAGTCTCCTGCGTCTTCTTGTCGGCTTAATGCAGCCCCAGGAAGGTCAAATCCTTTGGAAAAACGAACCCATTAAAAAGCTCAAAGAAGAGTTCTGGAAAGATCTCGTTTACATCGGGCACTTAAACGGTGTCAAAGACGAGCTCACTGCTCGAGAAAACCTTCTTATTAATTGTGAGATCGGGGAGCATCCGGTCACTAAAGAACAGGCCGATCACGCACTCGCAATGGTGGGTCTTGAAGGCTTTGAAGATCACTACACGCGTCACCTTTCTCAAGGTCAGAGAAGACGCGTTGCACTTGCCCGTCTTTACCTTAGCCGCCACGCAGGATTCTGGGTCTTAGACGAACCTTTCACAGCTTTGGACGTTAAAGCCGTGGCAAATTTAGCCAATCTAATTGCCGAGCATGTTAATGAAGGCGGAATTGTGGCTTTTACGACGCATCAGGAAGTCCCGATTGCAGCCAATAATGTTCAGCGCATCGAACTGACGGGCGGCCGCTGGTTGAACGGCAGGATGGTTAAAAAACACGATTTGGCAGGAGAGGTGGCTTAATCATGTTTCGATTATTCTTAGCCGTTGTTCGGCGGGATCTCAAATTAGCCCTCCGTCAAAAATCCGATGTTTTAAACACGGTCTTCTTCTTTATTGTGGTTGTGACCTTGGTTCCGCTCGGAATCGGACCCGACCAGCAGCTCTTAAGAATGATTGCACCCGGCGTCGTCTGGGTTGCAGCGCTCTTAGCCGCTTTGCTTTCACTCCCGCGTCTTTTTGCCAATGACTATGCAGACGGAACATTGGAGCAGATGCTTCTTTCCGGTGAGCCTTTAACGGTTATCGTCATCGCAAAAGTCTTTGCGCATTGGCTCACCACAGGTATTCCTCTGACATTAATCTCCGGCTTGTTTGCGCTCATGTTCGACCTACAAGCCGATGTTGCGCTGGTCATGATGAGTTCGCTCTTCATCGGTACGCCGGTGCTGAGTTTAGTGGGCAGTGTCGGAGCTGCGCTCACACTCGGACTCAGAGGCGGAAGCGTATTGACGTCGCTTCTCGTTCTTCCCTTGTATATTCCTGTTTTGATTTTCGGCGCTGGAGCTGCAGAAGCAGTGGCAGTCGGGATTAACTCAGCCGCTTATTTCTTTATTGTCGGCGCGCTCACGCTCTTCTCTTTAGTCGTGATGCCTGTCGCAACCTCAGCAGCGCTGAGATTTGCATCGGATTAATTTGCTTTTTTGGACGCATTATGAAAACTAACAAGTCAATCCTTACTCCTGAGGGGATGTACAGTTTTGCCGGAAAGGCGCTGCGGCCGTGCTTTATTTTGGCCATTATCGTCATTCTTGCGGCGATGTATGTCGGCTTTTTTCTGGCACCGGTCGACGCAACACAGGGCAACTCCTACCGCATTCTTTATATCCACGTCGCTTGCGCCTGGATGGCCATGCTGCTTTATGTGGTGATGGCGATCTTCTGCTCTTTGGGCCTGATTACAGAAAACCGCCTTTGGCCGATGGTTGCTGCCTCTTTAGCACCGACCGGCTGTCTGATGGCTTTCCTTGCACTTTGGACCGGTTCTCTCTGGGGACGCCCGACATGGGGCGCCTACTGGGTTTGGGACGCGCGTCTTACCAGTGCCTTGATTCTGTTCTTCTTCTATTTAGGTTATATCGCGCTGCAGAACGCCATTCCCGATTGGCGCCGCGCTGATAAGGCCTGCGCGGTGATCGGCATTGTCGGCGTGATCAACGTACCCATCGTTTACTTCTCGGTTCAGTGGTGGAACACGCTTCATCAGGGGGCTTCCATTACAGCTTCGGGTTCGTCTATTCATCCGGTGATGCTTTGGGCTCTGGCTCTGATGGTCATCGGTTTTTGGCTTTACACCTTTGCAGTGACCTTCGTCCGTCTGCGTTCTGTGATTTTGGAGCGCGAACGCAATCAGGAATGGGCACAGCAACTTGCGCTTAAAGGAGAACTGTAATGGGTCAGTGGTCCGGAATTTCAGATTTCTTTGCGATGGGCGGTTACGCACAGTACGTGTGGGGCGCCTACGGAATGGTTTTCTTTTGTTTTATTTGCGAAGTGTTCGGGCTGGTGCGCAGAAGACAGAAAGCGGCAAAAGAGCTGCTGATGGAAGCACGCGCGCACCAAGCTGAGGAGGATTTATGAACAGCACACAGAAAAAACGTCTCGGGCTCATAGCCGGAGGCTTAATAATTTGCGGTGCCGCTGCGGCCCTGGTTTTCAATGCATTTGAAGAGAACCTCGTGTTTTTCTTCTCCCCTTCCCAGGTAGCAGCTCATGAAGCGCCGGAAGGCAGAGCATTCCGCATCGGCGGATTTGTACAGGAAGGTTCCGTTCAGCGTCAGAAAGACGGCGTGACGGTTCGCTTCGAGGTGACGGATACGGCTCATACCGTTCCCGTGACATACAAGGGCAGCCTGCCCGATTTGTTTAAAGAAGGCAAGGGCGTGGTCGCTCAGGGAAAACTGCAAAACGGTGTTTTTGTGGCTGACCAAGTCTTAGCAAAACATGACGAGAACTATATGCCGCCCGAGGCTGAAAAAGCCGTGCAGGACGCGCATAAGAAAGCTCGCGCCATGAAAGAGTAGGAGTTGAAATGATTGCAGAGTTAGGTCATTTTTCCTTGATCTTGGCCCTGATTGCGGCCCTGATCCAAGGTTTTCTTCCCTTGGCGGGTGCCGCATTAGGCGTGCGCAGCTGGGTTAACGTGGCTCGTCCGGCCGTGTTTGCCAACGCTGTTTTCTGCACGTTCGCATTCTGCTGTTTGGCTTGGTGTTTCTACACAAGTGACTTCTCCGTCATGAACGTGGCAAACAACTCCAACAGCATGCTGCCGTGGTTCTACCGTTTGTCGGCCACTTGGGGCTCTCATGAAGGCTCCATTCTTTTCTGGACACTGCTGCTGGCTCTTTGGGGCTTAGCGGTTGCCGTCTGTTCTCGCCGCCTCCCGCAGGACGTGATGGCCCGCGTCATCGGTGTTATGGGTCTGATTTCCGTCGGCCTGACGCTTTTCATGCTCCTTACCAGTGACCCGTTCATTCGTCTGTTCCCGGCTGCTCACGAAGGCCGAGACCTGAACCCGCTGCTGCAGGACCCGGGTATGGTTTTCCATCCGCCTCTGCTTTATATGGGTTACGTCGGTATGGTCGTTCCTTTTGCGTTTGCCGTTGCTGCTTTGATCGGCGGCCGCCTGGACGCAGCTTGGGCTCGCTGGACCCGTCCTTGGACAAGCGCAGCTTGGATTTTCCTGACCCTCGGTATTTCCTTAGGTTCCTACTGGTCTTACTACGAATTAGGCTGGGGCGGCTGGTGGTTCTGGGATCCGGTTGAAAACGCTTCCTTCATGCCGTGGCTCACAGCAACCGCACTGCTTCACTCTTTGGCCGTGACCGAAAAACGCGGCTGCTTCAAGATTTGGACCGTTCTTCTGGCTCTGATCACTTTCTCTCTGTCGCTGCTTGGCACTTTCCTCGTCCGTTCCGGCGTGCTCACCAGTGTGCACGCTTTCGCGACCGACCCGCAGCGCGGCCTCTTCATTCTCGGACTCCTCGTTCTGGTGATCGGCGGCTCTCTGCTTCTATTTGCCTGGAGAGCACCTAAAGTCGGTACCGGCGGCGCCTTCGAACTGTTCTCTCGAGAAGCGATGCTGCTTGTGAACAACGTGCTTCTCATTGTCGCCATGCTGGCCGTCCTCTTGGGTACGCTCTATCCGCTGTTTATTGACGCGCTGAATGCTGGCAAGATTTCCGTCGGACCTCCTTACTTTGATTCCGTTTTCGGACCGATCATGGTGCCTGTGATTCTTCTCATGGGTATCGGGCCACTGGTACGCTGGAAAGACGCCAAGATTTCCGACATCGTCAAACGTACGGCCTGGTGCTTTATCGCCGCAGTGATTCTCGGCGCTGCCACCCCGCTGATCAAAGGCTGGAGTACCTGGCTCTTTGTCGGTCTGACGCTCTCTTGGTGGGTCTTATTCACCTTCATTGAATCTTTGCGTGAAAACATCCGCAACTTCAAGGGCAATTTCTTCGGCAAGATCTTCAAACTCTCCCGCTCTTGGTGGGGCATGATGATTGCGCACTTGGGTGTTGCCGTTTCCATCGTCGGTATCGGCATGGTCATGACGTACTCTCTGGAGCGCGACGTCACGATGACGCCGGGCCACGAGGTCAACGTCGGTTCTTACGACTTCAAGTTTGAAGACATCAAACGCGGTATCCGCGGCCCGAACTACATCGCTGACGAAGGTGTGTTTAAGGTCACGGAAAACGGCAAAGAAGTTGCGACCCTGACACCTCAGAAACGCAAGTACTTCTCCAGTCAGATGCCCATGACCGAAGCAGCGATCAGCTCTTCGATTACCGGCGACGTCTACGTATCCATGGGTGACCAGACCGTCGACGGCGCATGGGTGGTTCGCGCCTACGACAAGCCTTTCGTGACATGGATTTGGTGGGGCACGCTCATCATGTCTTTCGGTGCCTTTATCGCCATGTTGGATAAACGCTACAGAACTCGCCGCCGCGTCCGCAGCGCCCAGGCAGAGTAGGGGATTTGAATCATGAAAATGAAATATGTTCTTCCGCTGGTCATCTTCCTGGCACTGGCGATCTTCCTCATGGTGGGTTTGAACCGCGACCCGCGAGAAGTGCCTTCTCCGCTGATCGGAAAACCTGCACCGGAGTTTTCTCTGCCGAGACTCGATGACCCGAACAAAGTTGTCTCTAAAAAGGACATGCTGGGCCAGGTCTGGCTGCTGAATGTTTGGTCCTCCTGGTGCGGTTCCTGCCGCCAGGAACATCCGACCATGGTTAAGGTCGGCAAGGGCGGCCAGAAGATCGTCCCGATCATCGGCTTAGATTACAAAGATAAGGATGCCGACGCGATGCGCTTCCTGCGCCAGGGCGGCGACCCTTATGACTTCTCCATTAAAGATCCGACCGGTGAAGTGGGCATCAACTTCGGTGTCTACGGTGTTCCCGAGACCTTTGTGATTGATAAGAAAGGCGTGATTCGCTACAAGCAGATCGGCCCGATCACTCCGGAAGCCTGGGATAAGAAGATTCATCCTCTCATCAATCAACTGAAAGCAGAATGATGAAGAAATTTTTACTCGCACTGTTTTTTACAGCTTTTGCACTGACCGGAGCTCATGCTCAGCCTGCACAGCAGAGTCCGGCACAGCCTGACGTCAAGCCGACGATTCTTGACCCTGTGGCAAACAAACGCGTGGCAGAAATTTCTGCCCAGCTGCGCTGCCTGGTCTGCCAGAACCAGTCAATCGCCGACAGTAATGCCGAGCTTGCGATGGACCTTAAAAAGCAGGTCGTCAAACAGATCGCAGAAGGCAAGACGAATCAGCAGATTATCGACTTCATGGTCGACCGTTACGGAGACTTCGTTCTCTACAATCCGCCTTTCAAGATGAGTACGCTTCTGCTTTGGCTCGGACCGATTCTTTTTCTGGTTCTCGCCTTAGGCGGACTGTTCTACACGATGGCAAAACGCAAGAAACTTAAACCCGTCGAACTGACGGAAGAACAAAAACGACGTGCCGAAGAGCTCCTTCGCGGAACTGAACCGGCGAAAAGGAGAGATGCCAAATGATGACATTTTTACTTTCAGCCGGAGCGATGATCATCGTCCTGCTTTTGATCATTTGTATTCCGTTGCTGACATTCCGTAAAAAGGACACGGGCGCCGAAGAGCTTCCTCAGGCTAATATTGCGATCTATCGCGACCAGTTCAAAGAACTGGAAGACGAATTGGCCCGTGGCGCAATTTCTCAGAATGAATATGACGAAAGCCGTCTCGAGCTCGAGCGCCGCGTGATTGAAGAATCCGTTCCTGAAAAGCAGGTCGAACCGACCAATCAAAAAGCCGGCGTTTACACGGTTTTTGTCTTGGTTCTGGTTGTTCCTTTCTTTGCCGTGGCTATGTGGGCTGCTACACAGCATCTCGGTGACTTCCGCTTAGACGGCGGTATCAATGAAGGCGTGGTGGATTACAACACCGGTACGGTTGTCCGCCAGGCTGGCGAAATGCACGACATGGATTCCGCACTGAAGAAGCTGCGTGATCATCTCAGAGAAACTCCGGGTGACATTCAGGGCTGGATGATGCTCGGACGCACCATGCTGACCATGAAGAATTACAAGGAAGCCGAAGCTGCCTTTACTAAGGCCGATCAGCTGGCTCCGGGCAATCCTGCCATCATGGTTGACTTGGCTGACGCGATTGCGATGGTTCAGGGTCAGGATCTCAGCGGCAAACCTTGGGAACTCGTACAGAAAGCCCTCAAGATTGATCCGACCAACTGGAAAGCTCTGATGATGGGCGGTACCGATTACTTCAACCGCGGCGACTATCGTCACGCAGTGATGTATTGGGAACGTCTTCTCGGCACGCTTTCTGCGAACGACGATATGCGTGCAGCCGTGATCGGCAGTATTCAGGAAGCCCGTAAACTCGGCAATATTGTCGGACCGGTTCAGGATACGCTGGATTTCGGCAACCCTGTCAATAAGGATGATAGAGCTGTCCCGATGATGAGCCAGATGATGAAGAACGGTTCTGCTCCGATGGGACAGACACCGGTTCCCGCACAGGCGATGAAGGCGACGCATTTCATTTCCGGCGTGGTGGAACTGGATCCGAAACTGGAAGAGCAGGCGGCCAAATTTGACACGCTTTACGTGACCGCTCGTCCGGCAAGCGGCAGCCGAGCACCGATTGCTCAGTTGAAGATCAAAGTGCTGAGCTTCCCGGTTCACTTCAAGCTCGACAACACCATGCTTCCGCCGATGGATATGGGCGGCGGCACGTTAGACGAGCATGACACCGTCATGATCACGGCTCGTTTAGGCTATGCTCAGCAGATGATGCCTGCGAACGGAGATCTGGAGGGTCAGACTTCCGCTCCTGTTAAGGTCGGCGCTGACGATGTAACGCTCAAGTTAACGAATGTGGTTGCTCGCTAACAAAACGAACGGAGAAGATTTCCTTCTCCGCTTAAACGCAAAAAACCGGCTTCGCGCCGGTTTTTTGCTGGGTTCCGAATGGATTATTTGCCGTATTCGATCTTATTGGTCTTCATCAGTTCATTGAGGAAGTTCTGCTGTTTTTTCAGCTCCAGACCTTCGCGGATCTGATCCTTAACAGAGTCGTAAGTTGGGAAGGGGACTTCCTTAACATCGTTGACCTTGATGATATGCCAGCCGAATTCGGTTTTAACCGGTGCCTTGGAAATTTCGCCTTTCTTCATGTTCTTGACGGCGTCGGCAAACGGTTTAACAAATACCGCAGGACGGTTCCAGCCTAAGTCTCCGCCGTTTTCTTTGGCGCCGGTGTCAACAGAAAATTCTTTGGCCAAAGCAGCGAAGTTGCCGCCGGCAGCCAGTTTCTTTTCAATATTCTCAGCGGTCTTCTGATCTTTGACCAGAATGTGGCTGACTTCATATTCTTTATTGCCAAGGGCTGCTTTTTCTTCTTCGTAGCGAGCCTTGATTTCTTTTTCGCTGACCGGGTGCTTAGCCATCTCATCTCTCAGAAGCGCTTCCTGAAGAATGCGGAATTTGGCGTAATCTAAAGCGAACTTAACTTTGGGATCGTCAGAAATCTTGCGTTTTGCGGCTTCCTGTTCAACCAAAGCGTTGGCCACTAAATTTTCGGTAATTTGACGGCGTGCTTCCGGAGTGTCTTTACCGCCGTTTGCTACGAGCTGGGCGACCCATTCGTCTTGGAGAGACTTAGGAATCGGTTTGCCGTTCACGGTGGCAATGTTCTGGGCAGAAACAGCAAAAGCTGCGGATGCCAGGGCCAGAGCAGTCAAAAGTTTATTTTTTTTCATGAAGCTACCTTCTTGTTAAGAAATCAAATTTTCTCGTTATTTTATTGACTAAATTTTCGTATGGTCGACCCTTCCCGTGTTTTGGGAATAAAACGCGAAATGGCTACGGCATTGTTCTTATCTCTGAAGAGGTAGATAAGAGAGAAATTAGGAGGTACACCGTTTTTAAGGTTGAATTAAGACTCATAAGACTTCAAACTTACATTGTGAACAAATATTTCGGTTCACATACACCAAGAAAAAGTTTCGGTCTTTTTAAGGACTTAAAAATGACAAAAATGCCCCTTTTTCCTTCTGTCCTCGCTTTGGCATTGATCGGGTACTTTGGCGTTTCTTATGCAGCTCCGGCTCAGAATGATGCGAACTGTACCGCCTGTCACTCCAACATCGGCACACTGCACACCGGTTCCAAACATGCGAACCTTCCGTGCGCAACCTGCCATGACGGTACTGCCGACCATTTAAAGAATCCTAAGACTCATCCGACGGTTTCCATGAGTCCACAGCAGTGCAGCAGCTGCCACCCGAATCAATTCGAAACGATGTACAAGGTTAACGATCATCGTATCGCTCGCGATTCCAAGAAGAATTTGAACAACATCTCTCCGAATCCCTTCTTTGATGAAGCACTCGGAGCTCACGGCTTTGTGAAAGAACACAACCTGCCGAGATCGCACGCTTATGCAGCAGTCGACCAGTTTATTGCCGACCGCTCCTTCGGCGGCCGCTTCCAACCGAAAGAAGGCTGGCTCTTCAGCGGTGACAACGGCGGTTTCTTCGGCGTCTGGGAAAAGATCGATGACACGATCCCCGGCAACGCTCAGAAGCCTCATAAACCCGGTACTGCAGCCGCAGCCAACCCTGTTTGCTGGACCTGCAAATCTACAGACGTCATGATGGATTGGGCCTACTTGGGCGACCCGAACACTAAGGCCAAGTGGAGCCGTGCTTCCAACCCGGTCGATCTGGTTCACAACATCAACCATGCTTTGAACTGTAACATGTGCCATGACCCGCACAGTGCTCAGCCCCGTATCGTTCGCGACGCATTGATCCAGGCCATGACTCGTACCGACTACCCGACACTTTATTCGGAATCCGCCAACAAGACTCCGATTGAAGTTAAGGATATGGGTCTTCGCGGCTTCACCCGCAAGATCGCCATCCTCGGCAAACCCGACAGCAAACTCATGTGCGCACAGTGCCACGTTGAATACAACTGCAACCCGGGTACCGATCCTGCTACCGGCAAGCCCATCAAGATGGACGACCCGCGCACGAACCTCTTCCCGCTGGTTGATGTCACCCGCATTGAAGACTTCTACAAACATGCTTCTTTCAAGGACTTCAAGCACAATCAGACCGGCGCTCTTCTAACCAAGATGCAGCACCCGGACACCGAAGTCTATTGGAACTCCAAGCATGACCAAATGGGCGTCGGCTGCGCAGCCTGCCACATGCCGAAGGTTAAAGATGCAAACGGCGACGTTTACACCTCTCACTGGGCAACCACACCGCGTGCATATATCCAGGAAACCTGTCTGCAGTGTCATAAGGACAAGACCGAAGCTCAGATGAACAAGGTTCTTGACTCCATGAATGCTCACTACAACGGCAAACTTCGTGAAGCCGAAGCCTCCATGGGCCAGATGTTCATCGCCTTCAGACAGGCTAACGACGCCGGTGTTGATCCTGCCGTTATCAAACAGGCTCAGGATCTCCACTCTGTTGCTCATACCAACTGGGAATGGTGGACCGCTTCCAACGGTTCTTGGTTCCACAATATGCCTCAGGCTAAAGAGTCCCTGGCAAAATCCGTGGCCGCCTCTCAGAAAGCAACAAAACTTCTCCGCGACGCAGTTGCTGCTAAAGTTGCTGCACAAGCTCAGCCCCAGGCTCAGCAGACCGCCCAGAAGTAATTTGATTTAATCTTTCGTCAAACCGGTTAACCGCCGGTTTGACGGATAAACCTAAAAGCAGGAGTTGTGAATGTCCTCCGACCTTATCTTTTGGATCTGCGCCGCAGCACTGCTTCTGCTTTTAGAAGTTTGTCTTTATATCGGCCTCCGTTCTTCTTCTAAAACGGAAGTCGAAAACACAGGGCTCAATCGCCTGGTTTATCAGGATCAATTCCAAACCCTGAATCAAGAATTGGCCGAACACAGAATCTCCAAAGCTGTCTACGACGCAGAACTTTCCGAGCTTGAGGCTAGGGCAGTCGAGGAAACCGTAACTCCCAACGTTGCATACCGCAATCCGAGCTGGGTAAAGCCGGTTTCTATTTTTCTTTGTCTCCTCGTTCCCTTAACCGCTGTTTTCCTTTATTTTTCCTGGGCTAATCCTTCCCTTGTAACTTATAAAGGAACACCGGAAGCGCTGGCAGCTGCACAGCCGGCCGACCGGATCGGACAACTTAAGACTTTCCTTAAAGAAAGCCCTAGAGCGGTTCGTGCGTGGCTTGCGCTGGCTGATGAATTCGGGAGGGAGGGGCAATATAAAGAGGCCGTAAATGCGATGAATGAGGCCTTTCACGTATCTCCGAACGGAGTTGCCAAAACGGCGGATTATCGCGTTCAGCGCGCTGTCTTTGCCCTAGAAACGTCGGATCCCATGCTCCGCTCTCAGGCAGTATCTGATCTTGAGCAAGCCGTAAAGCTGGAGCCCTCCAACATTCGAGCGCTTGAGCTCGGCGGAATCGTGGCTTACCAAAGTGGTCAATACAGCAAAGCAGTCGAATTTTGGCAGGAGCTGCTGCTTCTGACGCCTCAGGATTCTCCGGCGTATTCGCGGCTCTTGGATGCCATCTCGGATGCCAAGAACCGTGCTCAAATGAACTTCAGGTTTTAGACCTTCGTAGTCAACGACATTTCGCACGGCTTGCAGTGGAAGTGAGCCGTGAGTTCAATTTTGCCGTTTCGAAGCTTCAGCGGAGTCGGTTTGATTTTCTCGCCGCGCAGCTTGCCTTGTTTCGGACAGATGTTCAAAGCGTGACGAATGCAGTAGCGGCAGCGCATGACTTCTGTTTCGCCTTTATGCTGTCCTTTCTCAAAGGCAGGTTCGGTGACTTGAGTTCCGTGAAGTTTGTAAAACTCAAGCGCCTTCTTGTTCATGACATTGCCGTGATAGTCCAGTTCTTTAACCGGGAAGACGGCGGATGTGTCATCTCCTGCCTGCGGAAGAATTTCTCTCTTTTGAGAACGATCCTCTTCCAAGCGAGAGATCAGCTCTCTGCGAAGACCGTTAAGCACAGAAGCGCTCATAAAACCGGGATGATCTCCCTCAATTTGGATATTGTCGGCAACAAAGTCGGTGGAGCCGAGTTTGGCCAAGGCGCGCAGAACCTGTTCTTTGACTGCCTGCGGATTCTTGGCTTCCGGGAGAGGTTCTAAAAGAGAAACCTCGGATTGATGACCGTGACCGTCATCGGCACGGATATCGATGCCGTTCGGGCCGACGGAAGCCTCGATGCGAATCGGGATCTTTCTGAGCGCCGTCTCGGCATTCATTCGTTTAAGCCAAGCCGCGTCTTTATTGCGCATTAAGCGGAGGCCTTCTTTCAGGCCGGTGATTCGGCTGCAGGGCTCGCGCGTGAAGACTTCCCAAAGACCGGTGTCTTTTTGTTCGGCACGATTGATCAGAAGCCCTGAGAGTTCATCCGTGTCGGTAAAGAAAGTCAGGCCGTCGCCGTTATGGAGCTCTTCTTTGGTTTTAACGAGGAAGGAGCGGTCGTTAACTTTGACGACCTGGCCGATGACGGCGCCGGAATTTTTCGGCGTGCTGAAGGCCTCCATATGGTCGTTGCGGCCGTTGACAAAGTAGTCGGTTGCTCCGCGGTTGAAAGCGTTCTCGAGCGAGGGCTCAAAGTTAAATTCGACTTTTCCGTCGCTCTCAGCTTCGAAGTCCGGGTGCTTTTCCAGCCAAGCATCAAGTTCTCGACGATAGAAAGCAGTCGTGTTCTTGACGTAAGTCAGGTCCTTGTATCTGCCTTCAATCTTGAAGCTGCGAACGCCGGCGGTAATGAGGGCGTCTAGGTTCTGAGACTGGTTGTTGTCTTTCAAGGAAAGGAGATGTTTGCCGCGGCTGATAGATTTGCCTTCCTCGTCAAAGAGGTCAAACGGGAGGCGGCAGATTTGCGCGCAGTCTCCGCGGTTGGCGCTCCGGCCTTTAAAGGCTTGACTGGCGTAGCATTGACCGCTGTAGCTGACGCAAAGCGCGCCGTGAATAAAGAATTCAATTCGGGCGGTTTTCAGCGCTTCAGCCATCTCTTGGATCTGCCCCAAAGTCAGTTCACGAGCAGGGACGATCTGAGAAAAGCCGATGGATTCCAGAAACACGGCTTTTTCCGTGGTGCGGATATCGCACTGAGTGGATGCATGCAGCTGGATCGGCGGCAGATCGCACATCAGCAGTCCCATGTCTTGAACGATCAGCGCATCAACGCCTGCGTGGTAAGCCTGATGGGCGAGCCTTACGGCCTCCGGCAGTTCCTCATCGGAAAAAATCGTATTCAGTGCCATATAGACACGTCCGTTGAAACGGTGCGCGAAGGAAGCAAGACGCTCTATTTCCGACATGGAGTTCCCGGCATTGGCGCGGGCGCTGAAAAGCGGTCCGCCGATATAGACGGCATCAGCGCCGTGTTTGAAGGCTTCGATGCCGATATCGCAGGTCTTGCAGGGAGCGAGAAGTTCGAGAGTACGGGACGGTGTCATGGTTTATTAAAAAACCGGCCCATCGGGATGGATGGGCCGTGAGTGATAAGTTTGTGCTGCGAATTAACGGCAGTGATCGTATTTCAGAAGATTCTGCACTTCAGTCGAATTGCCGCGCTGTTTGGCAATATCGTACGGAGCGAGTTCATCGTTGGTACAGTAATCCTTGCGGGCTCCGGCATGCAAAAGGAGCTTGACTGTGTCAGCATCGGCTTCTCTGGCTGCCATGTAAAGCGGAGTGATGCCGCGAAGCGTTCTTGCGTTCACATCGGCGCCTTTGCTGATCAGGTACTTGACCATTTCCTTGTTGCCGGACGTGGCTGCGTAGTGCAGGGGAGACCAGTTTTTAGGATTGTTAACTGCGGCGCCGTGAGCAATTAACTTTTTCGCCACGTCGTTGTCTTTCAGGAAGATTGCGATCATCAGCGGGGTTTCTTTCAGTGTATTGGGCTGATCAACCTTGATGTTTTTCTGCTTAAGCAGCAGATCAATCACGCTGTTTGCATTCTTGCGGATGGCAAGCATTAAAAGCGGTTCGCCGGCACCGCTGGAGGTGACGGTATTCGGGTCGAGGCCTTTCGCAAGCAGAGGAGCTAAGGCGTCGGCATCGTTTTTAAATGTGGCATCCACGGCATCGTCGTATGTCGTTGCGAATGCGGAAACCGATAAAAGGCAGGAAGCGGCAAGTAAAGCTAATTTGCGGTACATCATAGTAATTCAGCCTTGCTGAATAATCTGAAAAAGTTTTGGGTGGAATCTTCAGCTACTTTTTCGAGCGTCTCTCCCCGCAGAAAAGCGACCTTACGAGCAACGTAACGAACGTAGGAAGGTTCGTTACGTTTTCCGCGGAACGGAATCGGAGCAAGGTAAGGACAATCGGTTTCTACGAGATAGCGATCGCTCGGAACCCAGGACGCGACTTCCTGAATCTGAGTTGCGTTCTTGAACGTGACGATACCCGAAAAAGAAAGATAGCCGCCGAGATCGAGCGCATCTTGAGCCATTTTCTTATCGCCTGTGAAGCAGTGGAGCACAAAGCCTGTCGAACCTGCGTCGTGCTCTTTTAACAGACGAATCGTGTCTTCCTGTGCGTCACGAGAGTGGACAATTACCGGCAGATTTGCCAGTTTTGCGGCCTCGATGTGGCGGCCAAAACGCTCGAGCTGAGCATCGTAAGGCGCTTCCTCATAGTAGTAGTCCAAACCGCATTCGCCGATGGCAACGACTTTCTGTGGTTTAGTGAGTCCGACGAGTTCTTCGATGCTCGCTTCATGGTCGTCATCCTTGGTACTCGGATGAACGCCGGCGGCGAACCAAACGTTTTTATGTGCATTGGCGAAATTTAAGCCCCGCTCGTAATCCTGAAGCGATGTGCCGGCGACTAAGGCGCCTCCGACTTCGGCCTCTTTCATGCGGGCAAAAACTTCGTCGATATCGAGCTGAAACTCAGCTCCGTCAATGTGAGAGTGTGAATCGATCAGCATTTCAGTCCAAATGTCCGAAATGAATATATCCGTTCTCGAAGCTCAGGTAGCCGCCGCGGGAACGACCGTTTTCGAAATCCCAGTCAGGCAGTACCCAGCGGTCGAAACGCGAGTCTTCATTGACGTGCGTATGGTGTGCAGGACGGTGGGTATGTCCGTGAATAATGATTTTGGTTCTATATTGTCGCACGGAACGGGCGACGTCATTGACGACGACATCCATGACTTCCTTGCTTTTTTCTTGGTTGTCATAGGCGCTCTGATTGCGCAGGCCTCCGGCCAAAGCGATACGGTGTTCAAGTTTTTCACCGAGGATCTGACGCTGGACATCGGGGCTGCGCAGGGTCGCACGGAACTGCTGATATTCAGGATCAAGCGTGCACCACATATCGCCGTGGGACAAAAGGATATGATCAAATCCGACTTGAACCGGAATCGGGTCTGCAATGAGCTGAGCACCGGTGGCTGCGGTAAAACCTTTACCGAGCAGAAAGTCGCGGTTTCCGTGCATCACATAGATGCGGTGCCCGTTGAGGAAGAAAGCTTTGAGGGCTTCCAAAATGTCGGCATAGGCCGGAGCATGATCGTCTCCGGCCCAGAATTCGAAGAGGTCTCCGAGAATGACGAGCTCGGAGAAACGAGCGGCGTCGTTTTTGAGGAACTTGAAAAAGGCCTCCTTAGTTGCCGGTTTGTCGGCAGCTAAATGCAAATCGGCGATAAAGACGGGATTTTGCAAAGGAGGAATTTTGGAGAGACAGCTCTCAGCAGGAACAACGCCGTTGAATGACACTTAGATAACCTCAGCTTTTTCGATAACGACATCTTCGGTCGGGACATCGTCATACCAACCGACTCTACCGGTGCGGACTTTAGCGATCTTGTCAACAACATCCTGACCGGCAACAACCTTGCCGAATACGGCATAGCCCCAGCCCTGCATTGTTTCGCTCTTGAAGTCGAGGAACTTGTTGTCGGCGACGTTGATGAAGAATTGAGCGCTGGCAGAATGCGGATCGTTCGTACGAGCCATAGCAATGGTGTACTTTTCATTGGACAAGCCGTTGTTGGCTTCGTTCTTGATCGGTTCGCGAGTGTCGACTTCGTCCATGCCGGGTTTGAAGCCGCCGCCCTGGATCATGAAGCCGGGGATGACGCGGTGGAAAATCAGGCCGTTGTAGTGGCCGTCTTTGACATACTGTTCGAAGTTAGAAGCAGTAACAGGTGCATTCTTGTAATCGAGTTCAATATCGATAGTGCCGAAGTTTGTAGTTAAACGGATCATTTCTTTTTCCTAAAAAATTACTTTAAAACTTTGACGGATTCGATGATGACGGGACGAACCGGGACATCATCCATGAAACCCTTGGATCCTGTCGGAGCACGGCCGATCTTGCGAACGACATCCATACCGGTGACGACTTCACCGAAAACAGCGTAACCGTCCTTCGTGGATGTGCCGTTAAGGAAGTCGTTGTCTTTCAGGTTGATGAAGAACTGGCTGGTAGCAGAATCAGGATTGTTCGTACGGGCCATTGCAATGGTACCGACGGTGTTTTTCAGACCGTTCTTATCTTCGAGTTTGATCGGAGCGTGCGTGCTCTTCTGATGCAGATTGCGGTCAAAACCGCCGCCCTGAATCATGAAGTTGTTGATGACGCGATGGAAAATCGTACCGTTATAAAAACCTTCTTTTGCATACTTGACGAAGTTAGCTACTGTCGTCGGAGCAGCTTTCTCGTTAAGGTTGACAACGATGTTGCCTTCCGAGGTAACGATTTCAACTTTAGGAGCAGCAAAGCAAACAGCAGAGGCAGCCAGCATTGCGGCGCCGAAAGCCAGTTTTTTGACATTAAACATGGAGTTAAATCCTAAAAAACATTCTGCAGGAGAATGCCTGCAGCAAAGAATAGATTAAGGAGCGGTCCGAATCGTCAGATCCTGAGCAATTTGAGCTTTTTCCTTTAAACGTCCGTTCTTGGGTGCCAAACGTGCCGCCTTGGCATACATATCGGCAGCTTTAGCAGCGTAAATATCACCGAGGTTGGAATAAGTCGTGACGGATGAGGCGTTGTTCATCAGCGCACGCTCCAGAAGATCCTGGGCGCGTCCGAGGTTGCCTTCGCCGGCATAGATGACGGCGAGGTTGTTGTAGGAATCTGCGATTTCGGGATATTCGCGAATCAGCTGTTCAAAAACTCTTTTTGCCTCGTCATTTTTCTTCGTTTCCATGAAGATAACGCCTCGAAGGAAGCGAAGGTTGACGTTCTGCGGATTGACAGCCAATTCTTTGTCTGCGAGATTCATGGCATCTGCGTATTTGCCTCGGCTGATCAGCTGGGATACCGAGCGGGCCGGATTCACAATGTCCGGGGTCTTATCACCGAAGAGCGGAACGCCATCCTGTGCGGAAACCTGAGCTGAAAGAAGCAAACCGGAGAGGACTGCACAACCGAAGATCAAGGGCAGACGCATATTGAACCTGTACTTATTGTTTGAACAAACTTACATGTTAGTCAAGATTCTATGGAATTCGGCTAAACAACGCAAAAATCAAGAATATTTACAACTGCGGAGACCGAATTCGGACTTTTCTCGGCCTCTGCTTAGAGAAAGTCACAAGTGCAAAAAATCCTGCGGGTGTGTAATCTGAGGGTGACGGAAGGTGATCATGAGACAAGTTTTTCGCCAATTGCCGTGGATCCATCCTCAGATCGATCCGCGAATACAACAGTTCTTCAATCAGTACGGGCGTTATCTTCGCCTCAAGCAGGGCGCTTCGATTTTTAACGGCGGTGACGCAGGAGAAATCGCTTTGGTCCTCTGCGGCCTAGGCGTATTCTCGTTTCCGGATAAGCACCTTAAAAATCATTATCTTTCGCTTATCCCTCCCGGTTCCTTGATGGGAGACGTAGACGGTCTGACTCATGAGTCCGTTAACGTTTACGACAGTGCGTTTCGCGACTCGGAAGTTCGCTTGATCAAACGAGATATCTTCAGGGACTTCCTTATCCAAAACCCGGAGCTTTTGCATGCGCATACGCTGTCGGTGATTGCGCATCACGAATCCTGCATGGAAGCATTAATCGCCAACTCGACCTTAACGCTTCCCGATCGCCTTCAGGTTCTTTACGCAAGTCTGGCGGCTTCTTTCGGAAAATCCACAGAGAAAAAAAGTTTTGTCAGTATTCCGTTGACACTGACCGCTGTTGAGCTCTCAGCCTTTGTGAACGCCTCCCGACAATCGGTTTCTTCAGTTCATACGGAAATTGAGTCAAACGGAGACATCGTGAGAAAGAAAGGCGAAACGCAACTCTCTAAAAAGTTCATTGACGGCTGTTTTGACTGGCTGGAAAACGGAGCTCAGCCATCCGTTCGCATTCGCAAAAGACGAGAAAAACCGTCAGCTTCCTGACACTTTTGGAGCGGCAGCAAAAGGGCATTGGTAAAAGTGTCAGATAGCTGACAACAAGTGTTGTTCATCATTTTTATATTGAAAACACCCTCGAACAAGGAAGAAAGATGAACAAACAATTAGTCGTATTAACCTTTGCAGCTTTTGGCGCATTTATGCTGAACGCCTCAGCCGCGGGCGTTGCAGACCTTCATGCAGCTAAAGGTCAGGACTGCGCCGCCTGCCACATGGAAGGCAAACCTTCGAGCTCAAATGTCTCCGAAGCTTCCTGTCAAAAATGTCATGGAGAAGAGCCTGCTGGCAAAGCTTTAGAAATCGAAGGCAAGAAGGTCGCCAACATTCACAAAACCCATTTCGATACGTTCGAATGCCTTCAGTGTCACAAAGGCCACTCTCAGTCCGTAATTGCCTGCGCCGAATGTCACAAAGGCGCACAAAGCATCCAAGTCCCTTAATTACTTAACTTCTCACCAAGGAGAATAAAAATGTCAAAAGTTGAACTTTCTCGCCGCGGTTTTCTTAAAAGCACGTTAGCCGCGACAGGCGCAGCTATGGCCGGAACTGCAGCGCACGCCGGTGATATTCCTGAAAAGTGGCAGCAGCCGAAGTGCAGCGGCTGGAGCTGGGAAAAACCGGCGCCCAAGATTGCTCCGGAACAGATCAAAAAGACAGTGAACACCGACGTTGTGGTGATCGGTGCAGGCCTTGCCGGTTTTGCAGCCGCACTGGCAGCCGCTCAGGAAGGTGCTAAAGTCGTTTTAGTTGAAAAAACCCGCGGCTGGAGCTGTCGAGGCGGTCATATCACTGCCTTTAATAGTTCTCTGCAGAAAAAGATGGGTATCGATATTGATGCCGCCGAAATCGTCCGCCGTCTGGTGGCATGGGGCCAAGGCAGAATGGATGAACGCCTGCTTTGGATGTTTGCCAGAAAGTGCGGTGACTGCATGGATTGGGCCATTGACATTGCCGGCAAACACGACACCAATGTGACACTTTGGGAAGGCTATTACAAAGGCCCGACTTACACCGAATTCCCCGTCACGCACTTCTTCTACAACAAGAACATCAATCTTGACTACACATACGGTAACTCCGAAGGCATCGGCAATGTCGCGCTCATGCCTTGCTTTGAAGAAGAACTGAAGAAAGCCGGCGTCACACTGATGTACCGTACTCCTGCCGTCCAGTTCATTCAGGACGCTAACAAGCGCGTTACCGGTCTCATCGCCGGCAGACCGAATAACTATACCCAGATCAATGCCGCAAAAGGCGTCATCATTGCAACCGGCTGCTACGGCTCCAATGAAGAGATGAGAAAGGCTTTTGCCCCGTATTCTCTGCACGCCGATGCACAGATCTACTTCCCGACAAAATCCAACACCGGTGACGCCCACATCATGGCGATGCAGGCCGGCGGCGTGATGCAGAAGAACGATAACCATGCAGCAACGGTTCACTTAGAGGCCGGCGCCGGCAGCTACGGTTTCCTGCATGTGAACGCCAACGGCGAACGTTTTATGAACGAAGACGTCAACACCCAGTCCAAGTCTTGCTCTAAAGAACTTCAGCCGCACGGAATTGCATGGACGGTCTACGACTCCAACTGGACACAGGACGTGAAGAAACAGGTTGACGGCAACCTCGCCGGCGGTCTTTTCTACGGACAAATGTGGCAGCCTTGGGGCAACGGCTGGAACGTTGAAATTGAAAAGGCTTCCCAGGCGCAGCACATCAAGGACGGTAAGGTTGTCGTTGCCGATACACTTGATGAACTTGCTCAGAAGATGGGCGTTCCTGTAGAAGCCCTTAAAGCAACCGTAACTCGCTACAACGAACTTGCGGCTAAAGGCCATGACGATGATTTCGGCAAGCGTCCCGAACTGCTTACTCCGATTCAGAAGGGCCCGTTCTATGCCGGCCGTCTTGTGAGCACACTCCTCGCAATGTCCGGCGGTTTGCATACTGATCCTAGCCTTCATGTCTTAGACAAGAATGATAAACCGATCGAAGGCCTCTACGTTTGCGGCGCCGCGGCCGGTGACTACTTCGGATCCGGCGACTATCCGACCATTTGCCCGGGCATGAATCACGGCAGAGCTTTGACGTTCGGACGTTTGACTGGCGTTATGGCTGCCGGCGGTGACATCGATAAAACCGTGAAGTCGATGGAAATCAAGTGATATTGTGAAAATACAGTCCGGAAAATTTTCCGGCACTGCATAAAAACCAAAAGCGAAAATCGGTTCTCCGGTTTTCGCTTTTTTTCACGGAGGCTCTTGAAAAGGATTTTTTCAAGAATGCTCTCAAATATTCTTTTTCGGTTTAGTACCGATGGTAACCGCGGTGCGGCATTCTCTGCTGAGGTTCTGCGCAAGGGTATTGCGGATAGGTCGAATTGTCATAACGATGCGGTCCGTAGTAGCCGTCGGAGGCGTACGGACGATGATCGTTGTAGTAATGGCCGTGGTGCATGCAGCCGGCAATGAAAGGTAACGACAGCAAAGCAAGGACGATTGTAAAACGCTTCATAACGATCTCCTTAGAACAACTTCTCCCAATCTAAACGATCTGATGTTTATGACAAGTCTTGAGCCCTAGGATTTCTACTTAGGTCGGGAGTATCTTTGTCTTTGGTACAGACGGTTTCCTGCCTAGGTGTGAAGGCTTCCATTTGGTAAAATCAACAAATTAGGCTCGGTGCGAGCAGAAGTTAGGAAGCTTCGACTCAATCCGGCTGTTCCATTAACGAAAGGAAGTCCGATGGCCTTAAAAATTTACAATACGCTCTCTCGTAGCGTGGAGCCCTTTAAATCCATTACACCCGAAAAAGTCGGAATGTATGTTTGCGGCGTTACCGTCTACGATGACTGCCACATTGGACACGGAAGAACATTTATCGCTTTTGACGTGGCAAGACGCTGGCTCCAGGAGAGCGGCTACGACGTCAAATTCGTCCGCAACGTAACCGATGTTGACGACAAGATTATTAAACGTGCGGCTGAACGCAAGATTCTGCCGTCCGAACTGGCCGAGACCTATACCAAGCGTATGCAGGAAGATCTCGGTGAACTCGGCTGCTTGCCTCCGAGCGTTGAGCCGAGAGCGACTCAATACATTCCTAAGATGCTTGCCCTGATCGAGAAGCTCGAAGAAAAGGGCTATGCCTATCAGGACAAGAATGGTGACGTCGATTTCTCCGTTCGTAAATTTAAACCCTACGGCGCCTTGTCCGGCAAGAAAGTCGACGAACTGCAGCCCGGGGAGCGCGTTAGAGTTGAGGAAGCCAAGCAGGATCCGCTGGACTTTGCACTTTGGAAGAGAGCAAAACCCGGTGAACCCGAGTGGGATTCCAAATGGGGCAAAGGACGTCCCGGCTGGCATATTGAGTGCTCTGCCATGAGCTGTGATCTGCTTGGAGAAACCTTTGATATTCACGGCGGCGGTCCTGACTTGATGTTCCCGCACCATGAAAATGAAATCGCTCAGAGTGAAGCTGCCAACGGTAAGAAGTTCGTGAACACCTGGATGCACTCCGGTCCGCTGCGCGTCAACGGCGAGAAAATGAGTAAGTCTCTCGGCAACTTCTGGACCATCCGTGATGCTTTAAAGGAAACGAACACTCAGTACGGCGACAAGAACGGCAACGAAACGCTCCGTTTCTTCTTACTGCGCTCCCACTACAGAAGCCCGATCGATTTCTCTTCTGCTTTGGTCGAGGACGCTCATCAGGCACTGATTCGTCTTTATACGGCGCTCAAAAATACGCCGTCAGACGACAACCCTCTGGACTGGAACGAAAAGTATGCCGCTCAGTTCAAAGAAGCGATGGATGACGATTTCAATACGGCTCAGGCTGTTGCTGTTCTCTTCGAATTGGCCAAAGAAGTCAACCAAACGAAGTCTCCTGAACTTGCACGCCAGCTCAAAAAACTCGGCGGTGTGCTTGGCATCCTCCAGCTAGACCCAGAAGCCTTCGTCAAAGGCGCCGTGGATTCAGTGGACGAAGCAGCTGTCGAAGCCTTGATCGCGGAAAGAAAGGCGGCAAAGGCTGCTAAGAACTGGGCAAGAGCTGATGAAATCCGTAAGGAGCTCTTAGAAAAGAATATTGTTTTGGAAGATGCTCCCGGCGGTGTGACGACTTGGCGCAGAGCTTAATCTCTATGGCAGAGCAAACCGAAAAACCCGAATGGTGGGATCAAGCTAAAAAGGAGCTTTCCGAAGCTGATCCCGTCATGGCCCAAATCATTCGCGCCAATCCTGAAGGATTTCTTGCGACTCGCGGGAATCCTTTTGAGACGCTGCTGCGCTCCGTGATCGGGCAGCAGATCTCCGTTAAAGCGGCGGCCAACATATGGGAACGGTTTGCTAAAGCCTGTAAAGAAATAAAACCTGAAATTATTACCCGCAAACATCGTCGAACCTTGAGGACCGCAGGTTTGAGCGAACGTAAGATTGAGTACGTTTTTGATATCTGTCGCTTTTTTCTCGAGAATCCGGATGCGGCCGACGGCTTTCAACATCGTTCCAATGAGGAAGTTATCAAGGAACTTTGTACCATCAAAGGCGTAGGCCCCTGGACGGCGGAAATGTTTTTGATCTTTGCGCTGCGTCGTCCGGATGTTGCTCCAATGCTCGATTACGGCTTTATCAAAGCCGTCGGCCAAGCGTATTTTCCGGAGATCGCGTTTGAAGAATGGTCAGCGGCCGACCGAAAAGAAGAAATGTCATCGGTGATTGCCAAATGGGGTCCATGGAAAACCGCCGGCACATGGTATTTATGGCGAAGCCTTAACAACGGACCGATGCAGTACTAAAGGAATAACATGGCAAAAGTCACTTACTTAGAATTTGAAAAACCCGTTGCTCAGCTTGAGGAAAAAATTCAGGAACTCCGCGATATGAGCTCCGGATCCGAAGGTTTGGATTTAACGAGCGACATCAACGGGCTTGAAAAGAAAAAAGCCAAACTTCTCAAAGAAATCTTCAATAAGCTTTCTCCTTGGGAAATGTCGCTTTTGGCTCGCCATCCGAATCGTCCGTACACACTGGATTACATCAACATGATTTTTACGGACTTCCACGAACTGCACGGTGATCGTGCTTACGCGGATGATCCTTCTATTGTCGGCGGCATGGCTCGTTTTAACGGTGAGCCGGTTATGGTGATCGGACATCAGAAAGGCCGTGATACGCGCGAAAGAACGCTCCGTAATTTCGGAATGAGCCGTCCGGAAGGCTATCGCAAAGCGCTCCGCTTGATGCAGATAGCCGAGAAGTTCTCCATGCCGATCTTTACCTTCGTCGACACACCGGGTGCCTATCCGGGCATCGGCGCTGAAGAGCGCGGGCAGTCCGAGGCGATCGGTCACAACCTCTTTGTGATGAGTCGACTGAAAACGCCGATCGTTGCAACGGTAATTGGCGAGGGCGGCTCCGGCGGCGCCTTGGCGATTGCAGTGGCTGATGTCGTTCAGATGCTTCAGTATTCCACTTATTCCGTTATTTCGCCGGAAGGCTGTGCTTCCATTTTGTGGAAGAGTGCAGCTAAGGCTCCGGATGCAGCAAAGGCCTTGGGATTGACCGCTCACCAGCTGTTTGATGCCGGTCTGATCGACAAGATCCTGCCTGAGCCTTTAGGCGGCGCTCATCGCGATCCTGAAGCGATGGCCCAAACCTTAAAGCGTTCTTTGAGCGATTCCCTTCGCACGCTGAAGCGCATGAGCACCGAGGAGCTTCTGGAAGAACGCTACAAGAAGCTCCTCAACTACGGAAAATATGCCGAAGTCGAAAAATAATCCTTCTGAAAAGAAAACTGTCCGCGGCATTACAACGCGTGTCCGGACAGCTCTTGAAAATACTGCCCGACAGCTGCAGCTGTCCGCCGACGGACTGCCGATTGCTTCCGGCGAGAAACCGATCAATGTGATTGTCGCCTTCTCGGGCGGTCTGGATTCCTCCGTTCTGCTTTACGCAGTCTCCCAGCTCAAGGGAAAGTCTTACGGCGAAATTACCGCGGTCCACGTCCACCACGGCCTTTCAAAGCACGCCAACGAATGGGCTGAGTTTTGTGAAGAGCGCGCGAAGAAGTGCGGTGTGCGGTTTGTTCTCAGAAAAGTGACAGTGCCTTCGGGCGGCGCCGGTTTTGAGGCTGAAGCGCGTCAGCTTCGTTATGAAGTTCTCGAAGAGGAAGCGAGGAAGGCAGCGGCGGACGCGATCTTAACGGCTCATCATTTAGACGATCAGCTCGAAACGTTCCTTATTCAATGGATGAGAGGCTCAGGTCCTGCGGGATTAGCCGCCATGCCTCCGCTGCTTCGCAAAGACGGATGCACGATTATGCGTCCGCTGCTCGGGTTTCAAAGGACAGAACTGGAACGTTTTGCCGAAATTCGAGGTATCAAGTGGGTCGAAGATGAAAGTAATGAAGATACGAAATATCTTCGCAACGCGATTCGGCACAACATCATTCCCGAACTGGAAAAGATTCGTCCGGGATTCAAAACAGCCGCAGCCCGCAGCATAGAGCTGATAGCAGAAGCGGCAGAGACGCTTCGTGATGTCGCCGAAGACGACTTTAATCAAGCATCTGAGAACGACGGGAAATACCTTCGTATTGACGATTTTTTAGCACTTCCTGCTGGACGCAGAGCTCGGGTTCTGAGATTGTGGCTCGACAGAGTAGGTTTTAAACCCCTGCCGAGGACGCGTCTGCTGGAAATGATTCGCCAGATCAAAGAGACGACAAAGCAAAGTGTCTGTCTCATGTTCTCCGACGGTTTAGAAATTCGCAAATACGGGTCTCGTCTTATGGTCACCGAGCATGAAAAGCCGGAAAGCGAAGCTGAGATCATTGTCGAATGGCACGGAGAACCTGAAATTGACTTACCACAGTACAACGGGAAGCTTGTTTTCACACCGGCCGAAGAGGGCTTTAACGAAGGTTATCTGAAAGCTCAGCCGCTCTCGATTCGCCGGCGCTCCGGCGGTGAGAAAATCAAGATTCATAAATTCCGTCCCCGCAAAGCCCTCAAAATGCTCTTCCAGGAAGCAGGGATCCCTGAGTTTGAACGCAAGAACCTGCCTTTGGTTTGGCGGGGCAAAACGCTGATTTATGTGGGCGGCGTCGGCTCCGAAGTTCGCGAGCAAGTGGATGACGACGGTACGCCGCGATACAAAATTGAATTCATAAAAAATCCCGGCCTATTTTCTTAACAGACCGGGACCGGAAGAATTTCAAAAGTTTTTGTTAGTCGACGGTAAGCAGGGCTTCGGGATCATCGAACTCTGCGCCGCTGGCCTTCTCGAAAAGCTCCAGGAGAGACTGAATCGTTAGTTCCTTCTTTTGCTCTCCCTTTACGTCTACCACTACACGGCCTTCGTGCATCATGATCAGACGATTGCCGAAACGCAGAGCATCTCGCATATTGTGCGTGATCATCAGCGTGGTGAGATTGCCCTCAGAAACACGCTTCTGCGTCAGATTTAAGACTTTCTCAGCCGTTTTCGGGTCTAAGGCAGCGGTGTGTTCGTCCAGAAGTAAAAGCTTGGGCGGAACCAGAGTGGCCATCAGCAGCGTGATGGATTGTCTTTGGCCGCCGGAAAGCGTTCCGATGCGGGTTTCCAGACGGTTCTCAAGACCTAAATCCAGCTCTTTCAAAGCCTCACGGAACTCAGCCAACTGACTACTCTGAGAGCTCCACTTGAGCGATAAAGGTTTGCCACGGCGGCTTGCCATTGCGAGGTTTTCGGCTACCTGCATATCGGCAGCCGTTCCTTTCATCGGATCCTGGAAAACTCGTCCGATGTACTTGGCGCGAACATGCTCGGGCATGCGTGTGACGTCGACTCCGTCAATGAGAATGTGGCCTTTATCAGGATAAAAAACGCCTGCAATGCAGTTCATCAAAGTAGATTTGCCGGAACCGTTGGAACCGATAACGGTGACAAAGTCTCCTTCTTCGAGCGTCAGGTTCACACCGCGAAGCGCCTTTTTCTCATTCGGCGTGTTGGGGAAGAAAGTCTTATGGAGATGAGTAATCTTAAGCATCGGCTTCCTCCGAACGCTTCATGATGGCGAATTTGTTTTTGATCAAAGGCAGAGAAAGTGCGATAGCAACCAAAACAGCGGTGAACAGTTTGAGGTCGTTCGGCGGCATGCCCAGTTCCAGAACGATGGCGATCACGGCGCGGTACACCACAGAGCCGAGCACGACGGAAATCAGCCAGTTCTTAAAGCTGCGCGTTCCGAAAAGCACTTCACCGATAATGACCGACGCCAAGCCGATGACGATAGTGCCGGTACCCATACCCACGTCGGCAAAGCCGTTGCTTTGGGCAACGAGGGCGCCGGAAAGGGCGACCAAACCGTTAGAGATAAGCAGTCCGAGAATGACCATGACGTTGGTGTTGATGCCTTGCGCACGGGCCATCTGAGGGTTGCAGCCGGTGGCACGAATAGCAGTACCCAGCACAGTGCCGAAGAACCAATACATGATCACACCGACTACTGTCGTTGCGATTAAACCCACAATCAGGGTAGCGACAACCGAAGAAACACCGAAGAGATCCTCGGTCAGCGTAAAGACGGTTTCTGCGCGGAGCAGGGGGACGTTGGCTTTTCCCATGATCATGAGGTTGACGGAGTAAAGGCCGATCATGGTCAGAATGCCGGAAAGCAGTGCCGGGATCTTAAGCTTGGTGGTCAGCAGTGCGGTGACCGTACCGCCGATGCAGCCCGCGATCAGCGCAATCAGCATGGCAAACCAAACCGAGTGACCTGCGTCGATCAAGGTAGCTGCGACAGCAGCACCGAGAGGGAAGGTGCCTTCAACGGACAAGTCTGCGATATCCAGGACGCGGAAAGTAAGGAAGACGCCGAGGGCCATAATGGCCCACAGCAAGCCTTGAGAAACGGTGGATAAAACTAAATCTAACATCGAAAGAACTTTTGATTACTTAACGAGTTCGTGCTTCACATCAGCCGGGATGGTCAAGCCGAGATTCTTAACGGCGGTTTCGTTGAAAACGGTCTTGAAGTTCTTCTGATACTGGATCGGCATGGTTTCTGGCTTGGCTTTGCCTTCAAGGATATCGGCCGCCATGGTGCCTGCGATCTTGCCGAGTTCGTAGTAATCAATCGCGATAGCGGCCGTTGCTCCGCCTTTCACTTCACCGCCTTCCCCGGCAAAGACCGGCAGTTTGGCTTTTTCGGTGATTTTGATTAGAGCCGGAACAGCGGATGCAATGGTGTTGTCCGTCGGTGTATAGATAAGGTCAACCTTGCCCACTAAGCTCTGAGCAGCCTGCTGGATGTCATTAACGTTAGAGACAGTTGCTTCGCGAACGTTGAGATTGTGCTTCTTGGCTTCTTCTTTGAAGATCTGAACCTGACGTTCGGAATTGATTTCGCTGGAGGAGTACATCACACCGACGTTTTTGGCGTTAGGATAAATTTTGACGATCAGTTCCAGTAAGCTGCTGATGGGCGCCATATCGGAAGACCCGGTTACGTTGGTCCCCGGTTTGTCATTACTCTTGACGAGCTTGGCGATTTCAAAATCGGTGACTGCGGTTGCGACGATAGGAATCTTGTTCGTGGCGTTGGCCATAGTCTGAGCCGCAGGCGTTGCAATGGCGCCGATCAAGTCAACCTTATTGCCGGTAAAACGGGTTGCGATATTGCGAAGATTGGACTGATCCGCCTGAGCATTCTGGAAGTCAAATTTGACGTTCTTGCCCTCTACGAAACCCTTGGATGCGAGGCCGTCGACAAAGCCCTTGTTGGCAGCGTCAAGCGCCTGATGTTCGACAAGCTGAACAACACCGATGTTATATGTTTTAGCAGCAGAGGCCTGAGCAGCAGGAGTAGCCGTTTTTTTATCATCGCAGCCGGTAACGGTCAGGACTGCGGCAAGGGATGCCGCAAGAAGGCAAAGACGAGAAATTTTCATATTTGTACTCTTGTTATGCAAATTTTTATGGAAAAACGATAAATCCTATTCTATTTAAGAAAGGCAAACGAAAAATCTTTTCTCAATAAAAAATCAGACCCGAAGGTCTGATTTGCAGAAAAGAAAAGCTGAAACCGAGGCTACAGGATCTTGGAGAGGAAATCCTGAGTTCGTTTGTTCTTCGGATGAGAGAAGAATTCTTCAGGCGTGGCTTCTTCGACAATTAAGCCGCCGTCTACGAACATCACGCGGTCGCCGACTTCCTTGGCGAAGCCCATTTCGTGTGTGACCACCACCATGGTCATGCCTTCTTTGGCAAGCGACTTCATGACGTCCAAAACTTCCTTCACCATTTCCGGGTCAAGAGCGCTGGTCGGTTCATCAAAGAGGAGGGCTTTCGGGTTCATGGCTAAGGCGCGGGCGATAGCAACACGCTGCTGTTGGCCGCCGGACAGTTCATCCGGCATTGCATCGGCTTTATGTTCCAAACCGACGCGTTTGAGCAGACGCATGGCTTTTTCTTTAGCTTCTTCTTTAGATTTACCGCGAACCTGCATCGGAGCGAGCATGATGTTCTGCAGAACGGTCATGTTCGGGAACAGATTAAACCTTTGGAAGACCATGCCGACTTCACGGCGAATGGCATTTAGGTTTGCACCTTCTTCGAGCTTGATGCCGTCGATAACGATTTCGCCGCCGCTCGGGGTTTCCAAGTGGTTCAGACAGCGCAGAATCGTACTTTTGCCGCTTCCGGACGGTCCGATAATCACGACCACTTCTTTTTCTTTGATATCCAGATTGATATCTTTGAGGACCGTCACGTCACCGAATTTTTTGGAGAGGTGTTTGACGGAGATCATCGTTTTTGAATCTTTTTCTTCCATGATTATTTTCTCGTGCCTTTAGAGAAGCGTTTTTCAAGTAAAGCGACAAAGCGTGAAATGGCCAAAGTCATGATGAGGTACAAGAGGGCGACCACAATCCAGATTTCAAACGCGGCGTAAGTTCTGGAGATGATCAGCTGGCCGGTACGAGTCAGTTCTTCGAAACCGATCACGGACACCAAGGAGGAGTCTTTCAGCATGGCGATGAATTCGTTACCGAGCGGCGGAATGATGCGCTTAAACGCCTGCGGCATGATCACAAAACGCATGGCCTGAAACCAGTTGAGGCCGAGCGCTCTGGAAGCTTCCATCTGTCCTTTGTCGATGCTTTGAATACCGGCGCGGAAGATTTCTGCAACGTAGGCACCACTGTTAATCGAGCAGGCGCCGACGGCTGCCACGAACGGATCGATTCGGTGTCCGATAATTTGAGGAAGAGCAAAGTAAACCAAGAAAATCTGAACCAGCAGAGGCGTGCCTCGGATACAGTCTACGTAGACAGAAGCGAGTCCTCGTATGAGTCGGTTGTCAGAAAGTTTGGCGACGCCGACAAACATACCGATTAGTAAGCCTAATCCCACGGAAAGAGCAGTAATTTCGAGCGTGATACCGGCGCCTTTTAATAAGAGCGGCAGGTTCTCTGTGATAATGCTCAGGTTAAGTTCCAAAGCCATTGTGATGTGATTTTCTCAGTGTTTAGATATGACAACAGGCAGGAACTGTTGATTCCTGCCCTCTCTTTCTACAGCGGGATCAGATTAAGCTCCGAACCACTTCTTGTAGATTTTATCGTATTCTCCGTTCTTTTTAAGCGCTGCTAAGGCTTCATTTACTTGTTTTACAAGCGCTTTGTTTCCTTTTTTGGCAGCGATGCCGTAGTACTCGGCTTCCATGATGTCACCGACCATCTTGCCTTTGCCGCCGTTCACGAGGTAGTAAGCAACGACCGGCTGGTCATTGATGACGGCATCAACGCCCTTGTTGTCGAGTTCGATGAACGGCTCGTTGGCGTTGTTGTACTGTTTGACGTCAGCGCCTTTAACAGAGCTGGCCTTTGTAGCGCCTGTTGTGCCGATCTGTGCACCGATTCTTTTGCCGACTAAATCATTGATGCCTTTGATGTTGGTTTCGTCGGGACGAACTAAAACAATCAGGCCTGAAGTGTAGTAAGGATCGCAGAAATCAACGGCGTTCTTACGTTCTTCCGTAATGGACATTCCGGAGACAGCGAGGTCAATGTTGCCTGTGGAGAGCGCGGGAATCAGACCATCGAAGCCGAGGTTGACGAGTTCAACTTTGTAACCCATCTGTTTGCCAAGTGCTTTAGCCAGGTCAATATCGAAACCGGTCAGATCGTTAGAACCTTTAGCCTGGAATTCAAACGGTGCAAATGTAGGATTGGTGCCAACGCGTAAAACTTTTTCAGCCTTTGCCGGAGCAGCGGCCTCTTTTTTATCACCACAAGCTGTCAAGAGACTCATGGAGAGTACAGCCACAAGCGGAATAGCCAAAAACGAGCGTTTTAACATTTAGACTCCTATTTCTTAAATGAGGTTAAATTTTAGGTGGTAATCCGATAGCCTCAAGTCTAATTGATTAAGACGTTAAAAGAAAAACAGGTGATAGATAAATGTTTCTGGGCGTGCTGTACGGAATACTCGGATGTTCCCTTTGGGGTTTTATTTACATTATTCCGCTGCTTTTACCTGAATATTCTCCCGCTACCGTAGCGATGGGGCGTTTTATCGTCTATTCGATCGGAAGTTTAGTGATTTGCTACTACTGTCGAAAGACGCTGGCGCTTTTGACCACATCGGACTGGATCAAGGCCTTTTGCTTAGGTTTTTTCGGGAACGCCGTCTATTACGTTCTTTTGACGAAAGGAGTTCGCTTGGCCGGCGTTCCGACTTCCGGGATGCTGATGGCATTAATCCCGTTGAACGTTGCGCTGCTGACGAATCGACCCGGAGCAGAGACCACTGTTGTTGTGCCCTGGCGGCGTCTTTCTTTGCCGCTCGCGATGATTCTAATCGGTTTATGGATCGGCAATATTGACGAATTTTCAGAAATTTCTGTGGCCACTTCTTCTGTCGAGTATTGGCTGGGCTTTTTGTGCAGCTTCGGAGCGATGGCGTTATGGACGTGGTTTCCGATCCGAAACAGTCAATGGTTGCTGAAGCACCCCAACGTTTCGCCGCTGGCTTGGACAACGGCACAAGGCGCTTCCATGCTGCCTGCGACACTGCTTTGTTATGTTGCGGTGAACTTTGAGACCTTTCTCCACGGAGGAGCGGTTTTGGGACAGACACCGGTTAAGTTCGTGCTGCTGATGGTCGCGGCAGGTTTAATCTGCGGATGGGCTGGGATGGCGCTTTGGAACATGATGAGCGCTCGTTTGCCCGTGGCCTTGAGCGGTCAGATGATCGTGTTTGAGACGATCTTCTCGGTCATATATTCTCTAATCTATAAACAACAAGCGCCCAAATGGACGCTTGTTGTTGGGGTCTTTTTACTTCTCGGCGGAGTCCTTCTGTCTTTGAAAGTCTTTCGGGACTCAGGCCGGAAAGTCAGTCAACCAAATTAGAAATTGGTTTCCTGAAGCTGGAAATAAGCCTGCGGATGAGAGCAGACGGGACAGATTTCAGGAGCGCGCGGGCCGATAACGAGGTTACCGCATTCACGGCACTGCCACATAACGATTTCGCTCTTTTCGAAAACTTTCTGCATTTCGACGTTGTTTAAGAGCTTCAGATAACGTTCTTCGTGGTGTTTTTCGATAGCGCCGACACCGCGGAACTTAGCGGCGAGTTCGGGGAAGCCTTCTTCCTCGGCGTCCTTCGCGAACTGGTCGTACATATCGGTCCATTCGTAGTGTTCACCGCTGGCGGCAGCCTTCAGGTTTTCTGCAGTATTGCCGATGCCCTGGAGTTCTTTGAACCAAATCTTGGCGTGAGCTTTTTCGTTAGAAGCCGTTTCTTCGAAGATAGCGGCGATCTGCTGGAAACCTTCTTTGCGGGCGACACCGGCAAAGTAGTCATATTTATTGCGAGCCTGGGATTCACCGGCAAAGGCCGTCCATAAATTCTTTTCGGTCTTAGTACCGGCTAAAGGTTTAGACATGTTTTTTCTCCATTAAGAAGCTAAAAAAATAGGGTTTCGGAGGATTATAACGACAACTTTAAGCCTTGTTAACCAATTCGAACAGGAGCGGATGAAATGAAAAATCGAATCAGTTACAGTGCAATAAAAGACTTTAAACAGTAGCAAAAATGAAAAGGATAATCACGACCCTTGGCCTCTTTGTTTTGACTTCTGTTGTTGCCGGATGCAGCTGGACAGATAGACAAATCGGACCGAATGACTATGAGATTTCCGGTTATTTTGATTTCACCATGAAGGGTGAAGTCGTCGCGAAAGGACTTGAGGATCAAGCCTGTTTATATTGTAAGGGCATCCAAGAAAATTTAGTTCCCCAAGTTTACTACATAACCGATAAAAACCGCATTTTTAATTACGAAGCGCAGCGAGCCAGTGCAGTTATTCGCTTTCACTGTATTCCGAACAACTGAGGTTAAGCGAGATACTTAGAGGAATGTGGACGTTCGCCTTTTGAGACCCGTTTCGAACTCGTTTGCAAAAAATAAACTTTATCTATAGAATACGCTTTCCTGATCGCAATGATCGATGTGCGGAGAAGTGGCCGAGTGGCTGAAGGCACACCCCTGCTAAGGGTGCAGACTGGCAAAAACCGGTCTCGAGGGTTCGAATCCCTCCTTCTCCGCCATTAATTGATTCTCAGTTGGCTATTGCCTCCTGGGATTTTTTATTATCCAACGACGGCAAGAGACGATGAAAGACTTGGATAGACAGGGCCTTGCCAAAGCAAAGGCACTCTTTGAAACAGGAGATGTCAACTCTATCGAAGTCGGTTCATTCAAAGGCCTCCTGCAAATTCACAAATATCTCTTTAACGGTCTGTACGACTTTTCCGGTGAAGTTAGGCAACAGAATATCTCGAAGGGAAACTTCCGTTTTGTGAACGCACTTTACCTTGTTGAGGCGCTAATAAAAATCGAGAAGATGCCTGAAAAGACCTTCGAGGAAATTATTTCGAAGTACGTTGAAATGAACGTAGCCCATCCTTTTATGGAAGGAAATGGAAGGTCTACTCGTATTTGGCTTGACCAGATTCTCAAGAAAAATTTAGGTGTAGTAGCCGACTGGCAAAAAGTGGATAAGACTGCCTATCTTCAAGCGATGGAAAGAAGTCCGGTGAATGATTTGGAACTAAGATTTCTCCTCCAGCCAGCCCTGACGTCAGATGTCAATAATCGAGAAATGATCTTCAAAGGTATCGAACAGTCTTACTTTTACGAAGAGCCTTGAGTTTTTTGGCAACTTGTATTTGAAGTCTTGTGTGTTATGCCTTAAGTGTTCTAGAAACGAATTGAAAAAACGGCAAGCCCTCATCATGGTGCCTGCCGTTATTCGAAACGAAAACTATTGGTTTTCTAATCGGACGAAATCTTCATTTTGATGTCGAAAGGACGTCCAAAATAAACCCACGAGGTAACCAATACGTTGCTGCCAGTTAGGGCGTATTCGGATGCATTGGTATCGTTAATACCACCGGCAGCATTAATGATGACATCGTTTCTAATATTTCTAGCTTTAGCAACGAAAGCTTTCAGAGCTGCGGGACTGAAACGCTCGCACTGAATAATGTCTGCGCCGGCGTGGATGTATTTAAAACCTTCCTCTTCATTGTCTACTTCTACCGCGATTTTCTTTTCAGGTTCGTGCTTCTTCGCCACACTTATGGCGGCAACGGGATCTTTACAAAAAACGCGATGCTGATCGAAAACAAGAATAGATTCAGACAGTCCGGCGCGATGGACAATAGCGCCTCCTAAGAGGGCAGCGTTCAGAGAAATGGTTTTTGTTCCGGGGAAATGTTTTCTAGTGACAGCGACTTTGGCCTTAGAACCGGCAGCCTCGATTTGCCTTGTCATCGCTCTGACGCGGTTCGTGATTCCGGAAGAGTACTCAAGGATATTTTGGACGGTCTTATAGACGGAATGGATTTTTTCGGCAGTGCCGCGGGCTTCTAAAACCGTTTGTCCGGCACTGTAAAAATCGCCGTCTTTTCCTATACAAGTCACCTCTAAGCCGACTTCTTTGAAAAGTCTCACACCTATTTCAATGCCGCTGACGAAGCCGTCTTTTTTGGGAAAACAAGAAATTTTACCGGGGACACCTGAAATACCGAGCGCCTCTGTGGTGCTGTCATTCCATGGAATGTCTTCCTTTAAGATATTTTCTAAAAATGATGTGGGTATGTAAAACATAAACTAAATCCTTTTGGGCTGCAGGAAATATAAGGCGGCATAAATAAGTCCTGCAAAAACTGCCAAGATTGTGCACAGAAATGCGGCGCAGTCGAAATCTCCTCTGGAGACACTGTTGAAAATTTCCAGAGAGAGCGTATTAGTTCTTCCCGAAATATTACCGCCGAGCATCATGGTGATTCCCACTTCTCCGGAAGCTCTCGCTAATCCAAGAAGTAACCCCGCTAAAAGTGTTTTTGAACAAAGAGGAATCGAGATGAAAAAGAAAGTTTTGAGTTTGTTAAGACCGCATACGCGTGCAGCTTCCTCTAGTTCCTTTGCTTCCTGACAGTCAAAGGCGGCCTGCAGAGGTTTGACGACAAGAGGGAGACCGGCAATGAATGCAGCGAGAATAACGCCGGTTTGTGAAAATACCATCCTTAGGCCCAAGTTTTCTAGGAGGATGCCGACTAATCCGTTTCTTCCTAAAACTACCAACAGCATATAACCCAGCGCGATCGGCGGGAATACAAGCGGCAGTGTAATCAGAAGTTCGACTGCTTTTGCAAAGATGCTTTTCCTGCCGGCAAGCCAATAAGAAAGAGGAACAGCTAAAAACAAAAACAGGAACAGCGAAACCGCGCAGGTCTTTGTTGTGAGCAGCAGAGGAAAGAAAACGGTTTCGGAATTCATAGCTTATTGAATTCCATGTTTCATAAGGATTTTCTTCGCTTGTTCAGATTGAAGGAATGCAAGAAATTGCTGAACGTTCTTGTCGCCCTCATGTCCCTTCACAACGGCTGCAATCATATGAATCGGTGCATATCCTTTCGTCAATTCTTCGCTTCCGCCGATCTTTTCTTTATTTGCGCGGGTGGCTGTGCGGTTCACAAAGCCCGCATCAACCTCACCTTTGACGACATAAGCAGTGACCTGCGGAACAGAAGCGATTTTCATGACCTTGTCTTTTGTGACAGTATTAGGCCCTAAGTTATCGAGGTATTGCTGGGCGGCACGTCCGTAAATGGCGGCCTTCGGATCGGGGTAAGCAAATTGTTTGACTTTATCCGTTCCGAGATCGGAGACGCCTTTGAGGTTCAAGCCTTTCTTCCAAATGAAAACAAGCGGCGTGTTTCCTAAGGAATGAATGTCGGTAAGCTGAACGGGTGTTTTAAGGCTCTTGAGAGTACCTTCGTCGGAGATCACGACATTGGCACCGTTTCCGTTTGCGATTTGGGCCATCATTTGGCCGATATTACCGCCGAAGTTTTCAGTGACTTTATTTCCGGAAGTCGCTGAGAAAGCTTTTGCAAGTTCTTTGGCCATATTTGCGTAACCTGCGCCGGTCGTCAAGGAGACTTCGGCAAAGGCTTGACTGCTGAAGCAAAGAGCAGCAACGAGAGCAACAGTATGGATTTTCATCATTCACTCCTTAAAAATTGAGATTGATTTAAAACTTCGTTGGTTTTTCCGAGAAGAACGTTTTTCCCCTCCGCGACCAGCAGGGCCTCTTCGGTGAGCCGCAGCGCTTCATTAGGTCTATGGGTGATGTACAGAAAGGGGAGGCCGGCAAAAGAATGAATTCTTTCCAAATAACCCTGGAGTGAGTTGCTGAGGACAGGATCCAAACTCGAAAGCGGTTCGTCCAAAATCATGAAATTTTCAGCACAGAGCAGAGCTCGTCCGAGAGCGACTCTTTGTGACTCACCGCCCGAGAGTTTTGAAGGACTCTTGTTCAGAAGCGGTTCGAGTTCCAGAAAGAGAACGACTTCGTCGAAAGAGAGCGCATTTTTTCTATTGGCGAAATGGCGTCCGAACAACAAGTTCTTTCTGACGCTCATGAACGGGAATAAGCGATGATTTTGGAATACGAAACCTATTCCTCTTTTTTGAGGCGGGAGGTCGACGCCGGTGCTGGAATCAAAAAGAATGCGTTTTCCAAATTTGATATAGCCGGATTCGGGTTTTAATAAGCCGGCAAGGGCCTTTGCCAAGGTGGATTTTCCCGCGCCGCTTCTGCCTAATATTGCAATTCTTTCAGACAATAAGTCAGCAGAGAATCGAAATTTTCTGTCTTCTATCCTGACCGTAAAATCGAAGGAGATCATTGTTCGCTATTCAAATAATGTATAGCGATGATAGCAAAATAACTATCGAAAACAATTCTTGGAAATAGCGCCGTTAAAGGCCTAGAGAGCGATCGGGAACAATTCGGCAACCTGCTGTGATGAGCTCTAGAGAAATTGTTAATCTTCGATCAATAAGATCTCGTATTTGGTTGTGAAGACTTCGCCGTTTCCCAGCAGCAGGACCGAGGATTGATCGAACAGAAAGGCCTTGTCAGTCAAAACGTAATTTTTCTCCAGTTCGGAAACTTTTTTCCGGAACAGTTTTTGGTGTTCGTTCATATCTCCTCTAAAGAACCAAGAAGCGTAGTGTCCTGCAGGGAGCTTTAGCAGCTGTACTCCTTTTCTCTTAAGCGGAAAGTCCAAACTGCCTAAAAAGACAAGCCTATTGTCCGCGTCCCTTTTAAAGTCGGCGACATAACCCCAGGGAACCGACGTTGTCTCATCCTGTCTGGACTCGAAAAGAAAGTCTGTATATTCCCGCATCGTATTGAAGGAGCATGGCTTGAGAAAAGGTGTGTATTGAAAAGTCCGCTCTTTCTTTCTCTCAACCGAAATCACTCCTTCGACGTGTCGAGAGGCTTCTTTGCTTAGTTCCAGGATTCCGTCCGTGTAACGAAGAAATCGTTTGGCCTTTTCAATTTCTTCACGAAAGGCTTCGGATCTCTCCTCTAATCGCTTTATGAATTTCTCTTCATTCGGCCGCTTAATGAATTCTTTAATTTCTTCCAGACTGAAGCCGATATCTCTTAAGTGAGAAAGAAAAGCAAATTGCACGGCTTGGCGCACTTCGTAATAACGATATTTTTTGCTATCAACAAATGCAGGTTTAAAAACGTCTATGCGGTCATAAAAGATAAGCGTGTCTTTTGTCGTGTGACACATTTTTGCAAATTCAGCGGTTTTAAGCATTTTGAGATTTGACTATGGAGTTACACCATACTTTAACATTCCCTTCCGTAATTATTAACTATTTGAAAAGTTATATGTTTCATCCTCTGCTATCGAAATTAACTTGCTGCATTTTCTTCTTATTGCCAGGCTTAATGTACGGTCTCCTCATGGCTCGTCTTCCTGCTGTGAAGGCAGCTGCGGAGTTGTCAGATTCGCTTATCGGCCTTTGCTTGTTTTGCACGGGTGCTTTTGGTTTAGTCGGATTGGGAGGCAGCCCGGCGCTTATTAGAAAAGTGGGCAGCCGAATGGTGTTGTGTGTTACTGCCGTCATTGCCGCTGCGGGACTTTGTTTGATTGGTTTTAGTACTGCACTTCCAATTGTCTTGCTCGGCTTTGGGGCCATGGGGATCGGCATCAGTATGCTGGACGTGGCAATGAATACTCAAGGTGTGCTGTACGAGCATTACTCGAAGAGTCAGAGCATGAATCTTTTCCATGCTTTCTACAGCCTTGGGGCTGTATTGGCTTCTCTCATCGGCTCAGTCTGCGCAACCGTGGGTTTAACGGCAGGCCTTAATTTTTTTTGGGCTTCTGTCCCCTTTGTATTGCTCAGTCTGCTGCTTAACAAATATCTGCTTCCGGAGAGACGCGTAGATGAAGAAAAAACCGCTAAGACCCGACACAAAATTCCTCTCGTCGTTTTGGTCTGTGCTGTTATGGCGCTTTTAGCATATGCAGCTGAAGGTTCCGTTGGAGAGTGGGGTGCTCTCTATTTGACTACTGTGAAAGAAGCTTCGCTGGGAGTCGGAGCTCTCGTGTACGGAATTTTTTCCGGAGTGACGTTCGTCGCCCGCTTAGTCGGCGATCCGCTTAGAAAAGAATTCGGAGAAATCCCTGTGATTATTTTCGGATCCGTCATTTCTTTTATCGGCATGGTCGGAGTACTGAGCTTTAGCTCCGTTGCGCTGGTCTTAGTTTCCTATTCTGTTATGGGCCTAGGTCTTGCTCCGATTGTTCCGACGCTTTTCAGTATGGTAGGTAAAAACGGGAAAATACCCGCAGCTGCCGCCACGAGTACGGTTGCTTTTATGGCTTACGGCGGTTTGTTAGTTGTTCCGCCGTCTATCGGCTGGATGGCCCAGCACACGAATCTGCATGAAGCTCTGTTTATTGTTTTGGGCTTGATCGCATTGATGTTTAGTCTCGCTCTTCTTCTGAGGAAACTGCACAAATAATTAACGGAGCGGGTTTTCCGCTCCGTTAACAAATCTTTAGGGTCTCCACTCTGCGCGGAGGCCTTTTATTAATTTGGTTGTTACTTCAAAGCATTGAGAGTGTCTTCAACGATCTGAGGAACTGTCAGGCGATAAGCCTTTTCGAGTTCTTCAGGGTTGTAACGATCAACGAACTTCTTTTCAAGACCGTAGGTCAGGCACTTCATGCCGGTTGCACCGACAGCCTGAGCGATTCTGCCGCCGAAACCACCTTCCTTAGAACCGTCTTCCAAAACCACAACAACCTTATGGTTCTGCTTAAGAGAATTCAGAAGTTCGGTGTCAACACCGGAGACGAAGCGAGGATTGATTAACGTTGCATTGATGCCTTTTTCTGCTAAAGCATCGACAACGCTTTCGCCTTTAACGAAGAAGTCACCGGCCGCGATAACAGCAACATCTTTGCCTTCTTTAACGACCTTGAACTTATTGAGGTCGCTGTAGTCTGTATCGACCTCCCCCTTGCTGTGTTCATAGCTATAGGTCGGAACACGGATGGCAACTTTGTGTTCGTTCTGATTCAGGGCCCAGTCCATCATGGCGAAGTATTCTTCAACATTCGTCGGGGCAAGGTAAACGATTTCCGGGATCGAAGTGATCATCGGAATGTCCCAGAAGCCAAGGTGAGTCAGGTCTGTCAGGGCACGAATACCAGTTCCCATAACCGGCATGACGGCAGGACTGTTGTCCATGGCCCAGTCTTGTTCGAGCTGGTCATAAGCTCTCTGAAGGAAGGTTGCCATTACAGGGTAGATAACCTTGGCACCGCCTCTGGCTGCGCCGGCCATTGTGGAAACACCGGTCTGTTCGGCAATTGCAACGTCAACGTACTGGTTGCCGCAGGCTTTTCTTTCCTTTTCCATGAAGCCGAAGACTTCAGGTGTTGCGGAAGAAATGATGAGCAGTTCCGGATTTTCTTTAACCTTTCGGAGTAAATAATCGCGCGTGTTGGTGATGTAATTCGGCTCATTTGACTGCTGCAGAGGTTCACCGTCAGCGACGTCATACGGTGCGCTGAAGTGGAACTCTTCACGGTGGGCTTCAGCAGGGGCGTAACCTTCGCCCTTTTGAGTATTCAAGTGAACAACGATCGGGTTCTTCGTGTCTTTTGCTTTCTTCAGAGCGTTAATCACAGACTCTAAGTCATTGCCTTCGGCGACGTAAATGTAGTCATAGCCCAGAGACTTAAAGTAGTTGTGTTCGCTCTGACCGTTGGTCTCTCTTAATTCCCTTAAATTGTCGTAGAGGCTGCCGTGGTTTTCGGCAATTGCCATTTGGTTGTCGTTGACGATAACGATGAAGTTGTCATTGAGCTTCCCGGCGTTATTCAAGCCTTCAAAGGCAACGCCGCCGCTCAATGAGCCGTCACCGATAAAGGCAACGATATTAAATTTTTCATTTTTGAGACTTCTTGCCTTTGCCAATCCGAAAGCCAAACTTATTGAAGGTGAAGTGTGGCCGGCGTAGAAAATATCGTATTCTGGGCTTTCATTCGGGTCGGTGAATTCTCCGATTTCCGTGAACTTGCTCTTGTCTAAATAGTACTGAGCACGTCCTGTCAGCATTTTATGTACGAAGTCTTGGTGGGAGACGTCAATGACGATCTTATCTTTCGGGGCGTCAAAGACATAATGAACACCAATCAGAGCTTCAACGTCGCCGAGATTGGGTCCTACGTGTCCTCCTATTGTGGAGGTGTAGTTAATGATGGCGGCTCTCATCTGTTTAGCGAGATCTTTGAGGTCGTCAATAGTGAGTGGCTTAATGTCCTGTGGTGAGTGAATATCAATGAGTTTCATTTAAGTTCTCCTCAAAAAATAAAGCTACCCTGGTGAAGATAGATTTTTGGGGACATAAGCGAAAAAAAACGGACTCAAAAAGGACACCGCAATAGTGCTGAGTTGTTACTGTGTGATACGAGATGGAGGAATGGGCAAAATGCCCGGAAAATCGGGCAAAGAAGCATTTTCTTGGGGCAAAAGGGGTCGATTGGGTTGGCTTCGGAGGAAGCTCTTGCAGGAAACAGAAATGGAAAAGCTAGAAACTCTAAAAGACCTTTCCCGAAGCGTCCCGATTTTTTCAAAATAGATATTTCAAACCGACTTTAATTTGAAAATCTGTTTTAAGGTGGCGGCCTGATTCCCGATTGATTTGAGCGAAGGCTTTGAGGCGATCCTTCAACAGACTCTCCGCGCCGATGCCATAGTAAACACGAGTTCCTATGGAGCGGTCTTTAAATGAGAATTCATTCATTTGGATAGATGTCCTTCCTAAGAAATCGTGTCTGACACCACCTCTTAAATAGACTTGTCCGGACAGTTTTCCTTCTTTGCTGCGGAAGTTTTTTCCTAAATCAATTCCCAGGCGCCCGTTCAAACTATCGGTTGATTTAACGCGGACCTTCATATCGTTGCTGAAGTGAAAAGAGGCGCCATTTGCGCGGAAGTAACTCAGTTGTACTTGAGGATCGATAAACCATGAGCCCAATTTCGAAGTTTGGGTGAACTCGAGACGGTGACCGATTTCAACAGATAAACCCAAACCGTAGTTGTGATAATCGGCTGTTGAGATACTTTCATCAATATTTTTGGCGCTTAGTTTGTTGTGGTAGCGATTTACGGATAAGACCGAGTCAATATATTGTCCTTTGTCTCCGAGCCACGCAGCATAAAATTTAGCTCCGACGGATTCCACACGAGAATGATTGCCGGGAGCGTCGTCAACATGAATATTTCCCCTCGTTAACAGGAGGTTGGCGCCTAGGACCCAGCCGGAGCTGAACTTCCGGTCAGCCCCGATCGTAAAGGCGGAATATTTAAACGTACTGTTGGTCGAGTAGTGCGACTCAAACCGGCTCTTATCGTATCGGTACAGAATATAGGAACCGTCTTCGGCACCTTCACGAACTTCTCCCATTCGGCTTCTTAGATCATCTAAGGATCCCAAGAATTGAATGATTTGGTTGCCGGAGGCTGCGCTAGCTAAAGTCAGTTTGGCAGCAGGAGACAATCCGATGGGTTTTTCGGCGGAGTCATCTGGCAGAGGCGGGTTTGTCGGATCAAACGGGAGCTCCGGCAGCTCCGGTTTAGGAATAACCTCATCAGGAGGTTCGGACGGATCGGCCGGACTCTCAGGGTTATCGGGCAAGACAGGCTTTAGCGATTGGGTCCCTAAAATTGCCCAGACCCTGGAGTCTCCTTTTTTGAACGGGTAAAGCCCTAGTTTATACATATAAGGGCCGGCATCTATGATTCCGTCATTGGCTAACGAAAAAGTGGCTTTATCCTGGCTGTTCGGGGAGTCATCATTGACTGCAATATGGTAAAGATAGCCGGTGTTGGCGAGGGAAACGCCGGAAGATCCTAAAAGGAAGGTATGTTTACCTTCACTGCTTTTGGAGATATTTAGGGATCCGGTCGAACCAGCTGTAAGGTAAAAGACAGCGCCGTTTCCTTTAAAAATCTCAGTTTCCATTTGAGAAGAATGACCTTGCTGTCCCAGCTGGATGTAACTCGAGGGTTCAACATTTACAAGGGACAAATTGCTGTCCTCGGGGACAAACCAATAGGAATTGCGATGCATCGTTACTTGACTGCTGCCTCCCTTGTGGGTACCGACGGCAGCCGAAAGGGCAGAGCGCTCTCCTAAGTCAATGGTTAGGCCGGAGGAGGATCCGACCGACACTGGCTCATGAACCGCCATGTGACCGTCGCTGTCCACTTGGAAGCGGGCGTGAGAGCCCAAATTTCCGAGGAATAATTTTTCAATTTCAATTCGACGGGACCGGATGTCGGCCTGAGCATTGCGAATGAGATTTAAATGTCCTTGAAAGACGGCGCTTTGAACCGAGGTTAAATTGAAACTGCTGTTGGCTTCAACGTCGACCTCCTTGGTGAAGAAGACATTTACCGTCTGAATTCCTGATTGCGGGTCTCGCCCGATGTTAAGGGAACCGGGATGGTCGGTTCCGAGAAACACCTGACCGATTTGAACTTTTCTATCAATCAAAATATCTGGGGCATCCAGATCCATCTCGCTGCTAAGCAGCTGAATTGTGGAGATCGTTCCCGCGTTTCGTTCGTTAGGGGATAAGAAATAAATTCCTGACGAAGCTGACATTTTCAGCAGGCGAGAGTACGTAGCCGAAATGCCGCCGAATAGTATTACTTGTCTTGCCTGTATTGTGGCCGAGGCACTGTCGGAAAGCGCGACGGAAAGATCGTCATAGTAAGAAGAGCTGTCCGCGTTTCTAGGCGTCATAAGGATGATCCGCTCTCGAGCACTGAGGGTGACCGCCTGATCTGGATCTACACTCAGCGCATAGCCGAATCCTTTTTCTGATACGGAAACAGGGGTAACAATAAGGTCGCGCCCAGCTGAGATATTAACATTTTGACTTTCAACGGAAAGGCCTGGAAAGAGAAGTTTGTGATTTTCTGGGTCGCGGATGGACCTGAAATAACCAGGATTAATTGAATTGATTGCAATTGTACCGTTTTCGGAGACATTCCATGCGACCGGAGCGGCATTGCTGTGGAAAATAAAATTTCCTGTCTTTCGTCCTTCTTCAAATGCCGCGTTGATTTGGCCCTCGAGACCGGGGAAAAACTGCTGCCAGTTTCCGATAAGAGTGTCCGTATTTTGTGCGATTCCCTGATGCAGTGCATCGAATTGACCTGCAGCGGTCAACATTGGGATGGCAAAAAATAGTGCAATGGCAGCTGCGGCACGCCGAAAATAAAAGCAATTCTTTATTTTCATTGAAATAACTCGTATCTTTCCGCTGAAAAAGCTTTTAACTGCAGTAAGCTAAGCTAATTGCTCTTCTAAGGGGTATTTATCCTGTAATCTAATAAAAAACGCTCTATGAACACATAGAAAATAAAATAATTAAGCTGTTTTTTATGGTATACGCCTAGAGCGAAAAGTGACGTAATACACTCTCAAAGCGGGAGAAAGGATAGGGGGGTTAATTTACTTATAGTTTGGCAAAATTTAGAAGATATTAGGGGTTAACTTTGTAGCAAAGGTGATTTCGCTGAAAATACCCCTATGACGTCCATCCTTGTTTAGAGAAGATATCCTCCAACTTAAAGAGGTGAGGCAACGGAAATTACCTGGCTAAACCGTGAGGGTCGAAGTACAGATCGACTCATATTGAGAATGGTTTTCTGATTGAATACAGAGATAAATAGAAAACTATTTTGAGAACTTAAAAAAAAAGCAAAAAATAGAAAACGGCCTAATAGCAGGCCGTTTTTCGGGGGCGTTACACAAAAGCAATCTAACAAAAATGCTTTTGAATGAAATTGATCGAGAGTACCCGCGGAAAAGGGCGGGTACGTGCCGATAGTTATATTGTTAATACAACCCTATGATTTTCCACCAAAGCATACCGACTGCAAAAACGATAATGACACTTGCGGTAACTAGAACAAAATTGATTTTGTAGAACCGGGGTCTTTCAAAGAAACCCTGCCCAAAGTAGATCGGGCCAGGACCGCCGGCATATTCTGTAATGCCCCACATGAAGTTAGAGAAAATGGCAAAGCAGACGGCAACCATCAGCGGAGGTGCGCCGGCTCCGATTGCCACAGCGGCAAACGGGACATACATGGCGGCCACATGTCCGGAGGCTGTGGCAAATACGTAATGAAGATAAATATAGGCAAAGCCGAGCAGGATGAATGTCGTCATCCAATCCATTCCGGTGAGCATTGAGGCAAATCCGGCAGACATCCATTTAATGAAGCCGAGAGAGGTCAGACCAGTGGCCAAGGAAATGATAACGCCAAACCAAACAACGGTATCCCATGCGGCCTTGTCCGCTAAGACGTCCTTCCAATTTACGGCGCCCATCGCAAAGAGCAATGCAGCAAGCCCGATACCGATGGCATTGGCATTTAGTCCGGTCCACATAGTTGTGCCCCACCCTAGAAGAGCCAAGACGAAGCCGATCGCAACTTTGATTTCCTGCGAAGACATCGGTCCCATATGTTTCAACTCTTCACGTCCCATCTTTTTGGCTTCAGGGGTACGTTTAAGTTCTGGATTAAGAATCTTGTAGGAAAGCAGCGGCATTACGAAAAAGCAGATCATTGCCGGAACGACTGCAGCCCAGAACCAGCCTACCCAGGTCAGCTCAATGCCTAAACCTTCTTTTGCCAGTGTTGCACAAAGAGGATTTGCAGCCATGCCGGTCATGAACATAGCGCCGGTGATCGGAGTGAACTGAAAACAAGTCATGGTCAAGAATTCACCTAAACGCTTTTGCTTTGGGCCTGGTTCGGAGTCTAAAACTTGGTCAATGGACTTGGAAATCGGGAGGATGATGCCGCCGGAACGAGCGGTTACACTCGGCATTGCCGGAGCGAGAATAAGGTCGGCAATGCCCAAGGAGTAAGCGATGCCCAACGAAGAGCCTCCAAATAAGGAAAGCGTTTTATAGGCGATTCTTCTTCCTAGTCCGGATTGAACGAATCCGAGTGAAAGAACGTAAGCAGAGAAAATCATCCAGACCGTACCGGAAGCAAAACCTGAGAGTGCTGCTTTAAAACTTAGCGTGTTGGTGAAAATAGAAAGAGCCAGCGCTATGAACATTAAGGCGCCGGAAGGAAGAGGTGCACAAAGAATGCCGACAATGGTTGCGACGAAGATGGCGAACATATGCCAGGCTTGTGGTTTGAGGCCCTCGGGAACCGGGTAAAACCAAATCGCAAGCAAAACCACGATTGGGACGAGATATTGCCAGAGCTTAATAGGCTTATTAGACATAATGGTATCCTCAGAAAGGCCTTCCGCAGAAGACCTTCCTTCAGTTAAGGGACAACTAATCAGGGAAGTAAGTGCTAGTTCTTGCTGTATTTAGCAACGACGCGGTCGACAAATTCCGGAGCTAAACCCACATAGTTATGCGGATCGAGCATTGCGTCGATTTCTTCTTCCGTAAAGGCGGCGGCCACTTCGGGTGTGCGCAGCAGAACGTCCTTAAAGGGTATTTCTTTTTCGTAAGCTTCCATTGCACCCTTGTAAACAATGCCGTGAGCCGTCATACGACCGAGGCGGTTGGCTAAGTGCATCATGACGTTTTCACTGAGCATCAGGCCTTTCTGTGCAAACAAGTTGCGTTCCATATGCTTCGGATAGACGATAAGGTTCTTCAGGATGTTCTTGGATTTCTCCAGCGCGGCAGCCATCATATGGCAAGCACGAGGAATAGCTTCCCACTCAGAGAGGAAACAGCCCCAGTCCCGTTCCATTTCGCTGATCATGCTTTCTACGATAGAAGGGGCGATGCTGCGGACATTTCTAAGAAGCGCCAGGACATTTTCCAGAACAGCCGGATTGCGTTTATGCGGCATGGTGGACGAACCGACTTTGCCCATGAAGAACGGTTCTTCCAATTCAAGAATTTCTGTTCTCTGCAGTGTCAGGATTTCATGCATGATGCGGCCAAGAGTTCCGGCGCAAAGGGCAAGAACGGAAACAAATTCAGCTTGGTTATCGCGGGCAACATGCCAAGCAATCGTCGGGGTCTTCAGACCAAGGATCTTGAACATGCGTTCCTGGGTTTCTAAACCGTGTTCCGGCTGAGAGGCTAATGTGCCGACGGCACCCGCCATTTCACCGACAAAGACACGATCTTTCATCTCTTCCAAACGTTCAATGTCTCGCCCGAGTTCGTCAGCCCAAATAGCCGCTTTGTAGCCGAAAGTAATCGGAAGAGCGTGGACGACGTGGGTCCGACCGCTCATGATGGTGTTGCGGTATTTTTTGGCCAAGTCCAGGCAGTATTCCTGACAGAGTTTCATATCACGAAGAATGACTTCGTAGGCATCTCTTTCTAACAAGACAATACCTGTGTCCACGATGTCTTGACTCGTAGCACCCCAGTGCACAAACTCTCCGGCGTTTTCCGGAAGGATTGCTTTGAAGGCTTTCAGCAGGGGTACGATCGTAATAGAGCTCTTGTAGTATTCGCCGATGCTTGGAATGTCGATGAGATCAGCTTTAGCGTATTGATTGATGATGTCGGCTTTTTCCTTTGGAATGACGCCGAGCTCGGCTTGAGCGGCGGCGAGCGCGGCTTCTGTGTCCAGCCATTTTTGGACCCAAGCTTTATCGCTCAGGATTTCGCGCATTTCATCGGTACTAAACATGCAGCCGTGGATCTGACTGTCGATTGCGGTGGAAGGCATTTTTTCTCCTTAAAAATTGAGATCGATTTTGTATGAGTTCATTCTGCAAATAGAAGACAAGCGGAACAACGAGTAAGTGCATTTGTTTTGATAACTATCAATTGTTTGTCATTCTGTTCAAAAACTTTGATCAAGAAAACAAAGAGTTAGCTTATGTCTACCAACTTAATCAAAAGATTTGTAGGCGACAATTCTGAGAACCTGTATGGTTGTTGACTTCAGGCTTCTTTAAAATTGAACTTGTCCGCGTTTGGAACCTACAAAACTCTTATCATGCAAAAACCCGTTTGGAAAAAGATTGCAGAAGAAATTTCTTTGGAGGTATCGCTCGGAAGATGGACCGTCGGCTCCATCATTCCGAATGAGATCGATTTGGCAAAGAAATACAAAGTCAGCCGCGATACGATGCGAAAAGCCTTGAGTTACCTTACTCAGCAGGGGCTCTTTGAACGGAAGCCGCATATCGGTACCAAAGTTAAATCCAGAACGAGAACGGGCAAGTTTCTGAGTGAGTTAGACGGTATCAGGGACATAGATCATTACGGCAATCAATATCCGCGAAAGATTCAAAATGTTACCCAAATTGTTGTTGATGATGAGGTAGCTGAGCGCTTGTCTCTGAGACCAGGTGACTTGATGATTCGATTTAAAAATATAAGAGTTGCCTCAGAAAAGGTTCAGGAAACGGTTGTTGTGACCTATGTCTACCTACCGGCCGATGCGGCAGAAGTTTTAGAGATTGTCAAGAAACGGCCCGAAGAACTCATTATTACGTTAGCGGAAGAAGTATTAGGACGCGAATGTGATCAGGTAAAGCAGACATTTTCCGGGACGATCATGCCTGACGAGGTCGCAGATTTATTTAAAGTTCCTCATGGAACGGCCGCATTAAAAATTATCCGGAACTACATGGATATTCGAGGACGTACTATTGTCGCCTCGGAATCTTTCCATACTGCAGACAGGTTCTCCTTTTCCGTCGCAGTAAAGAAGAAAAAGTACTGATAAGGAAAGTATTGTTGGTCTGTGAGTAAACCTCCGGAGCAGACTTGCCCATTTCTTGTTGAATCATTACGCTCAGAATTAAACCCAAGAAGAATTTCAACAACTCAAATGCACAAAACTACGAAACGCGGTTTCCTTAAGGCCGCACTTGCCTCCGGATTGGCGCTTGAAGCTTTTCCTGCTCGTTCTGATTCCCAGAAGAGCTCCGAACAGTTAATTACGATTATCGACTTAGATAAGTGTGACGGCTGCTCGGATTTTCCGATTCCTGCATGCGTCAAAGCCTGCCGTACTAAAAATCAGGCTCGCTATCCAGAGCCGCAGAAGCCGCTGCAGCCTTACTGGCCTCAGCCCAAGTATGAGGACTTTTCAAACGATCGGGATAACATTTCTCGGCTGACTCCGTACAACTGGATTTATCTCCAGCATGTTTCCGTTGACGGAAAAGATATATATCTTCCTAGACGCTGCATGCAGTGCTTCGATGCTCCATGCCGCAAGCTCTGTCCTTTTGGAGTCATCGACCAAACTAAACAAGGAGCGGTCAAGATTGATGATCGCGTATGTTTCGGAGGCGCCAAATGCAGAGATCTTTGTCCCTGGAACATTCCGCAGCGCCAGGCCGGTGTCGGTATTTATCTGAAGGTTGAGCCGAAACTCGCCGGCGGCGGAGTGATGTACAAGTGCGATTTTTGCGCTGACCTCATCGCCCAAGGAAAAGAACCGGCTTGCTCGGCTGAGTGTCCGAAAAAAGCCATGTTGGTTCTCTCCATCTCGCAGGCAGAAGAAAAGCTCAAATCCTTAGCAAAAGACCGTTTTGTATACGGTAGAGAAGAAAACGGCGGAACGGCAACTTGGTATGTTTGCTCCGTGCCGTTTGAAAAGATCAACCGCCAGCTGAAGACTCAACTGCCAAAGAACCATCCGGGAAGACCGCTCATGAACGAAGTCGATTCGAAACTGAGTCAGTCGACGCCTTTAGTGCTCGGAACTTTGGTTGCTCCGATTGTGGCTTTGGGCGCATCGGTCGCCATCAGAAAAAGAAAGAACGACAAAGATCAATCTCAATAAGGCGGTGCGGAAATGAAAATCATCAGACAACCTCTAACGAATCGAGTTGTGCATTGGGGCATCGCTTTGAGCTGTTTCGTATTGATTTTTACCGGAATACTTCAGATGCCTGTGGCCAAGAGATACGGCCTGACATCTTTAGGAGAGTGGATGGGCAACTACTTCACGACGTTGTCCATGCATTACTTCTTCGGCCTAATCTTCGTTTTCTTCTGCTGTTTCCACGTCTTCTACCACGCGCTGAATAAAGAGTTCGACATTGTTCCGAAGAAAGGCGACGTAAAGGGAAGTATCTTGATTTTTAAAGCGATTCTTTCCGGAGAGAAAGAGCCGCCGAGTGCGAAGTACCTGCCGGAGCAGCGTTTGGCTTGGGCAGCTTTTGCGGTGACTTTTCTAATTCTGATCGTCACAGGTTTGTTGAAAACTTATAAAAACCTTCCCGGGGTGCAGTTGGACGATCCGTGGACGTTTTACATTGCTCAGTTCCATAACCTGGGTTTTGTGCTTTGCATTCTTTTATTCGTCGGCCATATGGCAGCTTTCGTGATTAAGGCCAATCGAAATCTTCTGCCGGCAATGTTCTCTGGCAAGGTGGACAGAGAATACGCTCTTGAGCGTCATTCACTTTGGTCGCCGGAGTAAGAGAAAACTGAAAGTTAATAAAAAGGCAGGGCGATTTTGTTAATCGTCCTGCTTAAATTGGAGCTACTCGGCTAGGATTTTAGAAAGTATGGCACATTCCTAACAAGAAGTTGGATGAACGGCCGTTCTCAACGTCCTTCTTATAGTGATCTTGATAATAACCAACTGCGCCGTAAAGGAAAGTTTCTTTACTCAGATAGTACTGATAACCCAAGGCAATAGTCCATCGTTTCATCTTTTCTTCATGATTGTCTGTATTTTTTGCATTCATGAAACCTGCGTTAGAGTATACGAAGCCACCCCATACCGGTGATTTAATACCGACGTTTAAGCCAAAACCATCGACATATCCTGAACTGGTAGTCGTTGACATACCTTCAGTTTTAATAGGATTCCTACCAATTCTTGCCTGATCGAAATATTGAGCGTCAAAGAATAATTTACCGAAACTACTGTCGTAAGTGACTGCGCCGCTGACAGTCAATGGATTGTGAACATTGTGCTTTTGATAAGAGGCTGTATCTTGTCTATCAAAGATAAGGACTGTATAAAGAGGGCCGTAACGGTAGCTAGCCGCCGCTGAATAATAGCGATCTGCCTTTGTATTGTTTTCGTTAGGATTGTCAACACCATTCATCCCGCCAGAGTATTGGGCATAAAGAGTAAAACCGTTGAGAGAAGGTGTCTTGTATGCAACGGCATTGTCAAGGCGTCCCCAGCCTCCTGCCATGACGGCTCTATGACCAGGAACTCCTCTTCCCCATGCAGTAGAGAACGGAGCTATCGCAGCCCCATACAAGCACCAGGAGCCATTACCACTACGGAATTCTCCAATGCGACCAAAACCTAATTTTCCGAATGGACCTTCTACGTATAAGGTGGATTCGCGATTAAATAATCGTTTTGAATCGGCAAAACTACCGTTGTCGGCGTTATAACCATTTTCAAGAATGAATCCGACTTTATAGCCGTTTCCGAGATCTTCAACACCTTTAATTCCGATTCGATCCATGGTTTGTTGGCTGTCTTCCATTGTGAACTGATGAGTTCCATTGTTTTGATTTAAGAAACTGAAGCCTAAGTCAATTGTTCCGTAAACAGTAACTTGAGTATTAGCAACAGCCGCCGTGGAAAAGCATGCAAGGCAAGCGAGGGTGAGAAGTGTTTTTTGCATTGATTTCTCCTTGAGTTGATTTTCTCTTCACATTTGCGTTTAGAGATGCGACTATGTTGAGATTTTTCACTTAAGGCTTCAAAGAGAATCTAATAAAAACATAAGATATATGACTGAATTTGATAGAAGTCGTGGAGTCCGGGAGAAAGTGCAATAGTTAAAAAAAATTAACAATGCACTCATTATGAAAAAATTGATTCAAACAAAGGAAAATGGTCCTATTCTGTTTTTGCTAGGAAATTTAGCCTTTGCAACTAATGGTATTTGGTTAAAGATGGCTCCTGCTGAGTCATCTTCTTTTACTCTAGCGGCCTTTAGAATGATAATCGGTTGCCTTTGTCTATTACTTTGGTTGAAACTTCGGAAGAAGCAATTTAGTCTAAAAAATTGGAATTGGAAGTATATTTTTCTTTATGCAGTTGGCCTATGGGGTTTTCAAGTCTTTTTGTTTCAATCCATTCTTACCATTGGGGTAGCTATAGGAACGGTTATTGCGGTTGGAAGTACTCCTCTTTTTGCTGGCCTTATCCAGTGGATTATCCAAAGGAAACTTCCAGGAAAGATATGGTTTATATCGACGGGAGTCGCAATTTTAGGTTTAGTTTTCCTAAATGTAGGTAACAGTGGTCAAAGCCTTTCTATTTCTGAATTATTGTTGCCAGTATTCAGTGGCTTTTGTTCAGCCGTTACTCTGTTTGCAGGACCGAAACTCTCGTTAACACATGCACCAGAGGAGGGAGTTGTCTTAGTTACTTTTATCGCAGCTCTTCTTTTTCTACCGTTTCTATTTTTCTGTCCTATCTCTTGGATAGGCTCTCCGGAGGGGCTTTGTTCCGTGATAATGCTTGGTGTTGTTAATTGTGCATTAGCTTATAGCTTAATATTAGCTGGTCTCAAAACGACTCAACCTGCAACGGCATCCTGTTTGTCTCTATCCGAGCCCATGGGAGCTGCTTTGATAGGCATTGTCTTTCTGGGAGAAAAGCTTACACTCAATTCAGCTCTGGGAATCTTTCTTATTTTTATTTCTGTTGTCCTGACACTGTTCGTGTCGTCCGTTAAGAGAGAAGATGAGGGTAAAGCTGAAAAACTTTGCTAGAAGCTAAACGTTGATACAAAACCATCCGACAGTCTTTTTGAGGCAGTCGGATGGAATTTCAGATGTAGCCTTATTGTGGAGCCTGACAAATCTCTGTTTATTATAAAGGGTTAAGAAAACAACTTCCTCCGAGAGTTTGTTTTTCCATTTGAAATAAAAAATGAGTTTGTGGCCCAAGGGGCTATTTTTAAAAATGTATTTTCCGCGGCAGAAGAAAATGCTTCTATCGTAATTTTGATGAGTTCGTCTGCCATTTCCTCATAGTTACTGCCCTTCCTAGAGATCATATATAAATCCCTGCTTAGTGATGGATCCTCAAGTGGCAACACTTTGATTCTATCCATGAATTTTGGAAATTGAGATACCGCACTCAACGTAGTGATTCCCCATCCAAAGCCATTAGCAATGAAATTAAAGAATGGTTCAAAACGATTTACGAAGATCTTGTCAACAAATGAAAGTTCATGTTCATGAAAAAATTCTACTTCCAATTGTCCGAAGCTCGAAGTTTCACAATTGCAAATTCTAGGGAGTCCACAGAAGGTCAAATTTATCCAGGTTGCGTCCTTTGGAAGCTCTAAGGATTTTGGAACAACGAGAATGGACGGTTCAGAAAGTAGGTACTTTCTGTAAATATTGTCGAACTGAAAGAATGGACGGCTGCTGATAATAAAATCAAGTTTACTTTCTTGAAAATCCTTCATCAATGCTGAGCTTATCCCCTCTGTCAGCGTATATTCAGAAACCTTAGAGGCTGTTTTACGAATAATTTCAGCATTGACATGGCTTGATATTGAGCCTACACAACCTAGTCTCAGAGAAATCTTTTTCTTTGATGACTTGTGGAGAGAAAGCAGCCAATTATCAAATTGTTCAGCTTGCCTTGTGACAGTTTCATAGAAAGAGCGCCCCTCCGGAGTTATTTGAATGGGTCTGACGTTCCTGAGTGTCAATTCTATTCCTAGTTTTTTTTCCAACGTTGATATATTGCGTGATACCGCAGATTGGCAGATGTTAAGTCTCCTTCCTGCTTCGGAGAAGCTTCGGGTTTGGCACAGAACAAGGAATGATTGGATTTGGGGCTGAAAAATTAAGTTGTCTATTGAAATGGGTGCATTTGTCATAGTTGATAAACAAAAGACTCTCAGGTCCGGAAAGGGCCTGAGAGGATGGTATGAAGGTTCTTTAGAAAACTACTTTTGCGAGGGCAAAGGCTACGCAAATAGAACTAATGCAGATAACGAGTCCTGGCCGCATAGAGCTGTGGTTAAAAAGATAGGTGCCTAGGCTGGTAGAACCTGTGGTATCTAGTGCTACCGAGGTAATTAAATTCGGTTGAATTGGGAAGAACCAAACTGCGCAAGCTGCTGGGGCAAGTGCAACAAGATATTCGGGCGCAATACCCAATGTTATACCCACAGGCATCATGGCAGCAATTGTACCAGGTCGGACGCATCAGAAATTAAATAGAAGACCACGATAAGGGTTTCCTTTTGAAGGGAGACCTTAGCCCAGGGAGCCGCTAGATGCGTATGCAATCATTCATTGCAGCCAGCATATCCTCAATTTTATTCAGCCTCGCCCTGATCACCGGTTTGGACGGCGCCTCTTTGCCCGTTGTCTCTTCCAAGCGTGTTTGGATTTTCGTCGTGAAGTTTAGGGCGATCTTGTTAAGCAGTGTTCTTCCGGCCAGATACTGAGCGTTTGTGCACTGCAGCCGATCCTGATTAAAGGCCATATCTAACGCCCAATGGCCTTTGTTTTCAATTGCCCAGTGCTGACGAATGGCACGATGCAGAACCTGCTCCACATTCGGGGCATCGTACCTTAATGATGAGATGTAATAGCGGACCTGAGGCCCAAGAATTTCTCCGGTGTTTTTCTTCACCGTGTCAGTGACGGCTTCCACGATCGATCCTTCATCGAGGCCAACCCATTTATTAAGAATTTCTTCCGGTAAAAGAGCTCCCGGAAGAACTCGAGTTTTTCTTTTCGTAATTTTGCCGCCTTGGTCTGTTACCGAAGGCCGCGCAATTTTGTACTCATGTGTTCCCAGTTCGAAGAATCCGCGCACCTGTTCATATGTAAGATCCTGATTAGCCTTCAGAGCCAAACAGTAGTCGGCCTTTTCGGCAATGATCTTTGCGGCGAACTCGATTTGTGTATTTAAAGCATCTGCCGTGACGATTGCCCCTCGAATGTCTAAAGTGCCGATGAGCTTTGAGGCATGGGTAATTTCGTTGTTCTTTTCACCGATGACTTGCTGAGCCAGAATCAACTCGTTGTCTGCATCCATGATGTTTAAAACATACGGGGAGTGCTGAGAAGAATCCCGGGAAGCCCTGATAGCCTGTCCGTCGACAGCAATTACCGGGTGAGACAGTCTGCTGCGCAGCATCTCAACGAACCGTTCGATCAGAGCGGCATTTTTGTCTTTGCCGATAATCATCGTGATGCGCCTGACGGTATCGTGAGATATTTCCTCATCAGGAAAGTTGGGGAAGCTCTTGCTCAGCAAGGGTCGGCATTGATGCCAGAACTCTGCAATTTCCGTGCAGGAAGTTTTGCCTTGCATCGCAGCAAGAAGAATGACGCAAAAGACAATATCCAATGGGTAAATGATCCGTCCGGGATCTCTGGGATCAATCACTTCTTGGGCAGGTGCGGCAATCTTAGCCGCTTGAAGTGAACCTTTTCTTCTGCGCGGTTCCAGAGTAACCAATTTCTCCAAATCAGTTTCACCGGGCGGAAGTTTTCCCAAAGTCTCCGTTGAAATTCTTCTGCTGTTTTTAATCTTTGGATCGTAAACGCTGACGACTCTTTGAATATAAGTCCAACCGTCTTTTCGTTTCGCACGAATGATAGAAGTGTGCTCTTTTGGGTTATCAGATCTGGGTCTTGACATAGCAATCACCTTGTATTGATCTCTAATATTATACTATTCATCACGATAAAGGGCAAGCACTTTTCCTAATAAATTCATGCAATTATCAGAAATTTTCGCAGATATTATTCAGATTTTTTATTAATATCGTGCGTCGAACCTGGCAATTGTACCTCCTTGACTCATAAGTATTGCAGCCATCGCAAAAAGAGCTATACCAAACAGCCAAGGGTATGCTTGGACAATGGCTCCAAAATTTGCAACCATTTCGGCTTTGTGTGCGGCGAAGAAGGTATCCGCCATCCATGCAACACCAAAGCAAACCATTACGCCAACAACGCCACCATTAAAAACTCCGGACTTTGCGACTGCTGCGGGTTTAACTTTGCAGATGAACATGATTAAACAGGCTGCCCCCATTGCCAGAATTTCAATGACATGTGCTACTGTCATTGTCACAGTTTTACCATTTACTACCCAGCTCGGCATGAGTTCCTTAAAGGAGCCCAATATCAAAATGCCTAGCACTGAAAGGCCAAAAAGTACAACCGCAATTTTTGCTTCCTTCGTTGGTACATACTCTCTGGAGCTCTTTGAAGCGACTGCAATTTCTCCGGTTTTTACCCGACGTTGAAATTCTGGATCATTCTCAAGTTCAGCTCCTCTCTTGTATACGCTGAAGGCGCCAAGAATAATGCCAATCAAGACTGAAGGAAAGAGTACGGCAAAAATTTGTCCGAGCGTTACGTTGTGGGTAGCTAATACTCCTACAATCGCAGCAGTAGCAGCTGACAGAGGACTGGCTACTATTGAGTGGGAGGAAGCAACACAAGAAACAGAAAGAGGGCGCTCAGGCCGAACTCCTGCTTCTCTTGCTACCTCGGAAATTACAGGGAGAAGAGCCATAGCAATGAATGCTGTACCCGTAAAGGTCACAAAAAGAAAACAAACTATTGGAGCTAAGAAAGTTATGTGGTTAGGATTCTTTCTTAAAAGGATTTCCGCCCATTTAACTAATAGATCCAGACCGCCAGAGCATTGGAGGGTACCTGCCAGCGAGGTTACGGCAAGGATGATTAACATCACTGCAATAGGAGGGCTTGTAGGTCTCAAACCACAAATGAACGTCAAGATGGCTAAGCCGAATGCTCCGGCAAAAGCTACGGCGATGCCACCCTTTCTCACACCGATAAGAATGCATAGAATGACGATAAGTGCGTCTATTATTAACATGATATCTCCTTATGAACGCCTCGGATGAGACGTATAAGATTTATTGCTCATTCCAGAATTAATGCACCAGGCAATCCAAAGTTAATGCACCAGCGAAGTCTCGAGAGCTTCCTTTTCTTATGTTAACAAATAGTCCTATATGTTTAAGGTTTTGCGCATAGAGGGTGATTGCACTTTGGAGCGTAGCGGAGAAGTGCAATCACCCTCTATGCGCAAGGTGCGTCTTACCTCTATCTCTTGCGGATAGTCGGTGGTTACAACGCGCCTCCTAGTTTGATCCTCCGTAACTACCTATGGTTACTGAGATTTTCTTTCACCTCTACACTTCGTCTCTGAGAGGAGCCTTCAAGATGTAAGCGGTATGAGGAATGTGCAATCCTATCGATTACAGCTTGCGTCATTGCGCTATTGCCAAGTCTCTCGATCCATCCTTCCAATTTGAACTGGCTTGTATAGATCGTCGGCTTCAGACGGTTTCTGTCATTGATAATATCCAGCAAATCGGCGCAGTCTTCTTCGCTCATGTCTTCGATTAAAAAGTCATCAAGAATGAGTAAATCGATTCTTTTGAGTTCTGCCTTGCGTTTTTCCAACGTGTTATTGACTCTATGGACCTTAAGATCCATAAAGAGCCTTCCAGCACGAATGAAGTAAACAGAATGTCTGCGATCAAGTATGTAGTTAGCACAACAACCCGCTAAGAAGCTTTTCCCTACACCACAAGCTCCGGAGAGGATAAGGTCGGCCGGAGTCTCTCTGAGCATCCACTGACCGTCTCTTACAAGTGCCATAAGTCTAGTGTCCCATCGGCGATTATCGCTTTCGTAGAGTTCTTCGAAGCGTGCATTGATCAAATCCAAGGGGAGGTTGCTATGTCGCCGCAGCTTAACTGCAGTATTCGCCTCTCTTCTGACTATTTCTGCATTTAGGAGATCATAGATTTGCTCCAACGATGTCATCTGCTGCCAAGTTGCGTCCTCAAGAGTTTCCTCCATCCGTTGACGGAAGCCCGGCAGATGAAGTTCTTTGGTCATCCTATGTACTCTTTCGGCCAGAGATTGGGGATTTTTTCCTGTATTTCTAGTATCTTTCATTTTTATCTCTTCAATTTATTGAATTGTGTTATTTCCAAGGAAGGAGAAGAATTCTTCTAAAGGGCGTAGGCACTCGCTGTTTTCAGAAGTTTTCTTTTTCTTCTCCTTTTTCGTGGGCATGCCCGTTGCAAAGGCTTTCACACAGTTTAAAAACGCGCTTTTTTCATATATTCCTGTTTCAACTGCATGGGTGAAGGAAAGTTCCAGCGTCTCAGGGCTAACGGTTTTAAGTTTCTTAACCATGTAGCGCAAGCGGTTCGCCAATTCGCCTTTCTCTGAGCGATTGTTGATTTTTAAGTATTTAGATAAGAAGAGGCCGGCACTTTTTGATAGTTGCCTAAACTCTTCGCAGCTTTTTTCCAGTCGACCGGCTGGCGTGAGTTCTCCGGGTAACCGGTATTCCGGTTTGATATGAAGAAAGCCTTCAAGCTCGTCAGGTTCGCCCGGCCGATAGTATTTGTATTCGGTAATGAGGTAATTGCTCAATGGGTCAACAATCCGAAGCAACTGTCCGTCTTTTACATAAACTCCGACGGAGTGACTAAAGTATTCCGGCGGTACCATGTATTCATGAGTATGGAATTGGATACAGCCGTTGATTCTTACCTTTCTTCTTAAGATTTCTGCCCCATAAAAGAACTTGTTCTTTGGTAGGCTCCGCAGCTTGGGCTGCTCAAGCTTGAACCACTTTCTCCGGCTAATGCCGTATCGGGCCATCTTCGCGCAGTTAAAGTCTTCCAACTCCTTTTCCAGAAGGAAGTTCACGTCATTAACTGAACTCAAGGAACCAGGCGAGATCTTTTTAATAAATTTATCGGTAACGTCCTTTACAGCTTCTTCCACAAGTCCTTTATCCTGCGGATGTCCTACTCGAGCCGGACTTAAGGCAACCTCATAGAATTGAGCAAGGTCGAGAAGCCCTTTACTGTAGAGTTGATTACCTTTTTCGGCATGGTTGACTAACGCAGTGTCGTTATCCAAGATAATGTACGAAGGCACTCCCTTGAAGAAGTCAAACGCGTTCTGCAGTCCTTCAATCCAAGATTCTGTCGTCATGTCAGGAGTGGCGTACCAGTAAACCATGCGGCTAAAAGGAAGAACTGCGACAAAGATACGGCAGTTTTTTACTGCGTTGCTGCGACTGGAATTCAGAAGTATTTTGTCGCCGGCATAATCTATCAGCAGATATTTTCCCGGCTCCCATTCCTGAGCCATGACGCGTCCTTTATTTCCGTAATGCGCGTGCCAGTATTGCTTGACTCTGTAATAAAACCCCGAGCGTTTGAGCGGCGGCAGATCAGAAGTCTTCGCTTGCTCAAGGTACTGCATGTAGGAATCAAGAATTTTTGCTCTTCCTTGATCGATGGCGTCACATATAGCTTCGACATCAACCGGATAGAAAGCTTCTTCTTTCGGATCTTTGACTTTGCAAAATAAACTATGAAGCTGTTTGTCCTGAATCTTTGAAACCGTTTGGAAATCGAGTCCAAGTTCTTTGGCCCGTTGTAACCAACGAGACACCGTCGTATGGTGGAGTCCTAGCCGATTAGCTATCTGCCTCAAGCTCATATTCCTTTCTTGGAGCTTGAGGACTTCACGAATGTCAACCGATGACATTTGTTGTCTCCTTTTCTTCATAAAACCCCTTGCTTAACAAAAACAAGGTAGTGTGCTTTGAAAAGGAAACTCTCGTTATTGTTGATTTTGCCTACTCAGGGTAAAGATTTCTTGAGAAGGTGTTGCACTTATTTTGGAATAGGTGGTGCACTTATTTTGGAATTAACATTTATCTTCGGATTTGGAGAAGACAGCTTCAACAGTTGAGCTTTAATGACATAGTAGGTATTCTTTATAGGGATACTATGAGGAATATGTCTTCTCCAAAGGAGAATGGGGTAATGTTGGTTTTAAACTTTTCTGTAGGATTGATATTTCCCGAAAAGTTCTTCTAGTTTGTCCATGTCGACTAAGTTATGGACATCAAAAAGATCCTCAACAACCTCATCCGGCAATAATTTCAGTTGTTTGGCTGCTTCTTTACAAGTTAAGTTGTTGTCCATTGCAAAATGAGCAACCTTAGTCCCTATTTCGTAACCGAAAAGTGTACTGACCATAGTAGCCAGGGAAGTAGATTTCTCCGTCTGCTCAAAACAATGTTCTTTGTCTATTGAAAGGGTTTTGATGGTAAAGCTCAATACATGAAGAGTGCTTCGGAGCAAATCTGAAGATTCAATAATGACTTTATAAGGAATACCTGAAAGAGGGCCCATTTCTAACCATCCAGATTGAAGTCCCATCACCATGCTTGTGTGATTCGCTAAGACCTTTTCGCATGCTTGAATGATCATTTCTGGGACTGGGATCCTTTCTTGTTCGAAAGGATCGCCGTCTGTTGAGAGGCGTATTTCCCTTAATCCACTCGGTGCAGAACTCAGGAAAAGTAGATCTCTTCCTATCCTCCACAATACCAATGCAAGCGCTTCCAATTTGGCATGGGCAAGTAACCAATCATCTGTAGCGCCCATATTGTCAGGCAGGTTTTCCGAAAGTTTAATTGGGCGACCCAACACTTCTTCCAGTGCTTGTCTTGCAGCTTTACGATAGCCCGGTAATGCGCCCATGCCCGTACCAATGGCTGTTCCGCCCAAGCAGGAAACATTCCAGTTGTGTTTCTCATTCTCTAGACGTTCGAGACATCTTTCTATGGCTCCAGCGTAAGCTTTAAACGTCATCCCGTACGTCACTGGAAGGGCATCTTGAGCTAGCGTCCTTCCCATCTTAATGGTTTTTTTGTTTTCCTCACTCTTATGCTGTAGTTCTCTCAAGAGAGATCGAATCGGGTCTTCAAGTGAAGATATAAGTTCATAAATAAGAATTAATTTGGCTGTGGGTTGGACATCACCCGTCGACTGACTCATGTTGACGTGGTTATTAGGTTTAATCGGTCCTTCTTTGTTTCCTGTCAAAATTTCGTTTGCCCGGTGAGCGATCACTTCATTGACGTTCATGTTTATTGGGGTGCCAGGACCGCGGTAAATATTTACGGGGAATTGGTCTGTAAATTTACCATCCAGTATTTCTTGAGAAGCTTTTAAGATCGCCTCTCCATATTCTTTAGAGAGCATGCCGATTTGCATGTTTGCCTTCGCGGAGGCAATCTTGCTAAGAGTTACTGCACGTATATAGGGAAAATAATCGGAAAGGGTTCTTGGCCCAATGTCATAAGCAAGCATGCTTCTTAACGTAACTATGCCGTAGTAAGCCTCATCTGGAACGTTCATAGTTCCAAGTCCATCTTTTTCTAATCGCATTTTTTGGCCTCTTTAAAACTCTTTAAAAGAAGAGCGCTTTGCTGAGCATCCGTTAGGATTGCCTTATCGAAAAGTTGTTTATCAAGTTCCCTTTTTAAATACCCAAGTTTTTCAGCAGCCTCTTGGCAGGAAAGGTCTTGCTTCAGAGCTGTTTCATAAACAGTTGCTGCGGCATCTTTTCCGTAAATTTTTGAAAACAGAAGGAGTTCAGAAGGAGACCGTTCCACCTCTCGTGAGCAAAAATCTTTGTTTACAGTCAGACCTCTTAGGCAGAGATTATTGAATTGAGAAAAACCTCTTGCAACTAACTCAAGAGATTCGCAGAGGCCACTGAATGAGGCTGAGTTGATGTTGGCAACATCCAAAGACGAGTCATTAAGGATAGAAATAGAAAGAGCATTATTGCCTGCCGTTGACTGCATTATTTGAAGCAACAGCTCTGGCATAAGTGGGTTTAATTTCCCAGGCATAATCGAAGAGCCGGGGGCAATAGCAGGGAGAACGAATTCTTTAAATCCAGTTCTCGGACCAGAAGAAAAAACGTAAAGGTCATTACTGATCTTTCCGGCACCTAAGGTAAGGAGGTTTACACAAGAAAGGAGGCTGGAGAATCTATCATTATTCTGGTAAACATCAAAGATTTGACCAGCTGCGGGTTGTGTGGTGTCGAAATCAGCATCATCCAGTTTATTTAAGAATTCCTTGACTTTTTCTCTGAAGCCTAGTTGAACTCCGAGACCTGTCCCAATTTCACCATAACCGCAGATACAAATTCGGAAATCTTTAACTTCTTTTTTAAACGCTCAGTATGTCTTTTAATTAGATTCGACCAACCAAGAAAGGTCTGAGCAAAACTCATCGGAGCTCTATCTTTTAAACCGACCCTCCCCACGCGATAGCATTCTTGAAACTCTAAAGACTTGGACTCCAAAAGGTTTACCATTTCCTTTGCTGAAGAAATGGTTTTTGGAAGAAGCCGTTGAATAGTTAATTCTTGTGCTGTGAAAACAGAATCAAAATCAGCTTGATTTAGATTGACTATTTCGTGAGGTACGGGCACGTTGCCATCGACTCCGGTTGCCTCCGATATTAAAGCGTTAATAGCTGAATTTATTTCACTTGAAAGAGCAATGCTGTCCAAACGGAGCGGCTTTGCTCCCCTTAAATAATGGCAAGCTTTAATGATCCGGTTTTTTGTAGTTACGTCAATCGAAGAAATAGCAAAGTTTGCTTCCGCCGAAGCTATTTTTACATCTAACAAAGAATCGAAATAACCTCGGATTCCAGACAAGTCGAAGGGAGAGAAAACGAACAGGGCCTTCTCTCCAGGGACGTTTTGGGAATCGAGATTGTTGACTTGATTTTTATTCATAAATTCTCTCGAATGATTGAACGATAGGACGCTGTATTACAAGCGTCCTGATCATTTTGATTTTTTTGATTCCAACGGAGAAGTTTTAGCTAATCTAAGCACACTTGTTATGACTGCAAATCATAGAGGAAGTGGCTTCAACTTTCTTGAGAGTGATACGTGAAAAAAAGAACAGTATTGATCACATATAAGGCATTGATAACTTTGTTAAAGTTATTCCTTGCCTGAGAAAGTTAATTAATTATTTTTTTAAGGCAAATCTTACTGTTTGTTTATCTGATTTTTTAACGACTTTAAAACAATATAAGCAAAGCTCTAGTTATAACTTTCAGATTTGAGAGTTAGATTTTCTATTGCGATCATTAAGTTTTGAAGAATAGCTACTGTCTGCAGACTACATATCGTGTTCGTGTTGGGTCATGAAAGTATCTTTTTCAAAGTTTTCCCTTTATCTATTTGCGATGGTTTTAAATTCTGTGCATGCACCTTTGGCATGTTCGGCGGAGGTTTTAAGACTCGGGATTTCCTCCTTTGCGGAGCACAGCATTAATAAAGCGCTTATTGATCCCACAATCGAAGCGATTAGGAGTGCGGTTAAACCGGACAAACTCGAAGTTGAGTATTTAGAACTCAACCGGCTTCAGAACTCTTTGAAGAACGGGCATCTTGATTTAGTTCTTTCTTCTGCCGGTAACTACCGAAGATTCTTGTTGGAAGGCTATGGTCTGCGAGACTTAGCGACCATGGTATCGAATCAAGCTCCGAATCCCAATTACGCAGAAGGCTCTGTATTCTTTACGAGAAGTGATCGGGAAGACATCGACTCAATTGCCGGACTTAAGGATAAGTCTGTGAGCGCAAACTATCCGTTTGCATTTTCCGGGTGGCAAATTGCCGCCGGCGAAATGATGAATCGAGGTTTAGATCCGGATCATTTTTTTTCAAAAGTTGACTTCCTTGGTCATGGTGCGTCCCCCGTCATCGATGCCGTTTTATCCGGTAAAACCGATGCCGGTATTGTTCGGGCTTGCATTCTGGAAAACGCTGGTCTCCTGCAGTCAGGAAAGGTCAAGGTACTTGACCCAAAAGAGACGACCGAATTTCCATGTGCCGTAAGTACGCGGTTATATCCGAACTGGACCTTATCCACGACACCAAACACCCCTCCTGAAATTAGTCGGAAGGTGACGGCCGCAGTTTTGGAAATTAAACCTTTGCAAAATAACCTTCACTGGAGTGTGGCGACGGATTTCACGCCGATAGATGATTTATTCAAGCGATTAGAGATCGGGCCCTACGAATACCTTCGCCACTTTAGCTTTAAACGTTTCATGGAAGCGTATTGGCAGTATTTTGTTTGCGCAGCGATTTTTATTATTGGTTTGATCCTTCACGGAATACGAAGTGAATATCTGGTGAACAAGAGAACTCATGCATTGACCGAGTCGCTTAGGCGAGAACGGAAGCTGAGGGCCGAATCTGCCTTGGTTAAAGGCCGATTAGACAAAATTCAAAAGGTGGGACTGGTCGGTCAGATGTGCTCCATGATTGCGCATGAGTTAAAACAGCCTTTGGGAGCAGCTGCTGCTTACTGCTTTGCTCTGCGCCGCCGTCTGGAAAACGGAGAGGTCTCCGCAGAGGTTATCGAAAAGGGAATTGAACGAGTCGATAACCAAATTCAAAGAGCTTCCGAAGTGGTCAATCAAGTTCGTTCCTACGCTAAGGGCCAAAGACAAAGACTGATGATTGATGTCGGCAAGACAGCTGAAAAGATACTTCGAGACATTAGCGCTTCTGCTCCGGATACTGACCTTGAATTTAGAAAAGATTCTGAAGAACTTTTTGTTGAAGCTAATCCCATTGAGTTGGAGATTATCCTAATTAACCTTGTAAAGAACGCAATCGAGGTGGTAAAAGATAAGTCAAACGGACGTGTGGTTGTGACTCTTTCCACGGAGGGGAACACAGTCTCCATAAAGGTTGAAGATAACGGCGAAAAATTATCGGATGCAGAATGGAAACAGATATCCCAGCTTGCGATGGCAACGACAAAGCACAGCGGATTGGGTTTTGGCCTATCCATTGTTGCAGGCTTGGCTGAGGATCTGGGCGGAAGAATCACATTTGAGCGGATCCCTTCAGGAGGACTTTCAGTCTTCGTCCGTCTGCCGTTAGCAAAGGAGAAATCGTGATACAGGGTTGTTTGATTCGCATCGTTGATGACGATGAAGATATGCGCGAAAGTCTCTCATTCTTATTGGAAAGTGAGGGTTGGAATTGCAAAGCCTATTCAAGCGCCAGAGAATTCTTGATTGAAGATGCGGGAAGTGTTCCGGGTTGCCTGATTCTTGATATTCGGATGCCTGAAATGACAGGACTTGAGCTCCAGCAGGAAATGAATCGAAGAAAAATTTTTCTTCCCATTGTTTTCCTAACGGGGCACGGAAGTATTGATATGGCAGTGTCAGCCATGAAATCCGGCGCAGTTGAGTTTCTCCAAAAGCCTGTGGATCATGCGAGATTGCTGGGCATCGTGCGAGACTGTGTCCGACGCTGCAGCAACGGTTTTGCGGTTTTGGACTTTGACATTATTGAAGCAAAAAGACGCTGGGAAACGCTCACGGAAAAAGAGCAGCAGGTGTTGACGCTAATTGCCGCCGGTCTTTTAAATAAAGAAGTTGCCGAGCGCCTCGGCAACTCTGTGCGGACAATTGAGAATCATCGTGCTGCGGCAATGAAAAGGCTTCAAATCAAGACGTTAGCTCAGCTTCATAGCCTGATTGAAGCTGTCAAAGAAAGTACAAATCAGTGAAACTACTAAGCGAACTAAATGAAGAAAGTTTGATCAAACGCAAAATACCTAGGTAGTGGAACGGGCAAAAATGCTCCTGTCGGTTGCGAAAAACCAATAACTCAAATCCAACGATAGGAGAACTCAAATGCAAGTCACAAAACGCACGTTCCTCAAGGGCCTTCTTGCGACAGCCGCTGCCGGGGGAGTTGTCTCTCAGGCTTCCGCAAAACCTCAGGCCGACCTTCCCGCAAAATGGGACCGTGAAGCGGACGTCGTTATTCTCGGTTACGGCGGTGCAGGCGCTTCCGCTGCTATTACAGCCAAAGATGCCGGTGCAGATGTCGTCATCTTTGAAAAAACAGCACAGGGCGGCGGCAACACAGCCGTTTCCTCCGGCGGCATGATGATCCCGAACAACCGCGAACGCGCTATTACTTACCTTGCAAAGACTTACGACTTTGCTAACTCTCAAAAAGACCAGGAATTGCTTGAAGCTTTCGTTGACGAAGCTATGAAGTCCAAAGACTTCCTCCTTTCTTTGGCTCCCGATCAGAAGGTTTATATCTACGGTCACGCCGGCTTCCAGAACATTCCTGAATCTGACGCAATTGATAAGTGGCGTTTCCGCACTCCGAAAGGACAGAAGACTCGTGGCGGCGACATGCTCTTCAACAACTACCGCTACGCTGTTGAAACCGTCCGTAAAGTTCCCGTTGTTTACAACGCACGCGGCTTGCAGCTGATCACGCAGAACGATGAAGTTCTCGGTGTTTGGGTGGAAATCGACGGTAAGAAACAGGCTGTCAAAGCTCGCCGTGGCGTGGTTCTTGCTACCGGCGGCTACGAATTCGACGACAACATGCTGTCCAATCACACGATGGGTCAGAAGTTCCATCGCTTAGGTCATCCCGGCAACACAGGTGACGGCGTCAGAATGGCTCAGGCAGCCGGTGCTGACCTTTGGCATATGAATGCTCTGTCGTGCCCGCTCGGACTGGTTGTTCCGGGGCTTAAAACCGCTCTGCAGATCAACATGCTTGCTCCTTCCTACATCTATGTTGACCAGGACGGCAAGAGATTTGCTAATGAAAAGATGGACAACCACACCTGCATCTACGGTGTAAACGTCTTGGATCCGATCAAACATCGTTATCCGCGCATCCCGTGCTTCGTTATCTTTGATGAAGCCGCCCGAGTCAGAGGCCCGATTATCGGCGGTGCAACCTCCGGCTATGCGCTCAACAGAGAAAACTACAAGTGGAGCAAGGACAACTCAGCTGAAATTGAAAAGGGCGTGATCGTTTCTGCTCCGACCATCGAAGAACTGGCTAAGAAGATCAATGTTCCGGCCGAAAACCTGGTCGAAACCGTCAGCAGATGGAACAGCCAGATTAACGCCGGTGCTGATAAAGACTTCGGTCGTCCTCTTGAGAAGAAAGGCAAGGTTGCTTTTGAAGGCCGTGAAGCTCCTGTCATCTCTCGTCCGATCGGGGATGGTCCTTACTACGCTGCAGAACTCTATCCGACAATCCTGAATACTCAGGGCGGTCCGCGCCGCAATAAACTCGGTCAGGTTCTTGATCCATTCGGCAAACCGATCGCTCGCCTCTACAGCGCCGGTGAATTGGGTTCTATGTGGGGCCATATCTATCAAGGTGCCACCAACAACTCCGAGGCCTGCGTATTCGGAAGAATCGCCGGCAGAACCGTCGCCAACGAAACCCCCTGGTCATAACTAAATAACGCCGGCGCCGACAGGCGCCGGTCTCCGGCAATAAGAAAAAAGGATTTTCCCATGAAGAAGTTACTGCTCGTAGTTTCCTTAGCGCTCTTATCGGTTGAGGGTGCTTGGGCTGCAGACAAAATGCTGGCCGATCGGCATGTTGAGCGCGGTTTGAAGTGCGAATCCTGCCATACCACTATGCCGCCGAAAGCCGTTAACACGGACGGCTGTCTCAAATGCCACGTCAGTTACGAAAAACTCGCAGCAAGGACGGATAAAAACGATATCAATCCGCACGATTCTCACTTAGAAAATTTAGATTGCGGTGCTTGCCACCACGGCCATAAGAAACCGGTTTTGGCCTGCGACGAATGTCACGAATTCACAAATATCAAAGTTCCTTAACCGATCAATCATTCTTTTCTCCTTGGTGATTGGCCGAAAGGCAAAAGAAAACCGTCCAAGAGCGCAAGCTCCTGGACGGTTTTCTACCAACTCTATTCAGAAATTGCTTCTGAAGTACGGAGAATCACTCTCCTTCCACAGTGCTGGCTTCAACAGCTTCAACTTCTTCTTTCTTCAGTTCTTTAGCTTCCTCGACCTTAGGATCGACAGGTTTCTTGTCTTCAGCCTTCTTAGAACCGCAGCAGCATGTGCATGAATCAGACATAGGGTTAACCTCCTGTAATTTCATTTGAATTCTCGATCGGGTCTTCTACCGCCCGAGCAGGGAAATTGTAGTCGGAGACCGTTAAACGACGTGGCAAAATTGTCCATAATAGGAAATCTAAAAATGGAGGAAAGTGTGAGCGCTGAGTCGGTGTCAGACCTTAAAACGGCGAAATTCGGCATTCAAAAGACCCGAACTTCGCAATATGTTTTTGAGTACAAAAACGTTTGGGACCCGGTTAAAAAACGGTCTAAACCGTTGTATCGGATTTCTGTCGGGAAGATCATCGGCGGTGAGGTAGTTATCAAAGACGAATACCTTCAGATGCATCCCGAACTCAAGCAGGGAGACATCGTTCTGCAGGAAGGAAAGCCGGTTTATATCGGCAGAGCTACAGCGCCCTCTGAACTTTTTGAGATTTTGGAACTGGATCACTTTTGTCTGACGACGGCTCAGCCGGAAGCCATGGTGTCCTTTTATCGTCTTCTCGGACTTAAGGTTCGAAAAGAAGGCGAGAGGTATGAAATCGAGTTCCCGCACTTTAAGATCAACCTTCATGTGATCGGATATCCGATACTGCCGGAAGCAAAAGTCGCAGTTCCCGGCACCGGAGACTTTTGTTTAGAGATCAAAACGGGTTCGGATCTGAGCGAAATAGCAGAAGCTTTTCGCAGACTTGATATTTTCGTCGAAGGGCCGGTCATTCGCCATGGAAGAAAAGGCGAAATGACCTCTGTTTATCTCCGAGATCCCGATCAAAACTTGGTTGAACTCGCCGTCTATCCCAAACAGTAATTTAGGAAAAGCATGGACACACAAGAAAAGGAAAAGAAAAGCGAAGAAATCGCTGCTCAAACCACTCAAACAAAAGAACAGCCGGTTCCCGCACAGCCTTCTGAAGCTGTGTTAAAGAAAGAAAAGGCAAAAGTCGAAGCTGAACTGAACAAAGGATTTCCGGGCAACCGTTCTGTCGGAAAACTGTTCTGGGGCTATCTCGTCTGTGGATCGCTCTTTTGGGCGCTGGTGTTCTACGGCGTTGGTATGGCTTTTACTTACCGCGAAAATCCCAACTTTGATGCTGCAGGTTTGGCTCTATTAATTTGTGCCGTCATTCTCTATCTGTGGGGGTTCGTTTTTTCCGTGCTTAGCTTTATGGCGGCAATGCGCCTTAAAGGGAAACCGTTACTCAAGGCCATTTATATCTTCGGTGTAATCGCTTATCTCATTGTTCTGTTCAGCGGATTATTGGTTTTTGTTCACGTCGCCATGGTCATCTAAAAGGACGATTAAACTTTTACTGGGAAAGCTAATTTTTATCAATTCTTTACATAAAATGAAAGTTAGTTCTGGTTGAAATTACAAAGACCAGCCCCTTCGATATTTAAAGATACAGATAAAAAATGGCGTTGATTGTTCAAAAATACGGCGGCACTTCAGTCGGTTCCGTTGAGCGCATTAAGAATGTTGCCCGACGTATCGCTAAGTGGCAGAATGCCGGCCATCAGGTTGTAGTGGTTGTCTCAGCAATGAGCGGAGAAACCAATCGCCTGATTGTCTTGGCAAAAGAAATTCAAAAGAATCCCGATCCCCGTGAACTTGATGTGATCGCCTCTACTGGCGAACAAGTAACGATCGGTCTTCTTGCAATGGCACTCCAGAACTTAGGTGTGCCGGCTCGCAGCTATACAGGTACTCAGGTCAGAGTTCTGACAGACAACGCCTTCACCAAAGCTCGTATTAAAGAGATCGATTCTCATAAAATCATGGCCGACCTGAATGACGGTAAGGTCGTGATTGTTGCAGGCTTCCAGGGCTGCGATGAAGAAGGAAACATTACGACACTGGGCCGCGGGGGCTCCGATACATCAGCTGTTGCCTTGGCAGCAGCGCTGCATGCAGATGAATGCTTGATCTTTACCGATGTCGACGGCATTTATACAACCGACCCGCGTGTTGTTAGCGACGCTCGCAAATTGGATGTCGTAGCATTTGAAGAAATCTTGGAAATGGCATCTCTCGGCTCCAAGGTTCTTCAGATCCGCAGTGTGGAATTCGCTGGTAAATACCGCGTTCCCACTCGTGTGCTCTCCAGCCTGACAGACCCTGATATTCCGGTAGATGAAGAAGCAAACTCCGGTACCCTGATTACTTTTGAGGAAGATCCCAAGATGGAAAAAGTTGTTGTTTCCGGCATCGCTTTCAGTAGAAACGAAGCCAAGATTACATTGCCGCATGTACCCGATACACCGGGTATCGCCTACAAGATTCTTGGCCACATCGCCGAAGCCAACATTGAAGTGGATATGATTGTGCAGAATGCGGCTAAAAATGGTTTGACTGACTTCAGCTTTACGGTCAGCCGCAATGACCTCGACAAAGCCATGAAGGTTTTGGAAAAAGAAGTCACACCGTACCTCGGTGAAGAAGGCATTCTGACCGACGCTTCTATCGCAAAGATCTCCTGCGTCGGTATCGGCATGCGCAGCCACGCCGGTGTTGCCGCAAAGATGTTCCGTGTTTTAGCTGAAGAAAACATCAACATCAAGATGATTTCTACGTCCGAAATCCGCACATCCATCGTCGTCGACGAAAAATACATGGAATTGGCCGTCCGTGCGCTTCACAAAGCCTTCGGTCTGGACAAAGCTACAAAGGCAATGGAACTCTAAGATAGAATTCCTTCTCGCCTAAAACAAAAAATCCTCGGAGTTTTTTGAGATTCCGAGGATTTCTTCTAAGTTGTTAATTATTCAATTTTGAATACGTGATGCAGATGTTCCTTCCAGCGTTTAACATCTTCTCCGACGTGCGGATTCTTCACGACGTCATTGCACATGAAGGACGGAAGCTGCTTCATTCCTAAGAATTCAAAGGCTTTAATCAACGGGAATAAAACGCCGTCAACACCGCGGCCTTCAAAGAAGTCTCCCTTACGGTCAAAAGCAGTCTTCGGAGCATTCCAAGTGCTGCTGATCATGAATTTTTTATCCGTCAGAATCCCGCCTCGGCCGTAGTTGTCATCCGGATGTTGATGAGACCGACCGTCGTTTCCGACGACACCCGGTTGAACAAAGACGAGGTCCTCATAACGTTTGAGCTGCCACGGTGTGCTCATCCACCAACCCGGTGTCTGAACGATAATGACATCGGCTTTCTTAATCTTTTCTGCCTCTGCAGCAGTTTCCCACTGACTGTCGATTAATGTGATTTCGACATTCCAGCCGAGTTTGGTGAGTTCTTCCTCAGCGATACGGGATAAATAGTGATTGAGTTCACCGCCTTTTCCGAAGTTTTGGCAGCCGGCATCAAGTATCAAAACGTTATTGGACATTTGAGTTACCTCCATAGTTGCGAGCATAGTAGGGCGCTTCAATGGAAAACTTTAAGAAAACTAACCAAACTGAGTTAGTTTAGTAGGAATCTTCGAAACTTTTTATTTCAGCGTACAGACGGCGATTGACAGGGACGGGTAAACCATATTTTTCGGCCTTACGAATCACCGTTCCGGCAAATAGGTCGACTTCGGTCAGACGTTTTGCCAGCCGATCCTGACGCATAGAAGGCATTCCGTCCGGATTTAATTCGTCAATAATCTGCAGATAATCTCGGAAGTCCTTGTTCGTAAGTCCCGTTCCTTCTTTTTGAGAAAGAGCAAGCACCTCCCGCATAGCAGCTTTTAACGTTTCTCTGGCTTCGCCTTCTTGGTGCACTCGGCGAAAAACATCGTTATAGACGGCTAATGTCTGATTGACGCCGACATTGAGCATCCACTTGCACCACATGCGGTGCAGGATGTTTTTATCGACAACGTATGGCATTTCGGTTCTATCAAAAAAATCCACAACGGCATCGAGAACCTCAGGCTCGCCCTTATGTTCCGGACTGAGTCCGATCACAAGCTCTCCGAAATTTTTATAAGTCAGTACGCCGTTTTGAAAAAGCGCATCCATTCGCTGGGCAACGCAGTGAACGATCCTGTGCGTTCCGAGTTCTTGCTCGATGATGTCTTCGCTGGAGATGCCGTTCATCACAGAGATGACGATGGTATTTTCAGAGATCAGACCTTTGATGCCTTGCAAAGCACTTTCCAAAGCGGGCCCTTTTAAAGCAACGATCAGCAAGTCAGGTGCTTTGTTCAGCTCTTCGGGGCTCTCAAAAAGGAGGGAGCAGGGGCGGCCGTTGGCTGTGAGGGACTGCTCACGATAGCGTGTACAGCGTTTAGCGTCCGCTAGAAAATAAACCGAGCCCTCTGGCATACGCGGAGTGAGAAAGTCTCCGTACATCACGCCCAAGGCTCCGCGGCCAAGGATGGCAACAGATTGGATTTTTGTGGTTCCTGGCATAAAAATAGGTCCGGGTTGGTACGGACCTATTCTAAGCAACTTAGTAATTAGAGCGTGACGTCGACGCGTTTGCCGATCGCATAGAAGTGACCGCCGGCGACATAGTGCATAGAGCGCAGTTCATCCGGACCTTCTTCTAAGTGCCAATGGTTGTTGGAGAAGACACGGGAGTCAGCCCAAGCTTTAACAATTTGGCCCATGAAGAGGTCATAAGTCTTTTCGTTGTGCGGTTCACGGATCAGCTTAATGACTGCCCATGCAGAGCATCCTTCGGGCAGCGGAAAGTCGCAGTCAGGAAGCGTAAAGAATTTCAGACCGCTGTCGGCAATCTTGTTGGGATTGTCGTTCTTGCTTACGGAACCTAAATAAAGAATTTCTTTCTGAATTCCCATTCCCGGAACGGCAAGCAGGATGTATTCGCTCGCTTCAATGAGCTTGCGGGAATAGTGAGTCGAATCAATGACGACCGTCATCTTGTCATAATCCAACGGGCAGTTCCAAGAAGCGGGCATGATATCCAGATCGTCGCCTTGTTTGCTCTCAACAAAGGCAGTGCCGCCTAAATTAAAGAGGCGATAAGGGGTTTCTAAACCAACCGGTTTTACAAATTCTTTTTGACTCATTCAATGCTCCTCAAAAACAATGCACCTATTCTAAGTTCGCAAGCAGAAAATTCTTTGCACAAAAGGCCGTGCACAGTAGAAAAACTCCTAATTTGGTGCAGACGCACCAAAAGAGTGCGCATCAATAAGTTTTGATCATTTCTTGTGAGCTCTTTTGGTTCAATTTCACTGACTCTCAGGCCGTTTTGTTTGAACAAAAGTTGGCACGCCTTTTGCTTCTATGAAAGTGACAGGAAAAGCGAAGCGCTTTTCCGGGGTTTGCGAGTAAAAAAATCGAGACCTTGTCCGCTGCGATGAAAGCCATAAGCTGAGCAGCAAACGCACTGGTTACACAATTAAATCTCAAACGGAGACTTTCATGTTCGTCAAAAAACTCATCCCCTTTGCAGTTGCAGCTTCTTTCGCTATGGCAGGCGCTACTGCTTTCGCTAAAACAGAATTCGTCACGATCGGTACCGGCGGCATCACCGGTGTTTACTACCCGACAGGCGGCGCTATTGCCAAGATCGTGAACGCAAAGAAAGATCAGTACGGTGTCCGTGCTTCCGTAGAATCGACCGGCGGCTCTAAGTTCAACATCAACGCCATCGACTCTAAGGATCTGGACTTCGGTATTGCTCAGGCCGATACACAGTACATGGCCTACAACGGCAAAGGTGCTTGGGAAGGCAAACCCGTTAAAAAACTCCGCGCTGTTTTCGCTCTTGCTCCGGAAGCCGTGACTTTCGTGGCTGCCGAAGACGCCAACATCAAGTCCGTTAAAGACGTCAAGGGCAAGACCATTAACCTCGGTGACCCGGGTTCCGGCAACCGCATTAACTCCACCGACATCTTCAATGCCGTCGGCATCGTTCCAGGAAAAGATTTCCGTGATGAAAAACTGAAACCCGCCGACGCCCCCAGAATTCTGCAGGACGGTCGTATTGACGGCTTCTTCTACACCGTCGGTCATCCGAACGGCAACATTAAAGAAGCAACTGCCGGCAAACGCAAAGTCCGTATCGTCCCGATCTCCGAAGCCGAAGTCGCCTCTTTGCTGAAAGAAGCTCCCTACTACAGCATGACGGAAATCCCGATGGATCAGTATCCCGATGCCGTCAACGCTAAGGACAAGGTTAAGACCGTCGGCATGCTCGCCACTTTAGTGACCTCCGCCGATACACCGGACGACGTTGTTTATGCCGTTACTAAGGAAGTGATGACCAACCTCGATCAGTTCCGCAAACTGCATCCGGCTCTTGCCAACCTGACACCGGAAAGCATGCTTCAGGGCCTGACCGCCCCGATCCATCCGGGCGCTCTCAAGTACTACAAAGAAGCAGGTCTCGTGAAGTAATTCAGCTTTAAATGACGCAAAGACTCGGGACTCCGGGTCTTTGCGAACCTCGTTAGAGGCTCGTTAAGAAGTAAAAAGGAGTCAACATGACGGACAAATCGAACACAGAAATGCTGCTGCCGCAGGCAGGCATCCCGGGCTACATTCCCCAGCCTAAAAAGAATGCCTCCGAAGACGTAATCGGCGAATACAAAAAACAGGTTCAGCAGCTCGGAGATAAAGGTCTTAAAGAAGATAAGACCGGGCTCTCGGCCAAACTGACGTACATTGTTGCATTGGCTTGGGCCTTTTTCCAGATGTCCACCGCTTCGTGGCTGCTGTTGGACTCTTTATATGTCAAAGCTTTTCACTTGGCTTTTGCACTTGCTCTGATTTATCTCAACCTTCCGACACTTAAGTCCGAACTTAAGTCTCGCTGGGACCTCAGAATTCTTCTGGCAATGAAACGCGTGACGATCGTTGACTGGATGATCGGTATCGTCGGCGTTATCGGCGCCTTATATATCGTGATTGATTACGCCGGTATTTCCGAGCGTCCCGGCATGCCGATCGGTCGCGACTTGATCTTCGGCGTGATTTTGATTGTTCTGATGCTGGAAGCGACTCGCCGTGTTCTGGGACCTGCACTTCCTATCATCTGCGGTGCTTTCATCGCCTACGTCTTTTTAGGTCCGTACCTGCCGGACGTAGTGGCCTTTAAAGGTGCAACACTTTCCCGCTTCATTTCCCAGATCACGATGGATACACAGGGCATTTACGGTGTTCCGCTGCATGTGTCCGCGACGGTTGTGTTCCTCTTTGTGATGTTCGGTACGATGCTCGATAGAGCAGGGGGCGGTGCTTTCTTCACACGTTTGGCGATTTCCGGTCTCGGCCAGTATCGCGGCGGTGCAGCTAAAGCAGCCGTTGTGAGCTCCGCGCTTTCCGGTATGGTTTCCGGCTCTTCAATTGCCAACGTCGTGACCACCGGTACATTCACGATTCCTCTGATGAAGCGTCTCGGTTATCCGGCCACGAAAGCCGCTGCGATTGAAGTTGCTTCTTCCGTGAACGGCCAGTTAGCTCCTCCGGTTATGGGTGCTGCCGCCTTCATCATTGCCGAATATGTCAACGTCCCTTATGTTGAAGTGGCAAAGGCTGCTGCCATTCCCGCCTTCGCTTCCTACATTGCTCTGCTGTGGATTACTCACATCGAAGCCTGTAAGCTGGGGCTGAGGGGACTTCCTAAGAAAGAACTGCCGAAGTTCTTCGTCGAACTCAAAAACGGTCTTCATTATTTAATTCCGCTTGCCGTTCTGATTTGGGAACTGGTGGTGGAAATGCACTCAGCCGAACTCTCTGTCTTCCGCGCCATTATCGTGCTCGCTATCATCATGGTCCTGCAGCCGGTAGCCATTGCTAAAGTTCATGACGCCGACCTTTGGGCAGCCTTCAAGTTCGGAATTAAGAACACACTGAACTCCATGGCCGCAGGTGCAAATAATATGGCCGGTGTCGCTCTGGCAACCGCTTCCGCAGGCATCATCGTCGGCTGCGTCTCCCTTGGTTTAGGTCAGCAGATCACTTCCTTTGTCGAAGCGCTTTCAATGGGCAACATCTTCCTGATGATCCTCATTACCGCCGTCGCCAGCCTGCTTCTGGGTATGGGTCTTCCGACAACAGCTAACTACATCATCATGGCTTCTCTAACAGCTCCGGTGATCGTGACGTTAACTACTGGTCTGACACTGCATGGTCAAGAAATTGCGATTCCGCTGATTGCCGCCCATCTGTTCTGCCTGTACTTCGGCATCCTGGCCGACGACACACCTCCTGTCGGTCTGGCCGCCTACGCGGGTGCCGCAATTGCAAAAGCGAACCCGATCTCCGTCGGTGTTCAGGGCTTCCTCTACGATATTCGTACAGCCATCATCCCGGTCTTCTTCCTGTTCAACTCCGACATTCTTCTGATCGGTATTGAATCCCTGCCGGTAAGTCTGATGATTTTTGCGATGACAGGTTTGGGTATGGTTGCGGTTTCCTCCGCCATCCAGGGCTGGCTGATCGATAAAGTCAACATCCTTGAAAGACTCATTCTTGTTGCCGCTACCGTTGTTCTGATGTTCCCGGCTCTGATTTCCGGCTACGTCCTTCCGTATGAACAGCGCTGGTGGGGCTACCTTGTCGGTATTGCGCTCTTCGGTATTGCCTTCCTCTCTCAGAAAGTGCGCTACGGTGCTAAGAAAAAGAATCAGGCTGCAGTTGCAGAATCTGATGAGGAGTTAGCAGTTTCATAGAATTTCCTAGTGTTCATTCGACCTTGTCCGTCGAATATTTGGCCGCGGAACCCCTTCACCGCGGTTTTTTTTTGCTTTTTTGTGCTTGTCTCCGTTGGACGAAGACAAGCCTAATGACTCTTCACGGATTAGTTAAATTTTCCGCTGTTCAACATTTTTTCCGCACCGGCTTTGAGGCCATCAACATATTGAAGAAAAGCCGACCTTGAAACCAAAAGATGAGGTTCGCCCAGTTTTCTATTTTTGATTTTCTCGATGAGTTCTGTCTGACCGGTGCTGAAGGGGTGGGCAGTTAGATTTACGGAAATATCAAGCTTATTGTTCGACAATTTATCGAGAGACCGGATATATTCTTCCAACTGTGATTTATCTTTGATCGCGTTCAAACCGACTCCGCCGATCGTGACAGCCGTGTATTTTTTACCGTCTGCATAAACCGGGTAAACATAGGAGAAGGTTCCTTCGGTATGTCCCGGAGTGGCAATGGCGCGCACAGTTGTGTTCCCGAGCGTGACGGTCTCACCGTCTTTGAGAACCATTTCTTTCGGAATCATGGTTTTCGGACCCGCTCCTTTGCCGAGGTGCTCGAAAGATTCTTCCCAGCCTTTTTCGCCCATGGCAAATTTTGCGTTCTTGAATAAAGGCTTCAAGGTGGTTGCGCCGCCGACATGATCAAAGTGTCCGTGTGTCATAAGCACGTATTTGATTTCGGAAGGATCAACATTGAGTAAGGCAAGATTGTCGATGAGATGTCCGACGAAAGGAGGATGCAGCGTATCAATGAGGATGTATCCGTCATTTGTTTTGATCAGGTAGGCAGCTACCCAGCGCAGTCCAACGTACCACACATTGTCAAAGACTTTGTAAGGAGGGATCTTTTGGATGACCGGATCATCCAACCAAGCTTTGAGCTCAGGCGACATTTTTTTCGTTTGTGCAAATTCGCTGAATAATGCCGCAACTTGTTTAGAAGAAAGATCCAGTGCTTTTTCAGCGGCAAAAGTTTTTGGCGCAACAAGAACAGCGGCCGAACCTAAACCGACTCTCAAAAAATTTCTGCGTTTCATTTGATTCATAACAAATCTCCATACGAGTGAATGGAGGTATGTTATTGAATTTTTTATTTCGGATAAATAGAATAAAAAGCAATCTATTTTTTCGATTTTCGAAATAATTATGGATCGTCTTCAAGCCCTGGAAGTTTTCATGTTGGTCGCGAAGCTGGGGAGCTTTACAGCGGCTTCAAGAGCGGCAAACCTAACAGCTTCACGCGTTACCCATCTGATTCAGAATTTAGAGAAGGAATTAGGCGTCTCTTTATTTAGCCGAACCACACGACGTGTGAGTCTTTCATCTGCCGGTCAGGCCTTATTTGAACAGCTTGATCCGAACCTTGGTTTTATTACTGAAACGCTTCAGAACATCAAGGAGTTATCTAATGAAGAACCGAAAGGGACAATCCGGATCAGTGCACCGGTCAAGTTCGGCTCAACGTTTTTGATGAAACCGATAACGGTGTTTCTTAAGAAATATCCGGATGTTCGTATTGTTTTGAATACGACCAACGATCCGCAGGAAATCTTCAAAGGTGGTGCAGATATTGCATTTGTCCTGGTTACGGAGATGCCTCTTTCAGGAGTGCGACACAAGATAGGAGTGTTCAGCAGCGGAATCTATGCAAATTTGAATGTCATGACGGCACTCTCTTCTTTAACTTCGCCCGAGCAATTGAGGAGTGCCGAATTAATTCTTCAAGAAGGGAATGCTTCGTCTTGGAATCTAACCGGTTCGGAGGGACAAAAATACAGGGTGTCGGTAAAGAAGTGGTCTTTCAAAACTGACACGACGCAGGCGGCTTTAATCGCAGCAAAGGAAGGTCTGGGCGCGGCACTTTTACCGATACCTTTAGGAGAGAGTGAAAAGTCCTTGACTCGATTACTTCCTAATTGGACCGGCGTTCCAGTGGAAGTCTGCGCCATCACTTCGTCTAGGAAGATTTCTTCAGCAGCAAGAAATTTTATTGACCTTGCCAAACAAGAGTTCAATAGAGAGCAATGACGGGACTGCAGTCTTGCAACCGCCACAAAAATCCCGAGCTTCCTGCGAAGCCCGGGATTTGAATTAAGCCGCTAAGTCAGACGATTAAACCCAGCCTTTCTGGCGGAATTCTTTGAGTTTTTCAACGAAATAGCGCATTTCAGCGGGAGTGCCCAGAGAAATACGGCACCACTGAACGGCAGGCGGGAAGGGACGGCCGACGAGAATGTGTTCGGTTTTCATTCTGTCTGCGAAGGGTTTCAGCGGAGCTTTCAGATCAATGAAAACGAAGTTCGTCTGGCTCGGCAGATAAGGAATGTTGAGTTCCTTCAGAGCCTTGTAGAGGATCTCGCGGGCTTCGTCATTGCTTTCTTTGGATTCTTTTAAGAATTCCTTGTCATTGAGTTCGCTTAGAGCAGCAGCCAGCGTTGTCTGGTTCATCATGACTTCGTAGGCGACATGGTCACGAATCTTGTTGATGACGTTCACGGCGCCGACGGCGTAGCCCAAACGCATACCGGCCATAGCGAAGATCTTGGAGAAGGTCTTCAGGACGACCAGGTTGTCAAAGCCCTGACGAACGAGTTCGTTGCAGGACTTGAAGGAAGGATCGTTGACGAACTCGGCATAGGCTTCGTCGAGGATGAAGAAGGTGTTCTTCGGCTGAGATTTAATCCAGTTGAAGATTTCATTGCTGTCGGCAATCGTGGAAGTCGGGTTGTTCGGGTTGACGAGGTAAACCAGAACGCGGTGTTTCTTTGCTTCAGCGGTTGCAACTTTGCGCAGAGCGGCGAGATCAATGCTCCAGTTCGGGCCCATCTTGACGTTCTTAACCGGAATGTTGTTGCGCTTAGCAACATCAGCACCGTCGCCGTAAGTCAGTTCAGGCTGAACCAAAACCGTGTTCTTGGTGGCTTCAGCTTCAATAGTGGCACGAATGGCTTCTGCAGAACCGTGCGTCAGAAGTACTTCATCCGGTCTGACATTCATGAATTTAGCCAAATCCTTTTTGAATGCGATGACCTGCGCGAAGGGATAACGAGAGCCGTACATGGCGGCTTTAGCGACAGCTTCTTTAGCCTTTTCGCTCATGCCCAACGGGTTTTCGTTAAAGCACAAGAGCATGGGTTTTTCGGCAGTCGGTTTGACAAACTTCGGCTGAGCAGCGACAGCGGCAGTTGTTCCGAGGGAAGAGAGAGCAGCTCCGGCGCCGACCAGACGGAAGAGTTGTCTGCGATTCAGGGTCATGAAAAATCTCCTATGAGGTTATTAATAGTTACTGACAATTATTGTCAATTAATCGGCGGTACAAGGAAAATTTACTAGGAAATTCTCATGATTGGAATATCTTTTGCGGATTTTTAGCTAGGGAAAAGAAAAAAGCCCGAAATTTGTACTTTCGAGCTTTCTAGAAGAGATCAAAAACCGTTATTCGGTCTTGTTTTCCGGCGCGACATAGCCTTCGGGATGGGCCACGCCTTCGCCGAAGAAGTGAGCTTCGATCTGGTCCATCAGCCATTTGCGAGCTCTCGGATCTGCCATGGAAAGACGGTTTTCGTTAACGATCATGGTCTGAAGATGCTTCCACTGTTCCCAAGCTTCTTTGGAAACATTGTTGTAAATCTTCATGCCCAGGGCGCCGGGAAGAGGCGGGTAGTCCAGGCCTTCGGCTTCGCGGCCGAGTTTTATGCAGTTAACCATGTGTGCCATTGGTGTACTCCTAATCATTTATCTGAAAATTGTTTTTCAAGTCTACAAGCATTGGACGCCGCTGACCTAAAGATCTTTTATGAAGATTTGTGAACGGCGCTGCCAGTTATACAAACGCCGCTTTTCAATCGGTAAATCGTCTACGCCGGCAGGACGGAAACCGCGTTTCAAGAACCAGTGCATAGTTCTTGTGGTCAGAACAAACAGGCGGTTCAATCCGGCCTTGCGAGCCTGGTTTTCAATGTGGCGAAGCAAACGCTCTCCGTCTCCGAAGCCCTGATAAGCCGCATCGACCGTCAGCGCAGCCATTTCCCCGAGTTTTTCCTCCGGGAACTGATAAAGCGCGGCACTCCCGTAGATCACACCGTCGTGTTCAAGAACCGTGAAGTGAGAGATGTCGCGTTCAAGTTTTTCGCGTGGGCGTTTGACCAACGTTCCGTCCGCCTCAAGCGGCTCCAGCAGTTTGATCAGACCAGAGACGTCGTCAGAGGTTGCCTGACGCAGGGACTCCAGATTTTCCATGGTCATCATGGTTCCCACGCCGTCATGCGTAAAGAGCTCAGCCAAAAGTCCTCCGTCCATTGCGTAGGGCACGATGTGAACGCGTTCAACGCCGTGTTCAAGCGCTTTCAGGGCAAACGTCAGGTTGTAGATATCTTCTTCATCGACGAGTTTGTCGTTAATGAACTCTCGAGCATCTTCCGCGGTAAGTTCCGTGACCACTTCATCAAAGCGTCTGACACCATCCACGTTGGTGAGCAGAATAAGCTTGTCGGCTTTTAGCGCACCGGCAATGGAAGCCGCTAAATCTTCGCTCGTCAGATTAAAGGCTTCGCCCGTGGGAGAGAAACCGAGCGGCGAAATTAAAACGATCCGCCCTCCGTCGAGTTCTCGATGAATCGCTTCGCTGTCAACTTTGCGAACGACGCCGGTGAACTTAAAGTCCACGCCGTCGATGATGCCTAAAGGACGGGCAATCACGAAGTTGCCGCTGACGACGCGACATTGGCTGTGAGCCATCGGCGTGTTCGGTAAGCCCTGAGAGAAAGCTGCTTCAATATCCAGGCGCGCTTCGCCGGCGGCTTCTTTGACGCACACAAGCGCATCGGCGGTCGTCACCCGAATGCCGTTGACGTATTGGGACTCGATGGCCTTCAATGACATTAGCTCTTCGACCTGGGGACGTACGCCGTAAACTAGGACGATTCGTGCACCTATGGCTGAGATCATGCTGATGTCAGCAATCAAGCTGGAAAAATGTTCTTGAAGGATGGTTTCTCCGGCGAGATCGATGACGATCGTTTTGCCGCGAATGGAATGAATATGCGGTGCGACGCTTCTGAACCATTCGACCCAGGAGTCCATTGAAACCGGAACAATCGGGGATTCTTTATTTTCTTCTGACATGTCCGTTGAATTAAGAAAGGCTTCAATTAGTTGTTGCTGAAATTTTAATATTTGAGAGACCGTAATTTTCTCGGAGAAAACGAGCATTGTCTCGATGGTTTCGAAGAAATTTGTTCAATTTGGGACAGTTGGCAGAAGCATTTTTTTGTTTAGAAACAAATAGCTTCGAAAATTTCGAGCAGAAAAAGCCTAAAAAGTTCTATCCTTAGTGAACTTTAGAATGAGAGATATAAGAACCTGGAACTATGGCAGGCGATTTAAGAGATTTAAAAGCAAAGTTACTCGAAGCACGAAAAGCAGAGAAGAAGCCGCAGGCGGTTTCTCAAAAACAAGAACCTCCGCGCACCAAATTAACATTAAAGAAGAAAACTCCGGCAGCCTCTTCTGGAGCATCAGCTGCATCTAAATCTGCAGAAGTGAAGGCTTCGGCACAAAAGAAGAATCCGGCAGAGCCTTCCAAACGTCCGGCACCTAAAGGCAAAGGAACTTCTTTAAAAGGGCTTTCGGATTTGAGAGTACTGCGCAATCAGATCAATGCACCGCAGGAACAGAAAGACATAAACGAGTCCAAGAAACCTGCTGCCTCCGAGAAGAAGCCGTCCAGGGCCCTCGTGAAGGTAGGAAACGAAGTGCTCCGCAACATTCCCCCGAAACTCGAACTCCAGGAAAGCCTTCCTGTCAGCGAACGCGCTGACGAAATCGCTGAAGCCATTAAAAACAACCAAGTCGTGATCGTCTCCGGTGAGACGGGTTCCGGTAAAACCACTCAGCTTCCGAAGATCGCCATGATGGTCGGAAGAGGACAAAAAGGTCTGATCGGTCACACGCAGCCTCGACGCATTGCCGCGACTTCTATTGCTAAGCGTATTTCCGAAGAAATGGACGCCGAAGTCGGCCAAGTCGCCGGCTACAAGATTCGATTTAAAGACGAATTAGAGCCCGGTGCGACGATTAAGCTCATGACGGACGGCATCCTGCTTGCTGAGACTCAGCGGGACAGACTGCTCAAAGCCTACGATACGATCATCATTGACGAAGCGCATGAGCGCAGTTTGAACATCGACTTCCTCTTGGGCTACCTCCGAGAAATCCTGCCGAAGCGTCCCGACCTTAAGCTCATTATTACGTCTGCGACGATTGACTCGGAGCGATTTGCCAAGCACTTTGAGAGCGTCAACAAGAAGCCCGTGCCGAGCATCAATGTTTCCGGTCGTCTCTACCCGGTTCAGATTCGCTATCGTCCGGTCCAAGACGAAGAAGAAAATGACGACCGCACCCTGATGCAGGCCATTGCCGACGCATGTGATGAACTTATGGGCGCCGGCAGCGGCGATATTCTGGTCTTTCTGCCCGGCGAACGTGAAATTAGAGAAGCAGCCGAAGCCTTGTCTCCGGCTGCAAGAAAGGGCGTTGAAATCCTTCCGCTCTTTTCCCGCTTAAGTATTGAAGAGCAGGACCGTATCTTTAAAACCGACGGTCGTCGCCGTATTGTGCTTGCCACCAATATTGCCGAAACCTCTTTGACGGTTCCCGGCATCCGATATGTGGTTGATACCGGGTTGGCCCGTGTGAAGCGTTACTCTTACCGCAATAAAGTGGAACAGCTGCAGATCGAGCCGATCAGCCAAGCGGCAGCTAAGCAGCGTGCCGGCCGATGCGGTCGTGTGGCCAACGGTATTTGTATCCGACTCTACGATGAGAAAGATTTCGAAAAGCGCCCCGAATTTACCGATCCGGAAATTCTGAGAAGCTCGTTGGCGACCGTGATTCTCCGTATGAAGTCGCTGCATCTGACTGATGTTCGCGAGTTCCCGTTTGTTCAAGCCCCGCTTCAGCGTGCGATTACCGACGGCTATGACCTATTGATCGAATTGGATGCGGTAAAAGAACGCGGAGGCGAATTAACTCCTGTCGGAAAAGAACTTGCCCGACTGCCGCTCGACGCGCGTCTTGCCCGCATGCTGCAGGCGGCCGCAGAAAACCAAGCTTTGGCAGAAGTGCTGATTATTGCTTCGGCGATCAGTATTCAGGATCCTCGTGAACGTCCTTTGGATGCTCAGGATAAAGCGGCCGCGGCACACAAAAAATTTGCCGACGAAAAGAGCGATTTCCTTTCTCTGATTAAGCTTTGGAACTGGACGCAGGATGCGATCGCTAACAAAGAAAGCAATCGACTGCTGGAGCAGAAGTTCCGCCAAAACTATCTTTCGGTAAAGAGGCTTCGCGAGTGGCGCGATGTTTACCGTCAGCTCAAGGAGCTCACGCAGGAAATGGGCTGGCGTTTAAATACTGCGCCGGCAACCTATGAACAGCTGCATAAAGCACTCCTGTCCGGTCTCTTGGGCAATATCGGTATGAAAGACGTTCAGGCTGATTACAAAACGCCGCCCTACATAGGCGCCAGGGGCATTAAGTTTTGGCCGTGGCCCGGTTCTTCTCTGGCGAAGAAGGGCGGCAAATGGATTATGGCTTCCGAGATCGTGGAAACAACCCGCCTATTTGCCAGAACGCTTGCGAATCTCGAGCCTGAGTGGATTGAGAAGGTCGGCTCGCACTTGATTAAAAAGTCTTGGAGCGATCCTCATTGGGAGAAAAAGGCCGGCAACGTTATCGCCTTAGAAAAGGGCACCCTGTACGGTCTGCCAGTGTACACGGAACGAAAGGTGGATTTTTCCCGCAAGGATCCGAAAACCTCTAGAGAGATCTTTATTCGCCGAGCTCTGGTAGAAGAAGAACTCGAAAGCCAGGCCCCGTTCTGGCAGCACAACGTCGCCATGATCAACAACATCCGCGAGATGGAACACAAGTCTCGTCGTCCGGATGTGCTGGTGGACGACAGCATGATTTACGAGTTTTATGACAAGAAAATCAGTCAGGGCGTTGTCAATCAGCAGACCTTTGATAAGTGGCGAGAAAAGGCGGAAGCGGAGAATCCGAAACTTTTGTTCCTTCAGAAGTCCGACTTGATGCGTCATGACGCAGCCGGCATCACGATCGAATACTTCCCGAAGAAGCTTGAGATCGCCGGCATCCCGATGGCGCTGAATTACAACTTTGATCCGGGTTCTCCGCGTGACGGCGTCACGATGACCGTACCGCTTTATGCCCTGAACCAGCTGGATCAGGTCCGCTTGGAGTGGCTCGTGCCCGGCATGGTCAAAGAAAAAGTTCAGATGCTGCTCAAGAGTCTTCCTCAGCGTCTGCGCCGTCATTTTGTGCCGCTGCCCGATTGGGCAAAATCTTTTGCCCAGCGTCATGAAGTTCCCGACGGAGATCTCATCGAACTCTTGATTAAAGAGGCACGAGAGCAGTTCCGTATTGATATCCAGAAATCAGACTTCAAGTTTGAGATGCTTCCGCCGCATCTCAGCATGAATTACAAGGTAGTTGACGAACACGGCAGACAGCTTGCCATGTCCCGCAGTATTCCGCAGTTGAGAAGCGAATTGAGCACTGAAGCCCGCAAGACGTTCCAGAACATCGCGTCCCAGGACAGCAAAGTTGCGGAAGACCTCCAGGACGAGATAACGGAATGGAACTTCGGTGAATTGCCCGATGTCATGGAGATTAAGAAGAAGGGCATTTCGCTCATCGGCCACCCGGCATTAGTGGATAAGGGTGAATATTGCTCTTTGGAAGTTTTTGATGATCCGGACCAAGCGGCCCGTATTCATCGACGGGGTTTGATTCGCTTGATCCGTTTGGGACTGAAGGAACAGATTAAGTATCTGGATAAGAATTTGAAGTCGATGCAGACGACGCAGATCCAAGGCGCATCCATTGTTTCTTTGAGAAAGGCTTTCCCGTCCTTTGAGGAACTCAAGCAAGACGTCATAGATGCCTCGATCGAAACGGCTGCCTTTACCGGAGAACTCCCGGTTAATGAAGAGCAGTTCAGGGAAACGATTGCGAACGTGAAGGAAAAGCTCGGATTGCTGACGCTGGAGCTGGCGCGCCTCTTGAGTTCGATTGTTTCTGAAGCGGCTTTAGCTCAACAGAAGCTCAATTCGATCAAGAGCTATAAGGAAGTCAGCGAGGACATTACGGCTCAGCTCTCCGACTTGTTCCCACCGCATTTCCTGCTCACGATCCCGTTCAGCCAGCTGCGTCACTATCCGCGTTACATGAAGGCCATTCAAGTTCGTATCGATCGTCTGAAAAACGATCCAGGCAGAGATGCTGAACGTATGGCCGAGATTCGTCAGCTTACGGTTAATTACAAGAGGGAGTTGTCTGCCAGAAGAGGCGTCTACGATGCCAAACTGGTCGAATTCGGGAATATGCTTCAGGAGCTGAGGGTTTCTCTTTTTGCGCAGGAACTCAGAACGCCGATGCCAGTGAGCGTCAAGCGTCTGAATAAAATGTGGGATGCGATTCTTCGTGAGTACTAACTACATATTGAGTGAAGTTAGAAAAATGATTAGTAATTTCCCTTATATAAGTGTTTAATTTGGGCGGTGAGGCCGATTTTTTATGGTTTCGCCGAACGAATTGGCGCAAAATAACAAATACTCACCAATTAATGACCTCTTCTCTTCTCCTCTGGATGGAAAAAATGCGTTTATCGGCAGCGATTCTCTGTGCTTTTTTATCGTTTAGTTTTATTGCCGCTCCTACCGTAGAGGCTGCTCAGAAGAAACCGGCGGCTGTTAAAGTCGTCAAGAAAAAAGCAGTGAAAAAGACCGTTGTCGAGAAGACAGCGAAGAAGAAAGTTGTTGCTGCTTCGGCAAAGAAGAAGGCTAAGGCTCCTAAGGCAAAAGCTGCCGGCAAACGGGTCGCGGTGAAAAGCGTCGTTCGTAAACGGGCCTCAGCTCGTTCCTCCAGCCGCAAATTTGCCTCTTCTAAGAACTATCGTCCGAGAAAGGCGATTGACTGGGCTACTTACCGCAGCCGCGGACCTTCCTACGCACAGCTCATAGGCCTGAAGGGCTCCAGCGATCCGCTGGGACTCTCCTCGACGGCCGTGCTCGCCTACGACATGGACACAAACCAAGTTTTGTATGAAAAGAATGCCGATCAGCCCCTGCCGATCGCATCTATTACAAAACTGATGACGGCGCTGGTGATCGTGGAATCCGGCGTCAATTTAGACGACAAGTTCACTGTTACGCGTGAAGACTTCGTTCCTTCGAGCGCTCACTCCAAGCTTCGCATGGGCATGGAGATCTCCCGCCGTCAGGCTTTGCATCTGGCTTTAATGAGTTCGGATAACCGTGCGGCTCATTTCCTCGCCCGTACCTATCCGACCGGAAAAGCACAGTTCATTAAAGAAATGAACATCAAAGCTGCGCTTCTCGGCATGAAAGACTCCGTCTTCTATGACTCTATCGGTTTGAATAACGACAATCGCTCTTCTGCGGTGGATCTGTCTTACCTCATCACAGGCGCGAGCGAATATGCACTCATCCGTGAACTCTCGACTACGCCGGAAGCTTCCTTCCGTATCGGCAAGCGTGAAGTCATCAGCAGCACCACGAACCGTCTGATTAAAGACGAAGATTGGGACATCGAGCTGCAGAAGACAGGTCTGACGACAGCGGCCGGCTACTGCATGGTCATGCAGGCGCACGTCGACGGAAAGAATGTTGCATTCATCTTCCTCGACTCTCCGAATAAGTACGCTCGTGCCAACGACGCAGAAAAACTTCGTTCATATTTGAGCCGTGAAAGCGTTGTAGCTTCGAATTGATCGCTGAATCGATCTAAATCATCACAAGTGACGCATTGGACTAAAAGTTCAATGCGTCATTTTTAGGTTTTAGAAAACTTTGAATTTTCTGTTTCGCATTCAATTGATTAGAATCGAAACACCAATTTTGAAGGAAAGCACGTGAGAGAGATCTGTCTGGATACCGAAACCACCGGCATGGCCGCTAAGGAAGGCGACCGAATCATTGAAATCGGCTGCGTTGAACTTGGAGAACACGGATTAACCGATAAAAATTTTCATGAGTACATCGATCCGGAACGCCAGATGGAGGCAGAGGTTATCCGCGTCCACAAGATCACCAATGAATTTTTGGTCGGTAAGCCGAAGTTTGCGGACATCGCCGACAAGTTCATTGAATTTGTTCAGGGCGCCAGACTCATCATTCACAATGCTCAGTTCGACATCGGCTTCCTCAATGAGGAGTTGAGAAAGCTCGGCAAACCCTCGATGGAAGAGATTTGCGGCAAGGACAACATTATCGACTCGATGGAGCTTGCCAAAGCCGCATTCCCTCAGATGCACAACAGCTTGGATGCATTGTGTAAGCGTCTCGAAATCGACACGACCCGACGCGTCAAAGAAGGCCACGGCGCGCTTTTGGACGCGGAGCTTTTAGGCCAGGTTTACCTCGTTCTTAAACAGCAGCAAGGCATCTTGGAGATTGATGCGGCGCCGGTGAGTGCCGATGTTCACGATATCTCCGACGTTGAGCTGCCGGTTATTCGAGCCACGGAAGAGGATCTCTCTGAAAACGAACGTGTCTTGGAAATGGTGCGAAAAGCTGCCAAAGGTCCCGCGCTTTACGATTTGGATGAAGAAACCTTTAACGCCAAACGCAAGGAAGAGCAGGACGCGCTCGATGCAAAGGAAGCTAAGCTGCAGGATTTGCTGAAAAATCTTTGACAAGTCGAGCAGAGCAACTCAAATTTGGTGGTTAGGAGGCTATAGGGGCGACGGCCTCTTTACAATCTTCCGGCAGGGCTGCATCTTTGATGCTTCCTAAAGAATTTCGTCCGGCTTTCGACATGTAGTTTCGAAAGCCCCAACAAGCGCCGGTTCATGTTTGATCGAACTGGGCAATTAAAAGATTCTATGAAAAACCGAGGCAATGGCTTCGGCTCTAAGAGTAAGTTATGGCAGTCACAAGAAATTCGCGCAATGGGCGCAAAACACCTTTCAGACCGTCAGCGTCTGTCAATACCCGACGCACTCCTGCAAGCGCGGAATCCGCTCCCCGCTCTCCTGCGAGAAAGCCGCAGGTGGCTAAGTTATTAACGGCTCCGTTTGCCAATGAAAAGCTGCATAAAGTGCTGGCTGATGCAGGCATCGGTTCACGCCGTGATATGGAAGAAAGAATCGCAGAAGGCCGCATCTCTGTGAACGGAGAACCTGCTCACGTCGGCCAGCGTGTGACACCTTCTGACGTGATTCGTTTTGACGGCAGGATCGTTCGCCGTTCCGCGCTGGAAAACAATGATGTTCCTAAGGTTCTGATTTATCACAAGCCTGCCGGCGAGATCGTCTCCAAAGATGACCCCGAAGGCCGCCCCACGGTTTTTGATCATCTGCCGAGAATCGGCGGTGCCCGCTGGATCGCTGTCGGACGGCTTGACTTCAATACCGAAGGCCTCCTTTTGTTTACCGATAGCGGAAATTTAGCCAATTTCCTGATGCATCCGCGTCATGAGATTGAGCGCGAGTATGCGGTCCGTGTTCAGGGAACGATGAGTCCGGAAGCCAAAGACAAACTTCTCAAAGGCATCAAACTCGACGACGGCATCGCTAAATTCACGACGCTGGAAGAGGGCGGGGGAAAAGGCTTCAACCGCTGGTACAACGTCACGCTGAGCGAAGGCCGCAACCGTGAAGTTCGCCGCATGTTTGAAGCCGTCGGCTTACCCGTCTCGCGCCTGATCCGCGTGAAATACGGCAACCTAGAACTTCCGTCTGACTTGCCCAGAGGCAAGACCCGCCGCATGAGCACGGAAGAAACGGAAAAGTGGCTCGATTCCATCAGTTATAAAAAAGGAATGTCCACGGCACCGGCCCCTCGTGCGCCAGAGAGAACGCCGCGTCCTGCAGCTTCCCGCGCCCCGGCCTCTGCTCCCAAAGCGGGCAGAAAGTTTGGTCAGCGAGACACTTCTTCGGCGATCCGGTCTAGTCGTCCGATGCGCAGCCGCGGAACCCGAGGCCCGAAATAATTTTTAGTCAGACCAAAGAGATAGAGCAAATTTGACGGCAGAAAGCTGAAAAATTTTTCAGAGAAACGACGGGCGGGAAACAAACCTCACCCGTTTTTTCTTTCTGAAATGAAAGAGTTATGTCTTGAAAAGTTACGAAAAATCTGTCTATTAGCGTTGTCCATGATGTACAATTGCGCTAGTTTTTGCTTTAAGGCGCGTTGTATGCGTCATAAAGCGCTCGAAAGGCCTTCGGTCGGTCGAGCACCTATCAAAAAGAATTTTTTAAGAGATGGGCTTTGAAGCCCATTTTTTTTTACTTAGGTATTGAGGTTAAATCTGCAATGGCAGTTTCGACACAATTATTTGAAATGATCGATGCCACTGTCGAAGGCTTGGGTTACGAGCTCGTCGATGTGGAAAAACTCCCGCGCGGTTTGATCCGCGTCACGATCGATAAAGACGGCGGGATTACTTTGGACGACTGCGAAAAAGTCAGCAACCAGCTCAACAGCGCAATGACGGTTGAGAACGTTGACTACGATCGTCTTGAAGTGTCTTCTCCGGGTGTTGATCGTCCGTTGAAACGTCCTCGTGATTTCGTGAAATTCGTCGGACAGAACGTTCACGTCGAACTTTTTGCTCCGATCACCGGTGAAGGTCTTCCCGAAAACGGCCGCCGTCGTTTGGACGGAACCCTTGACGCCGTTGAAGGTGATGAAAACAACCCCTCGATCACGATGACACTCTCGGAAAATCGTGTTGCACGCACTCCGGCTGAAAAGCAGCGCGCTGCCAAAACTAAGGCCAAGAGTGACACGCCTGCAGTGACCGTTACCTTCCCCTTTAATGATGTTGAGCGGGCTAACCTCGTGCCCGACCTGAATTTCAGAGGTGCAAAATAATGAGCCGTGATTTATTAACAATGGTGGAAGTCCTCGCCCACGAAAAGAACGTTGATCAGTCCGTCGTTCTGGCTGCATTGGAAAGTGCTTTGGCCAGCGCAGTAAAAAAGGCTGAGTTCCCGGGCGAAGACGCAGATATCGTCGTCAAAGTCGACCCGACAACCGGCGACCAGAAAGTTTGGCGTCAGTGGTTAGTCGTTCCTGACGAACAGGGCCTTCAGGAGCCGGATCGTCAGATTCTTCAGTGGGAGGCTAAGGAAGACTACAGCGACCAGGGCGAAATGAATGTCGGCGACTATGTTCGTAAGCCTCTGCCCGATGTCAACGTAACCGGCCGTCGTTTTGCGACAGACGCAAAACAGGTCATTATTCAGCGCCTGAGAGAAGCCGAGCGTAATCAGCTTTTAAACGAATTCCTTGAACGCTACAAGGACGTTAAGGTTGTCACCGGCCAAGTCAAGCGCTTTGACAAGAGCGATGCGATTATCGAAATCGGCCGCATCGATGCTCGTCTGCCTAGACATCAGATGATCCCGATGGAAAACCTCCGTCCGGGCGATCGTGTTCGCGCTTATGTTCTGAAAATCGATCCGACCTCCAGACAGCAGCAGATCACCCTGTCCCGTACCTGCAATGAATTCTTGGGCGAACTGATGCGTCAGGTCGTTCCCGAAATCAACGAAGGCCTGCTTGAGATCAAGGGCATTGCCCGCGATCCCGGCATCCGTGCCAAAGTTGCCGTCCAGGTTAAGGACAAGCGCATTGATCCGATCGGAAGCTGCATCGGTGTCAAAGGCTCTCGTATTCAGTCCGTTTCCGGCGAACTGATGAATGAGAGAATCGACATTATCCGCTGGGCCGATCAGCCTGCCGAATACGTCATGAGCGCGCTGTCTCCCGCAACGATTTCCTCCATCATCGTCCATGAAGACGAACACAAGGTTGAAGTCGTGACCCCTGACCTTGACAACAGCAAGATCGCGATCGGCAGCAACGGCGTCAACAAGCGTCTTGCCTCCGAGCTGACCGGCTGGGAAATTGAAGTGATGGATGACGACCAGGCGGCTAAGAAGCGTGAAGATGAAATCGCTCCGCGTCGCCAGGAACTCTGCGACCGCCTCGATATTGATGAGGAAGTTGCTCAGGTTCTGATTGAAAACGGCATTGAGACACTTGAAGAAGTTGCTTATCTGCCGGAAGAAGAACTGCTTAGCATCGAACAGTTCGATGAAGATACCGTTAAAGAACTGCGTTCCAGAGCCAGAACGGCATTGCTGACTTCTGCGCTTGAACGTGAAGAGCTCCTCAAGTGGGCCGACAAATCTCTTGTCGACCTTCCGGGGATGACTCATGAAATTGCAAATAAACTGAAGCCTGCCGGCATCAAGACCCTTGATCAGCTTGCCGATTTGTCTACGGACGAACTCGTTGAAATGACGGGTATTGACCACGACAAGGCTGCCGCCCTGATCACAAAGGCTCGCGAAAGCTGGAGCTAATACAAAGGAGGGAATATAGGAATATGGCAAAAACCACTGTTAAAGATTTAGCCGCCGACTTGAATTTGCCGGTTGAGACCCTCCTTTCCCAGTTGAAGGAAGCCGGCCTCTCCCAGAGCACACCCGCCGACGAATTAAGCGAAGCTGATAAGGATCGTTTCTTAACATCCCTGCAGGTTGCCCGCGGCAGCTCGAATGCAGGCCGCCGCAAAATTACGCTGACAAAGCGGGAAAAGAGCGTCATCACTCAGAATGGAGGAGGTTCCTCTCACGCCGTTCAAGTGGAAGTGCGCCGCAAACGCGTTTTGGTGAAGAACCCGGATGTCGTTAATAAAGCCCGCGAAGAAGCCAAGAAGGCAATGGAAGAGCAGAAAGAAAAAGCTCGTCGTTTAGCTGAAGAAGCTGCTGCCCGCGCTAAGGAAGAGGCCGAACGCAAGGCCAAAGAAGAGGCCGAACGTGCTGCCAAACTCAAAGCCGAACAGGAAAAGGCTAAAGCCGAAGAAGCTGCACGCAGACAGAAGGCTGAGGCAGAGCGCAGCATAGAGAAAGCTAAGGCAGAAGCCGAGGCCGCTGCTCGTGCTGCTAAAGAAGCTAAGGAAGCCGCTGTCAAGGCTGAAGCCGACAGAGATGCTGCTCGCCGCGCTGCTGAAGCCGAAGCTCGCGCTATTCGAGAAATGATGTCTGCTCCGAAGAAGGTTCTGACCGCTAAGAAACCGGCTCAGGAAGAAAAACCGCAGGAACAGAAGAAGGTTCACAAGAACAGCGTCAAGAAAGAAAACAAAGGTACGAAGAACAACGCTAAGAACGCAGACAACTGGGGCGACGAAAATCAGAAACGCCGCACTCTCAAAACCCGCGGCGGCGACAACTCTTCGGAAGAAAGCAGCGGCTGGAAGAATGACCGCCGCAACAAACGCGGCAACAAGCACCAGAACCAGAACAACAAGGGCCAGGGCGGAAGACCGCAGACTCCTGCTGTTCAGGAACCCGTTGTTAAGGACATTGAAGTTCCGGAAACCATCACTGTCGCTGATCTCGCTATGAAGATGAGCGTCAAGGCCATTGAAGTCATTAAACAGATGATGAAGCTCGGCCAGATGGTGACGATCAACCAGATGCTTGACCAGGAAACGGCCATGATTGTGGTCGAAGAAATGGGTCATCGTGCGATCGCCGCTAAAGCGGAAGATCCGGAAGCCTTCCTGGCTGAAGAAGAAGCCAAGGCTTTGGCCAACTATCCGAAGGAACCTCGTCCTCCGGTCGTGACGATTATGGGTCACGTTGACCACGGTAAGACTTCTTTGCTGGACTACATCAGACGTACTCGTGTTGCCGCAGGCGAAGCCGGCGGTATTACACAGCACATCGGTGCTTACCACGTTGAAACCCCGAGAGGCATTATTACTTTCTTGGATACCCCGGGACATGAAGCCTTCACGGCCATGCGTGCTCGCGGTGCTCAGGTAACCGATATCGTTATTTTGGTGGTTGCAGCCGACGACGGCGTGATGCCGCAGACCAAGGAAGCTATTGCTCACGCGAAGGCCGGCAACGTTCCTCTGGTGGTTGCCATTAACAAGATTGATAAACCGGAAGCTAATCCTGATCGTGTCAAACAGGAACTCGTTGCCAACGAAGTCATCCCTGAGGATTACGGCGGCGACGTGCCGTTCGTCTGCGTGTCTGCTAAGAGCGGACAGGGCATTGACGAGCTGCTTGAAAACGTTCTTCTGCAGGCCGAAATTCTTGAATTGAAGGCTGTGAAAGAAGGTCCTGCTAAGGGCGTCGTGATTGAATCCCGCCTTGACCGCGGTAAGGGTGCGGTTGCTTCCGTCCTCGTTCAGGCCGGTACCTTAAAGCGCGGTGATATCGTCTTGGCCGGCGCCACTTTCGGTCGCGTTCGCGCCATGGTTGACGAAAACGGCAAGTCGGTTCAGAGCGCCGGTCCTTCCATCCCGGTGGAAATTCAAGGCCTCTCCGACGTTCCGCAGGCCGGTGACGAACTCATCGTCGTTTCCGAAGAGCGTAAGGCTCGTGAATTGGCCAACTACCGTCAGGGCAAGTACCGTGACGTTAAGCTGGCTCGCCAGGTCAATGACAAACTCGGCGGTCTTTTTGGTCAGAATCCGGAAGGCCAGAAGACCCTGTCTCTGGTTATCAAGTCCGACGTTCAAGGCTCTCAGGAAGCTTTGGTTCACGCTTTGACCAAACTTTCTACCGATGAAGTTAAGGTCAGCGTGGTTCACGCAGCCGTAGGCGGTATCAGTGAATCTGATATCAACTTGGCGATTGCTTCCAATGCTGTTGTCTTAGGCTTCAACGTCCGTGCCGATGCATTGGCTAGAAAACTGGCTGAAAACAACGGCATCGACATCCGCTACTACAACATCATCTACGACGCCGTAGATGATGTTAAGGCTGCCATGAGCGGCATGCTTGCTCCGGAACGCCGCGAAAACCACGTAGGTCTCGTTGAAATCCGTCAGGTCATTCGCGTCCCCAAAGTGGGCGCAGTGGCAGGCTGCATGGTGCTCGAAGGGGTCGTCAGACGCAACTCTCATGCCCGTCTTTTGCGCAACAATGTGATTATCTGGACAGGTGAGATTAACTCTCTGCGCCGCTTCAAAGACGACGTTAAGGAAGTCAAGGCCGGTGCCGAGTGCGGCATCTCTCTGAAAGGAAACGATGACATTCAGGTCGATGACAAACTCGAAATCTTTGAGGTCGAGGAAGTCGCAAGAACGATCTGAGATTGATATAGCCTGAACACAAAGGAGCTTTCGGGCTCCTTTGTATTTAGCTGGTTTTATTGAGGAGTTGAAAAATGATTAAACCCACCAAACCGGGACGCGCCAACCGTATTGCGGACCAAATCCAGCGTGACGTTGCCGAACTGATTCAGAAAGAAGTAAGCAACCCGAAGACTGGTCTCGTAACGCTGACAGGGTGCGAAATTACTCCTGATTACGCACATGCGACGATCTACTTTACGTCCATCGGTTCTACGCCTGAGGAAGCCACCGAGGCTTTGAACAGCGCAGCTCCGATGCTTCACTCCAGAATCTTCAAGCTTTTGAAGATTCACACCGTTCCTCAGCTGCATTTTGTCTATGACAAGAGCGTCGAACGCGGCTTTGAAATGGATCAGCTGATCCGTCAGGCTCGCGAAGAGGACGGAGAAAAAGTCAAAGGTGAATAATTGGGTCGTCGTCGCAAAGGTTTAAAAATTGACGGCGTTTTATTGCTCGATAAGCCGGTAGGTTTGTCGAGCAATAGCGCTTTACAGAAGGCACGCCGCCTTCTGAATGCACAAAAAGCCGGCCATACCGGCACGCTTGATCCTTTAGCAAGCGGACTGCTTCCCTTGTGTTTCGGGGAAGCGACAAAGTTTTCTGCCGATTTACTCAACGCCGATAAGGAATATTTAACGACGGTGAAGTTCGGAGAAAAGACCTCTACAGGAGACGCTGAAGGCGAAGTCATCTTTTCGGCCGAGCCGAAATTTACCTTCAAAGAATTCTGTGCCGTTTTAGAGAGATTCAGAGGAGAGATCGTTCAAATACCTCCGATGTATTCAGCCTTGAAAAAGGACGGAGTTCCTTTGTATAAATTCGCAAGAAAAGGTGAAGAAATCGAGAGAGAGCCCCGTAAAGTAGTAATATCCTCACTTGACATTGTGGACTTCCAACCGCTTGAAGTCACCCTTCTGGTGCGTTGCTCCAAGGGTACCTATATTCGTACGCTTGGGGAAGACATAGGCGAAGCCTTAGGCTGCGGCGCCCATTTAAAGACGCTGCGGAGGACGGCTATTGCCGATCTCCACATTGAAGAAGCTGTGGATTTGGATCTGTTTGAACGCATGACTGAGGAGCAGCGTATTGCTGTTTTGCTTCCTCCGGATCGATTGCTGCAGAGTCTTGCGCCCGTCAAGCTGGATGAAGAAGCGACTAAGAAGTTTCTGAACGGTATGAAGGTACGCACGGACGAGCGTTCGATCGAGGAGGCTAAAGTGCGTGTGTACGGTATCTCAGCTGAAAAAACTGAATTTTTACTCGGCGTCGGACGTTTGACTTCCGACGGAGTCCTGGCGCCGGATCGATTAATTTCGTTTGTAGACAACGATAGATAATTTTTAATATGACTCGAGCGATTAGAAATATTGCGATTATTGCTCACGTGGACCATGGTAAAACCACGTTGGTGGATCAGCTGCTGAAACAGTCCGGCACCTTCCGTGCCAATCAGGCTGTTGCCGAGCGCGTGATGGACAGTAACGACATCGAACGCGAGCGCGGCATTACGATTTTGGCGAAAAACTGCGCCGTCGAATACGAAGGCACCCACATCAACATCATCGATACCCCGGGACATGCGGACTTCGGCGGTGAAGTCGAACGCGTTTTGTCTATGGTTGACGGCGTTCTGTTGCTCGTGGATGCGGTAGAAGGCCCGATGCCGCAGACTCGTTTCGTGACCAAGAAAGCGTTGGCTTTAGGTCTGAAACCGATTGTTGTGATTAACAAGATTGATCGTCCGGGCGCTCGTCCTGACTGGGTTATCAACCAAACCTTTGATCTGTTCGACAAACTGGGCGCTACAGAAGAACAGCTGGACTTCCCTGTGATCTACGCTTCTGCTCTGAACGGGTTTGCCGGTTTCACGGATGATGTTGAAGAACTGAAGAAGATCGGAAACATGAAGGCGATTTTCGACACGATTCTGGAAAAAGTTCCGGTTCGTGACGACGATCCTGACGGTCCTCTACAGATGCAGATTTCCTCTCTGGACTACTCCAGCTACGTCGGTAAGATCGGTATCGGCCGTATTAAGCGCGGCCGCATTAAACCGCTTCAGGAAGTTCTGATCATGAACGGCCCGGATTCCGAACCGAAGCGCGCCAAGGTCAATCAGGTTCTGAAGTTCCAGGGCTTGGAAAGAAAACTGGTTGACGAGGCTGAAGCCGGCGACATCGTTCTGATCAACGGTATCGAAGAAATCGGCATCGGTACTACCTTAACCGATGTGAACCATCCGGATGCGCTGCCGCTCCTGCACGTTGACGAACCGACTCTGACGATGAACTTCCATGTCAACACCAGCCCTCTGGCTGGTAAGGAAGGCAAATTCGTCACCAGTCGTCAGATTCGCGAACGTCTTGAACGCGAATTAAAGAGCAATGTTGCTATGCGCATGAAACCGACCGACAACGAAGGCGTTTTCGAAGTGGCCGGCCGCGGTGAACTGCACCTGACGATTTTGATTGAAAACATGCGTCGTGAAGGCTATGAACTAGCTGTTTCCCGTCCGCGCGTCGTTTACAAAGAAGTCGACGGCGTCAAGATGGAGCCGTTCGAAATGCTGACCGTTGACGTGGAAGAAAACCATCAAGGTCCCGTCATGGAAGAGCTCGGCCGCAGAAAGGGCGACCTTCAGGACATGCAGCCGGACGGAAAAGGTCGTGTTCGTCTCGAATACCGCATTCCCGCCCGTGGCTTGATCGGTTTCCAGAACGACTTTCTCACGATGACTCGCGGCACCGGTGTCATGAGCCATGTGTTTGATGAGTACGGTCCTGTTAAGTCCGGAGACTTGGGTGAACGCCGCAACGGCGCCATCATCAGCCAGGACGACGGCAACGCCGTTGCTTATGCTCTGTGGAAGATTCAGGAAAGAGGACGTTTGTTCATCGGTCCGGGAGAACCTATTTATGAAGGCATGGTGATCGGTGTTCACTCTCGTGACAACGACATTGTCGTGACCCCGATTAAGGGAAAACAACTCACCAACATTCGTGCTTCAGGTACCGACGAAGCCATTCGTCTTGTTCCTCCGATTCAGCTGACACTGGAAAGTGCCGTTGAATTCATCAACGATGACGAACTGGCTGAAATCACACCGAAGAGCATTCGTATCCGTAAGCGCTGGCTGAAGGAATTTGAACGCCGCCGTGCTGCACGCGGAGACAGTCGCGTTGGCCCGGGAATCTAAACCCAAATGTCCGTGCGGCAGCGGCAAGCCTTATGAAGACTGCTGCGGGCCGCTTCTTGCCGGCGCCCCCGCACCCGATGCGAGGGCGCTTATGCGTTCTCGCTATACGGCTTTCGTGAAGGAAGACAAGGACTATCTTCTCAGAACCTGGCACGAGAGCACCCGTCCCAAAGAATTAGATTTTGAGCCGCTCCATTGGCGCAGTCTCAAGATTGAGGCCTTCATGCCTTTATCGGAGACAACGGCACGTGTGAAATTCGTTGCGAAAGCACGAGACGATGCCGGAAATATGATCACTTTGAAAGAAAACAGCCGATTTGTAAAAGAAAACGGCCGTTGGTACTACATTGACGGAATCCTTTCATGACAGATAATGTTTACGACCCGATCGGGTGGCGCTTTTGTGTCGCACCGATGCTGGATCTGACAGATCGCCATTGCAGATACTTTCATCGTCTGCTTTCTCATCGTGCTCGACTTTACACCGAGATGGTGACGACCGGAGCGCTGGTTCACGGCGATGTTCCCCATCATCTTGATTTTTCCGAAGCGGAGCATCGGGTTGCTCTGCAGCTCGGAGGATCCGATCCGAAGGATCTGGCCCACGGCGCTAAGCTTGCTCAGCAATGGGGATATGACGAAGTTAATCTTAACTGCGGATGTCCGAGCGAACGTGTGCAGAAAGGCTCGTTCGGTGCTTGTTTAATGCCCGAACCCGGCTTGGTCGCGGATTGCGTTAAAGCCATGCAGGACGCAACTCATCTGCCAGTCACCATCAAACATCGCGTCGGTATTGATGCCAATAATGATTACGGTTTTGTGCGTGACTTTGTCGGTACGTTATTTAATGCCGGCGTTCGTGTTTTTATTGTTCATGCCCGTAATGCATGGCTGAAGGGATTGTCGCCAAAAGAAAACCGTGAAATCCCGCCGCTTCGCAGAGAAGTGGTTTATCAGCTTAAGAAAGATTTTCCGGAAGCGATCATTGTCATTAACGGCGCGCTTCAGGATCTAGGCGAATGTGAAGCCGAACTCAAACACGTGGACGGCGTTATGCTGGGTCGAGCTGCTTATTACACACCGTGGCTTCTCACTGATGTTGATGCCCGCCTTTACAACGACGAACACGCTCCCGTGACGCGCGATCGAGTGATCGACGCCATGGAAGAGTATGTTCGCTTCATTAAGCCGGATGATCATTCTCTGCGGGCCTGCTGCCGGCATATGCACGGACTGCTGACGGGCTTGGCAGGAGCGAAAGTTTGGCGTCGCACGTTAAGCGATACAGCTTTGATCCGTGAGCAGGGAGCGGATATTTTCCGCTATGCCTACGGCAAAGCAGGCTGGGCAGATGTCGAATCGTTCCCCGATGAAGACAGAGAGTTCTTCTCGTAGAAACTAAAATTCAAAAACAAGAATCCTGAATTTCATTACTGAGTTCAGGATTTTTTCTTACTGAGTAGCGGCATAAATAAAACCCGTCTCCCACGACAGGAAACGGGCTTGAAAATCAGAAAACTCTGATTTTTTCTAACTACTTGGCTGCTTTAAGAATAGCTTCGGCAGCTGTTGTGTTGAAGAAGAAACGACGGCTTTCCAGAGTAGTTCCTTTAGCAAAGAATTTGCCCGGACGGAAAATCTTGTCGCCTTTGCCCGGGGCCACGAAAGCCATCTTGGAGACGCCGCTTTCCTGTTCTTCAATACCGTATTCAGCAGGTGTGACTTCCTTCGGCATGGTCAGCACGACAGCATGAGAGCGGCCGTTGTTGACAACGTTCCATTTACCGGTCGCAACTGGGGCTTCACCTGTCGGGGTGCAGAACATGGTTTCTCTCTTAACCGGAGTCACGCGGAAAGTGCCGCTCACAGCCTTCGGATCGGCTTTATCAAACATAATGCCGTAGGCGTGGCCGGAGACGCGTTTGAGGCAGAACGGAATGGAAGAGAAATTCTTCAGCAGTTCGTCGCTGGTGGAGGCGCTTGTGAAGTTCTGGTTGACCGGAATGACCATTTCGTCATTCAGGAAGGTTGTGTCGGCCTTGTAGGCAATAGATCCGGCCGGGAAAACTTCATTACCGACTTTCTCAGCTTCGGCAAGAGGTTCGCCTTTGCGGTTGTTCAGGAATTCGGACATCTTTAATCCGCTGACGTCGAAGGCACGAAGCTTGATACCGATTTGGACGGGGCTCTTGCTTGCACCGAACTTAAGGAGAGCGGTGCCATTCTTTTCGAAGACGACGCTGGTCGGATAAGAAAGAGAGATCTTTTCGGTTTTGGTTGCAATGTAGCCGGCATCTGTTTGAGCCGGAATCAGACCAAGGTCACCTCTGTCTTGCTTCAGCAGCAGCGGAGCTGCTCCGCGGCGCGGCTTTTTCCCTTCAACGACAGACCAAGCGGAAGTATCTTTTCCGTCAATCACCCAAACGGGATGATTTTTCATGATCTCCTGAGTTGTCGTAGAAAGAGCAACGGGTTCTTTTGTTGAGCTCGAGAACAGGTTGTCCAGAAAACCCGCTTGGCTCATTGAGCAGACGGACACAAGGGACAAAGCAACGACTGATTGAGCAGTAATAGATTTCAAATTCACAATAACCTCTTTAGAAATTGCTCTTACAAGTTTTGAACAAAAGAATGCTAACTCAAAAATGTGTAGAGGTTGATACTAATGCATAAAGTTTCTCATCCTCCCAAATGGCTACTTATCTCGCCTACATTGGGGATGTCGCCCATGATAGTACCCATTATTTAGTCTGTTAAGAAGATGTAGTCTGGAAAGTAGGGGAAATGCTGAGTTTTGTGTCACGCACTCGTCATATTCACCCACTAGAATCCCTTTGTTTTTTTATAAAGATAACCATCTACTATGGATACATTTCTCACGTGCACGATGGTCTTTCTGATGCTCCTGGCAAGCTTCAACTTGTTTGTGGGTGTCAGCAACGACGCCGTGAACTTCTTGAGTTCTGCATTGGGGTCTAAGAGTGCCCGATACAATATCGTTATGGGTGTTGCCGCCGCGGGTGTTCTTTTAGGCTGCACCTTCTCAAGCGGAATGATGGAAATTGCGAGAAGCGGGATTTTTAATCCGCAGCTTTTTACCTATTGGGACGTCATGCTCATCTTCTTCGCGGTGATGCTGACAGATGTTCTTCTCTTAGATACCTTTAACTCTCTTGGTCTTCCTACTTCGACCACGGTATCTATCGTTTTCGAGCTCCTTGGTGCTTCCGTCGTTTCTGCGGCATACAAGCTGTGGGTTTCGACCGGAACCATTATCGGACTTGGCGCTTACATTAACAACGAAAAGGCCCTGTCGATTATCATCGGTATTTTGGCTTCCGTCGTGATTGCCTTTACCTTCGGTACGATCATTCAGTGGCTGATGCGTTACCTCTTCACGTTCCGTTATCAGAAAGTTTATCGTTACGTCGGCGGTATTTATTCAGGCCTGTGCCTTACCGCGATTTTCTACTTCCTGATTGTTAAGGGTGCAAAGGGTGCTTCCTTCATGACGCCTGCGCTGATCGCGTGGCTGGATGCAAACACCGAAACCCTAATGTGGAGTTTCTTCCTCACGATTACTGTCGTTTTCCAGATCCTGATTTGGTTCTGGAACTTTAATGCACTTCGTATCGTTATCTTGGCAGGTACGTTCGCCTTAGCCTTTGCGTTCGCAGGCAACGACTTGGTGAACTTCGTGGGTGTGCCTTTAGCCGCGATGCAAAGTGCCGGTATCGCCGCTTCAGCGGAAGCTGCGAATCCCGCCCTCACGCCGACAACGCTGTACATGGGCGCTCTTAAGGAGTCTGTCGTTACTCCGACGATTTGGCTCATCATTTCCGGTTTGATCATGGTCTGCACGCTTTGGTTCAGCCCGAAAGCTCAGCGTGTGGTCCAGACTGCGATCAATTTGTCCGCCAGCGAACGTAGCGAAAAAGAACAGTTTGGCTCTACTGTTGGCGCCCGTGTTTTGGTCCGCTCCGGCCTCGGTGTCAATCGAATCATCAATCAGATCTTGCCGCGTTCTGTGTTGGATAACATCGACAGACACTTTGAAAAACCGCGCTTGAAAAAAGGCGAAGTCCCTCTGCCGTTTGACCAGGTTCGCGCCTCTGTGAACTTGGTGCTCGCCAGTATTTTGATTGCGACTGCGACCAGCATGAAGCTTCCGCTGTCTACAACCTACGTCACTTTTATGGTTGCTATGGGCAGCTCTTTAGCAGACGGCGCCTGGGATAGAGAAACGGCTGTTTACCGAATTTCCGGTGTGATGGCGGTGATCAGCGGCTGGTTCCTGACGGCTTTCACAGCCTTCATCGCCGCCGGTATTGCCGTTCTACTGTGCATCTGGTTCGGACCAATCTTTATGGTAATCGGCGGTGTCTGTGTCGTCGCTCTTCTGGTTCGCTCCAACTTCTTCAGTAAAGATAAGAAAGTTGAAGCGATGGAAGGTTTCGAAGCCGGTTTATCCAAAGAAGAGCTGCGTAAACGCTTTAACGCTGCGATCGACCGTAACCTGAAGCAGACGATCGACATCTTCTCCAACACCACGATGAACTTCCTCTCGGAAGACTATTCGGCGGTGAAAAAAGACAAGCTTGAGGCTCAGGAACTCTTAGATCACATTTCTCTGCTTCGAAGCCAGTACTACCTCATGATCAGTCATGGTCAGGGTGCAGGAAAAGACTACGACGCACGTAATTACTATTACCGCACGTTCTCAAATGTCAAAGACGTTGCTCAGGATTTGCGCAATACAGTCAATCAGATGGAACAGCATCTGGCTAACAGCCACTCGGTCTTCAAGGGCCAGCTCCGAACCAATTTGCTTAAGGCCGTTGACGCATTGTCGAACTTCCAGAAATCTCTGTCTGAGTACGTGATGAACGGTTCGACAACGGACGAAGTGCTTCTTCGCTTATCCAATACGAACCTTGAGGAAGTCAATGCATTCCAGCTCGAACTGATGAAGGAAATTGAAGTCAATAAGATGCCTCTTCATCGTTCTGAACTGTACTTGTCCATCCTTCAGCTCTATCGCGAAATCATCAATCGTTATACGGTCATTGTGCTGCTGCAGCGTGAGTTGAACTTCATGCTCACCGAAAGACATGAGGAAGAAAACGCACCGGCGGTTCCGGCAAAGCCTCAGGCACAGCAATAAGCTAAGAGTCGTTTGACGAAAAAGCGGGTAGTCCTTCGGGGCGCCCGCTAATTTTATTGCCTGTCGGAATCGTCTTGAAGACGTTGACGCTTGTTCGCATGGCTTGTACAGTGAAACGATCTTTTCCTTAGGAGCTGTATTATGCCATTCGTTAGAATTTGCGTTACAGGCGATGAAGAACGCCCCACGTCAGAACAAAAGAAAGAGTTAATCGCAGGCGTGACGAAACTCGTCGGCGATGTTCTTGGAAAGAACACCTCAAACATGGTTGTCATCATTGATGAGATTCCGATGGAAAACTATGGAATCGGAGGTAAGACCGTCAGAGAACGCCGCAAAGAAAAACAAAGCTAACGATCAAAAGAAAAACCGAACCGGCCGCAAGACCGATTCGGTTTTATTACATCCGATGTGTCGGATTACTCTTTCTTCGTCTGGACGAGTTCAAGCGGAGCAGAGTCTTCCTGGACGACACGTTTGATGCGTTTGCGTCCGAGCTTGGGCTTGGGAGCCTCCTCTCTGACGGGAATGTCTTTTTTCGTGGTTCCGACGAGTTCAAGACCTGCTTTTTCAAGCATCGGTTTCAGATCGACCGGTTTCTCAATGGAAGCTGCTTCCTTCTGAGCTTTGACCGGAGCGGCCGTTTCAACCTGTTTGGTTTCGACAGGTTTGACATCTGCCGGTTTTACGACAGTGTTCTCTGTCACAACGGGTTTAACAGCCTCAGTCTGGACGTGCTCAGGTTTCGGAGCTTCCTTCACAACTTCTGCCTTGGGAGCGGCGGAACTGACGGCCTGAACCTCGGAATCGTGGCTTTCGACTTTGGTTACAAAATCTGCAGCCGGTTTGCGGGGTGCCCTTTCACGTCTCAGACGAGCGTGTTTCGGAGCTTCTTCCGTAAGATGCAGCTTGTCTGCTTCCACACGAGGCAGATGTTCGTCAGCACGGATGGTAGCCGCGTTCACCTGAGGAACGGCGTGTTCACTCATGACAACGTCTTCGATGGCGGCAACGACCGGAGAGACAGGTGCGGGCGGCACAACGGATCTTGAGGCACGCGGTTCTCTGTCGCCTCTGTCCTTGCGCAGACGACGTGCTCTGCGAGTGCGAGGACGCTGTTCTGTGGCGTTGGACTGTGATTCAACGGACGGCACTACACGGACGGCAGTTTCGACGATGATTCCTTCAACGGCATCTGCCGGAGCTTTCTTTTCTTCAGCCTGGACAGCCGGAGTTTCGGCAGCGACAGGGGCCGGAGTGGGAGCCGGTACGGGTTTTTCAACCTGCGGCTGAACCTGGACGGCTTCGACGGGTGCCGGAACGTTCTGTTTTTCAACAGGTTTTACTGCTTCTTCAACAGCTGCCGGAGCCTGAACGGGCTTAGCACTTCTTTTATCCTGTAAAGCGCTGTTTTCCTTCAAAGCCTTGCGAGTACGTTCGATTCTTTCAGGCTTTTCTGTCTTTTCGACAGCGGCCGGACGAACGGCAGGAACATTCTTGGCTTTTTCAACCGTCTCTTTCTGGCGTCTGTCTTCAGTCTTGGTCGGTTTTACCTGACGCGGCTGTTTGGGCGCGCGCTCAACTTTTTCCTGTTTGGCGACAGGCGTACGTGTCTTACGCTGATCGTCTCTTTCCTGACGACGATTCTTACGCTCGCCGCGCTCTTTTCTGACGGAAGATTTGTCGCCGCGGCTGGAATTGTTCTTGGCTTCTTCTTTCTCTTCAGCTTCAGAATTTCCGGTGAAGAAAGCAAGAATCTTCTGGAAGAAGCTCTTTTCTTTCTTGGCAGGTTCTTTGGAAGGTTTGGCAGGCTCAACGTGCTTCGGAGCGTCTTCTCTGACGGGCAGGCCTTTGATGACAGGGATCTGACGAGGCTTAGTAGAAGGCGCGACGTTCTGAGCTCTGGAGTAAGGAGCTTCGGGCTCAGGAGCAAGCTCTTCCACGCGCTTGTAGCTCGGAGCACCTTCTGTCAGCAGCTGATCTTCGGTGCGAAGGCGTTCGATCTGATAGTGCGGTGTTTCGAGCGTCTTGTTCGGGATCAGGATGACTTCAATGTGGTGACGATGTTCGATCTTGGCGATGTCGTCGCGTTTTTCGTTCAGCAGGTACGTTGCAACATCGACCGGAACCTGGGCCTGAAGAGCAGTGGTGCCGTCTTTGAGCGCTTCTTCCTGGAGAATACGAAGCACTTGAATCGCACTGGATTCGGTGTCACGAATAGCGCCGATACCGTTGCAGCGCGGGCAGGTGATGTGGCTGCCTTCGTACAGAGACGGACGAAGTCTCTGGCGGGAGAGTTCCAACAAGCCGAAGCGGGAAATCTTGGCGATCTGGACGCGGGCTCTGTCGTGACGAATAGCTTCTTTGATGCGCTGTTCGATAGCACGCTGATGGGCCGGATCTTCCATATCGATGAAGTCGATGACGATCAAGCCGCCGAGGTCACGCAGACGCATCTGACGCGCAACTTCTTCAGCAGCTTCTTCATTGGTGTGGAAGGCAGTGGCTTCGATGTCTCCGCCGGCGGTGGCGCGGGCGGAGTTAACGTCGATGGCAACCAGAGCTTCAGTGTGGTCGATCACAATCGAGCCGCCCGAGGGGAGGGGAACGGTTCTGGAGTAGGCCGTTTCGATCTGATTTTCGATCTGGAAGCGGGAGAACAGGGGCACATCGTCCGTGTAGCGCTTGACACGGTTGATCATGTCAGGCATGACGTGGCCCATGAACTGCTTAGCCTGTTCGTAGATGTCGTCGGTGTCAACGAGAATTTCAGCGATGTCCGGCTGGAAGTAGTCGCGGATCGCGCGAATCACGAGATTGCTTTCTTCAACGATCAGGAAGGGGGCCGGATTCACGCGTTCGTATTTCTGGCCGAGAGGACCGATGGGAGCGGTGACGAAGTTGCCTTCGGTGTCTTCATACTGCGGTGTGGCAGCTTCAACAATGGCCTGCCAGAGCTGGAGAAGGTAATCAAAGTCCCATTTGAGTTCTTCGACCGTACGGCCGATACCAGCGGTACGAGCGATGAGGCTCATGCCTTTCGGTGTCGGGAGCTTGGACATGTTTTCACGAAGCTCTTCGCGTTCTTCGCCTTCGATACGACGGCTGACACCGCCTCCGCGAGGATTGTTCGGCATAAGGACGAGGTAGCGACCGGCCAAGGAAATGAAAGTGGTCAGTGCCGCACCCTTGTTGCCGCGTTCTTCTTTTTCAACCTGAACGATGAGCTCGGTTCCTTCGGAGAGTGCTTCTTTGATGGTCGCAGTGCGAACATCAACACCTTCTTTGAAGTAAGAACGGGAAATTTCTTTAAAAGGGAGAAAACCGTGGCGTTCTTCGCCGTAATCGACGAAACATGCTTCCAAAGACGGTTCAATACGGGTGATTACGCCTTTGTAGATATTGGACTTTCTCTGCTGACGTTCGGAAGACTCGATATCAATATCAATGAGCTTCTGACCTTCAACAATAGCGACACGCAGCTCCTCAGCATGCGTGGCGTTAAATAACATGCGCTTCATCAAGCACTCCTCAGTCACTGACGCGGACCATAGGCGTGCCGTAGAGAAAAGATATCAAACAGGTTCCGGAACAAGTGGAACGGGCAAAGGGATCTCCCTGAGTGAATCGCGGAAATTGTCCGTAGGAGGCTTTATAAAATCGAGAGAGGAGACCGCAGTGCAGGCACAATTATCCCTTCCCGTTAGGCAGGAATAGGCAGGCCGATCGAAACAGCGGAGGTAAGCCACTCTCTTTTTTCCAATACTTTTGCTGCACGAGTGCAGCATGTGTTCCAAAATTTGTGCGCGCATCAACCGGATGCTGCGCCCCGTGTTAATAAAAATTCTTTACAGCAAATGACCCGAAGGCCATTGGCGAGCTGCGACGATTCGAAAATCGGAGCACCGCCTATCATTCATTACAAAATCTCCTGCCGGCATCGTTGCGAAAAACGATGTTTAGCGTGTTCCGTTCATCATCGGTCAGCTCAAGCGGAGAGACCCTAGAATCGGTACGCATCGCATTCCGTTTGTCGTCAAAAGATTACAATCGGCGGAGGTCATTGAGAACAGTTGAACCGACAGATTTCAGACGCGCAAACCTGCGGCGCCGAGTTGTTCTGACGGTCAAACCTCTCGCACAGGATTTTAGAACAAATGATGAAATCTCGCCAAAATAATGAGCGAACAGACCCAAAAAAGGGTCGTACTTCTGCGAAAAGCCGCACCCGCAGCGGAAAAGATTTGTTAGCAGACTTAAACATTTCCGCGTCGACCGGAAAGGTCACTCAGCGCCCAAAGCCAAAGACTGCCTTACCAAGGGTGAAGACATCGGCACAAGAACCGAAAGAAAGAAAAGCCGCCGAGCCGAAGGTTATCTTCAAGAAGGTTGACGAAAGCAATGACGGTCAAAGACTGGATAACTTTCTGCTTTCACAGCTTAAAGGCGTGCCGAAATCTTTGATCTACCGCGTAGTGCGTTCCGGCGAGGTCCGAGTCAATAAAGGACGAGCTCATGTCGACACTCGTCTGCAGAGCGGAGACGAAGTTCGTATTCCGCCGATCCGCTATACCGAAAAAGAATCCGAACATTCGGCACCTCCCTTGAAGCTCTCGGAAATGCCGCCGATTCTTTTTGAAGATCAAAACATCATGGTCGTGGACAAACCGGCCGGTATGGCAAGCCATGGCGGCAGCGGCATCTCTTACGGTCTAATCGAACGAATGAGAGCGAGCCGCCCGGAACTTCCGTTCCTGGAACTCGTCCATCGCTTGGACAGAGGGACTTCCGGCGTATTGGTGCTGGCTAAAACTCGGAAAGCTTTGGTGCGACTCCACGAAATGATCCGCGAAGGAGAGATGCACAAGACCTACCAGGCGTTGGTTAAAGGGGATTGGCAGAACGATCGTCAGCACGCGAAGTTTCCGCTTTTTAAGTACGTCACGCCCTCGGGAGAGCGTCGTGTGCGCGTTGATCCGGAAAACGGGCTTCCGAGCCACTCTATATTTAGATTGAAAGAACGTTTCGGACCGGTTTCTTTAGTTGAAGTCGATCTTCTCACCGGTCGTACCCATCAGATTAGGGTGCATGCAGCAGAGTTAGGCTTTCCGCTGGTCGGAGACGAGAAGTACGGCGATTTCGCATTTAATGATGAAGTTGCCCACGGTTCGCTGGGTGTGCCGTTCAAACGGATGTTCCTGCACTCAGGCAAGATTTGTTTTCATCATCCGATTACAGGAGAGGAACTCGAGATTGAAGCTCCGCTTCCTAAAGATTGTGTAGAGCTCATTGAGGTTTTAGAGCAAAGAAAGGCTCAGAATAAATAGCTCAGTCCTCAAACCTACTAAATCAGGAAAAAGAAGAATGCACGCTCTGAAGATGGCCGTTTTTGATTTTGACGGCACCTTAGTTGATTCAGTTCCTGCGATTGCCCGCGGCATCCAGTTGGCAAATGAAGAAATCGGGATTGCGCCTGTCAGTTATGAGATGGCAAAGAGCATTATCGGGTTAGGCTTCAAGGACATCATTCCGATCGTGGCGCCGGATCTTCCTGAAAGCGAGTACGGTCGTTACAAAGACATTTACGTGCGCTATTTTCTTCAGAGCGATCCTTCTCTGAAGTTATTTCCGGGCGTTTTGGAACTTCTGCGTGAACTTCAAGACGCCGGCATCAAAACCGCGATTGCAACCGGTAAAAGCCGCAAGGGCCTCTCAAGAATCGTTAATCGGATGAATGTGTGGGATTATTTTGATGATTCCATCACAGCCGATGAAGCGCTCCCAAAACCCGACCCTCTAATGCTGAATACTCTGCTTGAAAGAAACGGGCTCACAATGGACGAGATTGTGATGATCGGCGACACTGAGCACGATATTAAGCTAGGCAAAGCGGCCGGAGTCCGCACAATTGCGGTCACTTGGGGTGCTGCGCCGTTAGAACGTTTAGAGGCTTATAAGCCCGACGCCATTGTCAGGACCATGGAAGCGCTCAAAACTAAGCTCGACGAGCTCGCTTAGCGCCGAGAATTCCGAAGACCGTCGGGAGCTTCGGCAGCGACAAATCCTGTTTTTTCCAATCCGCTGCGGAGAACGTGCGAATGCGCTCTTCCGGCCCGGAGATGTCTGTGGCCGCGAGAATAAGCGTCGTAGGCGCGCAGTTTTTAACAAGATCGGCGAGCATGCCGCTGTTGCGGTAGGGTGTTTCGATGAAGAGCTGAGTTTCTCCTTCCGAAGAAGCGCTCTTTCTTTCAAGATCTTTAATTGCATTGGTGCGGGCAGGCTCTTTAATCGGAAGGTAGCCGCAGAAACGGAAATGCTGTCCGTCCATACCGGAAGCCATTAAAGCTAAAAGAATAGAAGACGGTCCGACGAGCGGTACGACGCGGATACCAAGCTTATGAGCTTCCGCAGCGATTTGTGCGCCTGGATCCGCGACGCCCGGACATCCGGCTTCGCTCACAATGCCGATATCGTTTCCTTCCAATGCAGGCTTGAGCCAGCCTCGTACCTTTGCAGAATCCGGACGATGCCCGATTTCTTCAATAGAAAGCGAGGCTATAGGCGATGGGTGGCCGCAGAATTTCAGGAAAGCTCTTGCCGACTTGGCGTTCTCAGCTAAAAAGAACTTGAGTTCACGAGCCGTTTGAATCGTGTGTTCGGGCAGTGTGTCGTTCAGTACCCCATCGGCGATAGGGACCGGCAGCATGAAGAGCTTTCCTTTATTCATCAGTTAAGCTCCGGAAGAACGTGAATGCCGGCCTGAGCAAGCATAGTCGCCAATTCAATCAGCGGCAGTCCGATGATGGCGGTCGGATCGTCGGATTTGCACTCGGCGACTAAGGCGATACCAAGTTTTTCAATTTTGGCTGATCCGGCGCAATTGAAAGGCTTCTCGCGTTCAAGGTACTCACGAATGCCTTCCGGAGGCAGATTGCGCATACGGATAAATGTCGGGACGACCGTGCTCTGCAGATTTCCTTTGGCGTCAATGACGGTCATGGCAGAATGGAATGTAACGGTCTGACCGGACATCTCGGAGAGCTGCTTGAAGGCGTTTTCGAAATTGCCGGGTTTTCCGACCGGACGACCGTTTAATTCCAAGACCTGATCACAGCCGATGACCACGCAGTGCGGATGCTGGGCGGCAACTGCCTGAGCTTTCAGTACGGAAAGGCGCAGTGAGAGATCCTTCGGGCTTTCTCCTTTGAGCGGCGTTTCATCGACGTCGGGAGAGCAGGTAGTGAAAGGGATCTGGAGACGCTCTAAAAGCTCGCGTCGGAAAGGAGAACTTGAACCTAAAATTAATGCGGCTTTGTTGTCCATAATTGGGTCGTTCCTAAAAGCACTCAAACTTGAAAGAGACTATTCTAGTTCAGTGCTTATCGCAGAAAGAGAGAAATTCAATGTCCGCATACCTAAAACAAACCGACTATGTGAATGCTTATGACCTGGCCAGAGATAAGAAAGTCATCGAAGGGCAGGCAAAATTGTCGGATCTTCCGCGCTTAAAAGACATGATTCTTCCGACCGAAGGAACCGTGACATACCGAATCTGCGGAATGACGGCTAAAAAGGGATGGCCCGGCGCCGTCATGGAACTCGCGACCGTTGTTCCTTTGGTTTGCAATCGCTGCACGAAACCGATGGATTTCAAGATTGAGAGAGAAGTTGCTTTCCGCTTCGCTAAGAGCGAAGAAGAAGCCGATTCGATTCCGATCGACGAAGATGATGACACCGAAGTCATCGTCGGCAGCGACAAGCTCAATATTGCCGACTGGATTGAAGAAGAACTGATTCTTTCTCTTCCCTTGGTTCCGGCTCACGAAGAAGGCTGTCAGACCGACGGACCTGAAGAGTCAAAAGACGAAGTTCAGAAGCCGAATCCTTTTGCAAAACTCAAAGATCTCAAAGGTTTGCGTAAGGTCTAAGGTTAGTGTAGAATGCCTGATTTTCCAGGAGCGGAAGCGTAACTGTTGCCCGCTCGATTTTGAAAGTTAGATTTTAATTTACGTGGGGTTACCATGGCTGTTCAGCAAAATAAGAAATCGACCAACAAGCGCGGCAATCACCGTGCTCACGATTTTCTGACGAACCCGCCTCTGGCTGTCGAACCGACAACCGGCGAAGTTCACCGTCGTCATCACATTTCTGCCACCGGTTTTTACCGTGGTAAGAAAGTCATCGCTACTAAGGCTGACGACCAGGAATAAGTCTTCACTGACCCGGATCGCTCTCATCTGAGACCCACGACGGACGGTGCGGCGATCGAGTCTAAAGACATTCTGCAGAGCTCTCTTCGGAGAGCTTTTTTGTTTTTCTGCGGAAAATTTGTATTTGTGTGTAATACGGGTTTTCTGCTTGTATTCGCAAGTCCTAATTAAAGTAATCTGTCGCTCATAGTTATTTAGAGGATTTCCCAGTGTCGGAAAATTGTTTTTCTCGTATCGCCTCCACCGGAAGTTTTCTTCCGAAGAGAGCGGTAAGCAATGAAGAGTTGGCTCAGGATTTAGCCAAAATCGGTGTCGAGACGAGCGACGAATGGATCCGTACCCGCACGGGCATCGAACAGCGCTATCTTGCTTCCGGTGAAGAGTCCACCACTTATTTGGCCTCCGAGGCTGCAAAACAGGCCTTGGAAGCAGGTGGTTTTTCTCCTGACGAAATTGATCTGATTATTGTCGCGACGACCACTCCGGATTCCGTTTTCCCGAGCACGGCTTGCCAAGTTCAGGCGATTCTCGGTGCGTCGGGCGCCGGTGCCTTTGATATTCAGGCCGTTTGTTCCGGTTTTGCCTATGCACTTTCGATTGCTGACTCAATGATTCGTGCTGGTTCTGCCAAGCGCGTCTTGGTGATCGGTGCAGAGACTCTGTCTCGTGTTTTGGATTGGAAAGACAGAACAACTTGTGTTTTGTTCGGCGACGGCGCCGGAGCTGTGGTTCTGGAAAAATCCGATGAGCCCGGTATTTTGGCTTCTGAACTGAAGGCAGACGGCACGCGCGGAGTGCATGTACTGGCCGCAGACAGTCATATCGACGGCGGTAAAGTCGTCGGTGATCCGTTCATCCGCATGGACGGCCGCTTGGTCTTTAAGGCTGCGGTAGAAAAAATGACGGAAAGCGCTCGCAATGTACTGACCAAAGCCAACTTGGCTACGAACGACGTGGATCTTTATATTCCTCATCAGGCCAACTTGCGCATCATGAATATGGTTCGCGAAAAACTCGGTATTGATGAGGAACACCTGATGATTTCCGTCAATCAGCACGGAAACACATCTGCTGCCAGCGTTCCGCTTGCTTTGGATAAAGCACACAGATCCAGAAGACTGAAACGCGGGGATCTCGTTCTGCTGCAGGGAGTCGGAGGAGGTTTTACCTGGGCCTCCGTATTGCTCAAGTTCTAATTGTCAATAAAAGAAAAATGCAAGATAAAAAAATCGCCTTTGTATTTCCCGGTCAGGGAAGCCAGGCTGTCGGAATGCTCTCAACCTTAGCCGACGAGCCGATTGTTCGCGAAACACTCAAGGAAGCCGATGAGGCTTTAGGTTTTGCTTTGTCCAAGTTGATTGCTGAAGGTCCGGCTGAAGAGCTTAGCCTGACGGTCAATACTCAGCCAGCCTTGGTTTGCGCTTCGATTGCTATGTATCGTTTTTATCTCCAGGAAGGCGGTCGCAAGCCGGATCTGCTCGCCGGCCACAGCCTCGGTGAATACTCTGCTTTGGTTGCTGCCGGTGCGCTCGACTTTACGGATGCTCTGCAGCTGGTTCGCTATCGCGCAGAACAAATGCAGGCCGCGGTTCCCGTCGGTGAAGGTACGATGGCTGCGATCCTCGGTTTATCCGACGACCAAGTGAAGACCGTCTGCCTTGAATGCGCTACAAATGGCGTTGTCGAAGCCGTTAACTTCAATACTCCGGGGCAGGTCGTGATTGCCGGTACCGTTGCAACTGTTCAGGAAGCCATGGAAAAGAGTTTGGCTGCCGGTGCTAAGCGCGCTATCAAACTGAATGTTTCCGGTCCGTTCCATTCTTCTTTGATGAAACCGGCTGCGCTTGCCATGGAAGAAAAGCTGAAAACCGTTGACCTTCAGAAACCTTTCCTGCCGGTCTTACATAACGTTGACGTCCAAATCCACGAAGAACCCGACGCCATTCGCGACGTTCTGGCGGCTCAGGTTGCCTCTCCGGTTCTGTGGGCCGATACAGTTCGTAAGATGGAAGAGGCCGGCGTCATGGAAATTTATGAAGTCGGTCCCGGAGCAGCTTTGTCCGGAATGGTCAAGCGCATCACCAAAGGAATTACTGCTAAAGCATTAAACAGCCGTGCAGCCTTAGAAGAAGCTGCTGCGGCAAACCAGGAGAAATGATTCATGACTCAGTCCGTTTTTACAGCTGACGCACTCGCCGGCGAAATCGTATTAGTCACCGGCGCCAGTCGCGGTATCGGAGCAGCCATTCTGGACGTCTGCGTTAAAGCCGGTGCCACAGTGATCGGCACGGCAACAAGTGACTCCGGCGCTGCAAAGATTTCCGCTCGTATCCAGGAACTCGGCGGCAAAGGCGAAGGCCGCGTTTTAAATATTGCTGCCCGCGAAGGTACCGACGCTTTCATGAAAGCGCTCGAAGCCGACTTCGGTTCCGTTACCGTGTTAGTGAACAACGCCGGCATCACTCGCGATACGCTTTCCATGCGTATGAAAGATTCTCAGTGGGATGAAGTGATCGAAACGAATCTCACAGGCGGATTCCGTCTTTCCCGCGCCTGCCTCAAAGGCATGATGAAAGCCCGTCACGGTCGCATCATTAACATAGCCTCCATCGTCGGCATGATGGGCAATGCCGGCCAGGCGAACTACGCTGCCGCCAAGGCCGGTACGATCGCTATGAGCAAATCCATCGCCAGAGAAATCGGTTCCCGCGGTGTTACCGTCAACTGCGTTGCGCCCGGATTTATCGCAACCGATATGACCGACGCGCTGAACGATGCGCAGAAGCAAGCTCTTCTTGCACAGATTCCGCTCGGACGCTTAGGTTCTGCAGATGATGTTGCCGAAGCCGTGGTGTTCCTGGCTTCCAGCGCAGCTGCCTATATCACCGGTCAGGTCATTGAAGTTAACGGCGGCATGAGGATGTAACAACGGCTATTTTCGGCCGTTCACGTTACTGCGGCTCTGATAAAATGCCAAGATTAGGCCCGAGAAGGGGCCATGAATAATTTTTTATCACTCTAGAAAAGAGGTTTTTAAATGGACAATATTGAACAACAGGTTAAGAAGGTCGTCGCTGAACAGCTCAGCATCAATGAAGCCGATATCAAGAATGAAAGCGCTTTCATCTCCGACCTCGGTGCAGACTCTCTTGACACCGTTGAATTGGTCATGGCCCTTGAAGACACATTCGGCATCGAAATTCCTGACGACCAGCAGGAAAAGATCCAGACCGTTCAGGACGCTATCGATTTCATCGAAGCTCACAAGAAGGCTTAATTAAAGGCCGAACGGAGCTCCTGAATGCGTCGTGTGGTTGTTACCGGATTGGGCATGGTTAGCCCAATCGGCAACACGGTCGAAGAAAGTTGGAATAACGCCCTTGCCGGCAAGTCCGGCATCGGCGTTATTACGCAATTTGATGCATCCTCTTTCGGCAGCCGTATTGCCGGTGAAGTTAAAAATTTTGAAGTCGAAAAATATCTTCCGGCAAAAGAAGCTCGCCGTTTCGACCGTTTTATTCAGTTAGGTATTGCTGCAGCTGTCCAGGCACTGGATGACAGCGGCCTGACTTTTGAAGGCGAGGGAGCAGAGAGAGCGGGTTGTGCCATCGGCAGCGGAATCGGCGGCTTGCCGATTATCTGCCAGAACTATCAGTCGTATATGGAAAGAGGCGAACGACGCATCTCTCCGTTCCTGATTCCCGGCGCGATTGCCAACATGGTCTCGGGACAGCTCTCCATCATGCGCAATCTGCAGGGACCGTCCCTGGCTTATTCCACAGCCTGCACGACCGGTTTGCATAGCATCGGTGAAGCAGCTTGGATGATTCGCCGAGGAGACGCTGATGTCATGGTTGCCGGCGGTGCTGAAAGTACGGTTTGTCCGCTGGGCGTTGGCGGCTTTGACAATATGCATGCTTTGTCCCGCAGAAACGACGATCCGACAACGGCATCCCGTCCGTTCGATAAAGACCGCGACGGCTTTGTGCTGGGCGAAGGATCCGGTGTTCTGGTTCTTGAAGACTATGAACATGCCAAGAAACGCGGCGCCAAGATTTATGCCGAGATCGTCGGCTACGGTCTTTCTGCCGATGCTCATCACATTACGACTCCGAGTGCCGAAGGTCCGATGCGCTGCATGAAGAATGCCATGCGTCAGGCCGGTCTGAACCCGTCGGATATTCAGTATCTGAACGCTCACGGTACCAGTACATCTGTCGGTGACGTCAATGAAACCAATGCCATCAAACTGGCTTTCGGTGAAGACGCGAAGAAGTTAGTGGTCAACTCCACTAAGTCTATGACCGGACACCTCTTGGGCGGCGCCGGCGGCATCGAATCCGTCTTTACGGTTTTGGCACTGAAGAATCAAGTTTCTCCTCCCACGATCAACATTTTCAATCAGGATCCGGAATGCGATCTGGATTACTGCGCAACTGTTGCTCGTGAGATGCCGATCCGCTATGCCATGAAGAACTCCTTTGGCTTCGGCGGAACAAACGGATCTTTGATCTTTGGACAGGTCTAAGCAAATGATTCGCTTTAGGAAAAGGATCGCTTCGGCGGTCTTTTTCTATTTGGAGAGCTGGAGAAATTGCGCAAAACGGCAATAATTCGTAAATAAGTTTGCGTCGGGAGGCCGAATAAAGTTAGCTAAAATATCCCATTTAAAAAGTAACTTATTGGTGCATTTGACTATTTCTGTGAGCGCCTTCTGGTCTTTGGACTGCGATCACTCTCACAAAAATATCAGTGCTTTTTGTTTTTTGTTTTGACAGCAAAACGTTTGATGTCAAAGGAGCCTATGAAGCAGATCAGAAACTTTTCCATCATCGCGCATATCGATCATGGAAAATCCACCCTCGCCGATCGTTTGATTCAACGCTGCGGCGGTCTTTCCGAGCGCGAAATGGAGTCTCAGGTTTTGGACTCTATGGATTTGGAAAAGGAAAGAGGCATTACGATCAAAGCCCAGACAGCAACGCTGAACTATAAGGCTAAAGACGGGCAAACCTATCTTTTAAATTTGATTGATACGCCGGGACATGTTGACTTTAGCTATGAAGTCAGCCGCTCCTTGTCCGCCTGCGAAGGTGCGCTTTTAGTCGTTGATGCAACACAGGGCGTTGAGGCTCAGACCGTTGCCAACTGCTACACCGCCATTGAGCTCGGCGTAGAAGTTCTTCCGGTTCTCAATAAGATGGACCTGCAGAGTGCTAATCCGGATGAAGCCAAAGAAGAAATAGAAGATGTGATCGGTCTTGATGCGACCGACGCGATTGAAGCGTCTGCGAAAACCGGCATGGGCATCGATGAGATTCTCGAACGCGTCGTTGAGCGTATTCCGGCTCCGCAGGGCGATCCCGCCGCTCCGCTTCAAGCGCTGATTATTGATTCCTGGTTCGATAACTATGTCGGCGTCGTTATGCTCGTTCGCGTGGTTAACGGCACGATTAAACCTAAAGACAAAATCCGTCTGATGGCGACCGGTGCCAACCATCTGGTTGAACAGGTCGGTGTGTTTACGCCGAAGTCTCAGACGAGGCCCGAGCTTTCCGCCGGGCAGGTGGGCTTTGTTGTTGCCGGTATTAAAGAACTGAAGCACGCCCGCGTCGGTGATACCGTCACTAATGCCGCCAAACCGGCCGAAGAGGCACTCCCCGGTTTTAAAGAAGCAAAGAGCCAGGTGTTTGCGGGTCTTTATCCGGTTGAATCCAACCAGTACGATGCACTTCGTGATGCACTGACTAAACTGCAGCTGAACGATGCCGCTCTTCATTTTGAGCCGGAAGTTTCTCAGGCCTTAGGCTTTGGTTTCCGTGCCGGCTTCCTCGGGCTGCTGCACATGGACATCGTGCAGGAGCGACTCGAACGTGAATACAACATGGATTTGATCACGACCGCCCCGAGTGTCGTATATGAAGTCCTTCTGCGCAATGGCGAAGTGATTCACGTGGAGAATCCTTCCAAGCTGCCACCTGTCGACAAGATTGCCGAAATTCGTGAACCGATTGATTCTGTGACTATTTTTGTGCCGGATGAATATGTGGGTCCAGTCATGACGCTCTGTAATCAGAAACGCGGAGTTCAGCTTGATCTTGCCTATCACGGCCGTCAGGTTCATCTGCATTACGATTTGCCGTTGGCCGAAATTGTGCTCGACTTTTTCGATAAGCTGAAATCTTTAACACGCGGCTATGCCTCTATGGACTATGAGTTCAAAGAGTATCGTGCCGCAGATGTTGTCAAGATAGATATTCTCATCAACGGGGATAAGGTTGACGCTCTGTCCTCGATCGTTCACCGGGCTAACTCAGTAGCTCGGGGCCGCGAAATCGTGACTAAAATGCGCAGTATTATTCCTCGCCAGATGTATGACGTTGCTATTCAGGCGGCGATTGGCGTGAATGTGATTGCACGTGAAAATGTTAAGGCCCTTCGTAAAAACGTTCTAGCCAAGTGCTACGGCGGCGACATTACACGTAAGCGTAAACTTCTGGAAAAACAGAAGGCCGGTAAGAAACGAATGAAGCAAGTCGGTACCGTGGAGATTCCGCAGGAAGCCTTTCTTGCCATCCTTCAGCAAGACGATAAATAACAACCCTTCAAGCGGATAAATTGAAATGACCTTTTCGTTAATCCTTTTTCTTTTAACCGTCTTTACGGGCGTTCTTTGGGTACTGGATGTCTTTATTTGGGCACCAAAACGCCGCGCCGCTGCGCAGGACGAATTGACAGCGTTCGATCGTGATAATGCCGATTCTCTCCGTAGAGGGGAGCAGACTGTTGTGGCAACCAGAAATGCAATTGTTCAGGCCTCTACGGATCGTCCTAAGTGGCTGGAGTATACAGCCGGCTTCTTCCCGGTGATTTTCTTCATTTTTATCCTGCGTTCCTTCCTCTTTGAGCCGTTCCGAATTCCGAGCGGCTCTATGATGCCGACATTGGAAACCGGTGACATGATTCTTGTCAACAAGTATCAGTATGGTCTGAGACTTCCGGTTCTCAACACTAAAATTCTTCCGATTGGCGAACCCGAACGGGGAGATGTCGTTGTGTTTCGCTATCCGCCCAATGAAAACATCGATTACATCAAACGTGTGATCGGTCTTCCGGGCGATAAGATCGAATACATCAACAAAAAACTTTCCATCAATGGGAAACCAGTTCCTATCGGAGAAATCGGTGAGTACTACGATGAAGCTAAGATGCAGTCTTTAGAAGAGTTCCTCGAAAAGCTCGATAAGACCGAGCACCATCTGCTCATTAATCCGAGAGCACCTTCGAGTGTTTATCCGCTTTCGACCCACACCGATCCGAAGGCCTGTGATTATGTTCCCGGCGGTTTAGTCTGCACGGTGCCTAAAGACAAGTACTTTGTCATGGGCGATAACCGTGACAACTCCGAGGACAGCCGTTACTGGGGCTTTGTACCTGAAAAGAATTTAGTCGGTCGAGCCTTCATGGTTTGGATGAACGTTTCGAAACCGAGCCGCATCGGTTTCTTCAATTAAAAGGATCTCCTATGCTTCCTTTAACAGTCTTAGAAGAAAGAATCGGTTATACGTTCAAGAACAAAGAGCTTCTGCGCCGCGCTATGACGCACCGATCTTTCAGTGCGGAACACAACGAACGTTTGGAATTTTTAGGCGACTCGGTCCTCAATTGTGTAATCGGGAACGCTTTGTTTTTAAAAGATAAACATTTTGATGAGGGGTCTTTATCGCGTGTCAGAAGCAACCTAGTACGCCAGTCTGCTTTGGCAGAAATTGCCGAGCGAATCGGCATCTCTGATTTCCTTAAGGTCGGTGCCGGTGAAAAACACACCGGCGGAAATCATCGTCCGTCAACTATTGCCGACGCAGTTGAGGCCATTTTTGGGGCGGTTTTCACCGACGGCGGCTTTGAAGAGGCGCAAACTGTGATTATTCGCTTGTATGAGCCGATGCTCAGCCAGCTGACACCCACTACGCTCGGTAAGGACGCCAAGACGAATCTGCAGGAGGTGCTCCAAAGGATGCACTTCGGATTGCCTCTTTATGACATCGTCGAGATCAGAGGTGCGCCTCATGATCAGGAATTTGAAGTTCGGGTCGATATCCCCGACCTCGGAATCTCACTGACGGGCGTGGGCAAATCTCGCCGTCAGGCAGAACAGGATGCAGCTCAGAAAGCTCTGGATAGCGAAGCCATTAGAAATTTGAAAGGCTAAGTTTATGAGTGAAAATAAAGAGACTGAAAAATCTGAAGACTTCCGCAGCGGTTATGTTGCAGTGATCGGCCGTCCGAACGTCGGTAAGAGCACGCTGATCAACGCGCTGGTCGGGGAAAAGGTCAGTATTACCAGCAAGAAACCCCAGACGACTCGTGATCGAATCATGGGCGTTTTGACCACTGATAATGCTCAGTACCTGTTCGTCGATACACCGGGATTTCAGACTAAGCATTCGTCCGAACTTCTGGCTCGTATGAATCAGTCCGTCCGCTCGAGTTTGTCCGATGTTGATGCCGTCGTAATGGTGATTGAAGCCACCGGCTGGCGTCCTGAAGATCAGGTTGTCCTGAACCTTCTGAGCAAAGACGCTAAGAACGTCATTTTGGCGATCAACAAGACAGACGAAGTTAAAGAGAGCGAAGCCATGCTTCCTTTGATCAAGGAATCCATGGAGAAGTTTCCATTTGCCGATGTGGTTCCGGTCAGCGCCGAAAAGACCCGTCAGCTGGATGTTCTGCTTGACGTGATTCGTAAGTATCTGCCCGAAGGCGACAAGCTTTACGAAGATGACATCTACACCGATAAATCTCCGCGCTTCTTAGCGGCTGAGATTATTCGTGAAAAAGCCTTCCGTTTGTTGGGTGACGAACTGCCGTACGGCGTTGCCGTCATGATCGATAAATGGGAAGAAACCGATGATCAGGCAAGAATCTTCGCAACCCTTTTAGTCAACCGCGAAAGCCATAAAGGCATTGTGATCGGTGAGAAGGGCGCCAAACTGCGTGAAATCTCACGCCTGGCTCGTGAAGACATCTCCAAGATGCTCGGCAAGAATGTTTACCTCGAAGTTTGGGTACGTGTTCGTAAAGGCTGGGGCGATGACGCTCAAGTGCTGAAATCCTTAGGCTACTAATTGCCGGTCAGTAATTACTGACGGAACAAAATCTCGGTTGATCGAAAGGTCCTCCGAGATTTTTTCTTGGGTGGTTGGGAGGATCGAGATTGAATGATTCAAAAGCAATTATCTGCGGTTAACTGCTTCAAATTTCGAATGAATATCTATAAAAAATCAGTATTAATAGGCAAAAGGATTTTTCTAAAAAGCCAATAAAATTTGAGTATCACCTTAAATAAGAAGGAGAAACTCGTATGGAAAAGTCTCGTATCTCTAGAAGAGTAATGCTCAAAGGTGCGGCTGCTGCCGTATTGGCTTTAGACGGTTCTGTGTCCGCTGTTTCTTCGGCCTCTGCCGCCGAACAATCTCCCTTAGTTCAAAAGACGCCTGTTATCGGCTCTAAGAATGTCACGGGACAAAAGGTTGAAGGCTCTGTAGCGAAGGTTTATTTTTCTCCCGTTATTGATGCTGCCTCATTGATCAAACTTTACAACTTGGTCAACGAAGAAATCTACGGAAAAGTGGCGATCAAGTTACACACCGGAGAACCTCACGGTCCCAATATTCTTCCGCGTGACATGGTCCAGGCCCTGCAGAAGACCATTCCCAATAGCACGATCGTTGAAACGAATACCTTGTACGGCGGCGGAAGAGAAAACACTGCCGACCATAGAAAGACCCTTGAAATTAACGGCTGGTCTTTCTGCCCTGTCGATATCATGGATGAGCACGGTGATGTCAATCTGCCGGTTCGTGACGGATTCCATCTCAAAGAAGTCGCGATGGGCAAAGGCATCGTCGATTACGACTCTATGTTGGTGTTGACTCACTTTAAAGGTCACGCCATGGGCGGATTCGGCGGTTCGATGAAAAATATCGCGATCGGCTGCGCTTCCGGTCAAGTCGGCAAACGTCAAGTGCATGGGGCCAGTATGACCGGGGCACCTAACTTCGGCGCTATGCCGGTAAAAGACACGTTCATGGAATTGATGGCTGATTCTGCTCAGGCAGTGATCAATCACTTCGGCAAACACATTACCTTCATCAATGTTCTGAGAAACATGAGTGTTGACTGCGACTGTGCAGGTACCAGCGCTCAGAAACCGACGATGAAGAACATCGGCATCTTGGCCTCTAACGACCTGTTGGCTATTGATCAGGCCTCCTGCGACCTGGTCTTTGCTGCACCTGACGGAAAAGACGTCATTGAAAGAATCCAAAGTCGCCACGGTCTTCGTCAGCTCTCTGCCATGGCAGAAAAGAAGATGGGCAATCCGCAGTACGAACTGATTGTTGTCAAATAGTAATTCGTTCTTCAACGAGAATCCCGAACAGCTCAGCGCCGCTCGGGATTTTTTAGAGCATGTTTATCACGAATTAGCAGTTCTGCCGCAGCTATGGCTTCAAAAGACCAAACTTTAAGCAGTCTGTACCTAAAAAATAAGCCGCCCGGTTCTCAGAAGATTTTTCTGAGAACCGGCGGCTTGTCCACTCATGAACAAGGAGAATTCTTAGTTATTTTTGAAGCTGAATTATTTAGCTTCTGCTGCGTTCTTACCCGCGATGCGGCCAAACACCATTAAGTCGGCCACGGCATTTCCGCCTAGACGGTTAGCTCCGTGAATACCGCCGGTAACTTCGCCGGCTGCATAAAGTCCGGGAATGCGCTGTCCGTTGGCATTAACGGCGTGGGCGCCGGTATCAATATGGATGCCGCCCATTGTGTGGTGAATGGTCGGAACCTTTCTGGCGACGTACCACGGACCTTCGGTCATCGGACGGTCGTCCGTATGGTTGGCCTTGAATCCGAATTGATCGGTTTCGACTTCGTGGCGAGCGACCTTGTTGTAGCTTTCAATGGTTGCCTTTAAGCGATTGGGATCAACATTGATAATCTTGGCAAGTTCATCCAGGTTGGCGGCTTTCTTTACTCTGCCCTGAGCAAGCATATCGCGCATGGTTCTTCCGCTCAGAAGGTCAATGGCGTTTTCATCCGGATAACGAAGTTTGTTCTGGACTAGCCAGTAGGTGGAACCGGGCTGAGCGAAAACAGCTTTAGAAAGCACGTCACGGGCAGCGCCTTCGTTCACAAATCTGTCGCCGTTGGTATTGATGAACAAGCGGTTTCTGCCGGAGGTCTTGATGTCAAGCATCAAGCCGGTTCCGGGAGAGCCGTTCGGATGAACCTGAATGTCGGAAAGACCGATCAATTCGGCTCCGGCTTTCTGTGCCAGCTGGAGACCTTGGCCTTGAGCAGCTACGCCGATATTGGAGCAGCCGATTTCTTTGCCGAGATCAGCTTCTTTCCATACGCCGGTATTCACTTTCTGGCGGAATTCAACATTGGATCCGAAACCGCCTGTCGTGATAACGACCCCGTTCTTAGCCATCAGCGTGAGTGGTTTGCCGTAGTTGTCAGCCTTGACTCCGACAACTCTGCCGTCCTTCATGATCAGTTCGGTTGCCGGAGATTCCAAATACACACGAAGTTTGTCTTTACCGTATTTTTGCAGTTGTTTTTCTAACACTTGAACGTAGGTGTTGCCGCCGGCCGGATTAGGATAATGACTTCTTTGGAACAGGGCGCCGGTTGCTGCGCCGACTTTCGGGTTGAACTTCAGACCCATGCTTTCGAGCCAAAGAAGTGCTGAAGGCGCGTTGTCGGCTAAGACTTTGACGAGTTTAGGATCGCTGACATTGTGGCCGCCTTTCATCGTTTGTTCGAAATGTTTCTGAGGATTATCTTCAATGCCAAGCGCCTTCTGATATTTGGTACCGGAAGCATTCAGGGCACCGCCGCAGACGTTCGTGGAACCGCCCAAGAAACCGAGTTTTTCAACAATGATGACGCTTGCACCGTTCTGCAGAGCAGAAACTGCACTGGCAAGTCCCGCTCCGCCGCCACCGACAATAACAACGTCGGCATTGTCTTTGATAGGAGATTTATCTGCGGCAGGGAGCGGTTTATTGAATTCGTCGCCTTGTGCGCCGGCTTGTTTCAGACACTGTTTCACAGCGCCGAGAAGAGAGAAACTGGTAATAGTGGCGCCGCTGATTTTGTCGAGTTTGGTTGTTTGATGATCTTTGATTTCGGCAGAAAGTTGTTTAATCGCAACTTTACCGACACCCGGGCTCTCTAAATCTTTGACGGAGATGTCACTGATTTTTCCGTTTTTGATGTCAACAGTAACCGTTAACGGAGCATTGTGTCCGGTGACGGTAGTCGTGTAGGAACCGTCTTTGACGGCAGCGAAGCAATTGCCGGCTAAGGCAAGCGCAATAGAGGCTGTGAGTAATAATTTGGTATGCATTTTGCAATCTCCTTGTGGAAACAAGGTTATTTTTATTTTTTGATTGCTTAAGCAATTTGAGAATTATCAAATTCTCTTCAAAAAATATCTTTTAGCCTGTCTGAATCGATGAAACGGATTTTTCACAGAGTTATTTTGCGGCTTCTATACAGAGCCGCGATTGGGGCTAAGTCTGAAGTGCTGTGAACATCTAATTTTTTGTAGGAATTCAGTCGATGCGTATGCACTGTTCTGGTACTTATATTCAGACGCTCGGAAATTTCTTGATTCAAGAGGCCTTGAGACGCCAGTATCGTGATGCTCCGTTCGCGGTCGGTGAGCTGCTGGAATTTCTTGTACCAATATTCCAAACTTGCACCGTAATCCCGCTTCTCCTTGAGCATTGAGGCAACGCTGGAAATGGCTTGGATGAGTCGCTCGGCTTTGACAGGTTTTTGAAGGAAATCATAAGCGCCGAATTTCATCGCCTGCACAGCTACGTCGACATCTCCGTGCCCGGTTAAGAAAATGATCGGCACCTCCCAGCCGCGTTCCTTCATTTTTTCTTGGAGTTCCAGCCCGGAAAGGCCAGGCATGCGAATATCCAGCAGAAGACACCCTTCCACGCTCGGCGCATCTGATTTCAAATAGTCTTCAGCACTGGGGTAGCTGACGACTTCCCAGCCTTCCGGCTCCAACAAAAATTTCAGGCTTTCAGCCAGATCCTCATCGTCATCAACAATTCTGATCAGCATTTTCTTTTTCCTGAGGAACGAATAAAGGAATCTTAACCTCTGTAAAGACTTCACCGTCCTTATAGGTAACACTTAAATTACCGCGCATTTTTTCTGCAATCGTGCGGCAGATCAGCAATCCGATTCCTAAGCCTTGATTTTTAGAGGAGTGCAGAGGCTGAAGGTGCTTTTCGAGTTCTTCAGACGAACGGACAGAGGACGCATTCAAAATACGAACGTACATTGAGTTGTTTTCACATAATTGCCGAATTTCTATCCGATTTGTGTCGGCTGTTTGGGTAGCTTGGATGGCATTCTTGATGATATTTTCTAAAAGAACTTCGAACTCAAGAATGTGTCCCAGCACAACCGCCGGTTCTGTGTGGCTGAGAACGATTTGGCAATTGGGATAGCGCATGCGTATATCGCTGACGCAGCTTCTAAGAAGTTTATCCGCTTCAATTTTTGTAAATTCCGGTTCGTCACGTTTTGCATAAGCGCGGACCCTCGAGACAATGTCCGAAATCTTGGCGGTTTGTTTGACAATCAAGGACATCGGTCTATCCAGCCAGCTGTTGTCATTCCCTTCGACCTCAAGTTTGCGTTTGATGCCTCGACAGTAATTGTCGATTGTAGCCAAAGGGCCATTGATCTCGTGCGCGATCAGGCTCGACATCGCGCCGATGATTTCGGTCTTTTGAAGCTGATCAATGCGCTGTTCGCTTTCACGGACTTTTCTTCTGAGTTCAGCCTCTTTTTCATAAGCGATCCGCAGGGATTGGGTTCTTCTCTTCACCAAGACATTGGTTCTCCAAGAGTGAACGCACAGCATTAAGATGCAGAAGAGGGCAAACAGGAGCGGAAAACGGTAGCGATAGATGAAACCTTGAACGGTTTGAATCCTCAGATAGGAATATGGACCTACTTTAAGTGATTTGTAGAGTTCGTCGATCGTGTTGAAATCCGGAACCGTTGCCCAGCCGAAGCCTGCTGAATCCGGGATATTTAACAAACATTTAGTGATTTCACGTGTTTCTGTCCATGGCGCTAAAGGCGTTGCGACCAAAGTCCAATTGGGATACAAGTCCGTCGAGTGCTTGCAGCACAGCAGGTTGTCTTTTTTCTCATTGAGTACTCTATAACGCTTGAAAATATCTGGCTGCGTTTTCTCAAGGTCTTCGAGCAGACAGGCACGCATGAGGACCACGTCTCCTTCATTCTTATCGAGTTTTTGCAGCAGGTCGCTCATCGGCGGCCCATACGTTTTATAGACAGAAAAGAAGGACTCCGGATCAAAACCTTGCTTGTAGATCTCTCCCATCGGCGTATAGAAGGAAGAAAAGCCCTTTGCCCAGGAGGCGAGCGCCGTTTTACCTTTTAAATCCGAAATTTTTTTGATGGGACTGTCATTCCTTACGACAAAGACTGAACCTGTGGCATATCTGGGATTAGGGGCGACTTCGGTAAAGAGCGTTGCGACGCTTCTTAGACCAAAGGATTGAAACTTTCGATAAAAACCGGAGGTACCAATGAAATAGTCGAGCCTCTTTCGAACGAGTTGATCCTCGAGTTCAGACGGGTTGTAGTATTGAACATCTAAACGGTATCCAGGGAGTTTCTTTAGAGCTTCAAGCGTCTGGGAGATAGCCGATTTGTCGGCTGCACTAAGGGAGCTCTCAAGTACACCGATTGTAATAACCCTCTCTTCTTTAGCAAGACTATCTCCACTGAATGACACTAACGAGCAGAAACAGCAAATGACCAAACAGCGAAGACAAAGCTGCAAATTTTGTCGCACTGTGTCGGTTAATTTTGGGATCATCGGCATACTCAAACGGTGGGATAGGGGTAACCCAAAAATATTTTACGAGTTTGCGACACGGGCGGCTTCTCTTTTTGACGTTTGAACAGCGGTAATAATGGAAATCCCTAACGTCAATCCGTTCATCTTCTAACCAATGGCGGTCTTTTTGCGATCGAACCGCTGCAGCGGGGATTCATGCCTATTTGCTAAAATGACCTCTTTATTTTGAGGTTCATTTGATGGCCGAGAAAGGTCGTTCGGAATATCGGGTTGATCAGCAGCCCGCGTTTGTTCTCCACACTTATCCATGGAGAGAGACGAGTCTTATCGTGGAGTTTTTTACCCGCGATTACGGACGTATTCCTTTGGTTGCGCGCGGAGCAAAACGACCGATGTCTCAATACCGCGGACTGCTTAATCCATTCTGTCCTCTTGCAGTTTCCTATTCCGGCAAAGGCGAAGTAAAAAATCTTACGCGCTGCGAATGGTACGGGACGATACCAATGAACGAAAAAGTTCTCATGTCGGCCTTTTACATCAATGAACTCTTAGTTCGCCTGCTGCCTAGAGGAGAGCCGGAGCCGGCATTATTCACGATCTATTACGACACGCTCAAAAAACTGGCTGTCGAAAAGGATTACCTTGTTCCGCTCCGCTACTTTGAACGTGACTTTTTAAAGGTGTTGGGTTATGCGCTTCCTTCCGGTCCGTTTCCCGCTAAGCACTATCGATTTGTTCGAGGCGATTTTGTTGCCAATGACGGCACGGCCTTTGAGGGCAGCGGTATATCAGGTGTGACGTTAGAAGCCCTGAGCAGCAATACGCTTCAGAGCGGAACGCAGGAATGGGAAGCCCGAATGTTGATGCGTGACCTTATCCGCTATTATCTCGAGGACGCGCCGCTCAACACGCGCCGTATCCTTAACGAATTGAATAAGTTATAGAAAAAAATGAAAAATCTGACCCCGGGAAAAAATCCGTTTGAACTCGAGTCCTACCGCGACAGAATGCCCCTGCATGTCCGTGAGCTTTATGACGACATGACGCGCAATTACGCCAAACTGCAGGGCCGTGCCGGCTTAGGAAGGTTTTGGAGATTCTGGGCCTTTGCCGTCTGTTATCTTGCTTTGCTGATGGTGATCTCGGACACGACAACAGACACGATTCTGGTGTTTGTGGGCTTGGTTCTCTGCGGCTGGCTCTACATTGCTGTGCCTTCTTTTACGATTTCGGTTCGCCGCTTGCATGATGACGGAAAACCGGTGTTTTGGGCCGTTCTGCCTCAGGTTGCGATTTTTTATCTACTTGCTGAATTCACGCTCGGCTTACCGCCGAACTGGATTGTTTGGGGAATTCTCGGCGCGATTACTGCCGTGGCTTTTGGATTTATGAGTCTGCCCGGCATTCCGCTGGACGACGCCTACGGTGAAGAGCCAAAAGAGGATTAAAGATGATCAGCGGAATCGGCTGCGATATTGTTGATATTGCCCGCATCAAAAAGGTATGCCTGAGGCAGCCGAAGTTTTGCGAGACGGTGCTCTCAGAATCTGAGCAGCCTGTTTATGCCGTTCGCTGCGAGGCTTCTGAAGAAAGGGGATATCGCTATCTCGCAAGCCGCTGGGCAGCAAAAGAAGCATTCTCAAAAGCGCTTGGTACAGGATTTCGCGGAGCCGTGAATTTTTCGGATATCAGCATCTTAAATAACGAGCTCGGCGCACCCTATGTCCAACTTTCGGGCAAGTTGGCCGTACAAATTAAGAATCAGAGATTAAAGTGTCATGTCTCTATAAGTGACACGGATTCGTCAGCAATGGCGATGGTTGTGATTGAAAAGGAATAAACCATGGAAAAAGTCGATCGTCCTCTCGGACCAGTCGTAGTTGATATCGCCGGAACCAGTCTGACGGATGAAGAAGTCAAAATTCTTCAGAATCCGATGGTCGGTATGGTCATCTTGTTTACGCGCAACTATGAGAACCGCGAGCAGCTCCATAACCTGACGCATGACATCCATTCTTTGAGAAATCCTTCGCTGCTGATCGGCGTGGACCATGAAGGCGGAAGAATTCAGCGTTTCCGAGAAGAGTTCACCAAGATCCCGTCCGCTCGTTCCTTGGGCCAGCTTTACGATACGGATCCGCAAAGAGCTCACAATCTGACAGCTGCCTGCGGTTTAGTGATGGCTTCTGAACTGAGAGCCTGCGGCGTCGACTTTACCTTCGCGCCCTGCCTGGATTTGGACTATGGTCAGAGCGCCGTCATCGGCAATCGTGCTTTTCATCGCAATCCTCGTGTTGTGAGCATTCTTGCTACGGCAATGGTTAGCGGCATGGCTCAGGCCGGTATGGCCTGCTGCGGCAAGCACTTTCCCGGACACGGCTATGCAACAGCAGACTCCCACGTCGAACTTCCGGTTGACGACAGACCTTTGACCGATATCAGAACCAACGATGAAGTTCCCTATGCCTCGATGGGAACACTGCTGACTTCCGTGATGCCTGCCCATGTGACGTATCCTCAGGTTTCTCCGGCGCCGGCAGGCTTCTCAAAGAAGTGGCTTCAGGAAGAGCTGAGAGGGCGATTGGGTTACAACGGCTTGATCTTCAGTGACGACCTTTCGATGAAAGGTGCTTCTGAGGTTGGCGAAATCACGGCTCGAAGCGATGCTGCTCTAGCCGCTGGCTGTGACATGATTCTGATCTGCAACGATCCGGAAAGCGCAAAAACTGTTTTAGAAAATCAGCGCTGGATTCGCACCAAGGCATTTGATGAAAGGGTTGCACGCATCCAGCCTAGAGGAAAATTCCCGAGCTGGGACGGTCTTAAGCTTTCGCAAAATTATTTAGCTTGCGTCAAGCAGATCGAAGCGTTTAACGCAGAGATTGCTGAAAAAGCCGATAAAACGGCAACACTGTAAAAAGAAAAAGAGGAAACGGAAATCAAAAATTCGTTTCCTTTTTAGTTATCTGTTGAAAGAAAAGCGATCGCTTTCTCAGGCGGAAGAATATTGCTCCCGAGCGGCCTTAAGTGCCTGGCGCATCTCAGGACTAACTTGTCTTTGGAGATGAGCAGGGCCGGGGAATAACTTAAGGTGAGGTCGATGAACTTCTGATCCAAAGGATCTTTGCATCTTGCTTTTGCTTCCGTCGTGATCGGCAAAACCTCAGCGACGTGCAGAAATTCCTCTTTGACCGCCTCAAGTTGCTCCGGCGTTACTTTAAATTGAGGCCTTTTTAAAACATCTTCGAGTTCAGACAGGGCGCCTTCGCAGGTTGCGGTTCTGAATTTTCTTTCTTTTGCAGCCTCCCAGAGGACAGAGGTTTTGGGATCTTTGAAAACAAAGAAATCCAGCAGAAGGTTGGTATCGAAGATGACAGTGTTCATAAAAGAAGAAGGCCGCAAATGCGGCCCAAATACGATTAAAGCAAATTAAGCCTTAGCGATGATCTCATCAACAATAGCGCGTTCTTCTTCAAGGGCGCGAATGTTTGCAGCGATGTGATCTTTCTGGAACTGATTCAGTTCGAGGTCTTTAACGATTTCGTAGTCGCCGTCTTTGCAGATGACGGGCATACCGAAGGTGAGACCTTCAGGGATGCCGTAAGAACCGTCGGAAGGAACAGCCATCGTGGCCCATTCACCGTTGCTGCCGAGAACCCAGTCATGGATGTGATCGATGGCGGCGTTAGCAGCGCTGGCAGCGGAAGAATGGCCGCGAGCCTGAATAATGGCGCTCCCGCGTTTGGCAACAGTCGGGATCAGTTCGTTGACGTACCAGTCTTCAGTAATCAGATCCAAAGCAGGTTTGCCGGCGACGGTGGCATTGGTCAAATCCGGGAACATTGTGCCGCCGTGGTTGCCCCAAACTGCTAGTTTGGAGATCTGAGCGACAGTAGAGTTGGCCTTCTGAGCAACCTGAGTCAGAGTGCGGTTTTCGTCCAGACGCATCATGGCGGTGAAATTGCGGGGATTCAGATCCGGAGCGCAACGACGTGCGATGTAGGCGTTGGTGTTGCAGGGGTTGCCCACGACCAAGACTTTAATGTTGCGGTCGGCAACTTCATTCATTGCCTTACCCTGTTCAACGAAGATTTGCGCATTGGCGGCCAGAAGGTCGGCTCTCTGCATGTCGGCTGTGCGAGGGCGGGAACCGACTAAGAGGGCGATTTCGGCATCCTTGAAGCAAACATAAGGATCCGACGTTGCGGTGATGCTGTTCAAGAGCGGGAATGCGCAGTCATCCAGTTCCATCTGAACGCCGCGGGAGTTCTTGAGAGACTGTTCGTTATTTCTTTCCAGCATCATCAGGTCGATGGGCTGGTCAGTACCGAGCATATCTCCGGCGCCGATACGGAAGAGGAGAGAATAGCCGATCTGACCGGCTGCTCCGGTAACGACGACTTTGACGGGTTTCTTCATTTAGAAAATCTCCTTAAGTGATTTTTTCCTGAGTTCAATCTCTCGATTTTAATACGGCGACCACTGCCGTATACGTTTGAATCGGGTTAATTTAATCTACGCTGAGCGATAATTTTCAAGGAACCGGTGAAAATTTACCCATCTAATATTTTCGTAGTTCAAAGACGGTGCATGACTTAAAAATTAGGTTGGAAAAAATTTAAGCATGACGTTGATCCAGAACGGAAGCGTTAAAAGCGAAAAAATCACTTGAGCACTCGTTAAATCTGCGACTGCAGCCGAGTCTCCGCCCATGGAAGCAGTCATAACGTAGCAGGACTGAGCAGTTGGAAGAGCGGCAAAAAGCAGAAGGACGCAGCTTTCCAAAGAAAGCAGCTGGAAAACAATCGCAAAAGTGAGGGTAACGGCCGGGACAACCATGAGTCGCTGCAGGCTTCCGATAATCATCAGTTGAAGATAGCGTTTGAGGTCGTTGATTTTTAGACCGGCGCCGATGCAGATGAGACCGAGCGCTAGGGAAGATTGTCCTAAAGGTTTAAGGACGTCCTCGAGCAGTTTCGGGAGTTCGATGCTGAACGAGTTGCAAACTAGTCCTAAGAGTGTTGCCAAGATGAGGGGATTAGACAAAACGGCAACGAGGAAATTTTTTCTTTTTCCGCAGTTTTCTGAGCCGCTCAGTCTTGAGGCATGAACCAGTCCGACGGTAGCGATGACGTTGCTAAGAGGTACCCAGCAGGCGATTAAAAGTGAAAGGTAGGCGATGCCCTTATCGCCGAAAAGCGTTGAGCAAATGGCAAAACCGATATAAGTATTGAATCGGAATCCGCAGTGGAAGATAGACCATTTTGTCCATTGGCTCTCTTTAATTAAGAAATTCGCCAGCCAAGCCGTAATAACCGCAATACTCATAGCTGATATTGATATCAGCAAAAAGTAGCTGCACTGCCCGATCTGTAGGTTTGCCTTTGCGACGGAAAGAAAGATCAAAGGAGGAAACAGGACATAAAAGACCAGCTTCTCGGTAACGTTCCAGAAATCTTTTTTGGCAAAAGAAGGACGCTTGGTGAGGAGGTAACCAAGAAGGATCAGGCAGAACTGCGGAAGGATGACAAAGACGGCAAACATGACAGATTCTATGAGTACCAAGTACTTTGTACTTTAACGCCTCCCACGAAAATGTCCAATCTTTACTAACTCTCATATTGAGAGGCGTTAGTTTTCGCGTCGAAGGCATTCAAGGAAGAATTTATCGTATTCATCAACGTTCACCGGCTCCTTTGATGAGAAAAATTGCTGTTTGCTCTCCTTGAAAAAATCGTCTATGAACTTATCGACGACAGGAAAATGGGCGCCGGCGGTTCGTTCCTTGGTTTCAACTTTGATTTTCAAAAGATTTTCGAGTTCTGAATATATCGGGGCCGAAGGTGTTAAAAGCTCTTCATAAAGCCCGCGGAACAAAACCGGAGGAATGGAGTTTCTCTGTTTGATCCACTCGCATGCCAAGATTGATCGAAGAACATAGAGATATTTTTTGGGCTTTACACTTTCTCCGGTGAGGTAAGCCTTGAAGTTGTTCATTGCCAGGCCGAAATAGCCACGATAAAGCGCATTGAAGTTAGAGTTATTGTTGAAAAGCCTGATGAGATTTTCTCTAAGCCACAAGTTGTCCTTGTAAACGATAGGCGAATGAAGCCATTCAATGAGCGGAGCGTTTCCTTTCATTAGAAGTTTAAGTGCCTTCTGTAAATCCCAGCCAACAAAATCTTTGACTTCGTCTATAGGACCCTCAATCACATCACGCTCAGGAAAAAGTTTTAGATACGACTCGAGAGGTCGAATGTAGAGATAGCGGGCGTCGTAATCAGAATCCGGCGAAGGAAAGCCCCAAGCTCTGGAGCCGGATTCACAGGCGTACAGGATTTTGACGTTGTGCAGCTTTTCAATTTCGGCCAGTGTTGAACAGATTTCTTTTTTCATAAGGCTATCCTTTCTTAGAAGCACGCTTACGATGTTTGAGGCTAAGGTCCTGTAAAGTTCGCCCGAGGACGTCTTCTTTCGCTAATAACAGAATGTCATCATCTAACTGTAGGGCATAGAGAACGCGAAGATAGATTCCGATGGAAACAGTGGGCAGACCTTTTTCAATTCGATTGATTGTTAAAGGTGAACAAGTGGCACGCTCAGCTACTTGAGCAATTGAGAGGTCACGCCTTAAACGAGCGAGCTTGATCTGTTCCCCGACGATTGCCATTTTTTGCTCTAATTTTCTCGGAAGTTTTGTCCCCATAGTATTTTTCGGCATCTTAATCAATCAAATAATATATTTAAATTTAATTAATCTTCATTTTAAGATAGATTAGAAGTGAAACTCTCGTTTTGATCCTAATAAAGTTCCCGAGACAGCTTTTGCGTTGAGCATTGGTTACATCAAAAAATTGCCCACGAAAAAGCCGGCACGGTAAATACCGAGCCGGCCCTCAAGAAAGAAGGTTCTGATTAGAAGCTATGGCTGATACCTAAACAAGCTGTCCAGGAGTTGAAGTCTCCGTCGTTCTTAAGATATTTGTTGGCTTTGCCGTATCCTGCATAAGCATAGAGCTGCGTTCTCATGCTAAGCGGATATTCATAGACGGTTCCGACAGAATAAATGTTGTATTTCTGGTTGTTTTCATTAACTTTGCCGTGGGCATAGTTTCCTTGGAGTTTCCATTCGCCGCCGAAAACCTTATATCCGATAGCAGCAGTTACAGCATGCTGTGTCACGCCGGAAGCGCTCAAACCTGTCGGCGCAGCTTTCCAAGCCGGCATCATCTGACTGTCTTTGGCATACTGGTAACCTGCCCAGAAAGTCCAGTCACCGAAACCCTGCTGACCGCCTAACGTTACAAGGTAAGTCTTATCGGCTTTCAGGTCTTTGTTGTCATACATTTCGACCATGACACTGAAAACGGTTTCGTTTTTGTTGAAATCTAAGCCGATACCGTAGTAATGGTCATTATGGCTCCACTTCTGATCGTCTCCGCCGATGCCGTTGGAGTACATGGCTGTAACGGTGGTATTGGCAAATTCCGGACTCTTGTAGATAGCCATGTTATCCATTCTGTCGGAAGTCACAAAGACGCCGGCTACGTTGCCGTCTGTATAGTAAGAAGTCCAAAGGGCAGAGCCGTGAAGGATAGTGTACGTTCCGCAGTCGGAAGAAAGGCCGCCGGCACGGCCGAAGGCGACTTCGCCCCATTTGCCTTTAGCTTGAAGCAGGGACTCACGGCTGAAGGCTTTACCTTCGAAGGCGGCGTCACCGGAGTCGGCGTAAAAGCCTTGTTCCAGGATAAATCCGACGGAGTTGCCGTTGCCGAGGTCTTCGGTTCCTTTAATGCCGAAACGGCTTCCGGCGTAGATGCCGTCGTCAATTCTTACTTTAGCGGCTTCGTGTTTGTGTTTTGTAACGGCAACTGCCTGGTCGATAACACCGTAGAGTGTAACGTTGGATTCTGCATATGCGTTGATGGACGCGGCTGCGATAATCGCAGAGACAAGAATTCTCTTCATCATTTTGGAATGACTCTAAAAGGGGATTTGGGTCAAAAGAAAGATCAGCGAATGCTAGGAAAAAACTTTAGCTGGAAGGAGATAAATATTTCGCGGATTTTCTTGGATGGTTGGTCGGAAGTCCGAAATTCTCGGACTTCCGAATGCTACTAATTAGTTATTGGCGGGAATCTGATAGGACTTGAGGAACTTCAGACCGTTGTTGATGTCCGGTGTAAAGATTCTGTCTTTTGTGACGAACGGAACAACCTTTCTGTAACCGTCCAAGAGTTTTGTTGTGCCTTGGCCCATCTGTTTGCCGTCCTGTTTTCTCATATCCATAGCCTGTGTGGTGTGGAGCACCTCATAGGCATAGATTTCATAACCGACGTCGGCCATCTTAGAAAGACGATCGGCAGTAGCGTTAAGGTTGGAGAAGGTTTCTTCAATACCGATGGAAGTCGGAACACCGTAGCCGATGACGCTGTTCGTCAGAGCCATACCGTCGGCATAAAGACCGGACATAGACTGAGCGATGTTGGCAAATCCGTCACCGCCCTTGTTTTCTTTAGCAACAAGGTATGTAGACAGACCTGTTCTGTGGTCATCAACCAACTGAGTCGTTCTCCAGGCAGAGATGTGCATGACCTGACCGAGGGCCTTTGTCAGGCTTTCCATCTGAAGGGCAAGCTGAGTGTTGTCGAAGTTGGAGCAGGAATTGACATAAACGGTCGGCTTGCCGGCTCTCATTTCGTCTAAGACTTCGGCGTTGCTGTACCAGCGGTCGTTTTTGGCTTCGGTATTGACAATCGGGTTGTCGGTGGTGTGGTTGATGGCCGTATTCAGAAGACCTTTAGTCTGGTTGAGTTCTTCCATCGCGGCAGCCAGAATATAACCGGCAGATCTGAAGCTCAGAGGATCCTGGAGGTAACGCTTGGCGTCTTTCTTCCAGAGGTAAGAACCCTTCAGGTTAGCAAGGACAGCTTCAGCGGCTTCGTGTCCCTGAGGCCAGCCTTTGGTTTCAACAGTGTGCCAGAGATACGGAGAGACGTTGCCGTTTAAGGCTTCTAAGCTGGAAGCGATTACAACCGGGCTCAGGGCGAGGTAGTGTTCTGCTTTCTTAACAGCGGCAATAGACTGGGCTTCTGCCACGTTGCTGTTGGACAGAATGGAGATGCCGTCCATGCCGAAGGGATGATAGGGCTGAAGTTTAAGTTCTTTACGAACCTGAGCGGCAGGAACGCGTTTGCCTTGGTAGCTCACATCCCATTCGCCCATGAGAGCCAAGCCGATGTGGGTTGCCATGCTCAAGTCGTTTGCACCTTCAGATCCGCGAGAAGGAATCAATGGGCAAACGTCATTGTTGATGTATTCCTGGAAAGCTTTGGCAGCGGCCTCGCTCATACCGGTGTAGCCGGCAGCCATCTGGTTCAGACGGATGACCATAGCCATCTTGGAGATTCTGTCATCGAAGTAGGGTTCCAGACCGGCGGCCTGAATACGCATCTGGCGTTCGTTGAACTTAATAGAAGCGCTGCGGTTAGGCTCGGCTTCAACAGAGGCGCCGGCAACTTTTTGATCTTTCAAAGCACCGTAGTTGACGGTTAAACCGTAAATATCACGACCGTCGGTAGCAGCATCGATCGGGGCTTTGTAAGAAGCCTTGATTCTTGCCCAGCCTTCAGGTGTGACGGCAACTTTTTCTCCGGGCGCGGAAATGGCCCAAAGTTCGTCCACGGTCAGTGTGCGGCCGTCAAGATTATGTGTGGCAGCAAAGGACAAAGGCGCGATGGCAAGCAGGATAGAAATGACGAGTGGTTTTTTCATGAGAGTTCTCCTTGGTGATTTAAGCTTGGTTATCTGAAATTAGTCCACTGAGTTTGATGACAGTTGCTGCATAAGTCTTGATTGGCTTTGTGTTCGGAGTGGCAAACGACACAATCTACCGTGTTTCCATAGTGAGCGGACTGATGCGGATATTTATCCTGCGGGTTGGCTTTGGTCTTAATTTGTGCCATCGGTCCGTGACAGCTTTCACACTTTTGAGTCGAAGGCTTTGTAAATTCAGTGGTGTTGTCGTGACAAGTCGAGCACTGCATTTGAGCTGCCATGCTGTGCTTCATCGGCATACCGGCAAGAACCGGAGCATCGGCAGCGAAAGCAGAACAAGAAAGCAGGGCAGCGAAGAGCGGAATAAAGAATTTTTTCATGTTAGTTCCCCTGTGCTTTGAGATAAGCGGCAGCGTTTCGGCCGGCTTCCAGTCCGAATACCATGCAGTCAACGGAAGAGCATCCTCCGAGACGGTCCATACCGTGGACACCTCCGGTCACCTCACCGGCTGCGTATAGTCCGGGAATCGGAGCAAGAGTTGCCGTTGAAAGAACTTCTGATCTCGGATTCACAGCGATGCCGCCCATGCAGTAGTGAAGTTTCGGAGTCAGGCGCATTGCATAGAACGGAGCTTTGAGCGTCTGTTTAACATCAAGAGGCTTAGCAAACGGGTCTTTCAGAGTGCCGGCAACGATCTTGTTGTATTCATCGACTTGCTGCTGAAGTGCTTTAAGCGGGATGTCATAAGCTTTAGCAAGATCCGCAAGTGTCTCGTAACGGAAGACTGTTTTGTCTCGATAAGCCGCTTTGAAACCTTCCGCGTGTTCTGTCGTTTTTTCTCCGCAGAAAACGATCGGATAGTTGATCTTGTCAGGTGTACTTTCGCTTAAGACGTTGAGTTCGGCATCCGCACGAGTCCGGCGGTCTGCAAGTTCATTCATGAAGCGGCGGCCGGTCTTCGGATTGACAGCCATACCTTCGGCAAAAGCGTAGTCAGCGAAGAAGCTTCCTGGGCCGGCACCCTTTTCGTCTGGAGATGCCCAAGGTCCTAACTGGTACATGTCAAGCATGGAGGGCAGGCAGCCTGACTTCAACAAAGCCTTGAGCATTTCAGCAGTGGCGCCGGGCTGGGAGGTGCACTCTAAAAGAGAGTAAACCGGCATAGTGGTTTTGATGAAGTCTTTATCCTGGCCCCAGCCGCCGGTAGCAACCACGATGCCGCCGCGGGATCCGATTCTCTGTTCTTTTTTAGAAGTACCGTCTTTCCAGTTGTAATCGCAGTTAACAAGTACGCCGGTGACTTTGCCATCTTGCATCAGAAGGTCAATGACCTGAGAGCGGTTACGGAACTGAACGCCGTTCTTCTTGAGCCAATTGTGAATAGGAACAACAATTCCGCCGCCTGAGGCAGCTGTAGGAACCATGGTGCGCGGGGCGCTGTGGCCGCCTAAACGGATAACCTTATCCATGAGCTGAACACCGCATTCGTCGAGCATCGGGCAGATGTTGACTGCGTTCTCTGCGAATTTTCTAGCCAGATCCGGATGGTTGAATCCACGGCCGGCTTTGGTCATATCGGCGACCATAAGGTCAACGGAATCTTTGATGCCTTGTTTCTGCTGTTTAGGATTCAGGGGAACGGACATGAGGCCGCCGCAGAGGCAGGAGTTGCCGCCGAAGGCTTCCATCTTGTCGAGAATCAGAATGTCTTTGACGCCGGCTTTGAGAGCGGCATAGGCGGCGGAGAGTCCTGCAAAACCGCTGCCGACGATAACTAAGTCGTGGACTTCATTGAAAGGCTGAGCTGTTGGGGAGGGAGCTGCGAAGGCCGATCCGGAAGCCAGACCGGTAGCAGCCAGTGTTCTCAAGAAATTGCGACGACTGAATGAGGATAAGGGTTTCATTTGTTTTCCTTGTGATCAACGTCCTAACAATTAGAAATACTATACCGACTAGACGGTTTAAATAATTAGGAGAAGTACCAATAAATGTTGTACGTTAAGAAATCAGTTTATTTATTTTAAATATAGATAAAACAATAAGTTAAATAATTTTATCTAAATATCATAGAGTTATGACCACGAGAAAATAACTGTATTTTCCATACAAAAAGATGAAAAATAACAGAACTATTTCTTAAATTAGACTTAAAAATTATTCTTAACGGCCTTAATTTACTGTACTGAACCGTTAAGTAAAACTATAATAAGATTAGGGAAGCGGCCGCATGATTGCCGCAATGAATTTTTTGTACAAGGTGGGTTCTCCAATGGAAACCAAGAAACAGACGAGAAAAACCAGTAGTAAAACAAAGGAGCTGATCTTAGAGGTCGCACGTGAAATAGCGGCTGAAAAGGGCGTCGGTCAGCTGACGCTGGAGGCAGTAGCTGATCGAGCAGGAATTAGCAAAGGCGGTTTGCTGTACCACTTTCCGGGAAAGAAAGAACTGATTATTGCGTTAATGGACAGCTACGTATCGCATCTATCAGCAGAACTTGAATCAGCAACGGAACCGTTCAAAGGTCATCCACAAGCTTTGGTTTTGGGGTTTATCCATTGGTACAAGAAATTTAACGGCATCGCGGCGACCAATCGTACTTGGGGTGCAGCTGTTTTTGCGGTCCAGTCTTTTGATCCTCAGCTGATGGAACCGCTTCACAACTGGTACAGACAATTGTTTGAAAAGATCCGAAACAGCGGTCCCGCTTCATTAGATACAGCGACAGCTATTATGGCGATCGAAGGCTTGTTCATGCTTTCTCTCTACAACCTTGACCAATTAACGACAGAAGAGAAATCGAGGATTATTCAGCATATAGAAGATCGCCTGCTGATGCGTGAATTGAATCCGAAGAATTCTATTGAATAACTTAACTTTTTGTTGTCTTCAAAATTAGTCCGCTGTGAAAAAACCTTCTTTTGCCAAAGGCAATTTGCTTGGCATCTTCAAGGTAAACAATGTCATTACTTAGCGTGATGTGAGTTGTTATCCTAAAATTAACAATGGAGAGTCCAGAGGACAACAAATGGCGATCAATCAGCTAAAAGCTTTACCACTTGGATCGGACTTTATTGCGTTGAGGATAGCCGACGAAATCTACGTTGATAAAACGGAGATGGTTTTTAGCTTAGTTGTTAAACGTGGTAAATATTTCCTCGCCAGACCGAGAAGGTTTGGAAAGTCTCTTCTGATATCGACTTTTGAGTCTTTATTTAAGTTCGGCCTACGTGACTTCAAGGGTTTGGCTATTGAGAACCTTTGGAAGGAAGATGCAGTCTATAACGTAGTGCGGTTGGATTTTTCAGAAATTAAAGATTTTGCAGACGCCGAATCCTTTTCAGAGCGATTGATATCTCTTCTCTCGCGAAAATTTGCGCCCTATGGTTTCTGCTACGAACTTCTCCCCTTCCAAACAGTTTCGGATCAGCTATCCGATTGGTTGACTGCTCGGGAAAAGAATTCTTTGGTTCTCCTAATCGATGAATACGACGCGCCTCTTACTTCTTGTTTGAACAACAAAACTGTTTTCAAGGAAGTACGCAGAGCTTTATCGGCTTTTTACTCAGTATTAAAGTCAAATGAGGGTGCGTTGAGATTTGCGTTCATCACGGGAATCACAAAGTTTAATAGGACAAGCATATTTTCAGAGCTGAATAATCTTTCGGATCTCTCTTTAGATGTGGAATATGACAACTTGTTAGGTTACACATAGGGCGAAACGCAGAAATACTTTTCCGGATACCTCGATAATGCTGCCTCGTTGTTAGGCCTCTCAAGAGAAAAGCTCGCCGAGGAGCTCGTCAAGCATTACGACGGTTTTTGCTTTGAAAGAACCGCGAAAGAACATGTTTTTGCGCCATGGTCCATGCTGAACTTTCTCTCATCACCCCGAAACGGTTTTGTGGACTATTGGTTTGAGAGCGGCGGAAGGCCGTCTGTCTTGGTTGAATACTTGAAATCTCACGCTCTTAGACATCCTGAAGAGTATGGGCGTGAAAAATCGATTTCCCTTTCTACTCTTTCCGGGTCTTCTGATTTGGAAAATTTGTCGGATTTGGGTCTTCTGACACAAGCAGGCTACCTGACGATCAAGGCGGTAAGGTACGGAGATACGGTATTTCTTGATTATCCTAACTTAGAAGTGAAGTGTGCTATGGCTCAGTTATATATGGAGCGCTTGCTCGATGGCAAAGTCGCCGGTCAAGTGGGCGCGGGGCCAATAGTAAAGGTACTAGCTGAAGAATCTGCCGAGTCGGTATTCCATATTCTGAACCGACTTTTCATGGCAATTGATTACCCCCGGTGAAGGACGAAGCTTCCTTGCGTGCTTATGTTCAGGTCTATTTCTCAGGAGCAGGGTTAGAGCCAAAAGTTGAACAGCACAATGCTCACGGAAGGAGTGATCTAGAAGTAAGCGTCGGAGAAAGACATTGGGTTTTCGAGTTCAAAGTTTCCTATGACGGGAAGAAGGAAGAAGAAACTCTTTCAGAAGGTATTTCTCAGATGAAAGCCAGACACTACGAGGAGCAAGGAGATTTCAAGGAACTCAAGCGCGTCGTGTTGGTCTATTCAATTCCATCTCGCCAATTCGTGAAATGGAAACTGCTGACGTTCTAAAAAATCATCACTAATTCTTAGCTAGGTACGGAATTTTTCTATAGTCCACTATAGAATTTTTCCATAGTCGGCTATAGAATTTTTCCGAAGTCTGTTAGGGATTTTCGATAGTGTGGAAGAGAAGTTCGAAATCTTCTGAGTCAGGGCTGAAACGATAGAGGTTGCCTTCTGATAAATCGTAGTAGAGAGCGTGAAGTTTGAGCTGTCCATTCTTAACACGCTCGGCGATCCAAGGATAAGAAAGCAGATTGTCGAGAGAAATCAGCACGGCGCCTTCTTCACAGTGGCGGCTCCGTGTCTTTTCATCTTCATCGCCCGTCATAGCTTGAAGCCGTTCAAGAGCCGGGGAGGCTATGCTGACCCAGTCTTGAATATAAGTTTCCCCGGCGATGGATTCAGGTGTCATGAGACCGTGGATGCCCCCGCAATGAGAATGACCCATGACGACGATGTGCTCGACATTGAGATGTTTGACGCCGTACTCAATGGCACTCATCACAGAACATGGATTTGAGGCCTGTGTCACCGCGGGAACAAGCGCAGCCACGTTTCTAATCACAAACAAGTCACCGGGTTTGCAATGCAGAAGAATGGCTGGATCGACTCTCGAATCGCAGCAGGCAACAACCAGCGTTTTGGGATTCTGAGCCTTTTCCAGTGATTCAAAATACTGTCTTTCCTTTAGGAAATAAGTTTGCTTGAAGTTGTGGAAGCCTTCTATAAGTTTGTGAAAGTTATCCATTTTGTTCTAAATTTTGTTGTTTGGGTCTAATGAACTATACAACTTTGCCATTGATTTAAAGTTTGAGTTGGATCCCAATATACGCTCTGAGGTTTAGTTAAGTTAGATGTCAACAGTCAAGCAATTTTGAAAAAAAAGAGAATCCGAATACGGATTCTCAAAAGCCTGGTGTCGGAGGATTCCAGACGGTTAGTTCAATGGAAGTACCTTATTGGAAAACAAGTTATTAGAAATACTTGGTTATGCCGGTAATGATGTTGAAGGCATGGTCCTTTGTAAATTTTTTCGTCTTTGCGTTTTGACCATCCCAAGTGGAAAAGCCGCCCCCGATGTAGATGTCAATACTTTTAGAAGGTCGGTACAGATACTTCGTAGCTATGCCCAGCATATGGGCTTTATGGTCTTCAATGTTGTTAATAGTATTGACCTTGTAATCTCGGTAATAAATCATTGACTGCCAAGAAGACAGGCCAAACCAGAGCTGGGTGCCGGCGTAAGTGCCGAAGCCTTTAATGTTCTTGGCAGAAGAAAAGCCGTCTAGCTTATTGACACCGTCGAAGTATTGACCCTGCAGATAAACGGTTACCGGTTTGAAACGATAACTTCCGCCGATTGTGGCGATTTTCTTGCTTGTCGTCCCTTTGGCGGCAGCGGGTACCTTTTTACCCCAGGTTGTTTCCTCATATGCGGCAACAAGGTTTAAGTTGCCGTTCTTATAGCGGAGACCTCCTGCATAAAACTTATCTACGTCGCTGGTATTTTCATCTCCCTCTTCAGATTCCTCGGTTTTCATGGAGTATTGCAGCGTGCCTTGGAAGCCGGCAAGCATGGGTGTTCGGTACGTGATCATGTTGTCAATTCTGGAGGATTTCACGGGAGCCAGCCCTATGCCGTATGTTCCGCCCCCGAATGAATCCATGAAGAATTGAAGGTCGTAGGCGCCGGATCCGGAAGAGATTCCGGAAATTCTTCCGGCGGAGACTTCACCAAACTTTTTGCTGCTGACGGTTAAGTAAGAACAGCCCTCAAAAATTTTATTGCCCTTAAGTCCTCCTTTTAATGCCCCGGAATCAGATGCAAAGCGGTTTTCTAAACGGAAACCTACAGATAGGTCATCGGTTATCTCTTCGATTCCTTTTATGCCGATACGGGAAGCGGTGTTTAATCCAGACTGCATCGTAATCGTGTTGTCTTTATGCGTATCTCCTCCGTAATTGTCATATGCGATACCGGTATCAATACGCCCATAAATGGTGACGGCGCTTTCGGCTTGAACAGAGCAGGCAACAAGAAGGGAAGAAATAATCAGCGAATATTTGAATGTTTTCATTTTGATTACCTTTATCAGAGGAGCCAATATGCGGCCAGAACCATGAGCAGCATGACAGGGGCAGAACGTTTAACGATTTCCATAGGATTGACGGAAGCAATGCCCGCGACGAGGATGAGGCCGCCGCAAAGAGGAGAGCTGAGGCGTCCGAAAGAGCCGGAAATTACTGCTAGCCACCCTAGATCGGCAATTTGGAGACCGAAACTTGGCGCGTTCGGAGTAACAGCTTCATTGAAGGCGAAGGCCGCGGCATCTCCGGAACCAGTGAGTACTCCCATTAAATAAGGACCGAAGGCACCGCCAATACGAGCGAGATGATTTGCGTTAGTGAGTGTTTGGACGAGAAGGTCGATGACACCTGCAGCCTTGAGACCTGCAGCGAACACGCCGGCTGCAATGATGATGCCAAGGATATTGCCATAACCTTTGCCCATGCCGTCAAAGAATTTTTTAGTAACTTCAGCCGGGTTGGAGCGCGTTACGCATAACGCATAGAACGTACCGATAAGCATCGCGGTAGCAACGCTCATCTTCATGGTCGTATATAGGGAGACGTAAAGCAGAATAACTACAGGAACGAGCGGGGCAAGAGCATATAGTGGATTGATTTTCTTCGGAAGATTATCCGCAAGCTCGTTGCTTTCGCTAGTTTGGTGCTGAGGTTTTTTGTAGTCGCGGTATATAAAGCAAACAATGGTCAGTCCCACGATGATGGCGAGCGAAAACAATAAGATAGGTGAGGTTACTCGGCCAATGAACTCCATGACTTCCATATTGGCAATCTTGGAGACGAATACATTGTGTGCGACTCCGGGATTGAGAAGGGCAGGTGTTGTGGAACAGACGACGGCCGCCGCTGCGATTGCGGGTTTAAACCCCGACCTAATCAAAATCGGGATCATGGAAGGTCCTACTGCGGCGCAGAGTCCGGCTGTGGAAGGGATGGCTACTGCACAAAGACCGGTTACAAACATGCAAGCGGGGAGCAATAACACACCTAGCCTTCTCAGAGGTTTAGTCAAGAGCGCAACCAGGTGCACGTCGCATTTGGTTAAAGAAATGGTTGCAGCAAAGCCCATGGCAGAACAAATGGCGATGATGAGAGACGACCTCGTCATCGAAGCATCGAACTGCTGGAATGCAATCATTGGCTTCAAAGAAAATATCGCCATTGCGAAACCCGAAGCCAAAAGAACGCACCGAGTTTCGTAACGTTTGATCAATGCATAAATCGTTATAAGTACAACGATTAGTGCGAAAGCTACATTGATAGACATAAGTGAATCCTTGGAAAAATGAGGAAGTTAACTTTGCCTAAAAGGCCAGCAAAGTTTAGAAGTCCGAACAGGATCCACCAATCCGAACTATCTCCAGAATTGCTGTTAGTTAAGCAATATTCGATATCTGATATCGGATAGCATATAACCTATAAAAAACATGAAATTAGAGGTTTTATATGAGGTAAAAAATTTTGTCTATCCATAGAATAAAAATTCAATTTCACGTTGTTTTTTTTAAAATGAATGAATTTTTAATTCTTAAAAAGAAGAGATGGATTTGCCTAATCCTATTTTGTTTGGCTAATTTCTTTACAGGAGCTCTTTATATCTGGAGCGTGTTTTCCGGGCCCTTGGCACAAAAAATCGGGTTAGCGACATCCACAAATTTAACGGCAGCCGATATATCTCCTGTATTCGGCGTAGCGACCGGTGTTACACCCTTTCTGATGCTGGCAGGCGGATACATTAATGACAAATTCGGCCCTAGATTTGTAATTGCTGCCGGAGGATTATTTATAGGTATCGGCTATCTCCTCTGTGCTGTCAGTGAAAGCATAAGCATGCTTTATATCGCCTATGGATTGCTTGTAGGTATTGGTACAGGAATGGTGAACGGCTGCACGATCAATTGTGCGGTTAAATTTTTTCCTGACAAGCGAGGCTTTGCCGGCGGAACGGTAACGGCTTTCTTAGGAGTGGGTGCTGCTTGCCTGCCTTTCGTTGTTAACTGGCTGATTCGCGAATATGGAATTTCAACCGCTTGCACGGTGTTCGGAATATGTGCCGGCCTCGTTATTTTTACCTGCGGACTTTTGACCTTTAAATGCCCGGATGATTTCGCGCTCTGTTTTACAAGCAGTGCCCGAGCCAAGGTGACAAAAGGCCTAGATGTTAATTGGTTAGGGATGATTCGTTCCCCATTATTTATCCCGCTTTATCTGTTATTTGTTTGCGGATCTACGATGGGGTTAATGTTGATTTCAAGTATGTCCGGAATTGCTGAATACCAGATCGGAGTTGGGACAGCACTGGCTGCGACATCGGTTTCCGTTATCTCCTTGGCCAATACGACGGGAAGATTCTTGTCCGGCACGGTCTCGGATATGCTGGGACGTGTGCAAACTTTGGTTTTAATGCTCTCCGCAGCTGTCTTAGGTTTTTTCCTTTTGATTCAATCCGGACGAGGAGACCTGACCACCTTCATGTCCGGCATTGTTTTGGTGGGTATCTGCTACGGAGCTTTCATAGGAACCTATCCAAGTTTAATTGCTGATGAATTCGGCCATAAGCACAACAGTGTGAATTTTTCTTTGATGATGACCGGATACAGCATTGGCGGAATCGGTGGTCCGATTCTTTTGAGGTTGGCTTCCAAGGAAGGCTCATACGTCGGCGCTTATGCGACATGCATCGGACTCGCAGTGGTCGGAGCTCTTTGTGCGGCGGCATATTTCTATCTTAAAAGGCGCGAGGCAAAGACATCGCGTTGATCAAATCTAAAGGAGAAAACGATGGATCAAAAATATATTGAAGAAATGGTTTGCAGTAGACGCAAACTTCATAAGATTCCTGAAGAAGGCTGGACCGAATTTCAAACGACTTATTTCGTTGTCGAGTTTCTGAGAGGTCTCGGACTGCCGGTATTCGTCGGAAAAGCAAACCTCAATCTTGACGAAGTTCTAGGCAGAGATGTCGAACTTGTTCAAGACAGTATTGAGCGTGCACTTAAAGCCGGCGTTCCGCAGTCTTTCATTGAGGAAACGGAAGGTTTCACCGGAGCAGTTGCGGTACTGGACACCGGACGTCCGGGCCCAACGACAGCATTTAGAAGTGACATGGATTGCGTCATTGTTCGAGAAACGAAAGATGCTGACCATCTTCCGAACAAGTTAGGCTTTGCCTCGGAACATCCGGGTTTGATGCACGCATGCGGCCATGACGGGCATACTGCCGTCGGCTTGGAACTTGCCCGTTGGTTGGTGGAACACAAGGATCAGCTGTGCGGAAAGTTCAAATTAATTTTCCAGCCTGCAGAAGAAGGAGTCCGAGGTGCGAGAGCTATGTGCGAAGCCGGTATTGTCGATGATGTTGATTATTTTTTAAGCGGTCATGTCGGCGGTGTCATCGGTCGTGGGGAAGTTGCCGTGATGGACGGCGGTTTTTTAGCATCTTCAAAGTTTGATATTGCGATAGAAGGAAAACCGGCTCATGCAGGAAATGCTCCCCAGCAGGGAAATAATGCTTTAATGGCAGCATGCGCCGCTTCAATGATGCTGCAGGGAATTCCTCGCCATGCGGATGGTGTAACACGAGTATCTGTGGGGACGCTTCATGCCGGAGAAGGCAGAAATGTCATTCCAGCACACGCTAAGCTGCAAATGGAGGTCAGAGGAGAAACTAAAGAAGTAAATGAATTCATGAAGGAATATGTCTACGACATATTTGCAGGTGTCGATAAGGCCTATCGTGTGAAATCTAAAGTTGAGCTGGCCGGTGAGTCTACGACTCTGATGCAGTGTCCTGCTATTTACGACAAAGTTGAAGAGGTGATGAAAAAGATCCCCGGTATCAAAGTTCTCCCGAGGATCCACACACCGTCTGGTTCTGAAGACTGTGCACTGTTCATACGACGTGTGATTGAAAGGGGCGGTCAAGCCGGATTTATTCTCTATGGCTGCAACCATCACGGGCATCATCGTCCGAATTTTGAGATACAGGACGAACAAAGTCTGCCCATCGCTCTTTCTATATATACAGGGTTTGCCGAACTTGTGAACGGAATAGGAGGAAAGGTAAAATAAGGGGTAATTAAAACATCAATTCTTGGAGGGGCTATGGAGGACTTCGAACTCGAATCGAAATCGTATTTCTTTCCTAATCGTTTAACACTCTTTGAGCAGGTCAGCCAGTCCCTTTCTCGTCTTATCAGTGAAAAGAAATGGCGACCGGGAGAGATGCTCCCGAACGAGACCGAGCTTGCTCAGATGTTTAATGTTAGCCCCGGCACGATGCGGAGAGCTTTGAAACTTTTGGTGGATAAGGGTGTACTGATTCGCCATCAGGGAAAAGGAACTTTCGTAGCGGAATTCTCTAACAACCAGCAACTTGTATATAAGCGCTACATTAAGCTGCAGCCTGATAACCCAGAAGTCGATGAAGCGGTCCCTACAAAATCAGATTTGCTGTTTTTCGAGAGAGTGAGTCCGTCTCTCGAAATTCAGCAGCTTTTAAATCTTCAGCCGTCAGACCAAGTCGTTCACGCCGGAAGAACATTGTCCGCTTCTTCCGGGATTGTGACCTTCGATGAGTTGTGGGGTGTAGGGAAGGATTTTGAAAAGCTGACAAAGGAAAACCTTGCGCATCATCGCGAAAAGTTACTCTATGCTTTCTATCAATCCGAACTTGGAATCTCCATTACCCGCAGTGAAGAACGAATTAAAGCCGTGCTGCTCCCGCTGGATTTGTGTAATGTGTTTAAGCTGTCTTATCCACAGCCTGTCATTGAGATCCGAAGGGTGGCCTTCACATTTGAAGATCGCCCTGTAGAGTTTCATAGACAATTGTCGTTTACCAGTCGATACCACTATCGTATCTTTTGATCTGACTGTCAGCTATCTCAAATCAAGAACCGGGATAACTTTTGGCCTCCGGTTCAAGTATGAGAAACAGCTATATACCTTGCTAATTGCCGGCTAGAGCGTACAAAAGCCAATAGTCTACTGAGTAAAGGCCCGAGCCGACGATAAATATCGCAATGAGTCCGAACAAGTAAGGCAGAGCGGGAGAGGTCAGATCTTTACCGATAGTGACCTTGGTTGCGATTGTGAAACTAACAATCGCAGGGATAACCGCTAGACGTGTGAGCAATCCGGCCATGAGAAACAGCGGCACGAAAGTTTCAATGATTGCCGCTGAATAATATCCGACCTTTGGAGAGAAGAATAAGACCTTCGGAAACTTCGCTGCGTTTTCCGGATGGAAAAGTTTCTGTACTCCGTAAGGGAGCATCGCTAAAGCAATTGCCCATCTAAAGAGTAGAGATGCCATGCTGGCAGAGGTTGGGTCACAGGTCCAATGCAATATGGTGGACATCATTTTCATTTCCTTAGTTTATGGAGGAAATTTTAGAAAAGAACTACAAGGGCAATCGGTTAGCGTTGCTTAAATGAGGTAGTGAAGGAGAGCAGTTAGAAGAAAATGGATGTTTTTGAAGGTAACGACCGAAGCCGCAATCTCGAAAAATCAAGGCTTCGACAAAGTTGTTTGCCGTTCACAAAAATGTTCCTGAGTCACGGCTTCAAATCTATAATCAATTTGTTTCAGTGGCTGGTTTTTGCTGAAACACGCTCAACAGGAAACCTGTGAAGCAGCCGCAAAATACTCCGATAGTTTGCGGCCCCCTGAGCGGCAAGAAATTTGTCCAAGGTGAAAAAGTGATTAAAGACTTAATAGAGAATTCATATCTATTCGGTGGGAATGCTCCTTACGTAGAAGAGTTATACGAGCAGTACCTCGAAGACCCAAATTCCGTAGATGAAAAATGGCGTCAGTACTTTGACCGTCTGCAGCAGGCCCCGGCTTCCGACGGCCGTGTCGAAACCATTGACGTTCCTCATGCACCCATCGTTGAGGCTTTCGCACAGAGAGCATCCGAACCGCGTTCGGCTGTTTGTCCGGTAAGTGAACGAGATCTTGATCTGGCAAAAAAACAGGTTGCGGTTCAGTCCATCATCGGTGCGTACCGATTCTTAGGAAGCCGCTGGGCCAACCTTGACCCGCTGCACAGAAGAGAACGTCCGAAGATTCCCGAGCTTGAACCTTCCTTCTACGGACTGTCCGAAACGGATATGGACAGCACCTTCTCGGCAGCTAATACGTATTTCGGCGCCGATAAGATGACGCTTCGGGATTTAATCGCCGCCTTGAAACAAACTTATTGCAGCGATATCGGTATCGAATTCATGTACATCAGCGATCCGGTGATCAAACGCTGGTGGCAGCAAAAACTGGAACCTTGCCGCTCAACCCCGAGCATGGACGCCAAGTCCAAGAAACGCATTCTTGAAGAACTGACGGCCGCAGAAGGTTTGGAACGTTATCTCCATACCAAGTATGTCGGCCAGAAACGCTTCTCGCTCGAAGGCGGAGAAAGCTTTATTGTCGCCATGGATGAAATCGTGGAAACAGGCGCAGCACAAGGCCTGGAGGAAATGGTTATCGGTATGGCTCACCGCGGTCGTCTCAATGTGCTCGTCAATACGCTTGGCAAAGCGCCGAGTGAACTGTTTGCAGAGTTTGAAGGTCACTACAAGAGTAAAGACCTGCCGGCGGGCGACGTGAAATATCACAACGGTTTCTCAAGCGATGTCGTTACCGCTTCCGGACCGATCCATCTGGCTTTAGCCTTTAATCCTTCTCACTTGGAAATTGTCGACCCGGTCGCAGTCGGAAGCGTTCGCGCCCGACAGGATCGCCGCCATGATCCTAAAGGTCGCCGCGTGATGGGCGTTCTTGTTCACGGCGACGCTGCCTTTGCAGGTCAGGGCGTCGTCATGGAGACGCTGAACCTTGCCGATACCCGCGGCTACGGTACCGGCGGCACGATGCACATCGTGATCAACAATCAGATCGGTTTCACGACTTCGGATCCTCGTGATAAAGGCTCGATGACATATTGCACGGATCCGGCAAAACTCATTGAAGCCCCGGTTCTGCACGTGAACGGTGACGACCCGGAAGCCGTCGTATTTGCGACGCGTCTGGCCATGGAGTTCCGCAAGAGCTTCAGCCGCGACGTCGTGGTTGACATTGTCTGCTTCCGCCGTTTAGGCCATAACGAACAGGACACGCCGGGACTGACTCAGCCGCTGATGTATAAGAAGATCAATGTCCATCCGGGTACTCGTCAGGTTTATGCCGACAAGCTGGCACTGCAGGGTGTCGTTAGCCCGGAAGAAGCCAAAGAAATGGTTGCCGCATATCGACGCAGTCTGGAAAGCGGTATCCCGCCGAGACAGACGGCTTTGATCGAAGGCAAGAACCCTTATGCCGTTGATTGGTCCCGTTACAACGGCAGCTGGACAGACGATGTGAAGACGTCTGTTCCTTTGGACGAATTGAAGCGTTTGACGGATGTCATTACGACCGTTCCGGAGAACTTCAAGCTCCACCCGCTCCTTCAAAAGGTCATCGCAGATCGTCGTCTGATGATGCAGGAAGAAATCCGTGTGGATTGGGGCTTAGCCGAACATCTGGCTTTTGCCACGCTGCTCACGGGCGGATACTCCGTTCGTATTTCCGGCGAAGACTCCGGCCGCGGAACCTTCAGCCATCGTCATGCCGTCTGGCACGATCAGAACCGTGACCGGTGGGATTCAGGTATTTGGATTCCTTTGGAGCATCTAGGTGAGCATCAGGCTCAGTTCACAGTGATTGACTCCGTTCTTTCTGAGGAGTCAGTTCTCGCATTTGAATACGGCTATGCCAGCTCTTCTCCGAAGTGCCTGACGATTTGGGAAGCTCAGTTCGGCGACTTTGCCAACGGCGCTCAGGTCGTGATCGACCAGTTCATCAGCTCCGGTGAGGCCAAGTGGGGCCGCAAGAGCGGCTTGACGATGCTCTTGCCTCACGGCTACGAAGGGCAGGGCCCCGAGCATTCATCTGCCCGAGTCGAACGTTATCTGCAGCTTGCAACAGATACCAATATGCTGATTTGTCAGCCGACAACCGCAGCTCAGATCTTCCATTTGCTGCGCCGTCAGATGGTTGGCAATATCCGCAAACCTTTAATCGTCTTCTCTCCAAAGAGTCTGCTGCGCAACAAGATGGCAAGTTCCGATTTGGAAGAACTCTCCGAAGGCAAATTCGAAACCGTCATCGGTGAAATTGAAGAGCTCGATGCCGATAAGGTCAGAAGAATTCTGGTCTGCACCGGCAAAGTTTATTACGACCTCGTGAAATACCGCAAAGAGCATGAAATCGATGATGTCGTCATCGTTCGTCTTGAACAGCTTTATCCCTTCCCGCACAAGAGTTTCCGAGAAGAGACTTCTGGTTACTCCTTCGCTTCCGAGGTGGTTTGGGTCCAGGACGAACCTCAGAATCAGGGCGCCTGGTTCTATGTGCAGCACCATTTGCTTGAAGAAATGCCTTCCGGCGCAAGATTGAGTTATGCAGGACGTCCTGCTTCATCTTCGCCTGCCGTCGGCTATGCCAGCAAGCACGCCGAGCAGCTTAAAGAATTGGTGGAAAACGCTTTCGGACGCCTTAAAGGCTTTATTCAGACGAAATAGTTCAAGCGTTGCTTTGTAAAGAATTCGGAGAAAAAAGAAATGTCTATTGTTGAAGTCAAAGTACCCGAGCTGTCCGAGTCTGTTTCGGAAGCCAGTCTGATTGAATGGAAAAAGAAAGTCGGTGAACCGGTTAAGGCCGATGAAATTCTTATTGAAATTGAAACCGATAAGATCGTTCTGGAAATTCCGGCGCCGGCAGACGGAGTGCTGGCAAGCATTGAGCAGCCTGATGGTGCGGCAGTCCTCAGCGACCAATTGATCGCCACAATCGATACTGAAGGAATGGTTGGTGCACAGGCGGAAGCCCCTAAAGCAGCCGTTGCTGAAGAAGTCATTATTTCGACGCCTGCGGCAGCCCCTGCGCCGACTCCCTCACCCGCTGCGCCGACGGCAGCTGCTTCTACGCCAGGCGCCTTTATGATGCCTGCCGCAGAAAAACTCATGGCAAACAGCGGATTGTCTGCAACTCAGGTTGCAGGAACAGGCGTCGGCGGACGTATCACGAAACCCGATGTCATCGCTGCCTTAAAGAGCGCCCAGTCTGTGGCTCCATCTGCTGTTGCCGCAGCTCCGGCTCAACCGGCCGCTCCTAAATCCGCGCCTGCTAAACAAGCAACTCCCGTCGCATCTCTTGACGGCAGACCCGAGCAGAGAGTTCCGATGTCTCGCCTTCGTGCCAGAGTGGCCGAACGCCTCGTAGAGTCCCAGTCCAACTGCGCCATTCTGACTACTTTCAATGAGGTGAACCTGGCGCCGGTAATGGCTTTGAGAGCGAAATACAAAGAAAGCTTCGAGAAGAAGTATGGCGTCAAACTCGGCTTTATGAGCTTCTTCGTTAAAGCTGCTGTTCACGCTTTGAAGCAGTACCCGATCATCAACGCCTCGGTTGACGGCTACGACATCATTTATCACGGATATATGGATATCGGCATTGCAGTGGGTTCTCCCCGCGGTCTTGTTGTACCGGTCTTAAGAGATGCCGATCAAATGACGTTTGCCGAGATCGAACTCAAGATTGCAGACTTTGCTAAGCGTGCCAAGGACGGTAAGTTAACGCTCGAAGAGCTGACCGGCGGCACGTTTACCATTTCCAACGGGGGCGTATTCGGGTCTCTCTTCTCCACACCGATTATTAATCCGCCTCAGTCCGCCATTCTCGGCATCCACGCGACCAAACCGCGTCCTGTAGCAGAAAACGGCGAAGTCGTGATTCGTCCGATGAACTACTTTGCGATGAGTTATGACCATCGCATTATTGACGGACGCGAAGCCGTGCTGGCACTTGTGGCGATGAAAGAAGCCCTTGAAGATCCGGCCCGTTTACTCTTAGATCTCTAAGGAGCAGGTTATGAAAGATGATATTCAGACCTTTGACGTCGTCGTCATAGGCGCCGGTCCCGGCGGATATGTTTCTGCGATTAGAGCAGCTCAGTTGGGCTTAACCGTATGCTGCATTGATGATTGGGTCACGGACGGTAAACCTGCACCCGGAGGTACTTGCACCAATGTCGGGTGCATTCCCTCGAAGGCTCTTCTTGCGAGCAGCTGTCTCTTTGAAGAAATCAGAGACAAAGCTTCCGAGCACGGGATTCATGTTGAAGAACCCACGATTGATGTTCCGACGATGATTGCCCGCAAGGCCAAGATCGTTCGTCAGACTAATGACGGAATTCTTTATCTCTTCAGAAAGAACAAAATCACGTTCCTTAACGGTCGCGGATTCTTTGTGACTTCTGATGAAGACGGTTATCTGATCGGTGTGGAAGGCAGGGACGAGACACGTGTTTTTGCGAAGAACGTTGTTCTTGCTACCGGCAGCAAACCGAGACAATTCCCCGGAGTTCCTTTTGACGAGGAACGTATTTTGTCCAATGAAGGCGCACTGAAACTAAAGAGTGTTCCTTCTACCTTGGGGATCATCGGTGCCGGCGTGATTGGTTTGGAACTTGGCAGCGTCTGGAAGCGGCTCGGTGCCGATGTCCGAATTCTTGAAGCCATGCCGTCACTTCTGCCTTTTGCGGACTCCGCGATCAGCAGAGAGGCGCTGAAGGCCTTTAAGCAGCAGGGTATCGATATGGAGTTCGGTGTTCACATCGACAGCATTCAAAATGACGGTGACCGTGTCATTGTTCAATACAAGGACAAGGACGGAAAAAACAGCGAGATGTGGGTTGATCGTTTGATCATTTCTATCGGCCGCGTTCCGTTTATAGCCGCTTTAGATGCACCTGTTGTCGGCCTCAAACTCGATGAAAGAGGCTTCGTGGAAGTCGATGCAGAAAACCGTACGAATCTTCCTCGAGTATGGGCGATCGGTGACCTTGTCAAAGGTCCGATGCTGGCTCATAAGGCCGAAGAAGAGGGTGTGGCGGTTGCAGAACGCATTGCAGGACGCAAAGCTGTAACGCATATTGAACGCGTGCCTTCCGTGGTTTACACCGAACCGGAAATTGCTTGGGTAGGCAAAACCGAAGATGAACTGAAGAATGCTGGTAAGCCTTACAAAGTCGGTGTCTTCCCGTTCATGGCCAACGGCCGCGCCAGAGCTGTCGGAGAAACCCAAGGCTTTGTGAAGATGCTGGCAGACGCCGAGACCGACCTGGTTTTGGGACTGCATATCATCGGACCTCAGGCCGGCGAGCTGATTGCGCAAGGCTGTGATGCCTTGTCCTTCGGCGCGACCGCAGAAGACCTGGCACTGATCTGCGATCCTCATCCTACTTTCAGCGAGGCCATCAAAGAGGCGGCCTTAGCGGTAAATAAAGAAGGCATTAACTTTTAGCTAGAATAATGAGACCTGGGACCAAGAAATCTCAGGTCTTATTTTTGCTTAGGCCGCACACCATTCAGGAGCTTTTCGGATGCGAATCCCGCTTATCCTTTTTACTCTCGGCTTGCTCAGCTTCAATGCTTGGGCAGTGGAGCCGCCGTCGACTGTTCCTTTCGCCAAGAGGTACGATCCCGCCTCCATTACAACAGCTTCACGAGCAAGAGAAGTCATCGCGGCCTACGACAACGAAAAGAGAGTCTGGGAGAACTGGTACAAAGAAGAAACAGCTCAGTGTTATCGCAACTTTTTTGTGACTTATTGCTTGGATAAGGCTAAGTCGGAACGCACAGAACACATCAATGAGGCTCGCCGCGTTTGGCTCGTAGCTAGAGACTTCCTGAGGAAGGAACGTTCCGAACAGGCGGTGAAAGACCGCAAAGCTGCTGAGGCCAAGCAAGCCGCCAAAAATGCCAAGATGGATGCTCAGCCCGCTCGCGTTGCTAAAGCTCCTTCCAAGACACGAGACGTCACGCCTCGCAAGCCGGGCGAAGGCCATGCCCATGCCGCAGATCGCGTTCTGACACCCGAAGAAGAAAAAGCGAATGCCGAAGCCTATGCCATGAAGCAGCAGGAGCGTGAACAGCGCATTGCCGAGCAGGAAAGTAAAGTTCCTGAAGCTCCTTCTATGACGCCTGAAGAACGTATTCAAGCTAGAGCCGAGCGCCGCGCCGCAGCCGAGAAGAAACGCGCTGAAAATATCAAGAAGCGCGCAGAAAAAGCTGCGGAGTATGAACGTCAGGTCAAGCTTCGTGAAGAGCAAGAGAAGAAGAACAGCGTCACAGGTGACTTGATTCCTCGGCTGTAACAATCCAAAAAAGATCGGAACTCCTTGATCTGATAGGATTGTGTTCCTAAACAAGGAACCTAAATGCCATCAGAATTCGTAAAAGAAGTTGCCGACGTTTTTGCCAAGGACGGACCTCTCTCTAAAGTTACCGCGAATTACACGCCGAGACCTTCGCAAATTGAATTTGCGACCTCGGTGGCGGAAGCATTGGAAAAAGGAAAAACGCTTGTAGCTGAGGCGGGTACAGGCACCGGCAAGACGTTTGCTTATCTTGTTCCTGCGCTCCTGAAAGATCAGAAAGTCCTGATTTCTACTGCAGGAAAGACGCTGCAGGATCAGCTTTTTACGAAGGACATTCCGGCGCTTTTAAAAGCCCTAGGCATGGGCTGCCGTGTTGCACTCCTCAAAGGACGTTCCAACTACATCTGCAAGCAGCGTTTAGAACATGCGCTTCAGGAAGATTCCTACGTTGCTAAGTCTCGAGAAGAAGTCGTTCATCTTCATCGCATTAAGAAGTTTGCCGGACAGTCCGTGACCGGCGAGCGCGGCGACATTACCGATGTTCCCGAAAACTCCGGTATTTGGCCGGAAGTGACAAGTACCGGTGAAAACTGTCTCGGCCCCAATTGCGATCATTACAACGACTGCTTTGTGATGCAGGCCAGAGAGAAGGCAAAAGAAGCTCAGCTTTTGGTGATTAACCATCATCTGTTCCTGGCCGATATTTCGCTTAAAGACAATCAAATCACGGACTTTCTGCCGGAATTTGACCTGGTGGTGCTTGATGAGGCTCACCAGCTGACCAACATCGCGACGAACTTCTTTTCTCAGACGCTGAATCTTTACGATGTCAGGAATTTAGCCGCGGACGCGGTTTCTCAAGGTTACGGTGTCAATAAACAGATTGATTGGAACGGCATCCACAAAACCATTTCAAACGCCTGCGATGATTTAATCAGCACGACGCACAACATCCTGAACACCAAAGATAAACAGCTTGCGGTTGCCAAATTCAAGGATAAGCATCTTTTGGTTGAACCTTTCAAAAAGCTTTTGAATGCGGTGGAGAAACTGAGCAACGCGGTTCATGTGCACAAAGAGGCATCTCCTGAGATGACGAAGCTCGATGAACGTTGCACAGAGGCCCTCGACCTTGTTGAATATTGGCGCGATGTATTCAACGGCAAAGCGGTTTCTCGTTCCATGAAGGGTCCGCTCTTAGATTGGTTTACGGTGAAACCGAAGAATATCTTCTTCAACACCACACCGCTTTCTTATGCCGAAATGCTTAAGAGCGCTCGGGAAGTGCAGGGTAAGCCGTGGGTTTTGACATCCGCAACATTGGCTGCCAACGGGGACTTTAAACATTTTATTGACCAAGTCGGTTTGGAAGACGCAGAAACCAAATCTTGGGAGAGCCCCTTTGACTTTAAAGCTCAGGGGATGCTGTACATCACCGAAGATCTGCCGACACCGAGCGCCTCTAACTTCTCCGATGAAGTTGCCAAGCGCATTTGGCCGTTCATCAAAAAAAACAAGGGCAGAGCTTTTGTGCTGTGTACAACGCTTAGGGCAATGGAAGTGATTTCCGAAGCGCTGCGTTACTTTGCTGAGACAGAAGGTGTCTCAATGAACATCCTGGTTCAGAACGAACAGTCCAAGCAAGAATTGCTGCGTCGATTCAGAAGTGAAGAAAATTCCGTGCTTGTCGGTTCCATGAGCTTCTGGGAAGGCGTGGACATTAAGGGCGACGCGCTGTCCTTGGTTGTAATTGATAAGATTCCTTTCCCGCCTCCCGATGATCCGGTGTTTGAGGGACGCTCAAAAGAACTTGAGGCGGAAGGCAAGAATTCTTTTAACGAAATATCCATTCCGGAAGCGATCATGCTCTTGAAGCAGGGGGCCGGTCGATTGATTCGTGATGAGAAAGATGAAGGTCTGTTGATTCTCTGCGACAACCGTCTGTTATCCAAGGGATACGGAACAAAGATTTGGAAGAGTCTGCCTGACTTTGCTAGAACTAAGGTTTTTGATACCGCAATGAATTTCCTGGAAAGGTGCCAGGAGCCGAGAGGTTAAAGGCAGCTCGGTAAAAGTAGATTTCAAACGGGGACATATCGTAAGAATGTCTCCGTTTAAACCGCAGTTACCAAAAGGAAATCGGGCTGTAAAGGTTCTTCAGACAAGCTGCCGCGCTCAGCGCGGCTGTGGTGCTGGACTTCGGATTTGCCGGATCAGGTTTGCCGGAAAATTCCATCACAGCATCGGCCAGAGCAGAGCGATAGATAATCTTATGTGTATTGCTATGGACCTCGGGATCGGAAACAATCTTAACTTTGGTGTGAGGATTTTCCGATGCCAGCGCAGTAATGACGCCGACGTTGATGTTCTTCGGAAAACCTTTGATTGCTTCCTGAACTCCGCCTTCGAAAACCACCATCTTCTTGGTTAAGTCCAGAGTTTTGCCTTCTAAGGCGGGCGCTCCGAGCAAAGATTTAGGCGATTTGGTTGTCTCAATAACAACTTCTGATGCACCGCGCTGCAAAGCGCAGGTTTGAAGAAAATCTAATCCTCCGATGGCGCCGTTGACGATACAGATTCGGCCGTTGTTTTTAGCTGCGGTGCAAATCGCCTCTTGCTTGAAAGCATCGTCAGTAAATGCGCCGCTGGAGAGACAAATCAATGTTCTCCCGGACTTTAGAATCGGCAGAGTATATTCCTTAAGTGCCGCGCCTCCGGCGAGCTCGACGACCACCGGAGCTGCATTTTTCAGAAAATCTTCAAAGCTGAATACAGCAGAACAGTTGTATTTCGAGGCAAAGACTTGGGCCTTTTCTTGATTTCGAGCTAAGACAGAATGGAGTTTGAACTCCGGCAAAAAGTCATGAAGGACATTCGCAAATACGTTGGCCAAAGAGCCGGCGCCGATAACCGATACAAGAGACATAGTTCTGCAGTAGAGAATGAATTGAAAAACAGATACTACAACGCTTGCATCTGAGGTGAAATAGGCAAGTTTTCGGATATGTGAAATTACAGGCTTTGAACTCAGCTTGCAGAGTCAGGCGTGCAGTTCTTCCACTTCTGAGCCATGATCTGTGTTTTGTCCAAAGCCGGAATCGGCTGAAAACCACAAATTAGACGAGCAAGATAATCAACAGACTCTTTTCCTTTGAAGTCAATCGCTTCCGTACGGGAAATCTTTTCAGGAGAATCAATGATCAGATTTTTGTACTCAAGAGTGGCCATTCGTTCTTTATTAGCGTTTTTGCATTGTGCGACGGGAATGCGGACACGATAAGGCGTTTGTTCCATGGTTATTCCGCCGATCTCCAGCATTTCCATCTGAAGGTAATCGCGTTTGTTGTCACGGACGCGAACACGGCTGCCTTCTTTAATCCATTGATTACGGGCAAAAGGACGCCAATCGCCGGGATATTTAACTTGAGTGGCAAAAAATGGGAGACCGAGTTTATCGATAGATTCCTCGGCAAGATACTGCAAATCGCTGCACGTCATCTGCTCAGGATTCTGAGGAATAGTGCGGCAGCCGGCCAAGAGCAGCAACGCCGCCCCTGTCACGGCAAAAAACTTCTTATTGCGCATTAAAACAGTTTATTTGACTGCTGCGCCGTCTTTCGGAGCAGCTGTAGCTTTTGCGGCTTCAAATTCTTGAGCACGCAGGTAGGTATCATAGGAACCACGGTTCTTATTGGCATCAAGAATGCGCTGAATATCGGCAGCCTTGTCGTCCATGCCGAGCTTGTTATAGCTGTCTCGCATGATGATCAAAGCTTCTTCGGCCTGCGGAGAAGTCTGGAAGTTCAGAAGAACGTTTTCAGCGCGATTGATGGCGGCAATGTAGGCGTCGCGAACGTAATAATACTTGGCGGTATTGATTTCGTACTTGGCCTGAGCCTCGACCAGCTCATGCATACGTTCGCGGGCATCGCGGGCGTAGCGGCTGTTCGGGAAACGAAGCACCAGTTCTTTGAAAATATCGAAAGCATCGCGCGCAGCCTGAGCGTCGCGCTTAGAAAGGTCCTGACGGGTCAGATAGCTCATCCAGCCTTCATCTTCGTCCAGGGTGGCAATGCCCTTAATGTAGAGGGCGTACGGGGACAACGGATGCTCAGGATATTGCCTTAAGAAACGATCGCAGACTGCGATGGCCTGCTGCGGTTCTCCTTCTTTAAAGTAAGAGTAAGCAGTCTCAACTTGGGCCTGCTGAGAATAGCGACCGTAAGGATAACGGGCCTCTAACTTCTGATAGTAGTCACGGGCCGTTTCGTAGTTGCCTTCATTCAGATTGTCTCGGGCCTCGACATACAGTTTGTCAGCCGTCCAGCCTTCCGTCGGGTCTTCAACCCCTTTAAACATACTGCACGATGTAGTCGCTAAAATAACAGAACCCAGACAGGCGGCCGTTAATGTCCGCTTGATTATTGTTTTCAGGGCAAAAGACATAGAACTTAAGGTCAAAATGAATATTGAATTAGATGATTATAGTCAGACTGAGGCTTTTGAAGAAACCGAATTACAGGAATCTTCAAAAATTGAAACTTTTGAAGTTACCCTCGATCTTGACGGAGAGCGCCTCGATAAAGTCTTGGCTTCTTCTTTAAAAGACATTTCCCGCTCTCGTCTGAAGACCCTGATTGAAGACGGATTGGTCAAAGTCAACGGCAAAACTGTTGATAAACCCAAAGAAAAAATGAGTTTCGGCGATGAGGTTTCCGTTGAAATTAAGCCTCGCCTTGAAGATATGGATTTCATTGCTACGCCGATGGACATCGATGTGGTTTACGAAGATGACGACATCTTGGTCATCAATAAACCCGCAAGATTGGTTGTACATCCGGCCGCCGGGCACTGGGACGACACGCTTTTGAATGGTCTTTTGGCTTACAACCCGATTTTTAGAACACTGCCTCGCGCCGGTATTGTCCATCGTCTCGACCGCGACACCACGGGTTTGATGGTGGTGGCGAAAAACGAAAAAGCCATGCTCGATTTGGTTCAGCAGCTTCAGGCCCGCACTGTAAAACGCGAGTATTGGGCGCTCACCAGAGGCAAAGCGCCTGCAGATAAAGTCATTGAAGCAGCGATTGAGCGTGATCCCAGAAATCCGCTGCGCTTTACGATCGGTAAAGGCGGAAGAGCCAAACCGGCGACCACGCATATTCGCTACATTGATCAGAAAGAAGTCAAAGGCAAACCTTTCTCTTGGGTTGCCTGCCGATTAAAAACCGGCCGTACTCATCAAATTAGAGTGCACATGGAATCTATCGGCCTGCCGCTGATCGGAGATCCGCTCTACCGCAATAAGCTTCCAAAACCCAAAGAAGATGGTTCCGTTCTGAATTTTTTTGATCGTCAGGCACTTCATGCCAGCCGTTTAGGTTTGATACACCCGGTGACCAAAGAAACGATGGAATGGTTTGCCGAGCCGCCTCAGGATTTCAGAGATTTGATGGATGAGCTGGGCTTTGGTCCGTGGGATCGACCTTCCGAAGTCTTCGGAGATCCGGTTGTGATGATCAATAACGATGAGTTGTCAGAGAATCAGAAAGCCGTCGGTAACATCAGTTCGTGGGACGACTTTGATTTCGGTGATGACGATGAAGACGCTGATTCCAACTGGAAAATAGAACGTACAAAGGAATAGGGGCGTAATCTATGCAGAGTAAACCGGAATTGGAAGTGATCGTTCCTGAATGGAACGCTCCGGAAAACATTAGAGCTTTCTTCACGCTGCGCTCGGGCGGCATGTCCGCTGGCGCTTATGGAGACAAAGACGGTTTTTGCGGCCTCAATCTCGGAAATCATGTCGGAGACAATAAGTATTCGGTTCGCGGCAATCGCAGGATCGTAACCGATATGTTAGGCGCCGAACCCAAGTGGCTCAGCCAAGTTCATTCTTCTCGAGTCGTCAGGGCAGAAGACAACAACACTGAAGAACAAGCAGACGCCGAATTTACGACTGCCGCCGGTATTCCTTGCGTCGTGATGACCGCTGACTGTGTGCCGGTATTGCTTTGCGACAAAAAAGGAACCATTGTTGCAGCCGCTCACGCCGGATGGAAAGGCTTAGCCGATGGAGTCCTGCAAACCACCGTCGCAGCCATGAGAAAAGAAATCGGCGATGAAGAAGAAATCATCGCTTGGATCGGACCGCACATCCGCAAAGATCATTTCGAAGTGAGAGTCGACGTCGCTGACTACTACCGGGCATCTGCTGTTAAAGCCGCGGCCGACGATGCATTGGAATCGATCGGGGAGGGTGGCTGGCACTTGGATTTGGCCCGCTTCGCCAAGGAAGCTTTAAAGCAGGCCGGTGTGACTGAAGTCACCGACTGTGAACGCGATACATACTCCGATCCTGAGCATTTTTACAGCTATAGAAGAGATAAGGTAACAGGGCGCCATGGTGCATTCATCTGCAAGCGATAGTTCGAGAAGAAATTCCAGCGAAATCAGCTGGTATTACATTCAGCCCGGCTTCAAATTAATTGACGCCAAGAAGTGTGCTTGGGCTTTCGCTTTCTTCGTTTTTATTTTGTTCGTGATCAGCCGCTTCTCCCACAGCCTGATCTTTGATTCTCCGTGGGCGCTTTTGATCGTGCCCGGCGTCGCTGCGTTTGTGATCTGGCTCATGCTGGTCATGCAGCCGCATCGCCAGGTTTATTACCGGCTGGATCAGGACGGAGTTTTTTGTGAGTACCGTTCTTCTGCTTCAGCCCTCACAAGTTTTTTGGATTTGATTCTGAGCCTGCTGGGTTCAATCATCAAACTCAAGAACACGTTCTACATCAATAAGCATTCATCCCGCTCGCGTATGTTTGAGTGGGGAGAAGTCGTGGCCGTGCACGAAGCGCCTTATTGGAAAAAGATTACTCTGCAAGCCGGTCTGCACGGGGAGTTAAATCTTTGGACCAATGCAGAAAACTACGGCAATGTACTCACGCTGGTACGCGAATACGTTGCAAAAGAAAGGAAAAATTATGATTAAGAAGATTTTAGGAATAGCTGTTCTATTTGGACTGATGATGACTGCTGCTCAAGCTAAAACTTTCTTGGTTGACGTTCGTACTCCGTCAGAAATTGCGACGACGGGTAAGGTTGAAGGCGCCTTGGTTGCTAACTATTCCGCGCCGGACTTTGTGGATCAATTTAAGGCCTTAGGTGCCAAGCCTGACGATGATATTGAGCTTTACTGCCGTTCCGGGCGCCGTGCGGAAATGGCAAGTCAGATCCTCAGCAAGCTCGGATATAAAAATATCCGTAATCTCGGAGGCTATGAAGCCGCTGCCGAAACTCTTAAACGACCACTTGTGAAGTAAGTAAATGACCAAACGTCCTCCCCGCGTGGGTTTTGTTTCTCTGGGCTGTCCTAAAGCGCTTGTCGACAGTGAACGCATCGTTACCGAACTCAGAGCCGAAGGGTACCTCATTAGCTCGACCTACAAAGACTCTGATCTTGTGATCGTGAACACTTGCGGCTTCATCGATGCCGCAGTTCAAGAGTCTCTGGAAGCGATTTCCGAAGCGTTGAGCGAAAACGGCAAGGTCATTGTGACCGGCTGCTTGGGCGGTAAAAATACCGAGGAAGGCAACTTCGTCGCCCTGCGTTTCCCGAAATTGCTCGGCGTGACAGGTCCTGAGCAGACCGAAGAGGTCCTCCGTCTGGTGCATGACAACCTTCCGAGACCGCATGAGCCTTTCGGTGACTTGGTGCCTGCAGGCGGCGTTCTTCTGACCCCGAAACACTATGCCTATCTCAAGATTGCCGAGGGCTGCAACCATCACTGCACGTTCTGCATTATTCCTTCGCTGAGAGGTCCGCTGGTATCCCGTCCGATCGGTTCCGTCGTTCGTGAGGCATCTAATCTCGTCAAGAGCGGTGTGAAAGAACTGCTCGTCATTGCGCAGGACACGGCGGCATATGGTCAGGATGTGAAGTACAAACTGGACTTCATCGGCGGACGGGCCGTGAAGACCAACATTAAGGTCTTATTCGAAGAGCTCGGCAAACTCGGCGTTTGGGTACGTCCGCATTACATGTACCCGTATGCCTCCGTTGATGAAATCGTTCCGCTGATGGCTGAAGGCAAGATCCTGCCGTACCTCGACGTTCCTTTCCAGCACGCTCATCCGAGAATTCTGAAGGCCATGAAACGCCCGGGAAGCGAATACAACATGGAACGCATCAATGCCTGGCGTGCGATTTGTCCGGACATCACGATTCGTTCAACGTTCATCACCGGCTTCCCGGGAGAAACTGAAGAAGAATTCCAGTACCTCTTGGACTTCCTGAAAGAAGCTCGTCTCAACCGCGTCGGCTGCTTTGCTTATTCTCCCGTAGAAGGCGCGGCTGCGAATGATCTGCCCGGAGCTCTTCCGGAAAGCGTTCGCGTAGAAAGAAGAGAGCGCTTCATGGAAGTTCAAAGCGAAATCTCCAAAGAACTTCTGCGCGAGAAAGTAGGCAAGACGATCAAAGTCTTAGTGGATGAAGCGCCCGATGAAGACGGTATTGCGACGGCCAGATCTACTGCCGACGCTCCGGATATTGACGGCTTAGTCTTTATTGAAAACAATCCGAATGTGAAGCCTGGAGACTTTGTGGACGTCAAAGTCACGGATTCTTCCGACTATGACCTCTTCGCCGAAGTTGTAAAAGAACCTTAGTCTTCCGGGGCAAGACATTTGGCGCAGCGTTACAGAAATTGACGTCCTCCTCGTCATGAATGGCGAGGATTCCATACCACCTCTGCAGCGGCCGTAGCCTAGTGCTGCAGTGGGTCTCTTCGGGTTCCTGCTGACAGCGGCCATACTGCACCACTCATTGCACAGGCTAACTGGGCCCGTCCGGCCCTTAATACATTTATCGCTCCGACCTCATCTGCGTTGGAGCGGTAACCGCAGCCAATGCATGCAAAGGTCGCCTGCGATTTTCTATTCTCTGCCGAGACGAGTCCGCATCGCGGACAAGTTCGGCTCGTGTTTTTGGGATCTACTTTTATCAGCTTTCCTCCTCCCCGCTCTAATTTGTAGGAGAGCATCTGGAAAAAGCTATACCATCCCTGATCCAAAATAGATCGATTCAGTCCGCTCTTTTGCCGGACGTTTTTGCCCGGGGATTCTTTTGTTCCGCCGGCAGAAGCGGACATGTTCGAGACCTTCAAATCCTCAACGTACACGATGCTGTGGTTTTTAGCTATCTTTGTCGAGGTCTTGTGAAGAAAATCTCTTCGGCTGTCGGCTATATAGCGGTGCAATCGAGCAATTTTTCGCTTTGTCTTTGTGCTGTTTCTGCTTCCTTTCTTTTGTCTCGCAAGCTTTCTTTGAAGTTTTGCAAGTTTTTCCCGCTCCTGCTTGAAGGGGTTGAGAGGTTCGACGAAGTCACCGTTTGACATAGTCACAAAACGTTTGACACCCATGTCTATTCCTATTTCGGAAGGGTTCGCAGCAGGTAAGGAAACTTCATACTCAGTCTGTATGCTGACATCCCACTTCTCGCCACGTCGGCTGACGGTGACATTCTTTATAGCTCCCATGATATCTCGGCTTTTTCGATATCCTACCCAGCCGATTTTCGGCAATCTGATCTGTTGCTTAGCCTCATCAAGTTCAACGCCCTGCGGAAATCTGATGGAGTCATGCCGGAATTTTTTCTTGTACTTCGGAAAATTAGCCCGCTTCCGAAAAAAATTGATGTAAGCCTGATCCAGGTCCTTCAGCGATTGCTGAAGAACTTGACTGTGACACTCTTTTAAAAAAGGATTTTTCTTTTTCCATTCAGGAAGTCTATTGACTGCCTCAGCGTATTTGAAGGAGTGCTTGTTGTCTTTTTTGTAGAGCGACCTTTCAAGGGATAAGGTGCGGTTGTAGACGTAACGGGCGCAGCCACAGAATTGCTTCACCAGTTGACTCTGCATTCCATTTGGTTTTAGTTCGAATTTGAAACCGCGTCTAATTAACACCTATGTTCCCCCGCTGTAATAACCCATTGTAACGGAGTCGTATAAGCTGCATCATAGGGAAAAACGATACGGTAAAATCCGAAACAAATTTTGGGGAGAAATATCTTTGGTTCCGTTTCTCTTATTCCGAAATCAGCCGTGATGGGCCCTCTATTTCCACCGACAAATTAGGTATCAAAATATGCCGAACCGCGAATTTGTGAGGCCCTTATATCACCGTCATGAATGACGGTGTTTTACGGGCCCTGTTGATAAAAAGCGGCTCCTGTTTGAGATCTCAAGCAGGAGCCGTGTTGTTATCAACTCAATGAAAAAGTTTCAGTGCTGCAGACGCAGGTTAGAAGCTGTGGCTTAAACCGGCGCTGATTGTCCAGCTGTTGAGCTCTCCGATAGAAGAAGCAGCTTTCTTGCCTTGGCCGTAACCGGCGAAGGAGTAGAACAGCGTTCTCTTGCTGATCGGATATTCATAGGCGGTGGCAATCGAATACATACTGTAGTCGCGTGAGCCCTCTTTGATCTTTCCGAAGCCGTAGTTTCCTTGGAGCTTAGCCGTACCACCGGCAACAGGAACTCCGATGGAGGCGGAGAAGCCGTGCTGGTTGGCGCCTTTAGGTCCTAACTCGTTGGCAAATGCGTAAGTCGGCAAGCGGCTGGCGCGATAAGCAAACTGATAGGCGCCGTAAAGGCTGAAGGAACCGAAGTCATAAGATCCGCCCATCGTGAAGATCTGAGAGCTCTTCAGATTGTGTTCCTTGTGGTCATACATTTCCCACATGGCGCTGAAAAGAGCTCGGCCCTTGGCATACTCATAGCCGACGCCGTAGTAGTGATCGTCTTTAGACCATTTCTGTTCGTCGCCGTTCTCACCCATGCCGTTGGAATACATGAAGTGAACGGTTGAGCCGTTCATATCCGGTGTGTTGTACAGCAGGACGTTGTCCATACGGTCGGACAGAATGAACGTGCCGTAGATATTGCCCGTGCTGTAGTAAGACGTCCAGAGTGAAGAACCGTGCAGGATGTTGTAGGTTCCGCAGTCGGAAGACAAACCGCCCGTACGGCCGGCAGCAAAGGTACCGAAAGGAGCGGACAGAGATAATGTGCTCTGGCGGGCAAAGGCCTTGGAAGAATTCATGGCGTCGCCTGAGAAAGTCTTAAAACCTTGCTCCAGGATGAAGCCGAGGTTGTATCCGCTGCCTAAATCTTCGTTGCCTTTGATACCGAAGCGGGAACCGGCCCAAATGCCGTTGTCAAAACCCACTCGTGCGGCCTGGCCTTTGACTTTGGAAACCGAGACGGCTCCGTCAACCACTCCGTAAAGCGTCACGTCGGAAGCGGCGTAGGCGCCGGAGGAGACGGCACAAAGAAGTGCTGCAAAGAAAGCTGATTTCTTCATTTCTATCTCCTCTTCTGATTACTTAGAAGCAACACCGTTCATGATCATCTGCTTGCCGTCTTCGATGTTGTCCGTGTAGATACGGTCACGGCTGACATACGGGACTTTGGCACGATAGTCTTGATAGAGCTTGCGGGTAGCTTCGGACATCTTGAAGTCGCCTTTGAGTTTCTTTCTCAGGTCGATACCCTGTGTGGAGTGAAGCATTTCAAGGCTGTAGACGTAGCCTGTATTGTCGGCGATGCGTTTGAGTCTTTCAGCAACTAGCGGGAGGTTGGTGTAGGTGTCTTCAATGTCGCCTGCTACCGGAGTACCAAGAGCGGAAACCGGGTTGCTCTGAGCGAGGCTGTCGGCATGCATGGCAACGAACGGCTTCTGGATGGCACCGAAGGCGTGACCTTTGTTTTCAGGATCGGACAGGAAGCGTGTCAGACCGGTGAAATGGTCGTCGGACAGATGGATCGTGCGCTGGACGCTGTTATGAGACAAATGAGTCATCGCGATGCCGAGGCGCTGAGCAGCCATGGCAACGGGCAGCGGTTCAAAGTTGGATGTCGGGATGATGGCGCCTTTCAGGCCGTTGCCTTCGACGAAGTACATAGCAACCTGACTGTGGTCTGCGTAATCCTTACCGGCGTTCAGGATGGTTGCGGGATTGTCGTCGGAAGAGTTGATCTGAACCTTGATTTCTTTATCTAAGTCCTTGAGAGCTTCGCGGGCTTCACGCATGGTGTAGACCGTTGTGCGGAAGGACAGAGGATCCTGAAGAGCTCGGTCCTTGTTCTTTTCCCAGAGGTAAGAACCTTTCAGGTTGTCGCGAATCTTAGCGGCTTCTTCTTCCAAGCCGGAGAAGGGGTGAACTTTGGTGACCTGAGGAAGAACCGGAGCAATGTTGCCGTTCAGAGCTTCCAAGCTCAAGGCAAAGACGCGGGGTGTGGCATCGATGATGGTGCGGGCATGACGAGCGGCATCCATCGTCTCAGCGACAGCTGCGGCATTGGTGGACAAAATGGCAAGAGCGTCTTTTCCTTCCGGAACTAGCGGCTTAAGACCGGCCTTCTGAAGCGCTTCCTTACCGCTCATTTCTTTGCCGTCAACCTTAGCGCGCCATTCACCCATCATCACTGCGCCGACGTGAGAAGACATCGTGATGTCGGCTTCACCGACGGAACCGCGGGACGGGATTTCCGGTGTAATGCCTTTGTTCAGGAATTCTTTATAGAGCTCGGCAACGTAGGGCTGAGCACCGGTCTGGCCGGCAAGAAGGGTATTCAAACGAATGACCATCTGCAGACGAGTCAGTTCTTTGGACATCATGGGGCCGATGGCAGCGGAGTGGCTTCTCAGAGCATTGTGGTTAAAGGCTTTCGAAGCTTCAATGACTTCTTCGGAGAGTTCGCCGTTTGCTTTGAAGAGCGGTTTGTCTTTGTTCAGGCCGACACCGACGGTCAGACCGTAAACCGGTGTGCCGCCTTTGGCTGCCAGAAGAACAAGTTCATGGGCTTTTTTGAGGCGGTCCATGGCTTCAGGAGCGATGGCGACGGTGTCTTTGCCTTCGGCGATGGCCCAGGCTTCGTCCTGAGTGAGGTTGGAGCCGTTGAGCGTAACAACTCCGGCGTTGGCGATTCCGGCAGACATAAGGAGTAAAGCGATGATAGAAAGTCTCATTTTATTTTCCTCTTTGGGTCGTATTGGGGAGTATTCGAGTAATTACTTAATCTGATATTTGAATTCGTGGCAGTTGTTGCAGTAGACCTGAGAAGCCTTGTGCTCGGAGTGGCAGGCCGTACAGGCAATGCCTTCGCCGTAATGGTGGCTGGCATGCGGATTGGGCTCACCGTTCTTCAGGTTCTTGGTTTTTTCTGCGACAGCTGCATAGCTTTGATGGCAGGTCAAGCAGGCTTTGTTGTCGGGCGTGACGAACTGATTGCCGGCAACTGCGTTTTCTTTGGTATGGCAGGCGGCGCAGTCTTTAATGTTCTGGTGATAGGGCTTTACCTGCTGAGCGGATGCCGGAAGGGCGATAAATAATGCGGCAGCGAGGACGAGGAGATTGAGCGATTTCATGTTGTTATCCTTTCCGTGGTGAGGCTATTCGAGGTTGACGGGAGTGTTGGCGACGACTGCGTCTCCGGCGACTCGGCCGGTGACAAGACCGTCAGCGATGGCGCATCCGCCGAGACGGCTGGCACCGTGTGTTCCGCCGGTTACTTCACCTGCTGCGTAAAGCCCGGGAATCGGTTTTTGTGTTCTGACGTTTAAGACTTCAGCGTTCTTTGTGATTCCGACACCGCCCATGCAGTAGTGGACTTTCGGCCAGACGCGGGCTGCATAGAACGGAGCCTTCTTAATCTCGATAGCCAGTGCGAGCGGACGATCGAATTGCTTATCTTTGCCTTCGCGGACATAGGCGTTGAATTCTTCAACCTGTTTGATCAAAGCTTCTTTAGGAATGCCGTAGGCATCGGCAAGTTCACCTAAAGTGTTAAATTTCTTGATAACACCGTACTTCAGGCCGTTCTTAAGAGTCTGAGCCTGTTTGACGCCGACGCTGTCGGTAAAGCAAATCGGATAAACGGGTTTTCCGTTTTCGTCGAGCTGCTTGAGGATTGCGTCTGAACGAGCTTTGCGGTCGGCCAGTTCGTTCACGAAACGTTTGCCGGTACGCTTGTCAACCATGATGCCTTTCGGGAAACCGGCAATCGTGTTGAACTGAGAAACTAAGCCGAAGCCGCGTTCGTCAGGAGAAGACCACGGTCCGAGCTGAATCTGATCCAGCTGAATCGGAAGAGCGCCGATGGCCAGCATATTCTGGAGAACTTCACCGGTGGCGCCGGGATGGTTGGTGGATTCAAGGTTCGGCCCGAGTGTCGGATCCTGCTGCATACGGAAAGCAACGTTCTGAGAGAAACCGCCGGTGGCAGCGACCACACCTTTTCTGGCACCGTAAACCTGAGGAACGCCGGAGTTTTCTTTGCGATAGTCGTGACGTTCAAGAACCTTGACGCCAATGACGCGGCCTTCGTCGTTGAGAACAAGGTCAGTAACGGCGCAGCCTAAGTGCATGTCCACACCGAGGTTTTTGGCTGCTTCAACGAGCGGACGAGTGATGCCGCCGCCGGTACTTTCAACGGTCTGCATGATACGGGGGACGCTGTGGCCGCCGAAGTGCTGAACGAAAGGTTTGTACTTAACACCGTACTTGACGGTGAAATCAAAAGCAGGACGAGTACCGTAAACAATGTTCTTCAGAAGATCGACGTGGCTCAAACCGCGGCCGGACTTAATCATGTCCTGGAGCATGAGTTCAGGAGAGTCCTTGATGCCTTCTTTTTCCTGAAGCGGAGAGCCGGCAACAGCGAAAGCCCCGCCGTTGATGGCAGAGTTTCCGCCGTAAGCAGGCATTTTTTCAAGCAGCATGACAGAAGCCCCTTTTTCTTTGGCTTCTAAGGCTGCGGCCAGGCCGGCAAATCCGCTGCCGATGACGATGACGTCAGCGACTTTATCGAATTTTTGTTGAGTTTGAGGTGCCGCGAATGCGAGACTTCCGAAAGCCGGGGCTGTGCAGGCTGCCGCTAATTTCAGGAAAGAACGGCGAGAAGGTGTGGTCTTCATATTTTCTCCAATGGATGTAAGTGAGTGAATTGCTTTTGATTAATCTCATCGCAAAGACCGTGCCAACTTTTTCGAAAATCTTAACTACTTGAAATTTAAGATAATTTCAAATTGCGCATTAATACATAAAGATTATTAACGATATTTCGTGAGTTAAAATAGTATGAAATATCGTGAGTCACTAAATATCGTGAATAAAGACCTCCAACTCCCAGCGATCCTTGCGATCAATTCTTCGATTAACGCAGAAGAGTCACTATCTCGTGTTTTTGAGGTGCTTCAGGACTTTCTTGATGCGGACGGCGCTTTCGTAAATATCTTCGATGTTCAGAAGCACTCGATTGTGTTTGTGGCGCACTGCAGACGAAATGGCCTTTCTTCTCCGCTGGGTTCGGTTGAACCGCCCAGATCTCTTCGTCCGCTCAAAATCACTGACAAAGTTTTGAACTGCTCGGACATATCGGAAGATCGGTTCACTCAAAAAGTTCTATCTGAGTGCCTTCCCGATGTGAAGTCCTATCTGATGCTCTCGATGGACAAAGAAGATCGACACTTGGGTGTCGTCTGCTTTTACAGCCGTCGCTATGATCAGTTCAACGAAGCACAGCGCAATCTTTTGAAGTCACTTCATGACTCTTTCTCGTTAATGACATCCAACGCACTGAATTCCGTGCTTCTGGCAAACAACCGGGATTTAATTCACGAAAACGACGGCCTGAAGGATTGTGTAAGAGAAAGCCGAATGGCTTTGGTTAATCGCTTCACGGCGCGTACGCCCTCACTAAAAGAAATTACGGCGAAAGTGGAGAAGGTTAGTTCAACCGAGGTACCGATGCTGGTTTTAGGAGAAACGGGCTGCGGTAAAGAAGTGGTTGTGAACCTGATCCAGCAGCTCTCTAAGCGGGAATCCGGGCCGTTTGTGAAATTGAACTGCGGAGCGATTCCGGAGACCCTGATTGATGATGAATTCTTCGGGCATGAGAAGGGTGCATTTACGGACGCCAAAATCCAGAAGAAAGGCGTCTTTGAACGTGCTTGCGGAGGAACACTTTTCTTAGATGAGATCGGAGAGCTCTCACTTGCCGCTCAAGTGCGCCTCCTTCGCGTTCTGCAGCAGAAAGTCGTGACAAGAATCGGCGGCGTGCAATCAATTCCCGTGGATTTCCGATTAGTAGCCGCGACACATAGAGATCTCAAGGAGATGGTCCAAGAAGGCCGTTTTAGAAATGACTTGCTTTATCGCCTGAATTTGTTCCCGCTGCGAATTCCTCCTCTGCGGGAAAGAGCGGAAGACTTATTCCCGCTCACCGAATTCTTCCTGAACCGTCTGAGAAGTAAATACGGCATCTCTCAGCCTCTGGTTCTGTCGAAAAAATCTGTCGAGCAGATGCTGAACTACAAGTGGCCCGGCAACGTCCGTGAACTTGAAAACACGCTGGAACGTTCAGTCCTGACCTCTTCGGACTATCAAAACATTCGTGTCATCTTCGAAGGAGAAGCCGGAGGATTAGGACCTGCGATGTCCGTCGTCTCCAATGAGCTGATTAAACTGGAAACCTTTGAGGCGATGCAGAAGCATTATTTCGAAGCAGTCCTGAAGGCAGCTAAAGGGAAGATTTCCGGCACCGATGGAGCTGCTGCTCTTTCAGGAATGCATCCCAACACGCTTCGAAGCAAGTTGGACAAGCTCGGCGTGACTTTTAAAGCGGTCAAGCCGGAACTCTAGGATCCGGCTTGATGACGATGAATTCGCTGACTAAACCGCTTTGCCTGTCAGTTCTTTTTCCTGCTTCGGCGTGAGTTCCGGCGCAAGTTTTTCGTCCACGACGCCGTTCCGCAGATCTTCCATCTCGGCCAAAGACTGAGGATCGTTCTGAGTTTTGTAAATCAGAATATAGGCGCCGGTCAGGAATGTTGCTCCCAACAAAAGAAGGTGCGTTAAATACGGGAAAGCAACGCCGGAAAGCGAGGCTCCCGCTTGAGAGACTCGAAGCATGGCAAATGCCCCCGCGGTCGTGGGGGAAAGCCATCCGAAAGCCTGCAGAGGCCAAGGAATGTTTTGCCACGGATACAGGTTGCCTGAAATAAATACAAACGGGATCGAGGAAGGTACGACGATTTGAACAACAAATCGGTAGCGCTTCAAAAAGGCCGCGATGAGCAAGCCTAGGGAAGTAATGGCAAAGGCGTAGATCATTGAAACGACAATCGTGCCCGGCACGTTTTTGAATGAGTTCACCCCATGGAAGGAGAATGACTGCCCCTCGATAAACAGGATCCAGAACAGACTCAGAAAGAAAAACGGAGCGTACATGGCCAGAAAATACATCGGGTGGCGGGCGCCTAGGGCAAGAGGAAATGGATACTTTTTCTTCCAGAACCAGTCATTCATAAGCATTCCAATACCGCAGACGAAGACCGTTTGGAAAATGATCATGAACACGATGGGAACGGTGAAATTGAGGTAGCCGTTGACCGTATTGAACATACTTTGAACGATCATAGACGGAGGGTTGTTTGCAGCTCGGGCAATTTCCGATAAGGGCACCCCGTGTTCCACGAGATGCGCACTGATAGATGCCGCTACGATTTTTTGCAGCGGTCCGCCCACACCGCTCATTGAACCGCGGCTCTTGACGATAAAGGCACCGTTGGTGACTAGGACTAACGCGGTCGGCACGTTGGTCAGCGTGTTGATCTCAAAATCCGGAGGAATAATTAAGATTGCGCTGATCCCTCCTTTGCGCATCAGGTTTTCGGCTTCGGGCAGGCTGGTTGTTTGCTGAGTGACCTGAAGGCTGGGAGAAGCCCTCATCGCCTGAGTCAAACGACGAGACAGTGCAGAATTATCTTGATCTACAGCTACGACGTTCAGATGATCAGGCAGCTGTTCCATGTAGGGCCAGCAGTAGTAGAAAGAATAGAAAAAGATCGCGAAGCAAAAAAAAGGAGCACAGGCGAGATTTGTGGTGCACTGCTTTAAGGTAAATAGGAAGCATTTCAGCAGGGATGGAAATTTAGAGTTCATGCTTTGCCTCCAAAATTTTTTCCTGTTTTGCAAACTTTCCGTACTTCCACTTAAAAATCGGTATGCCGATAACAAGAGGGATAAAAGCGAGAATCGCAAACGCTGTAAAAGTTGTTCCCATCTCCCAAATTTTTGCTCCCAGTGTCCACTGTTGAGTTTGACCCTCAATAAACCATGTTAGCGGCAGGCATTTACAGAACATCCGAGCCATTTCACTCATGGAATCCAGCGGCATGGAAAATCCCGTAAAGGGAAGCGCAGGAGCGGCATAGCCGGAAGTGACGACAAGGGCAAAACGCCAGTTTGGCGCGATACCCACAATTAATACTCCTGTGCATGCCATCACGGCCAAACACGCGGCGCCGCAGATAAACCAAATAAATAGGGATCCAGCCGGAGCAAAGCCTCCGAAACCGGCAAATAAGGCAATGTAGGAAGCAATGAGGAGAGAGTAGAAAAAGAAATGCGGGAGCAGTTTGCCGAACAATGCAGCGGTCACGCTTCCCTTTGCGGTATCAAACCAATCATTGATTCGGTATTGATAGTTCTCACGAACAATGGATGAAACGAAAGATAAGATGGCAGCAAGCATGATGACGCCCGGCACCAAGTTACTTCCCAGGAAAGCGAGGAAACTGAACTGCATGTTGCCTAGTGCATAGAAGTCGGAGTGCAGTCCTGTGACCAGCCTCTCGGCTCCTTTGACTCCGCTTGCGGTCAGCATTGAAGTTTTGATCATGCGCTCCTGCGAAATCGCTGTAGCCACGCTTGTTAAGTCCGCTTGAAGAGTTCCGGCAACCGCATAGCGATTCTCATCGAGATAAAGCACCATCGGGGCGCCTGCACCTTTCGTGACGTCTCGTGAGTACCCGAAAGGAATCTCAATAAAACCGTAAATTGTTCCGTTTCTTAATGCCTTATCGGCTTCAGAATGGGAGGCGAAAGGAACGAGTCCGACGGAACGAGTAGCATCGATTTTTGAAATCACATCACGGCTTAGCTGTGAGTGGTCATTGTCGACAATGCCGGTTGGGACTTGAGTCACAATTCCGTTTCCGAGCAGCAGCCAGACAACTAAGACCCAAAAGATCGGAAGGAATCCGCAGACGATGATTTCCTGCGGTGTGCGTAAAAGCCGCTGAATTTCGCGCACTGCGACGGCGGCTGCCGCATTTAACCAGCCTAACGGAGAAAGCATTATCCGATCCTAATTCTTAAAACCTTCAACTAATACGCTCATACCCGGACGCAGATGGTCAATTTTCTCGACAGGCCGGGCCCGGACCTCAAAAGTTTTCATGTCATAGCCGGAATCCATGCGTGTGCTTCTCCAGGTTGCGTAATTGGCACGCGGACTGATGTAGTAAACCTTGTAGTCGATCTTCTTATCTCCGAGGGCAGGAACATATGCATGCAAAACTTTACCGATTTCGATACCCGGCATATTTTCTTCGCGGATATTGAAGGAGGCCCACTGGTCATTTAAGTCGACCAAGGTAACGACAGGGAACCCGGCAGCCGCAATTTCGCCTTCAACCAAAATAACCTTATCTACTTGGGCGTCAAGCGGTGCGTTTAAAGTCTTATCCACAGTGAGGGATTCAACCTGTTTAACGCCGGCTTTGGCTTCTTCGGCTAAATCAAAAGCGGCGGATTTTTCCTGCTTGCGGGCACCGATTTCGGCAATGTCGTACATCTGTTTAGCAGCATCTGCTTGCTGCTTAGCGGCAATCCACTGAGTCTGGACTTCGTCATACTTTTGCTTGGAGACCAGACCGTCTTTGTAGAGTGCAGAGATTCGGTTATATGTCTTAAGGGCTAAAGCAGCTGCTGCCTGAGCGCGCTCCCACTGGGCACGGGCGGCTTGCTTTTCCTGAGGGCGTGCGCCTTCATCAACAAGGCTTTGTTTTGCCTGGGCAGCTCTTTCTTGAGCCTGGACCTGTTGAAGTTTTGCTTCAAGTTCCGGCAGACTCATCAGCGCAACCGGCTGATTGGCTTTAACAAAATCGCCCTCGGAAACTAAGACCTTATGGATGCGTCCCGGAACTTTTGAAGCGACGCTTATTGTGCGGGATTCCATTTGTCCCTGAAGAGGAGGAGCAGGCGGGAAGGCGGCTTTATAAATGCCCCATACAATAAAGGCTGTCAAGCCAAGCACAAAGACCAGCATGAGAATAACGCTGATTTTCGGAGCTTTGACTTCCTGTTTTTGAGAAGTCGAGGTTGTCTGCGGTTGAAGAGGTTTATTGTTTTCTTCCATGATTAATTTTCCACAATCACTTCGTGCTTGTTGACGGCATTCATAAATTCGCTCATCTGACCGGCGATGGCATGCAGCATGGCGTAATTCGATACAAACTCAAACGCTGCGACCCGGCGTCCGACTTCTGCTGCAAAAAGCTGATTACGAGCCTCGTTAACGTCAAGCGCGGTCGCCAAGCCTTCGTCGAAGCTCTTGGATTTGAGTTTTAGGTTCTCGGAAGCTAGCTTTACAGTAGAGGCGCTTAATTTATATTGATTAATGGCGTTTTGTGTTCTTAACCAAGCGACTTCCACGCCGGTTCTGACTTGGTTGATCGCTTCGGCTTTCCCGGCTTCGGCCTGCCTGACTGTTGCTTCAGCACTGCGGATGCTGGCTCTTCTGTCTTTAGCATCCCAAAGTGTAATGTTGACGCCGACACCGCCGATCCAGTTCGGCTCGACAAGCGTTTGGTAATGCTTAACAAAGTTGTAGGTTCCGAATGCAAAAACCTGCGGCATCCAAGCGCCTTTAGAAACCTTGACGCCTTGCTGGGCTTGATCGGCCTTGGCCTGAATGACTGCGATCTGAGGGTTGGAGGCCAATGCAGTATCCACCCAATACTTCAAAGGTTCGAGCGGACGGTTCAGAACAAAAAGCGGCGTCGTCAACTTTCCGAACTCTTCATCTCGGAGCAGTCGAGCCAGCCGGAGACGGGCAACCTTAGCGTTGTCTTTGGCTTTCAGGTATTCGCGGTTTCTATTGTCTCGCTGGACTTGGACGGACATTCTTTCGATCTTGCTGATCATTCCCTGCTTTTCAAATTTCTTCGCTTTGGCAAGTTCCCGATCCTGGTGGTTCAGCATGTCCTTTTGGAGCCTTTCAACCGAGAGCGCTAATTGTGTTCCGAAGTAATAACCCGCAAGCTGAGCGTCTAAATCTTCGCTGTCGGCACGCTTTTGAGCCACCGCTTCATCAACGGCGTATTTGCTTGCATCCTGCATGGCAGAAATTTTTCCGCCGGTATAAATCGGCCAAGTTGCGGTTGCTGCGACACGAGGCCCGTTCAAGGACATTTTTTCGTGCACTCCGACTGAGAAAGATCCGGGGAGCTGGATTGGAAGCGGGGCGCCAGCCAAAGGATTCGGGATCGATTTATCGATATCGATTTTCTTCTGTCCAGCAATTTGCATCGCCTGCAGGGTTACGGTTGGGCCGCCCAGAGTTTCCAAAGATTTCTGAGTTTCTCGTTTGCTTTGGACTTGTTCTTCGCTGGCTTTGAGCTTGTCGCTTCTCTCATAAAGCCAATCGCGTGCGACAGGAAAGCTCAGGGGCAATGCGGCGGAGCATTGCTGAGCGGCGCAGAGCGCGAGTGCGGCAAAAGCTAATTGAATAGGTTTGTTCATCGAATTATCGAATTATGGAATTCAAAAGCGCATGAATAACAGGATTGTAACTGCCCGGCTGAATGTTTGTTCAGAATTGTAAGCAATAAGGGAGCAAGAACGTCTCGGAATAACCTCCCTAATATCAGGGATAGTTGTCTTTGATAACTTTTGACTATGAAATTACTTAAATGGATGGAAGCAAAGGCAAATTCACTATGGAAATTTAGATCTTTGAGGCTAAAAGCTTTATGCAGGTTTCGTATGAAGTCGGAAGTTCCCGCTCTGAGCAGGAGATCAGTACGAGAAAGCGAATTACCTTTGTTACCTGCAACGCTTTCTTTCAAATTACAAAAAACGCCTCTTTCGTGCTTAATTTGCACCGAGTTCTTACAATCTTTAATAAGCAGCCGGAAGACGATCAGAACTACGCCTACATTCAACTCAAGGAGCAAAATGATTAACAGCCAATGGAAAGCACTTCACCTGGGGCGATGGGAGCTTTTGTTCAAAATTATGGACGAAGGCTCCATTACGCGTGTTGCCGATATCGAAAATCTTCAGCGCTCTCAATTATCTCGAATGGTTTCAGGACTGGAAGAAGAGTTAGGCGTGCAACTACTGGAACGGCGAGGGAAACGTCTGAATCCCACCCAAGCTGCACTTGAACTTCGCTCGAAAATTGAACCTCATATTGTGAGGGTGCGTCGGGCACTGGAGAAGACCTCGGAACTCGAAGAAGGCGACAAGGGAAGCATTCGTTTCGGTGCAATGCCCGGATTCCTCCAGACTCAGGTTGTTCCATTGATTGCTGAATTTCAGCAGCTGCATCCTCAAGTTACTTTCGATGTCATCGGGGACGACAATCCAAAGGCGTTCATGGGCGGAGAATGCGATTTGATGCTGTATTACGGCCCCGTCAATGATGCCAACCTTGTGGAAAACTGGGTCACTCGATCATTATTCGTTCCATGCGCCTCGCCCAAATATTTAGAAAAGGCCGGTTATCCCGAAAATCCGGACGAACTGTCCGATCATTCAGGTGTGGTCTATACGGGCCGAGTCAGGCCGCATTCGGAAGTTTTGGTTAAGAACGGTCGGCAGCAGACTTTTCGCTGGAAGTCGATGATTCGGTTCAACAATATTTTGTTGGCAAAAACCGCGGCAGTTGAAGGCTGCGGCATCGTTCTTGATATGCCGCTTCATCATTGTTTCGAAGAGGTGATGAACGGACAGCTTATCCCGATCCTCAACGGCTGGCAGATTCCGAATCTCGATAATTACATCGGTTCAACGTTAGCAGCCTCTAAATTGAGACGAGTTCAGATGTTCATCGATTTTTATGTCCGAAGAAGAAGAGAAATCGAAGGCGAACAAAAGAGGCGTCTGCACAGATGAAAAAGAAATTAGAAACAGTTCAAATCTGGTCGAAAAAAGGCCTCTCGGATCTCTCCGGCGAAACATACTTCGCTAGGAGACGGGCTTTGCTGAACGGCATTTCTATGATTAACCGTCTTCAGTTTTTTAAACCCGAAGACGAAGTTGCAGCGCTGCAATTAATTGAAATATTGGAGCAAATCTCTCGTCTCAAAGAAACGCTGTTAGCGGCTTGTCGGGCTGCAGAAACCTTATCGTCTGCCGACAGCAAAATTGCTGCAGAGAAAGTCTTCATTCTTGAAACGATAGACAGCGCTGAAAAAGCTCTTCAGAAAGTAAAGGAAAACCTACAAGAAGCTGCTGAACAAAAGACAATTCTTTCGGATAAGCTCGACCGCTGGCTGCAGCAGCAAAAGCGCTTTAAAGAGGTTAAGCCTTGGCTGAAGTTTCCCGTTGAGGCCTTAGAAGAAGAACGGTTGATTCTCGGACCGTTGTTTTCGTTGTGTACGCATCTCAAAAGCAGTATTCGAACGAACGTGACACTGCCGGACGGAACCGTAAAAAAATCTACGCCGTCTGTTGCTAACTTTGCAGTCAAAAACACTTCGGATCCAGAACTGAGAACTTTGTTCTTCAACGCTTTGTCTGCTTGTTTTGCGACAAATTCTTCCATGTTCTGCGATATCCTTAATGCCGTAGCCGGTGCGCACTTACTCAGAGCCTCCAGGCTCGGCATGAGTACGCTTGACTACGCATTGGTTATCGAAGGCCTGGATAGAAAGAGCTTCGAAGCAATGCGCAGCGCATTTTCTAAGAAGCTGTCTGAGATTCGCGAATGCCTTCGGTTTGCAGCTCCCTATATCAATCAAGGTACAAATCGTCCGGAGTCTCCCACGATTCCGGTGGCACTATTAGGGTCAGCACTTCCGCATCTTGAAGGGCCTGAATCTCTGAAGACACTTGACGGAACACTAAAGGAAATCACAGAGGCCGTCGAACCTTACTTTCCTGAGTTTCGAGATTTCATTGAGCTCTGCAGACAAGGTCACTGGCTGGAGACGCATAATTATTCGGCCGGCTCAGGAGGCGCTTGGTGCGTTGAAGTTCCTTACGACAAAGCGGTGGCGATATACGTTGATTACCAGCCGAATATCAACCGATCCTTTGAAACAGCCCATATCTTGGGCGACGCGTTTTTTAGATACTCGATCAGTGATCTTCCGATGCAGGAGAGAAGACTTTCCGAAACCCGATATGAACTTATCGGTCGTCTTTTTGAAGAGCTGTTCCTGAGGAGACTGGTGCAGGAAGCTTCTTCGCCTCAGGAAAAGGCTGCCGTGCTTTGGCATGGTTTGCGGCGAGTCATGATTAATTTGATCGAGATCCCGTTTAGATTCAGACTTGCAGAAGAGGTCTTTGAAGCGCGGAAAAACGGCTATCTTTCCGTCGAATACATCAATAAACTGACCAGAAAATGCTGGAGTGACTGCTACGGTGACACGGTTGAAGGCGTAGACCAGTACATGTGGGCCAGGAAGCCGCATTTCTACAACGTATATAACGCAGACTCACCGCACCACGATTTTCAATACACCGTCGGTTTCCTCTCTGCCAATATGATGCTGAAGAAACTGGAAGAAGTGGAAAAAACGGAAATTCCTCGTATCGGTAAATCGGTGCTTTTGGATAATGCCACCTTGCCGTACGAGGAGATTTTCACGAAGAATTTCGAAGCGGACATCGAATCTGAAGAATTTTGGACGAACGCCATTGAAGAAGCCCTCCATCCTCTTCGCAGCATTCGTCCATACGTCGGTGAGTTAAACCGACCTCAGCGCTAAGTACGCCGATTTCTTCTTGCTAGAAATAATGTGAAAGTCCGAGTGTTCCGTAGAATCCTCTCGGTTTAACCGATTGATCCCCGGATTTGTATTTTGCTGCCGATGCTCCGATAGCACTGTACAAACGTGTCGTTTTAGAGAAGGGATACTGATAACCAAGAGCAATGAAGCCGCCGTCAGCTTTCAGCTTCTTTGAGAGTTCATCGGTTTTGGCATGGATATAGCCGACAGCACCTAAGACTTTTCCACCCATCACCGGCGTGGAGAAGCCGAGAATGATGTTTTCACCTTCCAATCCGTCGAGTTTTTTCATTTGAGCAGAAGTGATGCTTCCGATGCCGTTATCCTTTAAAGCACTATAGGAAGCGGTTCCAAGCGCATCGGCATTTTTGAAATACTGCAGGGAAAGGTAAGCGGTTGCCGCAGAAAACTTCCAATTTCCGCCGGCCGTAATACGCCACATGTCCTTGGGGCTTCTTTTTTCTGTGGTCAATGCTTCGTTTACTCGTTCAAATAAGACAACCGTCTCGGCTAGTCCTCCTTTCCACGTCACACCCAATCCAAAATAATGATTGGAGGTCGAGCGGTTTTCTTTACCTTCTTCACCCATCGAGTATTCTGTTGTCAGCTGAAGTCCTCTGTATTCCGGAGAACGGTAAGTAAAGGCGTTGTCAAAACGGGAGGCAGGCATCTTGCCGTAGACGATGTTTTGGTTGCCGAGCTCCCAAATACCTGTTCCGAACGGGTTGACGTTACCCAGCATATTGAAGCTTCCGCCGTCGGTGCCGAGGATTGAAGAGCGCCCGGCCGCCAATGTACCGAATGGAGAGACAATCTGAAGAGTTGCTTCACGGCTGAAGGCGAGTCCTTCGGTTGCTTCGGCACCGGTGTCAGCGTCAAAGCCATTCTCTAATACGAACTTAATTTTGTAGCCGCTGCCTAAATCTTCTTCTCCTTTGATACCGATACGATTGGACGTACCGGCGCCGGTAACCATCTGAGCATTGTTCTCTTTTGAACCGAAACCGTCATTGATTCTTGAAATACCGACGCCGAGGTCGATGCGTCCGTAAACAGTGACAGAATCCTGAGCGGCTGCAGCAGAGCCGAAAGCAAGGACGGAAAGAAGGGCTAATGTGAGTTTTTTCATGTCGGATTTGATGTTGAGTTAAACAAGAAGGAGAGTGAAAGCAATAGCCGTTAAGCTCACCGGTGCTGAACGTTTAATGACTTCGAGCGGAGAAGTCCCGGCAATGCCTGCGATAAGGATGACGCCGGCTGCAAGCGGAGAAGAAACACGGCCTAACGTTGCGGACAAGCAGGTTAAGAAGCCTAAGTCCTGGATCTTCATACCGAATTCGGCTGCATGAGGAACGACGGATTCACAGAAGGCAAATGCCGCAGCGTTACCGGAGCCGGTCATTACGCCGAGAATGTACGGACCGAAGGATCCGCCGAGCTTGGCAATTTCGGAAGAATCTTTAAGGAAGTCGATGAAGCCGGAAACCACGCCGCAACTTCTTAAGCCGGCAGCAAAGACGCCTGCGGCAATAATTAAACCGATGATGCTGCCGTAGCCGGATCCCATGCCGTCAAAGAATTTTTTAACAAGTTCGGCAGGATTGCTGCGTGTGACGAAGATGACATAGATGAAACCGATCAGCATGGCGGTTGCAACACTCATCTTTACTTTGGGAAACCAAAGCGAGATGACAAAGAGCAGCACGACCGGAAGGAGAGGAGCAAAAGCCTTGAGAAGATTGGGATGCTGGGGAAGTTCCGGAAGAGGCCGGATGAGTCCTTTTTCGTTAATGGACTGCTGGAAGCCGCCTTTTTTGTAATCGCCGAAGATAAAACAAATCGTGGTTAAAGCAACAATGCACAGGCCGAAAAGAATCAGGATGTTGAAGGAAATGTGGTTGATCTGTTCCATCACCGGAATACCGGCTAACTGAGCGACCAGAATGTTATCTGTTGATCCCGGAGACCAATAATTCGGAAGTGTGGCGGAAATAATGGCAGCAGCGGCGATCGCCGGTCTGAAGCCTGCTCGGAGCATAAGAGCAATGAGTGTCGGGCCCATGGCTGCGCATAAGCCGGCAAGGGAACCGATCGCCAAGGAAGCCACGCCCGTCACGAGCATGCAGCACGGAAGAAGCAGAATACCGAGTTTGTTAAGCGGCTTGGTAAGAAGGCTGACCAAATGAAGGTCGCATTTAGTTAAAGTAACGCATGCCGCAAAACCCATGGAAGAGCAGATTGAGATAATTAACGCTCGATTTGTCATGGACTTATCGAACTGTTCGAAGGCAGCCATCGGGTCCAACGAACAACAACACATAACTAAACCGGCGAGCAGCAGGACCAAGCGTGTTTCATAACGCTTAATAAGTCCGTAAATAGTTGCAATGACGGCGGCCAAAGCAACCCAAGCGGAAAAGGACATTTTTACCTCGTTGAGTGGAGTGAACGAGGTCATGTTAAGGATGTAACGGAAATTTACAAATAAGCAAATTCAAGTAAATCAATTGGGATATTCACTAATTTCAATCAAAAATTCCTGTTGATTTTTATGTTTTTATCTATATGAAAAATAAGTAAAAAACTTAAAAAATATTACTTTAGTAGTAGGTGGTTCTACTTATAACATTATCTTGTTTTTACGAAAATAATTCGTTTTGTTCAAGTTCAAATTCTCATCGAAAAATGTCAACAAAAAAATTCCCAAATTTAGTTTCTCAATTTCTTCAATACGTGAAGTTCGAAACCCAATCCTGCCGAGAAAGTCAGGATGAGCCCTCTTCTCCGAATCAGCTTAAGATGGCTGAGTTTTTAGTGGAAGAGCTCAAGTCTTATGGTCTGGAAGACGCGCATATCGGCAAAGGAGGTGTTGTTTATGCTTCGCTTGACGCCGCAAAAGGCTTCGAGGATTGCCCTGCCATTGGTTTGATTGCTCATATGGACACCTCACCGGATGCCCCAGCAGTCAATATCAAACCTCAAATTATTCAAGTCGAGACCGGTGATGTGCTTTTGAATCCGGAAAAACAAATCTATTTCCGAGAAAACGATTTTCCTGAGATTAAGAAGTATGTTGGTCAGGAAGTGATTTTCACCGATGGAACAACTCTTTTAGGCGCAGATGATAAAGCCGGCGTTGCCGCTATTACGGCTTGCATGGCCTATCTCAAAGATCATCCGGAAGTTACGCACGCTAAGATATGTGTTGCATTCACGCCCGATGAAGAGATTGCTAAAGGAACCGTGAATTTTGATATTCCGCGTTTCGGCGCTGATTACGCTTATACCTTTGACGGCGGCGAAATCGGTACGTTAGAGACTGAGAACTTTAATGCGGCAACCGCCATGGTGACAATTAAAGGTGTGGTAGTCCACCCGGGCCTTTCTAAAGGCAAAATGGTTAATTCCATCAAGCTAGCCTCTCGGCTGATAGGCGCTTTCCCTGAAGAACAGGCTCCGGAAACTACCGAAGGTTATGAAGGCTTCATTCATCCTAATAAGATTGAAGGAACTGTTGCGGAAACCTCCGTCCGAATCTTGATCCGCGACCATAACAAAGAAAAGTTCGAGGCAAAGAAGACTCTGCTGAAAGACTTGACTCGAAAACTTGCAGAAGAAGAATCGCGAGCAGATATCTCCTTAACAATTAAGGATAGTTATGAAAACATGCGTCCGTACCTTGAGAAGACACCCAAGGTTATGGAAATCGTTAGAGAAGCCTATCGCCAGGCGGGCATTCCTATTTCGGAAGAGCCGATCCGGGGCGGTACTGACGGAGCTCGTCTCTCTGTTCGCGGCTTGCCTTGTCCGAACGTTTTCACAGGCGGGTTGAATTATCACAGCGTCTATGAATGCATTCCCATTCCGTCGCTTGAAGCAGCTGCAGAAGTTGCATTGAGTTTAGTCAAACTGTCGGCAGAGGTCAAGACATTGAAATAGATACGTTTGAGGTAGTAGTCCTTCCTTTTCAGAGATCTTAGGAAGAAGTTTTAGCTCCTTTTTCTAATCGAAAGAGGAGCTCTTTTTTTGGAATTCAAATGCAAAAAGCCGAGCATAGAACCTTCCGTCTCTCAGCTATCCTCAAACAGTCAGGACAGCGTATCCTCCGAAACGGTAAAAAGACCAAGGAGGTCGGTAGTGCGCGAAGACTCTCTAATGACTCATGATCAGATGGTTGCAAAATGGATGGAAAATCCTGAATTTCGAAAGGTTGTCTTTGAGCTTGATGCACAATATGCCGCTTTGGACAAGGCTTTAACGAAAGGCAAGCCCAATTGTTTGGAGCAGGCCAACGACACAAGAAAACGAACACCATTCCATTCCGTCCTCCAGCGTCCGGAAAGGCGTGCTATGGAGGACAAGCATTAGCTTTAGAAGATTTGAAAAGGCATCTGCATTATTGAAAATTTTCAAACGGCAAAAAACAAACTGCTTGGCCATGTCTTCCAAGCAGCTTGAAAATCAATTGTCGCTAAGGAGCAGTGGTTAGCTCATTGCAAACATCAGCAGCGTAACAACGATCAAAGCGACGATCGCCGGGATGGCTGTACGTTTAACCACTTCCATCGGGTTGACGCCTGCGATACCGGCCAGAATGATGACGCCGCCTGCAACTGGAGACATAGAACGTCCTAAACCTGCTGCGATCTGAGCAACTGCACCGAGTTGAACAATGGTCAAACCGAAGTCAGCGGCATTCGGTGTAATTGCCTGGTTGAAGGCTAAGGCGGCAGCGTTGCCGGAACCGGAAATAGCGGCCATTACGAAGGGACCTGCAGCGGCAGCGAACATGGCGACAGACTGAGAACCTTTCATCGCATCTACGAGAGCGCCGGTTAAGCCGATGGCTTTCATGCCCGAGGCAAACATAGCAGCGGCCGCAATCAGGATAACTACGTCGCAGAAACCGTCACCGGCACCGCGGCAGAATTTCTTGGAAGCATCGCCGATTTTTTGTTTATTGACTAAAGCAACGATCAGGCCGATGGCTGTACCGATCAGCATGCAGACGGGAACCGAGAAAGCCTTTGTCGGGAGAACGCCGACCTGTTTGGAAGCAAGAACCAGCAATGCAAGCGGAATAATCGGGATGATGGCTTTGATAGGGTTGACCTTGAAGTCTTTCTGGATTTCTTCGCCTTCGGGAAGTTCTTTGACGATTTCCGTTGATCCGACGCCTTCTTTCAAGACGATGCAGATAATCGTCAGACAGATGGCAGCGACCAGTGCACCGATAGCACAGGGGAGAGCTTCCTGCATAATCACGATCATTGCATCCGGAGCCGGAATTTCTTTGGCTTTAAAGGCAATGTCGGCGATCTGAGGGTTGAACATCAAGCCGGGGCTGACGACGGAACCCCATGTTCCGATGAAGACGGCAGCGGCAGCCATCACCGGACGAACTTTCAGGGCGATTAGTGCCGGAATAAGAAGGACACCGACTGCGGCAGCAATGCCTGCCGCTGACGGCAGCACGATGTTTAGCAGCCAAGTAATGATGACGGCGCCGGGGATGACAATTACCGGAACGCGAGCCAATGGTTTAACCAGAAGATTTACCAAATGGTCTGAACATTTGGTAAAAGTCATGACGTAACCGAAACCCATCACGGTAACAATGGTCGGAACCAGGCCCCCGTTGACTAATTGTTTAACGAAAGCATCCACAGCGGCAGAGACTCCTCCGTTTGTGCCGACAACAACTTGTCCGATGAACGCCATCACCAAGCCGGACAAAGCTAAAACCAAACGCGCTTCGTAGTTCTTGTAAATGAGATAGAACGTGACAACGACGATTGCTAATCCAATCCAGATCATAATTTTTTCTCCTGAGATTTATTGTTGAGAAGTTTTTCGAATGCTTCGTCGAGCGCTTTATCGCTGTCTGCTAAAGCATTCCTCCATGCGCGGAGACGTTGTTCGTCTTCTTCTAATCGTATGGCGATTTCGTCCAATCCTCTACGTACGTTAGCCGGGGCCGGAGAGCCCGTTCCGACATCCGACTGAACGGCATGTTCCGGAGAAAGAACTGTACGAAATTCTTCCTGTGTAAGTTCAAACGGAAGTCGTTTGTCTTCAAGCTGCTCGGTGACATTGCCGAAGATTTCTTTTGCGGCTTCAAACGGGAAGTTGTTCGGATGGAGATCCCGTGCTCTGGCATAGGTCACGATTTGACTTGCGAAGGTGTGACCGATACGGAAAGGAATTTCGAATTGTCGCTGTAAGGCCTCGGCAAGCGCCATCGTGGTTGTCCAATCGCTGTTTAGCTCCTCGAGACTACGAGCAGGATTGACCTTGAGCAAAGAGAAAGCCTGTTCCATCAGTTCCAGCATTTCGACACCTTTGACGAACACACCGGAGCAGTCTTCCAACACGCTTTCTTTGTTGTCATACATACCGAGCTGTAAGTTATGGGCTCGTAAAAAAGATGTCTGCATAGCGCCGACAACGTCGCTTGCTGTCCCTCGAGTTTTATTGAGAATGCCGGGATTGCGTTTTTGCGGCATCGCTGAAGAGCCGTAAGCGGCGCCGGAATCCAAGAGCAGCCAAGGACGTGTCTGTGAATATTGCTGCGCGAGGTCTTGAACGAGTGTGCCGATTCGGATAGCCACATTTGCGGCATTCGAGGCAGCCTCCAAAGGAATGTCAAAGAGGCTGATTTGAGCGGCATCCAGACCGTTCGTGATGGGCTTTTCAAACCCCAATAATTCAGCCAAGCGTTCGCGATTCAACGGCCAGCTGGAGCAGGCGAGCACAGCCACGCCGAGTGCAGATTGATTGATGCGTTTGTAGCTTTCAATGATTCGGTCTGAGTCTCTTTGGAAGGATTCCAAAAATCCCCAAAGATAGAAGGCCAAAGTGATCGGCATAGCCTGGACGCCGTTGGTGTACGCCGGAATGTATGTTTCGATATTTTCTCGAGCGATCGACAGAAGTCTTGTCCGCAGTTTGTTTAGTGCTTCATAAAAATCCAAAACTGCTAAGCGCAGACGAGCCTCATTCAATGTCGTGAACATGTCTTGGCGGCTTCGTCCTGTGTGAATGAGCGTAGCTTCTTCACCGCAGGATTCGATCAGCATTTTTTCCAACGGCATGATGTCCGTGAGGCGAGGAGCGCCAGGCAGATTTTGAAGATCTTCTGCGTGTTTTTGTGCCGCAGCGATTCTTGGGACAATGTTTTTATCGATAATTCCTTCCTCTGCCAGCATTACCAAGGAGGCGCGATTCAGACGGTTTTGCCAATAGGCCCAGTCTTTGGACTCAGCCTCTTCGCTGGTCGCTTTGAAATCATCCTTTCCCCAAGGTGTGACACGAAGTGTCATTTAAACTCTCCATAAATGATTGCGATACTTTGAGTCTAGGCTTCTTTACAAATTGTAAGGAGAGTGTTTTTGCATAGATATGCGTTCAAATAACGCACGTATAAAAAAACATACAAGATGATATTTGGTTTAAATAATTTGGATATAGGAGATCTAATTGGAAATTGAAAATTTATTTATACAATAACAGCACGAATATTCGTGTTGTAATTGCAAATTAAGGGAAAGACCTTATTATTGTTATTTCGATACTTCCAGGTTAATAATTTTTGCCCACAAACAAAAAATCCTCCCGCAAATAGCGGGAGGATCGATATTAAAAACTGACTAAGTTGCGATTACTTTAGAACTTCAACCGGAGCATCGACTTCGTATTCGGTCTTGAGAAGGTCCTTGTCGACTTCGACAATTAACTTCACGGTGTTTTCGGGCTTGACGTTCTGACCGTTCCAATACTTACGGTCGATTTCAAGTTCGACGGAGCCGGTGGCATCCTTGAACTCGTACTTGTCACCTTGAACGTTCCGTACAATGTTGCCTTTCAAGATCAAATGAGCGTCATCAGGGAGCGTTTTTAGCTGAGCAACCGTACCTACTTGAGTGGCGCCGGGGCCGGTGAATCCGCCCGTTTGAGCCATAGCCGGAGCGGCGGCAAAGACAGAAGCTAAAGCAACCGCAGATAATACTTTCTTAACCACTGGTGTCTCCCTAAATGTATTGGCTTCAGCCTAAACCTTCCATTCTGGAGTGGTTAAATTCTTCTCGCGTAATGAGTACATTGAGTTGTTCTAGAGGGGGATGATTGGGGCCAGTTTATGCGAGTAAGAGCTGAGAGCTCTGTTATTCCATTCGACCTGTCTATTGTGGCTCTAGACAAAATTACACGCCTTGAGCAGGCGTGTAAGAGGTATCAAAAATTTTAAATTTTTCGATTAATCGAACAAGGCTAAGACACCGGATAAAGGCGCAAAGTCAAAAGCTTGTTTGGCGTGCGGTCTAACCTTTGGTTTTGCGTGCCATGCAATGGAAAGTCCGGCAGCTTCCAGCATAGGAATGTCATTGGAGCCGTCACCCATAGTGATGAGTTCGGAGAGCTCGATTCCGTGCTGTAGTGCGTAAGCCGATACGTAAGAAATCTTGCCGCGACCGTCGATAATCGGCGTGCCGAACGGTCCGGTGACTCGTCCGGTTAATTTGCCGTCAACGATTTCAAGTTCGTTGCTGATCACGTGCGTAAATCCATACCGTTCTTTAACAACTTCTGTTACGCAGCTAAAACCGCCGGAGACGAGCAGCATCGGGATGCCCGCGGCTTTGAAGGCGGCAACAAGTTTTTCGGCGCCTGGATTGGGCTTGATGTGACGATCGATCAGACGATCAACAATAGAAGCGTCGGCGCCGGCCATCAGCTTGACGCGGGCAGTTAGACTTTCTGCGTAATTTTTGATTTTGCCCTGCATCGCAAGCTCGGTGATATGGGCGACTTCCTCACCTTTGCCGACGAAAGAGGCCATTTCATCCAGTGTTTCCAAATTCAGGAAAGTGGAATCCATATCGGTAGCAAAAAGCTTGAAATTCTTCAGCTTTAATCCCGGCTCGATCCAATTCGCATCGATTTGAAGGGCTCTTGCTTTCTGAGCCCAGCGAGCCTCGAATTCCTCACGGTTGACACGGCGCAGACGAACCGCACAGGGATCTTTGATCGTGCCTTTTTTGCCAATGGTGTGAAGAAACTTTTCCAAAGTTTCTTCGCGTCCGATCTTGGTTTGAAGAACTAAATCGTGACTCACTTGAGCTCCTTGAGGATTCGTAAGATGTTGTCGCCCCTTTTCTCGGCGGTATCACTGTAAGTTTCTAATCGTAACCGATTCGGCCCGAGCATGCGCATATTTCGGTTTGCTTGAAGCATGCGGAAGAACTTTCCGGGGTCAAACGAGGGTTTATCTTTAAAGGTAAAGATGATGGAGTCTTCACCTGCGTCGATCTTTAAAACACCCAAAGGCTTGGCTTCCACACGTATACGGTGCGTAAGAATCAGATTCTTGGCTTCCTGAGTCAGCTTGCCGTAGCGGTCGGCAATCTCCTCCTGAATCTGATAAAGATCTTCCTTGTTTTTGACTTGTGCAAGGCGTTTGTAGAAAGTCAGACGGTTATGAACATCAGGAACATAGTCTGAACGGAGCAGGGCAGGCGCATGCAGATTGATGTCTGTCGTGGCTTCCAGCGGCTGAAGCAGATCAGGTTCGCGGCCTTCTTTTAAGGCAGTGACGGCAGAATCGAGCATCTGGGTGTAGAGGTCGAAACCTACGTCGGTCATTGAGCCGGATTGATGTTCGCCTAAGACTTCACCCGCACCTCTGATCTCTAAATCATGCATAGCCAAATAGAAACCGCTGCCGAGTTCTTCCATTTCTTTAATGGCTTCAAGCCGTTTCTCGGCATTTTTGGTCATCGCACCTTCGCCCGGGGTCAGCAAATAGGCATAAGCCTGATGGTGGGAGCGTCCGACGCGGCCGCGCAGTTGATGGAGCTGAGCCAAGCCGAATTTGTCGGCACGATGCATGATGATTGTGTTGGCGTTCGGGATGTCGATGCCGGTTTCGATAATCGTTGTGCAAAGCAGCACGTTGGTGCGCTGAGCATAGAAGTCACGCATGACGCGTTCAAGTTCCCGCTCGTTCATCTGCCCGTGTGCAACGCCGATGCGGGCTTCCGGAAGGAGCTGATCGAGACGCATGCGGGCGTTTTCAATGGTTTCGACTTCGTTATGAAGGAAGTAAACCTGACCGCCGCGCTTTAATTCACGCAGCACGGCTTCTCGTATCAGAGAGTCGCTTTCACGCTGGACAAAGGTCTTGATGGCCAAGCGTTTTTGCGGCGCCGTTGCAATAACGGAAAAATCTCGAATGCCTTCCAAAGACATCGACAAAGTGCGAGGAATCGGAGTTGCCGTCAGCGTCAGAATGTCGACTTCCGAACGAAGAGATTTGAGCTGTTCTTTCTGACGAACACCGAAGCGGTGTTCTTCATCGATGACGACAAGGCCGAGATCTTTAAATTGGACCTTATCGGAAAGCAGTTTGTGCGTACCGACCACAATGTCGATCGTGCCGTTTTTGATACCTTCGATCGATCCGTTCACTTCCTTTGAAGAACGGAAACGAGAAAGTTCGGCAATTCTCACCGGCCAGTTGGCAAAACGATCGCGGAAGGTTTGAGCATGCTGTTCGGCAAGCAGCGTTGTCGGGCAAAGAACTGCGACTTGTTTTCCGCCCATGACAGCCATAAACGCAGCGCGAAGAGCAACTTCGGTCTTACCGAAGCCGACGTCGCCGCAGACCAGACGATCCATCGGTTTATCCGAGATCATGTCGCGGTAAACGGCGTTAATGGCGGCTAGCTGGTCTTCCGTTTCTTCAAAAGCAAAGGCTTCGGAGAACGCTTCGTAATCAGCCAAACTGAATTTGAAAGCGTAGCCTTTGCGGGATTGACGCAGGGCATAAATGTTCAAGAGTTCGGCAGCCGTATCCCTCACTTGGAGAGCCGCTTTCTTGCGAGCCTTCTCCCAATCGCCTTTGCCCAAGGAGTGCAGAGGGGCGGTTTCCGGATCCGCGCCGGAATATCGGGAAATCAAATGCAGCTGAGCGACCGGGACGTAAAGTTTGGCCTCTTTGGCGTATTCAATCTGCAGGAATTCTGCTTCACCGTCCGGCGTGCTCATTGAAGTCAGACCGCGATAGCGGCCGACACCGTGATCCAAATGCACGACCGGGTCTCCGACTTTAAGTTCGGAGAGGTCGCGAATCATCATCTCGATGTTGCTTTCGCGCTCTGTTCTGCGGCGCCGGCGTCTGACCGGACGATCGGAGTTGGAATAAAGTTCTGTTTCCGTCAGAATGGAAATCGGCGGATTCTCTAGTTCCATTCCGTCGTAGAGCGGACCGTAGCAAAGCGCAAAGTTGTCTCCGCTTTCTAAGAATTTCTCAAATCCCGGCACCAAAGGTGCTTTAAGTCCGTTCTCTTTAAAGACATCTGAAATTGTTTCCAGGCGGCCCGCGGAATTTGCCATGACCAAGAGCTTGCAGCTGCGGGCAGAGCAAAGATCCTTGTATGCCTTCAATCCCTCGAGCGGGTCGTCTTTTCTGCGTTCAATGGCGACAGAAGGGAAATTCGGAGTTGCTGTTTCTTTGTCTGTGAGTGACAGACGAGCGTAGTTGCCGGCGAGTTCAAAAAATTGAGGCGCGCTCAGATAAAGGCGTTTGAAATCTAAAATCGGGCGTTCACCGTCAGCGCGAAGGAACTTGGCGCGCTGTTCGGTTTCTTTGTCGAAATGTTCGATGGCGCTGTTTACGTCGCCCAACAGGATCAGAGAAGCGTCAGAACCGATGTAATCAAAGAGGGTTTCGGTTTCGTCAAAGAAGAGCGGCAGGTAGTTCTCAACGCCGGGCGCGGCAATGCCGTTTTCGATGTCTTTGTAAAGCGTCACTTTGCTCGGATCGCCTTCAAACGTTTCTCGCCAGCGAGAACAGAAGGCAGACCTAGCCTCCTTGCCCATCGGAAATTCATGGGCCGGAAGCAGGCGGATTTCGTCAACTTTTTCTACCGATCGTTGATTGTCCGGATCAAAGACTCGGATCTCGTCGAGTTCGTCATCAAAGAAATCCAGACGATAAGGCTTGGCCGCGCCCATCGGGAAGAGGTCAAGCAGTCCGCCGCGGCTGGCAAATTCGCCGGGTGCGACCACTTGAGAGACATGTTCATAGCCTCTCGCAACTAATTCGGCGCGAAGATCGGTCGGATCAATGCGGTCGCCCTTGCGGAAGAAGAAGGTTGTTGAGCCGATATAGTTTCTCGGCGCAAGACGCTGCGTTGCCGTGCTGGCAGAAACGATTAAGACGTCGACTGGGTCCTGGCGCTTTTGACGATTTAAAAGCAGGTACAGTGTCTGAAGGCGTTCACCGACAAGATCGGCGTGTGGGCTCAGCACGTCATAAGGCAGCGTTTCCCAATCGGGAAAAACCGTAAGCTTTAAAGAAGGATCAAACCACGTGACTTCGTCCTGGAGACGAATGACATCGCTTGGATCAGCACAGATAACAGTGAGCAGTTTGTTTTGTTTTTTGAGCTGAACCGCGTTTTGCGCGATGGACATGGCAAGCGCACTGCCTGCCGGACAATTTTCTCGATATTTGTCTGAGGGTTTTATTTCTGCAAGAGATTTTCCGATAACGGGCAAAGAGTCAAATATCGTTTCTTTCATCACAACTAGGCGCGGAGACCCCTGCCTTCAGGCAGAGGAGGAAACGCCTCCTCCTTTCGAATTTCTATTAAATAGGTTTGTCTCTTTTCCAGCAGATGCAGCTTCTTGTAGCTGATGCCTGCCGAAATGCGGGTTCCGTCAAGTTTTCGAACATCAAAGAACCCCGATGATCGACGGCCGAAAATGAAGCCTTCTTCTCCCTGGCAGGCAACCTTGTCAAAAAGACGGAAGCCTTTGACCTCAAAGGGCGCCTGATTGCGCTTTCGAAGGGCGCCTTTGAGGATAGAGAGCTTGTGAATCTGCCGGTTGTTCCGGCGCGTCTGCTTCTGGAAGAAGAATTCGCCGAGCCTTTCGGCTCCAAGATTGCCAGCAATGCAAAAGGCATCTGCACCATGTGACTTGGCAATGCCGTTCTCGATTCGCGCGTGCTTGGTTAAGTAGCCGTAGGTGTTGTGCACCTTCAGCTCAGAATGCGACGCCTTTAGGCGGTTCAGCACCTCCCAGCGCATAATTCCCATGAAGGTTTCCGCGCGGAACGATTGTCCGCGCTTTGTCTTCAGCGTGATTTCACCGCGATGAAGGGCCTTATGGCACGTCTCACAAAGCGTAAGCAGGTTGTCGGGCGAATCTCCGCCCGTACGTCTGCTTTCCAGATGATGAACATTAAGCACCGGGTCTTTCGATCCGCCGTAACAATGCTGGCAAACATGCCCGTCTCTGCAAAGAACATACTCGCGGATGTTCCCGAAGCCGAGCTGTTCTCCCTCCTGGTATTCTTTCCCTGAAATGTCGGGATTCTTCAGCAGCTGCAAGTCGAAAGACGCCGTTTCCACGGTGATCTTTGTGACCGGCAGCAGTCGAAGAACCGCTTCTATGCGCGACAAGTGCGCGTTGATTCGGTTTTCAACCGACGGAGCAAGCCAGCCTTTGCGCTTGGTGCTGATGCGGTTGTCGAACCTCGGTGCGCGGTAGCGCGTTTTGCGGTTACGGCGCGACTGCCGTAACGCGCGACGAGCAGAGAGCAGATCGGTGATGTCCTGCCGCAGTTCGACTTCGGATGCATAAAGTTCAGCCTTTTCCGTTGATGCGGGAAGGCCGACATGTTTGTACCCGGCATCAATACCTAGACTCACGGGCTGTTTGGCCTCGCCGGTCGCAATCGTCAGCTGAATAGTGAAAGGCGTTCGCCTCTTCACAATAGCTTTCTTCTCTTTAAGCAGAAGGCGTGCTTTTGCCGGAGAACAAGGCATAAGCGGCTTTCCACGTTTGTTTAGAATAACGATAATGTCCCAGGCGTCCATTAGCACCACGATCTTCGCCAAATTAGAGGCAGCGAAGCAAGTTTTCAAAATAGTAGTCACTTAATTGGTACGGCGGATGCTTACGAGATCTTTAACAATTGATCAGCCGCCAAATGCAGTAGTGAGGGGCTCCAGAGCGATTCTTTCGAATCTCAACGGCATCTTAAGTGCCACAATAAAGTTTTCCACAACTTAAAAAGGAGCCCCTCATGACTAATAATATTCAATTTTCGTCCGTTTGTGGTATCGACATTGCAAAGTCTGTAATGCAAGTCTACAAAGTCACCTCCGACGGCGTTGTTTCTAATAAAGCTGTTAAACGAGCTGATTTTCTAAATGAATTTAGAAACATTCCTCCTGCTCTGATCGGAATGGAAGCTTGCGGCGGCTCACAACATTGGGCACGTGAGCTGCAAAGTCTTGGTCACACGGTTCATCTTATGCCTCCAAAGTTGGTAAAACCGTACGTAACGGGGTTAAAGAATGATAAAAACGATGCACGCGGCATCTATAAAGCGCTCGAGATGGGTGTGCGTGAGGTACCGGTCAAATCTGCGGCAATCCGAGACCTGGCACTGCTGCAAACAATGAGAACGAAGCGCCAAAGAGAAAAAGTCGCAAAAATTAACCACATCAGAGGTATCTTGACTGAATACGGGCTGGTTATGGGAAAAAGCATAAATGCATTCCTAGCAAAGGCTGGGTCTTTAATTGTCCAGCTAAAGGAACGAGCTGACGTAAGCCCATATATTGTTTCTGAGCTGACCGCTCTTTTCCGAGAAGTTAAAGAAGCGATGGAGAAAATCAAAGAATTGGAAACGAATATCGACTCTATTGCAAAGACCCTCAAGCAGTATGACCTATTCCGATCTGCGCCGGGAGTTGGACCGATAACGGCAGCGACGATGTTGGTTTTGCTCTGTAATCCAGCAGTTTTTAAGAACGGAAGAGAATTTGCCGCGTATATAGGTTTGGCACCAAAAAGCTCCGGAAGCGGCGGTAAAAACTTTGTTACTCACATTCCCAAGAAATGTGAATGTAACAATGATGTCAGGGCTCTTCTAGTTCAGTGTGCTCATTCCATCTGCAGGTGTAAGCACAAATCTGACTGGGTTTCTTCAATCTTGGCGAGAAAGCCAAAAAAAGTCGCCATTATTGCCATTGCAAATAAGCTTGCCAGACAATTATGGATTATGGCTAAAAAAGGAGAGAAGTTTGAAAAACGCTTCATCTTAGCCGCCGTATAGAGATACCTATGAAAAACACCGCTGAAATTTTCTGATGTTAAACCGGTTACGCCGGCCCCTGAATGACCTGAAGAGTATTGTTGCCCTAAAAGACAGGAGCATAAAATAGGATCAGGGGTTGGTACTTCATCATGGCCGCCGCTCAATGAACTATGGTGCGGGAAATTGGGGCCGAATAAGAAAGCAGCAGCTATCTGCTCTATCGATAACCGAAAGTCAGAAATGAAAGCGGAAGAAACAAGTTAAATAACAGAATTCCTCTTAGCCATTTAAGTTAAAGAGGCTGGGAGAAGATTTGTCTGGAAAGTTGGCGCACAAGTGTTATTGCTGTTGTCCTCAAAGGTTCGGAAAGACCTAACAATACTTGTAAATCAATCGGTTACCGACGATGTGAAGTGCCTTAAAAGGATCCGAAATCGAACTCTTCGGTTGGCAAAAACTGTGCCGAATAAGAATATGGAAGCAGCTATTAGCTTTGAACAAAGACTTTCACTTGACAGGCCTGGGACATAAGAAATACTCTCAAGTTTTATCTCCTCGGTCTTTCGACCGGTTGTGATCCTTCGCCAATGTTGGAAAGGGTTTCAAGCCGACAGCACCGCTCCTACCTCTCAGAGCTTTTAATCATCGGCCGCAGAGCGCGGAACTAGGATCTGCATCCCGCGGTGCCTATAGATTCCCGACCAACGTAGTCCGCCAAACGACGGCCTGAGGCTAGTCAACTAGAGGCTTTTTCAAGCCCCGGCCTTGAGGCCGAGGTAGTTGACTTGATCAACTCAAGGTATCGAGTATTAAGCACCAATCCAGCCAAGCCTTGCGCTTTTCCTGAGGAGAGCGCAGGAGGTAAGAGGGATGATAAGTCACGATGACCTTCCGGGGCTTGCCTTGTACAGTCAAATTGTGCACTTTGCCTCGATAAGGATTGAGCGTTTTGAGATCCGGGAAGAACCAGGATGCGGCCGGTTTGCCCATTGCCACAATGACTTCCGGATCGATCAGTTCGATTTGACGCTCAAGGAACGGACGGCAGGCCATGGTTTCGGCTTTTTCCGGCGTGGCGTTCAGCGGCGGACGGCACTTCAGCGTGTTGAAAATACACAAATCCTTCTCGCGGTCGAGCTTTGCTGCTTCAAGGATCTTATCGAGCAATTTGCCCGAGGGGCCGACAAAGGGCTGTCCCAAGCGGTCTTCTTCTGCGCCCGGCGCTTCTCCGATCAGCATCAGCCGGCAGGGCGGGTAGCCTTGTCCGAAAACCGGATGCAGTCGGCTGGAAGAGATTTCGCAGGCACGGCAGTCTTGAACGAGCTGCTTTAAGGTCTGCCAATCTGCTGTTGCGATCTGGTGAATACGCGCTTCGGTATAGGCTTCCGGTCGAACTCCGCGGGCCTCGCTGGCACTGCGATAAGCAGGTTTCGCAGCCGGCTCAGGTCGTGCACTTCTGGGCGGAGGAGCGTTGCGGTCGGAAATACTCGACGTGACGCGAGAGGGCGTCGTTGCAGAAGTACTGGCGACAGGCTTTGTGACAACCTCAGAAGTTTGAGGTGCACGATTGGCAAAAGAAGAAGCAGAAGCGGCAGCCGATGTGGGAGCCTGCGGCTGAGAATTCGGAGAAACAGCCGCAGCCTGCGCCTTGGCCTTTACAGCTTCTTTAGCAGCTTTAGCAAGCTCATCTCGTTCGATCCATTGCGGACCGATCCCGAGCGCTTTCCATATTTCCGACTTCCTTTGATCAAGCACGTTTTATTTCTTCCTATATGCGTGCATCGTGATGGCGTCTTCCCGACCGTTGGGGGCAGCGTAGTAGCCCTTGCGTCGTCCCATCATGATGAATCCGAATTTCTCGTAGAGTTTAATCGCTCCGAGGTTGCCGGCTCGAACTTCCAGAAACCAATGCTCAATATTGCGTTCGCGGCCGAGTTTGCTCAGCTCATTCATGAGCATCGTGGCATAACCTTTACGGCGAGACAGCGGATTGACGGCGATGCGAAGCAGTTCGCCTTCGTCAAAAATACTGCTGAAAATCGCATATCCCTCAAGCTCACCGTCTCGTCTGAGAATCAGGCACGTATCTTTTTTGAGCGAGCCTGAGAATGACGTTCGCGCCCAAGGATCATAAAAAATGGAGCGGTCAAGAAGGACGACATCATCAATGTCATCCGAAGTCATTCGGGTGATAAGGAGATCTTCAGCCATAGGATTCTCAACGGGATTTTTCTGCTTTGCGTTCTTCAATCGTCAATGCGACATGATCTCGAACGTAAAGTGGGGACGCTTCTGCGGCGTCCACTGTTTTATTTTCTTCAAAATATTTTCGGGCGAGCGGTACGATCATTTGAGCGTTGACGTCGTCCGTAGAAAGAAGTTTCTTAGGAGCGGGATCTCTGATTTCATCGGCATAGATTCGGAAAGCATTTCCGCACAGGAATTCGGCGCCGTTGTCGTCTGCGATCGCTAAAAGCTCGGATGGTTTGCAAAGCGCTGGTGCCGTGACTTCCTTGAATTTATGATTTTCGTAACGGAAGACAGCGCAGTAGCACTCATGCATACGTGCATCGATCGCGGCCAAAAGGCGGGAGCCTTCTTCCAATGTTTCATGATGGATGTAGGCGAGCGCGAGCAGGGTGTTGACGGGAATGAGCGGGATATTGAGCGCCCAGCCCAAACCCTGAGCCAAGCCGCAGGCAACGCGCAGTCCAGTAAAGGCGCCGGGGCCGGATCCGAAGGCAATTCCCTGAAGTCCTTCACGGCTGCCGCCTGCAGCAGTCAGACAGCCGCGGATCATTCCGAGAATGACTTCTGTGTGTTTTTGTCCGGGCTCGGATTGAAGGTAAGCCTCATGATCGAAACCGGTGACAGCGACGGAACACAGATTTCCGGAAGACTCAAGACAAAGTAATGCGCTTGCCATACAACACTCCTTATAGTGCAGAGTATTTTAGTCGGTCTGTGACTAAGGAGAAACGCGGGCAGAAGCACTCTCTTGGGCGGCAGGCGTGACCTTTTGATCGGCAGCCGCCATACTTTCCATAGCAGACTCCTGAATCGTGACGATGACCATCTGATGATTCAAATCGTTCATCTCAGCGAGTTTTGAAAGGAACTGATCTTCGTACTCGATCTGGGCGGGCGTCTTGAGCATTTTGGAAAGGACAAGCTGTTTGTTCGCCTGACGCACTTGCTCTCTTAACTCGCAGAGCTCTTGTTTTGAGAGGCGCTTGTATAGGACGTAAGGACGATCGTTATCGCGCGCATGCTGATGATTTGTCACAAAACGTTCACGCAAACGGCGTCTTTCCATCTTCGGAAGGAAAGACCGAAGCTCGGCGCGCTCTTCACTGGTCATGAGCCGCCAATGGTAATCACGGTGCCTGGCCGATAACGTCGGCCAAACAGAAGCACGGCCTTCGGCGTCCAATTTATCCCAGTGACATTTGGGAACGTTAGGATTAGAAGCTGCGTTTGGCGCATGCGGGCGAGGAATAGAGCTGTTTTCCTCGGCGGAGGAAGCGTCAATCACGACAGTTGCAGTCGTTTCTGACGGTGACGGATGTTCCGGATTATGAGCAGAACCGACTACGGGCTGCAGCAAGAGCAAAACAACGGGTAGATATCGGATCTCTTTCAAAATAAATGCCTCTTTCTTTTATTTTCATAATCCTATTCAACTTATTGCCCAAAAGGAATAGGGGCATGTAGCAAGAAAACCAAAAAGAGGATAAATTTTGTAGCATCATGTAATTTGTAAATCTTCCGACAGGAGATGCTATGCAAGAATCAGAGACATTGAGAAAAGACGGCGGAGCCCTCAGCAACAAGCGTCCTCCGCGCATCCTCGTGGTTGACGACGACAGCCGCTTACGCGATTTGCTTCGTCAATTCCTTACAAATAACGGTTTCCACGTATCTGTGGCAGAAAATGCCGAACAGATGAATCGTCTGTGGCTAAGAGAACGTTTTGACGCTGTGGTTTTGGACGTCATGATGCCGGGCGAAGACGGAATTTCCATTCTGAAGAGAATCCGTGCTTCCAATGACACAACGCCGATCCTGATGCTTACCGCTAAAGGAGAAGACATCGATCGAATCTTGGGCCTTGAATTGGGCGCCGACGATTATCTCCCGAAACCCTACAATCCCCGCGAACTGCTGGCCCGTCTGCATGCCATTCTGCGCCGCAGAGAGCCGGTTGATCCTCCCGGAGCACCGAGCAAAGAAGATGAAGTCGTTCGTTTCGGCAACTTCTCTCTTGATCTGGGTACTCGCAAACTTTCTAAAGGCGATGAAGAAATTCCGCTTACAACCGGTGAATTTGCGGTTCTCAAGACATTTGCACGTCATCCGAGAGTTCCGCTTTCCCGCGACAAGCTGATGGAAATGGCCCGCGGCCGCGAATACGAAGCCTTTGACCGTTCTTTGGACGTTCAGGTTTCTCGTCTGCGTAAAATTATCGAACCTGATCCTTCCAAACCTCGTTATCTCCAGACAGTTTGGGGCTTAGGCTACGTGTTTATTCCTGACGGCGCTTCCGACGCTCAGGATAAGAAATAATTTGTGATCGGAAAGTGAGGCAATATGGCAGACAAGGCCGGCAAGGAGGGCTTCGGTTCGCAGTTTTTTTCCGGGTTGTTTTGGAAAACCTTCGGAGCGCTCTTTATTCTGGTGCTGACCAGCGTCTGCGCTTGGCTCTACGGCTTGGCTGTCTTGAATGAGGCGCCGCGAGCCCAAGCTGCCTCACTGCGAATTACCGCAATTACGACACTGACCCGCTATGCGCTGATCAGTGCCGATACGAGTTATCGTTTTGACCTCATCATGGCATTGGCTCAGCGTGAGGGTCTGACGATACTCCCGAAAGAACCGTACGACCGTATTGTTCCGCTGGAAAGCGACAGTCTCAACGATCTGATTCTTGATAATGTCCGTTCGTCTTTGGGCAAGAAGACCATTCTTGCTCAGAGCCTGAACGGCATTCCCGGTTTATGGGTCAGTTTCGAGATCGATGGGGACGAATATTGGATCCGAGCAGAACGAACGGCCGAAAACCCTCGATTGGGTGCCAACTGGATGTTTTGGTTCGCAGGGATGCTGCTCATCTGCGCCCTGTTTACGGTACTTTTAACCAGCCGTTTGATTGACCCTCTCGCAAAACTCAGTGAGTATGCGCGAGAGCTCGGCCGCGGCGTTTTCCCGCAGCCCCTGCCTCTCGACGGTCCAAGTGAAATCCGTGAAGTTAACGAAAGCTTTAACGTGATGGTCTCAGACCTGAAGCGCTTGGCGAGCGACCGCGAGCTTCTGCTCGCAGGCGTCAGCCACGACCTTCGTACACCGATTACCCGATTAAGACTTGAAGTTGAATTAGCTCCGCTTTCCGAAGAGACGCGAGAAGCCATGTGCAGCGATCTTGATCAGATGGAAAGCATCGTTAAGCAGTTCATGGCATACGTCCGACAGGGCGAGGCCGAACTTGAAGTCGTCAATATTTCCGATACCGTCAGGCATGTGATTGCCGCCAATCGTGTAGCCTCACAGCCTGATATTCAGCTTCTTACTTCGATTGAAGACGGTTTGGAAGTCCGCGCCAATCCGACGGATTTAGCGCGTGCTGTTCAAAACATGATTGTCAATGCCGGCAAGTACGGCCGTAGCTCCGACGGCATTCTCCGTCTGTCCATTACGCTTCGCTATTTGAAGAAGCGAGGAGCAGCCGAATTGATTGTTGCCGATGACGGCAAAGGTCTCCCGGAAAGCGATTTAGAACGCGTTCTGCGTCCGTTTGAGCGCGGCGATACTGCCCGCGGAAATGCCTCAGGGACAGGATTGGGCCTGTCTATTGTCAACCGCGTCGCTAAGGCCGGCGGAGGTTCCGTCCGCTTAGCACAGAATATTCCGAACGGTTTGAGCGTTCAGATGACGATTCCGGTGGTTCCGAAGGCTTCCGTCGTCAGAAAACTCACCGAAGGCAAAGAAACGCCGGAAAAGGCTGACTAAGCCCGAGCCTCAAGCAGGATGACTGCTTGAGCCACAATCCCTTCTTCTTTTCCCTCAAAGCCCAGCTTTTCATTGGTCTTGGCTTTGACGTTCACGCAGTCAGCGGGAAGCTGCAAAATAGCGGCCAAAGAGGCGTTGATCTGATCCATAAAGGGAGCAAGTTTCGGTTTTTGAGCAATGATTGTGCAGTCTACATTCACCGGTTTCCAGCCTTTATCCCAAACTTTTTTCAGAGCTTCCGAAAGCAGCTTGGCGCTGTCAGCGCCTTTATAAGCCGGGTCGGTGTCCGGAAAGTGTCTGCCGATGTCGCCCATGGCAGCGGCGCCGAACAAGGCATCGGTAACGGCATGAAGCAGGACATCGGCATCGGAGTGTCCGTCCAAGCCTAGAGAATGCGGAATCTGAACGCCGCCTAAAATCAACGGGCGTCCTTCGACTAAACGGTGAACGTCATAACCCTGGCCGACTCTGATTTTGCAGTTACTCATTATTTTCCTTTTCTTTGCGAGCTAAAAAGATGGCCCGTGCGAGCCAGAGATCCATCGGACGCGTGACTTTGATGTTGGTCGGAGTGCCCTCGACCAGCGCCGGATGCTTTCCGACAAATTCCATGGCGCTGGCTTCGTCCGTGACGGCCGATCCTGCTTCATTCATGGCCCGGGTTAATTCGCCGACAGGGAAACACTGCGGGGTCTGAGCAGCCCACAACCCGTCTCGACTCACGGTGCAGGCGATCGTTCCATTGTCGCCTTCTTTTTTGAGTGTGTCATTGACCGGAACGGCAAGGATGGCGCTTTCCTGATGCCTCCAGCAGTAATCCATCAGTTTGGTGACATCGGATGTCAGAAGGCAGGGGCGGGCCGCATCATGGACTAACACCCAATCCGAAGATTTCAGGTTAGAAAACAGTATGCCGTTTTTAACGCTGTCGGCCCGTGTCTGTCCTCCTACACGTGCGATGCGGACGCGCGGATCTTCAAATGTCAGTCTCTGACCGATCATGTCGGCCGGGGAAATGACGACGACGAGCTCTTTAATGCGAGGCTCGTCGAGAAGCACTTGAACCGAGCGTTCCAGCATCGTTTTGCCGCCGATAAGTTCATATTGTTTCGGGCTGCCGGTGCCCATTCTTGAACCGACTCCTGCTGCGACGACGACTGCGCCGAAGATGGGTTCTTCCTTGTCCGGATTCATAGCTGTAAATCAATGAGTAGAATTGGTTAGTAGTTTAGAACAAACCGCCAAAGTGGACTTAATCGCTCGTCGGCTCAAAATCCGCAGAAGCGTCAAGCTCTTGAACGCTGCGACTTCTCGGCGGAACATAGCGGAATTCAGTATGCTCGGACGCTCTTTCAAGCAGAGCTGCTTCTCGTCCCGCAATTCTGCCGAATACCACGGCATCGGTTAAGCCGATACCGCCCAAACGATCCTTTCCGTGAACACCGCCGGAGGCCTCACCCGCAACGTAAAGGCCGGCAATGGGTTCATCGGAGGTATTTAAGACTTGAGCTTTTTCATTGAACTTGAGGCCGCCGCAGCAATAGTGAACGCCCACTCGTTCTTGTCCGACGTAAAAAGGCGGATAACTGATGGTCTGGAGCATAACTTTCTTGCCGAAATCCTTGTCCACGCCTTTGAGAACAAAGTCGTTGTATCTGGTAACGGTTTCTTCCAGAGTCTCTGCCGGACAGCCGATGAAGGCAGCGACCTGACGAAGAGAATCAAATTTTTTAACCGCTCCGTCAGCGAGTTTGTTCTCAAGAGACAAACCTTTTTTAGACTGGGAGTCAGTGATCACCCACATTGCTCTTTGCGGCTGCTTTAAGAGTTCGACGAGCACGTCTCCGTGAGACGCCCCTTCATTGACAAACCGAAGACCGTTTTTGTTCAGATAGATGTCTGCGCCGGTGTAGTCGACCAAGCGGCCGCCCAGGAAGCAAATCTTTTGAATCTTATCCAAATCAACCGTTGCTGCGTGGAAGGGTTTGGTGAATTCCAACGCATCGCCCCAAGCTCCGTCAAGATATCTTCCTCCGGGGTTCGCCGTCGAGGGCATAAGCGCCGAGATTTCAGAATTGAATTTGCGGCATAAAGCGTTGTTTGCCGAATATCCGCCGGTCGCAATGACCACGGCATTGCCTCGGATGTAGATTACTTCATGGTTTTTGCTTTTAACAACGACACCGTTGACGTTGCCGGAAACAGGATCCTGAAGGAGGTCGGTGACCGGCTGGTCATACAAAAAGCGGACGCCGCGTTCGCGTGCTCTTTGGTTGAGTTTGAAGATGTAGTGAGAACCGGTGAAACCTTGGATCGTTCTGAAAGCATAGGCAGAGGGAGAGCCGACGGCGACATAAGGTTCCGGGTTCCAAACCAGACCGTGCGTTTCCAGCCAATCCATGGCTGCATCACTCTGAGAGAGCAAAAGCCGAGCTAAATCTTTGTTGCCGATCCCGCCTCCGACCTCCATCATTTCTTCCAGAACAGCGTCTACTGATGTGTGGATTCCAAGCGGTTCAAGTCGCTTCGGGGAGACGGCTAAGAAGGAGCCGGTTGATAAGCGCGAGTGGCCGCCGAGTACGGGAAGCTTTTCAATAACGAGAATGCGATCGGCACCGTTTTCAGAGGCGGATAAAGCGGCAGACAGACCCGCTAAGCCGGAGCCGATTACAATGACATCCCATTGCTGCCCGAGGTTCATCGGAGTCTGTGCAAAAGAGATGGCGGGAGCCGCAACTAAAGCGCTCAAACCTGTCAAGCCGGCGAGAAACTCTCTTCTGATCATTTCGCGGTAGCTTCGTTAAGAAGGATGAGCGCACGCGTGATTTCGGCGACAGAATCCGTTGCAAGTTTTTCGGAGGCGCGGCTGCGATGCATTTTGATCGTGGGGACGGAAAGTTCAAGGCGGTCAGCAATCTCTTTATTGGTCAGCCCCTCGGCGACCAGAGACAGCACTTCTTTCTCTCGGGTGGTGAGCTGCCGATAGCGGCGTTTTAATGCATTTAATTCGTTGACTTCTTCCGCTCGTCTGATGCCCAGCTCTACTGCACGGGTGACTTCTTGGTTCAGCCGCTCAGGATCGACGGGTTTTTCTAGGAAGGTCAGGGCGCCTTTGCTCATGGCGTTCACTGCCATTTGAATGTCGCCGTGTCCGGAAAGGAAAATCAGCGGGAAATGAGCAAAGCCGCGCTCAATGAGCATTTCCTGCACTTCAAGCCCGGTCATCTGCGGCATGCGCACATCTAATACTGCGCAGCCGGGAATGCTCAGGTTGTCGCGGACCAAAAACTCCGTTGGAGAGTTATAAGCAGCTACTTTCCAGCCGAGGGCCTCTAGCAGGATCTTGGTAGAAAACAACAAACTTTCGTCATCGTCGACGAGGCGGATCAAGGTATGTTCTTTATTCATTATTTTTCTCCGGATCTTTGGTCGCTAAACGATCAATCATAAGTTCGGCGCGTACGCCGCCTTTTGCCAGGCGTTCGAAATGCAGTGAAGCCGAATGCATGTCGGCAATTTCTCTCACAATGGAAAGGCCTAGGCCCAGACCTTCAGGCTTGGTGGACTCGGCGGCATGCTCCAATCGCGTGAACTGTTCATCGCTTAGGACCAGACCGTTATTCCAAACGGTAACTTTCCAGCGTTTGCCTGCCGGCCCTAAAGAAACGCCGAGCTTGGGTCGACCGGATTCTTTACTGGCAGCTGCGGCATTTCGGATTAAATTCAATCTCTGGAACCCCGGTAGTTGTCAAGCACTTTAGGATAAAGTTTTTCTTTAGTCTTGCGAAGCAAGACCTGTTTCCATATTTTTTTGGTTGTCTAGGTATCTTGTTCGAGGTTAAATGCGTCTGCTGTTGCATACAGAAGAGGCCAATCTACCAATCTCTCCAGGCTGTTTCAAGAACCTCAATTGATTCTATTTGCCTACCATGAACTTCAAGATCAGTCCGCTCGTGCCCCCTAAAATTGGATAGCTGTGACGCTAATTGAATTTATCGGGCTGTGGAGCGGGCCTTTCGGCTTTCTCATGCTTTGTTGTAGACGATTGTGCTCGAACTGTAAGTTAAATCTTTAGCTCCCTTTGGGCAATGAGCATTTCGCGACCCCTGCTATTTTTGAGTTATATGGTTTGTTGCTGATAAGAACAGCTCTAACAATCCGTAAAAGCTTTGCGGCAACGGCGCATACGAGTTTTCCCCATGGCATTTTTTCTTTTTGCTTCTTCAAAATCCACTTCGTTAACTGTTTGGATTTCAATTTTCCTTTAGTGGCCATGTTAACCAAGCTCCCGGCCGCTTGCACCATTAAAGACCTCATAGTCCTGTCTCCACGATGGGTAATTTTTCCTTTTCTCTCATTGTGCCCAGTAGCAATGCTTCTCGGCACCAATCCATAATAGGCAGGAAAATCTTTGGGACTTTTAAATCTCTTTATGTCTCCAACCGTTGCACGAAGTCTGCAACTGCAGATTGATCCCAGCCCCGGAATCGTTTGAATTAACTGGCAAACTTTATCGCTCTTAGCTAACTCCTCAAGGGTTTTGGTGATTTTGTTCAAGGCCTTTTGAGCTGTTTGTGCGTGTGTAACCATGTCAACGAGACTTTCCTTCAGTTCCTCCGGGAAAGCTGCGTGATTTTCAATCAGATCTTTCAATCGAGCTTTCCCGCTGATTCCTTTCGAGATATTCAATCCCCAGGCTTGGCAAATCCCTTTTAAAGACACAATGGTCTGCCTATATTGCTTGATATATTGTTCCCGCAATGTTGTTAAGCTCGCGTACTTTTGTTGCTCTACATCTTTGGCTTTGATTGTCCTCAGCTGTGTATCTTGGGCTAGAAAAGCCAGGGCTTGAGCATCATTTAAATCAGTTTTTTGGCCTGAAAAATGATTTTCAACGTAGTTCTGTACATTCTTGCCGCCGATAACCAGACAACGATGTCCCCAAGCCTCTAACTTTTGAACTAAATAATTCATTTCAGTGCATGGCTCCATGGCGAACGTCGTAGAACTAAGCGCCTGGGCACTTTTCTCGAGCTCAGAATAGTCAAGCCGGTCGATGCAGACCACTTCACCATCTGTTGTTAACAGAGCAGCACTGACGCAATTCTTAGCTAAATCTATACCGATGGCTTCGTATTCGAGATCTGTATCGATCGTTTTTGCGAGTATCCTTCTAACTGACATGGAATCACCTTTAATGAGAATTTTGTCACTTTCATTTTGCTCCCTCTATCTCGCTGGGAGCAAAGGGGTTCCATGTCATTAAATTAAAAGTTCCAAGGAAAGAGGATCGGCTAAAACCGGCGCCGTGGCCACATCCGTACGGAAGGGAACTGCCGTTTTTGCTTCTTCCTGCTGATGGAAAGTTCGGATCGCCTTTTCTACGATTCGAACTAAATCGTATTCGATATGCGCGGGCTGCTCTTTCTTGGCGAATTTACGAACTGAATCCACAATGTGAGAGATGCGTCTGGTTTCCGCATCCATATTCTCGACGACCGTCTTGGTCAGCGGATCTTCCGTCATCCTGTCGTTTAGTCGCAGTTTCAAGACAGCTGCATAGTTCAGCAGTGCGCCTAAGGGCTGTTTTAACTCATGCGCAATGATGTTTGACATCTGCGAGATGACGCCTGAACGTTCGATATGCGAGAGACGTTTGCGTCCGAGCACAGCCTCTTGTTCGGCGGCGTTTTTAGCCTCTAGGGCGCCTTTGAGTTCAGCTGTCCGCTTGTTGACCAAATGGTGTACGCGCAGTTCGTTGCCGATTAAAAAGAGCAGGATGGTGAGCAGGATCAGCAGCTCAGTTTTATACCGTTGAAGAAGGGCGCCTAAAGAGTAGTCTCTGAGGTTCTCGTACATACCGAACTTTAGATCTCTCATCAGTCGGAGCACTTCTGTGTAATCGTAACCGGCAGCCCATTCGTTGCCCTGGAAAGGCGGCATTGTAAAGAGCGTACGAACGACGTCTTTGACGATGTCGTCAGGTGCATTCGCCAGCGAAGAGATCACAATGCCGGGATAAAGCGCACGAGTAGAGCGGCGGCAGTAGAAGGGCGACTCATCCTTGGCATTATCGTAAGGATCGATCACTTTCAGCGAACCCGGAGCTACGAACCCTACGCCTTCGTAAGTTTCGAGAAGACAGGTCGGAAGAATGCCGACATCACTCGAGCCAGCAAGAACTTCTTCTACCGCTCCGAGATGACGTTCTCTTGTGAAACGCTCGCCTCCGAAGAAGCGATTCGGAGTATAGCCCCGCTCTTTCAACTCACCTAACGCCGCCCACCATTCACTTAAGTTTTCGTTGTTGGCGGCAGCTACGCGCTTGCCCTTCATATCTGCGATCGAGTTGATGTCATTGCGGTCAGCTCGGGTAATAAACACCGAACCCACAGACGCACTGGTCTTAGACGAGAAAACCGATTTCAAAGCAGCAATGTCGTGCGCGTTCAATTGGGGAATCGCCGCCAGCTGAAGATAAATTTCGCTCGGTGCAAAGAGCAAGTGCGGCTTCAGGACATTGATTTCTTCTAAGAAATCATGGTTTGAAATATCAAAAAGCTTGAATCGGTATTTGTGCCCGAGCTGTGACTTTAGAAAATCGAAAGTCGGGTAGACGGCGTGCTCAGTGGTTTCAGACGGCAGGATTCCGATGTAGGCGACTCTGACTTCCCGAAGCTGAGTCGGTTCCTCCGCCTGAAGCGGATGAGCCGCCAGCAGCGCGCCGGCGCATAAAGAAAGCCAGAGTTTCCTAAACAACATCAAATCCTTGGATGAAAGTGGTGAACTTATTATCTAAAAGGCTCGCGTTCAAAGAAAGTCGAGAAAACGAGCATGACGCCATACTCCGATTGTCCAAGAACAGCAGTTATGGGCAAAAGAAAACCGCCTAGAAAGGCGGTCTCAGTCGGTTGATTCTAAAAATTAGCCGGGGAATTTGTCCAGATCGAAGAAGATCTTGCTCTGTTCCAGACGAGACTTCGGACGAGTACGGTTGTGGTCGTCTTCGGCGTCATAGCCCAAGGTCACGACGAGGACGGAATGCACACCGTAGTTATCAAGATTCAGGAGTTTATCCATCTTGTTTTCATCGAAACCTTCGATCGGTGTGGAATCGATGCCGAGGGAGGCGGCGCCGTAAAGCAATGCTGTCATTGCGATATAGGCCTGCTTAGTTTCCCAGTTGAGAGTTTGGCCGGAACGTTCACGCAGATCAATAAAGAATTTTCTGGATTCGAAGCATTCTTTGGCAATTTCTTCGTTGGCAATGCGGCCGTCTTTGATTTCCTGGTCGAGAAGGGTATGCTGGAATTTGTCGTCCAAACCTTTTCTAACGGCGATCACGACAAAGTCGGAGCAAGTGTCGATGCGGTTCCAGTTGAAGTCGGCAATTGCCGGACGAACGCGTTTCTTGGAATTGTCGCTTGTGCCCCAAAGGAAGACCCAAGGCTGGCTGTTGACGGAAGAAGGAGAGAGCTGAAGAATTGTCTTTAATTTTTCGACGTCATCACGAGGAATCTTTTTGTTGACATCGAATTTTTTAGCGGTAAAACGCTGTTCGGAAAGCTTTACGAAATCCATTATCGCGTCCTTTAAAAATCTTTAGTTTGAGAATAATCCAAGGAAATATAACAGTCTAATCATCCAAAAGTAAGACTGGAAGTCTCTGACATCTCAAAAAAAGAACATTGATGTTATGAATTCGGCCGCTAATCGACAAAATCATTAATACCAATGGCCAAGAAGGAATTACACTAAAGAAATTGTGCAGCGTTAAATTTATATGAAAAAGATTTTGGTGACCGGCTCCAACGGCTATATCGGAAACGCCTTGGTGCTGGCTTTGTTGAATCGGAAAAAAGAATTTACCGTGCGGGCAGCTGCCCGCAGAGGTTCGATTCTTAATTCCAAGTCCTTTGAGACGGTTCGGCTCGGAAGCCTGGAAGAAAGTCCGGACTACGTTGAAGCCTTCAAGGGCTGCGACGTCCTGATCCATTGCGCTTCCCGCGGTTCGATGCGCGGTCACGAGGGCTGGCTCGACGAAGCCGCGCTGCACAGAATTAATGTCTTAGGGACGGTTCACATGGCGCGCGAAGCGCACCGCGCCGGCATCAGCCGTTTCATTTTCCTAAGTTCTCTGCAGGTGAACGGTCCAGAGACCCCGGCCGGGAAACGTTTCTATGCTGACTCTTTGCCTCGGCCGAAGTCTCCGATCGGCAAAGCGCTCCTGGAAGCAGAAAAAGAACTGATTCGCGTCGGCGACGAGACAGGCATGGAAATTGTGATCGTCCGTCCTCCGCTCATTTACGGGCCGGATTGTCAGAATCTTTTCGGCGAGGTCAAGATCATGGTGGATTATTGTCTGCCGCTTCCGCTGAGATCCTGCAAGAGAAATCACCGTTCTTTAGTCGGCATCGATAACCTCGTCGACTTCCTGATTTGCTGCGCGACGCACCCGGATGCTGCCAACGAAACTTTCTTAGTTAGTGACGGAGAGGATCTTTCGACACTCAATATTTTTAAACTGCTGGCTAAAACGCACCATCGGCCGTGTCTGCTGTGGCCATTTCCGCCGATCCTTGTCCGACTGTTTAACAGTTACATCGGACGTCAGGCTTGGGAAGAGTTCTTCTTCCAGAGCCAAGTGGCCGACATTCATAAAGCTCAGCTGGTTCTCGGCTGGACTCCTCCGCTTTCGGTTGAACAGTCCTTCCGACGCTCTTGGGACGAGAATTTCTACCTCGGTTCTCACACGAGCTCGAAATAACCGTCATTTTTGAATTTGTTTCTCCGATTGTTTTAGATTAATCGTCTCGAAGAAGGAATGAGATGACGACTCTTTTGCAAATTCTTGCGGCGACTCTTTTATCGTCGGTTCTGTCCATTGTTTTAGCCGGACTGATCAGCTTTAAGTTTCTTGATCGATATATGAGCAAGATGCTCTGTATCTCGGCCGGTTTGTTATTGACAGTAGCTTTTACCCATTTACTTCCCGAGGCATTTGAAATTCATGAGAATGCAGCCTCGGTGGGCTGGACGCTGCTTGTGAGCGTGTTATTTCTGTTCTGCCTTGAATTTGCCTTAAGTCATCAGCATCACAGTCATGTAAATCCTCCGGAACACACCATTTCTGAATACATCAAGGGAAGCCAAAAGAGAAGTTCCGGCGCCGGCAACGCCATCTTGATTGGTGATGCGTTCCATAACTTTACGGACGGCATTTTGATTGCCAGCGCATTCATGGTGAGTTCAGGCCTCGGCTGGGTAACGGCGCTCGCAATTTTGGCTCATGAGATCCCCCAGGAAGTGGGCGACTTTATGGTTTTGCTCCATTCCGGATTTGAGCGCTCGAAGGCGCTTCTTTGGAATGTTATTTCCGGCCTGACTTCCATGCTTGGCGGTATTGCAGGCTACTTCCTCTTAGACCGAGTCGAATGGATGGTTCCGTACGCTTTTGCCATTGCTGCTGCTAGCTTTATTTATATTGCACTGTCTGACCTGATGCCGGAAATTGCGCACCAGGAAAAACCGGAACGTTTTTACGTACAGTTATTCTTTATTTTGATCGGTGTGGCCATGGCTGTTTTGGCGACCGGAGGTCTGCACGAGCACTGATCTGAAGCAGTCATCAAACGCAAAAAAAGCCGCTCTCGAACATTACCTTTGATCCGGAGCGGCTTTGCTTGCTAGGCGATTACTTTCCGGTTGCTACAGGATTAGCGTCATCGTCAATCCACTGACTCCACGAGCCGACATAAAGTTTCGATCCGTAAAGACCGCTTAAATCCATTGCAAAGAGGTTCGCAGAAGCGTTGACGCCGGATCCGCAGGAATTGATGACCTTGTCCGGTGTACGGCCGTCCAGAAGTTTCAGGAATTCTTCACGCAGAACAGGCGCAGGTTTGAATCTTCCGTCGGGAAGGAAGTTCTCGGAACCCGGACGATTGACAGCGCCGGGGATGTGGCCGGCTTTGTGGTCAATCGTTTCGCCGATGCCTTGGAAGCGAAGGGCAGGGCGTGCGTCCACTTCTAAGAATTCTTTCGTCTTCAGATTGTCCTGAACGGTTTTCATCGGAACCGGTACTTCAAGCGGCTCAAGTTCAGGGATCTTTCCGTCTTTTAACGGCTCGGTCAGCTTGTCTGTCACCGGAAGCTTTTCTTCTTTCCAGGCCGTAAAGCCTCCGTCTAAGACGCAGACATTTTCCAGGCCCAGCCAGCGAAGTTCATACCAAAAGCGTGTCGCAAATCCGAGGCCGCCCTGGTCATAAAGAACAACCTGACGATCGGGACGGATGCCGAAATATTCCATGGATTTGCAGAATGTTTCTCTGTCCGGCATCGGATGGCGTCCGGTTCCGTGCGCTACCTTGCCGGTGACGTAGCGGTCAAAGTCAACAAGAACAGCACCAGGGATATGTTCTTTGACATAGAGCTTAAGCCCAAGTTCCGGGTCTGCAATGCTGCAGGAGCAGTCGAGAATGATGATGTTGCTGTTTCCGCTGACTTTCTGATTCAGCATGAAAGTATGCAGCTCACGAGGCTCGATTAAAGTTGTAAAAATCATCACATTTAGGCGCGGAGACCTCTGCCTTCAGGCAGGGGAGGAAGCGCCTCCTCCTTTCGAATTTCTGTTAAATAGGTTTGTCTCTTTTCCAGCAGACGCAGCTTTTTATAGCTGATACCGGCTGAAATGTGGGTTCCGTCAAGTTTTCGAACATCAAAGTACCCGGATGATCGACGGCCGAAAATGAAGCCTTCTTCTCCCTTGTAGGCAACCTTGTCAAAAAGACGGAACCCCTTGACCTCAAAGGGAACTTGATTGCGCTTTCGAATGCCGCCTTTGGGGATGGAGAGTTTGTGAATCTGTCGGTTGTTCCGGCGGGTCTGCTTCTGGAATAGGAATTCGCCGAGCCTTTCGGCGCCGAGGTTGCCGGCGATGCAGAAAGCATCTGCACAATGCGATTTGGCAATGCCGTTCGAGATCCGCGCGTGCTTGGTCCGGTAGCCGTAGGTGTTTTGCACCTCTAGCTTCGGATGCGACGCCTTCAGGCGGTCCAAAACCTCCCAGCGCATAATTCCCATGAAGGTCTCCGCACGGAATGATTGTCCGCGCTTTGCTTTCAGCGTGATTTCACCGCGGTGGAGTGCCTTATGGCACGTCTCACAAAGCGTAATCAGGTTGCCGGGCGAATCACCGCCCGTACGTCTGCTCTCCAAGTGATGAACATTAAGCACCGGGTCTTTCGATCTGCCGTGACAATGCTGACAAACGTGCCCGTCTCTGAAAAGAACGTACTCGCGGACGTTCCAGAAGCCGAGCTGTTCGCCCTCTTGGTACTCTTTCCCTGCAATGTCTGAATTCTTCAGCAGCTGCATGTCGAAGGAGGTCGTTTCCACGGAGATCTTCGTGACCGGCAGCAGTCGAATAACCGTTTCTATGCGCGACAAGTGCGCGTTGATTCGGTTTTCAACTGATGGTGCAAGCCACCCTTTGCGCTTGGTGCGGATGCGGTTGTCGAACCTCGGAGCACGGTAGCGCGTTTTGCGGTTACGGCGGGACTGCCGTAATGCACGACGAGCAGAGAGCAGATCGGTGATGTCCTGTCGGAGTTCGACTTCGGATGCATAAAGTTCAGCCTTTTCAGTTGAAGCGGAAAGGCCGACATGCTTGTATCCGGCATCAACACCTAGGCTTACCGGCTGTTTGGACTCACCCGTTGCAATCGTCAGCTGAATAGTGAAAGGCGTTCGCCTTACCACAGCAGCTTTTTTCTCTTTAAGCAGATGTCGCGCTTTTGCCGGAGAACAGGGCATCAGTGGCTTTCCGCGTTTGTTTAGGACAACGATAATGTCCCAGGCGTCCATTAGCACCACGATCTTCGCCAAATTAGAGGCAGCGAAGCAAGTTTTCAAAATAGTAGTCACTTAATTGGTACGGCGGATGCTTACGAGATCTTTAACAATTGATCAGCCGCCAAATGCAGTAGTGAGGGGCTCCAGAGCGATTCTTTCGAATCTCAACGGCATCTTAAGTGCCACAATAAAGTTTTCCACAACTTAAAAAGGAGCCCCTCATGACTAATAATATTCAATTTTCATCTGTTTGTGGTATCGACATTGCAAAGTCTGTAATGCAAGTCTACAGAGTTACTTCCGACGGCGTTGTTTCTAATAAAGCTGTTAAACGAGCCGATTTTCTAAATGAATTTAGAAACACTCCGCCCGCTCTGATCGGAATGGAAGCCTGCGGTGGCTCACAACATTGGGCACGTGAGCTGCAAAGTCTTGGCCACACGGTTCGTCTTATGCCCCCAAAGTTGGTAAAGCCGTACGTAACGGGGTTAAAGAATGACAAAAACGATGCACGCGGTATCTATACAGCTCTCGAGATGGGTGTGCGTGAGGTACCGGTCAAATCTGCAGCGATCCGTGACCTGGCGCTGCTGCAAACGATGAGAACGAAGCGCCAAAGAGAAAAAGTCGAAAAATTAACCACATCAGAGGCATCTTGTCTGGGTACGGGTTGATTATGGGGAAAAGCGTAAATGCATTCTTAGCAAAGGCCGGATCCTTAATTGTTGAGTTAAAGGAACGAGCTGACGTAAGCCCATTTATAGTTTCTGAGCTGAATGCTCTTTTCCCAAAAGTTAAAGAGGCGATGGCAAAAATCAAAGAATTGGAAACGAATATTGAGTCCATCGCAAAGACTCTCAAGCACTACGACCTATTCCAATCTGCGCTGGGAGTTGGACCGATAACGGCAGCGACAATGTTGGTTTTGCTTTGTAATCCGGAAGTTTTTAAGAACGGAAGAGAATTTGCCGCGTATATAGGTTTGGCACCAAAAAGCTCCGGAAGCGGCGGTAAAAACTTTGTTACTCACATTCCCAAGAAATGTGAATGTAACAATGATGTCAGGGCTCTTCTAGTTCAGTGTGCTCATTCCATCTGCAGGTGTAAGCACAAATCTGACTGGGTTTCTTCAATCTTGGCGAGAAAGCCAAAAAAAGTCGCCATTATTGCCATTGCAAATAAGCTTGCCAGACAATTATGGATTATGGCTAAAAAAGGAGAGAAGTTTGAAAAACGCTTCATCTTAGCCGCCGTATAGAGATACCTATGAAAAACACCGCTGAAATTTTCTGATGTTAAACCGGTTACGCCGGCCCCTGAATGACCTGAAGAGTATTGTTGCCCTAAAAGACAGGAGCATAAAATAGGATCAGGGGTTGGTACTTCATCATGGCCGCCGCTCAATGAACTATGGTGCGGGAAATTGGGGCCGAATAAGAAAGCAGCAGCTATCTGCTCTATCGATAACCGAAAGTCAGAAATGAAAGCGGAAGAAACAAGTTAAATAACAGAATTCCTCTTAGCCATTTAAGTTAAAGAGGCTGGGAGAAGATTTGTCTGGAAAGTTGGCGCACAAGTGTTATTGCTGTTGTCCTCAAAGGTTCGGAAAGACCTAACAATACTTGTAAATCAATCGGTTACCGACGATGTGAAGTGCCTTAAAAGGATCCGAAATCGAACTCTTCGGTTGGCAAAAACTGTGCCGAATAAGAATATGGAAGCAGCTATTAGCTTTGAACAAAGACTTTCACTTGACAGGCCTGGGACATAAGAAATACTCTCAAGTTTTATCTCCTCGGTCTTTCGACCGGTTGTGATCCTTCGCCAATGTTGGAAGGGGTTTCAAGCCGACAGCACCGCTCCTACCTCTCAGAGCTTTTAACCATCGGCCGCAGAGCGCGGGACTAGGATCTGCATCCCGCGGTGCCTGTGCATTCCCGACCAACGTAGTCCCCGAACAGCAGACTGAGGCTAGTCAACTAGAGGCTTTCACAAGCCTCGGCCTTTAGGCCGAGGTAGCTGACGGAACACCTCTTTTTAGTGATTAGTCGATTTTAGGCTTCATTACAAATCTTCGAAGGCTCATCCGCTATGAATAAGTACACCTGAGCGCTTGAACGATTTTTGAGCAGACTCACGCAAAAGCTTACATTTAGTGCCTCAGCTTGAGTGAAAACCGTCTAAATATCGAGATATGCCTGTAGGATTGTCAAAAAGTTGTTCGCTAACGTCTAAATGAGCGAAAATGCTCATGACACAAACAAATATAAGGATTATCGGAAATGGGAGAAAAGGCCCCTGAAATTTCTTCTCTGTCTTTTGAAGAAGCTCTTAAGGAACTGGAAGCCTTGTCGCAGCGCCTGTCTCAAGGCGGTCTGCCTCTGGAAGAATCTGTTGAAGCTTATGCCCGCGGCTCTGAACTGCGCAAACACTGCAATGACTTGTTAAAACGCGCAGAAGACAGAGTACGTGAACTGGATCAAAAGTTCGGCAATCAGCAGGATGATGACGAACCTGAAGAAACCCCGGTAAGCCGCCGTTCCCGTCGAAATGACGACGATATCCCTTTCTAAGAAGTTATGACTGTTGCTTTTAAAGATTGGGTAAAGGCTTGCCAGCAGAGGGTTGAAAAAGCAGCTGAAAATAATCTTCCTCAGGAAGCTCTTATTCCCCAAAAACTCCATTCGGCTATGCGCTACTCCGTCATCGGAGGCGGTAAGCGCGTGCGTCCGCTGCTTGTTTATGCCGTCGGACAAATATTTGATGCCGATCCCGAAAACCTGGACCTTACGGCCTTAGCTGTTGAATGCGTCCATTCTTATTCCTTGATTCACGATGATCTGCCGTGCATGGATAACGACATACTGCGCCACGGTAAGCCCACTACTCATGCGGCTTTTGGTGAAGCAGTGGCCATGCTTGCAGGCGATGCACTCCAGCCGGAAGCCTTTCTGTTCTTAGTCAGAACGAAGCTGCCTGCTGAGCAGAGAATTAAGCTCGTCGAGCTTTTGGCCTACGCATCTTCCACGCGAGGCATGTGCGGAGGGCAAGCGATTGACCTGAGCGTCGTCGGCAATCAGAAGATGACGATTGAAGAGCTGCGCCTAATGCACTCGATGAAAACGGGGGCGCTCCTTAAGGCCTCAGTACTTCTGGGTGCGTTTGCCGGAAAAAAGACTCCTTCACAGCACGATCTTTCGCAGCTTGAGGTTTATGGAAATGCTATCGGTTTGGCTTTCCAAATCGTCGATGACATTTTGGATGTCGTCGGCGATACGGCTGAGCTTGGTAAAACAGCCGGTAAGGATGCTTTAGGAGATAAACCGACTTACGTCAGCCTGCTTGGCCTGGAAAAAGCCAAAGAACTTGCTGAAGAACAATATTTAATTGCCGCCAAAGCCGTTGAAGGGCTCAGCGAAGATTTGGACGGCAAAGAACGTTTAATCGAAATCGCTGATTTCATCATCAAAAGGACTCACTAAGAAGTAAGCAGCGATGACTACCATTCTCGAAACTATTAATTCTCCGGCCGATTTAAAGAAATTGTCGATGCCGGAGTTAAAACAGCTTGCAAACGAACTTCGTACTTTCATTATCGATAACGTTTCCAAGACAGGCGGCCACCTTTCGTCTTCTCTGGGAACCGTCGAGCTGGCTATCGCTATTCACTACGTGTTTGATACGCCGGAAGATCGGTTAGTTTGGGACGTCGGCCATCAGGCTTATGCGCATAAGATTCTGACGGGGCGTCGAGACCGCATGTCGACGCTTCGCCAGTACAAAGGCTTGTCCGGCTTCCCGAAGCGTTCGGAAAGTCCGTATGACTGTTTCGGAACGGGTCATTCTTCCACTTCTATTTCCGCGATTTTAGGCATGGCCGTCGCGGCAAAGACCTTGGGAAAGAAGGGTAGAAGCCACATTGCTGTCATCGGCGACGGTGCAATGACCGCGGGTATGGTGTTTGAGGCCTTGAACTGCGCGGGCGACATGAAGGATCTCCGCCTGCTGGTGATCCTCAACGACAATGACTGTTCTATTTCTCCGCCGGTCGGGGCTCTAAAGAATCACTTTACACAGCTGATGAGCGGACAGTTTTACGCTCAGGCCCGAGACATCGGCAAAGCGATTGTGCGTCCGTTTCCGAAACTATTCGATCTAACGAAGCGTGCTGAAGAGTACAGCAAGGGTATGGTGGCACCTCACTCCACGCTGTTTGAAGAATTCGGAATGAACTATCACGGTCCGATTGACGGTCATGACTTAGAAGTGCTGATTCCGGTGCTTCAGAACATGAAACAGCTCAACGGGCCGCTGGTACTTCACGTTGTGACGCAAAAGGGTCATGGTTATGCTCCGGCTGTCGACAATCCGACTAAGTATCACGGAATTTCTCCGTTTGATTCAAGCAAGGGAATCGTTCCTTCTCCGCATGCCAAGACCTACACTGAGGTATTCAGTGACTGGCTCGTGGATATTGCGCGCAAGGATCCGGGTGTGATTGCGATCACGCCAGCGATGAAAGAAGGCTCCGGATTGGTGGCTTTTGCCAAAGAGTTTCCGAACCGTTTCTTTGATGTTGCGATTGCCGAACAGCATGCCGCTACTTTTGCAGCCGGTCTTGCAGCGGAAGGCTTAAAACCCGTCTGTACTTTCTATTCAACTTTTTCTCAGAGAGCTTTTGACCAAATCGTCCACGACGTGGCTATTCAGGATCTTTCGGTTCTGTTCCCGCTGGATCGCGGTGGTTTAGTGGGTGCGGACGGTGCAACGCACCACGGATCGTTTGATTTGTCTTTCCTGCGCTGCATCCCGAACCTTGTGATTATGGCGCCGTCGGATGAGAACGAATGCCGTCAGATGCTTTATACCGGATACAAGCTCGATCATCCTGCTATCGTGCGTTATCCGAGAGGCAGAGGACCCGGCGTTCCGGTTGATAAAGAAATGCATGAACTGCCGCTCGGCAAAGCTCGTCTGGTGCGTACCGGAAATGCACCGAAGGGCGCCAGAGTTGCAATGCTGGCTTTCGGAAGTATGCTGGCTGAGGCCAAAGCAGTGGCAGAAAAAATCGATGCCACCGTGTACGACATGCGTTTTGTAAAGCCGGTTGACGGCGATGCGATCGAAGAAGCTGCAAAAAATAATGATCTTTTAGTGACTCTGGAGGAGAATGTCATCATTGGGGGCGCCGGTGATGCATGCCTTGAGGTTTTAGCCGCAAAAGGTATTCCTGCGGATGTATTTCAGATCGGAATTCCCGATCGTTTCATCCAGCAAGGAGATAACTTACATCTTTACCAAGAATGCGGTATGGATGAAGAATCGATTTTGAATAAGATTGAAGAACGTCTCAAAAGAATAGGGTAATTTTGGAGCCTTCTTATGGAGCTCAAGACTGACGAACATATTAAAAAGCTCAATACCTTCGGTGTTGACGCAAAAGCGAAGAACTTTGCCGAGATCCGTTCCATTGAGGATTTAAAACAGGCAAGAGAACATCTCCGGCAGCAACCTCAGGACTTTATGGTCATCGGAGGCGGCTCTAATGTATTGTTTAGAGAGGATTATCCTGGCTTCCTGCTGCGGATGATGATTCCTGGTTTTGAGAAGATCAGAGAAGACGACGAACATTATTTCGTTCGTGCCGGAGCCGGCGAGGTTTGGCACAGCTTTGTGCGCAAAATGCTTGATGCCGGAATGCCCGGTCTTGAGAACCTGGCTTACATTCCCGGTACCGTCGGTGCGGCTCCGATTCAAAATATCGGTGCTTATGGCTTAGAAGCCGCAGAGTTCATTGATTCAGTTGAATGCTTTGATATGGACACCGGTGAAGAGCGGACGCTGACCAATGAGGAATGCGACTTCGGCTACCGCCACTCAACGTTTAAGAAGCCGGAAAACCGTCATTTGGTCATCACTGCTGTGACGTTCAAGCTTCCCAAGAATTGGGTTCCCAACACTTCCTATAAAGCGCTTGCCGAAGAGATCGAGATCAACAGCTTCCCCGAGCTCTCTCCCCAAGACGTTTACTCCTGCGTGATTTCACTGCGCCGCAGAAAACTGCCGTCTCCGGTGAAGTTCGGAAACGCCGGAAGTTTCTTCAAGAATCCTGTCGTCGACAGAGAGACTTTTACAAGTCTTCTTCGGACCAATCCTTCTTTAGTTTCTTATCCTTTGGCCGGCGGTCGTTTCAAGCTTTCCGCCGCCTGGCTGATCGACAATGCAGGTCTTCGCGGTTATCGCATGGGCGATGTCGGTGTTTGGGAAAAGCAGCCGCTTGTTCTTGTGAATTACGGACAGGCAACGGGTGAGGATATCTACGCGATGGCTCAAGACGTGAGACTTCGCGTCAAGAACTGTTTTGGCGTCAAGCTCGAGCCGGAAGTTGCTATGGTCTAGGTGAGTTTCCGCAGGCGAAGGCTCTGCGGAACTAATTCGTCCAGTCTTTTTTATTAAAGCCAAGGGAGGGACCGACGTGGTCCAAGAGTTCCTTGGCTTTTTCAATTCCTTCGTTCGTGAGGACTCGAGAATGCTTACGCATGCATTTCGGTTTCTCGATAAAACCATCGTCCACTAATCGGTCCATTGCCGTCCAATCGTGACTTTTCCAAGACATGCGGACATCCGGCTTGCCTTCTTCGGTAAAGGAAGTCAGATAAAGAAGAGCCAGCGTTAGCTCGTCGATTAATTTGTCGCGTTCTGTTTTTTCCAAGACAATCTCCTCCAATTCACGAGACATTCAGTCTAATCTTCAAGACTTTTGTTCATAAAATGAGGAGGCCATTTCGGTCGCCACCGCAGTGGTAGACGATCTTGAGTTTGCGCTAAGAAGAACGTCAATCTCCCCAATCTTCTTTTTTGAAACCAAGTGAAGGACCAATTTGCTCCAGTAGCTCTTTGGCTTTCTCAACACCTTCGTCGGTCAAGTAACGAGTGTAGTTTTTTCTGTTGTGCGGAGGAACCATGAAACCGTCCTCTGCAAGATCGTCTAATGCCGTCCAATCATGCGTCTTCCAGGCCATACGGACATTAGGACATTGCTTTTCGGTGAAAGATGTCAAATAAAGGAGCACAAGCGTCAACTCTTCAGTCAGCCTTTCTCTTTGGGATCTTTCCATAGATACCTCCGACAAACTGGTTTTTCTTAGTTTAGTTGCATCCGATAAATTCAGGAAGTATTGAATGCGATAGAACGTCAAAAAGCCTCGAGAGCGGAATACTTTCGAGGCTTTCAAAATGCTTTAACAGAAGCTAAACGTCTTCAATTCTGCCTAAAAGCAAATATTCCATCAGTGCTTTTTGAAAGTGCAAGCGGTTTTCAGCCTCGTCCCAAACGACAGACTGCGGTCCGTCGATGACTTCGGAAGAGACCTCTTGCCCGCGGAAGGCGGGAAGGCAATGCATGAATAAAGCGTCTGGTTTTGCCGCTTTCATGACCGTTTCATTCACTTGCCAGCGAGCCGATTTGGATTGCCGTTTGGCTTGATTTTCGTCGTAACCGCAAGATCTCCAATTGTCCGTGGTCACAAGGTCGGCGCCTTCTGCGGCCTCTTCCGGAGATAGGAAAAAGTCATAGCAGTCATCGTTATCCGGAACTTGTGTCGGATTGATCGAGTATCCCGGGGGCGCCGAAATATGCACCTTAAATCCGAGAATGGAGGCGGCGTAAAGCCAGGAGTAGAGTACGTTGTTCGCGTCTCCGATCCAAGTCACGACGGCGCCCTTAATTGAACCCCGTTTTTCTATGAAGCTCATGATGTCGCCCATGACCTGGCAGGGATGACTGTCGTTGGTCAGGCCGTTGATGACCGGCACCTCCGACTCTTTCGCAAATGTCTCTAATCGGCTATGAGGGCCTGTTCGGATCATGACAAGGTCAACCATACGGGATACGGCTCGAGCAGTGTCCTCAATGGTTTCTTCATTTTTCAGCTGAGTTTCGCTCGTGTTCAGGTAAATCGAGGTTCCTCCGAGCTGAGCCATGCCTGCCTCAAAGGAAACGCGGGTGCGGGTGCTGGCTTTTTCAAAAAGCATCGCCAGCACTTTTCCTTCAAAGGGACGGTAAACCTCCCCGGCCTTGAAACGAGACTTGAGTTTTATGGCCCGGCGGAGAAGGTAATTTAACTCGTCCGCCGAGCAATCTTTAAGGCACAGAAAGTTCTTGTGCATGAATCACCTTAGATCTTCGGTTGTGCAAGGAACGATCTGATCACGGGAGTGATTATCTTGACGAGTTCGTCAGCCTCGGCTTCAGTGATTGTCAAAGCGGGAACGAGACGAATAACGTTTCCGGCAGTGACACTGAAGGTTAAACCGGCTTTCAGACCGAGTTCGAGAATGTCGTGGGCATCACGGTCAAGAACGATACCGAGCATCAGGCCTTTGCCGCGAATACCGCGCACGCCTGGGAAACCGTTAAGAGATTTAGAAAGTGCTTTCTTGAGTTTCTTACCGACTTCAAGGGCGTTTTCGACAAGTTTCTCGTCTTCGATGATGGAGAGCGTTTCGAGGGCTGCACGCATAGCAAGAGGGTTGCCGCCGAAAGTTGATCCGTGATTGCCGGGTTTAAAGATATTCGCCTTTTCGCTCACGATGACAGCGCCGACAGGAACGCCGCCTGCCAAACCCTTAGCCATCGTGATGACGTCCGGTTTGATTTCAGCCCATTGATGAGCGAACCACTTGCCGGAGCGACCCATGCCGCACTGGACTTCGTCGCACATCATCAAGAGGTCGTGTTCGTCACAGATTTCACGAATGCCTTTGATGACGGAAAGATCGATAGGGACGACGCCGCCTTCGCCGAGAATCGGTTCAAAGAAGATAGCGACAACATTTTTATTTTCTTCAACGATCTTACGGATTCCGTCCAAATCAGAATCATCGACAAAAATGAAGCCTTCTGTATATGGAGAGAAATCTTCTCTGACAGAGGGATTGCCTGTAGCGGAAAGGGTGGCAATGGAGCGTCCGTGGAAGGCGTGTTTTAAGACAATAATGTTAGGAACTTCGATGCTCTTGGCATGCCCAAATTTACGGGCGATCTTGATGGCACATTCGTTGGCTTCGAGACCGCTGTTGCAGAAGAAAACAGCCTCAAGACCGGAATGTTCGACCAATTTTTCTGCGACTTTTTCCTGAAGGTCGATGTTGAAGTAGTTTGAGCAGTGGATGAGCTTGGAAGCCTGGTCGGCAATGGCTCGAACCAGTCTCGGATGAGCATGGCCGACGGAGTTCACGGCGATGCCTGCTAAAGCGTCCAAGTACTTGTGGCCTTCTTTATCCCAGAGCCAAACACCCTGACCGTGATCAAAAGAGACAGGAAGGCGACCATAGTTATTCATCAGATGAGACATGCCTGAAGATCCTTTATTAATAATTTGTTTCAAAGAAAGTTAATTTTTCAATTATATGTCCGAGAGCACGCAGTAGCTCAAGGCCTTTCGGAATATTGCCGAAACTACGGAAGAAAAAATCGGACCGAGAGTCAAAGCCCCGGCCCGATTTGTCTATCAGAGAAAATCTGTGGTTAGAACATCTTTTCCTGACGTCCTGCAATGTCCATATGGCTTGCAATATAACGAACTTTCGGTTTGGTACCAGCGGCTTCGTTCAATGCGACGGACTTGTCAACCAGGGCTTTCTGTTCAGGGGTCAGATTGGCGTAGTCAACGAAAGTCAGAGCCTTAACAGCGCAGGCTTCGACGCACTTAGGTACTTGACCGTTGGAGGTGCGCTGGACGCAAAGCGTGCATCTTTCGGCTTTGCCGGGAGTGCGCTGCTGATGCGGCTGAAGCGGAACGGAAGCCAAGGCCGGGCCATCCCAGTAAGATGTCTTGCCGCTTCTGTTGAACTTCGGAGCACCGTACGGGCAAGCCATGGCGCAGGCGCCGCAGCTGATGCACTTGGATTGATCAACAAGCACTTCTCCGTGCGGGCCTTTATAAATGGCCTTAGCAGGGCAGACCGGCAGGCAGGCCGGATTGTCGCAGTGCTGGCAGCTCACGCGGAAATAGTTGATGATGCGGTCCTGCAGATTTTCTGCACGATGGATCTGATTCCACTGGATTCCTGGAGCAACTTTATTTTCTTCTTTGCAGGCAACGAAGCATGCCTGGCAGCCGATGCATTTATCGACATTGACGATTATTCCGAACTGGCTCATCGCTTAGGCCTCCTTCGTGATTTGAACGGTTGTTTCAAAGTAGGGTGCATAGCCCGAGAGTTTGTCCCATTCGCGCGGGATCAAAACCTGGGTGTTCTGGTCTCCTCGCCAGCCGTACTGCATGCCGGCGGTTCCCGGAGGAACGATGATGGAGACTCGAGCACGAGCTCTTGCCTGACCGTACTGGTTCTTGATCGATACCTTGTCGCCTTCGTTGATGCCGCGGACCTTAGCATCTTCGGGGTTGATGTCCACGGTGGACATCGGTTCGATTTCAAGCAGATACGGAGAGTCGCTGCGGGTCTTGGAGTGTGTAATGTACGGAGCGCGAGTACCGTTGATCAGTTTGATCGGATATTCGGCTGTCGGCTGATACGGTTCGACATAAATAGGAATCGTGCCGAGGTTGTGCATCTTCGTAATATTGGAAGACAACTCGATCTTGCCGGACGGTGTATCGAAACCTGGCTGACCGTCGTGACGGAGAAGACCTTTTTCGTATTTGAGCGGCTGCTGTTTTGCACCCTGAACCTGAGTCATATTCGGCAAGTTCTTCTGAGCGTCGGCATATGTGGTGCCCCATTCTTTCAGGATGGAGTCGCATGCCTTGACAGGATCGCCGTCAAAGAAGTGTTTCGGATCATCAACTAAGCAGCCGAGCTGCAGTGCGATCCACCAGTCTTCCTTGGCTTCGCCCATAGGCTTAACCGGAGTTCTGACAGATACCTTGTTGCCGGCATGTGTGCCGAACGGTGCATAGCGTTCATAGTTCATGGCGGCGGGCAAAATAATGTCCATGTCGTGGTGGGTTTCATCACGGTAGAAGTAGTCCGTTGCGCAGGAGAAGTCCATGTTCTTGATGGCTTCTGCATAAACCTGAGGCTGCGGCCAAATCATGACGTTAAAGCCGAAAGCGACCATGCCGCGGAGTTTGCCGTTCTTGACGTGTTCAGGCAGCTGGTTCGGGTTGAACTGAACCTGAGTGTGATTCCAAACAGGAACGAAGTCTTTGTCGAGACGGTCTTTCTTGTGAGCCTTGAACCAGTTGTAATCAACGAAGTCTTCTGTGAGGCCGTTGTCGTGGACGATATAGCCTTTAGGACCGACACCGAAGAGAGCACCTCCGGGGATATCGACGTAACCCAGGATTGCAGGGATGTTCAGCAGAGCGCGTGCGCTGTTGACGCCGTTTCTGGAGTGAGAAAGAGACTGCGAAGTCAGAGCGAAGCTTCCAGGGCCTTCGGCGTACATACGAGCGGCCTTAACGATAAGGTCGGCAGGAACGCCGGTAATGGCTTCGGTCTTTTCAGGTGTGAAGTCTTTGCAGTAATTTCTGTACTCTTCAACGCCGTAAACCCACTTGTCGCAGAAGGGCTTGTTGAACAAACCTTCTTCGAAGAGGACGCGGCAGATACCGGCGCCTAAGGCGGCGTCTGTGCCCTGCTTGGGCTGGAGATGGATGGTTGCGAGTTCAGCAACTTTAGTGCGGCGTGCGTCAATCACGATGATGTTGACACCGCGCTGCTTAGCAGCACTGATCATATTCCACCAGCCGTGCGGTTTAGACCATGCACCGTTGGTGGCCATTACCATGAAGGATTTTGTCTTCGGGCCGCAGCCGCCGCCGGCGTACTCGCAGCCGAAAACAAGCTGTTCAGCCAGCAGAGAACCTTTACGGCAGGCAACAGAAGATTCGGTACCGTAGTGATAGGTGCCGAAGTAGCGTGCCAGGCGCATAGCGGCAGGACGAGGTTCTTTCGGGTCGCCGCAGAAGATGAAAAGTTTTTCTGCACCGTACTGATCACGGATCTTCTTCATATTGGCAGCAATCGTTGCCAAAGCTTCCTGCCAGGAAATACGAACGAATCCGGGATCGACACTTCCTTTCGGATTGGTGCGCTTCATCGGATAGAGCAGGCGGTTGGGGTTGTAGAGGCGCTGTAAAGTAGCCAAGGCTTTATTGCACAACAGCTTGCCGCTGTGTTCTTTCCAGTTTCCGACGGAAACTACGGTGTTGCCCTGTCTCTGGAAATGAATACCGCACATCGGCATTTGGTTGCAGTTGTCGCAGATCGTGTACCCGTCTTCAAGCGGCTCTTGTGCGCATGCTGCTTTTGTGAAGAAGCTGCTTCCCGCGCTGATGGCGGAGAGGGCCGGGATCGTTTTGAGGATGGATCGACGAGTAACTTTCAATCCTTGTGTTTTGTCCATTGTTGAATTCTCCTCTTGGGGTAGAGTGGCGCGTCGGTTTTGATGGTATGTTCCGACGACTTAAAAACTATTTTCAACAAAGGAAAAAAGATCGCTACCGCGTCATTATGGGATGTCGAGAAAAAGGATTAGAACAAACCCAGGACGATCAAAATTGAGAGAGCTTGTCAAAGATGAGAAAAGTCAAGAGAGACAAGGCCCTAAAAAGGGATTTTTATAAATTTAAATTTTAGATAATATAAGTAAAAATACCTAGGTAATTTAGATTAAATTTTGCCTAAAAAATTAAAGGACGCTATCAAAAATGATAAGACTCTTGCGGTTTCTCCCGATGGTATTTTGCAATAACAGATAACAAAAAAGCCCGGGAAATTTTCCCGAGCTTTTGGAATCTTTGCTCTGCTTCAGATCGAAGCAGACGGAAAAGATTGATTAGGCCATTGCCTTGATAGCAACAACCAGGCGGCTCTTATGACGAGCAGCGGCGTTCTTATGAAGAACACCTTTGTCAGCCATAGAGTCGATCACAGACTGAGCTGTGACGTAGAGAGTCTGAGCAGCAGCTTTGTCGCCGGCGAGAATAGCCTTGCGAACGTTCTTGATAGCTGTGCGATAGCGAGAACGCTGTGCAGAGAGGTGCTTGTTGCGAGCAACTGCCTGAATAGCGCGCTTGCGAGCTTGCTTAGAATTTGCCATTGTTTCTTTCCTTGCCTATGCGAGTGGCGAGTTTTCTTACTTTACCGGTCGCCACTAGCAGTACTACGGGCTCGGCCGGTTTGGTTAAACAAATAAGGTAATTCGGTCCTCGAACCGAATCCCACGAAAGTGCAGAATTATACGGAAAATCTCTTTTGTTTTCAACCGCAAACTTATGCCGCTCTGGCGTTCGGCTGATAGAATTTTGACTGACCTGAATCCAGTTGATTTCAGGCTTTTTTCTTTTCGAGATCGCAGTGAGTATTTTCCGTAATGCAGCCGTTATTTCGGCAATGACGCTTTTGTCCCGAATCACAGGTTTGATCCGGGATATTTTGATTGCCCGTGTCTTTGGTGTCAGCGGTGACACGGACGCATATTACGTTGCATTTCGATTACCGAACCTATTGAGACGTCTTTTTGCAGAAGGTGCTTTCCAGCAGGCCTTTGTGCCGATGCTGGCAGATGTGAAGAGCAATCGTTCTGCGGAAGAAACGAAGTCCTTTATCGATAAAGTTGCCTCTCTTCTCGGATTCATTGTTCTTTGCGTCAGCATTTTAGGCGTCATTGCTGCTCCGATCCTCGTGTTTGTGATTGCTTCCGGTCTTGTGGAAGAACCGGCTACCTTTGATACGGCAACGCGCCTGACGCGCTATATGTTTCCTTACATATTCTTTATGTCTTTGGTGGCTTTGAGTTCTTCGGTACTCAACACCTGGAAGCATTTTGCGATTCCAGCGGCCGTTCCGATTCTTCTCAACCTTTCTTTGATCACCGCGACATTGTTTGTTGCGCCGTTGTTTGATCAGCCGATTTACGCCTTAGCCTTAGGCGTGATGGCAGGCGGTTTTCTGCAGCTGGCCGTCCAAATTCCGCAGCTTTCCAAGCTGCATCTCTTTCCGAGATTTGTGAATCCGTTTAAGGCCATGAAAGACCCGTCGGTCAGACGAGTATTGAAGCTCATGGTGCCGGCGCTCTTTGCCGTAGGTGTTGCCCAAATCTCGATTTTGATCAACACGAATATTGCTTCCTTCCTTGCTGAAGGTTCGGTGACCTGGCTGGCCTATGCCGACCGTTTAATGGAATTTCCAACAGCTTTGTTAGGTGTTGCCCTAGGCACTGTTCTTCTGCCTAGCTTGTCAGCCGCTTTCGCTAAAGGCATGACGGATCGCTACAACGCGCTCCTTGATTGGGGTCTGAAGCTTGTGGTGGCTTTTGCCGTTCCTGCTGCTATCGGCTTAGCGCTTCTCGGGGAAGGGCTCGTCTCCGTGTTGTTCCAAAGCAGCCGTTTTAATGTGAATGACGTTTATCAGACTGCGACTGCTGTGACAGGTTATTCCATCGGTTTGATCGGTTTGATCGGAATTAAGATTTTGGCGCCGGGTTTCTACGCTCAGAAAGACATTAAGACGCCGGTGAAAGTTGCCTGCGCCGCTTTGATCGTTACGCAGATCTTCAACTTGGTGAATGTTCCTCTGTTTTCTCATGCGGGCCTGGCGCTATCCGTCGGTCTCGGCGCCTGTTTTAATGCCTGTTGCTTATTGATTATCCTGCGCCGCCGCGGGGTCTTTACGCCGCTTGCCGGCTGGAAAAAACTCTTTCTTACCGTTATTGTCGGCAGTGTTCTGTTAACCGCTTATCTTTTACTCATCCAATACTATTGTGACTGGACGCAGATGGTGTATCCCTGGGCGGTTAAATTAGGTCTTGTGCTCGGTGTTGTCGTCGGGGCCGCCGTTCTTTACATTGGAACGCTGGCGGTTTGCGGCTACCGTTTATCTGACTTGAAAGCCAGCGAAGTCGATTGATCCGCTGGAGCTTTCACAAATGAAAACGGCTTGCCTAGTTGATTGGGCAAGCCGTTATTTTTTAGCTATTGAACTTCGTCAGGTTTTTCTTCGTCTTCTTCTTCGAATTCGACTTTGTGTTTCAAAGGCAGAACGGACGGGAAGGCGACAAGCTCATCATCAGGCATAGATAGAAGGGCGTCGGGACCGTCTTTAGCACTGTTAAACGCATAGTTCAGCTTCGCATAGACGTTGGCAATATTTTCTTCCAAGATCTCTTTGACTTCTTCGGGACTGTCTTCGACCTGAGCGATCAGATCTTCCAAAGCTTCTTTAGCGTCATTCAGTGTTGCAAGCGTCCACTCGGGGTCGTATTCAAGTTGTTCTTCACTCATTTGCGCCTCTTATTTGTTCTGAGTTCAACAGTTCATTGTATCGCCGCCGGCGAGCGTTCTTTGCATCAGGACGGAATCCAGCCATCGATCGAATTTATAACCAACGTTTTTGAGGACGCCGACATGACGGAATCCGCAATGTTCGTGCAGCTTAATGGAAGCCGTGTTTTCTGAATCACCGATTACAGCAATCATTTCGCGAAAACCTCTGAGATCGCACTCTGCAATGAGCGAGGTCAGAAGCTGCGTGCCTGCACCTAACCCTCGGCATTCAGGATGAACGTAAACGGAGTCTTCGACTGTGTAGCGATAAGCTTTTCGCGGACGGTATTGGCCGGCGTAAGCAAATCCCAAAATTTGATGTTCCAGCTCAGCAACTAAATACGGGTAGTGACCGGCTTCAATGGCCTGCATACGAGCGAGCATTTCCTCTTCGGAAGGAGGCGTGACTTCAAAGCTGGCAGTACCGAGGAGAACAGCCTGTTCGTAAATACTGGCGATTCCGCCGATGTCGGCCGCTTCAGCTTTGCGAATATTGACAAAAAGCTTTTCCATACGTTTTACTCATCAATTGACATCAGAAATTCTAAGAGTTTGAGATACAATTTTTTACGTTCCGCTCCCAAAAAGGAGCATAACTTTGAGGGAATTTCAATGCCGGGTTCACGTTTGGGCGAATACTTTTCTGTGATTAATTTTGGCGAGTCTCACGGACCGGCTATCGGTTGTGTGATCGACGGCTGTCCTCCGGGCATGGAGTTAAGTCAGGAAGATATCCAAAAAGAGCTTGATCGGAGACGTCCCGGAACGTCACGTCATGTCACTCAGCGCAAAGAAAGTGACACGGTTGAAATCCTCTCCGGGGTTTATCAGGGCAAAACCACCGGAACTCCGATTGCATTGCTGATTAGAAACGAAGATCAGAGAAGTAAAGACTATTCTGCAATCGAAAATTTGTTCCGACCGGCCCACGCTGATTACACCTATTACAAAAAATTCGGAATCCGTGATCCCCGCGGGGGCGGCAGAAGCTCAGCTCGTCTCACAGCCCCGACGGTCGCAGCAGGAGCTGTTGCTAAGAAATGGCTTGAAGAAAATCTAAATATAAAGATTCGTGCTTGTCTGGTTAACTTAGGTGGGATCCCGCTGGAAGTTAAAGATTGGACGGCGGTCGACAACAATCCGTTCTTCACTGCAGATCTGGAAAAAGTTCCTGAATTGGAAGCTTTTATGGATGAGCTTCGTCGGGCCGGAGACTCTGCCGGAAGCGAAATCTATGTTGAAGTACAAGGCGTTCCTCCCGGGGTCGGAGAGCCGATTTATCGAAGGTTGGATGCTTGCCTGGCGTATGCCTTTATGGGATTGAATGCAGTAAAAGGCGTTGAGATCGGGGACGGCTTCGAAGTTGTCAGCAGTCGTGGAAGCCTGAATGCTGATCGTATGGGTACGAAGTACGAAAACGGCTTTGCGAGTAACCACGCCGGCGGTATTTTGGGCGGGATTTCTACCGGCGCGACGATTACAGCAAAAGTTGCGATTAAACCGACTCCCTCGATTCGTCAGGAAATGCCGACACTGACCGTTGACGGGAAGGACACAATCGTCTCGACTAAAGGAAGGCATGACCCTTGTGTCGGCATACGTGCGACACCGATCTTAGAGGCACTGACTGCCTTGGTATTGATCGACCAAGTTATGGCCCAGAGAGCACAGTGCGGAAGCATTTGAGAATCCAAAAATAGAAACGGGACCCAAGCGGTCCCGAATTCAATCTTAATTGACTTTTCTGCGGGGGTCCTCATCACGCGGCCAGCACTGAACTCCTTTCTTGTCCGGAAGGATTCGCGGATCAAAGATCGGATCAAGAATGCCTCTGCGTTTCTGGGCGCTGTAATCGCGCAAAGCGGCAATCGCATATTTGCCGAGCATGAAGATGGCGACTAAGTTCACAATAGCCATCAAAGCCATGAACAGGTCAGCCAAATCCCAAACTAAAGAAAGGGAAGCGATAGAGCCGACAAAGACCATTACAACGACAAAAACTCGGAAAATCGGCATGGCGTACTTGCTCTTGGAAATGAACGGCATGTTCATTTCGCCGTAGAAGTAGTTGCCGATGATGGAGCTGAAAGCAAAGAACAGCACAATGACGGTCATAAAGAAGTTTGTCCACTCGCCGAGCTGACCGGCCACGGATTTCTGAACAAGCGCAATTCCTGTGAGTTTGGAACCCATCATCCATTCCGGAGAGAGAAGAACCAGCATTGCAGAGGCGGTGCAGACAAACAGCGTGTCGAAGTACACACCCATCGCCTGAATAAGACCCTGCTTAACAGGGTGAGAGGCGTCGGCTGCTGCGGCAGCGTTCGGAACAGCACCCATACCGGCTTCGTTGGAGAAGAGACCACGCTTAATACCGGTCATCAAGGCGACACCGATAGCAGCACCTGTGATGGAGTCAAAGCTGAAGGCTTTGGTCACGATCATGAGCAGAACGCGAGGGACTTCAGTGATATTCATGCAGGTCACGACAAAAGCGAGAAGAAGGTAGGCGCCCGCCATGAACGGAACCATAAAGCTGGCAACCTTCGCAATACGTGTCATGCCGCCGAAGATCACTAAGCCGGTGACTATGGCAAGGATTAGTCCGGTATATGCGGGTTTGAGTCCCGTCGTGGTTTCAATAGACAGAGAAATCGTATTGGCCTGGACGGAATTGAAGATTAAGGCATAAGTGACGGATATCAACACGGCGAACACACCGGCCCAGAAAGGCGAACCTAAAGCGTTCTTGATGTAGTAAGCAGGACCGCCCATGAAACCCCCGCCGGGTTTCTTTACCTTATAAATCTGAGCCAGTGTGGACTCAATAAATCCGCTGGCTGCGCCTAATGTGGCAATGACCCACATCCAGAAGATGGCGCCTGGACCGCCGGTAACGACAGCGATAGCAATACCGGCAATATTGCCGACGCCGACGCGGGAGGCGGTGGAAATACAAAAAGCCTGGAAGGGAGAGATGTGTCCTTCAGGCCTTGGAGTGCGGGACCCTTCCAGAACACAGCGGAACATTTCTCTGACGTTGGTAATCTGGACAAAACGAGTGCAGAAGGTGAACCAAAGGCCGACGCAGATCAGAAGTCCGATCAGGACGTAGGACCAAAGGACGTTGTTTAAAGAAGAAACGATTGAGGCGAACCAGTCCATTTGATAGTGAAATTAAGCGATTGGAAACGAGAGCGCTCAAGACGTACCTGGTTTGCTTATACTGAGCTCAGGGCCGGATGTTTTTTATCATGGCGGCTGTATTGACATCTAAGAGATCTCAAAGAAGAAACCGAGTAGGACTTTTACGTTCCGCAATGCGGAAAAGCACTGCAGGACAAACACTCAGCCCTCCATTCTAATTGCTCATACCATCCGTCAACGGAAGGGTGCGAAAAAAATCGCAAAAAAATTAAAAATTTCGGAATTCGTTAGCGTCTCGGTGAAATTGCTGACCGAAGACAGTCAGAAAATCTTACAGATTTTTATTCGCCGTGCTTTTCGGTGGCATACTCAAAGAATTACTTCAAAAATTTAGTGATACCAGTAAGAAATGAGAACACCGGAATCCCCTAAAACACTCTACGACAAAATCTTTGACGAACACGTCGTCCGAATGGAAGAAGACGGCACTGCAACCCTCTACATCGACCGTCATCTGGTCCACGAAGTGACCAGTGCCCAGGCTTTTGAGGGACTGCGCATGAACAACCGTCCTTTGTGGCGCAAGAGCTCGATTGTGGCCACAGCCGATCACAACACACCGACGACCGGTTGGGAAGCCGGAATGGAGGGCATTACTGATCCGATCTCCAAGCTGCAGGTCACGACATTGGATGAAAACATTCGTCAAAACGGATGTGCGGCGTTTTTCCCGTTCCTGTCCCGCGGACAGGGCGTCATCCACGTTATGGGACCGGAAGAGGGTGCAACGCTTCCCGGCATGACTGTCGTTTGCGGTGACTCTCACACGAGCACCCACGGAGCTTGCGCAGCAATTGCCTTCGGTATCGGAACGAGTGAAGTTGAGCACGTGATGGCAACCCAGACGCTGCTCACGAAGAAAATGAAAAACATGCGCGTGCATGTGGAAGGCAAACTGCAGCCCGGCGTTTTTGCTAAGGATCTTGCGCTCTACATTATCGGCAAGATCGGAACGGCCGGCGGAACAGGGTGCGCCATTGAGTTTGACGGCCCTGCAATTCGTGCGCTCTCTATGGAAGGCCGCATGACGCTCTGCAATATGGCCATCGAAGCCGGTGCACGCTGCGGGTTAGTCGCCTGTGATGATAAAACGATTGAATACATGAAGGGCCGTCCTCTGGCTCCGGAAGGCGAGCTTCTGGATCAGGCCATCGAATACTGGAAGACACTTCATTCGGACGAAGGCGCCAAGTTTAGTATCGAAGTCAACCTTCAGGCAGAAGACGTCGTTCCGATGGTCACATGGGGAACTTCTCCCGAGATGGTCGCACCGATCACCGGCTGCACACCGATTCCCGAAGATCAAAAAGATCTCGTCAAACGTGAGGGCTGGGAACGCGCTTATCAATACATGGATTTGAAGCCCGGTACACCGATGACTTCGATCGCTCCGAACAACGTCTTTATCGGTTCTTGCACGAACGGCCGTATTGAAGATATTCGAGCCGCTGCTTATGTGGTGCGCAAGCTTGGTAAGAAAGTGGCTCCTACGGTTAAACAGGCTCTGGTGGTTCCGGGATCCGGACTCGTCAGAGAGCAGGCCGAGGATGAAGGGCTGGACAAGATTTTTATTGAAGCCGGATTCCAGTGGCGCCGTCCGGGCTGCTCGATGTGTTTGGCGATGAATGCCGACCGCTTAGAGCCGGGCGACCGCTGTGCCTCAACCAGCAACCGAAACTTCGAAGGGCGCCAAGGCAATAAGAGCCGCACGCATCTTTGCTCTCCGGCCATGGCCGCTGCGGCAGCCATCGAAGGTCATTTTGTTGATGTGCGCAAACTTTTCTAAGAGAGGCAGAAATGGAAAAATTCACAGTTCTTCAAGGCATTGTCGCTCCCTTAGACCGCTCTAATGTCGACACCGATGCCATAATTCCGAAACAGTTTTTAAAGTCAATTTACCGCACCGGTTACGGTCCGAACCTTTTTGATGAATGGCGTTACCTCGATAAAGGCGAACCGGGGATGGATCCTGCCACCCGCAAGATCAATCCGGATTTCGTTTTGAACCAGCCTCGCTACCAAGGTTCCACGATTTTGCTGGCGCGCAAGAATTTCGGTTGCGGCTCATCCCGCGAACACGCGGCTTGGGCGCTGACGCAGTATGGCTTCAGAGTGGTCATCGCACCGAGCTTTGCCGATATTTTCTACAACAACGCATTTAAGAACGGTTTGCTCCCGATCAGTTTGCCGGAGTTTGTGGTTGACTACTTGTTTGATGAAATCAAAGCAAACAACGGCTATCAGCTCTCCGTCGACCTGGTCAACCGCGTTGTGATTGAACCCAACGGCAAACGCCATGAATTCGAAGTTCCTGAATTCCGCCGTTATTGCCTGCTGAACGGCTTGGACGATATCGGCATCACGCTGCAGCACGCTGACGAAATCAAGGCATTTGAACAGCAGCGTCTGAACCAGAAACCCTGGCTCGCTAAAACAATTTATTAATCAAACCTAAGAGAAGAAAACCAATATGAAAAAAATTGCAGTTCTCGCCGGTGACGGCATCGGTCCCGAGATCATGGCCCAGGCCCTTAAAATTTTAACGGCGCTCAAGCTTCCTCTGGAATTTGAGGAAGCCTTAGTCGGCGGTGTCGCTTACGCCGCTTTCGGTCATCCTCTTCCCGCTGAAGTCGTGGAACTCGCCAAGAAGAGCGATGCCGTTCTTTTCGGTGCAGTCGGTGACTTCAAATATGACAATCTGCCTCGCCATCTCCGTCCCGAACAGGCCATCCTCGGTTTAAGAAAAGCTTTAGGCCTTTTTGTGAATCTTCGTCCGGCCATTTGCTATCCGGAACTCACAGCTGCTTCTTCCCTGAAACCCGAACTTGTTTCCGGTCTGGATCTTCTGCTCGTTCGCGAACTCACCGGTGACGTTTATTTCGGCCAGCCCAGAGGCAAACGTATCAGCCCGGACGGTGTTTTTGCAGGTACTGAAGAAGGTTTTGACACGATGCGTTACGCTGTTCCCGAAGTTGAAAGAATTGCCCACGTCGCATTCAAGGCCGCGATGGGCCGCAGCAAACACCTTGTCAGCGTAGACAAGGCCAATGTTCTGGAAACTTCCCAGGTTTGGCGTGACACCATGATCAAGGTCAGCAAAGAATATCCGGAAGTCACTCTCGAACACATGTACGTCGATAACGCAGCCATGCAGCTTGTTAAGGCTCCGAAGAAGATCGATGTGATGGTCACCGGCAATCTTTTCGGCGACATCCTTTCTGATGAAGCCGCTATGCTTACCGGTTCCATCGGTATGCTGGCTTCTGCCGCTTTGAACGAGAAAGGACAAGGCCTCTTCGAACCTTCTCACGGTTCTGCACCTGACATTGCCGGCCAGAACATTGCAAATCCTCTAGCCCAGATTTTGTCAGCGGCCATGATGCTTCGTTATTCTTTAGGAATGGAGGAAGCAGCAGTCCGAATTGAAAATGCGGTTAAGAAAGTTCTTGCTCAGGGATACCGCACGGGAGACATCCGCAGCGAAGGCTGCAAGCTTGTCAGCTGTTCTGAAATGGGAGATGCGGTTGTCGCCGCGCTCTAAAGCAAAGTGAAGCACTACTCGATAGGAGAAACACAAATGTTGAAGTTAGGTATGGTTGGCTGGCGGGGAATGGTCGGCTCCGTGTTGATGGACAGAATGAAGCAGGAAGACGACTTTAAGTTTGTCAGCACCACATTCTTCTCTACCAGTAACGCCGGTGGCAAAGCACCGGAAGTCCCTAATTCAGATCCTATTCTTAAAGATGCCGATGATCTGGACGCATTGGCAGCCTGCGACGTAGTCATTTCCTGCCAGGGCGGTGACTGGACAAAAGCTCACTTCAAACCGCTTCGCGATAAAGGCTGGAACGGCTACTGGATTGATGCCGCTTCCACGCTGCGTATGGAAAAAGACGCCATCATCGTTCTCGACCCCGTGAACATGGACGTGATTCAGAAGGGTTTGCGCGAAGGCGTTAAGAACTACATCGGCGGAAACTGCACGGTCAGCCTGATGCTGATGGCCTTAGACGGTTTGATCCGCGCTGATTTGGTTGAATGGATTTCTTCCATGACTTACCAAGCCGCTTCCGGCGCCGGTGCTCCCAATATGCGCGAACTGCTCGAACAGATGGGTGCTCTTTACGGCGTTGTTGCTGAAGATCTGAAAGATCCTCGCTCTGCCATTCTGGCCATCGACCGCAAAGTTACCGAAGAACTTCGTTCTACCGACTTCCCCGACAAAGCTTTCGGTGTACCTCTTGCCGGCAGCCTGATCCCCTGGATCGACAAAGAAGTCGAACACGGACAGAGCCGCGAAGAATGGAAGGGCGGTGCCGAAGCTAACAAGATTTTGGGCAAACCCGCTATCGGAGAGCCCGGATGCATGCCCGTTGACGGTTTGTGCGTTCGCGTAGGATCCATGCGCTGCCACTCTCAGGCTTTGACGATCAAGCTGAAGAAAGATGTTTCCTGCGAAGAAATCGAAAGACTTCTTGCTGAAGCCAATCAGTGGGTTAAAGTCATTCCGAACCGCAAAGAAGATTCTATTCATGAACTGACTCCGGCCAAGGTCTCCGGAACGCTTTCTGTTCCTATCGGCCGTATCCACAAACTGAATTTCGGTCCGGAATACGTCACTGCCTTCACAGTCGGCGACCAGCTCCTTTGGGGCGCTGCCGAACCGCTGCGCCGCATGCTGCGTATTCTCGTTGACTTCAAAGCCTAATTGCCGATGAGAGTCGCATTAGGACTCGAGTACGACGGCCGTTCTTTCGAGGGCTGGCAGACCCAGCCTTCCGGACAAACAGTCCAGGATTATCTCGAAGCGGCCGTTGTTCAGTTTACGGGTGAAAAAGTTAAAGCCGTCTGTGCCGGGCGCACAGACGCCAATGTTCATGCCACGGGTCAAGTGATCCATTTAGATACGGGAGCCGACCGTAAGGAGATTTCTTGGGTTCGCGGCTTGAATTCTTATCTGCCGACGGAATGTGCGGTTCGCTGGGCGAAAGTCGTCCCGGACGAATTCCATGCGAGGTTTTCCGCTTGCAGTCGGACTTATGAATACTGGATCGTCAATGAGCCGGTTCGTTCTCCGATTCTTTCCGGCAGAACCGGCTGGGTCTTCCGTCCGCTCAACGAAAAGAACATGGAAGCCGCAGGCCAGTTCTTGGTCGGCGAACATGATTTCTCCAGTTTCCGTGCCGCAGGGTGCCAGAGCAAGACGCCGGTGAAAAATATTGAATATCTGCATGTCATTCGTCTCGGACGATTCATCAAGATTCGTGTCAAGGCAAACGCCTTCCTTTATCACATGGTTCGAAATATCGTCGGCTGTCTGGTTTACGTAGGCACGGGCGCCAGAAGTGTTGATTGGATGGGAGAAGTTTTGGAAGCAAAAAGCCGACAGGCGGCCGCTCCGACTTTCTATCCAACAGGACTTTATCTGACCGGCGTCGGCTATCCGGAAATCTTTGGCCTGCCTCAGCACGGAGCTTCGCCGTTTCCCGGCTGACAAATTTTTGTTAACGAACTCAATGAGTTTGAGTTCATGCAGAGCGGCTGGATTCGATTAGAATCAGTAGATTCAGTAAAAAGAAACTAATTTGCACTATGAGTTGGCTCGATAAAGTGCTCCCGAAAATCAGTCGGAGTAACGGCGAAACTGCCAAAAAAGATATTCCTGCAGGCGTGTGGACAAAGTGTTCCAACTGCGGAACGACGCTTTACGCTCAGGAGCTTCGCGACAACCTTAACGTTTGTCCGAAATGCAACCATCATATGCGCGTGAGTGCTCGTCAGCGTTTGGATATGATTCTCGACCCTGAAAATCGTCAGGAAATCGGTGCGGAAATTCGTCCTGTCGATCCGCTTGGATTCGTGGACAGCAAAAAATATCCTGACCGCGTTAAGCAGGCGCTGTCTGCCAGCGGAGAAACCGACGCTTTAGTTGTGCAGTCAGGCACCATCCATGCTATGCCCGCTGTCGTTGCCGTCTTTGAATTCGGTTTTATGGCCGGTTCCATGGGCTCGGTTGTCGGAGAGCGCTTTGCTCGTGCTGTTCAGGCCGCTATTGATAATCAGGCAGCATTTGTCTGTTTTACCGCTTCCGGCGGCGCTCGTATGCAGGAAGGTCTTTTCTCTCTGATGCAGATGGCCAAGACAACCGGAGTTATCGCTAAGTTGGCAGAACACAAACTTCCGTTCATTTCTGTCTTAACCGATCCGACGATGGGCGGCGTGTCTGCAAGCTTTGCTTTCATGGGCGACGTCGTTATGGCTGAGCCTAAGGCTTTGATCGGCTTTGCCGGCCCGCGCGTCATTGAACAAACCGTTCGTGAACAGCTTCCGGAAGGATTCCAGAGATCCGAGTTCCTGCTGCAGAAGGGCGCCATCGACATGATCGTCGATCGTAAAAACTTAAAGATGGAAATCGCAAAACTCATTGCACTCTTCCAAAAAGAGTCTTTGGACGCGATTGAGTAGCATTCTCCGGACCGCTTCGGCGGTCTTTTTAGTTTATTCACAATGAAATTTGAGACGTTGGATGCGTGGCTTCATCACATTGAGGGTTTGCACGCACAGGCAATAGATTTAGGCCTTGACCGCATGGAAACCATGCTCAAGCGTCTGGACATCCGCTTTAAATGCCCCGTGTTTACCGTCGGAGGCACCAACGGTAAAGGCTCTACCTGCGCTTTTATTGAATCGGCACTGTTAGCCGGCGGCTATTCCGTAGGTGTCCATACTTCTCCGCACTTGATCCGCTTCAACGAAAGAGTTCGAATTAACGGAGAAGACGCTAAGGACGAAGAACTGATTCGTCAGTTCGAGAAGGTCGAAGCCGCTCGGGGCGAGATGACGCTGTCGTACTTTGAATACACGCTGCTCGGCATTCTTCTTCTGTTTGCGGAAAAAGATCTTGATGCCGTGGTGTTAGAAATCGGGCTCGGCGGACGTCTTGACGCTGTCAACACGGTTGAGCCGTCCGTCTCCGTCATTACAAGCATCGGAATTGACCATACGGCTTATCTCGGAACTACCCGTGAATCCATTGGCTGGGAAAAGGCTCACATTTACCGTTCGGGCAAGCCGGCTATCTGCGCTGACGCTAATCCTCCGATTACGGTTGAGCAGTACGCCGATAAAATCGGTGCCGAACTCCTGGTTATCGGAAAGAACTTCAGGTTTGAGCACAATCACGGCGATAAGACCTGGAATTTCTATGGGTCAAGGGGCGAGCTCAGGAATTTGCCGTTGCCGACGATGCCCGGCGAACATCAGCTGAACAATGCCTCCGGAGCTTTCGAAGCCCTTCAATGCATGCAGGGAAAACTGCCGCTTAAGCGTGAAGCATTTGAATCAGCTTTATTGAATACTCGTATTACCGGACGCTTCTCTAAAGTCAGAAATGCACCGGAGGTCTACTTAGATGTCGGACATAATCCCCATGCGGCTAAAGAATTGGCAAAGACGCTGAGTGAGCTTCCGAAGGCAACACGTCAGGTTGCGGTCTTCGGGATGCTTTCTGATAAGGACCGCCCGCAAGTCTGCCGGATCATGGTTTCGAGCTTTAACAAGTGGTATTTGTCGGATCTGCAAGGTCCGCGAGGCGGAATCGCACAGGATCTCTGCGCTATGCTAAGTGAAGCAGGCGTTCCTCAGGAAAAAATTCAGACTTTCAAGACCGTCGAGGAAGCTCTTCAGAGAGCCATCGAAGAGGCGCACGAGACTGATAGAATAGTCACCTTCGGTTCCTTTTTAACAGTGGCTTCAGCTATTGAATATTTAAAGGAAAAAGTCGGACGAAATTAAAAAGAAAGGAAGAGCAGTATGCCTTTTTGGAAAAAGAAAGAGCCCGAAGTTCCGCTGCCTCATGTGGAACCAGGGATGAGCGCCTCGCAGTCTTCGGAGCCCAACCCTATAAGGTTCTCCGACGAACCGCAATTCGGCACGGTGCATCCTTCGCAAACTGCTGTTCCTCCGACTCGTGTCCGCCAGCCATCTGACGGTGAATTTGCAACGCATCCGTCGGCGATCCAGACTCCGGTGACCTCTTCTCAAAAGGAATCTTTTGCAACGGTCAGACCGACTCCGGCTCCTGCGCAGGAGATGCCGCTTCACATAGAAGAAAATCCTTTTGCCTCGGCTCCTGCCGCAAAAGAATCTCCGACTGAAGTCAAACTCGATCTGGAAACCGCTTCTCATGCCGCCCCTAATGTTGAGCCTGAGCCTGCCACACCGCAGCCCGAAAAGCGCAGTTGGTTTAAACGTGCGCCTAAAAAAGACGAGCAACAGCTCGAAGAAGAGGAGCTGCGCCGTCAGAAATGGATTCATGCACGCCGAAGATTTGTTGGTACCCTGATGCTTCTGATGGCTGCGGCGATTGCGATTCCTATTCTTTTTGATAAGGAAGCGCCGCCTCCTGCCGTCACGATTCCGCTTCGGATACCGAAAGAAAATTCTGTTGATGTAACCAAGATCACCGTTCCGCCGGCTCCGGCGCCGGAAGAGGGCGAAGAACCGAAAGAAGCACCGAAGGTTCCTCCCGTCCCGTCTGTGAATTCCGGTAAAGACCAGGCCGCTGCCGTCGCGCCTTCCGCTTCCGGCAATACCGCCGGTAAGGCTCCTGAAGCCAAGAACGACACTGCGGAAGCTGCTAAGAAAGCAGCAGAAGCCAAGAAGGCCGCAGAAGAGAAGAAGGCAGCCGAAGCTAAAAAGTTAGCTGAAGCCAAGAAACAGGCAGAGGCTAAGAAGCAGGCCGAAGAAAAGAAAGCTCAGGAGACTTCCGCTCCCAAACTTACCAAGGGCCAGTACTTTATTCAGGTGATCGCGCTTTCTAACCAGAATCGTGCTCAAGGCATTGTGGACAAGATGAAGAAGGCCGGAGTGCCTGCCTATCTTTCCCCGATCCAGGCTAAGAGCGGCAGGATTTACCGCGTGCAGGCCGGTCCTTTCAAATCTGCTAAAGAAGCTGAAGCCGCTAATGCCAAGCTCGGTTTGGCAGGTTTGAATACAGGTAAAGTCCAGTCAGTGAGGTAAGTGTGGATTTTTCTTCCTTAGGTCTCGGAGAGCTCGACTGGGTCTTCGTTGTTATCATCTTGCTCTCCACACTTCTTGGGGTTTCCCGCGGCATGGTTCGCGAAATTTTTGCCCTGGTAGGCTGGGTAGCAGCTTTCTTTGTTTCTCTTTACTGTTCTGCCGATTTGGCAGCGATCCTTCCGTTCCAGGCCCACATGGGCCTCATGACAAGGACTTTTGTTTCCATTGTTTTGATTGTGATCGGATGCGTATTTCTGGCCGGTTTAGTCGGTAAAATACTGCGCAGTATTCTCGCCTCTGTTTCTATCGGAGCAGAGGATAGGCTTTTGGGGTGTTTGTTCGGTTTTCTACGCGGATTACTCATTGTCGGGCTGCTGGTCTTTCTCGGCGGAACGACCGAGTTCTTTCCCAAGCAGCTTTGGTGGAAAGATTCTGCGCTGGTGCCGGCGTTTGAGAAGGGCATCACATGGTGCGCTCCTTACATTCCCGATAGTCTGATGGAATTACGTAAATAAAACTTAACCTTTAATCCTCGGAGTTAAATACAAATGTGCGGAATAGTGGCGCTGTACGCTTCCGGTCCCGTTAACCAGAGGCTGTACGATGCACTCCTGCTGCTGCAGCACCGCGGTCAAGACGCCGCCGGTATCTGTACGGTTGAAGGACGTCATTTCCATATGCATAAAGGCATGGGCCTTGTGCGTGACGTTTTTAGAACTCGCAATATGCGAGACTTGCTCGGTAACTGCGGTATTGGACAAGTACGTTATCCTACTCAGGGAAATGCAACGGCTGCGGATGAATCGCAGCCTTTTTACGTCAATGCACCCTTCGGTATTGTTCTGGCTCACAACGGCAATCTGACAAACGCCGAAGAGCTGGCTCAGGAACTTTACGAACTGGATCGTCGTCATATCAATACGACCAGCGACTCCGAAGTGCTTCTGAACGTGTTTGCTAATGAGCTGGCGCTCGCCACTCTGGGTCATCCGCTGGATGAAGAAGCCTTGTTCAAGGCAGTTTCCGGTGTACATAAACGCGTGAAAGGTTCTTATGCCGTCGTCTGCATGATCGCCGGTCATGGTGTTGTGGCTTTCAGAGACCCGTACGGCATTCGTCCGCTTTGCTACGGCACAACGCTCGGCGAAGACGGAAAGAGCGAATATATGATCGCTAGTGAATCCGTGACGCTGGAAGGCAGCGAATTCCAAATTCTGGGTGACGTCCATCCGGGAGAAGCCATTTGGATTGATGAGAACGGCGACCTGCATAAGAAACAGTGCGCAGAACACCCGGTCTATTCGCCCTGTATTTTTGAGTATGTCTATTTGGCTCGTCCCGACTCTCAGCTTGACGGCATTTCCGTTTACGAAGCTCGTCTGAGACTGGGCGAAAACTTGGCAAAAGAAATCAAAAAATCGATTCCTTTGGAAGACATCGATGTGGTCATGCCAATCCCCGATTCTTCTCGTCCTGCCGCAGCTCAGTTAGCCAAGGCTCTGAATCTTCCTTACCGCGAAGGCTTCATCAAGAACCGCTACGTCGGCCGCACCTTCATCATGCCGGGCCAAGCCGTTCGTAAGAAGAGTGTTCGTCAAAAACTCAACGCGATGGCCATTGAGTTCAAGGACAAGAATGTTCTCTTGGTAGATGACTCTATTGTCCGCGGAACGACCATTAAAGAAATTGTTCGTATGGCTCGTCAGAGCGGCGCGAAGAAAGTCTTCATCGCTTCCGGGGCGCCACCTGTTCGTTACCCGAACGTCTACGGCATTGATATGCCGACCACGGCTGAACTCATTGCCGGCGACAATCGCCCTACTGAGCAGATTCGTATCGAAATCGGCGCAGATGCGCTTGTGTACCAGACGATCGAAGGAATGAAAGAAGCCGTCGGCGGATTAAATCCCGAGATCAAGCGCTTTGACTGCTCCTGCTTTGATGGAGACTATGTTACCGGCGATATCACGCCGCAGTACATTGCAGAGCTTGAGAAAAAGCGTTTGGAAGCAAAAGCAGAAGCGAAAAAAGCCGCTTCTGATGATTGATTTCAAAAGCAGTAGTTAAAGAGAAGGCCGAGGAACAGAATTCTCGGCCTTTTAGTTAATCGCATTGGCTGAATTCGATAAACTTTCTTTTTTCCAAAGAAAAGACCAAGGCAACTCGCAGTATTTGCTCTTCTAGCTCTTGAAGGCCGTATTCCTTTCTTTGTAACTGCAAAATAGCTTCTTTGAGAAGCTCTTTGCCGTCGTTTTCGGAATTGCAAACTTTGAATTCGAAAACCCAGTAACGAACACCGACTTTTACCTCGAGGTCACTTCTTCCTTTCGCGTTATGGTGCTCGACTATCGGGTTCAATCCGGCACCAGAAAAGAATACTTGAACGAAAGCTCTAACCGATGCTTCATCTCTTATCGGATACTTTTGATAATCGATAGAGCCGAAAAGCTTGTTTAAGAGATGGAAGATATCCTCAATATTCTCAGATGCAAGTCGGTGCGCTATGTTGTCAGCACCAACCTGTTCAACAGTATGCCCTGCTAACAAACGCTCTGTATATAGTTGTGCCATCGAGGTCTTAACTTCCTCGTTAGGATAACCAACGTAGGCAGTAGTTCCAACTATATTTTTTAATGTCAAATATCCGGCTTGAGTCAGGAGAGCCACATCAGATAAAGTTTTGATGTCGGAAGAGCTGGTAAGTTCAGTTAAAGCAATGCTTTTCAGTTTTCCATATTCTTCGGGATGCCGAAGGGCATGGGACTTCAAATATTCCAGCAAAGCATATGGGCGCCCGCCGCTTTCAAACCAGTAGTTCTTAAAACCTCTTTCAGGTTCTGCGAAAAAGGAAAGAAGTGACCATGGAGCAAAAACTTTTTTGCTGACAGTTTCTTCAAAACAGAAGCCGTCGTATTGGGAAACCAACTTGTCTAATAATTGGTCAGACTCAATACCTAACGCTTTTGCAGAACGATCTAAATAATTTTTAAAATATTCCACAACCTCTTCGTGGGTATAACCAAGAAGACTGCCATAGCGAGGAGATAACGAGATATCGGTAAGTGTGTTCAGTTCAGAAAAAATACTTGTCTTATTAAATTTTGAAATTCCCGTCAAGAATAAGAAGCGAATTACGCCCTCATAATTTTTAAAGCTGGCATAAAGGCGAGAAAGTTTTTTTCTAACGAAATCAAAAAGTTCTGGATTGTTCATACAAACTGTCAAAGGAGCGTCGTACTCATCAATGAGGACTACGACGGAATTTGACGGCTGTAGCCCAAGCCAGTAGATAAAAGAAGAGAATCCTCCGAAATTTGGCTCTTTTGAAACTGTAATTTCATTCTGAGCCATCAAGATCGCGAAGTATTCGTCCAGGAGAATAGAAAACTCTTCTTCTGTTGAGAAATCCTTCAGGTTGGAAAAATCTAATCGGATAACTTTGTAAGTTTTATCATTCCAAAGTTTCTCAATTGCTAGGCCTTTGAAATCTCGCGTTCCATGTTTGAAAAGTGATTCGAACGTAGAGACTAAAAGTGACTTACCGAAACGTCTAGGTCGGGCAAGAAAAACTTTTTCAAAAGTTGTAATAAGTTCATAGAGCAGATTAGTCTTGTCGACATAAATCTTTTCCAATTCTCTTAACTTATGAAAATCTGACACACCTAACGGTAGTTGGGAAAAAATTTTGCTTTCCATACCATCCTCTTAACCTAACCTTGAGGCGACACCCTTCGGTAGAGCTGCACCGGAAAAGACGCGGATTTATCTATCACCTTTACTTCAAGGCTAACCTGAATAAGTCTAACAAGCAATAAGTTACAAAGAAAAAGTCTCGGACGTCATACAAGTCCATGGTTCCTAGGAATTGGATTTTTATATTAAGACAACAAAGATTTCATAGGAAGTTGAGTCAATAAGTCAGCTTTTCAAGTAATTTAGCAAGAATTCAAAGAAAAACTAGCAGAAAAATAAAAAAGGTCGAAGACCCAAACATCTTCGACCCTAAAAAAATTGACCAAGGAGAATTAAACAGACAAGTTACGGAACCTTAAACCCGAAGTTGTGACACTGCTCACAATAGTTTTCGGTTTGGCCGTGCTGCACGTGGCATAACACGCAATCCAGGTCTTTACCATAGTGAGGTGAAACATGCGGATTTTGTGGTTTAACATTGGCTGTTTTTGCAGCAACTGCGTTCGGATCATGGCAGACGATACATTGAGTCTTGTCAGGATCTTTAACTTCATTGTTGGCACCATGGCACTGCTGGCATTGGACGCCTCTTGCAACGTGACGGTCCGCCCCGAAATTGCCGGCAGCGTAGCTCGGCAGTGAGAGAATACAGCCGAAGGTAAGGATCAAAGTTAGAACGGATCTGATCATTTGTAGCTCCTTAGGCAAGCCGAATCTCCGGCTTGCCTATGAGGGGTTTACTAAATCTTACTGTTTGGCGACAGACTGACCGGCAATGCGGCCGTTAACCAAGCAGTCAAGAATAGCGTTGCAGCCTAAACGGCAGTCGCCGTGAACACCGCCGCAAGCTTCACCGGCAGCGTAAAGCCCGGGAATCGGCTTCAGATCGCCGGCGTCAAGGGCTTGACCCTGCGGATTGGTGACGATACCGCCCATGCAGTGATGGATCTTAGGCATAAGTTCTGCAGCGTACCAGGGACCGGTCTTCATCTCTGTGCAGTCGGCGTTATAAGTCTTGCCCAGAGAGTCAACTTCAATCTTGTTGCGGACGTTTGCGTTGTACTGATCTACTTCTCCTTTGAGGACATCATAGGGTGTGCCATAGTACTTGGCGACAGCCTCCAGGGTGGGGAATTCGAGCAGGCCCTTTGTTGCCATCAGCTTGGGAAGCGTTCCGGGGCGGTTCTTTTCAAGCTGCTTGGCACCGCGGACATCCGTTAAAGAAATGCACTTGTGGCCGATATTGTTCAAAGCGATAATTGCATCAGAGCGGACTTTTCGGTTGCCTAATTCATTGATGAAACGTTTTCCGGTGTTGACGTCAACCCAGATGCCGTAAGGAGCGGCACATGTCTGAGAGAACTGCCACATGTTGCCCATGCTCTTTTCATAGGGGCTGCACCAGGGAACAACCTGAACGCGGTCGGCTTGAATCATCAAAACACCGTTTCTTGCTGCTTCCTTCCAAAGTTCACCTGTAGCACCGCGATGGTTAGTAGTATCGAATTTATCAGTCAGTTTCGGATCCTGAACTTGGCGATAGGCAATATCGGCGCCGAAACCGCCATGGCAAAGAACAACACCCTTGTTGGCCTTGATGAGCTGGACGGTACCGCTCTGAGGATTCGGGAAACGGTATCCTTTGCGAACCTGAAGTCCGAGCACGCGGCCGGTTTCCGGATCTCTAATAATTCTTTCAACGTAGTTGCGAGTACGCAGCTGAGCGCCGAGTTCTTTGCATTTTGCGAGTTCGGCATTCACAAAGCCGGCGCCGGAACCTTCTTCGGAAATCACGGAACGAGGATATCTGTGACCGCCGTCCTGAGTAATGATCGGACGGAATTTAACGCCGATTTCATTAACCAGCCAGTTGTAGTTATTCAACATGTTATCGGCCAGGACCTGAATTTTTTCGGGGTAGTTGAAGCCCAGGCCTGCTGCGAAGGTATCGGCCTTCCACTGTTCGACGGAGTCCGGAATGTTGGCTGCTTTTTGCTGAGGGCAACCCACTGCGGTCATTTCTCCGCCGTTGATGATGGAGTTGCCGCCATGAGTCGGCATTTTTTCAAGAATGATAACTTTAGATCCCGCCTTTGCGGCTTCGTAGGCTGCGGCTAAACCAGCAAAGCCGGAACCTACAACGATAACGTCAACTTCTTCGTCCCATTTCTGAGGAACGGGAGCGGGGTTGGCAGATGCCTTGGCTGCGAAGGCAGACGAGGCAAGAGCTGCAACGGAGGCACCGAGAAGGTTGCGGCGAGAAAATTGAATGTTCTTCATTTGTTTCTCCAAGTGAGTTGAGGAAGAATGTTTGTTTAACTTCTGGAGTCATTGTGCACTTGGAGGTGTCCTGGGACTTTTGACAATCGTCAAACTTTCTTCTTTTTTGTGTCCCGGGACAATTGATAATAATCAAAGGTTAATCATTTTCATTCTTCGAATGAGTGTTTTCCAGGATGTGAAGGCCGGCGGCTCGGCCTCCCACAAGAGCATCGATGAGACTATGGCATGGAATTCTGCTGCGTCCGAAAATGCCGCCGGTTGCTTCTCCTGCCGCATAGAGGTTAGGGATGATTTGGTTTTTGTTGTTTAATACCTGCATACTGAGGGTAGTTTTTATGCCGCCCATGCAGTGATGAACCTTCGGCCTGATTTCAACAACAAACCAGTTCGTTCCATTTAACGGAAAAGTGTTGGAAAGATTTCTTTGGAACTCATCAATTACCGCGTTGTTAACGCAGGTATTGTATTTCTCAACCGTCTTGACGAGTTCGGTATAAGAAATACTGCTGTTGACAGCAAGAGCTTCCAAGCTCGGAAATGAGCGAATGATTCCACGAAGTTTTAATTCCTCGGTTGCTTGAAGATCGTCCGGTTGGTGTTCAATTGCGTTCTGAGTCGTAATCCCGAAGATTCTGTGCCCGTTTTTGATTTCTTCTAAAAGCCGCTCCGATCTGAGTCGCTGAGAGCCTCTTTCGTTAACGAAACGCTTCCCCTTGTTATTGACCCAAATACCATAGAACGCTGAGTATTGCTCGATGAAAGGCCATGCATCTCCCAGCCCGATTTCGTCCGCACTAATCCAGCTCAGCGCCTGAATTTGATCTAAATCTACCGTCTTGATTCCTAGTCGCATGGCCATTCGAATGGATTCGGCGGTTGCACCCGGTTGGTTTGTCGTGGCTAATAGTTTTCCCATCGACGGGTTGACCATTTCCCTAAATTCCTCGTCGGCTCCGAAACCGCCGAAACACAGAACAATGGCTCTTCGGGCCCGAATTTTTATCTGAGTGCCCGAGGCCGGATCAGGAAATTTGTAGCGAGTACGTACAAGAAGACCTTGAGCTTCACCGTTGGGTCCGAAAAATATGTCTTCGACCAGACTGTTATTGCGGATCTGAACGTTAAGGTTTCTGGCGTACTCAATACCCGATGAAAATAGAGCAAAACCTGATCGAGGAATGCTGAGCAACCCCCTGGGAACGCTTTGTCCTTCGTCAAACTGTAATTTGTCAGGATTCCAGCGGGTACCCCATTTTTCCTGAGTCCATTTCCATGTGCTTAAGGCATTTTGCGCTAAGAAACGAACTCTTTCCTTGTCAACAGTCTTGCCTGCGCGTATTAAGTCCTCCGCCATCATCTGCGGGGAATCTTTTATTCCCATTTTTAACTGGACAGGGGATCCCGGAACGGCAACGTCGCCCCCGCTGATCACTGTATTGCCGCCGAGAGAATTCATTTTCTCCAGCATGAGAACGCTTAGACCGCCTTCTGCAAGCGTTGCTGCGGCGGCTAAGCCGGCAGCCCCGCTTCCGACCACGATCGCATCCACGGTCAAATCCCATTTGGGATTCTCTTCGGCATGCGTTGTAGGGCAACAAGTGCCAAACAAAAGAAATTTCAAGAGATCTCTGCGGTGGAACATGGTTAGCTTAATCTTTAAGAATGCTTCGTATTTTTTGCATGAACAGACTGATTTCAGCCGGAGTATTGAGCTGAAGTTTTTGCCGGATATGAACTTTATAGTTCCTGACGGTTTTGCTTGAAACCCCTAACTTTCTGGCAACATCTGAGTTGAGGAACCCTTCTGCGACCAGAAATGCGACCTCTTTTTCCTGAGGCGTAAGATTTTCATAGAAGGAAACCAATTCTCCGGGGGTGTAATTTTTAAATAGCTGATCTGCCTGGCCGTCCGTACCAAGCGTAGAGGAAACAGCTTTTAAAAGTTCCGAGACACCGGTTGCCTTCCTTAAGAAATTCACGGCCCCATGCTTCATGGCTAAAACTGCGCTGTCCACGTCTCCGTGTCCGGAGAAAAAGATGATGGGAAGACGGGAACCTCTTTTGTTTAGCTCAGTCTGAAGCTCGAGCCCGGACATCCCTTCCATTTTCAGGTCAAGAACAATGCAGCCGGGAACGGATATGGCATCTTCTCGTAGCATTTCTTCTGCACTGTAATAGGTAACGCAGTTCCAGCCGTTTTGTTCCAAAACTTCTTTTAACGTCGTACGGATGCTTTCATCGTCATCTACGACCCTGATTATTAACGAATCAAACATATTTTCCTTAGGCCGAAGTGTTTTTAAGTACAGCAGAGGCGGCGGACTGAGACGCTGAAATGAGTTCTCTGTCCGCGCTTCTCAACGTAATTGTGGTAATCAAGCTTCTTGTCTTAGAAAGGGTAAATGCGATTTTTCCTTCGTTTTTTTCGATCAAGGAACAGACAATGTCGAGTCCGAGTCCAAGTCCGTGTGCCTTAGTGCTCACTCGGGACTGCGAGGTGATATTGTCGAAAGCTGCCTTTGTAAGAGGAGAGCCGTTATCAGTAATGGTTAGAACCACGGAATTGTCTGTGCTGTATTTTAATGAGCAGAAAATCATTGATTTTTGCTCAGTGCTAGATGCCTCAAAGGCATTTTTCAAAAGATTGTGGACGACGAGCTCGAGCTCAATCTCATCGAAATGAACATAAACCGGGCCGCTCTTACAATGGTTCTCAAACTTCACATCAGCTTTCTTTGCGTAGACTTCACAAGCTTCTTTGGCAGCCCGCAATAGATCCGAGACGGTTTTCCTTTGTTGATTCGGTTTGGAATAACTTCTTACCTTATCGACAATTTTGCCGGCTTTCAGAGCCTGCGTTTCGATGGATTCCAGCTGCTCCTCAATCGATTCAAGTTCGTCGGAATCGACGGAAGTATTGTTCTCAAGTGCAGAATCGATCCTGCTGCGAAGCATATAGGTAATATTTTGAATGGCAGCAAGAGGGGTGTTTAGCTCGTGAGCAACGATGCTCGAAAGCTGACCGACCAGGGAGCGTTTTTCCAAGAACTCTATCCGCTCGGCCCGTTTTTGGGCTTTTCTTTCGGCCAATCGCTGGTTGACAAGCGAGCGTCTTAACTGGTGGGTCCGTTTCTGAACGGTTTTCTCTGTCATCCAGCCGTGCGTCAGAAGCGCAATAATCAGGATAAAGATGACGAAAAAAACGGGCCAAAAGATATCCCATGTTCTCTTGAGTGTCCAGTGCCGCAGGTATTCATAAGAGCCGATTCGGAGCTGCTCGGACAGTTTCTCAATACTGCTCATGTTGGCGGGGGCTGTCCATCTTTGTCCCCAGGAGTCCGGGGGCATAGAAAAGAGCGCTGCCATAATTTCGTGTACGGTTTCTGCAGGCAGTGTTGTATTGGCTACAAGGGTCGGACCGGGATAACTTTCAGAAGACTTCAAAAACGCAGGCCCCGCGTAAGGCCCGGAGAGGACGCGAATGTCTTCCAGAACGTTGGCTGCATTTGCCTTTTTGATGTCTTCTATGAGACCTGCACGAATAAAGCCCGCTGAAGCTCTCCCTTCCGTAACTTCTCGAATGACATTCTTTTCGTTCAAATCTCCTAAGAAATAAACGTGATCCTTTGTGAGTTTGTCCGTATCGGTACCTAATTTTTCGAGCTCCCTGAGACAGGCTAAGAAGCCCTGCACGGAATGTTTGTTAGCTGATGCGATGGGAACGTTTGAAAGCTCACTCAGTGACTTAATCGGACTACTTCTCTTAACAATGACGGCACAGGCGGTACCGGCATCCGGATCGGGCGCTTCTCTTGAAACCATTGTCATCAGCAGACGATGCTGACGAGTTTTCTCATCAATGAGGTAGCCAGAAGGGAAAACGGCTAAATCAAGTTTTCCTTCATCGAAAGCCTTTTCGATGTCATCCACAGAGATCCATTTGGCTTGGAAAGAATAGGTAGGAATTTTCCAATTTAAGTAGTTGAGAGATTGTTCTAAAAATCGGGAAGCTGACCATGGATGAGACACCAAAGGAAAACCGATGGTTATCGGCGCCTCTGAGGCAAAGACCCTCCAAGGAAAAAGGGCGCAGCAGAAGACCAAGGAGGCGATGAAATATTTTCGTTTCCTTTGAAAAGCGGCGTTGCAAAATTCGAAACAAAAAGGCATCACTGCGGTTCAACTGAGGTCAATACGTTTATTTGGACTCAAGTCTAAAGAGAAGAAACATCAAAGAATATTGGTGATTCAACTGAAAGAGAAACTCTGTGTCGTATTAACCTCGGCCGAGACCGAAAGTTCCCTGTGGGTAGCAAGCTGAAATCTGAAAGAAACTCTCTACTGCAAGAAATCGGCTTCTCGATATTGCCTTGACACGGTGTCAGAAGGAACCATAATTGCGTAAATCGCCTTGCGGTCCACAGAGACTTCCTTGATTCTCAGCATGACTTCACTGCCGACCCTAAGGTGACGCGTGTGCCGCATGTTTAAAAGAAAGATCAGCGTCTCATCCATCTTGAGATAGTTCTCGGAAATCTCACTCAGTTTCCCGTGAAGGATGCAGCCGTCGCGCGCCACTTCATTCCAGTCCGGGGATTCTTCCCCGGCCATCTGAACTATTTCGAGAGGAGTCATGATTCGAGCGGGGCGGCGCAGAAATTGCTGAGCTTTTGCGACGGTATTGGGTAATGGCAGTCGTCGCGCAGTAGGGTTTCTTTCTCCGGCAGATATGCTGGGTGCGACAGGTGAGGCCGTACCTGTCTTCGGAAAGGATAAAAAGATCGCGCTAAGCGCTAACGCACGGATTCCGAACGTCGGATCCAACTGGACAACGAGGGATTTGTGAGGTTGAAGAGACTCATGTTTTGGCTGAATTTCAGCCGCAGAGAGTTCCCGAATCTCGGGCGCTTCCCAGGCTTGAGCAATCGATGCGAGTAGAAGAGCCGGCAGCAGAGAGAATACTTTAAGTTTTGTCATATCAGCTCCTTGCCGATGGTTCGAACTTTGTTCTAATAATTTGTCATTTTTATTTCGAACAATTCAATTTTAGATCTGTATACGGCGATTTGTCAGACAATTTTCTAGGGGTTTTCATCTTCGGGTTTTCCTGTTGTCGTTTTGTGAAATAAGCCTGCCTTTAGTCTTGAAATGAGCGAAGGACAACCCCGTCAGGTCCTCTGCCTAGGATACTTACTAAAGTTAGTTACATATTTACTTCCCGTGCTTACAAAAATCAGCTTTGTAGCTTTTTAAGCGACACGGGGTGCTAGAAAAGAGGTACAACGTGACAATCAATCATTTCAGCCGATATTCGATGCTGTCAGCCGCCGTGCTTTGCGGAGTTTTAGCTCTAAGCGGATGCGATAAAGATAAAGAAGGATCTGCGGCGAGAGGCCCGAGCCCGGTTTCCGTTGTCAAAGTAACACGGCATGATGTGCCGGCGGACATGACCTGGGTCGCAAAAACTGAAAGCTCTCGAGCGGTTGAAATCTATAGTCGTGTCAACGGATTTTTGGATGCCAGAAAGTACACCGAAGGCGGCATGGTGAACGCCGGCGATGTGCTTTTTCTGATGGACAAGAAGCCCTTTGAAGTACAGCTCTCCGAAGCACAGGCATCTTTGGATTCGAGTCTTGCAGCTCATGAAGTAGCAAAAAGAAATTTGAATCGTATTCGTCCTCTCGCGAAGCTGAAAGCGCTGAGCCAGACTGATTTGGATCAAGCAATAGGTGATTTTCAAACCACGGCAGCTGCAGTGTCCAATGCTAAAGCTCAGGTAGAAAATGCCAAACTCAATCTCTCTTACTGCACGATCACTTCCCCCGTGACGGGCTACGCCAGCTCCGCGCTTCAGACAGACGGCACCTACATTAACATGAGCAACGCTCATTTGGCGACCGTTTACACCATGTCTCCGATGTGGGTAACCTTCTCTATGTCAGAAAACGAAGAAGCGAAGATTAATCAGGAAGTCAAAGAGGGTATCCTCCGCCGTCCTGAAAACCATGACTACGAAGTTCAGCTCGAACTGGCCGGCGGAGAAATTTATCCGATTACCGGCCGCGTGACTTTCTCGTCACCGAATTTCAACCCGAGTACAGGTACGTTTGAACTCCGTGCTTCTTTCGAAAATCCGAATAATCAATTAAGGCCTCAGCAGTATGTGCGTGCCATCGTGAAGGGGGCGACCTATGTTAACGCGATCGTCGTGCCTCAGATCGCCGTGCAGGAAGGGAGCAAAGGGCATTTTGTCTGGGTTGTTACCAAGGACAACAAAGCTCAGTTTCGTCCTGTCGAAGTCGGCAGCTGGATCGGAAACGACTGGCTGATTAAAAACGGTCTGGAAGAAGGGGACAAGGTTGTGACCGAGGGTATGATGCTTTTGGCTAGCGAAGCTCCGGTAAAGATTGTCAAAGAAGTGGACCAGAAACCTGCTGCTGGCGACAAGGCTAAGAAGTAAAGGGGGTCGGTATGTTTTCGAACTTCTTTATTAAGCGACCGATTTTCGCCATCGTCGTATCGCTGGTGATTGTGATTTCCGGCCTGATTTCCATGTTCCAACTGCCGATTGAGCAATATCCGAACATGGCACCGGTGCAGATTATGGTTACAGCCAGTTATCCGGGAGCCGATGCGAAGACCGTGGCCGAAACCGTAGCGGCCCCGATTGAAACGCAGGTTAACGGTGTTGACAACATGATATACATGACGAGTTCCTCGTCATCTACCGGCACTATGATGCTGACCGTTTTCTTTGATATCGGAACGGATCCGGATATTGCCCAGGTGCAGGTACAGAATCGTGTCAATATCGCACAGCCGTACCTGCCGAGCGAAGTAATCCAAAACGGCCTTCAAATTGAAAAGCGGTCTTCTTCAATTCTGATGTTGATCGGTATTTACGGCAAAGGCGACCGTTATAGCCGCGATTACATTAATAATTACGCCAATGTTTATGTTGTAGATGCCATTAAGCGTGTTAAGGGCGCCGGTCAGTCTGCTGTGATGGGCAACGCCAATCAGGCCATGCGTATTTGGCTTAATCCGGATCGCATGGCATCTTTGGGCATTACCACCTCTGATATCAACTCCGCCGTTGCAAACCAGAACAAACGATTCGCAGCCGGTAATATCGGTGCGGCTCCTGCGCTCCCCGGAACTATCCAGACTTTCCCGGTCATTGCTCCGTCCCCCTCGGTTGATCCGAAAGGATATGAAGATATCATCATCCGCTCGAACCAAGATCAAAGCGCCATTGTTCGTCTAAAGGACGTAGCGAGTGTCGATTTGGGGTCTCAGAGCTATGATGTTTCTTCCAATATGAACGGCTTACCGACGAGTTACATTGCGGTTTACCAACAGGCCGGCGCCAACGCGCTGGATGTGGCGAAAAATGTTCGAAAGACATTAGAACAACTCAAAGCAAACTTCCCAGAAGGCTTAGATTACAAGGTCGCTATCGACACGACAGAGTTTGTTCGAATTTCTATCGATGAAGTAATTAAGACGCTGTTTGAAGCAGTGCTTCTTGTTATCGGCGTGATCTACATCTTCTTGCAAAGCTTTAAATCCACAGCAATTGCGTGCACGGCCATTGTGGTCGCTTTGACTGGTACTTTCGTGGGAATGCTGGCGCTTGGGTTCACGATCAACCTGCTGACGCTGTTTGGTTTGGTGTTGGCGATTGGTTTGGTGGTGGACGATGCCATCGTGGTGGTGGAAAACGTCGAACGCAATATGTCCGAAAAAGCCATGAATCCGATCGATGCAACCATTCTGGCTATGTCGGAAGTCTCCGGCCCGATTATCGCGACGGTTTTGGTCTTGGCCAGTGTGTTCGTTCCGGCAGCCTTTATGGGCGGTACCACCGGTATGCTCTATAAGCAGTTTGCTATCACGATTGCGATCTCCGTTTCGATTTCCGGCTTCGTCGCTTTGACGCTGACGCCGGCCCTTTGTGCTGCTTGGCTCTCCCATGAAGAGCCGAAGACTCACGGCTTCTTCTTCCGTTTCAACCAATTGTTCGGACGCTTGACGGTGAAGTACGGGGAATGGACGAGAGCTTTGTTCCGCAGAACTTTGCTTGTCATTATTTTGTTCGCGGGAATGGGCGTTGCTATTTTTCAGATGTTCCGAGTGCTCCCGACCGGTTTTGTGCCAAGTGAAGACCAAGGCTACGTTCTGGCAGCCATTATGCTTCCTTCCTCTGCCAGCTTGCAGCGCTCAACAGAAGCCATGGATGCTATTGAAAAAGCTTTGGATCCGGTTAAAGGGATTGAAACCAAGAACTCCATCGGTGGTTTTTCTCTGCTCGACGGAGGAGTGAAAACCAATGCCGGTACGTTCTTCATGACTTTGGCTCCGTTTGATGAGCGCTATAAGAATTCTCAAACGGCTAAAGAAATGAGTGCCGATGCGATCATGCAGCAGATGCAGTATCGCGGCATGGCCTCACAGATGCAGGCGTTGGTCGTTCCGATCAACCCGCCGGCGATTCCGGGATTAGGTACGACAGGTGGTTTTGAATTTTGGATTCAGGATACCGGTAGCGGGACGCCTCAGCAGTTAGGTGATGTGCTGAACAATTTTTTGCAAAAAGCTCGTCAGCGTCCGGAACTTACCGGTTTGACCAGTACTTACAACGCCAACAACCAACAGCTCAAAATTAACTTTGATCGTGATAAGGCCCAATTGTTAGGTTTGAGTACTGCAGACGTCTTTAACACGCTTCAAAGCCAGTTTGGCTCAGCAATTTCCAGTCAGTTTAGCCAGTTCTCACGCGTTTGGTTCGTGATTATGCAGTCCGAACCGAAGTATCGTGCAAAACCGGAAGACATTGACAAACTTTACGTTCGCAACAGTAACGGGGAAATGATTCCGCTGAGTGCCGTTATTACGACGGAGTACACGAACGGCGCAACCTCCTTACCGCACTACAACGGTTTCCCGGCCGCTCAGGTGATCGGTAATGCCGCGCCTGGTTACTCTTCCGGCCAAGGTATGAAGGCCTTGGAAGAAGTGGCGGCCGAAGTTCTTCCTCCGGGCTACACCTACGGCTGGACTGGAATCAGCTACGAACAGCAAAGTTCCGGATCTTCTTCCGCAATTGTGTTTGGTTTCGGTTTGCTGTTGGTATTCCTGGTGCTGGCTGCCCAGTATGAAAGCTGGGCGCTTCCGGGTTCAGTCATCTTGGCGGTGCCGTTCGGCGTCATCGGTGCGCTGCTGGCGACATGGGCTCGCGGTCTTGAAAACGACGTTTACTTCCAGATTGGTATGCTGGTGATGATCGGCTTGGCGGCGAAGAACGCAATTTTGATTGTGGAATTTGCGGTTGAACTGAGACATAAAGGCATGGACTTGGTGCGCGCGGCTATTGATGCCGGAGAGCTTCGTTTCCGTCCGATTATTATGACGTCCTTGGCGTTTATCGGCGGTACTATCCCGTTGGCCATCGCAACAGGCGCCGGCGCTGCTTCCCGTCACTCTCTGGGAACCGGTATTGTGGGCGGTATGATCGGTGTGTCGACGCTGGCTCTGCTGTTTGTTCCAATTTTCTATGTCTGGTTTGAAGGCTGGGCCGAACGCTCCGGAGCGAAGAGCGCTTTGAAACTGGCCGCTAAGCTTTCCTCTAGAAATATTCCGATTACAGACAAGCTTCGTACTGCCATTCTGCGCGGCCCTGGCACCGTTTATGATCCGAATGCAACCGTGAAGGTTTCTCCTTCAGGAGAGTTAACGGTGATCAACTCTCCGGGCTTTAATCCTGAAGGGGTCGAAAATCAGGATATCGGAATCGGAGATCTGACATCGCAGGAGCAGAAGGCGAATGTTGAATCCGCAGACAAGCTGACTGACCTCGAAAGAGAGAAGAGCGTCAAAGAGGATAAGACAGAAATCACGAAGGAAGTTCTATCCGCAAACGAAGTCTCCCAGAAGGCAGCCGATGCCAAGAACAATAAAGGAGAGGGCAAATGATAAATCGGCGCACATTTTTAGCCGCGGCTGTCAGCGCCGCAGTGCTGACCGGCTGCGCAGTCGGTCCTGACTATGATCGCCCTTATGTTCCGGTGCCGAAGGATTACCGTCACATCCAGGGCGAGGAAGCGGATCTCGGCCTCTTGAAAGCAAGGTGGTGGACAGAATACAACGATCCTAATTTGGACTTCTTCGTCTCCAAAGCCATTGCCAACAATCGAACATTGCAGCAGACCATGGCAAACGTCGAGAGGGCTGCGGCTCAGCTTACCGTGGCTCGATCCAATCTTTTTCCGCAGCTTAACTACTCGGGCGATCTCGGAAAGTCAAAAGCAAGCTTGAATACTCCGACCGGGGCGGCAATGGGAGATAAGCCGATCAAAAGTTATGAAGCTCTTGCCTCGGCCTCTTGGGAAATCGACTTGTGGGGCAAGATTCGGAGGCAAACTGAATCTGCTCGAGCAACTCTGAGAGCCACGGAAGCGGCGCATCGCGCGGCAATTTCATCGGTGATCGGCTCTGTGATCAGTACTTATCTTTCTATTCTTACGACGGAAGAGCAATACAAGATCGCCGTAGAGACAGCGGAAAGCTATCACAAGACTTATCAGCTCTTCCTCCTGCGATTTAAGCATGGCAACGTTTCCGAGATGGAAGTTGCTCAGGCTTGGTCGCAGTGGGAAAGCGCGATGGTGCAGATTCCGCAGATTCGGCAGAACAATACGGAATTAAAGAATTCGCTGTCCGTTCTTACCGGAGTGCCGGTTGACGATTTTCCGAAATTCAAGACGCTAGATGAACTGAACGTTCCGGCAGTCGTGGCGGGAATTCCCAGTCAGCTGCTGGAGGAACGCCCTGACGTGATCCAGGCCGAAGAGCAGCTTAGAGCAGCTAATGCCGATATCGGAGCCGCTAAGGCGTTGTACTTCCCGTCTATCTCACTTTCCGGAGGTCTCGGCTTTTCCAGCGATCAGCTGAAAGAACTGTTTAAAGGTCCGTCTAAAGTTTGGCAGTACGCCGGCAATATCAGCGGTCCAATTTTCCATTGGGGCGCTGTAACCGCCGGAGTCCGCAGTGCCGAGGCGCAGCAAAAAGCGCTTTTGGCCGCTTATCAGCTTGCCGTATCTACTGCATTTGCAGACGTGGATAATGCACTCAGTCGGCGCCAAAACGTGATTGAAGAGCTGCGCAGCAAACGCAGCCTCGTCATGAGCTTGGAAGACTACTCGCGCCTTGCTAACGCTCAGTATCAAGGCGGTTACACGGGATATTTCACTGTCTTGCAGGCAGAACAATCTTTACTGCCGCAGCAAATCTCTCTAGCTGAAGTGAAGTCTCGGGCTTTGAATTCGGTTGCGCAGGTATATCAGGCGTTAGGGGGCGGATGGATTGACCAAGCCTTAATCGAGGAGCAGCAAGCGATTCGAGAAATCGAAGAGGCGGAAAAACTCAAAAAACAACCCATTAAACCAACAACGGCGCAGCCGATGCAGAAATCGGCTGACGGCCAGCCTGCAAAACTAGACGCGGCAGGTCCGCAATAATTTCTTCTTTAGAAGTATAGAAAGCGGTGGGTAGGATTAACAGCCCACCGTTTTTTACTAAGGTAAAAAAGAAAAAAATCCGACGCCGCGCAGGCGCCGGATAAGCAAATGAGTTTTAAATGAAGGAGCTCTGCCGTGACATAGGAGGAAAACACGGCGGCTGCAACCTCATCTCATGCAACACCAAAATCTTTCATCCCCTTCAAATGAAAGACTGTGAAGACCCAAACGGATGTCTTCAACGCGGTAATCTACACTCATTGTCCGAACAATGCCGTCATAAAATGTGTTAGTTGTGACGTTTTGTGTCGAACAGCCCCCCTTGAAAGAAAATGAAAACTCTTTCGAATTATCAAGGTGTTCAGTCTTGTTCAATCATAAAGGTTAAATCAAGTTCAGCTTGGGATGATTGAATTTGATTCAGATTTTTTTTGAGAGTTGAGGAAATGCTGAAAGGGAGGGGCCTATTTCTTCGGTTAGTCCGTTTTTGTTAGCGTCGGATGGAAAGTTCCAGTCTTCCTTAAAAACTGTATAAGTTTCTCCAGAGCGGAAATTTTTCGGCCGGGATGCTTTAGAAGCCAAACGGGTGCGTTCGGAATATGCCAATTTGGAAGTAAGTGACGCAACTTACCGTTTTTTGCTAAGGGCTCGGCGGCCCAAAGCGGTATGCGAAGGGCAATACCCAAACCTTCAACCGCGGCACTGATCATAGCTTCATTAGAATTAATTCTTATTTGAGGCTCTACGGTAATGGTTATGCTTTGGAAAGGGCCCTGCAAGAGGACTTTTTCGCTTTTTGAGTGGATTAGCGGAAGTTTTTCTAACTGAGCCGGATCAGAGATCCTTTTGTTTTGCGCAATGAAGTCAGGAGAGGCAAAAATTCCATATGAAATGCTTGCGATATCGTATGCAATCATCCTGACATTTGGCAATGTTTGGAGGCAAACTATGAGATCAAAATTTTCAGGCTGAATATCGTTGATGTTTTGGTAACTGTTGATTTCGATGCGTGTGTGATTAGAAGATTGGAGTTTTTCAAACTCTGCGAGAGGCTTAGCGATAAGCCCTGTCAATGCCCCGGGAACGGCAAGACGGATAGTCGAAGATCTGATTGAAGTATTTTCAGTTTCAGAGAAAACAGTATTGATGTCATGAAGAATTTTTATGGCTTCTTTGTATTTTTGAGCGCCTAGCCATGTCGGACGAACACCGGAGCGGGATCTTTCCAGTAATGGTTCCTGTAGCAGATGTTCAAGTTTTGTAATTTCTCGGCTGACAACGGCAGCGTCGGTGTTGGCAGCGGCAGAAGCCGCAAGAATGCTTCCTTTTTCAACGGTAAGTATAAAGAGCTGCCATTGACGCAGTGTTGCCCTATGTTCAGAATTATTAGAGACCATGATCGAAGACGAGTTCAGGGTTTGAACGCCATTTTTCAGCAATGAAGTCACACAAGGCTTCCACAGCTGAGGATGGTTTTCGGCCGATGGGAAGAAGCAAGCTAACAGGAGACGGCTCAGGCTCCCAGTCGGGCAGAACGTGTATGAGTAATTTGCGTCGGACTAATTCCATGGTGTCATACCTGAATGCATGAACACTTATTCCGGCGTCAAATAATGCGGCTGTCCTTGCCGCTGTATGATCTTTTAGTCTAAGTTTGGAGTGGATCGGAACGATGACGCGCTCATTGTCTTTCAGGAGAACTAAGGGCGCTCCGTTGACTAAATCATTGCCGCCTAAAAGTTCATGAAATTCTAAATCCTCCGGAGTTTTCGGTACTCCATGTTTTGCCAAATAGGCCGCCGATGCAACCATCATACGGCGCATTTCACCGAGTTTTCTGATGACGGCATTGGAACATGGATAAAGCCCGTGATTGATTCTGATATCACACTCCGGAGGAATGATGTGCATTGGACCAAGAGTCAGCGTTAGGTTAACAAAAAGTTCGGGATTTCTTCTTTGGAATGCAGTGATCCATGGAATGAGCAAACCATTGCCGATAGCGTTGGGCGCTGAAATTCGGATTGATCCGCTGATGCTCCCTTCAGGTCGAGAGACAGGGGCTGAAAGTTTGTGAAATCGCTCTAGGAGGGGTTGAATCTTTTCTAAGAAAAGGCAACCTAAAGGTGTCAACTCGCTGCCGTTTTGGTTTCGGATAAAGAGCTTTCCAATGGATGTTTCAAGTGAAGAAATGCGGCGTGAGACGGAAGCTTTTGAAATATGAAGCTGCTCAGCGGTTTTTCCGACACTGTTAAGTCTTGCGAGAACAACGAAGGTTTCAAGGGTTTCAATTGTGTCAAGGTTACGCATGATGTTCCGTTTAGATCAAAACGTTGTCACTCTTTGATATCTTACCGTAACGCAATCCAATCTTCACAATGGTGACATAACGATAACCCATAGGAGAAGATTATGACTTGGACTGTCTGGGCAGCCATTGTTATCGTCATTTTGACAGTGGCAGCTCTTATCAAACGCTATGAGACACGCTTGGTTCTGTTAGCCTCCGGCTTTCTTATGACCTGTTTGTCTTTAGATCCGATGCAAGGTCTGAATGCATTTGCAAAATCTATGACAAACAGCGGGTTGATCATGGCAATTTGCTCTGCGATGGGCTTTGCTTTTGTCGTTCAAATGACCAAATGCGATGTTCATTTAGTGAAGCTTCTGTCGGCTCCGTTAAGTAAGCTTGGTTTGCTGCTGATACCTGCTGCTACGGCAATTACCTATTTCATCTGCATCGCGATTCCTTCAGCGGCCGGGTGCGCGGCGGCCGTGGGTCCGACAATGATTCCCTTATTACGCCGAGCCGGCGTCAGCCGTCCCGGAACTGCCGCCGCTATCCTCGGAGGGACGTTCGGATCCATGCTTTCTCCCGGTCTTTCTCACAATGCCTATGTAGCAAAGATGGCGAATCTGGATGTTATCCAGACAATCGGCGTACACATGAATTACACGTTGGTATGCGGCGCCATCTCGATGATAGGTGTGACGATTATGTGCATCTTACTGGGCGACTATAAGCCGGGCTCGGTTTCCGAAACTGAATTAAATGAGGAAAGTGAGGTTCAGCGTGTGAATGTTTTGAAGGCCTTAGCTCCGCTGGTTCCAGTTCTGATTTTGGTTACAGGGAATTTATGGCTTCCCGCCATAAAAATGGGTGTAGCTCAAGCCATGCTTGTGGGAGCTATTTACACGTTGGCGGTTACTTTGGCTGATCCTCAGTCTTTCTCTAAACGCTTTTTTGCGGGCATGGGCAACGGCTATGGTGAAGTTCTCGGCATCATTATTGCTGCCGGTGTCTTTGCTGCCGGTTTGAAAGCGTCGGGCCTTATCGCAGTCTTCATTGAAGTTCTTCGAGGCTCGAATGAGATCGCTCGTTGGGGCGGCTCACTTGGGCCTTTTGTGATGGGTGTTATTACCGGTTCCGGAGACGCAGCAGCATTTGCATTCAATGAAGCCGTTACACCCCATGCACCGAGTTTCGGCATGACCGTTCCGACTTTAGGAACAATGGCCGCTTTGGCCGGAGCTCTTGGAAGAACTATGAGTCCGATATCCGGTGTCGCTATCGTGATTTGCGGTCTGGCCGGGGTCAGCAATCCGATTGAACTTACAAAACGTCTGGCAATTCCGATGATCATTGCCGTCATCTTTGTCGCATTAGCGATGGTTTAAGGAGAACAACATGGATTACATCAAAAACGCAGTCAAACTGAGACGAGAACTGCATCAGATACCCGAACTCGGTTGGGGTGAATTTTGTACTACAGCAAAAATTTTAGAGACAATCGAACCGCTTGGTTGGAAGACGTTTGTCGGCGTTGAGCAGATCGGTCTCGATGCTGTCATGGGCAGGCCGGAAGATTTTGTGGAAAAAAGCAAAAAGAGGGCACTGGAAGAAGGTGTCGACCCGACGCTCATTGAAAGAATGCACGGATATACGGGCACCATTGCGGAATTAGACACAGGCAGACCAGGCCCCGTCACAGCTTTGCGTTTTGATATCGACTGTGTCGGTGTCGAAGAAACGGACTTAAAGGATCATCTTCCCAATAAAGAGAATTTCAGATCCCGTCATGCAGGAGTTATGCATTCGTGCGGCCATGATGGACACACGGCAGTCGGATTGACCATGGCGCAGTGGATTGTCGATCACAAAGATCAGTTGTGCGGAAGAATTAAATTGATTTTCCAGCCGGCCGAAGAAGGTGTGAGAGGAGGAGCGGCTCAAGCGGCTTCCGGCCTCTTAGATGACGTCAATTATTTGTTAGGTGCGCATTTGGCAATGATGTGTCCCACCGGAGAGGTTTGTGTGTACCCCGAGGGCGTATTGTGCACAACTAAGTTAGATGTTCGCTTTAAAGGTCGGCCCGCTCATCCGACAATGAGTCCGCATCTTGGTAGGAATGCTTTGGCTTGTGCCTGTACTTGTGTATCCGAGCTTCTTGGAATGGCACGCCATGGAAAAGGTCTAGGATGCATTAACGTAGGAATGATGCAGGCCGGTGAAGGAAGAAACGTTATTCCGGTACATGCTCAGGTTCAATTAGAAGTACGCGGAGAAACAGCGGAAATCAATGATTTCATGGTCGATCAGGCCAATCGCATTGTTAAAGGCACCGCTTTGGCTTATGACGTGGACTATGAAGTTGAAAAAGTCGGAGAGGCCGGTGAACTCAATAACGATCCTGAGCTTGCTTCTTTAGTGACGGAAGTTGCAGGAAGTCTGCCGAGCTGCGAACGAGTTGTCCAGCATAAAAAGTTAGGTTGTTCCGAGGACTTTACGATGCTTGCAACACGTGTAAAAGCTGCCGGAGGAAAGAGTGAGTTCTTCGTTGTAGGAGCCGACAGAACAGCAGCTCACCACCAGAGAGAATTTGATTTTGACGAAAAAGGACTTGAAACCGCATTTGGAATTTTCAAAGGATGTGTGTTGAAACTTAACGGAATTTAATTCTCTAACTCACCTCAAAACCACAAGAAACGGGCCCAATTTTGGGCCCGTTTTAGCAGTTGCTAAGTATTAGAGGAGATTACTTGCGGGATTTTTTGATGGCGGCAGTTGCACCGTCTGCGGCATCCACACCGGAGATGATGGCCCAGGAGTTCATCATAGCGGTCATAGAGTCGGCGCCGTTAGCACCGCCAACTACGCAGCCGGCTCCGAAGAGACCGGGGATGGGCTTACCGCCTTTCCCTAAAATCTGCATATTTGCATTGGCTTTCAAGCCGCCCAGTGTTGTGGCAAAACGAGGCTTCTGTTCAACAATGTAATACGGAGCTTTAATGAGCTCTTTCGGATCTTTACGATTGAACTGAGTGTCTTTGCCGGCGCTTGCCATTTCGTTCCACTGTTTGACAGTAGCTTCAAGTCCTTCAGGATTGATACCCATGACTTTAGCCGCTTCAGCCAGATTATCCGATTCAACCATCACCGGTTTCCCGTTGTTCTTAATGGCAAGCCATTTACGAAGAACAGTTTCGTCCGGAACCAGTTTGTCTTCAATGCTCTTAGCCAGATAACGGTCATAGCCTGTTTTATCCATGACTAAGTACATAATCTTGTCGGGCTGAGCTACGGTGATATCTGTGAGTTCTCCTAAAGAGGCGCGCTCATTGATGATACGTTTACCCTGACTGTTGACATAGATTGCACCGGTATCATTGACCGTAGCCGTGGAACTGGCAGTCGCTGCAAGGCCGTGGTTCGGAACGGTCTCAACACCCTGCGGATAGACTTTTACAAGATCCATATTTATGTTTTGCGCGCCGAGTTTTCTGGCCATTTCGTAACCTTGACCGGCATCACTGTCTAAACCGTAGAAAAGGTAGCCTTTCAAAGTCTTCGGGAGCATTTCTGTCTTGGCGCCAAAACCGCCGGAGGCTAGAATGGTTTCTTTAGCGTTGATCGTGATCTTGTCCCCATCTGCGTTGACAGCCTGAACTCCGTCAACGCGGCCTCCCTTGTAAATTAAGGAGGTGGCGCGAGTTTCCATCAAAATTTTGCCGCCGTGGTCCGTAAAGATACGGGCCATTGTTCTGATGAAATTAGGAGAGCGACCTGTTACACCAAGCTGGCGTGAGGCAGAGTGGTCAGGGTATTGGGTTGCAGCAGGACCGTAAGGAATCTTGAGGTCGTCAATCAGCCAGTCGACGACTGAACCTGCTTTTTCAATGACCATTTTGACTAAAACCGGGTCATTTCGATTCTTGCCGACATGCATGATGTCTTTATATGCGAGTTCCGGAGAGTCCTTGGTTTCTTTCATGACATCGCGTTGATAGCGAGAACCAGTCGCAATCAAGGTTCCGGCATTCAGAATCGTGTCGCCGCCGAGGTACGGCATTTTTTCAATCAGAATGGTGGGATTTCCGTTCAACTGAGACCGAACCGCTGCAGCCATTCCGCTGGCGCCGGAACCGACAACGACAACGGCTGTCTTGTAGCTAATATCAATGTTGGAAGCCGACTTCTTAATCGGCGCCTTGTAGAATTCGTTCGGAGTACCGCCCGCGGCCTTAACCGCGTTTGTCGCAGCAGCTTGAATTGCCATGGAAGACAAAGTGGCACCGGCGACGTTATTTACCCGCAGGGACTGGCGGGCAACGATTTCGGACGGAATGCGAGCAATTGCAGCATCTCCGATCATTGCGGATTCGCCGGATTTTACGACTTTAACATTTGTGATCTTTCCTGCTTTGATGGTTACGGCAACGGTTACGGGACCGTTTTTGCCGTTGGCTGTGCCTTCAAACGTACCGTCCTGAACAGCGGCCTGAGCGTAGGAAGCAACGGCCAAAGAAACGGCGGCAGAAGTCAGCAATGTTTTAAAAATCATTGAGTTATCTCCTTTTCATATGAGGTTGTTAATCTGTGTCGAATTGTAAATGTTTTAGATGAAAATAGATAGAATTTCCTACGTAGTTTCACCTAAAGACCGGGGATAAGCTTCGGAGAATGCGATTAACTTATTAAAAATATAAGAAAAAATTTTTCATCTTTTCGGATTAATATTTTTTGAGTGCGGTGAAAATACAAGTCAATCTTGTGAAAAATACTTTTTAGCAATCCTATTTTGAGGTGATTAGGAGAGTAGGGTTTATACCTAATATAGTATTTTTATTTGGTCTGTAAAGCTTGTCTCAGGTGTTGTCAATGCAGTTACGTTCAGAAGGTTCATCGATTCGATTCGTTGCAATTAGTTTGCTTATATTTACCGCAGCTAGTTTTATCGGATATTGGTATTGGAGTCCGTATTACGCTGCGGATCAAATCAAAAACGCTATCGAGTCCGGAGATACCGCAAGGATGAGTAAATTTATCGATTTTCCGAAGGTTCGCTTAAATATACAACGGCAGATTAATAATCAGATTGATCTAAAACTTCGGGAGTTTCAATCTCAGCCGGTAACGACAAAGAACCAAATCGATCTCTATTCTTTTCAGCTTGTTGACCGCTTAGTTCGAGATCTGGTTACGGAAGAAGGAATCGCAGCCTTAATCAGCGGAAAAAATAAATTAACTCGGAATTCTTCTTTGAATCCCAATGACGGTTTTAAAAACGTTCATCTTCAAGCAAAAGTCGCTGATAAGGGTATGTTAGGAGTGGACGTTGAAAAGAAGTATGGAGACAGTGTCAATCGCTTTTATGTTACTTTGAGCGGGAAGAACAGGCCCGACGATAAGGTTCTTATAACCCTGTCTAGAGAAGGTTTTTTCTTTTGGAGAGTTACAAACGTGCTTCTGCCGTTCGGGACGTAACTTACATCTCTTGAAAAATTCTTAACTCTGTGAAATGGCCGGAACCCTCTTTTAGTTGACCTAATTTCTTTTCCTCGGCTTGACGTCAGCATTGAAAGGAACCAAACTAAGTTTGCTGTTGAGGACACTCCGAAACGAACGAAATCTGTTTTGGGCGCAAAGATGCGAAAGAGGTACGATTTTCCCCTCTATGTAGCCGCTCTCCTAAGGTAGTTAGGATGTGCATTGAAGTTCATCTTCAGCGTAACCGTAAATTTTTTCTAAGGAAGTTGAATGCCGTTTGTATTTGCTCAAGCTTGTGTTCCGGCGGTTCCCGTTTGGGGCGAGAAGGACCGATATTTTCCTGTACATCGTGTTTACGCTATTGCCGGCAACTACGCGGATCATCTAGCAGAAATGGGGCGCGTTGAAAGGGCTGAACCGGTGTTTTTCACAAAGCCTTCTGACGGCCTTGTTGTTTGCAAGGAAGGAAAAAGCGTAGAGATTCCTTATCCTCGAGAAACGAATTCTTTTTGTCTTGAGGTGGAACTCGTCGTTGCGATCGGCAAAACAGCACCTGAAACTGGTTTCATTACGCCTGAAGAAGCAGAAGAATATATTTTCGGTTACGCTGCAGGCGTCGAGTTCACGCGCCGCAATTTTCAAACAATCGCTAGAGAGAACCGCCAACCTTGGGAAAAGGCAAAGTGCTTTGACAACTCAGCATTAATTACCGAGATCAGAGAAAAGCACCGAATGCCGGATATGGATGCGGCAACGCTCTGGCTCTATGTCGATAATCAGGAACGACAACGAGGCAACACAAGTCAAATGATGCACAGCATCCCTGAACTTGTTTCCGAGGTTTCTAAGTATTGGCGACTGACAGCGGGGGATCTAATTTATACGGGGACTCCGAAAGGGAGCGGACCGATTGAAATCGGACAATCCTTTGAAGGCGGCGTAAACGGCGCGGGAAAATTTTCCGGAAAGGTTTTTGGTCGCTAAGACAAGTCTTTGAAGCAGGAAAGGCTAGTTTCGAGTTTTCTAACTAGCCTCTTCTAGAGATGTCAGGAACACACTTTGCAGAATTTTTGTATTCCTTTATCGCTATAAGTAATTGCTTGATTTCCTCTGCGGATGGTTACGGTAGTTCCGGTGTATCCGATAAGTTCGCCAACTTTGCTGAAGAGCATAACGCCGCGCTCGTTATAAACGTTAACGCTATTGCCACGCTGTACTGCACTTCCAATTGCCATCTTTTTCTCCTTGTCTTCTAACATTCCGAGAGTTCTCTAAGACTCCTGTACGGAATATTCTAGTTCGGAGAGGTAAGGAAAGAAACTAAAGATTATTACCGGAAGAAATCGGTGTTACGGTTTCCTTGATTCCTTTAAATTCCGCTCGACTGCGGCTTAAGATGCGGCGGAAGAAGCTTCTCACCATCGATCAAACCTCTCTTGCCCATCATCTCTGCAATTGCAGAGCCTAGCTCAGCCACAGCACCGGCGTAGAAATAGCTGCTGTTGTAGCGAAGAACTGCTGTGAAATTTTTTGTACCGACTCTATAAAGTTTTTCAAAGTCCAAGGATCCCGGAAGATAAAACGGATAGTCAACAATGAAGACCGGCATATTTCCTGCAAAATGTTCGTCATTGTCCAGCGGCTTCACACCGTTGCTTATCAATTGATTCCAAGTAAAGCGGGGATTGGTGCCGCCCCCGAACTTAGCCGCTTGAGCCGGTGAAATATCCGCCTCAATTAACATGGGCAGCCCTTCTACCCATCCGTGTTTGCTCAGATAGTTGGCAATAGAGCCGATCGTGTCAGCGGTGGAATGATTGATGTCGATTTTTCCGTCACCGTCAAAATCCACGCCGAATCGTTTGATAGAGCTTGGCATGAACTGCGGCAAACCGACGGCACCAGCATAAGAACCTTGTACATCAAAAGGCTTAAGGTCATTTTTGTAAAGGATGACTAAAAATTCTTCCAGCTCTTTCTTAAAGAAGTCGGCTCTGCGTTTGTAGTCAAAACTCAAGGTGACCAAAGAATCGAGAACCTTCCAATTGCCCGTATTTTCTCCATAACGTGTTTCCACGCCGATGATGCCGATAATAACGGCAGGGTCAACATGATAAATCTCACGGGCACGCTCCAAGGAAGTCTCATTGTCTTTCCAGAACTGAACACCTAAATTCAAGCGGTGAGCTCCGAGAAAGATATTTCTGTACTTTTCCCAATCTTTGCGGGTGTCTTTTGTACCGGGCTTGGTACGCTTCGGTGTCATCAGACGCTCAATTTTGGGCTGATAAGTGGCCTGATCAAGAACGGCAGCGACCCAATCCTGGTTGAGTCCGCGGCGACTGCAGACGTCTTGAATGAATTTTTTAACTTCAGGCCTTTTGCTGTAGGGCAGAGCTTTTTCGGCGGAAGTGGAGGACATAGATTGGGCCAAAGCCAACCCGGAAAAAGCGGCGAGCCCTGAAATACCTGAGATAAGAATTGATCGTCTGAGCATAAGCGCCTCCTAAGTCCTAGTTAGATTACCCGAATTTTTTCCGAATTGTACGGGCATGGTGTAACGGTCGGAAGAAAAAACGGACTTCAGCAACATTGCGTGACAACAACGGTCCTAATCGGCCTCCTTAAGTGAGTTTGGCATTTTGAGTTCCGGTAAGTTTTTACTCAACAACTACAATAGCGGCATACAAATCAGTCAAAACAAACAACCGCAGAATCTTTCGATTCTGCCCCAGAGAGAACATGGCTTCAAACACTTCAAATTTTGTCGTTCCTCTTCCGCCGGTGGTAAAAGTTGAGGTCGAAGAGCAGGTCGTTCCTAAAGACTTTCGAGGTTATCTGACGCGTGCTTTGGCCTGGACGGCCTTGATGCCGCTATTTATGCTTGCCTTCATGCATTTCTCTCAATTAACTCACACTGCGGCGGTCATCGATGACCAGCAGATAATGAGGACGCAGCAATTTGCAAGAAGCATTAGTGCACGGTTTGTGAGTATTGAAACTTTTTTGAACACGGCATCTGACATGATTTCAGAGTCCATTGGTTCTAAAGTTATTCCGGTTTCACGCCTCAATAAGCTAGCTGAGAAAATGCCGTACCTCACTTCGCTTAAGCTTATCTCAGACACTGGGAGCGTGGACTTTCATCATGGTGAAAGCTCTGTCTCAACGGCTGAATTAATGTCCGCCTTTGCCGGCAGCGAAGTTAACGTTCGATCGTTTCAAAATGAAATTTGTTTTGGTTCGCGTATCCCGGAAGCTGATTCTTACGACCGTTCGTATCTTTTGATTGGCTGTGAGCCGAAGGAAGATATCGCTGCCATCTTCGAACGATCCGTTGGCGCTGAACCTTATTCTTTACAAATATTTGATTCAAAACAAAAGGAAATTTTCTTTACTTCTCTGAACGACAGCGGCAATGTAAGACCGCAAAACTTATCGTCGGAATTTGTGAAAATTTCTGAGCAAATGCTTGGGGCGCCTACACCTTTGTGGCGGACAAATCAAAAACGTAATGACTCAGCGGTTCTTTCAATTGCCGAGATTCCGGATACGGATTGGCGTGCGGTGTTTTCTCAGCGCGTGACATTTCGAGACAAGCAGCTCCTTTCCTCACTGCTGACTTCAGGCGTCTTTCTTGTTTGCGGTGCACTGCTTGCTCTAATTGTCGGAACCTTCTTGGGATTTCGTCTTACAAATTATGTCCAAACCTTAATCGACCAAATCAACGCCTTCAAGAAGGACGGTTCCATTAAGAAACCGGACCGATCTTTTCTTGCAAATGCGCCGATCGAATTGAAGTTGCTTTCGGTCCAGTTTGAAAAGCTGGTTCGGCAGGTTCAATCGACACAGAAGAAATTAGAAGAATCGAACTTAGATTTGACACATCAGGTCAACCTGCGGACCCGAACACTCAATCAGAGAAATCAAGAGCTCAGGGCCCTCCAGTTTCTCTTGGCGCCGCTTCAGGATGAGCCGCATGTTGTGATAAAGCGGACCGTCGAGAGCTTCCGTCTAATCCTCGGACTTAACCAATTGGATTTCGTCGATGAACCGGAAAGGGGTCGTCAGGATCTAGCCAGTTTGCCGGTTAAACTCAGCACGGGAGTTTTAGGCTATTTAAGCTTCGAGCGGCCTGACTACACTCAAGAAAATCGAGTCAATACCTCGCTTCAGCGTTTGGCAAATTCGATTGCCATTGTGTTAGAGAACAAAGAGATGTTTTCTTCAGTGAAAGCTTCTCAATCCCGCTTCAATGCCCTACTGGAGTCTATGACGGAAGGGGTGGTACTGATCGGAAAAACCGGCAGTTTGCTGTATTCCAACAAGACAGCAAGAGAGATTCTTTCTATTGCGCCCGGAGACGGTATCGCCAAAGTCGAGAACTATATAGAGGAGCACTTTAGAAAGGTTTATTTGGCAGACAGTCCGAATAATCCACAGGATTTCTTTGCGGGCCCCACTCGATATGTTAGTAAAGTAGATTCTGATTTTTTCATTGAAGCTTCCGGTTTTTTAGTGCCGGAATTTCATGGCTATGTTGGCCCGAGAATGGGTTTGCTACTTCGAGATATTTCGGAAGAAGTTCCCATGGAAAGAATGAAGCGCAATTTGATCTCTGTTGTCGCGCATGAACTAAAGACTCCGGTCACTACGCTAAGACTTCAAAGTGAAACGCTGCAGCGCCAAATTAGATCCGGAAAACTTTCGGACTCTCAGCAGCTTCTGACAGAGATGCTGGAGGAAAGCGAGCGTCTGCAAAACTTGATTTGCGACTGGCTGGATGTTTCCAGACTTGAGGCAGGATCATTGGTGATTAAGCCGAAGGTGCAGACTGTTACAGCAATTTTGAATAAAGCAATGAAGAGCGTTCATCTTCATTTTCCTCACTTGGAGGTTTCGCTGAAAGTTGAACCAGAAGCCGAATGTGTTTTGGCAGACAAGGATCGTATGACCCAGGTCTTTGTGAATATTTTGGAGAATGCTGCCCGCTACAACGACAAGGAAAAGCCTACGTGTAATGTGAGGTCGGAAAAAATTGATGACTCTGTGGTTATCAGCTTTTCTGATAACGGTATAGGCGTGTCCGAAAAACATCTCTCTAAAATTTTTGATTCTTTTTATCAAGTCGATATGGGTTCGGGACGGAAAGTCGGGGGGACCGGGTTAGACCTTTCGATTTGCCGCGGTATCATGGCTGCCCATGGCGGAAAAATCTGGGCCGAACAAAACCCCAAAGGCGGAACAGTCTTTAAAATCTCCTTGTCGCTGTAGGAGGGAAGTATGCATCGTCCTTTAATCTTGATCGTTGATGACGAAAGCAAGATCCGCCGTCTTTTGGCTCAAAATTTAGAACTCGAAGGATTTGACGTTCAGACGGCCTCCGACGGTGCTCAGGCACTGGAGGTTTACAACAAGTCGGTTGAGAAACCCGATTTAATTCTGCTTGACTTGATGATGCCTGAAATTGACGGCATGTCGATGCTCAAGAGACTGCGTAAATCATCTGATGTGCCGGTCATTATTCTGTCAGCGAAAGACGAACGTCCCATGGTCATCGAGGGCTTCCGAGAAGGAGCAGACGACTTCGTCTCGAAGCCTTTCTACATTGAAGAACTGATGGAAAGAATTCGAGCCGTGTTGAGACGAGGAAAAACCAGATCACTTGTCCACGCCCCTCAAAGTCAGGAACTTATTTGCGGTGCGCTGAGACTGTTGCCCGGCCCGCGTCAATGTTATGTCAAAGACGCGCTCGTCAAACTGACGGACAGAGAGTTCAGGCTGCTCTTAGAGCTTGTGAAACACCCCGGAGAAGTCATGACCCATGAACGGCTGCTTCGAGCTGTGTGGGGGGACGAGAGCATCGGAGAGGTCCAGTATCTTCGTGTTACTTTTGCAAGAATCCGAAGAAAGCTTGAACAGTGCGGCTTGGACGGCGGCGTGATTGCGGCTTATTCCTCGGTGGGGTACCTAATTACAGAACCTGATTGAAAGGCTCTTAGTACAAATACGGATCATTTGTAATTTTTCTGCAATAAATTCCCGGGGTTCTGCAATCGTCCTGTTACAGAATGTTGCGAACATTATCTCGTAGAGGTTTTTCTACGCGCAGCTCTTAGAGAGTCTGCGTCTCAAATCAAGAGGAGATTAATAATGACAACTCAAATGATCATAGCCCAGTGCTTGATGGTCTTGACGTTGGTGATCATGATTACAGGCATGACGCCGATTTACATTACCGCAATCACCGGTGCTGCTATTTCTGCAATTGTCGCAGGCTTCCCGCTTGCCGGAAGCGCTCCGATGACAATTGCAAAGATGATTAATTCCGGTTTGAACCCTGTGATTGCCGATATGACGGGTATCTTGCTGTTCATCGGCATCATGCAGGCAACTGGCTTCTTGGATGTTATCGTGAGAGATATCGTCCTTTGGGGCAACAAGCTCGGCGGCGGCCCCGGCGTTTGCACGGCAGGCGGTATTGCTGCAGGCGTTATCGGCGCACTGACAGGTTTCACACAGCCTGTGATTACCGCTGTTATTACCGGCCCGGCTGCTGTTAAGCTCGGCGTCGACCCCAACAAAGTTGCAGGTATTCAGGCTCACGCCGGTCATATCGGTAACTTAGCAGGCTTCACACACCCGACCCAGGTTGCAATTCTTGCAACTGCCGGCATCGGCTACGGTTTGTTCAACGTTCTTGGTTTAATCGCCGCTCTCTCTATTTTCTTCATGTCCTATGTCCGCGTGATCTATGACATGCACAAGAGAGGCGTTACTGTCAGCGAAGAAGACAGAATCGCCGTTATGGAAGAAATCAAAAACAAAGAATACAAGACCACTTCCGGAAAAGCTTTCTTCCCGTTCTTGGTTCTTTTGATCGGTTTCATCTGCGGTCTGCCGATTTTCCTGGTCGGCCTGGTTTCCGCTCTCGTCGTCATGATCCTTGCCCACAAGGATATGAAGAGCGCCGAACAAACGATGATGCAGGGCGTCGGCTTAATCGCCACCCCGTTGGTCGCAACGATCGGCTTCCTGTTCATGAGCACGGTTATTAAACAAATCGGTCTCGTTGACACGATCTCGACCTTCGCATCTCCGATGCTCTCCTTCTCTCCTGTTATCGTCATGTTCTGCGTGGCTTTCGTAACCGGCTTCATGACTCAGTCTTATGCAGCCTCTGTTGCTGTTTTGGTTCCGTTCCTTCAGGTTGTGCTCGGTACCGGAGCTGACCCGTTTGTAGCAGCTTTCGCTGCCGCTTCCGGCGCTTCTCTGATTCAGTACTTTCTTACCGGCGGTCCGGTTGCTGCTCTGGCTACCGTTATTCCGGTGGTTCCGGGATCCAACCTCAAACAGGCTAACTTGTTCCAGCGTCCGTCCATTCTGTTCGGCTGCTTGGTTGCCTTGATCATCACCATCCTTTTGATGATCTTTTAATTAGTCTGTGAATCTTCGGGTTCGGTGTTAGCCGAACCCGAACTCATCGGTTAACTCATGAAAACAAATATATCCTTATCTGCCGCACCATTCGGAGTCATCGGCGTTGTTGGTCATGCCGGATGCGGACACGCCAATAGCCACTTGGGTTTTATCCAGGACGATTCTGGGGGGCTGAGCGCAGTGCTTGGTCTTCTGCGAGAAGCAACTGGCTTAAGTCTTGAAATTGCGGAGTGCAATGTCCATACGGGTCTTGAGGATGCATATTTTCAAGTTAAGACAGTTTCAGGCGGAGAAGGCATAGGCACGGCAAGACGCGGCATTACAGCTTCAGAGGCCCGTCTGGCATCTCATTGCGTCGGAAAGCAGGCCGTTTGTTCGCAAGCGATTGCGGTGGATTGCTTCGGAAGAATCTTAGGTCAGGGCGCTATGGAAGTACCTGTTGCCTTGCAAACTGCGATTGCTAATGCAGCGTTGGACAGCTTTGTGAAAGCCTTCTCCGATCAATTCATCATCAAAGAAGAGGACCTGGAAGGAAATTGCGGAAAGATTCTTGGAACGGTTTTGGATATTCACGGTGTTCCGGTATCGGTCATGGCGCTTTCAAATGCGACCGTAGGCGGCATTGGTCCTAATGAGGATATTGAAGGAAACGTTAACTTATACGGAAAGAAAGACTTATCTGAAAAACTGCATTTGGATCGAATCCCTTCCTTTGTCATTGAAGGCAAGGTCTGTGCAGAACCGCTTTCATCCGTTATCAAGGAACCCACATTCTTAATCAGAGCGTTCCCCGGGGATGACAACACTGTTGCCGCAAAAGCCTTATTAAAGGCCGCACAATCTCTGGACCTTCCGGTGGAGTATCGTCCGGAACTGCTTGGCAGAAGTGATACCGCAATGGAAGATCTGACGCGTCAGCAAGGCAGAAAGATTATTGAATTCGGAAAAAGGCTGAGCAAAGCTTCTACTGCTCAGGAAAAAGTCCGAATCGCTGCCGAACTGAACGAATTTTGCAGTCAGGAATTAGGTGGCATTACCTTTATGAGCAATGATGTGCATAAAGTTATGGGAGGCGTCGGTTGTATACCGGGAACTTCTGCTGTAATGAGCCTCTTTATTAGCCGAGAGCAACTCCAAAAACAAGTTCTTCCGACCTTAGAGTCGGAAGATGTTAAAAATTACGACCGAATCATCTGCGCTGCGGTCGGATACTTGAATGAAAATCTTGGGCAGGCAAACGAGGAACTCATTGCTGCTCAGGAAAAGTATGGGATGACCAGACACTAAAAAATTTCAAAGGAGAAATCGAATGTCGGAAAAGAAAAAAGTCATTGTTTTTACTACAGGCGGAACCATCGCGATGAAGTTTGACCCGAAGGTTAACGGCCTGGTTCCTGCTGTCAGCGGCGCAGACTTGGCCGCCGCTGTTCCTGGTTTGGATAAACTTGCTGATGTTGAAGTCAGAGAGTTTTCAAATCATGCCAGCTGCGCGATGACTCCGCAAAAAATGTTTCAGCTCTCTCAAATGATTGAGGAAGCTTTGAAAGAAGAGGGCGTTGCCGGCGCTGTAGTGACCCACGGTACCGATACAGTTGAGGAAACCGCCTACATGCTCGACATTCTTCACAAGAGCGAAAAGCCTATTGTCTTAACCGCTGCAATGCGCGGCGCCGGCGATACCAGCCCGGACGGTCCAGCAAATATTTACTGTGCTGTCAAAACAGCGGCCAGCGAAGAAGCCAAAGGCAAAGGCGTAATGGTTCTGCTGAATGAAATTATTCATGCAGCCGGACAGGTCAGAAAGACTCATTCCGCTAACCCCGATACCTTTGCTTCTCCTTGGTGGGGCCCCATAGGTTACTGCGATGTCGATAGAGTTGTTTTCCGCCGTACTCCTCTGGACAGACATACTTATTCTCCAAAAGAACTGACCGCTCGTGTGGACATTGTTACCGGTCAGACAGGCATCGGTCGTGATTACATTGACTTTGCTGTTGCTCAGGGCTGCAAAGGCATCGTGTTAGAAGGATTCGGACGCGGAAATCTTCCTGCCATTGTGGAACCGGCGATAAAAGATGCAACAGATAAAGGTGTTGTTGTGGTAATTACCACTAGAACCCCGGGAGGTCGCCCCTACCAGGTCTATGCCTATCCCGGTTCTGTCACGGACAGCCGCAACAACGGTGCGATTCATGGCGGTGAATTTTCTTCTGCCAAAACTCGTCTCAAGCTGATGGTTCTGCTTTCCGAACGTCCCGAGCTGGCAAAGAAAGAAAATCGAGAAGAACTTGAAAGACTCTTAGACGTATAGCAAATTACCTATTGATATCCTTAATTTGTTTTATCCCTCCATAAAACAAAGTTTTGGCTGTCGATTTCTTCTACCAAGAGGAAGCCGACAGCCCTTTTTTGTGCACCCTAGACTTCCTATCACAGTTTTGGATTGAAAAAACAATTTTGCAACCTTCTGATAACCGTCGTTAATTCGATCATTGCCTTTCTGAAGGCTGTTAACGTCCCAAGAAATGGTTAAAATTGGAAAAAGGCTCAGAAAGAAGAATCCCATGGCTGACACCGCTTTTTATACTCACGGATTGTTTTTCAAACACAAGATGGGAAGCAACAATCCCGAATGTCCTAGGCGCCTGGAAAAAATTGAAGAGCTTATGCTGGCTGCAGGTACCTCTCAATACGTCGATAAGAAGATACCTCCGATGGTCGCAGTGACGGACATGCTGGCCGCGCACGATGCCGACTATATTTCTTACCTCTCCCAAAATTCCCCTAAAGAAGGTTTGAACACAATCAGTGTAGACACTGCGATGAATCCTTATACGTGGGAGGCCGCTCAATATGCGGCAGGAGCTGCTTGCGCCGGAGTGGATGACGTTCTTTCAGGTCAATATAAGAAGGTCTTCTGTGCGGTAAGACCGCCAGGGCATCATGCGCATCGAGATCATTCCGGAGGTTTTTGTTTTTTAAATAATGTCGCGATCGGCGCATTACACGCAATCGGTATCTACGGGCTGAAAAGAGTCGCAGTCGTGGACTTTGATGTTCACCACGGAGACGGCACAAGTAATATCTTGGGCGGTCGGGATGACGTTTTAATTCTTGACGGCTTCCAGGAAGCACTGTTCCCATACGCCCACATTCATCACGCTCCCCCGAATGCAATCTATACACCTTTCCCGGAGGGAACCGAGGGCATTGCACTTCGTCGCACGATGGATGAAGTTTGGATGCCCAGGCTTAAAGAATACAAACCCGAGCTGATTATGGTTTCCGCGGGTTTTGATGCGCATAGAGAAGAAGATCAAGCTCAGCTATTGATGGTCGAGCGGGACTATGCCTTTTTGGGGCGTCGTTTAGCGTCCTGCCAATCGGAGATTCCGGAATGCCGGGGTGTCGTGGCAGTACTTGAAGGCGGATACAACACATCTTCTTTAGCCAGAAGCTGTGCGGCCTTTATCCATCAACTGGCCTGTTCGGATTAGTCGATGGATTCGGGAAAGAACTATCTGATGCCCGGTGTTTCAAAGCGGGAGGTTCTCGCTTGGGCATCTTATGACTTTGCCAATTCCGGCTACACCACCGTCATTTTGACCGCTGTCTACAACGCATTCTTTGTCTCCGTGGTTGCTGAAAATGCAGTTTGGGCAACTTTTGCTTGGACGCTTACGATCACACTTTCCAATTTGCTTTCTATTGCGGTCATTCCGGTGATCAGCGCGTTGGCAGATGCCAAGGCCAATAAACGATTTTGGCTTGCGGTGATGACGGGCATCTGCTGCATGAGCACCGCGACGCTTGCCTACACCGGTCCTGGGACTTTGGCCTCAGCGGTTTTTCTGATCGTGATTTCTAATACGGCATTCAATGCCGGTGTGTCGCTTAACTCAGCGTTTCTCTCGGAGTTGGCAAAGCCCGAAGCTTTCGGCAAGGTTTCCGGCTGGGGCTGGTCTTTCGGCTATCTCGGCGGCATCGTCAGTTTGGCTGCTTGCTTGCTTATTGTTTTTGAGGGACAGAAAGCAGGTCTTCCCGCCGATGTTTATGTGCCGTATACGGCAATGTCCACGGCGACTATTTTCTTTGTCATGGCTTTGCCGATGCTCTTGTATGTCAAAGAGCGTTCTAAACCTAAGAATATCTCCTTTGAAAAGACTTTCAAAAGAATCAGACAGGAATCGGTCGACAGTTTCAAACTTCTTAAACGTTATCCGGAATTCTTGAAGTTTTGTGTCTGTGGACTTTTCTACCAAGCCGGTATTGCCGTTGTGATTACGCTTTCAGCAGTCTATGCCCAGCTCGTTATGAAATTTACGACTGCTCAAACGATTACTTTGATTTTGGTCGTCAATATCACTGCGGCCATCGGAGCCTTTGTTTTCGGGTACGTTCAAGATCGGTTGGGGCACAAGAAAACTTTGGCGCTCACCATACTTTTGTGGATCATCATGGGCGTGATGGCAGCGTTCTCACATGGTCCAGTGAGTTTTTGGATCGCTGCCAATATTGCCGGCATCGCGATGGGATCGAGCCAATCAGCGGGCAGGGCAGTTGTTGCCGTTTTTGCTCCGGCAGGAGAACTTGCCCAGTTCTACTCTGCCTGGAACGTCGCCGTTTGGGGTGCCAATGTTTTGGGCCCGATCACATACGGAACAGTCACTTGGCTGACGTCCGGAGATCAAAGAACCGCAATCCTCGTGACGACACTTTTCTTTGTTATCGGACTTTTAATCCTTCGTCGTGTGCATTTGCCGTCTAAGACTGTTTGCTGATACCGCTTTTGCGGCTGACGGCATCTGGCTTAAATAATGTCCCAGAAAAGCAAAACGCTCCTAAAAAGGAGCGTCTTGCAAAACTAAAACCTAGGACTTAGCTTAATCCTGTGATCTTGCCGCCAACGACGTCGATGGTATATGCAGCCGGTTTCTTCGGCAAGCCGGGCATACGCATGATGGCGCCGGTCGTAACAACCAGGAAGCCTGCGCCTGCGTTCAGGATGACGCGCTGGACAGGAAGCGTAAAGCCGTGAGGAGCTCCTTTCAGGTCCGGATCGTGGGACATAGAGAAAGGAGTCTTAGCGATGCAGATAGGAAGCTTTTCAAATCCCATGTTCAAGGCTTTGATCTTGGCCAGGTCTTTCAGAGCGGCAGAAGAGTAAGAAACATCTTGTCCGCCGTAAACCTTGGTGTTGACGTCCTGAATCTTTTCTTCAATGGATTCGTCAAGGCTGTAGGCGTAGTTCAAAGGCTTAGAACCTTCTTTGACGGCAGCCATCACTTCTCTGGCAACGTCTAACGCACCTTCGCCGCCTTTGGCAAAGCCGTCGGAAATCGCGAAGCGAACACCGGCAGCCAAGCATTCTTTGCGGACAACATCGATTTCTTCTTCGTTGTCGTTGGCGAAATGGTTCAAAGAAACCACGACCTGCTGGCCGAAACGCTTCAGGCTCGCAATATGGGCTTTGAGGTTGGGCAGACCGTTAATCAGAGCGTCCATGTTTTCCTTGCCGATTTCAGGAAGGGGAACACCGCCGTGCCACTTCAAAGCTCTCAGAGAGGTTACGAGAATGGTAGCGGCAGGCTGAAGGTTGTTCATCCTGCACTTGATGTCATAGAACTTTTCTGCGCCTAAGTCACTGCCGAAGCCTGCTTCCGTGATGGCCCAGTCTGCGATCGTCATGGCGGCGCGAGTAGCGGCCACGGAGTTGCAGCCGTGGGCGATGTTGGCGAACGGGCCCCCGTGCACGAAAGCGGGTACGCCTTCAATGGACTGTACCAAATTCGGAAGCATGGCGTCTTTCAGAAGCGCCATCAGAGCGCCGGTAGCTCCTAATTCTTTGCAGGTGTATGCAGAACCGTCGCGCTTGAGACCGACAACTAAGCGATCCAGGCGAGTGCGGAGATCCTCTTCACCGTCAGCCAAACAGATAATGGCCATGAGTTCGGAAGCAGCCGTAATGTCAAAGCCGGTTTCTGTCGGGATACCGTTGGCAGGACCGCCGAGACCGGTGACGATATTGCGAAGCATGCGGTCGTTTACGTCAAGGACACGGCGCCAGGTAATTTCTTTGAGATCGACTTGTCCCTGATGACGAGCGTTGTCAATCAAGGCAGCCAGGAGGTTGTTGGCTGCGGTAATGGCATGGAAGTCGCCGGTGAAATGCAGGTTGATGGATTCCATCGGAACAACTTGAGAGTATCCGCCGCCGGCAGCACCACCCTTCATACCGAAGGAAGGTCCGAGAGAAGGCTCTCTCAGAGCCAGACATGCTTTTTCGCCGAGTTTCTTAAAGGCCTGAGCAACGGCGATGGAAGTTGTTGTCTTTCCGGAGCCGGCAGGCATACCGGAAGTCGCCGTGACGAGAATAAGTTTGCCCTTGGCGTTAGAGGTGTCCAAAGCAACTTTGGCTTTGTCTCTGCCGTAAGGAATGAACTGGTCGTCGGAAAGACCGTATTCATGGGCGAGTTGATCGATAGGAATGAGCTTGGTTTGCTGTGCAATTTCAATGTCAGTCAGCATGTCTGTCCTTGATAGAAAGGTGTGAGTCGGAAACTTGGATAAAGTATCTAACCTGTTTGAACGCATTTTTGGGTGTCTGCGAACAAGGCTCCATTCTAATGGTAGACATCCTCTTACGTCCTAAAAACAAGAAGAGGAAAATCCGTATTTTTCCTTAGGCTGAACAACCTAACTAAAACGAGTTCGACCGCTTTTGAGAAGCGATAATTATTTCCTCTGCTTAATCAATTCGTTTGCGGAAAAGAAAAACCTAAGATTTTTAGGTCTTCGGTTGGCGGAAAAACTTTGTAAGAATTATTCAGCTTTTTTCTTTTCCTCACTCGGTGTCTCGGATTTGGCAACTTCCGCGTTCAAAACCTTAGGATCATGAGCGGCACGAGGTACGAATTCCGGATCAAACTTCGGATTGAGCAGGCGTTCTAAAGCGATACGGACACCGCGTGAATACTGGTAGTGGATCTTGCCGACTTGGAATTCCGAGGCGATTGTATGGCGCTGAGAGTCCAGTTTTTCCGGCATAGGCTCGGAAGCTTTAGGACCGTAAAGTTTGAACATCAGCAGAGCAGAAACGGCGTCCGAGACTTCTTTAGGGTTCTCGGGGTTTCTTTCGAGTGTCGACTCAATGACATTCCAATATTCATCGAAGTCCGGTTTGAAGCTCTTATGCAGCAGCTTAGCGCGGAGGGCCTCGATGAGTTCCTCATTCGGCTCGCCTTCCATCTTCAGCGTGCTGTTGCGAACGCCTTCTAAAAAGAGAGCAACCGAGAAGGGAATGTACTGTTTTTGAAATTCTTCCAGGCGTTTTTTTCTTCCGATAAACCAAGGAATGTAGAAATCCGTCGCTTTTCTCAGTGTTTTGAAATTTTCTTTGTAATAAAACTGAAAAACTTTATTAAGTCCCTCAATTTTGGCTTTAAGATCTGCGGACTGAGCCATGTTGTACTGTCGGTTTGTTAGAAAGATTTACATAATCTACACGATCTAAGGAACGTTTTGTCTTTTACTGCCTACCTTTGGACGCTATTTACGAGTGCATTAATCTCTTCTACCGTTTTACCCGGCGGAAGCGAGGCACTGGTCGTCTTCGGAATGCACGAATTTCAGACGCATTTATGGATCGTTGTCTTTGTCGCGACGGCAGGAAATACATTAGGCGCGTTAATAACCTATGGGATGGGGAGACTCATCCCGAATAAGAAGCAGGAAGCTAGAAGTCTGGAACTGCTAAAAAAATACGGACCGATAACACTGCTTTTTTCTTGGCTTCCTATCGTTGGCGACGGCTTCTGCCTCGGCGCCGGCTGGCTGAGAATTAACTTTTGGCGCTCTTTTTTGCTGATTCTCCTCGGTAAGTTCGTCCGCTACTTAGTTTTGGCAGCGGTTTCGCTGCATATGTTTTCTTAAGCTGGAAGACTCTAAAAGAAGATCGTTAATTCTTTGGGAAAAACACCTGCAGCCTCGAGTCCTTATACACCCAACTGTCTTGGTAAAACGAATCAAATTTTTAGGATATCTCCTTAAAAAATGAAGATTTTTAGAAACTAACACCCGCCTATATTGAATCTGCGTACTTTTGTAATAGGAGATTTTGGTATGCAGTGTTTGGACGACTTTCGTCTTTCTTTTAAGGGACGTGACTTTTTGCCGCTGATGGTCGGCGGAATGGGAACCAATATTTCGACAGCAAATCTCGTATTGGCGATTGAGAAGCTTGGAGGAATGGCCCATCTTTCTGACGCTATGCTGCCGGATGTTGCAGATCGCGAAATCGGAACACATTTTACAAAAGAGAAGACAATCCGATTCAAGTCAATGATTGAAGAAGCAGACAAGACGGAAGAAAAGTTCAACTTGGAGGCTCTGTCCAGGGTCTCAAAACAATATTTTTCCGATGTGATGGAAAAGGCAACCGGTAAAGGTCTGGTTCTTGTGAATTGCATGGAAAAGCTCACTATGAACGACCCGATCGCCACGCTGAAGGCTCGATTGAATGCAGCATTGGATGCCGGTGTCGACGGTATTACGATGTCTGCCGGTCTGCATCTTTCAAGCTTGAAACTGATGCAGGACAATCCTCGGTTCAATGACGCGCTTTTCGGATTGGTTGTCTCTTCGGCTAGAGCGCTGAACCTCTTCCTGAAACGCACGGCATTCATCGGACGCAAACTGGATTATGTGGTTGTTGAAGGCCCGCTGGCCGGCGGACATTTAGGTTTCGGCGAGGATTGGAGAAACTTCAAGCTGGAAGATATCGTTAAAGATGTCGTCAAGCTCGTGAAAGATACCGGACTAAACGTTCCTGTGCTCGGTGCCGGCGGAATATTTTCCGGGAAGGAAGCCGTTGACTTAATGAAAAAGACCGGCGCGTCCGGCATTCAAGCAGCGACTAGATTCACGATTGCTCAGGAAAGCGGTCTTCCCGATCCGGTCAAACAAGTCTATATCGACGCAAAAGACGAAGACGTTGAAGTCAACCATGCTTCTCCGACCGGATATCTCATGAGAATGCTTAAAAACTCTCCGGCGTTAACCGCCAATAATCGGCCGAACTGTGAGTCTTATGGCTATATGCTTTCGCACGGAAGTTGTCCATACCTTAAAGAGTGGCTGGAAAACTCGTCCGAGAAGACCAAATGCTGCTTGTGCACGAATATGCGCAATTACAAAGTGTGGACGTGCGGTACGAGCGTCAGCAGGCTCAAGACGACAACGGTTAGAGGTCAAGACGGGAAGTGGGTTCTTCCGACGGCCGAACAAATCTTCAACGACTATCGATTGGCCTAAACAAATTGATAATCAGGAAAGAGGCGCCAAAGTTTCGAGCGCTTCTTTCGCAAGATAAGCTCGGTTTCATCCTCAAAAGCTAAGCTCCCCTGTGCATGCAATTCGCTCAAAACGTTTTGCCTGAAAAAATTCAGCGAGGCTTCAATCGCTATAATCCACCGAATGTAATCTAACATTAGAGAAATAAATGAAAATTCTTGTCCCTGTCAAAAGGGTGGTCGACGCCAATATTAAGGTCAAAGTCGGACCTGACGGCAAACTCGACGTCGCTAACCTCAAACACTCGATGAACCCGTTCGACGAAATTGCACTCGAACAGGCCGTTCAAATGAAAGAAAAGGGCATTGCCAACGAAGTGATCGCAGTGTCCGTCGGCGATACAAAGTCTCAGGAAACATTGCGCACGGCCCTTGCTATGGGTGCCGATAAGGGCGTTCTCATTCAGACGGACAAGCCCTTTGAAGCAGAGCCTCTGAACGTTGCCAAGCTCATCAGCGCTTATGTCAAACAAGTCAATCCGGATCTGATCATCTGCGGTAAGCAGGCCGTTGACAACGACTCGAACCAAGTCGGTCAGATGATTGCCGCGATGTGCGAATATCCGCAGGCAACCCACGTTTCTGCTGCCGTGATGAAGGAAGGCAAACTCGAAGTCACACGCGAGATCGACGGCGGCTATGAAGTTCTCGATCTCACACTTCCGGCTGTAGTGACTGCTGATCTGAGATTGAACGCTCCGCGCTATGTCACACTGCCGATGATGATGAAAGCCAAGCGCAAGCCGCAGGAAGTCGTCCAGGCTTCTGCTCTGTGCCCCGATCTTCGTGCGCACGTTGAAGTTGTCGGCTATGAAGCGCCTGCAGCTCGCAAAGTCGGCCGCAAAGTTGCCAACGTCGACGAACTCATCGACAAACTGAAGAACGAAGCGAAGGTACTTTAAGGAGCGAAACATGGCCGTTTTAGTTATTGCAGAACATAATCATGCCGCTCTGAACCCTGCGGTTTATTCTTTGGTCACCGCTGCTCAAAAGATCGGCGGCGACATCGACATCATGATCGCCGCTCAGGAAGGCGGAAAGCTCGCAGAAGAAGCAGCCAAAATCAACGGTATTCGCCGCGTGCTGCTTTCCGAGGCTCCTTACTTTGCCGAAGAACTGCCCGAAAATCTTGCCGCTTCCGTCTTAGAAGTGGCAAAAGAATATGATTACTTCCTTTTCGTCGCCAACCCTGCCGGTAAAGCAGCCGCTCCGCGAGTTGCCGCCGTATTAGATGTTGCTCAGATTTCCGAAATCACGGAAGTCGTTGACGCCAAAACATTTAAGCGTCCGATTTATGCCGGTTCTGTCATTGAAACCGTGCGCGCGCTCGACCCAAAAGTTGTCTTAACGGTCCGCGCTACCGCATTTGATGCCGCTCCGACCGGAGAAGGCAAGGCCGAACTCGAAAGAGTCGTTCCCGCTTCTCCTGTGATTAAAGTCACTTTCGTCCGCAGCGAACAGGTCAAGAGCGATCGTCCCGATCTGCAGAACGCTAAGATCGTTTTAGCCGGCGGCCGAGGTTTGGTTGACGAAGCTGAATTTGCGGAAATGGGCAAACTGGCCGACAAACTCGGCGCAGCCGTCGGTACGACCCGCGCAGTGGTCGACGCCGGTATTGCTCCGAACGATTGGCAGATCGGTCAGACCGGTAAGATCATTGCTCCTGACCTTTACATCGGTTTCGGTATTTCCGGCGCCATTCAGCATATTGCCGGTATCAAAGACGCCAAAGTCATTGTGGCTGTGAACAAAGATCCTGAAGCTCCTATCTTTGATGTCGCCGATTACGGCTTAGTCGGGGATGCAATGACAGTGATTCGGGAATTGGAAGCAAAGCTCTAGTTTTACGATACTAAAGTTCAGGCAAAAGGCGGTTGACAACAGCCGCTTTTTCGTTTGCACTGAGTAACAAAACAGATGCAACCCGTTTGTTTAATTGAAAAAATTAGGATAAAATCACGTGTTTTCAGGCGTTAGAAGCCTAATTTTTAAACTTTTTAGAATATAAATTTTTTGAGGTAACTTAATATGGTCGTTATCCGTCTGGCTCGCGGCGGCTCCAAGAAGCGCCCCTTCTACAACATCGTCGCGACCGACTCCCGCAACCGCCGTGACGGTCGTTTCAATGAACGTATCGGCTTCTACAATCCGATGGCATCCGGTGCTGCTCCCCGTCTTTCCATCAATGAAGCTTCTTTGAACGCTTGGGTTGCTAACGGCGCACAGATGAGCGACACCGTTGCTCGTCTCTACAAAGAATTCAAAAAGGCAGCTGCTCCTGCTGCTTAATTGATTTCTGACCGTTTGTGACTAACGAGAAGAATTCCGGCGCCGAGCCTATTGTGCTCGGCGCTTTGCATGGTGCCTACGGGCTAAAAGGCTGGGTTCGCGTCCAGCCTTTCCAGGGTACGTCTGCGCTTTTAGGTTCCAAACACTGGCAGCATGTCCTTCCTGACGGTGAAGTCAGACCCGTGGAACTTGAAAAAGCAAAACTGCACGGCGCCGGTATCGTCGCAAAATTCCAAGGCATCGATACGCCTGAGGATGCAGCGGCGCTTCGCGGTGCAGTGGCCCTTTACCGCAAGGATTTTCCTGAAGCCGAAGAGAACGAATACTACTGGGTCGATTTGATCGGATGCGACGTCGTCAATAAAGAAGGGCAGAGCATCGGCCAAGTTAAGGGCATGATCGACAACGGTGTTCACGACATTCTGAATGTCAAACGCGCCGACGGTAAAGAAGTTCTCATTCCTTTTGTTGAAGATTATTTGGCAGAAGTGAACGTTGAGGCGAAGAAGATCGTTGTGGACTGGGATCCGTCCTGGGATTAAACCGCATTATGCGTTTTGACATCGTCACGCTGTTTCCGGAAATGCCGCTTCTTATAGAGAAGTTCGGTATAACCGCTCGGGCTGCCAAGCTTGGACTTTGGCAGCTGAAGTGCTGGAACCCGCGTGATTTTGTTTTTGATGCGCATAAGACCGTAGACGATCGACCCTTTGGGGGCGGCCCGGGCATGGTTCTGTTGGCAGAACCGTTGGCTGACGCAGTGGATGCTATCCGCAAGGACGGCAACTACGGCAAAGTTATTGCGTTTGCGCCTTCCGGCAAAACGCTCAATGACGACAAAGTGCGTTCATTGGCTGAAGACAATCAGGATTTGATTCTGATTTGCGGCCGATACGAAGGCATTGACCAGAGGTTCCTGGATACCTATGTCGATGAGACCCTATCGATCGGAGACTATGTTCTCTCCGGCGGTGAGCTTCCGGCAATGGTGCTTATGGATGCGGTAATCCGTCAGCTTCCCGGCGCGATTAAGGATTTGTCGGCTTCCGACGAGTCTTTTTCTACAGGTCTTTTGGATGCTCCTCATTACACACGGCCGGAGGTTTGGCGCGATATGCCGGTTCCGGAAGTGCTGTTGAGCGGGCACCATAAAAATATCCGGGCATGGACACGCAAACAGGCGTTACAAATAACCGCCCAAACGCGTCCGGATTTGGTTAAAATATCGCGCTCGAAGAATTTGCTGACCCGTGAGGATGAGCGAGTTCTGCGAGACATTAAAGAGAGTACGGAATCGTAAAACGTTCCGATTTTTAAAATCCATCCTCTCTGCAGTTTAAGAGATAACAGAGCTGCATGAAGATGGTCATTGGAGACAAAAATGAATTTGATTGAAACACTTGAAAAAGAAGAGATTGCCCGTCTTTCTGAAGGCAAAACCTTCCCGAAAATGAACCCCGGCGACACCGTTGTCGTTAACGTCAACGTCGTTGAAGGTTCCCGCAAGCGTGTTCAGGCTTTCGAAGGCGTGATCATCGCCATTCGCAACCGCGGTTTGAACTCTGCTTTCACCGTTCGTAAGATTTCCAGCGGTGAAGGTGTGGAACGTACATTCCAGCTCTATTCTCCGTTGATTGCCAGCATCGAAGTTAAGCGCCACGGTGACGTCCGCCGCGCCAAGCTCTACTACCTGCGCAATCTGTCCGGTAAAGCTGCTCGAATCAAAGAAAAACTGGTTCGCAAGGCCTAATCGGTATTCGGATCTCCGAATTAGAAAAACCTCGTCAGCTTCGGTTGGCGGGGTTTTTTGTAGGCCGCTGCAAAAAAAGACCTCCGGTTTCGGAGGTCAATTCATTCAAGCTTTGGAAAAATCAGCTACTTCTAAGTCAACTAACTTTGAAGAACGTTCTTGATCTGTTCGCTGGTTCTCATCAGATCGTAAGTCTGGCTGTCGTCAAAGGCGGCAAAGACGGTGCCGATGCGGTCGGTGATGACGTACATGTCGTCAGGAGTCTTTTCAATCCAGCCCAGGTCAACGAGCTTGGCGAGCTTACGGCGAACGGTTTCACGCGGGATACCGGTAACGTCCGAAATTGAAAGGGCGTTGCAGGGCAGGTACTGTCTTTGGCCATTGAAGGAAGAGGGCTGGTAGCCGCGGCGTTCGTCATAGAAGCGTTCGGTATTGCGGGAAGCGATTTCACCGAGAACCAGGCAGAGCGTCAGATCTCCGTCATAAGCCTGATACATCGCGCGAAGGCGGCTGGTCATAAAGCGAAGAAGAAGGACGGATAAAACGTCTCGGTGAGAAGCATAGGTTTCAGGAGAGACACCGGCAGGAATTCTGAGTCCGGACGGCAATTCGGTCGGGAAGGCTGCTCTGTCTTTCGGTGTGCGGCGAGTTCTTAACATTTTCTATCTCCCATGTAACTGTTCTAATCTTGCTGTTGAAAACTAACTGTGTTTTCGTTTTCGATGTGTTCATCATATCGGGAATTCCCGAGGTGGGCAAGTAGAAACCCATATTAATGCATACCATAAAGACGGTATAATTGTTCAAAAAAACAATTAAGTCCTAGTAAAAATATATATGGATTATTACTAGAAAGCCCGTCGTTATTGGCCTTACGAATTTTTATAAAAACTTAATTTATGTGGAAAATAATTCGAACTAAAATGTAATAATTTGTAATAGCAAATGTAATTTCCTTTGTGGGCTAACGGAAAGAAAGCATTTGTCAGTTTTAAAACTAATTTGGTAAGCCAACATTTTCAATGGTTATAGGAGATTTTAATTTGTATAACAAATATTTGTCTGCTCAACAACTGCATTTGGATGATTTTGTCGGTGAACGACTATTTTGGTAATCAAAGTCTTGACACTTAATGTGCTTACTTTTTCTTAATACGATCTTGCATCCCTTATTGCTTGCTGCATTTCTTTTCTTCATACCTAATATACGGTATTTAAGGCTAATTGTTCGTACAAGAATCGCATGTTAACGCGATGATTTCTCTTAATTTCTCAGTGTAAGAAAAGTGTTGATCTAACCACATGTGTAGACAATCATTATGCGGATGAGAGTACGAAAAAGGTTCTCGAAAAAAATAGCCGGCTTCCGCCGGCGAAAGGTCATGGAGATGATTTTTTTCAAAAAGTGTTCTTCTCTGCGGCGATGGCTTTTTCGGCTAGCTCTTTGTAAAAAGCATAGCGTTCAGGATCAATTTCGCCTTTATCTACCGCGGTCTTAACCGCACAGCCGGGTTCATTTAAGTGGCGGCAATTCGTGAATCTGCAGTATTCCACCCGATCTCTGATCTCGGGCATACCCCGCATAATGTCATTAAGCGTTAAGTGAGAAAGACCGAACTCCTGGAACCCAGGGGAGTCAACAATAGCACCGCCCTCATAGTTGAACCACCGCGCTGCCGTGGTAGTTTGCTTTCCGAGGTTCAAAGCGACTGAGTATTCCTGGGTCCTTTGGCCTGCGTCTTTGACTAAGAGATTCAAAATGGTCGATTTTCCCATACCGGATTGCCCGATCAAAAGCGTCACTTTGCCTCTAAAAAGAGGTTCGAGGGTCTTAACAGTGCCTTCCGGGTCTGTAGTTGCGGAAACCTCCACAACCTCGGCCCCGAGCTCTTTGAGCTGTTCAATGAAGGGGCGGACAAGGGCTTCGTCAGCTGTAAAATCGGTCTTATTCCGTATCATAAGGATATGGATATCAGCTGTTTCAGCCGCCAGCATTGCTTTCCAGATGAAATGGGGGTTGTAGGATGGCCGTGTCGCAAAGACGACGGCAACCTGATCAATGTTGGAAGCTAGAGGTTTGGTCCTTAGTTCGTCGCTGCGATAAAGCAAAGATCGTCTTGGTTCGATTTTTTGGATCGAAACTTGTTCAGGGGACGCTTGCAAACATTCAACGATATCGCCAACAGCCAGGTCGACTTTTTTACCTTTTCGGGTTGCTTCCAGAACCGTGCCGTCTTCCTTTTCGACAAAGCTGTGTTTGCCGTGCGAAGAAATAACACGCGCTTTAAACCAAACCTGCTCTTTCATAGCCTCTCACTTACTCATTTCTTTCTGGATCGTTGCAATTCGGATCGCTGCATCCGGATGAGAAGAATAGAAGGCCGAGTACAGCGGATCAGGTGTCAGCGTAGCGGCATTGTCGGAGAAAAGCTTGACTAATGCACTAATGAGGGCACTTCCGCTGCTGTACCGGACGGCAAACGCGTCGGCTTCAAATTCATGTTTGCGTGAAAACAGGCTCGTCAGAGGAGCAAGCGGGAACAAGAAAACCGGAACCGCAACAGAGAAGAGGATCAGGGCGACTCCGTGGCTTGCTCCGTGCGAAAGGTTGACCCCTAAGCCTTCATAGAACCATGAGCATTCCGCAAGGACGGAGAGTATCCAAAAGAAAAGCAGTGAGAAGATAAAGCTGAAAGCCATCATCTTATAGATATGGTGCAGCTTGTAATGTCCCAGTTCGTGAGCCAAGACCGCTTCGGTTTCTTCCGGCGTCATTTTGCTGAGCAGTGTGTCGAACAATACAATGCGCTTATTTTTCCCAAAACCGGTCATGTAGGCGTTCCCCTTGGCGCTTCGTTTAGATGCATCCATAACAGACAGGCCCTTAGAGGCAAACCCGATTCGGCTAAGCAGTCCCTCCAATCGGCTTTTGAGTTCGCCTTCGGGCAGAGGAGTAAATTTATTAAAGAGCGGAGCGATAAAAGTCGGATATATCCATTGGACCGCCAGAATGAAGAAGATGTAGGCGAGCCAAGCCCAGAACCACCAGAAAGCTCCTGCTGCATTCCAAATCCAAAGAACAGCCGAGAGAATGGGAATACCTAGAATCAAACTTAATATCCCTGAAAGAAGAAGGTCTTTGACGAAGCGTGCCGGAGTCGTAGTGTTAAAGCCGTATTTTGCTTCAATCCTAAATGTCGAATACCAGGAGAAGGGAAGGTCGATCAGAGAAGAAAGGAGTGCGTAGCCCAAAATAATAACGATCTGGGCCAAAATATCTGCGCCGAACCAACCGTAGACTTCTCCGTAGATCCATTGAATCAGTCCGCCGAAGGTAGCGATTAAAACAAAGCCTAAGTCGGTGATGCGAGTAAGCTGACCGAACTTAATTCGCTCAACCGAGTAATCAGCGGCTTTTTGATGGGCCTCCAAAGAGATTTTGCCGGCGAAGGCGAGAGGCACCGCCCCGCGATTCCTCAGAATCGATTGGACCTGACGGCGGTCAAGATAGTATTTGAGGACAAAATTCCCAAATAAAAACAGGATAAAAACGATTTCAAAAGCGGCAGCCGAATTCATTCGAAACTTTCAGTTAAGAAGAGATTCAGGAATTATAGAGAAGTCACTTCGCCGCCCAAAGTATGCACATAAATAAGGGATACAGCGTCTGAACAATTCTCGCCCATATATACTGAATTTAAGGAATTGAGTGACCATGAGGAGCAGAAAATGCTTACCTTTCAACATCTGAAGCGATACACGGCGATCTTCTGTTTTGCCGGAGTGGTTTCAATGCCGTCACTGGCCGGCGTGCATGTTGATGTCAACATCGGTGTGGGTTCCCCCGGATATTATGGGGTGCTTCCGATCCAAGGCGTTACTCCCTCCCTCTGGAATGCCAACCCGATCGTCGCAATCGGAGCTGCGCTCGCAGGCGCTCCGATTTACCTAACGGTTCCTGATAAGCATCGTCGCCATTGGAAACGTTACTGCGCCGAGTACGGAGCGTGCGGTGTTCCGGTGTATTTCGTCAGACGCGGCTGGTACAACAACTACTATGGACACGCAGCTCCCCCGCCTCCTCCTCCGGGCCCTGGGTTCATGCCTCCTCCCCCGCACCATGCCGCCCCGCCCCCTCCGCCGAGAGAATACGGCGGGCCAAGACACTTTAAAGATCATGGTTGGAAACATCGGCCGCCAGGTCACGATTGGGACGGTCACGGACACGGCCATAAGAAAAAGCACCACAAGGATTAATTTTTGTCGAATTTCGGCATTTATCTGGAGATCCGGCCGGAACATCGGTTCGGATCTTCTTTGTTTGTTCTAAAATGCCGAGAAAGATTCAAAATGGGGTTGAGAGCAACATGAGCAATAACGGCTTTGCGGTCGACAGAGATCCGCTGTTTAACGAGAATAATCTGATTTGGATGGATTTGGAAATGACCGGCTTAGAGCCGCAGATTAATCGCATTCTCGAAATGGCGGCTGTCATTACGGATCCGCAGCTCAATGTTATTGCAGAAGGGCCGGTGGTCGCAATCCATCAGGATGCATTGATTCTCTCCAATATGGACTCCTGGAATACCGCCACGCATACTCGCAGCGGCCTCGTAAATCGCTGTCTGGAAAGCAAAGTCACGGAAGACGAAGCAGCACAAATTTTTATTGATTTCTTCTCCAAATACGTTCCGGCAGGCAAGAGCCCGCTCTGTGGCAACTCTATCGGTCAAGACCGTCGTTTCATGGCCCGCTGGACACCGCGCCTGGAGCAGTTCTTCCATTACCGCAACCTCGACGTTTCTTCCTTCAAAGAATGCGTCAAACGCTGGGCTCCTGAAGTGATGAAAAAATATCAGAAGACTTCTCGTCACGAAGCTCTGTCCGATATTTATGACTCTGTCGAAGAACTTCGTTTCTATCGTCAAGAAATCATGAAGATCTGATTTTTTCTCGCTCCCAAAAACACGAAAGCCTCGGAAATCCCGAGGCTTTCGCGCTATTTAGAAGCGATTAAGACTTCTTCGGTTCTCTGTTGAGCCGGAGAATCAGAGAGGAGGTATCAAATCTGCCTCCGCCCATGTTCTGAACTTCACCATAGAACTGATCGACAAGTGCGGTCAGAGGAAGGTCTGCGCCGGTCTTGCGGGCCTGCTCTAAGCAGATGCCTAAATCCTTGCGCATCCAGTCCACAGCAAATCCGAAATCAAACTTGCCTTCAATCATTGTGTCGCCGCGGCGATGCATCTGCCAGGAAGAAGCGGCACCTTTGCCGATCACATCCAGAACCGTGTGCATGTTGATGCCCGCGGTCTGCCCGAAAGCAATCGCTTCTGCTAAGCCCTGAACAACGCCGGCGATACAGATCTGATTGCACATCTTGGCAAGCTGTCCGGAGCCGACCGGTCCGATTCTGCGAATCGAGCACGCAAAAGCGTCCGCAATCGGTTTGACGCGTTCAATGATTTCTGCATCTCCGCCGCACATGACGGTAAGACTGCCGCTGACTGCGCCGTCCTGACCGCCGGATACCGGTGCGTCAACAAAGTGCAGACCTCGGGACTCAGCTTCAGCCGCCATTGCTTTGGCGACTTCTGCAGAATCTGTGGTGGCGTCCCAAAGGACGGCGTCTTTTTTCATGCCGGCAAAAGCGCCGTTTTCTCCGAGCAGCACACTGCGCAGATCGTTGTCATTGCCGACACAGGTAAAGACGACGTCAGCATCTTGTGCGGCTTCACGAGGTGTTGCGACGGCTTTGCCGCCGAATTTCTCTACCCAGGCTTGGGCTTTAGAGGCCGTGCGGTTATAAACGGTAACCTGACAGCCTGCATGCAGGAGGTGACCCGCCATCGGAAAACCCATTGTGCCTAGGCCGATAAAGGCTACTTTGGTTCCGGCCGGAACCGGGGAATAGTCTTTAGCTTGAAAATACATTAGCGAACACCCCTGATTTTTGTGATTTCTCCGGCAACTTTAACAACACGGCGAGCGAGCGAAGCGGTCGGATCCACAATGGCAGCATGTCCGTCTCCGAGCTTGATGTTATCAGTTTCTTCCAGAATTAAAGGCAGCTCCGTGCAGCCGAGAATAAGAGCTTGAGCGCCTTTATCTCTGACCAAATGCTCGGCAGCTTTAAGCAGAACTTCTTTGCAGTGGCCGTCGGTAAAGCCGGCTTTGACGCCTTTTTCACCGTAAATAGCTTCCATGACCATGGCCTGATGCTCTTTATCAGGAACGACCATGGCAAGTTTCATGGATTTGGCTTTGCGGCCGTAAATGCCTGTCTCAATGGTTCCGTCAGTGGCCATCAAGCCGATGACGACATCCGGTCCGAATTTATCGCGGATCTCTTCGAGCGTTACCTGCTGCATATTGATGAGCGGAACGCTTAAGTGCGGAACGATGGTTTCAAAGTAAGCGTGCGCGGTATTGCAGGCAATCACGATTGCGTCAACCGCATCTTTCTCGAGCTTGCGGCAAGCGGCATACAAAGAAAGTGTGGGATCCACGCCGCCGTGAAGCAGGTATTTGGTACGGTCAGGAATCTGGGGATTCTGTTCGACGGCAACTTTGATGTGTTCCTGGTCATTCTTAGCAGGAGTTGCCTTAGTAATTTTGTCGTAAAGGTCGACAGTGGCAGCCGGTCCGAGACCGCCGACAATACCGATCTTGAAGGGTTTAGGAAGTTTTTCCCAATCGGTGAAGCAAAGGTAGGAAACGTAGGCACTCATGGAATCCAAAACGTTGTAACCCTCGGACTTCAGAGTGGCCGCAAATAATGCCTGCATGACGCAAGTCGGGAAAACCAATTCGGCGCCTTCGCTCAGAAGGTTAGAGCAGACTTTGCCGAAGAGTTCACAGGCTTTCTTCTGATCGGGAATCACTGCACAGCGAGAGCCGCTTTCGAGTTCGTCGAACACTTCGAGCATAGCTTCGCTCGGATAAACCCATTCCACAGGGACTTCGCGGCTGACGGTTTCTGTAATGAGTTTGGCTTTATCTGTACCCGGACGGCCGAGATAACCGAGTTTCTTAACAGGATTCTTCTTGAGCTCTTCGATGCAGGCCTGAAGGATATCCGTCACAGGAGTTGTGATTTCTGTTTGAACTTCATTTAAGAAACTGATGTTTCTGAAGTTGCACAGTGCGATGACTTGAGCGCCTTTTTCAATGAGCTGATACGACTCTTCCAAAACGCGAATCTTAACGTCGCCTTCTTGGACTAACTTCGGAGCGTCTGCATCCGGAGAAGACCAGTCGAGATCTACAAGTTCAATGCGGGGACGTGAACCGTCAGGAAGGAAAGTGGATTGGAGTCTTTCCTTCAAGGCTCTGACGAAGGGGGCGGGACTAAAACTTTGGCTGATGCCGATGACTTTATGGTTCATAGTTACTCACCGTTGTTAGATTCGGATAAGTATAGAGCCGCTGTAACGTTTTGACACCTCTAATTTTCCTTAATAGCTTCGGCGCCAGGCATTCATCGGAGAAACAAAAGAATTGAGCCCGCATATTACGGGCTCAAAAGCAAGAATCATCGAAAAAACCGAAGTCTTCGGTCATGAAAAACATCGTTCTCTATTTTTGTCCGTCATTCTTAGGCTGGCTGTAATGATGGTGGTTAGAGCTTCTCTGTTCTCCGGTGACGTCCGAAACGATGTCGGATTCGATCGAATTTTTAGACAGCTTCTTAAGAACGGTCTCGGTTTTGGCGGTCGGCTGGTCTTTATCGTTGACCGTGGCAGAAACGGACAGCCAAGTCTTGCTCATCGCAATACCAACGGCAATAACAACCGGTCCCAGAATAATGCCCATGAATCCGAACGCCAGCACGCCGCCGAATACGCCTAAATAGATGAGCGACAAGGGCAGGGAAGCGCCCTTGGAAATCAGGATCGGCTTTAGGAAGTTATCCACACTGGAGACTGCAAGCGAACCCCAAAGCACGAGGAAGATCGCCATGCCGACTTCGCCTTTGTAATAGAGCCAGAAAGCAGCAGGACCCCAAACTAAGGGAGACCCGATAGGAACGGCAGATAAGACGAACACTGCGACACCCAATGTGATGGCGCCGGGAACACCTGCGATCCAGAAGCCGATTAAGGCAACGACGCCTTGGCCGGCAGCACTTCCGACAATGCCGAAGACGACGCTGCGGGTTGTGTTGACGATAATGTCGCGAACTTCGGCACCGATGCTGCCGCTCATGCGCGTTAAGAGTGCCAAAGATTTTTGAGAAAGGACTTCGCCGTCGCGATAGAAGAAGAAAATCACGAACAGCATGAGGAATAACTGGAGAAGTCCGTCGCCTAACATCACGGCACCTGCAAGAGCCGCGCGGCTCACAGGATCAAAGAGCTTTTGTGCAATGGCGGCGAGCTCCTCTTTATTGCCCAGCAGATGCGCAGCTTGTGTGTAGGCCCATTCACCGACAAAGGGAATTTCCTTGAGTTCTTCTGGAACAGTAAAGCCAGAGGCAATCCATTCACGCACATAACGAATTAAGGTCGGGATTTCCTGGGCCGATACTAGAGATAATCCGGCAATCGGAAGCACAATAAGGATGGCCAGCAGGGACACCATGATCAGTGTCGCAACAAGATTCCTGCCTCCGACTTCCTTTCGGACTCGTTTAAAGAGAGGCCAAGAGACGATCGCGATCACAGCCGCAACCGACATCGCTGTTGCAAAGGGCCAAACGACTAAAAAACAGCCGATGGCGATGAATGAACCGAAGAGAAACCGCACCACATAATCGGCACGGTCCCTGAGGGAAGGCAATAGCATGGCTCTCAATAAAAAATGATTTAGGAAAATTTTAGTTGAAATGTGCTTTGCAACACGGAGTTGTTCTGATTTTAGGCACTAGGGAGCTTCTTCATCGAACAGCAAGGTTTCGTCCCTTGATTGAGCAGGTACTGACTGCCCCATTCGTACATCGACTCTAGAATCGGCCGAAGAGAGGTTCCCAGCGGCGTTAGGGAGTATTCAACTTTCGGAGGAACGACGGCATAAACCTTTCTGATGAGCAGTCTGGCATCTTCCAGCTCTCGAAGCTGCTGAGTCAGCATTTTTGGCGTTGCCGACGGAATCAGCCGACGCAGTTCGGAAAAGCGCAGTGTCTTGCCGATGAGGTTCCAAAGAATAAGCGTTTTGTATTTGCCGCCGATCAAAGAGAGTGTGGCTTCAACGGGACAATGGAACTCTTCAGACTGAAAAGCTTCAGAGGGTTCGGATTTAACTTTATCCATAGTATCTAAAAAGTAACTATCTATCAAAAACGGAAGTTCTTGCGTAAAAGGTAATAATACTTAGAATGATTTCGTTCGACAACGGAATTAAATATGAAGAAGAATTTTGATGTCACCGGAATGACATGTTCAGCCTGCTCTAATCGAGTAGAGAAGGCTGTGTCGCACGTACCCGGCGTTGAAGACGTGAACGTCAATCTGCTGAAAAACAGTATGACCGTCGATTACGACGAAACTAAAACCGGACTGGAGCAGATCATTCAGGCGGTGACGGACGCAGGCTACGGTGCGAGCGAAAAGCAGGCTGCAGGTTCTCCTGCTGCTAAATTCGTCGATCCCACGCTGGCGGCCAAAAAGGAAGCCGCACAGATGAAGACTCGTCTGTACGTTTCGCTCTTTTTTGCGGCCATCCTCATGATGCTGGCAATGGGTCCGATGGTAGGGATGCCGCTTCCGGAAGTCATGTCCGGGACAAAGGGTGCACCGATCAATGCTCTGACACAGTTCCTTTTAGCTCTGCCGGTTGTCTTCGTGAATTTCAAGTATTTCACGGTCGGATTTAAGACGCTCTGGCAAAGATCTCCGAACATGGATTCTCTTGTGGCGATCGGATCTTCGGCCTCCATGTTGTTCGGACTCTTTGCGCTTTACATGATGCTCTATGCATTAGGACAAGGCGACGAGGCAACACTTCATCATTACGCGCACAACTTGTACTTCGATTCTGCCGCGATGATCCTTGCCCTGATCACATTGGGCAAGTACTTCGAATCCAGAGCTAAACATAAGACGACGGACGCCATTTCCCAGTTGATGTCCTTGGTTCCTGATAAAGCTGTCGTTTTAAAGGATGGCAAAGAGACGGAAGTTCCGGTCAGTTCCGTTCAAGTCGGGGACATCGTTGTCTTAAAGACTGGCAGCCGAGTGTCGGTCGATGGAATTGTCGTTAAAGGCTCGGGCGCCTTGGATGAATCTTCTCTTACCGGAGAAAGCATTCCTGTAGATAAAAAGGAAGGAGAAGAACTGTCCGCTTCGACGCTTCTGACGCAAGGCTATATCGAAATGCGAGCCACGAAGGTCGGTGGTGACACAGCCTTAGCCCAGATTATTAAATTGGTGGACGAGGCGACTTCCACTAAGGCGCCGGTCGCCCGCTTAGCAGATAAAGTCAGCGGGATCTTTGTTCCGACAGTCATCAGCATCGCAATCATTGCTGCCATCGTTTGGATGCTGTGCGGATATTCCTGGGAGTTTGCGCTTGAGATTGCTGTTTCCGTACTTGTGATTTCCTGCCCGTGCGCATTAGGTTTGGCGACCCCGACCGCCATTATGGTGGGAACCGGTCGCGGTGCACGAAACGGTATTCTTTTCAGAAGCGCAGAAGCCATCGAATCCTTAGAAAAAGTCGATGCCGTGGTTCTCGATAAGACCGGAACAGTGACTTCCGGCAAACCTTCTCTGACGGACGTCATAGCTTTCGGGAACGTAAAACCTGAAGAACTTCTCACGCTTGTCGCTTCTGTTGAGCAGAAATCCGAACATCCTCTGGCGACTGCCATTGTCGAAGGTGCTAAAGCGCTCAATCTTTCTTTGAAGGAAGCTTCTGACTTTGTCCAGCAGCTTGGCAACATTTCCGGAACCTGCGACGGCAAATCAGTCCGTATCGGCAATAAGTCGGTGATTTCTTCGGAAGATGCTAAAACGAAAGAACTTGCAGACGGACTTGCCGACGAAGGAAAAACGCCGCTTTACGTCATCGCTGACGGCAAAATGGTCGGACTGTTAGCGATCGCGGATCCGATTCGTCCGGACAGCAAGCAGGCGATTGAAGCCATGCAGGCTAAAGGCAAAGAAGTTTGGATGCTGACCGGCGACAATGAAAAAACCGCCCGTGCCGTGGCTGCTCGTGTCGGTATCAAGAACGTTCGAGCCGAAGTCAAGCCTGCCGACAAAGAAGCCGTTGTTCGCGAACTTCAGGCTCGGGGCAAGAAAGTTCTTATGGTGGGCGACGGCATTAACGATGCTCCCTCACTGGTTAGAGCAGATGTCGGTGCTGCTATCGGCGCCGGAACCGACGTAGCAATTGAAGCGGCAGACGTTGTGCTGATGAAGAGTCGTTTGTCTGACGTGGTCAACGCTTCGGCCTTGTCTCATTCGACGATGCTCAATATTCGTGAGAACTTGTTCTGGGCATTTATTTACAACATCATCGGTATCCCGGTTGCCGCAGGCGTTTTCTACACGGCTTTCGGATGGATTCTGAATCCGATGATCGCGGCAGCAGCGATGAGCATGAGCTCCGTGAGCGTGGTAACGAACGCGCTTCGTTTGAGAGGCTGGAAACCGGTACTGAGAGATTCAGGAAACAGTGATAAATCTTCTGATCAAGTATTGCCTCCCTCACTCCGGCAGCTGGCCGATGTTGCTGTTGAGGCTGAACAAAAGGACGCAACGGGCTTCGTTTATAAAGTAGGCGTCGAAGACATGATGTGTGAACACTGTGTCAAAGCAGTTAAAGGCGCATTAGAAAAAATTCCGGGCGTAGTTTCTGCCGATGTTTCGTTGGAACAGAAGAGTGCCGTTGTCCGCGCAGATCGTGCCTTGTCTCAAGAAGAGGTAACGGATGCGATCAAGGCAGAAGATTATGAAGTGACGTCTTTTGAAGCAGTTTCCACTCCGAAAGAAGCCGTCGCAATCAAGATTGACGGCATGATGTGTGAACACTGCGTGAAAGCTGTAACAAAGGCACTTTCCGGGATTGACGGCGTTACGGTGCTGTCGGTTTCTCTTGAAGACGGATTGGCCAAAGTAGCTGTTCCGGAAGGTTTTGATACTGAAAAACTGAAGGCTCCGATTGAGGACGAGGGTTACCAAGTCGTCAATATTGAGTAACTCATTAATTAAGTAAATTTATTGGGCCGAGTAAGATTTAATTCTCCTCGGCTCTTTGTTCAACCGGATTAGCCAAGATCGTTTCAAAAGCTCGTTTCTCATAAGCTTACAATTTCTCATTGAGTAGCGGCTTAGGATTAAGGTGTGTGCCTGATATTCACATACGAGTCAATAGCCGCTCCTTTAATCAGGGATGGTTTTATGGAGAGTAAAGCTTTTTAGTTTTGTTTGTGTAAGGAAGAGGAAAATAGATTAAAAGCGAATTGAATAAAGATTTTTATAATGTCGCCTCTTGAACATTCATAAACAACTTAGATGAAATCGCTAGTTTTTGCACTTCCTTTGTTCACAATGGCCTTGAGTGGTCTTTCATTTGCGTTTAGTGCCGAAGCGCCCAGAGGCAATATAACTTTTCAAAGTTTCAATAAAGCAAAAAAAGTTATGGAACATTCTGTGATTCCAGGGTATAGGGTTACTCTTTACTGCCAAGCCTCATTTGATGAAGATAAAAACGTCAAGCTGCCAGTTGGTTTTAAGACGAGTGTTCATCAAAAAAGAGTTTCTCGCGTCGAATGGGAGCACGTAGTGCCGGCGGAAAATTTCGGAAGATTTTTTACTGAATGGCGTGAGGGCTCTCCTAGGTGTATCGATAACAGGGGGAGGGCGTTTAAAGGAAGAAAATGCGCAGAGAAAGAAAATGCTATGTTTCGGTTCATGCAAAGCGACATGTATAACCTTTATCCGTCGATCGGAGCTGTCAATGCAGAAAGAGGAAATAAGAACTTTGAGATACTTCCCAGCAGCATTCCCAATACATTCGGTTCCTGTGCAATGAAAATTTCAGGAAATAAAGCAGAACCTCCTCAAGCTTCAAGAGGAGTAATTGCGAGGACTTATAAGTACATGGCCTACGCGTATCCCGATTATTTCCGAATGAGCCCAAGTCAAGTGAGATTGATGGATGCCTGGGATAAATCCTATCCAGTTCAGAAGTGGGAATGTGAAAGGGCTAAGAAAATCCAGGCGCTCCAGGGTAACGAAAACCCGTTTGTTTCAACTCACTGCAAGCGCTGAAAAGAAAGCTATCTGAATTTTCACGGCTTGGTCTGTACCAAGCCTTTTTTACAAGCTACCTTCTTTTGCTTTAATGTCAGAAGCAAGCGGTCCCAACTAGGCCCCTCCTGCTTAGTCTTCAATTCTTTATGGTAGAGATGGAAAACTGTTACAGCGAAATTTCCAGCTTTCCTTCGAACGCCAGCGTTAATTAGTCTGACTGCGAAATCAGAATCTTCGAAACCCCAGCCAGTGAACCCTTCATCAAACCCATTTACCTTAAAAAGGTCTTCACGCCAAACGGCGAAATTACACCCTCTTAATTTTTTCCAATTATTTTTATCAAGTTTTCTCGGGAAAAATGGATTATAAAAAACGGAAATGATTTTATTAAAATGGTTATCGAAGAAATGACGAAAAAGTTTAAAAAAATTGTTTGTGTCCAATCTCGTTACTTGATTCTCTAAATCGAGTGAAAATGTCTGAGAGAGGAGCACACGCGTGCCTGTAACAAAAAAACCTTTTTCAGCTAATTTGCGATGCTTTTCTACAAAATCCTTTTTTGGAATGCAGTCCCCGTCTAGGAAAATTAAATAGTCGCCGGAAGACAGCTTACAGGCATTATTTCTTGAAGCCGCCAGGCGGAACCCAAGATCTTTTTGCCAGGCGTGAATGAGTGGTACCGGAAATATTTTTTGGAAATCCTCCACTACCTTTTTTGTTTCAGGACCGCTTCCATCATCTGCTATCACTATTTCGTATTCTCCTGCATTTACTTGATTTTTAAGAGAATCTAAAACCAAGGTCAGATAGCTAGGATGATTGTAAGTTGAAACAATGACTGATATCTTCATTTGTGCAGAATGTGTAGTGCAAAGTTCTTGGAAAAATTGGCTCTGATGAGTAAAGCAGTCTCAGACACTCTCGGAAAGAGTATAAGAAAATCTTCAAAAAAAATGTAAACAAGGGTAAGATACTTCAGTTCACGTGAAATTTTTATCTCGTAAGGAGAATCCCAATGAACAAGACTGAAATGATTGAAGCGGTCGCTTCTGAAACTGGTCTCGCTAAAACAGAAGTGGCAAAAGTCCTCAACGCTTATACCGCCGAAATTATCAAGGCAGTTGCAGCAGGCGGGGATTACACAGTAATTGGATTTGGAAAATTCTATGCTTCACAACGCCAAGCTAGAACTGGACGCAATCCTTCCACTGGGGCCGAAATCAAGATCCCTGCAGCCATGGTACCGAAATTTACAGCAGGGAAAGCTTTTAAAGATGCGGTTAACGCTCCCAAGAAACCTGCTCGCAAAGCCCGTGCAAAAGCGAAGAAATAGCCTTATTTTCTAGCGAGCAACAAAAGGCCTGGCGAGGATGTCAGGCCTTTCGAATGTCTGGGTCTCTAGTTTTCCTTGAGATAAGGACTAATATCAATCGCCTTGTCTAGGGGAGTTTTGATGGATTTAATCTTTTCTTTCAACCCGTAGTCTTCAGGATCGTTTTTGCCATCAAACAAGTCATATTCCGACAATTGGTCATTTTTGATTCCCATCCAATGGGCTAGTCCTTCCGTAAAATTAAGTCCCGATTTCTGGGATTCTAAAGTGACAGACTCCCCCTGCCCAGAATCAATCTTGATTAAAGGAATATCATAATGAAGCTTACTCACAGCATTGTTGTGAATTTTAATTTGAGAGGATGTCTGGGTATGGACTTGACCATGATCGGAAAAATAAATAATTGAAAAAGGATTGCCTCCATCGTCTTTTTGTTTTTCCAATATTTCATAGACTTTTTCAATAAATAAGTCAGTCTTTTTTATGGAAGTTACATAACAAGCTACTGTATCTAAGTTTGAATCCGTGACTAAATAGGGGTCTTTAATATCAAGAATGCGTCTGCAGACTAAAGGATGGGATCCCATGGTATGGAGAACTATAAGTCGGGGTTTATGTGATTTGATCTTCACTATTTTTTGAAACTCTTTCAGAATATTTAAATCACTGACATTCCTCTCTTCATAATTACTGTTCAAGAAGATAGAGTGGTCGGATTTCTTTGCGATAGCAGTAACCGGAGTATCAAATTGCCCGAATACTCCTTGGGTGGAAATCCAATAAGTTTCAATTCCAGCGCTTTTGGCCAGATCTATGAGAGTGCGTCCATAGTCAGCTTCCCATTTTTGTTTATTTGGAAGCGTTAACATTCTCGTGAGGGATGCAATGGTGTAAGTACCAGCTGACTTCATTCCATTTACCACAGTCGAATTGATCCTGTCTAGAAATGGCGTATTTGGAACCGGGTAGCCATATATATGAAAGTAATCTTTTCGTGCGCTTTCTCCGATTATGAGGACATAATCTTTAGGAAGAGAAGTAGTTTCGGTTTTACCCCACAAAGGATTTTTAATGTACTTTTGCAACATTGCGAGTTGCTCTTTTGTTTCTTCTCCAGCATTGAATGTCTTTCGGAAAAATAAAGTCGGTTCTAGCGAAATGATTAATAAAGACAAAGAAATCAGAACGAGAGTTTTATTTTTCCAAGGCTTGATTCCGGTCAATCTAGCAAGGTAGTAAGCAATAGATGCAGTGACTGGAATTAATAAAGACTTAAGATAGAGAGAGGCAGGTATGAGACATAGGAATTCTTTAGCTTCAGAAAAAGTTGTTGAAAAGGCCGATACCATAGCTTGATAGTCAGGTGGACCATAGATATAAGCTATGGGCCTATACACTGTCGCGATCAAACTTAGAGGAAATACAATTGTCCAAAAAGTAATTTTTGAAGGAATCAGAAAGAAAAGAAAGATAGCAAATAAAAAGGTTGTTATAGCTCTTTGAATTCGGGGGGGGGTAAATTAAAATTTGATAAATTTGCACCGCCCAGGCCCTCGAGGATAAATTTGGATAGGAGAATCGTCGAAAAGATTAGGAGCGAGATTAAAAATATTCTAGTTACAAAATTTAAATTTTTTGGCATTTCACTTAGCGGGCTCTTAATGGTGATATTTTAAATCAAACCACTTTTGTCGAACATAACCATAACAAAACGCATAAAATTTTTCAAAATGCGTCATAGTTGGAAAATAATTAACTTAGAAAAACGATTTTTTCTATAAGTCGTCGGAAAATTGTTTTACGATATCTCCCAATTATTCACTCATCGACTTCCCAGGCTTGAAAAAGATGTCCGTTCAAGTGAAAGCTAAAGTTACTGCCTACATAATGGCTAAAAATGAAGAAAGCAGGATTGCTCAATGTATTGAATCGCTTAAATGGTGCGACGAAGTAGTTGTGGCGGATACCGGTTCTACCGACAATACAGTGGAAATCGCCCGAAACATGGGGTGTTTGATTATGAAAATCCCATTTGAGGGTTTTGGGCCGACTAGAAACAGTATCATAGATAAGATTGAATCTCCTTGGATTGTTTGCTTTGACGCTGACGAAGTGTGTACTCCGGAGCTGGCTGCAGAAATAAAACAAGCTGCTCGGACGGACAGAGCAAGCGCGTTTCTAGCTAATCGCTTGACTTTTTTAATGGGAAAACCAGTAAAGCATTCTGGCTGGAATCCAGATTTTAGGCACGCTGTTCTCTTTAAAAAAGGTGAGTATCGCTACACCGAACGAAATATTCATGAATCTTTTGAGTGCCTCGGAAAAGTTGAAAAATTAAAGGCCGTTTTTTACCACTACTCATTTCCCTCTTTATCTGATATGTTAACTAAGGAGAAAAGCTACTCACAACTAGGAGCTAAGGAGCTTCTGAAGCAAGGCAAAAATGTGAGTGTAGGGAAGGGAGTTGCACACGGGATTTGGGCTTTTTGCCGGCATTTTTTTATTAAGAAAGGATTTTTAGACGGATGGAGAGGCCTCCTTGTGGCGTCTTCATCTGCCCATGCAACCCTTTTTAGATATGCTCTCGCATACGAAATGAAAAGGAAAAGAGAGCCCAACGAGACACGTTTGAAGCAAAATCATGAAGGAATTTAAAGACTTATAACTAGAAATGAATAGATTTTTTTTTGATACTCGAATCCCAAATTGGATAACTCAATTCCTTTCGTTTTGGGTTTTGCTGTTTGCAGTCAGTCCATATGCGCACCTTCCTTGGGGTACAGGCTATCGTTACTTAGCGTACGTTGCCGTTCCATTGGCGCTTATTGCTTTTTTTTATAATATTAATAATTTAGTTTTCCTGAAAAAATGGCTTTATTATTTTTTTCAGCTGATCAACCCTTTTTTACCATTTCTAATTGGTTTTCTTTTTATAAGGCTATATTACTTTAAATCTTTATTCGATCCGGAAATTAACTTTAACGTCATTTGTCTTACAATAATTTTTAACGCGGTTGTTTTTTCTCTCCTGGCTTGCTACAGGATAAAGATCAAAAAGCAGTACTTCTTCACGGCGTGTGCTTTGTCAGGATGCCTTTTCATTACGGACGTGTTGTATACGGCTTACCAACATGGTGTTTCTATTTGGGAAGTGAGACCTCTTGTCAGACCTTATGCAACAATTTATGGAAGGTGCCTGGCACTAATCGGCGGCCTAACAATAATAGGAGCTTTTTGCTGTAGACCATTATCTATAAAGCTAAAAATTCCTTTTATCCTCATTGGAATTTTATGCTTTGTGACCTCGATTGGTGTTTTAGTCGTTAGGGCTACATTGTTTGTTCCGTTTATATCTCTTCTTTGTGTCATGCTCCTGCAAAGGAAAATAGATAAAAGAAAATTGTTCTTAGCTGTAGGTATTACAACATTTTTGGCTGTGCTCACTCTTACACAGACTCCTCTAGGCAGTCGGTTGGAAAGAGGTTACCAGGAAACTGTCTCAACTATTCTTAATGAGAACCTTTTGACAGTTATAGAGAAAACGAGGCATGAAAAAAAATTAACCGCCGCGGAAGAAAAAATTAAAAAGGACCTTAACACAAGCATGGGAGGCCGAGTCGCTGTATGGACGCTGGCTACGGATGGCAAAATAAATTATTGGACAGGAACTGGCTTAGGAAAACCTAAGTATTTTATAGATGTTAAGAAGTTGTTTTCCTACTCTAAGGATTTTCTTCCTCATTTTCATAGCGATTATGTTCAATGCTACGTTGTTGGAGGAATTATCCTCTTGACTTCTTTAGTTATAACCGAAATCCTTCTTTTCTTTAGAGCCTTGTATTCACCAATCTTGCTTTATTTATTTTTTTCTATGATCTCATTTGGACTGATAGATTTAGGCTTTCTAGACCTTAAGGCATTTTGTTGTTTCGTCGGCGCTTGGATGATTGTTTCATACTGGAATTTACCTGTTGCTCCAACAACTTAGAATAAGATCAACTACGTTTAGAAAATGGATATACGATACTATGTTATTAATTTAGCGGAAAAAGAGGAACGTTGGAACCGAATGGTTCGTCTTTCCAAGGAGAACGGCGTAACGTTAACACGAGTGGAGGCCTTTTCTCCGAGCACAATACCTATCAAAAGTGCTTTTTCTGAGATATTTAATTGCTATTTGTCTCCACAACAGCTCGGGTGTTATTTCTCTCACAGGAGAATATGGGAAAAAATAGCAAAAGGCTCCTCTCCTTTTGCGGTTGTTTTGGAAGATGACGCTGTTTTTTCAGAAGACCTGGTGTCATTTGTGGATGAAGTAAAAAAGGCTTCAATAAATTTCGACATCATTCGGCTGGAAGACACTTACAAAGGCACTTCTTTTATTACTGATTCAAAGTTAGTTCAAGTTGGAGGAATTGATCTAGGAAGACTATATTCTTCATCAGCCGGAACGGGAGGAATGATAGTATCAAAAGAAGGTGCAAAAAAACTTCTTGAAATCGCCCGTCCAGTATTGCCGGTTGACGAACTTCTTTTCAATAAATACTCTCCTATATGGAATCAACTGATTAATTACCAGGTTAAACAAATCTTAGTATGGCAACTTTACAGTTTAGGTTTCGGTAGCATTAAGGGTTTTGAGTCTTCTATATCGTCTCCGGAGAAGAATAGGAAAAAGAAAAAATCTTTAAAAACATCCATTAAAAAACTAATCATTAAGATTAGATACTTGGCTAGATTAAATTTGATGAAAACTCAAGAAGTGGAGTTGGATAACTCACGAAAGCAAAAATTAGAAAAACACGAAAAGGATAGATTTTCAATCGTTAGTTAGACGATTGCTGATAATTTGAAGATAGATGATGATTAAAAAAGAAGAACTAAAAGAGAATATAAATTTTTATTCTTATTCCTCCTTGTTGATTGGCTTGTTTTGCTTAATGTGTAGTGTTAGGTTTTTATCTGCATCGCCTTTTGTTGAAAAAGGCATTACTTCACTTTTATATTTCTTTTCTTTTTCTTTTTTTTATTACTCCTTTATTGGGCTTTTGATTTCTCTCCCCTGTTTTTTATTATCTATAGTCGGTTTAAGGAGAACAGCGATATTTTTATTTATTTGCTGTGAATCGTTGTTCTTTATTTATTTTGTGGCTGATACTTTTGTTTATCAACAGTTTAGGATGCACTTGAACTTTGCAATGCTCCAAATGACATTAATGGGTGGTGGGCAAGTTGTATCATTTTCCGCGTCAATGATTTTACAGATTCTATCTTATGTTTTAGTGTGTGGGTGTATTGCCTTACTATGCTGTTACTTAATTAAACGTTATTTGACAAAACGATCGGGGATTGGGCTCCTAGCGACGCTTTTTATCGTTACTGGTTTCCTATCTGTTCAGGTAATTTTTGGCGTTTCTTTTGCTCGACAGGAAACGCAGTTGACCCAGGTTAAACAATTACTGCCTTTAGTCAGGCCGCTTAGATTTAACAAATTGTTAATTAAAGTTGGTCTTGTCACACCAGAACAAATATACAGTGTAAAAACAGTCACTAGTTCAGGCAGAATGAACTACCCTCCAAAGCTTAATTGCGGCGAAGGAAAGGGTTATAACATCCTTTTTTTATTTATTGACGCATTACGGTTTGACATGATCACTCCTGAGGTGATGCCGAATGTATATAAGTTTTCGAAACAGTCCTTAGTATTTAAGGACCATTACTCTGGAGGAATCAACACAAGGCATGGGATCTTTACATTGTTCACGGGGATACCCGGGAGTTATTGGGAAGCCTCGCTCCAATCTAAATCTGGTTCAGCCTTAATATCCGCTCTTCAGCAGAATAACTATGCTATTGGCATCTTTACAGGTGCGCCTCTAACCATGCCTGAATTTAATCAGACAATTTTTGCGGATGTTCCAAACCTTAGATTAGATTCCCGCGGTAACACGCCCCTTGAACGAGATGAAAATGCCATTTATGACTTTGAAAAATGGTTGACTACATTGCCAAAAGGACAAAGGTTTTTTAGTTTTATTTTTCTTGACAACGTACATGCTTCTGAGTTCCCAATTGGCAAGGAATATGAAATTTTTAAGCCCTATTGGAAGGAAATTAATCATTTAAAGCTAGACAATAATTTTGATCGTACAGAATTCTTCAATCGTTATAAAAACTCAGCTCATTTCGCCGACCTGCAGCTGGGCAAAATATTAAGCTCTGTATCTCGCTATGTCGATCTGGAAAACACGATCATAGTAATAGGGTCAGATCACGGGGAAGAGTTTAATGATAATAAACTGAACTTTTGGGGCCACAATGGAAATTTTACGAAATTCCAAGCAAAGACTCCTCTTGTCATCAGATGGCCTGGAAAGGGTCATCTAGAGATAGAAGAAAGGACCTCTATGCTGGATATCGTTCCGACAATATTGCCCGAGGTTTTGGGTTGTACTAATCCGATAAATGAGTACTCCGCTGGATTAAATTTGTTTTCTCAGGATTTGAAAAAAAGGCAATTTGTTTACTCTAGCAACTATTCTCAAAATGCTTTTATAGAAAAAGAAAGAATAATATTAATTAACGAATTGGGAATATTAAACTTTTTAGATAATAATTATCGCCCCTCAAAGGATAAGTCCATACCTGTTTATATCCCCAAAGTCCTTGAGGAAACGAGCAAGTTTTCTAAGTGATGTTTGAAGCCTAAGGACGCAATGACTTCGATTTGAAATGAGGGAAAAGAGAATGTCCAACATCAGGAAAGTCCTTCTCGTGTCAACTTTGCTAAGAGGAAAGGGCGGCATGGAGACAGTAGTGCGTACTTTCATATCAGAGTTAGACCAAAGGGGAATACATGTAAAGTTGGTACTGTTAGGAAAATATAAACCAAAGAAACATGATCTTACTTGGCTACATGGAATAGATTACGAACTTTTACTGCCTGATTTTCCTTTAAAAGGATTTATTAGAGATTTTTTTGAAGTAAAAAAATTAAGCAAATTAATTAAAGACGAAAAACCAGATGCGTTCATAGGTTTGAATAATGGCGCAATTTCGCACTTATGGAAGGCTAGGAATCAAACCTTCCCGTTTCATATTTTTTCTTGGGTTCATTTCGCTTTAAAGATTTTGCATAACCCAAGTATTTTAAAAAAGGCTGATTATCATTTATCCATAAGTTCCGGAATAACCCATGATTTGGTAACTCATCTAGGCATAGAAAAAAACAAGATTTTCACTGTCTATAACCCCATTGACTCGATAAAGGGGTTGAATAATGGTCTAATAGAAAGACCGAACGATGGTTTAACCTCTTTTTTATTTGTAGGAAGACTCACGGAACAAAAAGATCCTACACTCTTGATAAGAGCAGTATCTAGATTAAAGGGGGATTGGACGTTACATATCGTTGGAGAGGGACACCTCAAAAGTAAGCTTGAAGCCTTAGTCCGCTCATTTCATATAGAGGAAAACGTAATTTTTCATGGTTGGAAATCAGACGCTTGGACCTTTATTCAATCGCTAACGCCAGTATCAGCTTTGATATTAACTTCTAAAAATGAGGGGTTTCCGATGGTTTTATTGGAGGCTATGTCTAGAGGGATTTATTGTGTTGCCTCAAATTGCGAAACTGGTCCGGCCGATATTGTTAATAAAAACAACGGACAGCTTTTTGAGGTTGGAAACGTTGATGAATTAACGCATAAACTCCAATACCTGATCGACAGCAAAGGGGGAAATTTGCCGTCTCAAATCTCAATAAAAAACTCCATCGAGAAATTTTCTTCTGACAGATATTGTGAAAGAATAATAGAAGCCCTAAGAAGAGGAAAGGTTCGTCAGGATGATAAGTTACAGTGATGCAGCGTCTGAAATTTGAGCCGTTCCTTGGAAGACAGAAGTGTTAGTTCTTTATGAAATCGAGTAGTTGCAATATTCCATCACCTGCAGACCGAATAAAATTTGGTTTCATTTTTGTGGTTATCAACTCTCTTTTTATTTCCTTTAGTTCTGGGCTATTTGGATTAAAAAATATTTTCTATTCGGGGCTCTTGCAAAGTTGGAATTCCGAGCAACTGTTTGTTTTTTTTAGCTATAGCTGCGGCCTTTTCCTAATCTTCGCGTTTGTAGGCGGTTTGCTTTTATTTGCGGTGCCCATACTTTGTAATTTCAAAAGGCTTCTTTTAATTGCTTGTATTTTCCTTGATTTCAGTTTTTTGTTATTTTTACTGGCTGATTCCTTTGTTTACCCGCTGTACAGGACTCACTTAAATTTAGCGATGATTCAAATGACATTGCTTGGGGGCGGGAGAGTAGTTGCTTTTTCCTCCGTGATGTTGAGTGAGATTGCCTTGATGGTTCTGGCAGTTCTTATCGTCTCTTATTTTTTTACAAGATTCTCTTTTGTTCTAACAAGATATAAAAAATCCATATTTACCTTATTTGCGTTTGTCCTAATGGCTTTCTTAGCTTCCAATCTGACTTATTCATGGAGTTTTGCAAACTTTAATAATCGTCTAGTTTCTGTTTTCGATAAAGTACCGTTAGCAAGGCCGTTGAGAATGAATACGATTCTCCAAAAGTACGGATTAGTGGACAGGGAGGCGATAGATACAAGGAGAGTTAACCTCAGTGAGGGTGGTTTGATGAACTATCCCTTGAATTCTCTCAATTGCAGCCCTGACAAAGACTACAACATCTTGTTTCTGTTTGTTGATACCTTAAGGTACGACATGCTCACAGAAGAAGTCATGCCGAATACGTGGAAGTTTGCACAAGAAAACGTCAGATTCAATAACCATTACTCGAACGGGAATAACACTAGGCATGGCATTTTTTCTTTGTTCACGGGGCTGCCGGGAAAATATTGGACAAGTTCTCTGACAACCGGAACACCGGGAATTTTAATTTCAGCGCTGCAGAAGCGAAATTATGAAATCGGCATTTTTACCGGAGCTCCCTTAAATATGCCCGAGTTCCATAAGTCAATTTTTTCTACAGTTCGCGATCTAAACGTATACCCCCGAGGGGATTCGTCGGTAGAGTCTGATGCTTTTGCTGTGGAAGATTTCAAAAAATGGCAATCCGGACTAAAACCGGGATCTCGTTTTTTCAGCTTCATATTCCTAGATTCTGTACACGGATACCAGTTTCCTCCCGGCGAAAAATACGAAGTCTTCAAACCTTACTGGAAATCGGTCAATCATATGGAGCTGAATAACTCATTCGATCCTGCTCCCTATCTTGCTCGATACAAAAACGCCGTTCGTTATACGGATGATTTGATTCAAGAGGTTTTGGATTACTTAAATAGTAAGAACTTGTTAGACAACACGATAGTAGTGATCAGTTCAGACCACGGCGATGAATTTAATGATAACAAACTGAATTTTTGGGGACACGGCGGAAACTTTACAGATGCTCAGATAAAAGTTCCCTTGGTGATCCATTGGCCTGGTAAAAAATCGGCCAATGTTGAGTATGTGACTTCACACTTGGATTTAGTTCCTACGCTTCTGCCGGAGGTGCTTGGATGTTCTAACCCCACCCAGGATTACTCGGTCGGAACCTCTATTTGGAAAGAAGCAGGAAGAAGAGACTGGGTGTATTCCACAGGCTGGAGTCGGGACGCTTTCGTCGAGCCTCACCGCATTGTCTTAATTAACGCTGCGGGAGCGTTGGAGTTTTTAGACAAAACATATCGGCCGACCAAAGACCGAACAATCCCGCCGTATTTATCCGAGGTCTTAAAGGAAAATTCAAGGTATGTTAAATGAGCGACCCTATTCGCAAGCTGAGTTCTTTTCGCCAATCCAACATCGGAGGAAGCTGCAGCTCTCGAAGAACTTGGTTCTCTAGTCTCGAATTTCGTGGCCTGGGCGCTGGGCGAGGATATTCTTCTGTAGTGCACGGAACTACTTTTTGATTGATACCTGCAGCCCTAAATATTTCTTGAGCGAAGTCAAACCAGCTGGCCTCCCCCTCACAGGTTGCATGGACGATCCCCCGGAAATCAGTTTCAAGAAGTCTTTCAATCGCAGCAGCTGCAGAAACCGTGCTCGTTGGATTCCCGATTTGATCATTTACGACCTTTATTTCAGGCAAGCCGCTTCTAGCGGCTTTAAGCATTGTCGAGACAAAGTTTTTACCGCCCTCACCATAAAGCCAGCTAACCCTCACTATCACCCAGTTATCGCAGCTGTTTTGAATGTTTTGCTCGCCTAACAGTTTACTTTGGCCGTAAACGGACAAGGGGCAAAAGGGGACATCGTATTCGCTGTAAGGCCTGTTAAGCTTTCCGTCAAAAACATAATCACTTGAAATTCCAACGAGCCTGGCACCTGACTCGCAAGCGGCTTGAGCTATGTTTTTACTGCCATCTGCATTTACAGCGAAAGCAAGTTCAGGCTTTATCTCACAGGCATCTACATTTGTATAAGCAGCACTATGGATAATGACGTCGGGTTTGTTCTCCCGACAAAAACGATAGACCTGGGCTGCACTTGTGACGTTAAGTTCGTTTGAAGACGGGAGGAGAAGCGAGTGTCGGTTGAATTTTTTGACAAGCTCTCTCCCAAGCAAACCGGTTGACCCCGTAATCAATATCTTCATGAGACTAAACCTGAGGTGAAGGTTCGAAAGGACGGGGCGCAAGCGTCCTTGGGGCTTAGTGTTGGATTTATATTTATTGGCCAATCAATTCCGACATCCGAATCATTCCATTTAATGCATCCCTCATCGCTGGGATGATAAAAGTCAGTGCATTTATAGGTGACTAAGGCTTTAGGACTTAAAACGAAAAAACCATGGGCAAACCCAGGAGGAATCCAAAGTTGGTTTTTGTCTATCCCGTTTAAAACAACGCTTTGCCATCTTCCAAAGGTCGGAGAACTTCTTCTTAAATCTACAGCGACGTCAAAGACTTCGCCCTCTATAGCGGTAATGAGCTTCCCTTGCGGATATTTTTTCTGAAAATGCAGTCCTCTTAACGTTCCATAGGATGAAAAAGAAAAGTTGTCTTGAACGAAATGACTGGAAATACCAAGTTTTTGATAACGAGTTTCCTGCCATGTTTCGACAAAACACCCGCGGTCATCCTTATGGATGTCGGGAAAAAATTCAATTAAACCTTCAATCTCGAAATGTTTGATTCTCATAATTAGTAAGCAAGAAATCCTAAAGACCGGCGGAGAGTCCGAGAAGATTAGTCGCTCCTTGAACGCTGGTCTTCATAATTTAATTTCATCCAGTCACTGTAGTGCTTATTTTTGACGTTCTTAATCCACTCCGGATTATTCAGGTACCAGAGCACAGTCTCTCTGAGTCCGGCTTGGAAGGAGTAAGAAGGTTTCCAGCCAAGTTCTTTAAATATTTTTTTGCTGTTTATGGCATAACGAAAATCATGACCGGGCCTATCCTTAACGAAACGAATCTGATCGAAGTACGAACAGCCGTCTTTTCTTGGATTTACCCCATCAAGGATTTCAGTAATTGCCCGAACAATCTCTAAGTTTGAAAACTCTGAATTTCCTCCGATGTTATACACAGCTCCGGGAGCTGAGTTCCTGACAACAAGATCAATAGCAGAACAATGATCTTCAACATGGATCCAGTCCCGAATATTCGCCCCGTCACCGTAAACAGGAAGTTCTTTACCTGCGACAGCATTTAATACCATAAGTGGAATTAGTTTTTCAGGGTACTGCCGAGGGCCGTAATTATTAGAGCAATGCGTTATTAACGTCGGTAGGCCATAGGTCCGATTAAAAGCACGGACGAAATGATCTGCGGACGCTTTGGAAGCAGAGTAGGGGCTGTTAGGTCTGTAAGGACTCGATTCCGTGAATGAGGGATCTTTCTTACCAAGTGAACCAAACACTTCATCGGTGGAAACATGAAGAAATCTAAAACTGTCCTTTCCGGCTTTGCACAAATGATTCCAGTAGTCCAAGGCCGAAGAGAGTAGACGGGTAGTGCCAATGACATTGGTTTGAAGGAAGGCTTCCGGCTCCAAGATAGAGCGATCTACGTGGCTTTCTGCTGCAAAGTTAACGACAAACTCCGGTTTGAAGTCGCGGAATATTTTTGCGGTCGAAGACTTGTCGGCAATATCTCCTTGGACAAAATAATAATTTGGATGATCGGCTATTGAGGACAAGTTTTCAGGATTGCCTGCGTAAGTTAGCTTATCGAGATTAAGAACGGAATCTCCGTTTGCAATCCTTTGAAGGATAAAGCAGGAGCCGATAAAACCCGCGCCGCCGGTGACTAAAAATTTCATTGTTTATCTAATCTTCCAGTCGAGATCAATAAGCTCCGGAGTGGGAGGATAGGACAACTCTCACAGTCTTAACCAGTAGACTGATGTCCAGCCAGATGTTCCAATTGCGCACATACCATGCATCCAATCGGACTCGGCGACTGTAGGAGGTATCACTTCGACCGCTTGTCTGCCATAAGCCTGTCATCCCGGGTCTAACCATTGTGTAATCGGAAAAGAAGACGTCATATTTAATGACTTCCTCATCCACGATAGGCCTTGGGCCGACAAGACTCATTTGACCGCGAATGACATTAAAAAGCTGAGGCAATTCATCAAGCGAAGTTTTACGAAGGAATGCTCCGATCTTAGTCACTCTCGGATCATGCTTGAGTTTATGCGTCTCTTCCCACTCTTTTGCCGCTTCAGGGTTGGCACGTAAATATTCTTGTAAGCGCCTGTCGGAGTCGACCACCATTGAGCGGAATTTATAACAGTTGAAATAAATACCGTCTTTACCGATACGCCGATGAGCGTAAAAGGCCGGTCCCGGACTTGAGGCTTTGATGGCAATGGCGATCCCTAAAAGAATCGGTGAAATCGCAATCGTCCCGACGGTTGCGACCGATAGATCGAATGCTCTCTTAAAGAATTGGTTGTACCACCGTGAGAGATTATTTTTAACGGAAATGACGACAAGATTTTCAGAATACAGTCTGTGCATTTCCATATTGGATACAGGCAGCTCCTCCGTTTCCGGTACGAAGGAAATATTCTTAACCAGAGGAAAAATTTCATCAATAAGCGTGTAAAGCCGCCGTTTGTCCATTCTCGGGGCCAGGATCAGGATGTTTTGTACTCCTGTCCGAAGAATAATTCTTGCAGCCTTGTCCGTAGAGCCGAGCCGGGGGTATTTCCCTTCGAGGGCGGTCCCAGAAGTTTTATCATCGATAATTCCTACGACTTTGATTCCAAAAAAGGAGTTTGTCGCGGAATAGTTCAAGACGCGTTTTGCAGTGTCGTCGGATCCGATGATGATCGTCGGTTCTAAAAGGATATTGGCACGGTTACAGAGGTAACGAACAAGAAGGCGAGAGCCGCAAACAAAAACGAAAACAAAACAGCCTAAGAATGCAATGAAAAGGCGCGAAACGACAGGAGCTTTGCCGGCGATAAATAAAACGACAATAGAGACGACAATGGCATAGATTACGGAGTAGAAAGTTCTCCGAATCATCTCTCCAATAGAAAGCAAACGAATATAGGTTCTGCCCCAATGGAGGAAAACCATGAAAATGAGGGGTACAAACAAGTAGAAATAAAAATTGTTCAGCTCGAACCAATCGTTCTTTCTTCCGAGTAACTCTAAAACAATGTCCCTGCCTCCGACGGCGCACCACTCGGCAATAATAATAGCCAAGTAGTCCGTAGACAACAGGAGCAGCGGCTGGAGCGTCGAACTGTACCTGTCGGTAAAAGAGATAGAGGGGTTTGCCATTTATTGCTTACTCGAAATATCTTGAACCTGAATTTTACTCCGAACCTTATTTTTGAAGAATGAAAGATCTGGCCCGCACCTTGGTGTGACCGTAAAGGATCGTTTTTTCACGATGTATTTTTGATTAGGTGATTATTTTATCGACAAGAATTGATGTTGCGGCGTAAACCGTCGCACTGTTGGTTAGATTAGAGTCTTTAGAATAGAGCCGAATTGTTCGAGAATAGATATGGCAAGCAAATCCAAAACGAAAACCGCATGGGTGTGTTCAGAGTGCGGATACGATGCTCCGAAATGGTTCGGACAGTGTCCATCCTGTAAAGCCTACAACACGATGAAAGAATTCCGAATCGAAGCGGAGTCTTCTAATCGTTATGCGCGGGCAGAACAGGCCGCTGCAACTTCCTCGGCAAGAGGCAGGACAGCCCTTGCCGGGACCAGCGATATTCTCGATTTATCAGAAATTGAAGCAAAGGAGAGCCCGAGAATCTTAATCGGCTTCAGCGAACTCGAAAGGGCGCTGGGTGGAGGCTTTGTTCCAGGCTCCGTCGTGCTAATTGGCGGTGACCCCGGGATCGGAAAATCGACCTTGCTGCTCCAAGCAATGTGCAAAATGGTTGCTTTGGGTCAGGTTTGCCTTTATGCGAGCGGTGAAGAAAGTCCGACTCAGGTTGCGCTTCGCGCTCAGCGTCTCGGCGTTAATACTAAAGGTCTCAAATTTATCAGCGAAATTCAGCTTGAAAAAATTGAAGCGATCATTGAAGAAACTAGTCCCCAGTGGGTTGTGATTGACTCGATCCAAACACTTTTCTCCGAAGATTTAAGTGCGGCGCCGGGGTCTGTTTCTCAGGTTAAAGAATGTGCAGCGCGGCTGACGAGAATTGCCAAACGAAAGGGCATCGGCGTTATCTTCGTCGGACACGTCACAAAAGAGGGCGCTATGGCTGGCCCTCGCGTCTTGGAACACATGGTTGATACTGTTCTTTATTTTGAAGGGGATCCGGAGTCGAATTACCGTATTCTTCGCGCGTGTAAAAATCGTTTCGGTTCTGTCAACGAAATCGGTGTTTTCGGGATGACAGACAAGGGGTTGCGCGGCGTAAGAAATCCTTCGGCTCTTTTTCTGGCAGAAAGAAGAGAAGGAGTGGCGGGAAGCGTGACCTTTATTAATTTAGAGGGTACGCGCCCGATCCTTATCGAGATTCAAGCTTTGGTGGACAAATCCATGCTCCCCAATCCCAAACGCCTGACCGTTGGTACCGATGCCCAGCGTCTCACGATGCTTCTTGCAATTTTGCATCGTCATGTGACGCTTTCCACTTATGATCAGGATGTTTTTCTAAACGCAGTCGGCGGTATCAAAATCAGTGAAACGGCCAGCGACTTAGCTGTGCTTATCGCAATTGTTTCTTCGATGACGAATCAGGCGGTGAGCAGTAAGACCGCGATTTTCGGAGAAGTGGGCTTGGGCGGTGAGATTAGGCCGGTCTCCAGAGGACAGGAACGTATCAAAGAAGCTTCCAAGCTTGGCTTCACAAGAATCATTGTTCCGCTTAAGAACAAAGCGGCAGATATTCCCGGCGTTGAAATTATCGGAGTGGATAATCTTAGAGATGCGGTGAAGGTGGTATTCGGATCGAATCGTGTTAACCACGACGATCAGGTATATCCTGACGAGTAAATAATGGGCTGATGCAAAGCCTGGCCCCCGGTTTTGCAGCAGCCCAAATTAAAGTCTCAATAATTTCCCAGTATTTGAAAGCTACTTCAGGGCAACTTCTCTGAAATCCATATTGCTGCAGATGTAGCGAACTTTAGGCTTAGTGTTTACTCCGGCCTTTAATGAAACTGCTTTAGCCAGCAGCGCCTTCTGTTTTTCAGTAGGCGCGTCAAAATCGACTAAAGTCAGCGCTTTTGCCGGACAGATTTCCACACAAGCCGGTTCTTTGCCTTTAGCCAGACGATGAGAACATAGCGTACAGTGTTCTGCTTTTCCAGGTTGGGCGTTTTTGGTCGGAGGATTAGACGGTGAGAATAAAGGCTGTTTTTCACCGAAATAACTTGTCAGTTTCTGATCATTGAACATCGGCATTCCATAGGGGCAAGCGGCTAAGCATGCTTTGCAGGCAATGCATTTATCCTGATCAATCAGAATCTCTCCGTGAGGTCCTTTGTAAACCGCCTTCATCGGACAAACTTTTAGACAGGCCGGATCCTCGCAGTGCTGGCACGAGGCACGAAAATAATTAATGATGTTTTTTTCTCTATTTTCAACCTTACGGATCCGATTCCATTGAATATTCGGGGAGACTTGGTTCTCCTGCTTACAGGCAATGAAACAGGCGTGGCAGCCGATGCATTCATCGACATTGACAATAATTCCCATTCGACTCATTTTTGGCTCCCGACTTTTCTAACTTCTACATTGACTTCAAAATACGGCGCATATCCGGAGAGGGGATCCCATGGTCTCGGAACGAGTCTTTGCGTGTCTTCTTCACCTTTCCAACCGTACTGAGCGTCTATTGTTCCAGGGGGAACCAAAATGGATACTTCTAAATTTGCCTTCACCGGCCCTCCGAAGGGACTGAAAATTTCGACACGATCTCCGTCTGCCAAACCCCTCGCAGAAGCATCCTTCGGATGCATAGTAATCGTGCTGCACGCTTCGAGTTCTAATAAATAAGGAGCATCCGAACGGGTTTTAGAGTGCGTGATGTATGGCTTGCGTGCTCCGTTGATCATTCTTAGATTGAAACGGCCGTCTGGCTCCATCATCGGTTTATAGACAGGCAGACCGTCGAAACCAAATTTTGCACATCGTGTTGAGAAGAGCTCGATCTTGCCCGTAGGAGTATTAAAGCCGGCTTGTCCATCTGGTCTAAGCAGCCCTTTTTCATATTTTTTCGGTTCGTTCTTTCTGCATTCCAGCGAGGAAACCTGAGGCAAAGCAGCCACTGCGGCTTCGTACTCTGCACCCCACTCTTTGAGAATGGCGTTGCACGCTTTAACTGGGTCTCCGTTGAAAAAGTGCTTCGGATCGTCCAGGATACATCCGAGTTCCAGTGCAATTCTCCAGTCTTCTTTGGCCTCACCCAGCGGCTTAACCGGAGTTCGCGGAGCAAATTTTGATCCGTAGACTCCGAAGGGAGCAAAGCGTTCAAAATTCATCGCCGCCGGAAGGATGAGATCCATATCTCTGTGGCTTTCTTTTCGATAGAAGTAGTCGGTGCAGAAAGCGAAATCGAGTTTCTTTAAAGCTTCTTGATACTGCTGAGGCTGCGGCCAAATGAATAAATTGAAACCCCAGCCGCAGAAGGCTTTGATTTTGCCTGCATCAATGTATTCCGGGAGATGATTCGGGTTGTACATGATCATCATGTCATGCCAAAGCGGAACAAAGTCTTTGTCAAGACGTCTGTCCTTCTGAGCTTTGGCGTTCCACCACTTGGCCTCATAGAATTTAGGCTGCAGCCCCATCCCGCAGGCCTGAAGCCCTTTCGGTGAAAGCGGAAAACTAACACCGCCGGGAACATCGATATAACCGAGAATACACGGAATGAGAAGTAAGGCTCGAGCATTGTTGACGCCGTTGGTATTATGGGTCAGGCTCTGAGATGTCAGAGAAAATGAGCCGGGACCGTCGGCGTACATGCGGGCTGCATCAATGATCTTTTGAGCCGGTACTCCGGTAATTTCCTCCGTACGCTCTGGGGTAAAAGACTCACAATAGTTTTTAAGTTCTTCAAAGCCGTGGCACCATTTATCGACAAAGGCTTTGTCATAAAGATTTTCTTTGACAAGAACACGGATGATGCCCATAGCGAGTGCAGCATCTGTTCCCACTTTTGGTGCTAGATGGATATCGGCAAACTGCGCGGTTTTCGTGTTTCGGGTATCAATCACGATAATCTTGCAGCCGCGTTTTTTGGCTGCGGTCAGAGATTGCCACCATCCAAGCGGGCGCGACCAGACGTTGGAGGCAAGGACCATAAAAGATTTAGTTTTTACATTCGGCATGGATCCCTGAGACGGACGTCCCCACGTGAGGATTTCAGCCTGCATACAAGCCGCCCGACAAGCGACCGAGGACTCAGTACCGAGGTGAACTGAGCCAAAGTAGCGAGCAAGACGCATAATCGGCGGACGCGGCTCCTTAGGATCGCCGATATAAAACATCACAGAATCAGCTCCGTCTTTAGCTTTAATTCTGGTGAGATTTTCGACAATAATACGATAAGCTTCATCCCAGCTACAGCGCACAAATCCCGGATCGTCGCTGCCTTTAGGATTGGTCCGTTTCATCGGGTAGAGCAGACGGTTCGGGTTGTAGAGCCTCTGTAGTGTGGAAAGGCCTTTGGAGCAGAGAACATGCCGAGGATTTTCACTCCAATTGCCGATGGACTGAATGATGTTTCCGCAAGCTTTAAATTTTATTCCACAGGACGGAACCTGATTGCAGTTATCGCATATTGAATAACCGATCCACTCGTCTAATGAAGTTTTCTCGGCTGCAGCTGACTTAACAAAGGCTGTTGAAGGAAGGGAGAGGGTACCTAGGATTCCTTTTAAGACTGATCTTCTCTTAATGGTTTGAGGGGTCATGATGGCTTTGCCTTCGAGCGGTTATTTGGGACAGTGGTTTTCAACAAAACAACTCTTTCTTAAATTCTCAAGAATCTTCCGGATCCTAATTAAAGTTCAAGTTATTTCGTTGTTATCGGATATAACCGATCGGCTAGCGCGAGCTTTCTTTAGCTGCGTTCTCTCCGGCAATTCTTCCGAAAACGAATACGTCCAGAAGCGCATTACCGCCCACGCGGTTGGTACCGTGAATACCTCCTGTGATTTCACCGGCAGCATACAGACGCGGAATCGGAGTTCCTGTTGCATCCAGAACCTGCGCTTTGGTGTTGGTATTGAGGCCGCCCATCGTGTGGTGGACTGTCATTCCGGTATAACAAGCCCAGAAGGGACCCTGAGCAATTTTTCGGGTCAGATTCCGAGGAGCCTTATGGAAGTCCGGGTCTTCTTTATTCTTAATAAGGACGTTGTTATAGCGATCAATAGTTTTTTGAAGACCTTCTGGGTCAACCCCCATTTTCTTGGCTAGTTCTTTAATTGTCGGTGCGGTCCAAGCTTCGTCAATCGCAATTCCGCGTTCCACGGCATCATGAACTGCGCTGTTATAAGAGTTGTATTGGTTGTTGTCCACAACTGTATAGGCATACCGTTCAGGTGTGCCGAGAACCGCATCGCGAATCACGTCACGGCGTGCGCCTTCATCGACAATACGATTTCCTCGTTTGTCTACATAGATGGAACCGTCAACGTTGGAGTTCAAAATGATTTTTAGTTTTTTGCCTGCAGGGGCGCCCGGAGTAGATTGGATGAAATCCATCCCGACCAAGTAGCCCCCAATGCGGTTGGCAGCCAGCATTACGTCCCCGGTGTGGCCGGGAAGGTTATCCGTACCGAGCCCCGCGGTTCTCGGATCATGCAGCTCTCTGAGGTATTGATTGCCCGAGAAACCGCCGGCAGCTAAGACCACAGCTTTATTCGCTTTGATGTTAAGGGTGTGGCCCTTGCTGTTTTGTAGTTTGACCCCGATCACATCGCCGGACCAAGGCTGTTCACGGTAGATCTCAACGACGGAGTATCCTAATTTAAACGGAACGTTTCGTTCCTTGAGAGCTTTGCTTAATACGCCTGTATAGCCGATACCTTTCGGTACAGCGGGAGAGTGAGCGCGAGGATAAAGTCCTCCGAACATTTGGTGGACAGTCGGCTTAAACTCCATTCCGAGGCCCTCCAGCCAAGTGATTACGCTATAGGCGTTGTCACAGAGCACCTTAACGCGTGCGGGATCACCTCTGAAATCTCCGGCGGCCAATGTTTGGGCGGCGTGCTTAGCCGGAGAATCTTCAATATTTTGTTTCGGTTGGCGAACCGGGTCCGCAGCATTAATCTGACCTTGAGCGGCCATGGTATTACCGCCGGCAAAAGGCAATCTTTCGATAATGACGGGCTTGGCTCCGTTTTGGGAGGCGAGAAGAGCTGCAGCCATCCCGGCTCCGCCTCCGCCTACGACAACAACGTCATAATTTTCATCCCAAACTTCTGGAAGGTATGGATTCTTCGGAGACTTTTCCTGAGCAAGAACAGGAACAGAGGTGAGGGCAGCTGTACCGGCGCCGACATATTTAAAAAGACTTCTTCTGCTAAGTGTCATAGTGTTGCCTCTTTTAAGTGAAATTTGATAATTGAAAGACTGAATTCGAAAACTATTGCTTTGAAAAAATGAGAGGTAGCGTTGTAAAGGGCAAAATCTCTCCTAACCAGTGACAAGGTCACGGGCGGTTAAATCAAGGAATGAGGAGGTAGGTCAGCCGATTCGGCAAACCGCTCCGGTTAAATATCGACGTGTGAAAGAAACTCTTTGAGCTGCTGAAGGTCCTTGACACCTACTTTTTTATAGGCGTTGGCCCGATGAGTCTCTACCGTTCGTTCGCTTAAACCAAGCCGCTGTGCAATTTGGTAGTTCATCAACCCGGCATTGACGCTGTTGAGGATTTGCTTTTCTCTCTGTGTGAGAGCATCGTAAAACTCTTGATAGCGCACAATGCGGAAATCTTTCTGACGGAATGCAAAATCTCTTTCGACTGCTCGCTCAACGGCTTCTAATAAAATTTCTGATGAAACAGGTTTTTTCAAAATATCTGCGGCTCCGCTGCGGAAAGCAGAGATAGCCATATCTACATCAGCATGAGCCGTCAAAAAAATAATCGGCTGCCTATAACCTCTATGGGCCAAAATGTCTTGAAATTCCAAGCCATTGACGAGCGGCATCTGATAATCCAGGATAATGCACCCGGGAACGTCGAGATCATCCTTTTTAAGGAAAGTCCCGGTTTCGGAGTAATAAGAAACCAGCCATCCGTCGGTTTTGAGCATAAATCGAATCGCATCGCCGAAGCCCTCGTCATCGTCTACGATTCGAATCACTGCTTTTTCCTTGTACTGGCTGTTCATTTCATTTCCCCGGACTCACGTTCCTGCAGTGTCAGAAATTATGCTGGACTCCAAAAGCCGTTAGAAGACGAGTTGCTTTGGCTTGTGCTTTGTTGAACATTCCCGTTCCCCGAGCATAAGTGCCTAATGCATAAACCAATGTTCGCTTTGAAAGCGGATATTGATACTTCAGAGAAGCAACCCAACGGTTGCCGTCACGGTCAGCATCTTTCTTCGCACTGGTTCCCTGCCATTTTCCCACATTCCATTTGAAGGCACCAAAAATCCTGCCGCCGGCCAACGGTGTACTAGCACCGATGACAAATGTGTCTGAGCGGAAGCCTTTTTTGCTGCCTTTGACCGCAGCGGTAGAACCGAAACCTAAATCTTTCGCATAGAACGCATTCGGGCCTCCCCCAAGACTTCTGGAATTCCAAACGTGTTGATAATCAAAATGGACACGGGTTTGATCAAAAGTTTGATTTACAGCAAAGAAGAGATTGTAGGTCGGATCAGAGTCTGCTCCGTTATTGGCTCCGCTTTGACGATAATCAATGACCGTAAAAATGGTTCCTAAATTAAATCCCTTATTTTTATACTGAGCAGACAAGCCATAGTAGTGGTTGTTTTTGGCCCACTTGGCTTCGTCAGTTGAAATGCCGTTTGAATACTGCGCCGTGAGCGTAAGGGTGTTTGTCGGCTTAACTTGGTATGTGACTGAATTGTTGAGCATTCCCGAGTTAACTAACGAACCGATTAACGCTGCGTCAAGATAGTTGCAGGCCATCGGGTTTGCACTCATCTTTGGGAATTGTCCAAAATATCCGGTCGTTCCCATAAGAGACCCGGAACGTCCCAAACCGAGTTCGCCCCAACGGCCTCCGATAATGAGAAGAGAGTCCCTGTCGAAAAGAACTCCGGAAGTTTGTCCCTCGCCGTTGTTAATCTTGAGGCCTTGTTCCAGAACGAATTTAACGTAATTGCCTCCCCCGAGGTCCTCTTGTCCTTTTAAACCCCACCGGCTGGCAGCGTTGCCCCCGGAAATAGCCTGCACTTTGGCGGCTTGTCCTTTGCCTTTGGAGACGCCGAATCCGGTATCAATGACGCCATAAACGGAAACTGAACTGGCTGCGGCTGCCGACATTGCCGTTAAACAAGTGATTGCAGCGGCACTTTTGATTATTTTGATACTCATGCTGAATTTCTCCTTGAAAATCAACTAGGTGAGAAAATGCAAAAAACCATCTGCAGAAAAGATTAATGAACAGCTCACTTAAGTGCCCGGTACTTAAGTAGTGAAAACCGTGAAAATCCTGAGGACTAAAACGGTTTGTCCGTGAGATGATGAGCACGAAAAAACATGGACGGCTGTTTATGAAACGATTGATTATTTCGATGTTCCTGTTGCTTTATCTCTCGGGGTGTACGGCCTCTGCTGAATACGTTATCGGGATAGGAACAGGAGCTATGGCGGCAAGTCAGAAGTTGTTTTTTGAGGAGACCGCTAAATACTTGGAAAAAGAGTTTGGCGCAAGGACGATAGAACTCAAAGGTCCGATTGCTTTGGGAGAATTAAAGGAATTAATCCGTACCAAACAGATTGATTACTTTATTTCTTCGGCCGGATTTGCCAGATTATTAGGCGAAGAAGGTGTGAGAGAATTGGTCATCTATCGACCGGGACCAAACGAGCAGGATCGTAATGAACTCGGATCGACATTTTTTGTCGCTAAAGACTCAAAAATCAATACCCTCGCAGGGATGAAGGGCAAAAGGTTTATCGCAAATGATCCGAATGCTTTTTATAGTTACGTAGCTCCCCTCGGAGAAATTTCTTACGCAGGTTATGATCCCTCAGCATTTTTTAGTTCCATTCATTTTCAATACAAACGGCCGCTCGATTTGTTTAAGGCGTTGAAGGACGGAAGTGCCGATGTTGCGGCATTGCCTAGCTGCTTTTGGGAGAGTCGGCTAATGGACAACCCTGAGCTCGCAAACGCTGTTAAACCGGCAGCGATCGTAAGTGAACAGCCTTGTTATCGTTCAACTCGTACCTATCCCAACTGGGTGCTTTCCTCTACAAGAGGGGCAGATCCTGCATTCACTAAGCGCCTTGTAGCCGCGCTCTTAGCTATGCCGCATCTTCCCGACGGCGCCTCGTGGTCGGTTCAAACTGATCTTTCAAGGGTGGATGCTGTTTTTAAGCAGCTTAATATCGCTCAGTTCTCAGGCGCCAAGCCCTGGACTATCCGAGATTTTCTTCAGAAATATTCTTTTTCCGTATTCGTATTTACTATCTTTTTGTTAGGACTGCTTACATTCACAGGTTTTTTATACTTTCAGTTGAGAATACGGTCGGCACAGCTCATCAAGACCCTAAAAGAAAAATTTCATGCCGACCGAGCGATGAGAGAAACTGAGGCGCGGCTTCTCTCTCTTCAAAAAATTACAACGATCGATCATATGAGTTCGATGATAGCCCATGAATTGCCGCAGCCGCTGGGAGCAATTTTGGCGTATTCCGAAGGGCTGCTTCGTCTTCAGAAAACGGGCCCTGTTGATGATGAGCTTCTTACAGAGATGCTTATAAAGATCGTTTTTCAAACGCGCAAGGCCGAAGAAATAGTGACCTCTGTTCGTTCTTATGCCAAAGAGCAAAAACTAAAAAAATCGCCTCTGAGTGTCAATGAGGTTGTGACTGAAGCAGTTAAAGATTTCACCTCAACTCTGCAGGACTATCCTCTTCAAATTGAATTTGAAGAGGATCCTCGTTCTCCGATTTGCAGCTTGGCACCGTTAGAGTTTGAGCTTGCAGTTTTTAATCTTCTTAAAAACGCTAAAGAAGCTTTAAAGGCTCAGAAAGCCGATGAACCAAAAGTGTTCATAAAGATTTCGAGTGGTGAAACTCATTGCTTTGTCGATATCTCAGATAATGGAGCTGTCATTTCCGATTCCGATTTTGAACGCATGGGTTCGGTTTTTAAGTCCGGAAAAGCTTCCGGCCTTGGTATCGGCTTATCAATAGTCCGCTCAATCGTTCAAAATCACAATGGCAGCTTGGTGCTGGAAAGAGGGAAGAACGGCGGTTTAGTTTGCAGAATTCGTTTACCGATTTTTAATGCTGAGTAAGGTTCTGATAACTACATGGAAGGGGTTATTTTTAGCCTGGTAATTTACCGGAATCCTCCCGTTTTTGATACCTAAACAAGCATAAATTCTTTGCGAGCCCCCGTGGACTCACTTTTTTCGCTAAAAATATTTTATAATCTTAAGTATTATTTGTAGTATAATAAGTCTGAGATTAGCCTAGGAGGCGCTATGCACTACAGACTTGGGTTTAGTTCAAAGCTGGAAAATCCCAGCGTCTACATTGAGTGTTCTGTTCGGAAGCCCGGGATCCGTCACCCTGTTCGTGAGATCGTTAAACGATTTGGCAAAAAGAAGGACTTATTGGCTCAGGACCCTCTCGCATTGGAGAAGATCCGGCAGGAAGTCGATGAAATGAACCGAAACTGCAAGGGCAGACAATTGGTTTCCTCCCCTTCGTCTTTAAAAACTCTTAGTGCCGATTTATCAGAACTTCTGGAACAGCAAAGCCTAGATGGACAAGCCGTTTTTGAATCCCGCATCGCCGGATGCCTCATCCTTCAGCGTCTGTACGACCAGCTCAGGTTTGATGCAAAGTTTGACTACATCAAGAAATGCTCCGAATTTCAGTACGATTTGGCAAAGATTACAAAGGACTTAGTTCTGCTCAGAATTCTCAATCCCGCCTCCAAACGCCGTTCCTGTCTTGTGGGACCCCGTCACTATCTCGGAATCGACTTAGACAATCTTGATCATGTCTATAAATCACTGGACGTTTTGAGCGAGCACAAGACGGACATTATTCGTTATTGGAACAGGCAAATCGGCAAAGAAATCCCTGAGCGTAATACCTCTGTGTGTCTCTATGACATCACAACTTATGCCTTTGAGAGCACGGACGCAGACAGTCTCAGAGACTTCGGATTCTCAAAGGACAAAAAATTTAATGAAGTCCAGGTCGTGATGGCCTTGGCAACAGACAAAGACGGACTTCCTTTGGACTACGGGTTGTATAAAGGCAATCAGGCTGAGGGCGCGACAATGGTGCCCTTCGTTGATGAGTTAAAGAAAAAATTTAACATCAAAAGCTTCACTGTCGTTGCCGACCGGGGCCTCAACAGCAAGAGCAATATCGACTCTTTGGTAAAGCTGGGCGATAACTACGTTTTATCCTCCAAAATCAGAGGGGCAAGCGACGACATCAAGGCTCAGGTGCTTTCTGAGGAAGGAAGAATTCCAATGAAGAAAGTGAACGAGGATGGAGAAATCATAGATTACGGTTGGTACAAAGAAATCCAAACCGACGGTCCGATTAAGTACGACACGCCGCAGTATGTCTTTGAAAAACCTGATGGGCAGAAAGAAAAAGAGCTCGAAGTCAAGCTTAATCACGAAAAAACACCCTCAGGAAAGACCGTAAAAAGCAAACTTAATCGCCGATACATTATTACCTGGACGGCCTCTCGGGCCAGGAAGGACAAGAAAGACAGAGAACGGCTGGTCAAAAAGGCTCGGGAACTTGTCGCTAATCCGGCCGACATTAAAGCCGGTTTTAAGCGAGGTGGCAGAAGCTACGTCCTCGTAGATATAAATGCCGAGACAGCCAGAATTGACGACACCCTAATTGCAGAGCAGTCTAAGTTCGACGGCATCCATGTTGTTGAAACCTCACTGACAGCCCCGGCACTAGAGGTCGTAAAGATCTACAAAAATCTTTGGAAGATTGAAGACAGCTTCAGGCATTTAAAGAGCAGCTTCAGCGCTCGCCCTGTGTATGTTCGACTGGAGGACCACGTCAGAGGACATTTCTTAATTTGCTTTCTGGCGCTATGTCTGCACCGATTCTTGGAATACAAGCTTAAAAAAGAAAATAAAAAGGCGACTACTGAGCAAATCATCGATGGTTTAAACAACGCGCTTATTGCTCTGATCAACCCAGCAAAAGGGATAGAGTTTTACGGCACCAGCGGATTTAACAGTGTAGTCAGAGACATCATGGAGGTTGCGGGTCAGACACCTCCTTCCATATACGAGGAGGCAGCGTCGCTGAGGAAGAAGATGAGGTTGTACTGTGCCGTTAGAGAGTTGTTCGACTCTACTACGGCAAGTTAAGAAAACGAAAAAACCGAGACGATAGAACTGGCGGGGGCTCAATGCCCCCGTCTTGCTGTTCTGGTGTTGAAAACGGGAAAAGCTTCCGGCCTTGGTATCGGCTTATCAATAGTCCGCTCAATCGTTCAAAATCACAATGGCAGCTTGGTGCTGGAAAGAGGGAAGAACGGCGGTTTAGTTTGCAGAATTCGTTTACCGATTTTTAATGCTGAGTAAGGTTCTGATAACTACATGGAAGGGGTTATTTTTAGCCTGGTAATTTACCGGAATCCTTGCCGGGACGCAAACTAATTATCTTGAAGACTTGCAGTTTCTGCCGCCTTGTGGACATGCAAGAAAAAAGGCCGCCCTGACGGAGGACGGCCCAAAAGTACATAGAACTCGGTTATTTGCCTGAGAGCTTATTTAAACGAGCGACTAAGGAAGATTCTTCCCCTCTCATCGGACGATGAGTTTCGCTCTTGGACGGTGAGGCCGCGGCCGGTCTGTCTTCGAGGCCGGCCTGAGCGTCGGCGTTAGCAAGATTTTCGTGCATGATTTCGTCCATGACGGAACCTTTTGCCGGCGTATTCTGATTTTGCTGTGTCACTGTTTCATCTCCATTGGATTGTGGTCTGTAGGCGACAGTTCCGTACGGACCGTAAATATCTGCTCCGGCCTCGGGGACCTTTTCTCCCGGGAATCTCGGCGCGCGAAGCCCATAATAATTCGGGTACGGAGAAGATGGCAAGAGCAGCATCAGCAAAACTACAAGATTAAGAAGCGGAATTAACTGAGCAATGACCCAAAATCCGCTGTGGTTTCTGTCGTGCAGACGCCGAACCGTAACCGCTAGGGACGGAAAGAAAATCGCTATGCAAAAAATTAAATAAAGGCTTCCGAAAATCAAAGCGAGAATAGGATCTTTCGGAAAAACAGGTATCCCGTCAGACATTGCATCTTCCGGGATGTCAACAAGCTTAGATATGAACCAGAATGCCCATAAAATCAGAAGATTGATAATAGTGAAAGACCAATATTCAGTACGAGAAGCGCGCCCCTGAAACGTAAAATATTTACTGAAGCAGTAGCGATACCACTGGAAAAACATTTTTTACTCCTTTATTCTGGGTTCATTGTATTTGGGTTCAGTAGCATTTGCCTATCGTGGTTCCAAAACGTGCAGTCAAAAATCCTGCTTCGTTCCCTGACGAAAATCTCGGAAACCAATAAAATTTCAGAAAACATTAGGGTCCGATTTATGAGAACTATCCCAAAGCTTTTCTTTTCCGTAGCCTTAGCAGGTTCTGCACTCGTCATGGCAGGGTGTCAAACTGCAGAGCCTTACGTTTCTTATCCTTATGAAGTCACGGCTCAGAATGCCCGTATTTTGAAGCGGCTGGATGTTAAAGATGTCGCAGTCGAACAGGTACGCGTGGTTAAGGCGATGGATCTTGAATGTGCCGGAAACAATATTCCTATTCCCGGCCAGGAAGGATTTAAAACAATCAACGGAGCATTTTCTAATTATTGGCGCAATGCCTTGATGTCTGACTTGAATCAGGCCGGAATCCTGAATCAAAAAAATCCTAAGGTCAAAATCTATAACTTAATTGACAGCGTAAAGATTCAGGCAGAACCGACATTTTTAGCTTGGCGCATCAACATGGAACTTTTCTCCTCCAACGGGCACTCAATGAAACTGGATGTGGTGTACAACGCGCCCACCGACGGACTTAAGAACATGCAGGACGGTTGCCGCCGGGTTGCCGAGACTTTAAATAAGGCGGTGAAGTGGTCTGTTCTGAAAGCCATCAGCGATCCGAAATTTGAAGCTCTGGTTCAGCCTGGACTCGATTTCACACCTTCAATGAAGGCCCAAAGCTTCCAGTCTCTGTTCCTGGGAGAAGACGAGGACGATCGCTGGGTCGATAAAGCTCCGAAGAAGCTGGAAAACTAAAATTAAGAACACTCGGTCTTTAAATTGGTGGGCGGAAGGGCGCCTCTGCGGAAGGGTCAGGGAGTCACTTGGTACTTGTTAAACAGTGGCTTCCAACGCGACGGGTATGCTTCTTTTTGTCTATCCGCAAACCATTGCGCAAATTCACAGACCGCCTTATCTTTTGCATCTTCTTTTCGAATGGCGACAATCATTGTCCACTTTGGTCTGTGCCATCCCGGAAGAAGAGGTACTAAGCGGCTTTCCTCAATTTCTTCCTTGCAGTAAGCGAGAGAAAGGTCAACCGCAATGCCTTCTCCCATGAGAGCGGCTGTTTTACAAGAGAAAGCATCTCCGAGATAACGAAGTTTAAATTCCGGATCCAGGTTAATTCTTTCGTCACCGTGCTCTAATGTCTTTGTAATGGGGTAAATCCTGCTTTCTCTAAGAATTAAGGGGTGAGCTTTTAGTTCATCCAATGATTGGGGAGCTCCGTTTCGTCGAATGTACTCAGGACTTGCAAGTAGCATGTTGTAGCTGAATCCGGCGTCAAAGAGGACCATTTCATCCTCATCGTTTTGGGGCAGGTACGGAAGCATGGCAACATCTGTCTCATTATCTAAAAGGTGCTTATGGTCGCAATCATTGAGGAGCCGTATCTTCAGATTTGGGTGCGCGCTTGCGTATTTATCCATCAACTCGAAGAGATCGTCTCTTGTCATATTCACCGGTAAAGACAAGCGAATCTCAGTCGGCTTTAGGAGAAAATCCTGGACTTTGTATTCGATCTTGTTTTTGGTCCGGAGCAATTCTTTTGCTAACGGCAAGATTTTTTCAGCGCCTTCCGTTAGTTTGAAAGGCCGACAGGAGCGGTCAAAAAGAATAAAGCCAAGATCAGATTCAAGCTCTTTTACTATTCTTGAGACAGTTTTCAGATCCATATCCAGTTCGATAGATGTCTTGGATATGTTTTTTGTCACGGCCGTTGTCAAAAAAACTTGCCACGATAAAAGATTTTCTCTTGGCTTCATCACATTAAGTATTTAATTCTCATTTTTTAAGAAGTAATTCAGGAGTTAAAGCTTCTTGATTTTGAGTATAGCCATTAAGCTTACTAAGTGAAACAACCATTCAAGGAGAAATTATGAAGCTAAGATTGAGCCTTATTGTTTCAGCTGTTATGCTTGCGGTCAGCAGTCAAACAGCTGTTTTTGCTAAAGACGGTACATATACCGCAACGACTCTTGGACGAAACGGTGATGTTACGGTGCAAGTTAGGATTCTTAACAACAAGATCGAGGATGTAAAAGTTCTCAATTGGAGTGAGACGCACCCTGTCGCCGATCTGCCGAAGCTCAAAGTTCCTCAGGACGTTGTCAAGTATCAGTCGACCAACGTTAACAACGTTGCCGGAGCAACGTTAACGACATTCGCTATCAAAGCAGCGGTACAGGACTGCCTCAAACAAGCTGGTTTGAATCCCAAAGATTATGCGAAGGCAGTTCCTCAGCCGAAAAAGGCCGGAGGAAAAGTTGAAGAGAAGACTGACGTCATTGTTGTCGGTGCCGGCGGTGCAGGCCTTTCCGCTGCAGTAGCTGCAGCTCAGCGCGGCCTCAATGTGATAGTCGTTGAGAAAGCTCATTTTGCCGGAGGCAATACCTCTGTTTCCGGCGGCTGCTTCAATGCAGCGGATCCTGAAGGCCAGAAACCTATCTCTATGACGGAAGGTCAGAAAGAATCTATCGAGAATCTTCTGGGTGAAAAACCCAAAAATAAACTTCAGGAAAAACTGATCAGTCAAGTTAAACAGCAATGGGATGCCTATAAACAGTCAGGTTCAAAGAGCTTGTTTGATAGTCCCGAACTCCATGCGCTTCAAAGCTGGAAAGCAGGAGATTACAAGGCAAATTTAGCTCTCGTTTACAAGCTCACAAAGGAGGCTCCGGCAATTCAAAAAACTTTAGCCGGAATGGGCCTTGTCTGGCAAAAACAACCGACACAATTTGTCGGAGCTTTATGGCCGCGTTCTCACCGCGCAAGCAATTACAAATCCGGTGTAGGCTACATCGATACGTATCTTGACCTCATCAAAGGAGAAAAACTCCCGATCTCTTTCATGATGAGCACGCCGGCAAGTTCCTTAATTACCAAAGACGGAGCAGTGGTCGGAGTTAAGGCTTCGGGACCGGACGGGAAAGACTACACACTTTATGCCTCTAAAGGTGTGATTTTGGCAACTGGCGGTTTTAGCGCAAATGTGAAGATGCGCAATCAGTACGATGAAATTTGGGATAAAAAGCTGGACAATCAAGTCAAGACGACCAATATGCCTGCGATTACCGGCGACGGTATTAATATGGCCGTGAAGGCAGGGGCAGGACTCAAGGACATGGGCTATATCCAGCTTCTTCCGACCACTGATCCTGCAACCGGTGCAACTAACCATAAGATTGTGGAGTCGACCAATATCTATGTGAATAAGCAAGGCAACCGTTTCGTAAACGAACAAGGCAGAAGAGACGTGCTTGCAAAGGCTGCCCTTGCCCAGCCTGACCATGTCTTCTATGTTATTGGTACGGAACAAACATTGTTAAAGGATAAAGAAGGACGAGGGCCATACGGTATCTTGATTTCCGACCTACTTAAACAGAAGAAAGCATTCAAGGCCGATACGCTGGACGAGCTGGCGAAAAAACTTGGCATGAATCCGGATAATCTGAAGCGTACGGTCGCGAAGTGGAACGAATTCTGCAAGACACAGAAGGGTGATGAGTTCGGCCGTATGAGCTGTGAGGAAGGAAACAAGCTTCCCGGCGGTCCGTACTATGCCTCTGTCATGACTCCGTCTGTACACCATACAATGGGCGGCGTGACGATCGACGAAGACACCCGTGTACTCGATAAAAACGGCAGGCCTATTCGCGGTCTTTACGCAGCAGGCGAAATTACCGGCGGTATCCACGGGACGAACCGTGTCGGATGTAATGCGGTTCCCGATGCATTGATTTTCGGCACGATTGCCGGTCGGGAAGTCGGTAAGTAAGCATCCAAGAAATGGAGAGGGCCGGAGTTTTCGGCCCTGCTACATAGGATTAAATACTAAAAAGATTAGAAGTTAGATAGAAGCCTCGGAGGTTTGGTGCCAGCAGAGGCTTGTTCTTAATCGTTGAAGGCGTGAAACCGGTTCTTCAGGTCACTGGTTAAGCAATTTTGAGAACCGTTTCTGGGTTCTGCCACAGATAGAAGAAACGGGTTCTGGACTGGTTGTACCAGCGAGGATTATTGAGATACCAGCTCACCGTCTCTTTCAGACCCTCTCCAAGAGAAGTCTTGTTTTGTAAACCGAGAACTGTAAGCGTTGACTCGTCTTTAGAGATATCAGATGCAACCGGGGAAGTTGCAACCTCTTCGATGAGTGCCTGATAACGACCGACCGGCGGCGGTAGGGCTTCATTTAGACTCTCGCAGATCACGTCAGCTGCTTCAAAATTTGACATGGAGGAGGCGGGTCCGGTCAAATGATAGTGTCCCCCGATTTTACCGTTCTTTTCAACTAGGACAATGGCGTCGACCACGTCTTTGACATAGACGAGGTCAGAAACCTTTTCCTCTGGATTGACAACGGGTATCGTTTCACCTTCAATCGCGCGATAAATGATCATGGAGATCGGACTATCAGGCTGTTGGAAAGGTCCGAATGCGGGCGGTACGAGTAAACTGCTGATCGGAAGGCCGTCTGATGCATAACCGTCCAATAATTTAAGCAAGCCGGCGTACATCTTGCCGTAAGTTCCTAAAAGCTTGTAATGCTCGGAGACAACTACGACAATCTTGTGCAGCTTAGTGTCGGCCATGCCGTTTCGCCATTCTTTGACCGTTTCAAAGAATGTACGAAAATTTTCCAAACTGGATTCTTCTTCCGGGTTTTTAGGCGTTATGCAGAAATAGATCGTATCGGCAGCGGCCATGAGCAACGCCTGACGAATTTCCTCAGGATTGGAAATATCGCAGCGAGCAAAGCTGTGACGGCTTTGCTGCATGAGCTCGGCAATATTGAGCAAGTTTCCGAGACCGGAAAGATTGTCAAAATTGAAGACTTGTTGTCCGTCTTCAATGAGCTGATAAACCAGGTTGGTGCCTATGAAGCCGGCACCGCCAAAGACTGCTGAACGATTGCTCACTTTTTTCTCCTTATTTGTGATTTTAAGTGGGCTTCCCACAATCGCAATTGGTATTTGTCAGTTAGGCTTGACCCTAACTGATGGGAAATAACACGGTATTTGTTCGTTTCATCGAACATCTCGGGACTTTCCTCAAATCATATAAATCATCAAAATATTTCTGAATGACAGTTCAAAAAACTATCAATCTCTGACGAGAAAGTCGAAGAAAAATACCCAAGGTTACACTATTTTTGCGAGCTAAAACTTTTCACCTTAATGGAAAAGAAAGTTCCGTTAATGAGCACGAAGGGTCACAAGGCAGGCAATGCTGTGATAGGGTGGCGGTGTCTAAATTATTTCTTTCGGGAATCAACAATGCTTAGAAAGATTATGACTGCTACTGTTTTAGCCGCGGCTGCGATGGGCGTAAATGCCGAAGATTTTTATCTCAAACCTGCGCCTAAAGGGATGGAAATGAATCTGCCCGTTACCGTTCAGAAGAGTTTCCCAAACGACAAGGCCCGCATCGTTTTCTCAACAATGTCTGAAGCCAAGGACTTGGCTACAGCGCAGAGTGAAGTCAATAAGACCATGGCAGAGGCCCAGCAGTCTGTGAAAGATTTTTCATCAATTGCAAAGATCCGCAACGGGGGATATTACACGCAGCCGATTTATACTAATCCCAAGAAAGGGGAGGCTCCGGTGATTACAGGATGGCGAGCCCGTCAAAACATCATCGTTGAGACAGAAGACGTCAACGGCGTTGCCTCATTGGTCCAGGTCGGGCAGCAGGCAAAACTAGCACTTGAAAACGTTTCATATTCTCTAAGTGAGGAAGCGAAAGCTGCAGCACAGGATCAGCTCTCAAAAGATGTGATCGATGCCTTAAATAAGAAGGCTGAATCCATCGCAGTAGCAATGAAAGTTGCGCCTGATGCTCTTCGTATTGAAAAGCTGAATTTCAATTCGTTTGATTTCGCACCGGAGGGGGCAGTATTTGCGGCCAGAGCTATGGGTGCAAACGCTGCGTTTAAGACTGTGGAGACACCTGTTTTTGAAGCTGGAACATCCAACCTCTCGATGTCGGTGTCAGCTGTCTTGAAGACGGAAGGCGCCGAGTAGTTTTCTGCATTCACCGACCATTCACGGCTTGAAACGTATTAATCCAAAGAAATTTGTCTAAAATAGGCCGTTAAAAGGGGAGGGCCGTCCGCCTTCTCCTTTCCGAAAAATAAACCTATTAAGGAGAAAAGGTTTGAAATCAAATTCTTCATATCCCATCCTAGCTAAAGAAGGTTGGGGAATCATCGGCGCCGCGATCTTTATTACGCTGTTAGTATGGTGGCTGATCGGAGGATTCATTTCCTTCATTTTCTTTGTCCTTTTGGTCTTTGTCATACAGTTTTTCCGTGATCCTCCTAGAGCGATCAGTCAGACTCCGCATAGCGTTCTTTCAGGAGCTGACGGAAGAATCTGCAAAGTTCAAAAAGTCGAGAATCCCTACACCGGTAAGGAAGAAATTCTTATTTCGACCTTCATGAACGTGTTCAACATTCACTCCAACCGCAGCCCGATCGGGGGTACTGTTGAGGCTATTTATTACAAACCCGGCAAATTCTTGAATGCCGACCTCGATAAGGCCAGCATGGAAAACGAACGCAACGCCATCATCATCAAGTCTGATGAAGGCCCTGTGATTACCTGCGTTCAGATCGCCGGCTTGATTGCCCGCCGCATTATCTGTCATCTCCATATCGGTCAGGAAGTTACTCGCGGCGAACGCTTCGGTTTTATCCGTTTCGGTTCCCGTGTCGACGTCTACGTTCCTCTCAACTCTGAAGTTCTCGTTTTCGTGGGCCAGAAGGTTCGCGCAGCGGACACCGTCCTTGCTCTCCTGAATCCTCAGGAAGAAGAAAAACCGGAAACTCCGGTCGAAGCTCCCGCTGTTGAAGCCGTAGAAGTGACCGAAGTTGCTGCAACTGCTGACGCTGCTCCTGCTGCCGAAACAAAAACGACAGAAGAGAAGACTCAGCAGCAGGCTTAATCAGAAGGAGAACGCTTAAATGCCTTTACAGCGAGATAAAGCCAAACAGTTTCATGCCCGTCGGAATTTTCGTCCGCATCCTCGCGTGACACCGAAGGCCATCGTTCGCGAACGCATTGAGACCGTCCGCAAGAAGGGGATCTATCTGCTTCCGAACCTGTTTACGCTTTCGAGTTTGTTCTCAGGCTTCTATGCCGTCATCATTGCGATGGCAGGCGACTTTGAAAAAGCCGCTATTGCGATTTTCGTGTCCATGATCCTGGACGGATGTGACGGCCGTGTGGCCCGTCTGACTCACACTCAGAGCTCTTTCGGTGTCCAGTTCGACTCTTTAGCCGATATGTGTGCTTTCGGTATGGCGCCGGCAATGGTGGTCTACCAGTGGGCTCTCCATGATTTAGGACGCTTGGGCTGGGCTGCCGCCTTCGTATATTGCGCCGGTGCGGCACTTCGCTTGGCTCGCTTCAATGCCAACGTGGATGTTGTTGACAAGGGCTTCTTCCAGGGTCTTCCTTCTCCTGCAGCCGCTGCTTTAGTCGCAGGTTTTGTGTGGCTTGCGGTTGACCAGAGAATGCCAGTTAACAGCGACTGGCTGCCGTGGCTCGCAATGGTTATTACGGTTTATGCCGGTCTTACCATGGTCTGCAACGCACCGTTCTACTCCGGCAAGAGCTTCCATTACGGTAAGAGCGTTCCTTTCTGGGTGCTGATCGCAGCGGTGATTCTGTTGTTTGTACTTTCAACGGATCCGGCTCTGATGGTCTTTATCCTATTCTGCTTGTACGCACTTTCCGGTTTTGCTTATCAGTTCTACCTCTGGTACACAGGTCAGCCGAATCCGGTTATTCCGCATCGCTCTGAAGTGGAATTAGACGAGCCTGCAGATCAGGTCAAGTAATCTGATTATCGTACCTACAAACCCGAGTCAAACTCGGGTTTTTTACTACGATAAAAGTTATATTTTGATATAATTTAATAAGAAAGGAGTATTGAAAATGACCACTTTAACACTTCGAAAAGTTGGCGGATCCACCATGCTTGCCCTTTCTCCTGCACTTCTTCAAATTTTGGGACGGAGAGCTGGAGAACAAGTTGTTATAAAAGTAGAGAGTGGGCGTCTGATCATTGAACCTAAGGTTGCTAGAAGAAGGGTTTCCAAATATAACCTTTCTGACCTCTTGAAAGAGCAAGAAAAAATACAAGCTGAGTTAGACAAAGACCGTGACTGGGTGACAAAAAAACGTCCCGTTGGAGAAGAAATTTTATGAGAAAGTTCTTTGACCGAGGAGACGTTGTTTTCCTTGACTTTGATCCCTCTCTGGGACATGAACAAAAAGGACGGAGGCCTGCACTGATTCTTACAAAAAAGATTTTCAATGAACAATTGCGAGTGGCTTGTGTTGCGCCGATCACTGGAGGAGGCTCTCTGGCTAGAGACTGCGGCTTCGCTGTTACTTTGCAAGGAACAGGCCTAGAAACAACTGGTATTGTTCGTTGCGATCAAATCCAAACTCTTGATTTATCCGTTAGAAATTGCCAATTGATAGAGAAGGCTCCCGATTATTTAATTGATGAAGTTCTCGACAGAGTGATCAGTCTCTTTGATTAATAACTAAAGATTTTTCCGTAATTTATTTTTGGAAGTATGGGCTTTAAGCTCCCAAGCAAACTAAAATAAAAAACAGATTTCACTCGAAAAAAGGTGCAATTCTTCAGGCACTATCGGGGATGCAGCAGGAGGCTCCGGCAAGGAGAATGCATTTGCTCGAAAGCATCGCTGTCTATGGGTAAGGCAGAGACGTTTATGCCGCATTTCAGTGATGCTCAGATCTCAACAATTTTTGTGGCCAGATACAACAATGACAACTGCAAGAGACAAGCTTTTTATTTTCGATACAACCCTTCGTGACGGAGAACAAAGTCCGGGCGCAAGCATGAGCCCGCAAGACAAACTCCGTATCGCCAAGCAGCTTGAATTCCTGGGTGTTGATGTGATTGAGGCAGGTTTTGCTGCCGCCTCTCCCGGAGACTTTGAATCCATCTGCGCAATTTCCAAGGTGATTCGCAACTCCACGGTTTGTTCGCTTGCCCGAGCAAATCCTTCCGATGTGAGAAAAGCCGGCGAGGCTATTGCCGCCGCTCCGAGACGCCGCATACATACGTTCATTGCAACTTCTCCGCTTCACATGGAGAAGAAGCTCAACATGACGCCGGAGCAGGTAATCTTTCGTGCTGTTGAAGCCATTCGCATCGCAAAGGAATACACCGACGATATCGAGTTTTCTTGCGAAGACGCTTCTCGCTCGCAGCCTGAATTCCTTTACCGCATCATTGAAGCGGCGATTCGCGAAGGCGCAACGACGATCAATATTCCTGATACCGTCGGATACGCAGTTCCGTCCGAGTTCGGCGCTTTTGTTCGTGATTTGCGTGAACACGTCTATAACTCCGATCAGGCCGTTTGGTCCGTTCACTGCCATAATGATCTCGGACTTGCCGTGGCCAACTCCTTGTCCGGTGTAGTCCACGGCGGTGCTCGTCAGATCGAGTGCTCCATCAACGGTCTTGGCGAAAGAGCGGGTAACTGCGCTTTAGAAGAAGTCGTCATGGCGGTTAAGACCCGTAATGACTTCTTTAAGCTCGGCGTTGACATCAACACTCGTCAGCTCGTTCCGACTTCAAAACTCGTATCTTCTGTCACCGGTTTCCCCATCCAGCCGAACAAAGCGGTTGTCGGTTCAAATGCCTTCTCGCATGCTTCCGGCATTCATCAGGACGGCGTGATCAAGCATCGCGAAACCTACGAAATCATGACCGCAGAAGATGTGGGCTGGACAAGCAATCGTATGGTGCTCGGCAAGCTCTCCGGCAGAAGTGCTTTCCGTCAGCGTGTGCGCGAGCTGGGCATTCCGACAAAGAGCGAAGCCGAGATCGATGACGCATTTGCCCGATTCAAAGATTTGGCCGATAGAAAAGTTCAGATTTTTGACGAAGATATTCAGTCGCTCTTTGATGCTAAGAATATCCAGCCCCAGGAAATTTCTTTTGTTTCTCTGAAGCAGGAAAGCCAAACCGGTAAGACACCGGTAGCTGAAGTGACCTATATGGACCACGGAGAGCAAAGGGTAGGACGTGCCGAAGGCAACGGTCCTGTCGATGCGACGTTCCAGGCTATTGAAAGCTGCGCCAAGAGCGGAGCAGAACTTCTGCTCTTCTCGATTAACGCTCTGACTAAGGGTGCCGAAGCCCAGGGCGAAGTGACCGTTCGTTTGTCTGTTGGCGGCCGAGTCGTTAACGGCAACGGATCGGACCCCGATGTGCTGGCGGCTTCCGCTAAGGCTTACTTAGACGCTTTGAATAAGCTGGCTAAAGTTGAAGAGCGCAAGAATCCTCAGTTCGATCATGAGCCGACTCCATAAGAGCTGACTTACGAGTAGATTGACAGACGGGCGCTTTGGCGCCCGTCGCTGTAAGGAGATATAGATGGCTTCAGATGCAGAAATGGCTTCCTATATTGCGGACATGCTCAACCCGCTAGGAGAGGTTCGAATAAAGAGAATGTTCGGAGAATACTGTTTCTATGTGAACGAGAAGCCGGTCGGCTTTCTGTGTGACAACGAAGTTCTCGTCAAAACCAATGCAGAGATGAGAGCACTGCATCCTGAAATGCCTCAAAAGCTGCTTTTTGACGGAGCGGTCAATCCGATGTGGCTGATTGACAACCCGGATGATCGAGAAGCTGTCGAACGGTATTTCGGTATTGCGGCAAAGATGCTTCCGACACCCAAACCGAAGAAGCCGAGAGCGTTGAAAGAGCCTCAGAAAACAAGAAAGTACCGGGACGGAGAGGGGTCGCCATTGAATGATCCTGCCGTAATGGGCGACGATATGAGAGAAAACAGTGACTAAAAGTTAAGGATCTGATGGAAAACGAGGAGGAGAATGGATTTTTTAGATATAATCTCGACTCGTTTCAATCACGCTCCGGCGTATTTTCCGTCGGAGTCGCTCGTAACGCCGAAAGGCAAAGGAAAATAAAATGGCACAGACTACTGCTCAAAAAGCTGAAATCATCGAGAAGTTCGCTCAGTCCAAGGGTGATACCGGATCTCCTCAGGTTCAGGTTGCTCTTCTGACAGCTCGTATCAACGAACTCACAGAGCACTTCAAAGTTAACCCGAAAGACCACCACAGCCGTCGCGGTCTTTTGAAGATGGTTTCCCGCCGTCGTAAGCTCCTTGACTACCTCAAGGGTCGTGACCTCGCAGCTTACAAGGCTTTGATCGAAGCCCTCAACCTGCGTAAGTAATCTTACCGGCATACCGATGAGCAGCGGTCCGCGGTTTTGTTACCGTTGACCGCTGTGTTTGTTTTTACAGATAAGAATTTTTTAAACCGGAACGTACGCGCGTTGCTGTATGTACGTAAGGCGGTGAGGACCGCCGAGTCGTAGATACCGCAATGTGCAGTTCCAAACATAAGGAAAAGAACGACATGACGATGTTCAATAAAGTAGTCAAGTCCTTTAAGTACGGCGATCACAACGTCCGTCTTGAAACCGGCGAAATCGCTCGCCAGGCCTCCGGCGCCGTGATCTGCGACATGGACGACACTGTCGTATTAGCCACTGTTGTTGCAAAGAAAGAAATTAAACCGGGTCAGGATTTCTTCCCTCTGACCGTTGATTACATTGAAAAGACTTACGCTGCCGGCCGTATTCCGGGAGGCTTCTTCAAGCGTGAAGGCCGTCCGAGCGAAAAAGAAACGCTCACTTCCCGCCTGATCGACCGTCCGATTCGTCCGCTGTTCCCGGAAGGTTTCTTCAATGAAGTTCAGATCATTATTCACGTCCTTTCCGTGAACCCCGAAGTTGATCCGGACATTCCTTCCATGATCGCAGCATCTGCAGCTCTGGCTGTTTCCGGCGTGCCATTTAACGGCCCGATCGCTGCTGCCCGCGTCGGCTACATTAACAACGAATATGTTCTGTGCCCGAACCTTTCTCAGATGAAAGATTCCAAGCTCGACCTCGTTGTTGCCGGTACGGAACGTGCCGTTCTGATGGTTGAATCTGAAGCCGATCAGCTCTCTGAAGAAGTCATGCTCGGCGCCGTGATGTTCGGCTACGAAAAAATGCAGGTTGTTATCGAAGCCATCGACGAACTCGTTGAAGAAGCCGGTAAACCGCTGTGGGATTGGGCTCCTGCAGAACGCAATCAGCAGCTTGTTGCGCTCATCAATCAGATCGTCGGCAACCGTATTCATGAAGCTTACGAGCATCGCAGCAAACAGGACCGCAACGAATGCCTGCGCGCGATCTATGACGACGTCAATGAAAAAGTTAACGCTGCTGTTGAAGTCGGCGAACTCGCTGAAATCGGTGAAAACGAAGTCGCCAACATTCTCTTTGAAATGGAAGCTGCCCACGTCCGCGGCAAGATCCTTTCCGGCGAACCGCGTATCGACGGCCGCGACACTCGCACTGTTCGTCCGATCGAAATCCGTACCGGTGTTCTTCCGCGCGCTCACGGCTCTGCGCTCTTCACCCGCGGTGAAACACAGGCTCTTGTTGTCACAACTCTTGGCACCAAACAGGACGAACAGATCGTTGACGGTCTGACCGGTGAACAGCGTGAACGCTTCATGCTTCACTACAACATGCCTCCGTTTGCTACCGGTGAAACCGGCCGCGTCGGCTCTCCGAAGAGACGCGAAATCGGTCATGGCCGTCTGGCTAAACGCGCTCTAACTGCCGTTCTGCCGAACGAAGAAGATTTCCAGTACACCATGCGTGTGGTTTCCGAAATCTGCGAATCCAACGGTTCTTCCTCTATGGCGAGCGTCTGCGGCGGCTGCTTGTCTCTGCTGGATGCCGGCGTGCCTCTGAAAGACTTCGTGGCCGGTGTTGCCATGGGCCTGATCAAGGAAGGCAATAAGTTTGCCGTTCTGACCGATATTCTCGGCGACGAAGACCACCTCGGCGATATGGACTTCAAGGTTGCCGGTACCGATCACGGCGTGACTGCTCTGCAGATGGACATCAAGATTGAAGGCATCAGCAAGGAAATCATGCAGGTCGCTCTGGCTCAGGCTAAGGAAGGCCGTATGCACATCCTCGGCAAGATGCACGAAGCCGTTGAAGGTCCGAAGACAGAACTTTCTCCGTACGCTCCGCGTCTGGTTTCCTTCAAGATCAATCCGGACAAGATCCGTGACGTGATCGGCAAGGGCGGCGCTGTGATTCGTGCCCTGACGGAAGAAACCGGTACACAAATCAACATCGAAGACGACGGTACCGTTACCATCGCTTCCGTTGACGAAGCCGCCGGTGCAGAAGCCCGCCGTCGTGTTGAAGAACTTGCCGCTACTGTTGAAGTCGGTAAGGTTTACGAAGGCAAGGTTCAGAGACTGCTCGACTTCGGCGCTATCGTTCAGGTTCTGCCGGGCCGCGACGGTCTGCTGCACATCAGCCAGATCGCGCATGAACGCGTCAACCAGGTCAGCGACTACCTCAAGGAAGGCCAGATCGTTCGCGTGAAGGTTCTTGAGATCGATGACAAAGATCGCATCCGTCTTTCCATGAAGGCTTTGATTGAAAAGCCCGAACACAAGGAAAAGAAGGAAGAAGCTGCTCAGCAGGATGGCAATCCTGACATCATCAAAGGCTAATTTCCTTTGATTCTGAGATAGCTTAATGACAAAACCGGCGGCTAAAACCGTCGGTTTTGTCTTTCAATTTGTTGCGAAAACTAGTAATGACTGCTTCAGATGTCTTTGCCATAATGCAGCGATTCACTGATGCACTGTGACAAGAAAAAGTAATGAAATTGAACGGAAACTCACTCGATGAAGTACTGATGAAGGAAACTTTATCCGATGAGGATATCGTGTTCCTGCTCGGTCTGACCGAACCTGAAGACTGCAAGAAGCTTCAGGAAGCTGCCTATAAGAAGACCACCGAGCTTATGGGCAATAAGGTTTATTACCGCGGACTCATTGAAGTCTCTAACGTCTGCACGGTTGACTGCCGTTACTGCGGCATCCGCAAAGATAACTACGGTGTTCACCGCTATACGCTTACCAAAGATGAAATCTTGGGTGCGGCAATGTTTGCGGCTGAAAACGGCTACGGAAGCATCTGTCTTCAAGCCGGAGAGCGCAACGATCCGAAGTTTATTTCCTTTATCTCGGACTGCCTAAGAGAGATTCATCGCAAGACGGTCTCAGAGAGCCTTCTGGATGGTCTCGGCATTACCTTGAGTCTCGGAGATCAGACGAAAGAAGTCTACGAAGAATGGGCGGAAGCCAGCGGCAACCGCAAGAATCTTCGTTATCTCGCACGCTTTGAAAGCTCTAATCACGAACTTTTTGATTTTCTTCATAACGTTCCTCACAAGAAGTCCAAACATCTGGAGCATCGTCTCCAGTGCTTGCAGTGGCTTAAAGAGTGCGGATATCAGGTCGGTACCGGCGTGATGATCGGAATCCCGGGGCAGACCCTGGAAGATTTGTGTTCGGACATTCGTTTGTTCCAGAAGCTTGAAGCAGACATGATCGGCATGGGCCCCTACCTCATGAGCGAGGGCGGGGATCTGAAGTCTTTGGGCCAAACGGAAAACAAAAAGCTTTTCCAGCTTTCTTTAAACATGATTGCGGTGACGCGTTTGGTGATGGGCAATATCAATATTGCGGCGGCGACTGCGATGCAGGTTCTTGATCCTCAGGGCCGAGAAACCGCCATTTCTTACGGCGCCAATGTCGTGATGCCTAATCTGACTCCGCTGCAATATCGCGAAGGGTATCAGCTGTACGACAAGAAGCCCGGACTCAAGGATGATCCGGAAACGTTCGGTCTGAAGCTGGAAGAACGCATTCAATCGAAAGGCAGAGAGGTCGGCTGGAATCTTTCCGGATCGTCGAGAAAGTGGCTCAACCGCACCGGCAATTCACAGGAAGGCTACGACGGCAAAAAGGGTGCCGGCGAGCAGTCCGTGGTGTGGATTAAATCCTCCGAGTCGTAAAACTACGAGTAAAATTCGGTATTTAGTTTCTACAACAGAGTATTGGAGTTATCTGATGCGCAGAAGTTTGGTGATTGCCAATTGGAAGATGAACGGCTCGGTCGATTTCATTGACCAATGGACGAACGTTTTCACAACTTTTTCTCCCGTGAGCACCGAATTAGCCGTGTGTCCGCCTTTTGTCTACATTCGCTATCTCCAGCAGAAATTTCTGACAAGCGCACTCGATATCAATGCCGGTGCGCAGGACTGTTCCGTTCACGAATCCGGTGCTTTTACAGGAGAGGTGAGCGCAGGGATGCTAGCTGACGTTAAATGTCCCTGGGTTATTGTCGGACATTCGGAGAGAAGACAGTATCACGGCGAGACGAATGAAATCGTTGCGGCAAAAGCCAAGATTGCCATCGAACACGGACTGCGTCCGATCGTCTGCGTCGGTGAAACTCTGGAAGAGCGTGAAAGCGGACGGACAAGCGACGTTGTGATCGGGCAGCTCAATGCCGTTCTCGATGCGATCGGACCGGAAGCCTTGGTTACCGGAGCGGTGGCATACGAGCCTGTTTGGGCCATCGGAACGGGCAAAACCGCCACGCCTCAGCAAGCTCAATTAGTTCACGCCGAACTGAGGGATAGTGTAGAATCTCGGGATTCTCAAGCTGCTTCCGCGCTCAGAATTATTTACGGCGGATCCGTCAAGCCGTCCAATGCGGCAGAGCTTTTTGCCTGCAATGACATTGACGGAGGCCTGGTCGGCGGAGCTTCTTTGAAAGCTGCGGATTTTTATGCCATTGCCCAGGCCGCCAGCGGAATAGGGCTGATTTAATAACTGGATACAATTTATTATGCATTTGTTGATTACGGTTGCGGTTGTTCTGCAGGTGATTTCTGCAGTTGCAATCATTGTTTTAGTGCTGCTTCAGCACGGTAAAGGCGCCGACATGGGCGCAGCCTTCGGCGGCGGTGCCTCCGGTTCTCTTTTCGGAGCCACGGGAAGCGCTAACTTCCTTTCCCGTTCTACTGCTGTTGCTTCCACCATTTTCTTCTGCGCTACTTTAGCGCTGACCTTCGGCGGTCAGGTTCGTAAGGCTCCTGCTGCAGGCGGCGTTCTGTCTACTGTTACGACTGAACAGAAGGCTCCGGCTCAGCCTGCATCCCCGGTTCCTTCGACTAATACTAGTGATTCCACTAATAAGCCTGCACAAAATCAAATTCCGAGGTAGAATATCGTCTTTCGGTTCTGATGAAGACGGAAACGAAAGAAAGAGTTGAAAACAGTGCCTTCGTGGTGAAATTGGTAGACACGCCATCTTGAGGGGGTGGTGACGAAAGTCGTATGAGTTCGAGTCTCATCGAAGGCACCAAAAAATTTAATTGCTAAGCCGTCGTGGTGAAATTGGTAGACACGCCATCTTGAGGGGGTGGTGACGAAAGTCGTGTGAGTTCGAGTCTCACCGACGGCACCAAGATTCGAAAGCCTGATTAACGTTGAGTTGTCAGGCTTTTTCCTTTTCGGTTTTCTTCTTGCCGCTTACCGGTCCGATTGTGAAAGACGAACGGTCGGGCGAGTTGAGATTTGGGCGATTCTGGAGCGATACTCCCGCTTACTTTCAAATCGGGCAACTCCATACTCATGAAAAGCGAACTGATGGATACATTGTCGGAGCATGACCGGCTCGGAATTGCGCAACAGTTTGATTATTCGAAATTTTCGCTCTATTCACTCATCACACAATCAACCGCGATTGAAGGTTCGACCGTTACTGAAGCCGAGAATCAGCTCTTTTTTGATGAAGGGATTCCGCCTAAGAAGCGCAACCTATCTGAAGTGTTAATGAATCTGGACCTGCACAATGCTTATCAGCTGAGCATTCGGTTTGCTAAACATCACAGAGACTACTCTCGTGGGTTGCTTTGGGAAATCAGTGTTGTGGTACTAAAGAATACAGGATGCAGCTATAACACCGCATTGGGAACTTTTGATTCTTCAAAAGGGGACCTTAGGAAGGTCAATGTCAGCGCCGGCGCGTCGGGCAAGTCATATATCAATTACTCAAAAGTCGAGGGCCGGCTGAAGAAGTGGTGTTCTGAGGTAAACGAGAAACGAAAAGAATTGTTGAAATCGGAAGAAGTTTACGGCAAATATCTTTTCACTTTTGACTCTCATCTAGATTTGCTAACAATCCATCCATGGGTTGACGGCAACGGCCGGACCGCCAGGCTCGTGATGAATCAGCTGCAGTTTGAATTAGGTTTGATTCCCGCAAAGATACTCAAGGAAGACAAAGCCGAATACATTGACGCACTTATCAAAGCGAGAGAGGGTCATGATCCGTCGGTGTTTTCGTCCTTCATGATGGCTTTGCACATAAGGAATTTGCAAGCTGAGATTACAGAGTTTAAGAAATCTCAGGAGGTTTCTGAGGATAAGACAATCTTCTCCTGATCTACTCGGGTTCGGGACGCTTAAAATTGAACTACGCTATCGGCTGATTTGGACCGACGGGATTTCACCGCAATTTTCAGATTTTCTGCATTGACAGTTCCTTTTTCAACATCGGAGTAGAAGTGAAAGCTAAAGCAAAAGTTTTGGACATTCTTCATTTGACAGGTAGAACTGCATCAACGGAAGACAGTCGAACGATCCTTTCTGAAAAAGAGTTCAAAGGGCTTTTGCGTCAGTTGAAGGAAGGCGAAAAAGATCCGAAGATTCTTTCAGCAAGACAAAAGTTGGAGAACCTCAAAACCTTATGGGAAAATTGAGCCACTCTGAACCTTGAACTTTATACGTAATACTAAGAACTGAGAAAATGAAAATCAAATAACTTACTTTCTTACAGTAAAATCTAAGGTCTGATAACCGAGGCAATCAGGCCTTTTCATCACATTTAGGCGCGGAGACCACTGCCTCCAGGCAGGGGAGGAAGCGCCTTCTCCTTTCGAATCTCTGTTAAATAGGTTCGTCTCTTTTCCAGAAGATGCAGCTTCTTGTAGCTGATGCCTGCCGAAATGCAGGTTCCGTCAAGCTTTCGAACATCAAAGTACCCGGATGATCGACGGCCGAAAATGAAGCCTTCTTCTCCCTTGCAGGCAACTTTGTCAAAAAGACGGAAGCCATTGACCTCAAAGGGCGCCTGATTGCGCTTTCGAATGCCGTCTTTGAGGATGGAAAACTTATGAATCTGGCGGTTATTCCGACGCGTCTGCTTCTGAAAGAAGAATTCGCCGAGCCTTTTGGCGCCGAGATTGCCGGCAATGCAGAAAGCATCCGCACAATGCGACTTAGCGATACCGTTCGCGATCCGCGCGTGCTTAGTCCGGTAGCCGTAGGTGTTGTTCACTTCCAGCTCAGGATGCGACAACTTCAGACGGTTCAGTACCTCCCAGCGCATAATTCCCATGAAGGCTTCCGCACGGAGCGACTGCCCGCGCTTGGCACTCAGCTTGATTTCTCCACGATGAAGCGCCTTATGGCACGTCTCACAAAGCGTAATCAAGTTGCCCGGCGAATCTCCGCCGGTACGTCTGCTTTCCAGATGATGAACATTGAGCACCGGGTCTTTCGATCTGCCGTGACAATGCTGACAAACGTGGCCGTCTCTGAAAAGGACATACTCTCGGACGTTCCAGAAGGCGAGCTGTTCGCCCTCTTGGTACTCTTTCCCCGCAATGTCCGGATTCTTCGGCAGCTGCGTGTCGAAAGACGCCGTCTCCACGGTGATCTTCGTGATCGGCAGCAGTCGAAGAACTGCTTCTATGCGCGACAAGTGCGCGTTGATTCGGTTTTCAACCGACGGTGCAAGCCAGCCTTTGCGCTTGGTGCGGATGCGGTTGTCGAACCTCGGTGCGCGGTAGCGCGTTTTGCGGTTGCGGCGCGACTGCCGTAACGCGCGACGAGCAGAGAGCAGATCGGTGATGTCCTGCCGCAGTTCGACTTCTGATGCATAAAGTTCAGCCTTTTCCGTGGATGCGGAAAGGCCGACATGTTTGTACCCGGCATCAACGCCCAGACTCACCGGCTGATTGGTCTCACCCGTTGCAATCGTCAGCTGAATAGTGAAAGGCGTTCGCCTTACCACAATAGCTTTCTTCTCTTTAAGCAGAAGGCGCGCTTTTGCCGGTGAACAGGGCATCAGCGGTTTTCCGCGTTTGTTCCTAACAAATACTCTCAAGTTTTATCTCCTCGGTCTTTCGACGGGTTGTGATCCTTCGCCAATGTTGGAAGGGGTTTCAAGCCGACAGCACCGCTCCTACCTCTCAGAGCTTTTAACCATCGGCCGCAGAGCGCGGGACTAGGATCTGCATCCCGCGGTGCCTGTACATTCCCAACCAACGTAGTCCGCCAAACGACGGCCTGAGGCTAGTCAACTAGAGGCTTTTTCAAGCCTCGGCCTTTAGGCCGAGGTAGTTGACCGAAGCTCCACAACTAACTCTTTTCCCAAAGCATTGAAGGCCCGTTGAAGGGTATCTATCTTTGTTGCATGGTCCGCTTTGATTATGTTTTGAACGCTCGGGCGTTTGATGTTCATTCTTCTTGCTAATTCAGACCCAGATATCGACTGATCGATCATTTCATAGAGAAGCCTCAGTTTAATTTGAGCCGAAAGGGGCATTCTGATTAGTACTTCTCCCTTTTTTGCAGGGGAAGCCTTAGGCAATTTTTCTTTATCGTCCAGAGCAATGGTTGCCTCTGACAAAAGCCAATCGGAGGCCATGGAAAGCGCCTCTTCATAAGTTTGACCTTGTGTGACAGGTTCGTTACCATAAAAATCACGAAAAGAGACAAGGAAAAAATCGCCATCTTTAGTAATCTTCGCTGGATAGGTAAACATTGAAAACTCCATAATTAAATTGCTTACTTCTGGTTGGTTCGGATTAGAAGCCAAGTCTTTTTACGATAGTTTTTCGTAATCCTTCGTGAATTTCCTGGCTAGGATGCCTTGGTATCGGTTGTGGCCTATAGCCCTTGCGATAGGCGATCCAGTGATTTGAGCCATCTCGGATCTCACATCCAAGACTTTCTAACAGCTTCTTAAATTCCGAACATTTCATCTAACCTCCTTTTAATATAATTTTATATTAACATATTTTTATATTAAAAACTCTCTTTCAGGGAGAGTTTTTTTACTTTTTATTTCTTTTAAAACAATATGTTATTTTTACTATTTGCCCCATCAGGGGAAATATTTATCAAATCTTCCCTTCTTCGCTAGTTATCCGAACAGCAAGCATGGAAAAAATAGACTTTGAGGATGAACATTACTTAATTTCTTAAAAGAACACATTTTCGTTTTTTCGGAAAAAGTCAGCATGTGCTAATTACTCAAACTGTTTAATGTCGATCCTAAAAATTAAACTATCTACAGAATCTAACCATCAAACAGATTCGAGAAATTTCTGAGAAACGAATTCTCTAAGTCGACGAAGCGTCGCAACCTTTGCTCAAATATTGTTGCGTGAAATGAGCTTGCTCCGATTGGTGTGATTTCTATTCTCTTCTTTTTTACATTCGCTATCTTACAAGCCAAGACAAAGCGCTCTTCTAGAGGGTTTTACAATTAAGATGAATGACGCACTGATTTTTGAAAGTTTGTTTTTAATATTCCTCTTTGCGAATCTCGTATTGGGTTTTTACCTTTACTTGAGAGAGGCTAAGTCGATAAAGGAACATCGGAATAAAGTTCCGCATGTGTTTTCAGGTCTTGTTTCTCTTGACGCCCACAAAGCGGCATCTGATGCTCGCCTGCATGCTGATAAGGTTAATGAGATCCGGCATCTCTCGAATTTAGTTTTGGTGCTTCTGCTGACCTTCGGCGGCGGAATCACTTGGTTTTCTACTTTGCTGACGAATCAGCTTGGGAACGGTCTTTTCACACAGATTCTTTTTGCTTTGGGCGTTGCTTTAGCATTTCTGGTAATTAACGCTCTGTTTCTTGCCGTTGCAAAGAATCCTGAAAAGAACAGTTCATATTTGATCCTTAGAAACTTCGGTTCCTCACGCAGCAAAGTGAGTAATGTTGTCTTCTTTGTAGTAATCGTCTCCGCTGTCCTCACATGCTGGTCTTTTGGAACCTCTTATTGGTGGACTCTTGCTTGGGCCGTTTCTGCCATTCTTGTGATTGGCGCTTCGATGGTCAGCAGATCAGTCGCTTACTCGACACATCCATTGGCTGACGGAGAATTAAAGAGCAGGCTGGATAAGTTTTTAAAGAAGATTGGTTTTGAATCACAGGGTGTCTTTGTCGCGAATTCGGATCGCCTCGGTTCAGGCAGTGGTGTATTTATCTCCGGCTTCGGAACCAATAAGAAAGTTATTGTGACCGAGAGCCTTGTTGAACGTCTTAATCCGTCTGAGATTGAGGCCATGATTGCCAATGAAATCGGCCAATACAAATACCAAACCGGTTTCAGAGCTTACCTTCCTTACATAATCCTCTCATTTATCTTTTTTTGCTTACTGAGTTACTTTTCTGCCAAGCCTTGGTTCTTCCAAGGACTTGGTATTTCCTCAGGTTTTGATGTAAACCATGGCGTCGCCTTGGTCCTTTTCTCGCTGACGGCTTACGTTTTCCTTTTCCCACTGATTCCGTTAAGAAACGCTCTATTGTGGAGAGCCGAAGAAAACGCCGAACGCTCTTCTGTGAAGCTGGTGGACTGGAATGCAATGATCAGCGGAACAGCTAAGTTTGCTTCTGACAAGGCAGGATCTGTCACGCTTGATCCCTTATATCTTGTCTTTAACAGTACCCGCACAGACTCAATGCACCGAATCATGGATATTCAGCATTTGGCGCCGAGACATACTCGCCAGAGAGATTCTTGGCTTCCGAATGCATAGTTGAGAAATATGAGATAGAAGAAGAGGCTGCTTGTTTAGTGACATTGCAGCCTCTCTCATTTCTTTACTTTCCGGGCGGTTCCTTTACCGTTGATATTCTTGGTTCAGGTGTTTTGTTAATAGGAGACTTCTTCTTTAAATAAGCTTTCAGAACATCGGCAACTAAAGGCCCGGATTTCGAAATTTGGACGCCGCGAGCCAGAGCTTTGTGATCATCTCCTCCGGAAGCAAGGAAAGCACCGACCGCCGCGACGTAAACTTTGTTGTCCTTCAACGGCTTCCACTTGCCGTCCTTGTCCTGCACTTCAATGGACCTAACTCTATGCCCAACAGGAGCAGTGGGGCAGTAGGTGTACCTCTGTCCGGACGCTTGGATCATTCTCGGACCGATTCCGTCAACGTCGGAGACCCCGTGCTCTACGGCTTCGAAAAGCTCTTTGCCTGTGTATTTTTTAAGCAAGACCTTATCTTTGAACGGGAGCAGATTGTCGATGTCGCCTTGCGTGATTTTGCCGACGGGAAGGGCGGCGCGGAAGTTTCCGCCGTTAATCAATGCAACGGAGGCACCCTTTGGCCGCGCGTAATCCAGCATTGCATCTGTGGTGACCATCGCGGACAGACAGTCCCCTTCACGGCATGGATCCAGGCCATCTCTCATTTTTACAAGGTTGGTTCCGACGACTGTCGAATTACTTTTGATGACAGGTTCGGCTGCCTGATTGATGATCTTCGTGATTTCAGGTGAGCCGCCGGCTCTGCCTAAACGTACCGGTTCACCGTTCCAGCCTGTCGGCGTGCCTTCCTTGTTAAAGCTTACTTCCAGGTGGCCTAAATATTTTGTCTCGCCCGATGTTGTCACAATCAGGACCGGCTTGCCGCTTGGAGATTTCTCAACGATCGGATAGGGCCCTAAAGGAGAGCCTGGTCCTATGTAATCGTGCGTATGTCCGCCGACAATCAGATCTACACCGCTGACGGATTTTGCTAACTCCTCATCGAAAGGTAGTCCGAGATGAGACAAAACAATGATGATATTAACGTTCTGAGCCTGAAGCGCTTTCACAGATTCTTTGACTGCTTCGACTGGATCGACAAACTTTGTGTCTTTGCAAGCCTTTGACTGGTTCACGACATCCGGATTGGCTAAACCGATTATGCCAATTTTTGCGTCCGGTCGGTTTATGACGGTGAAAGACGCGATGTGGTTTTTGCTCAAAGGGCAACCCGGCGCCGGTTTGAGGTTGGCTGCCAGAAGAGGGAAATCCGCGTTTTTAGCGTAGTCGGACAACGCCTTACAGCCTTCGTCGAATTCATGGTTGCCGAAGGTTGCGAAGTCATACTGCATCTTGTTTGTGATTTTGCCGACTAACGGCGAATGGTAATTCACATACAACAATGAGCCTTGGAACTGGTCGCCGGCGTCCAAGAAAATAGCGTTAGGATTTCTTTCCTTTACTTCTTTTACGTATTCGGCAACTCGGCCGTAACCGCCTTCGCAGTCGTTTTCCGTGATGCAGGCGCTTCCGTTTTTAATGCCTGCAAAGTGAGAGTGCATGTCGTTGGAGTGAAGGATTTCAACGGTTACTTCCTTTTTGTCCTTTATGGATTGGCAGCCGGAAGTAAGGATTAAAGAGATCGCGGCAATTGAGGCAAGAATAAAGCGGGTTGAAAAAAGGAAGCGAGGCGACATCGTAGAGAGAAACAAAATTCAATGAAGTTCTGACAGTTGTGGATCTGAAGGCAAAAACGAGGTGTGCCAAAAACTCGGTAGCTGAAGTTTAGCAAACTCAATTTTTTGAGAAATTTCAAAGAGAAAAAATTCTGACTTGAAAAACTCATCATCCGTACGGATGAAGCAAAAACTTTTCAAAAATGGAATTTGTAAGGATAAATTTCCTAAACTATTTTTTGTCAATAACCTCATTACGTTAGTTATAGGAATTTTCAATGTTCAGAAGAAATCTTTTAGCGTTCCTTTGCGCTTTAAGCATGCTGCCCGTCTCGGCTTCTTTTGCGAAGTCCCCGACTATTGAAGACGGCGTCCTCCTTGTCGGTACAGATTCGAGCTTTGCTCCGTTCGAGTTTTTGGCCGAAGACGGTAAGAATTTCACGGGTTTCGATATGGATTTGATCCGTGCGATCGGTAAAGAACTCGGATACAAAGTCGTGGTCCAGAACATGGGCTTTGACGCGACGGTTCCGGCATTGCGCACCGGTATTGTGGATGCCGTTATCGCTGGTATGACCATTAACGAAAAGCGTAAAAAGTTCGTCGACTTCTCCGATCCGTACTACACCTCCGGTTTGATCATTATGGTTCCGTCGTCTGATACAACAACCAAATCTATTAAAGATCTGGAAGGCAAGAAGATCGGTGCTCAGGTCGGCACAACGGGTATGTTCAGAGCTGAAAAAGTTCCCGGTGCAAAAGTGGTCACTTTCGCTAATGCCGCCGAGACTTTCCTGGAATTCCAAAACGGCGGTGTTGATGCCGTGATTCAGGACTTCCCGGTTGTGGCTTACTACGTTGCTCAAGGCGGCAATAAGGGCCGTTTGGTCGGACCGAAGATGGAAGCCGAAGAATATGGTATTGCCGTGACAAAAGGCAATAAAGAGCTGGTAGCTCAAATCAACAAGGCTCTTGCTTCTCTTAAGAAGAGCGGTGAGTTCCAGAGAATTTATAAGAAGTGGTTCGGCGAAGAAAATTAAGTTCGAAGTAGCTTCTTAATCAATAGAAAATGGCCCGGGTCAGTGAAAGATCCGAGCCGTTTGTTTTTAGAAGGTAAGAAACTAACAATTAATTGGTCAAATCTAGTCTTCAATAAGTTCGTGTTCGACGCCTTTACCTGCATTTAAATCGGCGATTGCTTTCTGCAAGTGCCTCATATTACTGGCTGAGTAGAAAGGGTCGGCTGAGACTTCAAAAGGAATCCGTTTTTCGCGAGTGACAGTTTTAGCGAAGATAGTGAAAGCGGCAGTCATTGACAGCCCCATATCCATACAGACTTGCTCCATATCTTTCTTCAACTCGCTGTCCATACGAAAATTAACGTTGACTGTTCGAGCCATTTCGTTCCTCTTTAATATTTTTTAGATTTTATTAATGTAATGACATATCGTGATGATTTCATTACTAAGGATATACAGCAATAAGATTTATGGGATGAAATAAAGGTTTGGTCTATTTTTTTCCCGCGACGGAAAAGTTAAAGAGGCCTGAGTAATTGAGAATAGACCCAGAAAAAATTAGAGCCTCCGTCAGGAGGCTCGAGAATTGTTAGTTCAGTTCGAAGACTTTCTTCAACTCTTCTGTCGTGAGGTTCTCATCGAAGGGAACGTACTCACCTTTGCTGTTCTTGAAGACACCGTAGGGGACGGCACGGCAGCCGGAGCGTCTGTGCAGTTTGGTGTTTGTCCAGACTTTGTTTCTCAGATCTTCAGGAAGCTTGGAGACGTCGTAGCGGATACCACGGAAGTCCGGATCTTTGAAGTGTTCATGCTGTTCTTCAAAAGTCTTGCAGGGATCCTTAGACATCAAGATCGTTGTTGCCTGAGGTTCGGAATGGATGTTCATGTATGAAATCGGGTAGAAAATCACATCAACATCATTGAGTAAGGGCTTAATACGGGTAAGCAAACGCATACAGTCCGGGCACTGAGTATCGAATGCGACAACAGCGACAGGAGCGTTGGGTTTGTGCGGGAAGCTGAAGCCGGTACCGTCTTTAAGGAAAGAGTCATACATTTTCTTTCCGTCCCAAATGGAGGGTACATTTGCGGGAGCGGCCTGAGCAGTTCTTGTTAAGCCTACGGCGGCAGCGCCTAAGGAAGCGATGAGGATCTTTCTGCGGGAAACAATTGATTGCATGAAATTGAAGTCCTTATTTGAGAAAAAGCGGATACTACTGCCACTCTAATACGGTTTGATTTTGAGAAACTTAAGATTAGACGAAAGTACTAGTCCGAATAACCGAAGGTGAAGTTTAATTCCTTGAATTAGAATTGAGCGTCACCATCTGATTGAATTTTTGGAAAAAACATGACAAAGAGTTCGAGACAGGCTGCAATTGCAGGATATCTGAAACGCGATGACGGCATTGATTGGAAAGGATTGACGGATTACGCCAATTCTATGTATGACGTCAGAGACGAGCTTGAGGTTGCAGACGTAGAAGATAATTTTGATATCGAGACAGCTCAAAAGGCGATCAAGAGTAAAACTCCGTACCTGACGCTGCGCCCGCTTCAAATTAATCCTGCCGAATTCAGAAAGGATCTTCAGAAGCTTCAGGATGCTTTTATTGAAAAGGGCGTCATCAATGTTGATGAACAAGTTGCCAAGCTGAAAGCTTTGGATTGGAACAAACTTACCGATGCAACGATCAAACTTGCCGGTGAAGATCCGACAGCCTTCTACGAAGTCGCTACGAAAGAAGTTTTAGGTGAAGAAGCCGATGAAGACATGATGGCTGTTATCGCCGGTCTTCTGCTGAACGTTCTTCGCAGATATTTCCGGAATCTCGGCGAAGACATGACGCACGAGCTCTCCAAAGTCGACGAAGCCAAATCCGGCGATGCCCCTTTGGGCTGCCCGACCTGCGGTGCTCCTGCAGCGATTTCTTCCGTCAGCGAAGGCACGGAAGGCAACTCCAACAACCGTTATCTTTTCTGCTCCTGCTGCGGAACTCAGTGGCCGTTTGAGCGCATTCGCTGCGCACTGTGCGGCAATACCAACAGCAACAAGTTGAAGTACGTCTATGCCGACGAAGATCCGGCTCACCGTATGCATGTATGCGAAGACTGCGGCGGTGCTATGGCCACGGTTTTCCAGGACGCACTGAAAGGTCCGATGGACTATGACATTGAGCTGATCACAACCGGTGTGATCCTCAGCATGTACGAAGATTCGTTGGAAGACGAGGCAAAACAGTAAGAAAGAATCTTATTCTTGAGAGCGGCTTCGGCCGCTTTTATTTTTTCTGAGGTATTTGGACTAAGTTCAGGTCGTGAGAGATTCGATTCACGCGACGATTGATGAGCGGAGCCGACTTCACAAACTGATATTTCTTCGGGTTAATTAAGATCGAGGCCAAGCGGATGGCTTCAGCACGAGAAAGGTTTGCCGCGTTCTTATTGAAGTAATAACGGGCAGCGGCTTGTGCTCCGAAGATTCCGTTGCCGAATTCGGCGATATTTAAATAGATCTCAAGGATTCTTTTCTTGCCCCAAATAGCTTCTACGATCGGTGTCAGAATGATTTCCTGTGCTTTTCTGAAGTAGCTTCTGTCGTGAGACAAAAAGAGGTTCTTGACGGTCTGCTGAGTGAGCGTCGAACCCCCGGGAGCGCGTTTGTCGGAGAGGAGGTTTCTTTCTGCTGCCGTTTTGATGGCATCCCAGCGCAGTCCGTGATGATGCATGAAATCCGCGTCTTCTGCGGCCACGACAGCTCGAATTAAATAAGGAGAAATCTGATCGTAATCTACCCACTGATACCGAATCGAATGCTGGCCTTCTTCCAGCAGTCTTTCCTGTTCGGCGCGGATGTATGGGCTTGACGACGGATTGACGAAGTCGAAGAGGAGGATTCGGCCGACGTACTGAAGCTCGAATAAAAAGAAAGCGAGCAGGGCGCAAAGAAAAAGTTTGGCGGTCCAGGAGTATTTATTTGTTTTAGATCGATTGAACACGCAATGGTCCCTTTCGGATGAACATTTAGATTATACGTAGATCATCTGATGATCAAATTGGCAATTTAATTGATTTGGGTTCTGTCGGATGAAAGACAGAGAATCATGGATGCACTTAGAGGTTTTTTCACGATTCATTTAGGGCTGTCGATTCGAGAAGAGTAGAGGCTGTCTTTTATCTCCGGAGTTCATAGTCACCAAGATTATCATCCCCAAAACACGCTATAAATATAAATGATAATAATTCTTATCATTATTTATATTTTCCCATATCTACTTTCAATTGATAAAAAAATACTTTTTTATATTATCTCTTTTCTCCATAGGGAAAGTACCAACCTATCTTTAATTAAAGTAGTTAGCTAAAGAATAAAATATTGAAAATGATTCTCATTTCTATTTTATTATGAAACCTTTTACATTGACTGCAATTGCTGCCTCTGTTCTGGCAACTGTCACCTATCCCTCAGTTCAAGCCCAAGAGACACCCTCCAACTCGGAAACGGTCGTCACGGCTCCGGTAGTTGTTACTGCGACGCGAACAGAAAAAAAACTCAACGAAGCTCCGTCCTCTTTAGTCGTTATCACAGACGGTCAGCTGGAGCAGGATAATCCCAAAACGCTTGGCGACGCGCTGTTGGATATTCCCAACGTTATGATGGAAGCCCCGGATAGTCCGGTCTTCACTCGAATCTCAATCCGAGGATCTGATTCTGATCAAATCACATACTTGATTGACGGAGTCCGTCAAGACAATTACACGATGAGCGGCAACCGTCCCGCTTTCATGTTTGCTGATCCGGAAATGATCAAGCAGATTGAGGTTAGGCGTGGCGGAGGATCTTCACTTTACGGTAACGGCGGCATCGGCGGAACAATCGCAGTTACCACCAAAACGGCGGCAGATCTTCTCAAGCCAGGACGAGATTTTGGTGCCAAACTCAAAGCCGGCTACAACAACGATGCCGACGAGTTCGGACAGGCGGCATGGCTTTACGGCAGGAAGGGACCTGTGGATGCAGTCATCGGTTTTTCACATCGAGACGGCGGCAAAGTTGTCAGTTCTTCCAACGGCAAAAGGTCTAAAACTCCTCGAGACGCTCAATACGATTCATTCACATCTAAACTCAGTTTTACCCCTTCGGATGATTCTATTTTCTCGATCGGTTATAACTACGATGAGAACAAGCTGGATCAGGGTCGCACAGATAATGAAGCTAAATACCGTCTCAAACAGCACCGACTGAGCGGCAGTTGGGAATATAGCTCCGGAGATTGGGTGGATCTTGTTGTCAATATGCAGTACATGAAACTTGACAATAAGTTCGACGGTACTTCCTACAACAATGAAGCGTATTTCAAGGACAAGTTTGACTCCTACAGTATTAACACGCAAAACACCTCCGTCTTTGGATTAGGAGGAACACATTCTTTAACGTATGGTTTTGATGCGTCCTTGAATAAGCAAAAAGCTGCTGATGTTTACGGTCGTCCCGACCGAAGTCGTCCGAAATCTAAAGGCTATGATGCCGGACTCTTCATCCAAGATGAATACGCAATTAATCCGTATTTGACGCTGACTCCTGTTCTTCGCTGGTCTTATTACAACCGCAAACCGACGACAGATAACAACGATAAATTCGGGTTGGCTTCACGAAGCGACAGTAAAGTAACTCCGGGTATTACGTTAACGCTTTCGCCTTCCAAGCAGTTGTCCTTCTACGCCTCGGTTCAAACCGGCTATCGTCCTCCCTTCTTGGATGAACTCTACACTTCTATTGAGTATCCGGAATTTGGAATGTATTCAGTCGTTCTTCCTAACCCGGATCTCAAACCCGAAGAATCTATTAACGTTGAGATCGGAGTCAACGGCGACTATAAGAGCTTATTCTCTGACTCCGACCGTTTTGTTTTTCATGCCAACGTTTTCCGCGACCGCGTGAAGAACCTCATCAATGCCGGAGCCACGGGAGATATGGACTTTACCGATGACGGCGACATGATTCTTTACTACTCCATTGATAACGTAGGTAAAGCATTAAAGACCGGTTTTGAAACTTCCGCGGATTACTATCCAGGCAACGCTGATTTTCATTTGTCTTACGGTTATTTGCATGCGGAAGATAAAAACACAGGAGAAAAGATTCCGGGACTCACTCCAATGCAGGCAACTCTTAGAGCCGGTTATACCTACAAGCCTTGGAATGTTAACGGATGGTATCGTATGCGTCTCTTCAAAGGAGGCAAGAGCAATCTAGAGACCGCTTGGAATAGCGGCGAATATAAACAGCTCGGTGGGTTTGCAACACACACTTTGGGCCTCACGTGGAAACCTCAGATCAAGGATTGGGCCGATTTCACGCTGACCTTCTCGGTCGATAACATCACCAATAAGAAGTTCCGCTATCTCAACGGCGGATACGGTGTAGGAAGAAGTTACAGAGCGTGGCTGAGTGCAACCTTCTAATCAATTATCTCCCTTCATGTTCATACGACGCTCAAAGGAGGGGAGTTTCCCTTCCTTTCTTCGCGAGACCTTTTTTACCTTTCGTCAATGGCGAATGTGGTTTCTCCTGGGCGTTGTTATTGCAGCCTATCTCATCAACATTAAACTAGCTGTTGCATTAAACGACTGGAACGGTCGTTTCTACAACGCACTTCAAGTTGTAAATAAAGAAGAAATTTTCAGTTGTCTGTATGACTTTATCTTGCTTTGTTCGGCCATTATCTTGGTTTTGGTTACAGCTGACTATCTTCAGGGGAGGGCTGCTTTAATCGCACGCCGAGAACTCACTCACCGATTTTTTAATCGCTGGCTTTCGGAAAATGCCACTTTTTATTGTCTGCGTTTGGAAAATAAAGAACCTGACAACCCGGATCAGCGAATTGCCGAAGATATTCGCGATGCTGTCTCAGTTTTTTTAAACTTATGCACTAGTTTTTTTAATTCCGTTCTCATGATCGGGAGTTTTTCAGTTATTTTGTGGAATCTCTCAGGTCCCCTAACCCTTTTTGGTTTTTCCATTCCCGGTTACATGTTTTGGGTATGCCTCATTTATACCTTCCTGGAGACACTTATCACGCATTTAATCGGCAGAAAACTTAAGCGACTCAATTTTGATTCTCAAAAACGAGAGGCAGATTTTCGTTCTTCACTCCTTGCAAAACGCACTCATGCCGAATCTATCGCGGGTCTTAAGGGGACATCTGTAGAACGGTTAGAACTTAACGGAAAATTCTCTTCACTCCTGAACGTTCTTATTGAAATCCTTAGAAAGAAAAGAAATCTGGAATACTTTTCGGTTGGTACCGGTCAAGTGACACATCTGACGCCGATTTTCTTTTCTCTACCGGCTTTTTTTGCGGGGACGATTGAGTTGGGTGGTCTCATGCAAATTCGAGGCGCGTTTATCGATGTTGCCCGCTCTCTTTCATGGATTGCCATGTCATATCAGCAGCTCGCTAGATTTGCTGCAACCTACGAACGTCTGTCGACACTTCATTACGCCATCGAAGAAATTAACGAAAAGCATAAACAAACAGTCTGTTACTCAACATCTACAAAAGGACTTAAAGCGGATTTTTACTTATGCATTCCTGAACGCAGTCAGGACGAGCGACTGAAGGTGAAGTTGACTCTTAAGCAAGGACAATTAACGGTCCTGCAAGGCCCTTCCGGCAGCGGTAAAAGTTCGATTCTTCGAGTTCTTGCAGGATTCGATCGCTTTGCGTCCGGAATGGTTGAATCCCCCTCTCAGAAGTTATGGATTACACAGCAGCCTTATCTTTTTAAAGGAACCTTAAAGGCTAACCTTACCTACCCCGAGTTGCCCGATAAAGTGAGTGATACAAAGGCGCTTGCGCTTCTCGAAAAAGTTGGACTCGGTCGACTTGAACCGTTTCTGAATCATACAGTCGACTGGCAACACAGGCTCAGTGGCGGGGAACAGCAGCGGCTCATGCTTGCCCGAATGCTCTTATTAAAACCCCAGGTACTGCTCTTAGACGAAGCTACCTCTGCCTTAGATGAGACAACCGCTGAAGCCATGACGGAGATGCTTCGCCTAGAGCTCAAAAATTCGGCAATTTTGCTGGTGACTCATCAATCTGTTCTCCTTAGACACGCAGACCAAGTACTACAAATGAAGGATTTTTATGTCAACACACGGAAGAAACGTCTTTGTCCCATTTCCTAGATATGAAAACGCAGTTTTTGTTGGGGACAGCGCAATTGAAGCCTTGGCGGAACTAAAGATTTTCGGCAAAGCCCTAATCGGAGGAGAGCTTCCGAATATGCAGTATTTTCATCCAAATGAAAAACTACTTGAATGCACTTCTTGTGTAATGCAGGATCAAAGGGTCTTGACCACAGCCATTCGTCGCGGTGAAATAGAGTATGTTCTTCTAGAAAATAATCCTGGCTCTGATATTAACCCAGCGCTTTTGGCCCCAAAACTTGAAGCAGAAGGCGTGCAGGTCAAAATTCTTACTATTTTTCAAGATCCCACTGAAACGCTCCTTGAAATCGGCAGAGTTTTTGGCGAGGAAACGCGTGCTGAGCGAATTGTTCGGGAGTATCGTTTGCAGCAAGAACAGCTAATACGTTATTCACCGCTTAGTTCTCAATCTATTCTGGCGCTTCTAGCCATTCGTCATCCACTGGACGATCGAATCTTCTTATTTGCGCTCTCTGATGCCTCCGAATTGAGCAAAGATCTTTACCCAGCACTCTGCGCTCATAATCCGATCAAAGAAGCCGATTATAAAACCGTGATTCCAGGGCTTGTAGAAATTGAAGATTTAAGTTCTCTCTTAGCTTTCAATCCGGATTGGATTGCGATCACAGGAGATTATCTTGGAATTCAGAGAGCATTAGCGCAATTCCAAATTCATGAACGTATCGTTCCCGATGCGCTAGCAAAAAATAAGGTTTTTACAGTTCCATATTATGGAAAACCGCTTGCTGTGCGACGCCCTCGCATCCTCAAGCTTTGGCGTGAAGCTGCAGAAATTGCCGCTCGAGTAAAGTGAACGGTGTGAGAAGTGTTTTCTCTTTCAACGTGTGATTGTGTCTGGCAAACGTCCGATTGCTACCAAGCATCTAATAACAATCGCTGAAATTGGTCAGGTGCTCTGTAAGCCGAGTCCGAAGACGCAGTTTTCATCATCCGAGAGCAAAAGTTGTAGACAACGAGATTGATTCGGATACGGGCAAATTGTCGAAAAGTTAACAACATTGTTCATAAGACGGGGCCTAAAACATCTCTATTAACGCAGTGTTTTACAACAGCTACGACAAAGAGGAACATCGATAGAAATTCAGTTTTTTCAGCCTGTGATGTGTAACTGTGTCTTGGTTAAGTTGGGAAAATAAATATGGCCGACAAAGATTGTCGGCCGTTCATAGGGGCAGTGGGGCAGATTAATTAAACCGATTACTTATTCCTGAAGAAGTCTCTTTCAAGCCTGGCATCTAAAACCGAAGCGAGTTTCTGAAGTTTTTGTTGGTACTGCGGATTCAAATTGCTCGGGCTTTGATCGTTGACAAATCGACCGAGATTTTTGGCGCCCCAGAAGCCAGCTGTGTCATCATCAACAACTTTGTAGGCACCGAGATATTTGTCCCACACTGCATCAAGTTTGCCGATTCCGTCACCGACATTGCCTTGGCCGCCGCCAAGCCATCCGGCATTCATGATGGTGTAGATGCCTTTTCCTTTGAGAAGTCCTTCCAAGCCTTTTGGCGTGTCCTGATAAGCAAATTTCTTAGAAAATACACGCTCCATGTAGCCTTTGGTGATTGCATTCGGACTGTCGTGCCAGTTCGGATAGCAGAAAATAATGTAATCGGCTTTAGAGACAAGAGCTTGTTCGGGCTTGATATCGTCCGGGGTTTGGCCGAAGCCGTCTTTGGCGTGGTAGAAGTTTTCCGGCGTGATGACCGGATTGAACCTGATCTTGTAGAGGTCTCTGATCTCTACTTCATAGCCTTTCTTGAGGAAGAAGTTCGCGGCGGTGTTGACCAAGAAACCTTCTAAGGATTGGTCAAAGCGCGGATCACCGACAACAAAAAGTACTTTCTTTGCCTTGCTGTCGGTAAAGCCTGTGGCTTTAGCCGAGATCCTCAATTTCTGAGGCACGATAGAAGCAGAAGTTACAGCATCGACGTTCTTGATTTGAGAGCCGGGTGCGGCATGATTAGGCGTTGCTCCGCTGACAGCATCTGCTGCATAACAAGCGACGGAAATGGAAGAAAGAAGTGCAGCGAGAAGATGATTGAATTTCATAAAGCCTCCGTGACGCTGCGAACGATTTATCTTCAACATTCGCAGCGATGATTAGTGATCACGACGACGGCGAACGTTGAAGGAACTTGCACGGAGATGCGCAAGACCTAGCCTGATCTTCAAATGAAAACAAAGAATATTTTGCATACACAAAATTATTTTTGGAATTGGTTTTAACCCGAATCTGTGATCACTTTTCACTCAGTTTTCAAATAATAGATATTTAAAAATTTAAAGAATCAAAAGCCAAAATATCAATAATTCTTTCCAAGGAGATTTTTATGAAATCCTTCAAATTAAAAACATTTGTTTCTATTTTGGCTTTTGCATCACTTTCTTCTATTAGCTTTGCAACTCAGGTTGTCGATACCGAGATTGTGATAGTCGGGGGCGGGTTGAGCGGAGTAGCGGCCGCCGCAAAGGCTGTTGAACTCGGTAAAAAACCTGTGCTTCTTGAGAAAACCGCAATTTTAGGAGGTGCAGGCAACTTTCCGGAAGGATCTCTTGGATTAGGCACGAAATATCAGAAAGAACACGGCATTACGTGGGATATCCAAAAGAATATTGATCGTTTCCTCGATTTCAACCACTATCGTACGAATCCCGCAGTTATCCGTCAGCTTATCGGCAAGTCGGGTGAGACCATTGACTGGGTGGTTGATAAAGGAGTTGAGATTCGTGGCATTCGCACCTTGTGGCCTCAAGGAGAATCTTATAACTGCTGGCATTTATTCAAAGGCGGTGCTTCAACGGTTATTTCTAAATTGAGTGACCAGATCAAAGCACAAGGCGGCCAAATTCTGATGCAGACACCAGCTCAAAAACTGATTACGAAAGACGGAAAAGTTGTCGGAATTGAGGCCGTCAACAGCAAGACCGGAGAAAAGTACATCATCAACGCAAAGAAAGTCATATTAGCTACAGGCGGTTTTGCAGCGAATAAAGGCATGATCGAAAAGTACGTTACTGACTCTTCTGATCTTTCCGTCTCTGAGCCGATTCGTTTGCGCAGCGCAGCCGGTGACGGCAGAACAGGCGACGGTATCAATATGGCTGTTAAAGTCGGTGCAGCAATTGCCGGAATGGAGAATGTTGTTGGGAATGCTCCCTACCTTCCGCACGAACCTCTTATCAACCAGTTTAACGGTGATACTTACCTCAAGCACGGCCGCTGCGCACTCGTTCAGCCGTGGCTTTGGGTCGATCGCAACGGAGAACGTTTCTACAACGAATCAAGAGGTTCCTTGTTTACTGATGTGTATGCAGCAATGACTCAAGCCGGCGGTTTGATGTACACGATCTTGGACCAGAAAAAATATGATCGACTTATCAATGAAGGTGCCTTAATTCCGTTCAATGCGATTGTTCCTATCGGCACAAAGTTAACAGAATTGCCGAAGACATTTGAAGTCGGTATGAAGAACGGTTGGGCTTTTAAGGCTGACACAATAGACGATTTGGCTCTTCAGATCGGTGTCCCCGCAGAAAATCTCAAGAAGACCATGAAGCAGCTTAATGAATATGCTTCCCACAAGAAAGATCCGGACTTCGGACGAAAACCTGAGTACCTCGAAAGTTTCGATCTGAACAAGGGCCCGTACTATGCTCTCAAAGGCATCAGAACTTACTTCCTGACATTAGGCGGTGTCAGAATTAACAAAGATTTCCAGGCTTTGAATGCTCAAGGCGATGTGATCCCCAATCTTTATGTCGTCGGTGCGGACATGGGTGGTCTGTTTGAAAGTACGGACGACCTGAAGGTAGAGGGCGCAACATCTTCCTTTGCTTTGACCTCTGGTAGACTCGCAGCTGAAAAGGCCGTACAAGCACTTAACTAAGTTCATTAACCCAAAAGGAAAGGGGCACGGCTTAACGCTGGTGCTCCTTTTAGTTTATGGATCTTAACCTTCTGCAAGTTTTTATAGAACTCTACAATTTTCGCAGCTTGTCAAAAGCGGCCAGAAAGTTAGATCTTTCTCAACCTTCGGTAAGCAGAAAGCTTCAGATACTCAGAGAGCATTTTTCAGATCCCTTATTCATTACGGACGGCCACAAGTTAGTTCCGACCGTGAAAGCGGAAAAGCTTTATCCCGATGTCGCGAAGGCTTTTAATAGTTTCCAAAGTGTTCTAAACCAATCTGTGGTTAGGGGTCCGAAGAAACTCACGATCGCATGTTCGGATGACTTTGAATTTTTTGTTGGGCCTCAGATTGTTCAAGGATTTAGAAAGGTCTTTCCTGAAGTTTTGGTGATTTTTCGTCAAACCAATACGATGTTGGCAGAAAAGACGCTTCAGGAAAGGAAGGCTGATTTCTGTATTACCGGAGGCGGAACACACAGCTCTCAAGTTGCCAGGGAAGGCTTTGGTTTGCATGAGGATGTCTGTCTTTATTGCGGAAAGGACGGCCTAAAAAGGCCGTTATCACTTGAGGAATATTTAGAGCGGGAACATGTTGCGGTCCATTTCGGAGGGGCAGAAGGGGTTTCAGATGAGATCCTTCGCCGAGGAAACAGGAAACGTAAGCTTGTTGCTATCACAACACATTACAGCGGAGTAGAGCGCTATATATTAGGAACGGAGCGAATAGCACTTGTTCCCCTGTTTTTTGCCAAAATCCTTGTTCAAACTTTTCCTTCGCTGGCCTATTGTCGGATTCCATTCAACGCAACTCAGGACCAAGTAGAGCTGTCGTATCGAAAAGATTTGCTGAAAGAACCTTTTTACAGAGACTGCCGAGACGTTTTGTCAGAGATATTGAAAACGGTCGACTGGAACTGAGTTTCTCCTAGATTTTCTTATTATTTAAGCAGATAGCAATTTCTTGTAGTTGTAGAAAGAGATTCCAGGCGAAATTCCTGCCAGTAAAGAGATCGAGGACGCGCAGAAAGCGAAGAAATCCCACATCTGACTGCTGCTTTTTCGGTGTATACTTTCGTCACATTTCTACGAAGTCCCTATCGTCTAGAGGCCTAGGACATGACCCTCTCAAGGTCAGAACATGGGTTCGAATCCCATTGGGGACGCCAGTATCCCACTTCTTTATTTAAACTCCCCAATCTAAAGTTCATATTGTCGCGGGCTTAGGTCCATTTGAGACAGCGATTAATTTCGTTTATTAGCAAGTTTGAAACTTTTCCAATCAAGGACTGTTCACAATTCGCGGGGGCGCCAAAGAGTTGGGAAAGTGGAGTATTTGGGGATTCTAGCCCAATAAAAAATTCTTTTATACAAGAACTTCTACAATATAATTATAAAAGTTTCTTTTATAAAAGAAACATATATAACTAATTGACAAACTTCCTTTTATAGAAGAATTATGAAGATATTTCCTCGACATCGCTATCTTAACCAGCTCATATCTTTTCACGGTTCGGAACTGATCCGCGCAATCACAGGAATGAGACGTTCCGGAAAGAGTTCCTTGCTCAACCTCTACAGAAATTGGCTGGTTAATGAAAAGAAAATCGAGGAAAAGAATATTGTCTATATCAATTTTGAATCTCTCAAGTACGCAAACCTTACGGAATATCAGGCCCTCTATGATTATGTCTGCGGAATCTCTTCTCAAGCCGGAACAAAGGTGTATTTGCTTTTTGACGAGATTCAGAACGTTAAAGAGTGGGAGAAGGCTGTCAATGCTTTGCGCGTCGATTGTGACTGCGAGATTGTTCTGACCGGCTCGAATGCAAGACTTCTCTCAGGAGAATTGGCGACACTTTTAGCAGGCCGCTATGTGGAAATCCAAATGTTTCCGCTATCCTTTGACGAGTTTTTAGAATTCAGAAAAAGTAGTGGCGAGGACATTCATAAATCCTTCGATGCCTTTCTTAGGTTCGGCGGGTTGCCTGGACTTCATGAGCTCCAAGCATCTCCTAGGGCAACATCTCAGTATCTGAGCGATGTTTTCAATTCCGTTCTGCTGAAAGACGTCGTTTCTCGAAATAACATCCGCGATAGTGAACTATTGAATCGAATCATCCAATTCATTTTTGATAACGTCGGTAGTACTTTTTCTGCGAAAAACATCTCCGATTTCCTGAAGAGCCAAGGTCGAAAATTAGGCGTTGAAACGATCTACAACTATCTCGACTACTTGGAGAATGCTTTTGTCATCGAACGCGTGGAACGCTTTGACCTAAAAGGCAGGAAGTATTTAGAGACACAAGAAAAAATCTATGCCGCTGACGTAGGCATCAGAAATTCTGTTCTCGGATATCGGCCGTCGGATATCGCCGGCATCTTAGAAAACCTTGTTTACCTGAATCTGAGACAAAAGGGATTTAGCGTTTCAGTAGGAAAAACAGGAACATTAGAAGTGGATTTTGTAGCCTCAAAGGATGGGGCCGTTTTCTACGTTCAGGTCTGCTACCAATTAACGCCAGAAAATTTAGAGCGAGAAATTGCACCGCTCAGGCAGATCAAAGACAACTACCCCAAACTTGTTCTCACGCTATCTGACTTGATGGCAGGAGATGTTGAAGGTATCAAGATAAGAAATCTTGTGGATTTCTTGGCCGAACCGATAGCAAAGTTCTAAAATTTCCCGGATTCCACATTTACAGATGTCGTTGCCACGGCATTCATCGGAGAGAAAAAACATTCTTTTCTCTCCGATGACTTGTTACTAGGACGTACAACTCTGTCTCGATCTTGATCACGCCGTTGTAGGAAAAGTTTCTAGCATCAATTTGCCATCAAGGCTTTTGTGTGTTTTGAAGAGCTTTGGTCAACGAGTTGATTTCTCAGAATTTTTCTTAGTTCAATGATGGCTTCAGGAGTTTCCTGGACGGAATGACCGGAGACGATGACTTTCTCACTGGCCGCTCCTTCAAGATGAGAACTCCAATAGGGAACGATCCCGTCAGAGGACTCTTCAAGCGGACCGTCGGCATTTTCTCGTCCGATGATCGAGTAGTACGTCACATTTCGTGAAATCGGAAGTTTGGCCAAAACTCGAATCGTAGGATCCTTAGCGGACAAGTTGTCCACGCCGGTCATGTTAATTTCTCTCGGTAAGTCCTGACCGAATATCATCAGCGTCATTTCGCCGAGCTTGTTCACGATTGAGAGCGGCAGCTTGACAAAAGATGCCAGGTATCTCGCCCAGCTTGCGTCGGCGTACGGTGTGCCTTGATGAGGAGCCGCTAAAAATATTGCGGTTGTGACGCCTTGGAGAGGTTTGAACCGAAGAATGCTCTTGAATTTCGGATCCATTTGGTTGATTTTGTCGGAGGCTTGAGGATACTTTTGCTCAAGTGCATTGATAATCGTGTTGCCTGAGTCCGACACAAGGAGCCTCGTGAGGATTCCTCCCATACTATGACCGATAAGCGTGATGTTTTTACTCGCCTGATTTGTGCGTGACGGATCGAAATGATCAATGGTCTTATTGATAGCTTCCGCAATCTCTTGGCGATTGATTAGGAGCGGAACGTTTGTCGGATAGTAGACCTGCCAAATCTGGTAATTATCTCGTAGGAGTTTGTCTCCCATAATTTCATTGGCCGTATTGACCCATGCTTCCGGACTGCTGGCTAAGCCGTGAATGAGGATAATAGTCCTAAGGTCCTTGCGGTAAGGACGCATCAGATAAACGGTAGGCTTATCGATGATATTTCCGTGTCCGAAAATCGTGCTGAGTGCGTTAGAGGCGAAGTCGGAGTTGGCGAGCCAAAGACCATAAGCGCCGCTGAAATTGGCCGACAAAGGAACGACGGTTTTACCGATTTTGACGCTCTGTACAAAAGACGGGTCATACGTTGAGATCACGACATCGTCGGCGGTAAGAATTTGACTCAGAGATTTCCCCGGAAATGAAATCATTGCCGTTACCGAAGAGTATGGCATTAGCCGCCAGGGCTGATCTTTTTCCTTTGCGGGGTCGTCTGTGGAGAGCACCATGCGGGCGCCGAGACCGTCAGCTGAGTATTGATTTTTAAGACCTTTAAAAGAAAGGACGGTATCCGGAATCAGCTCTTTAACCGTTTCAGCGTGTTCCGATAGCTGTTCTGGATTTTTGATATAGATGTTCCATTTGCCTTCGCGAACCGGGAAATCCGTTAGCGCTTTGCCTTTAGTCGCTCTGTAAAGCTGCTCGATGACATTTTGTACGGCAAAGTTGTAGTAGTCCTTCACCTGTGTTTGTCGATCTTCTAAGGCGCGGTCGCTGATTTTTCTGCCGGAGAAAAACAGATAAGCGTAAGAATATTTAGCCGTCTGAATATAGTCGTTAAGAAGTTCGGCGTTGAGTTTGTTCTCATCTTGAAATTCACCTGCATCTTTAAGGACCTGTGCATCTTTTTGCGCACGCATTGCTTTGAAGAGCCACATTTCTGCCAGTGCAGAAATTTTGGACTCATTGTCCGTTACAGAACTGTCTCCGACTGAATTGATACAGTACTGCATTCTGTTTTCACAGTTCGAAAGACCCAGCGCTGTGAGAACCGTGTTAGTCGGATCGCTTAACCGTCCCTGAGAGATGACATCGCCGCGGCGCTGAACCAAATATTCCTGACTATTGATGTTAGAGACCGTCACGGATGCGCAGCCGGACAGCAGAAGAATAGGTACGAGGAGGGCAGAGAGGATTTTCATCTGAGGTAAGCGTTAGCGGGAAAAATAATATTCAGAGACCGAAGCAAAAGCAGAAAAATAAATTTTGATACAGCGAATATTCAGAAGTCAAAGCTCCATTTCTCTAACCAATGGATTTTAAAAACATCGGCCGGACAGTAGAATTGAAACCCCGGAAAACAAGGCAAAAATAAACGGCGCCCGCTGCAAAACAGGTGCCGTTTCTTCAAGCTATTCAGGCTTATGAACTCTGGAAGTTCAAACCTTTTTGCTCATTACTGATAAATGTCCAAGCCGATGTAATGCTGGTACGGATGGTCGCAGGCAGGGCACTTAACAGGAGGTTCTGTCCCTTCGTAGATGTAACCGCAAACCAGACACTGCCAGTGAATCGGTTTTTCTCTTTTCCAGATGGTCCCCTTCTGGAGCTGGTCAAGATAGGTCTGGAAACGATCCAGGTGGTGCTGTTCGATCTGAGCGATTGCTCTGAAGTGAGAGGCGATGACAGGGAAGCCTTCCTTGTCTGCGACTTCGGCGTAAGCCTGATAAGCCTTAACGCCTTCGTATCTTTCTTCGTCGATGGAGATCTTAAGATTATCTTCGGTGGAGCCAATAGCTACAGAATCAGTCGGAACTTCGGCAACCAGCTTTCCGCCGGGCAAGAAGTTCAAAAAGATCTTGGCATGACGGAGTTCGTTCGCGGCTGTTTCGTTAAATGCATATCCGATCGGGAAGTAGCTTTCTTTTACGGCTTTCTGTGCATAGAAAGTGTACCGAGCGTAGGATTGGGATTCATTCAAATAAGAAGTTGCAAGGTTCTTCTCAGTCTGTGTACCTGCAACGCTTTTTGTTTCAGCCATTTCTATATCCTCATTTATGAATGGGTTAGAAGAAACCCTAATGAATAGCATTACTGTACCTTCTCGGGACAAGTTAAGGGCGGAGAGCGCCTCAAATTAAGTAAATCGGCCGCTTTTGGTGTCAAAACAACATTTCTGAAGCAGAAACTCACAATTTAGTTGAAAGTCAGTGAGAAGAAAGTCTCATAGGGAAGAGAGTTTTAATCCAAAAATATTCCTTTTAAAACAAAAGGATGGAAATAAATAATTAAGAGGGAAGAAGAAAGCCGGCCTTCAGACTGAAAGAGGGGATAAAAACTATTGAAAATTAGTGGTAAACACTCATATTAAAAGAGAAAAATCTCCGTATAGTGGCGCGTTGAATGTGTGGCTGCTTCATAAGCCCGTGTGTTAAGACAAGACACGTTATTTTGATTTACTCGAAACTTGTTCAGAAGGATTTACCACCCTTCGAATATCTTCTCATTTTTGGCGAACCGCCGTGTTCGCCAAAATTCGGGGACAGAGCGGGACGTCGAATTTTCTTTAAAAGGAATAATCCGATGGAACTTACTACCCACAAACTTCGTATCAGCCAAAGCACGGTGAATACCATTCTTTCCCGTGCTCAAGGCCACTACAAAAGTATTCTTCTGTCCGCCGGTGCGGATGAAATGATCTTCAAAACCAAGAACCTGGAATGTCCCTGGTGCGCGGGTGTGGATCGTTTCTCCTATACCGACAAGTTTGGGAAAGGCGACAGTTTCTGCCGTCACTGCGGTTACCACAGCGGAGTCGATCTTCTGATGAAAATCAAGAAGTTCGGCTACGTTGACGCTCTGCGTTTCATGGCCCGCTTTCTCAATCTTCCGATTCATGAAGAGAAAACCTACAGAGTCACGAAAACCCGTGAGCAGCCTTCTCCGGTAGAAGAAGTATGGGCTGCTTCTCATGCCTTGGGCGAGAAAGATAGTGCATATGCTTATCTTCGAAGCCGAGGTTTGACAAAGTGTTTTCCGGCAGCGCTCCGTGCCTCGAATCGTCTGCGTTATGCGCAGCTTTCTGAGGACGGACGGTCATGGGATCACTCCTTCTATGAAGGACTTGTGGCCGAGATCGTTAACTCTGAAGGAGACCGAGTCAGTCTTCACCGCACTTATCTGGACAAGGGCCGAAAGGCTCCCGTTAAGGCGGTAAAGAAAGTACTCGGCAAAGAGCTCTCGGGGTGCGCCGTTCGTCTGGCCGAAACGGACGAATCCGGCGTGCTCGGATTAGCCGAGGGAATTGAAACGGCGCTGTCAGCGTCGGAGCTCTTCGGAGTTCCGGTGTGGTCGGTGGTTGCCGCATTTAATTTCCGCAACTTTGTACCGCCGAAGTCGGTCCGCAGAATCATCATTTTCGGTGACTCGGACAAGAACTTTATCGGTCAAAGGGAGGCTTATGCGGGCGCCGCTGAAATCAAACAGCGGCATCCCGACATTGAGGTCGAAGTGCGTCTGCCCGAGCAATCGGGTTCAGACTGGAACGACGTCCTCATGGCTCAAAACCAAACAAGCCTCGGTGCACAGGTTTGTTTGACAAAAACATAGAGTGCATCGTTTTTTACTTAACCCTGCGGGGCCTTTGTGCCCCCGCAGGGAGTACGAGGCTCCGTTTTTTATATGGAGCTTTGTATGTCACAGGTATTAAACGAATTCGTTTCGCTGGAAGCTTTCGGATTTATGCAGGACGGATCCCTTTTAGGATACCGATTAGAGGATATCGAACCGGAACTTCGGTGCCTCATTCCTCGCTTGGATCCTTCCTATGTTTTTGAAAAGGACGCTTTGTCGATCATGAGCGCCTGGTTTGAAATCGGTTCGGGTGAGCCGCTGTTTATCAGCGGCCCGCACGGTTCGGGCAAAACCAGTTTTGTGAACCAGTACTGCGCCCGAGTGAACGCGCCGGTGATTTCGATTACCGCACGCGCCCGCTTGGACCGTACGGATCTCATCGGCGGCTATGTCATTGATAAGGACAAAAGTATGCGCTTTGCCGACGGTCCGCTCACTAGGGCCTGGCGGCACGGCTGTGTGTTTCTTGTTAATGAGATGTCGGCAGCGCCGCCGGATCTTTGGCTGTCGGTCAATGAACTGCTTGAAGGCTCTCCGCTTTATATCCCCGAGACCGGAGAAGTGATTCATCCGCATCCGAGAACCCGGATTGTCATGACCGACAATCTGCGGGGACTGACGGAAGATTACGGCTCACGCTATGTGGGACGCTTTAGTCAGGACCCGGCAGTGCTCGACCGCTTTTGGAAAATGCGCATGGACTACATGGGCGAGGAGGCTGAAGTTTCTTTATTAGAAGCGACAACTCCGGAGCTTGAAGTCCGAGGCATGTCCTTTGAAGAATGGCGGAAAGAATTTTCCGTGCGTCTGAGGAGGGCGGCGGACCGAGTTCGTCAGGCTTACTGCCGTCAGACGGAGGACGGAGCCGTTGCGGAAGCAACGATTTCGACTCGAGTCTTACTGCGGTTCAGAGACTTACTTCTTTTGAGCTATCGATCTCCGGCGATGAAGAATGAGCCTCGAGCTGCTTTGAGGCGTGCGATGAAAATCGCGCTGACGGACTGTCTGGAAGAAGCCGGCGCGTTGGCAGTCGAAAAATTGGTCGAATTAGAAATCGGCGATATCGGCAAGCATATTGCCTAAGCGCAGTTTTCTAACGGACCGATCGTTCTTTTAAACCAGAGATGATTTCGGTCATCTCAACCCATCGTTATTCGAGGGCCTTTAAGCCCTCGGATGACGGGTCTTAAGGGCTCTCTTTTTTATTTAAGGAGGCCCTATGGCTGATTTGTTTGGCAACCGCGGTTTTTGGCAAGACAGCGGTTGTTTATCAACCGAAAAGAAAGAAGGCAAAACGGAAGATTCCGATCTGGTGCTGATTTGTTTTCAGATCAGTGTCTGGAGCGGGACGACAACCGAGCAGACCTCGATTGAGGAAGGCGCGGAGTTTATGAAACGCCGAAGGATTATTCCGGGCGTGATGCTGAAACCTTTTCTTGACTTCAGAGCGCGAGCCAAAGCTTTGTGTCAGGAAATGGGCGAACCTTACCTCAACGGTTTCGTGATGCGAAGGCAGGATGCTGCCGTTGCAGAACGAGCCTTGAGTGTCTGGAGAAAAGAATTCTGCAGGCGGCGCGATGAAGTTTTTGCGCCGGCCTATGAAGACATTCTTGCTCAGAGGCTCGAAGGCATCATTCCTCCGGGTTGTTCGAAAGAAGCCGTTTTTCCTCCGACGAATTTTGTTCTGCGTCGGATCAGCTTTGAGTTTGATGCGTTTGTTCTGGCCGCGCACGGTACGGGCAAGCGAAGCTCAAAGGGTGTTTTTCTTGACGGGTTGGCCGAGCGTTTTGCCGATGAGACCGATCTCATCTGCGCGGCGCTTGAGACGGCCAACGTCACGGAAGCGATTGTGTGTCGGGCTAGGACGCTTTATGAACGGGTTCGTTCCTGGAGCTGTTCTCAAACTCGATTTGCTCTTGCTTCCGCCGCACTCGAAGAAGCGCTTGCCAAAGGCAGCCGGACCCATGTTTGGTGCCGAAGCAAAAAGCTTTTTGTTGAGTGTTTGGAAAAAGCTCGGGAAGCATTTGCGCAAGCAGGTGCTTCTTATGAGCAGAACACGACGGAAGAGGCAGAGTCTCTCGTATCCGTTCCTTCAGTTGAGGAAAGGCGGGAGGTGCTTACCGGAGCGGCAGGCATGATTGCCCGCGGCCGGTCGCTTTTTCCTTTCGGTTAACCGACTTCCTGTTCAGTGTCTCAAGGCGAAAGCCTTGGGACACGGTTCCGGAATAATTTTTAGGAATTTCATTTTGTCTCAGACAACGATTACGTTACCCGCGGTTTTGAAAGCGGTAAACGGCATTTTGACTTCTCTTTCTGCGGGAAAAGAAATCAAAGTGGTTTTTGCCGGCACACCTTGCACAGACGGCAAGACCGTTTATTTAGGAGAGCCGCTGCTACTGTCTCAGGATGCGCTGGACGCCTACTTGTCCCACGGGACGCATGAGATTCACCACGTTTTATACAGTGACTTTGATGAAGTGGCGTCGCTCGGCGCCCTTCATTCTCTCGTGAATGCTTTGGAAGATGTTCGCATTGATGCCATCGGGTATAAGAAGTATCCGGGCGGCTACCTTTGGCGTAACGAACATTTTTCTAAAATGGCTCGAGCAGGGCAGCTTCCAAATATCAACGAACATTCTTCGCCGGGAGCACTTCTTTGTCTGACGTGCTATTGGTGCATGACCGCACTGATGCTGGAATATGACTGCTCAAAGCATTATTCCGAAGAAGCAAAAAATGCTTTTGTGCAGAGGTTCGGTCAGGAGCTTTTTGAGCGGATTATGCAGAAGGCGGAAGAAGCGGTCAGAAGTCCGAATACAACTGAGGTTATACAGTGCGCTCGAGAAATTGCTCAAATGTTCAGCCATGCGATCTCTCAAAAGGTGTTTTCTGAAGAGAACAAGTTCAGTTCCGACCAACAGGGCGCCGGCTCTTCATCAAAAGGTGCATCGGCTTCTTCTAAAGGAAAAGGCAAAGCCAAAACTCCGAAGAAAGATAAGCAAAAGTCGGAGGACTTTGACGCTCTGTTCGAGGATGATGATCTTAAGGACGCGGATATCCATCGCGCCATGGAAGAAGACTATAAAAACTATCGAGGAGCAACCGGCGAGAATCCGACCGGTAAAGCCGCCGTTTGGCCGACGGTCAGAAGTGAACTCAGTCCTCGTGTAGATCCGGAATTCAAAGCGGAAGCAGAAAAGCTGCTACGCGGGGGGTCCCAGCAGTTTCATCGGTTCTTGCAGGGACTCAGTTTCCAGCCCACGCGTTATGCGAGAAGCGGCAGGGACCTGGAACCCAAGAGATTGAGCCGTTTGTATGTTGGGGACACGAGAGTCTTCCGATGCGAAGAATCCGTGCTTCGTCCCTCCGTTGCAATGTGCGTGCTTTTAGACCGCAGCGGCTCAATGACACGCGAAGATATGAGAACCGGTTCTTTGTGCGCTCAGGCAATCGCTGGAATGGCGGATTCCGTGAACGGCTGTCGAAGTTCGGTTTATGCGTTCCCGGGTGTTGAACGTCAGACGCTGTTAGAGGTCAAGCGTTTTGATGAGACCGTTGCTTCTTGTTTGGATCGCTTTTGTGCTTTAAGACCTTTCGGATATACACCTGTAAGGCAGTCGATCAACTCAGCGTCGGCTCAGCTTATCAGTCGAAGAGAGTCCCGCAAAATTATCTTTTTGATCACGGACGGTTTGTGTTCCGATGCCGAACTTCTGACTGATATCGAACAGGATCTGAAGCGGGCGGGAATAGAGATTGTCTGCTTGGGAATCGGGGATGATATTCCGAAGATTTTTAGTATTCAGTCGGATATCAAGCATTCTCATCAAATGAAAGAAGCCGCTTACCGGCTTCTGGAAGAGACCTTTAGACGAAGAAATTGATTCTTAGCCGCTCTGTCGTGGAGATTTTTTGAGATACCAAGTTTCGGTGGCTGTCTAATTGCGACTCCAGAAGGATAATTAGGAAAGAGGATTAGAGAGAGTTTTGTTCTCGGAGGATTCCTTTCCTTCTCTTGAAGGAATTGAAAATTTTCAGGAGATTGCGCGTTGTTAGAAATTCAGCTTTCCAAAAACTTGCAGGCGCGCCTTAGCCGGTTTGCTAAAGAAACAGGATGCTCAGAGGGGTGTATTGGTTAAAGAAGCTCTGGAAAACTATTTGGACGATCTGGAAGATATCTGTCATCCTGACAAGGTGGTTCGAAGAATACGTAAAGGTCGAGAAGACGTCATTTCTTCTGAGAAATGGCAAAGATCCTTGCTCTAAAAATAGAGATGCACCGATAGTTGCGAGAATAATTTTTTGAGGTTCTCACTTCAAAGCTTCGTCGGAATCTGTAGGGCTTTGGATACAGGTGGTGTCTTCTGCAACAGTTCATCAAGGAGACAGTATGGCAATGTTGAAGATCCGGATTCCGGATGACGAGATGGCATGGTTGGATGCCTTATCCAAGACGCAAGGCACGACCAAAACGCAGATCGTTCGATCCGCTCTGAGAACTTTTTTTAAAGCAAACTTTTTAGACAGGAAAACGATTCTTCTGCAGGATGATCGGTATCAAGCTTTAGTAGGCCTGGTCGGAAGTCCTTTGACACGGCAGGAAATTGAAGGCCGAAAAAGGCTCGAAAAAGTTCCCGACTGGAATTTGTGAGGCGGCTTTGCTGGCCTCCGTATTTGCGTTATGCAATTACTTCCGAGAAACCGATTTCTCAGCAGGTCGGTCAAACTTTCCTCGGATGCCTTTTTTCCAATCTTCCGGCGTAGTTGGCGGAATATCGGAGTAATCTATATCTTCATCTCGAATGTTTTTGATCCGTTTAAGTTCCTCTGCAGTCCACGGTTTGGCATCGGAAAGCTTGAAAGATACGGTTGTCATATGCTTTGTTTTCAATCGGCTTTGCCAGCGCTTAGTGTTCTAAATTATTTAGAGTAACAGAAGAATTGGTGTTGTCTGGAATATGAGAGCTAATAGAAAAAACAGCTTCCTGCTTACCATCTCAATAGTCTGACATTCTAAATGTCAGTTTAAGCTCACCTTATAATTTTTAGGGTAGACCTTCGGCTGATTTTGCGATTTTCCTCAAAGCTCGGTATCTCCAATAGCACAAAGAGCAATCTATCTCGTCTTCTCCTTGAAATTTTCATCACATTTAGGCGCGGAGACCTCTGCCTTCAGGCAGGGGAGGAAGCGCCTCCTCTTCTCGAATTTCTGTTAAATAAGATTGTCTCTTTTCCAGCAGATGCAGCTTCTTGTAGCTGATGCCTGCCGAAATGCGGGTTCCGTCAAGTTTTCGAACATCAAAGTACCCGGATGATCGACGGCCGAAAATGAAGCCTTCTTCTCCCTTGCAGGAAACCTTGTCAAAAAGACGGAAGCCTTTGACCTCAAAGGGCGCCTGATTGCGCTTTCGAATGCCGCCTTTGAGGATGGAAAGCTTGTGAATCTGCGGGTTGTTCCGGCGCGTCTGCTTCTGGAAGAAGAGTTCGCCGAGCCTTTCGGCGCCAAGATTGCCGGCGATGCAGAAAGCATCCGCACAATGCGATTTGGTAATGCCGTTCGAGATCCGCGCATGCTTGGTCCGGTAGCCGTAGGTGTTTTGCACCTCCAGCTCAGGATGCGACGCCTTTAGGCGGTTCAAAACTTCCCGGCGCATCATTCCCGTCAACTACCTCGGCCATTAGGCCGAGGTAGTTGACAATTCTTGTATTTGTGCAAATAGATAAGTGTTGTTTAATAGTACAAATAAAACCATAATGAGTTTACGTTACCGGATGTTAGGGCTCCTCAAATAGAATAGTTCAGGGTAATCCATTAATTATTTTCCTGAATATAGGTTGTTAGATGTCTTGCAGAAGCTTGTCCCTAAAAAAGAAAAACTATCTAGGTAATGAACAAAAAATCCATTTGTCAATTATCTCAATCCTAAGTATCGGGGCTTGTGGTACTTTGTTTCCCTTATTTGCTTGCGCACAACCGCCATTTACGATTATTGATAATTCTCTTCATGAAACGAATTTTCCGAGCGGCGGTCAAGATACAAGAATCTTTGAGGGAGAAATGGGTAAGCCGGCTGGAGTTTGGGTTAAAGGTATCAACGGAACGTTTGACGATGGTGCAATAAGTTATTCAACGAATGCGGTGCTGCAGGTTGGCGGGACAAAGTTATTTAACGTTAAAAACATTTTTGTAAACAGCGATTCTGGCTCTGGGGGTACGCTGACTATTAAAGGCTTAAAATCAATCGAGGGGAGAAGCCAGGATCATGTAGGAAAAGACAACCTGAACATTGCTGTTATTGGGAGCCAAAATAATAATTCATTACTTGTCTCGGGCTACGCCCAGCTCGACGTTTTTCGGGACAATGTGAATATTCTTATAGACGGTTTAAATTCAGCAAATAGAACTGCCATGATTATTGACCTCTCCCTTGAAATCCAGTCATTTGAGACCATTGATCAAGGTGACCACGCGATCTTTCCTCTAGATAAAGCCAAGGGACGAGAAGGATCAATCGTTATCCAAAATGAGGGTGCTTTGGAGGTAGAACAATTCGCCAGAATTCTCCTTCCTTCGACGAATCAGGTATTTTTGATTAGAGATAATTATCGGGATGAGAGCGGTTTAAAGACTGGAGGAGACTTTATTTTCTCAAATAATTATCAACCATCTAGTGAAAATTTAGCCGCAGAAATTTCAAAAAATGCACTTATTAAAAATTCTAATGTAAAGATAAATGGTTTTTTTACTCTAAGAGGAAGTTTGTATGATGGATGGCGAGAATTTTCAGAAGTCCCTGAACTAACGCCTAAAGTATCGTTCCTGCAGGTGGTTAACGATGTGGATGGAACAAGCAGGAAAGGAACTTTTTCTGCCCAAGGTGTGTTCATCTATAGCGTTAATGATAACCGAACCGCGTTCCACCTAGGTCACGGTGCTAATGTACTAACCGACGAAGTGTATATTTATGCAGTTCATCAAAATAGTCGGGCTGACCTGCTCCTCGGCGACCCTACCTCTCATGAAGCCGAGTATGGCTTAACACGATTGGATTCTTCCGGCGGACCTCTCGTTGTGAAGATGAATGAGGAAGGGCTCCGGGGCGAGTCTCGGATTCTTTTCAATAATGCTCACTCAGGGGTTGAATCTCAGAAAGCGACTTTCATAATTAGCGGCCTTGGCCAAGTGATTGCCCAAAGTGGTCGGACTGCACTTACTCAAGATTCTAACTATACGGGGATTACCCAGATAGACGCTAATGCTTCTTTGATACTGACGAACCCGCATGCAACAGGGTACAGTGACGTTATCAATAAGGGAGAACTCATCATCGGTGATGAAAAAGAGTCTTCACCGACGGAGTACATTATTAGAAAATCAGAAAATGATGTATTTGGTGGGGGAAATCTCATCAATAACGGTGTGATTCGTTTTGGCCAAAGCGGTAAGATTCAAGGAGAAAAGCTTACGATCCACGGCGACTATGTCGGCGGCTCCGAAAGAGCACCAAGCTTCATCGAATTCGATACAGATCCGTCCACTCAAAAGACTGACTTACTTGAAGTTCAAGGTAATACCTCCGGGAAGACAAAAATCCTATTCAGAAATAGTGAGAAATGGGGCGGTCACGATCTGGAAGGTATTAAATTGGTTCACGTAGAAGGCGACTCCGCAGACGGCGCCTTTACTTCCGATCCTCTTGAATCAGGTGCTTACGTTTACAGGGTCAAAAAAGGAATGAGGGGAGAAGAAACCAGCAAACATTGGTACTTATCCAGCTATTTGAGACCAACCAACGACAAGTCTGTTCCGGATCGAGAAGTTGAACCTAAAAGAGAAATCCGTCCCGTGGTAGGAGCCTATATTGGTAATGAGGCTTTGGTTCAGACAATGTTTATTTCACGCCTCCATGATCGGGTCGGAGACTTGCAATACAACGACCCCTTTACCGGGGAAGCCAAGGTAACCAGTATGTGGCTACGTCAAATCGGCGGTTATACGTCTTGGAATGAAAGCAGCGGTCAGATGCATAACCGTACGCTGCGTGCCGTCACACAGTTGGGAGCTGATTTTGCTCGGTGGACTTCAGACGGCAGCAATAGATTTAACCTCGGCTGGATAGCCGGCTATGGTCATGGTCGAACAAAAACCAGCAGCAAAGTTTCAGATTTGAGCTCGACCGGAACGGTTGACGGCTTGAATGTAGGCCTGACAGGCACTTGGTATGCGAATGGTGCTGATCACCAAGGTTTATATGTGGATAGCTGGCTGACTTACAGCTGGTTTAGAAACAAAGCCAAAACAACGACGGGATCAGAAAAATACCATTCCAAAGGCCTGACCGCCTCTTTGGAAACCGGTTACACCTTCAAACTTTTAGACATCAAGATGTCCTCGGGTCATGAAGGTGCCTGGTTCATACAGCCTCAGGCCCAAGTGATTTGGTCCGGCATCAAGTCTGACAGTTTCAGTGAAAGTAATGGGACGAAGGTTAAATTCCGAGGAAAGGACAATATTACGACTCGAGTTGGCATGAGAACGTTTGTTAATTTGGATAAAGGTTCACTAGTCACTCACACAAACGGAACTCAATTGTTTGTCGAAGGTAATTGGATTCACAATACTAAACCGTTCAGTGTAAGTCTGGATCAAACAAGTTTTAGACAAACCGGTGCTCGTAATTTAGGAGAAGTTAAGTTCGGGCTGGAAAGTAAGTTCCGTAAGAACCTTCAAGTGTGGACGAACGCCGGCGTACAAGCAGGCCAGGACAAGTATCGCGATCTGACTGCGATGGTCGGCATCAAGTACACATTCTGATTCTTTAGGACATCTAAGGTGTAGAGGTCTGAAAACTTATTAGCTAGTTGATTATCAAAGAAAAAAGAGCTTCCGACGTTTTTCATCGGAAGCTCTTATGCTGTCGCTCTGTCTAACCGTTCTACGACAGTTAGTGCTTCAGAGCATTAAGCAGGATTCTTAGCTGCGTTCACACCGGCGATACGACCGTATGTGAAAATGTCAGCCATAGCGTTACCGCCGACACGGTTGGTACCGTGGATACCGCCTGTGACTTCACCGGCAGCATAAAGTCCGGGGATGACATTGCCTCGGCGATCAATGACCTGCGCGTCTTTGTTGATGATCACGCCACCCATGGTGTGGTGACGCTTCATTGTGACGCGGCCTGCATAGAACGGGGCCTTGATGATCTTGTTGACCAGTACGCCTTCGGCACGGCCGAGCGGATCTTTCTTGGTGTCAACAGCTTTGTTGTAGGTGGCGATAGCTTCTTTTAGGTTGTTAGCTGGAACGCCAATCTTCTTAGCTAAGTTCTCAATGGAGTCGGCGTAGTAGAGTGTGCCTGCTTTCAGAGCGGCTTCGTTTTCAGGTCCTTTGGAGTTCTTCTGCTGTTCAAAACCGTCAGCGTCAACGATTGTCCAAGCGATGGCCTTCGGCTGGTCAAGCATGGCGTCGCGTAAAACGTCACGTCTTGCGTCTTCTTTGATGAAACGTTTGCCGTCCAAGTTCACAAAGAGGAAGCGGTCAACGTGTGTGAAGAGATTAGGCGCATGCTTTTCTCCGGGAACGCCGCCGGGGATGCACTGGATGTAGTCAAGACCGCGAGTACCTGCTCCGATATCGATCAGGTCTGTTAAGACGTCGCCAGTGGCGCCGGGATGATTCGTGGTACCCAGCTGACCCATGCGAGGATCGGAGATTGCAGTCAGTCTGTCATTAGCAGCGAAACCGCCGGCAGCTGCAACGACTCCGTTGAGTGCGCGCAGATAGAGCGTCTTGCCGCCTTTTTGTTCAACTTTGACGCCGAGGACACGGCCGCTCAGCTGATGTTCGCGGATGATTTCTACAACACGAGTGTTATAGAGGATAGGAATATCTTCTTTCTTGCAGACTTCAAGAAGAGCTTTGATGTAAGCGCCGCCTCTCGGTCCGATTGGGTTGCGAGCACGTTTGTAGAGGCCGCCGTAGATCTGATAAATGTGATCCTGGAATTTGACGCCGTGGTCTTTGAGCCACTGAACGCTTTCAGGAGCTTTTTCTGTGAGCTGGTGGACCAAGACGGGGTCGCCGCGTCCGTCGCCGGCAGCCAGAGTCTGTTCAGCATGAAGTTTGGGAGAGTCGGTAATGCCGGCTTTTTCGTAGTCGGCTTTGATAGCTGCGTTAAATCCGCCTCCGGCACGAATTGTGTTGCCGCCGGCAAACATCATTTTTTCAAGGACGACGACTTTCTTGCAGCCGGCTTCTTTTGCAGAGACGGCAGCAGAAAGACCGGCACCGCCGGCCCCAATCACGATGACGTTGTAGGTGTCATCCCAATTGATAGCGGCTTCAGCAGCAGAGCTGAAGAGTGTTCCGAAAACACCGGCAGCGGCAGCAGCTGCAGGAGCGGAACCAAGGAATACTCGACGTGAAAGCTTTGTCATTTTCTTCTCCGAATGTGAAATCTGAGGTTTGAGGCGGTTTGCTTGCTTGGCCTCGTTGAGAAGAAGTCTAAGAATTCAGCGCTTCTCGCCAAATAAACATTAGGTTATTGACAAAGTTAAAGTTAAAGAGTAAGCGATTTTGGTTAAGACTCGGAAACAAGATTTTCTGCCGCGATCATGCCAAATGTGAAGGCATCGGCTAAACCGTTTCCACCGATTCGGTTTCTTCCATGGATGCCTCCGGTGATTTCTCCGGCTGCGCAGAGTCCAGGGATTGGTTGGCCTTCTTTGAGGCATTGAGCTTTTTCGTTGATCCGGAGGCCGCCCATTGTGTAGTGGATTCTCATACCGACACGGGCAGCCCAGAAGGGCGCTTTTTGAATCGGGAACCTGCGGCTTTGCGGTTTGTCAGAGGCAATCTCTGCGTTTCGCTCTTCAATCGTTTTTACCAGGATCTCAGAAGGAATATTTAGAGCGGTGGCCAACTCTTCCAGGCTTTGAGCTTTGACGGCATCGCCGGTTTCAGCGGCACGAATGGCATCACGACGGACAAGCAGGTCCAGCGTTTCTAGGCCGTCGTTATCAATGATGCAGTAACAGCTCTTGTTGTTCTGTACCAGAATCTTTTCTTTGAGCTCGTCGCGGCGAGCTCTTTCGTCTACGAAACGTTTTCCTTCGTCGTTAACAAAGACAAAGCGGCGAACGTCATTGTGGAATCGCACTCGAATGCCTTTGTTCGAAATCGGGCCGGGAAGACACTGAATTTCGCTCAGGTCGACAACGGAGGCTCCGATTTTGCGTGCCGCAAAAAGCGTGTCTCCGTTTGAACCCGACGAACAGTTGCTCGGAAGACCTTTAAGGCGAGGATCGAAGGCCGCGACCGTCTTCAGATTTGCTCCGAATCCGCCGGCGGCAAGGATGACGCCTTTTCTTGCGCGAATGAAAAATTCTTCGCGTTTCGAGGCGGCTTTGATTCCCATGACGCGGCCGTTGTCGTCCTGTACCAGCTCAATCGCTTTGGTTTCAGTCAGAACATTGACTTTCCTTTGCATCAAGGCGCCGGTAAGTGATCTAACGTATGCAGTGCCGTTGGGGAAGATTGGTTTGTGACAGCGAGGAAAGTGAGAGCCGTAGATTTCGAGGACTTCGTCTTGGAATTTCACGCCTTTGGCTTCCAGCCAAGAAAGCATTCTGGGTGCTTCATGGACGAGTTTGCGAACCAAGGTTGGGTCCGCAATTTTATCGCCGTTGGCCCAGATATCCTCAAAGTGTTTATCTTCGCTATCAGAGATGCCGAGAGGTGCCTGCCTTAGCGGATCCACGACGCCGAGAAAGCCTCCGGAGATAAGAGTGTTGCCGCCGAGATGTGCATTCTGCTCGATCAGGATGACTTCAGCACCGAGTTCCGAAGCTCTGACCGCGGCAGCCAGACCCGCGCCTCCGGCACCTACGACTAAGACGTCGCAGCTCAGACGCCAATTGATGTCTTGGGCAAAGGCTGCGGCAGGAGCGGCAACGGCTAAAGTCGTGATTAGGAAATCTCTTCGGAACATAGGATCGTTAGTCGTTAAGAATATGAATCTTACGGAGGAAAGCGTTGAGCTCAACGATGTTTTTACAGTTGAGCTTGTGGAATATCGAACTTCGCCAGTTTTTAACGGCTTGCTCGGACACTTCAAGCTCAAAGGAAATCACTTTATTGAGCTTGCCTAAGGCAATCATCTCTGCGGCCTTTTTCTCGGCGGGCGTCAGTAAGTCGAACAGCGCGCGCATATCTTCGCAAGTTTCGGCTGCTTCGCGATCAGTCTGATTTTTAGTGACGGCTTTAGCGAGCGCTTCTTTCAGACGATTAGGTTCAGGAGGTTTGACAATGAAATCGGTGGCGCCGGTGAGCATAGCCTTGACCGCCATATCGATGTCGCCGTGGCCGGTTAGAAAAATGATCGGAAGATCGATCTCCCGCTTCTTCATTTCTTCCTGAAGCTGCAGTCCGCTCATCTCCGGCATACGGATGTCCAAAATCACACATCCAGGGAAGAGCGGGTCGTCTTTCTCCAGGAATTCTTTAGCGCTGTTGTAGGTAGAGGTCCGGAAGCCTGCCATATTCACTAAAAAGGCTTCTGAGGCGAGGACTTTTTCATCGTCATCGACAATGCGGACGACAGGTGTAAGTTTGGAGGACTTCATGGGGAAACCTTTTTGAAATGAATTTCAGCGCGTAAGCCTTGCGGGTCAACGCGAGAAAACGTGAGTTCAACACGATGTCTTTCGGCAATTGCGAAGACGATCTTAAGGCCGAGTCCCAAGCCGTCGGCTTTAAGAGAGTTTTGCAGAGCTTTCTTCATACGCTCCAGCACTTCATCCGGGACAGGAGGGCCGTTGTCAGTAATGGACAAGACCCAGTCGCCGTCTTCTGAAGTTAAAGAAACTTTGATGAGCGCCTTGTCTTTGAGCAGTTCAACGGCATCGGCAGCATTTCTCAGAAGATTAAGGACGAGGATTTCCAGTTCAAACGGATCGCCGTTGATCTGGGCTTTTTGCGGCAAGTCGATTTGAAGTCGGCATTGCGTCGAGACGTACAGTCGGAAAGCATCGATGGCTTTGCGTGTGATTAGAGACAAGTCGGTTGTACTTTGAGAATCCACCGACCTCGAAGACTTGGCGTACTCTCGAACTCGGTCGACGATTTGTGCGGCTTTAGATGATTCCGAGGCAATGGCTTCGATACCTTGACTCACAATCGGATCCAGCGTCTTTTGTTCTCCGTACATCTTGAGGCCGTTTGCGTAATTCACAACAGTCGACAACGGCTGCTTAAGTTCGTGCGCGAACATGTGCGAGAGCTGTGAAAGGATGCCGCGCTTTTCCATTTGGCTTAAACGCTTTAAGGAGTTTCTTGCGACTTCGGCGACTCGGTCCCGCTGATCGATGGCTTCTCTCAGCTCGGCCGTTCTCTGGAAAACCAAAGAGTTCGAGCGATAGATATGGAAGAGCACACCGAGAAGCAGGGCAAGTGCTAAAAAGACTTCTGTTTTGTATTTCTCTATGAAAGCCCCAACAGAGAAAGGTTTGGCCCGGTAAGGGCCGAGCTCCAGTTTTTTGAAAAGCTGAAGCACGGAGCGGAAATCATTTGCAATGCCCCAAGAAGCACCGTCCGGCATCTTCGGCATTGTCAGAAGACTGACCGTGAAATTTTTAACGACGTCAGGAGACGCATCTGGAAAGGACGAAAACACAAAGTCCGGATAGAGCGGTGAAGAGCTCTTGCAAGCTAGAGAAGTTTTTTCTTCGTCAATGACCTTGAAGAGGTGAGCGTTCGAGATGTTTTCTAGTTCGCACGTCGGAATGACTGCGGCGTCCGCTTCTCCTGAAAGCAAGTAAGAGTAGACGTCCGGATAGCTGTACTTCGTACTGAAGAGATGCGGCTGATCTTCTTTAGCGCCGATGCGATCGGCAAGTTTCCCTTTGGCACCGAGCCATCCGGAAAGTGAATCAATATCTCTCGTGACAAGGCGTTTCTTTCGGAGATCTTCCATTCGATTGAGGTCATTGCGATCGGTTAACGCGATGATGGTGGAGCCGATGGACTCGGATGCAGTCTTGGCTCGAGCATCGTGACGCGTGGCAATTTGTCTTAAGCCTGCAGATGACGGATCAAAGGAAGCGTAGAAGCCGGCCGAAGAAATCAGGAAGCTGAAGTGCTCTTTTCTGATGTCTTCCGGAGACTCATGGCCCGAAATTTCCTTGGTGACGATCTTGTACTGAGGAAGCGCCTTGCGAAGATGATCCAAAGTCGGCGCAAAGGTGTTGATGAAAAACAGCGGGTCCTCAGTGAAAAGTACAGCAATCCTGACTTCCCCAGGTTTGTCTGCGGAATGAACTGTCCATGGTGTGCATAGGACAGCAGACCATAACAAGAGAGTCAGGAGCTTTCGGAACAATTTTTCTTCTTCGAGTTTGAGGATTCGAGAATTATTTTAACGTTTAGGACAGGTTGGATAATTTGGTGAAATCCTTAAAAATTAGAGATATTGAGGAACTATAAGTTCTCATTAAAATAGAGAAAATCATGATGGTAGGATAGGCTGATGAAAGATAATAAATTGAAGAATTTGCCGCTGGGAACATCGGATTTTGCTGTCTTAAGGTATGCAAATGAGATTTACGTAGACAAATCAGATTTGGTCTACGAGCTGGCCTCTACAAGACGCAAATATTTTTTGGCTCGTCCAAGAAGGTTTGGTAAGTCTCTGTTGATTTCCACCTTTGAGTCGTTGTTTACGCACGGACTAAGAGATTTCAAAGGCTTAGCTATTGAGAAGCTTTGGGTTGAAGAGACAAAATTCCTTGTTGTGAGACTTGACTTCTCAGAAATAAAGTTTTTTTCTTCGCCTGAAGAGTTTTCTAGAAAATTCGCTTCCCTTATTTCAAGGTGCTTCGGCACTGTTGGATTTCAATATGTTGACGACGACCTTAACAGCGCTGCAGGTCAATTATCAACATGGCTGCAAACATTAAGGCTCAGTTCGTTAGTTGTCTTGATTGACGAATATGATGCTCCCCTAACATCTTGCCTTAATCAGCATGAGTTGTTCAATGCTGTTAGAGGACAACTCTCCGAGTTTTATGCTGTTCTGAAGTCCCACGACAGAGCACTCAGATTTGTGTTCATCACCGGAATTACAAAATTCAATAAAATGAGAATTTTTTCTGAACTTAATAATCTGAGCGATATTTCTTTAGCGCCACGATTTGGCTCCTTATTGGGTTACACACATGAAGAAGTTCAGACATACTTCGGACCTTATATCGCAAAGTCAGCTGAAGTTCTTTCCATAGGTCAAAATGAATTATTAGATCTGCTGGCTGCTCATTACGATGGATTTTGCTTTGAGGAGAGCGGGACAAAGAAAGTTTTCGCGCCTTGGTCGCTTCTCAATTTCTTTGCACAACCTGACCGAGGGTTTAAAGACTATTGGTTTGAAAGCGGTGGTAGGCCGGCAGTTTTGATGGAATATTTAAAGAGCCACACTATTAAAGAACCTGAGGAGTACGCTAGAGATAAAACAATATCGTTGTCTGCGTTGACGGGTTCCTCTGATGTTGAAACTTTGTCAGATATCGGTTTGTTAACACAAGCCGGCTACCTCACCATTAAGTCTGTCGAGTTTGGTAATACTGTTTTCCTTGATTATCCAAATTTAGAAGTTAAACGTGCCATGGCACAGCTCTACACCGAGCGCCTTTTGGACGGAAAGGTGGCAGGACAAGTAGGAGCAGGGCCGATTGTTAAGGTCTTATGTGAAGAGTCGGCGGAGTCTGTCTTCCATATCCTTAATCGACTTTTTCTGGCAATTGATTATCAAAGGTATCCAGTGCGGGACGAAGCTTCTTTAAGAGCCTATGTTCAAGTCTATTTTGCAGGCGCCGGCCTGGATGTAAAAGTTGAACATCACAATGCACATGGCAGGAGCGATTTGGAGGTGAATGCAGGCAACAGACATTGGATCTTTGAGTTCAAGGTTGTGCAGGGCAACAAAGGCGAAACCGAAAAACTGAGTGAGGCTGTTGAGCAAATAAAGCAAAGGCATTATGGTGATCAACAATACTCAAAAGAAGTGAAAAAGGTTGCGCTTGTCTTCTCGGTAGAAGCTCGACAATTTGTTAAGTGGCAAGAAGTTTAGATACGGGGCCCTTACGAAGTCGCGTGTCTTAACTGCTCCGAATAGTGTGATGGCTTCAAATTGCCAATCGATTCTCTAGCGTGCAACTTCTCGCATGAGAAAAAAAAAGAGTGGGGGGGGGTGTTTAGATTTTTCCGACTCTCGATTCTTTTCTTAAACACTCAAAGCTCGAGGCCTCATTCTTGGAGGAGATCTACAAGAGATCCGAATTTCCAAACTGTTGGTCTCCTTCCTCTACCTTCGCTAAGTTTGTTCACAAGCCCGGCGCTTTCGAGTTTTTGGATGATTTTGAGAAGTGTCGCCTTTGATAGCTTCAAGTTGAAAAGTTTAATTAAGCTTGGAGCTGTGAATACTGGCTGCTCAAATATGCAATCAAGGATTTCAATAGAAGGGGACGATTTAGCTTTCTCAGCCAATTGAGATCTTGATGTTTCGTAAAAGTCTGCAAGTTTTAACAGCGATGAAGCTTCAGCTTCTGATTCTTCAGCGACAGCGTTTAGAAAAAAGGAAATCCAGGTATTCCAATCCTTATTTTTTAAGATCTCGGCTAAAGATGCATAATAAGTTTCTTTGTTTCGAAGAAGATATGAACTCAAGAAAAAACAAGGATTGATTAGAATGTTTTTCGCTGCAAGGAACAGCAAAATTGAGAGTCTTCCAATCCTTCCGTTATCTTCAGAGAATGGTTGAATCATCATGAATTGAGCATGAAGGACAGCTGCTTGAATTATCGGGTTTAGGTCCTCTCTGCGCGAAAAATCTTCCCAATTCTCCATAAGCTCCCCCACGAATATTGGATCGGGTAGAACAATAGAAGTTTGATCTGGAAAAAAAGCTGAATTACCTAAATTAACTTGCGTCGTTCTCCATACTATTGAAGTTTTGTTTTCATCAGGGAAACTCTCCGAAAGTAAAGCATGTACGGATTTAAGCAAAGGGATGGAAAAAGGACGCCCGTTTTTTAGCTCGTTAAAACCAAATCTCGTGGCCTCCTGATAATTCAGAACCCGCCGTATATTTCTTTTTCTTTTAAGAGAAAGGGAAATACCAAGGCGACACTCCTCGATTTCTTCGATTGTTGCAATAAGGCCTTCAATTTCACTAGAGGCTCGGGCTTCTCTCACAAGCCACGCACGCTTAAGAGGATTTGCCTTAGAAGGAACGAGTGTCATTCCGTTTAGATGCGAAAGATTCGCGATAGAGGTGAAAGCAATTCTGCCGAAATCACGCCAAGGCAAAGGTTTCCGACGATCTAGCGGAAGCAATTGTAGACTGATGTGATTTTTGGTCATTTTTTACCCTTTTAGACCTTTGATTCGGTTTCTATTCTTCTGGAGAAGAATATTGCTTATATCTGAAGACTATAAAAAGAATTATGGACTTTGTATTTAAAAACTCCAAGAAATCAAACACAATGAGAATAAAGGATAATTTTAGAAAGAAACTCCCTATATCCTTGAGCAATAGCGAGAAACGACAAAATCTAAGATTATTAGAATCTCAATAATTTAATATATAATTATTAAAAATTTAATAATTTAGATTTGAATAATTATGAATCCTTTTGTTGTCGGAACCTACATTTCTAAAGAGTATTTCTGCGACCGGAGAGTAGAGACAGAATCACTGGAAGAGCATGTTAGGAATGGAAGAAATGTAGTTTTGTTCTCAGAAAGAAGAATGGGCAAGACAGGGCTAATTCAGCATGTTTTCCATGACCTTCGAATAAAAAAAGATTTTCACTGTCTTTACTTCGATGCGCTCGCATGCGGTACTCTTCAAGAATTTACTTTTGCTTTGAGCAACAGTATTTTTAGGTCGTTAAAAAAAGAGAGTGGTTTCTTAGAAAAGATATCTTCATTTTTTCGGACTCTCAAATTAACGATGTCTGTTGATCCAAATAATGGGTCACCCGAGGTGTCTCTCAGTCTCGGAGATATCAAACAACCGGAAAAAACGATAGAAGAAGCCTTCTCTTTTCTAGATAGCTTGGACAAGCCTGTAATTTTGGCGATTGACGAATTCCAAAAAATTGCTTCTTTCAAAGAGGCCGATGCTACAGCTTTACTGAGGGGAATTATTCAAACTAAAAAAAATATCCGGATGATCTATGCCGGGAGTGAATTTCACTTGCTCTCGGAGTTGTTTGTTCAAGGCCGCAGCCCTTTCTATCAAAGCGCATCCATGATGCATTTAAATCCGATAGATAAAAAAGAATATTTTTTATTTGCAGAAGAAAAGTTTAGAGATTCCGGTAAAACTATCCCTGAAGAAATCTTCTATCGCATTTATACGCGATTTTTTGGCTGCACTTGGTTTATTCAATCAATATTAAACAGGCTTTATTCAGTAACTCAAGAGGGTAATGTCGTATCGGAAGAAATGTTAGGCAAGGTTCTTTCCACGATAGTACAAGAGCAAGGCGTTTTTTACAGGGCCCTCCTATCTGACCTTAGCCTAAATCAAAAATCCTTGTTGTTAGCCATTGCAAAGGAAGGCACAGTTGAGAATCCAACATCAACCGCTTTTGTAAAGGATCACAGCCTCTCTTCTGTAAGTTCGGCTCAATCATCCGCTAGGACATTACTTGAGCGAGGGATTCTTCAAAAGAACGATCGAGGATTGCGTATCTATGACTATTTCTTCTTAGAGTGGTTAAAAAAAGAATACTTCTGAATGCGAGGATGTTATGTCTAGAAAGTTAGTGGCTTCGATAATTTGCATCAGTGCGGTTTTTGTCTCCTTCTTTTCTTTTGAGCACGAAACAATTGCTTCGGAGAAAGCTCAGCGGCTGTGCCTTGTGAATTCTCCTGCGGAACTCATTGCTTGCCGCAGAGGTGACTCTTTGTACTACCAGCAGCCGGGCCTCGTACATGGAAAATATCTTCTGGATTTTGCTGCTCAATATTGCGACACTAATTATGAGATTGATATTCAGTTTCCATATGTACTCTGTGTGTACTCAGGAGTGAAAGAGAAAATTGCCGCACAAGAAGTGCGAAAAGAAATAGAAAGCAATAAGCTTTCAGCTTTGCGTAAAGTTGGCAATGAATTGGACAATCCTGAGTCAGGATGGAAACAAATCAATTCAGAGGAAGAGAGGTATTTTCTAATTACGTCGCACGGTACCGGTCCGGTTATTCAGGACGGCGTTGAAGTCACCGTCAGAGTTCGCTATCCGGGGAAAGACGGTAAGCCGGAAAAATTTGACGAACTAAAGACTTTCTTGGTAACTAAGGACACCGTCGGATTCAAAGGTCTGAGACAAGGTAGTTCGTTGATTATTGCGTCTAACGGTGAGAAGAAGCTTTTTGAGTTTGTCGATATTCTTAAGGTTACAAAACTGAAACCGTGAGGTTGCAATTAGAGGTTGAAGCAAAAACCAGTCCGAAGCATGTGCTTTATTTTTCTGCTTTTCTTTTGTCTAGCCTGAACCTAAAAATTCTTACTTAAAAACATATAGATAATTATTTCACGTTATTTAATGTTATTTAATTTCTATCCGTTGTTTTGTATAGTATTAGACGTAGGAGGCTCTAGATGGGCGCGAAATGGACAATCACAGGTTTGACCTACGACAGGGATAAGGCTGAGAGAAGAGTTGATGGTAACAATCCTCAGGTGAGTTGCCCTGTTTTGTTTTCCGCTCAGTGTGCCAGCTTTACTTGTTTTATGACTTCTGACATTAATCCAAGTATGGAGAGGTCTCTTATCTGGGAAAAATCGCCTCAATTGTTTCTAGATGCCGAAGAAAAGGAGGCTCCTGATGGTCGAAATGAACGTTCCATTGTTGCTTCGGCTTTGTCCGGCCCAGAAGTTCTCGAGCTTTTGAATGCTGAGGCATATCTCAGGCTTTCAAGAATGGAGATTGCGGACAACAAAGAGGAACAACTCCGTTATCTTGAAAAGCTCAGCTTGATTAAAAAGTCAGGGTTAACGTATGAGATTCCGCTTTTTAGCGCCTACCTCTTAGCTCGAAATTTATCGGACTTCGATCGACTGGCTGGAAAGCGGGTTCGGATTGTCTCATACAGCGGTAACGATAATTTGACTCCTGTTGTCTGTGACAAAGAGTTCAAAGAAGGAATCGTCGAGGCGTTTAAATCAGTCTACCGGGAGCTCAATGGTTTGATTCCGGGCCGCGAACGCATTGATCCAGAAAGCGGAAGAAGGTTAATTGAATTCTCGATACCAAAAGCTGTCCTTAGGGAGGTGCTTTGCAATGCCTTTGCTCACCAAGATCTATCTTCCGAAGGCGACGGGATACTTGTAGAAATTTATAAAAATAGAGTCGAGATAACAAATTCAGGCAAACCAGTCTTGGATCAACTTCATTTTCTTGATGGCGGTCCCGTTACAAAGAATGAAAAAATTTTTACTGAAATGAAGAATCTTGGCTTAGTTGATGGACAAGGCCACGGCTGGAGAAAAATCGTTAAGGAACTTGAATCTCGTAGTCTTCCGGCTCCTGGAATTAAGGTCAGGAAAAATTCAATAACAGTGACGCTTTGGTTTGAAAAACCATTGAAGCTCCTTTCATTGGATCAAAGGAACTGGACGGTATATTTGCACACCGTGCTGAGATATCTGCTCAACGAGCCTGCGAATAATGCGTCTCTCAGACAGAGGCTGAATTTGCCTGAGTCGAAATCTTCCACCGTTAGCAAGTTGTTCAGACAGACAGCAGAAGGAGGTCTTGTGAAACCCTTTGATAAGCATTCTTCCAATAAGACAAAGAGGTACGTTCCTGTTTGGTGTCCGGACTCGTCTCAAATTCCCGTGAAAACTAAGGATTATGAAAAGCTGAAGCTAGAAAAAGAGAAGACAAAAAACTCTCAGAATCCCTCGTCAAACAAAGCCTTCATCGACCAGGAAGACGAGCAACTTATTCAAAAAGCCCGTCAGCGCTTGAAAGAACAGGGATCTATTCGAGTCAGGATTGAAGACTTGTGATTAGCGCCCTTACTTTGATATACGGAACCGCAAAAAAACTGGTGCTCCCGGAAAACCAGAAATCGACAGTGAGGAATTGGATTTGATCAAATGCAAACTGACAAGGCAATGGCATTACGATAAATACAAACAGGAGTTCTTATGTCGAATCTGATTTCCGCGCAGTCCACTTTAAATGACAGATACCAGACAACGATCCCCGAAGTCGTGAGGAATGTTCTGAATTTAAGCAAGAGCGACACACTTGTATATTCTGTTGATTCAGACGGGAAAGTTGTAATCAGCAAGTTAACTAGTTGTGAAGACGATCCCGTCTTGAATAACTTTTTAGGTTTTCTTGCCAAGGACATAGAAAATTCTCCGCAGAACTTAGTTCCTATGACAGTTGAGAAGTTTGTGAAAATTTCTTCTCTCGTAGAAGACATTAAGATTGATCTCGAGACTCCTTTGGATTCAGACGATGATGAATGAAAAGTCTTCTTGGAGGATATTTTTTTCAACCGGCCTCTGAGAAACAATTTTCTTCTCTGACTGCTAAAGTAGAGCTTTTGAAAAACAAATATCCTGACAGTTATCAAAAGAAAAAAAGTACAAAAATTCTTGCAGCCATAAGGCAAATAATCATCACGTTATCTATAGACCCGACGCAGCCGATTTTCAGGCAGGGAAAGACGTTGGGAGATCAATATCTAAATTGGCACAGGCTGAAATTTTTCCAGCAGTACAGGTTATTTTTTCGCTATCAGACTTCAGCCAAAATCGTTGTAATCGGTTGGGTTAACGGCGATTCAACATTACGGGCCTACGAATCAAAAAACGATGCCTATAGAGTTTTTGCAAGGATGCTCGACAACGGCAATCCTCCTTCAAATTGGGATGAACTGCTTTCGGCATCTCACGAGTGCGACTTTGAACTTTGAACCATTTACAGAATGCCTATAAAAAGCCAAAAATCAGCGGTAGGCAGGAAATAGATTTAGGCAAATAAGCTCCTTAAGTTCTTAAGAATTTAAGGAGCAGATGATTAATTCTTTACTTCCCTTTCTATTCGAGCTTCTCGGTAGCCAAGTCCGCCTGCAAGAGAATTAAGTAACAGAGTGCTCATTCCTCTTTGTCCATCGTGGTAGCCAATAGAAGCGTCGTTAATACGTTCTTGTCTCAATTCAGTCATCGCATTCTGGTTCATAAGTCCTATTGCATTTGCCTCTTCCTGCTCATCAAATTTCTTGTTGAAATCTTTCAATCCCGAGTTTAACGAGGACGGCTGGAAAGAGGCGTCTTCGGCCTTGTCTTTAAACAATTTTTCTTGTTTTCCGAGGACTGCTTCTCCCTTGTGCTGCAAAGCAGATAAGGAGCCTCTTCCTTGACGTTTAAGAGCGTTTTGTTCAAGACCGGTTTCTTGTATTTGTCCAGGACCTAAGTGACGGACATCTGCAGCGCGGTCGTAAGAATCAGCGGCAGCTGAAGCACTTAAATGCTCTCGCTTATCAGAAGAATCGAAAAGAGCTTTAAGGTGAGATTCTGCCGACAACTTGTCTGAAGACAGTAATTTCTGCATAACCAAGATGTCGTTATTGACGGCAGTTTGATTTGTTCCGCTTAGGTTCTCTGACTGAGATCGAGAAGCAGAGAACGTCTCTGACAGCATTCGGCTTTGATCATTAGAGGAGCGATAGGCCTTATCCAATGCCGCGGAGAAGTTTTTAGCGGCTCGGCGCATCTCATCATTTGAAGTTGAGGCGGCAATTTCTTTTGCCGTGCTCTTGAGCGCATGGTAGGCCTCAGCCTTCTGATGCTGAGTCGCGGCGCTTTGAGACCCCGTTGCAGTGTCTACGAACTGCTGAGCAGTTTTCGCCTCCAGACCGATTCCCATTCCTGCAGCTTCAGCTGCTCCGCGAAGATGGGACATCGCATTTTGTACTTGGCGTGCAACAGGTTTTCCTTCGGGATCTTTGCTTTGCGTCGAAACGGCTCCGAGTACGGCCGGACTACTTTGAGCTGCGGCTAAGTTTAGATTCTCAGACGAAGCGGAAGAAGCTCCCTTTGCATCTTTGGCAGCTTCCTTTGCCGCATCTGTGGAGAACTGTGCTTCGCCGCCTCCGGCTTGAAGTTTTGCTCCGCTCGTGAATGCCAAGTTCTCGGAATTCGATAAGCCTCTGGATAAGGTTGAAGATTCTCCAGTGCTCTTCGAATAAGAAGATGAAGACGAACCGGCGGTAGACTGTCCGGCGCTCAGACGTTCGGATAATCCTTGGCTCATGGCACGAGCAAATTCACGGCTGACGGCATTTGAAGAAGAGGCAGCCGAAGACAGAGAAAGAGCCTGACTCTCGGAAGCGGTCAAAGTTGTTGCGGCAGAAGATGCAGTTCCCGTGGTTCGGCTGTGCGTTAATGCACCGGAAGAAGAAACGCCCAAATCAATAGATGTTCGAGCCATACCTGTCACTGTTCCGGTTTCATCTCGGGTGACGGAGCCATAAGCTGTCTGAGATTTAGAAGTATATGGATCACTCCAGGAGGAAGAAAGGTCGGATTTATTTGCGGAAGCAGAGTTCATGGATGTATTTCCTATAGAGATGTTTCCGGCATTGAAGTTTCCGGCAGCGGCTTGAGCGGAGGCGCCGGAAGAAGCAACTTGTGCAGGAGCCATTAAACCTGTGGCCATAGAGACGAAAGCCATATCGCTGCCTTTGGCAAGTGCAAAGGCAATCACAGGGATCAAAAGCATGATGCTTCCGGCAATGGCTTGGGATGTGGCGCCGGCTTCACGAATGATTCCGGCTGCCAGCAAAGTACTTCCGCCGAACTCGGCGGCAATCCGATTCAGCGGATTGGCGTCTACGGAAATCATCAGATAGTTAGCGACAGAGAGAAGCGGTGCCCAGAGCTGGAACCAAATCAGCAATACAAAGAACGATCTAAAAACCGCTCCGGCAGCGCTTCCCGCGGCCACCATCAAAAGGAGCATTAGAGGGAAGGCAGCAATGACGATGAATTCAACGCAGTTGCGGATTTTAGGGAGGCTGTGTTCTGCTAAACGCGCCAACGTGCGGTAATTGATTTCTGACGTGAGGTTGGCTTGAGAAGCGGAATATTTAGCGGCAAGATCCAGCGGGGCGCCGGCCTGTGCGGCGATGGATGCCATGCCGCGCGGAAGCGCGGTGAGCATGACGGAATGCTTGAGGCTTTGTTCCAAGGAACGAGAAACACCGAGCAGGAGGGCTTCGCTCTGAGGAAGCGTCCGTCGAATGACGTCGGCGGGATCAATTCTTTCCGGTACTAAGACGGTACCGAGACGCTTAGACAAGAAGTCGAGTTCAACAGTGTTGAGATGCTGGTCCAGACTTTGGAGTGCCTGATCGCATCTTTGGACGGTGCCGTCTGAAGAGACGGAAGAGCGTGCCGGATTGATCCAGCCGTCTGCGGAAATCGTGGCCCAAATGTCGCCTGAGTGGCTGAGGTCGGCCGCTTTGTCGGGATGATCCAAAAGTTCGGGTCCTATGCAGTCGGCAATCACCCGATCCGTTAGAGCGTGGCCTTCCGGTGTGACGGGGCCGGCGGCTAAGAGACTATTTAAGGCACGCTGAGGATAGACCAAGCCGAACTTGGAGAATCGTTCGGCGTCCGGCAGAGAGAAAGCGGTTTCGAAGCTTTCGGTGAGAAAGTGGCCGATCTTAGAGGTCGCAGACGCAAAGAAGCCGACGCCGAAGGGCACGTTGCTCACGACATAAACATCAGCGCTTCGTTCGTCGTGTACAGCGACATCCACTTTAGGGACGAGCATGACGGAATAAAACAAGACGGTAGCAAAAAGATAAACCTTTGAAGCCAACCCCTGCCACTTCAGAAGGGCGCCGGTGAGCGTGACAAGAAAACCGGCGAGTACGGCGGTTTTAAGCAGACCTTCGTAGGAGGAGCCGGAGCAAATCGAAACAAGCGCTTCGAATAAGTCTCGGATTTGGCCTCCGTTCCAGTAGGCGTAATAGTCCATCACCATTAGAGGTTTTCTCCGAAGGAAAGGTTCGCCGCTAAGTCAGCGGCTAAAGCGCCTTTGACACTTCTTTCTAAGTGTTCAATCTGCGTGATGAAAGAATGGGCTCGGCTCATCTGCTGAAAGACCGCATCGCTGCGCGATGCGATATCCTTACGGACTTCATCGATTCTTGCCTCAATGACCTTTAGGTGTTCGGCGGCAATGACGCCGGTCTGAGAAGCGGAAGAGGCTGAGGCTGCTGCCTTGATGTCTAAAGACAGACGATCCATGGCTCGGATGACGGCCTCAAAAGCGGCGGCTTCGACATAGATGCGCACGATGTCCTGAGAGAAGCCTAAGTAACGATGAGAAGCGGTGGCATTGATCAGACGGATTAAAGGAATCGTGGAAGACGAAGCTAAAAGCAGCATGTCGGCTTCCGAGACAAGATTGGGGTCACGGTGCAGGATAGAGTTTCTGTAGTTAGAGGCTGCCTTCATGAATTCGTAGGGAAGGTTGACTTCATCGAGCGTGGTCTTTTTAACAGTCAAGCAGCGGTCATCTCCGTCTTCTTCGACACAGCGGAGCCGGAAAGCTTCGCTTTCTAGGACTTGAGTATCGGGGCGTCCGAAAAGAAAACCCACTAAGTCCTGACCGGCAATCGGAATGGCGCGGGTGACGGTATCTTTGCCGCTGCCTTCTCGAACATAAATGACGGTGCCCACGAGTGTCATCATGAGTTCTTTGAGCTCTTTGCTGTAAGAAGCATTAAAGCTGCCGCCGGAAAGCAAGGACCATGTGAGGTTTAACTCCGGAGCATCGACCACATTTCCGCCGGAATCTTTACGGGTCGGCGCGTAATCTAAAACGGCGGCTCCGTCGGTGCGCGTCTTTGCATCAGCTTCAGATGCGTCAGAGACAATGCCTGAAGCCCGCAAGGCATTGCGGGCTTCAAAGCCCGTCTTTTGAATCCATTGTTCTGCGCCGCTCATCTTCAAGAGGTTTTGTGCAGAGGTGCAGGAGTCCTGGAACATATTGGTGTACTGGCGAATCATGTCACGGAAGCTGGTGACTTGTTCATTGAGGTCGGGTGCTAACGACTGAAGGGCAAGCTGAAAAGCTAAGCCCGGAAGGGCGGTCCCGATGTTGCGTAAGAAAGCGACGAATTCTTCTCGAGACGGAATACCGAAGGCGCCAAGAAATAAGTCAATGCCGCCGCAGCCGGCAGACAGAGAAGGCGGAGTGAAATAAAACGCATTGAAGTCTTTGCGCGGGGCTCGATAGACAAATCCGCCGCCTGTGACGGTATTCATGCCGGAAGACTGATAGACACCTGCCGGTGTGACATTGCCTTGAAAAGAACCTGCGGCAGAATAGAAGTCTTTCATGAAGCCTGCGGAAGCGTCTGCAGTGAAGAGACAGGTGCTCAGAGCCAAAGCTGAGAAGAGTTTTGTGAATTTACGGGTCATGGCTGAAGAGGATTAAAGGGACGGAGGGACGGCCTGCGTTGTTACGGGAGTCGCGGCTAAGGCGTCAGGGGCAGAAAAGTTTGTGGTCTTTTGCACAGAGTTTGCGACTTGTGCGCCGCCGAAAAGTGACTCTCCGGGCTTGCTTAGTGCCAGAGTCTGAATACGGTTGATCATGTCTTCGAGCGAAAGCACACCGGAAGAAACTAAGTAAGAAGCGGATTGGTCGCGTTTGACCATGAAGAGTGCAGGAACTCGATCGAGGCCTAAGCCGTTGGTTAAGAGTTTTGAGACGCCGTTGTCAGGAAGCGCATCGGGGAAATGATCATTAGAGGAACCGTCCAGAGATACTGCGAGTACTTCAAAACCAAACGTGTCCTTGAGATGTTTTACCAGAGGAGACTGCAAAGCACAGAAGCGGCAGTCGGAGCGATAGAAGTACATCAGGCCCCAGTCTTGAGCGATCTGAGGAATCTGTTCCTTGCGGGTTTGGTTTCTGTCTTCCTTTAAAGAGACTTGAGCAAAGTTAGCAGCCGGATTAAGGGTTGAGAAATCAAACTGCGGGTTCTGCCAAGAAACGCGGCGGTTCATATCTGTAAAGAGAGCGGCTTTTTCTTGAACGAAATGGTTGACCTCTTGGAAGGCTAAGACGTTGGCTTCCGTCGGAAGAAAGGTCGCGTTCTCCAGTCGTTTGGTGTATTCGGCTCTAAGTTCTGCCGCGCTTAGGATTAAAGAGAGATCGTTAGGCGCATTAGGATCCGGGACTTTCTTCTTTAATTCTTCGGGCGGATAGTAAAGAAAACCGCGGTCTTCAGAGTTCCAAACGTCTTCATCCCAAAAGGAAGCGGCGAGTGACGCAGGCGCAGCGAGCGTTAAGGCCAGTGATAGAAGCAGATAAAGATTTTGTGGTCTTTTGTACATAATTGGGCGTTAGTTTTTAAGATTCTTAGAGGGAGCTTTAGACGATGATGGACGGTTGGGTGTCGCAGTACCCGTGAAGTTGGGATCAACGACATGAGATGATCCGACAGAGGGCGAGACATAAGCGCCTAAGTCTTTATCGACCAAATTCTTGGTGTGGGACGTTCCTCGGTCTTGAGCGGCAGCGGAATTAAGTTCGTTCTTTTGGACGATTAAGGCTTCGAATTCAGACAAGTCCATCGCATCAAAATCCAGACGCTCGAGTTCATCTTGTGTGAAGCCTTCACACTGAGGGTTTTGCGCCGAGCCCCAGCCTTTGCCCAACTGAGGACGGCCTTGTTCCTGGAGGATACGGGCGAGCGGCGAGTTATAGCAGCAGTAGCTTTCTTTTCTTTCCACGCAGGTGACGACTTTCTTAGAGCAGTAGGTTCCGACGTAGTGGCAAAGCTTCTGGCCTTTCTTGAGCATTAAGGTTTGCTCTTTAGGTTCGCACTGCAGATAGTCCAATGCGATTTGGACGGCAACGGACATGGCGAAAGATGTGGGGTCAAAGGTGAAATACATTTGGCCGCCTTGGAGCGTCATTCCGAAACCATAGAAAGAGAGCGACGGATTGTAGATACCGCTCGTTGCATCGCCGTAGAGCATATTCAAGATGCCGGAGGTGGTGTCAGAAGCCGACAAGACGTCATAAACGTAGGGGCTTCCGATGTATTTGACGGTTTCTACCGTGACGTCTCCGGCAAAGCTCATCGCTTTGCCGAACGCCGACGAATTGGCTGTTCCGGCTTTGACTTTGGTGCCGCAGCAGGAGAAACCTAAGACTTTCTTGGAGCATTCATCGACTTCACCGTTAAAGAAACGGCCGTTGTCGTAGTCGGCGTAAAGGGCGCTTTGACGGGCGGTCTCGAGCATTGTGATGACTTTAGAGAAGTCGGAATCAGCAGGATCTCCGGATCCGTCGCAGATGCCGTCCAAGCATTCGGCGGGACGGCAAATAGTTTCTGTGACGACAGAGCCTTCTTTTTCCTGACAGCGATAAGTGTGGGCTGTGGTGAGGCATTTGCCGACATCATTGACGGCAATGCACTCGGAAGAAACTTTGACGCAGTCTTTATCAGCCTCGAACTTTCCGCAGTCATTTTTCGTCTCTCCTGAGCCGCCGGTTCCGGCGCTGCAGACATAAGTGTGTTCATACTTCCAGCAGTCTTTATAGACGGGGACGCCGTTGATAATCTTTTCTGCCGGGCCTTCCACACATTCGGTTCGAAGCACCGTGCAGGTAGGATGATCTTTAAGAGGGAGGCAGGTGTCAGACGGCTCAATGGCGCCGATAACGATGTTTGAATCGATGATGTCAGCGCCGGGAGCGGAGATTTCTGAGTCACCTTTGCAGAAGATTTCCTTTTTATAAGCCAAACACTTCGGACCGTCGCGTTCGATACAGGTCGATTTACGGACTTCGCACTCGGGAAGTTTTTCTAGGGCAACGCAAGAGTTTTCGTTGAGAGATTGGGTGCAGTTATAGATATATTTGCGCTGGATGCATTCGCCTTTATCGTTTGTCTGCATACAGGAGTAGCTTGACGCTTTGCAGGTCATGCCCTCGGTTGCGGTTTTACAGGTCAATAGATCAAATCCCGGCTTGGAGGGCGTGCCTTCAGGCGTAATGTTATCGCCTTCAATCGGATCGGTATTAACGCAATGGTATTTCTGCGAGTATTGAGCACAAGCCCCGTCGGCGCCAATTCTTTCGCAGACTTTTTCTCCGACGGGCTGACAGCCTTTAGAAGCGAGAACTTGACAGCTGTTGGAAGCGCCCGCGGCAGCGCAGGCAAAAGCCAATTCTTTTCTCCAGCATTCTTTATAAACCGCGACGCCATTAATGATGCGGGTTTCCGGACCTTCAACACACTTTTCTTCTGCGATATAGCAGTCAGGATTATCTATGAAACTTGAACACGCAGAAGTGTCCGTGCCGGAAATGACGGTATGAGAAAAATCTAAGATTTCGATGTTCTCGGTATCTTTGGCTTCTTCCGAACAAACGTAAGTACTGTTCCAGGACATACACGTGCCCGTGAGATCGTAACTTAAGCAATCCGCTTTCGTTTGACGGCAGCCGGGCGTGTTTTGAAGGCCTTTGCAGTAATCAACGGTAGACGATTCCGTGCAATGACGCGTTGTTTGATAGTTCCAACATTCCCGCCAAACTTCTACGCCGTTAATAAATTTGGAACCCGGACCGTCGACACAAACTTCCGGGCCGTCCGTGCAGGCCGCGCTGACTGTTGCTGAAGTCAACAGCATCAAAAAGGGAAGAAGGAGCATTAAAGGGCGAGAAATCATGAGTCAAACTCCACGACTTTGCCGTCGGCGCTGACGCATGACGTCCGCCATTTGTCTAAAGAGACGTCATTGGCGTTTTTCTGAAAAGAAAAACGCTTGGAGATCGACCCTGAATAATCCCATTTACCAGGCCGCGTGTAGATATCCATCTTGATTTCTACCGTGCAGTTCACGCCGGTGCAGCGACTTTGTCCCGTCCAGACGCCTTTACAGTTAGAGAAGAAATGTTCGCTTTGAAAGTCCTCCGCCTGTATATCAAAACCGAAGTTAGCGGAATTTTTAACGTTGGTTTCTATCCGAAGTTTTGGGATAAGGTCGTTAGAACACTGGTATTTGAGTTCAATGACGTCTCCGCCGTTGCAGGCGTCTTTGCCTAAAGAGGGCGAGGTCTCGGAAGAAGCTTCAAAGAATTTGCCGATTTCGCATCCCGCATAACCGACGACTTCCAAGTAACGGTTGCAGCGGTAGGTGTTTTGTGTGAACTGCTGTGTTTTACAAAGATACCGGTAAGTGCTTTCGATTTTGACGGTTTCTCCGGTGTGGCAAGTTTGGAGCGGCGCATGAAGACAGGTGTAGTCCTGGCTTGTCTCGTTGTAATCGGCGAGACACTCGACGGTCAGTTTTTTACCGGTTCGGGCAATACATTCAAAGAGCGTCGAGACGTCGAGCTTTTCCGTCCAGCCTTCAAAGCAGGACTGAGCCGTGCTTCCCACGGTGGTTTCTTCGCAGACAGCTAAGTCTGTCTGTGGGGGACGCGTTGTCGTAATGGTTTCGCAGATTTCTCCTCCGTTGGGCGGAAGATCAGGAACTTTGTTTAAGAGGTGATCACGATCCGCCAAGATATTGTCGAAGTCGGATTCCTCCCATCCCGGCCGGGAATGTGGGTCGTAAATTACTTGAACTGCACGGCAGTCCATAGAAGTTTGCGACAAACATCCGTCGGCTTTAGAAGAGCCGGGTGTTAAGAGGTTACCTTGTCCTTTGGCAAACAGGTCTTTAAGTTCCGATACGTCTGCGCCGTATTCCGGAACGGTGCCGGAAGCAGAGCTCTCGGTGAGGATGTCTTTGATCGACAGCTTGGCCGCTTCTTCTTTAGCGGCATCCATAGCAGACTGTTTATCGTAAGCTGCGACTTGGACGCTAAAGAGCATTAAAAGGACAGAGCTGAATAAGGCTCGAGAAAAGATGTTGGGCATTACGGTCGGTTTCCAAGTTTTGCGCGAAGGGCGCGGGCTGCTTCCCCGATGGAATCTGCCCTGTCTGCTAAACGGTCTAAGGCATAACCAATGGTTACGTCTCCCGGAATAACGACAGCCTTTGTGCTTTTTGCGCATCCGTCAGGAGAAACGGGGGCTTCTTCTTTGACGATTAGAGCGGGAACCTGACGGATATTGAATTCGCTGAATATTTCCGGGTGGAGCTGAACATCAGCGCCGGCATCGATTAAGGGCTGAAAGGCCGCAAGCGACTGAGGATTAAGCAGCGGCAATTTAGCATCGCTCTGACTGTCGGAAGGCGGAACACCGCGGAAGACCAAAGGGATTCCGGCATCTTTAGCATCTCGAGCCAAACGCTCCAAAGAGGCTTGAGGCATCGACAGAGAGACGGCAGCGTAGGCACGAGGAGGCGGCTTTTGTGCAGAGGCAGCTTGGTCTCTTATTTGCTCGGAAAGATGAGAAGAAGCTTCAAGCACGTCTTCGATCGTCCATGTCTCTGAAGCTGTAAAACCGACAAGCGGTAAAGAAAGCGATATGCTCAGAAGGAATTTGAAAAAGTATGATTTATTCATAAATAGAGTTTTGAATTAGTGTGATTAATTCAAAAGGTTTTGATCATTAAAGGGTGAGCAGAGGATGATTGATTGAAAAAGTAAGTGTTTTTCAAAAACATACTTTGAAAAAGTATGTCTATTTCAAATTTAACTCGGCTGAATGCCTGCGCCTTGGCAGCAGTCACGCTTACGGTAGATGAGATATGCAGCGTCTTCGCCGCCGGTAGCCCAGGTTTTACCGGAATGCCAAAGGGAAGTTGAAGCACCCATGGGGTAGTAGCATCGTCCGTCCCGCTTACCGGTGGTGCGCGCCGGATACATCATCTGAGTGCGATAGACGCGTTTGTCCATGATCGGCTCAAGGTAAGGGCCGCACTGACCTTTTTCTCCGTAAGCGGCCCATTGAAGACCGGAGCGGTGCAGCTTCATGGTAAAGCGGGCAACTAGAAGAGAGGACGCCTGCGGAAAATGTACATGTGAACCGACCCATCCGGTGAGCGGGAAGATGCCGCCGTGACAGCCCGCACACCAATAGAGTTCCGAAATCGGCAGGGAAGAAGTCGCGCCAACACAGTCGGCTGCACAAGCAGCCGCTGCCGCGGGATTGGCAAAGAGCGATGCATCAGGATTTAAGAAAAATGCGGTAACCGAGTCATCCCAAAGAGGATCGAGTTCGGTCATGTAGGCCAAATCCCAAGCGGATTGCTCCAGACATTTAGTGTCAAGGAGAACTTCAAGAATAAAAAGCCAAGGCGTGAAGTACCAGTGGACTTGATAAAAGGACGTGCGCTGAGCCGAAGTCGACTTATTCGGAGTCCGGCCGTGCGCCGGGGCTCTTAAGCCGACGTTCAACTCCATTCCGCCGAGAGAAGGAAAACAGTACGGTGTGCGGACAACTTCAGCGGTTCGCAGCGGCTCCCAGAAAGACATATTCAAGCCGACGGTAATGTTGGCGCCCGAAGCACAGAGACAAAGACGATTGGCATCGGTTTCGGGATCGGCATTCTTTCCGGAAGAAAGCGTGACCCCTCCTAACTTAATGGGGAAGACACAGCTCCAGCAGACATCGGTGATCGGATTGATGATTCTGCCTTTGCAGTTTCCGGCAAAAGCAGAAGCTGCACAGCAAAAAGACAGAATGAGCATTAAGGAGAAACGTTTCATTATGGTTGTATTAAAGAGAGGAGTTCGGACAAGCGGTCAGAAGCAAACTCGGCGCCTGTCGGGCCGTTGGATCCGTTAAAGAGCAGTGCGGGAACGGCTTCAATACCGAAGACGCGAACCAGCCCGCCCCCTTGATCAAAAAATATGCGCTGATTGAGCTTCTCTGAGACTTCAGCGGGAGAACCGCTGACAAGCACAATCCGCATATCCTTATGTGATTTAAGAAGTTTGCGGGCAGCTTCCAGAGATTCTTCGTCTGTCCCGTCAATAAATAAGAGCGAACGGGACAAGTTCGGCATTGGGACGGACTGAGCTTGACGAAGCATCGCCTCCGGCAAGCTTTCCGGAACGGAAGCGGACAATTCCCAAGTCCGTAAATCATCTGCCCGATTAAGTCCGGCAACGGAGGTCGGCTGTTCAAGCTCCTTGGCAATACGATCTTTGTTTTGGTTAAAGCGGCGGTCGTATTCACCGGAGGCTTTCATCGCGCCGACTCGAGATTTAAAGGCTTCGAGAATATCCGGCTCACTGATGTCGTAAAGCGGCCCCAAAGGTTCGAGGACTTCGACTTTGGATTGAGCAGCCGCTTTGTTTGTACAAGGCGAAGGAACATTAAAAGAGAAGGACGGTTCGGAAGAAGCGACGCTGTAAGCGGAGAGGCAGACAACAGCAGAGGCAGCCGCGGAGACGGATAAGAGCAGACGGGAAAGAGTCATCTCAAAACAGCGTTAGAAAATAGGATGTGCCCGACCGCTGAACCGGCATCGGTCAATAATCCCGAATGCCTCATAACGGCTGTCGTACGAATCAGGGTGCGTGCCGCGGACAAAGTACTGATCTTCACCGAGAACCTGTGGAGCGGTGGCTTCCAATGGACTGCCGTTTAAAGCTCGTTCTTTGGCCGTGGTCAGCTCTTTGCCGTCGCAATAAAACGTACGGTTTATACGGGAGAGCGTTTGCCCGGGGCCGCAGACCACTTCTTTGATAAACGTTAAACGGTAGCCGCCGACTGCAGAGGCTTTGGGCTCAAATGCCACGTAATCTCCGACTCGGACGTCCTTTTGTCCGCGCTCAATAACAAAAAGCTTAAAAGGCAAAGAATGCGTGCGGTTTAAAGCCAAATGCCAGCGATGATTTACGAGACTGAGGATTAAGAAGACGGAGAGCCAAAGCCATCCGAAACGGCGTGCATGGTCTTTTAACCGGTGCCAAAACACTCTCGGGTGGGCTTTCATGCGGCTCATGGTTTAGCTCCGTTGTGTAAGCGGGCGCCGATTTGACGGAGCTGAGTGCTCTGTTTTTCAAGAGATAAGCCGAGTTTGGCGACAAGATGATCGGTGTAGTCCGGAAGTTTTGCGGTGGAAATCACGGCCGAAGAGACGAGCAGCACGCAATCGCAGTCTTTTTCTAAAACGGCAAGTTCTTCTTTGAGTCTTTTGGCGAAACGTTCGGCTTCAGGAAGAATCGCGTCTCCGTTTTTGCCTTCGGAGAGGATTCGGACTTCATTGGCTTTCACAACGGAGTTGAGGTTGACGACGGCAAAGCGAGGACGGTCAAGAATTTCTGAGACTCGGTCTTTGGCTTTGAGCGTGCCGAAGCCCAAGGCGACACCGAGGACGCCGGCAAGCAGGAAGAGGAGGGTGGATTTCATAGGATTAAAAGGAAGACGGGTTAAATCTATGGAAAGGGCCGATTAACGAAAGACGAATTAAGGAATGAATTCGGCTTGGCCGCGTTCGGAGAGCACTGCTTCGATGGCTTCTCTCATGGATAGGCCTTCTTTGCGGTATCGGTTGATGTCACTGATGTCTTTCGGGTGCGTACTCATGACCAGCAAAGAGAACGGATCCAGGATCAGACGATTCACAGAGGTCGGCGCATCGCCGATTTTGACGAGTACTTCGGAGTAGACATCGCGGAGACCCTTCAAAGAACGAAGCTGCGCCATTTCGTAGTCGTCTAAACCGAGCTGGGACTCTTTTTCGCATTCGCTCAAGACGGATTCTTTGAGTTTCATAATGAACTTGCAATCGGCATTGTCGAGAGCGGCTTTGGCGGCCGAGCTTTTCCAATAGTCCCCGGGGCCTTGCGTGCCGGTAAAGAAGGCACCGTTTAACTTACGGGCCCTGCGGTAACCGGCTTCAATGAATTTAGAAGAGTGTCCGCGGACCATCAGGTCCCAGGCCTCATCGATGATGACAAGTTTTGGCTGAGACCGATCGCCTCGGCGCATTTCCACGTCAATGAGATACATGAGGAGCATTAAGACGACTGCCTGAAGGGATTTCTTTGTGTTGAGCTGTTCCAGCTCAAGCACAATGAAATGATTGTCAAAGTCGATATTGGCTTCTCCCTCAAAGAAAGAGGCATAAGCGCCGCCTTGGGCATAAGGCATAAGTTTGACACCGAGGTCCACAAGACGAGGATCGTCCAGTGCCTTTTGCTCTTCTGCAGTTAAAGAGGCGTAATAGGAATCCCATTCGGGATCATTCAGTCTGGGGTGGGCTCCGCCCAAACGGCCGTTATGCAGGAGAGAACGAGTTAAATCCGTAATGGTGGGTATTTTGCCGAGCGTTTTCGCTTCATACCAAATATGGCGGATGTGGATCTGAAGATGTGAGAGCATTAGGTCGTCGAGGTGCTCGTTGGATGAAGCCATCTGAGCGATCAGCGGAAGGACTAAGTCCATGTCGGCTTCAATATTCTTTGTAACGGACAGAGGATTAAGACAATCGATTTTGCCGTCCGCTCGAGGCGTATCCGAGAGCTCGATCCACTGGCCGTTGACGCAGTGGCAGAGTTTTTCATAGCTTCGGCCGATATCGATGACCCAAACTCGGCCGTTCGAGCAAAGGGTACCGAGCGCCAGAGAATTCAGCATGACGGATTTACCGGAACCGGAGGATCCGGTCACGATTCCGTTGTAGTTTCCGTGAGGATTCGCAAACGGATCGATATGCGTGATCTGCCCGCGGCGGGAAAACAGCGAAAGAATCGGCGTCGGAAGCACGTGTCCTGCTCGGGTGCCCGAGCCTTTCCAATCTCCGATTAAAGGCATCGTGTTGGCTGCATTGGCACAAGTCTTTGTTGAAGAGCGCTTGGCAAGTTTCACGTCAAAGGCGAGAAGCGGGCCTCCTGCCATCGGCAGAGAAGCCATTAAGCCCTGAAGATGCATTAAGTGATCCTGCATGAGTTCAATCGACATTTTCTTGAAGATGCCGATCGCGGTTTGGACTTCATGGGTTACGTTTTCTGTTGTCGGGAAAATCATGACCTGATGAGACAACTGGACAAGTCCTTCGCCGTGTTCAAAGGATTGAACCGCAGCTCTCCAGTCTCTGGCTTCTTCTTGAAGTGTCGGAATAAAGCGGGCAATTTCCGTTGCCGACATTTGCTCGGCTCGAGCGCTTTTGAGCTGGGCGTAGCTCTTGCCTTTCTCATAAGACGTTTTAGAAAGATAAGTCGTGATGAGAAAAGGGCTGGAGAATCCTAAGGTGCCTTCTACATCGCCGGCGGCTCTGGCCATTTTGTCCAAAGAAAAGCTCTGCGGATAACCGTGAGGAGAAAGACTTACCGCCTTGACGGTTAAAGGATGATTAGGTGAGCGAAAGACAATGCCGTCTTCTTCAACGGAAATCGTCGTTTGGTGAGAGACTATCTGAGCTCTGGGTTCGCGAGTAGGGTCCACATCTGTAAAAGACCAGGCACCGTTGACAAAGAGCTGAGGATTAAGAATAAGCGATAAGGTATGCACCAAAATTCGCTCGTCCCAAACAAACGGAGAAAAGTGCCATTGATTTAAGGTCGACACCATGACCTTGCGTACTAAAAGTGCGCTGTCCCGAGCCTGTGCTTCGAAAGGGGCCTTTGCAGGAATGACGACCGAAATCCAGCATCTTAGGTTGCGGCCGAGAATCGGGAGCGCCGGATGCGGGGGCTGAGTGGCAGAGCGAGAGAGGAACTTTGCCTTTGCGAGCGTCATGGCCGACAACAAATCCTTCTGCGCGGCGCGAGCGGGCGTGTCTTCCGGCGTCCGACGCAGGGTCTGGCTTCTGACCAAATCGACCAGCGGATCAATGAACGGAGATCCGAACAAACTGACTTGAACGCCGGTGCCGTCCGGAAGGATTGAACCGATCATATGCTCTAGGCTTTTAGCCATGTTGAGCGACGTTCCGGTCTGCGGAGTGACTTCAATCACAAAACCTATCCCTTCAAAGGTTCCGTCCGGTCCGGCAACGGCACAGAGCTTGTCGCTTTCTTCAAACTGCGCGTACGGCAGTTCGTCGGCAAAGCGGTCAATTCTCAGAGGCGCTTTGCGGCGCGTCGGCGTGGCGCCGGGGTGCACTTTAAAGTTGGGCTTTAAGTCTTGAAAGGCAAACAAGGATGCCGCAGAAGACAGGAAGTTTTTGAGCGTCATGACAAAGAAAAGGACGATTAAAGAAAGGACGGATTAACGATTGCCGGAAAAGCCGAAGGCGGGAAGCTGTTTGAGCTTTTCTCGCTTGGCTTCGTTGGGATCCTTGGGCTGTTCGGAAGAAAGCGGGTAGACGGGCTTTGACAAGCGGGAAGAAGAAACCAGTTCATTGACGCTGTCGGTCGTCCAGCCGCCGTTTTCCAAGCGGACGTAGAGATAACGCTGGTCATGCAGGTCGCCCAACTTATCGTGGAAGGGCGCGAGCCAAACCCGAAGAACAGTTTCGGGCTTTCGCCAGGGACGAGCCGGCACGATCGTGACAAAGTCCGAAGTTCGTTCAACCGCGGAGACATCACTTACTTGGGCGCCGGATGCGGCAGAAGGTTCAGTTTTTGGCTCTTGAGCGTCTTTAGCCTGATTCGGCTCAAAAAACGGCTGAACAAAGTCTTCTTCAGAAGCGGCCAATACCACCGGTGTGGTCGGATTGTTTTCTTCATAGACCTGGGAGATGTTTCTGCAGGAAGGACCGCCGGAGAGGTCGGCACAGGCAAAGTCCGTCTTAGCGTTAGAAAAACCTGTCAGCGAACCGCACCCGGAAAGAAGGAGCGCCGCAGAAACTGCAGAGACGATTAAAGAATGGCGTTTCATTTAGTTTCCTTGGAGCGGTGCGCTGATAAAGGCTTCCAGTTTGTCGAGCGGAAGGGCGCCTGCGGTACGATCTCCGGCTTCATTGATTAAAGTCGGCGTCCCGCCGATGCTGTGCTGTTTGGCAAGCGCCAGGGTGTCGTTAACCGGGGAGGGACAAACGGGATTGTCCGAAATCGCCTTAGGAGTGAGCTCGCCTTTTAAGGCAGACGCTAGAGCTTTAGAAGGATCTTTAGCGCACCAAACCGCATCGGACTTTCCTCTAGCCTCCGGGTGAATGGACTCCAGCGGGAAAAGAAACGTGTAAACCGTCACATCTTTAAGGGATTCCAGTGTGGTGCCGAGTTTGCGTGAGAACGGACAATCCACATCAGTGAAGACGGCAAGTTTTCTTTTGCCGTTTCCGTAAACCGTCTTAACGGCTTTATCGAGCGGAAGAGAGTCAAAAGAGATTCTTCTCAGATCTTTAAGACGTTTATCGGTTAGATCTTCTCCTCGATCCATGTCTAACAAGCGACCGGAAAACACAAACCGTGCAGTCTTGTCGAAGTAAATAACTTCTTTGCCGACGGTGGCTTCAAAGATTCCGGACAACGGTGTCAGACGATAAGCCAGTACCTTGGTTTTGGGATAGCGGGTTTTGAAGTTGTCCGCGGCGGTTTTAAGTTCGTCGGCTTGACCGGCGATTAACGGCGCAGACGTCTGATTTGGATCACTAGCGGTTTGAGATTCAGCTTCGGCAGCTTTAGCTGCAGGCGTCTTAACGGCAGAAACCTTAAGCGGTTTCATGTCCGGATTGACACAGGCTCCGGAGGCCGAAGCTGAAAACGGTGCTAAAAGACTTGCAGAAAAAAGGAGGGTTAAAAAAGGAGCAGGTTTAAACATAGCTAAGAATTAAGGTGTGGTATTTCGTTCAATAGACAAGCCGTTGGAGATGACAATCTCGACATTGCGTCCGGAATCAACCTCAAGGACGGGGAACATGTCGCTTGCAAGCTTTAAGTAGTAATCGGTGATCCGATCCATGGCGTGCGTGGCGCCTTCTCCGAACCCCGCTTTCCAAGGATTGGTCACGGTCGTAGAAACCGTTCCGGTAATGGAAGTCGTTTGGTTTTCTGAAGCGAGTGAAACGGCTTTTCCGAGGCCGGCCAATGTTCCTGTAACCCAAACTCCCGTGAAATAGCCCGTGATTATTTTTAATCGGGCTATTTTTCTTCAACTAATTCTCTGATTCCTTTAAATAAAAGATTTCAATGACGGCATTTTTATGCTATAATAGATCGGTATTTTGATAAAGTAGGTCTATTAAAATGGGTCGCCCTAGAATTTACGACACTCCGCACTTCTGCCTCCATACTTACGTCAGGAAGGGGCACACTTACGTCGAGGCTTACAGAAATGAATGGGATCCGGAAAAGAAACGCTCCCGTATCGCACAAAGAAAGTACGTCGGAGCCTTGGATACAGAGACCGGAAGAGTTCGGCTCGGAAAGAAATATCTTTCCGAGAACCCACAATATGAAGGCAAGATTCTTTATTACGAAGATAAGCAGCTTGTTGAGCGAACACCGGAAGAAGTTCAGGAAGAGTTGAACCAAAGAGTTCCGAGTCCTCTTAATGACATTGTTAGCTATGGTGCTTCTGCCGCGTGCTGGCTGGTTGCTCAGCAAAGTGGAATGCTCGAAGACTTAAAAGAGACTTTCGGGGCGGAAATCGGCTCGGACTTGTTGAGGTTGGCTATATACCAGTACCTCGACGGCGGCTCCATGGACTGCTTTGAACAATGGGCCTCTCAGCACTGGCTGCCCAGAGCTCGAATATTCTCGGGCCGGCGCATCAGTGAAATGCTCTCAGAAATAACGCATCAGGATATTACGTCTTACCTAAAACTTCGGAATCAACGATGTGTTGAGCACTTTAACTCGGTAAAGACTCAGGCAGAAAAACTCAAAAAAACAGGCCCTAGATTCCGCTATCTCGCGTTGGACTCCACGGCGCTCAGCACCTACTCGGTAACTATCAGCAACGCTGCATACGGGTACGCAAAACAAAATCCGGAACTGCGGCAAGTTAACTTCACGTTAGGCGTTGACTATCTGAACGGCGATGTCTGTTACGCCTACGAAAGCGAAGGCAGTATTACAGATAAATCCGTTTACCCTCATCTGATGATGGATCTGCATCACAACGGCTACAACCTTCAGGACACGGTTATCGTTACGGATCGAGGCTATCAGAGCATCTACAATATCCAGCGGCTGCTCGATATTGAAATAAATTACGTTTGCGGCGTCCCGCTCACAGAAGAAAGTGTCAGGCAGCTCTTTGAAAAATATAAGTCCAGTCTTAGTAATCCGGCGTTCTTGAACGGCCGACTGAAAGTTGCCGCCAGAACGACGGAAGAGCTCTGGGCCAAGGCCACGGACTTCGGACCTCTGCGTCTTAGTACTTCACTGCACTTATATAAATATCCTGAACTTGCTGCTTTACAGGCTATCTCTCTGCATCAAAAGGTCGAGGAAGTGCTCGAGAAGAAAAACAGCGGAGAAAAAGTGCATCCGGCTGACTGGAGCAGAGTCAAAAATTACATTGTTGAAAATCGGCAGAAAGTCTGGGTTAAAAATATCAAAGGCCTCGAAGAATTTTTAACTCGAGCCGGGTGCTTCGCCATCAGAACAAATTGCATTAGGGACCCGTTTGAATGCCTGGCGGTTTACAAGCAAAGACAGATTGTTGAAACGGCCTTTAGACAAATGAAAGTCCTTAACGGGAACAACCGACTGCGCTGCACTGAAAGGACCTATGTCGGTAAGCTCCTGCTCTTTGTTATCGCCCAATCTTTAAGAATGAGGATGCTCTACACGGTCAAAGAAAACGAGCAAAAGCTCGACTTGGACTTACCGGGAGACTCTTTAGATAAGGCCATGGCAATGCTTAAGGGGATCATGGCGGTCAGACCGCCGAGTAAGTCTGTCTGGGCTGGAAGGCCTATTAGTAAGAAAGCCCGAGACATTCTCGAGCTTCTTGGCATTAACAACAAATTCCCGCGAAACCTGAAAGACTAAAAGTCAATACCGAACTATTTCGCGGGAGTTTGGGGTTCCTGTAAACAGCGCATTTGCAATGGCTTGTCCGCTCTTGGTGACTAAGCGGGCACGAAGACCGGTTTTACCGTCTTCTCCGGAAACATAGCCTTGGATCTTCTTGTCCACCGCTCCGCCGTTCTCATCAATGCATGACAATCTGTCCAAGCGGATGAGCACGCGTTCACTGGCCAACTCTCCGGTAGCGTTAGCCGTCACAAAACAACGCTTAATGCCGGATCGATAAAGGTTCGGCATGACAGCAGAGTCCGTCAGTTCTAAAAGCACCGGGACAGGATTGCCGGATCCCTGACCTCGGGTCGGAGCCGTTGCGCCGTTTAAGAGACGAGCCTTAGCAAAGGTGCCGCTCGGAAGATAAGACAAAGTTTCGGGTTTGACTTTAGACGGGAGCGATCCGAACGGCTGAGTCGCTTCCGGGGCAGAGCCGAAATTATTTATGATTAAGCGGGGAGCGGGCGAGGAGGGCGGAGCATCGGTCTGAAGCTGTGCGTAACGCCCTTGCCTCTGAGCGCCGCTTGTAAAGCCTTTCTTATTGCTGATCGGCTGTTTGCCGAGAACCTCGGAAGGTGGCCAGCCGTCTTCGGACGGGGCGGCCTCCGCCGGACGATTAGCCTTGGGCGCGTTCTTTTCCAAAAGCGCAATGCGGTCTTCCAAGCGTTTCTTTTCGCTTTGCAGTTTGGCTTCTCTTTGTTTGGCTTCCTTCGATTCTTTCTCTAAGTTCAGCAGACGATCGTTATAGATGGCTTGATGCTGCTCAAAGTCCGCTTTAGAAGGAACCATCGAAATCTGTGTAGAACTCGTCGTCTGAGGAATCGGCGCAGGCTTCTTACTTTCGGAAAAGTAAGAAGAAATCATCATTGCCGTAAAGCCGAGACCGAGAATGGCAAGAGCCCAGAGGATCTGCTTCTTGCGGTTCTTCGCTTCAAAAAAACTCATTGTCATCTTGCGGACCTCACCAGCCAGAGATCGGCAGAAGCTCCGGGTGCAAGATCCGAAGCTTCGGTAGCGACCGCCAAAACACCGTTTCTCCAAAACTCCGGTTCTCGAACCGTTTGTTTGTGTTCGGTGCGATTAAGGACGCGGTAACGCTCGAGCCTTAAACCCAGAACGTCCCAAGCTCTGACGGGCTGAGCATGGAGGTAAACGCCGGCAAGTGTGCCTCCGAGTGCTTCGCCCTCGGAGTATTTGAGCTGAGGAATGAGCTTTAAGACGGTTTGGATCCGCTCTTCATACGGGAGACCGGAAAGTTCAGAGGGTGCAGAATGACCATTAGAAGAGAATGCGGATCCGGTTTCTTTGAGCGTTACCGTTTGAGCTGTCAGCCGTTCTTTGGGAGAAAGCGTAATGCTGTGCGTTTGGCCGGATTCCGTTACCACGAACATTCCTGTGGTTTCTTTGGTTAAAGGCACGACATAAAGGGAACCCGTGGTCGGATCTTTATCGGCTTGGAGCAGATTGTTGTCGTAAACGGCACGGACGATCTTCGAGTTGAGAACAACCACTCGATTCGGCTGCTTATAGGCAACTGCGGCATGGACGGAAGGTTGAGCCTCAGACACAGCGGCTTCCTTCGGCATCTCTTTAGCATGAAGAGAGGGGTTGAAGAGGAGGGCCGAATGGCAGAGAAAGACACCGACAATAAGAAGGCGATTAGGCGGGAACATTAGATTTCTCCGGTGGGCTTCATCGGTTCAAAAGGACGCTTGCAGTCGGCTTCCTGCATCGTTTCTAACCAAAGGCGGGAGTTTTTGTAGACAAACTTCACGATCCAGCATTTTTTCTGCATGGAGGTGAGTTTGTCGCCGATGAACTGACGAACGTTGCCGCGAACGGACACCTGCATGGCAGACGCTTTAGTCTCAACGGCTTCTGGAAGCATATGTACGGAAGCATTAGCGCTTTTCATGCGGCGTCCCTGAGCTGTTAAGAAGACTTCGGTGGCTCCTCGCTGTTCGGGTGAGACGTACTGAAGGAGTTTTCTTTGATTGTGCTCAAAGGTCTCTGGCGAGTTATTTAAAGCCAGCTGGAGCGCAAACAGCCCCATCTGTTCTAAATATTCCGGTGAGACGCTGTCGGCATCCAGCCAGAAAGACTTGGTGATTTCTGCCGGCAGCACGACCACTCGGTCTTCTTTATCTAAAGCCGTCAGCCCGACGGCTAAGATGACATTTAAGAGGAGCGATACGGAAAAGGCGTAAATAAAGAACGAGCGGAGCGCAAGCCGAGCGGAAATCTCGGTCGTATATTCTTTAACGTTCATATTCTGTTATCCGACAAAAAAGCGGCGGCTGGAAGGCGGAGTACGTTTGAAGGTTTTAAAAGGAAACTTCCAGTAGAGATAGTGAAGTCCGTATCCGGGATGGCGCTTCTGCTTAAGCCGGCTGTAGGCCCAAATGGCCGCGTAGGAAGCAAGCGCACCCACAAGAAGGGAATTCATAATGATGCCGAAAGCCAGACCTGCAATGCCGGAGGCGACTAAGTCAAAGTCCCAAAGCAGAAACTTCGGAGGCGCATCTAATCGGCGCGGAACGTATTCGTGAGGATTAAAGGATTCCATGTCTTTTTTCCTTCGTGCTGCGGACGCCCGAATGTTTTCGGGCGCCTGAAGCGCTCGAGACGGTTAAATCAAAGCGGTGAAGATCTGTTCAATGATCTGCGGTCCGATGAATAAAGCCATAGCGGCGGCTACGCAGCCGACGGCACCCATGATGGAGCCTCGGATAACACCCACGCCCAAACCGACCAATAGGAACATTAAGGCGATGGATTTTCCGAGTGTGCCGGTACTCCAGGCTTTAAGCATTGAGTAGAGGTCTGCAAAATGCTCTTGACCTCCGGTTGCTGTTCCGGCCCAGGCGGCGTCCGGGCAAACAGCGCTCAAGACAAAAACGGAGACGGAAAGAAGGGCAGGCAGAAACGTAAAAGTTCTGTTTGCGGCGATAGATAACATCATTAAAAATTCCTAAAAAATTGAAAAAAACAGACAAAGGCCGATTAAGGACAAAAATCCCTCCGCATCCGCGGCCTTTGTCAAAAAGTGACGCGGAAGGTGTTGCAAAAACCGTGTTAAAAAACTGAGGATTAAGAAGTGACGTCTCTGAGCTTTCGGCGTTTAGCGTCCGACATGCTTACGTAGGCTCGATAAACTTTCCAAGCATACTTTTGGCGAGCATTGATACAGTCCTGACCTTTGAGACGAGTACAAGCGGCGTTGTAGGCGCCGATAGCGTCCCAAGGATGTGAGGCTCGGCTGAAGTTGTCCGCCAGAATTTCTGCACCGACCTGAACATTAAAGCAGGCGTCATTGAGCAATTCCGACTTAGAGGTTTTGAAACGCTTGAGCCAGGTTGAATTGATCTGCATCAGTCCGTAGTCTTCGTTTGAAGCATTACGTCCCACGGCAGAAGGATTGCCGGAAGATTCCACAAAGGCAATGGCGCGAAGAAGATCGGCGTCCAGGCCTTTCTCTTTTGCGATTCGGTCAAAGCAGTCTTCAGAAGCTAGGACAGGATAGCCAATAAAGGGGAGAATAATTAAGAGAAGAAGACGTTTCATACGTTAGCCGAATCGGTGGAAGTTAGAGACGATTAAGTGGATCGATACCAGGAAGGCCGCATAAAACAGCGCAGCAATCCAAGCCGGAATGAACCAAGGCATCAGCATGACGGCAAAGGCACAAACTAAAAGGACGGAAGGTGCGGACAAGGCTGCTTGGTACAGTGTCGGGTGATTGACTGCAAAACTTTCGTACTTCAGGCGTCTGACAACCCAAGCATCAATAACCACGGCAATGAGAAGGGGAGACAAGAAAGCAAACCAAGCTAAGGCCAGAATAGCTCGAACGACGGACATCTCCAGCATGGCTCGCATCGATGCAAAGTAGGGAGATGACCATAAACGATTAAAGAAGTCTTCGGCCGGCTCATCTTTGCGGGCATCAACTTCTGTTGACGGCAGATAGGAACCTCCCGACAGAGCATTAAAGATGTCGGTAACTTTTGCTTGAACACTGTCAATGACCGGGATAACGGACTCAACCATTGAACCGATCTTTTGCTGCGTGTCTTTGAGATGAAGATCCGATAAGTGCTCAAAAGACGGTGCATCATTTAATCCCGGCCACCAAATGACAGAGCTCAGGACAAGGATGAATAAGAGGATTAAAAAACGAGAAAGCATTCTTTTATTCCTTGTCATCAGTAATCACCGGGACGCGCCCTTTCATGAGGTGGCCGCCTCCCAGGGAGGCAAAGAACTGAGCGTTCGGAAGTTTGCCGAGGTATTCCGAAGGAATGATCTCTTCGCGAACCGCCGTGCGCTTGTGCGAAGCACCGCCTTGAAAGGAAGGCATACCGATGTGCGTATCCGTATGAGTCGACAATGTCGTGTCGACTTGGTGGATATAGGTCTTGCCGAATGTCTCGGTGACAAAATCCTGAGTTTCTCGATCCTTACAGCGTAAAGCGATTAAGTTGTTGCAGTTGCCGAGCACCATGCGCGCCGCATGCACGGAACCTAAGCGATGAGCAAGATCGGGAACCGTCTGAATCGCAATGGTCGTATAAACGCCACCCTCGGCTCCTTTGTTCAAAAGCTCAATTAAAGGCTGGTTGATGACGTTAGAAGCTTCGTCGACATAAAGCGAAATTCGAACATCATTTAAGCCGAGGTTGTATCGCTTACCGGCATAAGCCGTTAGGTCGGATAAGAGCATGGAACCCACGGCAGAGGCAATCATATTGTCGGACAACGAGTCAAGATTGACGTACAAAACGCCTTTGCACTTAACGAGCGATTCCATATCCCAGATAGGGCGCTTATCGGAGGCGTCCGATGGGTCGGGCGATAAGGACTCTTCCAGCGGTCCGCTCGTGAGCATCGCGAAAATCGGCATCAGTGTGGCCGTGATCTTGGAGTAGTGTTCTTTAGAGTGGTGGAAGATCTTTAAGCATTCCCCTACAACCATCGTGTGCAGATAAGCGGGCAACACGTTCTCGTACCAAGATACCAGAACATTAAGATCGTGGCTGTCGTCGGTGACATTGTCTTTCCTTTTGGGAAGAAAAGATTCTGCGCTGTCTCGCCAATCGTCCTCAGCATATTTGTTCACTGCTTGGAGAATTAAGGCGCGAAGCAAATCTTCAATTCCTTTATTGATGTTCTGAGATAAAGTCTTTAAAGAAGGCTTTTGTTCAAGCTCGATCATGGCGTCCGCAAAAGTCTTGATACAGGACCAGGCAAACTGCTTAAAGACGTTGTCTTCACCCGGAACCACCGATATCACGCGTGTGGCAATCTGAGCGCCGGTGCTGAAAACTGCCGTTACATCAAAACGGATCCCGTCCGTTTTGGAGCGATTTCCGGGATGAAATCGCAAAGGTTTGCCGCGGCCGGCTTTTTGGCAGGCGCGGCAAAAGGCTTTGTACATCCTGTCCGAACCTTTAGGGTCAATGAAGATGACGGCATCGCCTCTTAAAATAGCCTGAGTCATAATGAAATTCAGCATGACGCCTTTACCGGCTTGGGTGGTCCCGACAATCAGCAGGCCGCCTTCAAAGTTTTTAAGGGCGCGGCGCAGCGGTTTCTCGGAAGTTTCCAAGCCGTGAAGATACGGCATGCCGATTTCTTCCGGCAGCTGAATCTTGTGATGACGATTAAAAAGGCGGTGCATATAAGACGGGAGCATTAAAGTCGGAATATTGAGGCGCGATAAATCGTGGAGCTTCTGAGTGTGTTCCGGTTTCCATGTAAATCCGTATCCGATACAAACCGATTTATCGTCAAAGTCATCTAAGGTTCGGGAGAACGGCTTAAGCTCCATTCGTCTGCCGGAAAGCAGACTCCTGGCTCTTAGAATATGAAGGCCGTTTGATAAACGGTACCAGCCCATTCCCAGTGCCGCAGTCATTAAAGGCAGGCTGAGGGTTAAGGGAAGGATGCTTTGATGCCCGAGATAAGCCATATAACCAGAGGAAATCATCCAAGGAAGCACGGCGGCAAGCTCATGGGATCGACGATACGGTTGGGTGCGCCTTCTCCGGGTAGCAGAATCTTCTCGCATGATGAACGTTAGGGTAAGGATTAAAGGTATGGTTAAAGACTTCGAGGGGTATGTATTTATCGCGGCGGGTGCGATAGTAGGTTTCGTGGTTTAAGTCCAGACAAGGTTTAAGAGGACGGACCTTAGAAAACTTTTCTCCGCGGCTTAGGGCCATGTTCCGATACTTTCTCAGACACTGATTAAAGTACTCGGCCTTTAAAGGAAGGAGCTTGCGGGCCTTTTCGCGCCATGTGTACCATTTCTGGTACCGGAGGATTTCCTGAGGCGAATACGTTTCAGTCATTTTCTTTAAAACTTCCCGCTCTTTAGCACGCTGCCCGTTGTTGATGAGCTTCATCACGATATTTCTAACGGGTTTATAAGGCGCTCTGTTCTGATAGCGCTTTAGGTTTTCCTGTTTGGCTTTAGAGGCCATAATTTCCATGTATTCGTCAACGTAAAAATGTCGGTGACACAGCTGGATCTTTCGATTTTCTTCTTTCGCGGAACGAACGGAATTAGCAGAAAGAATCTTCTTTCTTTTGTAATTCTTGGACATTTCCTCCCAAGAGAGTTCTTGCTTAGGCTGGAGGGTGTACTCAAACTCGGGTCTCAGATAACGGATCGGCAGGTACCAGATTTTTCGACCGTAAGAATCCTTACGGTTTTTAGGATGTTTAAAGGTACGGGAAATGACCTTAAGTTTGTCGATCGTGAGAATGACATCAGGATTGTCCATGAAGAGAGCTCGCTGAGCAGCCCGAGAAAGTTCCATTTTTTCGTACTCAGACAGATCCGCGAATTTCCTCTTGGTTTCAGTCCTGCTCAGAATGACATTATTGCGAGAAGGTAAATGCAGTGTGGCCATAATCAAAAAGTCAGTATTCGTTAGGTACAAAACGTCCCCTGTCGGCCGTAAATACGGTCGATTTGGAATCGATTTGAAAATTAAAGAGAGCGGTTAGGCCACTGATGAGACTTGAACCATCTGAGTTTTGGGAGACTTCAAGTCTGCAGCCGTTTTTGGAACAGCTTTTAGTGCTGATGGCCTCTTAACTGCAGCCTTCGGCGCCGGCTGGGTTGAGCCTTGACTATGCGGATCAGCTTTGACGGCTTTTATGGTTTTTGGAGTTGTCGCCTTCGGGGATGCAGCATCTTTTGACGGCTGCACAGCAGCTTTTGGTTTACGTCCCCGCTTTGCAGCGGTTTTTGTTGCGTCGGTTTTTGGTGTTGCGACTGGCGTTGGAACAGCTTTGGACTTCGGAGAAGTTTTTGCCGAAGCAGAAGCCGTCGCTGCAGCTTTTTTAGTCTTGGCAAAGGATTCGGATTTTTCTGAGGTGCTAGATTGCTGATTTGTTTCTGCCTTCTTTTTACGGCCTCGCTTAGCTGTCGGCTTTGAAGGTTGAGCCTCGGATGCTGAGGCAGCCGGAGTGGTTGTAGTCGTCTTCACAGCATCAGTGCTCTTTGGTGCGTTGATCTGAGGATTAGAGGAGGATTCATCAATTGATTGAGCAACGACTTTGACTTCAGCCTTCGCCATAGTTCCGTCAAGGCCTGTTGAAGCGGCAATTGGCTCTTTCGGAACATTAACTGTAGAAGTTGATTTTTCGGCAGCTTCAGCAGATGCCAGCCGTTTAATCTCATCATCCATTTCTATATCAGCAAGCTCCTCCGGAGTCAGCTTCGGCTTGTTTCCGGCAGTTGTGTTTGCAGAGGCGTTTTCGACGGATAGTGATAAGCGTTGGATTAAATGCTTTTGAAGTTCCGATTTTGAAACTTTGCGCTCCGTTTTCAAATCTCGTTCTGTCTCGGTTTGATTAGCTCTTCCTGAAGATTCGGTTTCAGCGTTCTCAAAAGACTTAGATTGGCTTATCTCCATGCTCGCTGCGGGAGAGAGATTATCCGGAGCTTCTTCTTTGACTCGTGCTTCTGAGGATTCGGGGGGAACGTTCTCACAAGAGCGAGGGACAATTAAAGATGAAGTTTTAGGAGCTTTAGCTTTATTTGATTCACACGTGATTTGTTTGACTTCAGACTTTTGAACATTAAGAGGAGAGAATTCCTCTGAATCGATTTTTATCAAACGATAGCCACGCTTTTCTAGCCAGTTATGCACAGAAAAATATCCGGCTACGCCTCTAAAGAACCGACTCGTGTCGCAGCAAATAGCATTAAAGATATGTTTCCCAGACGTTTTAAGGGCCTGTGGTGTTTGGATGGCGGGAACGGAAGATTCCGCCTTATTGTCTGTGACGATTAAATCAGTGTTGGACATTTCTTTTGAGGGCTCTGGAGCATTAATAGGTTTAGAAGATGAGTCTTCGGGTTTGCTTTGTTTTTCCTTTGCTTGCTTCTTCTTTACGTTGTGATCGCAATCAAATTTTTTGTTCTTTTCTTCGAATTCTTGTTTGGCACGTTCGAAGTCTGCCTTGAGCTGCGCAAGCATAGCCGGTGCAACTTTTGCTTCTTTTGCCTCTTTAAGGGCTTTTTCTGCTGCTCGTTTTTTCTCTTCGAAACTTTCAAACATTTTTGCGTGAGCTGTACGCATAAGTTCAATGACTTCTTTGCTCTCTCCCGTTAATTGAGAGTCAAGTTTGAGTTTGACTATTGGCATGACGCGTTCAAACATCATTTTCTTTTCTTCCCATTCCTCTCTTGGAACGGGTTTATAGAGACCGAGCTCACGTTGTTTTTTATCTCTAGCATTAAGTGAGTGCTTGTCATAGAGAGATTGAATCGTTCGGCTCCAATAACTGTCGCGGGGAACATAGAGAAGAAAATTAATAAAGCGGAGACCTTTAACGGGAGTGGAGATAACTTCTTTTCCGCCTTTCTTGTAGATTTCAATGCGATTTTCAACTTCTTCAAAGGTTGCGCCTTCTTTTAAATCAAATATTCTGCATTGGCAGCACATTCTTAAGACCTCTTTTTCCAGCCAAGTTTGGCGAGGAAAAAGTTCTTTGAGTTTTGCCGTTAAGAGAGGAAAGAAATAATCGATAACGGCGTAGATTTCTCCATTTTTACAGGTTATCGTTCGTTCAACGACTTTGAGATGCTCTTTATTACCGTCTGCGTCTGACTTTCTAAGAGCTTCTTCAGGGGAAAGTTCGTCTGCGAGCAGGGCGCAAAGCGCCCAGCTCAAAATCGAGGGAATATAAGGCGGAGAAGAATCTCCTTGTCTTGTAAATTCAATCGTCATTTGCTCCCTGAGAATGGCTTCCGCATTGGAAATTAAGATGAGGAGGAATTGATCCTGCAAAATGCTGCCGAAGTCTCCTCCGATGAATTTGGATAAAAGCGCGAGATATCTGCGTTTAAAGCTCCCCGTGAAACGTTTATGAAGGGCGTCCGGGAGATATTTAAGAATGAGCCGATTAATATTAGCCGCCGCTGCGTCTGAATTCGGCTCTACGTTATGGTAGAGCCGAAGTTCCTGTCCTTCATGCTCCTTACACCATTGATCGTAGGAAACTTCAAAACGAAATTCGTCGCCGTTCTCGGCAGCGACTGAGAACGTCATTGCAGCGACCCGAAGATTAATAAAGAGGCCGACTGTTAAACAGAAGAGTTTTAACGTTTGCGTCTCAAACTCTTTCTGAGCCAGCGGCATAGTAAAGAACTGTACGCGCTGGCGCAGAAGATTAAGCGTGGTGATGCTTAACCTAAGAGAGTATCGGATATAACTTCTCGGATAAGAGTAGCCCGGACTTGAACTTAAAGGGAGATTCCCAACGATCTTAGTCAAAATGTCCAACAGTTCGTTTTGAATCGATAAGAGATGATCATCACCGATTGCCTGTCTGAGCTGATTTATCAAAGGCAAAAGTTCGGTTCGATCAAACTCATTAAAAGTCCTCAGACAATCGGCGAGGGGGAGAGAAGAATTAGCCATTGTTATGACGGTAATGCAGGTAGGATTTAAGGAAGGATTTACAGCAATCGTCTAATTGACGAAGACTTTTACGAGCCTCTCTTTGAAAACCTTTTGGAGAATTAAAGGGAGTGAGATTTTTAGGGCAGCCAGCCGCCGTCCATCCCTGATAGTCGAAAGGCCCGTGGTGACGTAACGAAGCAACCGTAAAGAAAATAAAGGGCCCGGGAGCCACGGTGACAAACGTCTGACCGTCTTTAATAGACAAAACCGGCCAAAGCTTAGAAGTCTTAATTTTTTGGAAATTGGTTTGAAGATTAAAGAATGGCAGATGCTGCAGGGTGTAGAGCACGAAAAGCGCTGCCTTTTGGTTGGTTAATCCAAAGCGATGTTTAACAACAGAGGCCATACGCGTCACAACGTCGATAAAAGCATAAAGAAAGGCTTTATGGGAAATCCCAACCGGAATGTTCAGACCGTAGCCGCTCGTTCTTCCTTTACTGACTCCGCGGTTCTTGTTCAACACAGTGGAGGGTGGATTAGATAGGCGTATTCCGGATTCGATGGCGTAACGCTTAGAAAATTCTTCTAAAGCACCGCTCATGTTGCTGTCGATCCTTTCTTGATGTTTTGATGTCCAGTCATAGAGTTCAGGGATGAGTTCAAGAGCGAGCATTGGGAATTCTTCTTGATGAACGTGGGGTGCGAGTGTTTGCAGAATCGGCTCCAAATGAGGATTAAGAATGAGAGGATCTTTGAGAACCGACAAACTTCTCCAGATACGCTGGGTTTGATTTTCTAACGCCTCTTCTCTGGACATGAATTCGTCTTCCTCCAATAAGTATTCGAAGCGGTTTACATAACTCAGGAGCGTCTTTGAAGGGAGCAAGAAAGAGAGAGCTGTAAAGCAGCGGTGTGCTCTTCGGTTCTTTAGGAAGAAATAGATGTAAGCCCATGCAATGACTGTTTCCATGAATTTCTGACGAGAACCGATCCTGGCGGCCTTCATCAAACGATCTTCGAGTTCGATGTAAAGAGCCTGCTCGCTGTCGGCATATGCATGAAGGAGACGGATGCTGTCAGCAGTTGATGGGAACACCTTCTTAGACTCTTTGGGTGTTCTGCCTAAAGAGGCAACTTTAAAGATAGGATAGGGAAGATAAGCAGCAAGGGTCTCATCGAAATCAGGTACAGAAAAAGCGGTTGCCGGCAAATTAAACAGATGGAAGCGTTTGATGCCTTCGAGAATGGCGGCGTCAAGGGTAGGAATATCAGGTTTCAACCCCGTTTGTAAACAGTTACGGTTAAAAACATCATGAGCAGATTTCTTCATATAGCGTTTCCTTATGAAAAGAAAAATGAAAACATTAGATAAATTAATGATCACCCTATATGAGAAACCAGGGGATAGTTCTAACCAACTTTAGGTATCAACTTTTACTAACCGATTGAATAACATCTTTAATACAAAGGAATAGACCACAAAATCCCTTGATAAATTTAATTTGTATTATGTATTAACATAATTAACTATTAATAGGTAATGAATGGGTGACATTTAATTGACAATAGTCAACTGACTTAACATTTGTATTACGCTTGTAGAAATAAAAGTTACACTGCCTATACATACTTGTTGCACTAAGTTGCAATCATGTTTCATTAATGTGTTCTTTGGCAGCGTTTAGTTTGCACTGCTGTTACATTAGCGTTGCATTAATTTTGCACAAGAGTTGTCAAACTTCTCATAAAGACACCTGACAAAAATTTTTACTTTAGGGCTAGCGGTTGAAAAAATTCGGCCTTTAGCCGGCTCTCGAGGAGCCGGCCGACCCGGATCATTAAGAGAGAATGCTCTAAGAGCAAGAACCCTCAGACGTCTGAAACGTTTTTCTTAAGTTTGGATTTGAAGCGAAGGCTCGGCCTCACGGCTTCGGTCAATCGAAATCAATCGACGGGCAAGACCTCGAACCAAGATTAAATCTCTTCTGTCACCATTTCTGCAGTTTGGTTCCCGAAACCCTGATACAGGAAAGGCTTGGAAATCCGCTTTAGACAAACCCAAAACAAAAGAACTGTCTCAAAAAGACGCTTGTCGCCAAACCGTGCAGTCGATCATTAAAGGTGAGGGAGGGCATTCAGATGGACAATACACATCCTCTAGACCACGTTCCTCTTTAGCGATTTTCTGCCGCGCTGGGAGTAAACCCAGAAGCGTCCGTCTTCAGTCTCCTTAATTTTTCCTCTTCGCTGCTTTTCTCCTTACCAGGGAGGAGTCAGCGCAATTTCGACACAAGGTCGTTGTTTTCCTCAGCACAGCAAAAGCTGCTTCGAAGCGTTGGTCTCAGGGGCACAATTCCTTTGACCTAAACTGCACGCTAAAGCTCCGGCCGCGAAGGCAATGCTTTCCGACACTTCTCACGTCCAGAGCAGGGACGTTTCAATACATGAGTCATGTCGTTATGCAGTTCTTGAAAAGAGAAAGATCTTTCCAAGAAATTCGAAGAATCTTTGATAAAACCAAAGTGCTTCGGACTTGATCAGAAGGAGAGCCTAAAAAATCCTCCAAGACTTTTCAGACAATTTTCCGATCCGTCTGTATAAGTTTTTTAAATAGCTTTTCACAGACGGCCGAAAGTTCCATATTCAGAAGTTGTACCTCTTGAATTCGGTGCCAACACCAGCCGGCTTAACTCTCGGTCTTTGTTTTTGAGCTTTCGCTCAATCACCGATTCTTTCTATTAACCATTAAAAAGAGAGATTCGGAACAGAAAACAAAACACAGATCTTCGGTTGATTTTCCGGAGTTTTCTTCCGTTCTCTTTTGAAGAACTTCAGAAGCGTTTTCTGTTGAGACGCAAATGTACAGGCGTACATTTAATCAGTCTACGTACCCCTTTAGCCTATAACTTGAGCTTTTATTAGGATTTTTAGAGTGGATAAAAAATTAAACCCCCTGTCGCTCTTGGAGAGTTAAGGAAAGGAGGGTTAATTTAATTCCTACGCTTTAACTTTACCTATCAATACATTTCTTGCAATGAATTACTTTTGTTATTTTTTTTAAGATGCGGAGGTTTATTGTTTTAGGTTCTGTTCAGAGTAAGTATTGGAATCTCTGCACAAAAGGTGGGTGATGTGACATATTTAGCACACTACTGAAAAGATTGACTGTGAAGATTAAAGTTCCCTCATTTGCAGCTTTATTCGCAGAAACCTCACCGCAGCTTGGCGGCGCCGGAAGGACAACGTTCCTTGAGACTCTAGACCGTCTCATTCCTTGGCAAGATTTGAATGCATTGATCAGGCTTTACTATAGTGAAGGCAAATGCGGCTCAGCCTTATCAGCTGGAGCTCATGATTTGCATTCATTTCCTTCAGCTGGTTTATAACCTTTCTAATCCCATGAGTGAGGAGACGCCTCACGACTTGTTCGCATGTCGTCGTTTTGTCGGATTGACGATGGATTCAAAATGTCCGGATGAGAGTACGGTCCTGCGTTTCCGCCGCCTTCTTGAGAAAAACAGTCTGGGCAAGCAGGTCTTTGATTTTTTTAAGCGGCAACTTACCAACAGAGGTCTTCTCTTCAGCAAGGGCACGATTGTGGACGGCTCCTTTATTGAAGCGCCGAGTTCGACGAAAAACGCTGATAAAAAGCCCGATTCTGAAATGCACTCGGCCAAGAAAGGCAGCAACCGGCACTTCGGAATGAAGCTGCACATTGGTGTGGATAAAGTCACAGGAATCATCCACACGGCGGCAGCGACTCCGGCTGATGTTCACGATGTAACAAAGGTGGATGAATTACGTCGCCCGGATGAGCGGGAAGTCATTGGAGATTCGGGGTATCTCGGAATGGAAAAGCGCAAGAGTGCAGATCCCGAACACGTAACCTATACGGCAGCGAAACGCTATAGCCAAAGAAAGAAGCTCTCGGCACAGAGCATTGCCAACGAAAAGGTGCTAAGTTCGATTCGATGTAGGGTCGAACACGCCTTTCATCAAATTAAGGTTCAGTTCGGATATAGGAAAGTCAGATATCGGGGGCTGGCCAAAAATACTGCGCGCCTAACAATGCCGGCATCAATCGCCAACATGTTCATCTGAGATTGTTTTGAAAATCGAACTAAAGTTAGCTTCGCATAGGATAAGTGTATCTATTAGGAAGGAAATTGAAGGACTAGAACCTAATCAGCCCCTCCGGAATGGAAATTTCCTGCCAGGCTCCTCGAAAATTTAGTCTCCCTAGGTCTTTGGGGAGAAAACTAGTGTTTTTTCAGAACTTCCTTAAATATCTCCAGTGATCAAATCGTTACCGATAAAGGGTATTACAGCTAGAACAATATCGGACAGATGCTGCGCAAGCACATCAAATTCTTTACGGCTGCATCTACAGATCTTTCTTGGGTCAACCACCACTTCCAGAAAAACAAGTCCGGACTGAAAACAGCCTCAAGTCTTTGCTCTTGGGACTTCAACATCCATGGAATCACCATTCCGGTTGACGCAGAGTTTACCTACCAAAGACAGCGAAACAGAGGCGAGGCAGCTAGGAAGACACTCTCAGCGAAACAAGGCGGCTATACCTGCACCTTTATCTGAACCGCGAAAGGGTCGGAGAAGATGAAAAACGCCTCGCTACAGATCTTATGTCCCTGAAGAGCGACATCGAAAAGGGTCTGTGGGATGAGCTCAGTGAATCTGCCCAAAGAAAGGCAGAAAAGTATCTCAATACCGGCCGCCTCGGCAGAGGCGGAAAGCTCAAGGTTACGAGAAATGAAGAAGTCTACGCCCAGGCGAGGAAGGACTACGGTTACTTCGCCCTTGTCTCTAACGAAGCCGAGGACTACTTCGAGGCTTTGAGAAAGTACCGTCTGCGGGAAAAGATCGAAGAGGCGTTTAAGGACACGAAAAATCGATTAGACGGCAGCCGCATGGGACGGAGATACGCTCAAGGGACGCATGTTCTGTCAGTTTGTAGGGCTTGGATATCCTTGCTTTCTGCACACGAAAATAAAGGAACTCAAAGAACAGCTTGAACTGAGTCTGAGCGACAAAAATCTTGCGGAAAAGGAAAAAGAGCAGAGAGCGGACTTGCTCAAGTGGTTGAAAAAGCAATCGATGCAAAGCCTAATCGATTGGTTCGACTGCATTGAATTGACAAACCTAAAAAACGAGGACTTGTCCGTTACTCAAAGAAGTGGGGATACGAAACGTGACCGTTTGTTCTTTACGCTGCTAGGTATCCCGGGATTTGAAGAAAAACCGCAGAGTCAGTTAAAGGTCTGCGACTAAAATTCTGATGTGACCTTTAGCCGACAATTAGGTTAAAAAATTATGGCTCCTGGGAACTTTGCTTCCTTGCGCTAAAATTCGTTAAATATAATGTTGCTTGTGTTTTTTATTAATTCCCCATGAAATTTCCTGTCCTAGATTACATAAGAGCGATAGCAGTTATACTAGTTACTTACTACCATGTGATTACCTACGGTCCTCACGCTAGCTCATTTTTAGGTCCAATCGCAGATTTTTTTGATGTTCTTTCATTCAATGAAATTGTTTCGCTTGTTTTAGGAAACGTATTGAATTTGGGGGAGATAGGTGTTTCCCTCTTTTTTCTGGTTTCAGGTTTTCTTATTATGAAAAGTCGTGTAGGCAAGACTGTCGGCTCATTCATAATCAGAAGACTCATAAGAATTTATCCTATAGCAATTGCAGGAGTTATATTTTCATTTTTATTTATTGTATTAATTAATCATTATTACTGCGAGACACCCCTGACAGTTAATCTAGAAGATTTGGTTGCGATCCTTACTAATTCGCTGCTAATCAATGGCCTCATTCCAACGAAAATGGACAGCCCTATTTTCGGTTCATCGACGATCATGCCAACTTATTGGTTCCTCGCTGTGATTGTTAAGTATTATTTGGTAATGTGTTTTGTTTCAACTTTGAATAAAGAGAGAATTCTAACGATTGCATTACTTTTGATGCTTGTGTCTTCTTCGTATTATCTCTTTAGGACGAGTAATTTCTATAATTTTTCTCCGATTTGTTCGAGGATAATATCCGATATCGCTTTTTCTAGTCATCACATTATTTTCATCCTAATAGGCAGTTCTATTTATATTAATTACCGTACTCGTCTGGGTAACAGTGATAACGAGAAAATTCAATCTATTAAAACTTCTTTCTCTGACTGCATATATCCCATCTTGATCGTATTCGCTTTCATTACGAGCTTTTACACATTAAAAAAAATACCAGATTTTCCCCTTCCAGCAGATATGCTCAAGAACTACTTTCTCTCTCTTCTAATATTTGTTGTTTGCGTGGTTTGCAATCGACATGTAACAAAAGTTTGTGGTGTTGTTAGACTAGTTTCAAATACATCTTTTAGCGTTTATGTCTTGCACTATGCTTTTGGTGCATGTATTTTGGTGGTTCTCCTTAACATCGATTTTCTTAGGAATTATTTATTTTTAATCTACCTTATTACTTTTACTCTCATTGGACTCTGTGGCTATTTTCTGTATAAATTCATTGAACAACCCGCTGGCAGTATAAAAGTTAAATGAAGCTTGTTATACTTCAAGTTTGGTTTTAACATTTCCACATTTGAACCCTCTCTTTTCTAAGCGGCTCTTTGAATCTAAAATTGATTCGCTTGGTTAGCGACGGTTCATGATTTATCTCCTTTGAATACTCTTTTATAGTTTTTTTCTTATGAAAAAGATCCTTATTACCGGTTTTACAGGTCAGGTTGGTTCCCAGTTCGCCGATTTTATATTAGAGAACACTGATATCGAAGTGATTGGAATGATGCGTTGGCAAGAACCAATGGACAATGTCTACCATCTTGCAGATCGCATTAATAAAAAAGATCGAATAAAAATTTGTTATGCCGATTTGAATGATGTTACTTCACTTAGGAGGCTTTTGGAGTCAGAGAGGCCCGACTACATTACACATTTAGCCGCGCAGTCTTATCCCAAGACAAGCTTCAATATTCCTATCGAAACTCTACAAACTAACATTATTGGCACAGCAAATTTGTTGGATTCCGTCAGAAGTATAAGAGAATCGGATAGGTCCTACGATCCTATTATCCACGTATGTTCCTCGAGTGAGGTCTACGGAAGGGCTAAGGTAGGCTCTAGCTTAGATGAAGAAACAACCTTTCACGCATCCAGCCCTTATAGCTTGAGTAAGATCGGAACTGATTACTTGGGAAGGTATTACGCTGAGGCTTATGGATTGAAAACTTTTGTGACACGCATGGGTACACACTCAGGTCCTAGAAGAAGCGATGTCTTTTTTGAAAGCACCGTAGCAAAGCAAATCGCATTAATCGAAGCTGGACTTCAAGACCCTGTTATTTACGTTGGCAACCTAGAAAGTGTACGGACCTACCAGGACGCTAGAGATGCGGTCAGAGCTTATTTTCTGCTATTTGAAGCAGTAGAGTCAGGCAAAGTAAGGCCTGGAGACTACTTTAACATTGCTGGTCAAGAGGCGTTTAAGCTCAATGAAATTATTGATTTATTGATAGGGATGAGCACGGTAGATGGTATTAAAGTTGTTCAAGATCCGGAAAGACTGAGACCTATCGACGCTAACTACCAAATGTTTGACAATACTAAAATCAGAAAAGCTATCAATTGGAAACCTGAAATTCCTGTCAAGAAAATGCTTTGCGATCTTCTTGATCACTGGCGTAAAGAAATTTCTATGGGCAAAATACCTTTAAATCGTTAACAGGTTAATAATATGATATTGCTTTCGAGAACCCCGTTCAGGATCTCTTTTTTAGGCGGAGGCACGGATTTCCCATTTTTTTTCCAAAAGAATGGCGGCTATTGTCTTGCAACCTCAATAGATAAATATAGTTATATCTACCTGAGACGGCTAGGCGGGAAGTTTGGATTTCAAAATGAATTTATATACTCCAGGTTTGAAAGAACTTCAAATGATATTGATGAAATTCAACATCCGATAATTCGGGAAGCCCTGAGGTTGGAAGGTGTAAGTGGAATCAGAATTGACTATGATGCTGATATTCCAGCTCGAACTGGGTTGGCGACTAGTAGTTCTTTTGCTGTAGGGCTTGTTAATACTCTTGGTGCTTTGAAAGGCGAAATAAGATCTAAAAAGGAACTTGCGGATAAGGCAATTCATATTGAAAGGGTGATGTGTAATGAAGTTGGCGGAATTCAAGATCAAATCAGTTCCGCCTTTGGGGGGTTGAATTTAATCGAATTTTCAAAGTGCGGATATAAGGTTCACCCCGTGGAACTTTCGAAAGGTCGGAAAGGTCTTTTAGAGTCGAGCCTAATGTTGTTTTATACAAAAATTCAACGTACTAGCTCCGATATTCAAAAGAAAATTAAGACACCATCAAAGATAAATCAAAATCTCTTAGCGTTAAAACGACTTGCGCTTGAGGGGTTTAACTGCTTAACTAATGAAACTCAAACTCTGGACGACTTTGGTTTAATCTTAAATGAAGCTTGGAAAGTCAAAAAAGGCCTTTCTGATGCTATAAGCACCTCATTTATCGACCAGTGCTACATCAAAGGTATAGAAGCGGGTGCTTTAGGGGGAAAAGTATTGGGGGCTGGAGGAGGGGGCTTTTTACTCTTTTACGTTCCTATGCTTCATCAGGAAAGTGTTAGAAAAGCTCTCAGTGATCTTATTGAAATTAAGTTTGGTTTCGAGGACCAAGGTTCTCAAATTCTTTTGAATTTTAAAGATGAAGCATAATCGCTTTGCGGTAGTTAGAGATTGGGAAGACACGGTGTCTGCTGAAGAGGAGTGCCTTCGTAGAATCCAATTGGCAGCCTTCGATCTAGGGATCTCTTGTGACATAGTGGACACTAGCTACCGTCTGATCACTGACAGGAGCGTTGTCGTTTCATCCAAATCACACGATTTTGTGCTCCATTTGCATTATTGCTCGGGCAAAGCAGAAAATGTTTTTTCCTTCGTACCGTTATGGAACCCTATAGATTTCTTTCATAAGTGGGGCTATAGGACATCTGCAGATACATTTCTTACTAATGACGATTTCTTAAGAAGCACCTCTGAAGAAGCTGAATTACATTTGAAAAGGCTGACTAAAGATTCTACTTATCATTTGCCTCCATATTTTTCTCTTTTCCCTGCGCCCAATCAAACCTATAGGAAAGAAGATCCTCTCAAAATTGCGAAACGAAGGTTAATGTATTGCGGCATTAATTGGGAGCGGCTCGATTCTAAGAAAGGTCGATTTTCAAAACTTTTAAAAAAATTGGATGATGACGATCTGGTAGATATTTATGGTCCTGAAATATTTCATGGAATCAGGCCATGGGCTGGCTATAAAAACTACAAAGGCTCGATACCATTTGATGGAGTATCAATGATAGATACAATATCAAAATCAGGAATAGGTCTGGTAATTAGTTCTGATAGCCATTTTAAAGATGAGGTCGTTTCCAATAGATTGTTTGAAACAATCGCAGCCGGAGCTGTTATTATCTCCGACTGTAACCCCGGCGTTCAGAAGCTCTTAGGTGAGTCTTGTTTGTATATTGATACTTCAGACTTAGATATTGCTTATAGACAAATAAAGGATCATTTGTCATGGATAGATAAAAATCCAGAATTAGCCTCACAGATGATCTTGAAGAATCAAAAGTTGTTTGATTTAAAGTTTTCTGCTAATTCTGCTCTTTCGTTAATTTACTCGGGCCTTGATCGAAGGAAGGAAGAGATTTATAGATTTAGGCAACCTATCCATCCTTTTAAATTAACCTGTTTTTACCTTCTTGATAGTCACGCTCTCCTATCCTTGGAAGAACAGGTCTCTATTATTTCAAGGTCGGTTTTAGCTAATTCAAATCCTCAAATTAAGAATTATTTTTTATGCGACAACAGTCTTCCGAAAACTAATTTTCTTAAATTGGCAGAGTTTGGAGTAATAATCCAAGACGACTTTTTTTATAAACACGAAAACTTGTATGGCAGAAAAATAGGGAGCATTCTTTCTACCTATACAGATCAATTTTTTTCAATAATCCTCCCAGGCGAAGAATTATTTAACGACCATTTCGTCTCTATTATTAAAGCTATCCAGTTGAAGGGGCTTAAGGCCGGTACTTCGGACTTTATTATTAAAAGAAATCAACATGGAACTATTAGTTTTATTGGCCGAAGATGGGATAAATACTGTGAAGAGTGTTGGTCAAGTGGAAATTTCATTTTTGATATAAGCGTACTGCAAAAAGAGGGTAATTCATTGTATTTTGACCCTTTGTCGTATGCAATTTCAAATTTTATAGCCAGTTGCGAACCTTCCATAGCAACCTCCAATGGATATTCTTGCAAGATTCACCAAATTCATTCCAAGACGACCAGAGAAATTGAAGCTATCTCTGATTGTCGAAATTTGATCAGGACTTCGCTTGTACAGTTTGCAAAGGCTGGACATGATCAGATTAGAACTTCTTTAGTCAGGAGGTTTTATGATAAAAATTATAAATTGATTGTAAAGTTAAAAAGTTATCCTTTTTTTTGGGAAAAGTTAAAGAAATTACTTAAACCTTTCATGTAACAAATGATTACAATTGAAAATTTTATTGAGAAGCATCCAGGATTGGAGACTGTCTCCGATGATATCAAAATAGCGCTTAAATATTTAGTCTCTTCTTTCTCCCAGGGTGGAGGTCTATTCGTTTGTGGAAACGGGGGAAGTGCTGCTGATTCTTTGCATATTGTAGGAGAATTACAGAAGAGTTTTAATAATCCAAGAAGTTTGAGCTTTGAGCAAAAACAACGTTTCAAGGGTCTGGAAGACGAAGAATTCTTAGTAAACAACTTAGAAAATGGATTAAGAGCTCATTCGCTCGTTTCAGAAATAGCTTTGATTACGGCAGTGTCTAACGATATCGGGGCGGACTTGATTTTCGCTCAACAAGTGTGGGCCTGCGGAACAACTAATGATATTTTGTTATGTATTTCCACTTCAGGCAATTCAAGAAATGTTGTTTTAGCCGCTGAAACAGCTAAAGCGAAAGGGATGAAAATTATTTCTTTGACAGGCGAAAACACAAAGTCTAAATTAAACCGGATTTCTGATGTATGTATTAAGGTACCAACCTCAGAGACTTATAAGGTCCAAGAGTATCATATCCAGATTTACCATTTCATCTGTCTTCTTCTTGAAGAAAGGTTTTTCAAATGCGTGCATTGATTTTAGCGGGTGGAAAAGGAACTAGGTTACGGACAGTTGTCTCTGATGTTCCAAAACCAATGGCGCCAGTATGTGGTAAGCCATTTTTAGATTTCCTATTGAAACAATTGAAGGATGAAAATGTCAGTTCAGTTATTGTCTCAACTGGATATATGGCTGAGGTTATTGAGTCTAGTTATCCTGAAGGTTTCGAAGGAATGCATATCTCTTTTTCTCGAGAAACGACCCCATTATTGACGGGGGGAGCTATAAAGAAAGCGACTCAAAATTTAAATTCAGAATTACTCATTGTTCTTAACGGAGATAGTTTTGTTAAATTAGATTTGGAGAAAATTTCAAAATTTCACCGAGAAAAGGGGGCAGATATTACTGTGTTATCGGTTTATATGAAAGACGCTTCAAGATACGGTCTTTTGAAACTTTCATCTGATTCTAAAGTTGAAACGTTTTGTGAAAAAAAAATCAATTCTCAGGGACAGATTAACGCGGGGGTTTACGTTTTTAATTCTAATTTATTGAAGGATTATAACGAAGATGTCTTCTCTTTTGAAGAATGGTTGAATAATAATTTAGTTAAGCTAAAAGTCTATGCCTTCATTTCGGAAGAAGATTTCATCGATATTGGAGTTCCCGAGGATTACGAAAGAGCTCAGAGGTTTTTTGCTGTAAAGAGGTGAGTGTTGTATTTAATTGTTGGGGCTAGTGGTTTTATTGGAAGTTACATTGTTGAGAGTTTGTTAAATAAAACAAAGGATGACATCGTCGCCACATACAATTATACTAATCCATTCATAAAGCATAAAAGGATTAAATGGTTGAAGTTTGATGTTAGAGAACGTGCGAAAGAGAGGTTATCTCCTTTTCTTTCAAATGGAGAACCAATTAAAATCATTTACTTAGCTTCTTTCCATCATCCAGATTTGGTAGAAAAGAATTTTGATCTTGCTTGGGATATTAATATTGTTTCTCTTTGCCGATTTCTCGGAGATATAGGATGTTTCTACTCTTTCTTCTACGCTTCAACAGATAGTGTATATAGGAATGGTAAATTGGACCGTTTTTTTTGTGAGGAAGATCCGTTAAACCCAATAAATTCCTACGGAAAACAAAAAGTTCTTTCAGAGAGTATTTCATTAGCCCATTTTGGTAGGGTTATAAGATTCCCCTTTTTAATAGGCCCAAGTAAGCTAAGAAATAAACCGCATTTTTTTGATGAAATAGTCTCGGACTTAAAAGCAAAAAAGGTTGTCCGGCTTTTCGGAGATTCATACAGGTCAACTCTGAGTTTTGAACTGGCAGCGGACCTGCTTGTAGATGTGACAAAGAAGCCTATAGAAAAGGTCCCAATGATTTTAAACGTGGCCTCAGATTATGGAGTTTCTAAATACACAGTGGGCTTAAAGATTGCTAAAAAGTACGGTTTAGATGCTGAATTGATAAAGCCAATCCATCAGGGACAGGAAGATGAAATTTTCCAGACTCCGAGGGCTTTCGTTACGTTACTGGATAATACAAAGCTCAAGAAGTTATTGGGATTAAAAAAAATAGACTATGAGGTGTAGGAATGTTGGTTACATTTTTAAAGGAAGATTTTAAATTTTGTGACGATCGTGGAGAATTAATTCAATTGGTTCATAATGGTTACCGTCAAATAAATTATATTACTGCAAAAAAAGGTTGCCTCCGTGGTGGGCATTATCATAAATTAAATACGGAGGCTTTCTTTGTTATTTCGGGTAGCTTCACATTAGAGGTTTTTAAATTAGGTTCTCAAGAAAAAAAAATCTATGAGATTAAACCAGGTGACTTTTTCTGCATTCACCCTGAGGTAACCCACTCTTTCAGTTTTACTGAAGATACTCAGATGATTTCAATGTATTCTCTTGGAGTTGAGCTTGAAAATGGGAAAAAGGATATCCTCTCAATAAATCAGTTAATGTAAAAATACAATTGGATCGACAATGAAATTTGCTATAACCTATTTTTCCCCCGTTCATCCGGAAATGGAGATTTGTAGACGAATAGAGAGAGCTTCTCAAAATTTAGGTATCGAATGTTACTTTGTCGGTCAAGATGGTTATGTATTGCAAAATAAAAAACATATAACTGAAATTAAACCTGATTTTCTGATCGTATTTGATCCTGCCCACCTAACTTTATTCGATGTTTTTACATATCATTTACTCTGGTTTGTACCAGGTTTGGTAAATACTCAACACGCAATTTTTTATAACGCATTGTCTATCAATTGCGACGACAGACTTGGTTTTCCTTCAGAAAAAGCAATCTCATACTACAATCAATTTTATGGGGATATTAATCTTAATTACCTATTCCCGTCTGTGCCGAAAAATTATGTTTTACCACCTCGAGAATTTAAAAGTGGTGAAACATACAAAGCTTTCTACGCCGGGATAAATGTTGACTCTAAAACTGTCCGTCATGAAAAAATATTTAAGTATTTAGACGAAAAAGGTTTAGTCAACTTATATGGTCCTCCTCAGATTGAAGGGAAAACTAATTGGAAAGGTTTTAAAGCTTACAGGGGTGAAATTAAATTTGATGGTCATTCGCTCATGGAAACGGCGAATGCTTCAGGTATAACACTAGCTCTGCACCATGAAGTGCATGCCTCATTCTCAATGCCTACAAATCGCTTATTTGAAGGTATAGCAGCAGGGACGCTCGTCATCACTGACAGAATGTCGTTTGCGGAAAAAGAGTTCAAAGACTGTATTTTCTTCATAGACTTTAATTTACCAGAAGAAAAAAAAGCAAAAGAGATAGAAAAAATCATTTTGTGGGCACAAAAAAATCCTGAAGAAGCAAAACGTAGGATTGAATTAGCTCAGAAAATCTTTTTTGAGAAGTACGAACTAACCAAAGTTATTGAAAAATTATGCGATGCGCATGATAAGAGAAAAAAGGAGTTATTTAGACGTTCTCTAAGTAATTGTAAACATCAAAAAGTTACAATTGTCGGAGAAGTATATGATCTAGATTCTCTTGAGACGATTTCGGAAAATATTTTTAATCAAGATTACCCTTATCTAGAAGTATTATTAGTTTTCTATTGTAGTGAAGATGAGAAAACCCAGCAAATTGTGGAAAAGATAAAGAATAAATTTAAAGTAAATCTTTTCTCAGCTAACTTTGATAGAAAGTTTGCAGATGATTCTGGACCAAACGTTTATGACTTTCTTCGAGATAACATCAAATCAGAAAAGTTCATTTACTGCGTAGGTCTGCAATTTTGGCATAAAAATCACGTTCGTTCTCTTGTTGAAAAAGCGAATCTTCAAAATTCTTTAGCTGTTTATTCTGGATTGTATTTTTTAAATCCAGATAAAACTCAAACGCCATTAGTTATTTTTCCGATTAGACACCTTAGGGAAAAAATTACTGCTTGTATTAGTACTGAACAAAATACTTATTACCAGTCTCTCCACAGAGAATTCCTCAAGTCATCGGTTCTTTTTGATACAAGTCTTCTCAAAAGTTTTACAGAACCCTGCAGCAAGTTTTTAATTGGATACGAGCATATAGCTCTAGTAATTTCGGCGTTTATGAAAGATAATTTCGTAGTATTCTCTGAGAAATTGACTGCGTTTTTAAAAACAAGCCCTTATCAAGGGGAGCCAGAGTTCCAAAAAGAATTGTATTATCAGCCTGTGAGATTGAATGCAAGGATGTCTTTTAATTCCTTGCAATTTGTTTTAAATGAAGCGTTTGCTCAAAATGCTGACTTCAAACGTTTGGTAGCAACAACAGATTTTGAATCGCCGAAAGTTCAAGAGACTCTTCCGAGTTATTTTGACAATTATTCTTACACTAGGTTTAAATCAAAATTGAAAAAGTGTCTTTTATTTTTATGTGGACTAGTTTCTCTGGCCCTTTTGTTAGCAATTTATTCTATTTTTTTTAATGAATAAGAGGAAGTGATGTATTTAATTATTGGAGGAGGCGGCTTTTTAGGCGGTTATTTAATTAAAAATATTCTTAATATTACTAATGAGAAAGTTCTTGCGAGCTATCATTCCCTGAAGGAGGATCAGATATCCGAACGAGTTGAATGGTTCCATTTAAACCTGACAGATCAGAGATCTTTGAAAAACCTTGCCTCGAGGCTAAAATTTTACAAGGGCAACGGAGAGAAAATTACTTGCATATATACAGCAGGTTACATTAAGCCTGACGACTGTTTGAAAAACCCAGAAATTGCAATAAGAAACAACGTGTTAGCAATACTCGACTTTTTAAATGAAAATCGAAAATTCATCGACTCCTTGGTTTATACCTCAACAGATTTTGTTTTTGATACAAATGAGAATGGAGAACCTCATAAGGAGACAGATGAACCAAATCCTATTAATTTTTATGGTGCAATCAAACTGGCGTGCGAAAAAATTGTTAACTCCTACGGTTACAACGTTGTTAGGCTTCCATTCATGTTCGGGAGAAGCCTAAATCCTCATAAATCTCATTTTATTGAGCACGTGGAAAGAGTGATTAAGGACAGAGATAGTTTTGAAGTTCTTTGTGATTATTACGAAAATTCATTAGATTACAACACTGTTGCAAAGATCATTATAGAGTTGCTTACTAAGTTTAAAGGACAGTTGCCTGTTCCTGTAGTTCATGTTTGTAATGATGATCCTGTGACAAAGTATGAAATAGCACTAGCCTTCGCTAAAAAGTACAATCTAGAAGCTTCTTGTATTAAACCCATAAAACTTTCTGAATGTAATTTTTTTCTAGCTAAGAGAGGCACCATCAAAATGGATAATTCTCTAGTAAAAGAATTGTTGGGAATAACACAGATTCATTTTAATGTTTAAAAAGGAAAAAATATGAACGAAAGAGACAGAATCTCTGTTGATTTTGTCTCTTTAATTTTATTACGTGTTCGTCTCTGAGTTAGGATTTTACATTAAAGAAAATATGAAACAATCACTAAACGTAATTGATGACTTAATGAAATTGTTGTCAGGATACGATGTTATATCATTTGATATTTTCGATACATTAATTACTCGTTGCCTTCCTAAACCAAATGACGTTTTTCAGTTGGTTGAGTTAATTTTAACAGATGAGGGTAAAAGTGAAGTTGGATTTGCAGAGGCTAGGGAACAAGCCGAAAAAAATGCAAATTTCATAAGAGGATATCCTTCTTTTGACGAAATTTATGATGAATTGAAAAATCTTTGTAATCTTTCAGAAGAGGAAATAAAAAAAATAAAACAGACGGAGTTCAGAATCGAACTTGAGCTTTTGGTTGCCAGAAGAGATGTATTGAGTCTATTTTCTGCTCTCATTAAACAGGGCAAGAGAATTGTGCTTGTCAGTGATATGTACTTTTCTTCGAAACAATTAAGGAAAATTCTTATTAATTGCGGATATGAATTAGAAGGAGTTGAAATAGTTGTTTCGAATGAGGCCAGAAAAAGTAAGCAAGATGGTACTTTATGGGCAGAGTTAGCTAAAAGAAATGAAATATCTAGGTGGTTCCATATCGGAGACAACTTAATTGGAGACGTGAGATACCCAAAAATCCATGGTTTCCATGTGTTAGAACAAAACCTACGAATCAATTCGCCATTGGAGCAATTTTATGAGAATCCTCTTTCCACAGTTCTAGGAAAATATTTAGAAGGAAATATTTCAGAGAAATTGATTCTAGGAAAAATTATTGCTTTTTCTGTATTCAATAAGGCTTTTTCTTCTGAAAGAAACGAAACAATTGGTGCGTGGCTTGGCCCAATTCTTGGAAGTTTCATGGATTTTCTTCAAGAAGAGTCTCATAAACTATCAAATCCTTTCTTGCTTTTTGTAACAAGAGAGGGTTACATCTTTAAACCTCTTTTTGAGAAATACTGTGAGATCTTAGGAAAAATTGAGCCCCCAGGTGCTCTTTTTTATGCATCAAGGGTATCAACCTCTTTGGCGGGACTAAATTCAATTATAGATATTGAAATACTGGCAGATACCCCTTTTAATGGAACCGTGATCGAATTTATAAAAAGTAAACTTGGTCTGGTTTTTCCTTCGGTAGAAAATAGCAAGATTTATTCACTACCTTCAGATAAGGCGAGTTTTTTGAAAGGCATTAGCCCTTACCTTAAGGCGATCTTTGAGGAAGCAAAAAATCAAAGGGTTCTATATCTTGAATACTGTCAACAAAATTTATCGGATTCTTACCCAGTATTGGTGGATATAGGATTTACTGGAAGGACTCAATACAACCTTTCTCGAATCCTCCTGCGCCCTGTCGGGGGATTGTACATCATGGTTGAAAATAGAAACCTTCCCGGAAGTATAGGCTGTCCGGTTAAATCACTACTACATTTACCAAATTTCATCTATGAAAATCTTCCGTTTTTTGAAGCTTCTCTTCAGGTTAGAGAGCAATCTGTTCTAAGGTTAGAGAAAAAAAATGGCTCAATTCGCCCCCTTCTAACAAATAGGGTTTTAGTCTCGCCCCTCGTTCAACAAAACTTTAGTTCTGTTCTTGATTTCGTCTGCTTCCAAGCGAAGTGGAAAAAAGAGCTTCACGATGAGTTTAAACTCAACCCAAATTTTATTCAGGATGTCTGGATGGGAATACTCACCTCCAATCTTCTTCCTTTAGAATATCTGAACGCTCTGGTTTTAGAGGATGAATTCTCTGGTCTGGGTTTGATAGATGTCTCTAAGAGGAGGGTAAATTCCCAACGGTTTTCTTTACTTTTTTTGAAGTCTAAGATAAAAAATATTATTAAGGCTTACATTCCTCTTTTTGCCTATAACTTCGCAAGAGAAATATGGATTAAGCATATCAAATAATACTATTATAATCCGATTCAGAGCGAGAGACTATTCTAAAGGTACTATGGGATTGTTGGAACATACAGGTTGTAAGGACATTTTTTTGTCTTTGAAGGAGCTATCGCTTCCTTTTCTTTTAGCAAAGGCAGATATTAGGCAGAAATATAGAAGATCGTCCCTGGGTCCTTTCTGGATCACGATTTCAACTGGCGTGATGATCGCTTGTATTGGTCTTATTTTCGGGGGCTTATTCAAGTCTCCCACGGAAGATTTCCTTCCTTTCCTTACTGCTGGTTTGATATTTTGGACTTTTATTTCCAATTGTCTCCTTGACGCGACTCAGGTATTTGTTAACTCGGAGGCAATTATTAAGCAATTGCCAATTCCATTATTCTCACACGTATTGAGAATGGTGATCCGAAATTTCTATATACTTCTTCACAACATTTTAATTTTTCCTATTGTCCTGCTTTTTGTGCAAAGAGGAGTCGACTGGAATTTGTTTTATCTAATTCCTGGCTTAGTAATCCTCATATTAAATATTTTATGGGTTTCCTTACTATTAGGGGTGGTCTGTACTAGATTTAGAGATTTAACTCAAATTGTGGCTAGTTTTCTGCAAATTTTCTTTTATGTAACTCCCATAATTTGGCTTCCGAGTTTGCTTCCCGAGAGGACTAGCTTGATGGTGCTAGAACCAAACCCCTTTTATCACTTACTAGAAGTTGTACGTGTCCCTCTCATGAGCATCTCCCCTTCTTTCTCTGATTGGTTATTCTCACTTTTATTGGCGATAGTGGGTTGGGCATTTACAATATTCTTTTTTGATCGGTACAGAAGTCGTATTGCTTATTGGTTGTGAGATGAGTCGAATTTCTCTAAAGCATGTTTCCGTAGATATTCCAATCTTTAATTCACAGGGGCGGTCCTTAAAAAAAACCTTAATGGGGGTTGCCACTGGTGGGAGAATAGGTCTAACTGAGAAAGGTAAAACGGTTGTTAGATCTTTGGATGATATTTCTTTTGTAATCTCTCCCCACGAGAGGATTGGGTTGCTGGGGCATAATGGCGCCGGTAAAAGTACTTTGTTGCGAGTGTTAGGCAAAGTTTACGTTCCAACATCGGGAGACGTTGTGATTGAAGGAAAAATTGGCTCTTTAATCGATATCTCTTTGGGAATTGATACAGAAGCTACTGGCGTAGAAAATATTTATCTTCGAGCTGCACTTCTTGGGATCCCTAAAAATAAGGTAGATGCTGAATTAGATTCACTTATCGAGTTTACTCAGCTTGGTGAATTTATAAATATGCCAGTTCGTACTTATTCAACAGGTATGCATATGAGGCTGGCGTTTGGAGTGTCAACAATGATCAGTCCAGACATTCTTCTTATGGACGAATGGCTTTCGGTGGGAGATCAGCAGTTTCAATCTTTGGCAGAGCAAAGATTAAATAAATTAATAGAAAGATCCAACATATTGGTCATAGCTAGTCATTCACGTCAATTGATAGAAAAATGTTGCACTCGTGTTCTATGGCTTGAACATGGTCAATTGAAAATGGATGGAAAACCTGAAGTAGTTTGTCCTTTATATTTTCGTTAGAAGGTCCCGATATCTTATTCAGAGTGAAGAGTTTCCAGTCATTAAAATAGGCTATTAATGACCTTATTTTGAGAGTGAATTTCAAGTTCTTGCAGTACAAAGCTAGCGGAAATAATGAGAAAAATCCAGATTTGCATCTCTGTATCTCGTTTTATAGACAGAGATAGTATCGATCACAGGTTCAATTTAAGATATCAAGCGATAAGATTCGTACTACCTGAAAACCTTGAACCTATTGTTTATGATGCCCCTCTCCAATTATTGGCATAATAGGCTGCCGCGCTTAAATGTAAAGATGAAGATAAATCAAGAAATATAACTAAGAGCGTTATAGTTGAATAATTGGATCGTTAATCTTGGTATAGGATGTTTAAGGAAGAACGTCGGTGAGCCAACACTGTATTTTCTCAGGAACATCATTTTCATGAGAGAAAGTTAGAGTTGTGGCGCGTTTCTCCCCCAGATTTTAGACACGACAAAGGGCACGCCACCTAGATATTTTAGTGAAAAAAAACTGGTTTTGCTTTGATACTAATTAAAAGCGTGGTAGTGGTACAGGGGAAAAACTTTCTAGACTATGAAGAACGTAACAAAAAGTGTGAAGTTGGAAGCTATTTATGGTTGAGTTGCGATGGATAATATCTCATGAAATTTTTATTAGTTGGCTCAGGAATAACAAATGTGACTTTGGGGAAGCTTGCTTCAGAAAAGTCTCACGATGTTGTTATCATTGACAGAAAAGACCACATCGGCGGAAACTGTTTCGATTACTTTGACGAAAACTCCATCGACATTCACGCCTACGGCACTCACATTTTCCATACGGATGAGGCTGAAGTTTGGAGATTCCTCTCTCAATTTACTCAGTGGTATCCGTATCAGCATGAAGTAAAAGCCTTAGTCGACGGCCAGCTGGTTCCGGTCCCGTTCAACTTCAACTCTATTGAGCAGCTGTTTCCAAAACAGATGGCTGAGCGGATGATTGCAGCGCTTTTATCCGAATTCGCGTTCAATAAAAAAGTCCCGATTCTTAAACTCCGCGAAAGCAAAAATCCTGATCTGCAATTCCTTGCCGATTATGTGTATGAAAAAATTTTCCTTCATTACACCGAAAAGCAGTGGGATGTTCGTCCGGAAGATTTAGACCCTCTGGTGACGGGCCGAGTTCCTGTTTTCGTGGGAAGAGACAATCGTTATTTTCAAGCGAAGTACCAAGGTATTCCGTTAGAAGGTTATACCCGAATGTTTGAGAAGATGATTGATCATCCTAATATCGAAGTGCGTCTGAATACCGAATTCGACAAAGCTATGTTGGATGAATACGATCACTGTTTTTTCTCCGGCGCGATCGATGAATTTTTCGACTACAAATTTGGCCAGCTACCGTACAGAAGCTTGAGATTTGATTTCCTGACCTTCAATCGGCCTTATTTTCAATCAAATTCCGTTGTGAATTATCCGAATAATTACGATTTCACAAGAATCGGAGAATATAAATACTTCTTAGATACGCAGTCTCCTAACACGGTCGTCTCTTATGAATATCCGGAGCCCTTCGTTTTAGGTAAGAATGAAAGGTACTATCCGATCATTAACGAGGAAAATAAAGCCTTGTACGAAAGATATTTGGAAGAGGCCAAAGCGAACAAGAAAGTGACTTTCTTAGGCAGGTTAGGGGACTACAAATATTACGATATGGATCAGGCGGTCTCTCGTGCTTTAGCGCTCGCTAAATCTTATTGCTGATTTTTCAGTCGTAGCAAAAGATTTGAACCTTTCGAAACACCTCTTTGAAATAAGAGACAACCTAAGCACCCCGGAAAGCAGATGCCTGCTTTCCGGCAATTCTCCCGAAAACAAATGCGGACATTAGCGCAACTCCGCCCATCCTGTCGTGACCGTGAGGACCTCCCGAGGCTTCTCCGCAAACGTACAAACCGGGAATGATGGATCCCGAGGTGCTCACTACTTCGGCGTTTTTGTTTAATTTGATGCCGCCGCAGCAGAAGTGGACTCCGAGCTTTTCTTTTCCGAAATAGTAAGGGGGACGGTCTATGGTTTGTGTGAATAGAGCCTTGCCGAAAAGTGGGTCTTTGCCTTCACTGGCATAATGGTTATAGGTTTCAAGGGTTTCTTTTAGAATTTTTTTAGGCACTTTCATTTGCACGGCCATCTCTTCGATGCTGTCTGCTTTACTAATAACTTTGTTCATGAGTTTGATTCCCAAACTTGCGCCTTTTTGCGATTGAGAATCGGTGATTGCCCAAATTTCTCTTTCAGGCTGCTTAAGGATGGCTTCCGATACTTCTTTCCACGAGCCTCCTTCGTTAACAAAGCGTTTTCCGACAGTGTTTACATAGATATCACCGCCGACATAATCGAGAAGTCGTCCGCCCCAAAAGGGTATGAGCTGCAAATATTCTGCATCCTTTGTTGCGGCTCCTATTCTTTGCGCCATCAATAATCCGTCTCCGGTCGCTCCGTCAAATGTCGAGCCGAAAGGATTTGCAGTTGTCGGAAACTCCTGTCCCAATCTCGGATCATATTTTTTTCTCAGTTCCACATTCGCAGTAAAGCCGCCGGTTGCAAGGATCGTAGCCTTACCACTGTATTTTTGAGAGAGGCCGTTGGTGTCAGTGGCAAGAATGCCTTTCACGGAACCGTTTTCGTAGATTAAATCGGTTGCCCTGGTATTGAGCTTTAATACTGCGCCTTTGCTTAAGGCAAACTTGAGTAAAGTCATCACATAATCGTAACCGGCGCGCACTGGACTTGTGATATGGCTTCGGGGATGAAGCCCGGCAACTGTTTGAAAAATTCTTTCCTCCCACTTAATTCCCAGATCTTCAAGCCAATAAATGGTCTCTTCAGATTGATAGCAGACAATCTTGGCGAGTTCAAAGTCATTTTCATGACCGCCGATATCCAGCATGTTCCTGAGCATAAGTTCCGGCGAGTCAGCAATACCAAGTTTTTTCTGTCGTTTTCTGTCAACTCCCGCAACGTACCCGGTAGATAAAATGGAGTGACCTCCGACAATTGGGCCTTTTTCAAGTATCAGTATCCTTTTTGAGCCCGCCTGCAGAGCTGAACAGGCTGCAGATAATCCTGCAACACCGCTTCCGACAATGATTACGTCCCAAATCTCATCTTCCAATCCATTTGCCCACAAAGGAAAACTGAAAGATGAAACCGTTGCTGCCAACAATTCTCTCCTAATCATCTTCTTTCTCTCCCAAGCCTAAACTATCGTACAGTTTCAGGGCTTCAACAGAAGAGTGGACATTGAGCTTGTCAAAGGCATTTCCTCGATGCATTTTGACTGTCGGAAGTGCAATATTCAATAGGGAAGAGATTTCTTTATTTGTCTTGCCGTCGGCAGCGAGTTTGAAGATCTCTTTTTCTCTTGGCGTCAGAGAGCGGTATCGAGCATACTCTTCCTTTCTTTGACTGTTTTTGGGCTGTGTCGAGAGACTTTTTTGGGACGCCTCTGCGATAACCTTATTCAACAAGAGTGGGTTGGTAGGTTTTTGGAAAAAATCGAACGCTCCGTTCTTTAAGGTATAGACGGCGGAATCAACATCTCCATGCCCTGTTAAAAAGATAATCGGGAGGTTGTTTTTATTTTGAGTTATTAAGTTTCTTTGAAGTTCAAGCCCCGTCATTTCCGGCATCCTCAAGTCTAGAAGGATACAGCCGGGTGTACTAAAGTTCTCATCGCTGAGGAACTCTTTTGCAGACTTGTATGTTCTGACCGTCCAGCCCGTCATTTCTAAGAGAAGGCCTAATGACTTAAGAAAGTCTTCGTCATCGTCAATAACTCGAATACGAACTTTTGCCTGAAGTTCGGCTATTTCTATGCTGTCAAACATTTTTACTCCTCACTTCTTCTTCGTATTTAGTGAAAAAAACATCAGCGATTACTCCGTGCTCATTCCAGAATTAATGCACCAGGCAATCCAAAGTTAATGCACCAGCGAAGTCTCGAGAGCTTCCTTTTCTTATGTTAACAAATAGTCCTATATGTTTAAGGTTTTGCGCATAGAGGGTGATTGCACTTTGGAGCGTAGCGGAGAAGTGCAATCACCCTCTATGCGCAAGGTGCGTCTTACCTCTATCTCTTGCGGATAGTCGGTGGTTACAACGCGCCTCCTAGTTTGATCCTCCGTAACTACCTATGGTTACTGAGATTTTCTTTCACCTCTACACTTCGTCTCTGAGAGGAGCCTTCAAGATGTAAGCGGTATGAGGAATGTGCAATCCTATCGATTACAGCTTGCGTCATTGCGCTATTGCCAAGTCTCTCGATCCATCCTTCCAATTTGAACTGGCTTGTATAGATCGTCGGCTTCAGACGGTTTCTGTCATTGATAATATCCAGCAAATCGGCGCAGTCTTCTTCGCTCATGTCTTCGATTAAAAAGTCATCAAGAATGAGTAAATCGATTCTTTTGAGTTCTGCCTTGCGTTTTTCCAACGTGTTATTGACTCTATGGACCTTAAGATCCATAAAGAGCCTTCCAGCACGAATGAAGTAAACAGAATGTCTGCGATCAAGTATGTAGTTAGCACAACAACCCGCTAAGAAGCTTTTCCCTACACCACAAGCTCCGGAGAGGATAAGGTCGGCCGGAGTCTCTCTGAGCATCCACTGACCGTCTCTTACAAGTGCCATAAGTCTAGTGTCCCATCGGCGATTATCGCTTTCGTAGAGTTCTTCGAAGCGTGCATTGATCAAATCCAAGGGGAGGTTGCTATGTCGCCGCAGCTTAACTGCAGTATTCGCCTCTCTTCTGACTATTTCTGCATTTAGGAGATCATAGATTTGCTCCAACGATGTCATCTGCTGCCAAGTTGCGTCCTCAAGAGTTTCCTCCATCCGTTGACGGAAGCCCGGCAGATGAAGTTCTTTGGTCATCCTATGTACTCTTTCGGCCAGAGATTGGGGATTTTTTCCTGTATTTCTAGTATCTTTCATTTTTATCTCTTCAATTTATTGAATTGTGTTATTTCCAAGGAAGGAGAAGAATTCTTCTAAAGGGCGTAGGCACTCGCTGTTTTCAGAAGTTTTCTTTTTCTTCTCCTTTTTCGTGGGCATGCCCGTTGCAAAGGCTTTCACACAGTTTAAAAACGCGCTTTTTTCATATATTCCTGTTTCAACTGCATGGGTGAAGGAAAGTTCCAGCGTCTCAGGGCTAACGGTTTTAAGTTTCTTAACCATGTAGCGCAAGCGGTTCGCCAATTCGCCTTTCTCTGAGCGATTGTTGATTTTTAAGTATTTAGATAAGAAGAGGCCGGCACTTTTTGATAGTTGCCTAAACTCTTCGCAGCTTTTTTCCAGTCGACCGGCTGGCGTGAGTTCTCCGGGTAACCGGTATTCCGGTTTGATATGAAGAAAGCCTTCAAGCTCGTCAGGTTCGCCCGGCCGATAGTATTTGTATTCGGTAATGAGGTAATTGCTCAATGGGTCAACAATCCGAAGCAACTGTCCGTCTTTTACATAAACTCCGACGGAGTGACTAAAGTATTCCGGCGGTACCATGTATTCATGAGTATGGAATTGGATACAGCCGTTGATTCTTACCTTTCTTCTTAAGATTTCTGCCCCATAAAAGAACTTGTTCTTTGGTAGGCTCCGCAGCTTGGGCTGCTCAAGCTTGAACCACTTTCTCCGGCTAATGCCGTATCGGGCCATCTTCGCGCAGTTAAAGTCTTCCAACTCCTTTTCCAGAAGGAAGTTCACGTCATTAACTGAACTCAAGGAACCAGGCGAGATCTTTTTAATAAATTTATCGGTAACGTCCTTTACAGCTTCTTCCACAAGTCCTTTATCCTGCGGATGTCCTACTCGAGCCGGACTTAAGGCAACCTCATAGAATTGAGCAAGGTCGAGAAGCCCTTTACTGTAGAGTTGATTACCTTTTTCGGCATGGTTGACTAACGCAGTGTCGTTATCCAAGATAATGTACGAAGGCACTCCCTTGAAGAAGTCAAACGCGTTCTGCAGTCCTTCAATCCAAGATTCTGTCGTCATGTCAGGAGTGGCGTACCAGTAAACCATGCGGCTAAAAGGAAGAACTGCGACAAAGATACGGCAGTTTTTTACTGCGTTGCTGCGACTGGAATTCAGAAGTATTTTGTCGCCGGCATAATCTATCAGCAGATATTTTCCCGGCTCCCATTCCTGAGCCATGACGCGTCCTTTATTTCCGTAATGCGCGTGCCAGTATTGCTTGACTCTGTAATAAAACCCCGAGCGTTTGAGCGGCGGCAGATCAGAAGTCTTCGCTTGCTCAAGGTACTGCATGTAGGAATCAAGAATTTTTGCTCTTCCTTGATCGATGGCGTCACATATAGCTTCGACATCAACCGGATAGAAAGCTTCTTCTTTCGGACCTTTGACTTTGCAAAATAAACTATGAAGCTGTTTGTCCTGAATCTTTGAAACCGTTTGGAAATCGAGTCCAAGTTCTTTGGCCCGTTGTAACCAACGAGACACCGTCGTATGGTGGAGTCCTAGCCGATTAGCTATCTGCCTCAAGCTCATATTCCTTTCTTGGAGCTTGAGGACTTCACGAATGTCAACCGATGACATTTGTTGTCTCCTTTTCTTCATAAAACCCCTTGCTTAACAAAAACAAGGTAGTGTGCTTTGAAAAGGAAACTCTCGTTATTGTTGATTTTGCCTACTCAGGGTAAAGATTTCTTGAGAAGGTGTTGCACTTATTTTGGAATAGGTGGTGCACTTATTTTGGAATTAACACTCCGCCTCCGTTTCTTCTTTTGAATTTAATATCTGCTCCGAACTGATCTGCTATTCCCCTGATAATGGACAGCCCCAAACCTAGTCCCTCAGGTTTCACGCTTTCTCCTAACGTCACGATGCGTTCGATGTCTTTGTCAGTCATCTCTTTACCGGAGTTTTCCACTTCCAGACAATAGCGGTCGTCATCTTCAGAGATTGAAACCTTCAGGATTGGGTTTGTTTTGGAATTGAGATCGGCTTCAAACCCGTTTTTGATGAGGTTAAGAATCAAGAGTTCTAGGGATAAAGGTTCCGAGAGCACATAGGCGCTTCCTATCTTATTTTGGAAGTTGAACTTAATCCTTTTGAATCTAGTATCTTGTAATTTTAATTAGTTTTTCTGAGGTGTGGGTAAAATTAAGAAAATAGGTACTTGGATATTTAGCACTTGTCCACGCACTGGGTTACTTTGGGCCCTTGAGGCACTAGCTTGGAATCCTCACACCTTTCCAAGAGTAGTGAACATTTTGGGACGGCTCTCAGAGGTAGAGATTAATGATAATTGGGTGAATAAACCATTTGAATCGCTTAGCTCCATTCTTCGAGTATGGATGCCGCAGACAGCGGCTGATCAAGAAATGCGAGTGAGAGCGGTTAAGATGCTTTTGGACAAGCATCCAGTAGTCGGTTGGCGAGTTTGTCTTAAACAGATGGAGGATTACGGGACACGGATCGGTCGGTACAACTATAAACCCAAGTGGCGTCGTGATGGCTATGGGTACGGAGAACCTCTAATGACGTTTGAAAAGATCCATGCGTCGGAGCGGGAGATGATCGAATTAGTACTTACTAGACAGACCTATACTCCCGAAATGCTATGTGATCTTGTATCTAAGTTACATGTGCTCGTGCTAAATGATCAGGAGCGTGTTTGGAAGATCATTGAAGATTGGCGTATCTCAGGTGCTCCAGACGAAGATATTGCCAAGGTACGCGAGAAAATTCGTGTGGCTGTTCTCTCTCGTCGAGGACATAAATGGGCAGGTGATGAAAGTCAAGCGTTTCTGAAAAAGAAAGCCAAGGAAGTTTATGATGAATTGCTTCCCAAAGACATTCTGAACAACTATGAGTGGCTGTTTCGCCAGGTATGGTTCGAGGGGACAGTTGAAGGAGTTGTGGAAGAAGAGGATTTCCAAACGCGAGAAAAAGAAGTACAAAGGCTCCGAATAGATGCTTTAACGGAAATTGCACGAGAGCGTGGAATCCCTGGCATTCTTGAACTCTCAGAAAGAGGAAATTCCCGACGCTTAATTGGCGCGTACTTAGTGTCCGACGTACTCGCTGCCGAGAGGGTTCAGGACTTGATCTTAACGTGCTTGCGCTCAGAAAATAATTGTCTTTCTCTTAATGAAATCTTAGCAGGAGCCCTCTGGTCGTTGAATAAGGACAGAAGGAAAGCTATGCTCGCAAGCCTTCGGAATAAGATTTCTGAAGAGGAATTACTTCGATTGTTGCTTCTATCGCCGTATAGAGCCTCTACTTGGGAAATTGTAGATCAACTTTCGGCTGAAGCCAGGAATGGTTACTGGGTTGAAGTAATTCCTCAATATTCTTTTGACTCATTTGAGGAAAACAATGAGAGCATTCGTCGACTGCTTGAAGTTAAACGTCCAAGAGCAGCATTTGCATCGGTGCGTTTCAATCTAGAAAAAATAAATCCGTCACTCATTATTCAGATGTTATCTGACATGTTGAAGAATGGTCAGGACAAAGAAGGGGAGTACCTGTTGAACAGCTATGACGTTCGAGAAGCCTTCCAGCTTCTCGATCGTAAATCAGATCTCTCTTTAGAGGAAAAGGCTAGGCTGGAATTCTCATATCTTGGCATACTTGATGTTTCCTCAAGAGGAGAAGATAAGCACGGGATTCCCAACCTTGAACTGTACACAGAGCAACATCCTGAACTGTTTGTTCAGGCTATAGTTTGGACATACAAACGCAAGAATAGTGGAGAGGATCTCATTGAGGGAGATAAAGACAGTTTGGCCCAGTGCGGTTACCGTTTTTTAGAAGCCATTGAACGCATTCCAGGTCTAAATGAAGCTACTAAAAAAGAACAGCAGGAGAAACTATCTAAATGGGTTGAAGCAGTGAGGCGAGCTTGTGCAGACCTCGACCGTCTTGAGGTGGCGGACGAGTGGCTTGGAAATCTGTTCTCTCACGCTCCAGTTGGGGAGGACGGAGTGTGGCCCGATGAAGCTGTTCGCAATGTAATGGAGAACATTCGGTCTCAGTTTATAAGTAGAGGGGCACACATGGGTTTATTCAATTCTCGCGGAGCTCATTTTTGCGGTAAAGGCGGAGCTCAAGAGCGTGAACTTGCGAACAAGTACCGCGTTTGGGCAGATGCGTTGCAATTTACACACCCTTTCGTTTCTTCATCTTTGTTGATGTCGATGGTCTATACATATGAATGTGAAGCTGAAAGGCTGGATATTGAAACCGAAATCAGATCTCGAGTAACCCTTTGAAAAATAATAGAAAGTTTATATCGTAAGTTTAATCATTGCTTTTTGCATTTACTTATCAATAAGTTCAAGTGTTTTTTAGAATGACTTCTTGTTCTTTTTGGAACATGAGTACGTTCCTCTGGGGAAAAAAGGTTCTCGCGAAAGTTCCTTGAGAATGAAATATTAGTGCGTTAAGGCATCCAACTTACTCGATTCGCACGGCTTTACCTTCGTCTTCGAGGTCCGCGCGTTAATATGCTAAGCAGGTAACTCGTTTATACTTTGGCCATGAAAAAGATCGAAATAAAGAAATTTAAAACTACGCCTGACCTGGCAAAGATGATAGAAGAAGGCCATAAGGTTCATGCGATGGCGAACGGAAGAATACAATCGTATGAGCGACATACGCCTCAGCCGGAAGACTACAGTAACTTAGACGATTTTATGGAAGTCGCCGAAAATCATATCGACGAGCTCTATAGCACCAGAAAAGAAGTTGATGAGATGCTGACTGAAGTCTTTACGGTTTTTGTCAAACATCCGGAGCTTTCCGGGACGCCTTATATTGCCGTCTTGGAACTGATGGTTTTTCTCGAAGAAGATTTCCGACAGTTAACTAAGAGATATGAGGCAGCTTCTTCTGCGCTGGCAGCCATGGAAGAAAATCAATACGGCTGCGACGATATGGACATTTACGTCGGAGAACACGGCGCAAGAACAATGCTGAATGCTTTGGACCGATTAAAGAAATTTGGTCAATTAACCAACGACGAAGAAGGCCTTGAGTCCGAACTCAAGGAAGGCGTGGCAAACCAAAGCACCGATATTAATTGGCAACAGCCCCGTCTCAATTAAATTTCTAATGAAAGATGCCTCAGCAGTCGGATCTAATTTCGAAATTTGTGAAATTGTCTATTCGGCGAGGCTCTTCTCTTGCTTCCCTTTCAAAATCTCCCGACCATCTTCGTATAGTTGTCGATACGTTTAGAGCAACGGCTCGAGATCCGCTGGATCCGGACGAAGAAGATGCAAAAAAATTTCTAGCCGAAGCCGGAAACTGGATAACCGATACAGCACAAAATCTTTTGGAAGTATCGGCTTCTTCTATCGAACAAATCGTCCGATTTCCGCTCTCAGAGTTAACTTCTGCAGTTGAAGCTTTTCGAGAAGAGATTCGGCAAAAAAGAAAACATAAAGCCCTGAGCCGTGAGGAAGAAGTTCGGCTTTCTCGGATCGATCGCTCGCGTGATGAATACTTCATGCGCGAAGCCCTTGTCGAGGCAGAAAAGGCTCATCAGGCCGGAGAAGTACCGGTTGGCGCCGTTGTTGTCGATAAAGAAGGCAAAATTATAGGCCGAGGTCATAACTTGGTGGTTGCCGGTCATGACCCGAGCGGACACGCTGAAATCATTGCTCTTAAAAACGCTTCTCAGAATCTTAAAAATTATCGGCTGGATAACTGCACGATTTATGTGACGCTTGAGCCTTGTCCGATGTGCTCCGGAGCAATTATCGGGGCCAGACTTGCCCGATTGGTTTACGGGGCCAAAGACCAAAAAGCGGGTGCCGCCGAAAGTGTGTTTAAACTATTTGACGAGAAAAGAGTCAATCATCACACTGATGTGACAGCAGGAGTACTGGAGGAAGATTGTCTCCGGATACTCCAAAGTTTTTTTGTCGAATTAAGAAAGAGCCGTGGTAAAACAAATGGATAAAGTCGGTATTAACGCCCCTTCCGGTAATGTCATTCATTTCAAATCCGTCGAGAGGGCGGCCGAACTTTTCAGAGAAAGAGGTTGGGACGTAACCATCGGAGAAGATGTTTACACCAGCTTCGGTCGTTTCGGCGGTTCCAGCGACTCCGCTCGGTTGAATGATTTTCAGCAGGCTTGCAGCGATAATGAACTTGTTTTGTGTGCTCGAGGCGGTTACGGTTTTTCCCGACTCCTACCGAACCTTGATTTCAACAAAATCAAATCTAATGGAACTTGGGTTGCCGGTTTTTCCGATATCACTTTTTTCACTACGGCTTATTTAGCACTGACCGGCGGAAAGAGCCTGCAGGCGCCGACGGCTTCTGTGCTCGGCGACCTCAAGTGCGATCCTTATACCATTCAAACTTTCTTTGAAGTATTGGCGGCAGAAGAATACAAATTCTTTTTCCCGACACCGTTTCCGGACTTTCAAACAACGGGTTTGCTTTGGGGCGGGAATTTGACCGTCTTGTGTTCGATGCTCGGAACCAAGTACTTCCCGAAAATCGAAGGCGGTATTCTTTTTGTCGAGGATATCGCTGAACCGGCTTACAAAATAGAGCGTGATTTGAATCACCTTCTGCAGGCCGGAGTGATCGATAACCAAAAAGCCGTGGTCCTGGGGGATTTCTCGAAAATTAAGTCCTCCGAACATGATTTCGGATACGGGCTGGAAGATGCTTTGAGTTTCATCGCAGGGCGCACTAAAACCCCGTTTATCTCAGGGTTGCCTTTCGGGCACGAAATGAAAACCGCCACACTTGTAGTCGGCTCTGAGGCACATCTCAATGTTCAGTCAAACATGGCAGAACTCACGATGAAAGGCTGTCCAAACTTTAGAGTTGCGGGAGTGCCGAAATGATTTTTTCTGCTATTAAGCGCCTTAAAACCATTTTTGAGCCGAACCCTCCCGAGGCGACTAATTACCATCTTCATCTTTCAGGCGCTCGGTTAGCTTCCAAGGTGCAGCTTCGTCAGTTGTCGGTTTTAAAGCACCGGACGACAGCGGTCGTTGCGATCCGCATGCTGCTGTACCTTATTTTTACCTTGACTTGCTGGAGCTATGTCGGGGGCTGGGTCATGGCGCTCTGGCTGGCTTTTAATGTGATGCATACGCTGGCTAGCATGAAATCTGCGGATGACTTCTTCAACGAGCCGTCCATGGACAAGCGTTTTCATTACTGGAAGAACCGCACGCTCCAGATGATTTTGGTGTCGGGTCTCTCTATCGGTTTTGCAGGCTTTTATTTCATGGTTCCGGACAACGTCATTGTCGAGATGATTCTCTTGGCCATGATTGTGGGCGTGACATTCGGCAGTGTTCCGCTTTACGCCATCTGGCTTCCCGCCCTTTGGATATTCGTTCCGGCAACGCTGCTTCCGACGATTCTGAAGCTCGTCCTGATATACCAGCCGTCCTTGTTTATCGCTTTATTCTGGACGCTTATTCTTTTCCTCATTATTTTCTACTTCGGCGTCCGTCTGAATAAGATTTATCTCCAAGGCATCTATCGTTCGTTTGAACGAGAGTTCTTGATGGAGCAGCTGATTTTCCAGCGGCAGAAGGCCGACTATATCCGCGAAGCGTCCGAAATGGCGATCTCTGCAAGAACACGATTCTTTGCGGCTGCTAACCATGACCTCCGTCAGCCGCTCCAGGCTATGGGCATTTTTATCTCTATTCTTCAGGGGCAGGCCGATCAACAGGCTAAACCTTTAATTGATAATTTGTCGAAGGCCTGCAATACGGTGGCGACGCTGGTGGATCAGATTCTGATTATTTCGAAGCTGGATTCCAAGACGATGAAGATTCGGCCTACCGAAGTCTCCATTCGTTCAATGTTCTCTGAATTGGCGAATGAATTTACGCCGATGGCCGAACACAAGGGGTTGACTTTTGAAGTGAGGGCCGAGCCTCTGATGATCGTCACCGACGGACTGCTTTTTGAACGGGTGCTTCGTAACCTTATCGGAAACGCCGTACGTTATACCGAGCACGGCGGTATCCTGCTGAGGGCAAAGAAAACAAAGAAGAACACGCTTGTTGTTACTGTCTCCGACTCGGGCTGCGGGATTACGAAAGAAGATCAAGCTAAACTTTTTCAGGCTTATTACCGCGGCGGCGCCGGCCACAAATCCCGAGAGGGTTTCGGCTTAGGTCTTTCGATTGTCGATAAGATCTGCAAACTTCTGAATATCGAACTCAAACTGATTTCTAAAGTAGGAAAAGGTTCTATCTTCCGCTTGGAAATGGCAATCGAAACGTCTGTAGATACGACGGAAGTACAGCCGCCCGTACAGCCGAATCGGATTTTTTCTCTGGAGGATGTCAACGTCCTGTTAATTGAGGACGATCCTTTGATTCGTGAGAGCCTGGCAACGTTATTAGAAGGCTGGGGTGCCAAAGTGAGAAGGGCGGAATACTTTGATGCTGAACTCGCTGCTCAGTTGATTGAGGAGGCGCCGGTAGACATTATTTTCTCTGACTTTAACTTAGGTCCCAGCCGTTTGACCGGTCTCCAATCGATCTTCCGCATCCGCAGTGTTCTGGGACGCAAGATTCCGGCGATTATCAGCACGGCCACTTCTCGTGATGCCATCATGGCTCAGTACGAAGAAGAGACCGAGGGTTTGGACTTTGCGGATTCAGCGGTTAACCTGATGGAACTCCCGCTTATCGTACAGAAGCCGGTCACGCCGACAGAGATTAATCGGATTATTCATCGAGAAATCGAGAAGAAGTAATTTCTTTCTGAGATTTAAAGTTCCCGCGTTTATTGCGCTATATTGGAAGAGTCTTCTACAAGAAGAATAAAAAAACTGAACCCAACCATTCCGCAAGAATGAGCCGGCGTCGGTATTAGAACATGCGGGCCTCCGTCACAAGCAGAGTGTTCGCCTCCAATCAATTTCCCGTGGACTTTGAAAGGATATTTCCTAATGAAATCTCAAGAAGGGTCTAAACCCGCAGAACGTCTGAACGGGTCAGAGATACTTGTACGCGCGCTTGCCGAAGAAGGCGTTGAATACGTTTTTGGTTATCCCGGCGGCAGCGTGCTGAATATTTTTGACGCGATCTATAAGCAGGATAAATTCAAACACATTCTTGTTCGACACGAACAAGGTGCAGCTCATGCTGCAGATGCCTACTCCAGAGCATCTAATAAAGTCGGCGTAGCCTTGGTCACCAGCGGACCCGGCGCTACTAACGCTGTTACCGGCATCGCGACCGCCTATGCCGACAGCATTCCGATGGTTATTTTTACCGGTCAGGTTAATACCCTCGCGATCGGTCAGGATGCTTTCCAAGAAGTGGATATCGTCGGTATCTCTCGTCCTTGTGTCAAACACAATTTCTTGGTGAAAGATGTAAAAGACTTAGCCAAGACGATTAAGAAAGCTTTTTATATTGCTAAAACCGGCCGCCCCGGTCCTGTCTTGATCGACATTCCGAAGGATGTTTCCGCAGCGATCTGCGAATATCAATATCCGGAAAACATGGAACTTCGTTCTTACAAACCTTTGACGAAGGGCCATTTGGGCCAGATCAAAAAGGCACTGCAATTAATTCTCTCGGCTGAACGTCCTTTGATCCATATCGGCGGAGGCATCGTTTCTGCCAATGCGAGCGAACTGCTCCAGCGTTTAGCTTTTGAACTCGGCATTCCCGTCAATTCAACATTGATGGGGTTGGGTGCCATGCCATCCGACGATAAAAAGTTCCTCGGCATGGTGGGCATGCACGGAACCTACGAAGCTAACATGGCGATGCAGAACTGCGACGTTCTGATCGCAATCGGTTCCAGATTCGACGACCGCGTTGTCGGCTTGCCGTCCAACTTTGCACAGCCCGGCCGCAAGATTATTCATATTGATATCGATCCGTCCACGATTTCCAAACGCGTGAAAGTCGATATCCCGATTGTCGGCGACGTGAAAGAAGTCATCGCCGACATGCTCAATCTGCTCGAAACCACCGACAAGCGCCCCGATCCTGAAAAGCTTGCCGCGTGGCAAAACAGAATCAACGGCTGGCGTGAAAAAGACTGCCTTCACTACGAAAACAGCGATACGGTGATTAAGCCTCAGTACGTTCTTCAGAAGCTGCAGGAAATCGGCGGTGACGATATGATCGTGGCGACCGACGTCGGTCAGCATCAGATGTGGTGCGCCCAATTCCTTAAGTTCCGTAAGCCTCGCCATTGGCTGACTTCCGGCGGCTTGGGCACGATGGGTGTGGGCCTGCCTTATGCGATCGGTGCCTGCGTTGCTCATCCCGATAAACCGGTGGTCTGCGTCACAGGCGACGGTTCCATTCAGATGAATATTCAGGAATTGGCCACTGCTAAGCAGCTCGGCGTAGCGCCCAAGATCATCCTGCTCAACAATAACTATCTCGGTATGGTTCGTCAGTGGCAGGAACTTGAATATGACCGCCGCTACTCCCATTCTCACATGGAAGTGACACCGGACTTTAAAGCCCTGGCGGAAGCTTACGGTCACATCGGTATTGTGGTCGATCGTCCTGAAGACGTCGAACAAGCTCTGAAGGATGCTTTCGGCAAATACAAAGACAAACTCGTCTTCCTTGATTTCCATGTGGATCCGACCGAAAACGTTTGGCCGATGGTGAAAGCCGGACGCGGACTGACGGAAATGATCTTAGGCTCGGAGAAAATCTGATGAATCGACACGTTCTATCTATTCTTTTGGAAAACGAGCCGGGAGCACTTTCCCGCGTGGTCGGATTGTTCTCCGCTCGAGGCTACAACATTGAATCTTTGACCGTTGCACCGACCGAAGATCCGACGGTTTCCCGTATGACCATTGTCAGCCCGGGAAGCACGGAAATCATCGAACAAATTACCAAGCACCTCAACCGCTTAATCGAAGTTATTAAAGTCGTTGATTTGACGGAAGGCGAGTACGCAGAACGCGAACTCATGCTTGTCAAGGTTCGTGCTGTCGGCAAGGATCGCGAGGAAATGAAACGTTTGAACGACATTTTCCGCGGACGCATTATTGATGTGACGGATAAAACCTACACCATTGAATTAACCGGTAATTCCGACAAACTGGATGCCTTTCTCAAAGCAGTTGATAAGGAATGCATCCTTGAAATGGTTCGCACCGGTTCCTGCGGCATCGGCCGCGGAGATCGAATGCTCCACCTCTAATTTATTGTTCCAACCTTCATAACTTGAGGAAAATTAAAATGAAAGTTTATTACGACAAAGACTGCGACCTTTCTTTAATCAAAGGAAAGAAAGTCGCTATCATCGGTTACGGCTCCCAGGGCCACGCTCACGCACAGAATCTTCATGATTCCGGCGTTGACGTCGTTGTCGGTGTCCGCAAAGACGGCGCTTCCTGGAAGAAAGTCGAAGCTGCCGGTCTGAAGGTAGCCACAATCGAAGATGCGACAAAAGACGCAGATGTTGTGATGATCCTTCTTCCTGACGAAAAGATCGCCGAGGTCTACAAAAAACAAATCGAACCGAACCTGAAAGAAGGCGCTGCTTTGGCTTTTGCCCACGGCTTCAACATTCACTACGGTCAGGTCACTCCGAGAGCCGACCTTGACGTTTGGATGGTTGCCCCGAAGGCTCCCGGCCATACCGTTCGCCGCACCTATACCGAAGGTTCGGGTGTTCCTCAGCTGATCGCTGTTTACCAGGACAAATCCGGTAAAGCCCGTGAAGTCGCCATGTCTTACGCTGCTGCCAACGGCGCAGGCAAGGCCGGCATCATTGAAACCACCTTCAAAGAAGAAACCGAAACCGACTTGTTCGGCGAACAGTGCGTTCTGTGCGGCGGCATTGCCGAACTGATCAAGATGGGCTTCGAAACCCTGGTTGAAGCCGGCTACGCTCCTGAAATGGCTTACTTCGAATGCTGCCATGAAATGAAGCTGATCGTTGACCTGATCTACGAAGGCGGCTTGGCAGATATGAACTACTCCATCTCTAACAACGCTGAGTTCGGCGGCTACGTCACCGGTCCAAAGGTTGTTTCCGACCAGGCTCGCGCAGCGATGAGAAAAGCTCTGAGCGACATTCAGGACGGTTCTTACGCTAAGAACTTCCTCCTTGAAAACCAAGTCGGCGCTCCGATGCTTCGCTCCATCCGTGCTCAGACGGCCGCTCATCCGATTGAAGTCGTCGGTGCTCGCCTGCGCTCCATGATGCCGTTCATCTCTGCTCACCGTCATATCGACCGCAGCAAGAACTAATCATTTGAACTGCTAAAGAAACAAGAAGGGGCGCCGATGGGCGCCCCTTCGATTATCAGAAAAAGAAAAATTATTCGAGGTTCTGAATTTGCTCGCGCATCGATTCAATCACGAGCTTCAGATTGACGGACGTGTCCGTCATCGAAATTGAAACGGCTTTGCTGCCGAGCGTATTGGCTTCACGGTTGAGTTCCTGCATCAGGAAGTCGAGTTTCCGGCCGACGGGGCCGCCGCGATCCAGTGTTCTTCTCACTTCTTTGACGTGGGTGCACAGTCTTTCCATCTCTTCGTTGACATCAAGCTTGATGCCGTAAAGCGTGATTTCCTGACGGATGCGTTCATTGACTTCTTCTTTGGTGATCTGAGCGCCGTCTGCCAGCGTGGTACCTAATGCTTCTTCAAGTCTTTCGGTGAGTTTGTCCTTTTGCGCCTGAAGAATTTCAGGAATCTTAGGACGAAGCGTATTGACGAGGTCTTCAATCTGTGTGCAGTATTTGAGCAGAACCTGAGCTAAAGCAGCGCCTTCACGCTGTCGGCTTTCGTTAAATGCAGCGAGGCACTGTTCAAAGCCTGTCAGCACTTGCTTTGCGAAGACTTCGGGATCGGGGACCGGAGCGGCGACGATGCCGGGATAATTCAGAATGTCGGCGACGCGCAGGGCTGTGGCGGAAGGGTCTGTCTTTAAGACCTGCGTCTGAAGAGCCATAAGCTTGTTGAGGGCTTCTTCATTTAAGGCCGTATCCGCCGATAAGCCGGAATCCACTAAATTCAAGCGGCATTCCATCTTGCCGCGGGCGATTTTGCCGGAGATGATCTCTCTGAATTTCGGTTCGAGGAAACGAATTTCTTCGGAAGCGCGGAAACTTAAGTCTAAAAAACGAGAGTTAACGCTTCTCATGTCGATGCTCAGCAAGCCCATGTCGGTTTGGACTTTGGCATTCGCGTAACCCGTCATACTCGAAATATTACTCATTCAAAACTCCTTCTCTGCCGCGCTTGATTGAACTGGATTGCACGGTCTTTCTGCCGCCGTATTTTACCTTCCTTGAAGCCGGCTCTAACTTCCACAAGGTTCGGATCGGGTGGAAATTATGGTTTACGAATCTGCCTTCATTAGAATGACAGAACATTGTTGAAGGAGATATGAATGACAGAAGAAACTTGGAGCCGTCCCAGCGGCCGCAAAGCAGACGAACTGCGCCCGATAAAGATCACACGTCACTACACAAAATACGCCGAAGGCTCCGTTTTAATTGAAGTCGGAGGCACCAAGGTCATTTGCACCGCTTCGGTTGAAGAAAAGGTCCCGGGCTGGCTCAAAGATCAGGGAAAAGGCTGGGTGACTGCGGAGTACGGAATGCTGCCGCGCGCTACCGGTACTCGCACGGACCGAGAAGCCGCCAAAGGAAAGCAAAGCGGCCGCACACAGGAAATCCAGCGTCTGATCGGAAGATCTCTGCGCGCAGTGGTGGACATGGAAGCACTCGGCGAGAGAATGATCAAAATTGACTGCGATGTGACCCAGGCAGACGGCGGTACAAGATGCGCTTCGATTACCGGTGCATATGTGGCACTCGCTGATGCCGTCAATTGGCTCATTAAAAACGGCTCCTTGGAAAAATCTCCGCTCAAAGGACAAGTCGCTGCACTTTCAGTTGGTATTTATGAAGGTGTTCCAGTTGCTGATTTCGACTACGACGAAGATCATTTAAGTGATACGGATATGAATGTCGTGATGACAGACGCAGGAAAATTTGTTGAACTGCAGGGAACCGCTGAAGGAGAACCCTTTAGTCGGGAAGACCTCGATGCTTTGCTCAAGCTGGCTGAAGACGGCCTGAAGCAGCTGTTTGCAGCTCAGAGAGCAGCTCTTGCCGAGGAGTAAAAAGACATGTCTAAGAAAATTGTTCTCGCCAGCAATAACAAAAAGAAAATGAAAGAAATGCAGGAGCTTCTTGCTCCGATGAGTGCCGAAGTGGTTTCTCAAGGTTCTTTGGGAATCCCTTCTGCAGAAGAGCCTTTCGGTACCTTTGTGGAAAATGCGCTGGCAAAAGCCAGATGGGCGGCGAAACATTCCGGTCTTCCGGCCATTGCCGATGACTCGGGAATTTGCTCGGATGCCTTAAAAGGCGCGCCCGGCGTACTGAGTGCACGTTTTGCCGGCGAGCCGAGCTCAGATGCTGCAAATAACGCAAAACTGATTAAAGAACTTGAAGACAAAGACAATCGTAACGCTCATTACACCTGCGTTATTGTCGCCGTCCGTGATGAAAACGATCCCGAGCCGCTGATCGCGATTGATTTTTGGAACGGCACGATCGGTTATGAACCGAAAGGCGAGGGCGGCTTCGGATACGATCCTTTCTTTATCGTGACGCCGGACGGAAAGACCGCTGCTCAGATGACGGCCGAAGAAAAGAATGCCGTCAGCCATCGCGGCAAAGCCATGAGAAAAATGCGCACTTTATTAACCGAACGTTGGAATTGGTAAATTGAAAGAACTTCCGCTTTCTTTATATATTCACTGGCCGTGGTGCCTAAAAAAATGTCCTTACTGCGACTTTAATTCTCACGGCTTGAGAGGGCCGGCGCCGGAAGCACTCTATGAGGCTGCCATCATTGAAGGGCTCAAAGAGCAGGGCGCCCGTGTCCAGAGAAGAAAGCTGAAGAGCATATTTTTCGGGGGCGGCACTCCTTCTCTGATGGCGCCGGAAACCATCGGCAGAATCATTGAAGCGGCCGACAACAATATTCCGTTCCACGAAAACATCGAAATTACGCTGGAAGCCAACCCCGGCACTTTTGAGGAACAGAAATTTAAAGACTTCAGGGAGGCCGGTGTCAACCGGCTTTCGATCGGAATTCAAAGTTTTGATGACGCTAAATTGAGGGCTTTAGGCCGGGTTCACAACTCGCAGGAAGCCAGGCGGGCTGCAGAAAGCGCCGGAAAGATCTTTGAGAACTTCAACCTGGATTTAATGTTCGGGCTTCCCGGCCAGACTATTCAGGAACTGGACGAAGAGCTGGAAACCGCGTTTTCTTTCGGATCGACGCATTTGTCCTGCTATCAGCTGACCCTGGAGCCGAACACCTATTTTGCCAAATTTCCGCCCAAAGGGATTCCTGATGACGATGTGCTTTCAGATATGTCCGATTTGGTCAGGGATAAAACCGCAGCCCGCGGTTTTGATCACTATGAAGTGTCTGCCTATGCCAAAGGAGGGTACCGCTGCAGGCATAACCTTAACTATTGGGAGTTCGGAGATTATTTTGCCGTCGGTCCCGGTGCCCACGGAAAAATAACCATTCAAGGACGTCCGGAGCGTTTTTATAACTATCGCGATCCGGCCCGATGGCTTTTATCGTTTAAAGAACATCAGACTCAAATCGCCGAGCGGAAACTCATTGATCCGGAAGATTTGCCATTTGAATTCATGCTTAATGCGCTTCGGCTGAGAGAGGGCGTGCCCTTCGATTTTTACACCGAGAGGACCGGCCTCGATTTCGATGTTATTGAGTCGATTTGGACGGAACTTCGAGAAAAAGGTCTTGTCTGCGACCATCTCAAGAGAATCAAAACGACAGAGAAGGGCTGGCTTTTCTTGAACGAGGTGCTTGAAGCTTTTCTTTGACAGGATCTCAGCGTACGACATCAAACTATGCGGCCGATTTCGGCCGCTAATTGTTTCACTCGGAAGAAATGCACCATTTCGCCGCAATGTTCTATTGCGGATCAAAAATCAATAAAAAAATCCCTAAATTGTTCCTTTTTGCACTAAAAAGGTGCATCATTACAAAAGTTTTTGCGATTGCTTACTGAGGCTCTTTGAGAATGCATGATTTCGTGCATGTCGAAAATTGGCACGAAATTTGCATAAGCTTTGTTGAACATATTTTTTGATTGCTACGTCCAAATTTACTAAGGAGATATCCATGGCTAAGACCAGCGCTGAAATCATGCAGATGCTTGTGGACAACAACGTCAAATTTGTTGATTTGCGCTTCACTGATTTCAAAGGCAAAGAACAGCACGTTTCCGTACCGGTTTCTGCTTTTGATGAAGACAAGTTTGAAGAAGGTCACGCTTTCGACGGTTCTTCCATCGCTGGATGGAAAGGCATTGAGGCCAGCGATATGCTGCTGATGCCGGATCCGGACAGCGCCCGTATGGACCCGTTCGCCGACGAAGATATTCCGACAATGATCCTGACCTGCAACGTTGTTGAGCCTTCTACCGGCAAGGGATACGATCGCGACCCCCGCAGCGTTGCCAATCGTGCTGAAGCTTACTTAAAGAGCACCGGTATCGGCGACAATGCTTACTTCGGACCTGAACCGGAATTCTTCATTTTTAACGGTGTTAGCTGGGGCACCACAATGAATCACAGCTTCTTCAAAATCGAAAGTGAAGAAGGCTATTGGAGCAACGGCAAGGATATGAACGGCGCCAACAGCGGCCATCGTCCTACTGTCAAAGGCGGTTATTTCCCAGTTCCTCCGGTTGACTCTCTCTACAATGTCCGCTCTCAGATGTGCGAACTTCTTGAAGAACAGGGCGTTCCCGTTGAAGTTCATCATCATGAAGTCGGCGGCTGCGGCCAGTGCGAAATCGGTACGCTGTTCAGCACACTGACCAAACGCGCTGACTGGACTCAGATTCTTAAATACACAGTTTGGAATGTGGCAGCAGCCTACGGCATGACTGCAACCTTTATGCCGAAACCTGTTGTCGGCGACAACGGCTCAGGTATGCACGTTCATCAGTCTATTTGGAAAGACGGCAAGAATATCTTCGCCGGCAACGGCTACGCAGGGCTTTCTGATACGGCTCTCTATTACATCGGCGGCGTCATCAAACACGCTCGTGCTTTGAACGCGATTACGAATCCGACAACGAACAGCTATCGTCGTTTAGTCCCGGGTTTTGAAGCTCCTGTGAAACTTGCTTATTCCGCCCGTAACCGTTCTGCTTCTCTGCGTATTCCATTCGTTTCCAGTGATAAGGCACGTCGCGTTGAAGTTCGCTTCCCCGATCCGATGGCCAATCCCTATTTGGCTTTCTCTGCTTTGCTGATGGCCGGTTTGGACGGTATCCAGAACAAGATTCATCCGGGCGAAGCTGCTGACAAGAATCTCTATGATCTGCCTCCGGAAGAAAACGCTAAGATCCCGACCGTATGTTCTTCTTTGGAACAGGCCTTGGAAGCTTTGGCTGCCGACCATGAATTCCTGACGGCCGGCGGAGTCTTCAGCGAAGATCTGATCACCTCTTACATTGCACTCAAGCATGAAGAAGTCGTACGTACTCAGATGGCGGTGACACCTGAAGAATACGACATGTACTATTCGAGCTAGTAGAGTAATTTGAGGCTGTCTGAGTAAAGACAGCAAAATGACCGAGCGGAGGATGTCGTGAGTTTTGATGCTAAGCGTTTAGAAAGTTTCGATCTCCTCAGGCTCGGTCTTTTTGCATGTAATAAAGAAGGCGATATTCTTTACGCCAATACCGCGGCTCAATTTCTATCCGGGCAGTCGCTCAAACTTCTAAAAGAAAGAAAACTTCAGTATTACCTGAATTCGTCGGATGAATGGCTCGCAAATTACCGTGCGCATCCCGAGCCTTCATTTTTGGTTCCGAACGAACTAGACCATTTCCTGCGTCCTCCGGCAGAACCGATTCCGGTTCTAGTCACCATTCATCCTTTCCCAGATGACGAAAATATTCTCTTGGCCGAGATTGTGCCGGCAGATAAGACCCTTCAAATGACGCGAGAACGTCATATGAATGAGTTGTCTGAAAATACTCGGCGCCTGCTGAGAAATCTCGCTCATGAAATTAAGAATCCTCTCGGAGGGATTCGAGGCGCAGCACAGCTCTTGGAAGGGGAGCTTCACGATCCGGAAAATAAAGAATTTACCGAAGTGATCATTAGTGAAGCCGACCGTCTCCAGCATCTTGTCGATAAGATCCTCGCGCCTTACCGTCAGCTTTATCATCCTGTGCCAACCAATGTTCACGAAATCCTGGAACGTGTTCGCCTTCTAGTGCAGTCGGAATTCCCGGAAGGGTTAAAGGTTGTTCGCGACTATGACATCAGTGTACCTGAAATGATGGCCGACAGAGGTCAGCTGACACAAATTTCCTTGAACTTAATGCGCAACGCCGCTGAAGCTTTATCCGAGCAAATAGCACAGGGTACGGCCTGTATCACGCTTAAAACCCGTGTTGTCCATCATGTTCAGGTCGGTCAAAGTTTTTGCCGCACGGCATTAAATATCCATGTGATCGACAACGGAGAAGGCATACCCAAAGAACTGACTGACAGTATTTTTTATCCGCTGGTCAGCGGAAAAGAACAGGGGAGCGGCCTCGGACTCTCATTGGTTCAGACTTTCGTTGAACAGCACGGCGGCAGTATCTCGGTCAGCAGTGAAGCCGGCCGTACCGATTTCAGCATCTTGTTTCCCTTATCGTTATGAAAAATGTTTGGATCGTGGACGATGATCGTTCCATCAGATGGGTATTAGAAAAAGCACTTCAAAAGGCAGATATTCCCTGCAAAACTTTTAGTGAAGCCGAGTCTGTGCTGCAGGCGATCAAGAAAGAACAGCCCGCCCTGATTTTGAGTGACATTCATATGCCGGGCAAAAGCGGCTTGGAAATGCTCGCCGAAATTAAGAAGTCCTACCCAAAACTTCCGATCATCATCATGACGGCCTATTCGGATCTGGACAGTGCCGTGGCAAGTTTCCAAGGCGGTGCGTTCGAATATCTTCCCAAACCTTTCGACATCGATAAAGCGATTGAACTCGTACGGCGTGCAACGGAAGAGAGTGAGGAAGAAGAACAGACTCCTGCTGAAGAGACTGCTTCCGAAATCATCGGTAAGGCGCCGGCCATGCAGGAAGTCTTCCGCGCTATCGGACGTTTGTCTCAAAGCAAGGCAACCGTCCTTTTGACCGGAGAATCCGGCGCCGGCAAGGAAGTTGTAGCCCGAGCGCTTCATAAACACAGCCCGCGCTCCAATGCCCCGTTTGTCGCGATCAATATGGCGGCAATTCCGAAAGACTTAATGGAAACCGAACTCTTCGGTCATGAGAAGGGGGCGTTTACCGGCGCCAGTGCGATTCGTCACGGACGCTTCGAACAAGCCGAAGGCGGCACGCTGTTTCTGGACGAAATCGGTGATATGCCTGCTGAACTCCAGACCAGGCTCCTGAGAGTATTGTCCGATGGTTATTACTATCGCGTCGGCGGACATCAGTCTCTAAAAGCCAACGTCAGAATCATTGCGGCAACGCACCAAAATCTCGAGGCGATGGTTCGGGAAAATCGGTTCCGCGAGGACTTGTATCACAGACTCAATGTCATTCGTCTGCGTTTGCCGCCCTTAAGGGAAAGACCCGAAGACATTCCGCTTTTGGTCAATCATTTTCTTCAGAAGTCAGCGGAGAATCTTGGTGTCGAACCCAAGCTCATGTCCGAAGAGGCGATGGAGTTTTTGAAGCGTTTCCCGTTTCCCGGCAATGTTCGTCAATTAGAAAATCTCTGCAATTGGCTTGTCGTGATGGCACCTTCCCAGCATATCCGAGTGACGGATCTTCCTGAGGAAGTTCGCAACGGTGAAGCGGAAAAAGTTCATAAAAACGGCGAGGTTTCGGGCAGCACACCTGCAGGCGGAAGCTGGGAGGAACTGCTCAAAGGAGAGGTCAAAGAGATGCTGAAAAATCAGTCTCCAGATCTTATGAAGCAGCTTGCCGATACCTTCGAAAGCATTGTGATCGGAACCGCACTTGAATATACGCACGGAAGGCGTGTCGACGCTGCAACAAGACTTGGCATCGGCCGAAATACAATTACACGCAAAATCGCCGAGCTCAAACTTGAAAGCGAAGACTGACGAGCTTGATAATATTTGCTTCTATGAAGATTGCTGATATTGAACAACAACTTATCCAAGCCGGCTGTAAAAGCGTTCACATCGAACGCTTTTGGCGCAATTGGTATTCCGGCAAACCTCTGAACCGCAGTAAGGTGCGCTTGCCTGCTGCTGCCGAGGCGATATTGCCTCAAATGGAGGAATACTTAGCCAATCAATTAACTGCTCAGGAAAAGGCAGAATCCGAGACCGGAACGCGCTGGGTTCTTAAAGCTTACGACGGTCAGCTGATCGAATGTGTTCTTCTTCCGCGAGAGGGCGTTTGTGTTTCTACGCAAGTCGGATGCGCAGTCGGGTGTGTCTTTTGTATGACCGGCAAAAGCGGTCTCATACGTCAGTTAACTGACTTGGAGGTTGCCGGTCAAGTTCAATACGCCATGAGGAATGCGCCTGTTAAGAAGGTAGTTTTGATGGGTATGGGCGAGCCTTCTCATAATCTTCGTTCCGTTTTTTCTGCGGTTGAACATATCGTTCGGTATTCCGGCATCGGATATAAAGAAGTTGTTATCTCTACCGTCGGCGATAAAAGACTCTTCAAAGCCTTAATGGAATCCCAAATCAAACCGGCTCTGGCAATTTCTCTGCACAGCGCAATGGATGAGAAGCGCAGAAGTCTGTTGCCCCGAGCTGCGGAGCTGACTGTCAAGGAAATATTAGAGTTCGGCGCAAAGTACGCAGAGGTTGGGAAATATCCGATCCAATATCAGTGGACTTTGATTAACGGCGTCAACGACGGAGTTGATGAAATTGAAGCGCTCGCTCCGCTGTGGTCGCGGCAGGCCATCCTCAACATGATTCCCGTCAACGCTGTTGAAGGCAGTCCCTATAAGCGCCCGTCGGCAGAGCAGATCGAAAGAATTAAGGAAGCATGCCGGGCTAACGGAATACTGCTTAAATTCCGTGATTCTGCAGCTCAAGATGTTGACGGAGGGTGCGGTCAGCTTCGCGCCAGAGCGCTAAAAAGAAAGCCGGCGATACAGCCGGCTCAGGAATTAAAGATCGAGCGTTAGTGTCACGGGTGCGTGATCACTCGGGCGCTCATTTCCTCTAACTTTCTTGTGGATTTCAACGCCAAGGTTCTTGCTGACAAGAGCCTTGGAAATCAAAATGTGATCGATGCGAAGGCCGCGATTCCTTCTGAAAGCCATCATTCGATAGTCCCACCAGGAATAGGATTTTTCCGGCTGTTCAAAAGCGCGGAAGGAATCCGTTAATCCGAGATCGATAAGACGCTGAAAAGCTTCTCTGGCCTTTGGTGTGCAAAGCACGGATTCGGCCCAGGATTCCGGATCCCAAACATCTCTGTCTTCCGGAGCGATATTAAAGTCGCCGAGCAAAACGAGGTTGGGGTATTGCTCTAACTGGCTCGGGAGCCATTTGGCTAAGGCTTCCAGCCAAGAAAGTTTATAAGGGAACTTTTCGCTCTCAACCGTTTCCCCGTTCGGGAAGTATCCGTTGATGACGCGGAGCCTTTCGCTGCCGACCCGCACCGTTGTGCCTAAGAGACGGCTCTGCGGATCTTCAAAACCGGGGATGTTGCGAACTTCCTCGTCCGGAAGAAAAGTCAGCGGATCACGAAGGATCGTGGCTACGCCGTTGTAGGTTTTCTGGCCGAATGCATCCAGCGTGTATCCGATTTCTTTGAAGGCGCTAGCGTCGATGTCTGCCTCCTGCATCTTGAGTTCCTGAAGACAGAGAATGCTGTTTTCAGTCTCTTTCAGGAAGTCTAAAACTTGCGGCTGACGAACCTTCAGGGAATTGACGTTCCAAGTAGTAATCGTGATGCTCATTTGGACTCCACAAGTCCGTATTGGCGGAGGAGGGCGTCGACCGAAGGTTTACGGCCGCGGAATGCAACGAAGCTTTCCATTGCAGGACGGCTGCCGCCGCGGGAGAGAACTTCGTCCAGCCATTTGTTTCCGACCACAGGATTGAAAATGCCTTTTTCCTGGAACAGCGAGAAGGCGTCTGCAGACAGCACTTCAGCCCACTTGTAGCTGTAGTAGCCTGCCGCATAGCCGCCTGCAAAGATGTGCGAGAAGGAGTTGGCAAAACGGTTGTATTCAGGCGGGAATGCGACAGCGACTTCTTTTCTGACTTCGTTCAAGATCTTGTTAACCGTGTCCTTTTCCGGATGGGTGTCCATATGAAGGAGCATGTCGAAGAGGGCAAATTCGATTTGACGAACGTTTGCCATTCCGGCGCCGTAGTTCTTGGCAGCCACCAGTTTGTCGAAGAGTTCGCGCGGCATAGTCTTGCCGGTTTTGACATGGTGCGTTATGGTCTGCATCACATCCCAATTCAAAACGAAGTTCTCCATGAATTGGCTCGGCATTTCAACCGCATCCCACTCCACACCGCTGATGCCGGAAACGGCCAATTCTGTCTGGCGAGTCAGCATATGATGAAGTCCGTGGCCGAATTCGTGGAAAATCGTTTCGACGTCTCTTAACGTCAGAAGGGAAGGATTGTCTCCGACCGGTGCGGCAAAGTTGCAGACGAGGTAGGCAATCGGTTTTTGAATTTTTCCGTTGACCTCTCGGCGGGAGATCTGATCGTTCATCCATGCGCCGCCTCTCTTTCCGCTGCGGGCATAAAGATCCATGTAGAATCCGGCGATTTCTTTGCCTTCCTTGTCTTCAATGACAAAGAATTTGACGTCATCGTTCCAGACGGGCGCTTTTTTTTCTTTGATTTTGATCGAGAACATCTTCTCGACGAGTCCGAACATTCCTTTAAGAACAGCGGGTTCCGTGAAGTATTGCTTTACTTCATTTTCAGAGTAAGAGAACTTTGCTTCACGGAGTTTTTCACTGATGAAGGAAAGATCCCAAGTTTGGACGTCCTTGATGCCGAGTTGGTTCCTGCCGTAATCAATGAGCTCTTCCATTTCTTTTTCTGCTGCCGGTTTGGCTTTGGCAGCTAGCTCGCGTAGGAAAGAAACGACCTGTTCGGGAGACTCGGCCATTTTCCGAACCAAGGAAACTTCAGCGAAGTTTTTATAGCCCAAGAGGTGAGCATCTTCAACACGAAGTTCAAGCAGACGGTTGATGATCGGAAGATTGTCCTTGCCTGCCGGAGAGAAATCAGATGCACGGGTAACGTATGCGTGATACATCTTCTCGCGAAGATCTCTGTTTTCTGCGTACTGCATGATGGGCAGATAATTCGGCATATGCAGGGTGATTTTGTAGCCTTTGGCGCCTTCGGCAGCTGCCTGCTGAGCAAAAAGATGTAGTTCAGCTTCCGGCACCCCCTTGAGTTCATCGGTGTCTTCCGGAAGATACAGCGCAAATTCATTGGTGCAGTCAAGAAGATTTTCCGAGAACTTCTGAGAAAGTTCGGCCTCTTCTCGATTGATATCGGCCATCTTCTCCTTGCCCGGTTCATCCAGCTCAGCGCCGGCGAGAACAAAGCCTTCTAATTCTTTATTAATGATCCGCTGACGAGTTGCAGAGAATTTTTCGAAAGCTTTCTTGGCCTTCAAAGCTTTGTACTTCGCATAGAGTTCCTCATCCATGCCGAGTTCGCTGAATACTTCGGAAATCGGAGGAAGAAGTTCATTAATCGTTACTCTTAACTCAGGCGTGTCGGCAACACTGTTTAAATGCTCGACAACCGACCAAACATAGGAAAGGTTTTCGGAAGCATCTTCTATCGGTGTTACCAAAGTGTCCCAAGTCGGTTCTCTGTTCGAAGATTTAACCGCCTTTACTGTGTCTTTCAAGCGTTGAATCAATGTAAGGACAGCCGGCTTGAAGCTGTTCGGATCAAGTTTCGGAAAGTTGATCAGTTGAGATTTATCGTCGATGATGCTCAGAATGTTAATTAAATCAGACATGTATTGATTCCTACTGAGATATTTTTTGCAGACGCCTTTCATAGGCTTCTACCGTATTGGAAAGAAGCATTGCGATGGTCATGGGGCCGACACCACCGGGGACCGGTGAGATATACCCGGCGACTTTTGCAACTTCCTCGGTGTCGACGTCTCCGCAGAGTTTGCCCTCGGCATTGCGGTTCATTCCCACATCAATCACTGCGGCGCCGGGCTTGACCATATCGGCCGTGACGACTTTTTCTTTACCGACCGCAGCGACAATGACATCGGCCTGAAGAGCGAGCTCTTTCAAATTCTTGGTTTTGCTGTGGGCGACCGTGACAGTGGCATTTTTCTCCAGCAACATGATCGCCATCGGTTTCCCGACAATATTGCTTCTTCCGATGACTAAAGCATGGGCGCCGGTCAGGGGATAATCCACAGACTCCAGCATTTTGATGACGCCGTAGGGCGTGCAGCTGCGGAAACCGCCGATGCCGGTAACAACTGAACCGACGTTGGCAACGTGGAAACCATCGACGTCTTTATCCGCACGAATCGTCTCAATGACCTTTTGCTCGTTGATATGACGAGGCAAGGGCAGCTGGACTAAGATTCCGTCCACAGAATCGTCGGCATTGAGTTTCTCCAAAAGTGCTAATAACTCCGCTTCTGAAGTTTCAGCCGGCAGCTTTTCCAATTTAGAGGTAATGCCGACATCAGAGCATGCTTTGATCTTGTTGCGGACGTAGACCTGGCTCGCCGGGTTGTCACCGACGAGAATAACGGTCAGGCCGGGTGCTCTCGAGCTTAATTTGAATTGTTCTACCTTTTCTTTCAAACCGGTTCGAACAGACTGCGCCAGTGCTTTTCCATCAATTATTTTTGCGCTCATTGTTGTTAAAAGATAGTAACTAAGACCGAACCATTGTAAGGATATTCAGCTTGGCTAAACTTTTTAGTCACAAGAACGAGTAACAAAGATCGTCGAAAGAATAGGCGCACAAAAAAGAAAAGGAAGGCAGTGGGCCTTCCTTAGCGACGCTGTCTAAAAGACTATCTCATAGAACCGGAGTCTTTGACAGGAGGTCTGTTCGCATTCATTACGACGCGCATCAGGTCTGCGACGGTGCCGGAATTGGTCTTATCCATAATGGAAGCGCGATGAGCTTCAACGGTCTTAATGGAAATGCCCAAGTCTGCCGCGATTTGTTTATTCAGGCGTCCGCTCACAATTCTTTCGAGAACGTGCTGCTCTCTCGGAGTCAGTTTGCTCAGAAGAGCGTCGTTCAAGGAGCGCTGTTCAGCCTTGGCCTTGCGCTGACGGGCTTCCTGCAGCATTCTTTCGATTAAAGAGCGCAGAGCTGCTTGGTCGAAGGGTTTTTCGATGAAGTCGACCGCACCTTTCTTCAAGGTGGAGACTGCCATCGAAACGTCGCCGTGACCGGAGATAAAGATAATAGGAATGTCGCACTTACGGGCGATAAGGTGTTCCTGGACTTCCAAACCGCTCATGCCCGGCATTCTGACGTCAAGGACGAGAACGGCGATAGCGTTCGGATCGAATTTGGCGAGGAACATTTCACCGCTTTCGAAAAGTTCAACACGGTAGCTGGAAGCTTCGAGAAGCCACTTGAGAGAATCACGTACGGCTTCGTCGTCTTCAACGATATACACAACACCTGCGGTATCCGGAGATTCTTGAGTGTAGGGTTTCGAGGTCATCTGAATCATCATGTGCCTTTCTAATTAATTTCTTTTTACAAGCAATCCGTTATCTTAATCTAAAGGATGATAAGAATCGCTAACTGAGATACTTTGTATCACGTGAAGATATTATATATCTTAATCACACCCCTGGGTAGTACAGAAGTTGTATCTCCTTAATTAGATACACAATTAATTTTGTTTCTTGTTCTCGGAATCCTTGGTGAAGCAAATCTTCAAGTCGAAGAAGAAGACGGTGCCTCCGCCCTCATTATCCCTTACGCGGAGTCTGGAATTATGCGATTCTGCAATCGTCTGACAAGTACTCAGACCCAAGCCGAGACCGTTCTTCTTGGTAGAAAAGAAGGGTGTGAACAGACTAGCCTTCATGGTATCGCTGATACCGGGGCCGTGGTCGCCGACAGACAGTTCGACGTCCTTTGCACCGACTTTCGCGCTGACCATAATCGTTTTGTCTTCGCTGCCGTGCTCAAGAATAGCTTCTGCTGCGTTGCGAATCAGGTTCATCAGGATCTGCATGATCTGAACCGGGTCGCAGATCACATCAGGCACCACGGCCGGCAGTTCGTAGACGACGTGGACACCGGCATATTTCTTCTCGATCAAACGTCCGAGTTCCATCGTGTCAGAGAAGACGCTGTTCAGGGACACGCATTCCAATGTAGTCGGGCGACGTTTGGCAAATGCTCTGATGTTCTTAATAATTTTGTCGATACGTGCGGCCTGATTAGCAATTTTTCGGTAGATTTCAAGTACCTGAGTTTTGTTCACTTCAGGTGCTCGGCCAATCACTTCTAAGGCCGTATTGGCGTAAGCCGTAATCGCGGTGAGCGGCTGATTAATTTCGTGCGTGATCGTAGAGGCCATCTCGCCGAGCGTAATCAAGCGGGAAGAGTTTTCCATCTTGCTGGTCTGCTCTTCAAATTCCTGCTCATTGATTTTTCTCTTAGTGATGTCCAGAGCAGACTGAAGCGTGACGTGAGAGCCGCCCGGAAGTGTCACTCTGGCTTCCGCTACTGAGAACCAGCAGCCAAGGGAGTCGACCCAAACCTCTCCCTGACGATTGCCTTGAGGATCGAACGGTTCTTTAAATGCCTTGGAAATCTCTAAGTGGCCGTCAGCGGTGTTTCCGAGCTGTTCCGTGTAGTGGTTGTTGTGAATACCCAGCATGCTTCCGGTTGGTTTCTGCATCACAGCGGAAATACAAGACAAGACAGAGTTCAGAAGTCTTTCGTACGAAGCGATGGAGTCGTTCGTGAGGTTCATGGACTGAGCCTCGACGGTGTTGTCCTGGATCATATAAATCCAGCCGATGTGCTCGTTGTATGCCGAGTAGAAGGGCATCGCCAGCATCAGTGCTTCTAGTGTTTCGTCATTCCTACAGCGGATTGTCAGGTCAAAGCGATAAGGTTTACCGGGCTCTTCGTGGGGACGATCTTTTAGCAGCTGAGAAGGAAGTTCGGAGCCGTCTCCCCAGAAAGGATAAGGCGGCGTCTTGCCGAGGAGTTCCTCTTCGGAGTATCCCGTAATTTCTTCGGTTTGGCCGTTGGTGTAGACAATTTTGTTGTCCAAGTCAGTGATGACCAAAGCCAGGTTCATGGAATCTTCGATCGAGCGGCGGAGCTCCAGTTCCTTTAGAGCGCGTTCCAGATCGGATTGATTCCGGCGCATTTCGCGGTTGAGGAAAAAGAGCGAGAGGAGCAGGAACAGCATCAGAGCCCCCAGCCAGTAGATCAGCGGGCTGGCAAAGATCATCGGGCTTTCGAGTACGTTGCAGCCGTATAACTGAATGGAAGGCGGCAGCGGATCGGCTGCGCGTACGTAACTCGGGATGGTGTAGTCATCCGGCGGGTTGTAGGCAGCTCGGCCGGCAATTTCCTTTGTTCCGTGGAGGAAGGAGAACTCATAGTCGGAAAGAAGCGACTGTGGAGTGGAAACCTCCAAAAGTTTGTTCAGTGACAGTCTGGCGAGCAGGGCATATGTTTTCTCACCGATTGCAAACGGATAAATGATGACGACCGAGGGCGAAGAGATGTCGCCGGGCGTGAACCAGAAAGAAGAATAGGAGACTCGATTGGATAGAAATGCGTCGCCAATTGCATCGCGCACTACTTGAGGGTAGTCAAGATAATTGTATTGACGAAGGTCACTGCGTCCCAGCCGGGGATTGACAACTGATTCGAGGCCTTTGCCACTGGGTTCAATCACACGGAGAAGAATCACCTCCGGGCTACCTGAGATAATTTCCCTTCCGTATTTATTGACAACGGCAGAATTAATGCCGTCTAGTTCCATTTTTTCAATCATGCGGGCCATATTGGCGGAGATGCCGCGCATTCTCATTTCGATATTGTCGGCGACCTTTGCCGTGCTTTTCATCAGATTGGTTCTGAGAATAGTTTCGTTATTAGCGCGGACGTTGAAATAGAAAGCCGAGAAGATGACGACAATGAGGACGGCGATCGCCCAGATGAACGGAGTGGTTCCGCTTGGAAGATTGGAATGACTTTTTATGCCCGCAAAAGCCGACGAGAACCGGTCTAACAAGTCGTTGCTTTGCGAAATGTGCTTCTTATAAGTCATGGCAATCTTTCTATAAATTCGTATTCGAGGCCTTCTTTAGCGAAGCGCCTTTAGATTTGTTCATTAAAAGATACAAATCGGTAATTCTTAATTATGCCACTCCTTGATGAAAGGCTAAGCGCAAAGTGGCTGCGACAAAGTCTAATTAGCTTCAGCTTTACACTTCGGATAACTTCTGTTTGTTCTCCGATAAGTTAAAGTTGGATTCAGCAAAATTGCAGATCATTGAGAAATCGTTTTCGTATCATCCAAGCCGGTGCTCTCTAATCCGAGCGTTTGAAGGACTCTCAAGAGATCTACTGAAGTTTTTGCATTTAGCTTGCGGCATGCAACTCCTCTATGTGTTTGAGCAGTGCGCTCACTAATCCCAAGCTTGTCAGCAATGACTTTATTCATTAGGCCCTGGGCAGCCAACATCACTACTTCTTTTTCTCTTTGCGTAAGGAGTGCGTATTTCTGTTCCAAAGACTCTATCTTGGCTTCCTCATTTCTCCGTTTGATATCCTTCTCGACGGCAGAATGGAGGGCGGCAATTAAAACTTCATCGTCAACAGGTTTTTGCAACAGGTCTAAAGCCCCGCGCTTCAGAGCATGAATGGCCATGGCGACATCCGCGTGTCCCGAAAGGAAGACGATGGGGATATCGATAGAAATGTTTATTAGATACTGTTGAAGTTCCAGACCCGACATTTTTGGCATGCGGATATCAAGAAGGATGCATCCGGCTTGCTCAAAATCATCATTATCTAAAAACTCTTCCGCATCACGATATGCTTTGACAATCCAGCCATCCTCTTCTTCCAATAGGAAAACGAGTGACTCTCTCATAACATCGTTGTCGTCGATGATCCGGACTACGGGCAGTTCAGAAATTGTCATGATAGGTTGTTCATTAAAGGGAATATAAGTTGGAAAGTAACTCCCCCATTGGGGTTGGCAAATGTATTAAGTCTGCCGCCATGTTCCTCAACAATGTGTGTCACGATTGTGAGGCCTAGGCCCATGCCGTTTTCTTTAGTCGTAAATAGAGGTTGAAAAAAGTTTTGGACTTCTTCCTGCGAATATAGGCGTCCGTTATCCTTTACCGATATTACGGCGTTTCCTTCAGATTGGCTTGTGGAAACGATAATCTCAGGGTTAGGCAGTCCCGCTAAAGCCTCGGAAGAATTCTTAAGAAGGTTAATGAGCGCTAATTCAACCTCTAGAACATTAATCTCGGCGGAAAGTTCTTTCTGAATGGGCTTAAAGAGTACTTTTCCTGAATAAGCATAAGAATTGCGGAACGTTCTAACCGTATCTGCCACTACACGATTCACATCTAAGATTTCTCGTTCGATAGAGACGTTTTTGGCATATTTACGCACATGTTCCACGATACTTGCTGCTCGGTCAGATTGCGAAACAATGACAGCTAACGTCGAGCAAAGAACCTTGTTGTCTACAGTGTTTTTATCCGCACGCTTCATGAGCCCACGGGAATAATTACGGATGGCGCCGAGGGGCTGTTTTAGTTCATGTGCAAGTAAAGAAGAAAGCTGATTGAGGCTCTGGAACTTTTCCATGGCCTGAATTCTTTCTTTTGCCGCCGTGATTTCTTTAGAAAAACGGATCTTCTCTTCCATCAGCGTTTCTATACTTCTCGTTTTTCTTCTTACTTGCACACTAACAATGACACTATGGACAGCGATCAGAAGGACGGTCAGCAAGATTCCTAACGCCCAATAGCGGTTTGCGTAAATGAATTCTTTTATTCGCAAGGGATCCGTCTTTTCATAGGGCCCGTATCTTAAGTCGATCAATACGTTTCTGATTGAATCAAAATTGGAAGGCGGGAATCCCCACTGCAGCGAGTCAGCCATTACAGTAGTGAGGGCTGCTGCAGTAGCTTTGTGAACCATATTCATGTCATCCTGACTTACAGATGCCAAAACCCAACCGGGGTATAGCGATGTGGTCCTTTTGCAATTTAAGCCGTCACCAAATTTTTCGTCGATCACTCTAAGTTTGGACACGATATTTTTTCGGAATTCTTTTTCGTCTTCGAGTGCACATGCGGGCAGGAGGGCCGCAGCATCAGGGTGCTTCTCGATCGCATCAAGAAGCTCATTGGTTCCTCCGTTGATCTCATGAACCTTGGAAAAAAATTTATTCTCATTAACTTCTTTCGAAAGCAAGTAATTTCTGAAAACAATATTGCTTTCATTTGCCGCTGAAGCCAAATAAAGATCTTTTCCTCTTAAGGAAGAGAGCCTTGGGGGTATATTTTGGTTTCCCGTTACCAGTGTGCCCGCCAGCATATGGTCAGCATCAATTGCATCTTTACGTATAAGGCCCACTAAAGGCTTGATATTTTTTTCGTGTTCGATCGTTGAGAAAAAAGGTGAGTTGACAAGGATAAGATCAACAGATTTGCCCTTTATGGCTTTTTCTAATCCATTCCAGTCGTAGTAAGCGAGACTGACAACCCGAGGCTGAAATTCTTTTCTGAGTTTATCGAGAAGAATAGCTTGGGCAGCTGTCGTTTCATCTAAATGTTCGGTCTTGAGCACGCCGATTTTTATGGGGGGCTCCGATATCCAAAGGGTTGCTTCTGCCCTGTTAAAGGACATCAGAAGAAATGAAAGCAACAGCAGGAGCCTTCTCATAAACTACAACAGATCACGCTTGGAAAAGAAAACGAACCCCACCAGGAGGAAAACAGTTCCAAGCCCAAATAGGTAAAGGAAAGTATACGAAAGAAAAGTCGAAGTTCCAAACAAGTCTAGGATGAAATAAGAGGCGGGTCCTATGACGGACAAAACGGGGTCAAAAAGACAGATCGCTGCAATCTTAAACAACTGAACAGGATTTAAAAGCACTAATGTGTAGATCGTTTCCTCAGGCACAAGTGCCTTAATGAGTAGCCCGAGAAGGGCAACATCAAGCAGTGCAACAAGCAGAAGCCAGATGAAGAGAGAAACTCCCAAACCCACTTCCTGAGTTCTAACAAGTGAAGAGATAAAAAAACTCAGAGAGACATAGAAAAAGGTTGAGGCAAGCAGTAATCCGGAATACAACAAGATGATGTTAATAGGGATAGAACCTCCTAAAACCGAACAAAATACAGCGGAGAGGACCATTGCGGTAAGCAATGGAGAACAGAGAATGACGATTCTGGAGAGGAACTTCGAAAAATAATATTCGCCCAGAGAAATAGGAAAGGAAAGTTCATATTCAAAGATGTTGCTTTCCTTTTCCTTGACCAAAGTACGAACGGTGCTGACAAGAACAAAAATCGGCAGGACTAAGTTGCAGCCTTGAATGAAAATTAAAAGCGGCCGAGTAAGTCCTGTGAAACCGGCCACGCGGCTATCTGAAATGCCGGTTGCAAAGATCCCTCCCATCGAGGCGATGACTAAAACTGCGTAAACCCAAAACCACCTGGAGCGAAAGGTGGCATTAAAGTCCAGCTTCAAAATGGTTGCGAAACTGTTCATAGAAGACCCTGAAAATTTGAATCAATAATCAATGTTTATGCATTTTCATTGCAGCTTTTTGCTTGCTTACATCCTCAATTTCTGACAGAGCTTCTTGGAAAGTCAGGACCTTTTTACCGGCCTCAGGTTTTGTCCCTTTGGGGAGTACAGCAATTCCGTAGGCCATCGGCGTAACATAGCCGGATACGAGTTCGTTATCCTTGATGTTTAGCCAGGTGCCGTTCCTTGGATCCGTCGCATAAATTAAAGCTTTGTCTTTCCATTCTTTCGCTTCCTTCCCTTGCAGCCACATTAATGCGCAGCCCAAGTCGTCGAAGAAAAAATGTTTTCCGTCAGTCGGATTAACGACCTGTGCGGAAAATTTTTTATCGCTCACGAGCATTTTGCATCGATCGCAGGTCTGAACATCCCATTTAGGTGCTTCTGCGCTGAGAGTAATTTCTTTACCGCAGGAGCAAAGAAGGAGAGAAGAGATAAATAAACTAAGAAATAGGGGAGATTTTTTCATCTTTGACAATCCTTCCTAAGTCGAGCCAGAGAGCTCTGTTAAGCACGGTGTTAAGTTCGTCGATACGATGAGAGATAAAAACCATCGTAGTGTCAGAAAATTCCGGACTGCGAATAATATTGGAAAAGGCTTCTCGTCCCTCCGGATCGAGATTGGCAGTGGGTTCATCAAACAGCATTATTGGAGCTTTTCTTGCAAAAGCGATACTGGCCAGTACTTTTTGCTTCATTCCGCCTGACAACTTAGAAAAAGGTTTCCTTGCCTGACTTTGAATATCCAGGGAAAAAAGATCTCCGTATTCATAAATCTTTTTCTTCTCACATTGACAGCAGGAGGCCGCAAATTCGATAAGAGAACCTACAGTCGAGGGTAAAGGGGGCGGAATTTGAGGAATGAAGGCAACCCGGCTGAGGAATTCTTTGCGATTCTTGATAGCAGATAGATTACCAATAAGAACTTCGCCTTTATCCGGTCGATAAAGGCCAAGGATACAGCGAAGAAGAGTTGTTTTGCCTGCGCCGTTTTGTCCGAGAATGATTACTCTTTCTTTCGGTGCGATCTGACAGTCAATACTGTCTAAGACAACTTGTGCTCCGAATCGTTTTTCAACATTTTTTATATTCAGCATATCGTTCCTAGACTAATTTCTTTAGCCGATGGCTGTAGGAAAAAACTTGCCTGTCGCAAACATCCATACATTTTCCGCACATGGTGCAGTCGGTGGATGTAATAAAGACTGTTGGCTGAGCGTCTTTTGCAAAAACAACTTTTAAAGCTTCAGGAACATGGCATTCGGGGGTGCATGCTCCGCATTTGTCGCATTTTGTGATGTCGGCTTGGATTCGGATTAAAGAGACTTTTCCAAGGAGTCCGAAAGTTGCTCCTGAAGGGCATACGGACCTGCACCAAACTCGTTGGTAAAAGAAGACCTCGATGATCAGCATGAAAAGCACGATGATCCCGGTCTCCAAGAGGCCGTAAATCAGAATTCTTGAGGTTATGCCGACAAGATTGATATATTGATAAACAAGATAACCGGAGAAATAACTTGAAGCCAAAAAACACAAGGCAATAAAGAATTTCCAACTTGTTGTGATCTTTTTTCTTTTTTTGATAAGACCAGCATGGACTAATTTCTTGTGCAGAATTTCTCCCCATTCAGAAAGAAGACCGTAAGGACACGCCCAGCTGCAAAAAGATCTTCCTCCAAGAATGAAATAGACTACAGCAACGAAGATAAATCCCATGAAAAGGTTGGTAGCTATCTTGCCGTGCGCAGCAATGACCTCCAGTCCGGAGAAGAGATCAACCATGTGAAATCCCATCAGACGGCTGGCAATCATAGAACCTTCTAAAACCTGAACATCCTGCTTGTAAGACAAAATAAAGGCTAAAGCGAGAAGGATGCAGAATGTCCAGCGGAAGGGACGGATCTTTAATGCTTTAGAACCATCCTTATTTACTCTTATGAATAAGTTGTGATCACCCCTGAGAGTTTTCATATTAGCTCCTAGGTTTGAACTGAGAAATTTCTTTAGCAAGCTGTTCTAGTTCTTCGTTGGGGGTTCGGGTGAGCAAATCCTCCATCATGGTGTTTTGAACTTTATTTTCTTTATATTCTTGAAGCTTTTTTATATTGTATTCGTAGGATTTGCCGGCAATAGAGGGGCCGACGGGACCGTTTCCGTCTTTACCGTGGCAAGCGGAGCATTTAACAATATAAAGATGGGACAAATTCTCCTGAGGGACAACGAAGTTTAATTTCTTTGATTTATCCGGATCGGCAGAAGCCGTTTTTGGCAACTCCTTATCTTTTAGTAAAGCTTGGGACTTGGCAGCATTGGAAACTATCGGCTGCGCTTGAACTTTAGCGGCAGTATTTTTTTGAACGGTACTTGCCGGCTGATCTGGCTGCAGCTTAACTCGTGCAGTCTTGACTTCAGCAACTTGTGTTCCATCGTAAATCATCCAACCCACGATGCACAATGCTGCAACGGTACCGATGGTAGCTATTAAAGTACGACTTTTCATGATTTACTCTCGAACATAGTTGGATTTAAATTGATCATCCGATTTCTTCGGATCTGAAGCGGAGTGGTGATATTCGTAGTTAAAACGGGCAATATCCTTCGCAATAAAAGCTTTTTCCTTATCTGTCATTCGTTCGACAAGTGTGGTCATGAGGACGTTGGCGTTTGGGTCCTGGTTATATTTCACCATCATGTCCAAAACCTCTTTCTCGTTTTTATCGATAAGAGAAGGGCCGATGACGCCGTTCGCATAGTCGTCGTGGCAGGCAGAACAGGCAACAATGAACTCTTTACTCAAGCGCTGAGAGAGCAGGCGGGCTTGGATGTGCCCGTAAGGAGTGTTTCTCACGGCTACATTCACCTGAACGTTCTTAACCTCGGGTGTTATTTCCGCTCCCTCCGGGGCATATTTGATAATCGACTCTCCGCGGACATCAAAGGTTCTAAATTTATCCTCTTTAGACACATCTGTTGTTTTTGTCCCGGCCGTAACCGTAATTTTTCCCGGTCTTGAAGGAAGCGAAGTCTCAGCTTTTTGAGATTTATCCTGACTTTTATCTTCGCATCCGACTAATGAAACCAGAACGGCGGCGGCAATGAAACAAAGTATCTTTTTCATTTTTTTGCTCCCCTCTTGTTGTAATAATCTTCATAAGTTACGGCCGGAGCAATTTTGATAATGGAAGCAGGGCAGACTTCCGTACAAGCCCCGCAGCCGACGCAAGATTTGCCGATTACCGGTTCCTTTCCGATGAGTTTAATGGCGCCGTCTCGCGGTTCAACTCTGCAGACTTCCAGGCAAAGCTCGCAGTCTTTTCCGACTTGGGCCGATAATTTTTCATTGAGCTCTTTTTCTAATTCAGTCCTATCTCCATGGGCTTTGATACGGTCAACGTTTTCTTTACTAACTTTGGTGTTTTTGTAATTTAGGCAGTTTTTATGTTCCGTGATATAAGCGACACCCATGTGAACTTGATCAATTTTCTGAACTTCGTCATCTAAGGCGCCGGACGGGCAGCAAAGGATGCAAGGAAACAGATCGCATAAATAACAACCTCTTTTGACCGGATCAATATAAGGCGTAGCGGTATTTATGCCTCCGGATAAATCGAGAAGGCTTATCGAGCTAAAGGGGCAGACTTGAATGCACTGTCCGCACTTAATGCAAGAGGCAAGGAAATCGGATTCTTCCAATGCGCCGGGCGGCCGAAGTAATGTCTTACTTTCACTTTTCCTGGCTAGGAAAGATATTCCGACGCCAAAAGCTCCGGCAGTTCCAGCGATACAAAGGCCCTGAATTACGGTTCGTCTGTCGATCTTCATGGTGTCTGTCCTCCCGGCAAAAGGACTCTTGGTTCATTGTCTTTGGCGACTAACTCGGGCTCGGAGAAAGGCATAATCTTCCACAGCATATTTAAAAGTTCCAATACGGGGGAGGCGTAGAAAATTTTCACGGGAGGTTTGTGCTGCCAAAGGCGGTCGGCGAACATTCTCTGCTCGAAAGGAATGTCTCCGATGCCGTCCTTATCACGGTCAAAACCTTGATAGTTGTCCCAGTAGTTTCTATTCCAGCGATTAAGTGCGATTTTGCTTTCAGGGGTGTCATTTACAACATCATCAATGTTTCCTTTGATGACGTTGTCTTCAAAGATGCTTCCGTAAAGCGTTCCGTGAAGGTGAAAGGTTACGGAATTAAATTCAATTCGATTGTCTTTGAAAGTATTTACCGTCCCTGGAACGTAGGGAGAAGCATCAATGTAAAAGCCCCTTGCGTTATAGAGAATATTGTTGTCTTCCACCAAAATGTCGCTGGCTTCCTTCATGCCGATTCCGATACCAAAGGGTCCGGTTGCGTTAGCTAGCAGATTATTCTTTAAAGTTGAGCCCTGACTGAACATCAGGAAGATACCGACGGAGTTATCTTGAAAATCGTTATCCAAGACTTTGTTCCGATCGGCATACATGAAATGCAGGGAGTATCTGGAGTTTCTGCCGATATTTTTTTCGACCGTATTTCCGCTTGAATACCAAAAGACGTTATCGCGAACTTGGAAAGTGTGGTTTTTAATAATTAGGTTGGAATGACTGTACCAGAGGCGAATGCCGTCCCCTCTTAAGCCTAAAGATAGGTTTTTTGAAGAGATCTGATTGTCTTCAACGACACAATTATTGGATTTTTCAAGATTTACACCAAACAGGCATTCATGAATCTTATTGTTTTTAATTTTTACGTTAAAACCGTTCTTAACCGCGATTCCTGAGTCAATGGTTTGGTGCTCCCCTCCGCTGTTTATAATTTCCAAGCCCTCGATTGTTACATATGAAGACTCAACCGTCACAACGCTTCCCTTGCCGTCCCCTTTAATTACTGCCGAGGGTTGAGTGGCAACCAGGGTCAGAGGCTTGCGAATGACGATGTTTCCTTCGTAAAGCCCTGGTCCCAACTTAACAGTGGCAAATTCAGACGCATCATCAATAGCTTTCTGCAATTCTCCAGCAGCATAGGAAGCAGAGGGAGCGATAACGAATAAACTCAAACCAAAAAGTGCGGCCGAGCTCCACAGTCCTCCGGAGAGGAGCCGGGGTAAGCGGCTGCGGCGGAAGATTCTGTTGGAGGAAACCATAACAATGTCCTTTGAGAAACCAGTGGAGAATGCAGAATTAAAGTTACTGTTTCTTTAATTCGTTCCTTCTCGCGAGAATGGCGAGAACGGACAAAACTGCAATAATGACAAGGACCCAAAATCCAATAGAAGGAAAACTCTTAGTTGTGAAATGGGCTACATGTCCGACACCTAAAGCCGTCGGCATAAAGGCTTTGATTTTGAAGGCTCCCCATTCCTGCATATTGTGTCCGAACCAGTACATCCATCCGGAATAAAAGGCGAAGAAGCCCAGCGGGAATAGGGCACTTGGCAGCATAAAAATCCAAGACCATTTTTTTCTTATGCAAATGAAAAGGATCATCAGCAGAGAGATGCCAAGCATAAGGAACGGGCCTAAAGCGCGTTCGATTTTTGCTCCGTCCTCCAGCGGATACATTCCGACATAATGATTGATGGTATTCATTTCGTGAATGTCCCCGGAAAAGCCGTCAACATGAAACCAAACAGGAATACCTTCTGGGAAAGCAGCCTTTGGATAATTGGGCGCTTCCAAGGCAACATACCATACGGGGAAAGACATCATTCCGACTTCCCCTTTCTTTTCAATCATCTTTTTAAGATCGCCCTCAGCCCCCTTGGGTGTATATGGACTGACGTAGCGGCCCTTTTGATAAAGATTCCACAGCGGATAGACATAAGAGGGGATGCTGTCGATCTGACCGGCGGCAATTTTTTGAGGCACTTTATAAAACGCGATTGCCGGGAACGTGAAACATACAACAAGAAGGATAAGAGCGATTGTTGTGTAGACGTCAGATTTATAGATTTTCATCATGACTCTCCGGACGGGACTTATTTTTCTATTAGGTCTTGCAGCAGCGGGACGGAGAGTCGCCCCGCTGCATACTTGTTATAGATAATTAGAACAAATCAGCGTTGTTATCAATCCACTTCATGTATTCAACAATATCCTTAGTTTCTTCGGAAGTCATATGCTGATTCGGCATTCTCAGATTAAAGTAGTGAATCATGCCTTTGGTATACGGCTCATTGAATTTACTTTCAGGATCCATAGTGAATTCATAAACCCATTGTTCTCCTTTGCGCTTCAGGGAGCCAGTGAGGTCAGGACCGGAAGAAACTTGCCCGATGACGTGGCATCCGTTGCAGCCGCCTCTCAAGTAGGCCTTCTCACCGCGCCCTGCAGCTTCAGACATCGGAGTAGCAAGTTCTCTGGCAAGACGAGCCTTGGCTCTGAGACCGACGTCAGCAGTTTTAACCATGTACTGCCAAACCTGGTTTTCCCAAAGGACAGCTTGATTAAGGTCACCCTTGGAAGCAGCAGCGTCCGCCTTGGATTTGACTTCCGGGATCTTGCCGTACTGGTCTAAGGCATCCGTAACCATGCTGTTTACAGCCGGATACTTTTCATAGCCTTTTTCTTTGAGATATTTAACAACGGTCTGAATGACAGCGTCTGTAGCCTTGTTTGTGTCAACAATCTTCTTATATTGGGCTTGGAGTTGTTCAGGCGTCAGCTTCGTTCCCTTGGCATCGACAGCCGCATATTGTTTGTTGGGATCTTTAACCATTAAGTATCCCATCATCTCGAGGTGCAGTGCAGAGCAGAACTCAGTGCAGTAATACGGGAAGACGCCTTCTTCCGTTGCGTCAAATTCCACGGTTACAGTCTTACCAGGTTCCAAAGATGCATGGACGTTCATGCTGTCAACTGCAAATCCGTGAGTTTCATCCTGTGCTCTTTCGAGACTGGACAAATGGATCTTCACATGATCTCCCTTGTTAACCGTGATTCTTTCAGGATTGATATGGCTGCGGACCATAGTTGCGTAAACGGTTACGTTATTACCGTCACGTTCGACTCTTTCCTGACCGGCTAATGTTGCGTACGGGCTCGGTTTTTCTGTTCTACTGTCAGTGCCGATGTCGAAAGTAACTTTCGGAGTGAGTTTGTCAGCGGCAATAGAAACAACATCATGTGGCTCACCTAATGGGATCGGCAGGTCGTAGGTCAGCTCCATCTTAGGACCGGAAATATCGATCAGCTGATGGTTCTGAGGATGCAGAGGGCCAACCGGATTGAATCTGTCAATAGAGAGCTTGTCCAGAGCGAGAAGCCAATCTCCTTTCGGTTTAGTTGACTTGCCTTCCATCGAGTCTAAGTGACCAATGTTGTAGTGAACATTGATTCTGTCGAGGACTTTAAGCTTCTTGTAGTCCCAACGAACTACCTGGCTGTCAACATACAGGGATGTGTAAAGTACGCCGTCCTTCGAATCAAAGGCGGTATGCAGTGGCCCTAAACCAAGCTCGACCTGTCCGTGCAGACTCTTCTTCATGTCAAGAATAGGAATGCCGAACGTATCTTTACCTGCGTAATCTTTGGCGTCGATTAATTTCTTTATCTTTTCGAAATCATAGACAGAGGCGTGAGTATCAAGTTTTCCGCCGATAACAAGATATTTACCGTCAGGAGAAACGTCAACACCGTGCGGAGATTTAGGCTCAGGTATTAGAAATAGGGCGTCATTTGCTACTGCAACTTCGATGGGGACCACACGATGTCCATTGATTACCTTGACATTTTTCGGATCTTTGCCGAGTTCAGCAATCTTTTTCCATTAAAGGCGTGCAGGTTGTCATGGTCGTTTCGGCTTCATGCCGGCTTCGTTTGGCGGGAGGCCGCTTCAATTCCGCCCGTTACATTTCTGTATTGAAAGAATTGATAAAGGCCCATCGTCAGATACTCCTTTACCCGCAGCAGACAAGTCTTGGTTGTAAGGCGGGAAGACGTTCCGTCGTCAAATTCCAGGTTACAGTCTTACCAGGTTCCAAAGGCGGGACGTTCAGCTTCAATCAAATCCGTGAGTTACATCCTGTGCTCTTTCGAGTTGGACAAATGGATCTTCACATGTCTCCTTGTTAACCGTGATTCTTTCAGGATTGAAAGGCTGCGGACCATAGTTCGTAAACGGTTCGTTATTACCGTCAGTTCGACTCTTCCGACCGGTAATGTTCGTACGGGCTCGGTTTTTCGTTCTACTGTCAGTGCCGATGTCAAAGTAACTTTCGGAGTGAGTTTGTCAGCGCATGAAAGGACATATGTGGCTCACCTGTGGGATCGGCGGTCGTGGTCGCTCATCTTACGGACCGGAAATATCTGACCAGCTGATGGTTCTGAGGTCAAGGGCCAACCGGATTGATCTGTCAATAAAGCTTGTCAGAGCGAGAATGCCAATCTCCTTTCGGTTTAGTTGCTTGCCTCCATCGAGTCTAAGTGACCAATGTTGTAGTGAACATTGATTCGTCGAGGACTTTAAGCTTCTTGTAGTCCCAACGAACTACCTGGCTGTAACATACAGGGATGTGTAAAGTACGCCGTCCTTCGAATCAAAGGCGGTATGCAGTGGCCCTAAACTGAGCTCGACCTGTCCGTGCAAGACTCTTCTTTCATGTCAAGAATAGGTTGCCGAACGTATCTTTACCTGCGTAATCTTTGGCGTCGAAATTTCTTTATCTTTTCGAAATCATAGACAGAGGCGTGAGTGCAGTTTTCCGCCGATAACAAGATATTTACCGTCAGGAGAAACGTCAACACCGTGCAGGAGATTTAGGCTCAGGTATTAGAAATAGGGCGTCATTTGCTAGACTGCAACTTCGATGGGGACCACACGATGTCCATTGATTACCTTGACATTTTTCGGATCTTTGCCGAGTTCAGGGCAATCTTTTTCCAGTTAGAAGACGTGCAGGTAGGATGGTCGTTTCGGCTCATGCCGGCTTCGTTTGGCGGGAGGCCAGCTTCAATTCCGCGGGTATACATTTCTGTTTGAAAGAATTGATAAAGGCCCATCCGTCAGATACTCCTTTACCCGCATCAGACAAGTCTTGGTTGTAAGGCGGGAGTTCCAATGTCAAAGACTCGGTCTCATTAATCCTGCCTTTATCTAAGTCAAACTTCCAGAGCGTGACAGCGCCGCGATAGGCATTTTCGAAAGCTTCCAAGGGATGGTAGTTACGATCCAAAGGTGCGGCGTACTGCGAAGCTTCAAGGACATATTCGGAGTTTGGTGTGACGAACGCGCCGCCGTGTTCGCTCTTGATAACGGGGTTGGAGACGATCTGAACCGTTTCAAAAGTCTTTAGGTCAATAACAGCTAAGCGAGGATTGGCTTTGTCATTGATGAAAAGGTAGTCGCCGGTGTATTCACCGTTCTTTTCAGTAAAGGCTGGGTGGTGGGAGTCGCCCCAAGTCATTGCGCGGCCATTGATCTTACCGCCCTCGAGAACTTTTTTGGATTCTTCATCGTAGCCATAGCCCTGCCATGGCTCAGGTGTAAATACTGCGATGTACTTGTAAATACGCATTGATGGGACACCGTAGACGATGACCTGACCGGACTGACCGCCGGAAGAAAAGACAAGGTACTCGTCTTTACGGCCCGATGGTTGATAAGTCTTTGCGGCTGCAAGAATGTCTTTTTCTGAAAGGCCTCTTGCTTTCATAATGGCATCGAGCTCTGAGGACGCATAAGCTGCGAAACAGAATGAACTAAGAATGATGCCGATCGGAAGGGCTTTCAGGAGATTTTTTACTCTCATGGCTTCTCCTATTGGGTTGCGGGATTGTTACATATGTCATTAGACCTGAACAATTCAAGTTGAGGAATAGGATATCCACGATATGGAGATAACCCTGACAAAAGATAGAGGAATAACCGATAAGAGTTAAGGCGACCTCCTAGTCGTAAGACCGCTCCCCGGAGCCAAGAACGGCGAATCGTGCATCATGAGCATTAAGAAGAATAGCAACTTAAGCGGTGATGTGAAGACGATAAGGGTGCGTCTTTCCGGAAAGAAATCATCTACAAACCCTTTCTTACAAAGACTACGAAGAGTGGCGTATCGGTGAATTCTAAAGGACGATTAAAAGTAACTTCGTATGCAAGTGTTCGCGCTGGTCGGACGGAATTCCTTCTTCGCCTCCTGCGAAAAAGACTTTCGTCCGGAAGTTAACTGACCGTCCTTTATAGTGCTTAGTAACAATGACGGATGCGTCGTCGCTCGATCAAAAGAAGCAAAAAAACTCGGCATCAAAATGTGCCAGCCGTACTTCCAGATCGAAGAATTCTGCATACGGGAAAACGTCGCCGTTTTCTCAAGTAACTACGAACTCTACGCCAATCTCTCCGGGCGCATGATGTCCACTATCGCCTCTCAAGTTGACTGCATTGATCCGTATAGCATAGATGAGTGCTTCGCCAACATGAGCGGCTACGAAGGTCTGGGTACTGACCTAACCCAGTTGGGCTTTCGGATCAAGGAAAAAGTATTTAGGGATGTCGGCATCCCAACGTGCGTCGGTATCGCACCGACAAAAACTTTAGCCAAATACTGCAACCATTTGGCCAAACACTACGCCGGGCTTAAAGGGGTGTGCAATTGGCTCGACTTAACGCCTCAAAGACAGGCAAAGGCGCTTGCCTGCGAACCTGTCTCTGAAATTTGGGGCGTCGGCAGACGCTATACCGAGCATCTCGGCAAGATAGGAATCCGTACCGCTCTGGATTTAGCCCGTGCAGATGCGGAAGCCATCCGTGATCGGTTCGGTATTACGCTTTCCATGACAGTTCGAGAACTTCAGGGAACTTCCTGTATCCCGCTGGAGCTTGTGAAACCAAAAAGACAGCAAATCCTGCGGAGCCGCAGCTTCAGTCATTTGGTCTGCGACAAAGACGATTTGCTGGGCGCAGTCACGTTCCATGCCCAGGAATGCGGAAGAACCTTGCGTCGCGAAGGTACGGTGGCGCACACCGTCGGTATTATTTTGAACACGAATCCTTTCCGCCTTCAGGATGTCCAGCAACACGCTTATCCGTGCGTTGGCCTTCCTTATCCTATTTCGGATACCAATACGATTATTCATTACGCTCGGCGATTGCTTAATCAAACTTACCGCAGAGACTGCCTCTATAAACGCGCCGGGGTCTATGTCGGAGAAGTCGTTCCGAAAGACGCTGTCACCAAGGATCTTTTTGAAGAGACGGAAACCGAACAACAGCAGATCATCTGTGAACTGATGGATTCCATCAACACCCGCTACGGTAAAAATACGCTCTGCTTTGCGGCTTCTAAATTAGGCAAAGACGCTTGGGAAATGTCCCGTGCGCGTTTGAGCCCGGGATATACAACCTGTTGGAAAGATTTGCCCCGCATCGGTCCGCTCTTAATGGAAACGGTGCCGTTCTGATTGAACGGTTAGGGCTCTTCTCACTTAGAAATTATTAGTAAGCAAAATAAAATTTTTCAATAATTAATTCTTAAAGCTCCTCTAAGAAAGAGTGGGCCTCTACAAAGGCATTCAAAGAACAGTTTTTTCGTCTTTCCTCGAAGGTTTCCGCCAGTGCTGTCTTAGGACAGTGCTGATGGAAACGTTTGAGTTTCTTTCCTAGGAGAAAAAACATATGAACAAAATCTTTAAAAAGATTTGGAACCAGTCCCGAGGATGCTTTGTGGCAGTTTCCGAAGCAATGACTAGCGCTTGCCAAAATTCGGGTAAAACGGCTGTCATTCTCAGCGGTCTCCTCTCTTTGAGTAATGTCTATGCTCTTACTACCGTCAATGGCAATATCGAGTTAGGTAATTTACGAGAAGATACGAAGCGCACCTTAGTCGATAGCTACGTCATCAACGGCAATGCCACAGCAAATGTTGCGGAACTAAATATCTCTTGGACATCCAAAAATTACAGAGACATGGAAAACCAGTCCCTGCAAGTCAATGGAAACTTGGATTCCAACTGTCCCCTTTTTGTAATTGCACATAGAGGAGATGGCGCCAGCCGTCTTTCCGGTGCCCTCTCTGTTCAAGGCAACCTAAATCTACACAGTGGCCTGTTACGAGTTGGAAGTGGCAACTCGAACAGCGGAGGTATTGTTACCTCATCTTTGAATGTTGGCGGGACTATCAACATCGCTTCAGGAGCAACCTTAGATAACCGACCGGATTATCACCATGTCCAGTTTCAATTAAATGCCGGTGCCATAGACAGTTCGGGCGTTTTTGATATTTCTTCCGTTGAATCTGGTGCGGCTAATGTGGGATACCTGACTGTTCGGGGAGGCAACTTCAGACAAGCCAGCAGTGTCCAAACTTATGTTGCCAATTCAATTGCACTCTTGGGTGGCACTCTCAACAATCAAGATTCTCTATACGTCGGTGGTAAAAACGGTAATTTTTCAGTTGAAAACACACTGACTTTGGCTGGTGGAGTCTTAGGCAACCGCACCTTATTGACCCAAGCAGGCGGAACTGTAAACGTTTCTGCCGGAAGCTACGACTTTACAACACTAAATAAATCGAACGGAACTTTAAACAATCAGTCCGTATTAAGCATTGTTAATTTCAATCAATCCAACGGATCTACTAACAACAATGGCAAACTGACGATTGGAAACGCCAATCTTTTCGGTTCACTGAATAATACCGATACGCTGACACTGACCGGCAATGTCACGAGCCGAGGAAATTTAACCAACAACGGAAATCTGAACAATCGCGGCAGCTGGACGGAAACCAACCGCGTCACGATTGCCGGAAATTTAAACAACACCGGCAGCGTTAATTTCCAGAACGGTTTCCAATTCGGAAACGGACGCCTGACCTCTTCAGGGACAATCCAGACAAATAACGCTTTCGACGTATTCGACTCTCTTGGTACGACCGGTCAGCAGGATCTGCATTATGTCGCTCTGAATTCAACGGTTCCGCAAGAAGCCAAAACAAGTCTCACGGACTTTTTCCTGAAGTATTTGCCGGGAACCGTTGCCAAGAGTTTGGCCGATCATGCGTCGTTTACGGGAGGAATAGTCATTGTGACCGGCGTCAATTTGACTCAGACCCAAGCGGCCGATTTAACAAAGGCATTCAAAGAACAGTTTTTTCTCCAATCCTCGAACGTTTCCACCAGTGTCGTTTTCGGACGGTGCTGATGGAAACGTTTGAGTTTCTTTTTCCTAGGAGAAAAAACATATGAACAAAATCTTTAAAAAGATTTGGAACCAGTCCCGAGGATGCTTTGTCGCTGTTTCCGAAGCGATAACAGCTGCAAGGCAAAATACGGGGAAAGCCACCGTACTCATCGGTTCCATTGGTCTGTTGCTATCTGGATCTTCACAAGCCGCAGTTGTTATTAACGGGAATGTCCATGACGCCGACTCTCGGTTGCCCAATAAGTACAACCATATCTTCTTTATCAGTGAAGATACAACGATCAATGGCAATTTTGATTACAACCTTAGAACGACCACGACAGATTCACGTGATGATTTGCTAATCGGCTGTGTTTCTGACAACGAACACTTCTCTAACGTCAATTTGGTAGTCAACGGCACAACAACTTTTGGCCCTGAAACGTGGGTCTCTATCGGTCAAGTAGGAAACGGAAGCGCGAGTAATGTCAATGCTTCTTTAACAACCAGAGACCTAAATGTTTCCGGTTGGCTTTACCTCGGCTCCAGAGCTGTTAACTATCAATATGTCCCGTTAACTTCTCGCTTGGTTGTTAGCGGAACAATGAATTTGTACGGTTCGTTCTTTAATACCGGACATAAAACTGGTAGCGGACTGGGAACGGATGTCCATACCTCAGGTACAGGCAGTTTTAGCATCGGAACTCTTAACAATTGGGGAAACTTCAATCTCGCATCTAAAAACATGAATGTTTCCGGAGAAATTGGCCGTCTTAACATTAACGGAGGTTCATTTAACCAAAATTCCACCAATAATATTTATATCCGTGATGAACTTGTTTTGAACAGCGGCTCTCTAGTAACACAGCAACCAATTACCGTCGGCCAGAGAGCAGGCAATTTTTCAATAGGAAGATCCTTCGTTTTAGCCGGGGGTTCGCTTAATCAAACGGGTCTCCTGACACAAAAAGCGGGACAAGTTTCGGTAACCAATGGTTCTTATGCTTTTGGCACCATCAATAAAGAGAACGGTTCTCTAAGTAATTTTGGAACTCTATCTATCACTAATTTCAACCAGTCCGGAGGGTCAACTAAAAATTCCGGTACTTTAACCATCGGCAACTCAAATCTTGGCGGATCTCTTGAAAACATTGCCAGATTAACATTGACTGGAAACGTCAATACTCAAGGCAATCTTACAAGCACCGGAACGCTGACGAATAACGGCAATTGGACGGAAGCGAACCGCTTCACAATTGCCGGCAATCTGCACAACACGGGCAACATTAATTTCCAGAACGGGTTCCAGATCCAGAGCGGATTCATGACTTCTTCGGGAACCCTTCAGACGAATAATGCTTTTGATATTTTTGATTCTCTCGGCAAAGCAGGACAGCAAAACTTACGTTATGTCAGCCTTGGCTCTTCCGTTCCACAGGAAGTTAAGGTTAGCTTGACGGATTTCTTCCAGAAGTATTTGCCCGGCACACTTTCCAAGTCACTCGTTGGTCATGTTTCTTTAACGGGCGGAAAAGTCATCGTGACCGGCGTCAATTTGACTCAGACCCAAGCTGCGGATTTGGCAAAGGCATTCAAAGAACAGTTTTTTCGTCTTTCCCCGAAGGTTTCCGCCAGTGCTGTCTTAGGACAGTGCTGATTGAAACCTTTGGTTTCTTTTCCTAGGAGAAAACATATGAACAAAATCTTTAAAAAGATGTGGAACAAACGCCGAGGATGCTTTGTTGCCGTTTCCGAAGCAATGACAAGCGCGTGCCAGAATGCCGGTAAAGCAATGCTTATTTCTTCGGCTTTGGCTCCGTTTTTTATCTCAAGCAGCGTCAACGCTCTGGAAGTATTAAGCGGAGAAGTTGGAACGAATCAAATCAGAAGTCAAAATAAATACGGCGCAGTCTATGACAATGTGACCGTCAACGGGAACCTCACTCATTCCGCATCACAAGGTCCGCAATATTTGTATATCGGCTGCACCAATCGCAGTCAAGAAACTTTCCCTGATATAACCCTCACCGTCAACGGCAATCTGACAGTGGCAAACGACGGCTGGATGGCTCTCGGACATAACAATCAGGGCTCGACTCCTGCAAAAGGAACTTTGATTGTTAATGGGAATATGAATGTTTACGGAACCGTTAACGTCGGAGATCGCTCTACCTACCATAATTCATCTAGTGAAGCTCACGTAACCGTTACCGACACACTTACTATTGGTTCCGGTGGGTTCTTCCAAAACAACTCCGACGGTATCTACGGCTCCATCAATCTTAATTCTGAAATGAATATCGCAAATATCCGCAACAGGGGTATTTTCAGAATGTTGGGCGGTCAGTCTGTTGTCGGAAATTTTGGCAATCTCTTCCAAGAAGCGGGAACTTTTCAACAAACCGCGAATAATACTTACCACTTCACTGGAGCCGTGCGTTTAAACGGCGGAAGCCTCAATACAGCGGATTCCATCGTAATCGGACAGAGAATCGGGAAGTTTTCAATCGGAGACTCGTTGATCCTTTCGGGTGGAAACTTGGTAAACCGTGCGCTCATTACTCAGAAAGCAGGGAACTTTGTTGTTGAAAAAGGCAATTACAGCATCGAAACAATTAACAAGGAGAACGGAACATTAAGCAACGCAGGTACGTTGTCTATTACAAATTTCAACCAGTCCAACGGCACGACGGCTAATTCCGACAACCTCTCGATAGGAAATTCCAATTTGGGAGGTTCTCTTAATAATACAGGCACCTTAACTCTCACTGGGGACGTTATCAGCCGAGGAAACCTTACCAACAACGGAAATCTGAATAACCGGGGCAACTGGACGGAAACGAACCGCTTTACGATTGCCGGGAATCTCAACAACTCCGGCTTTGCCAATTTCCAGAACGGTTTCCAATTCGGAAACGGACGTCTGACCTCTTCCGGGACAATCCAAACGAATAACGCCTTGGACGTATTCGATTCTCTTGGTAATTCCGGTCGGCAGGATCTTCATTACGTCGCGTTAGGTTCGACGACTCCCCAAGAAGTGAAAGCCAGCCTGACTGATTTCTTCCAGAAATATTTGCCGGGCACAGTCGCTAAAACGCTTGCCGATCATGCCTCGTTTACGGGCGGAAAAGTCATCGTGACCGGCGTCAATTTGACTCAGACCCAAGCTGCGGATTTGGCAAAGGCATTCAAAGAACAGTTTTTTCGTGTCTTTGCTATCTAACATTGGACTTTTTGAAGAAAATGATTGCAGCCGATACCACAATATCATCCGTGAAAAAGAACCCGGCCCTTGCTTACCTTTCAAGGTTGGGCTCCTCACGCTCGGTTATCACGATTTCCAATTGCTTGAAGCACATTGCCAATATCTTAGGCGCAAAAGATATTGAGTCTGCGGACTGGTCAAAATTGAAGCGCACTCATTGGACCGAAATCCAAAAGAAATTGTCGGCTCAGGGTTGCTGCGGATCGACCCAGAATCTCTACCTGACAGCATTCAAAACCGTAGCAAAGGAGGCATGGACCCTCGATCAGCTGCCTCAGTCGTCTTACCTGAAAATCCAAGCATTAAAAGGCGTTAAATATGAACGTCTTCCTAAAGGCCGAAGCCTGACAATCAAGGAAGCCGCAGGGCTCCTTAAGGCTTGTGACGACGGCACAAACCAAGGGAAACGGGATATGGCTTTATTTGCGTTAATGCTCGGCTGCGGCTTGAGAAGGGCTGAATGCGTTCAGTTGGAAATGAAAAATTGGGATTGCATAGGCAGATCCTTTTGTTTTATAGGAAAGGGAAATAAAGAACGTCGCGTTTTTTTGCCGAAAAAATTGAACCGGATTATCGACGAATGGCTAATGGTTCGAGGATTGGAAGACGGTATTTTCTTTCCCCGAATCTGTCCCGGTGCAGATAACAGTAAGTTCATTTTTAGAAAAATGCAGCCCTCATCCATCTACAGGATTCTTCAAAAGAGAGCTGAATTAGCACTTATCGGTAAAGTGCGCCCTCATGACTTGCGCCGAACTTTTGCGACCCGGATGCTGGAACAGGGCTGTGATCTTTTTATTCTGCAAAGAGCGATGGGGCATACGTCGGTTGCGACTACCGCCCGCTATGACTTTCGTTCGGAAACCAGCCGGGAAAAAGTTTGCAAGAATCTGGAAGTTTTCGGCTGACGCCTACTTTTCAAGATTTTGAGAACCTTTCTTCAGCCGTTTACGCATGGCTTGCATCCGCTTAATTTGCTGCTGTTTTACCTCATTTAGCTGACGCAGTGTTTTCTGCTCGGCGCTCTCTACAGGTTCGAGCTTAGAGTAATAATCCTGCATTTTTCTGCCGAGGTGCTGCTCCTCGGCATAGGAAGAATCAAGAAGTTTCCTCGACGCTTGTTCAGCTAAATAAGCAACTGTCTTTCGCGTTTTTTTAGTTTTTTGAATGGAGGGGGAGTCCGGTATTGTTTTTCCATCCCTAAAGGCAGAATGAACTTTTTCAACCTGAGCTTGCTGCCGTTTCAAAAGTTCTCGCTTTTTGGCTATGGCATAGACTCGAGCTCGATCTTGTTCAGACATTCGGCGATTATTTAAAACATGGTGCTCCGCCTGAGAAATTCCCTGTTGTGTCTTTCCTCTTGACCACCTCCGGGTCGCATTGGCTTCGATGCCGTTTTTAAGGAGACAAGCGGCAAAATGCTCACGCATTGCCGAAAGCTCGTCGTTTGCCAGATGAATCCTTTTGCCCTCTCGGTTTTTTGTACGAAGAAGAACGTGACAGTGGGGCTGAGTAGTTTTTTTATCGTTCCCGGGCAAATGGAAAGCCAGCAGATAGTCGTATCCGTCAAGCATATCCTCGGCCCATTGACTGCAAGCTCTCTTGAATTTTTCTTCGTCAGTTCCGGCGGGCATCGAAAGTATGACTCTTCTGGCGTGGCCTCTTTTAGATGTTCCGTCTCCCATTTCTGAAAGCAGCTTCCACTCATAGAGAACTTTTCGATATTCCGCTTTTCCCTGCAAACAGTTTCCGCTCTGGTCGATCAGTTCAATGTCTCCGTTTCGCGCAATGTAATCGGCTGCTTTTATCGTGTGAAGATAACTTTTTATGTTTGCCTGTCCGAAACGAAACATGACCTCGGCGCGCCTATCGACAACACCTTCGGCTTTAACCTTGGAGCTAAGGGCTGAAAATCTGAAGGCTGCTGTGTTTGAAACTTTCTCAAACCCTTTGAAAATGCGTGCTTTTCGGGCACGCATCGGATCAGGAAAAAGATCGTCAAGAAACGGATTCTTATTGGAGGCCATTATTAATTACCTTTGCCTTATTGATTTCCTGCAAAATGAATTTTTGCTGGCTTTCAATAAAGGAACTCAAAGTGCTTTTGCCGGACTCCACGTCCCTAAGTTTTCTTTCAAAGACAGCCGTAAGGATCGGGTTGCGGACGAGCTCGGGCACGAGCTTCAGCAATTCAATTCCGTCTGAAGAGGCGCAGATTTTTTTGCCTTTCGTCTCCAAATAACCTTTTCTTTTCAGTTCGCTGATAATCGCTGCTCTGGTTGCCGGTGTGCCGATCCCGTCGCCCTCCTTCAGATATTTTTTATATTCCGGGTTGTCCACTACAGTATGAATTTTTTCCATAGCTGCAATCAGAGTACCCTCGGTGAAATAGGCTGGCGGCTTGGTAAGTTCGTTTTTCGTTTCAGTCTTTAGGACTTTCAGAATGTCTCCGTTTTTTACAGAAGGAAGAATCTGATCGAATTCGGTTTTATCGTTGTCCGGGTCAGCTTGATTTTGGTAAACGACTTTCCAGCCAAGCGCGGTAACGTTTTTTCCTTTGCCGATGAACGTCTCACCTCCTAGTTCCAAGTCGATGGAGCAAGAATTAAATTGATGAATCGGGAAAAATTGAGCCAAATATCGGCGTCCGATCAGTTCATAAATCTTTTGTTCCTTATCGCTTAATGCCGTCCAGTCAACCGGCAGCTGCGTCGGGATAATTCCGTGGTGAGCAGTTATCTTCTTATCGTTCCAAGTTTGAGACTTAACAGTCGGATCGGCTTTTAAGACCAACTCCTTCAGCTTGGGGCAAGTTTTCGCAATGGCTGCAAGGACTTTAGGCGCGTCACTAAACTGAGATTCCGGCAAGTATTGACAATCGCTTCTGGGATAGCTTGCTGCTTTATGAATTTCATACAGACTTTGACAGGTATCCAGTGTTTCCTGAGCAGAAAAACCGTATTTGTTGCTTGCTTCTAGCTGAATGTCCGCGAGCGAAAAGGCCCGGGGCTGAGCCAGCTTTTTGGGCACGGTTTCCGTCTTTCTGACAACCGCCGTTTTTATCGGTTTGAGCTTGTCTGACAAACTCTTTGCGACTGCCGGATTCACCAGTCGGCCTTCAGAGTCCAAACCTTTCTGAACGTCCGACGGTTTCCAGAGCGCTGTAAAACTGCCGCGCCCGGAGGAAACTTCAGCTTTTAAAACAAAATAAGGGACAGCCTTAAAATTTTTAATTGTTTTGTCTCTTTCGGCTACTAAGGCAAGCGTAGGAGTTTGGACGCGCCCCACGGCAATGAGTTTCCTTTCCTTAGCTCCGTGAGTAAGCGTTAAAACCCGGGTCAGATTCATTCCCAGCAGCCAATCGGCTCTGGATCGGCCGAGCGCTGCAAGCTTCATTCCCTGAAATTGGCTATTCGGCTTAAGAGATTTCAAGCCTTTTTTAATGGACGCCGGATCTTGTGCGGAAACCCAAAAACGACTGACGGGTTTTCGGCATTTGTAAAACTCCAAGATCTCATCAACAAGGAGCTGACCCTCTCTGTCCGGGTCGCCGCAATTAACAATGCTGTCGCATTTACCCAAAAGTAATTTTATTGTTTTGAGCTGAGCCTTGACGCCTCTGTCCGGTTTTACGTTGAGTTTCCATACTGAAGGGAAGATCGGCAAATCCTGCATACGCCAAATTTTTCCGCCTTTCTTGGTGACTGGAACGTCATCAGGTGTGTAAGCATCGGGGCCCGCCTGTTCCAAAAGGTGGCCGAAGCACCAAGTGACGGTATTGCCGCCGTTGCATTCGTTAAAACCGGCTCCCTTTTTTACAATTCCCAACTCTGCACAAATAGCTTTGGCAACAGAGGGTTTTTCCGCAATCCATAATTGCATAGCGACTACCTTTCAATATCAATGGTTCTGATTTTTTGTGATGGTTTTTGAAATTGGTACGGATTGGATAACGGCTGCGTCAGATAATTCAGCATCGAACTCTGAATATATTTCTGTTGATAATTGGGTAAATCCTTGTAAGTCTGTAGAGCTGCTGTCTGAAGGGCGGCCTTAGCTTCTTTGTAGTCCGGACTTTTATCTTTCTTTACCGGAGGCTCTGCTGTCAGTCCTAAAGATTTATCAATGCCGAATAAATAATCCTTTATTTTTTCTGCGTCTGCGCACGCCCGGAATAATTCTTTAGGGTCTTTTTTAAGAACATCGATCCAGTTGTTGACGTATGCAGCGCTGTTCTGGGCCTTGTGTTTGATGCCTAAACCGCCGCACACCATCATTGAAGATATTTCTGCCCTAAGTTCTTCTCTTGCATAATCCGGAGTACCGAACTTATTCAGTATCGGTCTGTTCAGACGTGAACTGTGGCCTGTCCAATGACCGAGTTCATGCAGCGCCGTTGCATAAAAACCTTCGGCATCTTTGAATTGAGTTCTCAACGGAAGAACGATTTTGTCCAAGGCCGGAACATAGTAGGACTGATTTTGTTTGATTTCTTCGATCTTGGCGCCTGACTTGTCAAGAATACGTTCTGCAGCTTCCAACGGAGTCCATTTGTGTACCGATGTCTCAAATTTCTTGAGATTCAGATTTTCACATTGCTCGGAATTAAAAACGACAAACGGACAGGGAATGAGGCGTTCTACCGTTTTATCCTCATCTTTTTCGTCCTTTTCCACTAAGTGTTTCCAGAAGATGCACTTGGTGCCGTGTTCTCCCTTTTTTACTTTCCCGCCGAGCTCCTGTACCTGACGAAACGTGAGCCAACGATTGTCTCCGTACCCTTGACTCATTCTGACAGCCATCAGCAGCAGCGCATTGGTACCCCGGTAAGGAGCATCAGTAACGGCACTGACAGGCACGACGTTATCCCAGTCTTGCTGCCACGGTGCCGTTCCTTTTTTCATCTCTTCAATGAAGTAATCGGCGACGGATCGAACGTATGCATTGTATTTTTCGTTCATAGCCGCTCCCTGTTATTGGAAAAGCTCGGTCGTGTGAAACAATCCAGTGCGAAATCTTCAAAAAGTTTGTCCTTATCCTCTTCGCGCAAAGAAGTTTCTTCACAAGCGCCGTAGTCCTCGGCTTCCTGTTTACCCATGGAAAAATTTTTGGCGGCTTTGTCTTCGCAAAATTTCCTGATGAGAATATTTACGGTGAGTTTTATGGTTTCTCGGTTGGTTGTTTTCATGGTGGTTCCTCGGAGCCGTCCGCTTTAACGGACGGTCTTATACTCAGAGCTCTTTAGCGTTCAGCTTCCGGCTCTTTTGCTTTGGGACGACAATAATCAATCGTCAGACCGGGTTGATTCAAAGAAACAGCAAGTCCTTTTGCAGTCAAAACGTTCTCCTGCATCTGTTTTCCGTTCTTGCCGGTAAATTCACGAGTTGAGACATCCCCACGAACTTCGAGCATCATTCCTTCTTTGATGCCCGCTGCCATTCTTTTTGCCGAACTTTCTTTGCCGTAGTAACGGACACTGAAAAACTCCGTCCCGTCTTTGTCCTGTTGAAAGGAGCCGTCTTTTTGCTTTACGAAATGAGGCTTATAGGCTTTGAACTCCAAGACGGATGTTTCTTTACCGGCATTGGGGCCGGATTTTGGAACGATTTGCGAAACCGTTGGTTCTTTGAAAACAACGACGGTATTGCTGAAGGCTTTGTATTCAGTCATTTTTTCTCCTTTAAGAGTTGCTGCCCGCTTTTGTTAGGAAATTTTTCTTCGCGAAGCAAGCGGATTCTTCGCGACTTTCCGATAAGCGTTTCTAATTTTTTGTACGTGTCTGAAGTATTCTTTCTGTTTGTCACCTTCGTCCTTGGGCATAGGAGTTTCGCTGCCGGTAGGTTCGGTTTTTTGTTCAACCGGAAAAGCTTCCTGAACGGACGCGTCGGAAACTTTTTGTTCTTTCATCTGTAGCTTGATTTGTGAAATCAAAGAGGCCGCAAAGTCCGCACAGCGTTTTTCGTCCCAGTCGGCAGTGACATCTGCTGTGATGTTGGCAGTAATGTCCGTAACGTTTTGCGTCGCCGCAGAGGTCTCTTCCGGCTCCGTGTCCGGCTCGGTTATTTCACTTAAATGCGTTTCTTCTATGTCCGCGTGAATGGCAATGGATTCAACCCTGTTTTCCGAATCAGACTCATCGGAAAATTCTTCAAGAGAAGCCAAAAGTGCGGTATCGGATTCTTCCGAGCTTTCGGAGGTTTCGTCTTCATTGCTGCTTTCCGAGGTTGGGCTGACGTTTGCTTCTTCTTCAGTCAAGTCGGACAAAATCTGCCGGGCGTTTTCGGTGCCGGGTGCTGCGGCACTATTCATTTGACGCAGAACGTCGGTCTGAGCCGATGCAGAAGCTGCGCTGATCCCATCAAGAGCATCAAAATTGGAAATCGACTTTTTGACAATCTCGTTGGAGATCAGATTTTCAATGTAGCAATTAACCTGATCTTCGGACCACTGGTTGTCAGGTACCGATTTCATATCGTCCGGTAGTTCGGTATTACCGGTGACTATACGGCTTGCAGCATTCGTTTCATTTAAGTCGGCTGCTGAGGCGGTTTTTATCCGCTGCTCCATTTGTGCAACGAAAAGTTCAACGTCCTGCTGCGGAATCTCGGGAACCGCCCAATTCGCTCTTTCCCTAAAAGCTGGATCGAGGTAATACTTAATCTTCTGACAGAAAATGGGCTTGGTATTTTCAAGCGTTACGATCTCATTGTCTTTGCCGAGTTCCCGGATTTCCTGCGGAAGCATCAGGGCGCGCTTCTGATCGGATTCACTGGTGGAGTTGCCGCCCTTGCTGTGGGACTTGGACTTTGATTTGACGGTCTCATATCCCAGCATTTCCGAATATTCATTCGCATCCGATTGGGTGGCCGGGCTCGGGGCATACATAATCATCAAAGCATGGTTCGACAAAAGCGTTACGGCACCGGCTTTGCCGTAAACATCCTCAAGCTGCGACTTGTTTTGAATGATGGTCAAGAGTCTCATGTTGTAACCGGCCATATAGGAAACAGCCTGTTTAATCATGTTGACTGTGCCGATGGATGTCATCTCGTCTAAAAGTACAAGACATTGGTACTTGAGCGTTTTGTCCTGAGACGGCAGTTTCCGGGTATTCAGGTTTAAGAGCTGATCGAAGAAGAGGTTGATGAGCACCCGGGCGTCTTTGAGTTTTGTAGGCTCGATCTTGAAATAAATGCTCATTCGTCTGCGCCGGACTTCTCTCAAATCGAAGTCCGAGGCGCTCGTTGCCAAATCCACCTTCGGATTCTGGAAGGACAAAAGCGCAGTATTGAACGTCGCGATAATACCGGCAAGAGTATTGTCCGAGTTGCTCAAGACGCGATTGAGCGCATCAACGCAGTTGTTCGAGTAGGGATGACCGGCATCCTGAGCCTCTTTTAGTTTTCCGAGGAGGTGTTCTTTAACCGGCTTTCCTTTGCCCGAAGCCTGCCTGAGAATTTCTCCCAGAGTATGGGGCAGTCCGGGTGTTTCCAGAACGAACAGAGTTACGCCGCGAAAAAAGTCTTTGGCATTTTCACTCCAAAACTTGTCGTTGTTGTTTTCACCCGAATAAAGCGCCTGACCGATGGCATCAATGTCGCCGAGCCGTTCGGCAGGGCTGCTGCTGATGTAATCCAGCGGGTTGTAGCGATGGGTTTTTTCGTCATCCGCATAAGGCGAAAACAAATAGACTTCCTGTCCGCACGCTTTTCTGAAACCTGACGTGATATCAAAGTTTTCACCTTTAATATCGAGAACGACCAGAGAATCGGAATAGTTGAGGCAATTCGGAACAACAATACCGACGCCCTTACCGCTTCGGGTAGGCGCAGCAAGCAGAACAAACTGGTATCCGGCATAGGTCAGATAGTTGTTTTTGTACTTTCCGACCAGAATGGTTTTATCAAGACCGCCCGGAGGATCAATCAGGCCGGATTGTCTCACTTCGCCAAGATTGGCAAATCTTGCCGCCCCGTGCAGAGCACGTTTGTCTCGATTAATCACGATTGCAATGCCGACACCGACCAGCGCAATCCACGGCAGAAAAAGGCACCCGTGAACGGCAAGGCGCACCGCTTTGTCGGGAGCGTGGCGGTACATCATAAAGTATTGGATGATCGTCCACGGGCGGCACGCTTCCAGCGGAAGATTGAAAATCCGCATGAATACGAAACTGCTGATAAAAAGAATGACCAGCGCGCAAAGCAGGGCTGCGATAACAACAAAGAGGATTTTCAGAAGCGTCTTAGAGGCTTTCATTCTTTGTCTCCTCAGTATGAGGGTTGAAGAAAAGCTCAGTGATATGACGTCCGAAAGTTCTGTTTCGGTGGACGTGAACTATCACGTCAATGACCTGATGCAAAAGCTGCTGAATAACCGCATAAGGCAGCTCGCGTCCCGTTGAAGACTGAAGAACTTTGAGCGCCAAATAGTCAAAAACCTGTCCGCAGCTTCCGGCGTGGCAGCTTGTAATTGAACCTGAATGCCCGGAAAGGCACACATTCAGAAAGTCGAAAGTCTCTCCCCCGCGCAGCTCGGCAAGCAGAATACGGTCGGGCTTCATTCTGAGACACGAACGCATGAGGCTTGCAGCGGTTACCGTTGATTTATCCGTTGCTTCAGACGGGTAGAAGAGGTTGACTTGGTTTTCGTGCTTTGGGAGTCCGTAAAGAAGCTCAGGTACGTCTTCAATCGTAATAATTCTCTGATCCGTCGGAATATGCTGCATCAAAGCTTTCATAAACGTAGTCTTACCTGAACCGGTTTCTCCGGCAATAACTATTGTTTTGCCGGTTTCCACGCAGCGCTTTAAAAATTCTGCCCGGAGAAGGTTGAGGGCATCCGGCGTTTTAGTGTTGTCAAAAGCCTCCTCGTAAAGCGCAGATAACTCTTCGTTTATCGGGTTAAGAGAGTCTTTGGGGCGGATGTGCGAGAAATATCCGTTCTGAATGTAAGAATCCAGTCCGATAACGTGCTTCGAGATTTTTCTGACCGTAAGGCTGATGGTCCCGTTCTTGCACGCCGGAGGCATTACGAACTGGGCACGTTCACCGTCCGGGAGTTCCACGGAGAGCACCGGATGAGCGGAGTCGAGCGTTTTATTCTCTCCTCCGTAAACAGCGCAGACGTTTCCGAGCTTGGCAAGGTAATCGTAGGTGAAATTTTTGTCTTCATAGCATCGCCACCCGGAGGACTCCTCAACCCACACGAAGCCGGGGCGATTCACGGCAATTTCCGTTATATCGCTGCGGTCAAGATACTTTTGCAGTCCTTTTTGGAGTTGCACACGAACCGTCAGGTCTTTTTCAACGGGAGAGCTCATTGGTTCCTCCCAAAATTCGATTTCGCTGGGTTTTAATAAAGTTTTTCAAAAGAACGTTCTTATCGAAATCTTTGCTAAGAAGTATTTTTTTCAAACTTTGAAAATCAATGGAAAGCTGATCCGAGGATTTCCAGAATGGTTCAGATACTTTCTCAATTTGAATGTAAATTTCTTTTTTTGCCGAATCCGATACGGCAATTCCATTCTTTCTTTGCAAACCGGTAAGAAGATCCGTCAATTTGGAGGCTACATACTTTCTTCTGACCAAACTCTGATAAACACCGTCGGAGCCGTATTCTTCTGTGTCAACTGCCTCAAAATATGCCTTTCCGTCAGCGCGGATGTAAGAGTGTAAAAGTTGTTCAATAGTGATATTTTCTTTAATTTCTTTTAAAATATGAGCGTGGCATCCGTTGGTTGGTTGACCGGTTTTTTGCAAGAGTTTTTTTTCAGGAAACACTTGGGCCGGGGGTTCCCAGACGGATGCCTTGTTTTTATCTACTTCTTTTATTTCAACACCGTCTATTGAGTGAACCATTTTTCTTTCATGATCGGTTTCAACATAATCTCTGACGGTCAGCTCAACTCGGAACAATCTGTTCTCAACCAAGGCTCCGGCGGCAAAAATATGGATAGCCTGCACTTGAGTATTGTCATGAAGAATGTCACCGTGGGATTCAATTAGGACAGACTTTTGTGCTAAATCTCGTGCCTGAGAATAAATACACCTTACAATCGGAGAGTCGATGTCTTTTCTGAATAATGTTTTCTTAGCGTCACTTCTAGAGCTTTGCAATAAGAAACCTGTGTCCTGATTGACTACGCCATTTCCCAGTGCATCGACCAGTTTATTGATAGCGTCTTTTTTATTGGAAATCGGATCGGTTTCAGAGAGCCGGATGATTTGGATTTTCTCAGAAACAGCAAACCTTGTAGGTCCGAATTTCCACGAATTTTCTAAAAGGCACGAACGCTTCGCCGGGGTTGTATCGTCTTCCGCCAAATTGGGATTTGAAGTCATTATGTTGAACCGAGCAAATGTTTTGGCGGGACACTTGCAGACTCACCCGTTTATTGTAGCAAAAACGGCAATACGGGAACTTACAGCTGCTGATTCAGGTATGATCCGAAATTGCCTAAGGACTCGTGCGTGTTTTCCGGGTTGGATTCGGTTTGTTTTTTTCCGACCGGCTGGGGTCAAGAGTTTGGTGTAACCGAAGCATCAAGGTCAGGAGACAATCATGCACCTGACTCCTTGGCACCGAATAAATCGGCGGAACGCAAGCTAATCCCAAGTTTGAGTAGTACCCAGCGCAAGCGGGGATGAACCGGCTCCGGCTTTTACTAGCCCTCAAGACTTAAAATATTATTTATAGAGAGGGAGGTTTAAATGTTAGGCATTTTTGGTGGAGGTTCCGGTCTGACTCCTGCTCAAATGGCGGGAGCCTACGAAGTGTGCAAAAGCGAGAGAAATAGGACTGGTTCCGGCGACGGTCTCAGTCTCACGATGATGTTGCTTATCCCGTGGTGGCCTCCGTTTTTAGAAAAGGATGACGGCTGGCTTTTAGCATTCTGTAAGCTAACACCCTTTCTTGCGGTCTACTGCTTGCAGCTTGTCCTTCTTCTCTTCTGGTGGGCCTTTCTGCTTTTATGCCTTTCTCCGATCTTTTTGTTTATCTATTGCTGCCTGTTCTACTTGTAATCTGCTTGTTTATTCCGGCCACACCTTTCTATGAGGCGTTCGTTGGTCGGTTGACCGGTTTTACAACGTGCTGAGCCTTTAGCCTTTTAGCTCTAGCAACCTCTTGGGCCGGGTGTTCCCGGACGGACGCCCAGTCTTGTTTGTTCTTTTAATCTTTTGACTGTTGATTTTGTAGATGCCGTAAACCTCCACACAGCAAATCATAGCGAAAAAGTAAATTCATTAAATTTGAAATAAAGCCATCAAACAGGGGCTTCTTAGCCGAGCCGTTTGGCTAAGCGGCTAGACCACTTCTGAAAAAAAGAAGCATATAGAAGCAAATATTTAGCCGGGGTTATTCTAAGGTGTTGAATCAAGAATTTCTTCAATGAACACGTCGTTCAGACAATTTCGCAAAGAATCCTCGGCTTTTTGGAGCATTTCGGACCAAGCCGTCGCGTACCATTTCATAAAAATGCGTATTTTTGGATCTTTCCATTTATTTTCTGATGTTACGATCCATAGTGGTTCAGAATTCCGGTGCCACCCGTCTAAAACCGGTACCAAATGACCTAGTTTAATTTCTTTTGCGCAGTGGCCTACCGGTAAGTCTACGATTAAGGCCTCTCCTTGAAGAACAATATGCTTAAGAAATAAAACATCAGTCGAAGTAACTGTTTTGCCGTAGGTCACTATTCTTTTTTCTTTGGCTTTCTGTAGGTATTCTGTACGGGCTCTAGAAGCTCCGCAAAAAACAGCACAGAAATGTTGTGAGAGCTCTGAAGGATGATGTGGATAACCAAATTTTTTTATGTAGGAGGGAGAAGCAAGTGCAAAATATTTCGCCCGTCCTCTCGGAATCGCTTCCAATCCGCTTAGCTCTAAATTACCGGTGAATGTCGAAACATCGCATGTCCCGTTTAGGACTTTATTGAGATTAGGTCCTATTTCTGTCTGAAATTCGATTCCTTTATGCTGGGTTGAAAATTCCATCAGCAAGCGATGGGTATTCTGGCTACCGAGAGAACCAGCAGCGACTGCAAAACGGATCTGGCCGGAGAGACTGGAGTGATAATCTTTAGCTGTCTCAAAGCGGTGTTGTAGTTTCCTGTGGCTCTCACATAATGTTCGGATTTCCGGCAAAAAATTGACTGCTGCTGAGGTAAGACGAATTGGTCTATTCGTCGAAAGCAACTTCACACCCCATGTATTTTCAATGGTACGAATTCTTCGGATGAGCGCAGCAAGACTGATCTCATTCTCATGAGCGATTTGATTGAGTTGTCTCCCTTCCGATAAGCAAAGAAGAGTCTGCCAAGTCTCAATATCATTGAAGGGGTTCACAAGAAATCCAAATTAAGAAAAAACAAAACATATTAATTATTTTCATATTATCCCCACCCAATTTTAAAAAATGAAAATTAGCGACAAGATTTTTTTTTGGATAGTTATATTCAAACTGTTACTTTCAGGAGGAATTATGAAATTAAGAAAATCTTTCGCAATTGTTTTTTGCGCTTTATTTTCATTAGCCGCAAACGCAGCAGAACGAGATGAATTCTTTTGGCTTGGCGAAATGAATAAGGCTACTGCTGTAATTAACAGTGAAGAAGGTTTACTGGATAAAGCCGTGACACCGAAAATAGCCAGAGGCATCGAAGAGGTTATAACAAACGGGAGTAAACCCGGCGCAAAACGTCCGAAGAAAGTTATCGCTTTCGAGCCGCTCCTTATCAAAGCTGCCGGAATGGATGTCACCATGCTTCATATCGGAAGATCGAGCCAAGATATGCACGCTACCTATCGCGCAGCCATTTTAAGAGATGAAGCTCTGGAACTGATGGTTTCTTTGAGCAATACGATGCAGTCTCTGCTTAACCTTGCAGAGAAAAATAAAAATACGATTGTTCCAAATTACACAAATGGCGTTGCGGCTCAACCTAACAGTTACGCACATTATCTTCTTGGTTTGCTTTCTGCCTTCAGAAGAGACGCAGAAAGAATTGAAAATTTTTATGATCGCTTAAATTACTGTGCTATGGGTACTACTGTACTTAACGGCACAAGTTGGCCGCTAAATCGTGAAAGAATGGCTCATTACTTGGGTTTTAAAGCCCCGGTTGAAAATGCCTATGACGCGGGCCAGTTTAAGTCCAACGATGACGCAGTCGAGTTCTCTTCAATTTTAACGAGCATTGCACTTCACGTTGGAACCTTTATACAGGACTTGAGTGTGCAGTACGCTCAGCCAAGGCCGTGGATATTACTGCAAGAGGGTGGAGAGAATACTTATGTTTCATCGGCAATGCCACAGAAACGTAATCCGGGACTGATGATCCGTACCCGTACAAACGCTAGTCGTGTCATTTCGGATGCGCAACAGGCTGTTTGGCTTGCGCACAATATCATTCCGGGTATGAGCGATGCTCGTAATGTTGAAGACACATCCGGCCGAGTGAAAGAAACCCTTGCTATGTTAAGTCAGGTTAGGCGAGTAATCGCTGCTTTAAAAATCAATCCCGAACGTGCTTTGGAAGAGTTGAATTCGGACTGGACTGCTAGTCAGGAAGTAGCTGACGTTTTCATGCGTGACTATAAATTACCTTTTAGAGTAGGCCACCATATTGCAAGTGAAATTGTTAGTTACGCCAAAGCGAACGGTATTAAGCCGGCAGATTTTCCCTATTCTGAGGTAAAACGAATCTATGCTGAAGTAATTAAGAAGGAATACCCGCAAGGTAATCCACTGTGTCCAATGCCCGAAAGTCAATTTAAGGATACGTTGAATCCCGTCAAAATTATTCAAAATCGCAAAACTACAGGAGGTCCGCAACCGGCCGAACTTAATAAGAATCTTGCAAGTATGGAGAAATCCATTCAGTCTCAGCTTAATTGGGCAAAAGACAACGTTGCCACAATATCAAATGCGTTGCAAAAACTAGATGGTGACTTCCAAAAAATTCTCCCAAAAGAGGAGGCTAAAAAAACTGACAGATCATTAGATCTTAATCGATAGGTGTCAATCACTCTGTTAAAACATCCCCGCAGTGTAGATCCTCGCAGCGGGGATGTTGCATAGAGCCCTTTAGGTCAGCTGTTTTCAGGTGTATGTTTTTCCCCCTATCTCTCAGGTTCTTTTGTCTTTTTCGCTTTCGGAACTTCCGGTAGCGGTTTTCCGACTTGTTCCAGTTCGGTAAATCGTTTGTAGAGTCCCTTGATTTCAGCTTCAGCATCCGAAAGCTTTGAATACTTAGACGACAAAGCCTGAACGTGCTTTGCAAGAATCTCGCGGCCTTTCGGACTTAGTTCATGCTCCTGCGGCATCTTCGAGATTTCTTTGACGTTAGATTTGGCTATCGTCGCGAGATCGAGCGCTGAGAGCTTGCTGGTATCTCTGACGCCGTGCTCGACCAACCAGACGTTGACTGTAGATTTAACGTCGTTAAACCATCGGACGACAGCCGGAGCTCGGGCCTGAGCTTTTGCCGCTTCTTCGACAAGATATCCGCAGACTTCTTCCCGGTAATCAAAGGAACTGCGGGAGATTCTGCTTTCCTGAAGGCGGTTTTTAACGGTCTTCATCAGAGTGTCTTCAGTTTTTAATCCCGTTTCATAGAGATTTACAGCCGTATCAATCAGCTTCCGGGTCTTTGCTCTTAGAGTGGAATCGGCAGCCATGTGAACGCCGACCTCATGCAGCATCACCGCGCAAGCGGTCTCCGGTTTGAGGTTGTCGGCAATGAGAAATGTCCGGTGATTTACTTTGTCGTGGAATCCGAGAATCCGTGTCGGATCTTGGGGCAGCGCAATAGTCGAGAATCCCTGCTTTTTTTCCTGTTCTATCGAAGCAACGGTCAGTGCTTCGTACTCCGTTTGCGCCAAGTAAAAGCGGTTGTTGTTGACGAGATTAACGAGACCTTCTTTTCCGAACGCTTTAATTAAGGCCTCTCGGATCTCGGCCTTGGGTGTCTTCAGGCTTTCCTGATTGGCCTTGGAGAAAAGAGCCACGCCTTTATCCGTTTCTTTGGTTTTAATAACCTTGAAAATTCTCTTGAATCCGTTCGTTACTTTCTCAACGTCTTTTCCGTCTAAGTAAGGATAAAAACCTTCTTTGCCGAGAGTTTTTTCAGTGTAGGCGCCGTTTGTAAGGAAGTCGTTTGTTATGCCGATTTCCTTGCAGCGCAGCTCGACAAAACCCTCAAAGCTGCGGGCGGCTTCCTCAGCTTTGGAATGCCAATAGTCGCTCTTACGCGTCATACGTTTGTGCATATCGCTCTCCCGGATGGCATTGATGGTTTCGGCCCATGCATCATGCAGCGGGAAGCGGATAACATTGTTTTGGCCGACTTCTTTAACGTTAATGTCTTTTCGGGTGAACTCAAACATCATCTTCTTGTTGGCTGAGTTCGTGCGCTCCTGATAATTCACTTCAATACTGAAGGAATCGGTATCACCTTGTGCGCATTTAATCGCGGCCTCAAAGTTTTTTGAATCGTTTTTTATTAAATACTCCACTTGGGCCGGAATCCATTTTGCAGAACGGTAAACTGGCTCGGCACGCTTGAAAATTTCTTTTTTTGCGTCTTCCGTTAGCTGAACAGTTATTGAGGAATCGACCTGCTGGCTCAAGTAGCGCCTTTCCGGGTCTTGAATTTCTTGGTAATTTGTTCTCATCAAATAGTGATCGAGCGCATGAAACCACTCATGCGCAAGGCTTGAGTAGCCTTTGGTTTTGGTGAGATTGATAACGCGATTCGCCACTTCATAATGCGCCGAAGCTGCTCCGTGACCGCGAGAGCCGAAGGCAAGCCCTAAACCACCGTCCAAAGCAACGGCCTTCGGAGGAATGTCCAATATCTTTGAGAGATCCATGAGGGAGTCATAAGCATTGTTGAGCATCCATTGCCGTTCCCTGCCGTTTTTTCCTTGTTTGACCCAGTTTCCGAACTCAACACCTCGGAATCCGAAGGTCTCTTGAAACATTTCCGGTGTGGCGTCCTTCCCTTGACGGTAATCCGGCCCCACTCGATCTCTGATCGGGTTTCCGCTTCTCCAATCCTTTTCGCTTCTCGAAAATTCTTCTCTGAAAGCCCGGTATTTTCCTTCCAGCTCCCCTCTGTGTTCATTAACATACTTCCAGAAAGCGTCATCGGATTCAAAAGCAATCTTGTCAGTAAGCTGAAACTCAATCGAGCCGGATTTGCCGTACACCTCGTAAGTATGAGTCTTACTGATACCGCGTCCGTAGAGCTTTACGGGTAATTCAGGTTTGGGCTTGGATTCCAGAGTTTTTTCGGCTTGGCCCGGTGCTTTAAGCAGTTTTCCGAAAGTTGCATTAAGCTGCTTTTCAATATTTGCCTCAAATTCTTTCTCGCTGTTGCCGACTGCTATCGCATAGTAGGGATAAAGTTTACCGTCGGAGTTTTTTAAACATAAATGTTCGCTGTCCATGCTTCCCGGAAAAGTGCATTGGAAGCGGTAAGAATTGATGTCGGAACCGTCCGAGAGTTCGAGGTTATTCCATCGACACATATTGGCTGCGTCTCCGATGCTGTTTGCACTGATAAAAGGCCAATACTTCGGAGAAATGTGGGAGAAGATTTCATATTTATCCCGTGCTTCATAAAAACGATCAAAGGCTTCGACTTCTGCTTCCGGGGCAAGTTTTCCGGTTACAAACTGACGATGCAGGGCAATAGCGGTCGAAGCAATGTACTTATAACGCCCGTATTTGCTGGAACTTTTCGGGGGGCGCCGTCCGTTCAATGAAGCTCTGACAATCCAAAGACAAGCCGCTGCTTTTGGGTTTTGTTTGTGCAGATCGAAAACGGCCTCTTTAGGCCAGACTCTATCCAGCGACTCTGTAGCCAGTCGTTCTTCAATCTCATCCTGAGATGCAGTGAGAAATTGATAAGGGTCGCCTTTTTTGTGAACCGACCTTCCTTTTCTCGTGTTGTTAAGGTCCTCTCCGAAATCCTCGAGTTTACGGCTGCCGTCTTTATTTAATTGAAATTTCAAAATGTCTGTGTCTTTGAATGCAGTTGATTTAGCCTTGTTCTCAGACTGCTTGAGTTTTTCCGGGGCAGGAGGAGCAAAAAAATCAAATTCGAGTTGTTCGGGCAATAATTGGGCCATGCTATCTCTCCATGTCGTTCTTGTTAGGTTTGTTGAGATTTGAATCAATGGCGCGTTCCTCGGGCTTTAAAACAATTCCTCGGCGCTCTGCGTCCACAAAAACATCGGCGAGTTTTGCCCTGAAGATTTCTCTCATGCGCGGATGCTCTTTAAATTCGGGACGCGAAACGTGGGATTCATAGACTTGTTTAAAGGTTTCGGCATTTTCCGAGGAAAGCTCCGATAGCTTCTCATCGGTTTCTCTTCGCTGCTCTTCTTCCCGGACAGCCTCTTTATTGATAAAAGTGGCCTTAGTCACCGCTGCTTGCATACCGCAGATATGGCATTCACCGAAGTCCGGTGAATCGAGCATTGCCTCCGAACAATCGACATATGACCATTTATCGAGGAAGTCATCAATCTTTTTCAATTCATCCGCAGACAAACCGTCTGCGCAATCCGGCCCGTTGACGATGTAGGGAATGTAGGCCGTGTTGATATAAAAATCGTTGCTGAAGTTGTCAATTTGTTCTTTAAAACTGATTGCCATCTTCTCCTCCTGTTCTTATTGTTTTTCCCGGTCGCGGGCGGGCTGCTTGACCTGAATGATCGTTTGATTTCTGCTCGGCGCGTCCATTGAATATTCATTAAGTCCGACGGTAATACCTTTTTTTTGGGCCGCTACAAAGACACTGAGAAGTTGTTTTTCCAGCGCCTTCTGCAATCTAGGGTGCTTTTGAAGTTCTTCGGTCGCAACATAAGCTTCAAACAGGACGTCGAATACCTTTCTGTTTTCCGGTGTTAAAACTGCTTTGGACTGGTTGCGCTCGGTCTCAATGGCCTTCCATCGCTCTTCGGCTTTTTCCCGGATGCTCCGCTCCAAAACATCCGCCATGCTGAGATCCTTCTCTTTTACCTGAAGTTTGATTTCTTTTTTCGGTTCTTCAAGCAGCCGCAGCGTTTGTTCTATCGGAGCAGTCACGCTTTCTCTCCAGAAAAGCTCGTCCTCTTTAGCGCCCTGAAAAACTTTCTCCTGAGATAATTTCTCTGGAAGTTCTTCCAGAGCGTCTTTAATGTCCTCTTTGTCGTCCGCGTTTAATTGAGAAAGATCGAATACGCCGCTCCATGTTTTTGTTTGTTCGTTCCAGTTTCCGAATGATTTCACCGGCTCTCCGACTTCGTGGAGGTGAAATCTCAAAGAGCCGTAATAACACACCTCATTTCTGCGAAACTCCGGAGCGCAGTAATATTTGTCATCTTCAATTTCTCCGTTTTTCCTATTGAGAAATGCGCCGAACTTTGTTATCAGAGCCGAGTCCAGCTGATCAATTCTGCCCGGTTCCCCTTTTGGATCAAGCACAAAAGACGTAGGCGTTATCTGGGTCAAATAATCCATTTCCTCTTCATCAAGCGGGTTCTCCCATGGAATGTTGTCGTACTCGATATCAACGCCGAAAAGAGGTTTGACCTCCATCCCGGACTTACAGTCTTGGAGGTACTCGGTGCGCCATTGGTTCTGTCTTGCTTCATCTAAATCGTGCTCAAGCGCATCAATCTTTTTGATCGTTTCCTTCTTCACCGCCAGTGCCGTGACACATTCGGTTTCTTTTTCTCCGCAAAAAGGTTTGCAAATTTGAGTTTCCAGCGGATTCTCAAATCTAAGTACCTCATACTCGGCAAGAAATATTTCCGCAGCCTCGGCATTAAGAGGCCGGATATCGGTGCCGGGGTCGATCAGCTGCTGCATGAGTCGCTTTTCAATAACGAGCGGTTCCGCATATTCGATTTTTTCTTCGTAGTTCATTTTGTTTAACCTTTAACGTTCGAGATCTTGGGATTGCTTCTTTGGGTCGTCCCTGTGGCGCAGATCGAGCCGGATACCTGCTTTTTCGGCTGCTTTGAACTTTTCTTCAAGCCTGTTTTTCAGAGCTTCCGACAGTTGCGGATGCTCCTGAAATTCCCGGCTCTTTGAAAAACTGCCGACAATCTTTTCAATGCTTTCCCTGTGCTCCTTTCTCAGAGGGGCTTCCTTTTTTCGTTCCAGCATCTCTTTAGCGAGCTCGACAGATTTGACTTCGACGGTGAAGCGCAGCGCATCCGTAAAATCTTTGGCGCCTTTTGGAATAAAGAGTTTTTGACTCTCAAAGGAAAACCTGAAGTCTTCGATGTCTTCTTTGACGGTTTTCCTGACCATTTCTGCGGCTTCTTCCAATACCTTCCTGTCAAGGCCGGATTTAAGTGCCGTATCAGAAAACGGGAAGGGTTTGCCGTCGTCCATTCCCAGTTGTTTAAATGCATCTCTTAAGGCTTTGGTGCCATAAAGATGACGGGGAATATATTCGGCTTCATAACAGCCTTTTTCTTCGTTGAATGTCTGAATGCCGGAAATTGAAATCGGAGGCTTTGAAAGGTTATCCAGAGGCAAAGACATTGACCCGTAAGAAATTTCGAGTTTTTCTTTCAATACCGGATTGCTCCCGGAAAAAAGGTCTAAACCCTTCGTGCCGACCCCTTGTTTTTCGGCAGCTTCAGTAAACAATTCCTGAAGCAGCTGTTTGTCATGGTTGACAAATGACCGTACCCCGTTATCGTCTTCGACGGTATGCCTGACCTCCACATCCGAGATTCTTTTAACCAATTCTCTTACTGCTTCCGGCAGCTTCGCAGCTTCCTTTTCATTTAATGAAAAACCAACCTTCAGAACACAATCGGGTTTATCGTCCAAAGACTGAGGTTCAATCTCGTCGGAATTTAATTTCGGATGAAAACGGAGAGAGTCAATCCCGATTTTTTCCTCTAAGGGAAGTTTGTCAAAAACCTTTTGGTCGCAGTTATTGAGAATGACGGTTTCAAGAGAGCTGTCTTTCTCACCAACCTGAAGATTGACGGAATCAGTCTTAAAGCTGTCGAAGAATTTCTTTACTTCCGGCAATGCCTCTGTTGTCCAGAAACTTTCGATTTTTGTCAGGCGACGATAACCGATTTCAAGAAGATTTTCGACGTTTTTCTGTATTGCCCCTAGGTCGTACTTCAAAAGTTTTTTCGGTTCTAGCGTTAAGTTCCATGCCTTTTTATCTTTTTCGTAAACGCACGACTTAACGGGATTCTTAATGAAATCAGTCTTTATAAATAAATTACCGTACCGAACACCGCAGAAATCCGAAAATCCCGGTATGGAGACTGCGCGGGAGCTGATGTCTTCAATAATTCCCGCTTCTTTTTCTTCTTTAAGAAATTGATGGACTCGGCTGAAAAAGGCATATTCATGACCTCCCAGAATTCTTGTTGCTTCAGAAGCGTTCAAGGCTTCAAAGCAATATTCTCGAGGTCGGATTCTATCTATAAAGCGGTTTTCTTCTTCAGAGAGAGAAGGATTGTCCGCATAATCGGCGCGAACCTCATACAAAGGCCTGACAGGAGTGCCGTCTTTGGATTTTCTTAAGTATTCCTTTTGAATGCTCTCTGCTGTTTCCAGTTCTTGCAGTCGGTAATAGACCTCTTCGGCAAGCACTATCTCTCTCGGCTTAACCATCACTCCAATGCATTCAGCATTTTTTCCGGTGACGGCACATTTAGCGAATAAACGCTCTGAAGGATTAACGCCGATAAAGCTGTTTTGACGGATAAACTGATTTAGTTCCTCTGCATATGGCAGTTTTTCACCGTCTCTCAGAAGAAGTTCCGCTTCAACGAGTCTAGCGGCAAGCCGTCTGTCAACCATGACCGTCTCCGCTCCTAACGCTTTTAAGTTAAAGTCCATAGGACACCTCCGGGCAAGAGGTTCTGAGGCTCGTGACGGCTTTTACGGCAGAAAAGAGAAGTTTTTTAGAATAGGGAAATGACAGGATGACCTGCGGGACTTCCCGACAGGCATGGAGTCCAGCTGCATTAACGAAGTTCATAACGCTTAAATCAAAAAATCTTGGCGGGACTTCTTGTGCAGACGTTTACGAACTAATTGTCAAACTTTATCTTGTTAATTATTTCACGTTTTTAGCGGACTTGTTGGAAGAATCGGTTTGCTGCTTAATCTCTGAAACGCACAAGGCCGACCCCTTACGGAATCGGCCTCTTTTCTGCTCTTAGAGCTTCGTGCGGATTACAGCCCACAACACCAGAACAAGCACAATCTTGTATCCAAGATTGACATCGCCTGTCCAGACAACCGTGTTATGAGATATAATCTCCCCCGAGGTTAGAAATGTGCACACCATCTCATCCCTCATAAGAATTTTTAGATTCACCAAAGCCCGGGCCCAACCGGGCTTTGTCGTATCTGATCCCTTTCGGGGCCCTCTCAAAAAAACGCACCAATAGACCCAGTGCAGAAATTTTTTGGAAGTTGATAGTGCGGATAAAATACATACAAAGAAGTAAATCTGCAACGAGTGTGCAGATCAGGTTATGAAGTGCTTGAGGGTGCTAAGGAGCCTTGAAGCACGGAGCCTTCGGGAAGGGTTCGGTGACGTTACCTCAACTTAGCTAGGCTGAAAGCCGAAATAAAACACCATCAAGGCCCGCACTGTGCGGGTCTTATTTTTGCTGGCCTATTCAAAAATTACAGACAACCCGATTTGATAAAATGCAAAAACCAAACTCGGTAGAGCATGGCGAGAATGGAATTGGGAAGTTGCTGGTAACCTTTCCAGTCTGTGAAGAAACCAAGCAAAACGGCTCTCGGATTGCAGTCCGGAGCCGCCTATAAGGTTGAGATCATGCTCGTAAATAAATCTCACGCCTCTAGTATAGCAAAGCGCATTCTGCGATGGCTACTCAAATTAGTCATTGCGTTGCTTTTGTTGCTGGCTTGCTAGGCACTTAGGTAAAGAGCCCCAAAGCGAAAGCTGCGGGGCTCAAGTGTTTCTATGTTTGAGTTTTTATCGGCTTGTGGGTTTCAACTGATAAACCTTGGAGAAGTCCACGTCTCTGGCAACAAAGATGCCGACACGTTCGCCCTGATTCTTTGTGAGCGTCGGAGGAATGTTGCCGGATTGACGCATGGCTTCCTGAATGATTTGATTCATTCCGTCTTCACTGTTCTGGTAGTAATTAACCCCGCCGTTGTTTTCGGTTTGTTTGGTCATTGCGAAGTCAAAACCGTCCTGAATCAAAGTAAAGAGCAGTGCGTTACCGAAGCGAGCCCACCAATGGAAGTCAATTTCTCCTGCCATACCCGAGCCGCCAAGCGCATCGGTTGCAGGACTATCGATATTGACGCGCACGCCTTTAGGCGTCTGAATCTGCGTCCACAGAACGAAAATTCGGTTCAACCCGTTCTCCACGGCACCTTTATATTCGCCGATGGCTTTTGAACCGCGCTCAATCAGAAGTACGCGACCGTTCGCACTGTAAACGTCGCGGGGGATGACGCACGAAGTCATGCCCGGGACGGTCGTATCAAGCTTGGTTTCCAAAACGCAGTCTATGAACGTGCCTTTAGGAAGAAGCAGATTTCTGTCCGGCATCATGATTGCACTGGTCGGAGGAGTCGAAACGCTGGAGAGCAGTCCGCCTAATTTTCCGCCTGAAGATCGCCCGGAACCGGAGTCGTAGCCCTCTTCACGGAGGGTGGCTGCAAATCCCTTTTCCCCACTTTCCTCCGTTCCCTGTAAGGCTCCTCCATCGCCCATCATGGGGGCCATGTTTCTCTTTTCAGCGAGTGTCGGTTCAGGTTTTTCTTTGGTGCTGTTGACCATCGGACTGCTTGCAGCTTGCTGCGTCTGTATCGCCGGAGGCTCCTGAATCAGCCCGGCCTCTTTTTCCGGTTTCGGCTCAGCCGGTTCCTTTATCACCACGGGTGCGGGCGGCGCCTCCGGCGGCTGAATCTGCGAGAGAGGAGGAAGCGTGAGCGTGCGTCCGGAAAGCATCGGAGTTGCTTGCTCCTGTTGCTTAGGCTGCGCGTTTCTCGAAGAATGCTTCTGATAGAAACCGAAGGCAATGCAAATCAGCATGAACACGACTAACGCTGCCATCAAAGCCAAGTTTCTGTTTTTTGCCGGGGATGATTTTTTCCCGGCAACGCTCGGGATTCCGATTTCAGCAGGATTGGGTTGAGAACCGGAAATCTGCGGTGTTGTGTTTTCATTCATTTAGTTCACCTCTTTGACGAGTTCTCGTTTCAGTCCGGGCACCGACACACCCGAGTCGTTCGGAGCTCCGCCGCCGCTGTAGGTTTCGTTGTAAATGCCAACGACAGCTTGTCCGGCTCGAAGTCTCAGTTCTCTGTAAACACCGTGAACAACGAGCCAGTCGCCTTTGATGTGAGAGTTAAGCAGTGTTTCTTCTTCGTTCTCAGAGACTCTGTAAACCGCCGGAAAGTCGGTGTGCCGGTCAAACTTCAGGTACGTGAACCTTCCGTTGTCAAACACTTCTAGAGGAGCGATTTCTTTTGAAAGAGGAGAGGAGCCGAAATTTTCGCTGTAAAACTTATTAACTTCAGATCGGTTCTCGGAATCGGTCTTATCGGAAATCTCTTTATCGGATTGGTTCAGCAGAGAATCCACGGTTTTCTTGTTTGCATTCTCCTGAGCTTTGGCCGCTTCTTCCAGCGGATACCGGAAGGTCAGGCTGTAGGTTGCCTTGGCTCTGGAACCGGGATGCACATCAAAGAGATACGTATGTTTATCCGTCACAATCACAAGATTGGTCGCTCCGTCGAAATCTTTAGGTTTAAGAAAGAAATTATTGCCTCGGGCTTGAAACTCCCAAGCGGTTGAATACCCGGAACCGAAATCGCGAATCTTTTCTCCGGGAGAAAATGTGATGGTTGTAATCAGCCCGTTTGCGGCCCGGATCGGATACACCTGACCGGGTTTGTAGTCCGTGTACATCACTCGTGCGTCATATTGACTTGCCGTCGGACGCTCTAAAGCATTAACTGAGAGCCCGCAGCCGAGGAAAGATGTAACCAGCAAAAGACAGCAAAGACTTTTTCTCATGGGGCGGCTCCTTCAATGATCGGGTCAACACGGTAGCTTGTGACCGTAAAACCAAATGGGTTTACAAGCCTCTGTGCTTCGTCCATCGAATAATTCGGGTTGTATTCATATCCGATGGTTGCACGCCAAGAGTTTCTAGCTTCTTCATTGTTGCTGTACGTATCAACAAGGCGTTTGGTAAAGCGGACGGTTGCGATTCCGTTTCCGTTGGGAACGACGGACTCAACATTGCAGATGATCTTCTTTTTGTCTTTAAGAAGATTCTGAAGGGATTTCTTATTATCCAGTCCGTACTGATGGTCATAAGGATTGAATACTTCAGGAACGCTCATCAGGCGGACTCGTGCATGGTCGTTTTCCAGCGTGCGGTAGTCATAGCTTTCGTGGCTCTGCGTGTACAGATTGAGCCAATACTTGTCCATCATCTCATCGGCCGGGATGTTTTGCGGATCACGGATGTCGATCACCCGGGTAGTGCCGTTGCTCTTATCCAGCTCGACGATAAAGGGATAAGCCTCCTTTTTCACCGCGATCACAATGCAGATAATGCTCACCAGCACTAATAGGCACCCCATAATCTTGGCGGCTGTCCAACCGGCTTTGGCCTGTTTTTCCTTCAGCGCCATACGCTCAACGGTCCAATCTAGAGCTTCGTGATAGGGATAAGCCGGTTTGTTCACGGTTTCTTTTGCAGCTGAAGGAGCGGCTTCTGCTTGGGGCGTTGGTTTCTTTTTCTTGAAAAACATATTGTTTCCTATCTGTATAATATTCGTTATCTAAAAATTATCTTTTAGGAGAAAGATATGGCTTCTTTGACATTACGAAGAGTCGGGGGATCGGTAGTAGCCACATTTCCCAAGGCTTTACTTGAACTTTTGAACGCAACAGAAGGCGACACCGTTGAATATACGTTTGACGACGGCAAGCTGATTATTGAGTCCAAACAAAAGAAACGCAGAAAACTTCCGAAATATGATCTCAGCCAACTCCTCGAGGAGCACAAACAGATCATGCCCTTGCTGGAAGAAGAGTATGAAATTTGGGGAAAAGATAAACGTAAGGGCACCGAATTATTATGAAAAAGGTACTTCAACAAGGTGACATCATACGTATTGCTTTCGATCCCTCGCTGGGACAGGAACAGCAAGGCGTTCGTCCGGCGCTTGTAGTCAGCGTTCAGCCGGTAAACGCTCTTTCTAACCGCGTTATTGTTGCGGCTATCAGTAACGGTGCGGGTTTTAATCGAAAGTACGGTCTCGTCGTTCCTCTCATTGGAACGGGACTGCAAACGACCGGTGTCATTATTTGTGATCAGCTTCGCACGATGGACGTCCGAGCAAGGGAAGCGACTTTCATTGAGACCGCTCCTCAGTATGTTGTTGATGAAGTTTTGGGCAAGCTTGCAGCCATTCTCGGAATAGAGGAGTAAGGTTTTCATTGCTCCGTCTCCTCATAACCGAAACTGAAATTACGTGTAGCCCGGTCTTTTCCAAAGTTGAATTTTGCTTCCTCTTTTTTCTGCATTGCTTCCTTTTGTCTTTGCTGTGCAAATTCAGTTACAGGGACGCGAATGCCGGAAGGTGTCGGTGGTTTTGTGGCGCCGCAGCCGGTTAGAACAAAGGCTGTAAAAGCGCCGGTTAAGATTGAATAGAGAAGTTTTTTTGATTGCATGGTTCACTCTTCTTTACTTCTGTTTTTTAAGATTTCATCGGCGATCCGTTCGTTTTCCCGGCTTTGTGCTTCATTCACTTGTTCTGAAGACCCAGAACTCTGAGACGGCTGAGGAATGTTTTGTTCAGGGGTCGGAGTATTGAATTGAGCTCTTTGGTCAAACTGCGAATGATCCGTTGAGAAATCAAACGCCGGATCTGCTGCGCCGGAATTGCCGGACGCTGCTGAAGTGGACGCACCTGAAGCCGCTCCAAAAGAACCGGTGCTTTGCGGGGCCGCACCTTGAGCGGGCACAGAACCGACTGCTGCCGTCGTTCCTGAAGGAGATATCGACGGTGCAACGGAAGACGGTTGTGCTCCGTATGCAGCACCGAGCGCCGCAGCATTGGCTGCCGCCACCTTTTCCTGCTGTGGCGTCTGGTTCATGTTTGCCGGGCCGGTAAATGCAGGGGCAGGAGCACTTGAAGAACCGGATTGCGAGCCCGAGCTGCTTCCTCCTGTCGGACCGGAAGAACCGTCAGAACCCGCGTTTGCCGGAGTTCTTAATTTGTCCGGGTCGGTGAAGAACTGTCTGACTGCGCCTGCCGCGTAACCGGCAGTCGCTGCTGCAAATGAACCGGGATTGGTAAGGCCGCCGCTGCCAAGGAGGTGCTGGGCTTGAGACTTCAGAGCATCCCGGTTTTCTTTAGCGTAATCGGTATCCTGAGCATTGGCGCGTCCGTACATACCGCCCGCGTACCCCAGCATAGCACCGCCCGTGACGGCTGCCATTGTTCTGCCGAAACTTTGCAGCATACCTGCCACCGAGGCAGCCTGAAGCGCAACGCCTCCGGTAAGACCGGCGGCAAATGTGGGGATAGATTTCACAACTGTTGCAAGAGCTAGCACTACAACGGCAAAAACACCTAAGTTAACTAACAGAACTCCATAGTCTTTTCCGCCTTCGGCAGCTATCGCAAACTCGGTTATTTGATCAATTCTCTCTGCAAAGATACCGTTAATCAGTGAGAGTGTTCCTGCCACTGCGACAAGAGTAAAGGCCCAGCAGACCACTGCTCTGAGCCAACCGTCGAACCACGTCCGCGTTACGGTGAACATCAATGTGCAAATAAACAGCGGCCCGAAAGCCAGCCCCATGACAAGAAAGATTTCGTAAAGCAGCAAGTAACCGACAGCGAAAAACATGAAGTAAATGCATACCACCAGCATAAGCACCATGAGTAAAATGATGAACAGGCTCGTGGCAATGCTTTCACCGATGGACCAAACGCTCCAAGAGCTGTTCGACCAAATGTTGTAAATGGCCTGAAAGCCGTTCATAAAGGTTTGCCATGTCTGGTCAGCAGCTCCCCAAGCGTTATTTATGTCACTTGCGGTCGTGCCGTGGGATATTGCATTCAACAGCAGGTTTTCGATGCCATAGACCGCCGGGATAACATAAGTCACGAAATTTGCGGCATTCAGTCCGAAAAAAGCGACCAATACAATCTTTACGCATTGTGTGATCAAGTCGGGTATCGCGCCTTCCGCCCGGCCTGTCGTGATCTGATAGGCCCGGGCAAAAAAGTAGATCATGATGCCGGTGTAAATAATCGGACTGATGCTCGAGATGATCTCGCCTGAAACGGAATTGGCAAAACCAGCCATTGTTCCTCTGACTTGATTCCCGAAGGCTTCAAAAGTACCCGCCATAGGATTCTCCTTTTAGTTTTTCGGCGGACGAATGGCCCGTTGAATATCCGCTTGCGTCATTCTTGGAAACATCTTTTGATGCGCTTCTCTTTCGGCCTGTTGACGCACCAGCTCGTTTTGCTTATCCATCTGAGCCTGTTGGAACTGTGCAGCCAACTGAGAGGATTGAAGCGCAACCTGTTCAGCCTGAATACGCGCAGAAAGATCGGCAATGGATTTGGCATCCGTTGCAGTGTTGATCCGACTCATAAGCGATTCGATGTTTTGAAGACGCTGATTGGCAGTATTGGCCGCTTCTTCCAGTACGGCCTGTTGCTCCGCTTCAAATTCACGGGCCCTCAAACAGTTTTGTTTGACTTCTCCGTCAAGATTGCTGCACGCGTCTCCGAGCTTTAGCCGGTTAAAAATATCCCGCCCTAAACTGCTAAGAGACGACGTGCCGTTCATAATTCCGTTCAGCCGACTGCGGGCGGAGGTCGGTATCAGACTTCTCAGGTTCAGGTTGTAATCCACCAGTCCCAAGCCTCGGGTTCCGGTGAAATTCTGAAGCGTGTTGACCGCCGTGTTGTACTGCTGAACCATGTTCGAGTACATCTGCTGCATCTGCGTGAGCTGCTGCACCATCTGGGCAATGGCAGCCGCATCCACGGTAGGAATGCCGGACGCTAAAGCGGAAGTGCCGGAGCACAAACCGGCGGACAGAGCGATTGTTAAAACGATTTTTTTATATTTCATAATCATCTACCATTGGGAATAGTCATAAACAGGTACAAAACCATGAAATGGATTTGCTTTGGAAAGAAAAACAGACAGCCCTTTAGGTTGACTCGTGAAGCGTTTGAGGCAGATACGCTGAGCAAGCCGCCTTTTACGTTCAACTACAGGAACTATGCGGTTTGTCCTGCTTGCCTTAATGCGGTTCAAATCCTCGGAATCAGGACGGAGTTGAAAAATACGCCTGACCCTTACGCAAAACACACACTCGCTGAGATTCCCGAATTGGATGCAATTCAGGATGAAATCGCTTATAGAAACTGTCCTTATTCCGATCCGGAATCCAAGCCTAAGAACTGTCGATACACGAACCGGACTCCCGGAATAATTTCCTCTATGGTTATTGAATTGTTTTGGACTCAGCTGGATAGGATCTTCTACATTCTTGAGCGAGACCTCCCGTTTAAGTTGTCTTGGCAAGCCAAAGAAACCATCCTTAAAGATTTTGTCGGTTACCGAGGCTGGCTGCACCCTGAAATATCTCTGCTCAATGTCCCTTGGATGCTTCTTTACTGCTCGAATTTTCATTCTTTGTGGAAATGCGAGCTTAAAGACGGTGACCTTAGAGAAAAAATTAAGAAAATTAAGGGTGTTGAATTTAACGAAAGAAATGAAAATATTATTGAGCACGACGGGTTTTCCAGTTTGGGATTTTGTGCAATCCATCACCGCTCGTATTCCACAGGGAAGGACGTTCGGGAAACCATCAAATTCATTGTGGCCAAAAAGATGGATTGTTGGTTTAAAAAGGAAATTGCTTCCGAAACTTTTCCTTCTAATGAGATTCTTTTTTCCAAGACTTTGGAAATAAAGCCCGATTATTTTTACAACCTTACCCATTCTTCAAATCCTCAGTTCGAAAATACTCACTTGCAATCACTTCGTAGGAACCTCTATCTGCTTGATAGAGTGAAGTTCCCTCCGAGGAGTTCATGAAATTCATAATCGGCAGTCTGAAATGGCACCGCGCCAGTTCAAACCAGTTGCGAGGATTAATCTTTTTAATTTGTTCAGTCGGTTCAGGAACCGGCACCAGTTCCTTTTTAGAGGCAGCATACAAAATGCTCAGAAAACACTCACATGACATCGTGTGCCGACACCATTTATCATCCACGAGTTCAATGAGGAAATAGTTGCTGTCCAGGTATCGAGAGCTTATTCCGAGAAGACAATGCCCTTCGTGGCAATAATCCAAGCAGAAGAATTTTTCCGGGCTGCAACCTAAGAATTTCCACCACTCCGGTTTTATCGGAGGAATGATGTTCCATTGAGTCTGAAGATCAGCTTCTAGTACGTGATATAAAACATCGAGAACCGCAGCTAAACTGATCAAATAATCGCCGTTAGAGTGAGAAACACGAAAAAGAGTCTTTATTCCGGGAAACTCAAAGTCGCTTCTAAAAACAGAATTGACTATAGGAAGTCTCTCTGTTGCGGGAATAGTTTTTTTATCTTGACTCATACTTCTTCCCTTGGCTGCGTAGGCAGCGGTTTGTCCCCGAAGAAATAAGGAATCCAAACTTCAGGGTCGTCTCCCACGAGAGAAAATAGTTTTTCTCCGAACTTGGTGGTTCCGGCAGTCCCGGAAAAAATCTTCAGAGCACGTTTGAAATTTCCGAGATCAAGCCGAATCATCACGGACACAGGCCCCTGCTTAATCAGCATCAGACGGCTTTGTGTATCGAGGCTCTTGATGATCGAAAACTCGTCCTTCGTACACTTGAACCCTTCCGTGTAATCCTTTTCATTCGCGTAGGGATTGGGCAGGTAGATTTTTGTAGCCGTGTTGTCCACAAACGCGGAACCTCTTTCGCTTTTCAGAACATCCTCGGGAGACTGAGAAGCAAACACAAAAATACCGTTCTGTTTACGAATCGTCTTGAGCTTGTCGAACGCAAACTGAGCCGTAGCCGGGTCGGAGAGATACTTCCAGAACTCATCCATCACAATGATGGTTCGTCTCTTGTCCTTCATTACCTGAGTTTCAATCAGATAAAGGAGAATTTCCGTAATCGGGCCGCGGACATCCTCATTTTCCAAAAAGTCCGTACCGTCAATTCCGAAGTTGGGAAATTCATTGAGATCAAGCGTGTTGATTTCATTGTCAAAGGCCCATGCAAGAGGCCCGGTCTCAATCCACTTAGACAGGCGCATCGTAAGCGAGTTCTGCGCGTCTTCAACCCGGTCACCCGTCTGAAGGCTTTGCGGAAGCACCGCCAGTCTCCGATATTTTGCGGGCATGGACATGACCGTCTCAACTGCTGTTGCGATCCTCTGCTCATCCAACGGAGTGATCTGGAGTCCGTCGCGTCCGATCAGCCGCTTTGTCCATCCGATCAAAAACTGGATGTTTTCTGTTGTCGGCTCCAACTGGAAGGGATTGATGCCGGAAGGTTTCCCGTTTTCAATTGCCAAATATCCGCCGCCCATCGCTTTAATGGCTAGCTCGGCACCTTTGTCCTTGTCGAATAAGATGACCGAGAGCTGATGGTCTTTATCGCGATACTTTTGCGCCGAGCACAAAAGGAAATTCAGCAATACCGTCTTGCCCGCGCCGGAGGCTCCGAGGATTGCCGTGTTTCCCAGCGGGACGTCTCCCAAAGAATCCTTTTCGGGATCGGTGTAATGAAAATTAAAGTAATACGGCTGATCGCTCGGCATTTTCATTAACGCGACGGCTTCGCCCCAAGGGTTACGGTCGCGTTTTCCGGACGGAAAATTATGAAAACTGGCGAGATGGGCAAAATTCATGCTCGATATTTTTGCCACTCTCGGACGATCCTTTCTCCCGGGAAGCTGATGCAGATAAGACGTAACCAGCGCGAGAGTGGACTTGATCGGTAAAAATCCCGCGTCCTGCAATTTTTTTACCGAGTCATTCGCATGGGCAACAACGGTATCTTCGCTGCCGAATACAAGAAGCGAATAGCTGTAGTCGCCGATGACAATCTGACCGTTGGCGACCATATCGCGTGCCAATGACAGCAGCTGCATTTGCGAAACGGCATCGTCTTGAGCCGACCTTAATTGGTTTTGCTGCAACTTCAGAGCCTTGAGTCCCTTGTTTTTGGATAGGGCCGTAAAGGTCTGCGTTTCAATAAAGGGGTATGAACTCTGATCGAAATTAGTGTTGTAGAGCAGTCCGTCAAGCAGCCGGGAATACGTTGCCATCGGATAATCTTTAAGCTCTATCGACTGCACATAGGACTTTCCCAATGCAGTTTGAAATTCAAGGGTATCGGCTCCGCCGAAAACCTGAACGTTCCCCAGTGCTTCGTTTAGCGGCATGAAAGGCACTCGGACTTTCTGCCATTGCCCGGTCAGCAAGTAATTGTAGAAGGAGAGCTGATGGGAAAAAATAATTCCTTGCTCGTCCGAATATTCTCCAAGCACTGCGGGCTCGTAATCCCTAAGTGAACTTACCAGCTGATCGAAGACTTTTCCGAAAACCTCCAAGCGCTCTTTAAGTTCCTCCCGGATTTCCGATTCTTTGTAATTATCCCTCTTCAATGCCGTCGCTTTATGGCTGACCAACGACACATAAAGTTCGGTCGCCATCAGATTGTTTTCCGAGATTTCACGGTTGTAGGCGCGAACAAAGTCTCTGACAAAACGGCTGCTCGAATTCTCGTCCGGCACAGAAAGTTCGTCGTGAACAACGCGCCGAATTCTGTGCACTTTCAGTGACATTTCGTCCGTGGAGGACGCGCTTGCCATCACTTTTAAGAAGTTATTCTGGCGCTCCGCGTCTCTTTGGAGCGCTTCGTTGGAAACCGCCTCAAAAACCTTTCCGGAAATCTTTACAGTCGCAACCAAATCTCCTTCACGACAGATCACAACGCCGGGCGCAATTACTGCTGAGTAGGGAATAAATTCCGAGAGGCTTTTTTCAGAGTTTTCAAGTGCTTTACGTTGGGCAAACATGGTTTACTCCTTGCTCTTTTCAAGGATGAAAAGCTCTTTTTTTTCTTGTTTTGGGCTCAGACTTGTGACGTTTCCCCAGTACCGTCGGTTAAAAGAGCGAACGAGATTGATTCGCGCATAGGAAATCAGCTGCGAGAAAATCTGCTCATCTTTGTCGGCGACGGTCTTCAAATAAAAATGCGTGATAGGCGTAATCAAAATCAAAGGAATCCAAATCCAGATTGCCAAAAGCGAAACGACGCCGATATTGAGCACAAATACCTGGAGGGGAACGCCCCCGATGCAAGCGGGGCGCGTCGCACCTTTAAACAAAGGGCTCGATGTTTCCATTTAGCCCACCAGCAATTCAGCCAGCCATGGAGCTGCGGCAATTAAACAAGCGCCTAGGAAGGGGCCGCCAACCGTCTGAATATTGGCATGGGTATACAACATTCTGTAGCCTGCCCAAATAATTGCTCCTGTGACGATTAAAAGAGATGCGCCTTGGAATACACTCAAAATTGTTTGGAGCGTATTGTTCAGACTCTGAGTTCCGGCAGCAGCCAGTGCCGGGTCACTCAGAATCAACGCGGCCAGCGCAGCGGGGAATAAGAAGTTGTTTTTTTTCATAGTTAAACTCCTAAAGTTAATCGGATTAAAAAATCAATCCGGTTGATGAGTTGTCGCCTGTAGCGACAAGGGTTGAAGAATCTTTTGATTTCGTTTCAGCTTCCCGGATGGACGGAACGACAGGAGCTGTTAAGGTTGAAATGCCGGCATTGGCGCGCACCTTATCCACGTAGCCGTGGCGGTAGCCGGTCTGAAAATTTCCTGAGTAGTAGCAGCTCAAGGCATCGTGAAGCGAATTGCTGCCGCTGCGGTTCTGTGCTCTTTGGTAGCAGTCGGAAAGGATTTTTGATGCTGCCTTTAAATTGGTACAGGCATCCAGTGCCCCGGAGGCATTGATACCGAGCTTGGAAAAATTCTTTTTATTGATTTGTGCCAAACCGACTGAATAGTTTTTTCCTTCAAGTTCCAGCTGCGCAATGATTGCCATCGCCTCATGGAATGCTTTCGGCTGCCGAGAGCCTCCGCCGACAATGCCTATGGCATACGGATTAAAACTGGATTCGGTTCTCACCAATGCGCGCAAAGTGTCTTCAGAAACCTCCGGTGCGCAGCGTTTGGCCAACTCTCCAAAATCATCGGCGAAGCTAATGCCCGTATAGAGCAAAAGAGACAAGGCAGCGATAACTGTATAATGTAAACTATAGTTCACAGGAATGTACGAAACATTATGTTTGAGGAAACTGAGGATCTCACTCTTTATCCGACAGAGGAGTTTCAAAAGTGGTTGGATTCCTTTAAAGCCAATGATCGGGTTGCTCTTCAGAGAATCAATGCCCGGCTGAGGAATATGACCAACGGTCATTTTGGCCAGACACGCCCTGTTGGTGAAGGTGTCATAGAGAGCAAAATTGATTTCGGACCGGGCTACAGAATTTATTTCGCTCGGCGCGGAAAGGTCATTGTTTTGCTTCTGCTTGGAGGTTCTAAAAAAACTCAGTCCAAAGACATCGAAAGAGCAAAAGAGATACTTTTGAAAGTGGAGATTTAATCTATGAACAAGATCAAGCTTTGCAAGCCTTATGACCCGGTTGATTATCTTGAAAGCAAAGAGGATTATGCCTTGTACCTTCAATCTTGCTTTGAAGACGATCCCGGCGACGGCTCTCTGATTAAGTCTGCCATCCTTGACATAGCTAAGGCTAAAGGTATGGCCGAAGTAGCTCGGGAGAGCGGCTTGACCAGAGAAGGTCTTTATAAAGCGCTTGGCCCGGCTGGGAATCCCAAATTTGGGACAGTAACTAAAATTCTGTCTGCACTGGGAATCGAGCTCAGACCTATAGTCGCGCCGCAAATTAAAACTGCTTAAAGTTCTCTTCATTTTTTTCTCTTGGGTTGAGACTCATTGGTCAGCGCCCCGTTGAGCGCTCACCGATGAATCCTTCATTCATCGGGGTTGTGCGGACCCCTTTCGGAGTCCGCGTGAGTTTTTAGATTTGTTTAGAAGCGGAATCTGGCCTCGAACTTGAAGGCATGGTCTGCTTTGCCTTTGGTGCCGCCCGTGAATCCGTAGCGGACACCAAACGTTGCCGGACCTTTATCGGCCTGTACGCCTAAGTTCACGTTTGTGCCGAATTTGCCCGCAAATTCTCCCGACAGCTTGTCGCTAACGCCGTTGAAGTTGGACAGTTTGGTCTTCTGCTTCGTATCGCCGAACTGCGGGATGACGGTTACGTCGGCCTGCGGGCGAACGTTCCAGCCGGAAACAGTCATAATGTCACCCCGAACCGCAACACCGACAGGCAGCTGGAAAGTATTTGTGGCATCAGGTGTGTTGCCCCAAACCTTCTTACCATCCACATTCGTGTCGTAGCTGCCGGACTTAGCCCACACATAACGCAGTCCTGCGTGAGGAATCACGTTTGCCTTTCCGACCGGCAGAGTGGCTTCGGCTCGAGCACCAAGACTGAATAAGTTGGTCTTAACATCCGCGTCGGCCTTGTTGAATCCGGCTGCGTTAATCGACTGAGTAATATCAGAGGAGTTGTGCATCCAGCTCAATGTGCCGATGAGATTGACCTTTTCGACCGGAGCGTAAGCACCGTAGGCGTGCAGACCGAACGAGTTGTACTTGTTCTTTGTCTTCAGAACGTCGCCTGTGGAGTCAAGCGAACCGTGGTTATAACTGAAGGCGGCGCCCAAGATAATCGGTTTGTCTGCGAACTTGCGGTCGTAGCCCATAACCAGACCGTAGGCGTTTGTATCGAATCCGGCTTTAGAAATACCGGTTGCGCTGCGGCTCTTGTATTTCTGTTTGCCGCCGATGACATCAACCCAAAGATCATTTCCGCGATCCCATTCACGCATGACGCCGTATTCGGTGAAGGCGTCGTTTCGCATGGAAACTCTGCCCTCGATGGAGTCGGCAGCCGTGTTGAGGTCGTTCATGGAAACGCTCATAGCGCCGCCCGCAAAGGCGATATTGGCAACAGAGTTGATGACTTTGGTCTTACCGGCAACATCCAGCTCTTTATCGCGTAGAACGCGGCAAACAAAGTCCGCTCCTGCGTCGCCGCGATTGCAGTGCAGCAAATCGTCGTTGGCGATATTCGGAATTGCAATGTCGGGATAGACAGTGCGGACATCAGCCAATGTCGCGTTTACCCAGATCTTGGACGGATCATTGTGCAGCGTCAGAATCCAGTTGATGCCGCTGCCGTCTTGGGGCAGTGCATAGAGGTTCTCACCTGTCCAGCCGCCGGTCCACATTCCGTTAGCCTCGTTTCCGCCGGTAATGTAGCCGTTGACAATCGTGTAGTCGCCCACCTCTTCGATATTGCCGAGAACAAGGTTCGCACCCGGTTCGACGGTCACTTTCGCAATATCGCTTGTGGTATTGAATGCGCTCTTACCGTCTGTCAGGATGGAGCTGTCAATAACGGTCAAAGAGTCTTTAGCGAAATACAAATCACCGTTTCCGATCTGGACGTGCGTATCTTTATCCGTCCAAACGTTTGGACCTACGGCAATGCCTCCTCCCGGACCGGTTGTCACGTTATTGGTAATAACCAATCGGCTCGGTGTGCCGCCCGGCACCGTCGGAGATCCGATGGAATCGGCCCAGTCAAGGCCGCCTGTAGGTCCGAGATTGAGATCTCCGTTATTTTTCACGTAGATGTTCGTGTCGATCACGTCGTCCTTCGGATTGATTTCAGCCTTGACGTGGTTTTCTTCGGTCGGTTCTCGGTCGTTTCCGATAACAAGGTCTCCGCCGTTAAGATCGGTTTCCTCGGCTTTCAGACTGCCGCCGTCAATCTTGACGAGACCGTCGTCAATGGTGAGTTTGCCGGTCTCAATATCTCCCGTGTTGTTCACGTCGCCGCCCGCAACAACAACGTTGTTCCAGATCGACGTGCCGGAGTTATTGTGTTCGCCGTCCGGGTCAATCGTCAGGACGTCTCCTTTCTCGAAGCTGGAGTTATTCGACGTTCCTCCGCCCTGAATCGTCATATCGTCATATTCAGATTTGCCTTGGTTGTCGAGTGTCCCGGAAATAAGGGTATCGGTAACCTTGGTAGCGTCAACTTCACCCTTATTGGTCTTGTCACCGGCTATAACATACTTGTCGTTAATGGTCTCTTTGCCTCCTTCTTCCGTAGTGGCCGAGCCTCCGACTTGTATGGTCTGGTTGTTCCAGATCGAGGTACCTGAATTGATATGCTCACCGCCGTCTTCGATGGTAAGGATGTCGCCTTTCTCGAAGCCCGAGTTGTTCGAAATTCCGCCGGAAGCAACGGTCATATCGTCATAATTCGAAGTTCCTTGGTTGTCGAGTGACCCGGAAACCTGAGTATTGGCAACCTTCGTTGCGTCAACTTCTCCTTTGTTGGTGCGGTCGCCCGCAATGTCGTAGGTTCCGTTGATGGTTTCCTTGCCGCCGACATCAACAGTTGAAGTTGCTCCGGTTTGAACCGTGACATTGTTCCAAATCGACGTCCCGCTGTTGGTGTGCTGACCGCCGTTTGCCACTGTCAGAATGTCACCCTGTTCAAACCCGGTGTTTTCCGATTTACCGCCGCTGGCAACGGTCATGTCATCGTAGTTAGCAGTTCCTTCGTTGCGCAGCAGACCCGCAACAGTTGTCACGGCAGTCTTGGTGGCATCAAGAACAGCGTCTTTGCCCTTGTTGACAAACTCACCGATCACATCGAACACAGTACCGACATCGAGCTTGCCTGCGTTTTCGCCTTTGCCCTTATCGGCAACGGTGACACCGTTCCAAATAGACGTACCGGAGTTGGTATGAGTTCCTTCAACGGTGAGGATGTTTCCTTTTTCCGTACCGCTGTTATTAGAGCTGCCACCCTCGGCAATCAGCATATCGTTGTAATTGGCATTGCCTTCGTTGGCGTGCGTGCCGGATACCGTTACCTTGTCCACCTTGGAAGCGTCCAAGACGGAATTCTGGCCCTGATTCAGGAAATTTCCGGTGACATCAAAGACCGGAAGATTTCCGTCTTTTTCGTCCAGAGACAGTTTCCCTTCGTTAACGGTCGAACCGCTGCCGGTCAGGCTGTTGGTGTGCAAAATGGCATTGGAGTGAACGTGAACTTTGCCTTCGTTGGCAATTGTCCAATCTGCAAATTCACCGTTCTTGGCTTCCAGAGAGCCGTTTTCTCCGACATTGGAGGAAAGAATCCAACCGACAGTCGGAGTAACGCCGCCGTGGGAACCGAACGTAAAAGTACCGTTATTCACGTCAATGGAGCCGCCGTCGGCAGAATCCTTCAGCAGTTTATTGGCATCATCACCAAAAGAACCTTCAGGAATTGCATTGACGGCATTGCCGACAAGAACCAACTCCTTACCGCCTTCGATTGTGACTTTATCGGTATGGGAGACATCTTTGAATCCCATACTAATATTGATCGAATTGGTATTCGGATCATTGGACTCGGCACCAATGATCAAACCTTTGATCGTCTGAGAAGCATCCGTGTCTTTGTTGTACTCATCGGCAAACTCATTGTGCAGAGTCGTCGTGTTGAGCACAATGCCGGGGTTCAGAACGACATCGAGTCCTTCTATTTCCAAATCGTTTGCAGTTGTGATGGTGAAGGGCGCAGTCATCTGCCCTAAGAAATTGATCGTCAGGTTGGCTGCGTTTTCAAATGCATTCGCAATTTTGTCGGTGACGCTGACAATCAAAGAAGCGCTGAAATAATCGTCGTCAAGAGCAAGATTGCCGCTTTCGACATTCAGCCCGGACTGGATCTCGTCTTTGACTGCGCCTACAGTAGTTGCAGAAAGCTTGGTGGTCGGAAGCTGTACTGTGCCTGTTTCGGCGTCCGTTGCGTCAATACGAATTGCCTCAGTTGTGACTGAACCGAAGATCTGATCAGCGCTTGTCTGAAGAACGCCGCCCTTCAGGTTGATGGTATCTGCTTTTCCGTCAAGTTCGATCTTGGCAACGTCAAGAACGCCGCCTTCCATGATATTGACCGTGGTATCGCTGTTGACCACTCCTGCGATAACCTGCGTTAAATTATCTTTGTAGTGGGACTTAACTTCAGCGGAATCCTCGTTATCAATCACCGGAGTCTTATTGCCGCCGGAGATGTTAACAGTGTTATTGCCGAGGAGGCCGGTAACGTTTCCTTCGGAATCGCGAACTTCGGAAGCATCAAAAATACCACCCTTTATGTTGAGCGTGGAATCTTCAAAGAATCCTTTATCCGCTTTGAAATGACCGCCCAACTGGTTATAGACAGAGTTCTTCGCATCGAGCTCGGCAATATTGAGATTGCCCTTGTTAAGGTTAATCGTTCCCTCGTTGGAAACAACCTTCTGAAGGTTACTGTCTCCGTCGGAAGTGAACTGACCGCCGGTCGAGATTTGCGTCAAAGCAATATCCGAAGTGTTTCCATCGACATTGACAAATTCTCCGCCGTTAAGAACCAGCAGATCGGCCTTGACTGAACCGGCTGCTTGGTTAAAGAAGCGGTCGTTCTCAGCCAGAATAAGATTTCCGACCTCAACGTTGCCTGTATTTTCAGACTTGGCAGCCGCAAATTCGGTAGCTTTTACCGTTCCGGCATTGTTCAGTTCTTTTAATTGAACCTTTTCAGCCTCAATCGAGGCATCCTGTCGAACATCAGCCAGTGTCACATCCTTGGAGCCGACGGAACCGCCCTGAATCATGCCCTTCAATAACATGAGGTTTGAAAGCTCAAGGTGGCCTTCATTGGCGATACCGACATCGGCGGCTTCAGCCATTTCAATCTTGGTTGTGCCGGAATCTTTGAACTGAGCGGCTTGGGCAGAGTTTTGTACCTGACCTCCGGTGATATTCAAACCGTTCAAAGCTAAGGAGCCGTTGTTGCCAACCGTGCCGCCTGTGACATTGAGCGCATTGGTATTTTCCATTGTGCCGTTGTTGTTGAGTTCACCTGAAGCAACCGTGACACTCTGAGTTCCGTCAATTTTGAGGGTTCCGTCATTGGTAACAGTACCGTTAAGTTCGGAGGCTCCGTTAAGTCCGGCAATGGTCAGGACGGCATCCGCTGCATTAGTAACAAGAGATCCTGCTTCCGTCAGGAGCGAGTCCATTTTGGCAAGCGCATTATTAATGAAGCTGCCCGCAGTTGCATCCTGAACGGGTGTTGCGGCTTGAACGGTGAGTTTTGCAATGTCCACTTCGCCGCTGTTGGTCATATCACCGGCAACAGTTAGCTCATCCGTAACGGACAGTTTGCCCTGATTTTCCAGCGATCCACGAATGCCGTAAGTTCCCGAAGCACCGGCAAGAGCGTTACCGGAAACGGTCAGTTTTCCGGCTGTCAGTTCAGCACCTTGCTTATTAACAGAACCGTATTCGCGTAGTGTCAGCTCATTAAAGGCTGCTTGACCGTTGTTTTCCACGTAGCCGCTGATGTCGGCAGTACCGATCTCAAAGGTTCCGTAGTTAACAAACGAATTATTGGTGTTGCGGGATGCAATATTTTGAGCTTTGAAAATACCGTGATTGCTCATAGCGCTGCCGTCAACAGCCGTATAGGTGCCGACAATCAGCTGAGTGGTTGTATCGTCAGAGTTGCCAATAACCAGTCCCTCTCTGTCAGTACCGTAGCCGGCTGAACCATTGTTCAGATTATCAACAGTGAAAACACCGTTTTTGACGATAACCTGACCACCGGCACCTCCGAGAGTCGGATTGGCAGGAGAGATTCCGATATTTAATTCCCCAAGGTGGCCCTTTGTTTCCGTAGCAGAACCGTAGGACCCAAGGGTTAACTTAGAAGGTGTGACGGAACCGTCAACATTTTTGTTGCCGCCAACCCATACAGCTCCGTCTGCTAATTCAACCGGAGCGAGATTCGGATTGGGCTGGGACTGACCCACTAATACGAAATGGCTGCCGTTATTAATATAGAGGCCGTCGGATACACCGGTGACGTTCATAAAACCCATATTTTGGCTAAGAACGTTAGGGGTGCCGGATGTCGGAACAATCACCGCCGAGCGGTCATTAACGCCTACAACCAAAGAGGTTGCATCCGGATTGGCAGCGCTTTCATTGGAAAGCGTTTCATTAGCAAACGTTGCGTAGGCTAGAGTGCCGGCAGCCGTGGCTTTAATAGAATTTGCGAGATCTACATTAAACCTCTCTGATGCTTTGCCGTTAAATGCGACTTCGAGCTCACCGCGACGTTCCGCCGGAACGTCTCCGATGGCTACAAGCTTGTTGACTGCATCGCCGGCCAGCGCAGCGCTGTATGAGGCGTCGTCAAATGCGACAGTGCCCCACTGGAAAGCAACGCCTTCGGCCACGGAATCAATAACATTGCCTACCCCGGTCACAATCTGAGGATTGCTTGTGACTTCTACTTTGTCGTCCGGGTTAACCGCATCGAGGTTAAGTGTTGAATAATCCAGATCGGCAAAGACCTGATCCAACGTTGTGGACAGACGGCCGCCTTGCAAGTTAGTCGTCTTGTGACCGTCCATTGCAATGTGTTCGGTTCTCAGTGTTGCGCCGCGATTGATATTAACGACAGAAGAACTGTCGAGCGTGCCGACTGTGAATGTCGCTGCATCATTGGAACCGGAGCCCGCGCCAAGATTGTATGTATTGCCAGAACCAAGAACAGCGTGTTCAATCGTTCCGCCGGTCAGATCAACTGTTGAATTGCTGAACCAACCCGAAGCGCTCGAAAGACTGCCTGCCGTCTGGACGTATTTAATATTGTCAGCTTCCAGACTTCCGACATTGATTTGTCCGGCGTTCGTAAAGGTATCATTGCCGAGGCCGGCGCGTTTGAAAACAATCAGGCCGTCCCCGGTTATCGAGCCGGAGTTGTTCAAGGTACCGCCGAAAGTAAACGTACCTGCATTCTTGATCGAGCCGGTATTCGTAATACCTAATCCGCTGCCGTCAACGAAAATGTCAGACACGCCGCCGTAGGCTTCTGCTCCTGCTGCATTGACAAATTCGCCCGCAATCGAACCGGTTCCGTAATAGGCAATGCCGTTATTTGTCTTGCTGCCGCCCTCAGAAACCGTCAAATTCTTCAATTGTTCGGTTGCCCTTGCAACTGCTCTGGCAACAGCTCTCAAACGAAGAGGGGAGGAAGTGAAGGTCTGCTGTGCATTATCTCCATTGATGAAATAGCCGCCGTTATTAATTACCAAAGAATCGGCAATCAAGGTGCCATTATTAGAAACAACGCCGCCGCTGAGGATTGTGAGTTCCGAATCATCTCCGGTAAATTCTGCAACAGCGCCTGAAGCATTGGCGATCAAACCGGAAACCTGCGTTTTACCGGTTGCTTTAAGGGTGTAAGTGTTCCCGATAGTGCCAATGTTGCCGTCACCGCGGGAGCCGATAGAAGTATTGAACAAACGGATTTCGCCCGGATTTTCCAGCGTACCAAACACGGTCGAATTATCCAGCGCCTCCATGTAACCGAAATTGCGGAGGGTTCCGTTGATATTTACAGTATTGGCAATCAACTGGGCGCCTTGACTGTTTTGCAAGGTTCCGTCGATATCGGCAGTACCTACTAATTTGGCATTTGCATTATTAATAAATCTGCCGCCGAATTGTGTGTTGCCGTTGATCGTCAGCCGGCCGTTATTGTGAACCTCAGCAGCGTTCCAACCGTTCAACGTTCCGAGAACGGTTTCGCCGTTATTTTCGAGAACAGCTTTGTCGGTGAATGTGCCGTTGTCACTGCGGAACGTAGAATTTTTATCTACCGTTGTTGTACCTCCCGAAGAGGTGTGATTCGTGACAAGATAGTCGCCCGCAGCGATTCTCAATTCTCCGCCGTTGGAAAGATTGACTTCCGAGGCCTGACCCTGATAAAGAGAAGAGTCTTTAATACCAAGACTGCCCAAGATCAGCTTAGCACCGGTGCCCACGGCAGTAATAACTTTTTCAGCTAGAGTGAAACGATTTCCTGTTCCGTCGGACTTACCGCCGATCAGAGTAAGCTCTTTCCCGTCTTGAATTGTTGTTCCGGTTGCTTCGTTGATGCCCGTGAAGCCTGTGTTGTTGCGCAAACCTGAATCTCCAACGACGATTGCTCCGTTTTCGCCTTCAAGTTTTCGGTCTACGAAAATGACATCGCGAAGATGCTCAACGTTGTTGTACAGCTCGTTGGTTTTTGCGACGGTTAATTTATCATCATGTGAAACGCCCGCTATCGTGCCTTGGAACTCGAGGGTCGTTGCACTTCCAAACTGTTCTTTGAATGCCTTTGCCAAATCCGCAGCTTGGGTCTGAGTCAAATTGACGCCGGTCACGATGACTTTTCCGCCCGTAAACGAGGCATGATCGGCAAGCGTTTTAGCGACTGTGCCCGGCAAATATTTCTGGAAGAAATCAGTCAGGCTGGCTTTCACTTCTTGGGGAGTCGTCGAACCTAACGCGACGTAATGAAGATCCTGCCGACCGGAATTACCAAGAGAATCGAATACGTCCAAGGCGTTATTCGTTTGGATTGTCCCGGAAGAGGTCAGACGTCCGTTTCCGAATTGGAAACCGTTCTGGAAATTGGCAAAGCCGGAGTTGTTGAGATTCCCGGCAATCGTAAAGCGGTTCGTTTCCGTCCAGTTGCCCCGGTTATTCAGATTTCCGTTGTTGGTAAGGTTTCCTCGGCTGATAACGTCCCCAGTGAGAGTTAAGGTGCCTGTATTATTAAGAGAACCTCCCAAATTGGAATTTCCTATCGAGAGGTTGTCGGAATTAGCCGTCGTGCCGTTGGACTGGTTGAAATTTGTAATAGACAACGTACCTGCGTTGCTTAATGTTCCGTTCTCCTTGTTAATTGTTTCGATGCTGTAATTGCCTTTTTCAACAACAAAGTTCCCTGCTTTCTGAGTAATGAGCGCACGGTTTACCAAGTTTCCACCCGAAAGGATCAACGAGTCTCCGATTGAAAACTTCCCGATTCTCTGTCCGATTACGATGGAATCCGCTGTATTGAGGCTTCCGCCGTTTAAACGCACGGCTCCAGTGAAGTGGTAAGTATTATTCGCGGTTTGTTGAAAAGTTCCCGCTTCTTGGAAGAGATTGCCAAAATTTCCGACAACAGACTGACCGCCCAACATTCTGAAAATACCCCTGTTGCGGATATTTGCGATATTCATTTCAGAATTAAGATTGATGGAGCCGTAGATACCGTCGGAGTTGTTTTGGAAGAACCCACCGGAACCAATAGTAAGTGTGTCGGTAACGGTTACGTGAGCTTCACTAGATGAATTATGGTAGGTAGAGCGATCTCCGACGTTAACGGTTCCGTAAACATTCATATTCCCATTAACAATCAAAGTTCCTTTTGCAGGAGTCGAGCCCTGATTGTTATGTCCGAGAGCCATCCAGCCGTCGTTTGCCACTGTCAGATTGCCGTTGACGGTGAGGGTTATATCAGGGAAAGTTTCTTGACTGCGATTGGTGCAGCCGATATACAAATATTGCGGACCTTGTGATGCGGAATGAGTGAGGTTCCCGTTGACGGTCACATTGTCATAGACTGCGCCGTATTTATTTTGACTTCTGATTTGATTCGTTCCAACTTCTCCGCTTAATACTTCCAGAGCGTTGACGCTGCTTGAGATAAAAAACGGAGCCAAAGCCGAAGAAATAAGCATTGCTTTACCGGCATTCTGGCACGCGCTTGTCATTGCTTCGGAAACGGCAACAAAGCATCCTCGGCGTTTGTTCCACATCTTTTTAAAGATTTTGTTCATATGTTTTCTCCTAGGAAAAGAAACCAAAGGTTTCAATCAGCACTGTCCTAAGACAGCACTGGCGGAAACCTTCGGGGAAAGACGAAAAAACTGTTCTTTGAATGCCTTTGCCAAATCCGCAGCTTGGGTCTGAGTCAAATTGACGCCGGTCACGATGACTTTTCCGCCCGTTAAAGAAACATGACCAACGAGTGACTTGGAAAGTGTGCCGGGCAAATACTTCTGGAAGAAATCCGTCAAGCTAACCTTAACTTCCTGTGGAACGGAAGAGCCAAGGCTGACATAACGTAAGTTTTGCTGTCCTGCTTTGCCGAGAGAATCAAAAATATCAAAAGCATTATTCGTCTGAAGGGTTCCCGAAGAAGTCATGAATCCGCTCTGGATCTGGAACCCGTTCTGGAAATTAATGTTGCCCGTGTTGTGCAGATTGCCGGCAATTGTGAAGCGGTTCGCTTCCGTCCAATTGCCGTTATTCGTCAGCGTTCCGGTGCTTGTAAGATTGCCTTGAGTATTGACGTTTCCAGTCAATGTTAATCTGGCAATGTTTTCAAGAGATCCGCCAAGATTTGAGTTGCCGATGGTTAAAGTACCGGAATTTTTAGTTGACCCTCCGGACTGGTTGAAATTAGTGATAGATAGAGTTCCAAAATTACTTAGAGAACCGTTCTCTTTATTGATGGTGCCAAAAGCATAAGAACCATTGGTTACCGAAACTTGTCCCGCTTTTTGTGTCAGGAGACCCGTTTGATTAAGCGAACCCCCGGCTAAAACGAAGGATCTTCCTATTGAAAAATTGCCTGCTCTCTGGCCGACGGTAATTGGTTGCTGTGTTACTAGAGAGCCGCTGTTCAAAACAAGTTCATCACGGATATAAATATTATTGGTGGAATTTTGGTTAAATGAACCTCCGTTAATGTTAAGACGGCCAATTTCTCCGGAAACATTCATGTTTTTAGATGCGAGATTGAAGTTTCCCCAATTGTTAAGAGTTCCGATGCTAAAACTGCCTGTACCTGAGGTATGGACATCCGTTCCCAGTCCGCTACCAGTTTTATGTCCGGTATTAAAGAACGAACCGTACAAATTCATTGTTCCGCTAACAACCAAGCGAGAAGTTAACGGGACATATTGATAGTTAACAGCTCTGGAGCCGAGGTAAAGCCAACCGGAAACATTTAGGTCTCTGGTTGTTAAAGAAGCATTGACATTACTCGCGCTTCCGTTTCCTACTTGACCGATAGAGACCCACGTTTCAGGGCCAAAAGTTGTTGTGCCGTTGACTACCAAATTGACGTTAGAGAAGTGTTCGTTGTCAGAAACACAGCCGATTAGCAAATCATCACGTGAATCTGTCGTGGTCGTTCTAAGGTTGTAATCAAAATTGCCATTGATCGTTGTATCTTCACTGATAAAGAAGATATGGTTGTACTTATTGGGCAACCGAGAGTCGGCGTCATGGACATTCCCGTTAATAACAACTGCGGCTTGTGAAGATCCAGATAGCAACAGACCAATGGAACCGATGAGTACGGTGGCTTTCCCCGTATTTTGCCTTGCAGCTGTTATCGCTTCGGAAACAGCGACAAAGCATCCTCGGGACTGGTTCCAAATCTTTTTAAAGATTTTGTTCATATGTTTTTTCTCCTAGGAAAAAGAAACTCAAACGTTTCCATCAGCACCGTCCGAAAACGACACTGGTGGAAACGTTCGAGGATTGGAGAAAAAACTGTTCTTTGAATGCCTTTGTTAAATCGGCCGCTTGGGTCTGAGTCAAATTGACGCCGGTCACAATGACTATTCCTCCCGTAAACGACGCATGATCGGCCAAACTCTTGGCAACGGTTCCCGGCAAATACTTCAGGAAAAAGTCCGTGAGACTTGTTTTGGCTTCTTGCGGAACCGT